>JAESFN010000002.1_pt1 | contig 2524484 bp, 2453 predicted proteins | sample 9269411 | NCBI WGS metagenome assembly JAESFN01 (sample SAMN14505399, study PRJNA617100) | algae metagenome | isolation source: Iphinoe sp. HA4291-MV1 and co-occurring heterotrophs from trail next to... | place: USA: Maunawili Falls, Hawaii | collected 2009-07-25 | reverse complement strand
CGGCGACAACGTCACGGTTGATGTCGAGCTGATCACGCCGATCGCCATGGAGGAGAAGCTGCGCTTCGCCATCCGTGAAGGCGGCCGTACCGTCGGCGCCGGCGTCGTCGCCAAAATCGTAGAGTAACGGAGACAGTTTAGGGGTGTAGCTCAGTTGGTAGAGCGGCGGTCTCCAAAACCGCAGGCCGGGGGTTCGAGACCCTCCGCCCCTGCCACCTTCTAAAGTAGAAAGCACATGGCCAAGACGAACCCGCTCGAATTCCTCCAGGAAGTCCGCCAGGAAGCCAAGAAGATCACTTGGCCGTCCCGGAAGGAAACGATGATCACGACCGTCATGGTCCTGATCATGGTGGTCTTGGCGTCCGTCTTCTTTCTCATCGTCGACGCCATCCTGAAATGGGGCGTCGAGAAGATGCTGTTCGGGATGTGAGCCGATGACAAAACGCTGGTACATCGTTCACGCCTATTCGAACTTCGAGAAGAAGGTCGCCGACTCGATCAAGGAGCAGTCGGTCCAGAAGGGACTGGGCGAGCTGTTCGAGGCGGTGCTGGTGCCCACCGAGGAAGTCGTCGAGATCCGCCGCGGCCGCAAGTTCAAGAGTGAGCGCCGCTTCTTCCCGGGCTATGTGCTGGTAAAGATGGATTTGACCGATCAGGCCTATCACCTGATCAAGAATACCCCGAAGGTCACGGGGTTCCTGGGGTCGGACAACAAGCCGATCCCGATTACCGATGCCGAAGCCGCGCGCATCCTGAACCAGGTTCAGGAAGGGATCGAGCGGCCGAAGACCTCGGTCAGATTCGAAGTCGGCGAGCAGGTTCGCGTCGCCGATGGTCCGTTCGCCTCCTTCAATGGTCTCGTTGAGGAAGTGGACGAACAACGGGAACGCCTCAAAGTGGCGGTTTCCATCTTCGGCCGGCCGACGCCGGTCGAGCTCGAATACGGGCAGGTCGAGAAGCTCCGCTGAGCGGATCGTCCGTCCGTTAACGGTGGGAGGCATTGCGCCGGACCACTAACCTCAGCTGCCGTCTTCGGACGGCGAGGGAAAGCAAATGGCTAAGAAAGTAGTCGGTTACGTTAAATTGCAAGTGCCGGCGGGACAGGCCAATCCGTCTCCGCCGATCGGTCCCGCGCTCGGTCAGCGCGGCTTGAACATCATGGAATTCTGCAAGGCCTTCAATGCGGCTACGCAGGGCATGGAGCCGGGCTCGCCGGTGCCGGTGGTCATCACCGCGTATCAGGACAAGTCCTTCACCTTCGAGATGAAGGCGCCGCCGGCGTCTTACTTCCTCAAGAAGGCGGCGAAGCTCAATGCCGGCTCCAAGGAGCCGGGCAAGGGCGCGCCGGTCGGCAAGGTCACGATGGCTCAGTGCCGCGAGATCGCCGAAAAGAAGATCAAGGGCATGAACGCGCGCGATATCGACGCTGCCGCTCGTGAGATTGCCGGTTCCGCCCGCTCGATGGGCATCGAAGTGGTGGGTGAGTAATCATGGCCAAGATCGCAAAGCGTATCACGAAGAACGCCGACGGCCTCAATCGTGAGAAGTCCTACGGCCTCGGCGAGGCTGTGAAATTGGTCAAGGCACGCGCCAACGCCAAGTTCGACGAAACGATCGAAGTGGCGATGAATCTCGGCGTCGATCCGCGCCATGCGGACCAGATGGTCCGCGGCGTGTGCAACCTGCCGAACGGTTCGGGCCGCAAGGTCCGTGTCGCCGTCTTCGCCAAGGGCGCCAAGGCCGAGGAAGCGAAGAAGGCCGGGGCCGATATCGTCGGTGCTGACGACCTCTTCGAGATCGTCAACAAAGGCACGATCGACTTCGACCGCTGCATCGCGACCCCCGACATGATGGGTCTCGTCGGCCGTCTCGGTAAGGTGCTCGGTCCGCGCGGCATGATGCCGAACCCGAAGGTTGGCACGGTGACCATGGACGTCACCGCGGCGGTCAAGGCGGCCAAGGGCGGCGCTGTCGAATTCCGCGTCGAGAAGGCCGGCATCGTCCAGGCCGGCGTCGGCAAAGCGAGCTTCTCGGCTGAGCAGATCGAAGGCAACGTCAAGGCCTTCATCGACGCCGTGATCAAGGCGAAGCCGCAGGGCGCCAAGGGGGCTTTCGTCAAGAAAGTGTCCATTTCTTCGACTATGGGCCCTGGCCTCAAGCTCGATATTGCGAGCCTGACGGTCACGGCCTAATCAAGTTTCCGGTTGAAAGGGCTAGCCTTTTCAGCCGGTTAGCGGGAAATCTCAAAGTTTCCCGCGAACCTGTCCGAGATTGCTGGCGTGAGATTCGTCTCACTTAAAATCCAAGCCCGCATGAGATGGGTGTCAAAAAGATCAAAGTTCCCCTTGGGAGCCGCGATCAGTTTGAACCTTCGAGTCCTCCGCCACCCGGTTTCAGGATGTGTGGAGGGGACAGGCAAATGAGCGCCGCTTGAGCCTCATCTGCCTCGTGCAGTCGAGTTTCTGGCGGTTGGTCCACCGGCGCCTTCATCCTCGGATGAGGCGTCAACTTAGGAGAGAGCAAGTGGAAAGAGCTGAGAAGAAAGAGCTCGTCACAGCGCTCAACAAGGTGTTCCAAACCACCACTGTTGTCGTTGTGGCCCACAATAAGGGCCTCACTGTCAATCAGGTCAATGACCTGCGTGGCAAGATGGCCCAGGCGGGCGCGACCGTCAAAGTCGCGAAGAACCGTCTTGCAAAGCTTGCTCTGGATGGCACGCCCGCAGCCGGAATCAAGGACCTGTTCACCGGTCCGACCATGGTGGCTTACGCCGCCGATCCGGTTGCCGCGCCCAAGGTTGCTGCCGATTTCGCCAAGGGGAATGACAAGTTCGTCATTCTCGGTGGCGCGCTCGGTCAGACGATCATGGACGCCGCTGCGGTCAAGGCCCTCGCGGAACTGCCCTCGCTCGACCAGCTCAGGGCAAAGCTCGTCGGCATGATCCAGACGCCGGCCACCCGCATCGCGGGCGTGGTCCAGGCGCCTGCCGGTCAGCTGGCGCGGGTTCTGAACGCCTATGCCACCAAAGACAAGGCTGCCTGACGGCTCGCCTCAAGACGACTACCTGGTTCAAACTGATTGAAAGAGAGAATGTAAAATGGCTGATCTGTCCAAGATCGTTGACGAATTGTCGGCCCTGACGGTCCTCGAGGCCGCCGAGCTGTCGAAGCTTCTGGAAGAGAAGTGGGGCGTCTCCGCCGCCGCTCCGGTGGCGGTTGCCGCCGCGGCCGGCGCTGCCGCTGCTCCGGTCGAAGAGAAGACCGAATTCACGGTCGTTCTCGCCAAGGCCGGCGACAAGAAGATCGAAGTCATCAAGGAAGTCCGTGCGATCACGGGCCTTGGCCTCAAGGAAGCCAAGGACCTGGTCGAGGGCGCGCCGAAGCCTGTCAAGGAAGGCGTGAACAAGAAGGACGCCGAAGAGATGAAGAAGAAGCTTGAGTCCGTAGGGGCTTCCGTCGAGCTCAAGTAATGACTATATCACGGGGTCCGGTGATGCGGACCCCGTGATCCATATACTGGTGTGATCAACAGCTTGCTTGAAACCCTTGAAACAAGGGTTTGAAGTAAGTTGTTGAATTGGCATGTAAAAGTTCACTTACGAAGGAAGAAACATGGCTGAAGCGCAGACTGTCGCAAGTCGCAAGAGGGTTCGTAAGTTTTTCGGTAAGAACGCGGAAGTCGCGGAAATGCCGAATCTCATCGAAGTGCAGAAGGAAAGCTACGATCAATTCCTGCAGGTCAAGGAACCTGCCGGCGGGCGGGCCAATGAGGGTCTGCAGGCCGTCTTCAAGTCGGTATTCCCAATCAGCGACTTCACCGGTCAGGCCATGCTCGAATTCGTCCGCTACGAGTTCGAACCGCCCAAATATGACGTCGACGAGTGCCAGCAGCGCGGCATGACCTTCGCGGCACCCCTCAAGGTGACGCTGCGTCTGATCGTGTTCGAAGTCGACCAGGACACCGGCGCCAAGTCGGTCAAGGACATCAAGGAGCAGGACGTCTATATGGGCGACATGCCCTTCATGACGTCGAACGGCACCTTCGTCGTCAACGGCACCGAGCGCGTGATCGTCTCCCAGATGCACCGTTCGCCGGGCGTCTTCTTCGACCATGACAAGGGCAAGACCCATTCCTCGGGCAAGCTGCTCTTCGCGGCGCGCATCATCCCGTATCGCGGTTCCTGGCTCGACTTCGAGTTCGACGCCAAGGACATCATCCATGTCCGCATCGACCGGCGCCGCAAGCTGCCGATCACGACGCTGCTCTATGCGCTGGGCTTCGACAGCGAGCAGATCCTCAACTACTTCTACAAGACCGTCTCCTACACCCAGACCAATGAAGGCTGGCGCACGGCTTTCGACCCGCAGCGTTACCGCGGCCAGAAGCCGATGGTCGACCTGATCGACGCCAAGACCAAGCAGGTCGTGGTCGAAGCCGGCAAGAAGATCACGCCGCGCCTCGCCCGCAAGATCGCCGAGGACGGCGTCACCGAGCTCCTGGTGCGCAACGAGGACCTCTATGGCCATTATCTGGCCGGTGAGCTGGTCGACGAGACGACGGGCGAAATCTTCGCCGAAGCCGGCGACGAGATCACCGAGAAGCTGCTCAAGTCGCTGACCGAGGCGGGCTATTCCAAGCTCGAGGTCCTCGACATCGACCACATCAATACCGGCGCCTATATCCGCAACACGCTCAAGGCTGACAAGGTCGAGAGCTACGAGCAGGCCCTCATCGAGATCTACCGCGTCATGCGCCCCGGCGAGCCGCCGACGCGCGAGACCGCAGAGGCCTTGTTCAACGGCCTGTTCTTCGACGCCGAGCGCTACGATCTGTCGGCCGTTGGCCGCGTGAAGATGAACATGCGCCTCGAGCTCGATGCCGCCGACACGGTGCGCGTGCTGCGCCGCGAGGACATCCTCGCGGTCATCAAGACGCTGCATGAGCTGCGCGACGGCAAGGGCGAGGTCGACGACATCGACCATCTCGGCAACCGCCGGGTGCGCTCGGTCGGCGAGCTCATGGAGAACCAGTATCGCCTGGGCCTCGTGCGCATGGAGCGCGCGATCAAGGAGCGCATGTCGTCGGTCGATATCGACACCGTCATGCCGCATGATCTGATCAACGCCAAGCCGGCGGCCTCGGCGGTGCGTGAATTCTTCGGCTCCTCGCAGCTGTCGCAGTTCATGGACCAGACCAATCCGCTCTCCGAGATCACCCACAAGCGCCGCCTGTCGGCGCTCGGCCCGGGCGGTCTGACGCGTGAGCGCGCCGGCTTCGAGGTGCGCGACGTGCACCCGACGCATTACGGCCGCATCTGCCCGATCGAAACGCCGGAAGGCCCGAATATCGGTCTCATCAACTCGCTCGCGACCTATGCGCGGGTGAACAAGTACGGCTTCATCGAGACGCCGTACCGCAAGGTCGTCAACGGCAAGGTGACCGACGATGTCATCTATCTGTCGGCCATCGAGGAGGGCAAGCACCACATCGCCCAGGCGAACGTGCCGCTCACCAAGGACGGCGGTTTCGAGGAAGAGCTCGTGGTCGCCCGTAACCATGGCGACGTGCTGATCGTGCCGCGCGAGAAGATCGACTTCGTCGACGTGTCGCCGAAGCAGCTCGTCTCGGTCGCCGCGGCGCTCATCCCGTTCCTCGAGAACGACGACGCCAACCGCGCGCTGATGGGCTCGAACATGCAGCGCCAGGCGGTGCCGCTGGTTCGCACCAACGCGCCGCTCGTCGGCACCGGCATGGAAGCCGTCGTGGCGCGCGATTCGGGCGCCGCGATCGCGGCGCGCCGCACCGGTGTCGTCGACCAGGTCGACGCCAAGCGCATCGTCATCCGCGCCACGGAAGAGACCGATCCGACCAAGTCGGGCGTCGACATCTACACGCTCGCCAAGTTCCAGCGCTCGAACCAGAACACCTGCATCAACCAGCGTCCGCTGGTGCGCGTGGGCGATCAGGTGAAGGCCGGCGACATCGTCGCCGACGGTCCCTCGACCGATCTCGGCGATCTCGCCCTCGGCCAGAACGTGCTCGTCGCGTTCATGCCGTGGAACGGCTACAACTTCGAAGACTCGATCCTGCTCTCCGAGCGCATCGTGAAGGACGACGTGTTCACCTCCATCCACATCGAGGAATTCGACGTGATGGCGCGCGACACCAAGCTCGGCCCCGAAGAGATCACGCGCGACATCCCGAATGTCGGTGAGGAAGCGCTGAAGAATCTCGACGAGGCCGGCATCGTCTATATCGGCGCTGAGGTGAAGCCGGGCGACATCCTGGTCGGCAAGATCACGCCGAAGGGCGAAAGCCCGATGACGCCGGAAGAGAAGCTTCTGCGCGCCATCTTCGGCGAGAAGGCCTCCGACGTCCGCGATACCTCGCTGAAGCTGCCTCCGGGCGTCTCCGGCACGGTCGTCGAAGTGCGCGTGTTCAATCGCCACGGCGTCGACAAGGACGAGCGCGCGCTCGCCATCGAACGCGAGGAGATCGAGCGCCTGGCCAAGGACCGCGACGACGAAATGGCGATCCTCGACCGCAACTCCTATGGCCGCGTGCACGACTTCCTGGTCAACAAGCCCGCCACCGGCGGACCGAAGGGCCACAAGCTCGAAGGCAAGATCACGCCGAAGAACCTGGAAGACATTCCGCGTTCGCAGTGGTGGAACATCGCGCTCTCGAACGAGAAGTCGATCGCCGAGCTCGAGGCGATGAAGCAGCAATATGAAGAGTCGAAGAAGCGTCTCGAAAACCGCTTCCTCGACAAGGTCGAGAAGCTGCAGCGCGGCGACGAGCTGCCGCCGGGCGTGATGAAGATGGTCAAGGTCTTCGTCGCGGTGAAGCGCAAGATCCAGCCGGGCGACAAGATGGCCGGCCGGCACGGCAACAAGGGTGTGGTGTCGAAGATCGTTCCGATCGAGGACATGCCGTTCCTCGAGGACGGCACGCATGTCGATATCGTGCTCAACCCGTTGGGCGTGCCGAGCCGCATGAATGTCGGTCAGATCCTCGAGACGCATCTGGGCTGGGCCTGCGCCGGTCTCGGCAAGCAGATCGGCCGGATGCTGGAGGTCTATCGCGAGAACGGCAAAGCCAAGCCGGTGCGCGATCACCTTCACGACATCTACGGCAAGAACGAGGAGATCGATGGGCTCGACGACAACCAGGTGATCGAGCTCGCCGGCAATCTGACCAAGGGTGTTCCGATCGCCACTCCGGTGTTCGACGGCGCCCGCGAGGAAGATATTGCGCATCTGCTGAAGGAAGCGGGTCTGTCCACATCCGGGCAGGTCAGGCTGTATGACGGCAGGACGGGCGAGATCTTCGATCGCCAGGTGACGGTCGGCTACATCTACATGCTCAAGCTGCATCACCTTGTCGACGACAAGATCCATGCCCGCTCGATCGGTCCCTACAGCCTCGTCACCCAGCAGCCGCTGGGCGGCAAGGCGCAGTTCGGCGGCCAGCGCTTCGGCGAAATGGAAGTGTGGGCGCTCGAAGCTTACGGCGCCGCGTACACCTTGCAGGAAATGCTCACCGTCAAGTCGGACGACGTGGCGGGCCGCACCAAGGTCTATGAAGCGATCGTGCGCGGCGATGACGCGTTCGAAGCCGGCATTCCGGAAAGCTTCAACGTGCTGGTCAAGGAAATGCGCTCGCTGAGCCTCAATGTCGAGCTGCAGAACTCGCAGCAGCAATCTTAAATCACGGGCAGGGCGGTTCGCCGCCCTGTCTCGACTTTCGTTTCGTCGCGTCCTGACATTCACCCTCGGCGGGGGAGGCTATCCCCGCAAAAAGGAGAACAGTGTCCATGAACCAAGAGGTCATGAACATCTTCAACCCGGCTTCACCGCCGCAGACCTTCGACCAGATCCGCATCTCGATCGCGTCGCCCGAGAAGATCCTCTCGTGGTCCTTCGGCGAGATCAAGAAGCCGGAAACCATCAATTACCGCACCTTCAAGCCGGAGCGGGACGGGCTGTTCTGCGCCCGCATCTTCGGTCCGATCAAGGACTACGAATGCTTGTGCGGCAAGTACAAGCGGATGAAGTACAAGGGCATCATCTGCGAAAAGTGCGGCGTCGAAGTCACGCTGTCGAAGGTCCGGCGCGAGCGCATGGGCCATATCGAGCTCGCCGCTCCCGTCGCTCATATCTGGTTCCTGAAGTCGCTGCCGTCGCGCATCGGCATCCTGCTCGACATGATGCTGAAGGACATCGAGCGCGTCCTCTATTTCGAACAGTATATCGTGCTCGAGCCGGGTCTGACGCCGCTCAAGCCCTATAGCCTCCTGACCGAGAGCGAATATCTCAAGGCGCAGGAAGATTACGGCGAGGATTCGTTCACCGCCGGCATCGGCGCCGAAGCCGTCCGTGAAATGCTGATGGCGCTCAATCTCGAGAAGCTGAAAGAGGACCTGCGCGAAGAGCTGAAGACCGCCACCGGCGATCTCAAGCCGAAGAAGCTGGCCAAGCGTCTCAAGATCGTCGAGTCCTTCCTCGAATCCGGCAACCGCCCGGAATGGATGATCCTCACCGTCGTTCCGGTCATTCCGCCGGAATTGCGTCCGCTCGTCCCGCTCGACGGCGGCCGTTTCGCGACGTCGGATCTCAACGATCTCTATCGCCGCGTCATCAACCGTAACAACCGCCTGAAGCGTCTCATCGAGCTGCGCGCGCCGGACATCATCGTGCGCAACGAGAAGCGCATGCTGCAGGAAGCGGTCGATGCGCTGTTCGACAACGGCCGGCGCGGCCGCGTCATCACCGGCGCCAACAAGCGTCCGCTGAAGTCGCTCGCCGACATGCTGAAGGGCAAGCAGGGCCGGTTCCGCCAGAACCTGCTCGGCAAGCGCGTCGACTATTCGGGCCGCTCGGTCATCGTGGTCGGTCCGGAACTCAAGCTGCATCAGTGCGGCCTGCCGAAGAAGATGGCGCTCGAGCTGTTCAAGCCGTTCATCTATTCGCGCCTCGACGCCAAGGGCCTCTCGGCCACCGTCAAGCAGGCGAAGAAGCTGGTCGAAAAGGAAAAGCCGGAAGTCTGGGATATCCTCGATGAGGTCATCCGCGAGCATCCGGTGCTGCTCAACCGCGCGCCGACCTTGCATCGCCTCGGCATCCAGGCCTTCGAGCCCGTGCTGATCGAAGGCAAGGCGATCCAGCTGCATCCGCTCGTCTGCGCCGCGTTCAACGCCGACTTCGACGGCGACCAGATGGCCGTGCACGTGCCGCTGTCGCTCGAAGCCCAGCTCGAAGCGCGCGTGCTCATGATGTCGACCAACAACATCCTGCATCCGGCCAATGGTCAGCCGATCATCGTGCCGTCGCAGGACATCGTTCTCGGCCTCTACTATCTGTCGATCATGCGGCAGAACGAGCCGGGCGAGGGCAAGGCCTTCGGGACGATCGCCGAGATCGACCATGCGCTGGCCCAGGGCGTCATCACGCTGCACACCAAGATCAAGGGCCGCGTCAAGGAACTGCACGCCGACGGAGAACTCCGGACGCGTATCGTCGAAACGACGCCGGGCCGCATGAAGATCGGTGAGCTGCTCCCCAAGAACAAGGGCGTGACCTACGATCTGTGCAACAGGCTGATGACCAAGCGCGACATCTCAAAGATGATCGACGCCGTCTATCGTCACTGCGGCCAGAAAGAGACGGTCATCTTCTGCGACCGCGTCATGGGCCTCGGCTTCTTCAACGCCTACAAGGCGGGCATTTCCTTCGGCAAGGATGACATGGTCATCCCGAAGACGAAGGAGAAGTTCGTCAACGAGACGCGTGAGCTCGCCACCGAATACGAGCAGCAGTATATCGACGGCCTCATCACGCAGGGCGAGAAATACAACAAGGTCGTCGACGCCTGGGCCAAGTGCACCGATCGCGTCGCCGACGAGATGATGAAGCAGATCTCGTCCGTGCAGATGGACAAGGAGACCGGCCGCGAAAAGCCGATCAACTCCATCTACATGATGAGCCATTCGGGTGCGCGCGGTTCGCCGGCGCAGATGAAGCAGCTCGCCGGCATGCGCGGCCTCATGGCCAAGCCGTCGGGCGAGATCATCGAAACCCCGATCATCTCGAACTTCAAGGAAGGCCTCACCGTTCTCGAGTACTTCAACTCGACGCACGGCGCCCGTAAGGGTCTGGCCGACACGGCGCTCAAGACGGCGAACTCGGGTTATCTCACCCGCCGTCTCGTCGACGTGGCGCAGGACTGCATCATCACGACGGAAGATTGCGGCACCAAATCCGCCATCACCGCGCGTCCGATCATCGATGCGGGCGAGGTTATCGCCTCGCTGGGTCTGCGCATCCTTGGCCGCACCGCGGCCGACGACATCAAGGATCCGATCTCGGGCGACGTCATCGTCAAGGCGGGCGACGAGATTCTCGAGCCGAATATCGAGGTGATCGAGAAGGCCGGTATCCAGGAAGCCCGGATCCGTTCGGTGCTCACCTGCGAGACCAAGTTCGGCGTCTGCGGCAAGTGCTATGGGCGCGATCTCGCCCGCGGCACGCCCGTCAACATGGGCGAGGCGGTCGGCGTCATCGCGGCGCAGTCGATCGGCGAGCCGGGCACCCAGCTCACCATGCGCACGTTCCATATCGGCGGCACGGCGCAGGTGCTCGATCAGTCCTTCGTGGAATCGAACCATGAGGGCGTGATCAAGTTCCGCAACAAGAACGTGGTCCGCGATTCGAACGGCAAGCTCGTCGTCATGGGCCGCAACGTCGCCATTATCGTCGAAGACGGTAAGGGCAACGAGCGCGCCGTCCATAAGGTGATCTACGGCACGCGCCTGTTCGTCGACGAAGGCGACCAGATCAAGCGCGGCACCAAGCTCGCCGAGTGGGACCCCTATACGCGTCCGATCATGACCGAGGCCGACGGCACGGTCGAGTTCGAGGACGTCGTCGAGGGCGTGTCGGTGAACGAAATCGCCGACGAGGCGACCGGCATCACCAACCGCGTGATCATCGACTGGCGCAGCAATCAGCGCGGTTCGTCGCTGAAGCCCGCCATCGTGGTCAAGGGTCCGGACGGCCAGGTCCAGAAGCTCGCCCGCGGCGGCGAGGCCCGCTATCTGCTCTCGGTCGACGCCATTCTCTCGGTCGATCCGGGCGCCAAGATGAAAGCCGGCGACGTTCTCGCGCGTATCCCGCTCGAGAGCGCCAAGACCCGCGACATCACCGGCGGTCTGCCGCGTGTCGCCGAGCTCTTCGAAGCGCGCAAGCCGAAGGACCATGCGATCATCGCCGAGATCTCGGGCCGCGTCGAATTCGGACGCGACTACAAGAACAAGCGGCGCATCCGCATCGTTCCGCAGGACGACACGATCGAACCGGTGGAATATCTCATTCCGAAGGGCAAGCATCTGCCCGTGCAGGAAGGCGATTTCATCGAGAAAGGCGAGTACATCCTCGACGGCAATCCGGCGCCGCACGACATCCTGGCGATCAAGGGCGTGGAGGAGCTCGCCTCCTACCTCGTCAACGAAATCCAGGAAGTCTACCGGTTGCAGGGCGTGAGCATCAACGACAAGCACATCGAGGTGATCGTGCGCCAGATGCTGCAGAAGGTCGAAATCACCAATACCGGTGAATCGACCCTGCTCAATGGCGAGCAGCTCGACCAGGTCGAGCTCGACGACATCAACGACAAGCTGATCGCCGATGGCCGCAAGCCTGCCTCGGGCGTCCCGGTGCTGCTCGGCATCACCAAGGCGTCGCTGCAGACCCGCTCCTTCATCTCGGCAGCGTCGTTCCAGGAGACCACCCGCGTGCTTACCGAGGCTTCGGTCGTCGGCAAGATCGACACGCTCGAGGGCCTCAAGGAGAACGTCATCGTCGGCCGGCTCATCCCGGCCGGCACCGGCGGCATGCTCTCGCGCTTCAAGCAGGTCGCCGACCGGCGCGACACGCTCATCCTCGAGGAGCAGGCCAAGGGCACCGAGGTTCTGCCCGCCGCCGAATAAGCGGCGCGGGATAATCCCAAATCAAAAGCCCGGCGGAGCGATCCGCCGGGCTTTTTCATTTGTCGGTTTCCGCTGTTATTCCGCTGAAAAAGAACAGCGGAATAACAGGGGATTAACAGAGGAATATCAGGGGTTATCAGCGGCCGCGAAAAAACAGCGGATCGCCTCTCCCGGCCGTTTCAATTTCCAACTGCCACCATTCGGCCCATGATTGCACGTGGATTCACTTCTCGCGGCGATGCGCCTCGGCGAAGTCGGCCATGCTCTTGAAATGGAAATCGACCTTGGGCGGGTTCTTGGGAAGGACCGTCGCGCCGCCACCCGCCTGGCCGAAGCGGCGGTCGATCCAGGCGCGCGCGAGGCCGGCCTTCGCAGCCGGCACATGGTCGTGATGCAGGCTCTGGGCAGTATGCAGGATGTCGGACTTGCCGATGCCGAACTCCAGGTCGAGGTGATCGAGCAAGAAGGCGAAGTTGCGCGGATCGGGCTTATAGGAGCCGATATCCTCGGCCGTGTAGATCGCGTCGAAAGCGACGCCGAGCTTGCGGTGGCTGGCGGCGAAGCTGGCGCGGTCGACATTCGACAGGATGACGAGCTTGAAGTGGCGCTTGAGATAAGCGAGCGCCTCGGCCGAGTCCGGAAAGGCCGGCCAGTCCGGCACCGAGCCGCCGAAACGTTCATGCAGATCGGAATGGGCCGCGACGCCCCATTCCTTGGCGAGACGGGCATGAACGGTGGCGAGCAATGTGGAATAGCGCAGCGAAGGGGTCTCGAGCTCCTGATCGGTCTCGAACCGGCCAAAGAGATTGAGGGCTTCCTCACGCGCGATGGTCAGCCCGCCCGCCGAAAGCAAGGGCTGCAGCGCGTTCCAGATGCCAGTCTCCCAATCGATCAGCGTGCCGTAGCAGTCGAAGGTCAGGGCCTTGAACTGGGTGAGTTTCATCTATCGGTCCTCCATGATTGCCGGAGAGACTAGCGAAAATCGAGGCCGCTGTGATGAGCCGAAGCTCCGGCGGACTTAGCCGTTCCTGCGGAATTCGGTCGGCGTCACCCCGAAGCGCTGCTTGAACAGGCGATTGAAGGACGAGACATTCTGATAGCCGAGGTCATAGGCGATCACCGAAACGGGATCGCGCGTGCCGGTCAGCCGGTCGACGGCGCGGTCGAGCATTTGGGCGAGGCGGTGCTGCTTGGGCGAACGTCCGGTGGTGGCGCGGAAGAGGGCGTGGAACTGGCTCTGGCCGAGGCAAGCCTCACGCGCCATCTCGACCACGCCGCCTTCGGTCAAAGAGAGCGCGGCCGCGATACGCGCGTCGGTTCGCGGCGCCGGCGCCGATGGCTTGACGAGCCGGAGACCGCTCAGCGCCAGGCTTGCCGCATCCTTGGCGCGGCGCCTGTCGGTGGCGACCTCTTCGCCGAGCAGGCTGAACAGCCGCCACAGAAACGGGTCGACCGGCGTGACGATGGCCGCGGGCAGAGCGCCGGCGATATCGCCGCGCTCGACATCGAGCACCATGAGGCGGCAATCCGGGCTCGGCACGAAATCATGCTCGTGACCCTCGGGGATGACGGCGATGCGGTGGCTCGACACGACATCGCTTTCGCCTTCGATGTCGAGCCGCATGGCGCCCCGCATCGGGAAGAGGACCTGGACGAAGTCATGAGCGTGGCGGCCGCCACCCTTATATTGCCGGATCTCGAGCTGGGCGGACATGAGCGAGCTCTCCTCTTTACCAATAGGCGGCGATACCCTGGAGGCCTGACAGTACGGCCAGGCCGGCGAGCAGCACCAGCACCCATTTGCGGAAGGCCTGCGGGTCGGTGCTCTTGAAGCTTCGGGCGCCGACCCAGATCCCGATGATGAGCGCGGGAAGGAAGATAAGCGCCAACGTGACGGAATTCCAGCCGATCAGGGCCTCGCGGCTCATGAAGGCGAGGCCGATGAGATCGGTCATCAGGAAGAAGGCGATGAGCGAGGCGCGGCCCGCGACATTGCCGGCGGGGGAGGCGAAATAGAACAGGATGACCGGCGGCCCGCCAATGCCGAAGGCGCCGTTGAACAGCCCCGAGGCAACGCCGACGCCGCCCGAGGCCGCCGTGCCGGGCATGGCTTTCAGGGCAAAACCCCGCGCCATCAAAAGCGTGACGGCGAGGACAAAGACGGCAAGGGCGATCTGCATCGGCGGCGCGGGCACATTGGCAAGGAGCCAGACGCCGAGCGGCGTGCCGATGACGCAACCGATGATCAGGGGCGCCAGTGAGCGCCAATGGATGTCCTTCCAGATGCCGGGCAGAAGATGCAGGCTGGCGGCGATTTCCAGCATGAAGACCGCCGGGATGAAGGTTGCCGGCGGCATCAGCAGTGACAGCGAGGTGATGACGAGGAGGGAGAAGCCGAATCCCGAATAGCCGCGCACGATGGCGGCCAGGAAGACGAACAGCGAACCGAGCGCGAGCGTCAGAAGCGACATGATGGAATGTCAGTATCCTGCGAAGCAGCGGTCGAGCGCTTCCTCGACCCAGGCGACATCCTCGAGCTTGATGCACATCGGCGGCACCATGCGCAGGATGTTGCGGTTGGCGCCCGACTTCGAAACGACGATGCCGTTCTCGCGCGTCTTCTCGAAGATCTCGGCCGTCTCCTTGGTCGCCGGCGTCTTGCTGCGCCGGTCGCTGACGAGCTCCATGGCCAGCATCAATCCGTGCGAGCGCACCTCGCCGATGATCTCATATTTCTGATGCAGGCGGTCGAGCACGGCTTTCAGCGCGGCGCCCACGGTCTTGGAATTCTGCTGCAGCTTCTCGTCGTCGATCACCTTGAGCACCGCACGCCCGGCCGCGCAGGCCATCGGGCTGGCGCCATAGGTATTGAAGAAGAACTTCCTGGCCAGGATCTCGGCGACGTCGCGGCGCGCCACCACGGCGCCGAGCGGGAAACCGTTACCGATGCCTTTCGCCATCACCACGATTTCGGGCAGCACGTCGTGATGCTCGAAGCCCCAGAAATTATCGCCGGTGCGGCCGAAGCCCGATTGCACCTCATCGACGATGAGGACGCCGCCGGCGTCGCGCACCTTCTTCGTTGCCGCCTTGAGATAGCCCGTCGGCAATTCGACGATGCCGCCATAACCCTGGATCGGCTCGACGATGAAGCCGGCGAGTTTGCCCGGCGTGGCGAACTGGATGGTGCGGTCGATCTCGGCCAGATAGGCATCGGTGTCATCGCCGAAGATGCCGCGATAGGGATCGGGATTGGCGATGTGGTGGATGCCGCCGAGGAGGGGCACATTGTGGCGGAAGCCCGATATGCCGGTCAGCGACTGGGCGCCGATGGTGGCGCCGTGATAGGCGTTGCGCAGCGCCAGCATGTCGATATTGCCGGTGAAGCTCTGCGCCATGATGAGGGCGAGGTCGATCGCCTCGGTGCCGCTATTGGTGAAATGAACCACCCAGTCCTGGCCCCTGGGCATGCGGGCGGCCAGTTCCTCGGCGAAATGCGCCGGCACCGGATGGTAGAACATGGTGGTGCAGTGCTGGAGCTGGCGGATCTGCTCCTCGACTGCCTTGGTGACGGTCGGATGGGCGTGACCCACCGAGATGCAGACATTCATGCCGAGCAGATCGAGATATTTCCGGCCGGTCTCGTCCCACAGATACTGGCGCTCGCCGCGGGCGAAGATCAAAGGCGTCTTATAGGGGACGAAGGCCCGCTGCGAGGCGGCATAGAACTGGTCGCGGCGGCCGATGATCGCCTCGGTCGACCAGTCGATATCGAGATCGGCCATGCATCCCTCCGGTCCGGCATTTGTTGCGCTCCGGACAATCTTTCAGATTCAGAGGAGAACGCTAAGCACCAGTTCAGAAATAGAAACGGGGCCATACGGCCCCGCCTCTGACATTGCCCTTACGGAAACTTTAATCAGTTGGCGGCGACCAGCGCGCGCTCCGGCTCGATCAGGCCGATGAGGGCCCCTGCCGAATCGGCCACCACGGCCAGCTTGCCGACGCCCGGCACGGTGGCGGAGGACCGCATGACCTCGCCGCCTTCGCGCAGCGTGTCCTGTTCGGCTTTCTCGATATCGGAGACGCTCAGATAGGTCATCCAATGCGAGGGGATGTCGGAAAATTGCGGGGAGGTCAGCTCGAAGATGGCGCCGACCGGTTTGTTGTCCTTGCGGGCGATCCAATAGTTGCCGCCTTCGGGCAGGGCGGTCTCGTCAAATTTCCACCCGAGGGTCCGACCATAGAAGGCTAAAGCGATTTCAGGCTCCCAGGTATTGAGTTCGTGCCACCAAGCGGGCTGGGCCAGCATCATCGATTATTCTCCCTCTCGAATGTCTGGTTTCGCCGTCCGAGGGTGATCATGGTGGGGGGAAGGGGCGAGGATATGGCGCGATTGCGGCAATGTCGCGCCTGGGTTGATTCTCCACACCTTCGTGCCGTGTGTCCGAATCGTCATCCCTTTGACGGCCACCGACTGGCTTCCAGGGTGTTCAGGGGGCGGAAAACGGCCGGAATCGCAACCCTCGGGCGAGGACTGGAAGCCCGGACACCGTTTCAAGCCCCGCCAGGCCCGGAAACTGCGTCATCTTAGCGAAATTATCTTGCTTCCAGGGGTTGACGGGGTGGGGGGACGCCAGTATGTTCCGCTCGTTTTCAGGCGGCAGGCAGTAGGCGCTTCACGCTCCTAAACGCTGGCGGAAAACACACTTTGAACATTCAAGGTCACGACCACAAGCCCTCTGCTGGCTCTGGTCCTCTGGTTTTGAGGCGTTGTGCACCTTCATGAGCCGGGTGCATCAGCGCTTTTGGTCATGTGCGATGTGAACCATCGCTCGGGTTCAGATAGTTTTGCGAAGGTAGAGACAAGGCCCTATGCCGACGATCAACCAGCTCATCCGCAAGCCGCGCTCCGCGCCAACGTTCCGGAGCAAGGTGCCAGCGATGCAGGCATGCCCGCAGAAGCGCGGCGTGTGCACGCGCGTCTACACGACCACGCCGAAGAAGCCGAACTCGGCTCTCCGCAAGGTGGCTCGTGTCCGTCTCACCAACGGCTTCGAAGTCACGAGCTACATTCCGGGCGAAGGCCACAATCTGCAGGAACACTCAGTCGTCATGATCCGTGGCGGCCGTGTGAAGGACCTCCCGGGTGTGCGTTATCACATCATTCGCGGCGTGCTCGATACCCAGGGTGTCGTCAAGCGCCGCCAGCGCCGTTCGAAATACGGCGCCAAGCGTCCTAAGTAAGGGGAGATCAGAGCCATGTCGCGCCGTCACCGCGCAGATAAAAGAGAGATCAACCCGGATCCGAAGTTCGGCGATCTCATCGTTTCCAAGTTCATGAACAACTTGATGTATGAAGGCAAGAAGTCGGTCGCCGAGTCGATCGTCTATGGCGCCTTCGACAAGATTCACGTCAAGACCAAGCAGGACCCGCTCGGCGTCTTCCATCAGGCGCTCGACAATGTCAGCCCCGCGATCGAAGTGCGCTCGCGGCGCGTCGGCGGCGCCACCTACCAGGTGCCGGTCGAGGTCCGCACCGAGCGCCGCCAGGCCCTGGCGATCCGCTGGATCATCATCGCGGCCCGCGCCCGCAACGAGAACACCATGGTCGACCGCCTGTCCGGCGAGCTCATGGACGCCGCCAACAACCGCGGCACCGCCGTCAAGAAACGCGAAGACACCCATCGCATGGCTGAAGCGAACCGCGCCTTTTCGCACTATCGCTGGTAGCCCTGAGGAACTGAGAACATGCCCCGCACGCACGCCATCGAAGACTATCGCAATTTCGGCATCATGGCTCACATCGATGCCGGAAAGACGACGACGTCCGAGCGTATCCTTTACTACTCCGGCAAGAGCCATAAGATCGGCGAAGTCCATGACGGCGCCGCGACCATGGACTTCATGGAGCAGGAGCAGGAGCGCGGCATCACCATCACGTCCGCCGCCACGACCACCTATTGGAACGGCAAGCGTCTCAACATCATCGACACGCCCGGCCACGTCGACTTCACCATCGAAGTCGAGCGTTCGCTGCGCGTCCTCGACGGTGCGGTATGCGTGCTCGACTCGAACCAGGGCGTCGAGCCCCAGACCGAGACCGTTTGGCGCCAGGGCGACAAGTACAACGTGCCGCGCATCGTGTTCTGCAACAAGATGGACAAGACCGGCGCGTCCTTCGAGCAGTGCATCAAGGACATCAAGGAACGTCTCGGCGCCAAGCCGGTTCCGATCCAGCTGCCGATCGGCGCCGAATCCAATTTCAAAGGCATCATCGATCTCGTCCGCATGAAGGCGGTGATCTGGGAGGAAGAATCCCTCGGTGCCAAGTTCAATGACGCGGAAATCCCGGACGACCTCAGGGACGCCGCCGAGACCGCGCGCGCCGAGATGATCGAAGCCTGCGCCGAGCTCGACGAGCAGGCGACCGAGGACTTCCTCAACGGCAAAGAAATCTCCAACGAGACCATCAAGAAGCTGCTGCGCAAAGCGGTCGTCACCGGCGCCTTCTTCCCGGTGCTGTGCGGCTCGGCCTTCAAGAACAAGGGCGTTCAGCCGCTCCTCGACGCGGTCGTCGACTATCTGCCGTCGCCGGTCGATCGTCCGTCGATCAAGGGCATCGACGTCAAGACCGGCGAAGAGACGGTCCGCAAGTCTTCCGACTCGGAGCCGCTGTCGCTTCTCGCTTTCAAGCTGATGGACGACCAGTACGGCATCCTGACCTTCTGCCGTCTCTATTCGGGCTCCCTGACGAAGGGCACCTCGCTGCTCAACTCGACCCGCGAGAAGACCGAGCGCGTCGGCCGCATGGTTCTCATGCATGCCAATATGCGCGAAGAAATCTCGGAAGCCTTCGCCGGTGACATCGTTGCGCTGGTCGGCCTCAAGGATACCCGCACCGGCGACACGCTGTGCGATCCCAACAAGGCGGTGATCCTCGAAAAGATGGATTTCCCGGATCCGGTCATCGACATGTCGATCGAGCCCAAGACCAAGGCCGATCAGGAAAAGATGGCGATCGCGCTGTACAAGCTGGCGGCCGAGGATCCCTCCTTCCGCGTTTCCACCGACAGCGAGTCCGGCCAGACCATCATCAAGGGCATGGGCGAACTCCATCTCGACATCAAGGTCGACATCCTGAAGCGCACCCACAAGGTCGAAGTGACCGTCGGCGCCCCGCAGGTTGCCTACCGCGAAACGATCACCCGCGCGGCGGAAGTCGATTACACCCATAAGAAGCAGACCGGCGGCACCGGCCAGTTCGCCCGCGTCATCCTCGAGATCGAGCCCAATGAAAAGGGCGCCGGTTACGAGTTCGAGTCCAAGGTCGTCGGCGGCACGGTTCCGAAGGAATTCATCCCCGGCGTCGAAAAGGGCATCAATTCGGTCATGTCCTCGGGTGTGGTCGCCGGCTTCCCGGTGCTCGACGTCAAGGTCTCGCTGACCGACGGCGCCTATCACGAAGTCGACTCCTCGGCGATCGCCTTCGAAATCGCGGCGCGCGCCGCGATGCGGGAAGGCCTGCAGAAGGCCGGTTCGGTTCTGCTCGAGCCGATCATGAAAGTCGAAGTCACCACCCCTGAGGATTATCTCGGCGGCGTGATCGGCGATCTCAATTCGCGTCGTGGCCAGATCATCGGCACCGGCAACCGTGGCAACGCGCAGATCGTCAACGCGATGGTGCCGCTGGCCAATATGTTCGGCTACGTCAACAACCTGCGCTCGATGAGCCAGGGACGCGCCAGCTACACGATGCAGTTCGACCACTATGAGCAGGTGCCAACGGCAGTTGCTCAGGAAGTCCAGAAGAAATTCGCTTAACAGTTTAAGACCAAAGACGGAGTAGTCCGATGGGCAAAGAGAAATTCAACCGCGACAAGCCGCACTGCAATATTGGCACGATCGGCCATGTCGATCATGGCAAGACGTCATTGACGGCAGCGATCACGAAGGTTTTGGCTGAGACGGGTGGAGCGACCTACACGGCCTATGACCAGATCGACAAGGCGCCGGAAGAGAAGGCGCGCGGTATCACGATTTCGACGGCTCACGTCGAGTATCAGACGAAGAACCGCCACTATGCCCATGTCGACTGCCCTGGCCATGCGGATTATGTGAAGAACATGATCACGGGTGCGGCGCAGATGGACGGCGCGATCCTGGTGGTTTCGGCTGCCGACGGCCCGATGCCGCAGACGCGCGAGCACATTCTGCTTGCCCGTCAGGTCGGCGTTCCGGCGCTGGTGGTGTTCATGAACAAGGTCGACATGGTCGACGATCCTGAGCTTATCGAGCTGGTCGAGATGGAGATCCGCGATCTTCTGAGCTCGTATCAGTTCCCGGGCGATGAGATTCCGATCGTCAAGGGTTCGGCTCTGATGGCGCTCGAGAACAAGAGCCCTGAGCTTGGCCATGACGCGATCCTGAAGCTGATGGAAGCGGTTGATGCCTATATCCCGCAGCCTGAGCGTCCGAAGGACCAGCCGTTCCTGATGCCGATCGAAGACGTGTTCTCGATCTCTGGCCGCGGCACGGTTGTGACGGGTCGTATCGAGCGCGGCATCGTGAAGGTGGGCGAGGAAGTCGAGATCATCGGTCTGCGTCCGACGACGAAGACGACGGTGACCGGCGTCGAGATGTTCCGCAAGCTGCTCGATCAGGGCGAGGCTGGCGACAACGTGGGCGCGCTGCTGCGCGGTATCGACCGCACGGGCGTCGAGCGTGGCCAGGTTCTGGCCAAGCCGGGTTCGATCACACCGCACAAGAAGTTCAAGGCGGAAGCCTACATTCTGACGAAGGAGGAGGGTGGCCGTCACACGCCGTTCTTCACCAACTACCGTCCGCAGTTCTACTTCCGCACGACGGACGTTACGGGTGTTGTGACGCTGCCGGAAGGCACCGAGATGGTGATGCCCGGCGACAACGTCACGGTTGATGTCGAGCTGATCACGCCGATCGCCATGGAGGAGAAGCTGCGCTTCGCCATCCGTGAAGGCGGCCGTACCGTCGGCGCCGGCGTCGTCGCCAAAATCGTAGAGTAAGAGAAGATGCAAACGAACAACATCCGCATCCGTCTCAAAGCGTTCGACCATCGTATCCTCGATACGTCGACGCGCGAGATCGTGAACACGGCGAAACGTACGGGCGCGCAGGTGCGCGGGCCCGTGCCGCTGCCGACCCGTATCGAGCGTTTCACGGTGAACCGCTCGCCGCATGTCGACAAGAAGAGCCGTGAGCAGTTCGAGATGCGGACGCACCGGCGTCTTCTGGATATCGTGGATTGGAATCCGCAGACGGTCGATGCGCTGATGAAGCTCGACCTGGCGGCGGGCGTTGATGTCGAGATCAAGCTCTAATCGAGCTTATTAGGAGTGAAGCGATGCGTTCTGGCCTCATCGCACTGAAATTGGGCATGACCCGCATTTACACGGACGAAGGCACGGTTGTGCCGGTCACCGTGCTGAAGGTGGATAATTGTCAAGTTGTCGCCCACAAGACCCCGGAGAAGCACGGCTATAGCGCCCTGCAGCTCGGTGTGGGCACGCCCAAGATCAAGCGCCTTACGGCGGCTCAGCGCGGTCACTTCGCCGCGCAGAAAGTCGAACCGAAGCGCAAAGTGCAGGAATTCCGTGTCAGCCCCGACAATGTGATCGCGGTGGGTGCTGAAATCACCGTCGACCATTTCGTCCCCGGCCAGTTCGTCGATGTGACGGGCACGTCGATGGGCAAGGGCTTCGCCGGCGGCATGAAGCGCTGGAACTTTGCTGGCTTGCGCGCCACTCACGGCGTGTCGATCAGCCACCGTTCCATCGGTTCGACGGGTAACCGTCAGGATCCGGGCAAGGTCTTCAAGAACAAGAAGATGCCTGGCCATCTCGGCGCCGAGCGTGTGACCACGCAGAACATCGAGGTCGTCAAGACCGACAAGGATCGCGGCCTGATCATGGTTCGCGGCTCCGTGCCGGGCGTGAAGGGCGGCTGGGTTTCGGTGCGCGACGCGGTCAAGCGCAAGCTGCCGCAGCAGGCGCCCAAGCCGGGGGCTTTCAAGGCTCCGGCCCAACAGGCTCCCGTGGCTGAAGCCGCGGCTAAGGAATAAGGATGCCAGTCATGAAAGCCGACATCCAGACTATTGAAGCCAAAACGGCCGGATCGGTCGATCTTGCGGACCACATTTTCGGTCTCGAGCCGCGCGCCGACATCCTGCACCGCGTTGTCCAGTGGCAGCTCAACAAGCGCCAGGCCGGCACGCATCAGGCCAAGACCCGTGGCGAGATCAATCGCACCGGCAAGAAGTACGGTAACCAGAAGGGCGGCGGTGGCGCCCGTCACGGCTCGCGCCGGTCGGGTATCTTCATCGGCGGCGGCAAGGCCTTCGGCCCGCGCTCGCGCAGCCATGAGACCGATCTGCCGAAGAAGGTCCGGGCTCTCGGTCTTCGCCATGCGCTCTCGGCCAAGGTGAAGTCGTCCGAGCTCATCATTCTCGACAAGACGGAAGTCGCCGAAGCCAAGACCAAGGCGCTGAAGGCGGCCTTCGTGAAGCTCGGCCTCGACAATGCGCTGATCATCGACGGCGCCGAAGTGAACAAGGGCTTTGCCGCGGCGGCGCGCAACATCCCGCATATCGACGTCCTGCCGGTTCAGGGCATCAATGTGTATGACGTTCTCCGCCACAAGAAGCTGGTCCTGACCAAGGCGGCCGTTGAAGCGCTGGAGGCGCGGTTCAAATGAGCAAAGAACATTATTTCGACGTCATCCGCGGCCCGGCGATTACTGAAAAGGGCACGCTGATCTCGGAGAAGAACCAGGTCGTTTTCAATGTCGCCTCGACCGCGACGAAGCCGCAGATCAAGGCGGCTGTCGAAGGTCTGTTCGGTGTCAAGGTCAAGGCCGTGAATACGCTGGTCCGCAAGGGCAAGCTTAAGAATTTCAAGGGCAAAGCGGCGCGTCTCAGCGACGTGAAGAAAGCCTTCGTGACACTGGCCGATGGTCAGAAGCTTGATGTGACGACGGGTCTCTAAGGTTCAAGGATTGCTGAAACATGGCACTCAAAACATATAATCCGACCAGCGCCGGCCAGCGCCATAAGGTAATGGTCGACCGCAGCCACCTGTGGAAGGGCAAACCGGTCAAGACCTTGACCGAGGGCCTGACCAAGAGCGGCGGACGCGGCAATTCGGGCCGTATCACGTCCCGTCGCAAGGGCGGCGGTCACAAGCAGGCCTATCGTCTGGTCGACTTCCAGCGCAGCAAGATCGATGTCGCGGCGACCGTCGAGCGTCTCGAATATGATCCGAACCGCACGGCCTATATCGCGCTGATCAAGTATGCCGATGGCGAGCAGTCCTATATCCTGGCGCCGCAGCGCCTGGCGGTCGGCGACACGGTGATGTCCGGCACGTCGGCCGACGTGAAGCCCGGCAACACCATGCCGCTCTCGGCGATGCCGGTCGGAACGATCATCCACAATATCGAGACGAAGCCCGGCAAGGGCGGCCAGCTCGCCCGTGCCGCCGGCACCTATGCGATGCTTGCCGGCCGCGACCAGGGCTATGCGCTCCTGAAGCTCAAGTCTGGCGAAACCCGCATGGTGCGCGCCGAGTGCAAGGCGACCGTCGGTGCGGTTTCCAACCCCGACCACGTCAACGAGATCGTCGGCAAGGCCGGCCGCGCCCGCTGGAAAGGCGAGCGTCCGGTTTCGCGCGGCATCGCCCGCAACCCGGTCGACCATCCGAACGGCGGTCGTACCAATGGCGGTAAGCACTGGGCCACACCCTGGGGCAAGCCGACCAAGGGCAAGAAGACCCGTAACAACAAGGCGACGCAGAAGCTCATCCTGCGCAGCCGTCATGCCAAGAAAGCTTAAGAGGTAGCCCGGTGTCACGCTCGCTATGGAAAGGCCCGTTCATCGACGGGTATCTCTTGAAGAAGGCGGATGCGGCGCGTTCGAGCGGTCGCAACACTCCGGTCAAAACCTGGAGCCGTCGGTCGACCATTCTGCCGCAGTTCGTCGGCCTGACTTTCCAGGTCCACAACGGCAACAAGTTCGTGCCCGTCCTGGTGTCGGAAGACATGGTCGGTCACAAGCTCGGCGAATTTGCGCCGACGCGCGTGTTCCACGGCCACAGCGTCTCCGACAAGAAGGCGGCGCCGGCAGCTAAGGATGCGAAGAAATGAGCAAGAAAGCCAAAAAGCGATCTCTCGCCGACAATGAGGCGCGCTGCGTGACCTGCTCGATCCGGGTGTCGCCGCGCAAGCTCAACGACGTCGCTGCTTCGATCCGCGGCATGAAAGTCGACAAGGCCCTCGCCGAGCTCACCTTCTCGCGCCGCCGCATCGCCGGCACGATCAAGAAGACGCTCGAATCGGCGATCGCCAATGCCGAGAACAACCATGACCTCGACATCAATCAGCTGATCGTCGCCGAGGCCCATGTCGGCAAGAACCTCGTGATGAAGCGCTGGACGCCGCGTGCGCGCGGCCGCGTCGGTCACATCCACAAATTCTTCAGCCAGCTGACGATTGTCGTGCGTGAAGTGAAGGAGGCCGCGTAATGGGTCAGAAAGTCAATCCGATCGGCTTCCGGCTCGGTATCAACCGCACCTGGGACTCGCGTTGGTTCGCCAATCGCCGCGAATACGGCAAGCTTCTTCATGAGGACATGAAGATCCGCAACTACCTGAAGGAGCAGCTCAAGCAGGCTGGCGTCTCCAAGGTGCTGATCGAACGTCCGCACAAGAAGTGCCGCGTCACCATCTTCTCGGCGCGTCCGGGCGTGGTGATCGGCAAGAAGGGCGCCGACATCGAGAAGCTGCGCAAGAAGGTCGCCGAGATGACCGGCTCGGAAGTGCACCTCAACATCGTCGAAGTGCGCAAGCCCGAGACCGATGCGACGCTGGTGGCCGAGAACATCGCTCAGCAGCTCGAGCGCCGCGTGGCGTTCCGCCGGGCCATGAAGCGTGCCGTTCAGTCGGCGCAGCGCATGGGCGCGGAAGGCATCAAGATCACCTGCGCCGGCCGCCTCGGCGGCGCCGAGATCGCGCGCACCGAGTGGTACCGTGAAGGCCGCGTGCCGCTGCATACGCTGCGCGCCGATGTCGACTACGGCACCGCGACCGCCATCACCGCCTATGGCACCAATGGCGTCAAGGTATGGATTTTCAAGGGCGAGATCCTCGAGCACGATCCGATGGCGCAGGACAAGCGCAATGCGGAGAGCCAAGAGGGTGCCAGCCAACGCCCGCGCCGCGAGCGCGAAGCGGCTTGAAGTTAAGGTAACGAACCATGCTGCAACCGAAACGTACAAAATTCCGCAAGGCCCATAAGGGCCGCATCCACGGCAAGGCCACGAGCTGCGCCAATCTGGATTTCGGCGCCTTCGGCCTCAAGGCCCAGGAGCCGGATCGGCTCACCGCGCGCCAGATCGAAGCGGCCCGCCGGGCCCTGACGCGCGGCATGAAGCGCGCCGGGCGCGTGTGGATCCGCGTCTTCCCGGACGTGCCGGTCTCCAAGAAGCCGGCCGAAGTGCGCATGGGTTCCGGCAAGGGTTCGACGGAATACTGGGCCTGCCGGGTCAAGCCGGGCCGGGTCCTGTTCGAGGTCGACGGCGTGAGCCGTCAGATTGCGGAAGAAGCGCTGTCGCTCGCGGCGGCCAAGCTTCCTATCAAGACGCGCTTCGTGGCGCGGCTTGGCGAGTGACGGAGTAGGGCCGATGAAAGCCACTGATGTAAAGCACATGACCCCGGACCAGCTCAAAGACGAGCTGATCAAGCTGAAGAAGGAGCAGTTCAACCTGCGCTTCCAGAAAGCCACGGGCCAGATCGAGAACACCGCCCGCGTTCGTCAGATCCGTCGCGATATCGCGCGGATCAAGACGTCGCAGCAGCAGCGCGCCCAGAGCGCGGCGAAGTAACGGAGAAGATAGATGCCGAAACGCGTCCTTGAAGGCGTTGTGGTGAGCGACAAGAACGACAAGACCATCGTGGTCAAGGTCGAGCGGCGTCTGACCCATCCGGTTTTGAAGAAGACCGTGCGTCTGAGCAAGAAGTACCATGCGCATGACGAGAAGAACACCGCCAAGATCGGCGATGTCGTGCGGATCGAAGAGACGAAGCCGCTGTCGAAGCAGAAGCGTTGGCTTTTGCTGGACAAGTCGGCCGAGGCCAAAGGTTGAGTTTGGATCGATAGGGAAATTTAGGCCAGGGTCCGCCCCGGCCGGAGAAGACAGGTGAAGCCATGATCCAGCAAGAAACAAATCTCGACGTCGCCGACAATTCCGGCGCCAAGCGCGTCCAGTGCATCAAGGTGCTCGGCGGCTCGAAGCGGAAATACGCCTATGTCGGCGACGTGATCGTCGTTTCCGTCAAGGACGCCATTCCGCGCGGTCGCGTGAAGAAGGGCAACGTGATGAAGGCGATCGTCGTTCGTACCGCCAAGGACATCCGTCGCGCCGATGGCTCGGTCATCCGTTTCGACCGCAATGCGGCGGTGTTGATCAACGCTCAGGGTGAGCCGGTCGGCACCCGTATTTTCGGACCGGTGCCGCGCGAGCTGCGCGCCAAGAATCAGATGAAGATCATTTCGCTGGCACCGGAGGTGCTTTGATGGCGTTGAAACTCAAGATCCGCAAGGGTGACAAGGTCGTCGTCCGCGCCGGCCGTGACAAGGGCAAGGTCGGTGAAGTGCTGCGCGTCTACCCGGAAGACAATCGCGCTCTCGTCCAGGGCGTCAATGTGGTGCGCAAGCACCAGAAGCAGACCCCGGGCCAGGAGGGCGGTATCGTCTCGAAGGAGATGCCGATCCACATTTCGAACATCGCGCTGCGCGATCCCAAGGACGGCAAGCCGACCCGCGTCGGCTACAAGACCTTGAAGGATGGCAAGAAGGTGCGGTTCGCCAAGAGTTCCGGAGAAGTGATCGATGGCTGACAATTACACGCCGCGGCTGCGCCAGCAGTATGACGAAGAGATCGTCAAGAAGCTGACCGAGCAGTTCGGCTACAAGAATCCGATGGAAGTGCCGAAGCTCGAGAAGATCGTGCTGAACATGGGTATCGGCGAAGCCACGGCCGATTCCAAGCTCGTGCAGGTCGCCGTCGCCGAGCTCGAGAAGATCGCCGGTCAGAAGGTCGTCATCACCAAGGCCCGCAAGGCCATCGCGACCTTCAAGATCCGCGAGAATCTCGCCATCGGCGCCAAGGTCACGCTGCGCAAGACGCGCATGTACGAATTCCTCGACCGGCTCATCACCATCGCGCTGCCGCGCGTGCGTGACTTCCGCGGCCTGTCGTCCACCAGCTTCGACGGTCATGGCAACTACGCCATGGGCATCAAAGAGCATATCATTTTCCCGGAGATCGATTACGACAGGATCGATCGTGTGTGGGGTCTCGATGTGATCGTCTGCACCACGGCCCGGACCGACGACGAGGCCCGTGCACTGCTCGAAGCGTTTAACTTCCCGTTCCGCAAGTCTGCCCGCAGGCAGGCAGCGTAATGGTCACGATGAACTGAAGGTAGCCCCATGGCGAAGAAGAGCTCGGTTGAGAAGAACGAAAAGCGGCGCAAGATGGCGAAGAAGTTCGCCGCCCGGCGTGCGCGTCTGAAGGCGATCACCAAGAACCAGGCGCTTTCGATGGAAGAGCGTTTCGCAGCGCAGCTCAAGCTGGCCGTGCTGCCGCGCAATTCGGCGCCTAATCGCATTCGCAACCGCTGCGAGCTGACGGGGCGTCCGCGCGCTTATTATCGCAAGGTGAAGATGTCACGTATGGCTTTGCGCGAGCTCGGCAACAAGGGCCTGATACCGGGCCTGGTCAAGTCGAGCTGGTAAGCGGCGGACGGAAAAGGAGAACAGGCAAATGAGCTTTACCGATCCGATCGGCGACATGCTGGCACGTATCCGCAATGCGCAGGAGCGCGGCAAGTCGAAAGTGACGACGCCGGCGTCGAAGCTGCGCGAGCGCGTGCTCGGCGTTTTGCAGCAGGAAGGTTTCATCCGCGGCTTCGCCACCGTTCAGCACGAGGGCAGCCATCCCGAGATCGAAATCGAACTCAAGTATTTTGACGGCGCGCCGGTGATCCACGAGATCCAGCGTGTGTCGAAGCCGTCGCGCCGGGTTTATGCCTCGGTCGACAGCATTCCGACCGTCTTCAATGGGCTCGGGATCTCTATTCTTTCGACGCCGAAGGGCGTCATGTCGGATGCAGAAGCGCGTGCCCAGAATGTGGGCGGCGAAGTGCTCTGCACCGTATTCTGAGGATTTAACGATGTCGCGCATTGGCAAGAAACCAGTTTCGGTTCCGGCGGGGGTCACAGTCAACCTCGCGGGCCAGAATGTCTCGGTCAAAGGACCGAAAGGCGAGCTCAAATTCGTGCTGGTCGAGCATGTGCTCGCCAAGCTCGAAGATGGCAAGGTCGCGGTCAATCCGCGCGACGAGACGAAGCTGGCGCGCTCCTGCTGGGGCATGTCGCGCACCATGATCTCGAACATGATCAAGGGTGTGACCCAGGGCTACTCCCGTTCGCTCGAGATCAACGGCGTCGGTTATCGCGCCGCCGTCCAGGGCAAGGTGCTGCAGCTCAATCTCGGCTACAGCCACGACGTGAACTACGCGATCCCGGAAGGCATCGATATCAAGACGCCGAAGCCGACCGAGATCGTCATCAGCGGCATCGATAAGCAGCGCGTCGGCCAGGTCGCCGCCGAGATCCGCGACTACCGCGGTCCCGAACCCTATAAGGGCAAGGGCATCAAGTATTCAGACGAACGCATCTTCCGCAAGGAAGGCAAGAAGAAGTAACGGGTGTCATAATGTCGTCCAAGCTCGCAAAAATGGAATTCCGGCGGTCGCGGGTGCGCAAGGCGCTCAAGGCGGCCGGCAAGTTGAGGCCGCGCCTCTCGGTGTTCCGCTCGGCGAAGAACATCTACGCTCAGGTCATCGACGACCAGAAGGGCGTGACCCTCGCTGCCGCCTCGACCCTCGAAGAGGGGTTCAAGAAGGGCGGCAAGACCGGCGCCGACAAGGCGGCGGCGGAAGCGATCGGCAAGCTCGTCGCCGAACGTGCGGTGAAGGCCGGCGTCGAGAGCGTCGTCTTCGATCGCGGTGCCTATCTTTATCATGGCCGCGTCAAGGCGCTGGCCGATGCGGCCCGCGAAGGCGGCCTCAAGTTCTAATTCGTTTCGAGGAAGGCAAGGATCATGGCACCAAGGGAACATGGCGGAGATCGCGGCAGGGATCGCGAAGAACGCGATTCCGAGTTTCTCGATAAACTCGTGCATATCAACCGCGTCGCCAAGGTGGTGAAGGGCGGTAAGCGCTTCGGTTTCGCGGCCCTCGTGGTCGTCGGCGACCAGAAGGGCCGTGTCGGCTTCGGTCATGGCAAGGCGCGTGAAGTGCCGGAAGCGGTGCGCAAGGCGACCGAAAGCGCCAAGCGTGGCCTCGTCCGCGTACCGCTGCGCGAAGGCCGCACGCTGCATCATGACGTCGATGGACGTTGGGGCGCGGGCAAGGTCGTGTTGCGCTCGGCGCCTCCCGGCACCGGCATCATCGCCGGCGGCCCGATGCGCGCCGTCTTCGAGTCGCTCGGCATGCAGGACGTCGTCGCCAAGTCGAAGGGATCCTCGAACCCCTACAACATGGTGCGCGCCACGTTCGATGCGCTGAAGAAGCAGGCGAGCCCGCGCGCCGTCGCGGCCCGCCGCGGCAAGAAAGTCAGCGATATTCTTTCCCGCCGCCGCGACCAGGATGCGACGGCCGAGTAATCAGGTGTGACCATGGCGAAAGCGAAGACAGACAAGACTGTGACGATCGAACAGATCTACAGCCCGGCGCGCCGTCCCGCCGACCAGCGTGCCACGCTGATCGGTCTCGGCCTCAACAAGCGCCATAAGCGCAGCACATTGCAGGATACACCTGCGGTTCGCGGCATGATCGCCAAGGTCCAGCACCTTGTGCGCGTCGTCGAGTAAGGAATAGAAGCGATGAGACTCAATCAGATTTCCGACAACGAGGGCGCTCGGCGCCCGCGCAAGCGGCTCGGCCGCGGTATCGGTTCGGGCCTCGGCAAGACCGCGGGTCGCGGCGGCAAGGGCCAGACGGCCCGTTCCGGCGGCGCCAAAGCGGGCTTCGAAGGCGGCCAGATGCCGATCTACCGGCGTCTGCCCAAGCGCGGCTTCAATGTGCCGTTCCCGGTCAAGTACAACGAGATCAATCTCGGCCGCATCCAGCAGGCCGTCGATGCCAAGAAGATCGACGTTTCCGCTCCGGTGACGCTCGACGTCCTGGTCAAGGCCGGCGTCGTGACCAAGGCCCAGGCCGGCCTGCGTCTGCTCGGCACGGGTGAACTCAAGGCGAAGCTCGCCTTCGAGGTGCATCATGCCTCCAAGGGCGCCATCGCCGCGGTCGAAAAGGCCGGCGGCAGCGTCAAGGTTCTGAAGGCGGACAAGGTCGAGAACGAGCACGAGGCGAAAGCCAAGGCGGCCAAGACCGCCCGGCTGGAAGCCTTGAGGACCGCCGCGCCGGACGTCAAGGAAGCCAAGGCGCCGAAGGAAGCCAAGGCGGCCAAGCAGGACGACAAGCCTGCCGCGAAAGCCAAAAAAGAAGAAAAGCCGGCGAAGGCGAAGTAAGGTTGCGGGCGCCGGCCCCGCACCCCATTTAGGGGATTTGGGGCGGGGCTTAAGGGAATCACATGGCATCGGCAGCTGAACAACTTGCAGCCAATATCAACTTCTCGGCCTTGGCCAAGGCCGAGGATCTCAAGAAGCGCATCTGGTTCACGCTCGGCGCCCTGATCATCTATCGCCTCGGCACCTATATCCCGATCCCCGGGGTCGACACGGTCGAGCTCGCCCGTTTCGCGGCGCAGAATTCAACGGGCATCCTGGGCTGGGTCAACGGCCTGGCCGGCGGCGCCTTGGGCCGCATGGCGATCTTCGCCCTCAACATCATGCCGTATATCTCGGCATCGATCATCATCCAGCTGATGACGACGGTCTCGCCGCAGCTCGAGCAGCTCAAGAAAGAGGGCGAGTCGGGCCGCAAGAAGATCAACCAATATACCCGCTACCTCACCGTGATCATCGCCGCGCTGCAAGCCTATGCGATCGGCGCCGGCCTCGAGGGGCAGGGCAGCATCGTGCTCGATCCGGGCCTATTCTTCCGGGCCAGCACCGTGATCACGCTGACCGGCGGCACCATCTTCCTGATGTGGCTCGGCGAGCAGATCACCGCGCGCGGCATCGGCAACGGCACCTCGCTCATCATCTTCGCCGGCATCGTCGCCGGCCTGCCCTCGGGCCTGGCGGCGCTCCTCGAGCTCGGTCGCACCGGCCAGATGTCCGTCTTCCTGATTTTCGGCATCTTCATCATGGCGCTCGCCGTGATCGCCTTCATCGTCTTCGTCGAGCGCGCCCAGCGGCGCCTCCTGATCCAGTATCCGAAGCGTCAGGTCGGCATGAAGATCACCCAGGGCGACAGCTCGCATCTGCCGCTGAAGCTCAACACTTCGGGCGTCATCCCGCCGATCTTCGCGTCCTCGCTGCTGCTGTTGCCGATCACGGTCGCCAACTTCACGCAAGGGCAGGGGCCTGAATGGCTGAACCGCATCACGGCCCTTCTGGGCCATGGCCAGCCGCTATTCCTCACGCTTTACGCGCTGCTGATCATCTTCTTCGCCTTCTTCTACACGTCGATCATGTTCAACCCGAAGGACACGGCCGACAATCTGAAGAAATATGGCGGCTTCATCCCGGGCATCCGGCCCGGCGAGCGCACCGCGGAATATATCGACTATGTGCTGACCCGCATCACCGTGCTCGGCGCTCTCTATCTGACCATCGTCTGCTTGCTGCCTGAGTTTCTGATTGGCTATGCGGCCATGCCGTTCTATTTCGGCGGCACCTCGCTGCTCATCGTGGTGAGCGTGACCATGGACACGGTCGCCCAGGTGCAGGGCCATCTCCTGGCTCAGCAATATGAGGGGCTGGTCAAGAAGGCGAAGCTCAGGGGAGCGCGCCGGTGAATTTGATACTGCTCGGACCGCCTGGCGCCGGCAAAGGCACCCAGGCGAAGCTGCTGGAAGACAAAAAAGGCTTCAAGCAGCTCTCGACCGGCGACATGCTGAGGGGCGCCGTCGCCGCCGGCACGGAAATGGGCCGCAAGGCCAAAGAGGTGATGGACAAGGGGCAACTCGTCTCCGACGACATCGTCATCTCGATCATCTCGGAGCGCCTGGACAAGCCCGACGTCAAGAAGGGCTTCATCCTGGACGGTTTCCCGCGCAATACGGCCCAGGCCGAAGCGCTGGACCGGATGCTCGAGGACAAGGGGCTCAAGCTCGACGCCGTCATCGAAATGAAGGTCGATGACGAGGAACTCGTGAAGCGGATTGCCGGGCGCTACACCTGCGCCAAATGCGGCAAGGGCTATCACGATGTGTTCGAGAAGCCGAAGGTCGCGGGAGTTTGCGATGTCTGCGGGTCGACCGAATTCGTTCGGCGCGCCGACGACAATGAAAAGACGGTCAGGGACCGTCTGGTGGTCTACAACAAGCAGACTGCTCCGCTGGTCGACTATTACGGCCGGACCGGGGTGCTGCACAAGGTAAACGGTATGGCGGATATCGGTGTCGTTACCCGCCAGATCGAGGATGTGCTGGGACGAGCATGACGGTCGGGTGTGGCATCTAATGCGGTTGACGCGACAGCGATTCAGCCTTAGATACCCCCCAATAAGACCGACATGAAGGCTGGCTTCAGGAGGGTTACCCCTCTGGAGGCACGGCCTTGTGCCATTTAGGCGCCCGGTACCGCGTTTCGAGTATTGACGGAGACTTTGGGCGTAAGCCCTTGTAAGGCTTAGGAGAAAATAAAGTGGCCCGCATCGCAGGCGTTAACATTCCGACCAATAAGCGCGTTGAAATCGCCCTTCGCTATATCCATGGCATCGGCCCCGTCAATGCGAAGGTGATCTGCAAGCAGGTCGCCATCCCGACTTCCAAGCGCGTCAACGAGCTTTCGGACGCCGAAGTGCTCCAGATCCGCGAGATCATCGACCGCGACTACGTGGTCGAGGGTGACCTCCGTCGTGAAGTGTCGATGAACATCAAGCGTCTGATGGATCTCGGCACCTACCGTGGCCTGCGCCACCGCAAGGGCCTGCCGGTCCGCGGCCAGCGCACCCACACCAACGCCCGCACGCGCAAAGGCCCGGCCAAGGCCATCGCCGGCAAGAAGAAGTAAGAGAGAGCCCCCATGTCCAAAGAGCCAGCTCGTCCGCGCCGCAAAGAGCGCAAGAACATCACCTCCGGCGTCGTGCATGTGAATGCGTCGTTCAACAACACGATGATCACCATCACCGACGTCCAGGGCAACACGATCTCCTGGGCTTCGGCAGGCAAGCTCGGCTTCAAGGGCTCGCGCAAGTCGACGCCTTACGCCGCTCAGGTCGCCGCCGAACAGGCCGGCAAATCGGCCATGGAGCACGGCATGAAGACCGTCGAAGTGGAAGTCAGCGGTCCGGGCTCGGGCCGTGAATCGGCCCTGCGCGCGCTGCAGTCCTGCGGCCTCCAGGTTACCGCCATCCGCGACGTGACGCCGATCCCGCACAATGGCTGCCGGCCGCCGAAGCGCCGCCGCGTCTGACGAGATTTTCCGGAAGCGGCGATCCGCTTCCCCAGCACAGTGAATATGCGACCTGAAGGCCGGTCCGCCGGCGCCAAGGTTCTGAACAGGATGAAACCATGCACGTAAATCAGAAGAACTGGCAGGAACTCATCCGTCCGAGCAAGCTCGAAGTCTCGGCCGGGCGTGAGCGCAAGCGGGTGGCGACGCTGGTCGCCGAGCCGCTCGAGCGCGGCTTCGGCACGACGCTCGGCAATGCGCTGCGCCGCGTGCTTCTGTCCTCGCTGCAGGGCGCGGCGGTGAGTTCGGTGCAGATCGACGGCGTCCTGCACGAGTTCTCCTCGATCGCGGGCGTGCGTGAGGATGTCACCGACATCGTCATCAACATCAAGGAAATCGCGCTCGCCATGCATGCGGAGGGCCCCAAGCGGCTCGTCCTGCGCAAGGAAGGCCCGGGCGTGGTCAAGGCCGGCGACATCCAGCAGACCGCCGATGTGCAGATCCTCAACCCCGAGCATGTCATCTGCACGCTCGACGAGGGCGCGGAAGTGCGCATGGAGTTCACCGTCAACAACGGCAAGGGCTATGTGCCCTCCGAGCGCAACCGTCCCGAGGACGCGCCGATCGGCCTCATCCCGGTCGACAGCATCTACAGCCCGGTCCGCCGCGTCTCCTACAAGATCGAGAACACCCGCGAGGGCCAGATCCTCGATTATGACAAGCTGATCATGACGGTCGAGACCAATGGCTCGATGAGCCCCGAGGACGCGGTCGCCTATGCGGCGCGCATCCTGCAGGACCAGCTCTCGGTGTTCATCAATTTCGACGAGCCGTCGAAGGTGGTCCACGAGGACACCCGTCCGGAGCTCGAATTCAATGCCGCTCTTCTCAAGAAGGTCGACGAGCTCGAGCTTTCGGTGCGCTCGGCCAACTGCCTGAAGAACGACAACATCGTCTATATCGGCGACCTGATCCAGAAGAGCGAGGCGGAGATGCTCCGGACCCCGAACTTCGGCCGCAAGTCGCTGAACGAGATCAAGGAAGTGCTCGCGCAGATGGGGCTCCATCTCGGCATGGAAGTGCCGAACTGGCCGCCCGAGAACATCGACGAGCTCGCCAAGAAATACGAAACGCATTACTGAGATTTTTGAGGAGACGTCATCATGCGTCACGGATTTGCCGGCCGCCGCTTCAATCGCTCGGCCTCGCACAGGAAGTCGATGCTCGCCAATCTGGCGTCGTCGCTGATCAAGCATGAGCAGATCGTCACCACGCTGCCCAAGGCGAAGGACCTGCGTCCGATCGTCGAGAAGCTGGTGACGCTCGGCAAGAAGGGTGATCTCGCCGCCCGCCGCCAGGCCATCGCCCAGATCGGCGACGAGACCCAGGTCAAGAAGCTCTTCGACGTGCTGGCCAAGCGCTATGCCGAACGCAAGGGCGGCTATACCCGCGTGCTCAAGGCCGGCTTCCGCCATGGCGACTCGGCGCCGCGCGCGGTGATCGAATTCGTCGATCGCGACGTGAACGCCAAGGGCCTCGATTCCGGCCCGACCATGAAGACCGGCGAAGAAGCGAGCGAAAGCGCCGCCGCCTGATAGCTATTACGGCATTATCTGCCGAAGGAATGAAGAGCGGGCTCAAGGGCCCGCTTTTTTATTGGGCGGGAATGCTGGCGAGGCGTTCGTCCAGGGCCTGGCTATAGCGGCCGAAGTCGAATTTCCTTGCCGTCTGATAGTGCGTGCGAGCCAATTCCATGTTGCCGCGGGCCTTTTCGGCATCTCCCCGATACATGAGCAGTCCGGCTTGATTGTACATGTTCAACTTCGCCGCCTCGTCAAATTGCGCCAAGGCCTTGTCCGGCTTGCCTTGCGCGAGATCGACGCGACCGATGAGAAACGGGCCGATGCCCACCGATCTGTCGAGATCGCGTGCCCGCTCGGCATCTTTCCGAGCCGCCTTGAACTTCTTCAGGAGGAGGCGCGCTGTGGCGCGGCAGGAATAGGCGTCCAAGGTCTCGGCGAGCGTCAGCGCCTTGCCGCACTCGACTTCGCCCTGCGCGGCCTCGCCATTTTCGACGAATGCCCAGCCCAGGCGTGCGACCGCGTAGGGCGAGTTCGGCTTCAGGATCGCGGACTGCCGCGCGTCATCAAGTGCGGCTTTCATCTTTCCGGCATTGAAGTTCAGAAAGGCGCGCATCCGCCAACCTTGTTCGGGGTCAATTCTCTCCTGGATTGCCCGGTCCATCTCAGCGAGGGCCGCATCGGTTCGCCCGAGAAACTGCAGAGTCATTGCCCGTTCGATCATGGCCCACATGTTCGAGCGATTGCGCGCCAGCAGACGGTCCGCATCGGCGAGCGATCCCTCATAGTCACCGAGCCAGCGTCTTGCCTGGGTACGGATCAGATATGGCCAATCATACTGCTGATCAATCGCGATCGCGCTGTCGGCGTCGGCGGACGCACCCTTCCAGTCGGCGAGAGCGAGGCGGGCATGAGCGCGCGCTTCGAGAAATGAAAGATCGGGAGCTGTTGTACGCTCGATTGCACTCAGGTCGAGCAGGGCCTTCGCGGGCTGCTTGCCGTTGATCAAGAGCCAAGCCCGCTGGAGGCGAGCATAGGTAAAGTTGGGATCGAGTGACAAAGCCTGATCGAGATCGCGGCCGGCCTTCTCGCGCTCGCCGCTACGAATGTAACTTTCGGCGCGATTGGCCCAGACCACCGCGTCTGCCTTATTCAATTTCAAGGATTGACGGAAGTCGGCAATAGCCAGGCCGTAGTCGGCGAGCGCATGATGGACGAGGCCACGTTCGTTGTAATAAGCCGCATTGGCTGGGGCTTTTTTGATTGCCTCATCATAATCCAAAAGGGCGACTTTGTAGCTTCCCTGCATATGATGGGCCCAGCCACGTCTGGCGCGCAACTCCGCCGTGTCCTTGTCCTTCGCCAGGGCGGTGGTGAAGCTGAAGACGGCATCGGCGAACTTCCCGGTCTCCATCTGGCTGTCGCCAAGCTTGGTCCAATAGGCGGCGTCGGTTTCGCCTGCAAAGGATCCGTGGGCGAAGAGCAGCACCGCAAGCGCAGTGCAAAGCGACAAGAAACCTGTGCCGATCCTGGTCATGGTTTTCCCCTGTCCACCCGGTTTCGCAAAACTGTTAAATTATTGCAACGCCCATGATGAGGAGGGCGCAATCAGTTAGTTCGCGGTTATCAACCGGTCCGACGCGACGACGACCAGAATATTGACACTTGATATCATACCGACTAGTTGGTATGGTTGTGTTAAGCTACCGGATTCAAGGAGGAGACCGATGACATCGCAGAAATCGGGGCGCGTCAGTCTGGAGAACGTCAATCATCCGGGGAAGGTCACGGGTGCGGATGCTCGCATGTATGAGGCCATGAAACGCGCCGTCCTGAAGAGCCTGCCGAAGACATCACCCGGCATGACAGTCGCCGAGCTGGAGGACCGGGTACTGGCGCACCTGCCTGACGATCTCTATCCGGGCGGCGCCAAAGCGGGTTGGTGGACCAAGGCGGTGCAACTCGATCTCGAAGCCAAGCGCATCATCGCGCGCGAGAAAACAAGCCCGCTGCGTTTGCACAGACTCTAGGGGGCCAGACTGGCCAGGCGTTCGGCCAGGGCCTCTTGGTAGAGACCGATGTCGAATTTCCTGGCGGCTTCGTAATCGGAGCGGGCGGCGTCTGCCTGGCCAAGCGCTTTGTTGGCGTCACCGCGATACATGAGGATCTCGGCCTGATTGAAGATGTCGTCCCGCAAGGCCTGGTCAAAATATTTCACGGCGTCCGCCCAACGCTTCTGGGCCAGATTGATCCGGCCCAGGACAATCAGCGCCGAGCCTGCGGTCTTGTCCTGCGCGAGCGCCAGCTGCGCGTCGTTCGAAGCGGCATCGAGCCGACCGAGCTCCAGCTCGGCCGTCGCGCGACAGGAATAGGCGCCTGGACTCGGCACAACGGCCAGCGAGCTGGCGCACGCCGACTTGGCCTCGGCCGGATTGCCATCCTCAAGCAAAGCCCAACCCAGCATCGCGGCCGAATACTGTGATTGTGATTGCGATGCCAAAGACACGGATCGGCGCGCGTCGGCAACCGCTTCCTTCACCCGTCCCAGGCGCAGCTGGAGGTAACTCCGTATTTCCAGGGCATAGGCCGGCTCGTTGTTTTCGGTCACCGCCTCAGTCATGTCGGCAAGCGCGGCGTCGGTCCGGCCGACGAGCGTCATCGACAAGGCGCGCGTGGCGAGCAGGCCGACTTTCTTCGGGTGACGGCTGAGAAGCGTCGTCATATCGCTGATCGCTCCCTCGTAATCACCCGTCTCACGTTTGGACTTGCCGCGAAGCTCATAGGGCCAATCAAGCCGGGTGCCGAGCGCGAGGGCGCGATCGGCATCGGCAATGGCGGCATTCCAGTTCCCAAGGTCGTATTGAGCCCGGCAGCTGGCTTCCAGCTCCGCGACACTCAGCGGTGCCAGCCGCTTGAGCTCCTGCAAGTCCGGGAGAGCGCTTTCCGGCATATCGCTGTCGATCGCCAGCCAGGCTCTTTCCAGGCGCGCCGCGCGATAGCCCGGATCGGTGCCAATAGCCTTGTCGAGATCCGCCCGCGCTTTTTCCTTTTCGCCGAGACGCAGCAGGCTGTAGGCGCGATTGGTCAGGATGACGGGGCTGTCGTCCCTGAGCTCCAATGCCCGATCGAAATCGGCCACGGCGGCGCCGTAATCTTCCAGCGCATGGTGAACCAGTCCTCTTTCGTTGAGATTGTCGGCGTGGTTCGGGTCGTCCTTTGTGGCTGCGTTGTAGTCTTGCAAAGCACTGTTCAGATCGTCCAGCTGATAATAGGCCCAGCCGCGATTGCCCAAGACTTCAGCAGGATCCTTCACCAGAGGGATGGCCTTGGTATAACTCTGCGCGGCGGCGGTGTAGTCCTTCATCTCCGTCTGCGCATCGCCGAGATTGATCCAGTAATCGCCAACCTCGCCATCCATCCGAATCGCCGACTGGAAATCCGCCGCCGCCTCGGTGAAACGCCGAAGCGTATAGTAGGCCACGCCGCGATCATTCAGGTCGCCGGATGTCGCGAGGCCCTCGGCGATCAAGCCGCTCAAATGTGTGATGGCATCATCGTGCTGGCCGGCGAGCTTGGCCGCTGTGGCCAGGCGCAGATAAGCTCTGATACGCATCTCGCGCGTGGCGTGATTGTTTGCCAGGATGCGCTCGCAGGCAGGAGGGGCATCCGCGGTGTCGTTGGTGGCGCAGGACGCCGCATCGAGATAGGCCCGCGCATAGCCCCAATAGTGCTGGGCGCTGAAGGCTCCGCCGACCGTCAGCAGCGCCATCGCGCTCCACACCCAGATCCAGGCGATCCTCTCGCCGCGTGTCATGGCTTCCCCCCGTTAACCAGCCCAGACCGGTTTCGCAAAACTGTTCAATCTTTGCAACGGTTGTGCCACGGGGCAGGGGCGGCAGCGGCCCCGGAATCGAAAAGCGGACCAAAAGGCCCGCTTTTCTCGCTTTTGCAGCGTCGGGCCGTTATGGGCGGATCGCCCGGGCCGTCGCGCAAAACCTGTCCCATATGTCCTTCACAGTTGCGCCGGAACGCAGACGGCGTTATGCAGCCAAGTGACGGTTTCGCCGTCGATCTGACCAGTTTTTACGGCAAGGTGACGGCGCGTGACATTCACCCAGAAGGACGAGGATCTGCTGGCCCTGCTGCGCCTGAATGCGCGGGAACCGGTCGCTTCGCTCGCCCGCAAGTTGAAGCTTTCCCGTACGACAGTTCAGGATCGGATCAAGCGGCTCGAGGAGCAGGGCGTCATTGCCGGTTATGCGGTCAGACTCGCCAGCGCGGTCGACAAAGGCGGCATTCGCGCCTATGTGACCATAGCGGTGGAGCCGCGCCGGCAAGTGGATGTCGGACGGGCTCTGAGCAAGCTGCCGCAGATCGAGGCGCTCCATACGGTGGCGGGCAAATTCGATCTGGTGGCGCTGGCGCGCACCGCCACCGCCGAGGACATGGACCGCATGCTCGACGGCGTCGGTCTTATTCCGGGCGTAACGCGGACAGAATCTGCCATTATCCTGTCGACCAAGGTCGATCGGCGTTAGGACTTGAGGAATGAAGTCGAATATTCTTGCTGCCCTGCTACTCACGATTGTCGCGGCTTTGCCGGCGGCAGCCGAGCAGACGGTTCCGCAGACGCGCAGCGAAGTCCAACTGACCTTTGCGCCGGTCGTCAAGGAAACCTCGCCGGCGGTCGTCAACGTCTATGCCCGTCGGCTCGTCTCGCAGCAGCGCGACCAGGGCCTGTTCGCCGATCCGTTCTTCCGCCGCTTCTTCGGCGGCGACGGGGCGTTCGGGGCGCCGCGCGAGCGGGTGCAGAACTCCCTGGGCTCGGGCGTGATCGTCGACGGCCGGGGTCTCATCGTCACCAACAACCATGTCATCCTGGGCGGCAACGACATCCGCGTGGTGCTGGCCGACCGGCGCGAATTCGAAGCCAAGCTGCTGGTCGCCGATGAACGCACCGATCTCGCGGTGCTCAAGATCGATCCGCAGGGCGAGGATCTGCCGGCGCTCGCCATGGGCGATTCCGACAATCTCGAAGTGGGCGACCTGGTGCTCGCCATCGGCAATCCTTTCGGTGTCGGCCAGACGGTGACGAGCGGCATCGTCTCGGCCCTGGCGCGCACCCAGGTCGGCATCACCGACTATCAGTTCTTCATCCAGACCGACGCCGCCATCAATCCGGGCAATTCCGGCGGCGCGCTCGTCGATCTCAGGGGCAATCTCATCGGCATCAACACGGCGATCTTCTCGCGCTCGGGCGGCTCGATCGGCATCGGCTTTGCCATTCCCGCCAACATGGTCAAGACCGTCGTGCAGTCGGCCGAAACGGGCGGGCGTATCCAGCGGCCCTGGATCGGCGCCGAGATGCAGGACGTGACCGCCGAGATCGCCGACTCGCTCGGCTTCGCGCGGCCGGAAGGCGCTCTCATCGCCGGGCTCCATCCCAAGAGCCCGCTCGCCATCGCCGGCCTCAAGCGCGGCGATGTCGTGCTCGGCATCGACGGCAAGGCGGTCGAGAACGCCAAGGAACTGACCTATCGCGTGGCGACCGCGCAGATCGGCGCTTCGGCGATCGTCGAATATCAGCGCGGCAGCGACCGGCGCGAGACACGTATCAAGTTGATCGCGGCGCCGGAAACCACGGCGCGCGACGAAACGCTGATGGATGGCAACACGCCGTTCTCGGGCCTCGTCGTCGCCAATCTGTCGCCGGCGGTCGCCGATGAGCTCGGCCTGCCGTCGGGCTCGACCGGCGTCGTCGCCTCCGAGGTGAAAGGCGGACCGGCCAAGCGCATCTTCCGCAAAGGCGACGTCATCCTGGAAGTGAACGGGGTGATCATCGACAATGTCGATACGCTGAGTTCGGCGGTGAAGACGGGTGACGGCTTCTGGCAATTCGCGGTCAATCGCGGCGGCCGCGTCATCCGTATGCAGCTCGGCGGCTAGAACGCAGACCGGATGGCCAATCTCTTCCAGGCGGCCGGGTTGGACAAGGAAGCGCCGCGACCCTTGGCGGATCGTCTGCGGCCGCAGAAGCTTGCCGATGTCGTCGGCCAGGAACATATCACCGGTCCTGAAGGCGTGTTGACCCGCATGATCGCGGCGGGACGCGTCCCCTCGGTCATCTTCTGGGGGCCGCCCGGCACCGGCAAGACCACGATCGCGCGGCTGCTCGCCGGCGCCACCGGGCTCGTCTTCGAGCAGATGTCGGCGATCTTTTCGGGTGTCGCCGATCTCAAGAAGGCCTTCGAGGTGGCGCGCTCCCGGCGCGACCAGGGCCGCGGCACGCTGCTCTTCGTCGACGAGATCCACCGCTTCAACCGTTCGCAGCAGGACAGCTTCCTGCCGGTGATGGAAGACGGGACGATCACGCTCGTCGGCGCCACGACGGAGAATCCATCCTTCGAGCTGAACGGCGCGCTGCTTTCCCGCGCCCAGGTTCTGGTGCTCAACCGGCTCGATGCCGGGGCTTTGAGCAAGCTCATTTCACGGGCGGAGCTCCATGAGAAACGGGCGCTGCCGCTCAATGATGAAGCGCGCGAGGTGCTGGCCGGGCTCGCCGATGGCGATGGACGGTATCTGCTCAATCTGGTCGAGGACATCTTCGCCACGGTGCCCGAGGGCGGCGTGCCGCTTGATGCCGCCAAGCTTGCCGAAGTGGTGCAGAAACGGGTGCCGCTTTACGACAAGTCGCAGGACGGGCATTACAATCTGATCTCGGCGCTGCACAAGACGGTGCGCGGCTCCGATCCCGATGCGGCGCTGTATTATCTCGCCCGCATGCTCACCGCCGGCGAGGATCCGCTCTACATCATCCGGCGCATGGTGCGCATGGCGGTCGAGGATATTGGCCTTGCCGATCCGCAGGCGCTGCAACAGGCGCTCGCCGCGAAAGAGGCCTATGACTTTCTCGGCAGTCCGGAAGGCGAGCTCGCCATGGCGCAGGCCATCATCTATCTCGCCACCGCGCCCAAATCCAACGCCGGTTATGTCGCCTATAAGGCGGCGATGAAGCGGGCGAAGGAGACGGGCTCGCTGTCGCCGCCCAAGATCATCCTCAATGCGCCGACCAAGCTCATGAAGGAGCAGGAATACGGCTCGGGCTATCAATATGACCATGACGAGCCCGATGCCTTTTCGGGGCAGAATTATTTTCCCGAGCAGATGAAACGCGAGCGCTATTACGATCCGCCGGAGCGCGGCTTCGAACGCGAGCTTCGCAAGCGGCTCGATTACTGGTCGAAGCTCCGGCGCGATCGCGGCGAAAGCTAGTTCATTTGAGCGCGGTGATGGCCTGAACCATCATGGTGACGGCGGCATCCTGTTTCAGCTTGTTGTCCTGAGTGAGCGTCCGCCAGGTGAAGAAGCTGAGGGCCAGCCGGAGCAGTGCGCGCTGCGCGTCATCGAGGCCTTTTCCCAATACCGCGTGATAGGCCGCGATGGGGCCGGCCATGCGCAGGTCACTGATTTCCTTTGTCAGCGCATGATGTTCGGCGTCGCGCAACACGCATCCGGTCAGGTCGGCATTGCGCCGGTACCAGTCATAGAGCGCGAGAAGTCCGGTGTGGAGCCGCTCCGGGATGTCTTGCTGGCCATCGGCATCCGGCAAAGGATCGCGCTCCAGGGCAAGGCCCGAGCAGGCGAGGAGCAGGTCCCGCTCGGCCGGGAAATGGGCATAGAAAGTGTGCCGTTGAACGCCGGCGCGTTCCGCCACCATGCTGACCGTGGTGGAAGCCGGGCCGACGCTGCCATGCAGCTCGATAGCGGCCTCCACGATGCGTTTCCGGGTCGCGGCCTGCTGCTCGGCGCGTCGCTTCAAGGTGTAGGGTCGGGCCATGGATATTTAATTGCACACATATGTGCATCCAATATTGACGTCGCGTCCAAATTTAAATACACACTACTGTACTATCAAATTATCCCCGTGTCGATCCCTGCTAGATGGAGGTGTGCATGGAAACCAGGATCAACGAGATTGCCGACGGCATCTACCGCCTGTCGACCTTCGTGCCGGATATCGCGCCGCCCGCCGGCTTCACCTTCAATCAGTTCCTCATCCGGGGCGAGGAGCCCATGCTGTTCCATTCGGGGCTGCGCAACATGTTCCCGCTGGCGCGCGAAGCGGTCAGCCGGCTCATCGCGCCAGAAAAGCTGCGCTGGATCGCCTTCGGCCATTATGAGGCCGATGAATGCGGCGCGATGAATGAGTGGCAGGCGATTGCTCCCCAGGCCCAGGTCGCGCACGGGCGCACCGGCTGCTACGTGTCGCTCAACGATATGTCGGACCGCGCGCCGCGCATCCTGGAAGATGGCGAGACGATCGACCTCGGCCACGGCAAGCGCGTGCGTTATCTCGACACGCCGCATATTCCGCATGGCTGGGACGCCGGTGTTCTCTATGAGGAGGCGAGCGGAACCTTGCTGTGCGGCGATCTGTTCACGCAGATCGGCGACGGCGCAGCCTTGACCGAGAGCGATATCGTCGGGCCCGCCATCGCGGCCGAGGACATGTTCCGCTATTCGAGCCTCAATCCGGGCATGGGCAGGACGATCCGGCGGCTGGCCGAGCTCGCGCCGAAAACGCTCGCCCTCATGCATGGACCGTCATATTCGGGCGATGGGGCAGGGGCGCTCAGAGCGCTCGCCGACGACTACGACCTCAGAGTCCGTATCGCAATGAGCTGACGAGCTACCAGGGGATCGCCTGGCCATCGCGGAAAAAGCCGCCGGTCGGCCCATCGGGCGGCAATGTCGCCGCCCAGACGATGCCGGCGGCACCGTCGGCGACCTCGCGTGTGGCGCCGGGGCCGCCCATGTGGGTTTTCACCCAGCCGGGGCAAACAGAATTGACCAGGATGCCGCGCGGACGGAGCTCGTAAGCGAGCGTGCGGGTGAAGACATTGATGCCCGCCTTGGAGGCGCGATAGCCGTAATAGCCGGGCCCCATTTCACCCAACGAGGCCATGCTGGAGGAGACATTGACGATGCGGGCGCCGCGCCCGAGATGCGGCGCCAACGCCCGCGTCACGCTCCAGGTGCCGATCATGTTGACGGCGATCGTGTCGGTGACGTTTCTTTCCGCGCTTCTGAGCACGCTTGCGGTCGAGCCATATTCCGTCTGCAGATCATCGCCATTGCCGGTCTCGTACATGACGCCGGCGCAGTTGATCAGGATGTCGATCGGCACGTCCTTCTTTTTCACTTCCTCGACCAGCGACTGGATCGAAGTCTGATCCTGCATGTCGAAGGCGTGGGTAGTGACGAGAAAACCTTCGGTGCGCAAGCCATGCGCGGCCTGTTCCAGCCGCGGCGACGTGCGGCTGGCGATGAACAGACGATAACCCAGCCGCCCCAATTGGCGGGCTGTTTCAAGACCGAGACCCCGCGAGCCGCCGGTGATCAAGGCGAGAGGCAAGTTGGACATGTAAAACGACACCCTCGGGAACGGTAATGCTCAGCGAGCGGTTGTTCCCGGTCTGGTTGCTGAAGCTGGACTCGGTTTTACTCAGAAATCGCTGAAAAGTTGCAAAGCTTTCCAGACAATTTTCTGTTAATTCGAAACATCTGACAAATCAAGGAATCTTGTCTTGCTTAAATGATTTTAATCGTCCGCCCCCAGATCGCCGTTTTCGGCCGGACAAATGGCCTCATGACGGTTTTACGACAAAGGAACCTCGACCAGTTGATCAAACTGTCCCTATGGGCAGCTTTGGTGATGTTCGCCGCCACCGTGATTGAATTTCTCGTCTGGGGGATGCCGGTGCTTCCCAACAAGGTGCCGGATCAGGGGCTTTATGCTTTTGTGCGCTCGGCGCTGATGGCAGCTATCGGTTTCGCCCTGGTGATGGGAGCGGCGGCAAGCACCGGGCCACCACAGGCAGGGAGCGCGTTATCCGCAAGGCAATGGTGTGCTGTCCTGGGCTCGTACGTGATGCTCATGTTCTTTGCCGGGCTCTTCCTCGTGTCGCCTGCAGACTTCAACGCCTTCAGCCGCGAGGACGCATTGGTCGAATGGGCATCGGCTCTGTTGCCCATTGCGGCGAGCCTGCTGCTCGCCGCACGTGGCGCGGCATTTCTGTGGGGTGGGATTGGAGAAGGCAAGGGCATCCGGATCGGGTTGGTCCTGCTTCTCTGCGCCGTGGTGCTCTTCGTGCTCGGGATGGAAGAGATTTCCTGGATGCAGCGCGTCTTCGGCATGGCGACACCGGAAGCCCTCAAAAGCAATATCCAGGGCGAGATCAACTTCCACAATTTTGCGACCAATCAGATCGGCGCCGCGCATAAGATCGTGGGCTTCGTCGTCCTGATCCTGCTGCCGTTTCTTTCGATCGTCCTGCCGCTCGCCGGACTCGCGGATCTCATTCCGAGCCGTGCCGTGGCGTTAGTGGGCGCACCGCTCGCCGCCTTCAATTACAATGGCTGGGATTCGCTGCTCTTCCAGGCGACGACCTATCTGACCCTCGGCATCGTGGTCTATCTGGCGCTTCTTGCGTGGCGGGAAAGCCGACGCGCCGAGGCGATGTTCTGCATCCTGCTGGCGATATCGATCGCCGGCGCGCAAGGGCTCTTCCTCGCGCTCGGCGACCGTTTCATCCGCATCTGGGATGTCACCGAATATAAGGAGCTCTTCATCGCGCTCGGGCTCTTCGTCTGGGCGGTCGAGACCTTCAGGCGCCTGAAGGACGCCGTGCCCGACAGCGCAACTGCGCCGCGCCGTTCCGTCGAAGCGTAAGGCATGGGGATGGATCTTCGCAAAGGTCCATTCCGCGCCTTTCAAAGCCGCAACTTTCGTCTCTTCGCCACCGGTCAGGTGCTGAGCCTGGCCGGCACCCGCATCCATGAAGTGGCGGCGGGCTGGCTCATGTGGCAGCTGACCGGATCGGCCACCTGGCTCGGCGTGCTGGCGCTTGCCGAGATCCTGCCGCGGCTTGTGCTGTGGCCGGTGTCGGGCCTCGTCGCCGACCGGATGGACCGTCGCCGGGTGGCGCTCATCTTCCAATCCCTGGCGGCGCTCGAGGCCTTGGTGCTGGCACTCCTGCAGGCCTTTGGCTGGGTGAGCGCCGAGATCCTGGTGCTCGCGACGTTCCTGCTCGGTTTGAACAGCGCCTTCTGGCAACCGGTGCGCCTGACTCTCATTCCGAAGCTGGCGCCGCCGGAGGATCTGCCGACCGTGATCGCGCTCACCTCGGTCATGGCCAATGTCGCGCGGGTCGTCGGCCCGATGCTGGCCGCGCCGGCGATCATCTGGGGCGGCATCGGCCTGGCCTTCGTCCTCAACGGCCTGAGCTTTGTCGCCGTGGTGGCGGCCCTGCTGATGATGCGGCTGACGCCCGAGGACACGACGCCGCCGCGCTCCAAGAAACCGGGCGGCGTGTGGCAGGGGCTGGCGGTCGTCGCCGCGCATCCCGGCATGCGGCCGCTGTTCATCCTCATCGGCATCTTCGCGCTGGCGGTCAGGCCGTTGGCCGATCTGCTGCCGGCTTTCGTCGGCGGCGTCTTCGACAAGGGGCCGGGCGGCTTCGCGGCGCTGATCTCGGCCATGGGCATTGGCGCGCTCGGCGCCGGGCTGCTTCTGTCGTGGCGCCAGAGCTATTCCGGCCTGACGACGCTCATGGCCGTCTTCGGCATGGTGGGGGCGACCGCGACGGCGCTCTTCGCGCTCACCGCCAGCCATACGATCGCGATCGTCTGCATGCTGTTCGTCGGCGTGGGGGTCACGGGAAAGAACGTCGTCGCGCAGACGCTGGTCCAGTCGGGGCTCGATGACGAGGTGCGCGGCCGCGTCTTCGCCTTCTATTCGGTCGTCTTCAACGCGGCACCGTCGGCCGGCGCGCTGCTCATCGGCTATATCGGCGACCTGGTCGGCATAAGGGGACCGGTGGTGGTCGGCGCCGCGATCGGACTCGCGGCGTCGTTTTTGGTCTTCCTGTGGCGCAAGCGCCTAGCGCCGTATCTGGAGGTGAGCCGCGCCGAGGGGTAACAGCACTCCTGCGCAGGTCGGCTCGTTACTTGGGCATGTTGGTATATCCCGACAGTCCCCAAGTTCAGCAGTGGCACTCTAGAAGGCCATTAAGCGCCTCCATCTTGAACTGAAATGTCAGGGTTCCTACTTGGCGTAATCATGAAACTGGGAGGATCTGCATGAGCAGTATTCCGGCGGCGCGTAAGGAGTTAGCCTCTATAGCGAAAGAGCTTTCAAAAAAGGGCCAGAAGGGCCTCGCAGGAGAGATCAAGAAGGTCATAAAGGCTCATATGTTCCGAAGAAAAGCGGTCCGACGCATGCCGGTAAAGTCGAAACCCGTTACTCCAGCAGTCAAGAAAAAAATCCTTGATCTTGCTGACGAAACAGACCTTCACTCCTCGGAGATTGCCTCGGAGATTGCCTCGGAGATTGCCTCGGAGATTGCCTCGGAGGTTGGCGTCAATCCGGGCCGCGTCTCCGAAGTGCTACAAGGGGATAAATAAGAGAATATTCTGGACCTGGTAATCCAAAGGCAGCACTTCTCGTACATGTGGGTTTGGGAAGAGGGAAGAAAAGAGCCCTCATCCGGCCTTCGGCCACCTTCTCCCATTGCTTCGCAACGGGCGAAGGGAAGACTACTGGCTACTTCCCAAAAAGCCACCTTGATGCTATTCCGCCGCCTCGGTCTTGGTGCGGCCGCGGCGCAGAACATCCTTCAGGAACTGGCCGGTATAGGAGCGCTTCTCGCGGACGCAGTCCTCGGGTGTGCCGGCGAAGACGACCTCGCCGCCGCCATCGCCGCCTTCCGGACCCATGTCGATGATCCAGTCGGCGGTCTTGATCACTTCGAGATTGTGCTCGATGACGACGACCGTATTGCCCTGGTCGACCAGCTCATGCAGCACTTCGAGCAGTTTGCGCACGTCATGGAAATGGAGACCCGTGGTGGGCTCGTCCAGCAGATAAATGGTGCGGCCGGTGGCGCGCTTCGACAGCTCCTTGGCGAGCTTGACGCGCTGCGCCTCGCCGCCCGAGAGCGTCGTCGCCTGCTGGCCGATATGGATATAGCCCAAGCCGACGCGTTCCAGCGTCTCCATCTTGTCGCGTACCGAGGGCACGGCACGGAAGAATTCGGCGCCTTCCGCCACGGTCATGTCGAGCACGTCGGCGATCGACTTGTCCTTGAACTTGATCTCCAGCGTCTCGCGATTGTAGCGCTTGCCGTGGCAGGCATCGCAGGTGACATAGACGTCGGGCAGGAAGTGCATCTCGATCTTGATGACGCCGTCGCCCTGGCAGGTCTCGCAGCGCCCGCCCTTCACGTTGAAGGAAAAGCGGCCCGGCTCATAACCCCGCGCCTTGGCCTCGGGCAGCCCGGCGAACCAGTCGCGGATGGGGGTGAAGGCGCCGGTATAGGTCGCCGGGTTCGAGCGCGGCGTGCGGCCGATCGGCGACTGGTCGATGTCGATGATCTTGTCGAGGAATTCGAGGCCCTCGATCTTGTCATGCTCGAGCGGCGCCTCGCGCGTGCCCATCAGCTTGCGGGCGATGGCCCGGTAGATCGTGTCGATGAGCAAGGTCGACTTGCCGCCGCCCGACACGCCGGTGACGCAGGTGAAGACGCCGAGCGGCACTTCCGCCGTGACGTTCTTGAGGTTGTTGGCGCGGGCCCCCGTCACCTTGATGCGGCGGCCCTTTTCCGGCTGGCGCCGGCGGCTCGGCACCGGAACCTGCTGCAGCCCGACCAGATACTGGCCGGTGAGCGAACGCGGATTGGCCATGACTTGCGCCGGCGTGCCTTGCGCCACGATCTCGCCGCCATGGACGCCGGCGCCGGGGCCGATATCGACGACATAATCGGCGAGCCTGATCGCGTCCTCGTCATGCTCGACGACGATCACGGTGTTGCCGATGTCGCGCAGATGGACAAGGGTTTCGAGAAGGCGGGCATTGTCGCGCTGATGCAGGCCGATCGAAGGCTCGTCCAGCACGTAGAGAACGCCGGTGAGGCCGGAGCCGATCTGTGAGGCGAGGCGGATGCGCTGGCTCTCGCCGCCCGACAGCGAGCCCGAGACGCGCGACAGGTTGAGATAGTCGAGGCCGACATCGACGAGGAAGCGCAAGCGGGCGCGGATCTCTTTCAGGATGCGGGCGGCGATTTCGCGGTCCTTGGGCTTGAGCTTGCTTTCGAGCTTCTCGAACCAGCTGTTGGCGCCGTTGATCGACATCTCGGAGACTTGGCCGATATGCAGCTTGTCGATCTTGACGGCGAGGGCCTGCGGCTTGAGCCGGTAGCCGCCGCAAGCATCGCACGGATGATCGGACTGGAAACGCGACAGCTCTTCGCGCATCCACTGCGAATCGGTCTCGCGCCAGCGCCGCTCGATATTGCCGATGACGCCTTCAAAGGTCTTCTTCGTCTTGTAAGTGCGCAGGCCGTCGTCATAGACGAAGGTGATCTCGTCCTCGCCGGTGCCGAACAGGATGGCGTCGCGCGCCTTCTTGGGAAGCTCCTTCCAGGCGGCGCTCATCGAGAATTTGTAATGCTTGGCCAGCGCCTCGAGGGTCTGGGTGTAATAGGGCGACGTGTTGCCGGTCTTGGCCCAGGGCAGGATCGCGCCGTCGCGCAAGGACAGAGTCGGATCTGGTACGACGAGCTCGGGCTCGAAGCGCAATTCGGTGCCGAGACCGTCGCATTTGGGGCAGGCGCCGAAGGGATTGTTGAAGGAGAAGAGGCGCGGCTCGATCTCCTCGATGGTGAAGCCCGAAACGGGGCAGGCGAATTTCTCCGAGAAGAGAATGCGCTCATGCGTCTCGTTCTTCGACTTGTTGGCGCTCTCCTCGGTGGTGCGCGACGGCGGCAAGGGCTTGTCGGTATATTCGGCGATGGCGAGGCCTTCGGCGAGCTTGAGCGCCGTCTCGAAGCTGTCGGCGAGCCGGTTGCCGAGATCGGGTTTCACCACGATACGGTCAACGACAACGTCGATGTCGTGCTTGTATTTCTTGTCGAGGGCGGGGACGGCGTCGATCTCGTAGAACTTGCCGTCGACCTTGACGCGCTGGAAGCCTTTCTTCTGAAGCTCGGCCATCTCCTTGCGGTATTCACCCTTGCGGCCGCGCACGATGGGGGCCAGCAGATAGAGGCGGGTGCCCTCGGGAAGCTCCAAGACCCGGTCGACCATCTGGGTGACGGTCTGGCTCTCGATGGGGAGGCCGGTGGCCGGCGAATAAGCGACACCGACCCGGGCGAAGAGGAGCCGCATATAATCATAGATCTCGGTGACGGTGCCCACCGTCGAGCGCGGATTGCGGCTGGTCGTCTTCTGCTCGATCGAGATGGCGGGCGACAGGCCGTCGATCTGGTCGACATCCGGTTTCTGCATCATCTCGAGGAACTGCCGGGCATAGGCCGACAGGCTTTCCACATAACGGCGCTGGCCCTCGGCATAGATCGTGTCGAAAGCGAGCGAGGACTTGCCCGAGCCCGACAGGCCCGTAAAGACGATGAGCTTGTCGCGCGGCAAGTCGAGCGAGATGTTCTTCAGGTTGTGCTCACGCGCACCCTGTATGGAGAGAGTCTTCTTGGTATCGGCCATGGCGGTTGACTAGACCAAATAGAGAACGCGGGCAAGCTCGATGAGCGCCCGAGGACGGCATGCTGCCCCCTTCAAGCGCCAGAACATGTCAGCAGCTTGACCGCTATGCACAAGGACTGAAATTCCGCTGTCCACAGGGCAGGAAATGGTGTCCAAGGCGCCTTGAGCGCGGCGAATGCGTCGTGAATAATTGAAGGAACAATCCAGATGCCCCTGAACCGGATCATTCTCTACGCAATGGACGTGGAACAAACCGTCGCGTTCTACGAGAAATTCTTCGGATTCAAGGCGCGCCGGGAAGAGGGCGACCGGATCGTCGAACTCGTAGCGGCCGATGGCGGCGCCCGCCTGATGATCCATCAGGCCGGTCGGGCGCAGAAAGCCGGCCAGTCCCAGGTGAAGCTGGTTTTCGATGTCGAGGATGTCGAGGCCTTTTGCGCCGACTGCGCCCGGAAAGGGCTGGTGTTCAGCGCTCTCCATCAAGGTCAAGATTATGTGTTCGCCAATGCGCGCGATCCGGCCAAGAATTCGATCTCGGTGTCCAGCCGCGCCTATCGCAAAACGTGAGGTGCATGACGGCCCTTTTGACTTGACATCGCGGGGGAGAGGACCAAGATAAAAATCATCATCGGTCGTGAGATTGATGACGGAAACTCTAAGGAGGGAGGCATGAATCCACCGGGTCACCTTCTTCGACTGCGGCAGGTCTCGCAGTCACGGTTCTGACAGCGCGCTGCAGCACTAATCGACGCTGATCAGGCCGCTCATCACACAATCCGAAATATCCATGTGAGGGCGGAACGCCTAAGCTGGACGTTCCAGAGCCTCGAAACACATCCGGTATAGGTACCGGAATAGACTTCGAAAAATATCGAATGAAAAATCTCGTATGACCGAGTGCCCCGCCGGCGCCAGATGAGTGCGGCGGGGTTTCGATTCCGGAAATCAGAAGCGCAGATTCACGCCGGCGCGAACCACATAGACGTCGTTGAATTCGAGAGTGTCGTCTTCATCGACATCTGGCAGATCCTCATTGAGATTGATCTTGTGATCGAAGCCGTAATAGAGGCCCTCGACCCTGAGGCTCACCATCTCGGTCGCGGCCCATTCGACGCCGCCGCCGACGACATAACCCCATTCGTTGATCTTTTCGCTGAATCTCTCCTCATCGTCCGGGTCGCCGGCATCGTCGGTGACCTTGAACTGGCCCTTGGCCAGCGCCACGCCGCCGGTCGCGAAGATGAGAAGATTGTCGAGGGCGAAGCCGGCGCGGGCGCGCAACGAGGCGAGATAGTCGAGCTTGGCTTCGACGATATCACTCTGGTCGTCGACCGTATCGCCGGCAAAGTCGGTGAAGCTGATATCGGCTTCGACGCCGAGGACGATATTGTCGATCTGGTGGTTATAGCCGACCTGACCGCCGCCGACGAAACCGTCGGCATCGATATCATCGGGATAAGTCACGTCTTCGTGCGTGGGCAACTCGCCCGTGTCGAACGCGCCGTCAAAGGAGGGGACGCCGTAACCGGCGTGAATGCCGACATAGGGGCCGGTCCAGTCGAAGCTGGGGGCGGCATCGACGTCAGCGGCGCGCGCGATCGAGATCATCGACATCAGAAAGGAGGAGGCGAGAAGAGTCTTTTTGAGCATCATTGGTCCCAGCTGCTGAAGGAGAAGGGGAGATGCCTGTCCCGCTTCAGAAGGTCAATGAGGCCCGGCCGTCGCGCGTGATATTTGTGGGCTTTGTGGCTTGTGTGCCACAGTAAGACCGGCTTGCTCCATTAGCGGTTGTCGGGATTGCGCGAGATCATCCCAGGCTTGAAATGCGCGGTTCAGTTGTCTGCGAATCATTCGCTCCACTCACCGCATAGCGGAAACCAAGCGCGCATACGAACAGCGCCACGCCGCAGGCCGCGGTGAGGGCGAGGACCGGCGTGAAGCCGGCGCCTTGCCCATAGAGTACGCCCATCATTGGAATGGCCGCCGCGCTGACGGCGGAGCCGAGGAAATAGCTGACGCCATAGGCGCGTCCCCGCAGGCGCTCCGGCACATAGCGGGCCACGAAGGCGTCATCGACGATCACCTGGCCATAGATCGCCGCCATGGTCAAAGCGAGGCCGATCAGCACCCAGTGGCCATCGGCGAGCCAGGCCAGAGCAAGACCGGTCATCTGAAGGCCGGAGAGGATGACGAACAGGGAAGCCAGCGACAGCCGGTCGATGAGACGGCCGGCGGCAAGCTGCATGAGCGCGCCGCAGATGAGAATGAGGGTTGCGAGCGCGCCGGTGCCGATGAGCGGCAAGGCGCCGGCGTAGCGCTCATCGACGATCTTGGGCAGGGCCACGGTGACGATGTTGTAGGTCACGCCGCCAACAAGGAAGGCCAGCATGATGGTGCAAATGGCGAGCGTGACATTGCTGACCGGGAGGATCCGCGAAGAACTGGCCGGTGTCTGCATGGTGCCAGCGGCTTGCCGAACGCGGCTCGTTGTGACGAAGAGTGCAGCGAGGAGCAGAGCGGCGAGGCCAGGACCCACGAAGGCCCAGCGCCAGCTCAAGGTGGTGGTGAGGAGCGCGGTTCCGGCCGCCGCGACCGCGGCACCGATATTGCCGCAGACACCGTTGATGGAGAGGTCACGTCCGAGCCTGGTCGATACCGAGGTGAGAAGGGTGAGCCCGACCGGATGATAGATTGCCGCAGCGGCGCCGAGCAGCAGAAGCGCAAAGCCGAGCATGAGCCATGACCCCGCCGCGGCGACCAGAAAGCAGGCGAGCCCGGTAAGGACAAAGAAGGCCGCGAGAAGCCGCTCCGGGCCCACGACATTGACCAGCCAGCCTGCGGGCAAGGAAAGCAGCCCATAGGCGACGAGGCAGCCGGTGGCGAGGGGAACCAGCTCGCCATAGCCGAGCTGCCATTCGAGGCTGATGGCGATCACGGCGGTCGGGAAGATCAGGATCACATAGTGGGTGAGGGCGTGGGCTGCATTGACGAACAGGATGGCGCGGCGGGCGTCGGTCATGGTGGTCCAGATGTGAAGGTCAAGTTGCGCAGCCTAGCTGGCCCGATATAATGCTCGGGGCCAAAGTTTTAGATAATCGGGCCAAATTCATGGATGAATTCGAGCTGGGCACTCGCCTGGTCACCATTCATGCCCAGCTCTATGGAGATGGCGAGAGCACCGGCTGGCACAATCACGTCCGCGGCCAGGTTCTCAGTGCATCCCAGGGGCTGATGGTGGCGACAACCGAACGCGGCGCCTGGTATGTGCCGCGCGGCCACGCTTTGTGGATCCCGCCGGGTCTCGACCATGATATCGGCATGCGCGGCGCGGTGGCGATGCGCAGCGCCTATGTCGAGCCGGCCGCCGCCGCGGCACTGCCGGGGCACTGCAAGGTCATCATCACGTCGGCCTTATTGGCGGTGGCGATCGAGGCGCTGGCGGTTGAACCGGCCGACTATGACGAGGCGGGACGCGGCGGCCATCTCGCCGCGCTGATCGTCGATGAGATGGCGCGTGCGAAGGACGCGGAGCTCGCTCTGCCGATGCCGCGCGATGCCCGACTGGTGCGCCTGTGCAATGTCATCATGATGAAGGGCGAACGTCGCGGGTTGGACGACTGGGCCGATATCGCCGGCATGAGCCGGCGCAGCCTCACCCGCCATTTCCGCGCCGAGACAGGTCTGTCGCTCCTCGTCTGGCGCAAACGCGCCGCGGAGCTTGCCAGCCTTGGATCTAGTGTCTGAGAAATTTCCGGCGGAGTTCCGACACCGCATTGGCATGCGCATCGAAACCCTCGTAGTTCGCAATGATGCGGGCTTGGCGCGCGAGCGCATCATAACCTTCGCGCGTGACATGGCCGATCGAGGTGCGCTTCATGAAGTCGAAGACCGAAAGCGGCGAGGCCGTCCTGGCCCAGCCGCCGGTCGGCAGGACATGATTGGGACCGAGCACGAAATTGCCGAGCGTCGAGGGCGTGTATTCGCCGAGCAGAATCTCGCCGGCATTCTTGAAGGACGCCAGCCAGGCCTTGGGATCGAGGCTGAGAATCTGCAGATGCTCGGGCGCGTAGTCGTTGATGAAGGAGACGGCACTCTCGGCGTCGGGGCAGAGGAGGATGCCGCCTTGCGGCCCCTTCAGCACGGCTTCGGCAAAGCCGGCGCGCTCGGGGTTCATCTCCTTCAGGAATTCAGGCAAGGCGGCCAGTGCGGCATCCGCCACCGCCGGCACGTGGGTTACGAGCCAGGCGGATGAATCGGCGCCATGCTCGGCCTCGATGAGGAGATCTAGGGCGGCGAGGCGGCCATCCACCGTCGCGTCGGCGAAGATGATGCTTTCGCTGGGGCCAGCCGGCGTACCGGTGTCGATGCGATCGGCGACAAGGCGCTTGGCGGCGACCACCCAAGGGCTGCCCGGTCCGACGATTTTGGCGCAGCGGGGGATCGTTTGTGTTCCATAGGCGACGGCGGCCACGGCCTGGGCGCCGCCGCATTTGAAGACTCGGGAAACGCCCGCTGCTTCGGCGGCGACCAGCGTGGCGGCATCGATCGCACCGTCTGGGCCGGGCGGGGTGACGATGGCGATCTCATCGACGCCCGCCACCTTGGCCGGGATGCAGGTCATCATCACCGAGCTCGGAAACGAACCCTTGCCGCGCGGCACGTAACAGGCGACCGAAGCGATGGGACCGATGCGGTCGCCGGCAAAGGCGCCGGGGGCGATCTCGGTGAGCCACATCTCCTCGGGCTTCTGTCGCTGATGGAATTTCGCGATGTTACGGGCGGCGAATGCGATGGCCTCGGTGATGTCGGGCTTCAGCGATTTCCGTGCACGGACGAAATCCTCGGGGCTCGCCGCGAGATTGTCGGCACCGACCGGCGCCTTGTCGAACTGGCGGGTGAAGCGGGCCACCGCCTCATCGCCCTCGGCAGCCACCGCCTCGATGATCGGCGCCACTTTCTCGATATAGGGACCGAGGTCGCTTTCGGTACGAGCGAGGCAATGGCGGCGCTCATCCGCCGAAAGCCCGCCGAGCTTCACGAAATTGACGACTGCCGTCATCTTTCGTTGTGGAAGGTCGTCGACACGTAGTTGTCGTCTTCCTGGGCGTTGCGCTCGAAGGCGAGGAAGTCCCAATAACCGCAATTGTCCTTGCCGGGATAATCGCGGCAGGCCCAGGGCCGGGCTTCATAGATGGTGCAACGGCGGGCCTCGGTGTCGAAGAACTGGCAGATGCGGCCGAAGAACTTGTCCTTCTTGCGCCGCATCACGCGCTTATAGCCGTAAGCGGACTTGAAGTACTTCTTCTCGGCATCCTTCAGTGAGAGATCGAAATGCTTGGCGATGCGCGCGGCATCGCGGTCCTTCACCTCGACGACCGGATAGGAGCAGCAATAGCCGGGGCACTTGAGGCAGTCATATTTCTTTCTGGGCATAGGTGGCCTATTTCTTCGTGGACGCGCTCTTGATGCTCGCGAACTTCCGCTGGGTTTCGGCCATCTCGGCCTGCAGCCACTCGCGGAAGGCGCGCGCCGGGGCTGATTCCTTAGACCCTTTGGCGCGCACGATGAAGTAGCCGCCATGATCCTTGATGTCGAGGGCGAAGGGGCGCACCAGCCGGCCCGCGGCCATGGCGTCGGTGCACAGGATCATGTCGCCGAGCGCGAAGCCCTGGCCGGCTTCCGCCGCCTCGATGGCGAGATGGCCCTGGAAGACGGTGCCGCGCCAGTCCTCGACGCCCTTGATGCCGGCGGCGTGGAGCCAGTCGGTCCAATATTGCTTACGGCTCTCATGCAGGAGATTGTAATCGGCGAGGTCGCCGGGGCTGAGCGGACCCTTCAGCAAACGCGGGCTGCAGACCGGGAAGATCTCGACATCCGAGACCAGCTTCTGGATCTCGACATCGGGCCAGCGGCCGAGGCCGTAGCGGATGCCAAGATCGGCCTTGTCGGAGCGGAAGTCGACGAGGCGGTTCTCGGGATCGATGTTGAGCTCGATATCGGGATGGAGCTCGTTGAAGCGGCCGAGGCGCGGCACCAGCCAGCGCGACGCGATCGAGGGTTCGACCGAGACATTGAGCGTGCGGACCTTGCCCTGGGCCGCGGCCTCAAGCGTCGCTTCCGCCATATTGTCGAAGAGGGGGGTGAGGCGGACGCCGTAGCGGCGGCCGGCGTCGGTCAGGCGGACCCCCCGGCCGGTGCGGTCGAAGAGGTCGGTGCCGAGCCATTCTTCCAATTCGCGGATATGCCGGCTTACCGCCGCATGGGTCACGAACAGCTCTTCGGCCGCGGCCGTGAAGCTTTCATGCCGGCCGGCGGCCTCGAAGGCGCGGAGCGCATTGAGCGATGGCAGGCGCCGGGCCATGGGCTGTCCTGTAAGTTTTTGTTACAGGCAGCGTAGGATAATGCCGTTTGTGGTGCAAGCGCGAATTGACTATTTTCCACCCATACCGAGATTGCCTAAAACAAGAAAAGGAGATTGATCATGAACTGGATTTTCGAAGCTTATTCAAATGTTTACAACGCTGCCATGATGCAGGATCAGAAGCATCAGGCCAATGTTGCAACTGCGAAGAACGGCGCCGAGCCGAAGAGCTTCTCTCTGTTCAAGCCCTTCGTCCGCGGCTAAGTTCTCCCGACCCTTGATGCGGCTCCTGTCGATCTCAGACCGGGGCCGCTGCTATGACGGTAACCTCGACGACCAGCCTGGGATCGGCCAGGCCCGCGACCACCAGCAAGGTCGCCGCCGCCTTGTGGCCCTTCAGAATCTCGTCCCGCACCTGCCGGTAAAGTCCGATCTGTGAGCGATCGGTGATGAAGACCCGCGCATCGACAATGGCGCGATGGTCCATGCCCGCGGCTTTCAAGATGCCCAACACATTGGCCCAGGCGAGGCGGTGCTGCTCTTCCGCGTTGTCAGGGATCTTGCCGGTCGCCGGATCGGCGCCGACCTGGCCGGCGACGAACAGATGGCGGGCGCCCGGCGCCACCTCCACCGCCTGGGCATAATTGGAGAAGGGCTTCGGGGCGGCATCGGTCTCGATCTGCTTCAGCATGAGAATCTCCACTTTCGACGGGACAGACCTTATAGCGCTTGCTTCTGGAACATAAAGAGAACATATTACCCGGGGATAACATGCGATCGGCAGTGGATCGCGGGTGAGCTTTGGTAGATCACCATCCCTGATCGCAGTTTATGAATGTGGCGCGACCACGCGTGGTGCCCGGAAAGCAAGGAGAAGCGGATATGGCCGGATCGGTGAACAAAGTCATTCTGGTGGGGAATCTCGGCAAGGATCCTGAAGTGCGTCATACGCAGGACGGCCGCCCGATCGTCAATCTGTCGATCGCGACCTCGGAGAACTGGAAGGACAAGCAGACCGGTGAGCGCAAGGAGCGCACCGAGTGGCACCGTGTCGTCATCTTCAACGAGAATCTGGCGAAGGTCGCCGAGCAGTATCTCAAGAAGGGCGCCAAGGTCTATCTCGAGGGCCAGCTGCAGACGCGCAAATACACCGACAAGGACGGCGTCGAAAAATACTCGACCGAAGTGGTGCTGCAGCAATATCGCGGCGAGCTCACCATGCTCGATGGGCGTAGCGGCGGCGGCGACAGCGCCGGCTTCGGCGGTGGCAATGGCGACAGCTTCGGCCAGTCGAGCCCGATGGAACGTCCGCGCAGCGGCGGCGGTGGCCGTCCGCAGCAGAATTTCGCCCGCGATCTCGACGACGAAGTGCCGTTCTGAGACGGGTTGCCCGTTTGACGAGACTGGCCGGGGCGGGACCTGAACCGCCCCGAGCCACAGCTTAGCGGGGGGAGATCATGCGGCTGAAGCAGTTTCTGTGTGCTGGCGCGCTGGTTCTTTCGACTGTCTCGCTCGCGCAAGCGGCCTTGGCGCCCAACTATCAGCGCATCGCCGAACTCCAGGCGATCCTCGATGATCCATCGGTCGTCGACGCGTTCAATGTCAGCCAGCCCATCGACCGCATCGAGAGTCTCAAGGCCGATCTTTATCGGGTGACGGCCGGCTCTTGCCATGTCGACGTCGCCATCGTCGATGTGCCTGACAAGGAGCAACGCGTCGGACCGCGTCAGTTCAAGATCGAGATCGTCGCCAGAAGTTGTCCCGATTGAATCGCATCACGGCGCCCGCAAATATTCCGCCGGATCGACTGGCGCTGACTTCTTCCGCACCTCGAAATGCAGCTGAGGTACGCGCGCCACGCCGGTCTTCCCGGATTTGCCGATCACGTCGCCGCGTTTGACCTTCTGGCCGCGACTCGCTTTGAGCACGCTCAGGTGGCCATAGACCGTCACCAATCCGTCCTCATGGCGCACCAGCACCGTATTGCCGAAGTCCCTGAGGCCGTCACCGGCATAGATGACGATGCCTTTCTCGACCGCTTTGATATCGGTGCCCTCGGGCATGGCGATGTCAATGCCGTCATTGCCGTCGACCTTGAAAGCCCGAATAATTTCACCATGCGCCGGCCACGGCCACTTGCCGGTCCAAACGATCTTGACGGCGGCCGGCGCGGGATTTGGCTCGGGCTGCGCTGGCGCCGTTTCGCTTTGCGGGACGACGGGGGTCTCGGCAGTCTTCACATCAGAGCATTGCACGGTGCGCGGCGTGGCGGAGCCCTGTGGCGGCATCACGAGATCGGGGTCGGTGGCGAGGCCGTTCCGGCGCAGCTCGAAATAGATCTGCACTGCTTCTGGGGTCGGCGAGGTTATGCTGCCGACCGGGTCGCCGCGGCGGACTTTCTGACCGATCGCCACCGATATCCGCGGCGCGCCGGCGAGAATGCTGTTCAAGCCGCAGCCGTGGTCAAGAATGAGGAGGGACCCGTAGCTGCGAAACGGTCCGGCATAAAGCGCCGTACCATCCGCGGCGGCACGCAGCGTGGAGTCCTTTTTCACGCTGAAGAGGATGCCCTGCAGTTTGCCGCCGTCGCGGTCGGGCTGACCGAAGCCGGCTTCGGCCAGGCCTTCGATGGGCCAGGCAAAAGTGATCTGCGCCGGTGGTGCGTCCTGGGTTTCGGCCAGAAGGCTGGATGGCGAAAGGAGAAGGAGGAAAAGGGCGAACCCATATTTCACGGCGAGGAACTCTTCATGTTGAATCTTCCGAACACGCAAAACGAACCGCGTATACAGCCATACGGCCGGATGTGGTTTATTCCGAGGTCTAGCCGAGGAATAATCACGAAAACAAGCAGGGGCCTGCCAGTGATTGATGTCACTGCGGGGCAGGCTGCTCTCCCGGCAGACGACGGCTGATCGCTGTGCCTTCGCCCAGATAGGCCTCCGGCCCGGCAAGTGTAGCCTCGGTGTTGGCGATGCCCGGCGGTGCGGCCCGGCGTGCGATGCAGCCGGTCATGCGGGCGGATATGGACAGATCCTCGGCAATGGTCAGGCTTTCGATCGGTCCGGCGCAGTCCGGCAGGGTAGCGAGATCAACGGTATTGGAGAGGAAGCGCCCGTCCGACGTTTGAAACAGGCGCAACGATGTGCCGCTGGCCATCGCCAGAATATCACGCTCCGGCGACGCGGCCATTGTCACCTCTCCCCTCGGATCGAGGCCGGTCTCGGTTACGCTCCATAATGGCGCGATGACACTCTCGCCTGTGTCCTTTCCGGTGAGCCAAGACCATGATTCTCTCAGCCACCGCGGAAACGCCGAAACATCCTGCACGGCGACAGCGGTCAATTGCTGGAACGGCGTTGCGAGCACGATCTTTCCATCCGACTCGAAGAGCGTTGTCTGATCAATCGCGATCCGCATCTGATCATCCGTGAGGCCGAGGCCTTCGGGCGCGGGGAAGATGCGCCGTGCGCGCAACCGGGGCGGCGTGCCGACCTCATACGCCCATAGCTCCACGCCATTCAGGGCCGTGCGCGCCGGGAAAACCGTCATCAGCGTATCGTTGGTGAAGGTCATGGCAATGGTCGAATAATTCGGCCATGAAAGGGGTGCGTGTTCATTCATCGCTTCGAGATCGATCAAAGCCCAGGCAGGCCGGTTGGAGAGGCCGCGATCGGGAACGGCGAGAAAGCGCTTGTCCGGAGACAGGAAGAATGCAGAGAGTGAATTACCGTTCTGGCGAAAGGGCAGGCATTTCTCGACTTCGAACTCGCTGTGCAAGGAACAGATCAGCCAGGTGACATTCCAATTGCCGGGGTATGCGAGGGTCAGAATAAAATGTTTGCCAGCGGCTCCTTCAAAATCGATGAAACAACGGCCAATGGGTTGCTCGGTATCAGCGAATATTCCAATGATTTCTTCCGGGTTGGTGTCGTCCCCGTCGCGTGATAGTCGAGAAAAGTCCAGGCGCTGCCCGTCAGTGCGACGCCGAGACGGAAAATTCAACTGATTGGATATGCTGCACGAGGTGCTGTTTTCTTCGCTGATTGTCGCAAGCTTTTCGCTCTTCCAGAGCTTGGCTTCGGGTATGGCCCGCGGAAATGAGAGAAATGACACGGCAGACTGTTCCGGTGGAACCGAGATGAGGCACTTTTCGATGACTTGCCTGCGCCTGATGCCTTCCGTTTCCAGTTCCTTCCGCCTCTCCTGCGATAGCTCGTCCTCATCTTCGCGATCGATGCTGGGAAGATCGGCAAAATCCATACAGTTCTCTGTCGGAGTAACGTCATTCCCGGCGGGTGTTATGGTATTTCTCGCGAGGTCGAGATCGAAAATCCACTTGTTGTTCTCGTCATCGTTTGCCACTTCGGTGGTGAAGGAGACGAGATAGCGTCCTTGTGCGTCCCTCAGGCGGCGAAACTCGACCGGAGAGATCACATCGCCTTCCATATCGGCCCTGCCTTGCTGCAGGATGCGGCCACTCTCGACATCGACGAACAGGATGCTGGAATTGCGATCGATCACGGCAAGCTTGCGCGTGGCCTCGTCGCGAATGGCGGCTATAGGATTTTCAATTGGAATCCGCAGTGGCGCGTCGGCCTTGAGGTAGCTGAAGTCGCCCCAGCCAAAGATGCTGCCTTCCGCAATACCATCTATGGCGGTGGCGGCAGGAACCAGGCGCTGCAGCGAGAAGCGTCCCAGCATCAAAGCATTATCCCGGTCGCTGCCGGATGGCAGGAGGCCACGTTGGACCATGGACGATATGGCGGAGAAAGTGTCCGGCAAGGTGCGATCGGAGGTCATCTGCGCGGCGGCGGCCAGATATTCGCGGCGCGCCTGCTCGAGACGCGCTTCGGCGCGGGGCTGGAGATAGGCGAAGTTGATCAGGATGAAGGCGAGCAGGCCGTAAAGCGCGAGCTTGATCGGATCGGCGATCCGGTAGAGCGCATATTGAATGCCCTTGAGTGTGCCGGCCACGGGGATTTCCAAGCCGGGCGATGCGGCCTCTCCGGCCGCCAGGACCGGCACCCAGTAGCGCTTCATGAAGGCGTCAGGATCATCGCCCGGCGGCATGAAATAATGGCTGTGGCCGCCAGGGAAGAAGCGGTTGACGAGATCGGCGCCGGTGAAGCCGTAGAAACCGACGCGACCGGCCATGCCAGTGAACAGGACGCCTGCCTGGCTCAGGATCAGGACCGAGTCATTCAGGCCGCAATCGTTGATGACACGCCGGACTCCGGGCATGCCCGGCGCCGGGTTCATCAAGGAAGCCCAGTCGAAGGCCGATCTGAGAACGCTGCCGGACAGGATGATCAGCTCGACATCCGGCCGCTCGGCCGGTTTCATGCCGCGCAGCGCGTGCGCGACGAGGTGGGTGCCGAAGGAATGGGCCACGAAGGTGAAGCTCGCACCTTCATGCGCCCGCATCAGCGCCTTGAGATTGTTCCGGAACGACCGCACCGCGAGCCAGCGGAAGAGGGGGATGACGAAGGCGATGACGCTGAAATAGCCGTAGCCGTAGTTCTCCACCAGCATGTCGGGATTGGCCGCAAGGGTGAGCTTCCTCAGGCGGTCCTGCCATTGGCCGAAAGTACGGATGCCGTGGACGGTGACGAGAATCCTTGCCGGCGATGCCATTGGGAAGACTCAAGGTGTGAGTGATTGACCCAAGGTCGCATGGCCGTGCAAGGCCGACAAGCGTTCGCCATATAAATCCACTATCTGGAATTACAGCTTGGTAAATCCAGTAAGTGGATTTATAGTCGCGCTCACCCGGCGCGTGAAGCCGGGAACAGGGAGGGTTTCATGAAGCATTTTCTGCGCGCGGCGGCGGTTGCCGGCCTGCTGCTCTGGGCCGGCCAGGCCTCGGCCGCCACGGTATCGCTGTTCTGCTCGTCCTCGGGCGCCGAGTATGAACTGTGCAAGCAGGGCGCTGAAGCCTGGGCCAAGAGCTCCGGCAACGAAGTTAAGATCAACAAGATGCCGGCCGCCTGGGACGAGGCGCTGCCGCTCTATCAGCAATTGCTGTCGGCGCAGTCGGCCGATGCAGATGTGCTGCTGCTCGACGTGGTGTGGATCGGCCTCCTGCAGAACCATCTGCTTGATCTCAATGCCGAATTGCCAAAGGAAGAGATCGCCGCGCATTTTGCTTCGACGGTCGCCGCCGGCACGGTCGAGGGCAAGTTCGTGGCGCTGCCCTGGTACACCGATACGGGGCTGATGTTCTACCGCAAGGACCTGCTCGAGAAATACGGCAAGCCGGTGCCGAAGAGCTGGGCCGAATTCACCGAGACGGCCAAGGCCGTGCAGGAGGGCGAGCGCGCCGCCGGCAACAAGGACATGTGGGGTTATGTGTGGCAGGGCAAATCCTATGAAGGCCTCACCTGCGATGCGATCGAATGGGTCGGCAGTTTCGGCGGCGGCACCATTATCGACGAAAAGGGCAATATCACCATCGACAATGCCAAGGCCGCCGAGGCGCTAACCCTCGCCAAAGGCTGGGTGAACACGATCAGCCCGCAAGGTGTTTTGAACTACGATGAAGAATCCTCGCGCGGCGCCTTCGAGGCCGGCAATGCGGTTTTCCTGCGCAACTGGGCCTATGTTTGGGGCACCTCGCAAGGCAAGGACCAGCCGCTGGTGGGCAAGGTCGGCGTCGCGTCGCTCCCCGTCGGCGCGGAAGGCGCCAAGTCGAGCGGCTGCATGGGCACGGCTCATCTCGGCGTCTCCAAGTATACCAAGAACAAGGAAGCGGCGGTGAGCCTCATCCGCTTCATGTCGGGTCTCGAAGAGCAGAAGCGCCGCGCCATCGCCGGCGCGTATAACCCGACCATCTCGGCGCTTTATGACGATGCCGAGGTGCTGAAGGCGCTGCCCTTCCTGAAGGATGCGCAGACCGCTTTCGCCGAAAGCGCGGCGCGCCCTTCGGCGGTGACCGGATCGAGCTACAACCGCGTCTCGCAGGCTTTCTACAAGGCCGTGCATGGCGTGCTGGCGGGCGAGGCGGAAGCGGCGGAGGCGTTGAAGACGCTCGCCGCAGATCTCGACAAGATCAAGCAACGCGGCAAATGGTAAAGACATAGCCGCCGATGGCCGGCCGTGTTCCTCCCGCGGCCGGTCATCTTCATATTCAGAGAGTACATACCATGCTGATCGGCAACGCGCCCTGTTCCTGGGGCGTCTTCTATCCCACCGGCAATCACATCACCGCCGATGACTATCTCGATGCGGTGGCGCGCGCAGGGTACCGCGCGACCGAGCTCGGGCCTTTGGGCTTTCTTCCCGATGATCCCGCGGCGCTCGCCGATGCGCTGGCAAGCCGCGAGCTGACGCTTGCCGGTGCCGCCCATGTGCATGTGCTGGCGGAACCGGGCTCCTGGCCAGTCCTGCGGACGGCGCTCGACCGGCTCGGCGGCCTCCTGTCCAGGCTCGATGCGCCGCATCTGGCGCTGATGGATGAAAGCGAATGGTATCCGCAAGGCAAGCCTGGCGTGGTCGATGAGGCGGGGTGGCGGGTGATGATCGGCCATGTCCGCGATGCGCTTCGTTATGTGACCGAGACCTATGGGGTCAGGCTCACTTTTCATCCACATGTCGGCACCTGCGTCGAGCGTGAGGCGCAGATCGACCGGCTGCTGCAGGAGACCGAGGTCGATCTCTGCTTCGACACCGGCCATCATGCCTTCTGGGACCAGGACCCCGTCGCCTATATGCGCAAGGTCTGGGACCGTATCGGTTACATGCATCTCAAGAATGTCGATCCGGCGGTGCGCGCCCGAGTGCTCAAGGGTGAGCTCGGCCCCAATGAATCCTTCGCGCAAGGCGTCATGTGTCCGCTGCCCGACGGCGCCGTCGACATTCCGGCGGTGATCGCGCTGCTCCAGGAGAAGGCCTATGAAGGCCCGTGTATCGTCGAGCAGGACCCAAGCGACAACGCGACCGAGACGCCCGAGGCGCTGGCCGCTCGCAATCTCATCTATCTCAAAGGACTTCTCGCCTCATGAGCCGTATTACGCCGAACGTCTTCGCGGATGCAGAAACACTCGGCCGGGTTTTCGCCGCTCGTCTTCTTGCCGAGATGGCCGAGGCGCGGGCGGCTGGACGTTCGTTCCTGCTCGGCTGTCCCGGCGGTCGATCGCCCAAGCCCGTCTACGACGCAATGGGAGAGGCGCTGCGCCAGGAGCAGCAGGATTTGAGCCATGTGACGATCGTGATGATGGACGATTACCTTGCCGAGACTCGGTCCGGTCTTGATCATGTGGCACTCGAGAGTCACTTCTCCTGTCGCCGCTTTGCCCGCGACGATATCGTGGCTGTCCTGAATGGGGCACTGCCGGCGCCATTCCGTATTCCCGCCGAGCAGGTCTGGTTCCCCGATCCGCATGATCCCGCCGCCTATGACGGCCGGATCGCAGCGGCGGGCGGCATCGATCTCTTCATCCTCGCCTCGGGCGCCAGCGATGGTCATGTCGCGTTCAATCCGCGCGGCAGCCGTCTCGATAGCCGCTCGCGTATCGTGCCGCTCGCCGAAGAGACGCGGCGCGACAATATGAAGACCTTTCCGGAGTTCCGCTCGCTCGACGAGGTGCCGCGTTTCGGCGTCACCGTCGGCATCGACACGATCGCGCGCCATTCGAAACAGGCGGTGATGATCGTCTGGGGTGAGAGCAAACGTCTCGCCTTTGCTCGCCTGACCCAGGCGCATGACTATGATCCCCAATGGCCGGCGAGCGTCGTTTCGATCTGCCGTGGCGGGGAGATCCTTGCCGATGCAGCGGCGGCAGGGGTCTGATGCGCACCGCCATCGGCATCGATATCGGCGGCACGAAGATCGCCGCCGGCTTGGTCGATCTCGCGGCCGGGCGGCTCATCATCCAGGCGGAGATGCCGACACCGCGCGGCGCGAGCGCCGAGATCATGCTCTCAGCCATCGCCGGCGTGGCGGAGCGCATGCAGGAGGCGGCAAGGGCCGCCGATGTGGTTCCGCTCGGCATCGGTATCGGGCTGCCCGAGCTGGTGCGGCTCGACGGCGTGCCGGCAAGCGACTGGATCACGCCGTGGCGCAAACGCGACCTGACCAGGGACCTCGCCCGGTTCAATCCCGTGACGGTCGACAGCGATGTGCGCCTGGCGACATTGGCGGAGCTCCATTACGGCCATGGGAGCAGCCTGCCGAGCTTCGTCTTCGTATCGATCGGCACCGGCCTGAGCTGTGCGGTCTGTGAGGATGGCGTCATAAGGCGCGGCGCCCATGGTTTCGCCATCCACTTTGCGTCCGGTGATCTCGTGTCCTATGACGCCGTCAGCGGGCAGAAGACGGTGTTCAATCTGGAGAGCTTCGCGTCGGGCCTGGGCATGAGCCGCGTTTACAAGCTGCGGACGGGGCACGAGGCAACGGCCCGTGACATAGTGGAGGGGCGCGCGGGACCGGAGGGGGCCGCGCTCCTCGATGAGGCGACAACGGCGCTCGCCAGCTATATCGGGCAGATCATCAACATGATCGATCCCCATGGGGTGGTGATCGGCGGCGGACTTGGCACCGCGCCGGGTTTCTTCGAAACGCTCAAGGCCAAGGTGCCGGCCTATATCTGGGCCGCGGACTGCCGCGACCTGCCGATCCTGCCGAGCGCGCTCAATGCGACGGCCGGGATCATCGGGGCGGCGGCTTTGTATGCCGGTCCGCCAGAGGGGAGGGAGTGACCCATGGCTTCGGTCAGCCTCAATCAGGTGTCGAAGAGTTATGGCGCGGTCGACATCATCCGTGCCGTCGATCTCGCCATCGCCGATGGTGAGTTCGTCGTCTTCGTCGGGCCGTCGGGCTGCGGCAAGTCGACCTTGCTGCGTCTCATCGCCGGGCTGGTGCCGGTCACGTCGGGCGATATCAGCATTGCCGATGAAGACATGACGGAAGTGCCAGCCTCGAAACGCGGCATTGCCATCGTGTTCCAGTCCTATGCGCTCTATCCGCATATGACGATCGCCCGCAATATCGGCTTCGCGCTCGAGACGTCCGGCCTCGGAAAGGCCGAGATCAAGGCCAAGGTCGGCGACATCGCGCGCATGCTCAAGATCGACCATCTGCTGGAGCGCTATCCGCGCCAGCTGTCCGGCGGGCAACGCCAGCGCGTCGCCATCGGGCGCGCGCTGGTGCGCCAGCCCAAGGTCTTCCTGTTCGACGAGCCGCTGTCCAATCTCGACACCGATCTGCGCGCCGAAATGCGAGTCGAGATCGCGAGACTCCATGAAGAGCTCGGCACGACGATGATCTATGTCACCCATGACCAGATCGAGGCGATGACGCTCGCCGACCGTATCGTGGTGCTCAATGAAGGCCGCATCGAGCAGATCGGCACGCCGCAGGAGCTCTACCGGCAGCCGGCCAACCGCTTCGTTGCCGGCTTCATCGGCTCGCCGCGCATGAACTTTGCCGCCGGCACGCTTTTGGGCGACAAGGCCCGCGGCGCCGCGACGCTGGGCGTGCGGCCGGAGGCGATCAGGCTGGTGCCGGCAGGCGAGGCGCAGGCGACCGGCACGCTCCTGCGTCTCGAGGATCTGGGACATGAACATCTGGCCTATGTCGAGGTCACTCCGGACATCACCTGGACGGTGCGGCTTACCACCCATCCCACGCTCGAACGCGGCGCCAAGCTCGGGCTCGGCTGGACTGAGACGGCGCTCCATCGCTTTGGCGCCGACGGACGTACACTCAAATGACGCCGAAGCCCGCCAGCGGGGCCTTGCAGCGCAAGGAAGTGACCGCCGCCTGGATATTCCTGGCGCCGGCACTCATCGCCTTGCTGCTCGTCGCCTTCTGGCCGCTGGCGCGGACTTTCTATTTCTCCTTCACCAATGCGACGCTCGACGATCCGTCGGTCTATGACTTCATCGGCTGGCTGAATTTCATCGATATCGCGCGGGATGCCCAGTGGTGGCGGGCGGTGGGCAATACGGTTCTGTTCACCGTCGTCTCGGTGGCGCTCGAAACGCTGCTCGGGCTCGGCATCGCGCTGCTGCTCAACCAGGCGCTGCCGGGCCGGGGAATCCTGCGCGCGGCGATCCTCATTCCGTGGTCGATACCGGTGGTGGTGTCGGCCAAGATCTGGGAATGGATGCTGCATGACCAGTTCGGCATCATCAACAATATGCTGATCGGCCTGGGGCTGGTCGAGCAGGGCATCGCCTGGACGGCGACGCCGTCACTCGTCCTCGGCGTCGTGATCTTTGTCGATGTGTGGATCACCACTCCCTTCATGGTGCTCCTGATCCTGGCCGGGCTGCAGACGATCCCTGAAGAGGTGCATGAGGCGGCGCTGGTCGACGGCGTGCCCTGGTGGAAACGTTTCTGGTCGATCACGCTGCCGATGCTGCGCCCGGCGATCGGCGTCGCGGTGCTGTTCCGGGCGCTCGACGCAATGCGCATGTTCGATCTGAGCTATATCCTCGCCGGCAACAGCGAGCGCACCATGACGATCTCGATCTATGCCCGCAACCAGCTCATTTCCTTCCAGGAGACGGGGCTAGGCTCGGCCGCCTCGACCTGGGTGTTCTTCGTGATCGCCCTGGTCGCCGTCCTGATCATCGGCGCCTTGCGGCTCGACCGCGCCACGACGGCGGGGAGGTGAGGATGGCGCGCGTATCCTATCGTTGGAGGCGACGGGGGCGGGCGGCGGGCCTGTTCGTCCTCCTGCTTCTGGTTCTCGCCTACACGCTGTTTCCCTATTATTGGGCGATCGTCTCGTCGCTGCGTTCGGGCTCGGCTTTGTTCAGCACCAGCCTGGTGCCGAGCTTCGACCTCACGCACTACAAAGCATTGTTCCAGGACCCGGTCTTCATCGGCAGCATCGTCAATTCGCTGATCGTCGCCGGATCGACGACACTCATCTCGCTCGCCGTCGCGGTGGCCGCGGCTTACGCGCTGGGACGACTCTCCTTCGGCGGTAAGCGGCTGATGCTGATGGCCATCCTGGTGGTCTCGATCTTCCCGCAGATCGCAGTGATGTCGGGCATGTTCGAGCTGGTGCGCTGGCTCGGGCTCTATAACCGCATCGGGGCGCTGATCCTCGCCTATCTGATCTTCACGGTGCCGTTCACCGTCTGGGTGCTGACCAGCTTCATGCGCGAGTTCCCGCGCGAACTGGAAGAGGCCGCGATCATGGATGGCTGCTCGCATTGGCGCATCCTCACCCGCATCCTCCTGCCGCTGATGGGGCCGGCGCTCGCCAGCACCGGGCTGCTCGCCTTCATCCTGGCCTGGAACGAGTTCCTGTTCGCGCTGACCTTCATCCTGAGCGATGAGAACCGCACCGTGCCGGTCGCCATCGGGCTCATCTCGGGCAACAGCCGTTATGAATATCCGTTCGGGCCGGTGATGGCGGCCTCGATCGTGGTGACCTTGCCGCTTCTGGCTTTGGTGCTGTTCTTCCAGCGCCGCATCGTCAGCGGGCTCACCGCCGGGGCGATCAAAGGTTAGTCGTCAAGTCCATGAAAGACATCGAACACAGTGCCGCTGATCTTCCACCGGGCGGCGGGATCCGCCTCGATGGTGGCGAGAAGCGGCATGGTGGCAGCACCCAGGCCGATCATGTCGCGGTCGAGCAGGCCTTTCTGCAAACGCGGCGCGCTGCGGGTGCTGCGCAAGGCGATGTTGTGGGGCAAAGGTTCGGCCTGCTCGATCAGGCGGTCCAGCACCCATTCAGGCAGGTCGCTGCCCAGGATGATGGTCTCCGGGTCCAGAATGTTCTCGAGCGTGCCGACGAGCCAGCGCAGATGCGGCGCCGACAGGGCGATCCATTTTTCAGTTTCCTTCCGATGCGTTTCGACGAGACCGGCAAAGCCGGTTTCGCGATCGCGCGCGGTTCCGGAGGCGCCCAGACGGTCGAGCAGATGCTCGATCGAGACGATGGATTCGAGCAGAACCGTCTTGCCGCCATGGACGATCTGGAGCCGGCCGATCTCGCCGGCATTGGCCTGGAAGAGGGCGCTGTCATGCACGATGCCGGCGCCGAAGCCATGGGCGAGGAAGAGGTAGCAGAAGTCGCGCAGGCCTTGCGCCTTGCCGAGGGTCGCTTCGGCAAGGGCGCCGGCATTGGCGTCGTTCTCGACGATGACGGGCAGGCCCTTGTCCTCGGCGAGGCGGCGGTCGATCTCATAGCTGTGCAGTGCGCTCCACAGCGAGCCCTCGAGGCTCTCGGCGTCGATGACCCGTTCGTCGCGCAGGCTGGGCGAGGCGATGCCGATGCCCCAGACGAGATCGGGAGTTATGCCGGCCTTGGCGATGAGCTTGTCGATGAGGCGGCCGAGCGCTGCCTGCACGCCTTTCGCCGAGGTGGTGGTGAGCGTGCTGCGCAGGCGCGCTTTCGGCTCGAAGGTGAAATCGACCAGAGTGGCGCGGACGAAATCGCGGTCGAGATGGAGGCCGATGCCATAACCGCGCTCGGCGACGATCCGGTAATTGGTCGCCGGCTGGCCTTTGCCACCATAGACCTTGCCGGCAGGCTCGATGAGTCCTGCCTGCTCGAGATCGCCGATGATGTTGGAGACCGATTGCGGGCTGAGCCTGGTGACGCGCGCCAATTCGGCCCGGCTCTGTGCCGGATCGCGGCGCAGAAGCCCCAGAACCGTCTGCCGGTTGAGCCGTTTCGTATAGGCGTTGTTCTTGCCCAGTCCACTCGCGCGCAGTTTCACGTCAGTACCTAAATCCACTCAGTTGAGTAAATCACATGGACGTGTCATGTAGCATGAAAACCTGAAACGTCCTTAAGCATTTTGGAGACGAGAATGACCATCCGGGTGGGCCTGATCGGCCTCGGCGAAGTCGCCCAGCTCATGCATCTGCCGCTGCTTGGCGATGATCCGCGCTATCGCATCGAGGCGGTGATGGATGTGGCGCCGTCGCTGGTCGATCATGTGGGAGAGCGCTACGGCGTGGCACGCCGCTATCGCAAGGCTGAGGATCTTCTCGCCGACAAGGCGGTCGATGCCGTCTTCATCCTCACCCCGGATCACATCCATGGCCGGCTGCTCGCAGAGGCGATGGCGGCGGACAAGCATATCTTCATCGAGAAGCCGGTCTGCCTCACGGTGGACGAGCTGACGCCGCTGCTTGGACCGGCGGAGCGCTACGGCAAGACCATCTTCGTCGGCTACATGCGGCGCTTCTCGAGGCCCTTCCTCGAGCTCAAGAGGCTGATGCCGGCGCTCGGCGACGTCCAGCATGCAAGGGTGCGCGACATCATCTGCGAGGGACCTTTCTTCATCCGCCAGACCCGCAATGTCTTCTATCCCAAGGACGTGCCGCAGGAGATCATCGCGGAAGGGCGGGCGGAGACCGAACGGCTCTTGCGTTCCGTCATGGGCGCTGGAGCCTCGCGCGAGGAATTGCGCGCCTATCAGGTTCTGACCGGACTGTCCTCGCACAGCTTCTCGGCGATGCGCGAGCTGCTCGGCGTGCCGAAGGCCGTCGCGGCGGCCCGTCAGCATCGCGGCGAAGCCGTCTCGGTGCTGTTCGATTACGGCCATTTCACCGCGGTCTATGAGGCGCTGATCCACAATGTGGCGCGGTTCGATGCCGGCATCGACATCCTGACCGACCGGCAGCATTTCCGGCTCAATTACGATACGCCCTACATCCGCAACCTGCCGTCGCGTCTGGAAATCACCTCATCGAGCGACCAGGAAACCGAGACGCGGACCTTCGGACCGGTCTATGAGGACCCGTTCCGCATCGAGCTCGATGCCTTCCATGACTGCGTCGTCAATGGCACGCCGCCCAAAACGACGCTCGCGGATTCGGCCCACGATCTGGCGCTCTTCGCTGCCGTCGGGAGGGCTTTCCGCAGCTTCGCATAGAGCCTCGCAAGGCCTTGATTTCAGGGCCTGATTCTGACCGCAAAAATCGGCGTTTTTGGCCCGTTTTTCATGCGCTTGGCATTGCTTCCGGCTGGCCGGAGCGGCTAATATGTTCCGCCGCTCGAATCGTTTCCAGAAACGAGGCCTCCCAGGCCTTCTCGGACGGTCTACTGAGAGCGCAATTCCGTCAGGATTCCCGTGGCCGACAACGACGACAAGAACGATCCGAATTCCTCCGGCAATCCGGGTGAAATCGCCCCCATCTCCATCGAAGAGGAGATGAAGAAGAGTTACCTCGATTATGCAATGAGCGTGATCGTGTCGCGCGCGCTGCCAGACGTGCGCGACGGCCTCAAGCCGGTGCACCGGCGCATCCTCTATACGATGCACGAGAACGGCTTCACGCCCGACAAGGCGCATAAGAAGTCGGCGCGCGTCACCGGCGACGTGATGGGTAAATACCATCCGCATGGCAATCTCGCGATCTATGACGCGCTGGTGCGCCTGGCGCAGGAATTCTCGCTGCGCCTGCCGCTGATCGACGGACAGGGCAATTTCGGCTCGGTCGACGGCGACCCGCCGGCGGCAGAACGTTATACCGAGGCGCGTCTCGCCAAGGCCGCCATTCCGCTGCTCGACGATCTCGACAAGGACACGGTCAATTTCGTCGCCAACTATTCCAACGAATTCCACGAGCCGACGGTCCTGCCGGCGAAATACCCCAATCTGCTCGTCAATGGCGCGGGCGGCATCGCCGTCGGCATGGCGACCAATATGGCGCCGCATAATCTGGGCGAGGTGATCGACGGCACCATCGCCACGATCGACAATCCCGGCATCACCATCGAAGAATTGATGAACATCATCCCGGGCCCGGATTTCCCCACGGGTGCGATCATCCTGGGGCGTGCCGGCATCAGGTCGGCGATGCATACGGGGCGCGGCTCGGTCGTCATGCGCGGCAAGGTCACCACCGAGGAGCTGCGCAAGGAGCGCGAGGCGCTCATCATCCACGAGATTCCCTATCAGGTGAACAAGGCCTCAATGATCGAGAAGATCGCCGAGCTTGTGCGCGAGAAGAAGATCGAGGGCATTTCCGACATCCGTGACGAAAGCGACCGGCACGGCATGCGCGTGGTGGTCGAACTCAAGCGCGAGGCGATGGCCGATGTGGTGCTGAACCAGCTCTACCGCTTCTCGCCGCTCCAGACGACTTTCGGCGTCAACAATATCGCCCTCATCGGCGGACGTCCCGAGCTTCTCAACGTCAAGGACCTGATCCAGGCCTTCATCGGCTTCCGTGAGGAAGTCGTCACCAGGCGCACGAAGTTCCTCCTCAACAAGGCGCGCGACCGGGCTCATATCTTGGTCGGCCTCGCCATCGCCGTCGCCAATATTGACGAGGTGATCGCGCTCATCCGCCGGTCGAAGGACGCCGCCGAGGCGCGTGAGGCCTTGATGGCGAGAGCCTGGCCCGCCAAGGACATGGCGCCGCTCATCGCGCTCATCGCCGATCCGCGCCATACGCTCGGCGCCGACGATACCTACAGGCTGTCGGAAGAGCAGGCGCGCGCCATCCTCGATCTGCGTTTGCAGCGCCTCACCGCGCTGGGCCGCGAGGAGATCGCCGAAGAGCTCGAGAAGCTCGCCAAGGAGATCTCCGACTATCTCGACATTCTGCGCTCGCGGGCCCGCGTCTTCAGCATCATCAAGGACGAGCTCACCGTCATCAAGACCGAGTTCGCGACGCCGCGCCGCACCCAGATCGTCGACAATGAGGGCGAAGTCGAGGACGAGGATCTCATCCAGCGCGAGGACATGGTGGTGACGGTAAGCCACACCGGCTATGTCAAACGCGTGCCGCTCTCGGCCTATCGCGCCCAACGGCGCGGCGGCAAGGGCAGGGCCGGCATGCAGACGCGCGAGGAAGATTTCGTCACCAAGCTCTTCATCGCCAATACCCACACGCCCATCCTGTTCTTCTCCTCCGCCGGCATGGTCTACCGCATGAAAGTGTGGCGCCTGCCGGTCGGCAATCCGCAGGCCCGCGGCAAGGCGCTCATCAACCTGCTGCCCCTGGCGCAGGACGAGCGCATCACCACGGTCATGCCGATGCCCGAGGACGAGGCGAGCTGGGGCACCCTGCAGTTGATGTTCGCAACCCGCTCCGGCAATGTCCGGCGCAATGAGCTGTCGGACTTCGAAAGCATCAACCGCAACGGCAAGATCGCCATGAAGCTCGAGCCCGGTGACCAGATCGCCGGCGTCGACATCTGCACCGTCGCCGACGATGTTCTGCTCACCACGGCGCATGGCCAGTGCATCCGCTTCGCCGTGGAGGATGTGCGCATCTTCAAGGGCCGGGATTCGACCGGCGTGCGCGGCATCCGCCTCGAAGGCGATGATCATGTGATCTCGATGGCGCTGCTGCGCCATGTCGAAGCCTCGGCCGACGAGCGTCTGGCTTATCTCAAAATGGCGCGCGCGGTGTCGGGCGAAGAGGTCGAAGAGAACGGCAATGGCGCGGCCGAAGAAGAGACGACGCAGGCTCAGGACGCCATGCTCGGCCAGGACCGTTATGCCGAGATGGGAGCGGCCGAGCAGATCATCCTGACCGTCTCCTCCAACGGCTATGGCAAGCGCACCTCGAGCTACGAATACCGCATCACCGGACGCGGCGGCAAAGGCATCACCGCCATGGCTGTCAATGACCGCAACGGTCCGCTGGTGGCGTCGTTCCCGGTCGAGGACGAGGACCAGATCATGCTGGTCACCGATGGCGGCCAGCTCATCCGCTGCCCGGTCCACGATATCCGCAAGGCGGGACGCTCGACGCAAGGCGTGATCGTGCTCGACACGGCCGAGGACGAACATGTCGTCTCGGTCGAGCGCATCAGCGAGGACGAGGAAAACGGCAGCGAGGAGTAAGACGTGCTCTACGTCTTTCCCGATGGCCTGACGGCGAGGGTGGCGCAGGAATACCGGCGCCCCTATGGCGATCCGGTGAAAGGCAATGCGGGTGATCTCCTCGTTCCCGACTATTCCAAGGAAACGGATCTTTTCGGCTGGATCTGGTGCCGCAACGACGCCGGCCAGGAAGGTTGGGCGCCGCGCAACTGGCTCACGCCGTACGGCGACAGGTTCCGGCTGGACCGCGATTTCGATGCCATCGAGCTCACCGTCGCGGCGGGCGATGTCGTGACGCTGCATTTCTCCGAAAGCGGCTTCTGCTGGGTTACGACGGCCGCCGGTGAGACCGGCTGGGTGCCCGACGCATTTCTGGCCCTTGCGTGAACGGAATTGACTCCTCGCGCCTGGAGCGGGATTCTCGCATACGCACGTCACCTTTGCAGGGATCTCCATGACCACGATGCCCATCCGCCTGACCGCGACGCCGCTCAGGGCGGAAGACATTGCCGCCATCGCGCGGCGCCGGGCGCGGGTCGAGATCGCGCCCGAGATTCACGCACGCATCCAGGCGAGCCGTGCGGTGGTGGAGCGCCACGCCGCTGAAGGGCGCAAGGTCTATGGGCTGACAACCGCGCTTGGCGCCGCGGTGGATACGCTGCTCGGTGGGGAGGATCTCATCACCTATCAACGGCGGATCGCTTTCGGCCATGCGGTGGGATTCGGGCCTCCGCTGCCGCGCGAGGCGGTGCGCGCCATGATGGCGGTCAGGATTGCCGGCATGGCGGCGGGCGGCACCGGCATTTCGCCGGGTGTCTTCGACGGACTGGTCGCGGCGCTCAATGCCGGTCTGCATCCGGTGGTTCCGTCGCTCGGCTCGCTGGGCGCCGCCGATCTTTCCCCGCTGGCCCATCTGACGCTCGGCCTCGTCGGCCAAGGCCAGGCGGAATATGTGGGTGAAACCTTGCCGGCGGCGGAAGCGTTGAAGCGCGCCGGCCTGCCGCCGCTCGAGATCCACGCCAAGGACGGCCATGCGCTCATTGTCGCTAACAGCCTGTCGGTCGCGCAAGCCTGCCTGGCGCTCGAGGATGTCGAGCGGGCCTATCTGTGGTCGCTGAAAGCCTATGCGCTGAACCTGGAAGCCTTTCGCGGCAATGTCTCAGCGCTCGATGACAGCGCCATGGCGGCGCGCCCGGCCTTCGGGCAACGGGACGTGGCGGCGCAATTGCGCGATCTCCTCGCCGGAAGCGCGTTGTTCGCCGAAGGTGCGGCCCGGCGCATCCAGGATCCGCTCAGCTATCGCTGCGTGCCGCAGGTGTGGGGGGCGCTGCGTCATGCGATCGACGAGGCGCGCGCCGCGACCGAGATCGAGCTGGCGAGCTCCGGCGACAATCCGGTGGTGCTGGCCGCCGAGGACCGGATCGTGTCGCATGGCAATTTCGACATGACCGCCTTCGTCCTCGCCTGGGAGAGGCTCGGGCAGGCGCTCGCCCATGCGGCGTCAGGCATCGCCAACCGGACGATCAAGCTCATGTCGCCGGTGGTGGCGGAGCTGCCGCGTTTCCTCGCCGCCGAGGGTCAGAACCGCATCGGCCTCGCCATCCTGCAGAAACCCATTTCCGCGCTCGAGGCGGAGATCCGCTTTCTCGCCAACCCCATTTCGCTGACGCCGATCGCGGTGTCCGACTGGATCGAGGATCAGGCGTCGATGGCGCCCGGCGTCGTTGCAAAAACCAGCCAGATCGTCGACCGGCTGCGGCATCTGATCGCCATGGAGCTGATCGCGTCCGCCTATGCGGCGGAGATCCGCGGTGTAGTGGCCGAACTCGGCCGCGGCACCTCGGAGGCCTACAAGGCCGTGCGCAGCCGGGTCACGCCGTTCGACGACAATCGCGAACTCGGTGCCGATACGGTGCGGATCGCCGAGATGATTGCGTCGGCCGCTTGACTGATTTGGACGCTTGTCCTAATTAGGGCGGGTGTCCTAATTCGGGAGGCGGCGATGCGTGGTGAGGCCACTCGCGACCAGATCATCGAAACGGCCGATGATCTGTTCTATCGTGGCGGTTATGAGCATACGTCCTTCGCCGACATAGCGGCGGCGGTGAAAATCTCGCGCGGAAACTTCTATTATCATTTCAAGACCAAGGACGAGATCCTCGATGCGGTCATCGTCCGGCGGCTGGCGAACGCGCAGCGAATGCTGGAGCGTTGGGAGGCGGAAGGAGAGGGGCCAGCCGACCATATCCGCAGCTTCATCCGTATCCTGATCGTCAATCGCAGCAAGATCATGTCGTATGGGTGCCCGGTCGGCACGCTGTGCGGCGAGCTGGTCAAGCTGGATCATGTCGCGCAGGAGGCTGCGAACCGCATCTTCAAGCTCTTTCGCGACTGGCTGGCGCGGCAGTTCGTTCGGCTCGGCCGCTCCAAGGATGCCGAAGAATTGGCCATGCATCTGCTGGTTCTCGCGCAAGGGGTGGCGACGATGGCGAGCGTCTCTCGCGACGAGATGTTCATCCGGCGAGAGGTTGCGCGGATGGAGCAGTGGCTTGCGGCGCAATGCGCTAACGCCGCCAAGCCATCCTGAATTCAAGGGAGAATGATCCATATGTTTGTCATCCTGCTCAGATTTGCCGTGAACAAGGCGAAGGCCGGACAGTTCATGGATGGGCACAACACATGGCTGAAGCGCGGCTTCGACGACAAGGTGTTCCTTCTGGCGGGAAGTTTGCAACCCAGTGCCGGCGGCGGCATCCTTGCGCACAATATCTCGCGCGCCGAGCTCGAAGCGCGGGTCGCCGACGATCCCTTCGTCGCCGAGAGTATCGTCAGCGCCGAAATCCTCGAAATCGCACCGGGGCGGATCGATGAGCGCTTCGCCTTTCTGAAAGCGTGAGCCCTCGTCATCCGCGTGCGGGAGCAGGCGGCCATGACGAAAGCGCGTGCAGCCCGAACTTGCACTTCATGTCGAAGATGTGAGAAGGGGGACCATTGAGTCCCCTGATCATGTCAAAGATCCCGGCGGCTCCGTACACCACACGAAGGTTCCATGCCGCTCGACCTCTTCTTTGCCTTTCTCGCCGCCAGCGCCTTGCTGTTCGCCAAGCCGGGGCCGGCGATGTCGGTCATCGTCGCCAACAGCATCGGGCAGGGTGTCCGGGGCGGGCTCGTCACCGTCGCCGGCAATGTCATCGGATTCATGTTGCTGATCTCGCTCGTCGCCTTCGGCCTCGCCTGGATCGCCGAGGCGATGAAAACCTGGTTCGACTGGATCAGGCTCGGCGGCGCCGCCTTTCTTCTTTATCTGGGGTTCACGCGCCTGTGGTTCGCCGGCAAGGCCGGACTCGCCGGACCGCAGCCGACGGGTCGGCTGTTCCGCGACGGTTTCCTGGTCGCCGTCGCCAATCCGGAAGTCATTCTGTTCCTTGCTGCGTTCCTGCCGCCCTTCGTCGATCCGAACCGGCCGGCGGCGCCGCAGCTGTCGATCCTCGGCGCCACCTTCGTCGGCGTCAGCGCTGTCTTCGGCGCGGTGCTGGCGATCTCGGCCGCCCAGGCGCGCAATTTCCTCGCCGGCGAACGGCTCGTCTGGCTCGACCGCCTCAGCGGCGGCCTCCTGGTCATCGCCGCGCTCTGGCTCGCCTGGCCCAGATAATAATGACTGACCGCCGCGACCATTGGGATCACACCTACACCGTCAAATCCGATACCGCCGTCAGCTGGTATCAGGATGTGCCGGAGCGCTCGCTTTCTCTGATCCGTAAAGCCGGGAAGGGCTCCGTCATCGATATCGGTGGCGGCGCCTCGCGCCTGGTCGACCGGCTTCTGGCCGAAGGTTATGGCGATCTCACCGTGCTCGATATTTCCGACGTGGCGCTCGGCCGCTCGAAGGAAAGGCTCGGCGCTGAGGCCGGCGAGGTCGCGTGGATCGTTGCCGATATCACGCAATGGGCACCTGAGCGCCAGTGGGACGTCTGGCACGACCGCGCCGTATTCCACTTCCTGACGGATGAAGCCGCCCAGGATGCCTATATTGCCGCGCTCAAAGCCGGCACACGGGCCGGATCACATGTCGTGATATCGACCTTCGCGCTCTCAGGGCCGGAGAAATGCAGCGGATTGCCGGTGCAGCGCTACAGCGCCGAGACGCTGGCGGCGCGGCTGGGGAAGGATTTCATGCTCGCGGCGCAGGAAGCCGAAACCCATCCCACACCCTTCGGCACGACCCAGGATTTCACCTTCGCGGTGTTCAAGCGGATCTGATCAGCGCCTTGAGATCATCCTCGCCGGCGCCCGTCCAGCTTTCACTCGCGACCAGTTCGTCGAGCGCCAGGCGCTTGCGCCAGCCTTTGCTTTCGAGCTCGGGCTTCTGGGCGAAATCCGAGACGAAGCCGAGGCATAGATAGGCGACCGGTGTTACCCGGGCTGGAATGCCGAGCAGCGCTTTCAACTCATCCTTGTCGAGGATACTGACCCAGCCGACTCCGATGCCTTCGGCGCGCGCCGCGAGCCAGAGATTCTGCACCGCGCAGACCGTGCTGTAGAGGTCCATCTCGGGATTGTGCCAGCGCCCGAGCGGGGCGTCGGCGGCGCGGCCGCGATCGCAGGTGATGCAGAGATTGACCGGCGCCTCGATGATGCCGTCGAGCTTCAGCGAGCGGTAGAGAGCCTGTCGTGCGTCCTCGATATGGCGGACTTCCTCGGTGCCGGCCTGCTGGACGAGATCGCGGATCCGGGCCTTGCGTTCAGCATCGCGGATGAGAATGAAGTTCCAGGGCTGCATATAGCCGACGGACGGCGCGTGATGGGCGGCGGTGAGGAGGCGGGCCAGGATCTCGTCTGGAACCGGACGGGGCAGGAACTGGCCGCGAATGTCGCGGCGGGTGAAGATGGCGCGATAGACGGCATCACGCGCCGCCTCGTTGAAATCAGTCGTTTCGGCCTGCATCGCTATTCCCCTTGCGTTGCATCGCTGCCACCCCGTCTGTCCAAACAAGGGGCCGTCCTGCCTGGCCGGTCTTCTGGCTCGGATTCACCTTTCTCCAGCGCCTTCCCGGTTGAACCAGTGGCTTTGCACTTCAGGATAAGAGACTGAAGTGGCTGGAGAAATCCTCCTTACAGCGTTGGGCACGCCACGGGTTTGCACCGTGTTTCCGATTCTCCCGCAAGGGCACCGGGCAGTGCCAATTCCTTACGAGAAATCGTCGTCCGCTGTCCAGAATCCTCTTGCAAGCTTCGGCGCCGCTATGGCTTGCTGAGTGACCTGCTCAGAGAGGGACCCATGACACTCGAAGCCTATATCGCCTTCTGCATCGCCGCGATCGCCATCGTCATCGTGCCGGGACCGACCGTCACCATCGTCATCGCCAACAGCCTCAAGCACGGCACGCGCGCCGGTCTGCTCAATGTCCTGGGGACCCAGGTCGGACTTCTGGTGTGGATGGCCATCGCCATTGCCGGCCTCGCTTCCGCCATCACCTATATGGGCGTGTGGTTCGATGTGCTGCGCATCGCCGGCGCCGCCTATCTGATCTGGCTCGGCATCAAGCTGGTGCGCTCAAAGGGGCAACTGACCTCTGCCGCGGCGACCGCGCCCCGGGGCGGCTTCTTCTTCCAGGGTTTCGTCGTCATCCTCTCCAACCCCAAGGTGCTGCTCGTCTTCGGCGCGCTCATCCCGCAATTCATCTCCAAGGACGGCGACTATCTGAACCAATTGGTCCTGCTGGGCCTGAGCTTCATGGTCATCGCCACCGTCTTCGACAGCCTCTATGCCTTCGCCGCCGGCAATGCCGGGTCCTGGCTGTCGCAGAAGCGGGTACGCTTCGTCGAAGTGTCGAGCGGCCTCTGCCTGATCGGCGGCGGCCTGTGGCTCGCCTTGCGCGGCCGTTGATTTACTAACGTTAGGACGCATTCGAGCCATGCCATCTGAAAGGTTGACAGGGCCCGGATGCGCGCGCACGAAGGCATCCTCCTGATTAGGCTTAGGAAAAGACCGAGAACCCATGCCCAGCTATCGTTCCCGTACCACCACCCATGGCCGCAACATGGCCGGCGCGCGCGGCCTCTGGCGCGCCACCGGCATGAAGGACAGCGATTTCGGCAAGCCGATCATCGCGGTCGTCAATTCCTTCACCCAGTTCGTGCCGGGCCATGTGCATCTCAAGGATCTGGGCCAACTGGTGGCGCGCGAGATCGAGGCGGCGGGCGGTGTCGCCAAGGAGTTCAACACCATTGCGGTCGATGACGGCATCGCCATGGGCCATGACGGCATGCTCTATTCGCTGCCGTCGCGCGATCTCATCGCGGACTCTGTCGAATACATGGTCAATGCCCATTGCGCCGACGCGATGGTGTGCATCTCCAATTGCGACAAGATCACCCCCGGCATGCTCAACGCGGCCATGCGGCTTAATATCCCGGTCGTGTTCGTCTCGGGCGGGCCGATGGAAGCCGGCAAGGTCGTGCTCAAGGGCAAGGAAGTCGCCCTCGATCTCGTCGACGCCATGGTGGCCGCGGTCGACGACAAGGTCTCCGAAGAGGACATGAAGGTCATCGAGCGCTCGGCCTGTCCGACCTGCGGCTCGTGCTCGGGCATGTTCACCGCCAATTCGATGAATTGCCTCACCGAGGCGCTCGGCCTGTCGCTGCCCGGCAATGGCTCGACGCTCGCCACCCACGCCGATCGCCGCCGGCTCTTCGTCGAGGCGGGCCATCTCGTCGTCGACCTGGCGCGGCGTTATTACGAGCAGGACGACGCCAGCATCCTGCCGCGCTCGATCGCGACCTTCGCCGCCTTCGAAAACGCCATGACGCTCGACATCGCCATGGGCGGGTCGACCAATACCGTGCTGCATCTCCTCGCCGCGGCGCATGAGGCCAATGTCGATTTCACCATGGCCGATATCGACCGGCTGTCGCGCCGCGTGCCGGTGCTGTGCAAGGTGGCGCCGTCGAAATCGGACGTCCATATGGAAGATGTCCATCGCGCCGGCGGCATCATGGCGATCCTGGGCGAGCTCGACCGCGGCGGCCTCATCGATACATCGCTCCCCACCGTCCATTCCGAAACCTTGGGTGCGGCCCTCGATCAGTGGGATATCGTGCGGACCAGAAGCGCCAAGGTCAGCGACTTCTATCGTGCCGCGCCCGGCGGCGTGCCGACGCAAGTCGCCTTCAGCCAGGAGCGCCGTTACGACTCGCTCGATGTCGACCGCGAGAAGGGCGTGATCCGCTCGGCCGAGCATGCCTTCTCCAAAGATGGCGGCCTCGCGGTGCTCTACGGCAATCTCGCCGAGCTCGGCGCCATCGTGAAGACGGCCGGCGTCGATGAATCGATCCTGGTCTTCTCAGGTCCCGCCGTCGTGTTCGAAAGCCAGGATTCGGCGGTCAACGGCATTCTCACCGGCAAGGTGAAAGCGGGCGATGTCGTCGTCATCCGCTATGAAGGGCCGCGCGGCGGTCCCGGCATGCAGGAAATGCTGTATCCGACGAGCTATCTCAAATCGAAGGGCCTGGGCAAAGCCTGCGCGCTCGTCACCGACGGGCGTTTCTCCGGCGGCACATCAGGCCTCTCGATCGGCCATGCCTCGCCGGAAGCGGCGGAAGGCGGGCTGATGGGCCTGGTGCGGACCGGCGACCGCGTCGAGATCGACATTCCGAAGCGCAAGCTCCACCTGGCGGTCGATGAGGCGGAAATCGCCCGGCGCCGCGCCGAGAAGACGGCGCGCGACGGGGCGGTGTGGAAGCCCGAGGAGAAGCGCAACCGCAAGGTTTCGACGGCCCTTCGCGCCTATGCCTCGATGGCGACCAGCGCCGCCAAGGGTGCGGTGCGTCACGTGCCGGAATAGGGGAGTGCTCAGCGGCCCAATCGGGCCGCGGCATCGCTGATCATCGTCTTGAGAACCGTCACGGACGGGTCGTTGCGAGGTCGTATGACGTCGAGCATCCATAGTGGCTTGACCAGGCGAGGCTGAAGCGGCGTTCGCTGGACGAGCTTCGCCCAATCGGCGGGGAAGGACAGGCCGGGAATGACGGAGATTCCGTGGCCGGCGCCGACCAAAGCGAAAAGCGCGCTCATGTCATTTGCCGACAGGACGATTTGCGGACGGGCGCGTGCTGCATTGAACAACGTTTCCAGCATCGGGGCGCAGCCGCCGGTCGACATGATGAAAGCCTGGCCATCCAGATCCTGCAAGGTGAGCACGCCGCGCCTGCTGCAAAGATGAGACGACATAGAACTCATCCTGGAAGAGGGCGGCGGGCCGGCAGTTTCCGGCCTCGAAGGACAGGCCGATATCCGCCGCCCCATGCTCCACCCAGTCCGCGACCTCCTGGTCGGTTCCGAGCAAAATCTCGATCTTCAGCGCGGGATAGCGCGCAGCCGCCGCGAGAATTACCGGGGCGATCCTCACCGAGGAACTGTTGGTGAGCGCCAGCTTCACGCTGCCATTGACAGGCTTTTCGGCGACGCGACCGATCTGGGCCATGGCCTCAAGGGCGTTGCGCGCCGGGACCAGCGCCTTCTCGCCGGCGGCGGTGAGGCTCGCGCCTTTGCGGTCGCGCAGGACGAGCGGAACACCGACAATGGCTTCGAGGCCACGCATGGCGTGGCTGACGGCGGATTGAGTCAGATGAAGGCATTCGGCGGTGCGACTGAAGCTCCGTGTTTCGCTCAGGGAAACCAGCACACGCAACATCGTCACATTTATATGAGCTGCATTCATGAAAGAGAGAATATCTTTCATTTCCCTCATGCTGAAGGAGATTCTAGGGTTGCCGGACCGCGAGAGGGGCAGATGGACCACATTCCGCAATTGATGACGATCGCCGTGGTCGTTCTCCTGGGCGCGATGAGCCCAGGGCCGGATTTCGTGGCGGTGACTTCGCACGCTTTGACGAGCCGACGGGCTGGCTTTCAGGTGACGCTCGGCATTACCGCTGCCGTCATCATCTGGGCGTCGCTTGCTTTGTTCGGGCTCGGCGTTCTTCTCGTAGAGATCGGCTGGCTCACCATTGCGGTCCGCCTGGCCGGTGCGTTTTACCTGATCTATCTGGGTGCCCGTATTCTGCTATCGATACGGGACAAGCCAGCGTCGATCACGATCGACGTCGTGAAAACCGGCGCGCCCGCTTGGCGCACCGGATTCCTGGTCGGCATCACGAATCCCAAGACCGCGGCATTTTTCGGCAGCCTGTTCATCACCGTGCTGCCGCTCGATGCGCCGCTTGCTGTGCGAGCGGCAACACTCATCGTCATCGGCCTCGTCGCCTTGGGTTGGTTCGGTTTCGTGGCGCTGATCTTCTCGACCGCGCAGGTCAGGGCCGTCTATGGCAGGATCAGACGGCCGATCGACGCGCTGCTCGGCGTGATCCTCGTTACACTGGGATTGAAGCTCGCGCTGGATCAACCCATTCCCAGCTTCTTGGCGAGTTCTTCGTCCCAATAGGTGGCCTCGATCTTGTGACCGTCGAGGTCGCGGATGAAGGCGCCGTAATAGGGCTCGCCATATTCCTCGCGGGGACCCGGCTTGCCGTCGTCACGGCCGCCGGCGGCGATCGCCGCCTTGTGGAACGCGTCAACCTCGGCCGTGGAGCCGGCCGCGAAGCTGACATGGGTGCCGTTGCCGGTCTCGGCCTTCTTGCCGTCATGCGGCTCGCCGACCCAGAATTCCGGGAATTGCCTGCCGAAAGCGGCTACTCCGGGGTGCTCCATGATGATCTTGCAGCCTAGCGGAGCGAGGGCCTTCAGGTAGAAGGCCCTGGCCTTGTCGAACTGGTTGGTGCCCAGTGAAACATGCGAAATAATGGACGGATTGTCGTTAGCCATACTGGTTACTCCCTCTGATCAGGCGGATCATACTGCCGCCTGCTGACAGGTTGCGGCAGGAGCCTTATCGGGCTATGGCTTCCGCCATGGCGCGCACTGGCTTTTATCCCGGCAGTTTCGATCCCGTCACCTACGGCCATCTCGACATCATCGCGAGATCGGCCAGGCTCGTGGACAAGCTCGTTCTAGGGGTCGGCACGCATCACGGCAAGAAGGCGCTGATCGATGCGGAAACGCGCATCAAGCTGCTGCAGACCGTGACGGCGCCGATCGCCGAGCATACCGGCATCAAGATCGCGGTCGAGACGTTCGACGATCTCGCCGTCGATGCGGCCAGGCGGGCCCAGGCGGGCCTCATCATCCGGGGGCTACGCGACGCCAGCGACTTCGACTATGAGGTGCAGATGGGCCAGATGAACGGCTCGATGGCGCCCGATATCGAGACGGTCTTTCTCGCCGCCAGCCCGGCGACCCGGATGATCGCATCGTCCCTCGTCAAGCAGATCGCCGCAATGGGTGGCGACGTCACTTTGTTCATCCCCAAGGAAGCGCTGGCTGCCGTAAAGGCTGCCCTCAAAAAGCCTGCCTGAGGGGGAAAACCCGCGACATTCAACCCCAAGGAGACCCGCATGAGATTCAAACTGGGCCTTGCCGGCCTGATCGCCGCCGTGGCGCTGAGCAGCCTGCCGCTGGCGGCGCAGGAGCTCGACCCCGAAAATACGCTGGCGATCAAGACCACCGGCAAATGCACGATCCTGGTCAAGCTCAGGCCCGATCTGGCGCCCAATCACGTGGCGCAGATCAAGAAGCTGGCGCGCGCCAAATATTATGACGGCGTGCCGTTCCATCGCGTGATCGATGGCTTCATGGCGCAGACCGGCGACGGCCAGAATGGCGACGGCACCGGCGGCTCGAATGAGCCCAATCTCAAAGCCGAATTCACCAACACGCATTTTGCCCGCGGCGTCGTCGGCATGGCGCGCACCTCCGACCCGAACTCGGCCAACAGCCAGTTCTTCATCATGCTCGCCGCCGGCGGCTTCCTCGACGGCCAGTACACGGTGTTCGGCGAAGTGGCACAAGGCATGCCGTGCGTCGACAAGATCGCCAAGGGCGAGCCGCCGTCGGAACCGGATAAAATGGTAACTGTCAGAGTCATGAAGGATGTAAAGTGATGGCTAGCGATCTCGAAAACACGATCTATATGGACCTCGCCAAGGGCCGGGTGACCATCGAGCTCAGACCCGACCTCGCGCCAAACCATGTGGCGCGCATCAAGGAGCTGGCGCGCGAGGGCTTCTATGACAACGTGGTGTTCCATCGCGTCATCGAGGGCTTCATGGCGCAAGGCGGTGATCCGTCCGGCACCGGCATGGGCGGTTCGAAGAAGCCCAATCTCAAAGCCGAGTTCTCGAAGGAGCCGCATGTGCGCGGCATCTGCTCGATGGCGCGCTCGTCCAATCCGGATTCGGCCAACAGCCAGTTCTTCATCTGCTTCGGCGACGCCACCTTCCTCGACAAGCAATATACGGTTTGGGGCAAGGTGACCTCCGGCATGGAGCATGTCGATGCGTTGAAGCGCGGCGAGCCGGTGCGCGATCCGGACCGCATCGTGAAGATGCAGGTCGCGGCCGACGCGAAAGCCTGATTGTCATGCCGATCGGAAAGCGGGGCGCGATCCTGGGCGTGATGCTGCTGATGGCTTCGGCGGGCGATGCTCTCGCCACCGACAACATCACCTGCACCGCGCCCGATTATGATACGTCCATGAGTTTTCTGGTCGGCACCACTCCGGGCTTGAGGCCGTTGAGCCTCAGCATGGAGTCGAAAGGCAAGAAATGGTCGACGGCGGCCGAAACCGGCGTCACCCCCGTCCTCGTCGCGCAATCCTTCTCCGACGATGAGGGCATGAAGATCGATGTCACCGACGGCAATGCCGAGGCGATCATCGCCAAGCTGCGCGTGAGCTATGCGCATGAGGAGGGCACGGAAGGCATATTCTCCGGCACTCTGCATATTGTCGGCTTGGGCGCCTGGCCGGTAACCTGCCTGGGAGAGTAGCCTCCCATGCGCGTTTCCGATTTCGATTTCGAGCTGCCGGACGAGCGCATCGCGCTCCGCCCGGTCAATCCGCGCGATGCCGCGAAGCTGCTCGTCGTGCGGTTCGATCGGCTCGATGGCCACATTTTCCGCGAGCTGCCGTCGCTGCTGCGTCCGGGCGACGTCCTCGTCTTCAACAAGACCAAAGTGATCCCCGCGGCCTTGACCGGCAACCGGATCGGGCGTGGCGAGGCGACGCCGCGGATCGAAGCGCTGCTCCATCAGCGGCTCGACGGATCGCGCTGGAAGGCTTTCGCAAAGCCCGGCAAGCGGCTTGCGGTCGGAGACAAGATCCGTTTCGGCGCCGAAGGCCGGGTCTGCCTCCTGGGCGTGCTTGACGCAACTGTCGAGGAGAAGGGCGAGGGCGGTGAGATTACGCTCGCTTTCGATTTCCACGGGCCCATTCTCGATGAGGCGATCGCGGCTTTGGGCGAGATGCCCTTGCCGCCCTATATCGCCGGCAAACGTGAGCGTGACGAGCAGGACCGCGCCGACTATCAGACCATCTATGCCGAGGAAGAGGGCGCGGTGGCCGCGCCGACGGCCGGGCTGCACTTCACGCCCAGCCTGATGAAGTCTCTACAAGATGCTGGAATTAAAGAAGAATTTGTCACACTCCATGTCGGCGCCGGCACCTTCCTGCCGGTGAAGGCGGAGGACACGGCCGAGCACAAGATGCATTCGGAATGGGGTGAGGTGCCCGCCGATGTGGTCGAGCGGCTGAAGGAAGCCAAGGCCAAAGGCGGGCGCATCATTCCGGTCGGAACGACCTCGCTCAGGCTCCTCGAAAGTGCCGCCCGCTCAGGTGAACTCAAGCCGTTCAAGGATACGACTGACATTTTCATCACGCCGGGCTACCGCTTCCGGGTGGCCGACCTGCTGATCACCAATTTCCACCTGCCGCGCTCGACACTGTTCATGCTGGTTTCCGCCTTTGCCGGGCTCGATCGGATGAAGTCGGCCTATGCCCATGCCATTGGGGAAAACTATCGGTTCTATTCCTATGGCGATGCGAGCCTGCTATTCCCCGCGCCATCATGAGCGAAGGTTTCTCTTTCACACTGCACAAGACCGATGGCGCGGCGCGCCGCGGGACGATCACCACCGGGCGCGGCGAGATCCGCACGCCCGCCTTCATGCCGGTCGGCACCGCCGGCACGGTCAAGGGGCTTTACCCCGAACAGGTGCGCGAGACGGGCGCAGACATCATCCTCGGCAACGTCTATCACCTGATGCTGAGGCCCGGGCCTGAGGAAGTGGCGAAGCTCGGCGGCCTCCACAAGTTCGCCAACTGGCCCAGACCCATCCTCACCGATTCAGGCGGCTTCCAGATCATGTCGCTCGCCAAACTGCGCAAGATCTCGGAAAAGGGCGCCGTCTTCCAGTCGCATATCGACGGGCGGAAATACGAGCTGACGCCTGAGCGCTCGATGGAGATCCAGCGGCTGCTCGGATCCGACATCCAGATGCAGCTCGATGAATGCCTGATGTATCCGCATACCGACAAGGATGCCGAGCGCGCCATGCAGCTGTCGCTGCGCTGGGCCGAACGCTCACGTCAGGCTTTCGGCAAGCAGCCGGGGCGCGGCAATTTCGGCATCGTGCAGGGTGGGGTGAATGAACGGCTCAGGCGGATCTCGGCCGAGGGCCTGACCGCCATCGGATTCGAAGGCTACGCGATCGGCGGCCTGGCGGTCGGCGAAGGCCAGGCGCTGATGCTGCAGACGATCGAGAATACGGTGCCGCATCTGCCGACCGACGGGCCGCGTTACCTGATGGGCGTCGGCACGCCCGAGGACATTCTGGAAGCGGTGGCGCGTGGCATCGACATGTTCGACTGCGTGATGCCGACCCGCTCCGGCCGTCATGGCCAGGCTTTCACCCGCTTCGGCAAGATCAATCTGCGCAATGCGAAACATGCCGATGATCCGCGCCCGCTCGATCCTGAAAGCCCGTGTCCGGCGCTGTCGGTCTATTCGAGGGCCTATCTGCATCATCTGATCCGCTCGGGCGAGCTTCTGGGCATGATGCTGCTGTCCTGGGCCAATATCGCCTATTACCAGTCGCTGATGCAGGGCATGAGGGACGCGATCGATGCGGGCCGGTTCGAGGAGTTCCGGCTTGCGACCAAGGAACAGTGGCAGCGGGGCGATATTTCCGCCTAGACTCCTCCCTGGATCACCCCGACGGAGGCACATCCGATGAAAATGAGTGGCGAAGAGATCATTCCGGCGTCGCGCGAAGAGGTCTGGAAGGCGTTGAACGATCCCGAGACCCTCAAACAGGCGATCCCCGGCTGCGAAGAGATCACCAAACATTCCGACACCGAGCTCGAGGCCAAGGTCATGGTGAAAGTGGGGCCGGTCAAAGCCCGGTTCACCGGGAACGTCAAGCTGACCGATCTCAACCCACCCGCGAGCTACCGGATATCCGGCGAAGGTAATGGTGTCGCCGGCCTTGCCAATGGCGGGGCGGATGTGCGTCTCGAGGAAGTCGAGGGCGGCACGAAGCTTTCCTACGATGTCGATGCGCAAGTGGGCGGCAAGCTCGCGATGCTGGGCTCGCGCCTCATCGATTCCACCGCACGGTCGCTCGCCACCCAGTTCTTCGAGAAATTCGCCAAGATCGTCGGCGGCGTGCCGGACGAGGAAGAAGCCAAGGAGGCGTAGTTGCGCTGAGTGGCGCTTCTCAGAGCTGATAGCCGAAGAGATGCAGCCCGAGGAAGATCGCGGTGAACGTCGCCGCATAGGCCAGCGCGACAAAAAAGACGGCGTGATGCAGGAGGCGCAGCCAGGGCGGCGCGCCCTTGAGCCGCCGATGCAATCCGAACAGCACGGACACCAGCAGGACGGCGACGGCGAGGATCATCAACCTGATCAGCATCGGGGCCTATTTCCCGCCGCCCGCGACATGCTCGCCGTCGCGCGTCAGGTAATAGGCGAACAGGATCGGGATGAAGGTCACCGCAATCACGAAGATGGCGACGACATTGGTCACCGGGCGCTGGCGCGGACGGATCAGCTCGGTCAGCATCCAGATCGGCAAGGTCGCCTGCTGGCCGGCGGTGAAGGTGGTGACGATCACCTCGTCGAAGGAGAGGGCGAAGGCCAGCATGCCGCCGGCGAGAAGGGCTGAGCCGATATTGGGCAGCACCACATAACGGAAGGTCTGGAAGCCGTCGGCGCCCAGATCCATCGAGGCCTCGATCAGGCTGCCGGCGGTGCGGCGGAAACGGGCGAGCGCGTTGTTGTAGACGACGACGATGCAGAAGGTGGCGTGGCCGAGTACGATCGTCCAGAACGAAAAGTCGAAATCCATGATGTTGAAGGCCGAGCGCAGCGCGATGCCGGTGATGATGCCGGGAAGCGCAATCGGCAGGATGAAAAGCAGTGAGATGTAGTCGCGGCCGAAGAAGCGGGCGCGCGAAACCGCCGCCGCCGCACAGGTGCCGAGCACCAAAGCGACAGCCGTGGCGATGCTGGCGACCTTCACCGACAGCCACAGCGCGTTCCAGATGTCCTGGCGCTCCCACGCCGCGCCGAACCATTTGAGCGTCAGACCCGGTGGCGGGAACTGGTAGCTCTTCTCTTCCGTGGTGAAGGCGTAGAGAAAGATCAGCAGCAGCGGCACATGGAGAAAGAGCAGCCCGGCGATGGCCGCGAGGCTCAAAGCGCGTGGGGCCCGATGGCCGCGTTCAGAGCGCATCGAACGCCCCCATGCGCTTGGCGATCGAGAGGTAGATGCCCATGATCACGATCGGCACCACGGTGAAGGCGGCGGCGAGCGGGATGTTGCCGGCGGTGCCCTGCAGCGTATAGACGGCCTGCCCCAGAAAGTAGGTCGACGTGCCGACGATCTGCGGAATGATGTAGTCGCCGAGCGTCAGCGAGAAGGTGAAGATCGATCCGGCGATGAGGCCCGGCAGAGCAAGCGGGAAGATCACCGTCCAGAAGGTCTGGCGCGGCACGGCGCCGAGGTCGGCCGAGGCTTCGAGAAGATTGGCCGGCACGCGCTCGAGAGCGGCCTGCGTCGGCAGGATCATGTAGGGCAGCCAGACATAGAGGAAGACGAGGAAGGTGCCGATATAGGAGATGCTGAGCGAGGGACCGCCGATCACCGGGATGGCCAGGATCGCGTCGAGGAGCCAGGTCATATAGAGCTTGTCGGCGAGCCAGGTGATGATGCCTTCCTTGGCAAGGATGAGCTTCCAGGCATAGACGCGCACCAGATAGCTCGACCATAGCGGCAGCATCACCGCCAGGTAGAAGAAGGCCTTCCAGCGGCCGCGGGCGTAACGTGCCGCATAATAGGCGATCGGAAAAGCGATGAGCGCGGCCGACAAGGTAACCGCCACCGCCATGACCAGGCTTCGCAGAATGACGTCGACATTGGCGAGGTTGAGGAGCTCGGCATAGGTCGAGAGCGTGAATTCACGCTTCACCATGCCGGAGAATTCGTCGATCGAGAAGAAGCTCTGCGCCAGGAGCGCGAGCAGCGAACCCAGATAGACGATGCCGAGCCACAGAAGCGGCGGCGCGATCAGCAGCGTCAGAAGTAGATGCGGGTGGCGAAACAGCGTGTCGGAGATCCGCCGCAGGAGTCCGCCGCGCCGGTCGTGGACGGTGCCGGCCGCGGTGTCGGTCACGCCTCGTCCTCCATGGCGTGAAATGCATCGGGCGGCCACTGCAAGGTGACGGTGTCGCCGACATTGACCGCGCCGAAGGAGGAGGGAGCGGAGACGGCGATCGCCTGGCCCGCCGCTTCAGCATTCACACGCGTCACCGCGCCCTGGTAATGGACGGAGGTGACGGTGGCTTCGACCGCGTGGTTTGCGGATCTCGCCGTGTCCCCGGCGGTGATGGCTATCTTCTCCGGCCTGAGGCTCACCCACTTACCGGGGCCGCCGGTCTTCTGCATGAAGTCCGGCGGCAGCACGTTGGATGACCCGACGAAATCGGCGACGAAGCGGGTGCGCGGGCGCTCATAGATGTCCTTGGGCGCGCCGACCTGGACGATCTTGCCATTGTTGAAGATGGCGACCCGGTCGGCCATCGACAAGGCTTCACCCTGGTCATGGGTGACGAAGACGAAAGTGATGCCGAGATTGCGTTGCAAGGTCTTGAGCTCGACTTGCATCTGCTCGCGCAACTTGAGATCCAGAGCGCCGAGCGGCTCGTCGAGGAGCAGCACTTTCGGTTCGTTGACGAGGGCGCGGGCGAGCGCCACACGCTGGCGCTGGCCGCCCGAAAGCTGTGAGGGCCGGCGCGCCTCGAAGCCTTTCAGCTCGACGAGATCGAGAGCATCACGCGCTTTGGTCTCGCGCGCCTGCCGCGGCATGCCTTTGACCATCAGCCCATAGGCGACATTGTCCAGGATGTTCATATGCGGGAAGAGCGCGTAATCCTGGAACACGGTGTTCACGTTGCGCCGATAGGGCGGCAGGCCTTCGGCGGTCTCGCCAAAGATTTCAATGTGACCGCTGGTCGGCTGCTCGAAGCCGGCGATGAGACGCAGGCAGGTGGTCTTGCCCGAGCCCGAGGGGCCCAGCATGGCGAAGAATTCGCCGGGTGCTATGTCGAGAACGACATCATCGACCGCGCGAACAGGGCCGAAATGGCGCGAGACGTGCTGGAAGGAAACTGCGCTTGTCATGAGAGGCGCTCCCGCCGGGATGCCGGCGGGAGCTTTCGTCGTTCAGCGGCCGCCGAGCACGGCGATATAGTCCGAGACCCAGCGGTAATAGGGCACGCAGCCGGCGCTCTGGCTGGCGCATTTGGCGATCGGCGTGCGCCAGAAGCTGATCTTGGCGAAATTGCCGAGCCCATTGGTGTCGCAACCGGCATCAGTCAGGAGCGCGTTGCCTTTGCAGGCGGCGGTCACGGCCGGGACCGAGCCGAACCAGGCGGCGAGATCACCCTGGAGCTTCGGGTTGATGGAATGCTCGAGCCACATATAGGCGCAGTTGGGATTGGCGGCTTCGGCATGCATCATCGTCGTGTCGGCCCATCCGGTAGCGCCTTCTTCCGGGATGGTCGAGGCGATCGGCTGCTTGTCGGCGGCGAGCAGGTTCACCTGGAACGGCCAGGAGGAGGAGGCCGCGACGCCCTCATTCTTGAAGTCGTCGATCTGGATGAAGGCATCGTGCCAGTAGCGGCCGACCAGCTTGCGCTGGGCGCGCAGCAATTCGAGCGCCGCCTTGTATTGGTCCTCATTGAGCTCGTACGGATCCTTGATGCCGAGCTCCGGCTTGTGCTTCATCAGATAAAGAGCGGCGTCGGCGATATAGATCGGGCCGTCAAACGCCTGGACGCGGCCCTTGTTGGATTTGCCGTCGGGAAGATTCTGCTCCTCGAAGACGACGTTCCAGCTCTTGGGCGCTTCCTTGAAGACTGTGGTGTTGTAGGCGAGAACATTGGCACCCCACTGATAGGGCACGCCATAGTGGACGCCGTCGACCGTGTGCCAGGGCGCATTCTGCAAACGCTCGTCGACGGTCTTCCAGGATGGGATCAGATCGGTGTTGATCGGCTGCACGCGTTTGCCGGAAATCAGGCGAAGCGACGCATCGCCTGACGCGGTCACGAGATCGAAGCCGCCTTCGTTCATCAGGGCGACCATTTCATCCGACGTGCCGGCGGTCTTGATGTTGACCTTGCAACTCGTCTTCTTTTCGAAATCGGTCACCCAGTCATAATTCTTGTCGGTCTCGCCACGTTCGATGTAGCCGGGCCAGGCGACGATATTGACCTGGCCTTCGCCGGGCCCGATTTCCTTCTTCATCTCGGCCGCGGATGCCAGTCCAGTGAGCGCAGCGATCGCTATCACGGAAACGAAAGTACGCTTCATACGATTCATGATGTCCTTCCTCCTCCGAGCCAATATGATTGTAACACGCACCGAATGGCTCTCTTCGGTGTGCCGCGCGTTCCTCAGTATGCTGCTGATTTTGCGGCATGCTGGGTTATGATTACATCAACGTTAGCTTGTCTTCCCAGGGAAGGGAAGTGGGTCTTAAGTCTGGTCAAGGAGAGCTGCCGATGCCCTTATGGCTGAAAGATCCGCTGGCGATTCTGGCCGAAAACGCCGAGCGCGGCGTCGTCATCGATGGTACGAGAATCGTCGAGCTGGTGGCGAAGGGACAGGAGCCCATGTCGCCGGTCGACGAGACCTTCGAGGCCGGACGGCATGTCGTGCTGCCGGGTCTCGTCAACACCCATCATCACTTCTATCAAACGCTCACCCGCGCCCATCCGCAGGCGATCAACAAGGAACTGTTCGCCTGGCTCCAAACTCTTTATCCGGTCTGGGCGCGGCTCAGGCCAGATGATCTGGCCATCGCCACGAGACTGGCTTTGACCGAGCTTCTGATGTCGGGCGTCACCACGACCTCCGATCATCACTATGTCTTTCCCGCAGGCCTCGACGAGGCGGTCGATATCCAGGTGGCGGAAGCGCGCCATGCGGGCCTGCGCATGACGGTGACACGCGGCTCGATGAATCTCTCGGTCAAGGATGGCGGCTTGCCGCCCGATTCGGTGGTGCAGGACGAGGAGGCAATTCTCGCCGATTGCGAACGCGTCATCGAACGCCACCACGAGCGGGGCGAGGGCGCCATGATCCAGATCGCGCTGGCGCCATGCTCGCCCTTCTCGGTCACCAAGGGACTCATGCGTGCAACAGCCGAGCTCGCCCAAGCGCATGACTGCCGGCTCCATACGCATCTTGCCGAGACCCAGGACGAAGATGCCTATTGCCGCGAGGTGTTTGGCATGTCGCCGCTCGATTACCTGGAGGATACCGGCTGGCTCACGGCGCGCAGCTGGCTCGCTCACGGTATCCATTTCTCCAGCGGCGATATCGAAAGGCTCGGCCGCCATGGGGTCGCCGTCTGCCATTGTCCGACCTCCAACATGCTGCTCGCCTCGGGGCGCTGCCGCACCTGTGAGCTCGAAGCGGCGGGCGTGGCCGTGGGGCTCGGCGTCGACGGCTCAGCCTCGAATGACAGTTCCAATCTCATGGAAGGCGTGCGCCACGCCTTGCTCGTCAACCGGCTGACCTATGGAACAAAGGTAACGCATCTCGACGCCTTGCGCTGGGCGACGCAAGGCTCGGCGCGGTGCCTCGGGCGCGACGACATCGGGGGAATCGCCGCCGGCAAGCAGGCGGATCTGGCGCTGTTCACCCTGGAGGAGCTGCGGTTTTCCGGGGCCGGGGACCCGCTGGCGGCGCTGGTCCTGTGCGGGGCGCACCGAGCCGACCGGGTGATGGTGGCCGGGCGCTGGCGGGTGAGCGAGGGGATGCCGGTCGGCGTCGACCTGGAGCGGCTCAGGGCCGAGCATGGGGCGGCCGCCAGGCGGCTCATCATGTTGGATTGACCAATTTTTTATTTGCGTGATAAGCTTTTGCTCAACAAGAAACAAAACACGGGAACGTTAAGGGGTGATCATGGGCAGTTCTAACGGACAGCCGGCGGTCGTTGTTGAGGGATTACACAAGAGTTTCGGTGACCTCGAGGTTCTCAAAGGTGTGTCGCTGACGGCCCATGAGGGTGACGTCGTGTCGATGATCGGCGCCTCCGGCTCAGGCAAGAGCACGTTTCTGCGCTGCATCAATTTCCTGGAAATGCCTACCCAGGGGCGCATCCAGGTCACCGGGGAAGAGATCACCCTGAAGACCGGCCATGACGGCAACCTTCACCCCACCGACCGGCGCCAGCTCGAACGCATCCGCACCCGGCTTGGCATGGTGTTCCAGTCCTTCAACCTGTGGCCGCATCTCAACGTGCTGGAGAACGTGATCGAGGCACCGGTGCATGTGCTGAAGGTGCCGAAAGCCGAAGCCATCGAGCGGGGCGAGGCGCTGCTCCAGAAGGTTGGTCTCTACGAGAAGCGCAACCAGTATCCGGCCTTCCTGTCGGGCGGCCAGCAGCAGCGCGCCGCCATCGCCCGCGCTCTGGCGATGAACCCCAAGGTCATGCTGTTCGACGAGCCGACCTCGGCGCTCGACCCCGAACTCGTCGGCGAAGTGCTGAAGGTCATCCGCGATCTCGCGCTCGAAGGGCGCACGATGATTCTCGTCACCCACGAGATGAAGTTCGCGCGCGACGTGTCGAGCCACGTGATCTACCTGCACAAGGGGCTCATCGAGGAGGAGGGGCCGCCGAGCCAGGTCTTCGGGTCGCCGAAGAGCGACAGATGCAAGCAATTCGTATCGGGTATCCACTAAATAGTCTCTGCAACTTTCGGACCCGTTTGCAACCTTTCGACGACGTGCTTTAGTTTGACGGCGCATCCGAGAGGGAGCGCCTGGGCTTTCACAAAAACCGGATCGAATGATCCATACTAGGGAGAGAAGAACGATGACATTCACCCGCCGCCTGATGATGGCCGTAGCGGTCACCGCGCTTTGCGGTTTCGCCGCCGAGGCCAAGGCCGACCTCAAATTCGGCGTCGCCGCCGAGCCCTATCCGCCCTTCACCTCGAAGGACGCTTCCGGCACATGGGTCGGCTGGGAAGTCGACCTGATGAACGCTGTCTGCGCCCAGATGAAAGAGAAATGCGAGTTGGTCGAAGTGGCTTGGGACGGCATCATTCCGGCGCTGACCGCCAAGCAGATCGACGTGATCTGGTCATCGATGTCGATCACCGCAGACCGCAAGAAGTCGATCGAATTCACCCGCATGTACTACAACACGCCGACCGTCATCATCGGCCCCAAGAACGGCGATTTGGACATCTCGCCCGAGCATCTCAAGGGTAAGACGATCGGCGTTCAGGTGACGACCATCCACCAGAAATATGTGGAGAAGTATTTCGGCGCCGGCTCGACCATCAAGACCTATCAGACGCAGGACGAGGCGAATAACGACCTCGCCGCCGGCCGTCTCGACTATGTGCAGGCCGACGGCAGCGCGCTCGAAACCTATCTCAAGACGGATCAGGGCGCGGCTTGCTGCGAAATGAAGGGCGCGGTGCCCGAGGACGCCGAGATTCTGGGCGAAGGCGTGGGCGGCGGCATCCGCAAGGAAGATACGGAACTCAAGGCGAAGCTCGACGCCGCGATCGGCGAACTCGCCAAGTCGGGCGAGATTAACAAGATCACCGAAAAATATCCCGAGCTCGTCGGAAAGATGATACTTCCGCAGTGATCGACGTGGCTGCTTCCGGCTTTCGCCGGAGGCAGCCATCCCTTTCCATGACGAGGTGCTAGATGAGCGGGTGGGAGCTTCTGGCGTGGAGTCCTCCGGGATGGGGACAAAACCTCTTCAATGGCGCCATCAGCACGATCAAGATTTCCGCCCTTGCATATCTTCTCGGCCTGGTGATCGGACTGTTTGGCGCCATGGGCAAACTATCCGGCGGCAAATACACCCGCCGTGTGCTCGACGGCTACACCACGATCGTCCGTTCGGTGCCTGAGCTTCTGTTGATCGTCATCCTCTATTACACGGGCACGAGCGCGCTCAACAATCTGCTGGTCAGCATAGGCTATACCCCGATCAGGATCGATGGCTTCATCGCCGCGGTGGCGGTGCTGGGGGTCGTGCAGGGCGCCTATTCGACCGAGGTCCTGCGTGGCGCGATCCAGGCTATTCCGGTTGGCCAGATCGAGGCGGCCAAGGCCTATGGCATGCCGCCCTTGCTGCTGTTCCGGCGCATCACCTTGCCGGCTATGCTGCCCTTCGCCATTCCCGGCCTCTCCAATCTATGGCTCAACGCCACCAAGGATTCGGCACTGATCTCCGTCGTCGGTTATCTCGAGCTGACCAAGATCACCCAGCAGGCGGCCGGCAGCACGAAGTGGTACTTCATGTTCTATACGGTCACCGGGGCGATCTATCTGCTGATCTCGCTGGTCTCGCTGAAAGCGTTCGGCATGCTGGACAATTATGTCCGGCGTGGCCAGCCGAAGGTGAGGTAACGGGCACATGGATTTCTCCGTCCTCCTCAACTTCCTTCCTCTCATCTTCAAGGGGCTGTACTACACGATCCTGCTCCTCGTCCTGTCGCTCATCTTCGGGATGATCCTGGCCATACCGATCGGCCTCGTGCAGGTCACGGGCCCGCGTATCCTCGCCTGGCTCGCCTCGGCCTTCTGCACGGTCATTCGCGGCACGCCGCTGCTGATCCAGCTCTACATCCTCTATTACGGCCTCGGCTCGCTCTTTCCGCAGATGCCCTGGATTCGCGAAAGCTTCATGTGGCCGGTGCTCCGGGAGGGATTCTTCTATGCGGTGCTGGCCTTCACCTTGAGCTTCGCCGGCTATGAAGGGGCGATCATGAAGGGGGCGTTTGCCAGTGTGCCCAAGGGCGAGCTCGAGGCGGCGCGCGCCTTCGGCATGTCGCCCTTCACCGTGCTGCGCCGGATCTGGCTGCCGAGGGCCATCCGTATTGTGCTGCCGACCCTCGGTGGTGAGACCATCCTTCAGCTCAAGGCGACGCCGATTGCCGCTTTGGTGACGGTTGTCGAGCTCTATGGTGCCGCTGGACAGATTTTCCGCTCTACCCTCGATTTCTTCCCGCCGATGCTGATGGTGGCGATAATTTATATCCTGCTCACCTTCATCATTACCCGGCTGTTCAACATGATCGAGCGCCAGGTGCCGCAGCGCCGCTAAGAATATCTCTATAAATTCAACAGGATAGATGAGATTCATTAACCGGAATCGCAGCTTTGCGCCGTTTCGGGTCGCGCTTTTGGCGACGATGCTCTAAAGCAAGCCAACGGCACTCAATCTGTGGATACGAGATTTTGACACGTTCAACCGCCCATGACCGGCTGGCAGCACATGCCGGTGAACTGCGTGCCATAAGGCACGATCTGCATCAGCATCCTGAGCTCGCTTTCGAGGAAAGGCGCACGTCCGAGATCGTGGCGCGCGAGCTCACCCGGCTCGGTTTTCAGGTGACGCAGGGCCTTGGGGGCACCGGTGTCGTCGGCACGCTGTCGTCCGGCCATGGCCGCAAGAGCATCGGGCTGCGCGCCGACATGGACGCGCTGCCGATCATCGAGACCACCGGGCTCGCCTATGCCAGCAAGACGCCCGGCAAGATGCATGCGTGCGGTCATGACGGCCACGTCACGGTGCTGCTCGGCACGGCGCGGTATCTGGCCGAGACGCGCAATTTCGATGGCACCGTGCATCTGATCTTCCAGCCGGCCGAAGAGAATATCGGCGGCGCCCAGCGCATGATCGAGGACGGGCTGTTCAAGCGTTTTCCCTGCGACGCGGTCTTCGCCTTCCACAACTGGCCGGGCATGCCGCTCGGGCAGTTCGCGGTCCGGCCGGGCACCATCATGGCGGCGGTCGATACGCCGATCGTGACCATTTCCGGTCCCGGCGGCCATGGCGCACTGCCGCATAAGAGTGCTGATCCGATCGTCGCCGCCGCGGCGGTGGTGACGGCGCTGCAGACGATCGTGGCGCGCAATGTCGATCCGACCGAGCCGGCGGTGGTGACGGTCGGCACCTTCAATGCCGGCACCGCCTGCAATGTCATTCCCGAAAGCGCCAAGCTCGAGATCAGCGTGCGCAGCTGCTCGCCCCCGGTGCGCAAGCTGCTGGCGGAGCGTATCCAGGCGATCGTCAAAGGTGTCGCCGAGGCGCATGGCTGCAAGGCGGCGATCGAATATGAAATGGGCTATCCGGCCACCATCAACACGGCGGAGGAGACGGCTTTCGCCCGCGCCGTAGCGGCTGAGCTCAAAGGCGATCATCCGATCATCGATCTCCCGGTGCCGACCATGATCTCCGAAGACTTCGCCTATATGCTTGAGTCCCGGCCCGGCTGCTATTTCATGCTCGGCAATGGCGACGGGCCGGAACGCAAGATGCTGCATACGCCCGATTACGACTTCAATGACGAGCTTACCGTGATCGCGGCGGGGCAGTTCAGCCGGATGGCCGAGCAGTTTCTGCCCAAGGTGTAACCCCGAGGTTGCCATGCCGCTCGAAACGTTCCTGCTGTTCGCGCCGGCCTGTTTCGCCATCAACATGGCGTTCGGACCGAACAATCTCCTGTCGCTGACCAACGCGGCGCGCGTCGGCATTGCCCCCGCCATCCTCGCCGCGGCCGGCCGGATCATTTCCTTCGCCGCCATGATCGCCATTGCCGGGGTGGGGCTCGGCGCCGTTCTCGCGGCGTCCGAAACGGTCTTCACTCTCGTCAAATATGCGGGCGCCGCCTATCTCGTCTGGATCGGGATCAATCTCATCCGCGCCGGCGCGCCGTTGATGCGCGAGGACGCGAGCATGCCGCGGTCGTCGCTGCGCAAGCTCACCCTGCAGGAATTGTGGGTGGCGGCCGGCAACCCCAAGGCGATCCTGGTGTTCACCGCCTTCTTCCCGCAATTCGTCGATCCCGCGTCCTATGCGCTGAGCTTCACCATCCTGGGCGGGACGTTCCTGGCCTTCGAGACCATCGCCATCATCGTCTATTCCTTCATCGGCGCGAAGCTTGGCCGCTATATCCGCGACGGGCGCACGCTCAAATGGTTCAACCGGACGAGTGGCGGCATGATGATCGGCTTCGGCCTGCTCTTGATGTTCACGCGCCGGCCGGCGACCTGATCACGGTTTCTTCTTGACGATCGGGTTGAAGCGCTCGGCGAGCTTGGCCACGAAAGCCTGCAGCTGACCCAGTCCGAATTCGCTCAAGGGCGCCGCCGTCTTGGGCGGCAGCTCGACCTCGTCGATCTCGAGTGAAGCCTGTTTCACGTCCTCGCCGTCGAGCTCGGACACCGTCAATGAGGCGGGGCCCATCTGGATGCGATCGCCCATGCCGATGCGGTCCTCGCAGCGCAGCCGGAACGCCTCGGTGATGGTCAGGCCTTCGATATCCTCGGGCACGGCGAGGCCGTAGGCGGTCGCGAGCTCCTTCAGCGAGATGTCGCCGGTGAAATTGAAGGCGGCGACCGGATGGTGCGCGTGGATCGCGTCGGAGGCGGCGAACAGGCGGTCGAGGCGCTGCGCCCGCTCGGTCGGCACCAGGAAATAGGCGTAGTCGCCCGGCACCAGCACTTTGGCCTCGGCCCAGGTGAAGACCTTCTCGTCGCGCGCCACCATGATGGGCTGGACCCAGGAGGGCAGGTCGGTGCGGGTCAGGATGGGGCTGTCGGCGATGATCGGGAAGCCGACCATCTCGCGGTTGGTCTGGCCGGGCAGGTCGATCTCGACGCGCTGGGTCTCTGGCGCCGTCTCGGTCAAGGCGACACCGAGGCCGCGCGCCACCGCGGTCAGCGTCCAGCCCTGGACGAGCAGCGAGATGAAGACGGCGACGAAAGCGACGTTGAAATAGAGCTCGGCATTGGCGACGCCGGACAAAGTGGGGATGGCGGCGAGGAAGATCGACACGGCGCCGCGCAGTCCCACCCAGGAAATGAAAGTCTTTTCGCGGGCGGTGAAGGTGAAGGGCCAGAGGCAGAGCCAGACCGCCACCGGCCTGGCGATGACGATCAGGAATACCGCGATGAGGATGGCGGGCAGCAGATAGCCCAGGAGCTTGGAGGGGGTGACGAGCAGGCCCAGTACCAGGAACATCAGGATCTGGCACAGCCAGGTCGCGGCGTCATGGAAGGTCAGGATGGAGGGGAAAGCGCGGGCGGGGCGGTTGCCGAGGACGAGGCCGGCCAGATAGACGGCGAGGAAGCCCGAGCCTTCGACCGACGCAGCGGCGGCATAGATGGCGAGCGCTGCGGTGATGGCGAACAGCGGGTGGAGGCCCGAGGGCAGCGCCATGCGGTTCAGCGCCTGGACCAGGAGATAGCCGCCGACGACCCCCGCCACGGTGCCGATGGCGACCTGGCGGATCAGCAGGATGACGACATCGGTGCTGGAGCCATGGGGGCCCAGCAGGATCAACTCGACCAGGACGATGGTGAGGAAGACGGCGAACGGGTCGTTGGTGCCCGATTCGATCTCGAGGGCGGCGGCGACGCGGCGGCGCAACTGCAGGCCGCCGGCGCGCATCAGGAAGAAGACGGCGGCGGCGTCGGTCGAGCTGACGATGGCGCCGAGCAGCAGGCCCTCGAGCCAGGACAGGCCGAGCACCAGGCAGGCGAGCGCGCCAGTCAAGGCGGCGGTGATGACGACGCCGACCGTCGCCAGGAGGCTCGCCGGCAGGAGACTGCCGCGAAACACCGCAAGCCTCGTGCGCAAACCCCCGTCGAACAGGATAATGGCCAGCGATACGGTGCCGACCATGTAGGTCAGCCGGTAATCGTTGAAAACGATGCCGCCGGGCCCGTCCTCGCCGGCGAGCATGCCGATGATGAGGAAGACGAGCAGCAAGGGCGCGCCGAAACGGGTGGCGATCAGGCTCGAAGCGATGCCGACCAGGATGAGGAGGGCGAGAAACAACAATCCGAGATTGATAAGGCCGATCTGCTCCATCCTCGTGCCTTAGCAGAGGCTCTCGCGATTGACCAAGTGCTTGATTGCGATTTTCTGAGATTGCGTAATGTCTTGTCTCAAGCGCCTCGCACGCGCTCTGAATTCGAGATGGCCTCACCCATCTTACGCATGGCGTCCTTCATGGCTTGACCGGCGGCTTGAGCGATGGCTTTGGCGCCGCCCTCGCAGGCGCCGCCCGCCTCAGCATTGCCCATTCCTTGGCCTTCCACCGTCGTCCCGAAGACACGCCCTTTTTTGCCATCGACGGAAATACTGGCAACCATGGTGGCCTGGGTCGCCATCGTGGCAGTCCAGAAGCCTGGTTGAACATCCATCCTAGGCCGGATTTCTTCACCGCGAACCACAATGAGCCCGCGGGCGCCATAGCCGGCGAGCTGGGCAGCGGTTACCGGTCCGTTCACGACCTCGATCTGATCAACGACATTATCGAGTGTCTGGCGTACCGAGGTCTTGAAGGATCCTGATGCCGAGATCGGGAATTTATGCGCTGAACACGCGAAGCCCGAGGGCTTCATCGGCTGATCCAACGGGGCTGATTCTACATAAAGCAGCCACTTGCCTGGTATCTGCTCACCATAGGAAGAGACCACGTTGAATGCTGGTGCTTCCATGACCTCAGCTTTGTAGGTGCACGCGCCAAAGAGAAGCGCACAACAGACGATCGACGCAACTCGAAGCATACTCTTCCCGCATAGACGAACTCTCAGGTTCGATTCAAATGCAATCCTGCAACAAGATTGGCGTGCCGTCAATGTTGCGATTTGAACTCGCGTGGTGAGTTAGATTGTGCGTACAAGTATTTGAAATAATGGCAGCAGCTATAGAAGTCTGCGCTTGAATTTTAGGTGGCCCAAAAGTGAGGCGAGAAGTGCTCAGCGTAGCCCAGAGGTGAGTTCCGACAGAAGCGAAACAGGCCAAAAAAATTATCGTTGTGATTGGCCGCGAAACGGCTGCTTTGACTGGGTCGGACGGCAATGTCTGGTGATAAGGGTACGGGCTCCGAAGGCTTCTATTGACCCGCCGGTCCGGCGCAACTATGGTCCGCCCGCCTTTCGATGTGGGCCCGTAGCTCAGTGGTAGAGCATCTGACTTTTAATCAGAGGGTCGATGGTTCGAACCCATCCGGGCTCACCAGTATACCATAGCAGAAGCCCTGAATTTCGGGGCTTTTTCGCGTTTTGGCCCTAGCTGCCGAACTTTCCGAAATATCACCCGCCAAGACCATATTCGTCTTCATCCGCATTGCCGGGCATATCGGGCGCTCGGTGTCGCATATTATCGCTTTTCTTCTGCGATAATATAGCTATATTAATCTTTGTGAGGACGATCATATTTACCCACAGGGCCGCCAAGGATTTCGACGGATTGCCTGACGATGCTCGCAAGCAAGTGAGAATTGCTTTGCATGACTACGCGATCAGCGGCCGGGGCGACGTGAAGGCCCTTCAAGGCCGGGATGGCTACCGGCTTCGTGTTGGCAGCTACCGGGTGATTTTCGATCAGGACGAGAGCACAATCCTTGCCGTCTATGTCGGCAAGAGGCAAACCACCACCTACCGATAGGAGGCCAGCTATGAAGATGACTTTTTCACCGTCGATGTTCACCACGCCTAAGGGTGATGAAATGGTCGTGCTGGCAAAGGCCGATTATGACAAATTGGTCGCCGTCGCCAATGCGCGCACCGAGGCGGACGAAGACGCCGACGATATCGCCATCTATGACGCCCGTAAGGCGGGACTGGCGGAAGACCGCGACGCACCGTTGCCCGCCGAGGTGTCGGCTGCGCTCATGCGTGGCGATTCCCTGCTCAAGGCGGTTCGCCAATGGCGCGGCATGAGCCAGGTCGAACTGGCGAGCGCCGCCAATATCACGCAAGGCTATCTGTCAGACCTTGAAAACCGTAAGCGCACGCTTTCGCCCGATGCCGCCGAGCGCGTGGCGGCAGCACTTCAAGCACCAGTTGAATGGCTTGGCATGCCGAATATGACCTCATCGACGCCTTGACCGTATCGAGCTACTGAAAGGGAACGCATGGACATTCGCCCCAGGCACTTGGCCGCGCCGACGCCCTTTAGGGCACGCCGGAAAGCGGCAAATTAATCAGAGGGTCGATGGTTCGAGCCCCTCCGGGCTCACCAATGAAATCAAGCAGTTGCGAATTTTTCGCCCGACCTTAATCTCGGCTTTTTTTCGAGGTACCACCGGGGGTAACGGGAAAATATCCCAGAAAATCAATATTTTCGAGCGGTCCCGGTGACTGTGATCGAGGGATTCGCTTCTGCGAGAGGGCTCAGGTCAGTAATGGAATCACCCCGGCAATCCGTCCCGCGTCATGGCGTGGCCATCGCAGCATTGTTGCTGAGCCTGGCGTCCGCGCCGGTATTCGCCCAGACCACACAGGACAACGGGGCGACGGCTCCCGTCGCCGCCGAGGCCCCGGTGTCCAGCAAGCTCGCCACCCGTACCCAGATCGTCGCCAATAATGACGAACTGGCGATGTTGACCGCGGGCACCGAGCAGGCGCTGGCCGATGCTGTCACCAGGTACCAGGTGATCGTCAAGAGCGGGGGCTGGCCGCAGATTTCCAGCAAGAAGCTCGCCAAGGGCGCCAAGGGCGAACAGGTGCTTCTGCTGCGCCAGCGACTGATCTTCGAGAATTATCTGCCTTTCGACACGCTGGGCGGCCCCAATGGCTCCTTGTTCGACGCCGACATGGTCGAAGCGGTCAAAGCGTTTCAGGTCAATCACGGCGTGGCGCCGACCGGCACGGTCGGCGACCGTACGCTCGTCGAGCTCAATATCCCCGCCGAGGCTCGCCTCGCCACGCTGATCGAGAATCAACCGCGGGTCGCGGCCTATGCCCAGGACCTCGGCCGGCGCGCCATCCTGGTCAATATTCCCTCGCTGCAGCTCGAGACGGTCGAGGACGGAAGGGTGTTTTCGCGCCACAATATCGTGGCGGGCAAGCTCGACCGCCCGTCGCCGACACTCGTGAGCACGGTCAGCGACGTGACTTTCAATCCCTATTGGAAGATTCCAGCCTCGATCGTCGAACGCGATATCGTTCCGCATTATCTCAAGGACCGCAGCTATCTCTCGCGGATGCAGATCCGGGTGTTCGACGGGGTCGGTGGTCCGGAGATCGACCCGTCGACGGTCGACTGGCCGAGTACGCCGCCCGAGCGCTACTTCTTCCGGCAGGAGCCGGGCGAGAACAATGCGCTTGCGACGGTGAAGATCAACTTCCCCAACAAGTTCATGGTCTATATGCACGACACGCCGCACCGCGAATTGTTCGGCAGCAATGCCCGGTTCGAAAGCTCGGGTTGCATCCGGGTCGATCAGGTGCAAACGGTCATCGACTGGGTGCTCAGGGACCAGGGGGACTACAGCCCAGCGCAATACGGCCAGATCATTTCGACGCGCCAGCCCTATGAGTTGAAGGTGCAGGAGCCGACCAGCGTCCGCTTCATGTATCTGACCGCCTGGGCGACGCCCGAGGGCGCCATCAACTTCCGGCCCGATATCTATCATCTGGACGGCAAAGGCTTCGTCCTCGGCCAGCCGGAGCCGCGCGGCGCCCAGTCGACGAACTGACGTCCGGAAGCAGGCGGAAGGGAGCCCCCGGGGGTGGTGGGCCTGGCGTGTCCTCTGTAAGGAACTGTTCAAACCTTGGTGCCTAACTTGCCGGCCCCGCTAGTGGAGAGTTCGCCCGACCATGCCCAAATCCCAGCCCATCGCCGTAGTCGTTCTCGCCGCCGGGAAGGGCACGCGCATGCGCTCCGACTTCCCCAAGGTGCTGCACAAGGCGGCGGGCCGGACCTTGCTCAGCCATGTGCTGCATTCGGCGGCGGCGGCCAGGCCGCAGCGGACGGTGGTCATCGCCGGGCCGGACATGCCGGAAGTGGGGGCGGAAGCGCGCCAGGTGGTGCCCGACGCGGTCATCGCCATCCAGGAGAAACGCCAGGGCACCGCCCATGCGGTCGGCATCGCCAAGGGGGGACTTGCAGGTTTCGATGGGACCGTCCTGGTCCTTTATGGCGACGTGCCGCTCATCCGCACTGAAACCATCACGGCGTTGGCCGAAGCGGTGAGCGAGGAAAGCCCGCTCGCCGTGCTGGGCTTCAGGGCCGCCAATCCGACCGGCTATGGCCGTCTCATCCAGAACCGCTCCGGCAAGCTCATCGCCATCCGCGAAGAGCTCGACACCACGGTCGATGAGCGGCGCATCGATCTGTGCAATTCGGGCTTCATCGCCATTAGGGCGAAGCTCCTGTGGGAGCTCCTGCCCAGGATCGACAACAACAACGCCAAGCATGAATTCTATCTGACCGACCTTGTCGGCCTCACCGTCGCCGGAGAGCGCCAGGTGGCGCTGGCCGAATGTCCGGAGGCCGAGGTTCATGGCGTCAACACACGCGCGCAGCTTGCCCAGATCGAAGGCCTGCTGCAGGCGCGCTACCGGCAGAACGCCATGGACAATGGCGCGACGCTGATCGATCCCGCTTCGGTGTTCCTCTCGGCCGATACCGAGATCGGCAAGGACGTGACGATCGAGCCGAATGTGATCATCGGGCCGAAGGTCAAGATCGGCGACAATGTCGAGATCCTGGCGTTCTCCCACATCGAAGGGGCCGCCGTTTCGGACGGCGCGCGGATCGGACCCTTTGCCCGGCTGAGACCCGGCGCCGAGATCGGCCGCAACGCCCATATCGGCAATTTCGTCGAGATCAAGAAGGCGACGATCGGCGAGGGCGCCAAGGCCAATCATCTGACCTATATCGGCGATGCGCGCGTCGGCGCGCGCAGCAATATCGGGGCAGGGACGATCACCTGCAATTACGACGGCTATGAAAAACATCTGACCGAGATCGGCTCGGACGTCTTTGTCGGCTCGAACACGGCGCTGGTGGCGCCGGTCAAGCTGGGCGACGCCTCCAATATCGCGGCGGGCAGCGTCATCACCACGGATGTTCCGGAACACGCGCTCGCGATCGCGCGCGGCCAGCAGGCCGTGAAACCCGGCTGGGCGAAGAAATATCGCGAGCTGAAGAAAGCCAAGAAAGAGAAGAAGGGCAAGTCGTAATATGTGTGGCATTGTCGGAATCCTGGGCAGCGAGCCCGTCGCGCGCAGCATCGTCGAGGCGCTGAAGCGGCTCGAATATCGCGGCTATGACTCAGCCGGCATCGCCACGATCGAGGGCGGCAAGGTCGAACGGGTGCGGGCGCCCGGCAAGCTGCATAATCTCGAAGACAAGCTGAAGGCGACGGAGATCAAAGGCACGACCGGCATCGGCCACACGCGCTGGGCCACCCATGGCGTGCCCAACGAGGTCAATGCGCATCCGCATGTCTCGGGCGACGTCGTCATCGTGCACAATGGCATCATCGAGAATTTCAAGCCGCTGAAGGACGAGTTGCAGAAGGACGGTTATGTCTTCGTCTCGCAGACCGATACCGAAGTGGTGGCGCATCTGATCGCGCGCGAACGCGCCAGGGGCCAGGCTCCCAAGGAAGCCGTCGCCAATGTGCTGGGCCGGCTCGAGGGCGCCTTCGCTCTCGCTGTACTGTTTTCGGGCGAGCATGATCTGATGATCGGCGCCCGCATGGGGGCGCCGCTCGCCGTCGGCCATGGCGACGGACAGATGTATCTCGGATCCGACGCCATCGCGTTGGCGCCTTTCACCAATCGGGTGACCTATCTCGAGGATGGCGACTGGGTGGTGCTGACCCGTAATTCGGTCGACATCCATGACGCCCAAGGCGCCAGGATCAAGCGGCCGATGAATTTTACGCAGGCCTCGGCCTTCATGGCGGACAAGGGCAAGCACCGCCATTTCATGGCCAAGGAGATCGCCGAGCAGCCGGAAGTGATCGGCCGCACGCTCGCCGAATATGCCGATTTCTCGGAGCGCACCGCCAGGCTGCCGGAAGAGGTGAAGATCGACTTCAGCAGGCTCGACCGGCTCACCATCACCGCCTGCGGCACCGCCTATCTCGCCGGCCTTACCGCCAAATACTGGTTCGAGCGTTATGCCAGGCTGCCGACCGAGGTCGATATCGCGTCCGAATTCCGCTATCGCGAGGCGCCGATGCCGAAACACGGCGCCGCCATCGTCATCTCGCAGTCGGGCGAGACCGCCGACACGCTGGCGGCATTGCGCTACTGCAAATCGCAAGGCCAGGAGACCGTGGCGCTCGTCAATGTGCCGGGCTCGACCATCGCGCGCGAGGCGGACGCCGCCATCTTCACCTATGCGGGGCCTGAGATCGGCGTCGCCTCGACCAAGGCTTTCACCTGCCAACTGACCGTGCTGGCGGCACTCGCCGTCGCCGCCGCCAAAGCGCGCGGCGCCATCACCCGTGAGCAGGAGCGCGAATTGATCGGTGCGCTGATCGAAGCGCCCCGCCACATGGCCGAGATCCTGAAGGAGGAGAAACATATCGCCGATGTGGCGCGCGAAGTGGCGCATGCCCAGGACGTGCTCTATCTCGGCCGCGGCGTGAACTTCCCGATCGCCCTCGAAGGCGCCCTCAAGCTCAAGGAAATCTCCTACATCCATGCCGAGGGTTATGCGGCGGGCGAGCTCAAGCACGGGCCGATCGCGCTCATCGACGAGAATGTGCCGGTCATCGTCATCGCCCCGCGCGACGACCTCTTCGACAAGACTGTCTCCAACATGGAGGAGGTGGCGGCCAGGGGCGGCAAGATCGTTCTCCTGACCGACGACGAGGGGCTCGAGGCACATGGCCAGCGGACCTTCCAACGCATCCGGGTGCCGCGCGCCCATGGCATTCTGAGCCCCTTGCTCTACTCCCTGCCGGTCCAGCTTCTGGCCTATCACGCGGCCGTCTTCATGGGCACGGATGTGGACCAGCCGCGCAATCTGGCAAAGTCGGTGACGGTCGAATAGGCATTCGGCCGGCGTCGTCCCAAGGCGATAATTATGACCGAAATCTTAATGTTAACAGGCGCAAAGCCGCTTCATCGGGTGGCGCGCCTTTTAGCTAAGCTTTAACCTTAATCCGCCACTCTCAGTCCCCATGAGAGTCCGGTCAGTATTGCTTGTGAGTGTATGTGCCGTTTTTCTTGCCGCGCCTGCGGCGGTGGGCGGTACAATTGCCACGAACCAGAGTTCATCCACCAATCTTTCGGCGGCGGCGCGCGCGGCGCTCCAGGCCGGAGATACGCAGACGGCGATCGCCGGTTATTCGGCGGCGATCGAAGCCCGCGATCTTGGTCCTGAGCAGCTGGCCAATGCGCTGATCAACCGGGGCTACGCCTATCAGCAGGCGGGCGACCATTCCCGCGCGATCGATGATTATACCGCAGCACTCCGCGTCGATGCGATGAGCGGCAAGCTGCGCGCCACCGCACTTTATAATCGCGGGCTGTCGCAGCAGAAGCTCAAGCACCCGGTGCTCGCCATCGAGGACTTCACCAGCGCTCTGTTCCTCGACCCGGAATTCTCGCATGCCTATTATCTGCGCGGCAATGTGCTGCGCGAGAGCGGCCAATTCCTCTTTGCACTGAGCGATTACGAAAAGGCGCTGCGCTTCAAGCATCCGCAGCCGCATCTCGTCTACTACGGCGAGGGCCTCACCTATGAACAGCTGCACCGCATGCCGGAAGCGCAGGCGGCCCTGAACAACGCGATCGCGGTCAACCCGAATTTCGAGCCGGCGCGCACCAAGCTTGCCGCCCTGGGCGCTCTGCCGGCGGTCGCCGATGCGGCAGTCCAGCCCGAGGCCGGCCTGATCACCGCGTCGATCACGACCTCTCCCGAGCAGGTCGTGCGCAAGGATACGCTGCCGGAGGCCGTCAAGCCGCCCATGCAACTCGTCGGCGATCTGCCGGTGCAGATGGTCAAAGCGGTTCCGGTCAAGCCGGTGAAGGAAATCGCCGACCGCATTCCGCCCGAGGACGGCCCGCAAATGGCCTCCGCGGAGACCACGCAGGATATCGAGCCCGCCAATTCGGGCTATACGATCCAGGCCGATGCCATTCCGGAGCCCAGCGAGGCGAAGCCGGCGGCGAAGGCGGTCGAGTCCAAGCCGGTCGACGCGAAGCCGGTCGAACAGATCGTGGCGGTCGAGGCACTGCCCGAACCCGCCACCACGGCGTCCACGACTGAAGAGCAGGTGGAAGCCGAACCCGCGGCGCAGAGCAGCGATGTCCAGCTCACCGGCTGGTCGGTCCAGCTGTCGTCGGCGCGCGATGAGAAGCTCGCCTGGGGAACCTGGGACAAGCTCAAAGCCCGTCACAAGACGCTCAACGACATGAAGCCCGTCGTGGTGCGCGCCGATCTCGGCAAGAAGGGCGTCTATTACCGCCTGCGGCTCGGCGGCTTCGACTCGCAGTCGGACGCCCAGTCGGCCTGCGGCAAGCTCAAGTCGCGCGGAGTGACCTGCTTCGTCAGCAAGATCGACTCGTAACGCTTCCGTGAACTTTCGGTAGGAGGACGCTCCCTGCTTGCGCAAGACCTTGGGGTCATGCACAAAAGGGAATGTCCTCACCCCAGAACATGTCCGATGAGCCCAAGCCGGCGCCGGTAACGTCAAGTTCCTTCGGCGCCAAGCTCAGGACCTATTTTCTGACCGGTATCGTCGTCACGGCGCCCATCGCCATCACGCTTTGGGCATCTTACTGGTTTGTCACCTTGTTCGATGCGTGGCTGAGGCCGTTCATTCCCGCGGTGCTAGATCCCGGCCATTACCTGCCGTTCCGTATTCCCGGCATCGGCCTCATCTTCGCGCTGCTCGGCATCACCTTCATCGGCGCGCTTGCCGCCAATCTTGTCGGCCGCACGATCCTTGCTTTCTGGGACCGGCTCCTCAACCGCACGCCGGTGGTGCGCTCGGTCTATAAGGGCACCAAGCAGATCTTCGAGACCTTGTTCTCGCAATCGGGCGCCAGCTTCCGCAATGTCGGCCTCATCGAATGGCCGCGCAAAGGCATTTATTCGCTGGTCTTCGTGTCGCGCGAGGTCGATGGCGGTCAGATCGGGCTCGAGCCCGGCCGCCAGATGTATGCGGTCTATATCTCGACCACGCCCAACCCGACCTCCGGCTATGTCTATTTCGTCGATGTGAGCGACGTGCGCATCATCGACATGCCGGTCGAGGACGCCGCCAAGATGGTGATCTCGATGGGCCTCGTCTTCCCGGAAGGCAGCGGCCAGGTGCGCACCGTTTCAGCCAATATCGACCAGGACATGGCGCAACGCCTCCTGCAGCTGCCGGAGAAGAAGACCGGCACTCAGGATTGAATCCGTTACCCCGCCGAGATCAAGCGCACCGCGTCGTCGCGTTCGAATAGATAGAGCAAGGAGCGCAGCGCCTCGCCGCGCGGGGATGCGAGATTGGGGTCGCGCGCCAGAATGAGGCCGGCATCGTCGCGGGCGGCGGCGAGCAGGTCGGCGTGCTCGACGATGTCGGCGAGCTTGAATACCGGAAGACCGGCCTGACGCGTGCCCAGCATTTCGCCGGCACCGCGCAGCCGCAAATCCTCCTCGGCGATGCGGAAGCCGTCCTCGGTCTCGCGCATGATGGTGAGGCGGGCCTTGGCGGTCTCGCCGAGCTTGCCCTGATAGAGCAGCAGGCAGGTCGATTTGCCGGTGCCGCGTCCGACCCGGCCGCGCAATTGATGGAGCTGGGCCAGGCCGAAGCGCTCGGCATTTTCGATGACCATCACGGTCGCTTCCGGCACGTCGACGCCGACCTCGACCACCGTGGTGGATATCAGGAGCCCGATCTCGCCCGATTTGAAGCGCGCCATGGCGGCGTCCTTCTCGGCCGCCTTCATGCGGCCATGGACGAGGCCGGTGCGGCCCGGAAAAGTCTCAGCCAGCGCCTTGGCGCGGTCCTCGGCGGCGGCGAGGTCGACGAGCTCGCTTTCCTCGACCAGCGGGCAGATCCAATAAGCGCGGCCATTATTGGCGAGGAGCCGGCGCAGGCCGTCGATGACCTCGTCGATGCGCTCGGACGGCATGACCCGCGTGTCGATCGGCTGGCGCCCGGCCGGCTTCTCGGTGAGCTTCGACACATCCATATCGCCATAGACGGTGAGCGCCAGAGTGCGCGGGATCGGCGTCGCGGTCATGACCAGGAGATCGGCGTCCTGCGCCTTGGCCTGCAGCGCCAGGCGCTGGTGCACGCCGAAGCGGTGCTGCTCGTCGATGACGACGAGGCCCAGATCATGGAAGGCGACATCGTCCTGGAACAGAGCATGGGTGCCGACGAGAATGTCGATCTCGCCCGCGGCGAGCGCCGCCAGAAGATCGTCGCGGGTGCGGCCCTTTTCGCGGCCGGTGAGGAGGGCGAGACGCAGGCCGGCACGTTCGCAGAGTGGCGTCAGCGTCGCAAAGTGCTGGCGCGCCAGGATCTCGGTCGGCACCATGAGCGCGCCTTGCGTGCCGGACTCGATCGCCGCCGCCAGCGCCAGCACCGCCACCACCGTCTTGCCCGAGCCGACATCACCCTGCAGCAGGCGCAGCATGCGCTCGGGCGCCGCCATGTCGCGCAGGATTTCGGCGAGCGCCGTCGTTTGTGAGGCGGTGAGCGAATAGGGCAGCGCCGCGACGATGCGGGCGCGGATGTCGCCTGTGCCGGGAAGCTGGCGCCCGGCCTTGCGCTTCATGTGCTTGCGCACCAGCGACAATGCGAGCTGATTGGCGAGAAGCTCGTCATAAGCGAGCCGCATATGCTCGGGTCTGGTGAGGGAAAGATCCTCATGCGTTTCGGGCTGATGCAGCTTGCGTAAGGACGTGCCGAAATCGGGCCAGTCTTGCTTGCGCAGCCAGGCAAGGTCCTGCCATTCGGGAAGCTCAGGCAGCTGCTCGAGGCCCGCCCGCATCGCCCGGCCGAGAATTTTCGGCGATAGCCCGGCGGTCATCGGGTAGACCGGCTCGATCAGCGGCATCTTGGCGAATTCATCGGCCGAGACGACGTGATCGGGATGGGCGATCTGCGGCGCGCCCTGGAACCAGTCGACGCTTCCTGAGACGAAACGCGTCTCGCCGGGCGGCAGGAGCCGTTGCAGATGATCGGCGAAGGCGTGGAAGAACACCAAGGTCAAGGTGCCGGTGTCGTCGAAACAGTCGACGCGGTAGGGCAGGCGCTTCAGATGCGGCGGCGGCGAGCGATGCTTGCCGACCGTCACCTCGACCGTGACGATGCCTTTCTCGGGCAGGGCGTCCAGCTTCGGCCGTTCGCGCCGATCGATCAGGCCGGACGGCAGATGGAACAGCAGATCGACGATGCGCGCCGGCGAATTTGCCGGTGCGGCAGGGCGCAGCAATTTGGCCAGTACCTTGTCGAGCTTGGGCCCGATGCCTTTGAGGCTGGTGGCGCTGGCGAACAGGGGATTGAGGCGAGGCGGACGCATGCCCCAATTTCACGATTAGCAGGCCTTCGCGCAAGTCATTGCACGAGGGCCGCCCAGCCGCTAAGCAGGGCGGCCCATGACCACCCTTCCGGAGACAACCGAGACCCGCCGCAAGCGGCTCCTCTGGCGCGCCAGCCATCGCGGCACGCGCGAGCTGGACATGATGCTGGGTGGTTTCGTGCGCTCGCGTCTCGACCAGTTCAGCGCCGCCGAGCTCGATGAGCTCGAAACCCTCATCGACCTGCCGGACCCGGAATTGATGAGCTGGCTCCTGGGGGAAATACCGGTTCCGCAGCCTTATGCGACCCCCACCCTCAAAGCGTTCCTGACCTACCGACCATGATCGACAGCAAACGCCTCACCGAACGCCTGGGAATGTCCGGGCGCACCATCTTATCGGGTGTCCTCGAGGGCCTCGATGCGATGGCGGCTGCCGAGGCGGCGCGGCTCCTGAAGGGCAAGCCGCTCGTCCATGTGGCGCTCGACGATCAGCGCATGGCGAGCCTTGCCGAAGCTTTGGCGTTCTTCGCTCCCGATGTCGAGGTGATCTCCTTCCCGGCCTGGGATTGCCTGCCTTACGACCGTGTGTCGCCGGCGGCCAATGTGGTGGCCCGCCGCCTTGCCGCGCTGGCGGCGCTCGCGATTCCGACCAAAGCGCCGCGCGTCCTGCTCACCAGCGTCAATGCGGTGCTGCAGCGGCTGCCGGAAGGCCGGGTCATCGCCGAGACGACCTTCTCCGCCGCGCCCGGCCAGTATGTCGATACCGAGAAGCTGCAGCTTTTCCTGCAGCACAATGGCTATTCGCGCACCGGGACCGTGGTCGATGCCGGCGACTTCGCCGTCCGTGGCGGCATCATCGACATCTATCCGCCGGGTGCCGAGGGGCCGGTCAGGCTCGACTTCTTCGGCGACGCGCTCGAATCGGTGCGCCGCTTCGACCCGCAGTCGCAGCGCTCCACCGGCACGCTGCGCTCGCTGGTGCTGCATCCGGCGAGCGAAGTGCTGCTCACGCCCGAATCGATCGGGCGTTTCCGTACCTCCTATGCGGTGGCTTTCGGCGGGCTCGACATCAACGACCCGCTTTATGAATCGGTGACCAATGGCCGGCGCTACCAGGGCATGGAGCACTGGCTGCCGCTCTTCCACGAGCGGCTGGAGACGATTTTCGACCACGCACGCGATGGCGCCGTCTCGCTCGATCATTCGGCTGATGAGGCGATCACCGCCCGCATCGAGCAGATCGCCGAATTTTATGATGCACGGCGGGAGGCCTTGACCCAGGAGACTTTCGGCGCGGCGCCCTACAAGCCGATGAAGCCGGATGCGCTTTATCTCACCCAACAGCAATGGACCGAGCTTCTCGCCGACCGGTCGGTGCTCGCCTTCACGCCCTTCGAGACGCCGGACAGCGCCAATACGCCGGTGCTGTCGATGGGTGGCAAGCAGGGACGCACCTTTGCCGCCGAGCGCGCCGAGGCGGGCGCCAATGTCTATGAGGCGGTGCGCGGGCACGCCAATGCGCTCAGGACCGCCGGCAAGCAGGTCGTCATCGCCACCTGGTCGGAAGGCTCGGCCGAGCGCCTGGAAACGATCCTGCGCGATCACGACGTGTCGCCGCTGGCGCAAGGCGAGGACTGGGCCGAGGTCAAGAAACGGCATAAGGACATCGTCAGCATCATCGTGCTGGGGCTCGAGGCCGGCTTCGAGACGAGCGATCTCGCCATCCTCTCCGAGCAGGACATATTGGGCGACCGCCTGGTCAGGCGCGGCCGCAAGGCCAAGAAGGCCGCCGACTTCATCTCGGAATTGTCGGCGCTGGCGCCGGGCGATCTCGTCGTCCATGTCGATCACGGTCTCGGCCGCTTCGAGGGCCTCAAGACCATCGAAGTGCAGGGCGCGCCGCATGACTGCCTGTTCATCATGTATGCCGGCAATGACCGGCTGTTCCTGCCGGTCGAGAATATCGAGCTCCTGTCGCGTTATGGCTCGGACGAGGAGGGCGCCCAGCTCGATCGTCTCGGCGGCGGCGCCTGGCAGGCCAAGAAGGCGAAGCTCAAGGAGCGCATCCGCGAGATCGCCGAGAATCTGATCAAGACCGCGGCGGCGCGCGAGCTGAAGCCCGGCGAAGTCCTGCCGCCGCCCGACGGGCTCTATGACGAGTTCTGCGCCCGCTTCCCTTATGAGGAAACGGAAGACCAGCTCGCCGCCATCGAGGCGACCTTGGAAGACCTGCAGAAGGGCCGTCCGATGGACCGCCTCATCTGCGGCGATGTCGGTTTCGGCAAGACCGAAGTGGCGCTGCGCACCGCTTTCGTCGCGGCGATGAACGGCAAGCAGGTGGCGGTGGTGGTGCCGACGACTTTGTTGTCGCGCCAGCATTTCGCGACCTTCTCGCAGCGTTTCCAGGGCCTGCCGCTGAGGCTCGCTCAGGCTTCGCGCCTTGTCGGGCGCAAGGAGATCGAGGCGACCAAGGACGGGCTCGCCAAGGGTGAGATCGACATCGTGGTCGGCACCCACGCGCTTTTGGCCGACAGCGTCAAGTTCCGCGATCTGGGGCTTCTCATCATCGACGAGGAGCAGCATTTCGGCGTCAAGCACAAGGAACGGCTCAAGGAGCTGCGCGCGAATGTGCATGTTCTGACACTGACCGCGACACCGATCCCGCGCACCTTGCAGCTCGCTCTGTCGGGCGTGCGCGAGCTGTCGCTCATCACCACGCCGCCGCTCGACCGCCTGGCGGTCAGGACCTATATCTCGCCCTTCGATCCGGTGGTCATCCGCGAGTCCCTGCTGCGCGAGCATTTCCGTGGCGGCCAGAGCTTCTATGTCTGTCCGCGTGTCTCCGATCTCGAGGAGCAGGCGGATTTCCTGCGCAACCATGTGCCGGAAGTGAAGTTCCGCACCGCCCATGGCCGCATGGCGCCGACCGAGCTCGAAGACATCATGAGCGGCTTCTATGACCGCAAGTTCGATGTGCTGCTGTCGACCACCATCGTCGAATCCGGCCTCGATATTCCGACCGCCAACACACTGATCGTGCACCGTGCCGACATGTTCGGCCTGGCCCAGCTCTATCAGATCCGCGGCCGTGTCGGCCGCTCCAAGCAGCGCGCTTATGCGCTGCTGACGACGCAAGCCAACCGCACGCTGACTGCGGCGGCGGAGAAGCGCCTCAAGGTGCTGCAGTCGCTCGATTCACTGGGCGCCGGCTTCACCCTGGCGAGCCACGATCTCGACATTCGCGGCGCCGGCAATCTGCTTGGCGACGAGCAGTCGGGCCATGTCAAGGAAGTGGGCTACGAGCTCTACCAGACGATGCTCGAGGAGGCGGTGGCCAAATTGCGCACCGGCGAGGAGACGCTCGAAGCCGAGGGCACCTGGTCGCCGCAGATCAATATCGGCACCTCGGTTCTCATCCCCGAGCCCTATGTGCCGGATCTGCAACTGCGCCTGGGTCTCTATCGCAGGCTCGCCGATCTTCAGGAAGAGACCGATCTCGACGCTTTCGGCGCCGAGCTGCATGACCGGTTCGGACGTATCCCGGAGGAGGTGAAACATCTGCTCGACGTCGTGTCGATCAAGCTGTTGTGCCGCAAGGCCAATGTGGCGAGTGTCGATGCCGGGCCCAAAGGTGCTGTAATAGGCTTCCGCGGCGATCAGTTCGCCAATCCGAAGAAGCTCGTCGAATGGATCACCGGGCAGGGCACGCTGGCGAAACTGCGCCCGGCAGACATGAAGCTGGTGATCATGCGCAGCTGGAATACGCCGGAGGAGCGCCTCAAAGGCTCCCGTCAGATCATGACCCAGCTGGTCAAGCTGGCGGCATAGTTCCTAGCTTTTCGTATAGTCAGGCCCAAACCGTGTCGGCAGGCCGTCGGCGAGTTTCAACCAGGGTAGCTTCTCCTCAAAGGCGACATGCAGCGTGGGGGCGAATTTTTCCGGCTCCGCCATCGCTGTGGCGAAGAAATGCATGACACCGGACATGTTGATCGAGCGGAAAGACAGCGGCGAGCCACACCGATCGCAAAAGGTTCTTTCCACGCCGGGAGAAGAGTTGAATATTTTCGGTGGCTTGCCCAACCATCGCCAGTGGCCGTCCAAGACGCCAATATAGGTGGTCATCGGCGCGGAACATTGCCGTCGGCAACTTTCACAATGACAGACGACGCACGCTTGTGCTTGGCCGTCGACCTCAAAGGCGATGGCGCCGCATAAGCAATGACCACGCATGCAAGGCCTCCTGGAGTCATGACTGACCCACAATTTGCACCGGCCGTGGTGAGAGAGGCGCCATAAGATACGCCGGGCTGTCGCTTCGCCTTAGTGAGTCCGAAGCCTAATCCTCGATGATCGTGTCGTCCGGCCGCGTCAGGAAGTAACGCAGCAGAACGAGATTGGCGATCACCGTCACGGCGACGGCCCCGTATAGGAAGGTCAGTGACGACATGGTGAAAAACTCCCCTTTCCCAGTCGTCAGGCTGCGCCTTGTTTCTTAAGTTGCCGTTAAGGCCGTCTGCTCGATGGCCTTCTTGATCGTCTCGGCCGGATGGGCGCCGGAGATCGCGTAGCGACTGGCGAAGATGAAGGTTGGCACACCGCTGATGCCCATCTTGCCGGCGCCATTGATCTCGGCGATGACCGGATCGAGATCGGCGCCGGTAGTGAGGAGCTGGGTGACGAGAGCGCCGTCCAGGCCGACCTCCACCGCCGCCTTGATCAGGACCTCGTGATTGCCGATATCGGCGCCCTCGGTGAAATAGAGCGCGAAGAGGCGCTCGACCATTTCGGTCTGCTTGCCGGCTTCACGCGCCCAGCGGATCAGCCGGTGTGCGTCGAGCGTGTTGGGCGAGCGGGTGATCTTGTCGAAGGCGAAGGGAATGCCTTCGGCCTTGCCGATCTCGACCAGCTGCGCGTGCGTCTGGGTGAGGCGTTCGAGATTGCCGAATTTGCGCTCGAGATAGGTTTTGCGCGGCAGGCCTTCCTTGGGGATCGTCGGGTCGAGCTGGAACGGCCGCCAGAAGACCTCGAATTGCTGGTCGGGCAACAGGCGCTGAGCGGCTTCGAGGCGCCGTTTGCCGACATAACACCAGGGGCAGACGACATCGGAAACGACATCGATGATGACGGGCGTGCTCATCTCACATAACTCATGGTCTGATAGTTTTGACGGAAGGCGATGACATCGGGGCGAACCTGCTCAGGAGCCTCGTCCTTGACCATGACCCGCGCCATCAGCCGGGCGATCTGGGTCATGGCGTCCTGCTTCATGCCGAAGCGGGTCACTTCCTGGGTGCCGAGGCGGATGCCGTTGAGATCGCCGGCGACGGGCGCCAGCGGCAGGCCGATGCCGCAGAGCAGGATATTGGCGTGCGCCAGGTGTTTCGAGGCCGACTGCCCGCCGCCATGTGGCGCCGCCGGCAGAGCGAGATGATGGCTCTCGGTTACATCGAGGCCGTGTGCGCGATGGACCGCGATGCCTTCGGCTTCGAGGGCCATGCCGAGCGCCTTGGCATTGGCGACGGCTTGCGCGGCATAGGCCTCGCCGTGTTCGAGGAGGTCGAGGATGGACAGCGCCAGAGCGGCGGTCTTGCCGAGATCGAAATTGGCGGTAAGGCCCGGATAGGCGATCTGGTCGAGGCGTTTGGCGAGCTCGGCGTCGCTCGAAAGGATGAGGCCCGAGGGCGGGCCGCCAAAGGCCTTGTAGGTCGACATGGTCATCAGATGCGCGCCCTCGGCGAGCGGCGCCTGGAAATGCCGGCCGGCGATCAGGCCGCCCATATGGGCCGCGTCATAGAGAAGATAGGCACCGATCTCGTCGCAGATCTGGCGCATCTCGCGCACCGGATAGGGGTAGAGGCAGAGCGAGCCCGCGACGGTGATGAGCTTGGGGCGCAGGCGCCTGGCCTCCGTCCGCAGCCGGTCGAGATCGACCGTCATGCGCGCCGCGTCAAAGGGAACCGGATGGGTCACGAGGCCATAGAGGCCGGCGGCGCCCGCCTGGTGATGGGTGACATGGCCGCCCATCTCGCCGGTGAAGGCCATGATGCTGTCGCCGGGCTTGGCGGTCGCCATGAAGCTGTAGAGATTGGCGAGCGCGCCCGAGCCGACGCGGATCTCGGCGAAGGGCGCGCCGAAGAGGCGCTTCGCCAGATCCTCGGCGATGACCTCGATCTCCTCGGCATATTCCATGCCCATTTCATATTTGTCGCCGGGATAACCGAGGCTCGGACGGTTGCCGAGCGAGCGGGAGAGGAGGGAGGCGGCGCGCGGATTCATCACATTGGTGCCGGCATTGAGGCCGATCGACTCGCGGTCCATGTGCCGCTCGTGATCATCGATGAGCCGCATCAGGCGTGTCTCGATCGCGGCCGGATCATTGAGGCGGCCGAGCGTCGTCTCGATCCCTTCGATCAAGGTGGCGCAGCCGGCGGGCAACCAGGATTTCTGCGCGATCGGCTGGACGGTCATGAAGCTATGCCCCTCTGGATTACGGCTTCGCGTACCATAGACCAGTGCCTTCGAATCCCGAAAGAGGAGGATTCTCGGGACGCCCGATGGTGTTCCAGCGCGCCACCCACTGGCCGCCGGAATTGTAGAAGGGCACGATATAGAAGCCATTGACCAGCAGCCGGTCGAGGGCGCGGACGGCGGCGATGAAATCCTCCTCGGAGGTCGCCGCGAGCAACGCTCCGATCATGCGGTCGACGGCCGGGTCGGCGATGCCCGGGTAGTTGCGGGTGCCCAAGGTGGTGCGCCCGGCGCTGCCGTAATAATAATCCTGCTCATTGCCGGGCGAGAGCGAATTGTACCACAGCACCGGCAGCATATCGAACTCATAGGTGTCGAGCATGCGCTGGAACTGCGTCGAGTCGACCACGCCGATGCGCACATCGATGCCGATCTGCTTCAGCGTGCGCTGATAATGAAGGGCGACCTTCTCCTGCTCGCGGGAGACGCAGGAGATGGTGAAGGCGAAGGGCTCGCCGGTCGCGACATTGGTCAGCTGACCGCCGCGGATTTCCCAGCCCGCCTCCTTGAGCAAGGCCACGGCATCGCGCAGCACCTTGCGGTCGCGGCCGGAGCCGTCGCTCTTGGGCGGCTCATAGCTGCCGTCGAGAATGCGCGGATCGATACGCGCGGCGTCGACACCTAGCAGCGCCGTCTCACGGGCGTCGGCCGGGTGACCGAAATAGGAGAGCGTCGAGCCCGAATAATAGCCCTGGGTGCGATGATAGAGATCGAACAGGAGATTCTTGTTCATCCATTCGAAGTCGAAGATCTCGACAAGCGCGCGCCGCACCTTAGGATCCTGGAACATGGGTTTGCGCGTGTTGAAGGCGAAGCCCGAGGCGGCGGCAGGGGTCTGCTGCTCGATCCGTTCACGGATGATCCGGCCGTCCTTGGCGGCGGGAAAATCATAGGCCTGCGACCAGCGCGTCGGATCTGGCTCCACCCGGATATCGGCGAGCCCTTTCTTGAAGGCCTCGAAGGCGGTGTTGTTGTCGCGGAAATAGTCGAAGCGCACCTCATCGAAATTCCACAGGCCGCGATTGAAGGCGATGTCCTTGCCCCAATAACCGGGGTTCTTCCTGAGCGAAACGCGCTCGCCGGGCTTTATCTCGCTCAAGACATAGGGGCCCGAGCCCATGATGGGATCGAGCGTCGATTCCTCGAAGTTGCGCTTTTCCCAATAGTGCTTGGGCAGGATCGGCATGAGGCCCATGATCAACGGCAATTCACGGTCGCCCTGATCCTGGGTCATCACGATGGTGCGGGCATCAGGCGTCTCGATCGTCTTGATCTTGGAATAATAGGTCTTGAAACGCGGCAGGCCGTGATCGCGCAAGGTGGCGAGCGAATAGACGACGTCGGCGGCAGTCACCGGCGCGCCATCGGAAAAACGCGCCTCCGGTCTCAGCACGAAGGTCATCTTGTTGCGGTCGGGGCTGACATCGATGCTTTCGGCGAGGAGGCCATAGACCGTGAAGGCCTCGGCGTAGTTCCGACTCATCATGCTTTCGAAGACATAGGTGCTGATGCTCACCGCCTTCTGCCCCTTGACGATGAAGGGATTGACTGTGTCGAAGCTGCCGGCGATCGCCTGGCGGAAGACACCGCCCTTGGGCGCGTCGGGATTGGCATAGGGCAGCGACTTGAAATCGGCCGGCAATGCCGGCTCGCCATGCATAGCGAGGCCATGATGCGGCTCGGCCGCCGCCGGCGCCATGCCGAGCAAAGCCGCCAGGAGGAGGCCGGATATCCAGATCTTCGTCATGACCTTCGAATTTAGGCGATTCGCCCGGTTCGCGAGGGTGGCCGGCAATCCGACCGAAATCATGGTGTGATCGGGGAGCTAGAGCGCTTCCCGCCAAAGTTGCTCGACTTTGGCGACAAGGAAGTGCTCCAGCTTATATGCATTCGAGCCCCTTTACCCGTTTTGAATCGGAACGATTCGATCAAAACGGGAAGGGCTCTAGTGACGGCGCGCGTCGCGCAGCCGGTAGAGGCTTTTCTTCGAGTCGAAGGTTTCGAAGAACTCGCGGATCTGCGGATGGCGGATCGGTTCGCCGGAGCCGTCGTCGAGCAGATTCTGCTCGGAAACATAGGCCACATATTCGGTTTCGTCGTTCTCGGCGAAGAGGTGGTAGAAGGGCTGGTCCTTGCGTGGCCTTATGTCCTCAGGGATCGACAGCCACCATTCCTCGGTATTGTTGAAAACCGGGTCGACATCGAAAATGACGCCACGAAATGGAAACAGGCGGTGTTTAACCACTTGCCCGATCCGAAATTTCGCCAGAGGAATTGCGCCCGTCATGGCCCCTTGATGACAAGCCTTTGGGCGGAAGGCAAGAGGGCAGGTAGACGCTTGTTGAAAAGGGAATTACGTCCCATAACTCAATTGCTTAAGGGGGGCGCATTTGGCCGCCATACTCGATCTTGCTTTGCCGTTTTTTGGCCTGGTGGCGCTGGGCGTCGCCGCCGCCCGGATCTGGGCGGTGGGCGACAAGGGCCTCGAATGGCTCAATATCTTCCTGATCTGGTTCGCGCTGCCGGCATTGATCTTCCTGGTCGTGGCCGCCGCCCCCTTCGAGAAGCTCATCGACTGGCCTTATGTCGCGGCGACCAGCTCGGCCACGATTACCGCCTTTCTTTTGGTTTTCATCATTTCGTGGCGGCTGCTGGGATTCGCCTTCAAGATGGCGGTGCTGCAGGGTACAGCCGGAAGTTACGGCAATGTCGGCTATATGGGGCTGCCTCTGGCGGTCGCCTTTTTCGGGCCGGAGGCGGCGGTGCCGGCGGCGCTTGTCTTCTGCTTCGACTGCACGGTGCAATTCACCCTGACCGCTTTTCTCGCCACGCTTGGCCATGAGCGCAATGAGGAGGCGCATTGGGGCGAGATCGCCCTCAAGATCCTGAAGCAGGTCTTCGGCCATCCCTTCATCGTCGCCACGATATTGGGGGGCATCGCCTCGGCCTTCGCCTTCAAGGCGCCGGGGGCGCTCGGCACCATCCTCACCATGCTGATGAACTCGGCCGGACCGGTGGCGCTCTTCGCGTTGGGCGTCACGGTCGGCGCCCGGCAGTTTGGCGGCATCGGCCGGGAAATGCCGCTCGTCGCCGGCATGAAGACGCTGGTCCAGCCGGTGCTCGCCTTTGTCGCCTTGAGCCTCTTTGTGCCGGACATCGATCCCTTGTGGCGCGACGTGGCGCTGATGATGGCGGCGTTGCCGACGGCGTCGAACGCCTTCATTCTCGCCAGCCAGTACAGGGCCTATATCGAAGGGTCATCGACGGCGGTGCTGATCACCACGATCATCTCGGCGATCACGATCCCGCTGCTGATTTATATCATCCAGCACGGCTAGAACCGCCAAGGCCTATGCTCATGGCGAAACGGCGCAGCGGACCGAATGAGGCGAGGGTGGCGAGACTGGCCGCGCGGCCCGCTTCGAGCGGCAGATAGGCGGACAGCAGCGAGCGGTTCATCAGATCGATCACCGTCTGGCGTGGACGTACGTCGCGCTGACGGCGGATGTCGTATTCGGTCAAGAGCGTCGGTGCGCCGATATCCTCTCCTCTATCGCGTGCTTGCGTTGCGAGCGTGATGGCGTCGTCAGCGTCACGGAAAGACATGTTGAGGCCCTGGGCGCCGATCGGCGGCACGGTATGGGCGGCCTCGCCGATCAGCATCACGCGGTTGCGGGCGAAGCTCGATGCGCGGGCGCCCGACATCGGGAAGGCGCGGCGCGGCCCGATATCGCTGATGAGGCCGAGCTCACCATGGCTCAAGGCCTGGATTTCGGCGGCAAGCGCCTTGTCGTCGAGCTGCATCAGTTCTTCGGCGCGCTGCGGCCGTTCCATCCACACGAGCGAGGAACGCCGGCCCGGCAGCGGCACGGTGGTGAAGGGGCCGGCCTGCTTGTGATATTCGCTGGAAACGTCGTGATGCGGTTGCGAATGGGCGAAGCTCACCGCGATCGCCGTCTGGTCATAGGACCAGGATTTCATCTCGATGCCGACCGCTTGGCGCAGGGCGGAGTTGCGCCCATCGGCGGCGAGGACGAGCCGCGCGGCCAGCGTATCACCGTTGTCGAGATCGAGCACGGCTTCCGCATCGGCCGCATAGCCGGCGACGCTCGCCTGATGGATTTTGACACCCAGCTCAAGCGCGCGGGCCTCGAGCCGGGGTTTCAGCAGCGCGAGCGGAATGTTCCAGCCGAAGGCGTCAAGGCCCGCTTCCCTGGCCGAGAAGACGAGCTCGGGGGCGGCGAAGGCGGCGCCGGTGTCGTCGAGGAGACGCAGCTTGCGCAAGGGCGCCGTCTGGTCCCGCAGGTCGCCCGGCCACAGGCCGCAGGCCTCGAGCACGGCAAGGGACGGCATCATGAGGGCGACGGTGCGTGGATCGGGCCGCGTCTCGCGAGGGCCGGTTATCAGCGCCACGGCAAAGCCGCGGGCGGCGGCGAGGCAGGCCGCGGCGAGGCCCGCGGGCCCGGCGCCGGCGACGATCACGTCAAATTCGACAGGCTTGGACATAAGGTCACAATGCGTGTTGGAGTTGGGGGCTTCAAGAGCGAGCGATGTCGCGGTAGCGTTGCGCCATGGATCTGATCCTCAGGCAATCGACCAATCGGCCGCGCTTCGTCATGGCGTTGTGTCTTGTCGTCATCCTCGCGGTGTCGGGGCTCTATCTGCGGATGGCGGCCGGCGGCACGCTGGAGGGCATTGTGAGCGTGCTGTGCGGACCTTCGGCCAATGCCGGCTTCATGCCGCTTCTCGCCATGTGGCTCGCGATGACACTGGCGATGATGACACCCTCGGCGGTGCCGATGATTTCGACCTATCTCGATATCGCCGAAGCCGCGGCAGCGAAGCAGATGACGATCGTGCCGGCATTGGTTCTGGCGGCGGGCTATGGCGCCGTCTGGCTGGTCTTCGCGGTTGCCGCGGCGTTGGCGCAATGGGGACTTCTCGAAAAGGGCTACTCCGGCGCCTTCGAAGGCCGCTGGGCGGGGATCGTGCTGATCGGCGCAGGCGCCTATCAATTCACGTCGCTCAAGCATGCGTGCCTCAGCAAATGCCGCATGCCGATGCCCTATTTCATGGCGCACTGGACCGACCGGGCGCTCGGCGTCTTCCGCATGGGGCTTGCCCAGGGGCTCAACTGTTTCGGCTGCTGCTGGGCGCTCATGGTGCTGGGCTTCGCGGCGGGCCTCATGAATATCGTCTGGATGGGGTTCATCGGGCTGGTGATGGTGCTGGAGAAGACCCTGCCGCAGCCCAAGGCGCTGACCTATGGAATTGGCCTTGGCCTCGTCGGGGCAGGCCTCCATGTGATGTTTATCTAGGAGAGAGTGATGGCGCGCGAAGCATGGCATATCAAGGGGGAGCTGATCCTCTCCTGCAACTGTACGGTGTTCTGTCCGTGCGTGCTGTCGCTCGGAAAACATCCGCCCACGGAGGGATATTGCCAGACCTGGGGTGGCATCCGCATCGATGACGGCAAGTTCGGCGAGGTCGATCTTTCCGGCATCGCGCTCGGCCTCATTATCGAAATCCCCGGCCAGATGAGCCGCGGCAATTGGAGCGCCGGCGTCTATATCGACAACAAGGCCGATATCTATCAGGTCAAGGCGCTGACCCGCATCATGACGGGGCAGGCCGGCGGCACCACGCATCTGCTGTCGATCCTGGTCGGTCGCTTCCTCGGCGTGTGGCAGGAGGATGTGCGCTACGAAGTCGACGGCGATGTGCGCCGCTTTTCGATCCCCAAGATCATCGACGGCGAGATCGCCCCCATCGCCGGCAGCGCGGCAGGCAAGCCGACCACGATCGAAAACAGCCAATATTGGATCGGTCCGCAGATCATCGTGGCCCAGGCGCTGAAGAGCCGCTATCGCGGTCATGGCCGCAATTGGGATTTCAAGGGTCGTTCAGCCGAGATTTGCGCGCTCGATTGGAAGGGGCCGTAAAGCTCTCTACTTAAGGCGCATCGGCTTATCCGAAAACCGCTTCACACTTTATCGGGCCGATGCTTCAACGTTCTTGCAAAGCGAGGCGGATGCCCAAGGCGCAGTAGACGCCGCCCACGATCTTGCCTTGCCATTTGAGCACCGTGGGATTGCGGCGCAGGAAGCGGCCGAGGCCGGCCGCGCCGATGGCGAAGACCACCGTGCTGAAAAGGCCGAGAAGCACGAAGATCAGACCCAATTGGGTCAGCTGAAGCCAGACCATGCCGTTCTCCGGATGCACGAATTGCGGCAGGAATGCGAGGAAGAAGAGGGCGGTCTTGGGGTTGAGCAGCTCGGTGAGAACAGCTTGCCGGAAGGCCGTGCCGGCGGTGATCGGCAGCGCGCGCCCGACGAGATCCGCCGGTGTCTTCTCGAAGATGGCGCGGAGGCCCAGATAGATCAGATAGGCGGCGCCGGCATATTTGATCAGGCTGAACAACAGGGCCGATGCGGCGATGATCGCCGACAGCCCGACGATCGCCATGAAAGTGTGGATGATGTCGCCCGCCGCCACGCCGGCGCCGGTCGCCACGCCGACGCGGGTGCCCGAGGTCGTGGCGCGGGCGATGGTGAGCAAGGTGGCGGGGCCGGGAAGAAACACGAAACCCAGCACGATCGCGACATAGGCGACGAGCGTGGCGGGCTCGATCATGAGGGTGCCCTCAGGCCGGCTTCAGCGCGGTCGCCTGCATCGAGGGGCGGCGCGAGAAGGCGTCATGGAAGGCCTGCAACTGTGGCCGGTCCTTGCGCCACTGCCAGTCTGGAATGCGGAAATCTAGATAGGACAGAGCGACCGCGACGGCGATCGAGCCCGAGGTGAGTTCCCCCAGATCCTTGGCCCAGGTGGTTTCGAGGTCATCGAACTCCGCCTTCACGCGCAGCTCATGGCGGGCGATCCATTCGCGCCATTGCAGGCCCTGAGGGCGGACCGCGGTTTCGTAACGGAAGGCGACGCCCGCCTCGGCGATGGCCTGGCCGAGCGCCTGCAAGGTCAGCACGCGGAAGCGCTTCACGCCGTCATCGGGGATGAGCGTCTTGTTGCCCGAGACATGGCACAGATATTCGATGATGACGCGCGAGTCATAGAGTGGGTGGTTGTGATCAGTGACCAGCACCGGCACCTTGCCGACCGGTGACAGTGCGGTGAGGACCTGGTTGACCGTGGTCGGGTCGGCCCGGGTCTGGACCTGCTCGACCTTGCCACTCAGTCCCACCTCATGGGCGGTGACCAGACACATGCGGACAAACGGTGAAATGATATCGCCATGGAGTTTCATAAGGGCATCTTACCGTGAGCTTCGCGGCCGTGTTAAGAGGGCGCCGATATTTATCTTGCAAGGACCCCAATGGCCTCGTCTTCGCCCATCACCAGAAAGCCCGATCCTGTCATGGGCAAGCTCAAGGACATCATGGCCCTCATCGCCAAGGGCAAGTTCGCCGAGGCGGAATCGGCGGCGCGCCAGGTCCAGCAAGCGGCGCCCGGACATGCGGATGCAAACAACATCCTCGGCATCGTGCTCATCAACCGCAAGAATCCGGCCGAAGCGGTCAAGTATCTGGCGATCGCCGCTCGGAAAGAGCCGCGCAACGCCATCTACCTCAACAATCTCGGCTGCGCCTATCTCGATCTCGGCCTCATCGAGCTGGCCCAGGCGCCGCTCGAGCGGGCGCTCGCCATCAATCCCAAGCTCACCAAGTCGTCCTGGCTGCTGGGCGAATTCTATCGTTTCGCCGGCAAGCCCGAGCGCGCCTGGCCCTATCATGAGATGGCCTGCCGCGACGAGCCCGACAATGCCGACTACAGAATCGCGCTCGGCAAGACGCTCGAAATGCTGGGCCGCACGGATGAGGCGCGCGCCTGCTTCGCGACCTTGCGCGATCACCCGGTGCACGGCGATTTCGTCCTCTACCGCCTGGCGGTGAACGACAAGCATGATCTCGCCTCGCCATTGCTTGCCGAGATCGAGAGCAAGCTCCTGGTGCCGTCGGCGAACAAGCGGGCGCTCAACGCGCTGCATGTCGGCGCCGCCAAGATCCGCGAGCAGAACGGCGATTACGCGCGCGCCTTCACGCATTATCAGAAAGCCAATATCGCCGACATGGTGCCCTTCGATCTGGTCCAGTACCGCGCCTGGGTCGATGCGCTGATCGCGACCTTCACGCCGGACGTGATCGCCGAGCATCAGGGCAAGGGCAGCGACAGCGATGTCCCGGTCTTCGTCGTCGGCATGCCGCGCTCCGGCACGACGCTGGTCGAGCAGATCATCGCGCGCCATCCGCAAGCGGCGGGGGCGGGCGAGCTCGACCGCATCTGGAAGATCGCCGGCAATGCACAATATCGCGGTGACGTCACCAAGTTCCTGCCGGTCTTCGCCGGCGCCGAAGCGTCGAAAGTCGCGGCGATGGCGGAGAGTTATGTCAAGCTTCTCAAGTTCTTCGGGCCTGAGGCGCGCCGTGTCGTCGACAAGCTGCCGCATAATTTCGAGTTTCTCGGTCTGATCGCGCTTCTATGGCCGAATGCGCGGGTCATCCATATGCGGCGCAACCCGCTGGATACTTGTCTTTCCTGCTATCAGAACCGGCTCAGCGAGGCGCATGGCTATAGCCGCGACCTCACCACGCTCGGGCTCTATTACCGCGAATATGCGCGCCTGATGGCCCATTGGCGGAAGGTGTTGCCGCTCAAATTTCTCGAAGTCGATTATGAAACGCTCACCGACGATTTCGAGGCGCAGGCCAAGCAGGTCATCGCCTTCCTCGATCTCGATTGGGATCCGGCCTGCCTGAGCTTCCATGAAAGCACGTCGGCGGTACGCACCTTCAGCCGCAACCAGGTGCGCCAGCCGATCTATCAGAGCTCGGTCGGCCGCTGGCGGCGTTATGAAACGCAGCTCCAGCCTCTGGTCGAGGCTTTAGGCGACGCGGTTTGAACTTCTAGCTGCGACGACCTCGATTTCGACCTTGAATACCGCGCGTGTGAATCCAGAGACGATCATCAAGGTCGAGGCAGGCGAAGGTGCGGGAAACAGCCGGTCGCGCACGCTCATATAGGCAGCCATAAAGCTGCGGTCGGTGACATAGGCGTTGATGCGCACGACATCGGCGAGGCTCATGCCGCCATCCGCCAAGATCGCCGCGATATTGGCAAAGCACAGCTCCGCCTGAGCGTCGGCGTCTTCCGGGATGGTGTCGTCCGGCCCAATGCCGAGCTGGCCCGAGCAGAAGATCAGGTCGCTCGGCGCCTCGACCCGCACGCCATGGCTGTATCTGGCAAAGGGCTTGCGGATCGTCGCGGGCAGGAGGTGGCGAAGTGTCATTGGGTTGCCTCTTTGAGCATTTCCTTGAGCCGTTGAGGCCCCGCCAGCACATCATCCAATGTCGGCGTGGCGCGGGTGCCGATCAGCCGGCGCGCCAGCATGTGATCGGCCGGGCGGTTGATCGTGTCGACGGCAATGAGCTTGCCAGCACGGAAGTGGTGGATGGCGAAGGCGTTATTCTCCGGCGTGCCGGTGGTGATGGTGTGATCGGCGCCCAGGCTCAGACCGGCGGTCTGCAGTTTCATATCGCCCTGATCCGACCAGAACCATGGCAATTCACGATAGGCTTCCGGCCTGCCGACGATTGTCTTGGCGGCGTTGCGTCCCTGATCGGTGGCGTTCTGCACGCATTCCAGCCTGAGCCGCTGCCCTGCATGGATCTGGTGGAAGCTGGTGCAGTCGCCAATGGCGAGGATCGCCGGATCGGAGCTGCGCATATGGGCGTCAACCTCGATGCCGTTATTGATGGCAAGGCCAGATTGCGCCCCGAGTTCGACATTGGGAAGCGCGCCGGTGCCAAGGATGACGATATCGGCCGGGAGGCTTGCGCCGTCGGCAAGCTTGATCGCCGCCACCTTGCCATTGACCCCTTCGATGTCGGAGATCCGCGCGCCGACGTAAAAAGTGATGCCGGCCGCCGCCGATCGGGCTTGGATATGGTTCGCCATGACAGGCGATACGGACCGGGCGAGGAGGCGCGGCAACGCCTCGATGAGAGTCACGGCATGGCCGAGCCCCGCCAGCGTGTGGGCAAGCTCGAGGCCGATGAATCCGCCGCCGATGATGGCGATGCGCTTCGGCCCGCTGAGCGCCTCGTTGAGGCGGCGCGCATCGGCGAGGCTTCTGAGGCTGAGCACGCCGTCGAGCGTGACGCCGTCGAGCTCGGGCAGACGCGGCCGCGATCCCGTCGCCAGGATCAGGTTCGTGTAAGCGAGCTTGCCGCCATCGGCGAGGTTGGCGGTCTTCGTGGCGCGCTCGATGGCCGTCACGCGCGCGCCACTCAGGAGATCGATGCCGTTGTCGCGATAGAAGGCTTCATTGCGCAATTCGAGCACCGGCGCCTCAGGCGCCTTGAGGAACCCTTTAGAGAGCGGCGGCTTGTGGTAGGGCAGATCACGCTCATCGCTCACCAGGGTGATGCGGCCCTGATAGGCCTCCTGGCGCAGGCTCGCGGCGGCTTGCACGCCGCCATGGCCGGCGCCGATGATGATGCAGTGCTCTTGCATGGTCATGACGGTGGCATAGTCCCCAAGAAAACAAAACAAATAGTTTGACCATTTGCTCTGATATGTTAGAGACGAGGTCAAGGCGGATGTTTTCATGCAGTCATTGCCGCACTCTGTCTCGTTATTTTGCGCATCGGAATGTCCGAAAACCGCCATGCATTTTTCGGTCGGACGCCTTGTAAGTGTGGGAGACGCGAGGTGAAGCGCCACTGGTCCGACTATTCGAGCGAGGAGTTCTCGAAGCTCGACCGCGGCCGCATCGTTGCCGTCCTCCCGGTGGGGGCTACCGAACAGCATGGGCCGCATCTGCCGCTTTCGGTCGATGCTGCTATCATCACCGGCATTGTCGCTGCGGTAGCGGACAGACTCCCCGACAGCAGCCAGGTTCTCTTCCTCCCGGTCATGCCGATCGGCAAGAGCGACGAACATCTGCGCTTTCCAGGCACGCTCACTTTTTCGGCCGAAACGCTGATCCGCATGTGGACCGAGATCGGCGCCTCGGTCGCCCAAAGCGGGGTGCGCAAATTCGTCATGCTCAACAGCCATGGTGGCCAGATCGCCATCATGGACATCGTGGCGCGGGAGCTGCGCCGCCGGCATCAAATGCTGGCTTTCTCCCTCAACTGGTTCGGCCTCGGCATGCCGGAGGGTCTTTATGGCGCTCATGAGCTCAAGCACGGCGTCCATGCCGGCGACATGGAAACCTCGGTGATGCTGGCGCTTCATCCGGCGCTCGTGAACAAGGACAAGGCGAAGAATTTCCATCCGCTTACGGAGGAGTTCGAGCGCGACTATCGCCATATCAGCCTGTCGGGCGGCGCCAAGCCCGGCTGGTTGTCACAGGACCTCCATCCGGAAGGTGCTTGCGGCGACGCATCGGCAGCGAGCCTCGACAAGGGCCGGCAGACCCTCGATTTCGCCGCGGTGCGGATTGCCGCGGCGCTGCAAGAGATCGAGCGGGCGCCGCTCGCCTGGCTCGACAATCAGCCCGGCTGGTGACCTGATGGATCGATTCCTCCTCGAAGCCGTAACCGTCGCTGGTGCGCCGGAGCGTGTCGATATCACGGTTGCGGACGGGCGCATTGCGGCGATCACGCCGTCGGCCGGCGGCGATGGCGGGTTGGTGACGCCGCTCCTGGCGGATGCGCATGTGCATCTCGACAAGACCTATACGGTCGATCGGCTCAACGGTCCGGTGAACGGGCTGTTCGATGCCATCGCGCTCATGGAAGAGGACATGCGGCAATGGACGGTCGACGACATCCGCAACCGCGCCGGCCGTGCGCTCGAAGCGGCCTATCTCAATGGCGTCCGGGTGCTGCGCAGCCACGTCGACTGGCCGGAGCCCGAGGCGCCGATCGCCTGGCCGGTGCTCAATGAGCTGAAGCATGAATGGAGCGGCCGCGTCGACCTGCAGCTCGCGGCGCTGATGCCGGCCGATCTCCTCCCTGATGGCGGCGAACGCGTGGCGGAGCGGGTGCGCCGCGACCAGGGCGTATTCGGTGCCTTCTTCTATCGCAATGCCGACCTGCCGAGCAAAGTCGACGTCGCCTTCAAGCTGGCGCGCCGGCATGACTTGGCACTCGACTTTCATGTCGATGAGGGGCTCGATATCGAGGCCGACGGCTTCTCCGAAATCGTCGCGGCGACCAAACGTGCCGGCATGTCGGGCCGCGTCCTGTGTGGCCATGGCTGCTCGCTGTCGCTTCATGACGATGACAGGCTCACCCGCACGCTCGCGGCGGGCGCCGAGGCCGGCGTCGCTCTGGTGGCGCTGCCGACGACCAACCTCTATCTGCAGGACCGCAATGGCGGACGCTCGCCACGCCGACGCGGGGTCGCGCCGGTGCTCGAGGCGCGCAAGGCCGGTGTCGAGGTTCTGCTCGGCGTCGACAATTGCCGCGATGCCTTCTATCCCTTCGGCGACTATGATCCGCTGGCGATCCTGAGGCTGGCGGTGCTCGCCTGCCATGTCGATCCACGCGACTGGCTCGAAAGCATCACGACGAAGCCGGCGGCCCTTTGTGGCTCGCCGATGGCTCCGGTCGCGGTCGGGCAGCGCGCCGACTTCATCTGGTTCGATGCCGCCGATCTGAACGATCTGGTGAGCCGGCCCAATGCCGAACGCATCGTCTATCGCAATGGCCGCAAGCTCGGACAGAGCCGGCAGCGCCGGAGGCCCGAATGAGCGACAAGCGCGCTTACGATCTCGCCGCCTTTCGCCGGGAAATCGAGGGCATCCGCGTCTATGACGATCCCAAGCAGGTCGAACTCAAATCGCGTGACTATTTCTGGTACAGCCCGATCCTCAGTCAGGCGCTCGAAGGCCGGGTCGGCGATCTCGTGGTGCTGCCCAAGGACCAGGACGAAGTGCGCCGGGTCGCTTCCGCCGCCGCCCGGCACAAGGTGCCACTCACGGTGCGCGGTGGCGGCACCGGCAATTACGGTCAATGCGTGCCGCTGGAAGGCGGCATCATCCTCGATGTCACCAAGATCGATCGTATTCTGACACTCGAGCCCGGCCGTGCCCGAGTGGAAGCGGGTGCGCGTATCGCTCGGCTCGACGATGCGGCCCGCGAGGGCGGGCAGGAGCTTCTGATGTATCCTTCTACCCGGCGCATCGCCACGATCGGTGGCTTCCTGTCGGGCGGCTCGGGCGGCGTCGGCTCGTTGCGTCACGGCATGCTGCGCGACGACGGCAATGTCGGTTATGTGAAGGTGATGTCGGTGGAGCCCGAGCCGCAGATCATCGAGCTGCACGGCCCCGATATCCAGAAGGTCCAACATGCCTATGGCACCAATGGCATCATTCTGGAGATCGACGTCGCACTGACGCCGGCGACCGACTGGATTCACACCGCCGCGCTCTTCGACGGCTATGATCGTGCTCTGCGCTTCGCCATGGAAGCGCAGCATGTGGGGCTCGACTGCTATCTGCTGACGCCGGTCGAACGCCGCTTCGCACGCTTCTACAGCAAATATGGTCCGCTCTTTCCCGCCGATCGCGACGGCGTGTTCGCGATGGTGGCGCCGAAGGAGATGCCGCGTTTCGAGGCCTTGGCCGCGGCGCATGGGGGCAGGATTTCCTTCGCCATGCCAAAGCCCGAGCTGATCGCCGCCGGCCTGCAGCCCGCTTATGAATGCGGCTGGAACCACACGACCCTGCAAGCGCTCAAGGCCGACAAGAGCTGGACCTATCTGCAGGTCGCCTATCCGAGACCCTTCGATCCCGAACTCGTGCTGCGCCAGATGCGCCGCTACGGCGATGACGTCTACATGCATCACGAAATGGCGCGCCTCGACGGCGAGGTGCAGATCTTCGGCCTGCCTCTGGTGAAATACCGGGGCAGGGAAGCGATGTACCGGATGATCCGTGAGTTCGAGGAGACAGACGGCTGCACCATCTACGATCCGCATGTCTTCACGATCGAGGAGGGCGGCATGAAGCAGATCGACCGCTCGCAGATCGAGTTCAAGAAGAAGGCCGATCCCTACGGGCTGATGAATCCCGGCAAGACGCAGGGCTGGACGGACGACATGGCGGTGCGGCCATGATCCACGTGACCTTCATCACGCGAGAGGGACAGGCGCTCGAAGTCGCGGCGGCGGAAGGGGCGAGTCTGATGGAAACGGCAGTGCGCAATGGTGTCGCCGGCATCGAGGCGGAATGCGGCGGCGCCTGCTCCTGCGCCACCTGCCATGTCTATGTCGATCCGCAATGGCGGGAGAAAGTGGGCGCGGCCAATGCGATGGAGAGCGACATGTTGGACATGGCCTATGAGGTCGCCCCCAATTCGCGTCTGGCCTGCCAGATCAGAATGTCGCCCGCGCTCGACGGACTGACGGTGCGATTGCCGGCGAGACAGGTGTAAACAATTTCCCCTTTTCCCGCAGGCGGGAGAAGGGAAATGCAGGTGAGGGCGAAAAGCTTACTTCAATCCGCAAGCGCGCAGGAAGAGGGTCGAGACCTCGTCGACGACATGGTCCATGTCGATCTCTTCGCCGTCCTTCAATTGCAGCATGAAGCGGATCTGGGCTTCGTAATCGGCGTAATGCTGGGTCACCGCCCAGATATGCATCTGGAACAGCCAGGGATCAACCGGCTTGATCAGCTTCTTGTCGACCCAGGACTGAATGATCTCGGCGGCCACCTGAGTCGACTCGCGGGCGCTGTGCCAATGCTTCTGCAGATAGTGGCCGCCGGCGGCGACCTCATTCGAGAAGACGCGCGAGGCGTTGGGATGGCGGCGGCCGAATTCGAGCTTGTTGCGCACATAGTCGCGGATGACCTTGGCCGGATCCTTGGTGTCGCCGGAGGAGGCGATGAAGATGTCGCGCCACAACTCGTTGATATGGACGAGCACTTCTTCGTAAAGCTCTTCCTTGCTCGAGATGTAATAATGGAGCTGCGGCTTGGTGAGCCCGGCGCGCTGGGCGATCGATTGAGTGGAAGTGCCGGCCAGACCCTTCTGGGCAAATTCGTCGATGGCCGCCTGGCGGATGGCTTCGCGGATCTTCTTGCGGCGATCGAGCATGCGCTCCCGGCCGTTCATCTTCTCAGGCGCCGCCATTTTCCCCCTTGCTGCAGATTTGAATCGCGACTGCATAGTATTCCTAGCACATGAGATGCTCAAAATTCTGCCAGAAGCGACTATTTCGTTCACTCCGGCCCTTTCCATCTCATCCTCTAGCAAAATAGATGAGAAAAACCAAACAAACAGTTTGACCGATTGCTCAGATTGCTTATCATCACGATCGGCGCCATGAATCCCGCGCTCCGGCTCATCGTCGGAAGACGGACCCTAACAAGCAGCGCCATTCGAACATATTCGGTCAGAGCATCCTGGGGAGGAGCAAAATGACGGACAATTCTACGCAGTCACGAACTGTCGGAGGAGGCGGGGGCGTCTCTATCGGTGGCGCACCGGTATCCTACACGGCCATTCTCGCGGCCCTGGTGGCCGTCATGGCCCTGGTGCCGGCCTCGATCGTGGTGGGCGGCATGGCCGGCGGCTGGCCGCTCCATGACGTGATCCATCCCGTGGTCGGCCTGCTGCTGGGGCCCATCGCCGGTCCCATCGCCTCGCTGATCGGCACGGTCATCGGCAATGTCATCGCGCCCTATACCAATCTCGGGCCCTGGGGCGTGTTGATCGGCAGCATGTGCGCCTTCACGGTCGGCATGGTCATGTATCCGGGACGTTCCTACTGGTTCATCCCGTGGATCATCACGCTCGTCGCCCATGTCATCTATCTCTATCAGTCGCTCACCTTCGGCATCAGCTTCCCGCTGTGGCTGAGCAATGTGTTCACCGTCGATCTGGGCCTCATCCTCATCGCCATTCCGCAGATCCGCAATTGGGCGATCGCGACCATCCGCGAAGGCGTCAGGAGCTGGAAGCTCTATGTGGCGCTTTATGTGGTGTTCTTCTTCGGCTCGACGGCGGGCATTCAGCTCAACTGGGTGCCGGCCTTCGCCACCAATCCGTGGCCGGCGGAAGTCTGGCCGGCGCTGATCTTCATCATCGCGGTCGAACGCATCGCTTTCTCGGCGGTGGGGGCGCTCATCGGCTTCGGTCTCCTGGCGGCCATCCGGCGCTCGCCCATCGCCAAAGCGAAGCTCGCGGGTTACTGAGTTGAACATGCATATGGGCAATCTGGCGGCCGCCCCCGGCCTGGCTGACGCACCTCTCATCCGTTTCGAGAAGGTCAGCTACGCCTATCCAGGCAGCGACCGCCAGGTGCTCAAGGATATCGATCTCACCATCGATCGCGGCGAGATCATCGGAGTCATCGGACCGACCGGGGCCGGCAAGTCGACCTTCTGCCTGGCCCTCAACGGGATCGTGCCGCAGTTCTTCAGCGGCACTTTCTTTGGCACGGTGGCGGTGGCCGGTCTCGACACGATCGAGACTCCGACCAGCCGGCTGGCGCATCTGGTCGGCATGGTGTTCGAGGACCCCGAAACCCAGATCACCGCGACGACGGTCGAAAGCGAAGTGGCTTTCGCGCTCGAGAACCTGAAAGTCCCTACGCCGGAGATCAGCCGCCGGGTGCGCGATGCGCTCGCGATGGTGGGACTGACAGGATATGAAACGAAGCATCCGGCCAACTTGTCGGGCGGCCAGAAACAGCGCCTTTCCATAGCATCGGCCCTGGCGCTGGCGCCCGACATCATCGTGCTCGACGAGCCGACCTCACAGCTCGATCCGGCCGCGTCCGAAGACATCTTCGCCATCCTGCTCAAGCTCAAGCAGGAAAGCCGGACCACGGTGGTCATCGCCACCCATGCGAGCGAGGAACTGGCGCAGATCGCCGACCGTATCCTGCTCGTTTCCGACGGCCGCATCGCCGCAGAAGGGCCGCCGAGCGAGGTCTTCTCAGATTCCACGATGCTGCGCGAGCACCGGGTGCGGCCACCCGATATCACCCAGAGCTTCGAGGTACTCCGCCGCCATGCCGGCTGGAACGACGATACGGCGCTGCCGATTACCTTGCCGGTAGCGGTCGCGGCCGTCGCCGCATTGCCGGATCTCAAGATCGCCGCCAGGTCGGCGTGGGAGGAGCCTCGGAGCAATGCCGCAGCGGCGGCCCTCTCGGTCGACAAGCTGACCTATACCTATCCCGATGGCACCGTGGCGCTGCGCGGTATCGATCTCGCCATCGGGCAGAGCGAGTTCGTCGGCATTCTGGGGCGCAATGGCAGCGGCAAGACGACCTTGGTGCGGCACTTCCTGAAACTCATGGCGCCGACCAGCGGCACGGTGAGGGTGATGGGCGAGGATATCGCGTCGATGAAGGTCAGCGATATGGCGCGCCGCATCGGTTATGTCTCGCAGAACGCGCATCAGCAGATCTTCTCTGACACGGTCGCGGGCGAAGTGGGGTTCGCGCTGTCGATGATGAAGCGCCCGAAGCCTGAGATCGACGCGGCGGTGGATAAATCGCTGACGCTGATGGAGCTCGCCTGGGCGGCCGACCGTCATCCGATCTCTTTGAGCCGCGGCGATCGCTTACGCGTCGCCATTGCCGCCGTGCTGGCGCTCGAGCCGCAGATCCTGATCTTCGACGAGCCGACGACCGGCCAGGACTGGCGCGGCTCGCTCGCCATTCTCGACACGCTGAAAGTGCTCAACGGCATGGGCAAGACGGTCGTGCTGGTCACGCATCATCTCTATCTGCTGCCCGGCTTCACCGAGCGCCTGGTCATCATGAATGGCGGCAAGGTTGTGCTCGACGGACCGCTGCGCCAGGTCTTCTATGAAAGCGCCCGGTTGAAGGAAGCGGCGATCATTCCGCCGCAGACGGTGCGTTTCGCTGAAGCGGTGCCGGCCTTGCGGGATCTGCACCCGTTGGGCCCGCGCGATCTCGCGGGGCGGCTCGGCTTGGCACCTGAGGGGCTCACATGACGACGGCCTTCCTGCAGCGCGTCTCGAACGATACGGCGGTCGCCCATCTCGACATGAGGGTGAAGTTCGCGCTGCTCGTCATGGCGAGCACCATCATATTCATCTGGAACAACCTGCTGCTCCAGGCGCTGGTACTCGTTCTCATGCTGGCGCTGATGCTGGCCGCGCGCGTGCCCGCCGCCACGATCCGCCGGCTCATCCTCATCCTGTCGCCGGCCCTGATCATGATCGCGGTGATCCAGGGCCTGTGGAGCCCGTTCGGCGTGACGCCGGTCTTCACCGTGCCGGAGAGCGTTCCGTGGATTGGCGGCTGGCATATCTTCTATGTCGAGGGACTGCTGTTCGGGCTCGCGGTCTGCTGCCGGTTGCTGATCCCGATGCTTGCCTTCCAGCTCGTCTTCATGACCAGCGATCCGCGCGACATCGTGCTGGGGCTGGCGCGCATCGGTGTGCCGTATCGCGTCGCCTTCCTGTTCTCAACCACCTTCCGCTTCGTGCCGCTGCTGTTCGAGGAAATGGAAGGCATCAAGGAGGCGCAGCGCTTGCGTGGCGTCGATATCGACAGCCTCGGCCTGGTGCGCAAGCTCATCGCCATGGCGCGCATGCTGGTGCCCCTGGTCATGATCTGCCTCAACAAGGCGCAGCTCATGGAGATCGCGCTCCAGGCCAAGGCTTTCACCGGCTCAGGCGACCGTACCTATCTTCACCCGACGCGTGAACAGCTTTCGATGTCTGAGAAGCTGATGATCATCGTCTTTCTTCTGGCACCCGTGGCCGCCCTGGCGGCGCGGCTCTTCTATGGATTTGGAGGCTCCGTTCTATGATCATCGTTACCGATCAGGCCAAGGCCGGCTGTGACGCCGCGACGCTCGCGATGCTGGGGCGCCAGGGTGAAGCCTGGCTCAACGGCGATTTCTCGCCGGCGGCGGCGGCCGATTGGCATGAGGAGGGCGTACTGACCTCGCCCGGCAATCGGGTGCCGAAGGATGCGCTCGGCAAAACCATCGAGAATTTCCATCGCGAATATGGCGAGCTCGTCCTCACCGTCACCAATGCCTTCCGTTCGCCGGACGGGCGGCGCATGGCGCTCGAATGGCTGTGGGAGATTTCACGGCGCGAGGACGGTGCGCGCAGCCGCACCGAGGATGCGATCATCGTCGATTTCGACGCGGATGGACTCATCCTGTCCTGGCGGGAATATTTCGACACGGTCGGCTCGGTCGAGGATCATCACCACGTCAAGACCAAGGCAGCCGCCAAGGTTTAAGCCATGCGCGTCCTCGTCATCTATTGCCACCCCAATCCCGAAAGCTTCAACGCGGCGATCCGCGACACGGTGCTCGAGGCCTTGGGCGAGCACGGGCATGAGGCGCGGCTCATCGATCTCTATGGCCGCGGCTTCAATCCGGTGATGAGCATGGCCGATCTCCAGGCCTACAATGAAGAGGGCAAAAATCTCGACCCGTTCCGCGATCAGGCCGACGACCTGCTATGGGCCGAGGCGGTGATCTTCATCTATCCGACCTGGTGGTTCAATGTCCCCGCCATGCTGAAGGGCTGGCTCGAACGAGTGCTGGTGCCGGGTTTCGCCTTCGAGATGCCGACCGCCGAGCGCGATCATCTGCCGAAGCTTACCAATATCCGCCGCATCGTGGCGCTCACCACTTGCGGCGCCACGCCATGGCTCTCCTGGATCGTCGGCCAGCCGGGGCGGCGCACCTTGCTGCGCGGCTTCCGGGCCGTTTGTCACCCGCTGAGCAAGACGAAGTATATCGCGATCTACCGGATGGACAGCACATCGCCCGACCAGCGCCGCAGCCATCTGCAGCGGGTCAGGGAGACAGTGCGAAGATTGGCATAGAGAGACGGCAGGGGAGCAAAGAAAAAGCCCGGCGGTTAAGCCGGGCTTGGAAGTTGGCCGTCCAGGGAGAACTTATTTCGCACCTGGCTGCGGAACGAGCCTCAGATAGGGCTTCAGTGTCTTCCAGCCGCCGGGGAATTTCTCCTTGGCGGCTTCGTCGGACACTGACGCGAGAATGATGACGTCCTCGCCCTGTTTCCAGTTGGCGGGGGTGGCGACGGAGCTTTTCGCGGTGAGCTGCAGCGAGTCGATGACGCGCAGGATCTCGTCGAAATTGCGCCCGGTGCTCATCGGATAGGTGATGATGAGCTTGATCTTCTTATCGGGGCCGATGACGAAGACATTGCGCACCGTGGCGTTGTCGGCGGCGGTGCGGCCCTTGGCATTGCCGGTCGCGTTCGGATGGATCATGCCATAGAGCTTGGCCACCGCGAGTTCGGTGTCACCGATCATCGGATAGTTCACGGCGGCGCCGGTGACGTCCTTGATGTCGTTCTTCCAGCGCTGATGGTCCTCGACCGAGTCCACCGAGATACCGATGAGCTTGGCGTTGCGCTTGTCGAATTCATGCTTCATGCGCGCCACGCTGCCGAGCTCGGTCGTGCAGACGGGGGTGAAGTCTTTCGGATGGGAGAAGAAGACTCCCCAGGAATCGCCCAGATAGTCGTGGAACTTGATCCGGCCTTCGGTGGTGTCAGCTTCGAAATCGGGCGCTACGTCGCCCAGTTGAAGTGCCATTTTTCGCCTCCATGTGCTTATATTCCGTCTTTATATCCGAACGCTCGTTCGAAATAAAGAACAATGTAGGTACCCCGTGGCCCATAAATAAGATGGGTTTCCTCGCCATGCAAATCAGTTCAATTTGCCGGCAATCAGAGGAATTCTCATGCGCTTCATACTTTCCGTTCCGCTCATCGCCGTGGTCATGGTCATTTATACGGCCTTGGCGATCAGTCCCAACTTCTCCGCCGGTTCTGCCTTCATGGATTGGGTTCTGCCATCGGAAGCCGAATTCTTCCTGACATTGGGTGACATTTTTGTGATGCTCGGGCTCGTCGCCCTGTTTTTCGAGATCATCAAATCGGCACGGCTCGGTCCCGGCACTATTGTCGATCACATGCTGTCGACGGCCACCTTCATCATCGCCCTCATCGTCTTCCTGCTGGTACCGCCCTTCGGCACTCCGTCTTTCTTCCTCCTGATGCTCATGGCGCTGGTCGATGTGGTGGCCGGCTACACGGTGTCGATCTTCTCGGCGCGGCGCGATTATTCCGTGAACCGCGACGGATTGTGAGGATGGCATTCAAGGAGAGGCTTGCCCGCGAGATCGGCCTGACCAAGTCGGAAGCGGCGATCTTCCGCAAGCTTACGAGCCCGGAGAAAATCCAGGATTTCATCGCCGAAATACCGAGCAATGCGGAGCCGGATGGCGACACGTGCTATTCAGTCCGGGTAGCGCTGAGAAAAAACCGCTGCCATTGCATTGAAGCGGCTTTCATAGCCGCCTGCGCGTTGATGCTGCACGGCGCGCCGGCGCTTTTGATGGATTTTCAGGCCGAGGGGGACGACGACCATGTGCTGGCGTTGTTCCGGCGCGGCGGCCATTGGGGCGCGATCTCGAAGAGCAACTCCATCTGGCTGCGCTGGCGCGATCCGATCTACCGGTCACCGCGCGAGCTGGCGATGTCCTATTTTCACGAATATATCCTTGGACCCAAGAAGAGCCTGAGACGCGTGTCGCGGCCTTTCGACATCGGCGCCTATCGGGCTGAGGACTGGATCACCGCGGAAGGCCATTGCTGGGACATGGCGGGCGAGATCGACGACTCGCCCCATATCACGCTGATCACCGCCCAACAGGCCCGCCGTCTCAAATTGCGCGACCGTTTCGAGACCTATGCCGATACGATCAAGGAATTCGCGGCGGATGGAACGCGGAAGGTCACTTGAGCCGATGTTCTCCACGGTAAAAGCTTCCGTCATTTCCTGGGCCGGCATTGCCGGCGGGGCGCTGACGCTGCTCGCCAATGTCCAGAAGATCTTCACGCTGGCGGACTGGGCGCATTGGCTCAGCAGTATCTGGAGCTTCTACGTCTTCGGCTTCTGGCGATCGGTCTTCGGGCTATTTCGCCTTCATATCGATCCGCAGGCGGTCATGGCGGTCGCCATGTCTGTCTTCGTCATGATGATCGCGGTCGGAAGCTGGTTGTCCAATCGGGCGAAGCCCGTCGGACGGGAGGAATGGCTGACGGGCTGGCGGAACATCCGCAATCGCTACGCGCTCATTGCGCTTGGTCTCTACCTGGCCTCCTTCGTCGCCGTCGAACTGCTTGCAAAGACGTCCTTCGTCGACAGCGTCACGTCGATCGAAGGCAAACTGCTGCTTCTGGTCACGCTTGTCGCACTGATCGGCGTTTATCTGACGGCGATCTTCCTGGTGCTGCGCGCCTGGCCGCGCCGCGCCGCGATCATAACCGCGATCGCGCTGCTGTTTCTCGATCAGCTCTTCTACAGCGGCAGCGGGCAGCTGGCGGCGGATCCCGCGGCGTCCCAGATCCTGTCGTCGATCGCAGTCTTCATCACATCGGTGCTCGCGACTGTGATCGTCGTCTGCCTGGCGCCGCCGCGCACCTTCGCCAACCGGCTGGTCTATGTCTTTGTCGGCCTCGCCTTGCTGCTGATCCTGAACCAGCTTTCCGGCTTCGGTCTCGCCACGACTGAGCCCGGGGTAGAGCCGACCAATCCTGGGAGCACGGGGCAGGGAGGCCTCGCCAATATCGTGTTGCGGTCCCTCTTTGAGTAGTGGCGGCTCGGACCGACCCGCCGACTACATCTTGATCCTCTCGCCCTTGGGATCATAGAAGCTCTGCAGCTGGACCTTGGCCGGGTAACGCTTCCAGGCGATCTCGACTTCCCATTTGCCGGCCTCGATCCATTCCTTGCTGACACCGGCGTCGTTCTTCACATAACCCATGCCGAGCGACGCATTGATGCGGTGGCCCCAGGCGCCCGACGTGGTCGAGCCGACGATGACGCCGTCGCGGTAGATCGGTTCCTCGTGATACATCATCGGCGCCTTGTCGCTGCCGTCATCGAGCGCCAGGCAGATCATGCGCTTGGGCTGCGCCTTGCGCTCGCGCTGCTTCAACAGCGCGTCCCGGCCAATGAAGCCCGATGGCTTATCCCAGGCGACGACGAAACCGAGACCCGCCTCGACCGGTGTATCCTCGTCGGAAATATCGTGGCCCCAATGGCGATAGGCCTTTTCCACGCGGCAGTTGTTCATCGTGTGCATGCCAGCCAGCGTCAGGCCGAATTCGGCGCCGGCCTCAAGGATGCGCTCGAAGACATGGCTCGCGAATTCGGTCGGGATATAAAGCTCCCAGCCGAGCTCGCCGACATAGGTGATGCGGCTGGCGCGGACGCGGGCGTAGCCGATCTCCATCTCCTTCGACGTGCCGAATGGGAACGCCGCGTTGGAGAGATCCATGCCGGACAGCTTCTGGAGCAGCGGCCGGCTGTTGGGCCCCATGAGCGCGAACATCGGCAGGCCCGATGTGATATCGGCCGCTATGCAATGGGCATCGTCCGGCGTGTGGGCTTTCAGCCAGGCGAAGTCGCGCGTCTGCGGGGCGCAGCCGGTGACGACCATGAACTTGTCGGGGGTGAGGCGCGTGACGGTGAGATCGGCCTCGATGCCGCCGCGCTCATTGCACCATTGCGTATAGACGATGCGGCCTTCCTCGACATCGACCTCATTGGCCGAGATGCGGTTCAGCACCTTCGCCGCGTCCCGGCCCTGGACGAGATATTTCGAGAAGCTCGACTGGTCGAACATCACGACCTTGGACTGCAGCGCCTTGGCCTCGGCATCGGCATAGGGCCACCAGTTCTGCCGGCCATATGAATATTCGTATTTGGCCTCGACGCCGCGCGGCGCGTACCAGTTGGGACGCTCCCAGCCATTGACCTCGCCCATGCAGGCGCCGAGCCCGACGAGCTTGTCATGGATGGCGGAGCGGCGCACGCCGCGCGCCGTCTCGACCTGGCGATAGGGCCAATGCATCGCATAGAGAAGCCCCAGGCTCTCCACGGTACGGTCATGCACATACTGGCGCACCGACTGGAAGGGATGGATGCGGCGGATATCGACGCCGCTTACATCCATCGGCGGATGGCCGTTCTTGATCCATTGCGACAGGACGAGGCCGGCGCCGCCCGATGACTGGATGCCGATCGAGTTGAAGCCGGTCGCGACATAGAGGTTCTTCAGCTCTGGCGCCTCGCCCAGATAATAGCGATCGTCCGGCGTGAAGCTCTCGGGGCCGTTGAAGAACAGGGCGATGCCGGCCTTCTCGAGCAACGGCACGCGGATCACCGCGTCATTGAGGATGGGCTCGAAGTGATCCATGTCCTCGGGCAGCGTCTCGAAGGAGTGATCCTCGGCGATGCCCTCGGTGCCCCAGGGCTTGGCCACCGGCTCGAAGGCGCCGATGAGCAGCTTGCCGGCGTCTTCCTTGTAGTAGGTGCATTCATCGGGCACGCGCACCACCGGCATATTGCGCGGCAATTCCGCGATCGGCTCGGTGACGATATAGAAATGCTCGGCCGCATGGAGCGGGATATTGACGCCGATGGAACGGCCGATCTCGCGCGACCACATGCCGGCGGCGATGACGACCTTGTCGGCATGGATGGTGCCATCGGTGGTCTCGACGCCGACCGCCTTGCCGTCCCTGGTGAGGATGCGGGTGACCTTGCTGTTCTCGAAGATCTGGGCGCCGTTCATGCGGGCGCCGGCGGCCAGCGCCTGGGTGACGTCGATCGGATTGACCTGGCCGTCCTTCGGCAGGAAGACGCCGCCGACAGCCCCGTCGAGATTGTAGTGCGGCAGGCGTTCCTTGATCTCACCGACCGTGACGACGTTCACTTCAAGACCAAAGCTCTTGGCCATCGACGCTCCGCGCTTCAATTCCTCGAAGCGGCCTTCCGTCAAGGCGACCGAGACCGAGCCATTCTGCTTGAAGCCGGTCGCCTGGCCGGTTTCCTTCTCCAGGCCCTCGAACAGGCCGGTCGTATATTTGGCGAGCTCGGTCAGGTTGCGCGAAGCGCGTAGCTGCCCCACCAGACCTGCCGCATGCCAGGTGGTGCCGCAGGTGAGCTGCTTGCGCTCGAGAAGGACGGTGTTCTTTATGCCCAGCTTGGCCAGGTGATAGGCAATGGAGGCCCCGACGATGCCGCCTCCGACAATGACGACATCGGCACGGGCAGGCAAAGACTTGGACATTGGGGAAGCCCTCAAGGAAGGTGAATCGCGGCGCACCCTAAAGGAACCGGCGGGGCAGGTGAAGGATCAGAATTTCTCGCTGGGAACGCTTGGAATTCACTGGCTGGGTGATCTATTCTTCCGACATCAGGCCGGTGGAAGAGGCCGGGAGCGTCCATGGCCATGCTGGTCGACAATGCTGAAGGAATGCGGATTGCGATCAACAACCCGATTTTGGGCTTCTTCGCTCACCTCCTTTGGTACCTTCCGATCCTGACCGTCAGCGCGCAGCGGAATATTCCCGTCGATATCGCCAGCGTCAGCCCGCAATATATCTCGCCGGAGCGCGGACCGAACTTCCCCAGTTATTTCTTTGCCGATCGCTTGGCCGGGCAACGGACCGTCCGGCCGGATATGCCCTGGACGATGATCCGCCATATCGGTGAAGTCGTGGCCGATGACGACAAGCTGCAGACCAGCTTCGAGGCCGCGCATCGGGTATTCTTCGACCGCTATGCCGTGCAGCCCTGGGTCAGCACGGCACTCGATACGCTCCAGCAAAGCCGGCCGCCGGGCGCCCGGCTGATCGGCATCCACTATCGCGGCACGGACAAGAAAAGCGAAGCGCCCCGCGTCGCCTATGAGGAGATGCTCGCCATCATCGATCGCGAGCTCACGCGGACGCCCGATGCCCATATTTTCCTGGCCACCGACGAGGCTCACTTTCTGCATGCCTGCCAGCTCCGTTACGGCAATCGGCTCTTCTTCCTGCGCGATTCCGTGCGCTCGACGGATGGAAAGGCCTTTCACCTGCACCGGAGGCATGACGGGTTTCATCTGGGGCGGGATGCCGTGTTGAATTGCGCGATGCTGTCGCGCTGTGATCTCGTGATCAAGACGCCATCGATCCTCTCCGGTTGGGCCAAGATCCTGAACCCGGCTCTAGAGATGTATTTGGTGAGAAGGCCGTACAGCTATTGCACGTGGTTTCCCGACCGAGCGCTTCCGAGCTATCCCGGAACCATCGAGGCCGGAGACAATGCCGGCTGACAATGTTCCTGCCCCAAGAGGCTGGATTTTTCCGCTTTTCGGCCTTTGATATTTGCACTAGAAAGTGTTCGGAATTCAGAACAGATTGGTTTATTGCATGTACAAGGGCGATATCACCCCGGCCGAGGCCCATGACCGGCTGACCAAGAATCCCAATGCCGTGCTGATCGACGTGCGCACCGAGCCCGAATGGGCCTTTGTCGGTGTGCCGGCCGTCGACCGGCTGATCCGGCTGTCCTGGCAGTCCTATCCGCAGATGCAGGTCAATGGCGATTTCGCCAAGACGATCGGCGACAGCGGCATCGCGCCCGACACCGAGATCCTGTGCATCTGCCGCTCGGGCGCGCGCTCGGCCAACGCCGCCGCGGCCCTCACCAAGGCCGGCTTCACCAATTGCTGGAATGTCGCGCAAGGCTTCGAAGGCGACCGCGACGGACACGGCCATCGCGGCTCGGTCGGCGGCTGGAAAGCGGCCGGGCTTCCCTGGATTCAGAGCTGAGCCATGAAGAAAGACGTCAAATCCTCATCGCCCGCGCGCTGGGGCGAGAATACCAAGCTGGTGCGCGGCGGCCTCGACCGCTCGCCCCATGGCGAGACCTCGGAAGCGCTCTTCCTCAATTCGGGCTTCGTCTATGACGAGCCGGAAACCGCCGAGAAGCGCTTCGCCGGCGAGGATGACGGCTATGTCTATGGCCGCTACGGCAACCCGACCGTCACCATGTTCGAAGAGCGGCTGCGTCTTCTGGAAGGTGCCGAAGCCTGTTATGCACTCGCTTCCGGCATGGCGTCGGTCTTCGGCGCGCTCGCCTGCCAGCTCAAGGCCGGCGACCATATCGTTTCCTCCAAGGCGCTGTTCGGCTCCTGCTATCAGGTCATCACCAGCATCCTGCCGCGCTTCGGCATCCGCTACACGCTGGTCGACGGCTCCGATCTCGACGCCTGGAAGGCGGCGATCACGCCTGACACCAAATGCGTCTTCCTCGAGACGCCGTCCAATCCGACGCTCGAAGTGATCGACCTCGCCGGCGTCTGCGAGATCGCCAGGGCCGCCGGCGCGTCGATCGTGGTCGACAATGTCTTCGCCACGCCGGTCCTGCAAAAGCCGTTGAGCTACGGCGCCGATGTCGTCGTCTATTCCGGCACCAAACATATGGACGGCCAGGGCAGGGTCCTGGGCGGCGCCATCCTGTCGACGCGCAAGTTCAAGGAAGAGCTGCTGAAGCCGTTCCTGCGCCATACCGGCCCGTCGATCTCGCCCTTCAATGCCTGGGTGCTGCTCAAAGGTCTCGAAACGCTGAAACTGCGAGTGCAGCATCAGTCGCAATCGGCGCGCCATGTCGCCGAGGCGCTGGTCGGGCTCAAGGACATCACCCGCGTCATCTATCCCTATCTCGACAGCCATCCGCAGGCGGAGCTGTGCCAGCGCCAGATGGCAGCCGGCGGCACGATGGTGACCTTCGAGGTGGCGGGCGGCAAGGAAAAGGCCTTCAACCTCCTGCGCCATCTCGAGCTCGTCGACATTTCGAACAATCTGGGCGACGCCAAATCGCTGATCACCCATCCGGCGACCACGACCCACCGCAATATCGGCGCCGAAGCACGCGCCGCCATGGGCATCACCGACGGCATGCTGCGCCTGTCGGTCGGCCTCGAGGACGCCGAGGACGTGATCGACGACGTCAAGCAGGCGATATCAGCCTGAGTTGAGCGACGTCAACGCTCGTTTTCAGTAGGCGGTCGCACGAACTCAAGAACTCTAACATACGGGGCAAATTTCGTAGTGGCCGCGATCGGGCAAAGTCCGATAGCGGCAACACGGGCACCTGACGGCGGCTGGCTCCATCCACAGAGGATTGGTCCGCGCCGTTCCTATGTCAACACGGGCCTAGATGCCGAGCGCTCCGGCACTACGCAGGAGATCGTAAGAAGACAGAGTGATGACCAACAGCGCCACGCTGATGGTGATCGGCCGGCGCGGCGCGTGTTTCACCAGGAAGCCCGCCACCGCGGCGGCGGGAAGTCCGCCGAGGATCAGGCCGGCGACGGGCATGATATGGTCGAGCAGGCCTGAGCCTTCGCTCCACATGCCGGTGAGCAAGGTGGTGACGAAGGCGGCGACCACGGCGCAGGTCACCACGAACTCGGCCGCATTGACGGTGCCGATCACGAGGCGCGGCTTGGCGCCGGCGCCGATCAGGCTCGAGGTCACGACCGGTCCCCAACCGCCGCCACCCACCGCGTCGAGAAAGCCGCCGAGGCCGCCCAGGGGGCCGACGAAGCCGCCCGGTATGAACTGACGTTCCTTGCCCTCCCGCCAGCAGCGCCAGAGGATGAGGAGGCCCATGATCAGCAGATAGCCGAAGACATAGGGCCTGATCGTCTTTCCCGAAACCTGGGTGAGGAAGAGAGCGCCGGCGATACCGCCAGCCGAACCGGCGATCGCCAGGATCCAGAACAGCCGGCGATCGACATTGCCATGAAAGAGATGCGACATGCCGGAAGCCGCGGTGGTGAAGAGCTTGGCCGAATGGACGCTCGCCGAGGTGTGGGCGGGCGGCACGCCGCTCGCCAGCAGCACGACCGAGGAGATCACGCCATAGCCCATGCCGAGCGCGCCATCGATCAATTGCGCGCCGAAGCCGACCAGCAGAAAAATCCAGAACTCGCTGAGATCAGGCATCCGTCATCTCCCCAAAGACAGAAGCGCTCTTGATTACTTGGCGGCAAGCCGGACGGGCTGGCCGTTCAGCGTCCAGTGGATGCCGCACTCTTCTTTCGACTTGCCGGCCCAGCGCCCGGCGCGCGGATTGTCGGTCGAGCCGCCTTTGACCGTGCAGGGCATGCAGCCGATGGAGTGATAACCCTCCGCCACCAGCGGATGCGGCGGCAGGCCATAATGCTCCATATAGGCCTTGAGGTCGGCGGGCGTGAAGCGCGCCAGCGGCTCGATCTTGAGGCGGCCATCGGCTTCTTCGAGCGCCGGAATGTTGGTGCGGCCGCCGCCATGATAGCGCTTGCGGCCCGAGATCCAGGCGTCAAAGCCGGACAGCGCTTCCTGCAAAGGCTGCGTCTTGCGGATATTGCAGCACATGTCCGGATCGGTCTTGTGCAACTCACCATCGGCATCGAGGAGGCGCAGATTGTCGGCATCGGGCTTCATGATGCGAATATTGGTCAGGCCCAGAAGATCGACCAGCTTGGAGCGATAGGCGATCGTCTCCCAGAACAGCTTCTGGGTATCGAGGAAGATCACCGGGATGTCGCGGTCGATCTGCGCCGCCATGTGCAGGAGCACGGCGGACTCGGCGCCGAAGGACGAGACCAGCGCGATGCGGTCCTTGAAATGGCGCTTCATCAACGGCTCGAGAATGTCGATGCCGTCGAAGAAGTTCAGATGCTTGATCAGATGTTCGTACACGGATTGTCTACCCGGCATGCGGCTGTTCGGGCCAGGGCTCGGCTTCGCGATGACGCTCGCTCCACACGTCGTGCTGACCCGGGGTGCGGTAGAGGCCGCGCTGATAGGCGAGCGACATCTGACGCGACGCCTTGAGCCAGACCTCGGCGGTGAAGCGGTCGCCGATCTCGAACGAGTCGAACCCGACCTGCAGCATGAACTGCACCTGATCGGGCAGCACATTGCCGGCGGCGCGCAATTCGCGGCCATAGCCGGTCTCGCGGATCTGGCGCGCCAGCGAGTAGGCCCGCCCATCGGTGAAGGCCGGGAAAGGCAGCACGATCAGCGCGAGGCGCGGCAGGAACAAGGTGAGCGCCTCGACCCGGTCGATATTGGGGAAGATCACGCCGAGCCTTCCGTCATGGTCGGTGAGGCTCTCCCACTCTTTCAAGAGACGCGCATAGGGAACGACGATGTCGCCGCTGTCGGGCTTCGGATCGTCGAGGCCCAAAGTGATCCAGTCGTCGATGATGATGGAACCGTTCTTAAGCAGCGGCATAGAGCGCCTCCTTGAAAGGTTGCGGGCCTAATCTGCGATAGGCGGCAAGAAACTCCTCGCCCGGCTGGCGATGGGCGAGATAGGTGTTGACGATCTTCTCGATGGCGTCCGGCACATCCTCGCCGGCGAAGCCCGGGCCCAAGATGGTGCCGATCGAGGCGCTGTCGGCGGAAGAGCCGCCAAGCGTGATCTGATAGTACTCCTCGCCCTTCTTATCGAGGCCGAGGATGCCGATATGGCCCACATGGTGATGGCCGCAGGCATTGATGCAGCCCGATATGTTGATCCTCAGCGGTCCGATCTCGTGCTGGCGGTTGAGATCGGCGAAGCGGCGCGAGATCGACTGGGCGATCGGGATCGAACGCGCCGTCGCCAGCGAGCAATAATCAAGGCCGGGGCAGGCGATGATGTCGCCGGCGAGGCCGATATTGGCGGCGGCAAGGTCGGAGGCCTGCAGCACCTTCCAGATGGCGAAGAGATCGTCGCGCTTCACATGCGGCAGCACCAGGTTCTGGTGATGGCTGACGCGGATCTCATCGAAGCTGTAGCGCTGTCCGAGATCGGCGACGACGCGCATCTGATCGGCCGTCGCATCGCCCGGAATGCCGCCTTCGGGCTTCAGCGAGATATTGACGATCGCATAGCCGTCGGCGCGATGGGCGGCGACATTGGTGCGCACCCAGCTGGCGAAGTCCTTGTTCTTGGCGCGCGCTTCCTCGAAGGTCGCCGACCAGCGCGGCAGCTTCTCGAATTTGGGCGTCGCGAAATAGGCGGAGATGCGCTGCAATTCGCGCTCTTCGACCTTGGTGTCGGCATGCGGGCGGCGGGCATATTCGGACTCGACCTCGGCGCGGAATTTCTCGGCGCCGATCTCATGGACGAGGATCTTGATGCGGGCCTTGTATTTGTTGTCACGCCGGCCATAGAGGTTGTAGACGCGCATGATGGCTTCGAGATAGCCAATCAGCTCATGCTCGGGCAGGAAGTCGCGCACGGTGACGGCGATCACCGGGGTGCGGCCGAGGCCGCCGCCGACGAGAACTTCCCAGCCGCGCTCGCCCTTGTCGTTGAGATGCATGCGCAGGCCGATATCGTGCACCCGGACGGCGGCGCGATCGTTCGGCGAGCCGGTGACGGCGATCTTGAATTTGCGCGGCAGGTAAGAGAATTCGGGATGGAGGCTCGACCACTGACGCACCAGCTCGCCGATGGGGCGCGGATCAGCGATTTCATCGGCGGCGGCACCGGCCCATTGATCGGTCGTCACATTGCGGATGCAGTTGCCGGAGGTCTGGATGGCATGCATCTCGACCTCGGCGAGCTTGGCCAGGATGTCGGCGGTGTCCTCGAGCTTGATCCAGTTGAACTGCAGGTTCTGGCGGGTGGTGAAATGGCCGTAGCCGCGATCCCACTTCTCGGCGATGTAAGCGAGCGTGTTGAGCTTGGCTGAATCGAGCGAGCCATAAGGAACGGCGATGCGCAGCATATAGGCATGAAGCTGCAGATAGAGGCCGTTCATCAGGCGCAAGGGGCGGAATTCGTCTTCGGTCAGCTCACCCGAGAGGCGGCGGCTGGCCTGATCGCGGAATTGCGATACCCGGTCATTGACGAACTGACTGTCGAACTCGTCGTAGCGATACATGTCAAACTCCCTGCAGGGCGGCGAAATGGCCGCCCTTGCCTTCGGCCTGCTTACCGAGATCGACCCTGACGGTGGGGCCCAGCGACCGGATGCGTTCCTTGATATGACTGGCGAAGACGTGGCCGTCGCGGCGCTCGGCATCGAAGAGATAGGTGCCGGTCACCAGATTGACGCGCTCATCACCCTTGCCGCGCGCTTCGAGCGCGGCCTGGGCCTGCGGCTCGGTGGCGAGCACGGCGCCGTCGATATTCTCGCTCCATTCACCGGAATGGGTGAGGAAGACGACTTCGCCGTCGCGCAAACGGTTGGCGGTGAGGATCTTGCCCTTTTCGGTTGCGGTAGTAGTCATGACACTGCTCTCAAAACATGCTGCCCGGTTTCGTCGCGGGCGGGGAAGGGAAGGATATCGGCCGAGGTCCTCGCGGGTTTGAGGCCGACATAGATGATGGCGGGACCTTCGACGCCGTTGAGCGCCAGAGTTTCCCACAGCGAGCCGATGCTACACATCATCACCCGTTCATTGGCGAGCGTGCCGTTTTCGACGACCGTCACCGGCGTCTGATGGTCGATGCCGGCGTCGAGCAGCTCGGCGGAGATATCGCCGGCCGCGTTGACACCCATATAGATGGCGAAGGCCTGGCCGGGCTTGGCGAGCGCCTTCCAGTCGTGATCGGCAAGGCCGTCTTCGGCCGTGCCGGTCAGAAGCGTGATCGAGCGGTTCTGGCCGCGCTGTGTCAGCGGCAGCCCAACCGAAGCGGCGCAACCGACAGCAGCGGTGATGCCGGGAACGACATCGACGGCAATGCCTTGCGCGATGAGGGCGGCCTGCTCCTCGCCGCCGCGGCCGAAGATGTAGGGATCGCCGCCCTTCAGGCGCACGACATGGCGGCCGGCTTTCGCCTCGCGGATCAGGATCGCGTTGATCTCCGACTGCTTGGGCGAGGGTTCGAAAGGCTTCTTGCCGACCGGGATACGCACCGCGTCACGGCGCGCCAGCTCAAGAATGCCGGGGCCGATCAGGCGGTCATACACGATGACGTCGGCCTCCTGCAGCTTGCGCTGCGCCTTGAGGGTGAGGAGCTCCGGATCGCCGGGGCCGGCTCCCACGAGCGAGACGCGGCCGACCGACGGGGAGGAGTCATCGATGAGCGCAGCCTCGAGCTCGCGGGAATAGTTTTTCGCATCGCCGGCGAGGAATGACTCGCGGATCGATCCGAAGAAGAAACGCTGCCAGAAGGAGCGGCGGCGATTGCCATGCGGCACGCGTTCGGCGACGTGATCGCGCAGGCCGCTGGCGGCGGTGGCGAGCGAGCCAAGCGCCTGCGGCAGCAGCGCTTCGATGCGGCTGCGCAGGCCCATGCCGAGCACCGGCGAGGTGCCTTCGGTGCCGATCGCCACCACGACCGGATCGCGATCGACGATCGAGGGCGTGATGAAGGTCGACAAAGCGGCGTCATCGACCGCATTGACCGGGATGCCGCGCACGCGCGCCGCGGCGGAGACGTCCGTGTGCAGAACGTCGTCGGACGAATAGACAAGGGCGGCATCGTCGAGAAGAGCCGGCGTGAAATGCTTCGCAATCCAGGCGAGGCGGCCTTCCTTCAGATAAGATTTGAGCTCCTCATGGAGCGCCGGCGCGATGATCTCGATCCTGGCTTTCGTCTTCAGGAGCAGGCGGGCTTTGCGCAAAGCCTCTTCGCCGCCGCCGACGATGACGGCCTTGCGGTTGTCGAGATCAAGAAAGAGAGGGAAGTAACGCATGTCACACCTCTTCAAGCCTGGGGCACAAGCTTGACTGCGAGCCCGTCGAGATCGGGCGTGTAGATGATCTGGCAAGAAAGCCTGGAGGTCGGCGTCAGGATTGGCACCTCGTCCAGCATGGCTTCTTCATCGTCGCGCGCCGGATGGAGCTTCGGAACCCATTTGGCGCAGACTTCGACATGGCAGGTCGCGCAGGCGCAGGCGCCACCGCACAGGCCGCCGACCTCGAAGCCGTGCTCGCGGATGATTTCCATGATCCGCCAGCCTTCCACCGCATCAAGCTCGTGGTTCTTGCCGTCCAGATCAGTTATGCGAATGACGCCCATTAGTCTTACCGTTCGTTCATCAGCACGGTCGGTTTGCGGGGCATCGTGCGCTTCGGGCCTTGAGATTCCTGTTGATTCTCTGGGGAATCTGGCGGTAGAAGAAGCAATCACGCTGTTCGACAATCCGAACGTTCGTTATTACGAACAGCTGTTCTAAAGAAGGAACGCCGGAATGTCAACGCGCCGTGGGCGTAAATCAGGCGACGCCCAGGCTCCCGATGTGACCCCCGCCCTCGGCAAGACCATCCAGAGGTTGCGTAAAGCCTATAATATGTCCTTGGGCGAGCTTTCGGAGCATTCCGGGGTCGCCAAATCGATCATTTCCCAGATCGAGCGCAACGAGACCAACCCGACCATCGGCACCGTCTACCGGCTGTCCCGTGCGCTCGACACGACGATCGACGAGGTGCTCAAACATGACGACGACCCCAATTTCGTCGAGGTCCAGAGCAAGTCGGGGGTGCCGATCCTGGAAAGCCAGGACGGTCTGTGCCGGCTGGCGATCGCCGGGCCGCTCAATCTGGTCGAGCAGCTGCAATGGTATGATTTCCAGGCGCGTCCGGGTGGGGCGCTCGAATCCGAGCCGCATCCGGCGGGCACCGTCGAGCATCTCTATCTGCTGAAGGGCGAGCTCGAAGTGACCTGCGACGGCGAGACCCGCCTCATCAGGACCGGCGAATCCGTCAGGTTCCGCGGCGACCGTCCGCACCGGCTGTTCAATCCGGGCACGGACTATGCCCATGCCACGATGGTACTGGTGCTGCGCCAGATGGGCACAGAAGCCAGCTAGACGGCCGCCGCCTCCGCATAGACCGCAAGGATGCCCATCCAGCCGCCCTCGCTGTCGAAGGCCGCGTGCGACTCGGCAGCTTTTTCACCGAAACGCTCGAGGTGCCGATGCTCAAGATCGATGCGCGTCGTCTCTGCGCTTTCGGCAGTGAAGCGGATCTCGACCTCGGTCACAAATTCCGCATCGAATTTCCAGTCGGCGCCGATCTGCCAGGCGAGCACGACGCGGCTCGGCGGCTCCCAGGCCAGGACGTGACCCCACTGGCATTCCGAGCCATCGGCGCCGCGCTCGTACCAGCGGCCCTGCGGCCTCGGCTCCAGCACGACATCGACCTGCTCGGTGGCGCGGTTGATCGAGTGGCTCTTGGGCCACCAGCGTCCCATGCTGCCGGTGAAGATGGCGAAGGCTTTATCGATGCCGGCTTTGACGACGATGCTCTTGCGGACGGGGGCAGGGGCAATGTGGAGGTTCATGACGGATCTCCTGACGAGCGTTCGACTTCGGCGGCGTAGTCATCGAGAGCGTCGGTCCAGAACTGGTCGAGCCAGATCCGGATGGCGGCGAGGCCTTTGGGATCGATCCGGTAGATGCGTCTGGCGCCCTCGGCGTGATCGGTGACGAGGCCGGCCGCTTTCAAGGCGGCCAGATGCTGTGACACGGCGGGCCGGCTGATCGGCAGGCCTTGCGCCAGCTTGCCGACTGGCTGCGGCCCGGTGGCAAGGCGTTCAAAGATCTGGCGGCGGGTCGGATCGGCCAAAGCCGAAAATGCGTAAGTCATAACTTACAGTAAGCATAAGCTTACATGCTGTCAAACTCTTAAGTGGATTTACGTTGCGGTCAGTTCAATAATGGTGACGGAGGGTAGACCCAGGAGGACGATCGCCATGATCGACTGGATGATCCGCGGCCCCGAAATCGCGACCTGCAATTGCGCCTATGGTTGCCCCTGTCAGTTCAATGCGCTGCCGACCTACGGCAACTGCACCGCCACGGTCGGCATGCGCATCGACAAGGGCCACTTCGGCGATGTGCGGCTCGACGGGCTGCATTGGGCCGGGGTCTTTGCCTGGCCGGGCGCCATCCATGAAGGTCATGGCCAGGCGCAGCCCGTCGTCGATGAGCGGGCAAGCCCCAAGCAGCGCGAAGCTCTTCTCACCATCATGTCGGGGCAGGAGAGCCAGCCGGGCGCCACCTATTTCCAAGTCTTCAGCTCGATGATCGACAAGGTGCATGAGCCCTTGTTCAAGGCGATCGCTTTTGCCGCCGACATCGATGCGGCGACCGGACATATCAAGATCGAGGGTGTGGTCGACGCAAAGGCAGAGCCGATCCGCAATCCGGTGACCGGCCAGCCGCACCGGCCGAAGCTGTCACTGCGCAACGGCTTCGAATTCCTCGCCGCCGAATTCGCCAGCAGCACGACGAAGACACAAGGTGCGATCCCGCTCGACTGGTCGGGACGGCATGCGCATCTGACCATGATCCACATGACCGGCGAGGGCATCGTGCGGTGAGTGGTGCCACGGGCGATTTCTTCTCATCGCTCTTCCAGCGCCAGCGGCTCGTCGTCATTGCCAGCCTGTCGCTGGTCGTCGTGCTCTGCATTTTCGCCATGCAATGGTCGGGCGACCGCCTGATGATGCTCGACAGTGGTGCCGGAGCATTCCTTTATGCCGTCATGGTCTTCATCATGTGGTGGACGATGATGATGGCGATGATGCTGCCGACCGCCGTGCCGGCACTCCTCACCGATGCGGCTATCGCCAGCAAATGGTCGCCGGCTGCGGACCGGAGGCTTCTCGAGATCGCCTTCGCACTCGGTTATGTCAGCGTATGGACGGCCTTCGCGCTGATCGCCACGGCCGTCAATGTCGGCATCGGGCGTATCGTCCAGATGACGCCGATGATGGCGATCACCAGCCAGGTGGTCGGCGTGGCGCTTCTGGCACTCGCCGGCCTCTATCAATTGACGCCGGCCAAGCAGTCCTGCCTGGTGAAATGCCAGTCGCCGATCGCCTTCCGGCCGGGCGAATGGCGCGCCGGCACGATGGCCGCCTATCGGCGCGGCCTCGCCCATGGGCTCTATTGCACTGGCTGCTGTGGCCCCTTGATGCTGCTTCTGTTCTATGGTGGCGTGATGGAAGCCAACTGGATCGGCGGGCTGGCCCTATATGTGCTGGTGGAAAAGCTTGTGCCGGCGCATTGGCGCCTGCATCAGTTCACCGGCGTCCTGCTGATCCTGTGGGCCGGCTTCCTGGCGGTGTCCCTGATCTGAGCTCAGGCGAATGCGGTCTTGAAGGCCCGCATGATGTCGTCATTCAGCTCGAAGCCGATGCCAGGCGACTGCGGCAAGCGCACGAAGCCATCTTCGATGGGCAGGCTCTTGGACAAGGTCGAGAAGGGATGGAACGCAAAGGGCGTAACTTCGGCGCCGCCGAGCCCCAATACCGCCACCAGATGCAGGCTGAACAGGTGGCCACCATGCGGCCAGAAGGACGTGCGCGGCCAGCCTTCTCCTCTCCTGGTCAAAGCATGCACAATATCGACATATCCGCTCACACCATAACAGTGAACCGGATCGAAGAGCAGGACGTCGCGATCCCGGCGCAAGCCGCCATGCGCGTCGAGCAGAAGCGCCTCGCCTTCAGAGAAAAGGGGTTCACCGGCTCCCAGGGGACCTGGATAGAGAGAAGCGACGGCTGACTGAATCACAAAATCATGCGGGTCGCAGACGTCCTCGAACCACCAGAGATTCATCGGCGCGAGCGTCGTGGCAGCCGCGCGGGCATCTGCGCGCCGATAGACATTCATGGCGTCGACGGCGAGTTGGGCAGGAGTCCCCAGCGCCTTCGCGGCCGCCTCGATCCGCTTCAGATCGACCGTGATGTCGGGGTTGCCGATCTTCATCTTGGCATGGGTGAAGCCGAGATCGACAATGCGCCGCATCTCATCCGCCAGCTGTCCGGTGTCGTTGTCCGGATAGGGGTATCCGCCACCCGCATAGACCTTGATCCGATCCGGCAGCAGCGTGTCGTGGTAGACCCTCTTGGTAAGTAGGGCGTAAAGGGGCTGTCGGGCGATCTTGGCGGCGATGTCCCACAAGGCCATGTCGAGGACTCCCACGGCGACACATCTTTCGCCATGACCGCCGGGTTTCTCGCCCGCCATCATGACGTCCCATGCGCGAAAGGGATCAAGATCGTCACCTTCGTAGCCGCGTAAATCGGCCGGCTCCGCGCGCAGCAGGCGCGGGATGAAACGTTCGCGGAGAAGACCGCCCTGGGCGTAGCGGCCCACCGACGCATAACCTCGTCCGATGACCGGGTTTCCGTCCATGACCACATCTGTGACGATCTCAACGAGGCTGGTGGTGAGGCCGCCGGACGGCAAAGCGGGATCGGCGTAACGCGAGATGGGAATCGTGTGCTCTCGAATGTCGGTGATCCGCATCCTTTGCTCCCCGGTTTGACAGGGGAGTTCATATCACCGATTATGGCAGAACGATTATTCTGGAATTAACATGGCCCGCCCACGCAGCTTCGACCCCGCCAAGACGCTCAGCACCGCGATGATGGTGTTCTGGGAGCGCGGCTATTTCAACACCTCGATCGATGATCTCGTCGCCGCCACCGGGGTCAGCCGCTACGGGCTCTATGACATCTATGAGAATAAGCACGGGTTGTTTCTGGCGGCGCTCGATCACTATCACGAGACGGTCTTCCGTACGCTTCTGGCGCCGCTCGAGAGGACTGGCGCTTCGGTGGGCGAGATCCGGCAATATTTCGATGTGGTGCTGGGCTACGCGGGCAAACAGGATGGCGGCCGGCTCGGGTGCCTCATGTGCAATTCGGCGAGCGAGGTGGCGCTCTTCGATTCAGAAGTGGCGGAGCGGGTGAAGCGATTTAGGGATATAGCAGGCAAGGCCTTCCGGCGCGCGCTCGGCACAGCGCGCGAAAAGGGCGAGATCGGCGCTGAGATCGACATCGCTCGCCATGCGGATTTCCTGACCGCGGCGCTCCAGACGGTATGGGTTCTGGCGCGCTCGGGCGCAGGCCGCAAGGCGATCAGCCATCATATCGAGGTCACGCTGTCGACCCTCGAGCCCTTCCCGGTCTGATCTAATCGTTCCGATTCGATCAGACCGGGAAAAAGGGCTCGAAACATATAAATGGGGCGCTTCCTTATCGCCAAAGTCGAGCAACTTTGGCGGGAAGCGCTCTCGTGGTTGACAGAACGATCGTTCTGGTAAATAACAGAACCTCGGTTCTGAAACATCGGGAGGACGCCGTGCCGGATCGCAAGTCATGGGCCGAGCGGCTGGCGCACAGCGCGCCGCGGGTGATCAAGGATATCCCGGAAAAGATGGCCAGGCGGCTGGGGCCGGGGTCGATGGTGGTGCCCAGCCCGGCCGATGTCGACGCCGTCATCAAGACGGTCGGCAAGCGCAAGCTCGTCACCGCGCGTGAGATCGGCCAGTCGCTCGCGCGTACCCACAACACGACCGTCTGCTGCACCGTGACGACCGGCATCTGCGCCTGGATCGTCGCCCATGCCGCGCGTGAAGCCGAAGAGATGGGCAAGTCCCGCATCACGCCCTATTGGCGCGTGCTCAAACCCGGCGGCGAGATCAACGGCAAGTATCCGGGCGGCCTCGACGGCGTCAGAAGGCGCCTGGAAGAAGAGGGGCATGTCATCGTCCGCGACGGCAAACGGTATGTCGTCAAGGATTACGAGAAGAAGCTGGCCGCCATCTGACAGGGGAGATTTACATGACATTGCGCGACATCTGGGCCGACTATGAAGGAGCCTGGGCCGAGACCGATCCCGGCAAGCGGGCGGAAGCTCTTAAGCGGACGCTCGACGGCGCATTCGTCTATATCGATCCGAATATCCGCACCGAAGGCCATGATCAGCTGTCGCATTATATCGGCGAGCTGCAGAAAACCATTCCGGGCCTGCGCATCGTCACCACCGGCTTCGCCGAGCATCATGAGTCCTGCCTGGTCAATTGGACCCTCGAGGACGGTCGGGCCACGGCGATCGTCACCGGTGTGACGTGCGGCGAGCGCGCCGCGAGCGGGCTTCTCGGCAAGGCGTCAGTGTTCTACGGCGCGCCCTGACCGTCAGAGGAGGCCAAGACGCTCCTGGGCGCGGTTCAAATGCATGCGCATGGCGTGGCGGGCCTTCTCGGCATCGGCGGCGACAATGGCCTCGAAAATGGCGACATGCTCGGTCGCCACATATTCGGTGAGGCCCTCATGCATGGCCGAATTGGCGCGGGCGAGGCGCACCGTATCGGTCAGCATCGAGGCCAGGAATTCGTGGAACCTGATGATCGCCGAATTCTTGGTCAGGCGGGCGATCAGACGATGAAACTGCACATCGGCATTGACGCCTTTCTCCAGATCGCCGCCGGCGGCCGACAAGGTCTTGAGGGCCTTTTCCAGCGTCGCGAGATCGGTCTTGCCGCGGCGGAGTGCTGCGAGGCCGGCGGCATCGCTTTCGACGCAAATGCGCAACTCATAGATGTCGCGGGCCGTGGTCTTTTCATGCGGGTCGTTGAGGCCGAGGCGAAAGGCCCGGGTCGTTTCGGAAGGGGACGTCACATAGACGCCGGAACCCTGGCGACTGACCACCATGCCATCAGACTGAAGGCGCGAGATCGCCTCGCGGATCACGGTGCGGCTGACATTAAAGCTCTCGGTGAGGTCCTTCTCGGAAGGCAGGCGTGCGCCCGGGCCGATGCGCCCCGATTCCATGTCGTTGCGCAGGGCGTCGATCACCAGATCGGAAAGCCGGTCCGGACGGACGATCGGCTTCGACTTGATCTTAGCCGGAACGCTGCGCCGGCTCAGGAGCCTTGATTGAGAACTTTGCCGGGATTCATCATCCATTTGGGATCCAAGACTCCTTTAATGGCCCGCATCAATTCCAGCTCGAGCGGCGAGCGGTGCTGTTTCAGCGATTTGAGACGCAACTGACCAATTCCGTGTTCGGCACTGAACGTTCCGCCGGCCGCGACGACGACACCCTCGATAAAGGAAGTTATCTCTGTAGCGCGCGCCAAGAGCAAGTCAATTGCGCGGCCTTCCGGCGGCATGATGTTGACATGCAGGTTGCCGTCACCGAGATGGCCAAAAATATTGGGCCGGGCGCCCGGTGCAATCTCAGGCAACCCCGATTCGATGCTGTGCAAAACGTCTGGAATGGCGAATATCGGCACGGCGATGTCGTGCTTGATCGCTCCGCCGGCGGCGCGCTCGCCTTCCGACAGGGCCTCGCGCAGGGCCCAGAGGCGCTGCCGCTGCGCCTCGTTCTGCGCGATCACGACATCGTGGAGCGTGCCGTCGGTCACCAGCCGCTCGAAGACCGGCTCGATTCGCGCCGCGAGATCGGCATCGGCATCAAGCGAGGACACCTCGAGAAGGACGAAAGCCGGATGGCTGTTGGCGAAGGGCGACACCGCGCCGGGCAGGTGGCGGCTGACCAACTCGAGTCCGGCGGCGCCGAAATATTCGCAAGATGTCAGCTCGCTGCCAAAATTCTCCTGGGTGGCGCGGAGCAAAGCGAGCGCCTGGTGCGGGTCCGAAATGGCGGCGAGCGCCGTCAGGGATTTGCGCGGGCGCGGCACGAGGCGCAATGTGGCGGCCGTGATGACGCCAAGTATGCCTTCGGAGCCGATAAAGATCTGCTTGAGGTCGATGCCGGTATTGTCCTTGCGCAGGCTGCGCAAGCCATTCCAGATCTGGCCGTCGGGAAGCACGACTTCAAGGCCGAGGACGAGATTGCGCATCGAGCCATAGGCCAGCACCTGAATGCCGCCGGCATTGGTGGCGATGGTGCCGCCGATCTGGCAGGACCCTTCGGCGGCGAGGCTCAGGGGGAGAAGGCGGTCAGCCGCCTCGGCGGCCTGCTGGGCTGCCTGCAGAATGACGCCGGCCTCGATCTCCATCGTGTTGTTGAGCGGATCGACATTGCGGATGGCGCGCATGCGACGCAGAGAAAGAATAGCCTGCGCGCCGCTGTTCTCGATCGGCACGGCGCCGCCGACAAGACCGGTATTGCCGCCTTGCGGCACGACGGCGATTCCATATTCGTTGCAGAGCTTGAGCATCCGCGCGGTCTCATCGGTGGAGCCGGGCAGGAGGATCGCGGCAGAGGCATTGTTGAACAGGCCGCGCCAATCTGCTTCGAAGGGGCTACGGTCCTCAGGCGACAGCCGAAAGGCGCTTTCGGGCAGGGCCCGCGCCAAAGCCGCCGTGAAATCCGATAGCTGATTCATGCCCATTTTCCTCGATAGCGCCGCTGTTTTTTGCCGCAGACGCCAGAGTCACGCGCCTTCATAAGTTGTATGATAACTGATATATGCTGATCTTGACAATACTATAAGAAGGTATCTAATCTGCGCTCACTCGAAAACAGATTTGTGCAGGGGAGCGTGATGGGACGCAGCATCAGACTGACGGTTGGACAAGCGGTCGCGAAGTTTTTGGCGGCGCAGTGGACGGAGCGCGACGGCGTCGAGCAGCGCCTGATCGGCGGCGCCTGCGGCATCTTCGGACATGGCAACCTGTCCGGTCTGGGGCAGGGCCTTGCCGAATGCGGCCAGGACATTCCCTTCTATCAGCCGTTCCATGAGCAGAGCATGGTGCATATGGCTGTCGCCTATGCGCGCGTGAAGCGTCGTCTGTCGACTTTTGCCTGCACTGCCTCGATCGGCCCGGGCACCGCCAATATGTATACGGGCGCCGCCGGCGCCACGGTGCAGCGTGTGCCGGTGCTGCTGCTGGCCTCCGATCACTACGCGACGCGCCGCCAGGGTATCGTGCTGCAGCAGCTCGAACATCCCAATTATGACCTGTCGGTTTCGGATGGCCTGCGTACCGTCAGCGCCTTCTTCGACAAGATCGTGCGGCCTGAGCAATTGCTGCCCTCGCTCATGGAAGCGATGCGCGTACTGACGAGCCCGTCGGAAACGGGCGCGGTCACATTGTCCATCTGCCAGGATACGCAAGGCGAAGCCGGCGACTTCCCGGTCGAGTTTTTCGACAGGCGCGTGTGGCGTGTCGAACGCCGGGCCGCCGATGCCGCCCAGGTGACGCGCGTGGCCGAGATGCTGGCCAAAGCGAAGCAGCCGATGCTGATCAGCGGCGGCGGCGTCTATTATTCCGAAGCCGAGCAGGAGCTGAAGAGCTTTGCTGAGCGCTTCGGCATTCCGGTGGTCGAGACGGTCGCCGGGCGCAGCACCATGCCGGGCGAATCGCCCAACGCGTTGGGCGCGGTCGGCATTGCCGGCAATCTCGCCGCCAACCGGATCGCCACCCAGGCCGATCTCGTTCTCGCGATCGGCACCAGGCTCACCGATGTCGTGACATGCTCGCAGACCCTGTTCCAGAATCCCGACGTGCGGTTCGCCTCGATCAATGTGACCGGTCGCGATTCGATCAAGCTCGGCGCCGAGCCGATCACCGCCGATGCGAAAGTCGGTCTCAAGGCGCTGGCCGAGGCTGCCGCCGCCCAGGGCGTGAAGCCGCGCGCCGAGTGGACCACTGAAATGAAGAGCGCCCGCGACGAGTGGACGGGCCTCGCCGAGCCGACGCTCAAGGCCACCGCAGGCCAGAAGATGACCCAGGCGCAAGCGCTGACCCTCGTCAACAAGGCGACGCGGCGCGACTCCTATGTGGTCGCTGCGGCCGGCAGCCTGCCGGGCGATGTCGCCAAATTGTGGGATACGCGCGGCTCCAAGCGTACCCATCTCGAATTCGGCTTCTCCTGCATGACCTATGAAATGCCGGCCGGCATCGGCCTGGTCCTCGGCGGCGAGAAGAACGTCACCGTCGTCATCGGCGACGGCACGTACCTCATGAATCCGAGCGACCTCATCGTCGCGGCGCGTGAAGGCATCAAGCTCACCGTCTGCGTGTTCGTCAATCACGGCTATCAGATCATCCGTGATCTGCAGACGCTCACCACCGGAAGCAGCTTCTCGACCGAATTCCGCGGCCGCGACAATGCCGGTTCCTATAATGGCGCCTATCTCGGCATCGATATCGGGCAGAACGCGCAGAGCCTCGGCGCCAAGGTGCATCGCGCCCAGACCCCTGAGCAGCTGGAAGCAGCGCTCGCCGCCGCCGACGCCGCACCCGGTTTGAATGTCGTGGTGATCGAGGTCGAGCCGCACAAGATGTCGGTCGGCACCAAGCACAGCTTCTGGGATATCGCGCCGCCCGAGACCTCCGGCATCGCCGCCGCACAGGAGCTGCGCCGCAAATACGAAGAACGCCGCGACGCCCTTCAGCGCCATTACCTCTGACAATCATCCTTCTGCATCCCCCGACGGAGACACACATGCAGGCCGACAGCACCAATCCTGTTCTGAACTCACCCACGGTCGAAAAAGTCATCAAGCCGATGGGCCACTATCCGCTGCGCATCGTGCGCGGCGAGGGCGTGCGCTTCTGGGACGAGGAGGGCACCGAATATCTCGATGCCGTTTCGGGCGAGTGGGTGGTCAATCTCGGCTACCGGCACCCCAAGGTCGTCGCGGCGATCAAGGAACAGCTCGATAGCATCGAATATGTGACGCCCGTCTTCGAGAACGAGCAGCGCACCAAGCTGGCCGAGAAGGTCCTGTCCAAGGCGCCGAAGAACATGCGCAGCGTGCTGTTCGCCTTGAGTGGCGCCGATGCGGTCGAAGGGGCCATGCATCTGGCGATGCGGGCCACCGGAGGAACGGAATTCGTCTCGCTGTTCAGCGCCTTCCACGGTACCACCTTCAGTACCCTGGCGCTGAGCTATTCCTATCCGAAGATGCTCGAAGGCTCCAAGGAAGGGCTCGACCGTTACCTGACCCGCCAGATCCGGGTGCCGAACTACAATTGCTATCGCTGTCCGTTCGGCCTCAAACCCGGCTCCTGCGATATGCTGTGTGCGCGTTACATCGACACCGCCATCAAGCACCAGCCTGACGCCAAGGTCGCCGGCGTGATCATCGAGCTGTTCCAGTCGAATGGCGGCATGATCCCGATGCCGGAAGGTTATATCGAGACGGTGCGCGAGATCTGCACCAAGAACGGCGTGGCGTTGATCGCCGATGAAGTGCAGACGGCCTTCTCGCGCTGCGGCGATATCTTCGCGTCCAATGTCGTGGGCGTCGAGCCGGACCTCATTGTGATGGGCAAGGCGTTCGGCGCCGGCCTGCCGCTGTCGGGTGTCGTGGCCGGTGAAGGCTTCACTTCGCTCAGGGGTTGGGAAGCGGGCTTCACGCTGATGTCGACGCCGGCGGTCTGCGCCGGCAGCCTCGCCATGCTGGAAGTCATGGAGGAGGAGGATCTCGGCAGGAATTCGACCGAGATCGGCGCCCATATGGTGGCGCGGCTCAATGAGATGAAGGAGCGTTATTCGATCATCGGCGACGTTCGTGGCCTCGGCCTCATGATCGGCGTCGAGCTGGTCAAGGACCGCGAGAGCAAGGAGCCGGCCGATGAGCTGACCGGCTTCGTGTGGAAGGATGCGCTCGAGAAGCAGCGCCTGCTGCTTGGCAAGAGCGGTCCAGTGTTCGGCGATTTCGGCAATGTCATCAAGCTGAAGCCGGCGGTGAACACCACGCGCGATCAGGCAGATGAGATGCTCGACCGTCTGGAACGTTCGCTCGCCGCCGCCCAGGCCCGCCTCGACAGGATGCACTGAGGATGGCCGTGTCTTTCAAGCGCTGGGGCTTCCTGGCGGCGCTCGACTATGAAACCTGGCCGGCCGAGCGCGTCGCCCAGACGCTCGCGGCGCAAGGCTATGGCGCGGTCGAGTGGACGCTGGCGCATTTCGACCCGCGCCGCATGAACGACGCCGAGCTCGATGCCGTCTTCGCGGTGAGCCGCAAGCACGGCATCGCGGTCTCGGAGATCGTCGTGCAGCAGGACCTGGTCTGCGCCGACAAGGCGGAGCGGACGAGACGCGTCGACCTGACGATTGCCGCGGCCAAGGCCGCCGTCTGGCGGGATGTCAATCTTGTCAATGTGCTGACCGGGCCCAACCGCTGGGAAACCGGCCATGTCGATGTCGGCCAGGCGATGCCGGAAGGCGAGGCCTGGACGCTACTGCTCGATGCCTATGCGCGCATGCTGGACGGGCTCGCCGAGATCGGCGCCGTGGCGGCGCTCGAGCCCTGCTGGGGTGGGCTCGCGCATGACTTCCACAGCACCGGCGTGCTGCTGCGCCGCTTCGGCGCGCATCCGGCCTTCGGCATCAATTTCGATCCGAGCCATTTCGCCCTGGCGCGTGACGATCTCTCCTGGGTGATCGCCGAGCTCGGCCCCTATATCCGGCATGTTCATATCAAGGACGTTGCCGGTATGCCGGGCCGTGACGGCAAGGAGTTCATCTTCCCGCTGATCGGCGAAGGACTCGTCGACTGGCAGGCGGTGTTCACCGCCCTCGATGCGGCCCGCTATCGCGGCGTCATGTCGGTCGAGTTCGAATCCTACCGCTATTACCGGACGATCCTGAAATCCGATCCCGCCCGTGCTTCCGAGCTGTCGATGCAGCAGCTGCGCGCGCTCGAAGACCTGTTGCCTGAAGGAATGCGTGCATGACCCGTAAGTTGAAAGTCGGCGTGATCGGTCTCGGCGAAGTCGGACGCCATCAAGCCAATGGGGTGCGCGCCAGCGCCCATGCCGAGCTCTTCGCGGCCGCCGATCTGAATGCCGAACTGCTCAAGGCGACGACCGCCGGGACGTCCATTCGCGGCTATTCGCGGGCCGAGGAGCTTCTGGCCGACAAGGATGTCGAAGCCGTCGTCATCTGCGTGCCGCATAAATTTCATTCCGAACTGTGCGCGAGCGCCCTCAAGGCCGGCAAGCATGTGCTGGTCGAAAAACCGGCGACGGTCACCGCGGCGCAATGCGATACGCTGAACGCGCTCGCCAAGGAGAAGGGCGTCGTCTTCGGCGCCAGCCACAATCAGCTGTTCTATCCGCCGCATCGTTGGCTCGCCGAGGCGATCGCCGAAAAGCGCATCGCGCGACCGACCACGCTGCGGCTCCGGCTGGCGATCGGCGGCAAGCTCGGTGGCTGGCGGGCCGATCCGGATCTGACTGGCGGCGGCCTGCTGTTCGATGCCGGTTTCCACCGTTTCTATGTGGCCCGCTTCATCATGGGCGAGGTCAAGGCGGTAACGGCGGTGCTCGACACCGACAAGCCGCGTGAGAAGGGCGAGGATTCCGGTCTCGTCATCCTGGAATTCCGCGATGGCGGCCGGGCCGTGATCGAAGCCGGCTATCACGCACCGAAGGGCGCTTTCGACGACCAGGTCGAAGCGGTGAGCGCCGACGCGCTGATCCGCATTCCGGGCCTCGAGGCGCATTTCGAGAAATTCTCGGGCGAGCCCGAGCTGCTGCGCTGGCAGGACGGCAAATGGGCGGCGGTGGACGTCGAGACGGTGGCGTGGACCGAAACGGTCGCCCGCTCGGTCGAGAACTTCATCGCGGCAGTCCAGGGGCGGGCGACACTCGCCGCCGACGGGCAGGAAGCCCGCCGCATCGTCGAAATCGTCGAAGCAACCTACCGGTCGGCGGTCGAAGGCCGCCGCATCGAACTTTGAACGCACGTAACGAAAACCAACAGAGGAGGAGAGTAGCATGCGTATCATTTCTCTAGTCGCTGCCTTTGTCTTCGCCGTCACTTCGGCGTTGACGGCGGCGGCCCAGGACAAACCCAAGATCGGCATGCCGATGACGACGCTCAACGACGCGTTCTGGGTCGACTATGTCAATTTCGCCAAGACCGCGGCGGAAGCCTATGGCTATGAGCTGGTGGTGACCGACGCGCAGTCGCGCGAGGACAAGCAGCTGTCCGACATCGAGTCGCTGATCAATGCCGGCGTCAAGGGCGTCATCCTGACCCCGCTCAGCGAGCCGCTCGGCATCCAGGCGATCAACCTGCTGAACAAGGCGAATATCCCGGTCGTCGTCACCGACACCTTCCCGGGCGTCGAAGTGGGGTCGGTCCCGAATTACCTTGCCTTCATCAAGCTCGATGACGAAGTGGCCGGCTACAATGTGGCCAAGCACCTGATCGAGAAGGACAATGCCAAGAAGATCGTCGGCATCGGCGGCGTTCCTGGCATTTCCACCTCGGAAGCGCGCAATGACGGCCTGAAGAAGGCGGTCGCCGAACATCCGGGCGTCGAGCTTCTCGACCTTCAGTATACGGACTGGACGCTCGCCAAGGGCCAGACCGTCATGGAAGACTTCCTGACCCGCTTCAGCGACATCGACGGTGTCTGGGGCGCAGGTTCCGATCCACTCCTCGGCGCCATTGTCGCCATGGAGAATTCCGGCCGTCTCGGCTCGGTCAAGCTCGCCGGCATCGACATCACCGCTGCGGCGCTCGACTCGCTCGCGGAGGGCAAGCTGTCGATGCTCGCCGGCGGCCATTGGGTCATGGGCGGCTATGGCATCACCATCATCCACGACTATCTGAACGGCCAGAAGCCGGACCAGCCGGTCTATGAGATGAGCCTCTATTACCTGACCAAGGACGGCATCGGCGACTATCGCTCGAAGATCATCGAGCCTCTGGCGGCCGGCAAGTCGCTGATCGACTGGAAGGCGATCAGCAAGACGACAAATCCGTCGGTCAAATATTCCGACGTGTTCCAGGTCATCAAACCCTGATCGGAATGGTGCAATAATGGCTGACGTCGCACATCAGATGGAAACCGGGCAGGGGACTGCCAAGCGCTTTTCGCGCGCGATACTCGAAGCGCGCGGATTGCAGAAGCAGTACGGTCCCGTCCATGCGGTGCGCGACGTCGGCCTCACCCTTCATGCCGGCGAAGCGCTGGCCTTGTGTGGCGAGAATGGCGCCGGCAAATCGACTATTTTCAAGATACTGGCCGGAGAGGTCGCGCCAGATGGTGGCGAGATCACGCTCAATGGCGACCCATTCAAGCCTGATTCAGCGGCATCGGCGGTGCGCGCCGGCGTGTCGATGGTCTATCAGGAATTCAATACGCTGCCGAACACGTCAGTGGCCGAGAATGTCTTTCTCGGGCGGATGGACATGTTCCGCCGCTTCGGCATCATCGATTGGAAGAAACTCCATGCGGCGGCCGAAGAAGTGCTGAACCGGCTCGGCCTCAAGATCGATCCGCGCGCGTCCATGGCCAGCCTGTCGCCCTCGACCTGCAAGATGATCGAGCTGGCGCGGGCCCTGTCGACCAATCCGAAGGTTCTGCTACTCGATGAGATCACCGCATCGCTCGATCATGACGACGCCGATACCTTGCATCGCCTGATGGCCGATCTGCGCGCCCAGGGCGTCGGAATTCTTTACGTGTCGCATCGCCTGCAGGAGATTTTCGGCAGTTGCACGACCGTCGAGGTCATGAAGGACGGCGCCTATGTCACGACGCGCCCGGTCGAAGATCTCGACGAGAGTCAGCTGTCGGCCCTGATGATCGGCCGCAAGATCGATGTCTGGGAACGCACCCCTGGGCTCGGCGACCGTCCGGTGATGCTGGCGCTCGACGGCTTGAGCGGGGTGGGGTTCAAGGATGTGTCGCTGAAGGTGCGGCGCGGCCAGATCGTGACGCTCGCCGGGCTTGCGGGCTCGGGCGCCGATGCCGTTCTCGAAGCGGTATTCGGGGCGGCTGCCGTCAGCAAAGGCAGCATCGAGCTCGACGGCAAAAAGCATGAGGGCCGCGATATCCCCGCGGCGATCGCCGCCGGTATCGCCATGGTGCCTAAGGAACGCGCCGTCGAGGGTCTGATCGACAGCGCCGACATCCAGTTCAATATCGGCCTCGCCGGGCTCACCCGCAATGCGCGCGGCGGCTTTGTCGACGGCGGCGCCGAGTCCAAGGACGCCGAGCAGGGCATGCAGCTCTTCCGCATCAAGGCGCCGAGCACCGCGACGGCGGTGCGCAACCTCTCCGGCGGCAACAAACAGAAGGTGCTGCTGGCCAAGTGGTTTCTCACCAATCCCAAGCTCATTCTTCTCAATAATCCGACGCGCGGCGTCGATGTCGGCGTCAAGCTCGAAATCTACGAGATGCTGCAGAAGCTGCGCGAGGAGCGTGAGCTCGCGGTGCTCATGGCGTCGGAAGACATGGCCGAGGTCATCCGCGTCAGCGACGTGGTGATCACCATCCGCCATGGGGCGATTTCCGGTGTCTTCGAAGGTGAGGCCATCACCGAGACCAATCTCATTAATGCGATGATCTAGAGAGCGACAGGCTATGAGCGATATGACAGCTTCCACCCCATCCTTACGATCCGGCATGAATTTCGATCGCCTGCGGACCTATTTTCCCTTCATGGTCCTCATCCTGGTCTGCATCGGCTTCGCCATCTTCTCCGATCAGTTCGTGAGCGCGCGCAATCTCGAGACGGTGCTGCGCCAGGCTTCGGTCCTGTCGATCGCCGCCATGGGCGCGACCTTCATCATCATGATGGCCTCCATCGACTTGTCGGTCGGCTCGGTTGTCGGGCTTTCGGCGGTGATCGTCGCCTATTTCATGCAGTCGAACGGACTTATCGCCGCGCCGGCAGGATTGCTGAGCGGGGCGTTCCTCGGCGCGCTGGTCGGCGTCATTTATGCGAAGATGAAGGTGCCGTCCTTCATCGTGACCCTGGGCCTCCTGGTCGCCGGCCATGGCATGATGCTGCACATCACCGAGGGCCGTCCGATCATGATCAAGGACGAGACGATGCGCTGGATCGGCTCGGGCGACATTGCCGGCGTGCCGACGATCGTCATCGTGGCGCTCATCGCCTTCGCCGTCGCCTATGTCATCCAGAACCACACGATCCTCGGCCGCAGCATCGTCGCCATCGGCGGCGGCGAGATGGTGGCGCAGCGCTCCGGCATCCGCATCGACCGGGTGAAGATCGGCACCTTTGCGCTCGCCGGCCTCTATTCCGGCCTCGCCGGCATCGTGCTCGCCTCGCGCATGGGCGCCGGCAGCCCGACGGCCGGCACCGGTCTCGAGCTCGATGTGATCGCCGCCGTGGTCATCGGCGGCACGCCGCTCACCGGCGGCATGGGCGGAGTCGTCGGTACCATTATCGGCGCGCTGATCATCACCATCCTGTCCAACGGCCTCAATCTGGCGGGCGTTTCCTCTTATTCGCAGCTCATCATCAAGGGCGCCGTGCTGGTCATCGCCGTGGTGATTTCCATCGACCGCAAGAAGATCGGAGTGATCAAGTGAACAGACTTTCACTGGAGACCGTCGAGGACGGGGTGCGCCGCTACATCACCGGCGTCGCCAAACAGGACAAAGCCATGCTGGCGGCGCTGTTCGCGCCGACGGCACATATCACCGGGATCGACGAGGGCAAGCCGATCTCGGTGCCGCGCGATCGCTGGATCGAGGTTGTCTGCGCCCCGGATAAAGCCGGTGCGGGAGCTCCCGACTACCGGATCAGCTCCGTCACCATCATGGATACGGTCGCCTGCGCCTTTGTCGAAACGCTTTATGGAGGCTTCCGCTATTGCGACGCCTTGACCTTCGTGGCGGCAGGTTCGGGTATCCAGGTCAGCGGCAAGACCTTCCACCAGTACCCGAAGGCGGCCTGAGTATCAGGTCGCCTCGACGCGCCGTGACGGCCGGATGAGGATGATCAGGCCGGCCATCAGGATGAGCATCATGCCGAGCAGCGTGGTCGCTGCCGGCACCTCGGCGAAGAACAGGAAGCCCCAGAGCGGCGCCCAGATCATGCCGGTATATTCGAAGACGGTGACGAGACTGGCATTTGCCAGGCGATAGGCCTGGGTCAGCAGCACCATCGATACGCCGGCGATGACGCCGCACGCCGCCATCATCGCGAGGCTCAGGGGATCAGGCCAGGCCCAGGGCCGCACCAGGAAGGCGAAGCTCGGATGCTCGGCGGTGGTGATGCCGGCGAGATGGAAGACGAGCGCCATGAGACCGGCGCCGACGAGATAGACCCAGTTCTGATAGAAGGCCATGACTGAAGCCGGTTCGGTGACGCCGAGCTTGCGGGCGAAGAGCATGGCGAGCGCATAGGTGATGGCGCTCAACAGGCTGAACAGGGCGGCCGGCTCGAAGAAGCCGAAGCCCGGTTTCAGGATGACCAGCACACCGGCGAAACCGACAAACAGGGCGATGATCGCCTTCAGCTCGACACGCTCGCCGAGCATTGGTCCGGCGAGAAAAGTGACGAGGAAAGGTGCCGTGAAGAACAGCACGATCGCCTCGGCAAGCGGCAGAGCCGGGAATGCCAGGTAATAGGACGTGTAGGCGACGAGCAGGATGACTCCGCGGAAGATCAGTGCCCAGTAGCGGGGTGAGAAGAGCTGGCGCACGCCCCCTTCGAAATGGACGAACAACAGGAGGATCGGCAGCGCGACGATCGAACGGGTGGCGACCGCCTGGGTGACGGCATAGTCGCCGCTCACCGCCTTGATGATCGCGTCCTGGGTCGAGATGATCAGGATGCCGGCGCAGAGCGATGCGATGCCGAGCAGATTTCGATTGCCGGAGAGAAATGCCATGGGGAGAGACTGAAGAGGTTGGAGGTGGGGCGCTCGCCTGTTCGCGGCATGGCTGCAACAGGCGCGACGGGTGTTTAGCTAATGCCTGAGCGTCTGCCAATGGCCGGGCGTCAGGCCGAAAGCCTGCTTGAACTGCCGTGTCATATGGCTCTGATCGGAGAAGCCGCTGACAAAGGCGGCTTCGGCCAGAGATTCACCACTGAGGATCGCGGCCTTGGCGCGGTCGAGACGGCGCATGATGAGGTAACGATAAGGGCTGGTGCCCAGCCGGGTCCGGAAATGGCGGGCGAGCGCATAACGGTCGAGCCCGGTTTCGGCCTCGATCTCCTCGGAGGCGACGACGCGGGCGAAATGAGCATCGAGAAACTGGCGGGCGCGATCGACCGCGCGCGCCGAGGCGGTGGACATGCGGCGCGCCGGCAGCGAGCCGTCCAGGGCGAAGAGAGCGTCGGCGATCGCCGTGACGATGCGGTCCTGCTCCAACGGCTCGAGCGGGCGCGTGAGATCCGCGAGCGCCATGTCGAGCGCCGCCAGGAGTGCGGGGTCGGACGAGACGGCGAACTTCAGGAACGGCAGAGCATAAGAGCGGTCGCGCAGGGCCCCGCTGATCAGGCGCGGCTCGATATAGAGCATCCGATAGTGGAACCCGCTCTCGGCGCCGGCACGACCGTCATGGACTTCATCGGGATGGAGCACCATGGCATTGCCGGCCAAGCTGTCGGCCTGGGCGCCGCGATAGGTGAAGGACTGGACGCCACTGATCGTATAGCCCAGCGCATAGGTGTCGTGGCGGTGCGGGTCATAGGCGTGGCCTGAGAAAAAGGCCTCGATGCGCTCGATGCCGGCGCAAGCGGGCGCATGGCCGATCCAGTCGCACGATCGTTCAAGACGGATCTTCAGCGGTTCTCCTAGGGTCTGGGGCATGACATTCGATACCAAGATCGCCATCGTGGTGCGCGAGAGCCTGGCACAATGGCAGAAACTCAACGTGACCGCCTTTCTCGCTGGCGGCCTTGCCGGAGTCTACCCCGAGATCGTCGGCGAGCGCTACCGGGACGGCGGCGGCGTGGCCTATGGACCTCTGGTGCGTCAGCCCATCCTCGTCTTCGCGGCTGATGGTCCAGATCTGGCGCGGGTGTTGAAGCGCGCCGGTGAGCGCGGCGTCCTTCCGTCGATCTACACGATGGAGCTGTTCACGACCTATAACGACAGCGACAATCGCGCGGCGGTGGCAAGTGTGCCGACCGACAAGCTCGATCTCGCCGGTATCGCTCTCCATGCCGAGCGCAAGACGCTCGACAAGATCATCAAAGGTCTGAAGCTGCATGCGTGATGTCATCCTCACAGCAGGATGACGGCAATCTTCACGACGGTGGTGAGGACGGTGAAGATCAACAGACCGGCGAAAGCGGTTTCGACAGGACGCATGGCGTTCTCCTATCCTGAAACAATCGGCCCCCAATTGATTGTCACAGAATAGACGCAATGTGCTGAGCTGCCGCTGAACGGCCGGTTGTCCACCATTCAGCGATTTTTGTCAGCAAGATCAGAGTTTTAGTCAATCCGCGTAGGACGGGTCCTTGCGGTCGAGCACCTTTTTCATCTCGGCGAAATGGGCGAAGGCCGAGTCGGCATAAAGGTCCCAGTCGCGCGCCGTCTGCTCGGCGACCTTGTCGTTCATGATGTTGAGCTTCTGGCCGCTCGCATAAGCGATCATCAGCGTCTGGCAGGCCCGCTCGAGATAATAGAGCTCGTCGAAAGCCTCGGCGACCGAGCCGGCGGCGATCAGTACGCCGTGATTGCCCATCATCATCGTCTTGTTGTTGCCGAGGAGGCTCGCCAGGCGGTCGCCCTCGGCGTCCGAATTGGCCATGCCTTCATAGCCCAGGTCGTAAGCGACGCGATTATAGAAGCGCGCGGTGTTCTGGTCGATCGGCTTGACCTCGGGATCGGCGAGTCCGGCGAGCGCCGTCGCATAGGTCGGATGGACATGCAACACGCAGCGGGCCGATGGAACCAAAGCGTGCATGCGGCCATGGATGCACCAGGCCGTCTCATCCGGCGCATCCGGGCGTTTCATCGCTTCCTTGTCGTCGGCATCGAGCAGCAGGAGGTCGGACGCCTTGATGCTGGAGAAATGCCGCCATTTCGGGTTCATCAGGAACTGCTTGCCGTCGGGCGACACGGCCAGGCTGAAATGATTGGCGACGCCCTCATGCCAGTTGAAATGCTCGGCGAGCCTGAAAGCCGCGGCCAGATCAATGCGCAACTGCTGTTCTTCCGAGGTCTTGGTCTTGAGCTTGGTCACCGAAGTCATGGCGTTCTCCCGAATTTGTCAGTTGTGCCTATGCTGTCTTTCGCGATGGAAAATGTAAAGGCCGGAACCGATGATCAAGGCGGCGCCCAGCCATGTCCAGTATTCAGGCCATTCGGCGAAGAATAGCCAGCCGAACAGTGCGGCCCAGATCAACGATGAATAGGAGAAAGGGGCGACGACGGAGGCGGGCGCCTGGCGGAAGGCCTGGATAAGGAAGAGATGGCCGACACCGCCGAGAAGCCCGGTGGCGATGAGGAGCAGCCAGTCGGTCGCTTCCGGCCATTGCCAGTGCCAGGGCACGAAGACCGTGGTGACCAGCGCGCCGATCACCGAGGTGTAGAACATCGAGGTCAAAGGCTCGTCGAAGAGCCGTACCTTGCGGGTGGTGATCTGGTAGCTGGCATTGAGCAAGGCGGCGATCAGCAGGAAGAGGGCGCCGCTGATGAACAGGCCGGCATGGCTCTCCCACGGCCTGACCACGATGAGCGCGCCGACGAAGCCGACCAGAACGCCGAACCAGCGGCGCGGCCCGACATGCTCCTTGAGCAAGGGAACCGACAGCACGGTGACCAGGATGGGCGCGAGGAACATGATGGTCGTCGCGGTCGCCAGCGGCACGATGCGAATGCCGGCGTTGAACAGAGCAGTGGTCAAGGCGAGGAGCAGCGAGCGGGTCAGCTGCAGGGTCGGCGCCTTGGTTTTCACCACCCTGGGCAGGTTGGGGCCTGCCGCCACGGCGGCGACGATGGTGGCGAAGAAGAAGCGCGCCCAGGTGACCTGGACCAGCGAATAGGTCTCAAGGAGGTGTTTGACCAGCGTGTCGAGCGAAGTGAAGCACAGCACCGTGACGAGCATCCAGAGGATACCCACGGCGTGATTGTCCCGATGACCGGCTGTCTCTCCCGCAACGCTCATTGAGCGAGCTATAGGCAGGGGCGGCCGCTAAGCCAATGAACAATCCGGAGGGCCCCGAATGCAGCCCGCGCATGGCCAAAATTAGAGGGAGAAGGTCACTTTGGCTTTGTCCGCCGCCTCGGCGAGCTCGCGGTGGAGGCCGTCGGCCAGGGGAATGCCCTTGGCCTCGCGATCGATCCGCTTCGCCCATTCAGGACCGCCCGCCGGCATGATTCCCGGTTCCGCCTTGAAGCCGTCGAGATAGCCCGCATGGCGCTCGTTGAAGACAGCAAGGGGAACGAAGGTCGACGGATCGATCGCCATGACGAAATGGCCGACCTTGGTATCGGCGAGCACGACGCCTTCCTGCTCGATGGAGAGCCGCATGCCGGTGAGCATGGCGCCCAGGACCTCGGCGAGGCCTGCGAGTGCGGCGCCCTTGTAGCCGAAGCCCGAGCCGCCGACCGGGCCCAGGCAGACCGCGGTGTCGGGATCCTGTGTGTATTGGCCTTCGGCGTCGAGCGCCGCATCGGCGGGCAGCGCGAGGCCTTCGGTGCGGTAGCGCATCACCTTGTTCCACGGGATGGAACTCGTCGCCATATCGAGGAAATAGGGATCGCGGCCCTCGAGGGGCGCCGCCATGGCGATCGGGCTCGTGCCATGAATGGGCTTCTTGCCGCCATAAGGCACGACGAAGGCGCCCGAATTACAGGTGACGAAACCGATGAAGCCGGCATTCGCGGCGGCGAGCGCATAGGCGCCGGCGGCGCCGAAGTGGGTCGAGTTGATCACCACGCCCATGCCGATGCCGGTGTCGCGCGCAATGGCGCAGGCCTCGTCCATGGCCCGATAGGTGGGCAGATGGCCGAGGCCATCATCGGCGTCGACCAGCACGGCGCTGCGGCGCGGATGCGACACGGTAATCTTGGCCTTCGGCTTGCAGATGCCGTCCCGCAGGCAATCGGCATAAAAGGGCAGGAGCCGGATGCCATGGCTGTCGACGCCCAGAAGCGAGGCGTGCAGCATGGCGCCGGTCGACGCCTCGGCCGAGTCCGGGTCGGCGCCGGCCGACGTCAGAACCGCATAGGAGAAGGCCGCCAGTTTTTCGGCCGAGACACGCCGGTCCGTCATGCGATGCTTCAGCCCTTGCGCAGCCGCGCCAGGAGTTCCGGCGTCGGCCAGGAATCCGCCGGCAGACCGAGCTTGATCTGCACCGACTTCACCGCGGCGCGGCTCTGGGCGCCGAGCTTGCCGTCAATCTTGCCGACATCGTACCCCATGCGGGTCAGGATCTTCTGCAGCTCCATGATCTGGTTGTAATCGAGGCTGTCGATCGGGCCATTGCCTTTGCTCACGGGGGGAGCGCCCGCGAGTCGGGTGGCGAAATAGGCCGCCGTCGTCGAGTAGATGAGCGACTCGTTCCACTTCAGATAGACCTTGGTGAAATTCGGATAGGCGAGAAAAGCGGGACCGTGCCGACCCATCGGCAGGAGCAGCGAGGCCTGCGCCTTGTCGGCTTTGAGCGCTTTGCCGGAGACGAGCTTCACGCCCCATTTCGCCCATTGCGATCTCGGTTGCTGAATGGCGATGTCGGCCTGGTCCCAGGGCATGTCCTCGGGGACGCTCACTTCCTGCAGCCAGGGCTGATTCGGCTGCCAGCCATGGGTGATGAGCAGGTTGGCGGCTGAATAGAGGATGTCCGGAATGCTGCGTTTCAGATCAACCTTGCCGCTGCCATCGGCATCGACGCCGCTTTCCAGGAAATCGGCGGGGAGGAACTGCACCTGACCGATCTCACCGGCCCAGGCGCCGACCATGTCTTCTTCGGTCATGTCGCCCCGATCCAGAATCTGAAGCGCCGCGAAGAGCTGCGGGCGGAACTTCTCCGGCCGGCGGCAGTCGAAGGACAAAGTCGCCAACGACCTGATGGTGTGGAAATCGCCCATATAACCGCCGAAATCCGTCTCGAGGCCCCAGAAGGCGACGATGACGGCGGGCGGCACGCCATATTTCTGCTCGACCTTCTGAAAGATGCCGGCGTGCTTCTTGAGCAGGCTCGCGCCGGTGTTCATGCGCGATGCCGGGATCAGCCGGGCCTGGAAGTCGAGGAAGGTCAGCGAGAAGACGCTCTGCGCCCGGTCGCGCTTGATCACCCGCGGATCGTATTCCATGCCGTCGAGTACCGATATGGCGCTTCTGGATATGCCCATCCCGGCGGCTTCTTTCTTGACCCCAGCCAGCCAGCCCGGGAATTTGGCGGGGGAGGTCGGCTGGCAGTCAGCGGCGGCCGAAGCGGCCGTGGCCGAGGCCAGGACAAGCAATGCGGACAGGCAGAGGGGGGCAAGCTTCACCGTCGAAACTCCGTGGCTGATTTGGTCTGACACTTACCGGCTAAGCTCTGATTCAGCAATGTGGCGCGCCGGTGACGCTCCGGAAAGGGGCTCGGCCTCTCCGAGAGGAGCCCGCGGCCCGAGAGGAGGAGAATTGACGAGTCAGCAGGAAACCGCCGTCTGGCCAGCTAGGCCGCTTGGCCTAGATCAAAGAAAAAGGCCCCGAAGGGCCTTAGTTCCATGGAGGAGTGATGAGTCGGATTACGCCTCAAAGCTCCTTGTTGCACCAGTGATACGCTAGGTAATGATGGTCGAATTGTCGCTACTGTGGCTCATATGTCACAGAAGAGCGCAATTCCATTAAAATACAATCGAACGACAGATAATCGCGCCAAGCAAAAACAGCGGGCAAGTGCCCGCTGTTTGCTCATGCTCGCGATTTCAGAGCCGTTTCAATAATAACCGGCGCGACGGACATCGGAGACGTAACCGCGCCGGGAATCGACGAAAATGATATAGCTCTTGCCGTTGCGCCGGCCGTAATAGGTGTAGGTGCCGCCGCTGCAGTCACGGGCGCGAATGCGGAAGTAACCGGCATTCTCGGCGATCCGCGCGCCGCGCCGGCAGCTGATCCGTTTCTTGCCGCCGATATTGATATCGATATTGACGCCAGCCTTTGCCGGGGTCGTCGCCACGGGCGTCATCATCAGACCGACCGAAAGTCCGGCCGCCACCATCATCATCTTGATCATCCGTCTCTCCTCCAAGGGCTGATTTGCCCACCTTTGTTGGAATATTTTCCATCCCCGGCCTGCTGTCAATCGGGCAGGCTCCGACACTGTTAACCGGACAAGGACGGGTTGCGCTTGACATCGGGAGCGGCGCCCCCAACTATGAGCCATGCAAAAAACGCAGCGAAATATGACTCGTCTTCATTATGGGGCTTGCCCCATCGCGGGAATGTAACCCCCGGCTCGGCCCCCTGGCACCTCCGAGCCGCGGGGCAGGGCTTGAGTCTTATCCGCTCGCTCGTCGCTAAGGCGCCGCCAATCTCTCATTTCTTTTCACTTTGCAGGAGCTTCCGCACCGTGACCGGGCGGCAGCGTAGAAGGCCTATTCGACATGACCGACACCACCACTCTCCGCCAGAAGCCCGAAATCAGCATCTCGGCAAGCGACCATGCCCGGTTGAGCCTGCTCGCCGATGCCATCGCCGAACGCGATGCGGTGCTCGCCGACGGCCTCGCCGATGAGCTCGAGCGGGCCCGGGTCGTCGCCGACGATAAGATCGCCCAAGGCGTCATCCGGATGGGATCTCGTCTGCGCTACAAGGACGAGAAGGGTCTCGAGCGCAATGTCGTCCTCGTCTTCCCCCTCGAGGCCGACATCGCGCAAGGCAAGATGTCGATCCTGACCCCGGTCGGAACGGCGCTTATCGGGCTGTCGCCCGGACAGTCGATCCTGTGGACGGCGCGCAATGGCCAGCGGCATGAGCTGACCGTTCTCGAGGTCGATGCTCCCGAACTCTCCTGATCGAAGGACGGGGAAGGCAAATGATCAGATTCGATGGACAAGTGGCGCTCATTACCGGTGCCGGCCGTGGCATCGGCTTCGCCTATGCGAAGATTCTCGCTGAACGCGGCGTGGTTGTGGCCGTCCATGATGTCGGTGCCCGATCTGATGGCCTAGGCAATGACCCTGCCGTCGCCGACGCGGCGGCGGCAGGGCTGCGCGCCAGCGGCGGCAAAGCCTTCGGTGAACACGCCGGCATCGCGTCACGGGACGAGTGCCATGCGCTTGTCGCGCGGGTCCTGGAGAAACATGGCCGCCTGGACATTCTGATCCACAATGCCGGCTGGGTCGGCTATCAGCGCATCGAGGAGCTCGACGAGGTCTTCCTCGATCGCATGATGACATTGGGCGTCAAGTCGCCCTTGTGGCTAGCCCAGGCGGCGTGGCCGGCGATGAAGGCGCAGCATTACGGTCGTATCCTTCTGACGACATCGGACCGTGCGCTCTATCCACAATATGTGCAGCCGGGCCTTGCCGCTTATGCGGCGGCGAAGATCGGCGCCGTCGGCATCGTCAATGTGCTGGCGGATGAGGGGGCGCCGCATGGCATAATCGTCAATGCGATCTCGCCGGTCGCCAAGACACGGATGTGGGGCATCGCCGATGAGCCCGATGAGCTCAGGCCTTCAGAGATCGCGCCTGGCGCCGCTTACCTTGTCTCCTCCGTCTGCCGCGAAAGCGGGTGGATCCTGCGCGCCAGCAACGGACAGTTTCACGCGACGCGTCTCGGCGAAGCCGAAGGTGTCGCTTATCCGCGTGACTTGCGGGCGGTCAGCGCGGCGAGCCCGGAGGAAGTGGCGGCAGAGTGGCACCGGATTGCGGTGCCGGTGATCGAGTCTCGCGGCGTAAAGGCGCCTTAAATAGACCGCAGACACCCGTGAGAGAGCCGGCGGGACGGTTCAGCTCGCTTCCGGGGATCCATGCGTATCATCTGCGACACGAAACTACTTTTTGCGGCGGTCATCGGCCTGACGCTGGTCGCCGTTCCGTCAAGCGCGCGATCGGCGCCCGCGGCAGAGGAAGGACGGCCCTATGCGCTCGAGGGTACCCAGGTCTGGTCGGTGCCAGATCCGCAATCGGGTCGCCTCTATGAGGTTTTTGTGAGCCTCCCGGCAAGCTATGCGCATGAGCCGGAACGCCATTATCCCGTCCTTTATATGACCGATGCCGACTATGGCTTCCCGCTCATCCGCAGCATCACCCGGCGCATCAATCTCGACGGGCCGGTCACCCAGGAGTTCATCCTGGTCGGCCTGTCTTATGCCAAGGGCGAGGATGGCATGACGAGCCGGCGGCGCGACTACACGCCGACGAGCCGCGGAGGTGAGGGCGCGCCCAAAAACGCTGTGCACGGACAGGGCGCCCAGTATCAGCGTTATCTGCGCGATGAGGTGCTGCCTTTCGTCGAGCGCAAGTTCCGCGCCGATCCCGGCCGCCGCGTCTTCATGGGGCATTCCTATGGCGGCCTGCTCGGGGCGCAGATCCTGCTCACCGAACCACAGCTCTTCCGCAGCTACATATTGGGCAGCCCGTCCTTCTGGTACGACAATCACGTGATGTGGAAGATCGAGCAGGCCTATGCCAAGGCGCATCGTGATCTGAGCGCCAATGTCTTCCTCTATGTCGGCGCCTTCGAGGCCGCGCATCCCAATGACCGGCGTTTCAACCGCCGACGCGACATGGTGCAAGACGTGCGGTCTTTTGAGGGTCGTTTGAAGAAACGCGGTTATCCCAATCTGCGTATCAGATCGGAAGTGGTTGCCGAGGAGAATCATCTCACCGTATTTCCGTCCGGCTTCACGCGCGGATTGATTCAGGCGCTTCCCGCTGAACCTTGATGGCGCGGCGGCCTATTTGCTAGGAGGTGATCCGGGCACAGGATCATCTTCCCCTATGGGCACACGTCTCAGACTGCTGATCGTCGGCGGTTATGGCAGCTTCGGTGGCCGGATCGTCGAGCTTCTGGAGGACGAGCCACGCCTCACGATCATCGTCGCGGGGCGTTCGCTGAAACGCGCCCAGGATTACTGCATGGGGAGAAAGTCACCGCAAGCCGAGCTCGTGCCGGCGGCTTTCGACCGTGACGGCGAACTGGCGCAAGAGCTGGCGCGCCTCGGACCGGATGTCGTCGTCGATGCCAGCGGTCCGTTCCAGGCTTATGGTGAGGGACGGTATCGCCTCGTCGAGGCGGCGATCGCGCAAGGCGCACATTATCTCGATCTGGCCGACAGCGCCGAGTTCGTCATGGGCATTTCGGCCTTCGATCACCGAGCGAAAGCCATGGAACTCCACGTCCTCTCGGGCGCGTCGAGCTTTCCGTCACTTTCCGCGGCGGCGGTGCGCCATCTCATCGGCGGAATGAGGCATGTCGAGTCCATCCGCGGCGGTCTTGCACCATCACCCTATGCGGATCTGGGCCTCAATGTGATGCGAGCCATCGCCTCTTATGCCGGACAGCCGATCACGTTACGACGAGGCGGTGCCCAAGCGACCGGTTATCCGGCCACGGAGCAAATGCGCGTCGCCATTGCGCCGCCGGGCGGCGTGCCGCTGCGCCGCCGGTTGTTCTCACTCGTCGAGGTGCCGGATCTGAGAGCGCTGGCTGAACTCTGGTCGGAGGCCCGCGACATCTGGATCGGCGCTGCTCCGGTACCGGAGCTGTTCCACCGGCTGTTCATCGGCGCGGCCTGGCTGGTCCGTTTGCGCGTGCTGCGCAGTCTTGCCGCCCTGGCGCCGCTGATCCATGGTGTGACACGCTTGTTGCGATGGGGCGAACATCGTAGCGGCATGTTCATGGAAGTGGTGGGCGCGGATGAGGCCGGTTGGTCCGTCACTCGTTCCTGGCATCTGACCGCCGAGGGTGATGACGGGCCTTATATCCCCGCGATGGCGGTCGCGGCCTATGTCCACAAGATGCTGGAGGGGCATATGCTCCCGCCGGGCGCACGCGCGGCGACACGGGACCTCGAGCTTGCCGATTACGAACGCCTCTTCGCCGGACGGTCGATCACATGGGGCGTCAGGCATGAGCCGCTGCCCGACGGGGCGCCGCTCTATGAGCGCATCCTGGGTTCGGCATGGAAAAAGCTGCCGGCGGAAATCCGCGCGATGCATGAGGTCGCGAAGACGGCTGTGGCCGAAGGGCGCGCCAGCGTCGAGCGTGGGCGGGGCGTCCTGGCGCGCCTCACCGGGGCCGTCATCGGATTTCCCGCCGCGACCGCGGATACGCCTGTGCGGGTGCGTTTCGACGTCGCGAATGGCGTCGAGACCTGGACACGCAGCTTCGGCACCGAGACCTTTCATAGCGAACAATTCGCCGGCTCGGGCCGGGACGAGGGTTTGCTTTGCGAGCGCTTTGGGCCTTTGACCTTCGCCATGGCTCTGGTGCTCAAGGACGGACGCTTGTCGCTCGTCCTGCGCCATTGGCGCGCTTTCGGCATTCCGATGCCGATGTTTCTGTGCCCGCGCTCGACGGCACATGAGAGCGTGGAGGAGGGGCGCTTCCACTTTCATGTCGAGATCGGTCATCCGCTGACGGGGCTGATCGTGCGTTATCGCGGCTGGCTGGTGCCTTTGCCGCCTACAAATCGAGCGCCTTGAGGGCCGCCGCAAAACCTGCATTGCGGTCCTGGCTCATCTCGACATAGGCATGACCCAGCTCGGCGCATTCCGACCGGAGCCTTTGGCTGCGTTGGACAACCTCGCGCCGCACCATATCGAACTCGGCCGCCTCCGAATTCTCGAGCCAGTCCGGCGCATGGCGCAGGTCATCAACGGTGAGCGCGGTATTGCCCAGGAAGACGGCGCGCATTTCGCTCAGTCGTGGCGCCATCAGCGTGGCGAAGGCCGGGGTAATGACGTCGCCTTCGATGAGATAGGCGTCATTGCCGATATCGGCGCAGCACACGAAATGGGTGAGGAGCTCGGTCATCGAGCTCGCCTTGTCGGCATGGAAGCCGTGACGCACGCCGAGCTGGGGCGCGCCGACCTCGAGCATGCCGACCAGCATGTCCGTCGAGCAATAGGGGACGCCGCCTTCTTCGAGAGCGATGAGAGCCAGCGTGCTCTTGCCGACCCGGGGTGGACCACCGACGAGGTAGATCATGGTCTCTCAATCCTTCGAAGCGTCATATCGGCAGCCTGGTCTCGAATTTGACTTCCGAGATCGACACCATGGTCCGGTATTTGGCGATATTGGGATTGGCGTAGAAGAGGCGCTGGGTGAGCCTCTCATAGGCGTCCATGTCGGGAACGCGCACGACCAGGACGAAGTCGGGATCACCCGTCACCAGCCAGCATTGGGTCACGGCCTCCTCGGCCGCCACGGCGCGCTTGAAACCCTCGACCACATCGAGGCGCTCGCGCTCGAGCATCACCTCGACCAGGATGGTGAGGTGGGTGCCGGCCACCGCCGGGTCGAGGAGGGCTATGTCGGCGCGGACGACTCCTGCTTCGCGCAGCCGCCGCACCCGCCGGAGGCAGGCAGGCGGCGAAAGGCCGACCGCCGCCGCCAGATCGAGATTGGTCTCGCGGTTGTCGGTCTGCAGCCGCCGCAGCAGGCGGCGGTCAATGTCGTCCAGAGTTGTCATAGATTCCACTTCGGCGTCAAAAATCGGAATTTATGAAACACACAATATGCCTGTTTGCAATCCACTCAAATCTGGGGACGGTAAAAAGGACGGCATGAACATACCCACGCAAACCGACATCCTGGCCGCCGCCGAGCGGCTGACGCCCCATCTCGGGCAGCCGACGCCGCTGTTCCGTTCCGCCGCCTTGTCCGAGCTGCTGGCCGCCGATATCTGGCTCAAGGTCGAGACGACGGGGCCTATCGCGTCCTTCAAATTGCGCGGCGCCCTCAATGCGCTGCTGACGGCCCCCAACAAGCCCGTCGGCGCCGTCACGGCCTCGACCGGCAATCACGGCCAAGGTGTCGCCTATGCGGCGCGGTTGTTGGGCATGCCGGCGGATATCTTCGTGCCGGAAGGCTGTGTCGCCGAGAAGCTCGCCGCGATCCGTCGTTTCGGTGGCAAGCTCCATATCGGCGGCGCGGACATCGACGCCGCCAAGGACAGAGCGCGAAACCATGCCGCCGAGACGGGCGGAGAATTCGTGGATGATGGCGAAAGCGCGTCGCTCATTGCCGGCGCGGCGACGGCCGGGCTCGAGATCGGGCAGGCGCTGGAGAGCGTCGATATCGTGCTGGTGCCGATGGGCAGCGGCTCGCTCGCCGGCGGCACCGGCCTCGGCGTGAAGATCAACCAGCCGAAGTCCCAAGTCTGGGCGGTGCAGTCGGACGGCGCGCCGGCCATGGTCGAGAGTTATCATGCGCGCCGCCCGGTCGAGCGCGACATCCGCACCGTCGGTGATTGCATCGTCTGCCGCGTCCCGGCCTTGCTGGCGCTCGCGACGTTGCTGCACGCGGTCGACGACGCCTTCCTGGTGCCGGAGGCGTCGCTCCTGCCGGCCCTGCAGACGGCCGCCATGACCGGACGTGTGTTGGTCGAGCCGGGTGCGGCGGCCGGACTCGCCGGCGCCTGGCAGCGGCGTGATCAGATCAAAGGCAAACGCGTCGTGATCCTGCTCACCGGCGCCAATGGCGCGGCGGCGCTTGTGCGCCGGGCCCTGCTCGGACCGGATCTGCAGGCGTTCGGCGCCGGTTGAGCACTTCACGCCTGCAAAGCGATTGCGATCACGTAGCCGAATGCACCGGGTCGGCCCTGCTGGTCAGACGGACCAGCATATAACCCGAGACCAGGATCGCGGCCGCTCCCAGCCACTGTATGAGCGTCAGCCTCTCACCGAGGAACAGGTAGGCCAGGCCGATGCCGAAGATCGGTATGACATTGAAGTAACCGCCGGCGATGGCGGCGGGAACATCGCGGAGTGCCGCGATATAGAGGCAATAGGCGGCCGCGTAGTAGAGCAGTCCGGAAAGGGCTGCGGCGGCGAAGAGTTCTGGCGAAAGAACCAGGAAGTCGGCCGGCGCTCCGAACCGGGTGCCGGCGGCCAACAAAGCGAGCGCCCAGGCCAGACCCGCGCTTTGCTGGACGGCCACTGTGGTGATTGGATCGACCATCTCGCTCAGCTTGCGCGAAAACACGGTGTAGAATGCGCAGCACAGCACCGCTCCTAAAAGCAGCAGCGTCGCGATCGGATCTCCGCCCATGCCACCGAGCGCGCCGCCGATATTGGCGACGAGGGCGACCCCGAAGGCGCCGATCAGCATGGTGAGCAACAGCCGCCATGTGATCGCTTCGCCGAGAAGCAGCGCCGCCAACCCGAGGATCATCAGCGGTTCCGCCGCCCACAACATCGTCGCGACGCTTGCTGTAATTGTCATAAGCCCCATCAGGCTGAGCGTATAGGAAATGCCGGGATTGAGGACGCCCAGCAGGACCAGCGGAAGCATCAGCGATCTGGGCGGCAACGGACGCCTGGTGACCGTGACGATCGCCCATAGAGCGAGGGCGCTCGGCGCGAGCTGAAGGACGAGCAGCGTGATCGGCGGAATGGATGCCAGCAAAGCCTTGTTGAGGACGGTGGCGGCGCCCCAAAAGGCGCAGGCCGTGATCAAGAGCAGGGCAGGTGGCAGGCGCGGTGAAGAACGGACCATGGGTGATCTCCAAGAAAATCGGTCGCGATGTTTGTGAATGCGGACGAGTGGAGCTCAGTGCTCGGCGCAGGCGTCCGCGTCGCAGGCATCGTAACCGGGTTTTCTCGGAGGTCTGTTCATCGCCGTCTCAAGCGCAGCATGGCGACTTGCGCGGCCCGCAGCAAGAGGATGCGGTCTCGTTCTGGCCGGTCAGCCAGCGATCGCGCGGTTTGCAACTCGCCGGGCGCGGTGAAAGCTCGACGAGAATCTCGTCGTCCGACGCTACCGGGCCGGTGGCCTGATGAAGCTGCATCGGGGCGATGCCGTCGCTCACCTCGAAGGTCAGCCGTGCATTCATGTCGAGGGCCACATGGTTGGTCACCTTGCGGATGATACCGGCGAATTTGCCGGCCGTCATCTGATCGGGCGCATCATCGACGTCCCAGAGCTGGATGAATATTTCGGTCCAGGCCTCGGGATTGGCGCCGCAGTCGAGGGCTGAAAACTGTCCCGCCTTCACCTCGGTGACATGGTAGCCGCGCCGGATGGACTTGCCGTCATATCGGAAAGTCAGGCGGCTGGCCGGATGCGCCGCCAGGCCGTCGAGCAATCCGCCGATCGTCACATCGTTCGAGGGTGTTGGCGCCAGGGGGGCGATTTCGTCATTGCCAAGGTTTGTCATCTCATATATCTCTCATTTTAACATTCATAGGATTATTGAAATATGTATGAACGTCAAGCCCTGTCCGTGTTTGCGGCGCTGTCGCAGGAAACCAGGCTGCGGATATTGCGCATGCTGGTCGTTGCTGGCCCTGAGGGCCTCGCCGCCGGCGCCATTGCCGAGAAAGTGGCGGTGAGCGCCTCGAATGTGTCCTTCCATCTGAAGGAGCTGGAACGCGCCGGCCTTGTCACGGCGCGGCGCGACGCGCGGTCGATCATCTACAGTGCCGAATATGACGTGTTGAGCGGCCTCATCCGTTTCCTGATGGAGGATTGCTGCTCGGGCCGTCCTGAAATCTGCGCGCCGGTCATTTCCGCCGTCACTTGCTGTGCGCCCATGAAAGGTGCGGCGCTGTGACGTACAATGTGCTGTTCCTGTGCACCGGCAATACCGCCCGTTCGATCCTGGCCGAAAGCATCCTGCGGAAGGAAGGCGCCGGCAGGTTCAATGCATTTTCGGCGGGAAGTCAGCCCAAAGGAAAGGTCAATCCCTTCGCTCTGAAGGTCCTGGCCGCCCTGGACTACCCGACGGATGGGCTACGCTCGAAACCATGGGACGAGTTCGCTGTGCCCGGCGCCCCGGCCATGGACTTCGTCTTCACGGTCTGCGACAGCGCGGCCGGCGAGATGTGCCCGATCTGGCCGGGCCAGCCGATGACCGCCCATTGGGGCATCGAGGATCCCGCCGCGGTGGCGGGAACCGACATCGAGAAGGAACGGGCCTTTTCGACGGCGGCCCGATTTCTCAAGAACCGCATTGTGGCCTTCTTGAACCTGCCCATGGACTCGATCGATGGGATGGTGCTGCGCCGTCACTTGCAGCGGATCGGTTCAACTGAGGGAGCGACGCAGCTCGTTTTGCTTCCCATCGATGGTGTCGCGCCGGAACTACATGCCGCGCTGGCCGCCGAACAACTGCCGGTCGACGATCTGGCGGAAGAGGGGCGCAGATTCTTCCGGGTGATCCGTGGTGGCGCGACGGTTGGTTTCGCGGGCTACGAATTGCATGGCGATGCCGCGCTGCTGCGCTCGATCGTGGTTTTGCCTGATCACACGGATCACGGGATCGGCGCGACGACGCTCCAGCTGTTGATCGGGGAGGCGGCGCAAGCGGGAGCGCGGCGCGGCTATCTGATCACCACCTCGGCCGCTCCGTTCTTCGAGAAACTGGGCTTCGTGCCAGTAGGCCGCGATGCCGTGCCGGAAGCGATCCTGGCGACACGGCAAGCCGCCAGTCTTTGCCCGGCCTCCGCGATAATCCTCAGCAAGCAGTTCTGACCTCATGTCGATCTTCGAACGTTATCTGACCGTCTGGGTGGCGCTCTGCATCATTGCCGGCGTGGCGCTCGGGCATTTGTTTCCCGGGATGTTCCATGCAATAGGCGCCGCCGAGATCGCCAAGGTCAATATTCCCGTCGCGCTGCTGATCTGGCTCATGATCGTGCCGATGCTGCTGAAAATCGACTTCGCGGCGCTCGGCGAGGTCGGCCGTCATTGGCGCGGCATCGGCGTGACGCTTTTCATCAATTGGGCGGTGAAACCGTTCTCGATGGCCTTGCTCGGCTGGCTCTTCATCGGCTGGCTGTTCCGATCCCATCTGCCGGCGGACCAGATCGACTCCTATATCGCCGGCCTCATCATTCTCGCTGCCGCGCCTTGCACGGCCATGGTGTTCGTCTGGTCAAATCTCACCAAAGGCGAGCCGCATTTCACCTTATCGCAAGTCGCGCTGAACGACGCGATCATGGTGGTGGCCTTCGCGCCGATCGTCGGGCTGCTGCTCGGCCTCTCGGCCATCATCGTGCCGTGGGATACGCTGATCCTTTCGGTCGGGCTCTATATCGTCATTCCCGTGATCGCCGCCCAGCTTCTGCGCCGCTTCCTCCTGGCATCCTGCGGGCAGGGAGCGCTCGATCGTCTCCTGAAGAAGCTGCAGCCTTTGTCGCTGCTGGCGCTTCTCGCAACCCTGGTCCTGTTGTTCGGCTTCCAGGGCGAACAGATCATCGCGCAGCCGCTGGTCATCGCCATCCTCGCCGTGCCGATCCTGATCCAGGTCTATTTCAATTCAGGCCTTGCTTACCTGCTCAACCGCATCCTGGGGGAACGGCATTGCGTCGCCGGTCCCTCAGCGTTGATCGGGGCTTCGAACTTCTTCGAGCTCGCGGTGGCGGCGGCGATCAGCCTGTTCGGCTTCAGCTCAGGGGCCGCGCTGGCGACAGTGGTCGGCGTCCTGGTCGAGGTGCCGGTGATGCTGTCGGTCGTGGCGATCGTGAATCGGTCCAAGGCGTGGTATGAGCGCGGCTCCACCGCAGAGCAGCCCCTCGAATCCGAAAAAGCCTGATGAATGCACGCCTATCGTTTGCGCCGATCGTCGCCCTTGGCGTAACCCAGATCATTGGCTACGGGACGCTCTATTACGCCTTCAGCATCCTGGCGCCGGACATGGCACGTGATCTGGCCTGGTCGGTCGAGTGGATCTTCGCCGCTTTGTCGCTGTCACTGCTGGTCGGCGGGCTGACGGCGCCCTGGTTCGGCATCCTGATCGATCGCTATGGCGCCGGCCGGCTGATGACCATCGGCTCGGCCTGCGCGGCGGCGGCCCTCATCGGCTGCAGCCTGGCGCCCAACAAGCTCATCTTTGTCGGCACTCTCGTCGTCGTCGAAGTGGCGGCGAGCCTGGTTCAGTATGGCGCCGCCTTTGCCTTGCTCGTGCAGCTCAATCCCGCCCAGGCGCAACGGAGCATCACCTATCTGACCTTGATCGGCGGCTTCGCCTCGACCGTCTTCTGGCCGATCACGGCCTTTCTCGAGACGCAGATGTCATGGCGCTCCGTCTATCTGATCTTCGCGGCACTCAACCTTCTGGTCTGCCTGCCGCTGCATGCCTGGCTGGCGCGGGGACTGGCGCGCAGCCGGGATGCGATCGTGACGGGAACGGAACCGGTCATCGGCAGGCTCTCCGCCGCATCGCGGCCGATCGGCTTCGCGCTGATGATCCTGGCCTTCTCGCTGCAGTCCTTCGTCGCCTCGGCGGTTCTCATCCACATGGTGCCGATGCTGGCGGCGCTGGGCCTTACCGCCACGGCGGCCATCATCGCGACCATCTTCGGTCCGTCCCAGGTGGCGAGCCGCCTCATCAACATGGCATTCGGGCGCAATCTGTCGCCGGTGATTCTCGCCACCATCGCGGCCGCCCTGATGTCGGGCGCGCTCCTGGTGCTCATCCTGACCGCGCCGATGGTCACGGGAGCCATGGTCTTTGCCGTTCTCTTCGGCCTCGGCAATGGCCTGTTCAGCATCGTGCTCGGCACCTTGCCGCTTCTGCTCTTCGGCAGCGAAGGCTATGGCAGGCTGCAGGGACGGGTCGCCTCGGCGCGTTTGATCATTTCGGCCACCGCACCCTTTGCGCTCGCCGCCGGCATGGCGCAGATCGGTCCCATTTGGTCCTTAGGGATCACCATGGCGCTCGGTGCCGGCACGGTACTGGCGTTTCTGGGAATTGGCCGCCTGATGCAGGCGAGGGGATAGACTCAGGCGCGGCGTCCGCTCAGCACCGCGAAGCGCCAGGACTTGAAGCTGCAGTCGACATCGCGCAAGCCCGCATCGCGCATCCAGACAAGCTGCGCCGCGACGGATGCGCAGCGATCGAAGGCCATGCGCTCGGCCGCGCGGGCGATCTCTTCCTCTGAAACACCGGCGGCACGGATGTCGGCATGCCAGAAACGGACATATCGCTCCTCGGCTTCCGGCGTCGGACCCAGAACCTGCTCGGCATTCACGAACAGTCCGCCCGGCCGCAACGCCCCGACGATACGGCCGAACAGCGATTGCTTGGCCGAATCGTCGAGGTGATGGATGGCGAGTGCCGACACGATGATGTCCCAGGGGCCATCGAGATCAGATGCGGCCATGTCGCCGATACCGAAGGTCACGGCGGGATTGCCGCGAAAACGCTCTTTGGCCTGGTCGAGCATGCCGGACGAGGCGTCGATCAGGTGCAGCCGGGCCTCCGGAAAGCGCTCCAGGACCATGGCCGAGAACAAGCCGGTGCCGGCGCCGATATCAAGCACGCGAAAGTCCTCGCGTGTCTTCCAGTCGTCGATCAGGCGCAAGGCCGCGCCGTAGAAATCGTCGAAGCAGGGGATGAGGCGGCGGCGCATCGCGTCATAGGCTTGCGCGTAACGGGTGAAGGCCGAGGCTGAGGGAACGGGAGTGCTCATGGTGGTGATCTTCGCCAATGTGGCGTCGCAAGGATAGAGCGAAGGCTCTGCGCCAGACGAAGACCAGTATTGCTTGATCTCGGCGCGCGTCACGCGTCGTCGTCGCGTGTCCATCGCGCCGCGGCGCGTATCTCCGAAGGTGTCGCGCCGTAGCGGCGCCGGAAGGCGCGATTGAAGTAAGACAGGTCGTTGAAGCCGGCCTCGAAGGCGATGGCCGTGATGGTCAGCCCCGCCAGACGCGGATCACTCAGCATGCGATGCGCGCGCTCGAGCCGTTGCGCCAGCATGAAGTCGGACAGTGACGTGCCTTCGCTCTCGAAAAGCTTGCGCACATAACGCGGTGACAGATGATGGCGCGCGGCGATTTGGTCGGTCGTCAGGTTCGCGCCATGCGCGGCAATGTCGGCCTTGATGGCGCGCAGCCGCGCCACCCGCACGCCGCGGCCGCGGGCGATCTCGGCGGCGTCGCGTGTGGCCCCCATCGCGATGGCCATCAGGTCGATCATGTGTGTCGCCGCGAGGTGCCACATCTCGGTGGGCGCCTCGCGATCGATGGCCTGCACCGCCTGCACATAATCGATCAGCAGCCGCATCGGCGCGCTGTCGGTGGGAAGTGGTCGCATGAAGACGGCACCCAGGTCGCCGACCAGGGGCGCCAGCTTGCGCATCGAGAAGCTCATATTGATGAAGTGCAGGCCGCCCGGCTGGATCTGGCTGATGCCGACTTCGCCGCCGCTCATGATCAGTGCTTGGCCTTCATTGACCGGCTCCTCGCGGCCGCGATGCTTCATCAAGCTGGTACCCGACCGCGCCAGGAGCAGGATGATGTCGTCATTGTCGATCAAGGCGGTCGAGCGATGCGCGCGCAATTGCGAGCTGGAGCCTGTGGCGATGCCGACACCGGGCAGGCCGCGCAGTATCATGTCGACGGCAAGCGGCGCCACCGGATCGACATCGACCTTGAGCACGGTGCGGCCATATATTTCGCGCATGATCTCGACGCGGTCGCGCGCCGGTAGGGCATCAGTCCGCAGTCGAAACGAGGCGGACTCGCTCATGGTGGTCATCAACACTCCCTGCCAGCCGGCGCCGTGATGCGTCAAGCTGAAGTCCAAGGGCTACGAAATGATTTGGCCGATTTGCAGGGCCTTTTGGGCCAATTTGAGGGCCGTTTAGTCCAAGCGGCGCATCTGGACCACCCTTAGCTTGTGGCCCGCTTGGCGAGGGCGGCACATTTGGCAAAGGACTCGAGATGTTTCATCTCAAACTCTGGAAGGTGCTGTCGGACGTTGCAGCCGCGCAATGCAATGCCCGCGTCTATTCCGTCACATTTCTGTTGGAGCGGCGCAAAAGGGAACATGAGCATGGCGAATCGCAGGAAACGTCCGGTGCCGACGAAAGGCAGCCGCGGTGAGTGAGCCCATGTCGTTACACATTCGCATCATTCTCATGTCCACCGTCGCCATCTGGCTGGTGATCCTCGGGCTTTTGAGTGGCGCCTTGGGCAGGGCGCCCTCGACCGATGGGGAGGGCGGTATACCGCGCGAGCTCGTCGGCAAGTGGGGTTATGCGGCGTCCGGCGGCAGCTATTGCACCGATATAGATGATTGCGCGGATGGCGATGGGGGCAGCGTCTCGTTCTCTTTCCATCGGAGCGGCCGGACCGACTATTTCCACTTCCAGTCCAGGCGCGTCGAAGGTTGCGGGCAGGTCCGCTCGCTCGCGCGCAAGAGCGGCAAGATCGAGATCAAGGGCGGCACCATCACTTTCCTGCCGGCGGTGGGGGTGTACAAGTCCATCAATGACTGCCGCCCCGATCTCACCGGCAGCTGGAGTTTTGAAGCGCAGGATCTGGAGCCGGTTGTGCTGCACTGGCAATTCGAGGACGGCAAGCTGCGCATCACTGATCCGGGCGGTGAAGCGAGTGGCGTCTACAGCCGGCTTTAGGGCGGCGGTGTCGACCGATCAGTCCTCGTCACCACCCTTGCAGGACTGCTTGTGCTGGTCGCGGCAGAGGGAGGCGCGCCAGGCCTCTCCCGTCGCTTTCCAATTCCAATTCGCACAGCCGGTGGCGGCGGTGAGGATGAAGAGGGTCACGAATATTTTGCGCATGATACGAGCCCGTTCCGCTCAAGGTTCGAGCCGGCAGCCGGCGCGCTTTATCATGTCGCTAAGGAGCAATGGCGTCGCGGCGATCTCGTTGCGGTCCTTGCGCCGGCTCGCGGCGGCGAGCGCCTGACGCGCCTGACTATCGCTCAGGCTCAGGAGCTTGCTGCAACGTGCGAGCTTGGCGTCGCTTCCCTCGGTGAGGAGGACGCCGGCGGCTTCGCCCAGCCCTGAAAGGTACGCCGTCAACACCTGGCGTGCCACTCTCTCGGCCGGCGCCTTGTCGAGCATCTCGATAACTTGCGCCACCGAGACCTGACCTTGTGCTGTCGAACTCGCTGCGATCGACGGCGATGACAGGCAGGTCACGGCAGCGACCAGGGCAAAGGAAGGGGTTGTCGGATGGCGCGGCAACGAATGACTCCTCAAGTGAGGGTCAGATTGATAGGCAGATAAAAATTATTGTCAAACAATAATTTTTGAAGTATTATGGGCTGGAGCAAAGGGAGTGTCGCATGATCGTTTCGACCGCCGACAACATTGATCCCATCCGGGCGAGACGGCTCAGCCGCATCCGGAGCCTCAGTCGAGTCATGGCCATCCTGTGTCTGGTGACGGCGCTCCTGCTCGTCGCGGCCATCGCCTATTATTGGTTGACGACACCGGCCGGGGCTCTTCTCGCGGCGGCCGGCGTGAACGGTAAGACGCCTCCCGATATCGGATGGGCTATCCGGTTCGGAGGCTTCGTCATTTCGATGATCCCGCTCGCCGCTTTGATCTATGGGTTGATGCAGGCGCGGCGTTGTTTCACCGAATTCGCAGGCGGGCGGATCTTTTCGATGCGGACGGTCGGCGGACTCAGGATGTTTTCCATCGCCATTGCGTTGTCGGCCTTGTTCAAACCTCTGGCGAGCGCCGCTTTGAGCGTGCTGCTCAGCTCGACCGCGGTTTCGGGAGGACGAACCCTGGCGCTCACCGTCGGGTCCGACACGCTGCTCACTCTGCTATTCGCCGGCATGGTCGCGGTCATCGCCTGGGTGATGACGGATGCGGTGGCGCTTGCCGACGAAAACGCCCAGTTCGTCTGAGGAGGGCGCTCATGGCCATCCGGGTCAGGCTAAATGTCATGCTGGCCGAGCGCAATGTGAAGTCGAAGGACCTGGCAGAGTATGTCGGCATCACCGAAGCCAACCTGTCATTGCTGAAGCAAGGCAAGGTGAAGGGCGTGCGCTTCGATACGCTCGAGCGGATCTGCCGGTTCCTGAATTGCCAGCCGGGGGATCTGCTGCGTTACGAAGAGGATGCGGCGACTTGAGATTGGGAACCTCCGGATAACGTGGGCCAACGCATTTGGACTTGGGGCGCGCTCCCTGCAGCCAGCGTGGTTAATCCAGGAACCTAATCGGAGCGACGACATTGCCGTAGGTACATGAATACCCGGAAGCGGAGCACCTTACGTGCAACATCAAGAAGCCGCAGCCGAGCATCACGGGCATCCTTATGTCCGCCTGCTCGCAATGACTGTTCTGTCCTTCATTGCCATGTATGTGCTGATGTATGCCATGGTGGACAAGCTTGCCGACGTCTATCCGAGCTGGAACCAGGCCTATATGGCGGCGCTAATGACGGCGCCGATGGTCATTTTCGAGCTGTTTCTGATGCGCGCCATGTATCCGCGCCGGTTGCTCAATGGCGTCATCGTCGCCGCGAGCCTGGTGCTCCTGGCGTTATCCTGGTTCGCCATACGCCAACAGTGGGGTATCGGCGACGAGCAATTTCTACGCTCCATGGTGCCGCATCACTCGGGCGCCATCCTCATGTGCCGTGAGGGCGCGCTAAATGATCCCGAGATCAAGGCTCTTTGCGACACGATCATCAGCGGCCAGCAGCGCGAAATCGACCAGATGAATGCGAAGCTGAATACCCTCAAATAACGCTGCGGGTTGGGCGAGAGTATTCGATGATCTATGCCTTAAGATTGATGTCAATCGTCTTTGTCGCCCTGGCATTCGTTCCGGCGGGTGCGCATCTGTTCTCGCTGACGAACAAGATGAGGCTCGATCGTGAGGGGTATGTCGCCGCCCAGCGCGCATATGACGGATGGAATCTGTTCGGCATCGTCGTCATCGCCGCGCTGCTGAGTACATTGGCGCTTTCACTGGCGCTCTATCGGAAGGGAGAGGCCTATGCGCTGCCCATGCTGGCCTTTCTCTGTATCGCCGTGACGCAATTGATCTTCTGGACCTATACGTTTCCGGCAAATCGAGAGACGCACAACTGGACGGCCTTGTCGGATGGCTGGGAGGCGGTCCGGTCGAGCTGGGAGTATTCGCACGCCGCCAGTGCCGTTCTCGTCTTCTTTGCTTTGCTCTTGCTCGGCGTCGCCAGCGTCAAGGAGTGATGATGCTTTTGGTCTCTCCACCGGGTCATCGGCGATGCACCGCGCGCTACCAGAGCGGTCAGTTCGGTGCGACGGGAAGCTCGATTTCGGTTACCTGCTCGAACACGGCAGCCAAAGCGGCCAATGTCTGCGGCTCGAAATAGACCTTCGACATTCTTGTTCGCCCGGTTGGACGCCGATCCCCGATGCATAGTCCCGCTTGCGCCAGCAGGGTTCAAGCGAAATCGCCTGACATATGGGTCAGTGCAAGGCGCGGTGTTTGAAAATTCCGACCTCGCGGCAGGATCGTCGGAAGAGAAAGTCCGCCGGAGCAAACCGACGGACAAGGCATTGGGGAGGATTGCAGAAGCGTTCCTACAACGCGATGGAGGATGGGAAGTTCCACTCAGCGTCAGGCGGCTTCTCTCCGCTCGGCGGCTGGGTTGACCGTCGCGGCGATTCCGCTCAGTTTTTCATCGGCTGCCTTTTCCTCGGCGAGACTCGCTGCGAGCAGATCCGCCGCGTCGGTGAGGCCGATCTCCCTGGCCCAGGCAATGAGCGCGCCATAGCGGGCGATCTCATAATGCTCGACCGCCTGAGCCGTGGCGACGAGGCCGGCATCCAGGACGGTATCGGCGTCGGCTTCTTCCATCACATGATCGCCTTCCTTAGTGAGTCCTTCCAACGCTTCGCATTTTTTGGCGCGCGGCGTCTTGTCCAGCATGGCGAAGACTTTCTCGATACGATCGACATGCCCCTGGGTTTCCTCGGCATGTGAGGTAAAGGCGTCGGCCAGCTCTTCGCTCGTGGCCTTCTTCGCCATCTTGGGTAGAATGCGGGTCAACTTCTTTTCGGCATAATACATGTCGCGCAGCGTATCCTCGAACAAGGCGTCGAGTGTGTCCAGAGCCATGGCGTCTCTCCTGGTTGGGGGTTGTGACGGCGGCAACACGTGATCGGCCGATATGTTCCATTTCTTCCGGAGAGGCCAGGCGGTACTGGAATGGAACCGCACGAACGCCTGATGGGTTCAGCCATCAGGAGATCAAGATGGATATCGCATCACAGCGAGGCGGTGCACCTCGGCGCAGCGAGGAAGAGCTCAAGGCGATCCGGCGGCTCATCGCCGAGAATGTTCCGCGTAAGGTCGCTGAACGGCTCGTGGATGAGATCGGAACGGATCCGGAGAAGCTCAAAGCCGCAGCCTGGGTCGAGATGAATTTGCCGCGAGCTTACGATGCCGGACATTGAGGCAACCTCGCCGGACCACAAGCCTCAGCGCAAATATGCGCTGCATGACCTGCGGTTCGGGCGGTATGGCTTTATCTGGTTTACCGGCGGCTTCTTTGTCATTTCGTTGCTCGGCCATTGGGTGTTCGGATGGTTTGCTTACGTGAACGAACAGGCGTCGACCCGGCAGGCGTTTTCGCTCGCGGCCTATACGATCCTGATGATGCGCGACACGCTGGAGAATTGGCAGTCCGAGTTTCTCCAGCTCATCTGGCAGGTCGGCGGATTGGCCTTTCTTCTGCATATCGGCTCGCCCCAGTCCAAGGAAGGCGACGACCGCAAGGAAGCCAAGCTCGACGCCATTCTAGAGGCGGTCGATCGCGACAAAGGAAAGGCGATCATCGATGAGCTCGACAAGGAGTTCCAGCGCTATTCCTGATGGCAACAGGAACAAATGCTTCCGTGATGTGTTGGCGCGGGGTGACTGATCCCTCAACAGGAGTGAGACATGAATCGCGATCACGACAATCAGCAGCGTGGACAAGGTCAAGGCGGGCAGCAGCAGCAGGGTAACCCGACACAGCGTCCCGGCCAGGACCAGCAGGGTGGCGGGGTGAAAAACCCCGGTCAACAGCAGCAGCAGAATCCAGGGCAGAAACAAGCGCCCCAGCGCGATGAAGAAGACGATCGTACCCCGGGCGGCCTGAACAAATAGGCCGTAAGGGGAGGTCCGCTCACGCCAACGAGCGGGCCTCCCCGGTGCGCCTGCCGTAGACCGTTGCTCGCCGGATGTTCCCTTTCGGCGCTTCCCTATTGTAGTTTAAAGGACACGATCATATCGGAAGTCGTCATGCTGAAATGGGCACTCATATTCTTCGTGGTATCGATCGTCGCTGGTGCCTTGGGCTTTTCCGGTGTTGCCCGTGGCGCCGCCGGCATCGCCAAGATTCTCTTCGTGCTGTTCCTCATTCTTGCCGTCATCGTCCTCATCATGGTTTTCGCCGGCATAGCGATCGTCAGCTGAGTGAAGAAGCTTCCTGTCTTGCATGCCTCAGCGGTCTGCGACTGATCGTGCGGACATAGGCCGTAGCCCGCAAGAGCAGAACCATCACGACCAGCGCCGCGAACCAGGGCTGAAGCGGGTTCGGGGCGGGGACCGCGCGGTGAAAGCTGAGGAAGTGGACGAAGAGAAAATAGGCGACATGCGCGACTGTCAGCCACCAGAGCGGCAGCACGCCCATCTGGAGGAACTTCCAGCCTGATGCGCCCAGCCTGCGCAGAGCAAGATCGCTCGATGTCATGGCGAGCAGAATGACCAGCGCCAGCGCTATGAGGCCGATCGCATTTGCCAGCGCGAATCCCTGTTGAAACATCACATAGGTCTCGCGCGTTGGATGCCATTCGAAACCGAACAACCGCATGAGGTCGAAGTCGACCCAGCCGACGAGGATGATGGCGGCATGGACGAGCGCGTAGAGGCAGGCATGGATGCCGAGGGCGCGCCGATAGGGCAGCAGCGACGAGAAAACACGGAGGAGTCGTGAAAATGGTCCGAGGCTGACGGACAAGACGACCAGCATGAGGGAGACATCCCCGACGGCGCGATTCCAGCGATGCATGGGGCTCCATTGCGCATGTACCCACGCGAAGGCGGCGAGCAGGCCCAGTCCGAGCATGATGACCAGGAGATGCCGAAATAACGGCCGTCCGGAAGTTCCGGTCATTATCGTCATGCGATTTCGTTTCCGGCCGGCACCAGGGGCTTTTCCTCGTTCGGCGGATCGTTTCGCCAAGCGCGGTAAGAGCGCCATAACCGATAGGCCGCATAACCCATGAAGGCGACGCCGAGTGCTGCGAGATAGGGCCGCAAAGGATCGAACCAGGTCAGGAGCGCCTGGCCGCCGAAGATCAGCATCAGCACCTTGTTGCAGGTGGGGCAGGCGATCCCGAGAAAGCTCGCCAGCCCGCCCCCGCTTGTTCCGCCGAGGCGACAACGGGGAACCCACAAGGCCGCGGTCGTGCCGCCGAAGAAGGCCATCAGGGCCGTCGCCGCCAGCTCCCATGGTCCGATCGGCGTCATGCGGACGAAAAACGGATTTTCCCACACGGCGGCGATGGTTCCGACCAGTGTGAAGAGTGCGATGCCGACCAGCACGCCGCGCAGGCCGCGTTGAATCAGCTCGGTCGGCGTGAAGCTCATGATATACCTCGTGCGGCGCGCACGATGAAGCTTGTCAACGTGGCAAGGTCAAACCGCATCGGCACAGAGGCCGTCACAAAATGGTGAAGCGAGAACTTCAGCGCCGGCTGAATTCCTCCACGAGAAAATCGAGAAAGACGCGGATTTTCGGCGCGAGATACTGGCGTGACGGATAGATGGCGTAGAGCGTGGTTTCCACCGCATGCCATTCTTCCAGCACCGCCTCGAGCCGGCCAGTGCGCAAATCATCCGCGACATAGGGGGCGGGGATCAGGCTGAGGCCAAAGCCCTCGCGCAGTGCATCGCGCACCGCGAGGCTCGAGGTGACCGAGTAGCGGGCCTCGACGACGACCCGTTGGCTGCGGCCGTCCTTGGTGGTGAATTCCCACAGATTTGCATGGCCCGACAGGCTGAAACGAACGAAGTCATGCGACATCAGGTCGGACGGCGTCTTAGGCCGGCCATGCGCCGCAAAATAGGAGGGCGCCGCGCACAGCACATGCGGCATCACCGCGAGCTTCTTGGCGATCAGGCTCGTATCCTCCAGCCGGTCGCTGCCGCGGATGGCGAGGTCGTAGCCCTCCCGGATCAGATCGACGCGCCGATCGTCGAGCTGAAGGTCGAGCGTCAGCGCCGGATAGCGTGACAGGAAGCGCGGGATGGCGGTGGAAAGGCAGACGAGCGTGACGGTCATCGGCGCGCTCACGCGCAAGATACCGCCGGGCTCCTGCCGGGTGGGCTGCAAGACCTCGTCTGCCTCCGCGAGGGCGTCGAGGCCACGTGTCACATGCTCCAGATAGAGGCGGCCTTCTTCGGTCAGCGCCATGCGCCGGGTGGTGCGGTTGATGAGCCGCGCGCCGACATGCGCTTCGAGCTCGGCGATATTCTTGCTGATCGCCGCCGCGGACAAATTCAGGCGCCGGCCGGCTTCGGCGAAGCTCCTCAGTTCCGCCACCTGGCGGAAGACCTGCAATGCCGTGAATCTATCCACTTATTATTCTCCAACAGTAAATAGTATCTTCTCTCCTTAGTTCATTATCTTCTGTTGGTGAATTCTCTATCTCAAGTCCGAACGCCACATCAGTTCGGATCTCCAAATATGACCAACCCCACCATTGCCCTGATCGAGAAGCGTGTGTCGGCCAACCGGTTCGATGCCGGCCACACCTTGAGCGAAACCGAGATCGCCGAGCTGGCGCGCCTCGCCGCCAGGGCGCCGTCCGCCTACAACCTGCAGAACTGGCGTTTCATCGCGGTGCGCACGCCCGATGCGAAGACGCGCCTGCGGCAACTCGCCCATGGTCAGGCCAAGGTAGCGGAGGCGGCCGTCACCTTCATCATCTGCGGGCATCTGCCGGACCATGCCGACATCCCGACGCGGCTGCGGCCTTTCATGGAGGAGGGCTTCATGCCGGCTTCCATGGCGACGGACTGGAAGGAGGGGGCCCGTGTGCAATATGTCGACCCGCGGGCGGCTCGCGATGAAGCGGTGCGCTCGGCCACCTTCGGTGCCGCGACGCTGATCCAGGCCGCCGAGGCCATGGGGCTCGCCACGGGTCCGATCGGCGGCTTCGATGCGGCAGGTGTCACGCGCGCCTTCGGCCTGCAAGCCCATGAGATCCCGGTGATGCTCGTAGCGGTCGGCCGCGCCGCACCGGGAAACTGGCCGCAGAAGCCACGCCGTCCGCTGCATGAGGTTCTGCACATATCATGAAGACTAACCCCGCCGACCTGCTGCTCACGGCGATCGCGCCGGCGATCTGGGGCAGCACCTATATTGTCACCACCGAATTCCTGTCGGGCTTCTCGCCGATGACGGTCGCCATGTTGCGGGCCCTGCCGGCCGGTTTGCTGCTGCTGCTCATCGCGCGACAGCTGCCGAGCGGCATCTGGTGGCTGCGCGCCTTCATCCTCGGCGCCCTCAATATCGCGATCTTCCTAAGCCTGCTGTTCGTCGCCGCCTATCGGCTTCCGGGTGGAGTCGCGGCGACAGTGGCGTCCGTGCAGCCGTTATTCGCTGTCTTTCTTGCGGCCCTTCTGCTCGGCAGTCCGATCCGCCTCCTGTCGATCCTTGCCGCGCTCATCGGCATCGGCGGTGTCGCGTTGCTGGTGATGGCGCCTCATGCGGCGCTCGGTCCGGCCGGCGTGGCGGCGGGGCTCGCCGGGGCGGCGGCCATGGCGCTGGGCAGCATATTGACGCGCAAATGGCGGCCGTCCGTGCCGCTTCTCACCTTCACAGCCTGGCAGCTTACCGCCGGCGGCCTCCTGCTGGTCCCGGTCGTGCTTCTGTTCGATCTCGCTCTTCCGATGCCGACGGCCGGCAACCTGCTGGGGCTCGCCTGGCTCGGCCTGATCGGCGGCGCCTTGACCTATGCGCTGTGGTTTCGCGGTATCGGGCGGCTGGAGACGACCGTCGTATCATCACTGCTGTTTCTGAGTCCGCTGACGGCGGTGCTGCTTGGCTGGGTTTTTCTCGATCAGGCGCTGAGCCTCGTCCAGGCCGCCGGCATCGTTTTGGTCATCGGCAGCATCTGGCTCAGCCAACGGGCCAGCGGATAACCGGACTTCGGGTGCCTCTTGCCAATCGTTCCCCTTGCGTTAGCCTGTAAGCGACTACGCCTTCGTGACATCGATTTCTGGTGATGGACGATGCGACATCCGCGACTTGGCCTCATTCTGCTTTCTTTGCTCCTTTCCGCATCCGTTGGTGGTGGCGCACGGGCTGAGGGAGGTGTCGACTGCGTCAAGAATCAATGCGAGGCCAAGGGGCGAAGCTGCGTCGAAACTCTCTATGTGGCGTATGAGGCCTGCATGAAGGCCGGAAACAAGAAATGTGCGAGCGCGCTGCCGGCCGACAAGTTCAATTGCCTCAGGACGGAGCTCAAACCCTGCGCGTCGGCGCGTAACGAGAAACAGGATGCCTGCCTCGCGGAGGTGCGCAGCTGTTATGCCTCATGCGGCCCTCTCGAGTCGGGGCGTGCCGATTTCTGGTGCGTGGGCGAGTTGGCGACGAAGACGACGGGCGCGTTTTGCGCCGCTGACCCGGCCGATGCCCGTCTGATGGACAAGTGCGACAAGGCTTTCAGCAGCGAAGGGCAGGTGGGCTCGATGACTTGCGAGCCGCTTTAGGCGAGATATCGCCTCGCGATCAGGATTTCCGCCCGCAAGATCGCGGCGCGGTCCGTCTTCTCCAAACGCTCGAATTCGGCGATGGCGACCTCACGGTCGCGGATCTCCGCCAGCAGCACCTGGCTAACCTGCGTGTGATCGAGAAGAAGCCGTTCGATCTCCGCCGATCCGCTGCGAAAGCGATGGAAGGTTAGTCCCGTGTCCTGCATTTGCGTGGGCGGCGCTTCGGCATTGTCGATCGCCGCGACGAGCGCGCGGATGAGCTTGGCTTCGTGCGATCGCTTGCCCTTCATCGCGGCGCGCAGATCATCCCGCAGCCGGGTTTTCATGGTCTCCGCCGCATTTTCGTGCTCAGCCATACCCATGCGCCTTTAAATTGCATTGCTCTATCATTGTGGCGGATTTAGAACGCGTCCTTAGGTTGTGGTGTATGAAATAGGCTACGCGCCGCTTCCCGATGGCCTGAAAAGATTGACCGCTCGCCTCGATTGTGGCCAACCTAACATAAATGATGGGGACGGGAATGAAACAGGGACTGCTGATCGGGGCCGCAATTTTTCTGTCGCTCTGTGGAACGGCTCAGGCCGAGGTGGGTAGGGCCAGCGCCAATCCGGGTGAATGGTTCCTGGGCTTCACGGCGGGTGGCGGCAACGTCTGGGGCTCTGAACATGAGGCCTATATGAAAGGCACCAGCTCGGACTCGAGGCCGGTGAATTTCGACGAAGGCGATTTCATCTCGGGAGGCGCCGAGATCGGTTACCGTTTCGAAGATCCCGCCGGATGGATCGACCGGGTGGAGCTCAATCTTGATCTCGGCAGGCTGTCGCGCAATATCGATCGCGACTCGACCTCCGCCTTCTTCGCGCTGATGGAGGATGCTGGCAACCGGGATGCGTTCGGCGTGTTCAATTTCTTCGACCCGCAACTGCGCGTCGACGGAGAAGAAGAGACCACTCAGATAGAAACCCGTCTCAGCTTCAAGAGCCTGCTGCTCGATACTGACGATCATACGCTCGTCGCCAGCGTCGAGCCGTTCTTTCGCTATCAGAACACCGACAGCCTCACCGAAGTGACCCGGAGCTCGGATCCAGACCGGAATTACGGCCGGCGGCGCGACGATATCGACGCCGAGTATTATGGATTGCAGGTCGCGATCGAGATGGAGAAGCCGCTGTCGGAAAAATTGAGCCTCGTCGGCCGCGCCTCGGCGGGAGGCTATTATGTCACTTCCGATATCGGCTCGACTGCGCAGTTTCTGAGTAGCTCCGCCACCAGCATATCCGCGGACGGTGATGAATGGGGCGGGCGTTTTGGGGGCGCACTCGGCATCAAGGTGCCTCTGTTCTATAAGGGGGCCAGCCTGACGCTGCTCGGCACGGTCGACTACATGACCGACGTCGCCACGATTGATCATATCCCTATGTTCACTCGGCCACCTACCGAGCCGACGAAAGCCGCCTTTGACGACCAGATCGAGCTGGGCGGCAAGGTCGGTCTAGTATTTCCCCTGCGGTGAGACGGCTTTGCGCGCGACGATGTACGGGCGGTGTTCGCCGCGCTTCGTTGCGTGGTCTTCAATGGCCGTGATCTCGAAACCGGCACCCTTGATGATCTCCGTCAGCTCCGTCGCCCGGAACACGCCGGCATAAGGGGCCTTGCCGATCATTCGCATCAAGGGCAAGGCGAGCTTGATGAGCGGGTTCATATCCCCGACGCAAGGCGTCTTGGAGATGAGCAAACCCTCCGGCGCGAGCAAACTGCGGATGTGGGCGAGGGTGCCGGACAGGTCACGGACCAGATGGAGATAGTTGAACCCGAGGACGGCGTTGAATAATGCCGGCTCGGGCGTGATCTCTTCAGCGACCGCGGTGCGGAAGGCAAGAGTGGCGACTGGTGTGGCAGCGTGTTTTTCCTCGGCGATCGCGATCATACGACTGGATATATCGGTCGCGAGATAAGCCCCGACGTCGCGCGCAAGCCGCAGCGCCGTCGTTCCCGTTCCACAGCCCAATTCCAGCACCCTGTCGTCCAATCGCAAAAAGGCGCTGGTCCGCGCCAGCGTGCGCTCGTATCCGGCCTGATCCCCGATCGCGCCCGCCGCATATTTCCGCGCCGTCCGGTCCCAGAAGCGCGCGTCACGTGATATGGTCATGATGAGCTATTCCTCGAATGCCAATCTCGCCAGGGGAGGCCCAGATCCTTCCTGTTTTTGACGCGACCATGGCGGCCCGTGGTGGCCCACGCAGATTTCGATCAATGGATGGCGCAACCTTTGGTGGATATTGGTGCGGGTACGATCTCAAGAGTGGGCGTCTATTGCAAAATCCCCACAGGGCCAGATTATTTCCGAATGTAATCAACCCGTATTTGATTTGCTAATGTTTACTCGCGATTATCCTGATTCGAAGGGCGGTGCCGTCTGACGCAGGCACGCAACGGTTTGTGACATTGCGTTCGTAACACATCAAAAATCTGTTCCAGCGCTTCACTTCTCATCGAAAAATCCAGGGGCAATCATGACGGCGGGCGGCGATACCAGCGGTATTCGTGGATTTCGGACCAGATGCCTTTTCGCGGGCGTCAGTTCTGTTGCGCTCATGATTGTCGGCGTGCTGATTTCACCGGCCCAGGCATCTAACTACGTAGCGTCAAATTCGGCGGAGCTGCGACAGGCTATTCTCGACGCCAGTACCGACCCTGATCCCAACGCGACGATCACGCTGACGCAGTCCATTGCGCTGACAGACAGTACACTCTTCGCGGCGCTCAACGGCAAGAACATTACCATCGACACAGCCGGGTTCACGCTCTCCGGCCATGACGTCGCCGCCGGCGACACACCGCCCGGCAGCATTGGCTTTCCGGCCGGCACCGGCAGCGTGACGATCATCGGCAATCTCATCGGCGGCAATGCCGCCTCCGACCCGAACGCCGCTCGTGGCGGTACGGGTCTGGCAGGTGAGGGCATAAGCATAACGAACAACGGATCCATCACCGGCGGCGCCGGCGGCGGTCACCCCACCAACGGCAATGCGGGCGCCGGCGGCACGGGCGTCGACCTGAAGAACGGGACTCTGATCAATAACAACGTCATCAAGGGCGGGCTTAACGGCGATTCGGTGACCGGCGGCCCGATGCTTGATGGCCCAGGCGGTATCGGTGTCCGTCTGGAAGGCGGCACCGGGCATGTGAACAACGGCACCATCCAGGGTGGCGACATTGTGGGCACCGCGCGGGGCGATCAGGGACTCCACCTTAGAAGCGCCACTCTCACCAACAACGGCACGATACGCGGCGGCGGACAAAACTCATCCGCGCCCGGATCAAATGCGGATGGCGTCTATCTGTACGACAGCAGCACCATCATCAACAACAGCACGGGTGTGATCAGAGGCACAGACGCCCCAGGAACCCAGGTCGATGGAGACGGGATCAGCTTCTTCGCAGGCGACAACACGATCATAAACCGTGGACTCATTTCCGGCGGCGGTGACGGCGTGACCTCGGGCAGCGGGAACTACGGCATTGTCTTCGCCAGCCCCACCCTGTCCACCGGAACGATTACAGTCGTCAATTCGGGCACGATCCGGGGCAATGGCAATACCACGCGGGATCAGGCGATCCGGGTGAACCGCGCCACTCTGGTGCTGGAATTGCAGGCCGGTTCCGTCATCGAAGGCAATGTTCTCGCCAACAGCTCCGGGACGAACGATATCCTACGCCTCGGCGGTGCTGCAGACGACACCTTCGATGTCTCGGCCATAGGGGCTGCGGCGCAGTATCGGGATTTCAACATTTTCGAGAAGACCGGAGCCAGCACCTGGACGATCACCGGCCAGGCGACGGAGGCGTCGCCATGGAACATCAAAGCCGGCACCCTCCTGGTGTCAGCGGGGGCCGACACCGGGGACGGCCCGATTGATATCGAGGGCGGCATTCTCGCCGGCGCGGGGACTGTCGGAGCGACGAGGCACCGGGTCGGCGGCGGTATCGCGCCCGGGGTCAATGGCATCGGCACGCTCACCGTCGATGGTAATTATACGGGAGAGGGTGGCCTTCTCTCGATCGAGACGGTTCTCGGCGGTGACGGCTCCGCCACGGACCGCCTGATCGTCAATGGTGGCACGTCGGGCAACACCCAGGTCGTGGTCTCCAATCTCGGCGGCGCTGGCGCACAGACGCAAGAGGGCATCAAGATCGTCGATGTGGGCGGCACATCCGATGGCGTATTCTCCCTTATCGGTCAGGCTGTCGTGAACGGCGAGCAAGCGGTCCTGGGCGGTGCTTATGCTTACAGCCTCCACCAGGGCAGCTTCAGCGATCCGGATGACGGCGACTGGTATTTGCGCTCGATCGGCTTCTCGCCCACGGCCACGGCTTACGAGTCCTATCCGGGCGTGCTCCTCGGTCTCATCGACATGCCGACGCTGCAGCAGCGCATCGGTAATAGCTATCTCCCCAATGCCGGGAGCAGGACCGACGGGTTCACGGCACCTCAGCCAGCCGCGGATGTTCCCGGGCAGGCTCCTCCGGCCAATCTCTGGACGCGGATCGAAGGCGCCTTTGGCCATTATGAGGGCAATAGCGACACCGGCACCGAGTATGACCTCGATCGCTATCGCGTGCAGGTTGGCATCGACGGAAGGCTGAGCGAGGCGGACAGCGGCATTTTGATTGCCGGCATCAACGCTCAATATGGTCGTGCCAACGCCGATCTGTCGTCCGACAGCGGTGACGGTGACAATGCGACGGACAGCTACGGTGGTGGGCTCACGCTCACCTGGATCGGCGCCAGTGGTTTCTATGCCGACGCTCAGGCAATGGCGCATTACCTTGAGAGCGATCTGACCTCGGCTGCCGTGGGCGACCTTGTGAGCGACAATGCGGGCTGGGGATATGGTCTGAGCCTCGAACTCGGCAAGAAGCTCGCGTTCGCCGAGGCGGTATCGATCACCCCTCAGGCACAGCTTGCCTATAGCTCCGTCGACTTCGATGATTTCACCGACCCCCTGGGTGTCGAGGTCTCGCAGGAGGATGGCGAAAGTCTCAAAGGCCGCTTAGGGCTGGCGCTCGGTTACGAGAGCCGCGACGCGGGGGACACACGTGGTTACGTCTACACCATTGCCAACCTGACTTATGAGTTCCTCGACGCGCAGTCGGTGGCGGTCGCCGGTGTCGAAGTTGAATATCGACCGGACGATTTTGGCGGCGAGCTTGGTTTCGGTGGCAGCTATGAGTGGTCCGGCGGAGCATATGCCGTGCATGGCGAGGCGCTGGGACAATCGAGCTTCGAAGGCAGCTTCGGCGTGAAAGCCTCGGCAGGGATCGCGGCGCGGTTCTGAGCGTCGTCTCCGCCTCAGTCGCGGACTCAGGAGGATCTTTATGCTCATGCCGGCTACAACTGGCGGAGCGACAGTTTGGTGCTGGGTGTGCGCTCATATCCGGCCGGATCGCCGACCGCGCCCGCCGCATATTTCCGCGCCGTCCGGTCTCAGAAGCGCGCGTCGCTTGATATGGTCATGATAGAATGTTGTTCCTCCAACCTGGCGCGGTCGAGGCAGGCTAGTTCCATCGCCGGCTCCGTCCAAAGTCAATTCAATTCTAGGAAGGGGGATTTCTCCAGCAGGATGACGTTGGGGGATGTGTAGCCTTCCTGTCACACCTCAGTCGAAATCGCTCTGCGTAATATCGGCTGGAATTGACGCTGCGCTCGTTTGAGAGTTGAAATCCTCAGGGATGCAACCGCTGGGTGGAATCATGTTTAGAAAGTGTCTCTTGATTGGTTCGGTATCCGTGCTGTTCAGCGCCGGGGCGCAGGCAGCCGATATCATCGAGCCGACGGCCTATGACTGGACTGGCCCCTATGTCGGCCTGCAAGCCGGCTATGCCTGGGGCGAGAATGATCTCAAGGCGGGCAATGTCGAAGACATCATCAACATCAACGCCGCGCTGCAAGATGCCGCGACCATCGAGGGCGAGGACGGCACTTTCGATCTCGACGGGTTCGTCGGCGGCGCCCATGCCGGCTACAACTGGCAGAGCGACAGTCTTGTTCTGGGTCTCGAAGGCGACATCGAATATGCCGATCTGAACGACGACGTCGACATTCTGAGCGAAGATGGCAGCGGCGACCTTGTCGGTGTGGATGAGGTGGAGGTCAACTGGCTCGGTTCGCTGCGGCTGCGTGCCGGCTTTGCCGCCGACCGCGCGCTTTTCTACGCCACAGGTGGTCTTGCCGTCGGCGGCGCCAAGCTGACCGCCAACGACGAAGACGGCGACAAGTTTGACGACGAAAGCGCCACCAAATGGGGCTGGACGATCGGCGGTGGCGTCGAATATGCCTTCACCGACGAACTGAGTGGTCGCATCGAATATCGCTATACCGATCTCGGGAAAATCAACGTCCGGAGCGAGGAAGAGAATGTCGACGACGAAGCTGACCTGGCATTCCACGCGGTTCGCGCCGGCCTGAGCTGGCATTTTCAATAAATTCTCGAATGAACGCAGTCAGGGGCGCTTCGGCGCCCCTTTTTCATTGGGCTGGATCGCCCTTCGCTGCGGCACGAAAGAACGCCGCAGAAATCAGCCAAAGCGCTGTAAAGAGACCGCAGAACAACAAAGCTCTGAACGAGCCGTCTGGCAGGCTCGCGCTCGACGGATCGGTCGCAATGGCTACGCCCAACAATGCCTGCATGATGGCTACGCCGAGCATGGTCCGCGCCATGCCTGCGGGCTGAAACCAGGCGGAGAACCCACCCACCACCGCCGCCATGATCAGCAGGAAAAAGCCAATGGCATTACCGTCATCGCGAACAATGGTGGTCCATACCGTAAGTAGTGACGTTACGAGCGCGACGGCCACTCCCGCGCGATAGGTCCGGCTTCCGCCCATGCCGCCCCGTTCGCGAGATCCAGTCATGTGCTTGTCCTCCAATGGGGAATACAGTCTTGTTTCCGCGACGAAGACGGGCAATACGACTATGCTGTTGCCCTCTCATAGATCTCCTGCTCGAAAGGCGAAAGAGTCGGGATCTGGATCTGATCCTTCAGCATGCTGCATGTCTGGGCAAGCCGGGCGCGCAGGGTGGAGTCAGGCGCCCAACCCATCGCGTATAGCCGCGAAGGTTCGGCCAGCCGTCGGGGCAAATCGCCACCTCTGTGATGATCACCTCGAGCGACGTTTCAGGACAGCAGATTTTCTCGCTGTTTCCTGCTTTGCACCACTAGATGCCTAATGTCGTCGCCAAGCTCGCCATTCTGCCAAGCAGTTTCGTCTTCGACTGACCCGCCAGCGGATTTGACAGCCTTCAACGCATAGGCAGCGGCTACCAAAGAGTGGTCCGCAAAGTGTGCGGTCGCGACAGCCTGAGCAATGGATCGAGCTAATGCAATTGATGTTGGATGCTCATAACTTCTCGCGGCGGCATGAGCAGCGACCGAAGCCTTTTGCGCGACACCCGTAGGTTCCTCGCCGGCTTGCCATTTTCTGCCTATGTCCAGGGCCTGTTGCAGCCGTGGGTCAACATCGTCGGGCATCAGCGGCAAGACGTGTTCCACACAATTCAATGCCCAGCGCATAAGTGACCTATGTTGCGCTTGCGACAGCGGTCCCCCTCGATGTTCAGCAATGAATCGTTTGTCTCGCATACGACAGAAGTGGCGGAGAGGGAGGGATTCGAACCCCCGGAGGGCGTGAACCCTCAACGGTTTTCAAGACCGCCGCAATCGACCGCTCTGCCACCTCTCCGTCTGGCCCTCACATAGCATTGCTGAGGAGGGGCGCAAGGGCCTGGCGGGTTGGGGCGAGGGCGCGCGACATTCTTCCGTGTGGTTAATGCGCAAACTGTGGAACCAAACCGAACTGTTTGTAGTTAAAGGGAAAACAGGGGTGGCACTGTCACTTGTTGAAGCGCGGCACGCCGTAAACTCGACACGAATTTGCCACGCAACCGGCTAAACTGACGTTCATGCACCTGTGACAAACCGGGGGGATCGGCTTATTCTCCCATTATCGACACAAGATTCTGGAGATCAACAATGAAGACCATCAGCCTTGCCGTTCTCGGCCTGCTGGCCACCACCGGCTTCGCCTTCGCGGCTGATCCGTCGGGCACGTGGCGCCTGGACAATGGCAAAATAACCGTGAAGGTCCGTCAGTGCGGCGGCGAAGTCTGCGCCAATATCGTGGGCCTCAAGGAGCCGACCTATAAGGACGGCAAAGCGAAGATCGACAAATACAACAAGAACCCGGCGCTGCGGAACCGCCCGCTCATGGGCCTGGCCGTGCTCAGCAACATGAAGCCGACCGGCGATGGCACCTGGGCCGGTAATATCTACAACGCCGATGACGGCCGCACCTACAATGCGACCATGACGATGAGCGGCAATACCATGAAGCTGAAGGGCTGCGTCGCCGGCATCTTCTGCAAGACGAACACCTTCAAGAAGGTCAACTAAGCGCGGCCGGCGCGCGGTTTCGCACCGCGCGCCGCGCTCCGCCCACGGACGGCGCGTCAGCCAGAGTGCTGACACATTTATTACCCAGACTCAGACCCCGAAGTGATGAAGTGACTGGGAGTCCGCCGATGAAACGCAAATTGGGTCTCGCTTTGGCCGGCATGAGCTTTGCCGTCTTCGCGTCCCTGGCCGCAGCCCAGACGCTCGACACGCTGCCTTTCAGCAAGAAACTGGCGCTCGCCAAGGCCGGCGATGAAGAAGCGCAGATCGCCGTCGCCATGGCCTATGAAAAAGGCGAAGGGGCCAAAGAAAGCAAGCTCGAGGCGTCGAAGTGGTATGGCAAGGCAGCCGATCAGGGCAATGCCGACGCCCAATATCGCCTCGCCACGCTGTTCCACGAGGGGGCTACCGGGCTCAAGAAGAATCCCGAACGCGCCTTCAAGCTCTATCAGTCCGCCGCCAAGCAAGGCCACACCGAAGCCCAGAACTGGCTCGGCTATTGCTACCAGAACGGCCTTGGCGTGAAGCAGGACGACAAGGCGGCGGTCGAATGGTACCAGAAGGCCGCCGACGGCAAGCTCGCCATCGCCGAGAACAATCTCGGCCTCATGTATCTGGGCGCCAAGGGCGTCGACCAGGATTACCGCAAGGCCTTCGACCTGTTCGAGCGTTCGGCCAATCAGGGCTATGACTGGGGCATGAACAATCTCGGCGGCCTCTATGAGAAGGGCTGGGGCACCGAGCAGGATCTCGCCAAGGCGCTGTTCCTCTACAAGCAGGCCGCGGCCAAGGGCAACGAGGCCGCCGCGAGGAGCGAAAAGCGGCTCGAGCCGCAGGTCATCCAGGCCGGCGGCGCGCCCGCTGCCGCGGTGGAGCCGACGAGCGCCAAGCCGGATCAGCCCGGCGTCACGACCACGCCGGCCCAGAATGAAGCGAAGCCCGCCAGCAGCGACGGCAGCACCAGCCCGCCGCCGCTCAGCGCCGCCAATCCGCTCGACGCCAAGCCCCAGGAGAAGCCGGCGGCGGAGGCCGCGCCAGCACCCGCACCGGCGCCCGAGAAGAAGATTCAATCCGACTCGTCAGGCGGCTGAACTGGTTTATCGATAGCCCAGCCGCATTTAGGGGACGTTTCGTCTTTCATTAACCATGTCTGTGAACGCCGCCTTTACGGGCGTGACGGCAAAACTTTCCCCGCGCGTATCGCGCATCGGGCCGGGGGGCCCGTGAGTGGGGAAGTGTTTACATGCGTCGGCTGCTTCAATCTTCGGCTGCAATCATCGCCATTGGTCTGATCGTGGCCGGGTGCTCATCGTCAGCAAAGAAGAAGGATCCGTTCGCCGGCATCGGCAGTCCCTATTATGCGAAATCTGGTCCGTTGCCGAAAGGCGGCGGACGCTATCACGTCGGCAAGACCTATGAGGTGGCGGGCGTCAGCTTCACGCCCAAGGAACAGCCGAATTACGACAAGACCGGCGTCGCCTCCTGGTATGGGCCGCAGTTTCACCGCCGCATGACGTCGAACGGCGAATGGTTCGACATGAACGAACTCACCGCCGCGCATGCGACCCTGCCGCTGCCGAGCTACGCCAAGGTCACCAATCTCGCGAATGGCCGCAATGTCGTCGTGCGCATCAACGACCGTGGGCCCTTCGTCGGCACCCGCATCATCGACATGTCGCGCAAATCGGCCGAGGTCCTGGGCTTCAAGCCGCAGGGCAAGGCGCAGGTGCGCGTCCAATATATCGGGCCGGCGCCGCTCAACGATCAGGGCCAGCATCTCGCCGCGATGAACCGCGAGTTGCGCAACGGCACTCCGCTGCGCCAGATGATGGCGGCGGCCAATGGCGAGATCTCCGGCGGCAGCGGCCTGCAGGTCGCCGCGGCGACGCCGTCCTTCGAGCCGTCGCCGGTCTATCAGCCCACCATCGCGTCGGCGACCAATGACTACCAATCGCCCGAATATTTCGTGCAGGTCGGGTCCTTCGCCGATCCCTACAACGCGCAGCGCGCCCGCGAGGAGCTCGAGAATTCCGGCCCGGTCCAGGTTCAGGAGCTGACGGGATCGGGCGGACCGCTCTATCGCGTCCGTATCGGGCCGATGACCAACGAAGGCCAGGCGCAGATTGCGCTGCGCCAGGCGGTCGATCTCGGCCATCCCGATGCGCGTCTCATCATGGCCAATGCGGCATTGTAGTTCCCGCAGGTCTATCAGCTTGCCGTAACAGTTGATTTCGGCGGGGGAGGCTCTTAGCTTCGCCTCATGATCATGCATCGCCTGCTTGCCGCCGTCTGCGCCGTCCTGTTCCTCGTGGTTGGTGCAGGCGCCCAGACAATACCGCTGCCACCGCCGCTCGACACGACAGTGCCGAACGCCATCCTCATCGATGCGCGCACCGGCAATGTCTTCTACGAGAAAAATGCCGATCAGCTGATCGCTCCGGCCAGCACCAGCAAGCTGATGACGGCGATCATGATCTTCGATGCGCTGAAAGCGGGCAAGCTGACCCTGGATCAGGAGTTCCTGATCAGTGAGGATGCCTGGCGGCGCGGCGGGGCGCCGGCCGGCGGCTCGACCATGTATGCGGCGCTGAATTCACGGGTGAAGCTCTCGGATCTCATCCAGGGCATCATCGTGCAGTCGGCCAATGACGGCTGCATCGCGGTCGCCGAGGGCATGTCGGGATCGGAACCGGCCTTCGCCGATCAGATGACGCGCCGGGCGCGGGCGCTCGGTCTCACCAAGTCGACCTTCCGAAATGCGACCGGCCTGCCGGATCCAGAGCATCTCATGACAGCGCGCGAGCTGTCGATGCTGGCGCAGTACATCGTCAAGACCTATCCGGAATACTATCATTATTACAGCCAGCCGACCTTTACCTGGAACAAGATCGCGCAGAAGAATCGCAATCCGTTGCTGATCGACTATCCGGGCGCCGACGGCATGAAGACCGGCTACACCAAGGAAGCCGGCTATAATCTCGTCGGCTCGGCGATGCGCGACGGCCGCCGCCTCATCATGGTGATCGCTGGTGCCACGACGCTCGAGGAACGCCGCCGCGAGGCGCAGAAGATCCTCGACTGGGGGTTCAAGCAGTTCCGGCCGATCGAGGTCTACAACGCCAATGACCGGGTCGGTCGCGCCCGTGTCTGGGGCGGCGAGACCCGCTGGGTGGACCTGACGACGCCGAAAGATATCCGGCTCATGCTCTCCCCGGCGGAGCAGCAGAAGGTCACAGTCGATCTCCATTATACCGGTCCGCTGCTGGCGCCGGTGAAGCCCGGTACCCAGGCCGGTTCGATCGAGTTCAATCTCGACGGCCGCACATTGGCGGAGTTCCCGATCGAGACCTCGACGGAGATCGCCGCCGTCAATTCCATGTGGCTCAAAGCCTGGGACAGCCTGATCTATATGGTCTTCGGCGGCTGATATGCCGGGAGTCTTCATTACCTTCGAAGGCGGCGAAGGCACCGGCAAGAGCTCGCACGCACGCGATCTGGCCGAAACCTTGGGTAAAGCCGGACGGACCGTCGTCCTCACCCGCGAGCCGGGCGGCTCGCCCAGCGCCGAGGAGGTGCGGGCGCTGCTCGTCACCGGCGCGGTCGGACGCTGGTCGGCCGATGCTGAGGCGCTCCTCAACTATGCCGCCCGCGATTCACATCTGCGCGAGACGATCCGTCCGGCGCTGGCGCGCGGCGACCTCGTGCTCTGCGACCGTTTCATGGATTCGAGCCGCGCCTATCAGGGCTTCGCCGGCGGCGCCGACATGGCGCTGATCGACATGCTCGAACGCAGCATCGTAGGCAAGACGCGGCCTGACCTCACCCTCATTCTCGATGTCGACCCTGAACTGGGGCTGGCGCGCGCCAAGGGCCGCGCCGGTGCCGCCGGTGCCGAGGACCGCTTCGAGAAGAAGGGGCTCACCTTCCATCGCAAGCTGCGCGAGGCCTTCCTCGCTATCGCCGCGAAGGAGCCCGAACGCTGCCGAGTCATCGATTCGAGCCGTCCCTATAACGCGGTGTCGGAAGATATAAAGCGCGCCGTGGCGTCCGCAGCGGGGCCCGCATGAGCGACAGTGCCGAAGACCCGCGCGAAGGCCCGCAGCATCCGCGCCGGCGCACCAATCTCAAGGGCCATGAAGCGGCGGAAGAGACGCTGCTCCGGCAGTATCGCTCCGGCCGCATGCACCATGGCTGGCTGTTCGCCGGTCCGCGTGGCATTGGCAAGGCGACTTTGGCCTATCGGCTGGCGCGTTTTCTCCTGTCCTATCCCGATCCCCGCGCCGCCGGCGACCGGACGAGCCTTTACGTGCCGGCCGAATCCCCGGTCGCGCACCGGATCGCGGCGCGCGGTCATGCCGATATCATCAGCCTCGAGCGTGCCTATGACGCCAAGGCCGAGCGGCTGAAGAGCGAGATCGCCGTCGATGACGTGCGCAAGGCCTCGGCTTTTTTCGGACGCACCGCGGGCGAGGGGGGCTGGCGCATCTGCATCGTCGATGCGGCCGAGGACCTCAACACCGAATCGGCCAATGCGCTGCTCAAGATCCTCGAGGAGCCGCCGGCCCACTCGCTTTTCATCTTGGTAAGCCACCAGGCGGGCCGGCTGTTGCCGACCATCCGCTCGCGTTGCCTCCGGCTCGATCTCAACCCGTTGAAGGACGCCGACACGAACGCCGTGCTCGACACGATGGGCGAGCACAAGCCGGAAGAGCTGGCGCGCGCCGTGCAGCTCTCGAAGGGCAGTCCGGGCCGCGCGCTCGAGCTTCTGAACTCCGACGGCGCGAAATATTTCGACCTCCTGCGTCAGTTGATGTCACGCTCGCAATCCATTGATCTTGCAGCAAAAGTGTCTATCGCAGACGGACTGCAGGGGCGCGACATGGCGGAGGATTATGCGATCTTCTGCGAGCTTCTGCTCACCTATGTCGCCGACATCGCACGTCGGTCGGCGCTGGCCGGACAGGGGGCTGCGTTCGCCCGCGCGCATGAGGAGATCGGCCATTCCCTTCGTTTGGCAAATGCCCTAAACCTCGACCGCCGCCAGACGATCCTTGATGCACTATCGGTTCTCGGATCCGCTAAGGCCGCCTAAACATTCGAGAATTCGTGTGACAGAGAAGTTCTATATCACCACCGCCATATCCTATCCGAATGGCGCTCCCCATATCGGCCATGCCTATGAGGTGCTGGCCACGGATGCGCTCGCCCGCTTCAAGCGGCTCGACGGCAATGACGTGATGTTCCTGACCGGCACCGACGAGCATGGCCAGAAGATCGAGCAGACGGCCCGCAAGCAGGGACGCACCCCGGCCGAATTCGTCGATGAGATGGCGCAGCTGTTCAAGGACATGGTGGCCCAGCTCGGCTGCTCGAATGACGATTTCATCCGCACCACCGAGGCCCGGCACCAGAAGACCGTGACCGCCCTGTGGCAGCGCCTTGAGGCGGCCGGCGACATCTATCTGTCGAAATATTCCGGCTGGTATTCGGTCCGCGACGAAGCCTTTTATGGCGAGGACGAGATCGAGGACCGCGATGGCAAGAAATTCTCGACCAAGACCGGCACGCCGCTCGAATGGGTGGAGGAGGAGAGCTACTTCTTCAAGCTCTCGGCCTATCAGGACAAGCTGCTGAAGCTCTATGCCGACCAGCCGGATTTCATCGGACCCGCCGAGCGCCGCAACGAGGTGGTGAGCTTCGTCAAAGGCGGCCTGCAGGACCTTTCCGTCTCGCGTACCACCTTCGACTGGGGCATTCCGGTGCCGGGCGCCAAGGGCCATATCATGTATGTGTGGCTCGATGCGCTGGTCAATTACCTCTCGGCGACCGGCTGGCCGGACAAGAGCCCGCGCAACCATTACTGGCCGGCCGATCTCCATATCATCGGCAAGGACATCGTGCGGTTCCACGCCGTCTATTGGCCGGCCTTCCTGATGTCGGCCGGACTGCCCTTGCCCAAGCGCGTCTTCGGCCATGGCTTCCTGTTCAACCGCGGCGAGAAGATGTCGAAGTCGGTCGGCAATGTCATCTCGCCGGCCGAGCTCGTCACGCGTTATGGCGTCGACCAGGTGCGCTATTTCTTCCTGCGCGAAGTGCCCTTCGGCCAGGACGGCAATTACAGCCATGAGGCGATCGTGGCGCGCACCAATGCCGATCTCTCCAATGATCTGGGTAATCTGGCGCAGCGCTCTTTGTCGATGATCGGCAAGAACTGCGCCGGCCAGGTGCCGGTGATGGGGCCGCTCAGCGCCGAGGATCAGGCCATTCTGGGCGCGACCGATGCGCTCCTCGCCGAATGCCGCGTCCAGCACGATGTCCAGGCGATCAACAAGGCGCTCGATGCGATCTGGAAAGTGGTGGCCGACGCCAACCGCTATTTCGCGAGCCAAGAGCCCTGGGCGCTCAAGAAAACCAACCCCGAGCGCATGGGCACCGTGCTTTATGTGACGGCGGAAATCATTCGCCAGGTCGGTATCCTGGTGCAGCCTTATATGCCGGCCTCGGCGGGCAAGCTCCTCGACCTCCTGGCCGTTCCGGCGGACGCCCGTTCGTTCAGCGCGCTGGGCGAGAAGGGCCGGCTCGCCTCCGGGACGGCGCTGCCCGCGCCGCAGGGCGTCTTCCCGCGTTACGTGGAAGAGAGCGACGGCGCCGCCTCGGCATGATCGTCGTCGACAGCCATTGCCACCTCGATTATCCGGGCCTCGCCGAGGACTTGCCGGGCGTGCTCGGCCGCGCCCAGGCGTCAGGCGTCAGGCTGATGCTGTCGATCGGCACCAGGGTGCGCAAGTTCGAGCAGATCCTGGCGATTGCCGAAGCCCATTCAAATGTCTTCTGCACCATCGGCACGCATCCCCATAATGCCGCCGAGGAACCCGATATTACCGCAAGCGAGCTCATCGATATCGCGCGCCACCCCAAGGTGGTCGGCATCGGCGAGGCGGGGCTCGATTATCACTATGATCTGAGTCCGCGCGACATCCAGGCCAGGAGCTTCCGCGTCCATATCGAGGCGGCGCGCGAGACCGGCCTGCCGCTCGTCATCCACAGCCGCGAGGCGGAGGCCGACACGGCGGGGATACTCGAAGACGAAATGGGCAAGGGTGCCTTCAAGCCGCTGCTGCATTGCTTCTCCTCCAAGATCGAGCTCGCCCGGCGCGGCCTGGCGCTCGGCGCCTATGTTTCCTTCTCTGGCATCCTCACCTACAAGAATGCCGAGGACATCCGCGTCACGGCGGGGGAAGTGCCGATGGATCGCCTCCTCGTCGAGACCGACGCGCCCTATCTGGCGCCGGTGCCGTTCCGCGGCAAGTCGAACGAGCCGGCCTATGTCGTGAAGACGCTGGAGAAGCTTGCCGAGGTGAAAGCCGTCGCCACGCCGGAGATGGCGCGGATCACCACCGACAATTTCTTCGCGCTCTTCGGCAAGGTGCCGAAGCTGGATTGGGCGCAATAGGGCATGGCCGGCACCATCACCATATTGGGCTGCGGCTCGTCGGGTGGTGTGCCGCGCATCGGCAATTCCTGGGGCACGTGCGATCCCGCCAATCCGAAGAACCGGCGGCGGCGCTGCTCGATCCTGGTCAGCCGCAAGGCCGAGGCGGGCGTCACCCGCGTCCTTATCGACACCTCGCCCGATCTGCGCGACCAGATGCTGTCCACCGGCACAGAGGCGCTCGATGCGGTGCTCTACACCCATGAGCATGCCGACCACACCCACGGCATCGACGAGTTGCGCGCCTTCTATCTGCGCCAGCGCCATCTGATTCCGATCTGGGCCGATGAAATGACCGCCAATCTGCTGGTCAGCCGCTTCGGCTATTGCTTCGTCACGGCGCCCGGCAGCGACTATCCGCCTATTCTCAGCCTCAATCGCATCACCCCCGGCCAGACGGTCACCATCGCGGGGAAGGGGGGCTCGATCAGCGCTCTGCCCTTCACCGTCCATCACGGCAATATCGACGCGCTCGGCTTCCGCTTCGGCGATGTGGCTTATACACCCGATGTGAACGGCATCCCCGAGGCGAGCCTGCCTGCGCTTCGCGACCTCGATCTGTGGATCGTCGATGCCTTGCGCCCGGTGCCGCATCCGAGCCATTTCAGCCTGCCCGAGACGCTCGGCTGGATCGAGCGGCTGAAGCCGAAGCGGGCGGTGCTCACCAACATGCATATCGACCTCGATTTTTCCACGTTGACACGGGAGCTTCCCCCCTATGTCGAACCGGCTTATGACGGTATGATTCTGCCTTTCGAATAATGGAGTGCGCCATGTCCCGCCGGATCGTTTCCCTGATCGCCTTGCTGGCCTTCAGCTCCACGCCCGTGCTCGCCCAGCAGGCCTGCCCCGACGGCTCGGCGCGCGATCCGGCCAATATCCAGGAAGCCGTCGACCGCTATGCGCGCGAGCCGTTCTCGGCGCGCACTTATCGGGTGCTCAAGGGCCTCGGCGATCCGATGATCGATCCCAATTATGGCGGCTATTCCTCGTGGGAGAATGCCGACAAGCTCAAGAAGCTGATCGCAGAGATATCGCCCGACGCCAAGCAGCCCAATTACTACGGCTATGAGTGCCGCCTCGGTTATCCGCTCGAGGTGCTGGAGAAGCGCATCGCCGATCTCGGCAAGACCAGCCCCTATGTGAAGCAGTGGCTGACCGTGCAGCTCGCGGTGCTGGCGGCCTGCGACGGCGAGAAGATCGCCGAATTGCCGGGACCTCTGGCCGAGCAGCAGCCGCCGGTGAAGGATCTGCAGGACGCCGACCGCGCCTATCAGCAGGCCTCGCTCGTCTTCTATACCGACCGCGGCAAGGCGCTCGATCTCTATAAGGCGATCGGCGCGTCCACGTCGCCGCACAAGGGGGCGGCGCGCTACATGGTCGCCAATATCCTCGCCAATGGAAAGCAGCTCGCCGAGGCGCGCGCCGAGGCCAATGCGATCCTCGCCGATCCCTCGCTCGCCGGCGTCCATGGCATCACCCAGGAACTCCTGGGCTACATCGCCAATCTCGAGGACACGGCGCCCGGCTGGACGTCGCTGATCAACAGCACCATCGCCGTGCTCGACAAGCCGGCCAAGGACATCAAAGCCTCGCCGGAGCTTGCCAAGGACTACGGCCGCGCCCTCTATGACGTCGATTTCGTCGGCATCCGCGGCAAGGCCGAGGATTGGTGGCTCTCGGGCACGCTGCCGGAGAACCCGACCATCTCCAAGTCGATCGTCGATGCGGTGCGCCAGCATCCGATGGCGGCCTGGATGATCGGCGGCCAGAGCACGCAGGAATATTACGATCGCGCGCCCTGGCAGTTCATCGGGCCCAAATGGGAAGCGCGCACGCAGACGCTGGTCGACGGCTCGCTGGGGCTCGTCGCCGGCACGCCGCCGCTCGCCAAGGATGTGATCGATGCGCTCAAGGCCAAGAGCGACGACGCCAGCCGCAAGGCGCTGTGGGACAAGGCGCAGGCCGCCGCCAAGGCCGCCAATGACAGCTGTGGCACGGCGCCGGAGACGGCCGCCGCTGGCACGCTTCTGACCCATGCGGTGCGTGTTTCGGCGCTCGCCGGCAAGTTCGACGAGGCCTATGACGGCCTCGCCAGCTACCCGATCAAGAGCCCCGTCGCTTATACGCAAAGGGCGGTGCAGCCGCTTGGCCAGTATCTGCTCGGGCAGGGCATGGCCGCCGAGGCGCGCAACTATCGCGACAAGCTTCTGACCGATGATCTGTGGGCCTCGCTCGACAAGGATGACGGCAGCCGCAATGTGCTGGCGGAGATCGCCATGTGGGCGGCCGAGGACCGCGCCCAGTGGGACAAGGCGCTGGCGAACAATTCGGTGAAGACCGGCCAGGCGCTGTTGAATTTCCTGCCCGCCAAGGAATTGCGGGCGATGGCGAAGAACGAGACTCTGTTCACTCCGGAAGAGCGCGCGCTCCTGATCCGCACCGCCTGGACAAGGCTTTACGCGCGCGGCCGGGTGCCGGAGAAGTCCTTCACGGACGAGCTCTACGCACTCAATCCGGACGTGAAGGCGGTGGCCGACAAGGTCAAGGCCGATTATCCCAAGGCCAAGGACGAGAACCTCCGGCTGTTGACCATACTGCGCACGCCGCGCATGGGCATTCTGGTCAACGCGCCCGGCATTTGGGAGCCGATCACCATGACCGGCGGCAGCGACGTCACGGCGCTCGATTCCTTCGATCACAATGACAAGAACTGGTGGTGTCCGTTCGAGCCTGACCGCCAGCTCGGCGGCCTGCGCAATGAGCTCGACAGCCTGACCGGCACCGAGCGCAGCGAATGGTCGGCCAAGCGGCTCGAGCCGGTGATGGAGGCCGACGCGATGACGACATTGGCCGCGAAGCGCGAAAGCGTGCTCAAGGCCCATCCGGTGGTCCGGAGCGTCAACTGGAAAGAGATCAAGGCGCTGAGCGCCATGCCGAGCGCGCCGAAGCTGCTGGCGACGGCGGCGACCAAATGGGGTGGCAGAGCGCCCAAGGAGGACGCCGGCAGCGGTGCCGCGGAGGCGCTGGCGCTGGCGATCAAATCGACGCGCTACGGCTGCAACTGGCATGGCGGCCACGGCAAATATTCGAGCGCCGCTTACGAGGTGCTGCACAAGCGCTTCGGCACGACGCCGTGGGCGACGCAGACGCCTTACTGGTTCGACTGCGTGAATTTCTACAACCAGACCAACACGACGGGCGGCACGTGCCCGAGCCCGTCCTGGCCGAAGCAGGAAATCCCGCGCTGAGCGAGCGTATTACCGCTCAGGGCGAATGCGTGGGAGGAACCCGGATGCGACGGCTATTCCCACCAGCGTGCCGATCAGTCCGATCAATAATTCCGGGCTGATCTGTTCGCCGAGCATCGAGACGGCGAGGATCGACGCGGTGATGGGGTTTATGGCTACTGATACAGCGACCAGCGTCGGGCTGGCGCGGCCGAGGGCGTAGGCCCAAAGAAAGAAGATGACGGCCCCGCACACGATGGCGAGATAGGCGCCGGCAAACCATTGCGGCGCGCTGAGCAGCGGCAACTGGAAAGCGCCGCCTGAGAGCAGCGACCCGCCGCAGAGGCAAATGGCGCCAACACCCATGCCGAAGGCCGCGAACGGGATCGGACCTGATCGGGCAATGAAAGGGCGAGACCAGACATTGTAGGACGCCATGCAAATGGCGGCGCCGATCATCAACAGGTCGCCGCGCCAGGCGTCTGGCGGCGCGTTGCGGAGATTGGCACTCAAGGCGAATGCCACGCCGCCGATTGCGATCAAGACGCCGAGGAGCTTGCGCAGCGTCGGCGGTTCAATCCGCAACGCCGCGGCGGCGGCCATGGTCAGGAGCGGCAGCGTCGACAGCGCCAAGGCGCCGCGCGCGGCGGTCGTGTAGATCAGCGCCGCCGTGAAGAGGATCGGAAACAGCCCGAAGAACAGAAGGCCGAGCGCGGCGGTGCCGGGCCAGTCGCCGCGCCGTGGCCATGGCTGTGCGGACCAGCGCGCCACCGCCGCCAGAACCAGGAAGCCGCCGGCGAACCTTATGGCGCCTATCGTCAGAGGATCGAGCGTGGATGTGAGGTATCGCGTGACGACGACAGCGGTGCCACCAAGCGCGCTCGACAAAACCGCCGCCAGAATTCCCAGTCGTTCCATTGCGTCCGCACTCCTTCACGCATTGGCTAGGGAAATGCTGTTCAAAAGGGAATCGAATAAAACTAATCACTTTGATAAAGTATGGATATGAGCAGGCCCGATCTCGACCCTGATCTGTTGCGCGCTTTCGTCGCCGTCTGCGAGCATTTGTCGTTCACGCATGCCGCGCGGCGCCTGAACCGGACGCAGGCCGCCGTAAGCCTGCAGGTTCAGCGCCTCGAGGAGCGGCTGGGCGTCAAATTGTTCCGGCGCTCGACAACGCGGGTCGAGATGACGGGCGTCGCTGACAGCTTTCTGATCGATGCCCGGCGTATCCTGATGCTCAGCGAACAAGCCGTGGCGCGTCTTTCCCACCTTCGGGTTGCCGGGCAGTTTCGCATCGGTGTGATGGAAGACTATGGGACCAGGGTCATTCCGCGGCTTCTGCCCGAGATTGCCGAGGTTTTTCCGCTGGTGCAGATCGAGATGGAAATCGGACTGACAGCGCGGCTGCTCAAGCGGCTCGGATCGTCATTCGACGTCGTGCTTGCGATGCATCCGGAAGGCGCGGCGGAAGGCGATCTCGTTGCCCGCGAAAGTGCGGCCTGGGTGGCGGCGCGTGATCACGGCACCGAGCACACGGATCCGTTGCCGGTGGCGCTGTCCTATCCGGATTGCCTGTTCCGGCAGTGGGCCATCGACGTGCTGAATGCTTCCGGGCGGCCCTGGCGGCTCGCTTATGTAAGCCAGAGCACCGCGGCGATAGAGGCGCTTGTCGAGCAAGGGCTCGCGGTCTCCATTCTAAAGGGCAGCATGCTGGGGCAGGGGCTGCGCAAGCTGGCTGGAACGAGCGGGTTGCCATCCCTGCCCGGCGCGGAAATCCGGCTTCACCGGGCCGCGAAAATTTCGCCGGGCGCGGCTCTGGTCGCCGATCATCTGACGCAAAAATTACGACAACGCGGTTGAGAAAATCCGGCAGCCACTTTACCTGATTGGTCTGTTCGAAGGAGAAAGCGATGATCGACAAGAGCCTTATCGAGGACGCCACGGCGTGGCGCCGTCATCTGCACGCCAATCCCGAGACGGCGTTCGACGAGAAGGCGACCTCCGACTTCGTGGCGGCAAAGCTGGCGGAATTTGGCATCGAGGTGCATCGCGGTCTCGGTGACACCGGCGTGGTCGGCACGCTGAAGCGCGGCACGAGCCGGGCGGCCGTCGGCTTGCGCGCCGACATGGATGCCTTGTTCATCCACGAGGAGAATGACGTCGATTACCGTTCCAGGGTCGATGGCAAGATGCATGCCTGCGGGCATGACGGGCATACCGCCATGTTGCTGGCGGCGGCCGGCCATCTGGCCCGCAAGGGCGAGTTCGACGGGACCGTGCGCTTCATCTTCCAACCCGCCGAAGAGACGGGCGATGAGCGCTGTGGCGGCAACGCCATGGTGAAGGAGGGGCTCTTCGACAAGTTTCCGGTCGATGCGATTTTCGGGCTGCATAATTTCCCCAACATTCCGGCCGGCCGGTTCTTGATGCGGACCGGACCGATGCTGGCCTCGATCGACACTTTCGAGTTCCATATCCTCAGCCGGCTCTCGCATCCGGCGGCGCAATATGCGGTGCCCGATCCGCTGCTGACGGCATCCCGGATCGTGCAGGACATGCATAATTTCAAGGCGCGCTATCTCAATCCGGCCGAGCCCGTCGTCCTGTCGATCACCCAGTTCCGCAGCGGCGATCCGAGCCATCGGCAAGGCGTCCATGTCACGCCCGACATCGCCATCGTCCGCGGCACGCTGTACACGCTCAATGACGCGGTGCGTGATGCCTTCGCGACGGGATTGGAGAAGATCGTGCGCCATGCCGCCGAGGCCGCCGGCGCCGGCCACAGATTCCAGTTCGAGCGCGGCTATCCGGTCCTGCGCAACACGCCGGAGGAGATGAAGTTCGCCGCCGGCGTCGCCCAGGAGATTGTGGGACGCGAGCACGTCGATGCCGCGATGCAGCCGATCATGGGCGCGGAGGATTTCGCCTTCATGCTGGGCAAGGTTCCCGGCTGCTACGTCTTCCTCAGCTCAGGCCGGCCCGGCGAGGAAACGGCGCCACGGCCGCTGCACAATCCGCGCTATGATTTCAACGACGAGATCATACCGACCGGCGTGCGCTACTGGACGACCCTGGCGGAGCGTTATCTGAAGGAAGCACCGGCAAGAGGCCGGTAGAGCCGATCACCGGGGCGCGGCGGCGTTAACCATGGTGTGAGGGCGTCTGGGCTGCCGGGCTGTATCGCGGCCTGTGATCGACGTGAATGGCGCCGGCGCACAATTTCAGTGCCCAGCAACGCCCTGGGGTTCATCCGGTGGATTGGCGCCGCGCTCAGATGCATGCTGCGGTCAATTTTCATGGCGAGCGACGTCCTGGAGCCGCGCAGCTGATGAGGCTGCCGACAAGGCTCTGGACGGCATGGACAAGGCATGGCAATCGGCGGGACGGTCCTGGGCGCACCAACGCAAGGCCTTGGAATTTCTAGGTTTCGGTTCATTTCCGGGTGCCCAGAAATATTCCATAATATACATTATGCGAATGACGGATGGTTGGATGTCCATGCCCTAGTCTGGCATGGAAGCCGCGTCTTCTGGCGCGTATGCGCTTATGCCGAACGGCAGGAAGTGCCTCACATTTCGTGTGATGACGGTGAGCTCGAGCGCCATTGCGGTGCCGGCGATCAAGGCGTCCGCCATGCCCGGACTGTGCCCGGACGCAATGGCCTTTGCTTCCAGTTGTCCCGATACCGATGTCACCTGAATATCGAGCGGCAAAATCCTGTCGCTGTAGCTCGTAATGAGTCCGGACAACCAAGTCCGAAGCGCGAGCGCCTTGGCAGTTGCGCCTTTGTGCTCCAGGAGCCTTATCCCCTTTTCGATCTCGTGCACCGTCACGACAGACAGGTAGAGCTGGCCATTGTTATCGGCGCGCTCCAGCCAACCGATGAAATCAGCCGCAACCTTTGTCTTGGCGGGAGCGACAAGCGAGATCACATTGGTGTCGAGTAGAAAGCCGCTCACAGGTCGACATCTCGCGACGGCGAGGAATTACGTTCGAATTCTTCCTCGTCACCTGGAAATGCTCTGAGATGCCCAATAAGGCCCGGCCTACTCTTGCCAAGTGCCTTTTGCGCGGCCTCCGCCGCCGCGATGGATACCAACGCCGCTACTGGCTTGCCATGACGCGTGATGGTGACGAACTCTCCCTTGATCGCCTCATCGACAAGGTTTGAGAACCCAGCCTTAGCATCCTTCAAACTGACCGTTGCCATTTACGCACCCAATAGTGGTCACATATGACCAATATGGAGATGCCCAAGAGAAAATCAAGTCTTTCTCCTGGCTTGCACGGTGAACTGCGGGACGATATCCCTCGCGCTGCTTGGGGGCTGACTTATTGGCACAGGACAATTCATACCGCGCGCTGTGGCGCACGCCGCATCTTCCCGCACTCCTGGCGTCCATGGCGCTCACGCGGATGGCGGCGCGCATGTTCTCGCTGACGCTCGTGCTGTTCGTCCTGGCGCGCTATTCATCGCCGACGCTCGCCGGATGGCTGGTCTTCGCCGCAGTGGCGCCCGGGCTGCTGCTGAGCCCGATCTGCGGCGCCATTCTCGACCGGGTCGGACCGACCGTCGCGGTCAGGCTCGATCTCTTTGCCAGCGGCCTGTTCACCGGACTACTGGCGGTGACGAGCTGGCTGGGCCTCGCCGATCCGGCGCTGCTCTTCACCCTGGTCATCCTCTATTCGATGACGAGTCCGCTCGGCGCCTCGGGCATCCGGGCGCTGTTGCCGCGCATGGTGCCGAGCGAGACGCTCGACCGGGCCAATGCGCTCGATACGGCGATCTGGGCCGTCGTCGATGTCCTGGGCGCCGCCATCGCCGGGCTCTGTGTCGCCTGGTTTGGCCCTGAGACCACCATCGTCATCGTCGCTGTCGTTTATGCGGGCGCCGCTTTGTGCCTGTGGCAAGTCCCTCGCCTGCCAAGCTTGAACACGATCAGCACATCGTTGCTGCGCCAGGCTTTCGAGGGCATGGCGATCGTCGCCCGCCAGCCGACGCTGCGCGGCCTGGCGATTTCCTATTCGCTCTATCAAGTCACCTGGGGCGTCCTGGTGGTCGTCATACCGGTCGTCGCGGCCAAATATTTCATGGCGCAGGATGCCGAGTCGGCGGCCGGATTTCTGTGGGCGGTCGCCGGCATCACCGGTGGCCTCGGCGCGCTGGTCGCCGGCCATCTGCGCGCCAATGGCCGCGAGCGTGCTATCATGATGACCGGCATGATCGTGTCGGCGCTTGCCGCCTGGCCGATCGCCGCCGAATTCGGCCTGACCGGCCTCGTCATCGGGCTGGTGATCCTCGGCGCGCTGGCGGGACCGATCGATGTGGCGCTGCTCACCTTGCGCCAGCGGCGCACCGATCCGCGCCAGTTCGGCCGGGTGCTGTCGATCTCGATGAGCCTGAATGTCGCCGGCTATCCGATCGGCTCGGCGCTCGCCGGCATGGTGATCAGCGGTTCCTTGAGCGCCGCCTTCATTCTCGCCGGCGCCGCCTCGCTCCTCGCCGCTTTGGCGACGGCCTTCATCCCGCGCGACAATGTCGGGCTCGCGGAAGCCTGAAGAGTTACTTCGGCGTCCCCGCAAGCGGAAAGCGCCGGTGCGATATCGGTTCGGCGGTGCCGCGCGCGATCCACAACAGATCGCCGATGCAGTCGACGATACCGTCCGCGACGACGATGCCGTCGCCGTCCGGACAGGCGATGATCGGCCGTGGCGTGCGCGTGCTGTATTCCTTTAGGTCGGCCAGGTAGCGCGGCTTCGCCTGGAGATGGGGAAAGAATTCGAACGGCAGCAGCGCCAGCGCTTCGTTGTCTCCAGTGCCATCGGGTTGGCCGTCGCCATAGAGCGCATCGACCGCGATGGTCGGCGTCATCAGGATAGCGCCGGCGCTGGCGCCGATCAGGAGACCTCCTGCCCCGGCCCAGGCGCGCAGTTTCTCCAGCATGCCCGCCTTCCGCAAGCGCGCCAGGAAGGCAACGGTGTCGCCGCCCGACAGGTGGATCGCGTCGCAGGCCAGCAAGGCGGCGAGCGCGTCAGCGTCATGCGGTCGGTCCAGATCATGGAAAAGGTCGAGATCCAGACCACAACGAGCATAGTAGGCCCGCCTCTCCGTGTAGAACCGCTGATCGGGTTCCGGGCCTGATGGAACATAGCCGATGCGCCGGCCGCGTCCCTTCATCAGCGCGACCAGGCGCAAGTCGACTTTCGCATTCGCCGGGATGATCTGATCACTGTAGAGCACGGCGTTGATCGTCATCCTGACGCCATAGCAGCAATGACCGCCGGCCGCCAAACTCAACCATAGGCGCGGATGATCTCTCCTGTGGCCTTGCGGCCCTCGATGCAGCGCAGATAGGCGGCGATGAGGCGCGGCATCGCCACCGGCTCCATGCCGGGAAACAGATGGCCGTAGTCCTTGGCTGAATCGGCGATCATCGTCGGGCTCACCGCATTCACGCGCAGGCCCCGCCTGAGCTCGATCGCCGCCGACAGCACGAAGCTGTGCAGGCCGCCGCTGATGACGGCGCCGCCAGTGACGCCCGGCCATGCCTCGTCGGCGAAGATTCCGGTGGTCAAGGTGAAGGAGCCGCCCTCCCGGACATGGCGCTGGCCGATCAGGACGAGATTGATCTGGCCGAAGAACTTGCCGCGCATGTTTTCCAGAAGTGCTGCCTCGGTGAGCTCCTGAAAATTGTCGAGCGCACCGGATTCGGCGACGCAGACGACACCATCCACCGGCCCCGCCGCCTGATACATCGCCTCGATGCTTGCCGCCGATCTGATGTCGACCTTGACGTCGCCGCTGGAGCGGCCTGCCGTTACCACCTCATGGCGCCGGCCGAGCTCGGCCGCGAGCGGCCGCCCGACGGTTCCGGAAGCGCCGATGATGAGAATACGCATTGCTGATCTCCTGTTGCTTGATGCGCTTACTTTGGAGAGTCCATTTTGCTAAGAGAATGGCATATGATCTGAATAGGCTTTTAAGATAATGAGGTATAATGCGCGGTAGCGAATTCGCCGATCTCAAGGCGTTCGCGGCAATCGCCGAAACGGGCAGCTTTTCGGCCGCGGCGCGGGTTCTGGGCATCACACCCTCGGCGCTCAGCCAGCGAATGCGCGAGCTCGAGGCGAGGCTGGGTGTCAGGCTTCTCAACCGCACGACGCGCAGCGTCGCGGTGAGTGCGCAAGGCTCCGCCCTGCTCGCGCGACTTCTTCCCCTGTTCGGAGGATTCGATCAGGCGCTGAGCGAGCTTGGCGAGGAACGCGACGAAGCCGGTGGCGTGTTGCGCCTCAACCTGCCGCGTGTTGCCGCCATGTATCTCGTGGCGCCGCTGCTCGGCAGCTTTCAGCACGCGCATCCGGGCGTGACGCTCGACATCAGCATCGACGACAAATTCTCCGATATCGTCGCCGGCCGCTACGACGCCGGCATTCGGCTGGGTGAGAGTCTCGAGAAGGACATGGTCGCGGTACGGCTTGGCGGCATGCGCAAGGCGATGGTGGTCGCCAGCCCCAAGCTCCTGAAGCGCCAGGGCACTCCAAGGACACCGCGGGATCTGAACCGCTTCCCCTGCCTGCGCTTCCGCTGGCCCGGCGCCAAGGACGTCTATAGATGGGAGTTCGAGAAGGCCGGCGAGAGCCTGGAGATCGCGGTCGAGGGCCCCCTCATCGTCAACGACACGGCGATGATGCTCGAAGCCGCCGCGCAAGGCCTGGGCCTTGCTTATGCGCTCGACATCGAGGTTGCGAAATTCGTCGCGGCCGGCAAGCTCACACCCGTCCTTTCAGACTGGCTGCCACCCTTCGGCGGCTTCCATCTCTATCATCCGAGCAACCGCCAGATGCCGCGTCAGCTCAGGGTTTTCATCGACTTTCTCAAGGCGCGGCTGGAGAAGGACGGCTGAGCTACCAGGCCATCCTGACTCCGGCATTGGCGCTCAGCGCGTCATAGTTGTCGGCGAACTGGTAGTTGGCACGAAGGAATCCCGACCAGCCGTCCGGCGCCTGCACGCTGAAGCCCAGCGACAGGTCGCCGATGGTTTCGCCCGGATCGTCCGATACGCCGATGGCGGGGGTCAGCGGCGCGAGGATGGTGACGTCATTATCGCCGTTGAACTCCTGCCAGACGCTCGCGATGATATCGGACGAATAGACGACCTGGTTCGACGCGACATGGTCGACGCCGAGCCTCAGGCCCAATCTGCCGCGTACGCTGAGCGCGTCGTCGAAGTCGACCGCGCCGCCGAAGATGTCGTCGACATCGTCGGTTTCAGTATGCAGGATCGCCAGCGATGCCTGCGGCTCGACGAACATGCCGCTATCGAAAGCGACCTTGTAGCCGGCATCGATCCGACCGCCGATATTGAACATGTCCGTATCGGCCTCGTTCGCATCGGGGGCGAGATCGTCGGCGTCGATATCGACGTCGAGGAAATCGGCCTTCACCAGCAGATCGGCGTAGAAGGCGTCGTTCAGATAGGTCGCATAAGCACCGATGGTCGGGCCTTCATACGTCCATTCGGTGTTGGTCGACTTGAAGTCGAGATCGGAGGTGAGATAACCGCCGAGCAAACCGAACATCAGGACATCGCCCTGCTCGGTGAGATTTTCGGTGCCGAAATCAAAGCCGGCAATGAGGCCGAAAATCGTCTGCTTGCGGTCGAGCTCGACCTCGCCTTCGCTCGCTTCGCGCTCCAGGTAGCCGCCGACGCCCTTTACCCAGAAACCGGGTGTCACATTGGCGATCGGCGTCGGCTCGACCGGCTCGCTGAAGTCGGCAACCGGCGTTACTTGTGTGCCTGCGAGCGTCGGGCGCAGATCCGCCTGCCGCTGTAACAGAATGCCGGCCGTCTGATACCAGATATCCTGACCGCCGGTGACGCCGGCAGCGAACTCATAGGAACCGGCGCCGAGGCCAGAGGTGAACAGCTCATGGGTTTCGCCATCACCGTCGAGACGCATATCCCAGGCGAAGAAGCCGGCATTGAGGATGCCGCCCTCGACGTCGAAATCACCCTCAGCGGTGTTGCCAGTCACCCGCACGACGGCGATGCCGTCGCTGTTCGGCGCGCTGCCGATCGGATTGGTGAGATTCACGGCGACCTGGGTGCCGCCGCTCGAATTCCCCAGAATGACGAGCAGATCTGATCTGGCCGTGGGACCGGGCGCGGTCAGGAATGCATCGACCGCAAGCCTTCCGCCCATGCTCGCATAGTCGACATCCGGGCCCCTGCCACCGGACATCGTGAAGGTGTCGCCTTCCGTGCCGTCGATCAGCGTTATCCATCCCGAATTGTTGAAATGCTCGAGATTGATGAAGCTGACGTTTTCGTCGCTGGTGGCGTACTCCGCTGTCCGGACGGTGCCGGCATTGTTGACGATGTCATTATCGGCGCCGCGGAAATCAGAGGTGCCACGGGCATCGAAGAGACCACCGGCGATATTGTCGAACGTGTCGTCCTCGTCGGTGAGGTCGATGGCGCCGAGCACCCGGCCGGTATTGTTGATCTCGGTCGACGCGCCATTGGTGTCGATGGCGAGCATCCCGATGCCTGAGGAGGTGATCAGGCCGCTGTTGATGATGTCGATGTCGGCGCCGTCGACGGTGAGACCCGTCGTCGTGAGCAGGACGCCGCGCGCCTCACCATCGAGACTGCCGGTGTTTTCGATGCGAATGGCGCTGTTGTCGCCTTGCGCCAGGGCCGTCACGGCGTTGTTGCCGGCCAGCACGCTGCCCCCGTTCTGAACCAGGATCAAGCCTGTGCCGTCCGTGCCTGAGCCGTTGGCGCCGGCCACGCCGTTGATGCCCGCACCGATCGAGCCGCCGGTACCGCCGGCCGCGCCGCCGGTGCCCGCTCCCGCGGCGCCGCCGAGTTGACCAGTGCCAGCGCCGGTCCTGGTCGTTATGTCCATGCCGTCGATCTCGGCGGTAATCCGACCGGTGTTGACGACGGTGACCAGCGCATTGCCGCCGGTACCGCTGCCGCCGATACCGCCATTGCGGCCATAGGCGTCGCCGCCATTGCCGCCTGAGCCGGTGGCGCCGGCGATCAGGCCGGCGCCCGTCCCGCCAGTGCCGCCAGTGCCGCCGGTCGCGTTGCCGCCGATGCCGGCGAGGCCGCCGGTGCCGTCGCCGCCCGTCGCGGCGATGACGATGGCGCTATCGGTTTCGCTAACGATATTGCCGCTGTTGGCGATATTGACGATGGCGTTGCCGCCGGTGCCGGTGCCGCCATTGCCGCCGGCGCGCGCCGTTGCGTCGCCACCCTCGCCGCCATTTGCGCCGTCTAGGGTCAGGCTGCCGCCGCCGGCATTTCCACCATTGCCGCCATCGCCGCCTATGGCACCGCCGCCATGTCCACCGTTGCCGCCGGTGGCGTCGCCGCCTCGTGCCTTGATCGCTATGGCATTCGTCTCACTGAGAATATCGCCGCTGTTGCCGACATTCGCCACGACGGTGCCGCCGGTCGCGTCGCCGCCATTGCCGGCATCCCCGCCGGTCGCGTTACCGCCGACGCCTGCCGTTCCGGCGGTGCCGCCGCTGGACACAATGCTGACGGCCGCACCTCCGTTTCCGCCGTTACCGCCGCTGCCGCCTTGCCCGGACGTGCCATTGCCACCATTGCCGCCGAACGCGTCCCCACCTACCGATCCGATGACGATGGTGGTGGCCAGGGATTCCATTCGTTTGCTGTTGTTCACCGTGACCATGCTGCCGGAGGCGACCGCAATGCCGCCCTCTCCGCCAGCGCCACCTTCACCGCGGGCGCCGGTGCCGCCGCCGCCGCCGCCGCCGCCATCAGCGCCCGTCCCGGCGATGTTCCCGTTATTGCCATGGCCGCCAGCACCGTCGAACGCGCTTCCTGCCGTGCCGCCATGTCCACCCGCTCCGGCACGCGCATTCTGGCCTGCCGTGCTGACGATGACCGCCGAGGCCGTCAGCGTCTGCACGTCGATGTCGCCGCTGTTCTCGACAAGAATCGTTCCCACCGAGCCGGCAATCGCATCGCCGCCCTTGCCTCCGGCGCCGGCCGAGGCTGTGCCGGCCGTGCCGCCGGTCCCGCCGCTGCCACCATCGCCCGCGGCGCCGCCCGCGCCGGCGATGCCGCCCAATCCGCCATTGCCGCTGAAGGCGCTGCCGCCCAGTCCGCCATCGCCGCCAACCGCATCCGGGTCGCCGCCCACGGGAGGGGAGAAGCTTTGCGTGAGAATGTTGATCGCCGCCACGGCATTATCGGTGACCGTGATGGTCCCGCTGTTGCTGACCATGATCTGGCCTATGCCGCCGCCCACGCCATCCCCGCCGGCGCCGCCGGCGCCGCCGGTTGCGCCGAGGCTGTCGCCGCCCTGTCCGCCGCCGCCACCGCCGCCGAATCCTAGACTGTTGCCGCCCGTGCCACCTTGACCGCCGCCTGTCGAACCGACGCCCTGGCCGCCGCTGCCGCCCGTTCCGCCCCGCGCTGCTGCGGCGCTGGCGCTGACAGCGATGCCACTGCCGCCCAGGCCGCCTGCGGCGATTGTTCCCGCATTGGAAATGGTGATGCCTTCGACCGTGCCGGAACGACCGCTGCCGCCCAACCCGCCGGCGCCGCCGGTGGCACTGCCGCCGAGACCTCCGTCGCCACCTGCTCTGCCACTGCTGCTGAAGCCGCTGCTGCCGCCGCCGCCGCCGCCGGCACCCATATTGCCAATGCCGGCTGTTCCATCGCTGCCGTTGCCGCCGGCGGCGCTGTTGCCCAGGCCGGCCGCCACCGCCACGACAATGCCGTAAGTACTTGTCGGCGATATGGTGATGTCTGCGGTGTTCGTGATCTGAATGGGGCCGACCGAGCCGCCGATGCCGTCCCCGCTGGCGCCGCCCGCGCCGCCGGTGCCGTTGCCGCCATTGCCGCCGGCGCCACCGATGCCGCCAGCTCCGCCAGCCGCCAATCCCGTTCCGCCAAAGCCCGCATCCTGCGCGCCGCCGCCGCCGCCGCCGGTGCCGCGACCGCCATTGGCGCCCTGGCCGGCGGTGCTGTTCCCGCCAAACACGGTCAGATTGATCGCCGATGTGCCAAGGCCGCTCACATTGATGTCGCCGTCATTGGCGACCGTGACGCCGGCGATACTTCCGCCCGTTGCATTTCCGCCACCGCCGCCCGTGCCGCCCGCACCGCCACCGCCCTGGCCGCCATCGCCGCTGTTGCCGCCCTGGCCGCCATTGCCGAAGCTGGACGCGCCGCCGGTGCCGCCAAAGCCACCCGTGCCGCCGGCGCCGCCTTGGCCGTCGCCGCCAATTCCACCGCCGCCGCCCAGAGCGGTGCCGCCCAAAGCCATGAGGCTGATGCCGTTGCCGGTTGAAGCGATGGCCGCGCTGTTGCTGACGGTGATCTGGCCGACCGTTCCGGCAATCGCGGTGCCGGCATCGCCGCCGGCGCCGCCCAGGGCAGAGCCGCCGGCACCGCCGGCGCCGCCGGTGCTGCCCGTTCCGCCGGCTGCCCCGTCACCGCCTGTGTTGCTGCCGCCCCCCGGGCCGCCTTCGCCGCCGAAAGCGAAGCCGCCGGATCCGCCGGCGCCGCTCGAGGCGCCGCCGCTCGCCGCCGAAACGACAATGGCTGCCGTGAAAGTCCCGCCGGGGATAAGCGCCAGTCCGGTCGTGGTGATATTGCCGCTGTTGGTCACGGTGATCGCACCGGTCGATCCACCGGTCGCATCGCCGCCTTGGCCCGCAACGCCTCCTGTTGCAGACCCGCCGGCGCCGCCGGCGCCGGCGACGCCGCTATTGCCGCCCGTGCCGGTCAATGTATCGGCGCCAGCTCCAGCGGCACCGCCTGCGCCGCCCTGGCCGCCATTGGCCTGGCCGCCGCTACTACCGGCGCCACCCGTCGCGGCGCCTGCCGTCGCGCCGACAACGATGCCGTTGGCGGGGGCAAGCATTCCGCCATTGGTGGTGATCGCGCCACTGTTGTCGATCGTGATCGCCCCGGTCGAGCCGCCGACGGCGGCCCCGCCGCGACCGGCCGCGCCGCCAACAGCATCGCCTCCGGCCCCGCCCGCGCCGCCTTGGCCGCCATTCCCGACATTGAGCCCGGTCCCGCCGTTTCCGCCGTCGCCACCGCCCAGTCCGGTTCCGCCGATGGCTGCGCCGCCGGCGCCTCCGATGCCTCCGCCAATCACCGAAGGCACGGGGAAAAAGACGAAATCGGACGCATCGCCGCCGGCAGCGCGAACCGTAATTCCGCTGCCGCTGGTCGCCGACGCCGTGAGGGCGCCGGAGTTCTCGACCCGGATCGCGCCTGTGGATCCACCGGTCGCCATGCCGCCGTCACCGCCCTGGCCACCGATCCCGTCACCCGCGGCGCCGGCGGCACCGCCCGCGCCACCATTCAGGAACTCACCGATACCGGCATGGCCACCATCGCCACCCTCACCGCCGCTACCGCCGGTGCCTGCACCGCCATTATTCGCATTGCCGCCGAGGCCCTTTGCGCCAAGGGCCACCGCACCGATCGCGTTGCCGCCAAGACCCTGCGCATCGATGGCGCGGTTGTTGGTGATGGTTATGGTCCCGCTTGCACCGTCGGTTCCGCTGCCGCCGGCGCCCCCGGCACCGCCTGTGCCCGTGCCGCCCAAGCCACCCGTCCCGCCGACGCCGCCTGGCGTGGCGAGGATGTTGGAGGCGCCCATGCCACCATTACCGCCGTTGCCCCCGCCGCCGGTGCCGCCCAGGCCGCCATTCCCGCCCTGGCGCGCGGCGCCTCCGGACGTCGCACCTATTCCGGTGGTAAAGAACCCGCCGGGGCCGGTCGTAATCGCCCCGGTATTGTTGATGGTGATGTTTCCGGCATCGCCGCCGGATGCCCCGTCGCCTGCGCCGCCTATGCCGCCGGTGGTATTGCCGCCCGCCGTACCATTGCCGCCTGCTTCTTCGGGGTCATCACCATTGGATCCGGATGTGCCAGGTGTCCCGACATTGCCGGCGCCATTACCGCCATTGCCGCTCGGCAGCGCTATCGTGCCGGAGGTCGTGGCCAGAATTCCGCTGGCGCTGGATGTGATGTTGCCGCTGTTGTCAATCAGGATGAAGTTGCCGGCACCATCCGTGCTGGTCACGATACCGCTGGCGATCCCTATGGTACTGAGATCCGCCGTATTCGACAGATCGATGAAATCGCCCGAAATATTGATGGGGATGCAATCTACGGCAGAAAGCACGCAAGGGGTTGTATTGTCGACAGTCAGGGCGCTTGCCGCGCCGCTGAACAGGGCCGTCGAGACCAGCGCCGTGCAGGATAATAATGTGAGGCGGGCATGCCGGCTCACAGCCAGCCCATTGCGACGCGCCATCCGACCCTCCCCAGAATCTACCTTCGGTAAGACTAGCGGATGCCGAGACCGACGAGCCAGTTGTTTTCCACCGGCAACGCACGATTTCCGTACGACTGTTGCGCGATCGCTACATATGGCAAGGAATACTATTGGTTGTTGAGAATTCTATCCTGCAACGATAGCGGGTGGTGAGTTTATTCTGCTGGTCCGGCGGGCTCCCACAGCTCGACCGGATTACCTTCCGGGTCCTGGATACGGCAGAAGCGGCCGACCTCGGAATCCCATTCGGCGCGTGTTTCGACGGCGATACCGGCAGTCTTCAGCTTCGTCATCATGGCATCGAGATCATCGACGCGGAAATTGACCATCCATTGTTGTTCCGGACGGCCGAAATAGGTGGTGTCGGCGGCAAACGGCCCGAAGATGGTGGTGCCGGCGTCCTGGTGCCAGACATGGGTCTGGATATTACCGATGCCCAGATGCGTCTCATACCAGGCGGCGAGTGCCGCCGGGTCGCGCGCCCGGAAGAACAAACCGCCGATCCCTGTTACCTTGGCCATGCGCGTTGCCTCCCGCGTTGTTGCAGCCCAGCATGATGCGCCTTGGCAGCGCCACTGTCACCTGAGCCACGCCGCGGCAATCTGGAGGTCGCGATCGGTCAACTCGTGGCCCGCCGCGATCACTTGGGCGTCGAGATCGGCGCCGTCGTTACGCAACGCCGCCTCCAGCTCCGGCGCGAGGCTGCGATAAGGATCGCTCGCGCCTGAGACCATCAGCACCCGGGTTCCCTTGAGGTTGGGTTCGGGCGCCTTGTCCAGCACCATCACCGGGCGCAAAAGGATCGCGCGTCGTACCTGGCCTGGATGCAGCAGCATCACCGCGCCGAGGAGATTGGCGCCGTTGGAATAGCCGAGGAAGGTCATCTTCTCCGGCAACAAGCCATAGGCCTTGACGGCTTCCACGATGAAATCGGCGAAGGCCTCCGCCTCGAAGCGGATATCCGCCTGGTCGAAGGAGGTGGCCGACAGACGGCGGAACCAGCGCAGGATGCCCTCTTCCGTGCTGCGGCCGCGCACCCCGAGCAACGTGGCTTCGGGCGCTATGCGGCGCGCCAGCGGCATCAGATCGCTTTCATTGCCGCCGGTGCCGTGCAGCAGCACGATGGTGCTGCCATCGGTCTTGTCGGGTGTGCTGAAGCGGTGAACGAAGTTGAGGTCGCGATAGATCACGCGGGTGTCTCCCGGCAATGAGAATTGCGGCAAGATGGTTTCGATGTCGAAAGCGCGTTGCTTGTCATGCGGCGGCACGAAGAGCCGCTCGCCCAGGCTTTCGATCGGCTCGTCGATGGCGAAGCCAGGCCCGTCGGTTGCCAACTCGATCAACGTGCCGGCCGGCTCGCGCACATAGAGCGAGGTGAAATAGTTGCGGTCATGCACATTGGTCGGGCTCGAATTGAGCCGCGCGAGGCCCTGCTCGACCTGGCGCAGGCTTGCTATGTCCGGACTGCGGAGGGCGACGTGATCGGCGACGCCGGTCCCCGGCAAGCCCGGCCAGAAGCCATGCGCATCGCGGATGTCGATCACATCGCCGGCCTCAGTTCCGAGCCGTGTCACCGCGCCCTCGCGCGCGTCTTCCTGCAAGCCGAAATGCCGGGTGAGGAAAGCCGATGTCTCTTCCGGCAGTTCGGAGAGAAGGGTGACACCTCTGATCCGGCGGATCGCATGCTCGGCGGGAATGCCCGGTGCTTGCCAGGGATCGTTCGCCGGCAAGGCGCTGCCCACCAGCTTCACCACGATGCCGTCGGGATCGCGCAGGCGCAGCACCGTTTCGCCGAACTCGGTGACGGGTCCTTCCGCCTTCACCTGAAAGCGCAAGGCACGCTCGAGCCAGAAGCCGAGGCTCGTCGGGTCGATCGCCAGGGCTATCTCACCGACCTGGCCATGTCCCGCCCTGCCCTGCGCGCCATCTTCCCAGACGAGGAAAGTGATGAGCGAACCGGGTGAAGCCGAGCGGTCGCCATAGAATAGATGGAGTTGGGTGGCGTCTTCATACCCACCGGTGCGTTTGACGAGCCGTAATCCTAGGAAGCCAACATAAAAATCGACATTGGCCTGCACCTTGCGGGTGAGCAGCGTGACGTGATGGATGCCGGTGGTCATGCGGTGGCGACAGCCTCGATCTCGATATCGAACTCCATTGGCCAGGAGGCGACGGGGACGAAGGTGCGCGCCGGCGGATCGTTCGGAAAATGGCGGGCATAGACGCGGTTGATGGCGCCGTAAAAGCCGGAATTGGCGGCGTAGATGCGGACCATCAAAATGTTCCGAGGCGTCGTCCCGGCGGCGGCGAGACAATGCTTCAACGCCGTGAGCGATGCCTCCGTCTGAACCTCGATATCGCCTTTCACCAGAGCGCCGGTCGTGATGTCGAGCGGCGGTGTTCCCGACACGAAGACCAGTCCCGCTCCCCGGGTCACGAGCGACAGCGGCACGCCGAGCTTGCGCACCGTTTCGGACAGGACCGGGACATCGATGATCTCGCGCATAGGCATCCTCTTTTCATCGTTCTCGTCGCGATCATAATCCCTGATGCTGGCATTTCGACAATGAATTTCCTCTGCCGCGGTGCCCGTGGCAGAGGAAACGCCATGACGGACAACAAACATGCAATCACTGGCATTGCGCTCATCGTTCTGGCGCTCCAGATCCTGTCGGTTTCGGACACGATCGCCAAATATCTGTCGGCTTCCCTGCCGGTCCTGCTGGTGATCTGGGGGCGCTTCTTCTTTCACTGTCTGATCACCGGCGCTTATGTCACTCTCGTCCATGACTGGCGCCTGCTGCTGCCAACTGTCTCCCGCGTCCAGACAGCGCGCAGCCTGGCCTTGTTCTGCGCGGTCGGGCTCTTCTATGTCACGATCCACTACCTGCCCTTGACCACGGCCTTGACCTTGTGGTTCGTCGAGCCCTTCATCCTGACGATCCTGGCCATGGTCTTCTTTCGCGAGCGCGTCAGCCGGCTGCAGTGGGGAGCGATCATCGTCGGCTTCCTCGGCATCATCATCGCCATCCGCCCGACGCCGCTGGCCTGGCATTGGACCTATCTCGTGGGGCTTCTCGCCGGCGTTTCCTATGCCGTCTTCCTGCTCCTCACACGCGCCATCGACAACCGGACGCCCCCTATCGCATCGGTCTATCAGACCGGGCTTGTCGGCAGCTTCGCCTCGAGCCTCCTGGTGATTCCGGTCTGGACTCCTCCTTCGGCAGCAGAATGGGGCCTCCTGCTGGCGACGGGCTGCGTCGCCGCGGTCGCCCATTATCTGATCGTGAAATCCTTTGAGCGGGCCGAGGCGAGCCGGCTCGCGCCGTTCACCTATTCCGAGATGATCGGCGCGGCTATTCTGGGCTTTTTCGTCTTCGGTGATCTGCCCGATATCTGGACCTGCCTCGGGCTTGCCGTCGTCATCGCCAGCGCGATTGCCTTGTTATGGGGCAAGCGGCCAGTGGCGGAACCCGCCGCGGCCTGATCGGCACCCTTGCCGAGGCGCGTCGTAATTTCAGCAGCCAAAGCATCGATGAGCGATGATGTGCTGCGATGGTTTCGCCGCAGCACGATCTTGATACTGCCCGGCGCGGGAAGCCCGCTGCTGGTGATTTCGCAGGTTCCAGTCGGGATGAGGCCGCGCTCGACCGCTGATACCGCAAGTCCGGAGCGGATGGCCGAATGGATTGCGCCGATATTGTCGCTGGAGAAGGCGATGCGCCAGTCGCGACCCTGCCGGTTCAAGACGTCGATCATGGCAGCGCGGCAAACACATCCTTCTGGAAAAACGGCCAGTGGAAGTGGTGTGCCGTTCGCCAATGCCGCGTTGTCCGAGATGATCCAGACAAGGGGCTCGTCGCGAACGAGAATGTCGGTGGAAACATCTTCACGACTGGCGATCAAGGCGAGGTCGATCAGATCGTCCTTCAATCTGTGCGCCGTGACATCGGCATTGCCGCAGGCGACATCGATCTGCACGTTGGGAAAATTTCGTTGAAAGGCCCTGAAGACTTCCGGCAGGAGCATATTGGCATAGTCATCGGATGTCCCGATGCGGATGCGGCCATGCGAGTCGGGTTGGCTGATCTCATCCATGGCTTGCTGGCTCAAGGACAGCATCCTGCGCGCATAGTCCAGCAGGATCTCGCCTTCCCGCGTCAGCTTCATCCGCCGGGTCGAACGGTCGAAGAGTTCCTTGCCGACCGACTGCTCGAGCCGTTTGATCTGCATGCTGATGGCCGACTGCGTCCGCAGCAGCCGGTCGGCGCTTCGGGTGAAGCTCTGCGTATCGACGACGGTGATGAAGGTACGAAGCAACTCGATGTCGATGATTTCCGCCACGGCCGCCCTCACATCGCACTGGTACCGATTCAGCCTAGCATATTTGCGATGAGCCGGAAGCCGGTTACGGGCTGAGCTCCATATGAACGATTTCGAGCGGGTCCCCACCCACGCCATGCGAAAAATAACCACGTTCGATCGTATGGAATCCATGGCGACGGTAAAAGCCCTCGGCATTGACGGTCGATTCCACCTTGATCGGTCCGGTGTGACCCTTGCGGGCATTGGCGATGCCGATGGTGAGCAGCCGGGCGCCCAACCCGGAGCCCGCGACACCGGGCAGGAGAAACAAACGCGTCACTTCTCCCGGTTCCGAGTCGACGAAGCCCATGACGGCGCCTTTGAACTCGGCGACGACGACCTCGCCCTTGGCGATGAGATCTTCATAATATGACGGCGTGCGATCACCCATCCAGCCGGCGATCTGTTCTGGCGTGTAGTGATGCTTGGCGAGCGCTTCGACGGAGCGCCGTGTTATATCGAAGAGAGCCTCGCCGTCCCCTGGGCGCGCCGGACGCAGACTGACCGGATCCATGATTTATGCACTCCCTGTAACAGATGTGAGCTCCAGCCAGGACAGCGACGGATGTTTGCCCGGCAGGATGGATTGGACGATGGAGGGAGCGAGACACAACCCGCTCTCCTCGTTCATGAACATGACGAGTGCACTTCGCCGCGCCGGCATTGCCATGGCAAATGCCCTCGCGCCGCTATTGGCGCCCCAATGGAAGAAGCTGCCGGCTTGCGGCTCAAGTCCCCAGCCGAGGCCCCAGGCCACGTCCTCCTCGAGCTCCGGTCCCTCACTTTCTAAGGCCTCCGTGCGTTTGAGCGGAACCCGTATCTCTGGCGTCATCCATTGTCGCGCCATTGCCGGCGTCAACAGCCTGCCGTCGAGACTGGCGGCGAGGAAACGGCCGTAATCGGGGGCTGTGGTGAGGAGCGAATAGGCCGCATTCGCCTGGCGCGGCATGAACCGCTCCAGGACCCTCTCCGCATCATGCGCATCGGCCACATGGGGAGCGAAGTCGGAGCGCCAGAGGAAGCTCGATTGCCGCATGCCGAGCGGATCGAAGACGAGCCGCTGGATAAGCGCATCGAGCGGTTCCCGCGTCACATGCTCCAGGGCGTGCTGGAGATAGACGAAACCCTCGCCGGAATAGCTGAAGCGCGCGCCGGGCGAAAAATAACTGCGCAGCGGATATTCCTCACGCCGCCAATTGGGCAGGCCGGTGCGATGCGACAACACATGGCGCGCGGTGATTGCGGCGGCATGCGGATCGTCCGGAATGAGCGGCGCGACGATCTGGGAGAGCGGTTGGTCGAGATCCAGCACACCGTTGCCCGCCAGCTGGAGCGCGGCATGAGCGACAACCGGCTTGCTGAGCGAGGCCGCCTGGAACACAGTCCGGGACGTGACCGGTTCCGCCGTCGCTCGGCTTGTTATGCCTGACGTGATGATTTCTTCTCTGCCTTCTCGCAAGATGAGCATGGCGAAGCCCGGCACATCTGCCGCTCGCATCAGCGCCGCGATTTCATCTTGCATGATGAACCCCGAAAGTCAGATCGGCAGCAGCGCGTCGGGCTTGACGTCGGCCACGGATGTGTAGGTGTGGGTTTCCCTGACACCTGGCAAGGGAAGAATAACGCGCTGCAGGAACTCCTGAAAGACCGACATGTCGGCGATCCTGGCCTTGACCAGATAATCGAAGCCGCCAACCACCATATGGCATTCCAGGACCTCGGGCGCGTTGGCGACCGCCTCGGCGAATTTGTCGAAGACATGCGGTGTGGTCTGGTCGAGACGGACCTGGATGAAGACGATAGTGCCGCGGCCGATCTTTCGCGGATCGAGCACGGCTCTCACCGCGGTGATGAAGCCGTCCCGGAACAGCCGCTTCACCCGCTGGCTCGTGCCGGTCGGCGAGAGCCCGACACGCCGGGCGAGATCGAGTGTCGTGCGCCGCCCGTCTTCCTGCAGCAGGCGCAGAAGATTGCGATCTATCGTGTCGAGATCGTACATGTGAAACTCGCAAGTATGCTGGGCATTTTGCGTGATATTCACGCAAATTGATGCAAAATACTGTATTCAGTCTCACCCTTGGCGGCAATAGTCTGCAATCCATGCAGTCGAGTCACGCCGCCCAGCGACCCAATACGCGCCTGGCCTTCTTGGCCGGCTTCACCATGATCGCCATCACCGCCGTGCAGTTCGTCGCGGCGCGTTTCAGCCTGCGCGCCGATCTGACGGCCGTCGACATCGCCGGCCTGCGTTTCGCCGGCGCCGGCCTCGTCTTCCTTCCCGTCTTATGGTGGAGCGGCTTGAGCAAGCTCAAGGCCCTCGGCTGGCGGCGTGCCGTCATCCTCGCCGGTTTGATCGGCCTCCCCTATCCCATCATCATCAATTGGGGGCTGACCTATGCGCCCGCCGCCCATGCGGCGGCGCTGTGCCCGGCCTCCATCGTCTTCTTCTCTTCCCTCCTCGGACGATTTGCCTTCGGCGAGACCATCACGACGCGGCGTCTCCTCGGTATCGCCCTGATCATCGGCGGCCTCCTTCTGTTCATCTTGCCGTCGCTGTCGGGAACACCCGGTATCCTGTTTGGCGATCTGCTTTTTGCCGGCTCGGGCATCATGTTCGCGACCTATGGATTGGTGGTGCGCCATTGGGGCGTCGAGTCCATCACCGCGACGGCTGCCGTCTCCCTCCTGTCCTGCTTGCCGCTTCCCTTGGTGTATCTCGTCGCGTCGAGCGGGCTTGCCGTTGCGTCAGCGCCGGAAATCGCCGCTCAGCTCGTGATCCAGGGACTGCTTGCCGGCGCCGCGGCGATCTTTCTCTACACCTATGCGGTGCGCCAGCTCGGGCCACAGATTGCCGCGCTGTTCCTTCCCTGCGTGCCGGTTGCTACCGCCTTCACCGGCATGGTCGTGCTCGGAGAAGTGCCGGGCCTGCCGCAGTTCATCGCCATTCTGATCATGACGGCGGGCATGGTGCTGCCAGTGTTGCTCAAGCGTGGCGAAAACTAGCCGCGCTTCTTCTTCGCCGTCTTGGATGCCTTTGGGGCTTTGGCCGGTAACGTGGTGACAAAGGCGACGGCCAGTTTCAATACGTCGTCGACAGCCTTGCTGGGTCAGTGCCTTGGCGTCGAGATAGACATAACCTTCCATCAAGCGGCCACCCATTTCCATCTGCCGCGCTCCCTTGACTTTCAAGGCGGCGCTCAGCCAATCGGCTCCGACGCGCAGCAGCAGACCTTTCTTGAACGTGCCCGCCACCATGTTGCCGTTGAGCATGAAGCCGGTGCCGCCGAACATCCGGACCTCGCGGATCTTGCCGGCCTTGGGTAAGGTTTCGCGCAGATCTGCAATGACATCATTTTCGGTTATATGCGCCTCCTTCGCGTGTCGGCGCGACGCTACAGCATCTCGCTTCTGCGGCCAAGCCGGTGCTACAGACCCGGCCCATGCAACTCGTCTTCATCTACGGCCAACCGGCCGCCGGAAAACTGACCGTCGCGCGAGCGCTCGCCCGGCGCACTGGCCTCGCGATTTTTCACAATCATCTGATTGTCGATGCCGTCGGCGCGGTGTTTCCCTTTGGCTCGCCGGAATTCATAGCGTTGCGCGAAAGCATGTGGCTCGACGTCCTGCGCGCGGCGGCAAAGACCAAGCGCTCGTTGATCTTCACCTTCGCGCCGGAGGCGACGGTCGCCGCGGATTTTCCGGAACGGGTTCGCGCCGAGATCGAAGCCCTGGGTGGAGAAGTGATGTTCGTGGCGCTCACCGTGCCTGAGGCCGAGCAACAGCGCCGGATTGATACGCCGGATCGAGCGCAATTCGGCAAGCTGCGTTCGCTGGAATTGCTGCATCAGCTGAAGGATGTCTTTGCATCCGCCATGGCGCAGATGCCGAAGCCCGCCATCACCATCGATACCTCGGCTTCTACGCCGGATGAAGCGGCCGAGAAAATCGCGGCGCTACTCACGACAGGCTGATCAAGCCGGTTCCGGCGACGGCCAGCACGGCGCCGATCCAGGCGCTGATCGGCGGCGGCGCTCCCGTGCGCCACCAGACCATGGGCAGGATCACGACGGGCGTCATCGAGGAGAGCGTCGAGACGATGCCGACATGGCCATGGGCGAGTGCCGCCATCAACAGCGACATGCCGAGGCAGGTACCGAAAAAGGCGGCCCCTACTCCGAAACCCAGATCGCGATAGGAGAACCGATAAGGCAGGTTGATCGCCGCGATCGGCAGGATGGCGATGACGATGAAGACGAGCGCGGCAAGGCCGGAGCGCACCGCCATGGCGGTGAAAGGCTCGACGCCTGCGGCCATGGCTGGACGCGCCAGGAGGCTGCCGAGCGCCTGCCCCAAGGCCGTAACGACACCCAGCCCGATACCGGTCCAAGGCATCCCGGCTTGCGGCAGGCGCGCCGCGCCGCGTCCGGGCACGCCGATCGCCAGCATGATGCCGGCCAGGACCAGAACGACGCCAAGGCCTTGTTGCCGTGAGATCGTTTCACCGAGAAAGACATAACCCAATGCCAGCGCGAAGGGCGAGGTCAACGAGAACAGGAGCGCGGTGTTGCGCGGGCCGGCCTTGTAGATGGCGGCGAAATAGGTCGTGCTGGCGATGACGATGCCGAACAGGCTCGATGCTGCCAAGAGGCCGATCTGCTCCTGGCCGAGCGTGCGCCAGCCGCCGAAAGCAAGCGAGACGGCGCCCGTCATGGCGAGCGCCGCCAGCATCTGCCAACGTGCCAGGCGGAAGACATCGACGCGTCCCTTCAGCTCGCCGATCAGCATGCCGCTGACCGCGATACACAAGGCCGCTCCGAGCGCGAAGAGCTCCGACATCAGTAAAAAGGAACCCGCATGATGGAGGCGCTATAGCAGGCGGCGGGGAGCCGAGAAACCGCTTGAGGATGGGACCGGACATTCCTAACTTGCGGGCGACTTTCCTCCCTCGCTCAGCAAAGCAGTTTCCGCATGACCAATCCCGCCGATCTCGATCCCCGCCAGCTCGACACGCTCCGCGCCATCATGAAGGCATTGCGCACGCCGGTCACCGGCTGTCCATGGGACCTCGAGCAGGATTTCTCGACTATTGCCCCCTATACGATCGAGGAGGCCTATGAGGTGGCCGACGCGATCGCGCGTGGCAGCAAAAGCGATCTCTGCGAGGAGCTCGGAGATCTCCTGCTCCAGGTCGTCTATCACGCCCAACTCGCGTCCGAGGAGGATAGCTTCAGTTTCGACGACGTGGTCGAAGCCATCTGTCGGAAGATGATCCGGCGTCATCCGCATGTCTTCGGCGATGAGAAGGCGCGCTCGGCAAAGCTCGCCAAGGGCTTCTGGGAAGAGATGAAGGCGCGCGAGAAGACGGTTGGCGAAGCAGCTGCCGGCCTGCTCGACGGCGTGACGGTGGGGCTCCCCGGCATGACGCGGGCGGTGAAGCTGCAAGCCAAGGCGGCCAAGGTCGGCTTCGACTGGCCGTCGGTCGATTTCGTCTATGACAAGATGAATGAGGAAATCGCCGAGCTGAAGCAGGAGACGGCACGTGACAAGCAGGCGGCCGAATATGGCGATCTGCTTTTCGCCATGGCCAATCTCGGCCGCCATCTCGACATCGATCCGGAAGCCGCGTTGCGTGCCGCGAATGACAAGTTCACCCGCCGCTTCCGGCATATCGAGGACGAGCTCGCCAAGCACGGCTCATCGCCCGGGCAGTCGACGCTTGCCGAGATGGATGCGTTATGGGACGACGCGAAGCGGCTCGAAAAGGAAACGGATCACTCGGCCGCGTGATCGAGGAGGTTCGTATTGCGCAAGCGGTATTTGAACCGGTTGGCGGCGATCTCGGCTTTATCCGTACCCAGACGAACGGTGAGGACGACGCGGCCGTCCTCCATCAGCTCGCGGCCCAGAACCTCGCCCTTGTCGTAGAACCAGGCCTGGCCCTGGCCGTCGGCCGGGTCGAGCACCGCTTCGTAGATGCCGAGATCCTTGCCGAGCCTAGTCTCGATCATGGCGCGCAGTTCGAGCAGCCCCTCACCGGTGAGCGCCGAGACGACGATGCAATTCTGCTGGCGTTGCGCCTGGGCGCGGCGCATGGCGGCGATGTCCTCGGGCAGCAGATCGGCCTTGTTCCACACTTCGATGATGTGGTCGCGGCGGTTCTCGGCGATGCCGAGCTCGGTCAGGATGGCGGAGACGTCGGCGGCCTGGGCCTCGCTTTCGGCATGGCTGATATCGCGCACATGCAGGATCACCTTGGCCTCGATCACCTCCTCCAGCGTGGCGCGGAAGGCGGCGATGAGCGGCGTCGGCAGATCGGAAATGAAACCGACCGTATCGGAGAGCACCGCCTTGCGGCCATGCGGCAGCGAAATCGCGCGCATGGCGGGATCGAGCGTGGCGAACAGCAGGTCCTTGGCGAGGACGCCGGCATTGGTGAGCGCATTGAAGAGGGTCGATTTGCCGGCATTGGTATAGCCGACGAGCGCCACCACCGGATAAGGCACCCGGGCCCGGCCGGAGCGATGGAGCCCGCGCGTCTTCACGACGGATTCGAGCTGCTTCTCGAGCTTCGAGATGCGCTCCTGAATAAGTCGTCTGTCGGCTTCGAGCTGGGTTTCGCCAGGGCCGCCCAGGAAGCCGAAGCCGCCGCGCTGGCGTTCCAAATGGGTCCAGGAGCGGACCAGCCGGCTCTTCTGGTAGCGCAGATGCGCGAGCTCGACCTGCAAGAGGCCTTCGCGGGTGCGGGCGCGCCGGCCGAAGATCTCGAGGATCAGGCCGGTGCGGTCGAGCACCTTGGCGCTCCACGCCTTTTCCAGGTTGCGCTGCTGGATCGGACTCAGCGTCCCGTTGATGACGACGAGGTCGGATTCGGTTTCCTTGACCAGATCGGCGATCTCCTCGACCTTGCCCGAGCCGATGAGGGTCGCCGGCCGCGGCTCGGCCAGGAGAACCACAAGCTGTCCCGCTATTTCGAGATCGATGGCCAGTGCCAAGCCGACGGCTTCCTCCAGACGCGAGGCCGCGTCCCGATCGGTCACGGCCGGCGCCGCCCTGCCCTTACGTTCGACATGAACGACGATGGCGCGGGTGGCCTCAGGCCCTTCGATCTGGAAACGTACTTCGTGCCCGGAAGATTGCTTGGCTTTGGTGGACTTCACCCGTCCTTGCCTTCCTCGTCGAACAGGCTGATCGGCCCGCCCGGCATGATCGTGGAGATCGCATGCTTATAGACGAGCTGGGACAGTCCATCCCGACGCAACAATACGCAGAAATTATCGAACCAGGTGATAATACCCTGCAATTTCACCCCATTAACGAGAAATACCGTAACCGGGATCTTCTGCTTGCGGACGTGATTGAGAAAAGTGTCCTGCAGATTTTGTGGTTTTTCCTGTGCCATATGAAATATTGTCCCCTTCTTATTAGGTCACAGCCAAGGGAATCCGAGCCTAGCACGGTTGCAGTTTACGCAAAACGGCAATTTCGTTAACGGGCCCAGCCGGAATCCTCACCTCCCATGTGCGCTGCCGCAACAGGAAGTTCAATGGCACCAGAGCGTATCCCGCCAAAGTTGAAGGCTTTGGCGATAAGGATTTGCTCCAAGGTACTGATTTGGCGCGAATCCTTTTCGGCGACGTGATTCCCACGTCGCCGGGACACGCGCTAGGTCTATCGTCATTCAGGCAAATGTTTGGCGTCCATTGATTATCCCTTCATTCCTGCACCGGAATCTCAAAAAGGGATACTCAACTATAGTAGTAAATTCCTGAGATGCCGCCTCCGGCAAGTAGGAAATGTAAAAACCTCTGTCGATTTGGCCGGCTTTTCTTCGTCGTGTCCATGTGAACGCCCGTTCCGGGCACTTTCAATGGAGAGACCCATGCGCAAACTCATCGTTTCGGCCTTTGTCAGCCTGGATGGCGTCATGCAGGCGCCCGGCGGGCCCGAAGAGGATCCGACCGGCGGCTTCACATTCGGCGGCTGGACGGAACCCTACTGGGACGAAACCAGCGCCGCCGTCATCGACGAGATGTTCTCCCGGCCATTCGACCTCGTCCTCGGCCGCAAGACCTATGACATTTTCGCCGCCTATTGGCCCTATGTCCCGACCGATCCGAAAGCACCGGGTTATGGCGATCTGCAGGCCGGGATCGCGCGCTTGTTCAACGGAGCCGTCAAGCACGTCGCCACCCGCCGGTCCGGACCGCTCGCCTGGGAGAACAGCCTGTCGCTTGGCGACGACGTCGTCGCCGCGCTGCGCAAGCTCAAGGCCGGGAGCGGCCCGGATCTCCTGGTCCAGGGCAGCAGCAATTTCATCCAGACCCTGCTCGCGCATGATCTCATCGACGCGGTCCAGTTGCTGATCTATCCGGTGCTGCTGGGCAAAGGAAAGCGGCTGTTCGGCACCGGCACGCGGCCCGGCGCCTTCGCGGTGACGAAATCGACTGTGTCGCCGAGCGGTGTGATCATCGCCATCTATGAGCCGGCAGGGGCCGTGAAGGCCGGCTCCTTCGTCCTCAACGAGCCGAGCGCCGCTGAGATCGAGCGGCGGAAGAACCTCACCCCTTGAGCATAGAAAGGCGTGTTCCGTCTTTGATCCTGTGTGGCCGATGTGCAATAGCGGCTGAAATTCTGATACCCCCGTCATTTGCCCGGAGGACGTAACGGCGGGCATCTGCTAGCGTTGATTCCGAACAGATGGGGAATAGGCTCGGGATGCGGAAACTGACTTTCATCGCCACGGTCGGCACGGCTCTTTCGGTGGTCGTCCCGGCATCCGCGGCTGACTTCGTCGAACCTACTTATGACTGGAACGGCGTCTATGCGGGCGTGTTTGCCGGTATCGGGCACACCTCCTCCGATTGGGAGGGGACCGACGACGACTCAGGGGGTGATCCGGTAGACATCGATGAAACCCTGAGTGGGACGACGGCTGTTCTGGGCGGTCTCGTCGGCGTCAATTTTCAGAAGGACAAGCTCGTCTTCGGCGCCGAGGCCGATCTCGCCTGGTTCGACTCGCGTGAGCACGAAAATCTCGACGGCGCCGAAGGACTCGACATCACGTCCGACATCAATCTCCTGGGATCGCTCCGCGCCCGGCTCGGTTATGCCGAGGATCGCACGTTGTTCTACGTGACCGGCGGTGCCGCTTTCGCCGACACCAAGCATACCTGGAACGACGGCGGCAGTGAAGATTTCAACATGCCCTCGAAATCCGTGAATCTGAATTTCGGGTGGGTCGTCGGCGCCGGCATCGAACATGCCTGGACGGACGACTGGCTGGTTCGTCTGGAAGGCTTCTACTACGACCTCGGCTCGAAGGACCGCACGGTCTCGGGCGACGATGAGACCGATGAGTTCGAGGTCAAGCAGGATATCTGGGTCGGCCGGATAGGTATCAGCTACAAGCTCAACTGAGGTCTGACTCCGCTCACGCGGCGGTCGAATTGACCCGGTTGCGGCCGGCGCGCTTGGCGCTGTAGAGCGCCTCATCGGCGCGCTTCATGATGTTCTCCATCGTGTCCGAAGCGCTTTCGACAGCGGCGACGCCGATCGAGACCGTCACCGTCAAGGGACCCGCGGGCGAGCCGACATTGAACGGCGTGCCCGACACGCTCCGGCGCATGCGGTCGGCGATCTTGGTGGCGACGTCGGCGCTGGTATTGGGCAGCACGATCACGAATTCCTCGCCGCCGATGCGGCAGACCATGTCGATATTGCGGATCGCCTGCTTGAGGCGCGAGGCGAGCTCCTGAAGGACGCGGTCGCCCACCGCATGGCCATGTTCGTCATTCACCGTCTTGAAGTGATCGACATCGAGCGCCAGGATCGACAGCGCCTTGCCGCGATTGATCGCGTGCTCGACGAGCGCGTTGGTCTGGCTCTCCATGTAGCGGCGGTTATAGAGCCCGGTCAGCGGATCGGTGACCGCCATCTCCATCGTCGCCTGCACATGTGAGCGCAGTTGATCGGTGTAGCGGCAGCGTCGGATCTGCGTGTTGGCGCGCGCCAGGAGCTCCTGCTTGTCGATCGGACGGATCAGATAGTCGTTCACCCCCATGTCGAGGGCGCGCAGGAGACGTTGATGATCGTCGGGCGCCACCACGATGAGGATGGGCGTCTGGCGGGTGCGCTCTAATGATTTGAGCTGCGAGCACAGACGCAAGCCGTCGACGCTGTCCATGTCGAGATTGATGATGATCAGCTCGTAGCGGGTCTCGGCCGCGTGCATGACCGCCGTCAGCGGATCGTCGATGATGGTCACCTCGTGATGCGGCACGAGGGCCGAGCGGGTGCGCTCGGCGGTGTTGGCGCGGTTGTCGATGATCAGGACCTTGCCAGGCTTGGAATTGTCGATGCCCTCGCTGCGGCCGAGCATCTTCACCGTCTCGCCATTGGGCGAGCGGGCGCGCAATTCGTCGGTGAGCATCTTGAGCCGGACGAGGCTCTTCACCCGGCAAAACAAGGCGAGGTCGTTCACCGGCTTGGTCAGGAAGTCGTCGGCGCCGGCCTCGAGGCCCTTCACGCGGTCTTCCGGTTGGTCGAGGGCGGTGACCATCACCACCGGGATGTGATGGGTCTGCGCGTCGCTCTTGATCTGCCGGCAGACTTCGATGCCGTCGATGCCGGGCATCATCACATCGAGCAGCACGATATCGGGCTTGGTCCGCTGCACGGAATCGAGCGCATCGGCGCCGTTCATGGCGGTCACGACATCGAAATACTCCGCTGAAAGCTTGGCTTCCAGCAGGCGCACATTGGCAAGAATGTCGTCGACAACCAGAACCCTGGCGGTCATTGCGGTCCCTTGAGGAAGCTGTCCACCGTTTTGAGGAAGCTCATAACGGAAATGGGTTTGGAGATATAGGCCTCGCAGCCCCCTTCCCGGATCTTTTCCTCGTCGCCCTTCATGGCGAAGGCGGTGACGGCGATGACCGGGATCCGGCGCAACTCGTCGTCCTCCTTGAGCCACTTGGTGACTTCGATGCCGGAAACCTCCGGCAACTGAATATCCATGATGATGAGGTCTGGCATATGCTGGCGCGCAATCTCCAGCGCCGAAAGCCCATCGCGCGTCTGCAGCACGCGATAGCCATGCGCCTCGAGGAGGTCATTGAAGAGCTTCATATTGAGCTCATTGTCCTCGACGATCAAAACGGTTTTGGCCTGCGCCGGATTTGTTGCGAGCATCTGCTCGGTTCCTACTCGTTTTCCCGGTATCTCTAGCACGGCTTGCGCCTCATCGGACTTGGCATGGCATAGCCGGAATGTTCCAGCCTCCCCAATGTCCCTGTTTCGTTTTGAGAATTATTGCCGTTTCTTCTATAGGGAATTCTCACCGAACACGGTAACTAACAACTTAACCACTATGACACTCTATTACATGGTAAATCGTTGATTAATTTCGGATATGCATTGTCGTGAAGACACCTCGGATCAATCGCGCCGAGGCCGAGGTCATCGCCCTGAAGGCATTGGGCTTTCTGGCGACTGAGCCCGAAAGGCTCAGCCGTTTCCTGACCCTCTCCGGCGTCGACCTCGCCGATATCGGGACGGTCGCCGAGAATCCGGAATTCCTGGCCGGGCTGCTCAACCATCTCCTGCAGGACGAATCGCTGCTGCTGACCTTCACCGCCGAGCAGGAAATGGACCCGCGCGTGCCGGCGCTGGCGGCCGAGGCGCTCGCCGGCTGGAGCGGTGCGTAATCCGTTCTCTCAGGCCGCCTCGGCGGTCTGAATCTCGAGCGCGCCATGCGTGTCGAGCGCCGCTTTGAGACGCGGCCGCGCCCTGACATAGGCTGCCACCCGCGCGATATGCGGGAAGCGTTCGAGCACCGCCTGCTCCGAGGGATGGCCCCAGATCGTCAGCATGAACAGATATATGTCGGCGGCGGAGTAGCGCTCACCGACGACGAATGGTCCATCCTCGGCGAGCCGCGCCTCCATCAGGGCGAAGAGCTCGAGGCTCTTCTGCAGCGACTTGCGGCGGATGACAGCGTTCTGCTCCTCGCTGTCGGCCAATCTCCTGGCGTCGAAGGCGAGATCGATGGCCGGATAGATATTATTGGCCATGAAGACCAGGCTCGACAGATAGACGGCGTGGTCGTCGCTGCCGGCCAGCGGCGCCAGGCCGGCTTCCGGATGCGCGTCGGTGAGAAAGGCGACGATGGCGGCCGACTCCGTGATGGCGCGGCCATCGGGCAGCCCCAAGGCAGGCACCATGTTCAACGGGCTGATCTCCCGGAATTCCGGGGCCCGCACCTGCTCCATGGTCAGCCAGATATTCTGATAGGGAACGCCGAGCTCTTCGAGGACGAGATGGGCCGAGAGCGAGCCGCATCTTTTCACATTGTAGAGTTTATACATGAGCGCCTCATTGCTTTGATGCGTTCCGTCCCGATACCAGTGAACCTCATTTAAGGCGGCTGCGCAACGTGATGATGACGGCTAGAATGGCGGTATGGGACAGGGCCTGGGCATATCGGGATTTTGCCGGGATTGCTTCGCGCCGGCGGGCGAGAATGATCGCCGCTGCGCCGCCTGCCGCTCGCCCCGCCTGATCCGTCATCCGGAGCTGCATCAGCTCACTACCGCGCATCTCGACTGCGACGCCTTCTATGCCGCGATCGAGAAACGCGACGATCCGAGCTTGCGCGACAAGCCGGTGATCGTCGGCGGCCAGCATCGCGGCGTCGTGTCCACCGCCTGTTACATCGCGCGCATCCGCGGCGTGCGCTCGGCGATGCCGATGTTCACCGCCCGCAAGCTCTGCCCTGAAGCCGTGGTGATCAGCCCCAATATGGCGAAATATGCGAGCGTCGGACGCGAGGTGCGCGCCCTCATGCTCGACCTCACGCCCCTCGTCCAGCCGCTGTCGATCGATGAAGCCTTTCTCGATCTCAAAGGTACCGAGCGCCTGCATGGCCGCAGCGCCGCCCTGTCGCTCGCGCATTTGGCGCTGCGCATCGAGAAGGAGATCGGTATCACGGTCTCGATCGGCCTGTCGCACAACAAGTTCCTGGCCAAGATGGCCTCCGATCTCGACAAGCCGCGTGGCCTCTCGATCATCGGCAAGGCGGAGACGCTCGCCTTCCTGGCGGCGCGGCCGGTCGGCGCCATCTGGGGCGTCGGCAAGGCGATGCAGGCCGAGCTGGCGAAGGACGGCATCACGATGATCTCGCAACTCCAGACCCGTGACAGAAACGACCTGATGCGGCGCTACGGCACACTGGGCGTAAGGCTCTATCATCTGTCGCGTGGTGAGGATGCGCGCAGCGTCTCGACCGAAGACGAGACGAAAAGCATCAGCGCCGAAACCACCTTCGATGAGGATATCAGCGACTACAAGGCGCTCGAGCGCATCCTCTGGCAGATGAGCGACAAGGTATCGCGGCGCGCCAAGCAGGACCGCCTCGCCGGCCACACCATCACCCTCAAGCTCAAGACGGCGGATTTCAAGATCAGGACACGCAATGCGTCCTTCCAGGATGCGACGGTGCTGGCCGACCGCATCTTCACCGCCGCCCAGCCGCTCCTCAAACGCGAGGCGACGGGAACCGCCTTCAGGCTACTGGGAGTGGGCATATCGCATCTGGTCGAGATTGACCCGGCGCAGGCCGAGGCGACGCTCGACGAGCGCGCCGCCACCCGCGCCAAGGCTGAATATGCGATCGATCGCCTGCGCCAGAAATTCGGCAAGGACGCCATCGACCGCGGCCTGGTCTTCGAGGAGGAAGCGAGCCAAACCCATCTTGCCTCCGCCCGGCGCAAGCCCGGCCCCGATGAATCCGGATAATAGGTCAGTCTGCGATCGTCCGAGGTCCGTAGAGAATGATCAACGCGCCGATGATGCAGATCGTTGAGCCGATCGTATCCCATCGGTCGGGCCGCACACCCTCGACCGCCCATAGCCAGCCGAGCGACGCGACAATGTAGACGCCGCCATAGACCGCATAGGCGCGGCCGGCGGAGTCAGTTTCCGCGAAGGTGAGCAAATAGGCGAATAGCAGCAGGCACGCGCTTCCCGGTATGAGCCAGAGGACTGAATGGCCCAATCTCAACCACATCCAGAACGCGAAACATCCGGCGATTTCGGCTATGGCGGCGGCTGCAAAGACGGGAATTGTCTGCACGCGCGCCCGCGCCCTATTCGCATTTCTGCTGATTGAGAAGCTCGAGCTTGGTCAGCGTGCCGGAGATGACATAGCCGCCGTAATCGATGGACAAGGGTCCGGCGACACCATTTTCGTAGATCGGGAAATTGACCTGGTAGCTCGGCAGTTCCTCGCTGACCTTGGTGTCCTTGTCATATTCATAGAAGGTGATCGACAGCGGCCAGGACGGCATGTCCTTCAGCGCCTTGTCGATCGTGGGATCGCTGCCTGGATCCTTGCGCTTGCCGATGAAGGAGATCACCTTGAAGACCTTCGATCCCGACGCGCCGTCATAGAGAATGCTGACGTCACGTGTCTCGCCGCGCTCGGCCGCGTCCATCAGGCGCTTCTGATGCGCCATCGGGAACAGGACGCCGGCGGGCAGATCGAATTCCTCGGGCTTCGGCTCACTGATTTCGCCGCGCCCGGGCTTGGCCGCATCGCTGTCCATGTCGGCCTTGAGGCGGGTTTCGGTCTCGAGGCGGTTATTGACGAACTGCTTGTCGTTGAGCTGCAGGGAAAGGCCGTCGCCCGATTCCCAGGACGCGACCTGATTGTCGAGAAGCTGGGTCTCGCCTTCATTGGGCCTGAGTTCCATGACGCGCCGGAAGCTGGTCGACCAGCCATCGCAGGCGGAGCCGGTGATTTCCATCACCATGCGGCCATCGGCGCCCGAAATATTGGAGCCTTCCGAGGATCGCTCCAACTTCAGATCGTAGACGGCGCGATGCGCCCGGATATTCACCCCGGCCCAGGCATTGCTGCCTAATGCCGCAAGGGCAGCGACACTCAAGAGAAGGCTTGCGCCGCGTGTGATCTGATGTTTTCTAGTCCGGGTCATTCGATCCTCTTCAACCCCGCCCTCTTAAGCCAAACGGTAGAACTCAACAATGGCCCCCGCTTTGCCGCGCCTCCTGGTCACCAGACGTCTTTCCCAGGAGGTCGAAACCCGACTCGGAAAGGCCTTCGCGGCCCAATTGAACGCCGACGACCATCCGATGAGCGAGGCGGAAATCCTTGCCGGCGCGGAAGGCAAGGACGCCCTCCTGATCGCACCGATGGACAAATCCTTCGCCACCGGCATCATCGCCAAACTGCCCGCGTCGATCAAAATCGTCGCAACCTTTTCGGTGGGCTACGAGCATGTCGATATTGCGGCGGCGAAGGCCCGGGGGATCGCCGTCACCAACACGCCCGACGTGCTCACCGACGCCACCGCCGACATCGCGCTGCTGCTGATTCTGGGAGCGGCGCGCGGCGCCTATTGGGGCGAGCGCATGGTGCGCGAGGACCGCTGGACCTCGTGGTCGCCGACCGCCCCTCTGGGTTTCGACGTCACTGGCCGCCGGCTCGGCATATTGGGCATGGGCCGCATCGGCCAGGCGGTCGCCAAACGCGCCAAGGCTTTCGACATGGCGCTCCACTATCACAATCGGCGCCCGGTCGCCGCCGAACTCACCTTTGGCGCGCGCTATCATGAGAAGCTCGACGATATGCTGCCTCATTGCGATTTCCTGTCGATCAACTGCGCCTCGACGCCCGAGACGCGCGGGATCGTCAATGACCGGCTGATCGCGCAGCTTCCCGACGGCGCCATCATCGTCAATTCGGCACGCGGCGACATCATCGATGACGATGCGCTGATCGCCAATCTCAAATCGGGCAAGCTCGCCGCCGCGGGTCTCGATGTGTTCCGCAACGAGCCCAAGATCGATCCGCGCTACCGTGGCCTCGACAATGTGTTCCTGCTGCCGCATCTCGGCAGTGCCACCCGCGACACGCGCATTGCGATGGGCATGCGGGCCGCCGATAATCTCGATGCCTTCTTTGCCGGGCGCAGGCCCGCCGACCTTCTGACCTGAACCATAACGGAGACTTCATAATGAGCCAGATCGACAAGAAACTCGCCGAACTCGGAATCACTTTGCCGACGCCGGCGAAGCCCGTCGCCAATTATGTCGGCTGGGTGCGCACCGGCAATCTCGTCTACACGGCGGGCCAGGTCACGCTCAAGGACGGCAAGATCGAATATCAGGGCAAGATCGGCAAGGACTTCTCCGTCGAGGACGGCGCCAAGGCGGCGAGGCTGTGTGCCATCAATATCATCGCCCAGCTGAAAGACGCCTGCGGCGGCGATCTCGACCGCGTGAAGCGTATCGTCAAGCTGGTCGGCTTCGTCAACGGCACGCCCGATTTCGCCGATCAGCCCAAGGTGGTCAACGGCGCCTCCGACCTCATGGTCGAAGTTTTCGGCGACAAGGGCAAACATGCCCGCTCGGCGGTCGGCGCCGGTTCGCTGCCGCTCAATGTCGCCGTCGAGGTCGAGGCCATCGCCGAGGTCGAATAATCCCATGCCCATGCCGCCCGCCTTGCGCCAACTGGACTGGCTTACCGCCCGCCCGATCGCGCATCGCGGGCTGCATGACGCTCAGAATGGCGTCATCGAGAACACGCAAAGTGCCTTCGCCCGCGCCGTCGCCCATAATTACGCCATCGAGTGCGACCTGCAGGTGACGGCCGATGGCGAGGCCGTCGTCTTTCACGACGATACACTCGACCGGCTGATCCAGGCCAAGGGGCGCGTCTGCGATCATTCGGCGGCGGCGCTCAAGGCGGTCGCCTTCAAATCCGGCGCTGACCGCATCCAGACCTTGTCGGAGCTGCTCGACCAGGTGCGCGGCCAGGTGCCCCTGGTGGTCGAGATCAAGAGTCACTGGAACGGCGATGAGACGCTCGCCCGGCGTGCCGTCGCGGCCGTCGCCTCCTATGATGGCCCCTTCTGTTTCATGTCCTTCGATCCGGGGATCGTCGCGGCGGTGCGCCGGCTAAAGCCCGACATCATCCGTGGCGTCGTCGCCGACAGCTTCACCCATGAGGAGTACAATACCATCCCGGAAGCCGAGCGTGTCCGCCTGCGCGAGCTGGCGCATCTGGGACAGACCCAGCCGGACTTCATCTCCTATTACTGGCGGGAGCTGCCGTTCCCGCCGGTCACCCGGTTCCGCGAGGCGGGCCACAAGGTGATCTGCTGGACCATCCGGAGCGCCGCCGACGGCGTTGCGGCGTTGCGCGTCAGCGACCAGATCACCTTCGAGGGTTTTCAGGCCTGAGACGGGCATGAAGATCGAAGCCGTCTCCAGCATCGACAGCATCCCGGCAACGGCCTGGGACAGTTGCGCCAATGCTTCAGGAAGCCCGTTCAACCCCTTCATTTCACATGGATTTCTGTCCGCACTTGAGAAATCAGGTTCGGCCGTGCGCAAGACCGGGTGGCTCGGCCGCCATCTCGTGGTGAAGGATCAGGCGGAAACCATCGTCGGCGTGGCGCCCGCCTATCTCAAGACCCACAGCTATGGCGAATATGTCTTCGACCATGCCTGGGCCGATGCCTTCGAGCGTGCCGGCGGCAACTATTATCCGAAGCTGCAGGTCGCGGTGCCGTTCACGCCGGCGACCGGTCCACGGCTCCTGGCGGCGACGGCCGAGGTCAAGGCCACGCTCCTCGCCGGTCTCCGGCAACTCGCCCAGCAGACCGAGGCGAGCTCGGTCCACATCACCTTCCTGCCCGAGGACGACTGGCGGCAGTTCGGCGACGCGCCCTGGCTCCGGCGCACCGACACCCAGTTCCATTGGTTCAACCAGGCCTATGGCGGTTTCGACGACTTCCTGGCCGATCTCTCCTCGCGCAAGCGCAAGAACATCCGTAAGGAGCGCGAGGCGGTGCACGCCGCCGGGATCACGCTCGAACAGGTGACTGGAGGCGACATCACCGAGACCCATTGGGACCATTTCTTCGAATTCTACATGGATACCGGCTCGCGCAAATGGGGCAGCCCGTATCTGACGCGGCGCTTCTTCAGCCTGATCGGCGAAAGCATGGCCGATCACATCCTGCTCGTCTTCGCCAAGCGCGCCGGACGGATCATTGCCGGCGCCCTCAATTTCATCGGCTCGGACGCGCTTTATGGCCGCAATTGGGGGGCGATCGAGCAGCACGCCAATCTGCATTTCGAAGCCTGCTACTATCAGGCCATCGACTTCGCCATTTCGCGCAAGCTCGCACGCGTCGAGGCCGGCGCCCAGGGGCCGCATAAGCTGGCGCGCGGTTATCTGCCCAAGACCACCCACAGCCTGCATTATCTCGCCCATCCGGGCCTGTCGCGGGCGGTGGCGGACTATCTCGAGCATGAGCGCCAGGCGGTCGCCGAGGATCAAAGCGCCCTTGCCGAGCACGCGCCATTCAGGAATGCTGTCGAAGACGACTTTTGATGGAGTACCGCAATGCCCGCCTATGACCCCAACAATATCCTCGCCAAGATCCTGCGCGGCGAGATTCCTTCCATCAAGGTCTATGAGGATCAGGACACCGTCGCCATCATGGATATCATGCCGCAGGCCGACGGGCATGTGCTGGTCATTCCGCGGGCACCTTCGCGCAATCTGCTCGATGCCGATCCCGCCACCTTCAAGGCGCTCTATGAAACGGTGCAGGTCATCGCGCGCGCCGTGAAGGACGCCTTCGGGGCTGAGGGCGTGCTGGTCCAGCAGTTCAACGAACCGGCGGCCGGTCAGACTATCTTTCATCTCCATGTCCATGTCATCCCGCGCAAGGCCGGCGAGAGTCTCAGGGCTCATACCGGCAAGATGGCCGACATGGCGCTGCTCGCGCGCCAGGCTGAGATGATCAAGCAGGCGCTCAACTCGCCACAGACCTGACCGCGCGCCGGACATGGCTCGCCAGATCACGCGGCGCGACTTTCTGGATGGCATGCTGCTCACCGCGGGCGCTGCCTTGGTGGGAGCAGGCCCTGCGGTTGCGGCAGCGCCCTACCCGCCCGCCCGTCCGGGCTTGAGCGGACAGACGGCGGAATCCTTCCATGTCCTGCATGCGCTGCGCGACGGCACCTTCTGGGACCAGGCCGGGACGCCGGAAGCGACCGGCGAAACCTATGACCTCGTGGTGGTGGGCGCCGGCATCAGCGGGCTCGCGGCCGCCTGGCTCTATCGCCAGCAGGCCGGCCCCAAAGCGCGGGTGCTCCTTCTCGAAACCAGCGATGATTTCGGCGGCCATGCGCGGCGCAACGAGTTCACCGCCCGTAACGGCGCCAAGGTCATCGGTTATGCCGGCTCGCAATCGCTGCAGACGCCCAGCTATTTCTCGCCCGCCGTCAACAAGCTCCTGCGCGATATCGCGGTCGATCTGGACAAGTTCGAAACTTATTTCGACCAAGGCTGGGTCCGCCGCCATAAGCTCGGGCCGGCGGCCTTCTTCAGCGCCGAGCAGTTCGGCGCCGACCGGCTGGTCAAGATCACGGAGAGAGCGTCCGAGTGGGTTCCGCAGACGCCCCTCAACGAAAAGGCCCGGCGCGATCTCATCGAGTTGATCGACCACCCGCGCGATTATCTTGCCGGCAAGACGCGGCCCGAGAAACTCGAGATTCTGGCGCGCACCACCTATGCGCGCTTCCTCACTGACATCTGTGCGTATGATCCGCAGCTTGTCACCTATTTCCAGGATTCGACGGAGGGCATTCTCGGCGTCGGCGCCGATGCCATCGCCGCGCTCGATGCCTGGGGCGACGGCGAGCCGGGCTTCGAGGGCATGGATCTCGGCGACGCGCCGCACAAAATGATGAGCGCCAGCGCCCGGCGCGCCTTCACCGATCTCGATCCCTATATCTTCCATTTTCCAGACGGCAATGCCGGCATCGCCCGCGCTTTGGTCAGGGCGATGATCCCCAAAGCCTTGCCAGGGCGAGGCATGGAGAGCCTTGTCACCACGCAAGCCAGATATGACAGGTTCGACATAGCAGGCGTTGAAGTGCGGCTCAGGCTCGACGCACCGGTCGTGAAAGTGGCGCATCACAGTGCCGACGCGGCGACTGTGACCTATGTCGACAAGGGCAAGCTCAGGACGGTACAGGCCGGTCATGTCGTGCTCGCCTGCTGGCATCGGGTCATTCCCTATCTCTGCCCGGAGATCGCGCCGGCGCAGGTCGACGCTCTCAATGATCAGCAGAAGGTGCCGCTGGTGGTGGCGAATGTGCTGATCCGGAACTGGCGCGCCCTCGCCCGGCTCGGCATTCGCGGCTTCAAGTCGCCGGGCGCCTTCTGGCATGGGGCCACGCTGGATTTCCCGGTCAGCATGGGGCGTTATCGCTTCGCCCGAACGCCTGCCGATCCGGTGCTGCTGTCGCTGTTCAAGGTGCCGCTCGGCGGCAAGGGCGAAGATCCCCGCACGCAGAGCCTCGCCGGCCGGCGTCTCCTGACGCAACTCACCTTCGCGGAGATGGAGCATGAGATCCGCGATCTTCTCGGCCGCGCCCTTTCAGGCGGCGGCTTCGATCCGGGGCGCGACATCGAGGCGATCACCGTCAACCGCTGGGCGCATGGCTACGCGCGCGAATACAAGCGGCCCTGGGATCCGTTCTGGCCAGACGGCCCGCTCCCCATCGAGACGGCGCGCAAAAGCTGGGGCCGCATCGCCATCGCCAATGCCGACTCCGGCGCCTATCCGTACGCGCACTGTGCCATCGACCAGGCGGCGCGTGCGGTGCGCGACCTCCTCGGCCATTCGCCGAAGCTTCCCGCTTACGCCGATTTCCCGGGCCCGCCGCGCGACCGGATCGGGCTCGATTGATTACAGCCTCGGCATGAGAACGGTTTCGCCCGGCGCCAGATCGTTGCGCGTCGCATAACGCACCACCGGGTCGATATCGGGAGAATCCAAGGGCAAGGCGCCGCAGCGCCTGAGCTCGCGCTTGATGTCGATGCTGGGTCCGAGAAACTGCAGGATCATGCGGGCGGCGAGGATCTCGCGCCGGCTCTGCGGGTCGATGCCGAGGCTCAGGCCGTTGAGGAAGCTGACGCCGCTGAAGTCGCTCGCATAATGCATGCCGAACCAGAGCGAGCGGTGCGCCAGGATTTCGTCCACCGCGACATAGACGCGGCCTTCGCTCACGACGGCGAAGCCCGCATATTTGAGGACGCGCGGCAGGCCCGGCACATTGGCCGAAAAACGCTCGACGCCCTTGATCGACAGGCAGCGCGCCTCGGGTCGCATGCGCAACAGGCTGCGGGTGATGGTTGGCGAGCGCGGCTCGTCCTGCATATGCAGGAAATAGTAGCCCGCAAGCTTCGCCGCCGCGTCGAGATCGTGCCGGCCCGCGAGCGTGGTGAAGAATTGCGTCACCGGATCGTCGTCGGTCTTGCCCAGTCGTGGCGGCCTGAGCCGGATCAGGGCGCGGAAGGCTTCCTCATCGCGCAGGATCTCGTGCTCCTCGACGCCGAAGAAATCGCAGATGCGGCGCAGTGAGGCGAGCGACGGACGCGCTGCGCCGGACAGATATTTGGTGAATTGCTGACGGTTGAACCCTGCTTTGCGGCAGATATCGGCGACCGAGCGCCCATAGCTGGTGAGGAGTCTGAGATTGGCGGCGAGCTGGTCTGAAGACATGATGTGACGCTATTTGACGCTGTCTCTATACCAAGCAGCGTCGAAGACGGAAATGGTTTCCCGATTGTCGAAGCCGAAAAGCTCCTGCAATCCTGTTGCACAGAAATGTTTAGGCGGAGGAACCCATGACAAAGCTCTCATCACGCGACAAAGCTCTCGGTATGGACCGCGCCATCTCACGGCGCGATTTCCTGAACGGCGTCGCTTTGACCGCCGGCGCCCTGTCGGCCGGAGCCATGGGCTTCGCCGGCTCGCCGGTGCGGGCCGAAGGTACCGCCTATCCGCCGGGCCTCACCGGTCTGCGCGGTCACAACCCCAATTCTTTCTCGGTCATGCATGCGGTGCGCGACGGCACGTTCTGGGACAAGGCCGGGGCACCGGAAGCGTCGGGTGAAACCTATGACCTCGTGGTGGTCGGCGGCGGCATCAGCGGGCTCGCCGCTGCCTATCTCTATCGCCAGCAATCGGGTGGCAAGGCCAAGGTGCTGATCCTTGAAAATCACGACGATTTTGGCGGCCATGCGCGGCGCAACGAATTCACCGCCAGCAATGGTCGCAAAATCATCGGTTACGGCGGCTCACAGTCGCTGCAGACGCCGAGCTTCTTCTCTCCGGCGGTCAAGCAGCTCCTCGCCGACGTCGCGGTCGATACCGAGAAGTTCAAGACCTATTACGACCAGGGCTGGGGCAAGAAGCGCGGTCTCGGCGCCGGCATCTTCTTCCGCAAGGAATTGTTCGGTGCCGATGCCATGGTCAAGGAAGAAGAAAAAGCCGCCGACTGGGTGCCGAAGTCGCCGCTCAACGACAAGGCCAAGCGCGACCTGATCGAGCTCATCGATGCGCCGCGCGACTATCTGCCGGGTAAGAGCCGCGAGGAGAAGCTCAAGGCGCTGACCGAAATCACCTATGCCAAGTTCCTCACCGATATCTGCGGCTATGATCCGCAGCTCGTCACCTATTTCCAGAATTCGACCGAAGGCTATTTCGGCATGGGCATCGACGGCACCACGGCAGCCGATGCCTGGGGCAATTGGAATCCGGGCTTCGGCGGCATGGATCTGGGCGATGCGCCGCATCGCGCCATGAGCCCGAGCGGCCGGCTCTCATTGACCGATCCCGACCCCTATATCTTCCATTTCCCGGACGGCAATGCCGGCGTGGCGCGCTCGCTGCTGCGTGCCATGATCCCGGACGCGTTGCCGGGCCAGGGCATGGAAAGCCTGGCCTTGGCGGCGGTCGACTACGGCAAGCTCGATCAGGACGGTGCACCGGTGCGCCTGCGCCTCAATTCCTCCGTCGTGAAAGTCGCCCATGACGGCAGCCCCGACAGCGCCAAGTCGGTGACCGTCACCTATTCCGCCGACGGCAAGCTCAAGACCGTTGCGGCCGGCCATGTCGTGCTCGCCTGCTGGCACCGCGTCATTCCCTATCTCACCAGCGAGCTCGGCAAAGAACAGGTCGAGGCGCTCAACGACCAGCAAAAAGTGCCGCTGATCTACACCAACGTGCTGATCCGCAATTGGGAGGCCTTCGCCAAGCTCGGCATCCGCCGCTTCGAAGCGCCCTCCTCCTTCTGGCATGGCGCCTCGATCGATTTCCCGGTCAGCATGGGCGACTACAAATTCGCCGACACGCCGAGCGATCCGGTGCTGCTGCATCTCTCCAAGGTGCCGCTCACCGGCGAGGCCGGCGTCTCGACCCGCGACCAGTGCCTGGCCGGGCGGCGTTATCTGACCCAGCTCACCTTCGAGGAGATGGAACGCGAGATCCGCGACATGCTGGGCCGCGCGCTGGCCGACGGCGGCTTCGACCCGGCGCGCGATGTCGAGGCGATCACCGCCAATCGCTGGTCGCATGGCTACGCCTACGAATATATGCGCCCTTGGGATCAATATTGGCCCGACGGCGCCCTGCCGATCGAGACGGCGCGCAAGTCCTGGGGCCGGATCGCCATCGCCAATGCCGATGCCGGCGCCTATGCCTATGCGCATTCGGCGATCGACCAGGCCTCGCGCGCGGTACGTGATCTTCTCGGCCATTCCGACAATCTGCCGGCCTATGCCGATTTTCCCGGCCCGCCGCGCGACAAGATCGGGCTGAAGTAACCGTTCATACGACTTGCCGGGCTCCCCAACAGGGGCCCGGCTTCCCTTGCCCCCTTACACACGGAAGCGCGACGATTCCCGCAGCTGCTTGGGCGTCACGCCATCGTAACGTCGGAGCGACGTCGTCAAATGCGACTGGCTGCTGAACCCGGTTTCGACGGCGATATGGGCGATATTGTCGGTCGTGTTCCTGAGCAGCCACCGCGCCCATTCCAGGCGCTCCAGAATGACATACTGGCCGGGCGAAATGCCGAACGCTTCCTTGAATGCCGTGTGAAACTGCTGTCGCCCCAATCCGACCAGGCTGGCGAGCTGGGTCGTCGTGATCGGATTGCCGAGAGAGGCATTGATGTAATGGCGCAGCAGATCGATCTTCTGCGGCGTCAGGTTTGATCGCGGGCCTTCCGGATTCCGGGCACGCCGCAGCGCTTCGTTCCCTGCCCCATCGAACCTGATCTTATAGGTCTCCGAAAAACGGGCGAGGTCGACAAAACCGAGCTGCCTGGCGATGTCGATGATGGAAGACGCTCCCTCTGCCTCAGACAGAAGACGATGCGCGCGAACCATCCGGGCCATGTAGATGGCGAAGCCCGGTGGCCCTCCCAGTTTCTCGCAAAAGGCCTGATTCAGCTTGCGCATGCTGCTGCCTATGTGGGCTGCGACATCGGCTGGCGTGATGCCGAGATGGGCATTGTCGTCTATGAATTTCTGCGCATCTTTGATCTGTTGCTCATTCAGCATCTCCCTCTGATCAAGATAAGCGCTGAAATTATGCGGATGCCGCTGCAACAGCAGGCCCACCGCATATTCGACCAGACCATGCAGGGCCAGATCCACCTGGTGATCAGACGCGAGCAGCTTGTCGAAAGACCAGACGACAGAATCCCATAGCTGCTGCAGTTCCTTGCAGAAGGGCCGATGAGCGAAGACAACCGGGCCGTCCAGCGCACGTCCAAGCCACTTCGCACAGAGCTGGTCGATCAACGCCGAATCGATGATCACCGTCTTCAATGCGAGACTTTCATGGTTCCTGATGCGGGTGCTTTTCGCCGCCGAAAGCGGGGCCGCCGCACCAGCGCCGTAGACGACGGACTGCCCGTCACGCCAGAACTCCGCCACACCATCGATAACGGAGTGAATTACGCATGCGGGGCCGGGACGATCCGCCGTAAGGGCATATCGTATACTTCCCGACGTGCGGTAGAACGAAAAGGCGCCGAGGTCGTGACCGGATATGCGAATCCGTCCTGGGCTCGATATCGAGAATTTGTTCTCGACATGAATGCTGCTCAGAAAATGCTGGATTTCCTCCGCCTTCGTGCTGCGAAAGTCCCTGAACGACATCCCTGCCCCTGGGGTTGCAATCAAGATGACCGCAAATCTGGATTGTGGCCGAAGTGTTTGTCAAGGCCGGCCAAACGTGGGGCCGCCCGACAAATCTGAAAGGCAAAAATCGGATTCTGAAAGACTGGTGAGCGTCAGGCTTGTTACTGAAATCAGTGACAATTCAGAGCCACTGACTAGGCGCGCATGCAGGACGGTCTTCGGATGGCGGACATAGATGTCGATATCGCTGCTCACTACGTTTCTGTTGTTTAGCGCGATGCCGGGTGTCGCCCTCGCTGACTATGAGAGTGGAAACAGCTTATTGCGCGTCTGCACCGCCGGTCCCTCGGATCCAACCTACTACCAGCATCGCGCGCGCTGCGGCGCCTACATCGCCGGGATCGCCGATGCCGCCGATCGGCAAAAGACAGAGGATCATGCCGTTTGTGTACCGGGGGCGGTCACCGCCGGGCAGGCGACGGATGTGGTGGTGGCTTATCTCAAGGCCCATCCCGCAAGCCGTCACCGCCCGGCGGGCATCCTGGTGATTGACGCCCTGTCCAACGCCTTTCCGTGTTCGCCATGATCAGACGTGGTTTTCGCGCCGGTGACAATCCTTGCGGCGCGTCACCGGCGGCTCATCACTTGGCAGCGCGCGCAACGTCGCCATGATTGCCAAAGCCTATCTGTCGGGCAGAGGGCGCGTATCGCCTGATATTTCGCAACTGATCTCGGCTATCGCAGCATCGCTCGACGGTCTCCCTGAAGAGGGAATGTCTCGAAGGCCGGTCAGGCCAGCGGTGCCGATCGAGAGATCCATTACCTACCGCTATCTCATCTGCCTCGAGGATGGAATGCAGGTGACGCTCCTGAGGCGCCATCTGCGGACACGCTTCGGGCTTTCACCGGAGGCGTATCGGCGACGATGGGGATTGCCCAGCACATACCCCATGGTTGCCATGGCCTATTCCCTGAGAAGAGCCTTGATAGCCAAAGGGCCACGGCGATCCCGCGCACCAGGCAAGTCCATCGGAAAGATCACATAGTCGATTAGTGGGGCGGATGGCCCAAATCAACACGATCAGACTCCCCTTCAAGGGACCATGGGAAAGGGTGAGATTCTACGCGTCGACGATTGCCGCGCTTCTTGCGGTTCTCGGCGGACTTCCACTGTATGTGTATTCGGCGAGCGAGCAGCAGATCGTTTCATTCAATGAACGGGTCGCCCTGCGCTTCGCCAGGCATGTGCTGAACCGATCGGACCGCGTTTCCACCGAGTTTCAGTCCGGCTTTTCGCTTCTCGAGGCCGCGCACGAGAAAAACCCCTGTTCCGACGAAGCGATGAAGCTGATGCGCGCGCTCGTGCTGCGTTCGTCGAACATCAGCGTGGCCGGATATGTCGACCGAAACACCGTCAGGTGTTCCTCCTTGGGCCTCCAGGGCGGAGGCATGGATATAGGCCCTGTCACATTCACGGGAGCGTACAGGACGCGCACCAATGTCCGCATTCCCCCGGCGCCGGGAATCCCTTTTATCGTCGTCGAGGAGGACAGCTGGGTCCTGTTCATGCTCGAAAGCCGTCCGATCGATATTGCCGGCGGCGACGGCATATCGATGGCGACCTATTCCACGATCGGAAGGCGTATCCGGGTCTCCCGGGGAGAGATCAACCCGGAATGGGTGCAAAGAGGAAAGCCTGGTCAGGACATCACCTTTGTCGAAAAAAAGAGAGTAGTCGCGATAGTGCAGTCGGAGCGATTTCCGTCCGGCGCCATCGTGGCGCTTCCGGTGACGTCATTCACGCTGGTCGGCATGCCGATGAGCTTTATCGCGGCCGGCCTGGCGCTCATTGCGGGAGGGAGCCTGGGTGGCTGGATTGTACTGATTGCCAAGGATCATCTCTTCCTTTCGCGCCGCAGTCTGCAGCGCGCATTGGAACGCAATGAATTCGCGATGGTCTATCAGCCGATCGTAGACCTCCAGACACGGCGCTGGGTGGGAGCGGAGGCGTTGATGCGGTGGCGTCGCTCGGCGAAGCTGGAGATCCCGCCCGACCTGTTCATAGCGGAGGCGGAACGCTCGGGGCTGATCCACCGATTCTCACGGAGAATGATGCAGCTTGTGGGAACCGACGCGGCCGGGATCCTGGCGAATGAGCGCAAATTCTATCTGAGTGTCAATCTGGCCGGTGATGACTTCAGAACCCAGGATATAGTTTGGAGCATTCGCGCCCTGCTCAAGCAATCCGACGCGCAGGCCGATCAGATCAGGATCGAAATCACGGAACGCAGCGTGCTCGATGAGGTCTCTGCCAAGAGTGTCATCAATGAGATCCGCGCCATGGGGGTGAATCTCATCGTGGATGATTTTGGTGTGGGCTTTTCTAACTTGAAATATCTGACGAGTTTTCAGTTCGACGCCTTGAAGATCGACAAGGATTTTGTCCGCGGCATCGGCACAGGCGCCCTGACCGGCGGGGTTGCCGCTCATATCATCGTTATCGCCAAGTCACTCGATCTCGATCTCATTGCCGAAGGGGTGGAGACCGAAGCTCAGGCGACGTCGCTGCGCGATGCCGGCGTGCAGTTTGCCCAGGGTTGGTTGTTCTCAAAACCGCTATCCGCCGCTGATCTTGCAATGCAATTGAAGGCCAATTCAGTTCTGTAAACAAGGATATAGACGCGGAACTTGCGATGCCGCATCAGGCAATGCGCGATCCGTGGAAAAGCAAAAGGCCCGCGCCGATCTATCGGAGCGGGCCCTTAACCGTCAGGCGGTTAATTCAGCTTCTCTTTCTTCTTCGGCGTCTTGCGCGGCTTGGCGGCTGACGACTTCGGCAGCGCCTTGCGGTCAGGCGGCTTGGGCAGCGCCTTCTCCTCATCGCGGCCGAGATAGTCAAAATGCAGCTTGCCTTCGCCGTCCTCGCCCTTCTCGAACAGGATGCGCACGGTGCCACCCTTGGTGAGCTTGCCGAACAAAACCTCTTCGGCGAGCGGCTTCTTGACGTATTCCTGGATGACGCGGGCCAAGGGTCTGGCGCCCATCTGCTGGTCGTAACCCTTCTCGGCCAGCCAGTTGCCGGCTTCCTCGGAGAGTTCGATGTTGATCTGGCGCTCGGACAGCTGCGCCTCGAGCTGGAGGATGAACTTCTCGACGACCTTGCGCACCACTTCCGGCGGCAGATGGTCGAAGGGAATGATCGCATCCAGGCGGTTGCGGAACTCAGGCGAGAACATGCGGCTGATCGCTTCCTGATCGTCGCCCTCACGCACGCTGCGGGTAAAGCCGAAGGCCGCCCTGGCGAGATCCTGGGCGCCGGCATTGGTGGTCATGATCAGCACCGTGTTGCGGAACTCGACCGTCTTGCCGTTGTGGTCGGTCAGCTTGCCGTGGTCCATCACCTGCAGCAGGATGTTGAACAGATCCGGATGCGCCTTCTCGATCTCGTCGAGCAGCAGCACGCAATAGGGATTCTGGTCGACGCCGTCGGTGAGCAGACCGCCTTGGTCGAAGCCGACATAGCCCGGAGGCGCGCCGATGAGACGCGACACCGAATGGCGCTCCATATATTCCGACATGTCGAAGCGCAGCAGCTTCACGCCCAGTACCTCGGCGAGCCGCTTGGCGACTTCCGTCTTGCCGACGCCCGTAGGCCCTGAGAACAGGTAGCTGCCGATCGGCTTTTCGGGCTCGCGCAAGCCGGCGCGGGCCAGCTTGATGGCGCTGGCAAGGGCGCCGATCGCCTTGTCCTGGCCGAACACCATGCGCTTCAGCTCCTTGTCGAGCTCCTGTAGCACGGTCGCATCGTCCTTCGACACGGTCTTCTGCGGAATGCGCGCCATGGTGGCGACGGTTTCCTCGATTTCGGGAACCCCGATCACCGCCTTGCGCTTGTTCTCGGGCAGCAGCATCAGCGCCGCGCCGGTCTCGTCGATCACGTCGATCGCCTTGTCGGGCAGCTTGCGGTCGCTCATGTAGCGCGCCGACAATTGCACCGCCGTCTCGATGGCGTCGTCGGTGTAGCGGACCTTGTGGAACTCCTCGAAATAGGGCTTGAGTCCTTTCAGGATCTTGATCGCGTCCTCGACCGTCGGCTCATTGACGTCGATCTTCTGGAAGCGCCGCACCAGAGCGCGGTCCTTCTCGAAATGCTGGCGGTATTCCTTATAGGTGGTCGAGCCAATGCAGCGCAGATTGCCGCCGGCAAGCGCGGGCTTGAGCAGGTTCGACGCATCCATGGCGCCGCCTGACGTCGCGCCGGCGCCGATCACCGTGTGGATCTCGTCGATGAACATAATGGCGCCCGGCTGGCGCTCGATCTCCTTGATCACCGCCTTGAGCCGTTCCTCGAAATCACCACGATAGCGCGTGCCGGCAAGCAACGCGCCCATGTCGAGCTGATAGATGGTGCAGTCCTTCAGCACCTCGGGCACTTCGCCATTGATGATGCGGCGCGCCAGGCCTTCGGCGATGGCGGTCTTGCCGACGCCCGGGTCGCCGACGAAAAGCGGGTTGTTCTTCTGGCGCCGGCACAGGATCTGAATGGTCCGGTTGACCTCCTGCTCGCGTCCGATCAGCGGGTCGATATGGCCTTCGGCCGCCTTCTTGTTGAGATCGACGCAATAGGCTTCGAGCGCGTCGGCCTCGTTCTTCTTCTTGGGGTCGCCGGTCTCGTTTTCGCCGTTCTGCTGGTCCTGCTCGACGCCGCGGGCGGGCCGCGAATCCGCCAGGCCGGCGCGCTTGGCGATACCGTGCGAGATATAGTTGACCGCGTCGTAGCGGGTCATGTCCTGCTCCTGCAGGAAATAGGCGGCATGGCTCTCGCGCTCGGCGAAGATGGCGACGAGCACATTGGCGCCGGTCACCTCGTCGCGCCCGGACGACTGGACATGGATGACGGCACGCTGGATGACGCGCTGGAAGCCCGCCGTCGGCTTCGATTCCTTGACATTGTCGACGATGAGATTGGCAAGCTCGTTGTCGATATAGCTCTCGAGATTGCGGCGCAAAATGCTGATATCGACGCTGCAGGCGCGCATCACGGCGGCGGCGTCCTTGTCGTCGGTCAAAGCGAGAAGCAGATGCTCCAGCGTTGCATATTCGTGGCTGCGCTCATTGGCGATAGCGAGCGCGCGGTGGAGAGCCTTCTCTAGACTGCGGGAGAATGTGGGCACCCTCTGAAGCTCCTATTCCTTTTCCATCGTGCATTGTAGCGGATGTTGGTGCTTGCGCGCAAAGTCCATGACTTGCGTCACCTTGGTTTCCGCTATCTCGAACGTGTAGACCCCGCAGATGCCGACACCTTTCTGGTGCACATGCAGCATGATCCGGGTCGCCTCGTCCCTGCCCTTGTTGAAGAATCGTTCCAGCACGACGATGACGAACTCCATGGGCGTGTAGTCGTCATTCAGCAAAAGCACCTTGTACAGTGACGGCTTCTTGGTCTTGGGCGCCGTCCGGGTGATGACACCCGTCTGTCCATTGTCGTGTTTCGAGTCTCGCTGGCTCATGTGTCTGATTATATATGCGCTTGAGGCCAGAATGGGAGAGGTCAAAGGCGGCGATTTTGCGTCACGCCCGCACCGGGGCCGCATGGCTCGCCCCAATCGGAACCAATCTGACAAGTTTTTGGGCAAAACCGTCATAAATAAAAGAAAACCCGGAGACGAACGTCCCCGGGCTCAAAAAGCCTGAAATGAAAATCAGACTTACTTTGTCACTTTCGGCGTCAGGGCGGCAATCTTCGCCTCGAAGGGCTTGTAAGCTTCCTTCGCGGTCGAGACATAGAGCTCGCCGAACTTGTTCATCTGGCCGAGGAACGCCTCATAGGCTTCCTTGGCATAGCCCTGCTGGACTTCGAGAGCCTTGTCGAAGGACTTGGCCGAGGAGGCCTTTTCGAAAGCCTGGGTGCCACGCTCGAACGACTTGCGCGAGAAATCGACGGCCTCGGCCGTGATCGTCTGCAGGCCTTTGCTGAAAGCGGTGGCGGAAGCGACATAGGCGTCAACGCTGTCTTTGCCGAGCGCCTGGAAATCTTCGAACGACTTGATCATTGAGGAATTCTCCTGCTGGAATTTGGGGGTATGCAACGCGACTGTTGATGCAGGGCAATATATGCAGTGCACAATAACAGTCAAGGATTATTTTGCAGTGCACAATTTATCTCACGCTGCGGAAAATTCCAGTTTACAGAATAGTAAGTGCGTATGAGCGAAATTGCCGGCTGAGTGGGCGGCCGGCGACCCGACAGGATTAAATGGCCAGAGAGGATTTATTCCGATTTCGGTCGCCGGATAGCGTTAGAATGGGTAAAGAAGCGGGATTCGTTCCGCATCAGGGGATTGCGATGATGGTATGGACGGCGCTGCGCCGCGTGATGATCAGCCTGGCGCTGCTTTTTGTGGTCGGCGTCGCCGCCGTTTCGCCCGCCGCGGCCCAGAAATTCTCCGCTTTGGCGGTCGATGCCCGCACCGGCGAAATCCTGTTTTCCAAAGACGCCGACGGTGCGCGTTATCCCGCCTCTCTCACCAAGGTGATGACGCTCTATATCCTGTTCCAGGAGATGAAAGCCGGCCGCCTGACGCTGAACAGCCGCATCACCGTATCGCGCTACGCCGCCGGCCGGCCGCCGACCAAGCTCGGCGTCAAGCCCGGCCAGTCGGTGAGCGTCGAGGAGGCTATCAAGGCTCTGATCACGCTCTCCGCCAACGACATCGCGGTCGCCATCGGCGAGCATATCGAAGGCAGCGAGACGGCTTTTGCCCAGCGCATGACCAGGACGGCCAAGGCGCTCGGCATGTCGCGCACCCTCTTCCGCAATGCGTCCGGTCTGCCCGATCCGCGCCAGGTCACCACCGCGCGCGACATGGCCACGCTGGGCCTGCGCGTGCAGCGCGACTTCCCGCAATATTACCCCTATTTCCGCACCACCTCCTTCAAGTTCGGCAAGCGCACGATCCGCAGCCACAACCGCCTGCTCGGCCGTTTCGACGGCACCGACGGCATCAAGACCGGCTACATCCGGGCCGCCGGCTTCAACCTCACCACCTCGGCCAGGCGCGGCGACAAGCGCATCATCGGCGTGGTGATGGGCGGCCGCACCGGCCGCGCCCGCGACAATTACATGATCGCCATGCTCAACAAGGCGTTACCCAAATGCGAAGGCGGCACGCAACTCGCCGCCGCGATCGAGGGCACCAAGCCGCGCCCGAGCGAGGAGATCCAGGTCGCCTCCATCGCCAACGCGCCTATCGCCGACACGCCCAGCAAGCCCGAGAAGAAGAAACGGCGCGCCGGACGCAATGACGATCAGATGCCGGAAGCGCAAGGCGACATCGGCGGCCTCGACAATGCCGAGCTTGCGGCCCATGCCCAGAACGCCTCCAATCTCCCCGGCACCACCTTCGCCGCCGTCGATGCCGACCAGGCCGATCTCGCCCGCGTCTCGGGCGAAGTGGCGAGCCCGGATGTGGTGCCCCAGGCGCCGGAGACCGGCACCGCCCCCGCGCCGGTCACGGCCTCGATGTCGACCAGCCTGCCCTTCAAGGTGAAGAAGCCCGCCGATACGCAAGGCGGCCAGATCATCGTCGCTTCGGTCGACTCGTCCTGGAACATCCAGCTCGGCGCCTATGGCAGCAAGAAGGAAGCGCAGGACGCGCTTTACGCGGCGCGCAATGTCAGCCCCAAGCTCTTCGCTTCCAAGCAGGCCTTCACGGTCGAGGTGAAGAAGGGCGAGGAGACGATTTTCCGCGCCCGCATGTCGGGGTTCACCGCCAAGAGCGCCAAGACCGCCTGCCGCACCTTGTCGCGCAAGGGCGTCGACTGCTCGACGATCGCGCCGCAGTCCTAGAGCGCTTCCCGCCAAAGTTGCTCGACTTTGGCGATAAGGAAGCGCTCAAGCCCTGTACGCGTGAACAATCTTCGCGCACCGTGTGAGCGCGATATCGAGCGCCACGCGTGACGGTGCCGCACTCAAGCTGATGCGTATGCCAGGATTGATCCCCGGTCGTCTCGAGAACGCTGCCGAGGAGGCAACGCGAACTCCGGCCGATTCGAATAGCTTTGCCGGTGCGTGCGTTCGCACGAAGATATGCGGTGAAGGCGGCCTTCCGCGCAGGTCTGGAAAAAATGTCGTTGCAAGGCGATATCTTGCTTCGACCTCAAGCCGCTGACTGGCGATCTGCTCATGCGCAACGCCGCTTTCGATCCACTGGATGGCGACCTCCATCATCAAGGGGGCCATTCCCCAGCTGGTGGCGTACACGGCTGAACTCAGCTTTTCGATCATCTCGCCCCTACCCCAGATGAATCCGGTCCGAAGTCCGGCAGCTACGGTCTTTGATAGTGTCGAGACAAACAGCGTCGATGCTTCGGAAGGCAAGGCCGCCATCGGCGGAATGTCGACCAACGGGCCATAGGCGTCATCTTCTATCAGAAGCGCACCGCTGCGACGGGCAGCCGCGAGCAGATCCAACCGGCGCGCCTCGGGCCAGATGTTCCCCGTCGGATTGTGCAGCGTCGGCGTCAATATCAAGGCATCGACAGCGGCGTCCGCGAGAGCATTCGGTAGAACGCCGTCGCCGTCCATGCGCAGATCGATGGTTTTCAGTGAGCGCGCCCGCGCCAACGCGATCACGCCCGAATATGTCTGCTCCTCGATGCCGAGTGATTTGATATCGAGGACATTGAGAATCGCCGTGAGAGCAGCCTGGCCGCCAGCTACCGGAACAACCTCCTCCGGGCGCGCCGTTATTCCGCGCGTTTCCAACCACCGGACACCGGCGATCCGCAGCCGTTGAATGAGCTTTTGGGATGCATAACCCCGCCAGTCCATGGCGGGCGCTTTGATCGCTTGCTCTACAGCTAGCGCAAACGCATCGCACTCTGTGACGACCGGAGTATTCACCGAGAGATCGAGAATTGCAGGATCGTCCGCGTAAGATGCGAACATCTCGGCGGCCCTGCTGTGCCCGAGAACATACGTACCCCGACCGACTTCGCCATGGATGAGATGACGGCGCGACGCCTCGCGATAGGCTTTGGTAACTGTCGAAGTGTCCAGGCCCAGCCTCCACGCAATATCGCGATGAGGCGGCAGCCGGTCGCCAACTTTCAGTTCCCCTGTCTCAATCGCGCATTCAATGGCATCCGCCAAGGCGAGGTAGCGCGATCCTGTACGTTCAAGTGTAGGTGTCCATGACATTCTTGTCTGCCAGACAATGTATGAATTGAGCCAGACATTATTGCCGGCCATAGATGCTGGAGGCAAGTCCGGCAGAATCTGATCGAACCATCTCGCGGTATCCGTCAATGAAGAGCGGCTCCCCATCATGTACGCCCGCACTCGTTGCAGCTCTTGCAGCGGTGACAATCTGGGGAGCGTCACCCGCGGCAACGGCGGTTGCCGGGCGCAGTATTTCTCCAGAGTTGATTGGTGGGCTGCGCACTTTTGTTGCCGGCATCATCCTGCTGCCGCTGCTGCTTCGTTTCCGAGAGCGTTTCCCCTCGACCTGGCCAGCGCGGCTTGAACTCGTTGCCGGCGGCTTGTTTGGTTTCATGGCCTATCCGCTTCTCCTAAGCATTGGCGTCCTGAAGACGTCAGTGACGCACGCTTCTGTGATCTTGGCTTCCGCGCCAATATTTACGGGGCTACTCAGCTTCCTGATCACCAGATACTGGCCCAAGGCTCTCTGGTGGGGCGGAGCCGTGGTCTCGCTTGCAGGAATCGTTGTCCTGATAATCTCGCGCAACCCCGCTGGAGCGATCGGAATGTCTGCGACGCTGTTGGGAGATGGGCTCATGCTGCTCTCGGTCCTGTTCGCGAGTGTCGGCTACGTGTTCGGCGGACGCTGTTCTTCCCGGATGGGGCAATGGCCGGCGACTGCATGGTCGATCGCTATAGGAGCATTGGCTTTCGCGCCATTTACAGTTCCTCAGGCAGCCGGGTTCGACTGGTCGGTTCCCAGTCTCTTTCAGCTGTCGGCACTGGTGTTTTTGGTGCTGTTCGTGACGATTGTCGGTTACGCGCTATGGTTTTACGCGTTGGGTGAAGCCGGCGCGGCAGCGGTCGCACCCCTGCAGTTCTTGCAGCCTGTCGTGGGCATCGTAATCGCCGTGTCCTTGCTGGGGGAGGCAATTTCGCTGAATGCCGTCGTCTCAGGAACGCTTATCGTTTTCGGTGTATGGATGGCGCGCCGAGCCAATTGATGACCGTCAGGTTTCTTCCGTCTCACTCTTCTAGCCTCTAAGCTCAGCCAGCCGTCTCGCCCAGCGCTCAGCCGTGGCGAGCCCGAACTCCGTCGTGGGCAGGCAGGGCTGGCGGTCATGCACGGTGACACCAGCCTCAGCGGCGAAGATCCGCTTGCCATAGGTGATGAGATGCTCGAGCGACTGCATGACGAATGTCGCCGCCGGCAGCATCTCGGCATAGAGCGCGTCGGCCTCGGCCGTCCTGCCGGCCCGCCAATGCTCGAAGAGCCGTGCTGCCACCGGCGCGATATCGGGCGCCAGCACGAAGCCTGAGCAGCCGGCGCGTAAGGAATCGGTCATTTCGAGCCCCCCTCGCCCGCCCAGCACCTTGAGCTTGGCGCCGGCGATGTCGATGATCCGGCTGATACCGAGCGCCGCATCCTCACCCTTCACCGCCGCCAGATTGGGGCATTGCGCCGAGAGCCGCACGAGATCTTCGCCGGACAGCGCGCGGCCCAGATATTGGGGGGCGTTCTGCACCGCCACCGGCAGCGTCGTCGTCCGCGCCACGCGGGCGAAGAAATCGAGATAGATGTCGGCGGCATAGGTGCCGACCATGGGCGGCTGCAGGATCAGCCAATCTGCCCCGGCATCGGCGGCGTGACGGGCGAGCGCGATCTGCTCGGCGACGCTGTTGCCGGCGATCGTCACCGACAAGGGCAAGCGTCCGGCGTTGGCGCGCCCGACGGTCGCGATCAGGCTGGCGCGCTCCTGGAAGCTCAGCTTCAGCACCTCGGTGGCGAGCCCGAGCACGGTGATGCCGTGGCAGCCGCGTTGGATGCAGTAGTCGACCTGCGCCGCCATCGGGCCGTGATCGATGGCCTCGGCCCGGTCGAAGAGCGCATAGAGCACCGCATGGACGCCGGTGTGGAGATCGCGTGTCATCTGGCTGTTCCCATCATGATGTCGACGCCCCGGTCGGCGACCGCCATGGTCGGCGCATTGGTATTTCCGCTGATGATATTCGGCATCATCGACACATCGAAGACCCGCAAGTTTTCCACCCCCTTCACCTTGAGGTCCGGCGTCAGCACCGCCAAGGGATCATTCTCGACGCCCATGCGGCAGGTGCCGCAGGGATGATAGTTGGTCTTGACGGTTCGCCGGCAATGCTCGACCAGCTCGGCCTCCGACGCCACTTGCGGGCCCGGAAATATCTCCGTGGTGATCAGGCCTTGCATCGGCTCCATGCGCAGCACGTCGCGGGCGAAGCGCAGGCCGGCGATCTCCTGGCGCAGATCCTCCTCATGGCCCAGGTAATTGGAGTTGATGAGTGGCAAGTCGGCAGGATCGGCGGAGCTGAGCCTGACGGAGCCCCGCGCCTTGGGTTGCAGCAGGCAGGAATTGAGCGTCACGCCATCGGTCGGCTCGACCCCCATCACATCGCGGTCGAGATAGACGGTCGGCACGCAATAGAACTGAAGGGTCGGCTCGGCGCCCGGATCGAGCGGATTGATGAAGGCGCAGGTCTCGCAGCCATTGGTCGATACCGGCCCGGTGCCGAAGAGCATGTATTGCAGGCCGTTGCGGATCATGCGCCAGCCGCGGTCCTCGCCGAAATAGCCATAACGTCCGTTGGTGGCGGCGACGATCGGCACCTCGTGATGATCCATGAGGTTCTCGCCGACGCCGGCGAGATCGGCTCGGACCTCGATGCCCTGCGCCCTCAGATGCGCGGCGGGGCCGATGCCTGACAGCATGAGCAATTTCGGCGTGCCGAAGGCGCCCGCCGTGACGACGATCTCCTGCGCGGCGCGCGCGACCTGGATCTGTCCGCCTTCGCTGAATTCGACACCGACGGCTTTGCGGCCATCGAAGACGAGCCGCGTCACCGTGACCCCGGTTCTGACCGTCAGGCGCGGATCGGCGTTCAATGGCGCGATGAAGGCCTCGACCGCGCCGCAGCGCCAGCCGTCGCCTGTCGTCGTCTGCATATAGCCGACCCCCGCCTGCTCGCCGGCATTGAAGTCGGCGCGCAGCGGATGCCCCATCTGCTGGAGCGTCTTGAGGAAGATGTCGGAAATCTCGGCGATGTGGCGCGGGTTTGAGACCTTCAGTGGACCTGAGACGCCATGCGCCGGCCCGGCCAGCGTCTGATTGGCCTCCTGGCGCACATAATGCGGCAACATGTCGTCCCAGCCCCAGCCGAAGCCATTGCCGCGTCCGCCCGCTGCCTTCTCCCAGCCGGTATAATCCGACGGTCGCCCGCGCATATAGACCATGGCGTTGACGGTAGAGCCGCCGCCTAGGACACGGCCCTGCGGCAGGTCATGCACGCGGCCACCCAGCTGCGGCTGCGGCACCGTCTTGTGGAAAGTCAGATATTTGCTGCCCGCCAGCATCTTGATGAAGCCGGCCGGCATTCTGAGCAAGGGATGGTTGTTGCGCGGCCCCATTTCGAGGAGCAGCACCTTGGCGCCGTGCTCGCCGACGAGCTTCGCCGCCGTCACGCAGCCCGACGAGCCGCCGCCCGCGACGATATAGTCGAAGTCCATCATATGCTCACCATTCGGAGATCGCGCCGTCGGCATGGCGCCAGACCGGCGCCCGCCAGGCATGGCCGATCCGGGCGCGCTCTTCCACCACTTCCTCGTCGACCTCGATACCGAGGCCGGCGCCTTGTGGAATGGCGAGGAAGCCGTCCTTGACGGCGAAGCGGCTCGCCGGCGCCAGATAGTCGTTGAGGTCGCCGCCCTGATTGTAATGGATGCCGAGACTCTGTTCCTGGATGACGGCATTGATGCAGATCGCATCGACCTGCAGGCAGGCGGCGAGCGCGATCGGTCCGAGCGGGCAATGCGGCGCCAGCGCCACGTCATAGGCTTCCGCCATATGGCCGATACGCACCATCTCGGAGATGCCGCCGACATGGGCGGTATCGGGATTGATCAGGCCGGCGGCACGTTTCTCGAAGACCTGGCGGAAATCATAGCGGGAATGGAGCCTTTCGCCGATCGCCAGCGTAATGGATGTCGACTTGGCGAGATCCGCCATCATGTCGACATGCGCCGAGACCACCGCATCCTCGACGAAGATTGGGCGCAGATGCTCCATCTCCTTGAGCAGCACCCGCGCCATCGGCGCATGGACGCGGCCATGGAAGTCGAAAGCGAGGTCCATCGCGGTGCCGACCGCCTCGCGCAGCTCCGCCACCCGCTTCACGATCTGGTCGACCTTGGCGTAGCTGTCGATGAACTGCAGCTCCTCGGTGACGTTGAACTTGCAGGCATTGTAACCCGCTCGCATCAGCTCCTTCGCCTCGGCGATGAGATTGGTGGGGCGGTCGCCGCCGATCCAGCGATAGGTGCGGACCCGGTCGCGCACCTGGCCGCCCAAGAGCGCATGCACGGGCTGGCCATAGGCCTTGCCCTTGATGTCCCACAGCGCCATGTCGACACCGGACAGAGCGCTCATCAGCACGCCGCCGCCGCGATAGCAGCCATTGCGGTAGATCATCTGCCAGATGTCTTCGATCAGCAGCGGATCGCGCCCGATCAGGAAGGTCTCCATCTCGCGGATCTTGGCGGCGAGTGTCTCGGCATGGCCTTCGAGCACCGGCTCGCCCCAGCCGGAAAGTCCCTCATCGGTCTCGACCTTCAGGAACAGCCAGCGGGGCGGAACGATGAAGGTCTTCAGTGCGGTAATCTTCATGACTTCTTCCTTAAACGTGCACCATCGGCGCTGTCGAAATAACGAATGCCGGTGGGCGCCAGCCGGATGCCGATCTGGTCCCCGACGGTCGGACGGAAGGATTTGCCGGCCTTGAGCACGAGCCGCTCGGACCCGATTTCGGTGACGATCAAGGTGGCGTCGCCGGTCGGCTCGACCGAATAGATCCGTCCCTTCAGTTCCGCCTCCGACAGGGCGCAAGGGGCAATGTCTTCGGCCCGGATGCCGAGCTGCGCCCGGGTGGTGTCGGCTATGCCGGCGGCATCGATCCTGGTCTCGCCGGTCAGGAACGCTCCCTGTTCGATCCGGCCGGCGATGAAGTTCATGGGCGGCGAACCGAGAAATCCGGCGACGAAGAGATTGGCCGGGTCGTCATAGATCTCGTCCGGCGTGCCGATCTGGCGGATCTGGCCCGCCTCCATGACGATCACCCGGTCGGCGAGCGTGATCGCCTCGATCTGGTCATGCGTCACGTAGATGGTGGTGATGCCGGTCTCGCGCTGCAGATGCTTGATCTCGGCCCGCATGGCGCCGCGCAATTTGGCGTCGAGATTGGAGAGCGGCTCGTCCATGAGAAAGACGTCGGGCGAGCGCACCAAGGCGCGGGCAAGCGCCACGCGCTGACGCTGGCCGCCGGAGAGGTTCTTGGGCAGGCGATCGAGCAGGTCGGCAAGGCCGACCTTCTCTGCGGTCTCACGCGCCAGGCGCTCGCGCTCGAGGCGTGTCATGCCTTTCGCCCGCAGTGGATAGGTGATGTTCTGCAGGACCGTCATATGCGGATAGAGCGCATAGTTCTGGAACACCATCGCCATATTGCGCTCGCGCGGCAGGCGGTCGGTGATGTTGACGCCGTCTTTCAACACCGTGCCGGAGGTGGCGGTCTCGAGCCCGGCGATGATCCGCATCGTCGTGGTTTTGCCGCAGCCGGAGGGTCCCAGAAGCACGAGGAACTCGCCCTGCCCGATTTCGAGATCGACCGGCTTCAGGGCGTGAAAGCTGCCCCAGCTCTTAGTGACGGAGGTGAGCGTGATGTGTGACATGTCAGCGATAGGCTCCCATGGTGAGGCCTCGGATGAGGTGGCGCTGGAACACCAGGATGAAGATGATGACGGGAATGATGAGCAGGCTCGCCGAGGCCGAGAGCTCGGCCCAGGCGATGGTCTGATAGCCGATGAAGCCGTAGAGCCCGACCGGCACCGTGCGCACCGTGGTGTCGCCGAGCACGAGGGCGAAAAGGAACTCGTTCCAGCTCAACAGGAATATCAGGATGCCGACCGAGATCAGGCCGGGTTTGGCGAGCGGCAAGGTGATCCGCCAGAACACCTGGAAATAGGTGTCGCCGTCGAGGGCGGCCGCCTCCTCGATCTCGCGCGGCAGCTCGGAGAAGAAGCCGCGCAGCAGCCAGACGACGATCGACAGATTGAGCGTCACATGGGCGAGGATGAGGCCCAGATGCGTGTCGAGCAGTCCGAGCTGATGATAGAGTACGAAAAACGGAATCAGCATCGCCACCGGCGGCGTCATGCGGGTGGAGAGGAGCCAGAAGCCGTAGTCACCCCTGCCTCGGAACGCATAGCGGGCGAGCACATAGGCGGTCGGCGCACCGATCGCGATGGCGAGAAGGCTCGATCCCGCGGCCACGATGAGCGACGACAGGAAATACGACCAGATATCGGGATTGCCGATCACCTTGGCGAAATTTGCGAATGTCGGCGTGAACAGGAACAAGGGCGGCCTCGCCATTGCCTGGATGGGCGTCTTCAGCGCCGTGATGAATATCCAATAGAGCGGGAACAGGCACCAGACAGCGAAGACATAGAGGATGAGCCGCGGGACCCAGATGCGGGTGAGCTTGTGCATGGGCCGCCTTAGCTCCGGAGATCGAAGAGATCGAGACGGCGCAGGAACACCTGGCCGGCAACGAGGGTGAAGACGAGCATGACGATCGCCAGCGCCGAGGCATAGCCCATGGACAGGTACTCGATGCCGTATTTATAGGCGAGCAGATTGAGGCTTCTTGTCACCACGCCCGGTCCGCCGCCGGTCAGGACGAAGATGATGTCGAAGGTCTTGAACGCATCGATCAGCCGGAACAGCAGCGCCAGGGCCAGATAAGGCTTGAGCTGCGGCAGGATGACCAGGAAGAAGGTGCGGAACGGCCCGGCGCCATCCATGGCGCTCGCCTCCTCGGGCTCCGGCGGCAACGCCGCCATGCCGCCCATCACGATAAGCAGGATGAAGGGCGTCCACTGCCAGCAGTCGACCAGGATGAGCGACAGCAGCGCCGTCTCGGGTGCGGCTGTCCAGGCACTCGGCGGCAGACCGACGCTGGTGAGAAAATAGTTGAGCACGCCCTGGGTCGGGTTGAACATCAAGCGGAAGGTGAAGGTCGCGGCGATCGGCGTGATCGCCATCGGCAGGAGATAGACGACCCGGAGCCACGGCGCCTGCTTCGTCTCGTGATGCAGCAGCGCCGCGATGCCGACGCCCAGCACCGTCTGGATGCCGACGGCGACGATGGTGAACAGCGCCGTTATCTTTGCCGCGTTCCAGAAGTCGACCGAGCCGAGCAGGTCCGAATAATTCTTGAGACCGATCCAGTTGATGTCATCCGGCTTGGTCAGCGAATAGTCGGTGAAGGACAGATAGACACTGACCAGGAATGGGATCAGCGTGAGCGACAGCATCAGCACGGTCGCCGGGGCGAGCATCCAGAAGATGAATCGCCTCTGCGCCCGCTGGATCGTCATATGAGGCTCGGACAAATTTTGACCTCGGTCAGTCGGTTGCGGGTCCACGCAGGTTTCCCCTTCGCCCGTTGCGAAGCAATGGGAGAAGGTGGCCGAAGGCCGGATGAGGGCTCTTTTCTTGAGCGATCTGTGCGATAGGAAGAGCCCTCACCCGCCCTATCGGGCACATAGATCACGATCAGGTCAGATCGTTTCGATCTGACCTGATGGCGTGATCGAAATTCCAAGTTTGGCGCGCGATCGGGCGGAAAACCGGTATCCACTTTTCCTGATCGCGCGCCTGCCCATCCTGCGGACGGGAGAGGGGGAAATTTTGAGAGGCCCCGTCTTTTCGAGAACTTCATATCTCTTCGTCAACCGGCAAGCGCGGCGTTGATCTTGGCGGTGGCTTCGGCGAGCGCCGGGCGGGCCTCCATCTGGCCGGTCGCCACCTTGTTGATGGCGATGGCGAAAGGATCGAGGATCTGGCTCGATTTCGGATGGAACCAGGCTGCCTTGAAGACCTTGGCGTCGCCCGAATTGAGATTGGCGAGCGCTGCCGTCGCTGCCTGTGCGCCAAAGCGCTTCTGGAAGGCCTCGCTCTTCCAGGCCGAATTGCGCACCGTCGCCAGGCCGTTGGCGGCGCTCAGCAGGCAGCCCGGCTTGGAGTTGAGGAAGCTCAAGAGCAGGAACGCCGCCTTCTTCTTCTGCGAGTTGGCGTTGATGCCAGCCTGCCAGGCCCAGATATTGGCCTTGATCGGCTTGTCGCCGGCGCTCGGCATCGCCGCATAGATGGCATCGGCCGCGACGAGGCTCTTCTCCGGATTGGAGATGTCGGTGGCGAAATTCGAGCTGTCGCAGCCGATCGCCGCCGCCCCGGTCGAGAAATCATTCAGTACCTCGTACCAGTGGTAGTTGCCGATGCCGAGCGGTCCGGCCTCGTTGAGGAGCCGGCCATACATTTCGACAGCGGCGACGGCCTGGTCGCTGTCGAGCACGCAGGCGCCCTTGGCATCGATGATCTCGCCGCCATAGGAGAAGACGAAGCCGCCGCAGGTCCACGGCCCGGCCGAGCCGTCCGACTTCGCCCGCATCACGATGCCGGCGCGGGTGTCGTTCTTGAGCTTGACGGCAGCCGCGAGAAGCTCGTCCATCGTCTTCGGCGTGGCAAGGCCCGCCTCCCCCAGCATCGCCTTGTTGATGAAGAGAGTCTCGGCCTCGGCCGTGATCGACATCGAATAGTTCTGGCCATCCGGCTGGGTCGGGAAGTCGCGCGCCATGCCGAACATGTCATCATTCTCATACCAGGCCGGGTTGAACAGGCTCTTGTCGGCATAGAACGCGTCGAGTGGCGCCACCCAGCCGGCCGAGACGAACTGGCCGAGCGCATGGACCATCATCACATCCGGCTCGGCTGATTTGGCGCCGAGCTTGATCGGCATTTCCGAGACATATTCGGTTTCGGACTGAGTGCTGAGCTTGACCTCGATGCCGGTGAGCTCGGTGAAGAGCGGCAGCGCCGGCTCGATGGCGGCGCTCCAGGGATGCGTCATGGCGCCCAAGGTGAGCTTCTCGCCCTTGAAGGCGGTCCAGTCGATATCGGCCCCCTTGAAGCTGTCGAGGACAACCTGATTGCTGTCGGCGAAGCTCACGCGCTTCGTCATCGTCAGACCCAGCGTCGCCGCGGCAGCGCCGGTGACGAACCGCCGGCGATCGAGTGAAAGACTGTTTCCCATTTTATTCTCCCTGTTTTCCAATGCGGTCAGTGCCGCGTGACATATTGGGTGATCTGCTCGAGCGAGGTCTCGTTCTTCCCGACATCGGCGATCTTGCGGCCCCGATTCATGACGACGAAGCGATCGCAGACCTGCCAGGCATGGTAGAGATTATGGGTGACGAGAACGCAGGAAATGCCGTCATTGCGCAGCTTGACGATGTAGCCCAAAAGCCGCTCGATCTCGCGCACCGACAGCGCGCTGGTCGGCTCGTCGAGCACCAGGATGCGGCTCTTGAAATAGATCGCGCGGGCGATGGCGACAGCCTGCTTCTGGCCGCCGGACAGCTTGCCGACTTCCTTGTCCGGATTCTCGACGCCCGAAATATGGACGGCGGCGTCGATGACCTCGGTCGCCGTCCGGCGCATCAAAGCGTGGTCAAGAAAGCCGAATTTGCCGGTCAGCTCGCGGCCCATGAAGATATTGCGGGTGATCGACAGATTATCGCACAGCGCGCTGTCCTGATAGATCGTCTCGATGCCGGCGGCGGCCGACTCGGCGCGCGACGTGATACGCCAGGGCTTGCCGTCGACCGTGTATTCGGCTGTATCCGGGATGACTACGCCGGAGATCGTCTTGACCAAGGTCGACTTGCCGGCACCATTGTCGCCCAGAAGGCCGACGACCTCACTCTGGCGGACACCGAAGTCGACATCGTCGAGTGCCCGATGGCCGCCATAGGCCTTGCTGACCTGCGTGGCGGTGAAGATCCAGTTCTGCTCCATGGGTTCAACTCATCCAGTTTCCGCCGTCGACATTGAGCGTCTGGGCGACGATATATTCAGCGTCGTCTGAGGCCAGGAACACGGCGGCGCCGGCGAGATCGTCCGGCACGCCGAAGCGGCCATGCGGCACGCCGGCCTCGGCCATCTTGCGCGCCGATCCCTTGGGCAGTCCCTTGTACTTGCAGAACTGGGCGTCGACATCGTCCCACATCGGCGTGTCGATGACGCCAGGCGCAATGCCATTGACATTGATGCGGTGCTTGATGAGCTCGAGCGCCGCCGTCTGGTTCATATGGATGACCGCCGCCTTGGCGGCGCCGTAAACGAGCACCAGCCCCTCGCCGCGCCGGCCCGCTTGCGATGAGACATTGATGATCTTGCCGCCTCGTCCTTGCGCGACCATCTGGGCGGCGGCGGCCTGCAGCATGAAGAACAAGCCCTTCACATTCGTATCGAAGATGAAATCCCAATTCTCTGGAGTCACTTCCCCGAGCGGCCGGAGGTCGACGACGCCGGCATTGTTGACGAGAATATCGACGCTGCCCGCCAGCGCCACCGCCTCGGCCACGATGCCCGGCAGGGTATTGAATTTGGTCAGATCGCAAGTGATGAAATGTGCCTTGCCGCCCGTGGCGCGGATCTCGGCGACGGCCTTGTCGCCCATCACCGTGTCGCGTGCCAGGATGATGCTGGTGGCGCCCTCCTTCGCATAACGTTTGGCGATGGCGAGTCCGATGCCCTTATTACCGCCGGTGATCAATGCGACCTTGCCCTTGAGCTTCATATGAGGTTCTCCCGGTTCAATTCTGTGGACGGAACATCTGGTTGAGCGCGGCGGCGCCGACGATCAGGGCGCCGACGAAGACACTCAGATAGAAGCCGGGCGCCCCGACCAGCAGCAGGACGTCGCGGATCATGTTGATCAGGATGACGCCCAGAAAGACCGCGATGATCGAGCCGCGACCGCCGGTCAGCGCAATACCGCCGACCACGCAGGCGGCGATGGCGTCGAGCTCGTAATTGGAGCCTTGCGTCGGTGAGATGCTGCCGAGCCGGCTCGAGCTCAATATGCCGGCGAAGGCGGCCATCGTGCCGCAGAGGCTGAAGGCGGCGAGCTTCACGAGACGTACATTGATGCCGATGGCGTTGGCTGCTTCGCGATTGCCGCCGACGGCGAAGATATGATTGCCGAAGCGGCGGTGCTGAAGCACCACGTGCAACAGGACCGCCAGCAGGCAGAACCAGATGAAGGTCGAGGGGATGACCCAGAGTTTGGAGTAAGCAAGCGTACCGAACAGGCCTTGCGGATCGAACTTGATCTGCCTTGCGCCCGAAATGTACAGCGCCGCCCCCTTCCAGAACAACATGCCGCCGAGCGTCACGATGAAGGACGGCAGTTTCAAGGTGAGCACCAGCCAGCCATTCAGCAGGCCGATGAGCGTCCCGCTGATGAGTGCGACAGCGGCGCCGATCCACGGGCTGAAGCCCGCTTCGAACAGCTCGCCCATGACCAGCGCGGTGAAGACGAGGACGGAGCCGACCGACAGGTCGAATTCGCCGGCGATCATCAGGACCGCGACGCCGAGCGCGATGATGCCGAGGATCGGGATCGCGTCGAGGAGTGCGGAGGCATTGGCGCTCGTGAGATAAAAGAAGCTCGAGGGAAACAGAAGGCCCGCGGCGATGCAGGCGATCTGGGCCAGAATGAAGACGAGAATGACGTTTCCGGCCGGATGCCGGCGCAGGGCAGCGATCATGAAGAGATCTCCAGCGTAAAGTGCCCCGCCGGCCTCGGCCGGCGGGGCGCCCCCGGTCAGCGGCGCTTGCCCAAATCGGCTTCGGCACGCTGATAATTGGTTGCATCCACGAGGCCATCGCCGCCGGTTTTCATGTCGGAGGGATAGAGCCCGTAGCGAATGTTGTGGACGAGCTGGGCGACCGAATAGAAGCCCTGGGTGTAAGGCTGCTGGTCCACTGTCGCCGTCACCTTGCCGCTCTTGATGCCGTCGATGATGGTCTGCGAGAGATCGAAGCCGCCGACCGGGATGGTACGGCCAACCGTCTCGGCGGCGCGCACCGCCATCTCGACTTGCGGCAGGCCGATACCGATGATCGCCTTCACCTCGGGGTGGCCGATCAGATATTGCGTCTGCGCATTGAGGATGTCGCTTTCATTGAAGCCGGTGCCGAGAATGTCGGTCTTGGCGCCGACCTCCTGCATCGCCATGTCGACGCCCTTCTGGCGCAACTGTGCATAGACGGCGTCGGGCGAGTCGACCGGCGTGAAGACCACGTCGCCTTTGCCGATGCCGTGCTTCTCGATCATGCGCTTGCCGATCAGATAGCCGGTGGCGACGAAATCCTGGCCGATGAAGGCCATGCGGCAATTGCCGGCCGCGCCCTTGGCGTCGTCGACATTATAGGCGACGACCGGAATGCCGGCCTCGCGCAGCGCGCAGATGTCCTTGTCGAAAGCGTCGCTGTCGATGATGGTCAGCGCGACGCCATCCGGCTTCGCCGCAAGCGCCGACTGGAACAGGGTCTTGATACGCTCCGGGTTGCCGTTGCCATACTGGAAATTCACCGTGGCGCCCAGCGCCGCCGCGGCATCCTCGGCGCCGTTTTTGACCGGATTGAAGAAGGGGAAGCCCTCCTCAGTCTGGAAGATCACGAGAATATTGGGCTTGGCGGCATCGGCGAAAACGGGCCCTCCGGCGGTCATCAGAAAGCCTGCGAAAGCCATTCCCAGCAGATGGCGAAGACGTTGTGTCATTGGTTTCCTCCCGGTTGTCCGCGCCATCAGACAATAGTAATACGAGAAAATCAATAGTAGTATTATTAAATCCACTGGTCTAACTTTTATGAAGCAAGTCCAGTGCTATGATGATGATCAGGCGCCGAAAAACACGGAAACTGAAGTAAATGAACGAGATAAGCGACAGAAGCGACGACGTCCGCAGCGTCGGCCGCCTGCACAATACGATCGCGACCACCTTCGGCAGCCGGATCATCAGCGGGCATTATCCGCAAGGCACGCCCCTCGGCAACGAGACGGACCTCGCCCGTGACTACAAGGCGTCACGCACCGCCATGCGGGAAGCGTTGAAGGTCTTGGGCGCCAAGGGGCTCATTGAGAGCCGGCCCCGCGTCGGCACCGTGGTGCGGCCGAGCAGCGACTGGAACATGCTCGACCCGATGGTGCTCGGCTGGGCGCTCGCCGATGCGCAGCAGAGCGCCAAGGTTATCGCCGATCTCTATCGTCTCAGAATGGCGATCGAGCCGGTCGCCGCCCGTCTCGCGGCGACGCATGCCAGCGAGGAACAGCACAAGGTCATCCGCCGGGCCTTGCGCGGCATGGCCGTCTATGTCGACCACAATGACAAGGTCGAGCAGGACCTCGCCTTCCACATCGCCATCCTCAAGGCCTCCGGCAACAGCCTGTTCCTGTCGCTGGGCGAATTGATCTCGGTCGGTCTGCGGCACATCTTCCATGCCGGCCTCGAGGCCACCGCCGAGGAGGACAATCGCTGGATCGAGCGCCACAAACGTGTCGCCGAGGCGCTCTACACGCGTGACGGCGAACTGGCGGAACGCGAGATGGCTATTCTGCTTGGCGAAGCGCAGGATATCCACGGCGAGAAGAAGGGCTAGAGCAAGACGTCCTTGGCCTGGTTGATCTTGGCGGCGAGATAGTCGGAACCGCCGCGGTCGGGATGGAACTCCTTCATCAGGCGACGATGGGCGGCACGGATATCCTCCTCGCTGGCGCCCTCTTTCAGCCCCAGCACGGCCAAGGCCTCGGCCCGGCTCATCGTGGCGGACGGCGTGCCGCCGTTGCCGCGCGGGCCCGCCTGCCACGCTTCGCGCCAGCCGGCCTTGCTGCGGTCGAGCCAAGCTTCGAACAGCGCGCGGCTCTGATCGTTGACGGCGGTGCATTGGCGGTGGAAGGCCTTGAGCTCCTCGTCCTTCAGCGCCGACAGCAAGCGGCCTTTGAGCGGCCCGGCGAGGATCTGGCCGTCCATGCGGCCGGAATCATGGTCGAGCTCCATGGCGAGCAGGCTGGTGGCGACACGCGAGCGCTGGCCCGATGACTTCTGGCCCCAGGGAAAGCCGCCCGGAAACAGCCCCGACTGGCCGAGAAGCCCGAGACCCAGCACGAAGATCGGAATGGCTGCGTTCACGGAACCGCGCAAAGTGAGAAATCCCGCCACTCCGAGAAGCGCCACGCCGCCGGCTTTGCGCATCAGCCCGGCCGCTTGGGTCGCCGGAGTCGCCACGAATTTCCGCAGGAGCCAATAGCCGCCAAAGGCAATCGCCAGCGCATAGACGAGATTCAACATATCAGGGCCTTATCACCTGAGCTGCTCGAGGAGAAGGCGGGCAGTGCCGCCCTTCTCGCGGCTGTGATCGGCCAATGCCTGGCGGCCACCCGCGGCATAGACGGCGACCGCCGCCAGAAGCTCGCGCAATTGCCGGGCCGAGGAGGCGTCGAGGCGGAAATAGGCGCCGCGCGTCAGCTTGGCGATCTCGCGGAAAGCCTGCTCGGTGACGCCGTCGCGGCCCTCCTGGAACATGAAGATCGGCACGTTCAGGAGCCCGATCTCGCCGGCCGTCTGGCACAGGCGGTCGACATTCTCCTCCATCGCATCGCCGACATAGACGGCGGCGCTGATCTTGTTTTCGCTCGCGGCGCGCCGGATATGGGCAAGAACCTTGCCGATCTGCGTATTGCCACCCCGGCAGTCGACGCCGGTCATCAGGTTGGCCAAGGTCGAGGGCTCGCTCGCCCATTTCGAGGCCCGGCATTCGTTGAAGCCGCGAAAATAGACGAGCTGGACATCAAGGCCGCCGATCTTCTCGGTCTCGACGAACATCTCGCTCTGGATCTGCAGCGCGCGATCCCAGCTCGGCTGCCGGCTCATGGTTGCGTCCATGGCGAAGATCAGCCGGCCGCGCTCACCGGCGCTCCGGGCGGCCGGCGGCATGCGCTTCACCTGCTCGAGGAAGGATGAAATGTCCTCGGCCTGTGAAATATCAGTCTGCGCCGTGCCGGTTTTCGCCGGCGCGTTGGATTTGCCCGTGGCCATATCCGCCGCCCTCCTCACAAAACGAGGCTACAGATAGGAAAGCCTAGCACGATTCAAAGGATTATTTCGCGTGCGGCGGTTTCGCCGGCGATAATGGCGCCTTCGAACCAGCCGGCGGCGGCGGGGGCGAAATCCGAGGTGGCGAAGGCGATCTTCCCTTCCGGGCGCCAGATCTCCGGGTCGCAGATCCAGCTTTCCTTGGCCGGCAGCGCCACCCAGGTGCCACGCGCGAAGGAATCGCCGACCCAGTCATGCCAGTCCCAGGCGATGAGTTCCGCCGCGGGGAAGAACCGCGCCAGCGCGCTTTGGACCGAACCGCGATCGCGCGGATCGAGCGTGCCGTCGGCCAAGGCAAAGCCGACGATCAGCGTCGTGCCGTCATCGGCCTCGCGTTCGACGAACAGCCAGCGTAAGCCACCCGGAGCACCGCTCGCCAGGATGCCCGGTCGAACGCCTCTGACCTTCAGCCACAGCTTGATCGATCGGCCGCCATGGCCGATCTCGATCGCCCGCCGCTTCAGCGTCGAAAGCTCAGGCGTGAAGTGCAGAGAAGCAAGTGCATTGAGCGGCAGGCAGGAGATCACCGCGCGGGCAGCAAAAGTCCGGCCATCGGCGCAGGTGACGGCGCCATCCGCAACGGACATGACCTCGGCGTCGAGATGCAGCGTCGCCCCGGATGCGGCGATCATCCGCTCCGCCAGAATGCCGGCGCCCGGCACCAGCGTATGAGCGAGCGCCGTCATCATGCTTTCGGGCCGGCCATCGCCATACGCGCAGCTCGACAGGAACTCGCTCGCCGCGATCAGGTCGGGGTCGCCATTGCCGGAGATCGTCCACCAGGCGAGCACATAGTTGCGGTCTTTGGGCGATGCGCCGATACGGTCGAGATATTGGGTCAGCGACCCCGGAAAGGATTTGCCGGATTTGTAGAGCAAGGCATCGGCCTTGATCGTCTGGAGCGCCGGCGATGTGGTCACATGGCCGCCGCCATGGACGAGATGCTCCGTGACCGGATGAGTTGGCCTGAGCGTGACGCCGGTCCGCTCCGCATAGTGACGGATGCGGTCATGCCAGGGCGCAATCCAGCCGCCGCCGAATTCGAGAATGTCATTCGCACCGGCAAACCGGCGCGTGAAACCGCGGCCGCCGGCACGGTCGCGCGCCTCGAGGATGGTCGTCGATAGACCACGCTCGGCGCAAATCGAAGCCGCCGCGGCGCCCGCCAGTCCCGCTCCCAGGATGACGACGTCGCAGCGGCTGTCCGTCATTCGGCGCCGCCGCTTTCCATGCTCATCAGCGCGGCATTGCCGCCTGAAGCCGTGGTGTCGACCGAGCAGACCCGCTCGGTGGCGAAGCGATTGAGATAATGCGGACCGCCGGCCTTGGGCCCGGTGCCCGACAGGCCCTCGCCGCCGAAGGGCTGGGCACCGACCACCGCACCGATCTGGTTACGGTTCACATACATGTTGCCGACGCGGGCGCGGGCCCGCACTTCCGCGACCGTCGTCTCGATGCGGGTATGGAGGCCCAGCGTCAGGCCAAATCCGGTCTCGTTGAGCGCATCGCACACTTCACCCAGGCGGTCGCCGGCGAAACGCACGACGTGCAGCACGGGGCCGAACACCTCACGCTTGAGGATCGAGAGCTTCGGGATCTCATAAGCCGCCGGCGACACGAAGGTGCCGGCCTTGGTGGCGGCGGGCAGTTGCATGTCGAGAATGGTCTTGGCCTCCGCCGCCATGCGCTTCTTGTGGTCGTTGAGCATGCTGCGGGCATCCTCGTCGATCACCGGGCCGACATCGGTGGCGTAATCGAGCGGGTCGCCGATGGTGAGCTCGGCCATGGCGCCTTCGAGCATCGGGATCATCCGCCCGGCAATGTCCTCCTGAACGAAGAGCACGCGCGCCGCCGAGCAGCGCTGGCCGGCGCTGTCGAAGGCCGACGCCAGCACGTCGCGCACCGCCTGTTCGGGAAGTGCCGATGAATCGACGATCATCGCATTCATGCCGCCGGTCTCGGCGATCAACGGCAGGATGGCGCCGTCGCGCGCGGCGAGCGAGCGGTTGATGATTGAGGCCGTGTCGTTCGAGCCGGTGAAGGCGACGCCCGAGAGTGCCGGGTGAGCGAGAAGTATCTTGCCGATACGGGCGCCGTCGCCGGGGAGGAAATGCAAAACGTCCGGCGGCACGCCCGCCTCATGCAGCAGCTTCACCGCTTCATAGGCGATGAGCGGCGTCTGCTCGGCGGGTTTGGCGATCGTCGCGTTGCCGGCGGCGAGTGCGGCCGCCACCTGGCCGGTGAAGATCGCCAGCGGGAAGTTCCACGGGCTGATGCAGGCGAAGACGCCGCGGCCATTGAGCGAGATCTCGTTCAATTCGCCGGTCGGCCCGGGCAGCCGCTGCGGCGCCTCGAAGTCCTTGCGCGCGCGCTCTGCGTAGTAACGCAGGAAGTCGACCGCCTCGCGCAGATCGGCCTGCGCATTGTCGAGCGACTTGCCGGCCTCGCGGATGAGCAGCGCCATGAAACGGCCGGTGTGGGCCTCATACAGATCGGCCGCCTTTTCGAGGATCCGCGCGCGGGCGTCGCCGCCCCGCGCATTCCACGCGCCATTGGCTTTGGCGGCATCCGTCATCGCCTGGGCGATCGCCTTCTCGTCGGCCTCGGTGACCTCGCCAATCTGTACGGTGCGGTCATGCGGCGAGGTGATGGCGCGCACTGGCCCGCCCTTCCCGGCCTTGCCGCTCACCAGCGCGGTAGCCTTGATGGGCTTCACCAGCACCTTGCCGATATCGGTGAGCATCGTGTCGCGGGTGCGGTCATCCCACATGGGATAACCCTTCGAATTGACGCGCGGCGCGAAGATGTCGCGCGGCAGCGGAATGCGCGGATGCGGGATCGAATTGAGGGCCGCCACCTGCTCGACCGGATCGGCGATGATCTCGCCGATCGGCGCCTCGTCATCGGCGAGGCGGTTGACGAAGGAGGTGTTGGCGCCGTTTTCGAGGAGCCGGCGCACCAGATAGGCCAGCAGATCCTCATGGCTGCCGACCGGCGCATAGATGCGGCAGGGCTGGCGCATTTTCGGGATGCGCGCCACTTCCTCGTAAAGCGCCTGGCCCATGCCATGGAGGCGCTGGAACTCGTAGGAGCGGTCATCACCCGCCATCACCGCGATGGCCGCCAGCGAATGGGCATTGTGGGTGGCGAATTGCGGATAGAAGACCTCGCGGCGCGACAGCAGATATTTGGCGCAGGCGAGATAGGACAAGTCCGTCGACACCTTGCGGGTGAACAGCGAATAGCCTTCGAGGCCCGCCTCCTGGGCGCGCTTCACCTCGGTGTCCCAATAGGCGCCCTTGACCAGGCGCACCGGCAGCTTGCGGCCTGTCTGGCTGGCGATATCGGCGAGCCACTGCAGCACCGGCTTGGCGCGTTTGCCATAGGCCTGCACCGCGAGGCCCAAGCCGTTCCAGCCCTTGAGCGCCGGATCATGGGCGAGCCGGCCGAACAATTCGAGCGACAGATCGAGCCGGTTCACTTCCTCGGCGTCGACAGTGAGGCCGACATCGAGCGCCTTGGCCTGACGCGCCAGCTCGACGACACGCGGCAGGAGCTCGGCCATGGTGCGGGCTTCCTGCTTCTCCTCATAACGCGGATGCAACGCCGACAGTTTCACCGAGATCGACGGCTTGCCGAAGATGCCGTCGGCGCCGCCCGAACCGGCGCGCGCGCCCACCACCTTGAGCGCATTTTCATAGGCCTTCAGATAGCGGCGGGCATCTTCCGCGGTGAAGGCGGCCTCGCCCAGCATGTCGAAGGAGAAGCGGTAGTTCTGCGCCTCGAGCGGCTTGGCGATATCGAGCGCCTCATCGATGGTGCGGCCGAGCACGAACTGCTTGCCCATGATGCGCATCGCATGTTTCATCGCATTGCGGATGAAGGGCTCGCCCGAGCGCGAGACGAAACGTTTCAGATAGCTGCCGATATCCGTCGTGGTGCCCTGCCCCAATTGCACGAAGCGACCCGTGAGCATCAGGCCCCAGGCGGAGGCATTGACGAAAAGCGATTCCGACTGGCCGATATGGCGATCCCATTGCTTGCCGCCGATCTTGTCGGCGATGAGCTTGTCGGCCGTTTCACCGTCGGGAATGCGCAGAAGCGCTTCCGCCAGGCACATCAGCACCACGCCCTCTTCGGAAGAGAGCGAATATTCCTGCATGAAGGCGTCGATGCCGCCCTGCTGGCGCCGCCCCGCCCGGACCGCCGCGACGAGCTGGCGGGCGAGCTCGGCCACCTGGCGGGACTGTTCGGGCGACAACCTTGCGTCAGTGCTCAACGACTTGACGAGGGCGGTTTCGTCCGCAAAGAGAAGCTTGGAGATCGGGGCGCGGCTGGGAAGGACTGGAATAGAGGTCATGATGCCGAATGATGCTGTGCGGGGGCCACTGGTTAGCATCTCTGAGGCAAATCGGAAATGACTCTGAACATCGTCCGTAACATTCTAGATTTGCGCAAGGAAACAGCGGCCTGGCGCGCCGAAGGGCTCACTTATGCGGTCGTGCCGACCATGGGCGCGCTCCATGAGGGCCACATCACCCTGGTCAAGGAAGGCCTCAAACATGCCGACCGGGTGCTGACGACGATCTTCGTCAATCCCAAGCAATTCGCCGCGCATGAGGATCTGGGCCGCTATCCGCGCACCGAGGAAGCCGATGTCGCCAAGCTCGCGCAAGCGGGCGCGCATCTGGTCTTCGCCCCGGGACCTGGGGATGTCTATCCGCCCGGCTTCGCGACCAGCGTCGTGATGGCGGGACCCGCCAAGGTCGGGCTCGAGGACAAATACCGCCCGCAATTCTTCGACGGCGTCGCCACCGTCGTCGCCAAGCTCTTTACCCAATCGCAGGCCGATTTCGCCATGTTCGGCGAGAAGGACTATCAGCAGCTGATGGTGGTGACGCGCATGGCCCGCGACCTCGATCTGCCGATCAAGGTCATCGGCGTGCCGACGGTCAGGGAGGAAAGCGGCCTCGCTCTCTCCTCGCGCAACGCCTATCTGAGCAAGGTCGAGCATCACCAGGCGGCCGAACTCCATCAGCGGCTGGTCAATGCCGCCCGCAAGATCAATGCCGGCCAGAAGCCGACCCGCGCCACGGCGGCGGCTAGGCGCTCGTTGGCGCTCCTCGGCTTCAAGGTCGACTACGTGGCGGCCCGCAATGCCGAGACCCTGGCGCTGCCCAAAAGGCCCGACGAGCCGCTCCGGCTGCTGGCGGCGGCCTGGCTCGGCACGACCCGGCTCATCGACAATATTCCCGTTTAGAGAGATTTCGCCAGGATCAGCCGGCCTTCGCTGCCGAAGCCCAGGCCTTCATAGAATTTGCCGAGGTCATGGGCGTCCCGCGCATAGGGCGTGACGGTGACCTGGTAGAAGGTGGCGCCCCGTTCCTTCAGGAAAGCCTCGATCGCCAGGACGAGCCGGCGCGACACACCTTTGCCGCGCCACTCAGGCAGCACATAGAGGTCGCCCATCTCGGCGCCCCAGCCGAATTCGACGCCGAATTCGAGCGACACGGTGGCGACGCCGATCGTCTTGCCGTCCATCTCCGCGATGAACAGGCCACAGGTGTCGAGCCCCGCCAGCGTGGCGGTGTTCCGGCGGATGATCTCGTCCGGCGTGTCGAACTGCTCCTCGCGGAAGAAACGGATGAGAAGTGTCGTCGCCGCGCTTAGATCATCCTGTGCCGTCAGCTGACGGATCGTGGCGGCGGTCATAGGAGGCCGAGCTCGAGGAGCTCCTTGCGCATCTTGGGCGGAATATCCTTGGCCCGGTCGCCCTTGGGCAGATCGCGCGGGACGTCCTCCTCGTTGAAATAGCGCCAGCCCTGGAAGGCGCGGCGCGGTATCGGCTGCACCGGGAAAATCTGATGCTTGAGCTCGATGCGGCAGCGCTCGATGCCGTCCTTGCCGGTGACCGGCACCAGGTCGGCGATCGGCGTGCGGCAGAGCACGGCGCCGCGGATCACCCAATAGAGCGAGCCGCCGGGGATGATCTCCTCCTTCCGGCGCGGAAACATCCGGGTCGTATGGCTGAACTCGTCGCGGCCGGCCTTCGAGTCCTTGAGCCACTTATACATGTCGTCGATGTCTTCGCTGCCGACGGAGAGCTTGATGATGTGGAGAGGCATGGTCCGGTCAAATTCTATGAACGGCCGCATATTATGCTACGATCCCCCCGCGGACAAACGCCCGCCTTCGGGTTTTCCGCAAATGATGTGAATAACCGGGAGATTGACCATGAGCGTCGCCAAAGTCATCGAACTTACCAGCGCCTCCTCGAAAAGCATCGAGGACGCCATCGAACAGGGCATCAAGCGCGCCGATCAGACGCTCGACCAGGTCGAGGGTGTGTGGGTCCAGGACATCAAGGCGACGGTCAAGAACGGCAAAATTGCCGAATGGCGCATCAACATGAAGGTGACGTTCCTGCTGAAGAACTAGTCAACTTCTGAATCGGAGAGCACCCACTTTTCCTGGAGCGCCGCCTTCTTCCAGCCTTGGAAGGCGGGCGTCGCCAGCACCGCATCCATATAGGCGCGGCTTTCGGGCGACACCTTGATGTCGTAGGTGTCGAAGCGGGTCACCACCGGGGCGTACATGGCGTCGGCATTGCCAAAGGCGCCGAACAGGAAGCGGCCCTTCTTGCCATAGGATTTCCGGCAATCGCGCCACAGGCCATCGATGCGCGCGACGTCGGCCTTGACCTCTTCGCTCAAGGTGATCGCCTTGCGCGGCCGCTTCAGATTCATCGGACAGGCGTTGCGCAAGGCGGCGAAACCACAATGCATCTCATTCGCCACCGAGCGGGCGGCGGCGCGGGCGGCCTTGCCATCGGGCCACAGCCGTCGGTCGGGAAACATCTCGGCCAGATATTCGAGGATGGCGATCGATTCCCAGATGGTGAGCTTGCCGTGTTCAAGCACCGGCACTTTCCCGGCGCCCGAATGCTCGCGGATGCGCCGCTTCGTGTCCGGCCGGTAGAGCGGGATGATCGTTTCCTCGAAAGGGATATGCGCCATGCTGAGCGCCATGAAGGGCCGCAGCGACCAGGACGAATAGTTCTTATTACCAATGACGAGATGGAGCTTCGCCATAGGACCTCCCCTTTTGTTATTTGCGGGCCGGCAGGCTTTCGATCGTGCCGCCCGCCTCTTTCCAGGCGGTGAACCCGCCTCTCAGGTTCTTGACCGGCTTGAGACCCATTGCGGTGAGCGTCGCGCCGGCGAGCAGCGAGCGCCAGCCCGAGGCGCAATGAATGATGAAGGTCTTGTCCGCGGCGAAGATGGGCTTGTGATAGGGGCTTTCAGGATCGACCCAGAATTCGAGCATGCCGCGCGGTGCATGGAAGGAGCCGGGAATACGTCCCTCGCGCTCGAGCTCGCGGATATCACGGATGTCGACGATCACGACATCGTCGCGCTTCGCCAGGTCGATAGCCTCGGCGGCGCTGACACTGTCGACTTCGGCCTCGGCTTTCGCCATCAGCGCCTTGTAGCCCTGGGTGATGTTCTGCGGCATGGGAACCTTTTGGAAGGCGGCTACAGTCGCGCTTCCGACGGGTCCCGGTCAAGCGGGAAGAAAGTCAGAGGGAACTGACGCGGCTCAGCGCGACAAGGGCCATGGCAAGGACGGCCACCAGATAGAGATAGAAGATCGCCGGAACCCTGGCGCGGGCGTGACGCATACGCAACATGACACACACTCCTGAGACCGCCCTTATCTCACGAGAATGTTAAGCAGACGTTCAGAGACGCTTAACCGGTTGTTCACCCTGTCACATGGAGCGCGGCAGGTAACGCCAGGCAACGAAGCCGACGACCGCCATGAGGGCGCCCAGTATGTAGAACACCGTACCGAGCGGAAAATAGAGCAGCACGAAGGAAAAGATGAGCGACGGCAGCAGGTCCGAGAGATCGACGTAGCTGCGATAGACGCCGGTCATCTGCGGGCGCTCATGGGCGCGCACCGAGCGCAAATAGGGAATGCCCCCTACGCCATCGAGCGCCGAATTGGCGATGGCGCCGACGAGCAGGAAGGCGCCGGCCATGATGGGCGCGCCGGTGCCGAAATAGCCGGCGGCAACGGACGTGACCGCGGCAACGGCGAAGGCCAGCGAGATCACCTTGCGCACGCCGGCGCGCTCGGAGATCTTGCCGAAGAGATAGGCGGTACCGAGCACCAGCTGGCTGAGCGAAATCAATATGCCGCTCGCCTCCTTGCCAAGCCCGCCCTCGATCATCAGGAGCGCGCCATAGATGAAGAAGGTCGACCAGAAGCAGGAGCGGCCGAAAGCGATGAACCAGGCGAGCCGGAGACGCGGCTGGCCGACGAAACGGCCGACATTGGCGAGCGGGTTCTGCGGCGCCGACGTTGCGGCCCGGATCACCGGATGCGCGTTGAGCCTGAGATACCAGAAGAAGGTCAGCACCAGGATGCTGCTGGCGATGCTCAAGGCCTGCGGCGCCCAGGCGCCATAGGTCTCATAGAGCCAGACGCCGAGAAACGGGCCGATGGTCCAGGACGCCGCCGAAAAAGTGAGCCGCATCGGCTCGGATCGAACCAGATCGGCCTTGCGGATGTGATCGAGGATGTACAGCGAGAGCGAGATGTTGAGGGTCGCGGTGCCGATGTTGCGCAGATACATGCCGCCGACCTGGCCGGGCAGCGTGTGCAGTGCGAAAGCGAGCGAGGCGAGGATGATGCCAATGACGCCGATCGTATAGATCCAGCGGCGCGGTACATGGCGGAACAGGATCGGCAGGCTCAATGTCGAGATGAGGACGGCGACGCTCACGCAGGTAAACAGCACGCTGACCTTCTGGCTGCTCATCAGCAGGTCATGCGCCTGGACCGAAACCACGGTGGCGACGAGCGCGCGGGCGAAGGATTCTATCGCAAAGAGAGACGCGAAAGCGAAGGCCCCTCGTCTTGGGGGCGCGGCGGTCCAGATGGCGGGAGAGGCTTCGGAAGCCATAAAAGGGGAACTCGAATAAGGTCCCGACACAAGCCCGGCGCGCCCGGATTCGCAAGGAATTTCCGGGCAGGTCATGCATGCGCCGCCCTCATGGCTGGGCGCGAGGCTAGATAGGCCCCGTAATCTCCAGCCGCCCGGCCTCGAACGTACCGGCGACCCGGTAAGTTTCGGCGAGGCTTCGCCGGTCGAGCACCGTGGCCATCTGGCCCTGCCCGACCAGCCGGCCATGGTCGAGCAGCATCACCGCATCGCAATAGCGGGCGGCGAGCCCGATATCGTGGAACGAGGCCAGCACGGTGCGGCCCCGGTGCTTGACGATATCGAGCAGCTTGTACTGGAAATGCAGGTCGAGATGATTGTTCGGCTCGTCGAGGAGATAGATATCGGGATCGAGCGCCAGGAGCTGAGCGAAGAACAGGCGCTGCTGCTCGCCGCCCGACAGATGCGCCGCGTCCTCCTCGCAACGATGGCCGAGATCGATCATCCGCAGCGCTTCGTGGGCGCGGGCGCGGACCTCGCTGTGGGGCAGCGCCAGCGGCAGAAGGCCGAGCTCCACCACCTCGAGGAGACTCATGCCCGAGAGCGACACCTTCTCCTGCACCAGGGCGCCGACGCGGGCCGCATAGGCCCGCCTCGCCAATGCGGTGACCGGCCGCCCGTCGAGCGCGATCGCGCCGGCGCTCGCCGTCTCGGCACGGTAGAGGATCTTGAGCAGGCTCGATTTGCCGGCGCCATTGGGCCCGAGCAGCCCGTAGAAACGGCCACGCTCGAGCGTGAAGGAGACATCATCGAGCAGCGTCGCCCTGCCCTTGCGGAGCGAGATGCCGGAAACCCGCAATATGGGCTCAGACGCCACGGCGCATCCTCCGCAAGATGATGATGAAGGGCGGTGCGGCGAAGAGCGCCAGCAGCACGCCCAGCGGCAGCTCCTGCGGCGCCAGCACGGTGCGGCAGAGGAGATCGACCAGCACCAGTACGATGGCGCCGATGAGCAGCGCCAACGGGATCAGCCAGCGATGTGACGCGCCGATGAGGAGCCGCGCCAGATGCGGCACGATCAGCCCGACAAAGCTGACGATGCCGGCGGCGGCGACCGCCAGGCCGGTCAGCAAGGCGGCGGCCGAGAAGAATCCGATGCGCAGCAGGCCGACCGGTACGCCGAGCGCCGTCGCGCGCTCATCGCCGAGCAGCACCGCGTCGAGCATCGGCGCGCAGAGAAAGGCGACAATGGCCAGAAGCGGCAAGGTCACCGCGAGCGGCAGGAGATCCGGCCATTTGGTCCCTGCCGCCGACCCCATCAGCCATTGCAGCGCCTGCTGGGTGACATGCGGTTCCGCGATATGGAGGAAGAAGGCGGTGATGGACTGGAAGAACAACGATACCGCGGTGCCCGACAGGATGAGCATCAGGCGGTCGAGATTACGGCCGGGCGAAAAGGACAGGCCGAGCGCGACCAGGAAGGCGAGCATGGCGCCGCCGAAGGCCAGCACCGGCAGGCCGATCACCGAGACGAAAACGCCCGGCAGCCAGATGATCGCCGCGGCGGCCGCCGCCGAGGCACCCGAGGACAGGCCGAGCAGATAGGGATCGGCGAGCGGATTGCGCAGCAGCGCCTGCATCAGGAGTCCGGCCAGCGTCAGCGCGGCGCCGACCAGCGCCACCATCAGGACACGCGGCAGGCGCCACTCCCACACGATGAGCTGCAAGGCGGGTTTTGCCTCGGGCAGCCTGAACAACGCCTTGAAGCGATCGTCCCAAGTGAGATCGGCGGTGCCCCAGAAGACTCCGGCCAATCCGGCGAACAGCAGCGTCGCGATGACGAGTGCGAACAGGCCGGGGCTTCTGAACGAGGCGACGGTCACTCTATTTCAGCGCCGCAAGATCGGCGCCGAGCTTCTCCACGCCCTCGACGAAACGCACACCGAGCAAGGTCTGAGAGAACGGGAGGACGATGAAACGCTCGGACTTCACCGCTTCGAGCTGCGAGAGCACCGGATCGTTTTTGAGATGCTTGATCTTCTCTGCCGCCGTCGACCATTCCGCCTCGATCAGCACGATCACTTGCGGATTGGCGGTGACCACTTTTTCCCAGGCGAGATCGGCCCAGCGGCCATTGACGTCGGCGCCGATGTTCTTCAGGCCCACGGCGTCGAGCAGCAGCGCCGGCGTGCCGCAGCAGCCTGCCGAGAACGCCGTCTCGGTGCCGGAGTCGAACAGGAAGGCGGTGCGGCCGGCGCCCGGATTCTTGCCGGCAACGGCGGCGAGCCTCGCCTTGATGTCGTCGGCCAGCGCCTTGGCCTTGTCCTCGGCGCCGAACAGCGCCCCGATACGCTCGATATCGATATAGAGCGGTGCCGAGGTGATCTTCACATCATCGGGATGCAGATTGCGGCATTCGGCATTGACCACATAGGTGCCGATGCCGAGCGCGTTCCATTCTGCTTCCGCCCCGAGCCGCTTCTCGCCGAAGGCCGAGGCGAAGCCGGCGAAGAGGAAGTCCGGGCTTTCGGCCATCACCACTTCGCGGGCCGGATATTGCTTGGCGATCACCGGCACCGTCTTGTAGGCGGCGAGCCAGCGCTCAGGGATCGAGTCATCGAGATAGGCGGTGCCGATCAGATGCCGCTCGAGGCCGAGCGCCAGCATGATCTCCGTCGCCTGCTGGTTGAGGGTGATGACGCGGCTCGGCGCGGCTTTGAACTTCGATGTCGCGGCGCAGCTTTCGATGGTGCGCTCCTGCGCCAAGGCGGAAGGAGCGGCGAGCGCCAGGAGGCCGGCGACGAACAGGCTAAGCAATCTCATGATGTCTTACCTCGTGGATGATGAGTTCGGGAATGGAGCGCCCTGCCGCGAGGGCGGCGGCGAAACGGGTGACGTCTTGCGTTGTCGCGAGCCGGTACCAGTGGCCGGCCGGATAGACGGCAACCAGTGGCCCTTGATTGCAGGGATAGAGGCAGCCGGTCAGCGCGATCAGGCAGTCGTCATAGATGCCTTCGCGCCGCAAGGCGTCGACAAGCGCGTCCTTGACCGTGCCCGCCTCGCGGAAGCTGCACCGCGGTCCGGTGCAGACGAGCAGATGATGCCGGAAGGGTGGTGGATCCTGCCAGCCGGGATTGTCGAGTCCAGCTTCGTCGGGCGTGATGCGCCGGGCGGTGCCCGCATGGGCTAGCGTCGCCTTGGCCACGGCGGTCAACACCTCGTCGGCGCCGACCTGGTCGGGCGCCAGCCGCAGTTCGATCGCCGGGTTCTTCGTCAGCCAGTGCCCGAAGGCGCCACCGAGCCAGGCGCCGAGACTGTCGGAAAACGGCAGGCCGACAGGCTGCACGAGAATGACGCGGGCACCATTGCGCACCAATTCGTCGAGCGCCGACATCGGCCCCGCCTCGGCGCCCTCCATGCGCGCGACACGGGCCGGCACAGTGCTCGCCTGTATAAGCCCAGCCCTGAGCGCGCGCAGACGCTTGGCGCTCACATAGGCCTGGCTCACCAGATAAAGGATGGCGTCAGGCGACATCGCCCGACAACGTGTGGAGTAACATGCCCTGCCCCTGCCGACACACCTCGTCCGGCGATTGGTTGATTGCTACGGCAGGTCTCCTGGCTCACGGCTCTGGCGCGCTTCACTCCTTCCCAGCCCAAGGGCCAGTGGTGATGGCAAAGCGCTTGCCGCTTACAGTTGCGAGGGCAGCCACGGTCTTGGCCCCTGATGGGTAGTCCGCACCGTGTTCCCTTTTAATCCGCCATGGTTGGGCGGAACCGTGAGCCGTTACTACGGAACGAAGCTTCGCGGGTCAAGACTTGTTGCGGAAGATGCAAATAAACCGGGTTCACCTTTGCGCCCAGCGGGATTAGGAAGCCTTCATGGCCCAGTCCGAAAAACAATCCGTTGCCTTGATCTCCATGGCGGCGAGCGCCGGTCTCGCCATCGCCAAGCTGGTGGCGGGGCTGCTCACCGGATCGCTCGGCATCCTGTCCGAGGCGGTGCACAGCTTCACTGATTTTTGCGCCACGGTGATCACCTTCTTCGCCGTGCGCGTCAGCGACAAGCCGCCGGACGAGCAGCATCATTACGGCCACGCCAAAGTCGAAAGTGTCGCGGCGCTCGCCGAAACCGCCCTGCTGCTCGGCACCACCAGCTGGATCGCCTATGAAGCCATTCACCGTCTCATCTCCGGCAACACCGAGATCCTGCTGACCTGGTGGGCGGCGGCGATCATCGTCGTCTCGATCATCGTCGATTTCTTCCGCGCCCGCGCCTTGAACCGCGTCGCCAAGGCGACGTCGAGCGAGGCGCTCGCCGCCGATGCACTCAACTTCACCTCCGACATGTGGAGCTCGATGGCGGTGCTCGTCGGATTGGGCGCCGTCTGGTTCGGCTTCCCGGCTGCCGACTCGATCGCCGCCCTCCTCGTCGCCGGCGTCATGGCGGTAATCGCGCTGCGCCTCGGCAAGCGCACCCTCGACACGCTGCTCGATGCGGCGCCCGGCACCGCCACGAGTGAGATCCGCAAGATCGTCGAGGCGACGCCCGGCGTCCTGGCGCTCGAGCGCCTGCGCGTCCGCCCGGCCGGCGCCACCCTCTTCACCGGCGTCGTCGTCACCGTGCCGCGCACCATGCCGGTCGATGACATGATCGCGCTCCGGGAACAGCTCAGCCAGAATATCCGCGCCAGCTATCCCAATGCCGACGTGACCGTCACCACCGATCCCGTGGCACTCGACGATGAATCGATTTCGGTGCGGGTGCGGCTCATTGCCCACCGGATGAATCTCGCCATTCATCATCTGACTATCCAGCGTGTCGGCATCCGCACCGCGGTCAGCTTCGATCTCGAGGTCGACGGCCGCATGTCGCTGCTCGATGCGCATGAGAAGGCGACGGCGCTCGAAGTCGCCATCCGCGGCGAACTCGGCCAGGATGTCGAGGTCGAAAGCCATATCGAGCCCTTGCCCGAGAAGGTCCTGCCCGGCGAGGATCTGCCGCCTCAGACCCAGAAGGAGATCGAAGATCTCTTGCGCCGGCTCGCCGTGACCGAGACGCGGGTCAGCGACATCCACAATGTCCGGGTCAGGCGAAATAGCGAAGGTGTCTTCGTGCACTATCACTGCCGCTTCGTCCCCGAGGAGGCGGTGGAAACGGTGCATGAGGTCATCGACCGCATCGAGCTCGCTTTGCAGCACATCAAGCCGGAAGTCCGCCGCGTGATCGCCCATGCCGAACCCATCGGCTACGCCTTGCATTGAGGGAAGGAACATCATGAAGATCCTGCGCCGCGACGATTACAAGGTGATGCCCTGGAAAAATGGCGGCGGCATCACGACCGAGATCGCGGTCGATCCGCCCGAGGGCGGTTTCGGCGGCTCAGGCTTCACCTGGCGCGTCAGCATAGCCGATGTGGCGTCCGACGGCCCGTTCTCCAAATTCGCCGGCTACGACCGCCATATCATGCTGCTCGAGGGCAAGGGCATGCGGCTCGAAACGGAAGAAAGCGGCCCGCTCGACCTGGCCTTGCCCTATCGACCCGTCGCCTTTTCCGGTGATTGGACGGTCACCGGCACGCTCGCCGACGGTCCGGTGCGCGACTTCAACCTGATGGTCGCCCGTGCCCATGGTAAGGGATCGCTCACCTGCCAGAAGCTTTCAGCGCCGCTGCCGCTGATGGCCATTGGCTCCACTCATCTCATTCACTGCATCGACGGTGAATTCTCCGTCGGCGGACATCTGCTGGGGCCTGGCGAGACCGTGATCCTGTCCGGGAATGAGACTGTGGTTCTCTCGCCTTTGTCCGACGACACGCTCATCGCCCATTGCGTGATCACCACGGCCACGGCTTCCGCATGAAGCGGAGATACGGCGTGCGGATGGCATTGCGCTCATAGAAGCGCTGCAGCTTCGCGTCCGTCTCGTCGACCATCCAATAGACCTGTGAGGCGCCGCGCTCATCGGCGTCGGCATAGATCGCCTTGAGCAAGGCCTCGCCCGCCCCCTGCCCGCGGGCGCTTTCGCTCACGAACAGATCCTGTAGAAAGGCGACATCCGAGCCGGTCCAGGCGAAAGGCGCGAAGCTCACCGTGGCAAAGCCCAAGGCCTCTTTCCGACTCCGGGCGAGCAGGATGATGAGTCGGCTGTCGGGATCGAGCGCCAACCGCCAACTGCGCGCGCTGATCTCGGCGGGAACCGTGCCTTTCATATGGCGCTGCCAGTCGCTCCACAGCCGCATCCAGTCGGCCTCGTCCTCAACTCTGGCCCGCGTGACGCGAATAGTGTCCATGTTCCTGCCCGGTTTGCGTTGCGCCTCTATCCCATGGCACAGTTTCAAAAGTTCCGGACAAGGGCAAGCGCCATCAGAGCATGAAGACCGAGACACTTGCCAAGCTGGCTTGCGCCTATTCCGGCCTCGTCTGGGGCCTGTTCTGGATTCCCGTCCGCAGCCTGAGCGATGCCGGCATCAACGGTCTGTGGGCGACGTTCTTCTTCTACATCGTGCCTTTCGTCCTCGGTCTGCCCTTGCTCCTGTTGCGCTGGCGCAAGGCGGTTGCAGGCGGCTGGCGGCTGCAACTCGTGGGTTTCGTCGCGGCGCTCAGCCTCGTCCTCTATTCGATCTCCATCCTCTATACGGATGTAGTCCGCGCCACCTTGCTCTTCTACCTCACGCCGCTGTGGAGCACGCTTCTCGCCCGCTTCCTCCTCGGCGAGCCGATCACGCCCTTGCGCTGGCTCGCGATGGCGATCGCCATTTTCGGCATGCTCGTCATCTTCCGCGCCGATACCGGCATTCCCTTGCCGGAACAACCCGGCGACTGGATCGCTCTCGTCTCCGGCTTCCTGTGGTCGGTCGCCTCGATCCTCCTGCGCCTCGACCGGCAGAACCATGCCTTGGATCTTCTGGTCCAGAATTTCATCTGGTCGGCTCTTGTTGCGGCCGGGTTGTTGCTCATCCTCGGGCCGGGCCTCGCCGGCTCACCGCCGCTCGACACCTATCTGGCACAGCTGCCCTGGCTGGTGCCGACCGTCATCATCGTGGTGATGACCGGCGTCTATGCCTCCATGTGGGGCACGCCAAAACTCAATCCCGGCCTGGTCGGCCTGCTGTTCATGACCGAGATCAGCGTCGGCGCCACGACCGCCGCCATCTGGTCGGGCGATCCTTTCGGCTGGCGCGAGGTGATCGGCATCGTGCTCATCTCCAGCGCCGGCATGCTCGAGAGCCTGTGGGATATCTGGCGCGATCGGCATACGCAGCCTGTCTGATCGCCTGTTGACCTTCCAAGCGCGGCAACCTTTAGACAGCGCTCTCCAATAAGGAGAAGTGCTTATGCCGCAATTGACGCTCCCCCAGATCGAACGGCGCCTGACCGTCGCCGCAGGACAGACGATCCTGGAGGCGGCGCTGGCGGCCGGCATCCCCTATCCTCATAGCTGCACCGCCGGCCGCTGCGCCGCCTGCAAGTCGAAGCTTCATGCCGGCCAGGTGACGTTGAAGCCGCACACCCGCTTCGCGCTCACCGACGAGGAGAAGGCGCAAGGCCTCATCCTCGCCTGCCGGGCCATTCCGGAAAACGATGTCAGCGCCAGCTGGCTCGGCGAGCCGCCGGCCGATGCGGCGAGCCCGCCGCAAGGGGCCGAGGTCGTGGCGATCACGCAGATGACGCATGACATCCGCCGTCTGACCCTCAAGCTCGACGACCGGGCACGCTTCCGCTTCACCGCCGGACAATATCTCAAGCTCACCGTCGACGGCGCACCGGCCCGACCCTATTCGATGGCGAGCCGGCCCGATGAGGAGCTGATCGAGCTTCATATTCGCGCCGTGCCGGGCGGCCGCACCAGCTCGCTCATCATGTCCACGCTCAAGACCGGAGATCGCGTGAGTGTCGAAGGCGCGTTCGGCTCGGCTTTCTTCCGTGACGCGCATGACGGACCGATGATCGCGGTGGCGGGCGGCAGCGGCCTGGCGCCGATCAAATCCATTGTGGAGACCGCGCTCGCGACCGGGAAGAGTGCTCCGATCACGGTCTATTTTGGCGCCCGCGCCGCGCGTGACCTCTATCTGGTCGAGCATTTCCGCGAGCTGGCGGCGCAACATGGGCACGTCACCTATCATGCGGCCCTCTCCCAGGAGGCCGCGGTAGGTTGCCGAAACGGCCTCGTATCAGCGGCTATTGCAGAGGATCAGGCGGTGCTCGCAGGCGCGAAAGCCTATATCGCCGGCCCGCCCGCGATGGTCGATGCGGTTCAGGCGGTGCTCGCCGCGCAAGGCGTTGCACCCGGCGATATTCACGCGGACAGCTTCTTCACCCCTGAGAATATGTGATCCGAAAATGAAAAGAGGCCGAAGGCGTCGCCGCCTCGGCCTCCAGTTTCCAACGACTGTGCGTCTCAGGAGACGACGGTCGAGGCGTAGCCCGCTTCGGCAATGATGCCGCCAACGGCCTTGGCGTCTTTCGCGCCGTCAACATAAACGATCCGGCTCGCCGTATCGGCGTGCACGGAAACGCCCGGGAAGGTCTTGGTCAGGGCGGAAGTGATCACGCCGGCGCAATGGCCGCAGGTCATTTCCTGGACATGGAAGGCGAGGTCGGCCTTATGGCCGGCGGCCTTCGGGGCATCGGCGTGACGATGTGCTTCGCACATGGAATCTCTCCTTGATCGATCTTGCGGCTGGTCCGCTTCGTTCGTTCTGCAAGCTTCCAGCTTGGGAAGGTCAAGCCTCTTTTTCCGGAAGCGGAGACGATAGGCTCTTACAATACGCCTGGCCGGCCGCCCGATATCTGCAGCTCACCTGAGAAGAGTGGAGCAGAAGATGTTCGAGAACTGGGACTACGATCCCGATGCGGTCCCTGTCCGGTCCGGACATTTCATCGCCGGCGCCATTGTCGATGACAGGCCGGCGATCGAGGTGCATAGGCCTTCCGACAGCGCCGTCTATGGCGCCATTCCCGAAGCCGGCGAGGACGGCGTCGACCGCGCCGTCGCCTCAGCCCGAAAGGCATTTTACGGCAGCGACTGGGCCCGGATCGAACCGCGTCGGCGGGCGCGCATCCTGCGCCGCTGGGCCGATCTCCTCGAGCACCATGCGAACGAGCTCGCGGTGCTCGAAAGCCTCGGCTCGACCCGCCCCGTCGCCGATGTGCGCGCCTGGGATGTTCCCTTTGCCGCCGAATCCCTGCGTTTCTTCGCCGAATATGCCGACAAGCTCGGCGGCGATGTGGCGGCGACACGCGGCGATCATCTGGGCCTGATCGCCAGCGAGCCCTATGGCGTCGTCGCGGCCATCGCGCCGTGGAACCTGCCTCTGGTGATGGCCTCCTGGAAATGCGGACCGGCCCTTGCCGCCGGCAATGCCGTGGTGCTGAAGCCCTCCGAGCTCACCCCCTTCTCATCCTTGCGCTTCGCCGAACTCGCCATCGAAGCCGGCATGCCGGCCGGCATCCTCAATGTGGTGAACGGTTCGGGCGCGCGCACCGGTGAAGCTCTGGTGCGCCATGCCGGGATCGGCAAGATCACCTTCACCGGTTCGACCCGCAGTGGCGCCGCGGTGATGACCGCCGCCGCCGAAACCGGACTCAAGCCGGTGACGCTCGAGCTCGGCGGCAAATGTCCGCAGATCGTCTTCGCCGACGCGCCCAGCATCGAGCGCACCGCGGCGATCGTCGCACGCGCGATTCTCCTCAATGCCGGCCAGGTCTGCGTCGCGGGATCACGCCTGCTCGTCCAGGAAACCATCCGCGACGAACTGGTGGCGCGTATCATCGAGCATTGCTCCAAGCCCGTGCCCGGCGCGACCTGGGAAAACCGCGCGATCCTGCCGCCGATCGTCTCGCAGCGCCAGGCGATGCGGATCGACGGCATCGTCAAGACCAGCCTGGCGGAAGGTGCGGAAGCGCTGCTCGGGGGCGACTGGGAGTCCTCCGCGCCGCATTACCGGCCGACCGTGCTCACGGGCGTCACCAGTGAAACGACGGCGGTGCGCGAGGAGATCTTCGGGCCGGTGCTCACCGTGCAGTCCTTCGCCGATGAAGAGGAAGCCTGGGCGCTCGCCGCCCACGGCACCTATGGCCTCGCCGCCGGCGTCCATACCGGCGATGTCAGCCGGGCATTGCGTGCCGTCAGGAAGCTCGAGGCCGGCACGGTCTGGGTCAATCGTTATGGTCGCAGCGAGGATTTCGTCATCCCGACCGGCGGCTTCAAATCATCCGGCATCGGCAAGGACCTCGGTCGTCAGGCGGTCGAAGCCAATCTGCGCCACAAGAGCGTGCTGATCGATTTTTCAGTGTAGCTACGGATCCACAGTGAATTTCCCCTTCGCCCGTTGCGAAGCAATGGGAGAAGGTGGCCGAAGGCCGGATGAGGGCTCTTCTGGTAGATTGCCGCAGAAGAGCCCTCACCCGCCCTGTCGGGCACCCTCTCCCATCCTGCGGACGGGAGAGGGGGACACTGGAAAGATCATCGCCTCTCATTCACCGCCGCGGCGCCGGAAAATGGCACGCGGCGCGATGAGCCGCCTCGCCCGGCAAGGCTTCTAGCTTCGGCGAACTCGTCCGGCAGATCGCCGCCACATAAGCGCAGCGCGGATGGAAGTGGCAGCCGGCCGGCGGATTGACCGGGCTCGGCAGGTCGCCCTTCAGGAGATCGGGCGCGTCCTCGGCAAGCCCGGATTCGATCATCGAAGCCTGCATCAACGCTTGGGTATAGGGATGCGCCGGGTGATCGAAGATCTCGGTCGCCGAGGACAGCTCGACGATACGGCCGAGATACATCACGCCCACCCGGTCGCACAGGAAGCGGATGGCGCGCAAATCATGCGAGATCATCACCAGAGTGAGCCCGCGGCGGTTCTTGAGATCGACCAGCAGATTGAGTATCTGCGCCCGGATCGACGCATCGAGCGCCGAGGTCGGCTCATCGCAGATGAGCACCTTGGGCTCGAGCAGCAAAGCCCTGGCGATGACGACACGCTGCAATTGCCCGCCCGAGCATTCGGACGGCCTCCGGTCCAGGAATTTGTCGTCGAGACCGACATCGGACAAAGCGTGCCTGATCGCTTCGCGCCGCGCGGCCGGCGTGCCGATGCGATGCTGCTGCAAGGGCGCCAGAAGGCTCTCGGCGATCGTCATGCGCGGGTCGAGCGCGCCATGCGGATTCTGGAAGATCAACTGCATCGACCGGCGCAGCGCCTTGATCTCAGAGCCGCGCAACGTGGCGATGTCGCGTCCGTCATAGAGCACCCGGCCGCCATTGATGCCGACCAGCCCCAATATGGCGCGGGCGAGCGTGCTCTTGCCGCAGCCCGACTCCCCGACGATGCCCAGAACCTCGCCCTGCCGGATTTCGAGATCGATGCCGTCGACGGAACGGACCTTGTCCCGGCTTCCCCACAGCCCGCCGCCCGCTGGGAAATGTTTCACCAGCCCTTCGACGCGCAGCAGTGGTGACAAAACCTCAGACGGCATGGACGCCCCCTTCTCTTTCCTGGCCCCAGCAACGGCTCTCATGCGCGGCCCCCACCGTCTCGAGCTTGGGCTCGTCGCTCAAGCAGCGCGCCTCGATGCCGAGTTGTCCCGCCAGCGGGCAGCGCGGCTGGAAGCGGCAGCCGCAGGTCATGGAGTGCGAGGCGGCGACATGGCCCGGAATGGCATAGAGCCGACCGTCCTCCTTCGCCTGCATCAACGAGGAGCGCAGCAGCGCCTGCGTATAGGGATGGCTCGGCGCATGGAGGATATCGCGCGCCGGCCCCTGCTCGACCACGCGGCCGGCATACATGACGGCGACGCGGTCGGCGATCGAGGAGACGATGGCGAGATCATGGGTGATGAGGAGAATGGCAAGCCCGTGCTCGTCGCGTTTCTTGCGCAGGAGGCGCAGAATCTGCGCCTGCACGGTGACGTCGAGCGCGGTCGTCGGCTCATCGGCGATCAGGACTTCCGGCTCGGCGCTGAGCGCCGCCGCGATCATCACCCGCTGCGCCATGCCGCCCGAAAGCTGGTAGGAATAGGACTTGGCCCGCAATTCCGGCTCCGGAATGCCGACATCGCGCAACAGGCCGATCACCTTCGGCCAGGCCTCGGCGCGCGACAGGTTCCAGCGCAGCCGCATGGCCTCCGCCACCTGGCTGCCGACCGTCGCCGTCGGATCGAGCATGATCTTGGGCTGCTGGTAGAGCATCGCGATGCGGGCGCCACGGACCTTGTTCATCGCCTTGTCGTCGAGCGCCATCAGGTCTTGCTCACCGAGCCTCACTTCACCCGCCGTCACGGCCGCTCCTTGCGGCAGAAGTCGCATCGCCGCCAGCGCGGTCATGCTCTTGCCGGACCCCGACTCGCCGACCAGCGCCAGGATCTCGCGCTTGCGCAAGGAAAGGTCGAGTCCGTCGAGAATGGTGAGACGGTGCTTGGGACTGCCGAAGCCGACCCTGAGCCCGCTGATCCGGAGCAAGGCCTCGTCGTCTTGCGGGGTGTTCATGTCGTCTCGCTTTCCCGGCGCTCGCGGTTGCGCTCGAATTCAAGTCCCTTGCCGATCATGGTGACGCTCAGCGCGGTGATGAAGATGGCAAGGCCCGGGGCGATGACCAGCCAGGGCATGCGGTCCATATAGTTGCGGGCATCGGCCAGCATGGTGCCCCAGTCGCTCGCCGGCGGCTGGATGCCGAGGCCTAAGAAGGACAGGCCGCCGACGGTGATGAGCTTGTGGCCGAAGCGCAGGAACGCCATGGCGAAGATCGGGCCCAGCGTATTGGGGATGATATGGCGCCAGATGATGAACCAGCGCGAACAGGCGAGCGCCTCTGCCGCCTCGATGAACTCGCGCGAGCTCACTTCCAGGGTCAGGCCGCGCATCATGCGGGCGAAGGGTGTCCAGCCGACGGCGGTGAGCGCGATGATCAGGGTCACCGGGCCAGGCCCCAGCGTGGCGATGAAGAACATCGCCACCACGACATCCGGAAAGGCGATCAAAAGGTCGACCAGGCGCATCAGCAATTCATCGACGACGCCGCCTTTCCGGGCGCTCACCGCGCCGATGACAATGCCGATCACCGCACAGAGCACGATGGTGATGCTCGCTACCGCGACCGAAAACAGGCCGCCGTGGATGACACGGCTCAGCACGTCGCGGCCGAACTGGTCGGTGCCGAGCCAATGCTGGGCGCTCGGCCATTTGAGCTTCTGCAGGAGATTCTGCGCCGCCGGATCATAGGGCGAGATCAACGGCGTCAGCAGCAGAAGCAGCAGGATCGTCAGGAAACAGGCAGCGCCGAGCTTGGTCAGAAGATGTCGCTCGGCCAGCCAGCGCCGCACCTTGCCCGGCTCGCGTATCCTCGTGCTGTTGAAGAGCGTCGCGTCCGTCATGGGATCAGCTCATCAACTTTACGGCGGGGTTGAGCATGACATAGACGATGTCGGTCAGGGTGTTGATGATCACAGCCAGCGCCACGATCACCACGATGCTGCCCTGGATGAGCGGCACGTCGTTGTTGAGCACCGCGTCATAAAGCAGCCAGCCCATGCCCGGCGCCGCGAAGATCGCCTCGACCACGATGGAGCCGCCGAGCAGGCTCGTCAGCCAGAGCGAAAACAGGGTCATGACCGGCAGCATGGCGTTGCGCAGCCCATGGGCCAGAAGTGAAGCGCTCACCCCCAGACCCCTGGCCCGCGCGGCCATCATATAAGGCGCGTTCAGAACGTCGATCATCGACGCGCGCGCAACCTGCGTGAAATAGGCGAGCGGGCGCAGCGACAGGACGATCACGGGGAGGATCATCGAGCTCCAGTCGTGCCAGCCGGCCGACGGCAGCACCCCCAGATAGATGGCAAAGACGAGGATCAATATGGGGGCGATCCAGTATTCCGGGATCGCCACCAGGGCCTGGGTGAAGAAACTCGTCGCGTGGTCGAAGGCGCGACCGCGCTTGACCGCCGCCGCCGTGCCGAGCGGGATGGCGAGCAGGAACGCCACCGCGAGCGCGCCCAAGGCCAGGAGAAGCGAGACGCCGAGCGCATGTAGGAACATGACATCGACCGGCGTTCGGGTGGTGAAGGACAGGCCGAAATCCCCCTGCAGCACGCGCCAGAGCCAGCCGAAATACTGCTCCGCCAGCGGCCGGTCGAGCCCCAGCTCGCGGGTCAATGCCGCGATCATCGCCGGATCGGTCACCTCATCGGCCATGCGCGAGCGCAGGATGATCCGTACCGGATCGCCATCGCCGACATAGGGGATGAGGAACGCCAGGACCGATACGACGACGAGCGTCAGAATCAGCATGACGAAACGTTTGGCGATGAAGTTCAGCAATCGGGCCTCCCGGGAAATGGATCGCTTATTCGATATCCATCTCCGTGGTCAGCAGCTTATAGCCGAGCGGGTCGGTCTTGAAGTTCTTCAGCTTGGCCGAATGGGCGTCGATCTGCTTGGGGTGCACGACGAAGACGGCGATGGCCTCCTCCTCGAGCCGGCGCCCGAGCTTCTCATAGCCGGCATAACGCTCCTGCTCGCTCACCGCGTTACTCGCCACAGCGAGCGCGTCGTCGAACGCCTTATCGCAGAATTTCGAGAAGTTCTGCGAGCCGCCGCAGCCATAGTCGGAGGCGAGATAGGCGGACGGATCCGCCATGTCGGTCAACGGATTGCGCGACAGGAAGGAGATGTCGAACTTGCCGTCGATCAGGTCCGGCTCGATGCCGGCATAATTGGCGACACGCAGATTGACGGTCAAGCCCAGCGCCTGGAGCTGCTGCTGGATGACCAGCGCGATATCGGGCAGATCGGGCCGGTCATTATAGACCGGCATGTCGATCTTGACGCTCGCTGGGTCGACGCCGGCCTCCGCCAGCAGCGCCTTGGCCTTGTCGAGATCCTGCGCCACCGGCTTGAGATCGGGGCGCCAGGGCTGGCCCGGCGCGAACGGCCCGGAAGCGGGCTCGGCGTAACCTTCATAGACGCCTTCCGAGATGGCGGTGACATCGAGTGCCGCCTGGATGGCGCGGCGCACCAGCGGATTGTCGAAGGGCTTGCGCTGATGGTTGAAGATCATCGTCTGGATGCGCGGAATGGGCTCGGCCGAGACGACCTTGCTCTTGTCGGCATTGAGGCCGTAGGCCAGCGACACCGGCACTTCCATCACCAGCTCGGCCTCGCCACTGCGCAGTTGCGCGACGCGCGTGCCGGCATCGATGACCCAGCGCACATCGACCTTGGCGAGCTTGGCCTTGTCGCCCCAGTAATCGTCGTTGCGGACGATTGCCAGCGACTGCTTCGGCACTTCCGAGACGAAGCGGAACGGCCCGGTGCAGGTGCCGAAGACATTGATCGTCTTGCCATAGGCGGCCGGCGACAGGATGCCGGCGCTCGCCGCGGCCATGCGGTACGGCAAAAGCTGGCTCGGCTTCGGCGTGGTGATGCGGACGGTGGACGCGTCCAGGGCCTCGACCTTCGCTATGGTTTTGGGACCGAGCGACCGCGACGGTGTCGGCACGGTGAGCACATGATTGAGCGCCGCCACCACGGCATCGGCATTGAAGGGCGCGCCGTCCTGGAATTTCACATTCTGCCTGAGCTTGAAGTCCCAGGTCGCGTCGCCCGACTGGCTCCAGGACTCGGCGAGTCCCGGAACCAGGCGATTGTCGCCGTCGTATTTCGTCAAGGTTTCAAGGCAGCCGAAGCGCGTCATGACATAGGCATCGATCGATTCCATCGCCCAGCCGGCGCGCGGCGGGCTGTAATGAACGACGGTCAGATGCTTGTCCTGCGCCACCGCCTCGGCGGCGGGCGCCGCCAGGAGCGCCAACAAGGATGTCGAGACCAATGCCATTCTGTTCATGAGCGTTTCCTCTCTTTTTGTTTGTTGTTGTCTGTTCTTAGCGATGCACGACCTTGACGGTCTCCACCACGCGCCCGGCGAAGCGCGACAGGCGGAAGCTCTTCAAATAATCGACCTCCTTGCCCGAGATGATCTCCTGGCCGACGATCTGGCCGACCCACAGGCATTGCGACACGCCGCTATGCATGACCGTGGTGTAGAGATTGGACGTCGACGAACCGAAGCCGATGATCGGATGGCGATCTTTCGGGATGGGCCGGAGCGCGATGCGGGCCGTCTCGACCACCGGATCGGTGAGTCCCGGATAGACGGCCGCCGCGCGTTTGAGCATCGGGCCGGCCGCCTTGACGTCGAAGCTGTAGCCGCTGGCGGTCTTGACGATCTGGTCGTCGATGCCGGCGCCCTTCTTGATCTCGCGGTCGATGCCGTGATTGTGCAGGCAGACGCGGCCGCCGCCATCCGGCCGCATGCTGATACCCGGCGCATGGATCACCCGGTCGATGGTGATCGCCACCGGCCCGGTATAGACCTGAGTGCCCGGCTCCTGCGTCATCGGCACGGAATGGCCGACATGAGCGGCGATATCGTCGGCCGCCGGACCCGCCGCGTTCACCACCACATCGGCTTCGACCTTGGACCCGTCGGCGAGCCGCACCGCGCTGATGCGGTCTCCCACCGCGTCGAACCCCGTGACCTCGGCGCCGGTCACGATCTTGGCGCCGAAGCCGCGCGCATCGGCGAGAAGTCGCGCGACCAGAAGGACGACATCGATCCAGCCCTCATCGGGATAATAGACGATCTGCGAATCCTTCAGCGCCGAAGGCGCGATGTCAGGCTCGAGCGCCAGCAATTCCTTGGCGGTGATCAGCCGGCCCTTGTAGCCGAAGGCCTGCATATCCGTCATGACCTTGAGCTGGTCCTCGGCATGCTCGCCGCCGACGGTCCACTCGACATTGCCGCCCTTGTGATACCAGGGCGACGACACGAAACGCGCCGCGTACTGGGCATGGCAACGCATGCCGTTCACATTCATGTCGATATATTCGATCGGGTACTTCTGCAGGGCGTTGTACCAGGCGAAGCTGCACAAGGATGTCGCGGCACCTGCGCGTTCGCGACTCAGTACCGTCACATCCGCGCCGCGCTCGCTCAGATTGGCGGCGATGGCCGAACCGATGACGCCTGCTCCAATGATTACGACCTTCATATCTTCAACTCGCTCCTGATAGTTCCATTCACAGCTTTGTTACGTTCTCGCTATCGCGAAATCTTGGATGTTCGTTTTGCAATCGCCACATTCAACCTAGCGCCTGGGCGACAAGCGACAGGCATTTCTCCGTCAGCGGATCGCCACCGCCCTTCCCCGGTCTCACCATGCGCAGAACCTTCGACACGCGCGGCATGCCGCGCTCGGTGAGAAGATCACCCAGGGTTTCGCCATGTGATGTGAGATCAACGCGCACAAAGCGAGGCGCGCCCTGCGTCCAGTGTTCGATCATCCTGCGCGCATGGCGAAGGTCACCCGCGATGAGCGGACCGATGGACGTCCCGCGGCCAAATGGTCGCCGGAATGATGCCGCCACGATCTCGTTGTTAGCTTCGATCACGACCGCCTCACCGGCGGTCGCGAGCGCGCCGATCAGCGCGGCGCGCGGCGCGCCGAAGGCTTGGGTGTCGAGCGCCAGCACCGACGGTAGATCCTCTTTGCGGATCACGCGCGGTGCGGGGCCGGTTGCCGTGACGGCCGCGACCTCGCCCTGATGCTGATAGATATGGCCGGTCGGCTCGAAGCCGAGCTTCTCGTAGAGCGGCTGTCCGTCGGTCGTCGCATGGAGCAGGATCGAGCGGCCGCCGGCGAGACCGAGCAACCTGTCCATTACCGCGCGCCCGATGCCCTTGCTGCGATGGCGGCTGGAGACGATCATCAGGCCGAGTGTCGCGAAGTTGTCGCCGTAAAACCACACGAGCCCGGTCGCGGCAATCTGACCTTGCTCATCGACCGCGACGATTCCTTCACCGACGGCGAGCGCCAGCTGCCAGTCGGCCAGGCGATGCGGCCATCCCGCTTCCTGCGACAGGAGGAACGCGCCGGGCAGATCCTCGGGACGGAACGGACGATAGGTGATGGAACTCAATTCAGTCTCCTGCTCGGATTACCGATGTCGGCGCTATTTACAGGTTTCCCCCTCTCCCGTTGCGCAGCAATGGGAGAGGGTGGCCGAAGGCCGGGTGAGGGCTCTTTGTTCGTTTCCGTCACTTTCACGAGAGAGCCCTCATCCGCCCTGTCGGGCACCTTCTCCCACGCTGCGCGCGGGAGAAGGGGAACTGATGGAGGGCGCTCAGCCTCGTTCTGGAAACGGCCAATCGCATAGGGCGCGATCGGGATCGGCGTGCGGCCAGTGGCGATGAGCTCGGCCATGGTGGCGCCGACGCCGGGGCCGAGCTGGAAACCATGACCGCAGAAACCGAAGGCGTAAAAGAGGCCGGGCACCGCGGCGCTTTCGCCCATCACCGGGCGGTCGTCAGGGAGATAGCTTTCGACGCCGCTCCATACCCGGATCAGCCGCAGGCGGCCAAGCGCCGGGACGAGCTCGCGCAATTGCCGGAACTGGTTGAGCGTGATCATGGGATCGACCGCGGCTCGCCGCGTCGCGGTCGAGGCAGATCCGCGCCCGCCGCCGCCGAAGACGACATTACCGCGTTTGATCTGGCGCAGATAGATCATCTGCTCGAGCTTTTCGGTGAACACGCCGATCACCGGCTTCAACGCATAGGGCATCGGCTCAGTCACGCCCATTTGCGGTCCCCTGACCGCCAACGGGACGCTTTCGCCGAACTGCGCCGCCATGGCGCCTGTCCAGGCACCACAAGTGAGCAGCAGTGTCGGCGCCTGGAAGCGACGGCCGTCACGCGTATGGATCTCGAAGTCGGCTCCGGAGCGGCCGAAGCTTTCGCAAATGGTCTGCTCGAAGACCTTGGCGCCAAGGCGCGCCGCGGCACGTCCGAAAGCGGGCGCGGTGATACGTGGATTGGCATGGGCGCAGTACGGGGAAAAGGAAGCCACCTTCACTTTCGGGCTCACCTGCGGAAAGCGCTCGGCCAGCGCCTTGTGACCGAGGACTTCGAGGCCGAGACCGAAACCTTTGACTGATGCCGCATAGTCCGCGAGCGCTTCCCCGTCCGCCTCGTGATACCCGACGCGGAGATGGCCGGTGCGCAGGAACTCGCAATCTTCACCGACGAGTGCCGGCAGCTTGGCCCAGATCTCATGGGCGCGGTTGGAGAGCTCCATCTGCTCGGCCGGGCGGCCATGCCGGCGCACATTGCCAAAGTTGACGCCGCTCGCCTGCTGGCCGATCCGGTCGTGCTCGATGAGCAGGACCGACAGCCCGCGCTGGCGCAGGAAGAAAGCGCTCGCGGCGCCCATGAGGCCGCCGCCGACGATCAGCACATCGGCTTTCTCGGTCATGCCGCCTCCTCCGCCGTCACAGCGAGCGGCAGCGGCTTTACCGGCGCCTGGCCGCGCAGCCGCCCGACGCCGTCGACAGGACGGCCGCATGCGGCGGCGGCGATCTCGGCGGCGATGGCGCCGCAATAACGGCCCTGGCAGCGGCCCATGCCGACGCGGCTGAAGGCCTTGGCGCGGTTCAGTTCGGCGGCGCCGAGCGTGGTCGCGGCATGGCGCAATTCGCCTGCCGAGATCTTCTCGCAGCGGCAGACCAGCACCTGATCGGCAATCTCCTTGCCGAGCCAATGTGGCCAGGGAAACGCCATTGCGAGGGCGAGACGAAAGCGCTCGAGCCGCCGTGCGGCGCGGCGCAAGGCACGACATTCGGTTTCGGGCACGCGGAAGCCGAGATCGGCCAGGAGCGCAAATGCCGCGAGCCGACCGGAAATCTCGGCCGCATCGGCGCCGGCGAAGCGGGCACCATCGCCCGCCAGATAGAGTCCGGCGACGCTCGCGCGGCCATCAGTATCGGTCTTCGGCAGCCAAAGGCGGCTCCCTTCGTCGAAGGACATCGCGCAGCCGGCGAGATCGGCGAGCTGAGTCTCGGGCCGCAAGTGATAGCCGAGGCCGACCGCGTCACAATCCATCTCGACGATCTCGCCATCGCTCCTGCGATAGCGCAAGCCTGTGACGGTTGCCCCGTCATTGGTGATCGCCAGCGGCGTGATGCCGGTTTCGACCGGAACGCCGGCCGAGCGCAACTGAAGCATCAAACCGAGGCCACGCAAAGCGAGGCCCGGGCGCGATGTGAGAAACCGAGGCAGGGCCTGGCGGCGGGCCGACAAGGGGGACGTGTCGAGCACGGCGGCGACCTTGGCGCCGGCTTTCACATATTGGCAGGCGACGAGATACAGCAGCGGCCCGGTGCCCATGAAGACGACGGAATCGCCAATGGCGCAGGCCTGCGCCTTGAGCGCGATCTGCGCCGCGCCGAGACTGTAGACGCCGGGGGTGGTCCAGCCATCGACGGGGATCAGCCGGTCGGTGGCCCCGGTGGCGAAGATCGCCGCATCGAAGCGCACGGCGCGCGCCACAGTGCCGCTCACCGTGTGAAGGACCTTGTCGGCGATATTCCAGGCCAGCGTGTTCGGGCGATAGTCGATCCGCGCCATCAGGCGATCGAACGCGTCATGCAGCGCCTTCGCCTTGCCGGCCTCGCTGCCATAGAGCGAAGCATAGGAGCGGCGGAATCCCACAGGCTGGCGGCGATAGATCTGGCCGCCGCCGCGCTCGCCTTCATCGATGAGCGTGACCGGCAGCCCCTGCTCCAGCAGCGTTTCCGCCGCCCGGATGCCGGCCGGTCCGGCGCCGATGATCACGATGTCGGGCATGGCCATATTCCCGCATCGGGCGACGTCAGAAGCCTGGCGTCCGCCTCGGCCGTGGTCGAGCAGGCGCGCAGCCGCTCGCCGTCTTCAGTCCAGATCCAACAATCCTGGCACGCGCCCATCAGACAGAAGCCGGCGCGCGGACCGTCGCCGAATTCCGACCATCGCAACGCCAGCCCGGCGAGCCGGATGGCCGTCAGGTAGGTGTCGCCTTCGAGCGCCGTGACGGCGCGGCCGTCGACCATGAAGCTGATCGCCCGTCTGTCGGTTTCGGCGAGGCGCCGGAAGCTCATGCGCTCGTCCCCTCGCGCAGCGCCGACATGTAACGGCCAGGCGTCACGCCGCAGTGCCGCTTGAAGTGCCGGGTGAGATGGCTTTGGTCGAAGAAGCCCGCATCATAGGCGACCGACAGCGGCGATTGTCCACGCTCGAGCATACGTTGCGCCGCCTCGACCCGGACGCGACAGATGAATTGATGCGGCGGCAGGCCGGTCTGCTGGCGGAACACGACCATGAAACGCGACAGGCTCAGGCCTGCCAGCCGCGCGAGCTCGGCCAAGGGCAGTGTGTCGGCGTAGTTTTCGAGGATGAAGGCAATGACGCGGCGGATTGCCGGGCTCATCGGCCTGTCAATGGAAGCTTGGCCGGTCATGCAGCCAGCTCCTGCTCGACCAGCTTGGTGAACCACGCGACGCCATGGGGGATGATCGCATCATTGAAATCATAGGCCGGGTGATGCAGCGGCGGGTCGTCATCACCGCGCTTCTGTCCGAGCCAGGCATAGGCGCCCTGCCGTTCCGCCAGGATGAAGGCGAAATCCTCCGCCGCGAAGGACGGGCGTTCGGCGCGCATTGCGGTGAGACCGGCGCTCTCGGCTGCGGCCAGCGCCGCTGTGGCGGCATCCGCGTCATTGATCGTCGCCGGATAGTAGCGGACATAGTCGATCTCGGCCTCGACACCCGCCGCCGCTGCGAGACCGCTTACGATGCGGCGCAGCTCGGCTTCGATCCGGTCGCGGACCGATGCGTCGAAGGAACGTGCTGTGCCGGTCAGCGACGCCGTTCCCGGCAGCACATTATGGGACGTGCCGCCTTCGATCCGGGTCACCGACAGCACCGCCATCTGGGCCGGGTCGATGCGGCGCGACACCAATGTGCTCAGCGCAACGGCGGTCTCAGCCGCGGCGAGCACGACATCGGTGGCGAGATGCGGCTCGGCGGCATGACCGCCCCGTCCCTTGAGCGTGATGTCGAAGCGGTCGGCGGCGGCCATGATGGGTCCGGCCTTCGTCGCCAGCGTGCCGACGGGCAGTTGCGGCCAATTGTGGAGCGCGAAGACGCGCGTGTCGCCGATGCGCCGCAGGAGCCCGTCCGCGATCATCGCCCGGGCGCCGGCGCGGCCTTCCTCGGCCGGCTGGAAGATGAAGGAGACGGTGCCGTCGAAGCAACGCGTATCCCTGAGCCGCAGCGCGGCGCCGAGGAGCATGGTGACATGGCCGTCATGACCGCAGCCATGGAAGACGCCTGTCTTGGTGCTCTGATAAGGAAGTCCGGTCGCTTCGGTGATCGGTAGCGCATCCATATCGGCCCTGAGCGCGATACGCCGGCCGGAGCTTCCGGATGTGAGGCTGGCGACAATGCCGGTCCCGGCGATGCCGCTTTCGACGGCCAGGCCGGCAGCCGACAGGACGTCTCCGACACGGGCGGCGGTCCGATGCTCGGCGAAAGCCAGCTCAGGATGGGCATGCAGATCACGGCGAAAGGCAATCGCATCCCAGGACGCAACCGTCGATTGCTCGTGACCTCCCATAAGCGCCCTCATTCACCGGGGTTCATTGATGTTCATCACTATATTGAACATCAAACGGGTGTCAAGTTGCGAAAGCCTGCATTTAGGCGGAATTAATGAAACACTAGCAACAAATGTTCATTATATTGACTTTTATCCGCGATCGGATCATTGTGCGATACGTCAATGATGAAAATCCGGAAGTTGTAGAAGGGGTTGCCGACGCATGACTTTGGGCGCGACGCTGAAGAAACTGCGCAATGAAGCGGGCCTGTCGGTCAGCGAGCTCTCGCAGCGCTCGGGCGTATCGGTCGGCATGATCAGCCAGACCGAACGCGGCCAGTCGAATCCTTCGCTGAAGATTCTCGACCGCCTGGCTCAAGCGCTGAACGCGCGCCTTGCCGATCTGATCGAGCCCGAGGCGCCGGTCGTCGAGCGCAATAACACCCCGGCGGCCAGCGCGCGCTTCATCCGCCGCAAGGCCGAGCGGCCGCGCTTCGATGTCGGGCCCCTGCCCCTCACCAAGGAAATGCTGTCGCCGCAGGACACCCGCAACCTGCAATTCATGATCATCAATTTCCCGCCGCAGGGCCGCTCCGATGACGTGATCCAGACGCCCGGCGAAAAAGCCGGCCTCGTCATCAAAGGCACCTTCCGTATCAGCGTCGACAACACCGAGACGCTGATCGAGGAAGGCGATAGCTTTCAGTTCGACAGCGAATTGCCGCATTGGGTGAAAAACGAGCGCGACGAGGTCTCGGTGCTGATGTGGATCATGGTGCGCAGCAATCCGCTGCATCAGATCTGAAACAACTCCGCCTAACCCGTCATCCCGACGAAAGTCGGAAGCTGGACCCACAAGATAAGAGCAATCTTGCTCACTCATGCTTTTACCGCGCCCTCGCTGCGTTTGCCTTCCTTTGCCTGGCCGACTTGTTGGGTTTCAGTAGATTTATTATATCGAAATCGATATAATAATAGCGATAAAACCGAATAAAACGGTGATGTTCCTCGACTCGTCTCTCAAAGGAAGCTTCCTGAGTCTGAGACGAAAGACCTCGACCTCGCGAAGCAATGCCTTCGTGAAGTCACCTGAAGAAGGAGAAGACCGGATGGTCAAGACCCAAGAATTTGCGAGCGTGTGGGAAGCGCTCTATGACAATCCTATCCAGGCCCGTGCCATGGAACGGCGCTCCCTGCTCATGTTCGAGGTCCAGGACTGGATTGAAAAGGGCAAGTGGAGCCAGGCGGAAATTACCAGGAAACTCGGTATCACCCAGCCCCGGGCGTCCGAGCTCATCAACAGCAAGGTCGACAAGTTCTCCCTGGAAGCCCTCCTCGGCTTCCTCGACAAGATCGGCGCTGATGTTCACATCAAGGTGGACAAACCGAAGAAGGCCGACTGAAGGATCTGTCTGTTCTACTTTTCCTCGAGAAGCTGGTCCAGAAGATCAGGTGTAATCCTCGAATCAGTAATCATGTGAGTCTCCTCGTAAAGACCCTCATGATAGATGCGCCATCGCTAGGCCTGCTCCAGCTTACGCGTCTTGGACTTGCTGTGCTTGGGAAATGTCAACTCTACCGGTTGACCAAGCTTCTCTAGGAAATCGATCAGCATCTCCATTGAGAACTGGCTGATCTTTCCCTGCTGCAAATCGGACACCCGGGACTGCCCGACGCCCAGATGGCGAGCGGCCTCAACTTGAGTCCACTTCTTGGCTTTCAATCGCTCTTGCACCTTCATCAGAAGCACGGACTTCCGTTCCATTCTCCGCGCCTCGACGGGATCTTTAACAAGAGCGTTCCACACGCTACCGGTCGTTATGCGACCCACGTCAAACCTCATTCTTTCCTTTGACGACCCTTCGTCGTCTTCTTCGTTACGCGAGTGGCTGCAAGAGCGGCTTCAACCTCTCGATAGGCAATCCGACCCTTATCAATGTCGCGCTGCGATGTCTGTTCCGTTGTCTTGTGAAAGCAGTGCAGCACATGAACCAGGCCCTTGATCTTAACGACATATAAGACCCGGTAAGCGCCGGTTCGCTCGAAAATCCTTATCTCTCGTACCCCTGGCCCGACACTCACTATCGGCTTCCAGTCATCCGGCTCCTTGTCTTGCTGCACCTTTCCCAGTTGATATCCGGCATCCTGAATTGCATCAGCCGGAAAATCCATCAGATCCTCATACGAGGACCCAGCCCAATACAGATCTCGCTCTCTCATATTTCCTATCCGCGTTCCTGATCATGGCAATGTCCTTTGATTGTCTCTGTGGTAGAGGAATTATCATATCTAAGTTTTTGGATATTCGCAAGTCGGTCGACGACTGCGTCCATGCAAGGAACAACAGATCTCTTAATACTCACCGGCCGGCATCCACCGCCGCACTGGCTCCTCCTCGCCCTCCACCTGCGCTTCAAAGACCGGTGATGCCAGCACCGCGTGAATGTGCAGCGTTCCCGTACCTCTGTTGAGGAAACGATGCTTGTTCAACGCCGGGACGATGAGCGATTGTCCGGCCGTCACGATAGCGCTGCGATCATCGAGCCACATTTCCGCTTCGCCTGAAAGAACGGTCAGCACCTCCTCGACCGGATGGGCATGGACCGGCGTGCCGGCGCCGGACGCCACCCATTGCTCGAAGACGCACAGCTCCTTGGCTCCGGTCAGCGCCGAGATCAACATGCGGGTCTCGACACCCGGGCGCCATTCCTCGCGCGGGTGATCGGCATGGTCGATGCGCAACATGGTGCTGGCTCCCTGCGACGCGCCCCTTTCTTCAGCATGCCGCATCTGCCGGTGGGCGCAATCACCCTTATTGACTTTACGGCATAGCGAGAGTTACGCCTTGCTCGCTCATGCCCCGTCGCGCCCTTGCCGCGTTTGTTTTTCTCTGCCTGGCCGATGTCGCCTGGGCTCAGGACAGTTCGCCGCCGCCGGATGAAAGCCAGGATGCCTCCTGCGATCCCAATTATGCCGGCAAATGCGTACCCATCGCCTCGGACGTCGATTGCGCCGGTGGCGGCGGCAATGGACCGGCCTATGTGCGCGGCCCCGTGCGGGTGGTTGGCGAAGACATCTACAAGCTCGACCGCGACGGTGACGGGATCGCCTGCGACAAATAGAAAAGCGCCCCGTGGGGCGCTCTCAAATCCCTAAAGTACTGAAATACAATCGATTGAAAGTCTTGATCAAATTGGTGCGGCCAAGAGGACTCGAACCTCCACGATGTTACTCGCTAGCACCTCAAGCTAGTGCGTCTACCAATTCCGCCATGGCCGCGAACCATTGGAAGCGCGCGGTGTGTAACAGGCGGATTTGGCGAAATCAACCCCCGCGAACAATCCTTTTCGCGAAGCCCGGCAAAGACTATCTAGAAGCGATGAAGCCCCGTGCCAGCATCGCTTTTTCATTGAAATCAGTGCCTTCCGCCCGCTGGGAGGTCACCCCCGGCCTCACCCCCTATGCCGACGCCCTGGCCCGGATGGAGCGCGAGACGCTGGCCATCGCCCGGGGCGATTCTCCCGAGCTGATCTGGCTCCTCGAGCACCCGCCCCTTTATACCGCCGGCACCAGCGCCAAGGACGAGGACCTGGTCGCCCCCGGCCGCTTTCCCGTCCACAAGACCGGGCGCGGCGGCCAATACACCTATCACGGCCCCGGCCAGCGGGTCGCTTATGTGATGCTGGACCTGCGCAAGCGCGGCCAGGACGTGCGTGCCTTCGTGGCCGGTCTCGAGGCCTGGCTGATCGACACGCTCGCGGCCTTCAACGTGGCGGGCGAGCGGCGCGAGGACCGGGTCGGCGTCTGGGTCAGGCGGCCCGACAAGGGCCCCGATGTCGAGGAGAAGATCGCCGCGATCGGCATAAGGGTGCGCCAAAGCGTGACCTTTCACGGCATCAGCCTGAATGTCGAACCTGACCTGTCGCATTTCTCCGGCATCGTGCCCTGCGGGGTCGCCGAGCATGGCGTGACGAGCCTGGTCGATCTGGGGCTGCCGGTGACCATGGAAGACGCCGATCTGGCGCTCGAAGCCGCCTATCGCGAGATTTTCGGCTAGCGGCACTCTTGCAGTCGTGGGCCGGACGATGCGATGCAAAGACTGCGGCCGGATAACAGAGGAATTTTAGAAGATGCTGTAAGTCCTCTGTAAATCCGCTGTTATTCCCCTGATAATTCCGCTGATATTTACAGCGTCGGACGCACCGAGAAATCAGGCCAGCTCTCATCCGGAACGGCGGTCGCGATGACCTCCGAGACCACCGCGCTCCGGGGCCCCCGCCAGCACTCGCCAAGCATCCCGACCACCTTGTCCTCATCGCCCTTGAACACCGCCTCGACCGACCCGTCGCGGCGGTTGCGCACCCAGCCCTGTAGGCCGAGCTGCTGCGCGTGCCTCAGTGTCCAGGCGCGATAGCCGACACCCTGCACGCGGCCCTTGATGACGGCGCGCAGGATCTTCGTCATGCGAATTCCATGATGACGGCATCGACCGCCAGGCTATCGCCCTTCTTGACATGGACCTTCTTGACGACAGCATCGCGCTCGGCGCGCAGGATGTTCTCCATCTTCATCGCCTCGACGATGGCGAGCGGCTCGCCGGCCTTGATCTCCTGGCCATCCGTCACCGCGATCGAGACGACGAGGCCCGGCATCGGGCAGAGCAGCTTCTTCGAGGTGTCGGCCGCCTTCTTCTCCGGCATCAGGCGCGCCAGCTCAGCCTCGCGGCTGGAGAACACATGGGCATCGACGCTGACGCCGCGATGCGACAGGCGGTAGCCGTTGAGGATCTTGCGCAGCAGCACCGACACCGGCTTGCCGTCGATCTCGCCGCGCCACACTTCCTGGCCTGGCGCCCAGGCGCTCTTGACGAAACATTCTGCGCCATTGTCGAGTGTGAGGGCGCGCTCGCCCTCAGTGACGATCGATACCGGCAGCCAGTCCTTGGCGCCGAGCCGCACCACACGGTCGCTATCATATTGAACCTTCCGGCCATTCATCTGGCCGCCGATCAGGCGCTTGCGGCGGTTCTCGACATGATCGGCCATCACCGCCACGGCGGAGAGCCGCGCCTTCAGCTCCGGCGTCAGCTCGTTGCCGGTGAAGCCGCCCTCAAACTCCTCGGCGATGAAGCCGGTCGAGAGTTGTCCCGACTTCCAGCGCTCATTCTCCATGATCGCCGACAGGAACGGGATATTGTGCTGGATGCCGTCGACATAGAACTCGTCGAGGGCGGTGCCCATGGCGGCGATCGCCGTGGCGCGGTCCGGCGCATGGGTGCAGAGCTTGGCGATCATCGGATCGTAATAGATCGAGATCTCGCCGCCCTCGAAGACGCCGGTGTCGTTGCGCACCGTGATGCCGTCTTCCGAACTCTCCTTGGGCGGACGATATTTGATGAGGCGGCCGGTCGAGGGCAAGAAGTTGCGATAAGGGTCTTCGGCATAGACGCGGCTTTCGACCGCCCAGCCCTTCAGCTTCACGTCCTTCTGCTGCAGCGCCAGCTTCTCGCCGGCGGCGACCCGGATCATCTGCTCGACGAGATCGATGCCGGTGATGAGCTCGGTCACCGGATGCTCGACCTGGAGGCGCGTGTTCATCTCGAGGAAGAAGAAGGAACGGTCCTGGCCGGCGACGAATTCGACGGTGCCGGCGGAATCGTAATTCACCGCCTTGGCGAGCGCCACCGCCTGCTCGCCCATTGCCTTGCGCGTCTGCTCGTCGAGCAACGGTGACGGCGCCTCCTCGATGACCTTCTGGTTGCGGCGCTGGATCGAGCATTCGCGCTCGCCCAGATAGATGACATTCCCGTGCTTGTCGCCGAGCACCTGGATCTCGACATGGCGTGGGTTGGTGATGAACTTCTCGATGAAGACGCGGTCGTCGCCGAAGGACGACTTCGCCTCCGAACGGGCGCGTGCGAAGCCGTCCAGCACCTCGGCGTCCGAATGAGCTATGCGCATGCCTTTGCCGCCACCGCCGGCCGAGGCCTTGATCATCACCGGATAGCCGATCTTCTGGGCGATCTTCACCGCTTCCGCCTCGTCCTCGATGATGCCGAGATGGCCCGGCACCGTCGACACCTTGGCGGCGGCCGCGGCCTTCTTGGATTCGATCTTGTCGCCCATCGCGTCGATCGCGCCGGGGTTCGGTCCAATGAAGGTGATGCCGGCTTCGGCGAGCGCCTTCGGGAAGGCCGAGCGCTCCGACAGGAAGCCGTAGCCCGGATGGACGGCTTGCGAGCCGGTCTTCTTGCAGGCTTCGATGATCTTCTCGATGACGAGATAGGATTGGGCGGCGGGTGCGGCGCCGATGGCCACGGCCTCGTCCGCCATCTCGACATGCAAGGACGCTGCGTCAGCTTCGGAATAGACTGCGACGGTCTTGATGCCCATGCGGCGCGCCGTCTTGATGACCCGGCAGGCGATCTCGCCCCGGTTGGCGATCAGGATCTTCTTGAACATTATTCCTCCCAGAAACCCGATCCGTCTTAGCGGCTCCCGACGTGCACGTAAACGCCATGCTGCCGGGTCAGGCGAAACATGCTAGGCTCGGTGTTGGTAATCTCAGGCCCGGCATGATAGGTCCCCGGCCATGACACTCAAACCCATTCATATCATCGGCGGCGGCCTCGCCGGCAGCGAAGCGGCGTGGCAGGCGGCGGAAGCCGGTGTGCCGGTCGTCCTCCATGAAATGCGCCCCGAACGCATGACCGACGCTCATAAGACGCACGGTCTCGCCGAGCTCGTCTGCTCCAACTCCTTCCGCTCCGACGACGCGCAGAGCAATGCCGTCGGTCTCCTCCATGAAGAGATGCGCCGCGCCGGCTCACTCATCATGCGCATGGGTGACCATCACAAGGTGCCGGCAGGCGGCGCGCTCGCCGTCGACCGCGACGGCTTCTCGGACGGCGTGACCGAAGCGCTCGCGGCGCATCCCCTCATCACCCTCGAACGTGGTGAGATCCAGGGCCTGCCGCCGGAAGAGTGGGACAATGTGATCGTGGCGACCGGCCCCCTCACCTCGCCAGCGCTCGCCGAAGCGGTACAGGCGCTCACCGGCGACCAGGGTCTCGCCTTCTTCGACGCCATCGCGCCCATCGTCCATCGCGATACGATCGACATGGATGTCGCCTGGTACCAGTCACGCTATGACAAGCAAGGCCCGGGCGGCACCGGCAAGGACTACATCAACTGCCCGATGACGCGCGAGCAATATGAAGGTTTCATCAGTGCGCTGATCACCGGCGACAAGGCCGATTTCAAGGAATGGGAAAAGTCAACGCCCTATTTCGACGGTTGCCTGCCGATCGAGGTGATGGCCGAGCGCGGGCCTGAGACGTTGCGCCACGGCCCGATGAAGCCGCGCGGCCTCACCAATGCGCATCAGCCCGACACGAAGCCCTATGCCGTCGTTCAGCTGCGCCAGGACAACAAGCTCGGCACGCTTTACAACATGGTCGGTTTCCAGACCAAGCTGAAGCATGGCGAGCAGGTTCGCGTCTTCAAGACCATTCCCGGGCTCGAGAATGCGGATTTCGCGCGGCTCGGCGGCCTGCACCGCAACACCTTCCTCAACAGCCCCAAGGTGCTCGACGAGCGCCTGCGCCTGCGCGCCGCGCCGCGTCTGCGGTTCGCCGGCCAGATCACCGGCGTCGAGGGTTATGTGGAAAGCGCCGCGATGGGCCTGATGGCGGGCCGCATGGCCGCGGCCGAGCGTCTGGGCCGGGACTTCACGCCGCCGCCCGCCACCACCGGGCATGGTGCGCTCATCAACCACATCACCGGCGGCCATATCGAGACGACCGATAACAACACCGGCTCGTTCCAGCCGATGAACGTCAATTTCGGCCTCTTCCCGCCGGTCGAGATTCCGAAAGGTCCGGACGGCAGGAAGCCGCGTGGCAAGGACAAGCAGGTCGCCCGCAAGCACGCTTATACGGCGCGGGCGCTCAACGACTTCGATCAGTGGCTGGGCCTCAAGCCCGCTATTGCCGCAGAATGAGCCAGAAGCCGAGATTGAGATAACTGGGCTTGTCGCGGATCTCGCCTGACGCGTTGATGATGACGAGCGTCAGGCCGGACTCCGCTTCGTAGATGATCGGCGGCTGCTGCGCGAGCTGCGGCTGCGCCGTGGTCTCGGCCTTGACCTTTTCCATCAGCGGCTTCACCGGAAGCGTCCACTTCTGTGCGTCCACCGTGATCTCGAGCGTCTGGCCGTCGGTCTTGGCCCAGACCTGATCCGGCCGGTCGGCCGCATTCATCTGGACCTGGATCGGGCCGACGAGACGGCCCTGCCCGGCGATGTCGCGGATGAACGGCTTGCCGGCGCCGAAGCTCACCTGATCGGCGGCCGGCGTGTAGATGTCGAGGCCGAGGATCTTGCGGATATTGCCGAGCACGCCCCATCTGTCGGTCTGATCGGCGAAAGGATCGTCCTTGCGGCCGGCGAAATAGGGCTTGAGCTTGTCGAGGCCGCCCATGCTGCTCAAGGTCCACAGGAGAGTCTCGATCTCGCGCTTGCCCTCGACTGTGAGCGTCGGGACAGAATCAATGATCTTATTCTCGGGCGTCAGGAGCTTCTCGGACTGGAAATAGCCGACAAGGCGACCGAACTGGCTTTCGATCGAGACGCTGTTGGCGCCCCAGGGCCCTGCCGATCCGATCAGCACCAGGATGGCGAAGCTGCCGAGCAGCGCCCGCATGTCGGCGCGGTTGCGCCTGATCGCCAGATAGAGCGTCACCAGAGCGAGCCATATGGCGATGAGGGCGATGCCGTAGCGGTCGGGCGTCACGCCATAAGTCGAAATGCGTTCCCAGATGGCGATCACCAGCAGGATGACCGGCACGATGGTGAACCAGAACCAGTAGCGCATGAAGAAGCGCAGGAGCACGGTGCCGGTCTCGCGCCACGGCCAGGCGATCAGCCAAGTCGCGGTGCCGCCGACCGCGAAGATCGACACCATCAGGCCGATCTGGCCCTTGGGCAGCGCGCCGTCGAGGATGATCTTCACCGCATAAGCGTGCAGGATCAGCGTATAGACGACGGCGATCGGCACCATGATGTAGTTGACGAGCACCGAGACACCGCGCTCGATCAGCGTGTCACGGCCGCCGCTCAGCGCCACCTCCTCATCGAGCCGCGCCGGCATGAGGGAGAGCCCGTAGAGCGGCGCGATCAGGCTCGTCGCCGTCACCCAGACATGCTCATGGGCACGCCAGGGCAGATCGACATTGAACAGGAATTCGAGGCTCGCCAGGATGGCCGAGATGCCGCCCGCGAAGATGAGTGCGACGATCACCGCCAGCACCACGGCCAGCCCCAGGCGCAGGTTGAACAGCCAGAGTGCCCCCTGCTTCGCATCGCGCCGCAGGAAGCCGGCGATCATCAGGAGCGGCAGCAGCCCGGCGAAGAGGAAGAGATGGGATGATCTCAGATACACGTCCCAGAAGGCCAGAGCGCCGGCGGCAAGTGCCGCCACGACTGCCAGAAGCAGCTCGGTGAGGCGCGACAGTCCGCGTCCTTGCGCGAAATAATGCGCGGCGCCTGCCGCCATGAAGGCCGCGGCGCCGCCCAGATAGACCTGGTTGTCCGAAACCGTCCCGTTGCTGACGATCGTGGCGACGTCGAGATTGCCATAGACGCAGAGAAGGACGGAAATAAGCGCTGGAACGGGAAAACGCGCCAGGGATGCCGATAGATCCGGAACCAGGTGATGCAGGCGGTCGGCGAAGCTCATGAAGACTCCGTGGCTCTGACACAACGACTGTGATGGTCCGATTGTGGCGTTACAATGTCTGGGATCGCGCCTTCCGATACAGCGTCCACTGGCGTCGCCATTGGGCGATGTCGGCAACCTCGGTCAAGGCCCCGGCCCCGAGCCTGGCGAGGCGGCCGAGATAGAGGTCGGTCAGGCTCGCGGGCAGATAGGCTGGAAAGACCTCGGGGGTCAACATGCCGGTATGGGCACGCGCCTCTTCCAGCCGTTTCGCCGAATGCGCGCGTAACTCGGCCAGGAGCTTGGCAATCGTTTCAGGCTCGCGCCCCGAGAGAAAGTGCGCCGGGGTCAGGCCATGCTTCGCCAGGATCTCGGCCGGCACATAACATTGGCCGCGCCTGCGTTGCAGCGGCAGCGATCGCATCAGGCCGGTGATGCCCATGGCGACGCCGGCGAGGCCGGAGATGTCACCGAGACTCTGCGCTTTCGCGCGGTCGAGGATCATCGCCGCGAGTTGGATCAGCATCGAGGAGGTTTCACCGAGATACCCCTCGAGCTGTCCGAGGCTCGGCATCGGATCGTCATAAAGATCGAATTGCCGCGCCTCGATCATGTTGAGGAGCGCTTGCCTGGGCAAGTTCGCCTCGACGATGACCGGCGCCAAGGCCTCGATGACGGGATGCCCCTGGCGCTCGCCGGCATAGACGGCCTCGATGGCGTCGGCCCACCATCTGAGCTTGATCTCGCCGAGCGCCGCCTCGCTCACCGTCTCACGGATGCGAGCGATCTCGATATTGAAGGCATAAAGCGCCAGGAGTTGCGGGCGCTTGGCGTCGGGTGCCAGCAGCGTGGACAGGTAGCGGTCCCTGTCGCCCTGGCGCACCAGCTCATGGCAATAGTCGGCGCTCATCGCACCTGATCGACGGCGATCAGCGCCGCCCAGATGTCGCGGTTCTCACCGAGCAGGATATTATAGGTGCGGATCGCCGCCCCGGTGGTCATGAGCTGGAGGCCGATGCCGGCCTTATCGAAGGCATCGAGAAGTGAGCGCGACGGCGCCGGGGCCGCGAGACCGGTGCCGAGGATGAAGGAGTAAGGCCGCTTGGCGGCCTCCAGGATTCGCGCGAAATCGGCCGGCGATACATCGGCGTAACGCGTGGCCGGCCATGCATGCATGCCGTCACCCAGGATCATCAGCGATCCCTGATGCGACATGCCGCCAAACCGGAAACCGCCATTCCCATAGGACTCGATGGGCGCCCGGTGGGGGAAGAAGCGGTCGTCCTCGGCCATGACGCTCAGAAGAGGCCTGAGCGCCGGCTCACGGGCGCGCCGGTGCCGGCTTGCCGCTCGCTTTCGCCGCCGGCTTCTGTCCGGCCTTGGGCTTCTCCTCCTGTGTCGCACCTTCCAATTGGATGGCGTCACGATTGACGCCCAGGAGCGCCAGCAGCGAAGCGGCCGAGAAGATCGACGAATAGGTGGCGACGCAGACGCCCCAGATCATCGCCAGGGTGAAGCCCTTCAGCACCTCGCCGCCGAAAATATAGAGGGCGAACAGCGCCAGGAGGGTCGTTACCGCGGTGAGCAGTGTGCGCGGCAGAACGCTGTTGACCGAGAAGTCGATCAGGTCGGCCAGCGGCATCTGCTTATACCGGCGCAAATACTCGCGGACGCGGTCGAACACGACGACGGTGTCGTTGAGCGAGTAGCCGACGATGGTGAGGAGCGCGGCAATGATCTGCAGATTGAACTCGATGCGGATCAGGATGAAGAAACCGATGGACAGCAACACGTCATGCAACAGCGACATCACCGTCGCTATGGCGAATTGCCATTCAAATCGGAACCATATGTAGATCAGGATGCCTATGATGGCGATCAGAACGGCGAAGATACTCCATTCCGCCAGCTCGCCCGACACCTTCGGCCCGACGACCTCGATGGAAAGATATTCGACCCCCGGCCCCAGTATCTCCTTCACCTTGGTCTGGACATCGCGCTGCACGTCCTCGCCGCCCTCGATGGTCGGCAAGCGGATGAGCACTTCGCGACCGGTGCTGCCGAAGTCCTGCAATTCGGCCTCGCCGAAGCCGAGGCTGTTCACCTTGGCGCGCAATTCGTCGAGATTGGCTGTCTGCTCGGTGCGGATGACGAAGACGGTGCCGCCCTTGAAGTCGACGCCGTAATTGAGGCCGACCAGGACAAAGAGCAGGATCGAGGCCAGACAGGCGATGCCGGAGGCGAAGTAGCCGTACCGGCTCCACAGCATGAACCGGATCTTGGTGTCGTCTTTGATGAACCGAATAGGCTTGTACATGTGACTTCCCGCTTAGAGCGGAACCTCTTTGGGCTTGGCCGTCCTGACCCACCAGAACACGATGAGCCGCGTAACGGTGTAGGCCGTGAACACGGTGGTGATGATGCCGATTGCATGTGCGATGGCGAAGCCGCGCACCGGGCCCGAGCCCACGCCGAACAGAACCACGGCGGCAATGAAGGAGGTGATGTTCGAGTCGAGCACTGTCGCGAGCGCCGCCTTGAAGCCGGTCTCGATCGAATTGAGCGCGCTTCGCCCGTGTCGCCATTCCTCACGGATGCGCTCATAGACGAGCACGTTGGAGTCGACCGCGATGCCCATGGTGAGCACGATGCCGGCAATGCCGGGCAAGGTCAACGTGAAGCCCGCCACCGACATGATGCCGATCAGCAGGATCAGGTTCACGACGAGCGCGATATTGGCGAAGATGCCGAACAGCCCATAGGCGATCAGCATGAAGCACATGACCGCGATGAGCGCGATGATCGAGGCGATGGCGCCGGCCCGGATCGAGTCGGAACCGAGGCTCGGGCCGACAGTGCGCTGCTCGACCGCGATCAGGCGCGCCGGAAGCGCGCCGGAGCGCAGGACGACCGCCAGGCTGTTGGCCTCCTCGACGGTGAAATTACCGGAGATCTGGCCGGAGCCGCCGAGAATAGGTTCGTTGATGCGTGGCGCGCTGATCACTTCCTGGTCGAGGATGATGGCGAAAGGCTTGCCGACATTGTCGGCGGTGAGCTTGCCGAAGCGCAGCGCCCCCTTCTGATTGAATTTGAAGGAGACGATCGGCTCGTTGGTGCGCGAGTCAAAACCCGACTGGGCGTTGCTCAGATCTGCGCCGTCGACAGTCGCGGAGCTCGAGGTCTGCACCCAGAGGATCTGTCGCTGGCTTTGGTCGGATTGCCGCTGCTCCGGCTTCATCGGTAAGGCGGCGCATTCCTGGGGCGGATTGTCGGTCGCGCTGGCCGGCTGGCTTTCGCAAACGAGCTGGAAGGTGAGCTTGGCGGTCTGGCCGATCATCTTGACGACCTGGTCGGGGTCGCCGACGCCGGGCAGTTGCACGACGATGCGGTCCTTGCCCTGGCGCTGAACCGAGGCTTCCGCGATACCGGTGCCGTTGATGCGCTTATCGATGATGCTCAGCGACTGATCGACCGCCTGGCTGACACGGCTCTCAAGTCCCGCATCATTGAAGCTGAAGGTGAATTGCTGGCCGGAACGGTCGAGATTGAAGATGCGGCTGGCGACGCCGGTGCCGAATAGGCCGGTATCGACCGGTTGCGTCAGGTTGCGCAGCGCCTCAAATGCCTTGTCGGCGTCGGCGGCTTCGGTGATCTGCACCGTGACGCCGGTCGGCGTGCGGTTGAGCTTGTACCCGATGCGCGCCTCGCGCAGGACAGCGCGGACGTCGCCCATCTGCTGCACGATCAGCGTATTGACGAGCTCCTTGCGGTCGATCTCCATGAGGACATAGGAACCGCCCTGGAGGTCGAGCCCGAGCGTCACCGGCCGCAGAATAGTGCTTTGCCGCAATGTGTCCTGCATCTCCTTGGGCAGGACATTGGGCAGCGCCGCAAGTATGCCGGCCAGGATCACAGCCAGGATGGCGAGGACTTTCCAGCGGGTGAAATAGAGCATCTTAGAGGTCCGACCCTTTCGCCAGCACGCTGCCGGCGGATTCGTTTGCGGCGTCTATATAGACCAATCGCGCCGGCAAGGCACCGGAACGTAGCGCGATGGCGAGGTTATTTGCATCTTCCGGGGTGAAATTGCCGGAAATCTGGCCGGTGCCGCCGAGGATAGGCTCGTTGATCCGGGGAGCGCTGACGACTTGTCCATCGAACACGATCGCCATGGGCTTGCCGACATTCCTGGCCGTCAGCTCGCCGAACAGCTGGGCGCCTTGCTGATTGAACCTGAAGGTGACAATCGGCTCATTGGTTCTCGAATCGGTCCGCGCATCTGCGTTAGAGACGTGCTTGCCGTCGATACCTGCCCAGCCCGCGGTTTGCACCCAGATCGACTGTCCGGCGTCGTCTTTCATCGGATAAGCCGCGCAGTCTTCGGGCGGCCGACTCCCGGAGTCTGTGGGCTGGCTGTCACAGATCATCTGGAACGCAAAAATGCCCGTCAGGCCGAGTATCCGTTTCGCCTGATCCGATATGCCCTGCCCGGGCAGCTGAATGAGTATCCGGTTGAGACCTTGACGCTGGATGGACAGTTCGCTGATGCCGAGCGCATCCAGCCTGCGGTTGAGAACCTCGAGCGCCCGGTCGGTCGCCTCGCTGGTCCTGATCGCCATGGCGGGCTCGGACAGGCGGAAGCTGAATTGTTGGCTGGTGCGCGACAGCTCGAATGTCGCGACATCGGCGCCGGTCACACTGGTGACCGGTTGGGTGAGCCGGCTGAGCAGTCCGTCAGCCTTGCCAGCGGCATCGGCATCGGAAATCGTCACCCGCACGCCATCGGCGGTCCGTTTCAGGCCGGTATAACCGACCGCCTCATGGCGCAGGAGGGCGCGGACATCGCCCACCTGCTGGGCGATCAGCGTCTCGCGCAGCTCCTGGCCGTCGAGCTCCATGAGGAGGCTGGTGCCGCCCTGGAGATCGAGGCCCTTTGTCATCGGCCGCAATCCCGTATAGGCGCTGAGCGTGTCCTGCCAAGGCTTCGGCAGGACATTGGGCAGCGCGAAGACGACGCCGGCAAGCACCACGGCCAGGATGGCGAGGACTTTCCAGCGGGGGAAATGCAGCATGCGGTTCGACTTATTTCTTGGCCGCTTCGTCTTTGATCGGCTCGCCCTTGGCGCGGACCTCGGCGATGGCGCTGCGCACCACCCTGACCTTCACATTCTCTCCCACCTCGACCAGGAGCTCGCGCTCATCGACCACCTTGGATACCCGGCCAATGAGGCCGCCCGATGTCACGATCGTGTCGCCGCGGGCCACCTTGCTGATCAGCTGCTGATGTTCCTTCTGGCGCTTCTGCTGCGGCCGGATCAGGAGGAACCAGAACACCACCATGATCATCACCAGGGGCAGAATCATCCCGATGAAGTCACCGGTGCCCGGGCTCCCCGTGGCCTGGGCAAAAGCGGGGGTAATGAACATAAAGGGCATCTCCTCTGAGCGGCGAAAAGGCGGGCATTGAGGCCGCCCGGTTTGAGTTCAGGGGTATATAGCGCCGAAACCAGCCAATGCAACCGGCTGGAACCGCCTATGCGCCCCGGCTTCTTGTCCCTGGGAACCGGGGACGCTAAGGACCTGCGCCATGTCCAAAGACCCCGCCAATGACGAATTCGTGACCCTCCTGAGCCGGATCGCCGTCGCCCTCGAAAGGCTGGCCCCGGCCCCGCCGCCCGCCTCCGACCTCGGCGCCGCCGCGGCCTTCATCTGGAATGCGCAACAGCGCCGGCTGGAGCCGGTGGCCAAGGTCAACCGGGTAGATATCGATCTCCTGCGCGGCATCGACCAGACCCGCGACATCCTCATCGACAACACCCGCCGCTTCGCCAAGGGGCTGCCGGCCAACAATGCCCTGCTCTGGGGGGCGCGCGGCATGGGCAAAAGCTCTCTGGTCAAGGCCTCACACCACCTGGTCAATGAGGAGACCGGCGGCAAGCTCAAGCTGGTCGAGATCCATCGCGAGGACATCGAAAGCCTGCCGCAGCTGATGACGCTGGTCCGCGCCAACCCGGGGCTCTACTTCATCGTCTTCTGCGACGACCTCTCCTTCGACGCCAATGACACCTCCTACAAGTCGCTGAAGGCGGCGCTCGAAGGCGGTATCGAGGGGCGCCCCCTCAACATGATCTTCTACGCCACCTCCAACCGCCGGCACCTCTTGCCGCGCGACATGATGGAGAATGAGCGCTCGACCGCCATCAACCCCTCGGAAGCCGTCCAGGAGAAGGTTTCGCTCTCCGACCGGTTCGGCCTCTGGCTCGGCTTCCACAATTGCTCGCAGGACGAATTCCTAAGCATGATAGAGGGTTACGTGAAACGCCTCAATCTCGAGGTCAAGCCGGAAGAGGTCCGCGCGCAGGCGATCGAGTGGACCGCCACCCGCGGCAGCCGCTCAGGCCGCGTCGCCTGGCAGTTCGTCCAGGATCTCGCCGGCCGGCTGGGGGTCAGGATCGAGGAATGAGCGGCGAAACTCTTGCGGAGTTACACCAGAAAGAGAATCCAGTCTGTTGAAATCACTTAGATTTCACGCAAGCGCCTTCTCATTGGCATTCCATTCCTCAATGGAGTTGCCGACCGGGACCATCACCCATTTCCGGTAGGAGGGGCGCTGCTGCAGCGCCTCGAACCAGCGATTGATGTTCGGCGTATCGGGGCGGCTGCAGTTGAGCTGGGTATAGCGCCAATAGAGCACGCCAAGCACGATGTCGCCAAAGGAGAATGCTTCACCGGCGAACCAGGTCGATGCTGCAAGCCGCTTGTCGGCGATGGCGAGAACAGAGACCAGCTTGGCACTGGCATCGGCAACCGCCTTGTCGTTACGGTCCTCGGATTTGACCCGCACCAGGTTCCAGAAGATCGCCGAGATATGCGGCACGACATTGAGTTGCTGCCATTCCATCCACTGCTCGGCGGCAGCCAGCGCCTTGGGCGCTTTCGGTCTGAGGCCGCCCTCTCCGTAGCGCGCCGCCAAGTACCGCACGATGGCGTTCGATTCGAACATCGTGGTGTCGCCGTCGCGCATTACCGGCACCAGCGCATTGGGATTCATCTCGAGATAGGCCGGCTCACGGGTACCGCCGAAGCCGCCGCCGACCGTGTGGCGCTTGAACTCCAGGCCGAGCTCATCGAGGGCCCAGATCACCTTCTGCACATTGCTCGAACTGCGGCGTCCCCAAACCTCGATCATTCCGCGCTCCCTGCTCAAAACGCGTATCTATCGCACGCAAAAGCCCGGCCGCAAGGCCGGGCTTTCGTTACTCGCGAAAACGATACGCCGTGTCAGTTGGCGGCGGTCGAGTTGTTGAGGAACCGCATCGGGTCCATCGCCGTGGCGCCCTTGCGGACTTCGAAGTGAACCTGCGGGCTCGTCACCGAGCCGGTCTGGCCGGCCTTGGCGATGACGTCGCCGCGCTTCACGGTATCGCCGCGCTTCACGAAGAGGTCCTTGTTATGGGCATAGGCGGTCACCCAGCCGCCATCGTGGCGGATGAGGACGAGATTGCCGTAACCTTTGAGCTCGTTGCCGGCATAGGCGACGACACCGGCCTCGGCCGAGCGCACATCCGTACCTTCCGGCACCGCGATATTGATGCCTTCATTGCGCAGGCCGCCCGGCTTCGAGCCGTAGCCCGAGATCACCCGGCCCTTGACCGGCCAGCGGAAGGTCAAGCTGCCCGCCTCCTGGGCCGGCTGGTTGTCCGACACGATCTGCTGCGGCTGAGCGGGCTTCGGCGCCGCCGAAGCCATATCCGTGTCGGCGTCATCGGCCGGCTCATTGGCGGCGACGTCGGTCGAAGGCTGCGCGGCGCCCGGCGCCGTGGTCGACGGCTTGGCGGCAATCACCGGGCCTGCGCTCGAGCCGCCTTTCGGAATACGCAGGGACTGGCCCTGACGCAGCGAGGTGTTGTTGTCTAGGCCGTTCAGCTTCGCAATGGCGAAGGGATGCACGCCATAGCTGCGGCCTAGCGAATAGAGGGTTTCGCCGGCGCGCACCGTGTGCTCGCCGCCACCCGCCATCAGCGTGCTGCCCGGCTTGGCATTGGCCGGCTGCGGCGCCAAGGCCGTGTCGCGGCCCGGGATGCGCAGATTCTGACCGACGCTCACCGAATAAGGCGCCGCCAGATTATTGGCGCGGGCCAGTTCGCCCACCGACAGATTGTTGGCGCGGGCGATCGAATAGAGCGTCATGCCCGGCTCGACGCGAACCGAGCCCGACTTGGCCTCCATGGCCGGCTGCTGGTCGTTGTAGGACGGCTCGGTCTGGGCCGATTGGTAATCCTTGGGCTGGAGGCTCGGCTGCTTGTAAACCGGCTTGTAAGTCTGCTGGTAATTGTAGCCGTTGCTGGCGTAATTGCTCTCGGCGGCCTTGCTGCCGCTGGCGCCGAGCGGACGGCGCGAGACCGTGTCACGGTCGGTAGCCGAAGCCACATCCGTATCGCCTCCAGCGCTGCCGCCGCCCTGGACCTTCTTGGGTACCGAGGCGGTGTAGATGGAGTCGTCCGATGAGGAGGAGGAATCGGCAAAGCGGTCAACCGAGCCGGAACAGGCCGAAAGCAGAACGGCGGCCGCTACACTGAGGAGGAGCGACGCTTTCGACGGGAACCCGACGGCGCGCACGGAAGAGGAACGCATACCCAAAACTCCAGAAACCAACTGACAAGGGAACAATGCCTTGTTTAGGTTAAAGGAGGGTTTATTGGGTCAAATGCGGGGAAAGTTTTAGATATTTCCCTTGCAATCGAGCTGCTTTCAGATGCAGCCGAGGTTCCGCCTCTCGCTGTGGATCTCCTTGCGCTCGGCCCGCGCCCTATCGAGCTCAGCCTCGACCTCGGGGCCAGGATGATGCTTCTTGCGGTACTGCAAGGTCGTGTCGATGTATTTGATGACCTGGCCTTCCTGGCGCGCCAGGCTCACGCACTGCTGGTAGCTCGGCTCATCATTGCCATAACGACCGGCGCAGGCGCTCAACAGCATGGCAGCCGAAAGAAGGAGAAGTGATTTCTGCATAGGACCCGAACCCCGCCTGTTTCCGGGGGAAGCTAGCGCATTTTCTGGTGTCATGCGACAAAACTCTCGGCTAAAGAGCGGCAATCCCCAACTTCAACGGAGTGCTTGCATAAAATGACCCTCTGGCCACAACACGCGACCTGGAACGGCCCCATTGTAATGATCGGACTCGGCTCGATCGGGCGGGGCACCCTCCCCCTCATCTTGCGCCATATCGCCTGTGATCGGAGCAAGTTCACGATCATCGATCCCGATGATCACAACAAGCACATCGCCGACAAGGAACGCATCACCTTTATCAAGAAGGGCCTCACGCCGAAGAACTACAAGTCGGTGTTGACCCCGCTGCTGACGACCGGCGAACAGGCCTTCATCGTCAATCTCTCGGTCGATGTCTCCTCCATCGACATTCAGAAGCTGGCGCAGCAGACGGGCTCGCTCTATATCGACACGGTCATCGAGCCGTGGCCCGGTTTCTATTACAACAGCAAGCTCGATAACGCGGCGCGCACCAATTACGCGATGCGCGAGCATCTCCTGGCCCTGAAGGAGAAATACAAGGGCGCGCACACCTCGGTATCCTGCTGCGGCGCCAATCCCGGCATGGTGTCGTGGTATGTGAAGCAGGCCCTGCTCGATATCGCCGACGCCACCAAGGTGAAGGTCAAGGAGCCGAAGACGCGCGCCGAATGGGGCAAGCTCATGAAACGCCTCGGCGTCAAGGGCATCCATGTCGCCGAGCGCGATACGCAGCGCGCCAAGAAGCCGAAGCCGTTCGACACCTTCGTCAACACCTGGTCGGTCGAAGGCTTCATCTCGGAAGGCCTGCAGCCGGCCGAGCTCGGCTGGGGCACGAATGAAAAGAAGCTGCCGCCCGGCGGCAAGAAGCACAAATCGGGCTGCGGCGCCGCCATCTACATCACGCGCCCGGGGGCGGAGACCAAGGTGCGTTCCTGGACGCCGACCCCCGGTCCGCAATATGGCTTCCTCGTCACCCACAATGAGGCGATCTCGATCGCCGACTATTTCACCGTGCGCGAGGGCCGCAAGGTCACCTACCGGCCGACCTGCCATTACGCTTATCATCCCTCCAACGACGCGGTGCTGTCGCTGCATGAGATGTTCGGCAATGGCGGCAAGAAGCAGTCGACGTTCCACATCCTGGAAGCCGACGAGATCCTCGACGGCCGCGACGAGCTGGGCGTCCTCCTCTATGGCCACAAGAAGAACGCCTATTGGTACGGCTCGCAGCTCACCATCGAGGAAGCCAAGAAGCTGGCGCCCTATCAGAACGCCACCGGCCTGCAGGTGACGAGCGCCGTGCTCGCCGGCATCGTCTGGGCGATCGAGAACCCGAAGGCCGGCGTCGTCGAGACGGATGAGATGGACTTCCGCCGCTGCCTCGACGTGCAGCGGCCCTATCTCGGCCAGATGACCGGCGTCTATACCGACTGGACCCCGCTCCAGGATCGGCAGACATTGTTTGCCGAGGACATCGACAAGCGCGATCCCTGGCAGTTCACCAACATCCTGGTGAAGTGAAGAATAAGAAAGGGCCGCTAGATGCGGCCCTTTCCTTTGTAGAACCAGTCTTTCGGATAGGGATACCACCAGTCCTGGACGGTCGGCTCGTGGTCGATGACGACCATCTTCGAGCGCCGGAACGCATCGAGGCCCTGACGGCCGAGTTCGCGGCCTAGCCCTGACATCTTCCAGCCGCCGAAGGGCAGCGCGTCATTGTCGATGAGCGGATTGTTGACCCAGACCATGCCGGCCTCGAGTGTCTCCGCCGCCTGCATCGCCTCCTTCAGATCGGTGGTGAAGACCGAGGCTCCAAGGCCGAAGTCGCTGTCATTGGCGAAGCTCAGCGCCTCTTCGAAGGACGATACTTTGCAGATCGCCGCCACGGGGCCGAAGATCTCATCGCGCATCACCGTCATTTTGGGCGTGCAGCCGGTGAGGATGGTCGGCTCATAGAACCAGCCGACATTGCGCCCGGGCGGTACGCGGCCGCCGCAGACGATCTTCGCGCCCTGCGCCTCAGCTTCGCCGACCAGGCGGATCACCTTGTTGCGCGCCACTTCCGACACCAGCGGACCGATCTCGGTTTCCTCGAGGCCGTGGCCAATGCGCAGGTTGCGTGCCATGCCTGAGAGGCGGTCGACGAACTCGTCGTGCACTTTCTCATGCACGAAGAAGCGTTCCGAGGATGTGCAGATTTGCCCGGACAGATGGAAAGCGGCCATGGTGGCGCCCGGCACCGCGACATCGAGCGGGGCATGCTCCGAGATGATCATCGGATCATTGCCGCCGGCTTCGATGATGCAGGGCTTGAACTGCTCGGCGCAGGCCACCGCGACGGCGCGGCCGCTCGCGACGCTGCCGGTGAAGGCCACCGCATGGCTGTTGCGCGAGCGGATCAACGCCTGGGCCACATCGGCGCCGCCGGTGAGGCAGGAGATGAGGCCCGGCGGCAGGACCTTGCCGAAATGCTCCATGAAGGCCAGCGTACACAGGCTCGTCGCTTCTGCCGGCTTGATGATGCAGGCATTGCCGGCGGCGAGCGAAGCCGCCACCGTCCAGCACATCAGGAGGATGGGAAAGTTGAACGGCATGATGTGGACGGAGACGCCATAGGGCTCGTAGCGCGAGAACTGGAACGAGCCCGCCTGCGTCGTACCGGCCACCTTGCCGGCATCGTCGCGCGCCATCTCGGCGAAATAGCGGAAGGCCGGCGCCACATTGAGCAACTCGCCCACGGCTTCCGGATAGGGCTTGCCCATCTCCAGCACCATGAGGCGCGCAACGTCATGCATGTCGGCCTTGGCGATCTCACCCGCCAGCTCATGCAACAGCCGCGCCCGCGTCTTGGCGTCGACACGTTTCCACGCGCGCTGCGCGTCAAGCGCCTCGCGCGCCACATCCTCGGCAAGCGCCGGCGTCGACAAGGCAATGCGTCCGACGATGCTGAGATCGGCCGGATTGACGATGTCGCGGAACTTCACGCCGCCCGGGACGGCCCAGTCATTGGTGCGGAAAACCTGGCCGGCCGCCGGATCGAAAGCCATGGCTAGCGGATCATGTAGACTTTGCGGATCGTCTCATGCACCCGGCAGGTGCCCTTCCAATCCTGCGGGAAGAAGGCCGTCGTGTCCGGGCCGATCTCGATCACGTCGCCGCTTTCATGCGTATAGGTGCAGCGCCCGGTCAGGAAATGGCAGAACTCGTCCTTGGTGACATGGCAGTTCCAATAACCCGGCGTGCAGATCCAGATGCCGGTCTCGCTTTGTCCCTCCGGTCCCTTATGCAGGACGATGCCGGAGGTCCGGGACTCGCCTTCGATCATGGTCGGGATGACGCCCCAGTCCTTGAACGGGCCCGGATAATTCGCCGGGTCGGCGATATGCGGCGCGGATGAAGTCAGATTGGTGGGCATTCTTGCTCCTATAAAGAAACTCTCTCCAATCCGTCATCCCGGCGAAAGCCGGGATCCAATACGGTCTTGCCGAACGAGCAGCGCCGCCCGGCGGGCCTTATTCAATGGGCCCCGGCTTTCGCCGGGGTGACGGTGTGTTCCTAACTCAACATATACACATTACGCATCGTCTCATGGACGACGCAGATTCCGGTCCAGCCTGCGGGGAACAGCACCGCGGTTCCCGGCACGATCTCGATCTTCTCGCCCGATTCATGCGTGTAGGTCGCCCGGCCCAAGACGAAGTAGCACAATTCGTCACGCGGGATCGACAGCGGCCATGTACCGGGCGTGCATTGCCAGAGGCCCGATTCCGGCTGGCCGTTCGGTCCCTTGTGCAACAAAACGCCGTCGCTCTTGGAATTGCCGGCGATCGGGTTGGCCTGATGGCCCCAGTCCTTGAGCGGCCCCGAATAGGTCGCCGGATCGATGACATGAGGCGCGGTCGATTGAAGTCCCTTCGACATCACGCGGCCTTCTTGCGGCGCAGGAGGCCGTCGATGACTTTCGCCGCCTTCACCGGCCCCTTCTGCTTGCGCATGTCCTTCGACGTCTTTTTGAGCTTCGCCTTCATCTTCTTGTCGGTGAGCATCCGCGTGATGCGGTCGGCCATCACCTCATCCGTCCATTCATAACGGTCGAGCTTGAAGCCGTGGCCGGTCTCCTCGACCCGCGTCGCATTGTCGTGACCATCCCAGACATAGGGCATGATGATCGCGGGCTTGCCGAAATAGAGGCATTCGGTGAAGGAGTTGTTGCCGCCGTGATGGATCACGGCATCCACTTGCGGAATGACCGAAGGCTGCGGGTACCATTTGTCGATGAGCACATTGGCCGGAATATCCGTATACTGATCCATATAGTCGCCGACATTGACCAGCGCCCGGACCGGCAGCTTGCCGATGGTCGTGATCAACCGCTTGAGCAGATCGACGTCACCTGAGCCCAGCGAGCCGAAGCTCACATAAAGCAACGGCTTGTCGTTGTTCTTCTTGAATTTCGGCACCTTGTAGGCGGCGTCCTTGCGCACGCAGCCTTCGAGATACTGGAACTGCTTGGGCGACAATTTGTGCCGGCGCTTGAATTTTACCGCAGACGGGTAAAGCAGCAGGTTCATATGTGGCGAGGCTTCGAAGAACTGGCCGAGCGGATAGGCCTTCTCGCCGACGCTTTTGAGGAAGCCGTTGAAGTTCTCGTGGATCGGCTTGATCACCGCGTTGAAACGCTTGCGATAGGCGGCAAAACCCTTCTTGTCCTTCTCACCGCAGCCCGACAGATGCGGCGGGATATCCGGGTCCTCGATCTCGTTCTCCGAGCAGGAGATGATGCGCACCCAAGGCTTCTGGTTGTCGCGAGCGTAGTGCTTGATCGCCGGGAACAGGATGACGTTGTCGACGCAGACGACATCCGGCTTGATCCTGTCGAGCACGCCGGGAAGGTCCTTCTCCGCCCATTTGGCGGTCTCGACGATCATCTCCCAGCAGCCCTTCACATAATTGTCGATCTGGTCATAGGGCGTCTTGCGGAAATTGGGGATATGGCCGTTGATGAAGTCGACCCAGAACTTGGCCATTTCCTCGGGCGGCAACGGCTCCGACAGGTTCACGGCGTGGGCCTCGAAACCATAGCCCTTATAGACATCGAGAAAACCCGGGTCCGACAGGAACACCACCTTGTGGCCGAGCTTTTCCAGCGCCTGGCCGATGCCGACCGAATTGAGTGCTGGGCCGAAAGCGGCCTCCGGGAACAGAGCGATGACCTTCTTCGGCTTCTTCGCCGTCTTGCGCGCCGGCTTCTTGGCTGCGGCTTTCTTCACGATCCGCTTGGCCGCCTTCTTCTTCACTGCCTTCTTCGCCATGATGAGATCCCTCTTGCCTCCACTTTAACAGTTATCACGTGCCCGGCACACTGCCGCGGTTGAAACGTTGCGCCGTCAGCACCAGGATGAAGCTGACCAGCAATATGATCGTCGCCATCGCATTGATCTCCGGCGTCACGCCGAAGCGGATCATCGCATAGATCTGCATCGGCAGCGTGGTCGAGCCCTGTCCGGCGCCAGCGGTGAAATAGGCGATGATGAATTCATCGATCGACAGCGTGAAAGCGAGCAAGGCCGCCGCGATCACTGCCGGCCAGATCAGCGGAAAGGTGATCTTGCGGAAAGTCGTCAGCGCCCCCGCCCCCAGATCATAGGAAGCCTCGGTCAACGACCAGTCGAAACTCTTGAGCCTGGCGCGCACCACGGCGCAAACGAAAGCGATGTTGAAGACAACATGCGCCAGGATGATCGAATGCAGGCCAAGAGTAAACTTCACCATCGTAAAGAAAGACAGGAGCGCGATGGCAAGTACGATGTCGGGAATGATCATCGGGCTGAACAGCAAGGCGTCGAGGCTGGCGGAAGCCTTGCGGCGCTCGACGCCGAGCGCCAACAACGTGCCGATGGTGGTAGCGATGAATGTCGAGACGATGGCGACGATCAGCGAATTCTTGGCGGCGGCGATGATCTTGGGACTTTCCAGCAGCCTTCCGTACCAGTCGGTCGAGAAGCCGGTCCAGGCGGTCGGCATGCCGGCCTTGTTGAAGGATAGGATCATCAGCACGGCGATCGGCGTGTAAAGAAACACGTAAATAAATACGAGATAGGCCTTACGCATGGCCCCGCCCTTCCCCGCGCGCCCGGTTGGCGGCGATGGCTTGCGCAAACAAGAGCAACAGCATCACCGCGATCAGGATGACCGACAAAGCCGAGCCGAAGGGCCAGTCACGGGCGGTCAGGAATTGGTCATAGATGAGGTTGCCGACCATCTGCAACTTGCCGCCGCCCAAAAGATCGGGGGTGACGAAGTTGCCGATCGACAGCACAAAGACGAAAACGGCGCCGGCCGCCACCCCGGGCGCGGTCAGCGGCAGCGTGATGCGCCAGAAGGTGGTGAGCGCGCCGGCGCCCAGGTCGCGCGAAGCCTCGGCGTAGGACGGATCGAGCCGCTGCAGCGCCGAATAGATGGCGAGGATCACGAAGGGCACGTAGTTGTAGACGAGGCCCAGTATCACCGCGAATTCGTTATAGAGCAGCGGCAATGGCGCGCTGATCAGCCCGAGCCATTGCAGAAAGGTGTTGGCAAGGCCGGTCGGGTTGAGGAGCACGATCCAGGCATAGGTGCGGATCAGGTAATTCGTCCAGAAGGGCAGCATCGCCATGAACAGCAGCGCCGTCTGGTGGCGCGGCGCCGATTTCGCGATGGCGTAGGCGGCCGGATAGCCGACCAGCAACGCGAAGAAGGCGGCGAGGCCGGCGATGCGGGCGGAATCGAGGAAGATCGACAGATAGAGCCATTCGCCGGCGCGGGCGAGATTGGCGAAGGTGAATATCGACCAGTCGACGCCGCCATAGGTGCCGCGCTCATAGAAAGCGGTCACGAGAATGATGGCGCAGGGCACCACCATCAGAACACCCAGCCAGGCAAGGCCGGGAAGCATCAAAAGCCAGGAAGCCAGTCTTTGCGGCATGACACCGTTTCGGGGAGCGGAAACGATTTCCACTCCCCTGGGGTTGTTCGCTTACTTTGAGGAGGTGATCTCGGTGACGACCTTGGAGAAGGTCTTCATGCCGTCGCCCAGGTCACGCAGCTGCTCATATTTGAGCAGGTCGGCAGGCGCGATCGCCATGTTCGGATATTTCTCGAGCATGGATTTGTCGATCGCGTCCATGCCGGCCTTGTTGGGCGTCTTGTACATGATGTTCTCGACTACCCATTTGCCGGTATCGGCCTTCAGGATGTAGTCGAGGAACTTGTAGGCGGCGTCCTTGTTCTTCGAGCCTTCGACCATCACCATGGTGTCGACCCAGAGATCGGAGCCTTCCTTGGGCACCACATATTTGATCTCCGGCTTCTCGGCGATGCCGTAGTTGCACCAGCCGTCCCAGGCCTGGACGAGCGAGGCCTCGCCCGAAACGAGCTTCGAATAGAAGGTCGTGTCGTCATAAGCGAGCAAGGTCTTCTTGGTCTCGATGAGGAGCGCCTTGACCTGGTCGAGCTTGGCCGGATCGATCTCGTTGACCGACATGCCGAGCGCCAATTCGCCCGCCGCCATCAGCCAGCGGTCGGTCGACAACATCGTGGTCTTGCCCTTGAGATCATCGCTGGGCTTCAGGAGATCGTTCCAGCTCGTCGGCGCCGTCTTCACCACATCCGAGCGGTAGCAGAGGCCCGTGGTGCCCCAGGCATAGGGAATGGAGAAGGTGTTGCCCGAGTCATGTTTGAGCTGGCTCGCCTCGGGATAGAGATTGGCGAGATTGGGGATCTTGGCATGATCGAGCTTCGCCGCGATGCCGAGCTTGTTGAGCGCCTCGGCGAAGGGCGAGGAAACGAAGAGCACATCATAGCCTTCGCCCTTGGAGGCGACGACCTTGCCCATGATCTCCTCATTGGTCGCATGCACCGCGACCTCGACCTCGATGCCGGTCTCCGCCTTGAACTTCTCCGGCAGGTCCTTCGGCATATAGCCGTCCCAGTTGGAGATCACGAGCTTTTCGGCGGCCTGAGCGAGGCCTGAAGCCAACAGCATCGCGGCTCCCGCCACGCAAGCGGCGGACATGATTTTACGCAGTTTCACGGTACCCTCCCTATGGATTCTTGTTGGCCAGGACTGTGCCATGCCCGGCTTCGAACCCGCAAGGGGGGCGGCTTGCGCCCGCGGTCAGTTGCGAGTGGCGAGCAGCGTCTGGTTGATCGTCTCGACCTGCCCCTTGGCCGGCTCGTTGATGAGTGCTGCCACGGGAATAGTGGCGCGCAACGTGTCGTGATAGTCGCGCACGCCGGCCTCGAGATCGGACAGGATCATGTTGCTGAAGCCCGAGGACTGCATCGATTCCCACGACCATTTGATGAGCTGGGCATCCTCCGCACCGGTGACGCGGTCGATGCGGTGCGCCAGGTAACGCGCCACCTTGGCCTCACGGCGGTCGTCGCGCGGCGCGTAATAGGCCATGCGCTGGACGGTCTTGCCCACCTCGACCGGCAGCTCCTGATAGAAGCCGACGAGATCCGGATAGAGCATGATCACCAGATTGGGGAACATGCCGAGATAGACCCAGCGGCCTTTCGCCTCGTCCGGCAGATGGGCCATGTCGGGGCGGTGCTTCACATAGTTGCGCACACTCCAGAATCGCGGCGACACACCGGTGATGCGGCCTTCCGAACGCGACACACCGGCATTGGGCCGGCCGTCCTTATATTGCTGGCCATAGAGGTCGTGCAGCGCCGGATGGGCGATCGGCACGTGATAACCTTCATTATCGACGTCGCGCACCGCCTTCCAGTTCACGTCCAGAATGTCGCGCGTCTGCGGCGAATAGGGCTTGATGTCGGCGAGCCTGTAGGGCGCAACTTCCTTCTCGTGCTCGGCCATGAGGCTCGCCACCGAGCCCTGCGGACCCGGCTTGAAGCGCACGAAGACGAAGCCTTGCCAGATCTCGTGCTCGAGCGGCACCAGACCGTGGGTCACGGGGTCGAGCTTGGGGAAGGTCTTGGCCTTGGGCACGGCGCGCAGCGTGCCGTCGAGATTATAGGACCAGCCATGGAACGGGCAGACCATGGCGCTCTTGCAGCGGCCGCTCTCGCCCGCCACGACCCGCGACCCGCGATGGCGGCAGACATTGTGGAAAGCCCGCACCGTCTTGTCCTTGCCCCGCACGATGAGGGCGCGTTCGCCGGCGGTGTCGAAGGTCGTCCAGTCGCCCTCCTGGGGCACGTCGCTTACATGGCAGGCGAGCTGCCAATGGCGCCGGAACAGCTCGTCCTGCTCGATCTGGAAGAGCTCCTTGTTGAAATAGGTCCAGGGAGGCAGGCCGGCACGCTCGTCATCACCGAGACGGGTTGGCGCCAGAGGATTGATCGCATCCATTTTTGCCTCCTTTCTAATTGAACGTTCAATCAATATAGACCGACCAAGGCATCGGGGGCAATAGGAACAGACTGCTGGAATGGGCCTGGAAAAGCTGAAGCTTGACGGGCGGTTACGCCCGTGGCACCCATGCAGGACGCGGTGTTTCGATGCCATACGGCTAGAAACCGAACAGGGAACACGGTGCGGATGACCCAATCGGGGCCAAAACCGTGACTGCCCCCGCAACTGTGAGCGGTGAGGACGCATGCAGACTTGGCCACTGGGCAACCGGGAAGGCCGCGTGCTTCCGCCCGAACCGCAAGTCAGGAGACCTGCCGCGTCCACCGAGGGCCCTGCCCTCACTTTGATTTTTGAGCACACGGAGGGTGTTACGCTCATGACGACCGACCGGATTTCCACTTCCCTTTCCTTTTCGCAGCGCGTTGCCGCGGGAATCAGCGCCATGGTGTTTGGCGGCTTCCTGATTTTCGGTGTGGGCCTCGCTCAGGCGAACAACCTGCACAATGCGGCGCATGACACGCGCCACTCCATCGGCTTTCCCTGCCACTAACCAGGTACTGACATGATTGGGCGGGTTTTGCTCGCCGCGCTCCTGGCAGGGATCGCGGCCGGCTTGTTTTATGGTGCGATCCAGCATGTGCGGCTCACACCATTGATTCTCGAAGCCGAGAAATATGAAAATGCCGGCGACGGTCATTCGCATGACCATGCCGCCGCAGCCACCACGACTGACACGACAGCGGCGCAATCCGCTCCGGCAGAGACCACGACAGCTCAATCCACCGCAGCAGCCGCCGAGGAGGAAGAAGGCTGGGCGCCGGCTGATGGTATCGAACGCACCTCCCTCACATTCCTCGCCAGCATCGTCGCCGGCGCCGGCTTCGCGGCACTGCTCGCCGGCGTCAGCCTGCTGAGCGGCATCCGCATCACGCCGCGCAATGGCGTGTTGTGGGGCATTGCCGGCTTCCTCGCCGTGCATCTGGCGCCCGCCGCAAGCCTGCCGCCCGAGCTTCCGGGCATGCCGGCCGGTGATCTTTTCTTTCGCCAGGTCTGGTGGGTGGGCACGATCGCGGCAACCGGCATCGCCATCTGGCTGTTCACCCAGCGCACCGAGATGTGGGCCAAGGTGGCGGCCGTCGTGCTGGTGGCCGTTCCCCACATCATCGGCGCGCCGATGCCGCCGACGCATGAGAGCGGCGTCCCGGCGGTGATCTCGGCGGCCTTCGCGGCCAATACGCTTGCCGCGGCCGCGCTCCTGTGGATCGCGATCGGCGGCTTCCTCGGTCTCGCCATGGACCGTTTCGTCAAAGAGGCTTGAAGAATGTCGCTTCAGAAAATACCCACCACCGTCATCACCGGTTTTCTCGGCGCCGGCAAGACGACACTGATCCGCCACCTCCTGCAGAATGCCAAGGGGCGGCGGATCGCCCTCGTCATCAACGAGTTCGGCGATATCGGCGTCGATGGCGAGATTCTCAAAGGCTGCGGTGACGAGGTCTGCCGTGAGGAAGACGTCGTCGAGCTCGCCAATGGCTGCATCTGCTGCACCGTGGCGGATGATTTCGTGCCGACAATGAAGAAGCTGCTCGAGCGGGACCACCCGCCCGAACATATCGTCATCGAGACATCAGGGCTGGCGCTGCCGCAACCGCTGGTGCGCGCCTTCAACTGGCCGGAGATCAAGTCGCGCGTCACCGTCGACGGCGTCGTCACGGTAGTCGATGCCAAGGCGCTCGCCGAAGGCCGCTTCGCCGATGACGAGGAAGCAGTCGCCGCCCAGCGCGCCGCCGATCCCAATCTCGATCACGAGAACCCGATCGAGGAATTGTTCGAGGACCAGCTCAATTGTGCCGACATGATCGTGCTCAACAAGACCGATCTTCTCGCGGCGCATGAGACGGCAAAGCTCTCGGGCGATCTCAAAGGCCAGATCCGCAAGGGCACCAAGCTGGTGCCGGCTCAGCATGGCGCACTCGATGTGGCAGCTCTGCTCGGCATCGCGTCAGCTGCCGAGGACGACATGCATAACCGTCTCTCCCATCACGAGATGGAAGGTGAGGTGCAGCATGACCATGACGACTTCGTCACCTTCTCGGTGTCGCTCGGTCCGGTTGCCGATCGCGAGAAGCTGATGAAGCGCATCGAAGACCTCATCGCCGACTATGACATCTTGCGGCTGAAAGGTTTCGCCGCGATCGACGGCGCCGCGGGGCGCCTGCTGATCCAGGCGGTCGGCCCCAGGCTCAACAGCTATTTCGACCGGCCCTGGCGGGCGGATGAAAAGCGGTCGAGCGAGCTTGTCGTGATCGGTCTCAAGGGACTCGACCAGACCGAGATCGAGGCCAGACTGAAGGGGTGATGCTGCCGACGGGAGTCGACTGATGCATCTTCTCGCCGCCCAGACCGGCGTCATTGATGGGGCCGCCGAAGCCATCGATCTCGCCCAGGCGCCGGGCGATATCGTCGTGCTGTCGGCGGCCGACAGCGAACTTGCTTCCCTGGCCCGCGCCTGGGAAGCGATCGCGCCTGCCGGCACCACGCTCCGACTCGTCAATCTGCTATCGCTGCAGCACAATCTTTCCGTCGATCTCTATCTCGAAAAAACATTGCGCCATGCGAAGCTGATCGTGCTCAGGCTGCTCGGCGGCGCGCAATACTGGCCCTATGGCCTGGCCGAGATCGAGGCGCTGGCGCGCCAGAGCGGGATCAAGCTCGCGGTGCTTCCGGGCGATGCCCATCCCGATCCCGCGCTCAACACCCATTCGACCTTGAGTGCCGCCGAGTGCGAAAGACTTCGCAAGTATCTCGTCTCCGGCGGCGAGCCCAACGCACAGGGCTTTCTGCGTCTCTGCCTCAATCTTCTGGAGCGCGGCGAGGCCCCCGTGCCGGCAACCGCGCTAGCGAAAGCCGGCCTCTACAATAACAACCTCGTCGGCGATGCTCCGGTGGCGGCAATCGTTTTCTACCGGTCTGTACTCGAAGGCGCCCAGACCGCTCCCGTCGATGCGCTCATTTCAGCGCTCAAGGCGCGCGGCATCGACAGCCTCGCCCTCTACGTGACGAGCCTCAAGGATGCGGCAAGCGCGCAATTCATCGCGGAGACCTTCGGCGCGACGCCACCCGACATCGTCCTCAATGCGACGGCCTTCGCCGTCTCTTCGGGAAGCAGCGCGATCGACACGCCTTTCACGCCTTACGATTGCCCGGTGCTGCAGGTCGTCTTCGCGGGTTCGGGAGAAGCAGGCTGGCGCGACAGCACGCAGGGCCTGAGCGCCCGCGACCTCGCCATGAATGTGGTGCTGCCCGAGCTCGACGGCCGGGTCTTTACGCGCGCGGTTTCGTTCAAGGCGGATGATCACTGGGACGAGCGTACCCAATGCCGGATCGTCACCTACCGGCCGGTACCGGACCGCATCGCCTTCGCCGCCGATCTCGCCGCTGCCTGGATCAACCTACGGCGCACGCACCCCCCCGAGCGCCGCGTCGCCATCATCCTCGCCAACTATCCCAACAAGGATGGTCGGATCGCCAATGGCGTCGGCTACGACACGCCGGCGAGCAGCATCGCGATCCTCCGTGCGCTGAGGGATACGGGTTATGACGCCGGCGATATCCCGGCCGACGGCAATGCGCTGATCGAAGCGCTGCAGCGCGGGCGGACCAACGCGCATAGGCACGGCAGCGCGACGAAGCTCGCCGCCGCCGACTATCGCCGCCACTTCGCCGCCCTGCCCGCGGACGTGCAAAGCGCCGTCGCCGAACGCTGGGGCGCGCCGGAACGTGATCCGTTCTTCGCGGACGACGCCTTCGACCTGCCGATCCTGATCTATGGAAACGCGGCGGTCGCGATCCAGCCGGCGCGCGGCTATAATATCGATCCCAAGGCGACTTATCACGACCCGGCGCTGGTGCCGCCGCACGGCTATCTCGCCGCCTATTTCTGGCTGCGCCATCATTTCGGCGTTCAGGCGGTCATCCACAATGGCAAGCACGGCAATCTCGAATGGCTGCCCGGCAAGGCGACGGCGCTCTCGGCTTCCTGCTATCCGGAGATCGCTTTCGGCGCCTTGCCGCATCTCTATCCCTTCATCGTCAATGATCCGGGCGAAGGCACACAGGCGAAGCGCCGCTCGGCCGCCGTCATCGTCGATCACCTGACTCCGCCTTTGACTCGCGCCGAGACCTATGGGCCGCTCAAGGATCTGGAAGCGCTGGTCGATGAATATTATCTCGCTTCGGGTCTGGATCAGCGCCGCCTCACGGCCTTGAAGCGCGATATTCTCGACCTCACCCGCAGCCAGCGGCTCGACGTCGATGCCGGCTTCACCGGCGATGAGGACGGCGACCTGCAGAAGCTCGATGCCTATCTCTGCGACCTGAAAGAAGCGCAGATCCGCGATGGGCTCCATATTCTGGGCACGTCGCCGGAAGGCCGGCTCGAGACCGATCTCCTGGTGGCGCTGACCCGCGTGCCGCGCGGCCTCGGCGAGGAGGCCGACCAGTCGCTCATCCGGGCGCTTGCCGACGATCTCGGTTTGACCGACTTCGATCCCCTCACCTGCGATATGGGTATGGAATGCGGGGGCCCGCGCCCTCCCGTACTAGCCGCGCTCTCCGATGATCCCTGGCGCAGCCAGGGCGACACGGTCGAGCGGCTGGAGCTGCTCGCGGCGCGCTGTGTCGAGAACCGCACCGGCATCGGCCCGCAGTCGGATAAGGTCATCACCGAGATCAGCCTTAGCATCGCGCCGCGCCTGCGCAGTTCCGGCGCGAATGAGATCGCCGCCGTGCTCAAGGGCCTCGATGGCCGCTTCGTGAAGCCCGGCCCCTCGGGCGCCCCCACACGCGGTCGGCTCGACGTTCTGCCGACGGGACGCAACTTCTATTCGCTCGACAACCGCACCGTACCGACGCCGACCGCCTGGACGCTCGGCCAGAAATCGGCCGAGGACCTGCTCGCCCGTCACTTCCAGGATTTCGGCCGTTTTCCCAAGGCGCTGGGCCTCTCGGCCTGGGGTACGTCCAATATGCGCACCGGCGGCGACGATATCGCGCAAGCCTTGGCGCTCATCGGGGTGAAGCCGATCTGGGAACCGTCGAGCTGGCGGGTGACCGGCTATGAGATCATCCCGCTGCCGCGGCTAGGCCGGCCCCGCGTCGATGTCACTTTGCGTATATCCGGCTTCTTCCGCGACGCCTTCCCGGCCCAGATCGAGCTTCTCGACAAGGCTATCCGTGCGGTGGGACAGCTCGACGAGCCGGAGGACGACAATCCGATCGCGACGCGCATGCGGAGCGAAGCGAAGACGCTGGAGGCCAACGGCGTTGCCGCGGCCGACGCCTCGCATGTCGCGGGCTACCGCATCTTCGGCTCGAAACCCGGCGCCTATGGCGCGGGTCTGCAGGCGCTGATCGATGAGCGGCTGTGGGCCGAGCGTGGCGACCTCGCCCGCGCTTACATCACCTGGGGCGCATATGCCTATGGCGCGCGCGACGAAGGCACCAATGACGAGCGTGCCTTCGGCGAGCGCCTCAAGCGCATCGAGGCGGTGGTCCACAACCAGGACAATCGCGAGCACGATCTGCTCGACTCCGACGACTATTATCAGTTCGAAGGCGGTATGACCGCCGCGGTCGAGGAAATGTCGGGCCAGCGTCCGCGCGTCTATCACAACGATCATTCGCGTCCCGAACGGCCGGTCATCCGCACGCTCGAAGAGGAAGTCGGCCGCGTGGTGCGCTCGCGCGTCGTCAATCCCAAATGGATCAACGGCGTCAAGCGCCATGGCTATAAGGGCGCCTTCGAGATCGCCGCGACGGTCGATTACATGTTCGCTTTCGCGGCGACGACGGGGGCGGTGGCAAGCCACCATTTCGATCTCGCTTATGACGCCTTTCTCGGTGATGAGGCGACGCGTGATTTCATCGCCCGCAACAATCCTGCCGCGCTCAAGGAAATCTCGGAGCGGCTCGAGGAAGCCATCGCCCGCGGCCTGTGGACGCCGCGCTCCAATTCGGCCTATGCCCAGCTCAAATTGTTCAAGGAAGGACATCTCCCATGAGCGAAGATGAAAATGCCCGCCATCACGACAAGATGCAGAAGAAGAAAGCAGCACGCGACAAGATCATGGCCGGCAAGACGATCGAGAAAGGCTTGCTGATCGTCCATACCGGCAAGGGCAAGGGCAAGTCGACCGCCGCCTTCGGCATGGTTTTCCGCTGCATCGGCCACGGCATGAAAGCGGGCGTCGTGCAGTTCGTCAAAGGCGCCTGGGCGACCGGCGAGCGCAGCGTGCTGGAAAAATTCCCCGAGTTGGTGACGATCAAGGCGATGGGCGAAGGTTTCACCTGGGAAACGCAGGATCGCGAACGCGACATCGCCCATGCGCGCGCCGGCTGGGAAGAAGCCAAACGCATGATCGCCGATCCCGATTACAAGCTCGTGCTGCTCGATGAGCTCAATATCGTGCTGCGTTATGATTATCTGCCCGCCGACGAGATCATCGAGACCCTGCGCAACAAGCCGGCCGACAAACATGTCATCGTCACCGGCCGAAATGCCAAGGAAGAGCTGATCGAGATCGCCGACCTCGTCACCGAGATGGAACAGGTGAAGCACCCGTTCCGCTCCGGCGTGAAGGCGCAAATGGGGATCGAGTTTTAGCAATACCCGTCATCCCGGCTTTCGCCAGGATGACGGAATAAACGCTAACACTGCCAGCCCTTTTCCGAGCGCAGCGACTTCGTGACATGGCTGACAATCGCGTCGAATTCGGTCTTGCGGCCGGCGGGATATTCGAGCCTGACGTGATTGGCGATCTGGCCGTCGCAGGCCTGGATGATCTTCTCGAAGACGATCTGATCGCCCTTCGTCCCTGAAAAGGCGTACCAGTCCTGCTTGCCGGCCGTGTAGGAAATGTCCCAGCCGTCCTGCTTGTCATAGGAGACGAGCTGCTCGGCATATTGGGTGAAACTCTCGCCCTCGAGCGAGGCGGCCAAGGAACCCCAGACAGCGATGGTTGCGTCGCCTTCGGGCGAGGTGAAGCGGCGGCCATCGTCATTGGTGGGCGCCTCGCCTTCCTTGTAATCGGCCGGGATGTCGGCCGCGGCGCCGAAGCGCTCATTCACATAGGTCCGCCATTCGGCGGCCCAGGCCGTACCGGCCAGCACGGCTGTCATCACCAACGCGACATACCAAGGCTTCATCATCAATCCCTTCCGGTCTGGCTCTGCTTCAGGCTGCGGATGATATTGCTCAGATCCTGCTGAGTCTGCTGGGGCACGCCAGTCGCGGGGCGGGCACCCTGCCGCGGTTGCGCCGAAGGCTGTTGTCCACCCTGGCTGCGCGTCTGCGGCTGCGGGCCGCCGAAATTCGTCACATAGACAGGCGACGGCGGCACGGCGCGGATCGGCGCCATGGCGATGTTGAGGGTGTGGACATCCTCGCGACCGGCGGCGAGGCCGGCGCTGCCGCCCAGCTCGTACTCCCCGATCCGGATGATATTGTAGCCGGGATCGAGCCCCGCTCCCGCCTCGACGCCGAACTCGATGATGTAGCCCATGCCGTCGGTCTGCTGGGCGATGCCGGCCGCTTCGATCGCCTCGGCGGCGCGGGTGATCCAGGTCTTGAGGCCGAGATGGCCCCTGAGCAGCGGCTCCGGCCCACGCTCGGGCTTGAACCCCGCGCATTCGGCCTGGTTGAGGCCGGCCAGCGTGGTCGAGAAGGTCACCGAGGAGACGCTCTGCGCCTTGGCGGCGCGCCGTGCATTAGCGCCCATATGGAAACTGTCGGTGACCTGGATCGGTACCAGGATTTGGGCGGTGACACCGCCGCTTTTGGCCTCGGTGACATCGAGGGTCAGCTCGATGCCGGCCGCCCAGTCCTTCAGCCAGGGATGGCGGCCGGCATTCTCGGCATAGGCCGCCGCCAGCTCGCATTTCACATTGCGCAGGATGTCGGCGACGCCGACCCCCTTCTCATAAGGCAGGCTCGGCACCGTGGCGCAGCCCGCCAGCACCGTCAGAAAGCCCAAAGCCGATAATCCGCGAATCGCCAGAGTTCGAGTCATCATCTGACGTAGAGCTACCGCCCCGCCCGCTGTCGCTCAATCCCCGTGAGAGGTCGCGGCGGCGATTGACCCGGGAACCCGCCCCCGCTAGGTGTTCGGGCACGCAAGACAAGCAGCGTTCCATCCAAGGAACTGAAAGCAAGTCCGGTGCGGTCGACCCAAATCGGGGGCCAATGCCGGAGCTGCAGCGAAAGCCTGGCACAACTGTGCCTGGAACCCTGTCCTTTCTTGCGCAACGAAGAGGCAGGACCCATGCAGACGAAAACCGGTGTGATGTTGTGCGGCCATGGCAGCCGCGATGAGGATGCCGTCCAGGAATTCGCCGTCCTGGCCCAGCATCTGAAGACCCGGTTTCCCGACACCCCAGTCGAGTTCGGTTATCTCGAATTCGCCACGCCGATCATCCGCGATGGGCTCGACAAGCTGCGCGCCGAAGGTGTCGACAAGGTGCTGGCGGTGCCGGGCATGCTGTTCGCCGCCGGGCACGCCAAGAATGACATCCCCTCGGTGCTCAACACCTATGCCGTCAAGAACGGCCTGAAGATCGACTACGGCAAGGAGCTCGGCATCGATCCCAAGATGATGCGCGCCGCCGCCGACCGCATCGAAGAGGCCTTGCGCGATGCGCCGGGCGATATCGGCCGGCATGAGACATTGCTGGTCGTCGTCGGCCGCGGCGCTTCCGATCCGGACGCCAATTCCAACGTCTCCAAGGTCACGCGCCTGCTGTGGGAAGGTTTTGGCTTCGGCTGGGCCGAGACCGCCTATTCGGGCGTCACCTTCCCGCTGGTCGAGCCGGCGCTCGAGCATGCGGCGCGGCTCAATTACCGCCGCATCATCGTCTTCCCCTATTTCCTCTTCACCGGCATCCTCGTTCAGCGCATCTATGACGCGACCGATGCGGTGGCGAAACGTTATCCCGGCATCCAGTTCATCAAGGCGCCGTATCTCAACGACCATCCGGCGGTGATCGACACCTTCGTCGAGCGGGTCGAGCAGATCGTCACCGGCGAGACGGCGATGAACTGCCAGATGTGCAAGTTCCGCACCCAGATCCTGGGTTTCGAGGCCGAAGTCGGCGCGCCGCAGGAGAGCCATCACCACCATGTCGAGGGAATCGGCACCAGCAAGGCGGATGATGGCCACCATCATCATCACGATCATGACCACAGCCATCACCACCACCACGGGCATGATCATCACCATCATGATCACGGCCACGACCATCATCACGATCACGACCATCACCACCACCATGGCGACGGCCATGACCATGATCACGGGCATCATCACCACCCCTATCCGCATGCCGATCATCCGCTCGGCCCCCGGAGCATGAAGAAGACGTGAGAGACTATCTCAGCGATCCGGCCGAGATCTACCGGCGCTCCTTCGCGACGATCCGGGCGGAAGCCGATCTTTCCGGTTTCGCCCCGGCGGCGCGGCCGATCGCCGAACGGGTCATTCATGCCTGCGGCATGACCGATATCGTCGGCGACCTGCGCATCTCAAGTGAGCTGCCCGACGCCATCGCCGGCGCGCTCAAGGCAGGAAAACCCATCTTCACCGACAGCGAGATGGTGCGCCAGGGCATCATTGCCAGGTCCTTGCCGGCAGGCGTCGAGATCATCTGTACGCTGAACGATCCGCAGGCGCGCGAATTGGGCCTCGCCCGGCAGATCACCCGTTCGGCCGCCGCCGTCTCGCTCTGGCTGCCACGCCTCGAAGGCGCTATTGTCGTCATCGGCAATGCGCCGACCGCGCTTTTCGCTTTGCTCGAGGCGCTCGACGCCGGCGCCGACAGGCCCGCCGCGATTGTCGGCATGCCGGTGGGGTTCATCGGCGCCCAGGAATCCAAGGACGAGCTGGAGCAAAATCCACGCGGTGTGCCTTTTGCCACCATCCTGGGCCGGCGTGGCGGCTCGGCCATGGCGTCCTCGGTCATCAACGCCGTCGCCGCGGACCTCTCGTCATGACCAAGTGGCTCACCATCCTCGGCATGGGCGAGGACGGGCTTGCCGGCCTATCGCCCCGCGCCCGCGCCCTTCTCGACGACGCCGAGGTCATCGTCGGCTCGACACGGCTCTTCGGGCTCATCGGCCAGACGAATGCCGAGCAGCATGAATGGCCGCAGCCCTTCAGCGCCGTGGTTGACCGTATCAAGCCTTTGCGCGGCCGCCGGACCGTCGTCCTGGCGACCGGCGATCCGCTCAATTATGGCGTCGCGCGCAAGCTCATGGAGATCGTGCCCTTCGCCGAAATGACGATCGTGCCGCATCTCTCCTCTTTCAGCCTCGCCGCCGCGCGGATGGGGTGGCCGCTCGGTGATTGCGACACGATCACCTTGCATGGCCGGCCGGCCGCCAATCTCGAGGCCTTCATCCAGCCCGAGGCGCGGATCCTGGCGCTCACCGCCGATGCCTCGACGATTTCCGAGGTCGCCCGCCGCCTGTGCGCGCGCGGCTATGGCCAAAGCGACATCACCGTGCTCGAGAATATGGGCGGTCCGCGCGAAAGCCGCGCCGGCTTCCGCGCCGATGAGGCACCGCCGCGTGCGTTCTCCGATCTCAACACGCTCGCCATCCATTGCCATGCACAGCCCGGCGCGGCACTTCTCTCACGCGTTCCGGGTCTTCCCGACGATGCCTATCTGCATGACGGCCAGCTCACCAAGCGTGAGGTGCGCGCCGCCACCCTCGCCGCGCTGGGCCCTTATCCCGACGCATTGCTCTGGGATGTCGGCGCGGGCTCGGGCTCGGTAGCCATCGAATGGATGCGGGCCGCGCGCGGCGCCCGCGCCATCGCCTTCGAAAGCCACCCCGGCCGGCTCAAGATGATCGGCGAGAATGCCGACCGGCTCGGCACCCCGCGCCTTACCGTCATTGCCGGTGAAGCGCCGGCAAGCCTCAAGGGACAGCCGCGGCCCGATGCCGTGTTCATCGGCGGCGGCATGGGCGTTCCCGGCGTTTTCGAGGAAAGCTGGGCGGCGCTCAAGCCTCAAGGCCGCATGGTCGCCAATGTGGTGACGCTCGAAGGCGAGCTGCATCTCGTCGACCTGCAGGAGAAACATGGCGGTGAACTGGTCCGCATCGAAGTTTCGCATCTCGACCGCATCGGCAGCTTGCGGGCACTCAAGCCGCGCATGCCGGTGCTGCAATGGCGGGCGGTGAAGCCATGAGCGGCACGTTCTACGGCCTGGGCGTCGGTCCGGGCGATCCTGAGCTCATCACGCTCAAGGCCTGGCGCATCATCTCACATGCGCCGATCATCGCCTATCCGGCCGCCAACGGGAATGACAGCCTCGCCCGCAGGATCGCGGCGCCCTTCATTCCCGAGGATGTGATCGAGCTTTCGATCTCCGTGCCGATGCGGCGTGAAAGGGAGCCGGCGCAGGAGGCCTATGACGAGGCGGCGACGCTCATCGCCCGGCATCTCGACGACGGCAAGGACGTCGCTTTCCTGTGCGAGGGCGATCCCTTGTTCTATGGCAGCTTCGCCTATCTACTCGACCGGCTGGCGGAGAAATATCCGACCGTGATCGTGCCCGGCATCACCTCCATCACCGCCTGCGCGGCCCAGATCGGCCGGCCGCTCGCGGCACGCAACGATATCCTGAAAGTTCTGCCGGGCACGCTCGATGCCGAACGCCTCAAGCAGGAGATCGCCGGCGCGGATGCCGTCGCCATCATGAAGGTCGGCCAGCATTTCGAAAAGATCAGAGACGTGCTCACCGAGCTCGGCCTTGCCGAGCGCGCCACCATCATCGAGAAGGCGACGCGCGACGACGAGCGGATCACGCGGCTCTCGGATGTGCCCACGGGCGAGCGACCCTATTTCTCCACCATCCTCATCTATCAAGGGAGCGAGGCATGGTAAGGCCGCCGGCGATCTTCATTCTCGGCGCCTCGGCCTTGCCCTTGGCGCGCCAGCTCAAGGATGCCCTTGGAGCTGATATCCACGGGCCACACTGTGTCGAGGGGCCTGATCGCGCATATGCAAAAGCGACAACAGCGCTGCAGGACCTGTTCAAGGAAGGGCGCGCGATCGTGGCGCTCTGCGCGGTCGGCATCGTCATCCGTGCTCTGGCCCCGGTCCTCGCGGACAAGCGACAGGAGCCGGCGGTCCTGGCGCTGGCTGAAGACGGCACGTCGGTCGTGCCGCTGCTCGGCGGCCATCACGGCGCCAACGAGCTGGCGCGACGGATCGCCGGCATCACGCAAGGCCATGCCGCCATCACCACGGCGAGCGATTTGCGCTTCGGCGCCGCCTTCGACGATCCGCCGGACGGTTGGACCCTCGCCAATCCGCAAGACATGAAGGACTTCGTGGCGAGCCTTCTGGTAGGTGGGAAAGTCACGATCAACGGGGCCCTGCCCTGGCTCGATCTGGCTTCGGTGCCGGATGCCGGTCTCACGATCACAGCGACGCATGAGACTGCCGCCGGTTCGCCGGGACGGCTCGTCTACCATCCGAAGGTTCTCACTCTCGGTGTCGGCGGCGAACGCGGCGTCGGCGTCGATGAGATGATCACGCTCGTCGAAGACACGCTCGCGCGGCATGGACTGGCCAAAGCTTCGCTCGCGGCGATCGCTTCGATTGATCTCAAGGAAGACGAAGCGGCGATCGCGGCGCTCAGCCGGCATCTCGGCCTGCCCTTCCGTGTCTTCAGCGCTGCTGAGCTCAACGCGCAATCGCCGCGACTTAAGACGCCTTCCGCCGTGGTCATGGCGGAAGTCGGCTGTCCGGGGGTCGCCGAAGGCGCGGCGCTGGCGGCCGCCGGCCCTGATTCCGAGCTGATCGTCGCCAAGACCAAATCGAAACGCGCCACCTGCGCCGTGGCGCTGAGCCCCTCGCCCTTGATCGAGTTTGCCGGCCGGCCGCGCGGTACCGTCTCGCTGGTCGGCCTCGGACCAGGCGTTGCCACGATGCGTAGTCCGGAAGCGAGCGCGGCCTTGGCCCGCGCCACCGACTGGGTGGGCTATGGCCTCTATCTCGACCTCGCCCGGGACATGAAAGCCAGCCAGGCGGAGCATCGCTTCCCGCTCGGCGGCGAGGAGGACCGCGTGCGCCATGCGATCGCGCTCGCCAAGGAGGGCCGCCAGGTGGCGCTCATCTGCTCGGGTGATCCCGGCATCTATGCGATGGCCGCACTCGCTTACGAGCTCATCGATCTCGAGCCGGCGCGCATCGCTATCGAGGTGCTGCCCGGCATTTCCGCCTTCCAGGCGGCGGCGGCGCGCGCCGGCGCGATGATCGGCCATGATTTCTGCTGTGTCTCGCTCTCCGACCTGCTCACGCCCTGGGAGGTCATCGAGAACCGCCTTCACGCGGCGGCGCAAGGCGACTTCGTCACCGCCTTCTACAATCCGCGTTCGCTCAAGCGCCGTGACCAGCTCGACCGCGCCATCGCCATCCTGACGCCGCACCGCCAGCCGGACACGCCGGTCATCATCGCCAGCAATCTCGGCCGGCCGGAGGAAACGGTGCGTATCGTGCCGCTCAAGGACTTCGACACAGCAGTGGTCGACATGCTGACCCTGGTGATGGTCGGCTCCTCGCAATCCAAAGCCTTTGAGCGCGGCGACGGTCAGACCTACGCCTATACGCCGCGCGGCTACGCCAAGAAGAGACAAGCATGACGGGTGGCCGCACCAAACAAGTATCGTCATCCCGACGAAAGTCGGGATCCAATAAACTCTATCAAAGCAGGCAGCAGTGTCCGTTTAACTCAATTCAATGGATCCCGGCTTTCGCCGGGATGACGGTTGAGGGAACGAACGGACACGCCATTCCTCTGCGAAAGCGGATATCAGCATGACCGTTCATTTCATTGGCGCCGGTCCAGGCGCTCCCGATCTCATCACCTTGCGCGGCCTGAAGCTGATCCAGAGCTGCCCGGTCTGCCTTTATGCCGGCTCGCTGGTGCCGGAAGAGATCGTGAAGGCCGCCCCCGAAGGTGCGCGCGTGATCGACACCGCGCCTCTCCATCTCGACGAGATCATCGCCGAGATCGAAGCCGCGCATCGCGCGGGCCAGGATGTGGCGCGTGTCCATTCGGGCGATCCCTCGATCTACGGCGCCATCGCCGAGCAGATGCGCCGGCTCGACAGGCTGGGCATTCCTTATGACGTGACACCCGGCGTGCCGGCTTTCGCCGCAACCGCGGCGGCGCTCAAGACCGAGTTCACACTGCCCGAGATCGCCCAGACCATCATCCTCACCCGCACAACGATGCAGGCCTCGCCGATGCCCGAGATGGAGACGCTGGAGGAGCTCGGCCGCTCCAAGGCGACGCTCGTCATCCATCTCTCGGTCCGTAATCTCGCCTATGTCGAGCGCGCGCTCACCCCGCACTACGGGCCTGATTGTCCGGTGGTGATCGGCTACCGGGTGAGCTGGCCCGATCAGCAGATCATCCACGGCACGCTGTCGACCATCGCCAAGAAGGCGCGGGCCGCCAAGCTGACCCGCACCGCGCTGGTGATCGTCGGGCCGGTCCTCGGCGCTCATGATTTCCGCGACTCGGCGCTTTACGATGCCGGCCACGAGCATGTGCTGCGCAACCGCAAGACGGCGAAATCCACGTAAAATCGAGGAAATTACAATCCAAATCATGGATCTTGGCGCGTTGTGAGTTTACCCACAGCGCCGCATGCCCTCGCGCATTAGCTTCTCCCCATCAGCTTCACACCGGCCAGACAAGAGTCGGAAATCAGCACGAGGAGAGCCGCTATGACACCGCCGATCGAGTCGTCCTATTCCGGCCTGTCGCCTTTCAGCAAACTCACCCGCTGGATGAATGCCCGCCGGGACGCCCGCCGCGTCCGCCAGGACGAGGAAAAGGCCGTCCATGTACTTCACACGATGGGGCCGAAACTCGCCAAGGATATCGGCGTCGACATCAACAAGCTCGGAACACCCGAGCCGACCGAACACAGGCTTCAAGAGATCGTCATGCCACTGCGCGCGAGGCATCACGACCCGCTTTGATCGCAATCTCCGTGACCTCCGGCTTCGGCTGGAGGCGCCTGGCCCCATTCCGGTCCGACGCCCGGAATGGGGCTTTTTTTATCCTGCCCGTTCGATCCGGAGCTGGTAGCAGTTGTTGAGAGCGGAGCGGACATGGACATAGGCGATGTCAGGGCGCTCAAGGATCTTCGTCGCGGCCTCCTCCATATCCTCGGGCGCCACGATTGTGCCGGTGCCGTAAGCGATCCGGTCATTGGCGTAGTATCCCTTGATCAGATAGCGGCGGCCGTTCTTGAAGAACATGTCCGGCGCCTCATCCGTTGTGGCATAACGTTCGCACGGCTCGGCGTGAATGAAGATCGGTCCCGACTCCGCATAGGGCTGCAAGGCCGGGAAAGGCCGATAGTTCAGAATGAGATACGCTTCGCCGCTACCCACGTCACGCTGGCAGTGGCGGCACGGCACGCCGTCGCCGTCGGAAATATGTCGCTCCGGCGTCTGGCCGTTGGCATCAGGCGCGCCGCTCTGAAGAGCGCGGACATCGGCGGTTTCGAGGGCAATGAAAGCGAGGGCGGACATGCGGGATCTCCTTGATCGTTGGCCCGATCCTGGTCCCGAGACGTGTCAGAAACCACCCGAAAACAGATCGGCCTGACGGTCCGCCCACTCCCTGCGGGGAACGACGCCCTCATGGGCGAGCAGCCATTTCTTGCGCGGCACGCCGCCGCCATAGCCGGTGAGCGAGCCGTCGGCGCCGATAACGCGATGACAGGGGACCACTACAGAAATGGGATTGCGGCCGTTGGCGAGGCCGACGGCGCGGGTCGCCTTCTTGTCGCCGAGGCGGACAGCGAGCTCGCCATAGGAAATGGTCGTGCCGGCCGGGATGCGCCGCAGCTCAGCCCAGACACGCTCCTGGAACGGCGTGCCGCCGCCGATGGTCGGCAGTGTGTCGACGGCGCGGATGTCGCCCCCATAATAGGCGCGCAACTGATCCGTGAAGCCGTGCGGATTGGACGTCTCCACGAAAGTGAATTCGCCAAATCGATGCCGCAGATCCTTCAGATAACGCTCCGGCTGGTCGTCGAATTCGAGCCCGATGATGCGGTCATCCCGCACCATCAGCAGCATGGGGCCGATCGGCGTCTCGATATAGTCGGTCAGGATGATCGTGCTCATGATTGAAACCCTATGCCCTTTGCCGATCGACGCCACCCGATTTAGGCGAGCGCCTTGGCCAGGATCGGCAGGCTCACATCCATCCGGTAGTCGACGGCGCTGTGGTCGTCGGCGAATTCCTCATAAATATGCGGCACCTTCATCTCGGTCAGGCGCTTATGCATGCGCCGTGATCCGTAGACGAGGTTGAACTGGTCGATGTCGCCGCAGTCGATATAGAGCGCCTTCAGCTTCTTCAGCCCCTCTCCGTGTTTTTCGACCAGCGTCAGCGGATCCCATTTGACGTAGTTGGCCCAGCGCTCCGGGATGAGCTCGCAAGTGTCGATCGTCACCGGGAGCCGGACTCCCATATAAGCGTCGGGATCGGGGTCATAGGTCGCCGCCATGGCGAGATCCATCAGGATGAGCATATCGGCGTCCTTGACCTTGGGCGCGGCAAAGAACTTCTCCAGCCATTTCTGAATCGAATTATCGGCCGTTGCCAGCGCCCGCAGGACCTTCGGATAGTCGGGCAAGAACAGCAGCTCGAAGCCGACATCTCCGGAATGCGAGGCGCCGGCGCTCCAGAAATCGGGATGAAGCATCACTTGCGCCATGGTGCCGTAGCCGCCCGAGCTCTTCCCGAAGCAGCCGCGCCGGCCGGTGCCGCCGCAGCTGAATTTCTTCTCGACGAAAGGCACCGCCTCCTGCAGCAGGAAATCGTCCCAGCGGCCCATCACCACCGAATTGATATATTGATTGCCGCCGAGCCTCGTGAAGCAATCGGGGAAGGCCACGACGCAGGGCGGCATCGCGCCCGTGCCGATCAGACGGTCGAGCCGCTCCGGAACATTCTCGCCGAAATTCTTCCAGTTACTGTGCGCCGGACCACCGGCGGTGAAACCGACGAGATCGACAAGGAGCGGCAATCCCTCGCCCGTCGTGCCGGCCGGCACATAGACGTCGATGATCCTCTCGGTCGGATCACCCAGCATGTTGCTTTTCAACACCGCACTGTCGACCGTCAGGCGATGGACGGTACCGCGCGGCAAAGCGAAATCTTTACGCATCGAAGCCCCCTGGTTGGATCTGCCTATTCAACTCCAGAAGAGCGGCAAAGGCTAGCTCTCGCGCGCAATGCCTTCGACCAGTGGCACAAAGCGCACCGGGAGCAGCTCTTCCTGCGCATAGCCCTGCTCCGAGCGTGTGATGCGCACGAGGTCCTGGTTCATCGGCGTATCTGCCAGTGGTATGATCATGATGCCGCCGACGGCAAGCTGCTCCGTCAATGCAGGCGGCACTTCCTTCGCCGCGGCGGTGACAATGATGCGGTCGAAGGGCGCCTGGTTGGGCCAACCCTTGATGCCGTCGCCCACCATCTGCGTGACATTGTGCAGGCCCAGCGCCTTGAAACGCTCCCCCGCTTCGAGCGCGAGCGTGCGGTAGCGTTCGATCGTATAGACCCTGCGGCAGAGCGGCGAGAGGATGGCCGCCTGATAGCCCGAGCCGGTGCCGACCTCCAGAACCTTGCAGCGGTCGGTGAGCTTCAGCCGGTCGGTCATGAAGGCGACGACGAAGGGCTGGCTGATGGTCTGGCCGCAGGCGATGGGCAAGGCCTGATCGGCATAGGCCATCGGCTGAAACGGCGGTCCGAGGAACATTTTCGCGCGGAGTGCGCTCTATCGTTTCCAAAATCCTCTGATCACGGATGCCCTGGTTGCGCAGGGCCATGATCAGCTCGATCTTGCGATAGTCCTCGTTCACATCGTCTCCAGCGCCTTCCGTATCGGCTCGAAGGCGTCAAGCTGCGTGAGATTCATGTGGAGCGGCGTCACCGAGATGCGTTTCTCGAAGACGGCGCGCAGATCCGTGCCGGCCGGCGGGTTGCCCCGCTCGCGCTGGAAACCCAGCCAGTAATAAGGCTTGCCGCGCGTGTCGCGGCGCTCGTCGATGTGAAGGAGATTCTGGTCGCGTTTGCCCTGGCGCGTCACCTCGACGCCCGCCACTTCGTCGGGGCGGCAATCGGGGAAATTGATGTTGAGCAGCACGCCCGGCCCCAAAGGCAGCTCGACCAGCTTCTTCAGCACCGCCGCGCCATGGCGCTCGGCTACTTCATAGGTCAACGCCTCGCGGTTATGGATGCCGATCACCTGCGACAGCGCGATGGACCTGATGCCGAGTGTAGTACCTTCCATCGCCGCGGCGATGGTGCCCGAATAGGTCACGTCGTCGGCGATGTTCTGGCCACGGTTGACGCCTGACAGCACGAGATCCGGCACTTCCGGCATGACCTTGCGCGCCGCCATCAGCACGCAGTCGGTCGGCGTGCCGAGCACCGCGAAGCGGCGCTCACCGATCTTGCGCAGACGCAGGGGATCGGACAGCGAGAGTGAATGCGATGCCCCCGACTGCTCGGATTCGGGCGCCACGATCCAGATATCGTCGGAGATCGCGCGAGCGATCTTTTCGAGCGACTCGAGGCCTTCGGCATGGATGCCGTCATCGTTGGTCAGAAGAATGCGCATTGCTTACTTCGCCTTGATTGTCGTCTCGTTGTTCATATAGGGGCGCAGCACGTCGGGGATCGTCACGCTGCCATCCGGGTTCTGGTAATTCTCGAGCACCGCGATGAGGGCGCGCCCGACTGCCACGCCCGAACCGTTGAGCGTATGGACGAAGCGGGCTCCCTTGCCCTCCTTCGGCTTGAAGCGGGCATCCATGCGGCGCGCCTGGAATTCTCCGCATACGGAGCAGGACGAGATTTCGCGATAGGTGTTCTGGCCCGGCAGCCACACCTCGATGTCATAGGTCTTGCGCGCCGAGAAGCCCATGTCGCCGGTCGACAGCACCATGGTGCGGAACGGCAGATCGAGCCGCTTCAGCACTTCCTCGGCGCAGCGCGTCATGCGCTCATGCTCATCGCCCGACTGCTCGGGCGTCGTGATCGAGACCATCTCGACCTTGGCGAATTGATGCTGGCGGATCATGCCGCGGGTGTCGCGGCCCGCGGCGCCCGCCTCGGCACGGAAGCACGGCGTCCAGGCGGTGACGCGCAGAGGCAATACGTCCTCCTCCAGCAGTGACTCGCGCACCAGATTGGTGAGCGACACTTCGGCCGTCGGAATGAGCCAGCGCCCGTCCGTCGTGTGGAACTGGTCTTCGGCGAATTTCGGAAGCTGGGCCGTGCCGAACATGGTCTCGTCGCGCACGATCAAAGGCGGCGCCACCTCGGTATAGCCATGCTCGCTGGTATGGAGATCGACCATGAAGCTGCCGAGGGCACGCTCGAGCCGCGCGAGCTGGCCTTTCAGCACCACGAAGCGGGCGCCGGAAATCTTCGCCGCCGTCTCGAAATCCATGAGGCCCAAGGCCTCGCCGATTTCGAAATGCTGCTTGGCGCTGTTGAGGCGCCGGGGGTCGCCGACGCGGCGGATTTCGATATTGGCGGTTTCGTCGGCGCCGAGCGGTACGTCGTCGCCCGGGATATTGGGAATGGCGGCCAGCGTCTCATGGAGCTTCGCCTCGGCCGCCTTGAGAGCCTCCTCCTCGGCCGGCATGCCTTCCTTGATGCGGGCGACCTCGGCCTTGATCTCCTCGGCCTTGGCCTTGTCGCCCTTGCCCATCGCTTGGCCGATCTCCTTGGAAGCGGCATTGCGGCGCTCCTGGAGGGCCTGGAGCCTGGCGATCAGGCCGCGGCGGGTGTCGTCGAGAGCGATGAGCCCCGCAGCCTGGGCGGGCAGCCCGCGCTTGGCCAGTCCCTGGTCGAAGGCTTGCGGATTGTCCCGAATGAATTTGATGTCGTGCATGGCGATTCCTATGATCGCCGGATGCTATAATGCGCCCGGCGCCTCAGGCAAAGCCTGAACCACTTCTAGGAATTTAAAGACTTATCAGCCCGATTTGGCTTCTTCGGCCTCAGCCTTGGCAGCAGCTGCGGCGCGGCGCCTTTCGAGGAAGCGCACCGCCTGGACTGAAACCTCGTAAAGCGCCATCAGCGGGACGGCCATGGCGATCTGGGATATCGGGTCCGGCGGGGTCAGCACGGCGGCCACTACGAAGACGCCGACGATCGCGAATTTCCGGCCACTTCTCAACTGGTCATAAGAGAGCACGCCGATCTGGCCCAGCAGCGTCAGGATGACCGGCAGCTGGAAACACAGGCCGAAGGCCAGGATCAGCATCATCACGAAGTCGAGATAGGACCTGACATCGGGCATCAGCTCGACCGGCAACTGCCCGTCGCCGCCCGTGCCCTCGATCAGGCTGTAGAAGAACTTGATCGCCACCGGCAGCAGGAAGAAGAACACCAGACAGGCGCCGAGCAGGAAGAAGATCGGCGTGGCGACGAGATACGGCCGGAAGGCATTGCGCTCATTGTTGTAGAGGCCCGGCGCCACGAAGCGGTAGATCTGGATGGCGATGAGCGGAAAGGTGATGAACAGCGCGCCGAAGAAACCGATCTTCAGCTTCACCATGAAGAAGCCGAGCAGCTCGGTCTGGATTAGTCTGGCCGAGGCGCCGGTGCCCCATTCGAACGGCTTGACGAGAATATTGAAGATCTGGGTCGAGAAGGCGAAGCTCAGCACGAAGGCAAGGAAGAAGCCGATCACACAATAGATCAGCCGCCGGCGCAGCTCGATCAGGTGATCCATCAGCGGGGCTTCGGAGGCGTCGATATCAGCCTGGCTCATCAATGCACCACTGGCGGCGTTTCGGACTTGGCGGGCGTCACCTGAGGCTCGACCTTGGCCGGTTCCGCAGCCGCAACCGGTGTAGTGTCGGCCGGCTTGGCGCCGTTCTCGCCGAAGTATTTCTTGAAGTCGTCGTCCTGCTTCTTGAGATCGGCAGAGAGCTCTTTCGTCACTTGCGGGATCGGATTGGCGGCGGAGATCGAATTGATCTCCTTCTTGATGTCTTCGACCGGGTTCATGGTCTTGAGATTGTTGAGCTCTTTCTTGATGTCGTCGACGCCCGCCTCGCGCATCGCCTCATCGAGATGGCCCTGGAATTCGCGCGCCATGCCGCGCACCTTCTGCATGGTGCGGCCAAAGGCGCGCAACACCTTGGGTAGGTCCTTGGGACCGATGACGATGATCGCCACCAGGACGATCACCATCAGTTCGGTATAGCCGATGCCGAAGTCGAACATTGTGGCTCTGCGGCCCTTTTAATGAAAAGCCGCGCCTCAGCTCAGCTCTGGACCTTGTCGCCGACCTTGGTCTCGGTCGACTGCTCGAGCGTCTTGGTCTTGTCGCCGTCAGCATTGGCCTCGGTCGTATCGTCGGCCATGCCCTTCTTGAAGCTCTTGATGCCCTTGGCGACGTCACCCATCAGATCGGAGATCTTGCCGCGGCCGAACAGAAGCACGACAACCAGGATGACCAGAAGCCAATGCCAAATCGAAAGCGAACCCATTTACTGCTACTCCCTTGAACTTATTCAGGGCTTTCCAGCCCGCGTCGCGCGCACTATTGCAGAAAGGGTAAAGCGCCGCAACAAAACTGCCCACTTGTTAAGATGGGGATCGAACCCTCTAGATGGGGTTGGAACCATCGGCCGTAAAGACCAGAGCTTGGGCGGGATCGACAGCAAATGCGGTGCTCACACCTTGCCGCGGCGCCAAAGCGGCGGGCATGCGGATGGCGAGCGGCGCTTCCACACCCTTGAAAACGACCGTCAGCGCGTTGGCGTCACCGATGAAGCGGGAACTCAGCACGAATCCCTCAGGACCGAGACCTGACGGGCCCAGTGAGAAAGCCTGCGGGCGCAGCATGACCAGCACCGCTTCGCCATCGGCGCGTCCCGGGGCAGGAAAGCTTCCCACCGGCGTTTCGGCCAGACCGCCACGCACCCGGCCGGTGAGCTCGTTCATGTCGCAGAAAAACCGCGCCGCCTCCGCATCGGCGGGCCGGCTGTAGATTTCTGCCGGCGTGCCGGCCTGGATGAGACGGCCGCGCCGCATGAGAAGAATGCGGTCGGCAAGCCCCAGCGCCTCGACCGGATCATGGGTCACCAGCATCGCGGTGGCGCGGGTTTCCCTGAGCAGGGCCAGTGTCTCGGCCCTGACGCTGTCGCGCAGGCGCTGGTCGAGGCCGGAGAACGGCTCGTCCATCAGCATTACCTGCGGGCGCGGCACAATGGCCCGCGCCAGCGCCACGCGCTGCTGCTCACCCCCCGACAGCCGGTGCGGATATTCACGCTCATATTGGGCGAGCCCTACCCGCTTCAGCGCCAACCGCGCTTCCTTAAGGGCATCTGCGCGCTTCAGGCCGCGCAGGCCGAAGGCGACATTGTCGATGATGGAGAGATGCGGGAACAGCGCGAAATCCTGGAACATCAGGCCGATATTGCGCTTCTCCGGCGGCACGAAACGGCCATTGCCGGCCATCTCCTGATCGTCGATCAGCACGCGGCCGCTCTCGGGGCGCTCAATGCCCGCCGCGATGCGCAGGAGCGTCGTCTTGCCGCAACCCGATGGTCCCAGCAGACACACGATCTCACCCGGCCTCAGATCAAAGCTGACGTCTCGGACAGCCGGAATCGGGCCAAAGCTCAGGCTCACCTTGTCGAAGGTCAAGCGCCCGGCGAAGGTCGCCGCCGCCGTGCCGCGCGGGCCCCAACCCTGCGGCCGCGCCGTTTCGGTGGTTTCTGCCGTATTCATAGGGGCGGTGTACACTATCCGCCGGCCATCGGCCAAGAAGGCCGAGTATCACGGTCAGGAATTGGGCTCTTCCGGCTTGAGTTCCTCTTCATCCGCCGGATCGTCGGGCAAGCTCTCCTCGATCTCGGCCTCGAGCGGCTCAGGCATGGATGGTTCGCCCTCCTCCGCCAAGACCTCACCCTCTTCCGGCAGATGCATTTCGAGCGGCGATTCCTCGGTGCCGTCGAGCGGATCCTCATCCGGGGCCAGCTCATCCGACATCTTGGGAACCGGCATATCGAAGCCGGGCGGCATCGTGGTGTCGAGGAGCCCCGCGCCACGCAGCTCCTGCAGACCCGGAAGGTCGGCGATCTCGTTCAGGCCGAAATGCCCCAGGAAGGCCGGCGTCGTGCCATAGGTGACGGGCCGGCCGGGTGTGCGACGGCGGCCGCGCATGCGCGTCCAACCGATTTCGAGCAGCGTATCGAGCGTGCCCTTGGAAATGGCGACGCCGCGGATTTCCTCGATCTCGGCGCGCGTCACCGGCTGGTGATAGGCGATGATCGCCAGCGTTTCGAGCGCCGCCTTGGACAGACGCTTCTGCTCGACCGCCTCGCGCCGCAGAAGGAAGCTCAGATCGCTCGCGGTGCGCAACGCCCAGCGGCCGGCGACCTGGACCAGGTTGACGCCGCGATTGGCGTAATTGGCCTGCAGGTCCTCGAGCAGCGCGGGAAGATCAGCGCCTTCCGGCAAAGCGGCGGTCAGTTGTTCCGTGGACAGAGGTTCGGAGGCGGCGAACAGCAGCGCCTCGACGATACGCAGATGATGGCTGCGGTCGGCGCGCGGATGCATCGTCACGACATCACTCGTCTCCGGCATGGTCTCTTCCACCACCTCCACTACCGGCTCCTCGGTCTCAGCATCATTCGCAACTGGCTGTGGCCTTGTCATGACTTCCATTTCCTTCTCACGCGGCGCTGGCGCGCCGGCGCATGTAAATAGGCTCGAAGGCCCGGTCCTGCCTGATCTCGATCACGCCCTCGCGGGCAAGCTCGAGGCTCGCGGTGAAGCTCGAGGCGATCACCGTGGTGCGGCCTTCCGGTGTCGCGAAATAATCGGCGAGCCAGGTATCGAGGCTGCCCCAATTGTCCATGCGGCCGACCAGGCGTTCGAGAATCTGGCGTGCATCCTTGATCGACCACGCCTTGACGCGCTTGATCGTATAGGTGGTGTGGCGGGCCAGCTTCTGGCGCCGGTTGGTATAGGCCTTGAGCAGATCGATGAGATTGTCGGTGTATTCGACGCGGGTGTCGAAGACGAGCTTCTCCGGCTCGCCGCGCTCGAACACGTCGCGTCCCAACCGGTCGCGGGCCATGAGCTTGGCGGCCGCATCGCGCATGGCTTGCAGCTTCTGCAGCCGGAAGGACAGCTGGGCGGCCAGATCCTCGGCCGGCATTTCCTCATCGCCAGGGGCGCGCGGCAACAACAGCCGCGATTTCAGATAAGCAAGCCACGCCGCCATGACCAGATAGTCGGCGGCGATCTCCAGACGGCGCTGACGCGCCTGCTCGATGAAGGCGAGATACTGCTCGACCAGCGCCAGCATCGAAATCTGCGACAGGTCGATCTTGTGCTGGCGGGCGAGGTCCAAGAGCAGGTCCATAGGACCTTCGAAGCCCAGGACGTCGACGATGAGGGTCTCCTCATCGGCGGCGGGCTCAGGCACAGCCTCCTGGCGGACCGGACCTTCGCCGTCCGGCCATGTGGTTTCAGGTGTGTTCTCTTCGCTCGTCATCTTCGTGCAATCGCTTTCGTCCGCTTGTCGCAGAAAGCGGAGGTGATTCGCCTGCCCCAGAACAGATTATCCCCAGATTCCAAGCTTTTCGAGTAATCGCGCGATTTCAGCGCAAGCCGGCCTGCAAGCGGCCTGGCAATGACACTTTCTTGACGGCAGGCTCAGTTGCCACGCACCAGACAGTCGCGCTCGCCGCCGGCGATGAGCGAATCGCACACTTTGGAAGCTTGGGCCCTGGAGGCCATGGGGCCGACGCTGAGGCGATACCGGGAACTGCCGGCAACAGTCGCCTTGACGATACGCGGGTTGAAGCCGCTCAGCACGCCACCATGCTTGGCGCGCAGCCGGTCGAATTCGGCCTGGGCTTCAGCTTCCGAGCGGAAAGAGGCGAGCTGCGCCGTGAAGCCACCACCCGACGGCTTGGCCTTCTGGACCGGTTGCTGAGGTTCCGGCGCCGGGATCGGCTGCGGCTCGGGCGCCGGCGTGATCGCGGCAATCTGCTGCGGCTCGTTGCCGGAGGAATCGGCCTGGACGGCGTTCGGATCGGGGGCATTCGCCCAATTGCCGCTGGCGCCGGTGCGCACGGCATTTTCGGCGGCTTTGCCGGTCAGCTTGCGTTTGCCGGTCGGGCCGCTGCCGAGACTATTGAAGAAAGATTTGGATTTCTGCTCGCTCGCCGCGCTCTCGGTCGCTAGCGGTGCCGGCTCGGGTTGAGCGATCGGCGCCTCCTGGATCGCGACGGGCTGCTGGGCGGGAGGGACAAGAACGAGGGGCTCAACGGCGCCATCGGTGCCCGTATCCACGGCATCTTCGACGGCGGCTGTCTTCTTCACCGGCTTCTTTTCAGCCTTGAGCTTGGGCTTGGCAGGTGTCGGTTGGGGCGGAAGCTCTTCCGGGTTACTCACCACCTGCTCCGCCGCTGGCGGTGGTGCCGATGCAATCTGTTCCGTGGCCTTTGCAAGTTGGCCAGGGACCGGGGCCCCGCCATCGGCCGCGGTGGTCGAGGCGGGCTCCGGGGCCGGAGCCGTGTTTTGATCCACGGCTCCCATGGCAGCAGTCTGCTGGTTCGTATTGTTCTGCAGCGAGCCCTGCTGGTCGGTCGCTCCCGGCGGAGGCAGCGGCAGAGGCAGCGGCTCGCTCGAATTATCCTGCGTACCGCTCGACGGCGTCGGGAGAGGCGCGGCCTCCTGTCCCTCATTGCTGCCCGTCGGCTCGACCGCCTGGGGCTGCTCCTGCGTCGGCACGACCTGGTTCTGGTTGCCGTTCACCTCGTCATCGCCGAGGATCCGGTCATAGATCTGCTTGCGCTGGGCGTCGGTCGTCGGGTTCGTCCCCGGCGCGCTGCCCAATGTTCCGCCGGTACTCTCCGGCGCCGTCTTCGATGACGAGTCCGGCGCCTCGATGACCGGCACGTTGCCGTTATTCGCCTGGCCCGGGTTCTTCATATAGGTCAGGTAGTAATAGATGATGCCGCCGGTCAGGACGATGCCGCCGAGCAAAATCGCCAGAAGCCACGGCCAGGGGCCACGACGGCGGCGTGGTTCGGCTTCGTAGCCGCCTTCCTCATAGTCGCGATAGGCGCGGTTGTAATCCTGCGCCGAGGCGCGCCGGCGCTGCGGGCGCGGCGGTTCCTCATCCTCGAAGACCTCGTTGACATCCTCGTCATAGGCGGGCTGCGGAGCCTGCTGCTGACGGCCGCGCGCCGGGACCGGCGGGCGGCGGCGGTAGTCCGGCAGCGACGGTTCGAGCTCGTCGCCGTAAGACTGCTGCGACACCGGCGGCAGAGCCGGTGGGCGGCGATAGGAATCATATTCGCGATTGACCGGGGGCTGCGGCCGCGGTGGCGGCGGCAGAGGCGCGTCACGACGCGCCAGCGGGTCCTCGCGGTAGGCCGCGGTATCGGCATAAGGCCGCGACTTCGGCGTGAAGCCGCCGCCTGCCGGCGGGTCGAGCGAGCGATAATTCGGGGCCGGCGGCTGCGGCTGTGGCGGCGTGCCGTAACGCGGCTGAAAAGCCGGGCCGGCGGCCGGCGGCGGACTCGCCTGTGGCTTTGCCGGTTGCGGGCGCTGCGGCTGGACCGCGGCGTTGCCACCCAAGGCCGGACGCGGCGGGGTCAAAGGCGGCGGCGCCGCCCCTCCCGTCGTCTTGCCGGAGAAGGTCGGATATTCGCGCTCGGGCGGCGGCGGAGCTGCCGGCACGGTCTCGCGCTTGTCCTTAGCCAATTCCTCGGCCGAGAAGCTGAATTTGGGCCGTTCGGGCTGGGCCGGCCGCTGGCTCTGCGGCGCGGGCGCCGGCGGGGCGGCTTGTGCTTGTGCCGGAGGCGGCGTCATTGGCCGGACACCGCCGCGCGCTTGCGCAACACGCTGCTCGGCCAGCCGTTCGGCGGCCTGGCGTTCCGCACGCAGACGATCACCCAGGCCGGAGGCTCCCTGAGGCAAGGGCGCGACCGGACGCGGCTGCGGCTTGGGCTGAGCCAGGGGGGCCTGGGCCTGAGGCGCCTGCCTCGGCGGGACACGGGGGGCCATCGGCGCGGGGGTGCGCGGCGCCATCGGCGCCGGCCGGGTCACGGGCTGTTGCCCCTGTGCCGGCTGCGGCGCGCGCGGCGCCGGTTTCACCGGCGCGGCTGACGGTTTGAATTCATCTGAAATTTTGGGCATATCCTTGCCGGAGCTTCCCATGCCCAATCTTTCACGCCAGCGGGCCTTGCCGGGACTGTTCGAAGTATCTTGATCCATCCACCTGTTCCCGCGTCTACATTTCCTCTACGGGCTTCACTCCGAGGATTCCTAGGCCGTTTGCTAGAACATAGCGAATCACGCGCAATAAAGCGAGCCGTGCAAGGCTAGTTTGCATGTCGGAACCCAAAATAAATCTTAATTGCGGCGACTCTTTGCCCTTGTTCCAAAGGGCATGAAAATCGCTAGCCAGATCATACAGATAAAAGGCTATCCTATGAGGCTCGTGAGCCACTGCGGCGGCCTCGACAAGGCGCGGATATTCGCCGATCCGGCGGATCATCTGCAGCTCCGCCTCGTCGACAAGCCTTGAAAAATCGGGCTTCTCGGCGCTTTCGGCGAGCCCGCCGGCATTGCGGAAAACCGAGCAGATTCGGGCGTGGGCGTATTGCACATAGAAAACCGGATTGTCCTTCGACTGTTCGGTGACCTTCTTGAAGTCGAAGTCGAGCGGCGCCTCATTCTTGCGGTAGAGCATCATGAACCGCACTACGTCCGAGCCCACCTCCTCGACCACGTCGCGCAAGGTGACGAATTCGCCGGCGCGCTTCGACATCCGCACCGGCTCGCCGTCACGGAACAGCTTCACCAGCTGGCACAGCCGAACGACCACCTTGACGGTGCGGTTGCCGGCATTGGCGGCGCCGATCGCCTCCAGCCGCTTCACATAGCCCGCATGGTCGGCGCCCAGCACATAAACGAGCTCGGTGAAGCCGCGCAGGATCTTGTGGCGCGAATAGGCGATGTCGGAGGCGAAATAGGTATAGGAGCCGTCCGACTTGATGAGCGGCCGGTCGATGTCGTCGCCGAACTGGGTGGCGCGGAACAGCGTCTGCTCGCGGTCTTCCCAGTCCTCCGGCAACTCGCCCTTGGGCGGCGGCAGCCGGCCCTCATAGATCAGGTCGCGCGCCCGCAGATCCTCGACGGTGCGATCGACCTCGCCCGACGTATGCAACGACTTCTCCGAGACGAAGACCTCCTGGCGGATATTGAGCGTCGCCAGATCCTCACGGACGAGATCCATCATCATGGCGACCGCCTTGTCGCGCACGATCGGCAGCCACGCCGCTTCCGGCATGTCGAGCAGCGCCTTGTCGTGGTCGAAAGCGAGCGCCTGCCCCACCGGCTTCAGATAGTCGCCCGGATAGAGACCGGCCGGAATCTCGCCGATATCCTCACCCAGCGCCTCGCGGTAACGCAGAAAGGCGGAGCGGGCCAGAACATCGACCTGAGCGCCGGCATCATTGACGTAATATTCGCGGGCGACAGCATAACCCGCCCGGCTCAGAAGCTCGGCCAGGGCGTCGCCGAACACGGCGCCGCGGCAATGGCCCACATGCAGAGGCCCGGTCGGGTTGGCAGAGACATATTCGACATTGACCTTCTCGCCGCCGCCGATGGCCGAGCGGCCGTATTGATCGCCGAGCGCCAGCGCGGCGTCGAGCAGCTTCGGCCAGAAGGACGCCTTGAGGCGGACATTGATGAAACCCGGGCCGGCAATATCCGTGGACTGAATATCCGGGTCGCCGGCCAGGCGCTCGGCCACCAGCTGGGCGATGGCGCGCGGCTGCATGCCCGCCGGTTTCGCCAGTACCATGGCGGCGTTGGTCGCAAGATCGCCATGCGCGGCGTCGCGCGGCGGCTCGACCATCACCCGGCTGAGATCGAGCCCCGATGGCAGCTTGCCTTCCCGCGCCAGGGCGTCGATCGCGGCGCGAACATTGTGCTGAAAATGGGCGAAGAGGTTCATTTAACTCTACGAGCAATAAAGGTTTTCCGTCGGTCCCTGCCCTAGCGGATGCGCCGTCAAGCGTCAAACGACAGGACATGATCGACCGAGATGACACCCCGCATACGCGTGATGGCAATCGAGTGCAATGATTCCGGAGCCTTGCAGCTGATTTGCCGGCCTGTAGCAGACTTCTAGTAGGTGTTGACCAGCGGTTTCTCGCTCGTCGTGAGCCGGCGGATGAATTTGTGCATGTGCCAGTGGATGGCGCATTTCAGCGCGTAGATGCGCAGGAGCGACGGCTCGGGTCTGGCTTTGAGAAACTCCCAGAAGCGCCGGCGATAGATATGACGCAAGCCGCTATCGGGCACCTTGGCGAGCACGCGCAGCATCAGGCCGATCGATTCGGCCCAGAGCCGCATTTCATGCGCGCGGTGCAACCATGGATGAGTCACCGCATAATCCTTCCAGGCACGGTCGATGACGATGCCGCCGTCGCGATAGAGATCATCGACGCGGTCGAAATAGGCTTTGGGCTCGTAGAGCCCGGCCATCAGCCGCACATAACCCTGGCTCAGCTCGGCGCGGCTCATATTGACCGGATACACATTGGTACCGTGCGCGGGGTCGTCATCCTCGTCGAGCCGGCCGGCCGCCTTGAGACGGTCATAGAGCGGCGTGCGTGGAATGGCCGACAACATCCCCACCATCGCGGTCGAGATGCGCGCCTCGCGCAGGAAGCGCTCCTGGGCAGCGAAGATTTGCTCATCGTCATTGTCGAAGCCGAGGATCATTCCGGCCCACACTTCCATGCCGTGGTCCTGGATGCGCCGCACCTTATCGCTGAGGCTGCCGCCTTTGCGCAGGTTCTGCAGTTTCCTGGCTTCTTTCAGTGATTCCTCGTTCGGTGTTTCGATGCCGACGAAGACGGCGCCGATATTGGCTTCGACCATCAGCCGCATGAGCTCGTCGTCATCGGCGAGATCGATCGAGGCCTCGGTCACGAACATGAGCGGATAGCCATTGCGGCGCTGCCAGGCGATGACGTCGTGCAGCACCTCCTTGATCGCCTTCTTGTTGCCGATCAGATTGTCATCGACGATGAAGACGAGCGGCAGCTTCTGGGCCTTGAGCTGATCGAGCTCGGCCAGGACCTGGGCGGACGCCTTGACGCGCGGCCGCCGGCCGAAGATCACGATGATATCGCAGAACTCGCAGGTGAAGGGGCAGCCGCGCGAGAACTGCACCGAGCCGAAGGCGTAACGGTTCATCTTGAGGAGATCGAGGCGCGGCAGCGGGATCTTGCTGATGTCGGTCTTCTCCGCCTGCTCGTAACGCTTGCTGACCGTGCCCGCTTCCCAGTCCACCAGGAATTGCGGCCAGGTCTCCTCCGCCTCGCCGACGAAGATCACATCGGCGAGGTCGCCGAAGTAATCCTCCTTCACCGAAATCCACGGGCCGCCCACCACCGTATAGGCCTGGCGCCGCTTGAGCTCGGTCAGGATCTCGCGCATGCGGTGGCGCTGCACGATCATGCCGGTCAAGGCGACGATGTCAGCCTTGGCGCAGCGGTCGAAATCGATCGCCTCGACATTCTCGTCGATCAAGGTGATGCGGTGTGGCTCGGGCGTCAGGGCGGCGATCAAGGGCAGCGCCGCCACGGGCATGTTGGCGCGCTTGCCGAGCAGCGGCAACGCATGCTCCAGGCCCCAGAAGGAGATCTCGAATTTCGGGTTGATGAGGACGATATCGGCCATGGGTCTCTCCACGCGCGCCTCTCGCCTGGAAGACTACCGGATTTCGCGCCCCGTTGCTACCGGAACAACGGATCGAGATCGAACAGCTTCTTGTGTTGGTCCAGAGCGTAACGATCGGTCATGCCGGCAATGAAATCGCAGACCTGGCGGGCGAAGCCGCTCTTGTCGTCGGTGAAGGAATCCTCGCGCCAATCGGCCGGCATGAGCGTCGGGTCGTTCATATAGGCTTCGAACAGATCGCGGATGACCCGCTGGGCCCGTTCCATGATGGCGATGACCCGCTCATGGCGATACATGCGGTGCGACAGGAAGCTCTGCAGCACACGGTTCTTCTCCCGCATCTGGGCGCTGAAAGCGATCAACGGCGTTCTCAGCCCCCTCACCTCCTCGGCCGAGGACGGCTTGAAGGCTTTTATCTGTCTTCCGCTTTCCGCCAGCACGTCGGCCACCATCGCGGAAATGAGCCGGCGAACTGTCTCATGAATCATGCGCGGCCGTTCGAGCTTGGGATATGCCTTGAGCACCTGCCCGAGAGCCGCTCCAACCAGCGGATCGTCACCGAGATCGATGACGTCGAACAGACCGGCGCGCAGTCCATCGTCGATGTCATGGGCGTTGTAGGCGATGTCGTCGGCGATGGCCGCCGCCTGCGCCTCGGCCGAGGCGAAGGAAGCGAGCATCAGGTCATGCGCCTCGGCATAGTCGATGATGGCGGCCGGCAACCCCGTCTCGCGGTAGTGGCCCAGCGCGTGGCCCTCGCCATCGATCAGCGGCCCATTGTGCTTGACCAGGCCCTCGAGCGTCTCCCAGGTCAAATTGAGCCCGTCAAAGGCGGCATAGCGGCGCTCGAGCCGGGTCACGATCCGGAGGCTCTGGGCATTGTGGTCGAAGCCGCCGTGATGGCGCATCAGCCGGTCGAGTTCGCGCTCGCCGGCATGGCCGAAGGGTGTGTGGCCGAGATCATGCCCCAGCGCCAAAGCTTCCGTCAGGTCCTCGTCAAGCCGCAAGGCACGGGCGATCGAGCGGGCGATCTGGGCCACCTCGATCGAATGGGTCAGCCTGGTTCGGTAGTGATCGCCCTCGTGATAGACGAAGACCTGGGTCTTATGCTTGAGCCGGCGGAAGGCCGAGGAATGGATGATGCGGTCCCGGTCGCGCTCGAAGGGCGTCCGGGGCGGCGCTTCGGGTTCCGGCGTCAGCCGGCCGCGGCTTTTGCCCGGATCTGACGCATAGGGGGCCCGCATTTCCGCTCATGCCTCCCTGTTGACAAGCAGACCGGGGCGCACGACATATGTGACCATGACGGATACGGTTTCCATAACTTCCCGAGCGGCGAGCCGCATCAAGGACATCATGGCCGGCCATCCCGGTTCCGCGGGCTTGCGTGTCGCGGTTGAAGGCGGTGGCTGTTCCGGCTTCCAGTATGACTTCAAGCTCGACTCCCAACGCGCCGATGACGATCTGGTGATCGAGAGGGACGGCGCCACCGTTCTGATCGATTCCGTCTCGCTCGTCTATATCAACGGGTCGGAGATCGACTTCGTCGACGACCTGATCGGGCGCAGCTTCAAGATCAACAATCCGCAGGCCACCATGTCCTGCGGCTGCGGCACCAGCTTCTCCATCTGATCATGCAGAAACGCAAGATAGGCCGTTCGGACCTGATGGTCGCGCCCTTGGGTCTCGGCGGTAATGTCTTCGGCTGGAGCGCCGACGAAAAGGCCTCTTTCCAGGTGCTCGACGGCTTCGTCGCGGCGGGCTTCAATCTGATCGACACCGCCGATGTCTATTCACGCTGGGCCGACGGCCATGAAGGCGGCGAATCCGAAATCATCATCGGCAAGTGGATGAAGGCGCGCGGCAACCGCGCCAATGTCGTGCTCACCACCAAGGTCGGCTCGGAAATGGGCGCCGGCAAGAAGGGGCTCGCGAGCGGTTATATCAAAAGCGCCGTCGAGGCCTCGCTCAAGCGGCTGCAGACCGATTATATCGATCTCTATCTCTCGCATTGGGAAGACCCCGAGGCCGATCCCGCCGATACGCTCGGCGCCTATGCCGATCTGGTCAAGGCCGGCAAGGTCAGGGTGATCGGCAACTCGAACCATAGCGCCGCGACGATGCGCAACATGCTGGCGATCAGCGCCCGTCATGGCTGGCCACGTTTCGAGAACCTGCAGACTCATTACAATCTCTATGATCGGGCCGGCTATGAAGCCGAGCTCGAAGGCTTCTGCCGCGAGAACGAGATCGGTGTGACCAGCTATTTCTCGCTCGCCAAGGGCTTCCTGTCGGGCAAATACCGAAGCCCCGCCGATTTCTCCAAGAGCGCGGCTCGCGGTGATGAGATGGGCAAATATCTCAATGAGCGCGGCTTGCGTATCCTGGCCGCCCTCGATCAGGTCTCGAAGGACCACGGTGCCACGCCGGCGCAGGTCGCCATCGCCTGGCTGATCGCCCGTCCGAGCCTCGTCGCACCGATCGCCAGCGCCACCAGCGTCGCGCAATTGCAGGACCTCATCAAGGCGACGGCGCTTGATCTCACCTCATCCGAGATCGCACAACTCACCGAAGCGAGCGGCGCCTAAACACTCACGAGATCATCGATATCGGCATGGTGGGCGGATCCAGTCCGACAATGTCGCGCGCCACTTCCCTCATATCGTCATTGAGCTGATGATTGCGTCCAGCGAGACGTCGAACGAACGCCTGCGGAAGAGCCTTCACGTACATGTCGAGGTGGAGAACGGGAACGATCTCATCCGCTTCGCCGTGATAGAGAAACAAGGGTACATCACGCGGACAGCGCTCGGCCGCGTCCATGGGCAGCGCCACCTCGTCCCAACGCCAGAACTCGTGGTCGTGCCAAAAGGGCCCGGCGATGAGAAATACGCCGGCGATGGACAGCGTTGGACCTTGGTCAGTCAGGATTTTGATCAGAACTGAAGCCCCGATCGAGTGCCCCACGAGGATCGCGCCCTCGCCCATGTCTCCCGCCTCATCCAGGATGATGCGTTTCCAGCTCTTGTAGTCAGGCTCCCCTTCATGGGGCATGGCCGGATAACGAACCTCGTAGGCTGGACCGAGCCTGCCGCGCAGGTTTGACGCGAGCTTCGCATCGTCCCTGTAAGCACCTTCGCCGCCGCCCTGAATCAAGAGAACCTGATGTGACATCATAGGCCTCGCGGATGATCGGGATGAAAGAACCGCTTGCATTATTGCACTGGTTTGAGAAATTGCAACGAGGCCCCCGTCAGCAAACTGTAACAATCATCCCCTCCTGTTTGATGCTCACGATCCTGTGATAGGGTCGCGAGTGAGTCGTTAATGGGGGTTATCCTGGTGAGCATTCTACGCCGCGTCTTCGTGCTATTCGGCCTTCTCTGTCTCGGCGCCGTCACCGCCCAGGCGCAGGAGTGGAACACCGACCGGCCCGGCCGCGACATGCGCGACCTCGATCTCTCCGCCCCCGATTTCAATCTCTGCCGCCAGGCCTGCGACGGCAACAGCTCGTGCAAGGCCTGGACCTATGTCAATCCAAATGTCCAGGGCCCGAAAGCGCGCTGCTATCTCAAATCCGCGGTGCCGGATCCGGTCGCCAATAATTGCTGCGTGTCGGGCGTCAAGGCGAACGATACGTCTGATCGCGAAGATATCTGCCGCGATTACTCGGTGCGCGCGGTTCAGCAGAATGACGAGAATCTCCGCTTGCGCTGCAACTTCACCGGCGCCGGCTGGCAGTCGAACCGCGATCAGCATTTCAACTGGTGCATGACCGCGAGCCGCGCCGACCGCGAGCGTGAGGACCGCAACCGCGTCAACAAACTCGCCGAATGCCGCTCCGGTGGGGGTGGTGGCGGCGGTGGCGGCCGTGAGGACGAGTGCCGCGATTATGCCGAGGAAGCCGTGACCTCGGCGCGCGAAGCGCGCGATCTCGGCTGCGGCTTCTCCGGCCCGCGCTGGTCGCAGCGTTATGGCGAGCATTACAACTGGTGCCTCAGCGCGACGCGCGAGCAGGTACGCGCCGAGCGCACCGGCAGGGCTGCCGACATGCGCTCCTGCAGGGGCGGCACCGGCGGCGGCGGCGGTGATCGCGCCGAGGCCTGCCGTGATTATGCCGAGGAAGCCGTGTCGCAGATCGCCGATGCGCGCCGCCGCAATTGCGGTTTCTCAGGCGCCCGCTGGCAAGGCGGCTACAATGTCCATTACAATTGGTGCATGAGCGCCAGGCGCGGCGAGCGCGAAGCGGAATCGCGGGCGCGTACCGATGAGCTTCGGCGCTGCCGCTCGGGCGACAGCGAAGGTGATCGTGCCGAGGCTTGCGGCGACTATTCCCGCCAGTCCATGGCGCAGATCCGTGAGGCCCGCCGTCTCGGCTGCGGTTTCACCGGTGCGCGCTGGCAGCCGAGCACCACCGCCCACTATGAATGGTGCATGACGGTGCGCCGCGGCGAGCGCGAGGCGGAGTTGCGCGCCCGCGAACAGAGCCTCGATCGCTGCCGCGCCGATGTCGGCGGCGGTGGAGAAGACGATGCCGGCTGTGTCGACTTCGCCAACCGAGCGGTGCGCCAGTCGCAGCGCAACCGGGCGCTTCGCTGCGGCTTCGAGGGCCAGCGCTGGCGTCCTGATTTCGACACGCACTATTCCTGGTGTCAGTCGGCGCCGCAGCGCGCTCGCGTTCGCGAGGATGCGCGGCGTAACGAGCTTCTCGACATCTGCGCGGCGAAGCCCGACAAGGCACAGGAATGCCGGCGTTACTCCAATCTCTCGATCGAGCAGCAGCGCGCCAATCTGAGCGAAGGCTGCGGCTTCTCCGGACCGCGCTGGCACACCAATTACGAGGATCACTTCGTGTGGTGCATGGACGCCTCGGGCGGCAAGCGGCTGGCCGAGATCGCGGCCCGCGTCGGCGCCCTCCTCGCCTGCACGCGGTAAATTGTCAGCAGTCGCCTGAGCGAGCTTCTTCGAGGCTTGCTCAGGCGCGCGATCCCCGGCAAACAAGGCGCAGTTTCTTCTTTCTCCGAGTGCCCCATGCTGATCGCCACCTGGAACGTCAACAGCGTCAAAGCCCGTCTCGAAACGGTCACCGCCTGGCTCAAGGAAGCCGCGCCCGACGTCGTGTGCTTCCAGGAGCTCAAATGCGAGGACAAGGCCTTTCCGGCCCAGGCTTTCGAGGAACTCGGCTACAATCTCGCCGTCCACGGCCAGAAAACCTATAATGGTGTCGCCATCCTGTCGAAGCTTCCTTTCGACGAGGTGAAAACCAGGCTTCCCGGCGATGACGGAGACGAACAGGCCCGTTATGTCGAAGTGGTGGTCTCCGGCATCCGCGTCGCTTCGCTCTATCTGCCCAACGGCAATCCGGTGGCGAGCGACAAATACGCCTACAAGCTTGCCTGGATGGACCGCCTCATCGTCCATGCGAAGGGACTGCTGGCTTATGAAGAGCCCTTCGTGCTGGCCGGCGACTACAATGTCATCCCGCAGCCGATCGACGCCAAGAACCCGGCCGACTGGGTGAATGACGCGCTGTTCCTGCCGCCGACCCTGGCGAAATTCCGTGAGCTGATCAATCTCGGTCTCACCGAGGCGGTGCGCGCGCTCGATCCCGAGCCCGGCCTCTACACTTTCTGGGACTATCAGGCCGGTGCCTGGCAGAAGAACAACGGCATCCGCATCGACCATCTGCTCCTCTCGCCGCAGGCCGCCGACCGGCTGCAATCGACACGCATCGACAAACATGTACGGGCCTGGGAGAAGCCGTCGGACCACGTCCCGGTGCTGGCGCGGTTCGCGGCGTGAAGATCACGCCCGCTCATTCCGGGGTCTGATTGGCCTCGTCGTCGGCCGGATACTGGTCGGCCCAGACGGTGGCGCGCGCTTCCGCCTCCAGCCTTTCGGCCTCGCTCGTCTCGGCCAGCATCTTGTCGAGCTGGTCGTAAATGCCCGGCGCATCGCCCGGCCGCGTCGTCGAGCGGGCGAGCAGGTACCACATGATGGCGCGGGTGCGGTCGCGGCGCACCACGTCGCCCTTCCAATAGAGATCACCGAGGGCGGCTTCCGCCGGCGCATAACGCTTCTTCGCCGCCGCGAGCAGCCAGCGCAGCCCCTGCTCCGGCTGCTTGCGCATGCCCTGGCCGCGCAGCGCCATGACGCCCAGCGCATATTGCGAGGCCGGATGACCGTAGGTGGCGGCGAGCCGATAGATGCGGCTGGCGCGGTCGAAGTTCTGATTGACGCCCGCTTCCTTGCTGCCGGTGCGGTAGAAATCCGCGACCCGCACCAAGGCGTCGACCATGATGCGGAGCCGGTTCTGGTCGCCTTCCTCAGAATCAAAGGCGTCGGCGACGCGGCCGTAATAGGAGAAAGCCTTGGCATCGTCGCGCGGCACGCCGCGGCCCAGACGATACATGTGGCCCAGATACCAGTCGGCGACGATATTGTTGTCGTCGGAAGCGCGCTCGAAATATTTGCGCGCCTTGTTGAAGTCGCCGTCCTTATAGGCCCGCTTGGCCTTCTTCAGGTCGTCGGTCCAGAACGGGATGAAATCGAGGTCCGGCGTTTTGATGTCGGGCGTCGCCGGCAGGTAGGAGTAGAAATCGGAGGTCCAGCCGCCATCCTCGGCGCGGGCGGAATCGAGGTGGAGCGCGAGCCAGGCGGTGATCACCGCAACTGTCGCAAATACTCCACGCGCCCACATACTCGCGCGCCGATCATATATCGGCGTAGCAAACACCTTCGTGCAATCCTCCGGGATGGGTCACAGCACCGCTCACAGCGGGACCAACCTGCTGCGCATATTTCCATAGCGCGCCGGCTCCATAGCCATGTTCGCGCGGCTTCCAGTCCTTTTTACGGCGAGAAAGTTCCTCAACTGTGACATTCACTTCGAGGCGTCCCTCTTCGGCGTCGATGGTGATGATGTCGCCGTCCTTGATGAGGCCGATCGGGCCGCCGAGCTGGGCTTCGGGCCCGACATGGCCGACGCAGAAACCGCGGGTGGCGCCGGAAAAGCGCCCGTCGGTGATGAGCGCCACCTTGTCGCCCATGCCCTGGCCATAGATCGCCGCCGTGGTCGCCAGCATCTCGCGCATGCCGGGGCCGCCGCGCGGGCCTTCATAGCGGATGACCAGCACCTCGCCTTCCTTGTACTGGCGATTGGTCACCGCCGCGAAACAGTCTTCCTCGGTATCGAAGCAGCGGGCCGGGCCTGAGAATTTCAGATTCTTCATGCCAGCCACTTTGACGATGGCGCCGTCGGGGGCGAGATTGCCCTTCAGGCCGACGACGCCGCCCGTTTTGGTGATCGGGTCATTAGCCGGGCGCACGACGTCCTGGTCCGGATTCCACTTCACCTTGGCCATGTTCTCGGCGACGGTGCGGCCGGTGACCGTCAGGCAGTCGCCATGCAGGAAGCCATGGTCGAGCAGCGTCTTCATCAGGAGCGGAATGCCGCCCGCCTCGAACATGTCCTTGGCGACGTATTTGCCGCCGGGCTTCAGGTCGGCGATGTAAGGCGTACGTTTGAATATCTCGGCGACGTCGAAGAGATCGAATTTGATGCCGCATTCATGGGCGATGGCCGGCAGATGCAGCGCGGCGTTGGTCGACCCGCCGGAGGCCGCCACCACGGTCGCCGCGTTCTCGAGCGCCTTCAGGGTCACGATATCGCGCGGCCGGATATTGCGGGCAACGAGCTCCATCACCTTCTCGCCGGAGGCGAAACAGAAGGTGTCACGGATCTCGTAGGGCGCCGGCGCGCCACAGGAATAAGGCAAGGCCAGGCCGATCGCCTCGGCCACCGTCGCCATGGTGTTGGCGGTGAACTGGGCGCCGCAGGAGCCCGCCGAAGGACAGGCAGCCTGTTCCAGCGTCTCCAGGTCGGCATCGCTCATCCGGCCGACCGAATGCATGCCGACCGCCTCGAAGACGTCCTGGATGGTCACCGGACGGCCCTTGAAGGTGCCGGGCAGGATCGAGCCGCCATAGATGAAAACCGAGGGCACGTTGAGGCGGACCATGGCCATCATCATGCCGGGCAAGGACTTGTCGCAGCCGGCGACGCCGACAAGGGCGTCATAGCTGTGGCCGCGCATGGTCAGTTCGACCGAATCGGCGATGCATTCGCGCGACATGAGCGAGGCCTTCATGCCCTGGTGCCCCATGGCAATGCCGTCGGTGACCGTTATGGTGCAGAATTCGCGCGGCGTGCCATTGGCCGCGGCAACCCCGCGTTTCACCGCCTGGGCCTGGCGCATCAGGGATATGTTGCAGGGTGCGGCCTCGTTCCAGCAGGAGGCGACGCCGACCAATGGCTGATTGATCTGGGCCTGCGACAGGCCCATGGCGTAGAGAAAAGCCCGGTGCGGGGCCCGCTGCGGGCCTTCAGTCACATGGCGGCTGGGGAGTCTTGTTTTTGTTATGGTTTTTGCATCCATAGTCTGTCCGTGTCGCCGCCCCTGAATCCGGCTGATGTCCCATTTTGGGGCTGTCTTGCATCCCGACAGCCTTCCGGACATAGGGTTATTGGCAAAATTTGGCGGATGGAAGGTTGATTGTGGCAGGCTTTGCGGCTTACTTAACAAAAGCTCGCCCTGTGACATTTCTGCAACATTCTGTTACTTAAGCTTGTAGAGTTGGAAAACCGGTTGCAAGGACGGCGGGAAAACCATGAATTTCAAGGCAGTTGACGCGGCGGGGGCCGGCGCCGGCACCCCCATCTCCATCGAATATGTCGATAAACCGGGCCTCGGGCGGATCGCGCTCCTGAACGCCCTGCTCTTCGTGGTCACCCTGACCATTTACCGCTTCTGGGCGAAGACCAATGTCCGAAGGCATATCTGGAGTTGCGTCCACGTCAATGGCGAACCTCTGGAATATACTGGCCGCGGCGGTGAGCTGTTCCTTAGCGCGCTCATCGTCTTCGGGCTGTTCTTCCTGCCGGTCATCATCATCCTCATGGTGCTGCAGCTCTCGCTCGGGCCGGAACACCCCCTGCTGATCGTCTTCAACCTCCTCCTCTTCCTGTTCTTCCTGCTGTTCTGGGGCATGGCGCTCTACCGGGCGCGGCGCTACCAGCTGTCACGCACCTTGTGGCGGGGCATAAGGGGCGCCCTGGTCGGCTCGTCCTGGACCTATAGCCTCCTCTATTTCGCCTCCAGCCTGCTCAGCGGCATGACTCTCGGCTGGTCGACACCGGCGATGAATCTCAATCTTCAGGAACGGATGACCGGCGACATGCGCATCGGCACCATGCCGTTCCGCTTCCGCGGCCGGGCCGGACCGCTTTATGGCCCCTATGCCGTGTGCTGGGGCATAGCGCTCGTCTCCCTCATTCTCCTGGCGGCACTGATCGGCTTCGCCACCTATTGGTTTGGTGATTGGCTGAAGCTGGTCATTGACGACAAGCCCGGCGCCGCCTTCAGCATTCTCATCGTCTTCGCTGTCTTTGCCGGCTTCTTCATCTTCGGCGCGCTCTACGCCATGATCTGGGCGTTCTACACGGCGCGCGAGATCGCGATCTTCGCCTCCTACACCACGCTCGACCAGGCGCGCTTCAGGATCGCCGCCACGGGTTGGAGCCTGATCGGCCTCATCATCGGCAATCTGCTCCTGGTGATCTTCACGCTCGGCATCGCGACACCTTTCGCCCAGCAAAGGCTGGTGCGCTACTTCTGCAGTCGCATGTCCGTCCAGGGCACTGTCGATATCGACCGGATCATGCAGTCGCGCGAGGCGGTGGGACGCACCGGCGAAGGGCTCGCCGACGCCTTCGATGTGGGAGGCATCTGAGCATGCGGACCGATGCGCGCTTTTTCGACGGCGAGATCGCACGCGATCACGCTGTTTCTCTGGAACTGGTGCCGGACGGGCTCGCCATCGGGGGCCCGGACGTCACGCCGCGTGTCTGGAGTCTCGCCGGCCTCGCTGCCGTGGCGCCGATGCGCGCCGGCCACCCGCTGCGCCTCAGCCATGAGGCCTTCCCAGGCGCCCGGCTGGTCATCACCCAGGAGAGCTTTGCCCGCGAGCTCGTCCGCCTGTTGCCGCATCTCGCCGGCGGCCCCAATCTGAAACGCGCTGGCCGGCTGGCGGCGATCATCGCGGCGAGCGCTATCGCCGCCATCTCCGTCCTCTATCTCACCCTCTCCTATGCCCCGCAGTCTTTGGCTTTCATCCTGCCCGACAGCTGGCGCGATAATCTTGGCGACCAGGTCGAGGCGAGCTTCGCCGGCGACGGCAAGCTGTGCGCCGCGAGCACCGGCAACGCGCTGCTGCGCACGCTGAGCGCCCGCCTCAGGGAGGATAATCCCGACGCGCCACCCTTCGAGCTCAAGATCTACGATCTCGGCATGCTGAATGCTTTCGCCTTGCCCGGCGGGCGCATCGTGATGACCCGCAAGCTGATCGACGCCGCCCGCAGCCCCGACGAGGTCGCCGGCGTCCTCGCCCATGAAATCGGCCATGTCCAGCACCGCCATGCCGAGGCGCAGCTCATCCGCGCCATGGGCATCGAGCTCCTGCTCCAGGTCGTCTCGGGCGGCGGAGACTCGATCAGCGGTTTTGCCGGCCTGCTGGCTATCCTGCGTTATTCGCGCGACGCCGAGCGCGAGGCCGATTCCTATGCCCAGGACATGCTGGTCAAAGCCGCCATCGATCCGACGGGCCTCAAGCGCTTCTTCGAGGAGATCAAGAAGCTCGAGGGCAAAGGCGATTCGGGCGGCCTGTTCGGCACGATGACCGACATGATGTCGACCCATCCGGTGACCGATGAACGCATCGACGCTATCAAGCCCTTGCCACAAGGTGTCACGGCACGGCCGGTGCTGAGCGATACCGACTGGGCCAGACTCAAAAAAATCTGCGGCTAATCAGACGCTTAGCAGCGCCTCTTCATAAGACTGTTCAGATATGGCGTTCTTCAAAGGCGATGAACTGCTCGATCATCTCGCGCCACACGGCGACCGCAAGTTCGGGCTCGGCGTTGGCCGCGACGGCGAGCTTGCGGATATGAGCCAGCACTTCATCGATCCGGGCCGGAATACGCGCCGGCAGCTGTGCGGTGCGCTTGATCGCAATGACTTCCTCGACACAACGCTGGCGCTTGGCAAGAAGCGCCACGAGATCCGTGTCGATACCGTCGATGCGCCGACGCAGCTCGGCGAGCGCGTCAGCGGCTTTCTGCTGATGCTGATCGGTCATGGCAGAGCCATGCACTTTTCACCCTAAGGGCGCGATGTGTCCTTGCGACGCGGCTCAGGCATAATTACCCAGGGTCGCTCGCCCTGAAGATCCCGCGCCGTCTCGACGCGAATGGCATCGCCGTCGAAATAGAGGGCATGCGCGCCCTTGCGCCAGACCGAAAAGCGGTCGATGCGCAGCTGTACCGACCGGCAACGGCCGCGCAGGGGAAAGCCCGTGACGAGAATGTCCGCCTCGGCACAAGGCAGGGCCATGGCCGGCTCCTCCTTGCCGACATAAACCACCCGCCTGCCCTCGACTATCGCGCGGCAGATATCGCGTTCGCATGTCCATCCCGGACGGCGCACCGCCTCCGCCGGCTGCGCCTCATCGCCGTCCTGGCGCAGCCACTGATTCACCGCGAAGCGCCCCCGCCGCGCCTGAACCGGGACCATGTCGCCCTCCGCGCCACGGGCCGCCATGGTTTTCGCCGTTGCCTCAACATGGATATCAGGTGTCTCCCTCAACCATATGAATACAAAAGATATTAGCGAGATAATCAAAGCCGTGCCACGGACCGGACCACGGGTCAGGCACAGGACAATCGCCGCCAAGCCCAGCAGAACGGCGCTGAGCAGCGGCAGCGCCGGCACCATGCCTTGCGCCTTGGGCAAGCTCGCCACCCAGTCGGAAACGCCCTGCACCCAGATAAGGCCCCAGTCCATGGCGCGCAGCGGCCAAGCCTCGAGTCCCAAAGGCATCAAGAGGACAGAAATCAATGCCATCGTCATCACGAAAGACATGGCCAGAAACGCCAGGAGATTGGCGATCAGCCCGTAGGGCGCAAGGCGGCCGAAATGATAGGCGGCGGCGATCGATGACAGGCCGCCGGCCGCGAGCGAGGTGAAGGTGACGGCCAGCAGGCCGCGATAGCCCCAGCGCCACAAGCGCCCGACCGGACCATAGGCAGGCTCTTCCTCCTTGAGCCATTTGCTCCACACGTCATGGAAGGCGAGGATGCCCATGACGGCCAGAAAGGACATCTGGAAGCTCGCGCTGAGCGCCGCCTCGGGAAAGGCGATGAGGATGATCAGCGCGGCGATGGCAAGGTTGCGCAGCGACAAGGCCGGCCGGTCGCATAGGATGGCGATGAACATCACCGCCAGCATGATGTAGGAGCGCTGCGTCGCCACCGATGCATCCGCCAGGATCATATAGGCGAAGCCCATCGCAAGCCCGGCCACGGCCGCCCATTTCTTGATCGGATAGGACGTGGCGAGCGCCGGCCACAGCGCCAGCACGGCGCGCACCAGCCAGAAGCACATGCCTGCCACCAAGGTCATATGCAGGCCCGAAATGGACAGGATATGCGCCAACCCCGATGTTTGGAGGCTGTCATTCACCGCGCGCGGAATGCTGCCCCTTTCGCCAGTGATCAACGCCTCTGCGACACCGCTGCGCTCAGGCGGGATCACCGCGCGGATACGCTCCCCGATCGCATCGCGCAGATCCTGCACCGCGGCCTTGAAGCGCAGGCGCCAGGATGCATCGCTGCCCTCGATCGCAATGTCGCCATAGAGACGGCCGGTCGCGCCGATGCCCTGGAACCACAAGGTCCGGCCGTGATCATAGCCACCTGGGATGACCGGCGACGGCAATGGGAAGAGCTGGGCCTTGGCCTTGACCACCTGCCCCGGCCGCAAGCGCGTCCCGCCGGACAGGGTCAGGCGCGCCACGGACGGCAGGCGGGTGACGCCCTTGCCCTCGAGTGTCAGGATGCGCAGGACCACCGCCCCGCGTGTGGGGCCGCGCAGCTCGAAGTCCTCGACCACGCCGGTCAGCATGACCTCACCGGTGGGGGCGCGGATTGCCGGGCTCGCGACCCATTCGGTCCGGAGCTTGGCGAGACAGAAGCCCACAAGCACCAGCAGCAGGATCGTCGCGACAAGGCCGCGCTTTATCCGGACCAGCCAGAAAAGGAGCGCCAGGAGCAAAAGGATCACTCCCAGGGCCCATGCCGGCGGCTCGCGCGGCAGGGCGAAATAGCCCCAGATGCCCGCCATCAGACAGACCGGTGACCACAGGAAGAAGGTGCCGGACTGCCGGGCGACAAGGGCACCCAGCCTGGCGCGCCAATCCGGCCTTGCGCCTTGCTCCGCGCCGACATCCTGGACCCAGTCCGCCACGCACCGCCCCTTACACAGGCCGGGGCTCTATGCTAAGCCCCGCCCAACATCCCGAACCCCATATTTGCCAAGAAAGGCGGCCATGTCATCGTCCGTCATCACACGTTTTGCTCCCTCGCCCACCGGCTTCCTGCATATAGGCGGCGGGCGCACGGCTCTGTTCAACTGGGCCTATGCCAAGAACAAGGGCGGCAAGATGCTGCTGCGCATCGAGGACACCGACCGTGAGCGCTCCACGCCTGAGGCGGTGGATGCGATCCTGGACGGCCTGACCTGGCTCGGGCTCGATTGGGACGGCGAAGCCGTGTCGCAATACGCGCGTGCCTCGCGCCATCGCGAGGTGGCCGAGATCCTGCTCGCCAAGGGCCATGCCTATCGCTGCTACTGCAGCCCCGAAGAGCTGCAGGCGATGCGCGAGAAGGCTGAGGCCGAGAAGCGCCCGGTTCGGTATGACGGCACCTGGCGCGACCGCGATCCCGCGACCGCGCCGCAAGGCGTCAAGCCGGTGATCCGTTTCAAGTCGCCCCAGCAGGGCGAAACGGTGATCGATGACCATGCCCAGGGCCGCGTCGTGTTCCAGAACAAGGAGCTCGACGATCTCATCATCCTGCGCTCCGACGGCAATCCGACCTACAATCTCTCGGTCGTTGTCGACGACCACGATATGGGCGTCACCCACATCATCCGCGGCGTGGATCATCTCACCAATGCGGCGCGCCAGACGCAGATCTACAAGGCGATGGGCTGGGACGTTCCAGCGATGACGCATGTGCCGCTGATCCATGGGCCGGACGGCGCCAAGCTGTCGAAGCGCCATGGCGCGCTCGGCGTCGAGGCCTATCGCGCCATGGGCTATCTGCCGGCGGCGATGCGCAACTATCTCGCCCGGCTAGGCTGGAGCCATGGCGACGACGAGATATTCTCGACCGAGCAAATGGTCGCCTGGTTCGACCTCGATGCGATCGGCAAGTCGCCCTCGCGCTTCGACTTCGTCAAGCTCGAGAATCTCAACGGCCACTATATGCGCAGCACGCCCGATGCAGAGCTGCTCGCGGCATTCCTCGCCTTCCTGCCGCATGTCGCGGGCGGGCCCGAAATGCTCGGCCGCATCGATCCCGGCATGAAAGCGAAATTGCTGCGCGCCATGCCGGGTCTCAAGGAACGCGCGAAAACTCTCGTCGATCTGATGAAGAGCGCGCAGTTTCTGTTCGCCGACCGCCCGCTGGCACTCGATGACAAGGCACGGCAGATCATGACGGATGGCGGCGTCGCCGCATTGACGGCGCTTCTGCCGGTGCTCGAGGCCGCGGAGTGGAATGTCCAGAGCCTCGAGGCGGCCGTCAAGGCGCATGCCGAGGCAACCGGCGCCAAACTCGGCAAGCTGGCGCAACCCTTGCGCGCGGCGCTCACGGGAACCAGCACGTCACCAGGTATCTTCGACGTGCTCGATGTTCTCGGCCGCGATGAGTCATTAAACCGTATTGCGGATGCCCTTAAGTCCGGTTGACCGTCATGGTGCACTGCAATAAACTTTGCTCACATAACGGATAACGGCAGGGACAGAAGATATGACAACAACAGCCGCGACCAAGAAAACCGAAGATGTGGCGCAGAGCGCCACCCTCACCATAGACAACAAATCGTATGATCTGCCGGTCCGCAAGGGAACGGTCGGACCCGACGTCGTCGATATCGGCCATCTCTATCGCGATGCCGGCGTGTTCACTTACGATCCGGGCTTCACCTCGACGGCGGCGTGCGAGTCCGACATCACCTATATCGACGGCGATGCCGGCGTGCTGCTTTATCGCGGCTATCCGATCGACCAGCTCGCTGAACATGGCGACTTCCTCGAGACCTGTTACCTGCTCTACTACGGCGACCTGCCGACGCCGGCGCAGCGGCGCGAATTCGAGCATGCGATCACCATGCATACGATGATCCATGAACAGATGAGCCGCTTCTATCAGGGCTTCCGGCGCGACGCGCATCCGATGGCGGTCATGGTCGGCGTGGTCGGCGCGATGTCGGCCTTCTATCACGACTCGACCGACATCAACGATCCCAAGCAGCGCGAGATCGCGTCGCGGCGCATGATCGCCAAGCTGCCGACGATCGCGGCGATGGCCTTCAAGTATCATATCGGCCAGCCCTTCGTTTATCCGAAGAACGAGCTATCCTACGCCGCCAATTTCCTGCGCATGTGCTTCGCCGTGCCGTGCGAGGAATACAAGGTCAACCCGATCCTGGCGCGCGCCATGGACCGCATCTTCATCCTGCATGCCGATCACGAGCAGAATGCGTCCACCTCGACGGTGAGGCTCGCGGGCTCGTCAGGCGCAAATCCCTTCGCCTGTATCGCCGCCGGCATCGCCTGCCTGTGGGGCCCGGCGCATGGCGGCGCCAATGAGGCGGCGCTGAAGATGCTGGAAGAGATCGGCGACGCCAACAAGATCCCCGAATTCATCTCCAAGGTGAAGGATAAGAGCTCGCATATCCGCCTGATGGGCTTCGGCCATCGCGTGTACAAGAACTACGATCCGCGCGCCAAGATCATGCAGAAGACGGCGCATGAGGTCCTGGGCGAGCTCGGCATCAAGGACGACCCCCTGCTCGACGTCGCGCGCGAGCTCGAGCGCGTCGCCCTCAATGACAGCTACTTCATCGAGCGCAAGCTCTATCCGAATGTCGACTTCTATTCGGGCATCATCCTCCGGGCGCTCGGCTTCCCGACCAGCATGTTCACCGTGCTCTTCGCGGTGGCGCGCACGGTGGGCTGGATCGCCCAGTGGAAGGAGATGATCGAGGATCCGTCACAGCGCATCGGCCGGCCGCGCCAGCTCTACACCGGATCGCCGCAGCGTGATTATGTGCAGATGAGCAAGCGCGGCAAGTAGCCGCCCTTCAGATCAGAATAATGATGGCCGGGTCGAAAGCCCGGCCATTATCTTGTGAAGACGGACGAACCGCCCGATGCTCGCGATCCCGCTCCCCTTTGTGATAGCGCTGCTGCTGGTCATCCTGCTGCTCCGGATGCTCGCTCAGGGAGAGACCATCCTCAGGCCGGCGCCGATCTTCACGGGCGCCTGCATTCTGCTGGTCACGGCAGTCGGGTTGCGCTGGACGGTCGACCTTCAGATGGTGCGGTTCCTCCAGCCGGTCGCGGCGGCTCTGCTGCCCCCCATTGCCTGGTTCTGCTTCTCAGACCTCAGGCATGCGTCGGCTCGCGCAAGATGGCTTCACTTTCTGCCGGCAGCGCTGATCCTGATCCTTTCGGCGACATGGCAAAGCTGGCACCCGCCGATCGATCTTCTGCTCACCCTTTTGTACTTCGCCTACGGTGCCGCCCTTCTCTACCGCGCCTATGCCGGAGTGGACAGTTTCGAGGACGCGCGCCTCACCGATGCCGCCGGTGCGCAAAAGGCGGCCATGCTGGCGGGATGGTTGCTGATATTCTCAGGCGCTGTCGATCTCCTGATCACCTTCGACTTTCTCCTCTACCAAGGCGGCCATGCCGCCACGATCGTCGGCATCGCGAACATCGTCGTGCTTCCGGTGCTGGCCTATGCGATTGCGATCATCGGACGGAGCGTTCCGGATGCGCGTGCGCCTCAGGCCGCGCCCGCGAGCCCTGAAATCATCACGGCGCCACCGGATGATGCAAGGATCATCGGCGCGATCGAGACGATCATGCGGGACAAGAGCTTGTTCCGCGATCCTGACCTGACGCTGACTCGCCTGGCGCGAAAGCTGGGCATTCCGGCGCGCCAGATCTCGGCCGCCGTCAATCGCCTCGGGCGCAACGTCTCGCAGCATGTCAACGAATACCGGATAAGGGAAGCACAACGCCTGCTGGGAGAGACCGAGCTGACGGTCACTTCCGTCATGTTCGAATGCGGCTTCCAGACAAAGTCCAACTTCAACCGCGAATTTGCGCGCGTGACGGGTATGACCCCGAGCGACTATCGCCGCTCGGGCAATGCTGACTATTCGGCCGGAAGGGTCGTGGCCAGAAAGCCGATCACGAGATAGGCAACCTCGCGATGGATTTCCTCACGGCTGCGCGTGCCGCCATCCTTGCAGGCAATGCCATTGCCGGGCTCTTCTTTCTCGATGAGATCCGCGGCACCTGGCTTGCAGAGCCCCATGAAGCTGAAATGCATGGCATCAGGAATTTCCACGTAAGTCGAAGATGGTTTCGCCAGATGATCGGCGAGGTAGCCTGATTCAAGCCTGGGCGGCAGTCCGCCGATATCGATGCCGGCCGCGACCACCAGGGACGGCACCCGCAGCGCGGCGAGGCTCTCGGGCGAGAAGCCCCTAGCCAGGCCCAGGTCCAAGGACACGAAGGCATTCAGGCGGGGGTCGCTCATATCCCGCTCAATTTCAGGCCGGCCGAGCCCGAGCCCGTCCTTGAGGGCGCAGGCGCGAGGACTGGTGTTGTTCTGGCAGTCCTTGGCAAATCGCGCGGCGTCGAAGCGCGCACCGGCCAAGGCGGCAACCGTCCAGCCCCCCAGTGAATGGCCGATAGCAGCAACCCGCTTGGTATCGACATTGCCGGCGAGGCCGGAATCGCGGGCCAGGCCGTCGATGATCCGGCTCAGATCGCGTGGGCGCTCCCACAATCTGGCCGCCCGCGCGGGATCCTGATCGAATGTCGTCGTGCCGGGATGATCCGGCGCCGCAACGACATAACCGCGTGCCGCGAGATCCATGGCCAGCCAGCTCAGGTTGCGCCAGGTGCCGCCATAGCCATGCGACAGCAGGACGAGCGGGCGGCTTCCCGACGCCGGCGCGGCGTCACGGAGCACTGGTACGCCATGGAAGGCGCGATTCTCGCCGACAATGGTCGCCTCGCCCGAATTCCCGGCGGGATACCACACGCTCACATGCAGGGGCCGTGCCCCGTCCTTGTCCAGGATGGTTTCGCGAAAGCCGATGGCATCGGCGGCGTGGGCGAATGTCGCGGCCAACAGCCAGAGCCCGACAGTGCATAGTGAAAGCTTGATCATGAGAGCCTCGCTTTGAAATGAGCATGGCTTTCATGATCGAGGAATGAGGCTCCAGAGACCTCGAACGCGATCCAGTACGCGGAAAATGACGGCAGTAGTGCCTACTGGCCGCGCTCGTTCATCAGCATGGCGCCGATCTCGGCCTCGGCCACCTTCTTGCCGTCGACGATCGCCTCGGCCGCATAGCGCCAGACCGGCGGGCGGCGCTGGATCAGCTTGACCGGGAAACGCACCGTGTCGCCCGGCACCACCGGCTTGCGGAAGCGCGCCTTGTCGATCGACATGAAGAACACCAGCTTGCCGGCATGCTCATCGCCCAGGTGATTGAGCACCAGGGCGCCGGCGGTCTGGGCCATGCATTCGATGAGCAGCACCCCCGGCATGACCGGCCGGCCCGGGAAATGGCCCTGGAAGAAGGGCTCGTTCATGGTCACATTCTTGATGCCGACGCCCGATTGCTCGCCGTCGAGATCGACCAGCCGGTCGATCAGAAGGAACGGATATCGATGCGGCAGAAGCTGCATGATCCGTCCGATATCGGCGCTCCCCAGCGCTCTTGATTCCCCAGTGTCAGGCATGCCGTACATCCTCAAACGACAACGGACGGCATGCTCTGCCGTCCGTTGCAACCTTTATAGCTTTGCCGAAGCTCAGTCTAGAAGCGCGTGCCGACCGAGAAGCGGAACAGTTCTTCCTCGTCATAGTCGGCCTTGACGAGCGGATAGGCCACGTCGACCCGGAGCGGACCGAAGGGCGACTGCCAGATCACGCCGGCGCCGATCGACAGGCGGAACTCCGGAGTATCGTGAACTTCGCACTTTGGCTCACTCGGCTTGCCGGGAGGACAGATCGTGCCCGCTGCCGCGTTCATCGACTGCTCAGGCGCGCCGAAAACGGTACCGAAGTCGGAGAAGACCGCGCCTTCGAGGCCGAATTCCTCCGGCAGGCCGAGCGGGAAGGTCGTCTCGACCGTGCCGATGGCATAGGTCTGGCCACCGATCGCGTCCGAATCGCCGCGGGTATTGTCCATGCGCGGACCCACGCCACCGCGCTTGAAGCCGCGGAACGAGTCGGAGCCCTTGAAGAAGCGATCCTGGATCGGAATGTCGTCGCTGGTGAGCGCTTCCATATGACCGGCATTGGCCTCGAGCTTCAGAACCACGCCGTCGAACAGCAGCGGCATGAAGTAATAGGCCGAGGTGTCAAGGCTGGCATAATAGACGTCACCGCCGAGGCCCGCGACTTCAACCGTGCCCTTGCCGCGGAAACCCTTGGTCGGGCGCGACGGGTTGTCGAGATCGTCATAGACATAGGCGCTGGCGACCGACGACTTCCAGGTCACGCCTTCCGAGTCGAGGATGGCGGGCGACACGTCGGCGCCGTCATCGATGGTGATCTCGCGGCGGGCCAGCGTGTATTTGAAGCTGAGCGACTGCCATTCGTCGAGACGGAAGCCCGTGCGCAGCGCGCCGCCATAGCGGGTGCTGTCATAGCTCGTCGTGTCGGTATCGCTCGACCGGGTGGCGAAGAGATCGACGCCCGCCGACAGCGGCATATCGAGGAAATACGGCTCGGTGAAGCTGAAATCGACCTGCTGACGGTCCCAACTCAGCTGGGTGTCGAGGCGGACATTCTGGCCGCGGCCGAGCAGGTTGCGCTCGCTAACGCTGATGCCGCCGATGACGCCGTCCGAGGTGGAATAGCCGGCCGTCAGGTTGAGCGAGCCGGTCGACTTCTCGACCACTTCGACGATCAGCACAACCTTGTCGGCCGCCGAACCCGGCTCTTCGCGCATGTCGATCTTCTCGAAGAAGTCGAGAGCGGTCAGACGGCGGCGGCCACGTTCGACCAGCACGCGGTTATAGGCATCGCCTTCGAACAGGCGGAGCTCGCGGCGGATGACCTCATCGAGGGTGCGCGTATTGCCGATGATGTCGATGCGCTCGATGTAAGTGCGCGGGCCTTCGGTGATGTTATAGGTGATGTCGAGGGCGCGGTTCGGCTCGTCCTTCTTGATGTCCGGCTCGACCTTGGCGAAGGCGTAGCCCGCCTTGCCGGCCTCGATCGTGATATTCTCGACCGACTTGTCGACCTTGGTCGCGTCATAATCCTCGCCGGGGCTCAGCTGGACAGCCTTGCGCAGCTGATCTTCGTCGAGATTGGTATCGCCCTTGTTCACGGCGACGCTGTTGACCTTGTAGAGCGGGCCCTCTTCCACCGTGAAGGTGATGTAGAAGCTCTCGCCATCGGGGGCCAGCTCGGCATCGGCCGAAATCACCCGGAAGTCGGCGAAGCCGTTCTTCAGGTAATAGCGGCGGAGCAATTCCTTGTCATAGTTCAGCCGGTCGGGGTCATAGCGGTCCGAGGTCGACATGAACTTCCACCAGGCGTGTTCCGTGGTGGTGATTGCCGACCGCAGGTCGCTATCGCTGAACGCCTCGTTGCCGACGAAGGTGATGGCCTTGACCTTCGTCTCGGCGCCTTCGGTGATCTCATAGATGAGGTCGACGCGGTTCTGGGGCAGACGAATGATCTTGGGCTCGACGCGGGCCGAATAGAAACCCGACCGGCGATAGACGGCGATGATGCGCTGGACGTCGCTCTGCACCTTGGCGCGCGTGAACATCGTGCGCTCTTTGAGCTCGACTTCCTTTTCGAGGTCCTTGTCCTTGACCTCACTGTTACCTTCGAAATTCACCCGGTTGATCATCGGGTTCTCTTCGACGACCACGACAAGATTATTGCCGCGACGGAAGATCCGGACATCGGAGAACAGGCCGGTCTGGAACAGGGTCTTCAGCGATTCGTCGATCTTCTCGGAATCGAACTGGTCCCCGGCACCGATCTGCATATAGGAGAGGACGGTTTCCGCCTCGATGCGCTGATTGCCTTCGACGATGATGCGGCCGATGGTCTGAGCCTGGGCAGCCGACGCAAAACCCTGAGGCGCCATGACTGGCAGGGCGAAGGACAACACGCACGCAAAAACCGCGACGATGACTGACTGGTAACGCATCCCTTGTATTCAATCCCCTGCTACGCGTAGTTCCCGAAGAATCCCCTCACCCGGGGTGCTTTTTACGCTCTTTCCGAGTGAATGCAAATGAAGATTTTTGCCTTATTTCAATAAGCTAGGTTTCTCGCGGCCCTAATGACATCGTTGATATTTCCCACCAGCATGATGAAAATCACCACCGCAAAACCGATCCGGAAGCTCCATTCCTGAGCCTGCGGCCCCAATGGTTTACGGCGGATCGCCTCCAGCGCGTAGAACACCAGGTGGCCGCCATCCAGCATTGGAATAGGAAACAGGTTAATTAATCCGATACTGACCGAGAGCACCGCGATCATATAGACAAGGACGACAAGCCCGACCTGGGCGGCGTCCCCGGTCAGCTTGGCCATGGTCCCGACACCCCCCAGCTGCGAGACGCTGTCGCGACCGGCGAACAACCGGCCGACATATTGCAGCGTTCCCACCACAATGCGCTCGATCTCTCCACCGGCCATGCTCAGGGCGCGTGGCAGCGACACATTGTGAAGATTCGAGGGATTGTCACTCGGCCGGGCGCCGATCCGTCCAATGGTGATCTCGCCGAAAAAGCCCCTGTCCTCGACGGACGCCTGGGGAATCACGGTCAATGTCAGCGGGCTGCCGGACCGGTCGATATCGAAACGCAGGCTCTTGCCGGCGCTCTGGCTGACGATGGCGACAATGTCGGTGAAGCTCAACACCTCTTCGCCATCGATCTTGAGAACGGTGTCATTGGGCTGGAATCCAGCTTCCTGGGCGGCCGACTTGGGCATGATCTCGCCCAACTGCGGCCCGAGCACCTTATCGCCCATGAAGTAAACGGCGAACAACAGGAACGCCAACACGAAATTCGCCGCGGGGCCGGCCGCGACCACGAGTGCACGCTGCCAGATGGGTTTGCCGTGGAATTCGTCGGGCTTGGGCGGTGATTCCGGATCAGGCATGCTCGCCGCATTGGCGTCGCCGGCAAATTTCACATAGCCGCCAATCGGCAGCCAGCCGATCTTCCAACGCGTGCCGTAGCGGTCATGCTTGCCCCAAATCTCGCGGCCGAAGCCGATCGAGAAAGCCTCCACCTTCATGCCGCACAGCCTGGCCACTTTGAAGTGACCGTATTCGTGGATGAATACGATGACGGTCAGCGCGACGAGCAAAATGACGGCATAGGTGCCGTAGGAGAATACGGCTGCCGGTAAGGTGGCGAGAAAATCCATCATAAGTTCCTGTATCAAATGCCCGGCACGCCTGCCGACACCGCCAAAATCCGTCCCAGTTAAACCCTTGGGCTAAACCGGCTATTAACCACGAAACCCTGTCATTGCGACAACATTTCGGCAGTCTATGGTTAGCGGCCAAAAAGTTCGTTACCGGCGCCGATATATCCCGAAACGATGACGACGGCGGCCAGCACCAATGAGGCGGCGACGAGCCCGTCCACCCGGTCGAGAACGCCGCCATGCCCGGGAATGAGGCGGCCCGAATCCTTCACCCCGTAATGGCGCTTGAGCGCCGATTCGAAGAGATCGCCGATCTGCTCGACAATGGCGAGCACCCCGCCCAGGAGGCCAAGGACGATGACATCGGCGAGGCCGGCGCCATAGGCGACCGCGGCCCCCGCGGCGGCGGCACCGACCACGGCGCCCCACAGGCCGGCCCAGGTCTTCTTGGGTGAAATCCGGGACGCAAGCTTCGGTCCACCGATGACCCGGCCGGCAAAATAGGCGCAGATATCGGCCGCCCAGACCACCGCGAAGAGCCACATCATGGCGAGCATGCCCGCCTCGTTCTCGCCCCTCAGAATGACGAAGGCCATGGCCGGCAGGCCGATATAGGCGACGCCCGAGACGACCCAGAGGCTGAGCCGCCGGTGCTGGGCGAGCGCCAGAAGGAGGCTCAGGACCCAGATGACCGCGATGACGGCGAGCGCTACATGCCAGCCATTCGATAGCGGCAGGAAGGCACCGGACAAAGCGGCGGCCGCGTGCAGCGCGAATTGCGAGGAACTGCGCTCATGGACGATATTGGTCCATTCATGCGCCATCATGACGCCGAGCAGCGCCACCAGAAGGTGAAACCAGGCGTCGCCCACCCACACATCGACCAGCACGGCGGGAATCAAGACCGCCGATGACAGGGTGCGGATGCCGAGATCGCGCCAATTGACGCCCTGGGGCGCGCCGGTCGTCTCGGCCATGATCAGGCCGACTGCGCCTGGAGCCCGCCGAAGCGCCGCTCACGCGTATGGTATTCGGCGATGGCGCGCTGCAGCGTCTCGCGGCTGAAATCCGGCCAGTATTCGTCGACGAACACGAACTCGGTATAGGCGCACTGCCAGAGCAGATAGTTGGAAAGACGCTGCTCGCCGCTGGTGCGGATGAGAAGATCGGGGTCGGGAACGCCTTCGGTGGCGAGGAAGCTGCCGAACAGTTCCGGCGTGATGCTGTCGGGCGCAACCCGCCCTTCCTTGACCGCGATGGCGAGATCGCGGGCGGCGGCGGTGATTTCCTGGCGCGAGCCATAATTGAAGGCGACGATGAGAGTGAGGCCGGTATTGGCCCGGGTGCGCTCCTCGGTCTCGGCGATGAGCGCCACGATATCGGCGGCAAGCCCCTGACGCTCGCCGATGATCCTTATACGGACATTCTCGCGGTCGAGCTCGGCGACGTCCTGGCGCACGAAATGGCGCAGGAGGTCGAGCAGGAAGGAAACTTCCGCCGGCGGGCGCGACCAGTTCTCCGAGCTGAAGCTGAAGATGGTGAGATAGCCGATGCCCATTTCACCGGCGGCGCGGACCGCGGTGCGCAAGGCCTCGACCCCTTTGCGGTGGCCGGCCGAGCGCGGCAGGCCACGGGCATGCGCCCAGCGGCCGTTGCCATCCATGATGATGGCGACGTGCCGCGGCACTGGAGCTCTGCCCCCAGGAACAGTCATCAACGGACCCTCATGGCCACGCATTCCGGCGAACCTGCCGCTCAGACCTGCATGATCTCGGCTTCTTTGACCTTGAGCGTCGCGTCGATCTCCTTGATCGTCTCGTCGGTCATTTTCTGCACTTCATCCGACTTGGTACGGTGCTCGTCCTCGCCCATATGATGATCCTTCTCGAGCGACTTCAAGTGATCCATGCCGTCGCGCCGCACGTTGCGCACCGCGACGCGGGCCTTCTCGGCATATTGATGGGCGACCTTGACGAGCTCCTTGCGGCGGTCCTGGGTCAGGTCCGGCATGCGCAGGCGGATGACCTGGCCCTCGGTCTGCGGGTTGAGGCCCAGATTGGAGGCGCGGATCGCTTTTTCGACCGCAATGACGAGGCCCCTGTCCCATACCTGGATCGACAGCATGCGCGGTTCCGGCACGGTGACGGTGGCCACCTGATTGAGCGGCATCGAGGCGCCGTAGGCATCGACATGAATGGGATCGACGAGGCTCACCGCGGCGCGCCCGGTGCGCAGGCCGCCGAAATCGTGCTTCAGGGCATCGACCGCACCATGCATGCGCCGTTTGATTTCCTTGGAGTCGAATGGAGTTGGTTGTGCCATGGTGGTTCAGTCTCTCGTCACTATCGTAAATTTGCCCGAGCCGTTCAGGACCTGGAGCACCGCGCCGGGCGCGCGGATGGAGAACACAATTACCGGAATCCCGTTATCCCGCGCAAGCGCGATGGCCGCCGGGTCCATGATGCGCAGATCGCGCGCCAGGATCTCGTTGAAGGTGATGCGATCGAAACGTTCCGCCGAAGCGTCCTTTTTCGGGTCAGCCGAATAGACGCCGTCGACGCTGGTGCCCTTGAACAGCGCGTCGCAGCCCATTTCGGCGGCCCTGAGCGCCGCCCCGGTATCGGTGGTGAAGAACGGCAGGCCGGTGCCGGCGGCGCAGATGACCACCCTGCCCGCCTCGAGATGATGGACCGCTTTGGCCCTGGAATAGGTCTCGCAGACCGTCGGCATGGCGATGGCCGACAGCACCCGCGCGTCGACGCCCTTGCCCTGGAGCGCGCCCTGCATGGCGAGCGCGTTCATCACCGTCGCCAATATACCCATATGATCGGCGCTCACCCGGTCCATGCCCTTGGCCGCCTGGGCCATGCCGCGGAAGATATTGCCGCCGCCGATGACCAGGCTCAGCTGGACGCCGGTCTTCAAGGTTTCGGCGACTTCGCCCGCCACCCGTTCGACGGTCGCAAGATCGATGCCGAAGGGCTGCGAGCCCATCAGGACTTCGCCCGAGACTTTCAGAAGGACACGCTTGAAGGCGAGCTTGGCCATGGTCACCCGATCGGAATAGTGGAAAGACTTGAGGGAGATAGCATATTTTTCAGGCAGGCTAATGCATTTCGTATTAACTCCGCCTCAGGAGGTCAAATGCTGTTCAAAACCGCCATTCTCGAAGGTATCCGCAACGGCAGCATCACTTTGGCCTTCCGGCGCTGGGCGAAGCCCCGCGTCAAGGACGGCAGCGAGATCCGTACCGCGCTCGGCGTCGTCGCCGTAACCGGCATAAAGCCGGTCGAGGCGCCGACGATCAGCGCGGCCGATGCCCGCAAGGCGGGCTATGGGACAAAGGCACAACTTTTGGCCGAGCTGGAGAAATTCGGCAGCGGCAGCGTGTTCCGGATCGGCCTGCGTTTCGCCGGCCAGGACCCGCGCGTGGCCTTGCGGGAAAAAGCGTTCACGGCCGAGGACGCCGCCGCGATCACCGAGCGGCTTGCGCGGCTCGACAAGGCCGGCAAGGACGGCCCGTGGACACGCAGCGTTCTCACCCTCATTGCGCGTCATCCCGAGATGCGCGCCGCCGATCTCGCCGGCGAGCTCGGCTGGGAAACCCAATACTTCAAGATCCGGGTGCGCAAACTCAAGGAGCTGGGCCTTACCGAAAGCCTCGATATCGGATACCGGGCCTCGCCGCGCGGTTCCGCCTATCTCAAATCGCTCAAAAATCGACCGTGAGCCGCGCGCTCGCGGCGTGATCCTCCGCATCGTCGCCGATCTGGCCTGAATAGGTGACGGCGAAGCTCGAATTCTCCCCGACCCTCATCTCGATACCCGCCTGCAAAGCGAGCGCGTCGCGGTCGATCGGGGTCCCAGCGATCTCGAAGCTGTTGCCGCCGGCAAAGGACAGGTCGGCTTCCGGCGTGACATCTTCGAAAGCATGCCGCCAGCCGACGGTCGCGGAAAGCATCGTCTCGCTGCCGCCCAGGATGAACAGCGTCATCGCCCTGAGGCCCAGCGTCGAGAAAACCTGATCGGTGTCGCTCGAATCTTGCGCAAGCGCCGCCGTGCCTTTGCTCTCCTCGAAGCTGTCGGTATGGACATTCACATAGGCGATGCCGGCGAAAGGCTCGAAGGACGCCGATGCGAAATCCAGGCGGTAGCCCGTCTCGGCGAAGAGCTGGGCGGTTCCGGCATTGTAGTCCGCGTCGAGGTCTTCGCTGAAGTCTCCGAAAGACGCCTTGCGGGACGTTTCGACGAAATGCCGGGAATAGGCCGCCCCCGCCCGGAGGCCAAAGCCGTCGATCTCGAAGCCACCATAGACGCCGAGATGCAGATTATCCGATGAGCCGGACGATGCGCGGTCATCGACGTCGAAGGAGCTGTGGGTGTAGCCGATGACCAGGCCCAGTCGTCCGCTCTCACCGACGGCCCCGTCGATCCCGACGATCAGTCCCGCCGTGTTGCGTTCCAGCTCTGCGGCATTGCCGTCCTCCTCTAAGGATCCGATGGCGCCGACGACCGTGCCCCATATAGCGCGTGTCGTCCCGGTGACGCCGCCCGCCGCGGCGGGCTGGATGGCTAACCCCTCTTGCGCATAGTCCCCTGACGGCACGGGGCCTGAGACCTGGCGCAAGCGCCCGAGCACGGCCTCACGCAGATAGCGGCTCTCTTCCAAGAAGGCGCCCTTCACCGAAGCGTGAATCTCGCCGGACAGGAGATCGAGCGCGGCCAGGACCTCAGCGTCGTCGAGGACCGCCAGCGCCGCCTCGAGTGTCCCGCCGCCCAGCGAGTCGATGCCGGCGCCGGTGGCTCTCTGGTTCGGCGTGCGGCCGAGATCGGCGAGAGATTGGTCGTTGCGGATCAGCATCAACAGCACGCGGTCGAGTTCGTAGAAGAGCTCGGCATCGAGCAGCGGCAGGCTGTCGGTGACGCCGGCAAAGGTCCCGCTCACCCCCTGACCTGCCGTCACGATCGTATAAGTCGTGCCGGCGAGATAGGTGCCCGGCATATCGAGGACAACGACCTGTCCGCCGGCCAATGTCACGCTTCCCTGGACGGCGAGCAGGTCGCTATCACCGGTTGCCGCGATCTCCACCTCATAGGTCGAACCGGCGCTGACCGTGGCGTTGCCGGCAACCTTGAGCGTGCCGATGGAATTTCCTGGCGCCAGCGTGCCGCTCACCGACAAGGCGCCCAGCGTGCCGGTGCCCATGAGCCGCGCGCCCAGAGCAATCGTCGCGGCTGAATTTTCGGTCGTGCCGTTCAACGCGAGTATGCCGGCGCTCACCGTGGTCGCGCCGCTATAGGTGTGAGTCCCATTCAGCGTCAGCAGGCCCGCGCCGGCCTTGGTGAGCTCGCCCGAGCCCGAGATGGGCGCCGCAAAGGTCACCACATCCGTGTGATCGAAGCGCAGCAGTCCGTCATTGGCCACGCCGGGAACATTGAGCAGTCCGGCAATCCCACCGGCGCCAATATTCAGTGTGCTGAGCGCATTGATCGACACCGAGGCGGCATTGACGGTGCCGCCCTCCGCCACCGTCAGCGTCCCGGTACCGAGATTGCCGACAGCGAGGCTGCCGCTGCTAGTCCAGGTCGAGTCCGTCCCCGCCACCGTCGCCCGCCCGATGCTGCCGAGCTTATTGGCGATCGTGGCGTCGGTGTTCGTCACCAGGCCGCCGGCCAGCACGTCGAGCTTTCCGGTGCCGAAGTCGCCGACCCGCAGGAAGCCGGTATTCTGCCAGGTCGAGTTCACACCGGTGACCGTCGCCGTGCCGTTGCCGGCCGAGCCGACGGTATTGAGAAACGAACCGAGATAGCCGTCGGAATTGGAGACGAAGCCGCCATTGCGGATATTGAGAACGCCGGTCGCCTGCTCGCCGATATCGAGGGTCTGGGTGTAGGTGACGCGTGAGCCCGCACCGTCCACCGTCAGCGTGCCGTGGCCCAGAAGCTGCGGCTGCGGGGCGCCTGTATATATAATCGATGCGCCGAAATGCCCCTGGCCGACCACCGTCACCACGGCGCCATCGAGAATGTCGATTGTGCCCGTGCCGCCGTCGCCGCCGGCATCGAAGGACTGGAACGATCCGATATTGAGATCGATCCTCGTGTCGGCGCCCGTCACCACCAGACCGCCATTGCCGGGATGCAGCCCGGTGCCGCCCAGAAAATCGTAGGCGGCGCTGCCGACGCCGATGCCTTGCGCCTGGACATAAGCGCCGTCCTCGACACGCATCGTCGCAACGCCGCCGTTTCCGACGGTGATGATGCTGATGCCGGAAAGCGGCGGCGGCTGGATGAAGACCCACTTGCTGCCGACGCCGCTGACCAGCACGTCGGCCTGGCTTCCGGCACTGAAGGCGAGCGTCGAGCTGCCGCGGCTCGTGACGACGGCTCCATCGGTTATCTTGAGCGACGCCGTCCCCTCGAACCCGACCTGCACGCCGCGGTTCGTCCAGGTCGACCCCGCTCCGGTGACGGTCGCCGAGCCGTTGGAGCCGGCATATTCTCCGATGACGCTGAAGCGGGAGGTGAGATCGCCGCCGCTATCGATCAGCAGCGTGCCGCCGGCGCGCTCTGCGACTGTGAACTGCCCCGCATTGGCGATAAGATTGCCCTGATTGACGGTTGCTCCTGAGGAAATCGTCAGCTTTGCGTTGGCGCCGTCGACGGTGAGGTCCGGGTCGCTGCCAGTATTCACGTCGAGGACGGCGCCGTTCGCGACCGTGAGGCTCGCACTGCCCGCGCCGCCGAGGATAATGCCCGTGGCGCTCCAGCTCGAACCGCTACCGCTGACCGTGGCGGTGATAGCGCTGCCCGCGACGGTCGACAGGTTGGCGCGCTGGGTCGCCATGTCGGCGCCACCGGTGATATCGAGCTTGTTGACCGCTCCGCTGCCGCCCAGCGTGAAACTGGTGGAGGTCGCGGGCAAGCCGACCAGGTTGAGCTGCGATCCGGTCCCATTGAGGTCGACCGTCGTCGAATTATTGCCGGTGAACGAACCCGCTGATACGACGCCGCCGGCCGAGACCGTCAGCGATCCGCCCGCGCTCGTCGCCGAACCGAAAGTCATGCTGCCAGTCGCTGAAAGAGTGAGCCGCGAATTCGCGCCATCGACGGTGACCTGCGGTGCGTTGAACCCCGAGAAGCTCGACGCGGTCACCACACCGCCATTGAGGATCTTGAGTGTTCCCGTGCCGGTGCTGCCGGTCTGGCTGATCTGTAATGCGTTGGTGATTGCCCATCTCGAATCCGTGCCGGTGACGGTGACCGAACCGGTGCTTCCATTGAACGTTCCGATGGCGCCAGAGGCGCTGGTGACCACACCACCGTTTTGCACGTTCAAGGTGCCGGCCGCTGCGGAGCCGACCCGCACGGTCGCGGTGGCGGCGAGCGTCGTGCCGGCGCCGTCCACGGTGACGGTGCCTGTCGCATTGCCCCCGATCGTCAAATTCGAGACGGTGCCGTCACCACCGGTGCTGAACAGCATGCTGCCGGCACCCGCCGAGCCGACGATCGTGGTGCCGTCATTGAACAGGCCGTTAGACGTGATCTCGGCGTGACCTTGCCCGGTCGCGTGATTGCCGAAGGTCGTGCTCTGAGCAATGAACTGAGAGCCGGTGCCGGAAACGAAAAGGCGCCCGACGGCGCCAGCGTCGCTGCCGAAGGTGGCAGTCCGGCCGGCGACGTTGAAGCTGACGACACCGCCGGACGACACATTGAGCGTGCCGTTGCCGCTGCTGCCGACATCCAGCCAGTTCGTCACGTTCCAGCGTGAGTTGGTGCCGGTGACGGTCGCCGTCCCGGTCGAGCCGAGATTGAGCGCGACATAGCCGTTGTTGGTGGTCAGCACGCCGCCATTGGAGACGGTCAATTGACCGGTCCCCAAATCGCCGACCGCCATGCCGGGGTTGAAGCCCGTGCCATTTGCGGTCAGTGTGCCGCCATCGATCAGCAGCGCGCCCGTCTGGCCGACAGCCGAGCCAAGCGTCACGGAGCGCGCCAGCTGGCCACCCGTCGTGATCACCGGCACATTGCCGAGCCCCGTATTGATGGAGACATCCGTGGTGGCGCCCGGGATTGCCGCCGGGCTCCAATTGCCGGCAGTCGGCCAGACATTGGACGTGCTTCCGGTCCACACCGCCTGCGCCGCCGCCATGCCCGGAGAAAAACCGGCTAGCCCGAACGCGCAACCGGCCATGAGCGCCCTGTCGAGGCGCCTCAGACTCTTGCCCTTCACCAAAATCCCGTCCCCGCTCCAGCGCCTCTCGACATGCCGTCAAATCGACGACGCAAACCGCGGGAAAAATGCTATCATCGGGTCGGGACGGCGTTATCGGACATGTCAGGACAAGGTGGGACATTTCGGGGCACGCGTGACGACCGCGAGGGCGATAGTGCCCAGGATCGGCGCCTGAGCGGCTGGAAGGAAATCGCCGCCTTTTTCGGCAAGGATGAGCGCACCATGAAGCGCTGGGAGGCCCGCCGCGGCCTGCCCGTGCACCGCCTTCCAGGCGTTGGGCGCGCGACCGTCTATGCCTTCGCCAGTGAGCTCGAGCAGTGGTTGAAAAGTGCCCATCAGCACGAAACGGAAGATCTCGAGCCCGGCGGCAATGCCGAAGACGCACCGGTCCCCAGCCCCATTGAAGAGCCTCCAAGGCCAAGTCGGAAGTGGCCGCTTGCCGGGCTCGGCGCCGCCGGAACGGCATTGGCGCTGGGGCTTGCGTGGTCGTTCGTCGGCCCATTCACGGCCCATGAGACGACTCATCGGCCGGAAGCGGTCGAGTTCTATCTCAAAGGCAGCTATTTCTGGAACAAGCGGACACCGGCCGAGCTCGACCGGGCGGTCCAGTATTTCAACCTGGCGATCGCCAAGGATCCCGCCTATGCGGAAGCCTATATGGGCCTGGCGAATTGCTACAATCTGTTGCGCGAATACACCACCATGCCTGCCGAGGAAGCTTATCCCAAGGCCAAGGCGGCGGCGGAGCGCGCCATAGAACTCGATGACAAGCTCGCCGACGCGCATACCGCGCTCGCCTTCGTCGAGTTCTACTGGTCGCGCGATATGGCGCGCGCCGAGCGCGAGTTCCAGCGTGCGCTCGAGCTCGATCCCAACTCGGTCCGCGCACATCACTGGTACGGGACCGCCCTTCTCCATCTCGGCAAGTTCGATCAGGCGCTCGTCGAAATCAACAAGGCCCAGCAGCTCGATCCCAGATCGCGCGCCATCCTCGCCGACAAGGGGCTGATCCTTTATTACGCAGGACAGGTCGAAGAGGCGGTCGGCCTCCTGGAGCAACTCGCCGAAAGCGAGCCCGATTACCTGTCGCCGCGCGCCTATCTATCGGCGATCTATTTCGCCGAGAAGAACTATCCGAACTATGTGAAAGAGGAAATCGTGGCGGCGCGGCTGCTCGGTGACCAGAACCGCGCATCCGTCGCCCAGAGCGCGGGCGATGCGTTCACGTCATCAGGACCAGACGCGATGCTCGCCGCCATTCTGAAAGAACAGGAGCGCGTCTATTCGGCTGGTGGGGGGAATGCGTATGCCCTGGCGCGGACCTATGCGCTGCTCGGCGATCAGAGCCGGGCGCTTTCACTACTCAAAGAGGCCAATACCAAGCGCGACCAGGGAATGCTCGGCATGCGTATCGATCCGGCGCTGGCAAGCCTGCGTTCGAACGCCGACTTCCAGCACCTGCTCGTCGCTGTCGGATTGCCACCCTATGGGTGACAATCCGAAGATGTGTGGCTTCGTTGAGCGCTTCCTTATCGCCAAAGTCGAGCAACTTTGGCGGGAAGCGCTTTAGACCGCCGCTGCCTTGGCGACTTCGGCGGCGAAGTCGTCTTCCTTCTTCTCGATGCCTTCGCCGAGCTGCATGCGCACATAGGCGTTGAGCTTGACGGGCGCGCCTGCCTTGTTGCCGAGTTCGGCCAAAAGCTGGCTGATCGACTTGCCGGCGTGATCGCCATGGACGGAAGCCTGCTCCAGGAGGGTATTCTCCTTGGCGTAGGACTTGAGGCCGCTCTCCATGATCTTCTCGAGCACCTTCTCGGGCTTGCCGGCATTCTTCTCGGCGAGAATGGCCTTCTCGCGCTCGAGCGTCTCTTTCGGCACGCCGGCGAGGTCGAGGGCGACCGGATTGGTGGCCGCAATGTGCATCGCGAGCTCTTTGCCGAACTGGGCCAGCTCTTCCTTCTTGCCGGTCGATTCGAGCGCCACGATCACGCCGATCTTGCCGAGGCCCGGCGCGATCTGATTGTGCATGTAGCTGCCGATGACGCCGTCGGTGACGGAGACCACGGCGGTGCGGCGCACGGTCATGTTCTCGCCGATCGAGGCGACCATCTCGGCGACATATTCGGCGACCGCGTGCTTGGAGCCCGGATAATGCGCGACCTTCAGCTTCTCGGTATCGCCGCCGGCCTTGAGGGCGAGCTTGGCGATATCGGCGACCATCGCCTGGAACTTGTCGTTGCGGGCGACGAAGTCGGTCTCGGAATTGACTTCGACGAGCGCGCCGATATTGCCTTCGACGGCGACGCCGATCAGGCCCTCGGCCGCGACGCGGGTCGACTTCTTGGCCGCCTTGGCGAGCCCCTTGGCGCGCAGCCAATCGACGGCGGCATCCATGTCGCCATTGGTGGCGGCGAGCGCCGCCTTGCAGTCCATCATGCCCACGCCGGTCTTCTCGCGCAGGTCCTTCACCATTGCTGCGGTGATGTCAGCCATAATTGTCCTCGTGGATTAGTGGGAGTCCGCAAAGCATTTCGCGCGAACTCCCTTGATCAGTGATCAGGCGTGAGCGGCTTCCGGCAGTTCTTCGTTCTGCGGATTTTCGCTTTCGCCGATGTCATGACCGCTGCCGCGCTGGCCCTGCGAGATGCCCTCGATGCAGGCGCGGCTGATCAGGTCGCAATACAGCGTGATGGCGCGGCCGGCATCGTCATTGCCCGGAATCGGATAGGTGACGCCCGCCGGATCGCAGTTGGTGTCGAGAATGGCGACGACCGGGATGCCGAGACGGTTGGCTTCCTTGATCGCCAGCTGCTCCTTGTTGGTGTCGATGACGAACAGGAGGTCAGGCGTGCCGCCCATGTCCTTGATGCCGCCGAGCGCCTGCTCGAGCTTGTCCTTCTCGCGGGTCAGCGTCAGGAGCTCGCGCTTGGTGAGGCCCTGGCCTTCCTTCGACACCGTCTCTTCGAGCGAGCGCAGGCGCTTGATCGAATTGGAGATGGTCTTCCAGTTGGTCAGCGTGCCGCCGAGCCAGCGCGAATTGATGTAATACTGGGCCGACTTCTTCGCTGCGTCCGCGATCGAATCTTGGGCGGCGCGCTTGGTGCCGACGAAGAGGACGCGGCCACCGCGCGAGATCGTGTCGGTCACGGCGACGAGCGCCTGGTGCAGCAACGGCACGGTGTGGGCGAGGTCGATGATGTGAATGCCATTGCGCGCACCGTAGATGTACCCCTTCATCTTGGGGTTCCAGCGGTGGGTCTGGTGGCCGAAGTGAACGCCCGCTTCGAGGAGCTGGCGCATGGTGAATTCTGGCAGAGCCATGCTTTATATCCTTTTCCGGTTGATCCGCCGCGGATGATGTGACCGGATTATCCGGCACCGGAGGGATGAAACACTATGTGGGGAGCCGAAACTCCCATGTGCTCATCCCGCATCCGCGTGTGAGTTAACGGGGCGCCTTATAGGCAGGAAGGCCCGGAAACACAAGCCTTTTGATGGGGCGCCGTCCCTCCTCAGGCATTAGCCCAAATGCCCCCTTGGCCTACCGTAACATTTTTGCGTAGTCTTGCAGGAACAAGCGCCTACAAGCTTGAGTGGAGGGGAAATATGGCACCGCGGGGCAAACGGCAAAAGCTCACAAGTCTTTCAGATATCTACAAATTTTTCCGACACAACCAGACGCCGATCTATTTCCTATCCCCCACCCCCTATAATCTCCTGGGGCTCGGGCGCTGGATCAACAAGTTCGAATATATCAACTTCTTCGACAGTTTCGACGCCAGCCACCCCAAGATCACGGTGCCACGGGAGCATGGGCCGCACGAATTCCGCTCCATTGAGGACGTGAACAACTACCTGCTGCGCCACAAGGAGGTCCGGGCCCGGATCGCCGAGCGCGGCAAGGGCCATCTCATCCTGGTCATGCTCGACGAGGAAACCGAAAAGCTCGCCAAGGAGCTCGGCCTCAAGATCGCGCTGCCGCCGGTAAAGCTGCGCAAGCATATCGACTCGAAGATCGTCACCACCCAGCTCGGCAATGAAGCGGGCATCAAGAGCGCGCCGAATACTCTCGGTAAAGCAAAGAGTTATGCCGAACTGATGAAGCTCGCCATGAAGGCGAAACTGGGCAAGGACCTGGTCGTCCAGACGCCCTATGGCGATTCCGGCCGCACCACCTTCTTCATCAAGTCCGAGGCCGACTGGAAGAAGAACGAGGACAAGCTCGTCGCCGAGCAGCTCAAGGTCATGCGGCGCATCAACCACCTGCCCGGCACCGTCGAGGCGATCGCCACCCGCCACGGCACCCTGGTCGGCCCGCTCCAGACCGACATCACCGGCTTCGCCGAGGTCACCCCCTATAAGGGCGGCTGGTGCGGTAATGATGTGTTCGTCGGCGGACTCGACAAGGAACGCCGGGCCGTCACCCGGATGGCGCAGAAGCTCGGCGACCGGCTCTACAAGGCTGGCTACAAGGGTGCCTTCTGCATGGACTTCCTCATCGATACCGATACGCGGGAAGTCTATCTGGGCGAGATCAATCCGCGCGTGTCAGGCGCCTCGCCCCTCACCAATCTCATCACCTCGACCTATGGCGGCTGCCCGATCTACCTGTTCCATATGCTGGAATTCATGGATGTCGATTGGGAACTCGATCTGGCGCAGGTGCAGAAGCGCTGGACCGAATACGACAACTGGAGCCAGCTCATCATCAAATACCCGGTCGACCGGGTCGAGATGATCACCAAGGCGCCGGCCTCGGGCATCTGGCAGATGAACGACACGGGCGAGATCTCGCTGGTGCGCAAGTCGATCGACTGGTTCCTCGTCTCCGGCGAGAACGAGGCCTTCTATTTGCGGGTGTATACTGCAGGCGACTACCGCTATCACGGCGCCGACATGGGCATTCTCGTGTCACGCGGACGGATGCAGACCGACGACCGCAAGTTGAAAGACCGCGCCAAGCAGTGGATAAGCGCGCTCTACAAGCATTTCGACGCCATTCCGTTGGAGGGAAGCTCGGCGCCGACACCGCCGCCGATGGACAGCGTTAACAAAATGTTTTGAGGCCGCTACAGTTTCTGTCAAATTCATAAGCCTTTGGTGATCGGCAGCCAGTAACCTTTGCTATGGGGCAAGGTCAGGCAATGAATTTTGGCGCAGTACTGGGGCGTTTCGGGCGCAAGGGGACCATCGAATTCTGGATGGCGGTCATGGCTGGCGCGGCGCTGCTCGCGACCGTCGGCGTCGTGTTCTATTCCCTCAATCATCTCGCCGACGAGGTCGACCGCACCGATGAAGCGCTGACGCGCCAGACCGCGCAGGCGGCGGTCAAATCCTTCGTCAGGAAGCTGCATGACAGTCACCAGGATTACGCGCGCTGGGACGATGCGGTCACCGGCCTCTACAATGTTCCCAATCCCGATTTCGTGCGCAGCGGCTATACCGACTCGACCGAGACGGGAATCATCTTCGACACCGCCTTCCTCATCGACGAAGCAGGCAAGGATCTTTTCGCGTTGCGCGGCGGTGGCCCGATCGAAACCTCTTCGGGCGTCTATTTCGGACCGGCGCTCGCGCAAATTCTCAAGCAGAGCGACGGCCCGCCCGGCACATACGCCGTGGCCAGCGGCTTCTTCAAGACTCCGGAAGGGATCGCCGCCGCGGTCGCGGGACCGGTGGTGCCGTTTTCAGAGGGCATGCCCCTGCCCGACGGACAGAAACGGATGCTGGTGATCGCCAAGCATCTGACGGACGCAATGGTGAAGAATCTCGGCGAGGAATTCGTGATCGCCGATCTGGCCCTGGCGCCTCCCGATTCCACCGCCACGGAAAGCGTGACGCTGGCCGATCCCACCGGGTCGCCGATCGGCAAGCTCGTCTGGTCGACCCGGGCGCGCGGCTCCGAGGCGCTGGCCACGATCAGCCCCGCCGTGACCACGATCCTCATTCTGCTGTCGGTCATCATGATGGGCGTGGTGATCACCGCCTGGACCAATCTGCGCGCCACCATGCGCAGCCGGCAAGAGGCCGAACATGCCGCCACGCATGACTTCCTCACCGGCCTGCCCAACCGCGCCTCGCTTCTCGCCACCCCGCTCGGCGACGAGAAGAGCTTGCGCATGCAGCCCGATGTCTGCGTCGTCTTCCTCGATCTCGACGGCTTCAAGGACGTCAACGACACACATGGCCATTTCGCCGGCGACCGCGCCCTGCTCGGCTGTTCGGCGGGCTTCAGCCATATCGCCCAAGGCAAGGGACTGCTCGCCCGAGTCGGCGGCGACGAATTCGCCTTCCTCACCACCGGCCCCGACGCCCAGCAGACCGGTCGCAAGGTGGCCGAGCAGTTCATCGAGTTCCTGCGGGAGCCGCTCAGGACGCCCAAGGGCGATCTGCGCCTCGGCACAAGCGTCGGCATCGCGGCGGGCTGTTCAAAGGACACGACCATCCACGAATTGCTGCGCCGTTCCGACATCGCGATGTATGAAGCCAAGAAGCTCGGCGGCAACCGCATCGCCTATTACGACGCCAATATCGACGCCAAGATGCAGGAGCGCGCCAGCCTCACCCATCACCTGCGCGAGGCGCTGGCGGCGGAGGAGATCAGCGTCGCCTATCAGCTCATCGTCGATTCGGCGACGCATGAGCCGAAAGGTGTCGAGGCGCTGGCGCGCTGGACCATGTTCGACGGGCGCGTCATCCGTCCCGACATCTTCATTTCGCTCGCCGAGGAAGGTGGCCTCATCGAGACGCTGGGCGCCTATGTACTGCGCCGCGCCTGTCTCGATGCGCTCTCCTGGCCTGACTTCATCCTGTCGGTGAATGTCTCGCCGGTGCAGTTCAAGAATCCGCGCTTCGATGAAATGGTCGGCCAGGCGCTCGCCGATACCGGCTTCCCGGCGAGCCAGCTCGAGCTTGAGATCACCGAGCGCCATCTGATGGTCGAGCCCGATATCGCGCTCGCCGCCATGTGGCGGCTCAAGGAGCGTGGCGTCACCATCGCGCTCGACGATTTCGGCACCGGCTATTCGAGCATCGGCTATTTGCGCACCTTCCCCTTCGACCGGCTGAAGCTCGACCGCTCGATCTGCGCCGACATCACCACCAGCGCCAATGTGCAGCAGCTCGTTCAAGGCACCATAGCGATCGCCCGCTCGATGGGCCTCAAGGTCACGGCGGAAGGCATCGAGGACGAGTTCCAGGCCAAGTTCCTGCGCCTCGCCGGCTGCGAGTTCCTACAGGGCTTCTTCTTCAACCGGCCGATGCCGGCCGGCGAGATCAAGCCGAGGATGCTCGAAACCGTCTGAGTGCTAGAGCGCTTTCCGCCAAAGTTCCTCGACTTTGGCGATAAGGAATCGCTCTCTAAAGCCGCCACTCCAGCGCCGCGCGCCGATGCGCCCAATAAGCGGCGAAGCGCCCGCCTTGCCGGATCAACCGTTCGCGGGGGCCCTCTTCGACGACCCGGCCATTCTCGACGAAAACGATATTGTCGGCATGGGCGATGGTTTCGATCCGGTGGGCGACGATGAGAACGGTACGGCCGGCGAAACTTCTGATCGCGGTGGCGATCGCGGCCTCATTGCCGGCATCGAGCGAGCTGGTGGCTTCATCGAGCAGCAGGATCGGGGCGCCCTTCAGCAACGCGCGGGCGATGCTGACGCGCTGACGCTCGCCGCCGGACAGTGACGATCCGCCTTCGCCGACCGGGGCGTTGCGGTCGCCGAGGCGCTCCACGATCTCGTCTGCCCTGGCGGCGCGCATCGCCTCGCGCAACTCCTCATCCGTGGCGGCGGGCCTGGCGATGCGGATATTGTCGCTGATGCCGCCCTCGAAAAGCTGAACATTCTGGAAGACGATGGCCAGCTCCGCCATCAGCGTCTGGGGCAGATAGGCACGCACATCGTGGCCGCTCACCAGCACCTCGCCCGAGCTCGCCTCATGGAAGCGGGCGACGAGCGACAGGATGGTGCTCTTGCCAGAGCCCGATGGTCCGACAATTGCCGTCGTCGTCCCCTGCGGCACGGCGAAGGAAATCCCATTGAGCACCTGGTGGCCGCCGGGCGCGAAACCGACATTGCGGAACTTCACCGCCGGATGGCGCGGAGCAGCATCGGCTTCAGCGCGGGCCAAAACCGGCAGCGCGAAGCTGTCCGCGGTGCGCCGCCAGGCGCCGCGCACCGTCTCGAGCGCCGGAAACAGATCGGAGAGCGTGCGGAAAGCCTCGAGATACCGTGTGATCACCACGATCAGCGCCACCGCCATTACGGCATCCGCCGTTCCGGCCGCGAAGAGATAGGCGATCACCGCCACCAGGGCGATCAGGACTGCCTGGAAAGCGATGGTGAAGGTGAGCGTGCCGGGAATGGTCAGCCCCAGCAGACGCAAGCCGGTACGGCGCTGCCGGTCGATCGCCTCGCCGAGCGGTGTCCCGTCGAGGCCGGCGCGTCCCGCCGCGCGCAGGACAAGCTGTGCCTTGGCGAACTCATCGGTGCGCTCCGTGACGTCCTCCGCCGCGGCGGCGAAGGCCGTTTCGGCCTTCCGCAGCAATCGCGCGCCGGAAAGAAGAGCTGCCAGCAAGATCGGCGCGGCGATCAGCGTCACGACACCGAGCGGCCAGGCCACGAACAAGAGGCCAATGCCGATGAGCATCGGCAGCAGCAAGGAAATGCCCACCTGGCCGCCGAGATTGACGAAGGCGGCGAAGAGCTCCGACACGGATCCGGACACGGCACGCTTCGCCTCGCTTTGCTGCTTGGCGCCGAATTCACCGATCGGCACCGCCAGGAATTGGTCGATCAGCCGGTGGTTCATCCGGTTGGCGACTGCGAAGCCCAGGTCGAAGGCGCGCAGGATGAGGCGCGTTTCAGCGAGCCACCCGAGGGCAACGGCGACGGCAAGAGCGGCGAGCCAGGGCAGCGTCGCGCCGGCGCCCGCGGTGAAGAGCGCTCCGAGCAACGGCACGAGCAGAAGCGCGCTCGCAGCGCGCGCCAGTGCCGCCGCGACGGTGAATATGAGGTAGGGCGCGATATGCCGCCGCGCCTCGTCCGGCACCAGTTGCAGCCTCATGCGGCGATCTCCTCGCCGGCGCGCCACAGATCGCGATAGAGTCCGGGTATGGCGATGAGCTCCTCATGGCGGCCGCGCTGGACGATACGGCCCTCCTTCATGACGATGATCGCATCGGCGCGCGTCACCGTATGCAGACGGTGCGCCACCACCAGCACGGTCCGCTCGCGCATCAGCGCCGAGATCGCCTGCTGGACCAGATGCTCCGATTCAGGATCTGCGAAAGCCGTCGCCTCGTCCAGAATCAGAATGGGCGGGTTGGCCAGCAGGACACGTGCGATGGACAGGCGTTGCGCCTCACCGCCGGAGAGATACGCATCCTCACCGACGACGCTGTCGTAGCCTCGCGGCAGGCGCATGATACGTTCATGGATCTGCGCCGCTCTGGCCGCGGCCTCAACTTCGCCGGCGCTCGCCTGCGGACGCGACAGTGCGATATTCTCCCGCAAGGAGCCGCGGATCAGGCGGACATCCTGAAACACGAAACCGATGCTCCTCTGGAGCGTCTCGGGCCGCATTTCACGGATATCGATCTCCACCCCTCCGGCCACCAGCGTGATGGCGCCCGTCGACACCTCATGGAAACGCCCGGGTAGCGACGCCAAGGTCGACTTGCCCGCGCCGCTTGGGCCAACCAGCGCCGTCAGGGTTCCGGGTTTCAGATCGAGCGTAACGCCGTCGAGCACCGGCCGCCCGGCACGATAGGCGAAGGCAACATCGCGAAATCGCAAGGTGACCGGCCCGGCCGGCAGATCGCGAGTCGCACGGCTGCGGTCGAGCTCCTTCTCCTCGAGCAAAACGCCGATGCGCCGTGCGGCCGCGCGCGCGTCGCGCAAGGGCACGAGACCATAGGCAACGGCCATGATCTGGCCGCCAAAGGCGGTGCCGAGAAAGAGAAATGGCAGCAGCTCGGCCGCCGTCATGCCGCCAGAGCCGATCCGCCATAATCCGCCGGCGAGGATGAGTAGCAGCAAAGTCGGCGGCTGAATGGCGAGCTGCGAAAGCACCTTCTTTCCCGCCATCGGACGCTGCCAGCCATTGAGGAACTGGGCCTGGCCGTCGAGCACTTGCCGCAGGTCGCGGCCCTCGCCACCGAAGACCCGCACCACCGGCAGCGCCTCGACGAAGGCGCTCGCCGCGGCATTGGCCTTCTTGGTCCAGGCCGCGACACGCGCCAGGTTGTCGCCATTGCCGCGCATCATCAGGCTGAACAGGAACACGAAAGCGATGAGCGGCAGGAACATCATGGCCGCCAGTCCGGCATCGACGCTGAATAGATAGGCGATGACCGCGATCGGGGCCACAGCGCCGGCAACCGCGTCCGGCACCGCATGGGTCACCATGTAATGGAGCCGGCCGGCATCTTCCTGCACCGCTTGCCTCACCGTCGCGGCGTTGCGCTCGCTGAACCAGCCGAGCGGCAAGCGGGCGAGCTTGGTCACCACGGTGCGGCGCAGCTCGCGTCCGAAATCGGCATCGACCACATGCAGCCACAGGAGCAATGCCGTCGAGAGGAACGCGGCGCCGCCATAAAGCGCAAGTGTCGCGATCACCAGCTCGCGATAGGCACTCCAGCCGGTTTCACCGGCCAGCAGCCGGCCACAGATTTCCGCGAGCAGAAGAAACGGCGCCAGCTGCAGGAGCGTAATGATCGCCTGAAGCACGCCGGCGGCGCGTAGCTTCCAGCGCAGTGGTGCCGTCAATTCCTGGCCGCGCTGCGAGCGCCAGCGGCCTGCCGGTGCCGTCTGCTCCTGCGGCTGGACGACGGTCGCCGATGGCGGCGGCGTGGTCTTGTCCCCCTCCTCGCCATGATCCCTCTTCAGGCGCATCGCCTTGCCGCGCATCCAATAAGCGCGGTGCTGGATGTCGGTGAGCGGGAATCCGTGTTCCTGATTGAGGGTGGCGCGCAGCTTCTTCACCATCTTGGCTTCGCCGGCGAGCCAGGCATGCCAGTTGGACCAGTCGCGCTTGGGGATCGCCGCCGCCACCGTTTCCGGTTTGCCGTCCGCAATCCAGGTGACGCTGGCGTTACGATGTGGCGTCACCGGAATGGCTTCGTCGCCCGGCGTCACCACCTGGAGGAGCACGATCACCTGAGCCTCGGGCGCCAGCGTGGCGAGAATGCCGTTGATGGCCGGAATGGCGGAAGGATCGCCGATCAGCAGATAACCTTCAGGCTCGGGCTCCGGCGGTTCGAACTTGGTGAAGGAGATGTAGGACGCCGTGATGGTGCTGCCCGGCACGGCCGCCGCCGCCCAACTCGCCGCGGGACCGGCCGGCTGGTGCAGGACGAAATCGAAGGTCACTTCGCCGGTCGCGGGATCGGGGTCGATCAGCGTGTAGCCGCGTTGATGCACGCGATCGGAGCCGTCGGGATCCGGCGCCCACAGACGGATGAAACTCGCGGTCGGCGTCTCGCGCCCGTCGATCATGGTCGGCGCGTGGAAGCGAATGCGGCGGAAGCCCGGCGTGATGTCGGCGACGCTGAGCACCGTCATCACATGCTCGGTCGCTCCGAATGCCTTCAACAGCGCATTATTGAAACCGCGTGCCATCACTCTCCTTGCGCGGGATGCAGAGGGTCACTGGAATAGAGAGGCGGCCTCGGCGCGGCAATTGCCGCCCCTATCGCGCGAGCAAGGAAAAGCATTGCGAGAAAACGAGTCTTGGCCTTCGGGCTTAGGCGAGCCGCCGTCCCTGATCGATGGTCGGCGGGTGACCGAAATGTCTCCTATAGGCAGCGGTGAAAGCGGCGGGATTGGAGAAGCCGACGCGCAATCCTGCCTCGGCGACCCTGAGCCCGTGCTCGATGATCATGATGCGGCTCATCTTGAGCCGTTGCGCGCGTACGTAACCGAAAATAGTGGTGCCGAAGACCGCCTTGAAATTCGCCTGCAGCGTGGTCAAGTTGACGCCGACTTCGCGGGCGAGATCGAGTGCCTTGGGCGGGTCGACCAGCCGGCCGTCGAGAATCTCGCGCGCCTTGCAGGCACGGCGATATTCGAGCTGGCCAATGCGCTTGCGCAAGCGGTCCTGATCCTTGAGGGCGATGGCCACCTCGAGCAGAAAGCGCAACGAATGGCTTTCGTGATAGAGCGAGGCGAGTCCGCCGCCGTAAGGATGGTCGAGAATCTGGTTGGCAATCTCGAGGACATTGGCGAGCCGCGGCAAGGTGGTGCGACGGAAGCCAGGCTCGAGGAAGTCCTCCAGTGGAGCGATATCGCCATCTGCAACGCTGCTGGCGAACCGCTCGAGAAATGCCGGCCGGACCGTGATGCCGAAGGCCCGTGACCGCAGCCCGGCAGTGAGCGAGCGCGCGCAGGATAGGCGCGATCCGAAGCCCAGCACTTCGACACATTCGGGCAGATGCGAAACCGGCGGATGGCCTTCGATCGTCATCGGGTCGGCCTGACCGTCGAGCAATACCGTACAGAGGACGGATGGCTCGACGTCGACGGCGAAGGCGCCGTCACTCAGATAGGTGATGTCGTAGCCCGACATCAAAAGCCCGGGCTGGACCTCCTCGGCCTTAAGCATGCCCGACATGCTCGGCGTCTGGACCGGCGCGGAGCTCTTGATCGTGACGTCGAGCGCGATCGATCGCTCAGCGGCTTCGCGCAGCAGGTCGGAAACCGAAAAATCGCCGACGATAGCCGATGTGGCGGCTCCCATAACTTCACCCTCTCGCCATGCACCCCCGGCATCCCAGCCGGAAGCTTATGGTTCCTTTGACTCGCAATGTTTTTGCTTGCTGCCGCAATAGCGGCCTGGTTGCGGCCTTTGCGCCGGCTGGCTACCCTTAATACCCGACTATTGTAGTCAAGAATTGGGGAGCTGGCTAGGACCTTTTCCGGGCCGGCCGTTTCGAAGTGGGCGGGGATTTCATGGGGTTGAGGGCGTTTCGCAGGTGGCTTACCTGCAGCACCGTATTTTTGCTGAGTGTGCCGGTCACGGCGCTGTCTACAGCGTCGCTGGCTCAGGAGGCGCAGGCGGACAGCCAGGATGGCACGCTGCTCGATACGATCGTAATCACAGCCCGCAAGCGCAGCGAGGTCGAGGAAAAGGCGCCGGTCAGCGCAACGGTCGTCAAGCCGGAGCAGATGCCCCCTTCATCCCTCGATCCGGGCGCCGAGATCAGCCGGCAATCACCCAATACCAATTTCATCGACTATACGCGCTTCGGCGAGAACTTCCTCAATATGCGCGGCATCTCGACCCTCGGCAGCCCGCTCAATTCGTTCGATTCGACCGTCGGCTTCTCGATCGACGGGGTGCCGACCAGCGTGTCCGGCTTCGCGCCGCCCTTGCTCGATGTCGAGCAGGTCGAGGTCCTGCGCGGGCCGCAAGGCACGACCTTCGGCCGCAACGCCCTGGCGGGCTCCATCAATGTGGTGAACCGGGTGGCGGACGGCGTGCGCGGCTATCGCATCGACGGCGAGATCGGCGAAAACGGCCATGCTTTCGCGCAAGTGACCGGCGGGGGCTGGGTGGTGCCTGACCTGCTGGCGGCACGCGGCGCCGTGCGCCTGCAGAAATATGACGGCGACATCCGCAATCCCTATCTCGGTGAGGATCTGGGCGATGCCAGCATCGGCGCCGGCCGCGGCACGGTGCGTTATACGCCGGGCGACAACTGGACCATCGATGTCACCGGCACCTATAGCCGCGACAAGCGCGCCAACCCGGCCTATGTCCTCTTCGACCATCCCGACTTCCCGATCAGCGGCGAGGACGTGAAGCCCGAAAATCTGCGCAAGATCGCACAGGGCACGGTCAATATCCGCAAGGACCTCGACAAGGTGAGCTTCGTCTCGACGACGAGCTATCAGGACATCAAGATCAAGAACTACGGCGACTTCACCGACGCCTATTTCTATGGCGGCTATCTGGGCGTGCCGCCGCAATTCATGTTCGATCCGACGACCGACAAGATCCTCACCGACGAGAAGGAAGGCCTGTTCACGCAGGAATTCCGGCTCAACTCGGCGGAAGGCGCGCCCCTGCAATGGGTGGTCGGCACGAGCTATCTCCATTCCAGCTATGATTTCCACCGCGAAGCCGGCACCAATTATTTTCCGACGCTCAACGGCACCTTCGACAATGAACTCAAGAGCCAGACCTATGCGGTATTCGGTGACGCCACCGTTCCGCTTGGCGAGCACTGGAAGGTTTCGGGCGGCTTGCGATTGGCGCATGACCGGCAGAGCTTCGAGGGCGACTATGTCACCAACGGTTTTCCCGGCACCCTGCCCTTTTTCCATCAGGAGGGCGATGTCTCCGACACCTACCTGACCGGCCGCGCGGCTTTGGCCTATGAATGGACCCGGGATGTGATGAGCTACGGCTCGATCGCGCGTGGTTATTCGTCCGGCGGCTTCGAGAAGAGCGCCCAATACGCGCCCTTCGGCATCGCCTCGCCGCCTTTCGAGCCGGCCAAGGGCTGGACCTACGAGCTTGGCACCAAGGCCAATATCGGCGAACGCGCCACGGTCCGTGCCGCCGTCTTCTACAATGACATCACCGACGGACAGTTGAGCGGCTTCGACCTCAGCACCTTCCAGGTCTTCATGACCAATCAGGATTTCCGCAGCTACGGCTTCGAGATCGGCGGCACGCTCGAGGTGGCGGAAGGCCTGCAGCTCAGCGGCGGCCTCGGCTATACGGAGTCCGAGATGGTGAATGTCACCGCGCAGTCCGAGCTCGCAGGTGCCCGCGAAGGCAACCAGGTTCCGCAAGTGCCGGAATGGACGGGCAATCTGGGCCTCGGCTATCAGCTGCCCGGCGAGACCTTCGGCCTCGGCGGCAACTTCAATACCGCCGTCAGCTATCAATATGTCGGCTCACGTTACGCCGATCTCGCCAATCGCGAGGAGATGGAAGAATACCACATGATCAACTCCAAGCTCGGCTGGGAGAATGACAGTGTCGGATTCTACGGCTTCGCCAACAATCTCCTGGACGAGCGCCCGTTGTCCTATTCGCTTACCCTCGCGCCCGACGTGAGAGGTGTCTATGTCGGGCGCGGCCGCGTGCTCGGTGTCGGCGCCAGCATCAAGTTTTAAGCGTATCGGCGAGGAGCCGGGGATTCTCGATCATCACATCATGGCAGGCTGGAATCTCTTTATAATTCCAGCTGCCCTCTGATCTGATGCGCTCCACTGAGCGGTCGAGAAGCCGCGACCTTGGCGCCATGCAGCGGATATAGGTCTTGCGCAGCGGCGCTTCGCGGCCGGGCAAGGCGACGCAATCGAAATAGGTGCGTGGCGGATGCGGCCGCAAACGCGCGCCGGCCCACTCGGCCGCATCTCCCGACAGACCGAAGCTCATTGGTGATTCCGGTGGGATCATCCAATCGGGATCGGCGGCAAGCCGCGCCCCCCATTCCGCCTCGATCTCAGGGGCATGATCGATGACCCGCTCGCCGTCGCTCGGAACGAAAGCATCGAGCAGAATGAGATGCGAAACCCGCGCCCCCAGAGTCTGCGCCGCTGCGGCGGTGGGAAAGCCGCCATAGCTGTGGCCGACCAGAATCGCATCGTCGAGTCCCTGATCGGTGACGGCGAGGATGATGGCATCGACATGCGAGGCAAGGCCGGCGCGGCGCGTGCCATCACCGAGACCCGGCAGGGTCGGCGTGTGAACCGCAAATCCCTCCCTTTCGAGCAACGGGCGCAGCAGATCCCAGCACCAGCCGCCGTGCCAGGCGCCATGCACCAGGATGATATCTCGCCTCGCCGCCCGCAATCGCGCCTCCATTCCTCTTGACTATTATGTATATACATAATATCCAGCACGACAACAATAACAACTGGGAGGTGACTATGCGCGGTAAGAGCATTTTGATGCCGATCGCCTTTTTACTGTCATTCGCGAGCGGTGCGGCCAAGGCGCAAGCCGATGAGCAACTGACCATCGTCCATTTCAGCCCGCCGACATCGGGATGGGCAATCGAGTCGGTCGATGCCTATGCAATGATGCGCTTCGGCTGCCTGGAGGGCCTGACGGCTTTCGACAAGAATCAGAAGCTCATTCCGTGGCTCGCCGAGTCATGGGAGCAGGTCGACGAGAAGAAATGGCACTTCAAGCTGCGCCAGGGCGTCGTCTTCCAGGACGGATCACCTCTCAATGCCGATGCGGTGGTCACCGCCTTCAATCACGTGCTCGCCGCCAAAGTCCCGGCGCGCAGCCTCAACCGCACAGTGGTGAACAGCGTCGGCAAGATCGACGACCGGACCGTCGAAATCGTCACCCAGGCCAACAATCCGCTATTGCCGCTCTATCTGACGACGCCGAGCGCCGGCGTCCTGTCGCCCAAGGCCTACACCGGCGAACTGACCAATCCGTTCGGAACCTGCACCGGCCCCTTCACCTTCGCCAGTGAGACGGCCAAGCAGAAGCTGAATGTTGTGCGCAACGACAGCTATTGGGGCGACAAGGCCAAGATCGCCGGCGCCCAGATCCGCTTCATTGTCGATCCGGCGACGCGCGCCACCCAGGTGCGCAGCGGCGAGGCCGACCTTGTCATGGAGCTTCCGGTGGCGGTCGCCAGCCGCTTGCGCTCGGCCAATAATGTCGAGCTCGTGGTGGCGCCGATATCGCGCGTGCAGTCCATGATCTTCAACACCAAGAAAGCGCCCTTCGACAATGCCCTGGTGCGGCGCGCCGTGCAGCGCGCGGTCGATGTCAATCTCGTCGCCAAGGGCCTCTATGAAGGCCTGGCGGATCCCGCCACGGGTCCGTTCGCGCCCGGCCAGCCCTGGCGGGCGGAGGATCGCACGCCGGTGGCGTTCGATCTCGGCGGCGCCAAGGCGCTCCTCAAGGAGGCGGGCATCGATCCGGCAAGCGTCACCATCGACCTGGCGGTCGCCAACGACTTTCCGGAATTCGTCGATATGGCCGTCGTCGTGCAGCAGAGCCTGAAGGCGCTCGGCTTCAACGCCGAAATCCGGGGCGCCAACTATGCCGGGCTCGAAGCCGATCTGCTCGGCGGCAAGTTCGACATGACCGTCATGTCGCGCAATATCCTCACCGATGTGCGCGATCCGATCGCCTTCCTCAAATCCGATCTCGCCTGTGGCGGTTCGTTCAATGTCGGCCAGGTCTGCATCCCTGAGCTCGACGCGTTGATCAAATCGGCCGAAGTGGCGGTCGCCGAGAGCGAGCGTTACGCGATCTATCAGAAGATCGACCGTTACTTGCAGGACCAGGCGATCCAGCTCTTCCTCGTCTATGTCAAGCAGATCGACGCACGCAACAAGAAGCTGTCGGGCTATGCGATCGACCCCGTCGGCTTCAAGTTGCTGACCCCCGCGATCGAATTGAATTAGCGATAGACTGCCGGGCGGTGCGATTCGCTGCCCGGCACACTGACGGTGGCCTCCATGACCGCATTCATCGCCAAGCGCCTGCTCACGCTCATCGCCACGCTCGCCGTGGTCTCGATGCTGGCCTTCATGATCCCCTATGTGAGCGGCGGTGATCCGGTCCGCAACATATTGCGGGCGCGCTCACCCGACCCGGTGCTCGATCCCGCGGCCGTCGCCGCCCTGACCGAGCAACTCGGCCTCGACCGGCCGATCTATCAGCAATATTGGGAGTGGCTGGCGCTGGCGCTACGCGGCGATTTCGGCCTGTCCTTCACCGCACGCACGCCGGTCGATGAGATGTTCCTGAGCGGCCTCGGCGTGTCGCTGTCGCTGTCTCTCGGCGCCATGCTGGTGGCGCTTCTGATCGGCCTGCCGATGGGCATCATGGCGGCGACCCGCCCGGCGGGTGCCGTCGACAATGTCACGACCTTCATCACCCAGACACTGGTGGCGCTCCCCGAATATTGGGTCGGGCCCCTTCTCGTCCTCGTCTTCACGATTCACCTGGGCTGGCTGCCGTCGGCCGGTTGGGACGACTGGTCGTCGATGATCCTGCCGATACTGGTTCTGGCGATGCGCCCGACCGCCTATTTCGCGCAAGTCGCACGCGCCGCCATGTTTGACGTGCTGCGCTCGCCCCACATGGTGGCGGCGCGGGCGCGGGGCCTGAGCGCCTGGCAGGCGATCGCGCGGCACGGACTCAAGAACGCGATGCTGCCGGTCATGACCTTGTTCTCCCTCTGGCTGACCGGCCTGCTTGGCGGGTCGGTCATCGTCGAAGTGATCTTCGCCGTGCCGGGCATGGGTTGGCTGCTCTATGAAGCCGTCCTCAACAATGACGTTCCGCTGCTGCAAGGCGCGCTCGTCTGCATCGTCGCTTTGACGGTGGGCATCAACACGTTGAGCGATGTCGCGACGGCCCTGCTCAATCCCGCCATCAAGATGCCGGGCAAAGGAGCCTGATCCACGATGACCGCGGTCGATGTTTCCCTCCCTCACCGGCGAAGCTTCTCCAGCCGTTATGCCGGTCTCAACTGGATGACCAGATACGGCCTGACGGCGCTTTTCCTTCTGCTGGCGCTCCTCATCGCGACACCCTGGATCGCGCCCTATGATCCTGACGCGCAGGATCTCCTCAACAAGCTGCAATATCCGAATGTCGCCCATTGGCTGGGCACCGATCAATATGGGCGCGACGTGCTGAGCCGGGTCCTGCATGGCGGGCTTTTCTCGGTTTCGATCGCCGGGATCACCCTGGTGCTGTGCACGGCGATCGGCATGGCGGTCGGCGCCATCAGTGCGAGGCAAGGCGGCTTCATCGACGAGACCCTGATGCGCCTCGTCGATCTGAAAATCTCCTTCCCGGACATCGTCGTCGCGATGTTTCTCATCGCCGCCTTGGGCAGCGGCCAGGGAACCCTGATCATCGCGCTCACCGCCATCGGCTGGACGCCTTTTGCCCGCATGATGCGCAATCTCACGCTTGAGGTCGGCACCAAGGAGTATATCGAGGCCGCCGAGGCGCTCGGCTGCTCGCAACGCTTCATTATCCTGCGCCACATTCTTCCCAACGCCATCGGCCCGATCGCGGCCATGGCTTTTCTGCGCTTCGGCCATATGCTCATCGCCATCGGCGGCCTCTCCTTCATCGGGCTCGGCGTGCAGCCACCCGCCTCGGACTGGGGCGCGATGCTGTCGGAGGCGCGCAACTACATGGATGCGATGCCGTGGCTCGCCATCGCGCCCGGTCTCGCCATCTTCGTCACGGCGCTGTGCGTCACTCTGGTCGGCCGGGGACTTCAAGCCGGCAGCAAAGCGGAGGCCTCGACGTGACCAAGCCCAAGCCCGCCGGCAAGAAAGCCGCACCGCCGCCCCTGCTCTATCGGCGCATCCGCGACGATCTGGAGGCCCGCATCCGTTCCGGCGACTGGCCGCCCGGCCATCGCCTTCCTTACGAATACGAGTTGATGGACGAGTATGACTGCTCGCGCATGACCGTGAACAAGGTCATGGCCGGGCTCGCCGCCGAAGGCTTGATCGAGCGGCGGCGCAAAGCGGGCTCCTTCGTTTCCAGGCCGCGGGGCGATTCAGCCTTGCTGCTGATTCCGGTCATGCGCGAGGAGGTGGAGGCGCGGGGCGCCGCCTATGGCTATCGCCTGCTCGAGCGCGCCGAGCTCAAGACTCCTCCCGCTGACTTCAAGGACGCGGGTTTTTCCGGCCCCGCTCTGCTGCTGCGCGCCCTGCATCTGGCCGATGCGACGCCCTTCGCCTATGAGGAGAGGCTGATCAATCTCAAAGCCCTGCCCGAGGCGGCCCGCGGCAATTTCGAGAAGACCTCGCCCGGCACCTGGCTTATGGAACGGGCGCCGTGGACGGAGGCCAGCCACAATATCAAAGCCGTCAACGCCGGCCGCGATGTCGCCAAGAGACTGGCGATCGCCGAGGGCACGGCGTGCCTGCGCGTCGAGCGTTTCATCCGCCGCGCCAGCGCCAACATCTCCATCGTCCGGCAGTACTATCCGGGCGAGACCTATCAGGTCAGCGCTACCTTCACCGCGCAGATCCGCGCCAGCGCGGCCAAACCGGTCCGCGCGGCGCCGGATTAGAGCGCTTCCCGCCAAAGTTGCTCGACTTTGGCGATAAGGAAGCGCTCCAGATCATATGCTTACAAGCCCTTTTACCCGCATTGATCGAATCGGAACGATTCGATCAATGCGGGAAGGGCTCTGAGCGTCAGTTCACCAGGCTGCGGCGCACCGGCAACGTGTGGACATTGCGCGGCGCCGGCGCATCGACGCGGCGCGGCGTCGCGAGCGCGCCGAGTGAATCGAGATAGCCCGCATCGAAACGTTCGCGGTCATAGACCGGGAAGTCGACGGCACGGTCGCGGAAGCTCTTGGCCATCTGGCCGAGGCCCCGGATGCCGCGCTCGCGCGAGCGGCGCACCAGCTCCATGTCGATCTCGATCGGGATGATCTGCTCGGTCGTGTCGCCCATGAACAGCTGACGGCCGGACGGATCGAAGACGCAGGAGCGGCCATTGCCGCCGGCGCCGAGGCCGTTCACGTCGAAGACGTAGCACTGCATCATCGCCGAGGTGGCATGGCTGATGGCGATATCGACATCGCGGTCGATCGTATGCGTCATGACCGGATGCAGGATGACATCGACGCCCATCGAGGCGAGCTGGCGCGACGTCTCCGGGAACCAGATGTCGTAGCAATTGAGGACGCCGAACTTGCCGGCGCCTTCGACATCGAAGGTGAAGAATTCGCTGCCGGCCTGAACGCCCTGCTCAAGCGGCAGGAACGGGAACATCTTGCGGTAGCGGCCGACCACGTCGCCTTCCGGATTGACGACCGAGGTGGTGTTGAAGATGCCGCCGTCACGGCGCTCATACATGGAGCCGTTGACGATCCAGATGCGATGGTGGCGCGCCATGTCGCGGAAGGCGTCCTCCGCCGCGCCGGGAAGCGGCTGGGCATGCTGCAGGAGCGGACCGTAGCAGGCGAGCTCGGAGAACATCACCATTTGCACCCAGGGAAACAGATGCATTGTCAGATCGATGCGCTGGCGCATGGCCTCTATGTTAGAGCCGTGGCCCAGATGCATCTGGATGCCGGCAATGGCAAAGGGCTTCATGATCGCTAAAACCTCGCTAAGTGATTATTACGTAACGTTATAGTTTTCCCTAGATCACGGCGCATGTTGTAGCTGTCCGCTCAACTTCAAAGCAAAGTATTTGTGATTGAGGAATATTAGCCGCTGGCAGGCTTATCTTCCGCTTTCCCTCCGATGAAGACAAAGCGCTGATATAGATAGCCAATCAGCACCAGGCAGAGGCCGAGCCCGAGGAACGAGAAGACCCGGTAGAGGCCTCCCAGGGCTGCCATGTCGGACAGGAATACCTTACAGACGGTCAGAATGAGGATGGCGAGCGCCCCGTGCCTGAGCCACGGCACGCCCCGCCACATGCCGAGCCCCAGCAGGATGAAGGACGAAATCAGCCACACGACCGAATAGGCGTAATATTCGGCATCGCTGAGCGCCCAGAAGTCGAGCAGCGGCCCCTGGAAGAAGCGCTTGGTCTCGAGCGTCACCCAGGTCAGCACCAGGATCAGCGCCAGCGCCGAAAGCGGCGTGCGCAACTGCTTGAGCTGCGGCAGGTCCGGCAGGCTCCAGGCGATGAGGCCGACGAGCAGCGCTGGGGCCAGATAGGCGATGATCAGCGTGTTGAGGATGGGCGCGGTTCCGACGCTGTCATAGGTGACGACCGGGTTGAGCAGGAACAGCTGGCCGAAAACGACGCCCAGGAGGCCGAGCCCGATCAGAATGCCGGCCCACCATTTGTCGATGGCGCGCCCTGCTCCGGCATAGGCCCGAAGCCGCCACCAGCCGGCGCCGAGCCAGACCAGCGTATGCAGCGCCAGCTCGAAGAGATTGACATTTTCGGCGGCGATCCGCCCTTCGGTGAAAATACGGATCTCGAGCGCCACCAGCAGCAGCGCGAAGACGAAGGCGCCGCTTTCGAGAACGGTGACGGTGAGATCGATGAAACGCTGGCGGAACATCCAGGCGGCGGCGAAGAAGGCCAGCGCCGGAATGCCATAACCATAAAGGATCCATTGCGTGCCGAGCGCGTGATTGGTCTCGTAGCTCAGCACATAGGGATTGAGGGCGAGGCGCACCAGGATGACCGACGCCACCGCAAGGGCGAGCTTGCGCAGCTCCTTCAGGTCGAGGCTCTTTTCGAGCCAGGCGAGCGCCGGCAGCTGCAGCGCCAAAGCGACGGTGAGCCAGGCCTCGCGGAAGACGAACGCGAAGGCGAAGCTGACGCCGGCAATGGCCGCGGCGGCGTAGAAGCCGAGCGCCAGGCGATAGGACCGGTCCTCGCGCAGCTTGTTCAGCATCCCGGCCAGCGCCACGGCGATGGCGGCCGACAATGTCGCGGTGATCGTCCACAGAAGATCGGTGGTGAAGAAGCGGCTCCGTGCATAGGCCATCGCCAGGATGAGCAAGGCGCCCAAGAGCGAGATGCCGGCCCAGATGAACGGACGCCGGCTGCCGCGCAGCAGGAAGAAGCCGAGCCCGGTGATGAGCGCGGCGGCGAACAGATGCGACAGCACGAAGCTCTTTGCGACCGGCGCGAACAAGGCACCGTCCGGCGCGGTGATGCCGGCTTCGATATCATAGAGGAACTGGCCGAGAAGGCCTTCCGGCTGCCAGGCGGCAAGCACCAGGAACAGCAGCGCGGCCGCAAGCGCAATGAAGCCGTCGAAGCGCTCGAAGCGCCGGCCGGCAAAAGCCAGCGCCACGGCGCCCGCCACCGCCAGCATCAGATTGACCATCGGCGCCTGGAAGAGAAGTGCGGCAAAGGCGAAGAGGCCCACCGCGCCCGTCACTGCCAGCCAGCCATTGAATTCGGGACCATCGGGGCGATGCGCCCCGTCCCAGATCGAGGGCGCGTCGGCGGGCGTCAGGCGCAGAGCGAGCCAGACCGCCGCCGCCGACAGCACCGCGAGGAAGGCGGCGATGATCATCAGATCGCCGGCCTGCATCGGTCCGGTGATCCAGATGCCGGTCCACAGCAGCCCGCCGATCGTGGCGCCATAAGCCAGCCAGCCCCAGCCGCGGTAGATCACGACGGCGTAAGCGGCGGCGGCGATGAAGGCGAGATAGGCGAAGAGGATTCCGGCACTCGGATCGTTCGAGCTCACCAGCGCCGGGGTCGCGAAGCCAGCCAACAATCCGATGATTGCCACGATGGGCGAATGCAGGGCCGCCAACACGAAGGCGACGAGCGCCACCGCCGCGAGGCCGATGAAGGTGGCCGTCGGCCCCAGGAGGTCGACCAGGGCGTAAGCGGCATAGATGCTGGCGAAACAGATGAAGAGCCCGGCGCTCACCAGAGCGCCCGGCACATAATCGGGCTTGAGGGCGGCGATCTGCTGCTCGCCCGAACGCCGGCGCAGCCACTCACCGGCCAGGATCAGCACGACACCCAGGACGAGCCCGGCGGAGATGCGCATGGCCGGGGTGAGCAGCGCATTCTCGATCGAATATTTGACGAGGAAGATGCCGGCGAGCGCCAGCGCGATGGCGCCCACCCAGACGAGCCAGCGCGAAGTGAGGCGTTCCTCGATGCCCGCGCGGGGTGCGGCGGGCGGTGGCGGCGGAGGCGCCGCCGCAGCGGCAGCTTCGGCCGGTTCGACAGCTTCCGACCCGGCCTCGGTTTCGAGCTTCTCGTCCGGCTGGTCCTGCGACTTGCTGGCCTGTGCCCAAACCCGGCCCGGGCGGGCCGCGGCTTCGGCCGGTTCGTCCGTGGGCGATTCCGCAACCTCGTCAGCCTCGGGAGCCAAAGGCTCCGGCACCGCGGCTTCAGCGGCTACCGGCTGGGGCTGTAGCCCATCGGCCTGATACTGAGCGAGCTTGGTCTCGAGCACCATGAGCCGGCGTCTCAGGTCGCCGGTGCGGCTCATCGCGACGATGGCAAGAATGAGCGGGGTGAAAAAGATCACCACCAGCACGAGAATCAATAGGCCGAATAAATCGTCAAACATCGAATCGGGAGTTTACGCGAAATGCCCCCCAGGTAACCAGGGCCTGAAGCCTAACGTTGCATCAGGTGGGCCGTGAAGAACTCCACCATCTTACCATAGGCAAACCGGGTCTGGGTCAGGCTCTCCCTGGCCCAGGAATGGCCCGATCCCGGCAAGGTCACCAGCTCGAAGCGCTTGCCCTGCGCGATGAACTTCTCGATGAGGGCGACCGTATCGGCATAGAGGACCACCTCGTCGCGGGTGCCATGGATGATCATCAAGGGGTCGGCCAGCCCCGCCGTATGATAGAGCGCCGACTGGCGCTCATAACGTGCCGGATAATCCTCGCCGCGCGGCGCCCCCATGATCCATTCCTGTTCCGGATAGGCGTGCGAGACATTGGTCGCCGGCGCGCCGGCGACACCGGCGGCATAGAAGCCCGGCTTCTTGAACAAGGACATCAAGGTCATCAGCCCGCCATAGCTCGACCCCCACAGGCCGATGCGCCCTGGATCGGCATAGCCCTGCTCGATCAGGCCATGCACGCAGTCAGCGATATCCTCGATATCGAGCCCGCCATAGGAATGAAGCATCGGGCGATTCCAGTCCTTGCCGCGGCCGAAACTGCCCCGGATGCCTGGATTGACGACCAGAAAACCCTTCGCGACGAGGCACTGGTCGAAACCCCAGGACGGGTGGATGTCACGCCCGCCCCACTGGTTGCACAAAGCGTCGGAATAGACCGAGCCGACGACCATCGGATAGCGCCGCCCGGGTTCGTAATCGGGCGGCAGCATCAGCCGTGCCGTCAGCGGCGCGCCGTCGATGCGGCTCATGCAGTCGACATAACGCACCTGGGCCCAGTTGCATGTATGAAACGCCGGCAGCGGCGACTGCGTCAACCCGATCGCCGTTTGCTCGCCGGCGAGACGCCGGGCAATAATCTCGGGCGGTGAGTGATCGGCGCTGAAGCGGTCCGCAACCCAATCGAATGTCGGCGAGTAAGCAGGCCTGTGCGTCCCCGGCTCGCTGGTCAGCGCCTCGATCTCTCCGCCCGCCACGGAAACACGATAGAGCTGCCGCTCCGCCAGATGCGACCGGTTGGCGGTGAAATAGATCCGCTCATGAAGGCGGTCGAGCTGGAACGCTTCGATCTCCCAGGAACCGTCGGTGATCCGTTCCGGCGTCGCGCCCGCCGCCGGCAGACGATAGAGATGGTTGAAGCCGTCTCGGTTGGTCAGGAGGATCAGGCCGCGATCGTCGGGCGCCCAGGCGACTTGCCAGTCGGGCCGGATCTGAATCGGATCATGGAAATGATAGAAGGTCGTGCGCGCCGCCGTCGCGACGTCATAGACGAAGATCGTATGGGTCTTGATGCTGAGATCGCTCTCATTGACGAACAGCGATGCGCCATCGCCGGAGAGGCCGAAGCCCCAGATCGCATTCTGTTCGTCCGGACGTTCGAACCAGGTCGGCGCGCCCCCCGATGCCGACACGACCCCGGGCCGCAGCCGCACGATCTCATCGCCCGGGAAAGCCCGCGTGAATGTATCGCGACGCGCGACGCCTTGCGCGTCATAAGCGATCTCGATCTGCCGCACCCGACTGTTGTCGGCGAGGACGAAAGCGATCAGATCACCGTTCCTGGACCATTCGAAGCTCTCGACAGCGATGCGCTCGCCGCCCGGAACAAGGAGGCGGGCCGGCGCCTGCGTGCGGAAATCCCTGACCATCAGAGATCCGCCCGCCGTGAAAGCGAGCTTCATCCCATCGGCCGAGACGGCCAGCGTGCTTACATCGGTACAGTCTGGCTCGATTTCGCCGTCGGCGCCGACAATATGCAGGCGGCCGGCCAGGACGAAGACGATCCGCCCGTCGCCGAGCCAGACGGCCTCGGTTATTCCGGGACCGGCCTCGCCACGCTTGTCATCGCCAAGAAAGGTAATCCTGCGCTTCGCCCCGGGCGTGACATCATAGGTCCAGATATCGCGGAAGCTCTCACCGCGATCGTTCCACAGGAAACCGAGGCGGGCGTCGTCAGGCGACCAGAAGCAGGCTTCCGGCGTCGTCCCGATGATCGACGGCGACGCATAGAGGAGATCGAGCGTGAGCGTGCCGGGCATCGCGTGGTCCTTCATGAGTGTCCCCTGATCGAAAGATGATCCTGCCATCTCGCCTGCGCGATGGCGACCGATGGCGCGGCCCGCGCCAATAAATGAAACGGGATCGGGCGCGCCTTCGCCACCGGAATGGCAAGCTCATCGAGCTTGGCGCCGGACGCCGCGTCGGCCAGCACCTCGCCCAGCATGGCGGTCATGGCGATGCCGCGGCCATTGCAGCCGATGCCGCCGATGAATCCCGGTCCAAGCTCGTAGAGATGCGGCAGGAAGTCGGTCGTCATGGCGGCGGTGCCGCGCCACACATGATCGAGCGCCGGCATCTCGGCGAGGCCGAGCTCGCGTGTGAGGCGGCCCGCGATCATACGCGCCATGCGCTCATGCGCGCCAAGCGGCATCATGGCCACGCCGCCACTGATCAGCCGGTTGTCACGGTCGAGACGGTAGGTGAACAGATTGGCGCGTGTATCGGCGATCGGATGCCGGCCGGGCGCAATGTGCTCGGCAACAGCGCGCGGCAATGGCTTGGTCGCGATCTGGTAGACCGTCAACGGCACGATCGCGCGAGCAAGCTGGCGCGCGATCCCGTAGTCGGCAGCATTGGTGCAGAGCAGAACCTTGCCCGCCTCGACGGTGTGCCGCCCGACAGCCAGCCGCCAGCCGGCGTCCTTGCGCTCGATGGACTGGACACCCGCTTTCTCGAACACCGCGGCACCGGCGCCGATCGCGAGCCGCGCCAAACCGCGCACATAATTCAAAGGATGCAGCATGCCGCCACTCTCGTCGAGCAGCGCGCCGGCGCAGAATCTGAGGCTGGTGCGCCGCCTTGCCTCGTCAGCCGAAAGCATGCGGACCGGCCGGCCGAGCGCCTGCCAATCCTCGACGCGCTGGCGCAGGATCACGAGCATCGAGTCAGTATGGGCGACCTGCATCCAGCCAACCTGCTCGGCATCACACTCGATCATCTGGTCGCGTACGGTGGCGAAGACGCGATCGGCCCCCACCCCGATCAAGGCCAGCAATCTCCTGCCCCGTTCCTTGCCGAGCCGGGTCAGGACGGCGGCGGGGTCAGCCTTAGCAAAATTCGGCACCACGAAGCCGGCATTCGCGCCGCTCGCCCCGCTGCCGATCACCTCCGCCTCGAACACGGCGACGCGCGCGCCTTGCCGCGCCAGGTGCCAGGCCGCTGTCAGCCCGGTTATGCCGCCGCCGATCACGGCGACATCGACGCTGAGATCCGCCGACAGAGACGCAGTCGGCGGCGGCGGCGCCGCGCTGCGCCACCAGGACGTATTTTGATATTCGCTCGTTGCCGTCATGGCGGCACGCCGGCCCATCACAGCCCGTTGAAGAAGGTCTGCAGCCGCTTCATCCCCTGCTCCAGCCGCGCCATCGACTCCGAGCCGAAGCAGATGCGCAAGCGGCCTTCGCCCGCCGCGCCGTAGAAGCTGCCGGCCTCGACCACGACCCGGGCCTTTTCGAGGATCATGTCGGCGAGCTCCTGCGAGGGAATGCCGGTCTGCCTGATATCCGGGAAGGCGTAGATGGTCCCTTCCGGATAGGCGCAACTCACGCCCGGCATCTGGTTTAGCGACTTGACCACGAAATCGCGTTTCCTGAGATCGTCCGCCACGAGCTCGTGCAGTACGGCTTCAGGGCCGAGGACGGCGGCACGGGCGCCGTCCTGGATGAAGGTGTTCACATGCGTCACATCGTTGAGCGTGACCTTGAGCAGAGCCGGCATCAGCCATTGCGGCGCCGCGAGATAGCCGATCCGCCACCCGTCCATGGCGTAGGATTTGGTGAAGGCGAACATCGACACCGTCCGCTCCGCCATACCGTCGAGGGCCGCGATGCTGATATGCCGGGCGCCGTCGTAAAGGATGTCTTCATAGACCTCGTCCGACACGATGATGAGGTCGTGGCGGATGGCGACATCGGCGAGGCCCTGAAGCTCGGCCCGGCTGTAGACGCGCCCGGTCGGGTTGGCGGGATTGACCAGCACGATCACGCGGGTGCGCGGCGTGACCATGGCTTCCACCGCCGCCGCGTCGATCGCGAAGTTGTTCTCGACGTCGAGCTTGGCGAAGACCGGCACCGCGCCGGCGAGCTCGATCTTGCCGACATGCTGGGGATAATGCGGCTCGAGCAGGATGACTTCATCGCCCTGATCCAGCAGCGCCATGAAGACGGCGAAGGAGGCATGGGTCAGGCCATTGGTCACCAGGACATCCTGCGGCCCGACATTCATTTCGTTGCGCTGGCGAAGCTTTTCAGCCAGCGTCTGGCGCAGCTCCGGCGTCCCGCGCGGGTCGCTGTAATGGACCTTGCCCGCCGTCAAAGCGGCGATCGTCGCCTCTTTGATATGCAAGGGTGTATCGGCATAAGGACGGCCGACCTCGAGATGAATGAGATCGAGGCCGGCATCTGCGAGGCGCGCCGCCTTCTCATACATGCCGAAGCTCTTCACCGATGTCGTCGAAATTCGCTTGGCCAAGCGCCGCATATCGGTCACCTAATAGATCAATCGCTACTGCAGTTCGCGACCGGACAGATCGGTCCGGTGAATGACTCCGGCCTTCATGATGAGCCGCAGATTCTTCTTCGGATCGGAAAGCAATGAGATATCCCGCAGCGGATCGCCGTCGCAGACGATCAGATCGGCCACGGCACCTGGCGCGATGACGCCGAGACGGCCGCTCTGCTGAAGGATCTCGGCATTGACTGAGGTCGCCGAGCGCAAGATATCGGCAGGCTTCTGGACGCGGCCGCGGATCGCGAATTCGTCCGCCTGCGCATATTCCATCTCGCCCATGAGATCGGTGCCGAAACCCAGCTTCACGCCGGCCGTTTTGCAGATGCCGAGCATGGCGATGCCGGTACGATTGACGAGGTCGAGCTTGTCCATGACATAGGGCGACAGGCCGAGCCGCTCGCCATGTTTGGCGGTCTCTTCATAGCAGACGAGCGTCGGCACCACATAAGCGCCTTTGCCGGCAACGAAGCGCGCGGTATCAGCATCGATCATATTGGCATGCTCGACAGTGCGCACGCCCGCACCTACGGCATGCCGGATGGCCTCGCTCGTATAGGCATGGGCGCAGACATATTTACCGCGCACCGCCGTCTCACGCACCGCGATCTCGAGTTCTTCCGTGCTGAACTGCAGATTCTCGATGGCATCGTCGGGCGATCCCACCCCACCCGAGGCCAGGACCTTGATGTGATCGGCGCCCTTGCGCAGCTCATTGCGCACGACGCGACGCATCTCGTCCGGTCCGTCGACGAGCCGGCACTGGAAGGTGAAGGCGCTCGAATTGTAATCGATATCGGTGCGCTCATCGGTCCGGCTGCGATGATCACCATGGCCGCCGGTCTGGCCGAGCGCCGGACCGCCGACGAACAAGCGCGGCCCGGGAATGAAGCCCTCGGCGATCGCTTCCCTGATGCCGACATCGCCGCCGGCGACGTCGCGCACGCTGGTGAAACCACGGTCGAGCATGGCGCGAATGCGCGGTACCGCGCGCGCCGTCATCTCGGTCAGAGTCATGTTGCGATTGCGGGCTTCCACCAGATTGACCGCGAAAACATGCGCATGCGCGTCGATCAGTCCCGGCAGCAGCGCTCGGCCGCCCAGATCGAATTCGATGCCCGTCTTGACCGGGATCGGCCGGTCGGAAACGGCTTCTATGCGCCCGTCGACGATCAGAACATTGGTGCCCGGACGCAGCTCGTCGCCGACGCCGTCGAAATAGCTGGCGTTGCGCACAAGAATGGTTGCCATTTCACATGCCCCTTCCGCTGCCCCTCACCCGTGCGGGGGCTGACCGGCGCGACTTTAGGCGACCGGATGCAATGGTGTAAAGAAGTTTGATCAAATAATCACAACGGGCCGACACCTGACATCATATCATTGACAATGAAGTAAGTGAGACTTATCAAATCAGACTGCTTGATCAAATGCTCACATGCTGGATGAGGGGGCACCCTTCTCTTCAACTTGAGGGCCCGCTGAAATTAAGCAGACACGCCGGCCCGATGCCAGGAAATCACGCATCCAGGCCCGCAATGACAGAGAGGGAGGACATACAATGAGATCCAATTCGACCGCCGCCCTGATGGCTCTCGCGCTATCCTCGGCAACCGCCATTTTCTTGCCCGGCACGGCATTCGCCGAGGAGCCGCAGAAAGGCGGGACGTTACGCATCCTCGGCAGCGCCGAGGTCGACCGCTTCGATACCATTCCGCCGGCGACCTCCGATGCCGTCAACTTCCAGCGCGCCGTGTGGCGCCAGCTGATCAGCTTCGCCGCCTCGGCGGACCAGGCCGAACAGGTCAAGGCCGTCGGCGATCTCGCCGAGGACGTGCCGATCCCCACCAATAACGGGCTCACCTACACCTTCAAGCTTCGCCAGGGCGCCATGTGGAACGCACCCGGCGGCGCCCGCCAAATCACCGCCGAGGATATCGAGCGCGGCTTCAAGCGCATGTGCAATCCGGCGATCGGCTCCCCTCACCTCACCTACTTCGAGAATCTGATCGTCGGCCTCGCCGACTATTGCGCCGGCTTCGCCAAGGTCGAGCCGAAGGTCGAGCCCATGAAGGCCTATATCGAGGCCAATGACATCAAGGGCATCGAGACGCCGTCGGCCGACACCGTCACCTTCAATCTCAAGAGCCCCGCCAACGACTTCATCTATCTGTTGTCGCTCGCGACGGCGGCGCCCGCGCCGGTCGAAGTGCTGAACTACATGCCCGACAGCCCGGAATACCGCGCCAACTTCATCTCGAACGGTCCTTACACGATCGAAAGCTACGTGCCCGACAGCATGCTGCGGCTGGTGCGCAATCCCGCCTGGAAACCCGAGACGGATCCGCTGCGCAAAGCCTATGTCGATGCGATCGAGATCGTCGCCGGCGTCCAGGCCGACGCAGCGATGCAGCAACTGCAATCGGGTGACGGCGACATGCTCTATGATCACTCCATCCCGCCGGCGAGCGCCCAGATGCTCATCGCCCAGGGCGACGAGAAGATGTCGACAGTGACGACGGGACGTACCCGCTTCGTCTGGATCAACACCGTCTCCAACAACAATGGCGGCGCGCTCAAGAATGTCAAAGTGCGCCAGGCTCTGTCCTATGCGATGGACAAGGCGGCGATCGTGCAGCAGCTGGGCGGACCGACCTTCGCCAAGCCGCTGAACGGCATCTTCCCGCCCAATGTCATCGGCTATCATGACTTCGATCTCTATCCCTCGAAGGACGCCAAGGGTGATCCGGAAAAGGCTAAGGCGCTCCTTGCCGAAGCGGGCTATCCCAACGGCCTGAAGCTCAAGATGCCTTATCGCAACATCGGCTCCGATCCGGCGCTGGCGCAGACCATTCAGGAAAGCCTGAAGAAGGCCGGCTTCGAGATCGAGATCAGCCCGGTGCCGCCGGCCGATTTCTATCCCCGCCTCATCACCAACTTCAGCAACGCCCAGAACGGCGTGTGGGATATGGTGCCGGCGGGCTGGTCGCCGGATTGGCCGGGCGGTGCGGCGGGCTCGATCTTCCTGCCGCAATACAGCTATAACGGCACGCACGGCACCTTCAACTTCTCCGACTACAACAGCGACAAGGCAAACGAACTCGCCGCGAAGGCATCCGCCACCACGGATACGGAAGAGTCGGTCAAGCTCTGGCAGCAGGTCGATGAGACGGTGATGGCCGATGCACCGACCGTTCCGCTCGTCGCCGTCTATACGATGCTCTATCACGGCCCGGCGGTGCGCAACTTCCTGCCCTACGCGCCGGGTGGCCAAGGCGATTGGACCAACGTCTGGCTGTCGCGCTAATACTCGATGCCTCACGGCCGTAATGGACGTGAGGCATCGTCTTCTTCGTTTTGATACATGGCCATTCTCGAAGCGCGAAACCTCAACATCGCCATTCCCACCGGAGACGGTCTGGTCCATGCGGCCCAGAACGTCTCTTTCCGTGTGGAACCGGGCGAGCTGTTCGGCATCGCGGGCGAATCCGGATCGGGCAAGAGCGTGCTCGCCCAGGCGATCCTGGGGCTCTTACCCACCGCGGAGATCAGCGGCGAGATCTGGTTCGAGGGCCGCGATCTCCTGACGCTTGGCCCACGCGACCTGCAGAGATTGCGCGGCGCCCGCATCGCCATGATCTCGCAGGATCCGCTGAGCTGCCTCCATCCCTATTACACGATCGGCGGCCAGATCAGCGAAGCGATCCTCACCCATAGACGCATCGGCAAGGCCGCCGCCAAACGTGAAACGATCGATGTGCTGGCCAAGGTCGGCATCGCCGCGCCGGATATGCGCTTCAACCATTACCCGCATCAATTCTCCGGCGGCATGCGCCAGCGCGTGATGATCGCCATGGCGATCGCGCTCAACCCGGCGCTGCTCATCGCCGATGAGCCGACGACGGCGCTCGACGTCACAGTGCAGGCGCAGATCGTCGAGCTTCTCGACACGATGCGCCGCGAGCTCGGTACCGCGGTCATGATGATCACCCATGATCTAGGCCTCCTCGCCAGCGTCGCCGACCATGTCATGGTCATGTATGCCGGCAACCGCATGGAGATCGGGCGCCGCAGAGCGGTCCTCGCCGCGCCGGCACATCCTTATACAGCCGGGCTTCTCGCCTCCTCACCGTCGAACCATGCGCCCGGATCTCCGCTCACGCCCATCGCCGGCCAGCCGCCGAGCCTGCTCGCAAGGCCGAGCGGCTGCGCCTTCGCGCCCCGCTGCGCCCAGGTGATGCCGATCTGCAGCCTCGAACGGCCGCCGGAACACGCCTTCGCCGATGGCAGTCACTCCCTATGCTGGCGCGAGAGCAAGGCGCCGGCCGCGATGGCGCCCATTACGCGACAAAAAAGCCCGCGCGCCGCGCCTGTCGAGACAAGCGCCGCCATCGTCACGGTGCGGGATCTCCATTTCGGCTACCCGGCCGGCGGTCCGTTCTCAAGACGCCCCGGTGTGGAAATCCTGAAAGGCATCAGCCTCACCCTGGAGCGCGGCCGCACGCTCGGCATCGTCGGCGAAAGCGGGTGCGGAAAGTCGACACTGGCGCGCGTCATCGCCGGCCTCGTCCCCGCCAGCAGCGGCAAGATTGAGATCGCGGGCAAAGATATCGCGGCCCTCGATGCCACCCAATGGCACAGTCTGCGCAAGACGGTGCAACTCGTCTTCCAGGACCCGTTCGGCTCGCTCAATCCGCGCCGGCGAGTCGGCTCGATCATCGGCGATCCGTTCCGCATCCATGGCGTCGCCTCGGGCGGCGAGCGCCATCAACGGGTGCGCGATCTCATGACGACTGTCGGGCTGAACCCCGAGCACTATAACCGCTTCCCATCCGAATTTTCCGGCGGCCAGCGCCAGCGTATCGGCATCGCGCGCGCTTTGGCGCTCAATCCCTCATTGATCATCTACGATGAGCCCGTCTCAGCACTCGATGTCTCGATCCAGGCCCAGGTGCTCAATCTCATCCGCGCGCTCCAGGAAGAGCTGGGCCTCTCTTATCTCTTCATCTCGCATGATCTCGCGGTGGTGCGTCATGTCAGCGATGAGATCGCCGTCATGAAGGAAGGCCGGATTGTCGAAATGGGCAAGGCCGATCAAATCTACACGGCGCCGCAACATCCCTATACCAAGTCCCTCCTCGCGGCATCCAATCCTCTGCCGCGGCTGGAAGGTGCGTCATGAGCACCACCGGCACCGCGCCGACGGTCGTCCAGCGCGGCTCCTTCGAGCTCACATTGCGCCGGCTGCTGCGCGACAAGGCCGGTCTCCTGGCGCTCGGCTTCATCCTGGCGCTCATCGCCTTCGCCCTCGGCGCCGGCCTCATCGAGGCCTGGACCGGGCATTCGGCCTTCGAGCAATATCGCGACACAGGTCTCACCCCGACGGGCATGCCGGTCGGGCCTGGTGCTGAATTTCTGTTCGGCACCGACGGGCTTGGGCGCGATGTCATGGTCCGCCTCGCTTATGGCGCGCGAACGTCGCTCACCATCGGCCTCGTCGCCTCGCTGCTCGCTTCCGTCATCGGCGTCGCGATCGGGCTCGTCGCCGGGTATTTCGGGGGCTGGGTCGACATCGTTCTCGGCCGGACTATGGATCTCGTCATGAGCATCCCGGTCCTGCTTTGCGCGCTGGCTTTGGTCTCGGTCTTCGGATCGAGCGTGATCCTCAGCGTCGCCGTCATCGTCTTCTTCAGCTGGACGACGATCGGCCGGGTGATCCGCGGACAGGTCATTTCGCTCCGGCAGCGTGACTTCGTCCAGGCCAGCCGCTCGCTCGGCGCGGGTCCCCTTTCGATCATGATCATCGACATCCTGCCCAATCTCAGCGTGCCGATCATCGTCTACACGACGATGGCGATCCCCAATGGCATCGTCTTCGAGGCAACCTTGTCTTTCCTGGGGCTCGGCATCGTGCCGCCGGCGCCAAGCTGGGGCGGCATGCTGGCCGAGGCGGCCTCAAACTCAATCTATCTCATCGCCTGGTGGCTCATTATGATTCCGGGCGCCCTCCTGCTCCTCACCACCCTCTCCTTCAACATATTGGGCGACGCGTTGCGCGATGCGCTCGACCCGGCCGGCCGACCGGCCCGCAAGCGGCGCAAGGTGGGGAAATCGTGATCTCCTTTCTCGCCAGCCGTCTCGCTTTCGCCGGCCTCGTTCTGCTGGTGCTCAGTGCCTTCGTCTTCTTTCTGTTCTTTGTGGCGCCGGGCGATCCGGCGCGATTGCTTGCCGGTGAGAAGGCGACCGAGGCGCAGGTCGCGCAGGTGCGCAGCAATCTCGGCCTCGACCGGCCGATCCATGAGCAATATCTGAAGTTCCTCGGCAGAACAGTCCAAGGCGACCTGGGCTTCTCCTATCGCAACCAGCAGCCGGTGACCAAGCTGATCGCCAACCGCATGCCGGCGACCATCTCACTCGGCATCGGGGCGGTCCTGATGTGGCTGGCGCTCGGCATTCCCATCGGCATCATGTCGGCGCGTCATCCGGGCGGCCTGCGCGACGGGATGGGGCAAGGCTTCATCCTGGTCGGCGTCAGCTTTCCAACCTTCGTGCTCGGCATGGCCTTGCTCTATCTCTTGTACTTCATGCCGCGGCAGGCGGGCTTCACCTTGTTCCCTGCCGGCGGATACAAGCCGTTCCTGGCCGATCCCCTGATCTGGGCCTGGCACATGTTCCTGCCCTGGACGACGCTGGCGTTCACCACGGCCGCCATCTATGCCCGGCTGACGCGCGGCGAGATGCTGGCGGTGATGGGCGAGGATTATATCCGCACGGCGCGCGCCAAGGGCCTGTCGGAACGCAAGGTCGTGCTCAAGCACGGGTTCCGCAGCATTCTCACGCCCCTCACCACGCAGCTCGGCGCCGACATCGCCGCGGTTCTCGGCGGCGCCATCGTCACCGAGCAGGTCTTCGGCCTGCAGGGCATCGGCTCGCTCGCCGTCCAGGCGGTCGGCAATCAGGACCGGCCGATCATCATCGGGGTGGTCCTGCTCGCCGGATTCTTCATTGTCGTCGCCAATATCATCGTGGATCTGCTCTACGTGCTGCTCGATCCGCGTGTGCGCACGGCGCACTAGGCTTAACTCTCGACTGTCTCCCTCACCCTAAGGTGCGAGTGCGGCGCGCACTATGGCGGTCCATCCCACGGATTAGAATTAGCCCGTCGGGCGAGCCATCGAATGAGCCAGTAGCGAATGTAGCTGGCAATCACCGAGATGACCAAGGTGAGCAACAACGCCTTTCCAAGCGCGAGGGTAATCTCAATCCACGAGGTGGCCGGTTCAACCAGGGCATAGGAAAACCCTGCGAAAACCACCACGTGAGCAAGCATCCAATTCGACTGCTCTGGATACAGGCTCTGCAGCCACCAGAACACCATAAGAGAGACCAGCATGGGTACGCCTAGAGGCCATCCGAGGGCGGTGACTAGGTACCAAGCCCAAAAGCACCATGCCAATATTCCAAGGGCATAGTATATCGGCGCTGGCAGCTTCATCCCTGTCCATATAAGCGAAATCGGCCCCGGGACAAACCGGAGGGCTGCGCCCGTCCACTTATCGTGCCCGAGATACGACTCTAATCATTCGCTTCCATGGGCAGGAAGTTGACCTCATGGGCGGCCGAAATGCGCACCGCTTCCATGGGATCGGCGACATTGTGGAGATTATCGAAAAGCTTCTCCAGCATGCGCGACGGCGACACCCAGAACAGCGCCCGGGCCGGCTTGTCGGATTTGTTGAAATAGCCATGCGGGATGCCGCGCGGCATCCGCACCAGATCGCCGGCTTTGGCCTTCATCCATTTGCCGTCGAGCTTCAGGTCGAGCTCGCCCTCCTGCACCAGGATGAATTCCTCCTGGGTCGGATGAACATGCACCGGCACGAACTGGCCGGGCTCGCTGTTGGTCTCGAAGGCGAATGTCGAGTCGCATGTCGCCTTGGGGAAATAGAGCTGCCCGAGAATATTCCAGCTCTTGCCCCCCAACCCGGTGCCGTTTGTGGTGATGCCCTTCTCCAGATCCTGCGCCATAACTCCTCCCTGTTATTTTCCTGGCCCCAATATCGCTTCCCGCCGCTTGAGGCTTTCCGGCGGCCATTCCTTCTTCATATCGTAGTAGATCTTGAAAGCCCGTGCATTGTCGGGCAACCGCACCCATGGCAGCTTCGAACGGATGAAGATGTGGACATCCGGCGCGATCGCGGCGGCGTCATCGAGCGTGCCGACGCGCAGGAAGCGTAGATTGGGCCGCTTGCCATAGTCGCTCCACAGAGCGACGCGGCACACCGGGCAGCGATAGATGTCGTGCGAGCGGCCGCTGTCGGTCGGCACCGCCACCGGTTCCGGATAACCTTTGAGAAGCTCGATCCGCTCCGTCTCGGTGATGGCATTGAGCACGAAAGCGCTACCGGTCTGGCGCTGGCAATCCTGGCAATGGCAGCAATGGACGAACATCGGCGGCAAGCGCAGGCGGTAACGGATCTCACCGCAGGCACAGCCGCCGTCGAGATAGTCAGGCAAAGACGCGGTCATGCCCGCTCCTCCTTATTCCATCACAGATCCTGCACGTCGATCACGCCGGAGATCGCCTTGATCGCGCCCTTGATCTGCGGCGTCACCGTGAATTTATTGCCGAGAACCATCTCGACTTCCCGGCCCCGCTCCATCTGCAGCACGAGCCGGACCGGCGCCTTGCCGCCATTGGTCAGGCGCTGGGCGATAGAGTCGATCGGTTTGGCATCCTTGAGGAAAATGGTGAGGCCGGAGGTGATCTGGGACGCCGCACGCTCGATATCCTCGACCCCCTGAAGCCGGAGACGCACCTCCTCGCCGTCGACATCGGCCTCGACGCGGGCGATCACCGCCCGGCCGGGCTCGAGCATATCGCGGGTGAGCGCCAGCGTGTCCGAGAAGCAGATCGTCTCGAACTGGCCGGTCGGATCGGAGAAACCGACGAAAGCGAATTTGTTGCCGGACTTGGAGCGGCGCTCCTGGCGGTGCGTGATGGTGCCGGCGAGCTTGGCCGCGGTGGCGCCCTTGGTGAGAGCCTTCTCGCGGAACGAGTTCCAGGTGTCGACGCCCATGCGGGTGAGCCGCGACATGTAATCGTCGAGTGGATGGCCTGAGAGATAGAAGCCCACCGCCTCGAACTCCCGGGCGAGGCGATCCATCGGCAGCCACCCTTCGCGCGCCGGCAAAGCGACGTCCTCCTTGCGGCCCGAGCCCTGGCCGAAGAGATCATGCTGGCCGGCTTCCGCTTCCGCCGTGGTGCGGTTGGCCATGGCAAGAACGGCGTCGATGCCTTCGAAGACCTGGGCGCGGTTCGGCTGAAGCTCGTCGAAGGCGCCGGCCTTGGCCAGACTTTCCAGCGCGCGCCGGTTGAGCACATGCGCATCGATGCGCCGCGCGAAGTCGCCGAGCGTCGAGTAAGGCCCTTCCGCCTCGCGCTTTTCGACCAGATGCTGGATTGCGCCAGAGCCGACATTCTTGAGGGCCGAAAGTGAATAGAGCACGGCCGCGTCCTTCACGACGAAGTCGACCTGCGACTGGTTGATCGAGGGTGGCACGATTTTCACGCCGATGCGCTGGGCCTCCTGGCGGAAGACCTGCAGCTTGTCGGTGTTGCCCATATCGAGCGACATCGAGGCGGCGAGGAATTCGACCGGATAGTTCGCCTTCAAATAGGCGGTCTGGTAGCTGATATAGGCATATGGCGCCGAGTGCGATTTGTTGAAGCCGTATTCGGCGAATTTGGCACAAGCATCGAAGATGTTCGTGGCGACGGCCTGATCGATGCCGCGATCAGTGGCGCCTTTCAAGAAATTCTCGCGTTGCGCATCCATTTCGGCTTTGATCTTCTTACCCATGGCGCGACGCAGAAGGTCGGCCTGCGCCAGCGTATAGCCGGCGAGATCCTTGGCGATCTGCTGCACCTGCTCCTGATAGGTGATGACGCCGAAGGTTTCTTTCAGGATCGGCTCTAGGCCGGGATGCATATATTCGATCTCTTCGCGCCCGAGCTTTCTGGCGCAATAGAGCGGAATATTGGCCATCGGGCCCGGTCGATAGAGCGCGACGAGCGCGATCAGGTCTTCGAAGCGGTCGGCGCGCATCTGGCGCACCGCGTCCCGCATGCCGGCACTTTCCAGCTGGAACACCCCGACCGTGTCGCCCTGGCCCAGCATCTGATAGGTCGGCAGGTCATCGAGCGGGATCTTGTTGGCGTCGAAATCGGGCACCCGCTGGCGGATGAGCCTTTGCGCCTTGTCGATGATGGTGAGTGTCTTGAGGCCGAGAAAGTCGAACTTAACGAGGCCCGCCTTCTCGACATATTTCATGTTGAACTGGGTGGCTGGGATCGATGAGCGCGGATCTCGATAGAGCGGCACCAGCTCCTCGAGCGGCCGGTCGCCGATCACAATGCCGGCGGCATGGGTCGAGGCATGGCGGTAAAGGCCTTCGAGCTTGAGGCCGATCTCCAGCATGGTGCGGACCGTCGTGTCCCTGTCGCGCTCCTCCTGAAGGCGCGGCTCACCCTCGATGGCCTGGGCGAGCGTCACCGGATTGGCCGGGTTCATCGGGATCATCTTGCTCAGGCGGTCGACCTGGCCATAAGGCATCTGCAGCACGCGACCGACGTCGCGGCACACGGCGCGCGCTTGCAGCTTACCGAATGTGATGATCTGGGCGACGTGATCCTTGCCGTATTTCTCCTGGACGTAGTCGATCACCTCGTCGCGCCGGTCCTGGCAGAAATCGATATCGAAGTCCGGCATCGAGACGCGGTCGGGATTGAGGAAGCGCTCGAACAGCAGCTTGAAACGCAACGGATCGAGATCGGTGATGGTAAGCGAATAGGCGACAAGCGAGCCGGCGCCCGAGCCGCGCCCCGGTCCGACCGGAATGCCCTTCGACTTGGCGTATTTGATGAAGTCCGAAACGATCAGGAAGTAGCCCGGATATTTCATCTTGATGATGACGTCGAGTTCGAATTCCAGGCGCTGCTTGTAGTCGTCTTCCGTATAGCCTTCCGACAGGCCGCGCTCCTTCAGCCGGTTGGCGAGGCCGTCAAAGGCCTGGCGGCGCAATTCCTCCGCCTCGTCGCCCTCGCCGTAGCGCGGCAGGATCGGCTTCTGCGACTTGACCTTGAAGGCGCAGCGCCTGGCGATCTCGACCGTCGAGGCGATGGCTTCCGGAATGTCGGCGAACAGCGTGGCCATCTGCTTCGACGTCTTGAAATAATGCTCAGGGGTCAGCCGGCGGCGATCCTCGGCGGACACCACTTCGCCCTCGGCGATGCAGATCAGCGCGTCATGGGCGGCGTAGTCGTCGAGCTTGGCGAAGTAAGGCTGGTTGGTGGCGACGAGCGGCAGCTCGAACTCATAAGCGAGATCGATGAGGCCCGGCTCGGAAAGCTGCTCGTTCTCGGTGCCGTGGCGCTGCAATTCGACATAGAGCCGGTCGCCGAAGACCTTGGCGAGATCTTCCATGCGGGCGCGCGCCACCTGCGGCTGGCCCTGGATGAGCGCTTCGTTCACTGGGCCGTCCGGCCCGCCGGTCAGGCAGATGAGGCCGGCCGAATGGGCCGTCAGATAGTCCATGCTCACATGCGGCTCGGCCGTATCGGGCGAATCCAGATAGGCCCGGCTGGTGAGCTTCATCAGGTTCTTGTAGCCGGCCTCATCCTTGGCGAGGAGTGCCAGGCTCGGCAGCTTGCGCAGTCCGGTGCGCTGACGCTGCGGGGCGTCGGGCGACGGCTCCTCGCAGGCGATCTTGAGAGTGCAGCCGATAATGGGCTGGATGCCCTTTTCGCTGAGCGCTTCCGAGAATTCGAGCGCGCCGAACAGATTGCCGGTGTCGGTGATGGCGAGCGCCGGACTTCCGATGTCCTTCGCGAGCCCTGCCATCTGCTTGATGCGCAAAGCGCCTTCCGCCAAGGAATAGGCGGAGTGGGCGCGCAGATGGATGAAGGTGACACTGTTTTTCGACTCGTCCGACATGGTCAGACCCTAGCAAATATGAGCGCCGGAAAGCGACCTCAGCGGAGACACGCTCCACAGGCTGCTCAGTCGATCAGCTTCTCCGCGGCGCCGCGCTCCTCGCCAACCCAGAAGCGTGGGCCTGGTCCCGATGTACCGGCCCGGTCGGCCGGATTCACGAGCCTGCACAGTTCGAGCGAAAGACAGCCGCAACTGATGCATTTGGCGAGGCCGAGCTTGAGCCGCTCGAGCTCGGCGATGCGCTCGTCGATGCGGGCGGACCAGGCGCCCGACAGTCTGGCCCAGTCCTGTCCCTTGGGCACATGATCTTCGGGCAGCTTGGCGAGCTCGACCCCGATCTCGACCAACGACATGCCGAGACGCTGGGCGAAGACGATGAAGGCGAGCCGGCGCAGGACCGGCCGGCGGAAGCGGCGGTGGCCTGATCCCGCCCGTTCCGAGGTGATGAGCCCTTTTTCCTCGTAAAAGCGCAGAGCCGAGGCCGCGACGCCGCTGCGCCGGGCGACCTGATTGATGGTCAAAAGACTTTCCATGACTGCCCATAACGCGTTTGGCTCTTGACTTCAAGTTCACTTGAACTTGTAGAACGATTCCCGAGACTGAGGCAGTTTTGGAGAAATCGATGTTCGACCCGGGCAGTATTCAGAAATTCAGCAGCACCAGCCGCCGGGATTGGCTCGAATGGTCAGGCATGTCGCTTGCCGATGTGATCGACGAGGACAATCCGACGGCGAAGCTCGACGCCGTGGGGTTCCTGCGTGCGCCCCAGGGCGCCGTCAGCGATTTCAAGTTTCTCTATGCAGAGGTGCTGGTCGTCACCCGCGGCCGCTGCGCCCTCAGGAGCGGCGACCGGCTCGCCATCGCCGCCGCCGGAGAGGTGCTTTACGTACCGGCGGGCACGGCCGGGACTATCGAGGTCTTAGCCCCTCTCGAGCTCGTCTATGTGGCCGTCTCGCCCTTCGGCAAGCTCACGCCCGAGATCAAGCAGGCGCTGCTGTCGGCAGCCCTTTGATCCCCATTTCCCAACCAGAGACAAGGACAGACAATGCAGGAACAGCAATTCGATCCCACGCGCATCCAGCTCTTCACGGCGCAGACGACGCGCAGCTGGATGGAGTGGTCGGGCTTCACGCTCGCCGATGTGGTCAATGAGGACGAGACACCGGCGGCCAAATTGGGCGCCGTCGGTTTCGTCAAGGCGCCGCGCGGCGCCAAGAGCGACTTCGACTTTCCCTATGACGAGGTCTGCATCGTCACCAAAGGCCGCTGCCGGGTACGCAGCATGTCGGGCGTCGTGACCGCGGGCGCCGGCGAGGTGATCTATCTGCCGGCACATCTCCCGGGCACGTTCGAAGCGCTCGACGAGCTCGAGCTCGTCTACGTTGCCTCATCGCCCTATGGCGAGGTCAATCGCGAGATCAAGGCGCAGCTGCTCGCCGCGGCGCGCCAGTAGCTAGATGATCAACGCCACGGCCAACCCGGAAAAGGCGAGCAGAAAGGCGACGATATAGACGCGAAATGTCGTCTGGTAGCGCTCGCCGGCATTCGGGTAGACGCGATTATTGAGCAGCCTGAACAACGCGACGGTGAACAGTACTACGCTTCCCAGCAAGGCCAAAGCGACGGCGAAATCCGACGCGGTGGACAACGCCGGCGCTTCATCGGCCTCGACCGCCCAATTGGCCAGGAACGCCAGCAGGAAACCCAGAACGATGCCGATGGAGGTCACCATCGGCTGCCGGTAGGCGGCGACCTCGGTCTCGAATGTTTTCTCGGGTTCCATGAAATGTCCTCGCAAGCCTCGCACGCTTCATTAGCACGGCAGGAGCCGCGCGTCCCGGAGCCGGATCATGCGACGGGCAAGTTCGATAAAACAGAGCGCGGCCAGACAGATTGTTCGTGTCTTCCCCGATGTTCATCTCGGCATCGCCCGCCGCACACGCTTCGCCCGCGCGTCTAGGCAAGTTCGGGATGAGCGGCCTCCGGCGATGACAGAAACGTCCATGCACGCCGTGCCATATTGTGCTCCAGCGCGGCATACGCGTCGTCGCGCAACAGCAATCTATGCAATGCAGGCAGATCGGCGACCGCCACTTGTGGAAACAGGTGATGGACGAGATGGTAGCAGTCGTTCCGGGGAAAGAGTGCCGCCCGGATCAGCCTGTTCTCCACGACGGAATTCCGGCTCTGATAAAGCTCGTCATCATTGATGATCACACCCGCATGGTCGAGTGCGTCCTGCCAGTAGTTGATGATCTGGAACGTCGTCGCGTAGGGCAGCAGAACATATCCAGCCAGGAAAAGCGTCGGGACGGCGAGCCAGCCGAAAGCGAAAGGAGTGACGGCAATACCGATGAGATATGTCGCGCGCAGCGCATTATAGAATACTCCGTCCTCCCGCACATAGAAGACGCGGCTGATATAGACGGGAACATGGCGCAACGTGATTGTCGTCAGAAGGTGCCGGATGACGACGAAACGCGTGATCATATCAGAAAAATGAAAGCGCTTGATGCCCGCGAAATCCAGATCCTTGTCCTCATCGCCAAGATGCTGGTGATGGGAATAATGCTTGTCGCGATACAGGTGATAGGAGGTGAACAACGGAATTGCGAGCAGCTTCCCGTACCGGGTATTCCAGTCGCGATCCTTGCAAAACGCGTAGTGCGTGCATTCATGGATGATGTTGTTGAGCGCTCTGTAACGCGTACCAATGAAGAAGATCGCCGCAATGTAAAGCGGAATGGCAAGCACTATGTGATACGAGAAAAAATTCAGCGACAACAACGCCACGAGGAGAGCGGCCAGTACGTTGCCGACGATAATCAGCGCGGCGCCGATTATCGAGCTCTTGCCTGTGAACGCTCGCGTCTCGGTCAAAAAGGTCTTTCGCAGCCTGAATGCTTCGGAAGACATCTCATTCTCCTATCCGTCTTTTGGTTTCTCACCCGAGGCGGCTTTTTTCCGCCCTGTTATCCTTGCCGGCCTCACATTTGCTGATCCCTCATTCAGCTTTTCACAGCACTCACACCACGCGAGCCAGAAGGCTCACCGACAACGCGGCCATGACGCCGCCAATCAAGATATCCAGGACACGCCAAGCCGCCGGCCGCGCGAAGAACGGCTGAAGCAGCCGCGCGCCATATCCCAGCGCTGCGAACCAGACGAAGGACGACAGCACCGCGCCGATGCCGTAGGCGACACGCCCGCTCCCCTCAAACTGCGTGGACAGAGATCCAAGCAGTAGGACCGTGTCCAGATAGACATGCGGATTCAGGAACGTGAATGCCAGGCAAGTGGTGACCGCGGCCAAGAGGCCGCGTTTGCTCGGCGCGGAAAGCCGCATGGCCTCCGGCTGGGCGGCACGACGAAGCGCGACCAGCGCGTAGACGGCCAGAAAGATCGCGCCTGCTATGGTCACGAGGGTGACGAGCATTGGCGACTGCGCCACGATCATGCCGAGCCCGGCCACTCCGGCGGTGATCAGAAGGGCGTCCGCCGAAGCACAGATCATGACAAGGACGAAGACATGCTCGCGAGCGAGCCCCTGGCGGAGAACGAAAGCATTTTGGGCACCGATCGCGATGATCAAGGACGCCCCCAGGAGAAAACCTGTGACCAGAGGATGGACGAAAGTCGCCATAAGGAAAACATTGCTCTATTCTGGAACGAAGGAACTTCGGACCCGAAAACCGATACGGGTTGAGTTCAGTGGATAGGGGCGCGACGCGTGGGGTAACACGGTCTCAAGCATTTTCCCGGCATTGCGCCTTCGCGCTCGACAATCTTTCTTGAAAATCTGGAATATTACATATTTTTCAACAACTTACGTGCAGTGGTACCGGGACTGCACGCTGAGTGCTTGCTACAATCCTTGTGACCTTCCCGCACAACCCGTCCCCTCCCCTTGCTTCAGGCCGCAAGCGGCTTGCCAGGATTAGTGACACAGAACTGTGCCAGGCTGTGCCCGGGCTGGAGCGTTTTGGCGGTATTGGGCGGTAATTTGGCGTCAATTGCACCTGACGCATGGCTTCCCCTGCAAACGACGCTGCGTTAAGATTTGCTCTGCTGCTGTCCCCCGCTCGGGAGATGGGAAACAAAAAAGGGGATGGCGTGAAGGTTGGAGCATCGTGGTCCAAACCACGTACTGTTGTCATGTTGGTATATCCGCAGGTTGCATCCGTCGATGTCTGTGGAGCCCTGGAAGCGTTCAATGTCGCGAATTTTCTGACCGGTCACCGCCTCTACAAGCCGATCACAGCTTCAATCGATGGCGCCCCGGTTACGGTAGCGGGCGGCTTCCTCAAGATTCAACCGACATGTGGCTGCAAGGATCTCCCCAATCACATCGACCTGTTGCTGGTCGGCGGCGGACCGGGCTGCCTCATTGCGGCGGAGGACGAAAAATTCACGTCATGGATACGCAAGCTGGAGCCCCGCTGTGCCCGCATGGGATCGGTCTGCACGGGATCCACGGTTCTCCTGGCCTCGGGCGTCGTGGACGGACAACGAATTGCCACCCATTGGCTCGAAGCCATACGTCTGAAGTCGGACCAGACGGTGGCTGCGCAGGTCGACGAAAATGCGATCTTCGTAAATTCGGGAAAATTCTGGACCTCGGCAGGAATGCTGGCCGGCATCGACCTGGCGCTGGCCCTGATCGAGGCCGATCATGGCCGCCAATTGGCCCTGGATATCGCACGTTTCATGGTGCTCGTCTTGCGACGTCAAAGCGGTCAGTCTCAATTCAGCGCGCACCTGTCGGCAGATATCACGGATGATTCCCGTATCCGCAGGGTGCAACTGCATATCTGGGAAAATCCCGGAGGTGACCATTCCCTGAAGTTGCTGGCTGACCGCGCCGCCATGAGCGAGCGGTCGCTGGAGAGGCAGTTCAAGAAGATAACCAACACCACAATCTCTCAATATATCGAGGATGTCCGGCTCAACATGGCGCGGAGACTTCTGGAGACCTCAAGCCTCACGATTCAGCAAGTTGCGTTGAAGAGCGGGTTCGGCGCCGCATCGACATTGCGCCGAGCCTTTGTACGCAGGCTCGGTGTCCTGCCGACGGTGTACAAGGCGAGTTTCGGGATAGACGGCGCCTCGGCGGAAGGCGATGAGCTCAGTGACAATGTGATAAGGATGGACCTTGCGAGCGTCGTGAAGGGGAAGTCGGCCTGGTAAGACAGCCAGGCCGCTTACACTTACTCCGGCAGGAGCCGGCCATCCTCGAGCCGCACCAGCCGGGTCATGCGGCGGGCGAGTTCGATGTTGTGCGTGGCGACAAGGGCGCCGACGCCCTCCTCCGCGACGACACGGAGAAATTCGCCATGGACGAAATCGGCGGTCTTGGGATCGAGATTGCCGGTCGGCTCATCGGCGAGGAGCAGTTGCGGCCGGTTGGCCAGCGCCCGCGAAATGGCGACGCGCTGCTGCTCGCCGCCCGACAATTGCGCCGGACGGTGGTCGAGACGCGCGCCGAGGCCGAAGCGCACCAGGAGGTCCTTGGCGCGTATCTCGGCTGCGGATTTGCTGATGCCGGCGATCAATTGCGGCATCATCACATTTTCGAGTGCCGAGAACTCCGGCAGCAGATGGTGGAATTGATAGACGAAGCCGATGCCGATGCGGCGGATGCGGGTGCGCGCATTGTCGTCGAGCTTGGTGCAGTTCTGGCCGGCGACATAGACCTCGCCCGCCGTCGGCGCCTCGAGCAGGCCCGCTATGTGAAGCAGCGATGATTTGCCGGAGCCGGACTGGCCGACCAGAGCCACGATCTCTCCCGCATGCACGTCGATGCTGGCATCGAGGAAGATGTCGAGCCGGCGCTCGCCTTCCGAGAAGGAGCGGGCCACATGGCGCAGTTCGAGGGCGGGCTTCAAGTCGCTCATTCGTAACGCAGGGCCTCGACCGGATCGAGGCGCGCGGCGCGCCACGAGGGATAAAGCGTCGCCGCGAAGGACAGCACCAGCGACATCAGCACGATGCCGATCGTCTGCGTCACGTCCATGTCAGCCGGCAGCTGCGTGAGATAGTAGAATTCGGCGTCGAAGATCTTTGTCCCCGACAGCCAGGAGATGAATTGCCGAATCCTCTCGACGTTGAGGCAGATGAGAAGCCCCAAGAGGAATCCCGCAAGCGTTCCGGCAACTCCGATCGCCGCGCCGGTCATGAAGAAGACCCGCTGCACGCTGGCGGCCGAGGCCCCCATGGTGCGCAGGATGGCGATGTCGTGCGTCTTGTCCTTCACCAGCATGTAGAGGCCGGAAATGATGTTGAGGGCAGCGACGAGAATGATCATCGTCAGCACCAGGAACATGACATTGCGCTCGACGGCCAGCGTGCTGAAATACGCCGTGTTGCGCTGCTGCCAGGTCTGTATGTCGAGCCCCGGCCCCGCCGCGTCGAGCAGCGCCGGTTTCATCTCCCCGATCTCTTCGGGGTTGTCGACCGTCACCTCGATGGCGGAGACGGCATCATCGACAACAAAATATTCCTGCGCCTCGGCAAGCGGCATGTAGATGACGCTGTCATCATAGAGCGACATGCCGATCTTGAAGATGGCGACGACGGTAAAGTCGCGGATGCGCGGCGCCGAGCCCATGACGGTTTCAGGCCCGTTCGGCGAGATGATGGTCAGCGTGCTGCCGAGGCCGAGGCCATGCTTGTAGGCCATGCCCTCGCCAATGGCGACACCGCCGGATTTCTCGAAGCCGTCGAGCGACATCACCGGATCGGGCGTGCCGGTCTCCTTCAGCGCGGTCGAGAGATCCTGGTTGTTGATGCTGGGCAAGCGCTTGAGGTCGGCTTCATGGACGCCACGCACCAGAGCGCCGGTATTGTTGCGCCGCGACGAGGCCATGACCTGGCCCTCGACGAAAGGCATGACCATCTTGACGCCCGGCACGCCCGCGATACGCGAGGAGATATTGTCGTAATCGGGGATCGGCGCGCCATCACTCGAATAGAAGCTGGCATGGCCGCTATAGCCCAGGATCTTGTCGAGGAGCTCGGCGCGGAAGCCATTGAGCACCGCCATCACCACGATGAGCGTGGCGACACCCAGCATGATGCCGAGAAACGAGATCAACGAGATGACCGAAACGAAGCCCTCACGCCGGCGCGCCATCAGGTAACGCAAAGCCAGCATCCGCTCGAAGAGCGAGAATGGCTTGGTGTCCACCGGCGCGTTCGACATCAGGCGGAGAACCGGCCGACGATATCGGCGAGCGGCACGTTGCTGCGCTCGCCGGTCTTGCGGTTCTTGACCTCGGCGATGCCGTCCTTCAGGCCGCGCGGCCCGATGATCACCTGCCAGGGCAGGCCGATCAGGTCCATGACCTTGAACTTGCCGCCCGGACGCTCGTCGGTGTCGTCATAGAGCACCTCGACGCCCTTGGCGCTAAGACCCTGATAGATCTTCTCGCAGGCCTGGTCGGTTTCCGCGTCGCCGGCTTTCAGATTGATGAGGCCGACCTTGAAGGGCGCCACCGGCTCCGGCCAGATGATGCCGTTCTCGTCATGGCTCGCCTCGATGATGCCGCCGACGAGACGCGACACGCCAATTCCATAGGATCCCGACTGCACGGCCACCTGCTTTCCGTCCGGCCCCTGGACCAGACATCCGAGGGGGTCAGAATATTTGGTGCCGAAGAAGAAAATATGGCCGACTTCGATTCCCCTGCCCGTCAGTCGCCTGGCTTCCGGAACGCGGGTCTCGAATTCGGCTTGGTCATGCTTCTCGTCGGTCGCCGCATATTTGGCCGTGAAGTCCTCGACCAGCTTGGCGACCTTGCCGACATCGTCATAGTCGATGTCGAAATTGGTCCAGTCCATGTCGTAGAATTCACGGTCGAAGAAGACTTGGCTTTCGCCGGTATCGGCGAGAATCAGGAATTCATGGCTGTCCTTGCCGCCGATCGGGCCGGTCTCGGCGCGCATCGGCACCGCCTTCAGGCCCATGCGGGCGAAGGTACGCAAATAAGCGACGAACATCTTATTATAGGAATGCTGGCCGGCTTCGCGGGTGAGATCAAAGGAATAAGCATCCTTCATCAGGAATTCACGACCGCGCATGACGCCGAAGCGCGGGCGCACCTCGTCGCGGAATTTCCACTGGATGTGATAGAGGTTGCGCGGCAGGTCCTTGTAGCTCTGGACGCCCGACCGGAAGATGTCGGTGATCATCTCCTCATTGGTGGGGCCATAGAGCATGTCATGGTCCTTGCGGTCCTTGATGCGCAGCATTTCCGGCCCATAGGCATTGTAGCGCCCGGACTTCTTCCACAGATCGGACGACTGAATGGTCGGCATCAAAACTTCGATGGCGCCGGCCCGGTCCTGCTCTTCACGCACGATCTGCTCAATCTTCTTGAGCACCCGGAATCCCGTCGGCAACCAGGAGTAGCTGCCGGCAGCCTCCTGCCGGATCATGCCGGCGCGCAGCATGAGCCGATGGGAAGCGATTTCGGCTTCCTTCGGATCGTCGCGAAGAATGGGCATGAAATACTGGGAAATACGCATGGAGAATCCTGTGGGAGGGAGATTGCGGGTGTTTAGACGCGAATCCTGTCTGAACTCAAGCCTGTCGCGTTTTGTACCGGAAGATCAAAAATCGACCCTGATGAAATGAGCGGCAGAGGGTGCTCGAAATTTTTGCCACCGTTCCGTCACATTTCACGTGACAGGGCGATGAAATGTGGTAGCGTCGCCTCCCAATAAAGACAAGGATGAGGGTCGCAAGCCCAAGTCTGGGGAGGAGTTCTTCCGGCGCGCCACATGAGGCAGCAGCCGCCACGGGACGAAGTCCCGGAGCGCAGTTGAAGACATTTTCACTCAACAGAAAGCAAGGCGAAAGCCTTGCTTTTTTTATGGCGCCCGCCCCGTCACCAGCGGCCAGCCATAATAGAGCGCGACATAGATGAGGCCGAAGACGATCGCCGACACGACCGTGGTGATGAGCGCCTTCTTGCCCATCTGATGGCGCACCGGCGCGCCCGGCTCATTGCCCTCGAGCGTCGCCTCGCCCGCTTCATGGGCGTTCTTCACGCCCCAGGGCAGGATGGCGAAAAGGACAATCCACCAGACGACGAAATAGATCGCGACCGCGGTACCGAACTTCATGCCTGTTCGAGCTCCAGCAAGGTGCCGGTGAAATCCTTGGGGTGCAGAAACAGTACCGGCTTGCCATGGGCGCCGGTCTTGGGCTCGCCGTCGCCCAATATGCGCGCTCCCTGCGCCTTCAGCCGGTCGCGCGCCTGGATGATGTCCTCCACCTCGTAGCAGACATGGTGGATGCCACCCGAGGGATTCTTCTCGAGGAAGCCCTTGATCGGCGATGTATCGCCAAGCGGCTCCAGCAGCTCGATCTTGGTGTTGGGCAATTCGACGAACACGACCGTCACGCCGTGATTGGGCTCGGCCTGCTTGGCCGATACTTTCGCCCCCAGGACATCGCGGTATGTCCTGATCCCCTGATCGAGATCAGGTACGGCAATGGCGACATGATTCAGACGGCCGAGCATGGAGGTTCCCTTCAAATTCGGGCGCAATCTATGGACGCACTCCCCGGTGATCAATGCGGCCTTTGCGCCTGATCACGGCTTGGTGAGGTGCGTCACGATCCAGTGTCGGGATTCGGGGGCGGTGATGCCGCGGGGTCCGAAGACATGCCGGTCCAGGAAATATCCCGTCAGCTTGAAGCCGGCGACCACATCGTCGCGTCCCGGCGCCCCCGCCTCGCTTCCCTTCAGGAAGGCCGGCAAGGCCAGCATCCGATCGTGATAGGCAAATCCCGCATCATGGCTGACCGCCCTGCCCGTCTTGGGCGAGACATAGACCAGATTGTCGCTGGCTCCCGTCGCGGCGCAGCGGGCGAGATCCAGTCCGAAGCCCAATTCGTCGAGCAGCCCCATTTCCCAGCGCACCAGAAGTGCCGGCCAGGTGCTCTCGTCCTCCAGCGCGTCGAGCACCACGCGCGTCGCCTCATAGATGCGGGGATGCGGTTCACGCTCGGGCAGCAATTGCGCTTCGGCGGTGAGCGTCGTCAAAGCGGCGAGCCGCATCGCCTCGCCCATCAGCATGCCGGCCTTCAGGTCCAGGGGCTCGAGCGCGAAATTGCCGAGATGTTCCTCGAGCCTGGCGCGCCACGTCGCCAGCACGATATTGCCGGGCTGCAGGACGGGACGCATCTGGCGCGAGCGGCCGCCGCGCACTAGGCCCAGAGTGCGCCCGCGCGTCGCGGTCAGAAGCTCGCAGATGGCACTCGCTTCACCATGCCGCTTCACCGCGAGGATTATGCCTTCGTCTTTCCATTCCATGCTGCGCTACGAGCGAACCCTCTCTCCAAACCGTCATCCCGGCGAAAGCCGGGATCCATTGAAGCGTTCCCACGCGATCCGCGCTGCCCGCATCCTGCGAGTTTAGTGGGTCCCGGCCTTCGCCGGGATGACGACCGAGCACGTCAATCCAGCAGTCCCATCATGCGCAGGCGCTCGGGATCCTTGGACCAGTTCTCGCGCACCTTGACGAACAGGAACAGATGCACGCGACGCTCGAACGCCTTTTCGAGCTCGAGGCGGGCTCCTTGCCCCAGCGCCTTGATGGTCTGGCCGTTCTTGCCGAGCACGATCTTCTTCTGGCTGTCGCGCTCGACATAGATCACCTGGTCGATGCGCACCGAGCCGTCCTTGCGCTCTTCCCACTTCTCCGTCTCGACCGTCGAAGCGTAGGGCAACTCCTCATGCAGGCGCTCATAGAGCTTCTCGCGCGTCGTTTCGGCGGCGATGAATCTGAGCGGCACGTCGGCGATCTGGTCCTCGGCATAGAGCCACGGTCCTTGCGGCATGAGGCCGGCAATCCGCTCCTTCAACTTGTCGATGCCGCTCTTGTTGAGCGCACTGATCATGAAGGTTTCCTGGAAGGCGAAGGCCTCGTTGAATTTCTGCGCCATGTCGAGCAGGACCTCGGGTTTCACGAGATCGATCTTGTTGAGCGCCAGAAAGGCCTTGATGCCGCTCTTCCTGAGGCCCTCGATGATCGCCAGCACCTCGTCATTGAGGCCTTTGCGCAGATCGGCGAGGAGGACGACGGCATCGGCCTCCGACGCGCCCGCCCAGGCGCCTTCGACCATCGCCTCGTCGAGCGTGCGCTTCGGCTTGAAGATGCCGGGCGTGTCGACGAAGATGATCTGGCTCTGGCCGGCGATGACGATGGCGCGCAGCCTGGAGCGCGTCGTCTGCACCTTGTGCGACACGATCGATATCTTGGCGCCGGCGAGCGCGTTCACGAGCGTCGATTTGCCGGCATTGGGAGCGCCGATGATGGCGCAAAAGCCGCAGCGTGTTTCGGTTATTGTCTCTGTCACTTTCTGATCTTTTCCCGGCGCAGGAAGGCTTCGGCGGCGAGTTGCTCGCCATTGCGCTTCGACGGCGCGCTGGCGATCTCCTCGGGAAAACCATCTACGGTTACGGCAATAGTGAAATTGGGTGAATGATCGGGCCCGTCGCGCGACACGATGCGATAGGCCGGAATGGCCTTGCCCTGCGCCAGCGCCCATTCCTGCAGGAAGCTCTTGGCATCCTTGACGAGCTTGCTGCGGCTCGACAGCCGCTCGTCCCACAGGCGCATGATCAGGGCGCGCGCCGGCTCGAGGCCGCCGTCCAGATACATGGCGCCGAGGATCGATTCCATCACATCGCCGAGGATCACGGTCTGGGTCGCCATGCCCTGCGCCTTCTCCTTCTGGCCGACGCGGATATGCTCGGAGATGCCGAGATCGCGGGCGGCGTCGGCACAGGCCTCGGCGCGCACCAGAACGCTGAAATTCTGGGCGAGCGCTCCTTCCGCCTTGCGCGGATTGCGCACATAGAGCTCTTCGGCGATGACCAGGCCCAGCACCCGGTCGCCCAGGAATTCGAGGCGCTGATAGGTCGTGTTGGTCTTGCCCTTGCGCCCGCTGCCGTGGGTAAGCGCCGCCTTGAGGAGGTCGCGATTGCGGAAGGTGTAGCCGAGAAGCGCCGCTATCGCCTGGAATTCCTGATCGGTGAAACGCGTCCGGTCGCTGTTGGTCACGGCCTCAATTCACAAGGTTGAAGAAACGCAGCCAGCGTATAGATGTCGGCCACTTCCACACCTGCCAGAAGGCGGCATCCGGCTCGATCGAGAAGAAGATGATGTCGGCGCGGCCGACGAAATTCTCGTAAGGAACGTAGCCCACGCCGCCCATGGACGAGGTCGGCGCATAGCGGCTGTCGAGCGAGTTGTCGCGGTTGTCGCCCATCATGAAATAGTGATTGGCGGGCACCGTATAGACTTCGGTGTTGTCGGCGGCGCCATTGGCGTCGCGGTCGAGCACGTTGTAGCTGACCCCATTGGGCAGCGTCTCGACATATTGCGCAATCGGCTTGCCACTGCCTTCGCCGGTCTGGTCGACGAAATCGGCGATACGCTGGCGCGGCACCTGCTGGTCATTGATGTAGACGACGCCTTCGCGCACCTGGACGCGATCACCCGGCAGGCCGATCACCCGCTTGATATAGTCCGTCTCGTTGTCGCGCGGCAGCTTGAACACCGCGACGTCGCCGCGCTTGGGCTCGGCCGGCAACACGAAGCGGCCCTCGACAGGGATCGGGCCGAATTTGAACAGCTCGGTGCCGAAGAGATTCAAGCCGAAATTGAAGGAATACTTGCTGTAGCCGTAGGACAATTTGGAGACGAACAGATAGTCTCCGACCTTCAGCGTCGGATACATGGACGCCGACGGGATGTTGAACGGCTGATACAGGAACATGCGAACGGCGAACGCGATCAGCAGGGCCTGGATGATGACCTTGATCGTATCCCAGAAACCGTCGTCCGACTTCTTGCGGGGCTCGTGCGCCGCTGCCGCCATATTATGATCTTTCGTATGTTTCACAGTATCCATGCCAGTCCGGACGAGCCCGATTCAGCCCTATAGTACGCATATATGACCGTTTCAACGGTAGGAAAGATTACATTCCGGCATTTTCCGTCAAGGGAAGCGCCTCGATGATCACGAATGCCTGAGCGTAGGGAAATTCATCCGTAATAGTGAGATGGATATAGGGCCGATGGCCTTTCGGCGTCAAATCGGCGAGGCGCCGGCCGGCCCCCCCGGTCAGCACCATGGTCGGCTTGCCGGAGGGCTCGTTCACCACCCCCAGATCGCGCCAGAACACGCCCTGATTGAAGCCGGTTCCGAGCGCCTTGGAGCACGCCTCCTTGGCGGCATAACGCTTGGCATAGGAGGCGGCGCGCTCGGCGCGGCGGTCAGACTTCCGGCGCTCGATCTCGGTGAAGACCCGGTTGGTGAAACGCTCGCCATACCGCGCGAGGGTCTTCTCGATGCGCCGGATGTCGATCAGATCGTTGCCGAGGCCGATGATCATTTGAGCCCCCGGCTCCCCGGCTTGACCGCCGGAATAGCGGCGAGCTCCGGCGGCAGCCCGTCGGCCGGATAGGTCGGGATGTCGAGCCGGGTCAGGGCCTCGAGCGGCACGCCCAGATCGGCCTTGCCGTTGGAGCGGTCGATGAGGCAGGCGGCGCCCACCGTGACGCCCCCCTCCTCATTGATGCCGGCGATGCATTCGCGCGACGACAGCCCGGTGGTCACGATGTCCTCGACCATCACCACGCGGGCGCCCTTGGGAATGGTGAAACCACGCCTGAGCACCAGCTTGCCGTCGACGCGCTCGAAGAAGACCGATTCGACGCCGAGCTGGCGCGCCATCTCATAACCGACGATGACGCCGCCCATGGCGGGCGAGGCGACGAGGTCGATCCTGTCGCCGATACGCGCCTTCACCTGGCGGGCGAGCACCGCGCAGAGCCGATCGGCGCGCCGGGGGTCCATCAGCACGCGCGCGCATTGCAGGTAATTCGGGCTGCGCAGGCCAGAAGACAGGATGAAATGGCCCTCGAGCAGCGCGCCCGCCGCCTTGAACTCCGCCAGAACCTCGTCTTTGGTCATCGATCTTTCCTATCCTTCGGCGCGGTCGACCGAACTCACCAGGGGCTTCAGCGAGAGGTCGCGCATGATTTGGTTGAGATGTTTCAGGTCATGTACTTCGATCAGGATGTCGAGATCAAAGAAATCGCGCGCGCCGACCTGGGTCACCATCTGCAACTCGTCGATATTGGCGCCCGAATCGCCGATCACTTGCGTCACCTGGGCGAGCGCGCCCACCTCATTATGGACCTTCACCAGGATACGGGCCGGGAAACGCTGGCCCTCGGTCGTCGTGTCCCAGGTGAGATCGATCCAGCGGCTGGGCTCGCTGTCATAGGATTCGAGCGCCCGGGCGAAGATCGGATGGATGACGATCCCCTCGCCCGGCATGCGGATGCCGACGATGCGTTCGCCCGGCACGGCGCCGGTGGCGAGCGAGAATTTGAGCGCCTGGTCGCGCCCGGCGCCGCGGATCGGAATGCCCGATTCCGCCTCGCCCTGGCGCGTCGCCGGCTTCTTGCGCTGCGGCGTCGGCGCCTCGACCACCAGGCCCATGGCCTTCAATATGTCGGCGGCGGCGAGCTCACCGCGGCCGACCGCCGAGAGCGCGTCTTCCAGGTTCCGGTGGCCGGTGCGGGCGATGGCGGCGGCGACATCCTGCTTCACATAGGGCTTGCCGACCTTGTCGAGGAGACGCTCGACGATCTCCTGGCCGAGGCCGGCATATTGCCGCCTGGTGGCGAGCCGGGTGGCGCGGCGGATGGCGGCGCGCGCCTTGCCGGTCACCGCGAGTCCCTCCCAGGCGGCCGGCGGCACCTGCGCTTCCGACCGGATGATCTCGACCTCATCGCCATTATCGAGCTGGGTGACGAGCGGCGCGTGACGGCCATTGATGCGGCAGCCGACGCAGCTGTCGCCGACGCTCGTATGGACCGCATAGGCGAAATCGATCGGCGTGGCGCCCCTCGGCAGCGCGATGAGCTGCCCCTTGGGCGTGAAGCAGAAGACCTGGTCCTGGAACAGCTCGAGGCGGGTATGCTCCAGGAACTCGCGCGGACTTTCGCCTTCCGACAGCATTTCGACCAGATGTCTCAGCCAGCGATAGGCGTTGGATTCGGCCGACGGGACCCGCACACCGTTGACCGCATCCTCGACCCGGCGCACGTCCTTGTAGAGGGCATGGGCGGCGACACCGCGCTCGGCGATCTCGTTCATCTCGCGGGTGCGGATCTGCATCTCGACGCGGCGGTGATGCGGGCCGATGACGGTGGTGTGGAGCGACTGATAGTCGTTCTGCTTAGGGGTGGAGATATAATCCTTGAAGCGTCCCGGCACGGCGCGCCAGGTGCGGTGCGCGACACCCAGCGCCCGATAGCATTCATCGCTCGACGCCACGATGACGCGGAAGCCAAATATGTCGGACAGCTGGCCGAGCGACAGGCTCTTCCTCTCCATCTTGCGCCAGATCGAATAAGGCCGTTTCTCACGCCCCGTCACTTTGGCTTCGATGCCATTGGCGGCGAGCTCGGCCTTCAGCTCCTTCTCGATTTCGACCAGCAGGCTGCCGCTTTCCTCATGCAACCGGTCGAGGCGCTTCTTGACCGTGGCGAAGGCGTCCGGATTGAGCACCCGGAAAGCGATGTCCTCTAGTTCCTCGCGGACATTCTGCATGCCCATGCGGCCGGCGAGCGGCGCATAGATGTCCATGGTCTCCTGGGCAATGCGGATCTTCTTGTCGGCCGCCATGTGGCCCAAGGTGCGCATATTGTGCAGGCGGTCGGCTAGCTTCACCAGAAGGACGCGCACGTCCTTGGCCATGGCGAGCAGCAGCTTGCGCAGATTCTCGGCCTGGGTGGCTTCCTTGGTGACCAGATCAAGCCGTTTGATCTTGGTCAGGCCATCGACCAGCGAGGCGATCTCGTGGCCGAATTTCTCCTCGATCTGGGCTTGGGTTGCCTCAGTGTCTTCAACCACATCATGAAGTAGAGCGGCGGCGATGGTGGCGCCGTCGAGCTTCATTTCGGCCAGAATCGCCGCGACTTCGAGCGGATGGTTGAAATAGGCCTCGCCCGAGGCCCGCTTCTGGCCACCATGGGCCTTCATCGCATACACATAAGCGCGGTTGAGCAGGTCCTCGTCAGCGCCCTTGTCATAGGACATGACCCGCTCAACCAACTCAAACTGCCGCATCATCGCGCCTGACTTACCGATCTCTTCAAAATAGCTAACCCGCTGCAAGTGTAGCGGAAAAAAAGCTTAAAGCGAGGGTTTCGCCAATTGTCGGCGGCATACGTGACCGATACACTTCGCATGCGCAACTCTGGCTGAGGAGGATCCGATGAAATACGCGTTCCCGTCTCTCGCTCTTGTCGCCCTAGGGCTCGGCGCCGCCGCCGCGATGGCCGCCGATGTCGTGGTCCCCGAGGAGAGCTCGGGCCCGGCGGCCAATGATAATCTCAACGCCGTCCTGTGGGATCAGACGGCGGTCGAGGCCCAAGCGGTGATGACCCAGGCCTATGTGCTGGCGAAACTGCGCTTCGACGAGGCGCTCGCCAATAAGAGCGCCACGGCCGACCCATCTGTGCAGACCGGCGACTTCGCCAACAAGCCTCCGGCGGTGGTGCTCGATGTCGACGACACCGTGCTCAACACGTCGCAATACCAGGCGTGGAATGTGAGGTCGGGCACGTCCTTCAACCCGAAGACCTGGACATCCTATGTGAATGCCAAGATCGACACCGCCATTCCGGGCGCCGTCGACTTCACCCAATATGCGACGTCGAAGGGCGCCAAGGTGTTCTATGTCACCAACCGCACCAAGGAAGAGGAGCCGGCCACCGCCGAGCGTCTGAAGGCGCTCGGTTTCCCGATGGGCGACAATGTCGACACGCTGCTCACCGCCAAGGAGATGCCGGACTGGGGCTCGGCCAAGAGCACCAGGCGCGCCTTCATTGCCAAGGATTACCGGATCCTGCTTCTGGTCGGCGACAATTTCGGCGACTTCACCGATGCCTATAAGGGCTCGATCGAGGAGCGCCAGAAGGCCTTCGCCGACAATGCCCAGCATTGGGGCAAGGACTGGATCGCCATTCCCAACCCGACCTATGGCTCATGGGAATCGGCACCCTATGCGCACGACTTCAAGACGCCGCCCGAAGACCAGCGCCAGAAGAAGCTCGATGCGTTGAAGGCGTGGAGCGGCCCGGCCGAATAGCCGGGCAGACGATCAGTAGCCGTTGCGCTGGCTGCCCGGGCTTTCGGCCGGCGGCAGGCCTTCGAGGCCGCGCAGCAGCTCTTCCTCGGTCATGCGCTCCATATCGGCCTGATCCGGCTCCGGCTGGTCGTTGATGACCGACATGTCGCCCGACTGCTGGATGAGCGGCACTTCGCTCTGCTCCGGCTCGTCGACCTCGACATGCTTCTGCATGGCGTGGATATACTCTTCACGCAGGTCGTCGGTGTTGACCATCTCGTCGGCGATCTCGCGCAGGGCGACGACCGGATTCTTGTCGTTGTCGCGGTCGACCGACAACGGAGCGCCTTGCGAAATCATCCGCGCACGGTGGGCGGACAGGAGGACCAGCTCAAACCGGTTGGGGAGCTTGTCGATGCAATCTTCTACAGTGACGCGCGCCATGTGGCTCGTACAATCCTTAATATGGGTCGGGATTTCGGGCTTTTAGGCGCAACCTGTCGCAAAAGCAAGCCCCGGCCAGGTTTCCGGGGTCGGCCCCCGCTGCGGGATAGAGATGCGCCCCGGATCCGCGCCTCGCAGCTGATTCTTTACGTCGTTACGCCCCTTTCGGCTTTCATGGTTCCTCAATGGCATATTTGTCTCCCTGCTGACCGATGTCCGGTCGGATATCGCATCCGGTTTGGGATCAAGCGCCTCTACTCCCTTGATCTGACAGCAGAATTCATGTCACCGCGCATAGGCGCCTTCCACCGGCGATCAGCGCCCTTATCCAACCGATCATCCGCATGATCCCTATCGCCCTATCAGTTCAGGCCCATGCGATCCGAGCTGATTGTAATTCAAGGCGCTTTCTTGACTTCCGGCCGGCCTTCGGCCATATCCCCCGCCAACCGAAGCCGGGCCATGGCGCGCCCGAGGAGAATGTTATGGCCAAAGGCAATGTGATCAAGATCAAGCTGCAGTCGACAGCGGATACCGGTTACTTCTACGTGACCAAGAAGAACTCGCGCACCAAGACCGACAAGTTCACCTTCAAGAAGTACGATCCGGTGGCGCGCAAGCACGTCGAGTTCAAAGAGACCAAGATCAAGTAATTCTGCCATTCAGAATTTGCATGAAAGGCACCGCCATCGAGGCGGTGCCTTTTTGATATCTTGTGTCTGAACCCTCTCCCCTCATCCGCACAGGAGATGCGCCATGGCAGCCGCTGAAGATTATCGCACCCAGATCTCCCAAGTCTCGTATCGCAACCAGGCCTTCATCGCCGGCAAGTTCACAGCCGCCGCCTCTGGTAAGACCTTCGACTGCATCTCGCCGGTCGACGGCAAGGTGCTGACCAAGGTCGCCGAATGCGACCAGGAAGACGTCGAGCGCGCGGTGAAAGCCGCCCGCGCCGTCTTCGAGAAAGGCACCTGGTCGCAGATGGCGCCCATGCAGCGCAAGCGCGTGATGCTGAAATGGGTGGCGCTCATCGAGAAGCACGCCCAGGAGCTCGCCCTCCTCGAGACGCTCGATGTCGGCAAGCCGATCGCGCAATCGCTGCCCGTCGATGTCGGCTCGTCGATCAAGGCTCTGCAATGGTATGCCGAGACCGCCGACAAGATCTATGACGAGCTGGCGCCGGCGCGGCCCGATTCGATCTCGATGATCACCCGTGAGCCGATCGGCGTCGTCGGCGCCGTGGTGCCGTGGAACTTCCCGCTGCTGATGGCGTCATGGAAGCTCGGGCCGGCGCTCGCCACCGGCAATTCCGTCATCCTGAAGCCCGCCGAGCAGTCGCCGCTCACCGCGATCCGCATCGCCGAGCTCGCCACCGAAGCGGGGCTCCCCGAGGGCGTGCTTAACGTGCTGCCGGGCTTTGGCGAGACCGCCGGCCAGGCGCTCGGCCGCCATATGGATGTCGACATGATCGCCTTCACCGGCTCGACCGAGGTCGGCAAGTTCTTCCTGCGTTATGCGGGCGAGAGCAACATGAAACATGTGGCGCTCGAGACTGGCGGCAAGTCGCCCAATATCATCTTCGGCGACGTCGCCGACATCAATTACGCGGCCGCCACCGCCGCTGCCGGCGTGTTCTACAATTCGGGCCAGGTCTGCACCGCGGCGACCCGAATCATCGTGCAGGAGAAAATCAAGGACCAGTTCGTCGAGCTGGTCGCCAAGCATGCCGACAAATGGCGCCCCAAGGATCCGCTCGATCCCAAGACCGCGATGGGCTCGATGGTCGATGAAGGCCAGATGGACCGGGTGCTGAGCTATATCGACATCGGCCGCAAGGAAGGCGCCAAGGTCGCCTTCGGCGGTGAGCGGGCGCGCCGCAACACCGGCGGCTTCTATGTCGAGCCGACCATCTTCGACGACGTGAAGAACTCGATGCGCATCGCGCAGGAAGAGATCTTCGGCCCGGTCGTCGCGACCATCACCTTCAAGGACGACGAAGAAGCCGTGAAGATCGCCAATGACACGATCTTCGGCCTGCAGGCGAGCCTGTGGACGCGCGACATCACCCGCGCCCACAAGGTCGCGCGCAGCTTGCGCGCCGGCACCGTCAACATCAACGCCACCGATGGCGGCGACATCACCGCGCCCTTCGGCGGCTATAAGCAGTCGGGCATCGGACGCGACAAGTCGCTCCACGCCCTGGAAAAATACCAGCAGATCAAGCACACTTATATTCAGCTCTGAGGGAGCCGGCGATCAGGGAGGCCACCCGATCGCCGCGCTTATTCCTTTGGAGATGCGGCGGACCTGATCGGCGAGGCGGTTGTCATTTGACGCCCCTCGCCGGCGGTCTTCACCAGCTGTATCTGAGGCCCAGATTGCCGGAGAAGGCCTCGTAGTCGTCGGCGAACTGGTAGCTGCCGCGCGCAAAGCCCGACCAGCCTTCGGGTGCGGCCACGCTGAAGCCCAGCGAGATGTCGCCCACCGTCTCATCCGGCGCATCCGACACGCCGAAAGCCGGAAAATCCGCCGTCACGATGGTCGCTTCATTGTCGCTGCCGTTGAACTCCTGCCACACGCTCGCCGTCACGTCCGACGAGATGATCATTTGGTTTGCCGCCGTATGGTCATAGCCGAGCCTCAGGCCGAGCCTGCCGCGCACGCTCGTCTGATCGTCGAACTCGACGGTGCCGCCAAAGATATCGACATCGTCGATCTCGGTATGGAGGACAGCCAATGTCGCCTGCGGCTCGACGAAGACGCCCTCGCCTGAGCCGAACTTGTAGCCGGCATCGATCAGGCCGCCGACATTGATGCCGTCGGTGTCAGCGTCATCCGCGACATCGTCGGGATCGATATTGATGCTGAGGAAATCCGCCTTCACCAGCATGTCGACATAAAGCGCCTGATTCAGATAGGTCGCATAAGCGCCGACCGTCGGACCGTCATAGATCCATTGGGTATCCGTCTCGTTGAACTTAAGCTTCGAGCCCAGATAGCCGCCATAGAGGCCGAACAGCCACGAGTCACCAGCGCCTTCCGTGGCAAAATCGAAACCGGCAAGGCCGCCATAGATCGACTGCTTGCGGTCGGTCACGTCGAGACCGTTACCCTGGTCACGCTCGAGCCAGGCCCCCACACCCTTCACCCAGAAGCCCGGTCCTACTTGTCCGGCCGGCGTCGGGGCCACCGGCTCGCTGAAATCGGCGACCGGCGTCACCTGCGTGCCGCCGAGCAGCGGCCGGAGATCGGCCTGGCGCTGCAGCAGCGTGCCGGTCGTCTGGTACCAGATGTCCTGCGCAGCCGTGATGCCGGCGGCGAACTCATGAGCGCCGGTGCCGCCGACGCCTGAGGTGAACAGCTCGAACGTGTCGCCGTCACGGCGCATATCCCAGGTGTAGAACCCGGCATACAAGGGTCCGTCGAGCGCGAAGTCGCCATCATGCGTGGTGGCGCCGTTGATCGCCTCGACCACCGCGATGCCGTTGGTATTGGCCCCCGACACGCCGGTGACATTGACGGAGACCCGGGTCGCACCATTGGTGCTCGCCCCGACGCCATCGAAGATCAACCGATCCGACTTGCCGGACGGTCCCAGCTCAGCATCGACCGCGAGCCGGCCGCCGGTGCTCTCATAGGCGGTGCCCTTCAGGGTGAAGCTGTCGCCCTCCTGGCCGTCGACCAGCGAGATCCAGCCCGAATTGCCGAAGCCCTCGAGATCGTCGAAGACCACATCCTCGTCAGCCAGCGAGTCACCTGCCGTATGCACCGTACCGGCATTGTTGACTTGATCGACGCCGCTACCGAAATCCGACGTGCCGCGCGCCGCGAAGACGCCGCCCGCCTCATTGTCGAATGTGTCGTCCAGCTCGGTCAGATCGATGAAGCCCCGCACCGTGCCGGAATTGAGGATTTCGGCCGAGGCGCCCTTGGCGTCGATGGCCGCCGCATTCAGCAGATCGCCGGACGTGATCAGTCCCGAATTGGCGATGTCGATGTCGCTGTTGCCGACGAAACCGAGATCGGTGGCGACGACCACACCGCCGGCGCCGCCCGTGATCGTGCCGCCGGTGTTGTTGATCTGGATCGTGCCATTGTCGCCGTTGGCGAGCGCCTTGACGCCGATGCCGCCGACATCCACCACGCCACTGTTGTCGACCGTGATCGAACTCCGACCGTTAGTGCCGGTGCCGGCAGAGCCTGGATCGCCGGCGGTGCCGGCCGTCCCGTTCGTGTTGAGCCCCAGTCCGGCATCCGCCGTCCCGCCCGCGCCGGCCGTGCCAGCAGTCCCGGTCCCCGCCGTCGCAATGATGTCGATGCCGTTCCCGGTGGCAAATATCCCACCGTCATTGCTTACCTCGACTGAGGCTTCTCCGCCGACGCCATCGCCGCCTTTGCCGCCATCGCCACCGGTGCCGCCATTACCGCCGGCGCCAAAAGCGGGGTAAACACCACTCCCTCCGTTACCGCCATTGGCGCTTCCTCCTGCGCCGCCCGCGCCGCCGGTCCCGTTGCCGGCCGTTGCAATGATCGAGATCGCCGTGCCGCCGGTTACGGTGACATTCCCGCTATTGCTCAGGGTGACAACGGCATTGCCGCCTTCGGCATCACCGCCCTCGCCACCCACGCCGCCAGTGCCGCCATTGCCGCCATCGCCACCAGGGCCATCCGCCCCGCTAAGGACGAACCCACCCGCGCCGCCAGTACCACCCATGCCGCCATTAGCGCTTCCACCTATACCGCCGATACCGCCGGTCGCATCGCCGGCCTTGGCGGTGACCGTGATCGCATCGCCAGTCACACTGAAGTCACTGCCATTGCTCTGGATGACCGTGGCATCGCCGCCGGTGGCGTTGCCGCCAGCACCACCGGCGCCACCTGCGCCCCCAGAACCGCCCGTGCCACCAGGGCCGCCATAGCCGGAAATAGGGTAATCAGGTGACGTGGCGCCAGTAGCGCCAGTACGACCATTTGCGCTTCCTCCCGTGCCGCCGGCACCGCCGGTCGCCGCGCCGGCCAGCGCGGTGATCGTAATCGCATCGCCGGTCAGCGTAATCGTGCCATGGCTCGTCATCGTGGCATAAACATTGCCGCCTGTGGCGTTGCCGCCACTGCCGGCGGCGCCGCCCAGGCTGTCGGCCGTGCCACCGGCGCCGGCATAGCCGTCAAGGGCGGTGCCATTGCCACCCGCCCCTCCTGACCCCGCCGAGCCCCCCGTTCCGGCCCCGCCCGCACCGCCGGCCCCACCTGTCGCCGAACCGCCGGTCATTTCGAGGGTTGTCGTGGAAGTGATGTCGCCCGTCACCGTGACGGCTACCGCACCGATGCTGCCACCAAACGCATCACCCCCCACGCCGCCGGCACCACCCAGGCCATTGGCTGAGCCGCCCGCGCCGCCTGTGCCGCCGTAATAGCCATGGCCACCGGCACCTCCCGCTCCCGCCACGTAAGCGGCTCCGTCGCCGCCCGCGCCGCCGGCACCGCCTATTGCCGATCCGCCGACAGCCTCGAGCGTCGTGGCGGAACTGATGTCTCCCATCACAGTAATCGTCACCGCATCGATGCTGCCGCCAAACGCATCACCACCCACGCCACCGGCGCCGCCCACGCCATTGGCTGATCCGCCTGCACCGCCCGTGCTGGCGTAGTAGTCATAGCCACCGGTGCCTCCCGCTCCCGCGATGCCACTCGATCCAAGCATGCCCGCGCCACCGGCGCCGCCTGTCGCCGAACCGCCGATCATCTCGAGCGTCGTCGCGGACGTGATGTTTCCCGTCACGGCAAGCGTCACGGCGCCGATGCCGCCGCCAAAAGCATCACCACCCGCGCCGCCGGCGCCGCCCAGGCCATTGGCTGATCCGCCACCGCCGCCGTTGCCGCCATAGCTCCCGGACGTTCTCCCCGCGCCACCCGCTCCAGCCCAGCCGCCGCCGCCGGCGCCGCCGGCGCCGCCTGTCGCCGAACCACCGGCGAGCTCCAGCGTCGTCGCGGACGTAATGTCACCCGTCACAGTAACCGTCAGCGCGTCGATGCTGCCGCCAAAAGCATCACCACCCACCCCACCGACACCACCCTGGCCATCGGCAGTGCCGCCCGTGCCGCCACCACCGTCATAGACGTCGCCATTGCCAGCGAGGCCTCCGGCCCCGGCCGTTCTTCCCGTGCCAGCCCCGCCCGCGCCGCCGGTGCCACCTGTCGCTGAACCGCCACTAATATTGAACGTGCTGGGGGAAGTGATGTCCCCCGTTACGGTGACCGTCACCGGATCGATGTCGCCGCCAAAAGCATCACCACCCGCCCCGCCAGCACCACCCAGGCCAGCGGCTGAACCGCCAGTGCCGCCTGTGCCGGCGCGATAGCCATTGCCACCGGCACCGCCCGCTCCCGCCGTGCCACCCGTTCCGGCCCCGCCCGCGCCGCCGGCGCCGCCGGTCGCTGAACCGCCAGCAATCGCGAGCGTGCTGGGAGACGTAATGTCTCCCGTTACGATGATCGTCACCGGACTGATGCTGCCGCCAAAAGCATCACCAGCCGCTCCACCGACTCCTCCCAGGCCAGCGGCTGAGCCACCCCCGCCGCCGGCGCCGCCGTCATCGCCATAGCCACCGGCACCTCCGGCACCCGCCGTACCGCCCGTTCCAGCCCCACCCGCGCCACCGGCACCGCCCGTCGCCGAACCGCCGGTAATCTCGAGCGAAGCGGCGGACGTGATGTTTCCGGTCACGGCAATCGCAACCGTGCCGATGCCACCGCCAAAAGCGTCACCGCCTATCCCTCCTGCAGCTCCCTGGCCAATGGCGGAACCGCCCGCGCCGCCTCTGCCCCCATCGTCGTTAAGGCCGCCGCTGCCACCGGCGCCGCCGGCGCCCGCCGTGCCGCCCGTTCCGGCTCCGCCCGCGCCGCCGGCACCGCCCGTCGCCGAACCGCCGGTCAACTCGAAGGTAGAGGCGGAAATGATGTCTCCCGTTACAGTGACCGTCATCGCATTGATGGCGCCTGCCACGGCATCACCACCGGCACCGCCCGCACCACCCGTGCCGTTGGCCGGGCCACCCGCAACACCGGGGCCACCATCATCGTTGTCGCCGTCCGGGCCGGCATTGCCGGTCCCTCCTGTGCCCCCCGTTCCAGCGCCGCCCGCACCGCCGATGCCGCCCGTCGCCGCACCCGTGGTGAGCGTCACATCGAGGGCATTGTCGACAGTCTCATTCAGGATGATATCAAGCGCGCCAATGCCGCCGCTCGTGGCGTTGCCGACCAAACCGCCGGCACCGCCGGTTCCGTTGGAGCTTTCACCCGGAGTGACCGCAGGCGTGCCCATGCCGGGATCACCGGGATTGGCATTTCCGCCCGTTGCAGGACCGGTGACCTTGCTCACCGAGATGCCGCCGCCCTCCGTGCCGATCAATTCGGGCGGAAAGGATGACGAGAGGCCTCCGACGCCATTCGCCCCGGGCCCGCCGGTGACATCACCGGCAATCGAAGGCCCGGCCAGAACCAGACCGCCGAGCATGATCGTCGTCGCCAACGCGGTGTGGGAAAGCAGCCTCCGCCGCCCCCGAAATCCTGAATGACCCATGATCCCGGTGAAATCGCGGCTACGGCAATCAGGCATACGCCCCCCAGACAGAACGTGACTTGCGTTACGTCGTTTTTACACGATTCCGGGCAGGTGGGAATAAAGTTACCCAGCGTATGCGGATAATTCACGCCACTGTGACAATCGCGTCACAGGTTCGGACAAGCAGATAAGCTGGCAAGTCCTGAGGAAAGTGGCCGTCATGAGCGGTAAGGGCGCCGGCCCGGTGCGTAATATCGAGGAGGCCACTCGATGCGCTCCCGGACCGGCTAAGCCCCTCGTTTCAGGAGATGCGGCGGACCTGATCCGGGGGGCGTTCATTGGCCTTTCGGCCCTTAGCTGAAATAGACTGCGTATCTGCAGTTCAGTCGCATAAAGTTTTAATTGATTTTTTGTTTATGGGAAGAGCACCCGGCGGCCAAAACCCCAGGATTTCGCTTCCTCAGTAAATTATTAGGGTAAATGCGGCCGGGATCAAGCCCTACTCAACCCCGGCGGGAATTTCCTCGCCCTCGCCGCGCACCGCCAGGCCGAGCAATTTAATCTTACGATGAAGTGCGGAACGTTCCATGCCGACAAATTGCGCCGTGCGCGAAATATTGCCGCCGAAACGGGAGAGCTGTGCTGCAACATAGTCGCGCTCGAAGGCTTCGCGCGCCTCACGCAATGGCAAAGCCAGGAGATGTTCGCCGCCAAAGCCCGAGGCCGAAGGCGACAGCGCCGCGCCGACTTCGGACGGCATCATGCCGGCGGTGATCTCGCTGCCCGGCTCACCGCCCGCCAGGATCATGATCCGCTCGACGTTGTTGCGCAACTGCCGCACATTGCCCGGCCAATCCTGGGTCTGCAGCATCGCGATGGCGTCGGAGGCGAGCTTGCGGTGCGGCTGGCCTGAGGCCACCGAATAGAGCCTGGAGAAATATTCGATGAGCTCCGGAATATCCTCGCGGCGCTCGGCGAGCGACGGCACCCGGACCGGGACCACGCTCAGGCGGTGATAGAGATCCTCGCGGAAGCGGCCCTCGGCGATCAGCATCGAGAGGTCACGGCCGGTCGATGAGACGATTCGCACGTCGACCTTCACCTTCTTGCCGCCGCCGACGCGTTGGAAGGTCTGCTCGACCAGCACCCGGAGCACCTTGCCTTGGGTCTCCATCGGCATGTCGGCGATCTCGTCGATATAGAGCGTGCCGCTATGCGCCTCCTCGAGCGCGCCGACACGCTGGGTGCCGCCGGCGGCATCCTCGACGCCGAACAGTTCCTCCTCCATGCGCTCAGGCGCCATGGTGGCAGCGCTCAGGATCACGAAGGGGCCGTTATTGCGCTGCGACTGGTCGTGCAGCATGCGGGCGCTCAATTCCTTACCGGCGCCCATCGGCCCGGTGATCAGCACGCGGCTGTTGGAAGGCGCGATCTTCTTGACCGTCTGCCGCAACTGCCGGATCGCCATGGACGATCCCAGCACATCGACATCGGAACCGGTGCGCCCCCTCAGCGCCTCGTTCTCACGCCGCAGCCGCGTCGCCTCGAGCGCGCGCCCGACCACCAGCAGCAGCCGGTCGGCGTTGAAGGGCTTCTCGATATAGTCATAGGCGCCGCGCTTGATGGCCGAGACCGCCGTCTCGATATTGCCGTGGCCCGAAATGATGACCACCGGGAGATCCGGATGGCGCTCGCGGATGACGGTCAGGAGATCGAGTCCGTCGAGCTTCGAATCCTGCAGCCAGATGTCGAGCACGATCAGCGAGGGCCGGCGGTCGGCGAGCGCCGCCAGCGCCGCATCGCTGTTGCGCGCCAGTCGCGTTTCGTAGCCTTCGTCCTGAAGAATCCCCGAAATGAGTTCCCGGATGTCCGCTTCGTCGTCGACGATGAGAATATCGGCTGCCATTCTATTCACCTCACTCCGCCGGCACGGCAAGCTCTTCGGCGAGCACCGGCGTGAAACACAACATGACGCGGGCGCCGCGCCCGCCGTCGAAATCCTCCGGCGCATCGTCGAGCAGCACCCTGCCCTGATGCTCCTCCATGATGCGCTTGACGATGGCAAGACCCAGCCCGGTGCCCTTCACCCGGGTAGTCATATAGGGCTCGGTCAAGCGATGCCGGTTTTCCTTCGGCAAGCCAATGCCATTGTCGGTAACCGCGATAAAAGGTGCGTGATGGGCATCGACGCCCGCCTCGACCACGATCCTGCCCTTGATCGCCGGATCGTCCTGCAGCCGAGTTTCGATCGCTTCGCGCGCGTTCTTGACCAGATTGGTCACCGCCTGGGTGACGAGACGGCGGTCGAAGGCGAAATTGATGCGTTCGTCAGGCGTGCGCACATCGATCTCGAGCTCGCCGGCCGAAACCCGCTGCAGGATCGTCGCCTCGCGCACCACCGACACCAGGTCCTGCATTTCGAGGCTGGCGCTCGGCATGCGGGCGAAGGCCGAGAATTCGTCCACCATGCGGCCGATGTCACCGACCTGGCGGATGATCGTGTCGGTGCATTGCTCGAAGACCTGCTTGTCGGTCTGGATCTCGCGGCCGTACTTGCGCTTCAAACGCTCGGCCGAAAGCTGGATTGGAGTCAGCGGGTTCTTGATCTCATGGGCGATGCGCCGCGCAATGTCGGCCCAGGCGGAATTGCGCTGCGCCGAGACCAACTGCGAAATATCGTCGAAGGTGACGACATAGCCGTGATCGTCGCTGTCGGAAGCCTCGGTGGTGACGCGCACCACGAAATTGCGCTCCTGGGTGCCGACCCGCATATTGACCTGGCCCTCGGCCCAGCCGGACACGCGCCCCGCCGCCTGCTCGAAGACGGCCGAGAAGGAGGGCAGGATATCGGCGAGCGGCCGGCCGAGCAGATCCTGCGCCGACATGCCGAGCAGCGTGAAGGCCGACGGGTTGACGAGCGAGATGGTGCCGTCCGGTTCGACGCCGATGACTCCTGCGGTGACACCCGACAGCATCGCTTCGGTGAAGCGGCGGCGCTCATCCAGCTGATGATTGGCGGTCATCAGTTCGTTGCGCTGTTCCTTCAACTGATAGGTCATCCGGTTGAAGGCGCGGGCCAGGGTCTGCAGGTCGCCCGGCCCCTGCATTTCGGTCACCTTGGCATCGAGGTCGCCCGCCGACACGCGCCTGGCCGCGCTCAAGAGACTCACCACCGGCGCCACGATGCGGTCGGCGAACCACAGGCCCAGCCAGATGGCGGCCAGGAGAAAGATCAGCGAGACGCCGGCATACATCAAAGCGAAGGTTATCTGCACGCCGGAACGCTGCTCGAGCAGCTGGTCATATTCGGCCTTGGCGGCGCGCGTCTCGTCGAGCTGGTCGATCACCGACGGGTTGATGGCACGGTAGACATAGAGGTATTCCGACGGGTAGTTCGTCAGCTTGATCAGCGCACGGATGATATTGCCGCCCTCGCCCGGCGGCATGACGACGAGTTCGCCCTTGTCGGCGCGCTCGATCGCCTCCTGGGGCGGCGCCCGGAAGGCGATCTTGTTGTTGAGGGTGATGTTGGCGTCGATCCGCTTCTGGCTGGTGTCGAAGACGAAGGCACCGACGAGACCGCGCAAGGCGGCGTGGCGGGCGACGCGGCGGACGAAGTCGGGGCGGTCGTTGTCGAACAGGAGCTTCTGGTTATTGAGGTCGGCGGCGATCGAGGCGATGTCACCGCGGGCGGTTTCGCCATGGTCGCGCATATAGGCTTCGGCGACTGTCACGGCGGAATCGACGATCGAGCGGGTCCGCTCGGAGAACCAGGCATCGAGGCCGCGATTGAGGGTCACCGCGGCGAAAGCGGCGACGATCAAAGCCGGAAGTGCCGCGATGATGCTGAACAGCGAGACCAGGCGGATGTGGAGGCCGGCGCCGGCGGTAGCCCGCCGCTTGGCGGCGATCAGCGACCAGATCTGCCAGAGGATCATGCCGATCATGATCAGCACCAGCGCGGCATTGCCGGCGAGCAGCCAGGTAATGAGGTCGGGCGTGGGCTTGATCGGCGAGAGGCCGGTCAGGATCGTATAGGTGGCGAGCCCGGAGAGGATCGCCAGGCATACCACCAGCACTCCCGCCATGGTCGGCAGGCGCGACAAGGTCGAATGATGCTGGTCGTTCGGAACGTCCGTCAGTGCCATGATCCCCGGGCGCATATTGGCAGTGTGGCAAGGAATCAACAACTATCGTGGCCAATTTGCGACACCACAAATTTACCGTTATATTTCATATATTTATGATTTTACAAAGCATCTCCCTGTCGCCGAAAATCGACATTTCGAGCGCCTTACGAGCCGGTTCGGGCAGTTTCTAGAGACCCCGGACGACCTGAATGCCGTAGGTACGGATCTTGGTCCGGAGCGTATTGCGGTTCACCCCAAGGAGCTCCGCCGCCTTGATCTGGTTGCCTTTGGTGGCGGCCAGCGCCGCGCGGATCACCGGCGGCTCGACATTGGCGAGCACGCGGTGATAGAGGCCGGGCGGCGGCAGGCCGTCGCCGAAGCTCGCAAATTGCCGGGCCAGGTGGTTTTCGAGATAGCCGCTCAAGCCGCCGGTATCGTCGCCCGGCTCCGCGCTGGCGGAGGACGAAGCCGCCGAGATGAGCTCGCGGTCGATGGTCTCAGGCGAGACGGTCTCCTCCGGATGCAGGGCGGCGATACGGCGGATCAGATTTTCCAGCTCGCGCACATTGCCCGGCCAGCGATGCGCCTGCAGACGCTCGACCGAGGGCGCCGGAATGATCTTGCGCGGCAGGCCCTCGCGCTCGGCCTGGGCCAGGAAGTGGCGCACCAGATCGGGAATGTCGTCGCTGCGCTCGCGCAAGGGCGGCAGGCGGATCGGCACGACATTGAGCCGGAAGAACAGATCCTCGCGGAACTGGCCCTGGTCGATCATGCGGCGGAGGTTGCGGTGAGTGGCGGCAATGATGCGGACATTGGTCTTGATCGGCTGGGTGCCGCCGACCGTCGTGTATTCGCCCTGCTGGAGCACGCGCAGCAGCCGCGTCTGCGCCTCAAACGGCATGTCGCCGATCTCGTCGAGGAACAGCGTGCCGCTCTCGGCCTGCTCGAAGCGGCCTGCCATGCGGCTGGTGGCGCCGGTGAAGGCGCCCTTCTCATGGCCGAACAATTCCGATTCGATCAGTTCACGCGGGATCGCCGCCATGTTGATGGCGACGAACGGCCCGCGCCGGCGCTTGCCGTAATCATGCACGGCGCGCGCCACCAGCTCCTTGCCGGTGCCCGACTCGCCCTCGATCATCACGGTGAGATCTGTCTGGGTGAGCCTGGCGATGACGCGGTAGATCTCCTGCATGATCGGCGAGCGGCCGATGATCGGCAGGTTCTCGGCCGGTGCATTGGGCGGCGTGACCGGGCGCACCTCGTGCTGGGCGGCGCGCCCGACCATCGAGACGAGTGCGGTGAGGTCGAACGGCTTCGGCAGATAGTCATAGGCGCCGCGCTCGGCGGCGGCGATCGCCGTCATGATGGTGTTCTTGGCGCTCATCACGATTACCGGCAGCGATGGCCGCATCTTCTTGATCCGCGGCAGCACGTCGAAGGCATTCTCATCGGGCAGCACCACGTCGGTGACGATGACGTCGCCCGCTCCCTCCGTCACCCAGCGCCACAGCCCGGCTGCCGTGCCGGTCGAGCGCACGGCATAGCCGGCACGCGACAAAGCTTGCGACACCACGGTGCGGATGGCGCTGTCGTCGTCGGCGATCAATACGGTCTTGGCCTTCATGCCTTCGTTTCTTCCAGTTGAGCTTGCGGGGTCTGCCGGAGCATCGGCAGGAGAACGCGGAATGTGGTGCCGCCGTCATGCGGTTCGCATTCGATGATGCCGCCATGGTCGCGCACGATCTTCGCCACCAGCGCCAGCCCGAGGCCGCGGCCATTGGGCTTGGTGGTGATGAAGGGATCGAAGAGATGCGGCCTGATATCGGCCGGAACGCCAGGGCCCGTATCCTTCACGCAGACTTCCAGCGGCAAGGTCACCCGCTCGCCCGAGGCCGCGATCGACAGCCGCACGCCCGGCCGGAAAGCCGTCGTCAGCTGGATCTCGCCGCCGCTGCCGCTCGCCTCGATCGCCTCGACGGCGTTCTTCACCAGATTGATGAACACCTGGATGAGCTGGTTGCGGCTGCCCATCACCGGCGGCAGAGACGGGTCATATTCCTCACGGATCGGTATCGACTGGGTCATGCCGGCGGTGGCGAGCGTCTTCACGCGCTCCAGCACGGCGTGGATATTGACCGGCTCGCGCTCGGGCGGACGCTCGTCCGAGAACACCTCCATGCGGTCGACGAGATCGCGGATGCGGTCGGTCTCCTCGCAGATGAGACGCGCCAGCGCCCGGTCATCGCTCGACAAAGCGGGCTCGAGCAGTTGCGCCGCGCCGCGAATGCCGGACAGCGGATTCTTGATCTCATGGGCGAGCATCGCCGCCATGCCCGACACCGAGCGCGCCGCGTTGCGATGGGTGAGCTGACGGTCAATCTTATGCGCCATCGAACGCTCGAGCAGCATCACCAGGACGAAATGCGGCTGCTCATGCATGAGAGCGGCCTGGAGATCGACATTGCGCTCGCCGCCATATCGCGGCGTGCCGGCGCTGATCGCATATTCATTGACGACGCCGCCCGATTGGCGCGCATCGGCGATGGCGTTGAGCGCCGGACTCGCCAGCGGCATCAGATCGATAAATTTCGTCTTGAGCAACGTCGACTTGCCGGCCTGGAAAAAGTCCTCGGCGGCGGAATTGGCAAGGTGGATGTGATCGGCATCGTCGAGCACCAGCAAGGGATTGGGCAAGGCGTCGATCAGCAGCCCCAGATCGGGCGCGACACGGGTTTCGTCGGGTTTGCTGTAATTCACGCCGCCCTCCTTTCGGTCTCGGCGAGGCGCGTATAGAGCGCGCGCAGGGCTAAGGCGACCTTTCCATTATCGGTCTCGGCGGTGAGGCGGCGACGCCAGCCCGCGGCCTCCTCGGCCGTGAGCAGGCCCTGCTCGCTCTTACGTTCGATGATCCAACCCAGATGCTTGCGGGCGATGCGGTTGCCGTGCTCATGGCCGTACAGCGACAGGATAGCTTGGTGATGACGCGCCATGAGATCGGCCTCGCCGGCGAGATCGGGTTCAGGGATGCCGGTCGCGGGGTCGAGCTGATGTGCCAGCACGCCCGGCCACCAGGGCCGGCCATAGCTGCCGCGCCCAACCATCACGCCGTCGGCACCGGATTCTTCGAGGATGGTACGGATATCGGCGATCGTCGCCACGTCGCCATTGGCGATGAGCGGGATGGCTTTGAGGCTCTTCTTCACCTCGGCGATCGCCGTCCAGTTCGCCTTGCCCTTGTAGAACTGGCAACGGGTGCGGCCGTGGACGGTGACCATCTTGATCCCGGCGGCCTCGGCGCGGCGCGCCAGCTCCGGCGCGTTCATCGTGTGATCGTCCCAGCCGAGCCGCATCTTGAGCGTCACCGGCACGCGTGAGGCCTCGACCGTCGCCTCGATCAAGGTCAGCGCATGGTCGAGATCGCGCATCAGCGCCGAGCCCGAATAGCCGCCTGTCACCTGGCGAGCCGGGCACCCCATATTGATATCTATAATGTCGGCGCCGAGATCCTGGGCGATGCGGGCGCCCTCCGACATCCAATGCGGCTCGCGGCCGGCGAGCTGGACGGCGAAGAGTGATCCGCTCGAGGGGCGGTCGGTGCGTCTCACCATGTCAGGGCGCGCTTCCGCCAACTCGCGGCTGGCCACCATTTCGGTCACCACGAGGCCCGCCTGTCCCAGATCGGCGATCTCACGGAACGGCCGGTCGCTGACCCCCGACATGGGCGCCAGGAGGACGCGATTGCGCAGCTTTATGTCGCCGACCGATATGCTCATATTTTAGGCACGATCTTTCGATGTATGATTTTTATGCAGTTTAGAGGAGCCAGCTTCCCCGTCAAGACAGCTTGCTCAGACCAATTGCCGCTAGCGCGCATCCCGGCGAAGCGGAATCGCTTCGCCGATAAGGATTCGCGCCAAATCAATATCTTGAACAAATTCGGATCGCCAAAGTCTTCAACTTTGGCGGAATTTGCTCTAGAGCCCTGTCATGAAGATTGGCGCAGTGGTCGTAGCGGCCGGATCGGGCAGCCGGGCCGGCGGTGAGAAACCAAAACAATATCAAAAAATTGGCGGAAGGCCGGTGCTCTGGTGGACACTCAAGGCCTTGCTCGATCACCCGCGTATCGCCACCATCCAGACGGTGATCGGCCCGGGCCAGTCGGACCTCTTCCGGGACGCGGCCGGCGATCTCGCCGTCGAGCCGCCAGTCGTCGGCGGCGCCACCCGCCAGGATTCGTGCCGTCTGGGCCTCGAGGCGCTCGCCGGGCGCGGCCTCACCCATGTGCTCATCCATGACGCCGCGCGGCCTTTCCTGTCGCCCGACTTGATCGACCGGGTGATCACCGGCCTCCTCGTACATGACAGCGCCATTCCCGGCCTCGCCGTCGCCGACACGCTGAAGAAGGCGTCGAATGGCACGATCGAGCGCACCATCGACCGCAGCGGCCTGTGGGCGGTGCAGACGCCGCAAGGCTTCGCCTATGCCGCCATCTGCGCCGCGCATGAGAAGGCCTTCAAGGCCGGCCAGACGCAGCTGACCGATGACGCCGCCGTCGCCGAATTCGCCGGGCTGACCGTCGCGGTGGTTCCGGGCGAACCCGAGAATCGCAAGATGACGACGCAGGGCGATCTCGCCGATGCCGATCGAGCCCTGAACCGCAACCTCACCGATATCCGCACCGGCATGGGCGTCGACATTCATCCTTTCGCACCGGGCGATCACGTCATGCTGTGCGGCGTGCGCATCGCGCATACCCACCGGCTCGCCGGCCATTCCGATGCCGACGCGGCGCTGCATGCGCTGACCGACGCCATTCTCGGCGCTATCGGCGAGGGCGACATCGGCACGTTCTTCCCGCCGAGCGATCCGCAGTGGAAGGACGCCCCGTCCTCGATCTTTCTCGCCAAGGCGGTCGATCTCGTGCGTCAGCGCGGCGGCCGGGTCGGCAATGCCGATATCGCCATCCTGGCCGAGGTGCCGCGCATCTCGCCGCATCTCGCCGCCATGAAGGCCTCGCTCTCTTCCATGCTCGGCATCGGCGAGGACCGTATCGCCATCAAGGCCACCACGACTGAACAACTGGGTTTCGTCGGCCGGCGTGAAGGCATCACCGCCTTCGCCAATGTGATCGTGAGGTTGCCCGGATGAGCCTCTTCACACCCGCTCTCCTGTCGCGCGCCGAAAACCTGCTCGCCCGCTTGCGCAGCCGCGAGCTCAAGCTCGTCACGGCGGAAAGCTGCACCGGCGGCCTGATCGCCGGCCTCCTCACCGAGATCGCCGGCTCTTCCGATGTCATCGAGCGTGGTTTCGTCGTTTACTCGAACGAAGCCAAGATGAGCCTGCTCAGCGTACCCGCCAACGTCATCGAGCTCCACGGCGCCGTCAGCGAGGCTTGCGCCCGCGCCATGGCGGAAGGCGCGCTCAGGAATTCGCTTGCCGATATCGCCGTCTCGGTCACCGGCATCGCCGGCCCCGGTGGCGGCTCGGCTGGAAAGCCGGTCGGCCTCGTGCATTTCGGCTGTGCCTCCCACCATGGCGAGACCGCGCATCGCCGCTTCGTCTTCGCGAAAGCCGAGCGCGGCGAAGTACGCCTGCGCTCGGTGTCAGCGGCGCTCGATCTCATCGAAGCTCAGCTTGACGGCACCGCCACACGGCTGGCGTGACACGAGCTATCGGACGACAATCCGTCTCTGGATTGCCCTCCTCGCCTTGCCCCTACTCACCGGCTGCTTCGTTTTCGCCAACTCACCAGGCAAGGGACCTTATGCGAAGCAGCGTTTTGACCAATCCGCTCCGGTCATTGCCACTCTCCATCAATACCACGCCAAACATGGTGTCTACCCGACCTCGCTCTCAGCGCTGGTGCCGAGCGAAATTGCCCGCTTGCCCGACCTTTATTAGAGTGATGACGTGATCAATGGCGGAACCTATCAACGCATCAGGACCTCCTACGAGCTTTGGTTCGGATATGTCGAGGGCGGGATGAACAAATGTTTCTACCAGCCGGAATCCGGCTGGGATTGTCGCGGCTATCTTTGAGGTGACTTGACCGGGTTTGAAATCTGTCACGGAAATGACTATAATGACCATTCTCATCTGAGGTTCTGGTCGCCATGGACACAAAGATACCCCCCAAGGACTCTTGGACCGTTGCGCAAGCCAAAGCGAAGCTCAGCGAAGTGATCGAGAAGGCCCGACATCAAGGGCCTCAAGCGATCACCAAGAACGGCAAGAACGCTGTGGTCGTCGTCGATGCCCTTCTGTGGGAGCGCACCCAGAAACAGCATCGCGAAGGTAACATCGCCGATTTCCTGTTGAACTCACCTTTGCGCGGATCGGGATTGAAAGTCACGCGCCTCAAGGGTGGACTACGCGAAGTCGACCTGTGAGCTTCCTGCTCGACACCAATGTCATCTCTGAAGGCGCCAAACCCCGCCCCGATCGCGGGGTCATGGACTGGTTGGCCACGACGAGTGAGGATCAACTCTTTCTCAGTGTCGTGTCCCTGGCAGAATTGCGCCACGGCATCGAGCGTATGGACAAAGGCAAACGTCGCGTGGCGTTGGACCTCTGGTTGACTGCAGACCTTCCACTGCGCTTCGGTGACCGACTTCTTGCGATCGACATGGGAACTGCTGATCTATGGGGACGAACCATCGCACGCGCTCAGGCGGCAGGCAGACCCATAGGCGCCATGGACGCTTTTCTCGCCGCAACAGCGGAACAGCACCAGTTGGTTCTCGTCACGCGAAACACCACGGATTTCCAGGCCATCGGTACCCAACTGTTCAATCCCTGGCTTACGCCTACCTCTAGGTAGACGCCGGGACGCAATTTCGGTTCAGCACCCACACGTTGACCACCGCAATGGACATTGATCATGTGCACAGTTCGGTATCATCATGATCCGGAAGATACTTCGCTTGGAGTGGCGAGAAATGGCATTCGCGATCAAGGTGGAAATTTCTGCCCCTGAGGCAAAGGTCTTCGGCTTTCCACGGCAAAAGACAATGTATGGCGGCAAGGCGATCGCTGCGGGTGATACGTTGTTTCTGTTCGCCAGCGAGACCGAAGGTGGCCACGGCCTGATCGCTCGCGGCGTCGTTACCTCCGCCAAAGCGATTCCACGCAAACCCGGCATTGAGCGACAGACGCCGCGGGTAAGCATCGCGGTCAAGCGCACCGCGCTCGCCAAGCGGCCCCTGGGCCGGCGTGAGCTCAAATCATTCAGCGACTGGAAGGATGGACGGCCCGAGACCGAGCTTAATTTCAAATTCTATCGCCAAGCCACCAACAAGATCGTAGGCATCTCGGACCAAGCCGCGGCGTTTCTGCAGGACTACTTTTAGTTGAGGAATTCCGCTGTTATCAGCGCGCCGCTGAAAAGTGCTGATAATCCGCTGATAATCCCCTGTTATTCCGCTGCAAAATTCCGCTGCATTTTTCCGCTGTTATGCTGTTTTTGCGATCACGCCGCGCCATGCAGCTCGCGGGCGCGCGCCTCGAAGGCGTTATTGATCTTGCGCACCATGTAATCGAACATCCCCGACATGAAGAACTGCAGCGAGCGGCTCTTGGCCTTGTAGTCGACCTGGAACTCCACCGTCGATCCGCCGGACTTGCGATCGCTGAAGCGCCACTCGGCGACGACATGCTCGAAGAGCCCGCCCTCGGAGCGCGACGAAACCTTGAGCGCGGCACGGTCGGCGACGACGTCGCTGAGGAAGGTCTCGTCGATATGGAGCTTCTTGTAGCGCACCCGCAATTCGCCCTTGAAGCGCTCGACGCCGTCCGAAACCTTGGTCCGGTCATACGTGCGCGAACTCTCCACCAACGGCAGGAAGTCCTTGTAGCTGTCGACATCGGCAGCGACGGCGAACAGTTCCGCGGCCTTGTAAGGCATCTCGCGGGTGACGCTGAATTTGGGCATTTTAAGCCGGCTTGTGCTTCGCCGCCCGTGCCGCCCGGAGCCTCGCGAAATCATCGCCGGCATGATGCGATGAGCGCGTCAGCGGCGACGACGACACCATCAGGAAGCCCTTCGAATAGGCGATGGTTTCGTAGGACTTGAACTCATCCGGCGTCACGAAGCGGTCGATCGCGGCATGCTTGCGCGAGGGCTGCAGATACTGGCCGATGGTGATGAAGTCGATATCGGCCGAGCGCATGTCGTCCATCACCTGGAGGACCTGCTCGCGCGTTTCGCCCAGCCCCACCATGATGCCCGACTTGGTGAACATCTGCGGGTCGAGCTCCTTCACGCGCTGCAGGAGCCTGAGCGAATGGAAGTAGCGGGCACCCGGACGGATGCGCAGATAAAGCGCCGGCACCGTCTCGAGATTGTGGTTGAACACGTCGGGGCGCGCTTCGACGACCTGTTCGAGGGCGCCGCTCTTACGCAGGAAATCAGGGGTGAGAACCTCGATCGTCGTATTGGGCGACTGCGCCCTGACCGAGCGGATCACTTGCGCGAAATGCTCGGCGCCACCGTCGGCGAGGTCGTCGCGGTCGACCGAGGTGATGACCGCATGCGACAGCTCCATGCGGGCGATGGCGTCGGCCACCTTAGCCGGCTCTTCCGCATCGAGCGCGTCCGGCAGGCCGGTCTTCACGTTGCAGAAGGCGCAGGCCCTGGTGCAGGTGTCGCCCATGATCATGAAGGTGGCGTGCTTCTTCGACCAGCACTCGCCGATATTGGGGCACCCCGCCTCCTCACACACGGTGACGAGGCGGTTTTCCCGCACGATCGCCTTGGTCTCATTGTAGACCGGCGAGCCCGGGGCCCGCACCCTGATCCAGTCCGGCTTGCGCAGGATGGGGGTGTCGGGCCGATGCGCCTTCTCAGGATGGCGCGGCCGGGCTTTCAGCGTATCGAGAACAGTAACCAATTTGCGTCAGGCGCTCCGTCCACGGAACATCTTCACGACGACGAGCAGTATCACGGCGCCGACGACGGCGACCAGGAGGTTGCCCCAGAACCAGCCGCTGAAGATCTCACCGAGCCTGAGGCCCAGTGCATTGGCGAGAAAGCCGCCGATATAGGCGCCGATGATGCCGACCACGATGTTCATGATCAGGCCCATGTCGCTCTTGGTGAGCTTCTCGGCGATCCAGCCGGCGAGACCGCCGATCAACAGCGTGCCGATCCAGCCCACGCCGCCACCCAGATCCAAGAGAGTATTCGGTTCCATAGTCGATTGCCTCCAGTTGTGAAGTTTCAGCCGGCGATGAAGCGCGCCAGCAGGACGACGATGATGGCGCCGATCGTGGCGGTCACGATGTCGCGCGCGATCTCATTGCCGATGCCCAGATTGATGCCGGCCTTGCTCAGGATGAAGCTGCCGACGAACGAGCCGATCACGCCGCTGATGAGATAGCGGATGAGCCCCGAGCCGCCGACTATGAAACTGGCCAGCCACCCGGCGACCAGACCGATCACCAGCGCAATGACGATGTTTCGCGTGTCCATGATTAAATCCCCATTACAACCTGGGCTTTCCCATCATATGGCCCAGGGCCAGTCTAGCATCAAGACCATTTGCGGCAAACCGCGCCCTGGTCTATGGACCCCACCAACATGACAATTGCCGCACGACATATCCCCAAAGTGGGCCTTGTGAGCCTCGGTTGCCCCAAGGCCCTGGTCGATTCCGAACGTATCCTGACCCAGCTCAGGGCCGAGGGCTACGTCATCTCGCCCGGCTACGACGCCGCCGACGTGGTGATCGTCAATACCTGCGGATTCCTCGATTCCGCCAAGGCCGAATCGCTGGCCGCCATCGGCGAAGCGGTGAGTGAAAACGGCCGCGTCATCGTCACCGGCTGCATGGGGGGCGAGGCCGACACGATCCGCGCCGCCCATCCGGCCGTCCTGGCGGTCACCGGGCCGCATCAGTATGAGGCCGTCGTGTCCGCCGTGCATGACGCCGTGCCCCCGATGCATGACGCCAAATTCGACCTCATCCCACCCCAGGGCTTGAAGCTCACGCCACGTCACTATGCCTATGTGAAGATCTCGGAAGGCTGTAACAACCGGTGCTCCTTCTGCATCATCCCGGCGCTGCGCGGCGACCTCGTCAGCCGTCCGGCCGCTTCGGTTCTTTACGAGACCGAGCGCCTCGTCAAAGCCGGGGTCAAGGAACTGCTGGTCATCTCGCAGGACACCAGCGCCTATGGCCTCGATCTCAAATTCGCCGAGAGCAAGTATCGCGGCCGCGAGGTCCGGGCCAAATTCGCCGACCTCGTCAAGGAGCTCGGTCAGTTCGACGCCTGGGTCCGCCTCCATTATGTCTATCCCTATCCGCATGTCGACGAGATCATCCCGTTGATGGCGGAGGGCAAGATCCTTCCCTATCTCGACATCCCCTTCCAGCATGCCGCGCCCAACGTGCTGAAGGCGATGCGCCGACCGGCCAATCAGGAGAAGGTGCTCAACCGGCTCGCGGCGTGGCGCAAGATCGCGCCCGACATCGCCATCCGCTCGAACTTCATCGTCGGCTTCCCGGGCGAGACGGAAGAGGACTTCACCTACCTGCTCGACTGGATGAAGGAAGCCCGCCTCGAGCGCGTCGGCTGCTTCAAATACGAGTCAGTCGCCGGCGCCAAGGCCAATGACCTCGCAGCACCCGTGCCTGAGGAAGTGAAGGAAGAGCGCTGGCACCGCCTCATGCAGGCGCAGCAGGAGATCAGCGCCGACATCTTCGCCAATAAGGTCGGCCGCGAGATCGACGTGCTCATCGACGAGATCGACGAGGAGAACGAGGAAGCGGTCGGACGCTCCCCCTGGGACGCGCCGGAGATCGACGGCAATGTGTTCCTGCCCGGCGAGACCAACCTCAAGCCCGGCGACATGGTCCGTACGCGGATCGTCGAGGCCGAGGAATATGACCTGATCGGCGAGAAGATCACTTAAGAATGCGCGGCGCGCTCCGCTTCGGCATCCGCCTACTCGCCGCGCTTTTTCTCCTCATCCTCCTGTATCTCATCGCCGCGCTCGGCTTCGCGCTGCTGCCGGTGTCCGGCCGGATGCAGCAGGTCGATGGCGAACCCGTCGTCTATGTCTGCACATCGCCCGCCCATGCCGACATGGTGCTGCCGAGCCGCGATCCACTTTTCGAGTGGAGCGCCCTCTTCCCGGCTGTCGCGCGCCCCGATCTTCCGGCCGAGGCCTATCTCGCTTTCGGATGGGGCGATCTGCGCGTTTTCCGCGAGGTGCCTAATTGGAGTGACGTTCGACCCTCCATTGCGTTAAGAGCGCTGGCCGGGCTCAACGACACGGCGCTCCGGGTGGTGGCGGTCAATCCACCCGCCGATGATCCCGACTGCGTGAAGCTGACGGTCGATCGCGCCGGACGGCAAGCTCTGATCGACCATATCCGCGCCACTCTCTCCGATGCGACACCGGTGGCGCAGGACCGTCTCGAAGCCTATTACCTCGCCAAGGGCCGCTACAGCCCGCTCCGGACCTGCAATCAATGGGTGGCCGAAGGTCTCGCGGCGGCGGGCCTGCCCCATGCCCGCTTCGCGCCCTTCAGCTTCAGCATCACCTGGCCGCTAGAGACGCTTCGATCGCCTCCCGGAAAATCCTGACGCCTTCCTGGATCTCGCTTTCGGAGATGGTGAGCGGCGGGGCGATGCGGAAGACACTGCCCATGGTCGGCATCTTGACGATGTTGGTGCTCAAGCCGCGACGCATCGCTTCCTCGCCGATCCGGCTGCCGAGCTCGAAGGCCGGCTTCTTGTCCTTGCGGTCGCTGACGATTTCGAGCCCCATCAGCAGGCCGCGGCCGCGCACATCGCCGATGCAGTCGTAACGCTGCTGAAGCGCCAGGAATTCCTGGCGGAGCTGCTCGCCGGAGCGGCGCGCTCTGTCGACCAGCTTCTCCTCCGCGACGACATCGAGCACCGTCAGTCCGACGGCAGCGGTCAGTGGATCGGACACATGCGTTGTGTAGAAGAGATAACCCAGCTCATGCGCCTTCTCCTCGATCGCCGTCGTGGTCATCATCGCCGCCAGCGGCAGGCCGGCTCCGAGAGTCTTGGACAAGGTCAGGATGTCGGGCGTCACACCATCGCGCTGGAAGGCGAACATCGTACCGGTACGGCCGACGCCGGTCTGCGCCTCATCGAGGATGAGCAGCATGCCGCGTTCCTCGCATTTGCGCTTGAGGGCGGCGAGATAGCCGGGCGGCAGGTCGAGCACGCCGCCGACCGACAGGATCGGCTCGGCGATGAAGGCGGCGAGATTGCCGGTCGACTGCGCATCGATGAGGGCGAAGGCGTCGTCGAGCTCGGTCTGCCAGTCGAGCGAGCCATCGGCATGGGCGAAGCGCGGGCGATAGGCATTGGGCGGCGGAATGGCCATGGAGCCGACCGCGGCGGGCCCATAGCCTTTGCGTCCGGCGCTGAAGGTCGCCGATACGGCGGCGCCGGTCATGCCATGCCAGCTCTTCGAGAAGGCGACGACCTCATGCTTGCCGGTGACGAGCTTGGCGAGCCTGATCGCCGCCTCGTTCACCTCGGCGCCGGTCGACAGCAGGATGACTTTGTCGAGGCCGGGCGCGAGCTGCGCGAGCCGCTCCGCCAGATCGACGACCGGACGGGACAGCATGCCGCTGAACAGATGGTCGAGCGTGGCGATCTGTGCCTGAACGGTGGCGACGATCTTCGGATGCGAATGGCCGAGGATCGAGCTCATCTGGCCAGAGGTGAAATCGAGGATGGCGCGGCCGTCGGCGTCATAGACGTAGCTGCCCTTGGCGCGCTCGATGATCAGCGGTTCGAAGCTGCCGCCGTAGCGCAGAAGATGCTGGCGCGCCGAAGCCCAGAAAGCCGGATCATCGTTCTTCGACATCAAAGGCTCCGTGTCATGGGGATAAGTAGATAGCCGGCTGCGGCCGCCGCGAAGCCCAGCGCCGCGCCAAAGGCGGTGAGTGTTCCGATCCGGGCGCCGCCGACATAGGCGGCATAACCCGTCTTGGCGAGCGTGTTCACGCCGACGGCGGTGAGTATCGCCAGCGCCGGCCCCACCGTTGCATCGGACTGCGCCGTCTTCGCCATCGACAGTGTGATCGCATCGACATCGGCAAGGCCCGAAATGGCGGCGAGGCCGATGAGTCCCGCCTCGCCGAAGAAATGCCGGGCGGCGACGGCAAGCAGCATGATGACGGTCAAGATCAGGCCGAAGCGCAGCACTTCCATGAGGTCGAACGGGTTCTTGAGCTTGAGGTCGGCCTTGCCATCCTGCTTGCCCTCGGGCGAGGAGCGGATGAGCAGGAAGGCGAAGACACCCATCGCCACCGCGGCGGCGATCAAAGCCGGCGCCAGCGACCAGGCCAGCACCCGGTTGAGCACGGCGACGACGACCAGGACACGCAGCACCATGACCGCGCCGGACAGCACCACGCTGCCGCCCAGGAGCCGGACGCGATGCGGATTGTCCTTCGCCAGCCGGGCCAGCGTCAGTGTCACGGCGGTCGAGGCGACGAGGCCGCCGGCGCCCGCCGCCATCACCGTGCCGCGCTCGGGCCCGGCGATGCGGATCGCCGCGTAGCCCGCGAAGGACACGGCGGCGATCAGGATAGTCATCAGCCACAGCTCATACGGGTTGATCGCGCCATAGGGATCGATCGCCTCATGCGGCAACAGCGGCAGCGCGATGAAGGTCATCGCCGCGAGCAGCAGGCCGGCGCGCAGCTCCGGCCAGGTGATGCGGGCGAGCCAGCCATGCAGTTGGTCCTTGGTGGCGAGCAGCACGGCGGTCGCGACACCGGCGCCGGCCGCGACCTGGGCATCGCCCAGCACGGCATAGGCGCCCAGCATGAAGGCCAGCATCGCGGCGATAAGGCTGGTGGCGCTGAAATCCTTCTCGGCCACGCCCTCGCGCCAGAAGAAGGCGCCAAGCGCGGCGCTGACGGCGACGAAACCCGCCGCCAGAAGGAGAAAGTCATCGCCCCGGGTCAAGGCGCCGAAGATGCCGCCCAGAAGGGCGATGAGCGCGAAGGTTCTGAGACCCGCGGTGCGCTGGCCCTCCTCCTCGTCCCGGTCCTTCCAGCCACGTTCGAGGCCGATCAGGAGACCGATGGCGAGGGCAAGGCCCAGCTTCAGCAGCAGGTCATCGCCGCTCATCTCTTACAAGGGGATGTTGTCATGCTTCTTCCAGGGGTTCTGCAGCTCCTTGTGGCGCAGCATGTTGAGGGCGCGGGCGACGCGTTTGCGGGTCGAATGCGGCATGATCACCTCATCGAGGAAACCACGCTCGGCCGACACGAAGGGATTGGCGAAGCGCGTCTCATATTCCTTGACCCGCGCCTTGATCTTTTCCGGCTCGCCGAGCTCCTGACGATAGATGATCTCGGCGGCGCCCTTCGAGCCCATCACCGCGATCTCGGCGGTCGGCCACGCGTAATTCACGTCGCCGCGGATATGCTTCGAGGCCATGACGACATAGGCGCCGCCATAGGCCTTGCGGGTGATGATGGTGATCTTCGGCACCGTCGCCTCGGCATAGGCGAAGAGCAGCTTGGCGCCGTGCTTGATGAGGCCGCCATATTCCTGGGCGGTGCCCGGCAGGAAGCCCGGCACGTCGACGAAGGTGACGATCGGAATGTTGAAGCAGTCGCAGAAGCGCACGAAACGCGCCGCCTTGCGCCCGGCATCGGAATCGAGCGTGCCGGCCAGCACCAGCGGCTGGTTGGCGACGATGCCGACGGTGCGGCCTTCCATGCGCGCGAAGCCGGTGATGATGTTGCGGGCGAAGGATTCCTGGATCTCGAAGAAATCGCCTTCATCGACGACCTTGAGGATCAGTTCCTTCATGTCATAGGGCTGGTTCGGGTTACGCGGGATGAGCGTGTCGAGCGACATGTCGATGCGCTCGCCGTCATCGAAGCTCGGCAGCTCCGGGAGCGGCGCGGTGTTCGAGGACGGCAGGAAGTCGATGAAGCGGCGCATCTGGAGCAGCGCCTCGACATCATTGTCGAAGGCCTTGTCGGCGATCGAGGAACGCGTGGTGTGGACCGAGGCGCCGCCCAGCTCTTCGGCCGTCACCGTCTCGTTGGTGACCGTCTTCACCACGTCGGGGCCGGTCACGAACATGTAGCTCGTGTCGCGCACCATGAAGATGAAATCGGTCATCGCCGGCGAATAGACATCGCCGCCGGCGCAGGGCCCCATGATCACGGAGATCTGCGGAATGACGCCCGAGGCCAGCACATTGCGCTGGAACACCTCGCCATAGCCGCCGAGCGCTGAGACACCTTCCTGGATGCGGGCGCCGCCGGCGTCGAAGAGGCCGATGATCGGGGCACGGTTCTGCACCGCCATGTCCTGGATCTTGGTGATCTTGCGGGCATGGGCCTCCGACAGCGAGCCGCCGAAGACGGTAAAATCCTTGGCGAAGACATAGACAACGCGGCCATTGACGGTGCCCCAGCCAGTGACGACGCCGTCACCCGGGATCTTCGACTTCTCCATGCCGAAATCGGTGCAGCGGTGCTCGACGAACATGTCGAACTCCTCGAAGGAGCCGGGATCGAGAAGCAGGTCGATGCGCTCGCGCGCGGTCAGCTTGCCGCGGCCATGCTGCGCCTCGATACGTTTGGCGCCGCCGCCCAGCCGGGCATTCGAGCGGCGCTCTTCCAGCTTCTCCAATATATGCTGCATCAGGTCCCCTACCCTCTATGTTTATTGTTCAGTGTGAAAGTTCGCAGAAGCGGAGGCAAGTGTCGAACTCGCGCTTGCGGAAGTCGCGGCGGTGACGCGCTTCCTCGTCCCAGCCCCATTGCTCGATCTGCCAGTCCTCATCGACATGGGCGGCGAGCCAGGCCTCGGAGGGCGGCAGGCCCTTATCGACGGCCATGGCCGAGATCAGCGCCGATCCGGTGAGCGTCGTCAGATTGTGGAGAGCTGTAAGTTCCCAGGGACTTTTCGTCGACAGGTAGTCGCGCAAGGCCGCCAGCGAGGCCTCAGGTTGAGCGATGTGGAGGATGCCCTCGGTCGCCTGGAATTCGCCACCGAATGCCGCGCGCGCCCAGTCGAGCACCGGCTGCCAGATGCGCGCCTGGTGTTCCACCAGGTCCGGCGGATTGGCGGCGCGGTAACAGACGAGATCGGAGCCGGCGAAATCGACGATCTCGCCGATGATGCGGTCCTTGTCGGTCGCCACCCGGTCGAGCGCGGTGTTGGCGAGCTTGGTGAAGGGCATCGTGTGGGGCTGGATCTTCTCCTTCTGCGCTTCCCATTCGGCCGCGAGCGCTTCGGCCAGGGCCTTGGTGGGAAGATCGAGCGGGCGCTTCAGCGGCGTGCGCAAGGTCCGCTCGTCGAGGGCGATGGCGAAGGGCGCCGCCTCTCCGGTGACCGCGACCTGTTTGTAAAAACGACGGGCCGGGCCTGCCGTCATGCCGCTCTGTCCTGCCAAAATGAACCAAGAGCCGCCTCCAGCTCATTGAAATCATTGACCATCGCATGCGGCTTGGCGCGCTCCAGGATGGCCTTGGGCTGGAAGCCCCAGCTCACCGCGGCGACCTTTACACCCGCCGCATGGGCCATCTCGATGTCGAAGAGCGCATCGCCGATCATCACCGTGTCCTGAGGCGCAGCACCCGTTTCGGCCATGGCCTGCAGAATCATGCCGGGATGCGGCTTGGACGGCGCGTCGTCGGAAGTCTGAATAGTGCTGAAGACACCATCGAGCCCGAACTGGTCGATGATGTGGCGAACACCGCGCTGCGACTTGCCGGTGGCGATACCGATCAACACGTCGTCGCGCGCCTGGAGCCGGCGCAGCAGATCGAGGGCGCCGTCGAAGGGCACTTCCGGGAAAGATCCATCGGTCCGATAAGCCCAGAAGGCCTGTTTGTAGGACTGGGCCAGGCTTTCATGATGCTCGGCGCTGTCGTCGGGCCGGAGCACCGCCATGGCCTTGACCAGGGACAATCCGACCACCCCGAGCAACTCGCCGCGGGGCGGCAACGGCACCCCTGTGACGGTGAAGGCCTTGGCGAACGAAGCCAGGATCATGGCCTGGCTGTCCATCAGCGTGCCGTCGACGTCGAACAAAGCGAGCTTCATTTCTTTCCCTTCTTCTCCTCTGGACCCTCGTCATAGCGCTGCGGGTCGAAGCCGAATAGGCCCCAGGTCTCCAGCATGTGAGGCGGCAGAGGTGCCGTTACGTCGACCGTGCCGCCACGCGGATGCGGGAAGACGATTCGGCGGGCATGCAGGTGGAGACGATTGGGAATGGCGGCCGGCAGGTCCTTGTCACCCTCATATTTGTCGTCACCGAGGATCGGGTGGCCGATATGGGCCATATGGGCGCGCAACTGGTGCTGGCGGCCGGTCGAGGGCTTGAGCGACATCCAGGCGATGACGGGCGGCGCCTTGTCGACGACGCTGTAATGGGTGACGGCGCGCTGCGCCTCCTCCTCGTCCTCCGCGGCAGCGCGCACACGGTCGCCATCGGGCCCCGCCGCCTTGATGAGCGCGACCTCGATCTTGCCCTGGGGCGGCTTGGGAACACCTTTGACGCCCGCCCAATAGATCTTGCGGACAGTGCGCGTCGCGAAGAGCTTGCCGAGCGAAGCGGCGACGGCGCGCCGTTTGGCGATGACCAGGACGCCCGAGGTCTCGCGGTCGAGCCGATGCACGAGGCGCGGGCGTTCGCCCAGTTCGGCGCCGAGCCCGATGAGGAGACCGTCGACATGGCGGTGGGTCTTGGTGCCGCCCTGGACCGCGAGGCCGGCCGGCTTGTTGAGGACATAGATATCCTTGTCCTCATGAATGATCATGCTCTGGAAGAGCTTCTTCTCTTCCTTGGAGAGAGGCTTGGCCGCGGCGTCGGGCGCATCGGCGGGACGCGACTCGAAGGCGAGCGGCGGGACCCGCACTTCCTGGCCCTCCTCCAGCCTGGCATTGGGCTTCACGCGTTTGCCGGCGACGCGCAGTTGCCCGGTGCGGGCGAGCTTGTTCAGATAGGCGAAGGTCACTTGCGGAAAGTGGATGCGGAACCAGCGGTCGAGCCGCATGCCGTCCTCATCCTTCACCACGCGGCGATGTACGACCTCGCTCATGCGAAGGCCTTGGCCAGCGCCAGGCCAGCAAAGATCGCGACGAGCGACAGGACGACCGAGCCCAGCGCATAAGCGCCGGCGAGCAGATAGGCCTTGCGCTCGACCAGCAGCGCGAAGTCGAGCGAGAAGGCCGAGAAGGTGGTGTAGCCGCCGAGTATGCCGGTGGTCAGAAAGGCGCGCATCTCGTTGGACACGTTCCAGCGCACCGCCATCAGCGACACCAGGAGCCCCATCACGAAGGAGCCCGATATGTTGATGAGCATCGTGTGCCAGGGAAAGCCGTCACCGGCGATGCGGCCGATGAACATGTTCATGAAGTGCCGCAACGTGGCGCCCATGGCGCCGCCCACCGCGATCCACAGCGTCAGCGCCATGGCTCACTCCATCGGCAGCAGGAAATACGTCTTGCGCACGGTGTCGATGACGTTCCAGGTGCCGCGCGTATGGGCCGGAAAATAGACGGCGTCGCCGGCCGCGATCTCGAGCACGGTGCCATCCTCATGGTGGAATTCGCAACGGCCCTTCACGAAATGGGCGAATTCGGCGTTCTTGACGGCGCGCTTCCATTTGCCGGGCGTGCATTCCCACACACCGGCATCGGGCCCCTCGCGCCAGTCCTTGGAACGGATCATCGCGACGGGCTCGCCCTGCGGCTCATTGGCCTTGAACGGCTCGCCCAATTCCGCCGAAGCGACGCGGTCCGAGCCTTTGATGAGAGTGAGCTTGTTCATAGCCAGCCTTTACGTTTGAAGTAGATGTAGGGAAGGATCGCCGACAGTACCATCAGCCCGAGGGCGAAGGGATAACCCAGTATCCATTTGAGCTCCGGCATGACGTCGAAGTTCATGCCATAGATGCTGGCGACCAGAGTGGGCGGGAGAAACACCACGGCGGCCACCGAGAAGATCTTGATGATGCCGTTCTGCTCGATCGAGATCATGCCGAGCACCGCGTCGAGCAGGAAAGCGATCTTGCCGGACAGGAAACTCGCGTGATCGGTCAGCGAGATGATGTCGCGCTGCAGGATCTTGATGCGGCCGCGATGGTCCTTCATCTCGCGCGTCTGCTTATTGGGCTCGATGGCCGCCGTCATGAAGGCGGCAAGGCGGCCGATCGAGACGAGGCTTTCACGCATCTTGGAATTGAAGTCGCCCTCCTCGCCGATCTTCTCCAGAAGCTCCTGCAGATTGGGCGCCTTCTTGCGGACGCGGCGGTTGCGCGAATGGCGGTCGGAATTGAAGATCTGGCGTGACGTGTCGTCGATGATGGTGCCGACACGCTCGAGATGGTCGGCGGCGCGGTCGACAACCGCCTCGAGAAGGCTGATCAGAACACCCCAGCCCGATGTGGAGGTCATCTGCGGCTTCATCGCCCGGCGCACATAGACCGGAAAGGCCTGCGGGTGATGATAACGGATGGTGACGAGCTGATCGTCCTTGATGATGAAGGTGACGGGGGACGATTCCGGGCGGTCGTTCTCGCCGCGGCGGATGAGATTGGCGGTCATGAAGAAGGCGCCGTCCTCGGCATAGAGCCGGCTCGACGCCTCGATCTCGGCCAGCTCCTCGCGGGTCGGAATGTCGATGCCGAGCCCTTCCTCCACGGCGGCTTCCTCCGTGTGGCTCGGCTCGACCAGATCGATCCAGACCGAGCCCGGCGGGATCATCGGCTTGTCCGACTGCGGGAACTCGGTCAGGCAGCCATTGGCAGTACCATAAGCAACCAGCATAATCGGTCCCCTGCCATGTTCAGCTGTTCCAGTCCAGAACGACCTTGCCGCAGGAGCCCTGCTTCATCAAGGCGAAGCCCTGGGCGAAGTCGGCCGCCTTCATGCGATGGGTGATGACCTTGCGGATATCGAGGCCCGATTGCAGCATGGCGATCATCTTGTACCAGGTCTCGAACATCTCGCGGCCATAGATGCCCTTGATGGTGAGCGACTTGAAGATGACCGAATTCCAGTCGACCGGCGTCTTGCCCGACGGGATGCCGAGCATGGCGATCTTGCCACCCATGATCATGTGCTCGACCATCTGGTCGAAGGCCTTGGGCGCGCCCGACATTTCGAGCCCGATATCGAAGCCCTCGCGCATGCCGATGCGCTCCATCACGGCGCGCAGGTCTTCGCGCGAGACATTGACGGTCACGACGTCGGCCACGTCCTGGCAGAGATCGAGGCGGTAGTCATTGATGTCGGTGACCACCACATGACGGGCGCCGACATGACGGCAGACCGCCGCCGCCATGATGCCGATGGGGCCCGCGCCGGTGATCAGCACGTCCTCGCCGACGAGATCGAAGGAGAGCGCCGTATGGACGGCATTGCCGAGGGGGTCGAGGATCGAGGCGATCTCGTCATCGACCTCGGGCGGCAGATGGATGGCGTTGAAGGCCGGGATCTTGAGATATTCGGCGAAGGCGCCCGGCACGTTGACGCCGACACCCTTGGTCTCGGGGTCGAGATGGAAATGGCCGGCGCGCGCCATGCGGCTTTTCATGCCGATGAGATGGCCCTCGCCCGACACCCGGTCGCCGACCTTGACGGTACGGACATGACTGCCGATCGCCTCGACGACGCCCGAGAACTCATGGCCGACCACCATGGGGACCGGAATGGTCCTCTGGGCCCATTCGTCCCATTTCCAGATATGCAGGTCAGTGCCGCAGATGCCGGTCTTGCGGACCTTGATCAGAATGTCGTCCGAGCCGATCTCCGGGACCGGCTCGTCCCGCATGACCAGGCCTTCCGCCTTCTCCGCCTTAACCAATGCTCGCATCAGATCACCCCGAGTTCCTGGCCCACTTCCGTAAATGCCGCGGCGGCCTTGTCAATATCCTGCGGCGTGTGGGCGGCCGACATCTGGGTGCGGATGCGGGCCGCCCCTTGCGGCACTACGGGATAGAAAAAGCCGGTTACATAGATGCCGCGCTCGTAGAGCTTGGCCGCCATGTCCTGGGCGAGCTTGGCCTCACCCAGCATCACCGGGATGATCGGGTGCTCGCCGGGCAGCAGGTTGAAGCCGGATTTGCTCATGGCGATACGGAAACGCCTTGCGTTGTCGAAAAGCCCGTTGCGCAATTCATCGCCACGCCTGGCCATGGCGATCGCCTGGATGGCGGCGCCGACGATGGGGGGCGGCAGGGAGTTGGAAAAAAGATAGGGCCTCGAGCGCTGGCGCAGGAGGTCGACGATCGGCTTGGCGGCGGCCACGAAGCCGCCGGCGGAACCGCCCAGCGCCTTGCCGAGCGTGCCGGTGATGATGTCGACGCTGACGCCCGCGCGCGCCGGCGTGCCGCGCCCCTGCGGGCCGATGAAGCCGGTGGCGTGGCAGTCGTCGACCATGATCATGGCGTCATGGGCGTCGGCGAGCTTGCGGATCTGGCCGAGCTTGGCGAGATAGCCGTCCATCGAGAAGACGCCGTCGGTGACGATGATGACGCGGCGGGCGCCCTCGCCGCGGGCCGCCTTCAGCTGCGCCTCGAGGTCGTTCATGTCGCCATTGCGGTAGCGGAAGCGCTTGGCCTTGGAGAGACGGACGCCGTCGATGATGGATGCATGGTTCAGGCTGTCGGAGACGATGGCGTCCTCCGCGCCGAACAAGGGCTCGAAGACGCCGCCATTGGCGTCAAAGCAGGCGGCATAAAGTATGCAGTCCTCCTGCTGCACATAATCGGCGATCTTGGACTCGAGCTCGCGATGGAGATCGGTGGTGCCGCAGATGAAGCGCACCGAGGCCATGCCGAGACCATGGGTCTCCATGGCGGTCTTGGCCGCCTCGATCAGTGCCGGATGATCGGCGAGGCCCAGATAATTGTTGGCGCAGAAGTTGAGCACCTCGTGGCGGGCGCCGTCGCGTATGACCTTGATATGCCCGTCCTGGGGCGAGACGATGGGCCGCTCGGTCTTCCACAGGGATTGCGACTTGATGGCTTCAAGTTCGGTGGCGATATCGGCAAGTACGGACATCAGGCACTCCTCAGCAACACAAGCCCCCGGCAGGGATTATTCAGGCTAGCACCCCGCTCCCTTAGGAACAGGTGAACACTTTTGCAAATTCGTCAGTGCAGCTATGCTGGCTTTGGCAAGTTCACGCAATCGAAATGACCAGATACTACAGCTCATTCCCCGACAGTCTCCGCTACAAGTGTTCGAGCTGCGAGGAGATCCATTCGGGCCTGCCCGACATTACCTTTGAATCACCGGCCTATTGGGAGGACGGTCTCGCCCCGGAAACCTCGCGTCTCACAGCCGATCTGTGCAAGATCGAAGACGAACACTTCTTCGTGCGCTGCCTTTTGGAGATTCCCATCCGAGAAACTGACGCTTGTCTCGGTTGGGGCGTTTGGAGCAGCGTGAGCCGCGCCAATTTCGATCTCTATGTCGAGGAGTATAGTTCCGACGATCCGTCGGGACCATTCTTCGGCTGGTTCTCCAACAGCCTCCCCGGCTATGCCGAAACGCTCAATCTCAAATGCTCGCTCCAGCCGCAAAATTCGGGCTTGCGCCCGATCCTCGAGCTGGAGCCGACAGACCATCAGCTCTCGATCGACCAGCGCGACGGCATCACCGTCGAACGAGCGCTCGAATTCATCACACTGAGCGGCGTCCGTGTACTGAGCGTCTAGCTCACATGTGAATTACACGGCCATAGGCGTCGAGCACGCTTTCATGCATCATCTCGGAGAGGGTCGGATGCGGGAAGACCGTGTGGATCAGCTCCTCTTCGGTGGTCTCGAGCCCCATGGCGATGACGAAGCCCTGGATCAGCTCCGTCACCTCGGCGCCGACCATGTGGGCGCCCAGGAGCTGGCCGGTCTTGGCATCGAAGATCGTCTTGATGAGACCCTGATCCTCGCCGAGCGCGATGGCCTTGCCATTGGCGAGGAACGGGAAGCGGCCGATCTTGACCTCGTGGCCGGCGGCTTTCGCCTTCGCTTCGGTGAGACCGACGGAAGCGACCTGCGGGTGGCAATAGGTGCAGCCCGGGATCTTGTTCTTGTCCATCGGATGGGCGTCGAGGCCCTTGATCTTCTCGACGCAGATGACGCCTTCATGCTCGGCCTTATGGGCCAGCATCGGCGGGCCGGCGACGTCGCCGATCGCATAGACGCCCGGCACATTGGTGCGGCCATAGCCGTCGATGACGATGCAGCCCTTCTCGGTCTTCACACCCAAGGCCTCGAGGCCGAGATTTTCGATATTGCCGACAACGCCGACGGCGGAGATGACCCGATCCACGGTGAGGTCGCTCTTGGTTCCGCCCTGCTCGATCGTCGCGGTCACCGCGTTGTCCGACTTCTTCAGCGCCGTCACCTTGGCGCCGGTCTTGATCTTGAGGCCGCGCTTCTCCAGCTGCTTCTGCGCGATCTTGGCGATCTCGGCATCTTCCACCGGCATGATCTGGTCGACGATCTCGACCACCGTCACATCGACGCCCATCGCCTGATAGAAGGAGGCGAATTCGATGCCGATGGCGCCGGAGCCGACGACAAGCAGCGACTTCGGCATTTCCGGCGGCACCATGGCCTCGAAATAGGTCCAGATCAGCTTGCCGTCGGGCTCGAGGCCCGGCAGCACGCGCGGCCGGGCGCCGGTCGCGATGATGATATGCTTGGCCTTGTAGGTGCCGGCCCCGATCGTGCCGCGCGGCTGTGCATGCTGCGGCTGCATCGGCGCCTTGGTCGTATTGGCGACGATCACCTCGCCGGCCTTGCCGAGCTTCGCTTCGCCCCAGATGACCTGCACCTTGTTCTTCTTGAGCAGGCCGCCGACGCCCATATTGAGCCGGCCCGACACGGCGCGCGAGCGCTGCACCACCGCCTTGGCGTCGAAGCCGACATTATCGGCGGAGAGGCCGTAATCCTTGGCATGCTGCATGTAGTGATAGATCTCGGCCGAGCGCAGCAGTGCCTTGGTCGGGATGCAGCCCCAGTTGAGGCAAATGCCGCCCAGATGCTCGCGTTCGACGATGGCCGTCTTGAAGCCGAGCTGCGCCGCGCGGATGGCGGTCACATAGCCGCCGGGGCCCGAACCGATGATTATGATGTCGAATTCCGTATCGGCCATGGGGCCCTCCTCACAAACTCAGAATACCTTTCACCACCGGCACGAGGCCCGTGCCGATGGTGCGCGTATTGGCGGCGTCGAGATGAACACCGTCGGTCGGATCAGCCTTGGCGACGCTCGCGGCGTCGAAGAAATGACAGTCGGTCTCGCCGGCGAGCTTCGCATATTGGGAACCGAGCAGCTTCGACTCGGCGATGGCATGCTCGAAATAGCCGGCAAAGTCCTCATTGTCGGTCTTGCCGAGATGCGGCGGCGACACCAGCAGAATATGCGGCACGACGCAGCCGGGCTTATAGGCATAGGAGCGGACGATCTCGACGAGCCGCGCCATGCCGAGACGCGCCTCGAGGGCGCGCTGGCGGCCTTCCCATTTGAGATCGTTGGTGCCGAGCATGATGATCACGAGATCGAGAGGCTGATGGGTCGAGAGTGCGATCGGCAACGCCACGGCGCCGCTGCGGTTCTCGAAGACATAAGGATCGTCATGCACCGTCATGCGGCCGTTCTGGCCCTCCTCGATGACACGCGCCTTGCCGCCGAGCCCCGCCGCCAGGACATTCGGCCAGCGGTCCTCGAAGTCATGCCGCGTCCAGACGCCGGCCTTGAAGCCCCAAGTGAGCGAGTCGCCGAAAGCGAGGATGTGCTTCATGGCGACTTCGTCACGCCATCATCAGCGCCGGTTCTTCGATGAGCACCTTGAAGGCTTGCAGCAATTGGGCGCCGAGCGCGCCGTCGACGGCGCGGTGATCGACCGAGAGCGTGCACATCATCTGGGTGCGGATCTCGATCTTGTCACCGATCACGGCCGGTTTCTTCTCGCCGGCGCCGACCGCGAGGATCGTCGCATGCGGCGGATTGATCACGGCGGAGAAGTTCTCGATGCCATACATGCCGAGATTGGAGACGGCGGTGGTGCCGCCCTGATATTCCTGCGGCGCCAGCCGGCGCTTCCTGGCACGCGCCGCCAGGTCCTTCATCTCGAGCGAGATCGCCGACAGGGTCTTGGTCTCGGCCTTGCGGATGATGGGCGTGAACAGTCCGCCCTCGATCGCCACCGCGACGCCGACATCGGAGTGCTTGTGCTTCAGCATGCCACCTTCGGTCCAGGTGGCATTGGCGTCGGGCACACGCTGCAGCGCCAGCGCCAGCGCCTTGATGACGAAGTCGTTGACCGACAGTTTCCAGGCCGGGTTCTTCTCCTTGTCGCGCGGCGCATGGGCATTGAGGCGCTCGCGCACGCCGAGGAGATTCTCCAGATCGCAGGAGATGCTCAGGTAGAAATGCGGAATGGTCTGCTTGGCCTGCATGAGACGCGAGGCGATGACCTTACGCATGCCGTCATGCGGCACGACCTCGAAGGAGCCCGGCTCGAAGAGCTTGACGATGGCGTCGTCGGCCATCGGCGCGGCGAGTTGTGCGGTCGCGCCCGCGGCGGCAGCCGCGGTCGGCGCTTTGGTGCCCGGTTTCGCGTTCTCGACGTCCTTGAGCACGACGCGGCCATGCGGCCCCGAGCCTTGCAATGCGGCGAGGTCGATGCCTTTGTCCTTGGCGATACGGCGCGCCAGGGGCGAAGCGAAAACACGTCCGCCGGTCTGACCGTTGGCCTTGGCGGCGGCCGGCGCCGGAGTTTGCGGCCTCGCGGCCGGAGCGGCGGCGGCTGGAGCCTCAGCTTTCGCCGGCGCAGCGGCGGCGGGCTTCGGCGCGGCGGGCGCTGGTGCAGCGCCGGCCTTGATGTCGGAGGCTTTCTCGCCCTCGCCCAGAAGCACGGCGATCGGCGTGTTCACCGCGACTTCGTCGGTGCCTTCGGCGATGAGAATCTTGCCAACGATGCCCTCATCGACGGCTTCGACCTCCATCGTCGCCTTGTCGGTCTCGATCTCGGCGAGGATGTCGCCGGACTTCACCGTATCGCCTTCCTTCTTGAGCCACTTGGCGAGCTTACCCTTTTCCATCGTCGGCGACAGAGCGGGCATCAGAATATTGGTGGGCATCAGCGCGCTCCCTTACACATAGAGGACAGACTTCACGGCCTGGACGACATCGTCGACGCTGGGCAGCGCCAGCTTCTCGAGATTGGCAGCATAGGGCATCGGCACGTCCTTGCCGTTCACCCGCGCCACCGGCGCGTCGAGATAGTCGAAGGCATGCGTCATCACTTGCGCGGCAATCTCGGTGCCGACCGAGCATTGCGGCCACGCCTCCTCGACGGTGACGCAGCGATTGGTCTTCTTCACGCTTTCGACCACGGTCGCGATGTCCATCGGCCGGATGGTTCTCAGATCGATGACCTCGGCCTCGATGCCGTCGGTGGCGAGCTTGTCGGCGGCGGCCAACGCATAGGTCATGCCGATGCCGAAGGAGACGATCGTCACATGTCTGCCGGGGCGCGCCACTTTCGCCTTACCGATCGGGACGATCCAGTCATCCAGCTTCGGCACGTCGAAGCTCTTGCCGTAGAGGATCTCGTTTTCGAGGAAGATCACCGGGTTGGGATCGCGGATGGCTGATCTCATCAGGCCGAGCGCGTCGGCGGCCGAGTACGGCATCACCACCTTGAGGCCGGGCACGCTCGAATACCAGGCGGCATAGTCCTGGCTGTGCTGGGCGCCGACGCGGGCGGCGGCGCCATTGGGGCCGCGGAACACGATCGAGCAACCCATCTGACCGCCCGCCATATAAAGCGTCTTGGCGGCCGAGTTGATGATCTGGTCCATCGCCTGCATGGCGAAATTGAAGGTCATGAATTCGACGATCGGCTTCAGGCCGGCGAAACCCGCGCCGACCGCGATGCCGGTGAAGCCGTGCTCGGTGATCGGCGTGTCGATGACGCGCTCCGGACCGAATTCGTCGAGCATACCCTGGCTGATCTTATAGGCGCCCTGATACTGGCCGACCTCCTCGCCCATGAGGAAGACGCTCTTGTCGCGGCGCATCTCTTCCGACATCGCCAGGCGCAGCGCCTCGCGTACCGTCATGTGGACCATCTCGGTGCCTTCCGGTACTTCCGGATCCTTGAGCGTCGAGGTGGCAAGCGCCGGAGCGGCGGGCGCCTCGGTCTTGGCCTCAGCTTGCGGCGCGGCGGCGGGCTTTTCCTCGGCCTTGGCCGCGGCCGGCTTCGGCGCCGCGGCGGGGGCCGCTTCGCCATCGGCCAGGACGACGGCGATCGGCGTATTGACCTTCACATTCTCGGTGCCCTCGGGCACCAGGATCTCGGTAAGCTTGCCCTCATCTACGGCTTCGACTTCCATCGTCGCCTTGTCGGTCTCGATCTCGGCGATGACGTCACCGGATTTGACGTTGTCGCCTACCTGCTTCAGCCATTTGGCGAGCTTTCCTTCCTCCATGGTCGGAGAAAGCGCGGGCATGAGGATATTCGGCATGGATCAGATCTCCGAAATGGCGCAGATCAGGCTGGCTTGAGGAAGAAGATTGACAGAGCCACGACGACAATGATGGCGCCGATGGCGGCGAAGAATATCAGAAAGGCACGTTTGTAGCGGACGATATGCGGCGTGACGGTGGGGCCCAAGCGCGCCTCGAGCGCGGCGAAGCGCCAGCGGCCGAGGTCGAAATAGGCCGTGAGCTTGTCGCCCTTGGGTGCCAACTGCACCACCGACAACGCGCTCAAGGCGGCCATGGCCCAGGCGATAAACGCGACGAGCGCACCCACGAACGCTATCACATGGATGAGCCCACCCATGTCACGCGGTCACGTAGATATCGGTCCACAATTCGGAAGGATCGGGTTCGGGGTCGGACTGCGCGAATTCGGCGGCCTCCGTCACGATGGCGCGAATTTCGGCGTCGATCTTCTTGAGCTCGTCCTCGTTGGCGGCCCCGGTTTCGATCAGGCGTTTCTTCACCTGTTCGATCGGATCGGATTCCTCGCGCATCTTCTGCACTTCTTCCTTGGCGCGATATTTGGCCGGATCCGACATCGAATGGCCGCGATAACGGTAGGTCATCATTTCGAGGATGTAGGGGCCCTCACCAGCGCGGCAGTGGGCGACCGCCTTCTCGCCGGCGGCGCGCACCGCGCGGACATCCATGCCGTCGACCTGCTCGCCCGGAATGCCATAGACGGAGCCACGGTTGAACAGCTCTTCCGACTTGGCGGCGGAGCGGGACACCGCCGTGCCCATGGCATAACGGTTGTTCTCGATGATGAAGATGACCGGCAGCTTCCACAGCGCCGCCATGTTGAAGGTCTCGTAGACCTGGCCCTGATTGGACGCGCCCTCGCCGAAATAGGTGAGCGCGACATGATCATTGCCGCGGTACTTGTTGGCGAAGGCAAGGCCCGCGCCGAGCGGCACCTGGGCGCCGACGATCCCATGGCCGCCGAAGAACTGCTTCTCACGGCTGAACATGTGCATCGAGCCGCCCTTGCCCTTGGAATAACCGCCGCGGCGGCCGGTGAGCTCGGCCATGACGCCTTTGGGGTCCATGCCGGTCGCCAGCATATGGCCGTGGTCGCGATAGGAGGTGATGACCTGGTCGCCCGGCTTCAGCGCCATCTGCATGCCGACGACGACGGCCTCCTGGCCGATATAGAGGTGGCAGAAGCCGCCAATGAAGCCCATGCCATAAAGCTGGCCGGCCTTCTCTTCGAAGCGGCGGATCAGCAGCATGTCGTGATAGGCTTGGAGTTCTTCTTCGCGGTCGAAGAAGTCGCCGGTTTCACCCGACTTTCCTTCCCCTCTTTGATTCTTCTGGGATTTTTTCGCAATATAGGCCGATTTGACCGCCATAGCGCTGCCTCTCCATCGTTTTCTTGACGGAGACTATAGCACTAAATCCTTGGTTCGATGGGGAAAATTCTTAATTAACTGGAATTCGGTTTATCGGCAGGAATCTTAAGGAGATTCAGTTCGGAAACCTGACGATGAGCTCGCCGGGCTTGCCGAAATCGAGGGTCGAACGAGCCAATTCCTCGAGCATGTCCGGATCGATCGATTGCGGGCGCATCAGCGCGACCCGGCGCTCCAGCGCCTGGCGCTGCTCACGGATCTCGGTGACCTTGCCATCGAGCGCTTCGGCCTTGGCGGCCAGCTCATCGCGGTGATCGAAGCTGCGCGGACCATAATAGCCATGCCAGCCGAAATAGCCGAGCAAGCCCGAGCAGACGAACAGAACGATCAGGTCGAATTTGCGCTTCACCATGACGCCGAAAGTGACGGCTCACGGTTAACATTGCGTTGCTTGTAAAGCGGGGTCGCCGTAAATATGTAATGGACGGAGTTGCATAATGCTGTCGAGCAGTCGATTCATGGTCGCGGTTCACGCGCTGAGCGTCATCGCCCGCAGGGTGGATGGCGGTCCCGTATGTTCGACCATCGTTGCCGAAAGCGTCAACACCAATCCGGTGGTGATCCGCCGGCTGATGCGCGATCTCGAGCGCGCGTCGCTCGTCGCTTCCGTCACCGGCCGTGCCGGCGGCTTCAGGCTCGGCCGCCATGCCGGGCGTATCACGCTGGCCGACATCTACAAGGCGGTGGAGGATGAAAGCATCTTCCGCATGCACAAGACCGACCCCAAGCACAAATGCCCGATCGGGGCGGCGATCATCAAAGTGGTGGCCGAACCCCTGCGCGGCGCCGAGCAGGCGCTTGAACGGGCGCTCGCCGCCACGACGCTCGACGACATAGCCAGCCAGATCAGCTGACCGGGATATAGATGACGATGCGAAGCTCCGGGATCGCTTCGGACATCAGGGTCGAATGCCGGAAGGCCAAGGTTCCGTGCCGCTCGGTGCGGTAGAGATATACGCCCTCTCCCAGTTCCGTCACCTCATGCTCCGCCCAGATCCGCGCGAAATCCGGACTCGCGGCAATCATCTCCGCGACAAAGGACGAGAATTCCTCGGCGCCATTCGCCTGGCCGTAGTTCAAACGGAACGACGCCACGAGCCCGCGGGCATCCTGCTCCCAGTTCGGCATCGTCCGGCGGTAATGCGGGAGGGCGAACATCCGCCGGATGATGTTGCGCTCTTTCTCCGGAACAAGAGCGAAATCGCCAAACATCCGCGTATTCGCATCATTCCAGGCGAGTACGTCGAAGCGGCTGTTGCGAATATAGGCTGGGCTCGCGATCGCCGTCAGGATGGGCTTCAGCCTCTCCAGCGCGTCAGTGGGAGTGCCGTTCATGGCCTTGGGCGGCTGGCGGTTCTGCGCCAGCATGAACAGATGGGCGCGCTCGGCCTCGCTCAGACGCAGGGCCCGCGCCAGGTTCTGGAGAAAGGGTGTCGAGACTTGAATCCGGCGTCCCTGCTCGAACCAAGTGTACCAGGTCAATCCGACGCCCGCGAGAACCGCGACCTCCTCGCGCCGCAGACCGCGGATACGCCGTCCCCCACCGCCCGGCAAGCCGACATCGGCCGGTGTGAGGCGCGCCCGCCGCGTCTTGAGAAACTCGGTCAACTCCTGGCGCGAACCTTCATCACTCATCGGCCTTGGGCCTCAACCTGTTACTGAAAGTACCCGCACTATTTCTCCACTTCCGGCCACCGGACATCCCGATCAAACAGGGCCTCATCCGATCCGGCCGGGCGCAAACAGAAATGCTGATCATCATAGTCCTGTGGGTGGCGTTTTTCGTCATCAATTTCAACATCGTCATGATGATCCCGCTGCTGCCCTTCATAGAGCGGGACCTGGGTCTGTCGCCTTCCGAGGCCGGGTGGGTACTGGCAGCCTTTCCCATCGTCGCGCTCGCCAGCAACCTGGCCCTCGGTCCGCTCATCGACCGCTATGGCCGCAAGCGTTTCATTGTCCTCGGCGCAGCCGCCTGCGGCGGCGTCCTGCTTCTGACCGCCGGAGCACAAAGCGCGGTCACCATCGCGCTCGGACGCGCCGCGACCGGCATCTTCATGCCCATGATCGGCGCTTCTGTGTTTGCCGCCATTCCCGACTATGTCGCCGCACAGGATCGCACCCGCATCGCCGGCTATGTCACCTCGGCCGCGCCCATCGCTTTCCTGTGCTCGATATCGCTGGGCGTCCTGCTGGGCGGGCTCGCCACTTGGCAGCTCTCGCTGATAGCGCTTGCCGGCATCTGCCTTGGCCTCGCGATCGCGGCGTCAGTCTTGCCGCCCACGGAAGCTTCGGCGCTGTCGCACGATCCGATCTCTCTCGGCACCTATCACCAACGCGTGCTGTCGCTCTCGTTCAATGCCGGCAGCCGCCTCCTGCTCTTGTCCTATTTCTGCTGGTCGATCGGGATGTATGTCTTCCTCGGACTGTATCCGAGCTGGCTGGTGCAGCATGGGCTCGCCGACAAAGGCGCCGGAACAATCGGCATCATTCTCCTGCTCGGTGAAATCGGCGGCCTCTTCGGCGCACTGTTCTCTGCAAGGCTGGCCAACCGGTTCCGGCATCCGCTTACCGCCTGCGCGGCGGCATCGATCGGCATCACCATCATCACGCTTACCATTCCGTTCGGAACCGAGCGTCCGGTCTTTCAGACTCTTGCCTATGGCGGCTTCGCCTTCGGGCGCGACCTCATGCTGGCCCTGATCCTCGGCAGCGCGATGCTTCTGGTGCCCGCGGGACGGCGGGGCAGCCTCAACGCCACACTCAACGCCGTCTATCAGACCGGCGCCACGATGGGAGGCCTGGCAAGTGCCTGGCTCTATGCCTTCCGCGACGACTTCAGCGCCAACGCGGCCGCCGCCGCGATCATCTTCGCGGCCTCAGCTCTCATGCTGTGGAATATCACCAGATTGAAGGATGACGTGCCGCGTTCGGCTTATGAACGCACCTGACGATCAAGCACCGTTCTTATGCTCATGCAGGAAACGGGCAATCTGCTGCTTGAGCTGGAATTGCCGGGCCGGATCGCTCATCGATGACGCATCGACGAAGATGTTCCGCTGGATGTCCGTCGGCAGATCGTTCCACTGCATGATCACCGCCGCGCCGAGACATTTCAGGATGCGTTCTTCGTCCCTGGCCAGCGCCGTGTCCGGAACCGGCGGCGCGGCGACGGCGCCGCCCTCATTGTCCCAGCGGCCGAGGGCTTTGGTCAGATCGTAGAAGTTCTTTCCAGCCATGTGGTCCTCCCATCATTGCCGTTGGGTGATGCCGCGACAAACCGCAGCGACCTTGTTGCCGTCCGGATCGCGGACATAGGCGGCGTAGAAATCGGGGCTGTACTGCAGCCTGAGGCCGGGCGGACCGTCACAGCTGCCGCCATGCGCCAGAGCCGCGGCATGAAAATCATCAACCTCCTGCCATGACCGCGCGCGAAAGGCGATCATGCTGCCATTGCCGACGCTTGCCGGCTGCTTGTCGAAAGGCAGGCCGATCCAGAAAGCGAGCTCCTCGAGACCGCCCTTCTCATAGGTTCCCCAGCCCGCGGAGGTGCGGTCCCAGTCGGGATCGTTGGTGACACAGCGCTTCATACCGAGCGGCGCCAGAGCGGCGTTATAGAAGTCGATGGCTCGGGCGAGATCGTTGGTGCCGAAATAAACATAACTCAGCATGGGCGTCCTCCGCTGCCGGGAGGATCAGCCTATCATGAGCTGTTCGTATTGCGCAGTGCTTTCAGGCGGTCGAACCAGCCGGCAAGGCCGCGCGGCCAGGCAATGACGAAGAGCGTGATCAGGAGCCCTAAACCGATATTCCGGTAGTCGGAGAATTCCTTCATGCCTTCATCCGCGAGCATCAGGAGCGCGGCGCCGAGCAGCGGTCCCCAGATCGAGCCCATGCCGCCGACGACGATCATGGCGATGAGGAAAAGCAGGAGCGAGAAGGAGAAGACGGTCGGCCCGATCACCCGAAAATGCACGGCATAGAATCCGCCCGCGACACCGGTGAAGAAGGCGGAGACGGCGAATATCCACAACTGGTATTTGAACCGGCTGATGCCGCGCGACAGGGCATAGCCCGGACTGTCACGCAGCGCCTTGAAGGCGAGGCCCAAAGGACCGCGGATCACCGCGACAGAAAAGACGAAAGCCAGCGCCAGCAATCCCAGCGCAACGTAATAATGCGCGATGTACCATTTCGACGGGAAGAGCGAACGAAAGCCCAGATCGCCGAACTGGCCGATGCCACGCACGCCGCCGAAGAGCGGCATGCAGCCCGAGACATTGGTGAAGCAGCCCGTGTCATTGACGATCAGCACATACATCACCTGGGCTATGGCGAGCGTCAGCAGCGCCACATAGGGACCACGCAATCGGAGACAGGCGAGCCCGATCACCATGCCGGCGACAACGGCGATGAGGCCACCCAGGGGAATGGCGACGAGCATCGGCACCTTCAGATAGAAGCCGAGCATCGCGGTGGCGTAACCGCCAATGGCGAACAGCGCCATCTGGGCCAGCGAGAAGATGCCGCCGACGCCCAGCACAAGATTCCATTGGACGACGACGATCGCCCAGACGAAAAAGACCGTCGCCTGGGTCACCACATAACGCCCGCCGAAGACGAAGGGCACGACAAGCGCCACGGCGATACAAATGAGGCCGATAAGGATATCGCGACGGATCGGCGTCATAGGCGCACCACTTGCTGGCGCCCGAACAAGCCATAAGGCCGCCAGATCAGCACCAGGATGACGAGAAGAAGCAAGGTGGCGAAGCTCCAGCGCACGCCCAGCACATATTGCGTCGCTGCTTCGAGCAGCCCCAGCACGATCGCCGCCAGCACCGCGCCATAGACATTGCCGAGGCCGGCGACGATGCAGATGATGAAGGCCTTGAGCATCGGATCGCCGCCCATCACCGGCGTCAGCGTGGCGATCGAGCTGATCATGACGCCCGATATGGCCGCGAGGCCGCCTGAGAGCGCCAGAACCTGCGCATAGATCTGGCCGACGCGCACGCCCATGAGCTGGGCGGCATCGCGGCTCATCGAGGTGGCGCGGATGGCGCGCCCTGCCCTTGTCTTCTGCAGCAGAAGGGCGACCGCCGCCATTGCCACGAGTGCCGTCAACAGGATCATGATGTTCTGCAGCGGGATATGGACATTGCCGATCACCACCGAGCCCGTGACGGCGAGCGGCTGCGGGATCGGATAAGGCCCAAAGCTCTTCAGCATCAGGCTCTCGATGACGGCACCGATGCCGATGGTGGCAATGAAGATGTTGGTCTCGAAATTCTCGGCCCGCAGCAGCGGCAAGGTGGCGAAGACATAGATCGCGAGCCCGGCCAAGGCACAGACGAAAGCGGCTGCGACAAGCCCGAGCACCGGATGGAGGCCCAGATGGGTGATTGCCGCGTAACACATATAGCCGCCCAGCGTCAGCAGCGCGCCATGCGCCATGTTGAGCATATTGAGCGAGCCATAGACGAGCGACAGGCCGACGGTCGCCACCGCATACATGGCGCCGAGCGTCAGGCCTGAAGCAATGATCTGGATCACCACATCCATGTCAGGCTCCGAGATAGGCTTCGACGATTTCGGGGCGCGCCATCAGTTCGGCGCCCTTGCCCGTCCAGGCGAAGCGGCCATTGTCGAGAAGATGGATGCTATCGGCCTGGTCCATGATGCGCTCGGCATTCTCCTCGACGAGAAGTATGCTCAAGCCGGCATGGCGCAGGTCGAAGACAACCTCATAGATCTGGTCGATGACGATCGGCGCCAGGCCCAGCGACGGCTCATCCAGCATCAGGAGCTCGCCGCCCGCCATCAGGCCGCGGCCGATGCCGCACATGCGCCGCTCGCCGCCCGACAAGGTGCCGGCGACCTGGTTGCGGCGGTCCTTGAGCTTCGGCAGCAGCGTGAAGACGCGCTCCAGCCGCTCGGCGACGGAACCAGCCTCGCGCGTCAGATAGGCGCCCATCATCAGGTTCTCGTAGATGGTCATGCCGGGAAACAAGAGGTCGCCCTGCGGCACGTGGATGACGCCTTCGGCCACGACCTGGTCGGGGCGCAGCGTGTCGAGACGCTTGCCCTTCAGGCTGATTTCGCCCTCGCTCACCCGCACGATGCCGGAGATGGTCTTGAGCAAGGTCGATTTGCCATGGCCATTGGGGCCGATTACCGCGGTCAGCTCGCCTTTTCCGGCAACGAGATCGGCGCCTTGCAGCACGAGACGGCCGGCATAGCCGGATTTGACGCCCTTCAGCTGGAGGATCGGCTCAGCCATGGGAAGCAGCCCCCGCCCCTTGCATGAAGCTCTTCAGGCGTTCCGATGCTCCCTTGCCCAGATAGACCTCAACCACCGCGCGGTCATTGACGAGACGGCCGGGCGCTCCTTCGAAGAGCTTCTCGCCGTGATGCATGATCATCACCCGGTCGGATAATTGCACCAGGAAACGCATGACATGCTCGATGAGGATGATGGTGACGCCCGCCGCCTTGATGGTGCGCACCGCCTGCATCACCCGGTCGATTTCCTTGGCGGTGAGCCCGCCGACCGGCTCGTCCATGAGGAGCAGCTTCGGCCGCGTCGCCATGGCGGAGGCCATCATCAACAGCTTGCGCTCGAGCACCGGCAGCTTGCCGGTGATCCTGTCGGCGCTGGCCTCGAGCCCCACCATCGCCAAGGCCTCATCCGCCAGCGTCTTCGTCGCGGCGCCGATGCGGAAAGTCGGCATCGCCCGGTTCTCACGGCCGAAATAGGCGCCGACCTGCACATTCTCGCGCGCCGTCAGGCTGTCGAAGCCGGCATTGAGCTGAAAGGTGCGGGCAATCCCGGCATGACAGATCGCTTCCGGCGCCAGGCGCGTGATGTCTTCGCCGGCCAACCGGATCTCGCCCGCGGTCGCCGGATTGAGGCCGGAGATCACCTCGAAGAGCGTGGTCTTGCCGGCCCCGTTCGGTCCGCCGATGCCGAGGATCTCGCCGGCCCCGACATCGAAGGTAAGATTGTTGACCGCCGTCAGCGCGCCGAAGGACTTGCCGACATTGCGGCACGATAGAAGCGGCGCTGCGGCGGCCATTATCTTGGTCAGGCCTTGATCCAGGGCGGCAACGTGAACTTGGCCGTGCCATAAGGCGCCGGCGCGATCAGTGCCGGCCCCTTGGTGAAGTCCTGGATCTGCAGGAACTGATGCGGCATGCCGAGCGAGGAGTCGTTCACCTGGGTCGGGTAGGAATAGGCGGCGTTCTCCAAAGGCACGAAACGCGTGGTGCCGACGACGCCGCGCCAGATGAGCGAGTTCATGCGCGCCGCGACCTTCTTGTTCTGGTCGGCATTGCCGGGCTCGCCGCTGCCGCCGGCGAGGCCCGCCGCGGTCGCCCAGACATAAGCGCCGTCATAAGGCTGGGCGCCGGAATTATGCCCGGCATTCTCGCCGAACTTTGCCTTGTAACGCTTCTCGAAGGCAGCGCCGATCTCGTCCTGAAGCGCGCCGACCAGCGTCGCATAGAGAATGCCGTTGGCGCTCTCCTTGGCGATGTCGCGGAAAGCCGGGAGCGACGGGCCATATTGCATATAGACGAGGCTCGGCGTCGGGTTGGGCGCGAATTGCAGGCAGAACTGCGCGAGATCGGCGGGCAGGAAGTGGGTGATGCAGATGACCGCCGGCGGGTCCTGGCGGATCTTGGCGAGCGTCGGGCCCCATTCGGAGGCGGGCACGCTCACCGTCTCGAAGAGATTGACCTCCCAACCGAACTGCGCCGCCTGCTCCTTCACCGCATTGGCGATGTTGGAAGCATAGACGCCGGCCGACAGGATGACCGCCATCTTGTTGTTGTGGCGTTTCCATTCGCCATTGGCTTCCAGGTTCTGCAGGAATTTGAGGAAGCCGGTGCCGTAGAAGGTCTCCGGCGGATCGCCCATGAAAGAACCCCAGTAACGATTGGGATCCGACTTCACCAGGTTGGTGTGGCCGATGGTGGTGTCATAATGGACATAGATGATGCCGGCATCGGCGGCGACTTCCTGGATCGCCGCGCCCGAGCCGATATTGTAGCCGTTGAGAATGGCATGGACGCCATAACGGTCGACGAGGCGCTGCGCGGCCTGGACATTGGTAGCGTCGCCCATCTGCGCCGTGTCCTCGAAGGAAGGTTCGAGGGGACGGCCGAGAATGCCACCCAGCGCGTTGATCTCCTCGCAGGCGAGCGTCAGGCCGTTCTTGAACTCGATGCCGTCAGGGGCGGCGAAATCGGTGGTCGGGCCACACTGGCCGACGGGAATGGCCTCGCCCTCGGCGCGCGCTTCCTTGTTCATGGCAAAAAGCATGGCCGGCATACCGGTCAGCGTGGCGGCAGTCGCCGCACCGCCCTTGATCAGGAAATTGCGCCGGGAACCGGCGATGACATTCGGCTTGGAGAGTTTGTCGCGCTTCATGGTGTTTCCCCTTCTGCTTCTATCTTAGCTTATTCTCTGGACAAGGCGGGAGGCTTCTTCGATCACAGCCAGCTGATGGGGTTGCGCGTCCATGCCGCCCCATTGCGCCATCATTGGCCCCCACGGATCCTCGACTTCGGTCTTGTGGCCGGAAAGCTCCTCGATCACCGCGAGGCCGCAATAAGGCGCATACATCTCGGAATAGCCGCCCTCATGGGTCATCACGATGCGCCCGCCGCAAAGTTCCTCCGCCGCCGCCATCAGCATACGCGTCAGGTCGCGATAACCGGCGGCACTCATCATCATGCGGCCCAAGGGATCGACGCCGCCGGCATCGAAGCCCGACGGCACCACGATCAGATCCGGCTTGAAGCGCTTGAGCGCCGGCAGCACCACGCGCTCGAAAGCGGCGACATAGGCGCCCGGCCCGGAGCCCGGCGGCAGCGGCACGTTGATGTTGAAGCCCTCGCCCTTGCCCTCGCCATTTTCCGCGATGCCGCCCGAGGCGGCGGGGAAGAGATTATCCTGGTGCAGCGAGATGGTGAGCACGCTCGGATCGTCATAGAAGATCGCCTGAGTGCCGTTGCCGTGGTGGACGTCCCAGTCGACGGTGGCAATACGACCGAGGCCCAGCACCTTCTGGGCATGGCGCACCGCGACCGCGGCATTGGCGAACAGGCAGAAACCCATGCCGACATCCTTGGTCGCATGATGGCCGGGCGGTCGGATCAGTGCATAAGCGTTGGCGACTTTGCCCCCGACCACCGCATCGACGGCGGTGATGGCGCCACCCGCGGCAAGGAGCGCTATCTCGTAGCTGCCGGAGCCCAGCGGCGTCAGCTGGCTCGCATCACCGTAGCCGCGCGCACTGATGTCCTTGATGTGATTGACATGCGCCAGCGTGTGAACCCGGGTCACTTCCTCGACAGTCGCCGGCCGCGGCTTGATGATGGTCAGCTCGTCGAGGAGTCCGCTGACTTCGAGGAGGTTGCGCAGGCGGCGCTTGGTCTCGGGGTTTTCGGCATGGGTGCCCGGCTGGACATGGAGGCCCGGCGGAAAAACCTGGTTCCAATTCCAGGTATTGTGCCAGAGATAAAGTTCATGAAAGACGAAACCCGTCGCCATCGCGACTCCCCACTCGATCAGACGGGCAGGATGATGCGGGCCCTTACCCATGGGAGTCCCGACACATTCGGGTAACGGGTGGCGTTTTTCAGCCCACCCGTTCGGGTGGCTCGACGAGGCCGATCTCCTTCAGCTTGAGCACGGCTTCGGTCCGGTTGGAGACGCCGAGCTTGCCGAAGATGTTCTTCAGATGCCATTTGACGGTGTCGGGCGCCATGGCAAGCGACTGGGCCAATTGCCGGTTGCTGTAAGCGCGCATCAGATAGGACGCGACTTCCATCTCCTTGCCGCTCAGAGGCCGCTTGGGCGATGCTCCGGCCGTTCGGATCGGTGCACGTCCGGCGCCCGCCCGGTTGAGCGCCTGCTCGATACGCAGGACGAAGTCTGCCGTTTCCGACGGGCGCGACCAGGCCGGAATACGGCCACGGGCGAAATCGAGCGCCGCCTTGAGCGGTAGGCCTTCATCGACGAGCGAACGCACGGCGCGCTGCGGCTGTGCCAGCGCGATCAGGTCGACGGTGGCGGCCAGCGCCTGCAAGGTTTCACCCGCCGCGTGCGCCGCGATCGCCACCAGAGCGCGCACCTGGATGAGGCCGCGCAGGCGTCCGTCGCGGCGCTGGCGTTCGGCAATACGTTCCAGGACCGCGATGGCCCGCTTCGACTGGCCCTCGGCGATGAGTACCCGGGCGACGCCAATATAGGCATACTCGTCGAGCGGATGGATGATCTTTACCTTCTCGCTCTCGGCGAGGCTGATGCCGCGCAGCTGCAGGGCCATGCGGGCGGCAGCGACGTCGCCACGCGACAAGAGCAATCTCACCCGGTCATTGAGGGCGCTGGCGGTGAGCCGCCGGTAGCGCTTCTCAATGCCGAGCTGCTCGGCGCGCTCGAGATGGAAGATCGCCTCGTCGTGACGGCCATTGGCCTGGGCAAGCCGCGCCAGATGCAGCTTGCAGGCCATCTCGTGCACGACGAGCCCGCATTCCTCGATCACCCGGCGGTGCTGGTGCAGAAGCCGCTCGGCACTGTGCAGGTCGTCCCATTCATACAGGAGCTCGACCTGGATGATCGCCGACATGGCCTCCGAATAGGAATTGGCGCCGAGCCCCTCGCGCGCCAGATGCATGGCGCGCGCCAGCAGATCATGGGCGTGGCGCAGATTGCCGGCGGAGAATTCGACAAGACCGAGGATCAGGTCGGAATAGACGATGCCGAAAACCGAGTGAGCGGCGGTATGGTGATCGCGCCCCTTCAGCGCGGCAAGGCGTGAGGCGTCGAGCTCGCCCAGCGAAAAATGCGCGAAGGCGCGGACATTGCTCAGCGCGCCTTGGGCGAAGGGCTCGCCTTCCGGATAATCGGCAAGCCAGCGCGCGGCGAGCTTCGTCGCCATGCGCGGCCAGTCGGCGGCGCTCACCGCGCCGGCGGTCAGCGTCTGCAGCTCCGCCTGAAGCGAGCGGATCGTCCGGCTGTCGATAGCGCCGTCACGCGCCAATCTGGCGACGAGTTGCTTCGCCTGTTTGAGAACGCGCACCGCCTGGCGCGAACGCCCGGTGTGAAAATGCACCCAGACCCAGGTCAACAAGAGGCGCGGCCGCACCGCCGTGACTTCGGCCGGCAGACGGTTCAGCCATTCCGTCAACAATGGAATATGGCCCTGCATGATGATGGGCGTCGCACATTTTTCGACCAGATCGGCGGCGATGTCCTCATCGCCGGCGGCCAGCGCGTGGCCGACCGCATCCGACACATAACCGTTGGCGGAAAGCCAGGCGGAGGCCTTGCGATGCAGATCCTGCCGGCGCGGCGCCGGCCAGGCTTCCAGCTTGCCGCGCAGAAAATCGCTGAACAGGTGATGATAACGGAACCAGTGGCCGGTCGTGTCGAGGGCGATGAGGAACAGATTGGAGCGTTCGACCAGCGCCAATGTCTTTTCCGCATCGACATCCGGGATCACGGCTTGCACGAGGCCCAGATTGAAACGTTCGAGGATCGAGGTTCCGAGCAGGAACTCCTGTATCTCAGGCGTCTGGCGCGCCAGAACTTCCTGGGCGAGGAACCCCGCGACGTCGCGCTGGCTGCCGGAGAAGTCGGCGATGAAACCTTCTTTCGAGTGCTCATGCGCGAGCGTCAGCGAGACGAGTTGCAGCCCGGCCGGCCAGCCTTCCGTCTTGTGATGCAAGGCGACGACGCCGGCGGTCGAGATATCGAGCCCGCAGATATGGCGCAAATAGTTGTCGGTCTCATCGAGCGAGAAGCGCAGCTCATTGTCACCGAGATTGACCACCTGCCCCTTCATCCGCATGGCGGCGAGCTCGGCCGGCAATTCGCCGCGCGTGGCGAGCACGATATGGAGCGCCGGCGGCGCATAGGTGACGAGCGCGTTGAGAAAGACGGCGATCTCGGAGGAGACGATCAGATGCGCGTCGTCAAGCACGAGATAGACGGGCTCGCTCATCCGCGACAGATCGTTGACGAGGCCGGCGAGAATGGATTCGACCGGCGTGATCGGGCTCGACTCGATGAGAGACAGGGCATGCGCGGCGATCGCCGCGTCGGCGCGGCTCAATGTGCCGGTGATGTATTTGAGGAAACGGGCGAGATCATTGTCCTGCGCATCGAGCGACAACCAGGCGACGCGGGCGCCGCCCTCTCCGGCCTTGGCCGCCCATTGCGCCAACAGCGTCGACTTGCCGAAGCCCGCCGGCGACGAGACGATGGCGAGCTTGCCCTCCGTCGCCTGGTCCAGCATGGCGATGAGCCGCGGCCGCCCGACCGCGGCCCCGCGCAAATGCGGGGGATGCATCTTGGTTTCGATGAACATCCGTGGGCTCGGTCTCCAGCGTGGCAGTGAGACCTTCCTAGGCCGTTCAAGACGGGAAGCGCAAGTCAGCCTTGACCCGGCACCGCGCATCGGTCATTCTCCGCCCATGGCCGCTTGCCGCACCATCGCGCTCAAATCGAAAAAATCTCCCATTCGGGGGACGATGATCGCTTGCGTGTAATCTAGACAGCCGCCAGTAGATCGAAGTTAACCCCGCCGGTTTGGACGGGGTTTTTTGTTGCCCGTCTCCGGCATATCAGGAGACGAAACATGACAATCGAGGGACTGTGGATCCCGCTGATCACCCCCTTCCGCGACGGCGATCTCGACGAGGCGTCGATCCGGCGGCTGGTCCATCATTATGCCGCCCAGCCGATCGACGGCCTCATCCTCGGCGCCACCACCGGCGAGGGCCTGAGCCTCACTGACGAGGAGATCGACCGCCTCGTCCTGGTGGCGCGTTCGGCGCTCGCCGAAGCGAAGCGGCAGATGCCGGTCTATCTCGGCCTGTCGGGTGGTGCCGCGAACAAGGTCATCAAGGCGCTGCATCGGACACAGATGCTGCCGGTCGATGGCTATCTGATTGCCTGCCCCTATTACGTCCGGCCGTCGCAAGCCGGCCTCTATCAGCATTTCGCGGCGCTCGCCGAGAACACCGCGCGGCCGATCGTCATCTACAACATCCCCTACCGAACCGGCGTCAATCTCGGCAATGAGACGATGCTGCGCCTGGCCCAGATCCCGAACATCGTCGGGGTCAAGGATTGCTGCGCCGATGCCAGCCAGTCCTTCGATCTCCTGCGCTCGAAGCCTCACGATTTTTCCGTGCTGACCGGTGAAGACGCCCTCTTCTACACCGCGCTCACGCAAGGCGCCGAAGGCGGCATTCTCGCTTCCGCCCATGTCGAAACGGAAGCCTTCGCGCATGTCCGCAAGCTGCTCCATCATGGCGATCAGCGCGGCGCGCTCGTGGCCTGGCAAGCGCTCGTCGACACGCCGCGCCTGTTGTTCCAGGAACCTAATCCGGCGCCGATCAAGCACTGGCTGTGGCGCAGCGGCCTCATCGACAGTCCCGAGCTCAGGCTGCCGATGCTGCCCGTTTCGGACGGGCTCGCCCAGCGCATCGACCAGCATATCGAAAGGCTGAAGCCCCGCGTCGCGGCGTAGAGTCCTTGATGCGCGCTTCCTTATCGCCAAAGTCGAACAACTTTGGCGGGAAGCGCTAACCGTCAGGCAACGTGGCGGCCATGCGCTTGGCTGCCTCTTGCAACAGCGGCAGGTGGACGATTGCCTTTTCAAGGCTCAAGCGTGCGCTTGGGGCATGACAGGCAATGGCGGCGAGCGTCGTTCCTTGCGCGTCGACGACCGGTACCGCGATGGCGACGAGGCCTAGCAGGAACTCTTCACGGTCGAGGCTGTAGCCCCGGGCGCGGATCGCGGCGAACTCCTGTTCCAGCGCCGGGCGGCTGGTCAGCGTGGTGGGCGTGTAGGCCGAGAGATCGAGCGCATCGAGCAGCTTGTCGCGCCGCTCAGGCGGCAGCGTCGCCAGGAACAGCTTGCCGCTCGCGGTGCAGTGAAGCGGCACGCGCGAACCGGGCTCGAGATGGAGGCGAAGCGGCCAGCGCGCCTCGACACGGTCGAGATAAAGGACCTCATGTCCGGCGAGACCGGTAAAGTTGCAGGTCTCGCCGATCTCATTGACGAGTTTTTCCAGAATGGCGCGCCGGTCGAAGGTGGCGCCTGACCGCATGACATCGAGACCCAGACGCAGCAAGCGGCGGCCGACCGTGTAGCGCCGCCCGCCCGGCTCACGCGTGAGATAGCCCTCTGCCTCCAGCTTCTGACAAAGTCGATGCACGGTGGGTTTGGGAAGATCCAGAAGTGCGGCCATTTCAGGCAGCGCCAGCGCCCGGCCCGACCGGGCGATCGTCTCCAGCAATTCGAGGGCCCGGGACGTCGCCGAGCCCCCCTCGCGTTCCTCGACCTGACTCACAGTTGTCTCCGAAATGGGCATTGAGATCTTATATCATCTCGACAAATGAGATGAAATGTCTCGAATTAAGGTTGACTTGCTTCGTAAAACTACTTCAACATGCCATGAGGGAACCGGGGGGATCAGTCGCATGCAAGCTGCGACGGAAGTCGACTTCGTGGTGGTGGGCGCGGGCTCGGCGGGGAGTGCGCTCGCCGCGCGTCTTTCCGAGACGGGCCGCCACAGCGTGGCGCTTCTGGAAGCCGGCCCCTCCGATCGCAGTTTCTGGATCCATCTCCCCATCGGCTACGGCAAGACGATGTGGGATCCGAAGGTCAATTGGCGGTTCTACACCGAGCCCGATCCGCATATGGACAACCGCCGTCTCTATTGGCCGCGCGGCCGGGTGCTCGGCGGCTCCTCCTCGATCAACGGGCTCATCGCCATTCGCGGCCAGGCCGAGGATTACGACGGCTGGCGGGCGCTCGGCAATCCGGGCTGGGGTTTCGGCGATCTCCTGCCCTATTTCATCAAGCTCGAGACCAATCATGGCCTGGAGAACGACCAGCAACTGCATGGGGCGTCCGGTCCGCTGCATGTCACCAGCATCACCGGTCGGCATGAGCTGATCGAGGCGGTGATCGGCGCCGCCAATGCGCTGGGCGTTCCGCGTACGGAGGATTTCAACGGACGGCGCCAGGAAGGCGTGGGCTACTACCAGCTCACCACCCATCGAGGCTGGCGGGTGAGCGCCGCCAAGGCTTATCTCAAGCCGGCGAAGCGACGCCCCAATCTCACCATCCTCACCGAGGCGCAAGCCACCCGGATTCTCTTCACCGGCCGGCGCGCCAGCGGCGTCGAATATCGTCAGGGCGGCGTCAGCAAGACCGTCCGCGCGCGCCGTGGCGTCGTCCTATCCGCCGGCGCCGTCCAGTCGCCGCAGCTCCTGATGCTGTCGGGGATCGGGCCAGCCGCACATCTTCGCACACATGGCATCGACGTCCTTGCCGACAGCCCTGGCGTCGGCGGCAATCTGCAGGATCACCTGCAGCTCCGCCTCATCTATCGCGCCAACCGGGCGATCACCACCAATGATCAGCTGCGCTCGCTCGCGGGCCGCGTCCGCATGGCCCTCGACTGGCTGCTCTTCACGCAAGGCCCGCTGGCCATCGGCATCAACCAGGCCGGCCTCTTCACCCGCGTGCTGCCGGAGTCCCGAACACCCGACATCCAATTCCATATCGCAACGCTTTCCGCCGACATGGCGGGCGGCAAGGTGCACGACTTTCCGGGCTTCACGTTGTCGGTCTGCCAATTGCGCCCGGAAAGCACAGGGACGATCACGCTCGCTTCCGGTGATCCCCTCGCCGCACCGTTGATCCAGGCGAACTATCTCTCGAGCGACACCGACCGGCGCTGCGCCGTGGCGGCGATCACCTTTGCCCGCCGCCTCGCCCGGACCAAGCCGCTCGCCGACCATGTCGCGCAAGAGGAACTGCCCGGGCCCGCCGCCGAGAGCGACGCCGAACTGCTCGGTTTCGCCAGAGCGCATGGCGCGACGATCTTCCATCCGGTCGGCACCTGCAAGATGGGCCCGGACAGCGATCCCGCCGCCGTCGTCGATGCGCGCCTCAAGCTGCGCGGCGTCGAGCGGCTGTGGGTCGCCGATTGCTCGATCATGCCACAGCTCGTCTCCGGCAACACCAATCTGCCGGCGATCATGATCGGCGAGAAAGCCGCCGACCTGATCCAGGAGGATGCATAACAACCATCAAGATGGGAGGATAAAATGACAAATGCCTATAGCCGGAGCGACGTAAGACGCGTCGTGACGGCCAGCCTGATCGGCGCGACAATCGAATGGTACGATTTCTTTCTCTACGGCGCGGTCGCGGGAATCGTCTTCAACAAGCTCTTCTTCCCCACCAGCGACCCTTTCGTCTCCATCCTGCTCGCTTACACCACCTTCGCCATCGGCTTCGTGGCGAGGCCTCTGGGTGGCCTCATCTTCGGTCATTTCGGCGACCGCATCGGCCGCAAGAGCGTGCTCGTCGCCACCTTGATGATCATGGGCGTCGCCACCGTGCTCATCGGTTGCCTGCCCACTTATGAGCAGATCGGCATATGGGCGCCGATCTTCCTCGTCATTCTGCGCCTGGCGCAGGGTCTGGGACTCGGCGGCGAATGGGGTGGCGCCGTGCTCATGGCCTATGAATATGCGCCGAAGGAGAAACGCGGCCTCTATGCCTCGATCCCGCAGATCGGGCTCGCCATCGGACTGTGTCTCTCGGCCGGTATCGTGGCGTTGCTCTCGCGTCTGCCGGATGAGGACTTCCTCAGCTGGGGCTGGCGCACGGCGTTCATCGGCTCGATCCTGCTCGTGATCGTCGGCCTCTATATTCGCCTGCGCATCGTCGAGACGCCGGAATTCCAGCGCGTCAAGGATCGCAAGGCGGAAGCCAAGGTGCCGGCCGTCGAGATGCTGCAGCAATATCCGGGCAACATCATCCTCGGCATGGGTGCGCGCTATATCGACGGCGTGTACTTCAATGTCTTCGCCGTCTTCTCGATCGCTTATCTGACCCAGATGGCGCCAGTGAAGATGCCGCGCGAGACGGCGCTGTGGGCGGTGTCGGCCTCGGCGCTGCTGATGGTGGCGACGATCCCGCTGTTCGGCTGGCTCTCCGACCGCATCGGGAGACCCAGGACCTATGCGATCGGCTCATTCCTGCTGGCGCTCTCGGCCTATCCGGCCTTCCTGCTGCTGGGCACCGGCGATTTGGTGATGATCTTCCTGGCGCTGCTCGTGCCCTTCGGCATCATCTATGCGATGTGCTACGGGCCGGAAGCGGGCCTGTTCGCCGATCTCTTCGACCCGCGCGTGCGCTACAGCGGCATATCCTTCGTCTATCAGTTCTCCGGGATATTCGCGTCCGGGCTGACGCCGATCATCGCAACCTATCTGATCAAGGCCAATGACAACCAGCCCTGGTACCTGGTGGGTTACGTCGTCTTCGCGGCCCTGGTCAGCATGGTCAGCGCGCTGGCGATCCAGCGTCGCGCTCAGGCCACGGAGGCGCGGATCGCTACTGCAAGATCCTGAACTCGCCGACGGCGACCTTCTGAGCTCCTTCCGGCCCGGCTATGCGCAGCCACATATATTTGCCGCGCGTCTGGGCCGGGAGCGAGAAGGTCTGGCGACCGGCCGAGGTCTGGAGCGGATAGCTCATGACCGGCCGGCCCGAGGCCTCGAGCTGGCCTTCCGGCAACACCATGACGTCCAGGATGGTCGCCTTGGCCATGCCTTCGGCGAGCACGGGCGGCGCATATTCGAGCGCCGTCACCTGGCGCTCACCGCCGAGGTCGAGCAGCACATTGACCTCCTGGTCGGGCGCCTGGATCACGAGCTCGGTCTCGGGCTTGTCATCGAAGAGATCTTGGAACTGGTAGCGCGCTTCGCTGCCGTCCTTCAGCGCCGCGGTGACGGTGTTGCGGCGCAGATCCAAAGCGGCTGTCTGGACGGCTGGCTGCGGCAACGTCGCCGTCGTGATATCGCTTTTGCCGCCGGAATTGACGGCATCGGTCACGCCGCCGGTCTTGGCGACGTCGAGGCCGGACGACATGCCGGCTTCGCCCTTTTGCTTCGCCTGGTCGAGCGCCACCGTCACGTTGATCGGCGCCGGGCCCGAGCTCGGGCCGAAGGCCTGGATGCCGGCAAAGACCACCCCGGCCAGCGCCGCGAAGGCGCTGATGCCGACATTCAGGTTCGAAAGCCTGGAGGTCTTCGCCGTCCCTCCGCCCTTCCTATCGAAGGATTGAGCGTCCCGCATAGTGTGCCTGTGCCCCTAACTCTTCCTCGATCCGCAGCAGCTGGTTGTATTTCGCCAGCCGATCGGAGCGTGCCAGCGAACCGGTTTTGATCTGGCCGCAATTTGTGGCGACAGCAAGATCGGCAATCGTCGCATCCTCGGTCTCGCCGGACCGGTGCGACATCACCGCCGTATAGGCCGCCTTGTGGGCCATTTCGACGGCTTCCAGGGTCTCGGTCAAAGAGCCGATCTGGTTGACCTTGACCAGGATCGAATTGCCGACGCCCTGGGTGATTCCCTGCTTGAGCCGCTTGGTGTTGGTGACGAACAGGTCGTCGCCCACGAGCTGGCAGGACTTGCCGATGAGGTCGGTGAGCGCCTTCCAGCCCTCCCAGTCATCCTCGGCCATGCCGTCCTCGATCGAGATGATCGGATAGTCCTTGGCGAGCTTGGCCAGATATTTCACCTGCTCGTCGATCGGGCGCACCTTGCCCTCGCCTTCGTAATCATACTTGCCGTTCTTGAAGAACTCGGTCGCGGCGCAATCGAGCGCCAGATACACGTCCTTGCCCGGCTTGTAGCCCGCCTGCTCGACCGCCTTCATGACGAAATCGAGACCGGCTTCAGCCGACGGCAGATTGGGGGCGAAGCCGCCTTCATCGCCGACATTGGTGTTGTGGCCGGCCTTCTTGAGGGCGCCCTTCAGGGTGTGGAATATCTCGGCGCCCATGCGCAAGGCTTCGCGGAAGCTGTCGGCGCCGACTGGCATGACCATGAATTCCTGGAAGTCGATCGGATTGTCGGCATGGGCGCCGCCATTGATGATGTTCATCATCGGGACCGGCAGGGTCCGCGCCGCGGTGCCGCCGACATAGCGGTAGAGCGGCAGCCCGGACGCATCGGCCGCCGCCTTGGCATTGGCCAGCGACACGCCGAGAATCGCGTTGGCGCCGAGGCGTGCCTTGTTGGGGGTGCCGTCGAGGTCGATCATGGCGCGGTCGAGAGCAAGCTGGTCCTCGGCATCCATGCCGGCCAGCGTGTCGAAGATCTCGCCATTGACGGCCGCCACCGCCTTGGTGACGCCCTTGCCGAGATAGCGCGCCTTGTCGCCGTCCCGCAGCTCCACCGCCTCATGGGCGCCGGTCGAGGCGCCCGACGGCACGGCGGCACGGCCCGAGGAGCCATCTTCGAGCACCACATCCACTTCGATGGTCGGGTTGCCGCGGCTGTCGAGGATTTCGCGCGCGGTGATGTCGAGAATGGCGGTCATGGGAAACTCCGGTTGGCTGGTCGGAGGGTCTCTATGCTGGCCTTGGATGACGATTGCAAGTCCGGCCTGACGCGCCGTCTCGGGCTGGGATCAGGGCTGCCGCTGGCGCAATTCGACGGTGACGGCGAGCTGATAGCCGCCATTGCGCACCGTCTTGAAGACCTGCCCTCCGCGTTCGGCGCCCAGCTTGCGGCGCAGTCGGCTGACCAGCACATCGATCGAGCGGTCGCGCTCGCCAATATCGCGGCCGCGGGTCAGGTCGAGCAGTTGCTCGCGGGTGAGCACCCGTCCCGGCCGGTCAAGGAAGACACGCAGCAAGCCGAATTCGGAGCTCGTGAGGTCGATTTCCACGCCGTCGGCATCGGCGAGGATGCGGGAGACCGGATCGGCGATGAGGCCGGCAAAGTGATAATTGGCGGTGGCGACCGGCGCATCGGCAAGCGCCCCGGTGCTGCGGCGCAGGACCGCCCGGATCCGGGCCACCAGCTCGCGCGGATTGAAGGGTTTGCTCAAGTAATCATCGGCGCCGATCTCCAGACCGATGATGCGGTCGATTTCCTCGTTCAGCGCGGTCAGCAGGATCACCGGCACGCGCTTGCGGATGTCACGGCAGATGTCGAGGCCCGAGGCGTCCGGCAGCATGATGTCGAGCACCACGAGATCGATCCGGTTGTCGGCGAGCGCGGCCTCGCAGTCGCGCCGACTGGCCGCCAGGGTCACGCGGAAACTCTGGCCGACGAGATAGGCTTCCAGCATACGGCGGATCGCGGCGTCGTCGTCGACGACGAGGATGTGAGGCGAGGCTCGCATCAGCAATACCCGGTCCGCAGCGCCGCCACGCCTGGACGACGCAGTTTCGACACCCCCTGCGCGCACCGCACGCTTACGCACCTCCTTGCCACTCCGGTCATCGGGAAGGATATCGGGTTTCCCGCAGGCTGGCGAGAATATCCCCGGGCCAGCCACCAGCATTCACAGGAGTATATTTGCCGAATGTTGCCGGCAGGCGGCCGGAAACATCTGGAAACATCGGCCCGTCGCCCAGACACTACTCTCAGCGCCGGATCAGGGCGAGAGGCTTGTTGTCAGGCCGCTTCCGCCTTGGCGATTCGGTCATGCGCCAGGAGCGCCGTCAGCAACGTTTCGAGCTTGTCGAGCGGCACCATGTTCGGACCGTCGGACGGCGCATTGTCGGGGTCCTCATGGGTCTCGACGAAGACGCCGGCCACGCCGACGGCGACAGCCGCCTTGGCGAGCACCGGCACGAAGCGACGGTCACCGCCCGAGGACGTGCCCTGGCCGCCCGGCTGCTGCACCGAATGGGTGGCGTCGAACACCACCGGACAGCCGGTCTCGGCCATGATCGGCAAGGAACGCATGTCGCTTACCAGCGTGTTGTAGCCGAAGGAGGCGCCGCGCTCGGTCAGGATGACATTGGGATTGCCGCTGTCGACCACCTTGGCCGCGACATTCTTCATGTCCCAGGGCGCCAGGAACTGGCCCTTCTTCACATTCACCACCAGGCCGGTCTTGGCGGCGGCGATGAGGAGATCGGTCTGGCGCGACAAGAAGGCGGGGATCTGAAGGACATCGACCACCGCCGCAAGCTCCGCGCACTGATGATTTTCATGGACGTCGGTGAGGACCGGCAGATCGAATTCCTTGCGGATGTCGGCGAAGACGGCGAGCGCCTTTTCGAGGCCAAGGCCACGCCGGCCCGACAGGCTGGTGCGGTTGGCCTTATCGAAGGACGATTTGTAGACTAAGCCGAGACCGAGCCTGCCGGCGATTTCCTTGAGCTTGCCCGCCATCATGAAAGCGTGCTCGCGGCTTTCGAGCTGGCAGGGCCCGGCGATCACGGTGAGCGGCAGATGGTTGCCGATCTTCAGCTTGCCGATCTGGACGGTGGTATTCGGTTTCATGCGGTATAGACCATAAAAGTGCCGGACCCATGCGCATAGAGCTTGCCGGCCGCATCGGTGATGCGGGCTTCGGCGGTCTGCACGCGGCGACCGAAATGAATGACTTTGCCCGTGCAGGTCAAGAGTCCTGTTTCGGCGAAGATGCCGCGCACAAAATTGACCTTCAGTTCGATGGTGCCGAAATTGGCTTCCTTGCCGAGCTTCGAAAAAATGGCGCAGCCCATGGCGCTGTCGATCATGGTGGCGGCATAGCCGCCATGGCAACGCTTCTGCGGATTGTAAAACCGCTCAGACGGCATGGCCTCGAAGGTCGCTTCGCCATTGCCCAGGCTCACCAGGCGCATGTCGAGAAGTTCGTTCAAGGGTGATCCGGCGCCGCGCCACCAGCGTTCGATTTCTTCCCGTTGCGTCACTATTTTACCGTCATCGCTCATCTGCATCGTCTTGCCGGTTCAACGCGAAAAAGGCAAGAGCACTGCCGTTGACGTCAAGAGATAGAACCGTGCGATGAATTCCGTCCTTGCGCAGAGAATATCGCGGCGCGCCAATCGCTTCCTCGAGCCGCGCGATGCTGCGGACCCCGACGGTGAATCCAGCGAAATGCGGTCCCTTGGACCCGTCCGGCTCCCGGCCAAATTCCTCGGCGAAGCGCTCAGGCGTGATGCAGCTCACATTGCCGCGCGCCGTCCTGAAGGTGATGCCGCCCGCAATGCTTTCGGGCGCAAAGCCGGTGAAGGCGGACAGGAAGCCCGCGTGATCCTGTGGCTGCTCGGCGACGAGACTGACGTCGAGAATGGTCAAGGCGCGATTGGCGTGGCGCTGATAGTGCGGCTTCCAGAAATGTTCCGGCGCGTGCTGCTGGCAGGTGAAGAAGGCGAGTCCCGGCAAAGCGGGGTCGGTCGCGAAAGCGAGCGAGAAGCCGACCGTGACTTCCTGTCCATCGGGCAGCTTCGCCTTGCGCTCAAAGTCGAATGGCTCATAGGTCGTGAGCCCCTGGGCGCGGAACGCCGCGACATCGGCGCGCGCATCGGTGGAATCGAGCACCAGCATGGACATGCCCTCGCCCTTGGCGAGGAAGTCGCGGTTGAACGCCCCGAAAGAAAAACGCCCTGCTCCGGCTTCGGAAATTTTCTCCGGCTCGACGACGCTCAGCAATTCGAGGAAGCAGCCCTCGAGCTGGATCAGGCTGTTGCCGGTGCCGAAAGGATGACGCGCCTCGGGCGTCAGGGTGAAACCGAGGGCGGCATAGTTCTCGCGCATGGCGCCAAGGTCGCGCCCGCAGAGCACCAGATGGTCGATCCCCTTCATGCCTTGGCCGGTTTTGCGCCGGCCGGCCGCTCGTCGCCCTCGCCGACCTTCACATCCGGGAAAGCGCGCGGCAGCTGGATGCCGTTTTCCTGGAAGGCCGCCAGGATGGAGAAGCGGATGTCGCTGGCGACCGCGGCGCCGCTCATGATGTCGCCCACATAGGCCTTGAGGTCGAAGACGTAGCCGTTCTGGCCGAAGTCCCTGAGCGTGATATTGGGCTCGGGGTGATAGAGCACGAGGGCGTGATCCTTGGCGGCCTTGAGGATGATGTCGCGCACCATGATCGGATCGGCGCTGACCGAGGCGGACACGGTCACGACGAAGCGGCCGATCGTGTCGCGATGCGTCCAGTTCTTCACTGGCTCGGTGATCAGCAGCGAGTTCGGCACGATGATGGTGCAATTGTCGAAGGTCTGGATCTCGGTCGAGCGCACATTGATCTGCTTGATGATGCCTTCCGAGCCCTTGACGTCGACCCAGTCGCCCGCCCGCACTGGGCGTTCGGCCAGGAGGATGAGACCCGACAGGAAATTGTTGACGATCGACTGGAGACCGAAACCGATACCGACGCCGAGCGCGCCGGCGATGATGGCGAGATTGGAGAAGTCGAGCCCAGCGGCCGAAAGCGCGAAACCGGTGGCGGCGACATAACCCGCATAATTGGCGCCTTTGACGACCGAGTCGCGCACGCCGGTGTCGATCTGCGTCTGCGACAGGACGCGGGAATTGAGCCAGCGGGTGACGAGCTTCGTGAGAATGAAGCCGCAGGCCAGGATGGTGATGATCAGCGCCACGCTCGAGAGCGAGAAGCTCAGGTCGCCGACCTTGAACGTATCGAAGGCGCGATCGATCAGGCTCGAGAAGCTGACCCAGGTCACCGCCCAGCTGACGAAGAGTATGGGCAGGCCGACGAGGACGAGCGCCAGGTCGATGAAGGTGCGGAACAGCGTGCTCAGCCGCGCGACACCACGATCGCCGAGTCCGGTGAGATTGCGCAGGAAACGGCCAAATCCCGAGCCGCTATCGAGGCCCGACACCACCAGCGCGTCGGTCAGATGATGGACGAGCAGCAAGGTGATGACGATGATCGCCGTATCGACGATCTGCTCGGTGATGAAGCCGGCGAGCGCGATATAGCCAAGGCACAGCGCAATGGTGGCGACCACCAGCAGGAGCCAGATCAGCGGGCCGAATTTGCTCGCCCACTGGAAGTAGACCTCGCCGCCATGGGCCGTCTTGGGCAGCCCTTCCTGATTGCGCGCGACGATGAGGATCATCGCAATGACGACGATCAGTGCGATCGAGACCGTGGCTCCCTGCGCCACCGTGAAGGTGACCGGCAGATAGAACACACCCGACAGCTCGCTGAAGAAGTTCTTGCCCTGCGACAGCAGCGCGGCAAGGCTCGCCAGCAGCGCGAACTGCCCGGCCGACCTGTCGTCGAGATTGATCACCCGGTAGGCCGGGTTGGTGGGCGCAGCGAGCCGGTAAGCCAAGGCGCTCAGCACGGCCGGGAAATAGAGAAGATCGACGAGCGCTGAGAACAGCTGCTCGAAACGGGCGGTGAAGATGCCCGCCAACTGGAAAGCGAGGAAGGTCGCGACGATGAGCGCCGTGCCGACCACGGCCGTGAACAGCACGCCGCGCACGATGCGCCATAGGCGGTCGGTATCGTCGGGCGGACGGCGTAGGCCATGGGCGCCGGCGCTGAAGCGGCGGGTGAACCAGCCGCGAATGGCGCGATAGAGATAAAGCAACGCCACCAGGAACAACGGCATGATGACGAGGACGATCAGATCGCCGGTGCGCGAGGCTTCGTTCCACCAGTTGATCAGCAGCTGATTCAGGCGGGTGAAGAAAAGGCCGGTGGCGAGGAGCCCGTCGAGCCAGAGCGCCGGATTGAGGATCGACTTCGACTTTTCGAGCAGCCGGCTCAGGAACTGATCGCGCTGCAATTGCGTGGTGCGGTCGATGAGCTGATCGGTCTCGACGGCAATGAGATCGAGCTGCGCCTGCGCGGCTTTGATGCGATTGAGACTGGTTTCGAGGTCGGTGCGGCGATCGGCGATCGTCGGCGGCTCGGTGCTGCCGTCGGTGGGCGCCGGGCCGAGACTCTTCAATTGTTGGTCGACCTCGGCGAAAGGCCCCTTCAGACTCTCGGACATCCGCACCGCATTGGCGCGGATATCGTCGAGCTGCCGCCGGTACCCGGTCAGCTGATCGGCCGTCAGCGTGGGCAGCGCGAGTTCGCCCTGGATTCGTGCCAGATCCTGGCGCAGCGAGACGGCGGCCCGCTCCGCCTGCCCGAGGATCGCCTGGTCGAAGGCGAAAGCCTGCACGGCCAGAACGAGCAAGCCGCAGAAAACGGCAAGGACGTAGCGGAAACGGTGATCGATCAGACTCATGGCGCGGTTGTACCGCCGCCCGGCACGGCGCGCCAGACGCCTCCTGGTATCGTTTAGTTTCAGGCAATAACCCTTATTGAAAACGTTTTTATTCTGTTGTACCAAATTGCGGCAGGACGGCCCTGGCGGAAAGTCGGAGATGAATCCCAAGAAGCCGCAGTCGCAGATGGTCGCTCAGCGCCCCACGGTGAAGACGCTGGCGCAGACGACCGGCTATTCCATCGGCACGATCTCCAAGGCGCTCCGGGATTCACCCGTCGTGACGGCCGAAACCAAGGAGCTGATCCGCGAGGCCGCCCGCAAGGCCGGCTACCAGGCCAATATGCGCGGCGTCTCGCTGCGTGCCGGCAAGACCTTCCAGGCCGCCGTCCTGATGCCGGTCAGCGTCGCCGAAGGCTTCGAATGGGACGGCGTCGAATATACGCAGATCCTGAGCGGCATCAGCCAGGCGCTCGAAGGATCGGACTATCGCATTTCCATCCATGTCATCCGCGATGCCGAGGATGGGCGTCTCGCGGCCCAACGCATTGTCGATGCCGGCCTCGCCGACGGCCTCATCTTCTCCGGCATCCTCGCCGAGGATCCGCGCATCGACTTCCTGGTCGAGCGCAACTTCCCGTTCGTCGCCCTCGGCCGCTGCCGCAAGCCCCTCGCCTATGCGCATGTCGACGTTGACAATGACTGGGCCGCCTTTGCCGCGACGGCGCGGCTGATCGCCGGCGGGCATCGCCGTGTCGCCCTCATCAATCCCGACGGCCGGCTGTCCTATGCAATGGACCGCATCGACGGCTTCCGCCGGGCATTCGCTCAAGCGGGCCTGACGCCCTGCGATGACCTCATCGCGGCGGGCGGCCTCTCCACCCGTTTCGGCAAGGAGAGCGCGCTGCGGCTGCGCCACTTGCCGGATCCGCCGACCGGCTTCATCTGCGTCAACGAAGCGACGACGCTCGGCGTGCTGGCGGGACTTGCCGAATTGAACCTCGCGGCCGGGTGCGACGTCGATGTCATCGCTTACGACGACATCAATGTCAGCGCTTATTTCGCGCCACCCCTGACCACCTTCTATCTCCCGATCGAGCGGCTCGGCCGCAAGCTCGGGGAATTCTTCCTGCGCCGCATCGCCGGCGAAGAACCGGCGGCGTTGCAGGAGCTCTACCGGCCGGATCTCGTGGTCCGGCAGGCCAACCAGCAACAGAGAGGAACGCCATGAAGAAATATCTGTTTGCCGCGCTCGCCGTTTTATGGCTCGCAGGCCCGGCACAAGCCGCCGACCTCGGCGGCAAGATACTCAAAGTCGGCTCCGACACGACATCGCCGCCGATGGAATATGTCGACCAGGCAAGCGGCCAGATCGTCGGCTTCGACGTCGATGTGGTGAACGCCATCTGCGCCAAGCTCAACTGCAAGGCCGAATTCGTCACTACCGGCTGGGACGGCATCTTCGCCGCACTCGACCAGGGCAATTTCGATCTCGTGGCCTCCGGCGTCTCGATCACCGACGAGCGCAAGAAGGCGATGGACTTCACCGATCCCTATATCGTCAACAGTCAGGCCATTCTCGTGCGAGTCGCCGATCAGGGCCTGACGGTCGACGACTTCAAGAACAACGGCAAGAAGCTTTCCGCCCAGGCCAACACCACCGACGCGCAGCTCGCCGAGACACTGGTCGGCAAGGACAAGGTTGCCGCCTATGACACATTCAGCGCCGCCATCCTCGCCCTGAAGAACAAGGATGTCGACGGCGTCGTCATCAACGGCGCCAATGGCGCGGCCTATGAAAAGGAATTCGCGGGCGAGCTGGTGGTCGGCATCAAGGACCTGCAATCCGATCCGCTTGGCCTCGTCTTCCGCAAGGGCGATGAACATGTCGCCGCCTTCAACGAAGGCCTCCAGGCCATCAAGGATGACGGCACGCTCGCGGCGCTCATCGACAAATACTGGGGCGTCAAGAAGTAGCGACTGAAAGGCTTTCGGCCGGCGGACGACTCTGACCGCCGGCCGCCCATCACGCGAGGACATCAACATGCGGTTCCTGCGGAAACTGCGGCCGAGCAATCTCATCATCCTCTCGGCCCTGCCCTTCATCATCTATATCTTCGCCGCGTCGCCTGATTACCGGCGCTCGCTCGCCGCCATTCTCGGCATCGAGCATGGTGCTTCACGCCTGCTGCCGGGCTTCGTCCTCCTGCTGCTGGCCTTCGCCTCCGGCCTCGCCGCGCTTTACTGGCGCCGCTCGCGGCCGCAAGCGAGCCTCGCACTCGCGGGCCTCAACCTCGTTCTTTCCGTTTGGCTCGCCGTGACGGCGACTGCCCTGCCGTTCCTTGCCTCCATCGTCGCCAACAGCGTCGATCCCTTCGCCTCCGATATCGTGGTCAAGGGCGAGACACCGCGCCGCCTCACCGAGACAGCTCTCGCCGCCGTCGCTCAGATCGCCCAACATGGTTTTCTGGCCTATGCGCTCCTGTCGCTCGCCGGCTTCGCGCTATTCTTCAGCCAGGCGCCCGAAAAGCTGCGCCGCGTTGCCTTCTGGGGACTGACGATCCTCAATGGCGCGGGTCTCCTCTATCTCCTCCTCTTCGCCTATCTGGGCTTCGCGGCCGGACTCGCAACCTCGATTCGCGCCGCCATCCTGGCTTACATCCTGGCGATCCTGCTCGGCCTCGGCTGGGTCATGCTGCTGCAGCTCCACCTCGTGCGGCGCAGCTTCTATGTGTTTCCGGCCATCGGGGCGCTGTTCGTCCTGGGCGCGGCCTGGCAGTTCCTGCAGCCGGCCATTCCCTACAGCCTCACCGGCACGCTCACGGGAAAAGTGGCGGTCATCCAGAACACGCCGCGCAGCCTCATCGAACAGGTGCGTTTCGCCCAGTTTCCCGGGGCGCCGCAGATCGACGAGTTGCCGCTGAAAACCTTCGCCACCGCCGAAGCGGCACTGAAGGCGGTCGCGCTAGGCCAGGATGTCAGCGCCGCCCTCGTTCCGGCCGCCGCACTCACTGCGGATGCGGCCACGCTCTGGCAGACGGCCTCGCTCCCTGATCGCACCAAGACCGCCGGCACCGCCTTCGCCATCGCGGCGATCGTCACCGCCCTCCTCACTTTCGGCGGCTTTCTGCATCACCGCCATCCGCTCGCCATCGGCGCCGAATTCATCATCGACACCTTGCGCGGCATTCCCATGCTGGTGATCGTGCTCTATGTCGGGCTGCCGCTCAGCGGCGCCATCAAGGACGGCACTGGCGGCTTCGTCGATCCGCCCAACTTGCTGCGCGGCATCGCCGCCATGGCGCTCGCCTATTCGGCCTATCTCGCCGAGATCTTCCGCGCCGGCCTCAAGGCTGTGCCCGCCGGCCAGATCGAGGCGGCGCGCAGTCTGGGCCTGAGCCGCTGGACGACGGCGCGGCTGGTGATCATCCCGCAGGCCTTCCGCGTCATCATCCCGCCGCTCGGCAATGAATTCATCGCCATACTCAAGGACACGTCGCTTCTGTCGATCCTGTCGATCCGCGACATCACACAGCGCATGCGCGAGTTCCAGTCGGCGAGCTTCCTGCCCTTTGCTCCTTACAATTCCGCCGCGGTCTTCTATGTGCTGCTCACCCTGGCCGCCGCCAGCCTGATCACATCCATCGAGAGGAAATATGATGTCAAACACCGCTGAGGACATGGAACGGCTCTTGGCGCGCGCCGAGGAATTGCGCGTGCCGGGACCGTTCCTGTTCGGCGCCGCCACCGCCGCCTATCAGATCGAGGGCGCGCCCAAGGCGGACGGCAAGGGCGAAAGCATCTGGGACCGCTTTGCCCATACGCCCGGCGTCATCAGCGATGGCAGCACCGGCGATGTCGCCTGCGACCACTATCACCGCTGGCCCGAGGATATCCGGCTCATGCGGGAGCTGGGTCTTGGCGCCTATCGTTTCTCGCTCGCCTGGTCGCGCATCCAGCCGGGCGGCGCCGGCAAGGCGAATGCGACCGGTCTCGATTTCTACAAGCGGCTGATCGACGGCCTCACCGAGGCGGGCATCCGTCCCTTCCTCACCCTCTATCACTGGGACCTGCCGCAGGCGCTCCAGGACAAAGGCGGCTGGTACAATCGCGATACCGCCTATCGCTTCGCCGACTATGCCGATCTCGTCAGCAATGCCTTGTCCGACCGCATCCGGCACTGGACGACGCTGAACGAGCCCTGGACCTTCTGCTGGAGCGGACATGCGACGGGTGAAGACGCGCCCGGTCTGAAGGACGGCGCCAAAGGCGGCCTCGCGGCCAGCCATCACGCCCTTCTTGCTCATGGCCTTGCGGTGCCGGCGATCCGCGGGAATGTCGGAAAGGCCGATATCGGCATCGTGCTCGACCTCAACACGGTGACGGCGGCCTCCGACAAGGAAGCCGACCAAGTGGCGGCCAAACATTTCGAGGATGCGCAGAACCGCTGGTTCCTCGATGCGGTATTCAAAGGCCAGTACCCGCAATCCATGCTCGAACTGTGCCATGGCCTGCTGCCGGATATCCGCCCCGACGACAACGCCATCATCGCGGCCCCGCTCGACTATCTGGGCGTGAACATCTATCGCCGCTCGATCATGGCCGGCGGCACCGAGCTGCCGCCCTTGAATTTCGTCCGCGTCAACCCGCCCGGACGTTATTCGGCGGTGAACTATGAGGTCTGGCCGCCATCGATCGAGGACGTGCTGCTCTATGTGCATGAGCAATACGCACCCAAGGCGATCTACATTTCCGAGAACGGCTTCGCGACACGCCCCGAGCCGGTGACATCCGACGGCGCCATCCATGATGTGCAGCGCGCCGATTACCATATCGATCACCTCGACCATATGGTGCGCGCCATGCGCCGCGGCGTGCCTGTGAAGGGCTACTTCGCCTGGACGCTGATGGACAATTTCGAATGGGCCTATGGCTATTCGACGCCCTTCGGCCTGGCGCATGTGGATTTCGTCACCCAGGAGCGGCGGATCAAATTCAGCGGCGAGATCTATGCGACGATCGCGCGGGGCAATGCTGACGCCTGATGATGCCGAAGGAAACCGTACTGATCACCGGCGCCAATCGCGGCCTTGGCCTCGAGCTCGCCCGACAATATGCGGCGGCGGGCTGCCGCGTGCTCGCTTGCTCGCGTGGCCCCGATGAGCCTCCTCCGCTCACCGGCGATGTCGCCTGGCACACGCTCGATACCGGTAATGAGGACAGCATCGCCACACTCGCGCGCGACCTCCAGGCCGGGGCCGTCGACATCCTGATCAACAATGCCGCCCGGCGCGGCGACACAAGGGGGCTCGACACTCTGTCTACGGAGGATTTCCTGGCGACACTCAGGGTGAATACGCTCGGCCCTCTCCTCATGGTGAAGGCCTTTCGGCCGCATCTGGAGCGTGGCCGGCGCCGCATCGTCGCCAATATCAGCAGCCGCGCCGGCTCGGTCGCGGAAGGCCTCGATGCCGATGGCGACTATGCCTATCGCTGTTCCAAGGCTGCGCTCAACATCGCCACGGCGAAACTCGCCTTCGATTACGGGCTGATCTTTCTGGCGCTGCACCCGGGCTGGGTGAAGACGGATATGGGCGGCCCCGAGGCGGAAGTGCCGGTGGCGCTCAGCGCGCAAGGCCTGCGCGCCCGCATCCATGCCGCCCGCTCCCAAGATAGTGGATCTTTCTTCAATTTCGAAGGAAGCCGCATCAGTTGGTAAAGTATCTCAAATCAAAGGGTTAAGCTCTGAGATTGACTCTACACGACACATGTCGTAAAAAATCCGACACATGTCGCAGGAGAGGCAATTGACCGACCATGCCGCCGGGTTCGCGGAAGCCGCCGGCTCCGTCAGCGAGTTCGATCAGCTTACGGAGCTATTCGGTGGACCAAAGGTGCTCAAGCGCCGCCTGTCCAGTCCGATCGAGGCCCATGACATGATCCTCAAGGGCCTTCCGAGCGCGGCGCTGGAGGTGTTCGTCACCCATCTCACCATCATCGACACCAGCGATGCTTTCGAAAAGGGCCTCGGCATGAGCGAGCGTACCTTTCAGCGCCATAAAGCGGACCGTTCCGGCGCGCTCAGCCCCGAGCAAAGCTCGCGGGCCTGGAGTTTCGCACGCATCCTCGCCAGGGCTGTAGTCGTTTTCGGCTCCCAGGAAGAAGCGGAAAAGTGGATGATCCAGCCGACCTTGGGACTGGACAGGCAGAGGCCGATTGATCTGCTCGCCACTGCCGCCGGCCGCGAGCTGGTGCAGGAGTTTCTGGGACGCGTCCACTATGGCGTCTATACGTGACGTCTCCTCCCGGTCCGGTGAGCAGAGGCGAGATCATCGGCTGGAGACTCGACGACAAGCGATTTGCGGCGACCTGGGATAGTGGCGAGGGAGCCTTCAGGTATGGCGGGCGATGGAGCAGCAAGGGCGTGCGCGCGGTTTATGCATCGATTGATCCCGCAACCGCCATTCTCGAAGTCGCCGTCCATAAGGGGTTCGGCATACTGGACACCGTTCCCCATGTGCTGACCTCCTTCACCATCATCGCCCCTTCGCCAATCCATCTCGTGAACACCGCCGACATTCCCAACGCCAATTGGCTGGCGCCCGGTATTCCGAGTGCCGGGCAACAGCAGTTCGGGGACGCCCTGCTCGCGCGCCACGGTTGCTTTCTGATCCTCAGCGTCGTGTCACGCCACAGTTGGAATCTGGTGTTTGATCCCAACCGAATGGGCCGACACTTGGAGAAGCGCTTCCAGGAGAACTTCGCCCTGGATACACGGCTGCATCCGGCAAGAGCCTGAGGCTCGGCCTCTCAGACCAGACGGCTCTGCTCGACCGCAGCGGCGATGAAGGACGCGAACAGCGGATGCGGCTCGAAGGGCCGTGACTTCAGCTCCGGGTGATACTGGACGCCGATGAACCACGGATGATCCGGATATTCGATGGTTTCCGGCAACAGCCCGTCGGGCGACATGCCGGAGAACAGCATGCCGGCCTTTTCGAGCATCTCGCGATAGGCGGTGTTCACCTCGTAGCGGTGACGGTGGCGCTCCGAAATGCGGGTATCGCCATAGATGTCGGCAATCTTGCTGCCTGCCTTGAGCGACGCCTCAAAGGCGCCAAGCCGCATCGTGCCGCCGAGATCGCCCCCGGCCCGGCGGATTTCGAGCTCATTGCCCTTCATCCATTCGGTCATGGTGCCGACCACCGGCTCTTTGGTCTCGCCGAATTCGGTCGAACTGGCATTGGTGACGCCGCACAGGCTGCGCGCCGCCTCGATGCAGGCCATCTGCATGCCGAAGCAGATGCCGAAATACGGCACATTGCGGGTGCGCGCGAAAGTGGCGGCCTTGATCTTGCCCTCGGAGCCCCGCTCGCCGAAACCGCCCGGCACCAATATGCCGTGCACGCCCTCGAGATAGGGGGCCGGATCTTCCTTCTCGAAGATCTCGGATTCGATCCATTCGAGCTTGACCTTGACCTTGTTGGCGACGCCGCCATGGACAAGGGCTTCGTTGAGCGACTTATAGGCGTCGAGGAGGCCGGTATATTTGCCGACCACCGCGATCTTCACCTCGCCTTCCGGATTGGTGATGCGGTCCATCACCGTCTTCCAGCGCGTGAGATCGGGCTCTGGCGCGGTGGTGATGCCGAAAGCGTCGAGCACTTCCTTGTCGAGGCCTTCGGCATGATACGCACGCGGCACGTCGTAAATGCTCTTCACGTCGAGCGCCTGGATGACCGCCGAGGGGCGCACATTGCAGAAGAGCGCGATCTTGCGGCGCTCATTGACCGGGATTTCGCGGTCGGCGCGGCACAGGAGAATGTCGGGCTGGATGCCGATCGAGCGCAGTTCCTTCACGGAATGCTGGGTCGGCTTGGTCTTGAGCTCGCCCGCCGTCGGGATGAAGGGCAGCAGCGTCAGATGGATGAAGATGGTCTGGCCGCGCGGCAGCTCGTTGCTGAGCTGGCGGATGGCCTCGAAGAACGGCAGGCCTTCGATGTCGCCGACCGTGCCGCCGATCTCGACCAGGACGAAGTCATAGCCTTCATTGCCGGTGGTGACGAATTCCTTGATGGCGTCGGTCACATGCGGAATGACCTGGACGGTAGCGCCCAGATAGTCGCCGCGCCGTTCCTTGGCGATGATGTCCTGATAGATGCGCCCGGTGGTGATGTTGTCCTGCCGGTTCGCCGAGCGCCCGGTGAAGCGCTCATAATGGCCGAGATCGAGGTCGGTCTCGGCACCGTCATCGGTGACGAAGACTTCGCCGTGCTGATAGGGGCTCATGGTCCCCGGATCGACATTGAGATAGGGATCGAGCTTGCGCAGGCGCACGGAAAATCCACGCGCCTGAAGGAGTGCGCCGAGCGCTGCCGAAGCCAGACCCTTGCCGAGGGAGGAGACCACGCCGCCGGTGATGAAGATGTACCGCGCCATGGGCCCCTAATCTAACCTCTCATTCAAACGATTCGAAGCCCGGATTTTTGGGGTCCGGGCTTCTGTGGAAACTTGTGAAACATTCTACTGTGAAACAGGAACCTGCGGCTGACCGGTGCCACCGCCGCCGGTGCCACCGCCCTGCTGGTTCTGATTCTGACCGGCGGGCGGCAGTTGCGGCAGGCTGCTGTCGCCGGGCGCCGTCTGGTTTTGCTGCGTCGTCGGATTATTGAAGAGCGATCCGCCACCGGTATGGCGCGAGAGCAAAGTCAGGCCGATCGAGGTGATGAAGAAGGCCACCGCCAAAAAGGCCGTCGTCCGGGTCAACGTGTTGCCGACGCCGCGCGCCGAGAACAGCGATCCGCCGCCACCGCCGCCACCAATGCCCAACGCGCCGCCTTCCGAGCGCTGCAAGAGCACGACGGCGATCAGCGCCAAGGCAATAATGAGATGAGCGACAAGCAGGACGGTTTGCATCTTACGGGTCCGATCTGGAAATTCCGGGCAGCGTCTAGCGCGGATATGGGGGCGAGGCAACCCTCAGGCAAGGCGTCGGGCGCTCCGATCCGAGGCGTATCAGCGCGGCGTGATTTTCAGTGCCCACATTTTTAGAAAATATGCGTGTAAAACATATGGTTAGACAGACACTCTCATCTCGTATCTTCACCTGACTTCGTCCACTGCATGAAGCTTGAGAAAGCCTTCGACGGCGCGACGTGCGACGCGCTCCGGATCTTCCGGCCTGTATCGTGCGCCATGAAGCGCCAAAATCTGGCGATCACCGACCAGGAGACCATAGAAAATCCGATAAGCCTCCTGGCCATCGCTGATCCGGGCGAGACCCGCCTCATGCAGTTGCGTAATGAGTGACGCGATCTTTGGCGCCGAACGCTCCTTGCCGCGCTGAATCAAAATGCGCGAGAGCTCTCCGGTTGGATCGGCAAGCGCGGCGCGATTGATGGCGAGCGAGGCCTCCGAGGTGAGCAGCCGCAACAGCTGCGCGCCCGCCAGCGCCAGCGCCAAATCGGGGGACGCCGGGCCGGGCGCGGCGGTGAGCGTGGCGTTCAGCGTTGAAGCCTGACGATCGACGAGCGCGGCCAGAATGGCGGCGCGATCCTCGAAGAGGCGATAGAGCGTGACTTTCGAACATCTGGCTGCCTTCGCCAGCGCCGCCGTTGTCACGCCGGCCAAGCCCTGTTCGCGCAGCAGCGCCAGGGCCGCATCGAGAATTTCGTCCCGGCGCTCCGGTTGAATGCGTGCAGTCATCGCTCCTCCGGCCCTTGCCAATTCGAGTACCATACGGTACTCGTTGCTGCCATTCAAGTACCACACGGTACTCAATGGAGGCAATGATGGAGCGCGTCAGGTCACCCTTGGTCTTTCTGCTGCTCGGCGCAATGCTGCTGCTCGCCGGCACCATTGCCGGCTTCTTTTATGCCTATTCCGTTTCGGTCATGCGGGGGCTCGATGCGGCCACACCGCAGCAGGCTATCGGCGCGATGCAAGGGATCAACTCCACGATCCGCAATGCCTGGTTCGCGCCGGCCTTCTTCGGCACGCCGATTCTGGCGGCGACAAGCGGCGCTCTGCTCCTTCGGCTCAGGCAGCGAAGCGCCGGGATCGCGATGCTCGTTGCCGCCCTCGTCTATGGGCTCGGAGCCCTTGTCCCGACTTTCGCGATCAACGTGCCGATGAACGACGCCTTGGCACTATCTCCTGTGCCTGTCGAACTCGCCGATGCTCAAGCTCTATGGACGCAATACTCGATCCGCTGGACGGGTTGGAATCATCTGCGCACGCTGTCGAGCTTCGCCTGCCTGCTTCTGGCCGGTCTGGCGCTCCTGCTGTACGCGCCCGCGTCACAGCCTATGCGTGTCGGGCACTGCCGACCACATCCCAAGACGGGTTGAGCGCATAGGAACAAACATAAAAGTGAGTGGCTCCCCGGCAAATGCCCGGTGCCGGTATGCTGTATCTACGTGTAAGACAATATCTGGAATCGCTTCGGGACGTGTTTGGAATGGCCGGCTTCTTCAATTCGCTTAAACGTGCCTTCAGAGGCGAGCTCCTGCAGCGCAAAGATGTCCCGGTCGATGACGGCAGCACGCGCGTCACCATGCGTCTCAAGCGCGACAAGCTGACAAGGGAAAGATATGTCGTGCTCGGTCTCGTCGCGAAGACGAACTACAAGCACGCCGAGCTCAGTCCGCGGGAGTTCCAGGATCTCTATGATGCGATGACGACCCTGCAGAAGGCCTTGCAGGTGCCCGAGCCCTTGCCGCCGCTCAAGAGCTGAGAATTCTGACACTCGGTCTAGTCGCCCCTCGTCCGAGGATCGGAGTCGGCCGGGCCGGCGTCAGCCGGCCCGTTTCGCATCCCGCGCTACGGCACCGCGGCGACCATTCTTCCCACGAGACGCACGAGATCGCTCTGACGTGACACTCCGGTCTTGCCGAAGATGTTCCCCAGATGGGTGCGTGCCGTCGTCTCTGCTATGCCGAGCTTTGCCGCGGCGTCCGCGAGCTTCTGCCCGTGCAGCAGCTCGTCGAGCAAGCGCGTCTCCATGGGCGACAGATCAAAGGCGATCGACATGGCCTCGGCGCCCTGCGTGGCGCCCGATACCGGACCGATGAAGACCGCCACCTTTGCCATCGGATGAAGGCTGGCGCGAAGGTCACCGCGCTCGAGCGGCAGGACATGCGCCAGCACCGGCGGATCGCCGGGACGGGTCAGCCGCACCGCTTTCGCGCTGCTCCCCGGATCGGCATCCATCTCGCCGGCCCGCGCGATGGTGGCGGTGAGCTTCAATGTCGCCGCCGGATCATCGGCATAGAGCATGCCGTCTACCGCATGGACGGGCCGTCCCTCCTTGAGCATCGCCAGAGCGGTCTTGTTGGCATCGAGGATCCGCCCGCGCCCGTCGGCCATGACGATCCCGGCTTTCAGCGCATTGAGCGTCTGCTGCGCTCGCTCACGTTCGATCGTCTTGAGATCGATCACGTCGCTGATCATCGCGGCCCGTCTTATATGCGGCAGGAGCAGACGGCCGAGCGCCATTTCGCGTTCGGTGATGATGCCCGTTTCCTGGCGCCGGCTCATGGCGAGCTGGGCATGCCGGGTGGGCGAGCGCATCAGCACCAGTTGCAGCGTGTCGACGAGACCTTGCGGGACGTTCCATTCATTGTTGACGGGCGAGCTGGCCAGGATGGCGGCCGGAATATTGCGCGAATTGGCCTGCGGCTCATCCAGCGACCAATCAGGCGCGTAATAAAGCCGCTTCCATTGGGCGAGCTCGGCGGCATGGCGGTCGAGCTCGCCCAGCCAATAGGGCGAGATATTGCGCGCCTTGGAAAAGACGGCGCGCCCCTGCGCAAGATCGAACACCACCAGGAGCGCGCCATGACAGTCGAACATCTCCGTCAAGGCCGCCAGCGCCTCGTCCCAGCGGGAGGGATCGAGCGCGCAGTCATAGATGAGGCCGATGATGGTCGAGAGCTCTTCGTGTGACGGCATAGCGTCACGAGCTTTCATGATCTCGTATGGTTGAGATGGAGTAGGCATGCGGCACTATCGGCTGGCGTGGCATCGTCTCATAGTACCAGAGCTTAACGATTCAGTTATCCTGACTCTGAAAAGCGACGCGCGCATCGACGCCCTCCTCTGTTTGAAGGAGGCGCCTCTCTCCGCCTGCTGGCAAACGCCACGCATCCTGGAGAGGTCACATGCCACCCATCGATCAACTGGCGCCATTTCTTCTCGCCACCCTGCTGTTTGCCGTCATGCCGGGCCCCGCCATCCTTTATATGACGGCGCAGACTGTGGCTCATGGCGGACGCGCCGGCGTCCTGGCCGCGCTCGGTATTCACATCGGCTGCTATGTTCACATCCTCGGTGCAACCATCGGACTTGCTGCGGTACTGACACACCTGCCTGGACTTTACGTCGCCGTAAAATTTGCCGGCGCCGCCTATCTGGTCTGGCTCGGCATCCGCATGCTCTCTGGCGCCGCCGCCCACGGGCCACAGCTCGCGGTCGGATCGAGCGGCAAGGCGGCATTTCGGGAAAGCATTATTGTCGAGATGCTCAACCCGAAGACGGCGATGTTCTTCGTGGCCTTCCTGCCGCAATTCGTCGACCCCGCGGCGGCCTGGCCGGTAGGCGTGCAATTTCTCGTCCTCGGCATGATCGTCAATCTGGCGCTGTCGCTGGCCGATCTGGGCGCGGTCGGCCTCGCCGCCCTGGCACGCGGCCGCCTCTTCACCCATACGAGCGGCAACCGCGTTCTGTTCACGGCCTCGGGATCGATCCTAATCGGCCTCGGCGTGCTGCTCGCCGCTCAGTCGCTGTAGCATCAGCTCGAAAAGTTGCAGACCTTTCGGAAAAGCTGATGCTCAAATAAAGTCAAGTGTAGGCCTTGATGATGCCGATGAAGTCGGCAGCCTTGAGGCTGGCGCCACCGACCAGCGCGCCATTCACATTGGCGACCGACATCAGCTCGACGGCATTGGCCGGCTTGACCGAGCCACCATAGAGAATGCGCAAGGCGGGGTCGGTCTTGGCGCGGATCGAGGCATGCACCTCCGCCACCTGCTCGACGGTCGGGGTGAGGCCGGTGCCGATGGCCCAGACCGGCTCGTAGGCGACGACGGTGTTGGTCGGCACCGCGTTCATCGGCAGCGAGCCTTTGAGCTGGCGCGCGATCACCTCCAAGGTGCGGCCGGCCTTGCGCTCTTCCAGCGTCTCGCCAATGCAGATGATGGCAGTGAGCCCGGCCCGATAGGCGGCTTCCGCCTTGAGCCTGACCGTCTCATCGGTCTCGCCATGATCGGCGCGGCGCTCGGAATGGCCGACGATCACCGCGCTACAGCCTGAATCCTTGAGCATTTCCGAGGAAATATCCCCGGTATGAGCGCCATGGGCTTGCCAATGGCAGTCCTGGCCGCCCAGCTTGATCTTGGCGCCCTTGACCACCGATTTGATGCTGGTGATGAGCGTCGCCGGCGGACAGATCATGACCTCGCATTTCAGGCGGACGTCCTTCAGCATGCCGGCCAGCAGCCGGGCTTCCTTGAGGGCGGCGGTCGTGCCGTTCATCTTCCAGTTACCGGCGACCAGCGGTTTTGGTGTTTTCTGAGCCATTTCAGTCCCCTACCCGAGAATCTGAAATCCTAGTAGCAGAGCGAGGCGGCGCTTGCGAGGGTTGATCCTCATCCCTATTATGCGCGCGCTCCGAGAGGGCGCTTTTATAGAAGGTGAATTGATGCTCGATAAAATGCGAGAAGGTGCCAAGGGCTGGATGGCCAAGGTTCTCCTGGGTCTCCTGGTCCTGAGCTTCGGCGCATGGGGCGTCCCGGACATCATGTCCTTCCGGTTCAATTCACCGCTCGCCACCGTCGGCGACCAGGACATAACCGGCCCTGAATTCGCGCAAGCCTATGATCGTTGGTTGCGCAGCTACCAGCAGCAGACGGGCCAGACCATCACACCGGAGCAGGCCCGTATCCTCGGCCTCGACCGCGCCTATCTGAACGAGATGATTCGCTCCGCCGCCCTCGACGGCGAGGCGAAAAAGCTGAAGCTTGCCATCTCCGACGCCCAGATCGTCGACACGGTCAAATCCAATCCCGCCTTCCACAATTCGCAGGGTGTGTTCGATCCCGCCCGTTTCGCCGATGTGTTGCGTCAAAACGGCCTGACCGAAGCGGGCTTCGTCGCCAGCGAGCGTGACCGCTTCCTGAGAAGCGCAGTCACCGATACGGCGACCTGGAATTTCGCGCCGCCCAGCACGCTCAAGGAAGTCGTCTACCGTCACCGCAATGAGCAGCGCGACGCGCGCTATTTCGTTCTGCGCCCGGCGGAACAGGACATACCGGCCCCCGCCGAGACGGATCTCAAGACCTACTGGGAGAAGAACAGCGCCCAGTTCACCGCCCCCGAATATCGTGTGATCGCGGTCATCAAGGCCGAACCGCAGGATGTGGCGCCCACGATCCAGATCAGCGATGCCGAACTCACGACGGGCTACGAGAAGTATAAGCGCGACTATTACAAGCCGGAGTTGCGCACCATCCTGCAGATCCCCTTCCCTTCCGTGGATGAGGCGAAGAAGGCCAAGGACCGGATCGCGTCGGGCACCGATTTCATGGCCATCGCCAAGGAGCGCGGCCTCACCGACGCCGATGCCTCGCTGGGCGAGGTTAGCAAGGACAAGATATTCGACACGATCATCGCCGACGCCGCTTTCGGCATGGCGCAGGACCAGGTGAGCGATCCCGTCCAGGGCAAGTTGTCTGTCGTCCTGCTCAAGGTAACCAAGATCAGCCCCGAGAAGCAGTCGACCCAGGACGAGGTCAAGACCGAGCTCACCCAGCGTCTGCAGCTCGAAAAGGCCCGCAACGAAGTCCAGACGACTTACGACGCGATCGAGGATGCGCGCGCCCAGCAGAAAACGTTCGAGGACATCGCCAAAGAGGTCAAGCTGCCGCTCATCGTGACACCGCAGATCGATATCCGCGGCCAGGGCAAGGACGGCAAGGACGTGGATGTGCCGTTCAAGGAAGGCGTCCTCAAGCAGGCTTTCGAGAGCGACACCGGCGTCGAGAACGACGCGCTGACGACGCCGTCAGGCGGCTATGTCTGGTACGAGGTGCGCGAAGTGACGCCATCGGCCATCAAGCCTTTCGACACGGTCAAGGCCGAGGTCGAGATCGCCTGGAAGGCGCAGAAGCTGCGCGAAGTGGCGCTCGAAAAGGCCAAGCAACTGGTCGAGCGCGCCCGCAACGGCGTGACGCTGGATGTCCTCGCCGGCGAAGCCAAGGCTGAAATCAAGACGGTCCAGGGCCTCAAGCGCAACGAGACGACGAATGAATTCGGCTCCGATGCGGTGTCGGCCCTTTTCGCCGTCCCCGAGAACGGCTTCGCCTATGCGCCGGAAGGCGACGGCAAGGGCGCGAAAGTCATGCAGTCGCAGGCTGTTCTCATCCCGACTTATGATCCCAATTCGGAAGAAGCCAAAACCATTGGCAAGGCACTCGCCGACGGCGCCAGCAACAATCTGGCGACGGCCTATGTTGGCGATATCCAGAACGAGCTCGGTGTGAATGTAGACGAGACGATGTGGCGACAGGTCACGGGCGCGAACGCTAACTGATCCCAACCTGAAGGCACACTCATCTTGGTCTATTCACATGCAAGTCTCACCCGATTTCGACGTATTCCGTCGCGTCTATGATTCTGGCGAAGCCCAGATTCTCTCTACCCGCCTCGTCGCGGATCTCGAAACCCCCGTCTCGGCCATGCTCAAGCTCGCACGCAATGCGCGCTACTCGTTCCTGCTCGAGTCGGTCGAAGGCGGCGCCGTCCGCGGGCGTTATTCCATCATCGGCATGCGGCCCGACGTCATCTGGAAGGTCGAGGGCCGCAAGACCCTGATCAACCGCCGGGCGCTCTACAATCCTGACGGCCCCTTCGAGGCGGTTGATCTCGATCCGCTCCCCGCTCTGCGCGCCCTCCTCAAGGAAAGCCGCATAAAGTTGCCACAGGACGCGCCACCGATGGCGGCAGGCGTCTTCGGCTATATGGGCTATGACATGGTGCGGCTGATGGAGGATCTTCCCGCTCCCAATCCGGATGTGCTCGGTCTCCCCGACAGCATGCTGATCCGTCCCACCATCATGGCGATCTTCGATTCCGTCAGGGACGATGTCACGGTGGTGACGCCGGTCTATCCGGAAAGCGATATCAGCGCCAAGGCCGCTTTTGCACGCGCCGAGGAGCGTCTCGCTTATGTCGTCGAAGCGCTCGACCGGCCGCTCGATCATGGCATGATGGGCCGCGCCGATGTGCCGGCGATCGGGGAAGCACGCTCCAACACCAGTCCTGAGAACTACATGGGCATGGTGGACAAGGCGAAGGAATTCATCGCCGCCGGTGACATTTTCCAGGTGGTGCTGTCGCAGCGTTTCGAATCCGACTTCACCTTGCCGCCCTTCTCGCTCTACCGGTCACTGCGGCGCGTCAATCCCTCGCCCTTCCTCTATTATCTCGACTTCGACCGCTTCGCGATCATCGGCTCATCGCCCGAGATCCTCGTGCGGGTGCGCGACGGCAAGGTCACCATCCGGCCTATTGCCGGAACCAGGAGGCGCGGTGAAACGCCAAGCGAGGACCGTGCTCTGGCGGATGAATTGCTCGCCGATCCGAAGGAGCGGGCCGAGCATCTGATGCTGCTCGATCTCGGGCGCAACGATGTCGGCCGCGTCGCCGAGATCGGCTCGATCAAGGTGACCGACCAGTTCATTCTCGAATATTACAGTCACGTGATGCATATCGTGTCCAATGTCGAAGGCCAGCTGGCCAAGAAGCATGATGCGATCGACGCGCTGGTGGCGGGCTTCCCGGCCGGCACCGTGTCGGGTGCGCCCAAGGTGCGTGCCATGCAGATCATCGACGAGCTCGAGCATGAGAAGCGCGGCGCCTATGCCGGCTGCGCCGGGTATTTCTCGGCCGATGGCGACATGGACACCTGCATCATGCTGCGCACGGCGATCGTGAAGGACGGCAAGATGTATGTGCAGGCGGGCGCCGGCGTCGTCGCCGACAGCGTCCCCGCCTCCGAGCATGCCGAATGCGTGAACAAGGCCAAGGCGCTGTTCCGCGCCGCCGATGACGCGGTCCGCTTCGCCGGCCGCGCCGGGAGGGGACAATGAGATATCATCCCCAGTCGCAAGCTCTCAGCACATTCCCCCTTCTCCCGCTTGCGGGAGAAGGTGCCCGAAGGGCGGATGAGGGTGCTCTCTCCGCCTGTGAAAGGTCCCGAGTTGATGCGGCTTTCGCTACTCCCAACCCGCTGAGTTCGCTGCACCAACACCCTCATCCGGCCTGTCGGCCACCTTCTCCCGCAAGCGGGAGAAGGGAAACTCCTGGCGCGGGCCTAGTCCAAAAGAGGAGGTATCACTCATGATCATCCTCATCGACAATTACGACAGCTTCACCTGGAACCTCTATCACTTCCTCGGCGATCTCGGTGCCGAGACGGTGGTGCACAGGAACGACAAGATCAGCGTCGGCCAGGTTCTGTCGGCGCGGCCCAAGGCGATCGTGCTGTCGCCCGGCCCCTGCACGCCCAATGAGGCCGGCATCTGCCTCGACCTCATCGCCCAGGCGCAGGACCAAGTGCCGATCCTCGGCGTCTGCCTGGGCCACCAGGCGATCGGCCAGGCCTTCGGCGGCAAGGTGATCCGGGCGCCGCAGCTGATGCATGGCAAGATGTCGGGGATCCGCCATCAGGCCAAGGGCATCTTCGCCAAGGTACCTGACGATTTCGCGGCGACGCGTTATCATTCCCTCATCGTCGAGCGTGAGAGCCTGCCCGCCAGTCTGGAAATCACCGCCGAAACCGAGGACGGGATCATCATGGGCCTGCAGCACAAGACCAAGCCTATCCATGGGGTGCAGTTCCATCCGGAGAGCATTGCCTCCGAGCATGGCCACACTTTATTGAAGAACTTCCTCGAACAGGCGGGGGCACTTTAATGACCATGGACCTCAAATCCCTCATCGGCAAGGCGGCCAACAGCCAGGCCTTGACGCGCGAGGAGGCCCGTGCGGCCTTCGACGTGCTGATGTCGGGCGAAGCCACGCCTTCGCAGATCGGCGGCTTCCTGATGGCACTCAGGGTGCGCGGCGAGACAGTGGACGAGATCACCGGCGCCGTGGAGATCATGCGCGAGAAGATGACACCGGTCAAAGCGCCGGCGGATGCCATCGACATCGTGGGCACCGGCGGCGACGCCTCGGGCTCCTACAATATCTCGACCTGTGCCGCGTTGGTCACCGCCGGCACCGGTCTCAAGATCGCCAAGCACGGCAACCGGGCGCTCTCGTCGAAATCGGGATCGGCCGATGTTTTGATGGCGCTCGGCATCAAGATCGATCTTACGCCCGATCAGATCAGCCGCTGCATCAGCGAGGCCGGCTGCGGCTTCATGTTCGCGCCGGCGCATCATGCCTCGATGAAGCATGTCGGTCCCTCACGCGTCGAACTCGGCACCAGGACGATCTTCAATCTGCTGGGCCCCCTCTCCAATCCGGCGGGCGTCAAGCGCCAGGTCACCGGCGTCTTCGCCAAGACCTGGGTCGAGCCCCTCGCCCATGTGCTCAATAATCTGGGCTCCGAGCGCGCTTGGATCTGCCATGGCGAAGGCGGCTTCGACGAGATCGTGCCTTCGGGAACGACCTGGATCGCCGAATTGAAGAATGGCAAGGTCACCTCGATCGAGATCAAGCCGGAGGATGTCGGCATTACCCGCTCGTCGGCCGGCGATCTCAAAGGCGGCGATGCGGCCCAGAATGCCGAAGCGCTCCGCGGTGTGCTGGAAGGCAAGAAGAACGCCTTCCGCGACGCCGCGGTGATGACCGCCGCCGCCGCTCTCCTCGTCGCCGACAAGGCCAAGGACTTGAAGGACGGCGTGGCGCAGGCGCAGAAGTCGATCGACGGCGGCGGCGCCCGTGGCGTGCTGGAGAAGCTCGTGAAGGTGTCGAATGGCTGAACGAGCCTGTCCCCACTCTATCCGTCACCCCGGCGAAAGCCGGGGCCCACCAAATTCGAGCAACGCGGGCAACGCTGCTCGCCTGGAGAGGCTTTTATGGATCCCGGCTTTCGCCAGGATGACGAAACTTGAGAGAGAGGTGCATTAGTGGCCACCATTCTCGACAAGATTGCCAACTACAAACGCGAGGAAGTCGCCAAGGCGAAGGCCGAGATCGCAGAGCGTGAGCTCGACGTGATGGCCCTCGACGCGCCGCCGGTGCGCGGCTTCGCGGCGGCGCTCGATGCCAGGATCGCCAAAGGCCAATGGGCGCTCATCGCCGAGATCAAGAAGGCGAGCCCGTCCAAAGGCCTGATCCGGCCCGACTTCAACCCACCGCAGCTGGCGATGGCCTATGAGGATGGCGGGGCGGCCTGCCTCTCCGTCCTCACCGACACGCCCTCCTTCCAGGGCGCTCCCGAATATCTGGGAGCGGCGCGGGCGGTGACGCAGCTCCCGGCCTTGCGCAAGGACTTCATGCTCGATCCCTATCAGGTGGCGGAAGCGCGCGCCTGGGGCGCCGATTGCATCCTCCTCATCATGGCGATGATCGACGACGCGCTCGCCTGCGAGCTCGAGGCGGCCGCTTTCGATTGGGGTATGGATGTGCTGGCCGAAGTCCATGACGAGAAGGAGCTCGAGCGCGCCCTCAAGCTCTCGACCCGGCTGATCGGCATCAACAACCGCAATCTCCACACTTTCGAGACGACGCTCGAAACGACCGAACGCCTGGCGCCAATGGTGCCGAAGGAGCGTCTCATCGTCGGGGAAAGCGGCCTCTTCACGCCGGCCGATCTGGCGCGACTGTCCAAGATCGGGGTCAACACCTTCCTCATCGGCGAGAGCCTGATGCGGCAGGAGGATGTCGCGGCGGCGACCCGTGCTATCCTGAAGCAGCCATGAGCAAGCTCACCCATCTCGACGCCAAGGGCCAGGCCCGCATGGTCGATGTCTCGGCCAAGGATGTCACGACCAGGCTCGCCACCGCGCGCGGCCGCATCACGATGAATGCCGAAACGCTGGCGATGATCGGCGAGGGCCGCGCGAAAAAGGGCGATGTGCTGGCGGCGGCGCGCATCGCCGGCATCATGGCGGCGAAGAAGACGCATGAGTTGATCCCGCTCTGCCATCCGCTGCTGATCGCCGGTGTGACCGTCGACTTCACGCCTGACGCCAAGGCGTCGGCGATCGATGTCGAAGCCACCGTAAAGGTCGAAGGCAAAACCGGCGTCGAGATGGAGGCGCTCACCGCCGTATCAGTCGCCTGCCTCACTATCTACGACATGTGCAAATCGGCCGATCGGGCGATGCGCATCGGCGATATCCGCCTCGTCGAAAAGTCCGGCGGCAAGTCCGGCCATTACACCGGAGACTGACCATGGCGTTGATGCCGGTCGGCGAGGCCAAGGATCGCATCCTCAACGGCGCCAAGACGCTGCCGCGCGAAAGCGTCCCGCTTCGTCAGTGCGCCGGCCGGGTGCTTGCCGCCGGTATCAAGGCCAAACGCGACCAGCCGCCTTTTCCGGCCTCCGCCATGGACGGCTATGCGGTGCGCTTCGCCGACGTCCAGGCTGTCCCCGCAAAGCTCAAGGTGGTGGGCAGCGCGCCCGCCGGCCATGGTTTCGGCGGAACGGTCAAAGCCGGTCAGGCGGTCCGCATCTTCACCGGGGCGCCGGTGCCTAAGGGTGCCGACACGGTCGTCATCCAGGAGAACACCGAGGCCGCCGAGGGTCAGGTCATGGTCACCGTGGCCGCCCAGCGCGAAGGCCAGCATATCAGGCGCAAGGGCCTCGACTTTGCCAAAAGCGAGGAGCTGCTTCGCCGCGGGACCCTGCTCGGCGCCCGCGAGATTGGATTGGCCGCCGCGATGAACTGGCCGGCTCTTCCGGTCACCAGGCAGCCAAAGGTGGCGATTTTCACCACCGGCGACGAGCTGGTTCTGCCCGGCGCGACACCGCGTGCCGACCAGATCGTTTCCTCCAACAGCTTCGCCCTTTCGGCCTTTGTGCGCCGCTATGGCGGCGAGGCCATCGACCTCGGCATCATCCCGGATAATCTCAAAGCCATTTCCAGGGCCGTCCGCAGGGCTTCGGGCGCGGATGTCCTTTTAACGACCGGTGGCGCCTCTGTCGGGGATCACGACCTCGTCCAGGCTGCCCTAAAGGCAGAAGGCATCGCGCTCGATTTCTGGAAAATCGCGCTTCGGCCCGGGAAACCGCTGATGTTCGCCCGCAACGGGAGACAGCGGATTCTGGGACTTCCCGGCAACCCCGTCTCGGCGCTCGTCTGCTCGCGGATTTTTCTCAAACCGCTGCTTTCGGCCCTGCTCGGGCTGCCGCCGGCGGACGATGTCGTCAGGGCCCGGCTCGGTTCCGATCTGCCGGCCAATGACCAAAGACAGGATTATCTTCGGGCTACGGTGGCGTGGGGCGGCGACGGGAGCTTTGAAGCCACCCCCTTCAAGCTCCAGGATTCTTCGATGCAGCGCGCTCTGACCCAGGCGCAGGGCCTTATCATTCGAGCCCCTTTTGCGCCGGCCGCCCGTGCCGGCGACCTCGTGGACCTCCTTCTCCTCGATTTCTGACCGTCCGACCAATTTAAGCTTGCTGAACCAAACGGGAACGCATATCCTCGTTTTGTATTTGTTCCGATTCTAGCTGAGCGACTTCCCCGGAACGTTCTTTGAACAGGTCACGCCATGCTGACACGCAAACAACTCGAACTGCTTCTTTTCATCAATGAACGCCTCAAAGAGGACGGCGTGTCGCCCTCTTTCGAAGAGATGAAGGACGCGCTGAACCTTCAATCGAAGTCCGGCATCCACCGGCTGATCCTGGCGCTTGAGGAGCGCGGCTTCCTCCGCCGTATGCCGAATAGGGCGCGGGCGCTCGAAGTCATGAAGCTGCCGGATGCTCACAGCCCCAGCCTTTCGACCGTCAAACGGCCGGGCTTCAGCCCCAATGTGATCGAAGGCAATCTCGGCAAGGTGAAGCCCATTCCGCATGCGGGCTCTGGCACACCACGGGCCGCCGTCGTCCCGGTCATGGGCCGGATCGCGGCCGGTGTGCCGATCTCGGCCATCCAGGATCATTCGCACAACATCACGGTCCCGCCCGAAATGCTGGGCTCGGGTGAGCATTTCGCCCTCGAGGTCAAAGGCGACTCGATGATCAATGCCGGCATATTCGACGGCGACACGGTGTTGATCCGCAAGGGCGACAGCGCCACCAATGGCGACATCGTCGTGGCGCTGGTCGACAATGAGGAAGCGACGCTGAAGCGCATCCGCAAGAAGGGCGACTCGATCGCGCTGGAAGCGGCCAACCCCGCTTACGAGACGCGCATTTTCGGCCCCGACCGGGTCAATGTGCAGGGCCGCCTCGTCGGCCTCATCCGCAAATACTGAGTTCGCTTTCGGGATAAGGTAACAGGAAGCCGGGGATCGCCCCGGCTTCGGTCGTTTGGCGGGTCGTGTACCTCGCCTCTACACGCACAACACGAGATAACCTTACGTCATTCCCTTGGGTTGCGGTACTCGTCCCGTCTCCCTAAACTGGCGCCGGGCCGTATCTCCGGCCCGTAATATTCAGTGTCAGCGCTTAAAGGAGAGAGACATGGGAATTTTCGACAGCATCAGCGAGGCAATCTTCGGCAAGGCCAATGCGGCCCCGGTCCCTCCGTCTGCTCCCCCATCGACGACCACGACGGCTCAGGCACCTCAGGCCCCGCAAACGCCTCAGGCTCCCCAAGCCCCCGCCCCCACTCAGCCAAAGGCCGCCCCGAGCGTGCAGGCCGTCGACATCGCCGCCGTCCTTGAAAAAGCGGTCGCCGCCAAGAAGCAAAAGCTCCATTGGCGCACCTCGATCGTCGACCTGATGAAGGCGCTCGACCTCGACAGCGGCCTCGAGGCCCGCAAGAAGCTCGCCAAGGAGCTCAACTATACGGGCGACACCAGCGACAGCGCCAAGATGAATGTCTGGCTGCATAAGGCCCTGATGAAGAAGCTCGCCGACAATGGCGGCAAGGTGCCGGCCGACCTGCTCGACTGATCCTGAAGCGGCAACAATCTGCCAAGAGGCCGTGAGCTCCCCCGCTCGCGGCCTTATTTATTTGGAGAACCACGTATTGCGGGCGGGAACGACGCCTTCGAACGACATCTGAACCCCCATGCCTGATCCCACATCGATGGCGTGAATGTGCAGATGCGGCTCGGTGCTGTTGCCGGAATTGCCGACCTGGCCGATCGGATCGCCAGAGCGGACCTGCTTGCCGGGCTCGACCACGACGCTCCCCCTCCGCAAATGCGCCAGCTCGACCTCGAGGTCGCCGCAGCTGAGAACGACATGGTTGCCGGCCGGGTTCGCCGTGTCGCGCGCCGGCGGCGACAGATCCGGCAGTCCATCGACGACAGCCTTGACCGTTCCGTCGCACGGGCTGATCACGCTCTTGCCGAAGACGGCATAGCGTGAGGGATCGTCCGGCAGGAGACCCGAGGCACGGAATCCGAGCGGGCCGAGCGCGGTGATGTCGAGCGCGTGGCGTTGCGCCCGATGACTGTAGTGGTGATTGAGAATGCCGGCACCGCCGCCCTGCGCGACGATGAACTCTCCACCCGTCAGCGGGAAGGTGAAAGCGCGGGGATCATGCCGCGCGAAAATTCCGAGCAGAACATAGACAAGCGCCGGCCCGAACAGCGCCAGCGCGGCGAACTGCGCTCCGTGGCTGGGCCAGAAAGCCGGGCTGTCCGGCGTGCGCCAGGGGCGGCCGACATGGCGCCAGGCCGAGACGACCGCGGCGATGACTGTAAGCCCAATCAGCCCCGCTCGGATCCATAGGCCCGCAATGTCCCAGCGGGCGAGCAGCATGATCAGCGTCACGAATATCGTGGTTTCCGCAAGCACGAGCAGCCAGCCCAGACGGGTCGGCATATCGAGCCGCCACAAGCGCCAGGCGAATGCCAGCGGCAAAGCGATGCTGACGAAAACCAGGAGCGCGATGACCGCGATCATCGCGTCCACGCCATCAGCAGCTCACCACCATTTGGGCGCTTCGAACTTGCCGGCGGCTTCCTCAATGGCATATCCGACCTGGAAGAGCGTCGCCTCGTCGAAGGGCTTGCCGATCAGCTGCAGGCCCATCGGAAGTCCCTGCTCCGACAATCCGCCCGGCACCGAAATGCCCGGCAGGCCCGCCATGTTCACGGTCACGGTGAAGATGTCGTTCAGATACATCTGCACCGGATCGGTGATCTCGCCTGGAGCGAAGGCCGGGCTCGGCGTCGCCGGCGTCAGCACGACATCGACCTTGTCCCAGGCCCTGTCGAAGTCCTGCTTGATCAGGGTACGGACTTTCTGGGCCCGGACATAATAGGCGTCATAATAGCCGGCCGAGAGCACATAGGTGCCGATCATCACGCGGCGCTGTACCTCGCGGCCGAAGCCCGCCGCGCGGGTATTCTCATACATCGAGACGATGTCGTCGCCCGGCACGCGCAAGCCATAGCGCACGCCGTCATAGCGGGCGAGATTGGACGAGGCTTCGGCGGGCGCCACGATGTAATAGGCCGGCAGCGCATATTTGGTGTGCGGCAGCGAAATCTCGACGATCTCGGCGCCCTGCTCCTTGAGCCAGCTGGCGGCCTTGTCCCACAGCGCATCGATTTCCGCCGGCGTGCCGTCGACGCGGTATTCCCGCGGAATGCCGACGCGCAGGCCCTTGATCGGCTTGCCGATGACAGCTTCGTAGTCGGGCACCGGATGATCGACCGAGGTCGTGTCCTTGGCATCGACGCTCGCCATGGATTTGAGCAGGATTGCCGCATCGCGCACGTCGCGCGCGATCGGGCCCGCCTGGTCGAGTGACGACGCGAAGGCGACGACGCCCCAGCGCGAGCAGCGGCCATAGGTCGGCTTGATGCCGACCGTGCCGGTGAAGGCGGCGGGCTGGCGGATCGAGCCGCCGGTATCGGTGGCGGTGGCGCCGGCGCAGATATGCGCGGCAACCGCTGAGGCCGAGCCGCCGGACGAGCCACCGGGCACCAGCGCCGCATTGGAATTCCGGCGACGCCAGGGATTGATCACATTGCCGTAATAGCTCGTCTCGTTGGAGGAGCCCATGGCGAACTCGTCCATATTGAGCTTGCCCAGCATGACGGCGCCGTCGCGCCAGAGGTTGCTGGTGACGGTCGATTCATAAGGCGGCTTGAAGCCATCGAGCACATGGCTCGCCGCCTGCGTATGCACGCCCTTGGTGGCGAACAGATCCTTGATGCCGAGCGGAATGCCTTCGAGGGCACCCACCTCGCCTTTGGCGATGCGGGCATCGGAGGCCGCCGCCATGGCGCGCGCCTGCTCCGGCGTCTCGACCACATAGGCATTGAGGACACGCGCCTTGGCCATGGCGTCCAGATAGGCGTCGGTCAGCTCACGCGCCGAGAAGGCTTTCTTCTTCAGGCCGTCGCGCGCCGCGGAAATGGTGAATGAGGTAAGGCTGGTCATCTAATCTTATTCCACCACTTTCGGGACCATGAAGAACTCGTCTTCGGAGGCCGGCGCGTTCCTGGTCACGTCATTGGGATAATGGCCGTCGGTCACCACGTCCTGGCGCTTCTTCATCTCCATGGCGACGACCGAGGTCAGCGGCTCGACGCCTTGAACGTCGACCTCGTTCAACTGCTCGATCCAGTGCAGGATCGAATTGAGCTCGCCCTCGAGGCGCGGCACATCCTCTTCGCTCACCTTGATGCGCGCCAGATGCGCGATACGCCGCACGGTTTTCTGATCGACCGACATGTCTCAACTCTTTTCGCGGAAAACAGGGCGCTCAATAACACCGGCTCAACCGCCCTGCAACCCGGGGGCCGGTGGGGTACGCCTACCCGCCCAAGGGGGCCCTTTGCCGGCCTTGGGCATCGAAATTCTCATCCCGGAGCCAGGCCTGGAACTTGGCCGCCATGGCGGGCCATTCCGTGTCGATCATGGCGTACCAGGCGGTGTCGCGGTTACGACCCTTGACGATCAGATGCTGGCGGAAAATGCCCTCATAGGTGAAGCCGAAACGTTCGGCGGCCTTACGTGACGGCGCATTCATGGAATGGCATTTCCATTCGAGCCGGCGCGCGCCCAGATCGTCGAAGCAATGGCGCATCATCAGGTAGATGGCTTCCGTCGCCTCACGGGTGCGCTGCAAGGCGGGTGAAAACCAGATATGGCCGATCTCGATGACACCATTGGCCTTGTCGAGGCGCATGAAGGCGCCCATGCCCACGGCCTTGCCGGTATCGCGGCGGATGAAGGCATAGAACCATGGGTCGCGGCTCGGCTCCTGCTTGGCGAGCCAGCTCTCAAAGGTCGCGAAATCGGCGAAGGGGCCATACCCCATATAGGTCCAAACCGCCCCGTCCGGATCGCTGTCGGCGAAGGATTCGTAGAGATCGCGGCCATGCTGCGCCGCCGCCACGGGCTCGAGCCTGGTCCAGCGCCCGAATAGCGGGCGCAGATCGGGGACCAGTCCCGGCGGCAAGGGATCGACAATGGGGCCCACGGGGCGCTTGCGGTCTGACATGGGGCCAAGCTTATGTCCGGGTTTGCGTGCGAGCGCAATTCCCGCCTATCCTCACTCCTAATGACAAGAAAACGCCAGGATCCCGTCGACGTCGTGATCATCGGTGCCGGTTGCGGCGGGGCGGCTTTCGCCTGGCAGTTGAAGCGCCGGGCCCCGCATCTGAAGATCGTCTGCCTCGAGCGCGGCGGCTGGCCGGACCCCTTGCGCATGCCGGCCAAGACGATGCGCTGGCAGCGCGCCATCCTGGAGGACTGGGCCTCCAACCCCAATCTGCGCATCAAGGCGGGCGGCTATCGCGGCTCCAACGACTATCCGATCGACGAGGACGCCTCGGTCTTCAAGCCTTTGATGTGGAATGGCGTCGGCGGGTCGACGGTCGCCTGGGCCGCGCATTTCCCGCGCCTGCATCCCTCCGACTTCCGGGTGCGCAGCCTTGATGGCGTCGCCGATGACTGGCCCTTCGACTATTTCGATCTCGAGCCCTGGTATGATCTCAATGACGAGATGATGGGCGTGGCCGGCCTCGATGGCGATCCGGCCTATCCGCCCAAGCGCCGGCGCGCCATGCCGCCTCTGGCCTTCGGCGCCGTCGCCAACCGCGCGGCGCGCGCCCTCAGCGATCTCGGCTGGCACTGGTGGCCGGTCGACGCGGCGATCAATTCGATGCCGCATGACGGGCGCGACGCCTGCAATCACTGCGGCCCCTGCCTCACCGGCTGCATCTCCAAGGCCAAAGCCTCGGTCGACCTCACCTACTGGCCGAAATCGATAGAACTCGGCGTCGAGCTCCGGACCATCGCCATTGCCCGGAATATCGAGATCGAGGCCGGCCGCGCCACCGGCGTCACCTATGCCGACCGCAATGACGAGGAGCATTTCCTGCCCGCGCAAGCGGTCGTCGTCGCCGGCAACGGCATCGGCACGGCGCGGCTGCTTCTCGCCTCAGGGGTCGACAGCCCGGCGCTCGGCCGCAATCTCATGTTCCATCCGGCCGCTTACATACGCGGCATCTTCAAGGAGGGTCTCGATGGGCCGGTCGGACCGGTCGGCGCCTCCATCTATTCGCATCAATTCTACGAGACCGACCGCGCCCGCGGCTTCGAGCGCGGCGTGCATCTGCAATTGTCGCGCGAGAACGCCCTTCTCGTGCAGGCCTCGCGGCTGTCACCGCTGTGGGGCAAGGCCCCGCAGGCCCAATTGCGCGAGGAGTTTCTCCATACGATGCCGATCCTGGTGCTCGCCGAGGATCTCCCCGAAGCGCACAATCGCATCAGCCTCACAAACACGGAGGAGCGCGACGGCCTGCCTGGCGTGAAGATCGACTACCGCATTTCCGAACGCGCGCAGAAAAGTCTCGATTTCGGGCTTGCCCGCGCCGAGGAGATTCTGAAAGCCGCCGGCGCCTGTCGCACCGTGCGCGTCTCGCCTGCGGCCCTTACCGGCTGGCACCTGCTCGGCACCGCGCGCATGGGGGGCGACCCACAAACTTCCGTCACCGACGGCAAGGGCCGCTGCCACGCGGTGCCCAATATCCTCGTCGCCGACGGCAGCTTGTTTCCAACCGTCGGCGCCGCCAATCCCGCCTCCACCATCGGTGCGGTGGCGCTCAAGCTCGCCGATCAGTTCGCCGGAGAGATCGCATGACGCCGGTGCCACTGCGACAGCTCGCCGATCTCCTGCTGCCTGGCGATGAAGCAGGCCTGCCGCCCGGCTCACGCGTTCCCGATGTCATGCTGGCGCTCAGCGAATCCACCTCGCCGATCATCGCGCAGATCGGGCGTCATCCCGATTTCGCCTATCCCGATAAACGCGAAGCGGTCCTTATCGAGCTGGAGCGCAGCCACGGGCAAGAGTTCCGCGATCTCGTTCTGTCGCTGATCAAGCCCTATTATGAATCAGGCCCGGTGCTCGAAGCGATGGGCTGGCGCACCGCGCCGCCCCAGCCCACCGGTCACGAGCTTGCGCCAATGGCGACCGATCTCAACGAAGCCTTGGCCAAGATCGCCGCAAGGAAACGCATCTGGCGCTAAAGCGCCGCCGTCTCGCCGGACTTCATCACCTTGACCGACTTGGCCTTGGGGCCCATCGCCTTGAGGAACGGCTTCGCGTCGGGGATAAGGAAACCTTCGAAGGTCGCGAAGTGGCACGGGATCACGGTCTTGAACTTGAAGAACTTGCGGCAGGCATGAGCGGCCTGGTCCGGTCCCATGGTGAAGCGGTCGCCGATGCAGACGATGCCGATCTCGGGCTTATAGAGCTCATGGACGAGTTGCATGTCGTAGGAGATGCCGGTGTCGCCCGAGACATAGAGCCGGCGGCCCTTCTCCTTCCTGGGCAGGATGACGAAGCCGGAGGGATTGCCGAGATAGATCGGATTGCCGTTGTCGACATGCGAGGAGGAATGCCAGGCATTGGTGAAGACGACGTCGAAATCCTCGAAACCGATGCGCCCGCCATGATTGCCGGGAGAATAATTGGCGACGCCCTTGGCGGCGAAATACATGGCGATCTCGAAATTGGCGACCAGTGTCGCGCCGGTCGCCTTGCAGATATCGGCGGCGTCGCTGGCATGGTCGTCATGGCCATGGGTCAGGAGCACATGGGTGGCGCCCTTCGCGGCCGCCTTGGCGTCGCCCTTGAACAAGGGATTTCCGGTGAGGAACGGGTCGAGCATGATGACCGACTTGCCGGTTTCGATGCGAAAGGCCGAATGGCCGTAATAGGTGATCTTCATGCGCTGTGTCTCCATTGATCCGGCACCTTTATCCTCCTTTTGCACCTGAGCGCCAAGTCGCGTAAGACGAGATCATGATCTTCGACTCCTTTGCCGACGCCGTTGCCGGACTCGCTCCCCAAGTGCCGCTGCTCGGCCTCGATCTCGGCACCAAGACCATCGGTGTCGCGGTCAGCGACATCACCCGCCAGATCGCATCGCCCATCGCCACCATCGCACGCAAGAAATTCACCGAGGACGCCCGCCTGCTCCTCGCCCTTGCGCAGGAGCGGAAAGTCGGGCTCATCGTGCTCGGCCTGCCGCTCAACATGGACGGCAGCGAGGGCCCCAGGGTGCAGTCGACCCGCGCTTTCGCCCGCAACCTGGAAAAGCTCACCCCCATTCACATCACCTATTGGGACGAAAGGCTGTCCACCGCCGCGGTCGAGCGCATGCTCATCGGTGCCGATGCCAGCCGGGCAAGGCGCGCCGAGGTGGTCGACAAGCTCGCCGCCGCCTATATCCTGCAATCCGCTCTCGACACGCTCAAGCGGACCGGATGAGCGCGGCGTTCGAAAGCCTGCTGCCGGTCTTTCTCCTGCTCGCCCTCGGTTATCTGCTGCGCTGGCGCGAGGTCGTGCCGCTCGACATGTGGCGCGGCATCGAGCTCCTCGGCTATTGGGTGTTCTTCCCGGCCCTTCTCGCCGAGACGCTGATCTCCGCCGACATCCAGACGCTGCCGCTCGCCGGCATCACCTTCACCATGCTGGCGAGCTTCGCCACCATGGCGGGCGGCCTGCTTCTGCTGCGCCGGCCCATTCTGGCGGGCATGAGCATCACGGCGCCCTCCTTCAGCTCGATCTTCCAGAGCGCGACACGCTGGAACGGCTTCATCGCGCTTCCCATCCTCGCCAAGCTGCATGGCGAACTGGGTGTCGCCCTGGTGGCGGTGGTGCTGGCGGTGCTGGTGCCGGTCGCCAACCTGGCGGCCGTCTATGTCGTCGCCCAGAATGCCGGGACGCAGCCGCTGCCCACCCGGCAGCTGCTTTACGTCATCTTCCGCAATCCCTTCATCTGGGCGACTGCGCTCGGCCTGCTCATCAATCTGTCCGGCATCCCCGTCTATGCGCCGGCGCTGAGCACGCTCAAAATGCTGGGAGGTGCCGCGATCGCCTGCGGACTCCTGATGGTCGGCGCCGGCCTCCGGGTCGAGGAGATAAGGCGGCCCTCGCCCGCCGTCTGGCTCGGCACCGGGCTCAAGCTCCTCGGCATGCCGCTCCTCGTCACTCTGTGGAGCCTGGCCTTTGGCATAGAGGGCATCGCCTTCCTCGCCTGCATCGTCTGCGCCGGCGTGCCCACCGCGATGAGCGCCTATGTGCTGGCCCGCCAGATGGGCGGCGACGCCCCGCTTGTGGCGACGACGGTGACGCTGCAAACTGCGCTTTCCTTCATCACCATCCCGCTCCTCATCTGGCTGGCCCAAAGCTTCAAATGACCCATGCCTTCGTAGCGCTCCTGCCCGTCTTCGTCGTCATCGTGATCGGCGCGGTCTTGAGGCGCACCAATCTCATGGGTGAGGCGCATTGGACGGGCGTCGACCATGTCTGCTATTTCGTTCTCTTCCCGGCGATCATCTTCAAGGAGATCGCGGCGGCGGATTTCTCGCAGGTTCCCGTCTGGCAGATGGCGGCGTCGATGGTGCTCGGCCTTGCGGTCATGTTCGCCCTGCTGCTCGTTCTCAGGGTGCCGCTGTCGCGCGCCCTCGGCATCAATGGCGCGCAGTTCTCCAGCCTGTTCCAGGGCGCCACCCGCTGGCATACCTTCATCGCCTTCGCCATCGTGCCGCTGTTCTTCGGCGACGATGCGCTGGCGCTGGCCGCGGTGAGCGCTGCCACCATGACGCCCCTTCTCAATGTCGTCTGCGTGATCGTGCTCTCGATCTACGCCAATAATGGCGGGGAGCGGCCGTCGGCCGGCAAGCTGGCCCTCGTGGTCCTGCGCAATCCGTTCTTTTTCTCCTCGATGGGCGGCGTGCTGTTCCAGCTCTCCGGTCTCACCTTGCCGACGATCGGCATCCAGGTGCTCGACATGATCGGGCGCGGCGCACTGGGGCTCGCTCTCCTCACCGTCGGCGCCGGGCTGCATTTCGGCGAGGCGGCGGCGGCCAAGACGACCGTGGCGCTCGCCACCGCGCTCAAGCTTCTGCTCATGCCGGTGCTGATGTTCGGGGCGCTCAAGCTCTTCGGCGTCAGCGGAACACCGGCCGCCGTCGCCATGCTGTGCTCGGCCGTGCCGACGGGTTCGGGCGCCTATGTGCTGGCGCGTCAGATGGGCGGCGACGCCCCGCTCGTCGCCAATATACTCACCTTCCAGGTCATCTGCGCGGCGGTGACGATCCCGCTCGTGCTGACATTCCTGGCATAGGGGAATTCCGATGAAGCAGACCTTCGCCGCGCCCGACTTCGCGCATTATCCGCAAGAATGGCATTTCTCGCCGGTGCTCGTCAGCGCCGGCTTCGCTTTCCTCTCCGGTCAGACCGGCACGCATCCCGACGGCTCCGTCGCATCCGACCCGGAGCAGCAGTTCCGCGATGCCTTCCGCTTTCTCGGCGCCAATCTTGCCGCCGCCGGCCTCGGCTTCGACGACGTGGTCGAGATGACGACCTATCATGTCGACCTGCGCCGCCATCTCGCGGCCTTCATCAAGGCAAAGGATGAGGTCGTCAAGCCGCCCTATCCGGCCTGGTCGGCCATCGGCATCAGCGAGCTGATCACCGAAGGGACGCTCGTCGAGATCCGCGTCATCGCCCGAAGCCGATCCTAGTTGACCGGCCCGGAGCCGCCGGTCGTCTCCATGGTCGGCTCGGCCGGCTTCTGGCCGATGGCGCGGTTCACCAGCACATTCACCACCCAGAGAACGATGCCGATACCGATGAGGACGCCGGCGATCTTGTATTGCACCGGATCGCGTCCGGTCCAGGGACCGGCGAGGAAGGCGCAGCAGATGGCGCCCAGGATCGGCAGGATGGTCGGGCTGCGGAAGTGGCTGTGCCCTACCGGATCGCGGCGCAGCACCAGCACCGTGATATTGACGACGGTGAAGACGCAGAGCAGGAGCAGCGCCGTGGTGCCGCCGAGCGCCGGCACCTCACCCACGAAGGTGATGAGCGCGAAGGCGAGCAACGTCGTGAAGCCAATCGCGATGTAAGGCGTGCGGCGCGTCGCATGCACTTTGCCCAGCGCCGGCGGCAGCACATGCTCGCGGCTCATGCCATAAACGAGGCGGCTCGCCATCAGCATGTTGATAAGCGCGCTATTGGCGACCGCGAACATGGTGATGAAGCCGAAGATCCAGAGCGGGAAATTGGGCGCGCCCGCCTGAACCACCTTGAGCAGCGGCGTCTCGCCTTCGCCCAGTTGCTCGGGCGCCACCAGAGTTACGGCGGAGATCGACACCAGCACATAAATGAGGCCGGTGATCAGAAGGCCGGCGAGCAGCACTTTGGGAAATATGCCGCTCGGATTCTTGCATTCCTCAGCCATGTTGACCGAGTCCTCGAAACCCACCATGGCGAAGAAAGCGAGCGTGGTGGCGGCGATGACCGACCAGAAGGCGCCCCGGTCGACTGACGTGGCGAACTGGGTGACGCGCGAAACATCGCCATTGCCGAGTCCAATGGCCCACAGGCCGATCAGGATGATGATCAGGAGACCGGTGAGTTCGACGCAGGTCAGAACCACATTGGCTTTTACGCTCTCGCCCACGCCGCGAAAATTGACGATGGCCACGACGGCCATGAAGACCAAGCCGATCAAGGTGATGCCGAACGTGCCGGCAAGCCCAAGATCGAAGGCGTTGGACATGTTGGCGGCGAAAGCGCGCGACGCCGTGGAGGCCGAGGTGATGCCGGAGCACATCACCGCGAAGGCGACGATGAAGGTGATGAAGTGAATGCCGAAGGCCTTATGCGTGTAGAGCGCGGCGCCGGCGGCGCGCGGATATTTGGTGACCAGTTCCAGATAGCTGAAGGCGGTGATCACCGCGACGATGAAGGCCACCAGGAAGGGCAGCCAGACGACGCCGCCCACCTGCTTGGCGACCTGCCCCGTCAGCGCATAGATGCCGGTTCCCAGAATGTCTCCGACGATGAACAGCAACAGAAGCCAAGGCCCCATCACGCGATGGAGGCTCGGTTCGACCGGTGTCTCTTTCGGGGTGCTGACGCTAGCGGCAAGATCGGTCATGACCATCTCCATCCAGACGTGAAGCTCAGTCACAGACTATGAGTGTCAGGCAGCGAGTCAATCAGTCGATAGGACTATATCAACCGGAGATCGTGTCCCAATATGAGATTGCCGGCACAGTCTCGCCGCAAAGCTGTGACCTGATCGGGCGACCAACGCCTCCTTCAGTGCAAGGAACACCTCGAGATGCGCACGCCTTCCACACTGCTGGCCTTTGTCCTGGGCATCGGCATGTATTTCGTCGGCCCCATCGTCACCAAGCTGGAGCCCTTCCGGGCCGCATCCGCCCAGGCGCAAACGAGCAACGAGGATGGCGGATACAGCGACGATGGCGGATCGGATCAGGATTATGGCGATGATCCGGATCACCATGAAAACAGCGATCCGGGTGAGGAAGGCGACGGCGGCTCAGGCGATGACCATGATGACGGCCCCGACGACAGCGCCCCGGATGACGGAGACGACAGCTCAGATGATATCGAGGTTTGAGGCCCGCCGGAGCTGCAGCCCGGCCGGGCCCCTTATGTCAGCTCAATTGTAGCCGCCGTAATCGCCGATCACCCTGGCGCTGATGATCCGGCCTGACCGGGCGCTGACCTTTACGCTCCACAGCCGATAACGCTTGACCGCCTCATAGCGATAGACCTCGCCGCCGCAACGAACCGGCCGCACCCGCCGGAAGCCTTCGTCGCGCACGACCTGGCGGCCTTCGCCACAAGAGATGTAGTCCTCGTCGTCGTCGTAATCGTCATCCGGATAGTCCGGATAATATTGCGTCGGCGTCCAACCATCATTGATCGTCACGCCGATCCGCGTATCGGCCTTGGCGGACTGCGGCACGCCTGCGAAAGCTGCCAGCACAAGAACGCCGCCGACAACGAAAGTCCTCAACATGAAATCACTCCAGCAAAGGCCCCCGGCCCTCTGATTTACCGAGCGGTTATCCCGAGCCGCTCGCTGATGATCCTGCCGCACTATTCAGGGCAAATTTGTGGTGGGCTTCTCGTGACTTACCCACAGGCCGCTTTTTGCCGCTTGCAGGAGAACGGAATCGTCCCTAGACAGTGGCCTTCGATGACCCAAGCGCGAAATTCCAAACGCCTCATCGAAGGCCAGCACCTGCTCGGCATCGAATCCCTTTCAGCTCAGGAAATCGTGACGCTGCTCGATCTCGGCGAGCGTTACGTCGAGGTGAGCCGCCAGATCGACAAGCGCCAGGCGGTGCTGTCGGGGCGCACTCAGATCAACCTGTTCTTCGAGGCTTCGACCCGCACCCAGAGCTCCTTCGAACTCGCCGGCAAGAGGCTCGGCGCCGATGTGCTCAACATGGCGGTGTCGACCTCCGCCATCTCCAAGGGCGAGACGGTGCTCGACACCGCGATGACGCTCAACGCCATGCATCCCGATATCCTGGTGGTGCGCCATCCCTCCTCGGGCGCGGCCGAGCTCCTCGCCCAGAAAGTCTCCTGCGCCGTCGTCAATGCCGGCGACGGCCAGCACGAGCACCCGACCCAGGCGCTGCTCGACGCCCTCACCATCCGGCGCCGCAAGGGCCGCATCGAGGGGCTCGTGGTGGCGATCTGCGGCGACGTGCTCCATTCACGCGTGGCGCGCTCCAATATCCACCTCCTCAACAAGCTCGGCGCCCGGGTCAGGCTCGTCGCCCCCTCGACGCTGCTGCCGACGGGCGCGCAGAATTTCGGCGTCGAGGTCCATCGCAATATGCGCGAGGGCGTCGAAGGGGCCGATGTGGTGATGATGCTGAGACTGCAGCTCGAGCGCATGAGCGGCGCCTTCGTGCCGTCGGTGCGCGAATATTACCGCTTCTACGGGCTCGATGAGGAGAAGCTGAAGCTCGCCAAGCCCGACGCGCTGGTGATGCATCCGGGGCCGATGAATCGCGGCATCGAGATCGATTCCAATGTCGCCGATGGTGTGCAGTCGGTGATCCGCGAACAAGTCGAAATGGGTGTCGCGGTGCGCATGGCCGTGCTCGACGCGCTCGCCCGCAACCTGCCGGGAGGCGGCAACGCATGATGGCGCCATCGGCAAAACACTCGGCTGGGCGCAAAGCCTATCTCAACGCGCGTCTCATCGATCCGGCGCAAGACCTTGACGGAAAAGGCGGATTGCTGATCGAGGACGGCTGGATCCTGGCCGCCGGACCGAAGGTCACGGCGCAGTCCGCTGGCGCCGGCACGACGACCTTCGACTGCCGGGGCCAGCTTCTGGTGCCCGGCCTGATCGACATGCGCGTGTTCACCGGCGAACCCGGCAATGAATATCGCGAGACACTGGCAACCGCCTCGGAAGCGGCCGCCGCCGGCGGCATCACCACCATGATCGTGATGCCCAACACCAATCCCATCATCGATGACGCGGCGATCGTCGACTTCATCCTGAGGCGGGCGCGCGACACGGCGATCGTGCGCGTGGCCCCGATGGCTGCCCTCACCAAAGGCCTCGGCGGCGAGTTCATGACCGAGATCGGCACGCTGCAGGAAGCGGGCGCGGTCGCCGTCACCGACGGCAACAAGGCGGTCGCCAATGCGCGGATTTTCCGCCGGGCGCTGGCTTACGCCAAGGACTTCGACATGCTCGTCGTCCAGCACGCCGAGGAACCGACGCTCGCCACCGGCGTCATGAATGCCAGCGAGACGGCCGGCCGCCTCGGCCTGTCGGGCACGCTCGCGGTCTCGGAAGTGATCATGGTCGAGCGCGACCTGCGCCTCGTTGAATCGACGGGTGCCCGTTATCACGTAGCGCAGATTTCCTGCCGCCAGTCGGTCGAGGTCATCCGCGCCGCCAAAGCGCGCGGGCTGCCCGTCACCTGCGGCGTCTCGGTCAATCACCTCGTCCTCAACGAGAACGATATCGGCGCCTACCGCACCTTCTTCAAGCTGTCGCCGCCCTTACGCTCCGAAGACGACCGGCGCGCTCTGGTCGAAGGGGTTCAGGACGGCACGATCGACGTCATCGTGTCGAGCCATGATCCGCAAAGCGCCGACACCAAGCGCCTGCCCTTCGCCGAAGCCGAATTCGGCGCCATCGGGCTCGAGACCTTGTTCTCGGCAAGCCTCAGCCTGCATCACAATGACGGCGTGCCGCTCCCCCGGCTCATCGACGCGCTGTCGGCCAAGCCGGCGCAGATACTGGGTCTCGAAGCGGGACGCCTGGCGCCCGGCGCACCGGCCGATTTCACCCTGGCCGATATCCAGCACAGTTGGACGGTCGAGGACCACATCCTGCGCTCGCGGTCGAAAAACTCCCCCTTCGAGCACCGTACGCTGGAAGGCCGCGTGCTCGAAACGGTCGTTGCCGGACGCACCGTCTATGCGTACGATCCCGCTCACTAGTAGGCTGTGATCTGGGGAGGGTCTGATGCTTGATTTCGCGGCGGTCACGCCGGCCATGGCGATCATGGCCGCTCTCCTCGGCTATCTGTCGGGCTCAATCCCCTTCGGGCTGCTGTTCACCCGCTGGGCCGGCCTGGGTGATGTACGTTCCATCGGCTCGGGCAATATCGGCGCCACCAACGTGCTGCGCACCGGCAACAAGAAGATCGCCGCCGCAACACTCATCGCCGATGCGGTAAAAGGCACCATCCCGATCCTGCTCATGAAGATGGTGGGCGGCGAGACTGCGGGCCTCATCGCCGGCCTTGCCGCTTTCGCCGGGCATCTGTTCCCCATCTGGCTCGGCTTCAAAGGCGGCAAGGGCGTGGCCACCAATATCGGCATCCTGTTCGGCCTCTATTGGCCGCTCGGCCTCATTTTCCTGGCCGTCTGGCTCGCCATGGCCGTCGTCTTCCGCATCTCGTCGCTGTCGGCGCTGACCGCTGCGGCCTTGAGCCCGCTCTGGGCCTGGCTTCTCGGCCGGCCGACCTATGTGCTGCCCCTGATCCTGCTCGCGGCGCTGATCTGGATCATGCATCACGAAAATATCGCGCGCCTCCTCAAAGGCCAGGAATCAAGGATCAAGCTCGGCTCCAAATCATGATCCTGCCGGATCGGGAGCGGCTCGACTGGCTGCGCCTGATCCGCAGCGAGAATATCGGCGCCATCAATTTCGATCAGCTGCTGGCCAAGTTCGGCAGCGCAGGTACTGCGCTCGCGACCCTTCCCGAGCTTACCCGCAAACGCCCGATCAAGATTTACGGCGCCGACGCCGCGCAGGCCGAAATCGACCGGGCGCATCAGGCGGGAGCGCGTTTCGTCGCCAAGCCGGAGCCCGACTACCCGCCGCTGCTGCGCCATAGCGACGGCGCGCCGCCGATCATCTGCATCAAGGGCAAATCGGCGCTCGTCGAGCGGGATGCCGTGGCGATCGTCGGCTCGCGCAACGCTTCCGCCAATGGCAAGCGGCTCGCGCGTACTTTTGCCAATGATCTCTCGGCAGCCGGGCTCATCGTCGTCTCAGGGCTGGCGCGCGGCATCGACACGGCGGCGCATGAGGCCGCGCTTCGCTACGGCACCGCGGCGGTGCTCGGCACCGGCATCGATATCATCTATCCCCCCGAGAACGCCGGCCTGCAGACAGCGATCGGCGAGGATGGGCTTCTCATATCGGAAATGCCGCCGGGCGCCCCGCCGCGCGAGACTTCCTTTCCGCGCCGCAACCGCATCATTTCCGGCATGAGCCGCGCCGTGATCATCGTCGAGGCCGCCTTGCGCTCGGGCTCCCTGATCACGGCGCGCTTCGCCAATGAGCAAGGGCGCGAGGTCTTCGCGGTGCCGGGCTCACCGCTCGATCCCCGGGCGGAAGGCACCAACCGGCTGATCAGCGAGGGCGCGCATCTCCTGAGCAGGAGCCAGCAGGTCCTGGACGCGCTCCTCGCCATGCGGCCGCGGCCGCTCGCCGAAGCGCCCTCGGCCGATCCCGTCCCGGATATGGAAGTCGACGGCTCGGCGCGCGCCGCTGTCGTGGCACTTCTCAGCCCGACGCCGACCGAGATCGACGACCTCATCCGCGAGAGTGGTGTACCGGCACAACTGGTGCTCGGGCTGTTGCTCGAACTCGAGCTCGCGGGCAAGCTGACACGCCATGGGCGCCAGCTCGTTTCCCTCGCTTTGTAAAGCGAAGGAAGCCGAGCTCGCGCCGGGATGACGAAACGAGGAGAGGTCGTCTTCTTATTGCGCGGCGCCCACCGCATAGGAGCGCTGCGGCGGCGCGGGCATATTGAAGTACTTCTTGTAGAGGTCGTTATAGAGATAATAGGACGTGCCGGTGGTCAACTCGGTCACGAAGCCGTCCATGAATTGCTTCCATGAAAGCTCGCCGAGCTTATAGGCGATGCCGTAATTCTGGTAACCGTCGAAAAGGCCCGGAACGAGTTGAATATTCGGGTCCTTGCTCGCATACCACATGCCGACCGGCAGATCGACGAGCATGGACTGGGCCCGTCCCGACTGCAAAGCCAGGAACTGCTGATCAACGGTGTCGAAGCTCGCAATGGTGGCTTTGGGCACCCAACGCTTGATCGTGTCGATCTGGTCCGGGACCGTCAGCGTGGCGACGGTCCGGCTGGCATCGTCGAGATCCGCGAGCTTGGTTACGCCGCTGTCCTTGCGCGCGATCACGGCCATGCCCGAATCGATGTAGGGCGGCGTGAAGCCCACCTTACGCAGGCGTTCCGGCGTAATCGTGGTGATCATGACGATCGCGTCGACCTGGTCCGTCTGGATCGACGACCAGCGCGCTTCCATGCTGATCTCCTTGAACTCGACCTTCGTCGGATCATCGAACAGCGCTTTGGCGATCATGCGGCTGATCTCGATGTCGAAACCCTGCAGCTCGCCCTTCTCATCCTTGAAGCCGAAAGGCGGGTTCGCGCCCGAGGTGCCGATGATCACATGTCCGCGGTCCAGTATCTCCTGCAACTTGTCGGCGGCGGCCGCGTTTATGCTGATCGCCATGGCGAAGACGATCGCGGATGCCTTGGCCAACATGGATAGAGCACTCATTCCTGTATTTCCTTTCTGGGTTGTAAGGTTTCTTCTTCGTGTTACCGGGCGCCGATGCGGATCTTTGCATCCGTCTCGCGCCCGGCGCTGTAGCGGGCGAGAAATCGGCGAAGCTGCTCGGATTGGGGAGCATCGAGGACCTGTTCCGGCGGGCCGTGTTCGACGATCCGTCCGGCTTCCAGGAAATAGATCTGGTCGGCGACATCGCGCGCAAACTGGATTTCGTGGGTGACGAAGACCATCGTCATGCCGCGCGTTTTGAGATCGGCGATCACATCGAGGACTTCGCCGACCCGCTCCGGGTCGAGGGCCGAGGTGATCTCATCGAGCAGAAGGATGCTGGGCTCCATGGCGAGCGCCCGCGCAATGGCGACGCGCTGCTGCTGGCCGCCCGAAAGATGAACCGGATAGGCATCGCGCTTGTCGGCGACGCCAACCTGTTCGAGGAGCTTCAAAGCGAGCTCTTCCGACCGCTTCGCGCTCCATCCCCTTATCCGGTGCGGCCCGATCATGACGTTCTTGAGAACAGAGAGATGCGGGAAGAGATTGAACTGCTGGAACACCATGCCGATGCGCATGCGCGCCTCGGCCTGGCGCTTGCCGCTCCATTTTTTCGGGGAACGCGCGCCCGAAGGGTCGATATCGACGCCGAGGGCCTTGCCTTCGATCAGGATCTGCCCCGAATCCCAAGTCTCCTGCAGGTTGAGGCAGCGCAGGATCGTGCTTTTGCCGGAGCCGCTGCGCCCGATCAGCACCACCGTCTCGCCCTGCGCGACGCTGAAGGAGAGCTTTTGCAGGACCGGGGTCGGACCGAAGGACTTGTGGACATCTACGATGGAGATGATGGGCGGCATGTGATGGTCCCGCTTAGGATTATGTGATGGCGAGGCGCCGCTCGACGAATTTGCTGAGGGCGACGATGGAGAAACAGAAGCAGAAATAGATGACCATCAGCAGTATGAAGAACTGATAGGGCATCGCGGTACGCACCACGATCTCGCGTGTCGCGAAAGTGAGCTCCCAGACGCCGATGACTGAGGCGAGCGCCGTCGTCTTGATGGCGATGGCACATTGATTGAGCAAAGGCGGCAGCGCGATGCGCATGGCCTGGGGAGCGATGACGTACCATTCGATCTTGAGCCGCGTCATGCCGAGCGCGTAGCCGCTCTGTACTTGCCCGGCCGGGATCGCGGCGATGGCGCCGCGGACGATTTCGGCGACGAAGGCGGAAAAGTAAGTCGCGAGCGCGATGACCGCGGAAGTGAAGGTCCCGAGCCGGAGACCGATCAGCGGCAACATGTAGAAGATGAGAAAGATGAAGACGAGGACCGGTATCCCGCGCACGATGTCGACATAGCGCCGGACGATCCAGTTGGTGATAGGGCCGCCGAGCGACGCGAGCTCGCCCACCAGCACGCCGATGAGGGCGGCGAGGACGATGGTCGCTGCCGATAATTCCAGCGTGCTCAGGAAGGCCCTTGCGAGGATGGGCGCGGAGCGGAGAATTTCATCCATGGCGCTACCGTGCAAAGCTGAGGCGTGCCTCGAGCCGCCGGCCGGCGTGGCCGATGGCGAGCGAGAGGCACAGATACATGGCCGCGATGACAATGAAGGGCTCGAGGCTCGTTGCCGTGCGCTGAGAGACCACCTTGGCAGCCATGGTGAGATCGACGATCGATATTGCGGCGCCGAGGGATGTGTCCTGGAGCAGCAGGATGAGCCCGCCGACGAGCCCCGGCAATGCCGTGACCGAAGCCTGCGGCACGAGGACGAAGCGGAACACTTGTAACCGCGTCATGCCGATCGCTTCCGCCGCCGCGATCTGCGATCGAGGGATGGCGAGAAAGCCGCCGCGCAGCACTTCGCAAAGGAAGGCCGAGTGCTGCATGACGATGGCGATGACGATGCTGACGAAGGTGGACGCCATGATGCCGATATGCGGCAAGCCGAAGTAGATGAGATAGATGGTGACGAGGAGAGGCGTATTCCTCATGACCTCGATGTAGCAGCCGAGCAGCCGCCGGACGGTCTTCTCGCCATAGAGGAGAACGACGACGAACAGGAAGGCAAGGAGGAGCGAAAGGACCGAAGACAACGCCGCAATGGCCAGGGTGGTGACCAGCCCTTCGAGGAAGACATCGGAATATCGCATCAACGAATCGAAATCGAACCGCAAACCTCTCCCCTTCGCTTCTTATGTGTTCTTGAGCCTGCCGTTCAGGCGGGCCGCGCGGGCATGATCTCTATCGAGATAAGTGGATAGGGTGAAATACCGGCTTCAAATAGGTCTCATAGGGAGGTCCTATGTCCCTCGTCCCTAATGGGCGACATGAAACGCCGACGTGTGATTTTCCGCCGGCATGCTGAGAGACTTGAATAGAGCGACCTCCACGGGCGGAGTGACAGGCTCGGCTCCAGACCTTGTACCAGCCGCAGGCCGGCGATGACGGCCCTGCCGATTCACTGATCGTTTCTGCGTCTGCGGGCAGATCGGCTCACCTTGATGACCTTAGGGCATTTGCTTTCCGGGTAGATCTGCCTATATACCCAGCGCATAGGCCCGCAATTACTTTAGGTTGCAATCATCAACCTTAAGGCTTCACTTTGGCTTGGAATGCCCCTCCGCAAGGCTTGCGGGCCGGAAACGATCCCTATATGAGCCCCGTCCTAGCTTTCAGAACGCAAGATAAATGACAGTCGTCGTCGTCGAATCGCCCTCAAAGGCCAAAACGATCAATAAATATCTGGGCAAGGACTACACCGTCCTCGCCTCGTACGGCCATGTGCGCGATCTTCCGCCCAAGGATGGCTCGGTGCGTCCCGACGAAGACTTCGCCATGTCCTGGGAGGTCGACGGCAAGTCGGCCAAGCGGGTCTCCGATATCGCCGCGGCGCTGAAAGACAGCGACCGGCTGATCCTCGCCACCGACCCTGATCGCGAGGGCGAGGCGATCTCCTGGCATGTGCTGGAGATCCTCAAGAAGAAAGGCGCCCTCAAGGGCAAGGAGATCGACCGGGTGGTGTTCAACGCCATCACCAAGCAGTCGGTCCTCGAGGCGATGAAGCATCCGCGCCAGGTCGATGTGGCGCTTGTCGATGCCTATCTCGCCCGCCGCGCCCTCGATTATCTCGTCGGCTTCACCCTGTCGCCGGTGCTGTGGCGCAAATTGCCGGGCTCGCGCTCGGCCGGACGCGTCCAATCGGTGGCGCTGCGCCTCATCTGCGACCGCGAGCTCGAGATCGAAGCCTTCCGGGCACAGGAATACTGGACCATCGACGGCGCCTTCACATCGCCGCGCGGTGACGCCTTCGGCGCCCGCCTCGCCGCCATCGACGGCAAGCGCCTGGGCAAGCTCGACATCGGCAACGAAGCGTCGGCCACGGCCATCGTCGCGGCACTGAAAGGCGCCCACTTCGCCATCGACTCGGTCGAGTCGAAGCCGGTCAAACGCCATCCCTATCCGCCCTTCCGCACAGCAACCCTCCAGCAGGAGGCCTCGCGCAAGCTCGGCTTCTCCTCCGCCAAGACCATGCAGGTCGCCCAGCGCCTCTATGAAGGCGTCAATATCGGCGGCGAGGTGACGGGCCTCATCACTTATATGCGTACCGACGGTGTCGATCTCGCCGGCGAGGCGATCGCGGCCACCCGCAACGCCATCCTGAAGCGTTTCGGCGAACCCTACCTGCCCTCGGTGCCGCGCAAATACACGACCAAGGCGAAAAATGCGCAGGAAGCGCATGAAGCCATCCGGCCGACCGACCTGTTCCGCTTCCCGGATAGTGTCCGGCGCATTCTCGATCCCGACCAGATGGCGCTTTATGAGCTGATCTGGAAACGCACCATCGCCAGCCAGATGGAAAGCGCCGAGATCGAGCGCACCACCGCCGATATCGGCGCCAAGGGCACTGACGGCAAAGCCTATTCCTTCCGCGCCACCGGATCGGTGGTGAAGTTCGATGGCTTCCTCAAGCTCTATCAGGAAGGCCTCGACGACGAGGAAGATGAAGACTCCAGGCGCCTGCCCGCTCTGGCGCGCGGCGATGGCGTCGGTGTCAAGTCGATCACCCCCGAGCAGCATTTCACCGAGCCGCCGCCACGTTATTCGGAAGCCTCTCTCATCAAGAAGATGGAAGAGCTCGGCATCGGCCGGCCCTCGACCTATACCGCCATCTTCTCGGTGCTGCGCGACCGTGGCTATGTGCGGGTCGACAAGAAGCGCCTGATTCCCGAAGACAAGGGCCGCCTCGTCACGGCGTTCCTGGAGGCGTTCTTCAAGCGCTATGTCGAATATGACTTCACCGCCAATCTCGAGGAGCAGCTCGACCGCATCTCCAATGGCGAGATCGACTGGAAGGCGGTGCTGCGCGATTTCTGGCAGGATTTCACGGGCGCGGTCGGCGACATCCAGGAACTGCGCATCACCAATGTGCTCGATGCGCTGAACGAGATTCTGGGCCCGCATGTCTTCCCCGAACGCGCCGACGGCCAGCCGGCGCGGTCATGCCCGTCCTGCGCCAACGGCCAGCTGTCGCTCAAGCTCGGCAAATTCGGCGCCTTTGTCGGCTGCTCGAACTATCCCGACTGCCGCTTCACGCGCCAGATCACGCCCGGCAATGGCGAAGGTGAAGCCGTGCCGGCGGAAGGCCTCCTGATCGGCCATGATCCGGAAACCGGCCAGCCGGTGACGAGGCGCGACGGCCGGTTTGGTCCCTATCTGCAATTGGGTGAGGCCGCGGAAGGCGAGAAACCGCGCCGCGCCTCGATCCCCAAGAAGACCGATCCCGCGAGCATCGATCTCGAAACCGCGCTCAGGCTGCTGTCGCTGCCGCGCGAGGTGGGCGTCCATCCGGAATCCGGCAAGCCGATCGTCGCCAATTTCGGCCGCTTCGGACCCTTCATCCTGCATGACGGCACCTACGCCACGCTGAGCGATCCGGAAGAAGTCTATACGGTCGGCCTCAACCGCGCCGTCACTCTTCTCGCCGAGAAGAAAGAGAAGAGCGCCAACCGCAAGCGTCCCGGCGCCCTCAAGGATCTTGGCCAGCATCCCGATGGCGGCGGCCCCGTCCATGTGATGAGCGGGCGTTACGGCGCCTATGTGAAGTGGGGCAAGGTCAACGCTACGATCCCCGCCGGCAAGGAGCCGGAGGAGACGACGCTCGACGAAGCGGTCATTCTACTCGCGGCGCGCGCCGGCAAGGGCAAGGCGAAGAAACCCGCCAAGCCCAAGGCCGCCAAGGCGCCGGCGAAGAAAGCACCCGCCAAGAAAGCAGCGGCGAAGCGCGGCAAGAAAGCCACCTCGCCCGACGAAGTGAGTGCGTAAAGCCGTGGCGCGGAAGGCGAAGCAGACATCCAGCGACCTGCCGACAGCCGAACAGCTCATCGACTTCATCAAGACCAGTCCCGGCAAGGTCGGGAAACGCGAGATCGCGCGCGCCTTCAACATCAAGGGCAATGACCGCATCGCGCTGAAGCGCCAGCTCAAGGAGCTGGAGCAGAACGGCAAGCTCAAACGCGCCGGCCGCGTCATGGCCAAGGCCGGCGAATTGCCGCCGATCACCGTGGTCGAAATCACCGGCCGCGACGCCGACGGCGAATTGCTCGCCACCCCCGCCGAATGGGAAATGGCCGCCGGCAAGCCGCCGCAGATCCTCATCATCGCGCAGGCGAAAAAAGGCACGCGGGAAGAATCCCAGCCGCCCGCGGTGGGTGACCGCGTCCTCGCCCGGATCGAGCCGACGAAAGATCCCAAGTTCGCCTATCATGGCCGCGTCATCCGCAAGATCGCAGGACGCAGCACGCGCGTCCTCGGCATCTTCCGCCATGCGCGCGGACAAGGTGCGCGCATCGTGCCGGTCGACAAGAAGGCGCGTCATGAATTGCAGGTGCAGCCTGGACATGAAAACGGCGCCGAACCCGGCGAGCTCGTCTCCGTCGAGGTGATGCGCGGACGCGGTCATGGCCTGCCGACCGCGCGGGTGAAGGAGCGGCTCGGCGATATTTCGAGCCAGCGTAACATCTCGCTGATCGCCATCGAGCATCATGGGATTCCGTCGGAATTCCCGGCGCGTGTGCTCGCCGAGGCCGACGCCCTCAAGCCCTTCTCGCATGCGCATCGCACCGACCTGCGCGACATTCCCCTCGTCACTATCGACCCGCCCGATGCACGCGATCACGACGATGCGGTGTGGGCCGAGCCCGATGACGACCCCAAGAATGAAGGCGGCGTGAAGGTGATCGTCGCCATCGCCGATGTTTCGACCTACGTGCCGTCAGGCTCGGCGCTCGACCGCGAGGCACGCATCCGCGGCAATTCGGTCTATTTCCCCGACCGCGTCGTGCCGATGCTGCCTGAGCGCATCTCCAACGATCTCTGCTCGTTGCGCGAGCGCGAGGAGCGGCCCTGCCTCGCCGTCTTCATGACCTTCGATCGTAGTGGCACCAAGCGCAAGCATCATTTCGTGCGTGGCGTCATGCGCTCGGTGGCGAAGCTCTCCTATCAGCAGGCGCAGGCCGCGATCGACGGACGGCCCGACGACAAGACGGAAGCCCTGCTCGGCCCCGTGCTGCGTCCACTTTGGGCCGCCTACAAAGTACTGCTCAAGGGCCGCAACCGGCGCGAGCCGCTCGAGCTCGACCTGCCCGAGCGCAAACTGATCCTCGATGCCCATGGCCTCATCGAACGGGTGGTGACACCCGAACGCCTCGATGCGCATAAGCTCATCGAGGAATTCATGATCCAGGCGAATGTCGCCGCCGCCGAGACACTGGGTGAGCGCAAGATCCCGCTCCTCTACCGCGTCCACGCCGAACCCGCCGAGGAGAAGATCCGCAGCCTGGGCGAGTTCCTCAAGACCGTTGGCATCAATCTGGCCAGGGGGCAGCATCTGACGCCTCGGCATTTCAATCAGATCCTGAAGGAAGTCGAGGGCAAGGACTATCAGCACGTGGTGAACGAGGTGGTGCTGCGGACTCAGGCGCAGGCCGTCTACGATACCGAGAATGCCGGGCATTTCGGCCTGCACTTGCGGCACTATGCGCATTTCACCTCGCCGATCCGGCGTTATGCTGACCTCATCGTGCATCGCGCCCTCATCACCGCTTTCGGTTTTGGCTCGGATGGCCTGTCGTCCGAGGATACGGCGCAGCTCAGTGACACCGCCACACTCGTGTCGGGCGCCGAGCGCCGCGCCATGGCGGCGGAGCGTGAGACCGTCGACCGCCTCATTGCCAGCCATCTCTCCTCGCAGATCGGCGCGCGCTTCCCAGGCCGCATCGGCGGCGTGGTGGCGGCCGGGCTCTTCATCACCCTCAACGACACTGGCGCCGACGGCTTCATTCCAGCCGGTACGCTGGGCTCGGATTATTTCGTCTATGACGAAACGCGGCGCGCACTCATCGGCGAGCGGTCGGGCGAAACCTTCCAGCTCGGCGACAAAGTCGATGTGCGTCTCGTCGAGGCGGCGCCGGTTTCCGGCGGCCTGCGCTTCGAGATGATGAGCGACGGTCGCAAGGGCAAGCCGGTATCGCGCCGCTCGCTGCGCGTCCGCGGTCCTGCTCGCGGCAAGAGGCGCTGATGCCGGTCATCATCGAAAATGCGCAAGGCCCGGCGGAAGCGCCGGCCCGATCCTGGCCCCAGGCGATGCTGCGCGGCTTCTTGCGCCGCTGCCCCGCTTGCGGTTCTGGATCCGTGTTCTCCGGCTTCATCAAGGTCAGAGACAAATGCTCCCGCTGCGGCGAGGAGCTTCACCACCAGCGCGCCGACGATGCGCCGCCCTATTTCACCATCACGATCGTCGCCCATATCATCATTCCGCTCCTCCTCATCGTCGAGCGGCTGTGGCAACCCGACTATCTCGTCCATGCCGCAATCTGGATTCCGGCCACCCTCATTCTGACCCTGCTGCTCATGCCTGCCGTCAAAGGGGCCGTCATCGGCCTGCAATGGGCGCTGCGCATGCATGGCTTCGGCGGCAGGGAGGAGGAATGACCCTGAGCGATCCCGAGCTCGCCACCTCGCGCCAGTTTACGCAAGCGCAGAAGCCGCGCGATTCCGCGACCTTGATCGTCGTGCGCCATGACGACAATGTCCCGCGCGTGCTGCTCGGCAAGCGCCATGGCAGCCATGCCTTCATGCCCAACATGTTCGTCTTTCCGGGCGGCCGGCTCGATCCCGCCGATATGCGCCTCAAGGTCGCCGGCGATCTCCATCCCCTCGTCCACGAAAAGCTCCAGCTGCGCATGCGTGGGCATAAGAGCCCGTCCAAGGCGCGTGGCCTCGCCATCGCGGCGGTGCGCGAAACCTATGAAGAGACCGGTCTGTTCCTGGGACGCATTCCCGACAATGCCGGCCTCGCCCATGAGGAATGGGAGGACATCCTCGCCGCGACCACGCTCGACCTGTCCAATCTGCGTTTCTTCGCGCGCGCCATCACGCCGCCGGGACGCACCCGCCGTTTCGATTCACGCTTCTTCGTCACCGATGCGCGCCATATCGGTAATCTCGACAATCCCCGGCATCCGGGATCGGGCGAGCTTCTGACGCCACATTGGTTCAGCTTCGCCGAAGCGCAGGACCTCGAGCTGCCGATGATCACGCGTGATATTCTGAAGCGTCTGCAGCCCTTGATGAAAGCTCAGCAAGATCTGCCGGCTGATCTGCCAGTCTGTTTCCAGTACTATAGGGGCAAGAGCTGGCGCGAGGACGCGCTCTAATTCCGTATTCTACTCGACCACGACGGTTGCGCCGACATCGACACGGTTGAAGAGGTCGATGACCTCCTCATTGAGCAGCCTGATGCAGCCCGAGGACACCGCCATGCCGATGCTCCAGGGCTGGGTGGTGCCGTGAATGCGGTACATGGTCGAGCCGATATAAAGTGCCCGGGCGCCCAAGGGATTGTCCGGCCCGCCCAGCATATGCACGGGAATGTAATTGCCGCGCCGCGCTTCGCGGGCGATCATTTCCTTAGGCGGACGCCAGTCGGGCCATTCGGCCTTGCGCGTGATCTTGTCGGTGCCCGACCAGGTGAAGCCCTCACGGCCGACACCGATGCCGTACTGGATGGCGCGGCCCTCCGGCAGAACATAATAGAGCTTGCGCTCCTTGGTGCGCACGAGGATCGTGCCGGCCGCCAACTCGGTCTGGAAATCGACGGTCTCCATGCCGCGATAATTGCTGCGCCGCGTCGGCGCCGCCTCGCTGCTCATGCCGCCGATGATCTGGAACGTGTCGCTGGAAAAGGTGATCGGCTCGGACCAGGCCGGAACGGCCAGGACCATCAGCGCGGTCAACCCCGCCGCCGCCTTGAGAACACGGATCGCCATCACTCACACTCACCAGCACATATGCGGACGCCAAGCATGGCGAGGACTGGTTAAGAGTCCCTTTCGGCAGAATGGCGCGGGATGCGAAAAAGTGGATACCGGTTTTTCGCAAAAATCCCGCGCCAACATATAAGAATCGATCACATTCATGAGTTTGGATTGCTTCAATCCAAACTCATCGTGATCTAGTCCAGGACCACTCCACCCCGCGTGAAACCCGAAAGAATACTGCGCATCTTCTGGGCGGTCTGCTGCTTCACCGGATGGCGCCAGCGCGGCACCAGCTCCATCAAGGGGGTCAGCCAGAAATCCCGCTCCGGAATGCCCGGATGCGGCAGTTTCAGCCGGCCGCGGCGGACGAGGCCGTGATAATCGAGGAGGTCGAGGTCGAGCGTGCGCGGCCCCCAGCGCAGCCGCCGGCGCCGTCCGGCCCGCCTTTCGATGTCATGCAGGTGCTGCATCAACGCCTCGGGCGGCATCGCGGATCTGATCTGCGCGACGGCGTTCACGAAAATCGGCTGGTTGATCTTGCCGAAGGGCGACGTCTCGAAAAGCCGCGACGCGGCGACAAGTTCGGTGCCGTTACCGTCGAGCTCACGCAGAGCGCGCAGCATCGTTTCGCGCGGGCTCCCCCAGGGGCCGTCGACATTGCTCCCAAGACCGATCAGGATCATAATTAACCTTGAGCCTCAGCGCTGAAGCCATTATCAAAGCACTGTTTCAAATAGGAGATTTCAATCATGAATTTTTACCAGGACGAACGCGTAGCGCTTTTTATCGACGGCGCCAATCTTTACGCAACTGCAAAATCACTCGGCTTCGATATCGACTATCGCCGCCTGCTCGGCTTCTTCCGCAAACGCTCGCGGCTGATCCGCGCCATCTACTACACCGCCCTGATGGAAGACGCCGAATACTCGCCGATCCGTCCGCTGATCGACTGGCTGGACTATAATGGCTACCGGGTGGTCACCAAGCCGGCCAAGGAATTCACGGACTCGCTCGGCCGCCGCAAGGTCAAGGGCAATATGGACATCGAGCTCGCCATCGACGTCATGCAGCTCGCGGACAATCTCGACCATATCGTCCTGTTCTCCGGCGACGGCGACTTCCGCTCGCTGATCCAGGCCGTGCAGGCCAAGGGCCGGCGCACCAGCGTGGTCTCCACCCTCGTCACCAGGCCGCCGATGGTGGCCGACGAGTTGCGCCGCCAAGCCGACCAGTTCATCGACCTCGCCGATCTGCGCGAAGAGATCGGCCGTGAGCCGAGCGAGCGTACGGAACGGGTGCGCGAGCGCCCCGCCCCGGCGCAGCAAGCGCCCTCCTCCTTCGAGGATTTCGCCGACATCTGAGAGAGCGCGCCCGGTGACGCCGTCTCCCAATTGCCCGCTCTGCCCCAGGCTCGTCTCGTTCCGCGAGACGCAGCGACGTGATCACGCGGACTGGTTCAATTCACCGGTGCCCTCTTTCGGCCGCAGCGACGCCCGGCTGCTGATCGTCGGCCTGGCGCCGGGCCTGCGCGGCGCCAACCGCACCGGCCGACCCTTCACCGGCGATTATGCCGGCGATCTCCTCTATGCGACGCTCAAGCGCTTCGGCTTCGCCAAGGGCGACTACCGCGCCGATCCGCAGGACGGGCTGACGCTGATCGATTGCATGATCGTGAATGCGGTGCGCTGCGTGCCGCCCGAGAACAAGCCGCTGCCGGCCGAGATCAAATCCTGCAACGGCTTCCTAAAAGACCAGATCGCCGCGCTGCCGAAGCTCGCCGCCATCGTCGCGCTGGGCCGCATCGCCCATGATGCGACGCTGACCGCGCTTGCCCAGAAGAAGTCACATCACCCTTTCGGCCATGCGGCACGGCACCAGATCGGCGACCTCGCCTTCTTCGACAGCTATCACTGCTCGCGCTACAATACCAATACCGGTGTGCTGACGACGGAAATGTTCGAGAATGTCTTCGCCGGCGTGCGCGCCGTTTTACCTTCGCCCTGAGGTGCGAGGCTATCGCGTATGAGATTATGTGAAAGCGAAAGGTCCTCCCAGATTTCCCCTTCGCCCGTTGCGAAGCAATGGGAGAAGGTGGCCGAAGGCCGGATGAGGGCTCTTACTCCAAGCAAATCTCGACGGCTCTAAGGAAGAGCCCTCACCCGCCCTATCGGGCACCCTCTCCCATCCTGCGGACGGGAGAGGGGAAGAATAGGAGAGACCTCGTCTCTACCAAAGGCATATGCGAGAGCCCCCGCCCTGAAGTGCGAGCGAAGCGACTTGTTGCAGCATCTCGCTTTATCCTGATGAGGATATTTCTTACCCGCGCTCGCGCAGCAGCCGCGACTTTTCACGGTTCCACGACCTGTCCTTGATCGCTTCGCGCTTGTCATGCAGCTTCTTGCCGCGCGCCAAAGCGATGCCGACCTTGGCGCGGCCGCGGGCATTCATGTAGACGCGCAGCGGCACGATGGTGAGGCCCTCGCGCAATACACCGCCCGACAATTTGTCGATCTCGCGCGCATGCAACAGCAATTTGCGCGGCCGCTTGGTCTCGTGATTGAAGCGGTTGGCCTCGCGATACTCCGGAATATAGGCATTGACGAGGAACAGCTCGCCGTCATTCACCGCGGCATAGGACTCGGCGATATTCGCCTTGCCCTCGCGCAGCGACTTCACCTCCGAGCCTTTCAGCTCGATGCCGGCCTCGTAGGTATCGATGATCTCATAGTCAAAGCGGGCGCGGCGGTTGTCGGCGACAACCTTTATGCCTTCCTCTTTGCGTGAGGCTTTCGTTCCACCGCTTTTCGACGACATGGCATCCTCAGTTCAGGAGGCCGGCATGGACCATCGCCGCCTTCACCTGCTTCTTGCAGGCTTCCGACGGCTCGACCAGCGGCAGGCGGATATCAGGCTGGCAATGGCCGAGCAGGCTCACCGCGTATTTGATGGGCGCCGGCGACGTCTCGACGAACAGCGCCGTATGCAGCGGCATCAGCCGGTCCTGCAATTTGAGCGCGGTCCGGTAATCACCGGCGAGTGTCGCGTTCTGGAATTCGGCGCACAGCCTCGGCGCCACATTGGCCGTCACCGAGATGCAGCCTACACCGCCATGGGCATTGAAGCCGAGCGCCGTGCCGTCCTCGCCCGAAAGCTGGATGAAGTCCTCGCCCGACACTTCGCGCTGGCGCGACGGGCGGGTGAGATCGGCGGTCGCGTCCTTGGTGCCGATGATATTGGGATGGTCATTGGCGAGGCGCGCCAGCGTCTCGACCGAAATGCTGGCCACCGTGCGGCCTGGCACATTGTAGACCAGGATGGGAATATCCACCGCCTTGGCGATGGCGCTGAAATGCGCGTAGATCCCGTCCTGCGTCGGCTTGTTGTAATAGGGTACGACGATCAGCGCCGCGTCCGCCTTGGCCTTCTTGGCGTGGAGCGTATATTCGATCGCCTCGTCGGTATTGTTCGATCCCGTGCCGGCGATGACCGGGAGCCGGCCGCCCACGACCTCGACGGTGATCTCGATCACGCGCTTGTGTTCCTCGGGGCTGACGGTCGGGGATTCACCCGTTGTGCCGACCGGAACCAGCCCGTGACTGCCCTCCTTGATCTGCCAATTCACGAATTTTCGGAACGCATCCTCATCGACGCGACCGTTCTTCATGGGCGTAATCAAGGCAGGAAAAGATCCCTTGAGCTTCACGTGTCTCTCTCCGGTAATAACTTGGCAACCATGCGCTGGCTAGAGTTGGGAGGTTCCGCGCAGCGTGGGAATGCGGGGCACATTAGACGCTCGCCCGAAGACCGGCAAGCGCAGGAAATAGCCGATTATGCAGGCCACAGGACGGTCGCAATTGGTTTATAGGGACTTGGCCGACAGGGCCGTTTGGCAGGGACGTAATTGATGATTCGGAGTTTTTCCGCAAGTTTGCTTATTCTTGCATTGCTGGGGACGACGGCGATCACCGTCGCGCCGCCGTTCAGCACACCTGTCCTTGCCGCGCCCCAGGTGAGCCGCGCGGCCGTCAATGCCGCCGACGCCGCCTTCAATGGCAAATATGGCGATGCCGGCTCTTTCGCCCAGCAATCGGGTGACCCGGCCGCCGCCAAGCTGGTCGAGCTCATCTATCTCCGCAACAACTGGAAGGAAGCGGGCTACAGCCGGATCATGGCGTTCCTCAACGCCGCGCCGCAATGGCCGCTCTCCGAGACCCTGCTGAAACGGGCCGAACAGAGCCTCTATGTCAGCCAGGCTTCGGCCGGAACGGTCCTCGCGCATTTCGAGAAGCGCAAGCCGCTCACCGCCGAGGGCCAGCTCGCTCTGGCGCGGGCCCAGCTCGCCACCGGCAATACGGAAGCCGCGCGGCGCACGTTGCGGCGCGTCTGGCTTACCGAGACGCTCGATGCGGCGACGGAAAAGCAGATCACCAGCGAGTTCGGCTCGCTGATCACCAGCGATGACCGCAAGGCGCGCATGTGGCGCCTCGTCTACAAGCAGGAAACCAATTCGGCGATCCGCGTCTCGAAGTCGCTCTCGAGCGATCATCAGGCGGCTGCCAAAGTGGCCCAGGCGCTGATCCGCGGCGTCGCCGGCGCCGAGAAGCAGTATCAGTCGCTGTCGAGCGCCATGAAGCGCGAGCTCGGCATCCGCTATGCCCTCGCCCGCTATTATCGCAAGGCCAACAAGGAATCGAAGGCAGCGGAAATCCTCCTCGATATTCCTGCCGATCATGCAACGATCGGCGACGGCGAGGCTTGGTGGGTCGAGCGTCGCCTGGTGGCGCGCATGCTGCTCGACCCGCGCCGCCCGAACACCGCCAAGACCGCGTATCAGCTCGCCCGCGCCCATGGTTTCTCCAGCGGCGAATTCTTCGGTGAGGGCGAATTCCTCGCCGGCTGGATCGCCCTGCGCTTCCTTAAGGACGAAAACACCGCGCTCAAGCATTTCGCCAAGCTTCAGGCCGGCGTCAAATCGCGCACCGACCAGGCACGCGCCGCTTATTGGCTGGGCCGCTCCTACGCAGCCGCCGGCGCCAAGGACAAGGCCAAAGCCGCCTATCGCGATGCCGCCACGGTGCCGACCGTCTATTACGGCCAACTCGCCCGCGAGCAGCTCGGCATCGCCGCGCAGCCGATCCAGATCACCGGCGGCCAGCCTTCGGCGGCAGCCCAAGCGCGCGTCGATGATGACGAAGTCATGCGCGCCTTCCAGATGGTGGCGCAGACCGGCCGCACCCGTGAGCTCAACATGTTCATGTGGTCGCTGTCGAGCCGCTTCAAGTCGACCGACGAGATGAGCGCGGTCGCCCGCAACGTGTCGACGGCCGGCGGTCCCGCCGCCGCGGTCAGGTTCGCCAAGCTCTCCGGCCAGAAGGGCATCGATATCGACTATTGGGGCTATCCGACCAAGGCGCTGCCCGATTGGCGCCAGATCGGCCCACCGGTCGAACGCGCCATGGTCTTCGGCCTGTCGCGCCAGGAAAGCGAATTCGATCCCAAAGCCGGCAGCCATGTCGGCGCGCAAGGCCTGATGCAGCTGATGCCGGGAACGGCGAAGCTCGTCGCCAAGCAATATCGGCTCAGCTACTCGGCCGACAAGCTCACCGGCGACCCGGCCTACAATGTGAAGCTCGGCGCCGCGCATCTGGGCGACCTCATCGAGGAATTCGGCGGCTCCTATATCCTGACACTTGCCGCCTACAATGCAGGCCCCCGCCGTTCGCGCGAATGGGTCGAGGCACATGGCGATCCGCGCTCGGGCACCGTCGATCCGATCGACTGGGTCGAGATGATCCCCTTCACCGAGACGCGCAACTACGTGCAGAAGGTGATGCAGAACGTGCATGTCTATCGCTCGCGCCTGGCGCCGAAGACGATGCATGCGATGACGGCCGATCTCCGCCGTGGCTCACCCGGCGCGATCACGCTGGCCAATTCCGGGGAGCCCGGCTCGGCCAATTGCTCGGGCGGCAGCATCGTCGAACTGATCACCGGCTGCGATTGAGCCATGGGAGCGCAAGCCTCCCATCGCGATATCCACTTCACCTCGGCGGATGGCCTCGCTCTCTATGGGCGAGACTACCCGGCACAAGGCGACGCCACGCCGCTTCTCTGTCTCTCGGGCCTCACCCGCAATGTCCGCGATTTCGAGCCCTTGGCGCAATGGCTCGGCGGACAAAGGCGCCTCATCACCATGGATTATCGCGGCCGCGGCCGCTCGGCCTATGCGCCCGATCCCGCGACCTACCGCCCGGATGTCGAGCTCGCCGACGCCCTGCGCCTTCTGGATGAGCTTTCGATCGACCAGGTGAGTGTCATCGGCACGTCGCGCGGCGGCATCATCGCGATGATCATGGCGGCGCAGTATCCGCAGCGGCTCAAGGGTGTTCTCCTCAACGATGTCGGTCCCGTCATCGAAAAGGCGTCCCTGCTCCGCATCAGGAGTTATCTCGGCAAGGCCCTGTCTTTCGTGTCCTGGGACGAAGCGGCCGACGCGCTGAAAAGAAATCATCCCGGCTTCGAGGCCTTGAGCGCCGCCGAGTGGCTCGCTTATGCCAGACGCGTCTACATCGAGAAAAACGGACGCATCACCAACGACTATGATCTGCGCCTCGCCGAGGCCTTTCCCACCGACGAGCAGATCCAACAGGCCGAGTCGCCCGATCTCTGGCCTCTCTTCGATGCAATGCTGACCTTGCCGGTGACGGTGCTCAGGGCCGAGCATTCCGATCTGTTGAGCGACACGACGGTCGCGCAGATGAAGCGGCGTCACCCTCTTCTCGCGGCTCACACGATCAAGGACCGCGGCCACGTGCCGTTCCTCGATGAGCCGGATGCCCAGGCGGCGATCAGGGCCTGGCTTCGGGTAGCTTAATCCTTCCGCGTCCGGCTGCCGGATTCAGTTTCGCCCTCCTTATTGCGCACCCCGCCCGTGCCATAGAGCCGGTGGAATTCGTCTTCCTTGCCTTCGGCGAGGAGCCGCGACTGGTTGATCCATTCCTCCCGCGCGATGCGGCCGCCGAACTTCAGATGATCGTCGACCCAGGCGACCTCCTCCGGCGTCCAGGCGGCGATCTGATCGAAGTGGAAGAAGCCGAGGCTGTGCAGGGTCTTCTCGTTTTTGGGTCCAACACCGCTGATGCGCTGCAGATTGTCGGGCGTGCCGCCGCGTGCCGCGGCCATGCCGGTCGGCCGTGCCGGCGCGCTGACCAGGGCCTCGGCCGAGGCGGGCGCAGCTTTTACGTCGGGCACCGGGGCCGCCGGCACCGTCACGCCCGAGGCCTGCGATGGTGCGCCGGCTACGGCTGGAGCCGGCTCGCCGGCAAAGAGCCGGCGCAACAGGCACCCCAATATGCAGCCGACGAAAAAGGCGAGGAGTATCCAAAGAGCCAGTTCGAGGACGAGGTGTGACATGATCAGCTTCTCTCTTCGCTCGAGCAGCTGATCCAGCCGACGATCAGCCCGAGGCCAAGCGCCACCAGCAGCCAGACCCAGTTTTCCTTCGCCAGGAACATCGTATCGTTAAAATTCCAGAAATCGACCATGTGGCGGCCCCCTTCCTATTTCACGATCTTGATTTCGATGCGCCGGTTGAGCGCACGCCCCGAGTCCGTGTTGTTGTCGGCGACAGGACTCTTCTCGCCATAGCCCACCGCCGAGAGCCGCTCACGCGCGATGCCGAACCCGGCAAGCGCGTTCGCAACGGCCACAGCGCGGCGTTCGCTGAGCGCCTGGTTGTAGCCGGGCGAGCCGACATTATCGGTGTAGCCGCCAACCTCGAGGCGATCTTCGGGACAGGACGCGGCGATCGCCGCAAGGTCCTTGATGATGGCAGCTGCGGTCTCGGTCACCGCCGATTTGTCACTGTCGAAGTGAAGCGGCCGCGCCTGCAAGGTCTTGGTGAAATCATCGACGCAATTGACCTTCGCCGGGGGTGGCGGCTCCGGCGGCGGCGGCGGTTCAGGCGGCGGTGGCGGCTCCGGCGGCGGTGGCGGTTCCTTGACCAGGATCTCGAAGCGCGTCTGGTCCGACGCGGCGCGGCCCTGCTTGTCGGTAGCGACGACGCTCACATCATAGCTACCGGGCTTCAGCGCTTCTGGCACGGCGAGCGACCAGTTGCCCTTGTCGGAGGTCAGGCCCGCATCCTTGCCAAGAGTCCAGCTTTTGCCATTGAAGGTGACGGCGAGGGTCACGGCGTCGCCCTCGGGCCAGGTGCCGGAGATGCTGCGCGGGCTCTCGAGCATCGCATAGAGATTGACGGTCGGCGCGGCCGGGCCCATCGCGTCGATGACGAGTTCGTCCTTCGTCGTGTCCGTCACGATCTTGCCATTGGCGTCGGTCGTCTCGACCGCGACATCATAAGTCCCGTCCTTCAGGGGATTGGGGAGCTTCAGGCTCCATTGCCCGGCCGACGCCGTCAGTTCCTCATTGGTGCCGAGCACAAAACTCTCTCCCGCCACGCCCACCTTGAGCGATGTCGTGGCGCCCGGCGCGAAGGTGCCGATAATGGTCGGGCGCGCGGCCAGCGCCACGAGCGGCGTCACGGTCGGCGCTACTGCCTCGGGCGGTGGCGGCGGAGGTGGAGGTGGCGGCGGGTTGGTCGTGGTGTCGACGGGGATCACCAGCGCTCCTTTGCCCGGATCGGCCGAGACATTGCCGAAAACATCCACGGCTTCGACGATCACATCATAGGTGCCCGGCGCCAGCTTCTCCTTGGGCTCGAGAGACCAGGCATCCGCCTTGGCCGTCAGGGCCGGGTCGTTGCCGAGCGTGTAGCTGCGTCCGCCGACGGTCGCGCGCAAGAGCTTCGTGTCGCCCGGCGCGAAGGTGCCGGTCACCGGGAAACCCGTCGCCTTGTTGACGGTAGGCGCCGCCGGCGGCGTGGCGTCGATCTCAAGTTCCGCCACTGTCTCGTCCTTGCTGACCTTGCCTTTGGCATCGGTCACGGTCACCACGACGTCGTAGAAGCCGTCCTTGAGTGGCGCCGACGGCCGCAACTTCCAATTGCCAAAACCGTCAGAGGATAGTTCGGCGTCACGGCCCTGCTCATAGGTCTTTCCGCCGACCGCCACGACCAGCTTGTCTCCCTGCCGTTCACCCCATGTGCCGGAGATGAGCGGCATCGGACTGTTGCCGGCATATCTGGCGACGGTCGGGGGCGGAACCTCGGCGGCGATGGTCACCGCTTCGGGCAAATTCAGCTTGGTGCTGTTGCCGGCCTGATCGGTCGCCTCGACGGTCAGGTCATAGACACCTTCCGGCAACGGCTCGGGCAAGGCCAGCGTCCAGGTGCCGGCGGCGGACGTCAGATCGGCATCGCTGCCGAGCGAATGGGTCTTGCCGGCAAGTCCGACCGTCAACGATGTCGCGTCACCCTCGGCCCAGCTGCCCGACAGGCTCTGCGGCGAGACGGCACTCTTGAAAGGCGAGAAAACCGGTGCCGGCGGCGGCGCCGTGTCGATCACGACCTTGGCCGGCGCGGCGATCTTCGAGCTGTTGCCGGCGCCGTCATCGACCTCGACCGATACGTCATAGGCGCCGTCCGTCAGCGGTTCGCCTGGGACCAGCGCCCAGTTCCCGGCCCCGTCCGATTTAAGGTCGGCATCGGTACCCAGAACATAGGTCCGCTGGGGCAGGATCACTTTCAGGGTCTTGGCGAAGACTTCCGGCCAAGTGCCTTTAATTTCAGGACGATTATTGTTCGTCACCAAGGGAGCGAGGGTCGGCGGGGCGAGCACGACCCTGACTGGGGAGACATCCACCCGACGCACCCCTTCCGTTCCGGCAACGGCCTTCGCCGCTTCCTCGATGGCGCGCAGGCCCGGCGCGTCACCCTCGAGGCGCGCGTCACGGCCATCGACGCTCAGCTTTGCCCAGTCGGCCTTGAGATTGGCGAGATTGGCGCCGGCGGCCTCGGTCAGCTTGCGCTCGATCGGTGCGCTGTTCAGCCAGAGAGCGGCAAGAAAAGGCAATGCCGCCAGAGGCAGCCCATAAAGCCATTTGCGCGGGTTGCATTTCATCCGTCCTACCCCTTGCCTAGCGCGGCTCCACCCCGTCGGACTTATTGTTTGCCTACGAAATCAATAGGCTTGGCGCGATTCTTGGCGCCGGTCCGTCAGGAATTTATGGCACCGGCAGAGGTCCAAAACAACGGGATTTCCCTAGCTGGAGGCCGCCGGCTCAAAACTGCCTTCCCATGCCATTCCCCAACGGAATATTTTTTCGATACGGAGTGTGACAGCCGGACGGAGCGTCACTGTTGCATGTTTGCCGCAGTCGCGGGCTTCTTCCGCCCCCTGCCTTGTTCCGGACGCAAGGCACTGATAGATGGGCTAGAAAGGGTTGGAATACCGTCGAGGCGAGACCTTCTTTTGTCCAATAAGCTCAATAAATTGGCTGTAACGCTGCCTGTCCTGGTGCTTCTGGCGGCCTGCAGCGGCCAGCAGAATGCCCTGGAAGACCGGGTCATCAATGTCGAATCGGATGCCATTCCGACATCCGCCTCGCCGACGGTCGACATGTCTGACCTGCTCCGCCAGACCAGCCCAAGCTATGTCACGCTCACCGTCTCGCAATCCCGCCGCAAGGGCAAACCCGGCGATGGGGATGCGGGTCAGGCTGTAACCTCCGGTAGTGGCTTCATCGTGGACGATGTCGGGCATGTCCTGACCGCCGGCCATGTCGCTGTCCAGGCGGGCTATACCGTCACCGCGCGCGGCGCCGATGGCCGCCTCTATGCCGGCAAGGTCGTCGCCATCAAGCCGAGCAACGACATGGCGCTCATCTCGCTCAAAGGTCTCACCGGCAAGCCGGTCGATCCAGCCGCCACCCCTTGCATGCCGCGCGGCGCCCCGGTCTTCTCGCTCGGCAAGCCGCATGCGCAAGGGGATACCGCGCGCCTCGGTCAGGTCGAGTCGATGAGCTTCGGCCGGGCCGTCAGCTACAATGGCTTCGGCTACCCGGATGCGATGGTGCTGAGGATGAACACCAAGAAGGGCGAAAGCGGCGGACCAGTCTTCAACGGCTCGGGCCAACTGACCGGCATGGTCGTCAGCACGTTGTCGGACGGCAACGGCCGGCCGCTGAACCTCGCCCATGCCGTGCCGAGCTCGAACCTCGCCGACTTCCTGTGCACGCAGGTCTCCTGCTCGGCGCGCTGGCAGTCGCTCGCCAGGCAGTCGACCCAGAGCTGCCGCTCTGCCAGCTAAAATTGTCCTTGCATCGATGGGCTTAGCGGTGAAATCACATCGCCGCAGGCCGGGCGGCTTTCGCTGTTTCGCAATTTTCGCGAAAATCCCTGTAAATCCCTGCAAATCGGCTGATATTCCGCTGTTAATCCGCTGTAGATTTACAGCGGGAAACAGCGGAGCCCTCTAAGGGATCAATATGGTCGTGCCGGTCGTCGCGCGCGATTCCAGATCACGATGCGCCTGGGCCACATCCGCCAGCTTGTAGCGCTGGTTGACCGGGATCTTCACCTTGCCGCTCTTCACGATCTCGATCAGGTCGCGTGAGGCTGCGGCCAGCTCCGCATCATCGGCCATATAGGTCATCACGGTCGGGCGCGTGACATAGAGCGATCCCTTGGCCGCGAGGAGCCCCAGGTCGAAGGACTTCACCGGCCCGGACGCATTGCCGAAACAGACCAGGAGGCCGCGCGGCTTCAGGCAGTCGATCGACGTCATGAACGTCGCCTGCCCGACGCCGTCATATACGACGGGGACACCGGCCCCCTTGGTGATCTCCTTCACCCGCGCCACCACGTCATCGGTCCGGTAGTTGATCACATGGGCGCAGCCATGCGCCTTGGCGACCGCGATCTTGTCGTCCGAGCCGACCGTCCCGATCACCTTGACGCCGAGCGCCTTGGCCCATTGGGTGAAGATCACGCCGACACCGCCGGCGGCGGCATGAAACAGGATCGTCTCGCCGCGCTTGACCTTGTAGACCGAGCGCAGCAGCGCCCTGACCGTCAGCCCCTTCAGCATCATGCCGGCGGCGGTTTCGTCGCTGATCGCCTTGGGCAGCTTGGCGACGCGGCCGGCCGGTACGTTGCGGTGACGGGCATAGGCGCCCCGGGGTCCGACGCCGTAAGCGACGCGATCACCGACCTTCAGCCCCTTCACACCCTCGCCCACGGCCTCGACGACGCCGGCGCCCTCCATGCCGATGCCCGTCGGCAAGGGCAGCGCATAGAGGCCGGAGCGATGATAGGTGTCGATGTAGTTCAGGCCGATGGCCGTCTGGCGCAGCCGGACTTCGCCCTTGCCGGGCGACGGAACGTCGATGTCGACCAGATGCATCACTTCCGGTCCGCCATTTTCAGCGATCTGTATGGCTTTCGTCCGCACTTTTCACCTCTCCACGTTTGTTGAAACCTGCGAAAATCCAATTCGACATTTTCGCAGGCTGCCCTTAAAGGCAATCGGCAACGGCGCTCAGTTCCTTCCATTCCACCCAAGCGGTATGAAATGTCAAATCCTCCAATGCCTTCCGGCGCGACAGAAGACAGGAATTTTGACTCCGAACTCGAATATACCTTCGGCTACTTCCCTTTCCTGAAACCCGACAACCTGCTGCTCACCTGCCTTCTGCAGGGCCTGCGCCCGCCGGCCGATATCACCAGGCTCGATAGTCCCGACCACGGCATTACCTACTGCGAGCTGGGCTGCGGACAAGGCGTGACGCTCAACATCCTCGCGACGGGCGATGAAGGCGGACGTTATTACGGCGTCGACTACAATCCGGCCCAGATCGCCAATGCCCGCGCCTTGGCGGAGGGCGCCGGTCTCGGCAATGTCGAGTTCATCGAAGACAGCTTTGCCAATCTGCATCAGCGCGACCTGCCCGACTTCGACTTCATCGTGCTGCACGGCATCTATTCGTGGATATCGCCGGCGCTGCGCCAAGACATCGTCGACTTCATCCACCGCAAGCTGAAGCCCGGCGGCCTCTGCTTCATCTCCTACAATTGCACCGTCGCGCGCGGCTCTGATCTCGCCTTCCGGCAATTGCTGCAGGCCGGTCTCAGGCGCGAAGCCAATCCCTCACCGGAGGGTGTCGCGAAGAGCCTCGCGATGGCCGACGACCTGGCCACCAAGGGGGCTCGCTATTTCAGCCAGAACGGCGGAACGGCGTATCGCCTCGAAGACGCCAAGCAACGCAGCCCGACCTATGTCTTCCATGAATATTTCAACCCGCATTGGAGTCCGTTCTTCTTCCATGAGGTCGCGGCCGATATGGCGAAGGCCGAACTCGGTTTCGTGGGCTCCATCAACATGGCTTCCAACAACCTGGATCTCGCCATTCCCGCCACTCTGCGGAGTGCTTTCGACAGCATGACGACGACCGCAGATCAAGAATTGCTGAAAGGCATTTGGGCGAACCAGACTTTCCGCCGCGATCTCTTCGTCAAGGGACCGCTGCAACGCCTGTCGCTCGATGAGCAGGTCGCCGCGCTCAAGGCTCTGCATTTCGGCCTTTCGCGCTCCCGCGCCGACTGCACGCTGAAGGTCGCGGTGCCTGCCGGCAACGCCAATCTTCCCGACAAGCCTTTCGCCACCTTCCTCGACGCCATGGCCAAGGCGCCCGTATCCGGAGCCGCGTTACGCAACCTGTTGCCCGAGGGCCAGATCGGCGATCGCGATTTCGTCCGGGCGCTGATCATCCTCGCCGGTGCCGAGTATCTGGATCTTTACGCCAGTCCGCAGGCGTTCGCCGCCGCGAAGCCGCGCTTCGACCAGTTGAACAAGGCGATCGGACAGTGCGTGACGAAAGGACAGGATCTTTTCTATGCCGGCACGGCCAAGAACAGGTCGGCGCTCAAGCTGAGCCTGATCAGCTACTACCTCTACCGGGCACATCAGACCGGTCCGGACGACCGCGCGAGCAAAGCCTACAGGCTGCTCACGGAAGCCGGGCGCCCGGTGATCTACAAGGGCCAGCCGGTCAAGGATCGTAAGATGGCTGAGCTGGTCCTCACCGAACACGAAAAGAACTTCACCCAGAAAATCCTGCCAAAGCTTTGAACTCATGAAACTCAACACCAACAAGATCATCAGAGGCATCGAAGCTCCCCCCATCGCCGAAGCGATGAGCTGGATCAGCTCGGTGCCGAGCAACCGTCCACTCATCAATCTTTGCCAGGCGGTTCCAAGCTATCCGCCGGCGGAAAGCCTGACCGACGAAATCGGCCGGCTCGCCAAGCGGCCGGAGACCAGTCTCTATTCCGACATTCTCGGCATCGCAGCGCTCCGCCAGGAGCTCGCCCAGAGCCTCGCGGCAGACTACCAGGCGCCGATCGCGGCCGAGAACATCGCGATCACCGCGGGATGCAACCAGGCCTTCGCGACGACGATGATGGCGCTGGCCGAGTCCGGCGACAATGTCATCCTGCCGGTCCCTTACTATTTCAACCACCATATGTGGCTGGAGATGCTCGGCATCCAGCCACGTTATTTGCAGGCCATCAAGGCGGGAAGCACGACGCCGGTCGCCGCCGATGCGGCGCCGCTCATCGATGACCGCACCCGCGCGATCATATTGTGCAGCCCCAACAATCCCACGGGCGGCATCTATCCGGCGACGACGATCGAGGAGTTCCACGCGCTCGCCAAGGCGCGCGGCATCGCGCTCGTCGTCGATGAGACCTACAAGGACTTCCGCGCCGACCCGGCGCCGCCGCACGGTCTGTTCAAGCTGAAGGACTGGGGCGACAACTTCATTCACCTTTACAGCTTCTCAAAAGTGTATGCGCTGACCGGCTACCGCGTCGGCTCGGTGACCGCTAGCCCCGCCTTCCTCGCCGAGCTCGAGAAGATCCTCGACTGCATCACCATTTGCGCGCCTACCATCTCGCAGGGCGCCGCGCTCTATGGCTTGCGCTCTCTCGAAGACTGGAAGAACCAGAAACTCGCCACCGCGAAGGAAAAGGCCGTGGCGCTCCGCCAGGCCTTCACGCATCCGGGCCTCAGCTATAAGCTCCTGAGCGTCGGCGCCTTCTTCGCCTATATCCAGCATCCCTTCAGCGACGACGCGAAGACGGTCGCCAAACGGCTCGCCCAGAAACATGATCTCCTAGCCCTGCCGGGCAGCATGTTCGGCCCAGGACAAGAGCAATATCTGCGCCTCGCCTTCGCCAATGTCGAAGCGGGCGTCATGCCCGATGTGGTGGCCCGGCTGATCGAAAGCCAGGGCTGACGAGCAAACACAGATCGAGGAGATGACCTGACATGAAAATCGGCTTCAATCTCCTCCTCTGGACCGGCCATGTGGGCGACGAGCATGGCCCCCTGCTGCGCGCCATCAGGAATGCGGGATATGATGGCGTCGAGGTTCCCATTTTCCAGGGTGATGCCGATCACTATGCCCGGCTCGGTGGCATGCTCGACGAAATCGGGCTCGAGCGTACCGCCGTCTCGATCATGCCCTCCCTCGACAAGAGCCCTCTGAGCAACGACGCGCAAGCCCGCAGGGCGGCGCTCGATCACGCGAAATGGTTCATCGACTGCTCCGCGGCGCTCGGTGCGCCGATGATCGGCGGCCCCATCCATTCGGTTCATGGCCACTTCACCGGCAACGGGCCGACCGCGGCCGAGCGCAAGCGCGGCATCGCCTTTCATCGCAAGGCCGGCGACTATGCGGCGCGCAAGAATGTCCGGCTCGCGCTCGAAGCGCTCAACCGTTTCGAATGCTACTTCCTGACCACCATGCAGGGCCTCGCCGATTATCTCGACGAGGTCGACCATCCGGCCGTCGGCGGCATGTATGACACTTTCCATGCCAATATCGAGGAAGCCGATCCGATCAAGGCGATCCGCACCATCCGCCCGCACATGTTCCATGTGCATATATCGGAGAATAATCGCGGCATCCCGGGCAAGGGCCATATCGACTGGGCCGCGACCTACAAGGCGCTCAAGGCCAGCAAATATGACGGCTGGCTCACCATCGAGGCCTTCGGGCGGTCGCTGCCGGCGCTGGCCGCGGCGACGCGCGTCTGGCGTGATTTCTTCCCCAGTCCCGAAAGTGTCTATCGCGACGGGATCAAGCACATCCGCAAAGGCTGGGCCAACGCCTGATCCTTATTCGAACGCGAAGATACGCTTCCAGTCGCGCTTCATATCCGCCACCGCCCAGCCCTTGGCATTGGCCTCGTCAAGCGCCTTGTCGAGCTTGCCGATATGGGACTGACGGTCATAGGCCCATTCGCGTTCGGCGTCGGTATGATGGACGAGGCCCATGAAGCGGAGGCCAGAGCCTGCCGCCGTCCATTCGAGCATCTGCTGGTCGCCATCGGAATTGCCGAAGGCGAAGATCGGGCGTCTGCCGATGAAGCGGTTGATGCCGACCGGCTTGCCCGGACCATCATCGATGAATTCGACCTTGGCTTCCTTCATCAGAACCGGCATTTCGTCGGCGCCCATCTCGAATTTCACGACGCCGGACGAGCCCACCACCTGCTCCGGCGGAATGCCATAGATCTTCTCCGTCCATGGCCGCATGAATTCGATGCCGCCGCCGGACACGATGAAGGTCTTGAAACCCTGGCCGCGCAAATAGGACGTGAGCTCCAGCATCGGCTGATAGACGAGATCGGTGTAAGGGCGTTTGAAGCGGGGATGCCGCGCGCCGGCGAGCCAGTCGGTCACCGTCTTGGTGAATGTCTCCGTCGTCATGCCGGTATGGCTCACCGCCATGATCGCGAGCAGCCCCTTCTCGCCTGACGCGGCGAGGCCCTTGAGATCGCCGGCCAGCAAGCTCTTGAAGGGTTCTTCCGTTTTCCATTCGGGGTGCTGCGGCGCCAGCGCCTTCACCCGATCGACGGCAAAGGCGAACTGGAAATAGACCGGCTGCTCGGACCATAAGGTGCCGTCATTGTCGAAAACGGCGATGCGCTCAGGGACCGGTACGAAATCCACCGAGCCTTCGCCCGTCACACGCTTCACGAAATCGAGGATCGCCTGCTTCACCGGGCCGTCGTGCCAGGACGGCAAGGGATCGGATTGCGCCATGGCGTTGGTCGCCGCAAGCCCGCATAGCGAGCCTGCGCCGGCTGTGATCACAAAGCGGCGCCGAGTGAAGCCAGGCACCATGGGTAGATCCTCGTTATGACTTGTCCGCGTGGTTGTGCTTCTTGAGCCGGAAGGCGAAGCCCACCAGCAAACCGCCAAAGACGATCGCATAGGCGCCGATGACCCAGATGAGCGCCAGAGCGCCCGCCCCCGGCATGATCAGGACCATGAGACCGAAGGCCACCGAAAGCGCACCCGACAGAATGAGCCACCACTCATTGTCGATCTCCTTGCGGATCCTGATGGCGCCGACGATCTCGAAGATGCCGTGGATGAGCGCCCAGGCGCCGATGAACATCGTCAGCACCAGCGCGGTGATCCCGGTCCAGAAGAAGGTGAGCAGGCCCGCGGCGACTCCGAGAATGCCGATCAGGATCAGCCACCACCGCGATTCGACACTGCCGCCTTTGATGGCGGCGAGGATGGCGAACAACCCGTCGAGCAAAGCATAGAAGCCATAAAGGATGACGAGCGAGATCAAGGTGATGCCGGGCCAGGCGAAGGCCAGCAACCCGAACAGGATGGCCGCTATGCCGCGTAGCAGCAATAACCACCAGTTCCTGGCCAGCGCGTGCAGGCCCATGACCGGAATTGCCAAAGTGGAGTCGTCTTGCTTTGCCATCAGCGTCTCTCCTCGTTTGAACGCAGTCACGGCCAGCATATCACATTTAGGCTACGCACGCCGAATGCAGCGGAAGCCCAGATGACAGGTCGAGGTATCGACCGGCTGCGCCATGCGCGCCGCCGGCCGATAACGGCGACAATAATTCGGTGCACAGAGGTAGGAGCCGCCCTTCATGACCTTGCGTGGGATCCTCACCTGCGCCTGGTCCACGGCGATGCTGCCTTCGCGCCCGCCACCGCGCGGATTGTCCAAGGTGCAACACGGGCTGTCGATGCGGTCATGCGTCTGATACCAGTCCGCCGTCCACTCCCAGACATTGCCGGCCATGTCATGGAGACCATAACCATTGGCCGGGAAGGAACCGACGGGGGCGGTCCATTCATACCCATCCTCGACCTTGTTCTGCCAAGGGAACTCGCCCTGCCAGGTATTGGCCATGAAGTTCCCGCCCGGCGCGAAATCATCTCCCCAGCAGTAATCCGCCCCATCGAGGCCGCCGCGGGCGGCGAATTCCCATTCCGCCTCGCTCGGGATCTCCTTGCCGGCCCAGGCCGCATAGGCTTCCACATCCTCATAGGCAACATGGACCACGGGATGAGCGCCCAGTCCCTTGATGCTGCTGGCGGGTCCACGCGGATGACGCCAATCGGCGCCGCGCACATATATCCACCAATTATAGTGATTGTCGAGATCGACCCGCTGCGCCGGCTTCTTGAACATCACCGAGGACGGCGCCAGAAGTTCCGGCTGGGCGCCCGGATAATCGCGCGGATCGGCAGGCCTCTCCGCCGAGGTGATATATCCCGTCGCCGCGATGAAGCGGGCGAAGTCATCGTTGGTGACGGCGCAGGAGTCGATCCAGAATCCCGCGACGCTCACTCTATGGGCCGGCGCTTCTTCCGGATAATGACGATCCGATCCCATGAGAAACGCGCCGCCGGGAACCCATCTCATTCCGTCGAAGGGCGCAGGCGATATGGCTTCGGGGTTGGCCGCGCCGACCGCCTCGTCAAGGACGCTCAATCGTCGACCTCCTCCCAGCTCTTGTCCGGATTGAAGCGCGTGATCTCCTCGGCGAGCTTGGCCGTGTCGGGGCCAAGATCCTTCTCGTAAATCGTGCCGTGATGGCTTACGACGAAGGTCTTGATCCCCGTCTCGCCATATCTCACCGGCCAGGCGATGAGCGCGTAGCCGGCGATCATATTGCCGTTGATGACATAGTCATATTGGCCGCCGGCGATGTTCTTGCCCTGGCCTTTGAGGATGCGATAGCGATAGCCGTAATAGCCTTGATCGGCCTGCTGCCCCTGCAGCTTCGCCTCGACGACGAAAGGACCGGCGGGGCTTTCCTCATCACCGGTGCTCGGCCAATAGAGACCGTCATGCTCGCCCTTGCTGCTCATCAGCTTCTGGGCGAATTCGAGGACGTTGTCGCCGTCGCGATCATCGCTCGCATAGTCCTGCTGCGCCTCTATATAGTTGCGGCAGTTCCCGATCGCCTCCAGCTCATTCTCGCCGACGCGGCGGGCCAGGACCTCTTCAAGGCCGCCGGCCGTGTCGAACTGCCAGCCCTTGTCGCTCTTCACCAGCGGGAATGGAAACGGCCACAGGAGATGGCCGAGCACGATCACCCGCTTGTCCGGCGCCGGCTCCTCGACGCCGACGCGTTCCTTGGCGGCCGCCTGCAATTCCGACAGGCGTGAATCGAAATCCTCGGTCTTGCCGATCTCATCGGCATTGAGGCCGATGAGATGAGCGAGGCCCGGGATATCCTTGGCGCTCATCTTCGCCTTGAACGCGTCCACGGCCTCGGATGCTTCCTTGAAAGTCTCGGGCTTCGCGCCCAGGAAGCGCTCGATCGATTTGGTCGCGGCCCAAGCCACGGAGAGGCTCGCCGTGCCGGCCAGAAGGGCGGCGGTGAGCAACGAGAGGAGAGATTTGCGATACATAAGTATCCTCCTGAAGAAACAGGACATATCTTCCCGGCGCATCAGCGCCGCCTAATCCGGTGGCCGCCGCCAAATCCCCCGCCGCCACCGCCACGGCTGAAGCCGCCGCGCTGCGAGAAGGCGCGTGCTTCACGGCCACGGCCATAGTCGCCGAGACCCGACATCTGCCGCGGCCGTCTGTCGATCTTGGCCGCAGGACGATTGGCAGGGCGGTTGACGCCGGTGCCCTTATTGCGGGCGGGGCGATCGATCTTGGCGGTCTTGCCGCCGAGATTGCCGGCCCCTTTGCCGGGCAGATTCTTCGCCGTCTTGCCGGTGAGATTCCCGGCACCCTGCCCTGTCCGCTGCTTGAGGCCCTGCTGAACGTCGCGCCGGACATCGCGGCCGGTGATCTTGCCACCGCCCGGCAGGCTGGAGAGCTTCGAGCGATCGAGATTGGGTTTGCGGTCGAGACGATCGAGCTTGTTCTGCTTGAGATTGTTGGCGATCGAGTCGCGGTCGAAGTTGAACTTCTTGTTGTCCCAGTTGATGTTGTTGATGTTGTTTTTGTCCCATCTGAAGTTGTTGATATCGATGTCGTTGATGTCGATATCGACGTCGCCGCCCCAGGAATGCCAGTTGTCCCAATCGACGATGGCGCCGAAGACCGCCCCGGTGACAAAACCCGCCCAATAGGGCGCGTAAGGGTAATAATAGGACGGGTACGGATCACCGTAATAGATCGGTGCTGCCTCGACATAGGCCGGGCTCGTCAGGATCACCGGATCATATTGCGGCACATAGGTGACTTCCTTCTTCGCCGGCTTGATGACGATGTTGTCTTTCTGCTTCTCGACGATGACCTTGTCGTCGCTCTTGATCACGCCATTGGCCACGGCCTTGTCGCGCAACTGCTGGATCGCGATCAGAACATCCTTCTGCTGGTTGACGACCGCATCGCCCATCGCCTGGGTCCAGTCGAGGTCGTCATTCATCATCTTGACGATCTGTGGATAGTTGAGGAGCGAGACGACGCTGCCGTCCCAGGAGGAATCGGGCTTGAGATCGGGCTTCGCCTTGACGTCGCCCAGGTAGCGCTGCGCCTGGACGATCTGCAGCGGATAGAGGGAGCCAGCCATGACCAGAGCAACGAGATCGTCCGGATAAAGCGCTACACGCGCCACCAGCGTTTCGAGTTCATCCGCGGCGAGAAGCTTGGGTTGATTGGCGGCCGGCTGGGCCGATGCCTGATCGCCCGCCGTCTGCGCCAGGCTGCGTTCGCAAGGCTGGAGCGCGATGAAAGCCGAGACGGCGACTGCCACGCCGAGAGATTTGATCCAACCGCGCAAGGGCATGTTCGGAGCCTCCTGAAATGACGCCATTTCTCTTGGCGACGGCAGGAACGCCGTGCGGGATGAATTTTGTCCTGAAAGAGCAAGGGCCGGATAGTTGGACCAAGGCCCTACATCATCCTTCGTCCTGAAAAATTCGGGTTGCAAAGCGTCCAAATAGGACGAACATGACAGTTTGATGACATAATATTTCCATAAAAATCATGCGTTTATAATAGACTCACCATGAACCTTTCCGCGCAAATGGCCCCCTTCGCCACGCTCATCAACCTCGCCGGGCTGATCGCCCTGCTGCTGTGGGGCGTCCACATGGTGCAGTCGGGTCTGCAGAAGGCTTTCGGGCCCAGCCTGAAGACCGTTCTGGGCTCAGCCCTGAAGAACCGTCTGCAGGCATTCGCGGCCGGCGTCGGCATCACGACGCTGCTCCAAAGCAGCACCGCCGTCGGCCTGATGGCGGCGAGTTTTGTCGCCTATGGTATCGTGCCCCTGTCGTCGGCGCTGGCGGTCATGCTGGGCGCCAATGTCGGCACCACGCTCATCGTGCAAGTGCTGTCCTTCGACATCGCGCAGGCAGCCCCTGCCCTGATCCTCGTCGGCCTGATCCTGTTCCGTTCGTTTCCGACCACACGCGGCCACGACCTCGGGCGGGTCGCCATCGGCCTCGGCCTCATGCTCATCGCGCTCCACGGCCTGATCGTCGAGCTCGAGAAGATCGACAGCACGCAGACCTTCCAGGCCGTCGCCAAGCTGATCAGCGACCAGCCGGCGCTGGCTCTCATCATCGCCACGATACTGACCTGGCTCGCCCATTCGAGCGTCGCGGTGATGCTGCTGGTGATGTCGCTCGCGAGCCAGGGCATATTGCAATTCGAGACTGCGCTCGCCTTCGTCCTCGGCGCCAATCTGGGCACCGCCCTTAATCCCTGGCTCGAATCCCGGCATGGCGACAATCCATCGGCACTGCGTCTGCCGGTCGGTAATCTGATCAATCGTGCGGCGGCGGTGGCGATCGCCTTCCCGCTGACCTCGTGGCTGGCGCCCATGGTGCTGATGATCGATGACGACAAGGGACGCGCCGTCGCCAACTTCCACACGGCGTTCAACCTGGTCAACGCCATCGTCGTGCTGCCGTTCCTGACGCCTTTCGAAAGCCTGTTGCGCCGCCTGATGCCCGATCGGCCCGACAAGGACGCTCCCGGCACGCCGCGCTATCTGGACAAGGCGGCCTGCGCCATGCCGCTGATGGCGCTCGTCAATGCCTCACGCGAGGCGCTCCGCATGGTGGATGTGCTCCATGCGATGATCGCCGGAACCCGCGCCGTTCTCGAGGAAGGGGCAAGATCGAAGGAGAAGGTCGCCGAGGTGAAAGAGCTCGATGACGCGCTCGACAAGCTGAACGCGGCCATCAAGACCTATCTGACCGAGATCGATCATCAGCAGCTGAGCGAGGCCGATCGCAAGCGCCTGAGCGAGGTTTTCACCTTCATCACCAATATAGAGCATGCAGGCGACGTCATCGACCACAGCATCCTCAAGCAGGCCAGCAAGCGGATCAAGCGCGGCGTCACCTTCTCGCCCGAAGGTTTTGCCGAGATCCGCGGCATGATGGAGCGGCTGTCCTGGAATCTCCAAGCCGCCAGCACGGTCTTCATGACCGAAGACGCCGAAACCGCACGCAAGCTCGCCGACGAGAAGGCGCGCTTCCGGAGTCTCGAGAGCTCGGCGACGGATGCGCATTTCGCGCGGCTGCGGGCGGGCAAGAAGGATACCCAGGCGACGACGAGCATGCATCTCGATCTCGTCAGGGACCTCAAGCTGATCAACGCCCATCTCGTTGCGGCGGCGGCCTACCCTGTCCTCGAAGACAAGGGCAAGCTCCTCTCAAGCCGTGTGGCCGACGCGTAAATCGCCTCGAACGGATCAGAAGCGAAGACAGCAGGATGACCAGGTCAGACTGGCGATACGTTCCCGTCTTCGCGAAGACGGTATCGAGATGCGACTTGACCGTTTCGCGCGACAATTTCAGGTCCCGCGCCTCCAACCCCGCTCCCCACCCTCATCGCGTCACAGCATCGGATAATAGGTGAAGGCTGCCGTATTGGAGCCGGCCGGGCTCAACAGCTCTTCGAGCTTGTCCAGCGCCTTGGCTATCACTCCGGGTTGGTTTTCGGCCTCCAGGTCCCGTTTGATTCCGACCAGAACCTCATTGGTGGTGTCGAGGCGACGCGCCAGGATCGCCGACACATAAAGCAGCGCCGCCACATTCTCGGTCAGCAGCGTCGACGCCTTGGCGACATGGAACTCACACCGCTCCACCGCCCGCACATCGGCGGTGTGCGGCTTGTCCAGGATGATGGCGAGCTCGCCGAACACGACGCCGGGCTCCGAGACGGTGGCGATCCGCTGGCCGTCCCTGACGATCTCGACCACGCCCTGCCGGAGGATGAAGAGCTGGCCGGTCGTCGATCCGGCGGCCAGGACGGTCTGTCCGGCCTCGATCGTCGACACCGGCAGAGCGGCAAGGCTTTTCTTGAACTCGGCAAGGTCCGGAATGAGCGCCATCGGGTGGATTCTTTCCTCGTTATGAAGGCGGGCGATCCAACACCAAAAATTACCCAATGGCAATCGCGAGCAGATTGCATCTATGTCGGAGGATATCGACTGGCGCGATCAGAAGAATGGGCGGATCTCGACCGGTACCCTGCAAGCGACAGCGGCCTCGCCGCGCACCAGCGAAAGTACCCGGGCCGTGAGGCCTAGGAAGGGATAAGGTCGTTTCCCAGGTCTCCGCAATTACGATAGCCTGAGCGTATGCGCGAACGGCCGTCCTCCCGACTATTGATTGTCAACGCACTGGGGCAAGTGTTGCTCTTTCTCTTCGAACCCAAACGAGGCGGGCTCGTCAGTGAGCGGTATTGGGCAACACCAGGGGGCGCGCTCGACGAGGGCGAGAACTACGCCGAAGCGGCCTGCCGCGAACTGCGGGAAGAAACCGGCCTCTTTATCAATGATCCGGGGCCCGAGGTCGCTCAACGGACAGCAATATTCCCGTTAATTAGCGGAGAAAATGTGCGGGCCGATGAACGCTTCTTCCTGATACGCGTGGAGCATCTGCCCGTTTCGAATGATCACTGGACCGAGATGGAGCAGAGGGTCATGACCACGCACCATTGGTTCTCTGCTGATGAATTAGCCACTACCTCGGATCCGGTCTTTCCGGAGAATCTCGCCGACATACTCAGGGATGCCGGCGCATGGCGGCGTAAAGTATGAAAACCACAAGGCCACGAAATGGCCCGCGGACGTTATTTGAGACGCCTTAGGACACACTGACAAGTTCTGAGATTGGGATATTGGCGGAGACGGAGGGATTCGAACCCTCGATACGCCTTTACAAACGTATAACGGTTTAGCAAACCGCCGCCTTCAGCCGCTCGGCCACGTCTCCTGCGCGGGCCACCTCTTGCCCGTATTTGGCCCGGCTGTGAAGGGAAATTTTGCGAGGAAATAAATCACATCCGGGCAAGATGGCCCTCAGGCCAATTGCCTGGGGACGGGAACCGTGCGACATTGGCAGAGTTAAGTGAATCTTATCGGGCACCATGGCAATGGCGTCCCGGCGGACAGTGTAAGTCAGGAGAAGTGCATGCGCCGGATTATTTTGAGTATTGCTTTCGCCGGTGCGGTTTTCGGCCCCGCTCTCGCAGCCGAGAATTTCATTCCCGGCGGCCACACCTATTCGCCCGACAATGTCCCCCTGCCCCAGCTCAATACCGAGCAGGACAATATCAACCGGCAGGCCGACATCATCCAGTCGGACATCTATACCAAGCAGCGCGAGCAGAAGCTGCTCGACAGCCAGTTCCGCCGCTTCACCAGCGAGCAGGAGCTGCACGGCGACGATTTCTCGCTCGACTACTGAGGCCGGCCAGATTCCCTACAATCCGTCACGGAATTTGACGGCGGCGTGACTGCCGTCGCAGAAGGGCTTGTTCTTCGATTCGCCGCATCGGCACAAAGTTACGCGGTTGCGCAGCTCATATTTGCCGCCATCGGCAGCGACAACTTCGATGCCACCACGCAACCACAGCGGCCCGCTGCAGCGCTGCTCGGGATCCTCCACCAGACCGATCGATACGGGAAGCTCGGGCTCGAGCGGCTTGCCGGTCTTCTTGTCCCAGGCGACCAGACGCCCGGCCGGGCAATTGCCGACCTGACGGACGAAATCCGCGCGCGTAGCGGGCTTGTCCGTCTCCATCACCTGAGTCCATACCTGTCCCTTGGGGTCGCAGAACCGGCCGAAGGCGCACAGGCTTTCGGAGTCGGTCAACAGCATCTCCGGACCTTCGAAGAGCTGCGCCGCTTCGACATAGAGCGTGCGGCTGGCCGTCTCCTCGCCCTCGAACCCCACCTTGGCATGCGATCCGTCACAGAAAGGCTTCTGCTCGGAATGGCCGCAGCGACATAGCTCGTAGGATTCGGAGACCGTGAAGGCCTTGCCTTCGCGCCAGCTCTCCGAGCCGCCCTTCTCATCCGCAACGATGGTCTGCTGGGCGAGCGGCACGCCGCCGCTCACGACATACGGGCCGTCCTCGATGACAACGACTTGTGCCCTGGCTTTCGGCTGGGTCATGCCCCCCAGGCTATGGAGGGCGCCGAAAGCGATCAAGTTAAAGTTTGGGGCCGGTCAGTGCAGGCTGATCCAATCGCGTGCCTGACGCTGCGCCTCGGCGATCTGAGCGGGGCTCATCTCGCGCGAGATCTCGCAGCGGCAGCGCCGCGCCTCGGGGTTGCCTTTGAGCGCCGCGATATTGAACCACTTATGTGCCGTGACATAGTTCCGTTCGACCTCGCGGCCGAGGCAATACATCATGCCGAGATGGTAAAGCATCTCCGCCGATGAGCCATTCTTCACCGCCGATGTAGGCAGCGCTGTAGAGCGTGTCATGCTCCCGTCCCTCTGTTTGACTGTCCCTGCCGATCCTCTTTGTGATCGTGCGAGGACCAAGATGACTCCGCGCCCGCCAAAAGGACGTTAAGCGACAGGCTTAACGGGGCTTGAAGGCACTTCCTTCAAATCTCCTTAAAGCCAAGCTATTACAGATAGTTAGACGATATTTCGAAGGACGCTTGTTTACAGGGCGCTAACCAGCCGGCGCATTCCTCAGGGCGTGACCGGCACGGCGACGCGCACCACAAGCGGATAATGGTCGGAGCCCGCATCATCACCGATGCGTACCTTCTCCAAGCTCTTCACTTCCGGACTGGCGAAGATGTGATCGATGGCGAGCTGCGGCATCTGGAAATTGGCGGGCCAGGTCGGCAACCACCCATCCAGCCGGCGCAAGGTGCTTCTTTGCTCGAATGTCGAAAGCAAACGCGAGGACGGCGTGGCGTTGAAATCGCCCATCACGACGCGGGGGCCCTCGAGCTTGCGGATGAGATCGGCGAGCTCGTTCAGCTGCGTGAGCTGGGCCCGCATATAGGGAAAGCGGATCGTGTGGGTGCCGATCACGGTCAGTCCGCCGAGTTCCTTGCCGAAGGAAGCGCGCACCATCGGCGGCCCAACCCATGAGGCATGGCTTTCGAAATCGGCGATCGGGAACTTCGACACCACCGCCATGTAGCAATGATCAAGATGGCGGCAGTCGTCCTGATAGGGCCACCGGGCTTTCAGCTTGTCGAGCAAGGCGCGCTTCTCATTGCCGAATTCGAGCAGCACCAGGATATCGGGGTCATTGCGCTCGACCTCCGCGGCGATCGCGTCGACATTGGCGTTTTCGAGCCAGGTATTGAAGGACATCACGCGCAGGACGCGATGGTCGGCGGGAGGTTTAACCTCAGGCGCCGGATACGAAGCGGCCGTCAGATGCGGCATGATGCCGATGACGAGAAGCCCGATCACCGTGATGGCGATGCCGGTCAGGACGCGCGCGAAAGGCATGAAGAAGGCGATTCCGAAGGCGATCGCGACCAGCCAGAACTGATAGGAAAACTGAGCGAAGACGTCGAAGGCGATCCACAGATTGCCAAACCAGCCGCCCAGCACGCCGGCCAAGCCCAGCACGGCGAGGACAAAACAGGCGAAACGTCCGCGCCGGCGCTTTCTGGGGGGAGCCTCGGGGGAAGAATCCTCTTCCAGTTCCTCAGGCTCGAGTTCCGGCGCAACGCGGCCGGTTTCCGTGTCTACAGTCAAATCCCTAAGGCCTCAGATTCTACAGCAGCCGGCTCTCCAGCGGCAAAAGCTGCTCGGGTGTAGCAAAACCCGGAAGCGCTTCAAAGCGCTTCTTCCAGTCGGCGAGCTTTGGATAAGCCTGAACATCCATGCCCGCTTCCGCCGCGAAGCGGATCACGCCATAGGCATCGACATCGGCAATGGTGGGCTTGCGGCCGGCAAGCCACTCCGACTTGGAGAATTCGTGTTCGAGCACCGCGAAGGCGGACCGCGCCTCGCCGTCATACATGACCTTCACCTCATCGCCGAACTGGCGGAATCCGCGGGCGCGCTGACGCAGGCGATAGACCGGCGCCGCCAGCTTGTCCCAGATCCAGAACATCCATTCGCGCACACGCTGCTGCTCGAAATCCGTCTTGCCGTCGAATTTGCCGAGCTTGCCGGCCAGATATTCGAGGATGGCCGCCGACTGGCTGAGGAAGATCTGCCCGTCGCGCAGGCACGGCACCTGGCCATAACGGTTCTTGACGAGGTAATCGGGCTGCTTATGAGCCCCCTCGCGCAAATTGACGTGGATGTAGGAGAAGGGATGACGGCACAGCGACAGCATCAGGGCCACCGTATAAGTGGGGCCCGACAACGCGAAGCCGTGCAGCGTGAAACGCTCCTTGTTGCCGGCGACCGGGGCTTGGGGCTTTGGCGACGGCTTTACCGGCCGCCGCGCCGACGTCTTGGAAACAGGCTTCCTCGCGGTCGCTTTCTTCACGACCTTCTTCGCAGCTTTGGCCATTCAGTCCTCCGATGGCGCGGGCCCCAGACCACGCGCCCCCCTTCTTAATCCGGGTACGGACTATAGCGCCAATCCTCGCGAATCGGAACTCTCTGATAAGTTATTGGTAAATCAATGAAAATTCTTAAGACTATGGTTAAATCCCAAGCTTCTTGCGCAGAATTTCATTAACGGCCTGGGGATTCGCCTTGCCGCCGGTGGTCTTCATGACCTGGCCGACGAACCAGCCCAGCATGGTCGGCTTGGCCTTGACCTGCTCGACCTTGTCCGGATTGGCGGCGATGATCTCGTCCACCGCCTTTTCGATGGCGCCGGTATCCGTGACCTGCTTCAGGCCGCGCTTTTCGACGATTTCGGCCGGGTCGCCGCCCTCGGTCCAGACGATCTCGAAAATGTCCTTGGCGATCTTGCCGGAGATCGTGCCGGCCCCGATCAGGTCGACGATGGCGCCCAGCTGACCGGCCGAAACCGGCGTGTTTTCAATGGCTTTGCTTTCCTTATTCAAGCGTCCGAAGAGCTCGTTGATGACCCAGTTGGCGGCCATCTTGCCATCACGGCCGCGGGCCACCTCCTCGAAATAGGCGGCGGACGCACTTTCGGCGATCAGCACGTCAGCGTCATAGGCCGACAGCCCGTAGTCCTTGACAAAACGGTCGCGCTTCTCGTCCGGGAGCTCCGGCAGGCTCTGCCGGATCCGCTCGATCCAATCGGCTTCCAGCTCCAGCGGCAGGAGATCAGGATCGGGGAAATAACGGTAGTCATGCGCCTCTTCCTTGGAGCGCATCGACCGCGTCTCACCTTTCCGCGCGTCAAAAAGACGAGTCTCCTGGTCGATCTTGCCGCCATCCTCGATGACGCCGATCTGGCGCTTCGCTTCATAGACGATGGCCTGGCCCATGAAGCGGATGGAGTTGACGTTCTTGATCTCGCAGCGCGTGCCGAAGGCCGCGCCGGGGCGGCGCACCGACACGTTGATATCGGCACGGAGGCTGCCCTCCTCCATATTGCCGTCGCAGGTGCCGAGATACCGCATGATCTGGCGCAGCTTGGTCACATAGGCCTTGGCCTCGTCGGGCGAGCGCATATCGGGCTTCGACACGATCTCCATCAGCGCGACGCCGGACCGGTTCAGATCGACGAAGCTCATATTGGGATGCTGGTCGTGCAGGCTCTTGCCGGCGTCCTGCTCGAGATGCAGCCGCTCGATGCCGACATCGACGGACTGGCCCTCGTCGAGATCGATGCGGACGACGCCCTCACCCACCACCGGCTGCTTGTACTGCGAGATCTGATAGCCCTGCGGCAGGTCGGGATAGAAATAATTCTTGCGGTCGAAAACCGAGCGCTGGTTGATCTCGGCCTTGAGGCCCAGCCCCGTCTTCACCGCCTGCTCGACGCAGAACTCGTTGATCACCGGCAGCATGCCGGGCATCGCCGCGTCGACGAGCGAAACGTGGTCATTGGGCGCGCCGCCATATTCAGCCGAGGCGCCCGAAAACAGCTTGGACTTTGAGAGAACCTGGGCATGGACTTCCATGCCGATGACGATCTCCCAATCCCCGGTGGCGCCCTTCAGCCAGTCCTTCTTGTCGGCGACGCGCAATTCTGAATTCATAGACAACACTCCATTTCGGGAAGCTTGGTACTGGGTTGGGAGGCCGGGTTCAAGGCCTACACATCCCCCTCATGATCGGGCTTTGCATGAAGACAATTTTTTTAACTGAATAAAATATTTATTGCGAGACTGGCTGGGCCCGACTAGACACGGAGGCAGTATTCTCCAAGACGACACAGGTACCCTTCATGATCGCATACAAGGCCGGCGGAACACGCGTCGAGCTCACTCCTCTCAGCGTGAAGCCTCAGATCCTCGACGGCAACCCGATCGAAGCGAGCCGGCGCATCGTCGACGCGCCCTCAGGCGGCCCGGTGCGCAGCGGCATCTATGAAGTGAGCCGCGGCAAATTCGTCATCACTTTCGCCTTCCATGAGCTGGCGACGGTGCTCGAAGGCACGGTCGAACTCACCGATGAAGCCGGTAACAGCGTGACCTACGGGCCGGGCGATTCCTGGTTCTGCCAGAAGGGCGAGAAAGTCACCTGGAACGTGACCAGCGAGCGCCTGCGCAAATGTTTCATGGCGGTCGATCCCGATCACTTGAACCGCGATAGCGGCATGGTCGAGCCACTCGTCTACAAAGGCCCGGACGCTCAGGGCGCAACTCCAGTGATCGGATAAGACCATGGGCGCCGACTTCCAGAACAGCCTGATCGAGAAATCGCTGTGGGGGGCGACAGCCGGCGCCGCACCGGACTATCCCGTCCTTGACGGCGATGCATCCTGCGATGTGGCGATCATCGGGGCCGGGATTCTAGGACTTTCGACGGCGCTCCATATCGCCGCCCGCGGCGGCTCGGTCGTCGTGCTGGATGCGGCCACACCGGGCTGGGGCGGCGGCGGGCGCAATGGCGGCCAGGTCAATCCGGGCCTCAAGCTCGATCCGGAGGACCTCGTCAGCCATTTCGGGCCGACGGTCGGTCCGGCGCTCGCCGAATTCGGCATCGCCACAGCTGATGAGACCTTCGAGACGCTCGGAAAGTTCGATATTGCCTGCGATCACACACGGCAAGGCTGGCTGCAGCTCGCCCATGCCCCGCAAGCGATGCCCGGGCTCGAACGGCGCGCCCGGCAATGGCAGGCGCGCGGCATTGCGGTTGAGGTCCTTTCCGCCACGGACGCGCAGAAACTCAGCGGAAGTGCCGCCTATGCCGGCGGCATCCTCAACCCCAAGGGCGGCAGCCTGCATCCCTTGAAGTTGGTGCGCGGCCTTGCCCAGGCGGCGCTCACCCGCGGCGCGCGGATCTTCCGCGACAGCCGCGTCGTGAAGATCGAGCAGGCCCAGGGCCAGCACTCCCTCGCCACCGCGCGAGGCCGGGTCAGCGCCCGGCGGGTGCTTGTTTCGACCGATGCCTATACGGACGGGCTCCTGCCTGGACTCGCCCAAAGCGTGCTGCCGGTCAGCACGTTCCAGATCGCCAGCGAACCCTTGAGTGCCGATCTGGTACGCACGATCCTGCCGGGCGGCCAGCATGTCTCCGATACCCACCGCTCGCTCTACTATTTCCGCAAGGACGCGCAGGGCCGCTTCCTGATCGGTGGCCGCGGCGCCTATGGTGCCGCCGGCGCGGCCGGCGCCTATGCCGAGCTCAGGCATGTGGCGGCCAAGATCTACCCGGCGCTGGCCGATTGCCAATGGGCCTATCGCTGGGGCGGCATGGTCGCAGTCACCGAAGATCATCTCTTCCATGTCACGGAGCCGGTGCCGGGCGTCGTCACCGCGATTGGCTGCAATGGCCGCGGCGTGGCGCTCAGCGTGTCGCTCGGCCGGCGTCTCGCCGAACAGCTCATCACCGGCTCGCCGGCGGACATGCCTTTCCCGATCGAGCGGCTGCGTCCGGTCGCCCTGCACGGCCTGAAGAAGGCCATGCTGCCCGTCATCGCCAAGACCTATTCGGTCCTAGACCATCTCGACAAGGGCAGCGTGCTGCGTCGCAAAGGGTGATCGGACTATTGCGGGACTCTGCCCGTCATGATCATTTGCGGGATCATAAAGTGAGGATTCTCGGGTGACAGGACTTCGCGGTAAACAGAAGACGATGCGGCGCCAGCATATTCTCGACGCCACACTGAAGCTTCTGTCGAAGAAAATGTTCTCCGATATCAGCCTGCAGGATATCGCGGCCGAGGCCGATGTCACGGTGCCGACGATCTATAACTATTTCGGCTCCAAGAGCGCCGTCATCCTCGAGCTGGTGCTCAGCCGGCAGGAAGAGCTGTCCGAGCGCATGGACAGCTTCATCACCAAACGCAGCCACCGCGACGCCCAGCGCGCCCTCACCGACTGGGTGAAGCTTGTCACCGACGGCTCTTTCGAAACGCTCGATCGCGACGTGTGGCGCTCGCTCTACCAGGAGCGTGTGCGGGATGACGATCTGGGGCCCCTCTTCGGCAAGCTCAGTTCGTTCTATGTCGACAGGTCAGTGCAGTTCCTCGACACGCTGAAGCACAAGCAGCTCATCCACGCCGATACCGACACGAAGGCCGCCGCCAAGCTTCTCGACGCTGTCTGCGAGCATTATTTCCGCCTGGCCATCTTCTACAACGCACAAAGCCGGTCCGGTCATGGCGACGAGATCAAGGCCATCGTGAAGGAGCTCTATCGCGGCCTGGCTCCTGCTTAATTTTTTATTCTCATAAAAAATTTTATTGCACTAAAATATAGGCATGCTTAAATCCCGGCGACATTCGCAAGGGAGACCGTCATGGATATGAACATCAGGAGCCGGGTCGATTGGGAGCAGCCCTTCCCGCCGGAGGAATATGCCGAACGCCGCGCCAAGGTGAAAAAGGCGCTCGAACAGGCCGGCTATGACGGCATCGTCGTCACCGCGCCGCGCGATTACAACTACCTCACCGGCCATGATCACATCTGGCAGTATCGTCACGCGGTGGTCGGGCTATATTTCGACACCGCCAGCGGCTCCTATGTCTTCTTCGACAATACCAGCCACAAGGTGCTGATCTCCAATACGCCGGAGATCAAGGACATCTGGTATCATTCACGCAGCATTCCGGCGACCGAACAAACCAAGGAGCTCGCGGGCAAGATCCTGGCCAATGGCTGGGGCCGTGGCAAGATCGCCATCCAGAGCTGGGGCTATGGCGGCCATCCCGACCATGTCCGCGCCATCGGCAAATATCTGGCCGATGCCGGCGCCACCGTCGTCGAGGATTCCGACATCATCGAGGATGTCCGGCTCTACAAATCACCGCGCGAAGTCGCGGTGGTGCGGGAAGCCGCCCAGATCACCCTCGCGACGATGGAGAAGGCACGCGACTTCCTGCGGGTCGGCGTCGCCGAGACCGAGATCGACGCGGTCATCTGCTATGAGCTGATGAAACGCGGCGGCGGCCATCCGGGCATCCGCACCATGATCGGCAGCGGCCCGCGTTCAGGTTGCCATCACGCCCCCGCTTCGCATCGCCGGCTCAAGAGCGGCGACGTCGTGCATCTCGACTTCAGCGCCAGCCTGCATCGCTATCACGTCAATCTCAGCCGCAGCTTCGCGATGGGTGAGATCGACAGGCGCTGGCACGATCTGTTCGACCGTTCGGCCGGCTGCAGCGATGCCATCGTCAAGGGCGTCAAGCCGGGCGATCCATTCAGCAAGGTCCAGGAAGCGGCCGATGCCTTCATCGCCAAGTCGGGTGTCGACCGAGCCAAATATGAATGGTTCATCGGCGGCTACACGCTCGGTATCGCCTTCCCGCCGGACTGGGTGCATCGTCACCGCCCGAATCCCTTCGAGCCGACCAATGATCCGGTCATGAAGCCCGGCATGGTGTTCAATTTCGAGGTCCAGTACGACGTCTTCGAGGATTGGCCCGGCGGGTCGGGCGCGGGCTGGATCGACTCTTACCTCATGACCGAGAAAGGTCTGGAAATCCTCACCGAGATGCCGCGTAATCTGGTCGTGATCGGCGGGTAACCATCCGCGAAACACATCGACGTAGCAATAACGCTGCCCGGCGAAACAATCATTCGCCGGGCGGATTACGCCCTTTCATTTCGAGCGGATGAATGGCAGCTTGCCGCCATGTCTCGCATCATCCTTCTCAATGGCGTGGGCAGCGTCGGCAAAAGTTCGATCGCCCGCGCGCTCCAGGACATCACCGTCCAGCCCTTCCTGCATGTCACGATGGACAGCTTCCTCGATATGCTGCCCGCCGGCTATTGGGACCATCCGGACGGCTTCACGTTCGAGACCACTCTTGAGGACGGCGCACCGGCGGTAGCCATCAAGACCGGTGCTTTCGGCCTGCAACTGATGCGTGGCATGCGGCGCGCCATGGCGGGCCTGGCGGCGGAAGGCAACAACCTGATCATCGACGATGTCATGCTGGGATCCGATGCCGAGGATTACAGGACTCAATTCGTCAACCACGAGATATCCTTTGTCGGAGTCATGGCGCCTCTTGCAGTCCTCGAGCAACGCGAGCGCGATCGCAAAGACCGGATGATCGGGCTTGCCCGCTGGCAATTCGGCCGGGTTCATCGACGCGTCGACTACGATCTCACCATCGATTCAAGCGTTGCAACGCCCACGCAATGTGCCGCCAGGATCAAGGAAACATTCCGGCTTTAGCGCGACGATACAAATCCGCCACAATGCCGGATGAGAAATTCCACACTTTTCGAGATATGACGTTGCGCTCACCTGTCATCCGCTGGTTGCTGCTGCCGCTTCTCGCCCTCGTCATTCTGGCGACGGGCGCCTTCGTTTATGCGCCCTATCTGCCGACGCTTCTCGCCGAAGGTTTCCCCAAGCCCGAATGGCCGGCGCGCGGCACTTATGCGGATGTGCCGGGCATGGCCGCAGCCGACGACCTGGGCGAGCCGGAACAGACGACTCTCAGCCCTGCCCTTGCCAAGCTTTTGGCCGACAGCGGCGGCAAGGCCCTTCTCGTCTATCAGGGTGGCAGGTTGAAGATCGAATATTATGCGCCGGGCTTTTCGCGTGACACACAGTTCAACTCCTATTCGCTCGTGAAGAGCCTGGTCGGCGTGCTGACCCTGAGCGCCATCACCCGTGGAGAGCTGCCGGCTCTCGACACGCCGCTGCCGAAGCTTGGGCTCACCCCACGCGAGCTTCTCGACATGAAGAGCGGCATCGTCTTCGAGACCGATGAAATGAAACACGCTTCCGGTCAGCCCGTGAAGGATCTCGAGGCGACGATCTCCAATCCTTTCGGCCCAATGGCGAAGCTACATGTGAGCGGCCTCAAAGACTTCGAGCCGGCGCTCCACATCGATCCGAAGAAACGCGGCCTCTTCAGCTACCAGAATGTGAACACCGCGCTGCTGGGCGCCCTCCTCGGCGCGCCCGATCAACGGCTTTCGCGCGAGATATGGCAGCCAGCCGGCGCCCAGGCCGCCAAGTGGCGGCGCTACGGCCCCGAACTCGATATCTCGGCCTATTGCTGCCTTTACGCCCGCGCGCGCGACTGGGTGTACGCCGCCCGCTACATCATGGCCAACGGCACACCGGGCCGGCCGCTGCTGAGCGCAGAATTCCATCAGGCCTTTCTGGGCCGGGACCTCACCGACGATCAGGTACGCCAGGGCCTTTACCGGCTCCATGCCTGGCACAATATCCTCGACCGGCCGGGTGAGGCGCTGCAGGGCCAGTTCACCTATTTCATGGGTACTGGTGGCCAGGCCATCTATCTGATGCCGGACAAGGACCTGATCGTCGTGCGCTTCGGCGCTGAGCCGCAATTGCTCCATTCGACGCTCTATGAAGCCTGGAAGCAGATCGGCGGCCGCTGATCCGTCCGCCTATTTGCGCAGTTCCCGCTCGATCGACCGGGCAAAGATGAAGGCAGCGAGGCCAAGACCGCCAACAATGGCGAGAAATGTGTAATCCTGGCGCGTGCCGCCGATGGCGGCGGCAGCGAACCACTTCTGCCAGACCACGAGGGCGAAGATGGCCGCGAGCGCCAGCGCCGAGAACCGCGCCCCCCAGAGCATGGCGACCAGGACGAACCTCCCCAATGGCGACATATCACTCATGACTTTTCCCCCCGCGGCCTGCCGTGCTAACCGGGATGTTCTACTCCCTCCCACGTGAATTGAGCCATGGCGAAATCCAAGACCGACCTCAAGAGCCTCAAACCGGCGACCCGCCTCGTATCCACCGCGCGCGACTATTCCGAACATGGCATCGTCTCGCCCGCCGTCTATCACGCCTCGACCATACTCTACCCCACCTATCAGGCGCTGATAGAACATAAGCAGCCCTATCAGTATGGGCGGCGCGGCACGCCAACCTCGCGCTCGGTCGAGGCCGCCATCGCGACGCTCGAGAACGGCTTCGCCAGCAAGGTCACGCCTTCCGGCCTTTCCGCCATCACCACCACGCTGCTCTCCTTCCTGAAGCCCGGCGATCACATCCTCATCCCCGACAGCATCTATGCGCCGGGGCGGGCCTTCTGCGACAAGATGCTGAAGAACTGGGGCGTCGCCGTCGAATATTACGATCCGCTGCTGGGCGGCGCCATCTCGGCCTTCATGCGGGCGACGACCCGCATCGTCTATTGCGAAAGCCCTGGCTCACAGACGATGGAAGTGCAGGACATTCCGGCGATCGCCGAGGTGGCGCACAAAGCCGGCGCCCTCGTCGTCGTCGACAATACCTGGTCGGGTGGCCACTACTTCAACGTCTTCGCCCATGGTGGCGATATCTCGGTGCATGCGGCAACGAAGTACATCGTCGGCCATTCCGACGTCATGATGGGCGCCGTCACCTGCAACGAGGCGACCTGGCCACGCTTCAAGGAAGGTTACGAGACGCTCGGCCAGTTCGCCGGGCCCGACGACATGTATCTGACGCTGCGCGGCCTGCGTACGATCGACGTCCGCCTCGAGCGCCACATGAGAAGCGCGGTCAAGATCGCAGACTGGCTCAAAGGCCGGCCCGAAGTCGAGGAAGTACTCTATCCGGCGCTGCCCGGGGCGCCCGGCCATGAAATCTGGAAGCGCGACTTCACCGGCGCGAGCGGATTGTTCTCGGTGGTGCTCAAGCCGCAGAGCGAGGCGGCACTCGCCGCCTTTCTCGACGGGCTCGAGCTCTTCGGCATGGGCTATTCCTGGGGCGGGTTTGAAAGCCTGTGCGTGCCCTTCAAACCCGCGCGCACCGCGCGGCCCTGGACCCGCCAGGGCACCTGCCTGCGCTTCCATATCGGGCTCGAGGATCCGGACGACCTCAAGGCCGATCTCGCGGCCGGTTTCGAGCGCCTCAAGGCCGCGTCTTGAAATCGGGCCCGGCGGGACCATTTTTGCGGGAGCCGAAAGGAAGACCGACCATGCGCCTTTATGCCAAGCTCGCCGCCCTTGCCGTTGCGGGATGTGCCCTCGTGGCCCCGCTCGCCGCGCAGGAAGCCGACGATCCGGAGCTCATTTTCAAGAAGACGACGGTATGGCGCATGCTGTCGCCCGACGCCAAGCTCGCGACCTACGCGCTCGACGACCCGTTGGTCGAAGGCGTCGCCTGCCATTTCACCGTGCCGGAGATCGGCGGGTGGACCGGCTGGGCCGGCTTCGCCGAGGAACGCTCGGAAGCCTCGCTGTCCTGCAAGCAGATCGGCCCCATCACCTTCAAGGGCAAATTCACCCAGGGCGATGACGTCTATCGCATGCGCCGATCGATGTTCTTCAAGAAATTCCACATCTCGCGCGGCTGCGACGCCAAGCGCAACGTGCTGGTCTATCTGAGCTACACCGACAAGCTCATCGAAGGCAGCCCGCAGAACTCGACCACCACCGTGGCGGTCATGCCTTGGGGCTCGCTGCCGGCGCCCAAATGCGGAGACTTCCTGGAGTAGCCTATCGGCGCCTTGCCTTTGCCCAACTGATCGATAGAGTAAGCGCATCTTGGACGGCAATCCAATGCGCACACTCCGCTCGGGCTTGAGCGTCATTCTTGTTCTGTTCGCGAGCCTGACCGGGAACGCCGAAGAGTCTCGGCCCCGTCAGGAGCCTCAGCTCCGCCTCGAGACCGAGGGGCATACGGCGCGCATCCGCGGCATGGACATCACCGCCGATGGCAAGCTGCTGATCACCGGATCGGCCGACAAGACGGCCCGCCTTTGGTCACTCCCGACCGGACAGCTTGTCAGAGTCATTCGCCCGCCCATCAGTGGCGGGATATTCGGCCAGGTCGATGCTGTCGCCATTACGCCGGACGGGAAGACGATCGCGCTCGCCGGAGATGACGCGCGTTGCGAGTTCGATGCCGCGCCTTGCCAATTCGTCGATCTCTACAACTCGGCCGACGGGACACTTCTCAAGCGTCTGGGGCCGTATCGGGCGATCGTTTATGAGCTGGCATTTTCTCCCGATGGCAGTCGCCTGGCGGCGGCCGCGGGAAAGCAAGGTTTGTTCGTCTGGGACAATCCGCTCGGCGAGCAGCCACGGGTAGCGACGGCGGTGGACGCGGCCTATTCCGCTGTCTTCAACGCGACCGGAACGTATCTGGCGACCGGAGCTGCCGATGGCGCGGTCACTCTCTACGGCACCGATCTGTCCCAGCCTCTACGACGGTCACCAGGCCGCGCTGGAGCCACCTTCGCCAAGCTCGCCTTTTCGCCAGACGGAACCAACCTCGCCGTCGGCTATGAAAGCCTCTCGAAGATCGATCTCTATTATATTCCCGAGCTTTCTCGCGCATATGAGGTGAACACCTCCTTCTCCGACCGCGATCTGACCCATGTCACTTTCTCCGCCGATGGTGAGTTTCTGTATGCCGGCGGCAATTACGACGTGGCGGGATACAGGCATCCCGTCATCCGGTGGCCGCAATCGGGACGCGGTGTACCACAGCAGGTCATGAAGGGTCCGAATGGGGCGATCGCGGAGCTGATCGGCCTACCGCAGGGCGGCTTCGCCTTCGCAAGTTTCGACGGCTCGGTCGGCGCCTATACAGCCACGAATGAACCATGGTTCTATCGCGACGCCGGCGTGCCCAATATGAGTCTCAAGTTCTCCAATCTTTTTGTCATCGCACCCGACGGCAAAGGCGTAAGATTCGGACTCAAATTCGGGGATGTCGATCCCGTCAACTTCGATGCCGCCTCCCTGCAGCTCAAAACGCAAACCACCGCTCCGGCCGACTACATTCAAGCAGACACCAAATCGCTCGACGTCGGCGACTGGAGCAACGGCATCCCCACGCTCAACGGCAAGAATCTGCTCAGCAATGACCGGGAACGCGCCAGAAGCCTCGCCATCGCCCCCGACCGCAAGCGCTTCTATCTCAGCACCATCTGGTCGTTATATGGCTTCAGTGATACAGGCGCGGTACTGTGGAATCACGCTGCCGACAGTCCCGTCCATGGCTTGAATCTATCCGCCGACGGGACGCTCCTGATCGCAGCGGTGGCAGACGGAACGCTGCGCTGGTATCGCGCGGCGACGGGGGAATTGCTGCTCAGCCTGTTTGTCTATGCTCCCGACCGGCGCTGGATCGCCTGGACGCCATCCGGCTATTACGCGGCCTCCCCCGGCGGTGAGTCCCTGATCGGCTGGCATGTGAACGGGGCAACATGGACGGCGCCGACCGACTTCTTTCCGGCTGCTCTGTTCCGCGAGAAATTCTATCGCCCGGACATCGTCAAGCTGATCCTGGATATGCGCGACGAGGCGAAAGCCGTCAGCGCGGCCAACGAAGCTGCACAGCGCAAGGACGACGAGACCAGGCTGCCGGCGGTCGTGGAGATTCTTACCGACCCGCGCGGTCTGGAGGCAACCGGACCCGAGCTTTCATTGAAATACCGCCTGCGCTCGCCCTCCGGCCGTCCGGTGACGCGCCTCGAGCTGCGCGTCGACGGCCAGCTCGTCCAGCCGCGCGCGATGCAGGAGGTCGACGAAACCCTCGAACTCGACCGCGATCTCACCCTCACGGTTCCCCTGCCTCCGCGCGATGCGGCGGTCTCATTGACCGCTTTCATCCAGGATCAGCCGAGCGCCACTGTCTCCGTTCCGGTGCACTGGAACGGCGAATCGCAATCCGGCCCGAAGCCGAAGCTCTACGCGCTGCTGGTCGGTGTCAGCAATTATGACGAGCCCCAGCTCAAATTGAGCTATGCGGCCAAGGACGCGATGGACATGGACGCGGTGCTCAAACGCCAGAAAGGGCGGTTCTTCGATGACGTACAGACCGTCCTGCTTTTGGACGACAAGGCGGACGAAGACGAAATCGAGATCCAGCTGGCGCGGCTGCGCAAGACCGTCGGTCCCGATGACTATGCCTTGGTCTTCATGGCCGGACACGGGGTGACCGACGCTCAGGGCGGGTTCCATTTCCTCCCTGCCAATGCCAGCCTTGCCGAAGACGAGCTCGCCGCGCGCTCACTCGATGGCGTCATCATCCGCAACATGCTGCGCACGATGCAGGGCAAAGTGCTGTTCTTCATGGATGCGTGCAACGCCGGCAACGGTATCGGCAACGACCAGTCGCTCGCCGACATGACCGGCTTCGCCAATGAATTCGCCCTGTCGAACGGCGTCGTGATGTATGCCTCATCGACTGGGAGACAGTTCTCCTATGAGAACGCGCAGTGGAGCAATGGCGCATTCACCAAGGCGCTCATCGCGACACTGGACGACGAGAAGGCGTTCGGCGCGGACGGCAGGCTTTCGATCTTCGAGCTGGCCGAAGAACTGAGCACCCGGGTGAGCGAGCTCACGAATGGCCTGCAGACGCCGGTCATGACCAAAAGCGCCGCCATTCCCGTGTTCTATCTGGCCTCAGCGCCGTAGTGGGCCGATGCTCTAATGCCCGGCCTTGAGCTCGATCGCGCCGATGCCGACGGCGACGTTGAGGCCCTCTTCGCCTGAAACGCTCAAAGGCTGAAGCGCGATGGACTTCTCGAAGCCGCCCACCAGGACATTGGCGCCGAGGCCGACGCCGATCGCCACATCGGCGGTGGCGCCCACATAGGTGCCGGCCAGCGCATTCGGTTTGAGCTTGCCGGGCGCGAACACCACCCAGGTGATATAGCTCTTCTCGGTCACGCCAATGTCGATGCCAACCTTGGTGACGGTCCCATGATAGGGCAATTCAGCACCGCCTTCGGCCGGTGCGAAATTGCATTTCATGTCCTTGGACGATCCGAAGATCAAGCCGACACCGCCATCGACCGAGCATTTGAGCACGCCGACATTCACGCCGCTCGCGGCGAGCGCCGGGCCCGCCGCCGCCTGAATGAAACCGGCAGCAAGCGCGATAGCGAGAATTCCTTTGATCTTCATCGATTGGACCCCTGCTTGAGTTAACGCCGAGCTTTTGTACCTTTTAGCATTCAAACCAATGGGGTTGGAAGTACGAGCCGGAAAACGACGATGTTCTGAGAGTTTAATCAATTTTGTGAGCGTTATCTCAGGCTTGCATCCGATCTGAATTTCCGCCCACATATTCGAATCCGAATTGCCCGCCTGGTAACTCAAATGATCAATCTGGTCCGCATCGTATTCGCCGCCCTCGCAATGATTGTTGGGGTCACGCCCGTGGCGGCGAAGCCGGTGTCGCCGCTCGACGCATTCTATGCGGTGCGGGCAGAAGATCTCGCCGGCGCGACGGGAACGCTCATCCGTCAGGCGCCGATCGAGCTTCCGTCGATCTATCGCGCCAAGGCCTATCGCATCCTCTATGTTTCGCGAAACCTCAAAGGCGAGAAGATCGGCGTCTCCGGCATGATGGTGGTGTCGACCCTGCCAAGCCCAGGCACGATGCGGCCGGTGGTCGCCTGGGCGCATGCGACGACCGGCATCGCGCACAAATGCGCGCCGTCGCGGCGTTCCGATCCACTCGCCATTCCCGGCGTCAAGGACATGATCGCCAGAGGCTATACGGTCGTCGCCACCGATTATCCGGGTCTCGGAACACCGGGGCCCGTGCCCTATCTGATCGGCCTCGGTGAGGCACAAGCGGTGCTCGATTCGGTCAAAGCGGTCCGCACCTCGCCAGCGGGACAAGCCGGCGATGCCTTCGTCCTCTGGGGACATTCGCAAGGCGGCCATGCCGTCCTCTTCGCGGCCGGCCTCGCCAAGACCTATGCCGCAGATCTCAAGCTGCTCGGCGTCGCTGCGGCGGCGCCCGCGACCAATCTCGCCGCCCTGCTGCGTGCCGATGTCAACACTGTACCGGGCCGTATCCTGGCGGCGATGACGCTCCTATCCTGGTCGCGCAATTTCGGCTTCCCACTCGACGGCCTTATTACCGAAGACACGGTCGAGGTGATGGAGCATATCGACAAGTCCTGCATCGACAGCCTGTCGGGAAAGCTCAATGCGCTATCGGCGGAACAGGATCTCGGCGCCGGATATCTGAACTATGACCCAGGCTCGCGGCAGCCCTGGCGCGGCCTCCTCGCCGAGAACAATCCCTATTATGGGCTGATCACCGTCCCGGCCTTCATCGCGCAGGGCGCGGACGACACGTTGGTCCGGCCTGACGTCACGATGGGCTTCGTCGACGCCTTGTGCCGAAACGACAAATCCGTGCGTTATGTGATAATGCCCAAGGTCGATCACAGCGCCATCGCCGACAAGAGCGCGGCGCAGGCCGTCGCCTGGATGGAGGACCGGTTCAGAGGCATTCGCGCCGGCGACAGCTGCCCTAAATAGCGTCCCGCCTCACATCCTGCTGTCCGGCAAGGTGCTCTCGGGCAGCCGGCCACCCGGCAAAGAGTCCCGCGGCAGCGCATCACCCGGGAGCGTGTCTTTGGACGCGCCGTTCCCCGACGACCTGCCGTCATCGATCTCGCAGCCATTGTCCACCAGGCAGCGGCCAAGACAGCCGCCATTTGCATCGCCTTCAAGGGCAGCACAGACACTGGCGCAGGCATTGAACCGCCGCGCGCATTCAAAGTCGGATTTGTCCGCTGCCGCCGGCAGGACGAAGCCGAGCACCATGAGTGAGGCAAGGATCAACCGATGCACGATGTCCTCCTCTCCACCGCTGCACAAACGAGGCTCGTCAAAGCAAAGTTCCGCCATACGGGCCGTTGCCGGAAGGCAAGGCGTACATTATAGAGCCGTTAAGGCTCGCAGCCTCACAAAAGCCTTTCGCGGCATGACCCCGTAGCTCAGTTGGATAGAGCAACAGCCTTCTAAGCTGTGGGTCGGGGGTTCGAATCCCTCCGGGGTCGCCAAATCTTTTCAATGACTTAGAGCCCTGTCGCGCTTCTTCGTGGCGAGCCTGTGACCGCCGACACCGTCCAGGCAATTCGGGATGCTGGCGGCCATTATGACGGCGTTCAGATGCGCCGCTGACCACGTCCGTGGGCATTACCGCCGGACCGCACGTCCAGCTAGACACAGGAGCGCTAACCTCGACCCGGCCCAACCGAAGATAGCACAATCACCTGTGTTGCAATTTTTCCGGGTTGCCCAACTATCAGGCTACGCAGAGCCACACTCTCGTGCGTTGATCCGGCGTCAGCACCGAGGTTTTCACCTGAAATCCAGCACTCGTAAGCATTTCCTCGAAAGCTTGCGTGTGGACAAATGTCGTCCAGCCGAGCCGAGCTTGCTTTTCCAGGGTGACATTCAAATTTTGTTCGCGGGCGACATGACTCACGATCAGATGCCCGACTTTTGGACGCAGGCGCGCCAGGGCGGCCGTCGGGTTCTCTACGTATTCAAGGACGCCGAGCACCATGGCGACATCGAAGTAGCTCGGGAGATCGTCCCTTCGTATGTCGCAAGCAATTACTTCCGGACTTTGCGGCACAATATCGAGCCCCTGATAGACCGCTTGGATTCCTTTGCTCTTCAGCAACACACCGATTTTCTGATCCGCACAGCCGATGTCGGCAACCGAGTTCACCGGGCCGATGCTTTGAAGCAACGAAAGGGCAACTTCAGCCCGCTGAAACCACTGAATGTCGCGCTGAAATCCAAGGTTGTAAGGATTGGCGCCGGCTTTCTGTTTTCCGCCGAATGTCCGGACAAATCTGTTCCAAAGCGTTTCGGTCGGCTCAACCGTTTCAGATATCAAGTGATCCCCTGTCTCGTCGTTGCAATATTGCCAATAGCTAGGGGAACGACCATCCTGTGTCAAATGCGCTGCAGAAACACGAAGCCATCGCTCGGCTGACGTGAGGGCCGGGCTATCAGCGCCGCGGCTTGATATCGTTCCGTCGGTCTGCTTTGGAGCCGAAATTGGCAGGCGAGCGCAACTTGTGGCCCTCGTCGTTCGCCAACATCGCCGCGGGCTCATCGCCTCCGATCCATTCAGCCACCCGAACTCGCGGCGGCGCGAAAGTCATTGGCGGGGTAAGACCAGCAAGCTCGAATAACAGGCTTCCGAGTGGGTTTTCCCGGGCAGTCCATTTCGGCCCATCAATGAATAGACGGTCGCCAGACCGAAAAAGTCATTAACTACCCGCGACTTAACGTTAATACGAGTGGCCTCGACCTTGCTTCGCTGAACCCGCGGAGCATTACATCATGTTTCATAACAAGACACTTGCCGACAGCCTCAGCGAGAAGCGGAACTCGTTCAACCTGATCCGCCTCGCGGCGGCGCTGAGCGTCCTCATTTCGCACGCTTATGTCCTCGTGGGGCAAAGCGAGATGCAGCCGATGCGTGACTGGAGCTCCTATACGATCGGCCAGCATGCCGTGAATATCTTCTTCGTCCTGTCGGGCCTGATGCTGACCCAGAGCCTTGCGCGCGATGCCAATCTCTGGAACTTCGTAACCGCCCGCATCCTGCGCATCTTCCCGGCCCTCTTTGGCTTCGGCCTGTTCTTCTCGTTCCTGCTCGGCCCGCTGCTCACCACCGTCGATCTCGGCGACTATTTCGCTGATGCCCACACCTATTCCTACCCGATCGATCTGCTCTTCCGTTTCCATGAAGCCCAACCGCCACACGGGATATTCACCGGCCTCCCGGTGCCTGGGGTCGTCAACGACTCGCTCTGGACCATCCGCTACGAGCTCCTGGCCTATGCCGCGCTCGTCGTCATGTTCGTTCTGGGGGTGGCCAAGACCAGGCTGGGTTCCCTGCTCTGCCTTGCCGGCATAATGGCCGGCTTGACAGTGATCAATGCCGGATGGATCGGCGGGCTGAATACCCCCATCGAGCAGCTCTGCCGCTATGCCGTCTGCTTCCTCATCGGCGTCAATCTGTTCCACTGGAAGGACCAAATCACCACTCAATGGTGGCCGCTGCTGGCGACATTCGCCATTGCCTATCTCGTCTCCGGCACGCCACTGGCCCCGCTGGGCGCTATCCTGTTCGCCGCGCATCTGACGATCTCGATCGGCACCCGCAGCTTCGGCGCGCTCACCGCCTGGACAAGCCGGAACGATATTTCATACGGCACCTATATCTATGGCTGGCCGACCCAGCAGGTGCTCCTCACCTTCTTCCCCACTTTGACGCCGATTGTCTTCGCCATGGCCTCAATGGCGATCACGCCCATTTTCGGCGCCTTGTCCTGGTTCCTGGTGGAGAAGCCCGCGCTTGGGCTCAAAAAGAGACTACGCCGGCCGACAGTTGTGGCAGGCATCGGCGCCGAGGCCTATCGCTGACCCCATCACCGAACTCATCGCAGTCTAGTGGGTCCAATTCTCGTTGCGGCCCCATTTGAAGTTGTCGGCATAGGACTTACGGTGCGTCCGCGCCGGAGCCTCGGGCTCCAGCCAATAGGCGATGCCATTGCGTTCGGCATAGGCCACAGCCTGCTCCTTGCTCTCGAAAGTGAGGCGCAGCTGCTGCTTCATATCGCCGGACGAGGTCCAGCCCATCAAAGGATCGGCCGTCAGGCGCGTCTCCGGCTCATATTCGAGCAGCCAGATGTCGGCCTTGCCTTTGCCGGACTGCATGGCGTTGCGGGCGGGTTTGTAGATCTTCGCGGTCATGCCGTTACCTTCATCGCTTCGACGCATAAGTGGTCGGGGTGGCCAGATTCGAACTGACGACCCCCTGCGCCCAAGGCAGGTGCGCTACCAGACTGCGCTACACCCCGACATCGCCTATGCTCCGCAGGGGCTTAGCGAAATAGGCCCAAGGGGGCAAGAGTTCATCCACCGGCGCCAAAAACAGGGGTCACCAGGCGGTCACCCGGTTCAAGGCCGAACCGGCGGGCCGAACCTGCCTTGACCTCGAGGACCGCATAAACCGGCATTCCGGGGGTGATGATATCTTCCGAATAGGGAACCGTATTGCGTGCGATATAGAGGACCGCCCCCTTGTCGTCGGTGAAGATCATGTCGAGCGACAAAGGTGTGTTCTTCATCCACATCGAGACGCTGCGAGTTTCCTTGAAGTCGAACAGCATGCCGCGATTGTCGGCGAGCTCGGTACGGAACATCAACCCTTTGGCACGATGCTCGGGGGTCTCGGCGAGCTCGACGGTGAGATCGGCCTTGGTCGCCCCGTCCTTTCCCTGAATCGTCAAGGCGATCAGAGGCATGCCGGAGGGCGTCTGGGCGAATGCGGCGTTCACCGCCGCGATCACGAAGAGGAAAGCGATAACGACGGTACGCATGGGACCTGTCCGCGCTGCAGCTAGTTAGTGTGGCGCGGTCCGTTGTCGAGAGTAAGGCGGACCTCGGCTGCCATCTGGCCCTTGGGGCCCGCGCCGAAGCGTACATAGATCCACTGGTCGGGATGGAGCTCGGCAATCGCCGTCTTACGCAAGGTCTCCATGTGAATGAAGATATCCGGCGAGCCGTCGCCCTCGCTGACAAAGCCAAAACCACGGGCACGGTTGAACCACTTGACGCGCGCCCTGACCCAGCCGCTCGACGGCGACACATTCACATGTGTACGGCTCGGACGCTCGACTGGATGGATAGCCGTCGAGATATCCACGCCCAGCACGCGTAATGCCTGATAACCCTTCTGACGCTCGACCGCCTCACAGAAGACACGTGTGCCTTCGAGCGGCGCGTCGAAACCGTCGCGCTTCAGACAGCTCAGATGCAGCAGCACATCCGGCATGCCATTGTCGGGGATGATGAAGCCATAACCCCGCCCAACATCAAACCACTTCACAAAGCCGCTGATCTGGAAAATTCTTACATTGATATCAGGGGCCTGATGCTCAAGCTCCCTGTCTGCCTCAAAGGGCTCGCTAACCGCCATGACCGCATACCCGAACTAATGGCAGCCCTCAGTCATACCCCGCTGCCATGACTTAGATTGAGCGACTCTTTTGCAATTGTACAGAGAGCGGGCACGCAAGAGATGTGGAAAACACGAGAATGCGCTTGCGCGATCATTCCTTCGCATCCGCGCGCGCAGTTCTGCGATGCGAAAAAGCCCTGAAAACAAACACTGAATCGTATCGTGTGGTGAATGACGCAGCAGCTGTGCCGGCGCCAATGGTCACTGCTCGACGCATCTCGAAGAACGCGCGATGATCGCGTCCACACGAGGCCTGCACACGTGAATCGCGCAGATTCAGGCAAAAGTGATTCGTTCAGTGCCGCCAGAGACGCCCGGCGGCGGCACTCAGAACAGCACCGAGCTCGCCCGCGATCACCAGATCGGCGAGCGCGTCGATCCCGGTCGGCTCGCGATTGATGATGACCAGCTTGGCGCGGTTGCTCTTCGCCATCACCGGAAAACTCGCGGCGGGAAAGACCTGCAGCGAGGAGCCCATGGCGAGAAACAGATCGGCGTCGAAGGTCGCGGCGCGCGCCCGCGCCATCTCGTTCTCCGGCATGGGCTGACCGAAGGAAATGGTCGCCGTCTTCACGATGCCCGAACAAGCGGCGCAATAAGGTGGCCGGCTTTCGGCCAGGATGATGGCGCGCGCCCATTCGAGTTCATAACGCTCGCCGCAGCTCAGGCACTTGGCATAGGAGCCATTGCCGTGCAGCTCAATGATCGCGGTTTCGGGCACGCCCGACACGCGGTGCAGATCATCGATGTTCTGCGTGATGACATGGCTCACCTTGCCGGCATGATACAGCCTGGCGATGATCTTGTGGCTCGGCCCCGGCGTGGCTTGGGTCACGGCCTCATAGATCTTGAAGTAGCGCCGCCAGGCTTCGAGCCGCATTTCCTCCGAGGCCAGATAATCGCTGAACTCGATCGGCTTGTACCTGGTCCAGAAACCGCCGGGAGAACGAAAATCGGGAATGCCGCATTCCGTCGAGATGCCGGCGCCGGTGAAGACGACGGCGCGGCGCGACGACTGGATCATTTCGGCAAGCTCGTCTATGTCATCGTCCATCATCGGTTCCCCAGGCAAAGAGGTTCAGGCAATGAAGTATCTCCACACCATGATCCGGGTCGCCAATCTGGACCAATCGCTCGACTTCTTCATCAACAAACTCGGCTTCGTCGAGCAGCGCCGTTACGAGAATGAAAAAGGCCGCTTCACCCTGGTCTTCGTCGCCGCGCCGGAAAGTCCCGATGCGCCAGTCGAGCTCACCTATAATTGGGATCCGGAGGTCTATACCGGCGGACGCAACTTCGGTCATCTCGCCATCGAGGTCGATGATGTCTATGCCTATTGCGACAGGCTGCAGAAGCAAGGCATCACGATCAACCGTCCGCCGCGCGACGGCCGCATGGCCTTCGTCAAGACGCCGGACGGCATCTCGATCGAGATCCTGAACAAGGGGGGCGCCCTGCCCGTCGCCGAGCCCTGGGCCTCGATGCCCAATACCGGCACCTGGTAATTGTCTCTTTTGGCGCGTGATCTTGTCGGAAAACCGGTACCCACTTTTCCGGATCACGCGCTCAGGGCATCAAGAGGCCGCCATTCACCTCGATGACCTGGCCCGTCACGTAGCCCGACGCTTCGTCGCTTGCGAGATAGACGAAGGTGCCGGCGCAATCCTCTGCCGTGCCGAGCCGGCCGAGCGGCACCAACTTGCGGGTGCCTTCGAGCTTCTCAGGCGTCGAATGGCGATCATGAAAAGCGGTATGGATGGTGCCGGGCGACACGGCGTTCACCCGGATATTGCTGGGCGCCAGCTCCTTCGCCATGGATTTGGTGATCGCCGAGACGAAGCCTTTGGTGCCGGCATAGACGCCTGAACCGGCGGCGCCACCCGAGCGCGCCGCGATCGAGGACACATTGATGATGTTGCCGGAGCGCTGTGCCTCGAACAGCGGGATGGCGGCGCGGCAGCAATCGACCAGTTGGCGCACATTGAGCTCGAGAACCCGATCATAAAGCGCGTCGTCGAATTCGGCGACGAGGCGGCGCTCGACCATGCCGCCGGCGTTGTTGATCAAGACGTCGATGCCGCCGAGCCGCTTCCGCGCCTCCTCGATGAGCCGCCATGGCGCCTTGCGATCGAGGAGATCGAGCTTGAAGGTCTCTATCCCCTGCCTGGCGAGAGCCACCGCCTCGGTCTCGCCCGAAAGATACTGCGCGAACAGCCTGGCGCCCATTTGGGCCAAGGCGAGCGTCGCCGCGCCGCCGATACCGGTCACCCCGCCGGTGATGACAATGCGCTTGTTCTTGAGATCGCTGAACACCGGGACGCCCTCGCTTGTCTGAAATGATGGAGGTTCGCTCATATGCGGCCCTGCCCGGCTTGTAAATCGGCCCGCATGCTCGAGCAGGGGCTCACCCTGAACTCGCCTTAAAGTTGAGGATCATTTCATTCTGGGATTAGTCACGTCACAATGCGCGGCCGTGCCCTTTGGACGACACATGCTGCCGTAAGCGAGAGGATCAACACAGGTTTCCGGTGACCAGGCGCTGCCGGTCACGTCATCAAGACATGCAGGATCATGCCGCAAGAAACGCCGATGATGGCGCCGATCAGGATACCGATCGGCGGTGTCAAGATGAAGCTGCCCGCAAGGCCGCCAAAGGCCGCTCCGAGCGTCAGGCCCAGAACAAATCGATTATGCACCCCAATCCTCCCGGAACGGCGCGCCGACACACGCCGCTAGATCGCAATCGCTGGTCCGATTTTTAGATTCTATTTTGTGTGTTTTTTGGCGAGCCCCCATGGGGCTGAGCGGGCTGGCTTCTAGTCCATTTCACGGCCCGACGCAAAGCCTTTCTTTGACCATCGCTCAGAGAAAGGAAAATAGGCCGGCTCACGGTTATCCACCCGCTGCTTCAGGATTGAAACAAGACTTTTCTTCGTGAGTATCGGAGAAGAGTCCTGTACTTTTTTGAGCGTACATTTTTGACAGCATTCAGTCAGCTGCCGGCTTCTGACGCCAATGTAAGTCTTGCTCCCTTGAGTCGCTTCGGCAGGAGTGGTGAGGATATTTCCGCGCCGAAGGAGCGTCGGCGGCCAAAGGCCAGGCGCACCAGCACATTCGTATAGAGGCCAGGACCACTTGAATAAATGCGCCATCCGCCATCGATGGCGATCTCGCCGGCCTTGACCCGCTCCCATTCCGCGCTCGCCGCATAACGATCCGGAAAGCTCGCGTCACTGCTGCTGAAATACGTGTTGCGCTGACGCAGCGACGCCGTTCCGAGATGTTCGGTGACCGCGACGGGATTGACCTTGAGCAGCGCGTCCCACAACGCATCCGCCTCACCCAGCACGGCCATCGCCTCGCCATAGCGCAGATGCGCGTGCGTATACATGAGGCCGATCTCGCGACCGAAATTCGCCGCCGACTCGGCGCGGCGGAAAATGCGCTCCGGTCCGCCGCGATAAGTCACCGGCCGGTCCATCAGCCGCGCCCCATCGGGGTACAGCAGATGCTTGCGGATGATCTCGAGATGATGGGCCGCCTGCTCGGGCGTGAAGAGCCCGGCGATGATGGCGCGCTTCATCGGCAGCAGCGAATAGGTGAGGCCGGTCCGCTTGTCGCTCGGATGGATCAGGATCTCCGGCTTGTCGTGGCCCGGCTCGAAGATCGCATAACCGGCGGCGGTTCCATCGACCACGAGATGGCGATTGAAGTCGGTGCGGATCTCCTCTGACAGGGCTTGCAGCTTCTCGGCCTCGGCGTCGCGCCCGGCCCGGCGCAGCACCTCGGCGTAGCGTCGGAGCTGCTGGAACAGCAGCGCCACCGTCCAGCCGCTCACCATCCAGTCGCGCAGCTTCGGGTCGGCGGGCTGGAGGGAGTCGTTCCAGTCGCCCTCGCCATAACGGATGAGGCTCGTCCCCGGAATGAAGCGCTCGCGCACCGTGGCGATGAGCTTGGTGATGTGGCGGGCGATCGGATCCTTGCGGGCGGTGCGCGCGAACGTGTCCTCATCACGCCAGGCGACCGGCTCGTCGAGAAAGGCCAAATCATTGGTCCATTCGAGATAATCGCAAAGCGCCTTCAACGGCCAGACGATGACGTCGCCATGGGCATGCTTGTCCTGGATGTTCGAATAGGGCTCGAGCATGAACCATTGCGGCCAGTCCCCCCGCTTCTCATATTGCTGGGCGAAGACGAGCCGCAGGATTTCCTTCACCGGCTGGTCATGGTCGAGCGACAGCAGGAACTCGACCGGCCCCTGGCAGACATCGCGGGTGCCCCAGGCGGCACCGGTATATTGCTCGAGCCCGTGCGGCACGCTCAGATGGATCATCGCATTATGGGCGATCCACGGGAAAGTGGTGTCGAGGCTCTGGGCATCGGGGTCATCGCTGACGATGCGCAAGCCGCGCGTGACATGCTGCCAATAATGCCGGGCCGGGACGAGCAGGCTCTCCTGATCGGGGCCGACCGCGAATTTCTCCGCCAGGCTGTTGGCTGCCGTGGCATCGGTCAGCGAACCGGTGACGGCGAAACGCAGCTCAGTCGTAGCGCGTGTCCTGAGGGCGACGTAGGCGCCACCGCGGGCCCTGCCATCGGTATAAAGCAGCTCATCGCCCCCCACGGCCTCGACCGCCTCGGGCGTGCCCGTCACCAGATGATAGACGCTCTCAGGGTAACGCTGTCCCCAGAGGAATTGCGGATCAGGCCTGAAGCTGAAGCGCTTGTTCGCGCTGTCGATCTCGACCCGGCCGGCATGGGCGAGTTCGCGCTCGCCCAATACGAGATGGCCGAAAACCAGAAAACGGCAGGCCTTGCCTTCGACGCTGACGCGCCATTGCATCGCCGGATCATCGCCCGCGGCCACCGCGTGGACCGTGATGGTGCGCGAGCCAAGCCGGTAGATCCAACGGCAGTCGCTCAAACCGATCTCGAAAACCGAGGGGACCGCAAGCAGCCGCCACCCCTCGCCCAGATCGACCAGGATGCGCAGGCCGCTGGCGCGCGTGATGTTGTAGGGATCGCGCGAGATCGAGAAGAGCTTGTGGAAGGACGTGTTGCCGATGGTGAGCTGGGCGCCGAAAATGCCGTGCATCCAGCCGGTGGCGCAGAGCGTCGTCTCATCGAGCAGCATGCCCTGCCCGCTACGCATCAAGGTGCCGTGCCGGCGCGGAACGAGATGCTCCTTGGCGGCGAGAACGACATGACGGTTATGGCTGCCATCGGGCACGAAGAAGGACAGGAACTCGCCGCCCTGATGCTCCTCATGCAAACGCTGATCATAGCGCGCCGCGATCTCATCGGCGCTCATCCGATCGGCGCTGACGGGTGCCGCATCCTGGACGGTGCCGCGCACAGGTTCCACGACAACGACGGTCACAGGCTTGAAGCCCGCGAGAGCATGGCTGACATGGTCGAGCTTCGCCAGATCAGCCTTGCCGGACGCTTCGGCATGATCCGGCTCATAGAGGCCGAAGAACGTCCATTTGGCGGAACCGCCCGCCGCGATCGTCGCTCCGTGCGACTGGAGCGCGACACAGGCGGCCTCATGCTGCAGCCTGCGGCTTGGCAGTCCTTGCGGAAAATCGAGACTGCCGCGGTCGCGATAGAGCGGACCGAAGATTTGCAGCGCATCGGTGGCGTAGCCTTGAGCGCCATCGAGGCAGCCTTGCAGGACCCAGGGGAACCGCCCGTTCTGCTGGGCGAGATTCTGCCGGCTCATCACCACCGGTCCGAGATCGGGCGCCGGCTCGACATGGTGATCAATATATTGTGAGACATAGGCTTCGTTGTTGGAGATGAAGCCGCGATCACCCAGTCCCAGATCCTGGATCAGGAAGGCGTCGCAGTCGAGCTTGCCCTTGCCGCCGTTCGTGACCTCGATCTGCCACAGCCAGATATTGCTCCTGGGCGCGAGCCAGAGCGTCGCGCGATGGTTGACGCCCGCCGTCTCGCCCTCCCAGACGAAACGGTCATCGGAGACGCCGACCCGGCATCTGGCCTGGGGACCGACAATCTCGACGGTCTGGCCGCCGATCCGTAGCAGAACACGCCCGATGCCGCCGGCAATGGGCGAGCCCGGCACCTGATTCAGCATGATGCGGCCACGCTCGCTCACATGCTCGATGGCGAAGAGGCAGCCATTGGGAAGCACGCTGACGGTGAGGCCGGTCTTATTGGAGATCTGCCGCAAGCCCAGATCGCCGTCGCGCGGAAGGGTGAAAGTGCGGACGGCGTCCTGTGTCATGCGAAGTCTCCCAAATCACAACCAACTCCCGCAAGAAGGAACGCGGAGCGGAGGGTTTTGTCAATCACGGCGCATATGTGGGAAGCTGATGCGACGGTGGCGCATGGCACGTGCTATCATGGCAGGAAGCCTGCCATAAGGTAGTGCCGACGGGCCGATCGCCCCGGGTTCTAGAACAATTGCAGCTGGCTACTTTCCTTCGGCGTGCCTTGTTTTGGTTTTGCACCAATGGATGGTGAGACGTCCATGAGATCGGCCGGATATGGCCGGAGCAGCGCCTTCAATTGATCCTCCGACGCCGGCTCTTCGCCCAGCCACTTCGCCCAATCGGCTCGGCCGATGATCACCGGCATGCGGTCGTGAACCCGACCCACCAGCTCATTCGGCTTGGTCGTGATGATCGTGTAGCTCCTCAGCACACCGCCGATCGGATTCTTCCATTCGTCCCACAGGCCGGCAAGCATCATCAGCCGCGTCTCGCGCAGGAAGAAGAAGTGCCTCCGTTCATAGAAGCCTTCGGCGGGGATCAGGCATCGCCGCCCCTTGCGCCAGGCGCCGCGATAGGTCGCCGTCTCGCTGATCCGCTCGCACCGCGCATTGTAGGTCGAATAATCGAGCAGGTCGGATTCAGACCAGGCCGGGATCAGGCCCCAGCGCATCTCCTCGGCGATCCGCTCGCCCTTTTCGCAGAGGATGACCGGCGCAAGCTTTCCAGGTGTCCGTTCGCCGCCCAAGGTCTCGCGCCAGAAGCGGCCACGAAGCTGCTTGAGCTTGATCTCGCTCACTTCCTCGACATTCGGGTCCCTGACGCGTCCACACATGGCTACTCACAAACTTACCAAACGCTAAGTTCTCGGTATGTTCTATTCGTAGTTCATGGGCCACGTCAAATGACAAATGGCCCGGGATGAACCAGGCCAGCATGGAACCGTGAAGGGGAGAAAAGTGGCGCGCCCTACGGGAATCGAACCCGTCTTTACAACGTGAAAGGCTGTCGTCCTAACCGATAGACGAAGGGCGCGCGGAATGGCGGCTCTATAAGGGGCTTCGCGCGGAAGCGCAAGACGTGAAATTCATGTTTGAAATCAAAGAAATCAGGCGGTGATCCGGGCCACGTCCTCGACATGGAGCGAAGGTACGCGCTCACGTCCCCAATCGTCGACCACCAGGCGGCCGGCGACATGGAGCGGGTGCTGACGCTCGGTGAGGAGCAATTCGCCCAGATCAGTGTTGAGCGCCCGGAAAGCGATGGCCTTGATACGGGTCCCGTCGGATGCGGCGAGCGTCAGGCGGACATGGTCGCTGCCGGCGCTGTCGGCATAGACCACGCGATGCGCCGGCAGCACGAAGACCGGCGCCGGATTGCCCGCCCCATAGGGCCCCGCCTGCTCGACCAGCTCGATCAGATCAAGCGTGGCGCCGGAGGCGGTCAGAGCGCCATCGACATCGAGAAAACGCTGCTCGGCGAGCTGCAGGGCGTAAGCGAGATGGGTTTCGAGAAAGGCGCGGAAATCGCCGAGCCTTGATCTTTCGATCGTAAGCCCCGCCGCCATGGCATGGCCGCCACCTTTGATGAGGATGCCGGCATCGAGCGCGGCGCGCACGGCTTTGCCGAGATCGACACCCGCGATCGAGCGGCCGGAGCCGCTGGCCCTCTGGCCTTCCTTCTCGAAGCCGAGCACGATGCTCGGCCGGTTGAAGCGTTCCTTGAGTCGCGCCGCGGCAAGGCCGAGAACACCCGGATGCCAGCCCTCCCCCGCGACGACGATGGCGGGGCTCGTCCGCTCAGCGCCAAGCGAGGCGTCGGCCTCGCGCAGCGCCTGGTCGAGCACGCTGAGCTCGATCGCCTGGCGCTCGCGGTTCAGGCGTTCGAGCTCGCCCGCTATGATGGCGCAGCGGCCACGGTCCTGGCTCGTCAACAGCTCGAAGGCGAGATTGGCATGGCCGATGCGGCCCGCCGCATTGAGGCGCGGCCCCAGAAGGAAAGCCAAGGCATAGGCATCGGGCCGGCGCTTGAGGCGGGCGACATCGGACAGAGCGGCAAGGCCCGGATTCTCGCGGCGCGCCATGATGCGCAGGCCTTGCGTGACATAAGCGCGGTTGAGGCCGGTGAGCGGCACGACATCGCAGACGGTCGCCAGCGCCACCAGCTCCAGCCATTGCAACATGTTGGGCTCGGGGCGCGCCGGCCCGTACCAGCCACGCTGGCGCAGAATACGGTTGACGACGCTCACCAGGATCATGGCGACGCCGCAGGCGCAGAGATAGCCGAAGCCCGATATGTCGTCCTGCCGGTTCGGATTGATGACGGCCGTCGCATCGGGCAGCGTCACGCCGGCCTGATGGTGATCGACGATGACCACATCCATGCCGAGCGCCTTCGCCTTGGCCAGCGGATCATGGGAGAGCACGCCGCAATCGAGGGTCAGCAGCAGCTGCGTGCCCTGCTCCTTGAGCGATTTGACCGCCGCCTCGCTCGGACCATAACCCTCGGTGATCCGGTCGGGGATATGAACGATGTTGCCGGCGCCGACACTCGCCAGGAAGCGCGTGACGAGCGCGGCGGAGGAAACGCCGTCGACGTCATAGTCGCTGATGGTGCCGATGCGCTCGCCCGTCATGATGGCACGCGCCAGACGGTCAGCGCCCTTCTCCATGTCGACCAAGGCCTGAGGCTGCGGCATCAGACGGCGGATCGTCGGGTTGAGATAGTTCTCGACCTCCTCGAGGCCGACCGATCGTGCGGCGAGGACGCGGCCCAGGAGCTCCGGCAGATCGTTCTTCTCGGAGATGGCCTGCGCATCGCGGCTCTGGAACGCGCGCGGCCGCCACAAGCGCCCAGTGACGGAACGGGTGACGCCCAGAAAGGGAGGAACTGACACCGTAGAGGCCCTTACGGGAACAACGCGACCTGCTCGAGGCCCTGCTTCTCCGGCATCCCGAACATCAGGTTGAAATTCTGAATGGCCTGGCCGGCCGAGCCCTTCACCAGATTGTCCAGCGTCGAGATCAGGATGACGCGGCCCGGCACGCGATCGGCATAGACGCCGAGCATCACATTGTTCGAGCCGCGCACATATTGGGTCGAGGGCATGACGCCCTTGGGTGCCATGAAGACGAAGGGTTCGTCCTTGTAATGCTTCTCGAGCGCCGCCACGCAATCGGCCGCCGTGGCGCCGCCTTTGAGCTTCGCATAGCTGGTGCAGAGCTCGCCGCGGCTCATCGGAATGAGATGCGGGGTGAAATTCACGATCACCTGGCTGCCTGCAGCGCGCGAAATCTCCTGCTCGATCTCGGGCGAATGGCGGTGGCTTGCCACGCCATAGGGCGACAGCCCCTCGCCCGCCTCGCAGAACAGCACATTCTGCTTGAGCGAGCGCCCGGCGCCCGAGACGCCCGACTTGGCGTCGATGATGAGATCCGACGCATCGATGAGGCCAGCCTTGACCAGCGGCAGCAGCATGATGAGCACGGCGGTCGGATAGCAGCCCGGACAGGCGACGAGCCGCGCTTTCTTGATGTCATCACGATAATGCTCGGTGAGACCGTAGACCGCGTCCTTCTGCAGATCGAGGGCCTGATGCGGGCCGCCATACCACTTCTCATAGACGGCGGCGTCGCGCAGCCGGAAGTCGGCCGACATGTCGATGACCTTGAGATGTTTCGGCAACTCGCGGATGACGGCCTGGCTGGTCGCATGCGGGAGGCCGCAGAATACCGCCTCGACCTTCGACCAGTCTGCTTCCTCGTTCTTGATGAGGGGCGGCAGCTTGAGGTGGGTCAGGTGCGGGAAGACCTCAGCCATGGCCTTGCCGGCATGTGAATTGGCGGTCAGTACCGCGATCTCCATACCCGGATGACAGGCGGCGAGGCGCACCAGATCGGAACCGGTATAGCCCGAAGCACCGATGACGCCGATCTTGATCTTGGCCATGAGTCTCGTCTCCTCGCGATAAATCGAAGCGCTCCTTTAAGGCACGCGCGCGCATTGTAAAGATTGCTGCGCGAACAGCCCGAAGCAGTTTCTCACATATTTCTTACAACTCTTTGAAATAACGATATTATGTTCATGTCAGACGCCAGCGGACGGCGATCAGCCCGACCAAGGTCAGAAGCGCGAAGCCGGCGCCGGTGAGGAAGGTCCCCTGTGGCCCCGTCCAATCCCACAGCGCACCAGCAAGAATGCTGGCGAGAAGCAGCGCGACGCCGGTGATCACATTGAACATGCCGAAAGCCGTGCCGCGCAGTTCGGGCGGCGCCGTCCCGGCAATCAGCGCCGCCAGCAGGCCCTGGGTGAAGCCCATATGGAGGCCCCACAGCACCACGCCGATAGCGAGCCCGATCATGCCCTGGGTATAGGCCAGCACGATATCGGCGGCCAGGAGCAGCACGAGTCCGATGATGAGCAAAGTGATCTTGTCCATGCGGTCTGAGAGGATGCCGACCGGATAGGCCGAAAGCGAATAAGCAAGGCTCATGATGACGAGGACGATCGGGATGAAGGCCAGCGGCAGGTCGAGCGACTGGGCGCGCAGCACCAGGAAAGCCTCGCTGAACCGCGCCAGAGTGAAGACGGTCGCGATGACCACCACCCACCAGTAGCTGGCGCCCAGCCGGCGCAATTCGTCGCGCTGCAGGGGCATGCGCGCCTGGCGCAGATCCTTCGGCCGCTCCGGCTCCTTGACCGCGACGATGATGAGGCCGGCGGAAAGGAAGGCCGGGATGACCGCGATCCAGAACACGGCCTGGAAATCATTGGCGGTCAGTCCCATCACGGCGATGGCGAGCAACGGCCCGATGAAGGCGCCCAGCGTATCAAGCGACTGGCGCAGGCCGAAAGCGGCGCCGCGCAGATGCGGCGGCGCCAGGTCGGCGACGAGCGCATCGCGCGGAGCACCGCGGATGCCTTTGCCGATACGGTCGATGAAGCGCGCGGTGACGAGCCAGCCGACCGAGGGCGCCAAAGGAAAGATCGGCTTGGTGAGCGCCGCGAGCCCATACCCCAAGGCGGCCAGCGCCTTGCGCTTACCGAGCCAGTCGCTCAAGGCGCCCGAGAATATCTTGGTGATCGAGGCCGTCGCCTCGGCAATTCCTTCGATGACACCGACGGTCAGCGCCGAGGTGCCGAGCACCGTCACCAGATAGATCGGCAGGAGCGCGTGGATCATCTCGGAGGAGATGTCCATCAGCATCGACACGAAGCCCAGAACCCATATGCCGGCGGGTATGGCTTGTCGGCGCGCCGGGTTCGTCTCGGTCATATCGGAATCCGTAATCGAAAGGCAGGCGGAAACCATAGCAAAGCCAACCCCGCCCGCAAGATTGCGTCAGCCAGGGGGCACGTGTAGGACAGGTCATGGGAGGAAGGCGCCATGCGCCTTGAACTGACGTGACGCGGCGGTTCCTGGCACGCCCCGTATTGTGGGCCGCACTGCTGCTCGTCCTGGCGGCGGCAGCGATTGCCTATTATGGCAACGTGCTCGCGACCAAGACCTATCTCGACCAGGCAGCCTCGCGCGGCCAGACGACCTTGCGGCTCGCGGTTGCCGTGCTGCGCGGCCAGATGAGCCGCTACCAGTCGCTGCCTGCTTTGATCGCCGATCACTACGACATTCAGGCACTCCTCACCGATCCCGACAATCCGGCCTTGCGCGCTAAGGCCGACGCCTATCTGAAAGAGATCAATGTCCTCCTCGCCTCTTCCGACATCTATGTCATCAAGCCGGGCGGCGAAACCATCGCCGCCAGCAACTATGACGGGCCGGTGAGCTTCGTCGGCGAGAATTTCAGCTACCGCCCCTACTACCAGGACGCCATCCAGGGCCGGCAAGGCCGCTTCTTCGCGCTGGGCACCACCTCGCTCAAGCGCGGCTATTATTTCTCGGCCCCCGTCACCATCCGGGACGAAATCAAGGGCGTGGTCGTCTTCAAGGTCGATATCGACGCCATCGAAGCCTCCTGGAAGGGGGACGATTACGAGATCCTCGTCTCCGACCCGGAAGGCATCATCTTCATGACCGATCAGCCGGACTGGCTCTATTCGAGCCTGAAGCCGCTGACGGCCGACCGCCTGGCACGCACCGAGGCGTCACGGCGCTATGCCAATGCCACCCTGCGCGAATTGCCGATCACCCAGACGAGCGCGAATGCCGGCCATGAACTGATGACTATCGCCGTCAGCGGCAATGCCCGCGAATATCTGGTGCTCGCCGAGCCAATGCCGGAAGCCGGCTGGACGGTGAGCGTGCTGCTCGATACGGCGCCCGTCTATGCCCAGGCGATGACCAGCGTCATCGCCGCCCTCCTGCTTCTGGGCCTCGCGGTGCTCGCCGCCGCGATCCTCCTGCAACGGCGCGCCCGTCTGCGTGAGCGGCTCGAACTGCAGCGCAGCGCCCAGGCCGAGCTCGAAGAGCGCGTGGCCTTGCGCACCGCCGACCTGGCGCTGGTCAACCGGCAGCTCGGCACCGAGGTCGCCGAGCGGCGCGCCACTGAGCAGCAATTGCGCCAGACCCAGTCCGACCTGATACAGGCCGGCAAGCTCGCGGCTTTGGGCCAGATGTCGGCGGCGCTCTCGCATGAGCTCAACCAACCGCTCACCGCGGTAAAGACCTATGCCGACAATGCCGCGATCCTGATCGAGCGCAATCGGACGGAAGAAGCGCGCGACAATGTCTCGCGCATCTCGAGCCTCGCCGACCGCATGGCCTCGATCAGCCGGCATCTGCGTAATTTCGCCCGCAAGCCTAATGAGCAATTGGGCCCGGTGGCGCTCGCCGATGTGGTGAAGGACACGCTCGAGATCGTCGCCTGGCGGCTCAAAGCGGCGCAGACCGCGGTCGCCGTCGATCTCGGGTCTCAGCCCCTCATCGTCCAGGCCGGCCAAATCCGGCTGCAGCAGGTGCTGGTCAATCTTATCTCTAATGCGGCAGACGCGGTCGAAGGTCAGGCGGACAGACGTATCACCCTGACGGGACGGCGCCAGGACGGCAAGATCACGATCGCGGTGGCCGACAATGGGCCCGGCATACCTGATGCAATCGCACCGCGCATCTTCGATCCCTTCTTCACCACCAAGGGCGTGGGCAAGGGGCTAGGTCTCGGACTGTCGATTTCCTACAATATCATCAAAGACTTCGGTGGAGACCTTGCGGTTGTGAATCAAGTTGAAGGCGGGGCATTGTTCACGATCACACTCGACGCGGCCACGCCGCGGCGCGAGGCGGCGGAATGAAGCCTGCTGTCGTGCTGCTCGTCGACGACGAGGAGGAATTGCGTCGGTCGACCGCGCAATCGCTCGATCTCGCCGGCTTCCCGGTGCGCGACTTCGGCACCGCCGAGGCAGCGCTCGATCTCATTACGCAAGGCTTCAGCGGTGTGCTCATCACCGACATCCGCATGCCCGGCATGGATGGCATGACGTTAATGAGCCGGGTGCGTGATATCGATCCCGACATCCCCGTCATCCTCGCCACCGGACATGGCGATGTTCAGCTCGCGGTGAAGGCGATGCGCGAAGGCGCTTATGACTTCATCGAGAAGCCCTTCAATGCGCAGGCGCTGGCCGATCTCGCCGCGCGCGCCATCGACCGCCGCCGGCTGGTGCTGGAGAACCGGCGCCTGCGCGCCGTCGCCGGCAAACGCGACGATATAGAAGCAAGGCTGCCTGGGCGCACTCAGGCGATCATCGATCTGCGTTATCGTCTGCGCGCCGTCGCGCCGACCGATGCCGACGTGCTCATCATCGGCGATACCGGCACAGGCAAGGAAGTGGCGGCACGGGCGCTGCATGACCTGAGCGGCCGCACGACGAAACCTTTCGTCGTCATCAATTGCGCGGCGCTGCCCGTCCATCTGATCGAGAGCGAGCTTTTCGGCCACGAGGCCGGCTCCTTTCCGGGCGCTCTCAAGGCGCGCTACGGCAAGTTCGAGCATGGGCGCGGGGGCACCGTTCTCCTCGACGAGATCGGCTCGATGCCGCTCGACCTCCAGGCCAAATTCCTGCGCGTCATCCAGGATCGCGTCATCACACGGCTCGGCTCCAACGAGGCGGTGCCGCTCGATGTGCGCTTCATCGCCACGAGCAAGGCTGATCTCGAGGCGGAAGTGGCGGCCGGCCGCTTCCGCGCCGATCTCCTCTACCGCCTCAATGTGGTGACGCTGCGCCTGCCCGCGCTTTCGGCGCGCCGGGCCGACGTGCCCCTGCTCTTCCTGCAGCTCGCCAGCGAGGCGGCGGCGCGTTATCGCCGGGACGACGTGCCGGTGCCGCCGCAGATCCTGGCCGACATCGCGAGGCGCGACTGGCCGGGCAATGTGCGCGAGCTGCGCAACGCCGCCGACCGCTTCGTCCTGGGACTTGGCCTGTCGCCCGCCGATGAGGATGCCACGGCGGCGCCCGCGGCGCGGCTCGCCGACCGCGTCGCCCAGTTCGAACGCGGCGTCATCGTCGGTGCCCTGGTGGCGAGCGGCGGCAATCTCAAGCCGGTCTACGAATCGCTCGGGATTTCGCGCAAGACGCTCTACGAGAAGATGCAGAAATACGGCCTCGACAAGCGCGAGCTGGGGGTGAACGAGCCGGCCGATCCGGAGGCCGATGTGTGAAAGCCCACACAGTTCCAGGCACCGATGTTACGATTTCCACCCATCTGACGATCAAAACCGCGACAAGTTCCCCGCATCGAGCTTCTCCCGGATTGCCATCCGCCTCTGCCCGGGTCTAATGCGAGATCATGTCCGGGCAAACCAAAGCACCGGATCGGTAGAATAATCGACTTGAAATGGGAGGACTTCATGAAAAAGCTTCTTGCTGCCTTTGCCGCCGCGACCATGCTCGCTCTGGCGAGCGGCGCCCAAGCGCAGACCTATCCCGACCGCCCCATCACCATGGTGGTTCCCTTCGCCGCCGGCGGCCCCACCGACACGGTGACCCGTCTCGTCGCCGAGGCGATGTCGAAGGATCTCGGCCAGCAGATCGTGGTGGAAAATGTCGGCGGCGCCGGCGGCACGCTGGGCGCGGCGCGCGTCGCCAAGGCGGATCCCGATGGCTACACGCTGCTGCTGCATCACATCGGCATGGCGACCAGCGCCACGCTCTACCGCAAGTTGCCTTATGACACGCTGCAGGCTTTCGACTATGTCGGTCTCGTCACCGACGTGCCGATGACGATCGTGGCGCGCAAGGAGTTCGAACCCGCCGACATCAAGAGCCTGCTCGACTACGTCAAGGCCAACAAGGACAAGGTCACGCTGGCCAATGCCGGCATAGGGGCCGCCTCGCATCTCTGCGGCATGATGTTCATGAGCGCCATCCAGACTCCGCTGGTCACCGTCCCCTATAAGGGCACCGGCCCGGCGATGACCGACCTTCTCGGCGGCCAGGTCGACATGCTGTGCGACCAGACCACCAACACGACCAAGCAGATCAAAGCGGGCACCATCAAGGCCTATGCCGTGACCTCGGCCAAGCGTCTCGACGTCCTGCCCGACCTGCCGACCGCCGAGGAAGCGGGGCTCGCCGGCTTCCAGGTCGGTATCTGGCACGGCATCTATGCGCCCAAGGGCACGCCGGCCGAGATCACCGACCGCCTGTCGAAGTCGCTGCAGCTGGCACTCAAGGACGCCAATGTCGCCGCCCGTTTCGCCGAGTTGGGCACCGCGCCCTCGACCGAAGCCGAAGCGACGCCCGCCGCGCTCAAGGCCAAGCTCGAAAGCGAGATCGCGCGCTGGAAGCCGGTGATCGAAGCGGCCGGACAATTTGCCGATTAAGGGTGAGTGAGAGATAGGGGTGCCGGCAACGGTGCCCCTTTTTCTTATGATCGACACGCAAGCGTGAGGAGGACCCACGCCATGAAATCCATCCGCATCGATTCCACCAACGGCCTGTGCGGCGCCTTCTTCATCGCCTGCGGCCTGTTCTTCGCCTATCAGTCCTGGATTCTGGATATGGGCACGGCGCTGCGCATGGGGCCTGGCTATTTCCCGCTGCTGCTCGCCGGTGTGCTGATCCTGCTCGGCATTGTCGTGCTTATCCAGGCGACACGCGTGCAGGGTGAGCCGATCGGGCCCCTCGCCTGGCGCGGCATGCTGCTGATCCTGCCGGCGCCGATCTTCTTCGGTCTCACCGTCAGGGGCCTGGGTTTCGTGCCCGCCATCTTCATCGCCGCCTTCACCGCGTCCTTCGCCAGCGTGCGGATGAAGCCGCTGGCCGCGCTGATCCTGTCGGTCGGCGTCACCTTCTTCTCCTATCTCGTCTTCAGCAAGGGATTGAACCTGCCTTTCCGGCCGTTCGGTCCGTGGCTCGGCTTCTGAGGGAGACTGGAAGATGGAACTCATCGACAATCTGATCCTTGGCTTCACCACCGCCTCGACGCTGTGGAACCTGCTCTTCTGTCTCATTGGCGTGCTGCTCGGCACCTTGATCGGCGTCCTGCCCGGCATCGGCGCCACCGCCACCATCGCCATGCTGCTGCCGATCACCTTCCAGATCGGTGATCCGGTATCGGCCCTCATAATGCTGGCCGGCGTCTATTACGGCGCCCAATATGGTGGCTCGACCACCGCCATCCTGATCAACATGCCGGGCGAGTCCTCGTCCGCCGTCACCGCCATCGACGGCTATCAGATGGCGCGCAATGGGCGCGCCGGGGCGGCGCTCGCCACGGCGGCCATCGGCTCCTTCTTCGCCGGCACGGTGTCGACCTTCCTGATCGCCCTGTTTGCCATCCCGTTGACCGCCATAGCGCTCAAATTCGGCGCCGCCGAATTTGTCTCGCTGATGGTCGTCGGCCTCATCTCCTCCATCGCGCTTGCCCATGGATCGGTCATCAAGGCGATGGGCATGGTGGTGCTGGGCCTGCTTCTCGGCCTCGTCGGCACCGACGTCATCAGCGGCGCGCCACGCTTCAATCTGGGGATCCGGGAATACGCCGACGGGCTCAACTTCGTGGCCGTCGCGGTCGGTGTTTTCGGCATCGCCGAAATCCTACGCAATCTCGAAAACGAGCATGACCGCTCGGTGCTGATCAAGAAAGTGCAGGGCCTGCTGCCGACGCGCGAGGATTTCCGCCGCATGGCCGCGCCGATCCTGCGCGGCACGGCGCTGGGCTCCGTCCTCGGCATCCTGCCGGGCGCCGGCGCCATTCTCGGCTCCTTCGCCTCCTATACGGTCGAGAAACGCATGTCCGACCATCCGGAAGAATTCGGCAAGGGCGCCATCGAAGGCGTCGCCGGACCGGAATCCGCCAATAATGCCGGGGCGCAGACTTCCTTCATCCCGATGCTCACCTTGGGCATTCCGACCAATCCGGTGATGGCGCTGATGGCCGGCGCCATGATCATCCAGGGCATCGTGCCCGGCCCCAATGTGGCGACCGAGCAGCCTTCGCTCTTCTGGGGCATCATTGCCTCGATGTGGATCGGCAATCTCCTGCTCATCGTCCTCAATCTGCCCCTGATCGGCCTGTGGGTGAAGCTGCTGACGGTGCCCTACTACATCCTCTTCCCCATCATCATGGCGTTCTGCTCGATCGGCGTCTACAGCGTGAACTCCAATGTCTACGACCTCTATGTGGTCGCCTTCTTCGGCATCTTCGGCTACGCGCTGATGAAGATGCGCTGCGAACCGGCGCCGTTGCTGCTCGGCTTCGTGCTGGGCCCGCTGCTCGAAGAGAATCTGCGCCGGGCGATGATCCTGTCCAAGGGCGATCCCATGACCTTCATCACCCGCCCAATCAGCGCCACGCTTCTCGTCCTGGCCGCCGCGGTGCTCGTCATCGTCTTCCTCCCGGCGGTCAAGAAGAAGCGTGCCGAGGTCTTCGTCGAAGAAAGCGCGTGACGGTCAGGCCGGATGAAACAAACCTGGCGCTGGTTCGGCCCTGATGATCCCGTGACGCTCGCCCATGCGCGCCAGGCGGGCGCCACCGGCATCGTCACGGCCCTTCATCATCTCAATGACGGGCGCGCCTGGCCGCCGGACGAGGTCCTGAAACGCAAGGCCGAGATCGAGGCTTCCGGCCTCGACTGGGATGTCGTCGAAAGCATCATCGTGCATGAAGACATCAAGACGCGCAGCGGCCGCTTTCGCGATCTCATCGCCAATTACAAGGCCTCGCTCAGAGCGGTCGCGGCGGCGGGCGTCAGGACGGTCTGCTACAATTTCATGGCGATCACCGACTGGACGCGCACCGATCTCGATTACCCGATGTCGCATGGCGGCACGGCGCTACGTTTCGACATCGTGGATTTTTGCGCCTATGACGTGCTGGTCCTCAGACGAGGCGGCGCCGAGGCGGATCACCCACCCGAGCGGATCGCCGCCGCGCGGGAGCGGCTTGCGACGATGAGCGAAAGCCAGCTGGCGCGGCTCGAGGCCAATCTCATCGGCTGGGTGCCGGCACGCGAATTCATCTTCGACCGCGAGAGCTTCCGCGCGGCGCTCGCCCGCTACCGCGACCTCACCGTCGAGGGCCTGCGCGCCAATCTCATCACCTTCCTGCGCGAGATCACACCGGTCGCCGAAGAACTCGGCATGCGCATGGCCATCCATCCCGATGATCCGCCTTTCCCGATCTTCGGCCTGCCACGCGCTGTGTCGACCGCCGCACATGCGCTGGCCTTGCTCGCGGGCTGCCCCTCGCCCGCCAACGGGCTCACGCTCTGCACCGGCTCCTATGGCGCCAACGCGCAGAACGATCTCGTCGCCATGGCGAGAGATTTCGGCAAGGACATCCACTTCGCTCATCTGCGCAATGTCAGCAAGGAGCCGGATGGGTCCTTCCATGAGGCCGAGCATCTCGAGGGTGACACCGACATGGTCAAAGTGGTCGCGGCCCTTCTCGGCGAGGAACGACGGCGGCGGGCCGAAGGCCGTTCCGATTGGGAGATCCCGATGCGGCCCGATCACGGCCATGCCATCGTCGATGACATCGGCAAGAAAGTGAATCCCGGCTATTCCTGCATCGGCCGACTCAAGGGTCTGGCCGAACTACGCGGCATCATGCGCGCGCTCGATAGCCTCCACTGAACAAGAAAAAAGGGATGGTGTTTCCACCATCCCTTTTCGATTGCAGCCAGCAGACTCGCTGAGCGCTTAGCGCTTCGAGAACTGGAACGAACGGCGGGCTTTGGCGCGGCCGTACTTCTTGCGCTCGACGGCGCGCGGGTCGCGGGTCAGGAAGCCGTTCTTCTTGAGGATCGCACGCAGCTCCGGCTCGAAATAGGTCAGAGCGCGGGAGAGGCCGTGACGGACCGCACCGGCCTGGCCGGAGAGGCCACCGCCGACGACGGTGCAGTCGACATCGACCTGGTCACGGCGCAGAGCGGCGACCATCGGCTGCTGAACGAGCATCTGCAGCACCGGGCGGGCGAAATAGAGATGGATCGCCTTGCCGTTGATGGTGATCTTGCCGGCACCCCGCTTCACCCACACGCGGGCGATGGCGTCCTTACGGCGGCCGGTGGCGTAAGCGCGGCCCTGGGCGTCGAGCTTGGGCTTGGCGGGCGCGGACGCGGTCTGCGCCTGGATGGCGGCCTGGCCCAGCGCTTCGCCGAGATTGGAAAGAGTTGTCTGTTCAGCCATCGTCTTAGCCTCTCAGCGTGTTCTTGGGATTGAGCGAAGCGATGTCGAGCTTCGTCGGGTTCTGAGCCTCATGCGGATGAGCCTCACCCTTGTAGATCCGCAGATTGGACATCTGCTGGCGCTTCAGCGGGCCGCCGGGAAGCATGCGCTTGACCGCCGCCTCGAGGACGCGGTCCGGGAACTTGCCGTCGAGGATCTTCTCGGCCTTGCGTTCCTTGATGCCGCCGGGGAAACCGGTGTGCCAGTAGTAGGTCTTGTCCTTGCGCTTATTGCCGGTGAGGACCACTTTCTCGGCATTCACGACGATGATATTATCGCCGCAATCCATATGGGGCGTGAAAGTGGGCTTGTGCTTGCCGCGCAGGCGATTGGCGATGATCGTGGCGAGACGCCCGACGATCAGCCCATTCGCGTCGATCAGCACCCACTTTTTCTCGATTTCCTTGGCTTTCGCCGAATAGGTCTTCATCTGGGGGGTTCCAATGCTTGTTCAGATGGCGCCGAAATACCGATATCGCGCGCCGAGGTCAAGAAAAACCTGTAAATTCAGCCAGATTCATGATGCGGTATCCTGATACCTGAAAATGTTGTTTTGCTGCCACAGTTTAAGCATCTCATGTGCTACCCCCTTTTCCTAACTGCTTGTATTTCATAAGATTCGAGACCTAGAGGGTGCGTCTGATGGTTCGTTTCGCCGTAGTTCTGCTGTTTGCCGGGGTTCTGGCTGCTGGTCCCGCTTGGGCTCAAACGCCCAAGGACCAGGATCAGCTTCCCCAAAGCGAGGAACAAAGCCAGACACCGCAGCCGCAAGCGCCGGCCCAAGGGACCGAGCAGACGCCAGTCCAGCCACCTGCCGCAGGGGCAGGCGAGGATATGACGGAGCCCCCGCCTCCCGATACGGGCGACGAATCGGATACCGAAGACACGTCGCCGGATGATCTGAGCTTTGGCGAGATTCCTGACGTCACGGTCATCGAGCTCACCGATGACATCGCCCGGCGCTCGATCGACGCGCTGGCCCTGGTGCGCGACAAGTACAAAGACGCCAATCTCGAAAATTACGAAAGCCTGCAGGATTTCGTCGACCAGACGGATGAGGGCAAACGCTTCGAGGCCGACCTCAAGGCGGCGGGCTTCAACACCGTCGATGAATGGAACGTCGCCGTCACCAGCGTCAGCTTCGCCTATTCGGCCATCACCGACAATCTCACCGACGACCTCACCAACCAGATCGCCGAGATCGAGAAGGACACCGCCCTCGCCCAGGATATGAAGGACCGCATGATCAAGGGCCTCAAGGCGATGATCCCGTCGGATAACAACAAGGCCGTGGTGCAGAAGCTGATCGACGATCCGGCCTATTCCGAGAAGCTGAAGCTGCTCGCCGAAGAAGGCGAATGAGCGACCTCCTGCTTCAGGAGCGTCAGGCCGGCATCGTGCGGCTGACGCTCAATGATCCCAAGACCCGCAACAGCCTCAGCGAAGCGATGATGGCGGCTCTTGTGGTCGCTCTCGATGATCTGCGGCGTGACGAGACCGCACGCGTCATCATCATCGCCGCCGAAGGTCCGGCTTTCTGCTCGGGCCACAATCTCAAGGAAATCACCGCGCATCGCCAGGATGACGACCGCGGCGCCGCCTATTTCACCAAGCTCATGGGGCTGTGCGCCACGCTCATGCAGGCGATCGTGCATCATCCCTTGCCGGTGATCGCCGAGATCCAGGCGGTGGCAAGCGCCGCCGGCTGTCAGCTGGTCGCCAGCTGCGACCTCGCCATCGCCGCGGAACCTGTCCGCTTCGCCACACCTGGGGTCAATATCGGCCTCTTCTGCTCGACACCGATGGTCGCCCTCTCGCGCAACGTCTCACCCAAGCATGCGATGGAGATGCTGCTCACCGGCGATCTGATCGACGCCGAGGATGCCCGGCGCATCGGCCTCATCAACCGCATCGTGCCCAGCCAGATTCTGCGCCAGAGCGTCGACGAGCTGGCGGCAAAGATCGCCAGCAAATCCAAGGCGGTGACCAAGATCGGCAAGGAAGCCTTCTACCGCCAGCGCGAAATGACTCTGTCAGATGCCTATGACTACACGGCGCAGGTCATGGTCGAGAACCTGCTTATCCGGGACGCCGAAGAAGGCATCGGCGCGTTTGTCGACAAGCGTCCGCCCGAGTGGCAAGATCGTTAGCTCATCATGGATCACGATACTTACTCGGCGGATTACATCCGCGACATCCTGCGCAGCGTGAAAACGATCGCCCTGGTCGGCGCCTCAAACAACGACGTGCGGCCCTCCTATTTCGTGCTGAAATATCTGCTCGACAAAGGTTATGACGTGACGCCGGTCAATCCCGGGCTTGCCGGCCAGGAGATTCTCGGACGCCGCGTCTTTGGCGCGCTCAAGGACATCCCCTATCCGATCGACATGGTGGACATCTTCCGCAATTCGCAGGCCGCCGCGGTCGTCACCGATGAGGCGCTGGCGCTGATCCCCCTGCCCAAGGTGATCTGGATGCAGCTCAGCGTACGCAACGACGAGGCCGCGGCACGCGCCGAAGCCGCCGGGCTCAAGGTGGTGATGAACCGCTGCCCCAAGATGGAGTATGGCAAGCTCTCCGGCGAATGGAGCTGGGTCGGCGGCAATTCCGGGGTCATCTCGTCCCGTCGCCAGCGCCTCCATGAAAGCGGCAAGGTACAGAGCCTAGGATTGGGCCTCGGCATCAAGCGTTAGGCGGCGTAGCTTCAATCGTTTCGCCCGCCGGGCGAGCAGAATGGGCAGTACCGCGACGGCGACGGCGAGCCCCCACAGAACCAGACTGATCCAGCTCTTGAAGAAGATCGAGATGTCGCCGCCGCTGATCGCCAGCGCGTTGCGCATATTGATCTCCATCACATCACCCAGCACGAAGCCCAATATGATCGGCGCCATGTCGAAGCCGAGCTTGCGCAGCAGCCAGCCCATCATGCCGATGGCGAGCATCAGATAGAGCGACAGGGTCGAGGCGTTGGTGGAATAGACGCCGACGATCGACAGCACCAGAATGCCGGGCACCAGCAGCCAGTTCGGAATGGTGAGCACCCGCGCGAACAGATTGACCAGCGGCAGGTTGAGCGCCAGCAGGAAGATGTTGCCGATGAACAGCGACGCCACCAGGCCGCCCACCATCTCAGGGTGCTCGCTCATGAGCAGCGGGCCGGGCTGGATATTGTAGAGCATCAAGGCGCCGAGCATGACGGCGGTGGTGCCGGAGCCCGGCACGCCCAAGGTCAGCATCGGCACGAAGGCACCGCAGGCGGTGGCGTTGTTGGCCGCCTCCGGCGCCGCGAGGCCGCGCACATCGCCCTTGCCGAAAGTCCCGTCGCGATCGGAGATACGTTTCTCCGTCGTATAGGAAATGGCGCTCGCGACCGAGGCGCCGGTCCCCGGCAGGACGCCGATGACGAAGCCGATGCCTGAGGCGCGCAGCGAGGGCACGACGCATTTGCGCAAGTCGTCGAGACGTGCCGTCATGCGGCCGAGCTTGCGGATCATCGTCACGCCGGCGCTCTGGTTCTCCAGGATGATGAGTGCTTCCGAGATCGAGAACAGCCCGATCACCAGGACGACGAATTCGATGCCGTCACCCAGCTCCGGCTCGTTGAAGGTAAAGCGATAGGCGCCCGATGTGGCATCGAGGCCGACAGTCGCCAGCATCAGCCCCAGAACGCAGCCCATGAGAGTCTTGACGGGCTGGCTGCCAACCATGGCGCCGAGCGTCGCCAGCGCGAAGATCATGAGCACGAAATATTCGGCCGGTCCGAAACCGATGGCGAGGCTCGACAGGACGGGCGCGAAGAGTGCCAATCCGATGGCGCCGATCACGCCGCCGACAAAGGATGAGATACCGCTGATGGCGAGCGCCTCGCCGGCGCGTCCCTGCTTGGCCAGCGGATAGCCGTCGAGCGCCGTCATGACCGCGCCGGCATCGCCCGGCACATTGAGTAGGATCGAGGAGATGCGGCCGCCATATTCGGCGCCGCAATAGACCGCCGCCAGCAGGATCATCGTGCTTTCGGGCGGCAAGCCCATCGTATAGGCGATGGGCAGCAGCAGTGCGATGCCGTTGATCGGACCGATTGCCGGAAGCGCGCCGATCAGCGTGCCGAGAAAACAGCCGACGAGGCCGATGAGCAGATTCTGCCAGGTGAGAGCTATGGCGAAGCCGCCCCAGAGATAATCGAGATTCATAGCCACCCCTCTTCAGGCGAAGAGCCAGCCCGGCGGCATATAGACCGCGAGCAATTTGACGAAGACGGCCCACCAAAGAATTGCATGTCCGATGCCGCCGATCAGGCTGGCGCGGAGCGATGCGCCGAAGACCCAGGCGACACCCGCGGTGAGCATGAAGATCGACACCGCGAAGCCGGCCGGTTCGAGCAGCAGCACCGACAGAAGCACGAGGCCCGGCACGGCGAGGATGCGGGTGAGGAGCGTGCCACGTGGAAACGGCTCCGCCCCGCCGGGGCTGCGCCAGTACAGAAGCGCCAGCACCGCCAACGCACCGGCGAGCGCCACCGGAAAGACACACGGCCCCAGGGGATCAGATGCGAAGGCATAGTCAATGGTGGCGCCGCCCAGACCGAAGGCGAGCGCCAGGATCAGGAGGGCGGCCGCGCCGATGCGGCCGGCCATCCCGTCTTTGGTCGCGGGCGTTGTCATGACGACGTCAGAGGCCGGCTTCCTTGGCGAGCACCTTGAAGCGCGCCACATCCGCTTTCACCTTGGCATCAAAATCCTGCCCGAACATGTTGAACTCGAACAGGCCGCGGGCCTGGCGCTCGGCCAGGAACTCAGGTGTCGCCGAGAGCTTCTTGAACCCGTCGACCCACCAGTCATAATCGGCGGCGGCCACGTCCTTGCCCATGTAATAGCCGCGCCAGACGATCCAATCGATGTCGATCCCCTGCTCGCGCGCCGTCGGAATCTGCGCCAGATCGCCGGGGAGGCGTTCGGGCGCCATGACCGCGAGAATGCGCACCTTGCCGGCCTTGTGATGCTGGCCCATCTCTGCCGCATCGCCGGAGCCGACCTTGATATGGCCTCCTTCCAGCGCCGTCAGCACCGCGCCACCGCCCTCCAGCGCCACATAACGCATGGCTTTCGGGTCCTGCTCGGCGGCCTTGGCCAAGAGCGACGCCTTCATCCAGTCCTGCGAGCCGACGGCGCCGCCGCCGCCAATCGGAAAGTCGGCGGGAGCGGCTTTATAGGCCGCCACCAGCTCGCCCAACGTCTTGTAAGGAGAGTCCGCCGCGACGACGAGCACGCCATAGTCGGCACCGAGCGCGCCAAGCCATTTCACGGCACTTTCGTCATACTGGCCGAATTTGCCCTGCGCGATCAGCAAGGCCGAGCCCGATGATGCTGCGGTGATCAGATTGCCGTCGGCGCCGCGCTTGCCGATCACATGATTATAGGCAACCGCGCCCACGCCGCCCTCCATGTAGGTGACCTGCATGGGTGATCCGATGATCTTCGAGGCGAGCAGCGAATTGGCGGCGAGCCGGCAGGTGAGGTCGAAGCCGCCGCCCGGCTTGGCGCCGGCCAGGCATTCGGGCTTGGTCGGTTCCGCCACCGCGGTTCCATTGGCCACGACAAAAGCCAGCAGCGCCGCCGCGGCGGCGCGCGTCACATTCAATGTCATCTATTTCCTCCCAATGAGATTCAAACGCTCACGCCGATGTTGCAGTGCGACGACGTTGCCAGCTCCACCGATCAAGACCGGCGGACCCGCAACTGCACTTGGCAGTGCTCATCGCTTCATCGGACTGTTATTGATCCGCCGCTTTTCTTCTTGATGGCGGACGGGAATATCCTGGCACATGAAACTGTCACGGTACTGTCACGGCGGGCGTGTGAGGCAAAAAGATGCCGCTTGAAGCGCCAAAACGCGCATGCGAGATTTCCCGCATGCGCATTCTGCTTGTCGAGGATACGCGGGATGTCGGCGAAGCGATCGCCCGCCGCTTCAAAGCGATCGGCCATTCCGTCGATTGGGAAACCAGCGGTGCGGCGGCGGCTGACATCCTCGATTCGACTGGCTACGACCTCGTCATTCTCGATGTCATGCTGCCGGAGCTCGACGGCTTCGAGATATTGCGGCGGCTGCGCCGCGCCAAGAGCCCTGCTCCGGTGCTCGTCCTCACCGCACGCTCCGAAGTCGAGGACCGGGTCGAGGCGCTCGATCTCGGCGCCGACGACTATCTGGTCAAGCCCTTCGATTTCCGCGAGCTCGAAGCCAGGGCACGGGTCCTGATGCGCCGCCAGGCCGGCGAGCCGACCAATATCATTCAATGCGGTGATATCATTCTCGACCGCGCCAGCCGGTCGGCGCGTGTCGGCCGGCGCGAGATCCAGCTGAAGCGACGGGAGATCTCATTGCTCGAGATCCTCGCCAGCCGACCCGGCCGCGTCTTCAGCAAGGACGAGTTGCTGCAGAGCCTGTTCGGCTTCGATGAGGATGTCAGCCCGAATGCCGTCGAGCTCTATATCGGCCGGCTGCGCAAGAAGCTCGATTGCGCCAAGGCGCGCATCGTCACGCTCAGAGGTGTCGGCTACCAGCTGGTTCCCGATGACACGGAATGACTCGTCGCTGTTCACCCGCCTGGCGGTGCTGGTCTCGTTCGTTCTGTGTCTCGGCGCGACGGCGCTGGCAAGTGCGGCCTGGTATTACGCCCGCGCCGCCGCCGATGATGCCTATGACCGCGTGCTGAAAGGGGCTGCCCTGCAGATGGCCGACAGCCTCACCGTCGATGGCGGCGAGATGATCGTCGACCTGCCGGCTTCGGCCTTCGAGCTGCTCGGCCTCGCCGAGCGCGACCGGCTGTTCTACCGGATCGTCGACCCAGGGGGCAAAACGCTCACCGGTTATGCCGACCTGGCGAGCGGCAACGATTTTTCCGCGGTGCGCTCCGAGCCGGTCGTCCAGAACGGCAGCTATTCGGGCGATCCGGTCCGGATCGTCGTCGTGGCGCGCGCCTTTTCCGATCCTGCCTTGTCGGGCTGGGCGCATGTGATCGTCGCCCAGACGACGGAGGCACGCCGGGCGCTGGCCGCCGAGCTGACCACCCGCGCGGTTCTGCTCGTCCTGATCATGAGCCTCATGGCTCTCGCCGGCACGGCCCTCGCCATCCGTTACGCGCTGCAGCCGGTCTGGCGTCTCGGCGCCGCGCTCAACAGCCGTGACTCCCAGGATCTCAAGCCGATCGACGTCGACATGCCGCGCGAGATGCGCCCCTTTGTCGGCTCGATCAATCATTTCATGGGCCGGCTCGAAAGGCGGGTGGCGCAGCTCGAGCGTTTCATCGCCGACGCCGCCCATCAGATCAGGACACCGCTCACCGCGTTGACGGCTCAGGTCGATCTCCTCGGCCAGGACAAGCTCGGCCCGGAGGCCCGCCAGCATCTCGAGCGCGTCCAGCAGCGCGCCGAGGAGCTTGCCCGGCTCACCAACCAGCTTCTCAGCCACGCGATGGTCATCCACCGCGCCGATGCCGTCCGGCTCGCGCCGGTCAATCTCGTCGACATCGCGCGACGCGCTTTCCGGGCCGCCGTGCCGATCACGCTGTCACCTGACATCATCGTTTCCTTCGAGGCCGATGAGAGCGATCCGAAGGTGCTGGGTGATGCCGTCAGCCTGCGCGAGGCGATCGTCAATGTCATCGACAACGCACTGCGTCACGGCACGCTGTCCCGCCTCGAAGTCAAGGTGTCGAGCCTGGCGGGTAACGCCGTGATCGAGGTGGAGGATGACGGGCCCGGCATTCCCCGTGAGGCCTGGGAAAGCGTCACCCAGCGCTTCGCGACGCCCAAGCAGAATGGCGGCACCGCTGGCCTCGGCTTCTCCATTGCCGCCGAAGTCGCCTCGGCTCATGGTGGCACGCTCGGCTTCCGGGAGCGCAACGAACACGGCTTCGCCGTCGTCCTGACACTGCCGCTCCTCACCGGCGAGGGAGACTGATCATGCGCTTCCTGATCCTCCTCATGGCCCTGTTCACCACCGCTCCCGCGGCGGCGCAGGCCATCGGCGACAAGCCCGTCGTTTTTCCGGCCCTGTCAACGGCAACTGCCACACTCGACATCCATGCCGCGACCGATCTTCCCGCCATGGAGCCGCTGTTGCGCGACTTCCAGCAAGCCGCCCCCGATATCGCGATCAACTATTTCGAATATGTCACCAACGACCTCTACAAGGCGGCTGACGAAGCCTGCCGCGCGGGCCGTCCGATGGGCGACGTTCTGTTGTCCTCTTCGGTCGACCAGTTGATGAAGCTCGCAAATGACGGTTGCGCCGCCGCTCATCGCTCGCCCGAGACGGAGCGCACGGCGCGCTGGGCCAATTGGCGCGATGAGGTCTTCGGCTTCACCTATGAACCGTCGATCTTCGTCTACGATTCGCGCCGGGTACCGGCCGAGGATGTGCCGCGTTCCCATGCCGACCTGGCCGAGCTCCTGCGCCGCCGCATCGATTTCTACCGCGGGCGCATCGGCACCTATGACATCAGATTGTCCGGCATCGGCTATCTCCTCGCCTATAGCGATGCGCGCCAGACCACCACCGTCTATGGCCGCCTGCTCGAGAGTATGAGCCGGGCCGATGTCGTCACCCGCTGCTGCAACAGCGAGATCCTCGAGCTGATCGCCAGTGGACAACTCTATCTCGGCTACAACATCCTCGGCTCCTACGCCTACGCCGCCACGCTCAAGAATCCTCACCTGAAGATCGTCGTGCCGCAGGATTACACGCTGGTGCTGCGCCGCGGTGCCTTGATCTCCAAGGATGCGCCCAATCTCGCCGCGGCCAAGCGGTTCCTCGACTATCTCTTGTCGGAGCGCGGGCAACGCATCTCGCGCGAGAAGGCATTCTTCTTTGCCGAGGATGGTCCATTGCCCCAGGGTGTCGATGGACCCGAGACTCTGAAGGAGTCGGGCGTGGCGCGCCCCATCAGGATCGGCCCTTATCTCCTCGCCGCGCAGGACCAGGAGCAACGGCAACGATTCATCGCCGATTGGGCGGATGTCCTGTTCGGCTCAGCACGACGGCCCGGTGACCGCCCAAACTAGAATCCCCCTCGCCCCGGCCGATGGGAGGTACCGGCCGGGGGAAGGTTTCGCCGTCCGCTAGACGCCGGACGCTCTGGTGGAAAGCTGGGCGCCTAGTCTTCAATCGCGTTTTGGGCGATCACATCTTGACGAACTTGCCGCCCTTGATTTCCACCTTCTGGACGCTCGCATCGTAGTTGGATTTGAGCGCGCCCATGCGCACTTCACAACCCTTGCTGCAGTCATAGGTGCCGCTGGCGCTCGCTTTCAGAACCACCTTCGCCGCTTTGCCGCCCATCGGCGTCAGCATGAAAGTGTGGCTCGTCTTATCGGCATTGGTGACGGTGAGCGCGCTGGCCGAAGTAATGGAAGCGGCCAGAGCGAGGCCCGTCAAAGCGAGGATACGCATATTCATGTGGGAAACTCCTTTTGATGATGTGGTGGTGTCGGATTGATGTCAGGCCGAGACGAATTTGCCGCTCCTGATCCAGATCTTATGGATCTTGCCGTCGAAATGTGTTTTCGCCACGCCGAGCTGCAGCTCGCAGCCCTTGGCGCAGTTGATGTGACCGGTCTGCCGCGCCTTGATGACGAACTCATGCACCTTGCCGCCACTGGGCTTCGCCATGATGGCGTGGTTGGCTTTGTCGGTGTTGACGATGCTCAGGGCATTGGCGGATGTCACGGTTGCCGCGAGCGCGAGCGTCGCCGCAACGAGAAGATGGCCTCTCATAGCTGGTCTCCAATGAAACGATGTTGGTTCAGGGGCGAACGCAAGAAGAGTCGAGGCGGCCCCGTGAGAGCCGATCTCCGCGGGTGGTTTTGGGCGCCCCCCGCTCTTTCCTTTGGTGCTGTTTTCACCTCATCCGAGTCATCGACCGGATGGTGAAACGCTAATCCCGAAGCCTCAGCCCCACCAGTTAAATCGAGGTAATCCATAAACATTGTGGCGCCCGCGTCACTCGGCTAACTTCCTGCCCTGGAGCTTCACAGGAGACCATGATGACCGACAAGACACCGGGCTTTGATACTCTCGCCATCCATGCGGGGGCACAGCCCGACCCGGCGACGGGCGCGCGCGCGACCCCCATCTATCAGACGACGGCCTATGTATTCGAGGATGTGAAACACGCCGCCGATCTGTTCGCGCTCAGGGCCTTCGGCAATATTTACACGCGGATCATGAATCCGACGCAGGCCGTGCTCGAATCCAAGGTCGCCGCTCTCGAAGGCGGTACCGCGGCACTCGCCGTCGCCTCCGGTCATGCGGCGCAAATGCTCATCTTCCACGCCATGATGCAGCCGGGTGATGAATTCGTCGCGGTGCGCCAGCTCTATGGCGGCTCGATCAACCAGTTCGCTCACTCCTTCAAGTCCTTCGGCTGGCATGTGGTGTGGGCGGATGCCGAGAATCTCGCCTCGATCGAAAAGGCGCTGTCACCCAAGACCAAGGCGATCTTCATCGAGTCGATCGCCAATCCGGGCGGCCTCATCACCGACATCGCGGCCATCGCCAAGATTGCCCAGAAGGCCGGCGTGCCGCTGATCGTCGACAACACCCTGGCGACGCCCTATCTGTGCAAGCCTTTCGATCATGGGGCCAATATCGTCGTGCATTCGTTGACCAAGTTCATGGGCGGGCACGGTAACTCGATGGGCGGCGTCATCGTCGACGGCGGCAACTTCGACTGGTCGAGAAGCGGCCGTTATCCGCTGCTCACCGAGCCCAACGACTCCTATCACGGCCTCAAGCTGCACGAGACTTTCGGCAATATCGCTTTCGCCATCGCCTGCCGGGTGCTGGGGCTGCGCGATCTCGGTCCCGCCATCGCGCCGCTCAACTCCTTCCTCATCCTGACCGGTATGGAGACCTTGTCATTGCGCATGCGCAAGCATTGCGACAACGCGCTCGCCGTCGCCAAGTGGCTGAGCACGCATCCGCAGGTCTCGTGGGTAAATTATGCCGGTCTCCCCGGTCACAAGCATCATGAGCTCGCCAAGCGATATTGCCCCAAGGGGGCCGGCTCGATCTTCACCTTCGGCTTGAAGGGCGGCTATGAAGCAGGTGTGAAGGTGGTGTCGAACACGAAACTTTTCTCACATCTCGCCAATCTCGGCGACACGCGTTCGCTCATCATCCATCCGGCCTCGACGACGCACAGCCAGCTGTCGCCCGATCAGCTGAAGCAGGCTGGCGCCGGACCCGATGTGGTGCGTTTGTCGATCGGCATCGAGGATGTCGAGGACATCATCGCCGATCTCGATCAGGCGCTTTCGTGACAATTGCCCCTCGGCCTCGGGCCGAGGGGCAATTTGCCTGGGCTTGCCGATTACTCCAGCTTCCCACGAAATCGCGCTGGCGTCGTGCCGATATGTCTTTTGAATAAGCGCGTCAAATGCGATTGATCAGAAAAGCCACTGACCGAGGCTATTTCAGCAAGCGACATATTCGTTTCTGTCAGCATCTCTTTTGCCTTGTCGACCCGTAACCTCTGCAGATATTGGTGCGGCGTCATGTTCATTGTCCGGACAAAACGAGCGAAAAACGCCGTCCTGCTCAACCCGGCAGCATTCGCCAAATCCACGAACAGAAAGTTGGTGACCAGATTGTTTTCTAGAAACTCGTGGATCCGTCGCATCTGACTCTTTGTCAGAGGCTCAAGAACGGCGGGGGAAGGCGCCTGACCTCTTACCTGCGTATGATGACCGAGCAACTGCGCGGCAATCGCACGGGCGAGATAGTCGCTCCTGTAACCTGAGTGAGGTTCCCGCACGAGATGGGCGGCCGTCAACAACAGCTGACCCAGAACTGCATCGCCTTGTCCAAGCGTAGGCAGAATATCCAGGCTGCTCGAGCTCCTACCATACACCTGCAACGCGACATCGGCGAAAACCTCATTTCTTAAAAAGACGTGGAGGCATTTCACCGTAGTCTTCACAAACGCCGCGCTATAGGCACCTGACAGACTGACCGTTACCGAGTCCTTGGCTATCAAGTATTTGTGCAGGGTATTATTCTTTTCGAGCTCGACCTCTACGGGATCGAATGCAAGCTGGAGCCAAATGCTCCTTCTCTCCGGCAAGCGGGTTTCGAAGGGCTTTGCAATGGTCAAGGCCACAGCCATCTCCGACCATCCAAGATGATCTGACGTGCTGACAACTTCTTGGAAGCCGCCTATGGGCAACTCAGTCTGATCCAAAGCGAAGGAGGTTCTGGGCCTATTCAGCGCTACCACGCTTGTCGGCGATACATCATCACTTCGCTTCACCAAGGTCATGTGCTTATTCGGCGATCATCACCATGCGGCCAAGGACCGCCGTCGAATTTCGATGTGTACGATGGTGAAGCCGGTCGCCTATTTCTTCGCGCGACCCAGCCAGAGTGCCGGTAGCCGCCAACGCAGGCAACATCAATAATGCCAATTCATCCAACACCGCCCTCTCCCCCGAATGGCGCGACATCTTGGAAGCACAGGGTATTTCTACTTTAGATTACGTCAGGAAACAACTACAATATGCATGCCTGGGGTTGTGCAATGAATATGCGTCAAGTCGGCCGGGTACCATCGATCTTCAAGCCTATATCGTCACGGGCTGGAGCCGCACGGCCGCCTGCCGTGAGAGGGCTTCATGCATCACCCAGATGGCGGACGCGAAGACGACCATCGCGCCGCCTTGATGGGAAAGCCCCAGATGCAAAGGCACCTGCGCCAGAAGCGTCCAGATGCCGAGGCCGACCTGCAGCAGCACGGCGATGAACACGGCATAGGCCGCCCTGCTCTGCACCCGCCAGACATAAAGCGCGGCACAAAGCGCCACGATATAGGCGATGAGCCGATGATCGAACTGCACCGTCATGGCGTTCTCGAAGAAGTTGCGCCACACGGGCTGCATGATCAGAAGGCCCTTGGGCATCCACTGGCCGTCCATCAGCGGCCAGGTATTGTAGCCCATGCCGGCATCGAGGCCGGCGACGAAGCCGCCGGCGGCGACCTGCAGCAGGATCAGGGCCGCAAGGCCGAAAGCGGCCCAGCCTCTTCTATCCTGCGGTGGATGGCGCGGCGCACCGCCTACGCCCAGCGCCGTCCAGACGATGGCGCCCAGGATCACGGTGGCAAGAGTGAGATGGGCGGCGAGACGGTACTGGCTCACATCGACGCGCTCGACGAGCCCCGACTTCACCATGTACCAGCCGAGCGCGCCCTGAAGGCCCCCCAGGAGAATGAGCGTCACGAGACGCGGCGTAAGGCGCGGCTCGATGCGGTGCGTCGCCCAGAAGAACAGGAACGGCACGATCATCACCAGACCGATGAAACGGCCGAGGAAACGATGCGCCCATTCCCACCAATAGATGAACTTGAACTCCTCCAGCGACATGCCCTGATTGACGAGGCTGTATTCCGGGATGAGCTTGTATTTCTCGAAGGCCGCCAGCCAGTCGGCCTCGGTGAGCGGTGGAATGGCGCCGAGCAAGGGCTGCCATTCGGTGATCGACAGGCCGGAATCGGTGAGCCGCGTGGCGCCGCCGACGATCACCATGATGAAAACCAGGAAAGCGGCGAACCACAGCCAGGCGCGGATATAGGGACGCGCCTTGCGCTGGCGCTCGGTCATCTCGATCATGGAAGCGGGATAGCGCCGGGGGCCCTCGCCCTCAAGGCTCCAAACGCCGCAGGACCTTGCGCCGGGCGCCCGGGCCGAATAGGTCATCCGGCATGACCCTCAGGCAACGCAAATTCATCGGCATGGTCGCCATCGTGACCTTCCTCATCGTCTATTGCCTCATCGCCATGGCGATCGGCGGCATGGTGGCCGTGGGCCTGGCGCTGCCGCTCGAGATCGGCTTCTTTGTCCTCGCCGGCATCGGCTGGCTGCCGGTGGTGATGATCATCATCCGCTGGATGTCCAGGCCGGATTAGCCACATAGGCCCGAAAAGTTGTCAGACTTTTCGGACAAGCCGAGGCGCGCCGTAAATCTAGAGGTCGAGTTCCCAATATTGGCCGACGAGCTTGTGGCCGAAGCTTTCATGGGGCTCTTCGCTCACCAGACGGAAACCGGCTTTCTCGTAAATGTGCCGCGCCGCGGCGAGCAGATCATTCGTCCATAAGGTCATGCGGCGATAACCCGCGGACCGGGCGAAACTGAGCGCCTCCTCCACCAGCCGCCGGCCCAGGCCCTCGCCGCGTATCTCGGGCTCCACATAGAGCAGGCGCAGCTTGGCGGTTTCGGCATCAGCCTCGACGACGAAAACCGATCCCACCACCCGACCGTCCTTTTCGGCGACGCGGCAGAATTCGCGGCCCGGCTTGAACTCACGGATGAACTTCGCGACGATCTCGGCGACGAGCGCTTCGAACTCTTCGTTCCAGCCATATTCCTGCCCGTAGAGCGCGCCGTGGCGATGGATGACCCAGCCGAAGTCACCAACGGTTGGCGGACGCAGGATGGCCGGCTCGCGGCGTTGCGTTTCCTTGCCGAGCACCTCTTCGATAACCGCCATGGCCTCGATCAAGCGCTTCCGGTCGGCGGGCGACAACCCTTCGAGCTGGCGGCCGACAGCTGCCGCGCTCGCCTGATTGAGCGGTTGGAATGCCGCCTCGCCCTTCTCGGACAAGGCCAGATTAATCTGTCGCCCATCGGCTGGCGAGCGTTCACGCGTGATGTAACCCGATTTAGCGAAGTCCTTGAGAATACGACTCAAATAGCCGGCATCGACACCCAGCCCAGCGATCAGATCGCTGGCGGTGACCGCCTTGCTATTGGCAAGCTCATAAAGGATGCGCGCCTCAGTAAGGCCGAAGCGGCTGGCATGGAGATGCTCGTCGAGAAGGCCTGTCCATTTCGTGTAATTGCGGTTGAAGCGCCGCACCGCGGTAACCGTGTCCTGCATGAACAGAGAGTGGCGTAGATAGTTGACTTTGTCAACTATATGTCAAGCGACCGCCACTCGCTTGAAGCCGTTCCACAGCGCGAAAGCGCTACCCGACAAGAGCACGTCGACATAGCGCAGCTTCTGGTACCCACCATTCAGAGACAGGCGCGGCAGCGCGGTCAGGTGATCCTTATGGGCCGGGAAGATCAGGCCCTTGCGGGTGGTGACGGCCGCGGCAAAGCCCGCCTCGCGGATGAGGTCGAAATCGCGCGGGCCCGCCGAGCCCGGATCGCCATAGGGATAGGCAAAGACTTCCGGTACCCGGCCGATTTCGTCGGCGATGCGGCTGCGCGACAAGGTGGCCTCGGCCAGCGCCTCGTCGGCGGGCAGCCGGGCCACGGCGAAATGATTGATCGTGTGCGCGCCGATCGTGCAGAGCGGATCCGCCGCGATCTTGCGGACATCGTCCCAGGTCATCGCCTCGCTGCGGCATTGCGCATCGAGATCGACGCCGTGATGGGCGCAGAACTGCCTGATCCATTCACGCTGTCGGTGCTCTTCCATATTCCTGACCGGCCAATAGAGGCGCTTGAAGGCGGCCTGCTTGCTGGCATCGCTGCGGGTGTCGAGCTCGAAGCCACTGCCGTCGAGTACTCCTGAAACCTGATGGGCCCCGGCAATGACGGCTTCGAGGCCGCGCCACCAGAGCTCGCAGGTTCCGTCGATGATCTTGGGCGCTACGAAGATGGTGAACGGGCAGCCATGACGCCGGAAGACCGGCCAGGCATGGACGAAATTGTCCTCATAGCCGTCGTCCAGGGTGAATACCGCGAAAGGCCGCCCGGCGGGCGCCTCGCCATTGAGGCGAGCGGCGGCCTCCGCCAGCGAAACGAGCTCATACCCTTCCTTAACGACATGGGCGATAACGGTATCGAGAAAACCGGGGGTGATCTCGAGACCGGAATTGGGGGCGAAACCATGCCGAGCGACGCCTGTCGGGCGCACATGATGCAGCATGAATATTGCACCCATTCCACCCAATGCTGAACGCAAGGCGCGCGATGCTCCAGAATAATACAGGACATCAAGACTTGTTTTCAGAGCGGCGGACAACGGCATTACCCAGGGATCAGAGCTACAATTTCTCGTGACTACAGAACTATCAGCCAAAACTTGACGAACGTTTGCTAGCCGTAAGGCAAAATTCGCACCAACAGGAGTTCCGTTTGAACATAGCGTCCCTCGCTCCTTTCGGGGATAGTGCGCGCCGGGTCCCCTCCCCGGTGGCGGCGAGGTCGTCGATGTTCCGTATCGAGATCAATTCGACCCGCGATATCCGGTCTCTGGAAGCGGAATGGCTGCGCTTTCAGGATCAGGCGGCCGGCACCTTTTTTCAGACCTATCAATGGTGCAGCGCCTGGCTCGCAACCGCGGGCGCCGCCCAGGATGCAAAGCCGCTGATCGTCACCGGCCGCGATCCGTCAGGCTCCCTCTTGTTCATCCTGCCCTTCTGCGTGCGCAAGCGCCAGGGCTGCCACGTCCTCGAATGGATGGGCGGTCAGCAGATGACCTATGGCTACGGCCTCTATGACCGCGCGTTTCTGCGCGACGCTGCTCCCTGGTTCGCCACCCAAGGCTGGGCCATCTTCTCGGAACTGAAAGAGATCGACGCCATCGACCTTGCCGAGATGCCGGCCCGCTGGGAGGACAGCGCACACCCGCTCACCAGCTGGTTCACCCTCGCCGGTCCGAACTGCTCCTACCTGCTGCGGCTCGATGGCGACTACGAAACGGTCTATGCGCGCAAGCGCTCGGGCGAGACGCGGCGCGGCAACCGGAAGCGCGACGCCAAGCTCCACAAGGCGGCGAAGATCGAAGTTGGCCTGCCGCGCGACCGCGAGCATGCGCACCGGCTGATCGAGCAGATGTTCGCGCAACAACGTGACCGTCTCGCCGAAAGCGGCATCCATGGCGTTTTCAACGAGCACGAGCGGCAGTTCGTGCATCACCTCATCGACCTGCCCGATCACATGCAGCCGGTACTCCTGCCCTGCTACATGACGGCGGACGGCGAGCTGGAAGCAGTGGCCCTCGGCGGCCTGCATGGCGGCGGATTCTGGGCCCTTATTTCCTCATTGGGCTCGCCAAAATTACGACGTTACTCGCCGGGCGACGCACTGCTCCGCCGGACCATCGAAACCTGCTGTGGCATGGGGCTTACCTTCTTCGACTTCTCTTCCGGCAGCTTCGACTACAAGCTTGCCTGGGCCGATGAAGAAGTCCGCCTCCATCACGCGATGCGTGGGCTCACGCTGCGCGGTTATGGCTGGGCGCTGATGCGGCTGACGCGCCTCATGGCGAAGCGCGCCATCAAGCGCACGCCCTTTCTCTGGAACGCCGTTCTGACGGCGCGGCGCGCCCTGCTCGGGCAAGCCACCTGAATCAGGCGGCGCGGCGAATCGGCTGGCCGATGCGAACGAACTGCACGGCCCGCAATCCCGACTGGCGCCAGGATTCGATCATGCGCGCGGCATCCAGAATCCGGGTGCCGGGCGCCATCAGCAAAGCCGCGTGACACTTGCGGATCAGCGTCGGGGCGGAGGTCGACTGCCCGCCGCAATGGATGATGATCACCGGATAGATCTGGGCGAAGGCTTCGATCAGGGTATCGAAGCGCGGACCCGACGCGGCCTCGGCAAGCTCGCCGGCCCGTGTTCCCGCCCGCAGAATATGGGCGAGCGAGCCCGTATCGCGCTGGACGGCGGCTTCGATCGTCGCCTCGTCCAGCAATATGTCGGACAGGCCCTTGCCGGCCTCGATGCCGCAAATCGTGTGGATGGACGGGCGTGTTTCGTCGGCGTCGATCACCAGCGTGCCGATGCCCTGGGTCGCGACGATGCGGGCCAAGGCCACAGCGGCCGTGGCGCTGTCGGGCCCGGTTTCGCCAATGGCCGTGATGGCGAGCTTTTGCACGCCCAGCGACTGGCGGATATTGTTGAGCCAGGTGACGATCCGGCCGGCGGCGATCGCGTAGCTTCCGGAAGGATCGTGCAAGGGCTGATGGGCGTGGGCCGAGGCTTTGGCGAGATCCGGCGTCTCCGGAATCTCGCTCAGGATCGCCTGGTTGCCGGGCGGCGCATTGCCGAAATTCGGCATTTGCGGTGTCACCGCGTGGAGGGACGGACGCACGATCGGCGCAACTTCGGCCGGCGCTTCTTCGAGTGGTGCCGGCAGGACCAGGGGCGGCGCAAGAACGGGCTCGCGCTCGACCGGCGCCACCGGACGGCTGCCGCCAGCCATTCTCAGCACCTCGGCCAGGAAGGCGAGGCCGATGCCCAACGTCAAGCCGGCGAGCGTCGCCAGGATGATCGTCGGGCCTTTCAACGGATAGCTCGGATTGGTGGGCGGAACCGCGCGCTGGATGATGCGGGCGAAGCCCGGCTGGGCGGTGACCTCCTGGCGCGTGCTCGCATCGGCATAGCGGTTCAGGAAGGATTCGAGCAATGTGCGGTTGGCGGCCGCGTCGCGTTCGAGCGCCCTGAGCTTTACGTCGTCGAGATTGCTGGTCGAGGCCTTGGCCTTGGCGGCATTCAGGCTGGCGCGCAGGGACGCTTCCCGTGTCGCGGCGACCCGGGCCTGATCTTCGAGACCGGCGACGATCTTCAGCGCCTCGGTACGTATCTGCTGATCGACATTGGCGAGCTCGTTGCGCACCGCGACCATCTTCGGGTGGCCGGGGAGATAGGTGACGGAAAGCTCCGCCATGCTCCGCTGCAGGGTAATCTGCTGCTCGCGCAGTCTCTGAATGAAGGCGGAGTTCAATACATCTGAAGAGACATCGACGGAGCCGCTGCTGTCGAGCATCTCGCGGATGGCTTTCGCTCTGGCCTGGGCCTCGGTGCGCGCCGCTTCCGCCAAAGTGATCTGAGTATTGAGCTCCGACAATTCCTGGGTACCGAGCGTCGACTGGGTTCCCTTCAGCAATCCGGCCTGGGCGCGGAACTCTTCGGCCGCGGCTTCCGAATCCACGACCTTCTTCTGCAGAATCTCGATCTGCTGAGCCAGCCAGTCACGGGCACGCTCGGTCGGCTCCGACTGCATCTCGCGCGTTGAAACGACATAGGTCTCCGCCAACTTGTTGGCGACATCCGCGGCGATTTTGGGATCGAGCGCGGAATATTTGATGACGATGACCTTGGATTCCTTGATCTGATAGATATTGAGCTGCGAGTTGTAGCGGTCGTAGGCGCGCTCATCGAGCGACTTCAGGCGCGGATCGGGCTTGAAGCCGAGGTCGATCAGGAACTGGCTGATCTTGCCGACACCGTCGCGCGCTGGATCGAACTCCCCTTTGCCGGCAAGACCCAGATCCTTGATCACGCGGTCGCCAAGATCGCGCGAGCTCAGCACCGAAACCTGACTCAGAATATCGCGATCATCGAAGGTGGGACGCGAGTCGCCGCCTTCCCCGGGTTGGGCGCGGCTGAAGGGTGTTTCGAGATTGTCGACGAGAAGCTGGGCTTCCACCGTGTAGCTCGGCTTGTCGCGCAGCACGACGAAGGCGGCCGCCGAGGCGAAGAGCACAGTGATGAGAAGGATCATCCATTTGCGCCGCCACAAGCCGCGCAGAAGATCCATCATGTCGACCGATGACGCGTTCATTCCGGCTTGCTCGTGATCATTCATCAGCGGATTTATGCTTAATAAAGGGTTTCCAGGCCGTCACCATGCCCTGCCTGTGGTAAGGATTTTCTTAACGGCCGCCAAAGGGTTACCGGCTGCCTCCCCGGTTTAAGCGATTGCTAACCATAAATCCCTATCGTCGCTCGTAACGCCGCTCCACTCGGGCCCTTGCGAGGTGGATCGGCGCTGTTATGGAGTGTTGCCCCAGTGCGTATGCGTCTTCTGATCCTCATGGTCGTGCCCTTCCTGCTCTCGGCTTGCGCGGAGACCTGGGATGCCAACCCGCCGACCGCGGCCACGGGCGGCATGGGCGTGATGGCGGACGGAAATATCGCGCAAGGACCGGGCGCCGTCGCCAGCGTTACCGAACTCGCCTCTTCCACACCCGAAGGCATTCAGCCCCCATATGGCGCGCAAGGTTCTGCCGCGGCCTATGAATATGACTCCGGCTATCGCGTCGGCGCCGGCGACAGACTGACGATCCGCGTCGCCGGCGAGGCCGACCTCACCAACGACTATCTCGTCGACGGTTCCGGCAATATCTCGATGCCCTATATCAAGACGACCTATGTCGGCGGTATGTCGGCGCAAGATGTCGAGAAGCTCGTCGCCAAACGGCTTCGCAACGGCTTCCTGCGCAATCCGAATGTATCGGTCCAGGTCACGACGCTCCGGCCCTTCTTCATCATGGGTGAAGTTTCGTCCGCCGGCAGTTTTCCCTATCAGCCGGGCATGACGGTGCAGAACGCGGTGGCGATCGCGGGCGGCTATACGCCACGCGCCCATCAGGGACCAGTCATGCTCACGCGCAAAAATGTGAACGGCACACAGACCTTCAAGGTGCCGGTGACCACGCAGATCTATCCGGGTGACATCGTCTATGTCCGCGAGCGCTGGTTCTGAGCGGACCGAACCGATGCGTGTCCTGCAGGTCTTTCGCACACCGGTGGGTGGCCTCTTCCGTCATGTCCGTGATCTCGTCCGTGGGCTGACCGATCTTGGTCATGAGGTGGGGATCGTTTGCGACTCGACGACCGGCGGCGGCGCAGCGGAGAAGATGCTGACCGACCTCGCCCCCTCCTGCCATCTCGGCATCCACCGTCTGCCGATCGGCCGCCTGCCGGGCCTCGCCGACGTCAAAGCGGCATCGGCGATTGCAGGGATCGCAGCGACGGCGAGACCGGACATCCTGCATGGCCATGGCGCCAAGGGCGGCGTCTATGCGCGGCTCGCCGGTTCGCGCCTGAAACTCCCCTCCCTCTACACGCCCCATGGCGGCAGCCTTCACTATGCCTGGGCATCCCCACGCGGAGCGCTTTTCCTCACGGCAGAGCGGTTGATGCTGCGGCGCGGCTCCGGGCTCGTCTTCGTCTGCGACTATGAACGCCGAATATTCCAAGAGAAGGTCGGACTGGCGGGCCTGCCGCATCGCGTCGTCCATAACGGGCTGTGGCCGGAAGAATTCGCCGCCGTGCCACTTGCGCCCGATGCGCGCGATCTGATCTTTCTCGGCGAGATGCGTCACCTCAAGGGCGTCAGTGATCTGCTCGAGGCCCTGAGCCTGCTTGGCGCCGCTCAGCCGGTGACCGCCACCCTGGTCGGAGACGGACCCGATCGGCAGGAATTCGAGGCTCTGGCCCAACGTCTCGGGCTTGTGGACCGGGTGCGCTTTGCCGGCGCCCTGCCGGCCCGCACAGCCTTTGGCCTGGGCCAGGTGATGGTCATGCCGTCGCGGGCGGAATCCCTGCCCTATGTCATTCTCGAAGCCGTGGCGGCCGGCAAGCCGCTCATCGCCACGAATGTCGGCGGCATTCCGGAAATCCTGCCGCCCCGGAGCCTGGTGCCGGCCTCCGACCCCAAGGCCTTGGCCGAGGCCATCAGGGCGGCTCTTGCCGGGCCGGAGCAGAGCTTGGCACAGGCCCGCGCACTCGCCGCGGACGCAAGCAGCCGTTTTTCGGCCGCTGCCATGTGCGGCAAGATCGCCGGCTTCTATGCCGAGATTCTGAAAACGGCCCGTTAAGAGCCCATTAAGCACGTTCCTTCACTTTGGTTAACGGCGAGGCCTCACTGGGCCCCAAAGTTGCTCCCCCTGCAGTTCGGGAAAAAATTCTGTGTCAATTTGAAACGAAACTGCGATGCGCAACGAACAGCTTTACCAGCATAAACTCGCGGCGAGTGGCCTTCTCGCCAAACTTGGCCTGGAAGACAATGCAGCGCTTCATTCCGAGGTGCTCAAGGCCCCCCTCATCTCGGCGCGGGTCGTGGCGATGATCGTCCGCAGCGGAGAATTCATCCTGATCAGCGCGCTCGGCGCCCTGCTTCTCGCCGCCTATGTCTCGCCGCGACACACCATATCGCTCACCGTCTACGCCCCCCTCATCGTGACGGCGGCACTCGCCTTGGTCGTCCTCTTGCAGATCGCCGGCCTCTACAGCATCCATGCGCTGCTGCGTCCCGCCGACTATCTCGCGCGCCTCGCCGGCGCGTGGCTCGTCATCGCCGGGCTGGTGATCAGCTATTTCTTCTTCAGCAAGAGTGGTGGCGACTATTCGCGCGTCTGGGCGGCGCTGTGGTTCGTCGGCGGGCTCGGCCTGCTCGTCCCGTTTCGTATCTTCGTCGCCAGCCGCACGCGCGCTTGGAACGCCAAAGGCCAGCTCGACCGGCGCTGCGTCCTGGTCGGTGGCGGCGAGCCCGCCGCCCGTCTCATCGAAGCCTTCGAATCGTCCAAGGACGACGTATCGGTGATCGGCATCTTCGACGACCGCGACGACGATCGCTCGCCCGCCTCGATCGCCGGCTACCCTAAGCTCGGCAATGTCAACGAGCTCATCGATTTCGTGCGACGCAACCGCGTCGACCTGCTCATCGTCACCTTGCCGCTCACCGCCGAGGCGCGCATTCTCCAGATGCTGAAACGGCTGTGGGTACTGCCCGTCGACATCCGGCTCAGCGCCTATGCGCAGAAGGTGCGCTACCGGCCCCGCGCCTATTCCTATATCGGCAATGTTCCCTGCCTCGACGTCTTCGACAAGCCGCTGACCGACTGGGGGCTGCTCGCCAAATCCGTCGAGGACAAGCTGCTCGCCGGCCTGGCGCTCCTGCTGCTGTCGCCGGTGATGCTCCTGGTGGCGCTCGCCATCAAGCTCGAAAGCCGTGGGCCGGTGTTCTTCCGCCAGCACCGCTACGGTTTCAACAACGAGCTCATCAACGTCTTCAAGTTCCGCTCGATGTATACCGAGATGACCGACCGGACGGCGACGAAGCTGGTGACGCGCGACGATCCGCGGGTGACCCGCGTCGGCCGCTTCATCCGCAAGACGAGCCTCGACGAGCTGCCGCAGCTCTTCAACGTGCTGAGGGGTGAGTTGTCGCTCGTCGGCCCGCGCCCGCACGCTACCCATGCCAAGGCCCAGGAGCATCTCTACCCGGACGCGGTCGAGGGTTATTTTGCCCGCCACAAGGTCAAGCCGGGCATCACCGGCTGGGCCCAGATCAATGGCTGGCGCGGCGAGACCGATACGCTCGACAAGATCCATCGGCGCGTCGAGCATGACCTCTATTATATCGAGAACTGGTCGATCGCCTTCGACCTCTATATCCTGTTCCACACGCCGATCTCGCTGTTCTCGACGGAGAATGCCTATTGACCGCCAGTGCTGCCCAACCCTCTTTTGCCGGTCCGCGAAGGACATTGGGCAGCCTGGAAATCTGGCGCAATGCGGCGCTGTGGCTGCTGGTCGCGTCGGCATGGTTCGTGATCGTCGAGCCGTCGCCTTATGAGCTGATCTTCATCCTGGTTTTTCTGCTGTTCCTGCCGGGCGGCGGCCTGAAGGTGCCGCTGGTATGCCTGCCTTTCTTCTTCTTTCTCGTCCTCTACAATCTAGGGGGCGCCGTCGGGCTCGAAGGCGCTCTGGACGACAAGATATCCATGTGGTTCACGATCATTTCCTACTACATGGCGATCACCGGCCTGTTCTTCTGCTTTCTGCTGACGAGCGACACCAACAAGCGGATGGAGATCATCCGCAGCGGCTATATCGCGGCGGGCGTCATCGCCTCGATCATCGGCATTCTCACTTACTTCGACGTGGGCGGGACCGCGGGCGCCTGGGCGCCCATGGGCCGCGCGCAAAGCACCTTCAAGGATCCGAATGTCTTCGCCCCGTTTCTCGTGCCGCCGTTCGTATTCCTGGCTCAGGACATTCTGCTCCGCCGGAGCCGCTGGCCGGTTCTGACGATCGTCAACATTCTCATCATCTCTCTGGCAATGCTCCTCGCTTTCTCGCGCGGCGCCTGGATCAACATGGCGGGCTCGGGTGTCCTGCTCGTCGTCTTGACACTCCTGCTGGCGCCGAGCCCGGCCTTGCGCAACCGTGTTATCTTCCTGTCGGTGAGCGGCGCCGTTCTGCTGAGCGTTGCCGGTGTCGTCGCCGTGCAGGTCCCGCAAATTCAGAAGCTCTTCGAAATCCGCGCCAGCCTCAGCCAGTCCTATGATGTCGGCGAAGAAGGGCGTTTCGGACGCCAGATCGCCAGTATTCCCCGCGTGCTGACCCAACCCGGCGGCATGAATCCACGGCACTTCCGCTATATTTATGGACAGGATCCCCATAATGTCTATCTCAACGCTTTCGCCTCCTATGGCTGGCTCGGCGGCTTCACCTTCTTCGCTCTGGTGATCATGACGTTCTGGGCGGGCTGGCGCGCCATGCGGACCGGAACGCCCTGGCAGCATCATGCCATCGCCATCTACTGCCCCCTCGTCGCCGTCATGCTGCAGGGCGTGCAGATCGATATCGACCATTGGCGCCACTTCTATCTGCTGCTCGGCTGCATGTGGGGATTGCTGGGGGCGACGCTCGCTTATGAGCGACAGCAGGCGAACAGACCGACTCCTGCGACATCGTAGCTTTTAAGTTTCATTCGAGCTTGGCAGGCGCCTGGATCAGCGCCTATTCTCGGTTGCATGGACGCGGATCATCTGACCTTCGATACGGCCTGGGCGCCCTATTTCGACGCCCACGATACTCCTGCGAAAGCCTCCCTCGCGATATTCAGCACGCCGCGTACCGGCAGCCAGAGCCTGTGCCGGCTGCTCTACGCCATGGGCCTGGGCGTGCCGGCGGAGTATTTTCTGCAACGAGTGACGGAACGCTATGGTGAGCGATTTCGCGGCGGAACCTCGACGATCGATGGCGCTTTCATGAAGGACTATGTGCGGGCGATAGAGACCCATCGATGCCGCAATGGCTTTCTCTCCTACAAGATCCACGCCGACCAGCACAGGCAGCTCACCGCCGATCTCGGCCAGCCCTGGGAGGACTCGCTTTCAAATGTGGTGATCATCCGGCTGCGTCGGCGCGATATCGTCGGCCAGGTCGTCAGTCTGGGCGCCGCGCTTCAGACCGGCATATGGGACGACGCGTCGGCGGAACTCCTCAAGAGACCCAGCGCCTTGAATGAGGCGGTCGCAGAAAAGTGGGTGGAATACGTCTTCCGTTCAGAGCGGTACTGGGATCGCTATCTAAAGCGCCAGCACCAGAGGGTCCTGTCCCTGGACTGTGAAGATCTGGCGGACGCGGACAAGCTTCAGGCGACGCTGAGCGGGTTCGGAACAGGACATTCGAACGAGGAGATCGGCAACATCCTCAAACGGCTACCGCGCTCTTCCCACAACAGTCGCCTCTCGCACGAGCTGGCGCAGCGTTTTGGCGCGCACATATCCCGGCACTGGCAACGCCTGCTGGCCGAAGCCGGAGCTTGATTATGGGGGCGGCCCGAGGCCGCTCAACACGTCAAGCGCCGCGGCAATCTCGGAGGAGAACCAGTTCGGCAGCTTCTCATTGAAGGTGCTGGTGTTGTCGATCAGCCCGGTGCGCTGGCGGTCCATCAACGACCCGTCCTGACCGAAATAGAACTTCAGGCCAGCATAGACCTGCGTGTCGTTGAAATCGACATCTCCCTCCTCACCTGTGTCCAATGTGCGTTCGGCGTAACGGGCGCCGCCAAAAATCGAAAGTCCCTTGTCCCATACGAGATATTCAGCCTCACCGGTAAGCGCCCAGCCATCGAAGTCGGCGTCATCCGAGCCTGTGTCGGGTTCGAACTTGGACAGTAAAGCATCACCGCGCAGCATGAGCGACAGATCCGGCATCGCATAGAAGCGACCATAGGCGGTAAGCTCGAAACCACTGTACTCGGCATTCTGAATGAAATCGCCGTTAAAATAATGGGCCGAAGCACCCAAGGTGAAGGCGTCGGCATAGAACTCGCCGAACACGCCGAAACGGAACAAGTCGACATCCTTGGAAAATACGTCCTGACTTACCCAGGAGCCCGAGACACCGAGGGCGGCCCAGGACGGATCACGCCAGAACAAAGCGCCGCCGAAATGTGAGTTCCCGGCATCCAGATCACCGAAGTCCACCTTGCCCAAGTCGGCGAGTTCGGTCGAGTGATCGTAATAAGCAAAATCTGCCTGGATATTGAACCCGCCGCAGGTCACCAAGCCTCCGGCCTCGCCAAAGGGCGTGTTCCAATCGACATCGCCCGAGAAATTGTTGAAGAGGCTGCCGACGCCGTCGAACTCCACCTCCTGCCAGTCGAACATGTAACCGACACCGGCGGCGCCCGAGATAGTGCAGCCCGGGTCTTCATAGTCGGCGGCCTGAACCGGAGAAGCGCCTACAACCCAAAGAAGAGACAACACAGAAGCACTCACGGAAAGCTTCGACCTGCCGATCATCCCCGTTCCCTCCAAAGCCTCGTCACGAACTGTTGCACCGACGAACACGTCGATCAATCCGTTGGGAGACATTACGAATGGGAATTCTTATAAGTGTGTCAGAAAAGACACAGTGGGGCGGGGCCCTGCCAGGTCATGCCCTGGCGAAATGGGCGGCCAGCTGGTTTACAGTCGGGTTTTCGATGAGTTCCTCGACCTCGATCTCGCGGCCCACCTCTTCCTCGAGCCCGACACACAGGTCGACGACCTTCATGCTGTCGATCCCAAGCCCGGCCAACTCGATGTCCGCGACCCGCCCGGAAAGCATGTCATCCTTCTGCTTTTCGTCGACAAGTTCGAGATTGTTCAGGATATTCAGGATCATGACTTTAGCTTCATCGGCGGTCATCGAACGTCTACCTCAACCAATTTGTGCAAGATGATGAAGTGAGAGGGCATGAGCTGATAGTCTGTTATGCCGGCCTTCAGATCGAGCCGGTCGAATTCGCACTTGAAACTGTCCCAGATCCGCAACGACAGCTGCTTGCCGACGCAGGAATGCATCCCGGCGCCAAAGATGAAGTTCCGGTGCTCGGCGACCTCGGAATAGCCAAAGGCCTGCAGCTGCAGGCGAATCAGGTCGCCGGCCGTGAACGAGCAGTCATCCATCTCGAAATCGGTCTTGGCGCGCCTGAAGGTCACCGGGACCCCGGTTTCAATCGGAAATTGCGGCAGCCTGATGATCTCCGGAGGGGCCGAGGCGCCGCGTATGGCGGTCACGATGCTCTCAGTCAGCATCATTGCCAGGGAGTCCAGACCGAAGACCAGGCAGGTGAATTTCCACGCAATGTCCGCCTCGTTCGGCGTCGTCGCGCGCAAGAACTCCAATGTTTTTGCGATGCGCGCCTCGAGACTCTTCAAGCGCGCGAGATTGGTGTTGAACGACAGGATGTCGCCGACATGCATCGCCAGGAATTCCGCCGGCAGGTCGCATTGCAGGAAGACCGAAAAGACCCGGTGGATGAACGGATCCACGACCTCCGACACGATGTCGACGCGCCCCGGCCTGCTCAGCGGAGAAAGACATGCCTTCGAAAGCTCAGGCAACTCGCCTTCGAGCTCCGCCAATCTAGCGGCGAGAAATGTCGCGAAACCCCTGCGCGCCGCAGGATGCGCCTCGTCCGCCACCAGCAGCGGGAGAACGCCGCAGGCATAGGCGACATTGGGAAGCTCCGTCCCATAGGTCTCCTTTATTGCCTTCATGACATCGGTCAAGCTCGACACGATCGCCAGCGGGCTGCGCAACACCCGCAGGATCACGGCCGGGTCGGTGATGACCCAGGCGCGCAGCAGATCGTTCTCCAGCCAGACGCGCGGAGCCAATTGGGCAAACAGAGCCTGCCGGTCACCGGCAGAGTGGAGCTGATAGGATTTCATCGCGCTCATGCGGCAGGACGCGGCGCGCGGGCGGCGCGCCAATCATCCGCCATCATGCCCAGCACCAGCATGTCCTTGCGCTCGCCGGTCGCGGCGTCGCGCAAATGCTGCACAAGGCGTGCCTCCTTCCGCCAAGTCTTGTCGCTGAGCATCAGCCAGAGCATCGGGCGGTTCTGCGGGCGCACATTTGCCTTGGCCTTGGCATAGCCGAGCTTGTCGAACAGGTAACCATAGATGGCGTCGGATGTTTCGGTGGTGAGATCCTGGCCGCGCCAATTGGTGTCGCCGATCAGATGCGAGATCGTGAACACCCCGATGCGATGCTGCAGATGCAAGGTATAAAAGCCGATCGGATGCCGCTCCGCGCGCGGCAGAATGGCCAGAGCCAGCTTGCCCGGCTGGTTCTCGAACTTGGCGAAAAAAGCGGCCTGCTCCTTAACGCTCCACTGCCGCCGCTTCGTGTTCAGCATTTCGGCGGCCAGTTCGTCATCGGCCCAGCCCGAAAGCCGCTCTCCCAGATCGGCGCCCGACATCGGACGGATGAGGAAGTTTCTAGTTTCGAGCGTCAGTGAAGGCGGAGGAAGACTGGCCATTGGCTCAAAATCACATGCGAAGGCCTTGTACTATATGGCTTTGGCGGCTCGGTCAAAGCCAAGCAAAAGGGGAAGGAAGCGATGGCTTCCTTCCCCTATTCAAGCCTTCAGAGCCTATCAGATACCGCCGCCGCCATTGGCCTGTGCGAGTATAGACGAGGTCAAGACGTTAGGCAGCTTCTCGAGGAAGGTGCTGGTATTGTCGACAACACCCGTCCGCTGCCGATCCATGAGCGAGCCGTCCTGGCCGAAGTAGAACTTCAGGCCGGCATAGACCTGCGTATCGTCGATATCGAGTTCCTGGTCGCCCTGGTCCGGCTCGAGACTGCGCTGGGCGTAACGAACGCCACCAAACACAGACAGGCCCTTGTCCCAAGCGAGATACTCGGCCTCGCCGGTGATCGCCCAACCATCAACGTCGCCGTCTCCTCCCTGGTTGCTGCCATCGATCTGGGAGAGCAGGAAGTCACCGCGGAGCATGAGCGAGAGGTCCGGCGTCGCATAGTAGCGGCCATAAGCGGCCAGCTCGAAGCCATCCTGATCGGCGCTAAAGACACCAAAATCGACGAGCTCGCCGTTGAAGTAATGAACGGAGCCGCCGAGCGTGATGTTGTCGAGATAGAACTCGCCAAACACACCGACGCGGAAGACGTCCGAATCCTTGGAGAAAACGTCCTGGTTCACCCAGGAGCCGGTGACGCCGAGAGCCGCGTAGGACGGATCACGCCAGAACAGCGCGCCACCGAAATGCGAATTGTCGGCGTCGACATCCTCAAGCTTGCCGAGACCAATGTCGGCATCGCCCTGATGATTGTAATAGGCAAAGTCGGCCTGGACGTTGAAGCCGCCGCAGGTCACTAGACCGCCGGCCTCGCCGAAGGGCGTGTTCCAATCGGCGTCGCCGTCGAAGCTGTCTTCGCTGCCGAAGTCGAAATCGCCCTTCTGCCAGTCGAACATGTAGCCAATGCCGACGGCGCCCGAGAGGGTGCAGCCCTCATCGATCACGTCAGCAGCCTGGGCGGAAGAAATACCACCAGCCACCAGCAAAGCCAGAGCGGCGGCGCCAGCGGAAAGTTTCAATTTGCCGATCATCTTTTCAGTCCCCTATTCGAATGGCCCGTCGCCTATCGAATACATCAGACGGCGATGTTCATTCAATTCCTCAGAGGAAAATTAGCGGCACCAAACAAGAGTATTTTCCGACTGTGGCCAATCCGCCACAGGTCAATGAACACAATGCAATCTTCAAGCGAAATTTTTCATCAGTGAACGGCACGCCAGACCACCCTATGCTGCGATTCCCCTCATTCACCCGGATAAGTTGTAGACACCAGTGTTGTCGAATCGACCAATAAAAAAGGAAGGAAGCCCGTGGCTTCCTTCCTCGTCGTTTCAAGGCCCAGAGCCTGGATTAGGGAGCGCCGCCACCACCGCTGGCAGCGGCATTCGCGATGCCGAGGATGCCGGAGGTCAGAGCATTCGGCAGCTTCTCGAGGAACACGCTGGTGTTGTCCACGGTGCCGGTGCGCTGACGATCCTGCAGCGTGCCGTCCTGGCCGAAGTAGAACTTCAAGCCGGCATAGACCTGGGTGTCATCGATATCGACATCGAAGTCCTCGTTGTCGACGTCAAGCGAACGCTGCGCGTAACGCAGACCGCCAAACACCGAGAGACCCTTGTCCCAAGCGAGATATTCGGCTTCGCCGGTGATCGCCCAACCATTCAGGTCGACGTCTTCGTCGGTGATCTGGTCGGCATCGATATTGGAGAGCAGCGCATCGCCACGAAGCATGAGCGACAGGTCGGGGGTGGCATAGAAGCGGCCCCAGGCAGCGAGCTCAAAGCCATCCTGATCGATGTCGAGCGGACCGATATTGATCACTTCGCCATTGAAATAATGCGCCGACGCGCCGAGGGTGAAGTTCTCCATGTAGAATTCGCCGAACACGCCGCCGCGGAACGTATCCGAATCCTTGGACAGGACGTCCTGGTTGACCCACGAAGCGCTCACGCCGAGGGCGGCGTAGGACGGATCACGCCAGAACAGCGCGCCACCGAAGTGCGAGTTGTCGGCATCGACATCTTCGAGCTTGCCAAGACCAACATCGGCATCGCCCTGATGATTGTAATAGGCAAAGTCGGCCTGGACGTTGAAGCCGCCGCAGGTCACGAGACCACCGGCCTCGCCGAAGGGCGTGTTCCAATCGACGTCGCCATCGACGCTGTCTTCCTGGCCAAAATCGAAGTCGGCCTTCTGCCAGTCGAACATATAACCAATGCCGACGGCGCCCGAGATCGTGCAGCCTTCATCGGCGACGACATCCGCCGCCTGCGCCGACGAAACGGCGCCGGCCACCAGCAAAGCCAACGCGGCGGCGCTCGCCGAGAGTTTCAACTTACCAATCATGTTTGATGTCCCCAAACCTTCAAATTCAATTTCAAGTGCCCCTGCCCGACTGCCCTTACATTACTGTTGGATCGCCGTTCAATGTCATGAAGGGACATTTCGGGACATGGCGGAGAGTAATTTCTTAGTGTTGCCCGGAGGCCACAGTTAATCCACACCCGACGTAACTTTAAGTAGAATTTCGCGGCTCAGGCCGCAACCCTGGCGGCTTCAGGCTCAGAGGAGCTTGCCGAACTGAATGACATCGAGGCGCCCAATCCCGGAGGCCGCGGGGTTCTCCTGGCGCAAAACGCCCTCCTTGAGCCATCCGGTCTGTTCGAAATGGAGAATCAGAGGCTTATAAGTCTCGACGACCTTGGCGACCGCCTTCTCCAATCCGAATCGGCCAGCCAAATAGGTGAGTAGAGCCGGATCGGTTTCGCGCAGGACATTGGCGAGGTCGTAGCGCCCCTGATCGACCAGAATGTCGAGCGTGACGTTCCGGTGCTCCTGGGAGATCTCAGTCTCATAAAGGCCAACATGCAGGCCGTCTTTGCGACCATAAATTCCTACAACGGCACGCATTTGCCGCTGCGACTCGACCAGGTAGCGCTGGAGATCCGTCCGCGTCAGCTTTGCGACGCGGGCATTCATTGGCCCCATCAGCTTGGGGTCGCTCGTCCAGCGTAGCCACTCGTCGCTCACCATCTCAGGGGTGATCGGTGTCAGGCGGAATCGCTTGGTAAGGATTTCCGGCGCGTTCGACATCGTACGGATTTTCGTGCTGGGTGGCCCAACTGGCCCTTTGGGGAAGTAGACTGGTCGGAGCGACAGGATTCGAACCTGCGACCCCTACCCCCCCAGAGTAGTGCGCTACCGGGCTGCGCTACGCTCCGACGGGCGCCGATATAACACCGGCCTTCCCTGAGTGAAAGCCTTATTCTGTCGCGCCAGGCATCTAGTCGTCGGCGCCCAGGAGCTTGCGGGCGGCCCCCAGTTCGGAGAGTGCCAGCCGAAGCGACTGCACCTGGGATTCGCTCATGCGCGGCGCCGCTGCCGGGGCCGGGACCTGTGGTGGCGGTTCGCCACCGCGGGCAAAGGGGGCCGATCCCAAAGCCGGGGCCGGTCGCTTGATGCGCGGCGCCTGCAAGGCCCGCCCGGGAGCCGGGACGCCGTCGAGCTCGAGGTCGCGGGCATCGCGCTTGCGTGCCGCCGTCTCGCCGCGGCCGATGCTCGAGACATGCTGAAGGCCTTCCTCGCGCAGAATGCGCTGGACGCCACGGATCGTATAACCTTCGCCATATAGAAGTGCGCGGATGCCCTTGAGGAGATCGACGTCATTGGGACGGTAGAAACGACGTCCGCCGCCGCGCTTCATCGGCTTGATCTGGCCGAATCGGGTCTCCCAGAAACGCAAGACGTGCTGCGGAACATCGAGTTCCTCAGCCACCTCGCTGATCGTTCGAAATGCCTCTGGCGCCTTATCCAACATCATCGTCCTTAGAGCATTTCAGCCCGGCCGGTGATTCGTCCAGCCAGGAGAAAAAACTCGTTTGCCCCTAACCGGAACGCTCTCCTCGCCGGGATCCGCCAATCCGGGCGGGAAGCACGCTATCCGTGCGGTCGGGCGCCCGACTCGCTAGTCTTCCGACCCACCTTCTACACCGTTAATCTGATTCTTCATAACCTGACTTGGGCGGAAGACCAGCACGCGTCGTGGCGTGATCGGCACTTCTTCCCCTGTCTTCGGATTCCGGCCAATGCGGCCGGTCTTGCTGCGGACCATGAATGTCCCGAAGGAGGACAGCTTCACGGTCTCTCCCGTGATCAGCGTATCGGTGATGATGTCCAGAACCGATTTGACGAGATCGGCAGATTCGGTTCTCGACAGGCCAACATTACGATGCACGGCTTCGCTCAGGTCAGCGCGCGTGAGTGTCTTACCAGCCATCTGTTTCCCCTGCTTGCCCAAGGGCTAGGGTAAGATGGATGGAAATCGCGGTCAATAAAAAACTACGTGTGAACTCAATAGCTTAGGGTTTTAACCGAAAGTATTACCAGCGGACGAGGACAGCGCCCCAGGTAAAACCCCCGCCCATCGCCTCCATCAGGACAAGATCACCACGCTTGACGCGCCCATCCTTCACCGCCGTATCGAGCGCCAGAGGAATGGAGGCGGCGGAGGTATTTCCGTGCTTGTCGAGGGTAATCACAACGCGATCCTCGGTGACTCCAAGTTTCTTCGCCGTGCCCTCGAGAATGCGCCGGTTGGCCTGATGCGGCACGAACCAGTCGATGTCCTTGGGCTCGAGCCCGGCATCCTTGATCGTATCGGCCATGACCGTCGCAATATTGACGACCGCGTGCTTGAACACTTCACGGCCCTCCATGCGCAGATGACCGACCGTCATGGTCGAGGATACGCCGCCATCGACGTAAAGCTTGTCGCGATAGCGGCCGTCAGACCGCAGGCGCGCGGCGAGAATGCCGCGATCCTCGATCGTTCCCTTCCCGTCAACGGCGCGCATCACGACGGCGGCGGCGCCATCGCCGAACAGCACGCATGTGCCGCGATCCGTCCAGTCGAGAATGCGCGAATAGGTTTCGGCGCCGATGACGAGCGCGCAGGTTCCCTGCCCCGCCTTCAGCAGGCTGTCGGCCACCGTCAAGGCGTAGACGAAGCCCGAGCACACGGCTTGCAGATCGAAAGCCGAGCCCTTCTCGACGCCGAGCGCCGCCTGCACCTTCACCGCCGTCGCGGGGAAAGTGTTGTCGGGTGTCGTCGTCGCCACGATGATGAGATCGATCTCGGAAGCAGCCACGCCTGAACGCTCGAGCGCATCGCGCGCCGCGTTGATCGCGAGGTCACCAGTCGTCTCCTTCTCGGCGGCGATGCGCCGCTCGCGGATGCCGGTGCGCTCGACGATCCATTCGTCGCTGGTGTCGACCATGCGCGCCAGATCCGCATTGCTCATGATGCGGGCCGGAAGATAAGAGCCCACTCCCTCGATCACCGAACGACGCTGCACGCCAGACCTCATTCCCATCACGCGTCGACCGCAGCGCGCGGCGCAAACGCATCCATATGTTTGTTGATTTCAGCGACATCGGACGCGATCTTTGCGACGAGTCCGTTACGGATCATTTCAATCGCCACATCCACCGCCGTCGCGAAGCCGAGCGCGTCGGTGCCGCCATGCGACTTCACCACGATGCCGTTGAGGCCCAGGAAGACGCCGCCATTGTGCTTGCGCGGATCCATACGCTCGCGCAAGGTCGCGAAGGCGCCGGTCGCGAGCAGCGCGCCGAGCTTCGAGAGAAGAGTGCGGGTGAGCGCCAGCTTGAGATAAGTAGAAAGCTGCTTGGCGGTGCCTTCCGCCGTCTTGAGCGCGATATTACCGGTGAAGCCTTCGGTTACCACGACGTCGACCGTGCCCTTGCCGATATCGTCGCCTTCGATGAAGCCCTTATATTCGAGCGGCAGCCCCAGATCGCGCAGCAACCGGCCCGCTTCCTTCACTTCCTCAAGGCCTTTCACCTCCTCGACGCCGATGTTGAGCAGCCCGACGGTTGGCCGGTCGAGGCTCATGAGCGAGCGCGCCATGGCCTCGCCCATCAGCGCGAATTCGACGAGTTGGCGGGCGTCGGCGCCGATGGTGGCGCCGACATCGAGAACCACGCTCTCACCGCGCAAGGTCGGCCAGATGGCGGCAATGGCCGGCCGCTCGATGCCGGGAATGGTCTTCAGCACGAAACGCGCCATCGCCATCAAGGCGCCGGTATTGCCGGCCGACACGACGCCCTGCGCCTCGCCGGTCCTGACCGAGTCGATGGCGAGCCACATGCTGCTTTTGCCACGGCCGCGTCTGAGCGCCTGGCTCGGCTTGTCGTCCATGGCGACCGCGATCTCGCAATGGCGGACTTCGCTGCGCCCCTTGAGGCGCGGATACCTGGTCAGGATGGCTTCGAGCCTGGGTCCGTCGCCAAACAGGATGAAGCGCAGATCGGGGTGGCGGACGCTGGCGAGCTCGGCGCCTGGCAGCACCATGTCCGGCCCCGCATCGCCGCCCATGGCGTCAAGCGCAATCGTCATTTTGCCTGTCATGAATGCTCAGGGACCTTCGGTTCGCGCCTATTTAAAACAATCTAGCATGGGCGGGCGGACAATAGCCGCTGGCCATGGCGAAACAACCGAAAAATCAGCCCTTCCCCTCCTTGAGACGGCTGAGCCCGGCAAACGGGTTTCGCGATGATTCCTCGCCGGAAGGCCCCGATTCGGGCTCCACCCGGTCGGTGAAATCGACCCCCGGCTTCTTCGGATAGGGATCGAGCGCCAACGCCATGGCCTCGGCGACCACCTCCCCCATGTCGATGATGCCGTTCTCGAAGGGCTCGGCATCGCTTTCCTCGATCGCCGCCTCGTCTGCTCCCGCCATCGATTTCGCGGGCAGGAAATAGCTCTCGAAACGGTCATCGAGCACCGCGCGGAACATGTCGAGAGACACCACGCAGGTCTGGTCGATATCAGCCCTGATATGCCCCTTGAACTTCAAGCCCTCGCCGCGCCAACGGGATACTTTGAGCTCGGCCGTGAGGCTGTGGATAGCCGGCAACCCGAATCGTAGCGCCAGCGCCTCGCATTCCTTGGGCTCGGCGGCGATCGTCTCGGTGCAGCCCTGGGGTGGGACCCGGGTCACATCGAGAGGGCGTGAGAATTCGATCTGAGGAGGCTGCATCAAGGTCTCAAGGGTTCGGAAATTCGACAATGCCCGACAAGATGGGCTCAATCGGGCGTTCTTGCAAATGAGCAAGTGCCGTTACGGCATACCCAGCCAGAAGCCGGGCGCCCTCGGCACTTTCCATCCCGGCAAAGACATTGCGGCCGAGAGCCTCCGCCAAGCCGGCCTGGTCGCCCGCCTGGAGCAGCGGGCGATAGGCCTGGGCCCGGCCATAGAACATCTCCGCCATGCGGCGAACCTTCTTGCCCACGGCCAAGTCGCCAACCCCCATTTCCCGCAACGACCGGTCCATATCGGCGAAAACCTCGTCCGTCAGTCCCTGAGCAAAGGCCTGGGCAGCCGCATCACCGCTGCTCAGCCTCTCGAGCACCAGGACGGCATGGAGGATGATCATGTCGTAGCGCCCATCCACGCTGTCCGGCACCCCCCATTCGGCATAGGGTTTCTCATGCCGCGCGGCAGCCACAATTGCCCCGTAGACCGCTCGGACGGAATTGCGGGACGCCTTGCGCTTGAAAAGGGACAAAATCATCGTTAACGGCTCCCAAGCTATTCCCGCCTATAAGTCGGGAAGATCACCCTTTGTTTGAACGCTGCCGGAAAGACATGCGCCGTATTCTCGCCCTCTCAAGCCGTCTTCTGATCCCCGCCGCAATGGCTCTCACCGTCGCAGCCTGCTCCTCCAACATCGCCCATCGCGGCTATCTCGCCAAACCGGGGGCCTTCGGCCAGGTGCGCGAGGGGATGCCCAAGTCGGAAGTCGAAGGCATTCTTGGCTCGCCCTCGACCACCGCGAGCGTCAACTACCAGGGCGACAGCTACTACTATATTTCGAGCACCACGGAACAGACCGCCTTCCTGAACCCGAAGGAAGTCGAGCGCCAGGTGATCGCCATCCGCTTCGATCAGAACGACCAGGTCACGAGCCTCGGCCAATATGGGCTAGAGGACGGCAAGATCGTCGACATCAATTCGCGCACCACGCCCACCAAGGGCCGCGAGTTGACGATGCTGCAGCAACTGTTCGGCAATATCGGCAAGCCCGGCCCTGGCGGCGCCATCGTCCCGGGCCGCACCCCCGGCAGCACCGGCCCCGGCAAGTCTGGCCCGTAAGAGCCGTCAGCGCGAACGTTTGGCGTCCGGCGCAAACCGGCGCTCGAGCTTGCGCACGAAATAGGCGGCGACCAGGCTTACGCTCAGCAGGATCACCGCCACCGCGGTATAGGGCTCGTTGTAGCGATAGGTGAGACCCGCCACATTGTTGGCGGCACCGAAAACATCGACCACCGTGATTGCCGCCAAGAGCGGAGTCTCCTTGAACAGGCCGATGAGGAAATTGCCGAGCGGCGGAATCATTGGCGGCAATGCCTGTGGCAGGATCACCCGGAGCCAGAGCGGCACCGGCTGCAGCCCGAGCGACTTCGCCGCTTCCCACTGGCCATCGGGGACGGCGTCGATACCGGCGCGATAGACCTCGGCAATGTAAGCGCCGATATGCAAGCCGAGGCAGAGAATGCCGGTGAAGAGCGCGGAAAAACGTATGCCGTAGGACGGCATCACGTAGAAGACGAAATAGAGCTGAACCAGCAACGGCGTGCAGCGCATGAAGGCGATGTAGCCGTCGCAAAAAAGGCGAAGCGGCTTGACGCCGGAGCGCCGCCCGAGCGCCAGAAGCAACCCGATAACGAGCGCCAGCGCGAAACCGCCAAAAGTCGCCTGGACCGTCACCACGAGCCCGCGCATCAGATCAGGCAGGATGCGGATGAGGAACTCAAAGCTGAACATGGTCCCTCCTCACCGGTAGCGCGCCGCGTAGCGTTCGGCGCTGCGCACGATCCAGGTCAGCGGATAGGCCATGAGGAAATAGAGGATCAGGACGAGCGTCCAGATCTCCATGGTCTTGCCGGTGGTGACGACCATCTGGCGGCCGGAGAAGGTGAGCTCGGTGATGGTGATGAGCGAGACCAGCGAGGTCGCCTTGACGAGCTCGATCAGGAGATTGCCGAAGGACGGCAGCATGGCGACCAAGGCCTGCGGCAGAACCACCAGCCGATAGGTCTGAATCCGATTGAGGCCGAGGGCAGCCGCCCCCTCATGCTGGCCCTTGCCGATCGCGAGGATGCCGGCGCGCACGATCTCCGATCCATAGGCCGAGAGATTGAGACCGAGTCCCAAGACCGCGGTGGTGGTGGGCGGCAGCGAGATGCCGAATGCCGGCAGGATGAAGAACAGATAGAAGAGCTGCACGATCGCCGAGGTGCCGCGCAGGATCTCGACATAGGCGGTCGTCACGCGCCGCACCCAGACATTGGGCGCGAGCCTCAGGAATCCGACCACGAAAGACAAGACGAAGGCAAGAATAGCGGTAATGAGCGTCAGCTTGAGCGTGACCGCAGCCCCTTTGAGGAGCTGCGGCAGCACGTCCAGAGCCAGAAGTTGATTAAGATCCACCTCGCCCGTCAGGCCTTGCAGATCTGCTCGGCGGTCTTCACGCCGTCCGGCAGCTCTTCCTTGCCATAGCCATAGGCCGAGATGATCTCGAGCAGCTTGCCGGACGAGATCAGCTTGGCGAGCTCGGCATCGAGCGCATCTTTGAGATCCGTATCGGCCTTGCGCAGCCCAAGACCCGCATAGCCATATTCGGGCTCGTTGTTGGCGCCCATGATCTGCTGGAATCCGTCGACACGCTCGAAAGTGGGATCATTGGCGGTCTTGAGCAGCTCGTTGAGCTCGAGAGCGGGGAAGTAGATGACATCCACGCGGCTGGCCTTGAGCCCTGCCAGCGCTTCCGTCGCATTGGCGAAGAGGACCACACGGTCGGTGGGCACGCCCGCTTTGGCGAGCTCCTCGACCTGGGCCGCGCCATTCTGCGTGCCGACGATCGCGTCGGCATGGGCCGCCACCTCGGCGATGCTCTTCACGCCTTTCGGATTGCCCTTGAGCGCGGCAAAGCCGGCGCCGGTGCGCGTAACCGGATTGGTGAACAGCACCGCCTCGCAGCGCGCCGGGCGGATATACATGCCGGCGCCGATGATGTCGAAACGGTCGGCATTGATGCCGGGGATCAGCGCGTTGAACTCTACGATGTCTGCCTTGAGCTCCTTGACGCCATGCGGCGCCAGGAGGGCTGCGATGACGTCCGGAATGGCGCCCTTCACCTTGCCGTCGGTGTCCACGAAGCCGTAAGGCTTCTCATTGGCGATGCCGACGCGCACGACGCCGTCCTTCATGATGCGGGCCATGGTGCCTTCGGCGCGCGCAATGGAGGGCAGCACCAGAGATGCGGCGCCCAGCGCGGTGGCGCCCAGAAAATGGCGGCGGGAAAGAGAGTGGCGCAGAGCAGGCATGATGGAAACCTCCTTGTTTTTTGCTTAGCTTTCAGCCCATTGAAATCGGCGCGATATTCGGTTCAGCCGCCGCTCGAGTCAATGCAATGACGGTTGAAATTAGCGAAAACAAGAAAGAAATACTTCTCATGGAAGCAGGCCTATACAAGAGCGAGATCACCTTCGACTACCCGGCTCTCGCCGGCTGGCGCTGGCCCACGGTCGATATTGTCGGACAAAGGCCCGGGCCTCGCCTCGCCATCATTGCCGGCGTCCATGTGAACGAGACATCGAGCATCGAGGCGGTCATCCGGCTGCAGCGGGCGCTCGATCCCACCAAGCTCAGGGGCCGCGTGTCGATCATCCCGATCGTCAATCTCCCGGCGGTGCCACTGCGCTCGCAATATGTCTGCCCGCTCGACGACAAGAACATCAATTTCAGCTTTCCCGGCCGGCCCGACGGCACCTTCTCGGAAGCGATCGCCTATGCCCTGCTCAATGATTGGGCGCAGGACGCCCTCTGCTTCGCCGATCTCCACGGCGGCGATCTGTGCGAGGAAGTCTCGCATTTCATGGTGGTGCAGCGCACCGGCGATGCGGAGTTCGACCGGCGCAATCTCGAAATCGCCCAATGCTTCGACGCCCAGATCATCGCCTCGATCGACCCGTCGCATATGGACCACCCTGCCCGGAGTGTGACCGGCCGGGCCAAGCGCGGCCAATATGCCGCCTTCGCCGAGGCCGGGCGCATCGGCCTCATCGAGGAGGCCCATGTCGCCTATCACTTCGAGGGGCTGCTGCGGCTCCTGCACAATCTCGGCATGACCGACAGCGCGCCGTCGAAGCAGCGCGAAGCGGTCATCATCACGCGCTATCACTGGGTCCCCGGCCCGGTCGACGGCTTCTACCGCTATCATGTCGAACCCGGCCAGAAGGTCGCCAAGGGCGCGCTGATGGCCACCGCCGAGAACACCTATGGCGAAACCCTCGCGCAGGTGACGGCGCCGGCCGACGGCCATGTCCTCTGGCGGATCACCCATGCGCTGTCGCCCAAGGACAGCTTCATCATCGGGCTCGGGACGAAGAGCTAATTCGGCTCCTGCAAAACCGCCGCGACGATCGCCTCGGGCGCATCGTCCTGAACGAGATGGCCGGCCGTGGGAACGCGCAGCAGCCGGCCACCCGTCAGCGCTGCCGCCAATCTCTCGCCGGCGGCGACCGGAATCCAGCGGTCCTCTTCCCCCCACAGGATCTGAGCCGGAAATTCCAAAGCGCCATAGAGAGGCTCGACCTCGTCGGTATATTTGACGTCCATCTGGGCAATCTGGCGATAAAAGGCCGCCTGCCCGCCCGGGCCGCGCCATGGGTCGGCATAAGTCTCCAACGCTTCATCGGAGAGACCACGGAATGAAGCGCCTTGCAGATAGGCCTTGAGCAACGCGTCATGTGCATAGTCCGGCAGACCCGCAAAGGCCCCTTCATACCGCCGTACATGCTGGACGAAGGACGAGCCCCAGGGCGCCAGAGCCACCGGGTCGATCAGCGTCAGCCGCCGGTAGCGCAGCCCTTGCAGGTAATGACCGCGCAGAACCGTGGCACCGCCGAAATCATGGGCCACAACTTCCGGCCGCTCGAGGCCCCAATGCCGCAGCATCTCGGCGAATACGAGGTTCTGGACGCCGAGCGAGACATCCTGGCCGGCAGCCTTTTCGGAGGCGCCATAGCCCAGGAGATCGAAGAAATAGACCTGCCGGCGGCGGGCAAGCCACGGCGCGATGCGACGCCACACTTGCGAGGAGAACGGCGTCCCATGCACGAGAACGATCGGCTCTCCCTCTCCCAGCCTGCCCCAGGCGATACGCTGACCGCGGAAATCATGGGCATAGCCCAGGTGAAGATGCTCTGACGTCAGGTTCAGGCGATTCACAATCGTGGCTCCAACCGCTAGCCGGACATCTCCGGCACATTGGCTCAAGACCGCAATATGAACACAAATTGAAGCCAGAACAGCGCCATTCCTGCCACAGTATGATTTTTATCGAGCGAGCCGCATATGCATAGTTTCGCAGGTGTCAAACCCCTTCTGATCGCCTTTGTTATTGGCCTCCTCGGCATTCAACTCCTCCCGGCGGCAGCACAACAGGCCAGTGTGCCCATCCGCGCGGTCATCGATACGATCGACAGCAATGCAATTGCCTTCCGCGATGAAGTCGACGGCGTATCGTCGGTGGCGCTCGATTCCGCGACGGTGATATATGCGAGTGAGCCAGCGAGCCTCGACGACGTCAGCCCGGGCGACTTCGTGGCCACCACCGCCGTCAAGCAAGCGGATGAAAAACTTCACGCGACCGAGTTGCGTATATATCCCGATGCCCTGCACGGCATGGGTGAAGGACAGAGGACGACGAACGACTCCGATACCATCGTGACGAATGCGACGGTATCGCAGGTCGTGCGCGTGCCGGAGGGCGGCCAGATCCTGAAGGTCAAATACCACAACGGAACGGCCGAGCTCATTGTCGACCCGCAAGTCCCCGTTACGGCCGTGGTATGGTCGGACGCGAGCGCGCTGAAGCCAGGGATGAATGTGATCGTGTTTGCCGCCAAGGGGCAGGACGGAACGGTCAAAGCACACGCGATATTGGCGATCGATTGAGACCACGGCTTCAATAACATCGATTGGCGACGGGGGCCGGCACGAAAATCCGGCCCCTATGGCTCATGCCGATTTTTTCAGGAACAGCGGCTCCGCAACCACTTTGCGACGTTGCTGCAATTCGGCAGCGCTCACCAGAAAGTGCCGCAGGATGCGCCGATAGAGCTCGTCACCCAAGGCGGCGTCCTCCATACCGACATCGATATTGGGATTGTCATTGACCTCCATGACGAAAACGCCGGTCTTCGTCTGCTTGAGGTCGACGCCATAGAGACCGCGCCCGACGAGGCGCGCCGCCTTGAGCGCCGTCGCCAGCACAGTTCCCGGCACATCCTTGATCGGCACGGCCTGGGTCGGTCCTTCGAGATGGCTGCCGTCATCGCCGTGTTTCATGATCTGCCAATGCTTCTCGAACATGAAATAACGCGCCGCGAACAGCGCCTCGCCGTTGAGCACGCCAATGCGCCAGTCGAACTCGGTCGTCACGAAATCCTGCAGCAGGATCACCTCGGAGCGCTTCAGCATCCGCTCCGCTATGCCGGCCAGTTCGGCACGATTCTCCGCCTTCTCCACGCCGATGCTGAAGGAGCCATCGGGAATCTTGACGACGCAGGGAAAACGACGCTCCTTCTCGATCCGGTCGAGATGGCGACGGGTGAGAATACGCGTGCCGGGCGTCGGCACATCATGGCCGCGCAGCAGCTCCGCCAGGAACACCTTGTTGGTGCAGCGCACGATCGATGAGGGATCATCGATGACCGGCATGCCTTCACGCTCGGCCCGGCGGGCGAAGCGGAACGTATGATTCGGGACCGCGGTTGTCTCACGGATGAACAAGGCATCGAACTGGGCGAGCCTCGGATAGTCCTTGCGCTCGATCAGCACCACATTCACGTCCATCTCGCGGCCGACATCGATGAGCCGTTCGAGTGTTTTCGGCTTCGATGGCGGCAGCGGGTCTTCCGGATCGCGCAGCACCGCCAGATCGAAGCTCGACGATGGCGGCTTCGGCTGATGCCAGCGGCGATGCAGATAGGCATCCAGACCGGCCAGAAATACCTCATCTTCAGCGGCAGGGATGTCACGCGGGTCGAGAACCTCGACTGCGGCGATGCGCCAATTGGCCTTTCGCTCCAGATCGATGCGCAGGAGCGGCGAACGCAATCGCTGGAAGGCCGCCTGCGCCAATTCGCTGAAGCGCTTGTCCTCGGTCTCTCCGAAATAAACATTCAGGCTGAACACCTTGACCGAGCGCGGCATCTTGGGAGCTTGGACCAGCAGGCGCTCGAGACTCGTCGCATGGCGCGCATGAAATTCGCGACGATCCATTTCCGAAAAGGCGCGGACATCGGGAAGGACGCGCTCGCCCCGCGCCTCGCCCAGAAGCGAGACATAATAGCCCGCGCTCAGATAAGCGAAGTCCCGGCAGAGATTGACGATCCGGCGTGGCGGCGGCGAGACCGGCTCGGCAAGATAGGCCTCGGCCGTCATCACCCGGCAGCTCGGGTCGGACCAGCGGAAATCCTTCTCCTTCTCGACAATGATCACATGCGAGGGCATGGACTCGTTCTCCTTTGCATTGGGAATGAAGTTAAGTAAGGCGGCTCGTCACAATCAGCCGCGCGGCGCCCGGAGGCACTTGCGAAACCGTAAGGCGGCTGTGCCATCGCCATAGTAATTCTCACGAGCTGCGCCGAATTGAGCGAAGCCGAGCTCGCGAAAGAGCCGATGCGCGGTGAGATTGTCGACCCGACTCTCGAGGCGCATCTCGGCGCAGCCACGCCGGCGGGAGTTGCTCATGAGCTGCGTCAGCAACGCACGGCCCAGGCCCGCGCCGCGCGCCGCATGGTTGACGGCAATCGAATAAAGCCGTGCGATCCGAGTCCCGCGTCTCGTCAGCAAGACCGCGGCGCCGAGGACCGCGTGGTGATGCACCGCGACGAGGACGATCGCGGATGGGCGCCCGATCAGTGTCCGCCAGCTCCGCTCCGAGATCCGGTCGCCGGGGAATGAGCTCTCTTCGAGATCGAGGAGCTGGGCGACATCTCCTTCGCGCGCAAGCCGCAGTTTCATCTCAGTCTGGCTCCACCAAATGTTTCACGATGGAGGTATTGCGGCCGCCATAAGGATTCGAGTGGCTTCCGGCCACCCCGACATAAGGAAAGCATAAGCTTGCCCTCACGTGACGACGTCGCTCTTGCCAGGCCTTCTCATCCGGCGCATGAGAGGGCCATGAGCCGTCATCGGATCCTGCGTGTCACCGTGGCAGTGGCCATCCTGGCCGCTCTCCTTATGATTTTCATGCCCGTCGCAAATCTCTTCGCCGGCAACGCGCGCGGGAACGGTCCCGAGATGTCCGCCATGGACGACTGCGGCATGTGCCCGAAATCCGATTTGGTCATGGTCAATTGCGCACAAGCCCTGTGCGGATTGCCGGCATTGGAGGCCTCCAGCCCCGCCCCCCTCGCCATTGCGCCGGTGCGCTACTCTGCTGTCTTCATGAGCATTCCCAACGGTCGGCACACCATACCGCCGGTTTCACCTGGATAGGACCGGCTGTTCTCCCAGCCTTCATCCTTACGATTCATTCCAGGAGTATTTCATGCGCATTCCGCTCTGGGCGACGCTGTTCGCCACCTTGTCTGCGATCCCCGCTTCCGCCGAGACTCTGGCCGAGCTCGGTGACAAAACCCACTATCATGGCATAGCCTTCGCCCGCTCGGGCACGGCGGCGCTGATGATCGCCACCCATCACGGACTCTATGCCGTCGACAAGGACGGGACCGTCGCGCGTGTCTCTCCCGTTCAGGATTTCATGGGTTTCTCGCCCGACCCGGCCAATGAGCTCGGCTACTTCGCCAGTGGTCATCCGGCGACGGGCGGCAATTCCGGCTTCCTGCGCTCGGTCGATGGCGGCGCCAACTGGACGCAGCTCTCGCCGGGTGTCGACGGTCCCGTCGACTTCCATCAGATGGATGTGAGCGGCGCCGATCCCAAGGTGGTCTATGGCAGCTTTGGCAGGATTCAGGTGAGCCGCGATGGCGGCGCGAACTGGGAGATCGCCGGTGACGCGCCCGAACGGCTCATCGCGCTCGCCGCCTCCAGCCTCAAGGCGGAGCGTGTCTATGCGGCGACCGAGAATGGTGTGCTCGTCTCCGAAGACGGCGCGCGGAGCTGGGCGCCGCTCGCTTTTGCCGGCGAAGTGGCGAGCACAATCCAGACCGGCCCCGACAAGGCGCTCTACGCGTTCGTGGTCGGGCGCGGCCTCATGAAAGCGAGCGAGGACAAACCCGATTCATGGTCGCTGCTGACCAATGATTTCGGCGAGGCCATTCCGCTCCACCTTGCCGCCAATACCAAGGATGGTCAGCAGCTGGTGCTCACCATGCAGAATAACGAGGTGCGCGAAAGCCGCGATGGCGGCAAGAGCTGGCAGCCCTTCGGGCAAGCCTCGCCGTGACAACCGGAAAGATGTGGATGATCGCAGCCCTGATCGGGGCTGCGGTCATCACGGCTCTTTTCGTCTTCGAGTCTCCGCGCCAGCGCGAAACGCAAAGGATCGTGCTCGGCCAGTCGGTCTATGCCGCCAACTGCGCGCAATGCCATGGCAAGAAGCTCGAAGGACAACCCGACTGGCAGACGCCGCTCGCCAGCGGCCGCCTCCCAGCCCCGCCGCATGACGCGTCGGGCCATACATGGCACCACAGCGATGAAGTGCTCTTCAACGTCACCCGGAATGGACTGAAGCCTTACGCGGGCGAGACTTACGAGAGCGATATGCCGGCCTTCGCCGGTACTCTGAAGGATGACGAGATCAGAGCCGCAATTGAGTTCATCAAGAGCACCTGGCCCGAGCGTGAACGTGACTATCAACGACAGATGACACGATGAACTGCCGATGAACCGATCCTTCACCCTCAGTTCACCCTTGATTACCTAAGGTCATAGGTCTAATTGGGCGGATGTTGCAACCGTGGGAGATCGTGAATGCGATACCTGGGCTTGCTTCCTGTCCTCGCGACAGCATTCGCCATGTCCGCGGCCAATGCACAGGACAATTCCGTTTTTACACCCGGCACAGCCGTGGTCACGGGATTCTCCGGCACGAAGATGCCTGACCCACCGTCGGCTGGCGGCGACATCCTGGATGGAACCTTTATCGATCCGGACGGCGCCTCGGCCCGGCTTCTCAAACCCCAGCCGGGCGCTCCGCCTCAGGGGCAAGCCATCACCGCACCACCTCTTCTCACGATCAAGGCGGGTGACATCGGCCAGGTTTTTTCGATCGCACTCGATGACGCAGAGCGTAACGCAACGACGAACGCCGTGCCAAATATCTATCTCGGCACGAGCTCGGCCTTCGGACTGCAGATCGTGGCTCCCGATTCAGACAATGATGGACGCCCTGAGCGCACGAAGAAGGGCCGCCCCGATGCACAGTGGATGGCGGGACAGTTCGGCGGCGGGGGAAGCCCCGGCTCGATCTATAAGATCGACGGCAAGACCGGTACCGTCACGCTCTTCGCCACGATCCAAGGCAACAGCGGAGCTGGCCTGGGCGACATCGTCTTCGACAGAGCCACAAGACAATTCTTCGTCTCTGATCTCGATACCGGACTGATCCACCGGCTGGATGAGACGGGAAAACCGATCGATACGTTCGATCATGGCGTGACGGGGCGACCGGCGGCCAGCCTTTCCTCTGTCGCCGATGACGGCGTGGTCATGGACATCAAGTCTCCGGCCTTCGACAGCGAGAATGCCTCGACCTGGGGCTTCACCCAGCCGGAGCGCCGCGTTTGGGGCCTCGGCCTCAGAGCCGGGCGCCTCTATTATGCCGCCGATGCCGGCCCCGAGATCTGGTCGGTCTCCATCAATCTCGACGGGACCTTCGGTGACGACCCGCGTCGCGAGATCACGGTATCCGGGACACCTGGAAATCATCCGATCTCGGATATCGCTTTCGATGCCCAGGATCACATGTATGTCGCGCAGCGCGGCGGCATCAAGGGCAGCTATGATTACTCCGCTTTCACGGAAGCGAAGCAGTCTGTCGTGTTCCGCTTCAAGCGTGAGATACCGGACGATCCGGCCACGCCCGGAATCTGGGTGCCGATACCCGACGAATACGCGGTGGGCTTCCCGCCCGATCATCGCAACGGCTCAGGCGGTGTAGCCCTCGGCTATGGCTACGACGATGCCGGGGTCATGCGCCCCGGTGCGTGTGATATGACGGTGTGGATGTCGGGCGACAGCTTGCGCGACGGTCCCGTTTTGCATGGCCTGCAAGGCAATGACCGCGCGTTGACGCGGCCCGACAATGAACCGCCGGCGAGTTCCTATTTCATCGACTACGACGGGCGTGCCGATGATCCGCGCCAGTACGGCCATATCGGTGACGTCGAGATCTGGCAGCCTTGCGACCAGCGCGCCGAGATCGACACGTTTACGCCCGCCGCCGATCTGCCGCCCGATTATGTGCCGCCCCTCTACGTCCCGCCAGGCGAATATCCTCCGGACGGCTGGCAGCCTGAAGACACGCCGCCGGTCGGCACGCCCGACTGGGCGTATAATCTGCGCCTCGACAAGAAGGCCGACGGCATTTCGTGCACCGCGGGCGGGCTTGGCTTCCTGTGCGACTATGTCATCCGCGTCACGAATGTCGGACCGGACGCCTATTTCGGCCCGGTCGTGGTGAATGACCGGCTGCCCGCGGCGCCGGCCGGCGCGATTATGACGGTGACCAACGTCCCGCCCTGGCTCTGCTTCCCGATTTCACCCAGCGAGCAGCAATGCACATATGCGCCGGTGGCGTTGTTCCCGGGCGAAAGCGTCGATCTCCACATGAGCGTCGACCTCGCTGTGCCCGCCCCTGTATGTCATCTCGACAATCTCGCCGGCCTCGTCTGGCCGCCGGGCTTTGGCGACACCGATCCAGCCGACGACTTCGACCTGGCGACGGCGACGATCCCGGCCGACCATTGTCCGCCGCCGGAAGGCGCCACGACCAATCTGGAAATCTCGAAGGATCCGTTTGCCGAGCTGTGCACCGACAAGGGTCCCTATTTCGAATGCCGTTATTCGGTCACCGTCCGCAATATCGGCGCGGGCGTCTATGACGGACCGGTCAAGGTCGAAGACACCGTTCCGGCGGGCACGACGGCGAGTTTCCCGCAAGCATCGTGGAATTGTGCTGGACCTGCACCCAGCTATACCTGCGAGACAGGCCCCGTCATGCTGCTTCCGGGGCAGGCCGTGAATCTGAGCACGGTGCTGAAGGTTCCCAACAACCTCGCCGGGCCACTGGGCTGCAAAGCCGAGAACAAGGCCAAGATCGTCGCGGCGGCGGGCGGCACCGACCAGAACACCGATGCGACCGATGATGAGGCGGAAGCGACGATGACTCTGCCGGGTCAGATCGCGCAGTGCCCTGGACTGCCCGCTCTAAGCAATCTCAAACTCAAGAAGACCGGACCGAACGCCAAATGCCCGGTCTCCGGCGCGGACTGGGAATGCAAGTTCAAGCTGACGGTCCAGAACTTCGGCGCCAAGTATACGAGCCCAATCCAGCTCCTCGACGCGCTGCCCTTCGGCACGCCTGCTGGCGCCACCGTCACATTCCAACCGCCCGCCGGCTGGAATTGCGGTGGCCCGGTGTTCTTCCCCACTCTCTATCAGTGCAGCAGCAACAATCCCGATCTTGCCCATTTGGCGAAAGTCGAGATCCCGGTAACTGTCAAAATACCGGTGGCCCCTCTGGCCAAATGCGAGATCACCAATAACGCCCTGATCATCAAAGCGCCGGGCGGCACGCCGCTCAACTCTTTCGTCGGCGACGATACGAGCTCGGCGAAGGCGCAGCTTGCGACTGTATTCCCGTTGGATGGCGGCCAGCCGATCTGCGTTGCGGCAGCCATGCAGCAGCCCGAACCGCCCCTTACGGCGCCTAAGGGCAAAGAGAGCAATCTCGCAATCAGCAAGACGGCCGCGGCGAGCCAGGCCACGGCGACCGGGCAGAATACGAAATTCACCATCACGGTCACCAATGAAGGGCCAGGCGTATTCAACGCTCCGATCGAGGTTCGCGATACGCTGTTCGACGGCGCCATTGTCGAGCCGTCGAACGGAAGCTGGTCGGCTCCTTGGGTCTGCGAAGGCCAGTCCGCCTTGGGCCATCCCGAACAAGGAGTGTGCACCCATCCAGCGGTCGAGCTCGACCCGGGCGAAAGCGTCGTGCTCGAGCTCACGATCGAGGCACCCAACAGCTTCGTCGCACCCTCCGCTTCGCAAGTGAAGTGCGGCTACAACAACAAAGCCGAGATCACCAGGCCGGCCGGAGGCAGCCCGAAGAATATCGACGCGGCCGATGACACGGCCGTTGCCAAAGTCAAATTCGCGCCTTTCGAGATGCATGGCACGAAGTTCTGCGACCTTGGCCTGACGACGCCGCCCGATGAGACAGAGACCAATCTCACGATCACCAAGACGGCCGGCACCTGCGCGACGACAGCGGGCGGCCAGAACTGCCCGTTCACGATCACGGTCACCAATGCGGGGACCGAAGCTCACAACGGACAGATCGTGATCCGCGACACGTTGTTCGGCGGCGCCATCGTCGAGCCGTCCAACGGAAGCTGGTCGGCTCCCTGGACCTGCGAAGGCCAGTCGGCCATGGGGCATCCCGAACAGGGAATATGCACGCATCCGCCCGTCAATCTCGATCCGGGCGAAAACGTCGCGCTCACTCTCACGATCGAGGCGCCCAACAGCTTCGTCGCCCCCTCCGGCTCGCAAGTGAAGTGCGGCTACCAGAACAAGGCCGAGATTCTCGAACCGGCGGGCGGCACGCCGAACAACACGAATGCCGGCGACGATACGGCCACTGCCGACGCCAAATTCGCGCCGTTCGAGTTGCACGGAACGCCCTTCTGCGGCCTCGGCCTGACGACACCGCCGGCGTCAAATACCTGCCCGCAAGGCTGGTCGCGCACGCCCGTGGCGGGCAAGTGCTGCCCGCCCAATTCCGGCTGGGACGGCAAACGCTGCAAGCGCGATGTGAAAGCGCCCGAGGATGTGTGCCCGGCAAATTCTGTGGGCACCTATCCCAACTGCCGCTGCAAGTCAGGCTACACCGGCAGCCCGCCCCATTGCCGCGAGATCAACGTGCCTGAACGTTGCACCGGCGGCATGGAGCGGATCGACGGCGCCTGCCGGTGCCCGAAAGGGACAAAGCTGGTGGATGGCCGATGCCGCACGCCGACGTCGCAACCCAAGACCTGCGGTGCGAATGAAGTCGGCACCTATCCGAATTGCCGGCCGCTGGCCTGCCCGGCGGGAACGACCGGCAAATATCCCAATTGCCGCAAGATCGGCTGCCCGTCGAACCAGCAGATGATCGACGGCGCCTGCCGTTGCCGCGCGCCGCTCAAATGGAACGGCAAGCGCTGCGTCGCCGAAGCACCCAAGGCGTGCCCCGCCGACTCCGTCGGCAAGTTCCCGAATTGCCGCTGCAAGCGCGGCACAGCGGGCGTACCCGGCGATTGCAAGCGGATCAATGTGCCACAAAGGGAATGCCCGAAGGGCTTCCGCGGCACGCCGCCCGATTGCAAGCGCATCGTCCCGCCGCGCTCGCTATGCCCGGAAGGCTTCCGCGGCACGCCCCCCAATTGCAAACGGGTCGTTCCGCCGCGCTCGGTATGTCCCCAGGGCTTCAGGGGAACGCCGCCCGACTGCAAGCGTGTTATTCCGCCACGCCGATTGTGCCCAGCCGGGTTCAGGGGCACGCCCCCGAATTGCGTAAGGGCGGGCGTCAATCCTCTCTAGTCTAGCTGAGATAGCGCCGCTTCAGGTGCTGGATGAAATATCTGGTCTGCAGTTTCTCACCGGTGGCGCGCTCGAGCAAGTCGGGCGTCGACCATAACGATGCCTGGCTCCAGATGTTGCGCCGACGCCAGTCATTGAGGCCGACGAAACGGCCATTGCTGATGTCGTCGCGGGCCGAAGGCTGATCTCTTTCGAGCGCCGCCCAAAGCTGTGCCGCGGTCAAGGCGCCCAGCGTGTAGCTCGGGAAATAGCCGAAGGCGCCCGACGGCCAGTGGACGTCCTGCATCGGACCATCCTTGGGATTGTCGAGGGTCGACAGCCCCAGATAGTCGGTCATCTTGGCGTTCCAGGCTTCCGGGATATCCTTGGCCGCTAGCTTGCCGGCGACCAGGTCCTGCTCCATCTCGAAGCGCAGGATTACATGCAAGGGATAGGTCGCCTCATCGGCATCGACGCGGATGAAACCCGGCTTGATGCGATGGACATGAGAGAGGATGTCCTCAACGTCCCAGCCTTTCAGCGCTTCCTCGCCCAGATGCTGGGCGACGACCGGCATAGCCCAGCGCCAGAATTCAGGGCTGCGCGAGACCTGCATCTCGACGAACAGACTCTGGCTCTCATGCATCGCCATGCCCCGCGCCCGACCGACCGGCACATGCGACCATTCGGGCGGCAGGCCCTGCTCATAAAGCCCATGGCCGGTCTCATGCAGGATGCCCATGAGGGCCGAGAGGAATTCGCCCGTCACATAACGCGTCGTCATGCGCACATCGCTCGGCACGCCGCCGCAGAAGGGATGATGCGAGATGTCGAGCCGGCCATGGGTGAAATCGAAACCGACGGCTTCCATCATCGCGTGCCCCAGCGCCTTCTGCTTTTCGATCGGGAACGGCGCGTTGAAGGCTTTCAGGGGCCGCCTGGCCAGCTTCTCATCCTGATGCGCCATGGCTTGCGGGATGAAATCCTTGAGGAACGTTTTCAGCTCGGCAAAGACCGGCGCAATATCGGCCGCGCGGTTGCCAGGATCATATTGTTCCATCAGCGCGTCATAGGGAGCGAGCTTCAGTGCCGCGGCGCGCAAAGCCGCCTCCTCGCGCATCAGCGCGACGACGCCTTCGAATGCGGGCAGGAAGCCGGCCCAGTCGCCCTTCGGCCGCAACTCGCGCCACAGCTGCTCGCAGCGCACCCGGGCATTGACCTGGCGGCGTACAAAGTCGGACGAGAGGCAGGTCATGTTGGTGTAGACCCGCTTGAATTCACGCAAGGATGCCTGCCCATTGGCATCGAGCGATCCGCGCCCCGCGACATCGATCCAGTCGGCGATCTCGGGCGCGGTCGCCAGCTCGTGATAGAATCCGGCCAGCATGGACAAGGCTTCGGCGCGCTTCTCGCCGCCGCCCACCGGCATTTGCACGGCCTCGTCGACACCGAGCATCGCCTGGGCATGATCCAGCGCTTCGAGCTTACGTCCGAGATCTTCGATTTGAGCGAATGACATGATCACCTGGGAGAATTGCGAGGACACTCTCTCTTGTCACAAGAGAACGGCGAGGGAAAGAACCGCGGGAGCGGAAACAGAAAACCCCGAATGCGGACATCCGGGGCTTTCCGTCGGTCGCGAGATCTTACCGGGGGCTCTCGCTTCCAAATTCATTCGGTAATCAGGCGAGCAGAATCTCGCACGCTTTGCGGTAACGCTCCATGCGCTCATAGTCCTTAGGCCCCGGCGCCTTGATCCGGGCGAGCTCCATATTGTCGGCAAGGTCGGCGAGCTTCACACGCCGGCCGATCGCGTTTTTTCCCGCGCGGCGCACAAAGGTCTCGTAGTCTTCGTCCTCGCGGCGGGTGACGGCGTCGACCGCTGCGAGGATCGCTTCGGCGAAACCTTCCGCCCGCAAGGCCGCGAGCGGCCAGGTCGCATTGTCCTCGACGACGTCATGAAGGACGCCGACGATCCGGTCCTCGACCGCCTCCAGCTTCATCATGACGCGCAAGGGATGCAGGATGTAGGGCTCGCCGGCCTTGTCGACCTGTCCCGCATGCGCGTCCGCCGCGATCGCGATCGCGCGCTCCAAAGTGCTCATCGGCACCCTCACTCCATCGATGTCATGAAAAGCCCGTCCCGCATCGCGGCAACGAGAGCTGTGCCCGGGACCAGCGTCCCCAAACGGCTCATTGATCAAAACAGGTACAGAATTACATCCACCTGTGCAAGGCAATTGCGTGGCGGAACCTGAGTTCCATATGCGGAACTTCACTGGCTCTTGAGGCTGCACACGCCATTCGCGCCGCCCTTGCCGGTATAGGAGATCGAGGGCGTTCCATCGGGATTGATGGCGAGCGAGATGGTAACTCCCCCACCCTTCGCCTCATAGTAATTATTGTTGAATTTCTTAAGCTTGCCTTCCTTGCCGTTGATATAGACCGGACCGCCTTGATCGGCATGGACCTCGATACTGCCTGGGCAAGTCGCATTGAGAAGCGGGATGTCGGCATGGGCGCTGGCAGCAGATGCCAACAGGAAAGCGGAAAAAACCATCGTCACGCGCATCGAAAGCACTCCCCTCGCTACGGCCGATGCTTGCGATGTTCCAGTTTTGCTACCCCAAAGTAAATAGGCCTTAGGTCCAACCGCATCCTTGAAAGCGAAACGGCCGGGAGATCTCCCGGCCGTCCCATCATTCAGTGTCGCAAGATCAGTGCGCGAGCACAGCCAGCAGCAGCAGCGCCACGATGTTGGTGATCTTGATCATCGGATTCACGGCGGGACCCGCCGTGTCCTTGTAGGGGTCGCCGACGGTGTCGCCGGTGACGGAAGCTTTGTGCGCTTCCGAGCCCTTGAAGTGCTTCTGGCCCTTCGAGTCGGTGAAGCCATCCTCGAAGGACTTCTTCGCATTGTCCCAGGCGCCGCCGCCGGCGGTCATGGAAATGGCGACGAAGAGGCCTGTGACGATGACGCCCATGAGCATGGCGCCGAGCGCGGCGAAACCCGCCGCCTTGTCGGCAATTGCCCAGATCACGAGGAAGACGACGATCGGCGACAGGACCGGCAGCAGCGACGGAACAATCATTTCCTTGATCGCCGCCTTGGTCAGCATGTCGACGGCGCGACCATAATCGGGCTTGTCCGTGCCCTTCATGATGCCCGGCTTCTCCTTGAACTGGCGGCGCACTTCGACCACCACGGCTTGCGCCGCGCGGCCGACCGCCGTCATCGAGATGCCGCCGAACAGGTACGGCAAGAGGCCGCCGAAGACCAGACCGACCACCACATAGGGGTTGGACAGATCGAAGGTGACATTGACGCCCTCGAAGAAGCTTCCCGGCGTCGCATTTGCCGCGAAGAACTTCAGGTCCTGCGTATAGGCGGCGAAGAGCACCAGCGCACCGAGGCCCGCCGAGCCGATGGCATAGCCCTTGGTGACGGCCTTGGTGGTGTTGCCCACGGCGTCGAGCGCGTCGGTATTGTGACGCACTTCCTTGGGCAGTCCCGCCATTTCGGCAATGCCGCCGGCATTGTCGGTGACAGGGCCGAAGGCGTCGAGCGCTACGACCACACCGGCAAGCGCCAACATGGTGGTCACCGCGACCGCGATGCCGAACAGGCCGGCAAGGTTGAAGGTCGTGATGATGCCGCCGATGATGACGAGCGCCGGAAGCGCCGTCGATTCGAGCGACACCGCGAGGCCCTGGATGACATTCGTGCCGTGGCCGGTGATCGAGGCCTCGGCGATCGAATTCACCGGACGACGTCCGGTGCCGGTGTAGTATTCGGTGATCCAGATGATGAGGCCGGTGACGATGAGGCCGATCACGCCGCACCAGAAGAGCTTCATCGGGGTAAAGCCGCCGAGATCGACGCCCATGCCGCCGAACACGTAGCTGATCACCGGATAGAGGACGATCAGCGACAGGATGGCGGTGGCGATGAAGCCCTTATAGAGCGCGCCCATGATGTTGTTGGAGGCGCCGAGCTTCACGAAGAAAGTGCCGATGATCGAAGTGACGACGCAGGCGCCGCCGATCGCGAGCGGCAGCACCATGCCGGCGAGCTTGTAGGCTTCCGGCAGCACGATGGCCGAGAGCACCATGGTGGCGACCGCGGTCACCACATAGGTCTCGAACAGGTCGGCGGCCATGCCGGCGCAGTCGCCGACATTGTCGCCGACATTGTCGGCGATGGTGGCCGGATTGCGCGGATCATCCTCGGGGATGCCGGCTTCGACCTTGCCGACCATGTCGCCGCCGACATCCGCACCTTTGGTGAAGATGCCGCCGCCAAGACGGGCGAAGATCGAGATCAGCGAAGCGCCGAAGGACAGAGCCACCAGCGCGTCGATAACGGTGCGGCTCGTCGGCGCGAGGGCCAGCGGACCGGTCAGGAAGATGAAATAGAGGGTGACGCCGAGAAGACCCAAACCGGCGACCAGAAGGCCTGTGACAGCGCCCGACTTGAAGGCGAGATCGAGGCCGCCGGCGAGCGACTTGGTGGCGGCCTGGGCGACGCGCACATTGGCCCTGACCGACACATTCATGCCGATGAAGCCGGCGGCGCCCGACAGGATGGCGCCGATGGCGAAGCCGATGGCCGAATGCCAGCCGAGGAGGAAGTAGGCGATGATGAAGATGACGACGCCGACAATGCCGATGGTCGTGTATTGGCGCTTGAGATAGGCCTGGGCGCCTTCACGCACGGCGGCCGAGATTTCCTGCATGCGGGCCGAACCGGCATCGGCGGCCAACAGGCTACGGGTGGTGAGAATGCCGTAGACGATGGACAAAGCACCGCCGAGCACAATCAGCCATAGGGTTGAGCTCATGGATATTCCTTATGTTTCCCAATGTTTTTATTCTCCCCGAAGGCGGACGTTAGGAATTTCCCCCCTCCTCCCGCATCTCGGACGTATGGCTCGGGTATGCCAAAATGGCGAGATCATGGCAACCTTCAAGAAACCAACGTTGCGGCAGGGTTGCCATGCTATGGTTGCGCCCCATCAATCGCATTTCTCGGATCGCAGCGATGTTGACCAGCTCCTTTCTGACCTTTCTCGGAATATCGATCCTCGTGATCGTGACGCCGGGTCCCGATACCGCCATGACCATTCGTGGCGTGATGCTGGGCGGACGGCAGGGCGGGATCGCCACGGCGGCCGGTGTCACCCTGGGCCAGATCGTCTGGGCGCTGGCGACGGCGGCAGGGCTCGTGGCCGTGCTGCTCGCTTCCGAGCCGGTATTCCAGGCGGTCAAGCTCCTGGGCGCCGGCTATCTGGTCTATCTCGGCGCGCGGATGCTGTGGAGCGCCTGGCGGCACAACAGTCCGGGCAAGGCCGCCGCTATGACCGGCGGCCCCCGGGCGGCTCCCCTGGCCCTCTTTCGGCAAGGCCTGATCAGCGACCTCGGCAATCCCAAGATGGCGGTGTTCTTCGCCAGCGTCCTGCCGCAATTCGCCAGTGCCGGCCAAGGCATGTTCTCCGAGCTCGCTTTGCTCGGCGTCGTCTTTTCGGGCCTCACCTTCCTGTGGCTCTGCCTCTACGCCGTCGCGCTGGCGCGACTCGGCCCTTTTCTCGGCCGGACGCGCATCAGGCGGTCCTTCGAAACGATCATGGGCAGCCTGCTGATCGCGCTGGGCATGCGCCTCGCGGCAGAGCAGCGCGGCTGACTATTTCACCACCCGGGCCAGGGTGAAGCCGTCATACCCCTTGACGCCGACGGTCTGGATCGTTGTCGCATCCACCCGTTTCTCCTTCTTCAGCATCTCATTGAAGCGCCGTACGCCCTGGACGCTGACATCCCTGCTCGTGGCATCGATGACCTTGCCGCCGCGCACGACATTGTCGACGACAATGAGGCTGCCCGGCCGGGTAAGTTTCAAGGCCCACTTGAAGTAGTCCGGGATGTTCTCCTTGTCGGCATCGATGAAGACGAAGTCGAAGGGCTTGCGCTTCTCGGTCGCGAGCATGGGCAGAAGATCAAGAGCCTTGCCGAGCCGGACATCGATCATGGCGCCCAGACGGGCGCGCTTGAAATTGGCGGTCGCAACGTCCGCGTGACGCGGCACCGCCTCCAGAGTCACGACGACGCCCCCTTTCGGCAAAGCGCGGGCGAGCCAGATGGTGCTGTAGCCGCCGAGCGTGCCGATCTCGAGGACATTACGGGCGTTGATCGACTGGGCCAGCAGCATCAGGAGCTTGCCCTGATTGGGCGCCACCGCGATCTCCGGCAGGCCGCTATCGGCGCTCGCCTGGAGAACCGCGTCGAGCACCTTGTCCGGCGGCACCAACGCCTCGCTCACATAGTTGTCGACGGCAGTCCAGGTCTTCTGAGTCATCGCGCGCTCGCTGATTGGGTAAAGAGAGCGCGATGAGACCAGAAATGCTGCGGTGCGGCAAATGAAAAGGCCTACAGGACCTGAAGGAGCTGCTGGCGCAAGCCGGCCGGGTCACAGACCGGGACCTCCGCCACGCCTGTCGTCCCGGCGAGACCACATTCCGGCGTGGCGATGACCGGCAGGCCATGGGCCAGCGCCTTGAGCAGCGCCCGGGGCTCATGCTCGATGAGCGCCGGTAGGATCACGGCGGCGATCTTTTCCGGCCATTCGGCGCCGTCCAGCTGATGTGTCCTGACCTTCCCCCAGAAATCGCCCTCTCCCTCGCGCGCCTTGCCGGCGACGACGATGTCGAGATCGAGGTCCTGGACGGCCTCGCGCAGCGCATAGGCGCCCTTGCGCGCCAGGGCCGAGGCCGGGAAGAGGACAGCCTTGCCACCGCGCACGATGCGGCTGCGCGGCGCCGGCTTGAGCCAATCGATGAGCTGAGTGCGGGCGGGATCGCCGGCGGCAATGCCGCTATGCGGGGTATAGAGGGTGCGGGCGACGGCGAGCGCCGCCTTCTCCGCCGCGATGATCTTCTGGGGCGCGCGGAAGTCGCCGAGGGTCGGGCTCATCGGGTAGATCGCCTTGGCGGCGTCGAGCTTGGCCTCGAGCTCCGCCATCGGATGGCGGATCATCAGCACGTCGAAGCTGCGGCCCTGCAATTCGCCGAGCCGCCACAGATGCGGCAGCAGATTCTGCGAGATAACCAGATGCTCATGGACCGGTGAGAGCTTCTTCGCATAGTGGCAGGCCAGGGCCTCATCATAACGCAGAAGCATGTCCTGCAAGGCGCGGCCCTGCCGCGGCGCATGGCGGAGCGCGAGCGCGCGGCGCAGCGCCACGAGGGTCGCGCAGCTTTCCTCACTCACCACATGGCGCGGCCAGGCATAACGCGGCGTCTCGCGCAGGCGCTGCGGCAGAAACAGCGTGTCCTCGGTGCGCGCGATCGCCGAAAACAGGATCGAAAATTCCGGCCAGCAGGCATCGACCAGCCAGGCCGTCGAGCCGATGTCGTCCGGCAGGAACGGCCGCTCGGGATCGTGGCGGCGGCACTCCGTCTCGCCGCAGCTCGTGCAGTCATTGGCGCCGAGACGCTCTTCATCCACGCTGAGCTCGCCATCCTTGCGGGTAACGAGGCCCCCTGCCCCGCGCAGGACGATATCGAGCGAGTCGCGGCCCAGGGTCGCCTCGATGCGGAAAGGTCGGGTCGAGCGGAAGCGCAGATCGACATAGTTCCAGAAGACGGTGGCGTCGCGCTCGAGCGACGCGCGCGAACCCGGCACCACGCGGCTGTGGGCGTGGCGCTCGACGATCTCGAGGCCGGCATTAAGAGCGGCTTCATAGAGTGCGTTCGACAGCTGGCAAAGGCCGCCGCCGACATTGGCTATGAGGCAGCCCTCGCGCAGCTCACGGCCTTCCACAAAGCCGCGGCGCCTGGTGGTGCGTCCGACCTGGCGCCAGAAGCTGAACAGGCTGCCGGCCGGCACCTCGACGCCGTCGAGATGGCGGATGGCGCGGCGCAGATTATGGATCTTGCCGAGGGTGAGCGCCCGGTCCTGGGGCCCCTGCAGATGGTGCCAGAGCGGGGACGAAATACGGGCCAGAATCGGCGCTGTTGCGAGGGCCTTTCCCGGGCCGTGCCGGCGCACCGCCTTGCGGCTCAGGGTTTCCACCGATTTACGCTTGAGGCGAAAAGCCGTCGCCTTTGCTTCGAAAAGAGCCATGTCCCAGAAGCCCGGAACCTGGCTCAAGGCACGATGCGTCATGTCGCGCGTCCCGTTCGTTTCACGCACAAACTGCTCCCACCAAACTGAATGGAGCATGAACAGCGAAGTGAACTTCATTTCGGCGGGATCGTGGTCTTCTTGCGGCGCCACTCCTCCGTACCAGGACGAGTTAAGCCACGGACGCTCCCGTCAATCGTCTTTCAATTGCCACCAGACCGTGCGAGAAACCTCGTCCTTTCCATCCGGAGGCACCATGATCATCCGTCCATTGCTACGCGCCTTAACCATCCTCATCCTCTGTGCCGCACCAGCCTGGGCCCAGGCCGACGACAAGACCGAAAGGCTCGGTGTACCCGGTCCTATCTCCTTCGAGGGCCAGGACTACGGGCTCGTCTGGACCTCGCATCCGTCCGCCGACTACTACAAGCAGGAATACCTCCCGGCCGGGCAGTCGGTCCAAAGCTACACCCACATGTTCATCGTGGAGGCGGTCACGTCCGGCATCGGGCCCAAGGATGCGGCGGGCGCGCAGATCGCCAGCCTCAACCAGCGCAAGGCCACCGATCCCCTGGTCTTCTATGATGCGATCGTCAATGAGGCGACGGGCGACGTGATCCTCGACTTCCTGATCAGCGCCGCCGGCCCGGACGGCAAGCTCATCGTCGAATGGAACGGCTACCGCTATGCGCCGCATAAGGGCGCCAAGCCGGGCGTCGTGCTCTATGCCATCAGCCGGCGCGCTTATGGCGACGACGCCAAGGCCTTCGTGACCGCGCTGAAGGACTGGCGGACCAAGACGGTCAACGAGTTGGCGGGCTTCCCGGCGCCGGCGATTACCCCGCAGCCCTAATTCGCAGCGGCCCTACGGCGGCGCCTCAGCATGATCCACAGGATCAGGCTGAGCGCCACCACCACCGTCGGATAGACGGCGATGTTGACGCTCGCCCAGCCGAACCAGTCGAGGAGCTTGCCCGAGGTGAGTGAGGCGATGGCGACGGTGCCGAAGACGGCGAAGTCGTTGAGCCCCTGCACGCGCTCGCGCTCGGCGGGACGGTAGCATTCGGTGAGCAGCGTGGTGCCGCCGATGAAGCCGAAGTTCCAGCCGAGCCCGAGCAGGATCAGGTTCACGGCGAAATGGCCGAAACTGATGCCGAGCAGCCCGGCGGTCGCCGCGCCGGCGAGCAGCAGGAGGCCCGTGGCGCAGACCCGCTCGGCGCCGACGCGGGCGATGATCTGGCCGGTGAAGAAGCTCGGCACGAACATCGCCATCACATGCCACTGGATGGCCCAGGCCGCCGTGGTGGTGGTGAAGCCGCAATCGATCATGGCGATGGGCGCGGCCGTCATCACCAGATTCATCATGCCGTAGCTGAGCGTCGCGGCGATCACCGCCACGATGAGGCGCGGCTGTCTTAGGATTTCGGCAAGCGGACGCGCCTCGCCCGCCGCAACGGATTCCTCCTTACGCGGAATATCCACGAAGGCGAGCACGCCGATCGCCAGCGTGCAGATCACCGCCATGGCGGCGTAACAACCGGCGAAGGTGACCGGCGCCAATAGATCGGTGGTGAACATCACCAGCGACGTGCCGAGAAGGCCCGCCGCCACGCCGCCGGTCATCACCCATGAGATCGCCTTGGGGCGGAAGGCCGGGCTCGCCATATCGGCGGCGGCGAAGCGCGAATGCTGGGCGAAGGCCTGATAGACGCCCTGCAGCACCGTCGCCAGGATGAACAGCTGAAAATTGCGCGTGAAGATGGCGTAGACGCCGATCAGCGCGCCCACCGTTCCGGCAAAGGCGCCGAGCATGAAGCCCGGCCGCCTGCCGATGGCGCGCATCAGCATGGCGGCCGGAATCGTCGACAGCGCCGTGCCGATCACGAAGGCCGAGATCGGCAGCGTGGCCCAGGCCTTGGACGGCGCGATCTGCACGCCGATAAGGCCCGCGGTGGTGAACATGATGACCGTGGCCGAGCCATAGAGCGCCTGACCGACCGCCAGCACGATGGCGTTGCGCCTGGCGCGCAGGTCATCGAACTGGGCGGTGATTTCAGCGGTGCTCATGGCCTTCTGGGTCCCCCGGGCATGCTGGCCGTGCGTCAGCGCAACCAGCCCTTCTTCTTGATATACAGCAAGGGCAGAAGGGCTGCGAGCAGCGTCTGGATGATCGTCGCGGTGAAGCCATGCTTCCAGCTCAATTCAGGCATGACGGCGAAGTTCATGCCATAGAAGGTGGCGACCAGCGTCGGCGGCAGGAACACCGCGGTGATGATGGTGAACACCTTGACGATCTGGTTCTGCTTGACGTTCAGCGAGGTCATCACCGACTGTTGCAGGTAGCGCACTTTCTCGTGCTCGAAGCTCGCATGCTGCTTGACCCCGTCCATGTCGGAGAGAAGCGTCTCGACCATGTTCTTGAGCTCATGGTCACTGCCGTTGATCTCCATGCGCAGATAACGCGCGGCGCGGGCGAGCGAGAGCTGGCATTCGAGGCAGCGCGAGATGAGTTCCTCTTTTTCGTTGAGCTCGATCATCGTGCCGTTGATGTCGCTGACCCCGATCTCGCGGCCCGATGAATCGAGACCACTGGTGATCACGCCGATCTGGTCGTTCATCGTTTCGAGCGCCTGGCTGATCATGTCGATCGTTTCCGCAGCGGCATCGTTCATGGCCTGCAGCAGCGTGCGCATGATCGAATAGGATGATTGGATCAGGCCCGGATGACGCTTGAAGCGCGCCAAGGCCTTGTCGAACGGCGCGAAATGGCCCTTGGGCTCGAGCGTCACGACGACCTTGTCGCTGAAGGCGATGACGATCGTCTCGCGGCGGAAATCCTGCGCCTCGGGCATCATGTGGGTGATGTTGAGGCAGACCGAATCATGGTCCTCGAACACGCCCTCGGCGCTTGCCGGGAATTCGACCTTGTATTTCGCCGCGATGCGCGCGATTTCGGCCTTGTTCTCGGCATCGACGCGGATCCAGATGTCCTCCAGCATGGCGGAGGGCGACAGCGTGGTGGTGATGGTGTTGTTCATTGTTCTGTCTCCGGGTCACGGATTTTGTGCAGAGCTGGTGTCGCCGGCGCGCAGGGACTCATGCGACGGCGAGGTCGAGGACGTCTCGGTCTCCTGGCCGGCCGGCTGCAGATAGTGAATCGCCAGCATGGCGATGCAGATGAGCGCGTAGAGGATCATCACGGCGTTGATCACTTCGCGTTCGAGATTCGACGCCTTCCTCTTCAGGGGCTTGGCCATCGGTGGTCTCCATGGAATTCATAGATGAGTGCCGCCATGCGAAACGCATGACGGATGAACGCGATCGGGCCCGCGGAAGCAGGCGCGTACGCGCCAGATCAGATACTGATGGTGCTACTCATGGGCTTGCCTTTCCCGGTGTGCCGACGGCCCGGGAGGCAAGCGGACCGGGCTGTTAGCCCATCACCGCTGGCCCGGCCGAGATGCCGGTAACCAATTCATTTGCTATCTGGACCGGTCCGCGAGACCGGCCGCATCTAGGGTGATTGTCCATTGTTCCTATTGCTTTGAGGCGTGCGGCGCACAGGCGCCGACGCAAAAGTGGTCGTGCGCCTTGACGCGAAACGAGTCAAGGCGAAAGCGCAGCACGGATCGGAGAAAAGCTAGAACTCGTCCGGCCGGCGCTGGCGGGCCAGCGTGTTCAGCACGCCATTGAGCAGCTTCGGTTCCTGCTCATGGAAGAAGGCATGCGCGACATCGAGATATTCGGTGATGGCGACGCGGGCCGGCACGTTCTCCATGAACATGATCTCATAAGCGGCTGCCCGCAGGATGGCGCGCAAGGTGGCGTCGAGCCTGGCCAGCGGCCAGCCGGTATCGAGAAGCCGGTTGAGGATGGGATCGATGGTGAGCTGCTCACGCACGACGCCATCAACGATCTCCTTGAGGAACGGGAAATCGGCCGGGCCGCATTGGCCCTCCTCGAACGCATCGCCGGTGGCGCGGGCGGAGAATTGCGCCAGAACTTCACCGACATCGGTGCCGGCGAGATCCATCTGATAGAGAGCCTGAACGGCGCCCAGGCGCGCGGCGGAGCGCGCCACTGGCGGTTGGCGGCGGGGAGTCGTCAAGATTTACGCTGCCTCTTCTTGATGGTCCGGGCGAAGCGGATCATGGCGAGCGCTGTATCGGCGGCCCCTCCGCCCTTATCCATCTCGCTCACCCGGGCGCGTGCCCAGGCCTGAATTTCGTTCTCGCAGGTGAGGATACCATTGCCAATGATGAGCCCTGTCATGGTGAGATCCATGATGCCGCGGGCCGATTCACCGGAGACGATTTCGTAATGCGTGGTCTCGCCGCGCAGCACGCAGCCCAAGGCCACGAAACCGTCGAAGCGCTTGGTCTTCGCGGCGGCGGCGATGCCGCCCGGAATCTCGAGGGCGCCCGGCACGTCGACCCGCTCCCAGGTGGCGCCCGCCTTCTCGATGGCCGCGATGGCGCCCTTGGCGAGCTCATCGCAAATATCCGCGTAGAAGCGCGCCTCGATGATGAGGAGATGCGCCTTGGTCTTGACGGCCGCCGCCGTGGTCTTGTCGCGTTTCACAGTCTCGTCTCCGAAAGACGGGCGACATAGCGCGCCAGCATGTCGATTTCAACATTCACCCGATCGCCGGGCTTGGCTTTGCCCCAGGTGGTCACCGCCTGGGTATGCGGAATGATATTGACCCCGAATTCATTGCCCTCGACCTCGTTGACGGTCAGCGAGGTGCCGTCAAGGGAGACCGAGCCCTTGGGGGCGATGAAACGGGCGATCGCGGGCGAGACGCGGAAGCGGAAACGCAGCGAATCCCCTTCCGACACGATCGAGACGATCTCGCCCACGTCATCGACATGGCCCGAGACGACATGCCCGCCCAGCTCGTCGCCCATCTTGAGCGGCCGCTCCAGATTGATCCGCGCGCCGGTCTTCCAGTTCCCCAGCGTCGTGCGGGCAAGTGTCTCGGCCGAGGCATCGACCGCGAAAAAGCCCCGCCCATCCTGCAGGCGGCCGGTTTCGACCGCGGTCAGGCAGCAGCCCGAGCAGGCGATCGAGGCGCCGAGCGCGATCGTGTCCGGGTCATAAGCGGTGGCGATGGTGAGGCGCGTATCGCCGCGCCGCTCGATGGCGATGACCTCGCCCATATCGGTGACAATGCCGGTAAACATGGAACTCTCTAGAAAGGGTCAGGCGCGTACATAAACGCTCAGGCGGTCATTCCCAAGGGTTTCCTCCGGACCCGGCCGGAACCCTGCCATGACCTCAGCGAAGGGCATTCCGGCAAAGCCGTCCACCCCTTGCGGGCCCAGGACCTTGGGTGCCCGGAAGAGTTGAAGCTCGTCCACGAGCCCCGCATCGATCAGCCCGCGCGCCAGCCTTGCGCCGCCTTCCGCCAGCACCCGGTTGACGCCCCGCGCGGCGAGCCTGGCCAGGCCGTCGGTCAGATCGATCCCACCCGCGGTGCCTGGCGCACAGGCGAGGATATCGACGCCCGCTGGCGCCAGCGTGCCGGCGAGCGACAGGAGCCACAGCGGCACTTTCCCCGCCGTCCTGACCAGATGCGAGGTTGACGGGATGGCGCCCTTGGAATCGACCACCACCCGGATGGGCGAGCGGTCCTCGAGCCCCGGCAGGCGGCAGGTCAGATCGGGATCATCGGCCAGCACCGTACCGAGGCCGACCAGGATGGCATCGGCCTCGGCGCGCAAAAGATGGGTGCGCGCCTTGACCTCCGGGCCGGTGATCGCGGTGCGCTTGCCGGCCGCCTCGGCAATCTTGCCATCGGCGGAAAGTGCAAGTTTCAGAAGGACATAGGGTCTCTTATTGACAATCCGAGTCAGGAAACCGGCCAGATCCGAAAGGGCATCCTCCCGGCCGAGCCCCGTCTCCACCCTGATTCCCGCTTGCCGCAGGATGGCAAAGCCGCCGCCCGAAACCCGCGGGTCCGGATCCTCGACCGCCGCCACGACTCGGATGATGCCGGCCTTCACCAAAGCCTCGGCGCAAGGCGGCGTGCGACCGTGATGGGCGCAGGGCTCGAGCGTCACATAGGCGGTGGCGCCCGCCGCCGCCGCGCCAGCCATGCGCAGAGCCTCGACCTCGGCATGGGGGCGACCGCCGGGCTGCGTCCAGCCCAGGCCGACAATGATCCCGTCCTTGACGATGGCGCAGCCGACCGGCGGATTCTCCACCGTCGTCCCGAGGGCCCGATGACCGAGCCGGGCCGCACGGATCATGAAAGCGAGATCGGCGGTCATGCGAGGATCTTGCGGAAATGGACGATCGTGCCGCCCTTGAAGGCCTCTTCGCGTTCGACCGCATAACCTTGGGCGGCATAGAAGCCCAGATTGGCGGCGAAGAGCTTGTTGGTATAGAGCCGGATCACGGCGTGGCCGCGGCGACGCGTCTCCGCTTCCGCATGGGCGACGAGCTCGCGGCCGATGCCGCCGCCCTGCCCGCCGGGATCGACGCAGACATTTTCGATCAACAGATCATCGGCGCGCGGGATCATCTCGATAAGGCCGACCAGCCGGCCTTCCCGGTAAGCGAGATCGATGACGTGGCTGCGCACGGCGTGATCGTAATCGGCGGTCATCGGCAAGGGTTCGCGGCCGATGACGGCGCACCATTTCGCATAAGCCTTGCGGGTCAAATCGCGCACCGCCGCCGCGTCCTCAGGACCAGCACGGCGGAAGTCGAGCGCGGCAGGCATCGTCAGTCGCGCTTTGGGCTCGGCTCGCCCTCTTCACCGGTCAATTCGCCGAGCAATTCCTCGAAATCCTTGGCCTCGCGGAAATTCTTGTAAACGGAGGCGAAGCGCACATAGGCGACGTCGTCGAGGACCTTCAGCGCCTCCATGATGAGCTTGCCGACGGTCTCGGACTTGATGTCGCTTTCACCCAGACTTTCGAGCCGGCGCACTATTCCGGAGACGAGACGCTCCACCCGTTCCGGGTCGACAGGGCGCTTGCGCAACGCGATCTGCACCGAGCGCATCAGCTTGTCACGGTCGAAGGGCACCCGCCGACCCGACCGTTTGACGACGGTGAGCTCACGCAGCTGCACGCGCTCGAAGGTGGTGAAGCGGCCGCCGCAATCGGGACAATAGCGGCGGCGGCGAATGGCGGTCCCGTCCTCGCTTGGACGGCTGTCCTTCACCTGCGTTTCTTCATTATTGCAAAAAGGACAGCGCATGGAGCCTTAGGGGTTAGGGATAGATGGGGAAGCGGTTGGTCAATTGGCCGACCTTCTTGCGGACGGCCGTCTCGACCTTAGCATTGCCCTCTTCGCCGTTCTTCGCAAGCCCGTCGAGCACCTCGGTGATGAGGGCGCCGACCTCCTTGAATTCCTTGGCCGCGAAGCCGCGGGTGGTGCCGGCGGGGGTTCCGAGACGGATACCCGAGGTCACCATCGGCTTCTCGGGATCGAAGGGAATGCCGTTCTTGTTGCAGGTGATCCAGGCACGCCCCAAGGCTGCTTCGGCGGCCTTGCCGGTCAACCCCTTCTTGCGCAGGTCGACCAGCATCAGATGGGTGTCGGTGCCGCCCGAAACGATGTCGCAGCCGCCATCGATCATGCTGTCGCTCAGCACCTTGGCATTGGCGACGACCTGGGCCGCATATTTCTTGAAGGACGGCTGCAGCGCCTCGCCGAAGGCCACCGCCTTGGCGGCGATGACATGCATCAAGGGGCCGCCCTGGAGGCCCGGGAAGACCGAGGAATTGATTTTCTTGGCCATCTCCTCGTCATTGGTGAGCACCATGCCGCCGCGCGGACCGCGCAGCGTCTTATGCGTCGTGGTGGTCACCACATGGGCGTGGTCAATCGGATTGGGATGGACGCCGCCAGCCACGAGGCCGGCGATATGGGCCATGTCGACCATGAACACCGCGCCGACAGAATCAGCGATCTTGCGGAAGCGGGCGAAATCGATGAAGCGCGGATAGGCGGAACCGCCGGCGAGGATCAGCTTCGGCTTGTTCTGCTCGGCGAGCTCGGCGACGAAATCATAGTCGATGCGCTGGTCGTCCTGGCGCACCCGATACGGCACCACATTGAACCACTTGCCCGACTGATTGACCGGCGCGCCATGGGTCAGATGCCCGCCGGCGCGCAGATCGAGGCCCATATAGGTGTCGCCCGGCTGCATGGTCGCGAAGAAGACGGCCTGGTTGGCCTGGGCGCCCGAATGCGGCTGCACGTTGGCGAAGCCGCAATTGAACAGCTTCTTGGCGCGCTCGATGGCGAGGATCTCGACCTCGTCGACATACTGGCAGCCGCCGTAATAGCGCCGGCCCGGATAGCCCTCGGCATATTTGTTGGTGTTGACGGAGCCCTGCGCCTCGAGCACGGCGCGCGAAACGATGTTCTCCGACGCGATGAGCTCGATCTCATGCTGCTGGCGGCCGAGCTCGCGCTTGATCGAGGCGGCCACCGCCTTGTCGGCCTGGGCGAGCGAAGCGGTGAAGAAGCCACTGCTGGTGACCTTCGGCGCAACGGCTTTCTTGGCGGCCTTCTTCGCTGGCTTGGCGGCTTTCGCGGCTTTGCGGGGTTGAACCTTCTTCTTCGCCGGCTTGATCTTCTTAGCAACCTTACGGGCCATGATCTTCTCCTGTTCATCCGCGCAGAGGATGCGACATAAGCGGAATCACGCTCAGGGTCCAGAGTTAGACCGGCATGCGACAATCCGTTTACGCCACCGGATATGGCGCGCCCGCAAATACCTCGTCGTGATAGCCCTTGCTGCCGACCTCGCGGGCCAAGGGACTGCGAAAATCAGCGCCCTGGGCGAGGCTCTCCAACATGTTACGGAAATCGTACCTAGGCCGCCAACCAAGCTCGGTCAGCGCCCGCCAATTCACGTAGACCCGGTCGATCGCGGGGAAGAGCCGCCAGCCGCGTCTGGCGTAGAGCGCGTGGCAATCCGGGAAAAGACCGTGCACGACGCCCGCCGCGTCATGGCGCAGCGCCTGGAGATCGCCCTCTCCGAAAGGCGTCGTGGCCGAGATGATATAGCGCCCGAAGCCGATGGCCCTCGCCCGCTCGGCGGCCAGGATATGCGCGTCGACGACATCGGCGATGTCGGCCCGCCGGTTCAGCAGCTCATTGGCTTGGGCGTTGGCCGGCTCATAAACATCGCGAATCGCCGCATCGTCATCGGCTTCGGGGAAGAAACGCGAGGTCCGGAGCACGATTGTCGGCAGGCGATGCTGGCGCGCGAACAGCTCGCACAATCCCTCGGCGGCCACCTTGCTCGCGCCATAGATGTTCTTCGGGATCGGCAGGACGTCCTCGGTCACCCAGGCGGCCGGCTCACCCTTGGCGGGCGTGAGCGCGGCGCCGAAGGCGCTTGTCGTACTGGTGAAGACGAAGCTCTCGACGCCGGCCTTCACCGCCTCTTCGAGCAGGACCAGAGTGCCCGTGACGTTGATGTCGAGGAAATCCTGATAGGAATGGGTGGCGACATGCGGCTTGTGCAAGGTCGCGGCATGGATGACGGTGCGCATGCCGGCCACGCAACGCCTGACGACGCCGCGGTCGGTTATCGATCCGACGCAATGTGTGAAAGACGACGACTTGATATCGACGCCACGTGCGTCCTGGCCACGCGCGCCGAAGATCCGCATGAGAGCCTCACCGAGATGCCCGGCGCTGCCCGTCACAAGGACCGTCATTTTGGTCTACGCATGATCTCGTCGGAAAACCGGTATCCACTTTTCCGGATCATGCGCTAGGCCGCTCGCTTGAGCGTCATCGCCGTCCACAGTTGGTCGAGCGCCGACACCAGTCGGGCGATCTCGAGCTCGCCATGGAGCGGGCCGGGCGTCAGCCTGATGCGCTCGCTGCCCTTCGGCACGGTCGGATAATTGATCGGCTGCACATAGATCTGGAACTCGGCGAGCAGCCGATCGGTGAGCTGCTTGCACAGGACCGGATCGCCGACGATGACCGGCACGATATGGCTGGGCGACAGGACGACGGGCAGGCCCAGGCGGGTGAGCTCACGCTTGAGCAGCGCTGCGTGCTTGTGCTGCAGCGCCCTCTCCTCGCCGCTCTCCTTCAGATGCCGCACACTCGCCACCGTGCCGGCCGCCAGCACCGGCGCCAGCGAGGTGGTGAAGATGAAGCCCGCCGCGGTCGAGCGGATGGCATCGATCAGCATCGTCGAGGCCGCCACGTAGCCGCCCATGACGCCGAAGGCCTTGGCGAGCGTGCCCTCGATCATGTCGACGCGATCGAGCAGGCCGTCGCGTTCGGCGACGCCGCCGCCACGCGGTCCGTACATGCCAACGGCATGCACCTCATCCAGATAAGTCAGCGCGCCATAACGCTTGGCGAGATCGCAGATCTCGGCGATGGGCGCAATGTCGCCATCCATCGAATAGACCGACTCGAAGGCGATGATCTTCGGACGGGCGGGATCAAGCGTTTTCAGCTTCGCCTCGAGATCGGCGAGGTCGTTGTGGCGCCAGATGACCTTGTCGCAGCGACCATGCCTGATGCCCTCGATCATCGAGGCGTGGTTGAGCTCGTCCGAGAGCATTACGCAGCCGGGCAGCAGGCGGCCGAGTGTCGACAGAGCCGCCTCGTTAGCCATGTAGCCGGAATTGAACAGAAGTGCCGCTTCCTTGCCGTGCAGATCGGCGAGCTCGGCCTCGAGCAGGACGTGATGGTGGTTGGTGCCGGAAATGTTGCGCGTGCCGCCCGACCCTGCCCCGATCTCGTCGAGCGCCTCATGCATGGCGGCGAGCACCTTCGGATGCTGGCCCATACCGAGATAGTCGTTTGAGCACCACACGGTGACTTCGCGCTCGCCGTCGCGGCCGCGATAGAGCGCGCGCGGAAAGCGCCCGCGGATGCGGCAGATGTCGGCGAATTCGCGATAGCGGCCTTCCTGGCGCACTTTGCCAACGGCTGCCGCAAAAGCTCCGGAATAGTCGAATGTGTTCGTCATGATGTCGCCATTACGCCCGAAAGCCCGGCTTTAAGCCATTGACGAATAGCCGCATGCGCAGATGCGCCGCAGGCGTCTCATTTTGGCGCCCAAGAGCTCCAAAAATCCACAGATTCTCGTCCCGACGCGGTTTCAGATCGACCGATTTGCCCGAAGCGGATGCAACTTCGTTGGGCTGGGTCAGCGCTTTACGGCTTCTGCTGGCCGAATTCCGGACCTGCCGTAGCAGTAGCTTCCTCGACTTTTTTCTTCTTCAGCACCGGCTGAGTCGTGGCCGCGCCGGCAGGCGCCGGCTTCTTGGTGGCCGCGGCGGTCGCCGACTCGACCTTCTTCTTCTTGGCGTTGGCCGCGCTCTTCGCATTTGTCGCGACCGGCTTCTTCTTACCGGCGGCGGCTGCCTGAGCCGCCTTCGTCTTGGCGTCGGTCTTCTTGGCGACCGGCTTCTTCACCTTCGACCCGCCCGACTTGTTGAAGTTGAACAGGACGTCGTCGTCGTCATTGATGTCGGCGAGCGACTTCTTGGCTTTCGCCTTGTTGGTGGAGAAGATGGAGTTGTTCGTCGTCCGACGGTCATCCGTCTTACGGCGCAGGTTGAAGAAGCCGAACGGCTTGTTACGGCTGTCGTCGTCGCTGTTGAACGACGCCTTCTGAGTCTTGGACTTGCGACGCGAATTGAAGAAGCCGAAGGACTCCGGCTGGTCCGGCACATCCTCGACCTCGTAGACCTTCGCCTTCAGCACGTAACGCTTGCCGTCGTCGCTGTATTCGCCGGGCGCCAGAGGCTGGCCGACGACGAAGCCGGTATCGTCGAGATCATAGACGTCAGGGCGGAAATTCACCTGCCCGGCGCCATTGACCCAGGAGGTCAGATAGACGGTGCGCACTTGCGGCGCATTCGCCACCTTGACGTCCAGGCGCTCCCTGCTCTGCTTGTACTGCTCGATGCGGCCCGGACTCCAGCCATCCTGGCCATTGAGGATCCAGTTGATCAGCACCGACACCTGGTCGACGCGCACGCAGCCCGAGCTCAGATAGCGGGCCGCCGTGGTAAACAGGCTCTTGGTCGGCGTGTCATGCAGATAGATGCCGAAGGGGCTCAGGAAGTTGATCTTCACCGAGGCCATGGAGTTGTCCTCGCCCGGGTCCTGGCGGAAGAAATAACGGTTGGCCGCCACATAATCCCAGTCGACGGTGCGCGGATCGACTTCCGGGCCATTGTACCCGTCATAGATGCGCATTTTCATGTCGCGGAAGACGCTCGTGCCCTTGGAGCGGATGCGTGGCAGGAGATCGCGCTCGACGATCGATACCGGCACGTTCCAATAGGGATTGAAGTTGATGTCCGACACCTGGCTGATCGTAACCGGGGTCGGCCGCTTCTGGCTGCCGGCGATGACATTGTGGCGCGAGAAGACGGCGCCGGAATTCACCGCCTCGAGCTGGAGCGCCGGCACATTGACGATGATATAGCGGTCGGCCAGGCCCTTGCCGTATTCCTGCAGGCGCGGAAGATTGGCGCGCATGGTGGCAAGGCGCTGGGAAACCGAAACATTAAGCGCGTTGACGGTCGCCTTATCGGTCTTGCCGGTGACGGCGAGGCCGTTATTGGCCTGGAACTGCGCCACCGCTTTTTCGACGCCGGCGGTGAACCACTGGGCGGTGTCGCCCGACAGCGCGTCGGCGCTGAGATAGCCTTCGGCGATCAGGCGGCGCTTCAAGGCGATAACCGCCTCGCCGTCATCGCCTTTGCCAAGCCCCTTGCTTGAAATCGAGCCCCAGCCGCCCTGGGCGGCGATCGCCTCGTAGCGGGAAATGGCGTTGGCCATGGCGCCACCGCTCGACACCGACACCATCGGGGCGACGCTCTTGTCGGCGAAGACTTCGGTCTTGGTCACCGCCTTGCCGGACTTGTTGCCGGCGACATTGCTGGTCGTCTGCGGCACCATGATGGAGCTGTTGTTCGAGGAGGATGAGCCGCTGTCATCCTGCGTCTTCTTGCGCCAGGGGGTGCCCTCGCCCCGCTCGGCATAGGCCGCGAGCGGTGTCATGGCGGTGAAGGACGCGAGGAGGACTGTCGTCAGGACCAGTTTACCGAGGCGATTTCCAGACATAATGCTCTGCTTCTGCTGCCGTTGCCGAAAGATGGGCGAACACATCATCTCATACCCAGGGGCAGGAACCAAGACCATAGCTCCCCCGCCGCGTGGCTAAACCACGAATCCGCAAGACGAATCAAGGGAATTGACGCCGTGCCCACAAGGCTTTCCTAGCCATCAAATGGGGCGCGACTTGGAAAGCCCGAAAATTCTCGGCCACTATGGCAAAAAAGCCACACCGGCAGATGCCAGTGCGGCTTTTTGCGAATGATCCCGGACCGCGGGCTTTTTAGAGCCGATAGAGGATCTGGTCGGTCCAGAAGCGCTCCAGGCGGGTCAGCGCCTTGTTGATGCGTTCGAATTCCTCGACCGACAGGCCGACGACTTCCTCAACCGAGTGGAGCTGGCGGTTATAGAGCTGGTCGACCCGCTCGCGGATCGCCTGGCCCCGGGGCGTCAGGCGGACCCTGACCGACCGCTTGTCCGAGTTCGAGCGCTCATGGTTGACATAGCCCGCCTCGACCAGCTTCTTGAGGTTGTAGGAGACGTTCGAGCCCTGATAGTGCCCGCGCGTCTTGAGCTCACCGGCGGTGAGTTCTGAATCGCCGATATTGAACAGCAAAAGTGCCTGGACCGGATTGACCTCGGGCGCGCCGGCGCGCTCGAAATCGTCCTTGATGACATCGAGCAGCCTGCGATGCAGGCGCTCGATCAAGGTGAGAGCCTCCAGATAGCGATGCTTGATTTGTTCACGTCCGGGTTCGACCCCAGCAGGGCGCACGCCCCCCACAGTTTGAGTACGCATTTTACCACCTCAGCCTTGTTAGCGGAGACGGCTTCTTTTGGCCGTTCTCCTTATGCGCGAGACTAGGCTTCGGCTCTTAAAATCGGATCAAAAAGGTGGGTAAATTTGTTCTTATATTTCGACGCTTTTGCCGCTTTGTCGATTAGAGTTGACGGAGTCTTGTTAAAGACTTTCCCCAGTCTTAACAGCCATTTGCGCCCAATCGCACGGATTCTCTATTGGGTAAGGTAAACAGTCTTACCTTGTTTGCGCGCGCGGTCGCAGTTCTCGCCCGTCGCCCACGCCGGTTTGCTCATCGCGGCGCCCTCCGAAACCGCATCTTCTGACGCAGGGACAGATTGCGCGGCTGGCTCGATAACGAGCTTGGGTGGTTCGGGCGGAATCTGCTCGGCAGTCATGAGGGCGGCGTGGGATTGGTGCTGCTCACAAGCGAGCACCGGGCTTGTGAAAGCGGCCACGGTAATGAGGGCCAGAAGAGGAAGCATGCTGTTCATGGGCAGAACTCCTTTCCGTTGTCCAAGACTAACTCAGAATGACGCTTCATTCCACCTTCACAACAGCCTGCATGTTCGGATGCCGCTTGCAGAAATAGGTGAAGCTGCCGGGCGCCGCGAAGGTGTGGGCATAGCTGCCGCCCTTGGTGAAGAAGCCTGAATCGAAAGCCTTTGTCGGCTTGCCCGGTGCGCCCGCGGTCACCGAATGCTCGATCGCATCGCCATTGGTCCAGGTGACGGTCGTGCCCAGCTTGACGACGAGCTCCTTCGGCTTGAACTGAAACAGCTTGATGTCGACCGCGACCGCATCATCGGCGAAGGCCGGCGTGATCGAGACGCCGCCGATGACGGCGGCGAGCACAAATCTGGCAAACATGGGGATCTCCCGTAACGAGCCGGAGCGACGCATGTCGCTCCGGTCCTGTCACGTTTTCACTTGGCCGCGAATTTGTCGGGGAACTGGGTGGCGATCGCATCGGCCAGAGGATCCGCAATCATCTGCATATGATGCGAGGCGGCACGGATCTTCTCGAAGGCGAGCTTGTAGTTGCGCGCCGCTTGCGCATCGACCACGTCCTTCAAGCTCACGATATGCATCTTCACCAGATCCGCCACCGCATCCTTGGGCAGCGCCGGCGTCGCCGAATTGAGGAAGGCGCCGAAATCGGAGGCGTATTGCAGGAGGTCCTGCACCGCCTTGTCCTGCTTCTTCTTCGAGCCCGTCGCCTTGCCGGTCGTATAGTCGACAAAGAAGCCGATGTGCTTGCGCCACAACGGCAGGAAGGCATCGCCCGCCTCCTTGCCATAGACCGAACCGATGGCGCCCGCGATATCCTGCGAGTTCATGTCGAGCGCGCCGGCGGCCGCCTCGAACTCCGATTTGCGCCCGCGCAATGCGGCCTGCGTGGCGGCCGCGGCAAGCGTCACATGCTCGGAGAGAAGCTCGTTCAGCGCGAGGCGCAGATCTGCGGCTTTGCTCGGTGCGGCTTGCGCGGTGGCGATGAAAGAGAAATCCGAGCCGGCTATTCCCGTGACGGCGATGGCAGTGCCGAGCGCCAATGCCGCGAGTGTCGATTTGAATCTCTTCATGATCCTCTCCTGATGATCCGGTGATGTGCTGTCGTTCCGCACATCGTCGATAACGGATCGCTCAGGAGCGGGGACGCAGAAACACCGGTCACAAAGATGTGCGCGTGATATGCGCAACCGGAATCCGTCTGATGCGTATGGCTTAAAAGCGGTGCGCGGAGCCCGTCCCCCCGGACGGACCCCGCGCTACTTCCCCGCTCTCCCCTTGGAGCTTCGTAATCTAGTAGCCGGCGAGCCTGGTGTATTCGGCCCGCACGATCTGACGGCTTCTGGCGCCGCATTCCATACGCTCCGCTTCCGCCTCGGCGCGCCTCACGGTGCGCACCACGGCGCGCCGGCCGTAGGCGCTGAGCGCCGCGCGATGTTCACGCACGACCGCGGCCCAGAAGGCGCGGACGTCGCGATGCGAGAGATACTCGCAGCGCCGCTCGACGAAATAGGCGAAGGCCTGCTGGCCATACTCGGCCAGGCTCGCATTGCGCGGCTTCGGCGCGGCGATCAGCCGGCTGCGGTCGGTCGCCACCGGCGCGATCGTGTCCTCTTGCGCTTCGTCCGATGGCTTGGCGGCCACCGCCACGACCTGGCGCGCGGCATCGAGCGTCGCCTTGACCTCTTCCGATGTATTGGTCGAACAGGCGGCGCTGCCACCCAGCGTCTTGCCAATCGAGATGGCGGAGCGTGCCTCGCCGACTGATTGGCGGCTGGCGGCGGCAATCTCGGCACGGGCGAGATAGTTGGAGAGTTCCTCGGCCTCGGGCGCCGGCAGGATATTGCATTTGCTGTTGGCGGCGGTGCTCTTGGCGAGTTGGCGCAAGGCGTCGATCTGGCTCAACACGACTTCCGCCTGTGCCCTGGGCGCCGCATCCCAGAGCGGGAGCGCCAGGACCGGCAGGGAGATGAAGAGTTTCGCGAGCCGCAGCATCATCCGATCTCGAAAAGGCCCCATTCAATTGCGAGGGAAAGGCTAACGGGCATCGGTTAATTCGATTCAAAGACCAGGGGCAAGTTCAGGCATTGGTTAACGAATTGCAGGGGCGGAAGAGCCTGGGCGGGATCGGCCTGATCCTGTTGGCCACAAGCCTTGCCGCTGCGGCAGCCAATGCCAGTGCCCCTATCCCGCGCGCCAAGCCGGCGCCGCCCTCGGTGGAAACCTCGCCTGCCAATGCGCCCACCGTGCCGCTGCCGCGCGCCAAGCCGGCTTCGCCTTCTCCCGAGGCCTCGCTTGTCAGCGCCCCCGCAAACGCCCCCTTGCCGCGCGCCAAGCCGACCCGAACCGACAAGCCGGCGACGGCTGCCGCGCCGCGGAAGGCCTGGCCACAGGGCACCGGCAACTGGCCCAAATCGGAAGTCCTGGCCGCGCGGGCGGCCTGCGAAAAGATGCTGGCCGGCCTGGACCTGATCTGGCGCCCCGACCAACCGATCGGCGAACCTGGCGGCTGCGGCACCCCCGCGCCCATCGCCATCGCCGAAGTGGCTGATATCCGCATCGATCCGCCCGCCACCGTCAATTGCGATTTCGCCGTGGCGCTCAACGCCTGGTTCACCCAGTCGGTGCAGCCCGAAGCACGCAAACGGGTGGGCGCCAGCGTGATCGGGGTGCGCAATGCCTCCTCCTATGCCTGCCGGCGGCGCAACAATGCCAGCACTGGCAAGCTCTCCGAGCATGGGCGTGCCAATGCGCTCGACATCGCCGCCTTCGATTTCAGCAAATCGGCGCAGGTCACCGTCGCCGGCGGCGCGAGCGGCCTCCTGCAGAAGATCGGGCTGTCGGCCAAGGGCAATTTCATGAAGGCGCTGCGCAAGAGCGCCTGCAGTTATTTCAACACCGTGCTGGGGCCCGGCGCCGACCGCTATCATGGCGATCACTTCCATGTCGACCTGATGAAACTGCGTCCGGGCCGCTTCAAGATGTGCCGTTGAGGCCCACGCGAAACCTCTCTATTTTGCGCGCCATCATGTCCAACGCCCGTTTCCCCACCACCCGCCTGCGCCGCAACCGGCGCACCCCCTGGTCGCGCAAGCTCGTCGCCGAGAACACCCTGAGTCCTGCCGATTTCATCTGGCCGATCTTCGTGACCGCAGGCAACGACGCACGGATCCCGGTCCCCTCCATGCCCGGCGTCGAGCGGCTTTCGGTCGATCTCGCCGCCAAGGCCGCCAAACAGGCCGCCGAGCTCGGCATCCCGGTCATCGCCCTCTTTCCCTATACCGATCCCTCGCTGCGCAGCGAGGATGGCGATGAGGCGCTCAACCCGGACAACCTCGTCTGCAAGGCGGTACGCGCCATCAAGCAAGCGGTGCCGGAAATCGGCGTGCTGTGCGATGTCGCGCTCGATCCTTACACCAGCCACGGCCATGACGGGCTTCTGCGCCATGACACGATCGTCAATGATGCGACCGTCGAGGTCCTGTGCCGGCAGTCGCTGGTCCAGGCGGAAGCCGGCTGCGACATCATCGCGCCCTCCGACATGATGGACGGCCGCGTCGGCGCCATCCGCGAGGCGCTCGATGCGCGCGGCTTCACCCATGTGCAGATCATGGCCTACAGCGCCAAATATGCATCGGGCTTCTACGGCCCCTTCCGCGACGCGGTAGGCTCGACGGGCGCGCTCAAGGGCGACAAGCGCACCTATCAGATGGACCCCGCCAATGGCGATGAGGCGCTGCGCGAGGCCGAGCTCGACATCGCCGAGGGCGCCGACATGATCATGGTCAAGCCCGGCATGCCCTATCTCGACATCGTCACGCGCATCAAGCAGACCTTCCGTGTACCGACTTTCGCCTATCAGGTGTCGGGCGAATATTCGATGATCATGGCGGCCTGCCAGCATGGCTGGCTCGATCCCGACAAGGTGATCCTGGAAAGTCTCATGGCGTTCAAGCGCGCCGGCGCCGACGGCATCCTCACCTATTTCGCGCTCGATGCGGCGAAGCGGCTGAAGAACCTGTAACCTCCGGCATTGTTGACCGCGACGGCGCGCGGGAGGATACTCGGGGACATCCGACACGGGTGCCCCGATGAAGCAGCAACCCGCTGTGCAGCGCCGTCTGATGGCGATCCTCGCGGCCGACATGGTCGGCTATAGCCGACTCATGGAACTCGATGAAGCGGGAACATTGGCGCGGCTCAAGACCCATCGCCTCGAGCTCATTGACCCGGCGATCGCGAAGACGCATGGCCGGATCGTCAAGACCACCGGTGACGGCTTGCTGGTTGAATTCGCGTCCGCCACCGATGCTGTCGAATGCGCGGTCGAGATCCAGCGGCGGATGGCGCGGCGCAATTCGGATGTAGACGCAGAGCGGCAGATCCGCTTCCGCATCGGCGTCAATCTCGGCGACATCATCGTCGAGGAGGACGATGTGCTGGGCGACGGAGTCAATATCGCGGCGCGGCTGCAGGTGCTGGCCGAGCCGGGCGGCATTGCGGTGAGCCAGGCGGTCAGGGACGAGCTGGCGCACAAGCTCGATCTCACTTTCGAGGATCAGGGCGAGCAGCCGATGAAGAACATCTCGCGGCCTTTCCGGGTGTTCCGCATCGCGCTCGACGAGACCCTGGTACCGTCCCTGCCCTTGCCCACTCCATCGGCGGGCGACGGCGGCGCCACGTCGATCGCCGTGCTGCCTTTCGCCAATATGAGCGGCGATCCCGACCAGGAATTTTTTGCCGACGGTCTGACCGAGGACATCATCACCGCGCTCTCGCGCTTCCACGATCTGCTTGTCATCTCGCGCAACTCCACCTTCGTCTACAAGGGCAAGGCGGTGAATGTGCAGGATGTGGCCAAGGCCTTCGGCGTGCACTATGTGGTCGAAGGCAGCGTGCGTAAGATCGCCAATCGGGTGCGTATCACCGTGCAGCTTATCGACGCCCGCACCGACCGCCATGTCTGGGCCGAGCGTTACGACCGTGAGTTGACCGACATCTTCGCCATGCAGGACGAGGTCACCGCCTCGATCGTGGCCACACTGTCGGGGCGGGTCGAGGCGGCGGCGACCGAGCGCGTGCAGCGCAGCCCGACGAGCAATATGCGCGCTTATGAATATCTGCTGGCGGCCAAGGTGCTGCATCACCGCTCGACCCTCGACGCCAATAGCGAGGCGCAGAAGATGGTCGAGAAAGCGCTCGCCCTCGATCCCAATTACGCCCATGCGCATGCCTGGCGCGGCTGCATTGTCGGCCAGTCCTGGATGTATAATTGGTGCCCCGATCGCGACACGGCCTGGAATACGGTCGTCGCCGAGCTCGGGACCGCTTTGAACCTCGACGACAATGACAGCGACGTGCATCGCATCCTGGCGGCGATCAGCCTCAATCGCGGCGAGCACGAAGCGGCGCGTTATCACCAGGAGCGCGCCCTCGGCCTCAATCCCAACAACGACCTCATCGTCGTCCAGCAAGGCGAATATCTGACCTGGGCCGGAAAGCCCGAGGAAGGCATCGACTGGATCAGGAAGGCGATGCGGCTCAACCCGCACCACCCCGAGCGCTTCTGGAACCATCTCGGCCGCGCTTATTTCGCCGCCCGCCAATATCCCGAAGCCATCGAGGCCTTCCGCCATATCAGCAAGCCCGACCAGTTCCACCATGCCTTCCTTGCCGCCGCGGCGGCGATGGCGGGCGATCCGGCGTCGGCCGAGCTGCACCGCCACCAGACCTTGGCGCTCAACCCGAATTTCACCGTTGCCGCCTATCTGGCCACCCTTCCCTACAAGCGCCCGGAGGACACCGAGCATCACCGCGAGGCGCTGATCCGCGCCGGCTTGCCGCAATGAGCTCAATCTGCACGGCTGAAATACATGATCCAATTGGTCTCCCAGTTCCGCCCCTCATCCCTGGAGAAAGCCTGCTCCCAACGCGGAGCGGTCTCACTGGCGAGCCATAGATAGCGGACTTTCACCGGCATCCCGTCATCGGTGTCGTCGGCGTGGAATAGGCCACGCCCACCTTCGAAACGGCCACGCACCGGCGGAAAGAACACGCGCCGCTGGCTGTCCATCCAATGCAGCGACCAGCTTCCGTCATTGGCATCGAACACCGCCAGATTGATGCCCGACAGCGACAAAACTGGAATATCGATCTGATCGATATGCGCGGCGCCACCGAGGAGCGCGCGGCAATCCGATGTGGCGGCAAAGGTCTCCCAGTCGTCCGATCCTGCGAAACGCTTCTTCAGCCGCTCATTGACGACATTCCACCGGCCGATGAAGAAATCGAAATCACTCGCACCATTCGCCTCGCCCATCGTTGCTCTCCCTTGCTACTCAGATGCACAAGGAATAGCGCGCGCTCTTGCCAAGGGATTGTCAGTTGTGACTGGCCCGCCTAACCGAGCGCGGCGTCATAGACGAGCTTCACCGACACCAGGAACAGCGCCCCGATCACCAGGCGGTAGAAGAGATCCTGCGGGAGGATGCGGGTGAGCTTGACGCCGACGAAGGTGGCGGCGATGGCAAAGGGGAACAACGCCGCGACGGTCTTGAGATTGGCGAGCGAGAGCTGGCCCAGCGCCCAATAGGGCACGAGCTTCACCGCATTGACGACAGCGAAGAGGATGGTCGTGGTGCCCGCATAGATCATCTTATCGAGGCGCTGCGGGAGCACATACATCTGATAAGGTGGTGCTCCGGCATGACTGACGAAGCTGGTGAAGCCCGATACCGTGCCCCAGAACACGCCGCGCGGGATGTCGGCGCGGTGCGGCGCGACCGCGTGACGGCCGCGCAGCCAGTAGTTCAGGCAGAAGGAAAGACCGATCACGCCGACCAGCAAGGTGACCAGCCGGTCGGAAACCAAGGAGGCGGTGGCCCAGCCGATGGCGACGCCCAACGTCGCTGCCGGGATGAGGATCTTCAGGTTGCGGCGGTCGAATTCACGCCGATAGACCCAAAGGCCGAAGACATCCGTCACCACGAAAATCGGCAGAAGCAGGCCGGCGGCATGGACAGGCGATGTCGCCAGCGCCAGCACCGGCACGCCCAGCATGCCGACGACCGGCAGGCCGCCTTTCGAGGCGCCGACGAGAACGGCGGCCGCCAGGGCCGCCGCATAGAAGAACAATCCGCCGTCGACCACGGGACCGGATCAGCGCTGCAGCCGGGCGATCAGGCTCGACGTGTCCCAGCGCTTGCCGCCCATCTTCTGGACGTCGGCATAGAACTGGTCGATCAGCGCCGTGATCGGCAGGGACACACCATTGTTGTTGGCTTCGGCGAGACAGATGCCAAGGTCCTTGCGCATCCAGTCGACGGCGAAGCCGAAATCGAACTTGCCGGCGATCATGGTCTTGTGCCGGTTCTCCATCTGCCACGAGCCGGCCGCTCCCTTGGAGATCACCTCGACCACCGATTCCATATCGAGGCCGGCCTTCATGCCGAAATTGACCGCTTCCGAAAGCCCCTGGACGAGGCCGGCGATGCAGATCTGGTTGACCATCTTGGCAAGCTGGCCCGAACCCGGCGCCCCCAGGAGCCGGCACATGCGCGAATAATGCGCAATGAGCGGCGCCGCCTTGTCGAAATCGCCCTGCTCACCGCCGCACATCACGGTGAGGACGCCATTCTCCGCCCCTGCCTGGCCGCCCGACACCGGCGCGTCGACGAAGCCCAGTCCCTTCGCCTTGGCGGCGGCATGGAGCTCACGGGCGACATCGGCCGAGGCCGTGGTGTGGTCGACGAAGACCGCGCCCTTCTTCATGGTCTGGAAAGCGCCATCGGGACCGGTCGTCACCTGGCGCAGATCGTCGTCATTGCCGACGCAGGCGAAGACGATATCGGCATCGCGGGCGGCTTCCGCCGGCGTCGGCGCGGTCTTGTCCTTGAACTGCGCCGCCCATTTTTCCGCCTTGGCGCCGGTGCGGTTATAGACGGTCACGGGGATGCTGGCCTTGCTTTTGAGGTGGCCGGCCATCGGATAGCCCATGACGCCCAAGCCGATCCAGGCTGCTCTTTGGCTCATTCTTACACTCCATGTCGCGGGTTGACGCCGGAACGGCGGATAGAGGTGGTGGCGAGGGCAGATAAATATTAGAAACGGGCGGCAAAGACAAACAAGCAATGTGAGACGCAATGGCGGTGACATTCAAGGACATCGAGAACGCGCGGACCGTCCTCGCGGGCAATGTTGTGCGCACGCCGCTCATCCGGGCGGATAAGCTGTCCGACATCACCGGTGCCGACATCTATGTGAAGTTCGAGAATCTCCAGGTCACCAGCTCGTTCAAGGACCGCGGCGCTTATAACAAGATGTCGAGCCTGACCGATGCCGAAAAGGCGCGCGGCGTCATCGCCATGTCGGCCGGCAACCATGCCCAGGCGGTCGCCTATCACGCCAAGCGGCTCGGCATCCCGGCCACCATCGTGATGCCGGAGACGACGCCCTCGACCAAGGTGGAGCGCACCCGCGCCCATGGCGCGCATGTGATCCTCTCCGGCGAAACCCTGGCCGAAAGCCAGGTGACCGCCGAGACCCTGGTCAAGGACAAGGGCTACCTCCTCATCCATCCCTATGACGACGACAAGGTCATCGCCGGGCAAGGCACCATCGCTATCGAGATGCTGGAAGACCAGCCCGATCTCGACGTCATGGTGGTCCCGATCGGCGGTGGCGGCATCATCGGCGGCACGGCGATCGCCGCCAAGCATCTGAAGCCCGATATCGAGATGCTGGGGGTCGAGGTCAAGCTCTACCCCTCGATGTATCACGCGCTGCGCGGGCAGCCGGCCAAGTGCGGCGGCTCGACGCTCGCCGAAGGCATCGCGGTAAAGAATGTCACCGAGCGCACCATCGCCATCGCCAAGCAATATGTCGATGATGTGCGTCTCGTCGGCGAGAGCGACATCGAACGGGCCGTCATGGCCTATCTCACCCACCAGAAGACGCTGGCCGAAGGGGCCGGCGCCGCCGGTCTCGCAGCGGTCCTGGCCGATCCCGGCCATTTCCGCGGCCGCAAGGTGGGTCTCATCCTGTGCGGCGGCAATATCGATCCGCGCATCCTCGCCTCCATCATCCTGCGCGAACTCGAGCGCGAACACAGGATTGTGAACCTGCGCATCCAGATCGACGACCGGCCGGGGGTGCTCGGCCGTATTGCGACGCTTCTGGGCCAGCTCGGCGCCAATATCCTCGAAGTCTCGCACCGGCGTATGTTCCTCGACGTGCCGGCCAAGGGCGCCGAGCTTGAGATCATGGTGGAAACCCGCGATGGTCCGCATGCCGACGAGATCGTGGCGCGGATAGAGGCGGAGGGCTTCTCGACCCGGGTTCTCGACGCGCCGGGCGGGCGCGAGACCGTCCGGCGAGGTTGACCTCTCCCCCGACATTCAGGCTTGTGCCAAGCGGCAAGGGGGCGCAGATTCCCCCTGCTACCGCCTACCGATTCAGAAATGAACTTAAGGGGTAAAAAATCATGGAAGGAATGGGCTGGATAATGTCCATCATTCTCGGCGCCCTCGCGGGATGGATCGCCGAGAAAGTGATGAAGTTCGATACGGGCCTCATCATGAACATCGTGCTCGGGATCGTCGGCGCGCTCGTCGGCAACTTCCTTCTCGGGCTCGTCGGCGTGGGCATGGGGGGCTGGCTCGGCCAGCTGATCGTCGCGATCATCGGCGCCTGCATCCTCATCTACGTCTATCGCCTGATCAAGTCCAACCAGGCCTGATCTCCCTCTCTGGGGGGCCTCAAGGGCACCCCCGGAGAGCCATAACATGTCAAGCCTTGCTTCTGCCAAAAGCGGCGGCATGATAGGCGCATGAGCAAGAGTGCAGGACGGCCAGAGTGACGATCGAGCGGCGCAACTTTCCGCAGTTCTTCATTACCGCGCCGGCGCCGTGCCCTTACTTGGCCGGCCGCGTCGAACGCAAGGTCTTTACCCATCTGATCGGCACCGAGGCGCGCCAGCTCAACACCCAGTTGTCACAAGCCGGCTTCCGGCGCAGCCAGAACATCGCCTATAGGCCAGCCTGCGACGGCTGCTCGGCCTGCGTATCGGTGAGGGTCTGCGTCAAGGAATTCATCCCCACCGGATCGTTCCGCAAGATCATCAAGGCCAATACCGATCTCACCGGCACGGTGAAGCCCGCCAAGGCGACGGCTGAGCAGTATTCCCTGTTCCGTGGTTATATCGACGAGCGCCATGCCGACGGCGGCATGGCCGACATGACGGCGCTCGACTTCGCCGCCATGGTGGACGACAGCTTCGTCGATACGCGGGTCGTCGAATACCGTTCATCGACCGACATCGGCGAGAACGCACTGGTGGCCTGCGTCATCACCGATGTGCTGTCGGACGGCCTGTCGATGATCTACAGCTTCTATGAGCCGGATCTCGCCCACCGGAGCCTCGGCACCTATATGATACTCGATCACATCGAGCGCACCCGCAAGCTCGGCCTGCCCTATCTTTATCTCGGCTACTGGGTTCAAGGATCGCGCAAGATGAGCTATAAAGCGCGCTTCCTGCCGCAGGAACGGCTGACCATGGATGGCTGGATACGCCACAACTGACCGCAAGTACAATTTTTAGGAGCTTTTACTTCCTGTTACGATTTTAGCCTGTAGTAGAATTACGCCAAGTGAGCGACCGGGATAGTGCATGCGACCGTCTCCTCCATCGCCCAGCGATGATCATCGCCGGGGCCTCTTGCTGACCGCCATCGGAGCGGTGCTGTTCACATTCGACGTCCCGCTTATCCGGCTCGCTGCCACCGACAATCCGTGGACCTTGATGTTCGCCCGCGGCCTTCTGCTCTTCCTCGCCATGACGGTGCTGTGGATGGTCTTCCAGCGCGGCTGGCGCGGCAGCGTCTCCTATATCAGCGGCGCCGGCGGCATTATCGCGGCGATCTCGAGCACGCTCGCCAATCTCATGTTCCTGGCGGCAGTGACCGAAACCACGGCCGCCAACCTGGTCTTCATCATCGGTCTCAACCCGGTGATCTGCGCCGTCCTCGCCTGGATCGTGCTCAAGGAGCACGTGCCCTGGCAGACCTGGCTCGCCATCGGGCTCGCGCTGTTCGGGGTCGGAATCATCGGATGGGGCGGCCACATCGCCGGCACCAGCAAGGGCGATCTCCTGGCCTTCGGCGTCGCCTGTTGCATGGCCGTAACGCTGACAGCGGCGCGCTGGAGCGGCAAGAACATCATGACCAGCCTCGCCATCGGAGCCCTCGCTTCCGCCTGCATCGCCGCCTTCTGGGCCGAACCCGCCGCACTTCCGCCGGTCAGTTGGGGATGGCTCGCCGTCAACGCGCTGATCATCATACCGGTCGCCATGGCGCTGCTGATCATCGGACCGCGCTATCTGCCGGCGTCCGAGGTCGCGATGTTTTTCCTGCTCGAACTGATCCTGACGCCGCTTTGGATGTGGCTCATCTTCGGCGAAACTCCCACAAGGGAAGCTTTCGTCGGCGGCGCCATAGTCTTCTTCACGTTGCTCGTCCACAGCATCTGGCGGCTGACATCGGGCGGGCGCAGCCGCGTGGTCACCGCCGGGGCGTGATCGGGAGAGGCGGCCGCCGGTTCGCCCGGTAACCGGCAGATTTTACCAAAATTTTCATGACTCCTTGCACCGATTGATTAATCGGCCCGATATACTCCGTCGTCAAAGGGGAATCATGACAACCTGCCTGACCGATCCGCTCGGAGCCGCCCGCGTCGTCGTCCACATGTTGGACAAGGCGAAGGAATTCGGCCTCACGATCACCTGCTCCTCCGACTTCGATGAATTCATCGAAGTCCGGCAGAGCAAGCGCGGCACCGCGGTCTCGCCGATGTTCGACCCCTCTATCACCCAACTCGACAATTCGCGCGCCTTCTGGATGGTGGCGAGGCTCAACGATACAGATGTTGTATCTCTGCAAGCCTTCCGGCTCGACATCGTCCATACCAATCTCGCCGAATGGGCGCTGGGCTGGATGGCCGGCCTCTACATCAAGCGGCAGGAGCTGGTGATGCCCTCCTCGATCGAGCCGCCGGAGCACTCGCGCTCGCGTTTCCTCAAGGGCGGCCTCGTCTATCACGGCGAAGCCTGGATCGATAACAAGGCGATGAAGAAGCGCGAATGGTTCGATCACTTCCTCAAGCTCGGTATGCTGATCGCGCTGGTCAAGTGGCACCCGGACGCGGTGTGGGCGCTGACCAGCAAAGCCTTCGTCACGCATGGGCATGCGGCGCGCGGCGGCTATGCGTTGCAGGAACGCGGCTTCCTCAAATGGCATGACGAATGGCAGCCGGCGGGCGCCGAGCCCACCGAATGGCTCATGCTGGCCGAGCGCACGCACCTCGAATTCATGATCGCCGAGGAAGCGTCTAAATTACCTTGATATCGACCGGGCCGATCTTGGAAACGACCACGACGCCCTTGCGGTTTCCGTCGAAACGGTGCGGAAGAATGACGCGCTGATAGGGGCACCAGAAGACGGTCTGATCGGGCGCCGACATGGCCGCGATGATATGGTCGTAATGCGGCCGGTCGGTGAGCACGACCTTGCGATAGGCGGCACTCACCACCTGGTCATAGGAATGACCGGTGAGACAGGGGAAGGACACCGGATTCATGCCCCAGAGCCGCGCGATCTCGGATTTCTGTCCGACCCTCTCGACACTGAATTTGCCCGAGGTCTCGTCGAGGATACAGTCGACGGCGAATTTCGGATTGACGGCGCCGTCATCGAGCGCGGTCTTGAGCAGATCGGGAATATTGGCGCGATGCGGATCGGCCTCGGTGACGAAAGTATGCCGGGTGAGATGGATGTCGCTCTTGCCGATGATGATATCGATGCGGTTGCGGGCCGCATTCACATCATTATACTTCTCGTCGAACCAGCCGGAGAGATAGTAGCGTAGGTTGTAGGGGCCGGGATAAGTGTGCAGCCACTCCATGGCGAAGTAGAGCGAGGCCCAGTTTGGGGAGAAAACCGACCATTCGATCTTGGTGCCGCGGGCTGAGCTTTCGATCTTGACGAAGCCCTGGCGGTCGAGGAGCTCGAATTCAGGCGTCTGCGCATGGGCGAGCATTTCCTGCGCGGCCAGTGGCTGGCCCCGATAAATCCAGGAAACTTCCGTTTCGGTCGCGCCAATCATGCGCATGCGGCGGCTACTCCAATCCCTTTTCGCGCCTTTTCCACTATGCCTTATAGCTGTAGTAAATACCCACGCTTTTCAAGCAACGGATTGAATATTCCATTAATGGCTAGTCATTGAGGAAATCTTAACCAAATTTGTTGGCCTTGGGGAAGCCTTTGGGTGGCAGCCGGCCAGCCTGAGCCCGTTCCCCGATCCATTCCTTGAGGTCGCCGACGTTGAAGTTGCGCCCCGATGCATCGACCCAGGACAACCCTTCCTTCAACTTGAAGCCGACCGCGTCGGACAGGCCGCCATCTTTGTACTTTTGCAACCGGACGCCCTTTCCGCGTGACATTTCAGGGACTTCGGCGCGCTTGAAGATCAAAAGCTTACGGTTCTCGCCGATCGTGGCGATGTGATCGGCATTATCCTCGATAAAGCGGCAGACCTGTGCTTCGACCGGCATCTTCACATTCATGACCTGCTTGCCCTTGCGGGTATTGGCCAGGCATTCATCCTCTGCCACCACGAAGCCCGAGCCATCGGTTGCCGCCAGCAACAGCTTGCGGCCTTCCTTGTGGACGAACAATGCGACGATGGTGTCGGTCGCTTCGAGATCGGCCATCAGGCGCACCGGCTCGCCATGACCGCGCCCACCGGGCAATTTTGCCGCGTCCAGAGTGAAGAACTTGCCCGATGAGGAGAACAGCATGATGCTGTCGGTCGTCTCGGCCCTGACGATGAATTTGCCGGTATCGCCTTCCTTGTAGACGAGGCCGGACGTATCCTCGAGATGGCCTTTCATGGCCCGGATCCAGCCCTTGTCGGAGCAAACCACGGTGACGGGCTCCTTCTCGATCATCGCCTGCTCCAGGTCGAGATCGATCTCAGGCGCCTGCGCAAAATCGGTACGGCGTTTGCCGAGCGGAGTCTTCTTGCCGTATTTCTCCTTGGTCTCCTTGATCTCGCCGGTGATGTGCTCCCACTGCGCATCCTCGGACTTGACGAGCTTCTTGAGGCCCGCCTCCTCCTTCTTGAGCGCGTCATTCTCGCGGCGGATCTCGATTTCCTCGAGCTTGCGCAGCGCCCTGAGGCGCATATTGAGAATGGCTTCGGCCTGCGTGTCGGTGAGATTGAAGCGCTTCATCAGGACGGCCTTCGGCTCGTCCTCGGTGCGGATGATGCGGATCACCTCGTCAAGATTGAGATAGGCGATGAGATAACCGCCGAGGATCTCGAGCCTCCGGGCGATCTCGGCCAGGCGGAAATTCGAGCGCCGGATCAGCACGTCCTTGCGGTGGTCGAGCCACTCGCGCAGCACATCGCGCAATGACATGACCTTCGGCACCCGGCCATGCGAGAGCACGTTCATGTTGAGCGGGATGCGGGCTTCGAGCTCGGTGTTGCGGAACAGCTGCTCCATCAGGAGCTGCGGATCGACCGTGCGGCTCTTCGGCTCGAAGACGATGCGGATGTCCTCGGCCGATTCATCGCGCAGATCACCGAGCAGCGGCAGCTTCTTCGCCGTGATCAGCTCGGCAATGCGCTCGATGAGCCGGCCCTTTTGCACCTGATAAGGAATCTCGGTGACGATGATCTGCCAACCGCCGCGACCGATATCCTCCTGGTTCCAGCGGGCGCGCACGCGGAAGGCGCCACGGCCGGTCTTGTAAGCCTCGAGCATGGTCGGGCCGTCATCGACGATGATACCACCGGTCGGGAAGTCCGGTCCCGGCACGAATTTGACCAGCTTGTCGACCGTCGCATTGGGGAATTTGATGAGATGCAGCGCGGCGTCGCAGAGCTCGGCGGCATTGTGCGGTGGGATCGAGGTCGCCATGCCGACGGCGATGCCGGAGGATCCGTTGGCGAGCAGATTGGGGAAAGCGCCCGGAAGCACGATCGGCTCACGGTCCTCGCCATTGTAAGTATCGCGGAAATCGACGGTGTCCTCGTCGATGCCCTCGAGCAGCGCCATGGCAACGTCAGTGAGGCGCGCCTCGGTGTAGCGATACGCGGCGGCGAAGTCGCCGTCGATATTGCCGAAATTGCCCTGCCCCTCGATGAGCGGATAGCGCACCGCGAAATCCTGGGCGAGGCGCACCAGCGCGTCATAGACGGCCTGGTCGCCATGGGGGTGGTACTTACCGATGACGTCGCCGACCACGCGGGCGCACTTTTTGAAGCCCGAGGCTGGGTCGAGCTTGAGCAGCCGCATCGCGTAAAGCAGGCGCCGGTGGACCGGTTTCAGGCCGTCGCGCACATCCGGCAGCGCCCGGTGCATGATGGTCGACAACGCATAGGCCAGATAGCGCTCTTCCAGCGCGTCGCGCAAATTGATGGCTTCAATGTCTTTCGGGCCTTGCGGCGGAGGGGCGTGTTTGCTCATGATTCGGACAGTATAGCAGAGGGTGGATGGCGGGATTCAGTCCAGCTTTTGAACCTATAATCGGTGCAAAAGGACCCGGCAGACAGGCTTTTTGCCCCATTCGGCGTCGGCGGCGCGGCGGATCGCGGTGCGTAGCGTTTCGGTCACGGTTTCATCGCTCGCCCGGCGCGGCCGCGGCATGCCGTCGAAGGCCGTTTCCGCAGCGTCGCGCAGCCGTTCCTCGAGACCCGCCGGCAGGCCGTCGGCGATGATCTCGATGTCGGAGACGAGCGAGCCCTTGCGGTCGATGACGAGGCTCGCGACGACGATGCCGACGAAGGACAGCTTGCGGCGGAACTTGGCCGGCCCGTCGACCACCGGCACGATGAGCTTGCCGTCGACATGCAGGCGGCCGGCGGGCGCTTCATCGACGATCTGCACCGGGCCGGGACAGAGGCGGATAAGATCGCCGTTCTCGGCCATCACCGTCTCTTCGATGCCGGCCTCTTCGCCGAGCTCCATATGGCGCAGCAGATGGCGGGGCTCGCCATGCATCGGGATCAAGGCACGCGGCTTCAGCCAGCCATAGACCAGCTTCAGCTCGTCCTGGCGCGGATGGCCCGAGGTGTGCACCAGGGCATCGTCCGAGGTGATGACATCGACACCGAGACGGGCGAGATTGTTGTGGACGGCGCTCACCGCCTTCTCATTGCCGGGAATGGTCTTGGAGGAGAAGACGACGAGATCGCCGTCATCGAGCGCGATCGCCGGATGGGTGTCCTCGGCAATGCGGGCTATCGCAGCGCGGGGCTCGCCCTGGCTGCCGGTGCAGAGCAGCATGATCTTATCGGGCGGCAGATAACCGAAGGCCTCTTCATCGAGGAAGGCGCCGGCATCGCGCAGATAACCGCAGGCGCGCGCCGCCTCGATCGTCTGGCGCATGGCGCGCCCGGCGATGACGATCTCGCGGCCGGCCTTGCGCGCCGCCGCCACGGCTGACGAGATGCGCTCGACATGCGAGGCGAAGGTCGTGATGGCGATGCGGTTTTTGGCCTCTGAAACGATACGGTCGAGAGTCGCCGCGACCTCCGCCTCAGAGACGGAGAATCCCTCGCGGAAGACATTGGTCGAATCGCAGACCAACGCGTCGACCCCCGTTTCGCCGATCTCGCGGAAGCGCTTTTCGTCGAAATGGCCCCCCATCATCGGGGTGCGGTCGATCTTCCAGTCGCCGGAGTGAAGGACCCTGCCCTGCTTGGTTTCGATAAACAGCGCCGCCGGTTCCGGGATGGAATGGTTGACGCTGACCATTTCGACCTTGAAGGAGCCGACTTCGAAGCGCGAGCCGACCGGCTTGACATGCACAGGCACGTCCTCGTCGAGACCGCGCTCTTTCAGCTTTCCGGCAAGGATCTGGGCGGCGAAGGGTGAGCAATAGACCGGGCAATTGAGCTGCGGCCACAGCCAGGCGACAGCGCCCAGATGATCCTCATGGGCATGGGTGAGCACCAGGCCCGACAGGCGGCGGTGCTCGCCGATAATATAGCCGAGCTCGGGCAGCACGATATCGATGCCGGGCTCGGTTTCATCGCCGAACTTCACGCCGAGATCGACCATCAGCCACTCACGATCGTCGGCCGGTCCGATGCCGTAGCAATAACAGTTCATGCCGATCTCGCCGACGCCCCCCAAGGGCAGCAGCACGAGATCGTTGCTGTGATCGAATTTCTTCTTTGCGTTCATGTGCGCCGGACTTGAACCTCTCCGGAATGAATGGATTTCAAGCTGCCGTCGGCGAGCGCCAGGATCATGGCGCCGTCCTCGCCCAGGCTCTCGAACCGGCCGCGGATTTCATTGTTGTTGACGGTGGCGGTGAATTCTTGACCGAGCCCCGCCGCGTCCTTGAGCCAGCTTTCGCGGATCGCGGCAAAGCCCCTGCCTTCCTGCCATACCGACAGCCAATAGGACAATGCGCCTTCCAAGGTTTCGAGGCCTTCGCGCGGCGTGGCGTTGACGCCGTGATGAGCGAGCGCCGCCGCCGGATAGGGCGTGCCTTCGGGCGCATGGGCGAGATTGAGCCCCATGCCGATCGCCACGGTGATATGGCCCTCGGTCGGCTGCGCCACCGTCTCGACCAGGATCCCGGACAGCTTGGCGCCACCGAGCTGGACGTCATTCGGCCACTTGATCATGACCGGTGGCGCCTTCTTCGGCAGCAGCGCCAGCGCGGTGTCGCGAATAGCGAGCGCCGCGACGAAACCCATCTGGCTCGCGGTCAGCGCCGAGCCCTGAAGCGTGAAAACGAAGGTGGCATAGAGATTTCCGGGCTCGGATACCCAGTGGCGACCGAGACGGCCGCGGCCTTGCGACTGCAGGTCGGATACGATCCACAAAGGCCCGCGCTCGCCGTTCGCCGCGAGACGATGGGCTTCCGCATTGGTCGAATCGATCGCCTCGAAATGAAGGAGTCTGGCCTTCAATCCCATCAGAACAGAGACGCCGCCGCCGCTTCGGCGAGTGCGCTCAAAGGCTGCGGGAAGACCACGAAGAAGATGACGAAGAGGCCCGAAAGCACCGCGACCGCCTTGACCTCGGTGACCATCGGCTCGAAGCGTTCCACCGGCTCGTCGAAATACATGAGCTTGATGATGCGGATGTAATAGACCGCGCCCACCACGCTCGCCAGCACGCCGATGATGGCGAGTGGGATCATGTTCGCCTTGATCGCCGCCATGAAGATGAAATACTTGGCGAAGAAACCGGCGAGCGGCGGGATGCCGGCCAGCGAGAACATGAAGACGGCGAGAAGGAAAGCGTGCAGCCCGTTGGTGCGGGCGAGGCCCGCGAGATCGTTGATATTCTCGACCTGGCCCTCCTTGCGGCGCATCGCGAGGATGCAGGCGAAGGTGCCGAGCGTCATGATCAGATAGATCGTCATGTAGATGACGACGCTTTTGACGCCCTCGGGGCTGCCGGCGGCGAGACCGATCAGCGCATAGCCCATATGGCCGATCGATGAGTAAGCGAGCAGCCTTTTGATGTTGGTCTGGCCGATGGCGGCGAAGGCGCCGAGCAGCATCGAGGCGATCGAGATGAAGACCAGGATCTGCTGCCAGTCGGGCAGGATCGACGGGAACGGCGCCAGCATGGCCCGCACGAAAAGCGCCATGGCCGCGATCTTGGGCGCGGCGGCGAAGAAAGCGGCGACCGGCGTCGGAGCGCCCTCATAAACGTCGGGTGTCCACATATGGAACGGCACGGCCGAAATCTTGAAGGCAAGACCGGCAATGAGGAAAACGAGACCGAAGATCAGGCCCAGGCTGGGTTCGCCCGCTTTCACGGACTGGGCGATCTCGACGAAGCCGACATGGCCGGTGAAGCCATAGATCAGCGAGGCGCCATAGAGCAGCATGCCGGATGACAGCGCGCCGAGGACGAAATATTTGAGCCCGGCCTCTGAGGACTTCGCCTTGTCGCGGTCGATGGCGGCGACGACATAAAGAGCGAGCGACTGCAGCTCGAGGCCCATATAAAGCGCGATCAGGCCGTTGGCCGAGATCATGATCATCATACCGGTGGTGGCCAGCAGGATGAGGATCGGATATTCGAAGCGTTCGATCTTCTCGGCTTTCATGTAGTTGACCGAGAGCACGATGGCGACCGCCGAGCCGAACAGCGTCAGCACCTTCATGAAGCGGGCAAAGGTGTCGACGACGAGCACCCCACCGAAAGCCTCCTGGCGCCCGCCGGCCCCGCCCAACACCAGGGCCACGGCGATGCCGAGCACGATGATGGCGGCGATGTTGACGATGTCCGCCGACTTGTCGCGGAAGACGCCGAACATGAGGAGCGCCATGGCGGCGACGGCCAGGAAGATTTCCGGCAGTGCGGCGGCGCCCTGGATGTGATCGAGAAGTGACATCATGGTTTAAAGTCCCGCCGCCGTGATTGCGCCCGCCGCGGCAAGCGATTTGTTGACGCCCGCCATCAGGCTTTCCACCGAGGCGCCGAAGACATCGAGAATGGGCGATGGATAGACGCCGAAGAAGATGGTGAGCACGATCAGGGGCACCAACGCCAGCGCCTCGCGCGGTGTCATGTCGGTGATGTGCTTGAGGCTTGCCTTTTCGAGCTTGCCGAAGACAACGCGGCGATAGAGCCAGAGCGCGTAACCCGCCGACAGGATGACGCCGGTGGTGGCGAAGAAGGCGACCCAGGTGTTGTTCTGGAAGGCGCCCATGAGGGTCAGGAATTCGCCGACGAATCCCGACGTGCCCGGCAGGCCGACATTGGCCATGGTGAAGACCATGAAGGTCAACGCATAGAGCGGCATGCGGTTGACGAGGCCGCCATAGGCCTTGATCTCGCGGGTATGCATGCGGTCATAGACGACGCCGACGCACAGGAACAAGGCCCCCGACACGATGCCGTGCGAGATCATCTGGAACAACGCGCCGTCGATGCCCTGGCGGTTCAGCGTGAAGATGCCCATGGTGACGAAGCCCATATGGGCGACCGATGAATAGGCAATGAGCTTCTTCATATCCTCCTGCATCATCGCCACCAGCGAGGTGTAGACGATAGCGACGACCGACAAGGTGAAGACGAAAGGCGCAAAGAAATCCGAGGCGAGCGGGAACATCGGCACCGAGAAGCGCAGGAAGCCGTAGCCACCCATCTTCAAGAGGATAGCCGCCAGGATGACGGAGCCGGCGGTGGGCGCTTCCACATGCGCGTCCGGCAGCCAGGTATGGACCGGCCACATCGGCATCTTCACCGCGAAGGACGCGAAGAAGGCGAGCCACAGCCAGGTCTGCATGCCAGCCGGGAAGTTCGGGTTCTTGTAGAGAACCGCGATGTCGGTGGTGCCCGAATACCAATACATGGCGATGATGGCGAGCAGCATCAGCACCGAGCCGAGCAGCGTGTAGAGGAAGAACTTGAAGCTTGCATAGACGCGGCGCGGACCACCCCACACGCCGATGATCAGGAACATCGGGATGAGGCCGCCTTCGAAGAACAGGTAGAAAAGAACCATGTCGAGCGCGCAGAACACGCCGATCATCAGGGTCTCGAGCACCAGGAAGGCAATGAGATATTCGCGCAGGCGCTTCTCCACCTGCCAGCTCGCCAGGATGCAGATCGGCATCAGGAAGGTGGTCAGGATGACGAACAGCATCGAGATGCCATCGACGCCCATGTGATAGGAGGCGGTGTCGCCCAGCCAGGACAGTTTCTCGACGAACTGGAAGTCGGGATTGGCGGGGTCGAAATAGTGCCAGATCAGGAGCGACAGGACGAAGGTGACGATCGTCGTCCACAAAGCGGCCCAGCGCATGTTGCGCAAGGCCACCGCGTCGTTGCCGCGAATGGCAAGAACGAAGGCGGCGCCGACGAGCGGCAGGAAGGTGACGACGGAGAGGATCGGCCAGCCGGACATCAATGGGTGCTCCCAAACATGAACCATGTCACGAGGGCGGCGACACCAATCAGCATGGCGAAAGCGTAATGGAACAGATAGCCGGTCTGCAGCCGGACAACTCTCTGAGTGACGTCGACCACCCGGGCGGACACGCCGTCGGGGCCAAAGCCGTCGATGAGCCAGCCGTCACCGCGCTTCCACAGGAAGCGGCCGAGCCACTTGGCCGGATTGACGAAGATGAAGTCGTAAAGCTCGTCGAAATACCACTTGTTCAGCAGGAACTGGTAAAGCGGCCAATGCTGCTCGGCGAGCTTGCCCGGAAGGTCTGGGCGGCGGATGTAGAACTGGTAGGCGAGCGCGAAGCCCAGCACCATCGCGGCGAAGGGCGACCACTTCACCCAGGCCGGGACGTGATGCATTTCCTCGATGATCTTGTTCTCAGACCCGCGGAAGATCGCACTGGCCCAGAACTGCACCTCGTCATGGCCGATGAAATACGGCGCGAAGACGATGCCGGCGAGAATGGCGCCGATGGCGAGCAAGTACAGCGGCACCAGCATCACCTGCGGCGATTCATGGACATGGCTCATGACGTCAGCCGAAGCGCGCGGCTTGCCGTTGAAAGTCATGAACGCCAAACGCCACGAATAGAAGGAGGTGCAGAAGGCGGCGATGAGGAGCAGCACGAAGGCGAAGCTCGCCGCCCCCGCATGCGACACGAAGGCCGACTCGATGACCGCGTCCTTGGAGAAATAGCCGGCCGTATAGGGGAAGCCGGTGAGCGCCAGGGTGCCGATCAGCATCATCACCCAGGTGACGCGGATATGAGGGGCGAGGCCGCCCATCTTGCGCATGTCCTGCTCGCCCGACATCGCGTGGATGACCGAGCCCGAGCCTAGGAACAACAGCGCCTTGAAGAAGGCGTGGGTGAAGAGATGGAAGATGGCGACGCCATAGGCCCCTACCCCCAGCGCCACGAACATGTAGCCGAGCTGCGAGCAGGTCGAATAGGCGATGACGCGTTTGATGTCGTTCTGGACCAGGCCGACGGTCGCCGCGAAGAAAGCGGTGATGGCGCCGATGACGATCACCACTTCGCGGGCATGCGGCGCCAGCTCGAACAGGGGCGACATGCGCGCCACCAGGAAGACGCCGGCGGTGACCATCGTGGCGGCATGGATCAAGGCCGAGACCGGGGTCGGGCCCTCCATGGCGTCGGGAAGCCAGGTGTGCAGCAGGAACTGCGCCGACTTGCCCATGGCGCCCATGAACAGCAGGAGGCACATGAGCGTCAGCGCGTCGACCTGCCAGCTCAGGAACTGCATGGTCTTGCCGACCTGGGCACCGGCCTGCGAGAAGATCGTGTCGAACTCGATCGAGCCGAAGGCGACGAAGACGGCGAAGATGCCGAGCGCGAAGCCGAAGTCGCCGACGCGGTTGACGATGAAGGCCTTGATCGCCGCGGCATTGGCCGAGGGCTTCTGATACCAGAAGCCGATCAGCAGGTAGGAAGCGAGACCGACGCCTTCCCAGCCGAAGAACATCTGCAGGAGATTGTCGGAGGTCACCAGCATCAACATCGCGAAGGTGAACAGCGACAGATAGGCGAAGAACCGCGGCTGATGCGGGTCGTGGCTCATATAGCCGATTGAATAGATATGGACGAGCGACGAGACGGTGTTGACCACCACCAGCATCACGGCGGTCAGCGTGTCGATGCGGAAGGCCCAGTCGGCCGTGAGGGCGCCCGAGCTCACCCAGCGCAGCACCTCGACCTTGACCGGCGTCGCCTCATGCATGAACTGCCAAAAGGCGATCCAGGAGAGCACCGCCGAGATGACCAGGAGGCCCGACGTCAGATAGGCGGCCCAAGGAGTCGGATAGGCGTGATGCGCATGGTCGTCGTCATGGCCATGATCGTCGCCACCATGCGCGCCGTGACCGTGATCGTCGCCATGACCATGGCCGTGGCCGGCATCGATCGTCTTGCCCATCATGCGGAAGGCATTGGTGCCGAGAAGACCCGCGATGATGGCGCCGATCAGGGGGAGGAATACGATGAGCTGATACATGGTGTGGCGTCAGCCCTTCATGAGATTGATGTCCTCAACCGCGATGGTGCCGCGGTTGCGGAAATAGACGACGAGGATGGCGAGGCCGATCGCGGCTTCGGCGGCGGCGACTGTGAGCACAAAGAGCGCGAAGACCTGGCCCATCAGATCGTTGAGATAGGCCGAGAAGGCGATGAAGTTGATATTGACCGCGAGCAGCATGAGCTCGACCGACATCAGGATGATGATGACGTTCTTGCGGTTGAGGAAGATGCCGAACACGCCGATGGTGAAGAGGATGGCGGCGACGGTGAGGAAATGTCCAAGCGTGATGGTCATTGTCAGATCCCCTGCCCCGGCTTGACCTGGCGGACTTCGATAGCGGTCGCGGGGTTGCGCGCTACCTGGTCGGCGATGTTCTGGCGCTTCACGCCCTGCTTATGGCGCAGCGTCAGCACGATGGCGCCGATCATCGCGACGAGAAGCACGAGGCCGGCAACCTGGAAGTAGAAGAAGTTCTTGGTATAGAGGATGAGGCCGAGCGCCTCGGTATTGGTCGTCTTGCCGCCGGCGAGGATCGGCTCGGAGACGGCGCCCGCACCGGACGAGAAGTGCCAGGAGCCCAGCACCAGAATCAGCTCGACCAGCAGGATCACCCCGATGGCGCCGCCGATCGGCAGGTAGCTCAGCATGCCGCGGCGCAGCTCGGTGAAGTCGACATCGAGCATCATCACGACGAAGAGGAACAGCACCGCGACGGCGCCGACATAGACGACGACCAGGATCAGCGCCAGGAACTCGGCGCCCGCCAGGATGAACAGTCCCGCCGCGTTGAAGAAGGTCAGGATCAGGAACAGCACCGAATGGACGGGATTGCGCGATGAAATGACCATCACCGCGGAGGCGCAGGCCACCACGGAGAACAGATAGAAGAACAAGCTCGCGACCGTCATAGTCCCCTCAAATCCACAAACTCGCCGCCCTTAACGATAGGGTGCGTCGAGTGCAATGTTCCTGGCGAGTTCGCGTTCCCAGCGATCGCCATTGGCCAGAAGCTTCTCCTTGTTGAAGAGCAGCTCCTCGCGCGTTTCAGTGGCAAATTCGAAATTCGGCCCCTCGACGATGGCGTCGACTGGGCAGGCTTCCTGGCAGAAACCGCAATAGATGCACTTCACCATATCGATGTCATAGCGCGTCGTGCGGCGGGTGCCGTCATTGCGGCGCGGGCCCGCCTCGATGGTGATGGCCTGGGCCGGGCAGATCGCCTCGCACAATTTGCAGGCGATGCAGCGTTCCTCGCCATTGGGATAGCGGCGCAGCGCATGCTCGCCGCGGAAGCGCGGCGACACCGGCCCCTTCTCGAAGGGATAGTTCACCGTCGCCTTGGGCGCGAAGAAGTAGCGCATCGCCATGATGGTGGCGGATACGAATTCGCGCAGGAACAGCGCGCGGCCTGCTTGAGCCAGTCTCATGACATCACCAATTTAACGCCAGGCCGCCGAGCAGAAAGCCCAGCGCCGGCAAAAGCAGCAACCCCACCAGATAGACGATGCGGGTGAGCCGCGCCGGATCCTTCCCCTGCGTGGCGGTCGCCTTCGCCTTCTCGTATTTGGCGCTCATCAGCGGATAGACGAAGCGCTTGAAGAAGGCGAGCCCGAGCACGCCCAGCATCAGGAAAATCAGAACGCCCACGACATTGCCGAAGGAGAATATCATGGCCATCGGTCCTCATGGCAGCCATCCGAAAGTCACGAGCACGCCGGCGGTCAGCGCCACCCAGAACAGAGAGATGGGCAGGAACACCTTCCAGCCGAGGCGCATCAGCTGGTCATAGCGATAGCGCGGCACGATCGCCTTCACCATGGCGAACATGAAGAACACCAGGCAGAGCTTGGCCAGGAACCAGATGACGCCCGGCACCAGGTTGAGCGGCCAGATGTCGATCGGCGGCAGCCATCCGCCGAGGAACAGGATGGTCGTCATCGCGCACATCATGATGATGGCGATGTACTCACCCAGCATGAAGAGCAGATAAGGGGTCGAGGAATATTCGACCATGAAGCCGGCGACGAGCTCCGATTCCGCTTCGCCCAGGTCGAAGGGCGGCCGGTTGGTTTCCGCCAGCGCCGATACGAAGAAGATGACGAACATCGGCAGCAGCGGCAGCCAGTACCAGTTGAGGAAGGCGAGCCAGGGCAGACCGATGGCGGTGGCGAGGCCGGTCTCCTGCGACTTCACGATGTCGGTCAGGTTGAGGGATCCGACGCAGAGCAGCACGGTGATGATGACGAAGCCGATCGAGACTTCGTAGGACACCATCTGCGCCGCCGCGCGCAGCGCCGACAGGAACGGATATTTCGAGTTGGACGCCCAGCCGCCCATGATGACGCCATAGACGCCGAGCGATGAGATGGCGAGCAGATAGAGAATGCCGACATTGATATCGGCGATCGCCCAGCCGTCATCGAGCGGGATGACCGCCCAGGCGGCAAGCGACAGAAGCGCGGTGATCAAGGGGGCGATGATGAACACGCCCTTGTTGGCGCCATCGGGAATGATGACTTCCTTGAACACGAATTTCAGCAGGTCGGCGAAGGACTGGAACAGTCCCCATGGGCCGACGACATTGGGGCCGCGGCGCATCTGCACCGCCGCCCAGATCTTGCGGTCGGCATAGAGCAGGAAAGCCGTCACGATGAGCAGCGCCACCAGCAACGCGACACTCTGCAGGGCGATAAGGCCAACGGTGAGGATGATCTCGTTCATGTTACTCCGCCGCCTCGAGCTTGGCCCCGTGACGCAGGGCCGAGCATTCACCCATGATGCGCGACGCCCGCGCGATCGGATTGGTCAGATAGAAATCGGTGACCGGCGAGGCGAAGGCCTCGCTCGTCATGTCGCCCTTGGCCGAGAGCGTGCCGAGTTCGGCCGCGTCGGCCTTGGCCACCTGGTCAAGACGCGCGAGATGCGGCACGGACTGGTACATGGCCTTGCGCAATTCGGCGAGTGAGTTCCACGGCTGGGTGGCGCCCAGCGCCTCCGACAGAGCGCGCAGGATGGCCCAGTCCTCGCGGGCCTCGCCCGGCGGGAAAGTGGCGCGGCGCGTCATCTGCGGACGGCCTTCGGTATTCACATAAGTGACCGACTTCTCGGTATAGGCGGCGCCCGGCAGGATGACTTCGGCGCCATGCGCGCCCTTGTCGCCGTGGCTGCCCTGATAGACGACGAAGCTGGTGCCGAGCGGCGGGAGCTCCACCTCATCGGCACCGAGCAGGAAGAGCATATCGATCTCGCCCGCCTGCGCCGCCGCCAGGATCTCACGGGTGGACTTGCCACCCTGGCCCGGGAGCGCCCCGGCATCGAGCGCGCCGACGCGGCCCGCCGCGGTATGGAGGACATTGAAGCCGTTCCAGCCGTCCTTGATGACGCCCAGCGCTTCCGCCGCCTTCTTCGCCGCCGCAAGCACCGCCGCGCCGTCAGGGCGCGCCAGGGCGCCCTGCCCGACGATCATCATCGGCTTCTGCTTCTGGCTGAGATCGAAGTCCTTGACGTGTTTCAGGCTGTCGGGGCCGGCGCCCAGATATTTGTAGGCATAAGTCAGATCGGCCTTCTCGCCGATCACGCCGACGGTCAGACCGCCTTTCAGCCAGCGCTTGCGGATGCGGCCGTTGAGCACCGGCGCCTCGAGGCGCGGATTGGTGCCGACGAGCAGGATCGCATCGGTTTCTTCGAGGCCGGCGATGGTCGAGTTGAACAAATAGCCGGCGCGGCCGCCGCTGTCGCCCAGAGGGGTCGCGTCCTGTCGGCAATCGATATTGGCGATGCCGAGCGCATTGGCGAGCTGCTTGATCGAGAAGGCCTCCTCGGCGCCGACGAGGTCCCCTAAGATGATGCCGACGCGCTCCGGCTTGGTGCCCTTCAGCTTCTGGGCGATGCGGGCGAAGGCTTCCGGCCAGCTGGCGGGACGCAATTTGCCGATCTCGCGGATATAGGGCCGGTCGAGGCGCTGCGTCTTGAGGCCGTCCCACACGAAACGCGTCTTGTCGGAGATCCACTCCTCATTCACGTCCTCATGGGTGCGCGGCAGGATGCGCATCACTTCGCGCCCGCGCGAGTCGACGCGGATATTGGAGCCCACCGCGTCCATCGCGTCGATGGTCTCGGTCTTGGTCAGCTCCCACGGCCGCGCCTTGAATTCATATGGCTTCGAGGTCAGGGCGCCGACCGGGCAGAGATCGATGATGTTGGCCTGCAGCTCAGACGTCATGGCGCGTTCGAGATAGGAGGTGATCTCCATATCCTCGCCGCGGCCGATGGCGCCAAGCTCCTCGACGCCGCCCACTTCAGTGGTGAAGCGCACGCAGCGGGTGCACTGGATGCAGCGGTTCATCGAGGTCCGGACCAGCGGCCCGATATATTTGTCCTCGACGGCCCGCTTGTTTTCATGGAAGCGGTTCTTGTCGATGCCATAGGCCATCGCCTGGTCCTGCAGGTCGCATTCGCCGCCCTGATCGCAGATCGGGCAATCGAGCGGATGGTTGATCAGCAGGAACTCCATCACCCCTTCGCGCGCCTTCTTGACGATGGGGGTGCGGGTATTCACTTCGGGCGGCTCGCCATTGGGACCGGGCCGCAAATCGTTGACCGACATGGCGCAGGAAGCCTGCGGCTTCGGCATGCCCTTCACCTCGACCAGGCACATGCGGCAATTGCCGGCGATCGACAGGCGCTCATGATAGCAGAAGCGCGGCACTTCGGCGCCCGCCGCCTCACAAGCCTGGAGCAGCGTCGCGCCGTTTTCGACTTCGATCTCGGTGCCGTCGACTTTCAGTTTCGGCATCTTGTCCTCACTCAGCGGCCTGCAGGCGCACCGCGCCGGCATGATCAGGATTGGCCGAATATTGATCGATGCGATCCTCGATCACATGGCGGAAATGACGGATGAGGCCCTGCACCGGCCAGGCCGCCGCATCACCCAAGGCGCAGATCGTATGACCTTCGATCTGGTAGGTCACATCGAGCAGCATGTCGATCTCGCGCTTTTCGGCGCGGCCGTCGGCCATGCGGGTGAGCACGCGCCACATCCAGCCGGTGCCTTCGCGGCACGGCGTGCACTGGCCGCAGCTCTCATGCTTGTAGAAATAAGCGAGCCGCGCGATGGCGCGGATCATGTCGGTCGACTTGTCCATGACGATGACCGCCGCGGTGCCCAAGCCCGATTTGAGGTTGCGCAGCGAATCGAAGTCCATCGGGCAATCGATGATCTGGTCGGCCGGCACGCAGGGTACCGAGGCGCCGCCCGGAATGACGGCGAGGAGATTGTCCCAGCCGCCGCGGATGCCGCCGCAATGCTTGTCGATCAGCTCGCGGAACGGAATGCCCATCGCCTCTTCGACATTGCAGGGCTTGTTCACATGGCCCGAAATGCAGAACAGCTTGGTGCCGACATTGTTCGGCCGGCCGATGCCGGAGAACCAGGCGGCGCCGCGGCGCATGATGGTGCCGGCGACGGCGATCGATTCGACATTGTTGATGGTGGTGGGCGCGCCATAGAGGCCGACATTGGCCGGGAATGGCGGCTTCATGCGCGGCTGGCCCTTCTTGCCCTCGAGGCTTTCGAGCAGCGCCGTCTCCTCGCCGCAGATATAGGCGCCGGCGCCATGGTGGACATAGAGATCGAAGTCCCAGCCATGGATGTTGTTCTTGCCGATGAGGCGCGCCTCATAGGCCTGGTCGATGGCGGCCTGGAGCCGCTCGCGCTCGCGGATGAACTCGCCGCGCACATAGATGTAACCGACATGGGCGCCCATCGCGGCGCCGGCGATCAGGCAGCCTTCGACGAGCAGATGCGGATCATGCCGCATGATCTCGCGGTCCTTGCAGGTGCCGGGTTCGGACTCGTCGGCATTGACGACGAGGTAATGCGGACGCTCGCCGATCTGCTTGGGCATGAACGACCATTTGAGACCGGTCGGGAAGCCGGCGCCACCGCGCCCGCGCAGCCCCGAGGCCTTCATCTCGTTGATCATCCAGTCGCGGCCCTTCTCGATGAACGATTTCACGTCCACCCAGCAGCCGCGCTTGCGCGCCCCATCGAGGCCCCAGTCATGGAGGCCATAGAGATTGGTGAAGATGCGGTCTTTATCTGCGAGCATCGTTCATCACTTTCCCGGTTTCTCGCCGACGGCACTATCGGGCCGCCAGCCCGTCGCAAGCTTCTTCGCCTGCTCTATCCACTTGTCACGCTCGGCACGGCCATGAAAGCCCTCGAGCCGCTGGTCGACCCAGTTGAGCTCGGGCTCGTTCCACGCAGCGATCTGGTCGAAATGCCAGACGCCCATTTCGTGCAGCATCTGCTCGAGCTTGGGGCCGACGCCCCAGATGAGCTTGAGATCGTCGCCCTTGCCAGCCTTCGGCTCGGTGAAGAGCTGCGGCTTGCTTTCCGCCTTGGCGGCGGGCGCCGCGGGCGTGGCCGGAGCAGCTGGCGCCGGCGGCGCTGCCGCGGCGGGTGCTGCCGGAGCCGCGGGCGGCGCCGGCGGCGGCGTCTCGATGCGGGTAAAGGTGCGGCCGGCGCTGTAGATCGAGGCGTCGGTCAGGGTCGTGAGCTCGCCTTCCGGTGCGGAGAGCTGGCGGCCATTTTGCGGTCCAGGCGCCACTGGCTTGCCCTTGGCGAAGCTGTCGAGAACCTTCTCGAAGGTCTCGGGCGTCAGGTCCTCGTAAGTGTCGCTCCAGATCTGCACCATCGGCGCGTTCACGCAGGCGCCGAGGCATTCGACCTCTTCCCAGGAGAAATTGCCGTCGGCCGACAGATGATGCGGCTCGGCATGGATGCGGCTCCGGCAGACCTTCATCAAGTCCTCCGAGCCCCTGAGCATGCAGGGCGTCGTGCCGCAGACCTGCACATGCGCCTTCTTGCCGACCGGCGAGAGCTGGAACATCGTGTAGAAGGTCGCGACCTCATAGACGCGGATGAAGCTCATGCCGAGCATGTCGGCGACATATTCCATCGCCGGGCGCGACACCCAGCCCTCATTCTGCTCCTGGACGCGCCAGAGAATCGGGATGACGGCGGAAGCCTGCTTGCCTTCCGGATATTTCTGGATCGTCTCCTTGGCCCAGACCAGATTCGCCGGCGTAAAGGCGAAATTGTCGGGCTGAACAGGATCGAGACGGCGAACGCTCATCTATCAACCTCACCAAACACGATATCGAGCGAACCCAGAACGGCGCTCACATCGGCCAGCATGTGGCCGCGGCACATGAAATCCATCGCCTGCAGATGCGCGAAGCCCGGCGCCCGGATCTTGCAGCGATAGGGCTTGTTGGTGCCGTCCGAGACGAGATAGACGCCGAATTCGCCCTTGGGCGCCTCGACCGCCGCATAGACCTCGCCGGCCGGCACCTTGTAGCCCTCGGTATAGAGCTTGAAATGATGGATCAGCGCTTCCATCGAGCGCTTCATCTCGCCGCGCTTGGGCGGCACGACCTTGCCGTCGGTGGACGAGATCGGCGTCTTGCCGTCGGCCGAGTTCAGCTTCTCGATGCACTGCTTCATGATGCGCACCGACTGGCGCATCTCTTCCATGCGGATCAGATAACGGTCGTAGCAATCGCCGTTCTTGCCGATCGGAATATCGAAATCGAGCTCGGAATAGCACTCGTAAGGCTGCGATTTGCGTAGGTCCCAGGCGGCGCCCGAGCCCCTCACCATCACGCCCGAGAAGCCCCAGGCGAAACAATCCTCGAGCTTCACCACGCCGATATCGACATTGCGCTGCTTGAAGATGCGGTTGTCGGTGAGCAGTCCCTCGATGTCGTCGAGCACCGCGGGATGATGCTCGCAGAAGGTCCAGATGTCGTCGACGAGCTGCTGCGGCAGGTCCTGGTGGACGCCACCCGGCCGCACATAGGCCGCGTGCATGCGCGAGCCCGAGGCGCGCTCATAGAAGACCATGAGCTTCTCGCGCTCCTCGAAGCCCCACAGCGGCGGGGTGAGCGCGCCGACGTCCATGGCCTGCGTCGTCACATTGAGCAGATGCGAGAGCAGCCGGCCGATCTCGGAATAGAGCACGCGGATGAGCTGGCCGCGCTTCGGCACTTCGATGCCGAGGAGTCTTTCGACGGCCAGCGCGTAGGCATGCTCCTGGTTCATCGGCGCGACATAGTCGAGCCGGTCGAAATAAGGCACGGCCTGCAGATAGGTCTTGTGCTCGATGAGCTTCTCAGTGCCGCGATGCAGAAGGCCGATATGCGGGTCGACACGCGTCACCACCTCCCCGTCGAGCTCGAGCACGAGGCGAAGCACGCCGTGGGCGGCCGGATGCTGCGGACCGAAATTGATGGTGAAGTTGCGGATATCGGCTTCGGCGGTGGTTGCAACCGTCATCGTCTCACCGCCTGTTCCGCATGATATGGCTCTCTTGCTTCAATCATAGTGTCGACACCCGTCAGATGCGGATGTTCTTGCCTTTCGCCTTCAGCGCCCGCTGCGCCGCTTCGAGCGCCTGCGGAACGACCTGCTTCATCATGATTTCCATCATCTGCGGCATCCGGGCCATCAGCTGTGGCATTTTCTTCAGCACGCTCCGCCCGACCTTGGATGAATAGAACTTGTCGATGGCGATGATTTCTTCGGTCGTATAGATGTCCAGCATGTTGACGATGGTGAACTTCTCGAAGAACTCGGCGTTGTCGATATACATGACCTTCAGGAAGACCTCGACAAACTCCTTCTGAGTGGCTTCGTCGACGCTCGGATTCTTGTCCTTGACCACTTTGATGATGATATCGCGAACCGGCGTGACCATCTGCGCCAGTGTCGCCTTCATATCGGCGACTTCGAAATAATGCAGTGCCGCCTTTACGGCGACGGGATCGTACTTCGCCAGCTTCTTGTCGAACTCAGCGCCAGGCGCCTGCGCCACGGCCGGCAAAGGCGCGAGCAGCGCCACGGCGATGAACAGTCCGCGCATGAGCTTCAGCATGGTTCCCCCTACTTCGCCTTCTCATCGCCGGGCAGCACATAATCGGTGCCTTCCCAAGGCGAGAGATAGTCAAATTTGCGGAACTCCTGGACCAGCTTGACCGGTTCATAGACGACGCGCTTCTGCTCGTCGTCGTATCGCACCTCGACATGACCGGTGAGCGGAAAGTCCTTGCGCAGCGGATGGCCGGAGAAGCCGTAATCGGTGAGGATGCGGCGCAGGTCCGGATGGCCGTCGAACAGCACGCCATAAAGATCGAAGGTCTCGCGCTCGAACCAGTCGGCGGCCGGGAAGACGTCGATCACGGTCGGCACCGGCGTCGCCTCGTCGGTCTTCAGCTTCACGCGGATACGGGAGTTCTTGTAGGGGCTGAGCAGATGATAGACGACATCGAAGCGCTTCTCGCGCTCGGGGTAGTCAGCGCCGCAGATATCGATGAAGCAGACGAAACGGCAGTCCGGGTCGTCGCGCAGGAAGCGCAGGACATTACCGATCCGGGCGGGCTCGGCCCAGATGGTCAGCTCGCCAAAGGCGATCTCGCTCGACAGCACGGACGAGCCGAGCTTGCCGGTGATGTGAGCGCTCAGGTTCTTCAGCATTTCCGACATCAGGACTAGCGCTCCAATGTGCCGACGCGGCGGATCTTCTTCTGCAGCTGCAGAATGCCGTAGAGCAGCGCCTCGGCGGTCGGCGGGCAACCCGGCACATAGATGTCGATCGGCACGATGCGGTCGCAGCCACGGACCACCGAATAGGAATAGTGGTAGTAGCCGCCGCCATTGGCGCAGGAGCCCATGGAGATGACGTAGCGCGGCTCCGGCATCTGGTCATAGACCTTGCGCAAGGCCGGGGCCATCTTGTTGGTGAGCGTGCCGGCGACGATCATGACGTCCGACTGGCGGGGCGACGCGCGCGGCGCGAAGCCGAAGCGCTCGACGTCGTAGCGCGGCATCGACACCTGCATCATCTCGACGGCGCAGCAGGCGAGACCGAAGGTCATCCACATCAAGGAGCCGGTGCGGGCCCAGTTGATGAGCTCGTCGGTCGAGGTGACGAGGAAGCCTTTGTCGGCCAGCTCGGCATTGATGCTGGTGAAATATTCCTGCTGGGCGGGTGTCACGAGCCCCTGCCCCGCTTTCGGAGTCTCGATCAATCCCATTCGAGCGCTCCTTTGCGCCATTCATAGATGAAGCCGATGGTCAGGATGAGGAGGAAGATCATCATCGACCAGAAGCCGAAGACGCCGATCTCGCCCAGGGACACCGCCCAGGGGAACAGGAAGGCCACTTCGAGGTCGAAGATGATGAAAAGAATGGAGACGAGGTAGAATCGCACGTCGAACTTCATGCGGGCGTCGTCGAAGGCCTTGAAGCCGCATTCATAGGCCGACATCTTCTCGGGATCAGGCTTCCTGACCGCGATGATGATCGCCGACGCCATGAGCGCCAAGGCGATTGCGCCGGCTACCGCCATGAAAATGACGACGGGCAGATAGTCTTTGACCAGTTCGGGCATGTCCCTGTGCCTCTTATGCCCACACGCGAAGCGGGCTATTTTCGCTGCCGTGGTAGCGCACCAAATGCTGCACTGCAAGCCAATTAGACCAATTCCAAAACTGGCGCCGGGAAAGGTCGATTGCGGCACTTTGTCATGACCGGACAACGGTTTGGTGAAGCGCCTCCAGCGGCCGGCGAGGCCCCGGGCCGCGTCCGTCCGATCCTTCGGACTATAAAGGGAGAATCACCGTCGGGCACCCCAGCCTAACGCCGCACCACAGGGCCAGGGCGGCCATGCAAGCCTGCCCTGCCCCCATGTGGTCACGGAATGGCGGACGTTCCGCCAGACCTCAGAACTGGTAGTTCACCGTCGCCTTGCCGCCATATCCCTCGACGCTGTCCGAGAACTGGCCGGTCCCGGTGACTGTCATCGACAGGCCGTGCTCGGTGCCGCCGAACTTGAAGCCGCCCAGCACCTCATAGACCGTCTCGTCGATATCGTCGCTCAGCGGCAAGGTGGCGCCGCCGCTCACGACATCCGCCGTGGTGCCGTCCTCGAACTGCTCGGCAACACCGCCACCGATGAAGACTTTGGCATAGTCCGTGGTGCCATAGAAGTCGGCGCCGACCTTGAGACCCAGACGGCCGACTAGGCTGTCATTGTCGTCCAGGTCGAATTCGGTGCCCAACACATCGAAGCTGTCCCACGAGCTGTCGGCATAGGTCAGGTTGCCATAGGGCTCGATCCAGGGGGCCTCGCCGAGCGCGATCTTGTAAGTGGCCTCGACGCGACCACCCCAGGTGTCGACATCGGCATTCTCCTTGATATTCAGGCTGGACGAATCCCAGCTGAATTTCAGGAGATCGACCTTGCCGACGGCGCTCAGTGTCAGGCCCTGCCACAGATAGGAGCCATAGGCGCCGACCGTGCCGCCCTCATAGTCGCCCGACACCGCCACGGCGTCGGGATTTACGGACGAGCTCAGATAGCCGCCAAACAAGCCGCCCATCACCGCCGAGTCCTGATCGAGGATGGAGATGACGTCGATGCCGCCGAGGAGACCCCAGACCGTCTGGTCATAGTCCATCCGGGCCGTGAATGTGTCCTCGAAGAACGACAGGGTGGAATCGGCCTCGACCTCGCGATAGATGCCGAAGGGAGCTGCCCACAGATCCACGAAGGTGCCCCGCATCGGCACCGGCTGGCCGACATCGGCCGTCGGCGTCACCTGCCGGTTCATCGCCAGCGTGTCGTGCAGCGTATATTGCCGGTCGATCCACGGCTCGAGTGAGGTCTCGAAGATGGTCAGCGCCGCCGTGGCGAAATAAGGCGTGAACTGGGTGATCTCGTCCGGACGGCTGTAGAGGACATGGACGTCGGCATTGGCGCGGCCGGGGTTGGCCCGCGTATTGTCGAGGCCCAGATCATAGGTCCACAGGCCCTTCTCGATCGGGCCTGAGGTGAGGAAGAAGTCTTCCGCCGCCGTGCTGCCGGCCGGCCCCTCGACCCGCACCAGCTCGATGCCCTGCGGCGTGAAGGCGCCAGCGCCCGGGTTGGTGTCGAAGATCACCAGTCCGGTCGGATCTCCGGTGGTGGCGCCGCCGACGCGCAGCAGATCGGATGGCGATCCGTCGGCGCCGAGGAAGGTGTCGAACGAGGCCAGCGCGCCGGTCGTCGCCCGATAGTCGCTGGTCACTGCGACCTCGTCATAGAGGGCGCCGCTGTCGCTCATCGCGAGGCCGCCCTTGTTGTCGAGGATTCCCGCGATCGTATAGACCTGTCCGCCGACGCCAGCCCCGGCGATCAAAGCCGAGGTCGCGTCGATAGAGAATATCTCGGTGGTAATGGTGCGTGTCGTCGGTCCCAGATCGCCACGCGAATTGTCGACGAGATTGATCAGCTCCCAATTGTTCATCTGGGTCAGCGTCTCGACCACGCCATGAAGATTGAGCGTGTCGACCTGCCCGTCGGCGCTCGACGCGTCGTCGCCGCCATCGAGCGAGGCGAGCGCCGCCTGAAGGGCCGCGCCGCCATTGGCGGTACCGTGAATGTCGAGCTGGTCGGTGTCGGCGCCCATATTGATGTTCTTGCCCGCCGCGATGGTCCCTGTGGTCCAGACCATGGTGTCGTTGCCCGCCTGGGTCAGGACATCGCCCGATATCGCCGTGCCATGCAGCGTCACCTTGTCGGCGTCGGCGCCAGTATCGACATTGAGCGTTACCGTACCGCCACCGAGATCGACCTCGTCGAGCCCCGCGCCGCCCAGCACATTGCCGCCGACACTGCCGCTGGTGACGAAGATCTTGTCATTGTCCTCCTCACCCGAGACATCGCCGGTGACGCTGCCACCATTGACCGTCAGCTCGTCGCCGCCGGCGCCGCCGAGGACATTGGCGCCCACGGTGCCGCCGAGGATCTTGATGATGTCGGCGCCGCCTTCACCGTCGACATTCGCGGCTACGGCCCCACCATTCATCGTGATCGTGTCGGCGCCGTCGCCATTGGCATCGTTGCCGTCATTGTTGTCGCCGAAGACATTGCTGACATTGGCGCCGGCATTGATATTGATCGTATCCGCGTCATTGCCGCCCAGGACATTGGCCGCTGCGGTCGCAACGGTCACCGCATCAGTGCCGTCCTCGCCGTCGATATTGCCGGTGATCGCCGCGGTGCCGCTGGTGGTGATCGTGTCGCCGCCGCCGCCGCCCAGAACGTTGCCGCCAATGGTGCCTGCGGAAATCAGCAACTGGTCAACACCGCCCTCGCCGTCGACATTGCCGCTGACCGCGCCGCCGGTCATGTTTATCGTATCGGCACCGTCGCCATTGGCTTCGTTGCCGTCGCCATCGTCGCCATAGACATTCACCGCGACCGCACCGGTGAGGATGTTCACCGTGTCGTCGCCGATGCCACCCAGCACATCAACTGGATCGGAGGCGACGGTGACCGTGTCATTGCCGGCGCCGCCATCGACATTCCCGCCAATCGTTGCGGGTTCTTTGGTCTCGATCTTGTCGTTGCCGCTACCGCCCAGGACGTTCCCCGCGACCGATCCACCGAATATCTGAATGTCGTCGTCGCCGCCTTCGCCGTTGATGTTGCCGCCCGTGCCGTGAAGATCCGAGCCGACCTGGCCGCCCAGCATCTTGATGACGTCCTTGCCGTCGCCATCGGCTTCATTGCCGTTGCCGTCATCGCCGAAGACGTCGCCATAGATGATGGAGTTGGAATCGATTGTGATCCCGTCATCGCCGGTGCCGCCCAGAACGTCGCCGTCATTCCAGCCGATCTCGCTCGCATCCGAAATGAGGATCGTGTCATTGCCGGCACCGCCGTCGAGATTGCCAAGAACGAAGCTGGTCGTGCCCACATCGAGCGTGTCGTTGCCTTCGTTGCCGCTCATATTGCCCATGACGAGCGCGCCGCCGTCCAGGGTCATCGTATCATTGTCGGCAAGCCCCGAGAAATTCTGGCAGACATCCCCGTTGCCCTTGTTCATGACATCGGGGCCACCCGTCCCGTCGCAGTCGGACGCCGCCTGGACATAACGATTCCGGATCTCGGTGATCTGATTGGCGGTAAGCTGATCAAGATTGAGTCCGTTAGGCGAGATATCTCCCACACCGTTCGGAATGTCACGGTCGCTGCCCTGGGTCATGAGGTTTTCTGCCCCTCCGGCACCGAGAGTATTGTGATCGAGACCCAGATTGTGACCTAGCTCATGGGCAAATGTATCGCGGCGGCCGTTGCCGCCATTGAAATTCGCCACGGCGCTCGCATTGATAACAACGCCGTTTCCGTCGACCCACGCCTCACCATAAAGGGTGCTGCTGGACAGCGAATTGACGAACCACGCCTCAATGACGGTTTCGCTGCCACCGCCATCGTCGCCGTCGATCGGATCGACACCGGATATGCCGTTTAGCATCGCGGTGCTGTTGAGCTGGGTCGGGGTGAGGAAAACCGGGAACACGCCGGCCTGCGCATAGATGGCGCGGGTTTCCGGTGGGAAATTTGTGATGGTGGCGCAATTGGCGCCGCCGTCGTCGCAGACCTGGATAGGCTGGATCAGTATGAACCGGTCGACGGTCTGTGAAACAGCCGGCATCGCGGCCAGCAGCGCCGCGGCAGAGACCGTGGCCAGTGCCAAACCCGTATGCGACAGAAATTTAAGCGCAATAATAGAGCGAGCGACGTATACCATAGCATCCCCCCAGAGCTGGCCCTCACATGCTGCTTATAATCGACGAGGCTACGCAGGGACAACCATTCATTCCGCTGAGTAATTTCCACTTCCTGCGATAATATTCCCTATGGGGAGCTTTTGACTCGGCCGTTCAGTCACTTGCGATCACTGTATCTTAAAGGCCACAATCGTGAAGTTTCTGCCATTCTGTTCCAATTTCGCACATCGGCTCTCCGTAGCGCCTCAGCAACACCTGTTCCCTGCCCGGGCCTCACGACGGGTGGAATCAACTCGCCTTGCCGAGCGCCTGCTTGAAGGCCTTGGCCATGCCGTCGGTGGTGATCAGCACGACGACATTCTTGCCGAGCAGTGTGAAGCGCATGCTGGCCTTCTTCGCCTTGTCGATCTCGCCCGCCACATTCGCCGGCAACTCAATCTCGGCACGACAGAAGCGGCCGGTACAGATGAAGTAGCGGCCGGGATATTCCGCCGTCTCGCCGATGACGAGCATCGGCGGCTTGGTGAGATCGACGCCCATCGGCACCTGCAGGACCGCGCGCGGCGTGTTGGACTTCGGCAGCCGGCCGATCGCCACCTGAGCCACGATCTTGCGATCCTTCTCCGTACCGGTGGCCAGCGTCTGCAGCATCTCGCAGAGATTAGCCTCCTTCTCCCGCTTGCAACGGACCATCCAGGCGCCATAGGTCTCAGTGCTGTTCGTGGCGTCCTGGGCGATGGTGACGCGCGACGAAGCGGGATCGAGCAGTACGGGAATGGAAAGAAGAGCGGCGGCGAAGACCTGCGAGAGTTTCATCTCTTCCTCTCCGTCAAAGGATGCCTGTCATTGTTCTATCGGCCATCTGATCGCTCACGACAAGCTCCCGGCCGCAAGGTTCAGAAACTGCCCTTCCCGGTCCCGCTCGTCGGTGCGGAATCTCACCTCAGCTCCACCGTAAACATGTCCTTACGTAAGAGCTATAGAATGGATAATCGGTCCCGGATGGAAGTGACAGTCAGAGAAGCTGGGAATTGCCGGATGCGGATTTGTCCAAGTCCCTGAAAAGACTGGCGCGAGTGACGGGGCTCGAACCCGCGACCTTCGGCGTGACAGGCCGACGCTCTAACCAACTGAGCTACACCCGCATCTGGCGTGGGCGGGGTGATAGTGCAGTGCCTGCCGGGTGTCAAGCAAAGCGATACTTATTTTAACGGACCCAAGGCGATGCCCGCCTCTTTCAATGAATCCCACACTAGGAAATGGATATCTGAGCCATAGCCATTGGTGCCGGCGACCCAATAAGTCAGGCCGAACTGGATGCCCTTGTCGCCGAACTGCTTGATATCGCAGGACGGGCCCGAGGGCCGCGCCAGTATGTAGGGATGCTTGACGGCGGCGGCCTGAATGAGGTCCGGAATCTTGTGGATATCGCTGTCGTAAGGCACCGTGAAAGCCACCTCGAAGCGCTGCAGGGGGTCGGATTTAGTCCAATTGACGAATTCCGAGGTGATGAACTTCTCGTTCGGCACCATGATCTCCTTGCCGTCGCCGGTATGGAGCGTCGAGGAGCGCATATTGATCTCGCGCAGCGTGCCCGCCATCCCGTTGCCGAGTTGGACGTAGTCGCCCACCTTCATCGAGCGCTCGAACAGGAGAATCATGCCGGAGATGAAGTTGGAGGCGATCTGCTGCAGGCCGAAACCGAGGCCGACGCCCAAGGCGCCGCCGAAGATGGTGAGCGCCGTCAGATCGAGACCCAGCACCTGCAGCAGCAGGATGAACAGCAGCACGAACAGACCGATCTGGAAGATCTTGGCCAGCAATTCGCGGGTCGGTATATCGAGGGCTTCCTGCTTGCGGATGACCTTCTGGCCGGCGTCGTTGGACAAACGCCCGAGCCAGAACAGCACGCCGCCAAAGACCGCCGCCTTGGCCAGGGTATAGAGCGAAAGCCTGATATTGCCGACCTCGAGCGAGACCGAATCGAGATAGAGCGAGACATTGTCGAGGACGCCGAAGACCTGCAGTGTCGCGATCGGGATGCCGATCCAGCGCGCCGCGGCATTGATCAGCGGGTGGCGGACGAAGCGGTTGATCGCCGCATAGAGAACGCCGATCACCGCGATGCTCTGGGCGAAGCGGACGAGCCAGGACGAGCCCACCGACCCCTCCGACACCTGAACCGCAATGGCCAGCATCAACACGCAGAGAATGGGAAACAGAAGATCGCGGCAGCTATAGAGCCAGCGCCGCGCCTTGAGCAGTGGTCCCTGCTCCGGCTGGCTCTTGAAATAGGGCGTCTTGGCCTTGATCTGACGATTGGCGAAATGGGCGACCGCCACGGCGACGATGATGGCGCCGATCTGAGCGTAGAATTGCGAGCTCACCAGCCAGCCCAGCAGAATATCCAATATCTTCGTGGCTTCGATCTCGGCCTGGTCGATCGTCATTGCTTCTCCACGACTCCTATTTGCACCACATCCACGCGCCAAAGCTCTCGCAACCCTGTTGGGCGACGCCAACTTAGTTCAAGCGAATGTGATCAGAACTGATTCTTTAAATAACTGATCGAACAAGGTTTTTTCTTGACGCTCTGGGGCTTTTACCGCAAAACCTGACAGCAATAGTCAGGAATTGGCTGGCACGGGGTCAAAGGCCGGCGAAACAAGAGGAGCAAGCACATGAAGTCTATCGGGAAATTGGCGTATCTGGCGCTCGCGGCACCGTTCGCCGCCGCCCTTCTGGCGACCAGCGCGCTGGCCGACGGGGTCGTCAATGTCTATTCCTACCGGCAGCCCGAGCTGATCAAGCCGCTCCTCGACGCGTTTACCGCCGACACCGGCATCAAGACCAATGTGCTCTTCCTCGACAAGGGCCTTGAGGAGAAAATCGCCGAGGAAGGCGCCAACTCGCCGGCCGACGTGATTCTCACCGTCGATATCGGCCGGCTCCAGGCCGCCGAGGACAAGGGCGTCACCCAGCCGCTTTCCAGCGAGATCATCAACAAGGACATCCCGTCGCAGTATCGCGATCCGGAAGGCAATTGGTTCGGCGTCACCACCCGCGCCCGTGTCGTCTATGCGTCGAAGGACCGGGTGAAGCAGGACGCGATCACCTATGAAGAGCTCGCCGATCCCAAGTGGAAGGGCAAGATCTGCACGCGCTCCGGTCAGCATGTCTACACGATCGGCCTCATCGCCTCGATGATCGCCCATAACGGCGCCGAAAAGACCGAGGAATGGCTGAAGGGCGTGAAGGCCAATCTGGCGCGCAAGCCCGATGGCGGCGACCGCGACCAGGCCAAGGCGATCTTCGCCGGTGAATGCGATATCGCCCTCGGCAATACCTATTATGTCGGCCAGATGCAGACCGCCGAGAAGGAGCCTGAGCAGAAGGAATGGGCCGCCTCGATCAAGGTGCTGTTCCCCAATGCCAATGACCGCGGCACGCATGTGAACATCTCCGGCATGGCGCTGGCCAAACATGCTCCCAACAAGGACAATGCCGTGAAGCTCATGGAATTCCTGGCCAGCGACAAGGGCCAGACGCTTTATGGCGAGCGGGTCTTCGAATACCCGGTCGAGCCGGGCATCAAGCCGTCCGACATTGTCTCGGCCTGGGGCACGCTGAAGCCCGACACGCTGCCGCTCGCCGACATCGCCAAGAACCGCAAGGCGGCCTCCGAGCTCGTCGACAAGGTCGGCTTCGACGAAGGCCCGGCGAGCTGAGCAGGCCGGGCGTGACGGCGGATACAATAGTAAAGGGGCGCTCGCGCCCCTTTTTCTCGTTCAAGGAGCATCGCGGCCTCACCATCGGCGCGGCCCTGACGGCGCTCGCCGTCCTCGTTCCGCTTCTCGCCCTCATCGCTTTGTCGCTGTCGGGCGGCGGCGCCGACTGGCCGCATCTCGCCCGCAATGTGCTGCCGGTGGCGCTGAAGACCACGCTCCTGGTGATGGCGGGTGTTGCCTTCCTCACCGCCAGCATGGGCATCATCCCGGCCTGGCTCACCGCCTATTACGAGTTCCCCGGCCGGCGCGTGCTCGCCTGGGCGCTGGTGCTGCCGCTCGCGGTGCCGACTTATCTCGCGGCCTATGCCTATGCCGAGTTCTTCACCTTCACCGGTCCGGCGCAATCGCTGATCCGCGCGCTGTTCGGCTTCAAGACCTCGCGTGACTACTGGTTCCCCGATATCCGCTCGCTCTGGGGCGCCGTGGTGATCCTCTCCTTCGTCCTTTATCCGTATGTCTATCTCACCACCCGCGCCGCCTTCCTGATGCAGGGCCGCAACGCCACCGATGTGGCGCGGACCCTTGGAGCATCCCCAATCCGTACGTTCTTCCAGGTGCTTCTGCCGATGGCGCGGCCCGCCATCATCGTCGGCGTGACGCTGGCGCTGATGGAGACGCTCAACGATGTCGGCGCCGTCGAATTCCTGGGGGTGAAGACCCTCACATCGGCCGTCTATACCACCTGGCTCAACCAGGGCAGCCTCAATGGCGCGGCGCAGATCGCCTGCATCATGCTGGTCGTCGTGCTGGGCGTCATCCTGGCGGAGCGTTGGGCCAGGCGCCGGCAGCGTTTCACTCTCGGCCGCAGCACGTCGATGGTCCGGCGCAGCAGCCTCCAGAAACTGCCCGGCTGGCGCGGGCTGCTCGCCCTCTTCGCCTGCCTGATGCCGATCGTCGCCGGTTTCGGCCTGCCGGTCTATGTGCTGGGCGACTATGCGGTGAAGCGGCTCGATCAGTTGCTCGATCCGACCTTGCAGGAGGCGATCCTCACCAGCGTACTGGTCGCGGCCGCCGCCGCTTTGGTCACGGTCGGCCTCGCCTTCCTTCTCACCTACGCAGTCCGGGTCACCCGCAGCCGCAATATGCTGCTGCTCAACCGCTTCGCGGCCTTGGGCTATGCCATTCCGGGCACGGTGCTGGCGCTCGGCATCCTCATTCCGCTGGCGCGGTTCGACAATTTCCTCGATCACTGGATGCAGAGCGCGTTCGGCATCAAGACCGGACTCCTGCTCACCGGATCGGCGCTGTGCATCATCTACGCGATGAGCGTGCGGTTCCTCGCCATGGCGGAAGGCGCCATCGAAGCGGGCTTCCACAAGATTCCCGGCCATATCGATATGGCGGCGCGCACTTTGGGACGCAATCCGCGCGAAACGCTCACCCAGGTGCTGATCCCGATCCTGAAACCGGCCTTCCTCACCGCCGGGCTCCTCGTCTTCATCGACGGCATCAAGGAGCTGTCGGCGACGATCCTGCTCCGGCCCTTCAATTACAATTCGCTCTCGACCTATGTCTATGAGCGGGCGTCCCGCGCCGCCGTCGAGGATGCTTCCGTCGCCGCCCTCCTCATCATGCTGGCCGGCATCCTGCCGGTGATCCTCCTGTCACGCAGCATCAATGCCGGCGTGGCGCGGGCGGATGGCTGAGCCGGCGCTCCCGACTTCCTCCCCGCTTCCTTATCGCTTCTCATACGCCACAATCTGCAAGAAAAATGGCCAAATGCCATTGATTGTGGTTTCGGATTGAGAAAGAATAGTCGCAAATGCGCAACGACGTCGGGAGGATAAAATGCAGCGTTTGCGTTACCTGATTGCCGGAATAGGCTTGACCCCGTTTCTGTATTTCGCGGCCAACGCGCAAGCCTTCACCGACGAGGACAAGAAGAAAGCCTTGGAGACGGTGCAGGCAACCAAAGAGGCCTATTGGGTTTGCCTCTCCTCGGAGACCCAAAGAATGCTCGGAACCGCTATTGTCGCCCAGGATTTCAAACTGTATCTGATGGGATCGTGCTTAGCGGAGAAGCAGAGTTTTCGAGTTCCCTTGGTAGACTATATGGCGATGATATATCCCGAGCTTCCAGCGTCGCAACATTTTGCGGAGTTTGCCTACGTGGCCGATCAGGCCGTAGACGCCAGCGTGAGGAACTTCATCGAGCAGAAGCTGTCAAAATGACGAACCCCGTCTTCGCAATCTATGCAAAGACATCGGGAATCTTCTTCCATTCTTTCCACCGCATCTTTGGATCATCAGGGAACACTTTCAGGATGCGTTTCTCGCCATTGGCCTTTGCCTGCCGGTTCGACTGCCAGGCGCTGTCGCCGCCAGCGCGGACGGCCAGGTAAATCGTTTCAACCGTCGCCGCGTCGATTTCCAGATCCTGCATGGCGAGCTTCAGAACCCTGTCGCAGTCCTTACGTGGCCGGTCCTGAACCCAATACAGAAAGTCGTGAATGATCGCCGCATAGGTGTATTCACCATCGGGGCGCAAGACGGACCAGAATACTTGCGGGATGCTGGCAAAGTCCGTCACGAAGCCGATAGGCACTTCGGCGGGCGTGAGATCGGCGTCGTCCGCGCCCGGCTTCCATCCGATCGGTTTCGTCAAATAATATACTGGCTCGACGAATCTCGACACATGCAACGCTCCACCGAGCTGCCTCCCACGCATCCACTCGGTCATCCATTCTTCCATGGTCAGATCCTTGGCGAGCGCCATGCGCCCGGACGTGACCAGAAGAAAGCCAAACAATACATATCGGCGACTTGTCATGATTGATCTCCCGCTCAAGGATAATTGACGAAGACCGCCAGCTTGTCCCGCAAAGACAGATCCGGTCGCGGGTCGAGCCAGCACGGGCTCTCCTTGCCCTTCAGAAAATACTTGACGGGCAGCTCGTAGTTCATGACCGACTTCCGATCGAGCGCCACTGATTCAGCGCTAGCGGGACGTGGGCGAAGATTGTTGTCGACTGTCTCCCGGTCCCAGAAGTTCGGTGGTCCTCCCAGCTCCTTGTAAATATACTTCCAATTCATCTCAGACTCACAATCCGTCGACGCCGTCGTGAGGTTGTGGTCGAAGCCGAGGACATGCCCAAATTCATGCATGACTTGAAACTTGGTTCTTTCGTCATCGATGGCATCGGCCTTGTCGACGCCTTCGAGGCTCATGGACGCCTCTTTCGTATCCACCTGACTTTTGCTTTGTTTTCCGATAAACGACCAGCTTCCCGACTGCTTGAATGTGATCCGGACGTCATTGCCGGCTCCGGCGCTTTCGCATGATCGCGGATCGTCCCAATTGCCGAAATCAAAATCAATATTGCCGTAGAGCGTCCATTGGCGAGCGATTGCTGCCACTTTGGCGCGTACGTTCCGCGGTCCATCGAGAAAACAAATGCCGACCTTGCTGCCGGTCGGCCAGCGATCGCTGACCTTTACTATCCCACTGGGGGACATGCCGTCTGACTTCAACTCCTCGAGTATGGCCGCTAAGACGGTTCGATTGGAACGCCTCTCTCTCTCGAAGGCGACTTGCGGATCGTCGAGCTCCTTGTGCTCCGACTCCTTCTCCCCGGCGAAGTAGAAGGCCGGGATGCCTGGAATTGGACCGAGCCAGGGTACCTGTCCCTGCGACTGCCTAACCCGCAGCTGTATGTTCCTGAACATCGTCACCGCTTCGATGCCCGGCCGTAGTAGCTCTTCCGCCAGCGCGCGTGCATAAGGACCGCTACCCTCGCCCGAGTCCGATGCCGTCTGGCCTGGCGCGGTCGCGTAGGCCACGAAAATTCCGCCTGTCTGGCCAAGCGGCACAAACGCCTTGCCATCGACGGTGAGAACCTTCTTATCCTTCATCTTGAGGCGCAACTCATTGCGACACGCATCGAAGACGACATAATGGACCGCCGAAGGCGCCACCTCGCTCAGCTTGTCGAGTATGTCGCCTTTCAACGCCACCGAGTTTTCCCACAGCGAACTCGCTTCGGAGTCCTTCACATCGACGGGAATGACGTAGTTGATGCCGGTGGTTTCGTCGGCAGCGCCATGCCCCGAATAGTAGACGAAGCTGATTGCTCCCGGTCCGGCGGCGGCGACCAGCCTTGCATGGGCATTGACCGCCTTGTGTATCGTGCTGAAATCGGCGTCGGTGATACTCGTGACCTTGTCGAACTTCAGAGCTCGCAACGCTTCGGCGATCAGCTTGACGTCATTGGCCGGATTTTTCAGGGCGCCGACATTCTCGGCATAGGCGCCATTGCCGATCAAGAGCGCGAAGCGTTGCTGGCCGGCAGCCGGCATCGCGCCCAATAGAAGCAACACAGGCAATAGCCAGGAAAGTCGCATGATGCGCTGCCCGCCCGAGTCTGCCCCAAGGAGAGGATAACGCAACCTTGCGATAAGGCAATCGACTTGCTTCCTGCGGCAACTTACAGACCTGTCCCGACTGGAACGGCCTGAAAGGCGTTGGGCGCATCCGTTTCCAGACGCGCCCGCCGCCGCATCATAGGGTAGATCTCAGCACTGATATTCCCAGCGGCAGTAGCCCTGGTAATCGCAAGTCTGGATCCAGGCGCCGAGCGCGCAATAGCTCGCCACCATGCCGGCCTTGGGTGACATCTGGAGTTTGGCCGCCTTCTCGTCGGGCTTGGCGCCCATGCTCTTGGCCGCCTCAACCATCTTCTTGATGTCGTAATGCTCAGGCTTGCCGTCGGCCTTCTTCTTGCCGCGCAGCTCGACCGGCCCCACCGTCGAGAGTAGCTTAGCGGCGACGAGCATCATGTCGCCGTCCTTCTCGTGCTCGGCGATGGTCGCAAGTGCGGTGCCGGTTTCGACGCGCATGCGCAAGTTCGCGAATTGCTCAGGGCTCATCCTGTCGCCCGCCAGAGCGAAGGTCGAAGCTCCCACGAGCACCGCCAGGGCGCCCGCGCAAACAGATTTCCGTCCCAGATTCATGAGAGTCTCCCAGTTCAAGGTTGCAGATAAATCAGGCACATAGAGCCCGCCCGGCCCCCACCTAAGCCGATCCCCTGTCTTTCTCGTGGTGATAGCGCGCAGACAAAAAGGCGTCTCGGGGCATCTCGGGACATTGCGGGGCAATCGCCCGTCAGCTTTGCCCAGGCGCCCCCCTGATGTAGTCTAAAGGTCTGTTGTGTGGTTTAGGGGGAGCCTGTGACGGTCAAATCGGCAAGGTCGACCTTGGTCGCCAATTTAATCCTTATCCTGATGATCACCGCGCCGGTTTCATCGCACGCCCAGGACGGCGATGACGGCGACGACGGTTTCATCGACCATGCCGCCCGCCAGATCGCCTGCGCCCATCCGCCCGATCCGACGGCGATGCTGCTCTACCTGAACAAGACCAAGCGGATCGACCTCAAGAAGGGCGAGCGCATCGACAGCGAGACCTGCTGGGGGCTGCGCCCACCCCTCGCGATCGAGGACGTCTCCTTCACGCATATCTGCGCCTCCGCCGAGGATCCGCTCCTCATCGAGCTCTTCCCGCGCCTGTATTACCGCGGGCCTGGAACATCGGCCGGCACCGGCCTGAGGTTGATCACCAATGCGGACAGCGCCGCCCTCGACGGCTGGGTCAAACGGATCAACGAGCGCGCGCTCGTCAAGGGCGAAACCAAGCTTGTCATCGGAGCGCCCTCCTTCGGCGAGGGCAAGACGGAAGCCTCGTGCAACAGCACGAGCTTTCTCGGCGACTGAGGCCTACTGATCCTTCAGAATGGTGTTCCCGGCCGATCCCTCGACCTGATCGATCACCAGCAGCTTGACCGCATCATTCCCAATATTCTCGGCGCGATGCCACTGGTCGATCATTTCAACGACGAAGTCACCCGTCTTGTAGATCTTCGCTTCATCGGTCTCGACATTGATGACCTTCAGCGTTCCCGCCTGAACGACGGCATAACGGGCGAAGGGATGCTTGTGGACCGGCAGCGTGGCGCCCGGCGCGATATCAAAGGTGGAAACGATCACCCTTACGTTGTTCTGCGGCAGGACAATCGGCTTACCGGACGCCGTTTCCGTCATCTCGCGCAACGGCGTGACCGTAACGCCTTCGAGCGCAAATGCAGCCGCCGTAGAAAGAACGACGGCCAGCGTCGCCAGAACTATTCTTGTTGTTGTCACGCGCTTTCTCCCGAGCAAAATCACCGCCGACCTTACACATGCCGAAGATTCCGACAAGGACGTTCGCAGCAGGCGCAGAGCTTCGAGAAGCGTTTCTTCAAATCGGACGGCGCAGGATCAACAACCGGTTGATCCGCCTGCGCTGCACAAGCGCCATGATGGTGCCGATTGTATTGCCGATGTGGAAGTTCAAACGGATCGGGCCCGGTGCCAGGCGCGCCGGAATGGGCGCGAAGCCCCAGCGCTCATAGTGATGCGCGTGGCGCTTGCGGGTGATCACGTGAACGACATTCGCTTCGCCGGCGAGAAGGAATTCGATGATGCGTGCCGAAACTCCGCAGCCGCGCCAGAGCGGTGTCACGACGACCGATCCGAGCTCGCGCGAGCCGTCGCGATGATGGCGGATCTGGCTGGCGCCGATGAGCTCGCCGCCACTGACGGCGACCGCGAAGTTGCGGAAATGGAGATGATGCGGGTTGAGCCGCTCGCGGCGCACCATCGCGTGAATGGCCGGCTCGTCTTCGGCCAAGGCGCGGCGGACTGCGACGGCGGGATGGGCGGTGATCATGAAACCTCCACGAGGCCAATTGATCACGCACATACGTCTCAACCCGCCCTTCCATGCCGGGTGAAATCAGATTGTCAGTGAGAGGAATGGTGGGCGATGAGAGACTCGAACTCCCGACATCTTCGGTGTAAACGAAGCGCTCTACCAACTGAGCTAATCGCCCGCTCCAGCCGGGGTATTAGCCGCCGGGGCCCCTTAAAGCAAGCCTGTCAGGCCGGACGCCTTCCGGTCACCAGCCGGAACATGTTCCGCAGCCTCACCCGGCCGTCATCGGCGCCGACAAAGGGGGCGAGCGCCGCGTTGAGCGCGCCCCGCACCCTCGCCTCTCCGGCATGACGCACCGTGCCTTCGGAAGCCGCCAGGATGGCGTTGGCGGCGCCATCGCGGTCGGCATAGATCAAGGTCGCGATGAGGTCGCCGCAGATTTCGAGATCCAGTCCGGCGGCACGCATATAGCCTTCCGCCGTCTCGGCGAGCGGTGGCCGTGCCGGCGGCGGCTTCGGCGGGTCGAGCGCCCAGACGGCCGGCATCACCTCGCTCATCAATTCGCATTTGTCGCGCGGGCCCCAGACCAGCATCGTCACCGCACCGCCGGGGCGCGCCACACGCGTTGCTTCGGCGAAAGCCTTGGCCGGATCATCGGCAAACTGAAAGACATTGATGCCGGTTACCGCATCGAAGCTCGCATCGGCAAAGGGCAAGGCCTGCATGTCGCCCACCCGGATGTCGGCCGAGCCCAGACGCTCGCGTGCGATGGCGGCCAGATTCTCCGCCGCGTCGAAACCCGAAACCATGGCGCCGCGTTCCTGCGCCAGAACCAGGGCGCCGCCGGCGCCGCAGCCAATGTCGAGGTGGCGGGTTCTCGCGCCGATTTGCGCCTGGTCGAGGACGGCAGTGAAGACGTCGCGCCATGCTGGCTCGCCGCAGCGCGCCCAATCGCGCGCCCTGGCGCCCCACAGCTCGCCCTGTTCCTTCGCAGTAGCCATCGTCCCCCCCTTTACGCGCGGCGGCGCCTTTTAGTGCCAGGAGATGAGATGACGGATCGGGCGGGAAGATGGCGGATCGCCGAACGGGCTTTCCGCTACAACTCAAATAATCAAATAAAATGCCCCGCATGTTCTGAAGGGCATGCGGGGCAGATGTGATTTGAGTAGCTGGAGTGGAATGTTCTAGCCGTTCACCGCCTTCTTCAAGTTTTTGCCGGCCTTGAATTTCGGCCGCTTCGATGCCGGAAGCTTGATCATCTGGCCGTTCTGCGGATTACGCGCCTGGCCCGCTTTGCGGCGCGTCACCGAAAATGTGCCGAAGCCGACCAGCCTGACATCGTCGCCGCCGCGCAGCGCCCGCATGATATTGGCGAGGGTGGCGACGATGGCCTCACCCGCTTCGCCCCTGGTCAGCTTGGCATCCTTTGCCACTTTGGCGATGAGTTCGTTTTTGTTCATGACCTCGATCCTCGTTTTGATGAGTGAGCTCACGCACTACGCAACACGCCACGGCGCGCGATCAGGAAAAGTGGGTACCGGTTTTCCGTCCGATCGCGCGCGACTCCGGTATGTCGGCATGGTCGTCCAACGAACCGGCATTGCAAGGGCTATTCTCCGGCTCCTGAATTCGCGGTTCAATTCAAGCGCTTATTGACACCTCGCAATAAAAACGCGGCGCCTCCTGACGGAGACGCCGCGCATTTTCTGGTCAGACTGATTCGCCGAAACCTTTGATTCCTATAGGAATCCGGTGGCGCTTCAGTGGGCGGTCATGGCCTCGCCGGCATCGTCGCCCTTGCGGGCGGCGGCACGCGCCGCGGCTTCCTCGGCTTCCTCATCCCAGGTGATGGCCTCGGGATACCGCGTCAGAGCGTGACGCAGCACCTCGTCCATCCGGGCGACCGGGATGATCTCCATCTCGGACTTCACATTCTCCGGGATGTCGGCCAGATCCTTGGCGTTCTCTTCCGGGATCATGACCTTCTTGATGCCGGCGCGGAGCGCCGCCAGGAGTTTCTCCTTCAACCCGCCGATCGGCAGGATGCGGCCGCGCAAGGTGATCTCGCCCGTCATCGCCACGTCCTTGCGGACAGTGATGCCGGTCATCACCGACACGATCGCGGTGACCATCGCGATACCGGCCGAGGGACCATCCTTCGGCGTCGCACCTTCCGGCACGTGCACGTGGATGTCCTTCTTGTCGAAGAGCGGCGGCTTGATGCCGAAATCGGTGGCCCGCGAGCGCACATAAGACGATGCGGCGGAGATCGATTCCTTCATCACGTCGCGCAAGTTGCCGGTGACGGTCATCTTGCCCTTGCCCGGCATCATGAGCGCCTCGATGGTGAGGATCTCACCGCCGACCTCGGTCCAGGCCAGACCGGTGACCACACCGACCTGATCCTCGCGATCGATCTCGCCATGGCGGAACTTCGGCACGCCGAGATACTTCTCGACGATGTCGGGTGTCGCCTTGATCTTCTTCTTGGCGTTCTTGGACATCATGATGTCCTTGACCGCCTTGCGCGCGAGCGAGTTGATCTCGCGCTCGAGGTTGCGCACGCCCGCCTCACGGGTGTAGCGGCGGATCACTTCCATGATGCCGGCATCCGAGAGTTCGAACTCCTTCTTGTCGAGGCCGTGGTTCTCCAAAGCCTTGGGCAGAAGGTGGCGCTTGGCGATCTCGAGCTTCTCCTGCTCGGTATAGCCGGCGATGCGGATGATCTCCATGCGGTCCATCAGGGCCGGCGGGATATTGAGCGTATTCGCCGTGGTCACGAACATCACATTCGAGAGGTCATATTCGACCTCCAGATAGTGGTCCATGAAGGACGAGTTCTGCTCAGGATCCAACACCTCGAGCAATGCCGATGACGGATCGCCGCGGAAGTCCATGCCCATCTTGTCGATTTCGTCGAGCAGGAAGAGCGGATTGGCCTTCTTCGCCTTCCTCATCGACTGGATGACCTTGCCGGGCATCGAGCCGATATAGGTGCGGCGGTGACCGCGTATCTCGGCCTCGTCGCGCACGCCGCCGAGCGACATGCGGATGAATTCGCGACCCGTCGCCTTGGCGATCGACTTGCCGAGCGAGGTCTTGCCGACGCCCGGAGGGCCGACGAGGCACAGGATCGGTCCGCGCAGCTTGTTGGTGCGGCTCTGCACGGCCAGATACTCGACGATGCGCTCCTTCACCTTCTCGAGGCCGAAGTGATCGGCATTGAGAATGTCGTCGGCGAATTTAAGGTCGCGCTTGATCTTGCTCTTCTGGCTCCACGGTATGTTGAGCAGCCAGTCGAGATAGTTGCGCACCACCGTCGCCTCGGCCGACATCGGGCTCATCTGGCGCAGCTTCTTCAGCTCGGCTTCCGCGCGCTCGCGGGCCTCCTTGGAGAGCTTGGTGTTCTTGATCTTCTGGTCGAGCTCATTCAGCTCATCGCGCTCGTCGCCATCGCCGAGCTCCTTCTGAATGGCCTTCATCTGCTCATTCAGATAGTACTCGCGCTGGGTCTTCTCCATCTGGCGCTTGACGCGCGAGCGGATGCGCTTCTCGACCTGAAGGACCGAGATCTCGCTCTCCATGAGCGCATAGACCTTCTCGAGACGCTTCGAGGCCGAAGTCAGCTCGAGCAGTTCCTGCTTCTCGGGAATCTTGATGGCGAGGTGCGCGGCGATCGTGTCAGCGAGCTTCGCATAGTCGTTGATCTGCGACAGAGTCGCCATCACTTCCTGCGGCACCTTCTTGTTGAGCTTCACGTAGCTCTCGAACTGCGCCATGGCGGTGCGCGACAACGCCTCGGTCTCGGCCTGGTCGTCGGTGTCATCGGGCAGGACATTGACCTTCGCCTCGAAGAACTCGGCGCGGTCGGTGAAGCTTTCGATCTTGGCGCGCTCCAGCCCCTCGACGAGGACCTTGACGGTTCCATCCGGCAGCTTGAGGAGCTGCAGGACCTGGGCGAGCGTGCCGACCTCGTAGATGGCATTGGCCTGCGGATCATCGTCCGCCGGGTTCTTCTGCGCCACCAGCAGAATGCGCTTCTCCTCGCGCATCACGTCCTCGAGCGCGCGGATGGACTTCTCGCGGCCGACGAAGAGCGGCACGATCATGTGCGGGAAAACGACGATATCGCGAAGCGGGAGGACGGGGAGCGTTTCGGGTCCGGCTGAAGAAGCTGGCCGGGAGGGAGTCGAGGTCATTTTGTTTCCTTTCGCGGGTTAGGCCACGCGTGAAATCCGCACTCTGGATACGCTTCCCGCTGGGCAAACGCATCAACTTTAAGCCACGGACTTTCGGTGCCGGGATCCAAGCTGTACCTATCCGCAATTACGCATTTTACGCGGAACTCGACAGACGGACAGCTTAAATCCGCTCCTCACATGGAGGCAGCGTTAACGTATTTCAATCCCTTGACAAAAGGGCCCGCCCTACCGGTTCCCGGCCCGCTTCAGGCCGAGACCGGGGCGGCTTTGACCGGCTGCTTTTCACGATCGGCATAGATCAGCAAGGGACGCGCGTCGCCTTCGACGACATCCCGCGAAATGACGACCTCCTGGACCCCGTCCATGGCCGGCAGATCGAACATCGTGTCGAGCAGGATCGCTTCCATGATGGAGCGCAGGCCGCGGGCGCCGGTCTTGCGGTCGATGGCCTTGCGGGCGATCGAGCGCATCGCCTCCTCGGCAATGGTCAGCTTGACGCCTTCGAGCTCGAACAGACGCTGATACTGCTTGACGAGCGCGTTCTTCGGCTCGCTCAGGATCTGGATCAGCGCCGGCTCGTCGAGATCCTCGAGCGTGGCGACCACCGGAAGACGGCCGACGAATTCGGGGATGAGACCGAATTTGAGCAGATCTTCGGGTTCCAGTGCCTTCAACACCTCGCCGGTGCGGCGATCCTCGGACGACTTGACCTCGGCGCCGAAGCCGATGCCGGAGCCCTTGCCACGCTGCGCGATGATGCGCTCGAGGCCGGCGAAGGCGCCGCCGCAGATGAACAGGATATTGGTGGTGTCGACCTGGAGGAATTCCTGCTGCGGATGCTTGCGGCCACCCTGCGGGGGAACCGAGGCGACGGTACCTTCCATGATCTTGAGGAGCGCCTGCTGCACGCCCTCGCCCGACACGTCGCGGGTGATCGAGGGGTTGTCAGACTTGCGCGAAATCTTGTCGACCTCGTCGATATAGACGATGCCGCGCTGGGCGCGCTCGACATTGTAGTCGGCCGATTGCAGCAGCTTCAGGATGATGTTCTCGACGTCCTCGCCGACATAGCCGGCTTCGGTCAGTGTCGTCGCATCCGCCATGGTGAAGGGCACGTCGAGGATGCGGGCCAGCGTCTGGGCGAGCAAGGTCTTGCCGCAGCCGGTCGGGCCGACGAGCAGGATGTTCGACTTCGCCAGCTCGACGTCGTTGTTCTTCTGCGCGTGGTTCAAGCGCTTATAGTGATTGTGGACCGCGACCGAGAGGACCTTCTTGGCGTGGTCCTGGCCGATGACATAGTCATCGAGAACCTTGCGGATCTCGTGCGGGGTCGGCACACCGTCCTTGGTCTTCACCAGCGAGGATTTGTTTTCCTCGCGGATGATGTCCATGCACAATTCCACGCATTCGTCGCAGATGAACACCGTCGGCCCGGCAATGAGCTTACGGACCTCGTGCTGGCTCTTTCCGCAGAAAGAGCAGTACAGGGTGTTCTTGCTGTCGCCGCCACCGGACTTGGTCATTTCAATACTTCCTCGAACTCTGAACGGGCCGTATCTGGGTGGATGTCACCATTTTGACACGACCGACTCAATTTGAGCATGCGCCCCGTTGGTTAATCAAGAATTGATTCAACTGGCGTGCCAGCTGCCGGCGGGGCACTCCTCGCTTTACAAATAATAGGGTGTAAAGGCCAAATCCGCCAATTATTTGGACTCTGCCGGAACCGGGCGCTTATCGATCACCTTGTCGATCAGGCCGAATTCCTTCGCCGCCTCGGCGGTCATGAAGTTATCGCGTTCCAGCGCCTGCTCGACCGCTTTGAGCGACTGGCCGGTGTGTTTTTCGTAGATTTCGTTCAGCCGGCGCTTCAGGTTTTCGACTTCCTTGGCATGGATCAGGATGTCGGTAACCTGGCCCTGATAGCCGCCCGAGGGCTGATGGACCATGATCCGGGCATTGGGAAGGGCGAAACGCATGCCCTTGTCGCCGGCGCACAGTAGCAGCGAGCCCATGGAGGCCGCCTGGCCCATCACCGTGGTGGCGATCGCCGGACGGATGAACTGCATGGTGTCGTAAATCGACAGGCCTGACGTAACGACGCCGCCCGGCGAGTTGATGTACATGGAAATCTCTTTCTTGGGGTTCTCCGCCTCGAGAAAGAGCAGCTGCATCGACACCGAAGCCGCGACGGCATCGTCGATCGGGCCGGTGATGAAGATGATGCGCTCGCGCAGAAGCCTTGACGGCAGGTCATAGACGCGCTCGCCGCGCGACTCCTGGACGATGACCTGGGGCCAGAAAGATGCATAAGTTTCAATAGGATCGCGCATGAATGTCCTGGAGATTGCGAATCAGGATGAGTTTAGAGCCCTGCATAGATAGGTGATTGCCGGCCCGATCGGAAGAGGTCCAGCATTTCCGCAGTTCAGCGTCAAGGGATTTGCAAGCCGGGCCCCCGTGCCCCATTATTGCGGCATCATGCCTGTCCTAGACATTATTGTCGTTCTCATCCTCATTTTCATCAATGGCCTTTTCGCGATGTCGGAACTCGCGATCGTCTCCGCCCGCCGTCCCCGCCTGCAGACCTTCGCCGACCGGGGCGTGAAAGGCGCCCGCCGCGCCATGGCGCTCGCCGCCAATCCCGGCCGTTTCCTCTCCACCGTGCAGATCGGCATCACGCTGGTCGGCATCCTGGCCGGCGCCTATTCCGGCGCCTCGCTCGGCGATTATCTGTCGCAGTGGCTGCAGAGCCTGGGCATGGCCCGCGGCTGGGCGGAACCCGTCGGCCTTGGCATCGTCGTGGCGATCATCACCTATCTCTCGCTCATCGTCGGCGAGCTGGTGCCCAAGCAGCTCGCTTTGCGCAATGCCGAGCGGATCGCCTGCATCATGGCGCCGTTCATGACGGTGCTGTCCAAGGTGGCCGCCCCGGTGGTCTCCCTCCTGGACGCCTCCGGGCGTTTCGTCCTGTTCATCCTCCGCCGCAAGGCTTCGTCCGAATCGCAGGTAACTGAAGAAGAAATTCGCACTCTGGTGGCCGAGGCCGAGACCGCGGGTGTGCTGGGGAGCGACGAGCGCCAGATGATCTCGGGCGTCATGCAGCTCGGCGACCGGCCGGTGCGCGCGGTGATGACGCCGCGCCACGACGTCGACATCATCGACCTCACCGACAGCGCCGCCGATATCCGCAAGGCGATCACCGAAAGCGTCCATTCGCGCATCCCGGTCACCGACGGCGACCCCGAGGTGATCATCGGCATCATAACGGCAAAAGACCTGCTCGATTCCTATCTCAAGGGCAAAAGGCCCGATCCGAAGAAATTCGTGCGCGAGGCGCCGATCATTCCCGATACGATGGACGCGCTCGATGTGGTGGCGAAGCTCAAGGACAGTCCCGTCCATGTCGGCCTCGTCCATGACGAATTCGGCCATTTCGAAGGTGTCGTCACCACTGCCGACATCCTCGAGGCGATCGTCGGCACCTTCCACACCGAGGAAGGTCCGCCCGAGCCCAATGCGGTCGAGCGCGAGGACGGCTCATGGCTTCTCGCCGGCAGCATGCCGGTCGACGAATTGATGGAACTCCTCAGCATGCCGCTCCCCGACAAGCGCGTCTATCACACGGTGGCGGGCCTCATGCTCGAACGCTTCGGCCGGCTGCCCAAGATCGGCGAGCATACCGAATTCGCCGGCTGGCGCTTCGAGGTCCTCGATCTCGACCAGCGCCGCATCGACAAGGTCCTGGCCACGCGGGTGGTCTCGCTCCGGCGGAAAGGGGCGTAGGGTGACCGAACCGCATAACGAACGCCTGTCCGACATCCTGAAAAGGCTGGCGCAGGACAACAATCCGGACCTGACTCTCGGCGATATCGTGCGGGCCCTGGGCGAACGCGGCTTCGGCGCGCTCATCCTGCTGCTGGCGGCGCCCAATATCATACCGCTGCCGCCGGGCTCGTCCTTCATCTTCGGCGTGCCGCTCGTCTTCATCACCGCGCAGCTGATGATCAAGCAGAACAAGGTCTGGCTGCCGCAGAAGCTGATGAACGCCAAAGTCGGCGGCGGACGCCTGCCCTATCTGCTCAACCGGCTGGTCCCCTATGTCGTCAAGGTCGAGAAGCTCCTCAAGCCGCGTGGCACGCTGCTCACCTCGTCACTGGGCGAGCGGCTGGCGGGCCTCGCCGGGCTCTTCTGCGCGATCATCCTGCTGCTGCCGATCCCGGGCGCCAACATGGCGCCGGCTTTGGCGCTGTGCTGCTTCGCGCTCGGCCTCATCGAGCAGGACGATCTTGCGATGGCGGGCGGCTGGGTCGGCACCGCCGCCACCGTCGTCATCCTGATCCTGCTCTATCTGTTCGGCACCGCGATCTTCGCCTTCCTGAGCAACTGGCTGGCGCCGTAGTCCATTGGCGACAGCCTATTACATCACGCATCCGCAGGTCCGCATCGACCCCGATGTGCCGGTGCCCGACTGGGGCCTGTCCGAGCTCGGCCGGGCGCGGGCCGAGAGCATGCTGGGCCAGCCCTGGGTGAGCACCATCCGCCGGATCGTCTCATCAGGCGAAAGAAAGGCCATCGAGACGGCGGAAATTCTGGGCCGCGGTCTCGGTATCACGCCAGAGATCCGCGAGCGGATGCACGAGAACGACCGCTCCGCCACGGGTTTCCTGCCGCCGCCCGAGTTCGAGGCCGTCGCCGATCAGTTCTTCGCCCATCCGGAAACCAGCGTCCGCGGCTGGGAACGGGCGATCGACGCGCAGGCGCGCATCCGCGCCGAGGTCGATCAGGTTCTCAGCCGTCATGACACGGGCGACATCGCCTTTGTCGGGCATGGCGGCGTCGGCACGCTGCTGCTGCTCTCCCTGACCAGCCGCCCGATCAGCCGGAGCGCCGATCAACCAGGCGGCGGCGGCAACTACTTCGCTTTCTCGATGTCCGATCTTCGCCTGCTCCAGGACTGGCAGCCCATCGACGGTTCTCCGTAGCCAACAAAAAAGGCGGCCGACCGGCCGCCTTCTTCAATTCCATCAGACGGAGATCACTCCGCCTTCTTGGCCTTCTTGGCCGGAGCCTTCTTCTTGGCCGGGGCCTTCTTGGCCTCATCGCCATGATCGTGGTCATGGTCGTGATCATGCGCATGGTCATGGTCATGGCCGTGGTCATGATCATGGTGGTGATGATCGTGGTCGTGGTGATGGTGGTCATGATCATGATCGTGATGATCATGGTCGTGATGGGCATGATCGTGATCATGCTCATCCTCGTCCTGCACGAGAGCCTGGAGCTCCTCGCGCGTCACGCTCTTGTCGGAGACATTGGCCTTGGCGACGATGTGGTCGACGACCTTCTGCTCGAAGATCGGGCCGCGCAGCTCGAGCACCGCATTGGCGTTCTTGCGGTAGTAATCGAACACCTTGCGCTCCTGGCCGGGGAACTGGCGGGCGCGGTCCATCAGCGCGCGCTGCAGTTCGTCGTCGGTGACGTTGACACCTTCCTTCTCGCCCAGCGTGCCGAGCACGAGGCCCAGACGCACGCGGCGCTCGGCGATGGCGCGGTATTCCTTGCGCGCCTCTTCCTCGGTGGTGTTCTCATCGGCGAAGCTCTTGCCCGAACGCTTCATCTCGTTGTCGAGCGCGTTCCAGATGCCGTTGAACTCCGCTTCGACGAGCCGCTCCGGCAATTCGAAGCTGTAGGTCTTGTCGAGCGCGTCGAGCACGTCGCGCTTGAGCTTGAGGCGGGTCATCTGGCCGAATTCCTGGCCCATGCGCTCGCGCACCGTCTCTTTCAGCTTGTCGAGGCTCTCGAGGCCGAGCTTCTTGGCGAATTCGTCGTCGATGACCGATACCTTGGGCGCTTCGACGCTGCCCACCTTGACGTCGAACTCGGCCGGCTTGCCGGCGAGCGTGGCGACGCCATAGCTTTCCGGGAAGGTGACCTTGACGACGAGCTCATCGCCGGTCTTGGCGCCCTCGAGCTGGTCCTCGAAGCCCGGGATGAACTGGCCGGAGCCGAGCTCCAGCGGGATGTTCTCGGCCGAGCCGCCTTCGAAAGCGGTGCCGTCGATCTTGCCGACGAAGGACATGGTGACGCGGTCGCCCTTGGCGGCCTTGCCGTCCTTGGCCTGCCAGTCCTTGTACTGGGCGGCGATGCGGCCGAGCGCCTCGTCGATATGGCTGTCGGTCACGTCGATGACATGGCGCTCGAGGGTGAGGCCGGTCGTGTCCTTGAGCTCGAAGGTCGGAATCACCTCGAGCGACATGGTGTAGGAGAGATCGCCCTTGCCGTCGAAAATGCGCTCGACTTCCGACTGGTCCTCAGGGAGCTTCACTTCCGGCTGATAAGCGGGCTTCAGATTGTGCTGCTCGAGCACCTTCTTGCTGGCGTCGTCAACCTGCTTCTGGACGACCTCGGCCATGACCGATTTGCCGTAAACGCGCTTCAGATGCGGCACCGGCACCTTGCCAGGACGGAAGCCCTTGATATTGGCTTTGCCGGCAAGTTCCTGCAGCCGCTTATTGAGTTCGGTGTCGAGCTCAGAGGCGGCGACGACCACTTTGTATTCGCGCTTCAGACCGGAGCTCAGCGTTTCGGTAACCTGCATGTCCCTGCTCAATCCTTATGGGGTTCTGTCTCTTCTTCGCGGCATCTCTGCGAAAACCGGGTTGCTTCGGGCGCATGAGCCTTGGTGCGGGCGGAGGGACTTGAACCCCCACGGGTTGCCCCACAGGAACCTAAATCCTGCGTGTCTGCCAATTTCACCACGCCCGCGCGCCAAAGGCTCGGGCCCGTTGCGATGGGCGGGGTCTATAGCAGAGGGTTTTGGGGGATTCCACAAGAAATGAGGTCAGGTAAATCCTCGGCAGTCAGGCCCGCGCGACTGATTTTCCCGGCCGCGGCGCCGTGGAGCCACATGGCGGCCGAAGCCGCCGCGAGCGCCGGCAGGCCTTGCGCCAGGAGGCCGGTCACCAGTCCCGCCAGCACATCGCCCGATCCCGCCGTGGCAAGGCTCGGCGGGGCATTGGTGTTGACGACGGCCAGCCCCTTCCCGTTCGCCGCGACACTGTCCGGGCCTTTCAGCAAGATGACGGCGCCGGAACGCTTCGCGGCGGCGGTCGCCCGCTCACATTTGGAATCCGACTCCACGGCCAGATCTTTGAAAAGCCGGGTGAATTCTCCTTCATGAGGGGTCATGACGACGCCGCGCTCAGGCATCTCTGCAATGGCTGCGAACAGCTCATCCGGATCCGGCGCGAAGGAGGTCAGGGCATCGGCGTCGAGAACCACCGCGGCGCCGCTCGCCAAGGCGGCGCGCACCTTGGCGCGGGTCTCGGGCCCTACCCCGGCCGCCGGTCCGACGCAGACGGCGTTCTTGCGCCGGTCGGCGAGCAGCCGGCCGAGCGCCAGCGCGTCATCGGCCTCGGCCAGCATGATGGCGGTCAGATGTGCCTCATTGGCCACCATGGCCGCCCTGGGCGAGGCGACAGTGACGAGCCCTGCCCCCACCCGGAGCGCGCTTCTTGCCGCGAGCCGTGCCGCGCCCGTCTGATGCGCGGCGCCGGAGACGACCACCGCATGACCGCGCCGATATTTGTGCTGGTTCAGCCCGGCCTGCGGCAGGTCAGGCGCTGAATTCTCCATCAGCCGGGGCTTGATCTCGTCCAGGACCTGGCCGGGGATGCCGATATCGGCGACCACCGTCTCGCCGCAATATTCCCGGCCCGGCATCAGCACATGGCCGGGTTTCTTGCGAAAGAAGGTGACCGTCAGATCGGCCTTGAAAGCGGCAGGCCGCGCCGCGCCCGTCGCGCCATCGATGCCGGAGGGTATGTCGATGGCGACCACCGGCACATTCACCGCCCCGATCAGCTTCAGGATCTGGGCAGAGAGGGGCTTCGACAGGCCGGCGCCGAACAAGGCATCGACAATGAGACCGGCGCCGTCCAGGGACGTCACACTTTCGAAAGGCCCGCCCCAGCGTTTGGCCATGATGGCCGCATCGCCCTTGAGCCGTGCCGTCTCACCCGCAAACGCCACGCGCACCGGCCAGCCCCAGTCGCGCAACAGGCGCGCCACGACATAACCATCACCGCCATTATTGCCAGGCCCGCAGAGAACGAGGGTCGGACGAGCCCCGAAGCGGCGCAGGATTTCCTCCGCCACGGCGCGGCCGGCGCGCTCCATCAGCGTCAAGGATGACACGCCCGCGGCGACGGCGAGCGCGTCGGCGCGATACATCTGGTCCGGTGTCAGCAGCGCGTGGGAATACATGCGCCATGTTTGCCGGGCGCGCCGGCCTATCGCAAGACGTTATCTCTGCCCAATCTCGCGCAGCAGATCGGTAAGCCAGCGCACATTGGTATCGAAGGGCTTGCCGCCCGCGATGCGCGGAAACTCGATGGCGCGCAACTCCCCACCGCGTTGCTCGTCATGGCCGATGACGCCACTCTCGCCCTTGAGGCCTGAGGCCACGGCCAGCGCCACCATATCGCGGATCAGTGCCAGGTCTTCCGCATTGGCGGCGGCGGAGCGGGCGAAGTAACCCGATTTCTGGACCAATGTGCGCTCGGCGCCGATGAGCTTGGCGAAGCGCTTGGAGAACCAGTCGCCGACATTGATCTTGTCGATCTTCACATGGCCGAAGGCGTCGCGCTCGACCGCCTCGCCACGCCCTTCCATCTCGCGCACCAGGTCGGCAACCCCCGCGCCCTCGCTCAGAAAGATGGCGACGGCGCCTTTGTCATCCATGGCGGCGCGCAGCCGTTTCGCCTCGCCTTCGATGTCGACCGGCAGCTCGGGGATGTAAAGCGCATCGATGTCCTTGTGCACCACCCCAAATTCCAGCACCGCCGTCTCCTTCAGGCGCCGGCGATAGGTTGCCGCGGTTGCCGCGGCGAGCCAGCCCGAATGCCGGCCCATGATCTCGTGGATCACCAGCGTGCGCGGCGCCGTCGTCAGCTCATTGACGACATTCTCGAAGTAGATCGCGCCCTGCTCCGCCGCCGTGATGGCGCCGAGCGACTGGCGGATCGGCACGATGTCGTTGTCGATCGTCTTGGGCAGGCCAACCACCGTCAGATGATGCCCTTCCTTGGCGAGGAAGCCCGCGAGATCGGCCGCCGTCGTGTTGGTATCGTCACCGCCGATCGTGTGCAGGATGGTGACGCCGTCCTTGCGCAATTGAGCCGCCGCCACCGCGAGCGGCTCCTCGCCCGCTTTGATCACTCCGCGTTTGGCGAGATCGCCGGCATTGGTGAGCTTCACCCGGCTGTTGCCGATCGGGCTGCCGCCCTGGCGATGCAGCAGATGCGCGCCGGCGCGGATCTCCGGCGTGACCGTCAGCGATGACCCGGTCAGCAGGCCCTGATAGCCATAAAGATAGAAAATGATCTCGGCATCGGGCGCGATGGCGCTGTAGCCTTCGATCAATCCGCCGACGGCGGAAGACAGACAGGGCGCCAATCCGCCGGCGGTCAACATCGCGATTTTCGTCATGCCTTTTTCCTATCGCGCTCGCTCGTCGAAGGAAAGCCGCATCAAGGGCCGCCGGGGCGACCGGCGCGCCACTTCCTCGAAACCCAAGTCGCGGAACACCGAGGCGATGCCGACGAAGCCCTCGCCCCACATCAGAGGCTTGTCGGTCTCGATCGGGCAGACGTCGAGCGCCGCCGCCTTCTTCTTTTTCGCATAATCGATGGCCGCCTTGGCGAGGTCGGTCATCAGGCCACGCTTGCGGTGGCCGGTGCGCACGAAGAAACAGGTGATGGCATAATGTTTCGCCGGATCCTCCTCCGGCTCGCACTGCGAGGTCTTCGCCTTCTCGAAGCGGATGACATTGGCGCGTGGCGAGACGGCTACCCAGCCGATCGCCAGGCCATTTTCATAAAGCAGAAGCCCGGGCACCGGCCCCTTGTCGACACAGGACTTGAAGGCGCGCTTGCGCTGTTGTTTCTCCATAGAACGGAAGTCGCCGCTGGTCAGCCGCGGCCACATGCACCAGCAGCCGGAATTGGCGCCCTTCTCCGGCCCGAACAGATCTTCCAGGTCGGCCCAGCGCGACGGCGTGAGCGGATGAGCAGCGAACTTCGCGGGTCGGGTCCGATTCATGCCCGACCATAACCCGGCGCGGCAAATTCGTGCGATACCGGATTTGCATGCCTAAGCTTTCAGCGAATGCCCTATAATTAGGCACAGGAATCAGGCGGGGCCTTTCCTCTGACCGGGCATCCTATTGATTTCCTTATAAATTTTATCCCAACGCCAATTGGCACGCGCCCTGCAATCAGGGTGCCTGATCACAACAGGGGTGTGCATGAAAAAGATCGAGGCCATCATCAAGCCGTTCAAGCTCGACGAAGTGAAGGAAGCTCTGCAAGAGGTCGGACTGCAAGGCATCACCGTCACCGAGGCCAAGGGCTTCGGCCGGCAAAAGGGCCATACCGAGCTCTATCGCGGCGCCGAATATGTCGTCGACTTCCTGCCCAAGGTGAAGATCGAGATCGTCCTCGCCGACGAGCTCGTCGACAAGGCGGTCGAGGCGATTCAGAACGCGGCCCGCACCGGGCGCATCGGTGACGGCAAGATCTTCATCTCAACCATCGATCAGGCGATCCGCATCCGCACCGGCGAGTCCGGCACGGACGCGCTCTGATCGACAGAAACTTTCAAGACAACCAAGCCAATCAGAGGACAATCAGAAAATGGCTAAGCCGAAAGACGCCGAAGCGGTAATGAAGCTGATCAAGGACAAGGACGTGAAATACGTCGATCTCCGCTTCACCGACCCGCGCGGCAAGATGCAGCATCTGACGATGGACGTGTCGCAGATGCATGAAGAAGCATTCGCCGAGGGGCTGATGTTCGACGGCTCCTCGATCGCCGGCTGGAAGGCGATCAACGAGTCCGACATGGTGCTCATGCCGGATCCGTCCACTGCCCATATGGACCCCTTCTATGCCCAGACGACGCTCGCGGTGTTCTGCGACATTCTCGAGCCCTCGACGGGCGAAGGTTATTCGCGCGACCCGCGCATGATCGCCAAGCGCACCGAGGCCTATCTCAAGCAGACGAAGCTCGGCGACACGGTCTATGTCGGTCCGGAAGCCGAATTCTTCATCTTCGACGATGTGCGCTTCTCCTCGTCGCCCTACAATACCGGCTTCAAGCTCGACTCGATCGAACTGCCGACCAACACCGACCGCGAATATGAGACCGGCAATCTCGGTCACCGCATGCGCACCAAGGGCGGCTACTTCCCGATGAACCCGATGGACTCGGCGCAGGACATGCGCTCCGAGATGCTGTCGGTGATGGGTCAGATGGGCCTCGACGTCGAGAAGCATCATCACGAAGTGGCGGCCGCCCAGCATGAGCTCGGCACCAAGTTCCAGACGCTGGTCACCGCCGCCGACCACATGCAGATCTACAAATATGTGATCCACAATGTGGCGCATGCCTATGGCAAGACGGCCACCTTCATGCCGAAGCCGGTGTTCGGCGACAACGGCTCGGGCATGCATTGCCACTTCTCGATCTGGAAGGACGGCAAAACCCAGATGGCCGGCAATCAGTATGCCGACCTGTCGGAGCTCTGCCTCTATTTCATCGGCGGCGTCATCAAGCACGCCAAGGCCTGCAACGCCTTCACCAACCCGTCGACCAACTCCTATAAGCGTCTGGTCCCGGGCTACGAGGCGCCGGTGCTGCTCGCTTATTCCTCGCGCAACCGCTCGGCGTCGTGCCGCATTCCGCACACGTCGAACCCCAAGGCCAAGCGCGTCGAAGTGCGGTTCCCCGATCCGACGGCCAATCCCTATCTCGGCTTCTCGGCGCTCATCATGGCCGGCCTCGACGGCGTGGTGAACAAGATCCATCCGGGCGACGCCATGGACAAGAATCTCTACGACCTGCCGCCGGCCGAGCTGAAAGGCATCCCGACGGTGTGCGGATCGTTGCGCGAGGCGCTCACTTCCCTCGACAAGGACCGCGAGTTCCTCAAGAAGGGCGGCGTCTTCACCGACGATCAGATCGACAGCTTCATCGAGCTGAAGATGGAAGAGAACATGCGCTACGAGATGATGCCGCATCCCGTCGAATTCGACATGTACTACAGCTGCTGATTTTTGTTACCCCTGGGAACTGGAGGCCGGATGGAAACATCCGGCCTTTTTTATTCGTCCGCGGTGACAGCCTAGACTTTTCTCAGTAACGCCGTGGCGTCACCACCCTCGCATTTCCACTCGGCATACACACCTACGAGCGAGCATTCGGGGCAGCGACAACCGATGTAATACCATCGAACGTCGTTGGATCCCTCATAAAGCGCAACGCCCGACAGCAGCTCGAACACTTCACTGTCGCAAATGCAGAAATGGCTTTCCAGCCGCGCATCCGCAACAAACTTGCCACTATCACCCATAAGCACGGTCTCTCCGCAGCTCGAACATGTGCGTTGCGCCACGCCTTCTGTCTCATCGCTTTCCAATCTAAAATGCCTCCCGCCGCAGCTGCATTGGCTTGGAGCGAAGGCGACAGCCTCATATTCATTGCGCTTGCTGAAACGAACGACTTCAGTCTTCAAATCTTCCAAAGTTGTCCCGTACCAATAATCCCCGCGCTTGCTCAAAGCCATCGGTCATCTCCACCTCTTATTCAGAGCGTTCCCGCGCGGGTCTGTCTCATTGATATCTTGACAATCTGACTACCCATTGAAGCCCTGGTGCCGATGCACCTCTTTCCCGCCGAGCAAGGTCAGCATTACCTGCGTGCCGGCGATGTCATAGGGATCGATGGCGAAGAGGTCGCGGTCGAGCACGATGAGATCGGTATATTTGCCCTGCTCCAGTGAGCCCGTATCGGCGGAGCGCCAGGCGGCGGCCGCGGCATTGACCGTGTAGCCCTTGATGCATTCGTCAAGCGTCATGCGCTCCTCGGGCAGGAAGACCGGATGGTCACGGCCCATTTCCGGCGGCTGGCGGGTGATCGCCGTCTGCATGATCGGGAACGGATTGAGCGTGGTGACGCTCCAGTCGCTCGACATGGCGCAGGTAGCGCCGGCATCGATGAGCGAGCGGAACGGATAGATCCAGCGCGCCTTGGGGCCGGCGATCGGCACCGCGATCTCGGTGACCGACGCTTCGCTCCGCGCCCACAGCGGCTGGATATTGGGCATCACGCCGAGCTTGGCGAAACGCGGGATATCGTCCGGGTCGACGACCTGGACATGCGCCAGCTGATGCAGGCTCGGCCAGGCGCCATTGACCTCGCGCGCCGCTTCGAGCGCGTCGAGCCCGGCGCGCACCGCCTTGTCGCCGATGACATGGCAATGGATCTGGAACCGCGCCCGGTCGAAGGCGATGAACAGTTCGCGCAGATGGTTCTCACCGAACATCACCGGGAAATTGCCGCCCTGCGCGTCGTGATAATCCTCGATCATCGCGGCGGTGCGGTTCTCGAGCACGCCGTCGAGGAAAAATTTCGCCGAATGCACTTTCAGCATGTCGGAGGCGAAGTCGCGGCGGAAGCCTTCGACACGCGCGAGCGCCTCTTCGACCGTATCGGAGGGCTCGACCAGGGCGGTCGAAGCGACCCGCACGGTGAGGCCGGTCGTTTTCTCGACGGCGCGATAGATGCGCAGATGCCGGTCGGTGACCAGCGCGTCGAGCACGCCGGTGAAGCCATGGCGGTTGCACAGGGCCTGGCCGTAACGCACGCCGTCCTCCCAATCGGAATCGGGGATCTCCGGCATGCGGTCGCGCACCCAGTCGATGGCCTTTTCATGCACGAGGCCGGTCGGCACACCCTTTGCGTCGCGGCTGAAATAGCCGTTCTCCGGATCCTCCACACCAGCATCGAGGCCGATCAGTGCGCAGGCCTTCGAATTGATGGCGGCACTGTGATAGTCGGAGGAAAAAAGCATCGACGGACGATCAGGGATCACGGCGTCGATCACTTCACGGGTCAGATTGTGCTCGCCGAAGATACCGGAATACCAGCCATGGCCATTCAGCCACAGGCGCTTGGGATGCTTCTGCGCGAAATCGGCCAAAGCGGCCTGCAGGTCGGGAATGGTGCGAATATGCGCCAGATCCACATTGAGCGCGCCATTCATGCCGCCGTCCTGCATGTGAATATGCGTGTCCTGGAAACCCGGCAGAACCAGCCGGCCGCCGGCGTCGATGACCCGCGCGGTTTTGCCCGCCAGTGCGCGGATCTCCGCCGTCGATCCCAAGGCCACCACCCGGCCGTTGCGCGAAGCCAAGGCCTCGACGCGCGGCTTCAACGGATCCATGGTCCGGATATCGGCATTGATGAGAATGAGATCTGGCGTCATCGACTACCCCCTGCTTTTCTTGTGGTCAGCGTTTCTAGTTCATTCGGGCCGTGCCGGAAAGCACGTCACTCGATCGGCCGCTCGGTCATTTCGAGATGGACTTGGCTGCCCGTATAAGGATGCGCCAAAGCCACGGCTTCATCGAGCTCGATGCCGAGCCCAGGCTCGGTCGGCAGCAACACGCGCCCCGCCTCCCAGCGGATCGGCTTCTTCAACAACTTCGCGTGGAATCCGCTCCAGGTCTCAATGCTTTCGAGAATGAGGAAATTGGGCAGCGAAGCGGCGAAGTGAATATTGGCGGCGCCCTCCACCGGTCCGGCATAAAGATGGGGTGCGATCTGCGCATAATGCGTCTCCGCCATGGCGGCGATCTTCTTCGCCTCCATGATGCCGCCGACGCGACCGAGCGCCATCTGCAGGATCGAGGCCGCGCCTGTTTCGAGCACACGCGCGAACTCATATTTGGTGACGAGGCGCTCGCCGGTCGCCACCGGAATGGACGTGGCGCGCGCCACCTTGGCCATTTCCTCCGGCATTTCGGGCGGTGTCGGCTCCTCGAACCACAGGGGCTCGTAAGGCTCGAGCCGTTTCGCCAGCCTGATCGCGCCCGAAGCCGTGAACTGGCCATGCGTGCCGAACAGCAGATCGGCCTTGCTGCCGACCGCCTCGCGGATCAGCCGGCAGAATTTTCCGCACAGCTCAAGAGATTCGAGCGACGGCTGACGCGGATCGAAAACGGAATAAGGCGCGGCGGGGTCGAACTTCACCGCGGTAAAACCCTGTTTCACATAATGGGCGGCGCGCTCGGCCGAAGCTTCGGCGTTCCAATAGATGGAGCTGTCCTGGCCCTTGGCGGTATCAGGATAAATGTACGTGTAGGAGCGCAGGCTCTCATGCACCCGCCCGCCCAGCAATTCATAGACGGGCTTACCGGTCGCCTTGCCCTTGATGTCCCAGAGCGCGATCTCGATGCCGGAGAGAACGCCCATCAGCGAAGCGTCCGGCCGCAGCGTGTAGCCGGTGCCATAGACCTTGCGCCACAAGGCCTCGATATGGAACGGGTCCATGCCCTCGACATGACGGGCGAAGACATCCTCGATCATCGCCGTCATCGCCTTCGGCCCGAACGTGTCGCAATAGACCTCGCCGATGCCGCTGACATTGTCGTCGGTCGTGAGCTTGACGAAGATGAAATAACGCCCGCCGAAGCCCGGCGGCGGATTGCCGACGATGAAAACCTTGAGGTCCTTGATCTTCACGGAGAACGCTCCCAGCCCTGTTTTGCGTCAGCTTCGCCGGAGCCCGCGGACAAGACAAGGGCCAGCCCGTTTCACCGGTCGGTCAGACGGCCCGCAAAGCCTCTGGCAGCATTTCGGCGAAAAGGTCGAGCTCGGCATCAGGGGCGGCGCTCACCCTGATGCAGCGATTGAGCGGAGCGACGCCCGGCATGCGCACAAAGATGCCGCGCGCGATCAGCCCATCCAGCAGGCGCTTGGCATAGGCCCCGTCGCGGCCGCAATCGATGGTGACGAAATTGGTGGCGGATGGCAGCGGCGCCAGGCCATTGGCGCGCGCGATATCGCCGATGCGTCGGCGCGCCCGCTCCACCTTGGCGATCACTTCACGCAGATACGCCTGGTCGGCGAGGGCCGCGAGCGCCGCCGCCTGGGCCACGCGATTGACGCCAAAATGATTGCGCACCTTGTCGAAGCTCTTCACCAGTTCCGCCTCGCCGATCACATAGCCGATGCGGGCGCCGGCGAGGCCATAGGCCTTGGAGAAGGTGCGGAAGCGCAGAAGCTTCGGGTTGCTCACATCGAGCGGCGGCAAAGTGCCGTCGGGCGCGAACTCGCCATAGGCTTCGTCGAGAATCAGAAGGGTGCCGTCAGGCACATTGGCGATGAGCTCCGAGACGACACTCGCCGGCCACCACGAGCCCATCGGATTGTCGGGATTGGCGAAGAAGAGGAGCCGTGCTTTCTCGGCGCGCGCGAGGTCGAGCAGCGCTGCCGGGTCCTCGCGATCCGCCACATAAGGCGTTGTCACCAGCTTGCCGCCATAGCCGTTCACATGGAAGTTGAAGGTCGGATAGGCACCGAGCGAGGTCGCCACGGTGACGCCCGGCGCCACGAACATCCGGACCGCATAGCCGAAGAGCGCATCGATCCCCTCGCCCACCGCGACATTCTCCGGCTTCACGCCGTGATGACGGGCGAGCGCTTGTTTGAGGTCGTGATTCTCGGGGTCGCAGTATTTCCATACGTCAGTTGCCGCGGCGGCTATCGCGGCCACTACGCTGGGCGACGGGCCGAAGCCGCTCTCATTAGCGCCGAGCCTCGCCTTGAAGGCGACGCCACGCTGGCGCTCCAGCGCTTCCGGACCAACAAAGGGCACCGTCGAGGGCAAAACTTCGACGATAGGCGTCTGCGGTATGCGGGACACGAAGGGCTCCCCTGCTGAAAGTGCGAGCTATTGCATGGAGATGACAGTTAAGCAAACCAGACTGTGACCTTCGCGCAACAGTCGCCGCTTAACGTCTCGATTCACGCCCTCGTGAGCTTGGCGTGGAGGCGAAACCGGGTAAAAGAACCCCGAAATGAATCGCGTATTCAACTTTTCCTTGCGCCGCGTCACGGTTGCCATTGTGTTCCTGTGTGTGACGGCTCTTGTCGTTTGTCAGCTCCTCGGGCCGACAGCGCGGTTGAATCACGCCTTCACACCCATGGATCCGGCCGAGCAGACCTCGGTCGGCGCCACCTTCAGGACGGCGGGGGCCCAGAGCCATCTGCCGAGCCGTTGCGCCAGCATCAAGCTGGTGCCCGTCGAAATCGAGAGCACCAGCTTCAAGCCCGGCTTCACCGCCTGCGACTTGCGCAACGCCCTCGCCTCGCTACCGCCGCCCAGCCTGGAAGTCGGGGTTCCGACACCACCACCGCGCGCGGCCTGATCTTCTTCCCAGGATCACCCAACTGGCCGTGGCGATGGTGTCGCGGTGTCTTCCACTTGAATTAAGGATTGTTTGTCATGCCGATCACCCGGCGTTTATTTCTTCTCAGCGGCATCGGCGCGGGGCTCAGCGCCTGCGTCCAGGGCGAAACCGAAGGCATCACGGCCGATCCGACCGGTTCCGATCCTTCCGTCTTCAAGACGAGCTATGGCGCGCTGCCCGATGAGCAGTTTCCCATTCCGGCCGTCGACCTGAAGAAGCTGAAACCCAAATACCGCCGCCGGCAGGTCGACTTCCCGACCGCCGAGATTCCCGGCACCATCATCGTCGATACGCCCAACCGCTATCTCTATCTCGTGCTCGAGAACGGCCAGGCGATGCGCTATGGCGTCGGCATCGGCCGTGACGGCTTCACCTGGGGCGGCCGCGGCCGCATCCAGTATAAGCGCGCCTGGCCGCGCTGGACGCCGCCTTCGGAAATGATCGACCGCCAGCCGGAGCTCGAGAAGTATCGCAATGGCATGGAACCCGGCCTCGACAACCCGCTCGGCGCCCGCGCCCTCTACATCTTCCAGAACGGCCAGGACACGCTTTATCGCCTGCACGGCACTCAGGATGCGTCGAGCATCGGCAAGGCCGTCTCGTCGGGCTGCGTGCGTCTCGTCAATCAGGACGTGATCGACCTGTTCAACCGGGCGCGTCCCGGCGCCTCGATCATCGTGCGCCAGCGGGCTGGCGACGAAGCGGCGTGATCTCGCCGACCGAACAACAAAAAAGGCCGGAGAAATCTCCGGCCTTTTTCATTAGAAGGATCAATCAGAGGCGGCAGGTGCGCCACTGGCCCGAGCCCGTTTTGTATTTGCCGGTATCGGGATTGAAGGAGCGATACTTGCGCGAGCAGGCGCGCGCCCAGGAGCGGCTGCCCGGCTCGAAATCGCCAGCCGACTGGTAGTTGCTGCGGCGGCCTTCGTAGTTGTCCATGCAGCGGGCAAAGGCATTGTCATAGGCGCGACGATAACGGTCGCTGGTGACGCCGGCGCCCAGAAGCGTGCCGCCGACACCGCCGATGATGGCGCCACGCCCGGCGCCCTTACCGTTGTCGATGATGCCGCCCAGAATGCCACCGGCCACCGCGCCGCCGATCGTGCCGACGAGCACGTCGGCGCCGCCATTGGTCTTGCGGTGCGCGACGTCACGCGCATAGCTGTCGCAATAGCCGCGCGGTCCCGCGGAAGCGGTTCCGGCAAAACCCGCCGTAACGGCAAGCGCCAAGGCGGCGCCCACACATTTCGCCAAAACTGTCCGATTCATGCCGTATCTCCTCATGAAATGCTGCCCTTACCTAGGAAGCGATTGTGGCTAGGCCGGGGCAGTCAAAAACCGCCCCAGACAGGCCTTTGCAGCCGCCACGGCGGTCGAAAAGCACGCCTGCAGCAGATAGCCGCCGGTCGGTGCCTCCCAATCCAGCATCTCGCCTACCGCGTAGACGCCCGGCCAGGCCTTGAGCTCGAAATTCCCATCCACCTCCCCGAGCGCCAGGCCACCGGCCGAGGAGATGGCGCGCGCCAGGCTGTCGGTACCGGTGACCCTCAGTGTGAGCGATTTGATTCCGGCCGCCGTCGCGGGCGCCCCGGCCTCACGCAAAAGCGCAATCGCGACCGGCGAGAGCCCGGCCGCCTTGCGCAGGAAATTGCTCTGCGATGCCTTGCCCTTCGGGCGCGCCAGCCTCATCTCCAAATCCTCGAGAGTCAGATCAGGTCTGAGATCAAGGGTAAGCTCATGGGTCCCGCGCAATTGCGGTCCGAGCGCATAGACCGCACCGCCTTCGAGGCCGCGTTGCGTGACAACCGCTTCGCCACGCACCGTCCGGCCGCCGCTCGTCATCGCGATGCGCTTCAGCGGCTCGCCCGCATAACGCTCCTTCAGGAAATCCGACCAGTCGACCGTGACACCGCAATTGGCCGGGATGAACTCTTTCACCTCGATGCCGCGCTGGCGCAGCATCGGGGCCCAGCCGGCATCCGAGCCGAGGCGCGGCCAGCTGGCGCCGCCCATGGCGAGGAACATCGCATCGGCTTGTTTGCCACCCGACCATTCGGTCTTGAGCTCGAGCTTCACCCCCAGGCCATCGAGCCTTCTCAGCCAGACGCGCAGCAATGGCGAGGCCTTCATCGTCTTCGGAAAGACACGTCCCGACGAGCCGACGAAGGTCTCGATACCGAGACCATTGCACCAGGCGATCAGTGCCGCGGGCGGAAAAGCGCGGATGGCGGGCTCGAAAAGACCGCGCGCTTCACCGTAGCGATCGAGAAAACGATCAAGCGGCTCGGAATGCGTGAGGTTGAGGCCGCCCCTGCCCGCCATCAAAAACTTGCGCGCCGGCGATGGCATGTGATCGATGACACGCACGGCCGCGCCGCCTTGCGCCAGGACTTCCGCCGCCATCAGACCCGCGGGGCCGGCGCCGACGATATCGACGGCGAAACTCATGGCGCGCCATTGTCTCGGCAGGTGCTGCCGCTAATATGCGTATATGCGATCAACTTCATTACGACCCGGCCTGACGGTTGTGGCGATTGCCCTGCTCTCCGGTCCACTCCTAGCAAAGCAGACGCTGCCGCCGCAAATCACCCAGGCGATCAAGTCCTGGCAGGCTTGCGCGGCCGCCGCCTACAAGGCGCAGCGCCAGGTGATGCCGGACAGGAATGAAGCGGCGGAAGCGAGCTTCACCGCATGCCAGGCGCAGTATGACACGGTGGTGGCGCGCGCCGGCGAGAATGGCCTCAAGGCGGCCGATGTGCGCCAGGCGCTGGATAAGAGCAAAGTGGCTCTCAAAAAGCAGATGACCGCCCCTTGAGATAAGGAGCGGTCACCTGAGGGAGAGCCCTCGCGTGTCTCGTCAGCCGCCGAAGCGGAAGGTAGCCGAGATCTTTGCATTGAAGCCCGGCTCGTAGAAATCACCGACCTTCATCGCCTCGTTCAGATAGTTGGTGTATCTCTGATCGAAGATGTTCTCGAGCCTGAGATCGAGCCGGAAATCATCCGTCACGGCGTAGCCGGCAAAGACATTGACCAGCGCATAGTCCGGAATGGTGAACTCGACCTCGTCGAAAGGATCGCGCGTGGTTTCCTCATTCAGCTTCTCACGCGTCGACTGGAAGTAGTATTGCAGCTCGCTGCCGACGACCGCGCGGCTTTCCAGGAACCGCACGCCCGCGAAGGTGCTGACATTGTTCTGCGGAGCGCTGAGGAGTTCGTTGCCGTCTTTCTTATTCTCGGTCTCGAGATAGGTACCGGACAAGCCTGCAAAGAAACGGCCATTGTCGTAGGTCGCCTCGAACTCGAAGCCCTTGAGGATGACCTCGTCGAAATTCTGATACTGATTACAGATGGGGATACCGCCTCCTACGCCGCCCGGCGGCGGCGGAGGAGGAGGAATCGGGAAGTTGCAGCCCGGGACAGGCGGACGCGCGAAGGGTGATAGCGTGGCGAGGCCGATATAGTCATTGACCGTGTTGTGGAACACTGCCGCCTTGACGCGCAGGCCATCTTCCGGCGTGAACAGACCGTCGCGCTTGTAGTTGATGCCCACCTCGAAAAGATGCGCCGTTTCGGGTGTCAGCTCCGGATTGGGCAGGAACGGGAAGACCACGCCGGCGGGATGCTGACCGCTCATCAGCGTCTCGATGACGCTCGGCGACCGATAGCCCTCGGCATAGGTGCCATAGACCTGCAAGCCATTGAGGCCCGTCGACTCGAACGGCTTCACGCCCACGGTGATGCGGGGCGAAATACGATCGTCGTCGCTCTCAACTTCGCCGTCATCGCTTTCGAGCTTATAGGAGTCGTAGCGCAGGCCGCCGATGACCTCGAGCCAGTTGGAGAATTCGAGCTTGTCCTGGACGAAAGCGCCCCATACTTCGCGATTGCCGGACGGGCTGTAGACGGACGACCCGCCCAGCGGATCCTTGACATTCACATCATCGTCGAACCAGTCGCCGCCGACCGTGAACGTGTGCTTGACCGTACCGGTTTCGAACCGCGAAACGTTGTTGATATCGAAACCGGTGGTGGTCAGATCGAAGTTCCGTTCACTGCCCTTGGGAACCAGGACCCAGCCGCCGCCGTCCTGCTGCCAGCGATAGGCGCTTCCCAGGGATGTCTGATCCATCTTGGTGTCGTTGACATAACCGCTCAGCGTGAGGTCCACCAAGTCATTGCCCGGCGTGAAACGGTATTTGCCGGTGAAGACATTCTCCTTGAGATCGGTCTCCTGTGCCATCGACTCAGAGGGTTCGCGCCAGCTGTTGTTGTTGCCGATCCAGCCGAGCGTGATCTCATGACCATCGGCCGGACGGATGACACCTTTCGCGAGCCCCGAATTCACCTCGTAATTGCTGTCATCGACGGTGTCGCCGTCACCGCCCTTGTAATCATCGCGCTCGCGATAGGTGAAATTGCCGAGGAGGTCGAAAGCCTCGACCGGCTTGATGGCGCCGGTCACGCTGGTGAGAAAGCCATCGCCATTGGTTTCATAGCCGCCCTTGAGCGAGCCGCCGAATTGCTCGCCCTCGCGCAGGAAGTCGCTGGCCGACTTGGTTTCGAAGACGACGACGCCGCCGATGGCACCTGAGCCATAGATGTTGGCGACCGGACCACGCACCACGGTCACCTGCTTGAGCAGCTCCGGCTCGATCCACATCGAAGCGGCGCTGCCATGGTCGTTGCGCGAGAAATTGTTGCGGGCGCCATCGGTGATCATGGCGACACGGCCGAAATCCTGCAGGCCGCGGATATTGATGCTGGTGCCCAGGCCGGTACGATCCTGCGAGCCCGCGGTCGAGACGCCCGGCACGCCGGTGAGCACCTGCTTGATATCGGAGGGCTGCTTCTGCTGCAGTCGTTCACCACCGACGACGCTGGTCGAGGTCAGCGAATTGATCACTTCCTCGTCGAATTTGGAGGCGACGACCGTGATCATATCGAGAAGGCCGCCGCTGTCGCCGGCTTCCTGGGCAGCTTGCTGCTGCGCTTGTTCCTGGCCCTGCGCCGGAACCGTCAAAACGAAGCTCGCGGCTGTCGCCAACAGCCAAAGCCGCAAATATGCGGTATGTCCCATGAGACCCCTCTCCCCTGTACCCTCGAAAATGCTGGCTACTGGACGTTGAGAGGTCGTTTGCTGGCCGCCGGACTCCCGTCCGGCGACCGTTAACTAATGGTATCCGACTAATCCAGTCAAGAATTATCTAACTGGTTGCGAAGTAACCCGGAATTGCGTTCAGGGCCTTCAGGCAGCTTCCCGGCGCAGCGGCTGGCACATGCAGTGGACGCCGCCGCCGGCCTGGGTGAACATGGTCATGTCCGGGTCGTAGACCGTGAAGCCCGCGGCGCGCATCTTGCCGTTGAGCTCGGTCGCGCCGGCCGTCGACAGCACCCGGTCATTACCCAGCGCCACCACGTTGCAGCCGAGCGCCATCGTCTCCTTGAAGCTCGCCGGAATGATCTCGATCTTCTTCGACTTGAGCCACTGGACGATGTCGTCCTCGGTCGTCTCGAGGCAGACGGCGGCGCAATGCTCGTTGAGCATGCACACCATCAGATCGATATGGACATAGAACTGGTCGATCGGGGCGTATTTGATCTCCCAGCCCTCTTTAAGGAACCATTCCGAAACCTGGCGGGCCGCCACTTCCTCGGAGCGGTGATCGGTATAACCGACCAGCGCCACGCCCGGCTTGATGATGTTGAAGTCGCCGCCTTCGAAATTGCCGGCGCTCACCATGTCGTAGATCGGGATGCCGCGCTCCAGATAGAAGCGCAGCACCGCCGCATATTCGCCGCGCCGGCGCGGATTGGCGAGCTGGCAGACGACGGCGCCATAGGGCGACATGAAAGAGGAATCGCGCGCATAGACCTGATAGGGATTGGTCATGTCGACCGGCAGGAAATGGCAGGTGACGCCGGCGCTTTCATAGGCGTCGATCATCTCGCGGTGCTGGCGCATGGCGGCCTGCTTGTCGAACTTGTAGCCCTTCCGCAACGTGTCGCGCACCAGCGACGACCACTGGGCGTTTTCGAGCCCCATCCAGCGGAAGCTTTCGGCCGGACCCAGAAGGACATCCTTGAGCGGGCCCGTCTCCGACTTCAGATACCAGTCGGTCATCAAAGGCGTGCCGCCGCCTTCTTTGCGGGCGCGCAAGGGTGTGTTGTTCTGGGTCATGGCCTGTCTCCGTTATTTGTCGCCCAGCATTCGTTCAGCCGGCGCCGCCGAACAAGGGAGTAATCCTCCCGGCCTCAGTGAATATTCCTCACAAAGCTCACCATCTCGGCCTGCAGCCAGTCGGCGAAAAGGCGGGCGGCGGGCGAGGTCACCGAGGGCTCGATGAGGAAATAGGCGGCAAGCCCCTCGACCGACTGCTCGAAGGGCCGCACCAGCCGCCCGGTCGCCAGATCGGCACCGGTGGTGATCATGTCGCCGAGGCAGAGCCCCAGGCCTTCGCGGGCGGCCGCCAGAATATGGGCGAAGTCCTCGAAATAGATGGTGTTGGGCGCTTCCGCATCGCGCAGGCCCGCATGGTCGAGCCAGCGCTTCCAGTTCTCCCCCGCCGGGTCGTCGAGCAGCAGGGTGTGAAACGCGAGATCGCCCAGCGTCGCGAGTCCGGGCGGCTCATTGAGCAGGCTCGGACCGCAGACCGGGAAATAGCGGACATGGGCGAGCAGCCGCACCGTGCAGTCGCGCCACACGGGTTTGCCGAAACGGACGGCTAAATCGACATCCTTGTCGAGCGCATCCTCGGGCCGGTCGGAGGCCAGAAGCTGCAGCCGCAAGGCCGGCGCCTGCTTGCGGAACTCCGCCAGCCGCGGGATCAGCCAGTTGGCGCCGAAGGCCGGGGGAACCGAGAGGCGCAGCTCGCCTTCGACCGCGGCACCGTCGAGCCTGGCGATCGCATACCCCAATTGATCGAGCGCGGTGTTCGAGGCGGCAAGCAGCTTGCGACCGCGTTCGGTCAGGACTAGCCGGTTGCCGGCGCGCTCGAAGAGCGGAAAGCCCAGATGATCCTCGAGATTGCCGATCTGTTTGGAGACCGCGCCATGGGTCACCGACAGCTCTTCGGCGGCCTTGCCGAGATGCAGATGCCGGGCCGCCGCCTCGAAGGCGCGGATGGCGTTGAGCGGCGGCAGATGGCGCTTGCGGATCTTCATGGAAGTGAAGTTTTCTCACAACCATCGGGACAGGGAAAGGCGGAACACTTTTTGTACCGTCCGACCGCCCCATTGTGGGTTTCCTCACCGCCGCTCGAAGCGCTTGAGATTATTCTCTCTTTCGTCATTTCAACCCGACATGGCCGGAAATGACGTTGATGCCGAGTTACGTGCCGGGGGAGTACGCGTCAGGAATGAACGGCAGCTAACGACACCATTCAGCCTTCCTTCTGCCGCGCGGCTCTAATCTTGCACCAAGTTCGATGCATATGACTGTTGGGAGACATCCATGAACGCCGTCGTCATTCCGTTCCCGAAGCGCGCTGCCCACGAGGCGCTGTTTCATGCTTCGGTTGCGCACGGTCCGGCCAAGATCATCATCTTCCCGGGTGTGCGTTATGCGCGGATCCCCGAAACCGAATCCGAAGATCTGTTCGCCATCGCCACGGCGCCGCTCAAGAAGCCGTCGAACCGGAAATAGCTACCAGTTGCCGGGCTTCCATTTGATGGAGCAGCCCATTGCGGAAATCTGGTCGCGCGGCCCTTCACCCGTCCGGGCGACCTCCATCATCGCTTCATAAAGATCGCGCCTCGCACCCGGCACCGCCTCCTTGCGCGATTCATCGAGCCTGCCGCGATATTGCAGCCCGTCTCTCGCGTCGAAGCCGAAGAAATCCGGCGTGCAGGCGGCACCATAATCACGCGCCACCCTCTGGCTTTCATCATGGAGATAGGGAAACGGAAAGCCGTTCGCGGCGGCGAACAGCTTCATATTGGCGAAGGAATCTTCCGGATATTCGGCCGAATCGTTGGAGCAGATCGCCGCCACGCCAAAACCCGCCTTCCGCAAATCCCTGGCGTCGCGCACCAGCCTGGCGGTGATCGCGATCACATAGGGACAGTGATTGCAGATGAAGACCAGGACAGTCCCCTTCTCGCCGCGCAGATCGTCGAGGCTATAGGTCCGGCCATCGGTCGCCGGCAGCCGGAAGTCACGCGCCTTCCAGCCGAAATCGCAAACGGGCGGCGTCGATGCCATGGCCCCTCTTAATGTTACTAAATAAGCTTAATAGGCGGCGTCGAAATAATCTTCGGCCGCCATGGCGAAGAATTCAACCGCCTCGAAGCGCCCCTGTCCCGCCGGATAATCCGGATGCGAGCGCTCATGCTTGAGGCCTATACGGCGGGCGAGCTTCAGGGAGGCGGTATTGGACGCCATCACCTTGGCCCACACCCTCGCCGCGCCGACGCGCTCGACCGCGAGGCCGACCAGCGCGCGGCCGATCTCGGTGCCATATCCCTTACCCCAAAGAGCCGGCGCCACGCCCCAGCCGATCTCGGCGAGCCCGCCACGACCCAGGATGATGAAACCGTCGCCAACCGCCAAACCGCGCGACTTGTCCTCGGCCGCCAGATGAAAGACATGCCGGCGCTCATCGCCCTGGCGCGCCACCTGGCGGGTCACGAAGTTCTTGACGTCGTCCTCGTTGCGCAGCCGCATGGCGATATGGCGCTGATAGGCGCTCTGCGTCATGAAATGCGCCAAAGCCTTCCAGTCGCCGGCCTCGATCTCGCGCAATACGAGGGATCGCGTATCTACCGCGGGAAGTATGGTGGCAATCGTCATTCTGCCGCCTCGTATTTCATCTGCCGTCCGCTTATCCAGCCGTCGAGGAAATGGTGGAACCAATCGCCGAGCGCCTTGTCGTAGAGGAGATTGTCGGCGAGCTGGCGATCGGCGGGATGCGCTCCCTTCATCGCCTGCTTGTTTGCCGGCCGGCGTCCGATCCAGCGCGACAGGCCGTGGCGGCTCGTCTCGGGATGGAACTGGAAGCCGTAAGCGCTCGCGCCATAGCGGAAGGCCTGCTCAGGGAAATCGGCGGTGCCGGCGAGCTTCACGGCGCCCTTGGGCGTCCCGTACCAGCCATGCCAGTGCGACTGCAGCACCTTCATGCCCGCCCCGAAGAGAGCCTTGCCCGGCTCCGTCGGCACAAGATCGTAATAGCCATATTCGGCCTGGCCGCCCGGATGCCCCGTGACGGTCTCCCCCAGCGTATGGGCGAGGAGCTGGCCGCCGAGGCAGAGCCCCAGCACCGGCGTCTCACGCTTCAACGCCTGGTCGAGCAGGCGCATCTCGTCTTTCAGGTAAGGATACCTGTCCTGCTGGTCGACATCCTGGGCGCCGCCATAGACAATGACGCCGGCGGTCCGGTCGTCGAGCTCGGGTAGCCTTTCGCCCGCCGCCGGGCAGACCCATTTCAGGACATAGCCCTGGCGTTTCGCCCAGGCGGAGGCCCGGTCGTCCATCTCATCGCGGTCGTGCACGATGAGGAGCATTTCCTGCGAATCTGCCATGGCGCTCAGTTTAACCGTCCAGGCCCGGGCTTGAAAGTCTCAAGCCGCCCGCCATCCCCAATCCACAAGCTAAACGGCAGATGAACGACCCGTTCAGGATGGGTTTTGCCAGCCCCTGCTAGAACCCCCATCACTGAGTTCCAAGTGCTTCAGGAGGCCACTCTAATGACCCTCGACACCGCCCGCGGCATTCTTCTTGCACCGCCCGGACTGTTCACGCGTGTGCGTATCCATTTGGCGCAGCGTGATGCCAGACGGCGCCTGCGGGACCTCGATGATCACCTGCTGCGCGACATCGGCATCTCGCGGGCCGACATAGAAATCCGAAGGTTCGTGAAGTAATTCACAGCTGACGGACGGCGAGACGGGGGCGGTTCTACGGCGAACCGCCTTCGTTCGTTTTGGGGAGGCGCAATGAAGCCCCGGCACATGATCGTGAAAAGCTTGGTCGTGGGCGGGCTGGCGCTAGTCCTTTCCACAAGTAAAGAACCTGCCCCGCCGATCTCATCCGCCCCACGTCTTGTGATCAAAGTCCTCAAATCACCGCTCCCGCCCAACATCGGTCGTGACCTCTGCGGCCTCGACTGCGGCGGCCTCTTCACGATTAGACGAACGACTGCCGTCATTCGGAAAGTCCGGCTCGATTCCCGTACCGGAACAATCCTCAGAGCGCCCTAGGCTCACGCTGCGTGGCGTCCCGGTCCGTCCGCCGAAATTAGCGCAAAGTCGTAGCGATCGCGGATGTGGCGGTTGAAGAACCGGCCCTTCGACGTCGCCTTGCGGAAGGCCTCATAGGCCCGCGCCGGCACGTCATAGTAACGATAGTGCCGGCCCGAATCGCGAAACCAGACATCGAGCGCACCCGTTTCCAGGTCGTATTCGATGCGGCTGATTGCGGTCGAAGGCATCGGAGCTCACGGCCAATCCTACGTGGCGCGGCGCTTGGCCGGCTTACGGCTCACGCTGGGGCGACGCTTCTTGGGGATATTCTGCTCCCCCTGGTCGGTCGTCGTCGGGAACTCTCCCTGATTCTCGAGCAGACTCGCCTCTTCCACCGGCTCGCCCCAGGGCCCGGGCTTATTGTAGCCTTCCGCGACGCCTTCCTTGCCCTCTTCGGGATCGGCTTCGAGAGCCACGAGCTCGCGGGCTTTCTCCCAATGCTCGGCGGACCTGCCCTGCGGCTGGCCCTCCTCGAGCCAGAGTAGGTAAGCGCGCTCGCGAATGCGGTCTTCGGATTTCGGATGCGGTCTGATCATGGGCAGCTCCTCACCGGCGGCATCTGCCGATACTGTTCAACCGCCGGAACCTCGTTGAGGTTCCAGCAGGGCTCCCATCTCATTCGGGAACAGCTATGCTCTATTTGCTTTCAAAACAGCGCACGAATAAATCGCGACCAAGGGCTGCATACTGACTCGATTTGTATGAAGATATATCCACTGAGGTAATGTGCACCAGCCTTGAGGAGTAAAACTCAAAACTGCCCATTTGATGCCCGCTGTCAGCGACCTCGCGCAGACAATGAATGAATCCGTTCACCGCCGTTGTCGTTAACACCCTATTCTTCACGATTTTATCGAGCGTCCATCTAGCTGATCCCACACGGCTACGCACTGCCCCGAGGAAGAGATTCAACTCCTTTACCGAGTACTCGACATAGCGTTCAAGAACGGTCTCGTCCTGTTGACTAATCAATCTATCTTTGTCCGCGTCATTCCATCTCTTGAAGAAGCCGTGCTCGCTTGTTGGCCTCACAAGGTATTGTATCCCGAACGACACGATCGACGGGACTTTCAGTTTCCCCTTCTCGTAGAATCTCATCTCAAAAGAGTCCGCAAGAGGCCCCACTTCATTAAGTCGGGCGACCACTCGGCGCGCTATGGCCTCACTACTGAACGGCCGTAGAAGAAGCCCAATTTCCTGTCTAACTTTTGAACTAGCACTCGTTTGCGTAGCATTCAAATGCAGAAACAACTCCGCTTCAAATCTAACACGCTCCGACGCGCCCATCGCTTCCGGATAAACGATCCCCGTCACGAGTAGATTCTGATGTTGCCGCAGGGGCGCAATCTGATCATCGTTTACGCCTCCCTCATGATAGGCATACACCCGATGCTGGCCGTCAATGATCGCGATGGAATTGAACTCTTCTGGCAACTGAACTCGCACCAACTGTGTCTTGCTGATCTCTCCGATATCAACAGTCATCGCGTTATCATTGATAACGCGAGTTTTTGGCGGCAGTGAAACAATAATATTATTCACAAACACATGCTTCTTATCGATCAGATGCCTTCTGACCGATGCGACCTTTTTCTTGTCAACTAATCTTTGGTACGTCTTCCGATGCTCAATCCATCCTTCCTTTCTAAGGACGTAAGCACGGCTCAAAAGCGCATCTGGCTCAGCATAAAACGAAAGAACTTTTATTCCAGGGCCGAACTTTGAATGAAACTCCGGCAACAATGCACCATCATATGATTTTTGCTGCGACATACTTATTGAGATGACCGCGGATCCAAAGTCGCTATGCTGCAGTCCCAGAAAATTCATAAACTCAAATCGAGCAGACCGCCGCAACGCCTCAGCGACCAACTTGAAGTATTTTACGTGACCAAAGTCGAAATACAGAACGTTGTTGACACTGGATTTTAATGTCGAATCTACTTTGCTTTTTGAGCAGTAAAGGATGAAGACCTTGAAATGTGCATTGTCATAAGGCCCCAGATATCCAGCTTGATCTGACTTTAGCTGCCCCTTCAGCCATGCCATGAAAAACGATCTATCTTCGAGAATCTTATCATAGAGTACTTTCTTGCTCTTCAGATGTTCTGATAATCCCGTCGATTGAGCAGTAGTGTACTCCAAAATTAGAACAACATTCTCCAATACAAATATATCGTCAAATTCTCCGGGAACCTCCCGGTACACAATATTTCTTCCTATCGCCGAGGATAGACGTAGGAACCCTATCTGATCCAGTATCGTCCTTATTTCACGTTCTTGGGCTCTTTGCTCCGCTCTTTTTCTTCTTTCGTCTGGATCCAGTTTTTTCCTCTTTCGCCGTTTGGCGCGTCTCTTTCCTGCTTTTGCCATCCCCTCGTCCTCTTACCTCCGTCCACTCCTCAGGGATTCTCGCCACTCGGTCCTTTTTGTTGGGAGCGTGAACAGGCGTTCCGATTCCCCTAACCCTGAGAGTGCCGGCAAAGAAATTTTCGATCCTCTCTTCCGCCTTCTCAAGATAGCGCTCATCACGATCAATTCCACAAGCATTTCGCTCGTGTTTTAGCGCCGCAATTACAGTGGCACCGGTGCCAACAAAGGGATCCAAGACAAGATCACCTGGCTCCGTAAGAGCCAGAACACATCTCTCCACAAGCTCAATCGGAAACTGGCACGGATGAAATGTCTTTTCGGGGTGATTTGCCTTTACATTCGGTATGTCCCAGATAGGATTATCGACAAGCTCACTAGAGGCATCAAATTCCCAGAAGTCTGATGGGTTCTTTCCAAGAGGATTCCCGCTGGGAGTGCCCGCCAATTGGCCCTTTGCTTTCGAATGCCGCTTTCCAGGATAAAGCTGCGGAATTCTAACTGGATCAAGATTGAACTTGTACTTTTCGGACTTGGTGAACCAAAGCAGCGTTTCATAGCGGCCTGAAAATCTTCTCTTAGAATGGAGCCCGAAGTTGAAGCGCCATATAACTCGATTCCTTAATTTTAGCCCCTTCTTACGGAAGAGTTCGTAGAAGACAATATCGAGAGGGATAACCTCACCGTTGTTCACATGATTTCCAACTTGCCAGCAAATACTGCCGTCGTCGGCTAGCTTGTCGACTAGAAGGCCGATAATCTTATCAAGGGCCTGAACGTACGCGTTGAAATCCTGAAACTCAGATCGTTCGTATTCTTTTCCCACGTTGTACGGGGGCGAAGTTACAATCAGAGACACGGTGGCGGGGTTGATCTGAGATAGCACGTCCTTCGCGTCGCCATGCAAAAGTCGATGCCCTACAATGCCTCGCGGACTGGATACGTTCATCTTGCCCCACATCTATCAGCAGATGTGGAGTTTCCTCCCCGGCTATGTTCCCCACAAACAGCGCCCACTACAGTCCCTTCCCCAAAGGCAGATTAGTATCTACTTCCCAACTAATCAAGCCTGACCAAACAAGGGCTTCAAATATCCAGCCCCTCGTCGGTGACGAATTCGGCGCGGCCGGAGATGAACTTGAAACGCTCCTCCGGCTTGTTGCCCATCAGTTGCTCGACCACCTTGGCGGTCGTCGTCTTCTCATCACCCTGAATATTGACCCGGAGCAGCGCGCGCTTGTTCGGGTCCATTGTCGTTTCCTTCAGCTGGCTAGGCAGCATCTCGCCCAGGCCCTTGAAGCGCGAGATCTCGACCTTGCCGCGGCCGGAAAACTCGCCTTTCAGCAATTCGTCCTTGTGCTGATCGTTGCGCGCGTAAGCAGTCTTCGAGCCTTGCGCCAGCTTATAGAGCGGCGGCACGCCCAGATAGAGATGGCCTTCATCGATCAGCTGCGGCATCTGGCGGTAGAAGAAGGTGATCAGCAGCGAGGCGATGTGGGCGCCGTCGACATCGGCGTCGGTCATGATGATCACCTTGTCATAACGCAGATCGTCCTCGCGATAACTCGCCCCCGTGCCGCAGCCCAAGGCCTGCATCAGGTCGGAGAGCTGCTGGTTCTGGGCCAGCTTGTCCTTGCCGGCGCTCGCCACGTTGAGGATTTTTCCGCGCAAAGGCAGAACCGCCTGCGTGGCGCGGTTGCGCGCCTGCTTGGCGGAGCCGCCGGCCGAGTCGCCTTCGACGATGAACAGCTCGGAGCCGTCGGCCGCCGTCGACGAGCAGTCGGCGAGCTTGCCCGGCAGGCGCAGCTTCCTGAGCGCCGTCTTGCGGCCGACCTCTTTTTCCTGGCGCCGGCGCAGGCGCTCCTCGGCGCGGTCGGCGATCCAGTTCAGAAGCTTGTCGGCCTGGGCCGGATGGCCGGTGAGCCAGTGGTCGAAGTGATCACGCACCGCCGCCTCGACGATGCGGGCGGCTTCGAGGGTGGCGAGCCGGTCCTTGGTCTGGCCCTGGAATTCAGGCTCGCGGATGAACACCGACAGCAAGGCGCCGGTCGACGCCATCACGTCGTCGCCGGTGACCACACCGGCGCGTTTGTTGCCGGTGAGCTCGGCATAGTTCTTGAGCGAGCGCAGCATGGCCGCGCGCAGACCCTGCTCATGGGTGCCCCCATCGGGCGTCGGGATTGTATTGCAGTATGACGAGAGGAAGCCCTCGTCGCCACCGAACCACGCCACCGCCCATTCGACCGAGCCATGGCCGCCCTGCTTCGTCACCTTGCCGGCGAAGATGTCGTCCACCACGCGGGTGTTGCCTTCGAGGCGCTCCTCGAGGAAGTCCTTGAGGCCGCCGGGGAAATGCAGCGTCGCCTTTTCCGGCGTCTCCTTGTCCTTGATATGGGACGGATCGCAGGACCAGCGGATCTCGACGCCGCCGAACAGATAGGCCTTGGAGCGCGCCATACGGAACAGGCGGGCGCCCGAAAATTCGATGGTCTTGCCGAAGATCTGCGGGTCGGGCTTGAAACGCACCGTGGTGCCGCGCCGGTTCGCCACCTTGCCGAGCTTCTCGAGCTTGCTCACCGGCTTGCCGCGCTTGTAGCTCTGGCGATAAAGCTGCTGACCGCGCGCCACCTCCACGACGAGGTCTTCCGACAGTGCGTTCACCACCGAGACGCCGACGCCGTGCAGGCCGCCCGAGGTCTCATAGACCTTGGAATCGAATTTGCCGCCGGCATGCAGCGTCGTCATGATGACTTCGAGAGCCGACTTGTCCTTGAACTTCGGATGCGGGTCGACCGGGATGCCGCGGCCATTGTCGGTCACCGACAGCCAGCCATCCTTGTCGTAGTCGACCTCGATCCAATCGGCATGGCCCGCCACCGCCTCGTCCATCGAGTTGTCGATGACCTCGGCGAAGAGGTGATGCAGCGCCTTCTCGTCGGTGCCGCCAATATACATGCCGGGCCGACGGCGCACCGGCTCGAGCCCCTCGAGCACCTCGATGTCGGCGGCGGTATAACTCTCATCACCGCCCTTCGGCTTCGCGGCGCGCGCCTTGGTGGGCTCGGGCGCCAGCTCGGCTGAATCAAAGAGGTCTTTCCCATTATTCTTGGCCATCGGTATTCCAGTCGAATCAGTGCTTTCGGGGGTTGAACCTAACTACCCCAGTTCCGGAGGCGGGTAAAAGCCGACAGAAGCGGCGGAAGAATGGCTGCCCTTCCCAAAACGTCACTTCACATTGTGCCTGTGTCTTCGCTTAAATATGTGCCTCCCATCCAAAAAAGCGAAGATCATGAAATGCCTGGACTTTTCGATCCGCTGAAAATCGGCCCGCTGACCCTGCCGAACCGCATATTGATGGCCCCATTGACCCGCAGCCGGGCTGGGTCCGAACGCATCCCCAACCCGCTGATGGCCCAATATTATGCGCAGCGTGCTTCCGCCGGCCTCATTCTCAGCGAGGCGACCAGCGTGACGCCCATGGGCGTCGGTTATGCCGACACACCTGGGATCTGGTCGAAAGAGCAGACGGAAGCCTGGCGTCTCGTGACCGAGGCCGTGCATGAGGCCGGCGGGCGTATCTTCCTGCAGCTCTGGCATGTCGGACGCATTTCCGATCCCGTCTTCCTCGACGGCGCCCTGCCCGTGGCGCCGAGCGCCATTCAACCGGCGGGAACCGTCAGCCTGGTCAGGCCGAAGCGTCCCTATGTGACGCCGCGCGCGCTCGAGCGGCACGAAATACCGGAGGTCATCGCCGCCTATCGCAAGGGTGCCGAGAATGCCGAGAAAGCCGGCTTCGACGGGGTCGAGCTCCATGGCGCCAATGGTTATCTGCTCGACCAGTTCCTGCAGGACAAGACCAACAAGCGCGACGACGACTATGGCGGCCCGATCGAAAACCGGGCGCGGCTGATGCTCGAGGCGACGGATGCGGCGATCTCGGTGTGGGGTGCCGACCGCGTCGGCCTGCATCTCAATCTCCGGCGCAGCTCGCATGACATCGATGACACGACGCCGGAAGCGACCTTCACCTATGTCGCGCGCGAGGTCGGACGGCGCAAACTCGCTTTCATCATCGCGCGCGAGTCGCTCGCCGAGCCGCGCCTGGGTCTCAAAGTGAAGGCGGCCTTCGGCGGCGTCTATATCGCCAACCAGGATTTCACCTATGAGGCGGCCGAGCGCGTCGTGGCAGAGGGTGAGGCCGATGCGGTGGCTTTCGGACGCCTGTTCCTCGCCAATCCCGATCTGCCCGCCCGTTTCGCCGGCAAAGCGGCGCTGAACCCGCCGAACGATGCAACCTTCTACACATCCGGCCCGGAAGGCTACACGGACTATCCGTTTCTCAGCACCAATTGACCGGATCAAACGGCTCGCGCAGGATAGCGGCCGGTTGATCGGGGACATCACATGATACGGCAACTCGTCCGGCTGGCCATCATCGTGGCAGGCGTAAAACTTCTCACTCTGATGCCATCCACCGCTCATGCCACCGACCCGCAAGCCGGCCTCGATGCCGAGGTGATCTATCGCACCGCATATCCCGGCCTCAAACGCCACAAGGCCATGGCCATCGGACCCGGCGGCGTATGGGGCTACAGCTATGAATATCGGAGCGCCGCCGAAGCGGAGAAAAATGCGATAAAAACATGCCGCGCCGCTCTCAAACCCAAATCCTGGGGCAAGTCGGCGACCTGCAAGCTTCTTGCCCGCGGCGGTAAATACGTCTGGAGCACGCCTTTCATGGGCGCCTCGTTCGACAAGGCCCTGCCGCTGCCGGACGTTCCGCTCAGGGGTGCGGTCCGCTTTTGGCCGAAGGATCCGAAACTGAAAGGGATCGTCCTGGCGTTGCACGGTTGCAGCGGACCTGGGGCCGGCGTCCATGCCTTCGCCGACTCCTGGTTTCGCTTCTTCCAGGCGCGCGGCTTCCTGGTCGTCTATCCCTCGAGCTTCGATGAGCAACGCCCGCCCGAACATTGCGGGACGATCACACCGAACAATTATCGGGCGTTCACCGAATCCGTCAAATTCCGGGCCGCGCAGACGCGGCGCACGATTGCCGAGCTGCGCAAATCCCATCCCGGCGTTCCGCTCTTCATATGGGCCCATTCGGAAGGCGGCTATGTGGCGCAGGCTCTCGATACCAAGCTGTCGGGCATCATCATCGTCGGCACGATCTGCGGGATCAGCCGTCCAGGAACCATGCTGGTACCGAGATCGGTTCCGATCCTGCATGTCTACGGAGAGCTCGACGACAAAGTCATGGACGGCGTCAAAATCATGACGCGGAAATATGTCGACAAGCTCTGCGGCCCGCACTATCGCGGCAAGAGCAGAAGCTGGATCATCGCCGATAACGCCGATCACCTGACGTCGATCTGGCGGCAAAATGTGATCGACGCGGTAAGCCGGATGATCGGGCAGAAATCCTTCAGCCTTGCCGAGAGCAAGGAACCGGTGTCCCTGGAAGGCGAAGCGCGCGTTGCTTACGAGAAGAGCTATCTACACAGCGGCAAGACGGCCTTCGCGATCGGCCCCAACGGCGCTTACGGCATCGCCGCCTTCTGGTCCAATACCGAGGACACAAAGCAGGACGCGCTCTATCAATGCGCGCGCGCCGTGGACTTCATATCGCAAGACGCTCCCTATCCGCCTGGCGGCAGGCAGCCCTGCCGTCTCTATGCGATCGGCACCAAACAAGTCACCCCGTGAGGGCTCCGGTCACAGTCCTGTTTACAACCTCCGATCTTTATCAAGCTGTCATGTTCGGGCCCTAGCCCAGGGACGTCCCAGTCTCTCTCATGGAGCATGCGCATGCGCAGATTTCTCGCCACGCTGGCGGCCACGACCTTCCTCACCGGCGCCGCTGCAGCCGCCACGATCTATCCGATCGACCGCGCGACCATCCTCGCCGGTTCCCCCTTCGATTTCAAAGTCGAGTTCACCGGCGTGGTGAAGCCGGAGGACGTCAAGGTTACCGTCAACGGCCAGGATTACAAAACCGTCTTCGGCAAGGAACCCGTCTTCACCGAGAAGGAAGAAAAGGCCGACGCCTCGGCGGTGATCATTCGGGGCGTCACCATCACCGAGCCCGGCAGCTACACGATCGAAGCCACCGCCGGCAACGACACCAAGAAGGTCATCTGGGACGTCTATGACACCGCTGCGGCGCCGAAAGCGAAGAATATCATCTTCCTGCTCGGCGACGGCATGTCGGTCGCGCACCGCACCGGCGCCCGCATCATGTCGAAGGGCATCACCGAGGGCAAAGCCAACGGCAGGCTCAATATGGACGAACTCGACCGCATGGCCTTCATCGGCACGTCATCGGTCGACTCGATCGCCGTCGACAGCGCCAATTCGATGTCGGCCTACATGACCGGCCACAAAGGCTCGGTCAACGCGCTCGGCGTCTATGCCGACCGCACGCCCGCGACGCTCGATGATCCGCGCGTCGAAACCATTGCCGAGGCGCTGCGCCGCCAGACCAAGAAGTCGATCGGCGTCGTCTCCACCGCCGAGATCGAGGACGCCACGCCGGCCGCTGTCGTCTCCCATACGCGCCGGCGCGCCGACAAGGCCGATATCGTCGAGATGTTCTACGGCGTGAAGCCGGATGTCATCCTGGGCGGCGGCTCGGCCTATTTCCTGCCGCAGGCGACCGCCGGCTCGAAGCGCAAGGACGACAAGGACTATATCCAGCTCTTCAAGGACGCGGGCTACGCGCTCGCCACCGACAAGACCGAGCTGGCGACTGCCGCCGCGTCTAACCAGCCGAACCTGCTCGGCCTCTTCCACACCGGCAATATGGACACGACGCTCGACCGCGAATTCCTCAAGAAGGGCACGGTCGGGAAATTCCCCAACCAGCCGGGCTTGGTCGAGATGACCAAGGCGGCGCTCGACCGCCTGTCGAAGAATCCGGAAGGCTTCTTCCTGATGGTCGAAGGCGCCTCAATCGACAAGATGTCCCATCCGCTCGACTGGGACCGCGCCCTCATCGAGACGATCGAGTTCGACAAGGCCGTCGGTCTCGCGCGTGAATTCGCCGCCAAGAATCCCGACACGCTCATCATCGCGACGGGCGATCACACCCATGGCTTCTCGATCATCGGCACGATCGACGACGACAAGCCCGGCACCGACATGCGCGAGAAGGTCGGCACCTATGACAAGGCCGGCTTCCCCAACTACAAGGACGAAAATGGCGACGGCTATCCCGACCGCGTCGATGTGACGAAGCGGCTGGCGATGTTCGCCAACAACTTCCCCGACTATTACGAGACGTTCCGCCCCCATCTCGACGGCCCCTTCGTGCCGGCGGTGCAGGACGAGAACAAGCACTATATCGCCAATCAGGCCTATAAGGATGTGCCGGGGGCGGTGCTGCGCGCCGGCAACCTGCCCAAGGATGCCGAAAGCGGCGTCCACGCGGTCGACGACATCGTGCTGCAGGCGCAAGGCCCCGGCTCGGAAGCCTTCAAGGGCTACATGGAAGAGAGCGACGTCTATCGCGTGCTCGCCGACGTCTTCGCGCTCGGCAAGCAGCAGCTCGGCAATTGATGCGACGACACCGTGAAGATCGTCCCTCCCCCGCAATGGGGAGGGACAGACGCTTCAACCGCCGTCTCGTGCTGGGGCTGGCGGCAGTGGCAAGCTTGGCCTCGTATTCGCCTGCCCGCGCCTCCACGCAGCTCACCTTTGACGAACTCTATGAAGTGCAAAGCGTGCTCGGGCTCAAATTCACCCAGAAAGTCAAGTCGCTCTTGGGCGCGAGCGTCACCATGCGCGGCTTCATGGCGCCTCCGCTCAAGGCCGAAGCGAAATTCTTCGTGCTCACCGAGATTCCGATGGCGCTCTGCCCCTTCTGCTCCTCGGATGCCGACTGGCCGGACAATATCATCGTCGTCTATCTCGACGAGAAACAGACCTTCGTGCAGGCCAACGCGCCGATCGATGTCGAAGGCACGCTCGAATATGGATCATGGACCGATCCCGAAACCGGCTTCGTGAGTCTGCTCCGCCTGCGCCACGCGCAATTCAGCCTGGCCTGAGCGCGATGCTGGCGCTGACGCTTGATCAGGTGCGGGTGTCCTATCCGGGGCTCGAAACACCCGTGCTCGATATTCGCAGCCTCGCCATAGCGGCTGAGGAATGTGTCGCAGTCACCGGGCCCTCGGGTTCCGGCAAGACGACGCTCGTCAATATCATCACCGGCCTGGCCCGTCCGGATCAAGGCCGCGTGGTGTGGGGCGCGGAAGATATTGCGGCCCTCACTGAAACCCGCCGCGACCGCTGGCGGGCCGAGACGGTCGGCCTCGTGATGCAGGACTTTCATCTCTTCGAAGGCCTCTCCGCGCTCGACAATGTTCTGCTGCCGGCGCGCCTGCGCCGTGCCGCCGGCCGCGATGCGGCCGATCACGCGCATGCGCTCCTGGCGCGCGTCGGTATCAAGCGCCCAGGCCAGGCGACAGCGACCTTGTCGCGCGGCGAGATGCAGCGTGTCGCCGTGGCGCGCGCGCTGCTGCGCCGGCCGAAGGTGCTGATCGCCGACGAGCCGACCGCGAGCCTCGATCCGGGGCATGGCGCTGAAGTGGCCGAGCTGCTCTTGTCTCTGGCGCGCGAAAGCGGCGCCACCCTGATCGCCGTGTCGCATGACGAGCGGCTCATCAAACGCATGGACCGTAGCCTGGCGCTCAAGGCCGGGCGCCTCGCCGATGCGGCCTTTGCCGGGCTCGCGGCATGATCCGCTTCATCCTCGCCGATCTCAGGCGCCTGTGGGCGGCATCCCTCGTCATCGTTCTTCTGGTGGCGCTCGCCGCGGCGCTGGGCGTCGGCATCACCTTGCAGGAACGGGCGCTGCGGCTCGGCAGCGCCCGGGCCGCCGACAAATTCGATCTCGTCATCGGCGCTGCCGGCAGTGAGACGCAGCTCGTGCTCTCTTCCGTCTTCCTGCAGCCGGCGCCCTTGCCGCTGCTTCCCGGCGACGTCCTGCCGAAGCTCAAACAGGATCCACGCGTCGCCTTCGCGGCGCCGATCGGCTTCGGCGATTCCTATAAAACCTATCCGGTCGTCGGCTCGACGCCCGATCTGATCGACGCCTTGAACAACGGCGCGCCGCTCGAGGGTCGTGGCCCTGCCGGCGAGCATGACGCCGTCATCGGCAGCGCCGTCGATCTGGCGATCGGCCAGTCCTTCGAGCCGATGCATGGGGCGGCGGGCGATGCCGGCCATGTCCATACCGAGTTCAGCTATCAGGTCGTCAGCCGGCTCGTGCCAACGGGCACCGCCTGGGATCGCGCCATCATCGTGCCGATCGAGGCGGTATGGGAGATTCACGGACTTCACGCCGAGGAGAAGCCGCCCGGCGTGCCGGCTATCCTGGTCAAGCCGAAGACGATCGCCGACGCCTATAGACTGCGCGGTGAATATCGCGGCGATCAGACCGTAGCGGTGTTTCCGGGCGAGGTGCTGACGAGACTTTATGCGACGCTCGGCGATGCGCGCCAGGTGATGAGCATCATTGCCATCGCGGCGCAGGCGCTCGTCGCCGCGGCCATCGCCCTCATCGCCATCGCGCATGTGGCGCAACGGCGCCGCCAGATCGGTGCGCTGCGCGCCTTCGGGGCACCCCGGGGCGCCGTTTTCGGCATCGTGTGGATCGAGCTTCTGGTGCTGATGGGAACCGGCATCGCGCTCGGCTTTCTGGTGGGCTGGGCCGCGGTGCGCCTCATCTCGGACCAGTTGACCCGGCAGAACGGCGTCGTCCTGCCGGTCGAGTTCCACAGCGGCGATCTGGGGCTCGCGCTAGCGCTCCTCGTCGCGGCGGCGATCATCGCCGCCATCCCTGCTTTGCTCGCTTATCGCCAGCCGGCCGTGGCAGCGCTCAGAGCTTAACGATATTCACGCTGATGCCGGCGAGAAGACGCGAGGCCATGCCGCCCGACTGCGGCACGCGGGCCGGATCAAAGGGCTCGGGCAGATTATGGCCGAGGCTCGACATCACGCTCTCCGTCTCGTGCGGAAGGCTCGCCTGCATCTCGACGAACAGCTTCTCGGTGCGGGTCGCCGCAATGCCGATGGCCACGAGGAGGCCAAGGGTGACCTGGAGATTCTTGCGGGCGAAAAGGCGAGACATAAGCACGATTCCTCTGAGCGAGTGGGTGATTGTCGCCAGAAGATGCGCCCCTGCCCCTGTATGCAGGCTGAGCACCGCGTTTATCTGCCGTTCAGCTTCAAGCCATTGGAATCGCTTGTCTTAGAACCTCGCCGGATGGGCATTGTGCAGTGCCGCAACTGCAGGACGTGGTGGGAAAGCTTCTCTCCCGTCTTGACTTTGGCCCCGGGCCGTATTTTCCTGTGAGAAAATAAAATTGCCCCGTAAGCAACTTAACAAGGGGCGGCGCGGCTTGCGGGGAACACGCAGCGCCCGATGGGAAGGAAACAAAATGTCGGACCTCAATCAGAGGATTGAGGCCATGTACCGTAGCGATTGCCGCGGTGCATGGACCCTCATAGCGCTCCTATGGATCGCCATCCTCTTCGTCCTGTTCATGACCTGGCCGCATATTCCGGACACGACCATCCGCATCGTCGTGCTGATCGGCGCTGCCGCCATCCTGATCTTCAACACCGCCGCGATCGCCGCGATGGTGAAGCACTATGCCGAGGACAAGGAGTTCATCTACGGCCTCGACATCAAGCATCTCGACGCCATGCGCAAGCAAGGCCGGATGTGAGGGAGGAGAACATGGCAAAATACAATCCTCCCGAACAAGACAAGACGCTGCAGGTCGTCGACGTCATCTTCATTCTCGTCGCGATCTTTGCCGCCTTGTGGCTGCCACTGAAGCTAGGCCTCGCCGGTGCCGCCAAGGCAATCGACAAGATTGAGAACCCGACCTGGGAACTGCTCGGCCAGAACGCCACGATGGCCTCGATCTGGGAAAAACTCGGCTATACGCCGGAAACCGCCCACGACATCATTCAGAACCGCTTCCACTACAATATCGACTGGATCAGCCTCATCATCATGGCCGTGATCCTCATCGGCTATTTCGTCTTTCTCTTCCGGGCCTCCGACAAGGAATACCGTGAGGTGATCGCCGAAAAATTCGGCGACGGGAAATAGGAGCGCGCCATGTGGTTCACACTTTCATATATCGCCTGGGCTATCTCGGCCGCGCTGGCGCTGTGGATGCTCTATGACTGGTTCAAGACGGATACGGCCTATAGCGAGGAGCAACTGACCTCCTCACGCGAAGGCGAAATCGAAGCCGTCAGCGAAAAGCACAAGGTTTGAGAGGCCGCCATGTCACAAGCAGCTCAAGCCACGTCAACACAAGCCGCCGGCAACGGTCAGCGCATCTCGCTGCTGCGGGTGCTCGGTCCAGCCCATGTCTGGGCACTCGGCGTCGGCATCGTTCTTGTCGGTGAGTTCACCGGCTGGAACTTCTCCGCCGACAAGGGCGGCGCCCTCGCCGCTCTCATGACATGCTGGTTCGTCGGCCTCCTCTACACGTCCGTCGCCATGATCGATTCCGAAGTGACCTCGACAGTCGCCGCGGCCGGCGGTCAATATGCGCAAGCCAAGCACATCGTCGGTCCGTTGATGGCCTTCAATGTCGCCCTCTATCTCGTCTTCGCCTACACGATGCTGGAAGTCTCGGACTCGATCCTCGTCGGCGATCTCATGGTCACGGTGGCCGCAACCGACGGCCTGACCAGGCATGCCTTCGTCGTGCTCACCATCGTCGTCCTGGCCTGGCTGAACTATCGCGGCGTGCTGATGACGCTCAATGTCAACTTCATCATCACGGCTCTTGCCTACCTTTCGATCGTCGTCCTGTTCTTCTCGGTGCAGCCTTGGAGCCAGGGTGTGGTGCTCAAGCTCAATGAGCTGGTGACGCCGCAGAATGCACTCCCCTATGGCTGGATCGGCGTCATCGCCGCTTTCCAATTCGCCATCTGGTACTATCTCGGTATCGAGGGCACGACACAGGCGGCCGAGGAAGTACGCTCGCCGTCCCGTTCGCTGCCCTACGGCACGATGGCCGGCATGATCACGCTGCTCATCGCCGCCGCACTCACCTGGTATATCTGCGCCAGCCTGCTGCCGTGGGAATATCTGGGCTTCACCTTCTTCCCGCTCTTCGACGCGGCGCGCGTCACGGGCAGCCCGACGCTCGAATTCATCCTGTTCTGGGGAACGGTTCTCTCGGCGGTCGCCTCGGCCAATGGCTGCATCAACGATGCGGCGCGGGCCTGGTTCTCGCTCGGGCGCGATCGCTATCTGCCGACATGGTTCGCGGCGGTGCATCCCACCTATCGCACGCCTTATCGGGCCATCCTCTTCCTGCTGCCGATCGCGTTGGCCTTCGCCTTCATTGCCGACCTCAACCAGGCGATCACCTTCTCGATCTTGTCGGGCGTGCTGCAATATACCTTCATGAGCATCAATATCGTGATGTTCCGCAACAAATGGCCGCTGGGTTCGATCCGGCGCGGATACACCCATCCGTTCCATCCCATCCCGGCGATCTGCCTGTTCCTCCTTTGCGCCATCACCTTCTTCGCGATCTTCCTGGGCTTCGGCTCGCAGCTGATCGCGATGGTGATCTTCTACGTCGTCGTGTCGATCTGGTTCCACTTCTACCGTTACCGCTATGTGCGGCGCGGTGACCAGTTCACGATGCCCTGGCCGAAACCGAAAGGTTATTGAGCGGGGTAGTGCAATCACGCCCTATGGCCCGCCGCTTCGGCGGGCCATAATCATTCAATGCTGCAAACCATCGTCACCATACTGGGTATCGCCGTCGCGATCGGGCTTGCCATCCGCTTCGCGCAGAAATTCGTGGCCGCAAGCCGCAGGAAACGCCAGGCGCCCGACGACTTCTTCGCCAGAGTGAAGCCACTCATCGAGAATGCGCGCTATGAAGGCAAAGGCCTCCCCGGCTATCCGCAGCTCGTCGGCAAATATCACGGCCTGGGGGTGAGGCTCCATCCGGTTGTCGATACGCTCGCTATCCGCAAGTTGCCGTCGATCTGGTTGCTGGCGACGATCGCCGAGCCTCTGCCGCTCACCGCCACCTTCGACCTCATGATGCGGCCCGCCGGGCCCACGACCTTCTCGAATTTCGACCACTTGCCGGTGACGCTCGAAGGACTGCCTGACCTCCCGCTTTATGCCGTGGTGCGCACCGACGATCCCGAACATGTCCTGCCCTATCATGTTGTGGCCCCCCATCTCGGCGTATTCCGCGAGCCCTGGGCCAAGGAGCTCCTGATCACGCCCAAGGGTTGCCGCCTCGTCTGGCAGGTCGCCGAGGCCGATCGTGTCCGTTATGGTGTCTTCCGGCAGGCCGAGTTCGGCGATGTCACGCTCGACCCCGATCTCGTCCGCGACCTGCTCGACCACCTCCTCTCGCTCAGGAAGTCCATCCTCCAATGGTCCACACCGTCATGACCGACACACCGCAGAAGCCTTTCAATCCCTACGCCATATTGGGGCTCGCCATCGCCCTGCCGGGCTCCGGCCATGTCTTCTCGGGCGTCCCCGCCCGCGGGCTGCAATTCCTCTTCTTCATGATCATTATCGGTTGGGCGACCTCGAAGGTGGCTCCCGATCAGGCAAGCTTCATCGGCCGCTATGCCGGGGGCTTCTTCATCTATGCGCTGTCCGTCATCGACGCCTACAAGATCGCGCGGGTCAAATGGGAAACCTGGCGCTACGCCTCGGATAAAAACAAGGATAGCCCATCGGTCACGACCTGAGCGGTGCCGGCATCAGCTTGCGGAGATCGATCCGCTTCAACCGGAGAGCCGGCTTTTCCACCAATTGCCACGACAGATAGCCCAGCGGAATGACGGCGACGGTGCTGATGATCGCGAAGACCGGCGGCGCCAGCCCTTGGCAAAACGGCACCAGGATCTGCTGCATCGGCCATCCATAGATGTAAGTGCCATATGAAATATCCGTCCGCCGTGCCCAGGCGCTGAGAAAACCGTAGTCGCGGCAGCCCAGGACGATGCCCAGATGTCCGACGAGCAGGATATAGACTGGGGCCGCGAGGATCGTGCCGTGCAGGGCAAAGGTCAGCGCGATGGTCGGCAGCAAGGTCCATAACGCCGTCGGGATGAAGGCGCGCCAGCGATAGAAATTGATTCCGAGCAGGAAGGAAAAGCCGTAACGCGACAGGCTTTCGAGCGGCGTGTCCTGCGCGCCGACCCAGACGAGCTCGATGAAGGCCATCGCAAGACCGGCGGCGGCGAGCAGCAGCGATGACCCGAAACGCGTGCGCAGCACGCCCACTGCCGCGGCGAGAGCGAGGCAGAGATAAGCGATGATTTCGTAGCGAATGGTCCACAGGGACCCGTTCACGCTGCCGGGCCGCGGCAGATCGGCGAAGATGCCGTGCGGCGCCGTCGCATTGTTGAAGAAGAACAGAACGGAGAATGGATACTGATAGGTGTGAGCATCGGCAAAATAGTCAGCCGGGTGCCAGCGCGTGAGGAACGGTCCGACCAGGAGAGCAAAGACCACCCCGAAGGCGAATAATGCCGGAAAAATGCGCAAGGCCCGGGCCCAGATGAAACGGATCAGATCCGGATTTCGCTCCAGGCTGAAAGACAGAGTGAGACCGGACAGGACGAAGAACAAATTCACCGCGTGGCGGCCGATCGTATAGGGCGTCGTGTCTTTCAGCGGCTGCAGATCGCTTTGTCCCAGCAGCACATAGGCATGGGTAAGGATGACGCACAGCGACGCGACGAGCCTGATCAGGTTGAAGGAATTGCGCTGCTCGCCGAGATGATGGGAAAGTGTATTCATATGAGACATACGCAACTGCGCTCCGGACTGATCACGCTTCGTCCGGATAGATGCAAGTGAAGGACCACAACCCTCGGTCGCCCGAATTTGCTGTCCTTTATGCTTAAGAGCAAAATTACCTAGCTGGAAGTTTCGGCCGACTTCCCGAACTTGCCGCCGTGGCGGATACGGCGCCGCAGGTGGCGCGCCCCGAAGATGATATCGGCCGACATCCGGCCGAGCGTCGATGTCCAGCGGTCATGCTCGCCTTCCATGACGAGGACTTTGCCGGCTTTGCCGACGAAACCCTTCTTGAACTGACGCAAGCCCGGCTCGTGCGACGCGCCGCCCAGGTCGTACCAGGCGATGCCCTGCTCGTTGAGCCACTGGACGATATACCAATGCAGCGCATAGCCGGCCTTGAGCGGCAACGCTTCCGCGGAGGACGCGCCGAACATGTAATAGGCCGTGTCGCCGAACACGCCGACCGTCGCGCCGACCACCAGCTTCTTCTCGTGATAGGCGACGAAGAGCTTCGGCTTCAGGTTGTCCGGCAACTTCGCGATCAGCTGCCCGGTCAGATGCACGGGTGTCGTGCTTGCAAACTCCTTGCGCTCCATCATGGAAGCATACAGCGCCTGAAAGGTCTCCGCTTCCGCCGGATCCTCGCTCAGCCGGATATCGAGTGAATTGGCGACCGCCTGGCGCAGATTGTAGCGCCATTTCTGCGCGAGACTCTTGCTCTGCGCATTGGCGTCGAGCGCCGTATTGACGAGATAACGTTCAGGGTCTTCATAGTCGCGCCGCTTGACGAAACCCATGTCGCGCAACCAGCCGCCTTCCAAAGCGTGATAATCCGGATGCGGCCGCGCCAGGACGCTCAGGCAATGGCCGCGCCGCCCGCAATACTCCTCGACCAGAGCCTGAATCATGGCGCGATAGATCTCAGGGTCCGCCGCCTGATCGCGCTGCCGCCAGAACGGCCCGAAGCGAAGATAAGCGAGCCCCCTGTCGATCACCGGCAGCTTGACTAGCGCGACGCGCGCGCCGGCCACCGGCATGCCGTTGCGAGAGAGAAGAAGGTGACTATCGCGCCCCTTCCAATGCAGTCCGGCGTAACACGCGGTCTGCTCGTGATGGATGTCGGCGAAGCCGCCGGCGATCCTGTCCCATTCACGGTCCGCGATCGTGTCGATCTCGACACCAAAGACATCGTCACCGGACGATGCAAGGTCGGATGCTTTTTTGACTTGTGAAGACATGATCCACCGGAGAGTGTCACGAAAGGCGGCAGCACTCCAGCAGCTTTAGCCACGCAAACATTAACAGCGACTTGCAGGTAAATTGTCGGCTAACGGCGACTGGCGAGATGACGCGCGATCACCCGCCATACGGTCAGCGGCATCTCCACGATGCCCGGCATCGGATCGCTGAGCGAGAAGCTCGCGAAAGTGCGCGTGCGGGTGAGCGAGGCGAGCCAGCTTGCGAAATTGAGCCGCCCGGCAAGCGCCAGTTGAAATGCGGCGACCTGGTCCCTGAGGCTGAACATCCAGCCGACACCGGTGCGGGCCCGCATCGATGGCGGCTTCTGGCCGCTGGCGAGCGTCACGATCGCCGCGCCGAAATCGATCCCGGCCGCATCGGCGAGGCCGAACCACGACCACGGCCGCGGGTTGACGTCGAGGATCTTCAGCACGCCGTTGCGCGGATCGCGCTTGAACTCGATCTCGCACAGACCGTGATGGTTGATCGATGCGAGGAAGGTCTCGGCCGCCTGACGCACATCGTCGGAGTCGATGGTTTCGACGAAAGTCGAGGTGTAGCTGAAATCGATCGGATATTGGCGGGTGCGCTGCGCCACAAATGACGTGACCGGCCTGCCCTGCCACCACAGGCTCGCATAAGAGAGCTGGCATTCGCCGTCGCCGGGCACCAATTCCTGAACGACGACACAATCCGCGCCGACGAGGCGCGCCGCTTCGTCATAGAGGCGGATGAAGCTCTCACGGTCATCGGCGCGCCAGACCTTGTCGCGCGTGAAGCGGTTGAGCGCGATGCGCATGGCGGGCTTGAGGGCCACCGGAAAGCGCATCGGCATTTGGGCGGCGTCCGCGGACGAGCGGATGGGATAGGTCTCGGGAACCGCAATGCCGAGTTCGGCGGCGCGCTGATAGGTCAACCCCTTGTCGATCGCCCATTGCAGGCTCGACCAGTCGGGCAGCAGCACGCTCAGATGACGCGACAGTCGCTCATGCTGCTGGGCGGCGAATTTGACATCGGCATCGGCAGCCGGAATGAGGAGATAACCTTCGAGCTTCTCGCGCCGCACGAGTTCCTCGAGCGCTTCGATGGCGCCAGGATTCTCAGCCCCGGGCCAGCTGCGCGATTGCGCGATGGCGCGCGAGAAGCGCGGCAGCGGCGTGTAATTCGTCACGAACCAGACATCCAGCTTCTGGCGGGCCAGGACCCGGGCGAGCGCTATGGCGCCATGCGATCCGGCCAGGATGATGGCCCCGCGCGGCCGCTGGGCCGCGTCTTGCGTCGTCAATTCAGTCCCCTTTTCAGGCACCGGCCGGTCGGAAATACCCGAAGCGCTCCACTGACCTGCGTCAACCGAACTTCGTTCCAAATTCATCACCAGCCGGCTTCCTTAACCATTTCGGCACAACCGTCGCCTTGCAGCGACGTCAGCGACCTCCTGTCCCCCGATATTGCTGCCGGTTGCAAGTCGGGTGCCAGCAGTCGTCATTTACGCCTGCAGCGACCTTAAGCCTCTAGAGTGGTTAGTGAAACCCTAATCACGGCGCCCCAAGGTTGGGGCCCGGCGCGGCCCCAGCCGGTAAGACGTTCGAGGGCGCTATTTTCCGTCGACGGAAAGATCGGGATTGGCGCGCAGCTGCTCGACCGGGACAGTCGCCCCGTCGCGCATCAGGATGAAGCAGGGCGCGGTCTTGGCCGGCTCATGGCGGTTACAGCTCGCCAGTGCTTCCTTTTCAGCCTCCTCGAGCGAGGCGCCCTCCCAGGAGCGTCCCCAGGACCCTTTCAGGCTGATGGCGAAGGCCTTGTGCTCGGGCTTGTCGCGATAGCCCTCCTTGGCGCGCCAGGCATCGACGTCGAGCACCAGATCGGGAATGGGAGTCGGCTTCTCGAGAAGACCAGGATCGATGCGGATGAGCTGCGCCATCTGCACGGCATCAGGCAGGCGTTGGCCGTTGAGATCGATCAGAATGCAACGCTTGGCCGAATCGGACACGCCCTGGTCGCAGGCCTTGAGCGCCTCGCGCGCCGCGACCGTGGCACTGATGAAGCCCGTCTGCGCGGAAAACTGTCCCTCGGGCCCTGCGGCAAACGCCTTTTCGGTCTTGGCTGCCGAATACTCCTCGAGCGCCTTCAACTGCGCCTCGTTGAGCGGAAAGACCGGCGGCTCGAAGGCGTTGGCCACGCCGCTTGAAAATGCTGCGAAAGCCAGCCCGGCAATTACATTACGTAAGGACATTGCATTGATCATGGGAACTTTGTTCAATCAAGAATTCGACCTTAGTAAGACAGGGGTGGAACGGTACAGTTTATGGGTGCCCAAACCGTAAGAATCAGGCATACTGGACCTATCAGTAATGCTAAACTGGTGTCTGTAACCTCCCTGGCGTACCAACCTCATGGGCAGCTTCGCAAGACTGCCCATTTTTGTATCTGAGACGCGCCAGCCCCCTCCTATCCGACGAACTAAAATGCCGCAGCAGCGTCGCATTTGACTTTTGCGAGATTCCTCCTATTTTCCGGGCACATTTCGTGCATCCGATGTGTGGCGAGCCCGGCCGGACGCACCCTTCGACACTTTCATCACTCACTCGCCAGATCGGTTTTTTATACCTTCCATGCAATTTTCTGAATTGGGATTAAGCCCTAAGGTTCTCGAAGCCGTCGAGAAAGCGGGCTTTGCTACGCCCACCCCCATCCAGGCCGGCGCCATTCCGCCCGCCCTCGCCCGCAAGGACGTCATGGGCCTCGCCCAGACGGGCTCCGGCAAGACGGCAGCCTTCGTGCTGCCCATGCTGTCGCTTCTTGAAACAGGTCGCGCGCGCGCCCGCATTCCACGCACGCTCATTCTCGAACCGACGCGCGAGCTCGCCGCGCAGGTGCAGGAAGCCTTCGAACGCATCGGCCAGGCGCACCGCCTCACCGTGGCGCTTCTCATCGGCGGCGTCTCCTTCGACGACCAGGCCGCCAAGATCGATCGCGGCGCCGACGTCGTGATCGCCACACCGGGTCGCCTTCTCGATCACTTCGAGCGCGGCAAGCTGCTGTTGACCGGCGTCGAGATGCTGGTCATCGACGAAGCCGACCGCATGCTCGACATGGGCTTCATTCCGGATATCGAGCGCATCTGCAAGCTCCTGCCCTTCACTCGCCAGACGATGTTCTTCTCGGCGACGATGCCGCCGGAAATCCAGCGCATCACCAATCAGTTCCTGCATACGCCGGTGCGCGTCGAAGTCTCGCCGCCCTCCAGCACCGCCGCGACCATCGAGCAGAAGCTGGTCAAGGCGCCGAGCGACGCCAAAGCGAAGCGCGAGGCGCTGCGCCAGTTGCTCCGGTCGCAGACCAACGTGAAGAACGCCATCGTCTTCGCCAACCGCAAAACGACCGTGGCGCTTCTCGAAGTGTCGCTCAAGCGTCACGGCTTCAATGCCGCGGCTCTGCATGGCGACATGGATCAGAGCGCCCGCCTGCGCACGCTCGCTTCTTTCCGTGCCGGCGAAGTCACCTATCTCATCGCCTCCGATGTCGCGGCGCGTGGCCTCGATATTCCGGAAGTCAGCCATGTGTTCAATTTCGACGTGCCCATCCACGCCGAGGACTATGTCCATCGCGTCGGACGCACCGGCCGGGCGGGACGTGAAGGCCATGCCTTCATGCTCGCGACCAATGCCGAAGCAAAATATGTGAAGGCCATCGAGCAGCTGATCCGCAAGACCATCCCTGTGGATGGCAGCGCGGCGCCCGTCGAGGACGTCCGTGAAGACGGATCGGAAGCCCCGCGCGAGGACAAATCGCGTCGGCGCCGCGGCGGCAAATCGCGTAGCGAGCGCGCGCCGGCCGAGACCGCGCAGCCCCGCGAGGAGACTGCCCGCGAGGAGACGCCGCGCGAGGCCAAGCGGCGCGAGGAAAAACCGCGTGAGGAGACGCCGCGCGAAGATCGGCTGCGCGAGGCGAAGCCGCGTCACGAGCCGCAGCAGTCGCGCCGCAAGGAATCCCGCGACCGCCGGCATTCGCCCTCGGGCGATGTGCCGGATTCGGACAGCTTCCATGCCGGCAACATGCCGGCCTTCCTCGTCCGTCCGGTGCGTAGCGCTTCTAACTGATACGTTTCAGGCGCAAGCCTGCCAGAAGATCGCCGCGGCGGCCCGTCAATGACTGGGCCGCCATGGCAAGGCCGATCGCCCATACGCATTCGGCGATGAGCGCCGCCCAGCCGATGCCCATGAGGCCCAGATAGGGCGTCAGGCAGGCCGCGGCGCCGAGCAGCACGGCGAGCGCAATGGCGCACACAATCGCGGTGCGCGTCTGATAGCCGCCGAGCGACAGCAGATGATTGTTCATCGTGCCGGCGGAACGGATCATCTGGCAGAGCAGAAACAGGACGAGCGCCCATTTGCCGGCGAGATAATCGGGTCCGAACAGCGACAACACCCAATCGCCCAAGACCAGCGTCACCAGGACCGCCGCCACCATCAAGGCGAAATTCACCAGATTGGTCCGCCGCATCAGACGATCGGCGGCCGCGCGCGTTCCCCTCGCCATCGTGTCGGTGAGATCGGGAATGGCGATGAGCTGCATGGTCTGAACGACGAAGCCCGCAATGGCGGCAAGCCTGACCGCGATGCCGATCACGGCGACGTCGTGCGTCGGCAGCAGAAGGCCCGCGACCAGCGTCACGATCTCGGCGAAGGTGAAGGACACGAAAGCGCCCACCAGAAGGGCGGCGGCGCGGACCCGGTAGAAGGGCGCGAGGCTGCGCCGCTCGGCCGAGAACACTTTCGCCACCACACCGGAGCGCCCGAGCAGCAGCGCCTGGATCGCCGCCGCCACATAGGTCGAGATGACGATCGCCCACAGGACCCAGACCATCTGCGGCGGATGCGCGAAGGTGATGATGGCGATGATGGCGGCCAGAAGGAAACCGCTGCGCAGCATGAAGTCCGGGATGAAGGACAGATCGAACCGGCGCAGCGAATTGGCGGCCGCATTGTTGAGGCGGATCAAGGCGAGACCAGGTGCCGCGAGCGCGCCATAGAGAATGGCCGGCCGCATATGCTCGAGCGCCGGCGTGAAATAGGCGATGACAGAGAGAATCGCCATAACCCCGCTCAGGGCCAGTGTCGTCCGCAAGGCGGCGGCGTGAAAGGCGGCGACCAGCGACTTGCGGGCGAGCGACTGATAGCGGGCGAGATAGGTGAAGCCCAACGCCGGATAGCCGCCGGTCATCAGCAGGCTGGCGAAGGCCATCACGCTCATCGTCAGCAGGAAGATGCCGACATCGGCCGGCGAGAAGACCCGCGCCAGAGCGAGCTGACTGAGCAGGCCGAAAGCGGCCGCGGCGGCGCGTGCGCCGACGGCGCTGAACAGGCGCCTGATCAGATGGGCGAGCGACATGGCCCCTCCTATCCCCGAACCAATGAAGACGGCGTAAAGCCGTTCAAGGCGAGGCCCTGCCCCGTTTGGCTGGCTTCTTGGCGCGCAAGGCTGCGCCAAAGGCTTTCCGCGCCCAGTCCGTCATCTCATCGCGGTCGTCGAGACAGGCTTCCGGCGCCCGCCAATAGGCCATCACGGTGCGCTTGCCACCTTTGGCGCCATAGGTGAAGGGCGGCAGGCTCAGGGCCTCGAACTCGCCCTGCGAGACCGCGTCGGCCTTCAGATAAAGCGTCTCGTCGGCGATGAGCGCGAACATCAGCCCGTCGCGGAATATGCCGGCGCCGCCGAACATGCGGCGCACCGACACCGGACCGAAATCCTGGAGCTGCTCCTTGATGAAGTCGAGAAACTCGGCGCTCGTCGCCATCCCCTACTGGGCCGCGACAGCCTCGGCCGGCTTCAGCATCACCGATTCACCGCAGCCGCAGGCCGAGGTCTGATTCGGGTTGTTGAAGATGAAGCCCGATTTCAGCATCGACTCCTGATAGTCCATCTGAGTTCCGAGCAGGAACAGCACGGCCTTGGGATCGATGAAGATCGTCACGCCATTATCCTCGACGACCTCGTCGAGCGGCTTCTTATATTCGGCCCATTCCAGCGTGTATTCCATGCCGGCGCAGCCGCCATTCTTGACGCCGAGGCGCAACGCGATGACAGGCTTCGCGGCGCGCGACATGATGGTCTTCACGCGCTCGGCCGCGGCATCGGTGAGCGTCATGACCTTGGGACGGGGACGGGATGTAGCCATGTATTGAGCCTACCACATATTGAGCGCGACGCGCGCCTCATCCGACATGCGGGAATGATCCCATGGCGGATCGAATACCAGGTTAACTTTGACCGCCGAAATGCCCGGAACCGCGCTGACGGCATTCTCGACCCAGCCGGGCATGTCGCCGGCCACCGGGCAGCCGGGCGCCGTCAGGGTCATGTCGATATTGACCTGCCGGTCATCCTCGATATCGACCTTGTAGACGAGCCCCAGTTCGTAAATATCGACAGGGATTTCAGGATCATAGACCGTCTTGAGGGCGGCCGTGATGTCATCCGTCAGGCGCGCGATCTCGTCCGGCGCAATGGTCGAAGCCGGGGCCGGCGCGGCAGGCGGCGCCTCGGGAACGGCGATATGGTCAGGGGCGTCGGTCACAGAAATATCCTCTGTGCTGAGATAAGCGCTTCCGCCAGTTTATCAACTTCCGCGCGGGTATTGTACATGGCGAATGAGGCCCGGCAGGTGGCGGTGACGCCGAGGCGGGCGAGCAGCGGCTGGGTGCAATGGGTGCCGGCGCGGACCGCCACACCGGCGCGGTCGATCACCGTCGAGATGTCATGGGCATGCGCCCCTTCCATATTGAAGGAGACGATCGCCCCCTTGTCGCGGGCGCGCCCGAAGATCTTCAACGAGTTGATCTCCGACAGCCGCGCCGTCGCGTAATCGCGCAGATCCGCCTCATGGGCGGCAATCGCCTCGAGGCCAATGCCCTTCATGTAATCGAGAGCCGTGCCGAGGGCGATCGCCTCGACAATGGCCGGTGTCCCCGCCTCGAAACGATGCGGCGGCTCGGCATAGGTGATGCGGTCGAGCGACACTTCACCGATCATCTCACCACCACCCTGATAGGGCGGCATGCGGCGCAGATTCTCCATCTTGCCGTAGAGCACGCCGATCCCCGAAGGCCCATAGGTCTTGTGACCCGTGAAGACATAGAAGTCGGCATCGAGATCCTGGACATCGACCGGCATATGCACGGCCGCCTGGCTGCCGTCGACCAGCACCGGAATGCCGCGTGCATGGGCGATGCGGATGACCTCCTTGATCGGTACGATGGTGCCGAGCGCGTTGGACATATGGGTGATGGCCACCATCCTGGTGCGCGCCGAGAGCAGCTTCTCGAACTCCTCGATGAGGAAATTGCCGTCGTCGTCGACCGGCGCCCATTTGAGAACGGCGCCCTGCCTTTCGCGGTGGAAGTGCCAGGGCACGATATTGGAGTGATGCTCGAGGATCGACAGCACGATCTCGTCGCCTTCGCCGATCACCATGCCGCCGAAGGACTGCGCCACCAGATTGATCGCCTCGGTGGCGTTGCGGGTGAAGATCAGCTGATCCTTGGAGGGCGCATTGAGAAAGCGCCGGACGCTCTCACGCGCATCCTCGAAGGCCTGCGTCGAAGTATTGGAGAGATAATGCAGCCCGCGATGCACATTGGCGTAGTCTTCCGACATCGCCTGCATCACGCGGTCGAGCACCACCTTGGGCTTCTGGGCCGAAGCCGCATTGTCGAGATAGACCAGCGGCTTGCCATAGACCTCACGCGACAGGATAGGGAAATCCTGGCGGATGCGATTGACATCGAAATGACGAAGGGGTGCGTTCATGGGGTAACCGAACCAGACCGGAGGACGACCAACAGGACCCCGCCCAACACGAGCACAATGGTCCCGACAACATAGATCAGCGAATTGAGCAATATGAGACAGACGGCGCGAATATAGGAGATGACGAGAGTCGCACGATAGTAGATCGCGACGATCAAGGCGCTGATGAGCAAATAAGCCAGAGCCGGTCCCAACGCTTCGGACAAGCCTTGCCCCGTCGAGCCAACGCCGATGCTGAACAGCGGGCTCAGAACCATCGTCGGGCAACCAGCCATCGCTGACGCCGCCCACACACCTTCCTTCTGATCCCGATATCCGAACAGGTATGACCAAAGAAGAATGGTCAGGAGGAAACTGGCGACAAAGATCAGGCACGCCAAAGCGCCCTTGAGGAACATATCGCCGAGCGCATACTCGGCCGGGAGGAACACGGTCGCGGCATTGTCGATTCCAAGAATGTGCCTGACCGTGGTTCCCGCGATCACACTGACCACCGCGCTGAACACTACTATCTGCCAGGCCAGGCTTGTGAGCTGCGGATCCGCCATCAACTCTCTTGCACGCGATTGCGGCGCGGTGAACGCCCCAATCACGTAATAAAGGGCGCCGCGCGACGCCGGGACGGCGAGATCTGGCGCCGCGGTCACCTTGTCTCTTCCTTGTGATTGACCAGCCACTTTCCGGCGAAGCGGGTCAGCACGTCGCGCACGCCGTCATGGCTGATCGTGTCGAAGGCCTCACCGACGAAAGCGCCGATCAGCATCGACTTGGCCTCAGCCTCGGGGATGCCGCGCGACTGCAGATAGAAGAGATGATTGTGATCTATGTCGCCGCTGGTGGCGCCATGGCCGCAGGCGACGTCGTCGGCATAGATCTCGAGCTCCGGCTTGGCATCGAATTCGGCCGTCTCGGAGAGCAGCAACGCATGCGAGGACTGCTTGCCGTCGGTCTTCTGGGCGCCGGGCCGGACGATGGCCTTGCCCTGGAAGATGCCGCGCGCATTCTCGTCCATCACGCATTTGAACAATTCACGGCTCGTGCATTTCGGCACCTGATGGTCGATGACGAGGCGCGTATCGGCATGCTGCTTGCCGGACAGCAGATAGGAGCCGGCAACCTTCGCATCGGCGCTCTCACCTTTGAAGGCGAGTGTGCCGTTCTGGCGATTGACGCGGGCGCCCGAGGTCAAGGTGAAATCGCGCAGGATCGCGTGGGAGCCGAGCGTGATCACCGCATGGGCGAGATGAATAGCGAAACGCGAGTCGATCTCGAGCTTCACCCGGTCGAGCTTGGCTCTTGCCCCTACCGTGATGTCGATGACGCTGTTGGCGAGATAAGCGCCCTCGCCCAGATGCGTCTCGAGCAACGTCGCCGACGCCCCGTCAGCCACCTTCACCCGGTGCCGCGTGGCGATGGTGCGGGCCTCGCCGTCGGTCGCGATATGCACGATGGCTACCGGCGCATCGATATTGGAGGCGATCTCGATCTCGACGCCGCCGGTGGCAAAGGCGCCGTTCATGTCGAGAACCGGCTCGGCCTCGGCGGTGACCGGCGCAAGCTGCTGGCGCACCCGCACTTCGCCGCCCGTCGGCAGGCTCGAATAGTTTTCAGAGAATTCGCCATTGACGAACACGATGCGGGCCTGCGCCAGCTTGGCCAGAGGATCACGCTTCAACAGGCGTTCGATATCCTTTGGCGCCGCCGCGACCTTGAGGCGGGGCGGATAAGGCCGGTCGATCAGGACCCTGAGATTGGTCCATTTCCAGTCTTCGAGACGCGGATGCGGCAAGAGCATGCCGTCATAGGCGAGTTCCGCCGGCGTCTTGTTCACGGTGATGTTCATGCGGCTTCCTTGGTGAACTCGGCATAGCCCTTGGCTTCGAGCTCGAGCGCCAGCTCCTTGCCACCCGACTTCACGATGCGGCCATGCGACAGCACATGCACATAGTCCGGCACGATGTAATCGAGCAGGCGCTGATAATGGGTGATGACGACCATGCTGCGCTCCGGCGAGCGCAGCGCGTTGACGCCGTCGGCGACGACGCGCAGGGCGTCGATGTCGAGACCGGAATCGGTCTCGTCGAGAATGCACAGCGACGGCTCGAGCACCGCCATCTGCAGGATCTCGGCGCGCTTCTTCTCACCGCCCGAGAAGCCGACATTGACGGCGCGCTTCAGCATGTCCTGCGAAATGTCGAGCTTGGCCGCGCGGTCCTTCACCAGCTTCATGAATTCGGGCGTGGTGAGTTCCTTTTCACCGCGCGCCTTGCGCTGCGAGTTGAGCGCCACTTTCAGGAACTGCATTGTGGCGACGCCCGGAATCTCGATCGGATACTGGAAGGCCAGAAACAGGCCCTTGGCGGCGCGCTGGTCGGGCGCCAGCTCGAGCAGGTCCTCACCCTTGAAGGTGACCGAGCCGTCCGTCACCTCGTAGCCTTCGCGGCCCGACAGCACATAGGAGAGCGTCGACTTGCCGGAGCCGTTCGGGCCCATGATGGCATGGACCTCGCCGGGCTTCACGTTCAGCGTGAGGCCGTTGAGGATGGCGCGGTCTTCGTCCGCGAGTTTCACATGAAGATTGTTGATCTCAAGCATCGTTACTTCCAACTCTAAAAAAGAAACTTCAGCGCGGCATAGAGGATCGCCGCGCCAATTCCAGCCAATAGCCCCGCTTTAACCGCCCATTCCGGTTGCGTCTTGCGCAGCTGACGGAACACAACAAAGCCGGCGACCGCCCCGACGATCGGGAACTGGATCAGGTTGAACAGTGTTTCCAGCGTCATTGCGCCATCCCCGGTCAGACATTCTTCTTGTCTTTCACGTAGTCATTGTAGGTCATCGAATGATCGGTATGGGCGCGGGCGGTCATGATGAACCAGATCGCCGAGACTGCCATGCCGATCGCTGTAATCATCACCCACATCCAGGTCTCCATGGTCTGGGCGAGGACCGCGCCCATGATCCCGGAGGCCACCATGCCCGCCACGAACACCCAGACGACACGCCAGCCGTCGGCGGTCACGGGATAAGACCCCTGCCCGCCATTGGAGCGCACGAACCAGATATCGCCGCGGCGGTTGGACATCAGCCCACACTGCCTTCCAGACTGATGCCGATCAGCTTCTGCGTCTCGGCCATGAACTCCATCGGCAATTGCTGCAGCACGTCGCGCACGAAGCCGTTGACGATGAGCGTCACCGCCTCTTCCTGCGACAGGCCGCGCGACTGGCAGTAGAACATCTGATCGTCGGATATCTTGGACGTTGTCGCTTCATGCTCGAAATGCGCCGACAGCGTCTTCGCCTCGATATAGGGCACCGTGTGGGCGCCGCATTTGTCGCCGATCAGCAGCGAGTCGCACTGGGTGAAGTTCCGCGCATTGGTCGCCTTGCGGTGCGCCGAGACGAGGCCGCGATAGGTGTTGTCGCTGCGGCCGGCGGCGATGCCCTTGGACACGATGCGGCTCGACGTGTTCTTGCCGAGATGGATCATCTTGGTGCCGGAATCGACCTGCTGGCGGCCGTTCGAGATGGCGATCGAATAGAACTCGCCCCTCGAATTGTCACCACGCAGGATGCAGCTCGGATATTTCCAGGTGATGGCGGAACCGGTCTCGACCTGGGTCCAGGAGATCTTGGCATTCTTGCCGCGGCAATCGCCGCGCTTGGTGACGAAATTGTAGACGCCGCCCTTGCCTTCCTTGTCGCCCGGATACCAGTTCTGCACCGTCGAATATTTGATCTCGGCGTCATCGAGCGCGATGAGTTCGACCACCGCGGCATGGAGCTGGTTCTCATCGCGCGTCGGCGCGGTGCAGCCTTCCAGATAGGAGACGTAGGAGCCCTTGTCGGCGATGATCAGCGTGCGCTCGAACTGGCCGGTCTTCTTCTCGTTGATGCGGAAATAGGTCGAAAGCTCCATCGGACAGCGCGTATTGGGCGGCACATAAACGAAGGAGCCGTCGGTATAGACCGCCGAATTGAGCGCGGCGTAGAAATTGTCGCCCTGCGGCACGACCGAGCCCAGATATTTCCGCACCAGCTCGGGATGCTCGCGCACCGCTTCCGAGATCGAGCAGAAGATAACGCCCGCCTTGGCAAGCTCGTCCTTGAAGGTTGTGACGACCGAAACCGAATCGAACACCGCATCGACGGCGACCTTGGGGGTCTGGACGCCCGCCAGCACCTCGCGCTCGCGCAACGGGATGCCGAGCTTCTCATAGGTCCGAAGCAATTCGGGATCGACCTCATCGAGGCTCTTCGGCCCCGACATGCTCTTGGGCGCCGCATAATAATGCAGGTCCTGGAAATCGATCTTGGGATAATGGACCTTGGCCCAGGTCGGCTCCGTCATCTGCACCCAGCGGCGATAGGCTTCGAGGCGCCAGTCGAGCATCCACTGCGGCTCGTTCTTCTTCTGCGAGATGAAGGCGACGATGTCCTCATTGAGGCCCTTGGGCGCCAGCTCGGTTTCGATTTCGGTGGTGAACCCGTATTTGTACTTGTCGACGTCGATATCCTTGACGAGTTCGATGGTGTCGAGATCGGCCATTTTCTACTTTCCTTATGCCGCTTTGCGCCGGGCCGCGAGGCGGCTCCAGGCGATGATGAAGTGTTCGATGTCTTCAGCCTTCGTATTCCAGCCGAGGCTGACGCGGATGGCGTTGCCGGCAAGCTCGGGGGCAACCCCCATCGCCGACAGCACATGCGATTTGGCGACCTTGCCCGAGGAGCAGGCCGAGCCCGAGGAGACGGCGATGCCGGCAAGGTCAAGCGCCATCAGCGCCGTCTCGGCGGAGAGCCCCGGCAGCGCGAAGCAGCTGGTATTGGGCAGCCGCTCGGCAGCGGCGCCGAACACCGCGGCGCCTTCAAGCCTTGATTCAAGCGCGTCGCGCAAACCTTTGATTTCGAGTCGCTTTTCCTGTGCCACGGCGGCGAAGCCGGCGATCGCGGCGATATTCTCGGTGCCGGCGCGGCGGCGCAGCTCCTGGCCGCCGCCTTGGATCAATGCTTCGAGCGCCAGGCCATCGCGGATGATCAGCGCGCCGGCGCCCACCGGGCCGCCCAATTTATGCGCCGACACGCTCAGCATATCGGCGCCGAGCAGGCCGAAATTGACGGCGATCTTGCCGAAGGCCTGGACCGCGTCGCAATGGACGAGCGCGCCACGCTTCTGGGCGAGCGCCGAAATATCGCGTAGCGGCTGGACGACACCCGTCTCGTTATTGGCGAGCATCACAGCGACGAGCGCCTTGGGGCCGGCTTGAAGCAGCCTATCGAGCGCCGCCAGATCGACAACGCCCTGCCCGTCGACAGGAAGAATATCGACCGGCTTGCCGCAAGCCTTGGCGGCCTCGATGACGGAAGGATGCTCGATCGCCGACACGATCAGGCGCGCGACCGGCGCCCCTTTCAGAGCGAGATTATTCGCTTCGCTGCCGCCCGAGGTGAAGACGACCATCGGCGCGATGACGCCGAGCGCGCGCGCCAGGACTTCACGTGAAGCATCGAGCGATGCCCGCGCGGCGCGGCCCTCGCCATGGATCGAGGACGCATTGCCAGTGAACTCAAGCGCGGCGTGCATCGCCGTCCGGGCGGTCGCACGCAGCGGGCTCGTGGCATTATGGTCAAGATAGATGCGCATTGACCTCGGGCTGACCCTTTCGGACATGGCGCGCCTTGGCCTGGCGGATAGAGGCCGCCAAGGCCAGGTTGCGCTTGTTGACCACGTCGTCGAGCGTGACATTGGCGAGGAAGGTGTTCACCTGCCGGCCGATGGACGACCACAGATCATGGGTGCAGCAGCGCTCGCCCTTGACGCAGCCCTCGACCGCGTCGCCCTCGCAGCGGGTCACCCGCATCGGCTCGTCGACCGCGGCAATGACGTCATAGATGACGATCTCATCGGCCGCATGGGCCAGCCGGTAGCCGCCGCCGGGGCCGCGGGCGCTCTGGACGAGCCCGGCCTTGCGGAGCTTCACGAAAAGCTGCTCCAGATATTCCTGGCTGATGTCCTGACGCCCGGCGATCTCGGCCAGCGAGACGGTCCGGCCCTGGCCGTTCTGGCCGATATCGACCATCGCCATAACCGCATATCTGCCCTTGGTGGATAGTTTCATGGGTCGCTCTTTCGTTTGCCGCCGCGCTTGAGAAAACTTGCCATTTTACCCCGGAGCCGTGCTAAGGACCGGCCTCGCCCGGCGTCCGTGGGATTCTATATTTCTTTGAACGGTTCTAAACAAGCATATAGAAAATCCGACTACCGGAGTCAACTATTCCGCCGGTTTTTGCCCTGAAATCAATGACCGCCAGATGCAGAACAGGATCGACATTCCCTCATGCCTGAAGTGATTTTCAATGGCCCGGCCGGCCGTATCGAAGCGCGTTACCATCACTCCAAGGCCCAAGGGTCTCCTATAGCGATCCTCCTCCACCCGCATCCGAGCTTCGGCGGCACGATGAACAACCCGATCGTGCATTCACTTTATTATATGTTCGTTCAGCGCGGCTTTTCGGTGCTGCGCTTCAATTTCCGAGGTGTCGGACGCAGCCAGGGCCTCTTCGAAAACGGGGCCGGCGAGCTGTCGGACGCCGCGTCCGCCCTCGACTGGCTCCAGGCCCATAACCGCGAGGCCAAGATCTGCTGGATCGCCGGCATCTCCTTCGGCGCCTGGATTTCCATGCAGTTGCTGATGCGCCGTCCGGAAATCTCGGGCTTCATCTCGGTGGCGCCGCTCGCCAAGCATTACGACTTCTCGTTCCTGGCGCCCTGCCCGGCCTCCGGCCTCTTCGTCAATGGCGACAAGGACACAGTGACGGCGCCCGAAGCCGTCAACACCCTCGTCACCAAGCTCAAGACCCAGAAGGGCATCGTCATCGAGCACAAGGTGATGCCAGGCGCCAATCACTTCTTCCAGGACAAGATCGACGACCTGACCAAGATCTGCGCCGGCTATCTCGACAAGCGGCTGGCCCGCGAAGCCTGAGCCCCCTGAACGGGACAACTTCCGCAATCAGCTTTTGCAAGTCACGCTCGCCTTGGCATAATCCGGGCCCCATAAGGGGGAGATTTCCGGCATGGCAGGGCCTTCACGGACTGGCTATTCGGGCGCGCAGATAGCCCTTCACTGGATCATCGCGGTGCTCGTGGTCATCCAATTGCTGCTCGGTGAGGAAATCAGCGCGACCTATGACAAAGCCAGGGAAGGCTGGCACGTTTCCCCGATGAGCTTCTTCTTGGTATCCGTCCACTATTACAACGGGCTCACCATCCTGGGTCTTGTCCTGCTCCGGCTCGCTCTGCGTCTTGTCAAAGGCGCACCTGCCCCGGCTCTTGCTGGCTGGATGCATATGGCGGCCGCCGCGAGTCACGCAGCCTTTTATGTCCTGCTCATCGCTATGCCGGTACTGGGATGGGTCACCTATTGGTCCCTTTACTTCCCGGATTGGTACCCCGACGAGCCGTTCGGGGATCTGCACGAGCTCGGAGCTACTCTGCTCATCGCCTTGATCTGTATCCATGTAGCTGCCGCACTCTTCCACCAGTTCTGGCTCAAGGATGGCACCTTGCACCGCATGCTCTTGCCGAGGCGCTAAGCCAGCGCCAGCCACGATCCAGAGTTGAGCGGCAAGCTGATCGCGCCTATCGTGACCGAAGCTGTATGGGGGCGTGATGACGAAGCCGACTTTGTGCACATTCTGGGCGGGACGCGCGAGCCCGTATCAGACGCTCTGCATCGCAAGCTGGGTGGCGCATGGCTACGACGTGGCCGTCTACACCGCGGATACGGACATCAGGCTCCCGCGCGGGGCGCGGCAGCGGCCGGCCGAAGACATCCTCGATCTCGGCGGCCGCATTCATCGCTACAAGAATGGCTTCGGCGCCGGCAGCCCATCGCTCCATTCCAATCTTTTCCGCTACCGGCTGGTGGCGCAAGGCGACTGGTGGCTCGACACCGACATGGTCATGCTGCGGGCCGGCCTGCCCGAAACGGACTTCTTTCTGGCGCGGCAGGTCAACAAGGACAGTCTCGGCATCGGCATCATGCGCCTGCCGGCGCAATCGCCGGTGATCCGCGACGCGATCCGGGAAATCGAGGCGGTCATCGACAAGGCCGAATGGGGCCAGACCGGCCCCGATCTCATCACCCGTCTCGTCGAGAAATACGGCCTGACGCACAAGGCCTATGATCGCCGGACGGCCTATGAGATCGACTACACGGAAGCCATCAAGCTGTTCGATCCCGACGCCCGCGACGAGGTCGAAGAGCGCGTCGCATCATCGCTCTTCGTGCATCTGTGGAATGAAGTCTGGAACGCCATCGGCTTCCCGCAGGATCTGGGTCCCCCCGAAGGCTCCTATCTCGACGGCCTCGTCGAGCGCTTCGGGAGCCACGGCATGTTTCCGGCGCGTGTCCCCTTCGCCAGTGTCAGGACGTGGTGGGACAATAGAGAGCAGCGCACGCGATTGTGGCGCGAACTCAAGGAAGCCCGGTCTCAGGCTGCGCCGTCGCCCAGCTTCAACTTCAACTATTCATACCGGACCGAGGCATAGGGCGGGTCAGCCGGCTCAATAACAAAGCGGCGCCGAACTGGTTCGACGCCGCTCATCGTAGCAAGGTTAGTCCTTGTCGCTCAGCAGCCCCTTATAGACGAGGCCGCCAAGGGCGCCGCCGATCAGCGGAGCGACCCAGAAGAACCACAGCTGCTGCAAGGCCAGGCCGCCGACGAACAGCGCCGGTCCCGTCGAGCGCGCCGGGTTGACCGAGGTGTTGGTCACTGGGATCGAGATCAGATGGATGAGCGTCAGCCCGAGACCGATGGCGATCGGCGCGAAACCCGCCGGCACCGATTTGCCAGTGGCGCCGAGGATGATGATCAGGAAGAACGCCGTCATCACGACTTCGGTCACGAGGGCCGCCACCATCGAGTAGCCGCCGGGCGAATGCGCGTCATAGCCGTTGGTCGCGAAGGCGCCTGGCGCCGCCGGATCGATCACAAAGCCGGCTTTGCCGGACGCGATGAGATACAGCACACCCGCCGCAACAATGGCGCCGACCACCTGGGCAATGACATAGGGAATGACCGAGCCCCATGAAAACCGGCCCGCGGTCGCGAGACCGACAGTCACGGCCGGGTTGAAGTGGCCCCCGGAAATGCCGCCCACCGCATACGCCATGGTCAGCACCGTGAGGCCGAACGCGAAAGCTACACCAAGCAGGCCGATTCCGACGCCAGGGAAAGCCGCGGCCAACACCGCGCTTCCGCACCCGCCGAGCACCAGCCAGAACGTCCCAAAGAATTCCGCCGCAAGCTTCTTCTGCATGTAAGTCCCCTCCGACTCAGTTGAGTGAGTCTGGAACTTTGTAATCTTTCCTTGGGAAAGTTCAAACTCGATGTGGCGACGACGCGCCGGCGCGTCGGTCGCGCAACATATCGGCCGACTGGCGGACGACCTCGGAAATCTCCTTGAGCTGCTTGCCGAGCGGGCTCGCTTTGCGCCAGATCATGCCGATCGTGCGCGACGGCTGCGGATTCTTGAAGCGGGCCACCGATACCGAGGCCGAGCGTGTCTCCACCGCAACAGCCATTTCCGGGATCAGAGTAACGCCGATGCCGGCGCTGACCATCTGCACCAGCGTCGAGAGAGAGCTGCCATCCAGCAACTCGCGTGGCCGCACCGAATGCATATTGCAGAAGGACAGAGCCTGGTCACGGAAGCAATGCCCCTCCTCCAGCAGTAGGAGCCGCATTTCGCGCAGCTTTTCGGCATTGGGCACCGGCTTTCCTTCATCCTCGCCCGGCCGGACCAGCACGAAATTCTCACTGAACAGCGCGACCTCGTTCAGTGAGGGTTCGGATATCGGCAGCGCCACGATCGCCGTGTCGAGTCGGCCTTCGGCAACCTCGGCGATGAGCTTGCGCGTCAGCGTCTCGCGCACATGGATATCGAGGCCTTCATACTGGGCCGTCAGGTTGCCGACGATGGTGGGCAGCAGATAGGGCGCGATCGTCGGGATCACGCCGATGCGCAGCCGGCCGGTGAGCCGATCCTGCGAGGCGCGCGCCAGGTCGCCCAACTCATCCACCGAACGCAGGATCTCGCGCACGCGTAGCGCGAACTCCTCGCCGAAGCTGGTCAGCCGCACCTGCCTGGCGCCTCTTTCGAAGAGGTCGGTACCGAGCGATTCCTCCAATTCCCTGATCTGCACCGACATCGCCGGCTGGGAAATCGCGCAGGCATCCGCGGCGCGGCCGAAATGGCTGTGCCGCACGAGCGCCTCGAAATACCGAAGCTGCTTGATCGTCAGATTGTTCATAACTTCAGCTTATTGGTACAATCAAAAAATCCAACTTAAATTTATTGAATAACTCTGCTAGGCCAAGCGGCAGGACGGGGTTTTGCCCCTCACGCTCAATCACCCTCAGCCAGGACGTCAACTCAGCCAGGATCGGAGCCAATATGGACACCAAGACCACTGACAGCGCGGGCAAATGCCCGGTCGCTCATACACCCGTCGCCAAGAAGAATCGCGACTGGTGGCCAAACCAGCTGAACATTCAGGTTCTGCACCAGCATTCGAGCCTCTCCGACCCGATGGGCGAGGCTTTCGACTATGCCAAGGAGTTCAAGAGCCTCGATCTCGATGCCGTGATCAAGGACCTGAAAGCCCTGATGACGGATTCGCAGGAGTGGTGGCCGGCCGATTTCGGCCATTACGGGCCGTTCTTCATCCGCATGGCCTGGCACAGCGCCGGCACCTATCGCATCGGCGACGGGCGCGGTGGCGCAGGCGCCGGCCAGCAGCGTTTTGCGCCGCTCAACAGCTGGCCTGACAACGTCAATCTCGACAAGGCGCGCCGGCTGCTGTGGCCGATCAAGCAGAAATACGGCCGCAAGATCTCCTGGGCGGACCTCCTGATCCTCACCGGCAACGTTGCGTTGGAATCGATGGGCTTCAAGACCTTCGGTTTCGCCGGCGGACGCGCCGATGTGTGGGAGCCTGAAGAGGACGTCTATTGGGGTCCCGAAGGCAAATGGCTGGCGGACGAACGTTATAGCGGCGAGCGTGACCTTGAGGGCAATCTCGGCGCCGTGCAGATGGGCCTGATCTATGTCAATCCGGAAGGCCCGAACGGCAATCCCGATCCGCTCGCCGCGGCGCGCGACATCCGCGAAACCTTCCGGCGCATGGCGATGAATGACGAAGAGACCGTGGCGCTGATCGCCGGCGGTCATACTTTCGGCAAGACGCATGGCGCCGGCGATACCGCCGCGGTCGGTCCCGACCCCGAAGCCGCCGGCATCGAGGAGCAAGGCCTCGGCTGGAAGAACAAGTTCGGCACCGGCAAGGGCGGCGACACGATCGGCAGCGGTCTTGAAGTCACCTGGACCACCACGCCGACCAAGTGGACCAACAACTTCTTCTGGAACCTGTTCGGCTATGAGTGGGAGCTGACCAAGAGCCCGGCCGGCGCGCAGCAGTGGAAGCCGAAGCACGGCATGGGCGCCAACACGGTGCCCGATGCGCATGATGCGTCGAAGCGTCATGTGCCGCAGATGCTGACCACCGACCTCTCCTTGCGGGTCGACCCGGCCTACGAGAAGATCTCGCGGCGCTTTCTGGAGAATCCGGACCAGTTCGCCGACGCCTTCGCCAGGGCCTGGTACAAGCTCACCCATCGCGACATGGGACCGGCCGTGCGTTATCTCGGCCCCCTCGTCCCGAAGGAAGTGCTGATCTGGCAGGACCCGATCCCGGCGCGCGATCATGAGGTGATCGGCGACGCCGACATCGCGGCGCTCAAGGCCAAGATTCTCGGCTCCGGCCTGACCGTCTCCCAGCTCGTCTCGACGGCCTGGGCGTCGGCGTCGACGTTCCGCGGCGGCGACAAGCGTGGCGGCGCCAATGGCGCGCGCATCCGCCTCGCACCGCAGAAGGATTGGGAAGTCAACCAGCCGGCCCAATTGGCCGAGGTCCTGCAGAAGCTCACCGCGATCCAGAAGGACTTCAATGCCGGCGGCAAAAAAGTGTCGCTCGCCGACCTGATCGTTCTCGGCGGCTCCGCAGCGGTCGAAAAGGCCGCGAAGGCCGCCGGTGTCGACGTGAAGGTGCCCTTCGCACCGGGCCGCATGGACGCTTCGCAGGATCAGACCGATGTCGAATCCTTCGAGCCGCTCGAGCCGGTCGTCGACGGCTTCCGCAACTATCAGCGCGGCAAGCAACGGCTCACGGCTGAGGAGTCGCTGGTCGACCGGGCCCAGTTGCTGACCCTGACGGGGCCCGAGCTCACGGCTCTTATCGGCGGCCTGCGTGTTCTCGGCGCCAATGCCGGGCAGTCCAAGCACGGCGTCTTCACCGACAAGCCGGAGACGCTGAGCAACGACTTCTTCCGCAACCTGCTCGATATGGGCACGGAATGGAAAGCGCAAGGCGACGCCCGCGACGTGTTCGAGGGACGTGATCGCAAGTCGGGCAAGGTCAAGTGGACCGCGACCCGCGCCGATCTGATCTTCGGCTCGCACTCACAGCTGCGCGCCCTCGCCGAGGTCTATGGCTCGGCCGACGCGAAAGAGAAGTTCGCCAAGGACTTCGTGGCGGCCTGGACCAAGGTGATGAATCTCGATCGCTTCGATCTCAAGGCGTAACCAGCACTGTCTTGCAGAGGATCAGAGAGCCGCGGGAGCGATCCCGCGGCTCTTTTTATTCTGAACATCCCTAGCGCCTCTCGCTTTCCCGATTTCGTCTGCTCCACGAACGCACCCAATACCGCGTCGTGAAGTACCCTATTCCAATCGACATGATGACTACGCCGATCCAAGGAGTGACGAAGGAAACAACCAATATTCCCAGCAGGCTGCTAAGAGTGATCCAGATCAACCCCATGATCGCATCACGCAAATATGGATTCCCCGGCAGATATCGCTCCAGAAACCTCGGCAAATACGGATCAGCCTCAGCCGTTTCAGATTTTTCTTTTGCGTCGTTCTCAGAGGACAAGGCCGACATCTTTCAATTGGATTACAACCGATTCTAACGAATTCGGTGACGGCGCGAATGCCTATACTGACTGAATTTCGGTGACGTGAATTTCGGTGGCAGTGCTGGACTGAAATACTCTGGGACTAATGCTTCAATTTCGGTGACAGTGCACTTAATTCCCAATTTCGGTGACAGTGCACTTAATTCCTCGTTGGACTGCCGTAGAGTGTACCACACCCTATCATATTAAATGCACTGTCACCGAAATTCCCGCAGATGCGCCACCCTTCGGGGATGTCATGGGCCAAGCGCCCCCACATCTGCTTGACCCAGGTCTGGCTTTCATGCGGCCTGCTGGTGACGCTGCGGGCATGAAAGTGATCGCGATAGATGCTGGTGTTCTCGCCATCCATCTTTTCGCTCACCACCACGCGCCGACCGCTGAACTCCGCCAAGGACGGCATGATGCGATCGTCCTCGGTGATGCCGCCGGACCAGGGAAGATGATGGGTGCGAGGGTATTTTACCCGGCTCGTGAAAAGCCCGAGGACCTGCCCTTCAGCCAGTATCTTCTGCACGCTTTCGTCATAGAACAGCTCGCCCTTCAGGCGCTCGCCATTGGCTAGGACCGGATTGCCCCATTTGTCATAAGGCTGATCCGGATAGAGATGCGGCGGAACGAGAATCCGGCGAATGCCGCAGGCGATACGCACATCCTCGACCGTAAGCTCTGTCGTCTCACAGGCAATGTGATGGGCCTCGCATACCGAGGCGCCATTATCGAGATAATAGCCGCCGTCGGGCCACAGCCGGCGCTCGATGATATGGTGGGCATCCCGGGCAGGCTCCGGGCAGAAGACGCACTTATGATGGTCGCGCGCAAAAACCGCGGCGCGGAATGCCTCCCTGGTCAAAAGTTCCGCCATGACACGCCTGCCGCACCAAATTCATTCCAATCTGTCCGCTGATCGCGGGAACACCACGCACATCGTTGCGCACGTCCCACACCATGCGGCAATGGCGCAGCAATGCGGCGGGATTATGGAGTCTATTGGCCAGCACTCCTGATCCACTCCGCCGTCACGTGCTTCAGCTTCTCCGGGTTGCGGATCACATAGATGCCGGTGACCTTGCCGTCCTGGATCTCGAAGGACATGGTCTGCGGCAGGCCGTCGGCCTCGATGGTGGCGAAACCCGGCATGCCGTTGATGCGGGCGAAGCGCACCGGGCTCATGCCCTGCCCCGCGAATGTCTTCTGACCATAGCCGGCGATGAACTTGGCAACCTGCATGATGCCGGACAGGATCTTGGTCGCCGCCGGGCGAATGCCGCCGCCGTCCGACTGGAACTCGACGTCGTCCGCCAGGAGCTTACTCAAGGCGCCGAGGTCGCCTTTGTAGGCGGCATCGTAGAAGGCGCGGGTGATGGCGCCCTCCTCCTGCGGATCGACCTTGTAGCGCGGCCTGCCGCTGCGCAGATTCTTGCGCGCCCGGCTGGCGAGCTGGCGGGCGCTCTCTTCGCTACGCCCGATCGTCTCGGCCACCGCCGGAAACCCCATCTCGAAAATGTCATGCAGCAGGAAGGCGGCTCGCTCGAGCGGCGACAGGCGCTCGAGCGCCAGCATCATTGCCACCGACAGGTCGCCGGCCAGTTCTTCCGCCGGCGTGCTTTCATCGACGAGTCCCTCGATCAGCGGCTCGGGCAGCCAGGGGCCGACATAGGTCTCACGCCGCCGCCGCGCCGATTTGAGGACGTCGAGGCACAGCCTGGACGTGATACGCGCCAGAAATGCCTTGGGGTCGACGACGTCGCGATGGTCGGTGCGGTGCCAGCGCAGATAAACGTCCTGGACGACATCCTCGGCTTCGGCATAGGAGCCGAGCATGCGATAGGCGATACCGGTCAGATATTTGCGGTGCGCTTCGAATATCTCTTCGTTCATGGCGGGCTTTCTCAAGACCCGGGCCGGCTGCCCGGGGTGCTGCGGAAGGACACGGCGAGGCGGTTCCACAGATTGACCATGCCGATGGCGACAGTGAGCTTCGCCACCTCCTCCTCGCTGAATTCACGGCGCACCGCGTCCCACTCCGCATCCGGCACATGTGTATCGGAGAGCCGCGTCACCGTCTCGGTCCAGGCCAGAGCGGCCCTCTCCTTGGGCGTGAAGCTCACCGCTTCGCGCCAGACAGCGAGAAGATGAAGCCGTTCCTCGCTTTCGCCGTCGGCGCGCGCCTCCTTCGTATGCAAGTCGAGGCAATAGGCGCAATTGTTGATCTGGGAGGCCCTGGCCTTAACCAGATGCAGCAGATGCTTGTCGAGGCCCGCCGCGCGAATCTTCATCTCGAGATGAGTGGTCGCCTGCAAAAGCTCAGGGCCGATGGTTTTCTGTGCCAGTCGCATGGGGATTTCCTTTCCGGTTATATCCCACAAGACGAGCCGGCGCGGCCATCTGTGACATGGGCAGAGTTTCTAATCCTCCGTCACGACCCCGCCCGTCATCGGTTCCGGCGCACCGGTAGTGCCCGGAAATGTGATCGGCAGCTCACGCAGGCAGCGCACTGCCAGATAGGCCCAGGCCTCGGCCTCCATGGCGTCGCCGTTGAAGCCCGCCGCCTCGGCCGGGATCAGTGCCTCCGGCCCGAGCTTCAGAGCCGCACGCAGAGCCGCCATCAGCGCCGGATTCTTGCGTCCGCCGCCGCAGATCACCCAGAGCTTGGGATCTTCGGGAAACCAGTTGCGTGAGAGGGCCACCGCACCGGCGGTGACGGCGGTCAGCGTCGCCGCCCCATCGGCGGGGCTCAGGCCCGTAAGATCGAGCGAGGCGAAGCTGTCGCGGTCGAGCGATTTGGGCGCCGGTTCCTCGAAATAGGAATCGCCCAGGAACTGCGCCACCACCGACTGCTGCACATGGCCCGAAAAGGCGAGCCTTCCGTCGATGTCGACCGGCCGCCCGGTGGTCTTGAGCGCCCAGTCATCGAGAAGCGCATTGCCGGGCCCGGTATCGAAGGCGATGAGGTCCCCCTTGGCGCCGATCCAGGTGACATTGCTGACGCCACCGATATTGAGGAAAGCAAGCGGCAGCACTTCGAGGCTGGCCGACAGAGCCCGGTGATAGACCGGCACCAGGGGCGCCCCCTGGCCCCCTGCCGCGATATCATCGGCGCGCATGTCATAGACCACACGGCTGTTGAGCCTCCGCGCCAGCAGCGCACCGTCGCCCAGTTGCACCGTCAGGCGGCGCTCGGGACGGTGCAGGACCGTCTGGCCATGAAAACCGATTATATCGATATCCTTGAGACTTAGGCCCAGATCCTGGCAAAAGGATTCAACCGCCAGCGCGTGCCATTCGGTCAGGGCCCACTCGACCTCCGCCAGGCTCGCCGGCCGCTCGTGCCGCTCTTTCAGGCCCAACGCGTCCTTCAGCGCCTGCTTCAGCATGGCGCGCTGCTCGGGTACGTAATTGTAGGTGCGCGAGGGCCCCCGTTTCACCGTTTCCTCGCCGTCGGTGGTGACCAGAGCGATATCGATGCCGTCGAGGGAGGTCCCCGACATCAGCCCCAAGGCCGTGTAGAGTTTTGACACGCGCTTATCCCGTGGTAAGAGCCCGTTTCCGTTATATTCAGGCCAGTTATGAGCAAGTTCTCGTCCGAATTCCTTAACACTCTTTCCACCCGCGGATACATCCATCAGGGATCCGATTTCGACGGGCTCGACCAGCTCGCGACCAAAAAAGAGGTCAACACCTATATCGGCTTCGACTGCACCGCGCGCTCCTTGCATGTGGGCTCGCTCGTTCAGATCATGCTGCTCTACTGGGCTCAGCAGACCGGCCAGAAGACCATCGCGCTGATGGGCGGCGGCACCACCCGCGTCGGCGATCCGACCGGGCGCGATGAAGGCCGCAAGCTCCTCACCCTCGAGGAGATCGAGGAGAACAAGCGCGGCATCCAGAGCGTCTTCGCCAAATTCCTGAAATTCGGCGACGGGCCGAAAGACGCCATGATGGTCGACAATGCAGAATGGCTGACCAAGCTCAACTATATCGACATGCTGCGCGATATCGGCCGGCACTTCTCGATCAACCGCATGCTGACCATGGATTCGGTGAAGCTCCGCCTCGAGCGCGAGCACGAAATGTCGTTCATCGAATTCAACTACATGATCCTGCAGGCCTATGACTTCACCGAGCTGGCGCGCCGCTACGGCACCAATCTGCAGATGGGCGGCTCGGATCAGTGGGGCAATATCGTCACCGGCGTCGATCTCGGCCGGCGCATGGGCACACATCAGCTCTACGCGCTGACGACGCCGCTGGTCACGCTCGCGTCGGGCGCCAAGATGGGCAAGACGGCGGCGGGTGCGGTATGGCTCAATGCCGATATGCGCAGCCCTTACGAATACTGGCAGTTCTGGCGCAATGCCGAGGACGCCGACGTGGCGCGTTTCCTCAAGCTCTTCACCATCCTGCCGCTCGACGAAATCGAGCGTCTCGCGGCCCTTGGCGGCGCCGAGATCAACGAAGCCAAGAAGACGCTGGCGACCGAGGCGACCACCCTCCTCCATGGCAGGGAAGCCGCGCTCGAGGCGGCCGAAACGGCGCGCCGCACCTTCGAGGAAGGCCAAGCCGCCGAAGGCCTGCCCTCGATCGACGTGCCGGCCGGCGAATTCCGCCCCGGCCTCGGCATCCTCAAGGCGCTGGTGCTGGCGGGTCTCGCCTCCTCCAATGGCGATGCGCGCCGGCAGATCCAGGGCGGCGCCATCAAGGTGAATGACGCGGCCGTGGCCGACGACAAGCTGCAGCTCACCGAAGCGTCCTTCACAGCGGACGGCGTCATCAAGCTGTCGATGGGCCGCAAAAAGCACGTGCTGCTGAAGGCCAACTAGCTCCACTCGTCATGGCCGCCCCTGAGGCGGTCATCCAGCCTCTTCGCGTAACGGCTGCGTGGCGTCCAGGCTGGATGGCCGGATCTGCGCCCGGCCATGACGAACGGGAGAGGGTTGCAATCGTGGGCCGAAGGATGGGAAAGATCGCGGGCGGGAGGTTCCCCTGTTCCCGCGATTTTGCGGAAAGGCCTGTAAATCCTCTGTTATTCCCCTGATAATCCGCTGCAAATTCCGCTGTAAAAATTCCCCTGTTCTGCTCAGGTCGGCGGAATGAAGGCCTGCGCGATCTCGCGGAAGACCGGCAAGGCCTCGAGCCGCGCCGCATGGTCCCTGAGGGCGCGGTAGTTTTCCATGCGTGCGAGGCCCGGATGCGCCTCGTTGAGGAAACGTAGCGCCACGGCGACGGCGATGTCGGCATGGCCGATGCGGTCGCCGAACCAGTAGTCCGTTACACGCGCCTCCCGGTCGTTCTCGAGCTCGGCGAGCACACCCATGATCTGGCCACGGCAACGGTCGACCCAGACGGGTGACACCTCCTTGTGCAGGCGCAACTCGTAGAAGAGGCTGACGCCCTTGTCCGCCATGCCGGTCGCCAGCGCCGCGACCTTGAGGGCTTGATGACGCGCCGGCTCGCGGCGCGGAAACAGGGCGCGGTCCTCCGCCACCAGGCTGTCGAGATGATCGAGGATGAGATGGCTCTCGATCAGCACCGTGCCGTCGTCGAGCACGAAGGTCGGTGCGCGGGTCAATGGATTGAAGGGCCTGATCTTGTCAGCGTCGGCGAAGATCGACCACGGCCGGTGCTCGAACGTCATGCCGTAGAGCGTCAGTGCGATGCCGACGCGGCGTACGAAGGGCGAGTCATATTGGCCGATGAGGATCAATTGGTGCGCTCGCGCCGTTTTTGCACTGGGCCGTTGCTGCCGCCATACTCAAAAAACTTGCGCAGGATTCCGGGGGCGATGGCGGAGACCGGATTTACCTGGAAGCGCGGCTTCGCCATGGTGCCGCCCACCGCATAAGTGAGACCGAAGATGCCTTCACCTTTGCCGCCGGTGAGGATCTGGCCGAGGATCGGAATCTCGCCGATCGCCGAGTTCAGCGCGTAGGCCGGAATGATCGTGCCGTCGATATCGATGGCGCCGTCGGCCTTGCGGATAAGGCCCTGCGCGGTGGCGCCGAGCTCGGGTCCCTTGACCAGCGTGTCGCCGATGCGGATGAACCGCGTATCGCTGGTGAAGGGCAAGGTCAGGCGCGAGAACACGACACCGCCGCCGCGCCGCGGTCCCGCCTTTTTCGGCCTGCCCTTCTGGTCGAGCTGGGCGAGCGCCGCCTCGTCGCGGACTTCGAAGTCGCGCAAGGTGAGACGGCCGTTGCGTACCGTTGAATCGGCTCCACCGCCAAGCTTGGCGGTGAAGTCGATCTGCCCGCCGGCGACCTTGGAATAGAGATTGGCGGCCCGGAGCGCCGAGCCCGCGTCGCGCCCGCCGATGCGCAGGTCGCGCCCGCCATCGTCCGACGGCGTGATGCGGATGGTGATGGGCTGGCCGCTGATGAACGTGCCGTTGAGTGTCGCGCGCTCGACATAGCCGTCGCGCATGACGACGCTGCCGGCGACGCCATTCACGACTTCGCCGCGATGCGCATAGACCTTGTCGACAAGCGCATCGACGATCAGCACGCCCTTGCTCTTCCCCTTGCCTGAGCCTTCATCGCCCGTGGGTGCCGGGCGGCTGGCGAAGAGCGAGCGGATCAAGGGGCGCGCATCGAAGCTCACGCCGTTGATGGAGACATTCGTCGCCTCCTTGTCGAGCGAGATGACGACGCCGAAACGGTTGTCCTCATTGAGCACGACGGTCGGGAACTTGGCCTCCGACATCTGGCCGGCGCCATTGATCGCGACTTGGCCTTTCATCAGGAAACCATCGCCCTTGATGGTGAGATTGTCGATGCGCCCGGCTTTGCCCTCGCCCGGCGCATAGTCGAAGCTCGCCGAGGTGCGCAGCGCCGGCGGACGCCACCAGTCGATGGCGGCGAGCCGCAAGGACGCCTTGGAGAGATCGGCCTCGACCTTGATCTTATCCACCTTGTCGCGGAAATCCTGGAGTGTGAGCTTCACCTTGACCGGCCCACTCACATAGTCATTGACCTTGGCGCCGATGGCGTCGCGCTGCTTGGCATCGAGCGTCGTCTCGATGATAGCGTTCTGCGGGTTTTCCGGGCCGCCATCGCGCCACCAGGTGATCTTGGCGGCAATGTCGTTGAGCTTGGCGGTGCCTTCCGCGCGGATGGCGTTCTCGGTGATCTTGAGCTCGATCGTGCCGTCATTGAGATCGATGCCGTCGAACGCGTCCTTGAGATCGGCATTGCGCAGCTTGGCCGTGGCCGAGACTTTCACATCGTCGCGATCGACGATCTGCTTGAGAGGCAGATAAAGGTCCATCGCCACCTGGGCGTCGCCGGTCAGATTGCGGGCATCGCCGCCGCTCTTCGAGACGAGGTTCAACGGATTGAGATCGAGATATTCGATGAAGGTCGGCACGCCGCCCTGACCCTCGAGATGGATCTCGGCCGGCGTCATCGGCGCAAGCAGCTGCGTCATCTTGAGCGTGCCCTTGCTCAGATCGACCTTCTTGCCGGATGGGGTGCGCACCACGCCCTTGTCGAGGCGCAAGGTGAAGGTGTCGCCGCCGAGCGTCGCCTCGCCATTGGCTTCGGCGATCGGCGGCAGACCGCCGAAATAGGTGGTGGTGACACCGTCGAGCCCGAAGCGCGCGGCGATGGCGTCATTCGGAATGAGCTTGTTCTTCAGGCCGTCGGCGAGCCCATTGACCGGGAGATTGATGACGAACTCGCCCTCGGTGATGCGCCCGGCGAGGATGTTGGTGTTGACCCATTTGCGCGTATTGGGCGCGATGATCGGCGGCCACAGACGCTTCAGCATCGGCGCCGACACGTCGCGCATGCGTCCGGCGAGCTTGATGCCGACCGAGCGCTCGCCGCCGGTGAAGGTGCCGCGCAGCCGCACGCCGGCATTGCCGGCCATGATCACCGCGTCCTCGACATCGAAACGCGCCTCGTGCACCGAGGCGACGCCGGTGAAGTCGACCCGGTCGATGGCGATCTGGTCCTTGACGATGGAGTTGGGATCGAGGCTCAGATTGCGGGCATTGATCTCGATCTTGAGCGCGTCGAGGCGCCCGTCCGGCTGGCGCTGCGGCGTGAAGCGGCCGGCGATCTGGGCCGGCGTGCCGCCGATGAGCAAGGTCGAGTCGGTGATGACGATGCCGCCCGTCTTGGGATCGAAATCGAGCCTGAGGAGACCTTCACTCACCGCGATCGGCTCGGCGATGAAACCCGGCAGACCTACCTCACCCGCGGCGGCGGTGAACTCGGCCGAGCCATTGATGATTTTCGCCTCCTCGCTCACTTCCATCTCGACATGGCCGGAGAGCGGCAGCTTCACCTGAGCGAGTTTTGACAGCGCGAAGATATCGTCGGCGATATCGGCGGGCACGAGATCGGTGATGCGGGCCGATACCGCGAAGGACTTGCGCTCGCGGCGATAGCTGGCGGAGATCTCGGCGCGCCAGGGAATGCCGCCGGAGGCGATCCGGGCTTCGGAGAAGAAGGTGAAGCCGTAAGGCATGCGCTTGAAGGCGAGACTCGCCTTGGGAATGTTCCAGCTCGTGCCGTTGACCTCGTCGACCAACTGGATCACCGCGTCGCTGACCAGGATGGCATCGAGACTGGCCATGGCGGCGCTCGCCTCTTCCGAGCCGCTCAGGAAGTCGATCACCGTGCCGCCCTGCGTCTCGGGCGCCACCTGCTGCAGATTGCTTTCCTGGTTCGACTTGCCGGAGGCGTCCTTGTGAGCGTCGTTGGCGCGATGCTCGTCGAAGCCGAGCTTGAAGCCGCCGCCGAGGGTGCGGCGGGCGACGATGCGCGGGCCGATCAGCTCGATCTGCTTGGCCACCACCGTGCCGCTCATGAGCTCGCCGCCGTCGACGCCGATGGCGGCCTTGGGCGCGCGCGCTATGACGGCGCCTTGCGGATCCACCAGCTCGACATTGCGCAGGCGGAAATGCGGCATGCCGGTATTGGCGTCACGCTCGATCATCACGCCTTCGAGCGAGACCTTGAGGCCGCCGCCGAGACTGTCGTTGATTTCCGCCTGGATGCGGTCGCGTACGAAATCCAGCGACACCGGACCGTTCATCAGCCGGATGAAAAACACGGCGCCCGCGACGACGACGATCGCCACGAGACCTAAGAGCACCAGCGCCGTCGTTTTCAAAAATCGCCGCAAAGCCTGAGCAGCCCCGTCAGAAGATGTCGTCTATTCACCGCCACGCGCCGGCGGGCCGCGCCGCCGTACCTACCGTCCGTCCCAGCAAACCTTCCGACTCAAGGGGCCCGCAAAGTACCGGAAACACTCATAAATAATAGCGAGATAAGCCCACTAATGACGGCCAAACGATGGCAACCGCCTTACCGGCCGCCACCCCCGGCTCATAGTCGCCCCTCAAGACGGCAGTTTCGAGGATTCTCTCGATAAATCAAGGTTCGTTTCTGAGGGGCCCCCTCAGGCTGGCGTCAGTCCAAGACTGTTCCGGATACGATCCTGGAAATAGGCGACCCCGGCCTCGTGCCGCGGCGACAAGGGACCCGGCGTATAGGCGCCCGAGGCGTAGTTTTTGTGGGTCTCGAGGCAGATCTCGAAATCCTCGCGCACGATGTCGAGATTGCGGGCCACCAGGTCGTCACGCTCCTTGGCCTTGGCCTCGGACGTGTCGGCGAAATAGAAATTGTAGATGAGCTCGGTCTGGTTCGGCCCCAGGGGATTGATCCGCGACGTGTTCATGCCGCCGTCGAACAAGGACAAGGTCCAGTTCGGCCACATCCACAGCCATTTGCCGCGATAGAACAGACCGTCGCGCGGCGGCGCCGTCATGCGGATCAAGCCGTCATGGGCGGTGGTCTTGAACTGCTCGAAATCGATGGCCGCGAAGAACTGCGGATGGATGCCCGGTATGTGATACCCCTCGACGAAATTGTCGGTGTAGATCTTCCAGTTGGCGTCGAAGACCATGCGCTCGGTGCGCATCGGGGTGTAGCTCTCGACCGGCTCGCCGGCGATCTCGTTCACCAGATCGCCGAGCTGCTGCTCGAGGGTGAGCGACGGCGCGATGGCGATGAACAGAAGGCCGCGCCACTCGGCGACCGGAATTTCGGCGAGCCGCCAGTCCTCGAGCTTGAAATCCGGATCCTCGCCGAACCAGGGCACGTTCATCAGTCGGCCGTCATCGGCCCAGACCCACTGATGATAGGGACAGCGGATCGTCGGGCAGCGGCCGTTGCCCTCTTCGAGAAGGCGGGCCCCCCGGTGCCGGCAAAGATTGCGGAAGCCGCGCAATTTGCCGTCCCTGCCCCTTATCGCGAAGACCTTATGGCCGGCGATCTCGACGGCACAATATTCGCCGCGCTGGGCGACCTGCGAGACGGGACCGAGCAACTGCCAGGTCCTGGCGAAGAGCTCGGTGCGCTCGCGGTCATAGATGGCCGGATCGACATAATAACGCGGATCGAGATTGAGCATGACACCTGCCTGATTGGGTCACAGCAGGCTAACGCATCCTTCTGGACGATCTCAAGCCCGGATCAGTCGATATCGTCGACCTGCGACGGGCCGCCGCCATGCACGCGCTGGGCGAGTGAAGCGGCCATGAACTCGTCGAGGTCGCCGCCCAGCACCGCCGTCGGGTTGGTGCTGGTCTTGCCGGTGCGCAGGTCCTTCACCAGCTGGTAGGGCTGCAGCACGTAGGAGCGGATCTGGTGGCCCCAGCCGATATCGGTCTTCTTGGCATTGGCCGCGTCGATCTTCTCCTGCTGCTTCTGCAGCTCGAGCTCGTAGAGGCGCGCTTTCAGCATCTTCCACGCGGTGGCGCGGTTCTTGTGCTGCGAGCGCTCGCCTTGGCAGGCGACGATTATTCCGGTCGGGATATGCGTGATGCGCACCGCCGAATCGGTGGTGTTGACGTGCTGGCCGCCGGCGCCCGACGCACGATAGGTGTCGATGCGGCACTCGCTTTCATTGATCTGGATATCGATCGAGTCGTCGAGGACCGGGTAGACCCAGATCGAGGCGAAGGAAGTGTGGCGGCGCGCGTTGGAATCATAGGGCGATATGCGCACCAGCCGATGCACGCCCGATTCGGTCTTGAGCCAGCCATAGGCATTGTGGCCCTTGACCTGGATGGTGGCGGATTTGATGCCCGCCTCTTCGCCCGAATGCTCGTCGAGGATCTCGACCTTGTAGTCGTGCTGCTCGCCCCAGCGCACATACATGCGCAGAAGCATGCTGGCCCAGTCCTGGCTCTCGGTGCCGCCGGCGCCGGCATTCACCTGCAGGAAGGCTTCGTTGTGGTCGGCCTCGCCCGAGAGCAAGGTCTCGATCTCGTGCTTGGCGACCTCGTCCTTGAGGCCGGTCAGCGCCTTCTCGGCCTCCTTGACGATCGCCTGGTCGCCTTCGGCGTCGCCAAGCTCGATCAGGCCGGTATTGTCCTCGATCGTCTGCTCGAGGCGACGCACCAGGTTGATGCGGCTTTCGAGATCCTGGCGCTTGCGCATGACATCCTGCGCCGCCTGGGGATCGTTCCAGAGCGTCGGATCTTCCGACCTGGCGTTCAGTTCGGCGAGCTTCTTCTGGGCGTTATCCCAGTCAAAGATGCCTCCTCAGCAGTCCTATGGACTGCTTCATCTCGTCGACGAGATTGCTGATTTCGGCGCGCATGATCTTGCTTCGAATAGTTGATTAGTTGAGGGGGCTCAATAGAGGCCGCCGGTGCCGGTCGTCAACCCACCTTCGATCACCGCGTCGCTCTCGGGCGGCTGGGCGCTGGTGCCGTCGAGCGGAACGCCCGAGGTCGCCACCTGGTCGCCGATGATGGTGGTCTTGGACGGCGGCTCCTCGCCCGGCTTGAAGGCCTCGAGAATGACGCCCGGATCGCCGAAGAGGTCACGCTGGCCGCTCTTCACGTTGATCGGAATGAGCTCGATTCCCTTCGGCACGCGGAACGGGGTCGCCGCCTTGTCGCGCAAGGCCATGCGCATGAAGTCGGCCACCACGGGGGCGGCCAGCTCACCGCCGGTGCGCCCCTTGCCCATCGGCTTCGGATTGTCATAGCCGATATAGACGCCGACGGTCAGGTCGGGCGTGAAGCCCATGAACCAGGCATCGCGCTCGTCATTCGACGTGCCGGTCTTGCCGGCGACGGGCTTGCCGACCAGCTTGAGCTTCTTGCCGGTGCCGCGCTCGACCACACCCTCCATCATCGAGGTGATCTGATAGGCGGTATAGGGATTCATCACTTCCGGGCGGACATCGAACAATTCGGGCTCGGCCTGTTCCTGCCAGGTCTGGTTGCCGCACTGGGCGCATTCGCGCTTGTCATGCCGATAGATGGTCTTGCCGTAGCGGTCCTGTACCCGGTCGATGAGCGTCGGCTCGATCTTTTTGCCGCCATTGGCGATGATGCTGTAGGCGGTCGTCATCTTGAGCAGCGTGGTTTCGCCCGCGCCCAGCGCGTAGGAAAGCTGGTTCGGCACCTTGTCATAGATGCCGACGCGCTGCGCCAATTCGCCGATGCGGCTCATGCCGAGATCATTGGCGAGGCGGACCGTCATCACGTTGCGCGACTGCTCCACGCCGCGCCGCAGGGTCGAAGGCCCGTAAAACTTGTCCTGATAGTTCTTCGGTTTCCAGATCTCGCCGTTCGACATCTTGAATTCGATCGGCGCGTCGAGGATCACCGAGGATGGTGTGTAGCCATTGTCGAGGGCCGCGGCATAGACGAAGGGCTTGAAGGCGGAGCCCGGCTGGCGCAGCGCCTGGACGGCGCGGTTGAACTGGCTCTTGCCATAAGAGAAGCCGCCGACCAGTGCCAGCACGCGGCCGGTATGCGGATCCATGGCGACGAGCGCGCCTTCGACATCGGGCAGCTGAACGAGATGGAACTGGCCCGGATTCTTGTCAGGCGCGACATAGATGATATCGCCGGTCGCGAGCACATCGCCCGCCTTCTTGACCTCGGGCCCGAGCTTCGAGCCGTCGACATACTTACGCGCCCAGCTCATGAGGGCGAGCGGCACGCTGGCGGTGTCGCGGGCCTTGTCGATCTTGCCGGAGATCAGCGTCTTGGGCTGCAGGCCGATCTTGGCCCCGGCGTCGTCGACTTCGAGAACGATGGCAAGCCGCCAGGGATCGAGATCGGACGGCACTTTCATCTTGCCGATGGTGTCGCCCCAGTCGCCGTCCAGCGCCACGTTTTTGACCGGACCGCGGAAGCCGCGCTTGCGGTCGAAGGTGATGAGGCCGCGGGCCACGGCCTGGCGGGCGAAGATCTGCAGCTTCGGGTCGAGCGTGGTGCGCACCGACAGCCCGCCCTTCATGAGCTTGTCCTCGCCATAGATCTGGACGAGCTCGCGGCGGGCCTCTTCCGCGAAAGACTCGGCGGCGAAGAGTTGCGCGCCGAAGGGACGCGGATTGACTTCCAGCGGCTTGCCCTGCGCCGCATCGCGCTCGGCGGCGGTGATGTAGCCGTTATTGAACATTTCGCCGAGCACCCAATTGCGCCGCTCGATGGCGCGCTTGGTCTGGCGGAAGGGATGATAGTTGTTGGGGCCCTTGGGGAGAGCAGCCAGATAGGCGATCTCTTCCAGCGACAGCTCGTTCAGCGATTTGCCGAAATAATTCAGCGAGGCGGCGGCAACGCCATAGGAGTTGAGGCCGAGGAAGATCTCGTTGAGATAAAGCTCGAGGATCTGGTCCTTGTTGAAGGCCTGCTCGATGCGGTGCGCGAGAATGGCTTCCTTGATCTTGCGTTCGACCGAGCGCTCATTGGTGAGAAGGAAGTTCTTGGTCACCTGCTGGGTGATCGTGGAGGCGCCGACGATCTGGCCCTTGCCGGTGGCTTTCACCTGGATGTAGCGCAGCCCCGCCGCGGCGAGGCCCGGCCAGTCGAGACCCTGATGCTCGTAGAAGGTCTTGTCCTCGGCCGAGAGGAAGGCCTGGATCAGCTTCTTCGGAATGTCGTTGATCGGCACGAAGAGGCGGCGCTGCTCGGCATATTCGGCGACCAGCGTGCCGTCGGCCGCATGCACGCGCGTCATCACCGGCGGCTCGTACAGAGCGAGCTGCTTGTAATCCGGCAGGCCCTTCGACATGTCCCAGATCACATAACCGACGCCGCCCGCGACGCCGAGAAACGCGATGAACCCAACCGTGAAGAGCCAACCCAAAAATCTAAGCATCATGCCCCTGAGGCAAATTCAATACTGTGCTGAATCAGCGCTTAGCACGCCTGCCGCCGCCTGCCCAATTACCAATTGGCCCCCGGGGTTTAGGAGCGAAATGTGGCGGGCTGGCGGCGTTTGCCTCAAAGCCAGCCGACCTATTGGCGGGCGGCGATCTCGGTGGCGAAATAGGTGTCGATCGCCTTGGCCATGGCCTCGGTCACCTGCGCCTGCCATTTGGGCGACACCAGCAGCGCCTCGTCCGCCTTGTTCGACAGATAGCCGAGCTCGAGCAGGACCGAGGGCACATCAGGCGCCTTCAGCACCACGAAGCCGGCCGAGCGGGTCGGCTTGCCGGTCATATGGGTGACAAGCTGCAGCTGGGTCGCCGCCTTCTTGGCGAAGAAGATCGAATGATTCTTGGTTTCGCGCTGGGCGAGCTCGATCAGGATGTCGGTGACTTCCTCATTCTCGGTGCCCAGATCCATACCGCCGATGATGTCGGCGCGATTTTCCTTCTGCGCCAGTGCTTCGGCCTCGGCGTCGGACGCCTTTTCCGAAACCGTATAAAGGGTGGCGCCGCGCACCGAGGCGCCGCGCACGGTGTCGGCATGGACCGCGATGAACAGATCGGCCTGATTCTGGCGGGCGACCTTCACCCGCTGCTTCAGCGACAGGAAGGTGTCGTCGTCACGCGTCAAAACCACTTCGTAATTCTTGTTCTGCCCAAGCTTGTCGCGCAGCGCCCGGCTGAAGGCGAGAACGACGTCCTTTTCCTTGGTGCGACGAATGCCGATGGCGCCCGGATCGATGCCGCCATGGCCCGGATCGATGACGATCACGCGCTTGCCGTCGGCGCGTTTTGCGGGAGCCGGTCGTTCCGCCGCAGTGGGCGGCGCCTCAGTGCCAGGCTTGGGCACCGGCAAAGGCATCGCGGTCGCGGTCTGCACGGCATCGTTGGCTTCAGCGTCGGCCACGGCTTCAGGGCGCGCCGCTGTGTCGGCTTCATGCGCCATCTTGAAAGTGTTTTCATCGGTCTTGACGAGATCGACGACGAGGCGGGCCGGCTGGCCGTCCTCCGGCTTCACTAGGAAGGATTTGGCGATGAGCACCGGCCCGGTCGTGTCGATGACGATTCGCGAGCGATCCTTACCCAATGGCCCGAAGCGGTAGGCGCTGACGAGGCCTAGCCCCGTACCCGTGCTGCCGGGGCCGAGATCGAACGCGACCCCCGGCAAATCGATCATGACGCGATAGGGATTGGGCAGGACATAGACGCTGTAGCTCACCGGCCGCGTCAGATCGGCGACGAAACGGGTCTTGCCGTCATCGCCGGCGACACGGGCGGCGATCGCCGTCACCTCCTCCGCCTGGGCAGGTACTGGCGCAAGCGTCCCGCCGGCAACCAGAAGGATTGCCGCAAGAAGAACGCCTAAACCCCATTTCCCGCGTGGAAAACCCGACATGGCTCCTGCTGCCCAAATCACTGCCAGGGAGCCTAAAGGGGTGGTGGTTAACCCAAAGTTTCCAAAGCCAAGCAATAATTGCCGCAAGGGCACACACCTATGCTTGCCAAACTGCCGCCGTCTGCCTAAACAGGCACTAACCCTCCGCGCCGGCAGAGCGGGACCGTCCAGGTCCGAAGCGAAGCCGCCGGAGCGTCGAATTCCGCTACGGACGGGCTCCGGGATCTTAAACGATAGCCCCTTCGGATGCGTTCCAGTACGGGCCCGCAATACGGCGGACCCACTGCCCTTTTGGGGTGGCACCCAGATGACGACGGGGCAGATGCGTTGAACCGTTCCGGCACGGCCGGGACATGTGGATAACAACAGGCATGAATCATCCTGCGCTGACATTTTTTCCGGAAGGGCCGTCTTTGACAGCCGCTCCGGGCAGCGCGCGGTTGCGCTTAGCGCCGATCATGCCTCTTAAGCGCGCGCCGGCGCCAAGGCCTTCATACCGTCTCCTACCCGGAACCGAGACCGAAGCCGCCCTGCCCCCGGCCTGTGCAAAGGATAATGACATATGGGCAGCAAAATGCTCATCGACGCCACTCATGCGGAAGAAACCCGCGTGGTGGTGGTTCGTGGCAATCGCATCGAAGAATTCGATTTCGAAAGCGCCGCGCGCAAGCAACTGAAAGGCAACATCTATCTGGCCAAGGTGACGCGCGTCGAGCCGTCGCTGCAGGCCGCCTTCGTGGATTACGGTGGCAATCGCCACGGTTTCCTTGCCTTCTCGGAAATCCATCCCGACTATTACCAGATTCCGGTCGCCGACCGGCAGGCGCTGCTGCGTGAAGAGGAAGAAGACGCTCGTCATCACGACGACGACTTCCACCCCCGCCACGCGGAGTCGCATGACGACCATGCCGAGGCCTCCCCCAGCGAAGGCGGAGGCCATGAGGCGGGCGAGGCCCATGATGACGACCATCCGGCCGAGGCTATGGCCGCCGATGCGGCGACTCCGGAAACACTCGAGGCCGAACCGATCGCCGCGCCGCAGGTCGAGCACGGACTTCCCGCCGAGATCGGCGATGGCATCGAGAGCGTCGAAGAGGACGCCGAGGCGCAGAAAGTCGACTCCGTCGGCGCCGAAGACGCGCTGGAGGAAGTGCCGCAGCGCCGCCGCCGCCCGCAGCGGCGCGTCTACAAAATTCAGGAAGTCATTAAGCGCCGCCAAGTGATCCTGGTCCAGGTCGTGAAGGAAGAACGCGGCAACAAGGGTGCCGCGCTCACCACCTATCTCTCGCTCGCTGGCCGCTACTGCGTGCTGATGCCCAACACCGCGCGTGGCGGCGGCATCTCGCGCAAGATCACCGATTCGACCGATCGCCGCCGGCTCAAGGAAGTCACCCGCGACATCGAGGTGCCGGCCGGCATGGGGCTCATCGTGCGCACCGCCGGCGCCCAGCGCACCAAGACCGAGATCAAGCGCGATTTCGATTATCTGATGCGCCTGTGGGAGAATGTCCGTGACCTGACGCTCTCCTCCACCGCGCCCGCCCTCGTCTATGAGGAAGGCAGCCTGATCAAGCGCTCGATCCGCGACCTCTACAGCAAGGATGTCGACGACGTTCAGGTCGAGGGCGACGAGGCCTATCGCGAGGCCAAGGACTTCATGAAGATGCTCATGCCTAGTCATGCGCGCAACGTGAAGCTTTACAAGGACAACCGTCCGCTCTTCTCACGCTTCCAGGTCGAGACACAGCTCGACAGCCTGTTCTCGCAGAACGTCACGCTGCCGTCCGGCGGCTACATGGTCGTCAACCAGACCGAAGCACTGGTGTCGATCGACATCAACTCCGGTAAGGCGACGCGCGAGCACAATATCGAGGACACCGCGCTCAAGACCAATCTCGAGGCCTCCGACGAGATCGCCCGGCAGCTGCGGCTGCGCGACCTCGCCGGCCTCGTGGTCATCGACTTCATCGACATGGAGGAGAAGCGCAACAACCGTTCCGTCGAGCGCCGCCTGAAAGAGGCGCTGAAGAACGACCGCGCCCGCATCCAGGTCGGCCGCATCAGCCATTTCGGCCTGCTCGAAATGTCGCGTCAGCGTCTGCGGCCCAGCCTGCTCGAAGGCTCGACGCGCGTCTGCCCGCATTGCGAGGGCCGCGGCATCGTGCGTTCGGTGTCGTCCTGCGCGTTGTCGGTCATGCGCGCCATCGAAGAGCATCTCATCGGCCGCAAGTCTGAGAACCTCACGGTCAAGTGCCACCGTGACGTGGCGGCCTATGTGCTGAACGAGAAGCGCAATCATCTTCTCGATCTCGAAGCCACCTACAGCATCTCGATCTTTATCGTGCCGAGCGACGACGTGAAGGGCTCACAGGTCCTGATCGAGCGTGCCGGTGAACGCGCCGTGCCGCAGCGCAAGACCGCCGCAGCGCCGGTCAAGATCGATACGGCCTTCCAGGATCGGGAAGAAGAGCCCGAAGCCGAAGAAGCGCCCGAGGCCGAGGAAGAAGAGGAAAGAGAGAGCGAGACCCAGGCCGAGCGCGCCGAGCATGGCGAACAGCACGGTGATGGCGACAACTCGCGCCGGCGTCGCAGGCGGCGTGGCCGTCGCGGTGGCCGGCGTGGTCAGGAGCGCGACCAGGATCTCAACGGCAATGGCGGCGAGCGTAACGACGTCCCGGGGCTGGGCGACCAGCCGGGCTTCGAATCGCGGGCGGCCAGCGACGCCGATGACGACGACTCCGACCCTGAAGCCCCCGAAACCATCGAGAATGGAGCGCGTGAACCGCGCGAGGAACGCACCGAAAGTGGCGACCGCGAAGGCCGCGGCGATCGGCGTGGCCGGCGCGACAGATGGGGCCGCGGACGGCGCAACCGCAATCGTGGTGACCGCAATGGCCATGGCGAAGCTCCGGCCGATCAGGCGCAAGGCGGCCAGGAGGCCGCTGCCGCCGCGCCGCGTGAAGAACGTCCTCGTGAAGAACGTCATCGTGAAGAGCGTCATCGCGAAGAACGCCACCGCGAAGAACGTCACCGCGAAGAACGTCATGAGGCCCGTTTCGAGGAACCGGCGCCCGCGCCGAAGCCGATAGAGAAACCGAAGGCCGAGCCGACACCGCCCCCCGCCCCCGTCGAGGCCTATCAGCCGCCGAAATGGCAGCCGCCGGCGCCCACCGTCGCCGCCGAACGCCCGGCTCAGGCCAAGGCCGGCTGGTGGAGCAAGCGGGGATAGGCGCCTGGAACAATGGGGCGAGCCTCAAACTCGCCTCATTTGCTTCCGAGAAGACTAGATCACGATCAGTTCAGGTCGGATCGACCTGAACTGATAAACGTGATCGGAATCTTAGGTTTGGCGCGTGTTCGGACGGAAAACCGGTACCCACTTTTCCTGATCACGCGCTTGTGTTAGCGCCAAGCGGAGGAGCGATGGCTGCGCGCCGCATCATTGCTGTCCTGTGTGCGATGAGCGTCGCGGTCGCGGCTCTGGTGCCGCCGGCTTTCGCACAGAGCAAGCGCAAAGGCCCTTCCCTCATCCGCGACGCCGAGATCGAGAGCCTGATGCGGCTCTACACCAAGCCGATCTTCCAGGCGGCGGGCCTCAATCCCGGATCGGTGCATGTCTATCTCATCAACGATCCGCGCATTAACGCGTTCGTGGCCGGTGGCCAACGCATCTTCATCCATACCGGCCTGCTCACCCAGGCCAAGACCCCCAATGAGGTGATCGGCGTTCTCGCCCATGAGACCGGCCATATCGCCGGTGGCCATCTCGCCCGCATGCAGAACGAGATCGACCGCAAGAGCACCGCCACGATCATCGGCATGCTGCTCGGTGCGGCGGCAGTCGCCGGAGGTGCGGTGGCCGGCGACGGCCAGGTGGCGCGTGCCGGCGGCGGCATCATGATGGGCTCGCAGGGCCTCGCCCAGCGCATGGTCCTGAGTTATGCGCGCGCCATGGAAGCATCGGCGGACCAGGCAGCGATGAAATATCTGACCGCGACGGGACAGTCGGGCAAAGGCATGCTGACCCTGTTCCAGAAGCTCGCCAACCAGTCGATGGCGTCGCTGCAGAATGTCGATCCTTATGTGCTGTCGCATCCGATGCCGCTCGACCGTATCCGCAATCTCGAGATCGCGGCCAAGGGCAGCAAATATTTCGACACAGCGGACAAGCCGGAGATCATGCTCCGTCACAAGCTGATGCAGGCGAAGCTGGTCGGCTTCCTCAACCCGACCCAGATCGTCTTCCAGCGCTACCCGACCTCCGATACCAGCCTGCCGGGCCGCTATGCGCGCGCCATCGCGATGTTCCGCTCGGGCGATACGCGCAATGCCGTGAAAGTGATCGACACGCTGATCCGTGACTTGCCGAGCGATCCCTATTTCTACGAGCTGAAAGGCCAGGCGCTGCTCGAGGGTGGCCAGCCTGCCCAGGCCATCGCTCCCTTGCGCCAGACGGTGAAGATGCTGCCCAATAGCGGGCTCATCCGCATCATGCTGGCGCAGGCGCTGCTCGGCACCGAAAACAAGGCCAATGCCCAGGCCGCCCTGAGCGAGCTCCGGCTGGCGCGCAAGACCGAAGACGACACGCCAAGCCTCTACCAGTTCATGGCCATGGCCTATGGCATATTGGGCGACATTCCGCGCGCCGATCTCGCCACCGCCGAATTCGCCTATTACCGCGGCGATAAGGAGCTCGCCACCGAGAAGGCCAAGATCGCCATGGCATCGCTCAAGCGCGGCTCACCCGACTGGCTGCGCGCTAACGATATTTTGAACTTCGTGAACCGGAGCGACTAATAGACCTGCTCCTCGATTGGGCGCATTGTCCCGCGCCTGCCTTTCCCGTTAAGGATTCTCCATGCCGAAGCCCATCCGCGTCCTCCTGATCGCCTTGATCGCCCTTTTCGTTCTCCCCGCCCAGGCGGCAGAGTTCAACGACAGCCAGAAGAAGGAACTCGGCGACATCATCCGGCAGTATCTGCTGGACAATCCGGAAGTGGTGCGCGACGCCATGCAGGAGCTCGAGCGCAAGCAGCAGGAAGCCGAGGACTCGGCGCGGACCGATACGCTCAAGTCCATGGCGGCAGAGATATTCCGCAGCAAGGACGACCTGATCGGTGGCAACCCCAACGGCAAGGTCACCATGGTCGAATTCTTCGACTACAATTGCGGCTACTGCAAAAGGGCGTTCCCCGATGTCATGAAGATGATCGACGCCGACAAGGACCTCAAGCTGGTGATGAAGGAATTCCCCATTCTGGGCCCGGGCTCGGTCTATGCGGCACGCGCCGCGCTCGCGTCGCGCCAGCAGGGCAAATATTGGGAATATCACATGGCGCTGATGGCGCATGAGGGCCGCATCGACGAAGCGGTGGCCGACCAGATCGCCGAGGCGTCCGGCCTCGATGTGAAGAAGCTCAAGGCCGACATGGAGGCGGATGAGGTCAACCAGGTCATCACCCGCAACATGCAGCTGGCCGATTCCCTCAAGATTCAGGGCACTCCGGCCTTCATCATCGACGAAACCGTCATTCCGGGCGCCGTCGGCTATGAGGCCCTTGCCGCTGTGGTCAAGCAGATCCGCGATAATGGCGGGTGCAAGCTTTGCTGAGGATGGCCCGGCGTCCAGCCTTCCCGAAGCACGTCTGACCGCCTATAAGCGCTCTGATGAAACCTGTTTTTGTCATAAACGGGCCCAATCTCAATATGCTTGGGCTGCGCGAACCCGACGTTTACGGCCACGAGACCTTGGCCGGGCTCGAGGAGCGCTGCCGGACCAAAGCCAAGGCGCTGGGCCTCGATATCTCCTTTCGCCAGAGCAATCTGGAGGGGGAAATCGTCACCTGGATCCAGGAGGCGCGCAGTGCCGCGAGCGGCCTGATCCTCAACGCCGGCGCCTATACGCATACATCGGTCGCCATCCATGACTCACTGCGCATCGCCGAACTGCCGTTGATCGAAGTCCATCTCTCCAATATTTACAAGCGCGAGCCGTTCCGGCATCACAGCTATGTTTCCTCGGTCGCCAACGGTGTCCTGTGCGGCCTCGGCGGCCATGGCTATGAACTGGCGCTCGACGCAATCCACAAAATCCTGACGGTCAAGAAGGGGTAAGACAGACCATGCCCTCGAAGAAGAATACACCACAAGCCAAACCGAAGGCTCCGGCCCCCGCTCAGTCGAGCGAGATCGGGCTGATCCGCGACCTCGCCGACCTGCTCAACACGACCGGGCTCACCGAGATCGAGCTGGAGCAGCATGGTGTGCGCGTCCGGGTCTCGCGCGGTGGCGGCACCGTCTATGCGACGGCTCCGGCCGCGGTCCATGCGGCGCCGGCCGCGCCAGTTGCTGCGCCTGCGGCGGCCCATCCCGCCACGCCTGCCATTCCGGCCGATGCGGTCAAGTCGCCCATGGTCGGCACCATCTATCGGGCGGCGCAGCCGGGCTCTCCCAATTTCGTCGAGATCGGCACCGAGGTGAAGGCCGGCCAGACGCTTCTCATCATCGAGGCCATGAAGACGATGAACCAGATCCCGGCGCCCCGCGCCGGCAAGGTCACGCAGATCTATGTCCAGAACGGCAATCCCGTCGAGTATGGCGAAGCCCTCATGCTGATCGAGTAGCGCGATGTTCGACAAAGTCCTCATCGCCAATCGCGGCGAGATCGCCCTGCGCGTGATGCGCGCCTGCCGCGAACTTGGCATTCACACCGTCGCCGTGCATTCGACGGCCGACGAAGAGGCGATGCATGTAAGGCTCGCGGACGAAAGCGTGTGCATCGGCCCGCCGCCGGCGCGCGACAGCTACCTGAACATTCCCGCCATCGTTGCGGCCTGCGAGATCACCGGCGCCGAGGCCGTGCATCCGGGCTATGGCTTCCTCTCCGAGAACGCCCGCTTCGCCGAGATCCTCGAAGAGCATAAGATCAAGTTCATCGGCCCCTCCTCGGCCCATATCCGCACCATGGGCGACAAGATCGAAGCCAAGCGCACCGCGAAGGAACTCGGCATTCCGGTGGTGCCGGGCTCGGAAGGCGGCATCAGCGAAATCAGTGAAGCCAGACGCGTCGCCAAGGATATCGGCTATCCCGTGCTGATCAAGGCGACAGCGGGTGGTGGCGGACGCGGCATGAAAGTGGCGCGCAGCGAGGCCGAGCTCGAAAACGCCATCCAGACGGCGCAAACCGAAGCCAAAGCCGCCTTCGGCAATGGCGATGTCTATCTCGAAAAGTATCTCGAGAAACCGCGTCATATCGAAATCCAGGTGCTGGGCGACGGCCAAGGCCGAGCCGTGCATCTGGGCGAACGCGACTGCTCGCTGCAGCGGCGCCACCAGAAGGTCTGGGAGGAAGCCCATTCCCCCGCCCTCAATGCGGCGCAGCGCGATCAGATCGGCGGGCGCGTGGCCAAGGCCATGCAGAAGCTCAACTATGAGGGCGTCGGCACGGTCGAGTTCCTCTATGAGAATGGCGAGTTCTATTTCATCGAAATGAACACCCGCCTTCAGGTCGAGCATCCGGTGACCGAGATGCTGACCGGCCTCGATCTCGTGCAGGAGCAGATCCGCATCGCCGCCGGCGCCTCGCTCAAATACGAGCAGGACGACATCACCTTCTCGGGCCACGCCATCGAGTGCCGCATCAATGCGGAGAACCCGATGACCTTCGCCCCTTCACCGGGGCGCGTCGAGAATGTGCATGTGCCGGGCGGCCTCGGCGTGCGCATCGATTCAGCACTTTATGCCGGCTATCGTATCCCGCCTTACTATGACAGCTTGATCGGCAAGCTGATCGTGTTCGGCAAGTCGCGCACCGAATGCCTGATGCGCCTGCGCCGTGTGTTGAGCGAGTATGTCATCGAAGGCGTCGAGACGACCATCCCGTTGTTCCAGCGCCTCGTCACCGAGCCGGACATCATCGACGGCCACTACGACATCCACTGGCTCGAGAAGTACCTGGCCAACAATCCCTGACGCGTATGTCCTCCATCACGCCGCAAATCCTGCTCAAGGCATACGCCGCCGGGATTTTTCCGATGGCGGAGAGTGCCGAGGACAACGCGCTCTACTGGGTCGAGCCCGAGGAGCGCGGCATATTTCCGCTCGACGGGCTGCATATCTCGCATTCACTGCGCAAGCGCATCCGCCAGCGCCGCTTCGACGTCAGGGTCGATACCGCCTTCACCGATGTGATGGCGGCCTGCGCCGAGAAGATGCCCGATCGCAAGACGACCTGGATCAATCAGCGCATCAAGGCGCTTTACGGCCAGCTCTACAAAATGGGCTGCTGCCATTCGGTCGAATGCTGGCGGCGCAATCAGCTGGTCGGCGGCCTCTATGGCGTGCGTATTGGTGGCGCCTTCTTTGGCGAAAGCATGTTTTCGCGCGAGACCGACGCCAGCAAAGTGGCGCTGGTCCATCTGGTGGCGCGGCTCAAGGCCGGCGGCTTCACGCTGCTTGATGCGCAGTTCACCACACCGCATCTCGAAAGCTTGGGCGCCCGCGCCATCAACCGCGCCGACTATCATGTGCTGCTCGAGAGGGCGATCGAGCAGGACGCCGAGTTCTTCAAGTTCCAGGGCGATCGCGATCCCGAACTCGTGATGCAGCTTGCCGGCAAAGACTGATCAGATACCGCCAGTGACCGCGTAGGCGCCGGCGCTGCGGCCATCGGCGAGCCGGATCACGGCGCTCACGATCGAGCCGTAAGGCGCGCGCCAGATGCTGTGAATGGTTTTGTGCTCCGCAGCCGGCACCTTCTGTCGCACCGTCCATCCCTGCTCAACCGCCGTGATTTCGACGGGTGCACCATTGATGTGGATCTTCACGGTGGCGCCTGACAGATCGAGAGAACCGGTGGAGGCCACCATAACCTGCGCCGACACTTCATCAAACTCGGCGTCGAGCGATCGCGTCTCGGCGGTGACCCTCACCTTCAACTCGGTGGACGATGATGATCCGACGGGCCGCCGCGTCGCGAAGATGTCTTCCGCCAGCTCGGGCGTGCGCGGCGGGGCGGCGCGCAACCGCGCGGTGTGGTCGAACTCGGCGGCGAAGCGCAGCAGCCGCGTATCGTCATAGGCCTTGCCGGCAATGGTGAGGCCCACGGGCATGCCGATATCGGCCATGTTGCCCATCGGCACCGTTACCGTCGGAATGCCGAGATGGCGCCAGATGACATTGCCATTGGCGACCCAGGTGCCATTGCGCCAGGCGAGCTTCGCCGATTCCTCGTTCACATCGGCATCGGCGGGGCCGACATCGGCGACCGCGGGGAGCACCACGGCGTCGAGGCCGAGACGGTCCATCCACTCCTCGAAGTCGATGCGCCGCGTGGCTTCGAGCCCCTTGAGGCCGACTTCGATATCCGGGATCTCGACCAGTTGAGGCAGTCCCTGCTTCGCCAGATCGACCATGTTCCGCAAGCTCGAATCACCGCCATAGCGGTCGGGAAGCGCGCCGGGCGGTTGCGGAAAAATCTTGTCGGCTTCGACGGAAGCGAGATCCGGCAAAGCCGGATCGCCGTTGGCGCGCAGGAAATCATCGAAGGCCCAAGCGCAGAGCGGCCCCATTTCATGCGTTTCGTAGCTCGCCGGCACCAGGCCCCGGTCGACCATCGATTGGACGCCCGGCCGGTCATGTTCGTAATTCGAGACCACCGGGAAATCGACCTCGACCACCTCGGCGCCGAGCGCCTGGAGCCGCCGCGCCGCCTGCTCCCACAGCGCGATCACCGAGGCCCTGGTCTCGATCGGTTTCGTGGCCTCCGTATCGCGCCCGATATACATGCGCGGCACACCGAGCCGCACCCCCTTGAGCGCGCCGGCGACGGGAAGCTCCTTGTAGCTCTTAGGCCGCAGCGTCGAGCTCGGCTTGATCTTCACCCAGGGCTGGACGCGCCAGAAATCACCACGTGCGGTGTGATCATCGGCGACGATTACATCGAGCAGCTCGAAGAGGTCGGCGACGCTGCGGGTATGCGGCACGACGACGTCCATGGTCGGCACCAAGGGCCAGTTGCCGCGCACCGAGATCACGCCGCGCGAGGGCGTATAGGCGACAAGCGCGTTATTTGAGGCAGGTGCGCGGCCCGACGACCAGGTCTCCTCGCCAAGGCCGAAGGCGGCGAAGCTCGCCGCCGTGGCGGTACCGGAGCCGTTGGAGGAGCCCGAGGCGAAAGCGGCGGTGAGATAATCGCCATTGTAGGGACTCTCGGCGCGGCCATAGACGCCGCGCTGCATGCCGCCATTGGCCATCGGCGGCATGTTGGTCCGGCCGATGAGGACGGCGCCGCCGGCGCGCAGGCGCTCGATGGTGAAGGCGTCATCCTGCGCCACCAGCCGCTCGAAGGCCGGCGAGCCCGACGCGACGGTGAGCCCCTTGGTGCGGTAGCTGTCCTTGGCGGTGTAGGGAATGCCGTCGAGCGGGCCGAGCAGCCTGCCCTCGCGCCGCCGTTTGTCGGAGGCGGCGGCAGCCTCGAACATCGACGGGTCGAGCACCGGAACGGCATTCAGCTTGATGCCATGTCGATCATAGAAAGCGATGCGGCGGAGACAGGCGCCGACAAGCTCGACGCTGGTGACCAGGCCCTGTTCGAGCGCCTCACGAAGCTCGGCAATCGAGGCTTCGACGAGATGAAACGCCTTCAAGATGATCTTCCCCCTTTTTCCCCCTGATCAGTCTTCGGGCTCGCCTTCCTGGCCGCTGTCCAAAGGCTGCGTATCGGGTGTCTGCTCGATGACCGGCGGAGGCGCATTCGGATCGCGACAGCCGGTCAGCCATACGTCATAGATCGGATGCTCCACCGCGCTCAAGCCCGGGCTTTCGGCGAACATCCAGCCGGAAAAGATCTTCTTGCGGCTGTCGTCAGGCTCGATCTCCTCGACTTCCACGAAGGACGTCGTCTTCGGCTCCTCGGTGATGTCGCGCGTGTAGCAGGCGTCGGCCTTGACATAGAGCCCGCCGAAACGTTTTTCCTCGCCGATCTTGGCTTCGAAGGTGGTGGTGAGCCCGGTGATCTTGTCGAGGCCGGCAAAGACGGCGATCGGATTGGAAATGCGCTCGGCATTGGCCGGCACGGCCATGGCAAGCAAAGCAAGAACCGGCACGACACGCTTCATAATTTCTTGGCCTCGACACGCAAACGCACATAGTCCGCCGTCCAGTTCCCGGCCTCGTCGCACAAAGCAAAACGCAACAGGTCCTCCGCTTCGCGCACGACCTCCTGGGAGCGGGCGCCGAACTGATCGAAGAAAGGCTGGCGGAAAATGCTGAGCCAGGCCGCCATGCCGGTCTTGAGCCGCGTGGGCCTGGGGATGAGCGCGATGCGCTTCACTTCGAAACCGTCCTTCTCCAGCATCGTCTGATAGGCTTCGGTGGTGGGGAAGAACCAGGGATGCGCCAGCGCCGCGTCGACATTGTGGCGCCGGGCCACGGCCTCGAGCGCGGTCACTATCCCCGCGACATTGCCATGGCCGCCGAACTCGGCGACGAAACGCCCGCCCGGCTTCAGCGCGCGCCGGACGCCGGCGACGACACGTTCGGGCCGCGTCATCCAATGCAGCGCCGCATTGGAGAAGACGGCGTCAAATTCGTTCTCGAAAGTCAGCGCCTCACCGTCCATGACCCGGACATCGAGGCCGCGCGACCGGCACGTGTCGACGAAGCTCTCGCTCGCATCGACGCCGACGACATCGGCGCCCAAAGCGGCGAGCTCCGCCGTCAGGACGCCATCGCCGCAACCGAGATCGAGAATCCGCTCGCCCTTGCCTGCCGCCAGCCAATCGAGCACGCCGCCGGCGAGGTCGGAGACGAACCGCGCATGCGTGTCATAGGTGGAGGCCGACCAGCTCTGCCGGCGCGGAGCATCGGCCGTCATTGCGGCTGGGCTTCCGGCGCAGGCGCCGGCGCTTGCGTGTTTTCCGCCGGCTTGTCGCCGCCGCTGGCATCACCACCGCTGCCGCCGCCCTTGCCCTCGAACATGGCCTTGGAGATCAACGACCAGATGTCGACCGCACCTTGGGTGTTGGTGATCTCGCCGCCATCGGCCAGCACGGTCTCCGACCCACCCGGATCGAGCGCCACGAAATTCGCGCCGAGCAGACCTTCCGACGTGATCTTCGCCGTCGTGTCGTCGGTGAGCTTCACTTTGGGGTCGATCGTCATGGTGATGACCGCCTGATAGTTGTCGGGGTTCAGCGTCTGGCTGACCACGGTGCCGATCTTGATGCCGGCAAGGCGCACATCGGTTCCGGTATTGACGCCGGCGATATTGTCGAACTCGGCCTTGAGCCTGTAGCCGCCCGAAGCGGTGCCCGCACCCGACGTCGAATAGGCGAAGACGAAGAAGCCGGCGGCGATCAGGATGACCAGAGCGCCAATGGCGGTTTCAACAGTGGTGTTTTTCATAATGCGGTCCCTTGCGACCCGGCCATGTAGCGGTCTTTAGGGATTCGAGACAACCCGCAAATTGTGGCAGCAGCGAGCCGGAAAGGCCCGCTTATTCCGGCCGCCAGGCTTCGTAATCCGGCCTTGCCGGCTTGGGCGCGACGCTGCCGACGATGCTGCCGGGCGGGCGATAGGCCTGGGCGGTGCCGGTCAGATTCGGATGATGCGGTTTCTCCCAGTCGCGCGGCTTGTAGCCGTCCTTGGCCGGGGGATTGGCATCGCGATGATGCATCCAGCCATGCCAGCCGGGCGGGATCGCCGAGGCCTCGGCATAGCCGTTATAGACGACCCAGCGGCGTTCGGCGATCGACCGCGGCAGCGCCGAGGGCGCCCGATAATAGCGGTTGCCGAACTGGTCCTCCCCGACGAACTCACCCTTACGCCACGTATAGAAGCGCAAACCAAGGGTCTGCCCGTTCCACCAGGAGAATATCTGCTTCAGGAAGTCCATCACGTCGTCACCTTTCGCGTCCTGAATGGCTGAAATGGCGGGGTTTGTCCAGCCTGGGTCATTGCATGGCATCCACCAGCGTCAGGCCATCCTTGGCATCCAATCCGCGGGCGGCGACAATCCGCACCGCCGGTATCGACCTCAGCAAGGACGCGAAAGACTCGAGCTCGGCCGGCATCGGCACCACTGCCGAAGGCACCGCATAAAGATTGAGGTCACGACGCAGGCGCTCGCGCATCAGGCTCGCGACATAGATCGGATATGTCTTGTCGCCCTTGCCGATCATCACATCGGTTTTCCAGGCGCGCAGCACCAGGCGCTGATTGGGGTCGCCGGCGACCGGCTTGGTCCAGGTGAATTCGGCGGCGCGGCCACGATGCAGCGCCGGGCGCGGCGCCAGATCGGCGAGGCTGCGGTTGGGATCGAGATAAGCGAGCCCGAGCGTCCACGACCACTTGCCCTGCTCCGTCCACCCCTCCTTGGCGAGCGTCTCGCTCAGCGGCGAGAGATCGCCCGCCCATTGCGCGGCGAATTTTTCCTCATTGCGCCCGGCGAGATCGATGCGCCGGCGCGACAAGCCGGCCCAGGAGCCCGTCTCCCACTGCTCCTGATCATAGAGAACGATCGCCTCGCGCGGCGAATACATCTCCGCATTGGCGGTGTAGTCACGGCTGATATGGATCGTGCCGGCGGCGAGGAAGGCGAGAAGGACGACGATGCTCAAGCCGATGGGCTGGAGACGGCGCGAGGGCACCGCCTCGATGGCGATGCCGAAAGCGGCGATCATGGCTGCGCCGAAGAGGAAGCCACCGAGGACGTCCGACATCCAATGGGCGCCGAGATAGATGCGCGAATAGGCGATGGCGATGACGACGATGCCGACGGCGGCGAAGACCACCGCCTTGCCCCAGCTGCGCAAGCCATGCGTCACCAGCACCGCGAAGACGCCGAGCGTCACGGTGGCGAAGGTCGTGTGGCCGGAGGGAAAGCTGAAGACTTCCGGCAGGCCGCTCAGTTCCACCGGGCGCGGCCGCTGCAGCCACAATTTCATCAGGGGCACGAATAGCCGCGCTGCCAGGATGGTGACGAAGGCCGCGCTGGCGATGCGCCATTCGCGCCGCCAGATCAGCCACAGCACAATGACGATGCCGACGGTCCCCAGGACCACGCCGTCGCCCAGCATGGTCACCATGGTCATGATCTCGTCGGCCGGCGCATTGCGCAGGCTCTGCATCATGTTGTGGATCGAGAGATCGGTATTGATCAGCGCCGACTGGCCGAAGACGCTGCTCATGATGTGGAGGAAGGCGATGAGCGCCGTCACCGCCAGAGCGGCGAACAGGATGATCGACAGCGACCCCGGATGCGCCGGTGAGATCACGGCGCCGATGCGCGGCCAGAAGCGGCCCGGCTGCTTCTCCGCCCAGGCGGCGAAACGATCCTGGCCGCTTTCGATGATCGGCCCGAGACCGCCGATGAAGAGACGGATGAGCCAGCCGGCGACCGCCAGCAGCACCAGCAGCACCAGAAGAACAATCAGCAGGCGCTCGCTGAGTTCGCCCGCCATGGCCAGCACCTGGCCGAACAGCATGCCGGGCAGCACATGCGCCAAGGCCCAGAACAGGCCCGATGACACGTTGATCACAGCGAAATAGACCTGCCCCATGCCGAACATGCCGACAATGCCCGGCACCACCGCCTTGACGCCCGGCACGAAGCGGCCGATGGCGATCGACTTGCCGCCATGCTTGCGGACGAAATCCTCGCCCCGCGCCACCAGCACCGGATAGCGGTTGAGCGGCCAGAGCGTCTTGAGCCGCTCGCCAAACAGGCGGCCCGCCCAATAGGACAATTGATCGCCCAATATGGCGCCGACGGCCGTCGCCGCGAAAACCGGCCAGAATTCGAGGTGCCCGGTGCCGACCAGCATGCCGGCGCCGACCAGAACCGCCGTCGAGGGCACGAACAGGCCGATGATGAGCAAGGCCTCGCCGAAGGCGATCAAAAAGACAATGGCGATCGCCCAGCCGGGATTCTGGGTGAAGAAATCGAGATAAGGCTGAATATACTCCATGCGGCCAGCGGCTCGTTAAGTCGGGAAGGTCACAGGGATATTACGATGCAGCGCATGCGAGGGGCAGGACATGCGCCGGACTTACCAAGAACCTCATGTCAAGAACAAGGCAGAGCCTCTTCACGATCGCGCGGGCTGCGCCAAGGATAGCGGGTTCCAGGCCGGTAAATGACTTAAAAAACTGCAACAATATGAACAAAAACTGCATGATCGAAGACTACGCCGAATCACGGCTGAGCGCCAAGCTCGAATGAAAGCCGGCTCTCTGCTATTCAAGACGTCCTCTCACCTCCTTGTGATTACCCGATGACCGACATTTCTCCCGATAGACCACGTGCCGGCGCCGCCACCTGGGCCGGATTCGCCGCCATGTGCCTCGGCATGTTCATGGCGATCCTCGACATCCAGGTCGTTGTGACGTCGCTCGCGGTCATCGAGGAAGCGCTCGCGATCGGCGCCAACCGGATGAGCTGGATCCAGACTGCCTATCTGATCGCCGAAATCATCGCCATACCGCTCACCGGCCTGTTCATCCGCGCGCTCGGCCTGAAGCGAACCTTCATCATCGCGCTCAGCATCTTCACGCTCGCCTCGATAGCCTGCGCCTTCAGCTTCGACTTCACCTCGCTCATCGCCGCGCGGGTCGTCCAGGGCTTCGCCGGCGGCGTTCTCATCCCGCTCGTCTTCGCCGCCGTCTTCCTGCTGTTCCCGAAGTCGAGCGAGGCGCTCGCCACCACCATCGCCGGCATGGTGGCCGTGCTGGCGCCCACGCTCGGTCCGGTGGTCGGCGGCTGGATCACCGAGACGACGTCCTGGCACTGGCTGTTCCTCATCAATGTCGTGCCGGGAATTATCGCTCTTTTTGTCGCCGCCAGAAGCTTCGCGCCGGAAGCCCGCGACATCTCGCATTTCAAACGGCTCGACTGGCTGTCGCTGATCAGTCTCGCGCTCGGTCTCGCCGCCTTCGAGATCGCGCTCAAGCAGGCGCCCGACGACGGCTGGCTGTCGGGAACAGTGCTTGGTCTCCTCGCCGCGACCGTCATCCTCGCTTTCTTCTTCATCCAGCGCACACTCACCCATGACAATCGCATCGTCGACATCTCACTTCTGCGCCGGCGCAATTTCGCCGCCGGCTGCGTCTTGAGCTTCGCGCTCGGCGCCGCCCTTTTCGGCATGGTCTATCTGATGCCGGTCTTCCTCTCCTTTGTGCGCGGCCATGGGCCCTTGCGCATCGGCGAGATCATGCTGGTGACGGGCGCCGCCCAGCTGCTGATGGCGCCGATCGCGGTCCAGCTCGAGAAGCGCGTCGACGCCCGCCTCCTCACCGTGGCCGGCTTCCTGGTCTTCGCTCTGGGGCTTGCGCTGAGCATGAACCAGACCACCGATACCGACTATTATGAGATGTTCTGGCCGCAGGTCATCCGCGGCGCGTCGGTTATGCTGTGCCTCCTGGCGCCCACCCATATAGCCCTGTCGCAGTTGGCGCCGAGCGAGATCGGGGACGGCAGCAGCCTCTTCAACATGATGCGCAATCTGGGCGGCGCCATCGGCATTTCGCTGATCGATACGGTGATGTTCACGCGCGGCCCCGAGCATGCCGACATACTGACCGAGAAACTCAAAGCGGGCGACCCGGCGACGCTCGAGCTCTTCGGCCTGACGCCGGCCGATGTCGAGGGTGGGCTCGATTCCATGCGCCTCATGGACCTTCTGCCCGATCTCGAAAAGCAGTCACTGGTGATGGCGATCAACGATGCCTGGCTGCTCCTGGCGCTGATCACGCTGGTCGGCCTCGTGGCGCTCTGCTTCGTGCGGCGGGTGGATAACGGTGCCGGGCCGCGTGCCGGCCTGCACTGATCTCTGCCCCAATCATTCCGCAATTCCACCGCCGGTTTGCCGCCGGCGCGTCTCGCAATATCCGCGAAGCCGTCTCTTGATGCAGTCATAAAACAAGAGGGACGGTCAGATGACGAGCTTCAACGGCCTGGCGCCGGTTGGACGTGCCTTTCTCAATCACTTCACCTCGCGATTCTGGACCAAGGCGGTCGCCGCTCTGGTGCTGATGCTCCTTGCCGACGCATTGTTTCTCGGACCCCAGGGCTTCGTCGCCGGCTCAACGCTCGGCCTTTTCGCGGCGAGCCTTCTCGCCATCGTCTGGCTGATGCGCGTGCCGCGCCCCGGATTGTTCGACTATTCGCTGGGCATCGCCGCCCTCGGTCTCTGCCTCTCCCTGTTCAACGACCCAGGCCCCCTGGCGGCCCTCCTGCTCTGGTCGGCGCTCGCCCTTCTCGTGCTGCGCCCGACCTTCAGAAGTCCGGCCGATGCCCGCGATCTCGCCCTCAAGCTCGGCATCTTCACGCTCACCATGTCGCTGTTCCCCTTCCGGGATCTGGGGCTTCTGCGGCTCGCCCGCAAACGTCATCCGGCGCAAGCCGTCAAGCTCGCGCCTCTGATCCTGCCTGCCGCGGCGGTCCTTCTCTTCGGCCTGCTCTTCATCTGGGCCAATCCTGTCCTCGAAAATTTCGCTACGTCCTTCGACAGCGGCAGCCTGTTCACGATCCTGACCATGAACCGCCTGATGCTCTGGGGGTTTGCCGGCATGATCGTATGGAGTCTCCTGCGCGCCAGCGCCATCTATCTGCCGAAGAGCGCCAACTATGAAGCGGACAAGGTCGATGGGCGCATCGTCCGGCTGTTCTCGGTCCAGAGCGTGCTCATGGCCCTCATCCTGTGCAATGCCATCTTCGCACTCCAGAACGGGCTCGATCTCACCTATCTGTGGGCCGGTGAGACACTGCCCAATGGTTTGACGCACGCGCAATATGCCCATCGCGGCGCCTATCCGCTCATCCTGACGGCGCTGCTCGCCGGCGCTTTCGTCCTCGTGGCGCTGCGCCGGGGGGCCCCCAGCGAACACGACACGCGGATTCGAGCGCTCATCTATTTTTGGCTGGCGCAGAATGTCTTTCTCGTCGCCTCGGCGATGCTGCGCACGCTCAATTACATCGAGGACTATTCGCTGACTTTCCTCAGGCTGTCGGCACTGATCTGGATGGGGCTTGTCGCCTTCGGCTTCGTTCTCATCGTGGCGCGCATTCTTATGGGCAGGTCGGGACGCTGGCTCATCAATGCCAATGCGTTGGCGGCAGTCGGCGTGCTTTATGCCTTAGCCTTTGCCGATCTCTCGGGCGTCATCGCCCGCTACAATGTCCGCCATGCCGCCGATGTCGGCGGCCGCGGCCAGTTCCTCGACATGCCGTATCTCGCCAGCCTCGGCCCCGCCGCGCTGCCCGCCTTCGACTGGTATATCGATCGCATGCGCGACAGGCCCACGGCCTCCACCGCGCGCCAGTTCCGCGTCGAGCTTCATGCCCAGCTGATGCTCAGGCAACAAGACTGGCGCTCATGGACATGGGCTGGCCAGCGCCTTCTTGCCTCTTTGCCGCCGTCACCCGCCCCGCAGATGTGGCAGGCACCGCAGCGTAAGGCACCTTGAGAATCGGGGCTTTTCGGGCCTTTTCCCAGTCAAGCGGAACGTTTCCTTGCCGGGGTCTCCCGAATCGTGGCGCACTCTTGCTTATCCGCAGACTGCCGTCAACCTGTGGACACAAGATGTTGTGTTAAGATTTTGGTTACACACTAACTGTTGACGTTCTCATGACGATGTAATAGATTGAGTCTTGAGGCTGAGGGGTACGGAGAACCGGGGCAAAAGCCGGCTCTCACAAATCAAAAAAACCCAAAATAATGCTGCTTGATCCGCGAGGCGTTGTTTCGCGGATAGGGAGTACTGCGTCGTCAAACACGGGTGAACTGAAGCCGGTGGGTGGATTCTTGCGCGTCCGCCCGTGGGCCAACATTGAAGAAGACGAGGGATATCATGAAGATCGAGCGCCGCTACACCAAATCTGGTCAAGACGCCTATCACGGGCTGGATTTCCGAAAGGCGGTGAGCGAGATCAAAAACCCCGACGGTTCCATCGTGTTCCGTCTGGCGGACATCGAAATCCCCTCCTCCTGGAGCCAAGTCGCCTCCGACATCCTGGCGCAGAAATATTTCCGCAAAGCGGGCGTCCCCGTCGCCCTGAAGCGCGTCGAAGAGTCCACCGTTCCCTCCTGGCTCTGGCGCTCGGTTCCCGATGATGCGGTTTTGAGCGCCCTCCCCGTCAAAGAGCGCACTCGCGGCGAAGTGAGCTCGAAGGAAGTCTTCAACCGTCTGGCCGGCACCTGGACCTATTGGGGCTGGAAGGGCGGCTACTTCAACGGCGAGGAAGATGCGCGCGCCTTCTATGACGAGATGTGCTTCATGCTCGCCACCCAGAAATGCGCTCCCAACTCCCCGCAGTGGTTCAATACCGGCCTGCATTGGGCCTATGGCATCGATGGCCCCGGCCAGGGCCACTATTACGTCGATTTCGAAACCGGCAAGCTCGTCAAGTCGAAGTCGGCCTATGAGCATCCGCAGCCGCATGCCTGCTTCATCCAGTCGGTCGATGACGATCTCGTCAACGAAGGCGGCATCATGGATCTGTGGGTGCGCGAAGCCCGCCTGTTCAAATACGGATCCGGCACCGGCTCCAACTTCTCGAAGCTGCGCGGCGAGAATGAGAAGCTTTCGGGCGGCGGTAAGTCCTCCGGCCTGATGAGCTTCCTCAAGATCGGCGACCGCGCCGCCGGCGCCATCAAATCGGGCGGCACCACGCGCCGCGCCGCCAAGATGGTGGTGGTCGACATCGACCATCCGGATGTCGAAGACTATATCGAGTGGAAGGTAAAGGAAGAGCAGAAGGTGGCGGCCCTCGTCACCGGCTCGAAGGTGGTGCGCAAGGCGCTCGCCGCCATCATGAAGGCCTGCGTCAATTGCGAGGGCCCCGGCACCGACTGCTTCGAGATCGAAAAGAACCCCGCCCTCAAGCGCGCCGTCAAGGATGCGCGCCGCAATATGGTGCCCGACAACTATATCAAGCGGGTCATCCAGTTCGCGCGCCAGGGCTATACCGATATCAGCTTCGACACCTATGACACCGATTGGGACGGCGAGGCCTATCGCACCGTCTCCGGCCAGAACTCGAACAACTCCGTGCGTGTTACCGACGGCTTCCTCAATGCCGTCGAAAGCGACCGCAACTGGGACTTGATCTCGCGCCTCACCGGCAAGACCACCAAGACGACCTCGGCGCGCGCGCTGTGGGACAAGATCGGTTATGCCGCCTGGGCATCGGCCGATCCCGGCATCCAGTTCCACACCACCATCAATGACTGGCACACCTGCCCGGCCTCGGGCGAGATCCGCGCCTCCAACCCGTGCTCGGAATATATGTTCCTCGACGACACGGCTTGCAATCTCGCCTCCCTCAACCTGCTGCAGTTCCGTCAGGCGGACGGCGTCTTCGACGTCGCTTCCTTCGAGCACGGCGTGCGCCTGTGGACCGTCGTCCTCGAAATCTCGGTGCTGATGGCGCAGTTCCCGTCCAAGGAGATCGCGCGCCTCTCTTACGAGTTCCGCACGCTGGGTCTCGGCTTCGCCAATATCGGCGGCCTGCTGATGACCGCCGGCATTCCCTATGACAGCCATGAAGGCCGCGCCATCTGCGGCGCCATCTCGGCGATCATGACCGGCATCTCCTATGCGACTTCGGCCGAAATGGCCAAGGAGCTCGGCCCCTTCCCCGGCTTCGAGAAGAACCGCGACCACATGCTGCGGGTGATGCGCAACCACCGGCGCGCTGCCTATGGCGCCGCCGTCGGCTATGAAGGCGTCAAGACCGCGCCGGTGCCGCTCGACGAATTGAGCTGCCTCGACAAGACCCTTATCACCCATGCGCGCGCCGCCTGGGACAAGGCCGTGACGCTCGGCGAGGCGCATGGCTACCGCAACGCGCAGTCGACCGTCATCGCGCCGACCGGCACGATCGGCCTCGTGATGGATTGCGACACCACCGGCATCGAGCCCGATTTCGCCCTGGTGAAGTTCAAGAAGCTCGCCGGCGGCGGCTACTTCAAGATCATCAACCAGGCGGTGCCCGAGGCGCTGCGTACCCTGGGCTACAGCGTGGACGAGATCGAGGCCATCGTCTCCTATGCGGTGGGCCATGGCTCGCTCGCCGACAGCCCGGCGCTCAACCATGCCGCGCTCAAGGCCAGAGGTTTCGGCGACGCCGAGATCGGCAAGATCGAAGCGGGCCTCGCCTCGGCCTTCGACATCAAGTTCGTGTTCAACAAGTTCACGCTCGGCGAAGCCTTCTGCAAGTCGGCGCTCAAGCTCACCGACGAGCAGATGAACGATTTCAGCTTCGACCTCCTCGGCCATCTCGGCTTCTCCAAGGCCGATATCGAGCGCGCCAATGTCCATGTCTGCGGCGCCATGACGCTTGAGGGCGCGCCGGGCCTCAAGAACGAGCACCTGCCGGTGTTCGACTGCGCCAATCCGTGCGGCCGGCTCGGCAAGCGTTACCTCTCGGTCGACAGCCACATCCGCATGATGGCGGCGTCCCAGCCGTTCATCTCGGGCGCCATCTCCAAGACCATCAATATGCCGAACGACGCCTCGGTCGAGGAATGCAACGCGGCCTATATGCTGTCCTGGAAGCTGGCGCTGAAGGCTAATGCCCTCTATCGCGACGGCTCCAAGCTGTCCCAGCCGCTCTCGGCCCAGCTCGTCGAGGATGATGAGGCTGAGGAGGATCTGGCCGAGCAGCTCGCCGGCAAGACCCAGGTGCAGCGCGTCGAGACCATCGTCGAGAAGATCGTCGAGGTCATGGTCAAGCGCGATCGGGAAGTCATGCCGCAGCGCCGCAAGGGCTATACCCAGAAGGCGATCGTCGGCGGCCACAAGGTCTATCTGCACACCGGCGAATATGAAGACGGCCGCCTCGGCGAAATCTTCATCGATATGCACAAGGAAGGCACCGCGCTGCGCGCGATGATGAACAACTTCGCCATCGCGGTGTCGACGGGCCTCCAATACGGCGTGCCGCTGGAGAAGTTCGTAGAGGCCTTCACCTTCACCCGCTTCGAGCCGGCGGGCCTTGTCCAGGGCAACCAGTCGATCAAGAACGCCACCTCGATCCTCGATTATGTGTTCCGCGAGCTGGCGGTCTCCTATCTCGGCCGTCACGACCTCGCCCATGTCGAGCCCTCCGATATCGGCTTCGACGCGCTGGGCAAGGGCGTGGACGACGGCAGCGCCCCGCCGCCGGCACCGGTGCTGCCCGCCGCCAAGGTCCTGTCGTCGGGCTTCGTGCGCCGCAACCTCAACACCCGCAATGTCGTCGTCATGCCGACCAACGCGCCGGTGAGCGGTTCGCCCGCCCACGCGCTGCAGATGCGGGCGACCGAAAGCTACGGCACGTCGGCGCTCGCCGTCGCCGAGGCCCGCGTGGCGGAGGTCCACGTGCATGAGCATCATGAGGAGCATGTGCATGTCCATGCCGCGCCCCAGGTGATGGAGATCAACCGGCGTACCGAGGCCCGCATGAAGGGCTATGAGGGCGACAGCTGCAACGAGTGCGGCAACTACACGATGGTGCGCAATGGCACCTGCCTCAAATGTGACACCTGCGGCTCGACGAGCGGGTGCTCATAAGAGGCGAGCATCGCATAGAGACGATCTGAGAGTGGCCGGGCATGTCCCGGCCATTTTTTTCCAGACGATCGCCTTCCGGATTTTGTCCGTCATCGGTCGAAATGATGGCGATGACCGTCGTGTTTGCCAAAATCCCAAGCGCCGATTCCCCGCCGCGCGCATCGCAGAGCGCTCCTTCAGGACGGCTCCGGCGGTCGGATTCAGCTTCCGGAGCCCGTCTTCCACAATTATTTTTACGGGCGTGACTTTGCCGCCACAGTCGAAAACCGGCCTCTGAAGGGCCTCGGGAGCGTCGATTCAGGGTGCTGTTCCGTATACGGATCATACCAAGAAAACGCTTGATTCCGGCTCGATTCCCGTGAATCCAAGGCTTTTTCATCCGTCCACGGACAAAAACTGCGATTTCTCAATGTTTACCGGTTGTTAGCTGATTTCTGATGACATACCAGATGTGGTCGGCATATTGCCGAATCACACAAACAGGTAGACAACACGTTGCGATGACGGTCTGACAAATGTTGATTCCTCATGGGTCATCTGTCGATCGTTTGATGTGAGGCTTACCTGCGTTATTGGGGCTCTAATTTAACCAGGAGAAATAGATATGGCTGCGAAGAAAGCTGCGAAGAAGAAAGCTGCTAAGAAGGCTACGAAGAAGAAGGCCGCCAAGAAGAAGACCTAATCTTCTTTAGCGATACTTCAGGACTGGGCCCCGGACGGCATGCGCCTCCGGGGCCAGTTCTTTTTGTGGAGCACGCATTGCGCGAAAGTGCTCCCGGATATGGGCGGAAGCCTCCCTCGTCGAACCTCCCGCTTCAGGCCGGCTTGCGACTCCCGTAGCGGATCGCCGCCTCGAGATAGAGCGCCAGCACGACGCCGTTCAGAATGTGCCAGACGAAATGTGTGCCGATCGGGATGAGTGAGCACAGCACGATATCGGCGGTGCGGAAAATCAGCGACACGAACAGGACCGTCGAGGCGAGGCTCACATTGAGATGGGCCGGATGGCCGCGGCGCAAGAGCTCGATCGAAACGAGCACGCTCGCCACCAGCGCCGGCAAATAAGCGCCCGAGCCGTTCATGAAGCCGGGCGGCAGGATGTTTTCCGCGATGAAGGTGATGCCGAACAGAACGATCAGGGCGCCGGCGACCTTCCACCAGGCGAAGCCCAGGAAGCGGCGCAAGGCGAACGCCAGATAGCCATAGATGAAGACCGTGATCGGCAGCACGTCCGCCAGCACCGACCATTGATTGGCGAAGGTATGGAAGGCCAGGCTGCCGAGACCGATCACGAAGACGAGCGCGATGAGGAGCCAGATGACCGGCTCGCGATTGCCGCGCCGGAGCGCCGCCCGGGCGGCCCAGATCGCCGCAATGATGAAGGCAGCATTGCTCAGCGCGTTGAGCGGCTCGGCCAGGAGACCGGGATGTAAGCGTTCGCAATATGAGTCGATCGGCGCAAACCAGTCCATGAGAGCCCCTCATTCTAGATCACGATGAATTTGGATCGGACGATCAAAATTCATAAACGTGATCGATTCTAATATTTTAGCGCGGGATTCTAGCGAAAAACCGGTATCCACTTTTTCGTATCCCGCGCTAGTGATCAGCGCGGCGCCAACAAAAAAGCCGCGGGAAACTCCCGCGGCTCATCTTACCCGGATTCGCCAAGTCTATTGATAGACATAGACCCGCGAGCCGACGGCGACCCGCTCATAGAGGTCGATCACGTCGGAATTCATCATGCGGATGCAGCCGGAGGACACCGCGCCGCCGATCGAGGCGGCATTGTTGGTGCCATGGATGCGGAACAAGGTGCCTGAGATGTACATGGCGCGGGCGCCCAGCGGGTTGTTCGGGCCGCCTTCCATGTAATCCGGGATCTTGTTGCCCTTGGCGGCTTCACGCGCGATCATCGTTGCGGGCGGGCGCCAATCCGGCCATTCCTTCTTCATGCCGATCTTGGAATTGCCGCTCCACTGGAAGCCGTCCTTGCCGACGCCGACCTTGTAGCGCAGCGCCTTGCCGCCCGGCAGCACATAATAAAGAGCGCGCTCAGGCGTGCGGACGATGATCGAGCCCGGCTTGTACTGCGAATCGGCGAAGGAGACGGTCGAACGGGTGGTCCGGTCGCTCACGCCCGACACGGAGCTCCGGCTGACCCGCCGCGTATTGAACAGACATTCGAAAAAGCCGCCGCAGTTGCGCCGTGTGCTGACGCGGCGCTCTTTCTTGACCTCGGGCTTCTTCTTCTCGACGACCTTCTTCTTCTTAGGCGCCGGCTTCTCGTCCGCCACCGTGATGTTGGACTTCACGTTCGGCGTCGAGGCCTGCACCTGTCCCACCGCAAGCCCCGTCACGGCCAGGACAGCCGCAACGCCGATCCACAATTTCCGCATATTAACCCCTTGTTAAGAGACAGCCCCGTCTCGAGTGGAATTATCCGCGGCGGACATTAATCCTTCGTCTTTGACGTTTCAACTGGCCAGAGAGTCAGGATTTTCCGCCCTCGCCCGGCCCGCCTGGCACCATTTCAGGCCCGCCCAATCGCAACTTCGCCACGAGTTCGCCATTGGATTTTCCCATCGCTTGACCTAATGTCTGCCGCCCGGGTGGGGCATTCAATATTTTTCAAGAGGTTAGGATATGAGATTGGTCAAGCGCTCGGCGCTCGTTTTGATTCTCGCTACATCCCTGGCGGGTGCGACGTCCGCCTGGGCGGCCGAAGAGCCCCCGCTTGTCAGCGCGATCCTGAAGAACTGGGAAACCCAGCTCCAGACCAAGCCGACCTACAAATCGGTCACCACCGGCAGCGACGGCTCGGTCGTCATCGACGGGCTCTCCGCCAATGTGCAGGCGCCTGGCGAGGACGAGGGCAAAATGTCCCTCAATGTCGCCAAAGTGACGCTCAGCGGCATCACCGACAAGGGCAATGGCCTGTTTGAGGTCGCGGCCGCCGAATATAACGACACCACGATCGAGGTAGGCAGCCGCGAAGGCAACTTCACCATCTCGGTGCCGAAGAGCTCGGCCGAATACTGGTATGTCAAGGCGCTGGGCGACAATCCGAGCCCGACCGACCTGCTGCGCGCCAGCATGAATGTGGCCAAGAAGATGAGCTCGGGCCAGATGACCCTTGCCGCGGGCGGGCACAATTTCACGGCCGACGGCTATGAAATGACCTGGGACGGCGATCCCGTCACCGGCGCCGGCAAGAGCGACTTCAAGATCAGCAATATCACGGTCCCGGAAGCCGCGGTCGCGGCGCTCGACAGCTCAGGCACGCTCAAGCAGCTCGGCTACTCGACCCTTTCCTTCGATATCGGCGGTGCGGGCACGATGGATATCGGCTCGGACAAGATGGGCTTCGATTTCGACATCGCCTATGCCGGCAAGGACATGGCCACCCTGAAGATCGGCGCCGGGGCGGGTGAGATCCCCCTCGCTTTGGTCGGCCAGTTGCAGAAGCTGAAGGACGAGGCACAGCCGGATCCGAATGCCTTCATGCCACTCGTCCAGGGCATTCAGGTCAGCCGCGTGACGATCCGCTTCGAGGACAAATCGATCACCAAGAAGGTGCTGCCGCTCCTCGCCGCCATGCAGGGCATGGATGAGGCGACCATGGTCGCCAATGCCGGAGCGATGCTTCAGCTCGGCCTCGCCGAGCTCAAGAACCCGGCCTTCACCCAGAAGGCGGTCGAGGCGGTCAATGCCTATCTCAAGGATCCGCGCTCGCTCACCATCGTGGCGAAGCCGGCGCAGCCGATCACCGTGCAGCAGATCATGGCGCTCGATCCCAACAATCCGGGCGCCGCGCTCGACCAGTTGGGCGTCAGCATCTCGGCCAACGACTGATCGGCGCCGCTACAACCGAACGACAATGGCCGGGAGCTCCTCCCGGCCATTTTGCTTTCAGGCGTCCCAATCGATCGGCTGCATCATGCCGTGGCGGATGAGGCTCGCGGGCCCGTCATAACGCCTGGAACCCGGATAATGGGCGACCAGCTTCGGCATCGCGGCAAGCTCCCGATTGATGATCTGATAGGCGCGGGAGCCAAGCGCATGTTGGCCCTCCTCCTCGTATCGCCGACTGCGCGCCCGGAAATCATCCACCAGCTTGAGATGCAGCAGCGCCCCCCGGGCTACCGGTTTGGCAAGGGCGACCGGCCAGAGGAAATGCGCATCGATGATGCTTGTCTCCTCCGATATCCGGACAAACGGATGCTTCGACAGCCAGTGGGCATGGACATCCGGCCCACTGTTGAAGAGCCGGTTACGCGGGCCGCCGGTCGTCAGCCACCCACCCTTCTCACGCGTCTCGACATAACCGTCACTGTCGAACCAGCAATCGGTCGCCAGGATATCTGCGATGGACCGGTCGCCCTGGCCGATTTCACCCGAGGGATAGACATCGATCATCAAGCCATGGAGCCTGTCGCAGTTCCTGGCCGCCAGCCACTCACCGAGATCGGCGAGACACCTCTCTTCCATGCGATCATAGACCATGAGCTCGTCGGCATCGGAATGCACCACCCAGCGTCCGCGACAAAATTCGCGGGCTATCCCGTTGGCCCAATAGATGCCGCCGAGTCCCTCGGCGTAAGAGGCACGTGCCCGGAAGATGTCCGCTCGCGGCTCAGCCGCGATGATCTCATCCGACCCGTCGTCCGACATATTGTCGACCATGAAGAAACGCGTCACGCCGAGCTTCTTGTAGTGGGCGAAGAAGAGCGGGAGACGGGCCGCCTCGTTCCGCACGACTGAGACAAGGCCGATCTCGCCCGGCGCCAAAGGTCCCCGGCAGCGGATGATGTCCATATGTTCGATGAGGCTGCGATGCGACTCCCAATTGAATTGTTGTCGCCATTCCCAGACTCCACCTTCTTCCGGCAGCGTGTCGGTCCACATCGTCCGCTGCGGCGGTCGCGGCGCTTGTTTCAGAAAGGCCTTGCGCTTCCCGATCTCAGCCGGATCGGTGGGCGCGTCCCAATCGATCGGCAGCATGAAAGACTGACGCACCAGGCTCTGGGGACCACGATACCGGCTCGAGCCTTCGTGGAAGGCCACAAGACCAGACCGGTCCGCCAGCGCACCGGCAATCCGTTTATAGTCCATGGATTGATTGAAGTGCTGACCCTCACGAACATAGCGCTCAGTGCGCTCGACAAGATCGTCGATCAGTTTGAGGTGGATCAACGCGCCCTGCGGGCCTTCAGTGACCTCGTCATAGGGCCATTGCCAATGATGATTGAAGATGATGGTGTCGTCCGACATGTGAAAGTAAGGGTATTTCGACAAGGTCGGCCAAGTCTCTTCTTCGTCTTTGCCGAACAAGCGACGGCGAGCTCCGCCGGTCAGATCCCATCCGGCCCGGATCCGGTTAAGCGTGTACCCCTCTGTGTCGAACCAGCAATCATCCTTAAGAATTTCAGTGACACTGCGGCGTGGCTCGCCCAGGGTTCCAGACGGGTAAATGTCGAGAAGCGGCGCGAAGACCCTATCGAGACCGCAACGACCGAGCCAATGAGCAAGCTGCGGCAGATCGTGCTCCTCCATGCCGTCATAGACGAAGAGCTCGTCAGCATCGACCCTGAGGATCCAGTGTCCGATACAGAATGCGCGCGCCACCGCATTGGCCCAGTAGAGGCCGGCCTGTCCGTCCCTGAAGGCAGCCTGGGTCAGGAATATATCGGCGTCGGGCTGAGCGAGCAGAAATTCATGCGACCCGTCGTCGGAGCCATTGTCGATGATGAGGAACCGCGTGACACCGAGACTGCGATAATGCTCGAAGAACTGCGGCAATCGATCAATCTCGTTGCGCAGAACGCAGATCAGGCCGCACTCCCCGTCGAGCAACCTGCCCCGGCATCTTGTCGTCGTCAGATGCTCACTGAGTGAACGCTGGGACAAGGCGATGAACTCGTCACCCCGCACCCACTCCTTGCCGGGCACCGGAAGCGTGGCACGCCAGTATTTCCAGCCAATCTCGCCGAGCACCAGATAGGGCCGCGCATGATCGAGGCGCGCCTCGGCGTCCCAGACAATCGGCGACATGATCCGGTTCGCCACCAGGCTGGCAGGTCCGGTATAACGCCGCGACTGATCGGTGACCGCAACGATTTGCGAAGCGTCGGCGAGGCGTCGATTGATCGTGTTGTAGTGCAGAGAACCCAGCCAATGTTGACCTTCGGCTTCGTTCACCTTGGCCCGCTTGATGAAATCATCCATCAGCTTGAGATGCAGGAAGGCGCCGAAGGCCACATTCGTGCTGATGTCGAACGGCCATAAATAATGCGCGTTGAGCACCGAGCGCTCCGGCGTCATCTCGAAGAACGGATATTTCGATATCGGGGCCGCCATGCCGCCCTTCTCGAAGAGCCGGTGGCGTGACCCACCTTGAGCGAGCCACCCGGTCGGCAGGCGGCGGGCGGAATAACCACCGGCATCGAACCAGCAGTCCTCCTCCAGGATATCGACGATCGTTCTCTCGCCTTGGCCAACCGGGCCAGAGGGATAGATGTCCAGCATGACCCCGAAAAGCCGGTCGAAGCCCTGGCCTTTGAGCCAGCCTCCGAGATCCGCGAGGCCATGCGTTGCCATGCCGTCATAGACGAGGAGCTCGTCGGCATCGGCCATCAATACCCAATTGCCGCCGCAATATTCGCGCGCCAGGCCATTATACCAGTAGATGCCGAAGCAGCTGTCGTAATAAGGCGTAGTGGTGTGGAAGACATCGGCCAGAGGCTCGGCGAGCAATATCTCGTGCGAACCATCGTCGGAATTATTGTCGACCATAAAGAAACGGTCGACCCCGAGCTTGCGGTAATGCTCGAAGAAGAGCGGCAGGCGCGCCGCCTCATTGCGGAGAACGCACAGAACCGCGACATCGCCCGGTTCAAGGCGGCCGCGACAGCGAATGGTGGTCAGGTGCTCGCTGAGCGAGCGGCGCGACAGATCATCGAATTCAGCTTTGTCGGCCCAATCCTCGCCGTGGCGCGGCAGCGTCAGCTTCCAGTCGCGCGGCAGGATCGGGCGCGTTGATACGGCAGGCAGCGAAGCGGCGATCCCATCATGATGGTCTGTCTCGCCGCCCATCCGCCGTGCTCCCTGTTTATTTGTCGGGCAGATTGACCCGGAGATGCAATTCACGCAGCTGCTTCGGCGTCGGATCGGATGGCGCGTTCATCAGCAAATCATAGGCCTGCTGGTTCATCGGGAACATCGTCACCTCGCGCAGGTTCTTGGCGCCAACCAGCAGCATGACGATGCGGTCTATGCCGGCCGCCATGCCGCCATGCGGCGGCGCGCCATACTGGAAAGCACGGTAGAGACCGCCGAAGTTTTCCTCGACCGTCGCGCGGCTGAGGCCCACGAGCTCGAAGGCCTTGACCATCGTCTCCGGCAGGTGGTTACGGATGCCGCCCGAGGCGATCTCGAAGCCGTTGCAGACCATATCGTACTGGAACGCCTTGATGGTCAGCGGGTCCTGCTTCGACAGGGCCTCGATGCCGCCCTGCGGCATGGAGAACGGATTGTGGCCGAAATCGATCTTCTTCTCTTCCTCGCTCCACTCATAGAAGGGGAAGTCGACGATCCAGCACAGCTCGAAGCGGTTGCGGTCGACGAGGTTCAATTCCTCGCCGGCGCGGGTGCGGGCGGCGCCCGCGAAGGTCGCGAATTTCTTCGGATCGCCGGCGACGAAGAAGGCGGCATCGCCGTCCGCGAGGCCGAGCTGCTGGCGGATGGCCTCGGTGCGCTCGCCGATATTCTTGGCGATCGGACCCGCGCCTTCGAGCTTGTCGCCCTCCTTGCGCCAGAAGATGTAGCCCAGACCCGGCTGGCCTTCACCCTGCGCCCAGGCATTCATGCGGTCGCAGAACGCGCGCGAGCCACCGGTCTTGGCCGGAATGGCCCAGACCTGGTTCTTGGCATCGCCGGCGAGGATGTTGGCGAAGACCTTGAAGCCCGACCCGCGGAAATGCTCGGACACGTCCTGCATGACGATCGGGTTGCGCAGATCGGGCTTGTCGGAGCCGTATTTGCGCATCGCTTCGTCATAGGCGATGCGCGGGAATTCCTTGGTCACCGGCTTGCCGTCGGCGAAGCTCTCGAACACCCCGCGCAAGACCGGCTCCATGGTGGAGAGCACGTCATTCTGCTCGACGAAGCTCATTTCGAGATCAAGCTGGTAGAACTCGCCCGGCAGACGGTCGGCGCGCGGATCCTCGTCGCGGAAGCACGGCGCGATCTGGAAGTAGCGATCGAAGCCCGATACCATGATGAGCTGCTTGTACTGCTGCGGCGCCTGCGGCAGCGCGTAGAACTTGCCGGCATGGATGCGCGACGGCACCAGGAAGTCGCGCGCCCCCTCGGGCGACGACGCGGTGAGGATCGGCGTCGAGAATTCGGTGAAGCCCGCCTCGCCCATGCGCTTGCGCATCTCGGCGATGACCTTGGTGCGCGCCATGATGTTGTTGTGCAGGCCTTCACGGCGCAAATCGAGGAAGCGGTATTTGAGGCGGACATCCTCGGGATATTCGATGTCGCCGAAGACCGGCAGCGGCAGCTCCTTGGCTTCCGACAGGACTTCGATATTCGTGGCGAAGACCTCGACTAGACCTGTCGGCAGGTCGCGGTTCTCGGTGCCGGCCGGACGCAGGCGCACCTTGCCGTCGACCTTGATCACCCACTCGCTGCGCAAGGTTTCAGCAGTCTTGAACGCCGGGCTGTCGGGGTCGGCCACGACCTGAGTCAAGCCGTAATGGTCGCGAAGGTCGATGAACAGCAGGCCGCCATGGTCGCGCACGCGATGCACCCAGCCCGACAGGCGCGTCTCGCTGCCCTGGTGCGTCTCGCGGAGATCTCCGCATTTGTGGCTTCTATAGGCGTGCATAATCCCTCGCAAATCGGGTCGGAAAATCAGTAGAAGAGCGCGGAAAAGCGCATGGGGAGGCCCGATTGTCAAGTTGCCCGCGGTTTTCACCATTTCAGGCGGTTTTTCGGGTCCAAATACTGGTCGACGCAGGGGCAAATCTGGAAAATTGACAAACCGAGTCGAAAATCGTCTTAAATTACTGAAAAATATGAAAAAAACATATTTTTCGCCGATGAGACAGCAAATCATTTGACGCCTGCCCCGGACTCGCGCGACTTAGAGCCCTATGGAGGTCATCACCACCACATCCGCGCTCAAGGCGCTCGTCAAGGAACTCGCCCGGGAACCCTATGTCACGGTCGATACCGAGTTCATGCGCGAGCAGACCTTCTGGCCCGATCTCTGCCTGATCCAGATCGCCGGTGGAAACCACCAGGCGATCATCGATCCCAAGGCGCCGGATATCGACCTCAAGCCCTTCCACGCGCTGATGACCAATGAGAATGTTCTCAAGGTCTTCCATGCGGCGCGCCAGGATATCGAGATTTTCGTCCATCTGTCGGGTCGGGTGCCGCATCCGGTGTTCGACACGCAGATCGCCGCCATGGTGTGCGGCTTCGGCGACCAGGTTTCCTATGAATCGATCGTGCGCCAGCTGGCGCGCGCCCAGATCGACAAGTCCTCGCGCTTCACCGACTGGTCCAGGCGCCCTCTTACCGAGAAACAGCTCAATTACGCCCTTTCCGACGTCACCCATCTGCGCACCGTCTATGAGAAGCTGAAAGAAGAGCTCGATAAGACCGGCCGCGAACCCTGGCTGGCGCAGGAAATGGAAGTCCTGACCTCACCCAAGACCTACAATATGGCGCCGGAAGACGCCTGGAAGCGGCTCAAGACCCGCCTGCGCTCGAAGAAGCAGCTGGGCGTCCTGATCGCGCTGGCCGCCTGGCGCGAGCGCGAGGCCCAGGAAAAGAACGTGCCGCGTCAGCGCATCATCAAGGATGACGCGCTGATCGAGGTCGCCACCCAGATGCCGCAGACACGCGAGGCGCTGAACGCCTTGCGTGCGTTGCCGCGCGGTTTCGGCAACTCGCGCGCCGGCGAGGCGATCCTCGTCGCCGTCAAGGACGGGCTCGAGACCGACGCCAAACTCCTGCCGCCGCTTCCCGGCGGGCACGAGAAGATGCCCGAGAGCACGCAGGCCGCCGCCGAGATCCTCAAACTCGCGCTCAAGATCGTGGCCGAGCGCGAAGGACTGGCGCCGCGCCTCCTCGCCAGCGCTTCCGACATCGATGCGGTGGCGCAGGACGACGAAGCCGACGTGCCGCTGATGAATGGCTGGCGCCGCCAGATGTTCGGCGCGATCGCACTCGACCTCAAACATGGCCGCGCCGTCATCGGCTTCCGCGATGGCCGGGCCGAGATCATGCCGAGCGTGGCGCCGTTCAAGCCCACTGCCGCCGCCGCGGAATAGCCTCCCTGCCCTGACGCCCGCGCTTGTGCTATGCTCTCTCCTTCCGGGGGATGCAGCAGGGAGGTTGAACATGCCTGCCTATATTCTCCTCACGAATTTCACCGATCAGGGAATCCGCACGGTCAAGGACACGGTCAAGCGCGCCGAGAAATTCCGCGAGCTTGCCAAGCAGAACGGCGCCTCCGTCAAAGACCTTTATTGGACTCTAGGAAAATACGACGTCGTCTCGGTCGTCGAGGCGCCGGACGTGACGAGCGTCACGGCGCTCGGTCTCACCCTCGGCATGGCGGGCAATGTGCGCACCGAGACGCTGCCTGCCTTTACCGCCGATGAAATGGCGAAAGTGCTGGCCAAAGTAAAATAGGCCGGATCCTGGATCAGTAGATTTCGATCTTCGCGGTGCGGCCCATCTGGCCGGCCAGCGCGTCGAGGCGCTTCTCGACGCGTTCGCCCATGAGATCGGCGAATTTCCGCGGCACCCGGAGCATCAGGTTGCGGGTGCCCTCCACTTCGATGCCGATCTTGGGCAGGACACCGGGCATGGCGGCGGTGAGGATGTAGGCGAGGCGGAACACCTCGCTCAACAGCCTGGCCCGCTCCAGCGTCTTGTCGTCGACGAGGCGGGCGAGACTGTTGGTCATGCCCTCCTCCTCGCCTTCGTAACGATAATAGATGGTGAGCGCCAGGAAGACGCGGCCGGCATGGTCGATATCGACGAAAGCCGCCTGCGAGATCATGCCGAGCGAACGCTGAGCGCGGTAATCAGGATGCGCGCGCCAGCCGATATCCGCCAAAAGACAGGCGGCCTGACGCAAGCGGAGCTCGGGCTCTGTCTCCTCGAAGCTCTTATGCGCGAAGAGCTTGTCGGTCCAATCGCACAGCTCGAGCTCATGCTCGGGCGAGCGTGCATAACGGCAGCAGAAATCCCAGCAGGACGACAGCAACGCGTCAGTATCGCGCTTGCGCTTTGGCAGCTTCGAATAAAGCAGGCCCTCGCGCACACCATAGATCGAGACGACCATCTGCTTCACCTTGGACTTGGCGAGCAGACGCTCAAGCACCAAGGCGCCGAACGGCAAAGTGTCGATACGGCTCTTGGAGACGGTCTTGATGTCTTTCAGCGAGGACGACGAGAGATGCGAGACGAGATCGGCCACCGAACGCGCCTGCTCACGACCGATCGTGTAATTATGCAGGACGTGGAGCGGATAACGCGTCTGGCCCATATGGATACGCGCGATGTTGCGCCAGGTACCGCCCACCGCATAGAGCGTGCGGCCCTTGAGTCTGGTGAGGAGCGGCGATGAATCGAGATATTTATCGACGATGTCGCGCGCCTTGGTAACCGAACCACCCGACATGTCGATGAGCCGCAAGGGCCCGAGCGGAAAGGTGATGCCGTCGCGGATGCGCCCTTCACTCACATCGATGAGCTCGAGGCTGCCGCCGCCCAGGTCGCCGATCAGCCCGTCGGCGCCGGTGACGCCCGCCATGACCCCCATGGCGGCGAGCCGCGCCTCTTCCTTGCCGGAGAGCACGTCGATATGGGCGCCCAGCGCCTCCTCCGCCATGTCGACGAATTGCGGGCCATTCTCGGCCTCGCGCGCCGCCGCGGTCGCCACCGCATAGACCTCACGCGCCCCGATCTGGCGCGACAGCGCCTTGAAGCGGCGCAGCGCCGCCAGCGCGCGCTCCATGCCCTGCGGGTGAAGCTGACGTGTGGTCGCGACACCGCGACCCAAGCCGCAGAGGAGCTTTTCGTTGAAGACAGGCGTCGGCGCCCGCCGCAGCCCGTCATAGACGACAAGCCGCACCGAGTTCGATCCGATGTCGACGACCGATACCGGACGGTATTTCGTCGACCCGCTGCCTAGTCTTTTACGCTTCACTTCTTGGCTCTGGACTTCCTGCTCACGCGCGCCGTGATCGGTGGCGGCAGACTACCTTTAAGCGATCTGCCGCGTCCAGAGAGAGATGGATTCTTCATGAAATAGGTGTGGGCATTGAAGGGCTCCTCGTCGGGGCCCGGCGCGATGCGGCGCGAGGAGCCGTCAGACAGCAATTCCCAGCTCTGCTCGTTGTCGCGCATATTGGCCATCATGATCTGGCCCATGACCTGTTCATGCACGGTCGGGTTTTCGATCGGGATCAGCGTCTCGACGCGGCGATGCAGGTTGCGCGGCATCCAGTCGGCCGACGCGATATAGACCTTGGCGCTCTGATGCGGCAGGCCGTGGCCGGCGCCGAAGCAGATGATGCGGCTGTGCTCGAGGAAGCGGCCGATGATGCTCTTGACGCGGATGTTTTCCGACAGACCTGGCACGCCGGGCCTCAGACAGCAGATGCCGCGCACCACGAGGTCGATCTGGACGCCGGCCTGGCTCGCCGCATAAAGCGCATCGATGATGCCGGGATCGACCAGCGAGTTGAGCTTGGCCCAGATCTGGCCGGGCCGGCCCTCCTTCACATGCTCGATCTCGTCCTCGATGTCCTCGAGGAGCTGCGCCTTCATGCCGATGGGCGACAGTGAGATCTTCTCGAGGTCCTCGGGCTCGGCATAACCGGAGATGTAGTTGAAGAGCCTGGAGGCGTCGCGGGCGAGCGCCGGGTCACAGGTGAAGAAGGACAGATCGGTGTAGATCTTGGCCGTCACCGGGTGATAGTTGCCGGTGCCGAAATGCACATAGGTGCGCATGTTGCCGCCCTCGCGGCGCACCACCATCGACACCTTGGCATGAGTCTTGAGCTCGATGAAGCCGAAGACGACCTGAGCCCCGGCGCGCTCGAGATTGCGCGCCCAGGCGATATTGGCTTCCTCGTCGAAGCGCGCTTTCAGCTCGACCAGCGCCATCACTGACTTGCCGGCCTCCGCCGCCTTGACCAGCGCCGCTACGATCGGGCTGTCGTTCGACGTGCGGTAGAGCGTCTGCTTGATGGCGACGACGTCGGGGTCCTGGGCGGCCTGGCGGACGAACTGGACGACGACGTCGAAAGATTCGTAGGGGTGATGGACGATGATGTCCTTCTGGCGGATGGCGGCGAAGCAATCGCCGCCATGGTCGCGGATACGCTCCGGGAAACGCGCCACGAAGGGCTTGAATTTGAGGTCCGGGCGCTCGTCAAGGATGAGCTGCTTGGTATCGGAATAGCCGATGAGGCCGGCGCAGGTGACCATCACGTCGGCCGACACGTCGAGCTCGTCGGCGATGAAGTCGCGTAGATTCGAGGGACAGGCGGCATCGATCTCCATGCGGATCACCGAACCGCGGCGGCGACGCTTGAGGGCGCTCTCGAAGAGCAGCACCAGGTCTTCCGCCTCTTCCTCGATTTCGATGTCGCTGTCGCGAATGAGACGGATCAGCCCCTGCCCCAGCACGTCGTAGCCAGGGAAGAGTCTAGGCACGAACAAGGACAACATGTTCTCGAGCGAGATGAAGCGCGCGACGGCGCCCGGCAACCTGATGAAGCGGTCGAGCTGCTGGGGAATGGGGAGCAGCGCGTTCATCATGCCGCCGTCACGCCGGCGCTTGAGCTGGAGCGCGATGATGAAGCCGCGATTGGGGATGAAGGGGAAAGGATGGGCGGGGTCGATGGCGATCGGCGTCACCACCGGCAGGATATGGCTCAGGAAGCGCTCGCTGAGCCAGGCGCGCTCCTCTTCGTTGACGTCGGCGCCATCGGTGATGTGGATGCCGTTCTGGCTCAGCTCGTCGCGCAATTGCAGCCAGCGCGTATCCTGTTCGCTCATCAGCTCCTGGGCGAGCTTGCGTACCTGGTCGAGCTGCTCGGCGGGCGTCAACCCATCCTGGCTCAACTCGGCCAGCCTGGCGCGCATCTGGCCGACCAGGCCGGCCACGCGCACCATGAAGAACTCGTCCAGATTGTTGCCGGATATGGAGAGGAAGCGCAGCCGCTCGAGAAGCGGATGGTTGGCGTTGCGGGCTTCTTCCAGAACCCGCATGTTGAAGACCAGCCAGGACAATTCGCGGTTGATGAAGCGGCCGGGGTCGGTGAGCTTGGTCGTGTTCGTCGGTTCTATGGAGAGAGAAATCTCGTTCATCGCGCGATCCTGCCGAAAACCCCAGTTGCAGAGCCTCCAGCGCGTGATCAGGAAAAGTGGATACCGGTTTTCCGTCCGATCACGCGCCAAATATGTACTGCGATCACAATCAATTCGGGTCGGAAATCGACCCGAATTGATTGTGATCTAGCGGGCCCGTATGACCGAACGATGAAGGAGTTCCGTTAACCCTCGTCCTCGGCGAAGAGCCCTGGAGAGGTTATATCCCCAAGCACCCTTGCGGTAAAATTCCGGGTGACCTCGGCCCGCTCCTCCAGCGCCCTGCGGTCGATCTCGGCCACCAGGTTGCGGGCGGCATCGAGCTCCCTCGGCATCCGGGCCAGGAGATAGCTTACGGTCGCCTCGTCGACGGCGATCTGGCGGTCGGCGAAGAGCTTGACCAGGACGCCGCGCAGCAATTCGTCGTCGGGCGCCCCCAATTGGGCGACAGGCGCCGCTTTGAGCCTCGATATGAGGTCCGGCAGCGCGATGCCCCAGCCCAGCGGGGCCTGGCGGGCCGTGACCAGGATCGACGCCTTCTGCTCGCGGGCAAGGTTCAGAAGGTGGAAGAAACCGGGCTCGTCCAGCCTTTCGCCCGGAGCGTCCTCGATGACCAGGGCCCCCTTCCGAAGGAGGTCCGGCACGGTTTCCTTGTGGATTTCAGCGGGAGCGATGGTCCGGGCGCCGGTCATCTCGTGCCAGACGGCGGCAAGATGGGATTTGCCGCTGCCCGGCGGTCCGAGCAGGATCAGGGCATGTGAGGGCCAGTTGGGCCACAGATCGATGAGCGCCACCGCTCTCTCGTTGGACGGCGTGACCAGGAAATCATCGCGCCCGGTGGCGGGACGATGCGGCAGGTCGAATGCGAGCTGGCGGCCTTCGGTGCCCATTATTTGGGCGGACCCTGCCGCTTCGGCTCACCGGGCCTGGGGAGCTTTTTCTGAGTCGGTATGCCCAGATAGAGCGGACTCTTCAGATATTGCTGTATGGCGAAACGGACCAGCACGCCGACGGCGGCGGCCAGCGGCACGGCGAGCAGAAGGCCGACGAAGCCGAAGAGATAACCGAAGGCGAATAGCGCGAACATCAGCCAGACGGGATGCAGGCCGATGCGGTTGCCGACCAGGTTCGGCGACAGGAAGTTGCCCTCGATGAACTGGCCCGCGGCGAAGATGGCGATGATGATGATGATATGCGCCCAATCAGGCCAGAACTGGATGAGCGCCATGCCGATGGCGAGCACGCCGCCGATGATCGAGCCGACATAGGGAATGAAGCTCAGGAGCCCAGCGCCCAGCCCGATCAGCAGGCCGAAATTGAGCCCGGCGAAAGACAGCGCCACGGCATAGAAGACACCGAGCAGGAGGCACACGGTGCCCTGGCCACGGATGAAGCCCGCCATGGCCTCGTCGATCTGGGTGGCGAGGCTGCGGACGGTCGTCAGATGATCACGCGGCAGCCAGCCGTCGACCTTCTCGATCATGCGGTCCCAGTCATTCAGCATGTAGAAAGCGACGATCGGGGTGACGACCAGGAGCGAGATCACATTGACCAGCGCGAGGCTGCCCGAGAGGATCGAGGTCAGGATCGCCGCCACCCAGCCGGCCGCCTTGCCGGCGAGATCGGACAGCGAAGCCGGCAGATTGGTGCCCGAGGAGGCCAGCATGTCCTTGAGCCATTGCGGCGCGAGCTCGTCGAAGAGCTTGACCAGCGCCTGCATATAGCCCGGCAGATTGGAGGAGAAACGCGCGATCTGGTCACCCAGCACCGGCAAGAGCAGCAGCAGGAGGACGACGATGACGAGAATGCTCGAAATGAGGATGAGCAGCGTCGCGGCCAGTCGCGGCAAGCCCAGACGCTCCAATGCATCGGCCACCGGATCGAGGAAATAGGCCAGCACCAACCCGGCGATGAACGGCAGCATGATATCGCCGAGGAGCCACAGAGCCAGGATGACCACGGCCAGCGCCACGGCCCAGAAGGTGAATTGCCGCTGCAATGTCATGGCGCGTCCCTCATGCTCGATCCGTTGGCCATATGGCGGGCCCATGCCCGCATGTAAAGGGCGGCGGAAGCGACAGTGAGGAAGGCCACGACGGCGCTGCCGATATTGAGGAACCAGGTGGCGTCCGACATCCACGCGAGCACCGCCAGCTGGCCGCCGGCCAGAATGATCTGTGCCGCGGTATTGACCTTGCTGGTGATGAGCGGCTGCATCTTCAGCGGCTTGTCGAGAATCCAGGAGAGGATCACCGCGCCGACGATCAGCACGTCGCGCGAGGCGACCAGGATGACGAGCCAGGCCGGCATGTGCTGCAGGAAACCCAGCGAGACATAGATCGACACCAGCAGGAGCTTGTCGGCGAGCGGATCGAGATAGGCGCCGAGCTGCGTCTTCATCTGGTAACGGCGCGCGATATAGCCGTCGATGCCGTCGCTGACGCCGGCCATGATGAAGAACAGGAAAGCGAGGCCGAACTGGCCGGCGACGATCAGCCAGATGGTGACCGGCACCAGCAGGATTCGGCCGATAGAGATGATATTCGGCAAATTCATGTGGCGAGGAAGATGATGGTTGCTGGTGTCATCTTACAACGGCTGCAGTACCCATGTCCCGCCCGCTTGCACCAGTCTGAGGCCGCTTCCCGACAGAGCCTGCTGCAGATCCTGGACCGAATCGACGAAAGCCAGCTGGATGACGGCGCCATTCTCGGCAATGGTCGAGACATCGACGCCGACGACGCCCGGGGTCGCGAGCAGCCGGGCGCGGATGCCGTTCCATTGATAGATGCCCGAAAACGGCACGGCGACCGGCATGGAGCGCGAGGCGCGCGATTCCTGCTGTTCAGCCGCGGCGCGGGCCTGAGCCTCGGCGGCGACCTTCAGGCGCACCGAGCGCCATTTCTCCAGCATGACATCGTCGAACCGCCGCGCGGCGGCGGCGGCGGCCGATTCAAGCGTGCCGTCCTCGGCGGTGTAGGTCTTGTCGAAATTGATCTTACCGAGCGGCGAATCGCCCTGCATCACGGCGCGGATGCCGCCCGAAGGGTCCGGTTCGGCGATGGCGACGAGGACGGCTTTGGCCTCATAACGGATCATCAGGCTCTCGAGCTTGATGGCGTCGCCGGCGGCCACCTCTTCCGGACTGATGGCGGAAGTGTCCTGGAGATCGCCCAGGGGCACGATGATCGGGACCAGCGACTGCTCGGCCTTGAGGTCGAGCCACGCCTTGCGCCAGAGATTGTCCTCCCAGAGGACCAGCCCGTTCGGGCCTTTCCACAGCGGCAGGACGACCAGCGGCGGGGCTTGTTCCTCGACGACGTCGATACCATAACGGCCGAACAGTTCCCGAATCTTGCCGGGCAGGAAGCGCACGGTGAGCTTGCCGATATAACGGCCGGGCCCGGAACGCTCCTCCTCGATGCTCAGGGAACGCAGCATGCGGCCGATATCACGGGCATCCATGCCCTGGAGGCGTTTGGCGGCCTCGGGCGAACCCAGCCTTTCAGCCAATTGATAGAAGGCTTTGACCTGGGCCTCGATGATGGCGCGGGTGCGGGCGGTGGCGGCGTCCTTGTCGGTGACGTCCACCTCCACGCCGGTGACCGAAAACAGACCGGTTTCGACCGGACCGACGGCCCAGGCTTTCAACGGTGCGGCAAGGATGAGGAAGGTCAGGAAGGCCCCGAGAAGGCCCCTGGAACGGCACGTCATTCACTAAACTCCATCTGCCCGCTTTCCGCTCAATCGCGCGTTGATAGCCCAATTGAACGCTTTATCTGGGGCATTGTTCGGGCTATTCAGCCCCGGCACCCCGGATCACAGCAGAATTCCTAGATCAATGAGGCAAACTAGCGGCATGGGCGCAGGCAAACAAGACGGCCATAATGGCATTTCCTACGCCGACGCGGGCGTTGATATTTCGGCCGGAAACGCTCTGGTCGAGGCGATCAAGCCCCTCGCCAAGGCGACGGCCCGGACCGGAACCGATTCGGCGCTCGGCGGCTTCGGTGGCCTCTTCGACCTCAAGGCCTGCGGCTTCAAGGACCCCGTCCTGGTCGCGGCCAATGATGGGGTCGGCACGAAATTACGGATCGCCATCGATTCCGGCCTGCATGGCACGGTCGGCATCGACCTGGTCGCCATGTCGGTCAACGACCTGGTCGTCCAGGGCGCTGAGCCCCTGTTCTTCCTCGACTATTTCGCCACCGGCAAGCTCCAGGTGAACGAGGCGCGGGACGTCATCGCCGGCATCGCCGAAGGCTGCCGCCAGGCGGGCTGCGCTCTCATCGGTGGCGAGACCGCCGAAATGCCCGGCATGTATCACGGCGGCGATTACGATCTCGCCGGCTTCGCGGTCGGCGCCGTCGAGCGCGAGAACATCCTGCCCAAGCCCGATGTCGGGCCGGGCGACGTCATATTGGGCCTCGCCTCGTCGGGCCCCCATTCCAATGGTTATTCGCTGATCCGCCGCCTGGCCGACATCAGCGGCCTCAAATATGGGGACAATGCCCCCTTCGCCCCGGGCAAGACGCTGGGCGAGGCACTGCTCACGCCGACCCGCATCTATGTGAAGCCGGTGCTCGCCGCGCTCAAGGCTTCTTCCGGCATCAAGGCGCTCGCCCATATCACCGGCGGTGGCTTCCTCGAAAACATCCCGCGGGTGCTCCCGGCCCACACTGTGGCCGAAATCGATCTGGCGCAGATTCCCTGCCCCAAGGTGTTCGGCTGGCTGCAGCAGGTCGGCAATATCAGCGAACGCGAGATGCTGCGTACCTTCAACTGCGGCATCGGCATGATCTGCGTCACGACGGCGGAAAGCGCCGATGAGGTCAAGCAGCTCCTCCAGGATCAGGGCGAGCACGTGGTGCGGGTCGGCACCATCGCCCAACGGCAGGACAGCGAAGAGCAGGTCAAGCCCCGCGGGCGGCTCGCGCTTTGATGGGCGCGCGCAGAAAAACCGGCATTCTCATTTCAGGCCGGGGCTCGAATATGCAAGCCCTGGTCAAAGCGGCGCGTGATCCCAACTACCCGGCCGAGATCACGGTGGTCATCTCCAACCGTCCCTCCGCTCCCGGCCTCGCTTTCGCACAGAGTGAAGGCATCGCCGCCGAAGTGGTTGATCACAAGCAATATAGCTCGCGCGAAGCTTTCGATGACGCGCTCGATGCGGCGCTCAAGCGTCACGGTGTCGAGCTCGTCGCCTGCGCCGGCTACATGCGGATCATGACGGAAGGCTTCGTCCAGCGCTGGCGCGACCGGATGATCAACATCCATCCCTCGCTGCTTCCCGCCTATAAGGGACTTCATACGCATGAGCGGGCGCTCGCCGACAAGGTCACGCGCCATGGCTGCAGCGTGCATTTTGTGCGGACCGACGTCGATGACGGTCCGCTGATTGCACAAGCCTCGGTGCCCGTGCTCAAGACCGATACGGTCGAGACACTGGCGGCGCGCGTGCTCGACGCGGAGCACAAGATCTATCCGCGCGCGCTCGCTTTAGTCGCCTCGGGCGCCATCCGCGTCGATGGCGACAAGCTCACCCCGGCCCAGTCCGGGATGCGCCTGCCGCTCACCATTCCCTGAATATCTAAGATACCCGCTCGAGAGCGCTCCAATCGTATTCGCGGGCCCAGTCGGCGAAACTGTGCCATCGAACGTCCGGAAAATCCCGGCGCAACGAGCTGATATCGGCATCGTAGCCCACGCGATTGAACCATTCGAACATGAGTGCGGTGTCCTCACTTTGCTGCCGGATCACCGCTACCGGAATTTCCTGGTAAGCTATCGGCCGGCCGATGGCTTGCGACAGGAGATTTGCCTGCTGCTCACCGGACAGCTCGTCTCCGGCAAGATCGAAGCGCTTGTTGAACACCTGCTCACGCCGTTCGACCAAGGCGGTGACGAAAGCTCCAATGTCCGTGAGGGCCACCAACTGAAGAGCTCGGCCAGCGGGCATCGCGACGGCGTGCGTGCCCTGGCGCAGGCTGGCGATCGCCCAAGGAGCGGCGACATTCTCCATGAAGGCGACCGGCGCGCTTATCGTGTAAGGGATGCCGAGACTGGCGACATGTTTCTCGACGCGATATTTGCTCTCGAAATGCGGGATGCCCGTCTTCTTGTCGGCGTCGGCGACGGACGAATAGATCAAGTGCCCGATGCCGGCAGCCCTGGCGGCATCGGCCGCAATGACGCCCTGACGAGCCTCCTCCTCGGTCCCGGCCTCGTAGCTGTTCCCCATCAGGAACATCGTGTCGACGTCGCTGGCCGCCTTCAGAATGGAGGCTGTATCACCGAGATCGCCCGTGACGATTTCAGCGCCGGCCGCCAGCAGACGGCGCGCGGCGTCGCTGTCCGATTTTCGGGTTAATGCCTTTACGTCATGTCCCCTGGCGAGCAGGACCTGCGCGACCGCGCCGCCCTGCTGGCCGGTCGCACCGGTAACCAGAACTCTCCGTTTCGTGCTCATGCGCTTGCTCCATTTTCAATCGGAGCAAATTTAGGCTCTGACGCACCAGCCCATAATAGCATATAATTGGGAAATATCATCCCAATATTGGATACAATGCTCGACCTCAACGATATTCTGGTTTTTACCCGCGTCGTCGAGAGTGGCAGCTTCACCGCCGCCGCGCGCTTGCTCGGCATGCCCAAGACGACGGTCAGCCGCCGCATCGCCGCGCTTGAGCATGCGATCGGCGTGCGGCTCATTCAACGCACGACCCGCAGCCTCAACACGACGGAGGCTGGGCGTCTCTACTATGAACAGAGCAGCCGAGCGCTGCGAGCGATCGAAGATGCCAATCTGCAACTAGCGGAAGCACGAGCGGAACCGTCCGGCACGATTCGAATTTCAGCTCCCGTCGGCTTCGGTGATCATTTTCTGGCCGGCGCCGTCTTCGAGTTTCTCGCGGCCTATCCGAAAGCCGGAGTCGAATTGCACCTCACGGATGACAAGCTCAATCTGGTCGAGAGTGGTATCGATCTCGCATTCCGCACCGGGCTCCTTCAAGACTCCACGCTGATCGCCCGTAAGCTCGGCGCCGTGTACCGGATCCTGTGCGCCAGCCCGGACTATCTCGCGCGGCGCGTCAAGCCGGAAAGGCCGGCGGACCTTGCTCACCATCACTGCATCATTGCCGGCCCCGCATCGGCCGGCGCGCTCTGGACCCTGGATGGACCGCGAGGCGAGGAGACGGTCACGGTGTCCGGCCGCTTCGCCGCCAATGAAATGCGCACGGTGATTGCCGCCGCGGTCGCAGGTTTCGGGATCGCCCTGGTTCCCCAGGCGGCCGTGGAGGCGCTCATCAGGGATGGGGTTCTGCTCCGCGTTCTCGAAAACCACGCGACTCCGACCGGCGGTCTTTATGCCGTCTATCCGAGCAGCCAACATCTCTCGCCTCTTGTTAAGGCATTCATCGAGATTGCGGTTGAACGATTGCGTTCCATATCCATTATGACTACGCAGCCCAACCAATAGCCAATCCGAAAGCGCCGCATGATTCCGAATATCCTCAGCATTGCCGGCACCGATCCGACCGGCGGCGCCGGCATCCATGCCGATCTCAAGACCTTTTCGGCGCAGGGCGCCTATGGCATGGCGGCCGTCACTGCGGTCGTCGCGCAAAACACGCAAGGCGTGCGCTCCTTCGTAACCCTCGAACCCGCTTTCATCGCCGACCAGATCGACGCGGTGTTCGAGGATGTGCGGGTGGACGCGGTCAAGATCGGCATGGTGGCGACAGCGGCCATCGCCGAAGCGATCGCCCAACGCCTCAAGCATCATGGCGCCGAGCGGATCGTGCTCGATCCGGTCATGGTCGCGAAGAGCGGACATCATCTCCTGCGCCCGGATGCGGTCGCGGCCATTCGTGACGTGCTGGTGCCCTTGTCGAGCCTCATCACGCCGAACCTGCCGGAGGCCGCCGTGCTGCTCGGCGTCGAGCCGCGGTGGAGCGCTACGGAAATGGAGGCCCGCGCCAGGGATCTCCGCAAGCTTGGACCCGAGTGGGTGCTGCTCAAGGGTGGCCATCTCGAAGGCTCGGCCGACAGCACCGACATTCTTCTCGGCAGTGGCAACAGCGTTGCATTCTCGGCGCCGCGCATCACAACCAAGAACGATCACGGCACCGGCTGCACACTCTCGGCCGCCATCGCCGCTTTGCTTCCCCGTTACGGGATGGAAGAGAGCGTGCGGCGCGCCAAGGATTATCTCTCAGGCGCGCTCGCCGCGAGCGACGAGCTCACCGTCGGGCATGGCCACGGGCCGCTGCATCATTTCCACGCGCTCTGGCGCTCCTGACCGCATCGGCGAGGCGCGCTGCCTCGGCACGCGGATCGGGCTGGCCGCAAATCGCGGAGATCACGGCCAGCCCGTCCGCCCCGGTCGCGATCACAGATGCGGCATGTTCGACCTTGAGCCCCCCGATCGCCACCGCCGGGAGGTTGCAGAGCGTAACGAGCTCGGCCAGGCCGGCAAAACCGATGGGCGGCTTGTGGTCCGCCTTGGTCGGCGTGGCGAAAACCGGGCCGAGGCCGACATAGTCGACGACAGCGCCATTCATGGCGCTCGCGGCTTGCGGCGTCTCAATCGAGAGGCCGAGGATCATGTCAGGACCGATACGCCGGCGCGCCGCTGCCGCCGTCATGTCTTCCTGGCCCACATGCAGGCCGTCGGCCGCGATGGCGACGGCCGCCTCGACATCGTCGTTGACGATGAGCGGCACGCCGGTGCCGGCCAATACCGTCTTGAGAGTCCGCCCCGTCTCGATCATGCGGGCGGTGCCGCCCTCCTTGTCGCGCAGCTGGACCATGGTGACGCCACCCGCCACGGCGGCGCGCGTCGTCTCGATCATCGAGAGATCGCGGCAGAGCAGCGGATCGAGCACCAGATAGACCGACAGATCGAAGGGCGTCATGCCGGCACCACCTTCGCCTTGGCATCGAGGCTCGCCGGATCGAGTGCGGCCAGCGCGTCGAGGAAGCGCCAAGCGAAGGAGCCGGGCCCTTCAGCGCCTTGCGCCGCCCCTTCGCCGGCGACGCCGAAACAGGCCAAGGCGGCGACCGTCGCCGCCAAAGGCTCGCGTGGAGCGGTCGCTGCGAAGGCGCCGACGAGGCAGGTGAGCGCGCAACCGAGCGCCGTCACCTTGGGCATCCAGGGCGAGCCGCCGGCGACGCGCATCGATTGACGGCCATCGGTCACAAAGTCGACCGCGCCGGTCACTGCGACAACCGCGTCGTGCTGCCGCGCCAGGCTGAGCGCCGCCGCTTCGGCCTGCTCCACTGGATCACGGCTGTCGACGCCCTGCCCGGCGCTGGCGCCGCCGGCCAGCGCTATGATCTCCGAAGCGTTGGCCCTGATGATGGTCGGACGCAGTCCTAGCAGCTCAGCCACCGCATTGCGGCGGAACCCGGTGGCGAAATGCGCCACCGGATCGAGAACCCAGGGAATGCGCTTCTCATGCGCGGCGATCACCGCCAGCTTCATGCCGGCGAACCAGTCGGGCGACAGTGTGCCAATATTGACGGTGAGCGCGCCGGCGATGCTGGCGAACTCGGCGGACTCCTCCACGGCATGAACCATCGCCGGCGATGCGCCCGCCGCCAGCATCACATTGGCCGCGACATTCATCGCGACATAGTTGGTGATGCATTGAACGAGCGGCGGCTTCTCGCGCAAGGCGGCGAGCAGTGTACCCGGCATCGTCATCATTGGCCCTCCTGTCCGACCGGCATATAGAGATCGCCGCCCGATCGGTATTTCTCGGCCATGGCGGCCATGCCCAGTTTCTGCGCTTCCGTCTGGATTTCCTGCGAGATGCGCATGGAGCAGAATTTCGGCCCGCACATGGAGCAGAAATGCGCCACTTTGTGGGCCTCCTTCGGCAAGGTCTCATCATGGTAGGCACGCGCCGTCTCAGGATCCAGCGAGAGATTGAACTGGTCCTCCCAACGGAACTCGAAGCGTGCGCGAGAAAGTGCATCATCCCTTGCTTTCGCCGCCGGATGGCCTTTGGCGAGATCGGCGGCATGCGCCGCGATCTTGTACGTGATGACGCCGGTCTTGACGTCGTCACGGTCCGGCAGGCCCAGATGCTCCTTGGGTGTCACGTAGCAGAGCATGGCGGTGCCGAACCAGCCGATCATCGCAGCGCCGATGCCTGACGTGATGTGGTCATACCCCGGCGCGATGTCGGTGGTGAGAGGTCCCAGCGTATAGAACGGCGCCTCGCCGCAGATTTTCAGCTGCTTGTCCATATTGGCCTTGATCTTGTGCATCGGCACATGGCCCGGCCCTTCGATCATCACCTGGCAATCCTTGGCCCAGGCGATCTTCGTCAGCTCGCCCAGCGTCTCGAGCTCGGCGAACTGCGCCCTGTCATTGGCATCCGCGATCGAGCCCGGCCGCAGGCCGTCGCCCAGCGAGAAGGACACATCATAGGCCCGCATGATGTCGCAGATCTCCTCGAAATGCTCATAGAGGAAGCTCTCGCGATGATGATGCAGGCACCATTTGGCCATGATCGACCCGCCGCGCGACACGATGCCGGTGACGCGGCCGACAGTGAGCGGGATGTAATGCAGGCGGACGCCGGCATGGATGGTGAAATAGTCGACGCCCTGCTCGGCCTGCTCGATCAGCGTGTCGCGATACGCCTCCCAGGTCAGATCCTCGGCGACGCCGCCGACCTTCTCGAGCGCCTGATAAAGCGGCACGGTGCCGATCGGCACGGCTGCGTTGCGGATGATCCACTCCCGGATATTGTGAATGTTCCGTCCGGTGGAGAGATCCATCACCGTGTCGGCGCCCCAGCGTGTCGCCCACACCATCTTCTCGACCTCCTCGGCCATTGACGATGTGACCGCCGAATTGCCGATATTGGCGTTGATCTTCACCAGAAAATTGCGGCCGATGATCATCGGCTCGGCTTCCGGATGATTGATGTTGGCTGGGATGACCGCGCGCCCCTTCGCAACCTCGTCGCGGACGAATTCCGGCGTGACGAAATCCGGAATGTCGGCGCCGAAATCCTCGCCGTCGCGCTCGATGGCGTTGCGCAAGCGCTCACGGCCGAGATTCTCTCGGATGGCGATGAACTCCATCTCGGGCGTCACGATGCCGGCCCGGGCGTAGGCGAGCTGGGTCACCGCGTCGCCGTTCTTGGCTTTTAGAGGCCGATGGCGGACCGGGAACTCCGGTGTGAGATGCTTCGCCCCGACCGACCCATTATCCTCGGGTCGCACATCGCGGCCGGCATAGGCTTCGACATCGCCGCGCGCCTCGATCCAGCGCGCCCGCAAGCGCGGCAGGCCGCGCTCGATGGCGATGGCGATCTTCGGATCGCTATAGGGGCCCGATGAGTCATAGACGACGACCGGTGGCTCGCCGGCGGTCGGGTGCAGCGCGATTTCCCGCATCGGCACACGAATATCGGGATGGATCTTGCCGGATTTGTAGATCTTGGCCGAGGCCCGCAGCGGACCCTGGCTGACGGCCGGCGCCGTCGGGCTGTTGGTGGTATGTATCGTCATGGCGAGACTCCTTCGCAATCGCTATGGAGACCCAGCTCTGACCCGGAATGATGAAAAGGCGCCTTGGGAAACAATGACCGGCTCGAAAGCCTGAAGCGCCCGCACCGTCCCTACGCCAGTGTTAACTGGATCAGGTTCAACGGGTCGCTACGCTGCTCAGGCCGAAAAGCCCTCGCCAGCAGCCTCTCAGCTCCTTGTCGGAGCCCCCCTGGTGAAGGCGTTCAGGGTGCGGGCCATGCGCCGATTTGTCAAGCCGGTCGATTTCCTATCTTAAGTTTGGCGCGTGATCGGACGGAAAACCGGTCCCCACTTTTCCTGATCACGCGCTACCGGCTGATGGTATAGTGGCTGCGGCGCGGATCGGCGCCCGAGCCCAAGATGCGACGTCCATCCACCGGCGCCCTCATATCGATGGACAGCGCGACGCCGCTCGCATCAAACTCATAATCGGGCCAAAGATGGACGCGATGGCCGCGTTTCGCGAGGCCGGACCTGACCTTGTCGGAGATACGCGCTTCGACGCTCAGCCGGCCGCGATCATGGAAATGCGGAAAGAACGAATCCGGGAAGCTCAGGCAGGTCACCCGCGCCGCCTCGACCGATTGCTGTGGCGACATTCCGCGGTCGACGATATTGAGGAAGGCTTGCAGGATGCCTTGCGGGATCACATCGCCGCCGCTCGCCGACAAGGCCATGGCTCTGGCCTCCCCCTCGCCCAGGCTCAAAGCGAGCGCCGGCGCCGGTGTCAGGCGCGGCCGCTTGCCCGGCCCGAGCGCTGCCGGATGACCGGCATCGAGCCGCGACTGCACGCCACGCGGAGAGACGATGACGCCGAGACCCGGCACGATCGGGTTTCCGTCGATCGTGTCGCTGGCCGAGCAGCTGAAGACATTACCCGCGCCGTCGATGATAGTGAAATTGGTCGTATCGCGCCTTTTACCACGATTGCTGCCGGTCGGGACAGGAAGATCGAGTGTCGGAAGGTCCGGCAGTGCCTTCTTCAATCGAACCATGGCGCGCAGCCGCGCCACGTGGTCGTCGGACAGCAGTTCTTCAATTTTACAATCCGTACTGCCATAGAACTTTTCGCGGTCCGAGAAAGCGAGCTTCATCGCCTCGACGAGAAGATGCGTATAGGCCTCCTCATCCGCGGCATGCGATGCGAGGTCGAAGCCGGCGAGGACGGACAGCGTCTGCAAGACGACCGGGGCCTGGCTGTAGGTCCCGCCGGTGAACATGCGCCAGCCATGATAGTCGTAGCTCTTGGCCGGCATCACCTCATTGCGGAACTCGGCCAAGTCGGCCAGCGTCATCCAGCCGCCGCCTTGCTTGACCCAATCGGCGATCCTTTCAGCAACCTCGCCCTCGTAAAAGGCCTTGCGCACCGCTTCGAGCGCTTCCGCCCGTTTGGCGCCGCGTTCGGCGGCAATTAGCCGCCTGAGAAGCTTAGCCAGATCGGTCTGTACGAGGCGATCGCCTTCCCGCGGCGGCCTTCCTTCCGGCCAATAGATCGAAGCCGAGCTCTCCCAGTTCTTGAACGTGGCGCCCATCAATTCAAACGCGAGCGCGGTGCGCCGATCGAGCACGAAGCCCTCTTCGGCATAACGCAATGCCGGCGCCGCAACCTCGCTGAAGGACCAGGTGCCGAAACGGGAGAGCGCCGTCACCCAGGCATCGAGCGCCGCCGGCACGACCGAACAGGCCGCCCCCAGCGGCATGTCGCCCTTGTAGCGGTCGAGATAGGCATCGAGCGTCAGGTCACGGCTCCATGAACCAACACCGCTGATCGACCAGACCTCGTTGGAGCCCGCGAGGCGCAGAACGATCGGCGCGACGCCGCCCAGATTGCACATGTCGGCCTGGATGACATTGCTGGCGAGACCGGCGGCGACACCGGCGTCGATCGCCGTGCCGCCCCGCTCAAGGACATCGGCCGCCACCATGGCGACCAGCGGATGACCAGCGACCACCGAATATTTCTCGCCGATCAAGGTCGGGCGCATCGATTCCGGCGGCGGAAAGATATTGGGAACCGGCGACGTGCTGTTGCGCATGCCACCCGCGGCTTCTTCCGGATTGCTCATCGCTTTTCTCCCAACTAGGCACTCAACATCGCGCCGGCATCGACCCTGATCGTCGTGCCGGTAATCGCGGCGCTCGCCGGCGACACGAGGTGAAGGCAGAGATTGGCAACTTCCTTCGGATCGACCAGCCGGGTCGCCGCACCACTGCGCGCCATGCTCTCCCACACTTCCGCCGGATCGGCGCCGGTGCGCCCGGCGATGTTCCTCGCCACCTCGCGCAGCATGGGACTGTCGACATTGCCGGGGCACACCACATTGGCGCGGATGCCATACGCGCCGAGCTCGGCAGCGAAGCTTTCGGTGAAGCCGATCAGGCCGAATTTGGTGGCGCAATAGATCGCGGCACCGGCCTCCCCGCGCAGGCCCGCGGTAGAGGACAGGAATACGAAGGCGGCGCTCTTGCCGCGCGCGATCATCGGCTTGGCGAAGGCCGCCGCCGTATGAAAGGCGCCGTCGAGATTGACAGCCATCACGCGGCGATAGACGCTCCAGTCGATGTCGACCACGGCTCCGTCGGCATTAAGGCCGGCAGCGTAGACGAGGCTGTCGACATCGCCGAGCTCGGCCGCAAGCGCCGCCATGGCCTGCGCGTCGGTGACATCACAGGCTCGGCTGTGATGCGAACCCGGCAGGCCGGCGATGGCATGGCGTGCCTGTTCTTCACTGCGGTCGAGCGACCAGACCGTGGCGCCGGCATGGGCAAGCGCCTTGACGCAAGCGGCGCCGATGGTGCCGCCACCGCCGACGACAGCCGCGACATGCGAGGTTCCAAGCGCGCTCATGATACGGCCGCCATTTCACGCAAGACCCGCGCAATCGAGGTAGGCCCCGGCACCAGCACTTCTTCCAGAGACAGAGCAGCCGGGATCGGCACATCCGGCACGGCATGTCGGCGCAGCTGGCGCAAGGACGAAGGTCCGAGCCGCTCCAGGACGCGCACGATGATCTCGGCCGAGAGTCCGAAGCTCAGATAGTCCTCGTCCACGACCAGAAGGCGGCCGGTCTTCGCCGCCGACTGAGCCACAGTTTCGACATCCAATGGAACGATCGAGCGCAGATCGATGAGCTCGACATCGATCCCCTCGCCTGCGACCTGGGCGGCGGCTTCCATCGCATATTCGACGCTGGCGCTCAGAGTGACGAGTGTGATGTCGCCGCCCTTGCGCACGATATCGGCCTTGCCGATGGGCGTGACGAAGGCTTCGGCCGGCACATCGCCGGCATTGAGGAATTCCTTGGCCTGCTTGAGCAGCAGCCCCTTGTGCTCGATGAAGATCACCGGATTGTCGGAACGGATGGCGGCGGCCATCAGGCCCTTATGGTCGCGCGCCGAGCTCGGCGCCACCACCTGCATGCCCGGCAGATGCGCGAAGGTCGCCCACAGGCACTGGGAATGCTGCGCCGCCGAGCCGATATTGCCGCCTGCCGTCTTGATCACCATCGGCATCCTGACGCGCCCGCCCGACATATAGGGAATCTTGGCCATCGCATTATAGATCTGCTCGAGGCAGACGCCGATGAAGTCGACGAACATGATTTCGACGACCGGCCGCAGACCCGCCATCGCCATGCCCACACCCATGCCGGTGAAGGACATTTCGGAAATCGGCGTATCGCGCACGCGCATCGGGCCGAAACGGTCGAGCAGATTGCGGCTCGAGCCGAAGACGCCGCCACAGCGGCCGACATCCTCGCCCAGAAGCACGACGCGCTCGTCACGCTCCATTTCCTGCAGCAGGCTTTCGGCGACCGCCTGCGACGCATTGATCTTGCGCATGTTCGCCGCCATGTCGGCCGTCATCACAGCACCTCCGCAAACACATGATCCATGGCGCCGGCCGGGTCCGGCATCCGATCCTTTCGAATATCCGCCAGCATGGCGCTCATTTCGCTCTTGGCGGCTGTGGCGATCTGATCGAGCTCACTTTCGGCAGCGCCGCGCTCGACGAGCGTGCGCCGATACCGCGTGATCGGGTCCATCTCGGCCCGCATGCGCTGCTTCTCGGCGCGCTCGCGGTAATTGTCGTGATCGCCCTCGTAATGACCGCGATGGCGATAACATGTAGCCTCGAGCAGTGACGGGCCGCCGCCCTTACGCGTATGTTTCGTGACTTCGGCGAAGGCCTTCACCACTTCCTCGACATCGGTGCCGTCGACACGCCGTCCGAGCGCGCCATAGGCGGCCGCGCGTTCGACAATTCCCGGCGTCGCGGTGACGTCGGAGAAGCGGACCGAAATCGCATACTGATTATTCTCGACGAGACAGACCAGCGGCAGGTCCCAGGCCGCCGCCATGTTCAGGCACTCATGGAAGGTGCCGTGATTGGTCGCACCATCGCCGCAGATTCCGACGGCGACATAGGGCAGGCCCTTCAGCTTGAAATTATAGGCATAGCCCAGCGCGACGGGGAGCGAGGCGCCGACGATGCCGGTCGCCGAGAAATTGTGCTCGGGATCGAAGGGGTGCATGTGCCCGCCGCGCCCGCGGCACAGGCCCGTCTCCTTCTCGAAGATTTCGGCCATCAAGGCGCGCGGCGGAACGCCCTTGGCCAGCGCATGATAGTGATTGCGGTGCGTGCTCACCACCGCGTCATGGAGCGTCAAGGATTGCGCCATAGCCGCACCGATCGCCTCCTGGCCGATGCTGGTATGAAGCTCGCCATGGATCTCGAAGGTCGGCACACCTTCGATGCAGGCTTCGTCAAAGGCGCGCAGCCGGACCATGGTCCGAAACAGATTGATCTCGTTCAGCTTCATGATTCTTTCATCTCAAGCAGTTCGAAGAAGGATCCGCCGGGCGCCCGGCAATAGGTCGAACGCCCTTCCGGAAAGACGGTGATGCTGCCGATCGGCTCGGCTTTGGCCGCGATCACCTCACGCAAGGCATCATCGAGGTCGTCCACCACGAAACCGACATGTCCGCAGCCCGTCGCCAGCGGCAATTGCTGTGCCGGGAGCGCGTGGCCGGTGAACTCGATGAGCTCCAGCCGTGGTCCATCGTCGGCACGGGCAAGCTGGGCGAGATGGCAGGAGAGCGTTTCCACGCCCGTCATGCTGCGGATTTCCTTCGCCATGTCCCTTTCGATGAAGACGACCTCATAACCGAAGGCCGCCGCATAGAAGGCGATGGAGAGGTCGATGTCGGAAACCGCGAGTGAGACATGGTCCAGAGGTTTGAGCTTCATCGGACACCTTCAACAGCACGCACCATCACATCGCGAAGAGCGCCGCGGATATCCTCACCGGCGCCGGCCGCAAAGATCGCGACGACGACGCGCGGCGCCGCGCGGGGAACGGAGTCGAGAAAGCGGGGCGGAGCGACAAGATGCTGGACAGCATGGAAACTTACCGGCCGCTCATCGTCCGCAACATCGGCGATAGCCTTGAGGCGCAATAGGGATTCGCCCTGCCGGTGTGCAAGGTCCTCGATGCCGGCCTGAAGGGTGTGCAGGTCGACTGGACCGGCAAGGCGGATGATGACGCTATCGTAGGCCGCCGCATGATCAGCAGATATCGCCTGCTGACGAACCACCGGCTCCATATCGAAAAGCTGCGTCGCGAGTTGATCATCCGCTGAGGCGAACTCGATCGGAACACTCGATAGACGGCGCAGCTCGTTCATCAGCCGGTTTCTGTCACGCTCGTCCGTCAGATCGAGCTTCGTGACCAGCAACCGATCGGCAAGCGCCAGTTGCGCCCGCGCCGTTTCGTGGCGCCAAATCTGGCCCAGTCCCAGAACGGCGTCGATCGCGGTTACAAGGCCGGTCAGGCGGTAGCGCGAAAGGCGGAGCGGATCGCTGACGAAAGCCTGCAGTATTGCACTCGGATGCGCGAGCCCGCTGGTTTCGACGATGACCCGGGCAAAGGACGGAATTTTTCCGAGAGCGACCTTGTCCTGCAAGCTGCGCAAGGCACGGGCAAGATCGCCTTGCGCCTGGCAGCACAGGCAGCCCCCCGGCAGAACGACGATATTCTCGTCCACGCTTTCGATCAGGAGATGATCGAGGCCGATCTCGCCGAATTCATTGACGATGACCGCTGTATCGGCGGTCTGCGGCAGAGCCAGCAGACGTCTGATCAAGCTGGTCTTGCCGCTGCCCAGGAAGCCGGTGAGCACCGTCACCGGAACAGTCTGCTCCGGAATGAGATCGAGCGTGCGCGGATCGGGGAGTGCGTTCATTCCACCCAGCTCGCATTCCAGAAGGCATCCGGGCGATGGCGCATCGTCTCGAGAGCACCGAACATCGGCTGGCCGAGCGTGATGCCTTTGGTGCGGTCGCCGAGCTCCGCTTTCGCCGCCTCGATGATTGCCGGATCGGCGAGCAGCCGCAGCGTGGCGGCGGCAAGCGCTTCGGACGCCATCAAAGGTCCCGGATGGCTCGCTTCATGGCCCGCCAGCGCGGTCAGTGCCCAATTGTGCAAGGGCACCTGATCGGGGAATGCCCAGTTGACCCGCCCGAGCGGTATCCGCCAGCTGACCTCGCCGTCATCCTGGCCGTAAGGATCGAGCCCTTCGCGATAGAGGCCGACTTCCTCGTCGAGCCGGAAACCTCCGTCCGGACGGCAGGTCTTGGCGAGCGCCCGCATGAAGTCACGCCCCTCTTCCGTCCAGCGCGGCGGTCCGACGGTTGCGAGAGCGGCATGAAGCGTCTCCGCCAGCGTGTCGTTCGCCAGATAGCCGCGGGTACCGGCGATGAATTGATGGCGGAAGGCGACGCCCGTCATTTCGGCGGAACGCGCCGCGACGCCAATGGCGAAGTCGAACACTTCGCGGGCCCGTTCGAAATTCTCATGCCGGGCCGTGAGCCAAAGTCGCGCCTCGTCCGGCGTCACATTGGGGATATGTCCCGCCACGCGCAGCACATGCTCGACCGAGGTGTCGGGGAAATGGTGGGCGCGCAACCGTTCCAGCGACTGCACGGCAAGCTCGGCGGCATCGAGCGCATTGCGCCGGCGGGTACCGCCGCCATGGCCGGATTCGCCGAGAAAGACGACTTCGCCGTTGAGCACCGACTGGCAGGGGCGCGAGATCGCACCGTTCTGGTAGTCGCCATGCGAGGTCAGGATGGCATCGATGCCGTCGAAGACGCCGAGCCCCAGCATCGCCACCTTGCCCCAGACGATCTCTTCGGCTGGCGTGCCGAATACGACGATCTCACCGGCGAGGCCCGCCTCTTCCGCCGCCAGCGCGGCGGCGATCGCGGCGCCGCAATTGGCCGGCCCGATGAGATTGTGACCGCAGGCATGGCCGGCGGGATGCCCGCGGTGCCGGCGCTCGGTAACGGCGTCATTGTCGGTGCCGGGCAGCGCGTCATATTCGGCGAGCAGTGCCACCTTGGGACCGCCCTTGCCGCGGCGCGCCTTGAAGGCAGTGGGCAGGCCGCCTACCGCCCGCTCGACCTCAAAGCCGTAGTTTTCCAACCAGGCACAGAGCGCGGCTTGCGCCATGAACTCCATGTTACCCAGCTCGGGCGTCGCCCACAATCCATTGAATTTGCTGACGATCTCCGGCTGGAGAGGAAGCCAGTGCCGCTTGGCGATCGCGCTGTGATCCATTCTCGTCATCTGTAAACTGTTGACAGTTGTCAGGTGAGTGTGTTTCATTTCCGGAGTGCTGTCAAACCACTTTCGGCGGCCAGCCCCGGAGAAAATCGACTTGGAGCAGAGCTTTCACGCCGTCCCGACACTGACTCTGGTCACCCAGGTGAAGGAGCAAATTCAGCACGCCATCACGACCGGCGAATTGCTGCCGAACCAACGCCTGGTGGAGGGCGAGATCGCCCAGAAGCTCGGCGTCAGCCGTGGTCCGGTCCGCGAAGCCGCGCGCCTGCTTGAACAAAGCGGCCTTTTGATATCCCTGCCCCGCCGCGGTTTCTTCGTGCGCCAGTTCGAAGAGCGCGAGATCAGGGATCTCTACGAGCTGCGCGAATGGATCGAGGCCGCCGCGGTCGAAGCCGCGGTGAAGCGCGCCACGCCCGAGCAGCATGAGATGCTGCGCGTCACCCATAAGAATCTGATGGCCCGTGCCCGCTCCGGCCAGCAATCCGAGCTGATCGAGGCAATCATAGAGTTCCACCGCTCGATCTGCACGCTGTCAGGCAATATGCGGCTCCTGCGCCTGTTCGACGAGATCGCCATCGAGGTGCGCCAGATCCTCTCCGTTCTCGGCGTGAAGCTCGACGAGACGGGCTACCCCGCCGAGGCCCAGGAATCACTCCTCGACGCCATCGTGAACAAGGACAAGAAGCGCGCCGCCACCGAGATCCGCAAGCTCGTGGCGCAGGCCGGCAAAGAGGTCATGGAGAATTACCGCCGGCGCCAGGCAGCAGGAAACAAGGCGCCGAAGTGAATCGCAACGGCTCGTCCCCTTTGAAGGGACAGCACAGGGAGGAGAAGATGAGCATGAGTAATCGCCGATTGGCATTGGGAGCGGCCAGCATCGCGCTGTGCGGGTTCCTGGCCACCGCCGCCCAGGCCGATGTCACAGCACCGGAAAAGATCAAGGCGGCCGGCAAGGTCGTCTTCTGCACGGAACTCGCTTATCCGCCGTGGGAAATGATCAATGCGGAGACGCAGGCGCCGGAAGGATTCGATATCGACATTGCCGCGGCGCTCGCTAAGACGATGGGCGTCACCTCAGAGCACAAGAACATCTCCTTCGACGGCCTCATCCCGGCTTTGCAGGCGGGCCAATGCGACGCCATCATATCAGGCCTCGCCGACAAGCCGGAACGGCGCGAGGTGGTCGACTTCGTGAACTATGCGGTGTCGGGCAACGCGCTCATCACCCGCGCCGACAGTCCGGCGACCTTCAAGACGCTCGAGGACCTTTCCGGTCTCAAGGTCTCGGTCGCCGTCGGCTCGGCGCTCGAGGCCGAGTTGAAGAAGGCGAGCGACGCGTTGAAAGCCGCGGGCAAGCCCGAGATCAACATCCTGTCGCTGCAAAGCGGAACCGATGCGTTCCAGCAACTGACGGCGGGACTGGCCGATGTCTATTTCGGCTCGACCGACCAGGCCGGCTATTTCAACAAGCAGAAACCCGGCCTCCTGAAGCTCGCCAGCCCGCAGCTCTTCTCGCTGACCATCGGGCTCGCGACGCTGAAAAAGGACAAGGAGCTTCATGACGCCTTCGACGGTGGATTGAAGGAACTCAAGAGCTCAGGCGAGTACAAGAAGATCCTCGCCAATTGGGGCTTCGAGGCCATGGGCCTCGAGTAACCCCGACTGCGGCCGGGAGCTTTTGGTTTCCGGCCGTTTTTCCTGCCAGCGAGACCCAAGCCATGAGCGGCGACTTCAATATCGATACGGCCTTCTTCCTCAAATACCTGTTCAACCCACCCACCATCATCTGGAAGGGGCTGTGGCTGACGATCTGGATTTCCGTCGTGGCCCAGGCGCTGGGCGTCGCTATCGGCCTTCTCATCGCACTATGCATCCGCTCGAAGAGCGCCTGGCTGCGCGGCTTCGGCAAATTCTATGTCTGGGTCTGGCGCGGCACGCCGCTGCTCGTCCAGCTCGTGCTGATCTATACCGGCGTCGCCGCGGCGGGCTTCTATAAATATCCCGATATCCAGATCGGCCCCTTCACGCTCACGGGGCCGCTCCAGGCCGCGCTCATCACCCTGTCGCTCAATGAAGCCGCCTATATGGCGGAAATCTTCCGCGCCGCTCTGTCGTCGATCGACAAGGGCCAGTTCGACGCGGCGCGTGCTTTAGGCATGCGTCCCGTCACGGCGATGCGCTGGATCATCCTGCCGCAAGCTGCGCGCATGGTGGTGCCACCACTCGGCAATGAATTCACCTTGATGATCAAGGGCACGTCGCTCCTTGCCATTCTCGGCATCCGCGAATTGTTCGGTACGCTCCAGCAGCTCAATGCGGCGACCTTCCGCACCTTCGAGCTCTTCATCATCGCCGCGATCTGGTATCTGATACTGACGACGATCATGGGCTTCGTGCAGAAGCGCCTCGAAGCCCATTACGGGCGTTATGATCAGCCGACTGCCGACAGCAAGACCAAACCAGGCTTGCGCAGCCTGTTCTCAGGGCAGCGCTAGAATGGCCGCAACCGATACAACTCCCCTCGTCGCACTGCGCGACATCCGCAAATCCTATGGCGATGTCGAGGTTCTGCGCGGCGTCTCCTTCGATGTCCATCGCGGCGAGGTCGTCTGTCTGATCGGGCCCTCGGGGTCCGGCAAGACGACGCTGGTGCGCTGCATCAATCATCTGGAGAAGATCCAGTCCGGCCGTATCACCGTCGATGGCGCACTCATCGGCTATCGCGAGCACAAAGGCCGCATCATCGAGGATGCGGAATGGCGCATCGCCGATCGGCGGCAGAAGATCGGCATGGTCTTCCAGCGCTTCAACCTCTTCCCGCATCTCACCGCGCTCGAAAATGTCACCGTGGGCCCGGTCCGCGTCCAGGGCCGCGATCCTAAGACAGTGACGGCGGAGGCAGCTGAGCTTTTGGCGCGGGTGAAGCTCGCCGATCGGGCCGGCCACTATCCCTCTCAACTCTCGGGCGGCCAGCAGCAGCGCGTGGCGATCGCCCGGGCTCTGGCCATGAAGCCGGCCGTCATGCTCTTCGACGAGCCGACCAGCGCGCTCGACCCGGAAACCGTGGGAGAGGTGCTGGAGGTCATGAAGGAGCTCGCGCAAGCGGGAACCACCATGATCGTCGTCACCCATGAGATGGGCTTCGCCCGCGACGTCGCAAACCGAATCGTCATGATGGATGAGGGCACGGTGGTCGAGATCGGAAGCGCCGAGCAGATCTTCACCAATCCGCAGCAGGAGCGGACCAAGGCGTTCTTCAAGGCGATGCGTTAGAGGAATACGTCGAGATCCGGCTTCTCCATGTCGGCGCGCAGCTCCTCCTGCCATTCCTTGAGCAGCGCCTTGCGGCGCTTGGGGTAACGATCCTTGAGGATGTCGACCTGGCCGATGCGATCGGTGCGGAAATGGCGGAAGGCGGTGCGCAGCTCGCACCAGGCGATGATGTTGCGCGTCGCCTCGTAATAGACGATGCCGATCGGCCAGATGGTGCGCTCGGTATAACGCTCGATCTCGTCACGATACTGGATCGACACTTTGCGGCTCTCCCGGATGGCGCTGCGCAAGGCGGCGACATCGACCGCATCGACAGTACGTTCATCGCGCGGCGCCACGACGAGGCCGGCATCATACAGGAACGGCCTCAGGCCCTCCGGCAATACGGCGCCGATCTTGGCGACCGAATCGCGCGCTGCCCGCGAGAGCTGGGCATCGCCGCGCCGCGTCACCCAGCGCAAGCCCAGCATCACCGCCTCGAGCTCGTCGGCGGTGAACATCAAGGGCGGCATGTCGTAGCCCTCGCCCAGCACATAACCGATGCCGGCCTCGCCCCGGATCGGCACGCCTTGGCCGACCAGCGAGTTGATGTCGCGATAGACGGTGCGTAGCGACACCTCCAGCTCTTCGGCCATGGCGTCACCGGTTACCGGGCGCCGGTGGCGGCGGAGGATCTGCAATACTTGAAGAAGTCGGTCAGCGCGTCTCATGGCTAGAAGCTAGCCTATGCTGCTGTCAGATTATGTCAGGAGACTGGCAGGAGGCGCGAAAGCGTCAGACCAGGAGCGCCAGCATGGCCAAGGGAGCAATCGTGGCCGCCATGAGAATCACGGCCATGATCAGGAACCAGTGGGTGGGCAGTGTGGCGCGACGGAAAGTCATGGGCGGAACTGTGTGCCGATTCTCGTTTTGAGAAAATGATTCTTTTCAAAGGCTTAGATTCACAGACTAAGCCTTTGATTCAATTGTCGTCAGTTGATCGAAGGCGTGGACGGCGGCGGTGGCGGCGCAACCGGCGGGCCGCCCAGGGACGGCGTAAGGGTCGGCTGCTGGGTCTTTTTGAGCTTCATCTTGGTGATGTTGTCCTGAGTCGTCTGGACGCCATCCTTGGCCTCGTTGGTCAACTTCGGCTTGGCCTTCTCCGCCGCTGCCACGGGCGCGGCCAGAATGGCTGTCAGCATTAGACATCCCAGAATGCGGCGGATCATGATGAGCCCTCATCAGAAGCGGTAAGCGCTGAACTTGCGCGCACCCTATCCGGCTTTGTGTGAGCGCAGGCTGATCAGCCCGTTCATCTGCGGTTCATATTCTGGAGCGGCTAGCGCGGGATGCGAAAAAGTGGATGCCGGTTTTTCGCAAGAATCCCGCGCTCATATTAGGAATCGATCACGTTTATGAGTTTGGGTTGATTCAACCCAAACTCATCGTGATCTAGGCCGGTCGTAGCCACACCCGGTTGTCATGGAAGACCCCGCCGGCGGCGGGCGCCGGCTGGTCGCAGCCGGTCAGCGTGTTGATACCCTTGCCGTCCTCGAAAGCGTCATTGGGCCAGATCGACTCGGCGATCAGGACGCCGCGGCGAATGCCGTCCATCACCTTGGCATGCAACATCACCACGCCCCGGGCGCTGCCGAGCCGCACCTTGTCGCCGTCCTTGAGCCCTTGCGCGGCAAGATCGTCGGGATGCACGAAGACGGTCGGCCGCCCTTCCCGTTTGCGCGAGGACGGCGTCTCGTTGAAGGTGGAGTTGAGGAAGGTCCGGGCTGGGCTGGTCGCCAGCCGAAACGGGTAGGTCTCGGTCGCCTCCTCGATGACCCCCCAGTGATCAGGCATCGGCGGAATATCACCGACCGGGCCGAAAGGCCCGATGCCGGGCTTGAACCGCGCCGCCTGCCAATCCGGCTTGAAGCGGAACTTGCCGTCCGGATGGCCGAAGCCGTTAAGGAAGTGCGCCGTCTCGAAGTCCTGCTGCACGTCGATCCAGGTTTCCTGCTCGAGCTTCTCCAGGTCGGGCCGGTTGGAGTTCTTGAGTGTCCAGTCGATGAGCTCGCGGGGCGTCATGTCGAAGCCTCGATGGGAGGCTCCGACGCGGCGGGCCAGATCGGCGATCACGTCGTGGTTGTTGCGGCATTCGCCCGGCGCCTCGACCAGCTTGGCGCCCAGCATGATGTGCTGATGTCCGCCGCCCTGATAGATGTCGTCATGCTCGAGGAACATCGTCGCCGGCAGCACGATATCGGCAAGCTGCGCCGTCTCGGTCATGAACTGCTCATGCACGCAGAGGAACAGGTCATCGCGCATCAGTCCTTGCCGGACCTTGGTCTGGTCGGGAGCCACCGAGGCGGGATTGGTGTTCTGCATGATCATCGCGGTGACCGGCGGACCGCCGGCCAGATCATAAGGATCGTTCAGCAGCACCGGGCCGATGCGGCTCTGGTCGAGTTGACGGATGGTGGGATCACGGCTTTCGAGCCCTTCGATCAGCGTCTTGTTCCATTTGTACATACCGCTGTTGGAATGGAAGGCGCCACCGCCTTCGTGCTGCCAAGAGCCGGTGACCGCGGCGATCGCCGTCACCGCATGCATGTTGACCGAGCCGTTGCGCGAGCGGGTGAAGCCATAGCCGATGCGCAAATAGGTACGCTGCGTCTCGCCGATGAGCTTGGCGAAAGCCTCGATCTCTGCCGCCGGGCAGCCGCAGATGGCCGCCGCCCATTCGGGCGAACGCGACTGCAGATGCGCTTCAAACTCACGCGGCACGTCAGTGTATTTTTCGAGATAGGCGCGATCGGCATAACCGTCGCGGAACAGCACATGCATCACGGCACAGGCGAGCGCCCCGTCGGTGCCGGGACGGATGATCATCTTCACATCCGCCTGCTTCATCGTGCCGGTTTCATAGACATCGACGCAGGCGATCTTGGCGCCACGCGTCTTGCGCGCCAGCGCGGCGTGGGTCATCACATTGACCTGGGTGTTCACCGGATTGGTGCCCCAGATCACGATCAGATCCGATTTCTGCATCTCGCGCGGATCGGACCCGGTCATGCGCCCGCAGCCGGCGAGGAAGCCCGGCCAGGACAGCGCGACACAGAACGTGTCGTACATGCCGGAATATTTCTTCACATGACGCAGCCGGTTGATGCCGTCGCGCATGACGAGGCCCATGGTGCCGGCGTAGTAATAGGGCCAGACCGACAGAGCGCCATGGCGCTCTTCCGCCTTGAGGAAGGCTTGGGCCACCTCGCCCATCGCATCGTCCCAGGAGAGCCGCTGCCAGTTCCCGTCGCCCTTGGCGCCCTTGCGCTTCAGCGGATAAAGCAGACGGTCGGGATGATGGATGCGCTCGGCATAACGCCCGACCTTCTCGCAGATGACACCCAGCGTATAGGAATTGTCCTTGGAGCCGCGCACCCGGCCGATCGTGTGCTCATCCAGCAGCTCGACCTCGAGGGCACAGGCGGAGGGACAGTCATGCGGGCAGACCGATTTGCCGGTCTTGATATTGGGACGGATGTTCATCGAAAGCGCTTATAGCCCGGAATCGGGCGGCGACGGAATACGCCCCGCGCAGAGCTGCCCCTATGGTAACCCTACCAGAGATTCCGGCCGTCGATGACCTCGACGGTCAGGGTGCCGACATCGAAATCGTCAAGCAGATGGACGCTGACGCCGATCTTACGACGGTTCGGATCGAAGGGCTCGACGCCATAATCGGGTGTCACGGAATAGGTCCCGCAGCCACATTCGGGACAGAAATAATGCCGGTTTTCCGGGTGCCGGCGCGCATAGACCTTGCCGTTTTCAGGCGGCGTCAGCAGGCGGAACTGATCGGGCCGGCAATAGGTCCAGAGCGCTCCCCGCTTGGTGCAAAAGCTGCAGGTGCAACGCAAGGCGTGCGTGGGTGTAGCCTCGAGCTCGAAACGCGTGGCACCGCAGTGACAGCTGCCTGTGACGGCCATTGTTGGTCCTTTCTTGGTGACGGTTTTTCCGTCGATAGCGGAAGGGCCTGACGAAACTTGTCAGGACAATCTTGCCTTTCCCGGGATTGTTCGTGATGGTGAACACATGACAACCACGCCTGAAATCATCACCAGCGCTCAAAACCCTACCATCAAATCGATCCGTGCGCTCGATCAGAAGAAACACCGCCAGGAAACGGGTTTATTCGTCGCCGAGGGCCTCCGCGCGTTGGAGCGGGCACGCGCGGCCGGCATCACGCCTGACATGGTCCTCTCCATCACCGGTCCCCAGGAGTGGGGTCAGGCGCGCGACATCCGCGTATCGGAAGCGGTGATGGCCAGGCTCAGCGCCCAGAGCAATCCGTCTGGGCTCATCGGCGTATTCAGGCAGTCCGACTTCCTGTCATCTTTCGACCATAAGGCGGCTGTCGTCATCGCACTCGAAGATATTCGCGACCCCGGCAATCTCGGCACCATCATCCGCACCGCCGATGCTCTGGCGATCCGGCATGTCGTCCTGGTCGGCGAAAGCTGCGACCCCTTCTCGCCGGAAGCGGTGCGCGCCTCGATGGGCTCGCTGTTCGGCGTCACCCTCACCCGCCTGGCGACGGCCAAGTTCACCGCGGCGCTCGATGAATGGCCGGGCGAGATCGTCGCCACCGCGGCGGATGCCCGCAGCGATTTCCGTCGTGTCTATCCGCGCCCGACACTGCTCCTCATGGGCAGCGAAGGGGCCGGCCTCTCTGTCGAACTCGCCGCCAAGGCCAATGTGTCGGTGCGCATCCCGATGCCGGGCCAGGCGGAATCGCTCAATGTCGCCACCGCTTCGGCGCTGCTCCTCTATGAGATCAAGCGGCCCGAGCTGAAGTCATGATCGTCGTCACCGGCGCCAGCGGCTATGTCGGCAGCCGGGTCGTCCGCCGGCTCGCCGAACGTGGCGCGGCGGTGACCGCGCTGGGGCGCGATGAGGCGCGCCTGCGCAAAGTCATTCCGCACGGCATTCCCCTCGTCATCGCCGATTACGACGATCCGGTGTCACTCGACCGCGCCTTCGCGCAGGCGACGCAGTTGGTCTTCGTGGCCAGTGACGGCTTCGCCGCCGATATGTTGCGCCAGCATGCCCAGGTCATCGACGCCGCAAACCGGAGCGCCATCGCGCGGACCGTCTTCACCAGCATAGTCGACATCGAGGAAAGCTCGCCCTTCTACTTCGCGCCCGTCTATCGCGACGCCGAGAGACGGTTGAAGGCCGCGCGCTTCTCGTCGGCGATCCTCCGCTGTGGGCTCTATAGCGACTTCATTCTGCAGCACTGGCTGCGCGAAACACTGATCTCGGTTCCGCTGGCGGATGCCCGGATCGCCCCGATCTCCCGGGATGATGTGGCTGCCGCCGCTGTTCAGGCGATACTCGGCGCATCGGATGAGCCCGGACAGCTGACCGGCGCCCTCTCCTATTCGATGGCGGAGATCGCCGAGGTGGCAACACGTGCTCTGGGCAAATCCTATAGCTATGAGGCCTGCGCGCCCGAGGACTATTTCAAGCGTCTCACGGCCGACGTGGAAGATCCCTGGCCGGAAGCTTTCTCAACCCTGTGCGCATCCATCCGCGCAGGCCGCTACGCGGCGACCTCCCAACATTTCCCCTCGGAGGACTTCGAAGGCTTCCTCAGTCGGCATCAGGGACAATCGCTGTCGCGCGTATAAAGCCGCTTTATCCAGCCTTTCGTGGTGCGGTCACCATTGTAATGGGTCACCTTGCACCAGCGCGACGACGGCTTCACCGTGCGCGGCACGCAGGGGCCGTCGAGATGGATGATGCCGTGATTGCCGGGCGGCAGGACATCGACGACCCGATAGGAGGCGCCGGGGCCGGAGCGCATGTTGAGCGCGTCATTCGCCGCGACGCGGGTCACGATCAGGCAGCCGGGTCCGGATGTCGCCTCGGCCGCGCCCGCAGTGACCAGCATCAGCCCGGCTAAGATGAAAAGTCCTCTCATGCCATTTCTCCATTGGCTCGGGGCCAGGATAATGTATTCCCCGGGCGACGCGACAGTTTTCCGCAGCAAGCCGGTTCCCCCCGGGGGCAGCTTGCAGGAAGCGCGAAAAAATGCCCAAATTGTAGGATAATGGCCCGGGACAACAAAGTTCCCGGCTGAAGGGATAGGGATGGCACTCGGACGGCGGCTCAAGATAGCGGGCCTGGCTTTCGCGCTTCTGGGCGCGGCGCCGGCCACTGCGGAAACGGCCCAACGCATCGCGCTGGTCATCGGCAACTCGGCCTACCGGCCAGGTTATGAACTGCGCAACCCGGTGGCCGATGCGCGCGCCGTCGCCAGGAGCCTGTCCGATCTCGGCTTCACCGTCACCATGGTCATGGACAGCGATCTCGCCACGGCGCAGAAGGCGCTCGACGACTTCGTTCCGGAAGGGATCGCGGCGGAAGCGGCCCTCATCTATTATGCCGGCCATGGCGCCATGATCAACGGCCGCAGCTTCTTGCTGCCGACCGATTTCTCGATGAGCAATTTCGACGAGATCGACAAGGAAGCGCTCGCCACTGATCGCCTGCTGCAGACGCTCTCCAGCACCCATGCCACGGTGAAGATGCTGCTCTTCGATGCCTGCCGCAACAATCCGCTGGAAAGCCGCGGCGCCACGGTGATCGAGAAACCGGAGGAGACCGAAGCGCGCAGCCAGGACATGCTCATTGCTTTTTCCACCGCGCAAGGCGCGGTGGCGCTCGACGGCAGCGGCGATCACAGCCCCTTCGCCGAAGGCCTGCTCGGCAACATGAACAAGCCGAATGAGGAGCTGTCCGACCTCATGCGCTCGGTGAGCCTGCATGTGCGCGAGCGCACCGAGGGACGCCAGACGGTGTGGCTCGAAAATTCGCTGACCAAGAGCTTCTTCTTCGCCAGCGCCGCCGCTTCCGCTCTGGTCTCACCCGGCAAGGTGGTCGACCTCACGCCACCCGAGCCCGATGCCAGCATCGGGGTGATCTTCCCGCAGTCGAGCGACGAATTGCTGAGCGCGGCCGATCTCGAAGGCAAGGACGCGGCGACCTTGCGGCTCGCCCGTAACGAAATTTTCGCCCGCAACGGCCGGCTCTTCAACGATTCCGCCTTGCGTGCGCATTTCGAGAAATTCGATTGGTACCAAGGCACCACCTACGAGCCGAAGATCAGCGCGATCGAGAAGAAGAATATCGCGTTGATCCGTCAGTATGAGATGAATCAATCGGCGCCCCAGGCCGGGTTCCTGTTCGCCGATTCCGATCGGCGCCTGCTCACGGCGCCGGAGCTCAAAGGTCTCGACAAGGCGCAGCTGCGCAATGCCCGCAATGAAATCTATGCTCGACGCGGACGCAAATTCGTGCGCAAGGAAGTCTCCAGCTATTTCAAGCAATTCGACTGGTATCGCCCGCAATTCGGCGAAGTTGAGCTCACTTTTATCGAAACCAAGAATGTCGAGCTGATTCAGAAGTTCGAAAAGGCCAAGTGAAGTCCCTCCTCGCCGTCCTCTTTTTGTGCCTCACCGTGTCGACCGCCGCAGCCGGCGAGCCCACCTATGGTGCGCCGCCTGCCGACCTCGCCGATCATCTGGAACGCCTCAAGCGGGCTTATCCCGATGTCATCGCGGATTACGACAAGGCCAAGCTCACGCTGAAATCGGGCGCGACGATCCCGATGTCGGACGGCCGCCACGACAAGAGCTTCGAGGAACTGCTCGACAATCCCGATGTCGACGACATGTTCTCCATCCCCTATCCGGCGCATGCCAAACCCAAAGCGCCGGGCGTCAATGTCGATCCGGGGCGCGTCCGCGTCGAAGCGCTCTTCCGCGCACTTTATGGCGACTGCCGCAAGGGCGAAGCGGCGCTCAAGATGCGCCGGGTTCCCTGGTTCGGCGGCAGCGTGCTCATCACCACCCGCCAGGGTGTCGACCGGGCGCTCGAAGCGGCGGCGCGCGATCTGGCCAAGCTGCCCAAGCCGATGATGAAATACCTCACCCCCTCGGCCGGCACCTATAATTGCCGGGCCATCGCCGGAACCCGGCGCCTGTCCATGCATGCATATGCCGCGTCGATCGACCTCAACACCGAATTCGCCGACTATTGGCGCTGGCGCAAACCCGGCAAGGACGGAAAGATCGCCTGGACGAACCGGATGCCGGCGGAGATCGTTGACATCTTCGAGCGCCACGGTTTCATCTGGGGCGGACGCTGGTATCACTATGATACGATGCACTTCGAATATCGGCCGGAACTCCTGACACGTTAAAGGGTGATCTCGCCCCGTGGAAGAAACGGATCGTCATAAGCACGCCGGCGATCAGAACGACAATTCCAATCAGCTCGGCATGAGTCGGCAGACGGCCATGGACTCCCAAGCCGAATATCGTCCCGAATATGGTTTCCGACACCAGCAGTTGCGCCGAAAGCGCCACGGGAATTCTTTGTGAGGCGAAAGTCCATGCCCAGGCGCCTCCGATCGAGGCGAGGATCGCCAGCGACGTGCCCCAGACATAGAGAGGCGCCGCGCTCTCCCAGGCCAGGCCAAGCTCAGGAATGTTGAAGACATCGAATGCCAGGCCCACGGGCATGAGAAGCAGCATCTCGAAACCGCTCCCAACCAGTATGAGAGCGGTCCAGATCGCGCCATTCATTCCAGGACGCTCGGCAAGCGCCTGCTGATTGGCGACGCCAAACCAGGTCCACAGACCGACAGCGCCGACCGCCAGCAATATCCCGAGCGCGGGTGATTGCGCCGTCGCCAGGCTCGCAACGTCGAACACGCTGAGATTCACAAGCACAAGACCAATTGCCGTCACCAGGATCGAAAAGGACAGGGCCTGCCAGGAAACCGTCTTCCGACTCAGATTGCCGACAATCGCAAGGACGACCGGAACCAGGCCGAGCGATGCCGGCGCGATGACCGGGCCGGCATAGATGGCAGCCCCCGCGACGGTGAGGAAATAAGCGAGATAACCGATGAAACCGAGATAGAAGGCGACCAGGTAGTCCTTCGCTTTGAGCCCCTTCGCTTCGCCCCTTCTCCAGATCAGGAAGATGGCCGCCAGCAGGCTGGCAATGACAAAGCGGAGCAGTGCGAAATCGAAGATCGAATAATCGCCGATGACGAACGGAACGACGAAGTTCAGAGACCAGACGAAGGCCGCAACAAGCGCGGCCAGAATGCCAAGCAAATAGGAATATCTGACGGACACGGCCTTAACACTCCTGCTGATGCAGGGGAGATATTGTCTCCACTTTTGGAAAGAAACGCCTATTATTGGCAGGTCATTTTCCAGAAACGGAACGATGGACTGGAACGATATCCGCTACCTACTTGCCGTCAGCCGCCACGGCGGCCTGACAGGTGCGAGCCGTGAGCTGAAGGTCAGCCAATCCACGGTCGCGCGGCGGATCGAAGCTTTGGAAACGGCTCTTCGTACGCGCCTCTTCGAGCGCCATAGAAACGGCTACGAGCTGACCGAAGCGGGACGTGGAATGGTCGACCGGGCTACTCCCATCGAATCGCGCATGGTCGAGCTGCTGGATGATTTCAAAGGGCGGGACACCGAAATCTCGGGCGTCGTCCGGATATCGACGATCGAGACTCTGGCCGTTCCCATCCTCATTCCCCGCCTCGCCGCCTTCCGGCAAACCTATCCGGGGCTTTCGCTCGGTATCGCCATCCAGGCATCGTTCGCGCGATTGCCGCAGCGCGAGGCGGATATCGGATTGCGGCTGTGCCGGCCCGAGCAAGGTCTCTTCATCGTGAAACGCCTCGGCTCGATCAGCTTCGGGCTCTATGGCGCGCCGGATTATCTGGCACGCCATCCGGTGGAAGACGGATCTTCACCGGTCAGCGGTCATCAGTTGATCGCCTGGGCCGATCCGCTGTCCTACATCGCGTTGCCGAGGCTGATGAAATCCTGGGCCACGGAAAGCGGCACCGCGCTCAATGTCGATTCTATGCAGGCGCAGGTTCTCGCGATCCGCTCGGGCTTCGGCCTTGGCATCCTGCCCTGCATCATGGCCAACAAAGACAAGGACCTCGTGCGGGTGAATGCGCAGCAGTTTCACCATGAGGAAACGATCTGGCTCGTGGTGCACAGCGACATTCATCGCGCACGAAGGATCAGGATCGTTTCCGACTTCCTCGAAGCCACGATAGATGAGCAGCAACCCGCGCTGTCAGGCATGGATGAATTGCCTGCCCGCTGATCACGGCGTTCCCAGCGTCAGATCAGTCGCCGAAAACGGCTTGGTCCAGCCGGTCAGCCGGTAGCTGCCGATCAGCTTGCCGGTTTCCGAGATCATCACCTTGTTGCTGCCGCCGGCGCTGGCCCGCAGAAGCTGGCGGGCCGCCTGGAGGACGTCTGCTCTTTTTTCCTCCGGCACCGCCTCGGTGGAAACGATCTTGAGCTGCACCACGCCGCCAGTCTGCAGCCAGGTCACTTCGACATCGAGGGTCTGATTGGACACGGTGAACATGGTGCGCACGGGCCCGCCGCTGCCTTCAACCGCCCAGGCAGGGCTTACCCATAGGCAAAGCAGGATTGCAGCGATCCGCATTGTCATCGCCCGGTCCTCCTTGTAGAGGGGCACAACCGTCCTTTCCCTGATATAGTATGGCAACCTCCCAGCAACAGCATAATGCGCCTCTGACCGGCATCCTTTTGATGCTGGCTGCCATGCTTATTCTGCCGTTCCTCGATGTCGCGGCAAAATTCCTGGGCCAGATGAACATGCCGGTGATCGAGAGCGTGTGGGCGCGCTTCTTCTTCGGCACCATGGTAAATTTGCCCTTCGTGCTCAGGAACCGGCCGGTGAGCGTGCTCAAATCCAATATGCCGGTGATGCACACGGTCCGCGCCGCCCTCGTCCTTGCTTCGACCGCGCTGTTCTTCCTCGCCCTTCACTATCTCCCAATCGCCGACACGCTCGCCATCTATTTCGTCCAGCCGCTGATCGTCACCGTGCTGTCGCCGGTGATCCTCAAGGAACAAGTGGGATTGCGTCGCTGGATCGCCGTGGTCATCGGTTTCATCGGGACGCTGATCATCATCCGCCCGGGCTTCCAGGAGATCAATGCGGGCGTGTTGCTGGCGCTGCTCTCCGGCACCACCAGCGCCATCTACATGATCCTGACCCGGCGCATCGCCGGGCGCGCCGAGCCGATCGTCACCATGTTCCATACCAATATCGCCGGCGCCATCCTCAGCACACTGATGGTCGGCTTCTTCTGGGTGACGCCGAGCCTCGAGCAATGGGGCCTCCTGCTCCTCATCGCCGTCATCGCCTTTGTCGGTCATTATCTGGTGATCGCGGCTTATCACTATGCCGAGGCCTCGCTCCTTGCGCCCATGGCCTATGCCGAGATGATCATGGCGGTGGTCTGCGGCTGGTGGTTCTTCAGCGACCTTCCGGATCGTTGGACCTTCACCGGCGTCGGCATCCTCATCGCCTGCGCGATCTATATCTCGTATCGCGAGCGCGTGCGTGGCGTGCCGGTCGAGCCGACACCGCCGCAGCCGTGACCCGCCATGGCCCAGGACAAGCCGATCGCCAATACCGAATGGCAGCTCATGGCTCAGGCGCTTGTTCCCGACGAATATGAAGAGGAGCGCACCGAGGGCATTGGGTCCATTTATCTACTCCTGGGGTCGCTCCTGTCGAGAATATACCAGGCGCATATCGAGGGTGATCGCGACTATCTGCTGCGTGCCTATAGCTTTGCTGATTGGTGCGCTCGTCAGAAGAACCAGGAGGTATGGAATGCCTCCGGTGTTTCCTTTTACGAGGGAGCCTTCGATCGACTGCCTGTGGAACAGGTGGTGCCGTGGATTCGCCTGGAGATCTACGAACAAAATCGCGACCTGCTCGAAGCGATGCGCCCTGAGCTCTTTGCTGAGATAGATCACGCCTTCAAGAGCCGAGCTGGAGGTCACGACCGTGAGATCGTCGAGCTGGCCGGCCGGACTTATGCGATCGTCAAAACCTAGTTCTGACGCCGTCGGCTAGTCCGACTCCGCGATACAGAGCATGTGGCCGTCCGACGCCACGAGGCGGATCGGCACGCCATAGGTTTCGGACAGGACATCAACCGTCAACAAGCCCTGCGTAGCGCCGAGGCGCGGCGGATGATGCGGCGACAGGATGAGCGTTCGGTCAGCCAGCGCATAAGCCTGATCGGGCGCATGGGTGGTGAAGATGACGGCCAGACCGTTCCTGGCCAGGCGGCGCAGCAAGGCCAGGAGCCGCGCGGTATTGGCGAAATCGAGATGCGCCGTCGGCTCGTCGAGAATCATGAGCCGGGGCGCCTGCACGAGCACGCGGGCAATCTGCACCAACTGACGCTCGCCGCCGCTGATTTCGGTATAGGGCGCTTCCGCGAGATGAGCGATGCCGAGGGTTGCCAGGGCTTCCAGCGCAAGATGCGCCTCCTTCGGACCGGGCCGCTCGAACAGACCCAGATAGGGTGCGCGGCCCATTTCAGCGACGGCATGGACGGCATAGGCGAAGACCGCCTCATCGCTCTGCGGCACCAGCGCGAGGTGACGGGCGATCTCATTGCGGGAAAGCACCGCCATGTCTTGCCCAGCGACGTGGATGGCACCCGACGTGGCGGGAGCGAGGCCCGAGAGACATCTGAGCAAGGTCGATTTGCCGATGCCGTTGGGTCCCAGGATGCAGAGGATCTCTCCCTCGGCGACGTCAAGGCTCACGCCGCTGAAAACCGGCTGCGATCGGCCGGCATAGGAGAAGCCGATATTCTCGGCGGCGAGGATCACGCCCATCCGAGCGATCCGCGCCGCAGCAGAAGCATGAAGGCGGGCGCGCCGACCAACGCGGTCAGAATGCCCAGAGGGATCTCGGCCGCGGTGACGGTGCGGGCGATGTCGTCGATGAGGAGTAGATAGCAGGCGCCCAAGGACAGTGTCGTCGGCAGCAGCTTGCGGAAATCCGGGCCGACCAGGATGCGGGCGAAATGTGGGATCACCAGCCCGACCCAGCCGATGATGCCGCTGATCGCCACGGTCGAGGCGGCGACCAGCGTCGCGAGCAGCACGATGAGGAACCGCAAGCGACCAACCTCCAGACCCAATATGCCGGCCTGTTCATCGCCAAGGGACAGGATATTGATGCGCCAGCGCAGGAGCAGCAGCAGGATAGAGGCCGGGATCATGACGATCAGCACAACCACGACATCTTCCATCGACACCGCCGACAGCGAGCCCAGCAGCCAGAATTCGATCACCGGCAGCTTCGAATGCGGATCGGCGACATATTTGAGCAGCGACAGAAGGGCCGTGAACAGCGAGCTTACGATGATGCCGGCCAGCACCAGGACGAGGGTCGAGCCGGCGCGATAGAGACGGTTCATGAAGAAGCACAAAGCCACTGCGGCAAGCCCAAAGACGAAGGCCAAAGCTTGCGTCGCATAACGCTGCTCGAAGAGCAGGATCGCCACCGCCGCGCCGAAACCGGCGCCGGCCGAGACGCCGAGCGTGAAGGGCGAAACCAGCGGGTTGCGGAAGACGCCCTGATAGCAGGCTCCCGCCAGCGCCAGCCCGCCGCCGACCGCCATGGCAGCCATAAGGCGCGGCAGGCGTACATCGAGAACCACGGAGGCGACAAGTGGCGGCCAGTCGGGCTCGATCGGCAGGAATTGCGCGGCGATGATGCGGATCACGGTGAGCGGCGGCACCGGATAACGCCCGAGCAGGAAGGACAAAAGGAACAGGGCGACCGGCAGGCCGAGAAGGACGGCGCCCCAGATCAGACGACGTTCCTTCCCCATGACGGACATCGGCTCAGTGCGGCCCGGTATAAGGCTGCCCGTAGAATTTCGTGTAGAAGGCGTCGACTTCCTTCTGCATGTCGATATCGGCGAATTGCTGGGGATAGAGCGTCTTGGCCATCCAGAGTTCGCCCAGAGCCAGAGCCTCGGGCAACGGATAACCCCAGGGCTTCACATATTCGGGTGTGATGTAGATGCGGTTGTTCTTGACCGCGTCGACCTCCCGCCAGGCCGCACCCTGCCGGATCTCGTCGGCCACCGGCGCATAACGGTCCTGGACGAAAATGACCTGCGGATTCCAGGCGAGCACGTCTTCCATCGACACTTTGGTGGAGCCGCGCACGCCCGCCGCGACATTGATGCCGCCCGAGCGCTTCATGATGACGCCGGTATATTTGCCCGAGCCATAGGTGCTCATCTTGGGGTTCGCCATATAGAGGCGGACGCGATCGGCATCTGCGATCCTGGCGACGCGCTCCTCGACCCGCTTGCGGTTGGCGAAGGCGAAGTCCAGAAGCTCCGCGGCACGCTCGGACTTGCCGACGATCTCGCCGATCAGCTTGACGCCGATCTTGAGGCCTTCCGCATAAGCGACGTCGTCGTCGGCGAAGGTCGGGTTGAGCTTCGGCGCCTCGACGCCCTCGCCTTTCGACAGCGAGATACCGACGACCGGCACACCGGTCTTGGCGATCGCTTCGATCATCTCGGGCGGCGCATAGTTGGTGACGAAGACGACGTCCGGCTTGAGGCTCAACACCTCTTCGACATTGGCGGCGGAGAGATCGCCCGGCATCGGCAGGCCTTTCAGCCCCGGCGCATATTTGTCGAGGCCCGGAATGAGGCTCGGCCAGCTCTTCAGCACGCCGACGACCTTATCGGCGGCGCCGAGTTCGACCAGGATGTCGAGCGTCTGATGCTGCAGCACGACGATGCGGTTGACCTCGGCCGGCAAAGTCACGGTGCGGTTGAGCTGGTCGACGATCGTGCGCGTCTCGGCCTTGGCCGCATTGGGAAGAACGCTCAGGCAGAGAAGAGCAAGCGCCAGAAAGGCGCGCCGGTGGAAAGACATCGGACCCCCATTTCGAATTTCGTTATATCCAACGGTATATATCGATGGCCGGCAAGCAGCAATGGGCGCAAGGGGTCAGGCGCCGGCGGAAAGCGCCACGGGCAGGAAGCCCGCTTTGCGGATCAGCCCTTGCCCGGCAACCGACATCAGGAAAAGCGCGAAGGACAAGGCCGCGGGCGATGCGTCCTTGAGCACCGCCAGACCATATTCTGGAACGACATGAATCGCGTCCGGCAGCTCGACGATATCGACACCGGCGAGCTTGCGCGCCAGGGGCACGAGGCCGGTGGCATAGCCCAGGAACATATCGACGGTTCCCGCGGCCAGAGCACCACCGACGATATCGTAAGAAGGCGGCAAGGTGGCCGTGGGCACCGAGCCGCCGACGAGCTTTTGCGCCTTGGCATCGAGAACGTCCAAAGCCCCTGCCCGCACGCCATCGATGCTCCGGAAGATCTCCCAGGCATAGTCGCCGGAGGGATCGTTCACCGGCGTCGATGTTCCGATCCGGATAGCCGGGTCGAGAATGCGGTCGACGAAACTGTCCTGCGTGATACCGGCATCGCGGCGGACCAGAGCCAACATGCGATTGCGGGCGAAGAGAATGGGCGGCGCCGCAAGCCCTATCCGGTGAAGCCGGACAGGATGCGCCATGTTCGCCGACAGGAAGAGATCGGGCCGCCCGCCACTTTCGATATGCTCGCGCAAAAGCCCGGCGGGACCGTGCCGGACAGTGACAGGGATGCCGGTATTTTCAGTGAAAGCGCCCGAGACGAGCGGTAGAGCATTTCTGAGGCTGCCCGCGGCATAGATCGCGACGGCGGCCGACATACCTCAATGCGCCGGCGCCGGCTCGTCGCCGGTCCGCAGCCTGAGCAGATACCAGACGATGAACACTCCCACCGCCTTGCTCAGCACTTCCATCGAGAAGGCGGCCGGGGTGAGATAGTTCGCCAGATACTGGAAGGCCAGCGTATCGAGCGGCACCGCGACCAAGCTCGAAATCAGGATACGCTGCTGCAAGGGCTTCCGGGTGAAGGAATAGATGGCCCAGTCCGTCATCTCGGACAGGACGAAGGCGGTGATGCTGGCGATGGCGATCGCCGGATCGACCATGAAATAGGTGATGATGCCGGCGACGAGCGTCGCCAGCAGGATCTTGTGGCCGACCTGCCTCTGCCCGTAATCACGGAGCACGAAGACGAAGCCGACCACCAGATTGGCAAGATAAAGGTCGCCGAATACCGTCGGCCATGGTGACACGGCCACGAAGAGCCAGTTCACCAGGACGATCGACACTATGTAGACGACGACCCACATCGGCTTAGCCCACAATCTCCGCGGCCTTGAAGCAGAGCTTGATCTCCTTCTTGGCGTTGTCGGCGCTGTCCGAACCATGGACCGAGTTGGCCTCGATCGATTCGGCGAACAGCTTGCGGATGGTGCCCTTGGTGGCCTTCGCCGGATCGGTGGCGCCCATGACTTCACGATACTTGGCGACCGCATTCTCGCCTTCCAGCACCTGGATGACGATCGGGCCCGAGGTCATGAACTTGACCAGGTCCTTGTAGAAGGGACGCTCCTTATGGACCTTGTAGAAGGTCTCGGCGTCCTTCTTTTTCCACTTCGTGCGCTTCTGGGCGATGATGCGGAGGCCGGCGCCTTCGATCTTGGCGTTGATGGCGCCGGTCAGGTTGCGACGCGTCGCGTCCGGCTTGATGATGGAGAGCGTGCGCTCTTTGGCCATTAAAATCCCCTTGGGTTTTGCTGATAAACGTCGGGCCGCCTTATAGCGGCGGCCCGGACAGGCTTCAAGTAGCGGTAGAGCGGCTTATTCGGCCTCGCCCACCAGCGGCGTCACGCGCCGGAAGGAGACCCGGCGGTTCTCCTCCTCGGGCTCAGCGGTCGGGATCTTGAGATACCGCTCGCCATAACCCGCCGTCACCAGGTTGCGGGGCGCAATGGCGTAGTAGTTGGTGAGCGCCTTCTTGACCGCCTGGGCCCGCTCGCGCGACAGCTTCAGATTATAGGCCCCCGAACCCACCGCGTCGGTATGGCCCTCGATCATGAAGACCTCATCCGGATGCGCGGCCAGGATCTTCTCCACCACCTCAGCGATGCGGTCGAGGTTCTCGACCTCCTCCTCGCGCAGGAAGGCTTCGTTGAAGCCGAAATGGATGTTGTCGATCTCGATGGCCGGCATGGCGGTGCGGATCTCGGGCTCCTCCTCGATCTCGGCCACCGTATAGCGGCGCGGAACCTTGCGGCGCGGCGCCGTGACCAGGTAGTCCTCAAGCTCCTCATCGTCGATCTCATCGATGAAGGCCGAGGGTGGCGGCTCGCGGTCTCCGCTCAGATTGATATTGATGTCGATCCTGATCTCATTGCGGTCGCGCCGGTCGCGCCAATAACGTTCACGCTCGTCCCGGTCGCGGCGCATGCGGTCGCCCAGATAACGCCGGTCGCGGTCCATCATGTCGCGCCAATAGGTCCGCTCGTCATCGCTGTAGCGATCGTCGTAGATGGCCTCGCGATAGATATCGATGCGGCGGCGCAATTCGCCTTCCTCGAGCTCATCCGACCGGCGCCGGTCGCGCAGGATGTCGCGCTCGGCCCAATTGTCCCAGCGACGGTCCTCTTCACGGTCGCGGCGGCGCGGGATGCGGTCGCGCTGCTCGTCCTTCTTCTCCTCGACGACCACCTTTTCGGCGACGCGGTTGCGGTAGAGATCACGCTCCTCCTTGAGTCTGCGGCGCAGCTCGCGCTTGGTGTCGCGCGACAGCTCGTTGTCGGAGAGAAGCTCGCGCATGCCGTCGAGACGCGCCTTGGCCTCGTCGTCCTTCAGTTGATCGCCGCGGCGGTTGTCGTCGAGAAAGGCCTTGGCCTTGGCTTCAGCCTGCGGCGTCGCCTTGTTGTTGTCGAGCTTCTCGACGTCCTTTTTGTCGAGGGTGATCGGCGGCTGGCCCGCCTGGTCATTGGGGACGACTTCCTGGCCTTGCGCGTTCTTCGTGGGATCGGCGATGACCGGCTGCTCGCCGGCCGGCTTCTCGGCCGTCGGCTGCTCACCGGAAGGCTGCTCCGCCGTCGGCTGCTGGCCGGGTTCCGGCTGCTTGCCGCCCTTGCCCTGCTCGCGCGCAAGCGCCTCGGTGCGTGCCTGCTTGGCACGGCCGGCAAGCTCCTGACGGACGTCGTCCGACAAGCCCTTCGTCCGCGACAGGGTGCGGCCGGCCTTCACGCGTTCGGCCAATTCAGCATCGGAAAGCTCGCTCGCCGGGCGCGTGTCGGACAGATATTGCGTCACTTCCGGCGGAACGCCCGCCTGATCCGACGTGCCTGGCTTGGATTCACCGGTCGTCTGTTCGGGCTGCTGTCCCGTCGGCTGCTCGGTCGTCTGCTGTCCGGGCTCGGGCTGCTTGCCCACCTTGCCGCCACCCTGCTCACGCGCGATAGCCTCGGAGCGTGCCTGCTTGGCACGGCCGGCCAGCTCCTGGCGGACATCGTCCGGCAGGCCTTTCATCTTCGAGAGGCTGCGGCCGGCCTTGATCCTCTGATTGAGCTCGGCGTCGGAAAGCTCGCTCGCCGGGCGCGAGTCGGAGAGATATTGCGAGACTTCGGCGGGAATATTTCCGGCAACCGGCGTCTCGGTCTTCGGTTCGCCCGTCGTCTGCTCGGGCGTGGCAGGCTGCTGTTCCGCCGGCTGCTCGGCCTGCTCCTTCTTCTTTTTCTTCTTCTCGGGCTGCGGCTGCTCGGCCTGCTGATCCGTCGGCTGCTCAGCCGGCTGTTCGACCTGCTGCTGAATCTGCTCTTCGGCGGCCTTCTTTTTCTTCTTCACCGGCTCCGGCTGCTGAGCCTGTTCTTCGACAGGCTGATGAGCCGGCTCCTCCGGCTGCTCGGCCTGCTGCTTCTTCTTTTTCTTCTTCTCAGGCTGCGGCTCTTCGATCTGCTGCTGCTCAGCCGCGGGCTGCTGGCTTTCCTCAGGCTGCTCGGCCTGTTTCTTCTTCCGCTTCTTCTCGGGCTGCGGTTCTTCGCTCTGCTGCTGCTCGGCCGCGGGCTGTGATTCTTCGCTCTGCTGCTCGCGTTTCTTGCGCTTCTTTTCGGGCTTTTGCTCGGGCGCCTGGCCTTCCTGCTGGCCAGCACCCTGCTGGCCGTCCGGAATGACGACGGCATTGGGGTCCTGCTCCTGAGCCAAGGCTGTCCAGGACGTACCCAGCAGCAAGGCCGTGGCCAGGGTGATGACAGTTCTCTTCATATGCCGCCCTCCAGAATGCGCATAACAGCGCCATAGTCCCAAGTAATATGACGAAAATTAGGGGCTCCCAAGGTAGTTTAAGGCAGAATGAGGCAGCCCAAACGCTATTGAGGAAATTACCAATGGAGCCCATCACTTATGAGACGGCGAGCGCCGAGGTGCGTGCCGTGTTCGACGACATCAAAGCCACTCGTAAAGTGGCCGATGTGAACAACTTCTGGAAACATCTCGCCCATGACCCGCGCATGCTGCGCCATGTCTGGGAGAGCCTGAAGGAGATGATGGGTCCGGGGGCGCTCGATCCGCTCACCAAGGAATTGATCTATGTCGCCGTCTCGGTGACCAATGGCTGCGATTACTGCATGGCGAGCCACACGGCGGGCGCCCGCCAGAAGGGGGCGAGCGAAGAGATGATCCGTGAGGTCTATGCGGTCACCGGCCTCGCCAACATGACCAACCGCCTCGCCAATGCCTATAAGGTGCCGGTCGATGAGGCCTTCAAATGACTACCAGACGCCTTTGGTCCAGGCGGTCCAGAGGTAGAACCACAAGGTCGGGTGGTAGAATTGCTGGGATGGCAGGTCGACCTTGACCGGCTTGAGGCGTCCCGCCAGCGCGTCCTCGACGGCGGTGATGGCGAACGGCCGGGCAATTGCCGCTTGCGTGAAGAAATAGGTGATGAAATTGTCGCGGGGCGTCGCCTTGAACCGCGCCTGATAGAGAACCGCGCCGGTATCGACGCCCTCATCGACCAGATGGACGGTGACGCCGGCATTGTCCGGGTCGCCCATGGCCAGCGCCCAATAGCCGCCGGCCTGGCCGCGATATTTGGGATTGATGCCGGAATGGAAATTGATCACCGGCACGCTGATGCTGGACAATGTCTCCCTGCCGATGATGCGCGTGCCGACGACCAGCACCACGTCGGGCTTGAGCTTGGCGAGCGCGGCACGGCAGGTATCGCTGTTGACCGATCCGACCTTGATCAACTCGCAAGCGGCATTGGGATTGGGATCGATGCCATATTCGGCAATGATCTCGCCGATCCGCTTGCGTGACTTCCGCGCCAGGAGCCGCTGAAAGAGGACGAAGCCGATCTGTCCCGCAATGGTGATGACGCCCTGGCGGCGCATGCGCCGGCGGATCAGGGTGAGCTTCGATTCACGCTCCTCGGCAACGATGGTCACCGGCCCGAAATGCTTCACCAGCGCATTGACGATGATCCAGGACTGCGGCGAAGGAACGGTGACGACTGCGATACGTGCCATGTCCAAGTCTAAAGACGCCCTGCCTCGATGATGCGCTTCAGAAATGCGCGGGTACGCTCATGATCGGGATCACCGAATATCTTCTCCGGCGGCCCCTCCTCATGAACGACACCGTCATAGAGGAAGCAGACCTTGGACGCCACCTCGCGCGCGAAACCCATTTCATGGGTGGCGAGCAGCATGGTCATGCCCTGCCCGGCGAGGTCGCGCACGATGTTCAGCACTTCCGAGACGAGTTCGGGGTCGAGCGCCGAGGTGATCTCGTCGAGCAACATGAGCTTCGGCTCGACGGCCAGAGCCCGGACGATGGCGACGCGCTGCTGCTGGCCGCCCGACAGGCGGTCAGGATATTCATTGGCCTTCGCCTGGAGCCCGATGCGCGACAGCAGGGCCATCGCCTTCTCCGTGGCTTCCGCCTTGCTGAAGCCCAGAACCTTGGTCGGCGACAGCGTGACATTCTCGATCACGCTCATATGCGGGAAGAGATTGAAGCTCTGGAAGACGATGCCGACCTCGCGGCGCAGGCGGTTGACGTCGACGCCCGGCCCCGAGACGCGATCGCCCTCGAGCTTGATCTCGCCGCCTTGAATGGGCTCGAGACCGTTGATGCAGCGCAGCAGCGTGGACTTGCCGCAGCCCGACGGGCCGATCAGGCAGACGACCTGATGCTCATTGACCGACATGTCGACGCCGCGCAGCACTTCGAGGAAGCCGAAACGCTTATGGACATCCTTGATTTCGAGAAAGGCCATGTCAGCTCGCCGCCCGCATGCGCGCCTGGTCGCGCTCCACCAGCCGGTCGACGAAACGCGCCTGCGGTATGGTGATGAGCACGAAGATGATGGCGATGATCGTCACCGCCGACAGATTGAAGGCGTTGGACGCGATCATGCGCGCCTGGTTGAAGCCGTCGACCACGCCGATGACCTGGACGAGTGCCGTGTCCTTCTGCAGGCCGATGAAGTCGTTGAGCAACGGCGCCATGATGCGGCGCACCGCCTGCGGCACGATCACATAACGCAGGGTCTGCAAGTAAGAGAGGCCGAGCGAGCGCGACGCCGCCCATTGGCTCGGGTGAATGCTGTCGATGCCGGCACGATAGACTTCGGCGACATAGGCGCCGTAAGTGAGCGTCAGAGCGAGGATGCAATACCAGGTAAGCGGGATGCGGGTGTATTGCTTGATCTCGGCGGCCGTCATGCCGTCGAAATTGACGAAAAGGCCAACGATCGGCGGGACGATCAGATCGGGCAGACCGGAGATCGGCAGGCCGAAGCCGACGAGATAAAGCGTCAGGATGGCCGGAAGCCCGCGAAAAATGTCGCAATAAGCGATCGCCAGGAGACGCACCGGCCGGCCCGCCGGCCCCGGCATGAGACGCGCGACCGCTACCACGAGGCCCCAGACCAGCACCAGGACCTCGGCAATGACGAAGATCTTAATGTTGTTCCAGAAGGCCCGGAGCACCAGATCCCATTTCTCGGCAATCAATGGCAGGTAGAAGAAGGTTTTGCCGACCCCGGCATTGTTCGCCATGATGAAGCTGGCGAAAGCGAGGAGCACGAGCACCGTCGCCCCCCAGCCAAAAGTCAGATAGGACCATTCGCGCGCCGCCGCCGCATCGATGCGCGCTTCGACGATATTGTTGGCCGAAAGGGCCGAGCGGGCGCGGCTGGAAAAATTCCAGGAGCGCGCCGCCGGCCAGAACAGGATCGCGGTGGCTGCGATCGCCAGGAAGAAGACGATCGACCAGCCAGAACCACGTTCAATCTGGAGATGATCGAGGGCCGCCGCGACGGTGCGCGTCGCGCCCCAGGCGCAGAGCACGCAGAAGCCTGCGAACAGCAAGGCGGCGAGAGAAAGTCCGTCGGTGCGGGCCGGGAGAGTGGGCAGCGCGCCGCCCACTCTTTCCTTACTTGCGATATCGCTCACCGTTTCAGAGTCCGTCAGGGCGTGAAATACGGAACCTTGGCCGGATCCTTGCCCCAGACGGCAGCCAGATACTTGTCGGCGAGCTTCGACATCGTGCCATCGTCGATGATCGACTTGATGATCTTGTCGAGCGTCGCATTGTTGGCGCCGCCCTTGGGATAGATGGCGCCATAGCTTTCGCCGGTCTTGTATTGGCCGATCACCACATGCTGGCCTTTGGTCTTGACCTCTTCGGCAAGCACGATCGAGGTGTCGGTGACCGCGGCATCGATCTGGCCAGCGGCGAGTGCGGTGAACATGTCGCCCTGATCGGGATAGACCTGGGTCTTGTCCGCCGGATGTTTCATCACGTCGGCCACGAAGCTGGCGCCCGTGGTCGCCTGCTGCACGCCCACCGTCTTGTCCTTGATCGTCGTTCCATCGACGGGCGCGTCGGCGCGGACAAGAACACCGATATCCGAGCTGAAATAGGGAATGGAGAAATCGACGACCTTCTTGCGCGCGTCGGTGATCGATATCTCGGAAATCGCCAGGTCGAAATCCGTCACCTGGCCGGTGACCAGCGGATCCCAGCCGACATTGACGAGCTCGAACTTGTCATACCCCGCCCGCCAGGCGATCTCGGCGGCGAAGCAATATTCCATGCCGTCCTTGATACTTTCCGGTGTGTCGCCATTCCACCAGATCGGCGCCGGCAGCGACACCACGACGGTGAACTGCCCCGCCTTGGCCGGGCTTGTGATCGGGATCGATCCCTTCTCGCCGGTCAGCTCGCAATTGCCGATCATATTGGCGGCAACGGCCGGCATCGAGAATGAGGCCAGCGCAGCCATGGCCGCGGCAGCCAGAAAACTCCGTTTGTCGAACTTCATCAGGCTTCCTCCGTTATATTTTGCATCACTAGATCATGCCGGAGGAGCTTGGGCAAGATCAGCCTGTCCACCCCAGCCCGGCGGCGATGCAATTCATCGTCATCAGCAAAGGCGTCAGCGCCTTGTCCTTGGGCCGCCCGGCGCGCGCATCCTTGAGCAGGTCGACCTGCCAGCGATTGGCCTGATCGATCATCGGACGCACCCGGTCCAAACGGCGGCGGAAGCCGGGGAACCGGGCGCACAGGCCGTTGGCGCCGGAAAGCTGCAGGACACGTTCGCGCGTGAGCGCATGCTCGGCCTGGACGAGCCCCAGAATACGCTTGGCCGCCTTGCGGTCGGGAACCAGCCCGGCATAAAGGGCGGCGATCTCCATGTCGGCCAGGTAAAGCGACTTCTCGACCTCGTCGATGGCGAGGCGGAAGCCGCGCGAGCGCACGAACATCTCTTTGAGCTGCGCCAGGCCGGCATCGCCTTTCTCGACGATGTAACGGTCGAGCCCCGATCCCAGCCCATACCAGCCGGTGATGACATGGCGGTTCTGGCTCCAGGCGAAAACCCAGGGAATGGCACGCAGATCTTCAACACCCTTGGCGCCGAAGCGGCGCGCCGGGCGCGAACCCATCTTGAGCAGCGACAACTCTTCGACCGGGCTCGCCGCCTGGAAATACTCCATCAGGCCCGGATCCTCGGCGAGGCCGCGATAGGCCGTGAAGGAGGCCGATGAAATGGCCTCCACCGCCGCCTGATGCTCCGGCACCAGGCGCAATTCACTTTCCTTCGCCGATTTGAGCGTATGGACCAGCACGCTCGAGGCGAGCACCTCGAGCTGATAGAGCGCCGTGCCGCGATTGGCGAATTTGGACGAGACGACCTCACCCTGCTCGGTCACCCGCATCCGACCGCCGATGGTGCCGGCAGGCTGGGCCGCAACGGCGCGCCCGGTCGGCGCCCCGCCCCGGCTCACCGAGCCGCCACGGCCGTGGAAGAAGCTGATTTCGATGCCGGCGCCGCGCGCGACCTGGACGAGGCGGCGCTGCGTCTCATAGAGCTCGAAGCTGGCACAGAAGAAGCCGCCATCCTTATTCGAGTCCGAATAACCGAGCATGATTTCCTGGCGTCCGCCCAGCGACTTCACCGTGCGGCGCACCATCGGGATCTTGAACAGTTCTTCCATGATGCCGGGCGCGCGCTGCAAATCGTCGATGGTTTCGAACAGCGGCACGATGGCGAGCCGGCAGATCCCGCGGGAGGCCGCATCGGTGAACAGCCCGCTATATTTGGCGAGCAGATAAAGACCCAGAATGTCGGTGGCGCTGCGCGTCATCGACAGCACGAAGGCGCCGGTCGCTCTCTGGTCGGCGCCATCGAGGGACGAGCGGATCAACCCCAGGAGATCGAGCGTCTCGCGCGCTTCGTCGGACAGCCCCTGGAACAGCGGCAGGAATCCCATCGGCCGCTTGAGCTCGCTCGTCACCCATTTCGCCCATTCCGGTGAATCGGACCTGGGCGGCTCGCGCTTGGCGGTCGGGTTGAATTTCTGCCACAGCTCGGTCAGCACGCGGTTGATCACCGTCGTATTCTGCCGCATGTCGAGGCTCACGGTGCGGAAGCCGAAAATATCGACCTCCCAGCGCACCGGCCTGACGGTGTAGGCGGCGATCGAGGTCGCATGCATCTGCGCCAGCGCCCGCTCGGCGTGATGGATCGCCTCGGCGAGCTCTTCCGGACCGGCGAAGGGTTTGCGTCCAGCATGGTCGTCCGGGTTGCGGGTCGCGGTGAGCCGCGCGCGCAGGGCCGCGAAATACTGCCGGAAGGGTTCGCCCGGATTGCGCTGGACGAGCGTCTCGTCGGCAGCGTTGGCGATCTCGCGGGTCACGCGGGCGCGGAAAGCTTCCGGCACATCGGCTTCCTGCTCGGAAACGGAAACGGTCTGCGCCAGATATTCGAGGCGCTTATCGAGACGCTCGATCGCCGCCTTGGCATTCTCCTGCAACGCAAAACGGGTCGTCGCCGCGGTGACATAGGGATTGCCGTCGCGATCGCCACCGATCCACGAATAGAACCGGACGGGCGGGCGCACGCGGATCGGCTGCTCGGGATAATGGCGCGCCAAGGCGCCTTCCAGCAATTCGCAGAGCTGCGGCGTGCGCTCGAACAAGGTCTCGCGGAAGAAATGCAGGCCCCAGGCGACCTCCGCCTCGACGGTCGGCTTTTCGAGCCGGATCTCGCCCGTCATCCACAGAAGGTCGATGTCGTTGCGCAGCTGCCGGATCAGGGCCTCACGCTCGCGCGGCGTCCAGCGCGGGCTTTCGAGGTCATAGAGGCGCAAATAGATGCGGCGGTGGATTTCGAGCACCGTCACACGCTTGGCCTCGGTCGGATGCGCGGTGATGGTGGGCCCGGCTTCCGCCGTCTCGAGCGCCGCGGCGACCTGCTCGCCCGAGGCGCCGGCGGCGGCGATATTGGCGAAGGCGTTGGAGAAGGAGCCCAGGATCTGGTCGTTTCCGCCCATCGTCTCGAGCCGGCGCCGGGACCGCATTGCGGCATTTTCTTCCGCGATATTAAGAAGTTGCAACCAGATGCCGATGACCTGAAGGGCTGGTGCGCGCAGTTCCGGCTTGATCGCGCGGGCGTCTTCCGGATTGTCGATGATGGGGAGGACTTTCGGTGCCCGCTCGCGGATCACCCGGCGCAACAGGTCGCGCAGGAGGACGGTGATCTCGTCCACATAGCCGCCGTCGACAGGCAAAATATGCCGGGTCGTATCCGCCATTTCCTCACCCCTTTGGGTATCATTGTGCACCGCACACAAGGAATGACAATAGACGATATTGCGGCTAAACAGCCCGCCCATGTTGCATGTTAACGGACTCACCTACCGAATTGCCGGACGGCTTCTCCTCGAAGACGCCGGCGTCGCCATTCCCGATGGCCACAAGGTCGGCCTCATCGGCCGCAATGGCGTGGGCAAATCGACCTTCCTCCATCTGATCCTGGGCGATCTCCAGTCGGAAGCGGGCACAGTCAGCCTGCCGCGCAATGCCAAGATCGGCACCGTGGCGCAGGAAGCCCCGGGTGGCGAAGCCTCGCTGATCGACACGGTGCTTGCCGCCGATGTCGAACGCGCCAGCCTGCTGCAAGAATCCGAGACTGCCACCGACCCGCATCGGATCGCCGAGATTCAGCTTCGTCTCGCCGATATCGACGCCCATTCGGCGCCGTCGCGCGCCGCGACCATCCTGTCGGGCCTCGGCTTCTCCGAGGAGACGCAGAACGGCCCCTGCTCGGCCCTCTCGGGAGGCTGGCGCATGCGCGTCGCGCTCGCGGCGGCACTTTTCGCCTCGCCCGACGTTCTCCTCCTCGACGAGCCGACCAACTATCTCGATCTCGAGGGCACGATCTGGCTGAAGAGCTTCATCCGTTCCTATCCGCACACCATCCTGATGGTGAGCCACGACCGCGATCTCCTCAATGACGCGGTCGGCGCGATCCTGCATCTCGAGCGCGGCAAGCTCACCCTCTATCAGGGCAACTACGACTCGTTCGAACGGCAGCGGCGTGAGCAGCAGGCGCTCACCCTGAAGCTCAAGAAGAAGCAGGAAGACCAGCGCAAGCATATGGAAGCTTTCGTCGAGCGCTTCCGCTTCAAGGCGTCCAAAGCGCGCCAGGCGCAGAGCCGCCTCAAGGCTCTGGCCAAGCTCGAGCCGATCGCCGACGTGATCGAGGACCGCGTGGCGCCCTTCCATTTTCCCGATCCACCGAAGCCTCTGGCGCCGCCACTGGTGCGCTGGGACCATGCCTCCGTCGGCTACACCGAAGGCAAGCCGATCCTGCGCAACATCACGCTGAGGCTCGATCCCGACGACCGCATCGCGCTTCTGGGCTCGAATGGCAACGGCAAGTCGACCTTCGCCAAGCTCCTGTGCGGCAAGCTCCAGGCGATGAGCGGCGAGATGAAACATCCGCCGCGCCTCACCGTCGGCTACTTCGCCCAGCACCAGCTCGATGAATTGTCGCCCGAGCGCACGCCTTACGATTATTTCAGCGGATTGTTGCCGGACGCCACCCAGGCGCAGCGGCGCGCGCGTCTCGGTTCCTATGGTTTCGGCGCGACGCTCGCCGATTCAAAATGCAAAACCTTGTCGGGCGGCGAGAAGGCGCGACTTCTCTTCGCGCTTGCCTCCTTCCATGCGCCGCATATCCTGGTGCTCGACGAGCCGACCAACCATCTCGATGTCGACTCGCGCGAGGCGCTCATCCACGCCATCAACGAATATCAGGGCGCCGTCATCCTGATCAGCCACGACCGGCACATCATCGAGACCAGCGTCGACCGCCTGTGGCTCGTCGCCGACGGCACGGTGAAGCCTTTCGACGGCGACATGGACGACTATACCGACTTCATTCTGGGTCGCAGCCCGGCGCCGAAGCGGGAGGCCGCACCGCCGGCGCCCGCCCCGATCAAGGCGCCACCGTCGGCACAAAAGACCAATCCCGCGGCGGTTAAGAAAAAGATTCAAGAAATTACGGTCAACATGTCGAAAATACAGGAAAAACTCGACGTACTGGACCGCGCCTTGCAGGATGGCCAGCTCTATATCGCCGACCCGAAGAAGGCGGCCAGTTTCGCCACCTTGCGGGCCAAGCTCGGCCGCGATCTCGAGGAGCAGGAAACCCTGTGGCTCGAAGCGCAGGAAAGTCTGGAGCAGACTGCATAGGTCAACACAGGGGGACGACGATGTTTGGATTTCGCTACATCAAGACCGAACCTACCCAGTATGTGATCCAGTATCGCGATGGCAAATCCCATCGGGAGGGCTCAGGCCTTTCCTTCTGGTATTTCGCCCCGACGACCTCGATCGTCGTGGTGCCGACGGCAAGCGTCAACGAACCGTTCATTTTCCCGCAGGTCACGGCCGACTTCCAGGAAGTCACCGTCCAGGGCCAGATCACCTATCGCGTCGCCGATCCGCGCCGCACCGCCGATCTGCTCAATTTCACCGTGGGGCCTAAAGGCGCCTATGTTTCGGAAGACCCGCAGAAGCTGTCACAGCGCCTTATCGACCAGGTGCAGGTCGCGATGCGCGCCGAGGTCCAGGCCCTGCCGCTGAAGGACGTCCTCGCCTCGGGCGAGATCCTGGTCGGGCGCGTCGCAACTCTTCTCAAGGGCAATGCGACGATCACCGCCTTGGCCCTGGAGCTCCTCGGCCTGTCGCTGCTGGCGGTGAAGCCCAAGCCCGAGACGGCCAAGGCGCTGGAGGCGGAGGCGCGCGAGGCGCTGCTCCGGCGCGCCGACGATGCGATCTATGCGCGCCGCAATGCCGCCGTCGAAAATGAGCGCACCATCAAGGAAAACGAGCTCGCCACCGAACGCTCGCTGCGCGAGAAGCGGGCGCAGATCGAGCGCGAGAAGATGGATGCCGACATCCATCTCGAGGAGCAGAAGAAGGCGCTGGTGGCGCTCTCTTCAGCCAATGACCGTGAAGAGGCGGATGTGCGCGCCTACTCGCTCGCCCAGATGGTCAAGTCGATCGGCGCCACCGATCCCAAAATCCTGCAGACGCTCGCCTCCGTCGGCATGGATCCGAGCCGCCTGATGGCAGCCGCCTTCCGCGACATCGCCGACAATGCCGACAAGATCGGCCATCTCAACATCTCGCCTGACCTCTTGCGCGAGCTCATCGAGCCCGCGCCGAAGAAGGGCTGAGGCATGACTTCGGCGGACGAGCGCAAGATCGTCCTGATCGTGCGCGAGACACGGCTCGACGAGTTGATCGCCCGCTTCAACACCGTCCAGCAGGCGCAATTCTATGTCGAGCATCTCGGCGCCGATTTCGGCGACTATGTCGAAGAGCAGCGCCGCTACCGCGAAGCGGTCCGGCAGACCGAGACGGTGCTCGACGGCCTCGGCCGCGTGCAGCGCCTGGACCGGCGCTATCTTGGCAATTTCGTCTTCGGCCCCGACGATATCGTCGTCGTGCTGGGCCAGGATGGTCTCGTCGCCAACACGCTCAAATATCTCGATGGCCAGCCTGTGCTTGGCGTCAATCCTGACGCCAAGCGTTGGGACGGGGTGCTGCTTCCTTTCCGCCCCGACACGCTGAGCAAGGTGATGCCCGAGGCGATCGCCGGACGACGCCCATTGAAGCATGTCACGATGGCGAAAGCGACGCTCAATACCGGTGCTGCGCTTTATGCCGTCAACGACCTGTTCATCGGCCCGCGCAGCCACGTGTCGGCGCGCTACACGCTGTCCGCCGGCGAGCACAGCGAGCGCCAGTCCTCAAGCGGCATCATCGTGTCGACCGGCATGGGCTCGACCGGTTGGCTCAAAAGCCTTTATGCCGGTTGGGCAGGCGCCGCGACCAGCTTCGCCGTCGCCCCGCCGGAAGCGGCGCTCAGCGCGACATTCCCCTGGGATGCCGATTTCCTGAACTATTTCGTCCGCGAGCCGTTCCCCAGCCGGACAACCGGAGCCTCGCTCGTCGCCGGCCGTATCTCGGCCGCCGCGCCGATGACCATCGTCTCGGAAATGGCCGAGAACGGCGTCATCTTCAGCGACGGCATCGAAGCCGATTTCCTGGAGTTCAATGCCGGCACGCGCGCAACCATCGGCGTCGCCGAGCGTCAGGGACTGCTCGTCGTGTGAGCAGTCCCCGTCTCTGATCTTACAAGAGTGCGAAGGCGCGTGTCATGCCACCGGTGGCGCCGGCGATCTTCGGACCGCCGACCACGATGGCTGCGCCCTTTTCCGGCAACTGGCCGAGATTGGCAGCGCATTCGAGACCCCAGCGCCCGGCCGGCAGCCAGCGATAATGGGTGGCGAAATCCTTCGAGATGCCATGGTCGAGCGACAGCGAGTCGACGACGATGCCGACGACCTTGCGCTCGAGCAGGAGGGCGGCCGCATCCGGATGGAAGCCGGGGAAATGCATGACGCCATCCTTATCCGCATTGCGGAACATGTCGGTCTTCACATGCTGATCCCAGCCCGAATTCATCGCCACGGCGGCGCCATCCGGCAGCGCACCATTCTTGGCCTCCCAGGCTTTAATGTCATCGACCGTCACTTGCGTGTCGGGATCCTTCGCGGCGCGTTCGGCAATGTTCACGACGCAAAGCGGCGCTACCAGGGTTTCGGCCGGAAGCGACGAGGCGTCAGGGCCATTGGTCGAGAAGTGCAGCGGCGCATCCATATGGGTGCCGGTATGCTCGATCAGGTGCCACTGATTCTCGTTCCAGCCGTCCTTCTCGAAGCGGTACAGCACTTCCACGGTCAGCTGCGGCTTACCGGTGAAAGTGGGGAAGTCGGGCGTCAGAACATGGGTCAGGTCGACGACCTTGGAAAAGCTCATCGTGGCGGCCTGAGCCGCAAACGGGCTGAAAGCCGACATAGACCCGACAAAGGCCGTCGCTCCCGCCGCGCGAAACAGACCGCGCCGTGAAATCGTTGCAGCAACCGTCGCCATGCAACCAGGTACGCACATCGTCGTCTCCTCCGTTCGTGATTAGGCTTGAGGTTATCGTTTTGGCTATGCTTCAGGTAAAGAACGCCATGCTACGCAGGTCGGCACAGTTCTGCCAAGGATGAACAATATAACGTCAGACAAATGATCTTTGCCGCCCTCGCCTTCATCGCTCTCCTCGCCCTGATTTTCGTGCCGCAGTTTTTGATCCGCAGCACGATGGCGCGCCATGCCCGTGAGCGCGCCGATTTTCCCGGCACTGGCGGCGAGCTCGCCCGCCATCTGCTCGATGAGGCGGGGCTGACCGAGGTGAAGGTGGAAATGGTCGAGGCCGGCGATCATTACAGCCCGGACGACAAGGCGGTACGGCTCAGCAAAGCCAATTTCGAAGGCCGGTCCGTCACCGCCGTCGCGGTCGCCGCCCATGAGGCGGCACACGCCCTCCAGGATGCGCAGGGCTATCCGCCCTTGCATCTGCGCCAGAAGCTGGTGCGCTATGGCATCGTCATCGAACGTGTCGGCAGCGCCCTGCTCCTCGCCACGCCGGTCATCTTCGCCCTCGTCCGCTCGCCGGCGGTATTGCTCTTCGAGCTCGCCGCCGGCCTCGCGATCATGGCCTCGACCATCGTCATCCATCTGGTGACGCTGCCGACCGAATTCGATGCGAGCTTCAAGCGGGCTTTGCCGGTGCTTGAAAGCTATATCCGTCCGGAAGACATGAAAGGCGCACGGAAAGTCCTGCGCGCCGCCGCTTTCACCTATGTCGCGGCAGCCCTGGTCAGCCTGATCGACGTGGCGCGCTGGATCCGTATTCTCCGATTCTAAGAAGATGCCTTGGCCTTGTTCTGCCAGCGGCCGCGCTCGTCCTGCTGCCAGTAGCTGACCTCATGGCCCTGGCCGCGGGCATCCTTCCAGACGCGGCGCGCGCGCTCGACCGCTTCCGGGTCGGCGCCATCGAAGAGCAGGACCGCGCGTTCCAACCCCTCATAGTTGGCAGGCTCCACGCCACCGACGAAGAAGCGCACCGAGGCGCCGTTCGGGTTCTCGGGCGATGCGGTGATCCATACCGGCTGGCTGTCGGCATGGCCGTCGCGGGCAGTGCCGTGCGGCAGGAAGCCCTCCTCCGTATAGGTCCAGAGCAGCGTCGAGAGCGCCTCGACCCGCTCATCCGAATCAGTCTCGATGACGGCCCGCCAGCCCCTTTCGATGGTGCGCTCGAGGAGCTGCGGCAGCACGCGTTCGAGCGGCTGCTGCTCCAGATGGTAGAATAATACGTCGGTCATCGCGGCATCCAAGCCGTTCCGGCCGGACCGGTCAACGGTCTTTGCGCCCTCTCGACTTTGCCGCTAAGGTAATACAAAGAAACGTCAAATAGGGGAACGCCATGGGGCGCTTTGTGCTGTGGGGAGCCGCGGTCGCGGCGGCAATGGGATTAGGCCTGTTCGCACCGGTTCAGCGGGCCGAGGCCGTCGGCCTGTGCAATTGCTGCGAAACGAGCCTCACCGCCTCCTGCGGCAAGGTCTGCGCAGCCATCAGCCTGGCGCCCGGAATGTGCCCCGCCATTGTCGATTATGAAGGAACCGGGGCCACCGTCGCCGGCGCCAATCCCCTCAACGGCATGTCGCTCAAGGACATGGCGCTGGGCGATCCGCGTCCGGGTCAGCTCGAGGAATTCCGCGAGTTCCTCGAAGCCGGCCGCCGCCAGGCGATCGCTTCCTACAATGGCGCCTTGCGCAAGCTCAAACAGCACAAGATCACCCAGGCGGATTTCGACACGGCCGACGCGCTCTACAAGGAAGCCCTGGTCAATTATTATCACGGCATCCGTGCCTATCTGAACCGGGTGGGTCGCAAATCCGACTGACTCTGCGTTTCTAAGTGCCCGCATGAAAAGAAATCTGATCCTGATTCATCGTGGCTCCCGCTATGAGCGGGACTTCGCGGAGATCGGCCGGAAAGTCGTCGCCCTCGATCGCGAGATCGACGTCTACGCGATTGGCATGGAGTCGAAATCGCAGCTCCCGCCGGCGATATGGCAGAACCCCACGCTCGTCGTCGCCTTTACCGGAAAGTTCAATCTGCGGCTCAAACGCGGCAAACTTCTGAAAAACGTCCCGATCGACAAGCTTCTGCAATACGAGATCTTCCGCAAGGCCGGCATACCGACCCCGCCGACCCTCGCCTTCAAGTTCGGTATGATGCTGGATCCGCTGCTGTTCGGCGAGTTCGCGCTCGTCAAGCCGATGGATTTGCATCTGACGTCCGTAGGCGACGGTGTGCAGTTGTTCCGCCGCCGCCGGATCGAGCAGCTGCGGCTACATGATTTTCCGCCAGAGCACCCCCTGCACCGGGACAGGCAAGGCTATCTGGTGCAGAGATTCGTCGATACCGGTCCTTACCCCTCATTCCACCGGATCGAGACCCTGTTCGGCAAAATCCTCTATTCCTGGCATTCGACGCTGCAGTCACCACGCTGCGGGCTCGATGCGCCGGATGCGGAGATCGAGCGCACCATCATCGCCACACAGGGCGGCGGCAAAGACCGTAAACTGGTCAAGGAACCGGACATTCTGGCTCTCGCCGAAAAGGTACACGCGGCATTTGCCTCGATACCACTGCTTGCGATAGATGTCTTGCGTGAACAGAACACGGGAAAGCTCTACGTGCTCGAATGCAATCCTGGCGGCAATACCTGGCATTTCTCCTCGCAGATCGGGGCGAAGCTTCGCCTAGGCTTCGGCAATGCCACGGTGAACGGCGAAAGGCGCGCCCATGAGATCGCGCGCCAGATGTTCATCGACCAATATGGCGCTTTCGACATCGCCGCCCAAGCGCTCGTAGAGCAGACACACGCGCACGCGTCTTAAGCTCATTCAGAGGTCACATGGTGAAAAGCAAGGTCCTGCGATGGCTCCGCGATTGGGAAGTCCTGATCAACAGTCAGGACTTCGCAAATGCGCGCCCTCTTTTCGCCGAGGATGTCGTCTCGTTCGGAACATTCTCCGAGATCCTGACCGGGCTCTCCGATCTCGAAACCCGGCAATGGCGCGTCATCTGGCCGACCATCACCGGCTTCAGCTTTGACGATCCCAAGATCGTCACATCCGGCGAAACCGCCATCGTGATCTCGCTCTGGCATTCCAAGGGCAAGAGCAAGGACGGCGGCTGGTACGACAGAAGTGGCCGGTGCACGCTCGTCCTGAAGCAGGATGGCGAGCGGCTCGTCTGCATTCACTCGCATCTGTCGATGGAGCCTGGCATCCCGCCGCTGTCGGGCTGAGATGGGCCGTCAGGCCCGCCACCAGCGCTCGATGCACTTCCAACCGTCGAGCTCGAAATTCGAGCCCATCTGTGCGTCGTGGCCGATCTGATTGGACATCGCATCGACGAAATTCGCATAGGCCGGGATGATGGCGCCGCCGTCCTCGCTGACCAGCATCTGCATCTCGCGATACATGGCGGCACGTTTGGCTTCGTCGAGTTCCGCCCGGGCCTGAACCAGCAGCTCGTTGAACCGCGGGTTGTTCCAGTGCGTGTCGTTCCAGTCGGCGCCCGTGGCATAGACCTGGCTGAACATCCAGTCCTCAGTCGGACGGCCCGCCCAATAGCACATCACGAACGGCTTCTTGAGCCAGACGTTGGACCAGTAGCCGTCATCGGCCTCGCGCACGACATTGATGTCGATGCCGGCCTTCAAGGCCTGCTCGCGATAAAGAAGCGCGGTGTCGACGGCGCCGTTGAAGGCGGCATCGGCCGCAGAGAGATCAACCTTCAGACTGGTCAGTCCCGCCTGCTTCAGGTGGAACTTCGCCTTCTCCGGATCATAGGGGCGCGGCGCCAGATCCGTCGCGAAATAGCGGTTGGCCGGGGTGATCGGGCTGTCCAGTCCCGGCCGGCCGTGACCGAGCAGGACCGTATTGACGATCGCCTCGCGGTCGATCGCATATTTCAAGGCGAGCCGCACATCCTTGTTGTCGAAGGGTGCCGTGTCGGTGAACATCGGGATGCTGAAATGCTGGGTGCCGGTCACCTCGTTGATCACGACATTCGGATTGCGTTTCAGCATGTTCAGCGTCTTGATGTCGACGCGGGCGACGGCGTCGACCTCGCCGGTGATCAGCGCGTTCATGCGCGCCGCGACATCGGCGATGCCGAGGATCTTCACATCGTCGAAATGCGCCCTGCCCGCCTTCCAGTAATTGGTATTGCGCTTGAGCGTCATGCTGATGCCGCGCTCATGAGCGACGAAGACATAACCGCCGGTGCCGATCGCCGGCTCCCAGTCGATCTTGCCGTTCACCGCCGGACCGATGACCAGATGATAATCGGTGCACATATAGGGAAAATCGGCATTGCCTTGCGCCAGGGTGAAGACGACCGTGTCCTTGCCGTCGGCCTTGATGTCGGTGATCTGATCGACGATGCCCTTGGCGGCGGATTTCGAGTCAGGTCCCCGATGGTGATTGAAGGAAGCAACCACGTCGTCCGCATCGAGCGTCTTGCCATTGTGGAAGGTGATGCCCTGGCGCAGCCTGAACGTCCAGGCCTTTGCGTCAGCGGAGGGCGTGATCGTCTCGGCGAGCTCGGGCACCAGCTTGCCGTCCGGCCCGACTTCGGTGAGGTTGTTGTAGACCGCGCCCCACAGGCCCGTATTGATGAGACCGGAAGTGCCCCAGGTGGTGGGATCGTGCGAGTCGTTGGTATTGGCGCCCACCATGCCGAGACGGAAGGCCCCTCCCTTCTTCGGGGCATTCTGAGCGAAAGCCGGAATGGCCCATGCAGAGCCGAGCGCTGCGGCGCTTCCGATCATCATCTGGCGGCGGTTCAGGCTATGCAGAGGCGTCGTAAACGTCGTCATCGCTCTTCTCCCGTGAAGCCATCGTCCAATGTCCGATCGGCGAGCCGGGTCACCGCCCGGCAGATCGCCGAAAAACTGTCGGCGGCGCGGCGCGACATCGCCCGGGCGCGCAGATAGCCGTGCACGAGCTCGGGCTCGTTGCGATAGGCGGCGATGCCGCCGGCGCGGCGGATCGCCTCGACATAGTCGCGACCGTCATCACGCAACGGATCGATATCGGCGGTGATGACGAAGGCCGGCGGCAAACTGGAGAAATCACTGGCCTTGACCGGCATGATGTCGGGGTTGCTCACCTCCGAGCGCTCGCGCCCGCCGGAAATGATCTTGAAATAGGACAGCGCCTCCTCGGTGGTGAGAAGCGGCGCCTGCGCATTCTCGATATAGGATCCCTTGCGCGGATCACCGCCAAGGCCCGGATAGATGAGCACCTGCCCGATCGGGACCGGCGCGCCCTTCGCCCTGCGGCGGAGGCTGACGGCGGCGGTGAGATTTCCGCCGGCGCTGTCGCCGGCCACGATCACGTCCTTGCCCAACCCCACCAGGTGCAGGAACGCCGCTTCGGCGTCGTCGGTGAAAGCGGGATGCGGATTCTCGGGCGCGAGACGATAATCGGCAGCGACGATCTCTATGCCGGTATTCGCCGCCATTTCGGCGCAGACATCATCGTGGCTGTGCAGCCCGCCAACCACCATGCCGCCGCCATGCAGATAGAGGACGGCGATATCGTTATGAGTCCTTCGGGCCGGCCGGTAGCGGCGCGCCGGAATCTTCCGGTCGGGCCCCTTGGCCTCGATGGCGAAATCCTCGACCGCGACGCCCGGCGGGCGCTCGCGCCGGAAGGCCGCGCAATATTTGTCGTAGACGGCGCGGTTCTGCTCGACCGTGTAGCCATAGGCATCCGCCGGATAGAAGGCGAGCGTCCGGGTGATGAACTCGACCACTTCCGGATCGCTCGGCATCGGATGCGCCATGGCTTTGCCCCTCGTTTCACCTTGATGGTGACTCGGGACCGGTCGTCCTACCCCTGAAAAAGCGACCGGAAACAGCGCAAATGCGAATCAGCTCTCGTAATGATCGGCGACCAGGCGGTTGAGGAGACGCACACCCCAGCCCGAACCCCAGCTCTGATTGATCGGCGACTTGTTCGAATCCATCGCGGTGCCGGCGACGTCGAGATGCACCCAGGGCACATTGTTGACGAAACGCTGCAGGAACTGCGCGGCGGTGATGGCGCCGGCATTGCGGCCGCCGATATTCTTCATATCGGCCACCTCGAAGTCGATCATCTTGTCATATTCCGGCGCCAGCGGCATACGCCAGACCTTCTCGCCTGTCGCCAGCCCCAGATCGTAGAGGCGCGCCGACAACTCGTCACTGTTGGAGAACAGGCCGGCATGCTCCTTGCCGAGCGCCACCATGATGGCGCCGGTGAGGGTGGCGAGATTGATCATGAATTGCGGCTTGAAGCGGTCCTGGGTGTACCAGAGAGCATCGGCGAGGACGAGGCGGCCCTCGGCGTCGGTGTTGAGCACCGCGATCGTTTTGCCCGACATCGAGGTCACGATGTCGCCCGGACGCTGGGCATTGCCGTCCGGCATGTTCTCGACGAGGCCGATGACGCCGACGGCATTCACCTTGGCCTTGCGCCGCGCCAGAGCGAGCATGAGGCCCGCCACGCAGGCGGCGCCGCCCATGTCGCCCTTCATGTCCTCCATGCCGGCGGCCGGCTTGATCGAGATGCCGCCCGTATCGAAGGTGACCCCCTTGCCGATGAAGGACACCGGCTTGTCGTTCTTCTTAGCCCCCTGCCAGCGCATGATGACAAGGCGCGGCTCGTTGACCGAGCCCTGGGCGACGCCCAGAAGCGCCCCCATGCCGAGCTTCTTCATCTGGGCGGGCGTCAGGATCTCGATCGCGAGGCCGGCCTTGCTCTTGGCCTTCACCCGCGCGGCGAATTCCACCGGGTTGAGCTTGTTGGCGGGCTCGTTGACGAGATCGCGGGCAAAATGGACGCCTTCGGCGACCGCCTCGTAATCGGCAAAGGCCTTCTTGGCCTTGGCCGCCTCGCCGGTCAGGATGGTGACTGCCGTCAACCCCTTGCCGTTGCCGGGCTTCTTGGACTTATAGCGGTCGAAGCTATAGGTCCTGAGCGTGGCGCCCGAGGCCAGGAGGGCGGCGAACTCCGCCGCATCGAGCGTCAGGCCGGTGAGATCGGCGGCAACGGCGCCCGATTCGGTCTTGGCCGCCTGGAGATAGCCGGCAATGGCGCCGCCGAGGAGCTCGGCTTCGCGGGCCACGAGCTTGGCCGGGTCGCCCACACCCAAAAGGATGATTCGCTGGAGGGGGAGCTTCTCCGGCGCCACGAGATCGAGGATCTGCTCGCGCTTGGCCTCGAAGCCGACGGCCTTCATTGCCCGGGATATATGGCCACCGCTGCGCTTGTCGGCCTCGGCCGCGATACCGGAGAGCTTTTTGTCCTCCGGGCAAAAGACGACCAAAACGCCGGATTTGGGCTGCCCGGGTGCAGCGAATGTCACATGCATGCATCACTCTCGCTGAGGAAAATCGCGGTTATTCCCTTAGCTGCTGGACCTTCTCGGTTCAACTGCTGTAATGGATTGTTAAGTATGCCAATTTCCTGCCTTGGGCTCGCCCAAAGAGACGTTACATTCAGACATCGAAAAGCACTTTGCGCGCCCGGCGAAACCGGGTTAAGAAAGTGTAAAATAAAGTTATTCGGGTAGTTCACAGATCTTATGACGATGGGGCGTCAAAGGGGAAGGCTGACGCCCTCCAGGCTATTGTCTGGAGGTGCGAGTGTTGCTGCGCTCTTCGCGGCAAGCCTTTGCCTTGCAATGGTTGTCGCTTGGCCGACGCCGACCGCCATCGCCGCTCCCGGTGATGTGCGCGATACCAACTTCAAGACGCCGCCCAAAGGCTCGCGCGTCAATGTCGTCGCCAACAAGATCACCTATGACGCGCAGACCAAGATCGCGACCGCCATCGGCAAGGTGGTTCTCGTCTATGGCCAATACGAGCTCGTCGCCACGCGCGTCTCCTACGACCAGCGCAACGACAAGATGACCGCTATCGGCGAGGTCAGGCTCAGGGAACCCGGCGGCAACATTCTCGAGGCGGAACGCGCCTCGCTGATGAACAAGTTCAAGGACGGCTTTGCCGAGCATCTGCGGCTGCTGCTCACCAATGACGCGGTCATCACCGCCGATTACGCGGTGCGCCAGGACGGCTATCTGACCGTCTACGACAATGTCGTGTACAATGCCTGCGGCAACTGCCTGACCTCGAGCGGCAAGCCCTTGTGGCAGCTGCGGTCGCGCCAGGTGACGCATAACGAAAAGGAAGGCGTCCTCTATCACAAGGACGCCACGTTCGAATTCGGCGGCGCCGATATCATCACGCTGCCCTCCTTCTCGCATGCCGACCCGACGGTCAAACGCCGGAGCGGTTTCCTGTCGCCCAAATTCAGCTATGCCGGCGTCTATGGGGTCGGGGTCGAAGTTCCCTACTTCTGGAATCTGTCGCCCAGCTACGACATCACCTTCTCGCCCGTCATCACTTCCGAACAAGGCGTGCTCGGCAAGGCGGAATGGCGGCACCGGCTCGCCAATGGCGAATACAATGTCGATGTCGCCGGCATCTATCAGTTGACCATGGGCTCGAATTCTGCCGGAGATTCGCGCTTCCGCGGTTCGGCGCGCTCGCAAGGCCGGTTCGAGATCAACGACAACTGGAGCTGGGGCTGGGACGGCACGCTGGTCAGCGACAAGGACTTCATGGACAAGTACAAGTTCGACAGTCGCGACGAGGCGGTCGACGAGGTCTACATCACCGGTCTCAACGACCGGAACTACTTCTCGGCGCAGGCCCTGCACTTCCAGTCGCTCGACCCCGATGACGACGACAGCACCCTCCCGACGGCCCTGCCCTACATCCAGCACAGCTATACACTCGACCAGCCGGTGCTGGGCGGCGAGTTCGGCTATGACTGGAATCTCTACAGCATTCGCCGCAACGACACGGTCTTTGCCAACGATCCCGACCTGCCGTTGACCAACGTCAATCTCGGCACCGACCAGACGCGCGGCATCGCCAATCTGCGCTGGCAGCGGCAGATCATCAACAGCATGGGCCAGGTCATCACGCCCTTCGCCAATCTGCGCGGCGATCTCTACATCACCGAGAATCTTCCCGACGACAACAATCTGACGGAAGATAGCGATACGACCACCCGCTTCCAGCCGACCGTCGGCCTCGACATGCGCTGGCCCTTCCTCTCCAACACCGAAGGCGGCCAGCACATCCTGACGCCGGTAACCCAGTTCATCGCCTCGACCGACGAAGAGGACGAGGACAAGATCGGCAACGAAGATTCGATCAACCTGAATTTCGACACCACCAACCTGTTCCTGCATGACCGGTTCAGCGGGCTCGACCGCTATGAAGGCGGCACCCGCGTCAATGCCGGCCTGCTCTATACCTTCCTGTCGGAGAATGGCGGCTTCATCCGGGCCAGCCTCGGCGAATCCTTCCACATCGCCGGTGAGAACAGCTTCACCGACGGCAGCGGCCTCGAGGACACCAGCTCGGACCTGGTCGCCGCCGTTGCGATACAGCCCTGGGACAGCCTGCGCTTCTCCTATCAGGTCCGCATGGAGGAGGATTTCTCGAAGATCAACGCCCAGGAAGCCGGCCTGAGCCTCAATTTCGACAGGTTTTCCGCGTCATTATTCTACGCAGATGTCGATGCCGACCCGAATTCGGGGCGTCCGGACAGCGAAGAGCAGGTCTGGGGCAGCGCCGGTTGGAATTTCTCCGGTGGGTGGAGTGTTTACGCGGGTGCCCGCTACGACATGGACTCGAGCAAGCTGATCCGCGACACGGTGGGTATCGGGTTTAACTGTGATTGTTTCAATTTCCGCCTCTTCTATGAGGAAGACCGGGCGGATGAGGATGAAAAGATTGACCGTTCAGTTCAGTTCTCGATCGACCTCAAATCGCTCGGCAATAATATCGGTTCGCTGCCGAACCAATAGAGGCTGATACCGGTATGAAGATCGGAGTTCTTTTCGCCACAGCGCTCACTCTGTCCCTGTTCACCGGCGCTCCCGCTGCCCTCGCCGCGGGCGACGGGCAAGGCGTGCTGGTCACCGTCAATGATTTTCCGATCACCAGCTACGATGTCGAGCAGCGGGTGAGGCTCAATGCTATTCTGGGCCGCACTCAGGGCACTGCGGCCGAGCAGCGCAAGCGGGCGCTGCAGGCGGTCATCGACGATGTCATCAAGCTGGTCGAAGCGAAGAAGTACAAGGCCGACCCGAACGACAAGACGATCGACGCCCAGATCGAGAAGATGGCCAAGGGGTCGAACACCGACACCAAAGGCTTGGCCGCCCAGCTCAAATCCAAGGGCGCCTCGATGGGTGCGCTCCGGCGCTTGGTCGCCGCACAGATCGCCTTCAACCGCCTGCTCAACGCCATGTACAAGGTGAAGGTCGAGATCGACCCGGCCGAGGTCGACAAGAAGTACAACGAAATCGTCAACGATCCGCGGCTGAAGCCGGTCACTGTCTACGAGATCCTGGAAATCGACATGCCGGTGGAGAACACCGGTGACGCCATGGCCGACCAGCTGATGATGGCGCGCGCGGCGGACGCCGCCCAATACCGCAAGGCGTTCAAAGGCTGCAACAACGCCCGGGCGGCGGCGAGCGGCATCTACAATGTGCGCATCGGCAAGCGCCTGCAGGCCGACGGCGCCAAGCTTCCGAAGCCCCTCAAAGGAGCGCTCGATCAGGCCGGCCCCGGTGGCATCATCGGTCCATCGCGCAGCAAAACCGGCATCCAGCTCATCGCCTTCTGCGGCAAGAAGGGCATCTCGCCGGACAAGCCCTCGCGCCAGCAGATCGAGACGATGCTCACCAACAAGAAATACGACGTCTATGAAGAGCGCTATATGCGCGAGCTCCGGCGCAACGCCTTCATCGAATATAAGGACGCGAAGGCGACCGAGTGAGCCCTGTGACCGCGCCGCTGTCCAACGCCCCTTTGGCTTTGACGATCGGGGAGCCTGGCGGCATCGGTCCTGATATCACCGCCCAGGCCTGGCTCGCTTTCCGGGCCGATCCCAGCCTCGCCTTCTTTCTCATCGGCGACAGCGCCTATCTGAGCGAACGGTTCTCCAGGCTTGATATCGCCGTTCCCGTGCAGGAGATCGCGACACCGGCTGAAGCGCAGGGCGTTTTCGCCACGGCCCTCCCCGTCATCGACCTGCCTTTCGACGCCAAGCCTGAGACCGGCCGGTTCAGCGCCGACACCGCCGGCACGGTGATCCGCGCCATCGATTCGGCGGTGGACATGGCGCTCAAGGGCGATGTCGCGGCGATCGTGACCAACCCGATCCAGAAGGAAGCGCTCTATGCCGCGGGCTTCTCGCATCAGGGCCATACCGACTATCTTGCCCATCTTGTCGAGCAACATGGACGGCATGCCGAACCGGTGATGATGCTGTGCGCCGCCGATCTGCGCGCCATTCCGGTCACCGTCCATATCGCGCTCACCGAGGTGTCGCGCCAGCTCACCGGCGATCTCATCATGCGCCAGGCCCGGGTGGTCGCGCATGACCTTGCGGAGCGGTTCGGCATCGCCGCGCCGCGCCTTGCTTTCACCGGCCTCAATCCGCATGCCGGCGAGAATGGCGCCATGGGTCAGGAGGAGCAGACCATCATCGCGCCGGCGCTCGCCGCCCTGCGCGCCGAAGGCCTCAATGTACAGGGGCCGCTGCCCGCCGATACCGCCTTCCATGCCGAGGCGCGCACCCAATATGACGCGATCCTGTGCATGTATCACGACCAGGCGCTGATCCCGGTGAAGACGCTCGACTTCCATGGCGGCGTCAACTGCACGCTGGGCCTGCCCTTCATCCGCACCTCGCCCGATCACGGCACGGCGCTCAGCCTCGCCGGCACCGGCAAGGCCAATCCGAAGAGCCTGATGGCGGCGATCAGCCTTGCCGCCGAGATCGCCCGCCGCGGTCAACCCGCATGAGCGAGGACGGCCTGCCGCCGCTGCGCGAGGTCATCGCCCGCCACGGCCTCGATGCCCGCAAGAGCCTCGGCCAGAACTTCCTCTTCGATCTCAATCTCACCCGCCGCATCGCGCGCAGCGCCGCACCGCTCGACGGCTCGACCGTCGTCGAGATCGGCCCTGGCCCGGGCGGCCTCACCCGCGCTCTGCTGCTCGAAGGCGCCCGCAAGGTCATCGCGGTCGAGAAGGATGCCCGCGCATTGCCGGCCTTGCAGGAGATCGCGGCGCATTATCCCGGCCGCCTCGAGATCATAGAAGCCGATGCCCTGCGTTATGACTGGGCGGCGCATATCACGGGCGACGCCAAGATCGTCGCCAATCTTCCCTACAATATCGCCACCCCTCTGCTGACCGGGTGGCTCACCAGCCCGTGGCCGCCGTGGTTTTCATCCCTCACCTTGATGTTCCAGAAGGAAGTGGCCGAACGTATCGTCGCGGCGCCGGGTTCTGAGGCCTATGGCCGGCTCGCGATCATCAGCCAATGGTGCGCCACGGCGAAAAAGCTGTTCGACATCGACCGGCGCGCCTTCACGCCGCCGCCCAAGATCACCTCCTCGGTGGTTCAGCTCATCCCGAGGCCGGAGCGCCTGCCGGTCTGCGAGGTCGCGATGCTCGAGAAAGTCACAGCCGCCGCCTTCGGCCAGCGCCGCAAGATGCTGCGCTCGAGCCTCAAGAGCCTGGGGCCCGAAATAGCCAAGGTGCTCGACGATCTCGGCATCGCCGCCAATCTGCGCGCCGAGCAGCTGGCGGTCGCCGACTTCGCCCGCATCGCCGCCGCTTTGGGGAGCAAGACAACATGATCCGCCAGTCGCTCATCGCCTACGGGGCAGCCCTTGCCGAAACACAGGCCGCATTGCCGGAGCCCAAAGGCAGCGAAGTCCTGCTCAAGGTCGCCTCCTGCGGTGTCTGCCACAGCGACCTCCATCTGCAGGACGGCCATTTCGACCTGGGCGACGGCAAGCGCCTCGACATCACCGCCGGACGCCAGCTTCCCTTCACGCTCGGCCATGAGATCGCCGGGCATGTCGAGACGGCCGGTCCCGACGCCGGGCCGCTCGATCGCGATGTCCTCCATGCTGTCTATCCCTGGTGCGGCTGCGGCCAGTGTGAAAAGTGCGGCAAAGGCCAGGAGCAGCTTTGCGATGCACCGCGCCATCTCGGCATCACTGTCGACGGCGGGTTCGCGAGTCACGTCCTCGTTCCACATCCGCGCTATCTCATAAATGCGCAAGGCATCGATCGCCGTCTCGCCGGCAGCTATATGTGCTCAGGGCTAACCGCCTACAGCGCCATCCGCAAGGCGGAGCGTTTTCTTCCCGCGAGCGGTTCCTTGCTGATCGTCGGCCTCGGCGGGCTCGGCATGATGGGACTCGAGATCGCCCGCGCGCTGACCTCGGCGCGCGCCTACGCCGCCGATGTCGTGCCAGGCAAACGCGAGACGGCCCTGGCGCTGGGCGCCCGCGCCGCCTTCGACCCCAGCGCGCCCGATGCGCGCAAGCTGGTGCTCAGGCAAGCCGGCGCCATGGACGTGGCGATCGATTTCGTCGGCTCCGAGGCCTCGCTCACTTTTGCGCAAAGCATCGTCGGTAAAGGCGGCGCCGTCATCATCGTCGGTCTGATGGGCGGCCGGTTCAGCCTGCCGGTGCCGATGTTCCCGTTGCGCGAGCTCACCCTCGCCGGCTCCTATGTCGGCAGCCTCGATGAAGCCCGTGCCTTGATGGCGCTGGTGCGCGACGGCCGCGTCCGCCCCATTCCGGTGTCGGAGCGGCCGCTCGCCGAAGCCAATGCGGCGCTCGACAATCTGCGCGCCGGCGGCGTCACCGGACGCGTCCTGCTCAAGCCTTGAGCACCGCAGACGCCATCACGGATGGCTGCGTTGTACCCTCTCCGCGATGAACCAATGATGCCCGGCGCGGGTGAAATCCACGGTTTTTTCAATCATTCGATAACCGCCGAAATCCGCGAAGCCGTCCGGCAAGGTCAGCGCCCAATCAGCTACGAGATCGATATCGACGGGCGCGGTGGTCGCCTCGTAGTTCTCCGTGGTGGTAGTGGCAAATGGTTGGGGCGGAGCGGAGACCTGAAAATAGGCATCATCGAAAATCAGATAGAGAGTCGAATCCCACAGATATTCGGGCTCGAGCCGGCAGGTGACGCGAACGGGCCGCTCCAATTTCAGACCGGCGCTGAGCGCGCCGGCCGCATCGAGCAGTGACTGCGCAACAGCACGACAGATATCCGGGGTCGTATGGCGGGGCGCGACAAGCTTCGAAGTAAATGGCGGGCGTAGCAAGGCGTAATCGTCCGGCCATTCCTCCAGTTGTCGGCGCCCCGCCAGATGGGTCAATACCCCGCCCTCGGCCCAACGCCTCAGGCTGCGCAGATGCCGGGCCGGATTGCGCAGTTTCTTGAGCGGATGGACGTCGAGCCGTCTCATCCCTGTGCTGCCGCCTCCATCGGGCACTTCATGCTACGGCCTATCGCCGAGGCAGGCATGGGCGCGCACCGGGAATGTGCCCATGCCCTTGATCTTCGGCGGCACCGCCGAAAAACGGAAACCCGTCTCCGGCAAGGAAGCGAGGCCGGTGAGATGCTCGACGATCGGGATGCCGGCGGCGAGCAGCACGGAGTGCACGGGCCGTTCGCCGCCCGAGGTATCGTCGATATTGAGGGAATCGATGCCGACCAGCCGCGCCCCCTGGTCGCGCAGATAGAGCGCCGCCTTCTCGGTCAGAAAGGGATGGCCCTCGAAATAGCTGTCCGTCCGCCAATTCCGGTCCCATCCGGTGTGAACGAGAACGGCCTGGTCACGGCACTGAACCGGGACAAAATGATGCCAGTCGATGGCGCGCTCCTTGGCGCCCTCGACACGCACGACAACGCCCGGCACATTCGTCACCCGCTCGAGCGCCAGGCCGGCGAGATCGTGCCCATCGGGATAACGATGGAACGGCATGTCGATATAGGTGCCGGTATTGCCCACCATGTCGATCCGGCCGATCTGGAATTCCGTGCCCGGGGCATAGATGTCGCGCGACTTGGCGCGGGACAGGTGATCGCAGATGAGCGGCGCCGGCAGCCCCTTATAGGTGATCATGCCGCTTTCGATCGTGTGGCTCAGATCGATGAAGGCGTCGGCCGCTTCGCTTTCATTGCGCTCCGTGGCAGCGGCGGCGCGCTTGTGCCGCTCTTCGATGACGCGCTTGTTGAGGATCCGGACCTCCCCCACCATCAGCAGGCGAAGATCGCGAATGATATAGGCAGCGAGCGCGTCGTCGCCGATGTCGTCGGCGTCGATGTCGAGCCGGAAATCCTGACCCTGAATCCCGCCGCCATTGGAGAAGTCGACTTCAAAATCGAAGCAAACCCGCTTATCGCTCACCGTTTCACTCTCCTGCCCGTTCTGCCGGAGCAGGCATATCATGCTGGCCCCAGAGCGGCGAGAGCATCGCCCAGAGCGGCGCCAATACAAGGCCGGCCGCGGCGATGTACAAGGTCTCGCGAATCCCCAAGGTCGTGGCGAGGACGCCGCCCAGCAGCGCTCCTAGCACCGCGAGACTGCCGGTGCCGACATGGAAGGCCGCTCCAACCCGGCCCATGATGGCGAGCGGCAGAACCGTCTGGCGCAAGCTGACCGCCATCACGCTCCCGGCCACGGCGAGGCCGTCGCCGACGAATTGCGCCACCATCAGCATGCCCATCGCCAGCCAGGGCTCGCCCTGCGCGAGCGGGATCAAGGCGCTCGTCGCGCCATAACCGAGCGCGGCCAGGAGGATGGTGCGCCCGACCCCGAGCCTCACCGCCAACATCGGCCCCAGGACCGCGCCGGCCAAGGCGCCGAGGCCGCCAATGGCGATGGTGACGCCCATCATGGCCGGTGTCAGCCCCAGCGTGTCGATGGCGTAAAGGACATAAAGCCCGGCCAGGAACGAGCCGAAGAACGCCTCCGCCAAAGTGATGACGAAGATCGGACGAACGAAGGGATCGCGAAAGATGGCGCCGAGGCCCTGCGTCATGTCCTGACGCAGGCTCACCGCCTCGTCGGAAGGCGGCGGCGGCGTCTCGATCTTGCGGATCGCGCCCAGGAAGACGGCCGAGACCAGATAGGTCGCGGCATTGACGGCGATCGCGACCGGCACGGTCAGAAGCTGGAACAGGACGCCCGACAGTGCCGGCCCGCCGATCTCCGCCACCGACCCCGTGGTATTGATCTTGGCATTGCCCTCGACGAGATCGCGGGGTTCGATCAGGCTCGGCAGATAGGCATTGTCGGCGATGTCGAAGAGCACGCTTGCCGCCCCGACACAGGCGGCGACGACATAAAGCTGCGGCATCGACAGAACCCCGCTCCAGGCGGCGAGCGGCACCGTCATCAGGACCAGAGCCCGGACAATGTCCATGGCGATCAGGATCGGGCGCCGGCGCGAGCGGTCGACATAACCGCCGGCCAGAAGGCCGACGACGAGACCGGGCCCCATCGCAAGGGCGGCAAGCACCGACAATTCGAAAGGCGTCGCCTCGATGGTGAGCACGGCGGCGAGCGGCAAGCCCTCGCGGGTGATGCGGGCACCGAAGGCGGAAACCGCCTGGGCCGCCCACATGCGCATGAAATCGCCATGGCGCCACAGATTTCCGGTCAGCAAACCAGACATGCGAGGCACGTCCGCGCTCAGAGCGTCTTGTTCAGCCCGCGGACGAACTCCGTCAGGCCGACGCGGCGCTTGCGGCGCAATCTCTCGGCCGTCAATATCGCGGTGATCTCGGCGCTCGATGCCGCGACATCGTCGTTGACGATGACATAGTCATATTCGGCCCAATGGCTCATCTCGCGCGAGGCCTCCGCCATGCGCTTGGCGACGACCGAGGACGAATCCTGGGCGCGCTTGACGAGACGGTCGCGCAGTTCGTCGGACGTCGGCGGCAGGATGAAGATACGCACCAGATCCTCGCCCATCGCCTGCTCGAGCTGCTGGGTGCCCTGCCAGTCGATATCGAAGAGGACGTCACGGCCCTTGGCGAGCGCGTCCTCGACCGGCAAACGCGGGGTCCCATAGAGATTTCCGAAAACCTCGGCCCATTCGAGAAGCTCCTCCTTGTCGCGCATCTCGAAGAAGCGCTCCTTGGAGATGAAGATGTAATCCTTGCCGTCGAGCTCACCCGGGCGCGGCGGACGTGTCGTGACCGACACCGACATGCGGATATGATGGTCGCTCGCCAGCAAGGCGCGCGACAGCGTGGTCTTGCCCGCGCCTGAGGGCGAGGACATCACCAGGAGGAGACCGCGTCTGGCGATCGCCGTCTTTGCTCTTCCGCTACTCAATATTCTGCACCTGCTCTCGCATCTGATCGATGACGGTCTTCAACTCAAGCCCGATCGCCGTCAAGCTCTTATCGGAAGCCTTGGAACACAGGGTGTTGGCCTCGCGATTGAACTCCTGGGCGAGAAAATCGAGCTGGCGGCCGGCCGGCTCCCTCGACTGCAGCAATTTGCGGGCCGCCTCGATATGGGCGAACAGCCGGTCGATCTCCTCGACGATGTCGGCGCGCGTCGCCAGCAGCACCGCTTCCTGATGGAGCCGGTCGCGGTCGAAGGAGGAATTCGTCTCCATGAGACGGCTCACCTGCTCGCCGAGCCGGGCCCTGATCGCCTCGACGGTGCGCGCCGGATTGTCACGCGCCGCGATGACCAACTTCTCGATCCGGTCGAGATGCTGGTTCAGAATGGCCGCAAGCTTGGCGCCCTCGGCCTTGCGCATCACGGCCAGCGCCAGGAACGCCTCTTCCACGCTTTTGAGGATGGCTTTGTCGCGCCGGGCCGTCTGGGCTTCGTCTTCCACCGGGCTCGCGACATCGATGATGCCGCGCAAGGCCAGCAGGTTTTCGATCTGCGGCGGAGCGCCGCCCAAACGCTCGCGCAATCTTTCGGCCAGGGCGACGACCTGCTCGAGGGCTGCCTCATTGACCGCCAGCGCCTGCTCGGCGCCGCCGCGATCGGCGGTGAAGCCGATCTGGACATTGCCGCGCTTCAGATGCTTCTGGGCGATCTCGCGCACCGGCAGGTCGAGCGTCTCGAAGCCGGGCGGCAGCCGGCAACGGACATCGAGGCCCTTGCCGTTGACGCTCTTGATATCCCACTGCCAATGCAAAGCATCGAGCGCCGCCGAAGCGCGTGCGTAACCTGTCATGCTCGACAGCGACATAAACCCCATCCCCGAATCGAAACTTGGGCGACTTTACCGCCTGACCGGGAGAAAGGGATACCGCTTTTCGGGCGACCGGTTAAGGCACCTGAGGTTTCGGCGCCGGGATCGGAATCAGGCCTTTGGAGCCCCGGATCACGCTGCCTGGCTTCAGGTCCAGGACGACTTCGGCCACCGTGGTGGGCTCGGCCTCCGACGGGGCGGATGACGCCTCCTCGCCGGCCTGCCCAGGCTTGGGTCTCGGCAGCGGCGGCGCGGGATTGGCGCCCGCGGCCTGCTGCGTACCGCCCTGATCGGCAGCGTCGACATCGGCTTCCGGCTCCGGCGCCTGGTTCCCGGCATTCTGCTGGTCGGCGGCCTGAAGGTCGTCACCTGTCGGCAGGCTCGGGGTCGTCGTCGCCTGCTGATCGGTGGTTGCCGCCTCGGGAGTGGGTTGCTCGGTGGCGGCGACACCGGCCTCGGGCACCGCGGTCGGAGCGCCCGCGTCCTGCGTCTCGTCCATGACCGGCGCTTCCTCGCCGCCCTGGTTCTTGTTCTTCTCGATCTCGCGCCATTTCTTCACATTGACGCGGTGCTCGTCCAGGGTCTCGGCGAAGACATGGCCACCCGAGCCGTCGGCGACGAAATAGAGATCCTTCGTCTTGGCGGGCGACAGGGCCGCCTCGAGCGACGCGCGGCCGGGATTGGCAATCGGGCCCGGCGGCAAGCCGTTGATACGGTAGGTGTTGTAGGGCGTGAGCTCGGCGATGTCCTTCTTGGTCAACGGCCGGTCCAGCTTGGTCTTGCCGCCGGTGATGCCATAGATGATCGTCGGGTCCGACTGGAGCCGCATGCCCTGCCGCAAGCGATTGGCGAAGACCGAGGCGACGCGCGGACGCTCCTCCGGCTCGCCGGTTTCCTTCTCGATGATGGAAGCGAGAATGATGGCTTCCGCCGGCGTGGTGACCGGCGTGTCCTCGGCGCGCTCGGGCCACAGTTCGTTGAGCATCTTCTGATGCGCGCTCATCATGCCCTTGACGATGTTGTCGCGCGTTTCACCGCGCTGGAACACATAAGTATCGGGCATGATCTCGCCCTCACCCGGGGTTTGGGTGATATCGCCGAGCAGCACGTCGTTGTTGCGCAGACGATCGAGGGCCTGCGCCGTGGTCCAGCCTTCCGGGATAGTGACCTTGTAGGTGATGAACTTGCCGGCGGCGACGAGCGCCATGGCGTCACGCATGCTCATCGCCTGCTTGAACTGATATTCGCCGGGCTTGAGATGGGCGCCGGTGCCGGTCAGCCGCGCCAGCTTGGCGGCGGCGGCGAAGACATTGGCGTCCGAGATGACGCCCTGCTTCTCGAGCTCCGCGGCGATGTCGAGGACGCTGCTGCCCCGTTCGATCTGGACCACCTTGTCCTCGGCGAGCGGCCCGGCCTGGGTGAATTTCACATAGCCATAGAGGGCGCCGCCGAAGGCGACCAAGGCCGCGCCTCCGGCCAGCAAAATCAGGGAATAGAAGACCCTCCTGATCGCCGAGCGACGCCGGCGGCGCGGCGGGACCACCACGCTGTATCTCTGCCTACGCTGGTCGGGCACGATAGGTCTCCATTAGAGCCTTGCCCCATTTGATCGAAGCCCGGGCTTCGATCGATATGGACAAGGGGGCTCGTCAAGCAACCAGTCTAGAACGCATCCTTGTCACCAAAGTGGCGGGAAGCGCTCCAGATCCCGATGTGTTTGGATCGAATCGATCCAAACACATCGGGACCGGTTCTTTCAAGTTAGCGCGGGATTCTCGCGAAAAACCGGCATCCACATTTTCGCATCCCGCGCCAAGGACTCAGACTCGCCTCATGATCAACGACGCGTTCGTCCCACCGAAACCAAATGAATTGGACAGAACTGTGTTGATCTCCTTTTTCCGCGCTTTCAACGGAACCAGATCGATCTCGGTCTCGACCGAGGGATTCTCCAGATTGAGGGTCGGCGGGCAGATATTATCCCTGAGCGAGAGAAGCGAGAAGATCGCCTCCACAGCGCCTGCCGCGCCTAAAAGATGGCCGGTCGACGACTTGGTCGAAGACATGGCCAAGCCATTGATCCCATTGCCCATCAGCCTTTCGACCGCCTTGAGCTCGATCTCATCGCCCAACGGTGTCGAAGTGCCGTGGGCGTTGATGTAGTCGATCTCATGGGCCGAAATGCCGGCCCGTTTCAGGGCCGCCTGCATGCATCGATAGGCGCCGTCGCCGTCCTCGGAGGGAGCGGTGATGTGGTAGGCATCACCCGACATGCCATAGCCGATGATCTCGGCATAGATCTTGGCGCCGCGCGCCTTGGCATGCTCGTATTCCTCGAGAACCACGATGCCGGCGCCCTCGCCCATGACGAAGCCGTCGCGGTCCTTGTCATAGGGGCGCGAGCCCTTTTCCGGTGCGTCGTTGAATTTGGTGGCCAACGCCTTGCAGGCGATGAAGCCGGCAATGCCGAGGCGCGAAATGGCAGCTTCGGCGCCGCCCGCCACCATCACATCGGCATCGCCCAGCGCGATCATGCGGCTGGCGTCGCCGATCGCGTGTGAGCCGGTGGCGCAGGCGGTGACGACGGCGTGATTGGGGCCCTTGAATCCGTATTCGATCGACACGACACCGGACGCGAGATTGATCAGCGAGCCCGGAATGAAGAACGGGCTGACGCGGCGCGGGCCTTTTTCATTGAGGAGCAGCGTCGTCGCCTCGATCGAGGGCAGGCCGCCGATGCCGGATCCGATCAACACGCCGGTCGCGTATTTCTCGTCCTCGGTCTTCGGCTCCCAGCCTGAATCCTTTACCGCCTGCTTGGCGGCGGCGAGTGCATAGATGATGAAACTGTCATAACGGCGCTGATCCTTGTGATCGACCCACTGGCTGGGATTGAAGGTGCCGTTGCTGCCGTCGCCGGGCTTCACTTCGCAGGCGATGCGGCACGCCATGTCGGACGTATCGAACTTGGTGATCGGACCGGCGCCGCTCTCCCCAGCGGTCAGCCGCGACCATGTCTCTTCGATTCCCGTCGCAAGCGGCGATACGATCCCCAGCCCCGTGACAACCACCCTGCGCATCAAAACTCCTCTCTTATATGACAACGCGGCGGCAAGACTTTTGGTCTCTTGCCTCCGCGCTGCAATCCATGGCCCTCCCCTCGGGGAGGCAACCGGCAACCGTCAAGCGGCGCTCTTTTCAATGAACTTGACCGCGTCGCCGACGGTCTGAATCGTCTCGGCCGCGTCATCGGGAATCTCGATGCCGAATTCTTCTTCGAAGGCCATCACGAGCTCGACCGTATCGAGGCTGTCGGCGCCGAGATCGTCGATAAAGCTGGCTTCGGGATTCACCTTCTCGGCGTCGACGCCCAGGTGCTCGACCACGATCTTCTTCACCCGCTCCGCAACATCACTCATGTTCAATCGTCCTCGTCAGTAGTTTAAGTTATTTTCCGTTCTACGATCGGACATACGTCCCCCTCGTGTCCCGGGCTTCCTAACACAGATTCCGCGAGCCATAAAAGGGGCAAGTCCACCCCCTTGATAAGGCCCGGGAAACCCGTTCAGAAATTCCTCGATAGCGCGCTCGGAACGCCCGGAAACGGGGCTCCGGCACCGGTTCAGATCATCGCCATACCGCCATTAACATGCAGCGTCTGGCCCGTCACATAAGCCGCTTCGGCGCTCGCCAGATAGAGGGCCGCTGCCGCAACGTCATCCGATGTGCCGAGCCGGCCGGCCGGCACCTTGGCGATGATCGCCTCTTTCTGCTTATCGTTGAGCGCATCGGTCATCGGCGTCGCGATGAAGCCCGGCGCGATGCAGTTGACCGTCACATTGCGGCTGGCCAGCTCCTGGGCCAGCGCCTTGGTCATGCCGATCATGCCGGCCTTGGAGGCGGCGTAATTGGCCTGGCCGGCATTGCCGGTGACGCCCACCACCGAGGTGATGCCGATGATGCGGCCATAGCGGCGCTTCATCATGCCCCGCATCGCCGCGCGGGAAAGGCGGAAGGAAGCCGTCAGATTGACGTCGAGAACCTGCGCCCAATCGTCGTCCTTCATACGCATGGCGAGACCGTCGCGGGTGATGCCGGCATTGTTGACGAGAATATCGAGCGCGCCCATGGCGGCCTCGGCGGCGGGAACCAGCTTCTCCACCTCTTCCGGATTCCCGAGATTGCAGGCGAGCACATGGACGCGCTCGCCGAGCTCGGCTTTGAGCGCTTCCAGCACCTCGGCGCGGGTGCCCGAAATGGCAACCGCGGCACCTTGCTTGTGCAGGCTGCGGGCGATGGCGGCGCCAATGCCGCCGGTGGCTCCCGTGACGAGCGCGGTTTTCCCGGTAAGATCGAACATGCTTCTATCCCTGTTTGAGCTGCGCCACGTTCTGGGCGATATCGTCGGGCGTTCCCATGGAGATTCCCGCAGAGTCAGGCGCGGTCCGTTTCACGAGTCCCGACAGGACTTTACCGGCGCCTGCTTCGCAAAAGAGTTTAACGCCCTGCCCGGCCATCGCCGCCATGCCCTCACGCCAGCGCACGGTGCCGGTGACCTGCGCCACCAGCGCCTTGCGGATGTCTTCGGGGTCGCTCAAGGGTGCAGCCAGCACGTTCGAGAAGACCGGCACGACCGGCGGGCGCATCGGCGTATTGGCGAGCGCCTTGGCCATGGCCTCGGCGGCGGGCTGCATCAGCGCGCAATGGAACGGCGCGCTCACCTGCAGCATCACGGCGCGCTTGGCGCCCTTCTCCTTGGCCAGCACAACGGCGCGCTCGACGGCGGCCTTGTGGCCGGACACCACGACCTGGCCCGGCGCATTGTCATTGGCTGCCTGGCAGATCTCGCTCTGGGCGGCGGCTTCGGCGACCGCCACGGCATCGGGGAAATCGAGGCCCAGAAGGGCCGCCATGGCGCCGGTGCCGACCGGGGTCGCCGCCTGCATGGCGCGGCCGCGCGTCTTCAGAAGGCGGGCCGCATCGGCCAGCGAGAATGTGCCGGCGGCGGCGAGCGCCGAATATTCGCCGAGCGAATGGCCGGCGACGAATTTGGCGATATCCTGCAGCTTCAGGCCATGCTCGGCTTCGAGCACCCGGATGACCGCGAGGCTCACCGCCATCAGCGCCGGCTGGGCGTTTTCGGTCAAGGTGAGATCGGCCTCAGGGCCCTCCCACATCAGCTGCGACAGCTTCTGGCCCAGCGCCTCATCCACTTCGGCAAAGACGGCGCGGGCGGCGGGCGAGGCATCGGCGAGCGCCTTGCCCATGCCCACGGCCTGGCTGCCTTGACCCGGAAAAATGAATGCGAGGCTCATGCATGACCTTCAAGGTGATTCAGATGAGGGGGCACGAAGCATGCGGATGGCGGGCGAGTCAAGCGCGGGCTTATCCGGCCCATTGACCGGCCAAGGGGCCAGACCATAAGAAAAAGCATGCTGACACATGCCGATCTCGCGCACGCCCAGGGCATCGTCTATGCGGCGATGCCGCCCACCCCGCAATATGCCTGGCCCCTTCTCGCCGCGGCAACCCAGTGCGAATGCTGGGTCAAGCACGAGAACCACACGCCGATCGGCGCCTTCAAGGTCAGGGGCGGCCTCGTCCATATGCGCCTGCGCAAGGAGCGCGGCGAGACCCGTGGCGTCATCACCGCGACGCGCGGCAATCATGGCCAGTCGATTCCGTTTGCCGCCCGGCGCGAAGGCATCGCGGCAACGGTGGTGGTGCCCAAGGGCAATTCGATCGAAAAGAACGAGGCGATGCGGGCACTGGGCTGCACGCTGATCGAGGGGGGCAGCGATTTCGACGAGGCGCGCGAGACGGCGATGCGGCTCGGCCGCGAGCAAGGCCTCGACATGGTGGCGTCCTTCCATCCCGAGCTGGTGATGGGCGTCGCGACCTATGCCGATGAGCTGTTCAAGGGGGCGGGCGAGCTCGATACGGTCTATGTGCCGATCGGTCTCGGCTCGGGTATTTGCGGCGTCATCGCGGTGCGCGACCTGCTCGGTCTCAAGACGAAGGTTGTCGGCGTGGTGGCCGAGAAGGCGAATGCCTACAAGCTGTCCTTCGCCCAGGGCCGCGCTGTGCCGACCAATTCAGCCCTTTCCTTTGCCGACGGGATGGCGGTGCGCGTGCCCAATGCGGATGCCGTCGCGATCATCGCCAAGGGTGCCGACCGCATCGTCGAGGTGAGCGAAGATGAGATCGCCGACGCGATGCGGCTCTACTACCGCGCCACCCACAATGTCGCCGAAGGTGCCGGCGCCGCGGCGCTGGCCGCTCTCGTCCAGGAGCAGGCGCAAATGAAGGGAAAACACGTCGGCCTCATTCTCTCGGGTGGCAATATCGACAGCGGCAAGTTCGCCCAGGTGCTGCAGGGCCGGACCCCGTTGCCTTGACGCCTTGCTTGAAGTCGCGACGCTTTCATGCGACAAGCACGGCATGAGCTTTCTCGTTGGCCAGCTTCGAATGCGCGAACCCTTGCCGGGTACCACCGGCGGAGGCGATTGAGCGCACGCTGAATTTCTGAAGAGAGACCCGTGTTTCCTCAACCCTCCCGCCAGCCCGGTGAGGGTTTTTCATTTCCGGAAACCGCAATCCCTTTTCAGACGAGACGCGCCATGACCACGACCTCACAACCTTGCCTGTTCTGCCGCATCGCCCGGCGCCAATGCCCGGCCCATATCGTTTATGAAGACGAGCATGTCGTCGCCTTCCTCGATATCGGCCCGATCCGCCCCGGCCATGTGCAGATCATCCCGCGCGATCACTATCCGACCTTCGACGATCTCACCGCCGAACTCGCCTCGCGCATCATCATCCTGGGCCAAAGGCTCGCGCGTATCCTCAAAGCCACGCATCAGGTGAGCCGTGCCGCCTTCGTCTTCACCGGCAATGACGTCGCCCATGCGCATGCCCATGTCCTGCCGCTTCACGCCGCGACCGACATCACGTCCAGGCGCTACATCGCCGAGGACAACATCACCTTCAGGCCGATCGCGCGGCCGAGCGAGGAAGAGCTGGGCCGGGTCGCCTTCAGCTTGCGCGAGGCGCTGAAGCTGAGGGATACGAGTCCGTGAGAGTCCGCCCCGCAATCGCAACCGATGCCGAGCAGGCTGCCCAGGTCCTCAGGCGCTCGATCACCGAGCTGTGCATCCGCGATCACGGCAATGATCCCGCTTTGCTCGCGAGCTGGCTCGCCAACAAGACGCCGGAGCAATTCCGCGAATGGGCCGGGCTGGAGGACTGGCTATGCCTCGTGGCGGTCGCCGGCGACGATACGATTCTCGGCGTCGCGCTCATGTCGAAAGCAGGTGAGATCCGGCTCAACTACGTATCGCCCGATGCCCGCTTCCAGGGAGTCAGCACAGCCTTGATCGGCGCCCTCGAAACCGCCGCGGCCGGCTTGGGCGTTTCCCGCCTCAGCCTGAACAGCACGGCCACCGCTCGCGCCTTCTATCTGGCGCGCGGCTTTCAGGATGCGGGGCAGCCGCGGACCGACCGCCTCAAGGACAATATATATCCCATGGCGAAAACAGTTGTCCTCAGGGGAGCCTGAGACTGTCAGACTGCCGCAATGTTGCACCGGCACAGGGGCGATAACCGAAAGGAAATCGGCCGATGTTGAGCAAGAGGAATGGCGGCCCGGCAGCCCGCCAATGGATGGAGACCGGCGTCATTATCCTGGTGCTCGGCATCCTGCTTTATAATAAGTCACCCCAGCTCGCGATGCCCCGGAGCTATGGGTGGCTGTGGTCCGGTGTCACGAACTCGCTGGCCATCGTCGCCAAGGGACATTCGTTTTTCTGAGACATGCGCCTCCTCCTGATTGAAGACGAACCACAGATGGTCGAGGCCCTCAAGGCCGCTTTCGCCCGGCATGACATATTGGTCGACGCCGTGTCGACCATCGCCGATGCGGAGCTCATCGGCGTCGATGCCGTTTATGACGCCGCCCTGCTCGACCGCCAGTTGCCGGACGGCGACGGCCTGCGTTTCGTCGCTGGCTTGCGCAAGCGCGGCAATACGCTGCCGGTCATCGTGCTGACCGCGATGGGTCATATTCCCGACCGCGTCGCCGGCCTCGATCTCGGCGCCGACGACTACATGTGCAAGCCGTTCGATTTCGACGAGCTCTTGGCGCGCTTGCGCGCCGTTCTGCGGCGGCCGGATGCGCTCGCCTCGCCGGTCGTCACCATCGGCCGGCTGAGCTTCGATCCCGCCCACCGCGAGGCGCGTGTGAACGGCCAGCCGATCGGACTGCCGCGCCGCGAATTGCTCCTGCTCGAGGGCCTCGTCCGGCGCGCCGGCCGGATGGTGCCGCGCGCCACCTTGATGGAAACGATCTTCGGCTTCGATGACGAGATCCAGTCCAATGCGCTCGATTCCCACATATCGCGGTTGCGCCGCCGGCTCACCGAAGCCGATGCCGGCGTCGCCATCAATGTGGTCCGCGGCGTCGGTTATCTCCTGCGCGCGGTGTCATGACCGCGCCCGATCAGCGCTCACTCAGGAAGCGACTGTTCTGGCGGCTCCTCGCCATCCAGTCCGCGGTCCTGGCGCTGGTCATCGCGGTCCTGTTCGGCTCCGGTCTCCTGTTCGATTTCCGCTCGGCCGATGCGACGATCGACATATTGCGCCAGGCCGTGGAGCGCGACGAGAACGGCCGACTGCAGATGCACGACACGGCAGAGCTCGCGAGTCTCCGGCAGGCTATTCCCGATCTCTGGTTCGTCATCCGCGACCGCCAGGGCCACAAGCTCACCGAGGGCGCCATTCCGCCCGAATATGCGAATATCGGCGCGGGCCTCGATGATATCGGCCAGGCGCGGCTCGGTTGGAACCTGGGCGACCCCGACCGGCCCACGGCACGGATCAGATGGGTCGAGACCAGCATCGGCCGCCTGCAATTCACGACCGGCAGCACCGCCCTTTGGCCCCTCCGCTTCGTGCTCCTCGGCCTGTCTCTCGTCGCGCTGCAATATCTCCTGCCCATCCTCGCCGTCATGGCGGTGGGCGCCCTGATCGCCACACCGTGGGTGCTGCGGTCGGCCTTCGCCGGCCTCGACCGTGCCGCGACCGAAGCCGACGCCATCGATGTCAGTCAGCGTGGCCGCCGGCTGGTGACAACCGGCATCCCGTCCGAGGTCGTGCCCCTGGTCAATGCGGTGAACGGCGCCCTCACTCGTCTCGATGAAGGCTATGAACGCCAGGAGCGCTTCCTCGCCGACGCCGCGCATGAATTGCGCACGCCCATCGCAATCCTCAGCACCCGGCTCGCCGGACTGCCGCCGGGTCCGGCGAAGGCACAACTGACACAGGACGCCACGCGCCTCAAGATCATCACCGAGCAGATGCTCGACTTGCAGCGCCTCCGCTCCGGCTCGACGCCCTTTCCCGATGTCGATCTCGCCGGCCTGGCGCGCCAGGTCGTCCTCGATATGGGTCCGCTCGCCTTCGAGGCGGGTTATGAGATCGATTTCGCCGCCGCGGACGGTCCGGCCATCGTCAAAGGCGATGCGCAGGCGATCGGCCGGGCGTTGACCAATCTGGTGCAGAACGCCATCGACCATGGCGGCCGCAAAGGCACGATCGCCATTTCCGTCGGGCCAGACTGGATCGAAGTGGCGGATGAGGGACCCGGCATTCCGCCCGACCTGCGCGAGCGCGTCTTCGAGCCGTTCTTCAAACGGAAGAAAGATGGGCGCGGCGCCGGCCTGGGCCTCAGCCTCGTCGGCGATGTGATGCGTCTGCATGGCGGCAGCGTCTCGGTATGCGACCGCGCCGCCGGCGCGGCTTTCCGACTGTCCTTTCACTGATCCCGCAATGTTGTCGTAACCCATGGCGGCAATCCTGAACCGGATGATCAACCGGCCAAGGACCTCATATGCGCCGCCTCGCTTTTCTCTGCCTCGCTTTCCTCCCCCTCCTCCCCGCCCGGGCGGCATCGGCTGCCGACGGCCTGCTGCGGCAGGCCCAATATGTCGACCCTTGCCACGACGGACGCATCAGCGACGGCAAGGCGCGCAGTTGCGAACAAATCAGGCGCTGGCTGCGCCACCGAGACCGCGGCTGGGAGCGCCGCCCGCGGCGGCACGAACGCTACGATCCCTGCACCGACGGGAGCGTCAGCGACGGCAGGCCTCGCACCTGCCGCGAGTTGCGGCGCTGGTTCTACAATCCCGACCTGCAGGACTGGGATTGAGAATATTCCCTTACGGCAAATACGCCGCTTGCAATCCGCCGGTTTTTCCGCCATAGACCCGCCCGCCAGTTGGCTTCCGGTTGGGGGCTGAACGGAAGGTTCATGGCCCAAAAGGTCACGAATAGGGGTTTTCCCCGTCTTCCCGTGTCTCCGCTCTTTCGAGAATCCGGTCTTTCGAGCCTTTCACTTTGAGGGCTCGGAAGAGGCTCTGCGCCGGGAGTCGATTGATGGCAGTAACTTTGAAAGGCTTGAAACATGCCACTTTACGAGCATGTGTTCCTGACCCGTCAGGACGCATCGAATGCGCAGGTTGATCAGCTGACCGATCAATTCAAGACCGTCATCACCTCGGGTGGCGGCAAGGTCGGCAAGACCGAATATTGGGGCCTCAAGTCCCTCACCTTCCGCATCAAGAAGAATCGCAAGGCGCACTACACCTATATCGACATCGAAGCCCCGCCGGCGGCGATCGCCGAAATGGAGCGCCAGATGTCGATCAACGAAGACGTCATCCGCTTCATGACGGTGCGCGTCGAGAAGCATGAAGATGGTCCGACGGCCATGTTGAAGGCCGGCAAGCGCGACGAGCGCGGCGGCGGACGTGGCTTCGGTGGCCGTGGCGGTGGTCGCGGCTTCGACGATCTCGATTTCTCTTCGGATAGGGAGGCTAACTAATGGCTCAAGGTCAAGGCGGGCCGGCACGGCGCCCCTTCTTCCGTCGTCGCAAGAGCTGCCCGTTCTCGGGCGACAACGCGCCGGCGATCGACTACAAGGACGTGAAGCTGCTGCAGCGCTTCATCTCCGAGCGCGGCAAGATTGTGCCGTCGCGCATCACGGCGGTCTCGGCCAAGAAGCAGCGTGAGCTCGCCCAGGCGATCAAGCGCGCGCGCTTCCTCGGCCTCCTGCCCTACGTACTGAAATAGATCACGCAATGTGACGGTTGGGGCGGATACCCGATCCGCCTCTAACCCATCCTCCAGGATCGGGGACAGCAAAGGACACTTATCATGGACGTCATTCTTCTCGAGCGCATCGGCAAGCTCGGCAGCATGGGCGAAGTCGTCAAGGTCAAGGACGGCTATGCCCGCAACTACCTCTTCCCGCAGCACAAGGCGTTGCGCGCGACCGAGGCTAACCGCGCCAAGTTCGAGCGTGACCGCGCGACGCACGAGGCCCGCAACGAAGAGCGCCGCAAGGCCGCCATGGGCGACAGCGGCAAGCTCGAAGGCAAGAGCTTCGTGCTGCTGCGCCAGGCCGGTGAATCGGGCCAGCTCTACGGCTCGGTCTCGACCCGCGACATCGCTGAGATCGCGTCGTCGGCAGGCATCCCGGTGTCGCGCAACCACGTGCTGCTCGAGGCCCCGATCAAGACCATCGGCCTCTATACGGTGCAGATCGCCCTTCACCCCGAACTCTCCGTGCCGGTGACGCTCAATGTGGCGCGCTCGCAGGACGAGGCGGATGCCCAGTCGCGCGGCGAGGTCCTCACGGGCCCCGTCTCTGAGCGGGCCGAGGCGCTGGCCGCCGCCGAGGAGCTGTTCGAGTCCGAAACGGCGGCTGAGGAAGCCACCGAAGAGACGAAGGACTGATCCTCCTTACAGAGATGAGTTGAAAGGGCTCTGCCGCGGCAGGGCCCTTTTCCTTTTGCGACCGCCACTGCCAGGCAATGCGGTTTTCGCCTCGCGCCTGAAAGTTAGACACGGCTAAATTCTCGTCAGGGAACGGCAGTTTCCGTCGCCGCCATGCATTAACGCTATGGCCCCCCGCAAAGTTGCGGGCCTTCACATATTCGTCAAACTGCGTTTACTATGCCTTGTAAGCCACGTTCCGGCGCGGGGGCCGGAGGCGAGGGAGACGCACTGATGTTCGCAGCTTTAAACCAAGCTTTGAAGCAGCTGGTTCAGACCGGCCATCTGACGGTGATCGACGCCCGCGGGCGCAGCCATGTCTATGGTGACGGATCGGGTCGGCCGGCCGGCTTCAAGATCGTCAATCCACGGGCGCCGCTGAAGATCATTCTCGACCCGGATCGCTATTTCGGCGAACTTTACATGGCAGGCGACATCGACCTCACCGAGGGCACGATCTACGACCTGCTCGAAATCCTCATGAAAAACATGGAGCAGCGGCCGGCACCGGGCGCCGCCAAGTTCTTCAACCAGCTGCGCATCGGCCTGAAGCGGCTCGACCAGTATAATCCGGTCGGCAAGGCCAAGGCCAATGTCGCCCATCACTACGATCTGTCGGGCGCCCTCTACGATCTGTTCCTGGATCGTGACCGGCAATATTCCTGCGCCTATTTCGAGACGCCGGACTCGTCTCTCGAAGATGCGCAGCTCGCCAAGAAGCGGCATCTGGCGGCCAAGCTCAATATCAAGCCGGGCATGAAGGTGCTCGATATCGGCTCTGGTTGGGGTGGTCTCGGCCTCTATATCGCCGAAACCTGCGGCGCCAAGGTCACCGGCGTCACGCTTTCGGAAGAGCAGCACAAGATGTCGATGGAACGGGCGCGCCAGCGCAGCGTCTCCAACACGGTCGATTTCCGGCTCCTCGACTACCGCCATCTCGATGAGCAATTCGACCGTATCGTCTCGGTCGGCATGTTCGAGCATGTCGGCGTCGGCCACTACAAGGAATTCTTCCAGAAGTGCCGCGCCCTCCTCAAGGATGACGGGGTGGCGATGCTACATTCGATCAACCGTTCCGACGGCCCCGGTGCCACGAGCGCGTGGATCAAGAAATACATCTTCCCGGGCGGCTATATCCCCGCCCTTTCGGAAGTGCTGCCGCATCTGGAGAAGAACGGCCTCTATGTCACCGACATCGAGATCCTGAGGCTTCACTACGCCGAGACGTTGCGCGAATGGGGCAAGCGTTTCGCCGCCAACCGGCATCGCGCCAAAGCGATCTATGACGAGCGCTTCTGCCGCATGTGGGAATTCTATCTGGCGGCCTCGGAGAACGCCTTCCGCTATCAGGGCATGAACAACTTCCAGATCCAGTTCACCCGCAACCAGCACGCGCTGCCGATGACGCGCAACTACATCCTCACCGAGGAAGAGCGACTCAGGGCCATCGACAGCAAGAGCCGGCGGCTCAAATCGGTGCCGGCGGAGTAGTCCGCCGGTATCGGCTTTCGCCCAGATTTCGGCTTGTTCCCGACATGACGCAGTGTCAGATTGAGGTCTGTCGGAGGAATGTATGTCGCAGAGAAGGGTGGCGCGTTTGGGCTCGGCCGCTGGCCGGTTTCAAGCGACATTCATATTCCTGCTGATTCTTTGCGTGCTCGGACTTCCGGCCTGGGCCGCCGCGCCGCTGAAGGGTATCGCCCTGGTGATCGGGCAGTCGAGCTATGAAGCCCTGCCCGCGCTGCCAAACCCGGAACGTGATGCCCGGGCGATCGAAGACCTACTCGCCAAGCTCGGTTTCGAGACCGATCTTGCGACCGACGCCAGCCTGAAAAAGCTGCGCCGCGCCATCGACGGCTTCATCGAGGACGCCGAAGGGGTCGATGTGGCCCTCGTCTATTACTCCGGTCACGGTATCGAGGCCGGGGGCATTAATTACCTGATCCCCACCGATGCGACCGCCGGTTCGCTGGAGGACGCCGATGAGCGACTCGTGCCTCTTCAGAGTGTCCTGGAGCGGCTGCGGAGCAAAGCGCGCATTACCATCCTGCTGCTCGATGCCTGCCGATCCAGCCCTTTCCCGAAGGATGCCCAGGTCCGGCGTACCGCTGAAGCCACCCCGCAATCAATCACCGGACAAGGCCTGGGCGCTCCGCGCGGCGCCCTCGTCATCGACACTATGGTGCCCACCGACACGATCGGTGAGGTAATCGGCTTCGCGGCCGAGCCTGGACGCGTGGCCCTTGACGGCGCGGTTGGCGGCAATAGTCCCTATGCCACGGCCCTGCTTCGCCATTTCTCTGCCAATGCCGGCTTCGACTTTGGTCAGGTCATGACCATGGTCACCGAGGAAGTCTATCTCACCACCGGGACACGCCAGAGGCCGTGGACGAATACGAGCCTCCGCCAAGTGCTTGCGTTCGGCGGCCAAGTCGACTCTGCCTCGTCCGATGATGCGCTGCTCGACCGCGAGCGCCGCAAGCTGCTCCTCACCATCGCCGCGACACCGCAGGAATGGCGCAGCACAGTCGAAGCCCTGGCGCGCGACCGGTCACTGCCGCTCGATCCTCTGTATGGCATTCTGAAAGAGCTGCAGGTCGACACGACGCTCGGGCGCGACAAGCTCGACGAACAACTGCGTCAGGGAGCGGAAAACCTGACGAAGATACTGGCCGAGCGGACACCACTGCGCAAAGATCCCGAGTTGAACAGGCTCGCCGACCTCGCCGACCGGGCGCAAGCGCAGGGAACGCTTGAGCTGGCGCGGGACTATCGCGCCAAGGCGAGTGCTCGTGCCGATGAACTCGGCAAGAAGCTCGACGAGCGCGAGGCAGAGATCAATGCCGACCGGATCGAGCTGGCGATGATCTATGCCGATGAAGCAGCCACGGCGAGGCTCGTCGGCCGATCGGAGGAAGCGGCGGCCATGTATCAGAAAGCCTATCAGCAACTGCAAGGTAAGGACGACAAGCTCGGCTTCAAATTCAAGCTGAGCGAAGCCAGCATCTACCTCGCGCGGAGAAGGCATCCCATCATAAAAGACGTGACGGCCACCAAGAAGGCGGCGATCGCCTTTGCGGAAGCCATCGTGATCGCCGAGCGAATGGGAGATCGTGGCGCATGGGCGACAGCACAGACCGGCCGTGCCGATGCACTGGCCTTGTCCGGGCGCGGCCAAGCCGATCTCGTCGAGGCCATTTCCGCCTATGAGGCCGCGCTGACGGTATGGACACCGCAGCATGACGTGCAAGAGTGGAGCAAGGCCCAATACGGTCGAGCTGGTGTGCTCGCGCGTCTAGGTGAAAGTGAGATTCCCGAAGGCTGCGAGAAATTTCCAGATGACGGAAGATGTCACGGTCAAGAAGGTACGACCCGAGCCGCCGATCTTCTTAGCGAAGCCATTGCGACCTACCAGGCACTTCTGCTGGTCGTCATGCCGGACAAGGAGCCGCTCTATTGGTCCTCCGCCCAATACAAGCTCGGCGACATACATATGAGTCTCAGGGCGCTGGACGCGAAGGGCTCTCACCTGACCAAGGCGGTTGCCGCCTATCGCGCCGCACTTCTCGAAAAAGCTCTCGAAGCGCGTGCCGGCGTCAAGGCGAGCATCCAGGTCCGCCTCGGCCAGGCGCTCACATCACTCGGCGATACCGAGAACAATCTCACCGCATTCAACGAAGCGCTTCAAGTTTTTGAAGGCGCAATCTCAACGCGGGAGATCGCCCATATGCCATCGTCGAGCATTCTAGACGAGATCGGCTGGACGAAACTTCTGCTGGGCAGGCAAACCGGAAGCAGAACTACCATTGCGGAAGGCAGACAATTGGTTGAGAAGTCGTGGGCGGACTACAAAGCCATCGGCTTGTCGGAAAAGGACGCTTATTTCAAAGAGCGTCTGAAGCAGTTCGACGAGGCGCTGCGATCCCTTAAGCCTTGACCAAATTCGGCCTTGATACTGCCGCAAGGGCAAGCCTAAACAGCCCTTTGGGCAATTCTCAAGGACGGTCGGCGGCATGATGCCACTCAATCTGGCCTGGAATACGCGACAGGCCATCAGCGCTCTGTTCGCTCTGTTCATGACCGTCTGCCTCGCCGCCGCGGCATCGGCCGAGGAGCAGAAGACGCTGAAGGGCGTCGCGCTGGTCATCGGGCAGTCCAAATACACGCATATCACGCCGCTCCCCAATCCCGCCAATGACGCGCGCGACATGTCGAAGCTCCTCACCGATCTGGGCTTCGACGGGCGCGCCGTGACCGATCGCGACGCGGCCAAGCTGTCGCGCGATCTCGAGCGTTTCGTCGAGGATGCCGAGGGCGCCGATATCGCCTTCCTGTACTATTCAGGCCACGGCATCGAGGCCGGCGGCGAGAACTACCTGGTGCCCGTCAATGCCGATGACGCCTCGCTCGGCAATGCCAGCGAGGAGCTCGTCTCCCTCTCCCAGGTGGTCGACAAGCTCAAAGCCATCGTGCCGGTGGTGATCGTGCTCGTCGATGCCTGCCGCACCAATCCCTTTCCGGCCAACGCCCAGCTCAAGGCGACGCCCGACAGCCCGCCGCAGCCTGTGACCGTCAGTGGCCTCGGCGCCCCGCGCGGTGCCGCCGTCGTCGAGCAGGCCCCCGCCGCCACTGACAATCTCGGCACCGTGATCGGCTTCGCGGCCGAGCCCGGCCGCCCGGCGCTCGACGGTGCGGTGGGCGGCAACAGCCCCTATGCCGCCGCCCTCCTCCGCCATCTCTCGGCGATGAAAGGCGCCGAGCTCGGCTCGGTCATGCGCATGGTGACGGAAGAAGTCTATCTCTCGACCGATACCCGCCAGCGCCCCTGGGTGAATGAAAGCCTGCGCCGCCTGCTCTATCTGGGCGTCGCGCCCGACGAGCCCGAAGGCGAGGAAGGCCTGATCACCGGCGAGCGCCGGCAGCTGCTTCTCACCATCGCCGATCTGCCGACCCCCGAACGCATGCAGGTCGAGAGCATCGCCAAGAAGGGCGGTGTGCCGATGAGCGCGCTTTACGGCGTCCTGCGCGCGCTGGGGATCGACAATATTCCAAAGGACCCCAAAGAACTGGAAAAGCTTCTCGAAGGACAAGCCGAGACGCTCAAGAAAATGATGGCCGAGCGGGCGGCGCTCAATGTCGACGATCCGGAGATCAAGAAGATGGCCGCGGCCGCTGACCGCGCCATCGAGCAAGGCGCCATTGCCGTGGCCCGGCAATTCCTCGACGAAGCTGTGAAGCGCGTCGAAGCCACGGCGGGCGCCGTGGATGCGGCGGAGGAAGCCGTCAAGAAGAAGCGCCTCGCCGATGCAGCCATCTATGCGCGCCGCGCCGAAACCGCGTCACTGGCTTTCGATTTTATGGCCGCCGCAAGCGACTATGCGAAGGCTTTCACGCTGGTCGAGAAGTGGGACGAGAAACTCAAGTGGAATTACAAGAATCTCGAAGCCGAAGCCCTCAACTCGTACGGATATCAGAAAGGTGAAAACGCGGCGCTGCGGAAATCGATCGCCGTATATGAGGAAATCCTCACCTTCATCCCGGCCGGTGAGAAGAACGCCGACTGGGCGATCACCCGTAACAACATGGGCGTCGCCTATCTCAATCTCGCCGAGCGTGCTGGCGACAATAGGCAACTCGAACAAGCAGCTCAGATTTTCCGCGATTCACTGAGCGTGCTTACCCGCGAGTCCGATCCGGTCAACTGGGCGGCGACGCAGAATAATCTAGGCAATGCGCTGCTGAATCTCGGTGAACGTCAGATCGATTCGAAGCTGCTTGAAGAAGCGGTCGCTGCCTATCGTGCCGTGCTCGAGGTCCGGAGCCGAGAGAAAACTCCAGTCGACTGGTCGGATTCGCAGAACAATCTCGGCATCGCGCTCTATACGCTTGGTGCGCGCGAGGGCGGTGACGCGCGACTGGTCGAGGCCGCTGCCGCCTATCGCAATGGCCTTGCCGCGATCACGCGCGAGACCGAACCCATTCGCTGGGGCGTAATCCAGAACAATCTCGGCAACACGCTCAATGCCCTGGGTGCTCGCAAGAATGATCTCACGGTCCTGAAGGAAGCCGTGAACACTTTCCGCGCCGCGCTCGAGGTCCGTACGCGTGACGCGGTGCCCTTGCAGTGGGGGTCCACGATGACCAACCTTGGGGGCGCACTTACCCAGATCGGGACCCGCGTCGCCGGCACGGCAGAACTGGAGGAAGCCGTCAAGATCTTCCGCGAGGCGACAGGAGAGATCACACGCGAACGGGCACCTGTCGACTGGGCGGCGGTGCAGAACAATCTTGCCAGCGCGCTGCAGCATCTGGGCCAGCGCAATATGGATGGCAAACGGCTTGAAGAAGCCATGGCCATCTACAAAGACCTGTTCGGCGTCTATACTCGCGAGCACGCGCCACTCGATTGGGCGACGACGCAGCTCAATCTGGGCAATGTGCTGCAGACTCTGGGCAAGCTGAATGATGATCCGGCGAAATTAGATGAGTCGGTCGCCGCCTATCGGTTGGCCCTCAGCGAGCTCACCGTTGAACGCACCCCGATGCAATGGGCCACGGCGCAGAGCATGATGGGCACGGCGCTCGAATCCATCGGGTTTGGCGGCGGCGGCGTTGAGAAGCTTAAAGAATCGATCGCCGCGAAGCGCGCCGCTCTCACGATCCTGACCAAGGACAACGGCCCACTCGAATGGGCGCAGGCGCAGTTCAATATCGGCAACTCGCTCAACATGATCGCCAATTTCGAAAAGGGCACCGAGAGCTACGAGACGGCGCTGGTCGCCTTCAACGCCGCCCTCGAAGTCTACACGCTCGAAGAGACGCCGATGCAATGGGCCATGGTCCAGAACGGCATCGGCGACATCTATTGGGGTTTCGGCACGCGGCGTACCGACAAGAAGGCCTTCGAAACGTCCCTCGCCCAGTTCGAGAAAGCCAAGATCGGCTACGGTAAAGGCGGGCTCATGGCCTGGGGCATGGTCAATATCGTCAACAAGAAGATCGAGATCATCAAGGAAGCATTGGCGAGCAAGCCATGAGATTAGCCGCTCTCGCCTTCTTCCTGCTCGGCACCACGGGCGTCATGGCGCAGGACTCGGCGCCCGCACCGGACAGCCCGGAAATCCGGCAGCTTTCGGAGGCCGCCGACCAGGCCGCGCAACGTGGCGAGATCGAGCTCGCCTGGCGCCATCGGATCGATGCCGGGAATCTCCTCGCCCGGCAGGGCTCGTTGGAGGCCTTGCAGCGGGCCGCCGGTTTCTACAGAAGCGCGCTGGCGCTCAGCCGCCGCGAGCAGGCGCCGCAGCAATGGGCCGTCACCCAAGCGCTCCTCGGCAATGTCCTCTATGACGCCGGTGCCCGCTTCAAGCGCGTCAAGGAGATCGAGGAAGCTGTCGTCGCCTATCGCGCGGCGCTCAGCGAATACTCAACGGAGCGCCAGCCTATGGAATGGGCCACGCTGCAGAACCGGCTCGGCGAGGCCTTCGCCTATCTGGCGCTGCGCGGTCAGCTCGACAAATATGATGAGGCCATGACCGCCTGGCGCGCCGCCCTCACGATCTACGACAAAGACAAGTTCAAATCCGAATGGGCCGCAACGCAGCTGAGCATCGGCGCGACCTATTTCGTCAAAGCGGAATTGCATGACAAGGGCACTGACAGCCTGAAGGCGGCCCTCGCCGCCTTCACGGCAACGCTCGATGTCGTCTCCCGCGACAGTGATCCGCAAAAATGGGCGGAGACGCAGCAGGTGATCGGCGAGGTGCAGCGTCGTCTCGGCGAGAGACTGGCCGACACGGACACTCTCAAGGCCGCGCTCGCCTCCTTCAAGCAAGCCCGCGACGCCTTCGCCGCGGTCCGCAATACCGCCCGCGCCCAAGCCGCAGCCGCCAAAATCAGCGAGATCGAAGACAAGCTCGCCGGCAAGTGAGTGGCCGGCTGGTGTGACAGCACATTGACACAATACTTACTTGCAAGTAAGTAAATACGCAACGACAAAGCCGCATAGGCGGCAAAACAGGGAGAGACCGCCATGAAGGAGTTTCTGCGCCACATCCTCGATAAGAAGCTCAATGAAGACGTCAGCCGGCGCCGCTTCATCCAGGGGGCGGCAGGGCTTGCCACGCTGACGGTGCTGGGCGCCCCCGCCAAGGCGGAGGAGAAGAAGCTCGGGGGACCGCTCAACTTCCTCGGCTGGGACGGCGAGCATGGCGGCAATGTCGCCAAGGAGTTTCTGGCCAAGAACAACATCCAGATGCAGGCCTCGTTCCAGTCGGCGGCGGATGAGGCGCTTACCCGCTTCAACACCGGCGGGCGCGGCTCGATGGACATTCTCACCCCCAACAAGGACTTCCAGCGCGCCATCCTCGAAGCCAAGACCGAATTGTTCCAGCCGCTCGACATGGCCCGCATCCCGAGCGCGCAAGGCCTGTTCCCCGCCTTCAAGGACGCGCCGTGGCTCACCCGCGACGGCAAGACCTATGGCATCCCGATGATCTGGGGCGACGAGCCCTGCGTCTACAACCCGGCGAAATGGGACGCGATGCCGGAGAAATACACCGACTTCGCCGATCCCAAATACAAGGGCGAGCTCGTCCTCCTCGATGACCCCTTCGGCAATATCTGGCTCTTCGCCAAATCGCTCGGCATGAAGGAACCGAACCGGCTGACCGCAGCCGAGCTCGAGCAGGTCGTCGAAGCGATGCTCAAGGTGAAGCCCAATGTCGTGACGATCGGCGCCTCGCATGGCGACATGGCCGACGTCATGGTGCGCGGCGATGCCTCCCTCGGCATCGGCGGCTGGGCCTATCAGACGCTGATCGCCAAGGACAAGGGCGTCAAGCTGGTGGTGGGATCGCCCGCCAAGGACGGCACCTTCTTCTGGTCGGACGCCTATGCGCTCGCCGTCGATGCGCCCAATGCCGACAATGCCTATGCCTTCATCGACTTCATCACCCAGCCGGAAAGCAATGCGGCGCTCGCCAAGGAACTGGGCTCGGGCTGCACGGTGGAAAAGGCCTTCGATCTCATCGATGCCAGCGTGCGCGACATCTATCCTTATGAAAATGTGCGGCAGCCCGGCGGCGGCATTCTCGGCACCCAGATCGTCGTGCCGCCGCAGAACCCGGAAGGCGACATCGTCGGCTCGGCCGCCTGGGTCGAAGCCTGGCAGAAATACAAAGTCGCCTGAGGTCCTGATCCGCGGATGACCGCGACGACCGGCACAATCGGACGCTGGGGAGAAGCGGGCGTGGTGGCGCGCCCGCTGCTGCCCGCTTCGCTGTTTTACATCGTCTTCTTCGCGGTGCCGATGCTGGCGCTGTTCGTCCTGAGCTTCTGGCGGGCCAACGGCTTCGTGCTGATCCCCGATCTCACTTTCGACAATTACGAAAAGATCGCCACCTCCGGCCTCTATCGCGTGCTGATCCTGCGCACCATCACCGTCGGCTTCATCACGGCGGCGATCGTGGTGCCGCTCGCTTTCGCCGTCTCCTATGTCATGCGCTTCGTCTTCGAGACGCGTGGCCAGGTCATCCTGCAGCTCATCCTGCTGTCGCTGTTCAGCGGCTATCTGGTGCGCATCTATGCGTGGCGCACCATTCTCGGCAAGCAGGGGCTGCTGAACTCGACCTTGCAATGGCTCGGCCTCATCGACCGGCCGCTGGAGTTCCTGATCTACAGCAATTTCGCCATCGTCATCACCTTGACCGGCCTCTTGCTGCCGCTGGCGGTGCTGCCGATCTATTCGGCGATGTCGAACATCTCGCGCGACTATCTGGAAGCGGCGCGCGATCTCGGCGCCCCGGCCCACACCCTCCTCCGCACCATCCTGGTGCCGATGGCGCTGCCGGGCTTGCGCACCGCCTTTGCCTTCGCCTTTCTGCTCGCCGCCGGTGATTTCGTGACGCCAACCTTGGTCGGCGGCACCCAGAGCCTGCTCATCGGCAATGTCATCGCCGACCAGTTCCGCGGCATCGGCTCGAACTGGCCGCTGGGCGCGGCGCTCGCCTTCGTGACCATCGGCATCGTGCTCACCCTCTATTTCGTGGTGATGCGCCTCATCCGCTGGGTGACGACATGGTGAAGCTGTTGCCCTCGAACCTGCTCGCGCGCGGCTTCCTCACCCTCGTCCTGCTCTATCTCTATGCGCCGATCGTGGTGATCGTGCTGTTCTCCTTCACCACCTCGCCGCGCCTCTCCATGCCGATCGAAGGCCTCACTCTGGCCTGGTATCAGAACGCCTTCGCCAATCCGCTCATCACCAAGGCGCTCACCAACAGCCTGATCCTCGCCGCCATTGCGGCGATCGGCGCCGGTATCATGGGTGCGGCCTTCGCCTTCGGCATGATGAAGCTGGCGCAGCCGCGTCTGCGCCAGGCGCTCCTCGCCGCGAGCCTGCTGCCGGCGGTCGTGCCTCTCCTCGTCATCGGCATCTCGCTCGCCGTCCTGTTCCATGGGCTCGGCCTGCCGCAAGGCCTGCGCAACACCGCCATCGGCCATGTGCTGGTGAGCCTGCCCTTCGTCGTGCTCACCATGAATGCCCGGCTCGAAACCTTCGACTTCACCACCCTCGAGGCGGCGCGCGATCTCGGTGCCTCCTCCTTCCAGACCTTTCGCGACATCACCTTCCCGCAGATCCGTCCCTCGATCGTCGGCGCGGCCTTGCTCGCCGCCGCTTTGTCGCTCGATGAGTTCGTCGTCACCTGGTTCAATATCGGCAATGAGCAGTCTGTCCCGGTGCTGGTCTGGGGCCTGATGCGGCGCGGCGTCGACCCCTCGATCAACGCGCTCGCCTCGATGCTGCTGTTCCTGCTCGTCTGCTTGGTGATCGGTTCCAATTTCATAGGCCGGAGAAATACATGACCCAAGCCCCTCGCCCCCCTGTCGAGCTGATGATCCGGCACGCCTATGTCATCACCATGGACGACGGCGACCGCATCTTCGAACATGGCGCCATCGCCATCGACAAAGGCCGCATCGTCGCGCTGGGCGACGACGCCGACATCGCCCAGCGCTTCACCGCCAGCCGCAGCATCGATGCGGCCGGCGCTCCCGTCCATCCGGGCTTCGTCGAATGCCATCTGCATGCATCCTTCCAGCTCTTCCGCGGCGCGCTGCCCGACCAAATGCCTGAGACCGACGCCTTCGACACCTTCGAAAGCGTGTTCTTCAACACGGTGAATGACGAGGAAGAGTATCTCGCGGTCGTGCTGGCTTGCATGGAGATGATCCGCAACGGCACGACCTGCTTTCTCGAAGCCGGCACCGTGCTGACGCCCGAAGCCGCGGCGCGCGCGGCGCAGGATGTCGGCATCCGTGCCCTCATCGGCGACGCCTTCATCTGGGACCAGCCGCAAGGCTTCGCTCAAGGAATGGTGGACTCGGGCTGCAGCGCCTGCGCGGCGCAGGCGCGATCCCGCCCGGTGCTGAAGCGGGCCCCCAAGACCCGCGAGGAAGCGCTCGCCATGATGGGGCGGGAGCTCCACCGCAACAGCGACCCCGAGGCCCTCGTCACCGGCCATGTCGCCATATTGGGTCTTGGCACCGCCAGCGAAGAGCTGATGATGGAGGCCAAGAAACGCGCCGATGCGGCGGGCGTCGTCCTCAACCTGCACCAGTCCTACAGCCCCGCCGACACCGAGGCCGATCAGAAGCGCTTCGGCACCGACCCTTTGCTCCATCTCGAAAAAATCGGCTTTCTCGACCGCAATGTCACCTTCGGTCATGCCAATCATCTGAGCGATGCCGAATGCGAGGCCCTTATCGGCAAGGGCACGAGCATCGCCTGGGCGCCCGCCGCCTCGATGATGTGGGGCCATGGCGGTTGCTTCCACGGCCGGCATGCGGAGCTCTGGCGGCGCGGCGCCAATATCGCGCTCGGCTCCGACTCGGCCAACTGGTCGAACGATTTCGACCTCTGGCGGCAGGCGAACTTAAGCGTCCTGACAGCGCGCGAGGCGCATGGCGACCGCACTTATCTCATCGCCGAGGACGGCCTAGAAATGGCGACCCGCGCCGGCGCCCGCGCCGTCGGCATGGAAGACCGTATCGGCTCGCTCGAAGTGGGTAAGCGCGCCGACCTCGTCATCCACACGCTCGACCGGCCGGAACTCATCCCGACCACCAATATGATCCGCAATCTCTTCTATTCGTCGCGCTCGAAATCGGTCCATTGGGTCATCGTCAATGGCCAGGTGGTGCTGGAGGAAGGCTGCTTCGTCACCATCGATGAACGCAGGCTCCTCCGTGAGGCCAACATGGCGGCCATGGCATTGCTCACCCGCATGGGCCGCAAGGCTGAGCCCAACACCCTTGCGCGACGCAAGCCGAACACGGCATGATCCGCTTCCCGCCCTGACACGAAGTATGCCATGCCCCGTGAACCCGTCATCATTCCCTTGCGGCCCGAGCATTTTACCCACGCGCCCGCTGTGGTTGCGCGCCATGGCGGCATGACCGCCACAGCCTTCCGTTATCGCAGTGGTGTCGCCGGCCTCACCCTCGCCAATGAAGCGGGACAGATCGATCTCCTGCCCTTTCACGGCCAGCAGATCTGGGATGCGAGCTTCTTCGGCCGCCGGCTCACCATGGGCTCGATGTTCGATGAGCCGGTGGCGACCCAGGACTATCTCGCGAATTACGGCGCCTTCTTCATCCATTGCGGTGTCACCGCCATGGGCAATCCAGGGGCCGACGACAAACATCCGCTGCATGGCGAGCTTCCCAATGCGATCTATCAGGAAGCGAATCTCGCCATCGACGCCGATGCGAACGGACCATTCATGGCGCTCACCGGCTCTTATCGGCACCGGGTCGCCTTCACGCATAACTATGTGGCCGAGCCTGCCGTCAAGCTGGGCGCAAAAGGCGGACGTCTCCAGGTTTCGTTGACCGTGCGCAATCTCAAACACGCGCCGATGGAGCTGATGTATCTGGGCCACATCAATTTCCGGCCCATCGACGATGCGCAGCTTTTCGACACCGTGCCGGACGATCCGAAACACATGCGCCTGCGCACCAATCTGCCGATCGGCTACAAAGCCTCGCCCGACTACGCCAAGGTTCTCGACGCGACGCTCGCCGATCCCGCCCGCCATCGCCAGATCCGCGCCGGGGAAGCGATCAATCCCGAGCTCGTCTTCTCGCTCGACTGTTCCGCGGATGAGGAAGGCTGGGCCCATACGATGCAGCTCCTGCCCGACGGCTCGGCCGATTTCGTCAGTCATCGCCCCTCCGAACTCAAACGGGGGGTGCGCTGGATCACCCGCAGCGGCGATCAGGATGCCATCGGCATCCTGCTGCCCGCCACCGCCGACCCCGACGGCTACACCGCCGAGAAGGCCAAGGGCCATGTGCAGACACTGGCGCCGCAGGAGGAGTTCCACTGCGCGATGGAGTTCGGCGCACTGTCGCCGGACGAAGCGCGGAATCTCAAGCAATCGATCGAGACGATCAGAAAGAGGACATCATGAGCGGAGCCTCAGGCTTCACCAGCATCGACTTCGACCGGCCGGGCAAGCAGACCGGCTTCGTCAGCATTCCGCATTCGCCGCATGATGATGCCTGGGGCGTCACCCAGATTCCGCTCTGTGTGATCGCCAATGGCAAGGGTCCGACGGTCATCATCGAAGGTGGCAATCACGGCGATGAATATGAAGGCCCGATCACCATCAGCGAACTGATCCGCGATCTCGATCCCAAAGAGATACAGGGCCGCCTCATCCTGATGCCGGCGGTCAATGTGCATGCGGTCATGGCCGGCAGGCGCACTTCGCCGGTCGACGGGCTCAACTTCAACCGCACCTTTCCAGGCGATCCCAAAGGCACGATCACCCAGCAGATCTCAGCCTATATGGCGCACGAGATCTTCCCGCGCGGCGATGCCTTCATCGACCTCCATTCCGGCGGCTCCTCGCTCGACATCCTGCCCAGCGCCATCGTCGAGCCGACTAATGACCCTGATCTTTTCAAGCGCAATGCCGCCGCGGCGCTCGCCTTCGACGCACCACTCGCCGTCGTGATCAGCAATCACGGCGACACGCGCACCGCGACGGCCGCCGCCTGCCATGCCGGCCTCGTCACGGTCGGGACCGAGATGGGTGGCGGCGGCACCGTCTCGCTCGATGGTCTCGCCATCTGCCGCCGCGGCGTACGCAATGTGCTGGCGCATCTGGGCGTCCTGCCCCAAGCCGCGAAGCCGGAAACCCGGGGCGACCGGCGCATCCTCGACCTCGCCGGCACCAAGGCGCATGTCTATGCGACGATGGACGGTGTCTTCGAGCCCTTCCACGCCAATGGGAGGGCCGTGAAAGCCGGCGAAGCGGCGGGCCGCATCCATTGCCTGTGGGACCCGGCGCGGCCGCCCGACACGCTGCATTATCAGGCCGACGGCATTCTCTATGCGCGCCGCCAACCTGGCCGGGTGAAGCCTGGCAATTGCTGTCTCGTCGTCGCCTCGCTCTATGAAGGAGACTTGTCATAATCACCCCTCGCGACATCGAAGCGGCGCGTTCACGCATCGCTCCCCATATCCGGCGCACGCCGATCATGGCGTTGGACCAGCTCCAGGCCGCCATTCCGCAACAGCCGAAAGTGACACTCAAGCTCGAATGCCTGCAGGTGACGGGATCGTTCAAGGCGCGCGGCGCCATGAACCGGCTCCTTGGCGCCAGCAAGGACGAGATCAAGGCCGGGATCACCACCGCGTCGGGCGGCAATCACGGCCTGGCGGTGGCGCGCACAGCCTTCGCCGCCAAGGTGCCGGCGACGATCTTCATGCCGTCCAATGTCTCGCCCGCCAAGGTCGTGAAGATGAAGGCCTGGAACGCCAAGGTCGAAATCGTCGGCGACGAATGGAGCCAGTCCAACCAGGCCGCGCATGACTACGCGAAGAAAACGGGCGCCGCCTATTTCCATCCCTTCGCCGACCCGCTGGTCGTCGCGGGGCAAGGCACGCTCGGCCTCGAAATCCTCGACGACCTGCCTGACATCGACGCGATCCTCATCGCCATCGGTGGCGGCGGCCTGATCTCGGGCCTCGGCACGGCGCTCAAGGCGCGGCGCCCCGACATCCGCATCATCGGCATCGAGCCCGTCGGATCACCCACCCTCAAGGCCAGTATCGATGCCGGCCATGTGGTGACCCTGGCCGAGGTCACCTCGCGGGTGCCGACCATGACCTGCCGGCGCACCGACGAGCGCATCTATGAGACGGTGCGCGACACGGTCGACGACATCGTCCTCGTCACCGACGAGGAGATGGCCGAGGCATCGCGTTTCCTGTGGTTCGAGATGGGCATCGCCGCCGATCTCTCGGGCGCGGCTTCCATCGCCGCCGTGCGCAAGAACCTGCCGCAGCTCGAAGGCGCCAAACATGTCTGCGCGCTGGTCTGCGGCGCCGGTCCCGAAGGAACCGTGTGATGACGGTCAGGCTCGCTCTCGCCGGCGCCGGACTCTTCGGCCAGGAGCATCTGAACGTCATCGACCGCATTCCGGATGTGGAAGTGGTGGCGATTGCTGACCGGAATGAAGCCGCGGCGAAGACCGCCGCCGACCGGCATGGCGTGCTGCATTGGGGCGCCGACATTCTACCTTTGCTGAAGAAGCACAGGCCTGACGGCGTCATCATCGCCTCGCCCGGCCAGACGCACGTGCCTTTGGCGCTGGGCGCTCTGGCGCTCGGCATTCCGGTACTGGTCGAGAAACCGATGGCGATGACAGCCACCGAAGCACAGATGCTCGTCGAGGCCGACGCTAAGGGACCGGGCTTCGTGCTGCCCGGCCATGTGCTGCGTTTTTCGTCGCCGCATCGCCGGATCGCCGACATCATCAGATCGGGCGAGATCGGCCGCGTGCTGTCGATCCATGCCCGCCGCCATCGCGATGACAGCCATGCGGTGCGCTACCCCGACATCGATCCCATCATGATGACGATGATCCATGACATCGACCTCGCCGTGTGGATGACGGACGGTTCTGCGCGTGACGTCCAGGCCTTGCGCAGCCCCACGGGTGCGCAGCGCGCGCAGACCCTGGTGACCGCGCGCGGCGATCACGGCGCGGTCTGGCAGCTCGCCACCTCCTGGACCTATCCGGGCATAGCCGCGCCCGACCGCATCGAGATTGTCGGCGAGCGGGGCGGCATCGATTTCGAGACCGACGCCTATATCCGGCAATATGGCGACACACCCCGCCATATCGATCTCGCCGAATTCGGGCCGGACGACTCGCTCTTCAACGAGGACTCCTATTTCGTCAGCTGCATACGCACCGGCACGCGGCCCAGCATCGTCACGGCGCGGGACGCCCTGGCCGGCCTCGAGGTCGCCGAGGCGGCGCTCGCGTCCTTGCGCAAGGCGTCATGACCGCCGTTTCGACCATGTCCCGGCCACATATTTACGCTAGGATATTGGAATGGGCATTTCTCTCGGCCATGGGATCGGGGTTGCGACAGCCGTTTTCCGGGCCCTCTGGCTTGTTGCCCTCGTCAGCGGCCAAGCGGCGGCGCAGGACGCCAAGCCCCTCAAAGGCGTCGCCCTGGTGATCGGCGAGTCCGCCTATGAGACCCTCGCCCCGCTCCCCAACCCGGAGCATGACGCCCGCGCCATCGAAGACCTTCTGACCGGGCTTGGGTTCGAAACCGATCTCGTCACCGATGCCAAGGAGAAAAAGCTCCGCCGCACGATCGACGGCTTTATCGAGGATGCCGAGGGCGCCGATGTGGCGCTCGTCTATTATTCGGGGCATGGCATCGAGGCCGGCGGCACGAACTATCTCCTCCCCGTTGATGCCGATCTCAAGGCGCTCGATGCCGCCGATGAGACTCTCATTTCGCTTCAGGGCATCCTGGAGGAGTTGCGGAAGAAAGCCCGCGTCACCATCCTGCTGCTCGATGCCTGCCGGTCGGATCCGTTTCCGCAAGGCAGCCTGGTCAAGACGGCGTCCGACAAGATCGGCAAGCCCATCACCCTTTCCGGCCTCGGCGCACCGCGCGGCGCGCAGGTCATCGAGACCGGCAGCCCGGCGCCTGAAAATATCGGCGAGGTGATCGGCTTCGCGGCGGAGCCCGGCAAGGCCGCGCTCGATGGCACGGCCGGCGCCAACAGCCCCTATGCCGCCGCCCTCCTCAAGCATCTCGGCGCCAATCAGGGCTATGACTTCGGCCAGGTGATGACCATAGTCACAGAGGAAGTCTATCTCGCCACCGGCACGCACCAGCGGCCATGGACCAATGCCAGCCTGAGGCGCCTTCTGAGCTTTGGCGGAACCGTCGAGCAGGCCTCGCCGGATGACACGCTGCTGGTCGGCGAGCGGCGCAGATTGCTGCTGACGATCGCCGCGACGCCGGCCGATCTGCGACTTGCGGTCGAGACTCTCGCCCAGGACCAGGCGCTGCCGCTCGATCCGCTCTATGGCATGCTCAAGGAGCTTCAGGTCGATACATCGGCGGGGCCCGCCGAGCTCGACCAACAATTGCGCATCGGCGCCGAAAATCTGCGGAAGCTCTTGGCCGAAAAGGTCGCGCCGCTACGCAAGGACCCGGAGCTCATTCGCCTGGCCGGTATTGCCGATCGCGCCCAGGCCCAAGGCGCCATCGCGCTCGCCAAGGACTATCGCGCCAAGGCGGCGGCGCGCGCCGATGAGCTCGACAAGACACTCGACCAGCGCGAGGCGGAGATCAATGCCGACCGGCTCGAGCTGGCTTCGACCTATGCCGACTATGGCGACGCGGCGGTGCTCAATTTCGATTACAGGCTGGCCGCCGAGCAATATGCCAAGGCGTTCGAGCAGGTCGACGGCCGCGATGCGAAGCTCTCCCTGCACTACAAGCAGGACCAGGCCAACGCGTTGGTCAATCATGGCAGCTCGAAGGGCGACTTTGAGGTGCTCAAGCAGGCACTCCTCGTCTTTGACCAGGCCCTGCAACTTGCTGAACGCGGCCAGAACTCCAATGAATGGGCCAACACGCAGAACGATCTCGGCGTCGCCTTACGTCGTCTCGGCGAGACGGAGAGCTCTGACGCGACTCTGAACAAAGCCGTCGCGGCCTTCGAGGCGGCCCTTGGCGTTCTCAGCCGGGAACCGACGTCAAAGACCTGGGCAATGGCACAAAGCAATCTCGGGAACACATACCTGACCCTGGGGACACGCAGTGTCGGCACCGAGCTGTTGGACAGAGCAGCTGCAGCGCATCGGGCGGCCCTCGCCGTGCTGACGCGCGAAGCGGATCCGATCGACTGGGCAATGGCGCAGAACAATCTCGGAAACGCCCTTTCGGCACTCGGCGAGCGAGAGACCGGAACGCAGGCTCTGAACGACGCCGTTACCGCTTACGACGCGGCCCTCACCGTGCTCACCCGCGAGCGATCGCCGATCCAATGGGCGTTGTGCCAGCATGATCTGGGTATCGTCTGGCTGACCATCGGCGAGCGGCAACAGGACGAAGGCGCCTTCAAGCTGGCCATGACGGCCTTCTCGGCAGCCCTGCAGGAACGAACGCGGGATCGCTTTCCGCTCGACTGGGCGACCACAATGGGTCAGTTCGCGGCGGCTTTATCATCGCTCGGCAAGCTCCGCCGGAATGCTCCGCTGTTGGCCGAGGCAGTGCGCGTATATGACCTTGCCCTCACCGAGCGAACCCGGGAGCGTGTCCCGCTGCAATGGGCCAGCGTGATGAGCAATATCGGCCAGACCAAGCTGCATCTCGGCGTCATGACCGGCAACAAGTCAATTATCCTGGAAGGGCGCGGCTCCGTCGAAGCGGCATGGCGAGCCTATCAAGCGATGGGGATAACGGACAACGATCCCTATTACCGCAAGCTCCTCCAACTCTTCGATGACATGCTCCGGGAAATGAAGTGAATACGGCCGCTGAGCGGCAAACCGAATATCCAGAAAAATGGAGAAAAACGAGACATGACAACTCAACTCGACGGGCGCGTGGCACTGGTGACCGGCGCAACGCGCGGCATAGGCCGCGCCATCGCTCTCAAGCTCGCCAAAGACGGGGCGATCGTCGGCGTACTGGGACGCAACGAGGCACAAGGCGCAGCCGTGGTGCGTGAGATCGAGGCGACCGAAGGCAAGGCCTTCTTCCGCCGCCTCGATGTCAGCGACTTCAAGGCGACGCAAAGCGTCGTGGAGGACACGGTCGCCCGCCTCGGCCGGCTCGACATCCTCATCGCCAATGCCGGCATCGGCACGATCGGACCGGTCGAGACGTCCGATCCGGAAGACTGGCGGGCGATGATGGAGGTCAATTACCTCGGCACCGCCCATAGCGTGAAAGCGGCGCTGAAGCCGATGCTGGCGCAAGGCCGCGGCGACATCATCGCCATCGCCTCCTCGGCCGGCGTCACCGGCTATCCCGACTGGTCCGGCTATTGCGCCAGCAAATGGGCGGTGATGGGTTTCATGGAATGCCTGGGCCGTGAAATGGTGTCGCGCGGCATCCGTGTCTCGACCATCTGCCCGGGCAGCGTCGACACGCCCTTCTGGGACATTCTCAATGTCGACCTGCATCCCTCGGGCTCCGACAGCCGCAAGGGCATGGTGACCGCCGACGATATCGCCGAGGTGGTGATGCTGCAATTACGCCTGCCGCCCGGCGTGCTGCTCAAGAACTCGCTGATATTCCCGACGAATGAGTGGCATTAGCGCGGGATTGCGAAAAAGTGCCAGAGCGCAACGATCTCTCGATCTATGACACGCATGCGGCGCAGTGGTGGACGGGCGAGATCCGCTGGCTGCGCCTGCTGCAGAACATGGTGCCGGCGCGGCTTGCTTATTTCACCCCGATCGTCGGCGACTGGCGCGGCAAACATGTGCTCGATCTCGGCTGTGGCGGCGGCTTCATGTCGGAAGCCCTGGCGCAACGCGGCGCCAAGGTGATCGGCGTCGATCCCTCCGAACCGGCCATTATCATCGCGCGGAAACATGCCGAAGCTACAGGCCTCGCCATCGACTATCGCATCGGCGCCGGTGAAAGCCTGCCGGTCACTGAAAGCTCGGCCGATATCGTGCTCTGCGTCGATGTGCTCGAGCATGTGCGCGACCTCGACGCCGTCCTGGACGAGGTCAAGCGTGTATTGAAGCCGGGTGGCCTGTTCCTATTCGACACGATCAACCGCACCTGGCTGGCCAGCCTGATGGTGGTCACTTTCGGCGAGACGCTGCTGCGGCTGCTACCTCAGGGAACGCATGATCCGGCTCTGTTCATCACACCCGCCGAGCTCAGAAACCGACTTGAGCAACGCCAATTTACTGTCGCCCCGTTCGCCGGCTTCGGCCCACGCGGCCTCAACCGGCGATTCGATCTCACTTTTGGCGCCTTGCCGGGCGCCATGATCACCTATATCGGGCACGCGCACGGCTGATTTATCGATTTCGCAGAAGGAGATAGGCGCCGAATCAATGTGAATTGAGAATCGTCGATTCTCCTGGCTGTGGATAGCGCGTATAATCTCCAAAGGATTCGCCGTTTAACGCTGGCAATCGCTATCACAGTCTCATGAACGCACAGAACACCGCCCGGGTGATCGAACCCGAACAGGAAACCGACGCCTACCGCTCGCCGCCCCATAATCTCGAGGCGGAACAAGCGCTCTTGGGCGCTATCCTGGTCAATAACGAGGCCTGCGACCGCGTTACCGCGTTTCTCGATCCGTCGCATTTCTTCGAACCCGTGCATGCGCGTATCTTCGAGGCCGCCGCCACCTTGATCCGCGCCGGCAAGCTCGCCTCACCGGTGACGCTGAAGACTTATTTCGAGCGTGACGAGACGCTGAAGGAAATCGGCGGCCCCGCTTATCTCGCGCGTCTCGCCGCCGCGGCGACCACCATCATCAATGCCGAAGAATATGGCCGCGCCATCTATGAGCTGGCGCAGCGGCGCAAGCTCATCGACATCGGCTCCGAGATCGTCAACAACTCCTTCGACACACCGGTCGACCTGACCGCGAAGGATCTCATCGAGACGGCCGAGCAGAGCCTCTATGAGATCGCCGAGACCGGAAAATACGGCCAGGGCTTCCAGCTCTTCGGACGCGCCCTCACCGAAGCCGTCGACATGGCGGCCGGCGCCTATCAGCGCGACGGCGGCCTGTCCGGCATTTCGGCGGGCCTGCGCGATCTCGACGAGAAGATGGGCGGCCTGCAGTCGTCGGACTTGATTATCCTCGCCGCCCGCCCGGCCATGGGCAAGACCTCGCTCGCGACCAACATCGCCTATTATGTCGCAAAGAACTACAAGGCCGATCATCAGCCGGACGGCTCGGTGCGCATTCTCGACGGCGGCGTCGTCGGCTTCTTCTCACTCGAAATGTCGCAAGAGCAATTGGCGACCCGTATCATCGCCGAGCAGTCGGCCATCTCGTCCGAGCGCATCCGCCGCGGCAAGATCACCGAGGACGAGTTCCACCGCATCGTCGAGGTCTCGCGCGAATTGTCGGCGCTGCCGCTTTATATCGACGCGACCGGCGGCCTCACCATCGCGCAGGTCGCGGCGCGCGCCCGGCGCTTGAAGCGTCAGCGTGGCCTCGGGCTTCTGATCGTCGACTATCTCCAGCTCCTCGCCGGCTCCGCCAAGAAGGCGTCCGAAGGCCGCGTCCAGGAAGTCACCGAAATCACCGTCGGCCTCAAGGCGCTGGCCAAGGAACTCAAAGTGCCGATCATCGCCCTGTCGCAGCTGTCGCGCCAGGTGGAGAACCGCGAGGACAAGCGCCCGCAGCTTTCCGACTTGCGTGAATCCGGCTCGATCGAGCAGGACGCCGACGTGGTGCTGTTCATCTATCGCGAAGAATATTATCTCGGCCGCACCGAGCCCCGGCCCAACACGCCCGAGCATTTCGAGTGGCAGGAGACGATGAACCGGGTTACCGGCGTCGCCGAGGTCATCATAGCCAAACAGCGTCACGGCCCCACCGGCATCGTCGAGCTGCAGTTCGACGCCTCGCTCACCAAGTTCCAGGACCTCGTCAAGTCCGACCACCTGCCCGAGCAGTTCAACTAGTCTGTCCGCGGCGCCGCTGGTATAAGGCACCCGGGCCGGGTACATAATATACCCAGCATATTGTCTGGTTCTCGGGAGCGGGCGCGTGGCGCAGAAGCACAAGACGGGTGGTGCGGCGGCGGATGGCGAGCGGAAGCTGCGCTATCAGGCTGTCTATGACTGGGTGCTGGATTATATCGCGTCCAAGGGCCTCGCGAGCGGCGACAAGCTGCCGAGTTCGACCGAGATCGCCAGCCTCACCAAGGTCAGCCTGATCTCGGTGCGCCATGCGCTCGACAAGCTCGAGCATGCCGGCAAGATCCAGCGTCATCAGGGCATCGGCACCTTCGTCGCCCGCGACCGCATCGTCAGCGAGCCCAACCGCTCCGGCCGCCTGCTCGAAACCCTCACACCGTCCGGCAAAGGCCCACAGCTCACCACCGAGGTGCTCAGCATCAATGTCGGGCTGCCGAGCCCGGAAATCGCCAAGGCACTGTCGATCGCGGCCGGCCAGCCGGTCTGGGAGATCATCCGCCGCCGCAGTCTCGGCGGCGCGCCGGCCATCCTCGAACAAGCGGTGCTGCCGCTCAGCATCGTGCCGGCGCTCGATGAGAAGGAGCTGGCGGCGGGCGACTCGCTCTACCGCTTGCTCGCCGAGCGCTACGGCCTCAGCGACGATTACGCCGAGCAGTCGCTCGAAGTGGACAAGCCTGCCGCCAATGAGCGCGACGCGCTGGGGCTCGGCGCGCGCGATCAAGTGGTGCGCGTCCGGGGCGTGAGCTTCACCGCCACCGGCGTCGCCTTCGACTGCTATCAGCAGACCTATCGCGCCTCCGATTTCGTCTTCTACACCTCGGGCTCCGGCAGCCGGCGCCTCTTGCAGCCCGGCGACATCAAGGAATGGGTGGTGCTGCCGCTCCACAGCGGCGGCAAGGGCGGATCAACCGCGCAGCGCTAGAGCATCGGACCGAAAAGTGCGAAGCGGTTTTCGGATAATCCGATGCGCAAAACAATGAGATAGAGCGCCCGAGCGAATCTATCAGAGCGTCCGGCGCTCTAGTCTCTGCGTGGCGGTGCGGTCCGGATCGGGATTGGGAATGCTCGCGAGCAACGCCTTGGTGTAGTCGGCTGCGGGGGCGTGAATGACCTGATGCGCCGGCCCCTGCTCAACGATGCGGCCCTGATGCATGACGGCGATGCGGTCGGCATAATTCGTGGCGGTCGAAAGATCATGGGTGATCATCAGGATGCCCATGCGGGCGTCGCGGCGCAGCTCGTCCAGGAGATGCAGCACGCCGGCGCGGACCGACACATCGAGCATCGACACCGGCTCGTCGGCGAGCAGCAATTCAGGCTTGAGCACGATGCTGGCGGCGATGGCGACACGCTGGCGCTGGCCGCCGGACAATTCATGCGGGAAGCGGCCGAGATATCGCGCCGCCGGCGTCAGCCCCACCCGCTCCAGCGCCTCGACCACCAGCGCCTCGCGCTCGGATGCCGTCGCGGCGACGCGATGGATGCGCAAGGGCTCGGCCACCGTGTCGCGGACCCGATAGCGCAGATCGAGCGACTCGTAAGGATCCTGATAGATCATCTGGATCTGACGGCGCAGCGGCCGCCAGTCCCGCATGCCGAGGCCGGTCACGTCGCGGCCATTGAGCGTGATCGTACCGCCACGCGATTTCACCATGCCGAGAATGGCCTGCATCGCGGTGGTCTTGCCTGAGCCGGACTGTCCGACCAGCGCCACCATCTCGCCGCGCTCGATGCTGAGCGAGACGTCGTTGACCACCAAGGGCGCTTCCGGTCTTTCCCGCCGCAGCACTTCGCCGAAACTGCGCGGCCGCGGATAGGATACTTGGAGATCTTTCACCTGGAGCAGCGGCGCCGGCGCCGATTTCGCCTTGGGTTTTTCCGGCTTGCGTGCGACGGCGAAGACATCGGGCGTCGCCTCGAACAGCTTGCGCGTATAATCATGCTGGGGACGGTGATACAGATCGCTGACCTTACCCTGCTCGACAATCTCACCGCCCAGCATCACCGCGGCGCGATGACAGTTCTGCGCCACGATGGGCAGGTCATGGGTGACCAGGATCAAAGCGAGATTGAGCTCCTGGCTGAGCCGCACCAGGAGCTTCAGCACCTGGTCCTGCACCATGACGTCGAGCGCCGTCGTCGGCTCGTCGGCGAGCAGAACCTTTGGCTCGCAAGCGAGCGCCATGGCGATCATCGCGCGCTGGCGCATGCCGCCCGAAAATTCATGCGGGAACCGCGACCCTTGCGCGGCGGAGATGCCGACAAGCTCCAGGAGCTCGCCGACCCGTCGCTCGGCGGCGACACCCTTCGCCACATTGTGCACGTCGAGCGCCTCGGCGATCTGCCAGCCCACCGTCTTTACCGGATTGAACGCGCTCATGGCGCCCTGGAACACCATGGCGATGTCCTTCCAGCGATGCGGCGCCACGCTCTGTTCGCCGCCTTGCAATATGTCCTGCCCGTCAAGCAGGACTCGCCCCGAGACTTCCGCCGATGACGGCAGGAGGCCCATGGCGGCCATGATCGTCGTCGTCTTGCCCGATCCCGACTCGCCGACGAGACCGAAGCGCTCGCCGGGCCTCAGCGCGATATTGACGTCCTTGACCACATGGAAGCCGGGACTGTCCGGGCGGACACCGAACCAGACATTTAAATCCTCGAAAGCAATGACTGGCTTGCGGGTCATAATGCGTCCGGTCCCCGGCCGACCAAAGGACGCAGCCGCCAGAAATGAGTGGAGAGATAGGAGACCTTGAGGCGCGGATTGAGCGCGTCCTCGATGGAGCGGCCGAGCATGTAGCAGCCCATGATCAGGAAGGCGACGGAGAGTCCTGCCGGCACGATGGCCCACCAGGCGCCGCTCGACACCGCGGCACGGTCGAAGGCGTGCTCCATGATCGTACCCCACGTGACCGCGGTCGGATCGGACAGGCCGAGGAAGGCGAGCGCCGTCTCGTTGAAGATGGCGACGGTGATGGCGAGCACGGTATTGGCGACGAGCAAGGGGCCGATCTGCGGCAGGATATGGTTGAAGATGATATGGGCATGCCCCGCCCCCAAGGCCTCGACGCGCTTGACATAGACGCGCTCCCGCAAGCTCTTGACCTGGGCGCGGATGAGCCGCGCGGTGCCGGTCCACATCAAGGCGCCGATGACGATGATGACATGCGAGAGGCTCGGGCCCCAGACGGCGGCGATCGCGATCATCAGCACGATCTGCGGCACCACCAGGAAATAGTCGGTGATGCGCATCAGCACCGTGTCGACCCAGCCGCCGAAATAGCCGGAGAGCACGCCGACGGTGGCGCCGATGCCGATGGCGATCAAGGTGGCGACGGCGCCGACGATCATCGAGATGCGGCCGCCGCGCAGCACGAGGCTCAGCATGTCGACGCCACCGTCATCGCAGCCCAGCCAATGGGCCCGGGACGGCGGCTCGAACACGCCGCAGCTCGCATCTGTGATGCTGTAGGGCTCGATCCAGGGCGAGATGAGCGCGATGGTGACGAAGAAGGCAACGATGACGAGACCGGCCAGCGCCGTCTTCTGCTGCAGCACGCCGCGCAAGGTCGGCCAGAAGCCATAAGGACTTTCGCTGTCGGGAGCTTGATTCACGGTGGTCGTGCTCATGTGGTGATCCGCGGATCGAGCTTGTAATAAAGAAGATCGGCGATGAGGTTGAAGGTGATCACCACGATGGTGATGAACAGGAAGCCGCCCTGCAGCATCGGATAGTCGCGCTTCAGCACCGCCGTGTAGAGGGCGCGCCCGATGCCGGGCCACGAGAAAATCACTTCGATCAGGATCGAGCCGGTGACGATGGCGCCGAGCGACATCGCCACCATGGTCACGATCGGCAGCATGGCGTTGCGCAAGGCATAGTGCCGGATGATCCGGTGGCGCGGCACGCCCTTGGCGCGCGCGGTGAGGATATGGTCCTCGCCCAGCGTCTCGAGAATAGCCGAGCGGACGATGAGGGCGTTCTCGGCATAAAGCGTCAGCATCAGCGCGGTGACGGGCAGAATCATGTGCTTCAGCCGGTCGAGCAGCGCCTCCCAGGCCGTTGCGTCGAGCGCGAAGGGATCACTCATGCCGGCCGAAGGCAGGATGCCGGCGAAGCCGATCAGCAGCATCATGCCCATGAACTGGGTCGGGAACGCATAAAAGAGCACGGCGATATTGGTGCTGAAATGATCGGTGGCGCTGCCGCGCCGGACCGCCGAGATCACGCCGATTGTCGTGCCGAGAAGGATTGCCAGGATGGTGCCGGCCGCCACCATCGGGATGGTGTTGGCAAATGCCTGGGCCAGATTGTCGAGGACCGGCTGGCGGTTGGTATAGGAAATGCCGAAATTGCCGTGCAACGCCTCACGCAGATAGAACAGATATTGCTCCCAGAGCGGGCGGTCGAGGCCGAATTGCTGGGTGAGAATCTTCTTCATCTCGGGCGAGGCATTGGGCACGCGCGAGATCTGGCTGACCGGGCTGCCCGGCAGAACCCGGAACAGGATGAAGTTCAAAGTCAGGGCGACATAAACCGTAGCGATTGCGAAGGCCACCCGCTTCCAGACATAACCAGCTCCGCGCAAACCGTCCGCCTCCGGGCTTCTATCGCCTTGACATTAACTCATTATACTCAGTACGTTGAATTCGAGGCAAGCCCCTTTGCCAAGAAATCTTGCCCTTGTGAGGAGGACACTTGATGAAATTGACACGGACCATCCGCGCTTTTGCCGCCGCCGCTTTGCTGGCGAGCGCGCTGACGCTTCATCCCATGGCGCCAGTCGCCCAGTCGGCCGAAATCCTGCGCATCGGCACCACGCAAGCGATCGACTCGCTCAATCCCTTCGTCTCCGATTCCGACTACAGCTCGGTCATGTATCAATACAACTATCCGCATCTGACCGAATATAACGGCAAGCTCGAGATCGTCCCCTCCTTCGCCACCAAATGGGAGACTTCGGCGGACGGCAAAGTTTGGACCTTCCACACCGTTTCCGGCGCCAAATGGTCGGACGACACGCCGCTCACGGCCAAGGACGCCGCCTTCACCTTCAACATGCTCATCAAATTCAAGGACGGCCCGACCGGCAAACTCGCTGGCTGGGTGGCGCATATGAAGGACGCCACCGCCAAGGACGACAACACGCTGGTTCTCACATATGAGCAGCCGGTCGCCAATGTGCTGACCCAGATGCAGGCTTTGCCCATTCTGCCCGAGCATGTCTGGGCGCCTTTGACCGAAGGCCAGGGCGAGCAACTCACCATTTTCCCGAATGAGGCGCCTGTGATCTCCGGCGGCCCCTTCAAGCTCGACAAGCATGAGAAGGACCAGTTGGCGATCTTCGCCAAGAATCCCAACTGGTGGGGCGAGAAGAAACCCCATATCGACGGTTTCGGCCTGCAATTCTTCGCCAATGACGATGCGATGGTGACGGCGCTCACCACCGGCAAGCTCGACATGATCGGCGAGCACACGCCGCCCACCGCCGTCGAGGCGCTGAAGAAGGCGGGTTTGACCGTCGCCTCGGGGCCGGGTGTCGGCATGAAGACGCTCATCATCAACACCAATCCAGAAAAGGCCAACAACAAGGAGCTGCTCGATCCGAAAGTGCGCGAGGCGCTCGAATACGCGATCGACCGCGAGGCGATCGTCAAGATCGTGTGGCTCGGCCTCGCCTCGCCCGGCTCGACCATCGTGGCGCCGGCCTCAGGCTTCCATGACACTGCTATCAAGCCGCTGCCCTTCGATATCGAGAAAGCCAACAAGCTTCTCGACGAAGCGGGCTACAAGATGGGTTCAGCGGGCCTGCGTGAGGCCAATGGCCATCCGATGTCCTATGAGGTGATCTTCCCGACCGAGGAGCAAGGCACCGGCGACCGCGCCTTCCAGATCATCAAGGCCGGCTTCAAGAAGATCGGCATCGAGATCACCCAGCGCAAGATGGATCCCGACGCCGCCAACGAGGCGATCATGGGAGCGGATCTGAAATACGGCGAATATGACCTCGCCATGTGGAGCTGGGTGCCGCCGGTCGAGCCCGACTTCATGCTGAGTGTCGTGACCTGCCAGGCGCGCGGCGGCAACAGCGACAGCGGCTATTGCAATCCCGACTATGATGCGATGTATCTGAAACAGGGCACCCTGCTCGATTCCAAGGAGCGTTTCGCCGAGATTTCCAAGATGCAGAAGCACATCTTCGACGCCAGGCCCTATATCGTGCTCAACTACCCCGATGTGATCGAGGCGCACAGCCCGAAATGGAAGGGCTTCGTGCTCTCGCCGCTGGTCGGCTCGGTCAACAACCTGTCGACTGAAACCCTCATGAGTGTGCAAAAGGCGGAATAGACCATGACTGACGCGCGGCTGAGCGATGACCGGACGATTGCCGGCCGCGCCGACCTTCTGATCATCCCGGCTTTCACGACAGCGGAGGGCGGCGCTGAGCCGGCCTCCACCTGGCCATATGATGACGACCGCATCGCCCGTCTGCTGGCCAAGGACAAGGCATTCACCGGAGAAGCCGGTCAGGTTTCGGCTCTCCTCATTTCCGATCAGCTGCCACCGGTGCTGGCGATAGGCATCGGCCGGCGCGACAAGCACGATGCCGATACGCTGCGGCACGGCGCCATGGCGGCGGCGCAGGCAGGCTCAGGACGCGGCGCTGTCGTTTTCGCGCTCGATCTCCCCGACGACATGGCCATCCGCGCCGTCACCGAAGGCTACCTGCTCGGGTGTTACGACTACGCAAAGAATGACCATGCCGCGTTCACGGTGTTGACGCGCGCCCGAGACGAACGCTCCTTCGCCATCGGCCGCATGGCCGCTTCGCGGGCAAACTGGGTGCGGCGCCTCGTCGAAACACCGCCCAATGCGCTCCCACCCCGCGCCTTCGCCGACATCCTGGTCGCGGAAGCGAAGAAGCTCGGCATCGCCGCCGAGATCTGGGACGATGCGGCGCTTTCGGCGCGCGGCTTCGGCGCGCTGCAAGCGGTGGGGAGCGGCAGTAGGAACGCGCCGCTGGCGGTGCGTCTCGAACATGGTTCGGGCGGCAAACGTCTCGGCCTCGCCGGCAAGGGCATGACCTTCGACTCGGGTGGCATCAATCTCAAGCGCAAGCTCACCGAGATCGCCTGGATGAAGGCCGACATGGCGGCCGCTGCCGCCGTCGCCGGGGCGATCTTCGCCGCTGTCGAGCTCGGCGCCGATCCGGATATCCTGGCCGTCCTGCCGATCGCTGAAAACATGCCGAGCGGCTCCGCCGTGCGGCCGGGTGATGTCGTCACCCATCCCGATGGACGGCGCACCGAGATCACCGACACGGATTGCGAGGGCCGGCTCATCCTCGCCGATGCCATCGCCTTCCTCGCCAAGAGCAATGTCGAGGCGATCATCGATGTCGGCACGCTCACCGATGGCGGTGGCGTCGGCACGGCGCTGTGGGGTTGCTGGACCAATGAGGCGAGCCTCGCCAAGACCATGACGGATGCGGGTGCCCGCGCGGGCGAGCCCGGCTGGCATTTGCCGCTGCGCGCCGAATATGAACGCCTTCTCGCCTCGAAGGTCGCCGACATCGCCAATTATTCGCTCGATGCGGGCGACAGCGGTCAGCTCGCGGCCACCTATCTGCGCAGCTTCGCCGGCACGAAACCCTGGCTGCATATCGATATCGGCGCCTGCGCCTATCTCGAACAAGCCGCAACGCCCTGGCCGCAAGGCGCCACCGGCGCCCCATTGCGCGCCCTCACGCAACTCCTCCTCGATCGCTCGACATGACATCCATCGCCGACAGGCTTGCTTCCCTCGCCCTCGATTTCACCCGCCACTGGCCGGTGCCGGGCGGCATCATCACCGCCGTCCGCCGTGGCGAGGTGCTGTTCGAACGGCCCTTCGGCCTCGCCAATATCGATGCGCGTCAGCCGGTCGGGGAGAATCACCTCTTCGAGATCGGCTCGATCAGCAAAGGCTTCGTCGGACTGATGGCGCTCAAGCTCGCCGAGGCGGGCAAGCTCGATCTCGATGCGCCCGTCACCACCTATCTTCCGTGGTTCAAGGCCGCCACGAAATACCCGATGTTCACGACGCGGCATCTGCTCCATCACGCCTCCGGTCTCGTCGCCGGCGCCGATGCGCTGACCGATGAGCTCGGCCAGAGCTGGTGGATGCGCGAGCTGCCAACCGGCAGCGCGCCAGGCACCGTCTTCCATTACTCGAATATCGCCTATGTGCTGCTCGGCCTTCTCATCAGCGAAGTCGCCGGCGTGGAAGCGACGGAATTCTGCCGGCGCGAAATCCTGGCGCCGCTCGGCATGAACTCATCCGTTCCCTGCATCGTCAATGCCGACCGCCCGCGCTTCGCCGTCGGTTACGCGCCGGCCGCCGACGACCGGCCGTGGACACCGGGCGATGCGCTGGCGCCGGCGACCTGGTTCGAAACCAATGGCGCCGACGGCAATATCGCGGCGACGGGCGGCGATATGGGCCGTTTCTTGCGCATGTTGCTCAAGGGCGGCGACGGTGTCGTCAGCCCGGCTCGTTTCCAGGAATTCATCACCTCGCTGGCACCAGGCGGTGAGCCGATCGTCGGCTTCCTCGAAGATACGGGCGCCACCGAAAGCCGCTACGGCCTCGGCATCAATGTCGAAACCATTCGCGGCGCCACCTGTCTTACCCATGGCGGCGGCATGGTGGGGTACGCCACTTTCGTCCTCGCCGACCGTGACAACGACGTCGCGATCTCGGTTCTCACCAATGCCAATGGCGACTGTCCGCTGGCGCAGATCCTGGCGCGCATCGGCCATGCCTGGCTGACCGGGCATGCGATCACGCCGCCCTCGCCCGATCTCAGCCTTATCACTGCCGCGGACGGCATGACCGGAAGCTTCCTATTTGGTGATCAGCAGATCACCGTCGCCGCGCATGAGGACGGCCTCGTCTTGACGAGCGATGATGTCACGGGACGCATCTATAGGAGCTGGACGCCGCGCTTCGTCACCGACCATCCGGGCTTCAGTCTCTTTCACCTCACCTTCGAAGAGGGAGCGTGGATTCATGGCGGCCGCGTCTTCGCACGCGCGGTGACGAAGCCTGTCTCCTTGCCCACGCATCTGCGCGGCATCCCTGGCCATTACCGGTCGCATTCGCCGTGGTTCACCAATTTCCGTATCGTCGGGCGTGGCGAGCGCTTGTTCCTCATCGCCCCCGGCGGCGTCGAGGCGCCGTCGGAAGATGTCGAGCTTGTCGAATTGTCACCCGGCACCTTTCGCCTCGGCCGCGCCGGATATCTGCCGGAACGGCTCGTTGTCGGACCCCAAATCGACGGCCGTGTGGTGACGGTCGAGCGGGACGGAAACCGATATTCGCGTTGCTTCACACCTTGATCCTCAAGCCTCCGGTTGACAAGTTATTATACTCATTATAATGACTTGATTGAACCTAGCCCAGATGGGAACTACAATGACGACCACGACCTACAAGACGCCGGCGCGCACGGCGAAAAGCGCGCAATACTTCACCAAAGCCCGCGAGGTTATCCCGAGCGGCGTCAACAGCACGGCGCGCGCCACATGGTCGGGCTGGGATCCCTACCCCCTGTTCGTCGATCGCGGCACCGGCTCGCGCCTCACCGATGTCGACGGCAATGAATATATCGACTACCTGCTGGGCCTCGGACCCATGATCCTCGGCCACCGACCGCCCAAGGTGACGAAAGCCGTCGTCGACTTCATCGAGAATCGCGGCACCGTCTTCGCCTTGCCGGTCGCCGACGAGCTCACCCTCTCCAACAAGATCATCAACGCCATTCCGGCCGTCGAGCAGGTGCGTCTGTGCAATACCGGCACGGAAGCGGTGCTCTATGCGGTGCGCCTGTCGCGCGCTTATACCGGCCGCAAGAAGCTCGTGCGTTTCGAGGGCATGTATCACGGCTTCTCCGACGGCGTTTACTGGAGCAAGCATCCGGGCCTCAATGTCGCCGGTCCCGACAAGGCGCCGATGCCCATTCCGCAGGGTCCCGGCATGCCGGCGCATCTTGCCGATTCGCTCATCATCCTGCCGTGGAACGACGTCGATGCGCTGCGCGACGCCTTCACCCGCGAGGGCCAGGACATCGCCGCGGTGATCACCGAGGCAGTCATGTGCAATACCGGCTGCATCCTGCCCGAGCCCGGCTATCTGGAAGCATTGCGCGAGATCACCGCCAAGAACGGCGCCCTCCTCATCTGCGATGAGGTCATCACCGGCTTCCGTCTGAGCCTCGCCGGCGCGCAGGGTTATTACGGCCTCGAGCCCGATCTTTCGACCTATGCCAAGGGCCTCGGTGGCGGCTTCCCGGTGGCGGCGCTCGGCGGACGCAAGGATGTCATGGCGCTGGTCGCCGACGGCACCGTGTCGATGGCCGGCACCTACAGCGCCAACGGCATCGCGGTCTCGGCCGCCAATGCCGCGCTCGACGAATTGGCGACGCCCGGCCTCTATGACGGGCTCTATGAGCGCTGCCAGCAGCTCTATGACGGGCTCGAGAAGATCATCGCCGACAACAAGGTCGAGGCCTATGTCACGGGGCTCGGTCCGGTGCTGCAGGTGTGGTTCGCCGATCAGCCGATCCGCAACTATCGCGACGCGGCGCGTTATGCGCGGCACGATCTCTTCCGCCTCTGGTGGGAAGAGATGCTGGAGCGCGGCGTTCTGTTCCATCCCGGCGCTTTCGAGAATCTGTTCGTGTCCTTCGCCCACAGCAAGGACGACATCGCCCAGACCTTGAGCGTCGCCGCGGAGGCGATGCGCGCGGTCAAGGCGAAACACTGAAGGGTATGACACTTACTCTCGGCATCGATCTCGGCACATCGGCGGTCAAGTGCGTGGCACTTGCCGCCGATGGCGCGGTCGTGGCCTCTGGCCAATCTTCCTTTCCGACATTCCGCGACGCGCCCGGCCAGGCCGAGCAGACTCCGCTTTCATGGGTCAAGGCGGCCGAAGACGCGGTCCGCCAGGCGATGGCGGGGCGTGACGATGATGTCGCCGCCATCGGCCTCACCGGACAGCTGCCCACCCTCGTCTGCCTGTCCGGCTCAGAGCCGCAAGGCCGCGCCATCACCTGGATGGATGCGCGGGCCGATGACTGGGCGGCCGGCCGTCTCGATCAGGCCTTCCGGCAGAAGACCTATGAGTTGACCGGCATGCCGATCGACGGGCGCTATCTGGCGCCCATGCTGGCGCATCACCGCGCGCGATATCCCTCCGCTATCGACGGCATCCTGTCGGCCAAGGACTATCTCTGCTGCGCTCTCACCGGCGTCCGCGTGACCGATCCGTCGACCGCCGCGGGTTATGGCGTCTATGACTTCGCCGGCGGCCAATGGAATGACGGACTCTGCCGCCATTGGGATCTCGATCCGTCGCTGCTTCCCACCGTTATTCCGGCGGCCTCGGTCGCCGGCCGCTTGAGCGAGGACGCCGCGCGGCGGCTCGGCCTCGAGGCTGGCATTCCAGTTCATGCGGGGGCGGCCGATTCCGCCGCCAGCGCCTATGCGATGACCGGCCTCGAAGCCGGCGCCGTCAGCGTCACCACCGGATCGAGCACCATCATCATGGATGCCAGCGTCCAGGCGCATCTCGATCCCAAGCGGCGTTATCTCCTCACGCCGCATGCCCGCGAGCGTGTCTTCGGTCGCGAGATGGACCTGCTGTCCACGGGGAGCTCCTATCGCTGGCTCTCCGAATTGCTCGGCTGGCCGGAAGGCGAGATCGACCGGTGTGCTGCAGCTTCCGAACCCGGCGCCAAGGGGCTTTTCTTCGCGCCCTATCTCGCCGGCGGCGAGCAAGGCGCCTTGTGGAATCCGGATCTACGCGGTGTGCTGCATGGCCTCACCATCCAGCATAAGGCCGCGGACATCGCTCGCGCGTATGTCGAAGGTGTCCAGTTCGAGATCCGGCGCTGCATCGACATTCTCGCCGAGACGCAGCCCGTCACCCGCATCATCATCGCCGGTCATGCGACGGAGCATCCCGCGACGATGCAGCTCCTCGCCGACATCCTCGGCCGACCGGTGACGCCCTATACGCATGTGTCGCCGGCGGCGATCGGCGCCGCGCTGATCGCCATGCCGGAGATGACGGCGCATCGTGAGGACGCCGAGACGTTGACGCCGTCAGCGACGGCCAATGTCTATGACGATTTCTATGTGCGCTACTGCGCGCTCTTTCCCACCATCGCCGAAAGCAGATCATGACTCTTCCCGTTCACTGGGCCCGGTCGCGCGCCGCGCTCGCCGACGCCGCCGCCGATATCGTCGCGGACGTTCTCCGCCAGGTGAAAGCACCCGTCATCGCCTTGCCGACCGGCGAGACGCCGATCGGCCTCTATCAGGCCCTCGCCCGGCGGCCGCTTTCTTTCGCGACCGCGCGGTTCTTCAATCTCGATGAATATGAGGGCATGTCGCCCGATCATCCGCAGAGCTATCACACCTTCCTGCACCGGCATTTCCTCGATCATATCGACGCGACGCCGGAGAATATCCGGCTGCTGCGCGGCGACGCGCCCGATGCGCTCGCGGAATGCCGCGCCTATGACGACGCCATCCGCGCGGCGGGCGGCTTCGATCTGGCGATACTGGGCCTCGGCGGCAACGGCCATGTCGCTTTCAACGAGCCCTTCGATCCGTGGGATCAGGAAACCCATCGCGTGGCCCTCGCCGAGAAAACCCGCATGGCGCATCAGCCCAACTTCGCCACACCTGAGGACGTTCCACAATCCGGCCTCACCATGGGCATCAAGACATTGCTCGCCGCACGCAAGATCCTGCTGCTCTGCGCCGGCGCCACCAAACGCGACGCTATGGCCGCGTTGCTCAAAGGCCGCAAGGACGAAGCCTGGCCGGTCACATGCCTGCTCGGCCACAAGGACGTGACCATCATCGCCGAAGCGGAGCTGCAACCCATTCCGGCATAAGTGGCCTCAGACGCTTCTGCGGAAGTGGACGTATCGGGCAGACCACTTCGCGCGCATAGTCGGCCGGTCAATTCATCCGAGTCCGGACCATGCGCGCATCGCACGCCTATCTGTTGTTTGTCGGCACGCTTCTCACCGCAGCGGGTTACGGCGCGACCTTCCTGCTCACCGAGCATTTCCGGGCGCTGGGCGGCAGTGAGATCGACACCAGCACCACCCTCGGCGGCGCGATGGTGGGCACGCTCATTGGTGTGCCCCTGGTCGGCTGGTATGCCAAGAAGCTCAAAGCGGCGCGCATGGGCGCCATGGGCGCCGTCTCGGTGGCGGCGGGCTATGGCTTCCTCGCCCATCTCACGACGCTGACGCCGCTCGTAGCACTCGCCGGTTTCCTCATCGGACTTGGCTGGGGCATCTTCTATCTCGCCGGCCCTATGGCCTTGTCGGAGCGCGTGAGCGATCGGGATCGCGGCTTCTGGTTCACCCGCTTCGGCGCTTTCCAGATGGCCGGCATCGGCTTCAGCCCGATCATCGCCGCCGCTCTGGTCGAGCAGCTGGGCCTGAGCACGTCCGGCGCCTTCGCCACCATCGCCTGTGCCACATTGGTGGCGGCGATCCTGCTCCTGACCTTCGAGACCCTGTCGCCGCAGGCCCGCGAAGCGCAGGCACAGAGCGGCAACTGGATACGCGCTCTGCCGACACTCCTCTCCTCCCGGGCCATCTATCCGATCCTCATGGTGGGGCTCGGCGCCTGCGTTTTCAGCGGCATGCTGACCTTCCAGTCGTCGCTGGTGCGCGGCACCGGCCTCGAAGCCGCCACCTATTTCGCCGCCTATGCCGTCACCGTCGTGGTGGCGCGTTTCATCCTGGCGCCGATCATCAACCGCGCCGATGGCGACCGCGTCTCGATCCTCCTTCTCGCCTTGATGATCCTCGGCGTCGCGACCGCTTTCGGGCTCGCTTACGGAATGCCGGTCCAGATCGCCAGCGCCATCCTGCTCGGCCTCGGCTATGGCCTGGTCTACACCGTCATCCAGACCCAGGCGGTCAATGACGCGCCGCCCGAGCAGCGCAGCGCCGCGTTGACCTGGTTCGTCATTGCCTATTTCCTGGGCATATTCGGCTTCCCGGTGCTCGGCGGCTGGCTCATCGTGACGGTCGGTATTGCGGGCTTCCTCGCCGCCGTGCTGGCCTTCGCCGTCGCCGAGATGGCGCTCGCGCTCATCCGCGGACGCGGAAGCGTGCGTAAGCCTGTCAAAGCGGCAGGCTGATATATCCTTGCATCTATGGCCGATTGACGCTTTATGCGCAGGCCATGAGCTCGTCCAACGCCCATATCAGTGGTCCGCCCAGCGACCTGGCCGGCGCCATTTTGACCGTCGATCTCGATGCCATCCAGGAAAACTGGAAACGGCTCGCCGCCAAGGCGGCGCCGGCCGAATGTGGCGCGGCGGTCAAAGGCAATGCCTATGGGCTGGGCGTCGAGCAGGTCGCGACCGCCTTGTGGGCCGCCGGCTGCCGTACCTTCTTCGTGGCCAGACCGATGGAAGGCGGCGAGCTCCGCGCCATCCTGCCACGCGAAGCCGTCATCTACGTGCTGGACGGCCTCTTTCCCGGCCAGGCCGAATTCTATGCCCGAGAAGACCTGCGCCCCGCCCTCATCACGCTGGAGGAAGCGCGCGAATGGGCGGCCTTCGGCACTCAATATGGCCGCAACCTCCCCTGCGCCATCCATGTCGATACCGGCATCAACCGGCTCGGTTTCTCGACGGCCGCCTTCGAGGCGCTGCTGGGCGACAACGAGATCATGGCGCGGCTCAATCTCACCCTACTGATGAGCCATCTTGCCTGCGCCGACGAGCCGAAACACCCGCTCAATGGCCGACAGATGGCCGCCTTCGCCGCGATACGCCGGCGGCTGCCGGGTGTCCCGGCGAGCCTCGCCAATTCGAGCGGCATCTTTCTCGGGTCCGACTACACCCACGACCTCGTGCGGCCCGGAATCGCGCTTTATGGCGGCAACCCGGTCGCCCCCGACAGCAATCCTATGCTCCCAGTGGCGCATCTCCAGGGCACCGTCCTCCAGCTGCGCGAGATCCAGGCCGGCGAAAGTGTCGGCTATGGCGCCACCTGGCGGGCCACCCGGCCGACCCGGATCGCCGTCCTGGGTGCGGGTTACAAAGACGGTGTACCGCGTTCCTTGAGCTCGCGCGCCACCAATGGGCCGGCCCAGGTCTATATCGGCGACCGCCGCTGCCCGGTGATCGGGCGCATTTCGATGGACATGATGGCGGTCGACGTTACGCAAGTGCCGGTCGATCTCTGCCGTCGCGGAACAAGAGCGGAACTCATCGGTCGCAATATTGCCATCGATGAAACGGCAGAATGGGCGGGAACCATATCCTATGAACTCCTCACCCGTTTAGGCCAGCGCTTTACCCGTCTATATTCGGGGGGCGAATCGCATTTCTCCAAGGCTCTGACATCGTGAATTTTCTCGCCAATCTGGGCCGAGTCGTCCTGGCCCTCCTCACCGAGATCGGCAGCATCGTCCTTTTCATCAAGGACGCGCTGGTGCAGGGCCTCACCCCCACCATCTATGTGCGCCAGATCTTCGATCAGATCCTGAAGGTCGGCTACAACTCTCTGCCCGTCGTCGGCCTCACCGCCTTCTTCACCGGCGGCGCCCTGGCACTGCAGATCTATCTCGGCGGCTCGCGCTTCAATGCCGAAAGCCTGGTGTCGACCATCGTGGCGCTGGGCATCACCCGCGAGCTGGGTCCGGTGCTCGCTGGCCTGATGGTGGCGGGGCGCGTCGGCGCCTCGATCGCCGCCGAGCTCGGTACCATGCGGGTCACCGAGCAGATCGACGCCTTGACCACGCTCGCCACCAATCCGTTCAAATATCTGGTCGGCCCCCGCATCCTCGCCGGCGTCATCACGCTGCCCATCCTGGTCGGCATCGCCGACATCATCGGCATCATGGGCGGCTATATCGTCGGCACCCGCTCGCTCGGTTTCAACTCCTACGCCTATATCAAGAGCACCTCGGACTTCCTGCAAGTCGACGACGTGGTGTCGGGCCTCATCAAGGCGGCGGTGTTCGGCTTCATCATCACGCTGATGGGCTGCTATCACGGCTTCCATTCCAAGGGCGGCGCGCAAGGCGTCGGCCGCGCCACCACCAATGCGGTGGTGAGCTCGGCGATCCTCATCCTCGCCGCCAATTTCGTCCTCACCTCGCTGCTGTTCTCGGAGTGATCTGATGGACGAGACCGCCTACATCACCCTCAAGGACGTCCGCAAAGCCTTCGGACCGAAGAAGGTCCTCAACGGCATCAATCTCACCGTGCCGAAAGGCCGCTCGCTCGTCGTCATCGGCGGATCGGGCACCGGCAAGTCGGTGATGATCAAGACCATCCTCGGCATCGTGCATCCCGATGCGGGCTCGATCTCGATCGGCGGCGAGAATGTCGTCGGCCTCAAGGGCAAGGACCGCGACCAGTTCCTGCAGCGCTTCGGCATGCTGTTCCAGGGCGCCGCCCTCTTCGACTCGCTGCCCGTCTGGGAGAATGTCGCTTTCGGGCTCATCCAGGGCCGCAACATGGCGCGCAAGCAGGCGCGTGACATCGCCATGGAGAAGCTCCGCCAGGTCGGCCTCGGCTCCGAGGTCGGCGTCCTCTTTCCGGCTGAGCTGTCGGGAGGCATGCAGAAACGCGTCGGCCTCGCCCGCGCCATCGCCGCCGACCCTGAGATCATCTTCTTCGACGAGCCGACCACCGGCCTCGACCCGATCATGGCCGACGTCATCAACAACCTGATCGTCGACAGCGTGAAGCGCCTCGGCGCCACCACCATCTCGATCACCCATGACATGGCCTCGGCGCGCAAGATCGCCGACCGCATCGCCATGATCCACAAGGGCGAGATCATCTGGCAAGGCCCGGCGCGGGCCGTCGACACCAGCGGCAATCCCTATGTCGACCAGTTCATCCATGGCCGCGCCGAAGGTCCGATCCAGATGGAGATTTTGAAGGCGTAGCGAGTAGTCACCCGCTCTCAACTCGTCATGGCCGGGCTTGACGAGTTGGAGAGAGCAAAAAAGAAGGGCCGCGCGAGGCGGCCCTTCCCGTGAGATGCGTTGGTCAGCATCCCGATCCGGATAACGTCAGGAAAGGCAAGGAGCCTCCGCTGCGACCCGCACGAGCGTGACAAACGCAGTGAACTCACTCGACATCGGATCACCTCCTTTCGACAGTTGAAACCGTCCCTAGTGTGGGGGCTGACGGCGAAAATTTCAAGCGGGCAATTCAATGCCCCTTCCCGGTCTGCAAGAACCGTCAATCCAGGCGGATGCGCGTGCCGGTCGCGCCATTGAGCAGGCGCTTCAGGTGAAAGCTCGCCAGCCGGTCATCGGGAAACCGCCCGACCTCGGTGGCGAACGCGCCAAGGGCCTCCGGGTCGCCCGTCTCGAGCTTGGCGAAGGCGCGAAGATAGCCGTCGGCGGCGGGAGCCGCGGCGTGCTGCGAACATAGCGGTTCATAGGCCCGCAGCGGTTCGGTCCTGCCGCGCAGCACCAGGTCGCCGATCGGGCGGCCGCGGAAATCTGGCGTCTGCCGTGCCACGTTGTCACTGACACAGATGCGCGTCCCCAGCTCCTTATTGGCGGTCTCGAGGCGGGCCGCGATGTTGATCGCGTCGCCATAGGCCGTGTAGTCGAAGAAGCGCCCACCGCCGAAATTGCCGACGATGGCCGACCCGGCATTGACTCCGATACGCGTAACCCCCAGCGTCACGCCCTTGTCGCGCCAGGTCGCGCGGAAGGACTGCGAGAATGTGTCGAGCTCGAGCGCGCAGGCGACCGCGCGCGCCGCATGGTCGGGCTGGTCGCCGGGCGCGCCGAACAAGACATACAACGCGTCGCCATTGATCTTGGCGATGGTGCCTTCATGGGCGAAGACGATGGCGCTCATGCCGGCCAAATAGCCGTTGAGCAACTCGCTCAGCATCGCCGGATCGATCGTTTCGGCAAGAACCGTAAACCCCTCGATATCGGTGAAGAGTGCCGCGACATCGCGGCGCTGCCCGGCCAGGCTGATGCCGTCCGCATCGCTCGCCAGCCGCTCGGCAAGATTGGGCGAGAAATAGCGCGATAGCGCGGCATGAGCACGTTCGGCCTCGGCACGGGCGCGCCGGACTTCGCGAAGGGCCTCCAGGTGCCGCAGAGTCCTGGCTATGGTTGCCTCAAGGTCGGCACGGTCAATCGGCTTGGTGAGAAAATCGAAGGCGCCGCGATTCATCGCGATGCGGATATTGGTCATGTCGCCATAGGCCGAGACGACGATGGTCGATAACTGGTCGCCGGCGTCCTGCAATTTCTCCAGCAGGGTGAGGCCGTCCATGCGCGGCATATTGATATCGCTGACCACCATGTCGATGCCGCTGTCGGCGGCGACCGCCGCGAGCGCCTCGACACCATCGCGCGCGAAGATAAGACTCACCGTGCCGTCGCGCAGCTGTCGCCTGAATATCTGCGTGACGAGCGCCTCCATGTCGGGCTCGTCGTCGACGATGAGAAGGCGCGCGCTCACACTGACATCTCAAGCCGGGTTTCGATCTTGTCGCGGAGCGCGGCAAAGTCGATCGGCTTGGTCAGCAAAGCCTCGGCGCCCCGTTCCAACGCCTTGGCGCTGGTTTCGGCATCGCCATAGGCTGTTATCATGATGACAGGGACATCCGGCCGCAGCGCCTTTGCCTGGGGCAGCAGATCGAGCCCGCTCATGCCCGGCATATTGATGTCGGAAAGGATCAAAATCAGCGCGGCGTCACGCGTCTCCCCGATCATGCGCAGCGCGTCATGCGCGGATGGCGCAAAGGCCATCGCAAAACGCTCGGTGCGAAGATCACGCCGGAATTGCTGGCGAAACAGCGGTTCCACGTCAGGCTCGTCGTCGACGACCAGGATAAGCGTGCTCATGCGGATGGCGCTTTCTTCCCAAGGGACGCGGCATTGCGTGGCAGCATGATCCGGAATTCGGTGAAGCGGCCGAGCTCGGTATCGACCTCGATCGTGCCGGCATGCTGCTTGACGATGATGTCGTGACTGAGCGACAGGCCAAGGCCGGTCCCCTCGCCCGCCGGCTTGGTGGTGAAGAACGGATTGAACATCTTCTCCTTCACCTCCGGCGGTATGCCGGTGCCGTTGTCACGGATCCTGATCTCCACCGCGTCGCCGAAATTTTTCGTGGATGCCGAAAGCACCGGATCATAGTCACCGCTCGCCTGCCCGGCGCGCTTCCTGGTCGCGTAAAAGCCGTTCGACATCAGATTGAGAAGCACGCGCGTAATCTCCTGCGGATAGAGATCGGCCTCGCCGGCCTCCGGGTCGAAATGGCGCTCGAGGGTGACGTTGAAATCTTTCCGCTCGGCGCGGGCGCCGTGAAATGCGAGGTTGAGGCTCTCCTCGACAACCGCGTTGACATTGACGGAGCGATGCTCGCCCGAGCCCTGGCGTGAATGCAGGAGCATGTTCTTGACGATTGAGTCGGCGCGCCGCCCGTGTTGCACGACCTTCTCAAGATTGCCGTTCAGCATTCCGGTCAGCTCGCTTGCCGCCTCACGCAGCTGGCCGTCGAGCGGCGACTCGGCCAGCAGCTCATTGAGCTCGTCGACCAGCTCGATCGAGAGCGCGGAGAAATTATTGACGAAGTTGAGCGGGTTCTTGATCTCATGGGCGATACCGGCGGTCAGCTGGCCGAGCGAGGCAAGCTTTTCGGTCTGGACGAGCCTGTCCTGGGCGGCGCGCAGCTCCTCGAGCGAGCGCGACAGCTCCTCGGTGCGATGCTGGAGAGCCTTGAAGAGCCGGGCATTCTCGATGGCGATCATCGCCTGATCGGCCAGAGTCTCCATGAGCTCGATTTGCCGGTCCGAAAAAGGACCGGACACGCGGCGACTCAGCACGAACACGCCGTCCACTTGTCCGGCACGCAAGATCGGCACCCCGAGCATGGCGCGCTGATCAGTGAATTGGGATACTTCGGGAAACTCGTAATCCTTGTCCAAGGCCAGGTCGGGAATATGCTCGGCCGCCTTCGAGCCGATCACGCGCGGAACCAGCGATTTCTGCCCGCGCCTGCGCGGATTTGCCTTCAGGAAATCCAGAAAGCCAGGCGCCGCGCCGAAGGCGGCGTGGGCATGGTATTCCTCGCCGCTGCGGAGATAGATCACGCTCTCATCCGCGGCGCACAAGCTAGCCGCCGATCTTGTCAGGACGTCGAGCACGGGCTGGATATCGGTCGGCGACCGGCTGATGACGTTCAGGATCTCACCCGTCGCGGTCTGGTATCTGAGTGCTTCCTTGAGAGCGTGCTCCGCTTCCTTCATCGCGGTGAGGTCGACGACCGCGCCGGCGCTGCGGAGCACGCGCTTGGTTTTGGCGTCGAAAATATTCTCGCCGACCTCGCGCGCGAAGCCGATCGTGCCGTCGGCTCGGTGGATCCTGAAATCGACCTCATAGTTGCCGACCCTGCTTGCGGCCAGGTAACGCGCTCCGTCATCGCCGACCATATTGGCGGCAATCAGCTCGTTGTTGGGAAACCTGGCCATGAAGTCGGCCATCGACAGGCGATAGAACTTGGCAAGTTGCCTGGAGATATAAAGTGGGCGGCCGTCCTCTTCGTTCCAGATGAAGAAGGCGACATTGGCAAGCTTGCCGATATTGCTCAGCAACAGATCGATATCCGCGGATGTCGCGGTATCGCTGTAGTAGTCATCTGTTTCGGCCATGCCATCCATACCGAGTGACACCGTCCCTGCCACCCTCGCATGTGGCATCATTGGACAGGTGTTTCCCTTTGGCATGACCCAAATGGCCTATGCCGAGGGCTTGCGAGAAGAGTGCCGAACAGGCAAATTCGGGCTCTCTTCAGCTGGGAAAGATCATGCAAGCCGCCGACATCATCGTCACCAACGCCCGAATTCTGACCATGGACAAGAACAGCCCACGCGCCGAAGCGCTGGCGATCGCCGGCAACCGGCTTCTGGCCGTCGGGAAGAAAGACGATGTCGCCGGACTGAAAGCCGGCCATACCCGCATCATCGATGCCCGCGGCAAGACGGTGCTGCCCGGCATCATCGAAAGCCATGTCCACATCTTTCCGGGCTCGGTCGAGCTCGACAGCCTGATGGTGACAGGCGTCGAGGGCATCGAGGCGCTTACCCGCGCGGTGCGTGCCTATGCCGACAAACGTCCCAACGACCGCATCATCGTCGCCAATGGCGCCAACTACATGACCATCCGCCCGAGCGGCGTCATCACGAGGCATGATCTCGACCAGGTCCTGCCCGACCGGCCGTTCATCCTGTGCTGCTTCGACCATCACACCGTATGGGCCAATACCGCGGCGCTGAAAGCCGCCGATATTCTCCGCGGCCGCGACCTGCCGCCCGGCAACGAGATCGTGATGGGCCCGGACGGCCTCGCTCTGGGCGAGCTCAAGGAATTCGCCGCCTATGGCCCGGTCTTTGCGCTCACCCCGACACAGGGACGCGAGTCGCTCGGCCTCACCACCGGCGAAGGCCCGGTGCCGCCCGCCAGCGACGCCGACCGGCGCGCCGACAAAGGCGCCCTCAAGCGCGGCCTAGCCTATTGCGCGTCGCTCGGCATCACCTCCATCCACAATATGGACGGCAATTTCTATCAGCTCGAGCTGCTCGACGCGCTGCGCCAGGACGGCGATCTCATCTGCCGCGCGCAGGTGCCGTGGCATCATAAGAACACTTTCGCACCCGAGCGCGTCGACGAGGCGGTCGAGATGCGCGCCCGCTACAATGACGACATGCTTTATTCGGGCCGCGTGAAAATCTTCATGGACGGGGTCATCGAATCGATGACGGCGCTGATGCTCGACGATTATCCGGGCTACCCGGGCGAGCGCGGTTTCGCCCTCTTCAGCGCCGAGGAATTCAATGCGGTGGCGGCGCGCGCCGACAAGCACGGCTTGCAGATCGGCGTGCATGCGATCGGCGACGCGGCGGTCCGGCGCACGCTCGACGGTTACGAGCATGCGCGCAAGGTGAACGGCCCACGCGACTCGCGCCACCGCATCGAGCATATCGAGGTGATCGATCCCGCCGATATTCCACGCCTCAAGGAGCTCGGCGTCGTCGCCTCGCTGCAGCCGATCGTGGGCTTGGGCGTCCCCGGCGTGTCCCTCGAGCCCTGCCGCGAGCGCATCGGCGCCAAGCTGCCTTATTCCTATGCCTGGCAGACATTGCGCGCGGCCGGCGCCCATATGAGCTTCTCGTCCGACTGGCCGGTGTCGCCGCTCGATCCCCTGCAAGGCATGCAGTCGGCGATGACCCAGTCGCCGATCGCGCCGAATTGCCCGCCGCAGCGCCAGAGCCTGATGGATACGCTCGCCGCTTTCACCTCGGACGGCGCCTATACGGAATTCGCCGAAGCCAAGAAGGGCCGTCTCGTGCCGGGTCTTCTGGCCGATGTGGTCGTCTATGACGGCGATCTCGAGGCGACGCCGGCAGAGGAGCTGGCCAAGATCAAGCCCGCCGTCACCATCTGCGACGGCAGGGTCACCTTCGAAGCCGCCTGATCAGGGCTTCGTCTCGGGCGGCTTGGGTCCGGGCATCGGCTTGGCATTGCGCGAGGCGTCGTAATAGCCCCGGCAATAAGCGACGCATTGATTATAGGGGTCGGTACAGTCGGTATAGGTATAGGACGAGCTGCAACTCGCATAGGTCATCCAGCATGAGTTCATGCAGGAATTGACATCTGCCGACGGCAAGCCCGATTTGGGATCTGACTTGCTTGCGGCGCCCGCCGCGCTGGTATCCATCAACACAAACACGGCGACAGGAAGCACGCGAAGGATGGTCGTGAGGGGCATGGCGTTCTCCTTCCCGCCATTAGAAGGAGCATTGCCTCACCTGTCAGGAGGACGCGGCAGGACAATAAGGGGCATTTCGGGGCGCTATGCCCTTTCACTTGCCCGTGATCGGCGTAAGAAGACTGCCTTCGGCCGCGTATGAGCAGCATGACCCTTCGATCGGAGATGCGCCCATGAAGATCCCGACGTCCCACCCCTTCCGCCTGCTGACCCTGATCGCCGCCCTGCTCTGCAGCGGTGCCGGCCTTGCCTCGGCCGAGGAAGGCATCGCCTTGCCGGCGCCCGCGCTGGATGAGCCGGCCGCCATGGCCAAGACCGAAACCGCGATCCTCGCCGGCGGCTGCTTCTGGGGTGTGCAAGGCGTGTTCCAGCATGTCGAGGGCGTCAACAACGCCGTTTCCGGCTATGCCGGCGGCGAGGCGGACACCGCGCAATATGAGCTGGTGGGCAGCGGGGCCACCGGCCATGCGGAATCGGTCAAGGTCACCTTCGATCCGAGCAAGATCAGCTATGGCCGGATCTTGCAGATCTATTTCTCCGTCGCCCATGACCCGACCCAGCTCAACCGCCAGGGACCGGACCGCGGGACGCAATATCGTTCAGCCCTTTTCCCGGTGAATGATGAGCAAGCCAAGGTCGCCAAGGCCTATATCGCGCAGCTCGGCGAGGCCAAGCTGTTCGACGCCGCCATCGTCACCAAGATCGAGCCGAACCACGCCTTCTATCCGGCCGAAGCCTATCATCAGGACTATCTGACGCTGAACCCGACCCAGCCCTATATCGTCTATAACGATCTGCCCAAAGTCGAGAACCTGAAACGCCTGTTCCCGGCGCTCTATCGCGACGATCCGGTCCTCGTGTCGGAGGCCAAATAAGATCGTTCGATTTAGACGAACGATTCAAGCCATAGAATGCGTTGGAATCTGACGCCCGGCAGTGCGACTTCGTGATCTGTCCCAACGGAGTCGTCGTCGTGTCTTCGCCTAGCCTCGCCACCTCTCAGTCTCAGCTCACCGACTCCATTCCCGGAATCGTCCTCGCCGGCATAGTTACCGGCGCCGCCTTTTCGCTGCGCGAGGTGCCGGGCTTCGGCCTGTTCAGCCCGATGATCCTGGCGGTCGTCATCGGCATGTTGTTCGCCAATGTGGTCGGCAAGCCCGCCGCGACGCTCACCGGTATCGGCTTCTGCCAGAAGAGCCTCCTGCGCCTCGGCATTGTCTTTCTGGGTTTCCAGGTCACCGCCGGCCAGTTCCTGGCGATCGGTGTCTCAGGGCTCGCCATCGCGGCGCTGGCGCTCGCGGCCACCTTCTTCTTCACCCTCCTGGCCGGCCGCCTGCTCGGCGTCGAGCGCGGCCTGACCCAACTCATCGCCGCCGGCACCTCGATCTGCGGCGCCTCGGCGATCGCCGCCGTCAATGGCGTCACGAAAGCACGTGACCAGGATGTCGCCTATGCGGTCGCCATGGTCACCTTGTTCGGTACGATCGCCATGCTGGCCCTGCCGCCGCTCGCCGTCGTGCTCGGGCTCGATGCGCGGGAATTCGGCCTGTGGGCGGGCGCCTCCATCCATGAGGTCGCCCAGGTCGTCGGCGCGAGCTTCCAGGCGGGACCCGTGGCGGGCGAAACCGGCACCATCGCCAAGCTGGCGCGCGTGACGATGCTGGCGCCCATGGTCCTCCTGCTCGGCGTCTTCCTGCGTGGGAAATCAGGGGACGCCACGGCGCGCCCGCCTGTTCCCTGGTTCATCTTCGGCTTCATCGCCGCCGTCCTCCTCAACAGCCTGGTCGAGCTGCCGCAGTGGACACGTCCCGTCCTCGCGCTGACGACCAGCCTGCTGCTGACGCTCGGTCTCGCCGGCATGGGCCTCAAGACCGAGTTCTCACAGATCCGGGCGCTCGGCGCGCGTCCTTTGCTGCTCGCCTTCACCGCCGCTGTTTTTATAGCCAGCCTCAGCCTGATGCTTGTAAAGACCGTGGGATGAGGACCCCCGCATGACACTCGAACAGCTGCGCATCTTCGTCGCGGTGGCGGAGCGCGAGCATGTCACGCGCGCGGCGGGCGATCTCAATCTCACCCAGTCGGCGACCAGCGCCGCAGTCGCGGCCCTCGAGGCGCGTTATCAGACCAAGCTCTTCGACCGGGTCGGGCGGCGCATCAGCCTCACCGATGCCGGCCGCCTGTTTCTCGCCGAAGCCAAGGCGGTGCTCGCCCGCGCCACGGCGGCGGAGCTCGTGCTGGCCGATCTCGCCGGATTGAAAACCGGCTCACTGAGCCTCGCCGCCAGCCAGACCGTCGGCAATTACTGGCTGCCGCGTTTCATCCACGCCTTCCACGCAGCCCATCCCGGCATCGCGGTGACGCTCACCATCGGCAACACCGAGACCGTCGCGGCGATGGTGCGCGCCGGCGAGGCTAATCTCGGCTTCGTCGAAGGTCCGGTCGAGGAGCAGGCTCTCACGACCACTATCGTCGCCGAGGACGAGATGGTGCTCGTCGCGCCGTCCGGACATGACTGGGTCAGCGCACGCAAGCGCGGCAAGCTCGATCTCACTTCCGCCCGCTGGGTGCTGCGCGAGCTGGGCTCAGGCACCCGTTCGATCCTCGAACCGCTGCTCAAGCGCGAAGGCATCGCGCTCACGGCACTCGATGTCAGCCTGGTGATGCCCACGAATGAATCCGTCAGGAACGCCGTCGAGGCAGGCGCCGGAGTCACCGTCCTGTCGCGGCTCGTCGTCGACAAGGCCGTCAAGACCGGCACTCTCGCCGTCGTCGATCATCCGGTTCCGCGCCGTCCCTTCACGATGCTGCGCCACAATGACCGCTATGTCACGGCGAGTGAGACGGAATTCGTGAAACTGATCGGCACGCTAGCTAGCCGTTAGAGGCAGGAAGTCGACCACATCTCCGATGGCAACAGGCCCCGTCCCTTCCGGCAGGATGATGAAGCCGTCCGCCGCGACGAGTGAGCTCAGCATGGCGGAGCCGCGCTTCTCAACCGCTTCGACACCCGTATTGCCGTCGGGCCCGCCACGAAGCCGCGCCGGGATAGCCTCCCACCATCCGGCATTCTTGTCGAACGCCACCGCCATGGGCAGCCTCAGGAGCTTTGGATACTCCGCCCTGTCGCCTGCGAGCCGCGCGATCAGCGGCAGGCCGAGCATCTGGAACATCACCATGGCGGCGATCGGATTGCCCGGCAGGCCGAGCACCGGACAATCATCGATATCGCCGAAGCCCACCGGCTTGCCCGGCCGCACATTGAGGCGCCAGAATTCAAGGTAGCCGCGGCGCCTGATGACGCTGGTCAGGTGATCCTCATCGCCGACCGACATGCCGCCCGAGGTGATCATCAGGTCGTTGTCCTGCGCCGCCGCCAGCAATATCCGGGTGAGCTCGTCCTGGTCGTCCGGAATGATGCCGCCATCGGAGACGACGCAGCCGAACTCTTGCAGCAGCGCCCGCAACATCGGCCGGTTGGCATCGCCGATCAGCCCCTCGCCAAGCACCGGTCCGGGACTGACCTCATCGCCCGTTGAAAACAGCGCCACGCGGAGCGGCCGGTGGACGCGGATCAGATCGATGCCCAACGAGCCGAGCAGCGCCAGATGACGTGCGCCCAATCGCGTGCCGTCGGCAATCACCACGGCCCCGCGCGCGACATCCTCTCCCTTCATCCTGACATGGGGCCGGCCGGAGATCGGCAGCATCGGCGCGATCCAACCGTTGCTTTCGACGCAATCCTCCTGCTTCAGCACACGGTCCGCGCCTTCAGGCAGGACGGCGCCAGTGAGGACGCGCATCGCCTCCCCCGCGCCCAGTTCCAGTTGCGCCGGATGGCCGGCGAGGCTGCGCCCGACGATGCGCAGGGTCTTGAGTCCTCCGCCCTCGAGGTCGGCGACCCTGACCGCATAACCATCCATCGCCGAGGCGTTGAAGCGCGGCAGGTCGGCATTAGCTCTGATATCGCCGGCGACGATGCGTCCGAGAGCCGCCGCAGCCGCTATGCTCTCGGAGGCGACGGTCGTCGAAAATTGCCGCCCGATGAAATCGCGCGCCGCGTCGATCGTCAGCATCGGCCTCACTCGACCGGCTGCGGAAAGCTCCGCGATCGCGTTTGAAGCCGGACCGGATGCAAACGGCGGCGCAGCACCACCTTCGCCGCCGACGCCCCGAAAAACATGTAACCCGGCACGCCTCGCGCGATGACATCCATGAAGGCGTCGGGGTCGTTCACCTTGACACCCGCGACGACGCCGACACCACAGTCGAAGAATGCATCCGGAATGATCGGCACAGTCGGTCCCACCAGAATGATGCGCGCGCTCGGCCGCGCCAAGGCGATCAGGCCGCCGAATGTTTCGTTCGCCAAGGTCGCGCCGGTGATGAACAGGACATCGGCATGGGGAACCACGGCGGGCGCCTGATGCGCCGGGCGATAATAAGGCAACTCCTGCGGCTTGAGCAGGGTCGGGTCTCTTTCCAGGACGACGTGACGCGCGCCGATCGCTCTCAGCCGCCGCAGGAAGGGTCCGAAGGCGCCGATGACCACGACGGTCTCATTCGGCTGGACTTCGGCGGCGGCGAAGGCGTCGAGCCCCTCGACCTCCTCGCAACCGGCGGGAACGCGGCTCTCGGCCGCCAGTTGCGCCAGCGCGTTGAGCGTCGCGATGCCCAGCGCCCGTTCGAGGCCTGTCGCGTCGGCGGCGGCATCCAGCAGATGGTCAGCCTTGTGCCCCTGCAAGCCAATGGACAGACCTGCGGCATTCAAATTGAGGCCATGCGAGGAACACGCCCCCGCATGGCACGATGACAGTTTGACACCGGCGAAGAACTCCCCCATCGCGACACGCTCGATCACGATGGAGTCGAGGACGGGACCGAGCTCACGGCGCACGATCTCGATTGTGGCCTTGAGAACAGCCCGCTCCGCCATCCTTCACCTCAAAAACAGGTCACGCGGCGCCGTGACCGACAATGCCCTTCACCTCCAGGAAATCATGGATCGCCCAATCGGCATATTCACGCCCGTTGCCGGACTGCTTGTAGCCGCCGAAAGGCGCATAAGTATCCCAGTCGGGATAATTGATGCTCACCTGCCCGGAGCGCAGCTGGCGGGCGACACGGCGTGCATTGTCGATGTTCTCCGACTGCACATAGGCGCCAAGACCATAGGGCGTGTCATTGGCGATCTCGATCGCCTGTTCCTCGGTGTCGTAGGAGATGATCGACAGCACCGGCCCGAAGATCTCCTCGCGTGCGATCGTCATGTCCGGGGTCACATTGCCGAACACCGTCGGCTTGACGTAATAGCCGCGATTATAGCCATGCGGCCGGCCAAGACCGCCGGTCACCAGCGTGGCGCCTTCGGCGATACCGGCCGAGATCAGCCGCTGGATCTTCTCGTACTGAATTTCGCTGACGACCGGTCCAAGCACGGTCTCGGCCGCCTTGGGATCGCCGACCTTGTGATCCTCGGCGGCCTTCTTGGCGATCGCCAGAGCCTGGTCATGCTGCTCGCGCGGCACCAGCATGCGCGTCGGCGCATCGCAGGACTGGCCGCTATTGCCGAAGCAGCCCTGCACGCCCTTGATCACCGACGTCTCGAAGTCGGCGTCGCGCAGAATGATATTCGGCGATTTGCCGCCCAGCTCCTGCGCCACGCGCTTGACCGTCTCAGCCGCGGTCTTCGCCACGATGATGCCGGCGCGCGTCGATCCGGTGAAGGACACCATGTCGACATCGGGATGGCCGGCCATGACCTGCCCGACGCCCGGACCGTCGCCATTCACCAGATTGAAGACGCCTTTGGGCGTGCCGGCCGCATGCATGATCTCGGCGAAGATGAGCCCTGAGACGGGGGCAATCTCGCTCGGTTTCAGCACCATCGTACAGCCGGCCGCGATCGCCGGCGCCACCTTGCAGACGATCTGGTTCAACGGCCAGTTCCACGGTGTGATCAGGGCGACGACGCCGATCGCTTCCTTGACGACACGCGTCGTCCCACGCTGATGCTCGAACTCATACTCCTTCAACGCGGCGATGGTCGATTCGAGGTGGACCCGTCCGGCCCATGTCTGCGCCTCGCGGGCGAAGCTCATCGGCGCGCCCATCTCATCGGAGACGGCCCGCGCGATATCCTCTGACCGCTCATTGTAGAGCTCCAAAATGCGGGTCAGCAGCGCCAGGCGCTCAGCTTTGCTCGTCTGCGAGAAGGCGGGAAACGCCGCTTTGGCCGCGGCGACCGCGCGATCGACATCCGCTGCGGCGCCCGCCGAGATCGTGATGAAGGTCTTTTCCGTGGCCGGATCGATGACATCGATCGTCTTCGGAACGATCGGGTCGACCCAGGCGCCATCGATGTAGAATTTCAATGCGTTGGACAAGATGTTCTTCTCTCTTTGGTTGCGGGCACCATTGCCCGGAATCGGTTCAGAAATGGACGGCCGGCTGTTGCGGCCCGGCATCGGCGTCCAGGCTGCGCAAGGCGGCGAGGAAGGTCGTCAGGCCGGCGCTGCGCAAAGGCACATAACGTTTGCCGGCATGCCGGCTCAGCCGCTTCACCGAATGCATGGCGTCATGGCTCACGCAATCGACCGGGAAAAACACCAGCCGGGACTGGCTGACGAGGCCCGGCAGCTGCGCCATCTGATCGTCGATGCCGCCATCGTGATAGAGAAGCTCGGCGGAGAATCCGTTGACGATGTCGCGCAGCGACGATGCATGGCCCGGATGCCCGCCCACATAAAGCACCGAGGCGCCGCGCAAGAGCGCGCTCACGCGATCATCCGCGCCGGCGTCCGGCGTGCCGCCCTTGAGCGAGCCCTCGACCAGCTCAAGCTCATGGCGCAACACCTTCTCGCGTTGCTCAGCCGCCTGGCGCTGCTTCCGCTCGGCGACCACACGTTCCTCCGCCAACGCCAGTCTTTCGGTCGCCTTCTGGCGACGCTGGGCCTCGAGGCCCAGCTGATCCTTGAGTCCGTCGATCAGGGCCGTCACATCCCGGTCTTGCGGCGCCGCCTCAGACGGACTTGCCGTCACCTGAGTCAGAAGGCGCGTCAGCTCGGCGATCTTCGTATCCCTGCCGACAATGGCGTCCTTCAGTTGCGCCTCCTGCCGTTCGATCTTGGCCTTGAGCGCGTTGGTCTCTTCCTCGAGCTGGGCCAGGCGGCGGATATCCGCCCGGTTGGCCGCGCCCACGAGATGGGACAGCATATGCACTTCGCCGAAGACGCGCTTCTTGAGCGCGTCGCTCGCCAGCGGGTGGGTGAGGACGGCCCAATAGCCGCCGGGAATGTCGCCGTTGCGGCAGGCTTCTTCCCAGAACCCGGTCAGCTCGCTCTCGTTCTTCGCCCGGTCGAAACGCGTGATGAAGAGCTGATGCTTGCGGTCGAGCGCTTTCTGCAGGAACTTCCCGCACCCCTCGCGCTGGCCGGCCAGCGTCACGCCGTATTTGTGCAGATCGTGGTCCGAGAGGCTTCTCGCTTCGGGAAGCTCGAGCTTCTTCAGCACTTGCCGCAGATCGGCGGTCGACAGGCAGGTGCCGATGATCGAGCAATAGTATGTCCCATTGAGCTCCCACAGCCGCGTGCGGCGGCGCGTCTCATCGGAATGCGCCAGCACCAGGCGCTGGGTGCGCTCGCTCGCCCCGCTTGGCTCGAACAACGAGCCCAGCAGCATGCGGGTCCGGTGCTTGCCGAAATCGCTCGCCACCGGGCCGGCCAATCCGATCGTCAGCTGCTTGGACACGTCGCATCCCCTGGAGACCCGTCAACGCAGGGACACGGTGACGGATCGTAATAGTTGAATGGGTATAACGTGTGATATAACCAGATGACATGAAATTAGGCAAGTCACCCGGCTGGGGGCGCGCTCGCGGCGCTGTAGATGGCGGCGAGCCGCTCGATGCCCGCCTGATCCTCCGCATCGAACCGGCCCGGCAGCGGGCTGTCGAGGTCGAGGACTCCGTAAATCTCCCCCGCCCGGGTCAAGGGCACCACAAGCTCCGAGCGCGAGGCGCTGTCGCAGGCGATGTGGCCGGGGAAGTCATGCACATCCTCGATGCGCTGGGTAGCGCGCCGCGCCACGGCTGCGCCGCACACGCCCCGGCCGACGGCAATGCGCACACAGGCCGGCTTGCCCTGGAACGGGCCGAGCACCAACTCCTCAGGGGTCTTCAGGAAATAGAAGCCCGCCCAGTTGAGATCGGGCACCTGCTCGAAAATCAGGGCCGACATGTTGGCGGCATTGGCGATCGGATCGCGCTCACCGGACAGGAGACCTTCGAGCTGGCTGGCCAGCTCACGATAGAAACTCGTCTTGTCGGAGGTCCGAATGGCTGCCGCCGCGAACATGTGTCCACCCTTCCCAATCGCAATAGTCAATCCAATATAACGAATGATCACAGCATACGCCTCCAAACACATGGCGTCAGCCCATTGGGAAATGCAAAGCCGATGCGCGCCCAGTTTCCTTGACACATTGCGGGGGCTTGGTAGTGAGCCTGCCCCCGCTCTTTTCAGTGCCCGGACATGAAATTCCCCTGGTTCTCGCCCATTCTCCCCGGCGCCACATTGCGCGACCGGCTGCTTGCCTGCCTGGGCTCGCTCATCGGCATTGGCCTGACCGGTTTCGTTTGCGCCCTGAGCTTCGGGCCCGACCCGTTTCTGCCGCTCATCGTGGCGCCGATCGGCGCGTCCGCCGTCCTGCTCTTCGCCGTGCCGACGAGCCCCCTGGCGCAGCCCTGGCCGATCATCGGCGGCAATACGATCTCAGCGCTGGTCGGCGTGACCGTGGCGCATTTCGTACCCTATCCGCTGCTCGCGACAGGACTCGCGGTGGCGCTCGCCATCATCGTCATGTCGTTCACGCGATCCCTTCATCCGCCGGGAGGGGCCGCGGCGCTGACCGCCGTCATCGGCGGATCGGCCGTCACCACTGCCGGCTATCTCTTCCCCTTCCTGCCGATCGCGCTCAATTCGGTGCTGCTGGTGCTGCTCGGCATCGTCTTCCACCGGCTCACAAAGCGGAGCTATCCGCATGTCGCGGCCCCGGCCGTGGTCAACGAGCATAAGACCAAAGACCGACCGGCGCCGTTGCGTGTCGGCCTGCGGAGCACCGATATCGACGCGGCGCTCGCCAAGATGGGTGAAAGCTACGATATCGATCGCGGCGATCTCGACCGCCTCCTGCGCGAGGTCGAGGGCCAGATCCTGTCGCGCATGCACAGCATGATCGAAGCGCGCGAGATCATGTCGCGCGATCTGGTCACCGTCGAGCGCAACGCCCAGAGTGCCGAGGCGCGCCGTCTGCTGCTCGATCACGACGTTAGGATGCTGCCGGTTCTGGGAGATGACGGCCGGCTCGCCGGAACCATCGGCCTGCGTGAGCTCGCGACCGGTGCGGAGCGCATCACGGACAGCCTCTCGCCGGCCGTCACCGCGCGCCCTGATGCCCCGATCACCGATCTCATTCCGCTCCTGAGCAATGGCCGCACCCATGCGGTGATCATCACCGAGGGTGACGGCCGGATCGCCGGGATCGTCACCCAGACCGATCTGCTCGTCGCCGTCGCGCGCGCCTTGCTCGCCAAGGACATCAGCGACACCGATAGATGGAAGCCGCTGACGAGTGCATGGCCGGCAGCGGCAAGCGCCTGAACGCAGCACCCGCCATTTGATGTCAGCAGCCTGGCTGGCGGGCTTGCAGGGACTCAAGGGGGGCCCTATCTCCCTGTTCCATGGCCAAGGCACTTTCGCAATTCGTCTGCCAGTCCTGTGGCGCCGTCTCGTCCAAATGGGCGGGACGCTGCGACAATTGCGGCGAATGGAATACCATCATCGAGGAATCGGCGCCGACGCCCTTATCGGGCGCCAAAGGCGCCAGCCTGCCGAAAGGGCGGCCGTCCCGCCTCGTCGGGCTGAAGGGTGAAAGCGCCGCCCCGGCGCGCATCGAGACCGGCATGGCCGAACTCGACCGGGTGGCGGGCGGCGGCTTCGTGCCCGGTTCGGGTGTGCTGATCGGCGGCGATCCCGGCATCGGCAAGTCGACCCTCCTGCTCCAGGCCATGGCGGCGCTCGCCAATCGCGGCCGCAGGGTCATCTATGTCTCGGGCGAAGAGGCCATCGCGCAGGTGCGGCTGCGGGCCGAGCGGCTCGGCATCGCCGAAACCTCGGTATTGCTCGCCGCCGAAACAAATGCCGCCGACATCGTGGCGACGCTTTCCGAGGACGAGCCGCCGGCCATCGCCGTCATCGACTCGATCCAGACCGTCTGGTCACCCAATATCGACGCCGCCCCCGGCACTGTCTCGCAGCTGAAAGCGGGCTCGGAAGCCCTGATCCGCTTCGCCAAGCAGAAGGGCACCACCATCCTGCTGGTCGGCCATGTCACCAAGGACGGCCAGATCGCCGGGCCCAAGGTCATCGAGCATATGGTCGACACGGTGCTCTATTTCGAAGGCGATCGCGGCCACCAATATCGCATCCTGCGGGCGGTGAAGAACCGCTTCGGGCCGACCGACGAGATCGGCGTCTTCGAGATGTCGGATGGCGGCCTCAAGGAAGTCGCCAATCCGTCGCGCCTGTTCATGGGATCGGGCGAGCATCCGACACCGGGCTCGGCCGTCTTCGCCGGGGTGGAAGGCACCCGTCCCCTTCTCATCGAGGTCCAGGCGCTGGTGTCGCCCTCGCCCTTCGGCACCCCCCGGCGCACCGTCGTCGGCTGGGACGCCAACCGGCTCGCCATGGTGCTGGCGGTGCTGGAAGCCCGCGCCGGCGTCACCATCGGCAATCACGACGTCTATCTCAATGTGGCGGGTGGCCTGAAGGTGAAAGAGACCGCCGCCGACCTCGCCGTCGCCGCCGCCCTCCTGTCGTCGCTCACCGGCACGATCGTGCCGCATGGAACGACGATTTTCGGCGAAATCGCGCTCTCCGGCGCCATCCGTCCGGTGAGCCTCGCCGAGGCGCGTGTCAAAGAGGCACAGAAGCTCGGCCTGAAGGAGGCGGTGACCGCTGCCCGGCCTGAGCTTTCGAGCCCAAAAGGCTTTAAAATCAAACCCTTGGAGACGATCGCCGACCTCGTCGCCTGGGCCGCCGCCCAGCCCAAGGGACTGGCCCGAATCGCCTAGCCCATGCCACAAAAGCTCCCTATAAGGTCGCGATCAACATCCATCGGACGGACTGGCTAATGCCGTTTCAACTGCTCGATCTCATTCTTGCCGGTATCATGATCATTTCGGGGCTGCTCGCCTTGATGCGCGGCTTCACCCGTGAGGTCCTTTCGCTCATCGCCTGGGGTGCGGCCGCGGTCGGCGCCTATTTCGCCATCCGCTCACCGGAGTTGCTCGGCTTCGCCAGCCAGTATCTGCAGCCCGACATCGTCGCCAAGATCGCGGTCGGCGGCGGCATCTTTCTCGTCGTGCTGATCATCGTGTCACTGATCAGCGTCAAGCTCTCCGATGTCGTGGTCGATTCCGCCGCCGGCGCCTTCGACCGCACCCTCGGCTTCTTCTATGGCCTGGCGCGCGGCCTGGTCCTCGTCGTCATCGCCTATCTCTTTTATGGCTGGCTCATTCCCATCGACCGCCAGGAAGACTGGGTGAAAAACGCCCGCACCCTGCCGGTCATCCAGTCGGTGGGCGAGGTCATTCTCTCGCTGGTGCCGCCCGACATCGCCGAGACGCTCACCAATTCCTCCATTCTCACCAATCAGACCGCGCCCTCCACCACCCAGCAACCGCCGGCGGCACAGAGTGGCAGCGGCGAGACGACCGCGCCGACGGACGAGGAAGGCTACAAGAAGAATGAATCGCAGGGCCTCGATCAGTTGATCCAGGGTACGCAGGGCGGCCAGCAGCAAAACTCGCCGCCTCCCGACAATCAGGAGCAGCCGGACTTCGGCGGCCAGAGCAACCCCAATTGAGGACCGAAGCGATGGCGGCGTCCAATCCCGAATTCAATTTCGATCTCGATGGCGACACGCTGCGCGAGGAATGCGGCGTGTTCGGCATTTTCGGCCATGACGACGCGGCCGCCCTCACCGCGCTGGGGCTCCACGCGCTCCAGCATCGCGGTCAGGAAGCCGCCGGCATCGTCGCCTTCAACGGCGAGCGCTTCAATTCGGAGCGCCGACTCGGCCTTGTCGGCGATCACTTCTCGAACGAGAACACCATCAAGCGGCTGCAAGGCCGCGTGGCGCTGGGCCATGTGCGTTACTCGACCACTGGCGAAACCATCCTGCGCAATGTGCAGCCGCTGTTCGCCGAGCTCGCCACCGGCGGGCTCGCGGTGGCGCATAACGGCAATCTCACCAACGGCCTGACACTGCGGCGCGAGCTGGTGGCCCAGGGCGCCATCTGCCAGTCGACCTCCGACACCGAGGTGATCCTTCACCTGGTGGCGCGCTCGCAGAAGCCGCGCCTCGTCGAGCGTTATATCGATGCGCTGCGCGCGCTCGAAGGCGCCTATTCGCTGGTCGCCATGACCAACAAGAAGCTCATCGGCGCCCGCGATCCGCTCGGCATCCGCCCCTTGATCCTCGGCGAGCTGAACGGCGCCTATATCCTCTGCTCGGAGACCTGTGCCCTCGACATCATCGGCGCCCGCTTCGTGCGCGAGGTCGAGAATGGCGAGGTGATCGTCATTTCCGAGGAGGGCGTCGAATCGCTGCGTCCCTTTCCGCGCATGCAGGCGCGTCCCTGCGTCTTCGAATATGTCTATTTCTCGCGCCCCGACAGCATTCTCGGCGGCCGCTCGGTCTATGAGGTGCGCAAGCAGTTCGGCCGCCAGCTCGCCCAGGAAGCGCCCGCCGATGTCGATGTCATCATCCCGGTGCCGGATTCGGGCGTACCCGCCGCGCTCGGCTATTCGCAGGCGGCCGGCATTCCCTTCGAGCTCGGCATCATCCGCAACCACTATGTCGGCCGCACCTTCATCGAGCCGACCCAGACCATTCGCGCTTTGGGCGTCAAGCTCAAGCACAATGCCAATCGCTCGGTGATCAGCGGCAAGCGCGTTTTGCTCGTCGACGACTCGATCGTGCGCGGCACCACCTCGGTCAAGATCGTGCGCATGATGTATGAGGCGGGCGCCCGCGAAGTGCATATGCGCATCGCCTGTCCGCCGATCCGCCATCCCGACTTCTACGGCATCGACACGCCGGAGCAGAAGGCGCTGCTGGCCGCCACGCACACGCTCGAAGAGATGCGCGATTATATCGGCGTCACCTCACTCGCCTTCCTGTCGGTCGACGGGCTTTATCGCGCCGTCGGCTATGATGGGCGCGACGATATCCGGCCGCAATTCACCGACCATTGCTTCACCGGCGACTATCCCACCCACCTCACCGACATCATCGGTGAATCGGCCAAGCAGCAGCTGTCGCTCCTCGCCGAAGCCGGCTGAGACACATAGAGACAAGATCAATGAGCAAAGAACTCGAGAACCGCATCGCGGTCGTCACCGGTGCGTCGCGCGGCATTGGCAAAGCCACGGCCCTTGCGCTTGCCAAACGCGGCGCCCATGTCATCGCGATCGCCCGCACCCAGGGCGGGCTCGAGGAGCTCGACGACGAGATCAAGGCCTTGGGCGGCAGCACCACGCTGGTGCCGGCCGACGTCAAGGATTACCCCGCCCTCGACCGGCTGGGTGCCGCCATTCATGAACGCTGGGGCCGGCTCGACATCCTCATCGGCAATGCCGGCGTGCTGGGCAAGCTGTCGCCGCTCGGCCATATCGAGCCCAAGTCATGGGACGAGGTCATGGCCATCAATGTCACCGCCAATTGGCGCCTCATCCGCTCGCTCGATCCCCTGCTCAAGCGCTCCGAGGACGGCCGCGCCATTTTCGTGACCTCGGGCGCCGCGCATAAGGCCTTCGCCTATTGGGGCACCTATTCGATCTCCAAGGCCGCGCTCGAAACCCTCGTGCGCACCTATGCGGCCGAGATTTCCACCACCAAGGTGACGGCCAACATGTTCAGCCCCGGCCCGACCCGCACCCGCATGCGGGCGCTCGCCATGCCGGGCGAAGATCCAGAGACCCTGCCATCGGCCGATGAGGTCGCGGCCCAGCTCGTCGAGATGTGCCTCCCCACTTTCAAGGACAATGGCGCCACCTACAAATACGCGCCGACGGGCCTGTTCAAGTTCGAGCGCTAGGCTCTCCCTCCGCCGCCGAAGGCGGGGAGGGTGTCGCGCGGAACGCGCGACGGGTGGGGTCTCTCCGCAAGAGAGATGTCAGCTCAATCGCTCAGCACTTCTCGGCGGAAACACCCCACCCGTCCGCCCTTTGGGCGGCCACCCTCCCCGCGTTTCGCGCGGCGGAGGGAGATTGACTGAGCGAATAAGCTCTGAGCGCTTTCCATCAGGATGCAATGAAGCGGGCTTGTGCGATCAACGCACAGCGCCGTCACACGATTCTTCGTCTTCCTGATCAAGCCCTACTTTCTACCAGTGTTGACGCCCCGCGGTTTCTCGCCTAGCCTTTTATCATACAAATAAGAAAAGGCGGTTCAACCACTTTGCCGCTCGCGGATGCCGCTGCGGCATCATCAAAGGGAGAATAAGATGAAACGTCTGTTCATGATCGGCGCGGCTTTGGCCGTGGCGATGTCGGTCACGATGAGCGCCGACGCGCAGGACAAGAAGACGCTCGCTTTCGTCGTCAACGGCGCCTCCGATTTCTGGAAGATCGCCGAGGCGGGCGTCAAGAAAGCCCAAGCGGAACTTCCCAACTACACGCTCGAGCTCAAATATCCCGAGCAATCCTCAGCCGCCATCCAGCAGCGCCTGATGGACGACCTCGTTGCCGCGGGCGTCGCCGCCATCATGGTCAGCGCCGTCGATCCCAAGACGTCGACGGAAGCCCTCGACCGCGTCGCCGGTCAGGTGCCGCTCTTCACCACCGACAGCGACGCGCCGCAATCGAAGCGCATCGCCTATATCGGCAGCTCGAATGTCGAGCTCGGCAAGGATGCCGGCAAGCTCATGCTCAAGGCCCTGCCCGATGGCGGCAAATGCATCGGCTTCGTCGGCCTGCCCGGCGCCGACAATGCCCGCGAACGTATCGAAGGCGTGCAGGCGACCATCAAGGGCTCCAAGGTCGAGATGGTCGATGTGCGCGGCGATGACATCGACTTCGCCCGCGCCAAACGCAATGTCGCCGACGCGCTGGCCGCCTCACCCGACGTCGCCTGCATGGTCGGCTTCTATTCGTACAATACGCCGCTCATCTACGAGACGCTGAAGGAGTCCGGCAAGCTCGGCCAGATCAAGATCATCGGCTTCGACGAGGATCCGGTGACGCTGGGCGGCGTGCGCGAAGGCGCCATCGAAGGCACCGTCGTCCAGAACCCTTATGAATGGGGCTATCAGGGCATGAAGCTGATGGCGAAAGTCCTGGAAGGCGACAAATCCGGTGTGCCCGCCGATGGGCTGATCATCGTGCCGGGCCAGGTCATCGACAAGGCGAATGTCGATGCCTATGAGGCGGAACTCAAGGCCCGGCTCGGAAAGTAGGAAGGCCGCTCGCCCAGACCGGCCGGCACCGCTTGTGCCGGCCGGCAATCCGGGTCAAGCTTCGGGGCAAGATGGCCGAGCCGTTTCTCGAACTCATCGACATCAGCAAATCCTATCCGGGTGTCATCGCCCTGAAGGGCGTGACGCTCAGCGTGGCGCCGGGCGAGGTCATCGGCCTCGTCGGCGAGAACGGCGCCGGCAAATCGACCCTGATGCGCATATTGGGCGGCGTGGCGGCGCCCGATCACGGGGGCTTGCGCATCAATGGCAGTGAGCGGACCGCCATGACCATCGATGCCGCCGGCAAGGCCGGCATCGCCTTCGTGCACCAGGAACTCAACCTGTTCGACAATCTCGATGTCGCCGCCAATGTCTTCATCGGGCGCGAGCCGCGTAAAGCGCCGCCTTTGCGCCTCCTCGACACCGAAACTATGCGCCGGCGCACCGCTCCCCTGCTCAAGCAGCTCGGCGCCGATTTCACCCCTGCGAGTCCGGTCGCCGACCTGTCCTTGGCGCAGCGCCAGCTGGTCGAGATCGCCAAGGCGCTTTCCTTCGATGCCCGCCTCGTCATTCTGGACGAGCCGACTTCGAGCCTGACCGTCAACGAGACCACCCGCCTGCTCAAGATCATCGCCGACCTGAAGGCCAGTGGCGTCAGCGTGATCTTCATCTCGCATCGCCTCCAGGAAGTGGAGCGCTGCGCCGACCGGGTCATCGTGCTGCGCGACGGACGCAAGGTGGGCGAGCTCACAGGTGCCGAGATCCAGCATGAGGCGATGATCCGGTTGATGATCGGGCGCGACCTCAAATCCCTCTATATCCCGCCCAAGGCACCTCCCGGCGCCGAGGCGCTGGCATTGTCGCAGCTGCGCACATCCGCGTTTCCCGACAAGCCCGTCGATCTCACCGTCCGGGAAGGCGAGATACTGGGTCTCGCCGGTCTCGTCGGATCGGGCCGCACCGAGGTGGCGCGGGTCGTCTTCGGCATCGACAGACAGACCGGTGGCGAGATTCGCCTGAAAGGCGAGCCGGTCCGCATCGCTGAGCCGCGCGAGGCGATCGCCAGGGGCATTTTCCTGGTGCCCGAGGACCGCAAGCAGTCCGGCCTCCTGCTCGATGTCTCGATCAGCCAGAACATCTCGCTGCCCGATCTCGCGAGCTATGCCAAGGCCTGGCTCATCCAGCCGGTCCGCGAGGACGCCAACGCCGAACGCCAGAAGGGCCGCCTCAACATCAAGACGCCGAATGTCGGTGTCGCCGCGGGCGCCCTGTCCGGCGGCAACCAGCAGAAGGTCGTGCTGGCCAAATGGCTGTCGATGAAGCCGCGCGTCATCATCTTCGACGAGCCGACGCGCGGTGTCGATGTCGGCGCCAAGCAGGAAATCTATGAGCTGATGCGGGCGTTGAGCGATACGGGCGTCGCCATCCTGATGATCTCCAGCGACATGGAGGAGGTCATCGGCGTCAGCGACAGGATCGCGGTGATGCATGAGGGGCGGATCAGCGGCCTCCTCGAGCGCAACCGCTTCAGTGAAGACAATGTGCTGAGATTAGCGGTCGGAAGGCCGCTCAACTAGGGTTCGCCATGCTCAAGAAAGATCTGGGCCTTCTCATCCTCATCCTGGTCGTGTCGGCCACGGTCGCCTTCATCAATCCGCGCTTCCTCCTGCCGATCAACCTGTCCAATACGATGAACCTGATCGGTCTTTATGGCATCTTCTCGATCGGTGTCGGCCTCGTCATCATCACCGGCGGCATCGAGCTTTCGGTCGGCTCGATGTTCGCGCTGCTCGGCGTGATCTTCGTCGACCTGCTGTCGACCTATGAGATCAACTGGGCGCTGGCCTCGTTGATCATCGTCATCGCCGGGTTGATCCTCGGCGCGCTACATGGCTTCCTCGTCACCCGCATGGGGCTGCAGCCCTTCATCGTCACTCTATGCGGCCTTCTCATCTATCGCGGCATCGCGCGCTTCTACACCGAGGACGCCACCGCCGGCTTTCCCTTCGGCGTGACCTATCCGGCGCTGCAATGGCTCACCACCGGAAGAACTTTCGGCATTCCGCACAGCTTCATCGCCTTCATCATCATCGCCATCGTGATGGGCATCGTGCTGCACCGCTCGGTCTTCGGGCGTTATCTGTTCGCGGTCGGCAAGAACGAGGAAGCGGCGCGCTATTCCGGCATCCGGACCAAACGCGTCATTTCGTCCGCCTATATCATCTGCGGCGGCCTCGCCGGCCTCGCGGCGCTGTTCCTGACGCTTTATACCCGCTCCATCTCGCCCGCCACGCACGGCAATTTCTATGAGCTTTATGCCATCGCCGCGGCGGTGCTGGGCGGCTGCAGCCTCAGAGGCGGCGAAGGCTCGATGCTCGGCATCGTGCTCGGCACCATCCTGCTCCAGGTCCTGCAGAATCTGGTGAACCTGCTCGGCATACCAAGCTCGCTCAATTTCGCCGTCATCGGCGCCGTCATCCTGTTCGGCGTGCTGGCCGACCAGCAGATCGCCCGTTATGGCGGCTTCACCCAATTCTTCCGCCGGAGACCAGCGCCGCAAGCGATGCCGGAGAAGCAAAGCTGAGGCCTTGCAGACCCGTGCCAAAGCATGAGATCGGGAAATTATCGGCTCGGAACCCACCGCTGTATTTCCGAGCCTGCTGAAAACCCCTGATAATCCGCTGTTAATCCCCTGATAATTCCGCTGTTTTTATCAGCGGAAGAACAGCGGATCTCTAAACCGCAAATCCCAAAGCGCGCAGATCGCGGGCGAGCGTCTCGGGCGAGGTGAAATGCAAGGCATGCATGCCGGCGGCGCGGGCGCCTTCGACATTGCGTGCGCTGTCGTCGATGAACACCGCCGTTTCCGGCTTCACCTTGTAGCGCTCGCAGAAGAGATCGAAGATCTCACGGTCGGGCTTGAGCATACGTTCGTCGCCCGACACCACGATGCCGGCAAAGCTTTTCAGGAACGGAAAGCGCTCGAGCGCCTCGCGGAACTTATCCTGGTTCCAGTTGGTGATGGCATAAAGCGGCACGTTGTTGCGCTTGAGCGTCTCGAGAATGGCGACGGTGCCCTTGATCGGGCCAGAGATCGTCTCATGCCAGCGCTCGTCATAGGCGCGGATCGCCGGGTGCCATTTCTCGGGATGCTGCGTGAGGAGCAGATCGACGGCGTCCTTGAAGCTGCGGCCTTTGTCCTGCTCGACATTCCAGGCGGTCGTGCAGATATTGGCCAGGAACCACTCCATATCCGTCTCGCGGCCTTCGAAAACCTGCCGATAGAGATAACGCGGGTCCCAGGAGACGAGCACATTGCCGATATCGAAGACGACGGTGGTCGGATGGGCGGTCATTTCTTGTCCTTGTCGAACGGATTGCGGCCGCCGCGCCGGTTGAAACGTAAAGGCGTGCCCCACAGCTCGAAATCCTCGCGCAGGCCATTCATCAGATAGCGCACATAGGTCTCGGGCAGATGGTCGAGTTGGTTGCCGAAGAGCGAGATGGTCGGCGGCCGGGCGCGCACCTGCGTCGCATATCTGATCTTGATGCGCCGTCCCGCGGGAGCGGGCGGCGGGTTGCGTTCCAGCATCTTCTCGAGCCAGCGATTGAGCTGGCCGGTCGAGATCCGGGTGTTCCACTTCTCCACCGCGGCGAAGACCGCTTCCATCAGCTTGTCGAGGCCCTTCTCCTGCTGTGCGGAAAGCGGAACGATGGTGACGCCGCGGATCTCCGGCAGGATGTCGGCGATGTCGTCCTTCACATCCTTGAGGCGCTTCTGCTTGTCCTCGACCAGGTCCCATTTCGACAGTGCGAGCACGACGGCTCTGCCCTCCTGGGCGGCAAGATCGGCGAGAGTGAGATCCTGCCGCTCGATCTCCATCGAGGCGTCGATCAGCACGATGATGGCGTCGGCGAAGCGGATGGCGCGCAAGCCGTCCGCCACCGCGAGCTTCTCGATCTTGCCGGTGACGCGCGATTTGCGCCTGATCCCGGCCGTATCCCAAAGCGTGACGGCCTTGCCACGCCATGACCAGTCGATGGCGATGGCGTCACGGGTGATGCCGGCCTCGGGGCCGGTCAGCACGCGATCGGCGCCCAGCAAGGTATTGACCAGCGTGGATTTGCCGGCATTGGGCTGGCCGATGATGGCGAGCTTGAGCGGCTTGTTCTCGTCATCCTCGTCTTCGGTCTCTTCGCTGTCCTCGGCGCGCTTCACATAGGGTTCGAGCGCGTCATAGAGCTCGTTCATACCCTCGCCATGTTCGGCGGAAATGGCGATCGGATCGCCAAGTCCCAGCGAGAAGGCATCGAGCGCGCCGAACTCCCCAGCCCGGCCCTCGGCCTTGTTGGCGAGGACGATGACCGGCTTGCCGTAGCGCCTGAGCTTGGCGGCGAATTCGCGGTCGACCGGCGTCACGCCGGTTTTGGCATCGACGACGAACAGGCAGACATCGGCATCGGCGATCGCCGTTTCCGACTGGGCGCTCATGCGGTCCTCGAGGCTGCCGCGCGGGGCGTCATCGAGGCCGGCCGTGTCGAACAGGCGGAAGCTCAGATCGGCGAGATGCGCCTCGCCCTCGCGGCGGTCACGGGTGACGCCGGGCTGGTCGTCGACCAGCGCCAGCTTGCGGCCGACCAGCCGATTGAACAGCGTCGATTTGCCGACATTCGGTCGGCCCAGGATCGCGACTTTGGCTTGCATCTGATCGTCTTAGCGCAATGCGATCAGCTGGGCATCATCTGAAAGCAGATAGACCGTGCCGTTAGCGATGACGGGGGCGATATAGAAGGCATCGCCCATCTTGGTGGTGTTGAGGATCTCGCCGGTCTGCGCCGAGATGCTGGCGAGCTGGCCGTCGGAGCTCACCGCCAGCAGGCGGCCGCCACCCAGAACGGGGCCGGCCCAGATCTTGCCCGGCAGCTCCTTGCTCCAGCGCACGGCGCCGGTGCGGCGCGACAGCGCCATCAAGGTCTTGCCGTTGATGATGACGAAGACATGGTCGCCCGCCACCCACGGGGTCTGCGAGCCCGATATGTCGCGGGTCCATTGCCGGTCGCCGCTCTGCAGCGCGAAGGCCGCCATGCGGCCGGCATTGGAGATGGCGAAGACCTGGCTGCCTTCGATGACCGGGCGGCCGGCGACGCTGCCGATATTGGTGGCGGTGGCGGCCGGATCGTTCGAGGTCAGCGCATCGCTCCAGGCTTCGAGCCCATCGCTCGAATTGAAGGCGATGATCTCGCCCGCGGTGGTCGGGATGACGACGAAGCCCTGCGAGACGGCCGGGCTCGGGCTCGAGGCGATGGTCGCCCGTCCGCCGGTGCCCTGGTACTTCCACACCTCGCCGCCGTCGCTGGCGCGGAGCGCGAAGACCTCATTGCTGGAGCCGGTGAAATAGATGGTGCCATTGGCGACGGTGGGCGCGGCGCGCACCGGGGCGCCGAGCTTCTTGCGCCATAGAATGGCGCCGGTCGAGGCGTCGAGCGCCAGCGCCTCGCCGAAGACCGAAGTGGCATAGACGCGCTGGCCGTCGGAGGCGAGGCCGCCGCCGAAAGCGCGGGTGCTCTTGCCTTCCGGAACGAGCGAGACGCGCCAGGCCTGAGCGCCGCCCGAGGTGCGGATCGCCGTCACATTGCTGCGCGAATCGAGCACAAAGGCGGTGCCGCCGACGATGATCGGGCTGGCCACGATGCGGCCCTCGCCCGTGGTGCCTTCACCGGCGCTGGCGGCCCAGGCGCGCGACAGCGTGGCGCCGGCCGAGAGATTGCCGAAGGAATTGGTCGCCTGACCGCCCGGCTGGGCCCAGCTGGAATTGGTCTCGGCGGTCGGGATGACGATCGGCTCGCTGGACGTCTCGCTTTGGGTGGCGGAGGATTCGCTCGGCGACAGCACGCTTTCGCGCTTGCCGGGCAGCACCACGTCCTTCTCGCCGGTGACGCCTTCGAGCAGCTTCGAGGCCGAGCCGCAGCCGGTGAGGAAAACGGACGTCGCCAGAATCGGCCAAAGCCTCGAGAATCGCATGGTCAGACCTTACTTTTTGGCGGTCAGGAGCGGCGTCACTACTTCGAGCAGCATCTGGGCGCGCTGGCGCAGCTCGAGCGACACAGTCTGATCGGCAATGATGGCATTGAGATAGCGATCGGCCATGGTGTAGTCGCCGGTGCGATAGGCGGCGAGCGCGAAGATCTCGCGCGCCATGCCGCGCCATGGGCTGGTATCGTTGTCGAAGGCGCCGAGCCGGCTGATGAGCTCGGCGGGCGCCAGCTTGTCGGTCAGGGCATAACCGGCGCGCAGACGCGCCAGATCGCGCAGCGATTGGGCATTGGCCGCGTCATTGGCGACCTTGTCGTAGATCGCCACCGCCTCATCGGTCTTGCCGCTGCCGGCGAGCGCGGCGGCGCGGCGCAATTCGGCCAATTTGGCATAGCCCGAATGGTCGATGGCGGCGAAAGCCGCCTCGGCATCGGCGGTTTTGCCCTCTTCGAGCTTCTTCACCCCGTCGGAAAAGACCCTGGCGGCGCCTTCCGATTGCGTCAGCTGCCAGTACTGCCAGCCTTTGAACGCGCCTACGCCCAGGATGATGGCGAGAGCCAAGGCCGTGAAATAGCTGCCATATTGGGTCCAGATCTTCTTGGCCTGGTCTTGGCGGACTTCCTCGTCCACTTCTCTGAATAGCGATTCATCGCTCACTTGGTTGAGGCTCCCGAGCTGCCGTCATTAACACTTTGATGAAGCTGCTAATTTAGCCAAACGGCCAAATCAAGGCAAATCACGCGCCGACCTCGAAGGAGGTCAGAAGTCCGGCATCGACCCGCTCCGCCACCGTGCTCTGGATGCCCCAGCGGCCGGGATTGTCGGCCACGAAGCCCAGCTTCACCTTGGCCCCGGCCGGCACGACCACCGTATCGCGGAAGGGTGTGGGCAGATCCTCGATAACCCGCCAGACATGGCCATGGATATGCAGCGGCTGATCGAAGTTGGTGCGGTTGTCGACATCGAGGAGCACAGTCTCGCCCAGGGTAAAGTCCTCCCAGGGCTCGGCGCTGAGGCCGGCGGTGCCATTTATGGCCCAGGCCATGCCCTTCTCCAGGAGCGCCCGGAGATCGAGCTTCTCCCCGGCATAGATGGCGCCGGTCATGCCGCCCTTCTCGCCCCCTTCGATGACGAAGGGCACGGTCCGCGCCTTAGTCATGTCGATGGCCGTGGTGACCGGGTTGGGCGGCAAGGCGAAATTGTCGGGCAGCACGATCTCGGCCGCGGCCCCGGTGCGGTTGAGATAGGCGGCCTCGATGACGTCCTCGAAGAGATTGACGGCGAGCGTCAGGGTCTCCTCGCTTTCGGCGAGCAGCAGGTCGCCGCGTTGTCCGGGCGCCAAAACGAGGCCGGCGGTGCCGAGTTGGCGCGGCGGCACCGGCTGGCCGTCCTCAGCGATGATCAGCGGGTCGGCCCCTTTGATGAGGATCGACATGGTGCGGATATTGGCGGCGTTGAGGATACGCAGGCGCACCAGGCCCTGCGGGATGTCGATCTTGGGCCGGTAGGCGCCATTGACGGTGAACCAGTTGCCGAGCCGGCCCTGGCCGATCGCGTCCTCGAGATTGCCGAAAGTCGCGGCATCGATCTGGCCGTCATCGGTCAGCCGCCAGTCGTCGAAAGTGAGCGGCAGGTCGCTAAAGGCCGGCAGCGGCTCCTTCTCGGCGACTTCGAGCAGCGCATAGAGCCCCATTTCGCGCTGGCGTGAGACATCGGCGACGGGTGACAACCAGAAGGTGCCGGCATCCGGCGGGGTGAAGACGCAGTCAAAGGCATTGTCCTCGCCCGGCACCACCGAGATACTCATCATCTCGGAGGGGCCACGCACGCCATACCAATGCAGCGCCATCGGCCGGTCGAGCAAATTGACGAAACGGACCTTGAATTCCTCACCCTGCTTGGCGCTGAGCAACGGCGGCGGCCATACGCCGGACAGGCTTTCGAGCCTGGTCGCCGGGCGATCGGCCTCCATGAGGCGCCCCTCGGTTGCGCGCGCGGTCAGGACGACGAAGCCGTCCTCGGCCGTCTGGGCTTCCAGACGGCAAGGCAAGGCGGCCAGAGCCGCGCCGCCGGCAATGAACGAACGCCTGGAGAGGATCATCGATCATCCCATTCCGATTCGGGCTTGTTATAGCAATTCCGAACCATCCTGACTTGGGATTGTTTCAATCCCGAGTCGGTCAGGGAGGTCAGTCCTTGGATTCGTAGATATTCGCCTTGCCGGGGAAGCTCCGTGTACGGACTTCAGTGGCATAAGAGCTGATGGCCCTGTCGATGGCCTTGCCGACCTCGCCGAATTCACGCACGAATTTCGGCACCCGCGGCGACAGGCCGAGCATGTCCTCCATCACGAGGATTTGACCGTCGCATTCGGCCGACGCGCCGATGCCGATGGTCGGGATGGGGATGGCTTTGGTAATGCGAGCCGCCAACGGCTCGACCACCGCCTCGAGCACGACGCAGAAGGCGCCGGCCTCGGTGACGATGCGGGCGTCCTCTTCGATCTCGGCCCACTGGTTGCGCTTGCGGCCTTGCGTCTTGAAGCCGCCCAGCACGTTGATCGATTGCGGGGTGAGGCCGATATGGGCGACGACCGGAATGCCGCGCTCGACCAGGAAGCGGATGGTTTCGCCCATGCGCCGCCCGCCTTCGAGCTTGATCGCGCCGCATTGCGTCTCCTTGACGATCTTCGCAGCATTGCGGAAGGCCTGGGCCGGGCTTTCCTCATAGGTGCCGAAAGGCATGTCGACGACGACCAGCGCCCGCTTGGTGCCGCGCATCACGGCGCGGCCGTGGATGATCATCAGCTCGAGCGGCACCGGCAGGGTCGATTCAAAACCATGCATGACCATGCCGAGCGTGTCGCCGACCAGGAGGAAATCGACATATTTGTCGGCGATCGCCGCCGTATGGGCGTGATACGAGGTCAGGGAGACGATCGGTTCGCCGCCCTTGCGCGCGGTGATGTCGGGAGCGGTGAGACGCTTCTGATCGGTATGAAGTGACATGGCGGCAAACCTATCGCGGTTGCGTTTGCCCGGCAACTATTTTTGTGCACCGCACAAAATCTATTATAGCGTCAGCGTCACCACCGGCACGCCGGTGAAAAGCGGGTGCAATTGCGCGAAAACGCCATAAAGCGCCACGCCGATGATGATCGAGATGACGTCATGACCCTGGCGAATATCGGGTGACGGCCTGACACCATTGGCGAAGCCAAGGCCCAGATGCACCACGGCATAGAGGAGCATGCCGCCGAACAGGATGAGGCTGGCGACATCGCCATTGGCGCAGAGATGGCCGATCGACCAGAAGACGACACCCCAGGCGAGCGGGAAACGCAGGGCCTGGCGCAGCTTGCCGCGGAAGAGAAAGATACCGAGGCACACGAAGGCGAAGAGCACGAGAATGAAGGTCGCCATCCGGCCCCAGCTCGGCGCGTCATAGACGATTTCCAGCGGCGCGCTGCGCCAGCCGAGCACGATGAGGACGAGCGGCAAAAGCGAGACGACGCCGAAGCCCGGCCCGAAGAATTTGCCCAGGCGCCGGCGCAAGGCCGCCCTGGCTTCCGGCAGAGCAAGGGTCAGATGGCAGACGGCGAAAAGCGCCACGCCCAGGGCGAGAAGAGTCATGTGATGATGGGCAAATTGAAGACGTAGGGGTGAATGACCAACAGGAAGAGGAGATAGAGCGCGACGCCCGCGACAACGGCGATCACGTCCGATCTCACGCGCGGCTCATGGGTAGGAACCTTGCCACGCGCTGTCGACAGGACGATGTCGAGGAGCGCAAGCACCAGGATGGAGGCAAACAAATAGACGCCAGGTCGGTCGCCATTGGCCATGAGATGCGCCACCGCCCATAGGCCGAAACCGATCGACATGGGGTGCTTGAGCCAGCTCTTCAGATAGCCCTTGCCATGCGAGGCGCCGATGAGAATGAAGGCCAAGAGGACCAGGGTCATGGCGAGATGGCGGGCCCACGGTGCCGGCGTATAGAGATAGTCCGTCCCTTCGAGCAGGCCGCGCGTCGAGTAGAAGCCATAGATCATCAGCGCGAGGCCGACGAGCGAGATGAGCGAGAACACGCCTTTGTAAGGCCCCTCGCCCATGCGCCCGAGCATGCCTTCGCGCAGGCGCGGCAGCAGCATCACGGCCAGGTGCGAACCGGCGAAAATGACAATTCCGATGATCAGCAGGGTCATGATCTCTTACCTCTCAGCGGCCGTAGTAGCGGCAGCGCCAGCCTTTGCTCGTCCAGTTGATCAGGAGGCTCGAGGCGTTGAACTGCTCACGGCAGAGATCGAACGCCTCCGACCGCGACATCGGCTTGCGGCCCTTCTTGCCTTCGCCCAGGCAGACCGCCGTATCGCGGTCGTCACCATTCTGGACCTTGATCGGGTACCGGCTGAACAGCGTCGAGCAGGCCCAGGCCTGCGAGTCGAGCTTCATGTCCCAGTCTTTCGCCGCAGCCGCCCCCTGAGGGAGCGCAACGAAGCCGAGCCCGATGCCGAAAAAGAGCAGTGCGGCCTTGGTGGCAGATGGATAATCCATTGTTCTGGCCCGGTGATTCCTGTTCGAACCACTCTGCCACCAATTTCATCCGGGGAGAAGCGCGACCGAGTTACTCAGTAACGGCCATAATAGAGGCAGTGCCAGCGATCGCCCTTCTTCTGGACGACGACGGTTGTCGCGCCGAACTTGCGCTTGCACCATTCATAGACTTCCGCCCGAGAGGCGGATTTGCCGCTTGGTCCCTCCTGGCAGACGATCTGACCGTTCTTCTTGATGACGACACCAGTGACGTCCTTGCCATATTTGGCACGACAGGCGGCCATCGCCTGCTTCTTCGAAACACCGGCCTCGGCAGGAGCAGACAGCCCCAACACCATGAAGCTGGTGAATGCGCCGGCGAGCGCCAGTTGAAGGATTGCCGTCCTTGTCGACTTCATGAAACGCACTCTCTTTCTGGAAATAGATCAGAAGCGGCCGATATAGCGGCAACGCCAGCCTGTCTTCGTCTTGTGCACCATGGCGGTGGTCGCGGAGAATTTCTTCCGGCAGGCATCATAGACTTCCTGCCGGGTCATTTCGCGCCGGACCTGCCATTGGCAGTTGATCTTGCCGTTCTTGGCGATGGTAGCCTTGATGACCTTCTTGCCGAATTGCGCCCGGCACGCCGCCAAAGCTTCTTTCTGGGTAATTGCAGCCACCCCGGCCGTCGCCGACAATCCGGCGCCGATGGCGCAAATTACCAACACTGCAGCCAGACGGACGCCACCAGCCTTGCTCATTGTCATGATGCCCCCAATCAAATGTCATATGACACTACGATGCCTGGAGGCTAACGCAACGAAAAAGTTAATAATTGCAAGATAATTTGCAAACTTTATTTATCTTGCAATTTGTCGCGCGCGACATTATCAAGGATGCGCGGAGGAATCATGTCCATCGTCACTTTAGTGCAGAGCGTCGCTGACACACTCACCCCTTCCGAGCGCATGCTCGTGAAGGAAGTCATGGCGCGGCCGCGCGAGATCGCGCTCAGCACGGCGGGTGAACTGGCCGAGCGTGCCGGTGTTCACGAAGCAACCGCCTCGCGGCTGGCCCGCAAGCTCGGCTTCGACAGCTATGCCAATTTCCGCGACGCGATCCGCGACGAATTCATCGTGCAGACCGATCCTGCCGTTCGCATGCGCAACACGCTCGCCCAATCGCGCGGAAACTCGCTCCTGGGCGGGCTCATCGCCCAGGAAATCGAAGCCCTCACCCACTTGCCCGATTATATCGGCGATGACCGGCTCAAGGCCGCGGCGCGCCAGCTTACCGACCGCCGCAAGGTCTTCATCTTTGCGCGCGGCAATGCCGAAAGCCTCGCCGTCCTTATGGAGCGCCGGCTGCGCCGCATGGCGATCGACGCGGTGCTGCTGTCCGGTGACAATCGCGATGTGGCCGAGAGGCTGCTGGCGCTCGATGCCGACGACGCCCTGCTGGCGTTCGCTTTTCGGCGCCAGCCCAGGCATTATGCCGCGGTGATCGAGCACGCCCGCAAAGTCGGCGCCTTCACGCTGGCGATTGCCGGGTCCATCGGGCCGGCGCTGGCGCCGGCGGCCGATATGCTGCTCTCCGCCCCTCGCTCGGGTACGGCCGATGGATTTCAGACTCTCACCGTGCCGATGGCGATCTGCAACGCACTGGTCCTGCAAATGGCGGAGACCGCGGAGCGGCGCTCCCTGGTCCGCCTCGAAGAGCTCGGCCGTCTCATCAGCACCTTCGAAACGTCCTGAGGCCACGTTGAAAGCGATCCACGGCGTCGCTCGCCCTCAATCTGCAAGTGATCGTGCACATCAGTTCATTTTCGCAAAATACCAGGCAAAAAGCTAAAAACGGGAGGAGATAATGAGGACAAGACATATAGGTTGGATGTTAGGAACGCTGTTGCTCGCAAGCCTTCCCGCATCGGCGCAGGATCTCGACGCGATGACCGCCAAGGAGCTTCTGCCGCTCGCCCAGAAGGAGGGCAAGGTGACGGTCTATGCCTTCACCAGCCGTATCGCCAAGGTCGAGAAGGCCTTCGAGGCGCAATATCCGGGCATCGACATGATCCCCATCGACATGTCCTCGACCGAGCAGATCACCCGCCTCAAGAGCGAGGATGGCGCCGGGATCACCAATGCCGATGTCGTCTACATCTCCGACGTGCCGGTGGTCATTCCCGAACTGCTCAAGTCCGGCATCATGCAGAATTACGTGCCGCCGCGACTGGCCGACCGGCTCGACGAGAAGTTCAAGTCGCCGCTCCTCGCTCAGCGCCTCTCGACCAAGGTGCTGATGTACAATGAGGAAGCCAACCCCAAGGGCTCGCCAATCAGCAATCTGTGGCAGCTCACGACGCCCGACTGGAAAGGCCGCGTCGTCATGGTCGATCCCTTGCAGCGCGGCGATTATCTCGATCTCATGGTCGAGATCGTACTTAACGCCGATGCCATGGCGAAGGCCTATGAAGCGCAGTTCGGCAAGCCGATCACCCTGGGCAATGGCGTCAAGACCGCCGGCCATCAGTTCATCGTCGACTTGTTCAAGAATGACGTGGTGCTTATGGGCTCGACCGACGACGTCAACAAAGCCATCGGCGCCAAGGGCCAGACCAATCCACCGGTCGGCTTCACCAGCTATTCCGACCGGCGCGACAATGAAGACGAGGGCTGGGCTCTGCAGGTGGCCAACACCGTCACACCCGCCAACGGCATCATCTTCCCGGCCGTGCTCGGCATAACCAAGAAGACGACCAAGCCGGCAGCGGCGCGCCTCGCCATCGACTTCCTGATGGGCGACGACAGCGCGACCGGTGGCGATGCGTACAAGCCCTTCTATGTCGCGGGCGACTATGCGACGCGCAAGGACATCACCAGCCATCCCGATGCGGTCCCGCTCGGCGAGTTCAAGGCCTGGCAGATTGATCCCGCCAAGACGGCGGAGATCCGCCAGGAGATCGGCGACCTCGTCCTGCTCCTGCAGTAACATATCCACGGATCCCGCCTGGGCTTCGGCCCGGGCGGCCCCCTATCGGTCACCTCAACCGGCGAGCCCGCGCTTCTCCGAATGCAGTCATTTCGCTCACATCATCCAGGCCTAGCGCTCAAGCTCGCCGTCCTCGCACTGCTCGGGCTGCTGATCGCGGCTCCACTCGCCAGGATCCTGCTCGGCACGCTGACGCCCGACGCGATCGGCGCATGGTCGGACGCGCTGGTCAGCCCTCTGTCGCGCAATCTGTTCTGGCTGCCGCTTCTCAACACCATGATCCTCGGCTTCGGCGTGGCGGCGGGCTGCGTCCTGCTCGGCGGCTTCCTTGCCTGGCTGGTGGTGATGACCGATGTACCCTTCCGCCGCACCATCGGCCTCATGGCGACATTGCCCTTCATGATCCCGAGCTTCGCCACTGCGCTGGCCTGGGGCGCCTTGTTCAAGAATGCGCGGGCTGGCGGCCAGGTCGGCTTTCTCACCGGGCTCGGTCTGCCGGTGCCCGACTGGCTCGCCTGGGGCTTGGCGCCGACGCTCATCGTGCTCATCGCGCATTACTACTCGCTCGCCTTCACCGTCATTGCCGCCTCGCTCGCCAGCGTCAATTCCGATCTCGTCGAGTCGGCGCAGATGACCGGCGCCGGCCGCGGCCGCATTTTTCTCGGCATCATCCTGCCCGTGACCTTGCCTGCAGTGGTGGCCGGCGCCTCGCTCACCTTTGCTGGCGCCGTTTCGAATTTTGCCGCGCCCGCCTTGCTCGGCCTGCCAGTGCGCATGCAAACACTCGCCACCCGTCTCTTCGGCATGATCGAGATCGGACAGACGGCGCGCGGCTATGTCATCGCCATCCTGCTGATCCTCGTCTCCGCCGCCTTTCTCTGGCTCGGCAACCGGGTGATCTCCGGGCGCCGCTCCTATGCGACCATCACCGGCAAAGGCGGGCGCGCCAAGCGCTTCACGCTCGGCACCAGCAAATGGCCGCTCTTCGCCGCCGCCATGGCGATCTGTCTTCTCACCACCATCGTGCCCGTCATGGTTCTCGTCGCCTCGAGTTTCGCGCCCTCCTCTTCGGCGCTCTTCTCGGATTGGACATTGCACTACTGGCTCGGTGAATCCGTCGCCTCGATGGAGCAAGGCCAACCGGGCATCTGGCGCAATCCGGCGATCCTGTCGGCCATCGGCATCACTTTGTCGCTCGGCGCCGTCGTCGCGGTCACCGGCACATTGGTCGGACTTTTCGTCTCCTTCACGCTCGCCCGCTATCGGCACGGCGTCCTGTCGGCGGCGATCAATCAGATCGCTTTCCTGCCGCTGCTGGTGCCGGGCATCGCTTTCGGTGCCGCCTATATCGCGCTATTCGGGGCGCCGATCGGACCACTGCCCGCGCTCTATGGCACGTTCGCCCTGCTGGTGATTGCCGCGACCGCCTATCTGGTGCCGTTCTCGATCCAGACCGGCCGCGCGGTGATCCAGCAGGTCTCGGGCGATCTCGACGAAAGCGCGCGCCTTACCGGAGCGAGCTTCCTGCGCCGCCTCGGCGCCATCACCGTGCCGCTCGCGGCGCGTGGACTGTCGGCGGGCGCTCTCATCGTCTTCGTCAAGATCGTGCGTGATCTGTCGCTCGTCGTGCTGCTCTTCACGCCGACCATGCCGGTGCTCTCGGTGCTCGCTTATCAATATGCTTCCGAGGGCTTCACCCAATTCGCCCATGCGATCACCGTCGTCGTGCTGGTCATTTCGGTCGGCGCCACTTTGCTCGCCAATCACATTCAGAAGAAATCGCAACCCTGGCTCAAGGCATGAGATCCGATGATCACGATTGAGAATCTGCGCAAGAGCTTCGGCACCTTCGAGGCGGTGCGCGGCGTCAGCCTGGCCGTGCCGAAAGGATCTTTCCTCGTCCTCGTCGGCCCCTCGGGCTGCGGCAAGTCGACCATGCTGCGCATGCTGGCGGGGCTCGAGACGCCGAGCGCCGGCACCATCGCTTATGACGGGCGTGTCGTCTCCGATGGAGCGCGCAACTGGACCATCGAGCCGGCCCGGCGCGACAATGGGCTCGTCTTCCAATCCTATGCCCTGTGGCCGCATATGACGGTCGCCGGCAATGTCGATTGGCCGCTCAAGGTCGCCGGCATGGCAAGGCCGGAGCGCCGACAGCGCATTGCCGAAGTCCTCAAACTGCTCGGCATCGCCGAGCTCGCCGGCCGCTATCCCAACGAAATCTCGGGCGGCCAGCAGCAGCGCGTGGCGATCGCCCGCATGATCGCGCCGAAACCCGGCATCCTGCTTTTCGATGAGCCGCTCTCCAATCTCGACGCCAAGCTCAGGGTCGAGATGCGCACCGAGCTCCTGCGCATCCACCGCGCCACCGGCGCCACATCCGTCTATGTGACGCACGACCAGGTCGAGGCGATGACCATGGCCAGCCATGTCGCGGTGATGAATGAAGGTCTCATCGAGCAGTTCGGGACACCGGCGCAACTCGTCGCCCAGCCGGCCAGCACCTTCGTCGCCACCTTTGTCGGCACACCGCCCGCCAATCTCGTGCCCATTCTGCCGAGCCCGGAAGGCCCTGCCCTTGCCGGACGCATCGCCGACGGGACTCTCGCCGGCGGCACCGCCGCCCATGCGATGTACCGCGCCGAAGATATCGCGGTCTCAGCCGAGCCTACCGCCCGCAGCCTCGCGCTCGACTTCGCCGAGGCGAGCCCGATTGCCGGGCGCCTGATGGTGACCGGCACCAGCGGCGATCTGAGACTCACTGCGATCGTCGATGCGGCGCCCCGCTTCACCATCGGCGACACAGTCCATTTCAGTTTGCCGGCGCGTCCGTCGGCCCTTTTCACCGCTTCAGGAGCACGCCTCAATTGAAACGCATCTTTCTCGTTCGTCATGGTGAGAGTGAGTGGAACTCGGCCCGCCGGCTGCAAGGCCAGGCCGATATCGCTTTGTCGGAAACCGGACGTGCCCAGGCGCGTGATTTGAGCGCCACGATATTGAGCCTCGCTCCCGATCAGGCGCTCACCTCGGATCTCAAACGCGCCAGTGAGACAGCCAAGCTGCTCGGCTTCCAGCACGCGGCAACTTCGCCGCGTCTGCGCGAGATCGATGTCGGGGAATGGACCGGTCAATCGATCAAGGACCTCTCGGCACTCAATGACGGGCTGTACCGGCGTTGGCGCGCCGGCAGCTACACACCGCCCGGCGGGGAGAGCTGGAACGATTTCGTGGCGCGCAGCAGTGCCGCTGTCACCGAAGCTTTGCAACGCGGCGCCGAACGATTGCTCGTCGTCTGTCATGGTGGTGTGATCCGCGCCTTGCTGCAACATCTGATCGATCTGCCGCCGCATCGGCTGGTGCCGGTCGGCCCGGCAAGCCTGTCGATCGTCGCGGTGCGCGATCTCAAGGCCCGCGACATCCGGCTCGAAGTGCTGAACTATCGACCGGACGGACCGGCACTCGACTCGCCCGATTGAGTACAGTCCGAGAACTTGTCGCCTCCGGGAATTCGTGTTTAGGTGGCCACGCTGGGCGCATCACTCTTTCTATCCTTGAGGTGTAAGATGAACCAGCTGGCCCAATTCGACGCGTGGAGCGCCGGGCAGAACTACGAACAATATATGGGCCGGTGGAGCCGGCAGATCGCTGCAAAATTCCTGCCGTGGCTGGCGCCGCCCGAAAGCGCGCGCTGGCTCGAGATCGGTTGCGGCACCGGCGCTTTCACCGCCCACATTCTCGGTAAATGCGCTCCTCGATCTGTACTCGCCACCGATGCCTCCAAGGACTTCGTCGCTTATGCGCAAGCCCAGGTCATCGATCAGCGGGTGCGCTTCGAGACCGCCGATGCCGTGAAGCTGCCGGCGCCCGATGCGAGCGTCGATGTCGCCGCATCGGCCCTGGTCTTGAATTTCGTTCCCGACCGGGTCGCGGCGTTGGCCGAGATGAAACGCGTGCTGCGACCTGAGGGACTTCTCGGTTTCTATGTCTGGGATTATCCGGGCGGCGGCATGGGCTTCATCGACGCCTTCTGGAAAGCCGCCGCCGAGATCGACCCGCAAGCGGCCGATCTCGACGAAGCGCGGCGATTTCCGTTCTGCACACGCGATGGTCTGGCAAAGCTGTGCCACGAGGCCGGCCTCGCGGCAACCGTCGAGTCGATTGAGATCGAAACCGTGTTCAGCGACTTCGAAGCCTTCTGGCAGCCCTTCACGCTCGGAGCCGGCCCCGCCCCCGGCTACTGCATGAAGTTGCCTGAGGACCAGCGGTCGGCGCTCAAGGCGAGGCTCGCCAAAAAGCTCGTGAGGAAGGAGCCTATTCGCCTGATCGGCCGCGCCTGGGCTGCGAAGGCGACCGTGAACAGCTAGATCTCGCGTCTTCTTACCTTGAGCGCGCAGCAGCCTTCCGATCCCGGTGTCCAGGTGGTGATCGATATGTCGAAGCCGGCTGCTTCGAGCGTACCATAATCGGCGGCGGAGGCGATGTCGCAGAACATGGCGACCTCGTCGTCGGAGAGGCCGGCGGCGATCCAGGCTTCCTTCAACGGACAGGCCAGGAAATGCGCATCGACGCCATGCGGCGCCGGTGCGCCGATATCCGGACTGAACATCTCGCCGCCATCGGGTGAGTTGAAGAAGACATCGGTGAGCCCGGCGAAGTTTCCGGGCGCGCAAGGCGAGACGCCGGGGGCGAGACCGGCGCCCCAGTCATAGATGGCCTCTTTCATGATGCTCCTGGCGGCGGCATCGCCATACCGTTTGGCGATGGCGCGATAGAAAGTCACATAGAGCTGGCCGCGGCCCATATAGGCGTCCTTGAGCGCCTGCTGGAGAGGATGGCTAGCTGCGGTCATGGCGAAATCTCCCTTTTGGTTGAACTGTTCTTGATCTGAAGAGTAACGTATCAGAGCCGCTATTCATCTCTGCCGCCAATAAAACTCAACTCTGAGTGAACTCAGCTCATGCATGACCTTCGCAAGCTCGTCTCATCGGCCAATCTTCTCTACACCTTCGAGGCGGCTGCCCGGCATGAGAGCTTCACGCTGGCGGCACGCGAGCTGAATGTGACGCCGGCAGCGGTCAGTCACGCCATCCGCCAGTTCGAGGATGGCATCGGACTCAAGCTATTCGATCGTCAGCACAAACGTGTCATCGTCACGCCGGAAGGCGCCAAGCTTTTTCAGAACGTGTCGCAGGCACTTGAGCGCATCCTCTCGACCATCAATGACCTGAAAGCCGAGACAAGCCGGACTCCGGTGCGCCTCTATGTTTCTATCACGGTGGCCACGCATTGGCTCCTGCCACGCCTGGCACGGATACGCGAGACGCTGCCCCTCTTCGACCTGCGCCTCTATACGTCAGACAAACAACTCGAACTTCCGGACGACGGCATGTCCATCGCCGTCACCGGCGGACGCGGCGCCTGGCCCGGCTGCCATGTCTGGCTGTTCACCAAAGAGATCATCTATCCTGTGTGCAGCCCGAAATATCTTCAGGCACATGGCCCCATCAAACATCTCAAGGATCTGCGCCAACACCGGCTGATCCATCTCGACGACATGCTTCACGAAGGCATCACCTGGCGCGACTGGTTCGACAAGTTCCGCATTCCCCACCCCAAAGATCGCGGCACACTCGTCTATAACAACTATATCCTCGTGCTGCAGGCGACGCTGGCGGCCGAAGGCGTGGCGCTGGGCTGGCAGCATGTCGTCGGCGACCTGGTCAAACAAGGTGACCTGGTCCGTCCGATCAAGGAGCAGATGTCCTCCGGCGTCGATGTCTATATCGTCGCCCGCAAGGGACGCGAACTGTCGCCGGCGGCGTGCGAGTTGCGCGACCGGCTCATCCAGGAAGGATTGACGATCACTGGATAAGTCATGCCGGCCTTACCGCGCGGCTCCGCTTCGACAGCTCCAGCGCCACGGCGGCGACGATGGTCAGCACGATCAGGATGAGCCCCAGCGCATTGACCGCCGGCGTGAGGCCGGTGCGGACCTTAGTGGCGATGAAGACGGTGAGCGGCGTCTCGGTGCCGCGCACGAAGAGCGTCGTATTATAGTTCTCGAAGGACTGCAGGAAGGCGATGAGCATCGCAGCCAACAGCGACGGCTTCAGATATGGCAAAAGGATACGGCGGAATACCATCCAGCGCGAGGCGCCGAGGCCGAGCGCGGCCTCTTCCAACGTGCGGTCGAAGCGCTGCAGTCGTGCGGTGACCATCAGCATGACATAAGCGGCAATGAAGCTCGATTGCGCCAGGATGATGAGCCACAGGCCACCCCCTACCCCCGCCTGGCGCCACAGGATCAAGGTGGCGATACCGATGGCGACGCCGGGCGTTAGCAAAGGCGAGACCATGACGGCATAGAAGAACGTCCGCGCGCGGCCTTCGAGGCTGGTCAGGAACAAAGCCGCGGCGGTGCCGATCGGCAGCGCAATCGCTATTACGCAAACGCCGATCAGGGCCGAAAGGCGCAGCGCCTTCCACATCGCCTGGTCGGCCCACAAGGCTTCGAACCACTGCAAGGTGGTGCCCAGCCAGGGCGTGACGGTCGGAAATTTACTGGTGTTGAAGGTCGCCGCCGTCATCACCGCCAGCGGCAGGAACAGATAGGTGAAGAACAGGATCATATAGATCGCAAAGATGATCCTGGGCAGCAACTCGGCAATGGTGGCGAGGCCGCCCCTCGGCGTGTTGAGCCGCGCCGCGACGGGCGCTTCGAGAGCCATGGTCATTTGGCGACATCCGCGAGATTGACACGAAACATCCGCAGCGCCGCCAGCACGACCAGCATACAGAGAACGAGCAATACCAGCGCATAGGCGGCACCCCGGTTCCAGTTTCCGCCTTCGAAGAACCAGTTGTAGATGATCTCGGTGAACCACCGGCTGCCGGGCGAGCCGAGGAGCGCCGGCGCGACATAGCTGCCCGCCGCTAGCATGAAGGTGAAGACGCAGCCCGTCGCGATGCCGGCCTTGGCATGCGGGATGACGATGCGGCGATGGATCCTCACCGTCGAGGCGCCAAGATTGCGTGCCGCCTCGATCTGCGCCGTCTCGAGGGTCGAGATCGAATTGTAGATCGGGAACAACATGAACAGAATATAGGCATAGACCATGCCGGCGAGGACGCCAAAGTCGCCGAACCAGCGCACCGGCTCTGCGATGACGCCGATCCCCAGCAGCACCGCATTGAGCGGCCCATTGAAGGCGAGCAGGATGTACCAGGCGAGCGTGCGCAGGACCTCGTTGATCCAGAAAGGAATGATCAGCGCCACGAGCGCCAGCGCCATGCCGCGCGGCGTCGCGATCTTGGCGAGCCAGAAGGCTAGTGGATAGGTCACGATCAGCGTCGTCAAAGTGACGAGCGCGCTCGCCCACACCGTCTTGAAGAAGATGGAGCGGTGAACGGAATCACTGAACAGCGCGGTGAAATTCGCCAACGTGTATTGGTCCGCCTCGGTACCGATCTGGTTCGGCATGAGGTTGGGCCGCAGCGAGAAATCCAGCATCATCAGATTGGGCGCCAGCACCATGCCGATGAGCCACAGTCCGACCAGCAGCAGGATCGCGCCGCCAAGCCCGGGACCAAAACGCACGGTCAGACTAGCCATTAGCAAGGACCAAAGCTTCGGCGGGCGTGAAAGACAGCTTGATCGCGCCGCCCGAAACCGGCGCCTGGCCGAGACCGCGATGGGCAATGGCGGCAAGCACCGCCTGCCCGTCCTGCGCCTTGGCATGAAGAATGGCGACCGCGCCTTCGAATTCGAGGCGCTCAGCCTCCGCCTCGATATGGTTGTCGTTCTGGCTTTCGAGCGACACCGCTTCGGGGCGGACATAGACCGCGGCCTGATCGCCAGCCCTGAGGCCGGGACCGGCGCGGCCCTTGAGCAGGCCGTGGCGGGTTTCGACGGCGGCGATGCCGTCCGAGACACCGCGGACGCGACCCGGAAACTCATTCGTCTCACCGACGAACCTGGCGACGAAGGAGGTCGCCGGATTGGCATAGAGCTCGCGCGGCGTGGCGATCTGCTGCAATTTGCCGGCGCTCATCACCGCCACGCGATCCGACATGGCGAGGGCTTCCGACTGATCGTGGGTGATATAGATGAATGTGACCCCGGTGCGCTTCTGCAGGGCTCGCAATTCGGCCCGCATATGCTGGCGCAGCTTGAGGTCGAGCGCCGACAGCGGCTCATCGAGCAGCAGCACCTGCGGCTCGACGGCGAGCGCCCGGGCAATGGCGACACGCTGCTTCTGTCCGCCCGACAGCTCATGGATCATGCGGTCGCCGAAACCCGGCAGTGCGATGAGGTCAAGCAGCTCCTCGGCGCGCTTGCGCCGCTCCGCTTTGGGGACGCCGCGCACCTCGAGACCGAAGACAATGTTTTCCCACACCGGCATCAACGGGAAAAGCGCCAGCGACTGGAAGATCATCGAGGTCGGACGTTGATGCGGACCGCTGCCCGTCACGTCCCTGCCGCCAATCAGCACCTGGCCGGCAGTCGGTTGGATGAACCCGGCGACAAGACGCAGCACCGTGGTCTTGCCGCAGCCCGAGGGACCGAGAATCGAAAAGAACTCGCCGCCTTCGACGGAAGCGGAGAATTTCTCGACGGCGCGCACCTGGCCGAAGATCATTTCGATGTCGATGAGGTCGACGGAATGGGACATGGGGCTCCGGGAATGTGAGAATGGCGGAGCCACCGGGGCTCCGCCATCATTGCGGCGTCAGGCCGAAAGGAACTTGTCCTGATATTCGTTGCGGATGGCGACGAACCAGTTCTCCTGGACCGGCCACCACCACAGCTTCTCGAGCGCATCGCCCGGATAGGCGGCGGTGAAGAAATTCTTGGAGGCTTCCGACAGGAACTTGTCGGCGCCGACCGCGGTGGTGTTGATCGAGGTGTGGTTGGCGTAGAGGGCGCCGGCTTCCGGCGTCAGCATCCAGTTCACGAACTCATAGGCCTGGTCGAGATTCTTGGCGCCGACGGGGAGCGACACGCCCTCCATCCAGGTGAGCGCGCCTTCGGCCGGGGCCACGAAACCGATCGGCAGGCCCTCCTTGGCGAGGCCGGCGGCGGAGGAGTCCCAGGTCTGGCCGATCGCCGCGCCATTGGTACGGAATGCGCCCTGTGCTTCGTTTTCATTCGCCCAGAACTGCACGATATTGCCCTTGCGCGCGATCGCCTCGGCGAGGATCACGTCGTAATTGGCGCGCATCGTGGCTTCGTCCTTGAAGCTGTCGCGCATCGGCTTGGGCAGCTTGCCCTGCGTTTCGAGCCAGAGGCCCAGGCCGACGAGGCCGGAATGGCCGCGGATCGTCGCCTTGCCCTTCATCTCGGGCTTCCAGATGTCGCCATAGGAGGCCTTGCCATATTCGAGCGGCGACGCGTTCTTGTCGAAGGACAGCGCTTCCGTGCCCCAGTCGGTCGGCACCTGATAACGTTTGCCGTTGACCACGGCGCCGAGCGTCTCGGAGCCTTTCACCGCGCTCTGCAGCGCCTGATCCCACTTCACCTTGGCTTCGTCGATCGGCTGGATGAGGCCGAATTCCACATAGTTGGGAACGCGGTCGACGGCCGGCCAGATGATGTCGTAACCGGCGCCGTTGCTGGCGCGCATCTGGTTGAGAAGCTCGTCATTGGTGCCATAGGGCGTGTAGACCGGCTTGATCCCCGTCGCCTTCTCGAAGGCGGCCAGCATGTCGTCGGAGATGTAGCCGGCCCAGGCGAAGATATTGACTGTGCCCGACGAGGCCAGAGCGCTCTGCGTAATGAAGGGAGCCGCAAGCGTCACGCCGGCTGTGGCGGCGACGCTCCTGAGGAGCGTCCGGCGGCTGATCGTCTTCATGTGAAATTCTCCTGTGTTTGGTCTTCGACCATTGGTAAGGTCCGGGCTAGCTATCGCTGCTGTGTGACAGACATGCGAAGACGCCATCCACAGGCGGTCACAATCCCGGGAGGTTCATCATGGCTCAGGACAACAAGACGATCGGACTGATTTTCATCGAAGGTTATGCCGACTGGGAATTCGGCCTGTTGTCGGCTTCGGTCGGCGAATGGTTTCCGGGGCGCGTCGTGGCGCTCTCGCCCGGCGCCAGGCCCGTGCGCTCGATCGGCCGCCTGATGCTGACGCCGGAACGCTCAACCGATGCCGAAAGCAATGGCGATCTCGACGCCGTCGCGGTCATCGGCTCGGATGGCTGGGCCGGACCCGACGCGCCGGATGTCGGCCCCCTGCTCAAGTCCGTCGCCCAGCGCAACGGTGTCGTCGGGGGCATCTGCGCCGGCACGCTCGCTTTGGCACGCGCCGGGCTTTTCGCCCAGGTGGCGCATACGAGCAACGGACGCGACTGGATCTCAGGCTTGGTGCCAGATTATGCCGGGAACGAACGCTACAGCGATGTGCCGCATGCGGTCGCAGACGGCCGAATCATTTCGGCGCCGGGCTCAGCCCCCGGCACCTTCGCGACGGAGTTCCTGCGCATGCTGCACCCTGAAAAGGCCGACGCCGTCGCCGAGATGAAGGCAATGTTCGGGAGGGAATATGCCGATTGAGGGCTACGCCGCCGCGGCCGTTCCGAATGGGCCCCATTGCGCGCCAACGTCGAGAGTCTTCTTGGCGTAAGCCTTGCCGATCGCGATCAGATCATCGACCGCCTTCACGGAGTCCATCTTGGCGACCGCTTCCGGCGACAGCTTCTTGAGCCCCAGGGCGTCGAGGCCTTCGCGGGTAAGGTCGGGATCGTAGCGCGCATAAAGGAACGAGCGGCCGAGATTTTCCGACAGTGGCCTGTCCGGAACCATGTCCCTCACTTCGCGGTCGATCTCGGGCCCGAAAACGCAGCGCCCGACAGTCCGGCAATTGATGTCCTGGTCATAGGCCATGCCGTTCATCATCTCCCCCGCGATGGACATGGCGACTTCGAGGAGCGAGCGGTTGGGATCGCCGGCCTGCGGCCCCAGTCGTGGCGCCGAACCGGTGCCGGCCGAGACGATGAGCATCTTGTCCTCGCCGCGTTCCCACAGAAGCCTGTAAGGCTCGGCCGTCGCCTTGCGGAACATGAGAAAGGCCGGAATATTGTAAGGCGTGACACCGCCATCGACGAAGACGAATTGCCGGCCCTCCTTGAGCTTCACGACCTCGGGTGGAAAATAAGTTGGCGCCGCCGTCGAAGCGCGCACCAATTGCCAGAGCGGCAGCTTGAGATTGCAGTCGTCGCGATCACGCGCATTGTAATGGGCATTTGGATTGTTGGTGACGGGCCAAGGCGAATCCGTCGAAATGTTACGCATCACGAGGAGCAACAAGGTCTTGAGCTTCGGGCTGCCGAGCTCGGTCGTCTTGCCCAGGATCTCCTTGAGCTTCATCTCCAGCGGGTCCGACTTGAACTTGTTCCACAAGCGCTCGAGAAGCTCTTCCTTCTTGAACATCAAGGGGCCGGCCTCGAGATAGAATTTGGTGAGATCCGAGGCAGAGAGACCGATTGAGAGGCCGACAGCCAGGATGGCGCCGGTCGAGGTGCCGCCGATGAAGTCGAAATAGTCGGCGAGCCGGAAGCTCGCATCCTTCTTCAGGATCCGGCGCAGATCGGCTTCCATCTTCTCAAGAATACCGAGGGTAATCAGCCCACGTATGCCGCCGCCATCGAGGGCGAGCAGCCGGCGCTGACCGGCCTTCTTCGGCTCAAGGATGGAAGAGTTCGTTGTCGCCATATGCTTCTCCTCGCAGCGCAGGATTCTTTACGATGCCTTGGCTAAAACCGCATCACGCCCCATCTCGTTCAGAACACGCCCAAGCACCGCCTCGGCAATCTCCTGCTGGCCGAGCCGGCAGGCCATGGTCTCGGTGCCGGCGCAGGTGCCGAGCTCACCCAGCTTGTTGGACGGCGCACCGCCCCGGCAAATCGGGAAATAGGCGCAGCGGCGTGCGCAAGCGTTCACGCCCGATGAGATCTCGGCCCACAAAGTCTGAAAGACCTGGCCATCGATAATCTCGGCCAGGCTATTGGCACTCACATGGCCCAGAGCCATCGAGCCGAAGCGCGGATGAGTGATACCCGCGAGCTCAGGCGAGAACGTGTGGATGGCCCCCTGATGCGTGATGGTGACGATGGCAAAGGGCATATTCTGATCGTTGCCCGGCCACTCCTTGTCAGGCAGGTTCGCGGCCGCGCCGAGGACGCCCCGTACCTCGCGTATGCTGATGCCGTGAAATGCGGCGCGGTCGAGGACGCGCTCAAAGAAGGCCCGAAAACGTGCGCGGCTTCCGTGCTTCGCCAATGTCGAGCCCGTATTGATGCCTTCGATTTCCTCGACATTGAAGCCGACATCGGTGACACCGGTATCGGCGAAGAAGTCCATGACCTCACCGGGGCGCGCCAGCGTCGCCTCGGTCACGACGCAGATGGCGTGAAAGGGAATCCGGTGACGCTTCAGCGCGGCGACACCCTGCATTGCCGCCTCATGGCTGCCTTTGCCGTTGCGCCGCTTGCGATGAAGATCATGCAATGTAGCCGGGCCATCCAGACTGACGCCGACGCGCAGTCCATGCGCTGCGAAAAACGCGCACCAGTCATCATCGATCAGCATGCCATTGGTCTGGAAGGCGTTCCGCGGCCGCCAGGATGACGGCGCCGCCGAGCGCGCCGCCGCGAAAGCCTCCTCATACCAGGCTCGTGGCAAAGTGAGCGGCTCCCCGGCATGCCAGATGACGGTGAGATCATCGCGCCCCAGGCCGTTGTCGAAGACCCAGCGCACGGCCGCGCGAATGGTTTCAACGGGCATGCGCGCCTTCACGGCACGGTCCGGCAGGTAACAATAGGCGCAGTCGATATTGCAGAACGGCGTACCCTGGAGGACGAGCAGCTTGGTGCGCCCCCGCAATCTTTCAGGACTCAGCGCGGCGATCATCCGTTGCCCCAGTTGGTCCAATTCGGCCAGTCCTGCGCGACTTTTGTCGAGCCCGACGGCACACTCAACGTCCTGCCCTCTTCCAGCGCATCGCGGAGCACGGCGCGAATCTCCGGGAGGCGATCGATGGCTCTTCCTTCGTCAACCACCAGGCTCCGCGAGGCCGGCGGCATACTCACCAGCCCCAGGGTGAAGGCCGCGACCGACCATAGAAGATACTTCTTGTGCTTATCCATGGCTTACCCTCTCGACGTTGCTCACCACTCCCAGACCCCTTGCTGAGATTTCGCCACCGGCATCCAATCCTTGCATCCGGTCCTCCGACAGGCCTCCGATAGATCCTGTTCATACAAGGTCTCGCGCGACGCTTCGCCCGTCATCGTCCCTGCCAGAAGCTTGACATGCTCAGCCAGGGTCTGAACACTGATTATGCCGCGTCGCCATAAGCCATCCATGGTGCGAAAATCCATGGACTGGCCGTCGGTCGTGACGACATCGACCGGCGCGCCCGGCAGGACCCAAGTCCAGATCGGCAAAAATCCATTACCCTCGGAGGGAACCGACTGGACCTTGAGCGTGACGACACATCTGTCACTGTCCTCACCGGTGCATCTCGAGCTGCCGTCCTTCTGCTCCTGCGGCTTGATGTCGTTCCGTACACTTACTTTCGAAGTCGGCATGACAAATTCACAGGCTTTATCCGTGCAGACACGCTCCATGTCCGAGGACACGTCAAGGACATAGGGGGTGAGCACGCCCGGCGTCGTGTCGGCGATGAGCCAGTCCCCGGCGAACTTGAAGGCAAAGCCGACACGAGATGGTGCTTCGTGAACCAATGTCGTGAAATCGTAAATCTCCATATTCGCCCATGTCGATGCACCGTCTGACCTTTCCTCTTTCGAGCGCCACAATTTTCTCCAGGGAGGCTCGGCTCGTACATTCGCGTAGTTCTTCGTGAATGTGACGCGCAGCAGCAGAGGATCCGGCAACCAGACAGCGCAGCTATTCTTCTCGAATTTCTGACAGGTCACGCCGAGTTGCCAGAATTTCGGCTCCTTGTTCCGGCCGGCGGGCCACACCATGACAAGAGGAGCATTCCGGCTAAGGCAGATCATGTCGCCCTTTTGCGCCAAGGGATATTGTCCTGCATCGACGGCCGGCGCAGCGCCGGCGCTCGAAAAAGCCTTTACACGTGGCCACCAGGCATTTGTCACTGCGTCAAAGCCGACGCCGTAAAACACGGGCCCGACACGACGCAGCAGCTCAGTCCCCTCGATGCTGCACATTGCCTTCGACGCGAAATTGGGCACAGTCTGTGGGTCGCGAAAGACAATCGCACCGGTCAATTGGCGCGCCGCCCTCTCCCAGTTGCTGACAGACAAGGACATCTCAGCACCAGCCGAGGAATTCTCCGCCCAGATCTCCTCGCCGCGATGCGCATCCATCCTGTTATATGCCCGATCCAATTCATAGGCGACGGCCTCGATCCAGCGCGGGACGTCCAGGTTTCCCGCCGCGGCGACGGCACCAAAGTAGAGCCGGTCTCGCGAGCGCATCAAATTGTTGTTCGCACTCGTCAGATCTTTGTTCTCGGCAACCGAGAACCACAAAATGCCTGCGATCGCCGTGGTAATGACCAGGAGGATGCTCGGTACGATGACCCACCGCGGCAACTTCTTTTGCGAAGCTGCCACGGCTCTGCGCCAAGGTTCTGCCATTGCCTCGACACGCCTGCGCATCCCCTGTTCCAGGGTCTCACGCTCCAATGCTTCGAGCTGTGCCGTCGCCTGGATGCTTGCCGGCGGCAAACCGTCGGACAGGCGCGTCGATTTCCGCCTTTCGCCATCGGCCAGAAGCGCCGCGGCAAAGCCCTGGCTGATACTCCCGCCGGGGCCGACGACCTTGCCAATGTCCTCACGAAATCGATCCGGGATAACCTCACGGGCGCGATTCTCGTTCGTCTCCCGGAGCCAGTTCCAGAACCATCCCAGAAACGTCCCCGACTTCCCAATAGCTGACGCATCGGCGCGCTCATTCTCGAGATTGTTGGCAACCTCACGCAAACTATGCTCGAGAGCGCCGATCTCACGCAGCCATGTATTGTACGTCCCCCAATTGCGGATCAAGGCTTCATGCGATACGTCGAATTTCTTGTCCTTGCCGCTGCCGGTCCGGTTGAGATAGCCGGCGCGTTTGAAGACCCTCAGCGCCTCTTTCACCGCCGCCTTGTCGGAGACGTCGTCATCGAGGAGCTTCGCCACTCGCGCTGGCGTAACGAACCGGCGAGCCCAATTGCCGCGATCGTCCTTGCGCGCCATGGCGCAGAAGGCGGTGCGCACCACACGCTCTGCCTGCGCCTGCGCATCCGGGCCCTGGAAGTAGCCGGCCGCTTTCTCGACCGCGTCGTCACGCGCTTTGTCCGCGTATTTGTTGAGGCAACGGACCAGGAAATCTGGCTTCACACCATCGGCGATGCCCTCGAGGTCCGAGACATGGATGGCGAGACCCACCGTACCATCCGTTGCCAGCTCCTTCTGCCAGCGTTCCATGGCAGCATCCCAAAGATGCAGCAGCGTATGCTGTAGCAACGGCAGATAGTCCGACTTGTGCGAGAGCCCCGCCATGGCCCGCTGGCTCTCTTCCATGAGCAGTTGCACGACTTCGGGATCGAACGGAGCTGTACCTCTTTCGGCGTCCTCCTCATGAGCCCAGATCCAGTCACCAAAGACCGCCTGGGCCGGTCTTACGATGATCTCGCGCCGAGCCGCCTCATCATCGAGTGGCCCCAGAAGATAAGCCGTCTCGGTGACGATATTGGCAAGACCGGCCTCGGCACAACGATGCAACTCCTCGCTTCTGAGCGTGAGAGCCAGGAACAAGGATGGCGGACGCTGGGTGAATGTCTCCTTGATGAGCTGGCAGAGATTGTTCTGCCCTTGCGGCGTGACCTCGCTGCGGAAGGTTTCCTCGAACTGATCGATGAGTATCAGAAGATTGGGTGGCCCGGCGCGTGCGCCACGTGAGAGCTCGATATCGAGACGGTCGAGCATATCGCGGGCGAGCTCGAACACGCCTTCTACCCTGAGGCTGGCGGCGCGTAGGGCGTCCGCTTCGGCATCGCCGAACAGGCGCCGGCGGATCGCCACAACCGCCTGGGCGCGCAGAGGCTCGTCAGTCTCAGCCTTTAGAAGCGATTCATCGAGATCCAGCGCCTTGACCAAAGCACGTCGTCCGAGAAGCGGATCGTCGGGCGGCGCAAAGCGGGCGACGGGCGTCACGATGCTGTCGCGAAAGCCATCCACCAGCGCGCTGCTGGGGTCGAGACCAGGGCGGAATTCGACGACATACCAGCGCCCCTTGAGGCCCGGTACGGAGGCCGAGGTGGTAAGCCGTGGGATAAGGCCGGCCCGCACCAGGGAGGACTTGCCGCAGCCCGAACCGCCCAGCACCACCATGATGTTGCTTTTGGCCAGACGCTGGACCAGTCCGTCCGTCTGCGCCTGGCGTGCGAAGAACAAGGCCGTCTCGTCCGGGCCGAAGCTGCGCAGGCCCGGATAGGGTGCGGGCGATGTCAGCCATAGGATCTCCCGTCGTTCGTCGCTGTCGACGTCCGGCGACGTCGTATCCGTTTCCTTGCCAGTCGTCCGTTCCTGCCTGAGCTCGTCCCAGCGCGCAACAAGCCGCTCGATGCGCTTGTGCCGTTCCAGAGTTACGTTGGTGGCATTGTCGTTCATGCGGCCTGCGCCCAGGCGCCCAAGGCCACATCAAGTCTCTGCCGGCTCTGTTCCTCTGGGATGAACTTTTCCCCGGCATGCTGCAGTTCCAGGATGACCCAGCGCCGCAAATGGAAAGTTGGCAGGTGCGGACTGCGCGGCAGGCCATGCCGGCCATTGGCGATACAGGCGACCCAGAAGACGTCATCTATATTCAACCCCTGCGCCTGCAAAATCCGGTCGGCCCGCTCCTGGACATCGGTGAATTTGGCAAGGATTTCCTGACGCGGATCGCCCTTGCCCATCAAGACATTGGCCGACGCCTTGAGGTCATGCGCGACGAGGATCGGCCGCTGAGCGGCGATGTCGCCGAAATGCGTTTCGAACTCGGCGGGCGGGTATTCGACATAGGTGTTCTCTTCAGGCAGGTACCTCCTCACACAGCCGAAGATTTCCTCAGGCAGCCTGCGCCGGACATCGGCCGCCTCGGTACCTGGCTCGTCGACACCTTCGAGCGTCAATACCGGACCGCGCCTGTCACGGCCGAGCAACCGCGCCAGAAGGCTCGACAGATCCGACGGCGCGCCGGACTGGAAAGCCGGCCAGGTTTCATTTCCGGCAAGCCGGGCAAAGGCGTCATTCTGCTCGCCCGGGGGAAGCCAGAGCATGATTCGCGATCTGTCCAGGGCTGGCTTGGAGGCATCCGATAGAGCAACGCGCAGATATCGTTCGGTTCGTCCCGGCTCATCGACATGACCTTGAGCATCCGCCGCGGCGACCGGCTGCACGAAAAGCGCACCCGGTTCAAACGAAGCCCTCCGATCAGGGTCACACCAGTCATCCGGCCAGGATGTCATCACGGCGCCACTCGCTCTCACCGCCTCCGCGAGTTGGTCGCTGGCTTGGCGCACACCAGTCGCCATGGTGCTTTTCGGGTGGCCCAGCAGAATCATATGCTTAAGATCGACGGCGATTTTCGCTGGAACGACAGGCTTCAAGACAACGTTACGAATCTCTACGACCTTCTGAATGTCAGGCATGATCCATTTGGCGGTGCCGGGCTCGTAGAAGGCCTCGTCCTCGACTTCGAGCTGCTGCTCCCTTTTGAGTTTTTCCCAGGCGACCTTGCCACCCTGGCTCAGCGTGAGCGGCACGATCCGGGGGAAACGACCGGCCCGGCGCAGGGAGGCGCACTGCACAAGCTCGTGGCCACGGTCGGCTTCATAGGCATTGCCGATAAATGCTATGAAGACATCGGCCGCCTTTATGCGCTCGGCCAGCACATCGCGCTCGACCTCGCTCGCCGTCACGTCCCGGTCGAGGCAGTAAAGCTCGATGTCTCGACTGAAGAAGAATTCCCGGAACTCGTCGACAAAAGGCTTTGTGTCTTCGACATAGCTTAGGAAGACCTGGGTACCGCTCATGGCCCAATCCGCTCCTCGATCTATGCCCTCGAGTAACTCTGCAATTCAACTCTTAAGCGACAAGCCCGTCAAGATGCGCGCCTGTCGAGAGCTTCTTTCCCGTCACGCAAACACGCGGGCCTCAGGCGGCGAATTTCCCGGCCAGCGACCTGCGCAACCGCTGGATCGCCATCACGCCCGCCGCATCGGGAAGCGACCACGCATTGGTCCCCGGCTTGAAGAAGGGTTGATCGGCGATGTCGTCGAGGCCGGCCTTTTGTTTGGTTTCCTTCCACCAGGCGCGGCCCGTATGTCCCAAAGTGACCGGCACGATCACAAGCTGCTGGCCCGCCTTGCGCAGTTCCAGCGCCTGCGCGAGCTCCTTGGCTGCCATCCGGCCGGGATAGTCCTTGTCGATGAATGCGATGAAAATATTCGACGATTTGATTCGTTCGACGATCTCGGCGAAGACCGGCTCACCGGCATCGACATTCTCTATCATCCAGTCGACCCGGACGAGATTGCCCGCGAGGGTGAAGAAATGCTTGGAGAACTCCTCGACGAACACGCTGGTGTCGCCGACATAGCTCAGGAAAACCTTTACCTCGCTCATGGCTGAACGCCCTCTCCGCGTCGGGCCCCCGGTACAAGGTCGGAACATTGAACTCCCCACCTCACGGGCCCGTCAAGCCTATGCCTGCGGACTATCGCAGATCGACGGGACGAATGATGTGCGGATTGTCACCATCGGCCCTTGCCTTTGCGACGAGATCGGCCGTGCCGCCGGGACCGTCACCGCCCTTGCCGTCCCATAATGCAACAAGATGATAGGCTCCCCTCGCCCGCGCCAGCTCGATCATCCGCGTATTGCACTTGGCATAAGCTTCGCTCGATTTCGGCAGCTCCATGTCAACGCGGTCGCGCGGCGGCGACCCGTCCCAGAGGGCGTGGAAACGGGCCACCCAGCCGCCACCGGCAAGACCCGAGACAGAGGTCTTCTCGAACAGGACTGGAGCGAAAGGCAGGACGATCACCGTGCGAAAGCCGAGTGCGCGCGCCTGTTCGTGAAAGAGGATATCTCCACCTCGCGCCGCGCTCGCATAACCGACCTTTTCGTCCGGCATCCCGCGGGCGATCTCGCTCAGGTGGCTCCGGATCGCCGTGGCGGCGGCTTGCTCCAGAGCCGGCGGAAAGCGCGGCTTCGCGCGATCCGCCAGATCGATCATGTGGCCGGTGAAGATGACCGCATCCATGTTCGGCATCAGGATTCCCTATCGCGTCACCTCATCTTCAGCAAAGTGAAAGCCGATCGCAATAGGGAATGCCGGTTCAGGTCTTATTGATGGACATGCCGCCATCGACAAGAAGCGCCGCGCCGGTCATGAAGCTTGATGCATCCGAGGCAAGAAAGAGGGCCGAGCGGGCGATTTCCTCCGGCTCAGCCAGCCGCTTCAGGGCATGCAGGCCCTCGACGAAACTCCGGATCTCGGGCGTATTGACGACCTCGCGGCCCATCGGCGTGTCGGTGCCACCGGGGAGCAGCGCATTGGCGCGAATCTTCCTGGCGCCGAATTCCGCGGCGATGACCTGGACCAGGCCCACGAGGCCAGCCTTGCTCGCCGCATAGGCGCCGAGATTGGGAAAGCCGACCGTGTGACCAACAAAAGTGGAGGTGAAGATCAACGAGCCGCCGCCACGCGCGACGAGCGCCGGAATCTGAAATTTGGCGGCGAGAAAGGCGCTGGTCAGATTGACGTTGAGCGTCTCGTGCCAGCCGGCGACGCTGATGTCGGGCACCGGCGCCAGCTCGCCGACGGTACCGGCATTGTTGAAGGCAATATCGAGACCGCCGAATCTGTCTTCCGCTGTCTCGACCAGGGCCTTGGCCACGGCTTCATCCTTCACATCACCGGCGACGGCCACCGCCTCGCCGCCCATGTCCCGGACCTCGGAGACGGTATTGTCGAGCTCCGGCTTGCGGCGCGCGCAGAGAACGAGCTTGGCGCCCTCAGTGGCGAAGAGCTTCGCCGCGGCGCGGCCGATGCCGGAGCTGGCGCCGGTGATGATAGCGACCTTGTCGATGAGAGCAGTCATGAGAGTTCCTTTCATGTGAATGCGGAGCCCTCTTGAGCGAGGCGCGGAGCTGAAGCAGCCCGTTTCTTGCGCAGGCTTCACGAAATTACTCCTGTCGTTGCGGCAGCCCTGTCCGGTTGACAAGGCTGGCATGGCCCGTACATCTGCGGACGACAGGAGGTCGCGTTGTCAAAACGTCCTGACGTCATCGCGCTCCGCAAGCGCGTCGTCACATTCGTCATCGCGGGTCTCGGCGCCGGCGCGGCAGCGGCCGTGTCTTTCGCGATGGCGCTTTATGATGCCGCCCAACCGAAAGTGCTGGCCATCGTCCGGATTGGTGAGCCGGTGGATACGGGGCGCTGGCGGGTCACGGTGCTCGGCTCCCAATTCGATAAGGAACGCCTGTCCGTCGACATGGAGATCACCAATCTCTCGGCGATGACCAGCAATTCCTTTTCGCATGTGCTGACGCTGCTCGACGCACCGCCCGGCCTCGCGACGCCGAGCTACATTCTCGCCCGCGACAACGCGGTCGCCTACAACCTCCATCCTAATATGCCGGAACGCCTGACCGCCCAATGGCAATGGCCGAAGGATGTATCACCACCACGGACGGTCGAATTCACTTTCGCGAGCCAAATTCATAAGCGCCGCGATAATCTCTATGGCGCGCCTGGCTGGTTCGATCGGCCGCCCGTCGCCAGGATAACATTGCCGGTCAAGAGCGAGGCCAGATCGTGATACGCAAGCTCGCCGCGCTTCTTGGCGTCTTCTTTGCGATCTTTGCTCTCTATGTCCTGCAAAAGTCGCTGCCGACCTATGGCGACATCACCAGCCCCATCGCAATTTCCGGCAGGGTCGGCGAAAAGCTCACCGCCCGCAACTTCGAGCTGACCGTCACACAGCTGCGCTTCGCCAGGACCGTCAAACTCACGGCATTCGGTAGCGAGCGCAGCTACGGCACCTCCGGCATCTGGGCCCTCGTCGAAGCGGAAGCCGCGGCGCGCGACGAGACCGTGGCACTGACATCGGCGGCGTGGCTCAGCGCTGACGGCCTGCGCTATCTCGCCAGCGAGCGCATCGGCAATGCACCCGGCCTGCTGGGGCGCCAGCGGCTCGAGCCGGGCTTGCCCCAACGCGTGCTGATGATCTTCGAGTTCCCCGAAAGAGAAATGAGCAAAAGCACCCTTCTCGTGGCCCGTTCTCCCTTCCAGCCGCTCGACAATGAACTGCATATCGCCATGGAATCCTCCACCGCCTCGCTTATCCATGGCCAGGTGACGCTCGAAAAGGGACGCTCGGAAAGCGACTGGAGCGTCGAGGCCAAATGAGCGAAAGACGTTTCTTCTGGGGCAGTCTTGCCGCCCTTCTCGTCGCGATCCCGGGAGCGATTGCCGTGCGCGGTTATGACAGTGCGCTCGCTTGGCGCGCCGATCAGGAGCTTTATCCGCAGATCGCCGAGCCCGGCAGACCCATCCGCTATGGCGGTGCGGAGTGGCGTCTCGAGGGCCTCTATCAGCTCGTCGGGCAGGACAAGGCGTCGGCTTACATCCTTGCCGAATTCGAGGCGAAGATCGATGATCCCGCGGCTTTCGCGGCGGGCGCCTGCCAGATTGCCCTCACCGATCGCGGCGAAAAGCGCTGGTTACCGCAATTCCTGCCACCTCACGAAGTCCGCAAGGCTCGCCCCTCGATCGCGGAACGCCCGACTTGCGGTGGCGTCACTATCAAAGCTCTCAAGGCGGGCGAAATCGTCAAGATGGCGGAAATCTTCCGGGCGCCGGCCAGCATCACCAAGTTCGACCTGACGATCTCATCGGCTGATTTGCGCCCCCGTTATCTCGTTCTGCGGTGAGTCAGAAGCGATGGCGTAGTCGAGCACTGCCGCCAGGAGGCAGATGCGCATGGCATCGAGCAGGATGCCGCCGCTGAGATCGCTCGGGCTACCGAACAGAAGCGTCAACGGATCGGCGAGCATCTGCCAAGTCGCCAGATCATGGGCGCCGATCATGCGGGTGGCGCCGAACCAGGCCCAGGCGCCCGCCCAGGCGATGAATTGATAGGCGATCATGAAGGTCAACAAAGTCACCGGTCCCGCCGTTAGCGTGAGGCGGACGCACCGCCACACCGGTCCATATCGCGAGCGATATCCGCCGATATAATGGCCTAGGAAATCTCCAAACCATTTACGCCATGTCTTCGTCCTGCCAGCGTCGTCACCGACCGGCGCTGCGACTGGATTGGACAATTCATAGCCATAGATGATTGCCGTCATCACCAGCCAGACCAAGGGCAGGAGCGCGAAAAAGAATAGGCTCTGTGCTTGCGTCCAGAAGTCGGGAGCGGCGAATTCCGCCGGGATGAAGCTCCCAGCGGCGCGGGCTTCACTGATGAGAAAAGATGAAGCGGTGAAGGCGCCAGCGCCGAGGCGCTCGATCAGCTGGCTGGTATAGATGCTGATGCCATAGAGGCCGATGAAGACCCAGCTCGCATCACAGGCAACGACCAGGAAGCGCCAGTAAGGCACCGTGGCGCGCTTGTTCATGTATTTGGCGAACCAGCGGACCAGCCAGCAGGCAATGATCGAGATGACGAGCCACCGCGCCTGCAATAGGTCGAGGAAGTTGGCGCTCTCGCCAAAGGGAACACGGGCCAGGGCCAGGCGCGAATATTCGCGCACAGTGTCGCTGAGAAAACCCCAGGCGGCGTAATAGGCGAAGAAGGGTAGGATCGCGATCGCCGTCACGCCGACGATATGCGTGGCGCGATATGTATCGCCTGAAACGGCAGCCGGTTCCTCGGCGAGCGCGGTGAGCCCCGTCATGGCCGGACGCAACACCGCGAACATCATCACAATGACGACAAGCTTGGCGAGGACAACGAAGGAAAGAACAACCATGCCGGCGAGCGCATTTTCGAGACCGGCGCGCACGGCGAGATCGAGCAGCAGGTCATGCAGGAGAACGCCGAGAGTGGCGAGGAGCAGAAGCTGCGGCCAGAAACGGAGGAAAAGACGGCCTGCGAGCCCCAGGGGCCGCATGATATCCAACGCCAAGCTCATGAACCCTGGTTAAGGGAGAAAGCCTCCTGCTTCAACACCCGATTGATACCGCAACGTCAGGCATTGCGGCGCGCGGCGAAGGTCTGTTGCACGCGCCAGCCATGTTCGGTCCACAGCTCATTACGCCAGGAGAAAGTGTTCGTCTGAATATCGAAGAAGGACCAGCGCATGCGTGGCACCTCGCCTTCAGTCGTTTCGAGCATGACCTGATCTCCGATTCCTCGGGCGACGAAGGTCCGTACGACTCCATGCATCGGTCCAATCCAGGTCGACTGCCAGGCGCCGAGCTTCTCGTCGAAAAATCTCAAGCTGGCGCCATATTCATAGAGGTCGCTGTGGGCAGCCCGTTCGGCGCGCCGCGGCACGATCCAGACATCCTGAACACCCCTGCCTTCCAATATCCAGGCGAAATGCCATTCGCCCTGCTCTTCGCGCGCGAGCTTGCCGCCCTTGTCGAACCAACGGACAACGAGATCCCAGGAGCCGATGAACGGCGCGAAAATCCGTTGCTCTGGCGGAATGGACCGGTGCGGGCCGTCGCTCTGCAAGGCCGCACTGAAAGCCGGGATTGAGGAATTCATCACCTGTGCCTATTTCCTGACAGTAGAATAAGAAAGCGTCTGCCATGAGCAAGCCCTATCTTTCGCACGACGAGCTGCGCCGGTTCCTGCGCAATTTGCCCAAACTCGTCCCGATGACGGAAGGCGAAGAGTCGCGCGTCTTCGGCAATGACGACTTCATCTTGCGCGTCAATGAAGACATCGAAGGTTTCCGTAAAGACGACTTCGTTTACAGGACATTCGCCGGTGTGGGCCTCCCCATTCCCGAAATCATCGAGACCGGCCATCTCGCGGACGGCAATGCATTCTGCATCTCCCGACGGGCGAAAGGGCACACGCTGCAGGATCTGTCGGCAGAAGAACTGCCCTTTGTGCTCGATGCTGTAGCCCGGGTCATGGCGGCCATCGCCGAATGCCGTCCGGCCACTCACTCCGGCTTTGGCCGCTTCGACGCAACAGGCGTCGCGCCCCATGTCAGTTGGCGTGACTTCCTGCTGCATCCCGTGACGCTGGACTGGAAAGACGCGAAACTCGATGGAGACGTCCATCACCTGCTTGAGCTGCTTCTGGAGCTTACCAAGTCATGCCCCGAGCACCGCGCCCTTGTCCATGGCGATTTCGGCTCCAACAACGTCTTGACCGACGGAACTGAGATCACCGCAGTGATCGACTGGTCGGAAGCGCTTTATGGCGATCCACTCTATGACCTCGCCAATATCCTGTTCTGGCGTCCGTGGCTCGCCTGCATGGAGCTTCAGGCCCGCTGGTTCGAGGCGCATCGGCCGGAGCTTTTGAAGCAGGCCGCACGCCTGCGTTGCTATCAGCTTCACATCGGGCTTGGGCAAGTGTGGGCCTGCGGCTTTGCCGGCCAGGACAGTGATAGGAATTGGGCACTGGCCCGGTGCGCCGAGATAGCCCGCTCTGGATAATCGTCCGCCACTCAGCTATCTGGCGGCATGTTCTTGTCCATCGCCACCACGCACCGGCCGGCAACGGATCTGGGGTTCCTGCTCCACAAGCACCCCGACCGCTTGCATGAGATCGAACTCACCTTCGGCAAGGCCTGGGTGTTTTACCCTGAGGCATCGGAGGAACGTTGCGAAGCCGCGCTCGTGCTCGATGTCGATCCGGTCGGCCTGGTGCGCGGCAAAGGCCAAGGTGACGGGCTTCTCGATCACTATGTGAATGACCGGCCCTATGCGGCCTCGTCCTTCCTCTCCGTAGCCTTCAACAAGGCCTTCCGGACCGCCATGGCCGGCACTTGCACGGCCAAGCAGGACCTCGCCGACAGCGCTTTGCCGCTCGAAGCGGTGGTGACGCCGTTGCCGATGCGCGGTGGCGAGCCTTTGGTCCGCCAGCTCTTCGAGCCCTTGGGCTGGCGTGTCGAAATAGAGACGCTGGGCGAAGGCCCCAAGCTCTATGGCCGTCTTGTCCTCAGAGGTGAAGCCCGGCTCAGCACCTTGCTGACTCATCTCTATGTGCTGATCCCGGTGCTCGACGACACCAAGCATTATTGGGTCGGCGAGGGCGAGATCGACAAGCTCCTGAAGCGCGGCGAAGGCTGGCTCGACCGGCACCCGGCCAAAGACCTGATCGTGCGGCGTTATCTGCGCCATCGCGGATTGCTGGCCCGCGCTGCACTCGAACGCCTGGCGCCGCAGACGCAGGGCGAGGCAGCCGAAGCCGAGACGCAAGCCGCGCCTGAGGAGAAGCTCGAGACGCCGATCCGCCTGCATGATGCCCGTCTCGACACGGTCGTCGCGGCCCTCCGCGCTATCGGCCCCAAGCGCATCGTCGATCTCGGCTGCGGCGAAGGCAAATTGCTCCACCTCCTGCTGCGCGAAAGCTGGGCCCGCGAGTTGATCGGCCTCGACCCGTCGGTGCGCGTGCTCGAACGCGCGGCGCGGCGCCTGAAGCTCAACCAGCCGGGTGGCCCGCCCGAGGGCCGGCTAACCCTTCTGCATGGGTCGCTTACCTACCGCGACGAGCGCTGGGCCGGTGCTGACGCGGCGGCGCTGGTCGAGGTCATCGAGCATCTCGATCCCGACCGCCTGCCCTTGGTGGAGCGTGTCGTCTTCGGCGCGGCGCGGCCCAAGACGGTGATCGTGACGACGCCCAATGCCGATTACAACGTGCTGTTCCCGACGCTCGCCGCCGGCGCCTTCCGCCATCCCGATCATCGCTTCGAATGGACACGCGCCGAATTCGCGTCCTGGGCGGACAGGATCGGCGAGACTTACGGTTATCGGGCGGACATCTCCGGCATCGGCCCCGAGGACGCGATCCATGGCGCGCCCTCCCAGATGGTGGTGCTCAGCCGATGAGAAAGAGTGATCGATTTATCGAGATACCGGATTTCGCCCTCGTCGTGCTCATCGGCTCGACCGGCTCCGGCAAATCGACCTTTGCCGCGAAACATTTCCGGCCGACGGAGGTGATCTCCTCGGATCGCTGCCGCGGCCTCGTCGGCGACGACGAGACGGACCAGAGCGTCACCGGCGACGCCTTCGATCTGGTGCGTGAGATCGCCGGCAAACGCCTCAAGAACCGCAAGCTTGCGGTCATCGACGCCACCAATGTGCGCGCCGCCGATCGCAAGAGCTGGATCGAGCTTGCCCGGCGTTGGCACGCTTTGCCGGTCGCCATCGTGATCGATCCCGGCATCGACATCTGCATCGAACGCAATCAGAGCCGACCCGACCGCCCCTTCGGTGGTGAGGTGGTGCGCCGCATGGTATCGGAGATCCGCCGAAGCCAACGTGGCCTCGAAGGTGAGGGTTTCCGTCAGGTGTGGAAGCTGACGAGCGCCGAAGACGTCGACGCCGCCACTTTGACGCGTGTGCCCTTGTGGACGGACAAGCGCACCGACCGCGGCCCCTTCGACATCATCGGCGATGTGCATGGCTGCGCCGACGAGTTGCAGGAGCTGCTCGCCAAGCTTGGTTATGAAATCACCTGGTCGACCGTGGAGGGAACACGCAAGGTCGCCGTCAGCCATCCGCAAGGCCGTAAAGCGGTGTTTGTCGGTGATCTCGTCGATCGCGGCCCCAATTCGCCTGACGTGCTGCGCATCGCGATGAGCATGCAGGCGGATGGTACCGGGCAAGTCGTGCAAGGCAATCACGACCGCAAGCTCGAGCGCTGGCTCGCCGGCCGCAAGGTCACCGTCGCGCACGGCCTGCAGCAGACGATCGACCAGTTGCAGGCGGAGAGCGAGGATTTCCGCAAGAGCCTGCCGAAGTTCCTGAGCGGCCTGCGCAGCCATGTCTGGCTGGATCAAGGTCGGCTCGCGGTGGCGCATGCGGGGCTCAAGGCCGAGATGATCGGGCGCGGCTCGGGCGCGGTCCGTGAATTCGCCTTGTTCGGCGAGACCACGGGTGAGATCGACGAATTCGGCCTGCCCGTGCGCGCCGACTGGGCCGCCAATTATCGTGGCGACACGACCGTCGTTTACGGGCACACGCCGATGCTCAAGGCGGATTGGGTCAACAATACGATCTGCATCGATACCGGCTGCGTGTTCGGCGGCAAGATCACCGCCTTGCGCTGGCCGGAGAAGGAACTCGTCGAGATCGCGGCCGCCAAGGTCTGGTCCGAGCCATTGCGGCCGCTTGCGGCGCCTCGATCCGAGACATCGGCGCAGGCCGAGGCCGATCAGCTTCTCGATATCAAGGATGTCAGCGGACGGCGCTGGATCGACACCGAGCTTCGAGGCCGCGTCGTGGTGGCGGAAGAGAATGCCAGCGCCGCGCTCGAAGTGATGAGCCGCTTCGCCCTGGCGCCGCAATGGCTGATCTATCTGCCGCCGACCATGTCGCCGTCGGAGACCAGTGCGGCGGAAGGATGGCTCGAACGCCCCGAGGAGGCCTTCGCGCATTTCCGCGAGCGCAATGTCACCGAGGTCATATGCGAGGAGAAGCATATGGGCTCGCGCGCCGTCATCGCGCTGTGCCGGTCCGCGGCGGTCGCGCAAACGCGCTTCGGGATCGCGGGCGATGAAAGCGGCGCCATCTGGACGCGGACGGGCCGCAGCTTCTTCAATGACGCGGCGACGACGGAAGGCTTGCTTGCGCGCCTGCGCGACGCTGTCGACGCGACGCGGCTTTGGGACGAGCTCGGCAGCGACTGGCTACTTTTCGACGCCGAGATCATGCCGTGGTCGGCGAAGGCGAGCAGCCTGATCGAAAGCCAATATGCGCCGGTCGCCACCTCCTCCACCGCTGGCTTTACCGCTGCCATCGACGCCCTGACTCGCGCTGGATCGCGCAGCAGTGAGGTCGCCGCCTTGCGGGAACGTTTCTCCGACCGCGCCCAGCGTGCCGCCCTCTATGGCAAGGCCTGGGCACCTTATGTCTGGCCGGTGTCGGGCATCGAAGATCTCAAAGTGGCGCCTTTCCATCTCCTAGCGAGCGAGGGACGCGTCTGGTTCGACCAGGATCACGTCTGGCACATGTCGATTGCCGACCGCCTGGCCGAAGCCGCCAATGGCGTCGTCACCCGCACGGCGTGGCGTCAGGTGACACTGGCCGATGAGGCCGCCTGCACCGACGCCATCCGATGGTGGGAAGATCTCACCGCCAAGGGCGGTGAAGGCATGGTGATCAAGCCGCGCGATTTCATCAGCCGCGGACCGAAGGGCCTGATCCAGCCCGCTCTCAAGGTGCGCGGGGGCGAATATCTCCGCATCATCTACGGGCCCGAATATGACGCACCCGACAATCTCACGCGCTTGCGCCAGCGGGGACTCGGCGGCAAGCGGGCTTTGGCCTTGCGGGAATTCGCGCTCGGCCACGAAGCGCTCAAACGCTTCGTCGCGCGCGAGCCGTTGCGACGGGTGCATGAGTGTGTGTTCGCTGTGCTGGCGCTAGAGAGTGAACCGATCGATCCCCGGCTCTAGTTCGACTTGCGCGCCAGAAAAGCGAAGCGCGAAAGCCGTCTTTCGTCGGCGAGCAGTGCCGCGGTTTCGAGAAAATGCTGCTGGCCGGCAAACACGTCATCGCCCTCGATCTCGCGCAAAGCCTTTTCGCGCCGGGCCCGCGCCGCGAGCCAGCCTTGAGCGTTCGCGGCCATGTTCGGCGTGCGATCCTCGACATGCTCGACCTCGAAGCCTGCATCCCTCAACAAAGCCTCGTCGAACCCGGCCGGCACGAAGATGAAATGTCCGATCGAGGCCCGGACGGCGATCTCAGCATTAGTCACCGGCCCGGTGAGGACGATGGGGTCGGTGAACAATAGGCGCCCGCCTGGCTTGAGGACACGGCGCCATTCGGCCAGGACATGCGGGCGGTCCGGCAAATGATTGATCGCGTCGATGCAAGTGATGGCGTCGAAGGTCGCATTCATGAAGGCCAGGCGCTCGGCGGCATTGCCCTGGTAAAATTTCGTGCGCCCTTCATAACCAAGTTCCCGCGCGGTGGCCTTTGCGCTGGCTATGGCGTCGACGTGGAGGTCGACACCTGAAACATGGCAGCCGGTCTTCTGGGCGATGCGCAAGGTCGGCTTACCCGATCCGCAGGCGAGATCGAGCAATTGGCTGGAGCGCGTCAGATGCAGCCAGTTGATGAAAAGGTCCTGCTCTTCCGCCGTCACCCAACCCGTCTGGCCGATGTCCTCGCCAAAGGCCTCGCGGCGAATCTCGCTGTAGAGCTCGCTGGCAAAATTGCGATAGCTGGCACCATAGAGATCGACACGCTTGTCGGCTTCGGACGTCTTCATTTTCCCGTCCTTGCGCTCCCCGGTCAAACCGCTAAGTAATTCGGCACTCAATATCAGTTTAAGCAGTTTTCCTTATGCTCGCGCAATCATCCTTCCGTTATCAGCCCGCAGCCCCGGCCGACCGGCCGGCCATTGTCCGTGAATTGGCGCTCGCTTTCGGCTTTTCCCCGGAAAGGGCCGCCGAGTATGTTGAGAATATCGGACTTTCCGATTTCCGGGTGCTGGCGGGTGAGCAAGGCGTCGCGGCCATCGCCGCTCTGGTGCGCACCGGCCATTTTTTCGGCGGGCGGAGCGTGCCGGCCGCCAATATCTGCCATATCGCCATCGCGCCGCAGTGGCGCGGACATGACCTGGCGCGCCAGCTACTGGCCGAGCTGGAGGCGGAAGCCCTGGCGCAGGGCGCTGTGATGACCACTCTCTTCGCTTCGGCGCGGCCCGTCTATCGCAAGACCGGCTACGAGCTGGCGGGTTCCGAGATCGTCTATAAGGCCGAGACCGCCGCCCTGCCGCCGCGACCGAAAGACGTCACCGTCCAGGTGGTGACCGGCGATATTGCGCAGTGCCTGAGCGGCGCTACATCGATACGCGGGGCGATCCATAACGGCCTTCTCGACCGGGCCGCTTCGCATTGGCGCGAGCTTCTACGCGAGCCCCGCCATGCGCTCGCGGCTTATGCGATCGACGGCGACGTCCGTCGCGGCTATGCCCTGATCGATACCGCGGATGAGAATTGCCTCAGCTTACGCGACTGGCACGCGCGGGATGGTGCTGCGGCGAAAGCGATCCTCGCCTTTCTCGGTGGCTTCCGCTCGGTCTATCCGAAAGTGCATTGGCATGGCGCGCCCAATGATGATCTGATTTTCGCCATGCCGGACAAAGGCTGGAAGCTCCTGCATCAGGAGGACTTCATGGCGAAGCTCATCGATCCGCGACAGGCGCTCGCAGCGCGCGGTTATACGTGCCCGGATGCACAGCTCGATGTCATGCTGACAGGCGAAACACAAAAGAGCTTCTGCCTGGTGATTTCGAATGGCAAAGCGACGGTCGCTGAGCCAAGCGGCCGCGCCGGTATATCCCTGAAGGATATCGATCTGGCACCGTTGTTCACGAGCTATCGCTCGGCGAGCTTCCTCGCCCGCGCCGGGCGCCTCACTGGCGATGCCGCCGCGATTGCCTTGTGCGACCTGATCTTTGCCGGACCGGCTCCCTGGTCGGCCGAGCATTTCTGAGAGGAACCACATGTGAGCGATTGTCGACGCCTTGATTTCCGCTATTCTCAAGGCCGACGCGGCACGGCGCGGCGTCATCGATGCGACCGCGGAGTCCGTCAGTGACCGTAACTATTGAGCCGACCGTCGCCGTCGACATAGGTGGCACCAAAATCGCCGTCGCCCGCATCGAGAATGGCGCAATCACCGAACGCCATCAGATCGCCACGCCGCGCACCGGACATGGCAGCGACCTGACCGATGCGGTTGCAGCAACAGTACGCAAGATCACCGCGCTTCCGGCGCGGCTTGGCGTCGCCACCACCGGCATCGTCGCCGATGGCTGTCTCACCGCGCTCAATCCGGGCACTTTGCCGGTCGAGAACAATTATCCGATCGTCGCCGCGCTCAGGCGCCGGGTCGGCGTGGCGCCGCTCGCCGTCAATGACGCGCAGGCGGCCGCCTTTCACGAAAGCCGCTCGATGAGCGACACAGCCAAGCGCCTCGCTTTCATCACCGTATCGACCGGCATCGGCGCCGGCATCGTTCTCGACGGACAATTACAGACGGGCCGCCATGGACTTGCCGGTCACGCCGGCCATATCACGGTCGACTGGTCGGGTCCGCTTTGCGGCTGCGGCCGGCGCGGCTGTGTCGAGATGCTCGCCTCCGGCACCGCCATTGCGAAGCGCGCCAGCGACGTCACCGGCCGTGACATGAGCGCACCGGCCGTCTTCGCGGCGGCACATCAGGGTGACGAGCAGTGCGGCAAGGTGATCGAGGATGCCGTGCATGCTCTCGCCGCCATGATCGCCAATCTGGTCGCGAGCCTCGATCTCGACGTCATCCGCCTGGGTGGTGGCGTCGGCCTGGTGCCGACCTTCCTCAACCGCCTGCGCGACACGGTGGAGCGCCTGCCCCCGGTCTATCGCCGCCCGATCGAGCCGGCGCGCGCTGGGGCCGAAGCCGGGCTTCTGGGTGTCGCGGCTCTGCTGGACGAAAACTCTCTTCGCTTATAATCCTATGTTATCGGGATTTTATCTTTCACGAGAACGGAGGTCCTATGCGGCCGGACGTGGCGCTCACAGAATTGGCCGGTAAACTGGTGGTGTCGTGCCAGGCCGATGCCGGCAAGCCGCTCGACGGCGAGTCTTATATAGTGGCGTTGGCACGGTCGGTCATCCTGGGCGGGGCGGCCGGGGTCCGGATTCAGGGCATCCGTAATGTACGCGCCGTGCGTGCCGCCGTTTCCGTGCCGATCATCGGCATCATCAAGGCCAGCCAACCAGACAGCCCGGTCTACATCACCAGCCGCGCGGAAGAGGTCGACGCGCTTGCCGATGCCGGCGCCGACATCATCGCCTTCGACGCCACCGACCGGCCACGGCCCGAAACAGTCCCTGCCCTCTGCCGGGCCATCCATGCGCGCGGACTTGCGGCGATGGCCGATGTTTCGACGCTCGCCGAAGCCGAGGCGGCGCTCGCGGCCGGGGCTGAGATCGTCGGCACCACACTTGCCGGCTACACCGATCATTCACGTCAGCTCGACGGGCCTGACTATGTGTTGATGCAGGATCTGGCCAAACGTGCCCTACCCTTCGTCGCCGAAGGCAGGATCTGGACTCCCGATGAAGCCAGTCGCGCTTTCGAGATCGGCGCCGAGTTCGTCGTCGTCGGTTCTGCCATCACGCGACCCGAAGTCATCACCCGGCGCTTCATCGATCATCTCAACGGCTCGGGCCTATGATCATTGAGTCCGATGAATGGCGCAGGCAAGCCGTCCTCGGCAATTATGCCGAGCGGCCGGGCTCCTATTCCCTCGCCGGCACACGCATCTGGTCCTACACGGATGCGCTCTCTTATGCGCCGGGCGATCGTGTAAAGCTGCACAGCTGCACCAACGCCAGTTCTTATGATCTCATCATCCTGCGTGACGGACTTCGGCAGCAAACCGTCCTTGAACGCCGCGGCCTGTCGGGCAAGCTGCATCCTATCCCTGAGGACTGCTCGATCAAGGGCTGCGACTGGCCAGTGGCTCTAGAGTTCGAGATCGGCGCCAATTGGCCGTCGGGTGTCTATATCGTCCGCAGCCAAGTCCTGCAGGATGGCGCCATCGCCGATACGCATGACCATCTGCTGATCGTCCGCCCCCTTGCCAAGACACGGGCGCCCGGACGGCTTCTCCTTATCGCCGCGACCGCGACCTGGACCGCCTACAATGACTGGGGCGGTTCCAACCACTATCAAGGTTTCACCGGTCCGACTGGCGATCTCTTCTCAGCCGAGCTCAGCATTCACCGGCCGCTCGCCAAAGGCTTCGTCACTTTGCCACCCGACGCGCCGCGCCCGGTGCTGACCGAGCCCCCGGCGCGGATGGCGGAGCCCCGCTATCCGCATATGGAATGGGCTTATGCGAATGGCTACAGCAAGAAATATGCATCCGCCGGCTGGGCGAGCTATGAGCGGCATTTCGTGCGATGGGCGGAAGAGGCCGGCTACCGGGTCGATGTCATTTCGCAGACCGATCTGCATTTCAGGCCGGAGATCATTTCCGCCTATTCCTGCCTGGTGATGGTCGGCCATTGCGAATACTGGTCCTGGCAGATGCGCGATGCGATCGACGCCTATGTCGATCAGGGCGGCCGCATCGCCCGCTTCGCCGGCAATTTCCTGTGGCAGATCAGGCTCGCGGATGAAGGCCGCACCCAGATCTGTCACAAATATCTGGCGACCAGGAACGATCCCTATATGCAGACCGGCCCGCGTCATCTGGTGACTGAAGCCTGGGAAGCGTCTGAGATCGGCCGGCCCGGCTCTTCAACCTTCGGCCTCAATGCGACGCGTGGCTTCTACACCGGCTGGTCCGGCTGCTCGCCGCGCGGGCCCAAGGGCTTCCCGATCTACCGTCCCGGACACTGGGCTTTTGCCAATACCGGCCTCTATTACGGCGATGTGCTCGGCGCCCGCTCCTGCATCTTCGGCTATGAGGTCGACGGGCTCGCCTACGAGATCCGCGGCGGCTTGCCTTATGTCGCCCCCGGCGAACAGGCGCCGGAAGGACTCGAGATCCTGGCGCTCGGCCTTTCCTCGACCATCGAGGAAGGCCCGACCATCGTGCCGGGCAAAGTCTTTCTCGGCGCTGAAGATGCCGAATATGTCGCCTCCGTCCTCACAGGCAGCAGCGACGCGCAAGCCGTCGAGGCGACGAAACGTGGCTCCGGCATGATCGTCAATTTCCGCCGCGGCCCGGGCGAGGTCTTCCATGCCGGCACCTGCGAATGGGTGGCGGGGCTGCTGCGCCGGGACGACATGGTCATGCAAGTGACGAGCAACGTGCTCGACCGCTATCTCGCCTGAAGATCATTGGCATGGCCGCGATGCAGCCTCTGCTCCAGCGCCTGGCTGTATTTCGACATGCCGTAGCAGATCACCCAATAGATGAGTGCCGTGAAGACATAGGCCTCATATTCGAAGCCCCGCCATTCGGGGCTGCGCAGCACCACTTGCGCCATGCGTAGAAAATCGAACAGGCCGATGATCGCCACCAGCGAGGTATCCTTGAACAATTCGATGAAGGAGTTGACGATGCCGGGGATGGAAATCTTCAGCGCCTGCGGCAGGATGATAAGGCGATAGGCGGTGAAGGTCGACACGCCCAGTGCATGCGCCGCCTCGAACTGGCCCTTGGGGATGGCGGCGAGGCCGGCGCGTACCGCTTCCGCCGTATAGGCCGACTGGAACAAGGTGATCGCCACCAGCGCCCGCCCCACCTTGTCGAGATCGACATCGGAGGGGAAGAACAACGGCAGCAGATTGGCGACCATGAAAAGCACGGTGATCAGCGGGTTGGCGCGCCAGGCCTCAATAAACGTGACGCAGATGATGCGGATTACCGGCAGCTTCGAGCGCCGGCCGATGGCGAGCAGTATGCCGAGCGGCAGCGACGCGACGATGCCGACACTCGCCAGCACGAAGGTCAGCATGAAGCCGCCCCATTGCGAGGTCGGGGCCTCGACGAGGCCGAACAGGCGGCCGTTGATGAGGCCATAGGCCAGCAGCGGATAGAGCAAAGCGAGCGCCAGGAGATGCCAGCCCTTGTAGCGATATCCATTGATGAACAAAGGGCCGACGATCGGCAGAAGCAGGCCGAAGGCGACGAGCGGACGCCAGATCTGGTCGGGATGGCCACCATAGAAGAGCCCGAACATGATCTGGGTGAAGCGCATGCGGATCACCGTCCAGCAGGCGCCTTGCGGATTGGCGTCGCACAGCGCCCGGTCGCTGCCGCTCCAGGTTGCCTTGATCAGAGCCCAGTCAATGAGCCCGGGCAGCACCCACGCAAGCAGCGCGAAGGCCGCCAGCGTGAAGACGGCACTTGCCGGTGTGGCGAAGAAGTTGCGCTTGAACCAACCTGCCACTAGCGCTCCTTGATCGCGACGCGGCCGTTATAGACATTCATCACCAGAGAGGTCAGCAGGCTGAAGGTGGTGAAGAACGCCATGGTGACGGCGATGATGAGGATGGCCTGGCCGGTCTGGTTGAGCGTCGCGCCCATCCAGATATTGACGATGTCGTCATAGCCGACCGCCACCGCCAGCGATGAATTCTTGAACAGATTGAGATACTGGCTGATGGTCGGCGGAATGATGACGCGCAGGGCCTGCGGCAGCTCGACGAGGCGCAGCGACTGGAAGCGCGACAGGCCGAGCGCCTTCGATGCCTCGCGCTGGCCCTTGGGCACGGCGATGATGCCGGCGCGCACGGCTTCGGCGATGAAAGCCGCGGTCGAGACGGTCAAGGCCCACCAGAGCGACAGAAGAGAAACCGGAATCCAGAAGCCGCCGGCAACTCCCATCCGCTCGAGCCGCGGCGGATCGGGGACGGGCCCCGCGAACCAGAGGAGGCCGGCCACGACAGCGACACCGACCGTGGCAACCGTCATGATCTCGCGGCCGGTCCGTTCCGGCGCCCTGCCCCACCGCAGCAATACAATGATCGCTGTTAGCGCAATGACGAGCGCAAGCCACCACAGTTCGGGGTTGGCAAAACCGATCCGACTCAGGAAGACGCCTTCGCGATTGACCAGCCCGGCTGAGCCGAGGATCCAGCTCTCCTTGCGGGCCGGCAATAGCGGCAGGATGGCGATGAAATGCCAGAAGAAGACCTGCAGCAGGAGCGGCAAGTTGCGGAAGGTCTCGATATAGGCGGAGGCGAGACGCCGCGCGAGGAGATTGCCGGACAGCCGCATCACGCCGATGACCGTGCCGAGCACGGTGGCCGAGCCGATGCCGGCGGCCGCCACAAGTAGCGTATTGCCGGCGCCGATGACGAAGACCTGCCAATAAACTCCATCACCGCGCACGAAATCGATGAAGGGGGAGAAGCCGATATTGAACGGCGCGGTCGTCCACAGGAAGCCGGGGTCGATCACGAGCCCACGGCTGCTCATGTTCAAAGCGGCGTTATGCAACAGGAGCGTTAGCACCAGCAGGACCAGGCCAACCGCGAGCCCTTGCGCCAGGCGGCCCAGCATGGCGGGATTGCGATACCATGCGGGTGAGGACGTGCGTGGCAAGCAGAAGCTCCGAAACTACTGGAAGGGTCACGGACAACCTATTGGAATGTCTCGGCAAGACCATTGCAGAAGGGCGAAGCCCCGGTGCCGAAAGGTCAATCGACTTTGCCAGGCGGCTTGCCTCTAGTCCGCTCATGACCATCCTCGATGACTATCTCGCGAAGACCCCCCGTTCCGCCGCTTTGGCGAGCCGAGCCGCTCAGGTCTTCGTGGACGGGATCACCACCGACACGCGGTCCTTCGACCCTTATGGCGTCGCCATCGCGCGGGGCGCCGGAACACGAAAATGGGATGTCGACGGCAATGAATATCGCGACTTCTTCGGCGGCCATGGCTCCCTTATGCTCGGCCACAACCATCCGAAGGTCACGAGCGCCATCCAGCAGGCGGCGGCGCGTGGCGTGCAGTTCGCCGCCAACACACCTGAGGAAGTGACCTGGGCGGAGGTGATCAGGACGCATCTCCCTTCCGCCCAGCGGATTCGCTTCACCGGCAGCGGCACCGAGGCGACGCTCCTCGCCATCCGGATCGCGCGCGCCTTCACCGGCCGGGCCAAAATCCTGCGGGTGCGCAGCCATTATCACGGCTGGCATGATTTCGCCGTGTCGGGCTATGCGAGCCAACATGACGGCTCCCCCGCTCCCGGCATCCTGGCCGAGATCGCGCGCAACACTGTCCTCGTTTCACCCAACGACGAGAGCGAAATCAGAGCAGCGATCCAGGCTCATGCAAATGAGCTGGCGGCGGTGATCCTCGAGCCTCTGGGCTCGCATTTCGGCATGGTCCCGACCCACAATGAGTTCGTGATCGCCGCTTCCCAGGCCGCAAAGGCGAACAACGTGCCGGTGATCCTCGATGAGATCATCACCGGCTTCCGCCTCGGCTTGTCCGGCTTCCAGGGGCAGTTCAGTCTCAAACCCGATCTCACTTGCCTCGCCAAGGTCGCTGCCGGTGGTCTGCCCGGCGGCGTCGTGTGTGGATCAGAGGAATTGATGTCGGTGCTGTCGCGTACCCAAGCGCAGAACAAGGTGCTGCACCAGGGCACGTTCACTGGAAATCCGGTGACGGCTTCGGCGGCCATCGCCACGATCGACGAAATCGCGGCCACGAACGCTTGTGCGACCGCGACGGCCAATGGGCAGAAGGCCCGAGCCAGATTGGACGAGGCTTTCAACCGTGTGAATGTTCCCTGGCGCGCTTATGGACACTATTCCTCATTCCATATCCTGCCCGACGCTCCTGACGGCTCGGACCTTTTCACCCTCCCCGTCAGTCTCTATGCCGGCCGTTCAGTGAAACTCCTCCAATCGCTCCGCATGGCGATGATCCTCGAAGGTGTCGACATCGCCTCGCGCGGCAGCGGCTTCCTCTCGGCGATCCACAGCGAGGCCGACATCGAGGAACTGGGCCTCGCCATGGAACGCGCTCTGTACAGACTGAAGGCTGAAGATATCGTCTGATCAGCGGCGAGCGCCGATCAAAGCTCCCACCAGCGCCGTCAACAGGACCAACAAAGGCAGCACGACCGCCAGCGGTCCGCCGGTTCCAACCAATATGTCGAACCGCAAGGCAGCCAGTCCGCCGATCACGGCGAGAACCAGTCCCGCGATCACCGGCAGAACGACCGTTGTGACCCGATTGCCATCCCACCGGCGCGAGAAGAAGAGCGCGATGGCGAACGAGGTCACCGTCATGGCGGCGACGATCGCCAGCGTGCCGGTATTGATGAGCCAGGAGAACAGAGCCAGGATCGGATGCGCGCCGGCGAGGATGAAGGCCAGCAGCACCACGGCCCCGATGGCGCTTTGCAGAAGCGACCCCAGATGCGGGCTCTGATGCGCCGAATGCGTACGGTAGAGCGCCTCGGGCAGCAAGCGATGGCGCGCCAGCACGAAGGCATAGCGGGCGACATTATTGTGGAAGGCGAGCAAGGACGCGAAGACGCTGGTGACGAACAAGATGCGCATCAGCCGCGTGAAGGCCGGGCCCAGATAGTCATTGCCAAGCACGAAGAGGAAATCGGTTGGATCGTTCATGCCGCCCAGCACATTACCGATATTGCCGAGCCCGCCGCCATTGATCATGCAGAGCGCGGTGAAGGCGTAAAAGACACCGATCAGCAGAACCGAGAGATAGGTGGCGCGCGGGATCGTGGTCTCGGGATTCTTCGCCTCCTCGCTGTAGATCGTCGTCGCCTCGAAGCCGACAAAGGTGCTGAAGGCGAAGAGCAAGGCAATTGCCAGCGAGCCGCCCATCACATATTCGGGGGCGAGCGGCGCCAGGGTGAAGGCGCCAGCCGGCCCACCCTTGCCGACGATCACCAGATCGAGAAAACCGACGACGATGAATTCGAGCAGCACCAGCACACCCAACACCTTGGCCGAGACATCGATCTGGCGGTAGCCCAGGGCGCCGACCACTGGCAGAGCGATAACCGAATAAAACCACCACGGCAGCGCCAGGTCGGTCTCGGCCGTCACCAGCATCTCGCAGGCGGCGCCGAACAGGCCGTAGATGCCGATCTGCAGGGCATTATAGCCGACAAAGGCGAGGTAAGCGGTGGCGCCGGCCGGCACGCGACCCGCGGCGCGCAAGGTGAAGCTGAAGAAGCCGCCGGCTTCCGGCACATGGCGCGCCATGGCGGTGTAACCGACCGAGAAGACGATCAGGCAGAGCGCCGCCAGCACATAGGCGCCCGCCGCGCCGGCGCCGTTGCCGAGCAGCATGGCGAGCGAGCCGCTGCCGGCAATCGCCGCCATCGGGGCTGCCGCCGACGTCACCAGGAAAACGATAGCCGGGGTGCCGAGCGCGCCGGCCCGCAAGGATTGTCCGGACGCTGCCGGAATGGCTGTCGGATGTGTCATATCTCTCTCCCCTTTCCTTAAGCGGGTTTGTCCCGCCTTTGGTTTGCTCAATTGTCCATGGCTGTTGCCGTAAAGGCCGAGTCGAGCGCCGCCAGGATGATGTCACCCTCGGTCGCGCCTAAGGTCAGAGGCGGCGAGATCACGATGTAGTTGACGGCCGGGCGCAGCACCGCGCCCGCCTGGCGCGCCAGATCCGCGATGCGCCGCGCCACTGCCGGCGGCGCCGGCGTCTTGCTGGCGCGGTCGGCGACGAGATCGAGACAGATCATCAGCCCCTTGCCGCGCACGTCACCGATGAGAGGAAAGCGGTCCTTGAAGGTTTGCAGTCTCTCGAGAAGACGCGCACCCTCGCGCGCCGCATTGTCGGCCAAGGCTTCGTTTTCCGTGATGTCGATGACCGCCAAGGCGGCGGCACAGCCCAAAGGATGGCCGGAATAGCTGTAGCCATGCATATGCGCGACCGGTGTCTCGGCGCGTTCCCAGGCCTCAGCGATGCGCTCGTTGATAAGCGTCGCGCCCAGAGGCACGTAGCCGGAGGTCAGCCCCTTGGCGAGGCACATGATATCGGGCTTGACACCCCACAGTCGGCTGCCGAACCAATCACCGAGCCGGCCGAAGCCTGCGATGACCTCATCGGCGATCATCAGCACGCCATAACGATCGCAGACCTCGCGCGCGCGCCGCCAATAGCTCGCCGGCGGCACGATATAGCCCCCTGCCCCTTGCGCCGGCTCGGCGATGAAGGCGGCAACGGTGTCGGGCCCCTGATTGAAGATTTCGCGCTCGAGCAGCTTGGCGCAGATGGCGGCGAGTTCCTCCGGATCATCGGTGAACGGATTGCGGTAGAGCCAGGGCGTCTCGACCTGATGGCAGCCGGCCAGCAAAGGCTCATAGGCCTGACGGAAAGCAGCATTGCCGTTGAGCGATGTGCCGCCGAAATGGGTGCCGTGATAGGCATTGCGCAGCGAGATGAATTTGGTACGCGCGGCGGCGCCTTCGAGCTTCCAGTATTGCCGGGCGACCTTCAGCGCGGTCTCGACGGCATCCGATCCGCCGCTGCCGAACAATACGCGCGCCATGCCTTCAGGCGCCGTCAAGGACAGCAGCTTTTCGGCAAGAGCGATGGACACCGGTGTCGCGGTTCCATCGAATGACGGATAATAGGCGATACGGTCAAACTGCTCGAGCAGCGCAGCACGCACCTCCGGCCGGCGATGGCCGACATTCACATTCAGGAGTCCGCCCCGTCCGTCGACATAACGCCGGCCCGCCTGATCGGTGATCCACACGCCTTCGCCTTTGGTGATAATCAGCGGATCATGCTCGGTGAACTCGACCGGCGCCGTCATCGGATACCATTGCGGATGCGGCTGGCCTGCGGGCTTCAACATGAATTCGTCCTTCGACTATGCTGGCACTATCGACGAAGGGCTTTTCCGCCTCCTTGCTTTCCATGCCAAAAAATTGATATTTCATGCCATGGCATCACTGCCGATGATCCGCGCCAGCCTGATCTCCGCCGTCGTCGCGGAGGTGGCGAAGGCTGGCTGCGACCCGGCCCCGCTCCTGCGCCGCTATGGCTTTTCAGGCGCGACGCTCAGCAATCCCTATGCGCTGGTCGCCCTTCACCATTTCGTCGGCTTTTGTGAGGACGCCGCCCGGCAGGCGGGCGATGAAGCTCTAGGCCTCAAGGTCGGGCAGACGGTGTCGAGCGGGCAACAAGGCCCGGCGGGTTTCATCTTCAGCGCCTCTAAGACGGTCGGCGAAGCGTTACGCCGCTATGTCAGGCTGATGGCGGCATGGCAGGATGCCGCCCATACCGGCGTCGTCGCCTTCGGCCCTGGCACACAGGCCTATATCTATCGCATCACCGACGAACGAATCCGTGACCGACGCCAGGATGCCGAGCTCACTCTGAGCATCGTGTTCCAGCAGCTCAAAACGGTGCTGGGACGCGACTGGCGGCCGTTGGCGGTGCATTTCGAGCATCCTGCCCCCCGTGATCTCAAATCTTATCGCAGGATATTCGGCAGCCTCCCCAGCTTCGGCGAACCGATCAACCGCCTCATCATCGCCAGGAGCGATCTCGCCTCCAAGCTCTCGCCCCAGGACCACAGCCTGTGGCCGTTCATCGAGCGCCATCTCAGCGATCTCTCCAAGGAACGCCAAGCCCATCTCTCGCTTCGCGCCCAGGTCGACAATGCCATCGTCAACCGCATGGGGCTCGGAGATATCGGGCTTACGACCATCAGCGCCGATCTCGGCTTGTCGGTGCGCAGCCTGCAGCGCCGGCTTGAGGAGGAAGGCGTCGCCTTCACAGACCTGCTGCGTACGGCGCGCCAACGCGTCGCCGAAGCGAGCCTGCGCAAGCCCAAAGCTCGGGTGAGCGACGTTGCCCAGGCGCTCGGTTATGCCGACAGCGCCGTGCTCATCCGCGCCTTCCGGCGCTGGACCGGCAAGACCCCACGCCGTTTCGCAAAGGCGCGCTTATGACTTGCTTCCCTGGCAATGGCGCTTGTCGCAAAGATGTTTGACAGAGATAGGCTCCTGCCCGCACTGGAGGATGGATTTCTCCGCAGCCTCCTGACGGTTACCCCATGACAGACTGGTCGAACCATTTTTCCCAGCATGCGCGGCGCGCCATCCCCTCGGCGATCCGCTCCCTCTCGGAATTTCCGCGCGCGACTGACTCGATCCCCTTCGGCCCCGGCGAGCCGGATGCCTCGCTGTTTCCCGTCGATCTCATGCGTGAGGCGCTGGATGCTATCCTGACGGACGAAACCTCTGCCCGTAGCGCCCTCCAATATGGGCCAAGTGAGGGCGATCCGCTGCTGCGCCGTCTCGTCGCCGACCATATGAACAAACGTGGCGTCGCCTGCACGCCGGAGAACATCCTTCTCACCAATGGCGCCCAACAGGCGCTGAATCTCGCTTCAGAGGTGTTCGTCGACCCCGACGACACCGTGCTGGTGCAGGTGCCGACCTATCCAGGCGCCTTGCAAATCTTCCTCGCACATGGCGCGCGTTTGGCGGACGTGGCCAGGGCCGACACCACCATGTCGCCAGCGCTTATCTATGCCATGGCAAACTTCCAGAATCCGACCGGGATTTCTCTCGGCATCGAGCAGCGGCGCGAGCTCGTCGCCTTGGCCCACCGGCTGGATACGGTTCTGGTCGAAGACGACCCTTACGAAGTGTTGCGTTTCGACAGTGACGCCTTGCCGTCCCTTCTCGCGCTCGACACCGAAGGCCGGTCGATCGAACAAGCCCGCACGCTCTATCTCGGCACCTTCTCCAAGTCGGTCGCGCCCGGTTTGCGCGTCGGCTGGGCCGCAGGCCCGCGCGCCGTCATCGAGAAGATGGGCCTCCTCAAGCAGACCGAAGATCTGCAGCCGAACTCGCTGGCGCAAGCGGGGCTCGTCAGGCTGCTGGAGCACGGTCTCGAACCGTTCGCCGCGCGCGTCCAGACCGCCTATCGGATACGGCGCGATATCATGGCGGAAGCGCTGCGCCAGCATTTCGGCAATCGTGGTGCCTGGCGCGTGCCGCAAGGGGGCTTCTTCTTCTGGCTGACGCTGCCTGAGCATATCGACACGGCGAAGCTCCTCGAACGCTCCGCCAGGCTCGGCGTCACCTTTGTGCCGGGCGCCGCCTTCACGCCCGACCGCTCGGGCGCCTATACGCTGCGCCTGAGCTTCTCAGCCGCGGCACCGGAACGGATCGCCGAAGGCATCAGGCGGCTCGCCTGCGCCTTCGACGACTATGATCAGAACGGATAGAATCGCGGGCCGGACTGGATCGTAATCCAGCGGAGCTCGGTGAAGGCGTCGACACCGGCGCTGCCGCCGAAGCGGCCGAAGCCCGAAGCCTTGGTGCCGCCGAAGGGCATTTGCGGCTCGTCATGGACTGTCGGTCCATTGATATGGCAGATGCCGGTCTGCAATTGTCCCGCCACCCGCGTTGCCTCCGCGATGTCCTCGGCGAAGACCGCCGCCGACAGGCCATAGCCCGTGTCATTGGCGATGCGGATGCAGTCCTCGGTATCCCGCGCGTGGACGACCGTGGTCACCGGCCCGAAGCTCTCTTCCGCATAGATGCGCATTGCGGGCGTCACCTGATCGACGATCGTCGCCGGCATCACGGTGCCCTGGCGGGTACCCTTGGTGATGATGGAAGCGCCTTTCGCCTTTGCGTCGGCGATCAGCTCATCGATACGCGCCGCTGCCGACTCGCTCACCATCGCGCCGAGCTCAGCTTCGCCTTGCGCCGGATCCCTCGCCGTCAAGGCCAGAGCGCGCCTGGAGAATTTCTCGACAAAAACTTGCGAGACCTTCGCATCGACCACGATGCGCTCGGTCGACATGCAGATCTGGCCCTGATTCATGAAGGCGCCGAAGATCGCCGCATCGACAGCTTTGTCGAGATCGGCGCTTTCGAGCACCACCAGCGGCGACTTGCCGCCGAGCTCGAGGAGCACGGGCTTGAGCTCGGCCGCCGCTTTCTGCGCGATGATGCGACCGACGCGGGTCGAGCCGGTGAAATTGATCCGCCGCACCGCCGGATGCTCGATGAGGCTCGCCACAACCGCCGGCGTGTCCTCGGCGGATGCGTGCAGGACATTGGCCTCGCCCTTGTCGAGACCGGCGGCGAGCAGGCACTTACCGATGAGGTCATGCGTGGCCGGGCAGGTTTCCGACGTCTTGAGGATCACCGTGTTGCCGCAGGCCAAAGGCATCGCCACGGCACGTGCGCCCAGGATGACCGGCGCATTCCAGGGTGCTATGCCGAGGCAGACACCCGCCGGCTGGCGCACCGACATGGCGATATTGCCTGGGACATTGGTCGGAATGACCTCTCCCTTGATCTGGGTCACCATCGCCGCCGCCTCGCGGAACATGTTGGCGCCTTCAGCGACATTGTAGCTGGCCCAGCCGCGCGTCGCGCCGGTCTCGGCCATCATGCGTTCAACGAAGTCATCATGCCGCGCCAGCATGATATCGGCTACCGCATTCAACCGGGCCCGGCGCTCGCCCGGCGCCAGCGCCGCCCAGGCCGGAAAGGCCGCCTGTGCTGCCCGCGCCGACGCCTCGGCATCGGCGTGACCGGCCGACGCTGCCTGCGACACGGTCGCGCCGCTCACCGGATTGGTGCGCGCGAAGCTCCGCCCACTTGCCGATCGCATGCGCTTTCCGCCGATGATGAGATCTGGTTCGAACATGAAATTTCTCCCGATGAAAGTCAGCCGGCGCCAAGCAAGGACGCCTGAGGCAGCAAGGTTTCGATCCTGGACAAGGGAGCCGCCGCGGCGACATAGCGGTCGGGCCTGAGCAGGAAGGCATGGTTGCGATAGGACCGGAACGGCTTGCTGCCGGTGAAACGCGAGACATCGCGGAAGACCGGAAATTCGCCAGCGACCGGATTCATGTATTCTGGCGTCAGGCCGATGATACCGACGCCTTCCTTCCGAAGGCCATTCAGTTTCGTGATGGCGACCTCCTCTTCCGGCCGCTCGGCGAAGAGGATCAGCGCCGAACCTTGCCCCAGTACATCATCGAGTCTATGTCGGCGATGATTCTCGTCCTCTATCACCGGCTGCGGGAACAGGCGGCCGACCAGAGTGTGTTTCTGCGGCCGCTCATCCGGCCACAGCAGGCCCCGCTCGAAGCGCGGTTTCGGCTTGTACCGCATCTGCGCCACGTAATCGCGCGCCGGTGGATAGAGACCGAGCAGACGGAAGCCCGTTCGCATCAGCAATGCCTTTGCGCCGGAGGACGGCATCATCACCTGCCCCATGCGCAAAGCGAGATTGATCATCTGTCCAGCATGGGGTTTACGCTCCGCTTCATAGCTGTCGAGCAGATCCGTGCTCTGTCCTGGCGATCGAAGCGCGGCGGCGAGCTTCCAGCCGAGATTATGCGCATCGCGCAGGCCGCTATTCATGCCCTGGCCGGCAAAGGGAGGTGACAAATGCGCCGCGTCGCCGGCGAGGAGGACGCGGCCTTCCCGCCATTTCTCGGCCATGCGGGCATGAAACGTGTAAACCCGCACACGCCGGAAGGCAGCGTGCTCGTCAGGCCCCACTTCGCTCAGGAGCCGGCGTACGAAGCTCTCCTCCGTCGCCGCCTCCTCATTTTCATGCTGGTGAAGCATGAACTCATACCGCCGGATGCCGCGCGGCCCCGGCAACGAAATGCAAGGCCGCGCCGGATTGCAGAACACTTCCGTATGGCGGAAGCGGTTTTCCGTCTTGACCAGGTCGACGATCAGCCAGCGTTCTGCAAAGGTGGAGCCTTCCATCTCGACGGAAAGCGCTCTGCGCACGGCGGAGCGGCCACCGTCGCAACCGACGAGATATTGCGCTGAAACGCGATGCCCGGACACGAAGTCAGCCGTGATCATGCTCTCGTTCTGGGAAAAGGACAGCCATTCCTCGCCAAAACGCTGGACGACCTGGGGATAACGATCGAGACCGTCACGCAGGATCTTCTCGAGCACCGGCTGCTCGAAAGCGTTGCGCTTGTCGAAGCCATATTCCTGCGACAAGGGATCGACACTGGCAAAGATCCTGCGGCGCGGCGACATGTATCGCGATCCGTAGGCCCGGGCGACAATGTCGAGCACCGCCTTGTCGAGGCCGATCGCCTGCATGGTGCGCATCGATTCATCATCGATCGACACGGCGCGCGGCTCATTCACGGTCGATGTATTGCGCTCGACCAGCAGCGTCTTCACGCCAAAGCCGCCGAGAAGATTGGCGAGCGTCAGTCCCGTCGGCCCTGCGCCGACGATCAGCACATCGGTTTCATGCCCTTCCATTAGATACGGGCTTCGTTCTCGACGCGGTTGACGAGTTGGCCGATGCCGCCGATTTCGACTTCGATCACATCACCGGCTTTGAGATAGGACGGCGGTTCACGGCGATCGCCGACACCGCCCGGTGTGCCGGTCAGGATCACGTCCCCGGGACTGAGGGGCGTGAAGGTCGAGCAATAGGCGATCAGGCGTGGGATGGGGAAGATGAGGTCGGCCAGAGTCGCACTCTGCACCGTCTCGCCATTGACCCGCGTCGCGATCGGCAGTCGGGTGTAATCAGCCACCTCGTCGGCGCTGACCAAAGCGGGACCAAAGGCGCCGGTCGACGGGAAATTCTTGCCTGGCGTGAATTGATGCGTATGGCGCTGCCAATCGCGCACCGTCGCATCATTGTAGCAGGTGTAACCCGCCACATGCGCCATGGCATCCTTCTCGGCGATATTGCGGCCACCTTTGCCGATGATCACGGCGAGCTCACCCTCGTAATCGAGGGCATCGGATACGTCCGGCTTCACGATGGCCTGGCCATGCGCGATCTGTGTGTCGGCGAAGCGGGTAAAGACGGACGGATATAGCGCAACGGGACGACCGGTTTCGTGGCGGTGCGTCTCGTAATTGAGGCCGATGCACAGGATCTTGGCCGGATCCGGAATGACCGGAAGCAGCGCCACGTCGCTGAATGCGAGTTCCGCCTCTCGGTCCTTGGCGAATGAACGGATCTCACGCAGGAGGCCGCCCGCAATGGCCTGCCTGAGCGTGGTGGTGCTGCGATCGAGACGTCCGGCGAGCGCGATCACACCGCCCTCCGTCAGAACGCCGAAACCTGCCTGCCCCAATCTTGTGTAGCTGATCAATCTCATATTTTTTTCATCCTCGATTGATTTCTGTCCTTACGCGCCCGATCAGGAGCGCATGATCGCCTTGCCCCAGAGATTCAGCGTGCGCGGCTCCTGCGGCCAGTCTTTCACCGGCCGGTCATGTACGACCTCGAGTTCGGCCGAGATCTCGATCCAGTTGCCGTCCGGATCTTCGATGAAGATGAAGAGATTGTTGCCTGGTCCGTGGCGCCCCGGTCCCCACATCAAAGGAATGCCCCTTGCGGCAAAGCGGTCGCACCAGTCGCGGATGACGTTCCAGTCACCCGCCTCATAGCTGTGATGGTCGACGCCCTGGCGATTGGACTTGAAGCAGGCGAGCGTGTGGTGCTCGTGATTGGAGCGCACGAAACACGTGGCGAGCTTGCCGTCCTTGTGCACCACGCGGTCGGAGAGCGCGAAGCCGAGCTTGCCATGGAAGAAGTCCTGGAATGCCTCGACGTCGAAGGTCGCGAAAGTGAGATGCTGCGTCGGGCCCTTCAATCCCGGCTGCGCCGTCTCAGGTCTCGCCAGACCGAAGCAGATGACATGACCATCGGGCGATTGCACGGCGAAGGCGCCGTCCTCGAAATAGGGTGACGGGCTTGCCAGGATCGCCAGGCCCTCGGCTGCGGCCCGCGCCCGGAGCTCGGCAAGTCCCTCAGCGTCGCGACAAGCGAGACCTGCATAAGCGAGCTTGCGGCCCTCCCCCTTCTTCGCCACGAAGCGACGGGCGGGACCGCTGCAGCGCCATTCCTCAGGCCCCACCTGCTCGACGGTCATGTCCATCGCGTCGGCATAGAACTCGGCCAGCGCGCGCGGATCAACGCTCTCGAAGGCGACATGATGCAGATAAGCTCCTGCCCGAACGGCGGTCAGCGACATCTCAACTCCTTAGAATTCGGATAATTGGAACTTTTAACTTGCTTAAATTATCAATATTTGAGATTTTTGTAACTTCAAATTTTGGCAACCGCCCTTCTCAATTCGTCATGCGCCACTCCGGGAGGATTCGATGCGACGCGAAATGCTGGATGATCAACTGACACCCCGTACCCTGCGGCTGATCGCGGCCATCGGCCGGCACGGCCATCTCACACGCGCCGCCGAAGAGGTGCATATCGTGCCGTCCGCCGCGAGCCGGCGCATCCGCAAGCTCGAAGACGTGCTCGGCGCCGAAGTCCTGAACCGTCAGGCCAACGGCCTCACGCTGACGCCCGTCGGGCTCGCCATCGCGGACCATGCAGCCTTGCGGGCCGAGGGCCTCGATCTTCTCAAATCAGATATCGACAGGCTGAAAGGCGGCGCCGCTATCGATCTCCGGCTCGCCGTCTCAGGGCCGGTGCTGTTCGGCGAGTTACCGGAACAACTGCGCGGCTATCTCGCAAGCAACCCAAATGTCCATCTCTCGGTCATCGAGCAGACGAGCCCCGCCATCGCGCAAAGCTTGCTTGAGGGCCAGGCAGATGTCGGCATCGTTCTCGGCGCCCTCGATTATCCAAGCCTGCAATTGTCGCTCTACCGCTCCGACCGGCTTGCCGCAGTGGTGCCGCGCGACCATCGCCTTGGTCAAAGACTGGAGCTTCATCTCGACGATCTCGCCGACGACCCACTCATCATGCCGCGCGCATCGATGATCGCGGATCTCCTTGCCACTGTGGCGCAGCGAACCGGCGTGCATCTGCGCCAGGGGATAGATGTCAACGACTTCGCCTCGACCTGCCGCGTCGTCGAAGGTGGCCTCGGCATCACGGTGATGCCGGCCGGAGCGTCGGCGGCCGAGATCGCCAAGCGTGGCCTTGCGTCAATTCCACTCGACCATGACTGGGCGCGCTGTGACATCTTCCTCGCGACGAGGAATGGCGCCGAGGCGCAATCGGCCTTGTCGGGACTGAAGCACGCGCTGTTGCATTGACAACAAGCCCGCTTGTTCAAAAACCACTCGACGCCGCGCGCCCCGCAGAGTTTTCCTCCGCTCTCGTGAAGCGGGAGGATGAATGCGATCGACAGTACGAACCGCCACGCTGGCGCTTATGCGCGAGCTTGGCCTCACGACGGTTTTCGGCAATCCAGGCTCGACGGAACTGGCGTTTCTCGCCGACTGGCCATCCGACTTCCGCTATGTGCTGGGCTTGCAGGAGTCGGTCGTGGTCGGCATGGCCGACGGCTATGCGCAGGCGACCGGCCGTGCGGCTTTCGTCAATCTTCACTCGGCTGCCGGTGTCGGCCATGCGCTGGGCGCCATCTTCACGGCCCATAAGAACCAGACTCCCCTGGTGATCACCGCCGGCCAGCAAGCGCGCTCACTCCTCGCGCTGCAACCCTTTCTTGGCGCCGAGCACCCGGCGGAGTTCCCCAAGCCGCATGTGAAGTGGGCAATCGAGCCGGCACGCCCGGAAGATGTGCCTCTCGCCATCGCGCAAGCCTGGCAGATCGCCATGCAAGCCCCTTGTGGTCCGACATTCGTGTCGATCCCCTCCGACGATTGGGACAAGCCTGCCGAACCAGTCGTGCTCAGTCCGAAAAGCCATCTGCTGGCGCCCGATCCCGAAGGCCTCGCCCAGATCGCTCGCGCACTCGCGGCATCACACCGGCCGGCCATCGTCTTTGGGCCGGGCGTCGGCCGCGAGAATATGCAGGATGAGGTGACGGAGTTCGTCGAGCAGCTCGATGCCGATGTCTGGGCGGCGCCGATGATCAGCCGCGATGGCGTCGCGCAGGATCATCCGCGCTTTGCCGGCTTCCTTCCCGCCGCTTCAGGTCCATTGGTCAAATCACTGGAGCGCTATGACTGCATCCTGGTGCTCGGTGGCCCGGCCTTCCTGCTCCATGTTCCCGGTGGTCTTGAGGTCCTGGCGCAATTGCCTCCCCTCTTCCAGATCACCGACGACGCCAGATCCGCCGTCGCTTCGCCGCGCGCCACGTCGCTTATCGCGTCCTTGCGGCTCACGGTGCCGGCCCTCGCGCGTCTCGTCGCACACCGGCCCGCCACGGCATCGCAGGTCCGCGATCCGATCCCCATACCACCGACCGGCGAGTCGCTTACGCCCGAGCTTGCTGTCCAGATCATCGCCTATCTCGCGCCGAAGAATGCCATCTTCATCGAGGAAGCTCCCTCACATAAGACGGCGATCCAACGCTTCTTGCCCATCGGTAACGAGCAAGGCTTCCACGCGATGGCGAGCGGTGGATTGGGCTTTGGCCTCGCCGCCGCGGCCGGCCTTGCCCTCGGCCATCCGCAGCGCCGGGTGGTGGCGCTCATCGGCGACGGCTCCGCGATGTATTCGATCCAGAGCCTGTGGAGCGCCGCGCACGAGAAGCTTCCCGTCACCTATGTCATCCTCAACAATCGCGGATATGGCGCCATGCGCGCCTTTAGTCAGATGATGCAGATCCGCAATATCCCCGGCATCGATGTGGACGGCATCGACTTCGTTGCCCTGGCGCGCGCACTCGGCTGTCCCGCCGCATTGGCGGAGACGGCCGAAGAGCTCGACCGAGCCTTTCGTCAGTCACTCATCAGCGAGGGACCTATGCTGATCGAGGTGAATGTCGGCAGCGAAGTCACGATGCTTTTTTAGCTGGTATTACCGATAGAAGAGCACCCGTCCCGCCGGGAACAGCTGCAGCAAGATATCGTAATCAGCTATATTTGCCGTCAAAACCAAGAGACCGAGCTTCTGTGCCTGCAAGAAAAGCACGCAATCATGGAGGGCACGCAGCTTGTGATCGCGGGAGTAGCCTTGGATCCGACAGAGCATCCCCGACAAGAGCGCGGCTCTTCCAAGAGTATCGGCATCGGGCACAAATATCCGGTGGCCCGGCATCGCGTGAATGTAATCTCGAATAACTGCAATGACAGGTGATGTTCGCTTGTCGGCAGGATCCAATATGCCAACAGTATGCATGAGCTCCTGAATGGCGACCGTCGAGTGGTTCACATGCCGTTGGCGGATCAGGTCGGCCAGAATCACGGGAGCACGGGCCTGCATCTGATCGATATAGACGCATGTGTCGAGCAGAAGCCCCTGACCGGCAAGATTGTCCGCATTGACAAATGGCAGCTCGCGGTCCGGCCGTCGAGCAAATGTCCTTCGATCATCAAAGCGTGCCCAGCGCCGCGCGGCGTCGAAGTCGAACGCCCCCACGCTAGAAGCCGAGCTTCAGATCAGGATCGACAGAGCCTCTCGATTTCTCGAAGACCGCCGAAAAGCGATCCTCCAATGCAATGCTGGCCAGCGCGAATTTGATGAGCTCGGAATCACTTTCGATGCCGGTGCGCTTCTTCGCCTGCTCGACGAGCGCCTGACTGACGCGCCCGGCGATGCGGCTGCTCCGTTGACCAAGTAAGCCCTGACGGGCGGCCGCCTCGATGACGGCCTCAAATCTTGACGGATCGACTAGGCGGAGCGAATTGGGTGTCCCACCCGCAACGCGCCCAGCCTTACCCTTCAACCGCCGATCACGAGGATTTCGCGGACGTTCGACGAGTTTGCTCACGGTCATATCTCTCGTGTTGGACAATTTACAGTTTTGTTGAACATACTCGTGACCTTGTCGATTTTCAAGTCACCGGTTGAAACAACGCCAACAGATAAGCACTGCCATAGAGGCCTAAGCCGAACACGGTGTGAGTGAGAAAACTGCGCAGCCGCGCGACGCCGGGCTTGGGCGTCTTGGCGGCGGCAATGCCCAGGCCGAGGCCCGGCTGCATCAGGAAGAACGGCGCCGTGACCGTCGCCCAGCCGACAAGAAGAGCTGGAGACAAAGTCGGCTGCCGGGCCCAACCGAGTCCGCAGATCGCCAGCAGGATGCCGGCGAAGACAACACCAATCGCATAATGCGCGACCCAACCGATCGCGTTCTCGCCTCTGATCCGTGTCGCCTTGCCAATGCTGTCATGTACGAACCGGCCTGCCGGCATATGGCCGATCCAGCGGCCAACCAATCCCCAATTCATGGCGGGAACGCCGAGAAGCCGCTTCAGGCCAAGCGCCCAGAGATCGATCACAAGTGTTGCGCCGGCTCCGAGAGCAAGAGAATAGAGAGCAAATTCAAAGGCTTCATACATACCATCTATTTCATTCAATTAATCAATTGAATGAATAAAGCAGATCGACTAGGCTTCTGTCAATGAGCGACGCGACATTCCTTCCCTTCTTTGCCGAGTTGGCTGACTTGGCCCGCAGCCTTGGCCATGCACACCGCCTGTTGCTGCTCGATTACCTCAAGGAAAACGAGCGCTCGGTGGAGCGGCTTGCCGAACTCTCCGGCCTTTCCCTCGCCAATACCTCGCAGCATCTCCAGCATCTCAAACGCGCTGGCCTGGTTACCACCCGGCGCGAGGGAAAACGCATCTTCTATCGACTCAGCGATGGCCCGACTGCCCCTCTTCTCGCCGCTCTCAAAGCACAGGCCACGTTCAATCGCACGCAGCTCAGCACCTTCATTGCCGACAGCCGCGCGCGTCCTGACCGGCTCGAGGCGATCGATGCCGAGGAACTGCTGCGCCGGATGCGCGAAGACAGGGTCACCTTGCTCGATGTGCGCGCCGAAATGGAATATGCCGTCGGCCATGTGCCGGGCGCGGTCAACATTCCCCTGCCCGAGCTCGAGCGCCGGCTTGCCGAATTGCCCCAGGATCAGGAAGTGATCGCCTATTGCCGCGGCCCGCATTGCGCGCTTTCCGCCGAAGCGGTCCGGGCCTTGTCTGCCAAAGGCTACAAGGCTCGGCATTTCGGCGGCGGATTGCCCGGCTGGCAGGCTCTGGGCCTTGCAATCTCCTCGCTTCAATCCTCGGGCAGCAGAGCCGGGTTGTAGACGATCTCCCAAAGGTGATCGTCGGGATCCTGGAAATAGCCGGCATAACCACCCCAGAAGGTTTTCTGCGCCGGCTTGACGAGGCGCGCGCCGGCGGCGAGCGCTTGGCGCATCACCTGATCGACCTCGCTTTCGCTTCTCACATTGTGACCGATGGTGAACTCGGTTGGACTGCGCGACGTCTCCTTGATGCCGGCATCATGGGCAATATCGCGGCGGGGAAAGATGGCGAATTTCAAACCCTGCGCGAGATCGAAGAAGGCGACCTCGCCATGCTCGAATTCCTGGCCGATGATGCCTTCGGTCGGCAGGCCCAAGCCGTCGCGATAAAACCGCAACGCGGCTTCGAGGTCATCGACACCGACGGTAAGGACACTGATTCTAGGTTTCATGACGTGGACTCCCTTGATGTCGCGCCATTCTGGCTCGAGCCCGCTTGGCATTTCTTGAATATTCCGGCCAATGCTACACTGCCTCCATGATTGCGGATAAGCCGATGGACGCAGCGCCCGCAGCTGCGGTGGGCGAATTTCATGAGCGGCCGGTCGCCCCGGCGCTGCGCAATATCTTTGCCGCGGTGTGGACCCATCGCATGCCCGAGGTCGTGGCGCCGCCGGTCATCGTGGCGCCCGACGGCACGATCGACCTGCAGTGGATCGGCGGCGCGCTGCGTATTGCCGGTCCCGACAAGGAGCCACAGACGGAAATCATTCCGGCGGGAACCGAGATCATCGGATTCCGTTTCCAGCCCGGCGCCGCCTATGCCTGGCTTGGCGTTCCGGTGTCGGAAATCACCAGCCAGCGGGTGGCGCTCAGGGATCTGTGGGGTGCGCGGAGCCGGTGTCTCGCCAGCCGTATCCACGATGCCGAAGATATCGAGAGTGCCTTGCTCGCGGTCGGTCCTCCGCAGACATGCGGCGATCCCGTCATGCGCGCCGCTTTCACCTTGATAGCGCAAGGCCCGCCGGCGGACGTGCCGCTCATTCCGTGGCTCGGCCGCGCCCTCCATATGAGCGAGCGCAGCCTCAGGCGCCGCTTCGATGAGAATTTCGGCTACGGACCCAAGACGCTCGACCGTATCCTGCGTTATCAGCGCTTCCGTCGTCTACGCAGCGCCTCGCCCAAGACACCGACGGCGCTTCTCGCTCTCGATGCCGGTTATTCCGACCAGGCGCATCTGGTGCGCGAAAGCCGCCGCCTCACCGGTCGCACGCCCTCGGCCGAACGCTCTCAAGAGGGTTGATCTTCTCGGCCGGATTGGCCTTGCTCGCGCGGCCGGTCCCCTTTATCCCCAGCTCTTCTGCAAGTCACTGCAGCTATGGCAAGGCGCTGTCCGAGCGGGTAAGTGTACATAATTGACAGGATCGCGGCTGAATCGCCTCGTTACAATGCCCATTGCTTCAGGAAAAGATATCCTCACACCACAGGCGCTGGCGGCGTTGCGCGCTCATCCGCGCTTCGGGGAAGCGCTCAGGGCCTCGGCTGAAGGGTTGATCGCCCTCCATCGCCGCAACCGGGTGATCAGCTGGTTCCTCAGCGACCGGCCGCTGGCGCTCATCGGCCATGCGGTCATCTATCTTCACCTCGAAGGGCGGACCGATGATCCCCTGTCCGGCTTGACTCCGAGCCGGTTCCGCAACTTCTGCCGGACCAATGGCCTGTGCAGCCCTGGGCGGGCCAGCGCAATCCTGGCGTTCATGCGGCTGACCGGACATATCGAATCGGTTCCGCATCCGGGCGACCGGCGCGTCACCCAGCTGCGCCCGAGCGAGAAGCTGATGGACATCGCGCGCACGCGCCTCGCACGTCAGTTTCCGGTCATCAGCTTGCTTCGCCCCGATATCGCCCCGGCCGTCCACGCCCTGGGTGATCCCGATTTCGAGGCGGCGCTGTTCCGGGCACTCGGCACCTGGTTCATATCCGGCAGCCGCATCCTCGATCATGCGCCGAGACTGCATCTTTTTGCCGGGCGCGATGCCGGCATGCTCATCCTCTACAGCCTCATGCTCACGGGCGGCTCCGACGACCAGCCGGTTTCGCTCGCGCCTTTGCCCATCTCGATCTCAGCTCTCGCCAAGCAGTTTCAGGTTTCACGCACTCATGTCCTGCGACTGCTCCGGGATGCCGAGGCGGCAGGTCTCCTTACCCGCGGCACCGAGACGATCAGCCTGAGCGCCGGTCTCGCCGACGACCTGCAGAACATGCAAGCGGGTCTGTTCCATCTGCTGGCCACCTGCGCGGCGCAGGCGCTCGCCGCCCTGCCCGACCGCTCGATACCAGACCGGATCGCGGTTTAGGGGCGGCGCAACTGGCCTGAGGCATAGATGCGCAAGTGGACAGCCAGCGGCGTTTGCGGCCATGCTATGAACGGCGCGACGCAAGCCGGAAAGCCAGATGATCGCCACCGAGACGATAAAAACGACCTGTCCCAGAGACTGCTACGACGCCTGCGGGATGATCGTGAACAAGCGCAATGGCGTCATCGCCAACGTACTGGGCGATCCCGACCATCATATCACCCGGGGGGCGCTCTGCGGCAAATGCGCCATTGCCTATAATGGGGCGTGGCGCGATCCGGCCCTCAGGCTTTCGACACCCTTGCGACGTGTCGGCGCCAAGGGCAGCGGTGACTTCGTACCGATCACCTGGGACGACGCGCTGAGCGAAATCGCTGCCTATCTCAACCAGCTCCTGGCGCAGGGCCGGGCACGCAGCATCATCCATACACATTATACCGGCACGGTGGCGCTTCTCGCCGGCGCCTTTCCAAGCCGCTTTTTCAATCGGATCGGCGCCACCGAGGTCGACCCCGACACGGTCTGTAACAAGGCCGGCCATGCGGCGCTCGAGCTTGTCTTCGGTAATTCGCTCGACGGCTTCGATCCACGCAGCGCCAACAGCTCACGCGCGCTCATGATCTGGGGCGCCAATCCGTCGCATTCGGCGCCGCATCAGGACAAGTTCTGGCTGAAGGAGGCGCGCGACCATGGCGCCAAGCTGATCGTCGTTGACCCGATAGGCCACGACACCGCACTGGCGGCCGACCTCCACCTCAAGCTCAGGCCCGGCAGTGACGCGGCACTCGCCTTCGCGCTGCTCAATGTGCTCGACGCCAATGGTCTCGTCGACCATCGCTTCCTCATCAAACACGCGATCGGCTGGGAAGAGATGATGCCGGCGATCCGGGCGATGACACCGGTCCGTGGCGAAGAGTTATGCGGCGTGCCGGCGCGGCTCATCGAAGAAGCGGCCCTCCTCTATGGTCATGGGCCGTCACTCCTGTGGCTCGGCCAGGGTGCGCAACGTCAGCCCCAGGGCGGCAATGTGTTCCGGGCGATTTCGGCCCTCGTCGCCTTCACCGGCAATCTCGGCAAGGAAGGCGCCGGCTTCTGCTATATGAATGGCGGCACCGCGCGCGGCATCGACATGGCGATGGTGACCGAGCCGTCGCTCGCCCGCGATGGCACCGGATCATTCAGTCATATGGATCTCGCCGCCACGCTCGAAGACACGGATCGCGCCCGCGCCTTCATCAACTGGAACAACAATCCGGCCGCATCCTCGCCCGAACAGGAGCGTCTGCGCAGGGCGCTCCAGCGCGACGATCTTTTCCATGTCGCCATTGACCTCTTCCATACCGATACGACGCGTTATGCCGACATCGTGCTGCCGGCGGCGAGCTTCCTCGAATTCGACGACCTGGTGCTGCCCTACTTCGATCTGAACCTGTCGGCGCAAGTGAAGGCCGGCGAGCCACCCGGCCAGGCGCTCTCCAATCAGGAAATATTCCGCCGGCTGGCCGCGGCGATGGGGTTCAATGAGCCTGAGCTCTTTGAAACCGATGCGGCGCTTATTGCCCGCCTCCTCGCGACAACGCCTTATCGCGGCTCTTTCGCCGATCTCGCCAGGGCCGGCACCGTCACCTTGTTCCCGAAACCTCGCATTCAATTCGCCGACCTCACCTTCGCCACACCATCCGGCAAGATCGAGCTCGCCAGCGCGCGGGCGGAAGAGCAAGGCCTGCCGCGCATGGCCCTGCCCGAGGCCGATGCGCCACCCGCTCCCGGTCATCTGCGCATCCTCTCGCCCGCCTCGCTGTGGCTGATGAATTCGAGCTACGGCAATGACAAGGTGATCCGCCGCAGGCTCGGTCCGCCGACGGTCATGCTGCATCCCGAGGACGCGGTGGCAAATGGCTTCGCCGAAGGTGACGAGATCGTGCTCGCCAATGAAACGGGGCGGCTGTCTCTCACGGTTACCTTGTCGGACGCGGCTCAGCCAGGCGTCGGCATCGTCCACAAAGGCCGTTGGCCGGGCACATCGCCCGACGACGTCAATGTCAACGCCCTGGTCTCGGCGCGCAAAAGCGACATGGCAGAAAGTACGGCCGTACACGGGACAGAAGTGCGGCTGCTGCATCCGGGGCGCGCCTGAATTCTAGTAAATTACTGAAATTACTCAGTTTTAATGACCCCGAGTTTTCTTGAAATTTATCACTTGAGTTGTGTCTTTCCGCACATTTTGCGAGATTGCCTTGGCGTTACAGTTGTGCTCGTGAAACCTCCTGCGGTAATCATAAGCAAATAAATTACCCAAAGGCACTTCCGTTTCAATCGCTTTTGTGCTGATTTATCTGACAATTCCGCGAGGACTTGAGAGGGACCTATGGCTGATCTCACGATCACTGCCGACCTGTTGACTCGTGCCGCAAAACGCAATGGCTACGCCATCCCGACCGAAGGTCTGATCTTCTTCGGCATCCGTGGTTTCAGGCCGGACTCGCCTTTCGACAACGCCTTCACCAAGAGCCGCACGGGCAGGTTTTCATCCATCGATTTCCTGAAGATGAACTGCACCATTGGGCAGTGGAAGGTTGCGACCGACGAGATTGCGCTCTTCCCTGGCTCGACCGTTCCCTCCCAGGGAAGCATCGTAAACTCCAAAAATAAGGGCGGAATCGGGACAAACATGCTCATGCTGGGCCGCTTCGAGCATGAGAAGGGCGTTCACAAGCTCAGCAAGCCGGGTCAGCATAGAGCGTTCCGGCAAGCGACGTTCTTCCCCGTCTGGCGCACCGCAGACAACACTACCTACGATCTGGCCGACAAAGCGGACTTCGGCGGCGAGAATGGAACATTTGTCTGGGACAATTTACATTCGGCCTACTATGACGATCTCGGTCGTTACAGCAGTGCCGGCTGCCAAGTCGTCTGCGGGCTTCCGGAGCGTCCTATCGGAAGCCAGTCCGAGACGGGCCCATGGCGAACCTTCATCAACAATGCCTATGGCATCAAGCAAAAACGCTTTGTCTATCTCCTGTTCTCGGCCGAGGAGCTGGCTTTCCTCGAAGCGACACAAAATCCGACGCAGGTCGTTCGCTTCGGATCCACCGGACCACTTGCGCGCGAAGTACAGAACAAGCTGATTGAGCAAGGCCTGCTGCAAAAAAAGGCGGACGGCAACTTCGGCAGAGCGTCGCTCAGCGCGCTGATGACGTACCAGGCCAAGCTTCTGGGCTCAAAGGCAGCCGACGGCGTGTGCGGCACGCAAACCGCCGAAGCGCTCGGTATCGTGCTGCCGCCACTGTCCAAAGCGAAAGCCGCGCCACAACCGGGCGAGACCGTGGAAACGCCAGGCAACAATCCCGATCTCGAAGACGAAACCGACCTCGATGAAGCAACGCTGGCGCACTTGCTTGCCATCGTCTTCGGACTGCCGACCACGCAACCTCCGATCACCATCAAGACGGTACCCCCTCCTGTGATCAGCACACAATCCGACGAGCAGCGTTCGCGGGCCAATTTTGAACGCGCGCAAGCTCTCATCAAGGAATTTGAAGGCGGCTACTCCAACAATCCGAAGGACAAGGGCGGCCCGACGAATTTCGGCATAACGCACAAGACCTTGGCGGCGTGGCGTAAGAAAAGCTCTGTCAGCGCAGCCGAAGTCAAGGCTATGAGCTACGACGAAGCCAGGGACATATATTTCGCGAATTACTGGAACAGCTGTTCCTGCGGAGCGATGCCCGGCCCGCTCGCATTGCCGGTCTACAATATCTCCGTGCATTCCGGCCCCGGCAGGGCGGGCGAGTACCTCCAACGTGCACTCAACAAGAATGGCGCGGCGCTGAAGGTTGATGGTGATGTCGGAGATAACACGCTGAAGGCGATCGCAGCAGCGCCTCTGGCGGAAACGATCGACGATCTCATCGATCTTTACGATGCCCTGCTCAAGTCAATCGACAATTACGCCACTTTCAAGGGCGGGTTTACGAGACGTGTGAAGGTACTCAGGGTCGAAGCGGACAAGTGGCTGACCGAGACGGACGGCGAACAACCTGTCATGCCGACGCCCAAGATCGACGACGAAGGAGATACGACCGTGACCACGAAGGATGAAGCACTCACTCAATTGATCAAGATGCTGAATGAAGCCTTGGCACAAACTGGCAATGTTCCGCAGGTCGATGGTGCACATCAACCGGGCGTGGCGGCGCCAGGCACGGCAACGCCATCAACCCCGACAGCGATCATTGGCTCCTTGCTGACCAAGATCCTGGAAAATAAGGTCGGAAAGCCGGGCCTGACGCCCGTCAACGGTGCCTTGGGCACGACCATCGGCAACATGCTCGATGGCCGCAAGAGCTTCCTCGGCATCTTGGGATCAGTCTTGAGTTCGCTGCTGTCGACCGGCTCGCCGCTTCTCGCCCTGATCCCGGCTTTGGGACCGATCGCGCCGATCGCCTCTGCCCTGCTGCCGCTCTTCCTGGGGTTGGCGGCCTGGGGCGGCCTCGGCAAGATGGACAAATACGCCGCGCAACAGAAGTGAGCCGCGACGCTGCCCGCGCGGTGAAGAAATAGAAAAGCGGGCCGCACTGAATGGGGAAGGCGCGGACCAGCAAGATCCGCGAACAAGGAACGACGAGGGCGATGCCAGGAAGACCGGCAACGGGGATGGGGAACGTCACATGGGCGGCAGGAATCTTGTCGTCTTGGCCGACGGCACCGGCAACAGTGCCGCCAAGGCTTTCAAGACCAATGTCTGGCGTCTCTATGAGGCGCTCGACCTGAACGGGGCCGATCAGATCGCCGTCTTCAGCGACGGTGTCGGCACATCGAGCTTCAAGCCTTTCCAGGTGATTGGCCTAGCTCTCGGCTTCGGCGTCAAGAAGCGCGTGCTGGCGCTCTACAAATTCCTCTGTCTCAACTATGAGCCTGGCGACCGCATCTATGCCTTCGGCTTCAGCCGCGGCGCGTTCACGATCCGGATGCTGGCCGGGCTCATCCATCGCGAGGGCCTGGTCAATTTCTCCTCGCCCCAGGAGCTCGACCGCAACGCGGCCGCTGCTTATCGCGCTTATCGCGAGAAGGCCTTTCCGCCGAAGGAAAACTGGACCAAATGGATACCTGCCTCGCGCCGCCTGCGCGACGTCTGTATCGAAACTTGGAATCGATTCACCCGCGGCAAATCCTATTCGGAAATACGGCCCGAGGCGGCCGATCCGCGCGCCGCGGGGAATGTGAAACTGCATTTTGTGGGCGTGTGGGACACCGTGGCCGCCTATGGTCTGCCTATCGACGAGCTGACACGCGCCGTCGACCGTTGGATCTGGCCGATGTCCTTCGGAGCAACCAAGCTCCTCTCCTCGGTCGAGCGGGCGCGGCAGGCCTTCAGCATCGACGATGAAAGGCGGACATTCTTCCCGATACCCTGGCTTGAAGACGACCCCAAGGACATGCGGCCGGACAATGGCGAACCGCCACGACTCAGGCAAGTCTGGTTCGCCGGCGCACATGCCAATGTCGGCGGCGGCTATGCCGATGACCGACTCGCGCATATTCCGCTGTGCTGGATGATCGGCGAAGCAGCGGAAGCAGGCTTACGTTTCGATGCCGAGATCGTCGCCGACTATTGGGACAATGCGTCGGAAAGCGGACGGCGCTACGATCCGCGTTCAGGCCTGGGTGTCTTCTATCGCTATCACCCACGATCCGCGCATGACCTCATGAATCAGGAGGCCAAGCCGGGGGCCGAAGCAAGAGTGCCTCTGATCGATGCCAGCGCGATTGTTCGAATGGCGAAAGGATCCGACCGTTATGGTCCGATCGCGCTGCCGGAAGATGTCGAGGTGCTCACACCTTATGATGATATTACTTCCCTCTCCCAGCTCGGCAACATAACCAAGATCGCGCCTCCGCCCAGGCGACCTGACAAGCTGCCGCTTCCCGTGGGCCGGACCCGCGATCTCCAGGCCATGCAGCAATCACTCTCCGACGTAGCCCATAAGATCGTATCGGCCAGGGGCCCGCAGCGCTCGCAACGCGTGGAACTGATGCATGATTCCGTCTGGTGGGGACGCACTCTTTATTATGTGACCCTGGTGCTTTTCGTGCTCGCGGGCCTCTACCCGCTGTATGCCGGCTATCCCGTCGGCAGTGTAATTGCGGATCTCAACGATATTCTGGGCGGCATCATCGGACCCGTAATCGATTTGCTGCGCAGCTTCTTGCCCGCCATGGCGGAGCGCTGGCTGCAGGCGATCACCGACAATCCGGCGGGCGCCCTGGCGCTCGGCATCGCGATCGGCGGCTGCCTGTGGATCGGCAAGTTCCTGCGCGCCCGCATCCATGACAGGGCCCGCATGGTCTGGAATATCGACCAGAAGGAAGACCAGGCCAATGGCGAGGAGAGTCGGAGGGACGCACAGCGTCGTACGTTATGGAATGCCGCCCTGCTTCTTTTATTCAGCTCTCTTCTGACCTTGGTCGTCTCTCCCCTGTCGAGCAAGTCCGTGATCACCGCCGCCTCGCTGTTCGGTGTTGCGGCGATCTGCGCCCTGTTTGCGGCACGGCTCGGGCGCGCCGGCGCAACGTCAAACACGAACTTGCCGCCGTGGACGCTACGCTTCGCGCGTGCCATCAGGACAAATGGTGCGGCGATAGCGCTCTACGGCTTCCTCAAGAATACCGGGCTGCCTTTCGTTTTCCTGCTTCTCGCTTTCATTCTTATTCTAGGCGGTCTCAACAAGGCGTCATTCGAAGTCGCAAGCTCCATCGGCGTGATTTGCCCCGAACCTCATCCTGACGATCCCAAGCTTAGCACCTTCGATACGACGAAGAATATGTGTGCGAATACCGGGTTCGATCTGGTGAAGGGGCAAAGCTACAAGATCAAGATCGGCATCGATGCCATCAAGGACACTCCCTGGACGGATGCATCGCATTGCGCCGGCGTACTTGGTGTCAATGACAAGATCGCCGGGGCGGCCGCCCTCCCGTTCTACCTCGGAGCACCGGCCAAACGCTGGTGGTCGGAACCGTACTTCCGGCCGATCGCCCGCATCGGCCGGCGTGGCAATGACGAATATGCCCTCGTCCCCGTCAAGACTCCCGAGTCGAGCGACAAATGCAAAGCACGCGATCTGGAAGCCATCATCACCGCGCGGAAAACCGGCCGGCTCTATCTTTATGTAAATGACGCCGTCGTCTCCGTGCCGGGGTTGCACAATTTCTTCTATGAGAACAATGAGGGCTCGGCGAATTTCTCCGTGGAGAAGTACTAAGGCATCCCGCTACAATAACTTCTCCAGTGTGATCGGCAGGTCGCGGATGCGCTTGCCGGTCGCGTGATAGACTGCATTCGCGATCGCCGGCGCGACACCGACAATGCCGAGCTCACCCACCGCCTTGCCGCCCAAGACCGAGGCATGGAAGTCCGGCACGCCGACCGACACGACTTCAATGTCAGGGATATCGGCATTGGTGGCGATGAGATAGTCGCCGAGATTGTTGTTGATGACCCTCCCCTTGCGGCGATCGACGAGTCCTTCCTCGAGCAGCGCCTGGCCGATGCCCATGATGATGCCGCCCTTCCATTGGCTTTCGGCGAGCTTGGGGTTGTAGAGGCGGCCGGAATCGAGCGCCGAGACGACGCGCGACACCCTGACCGTGCCAAAGTCCTCATCGACCCTGACTTCAATGAAATGCACGCACCAGGCATGAAGCGAGTAGTCGCCTTCGGTCGGCGAGCGCATGCGCGAGATGGTTGTGAAAGTCGTATGTTTTTCGGCAGCGTTATTGGCGGTCTCGGGGAGAGTATCACGCAATACTTCGATCTTGTCGCGGCCGAGACGGCGCATCAGCTCGGCGATCGTGACTTCCTCGCTGCCGCGTGGCGAGGAGATGATACCGTCCGCAACACTGAGCGTGTTGGCCTGCAGAGCGCGGAACGGTGAATTGGGATCGTTGATCGCAAGGCCGATCAACTCATCACGAGCCGCCAAAGCGGCCTTATGGACGGCTCCCGTCATCAGATTGGCGAGTTGAGATCCGCCGGCTACCGGCGCGCCGGGCAAAACCGAGTCGCCGAGCTTCACCTCAACCTGATCCACCGGTAAGCCGATCGCGTCGGCGGCCGTCTGGGCCAGGATCGTATAGGTGCCCTGCCCCATATCGATGCCGCTGCTCGCCACTTCGGCGCGGCCATCGGCAAAGAGCCTGACCATCGCCTCGCCGGCAGTGCGGCGTACCGGATAGGTGCCGGCCGCGACACCCCAGCCGATCAGATGATGGCCGTCACGCATCGACCGGGGCTCCGGTGTGCGCTTGTCCCAGCCGAAGGCCTTGGCGCCTGCTTCATAGGCCTCGCGCAATTGCCGCGTCGACCAGGGCTTCTTCGCATGCGGATCCTCCTCGGCATAATTGAGGAGCCTGATCGCGACCGGATCGATGCCCACCTCATAGCTGAGCTCATCGATGGCGCATTCAATGCCGAAGGCACTCGGATTCTCACCCGGCGCCCGCAAGGCGCTGGGCAATACCGTATTCACCGGAACGACCGTCTGACGGGCAGCGAGATGGGGCGTCGCATACATGAGCGCCGTGACCGAGGCCAATGGCTCGCCCCACACACCATCGATAGATGTTTCATTGGCGCCCGTCTGGACGATTGACAGCAGCTTTCCCTCCTCCGTTGCGCCGAGCTTCAAGGTCTGGCGCGTGGCGGGGCGGCCGCCAAAAGCGGTGAAGGTCTGCGGCCGGGTCAGCGCCAGCTTGACCGGACGATCGAGCATCTTCGCCGCGCTGGCGGCAATGGCGCCATGCGCCAGTGCGAAGGCCTTGGAACCGAAGCCACCGCCGATGAAGGGCGAAACCAGTCGTACATTCTCATAGGGAACGCCGAACCATTCGGCGTAGGTGCGCGACATGCCGTTGATCCACTGGCTCGGCTCCCACACGGTGAGCTTGTCGCCGTTCCAGTGCGCCACCAGCCCATGCGGCTCGATCGGCACGTTATATTCGCGCGGCGTGCGATAGGTCGCTTCGATCCGGACCGGAGCGTCGGCCAAGGCCTGTTCAGCCTCACCCCAGGAAACCGACAGATGGTCGAGCGCCATGCCTTCGCCCGATCGCGGATCGTCATAGGTGGCAATCGCGTCGGCCTCCTCATAATAGACCTTGAGGAGTGCTGCCGCGGCTGTCGCCTGCTCGAAGGTCTCGGCCACCACGGCGGCAACATGCTGGCCCATGAAGTTGATCATACTGGTGAGCGGCAGATAAGGCCCTTCGGGCCCCGGCGTGCCGAGCCAAGTCGCTGCCGATTTCAACGGCATGATCCTGTCGGGGGTGAGCACCAAGAGGACGCCGGGTGCTGCGTCGGCCGCCGCCGTGTCGATGACGCCGATCCGGCCGGCGCCGATGGTGCTCTGCACGATCACCGCATGACAGAGACCTTGGAGATGATGCTCGAGCGCATAACGCGCCGAACCGGTGATCTTGGCCGGCCCGTCAATCCGGGACAGGCGGCTGCCGAGAGAGGCGCCGCCGTCGGACGCATCACCGCGTTTGACTTTCGCAGGCAGGATGTCCGTCGTCATGCGAGGCCTCCGGCTTTCAAGATGGCGCGAGTCACGACGCGCGGCGCCAGGTCGATCTTGTAGTGGTTGTCGCCTTGCGCCACCGCATCCACAACGGCGAGCTGGCTCGCCTGCTGCACGGTCTCCGGCTCGAGCGGCTTGCCGATGAGGGCTTTCTCGACGTCGCGCGCGCGCCAGGGCTTGGTGGCGACACCGCCCAACGCCACGCGCAGATCGCGAATGGTCTTGCCGTCCGGCTCGAGCTCGATGCCGACCGCGGCGCTGGCGGCGGCGAATTCATAGGATTGGCGGTCGCGCACCTTGAGATAGGTCGAGCGCCGCGCCGCCCCGGAAGCGGGTATGGTCACCGCGGTGATCACTTCACCCGACTCCAGCGCATGCTCGCGTTCGGGCGTCATGCCCGGCGGCAGGAAGAAATCGTCCACGGTGATGCGGCGCTCGCCCAGATGCACCACCGCGTCGAAGGCGGTCAGCGCCACGGCGAGGTCGCCCGGATTGGTGGCGATGCAGACCTTGCTCGTGCCCAGTACCGCGTGATTGCGGGTGATGCCGCCTAAGGCGGCACAGCCTGAGCCCGGATCGCGCTTGTTGCAGGCCGGGAAAGCCAGCGGATCACGGAAATATGCGCAGCGCGTGCGCTGCAGGAGATTGCCGCCGATGGTCGCCATATTGCGCAATTGCGCCGAGGCCGCCTGCCAGAGCGCTTCCGAGACGGCCGGAAAATTCTCACGGATGGCGGCGTCGGTGGCGACATGGCTCATCTTGGCGAGGGCGCCGATATGGACTCCGGCCGCACCAAACGTGATTGAATCGAGGCCTTCCAGATGAGTGATATCGATAACTTTCGCGGGCGCGGCCACACCGCATTTGGCGAGATCGAGCAAAGTGGTGCCGCCGGCGAGCAGCATGGCGCCGGGCTCGGCGGCGAAACGGCGGGCTTCGGCCAGCGATGCGGGTCGGGCGTAGTCGAAATCCCTCATGACATCGCCTCCTTCGCTTGACGCACCGCCGCGACGATATGCGGATAGGCACCGCAGCGGCACAGATTGCCGGACATATATTCGCGGATTTCTGCATCGGAGCCGGCATGGCCTTCCTTGATGCAGGCGACCGCCGACATGATCTGGCCCGGCGTGCAATAGCCACATTGGAAAGCATCCTGGGCGAGGAAGGCGGCCTGCACGGGATGAAGGTCGGCGCCTTCCGGCGTCAGCCCTTCGATGGTCGTGATCGCCCTGCCTTCAGCCTGGGCGGCGAGCGTCAGGCAGGCGAGCACGCGCTCGCCATCGACATGCACGGTGCAGGCGCCGCATTGGCCCTGGTCGCAGCCCTTCTTCGAGCCGGTGAGGCCCAGATGCTCGCGCAGGGCATCGAGCAAGGTTACGCGCGGCTCGACGGTCAGCTCACGTGACGCGCCGTTGACCGTCAGCTTGAGAGTCAAGGAATTGGACATGAATTCGGCCTCACTCTGTCTTCCGTAATAGGCATGACATTTCGGATCCGGATGGGGTAACAAATCGGAGGTGTCACGATATAATCGGAGGCACCTCCGGTTAATACTTAGAAACACGCCGGCGAGAATTCAAGCCCCCAATTGTGTTGGGTATGTGAAGTGAGCGCGAAGCGGACGGTAAAAAGCAGCAAGACCACCCCTGCCGTGGCGGAAAAGCCGATGCGCGCCGACGCCCTGCGCAACCGCGAAAAGCTCATCGAGGTGGCCGGCAAGGCCTTTGCAGAACACGGCATAGAGACATCGCTGGAAGAGATCGCGGCGCGCGCCCAAGTCGGCATCGGCACCCTCTACCGGCATTTTCCGACACGCGAGCATCTGGTCGAGGTCGTCTATGGCCATGAGGTCGAAGCGTTATGCCGGGCGGCCGAGGAGCTGGCGCGCAAATACCCGCCCGACAAGGCGCTCGCCGCCTGGATGCAGCGTTTCGTCGACTATATCGCGGCCAAACGCGGTATGGCCAACAGCCTCAAGCTCCTCATCGCCAGCAATTCAGAATTCTTCGCCGCCGCTTCCGGCAAGATTCCGGCCGCCCTGCAGCAACTCGTCGATGCCGCCATCGCGGAAGGGACCATCCGTTCGGACATCGACAGTTCCGACGTCCTCCACGCGCTTTCGGGAATCTACAGCCTTCCCCAGACACCGGACTGGCGCGAACGCTCGCGCCGTCTCATTACACTTCTGATGGATGGGCTGAGAGCCGGCGCAAGAACCGGAGATCCATCCTGAGGCGCGGATCGGTGCGCCGATGACAGGCTGTCGTAATGGTTTGGCGCGATCGGTGAGACACCTCGCCGCCCCGTTCCAGTCACAGTCCTGAGGCATTTGAGTCGCAAGGCTAAGCGTGACTCAACCGCCAAACGCAATGCACTCAATTGACAGATCCCATGGCCTCGCCTGAGCTTACGACGACAGTATCGACCACAGTCGCCTATTTGCTGAGCTTCGGGCTGGCCGGTGCTGGCTGTCTTGCGGCGATGGAGAGATTTGCGCCTCTCCTTCCCTCTTACATCCTTCTGATGTTTCTGGGCCTCGCGGTGCCCGACAGCACGACGCTCGCTTTGACCATCGGCGTGACGACCTTCGGATCACTCATCGGCGGGCTCGGATGGTTCGTCATCGGATGGGCGCTCGGCCCCGACCGGGCGCGCGCGGTGATCGCCAGATACGGCAAATATATTCTCCTGAAAGTGCCGCTCTATGACCGGCTGACAGATGCCTATCGCCGCCATCATTTCTGGGTCACCCTTTCAGGGCAGATCATCCCGGCGGCCAGGCTCTATCTGCCCCTGCCCGCCGGTGTGCTTCGACTTGATCCGCGCATCTTTCTGGCGGCGACCGCGCTCGGCTGCCTGATCTGGAATGCCCCCTTCGTGTATCTGGGCTACAGCTTGCGAAGCGGTGGACGCGATCCCATTCAAACCGGGTTCTGGGCCTCCATCGCCCTCCTTGCCGTCGAAGGCGCCATTCTGCTCATGCTGCGCCTCCGCAAGAAGACGACAGGCTGATCAGGCTGAAGCCACGGCCCCCTGCAGCGACCAGTTGCCGAGCGTATTATAGCGTGAGCGGCCTTTCTCGCTGTGAATGAGCGAGAAGTCCTCCACCGTGAGGCGGATCGGATCGATCGTCCGCTTGAGCACAACTTTGGAACCGTAGAGCAGCGTGACATGCGGGGTGAAATGATCGGCTGCTTTGAATCCCCAGTCCCGCAGCGCCGAGCCCAACGACCGGTGCAAGTCCACCAGCGGCGCGCTTTCCCCAAGGAGGACCAGCGCGTGGCGCCCCGGCTTGCCATGCCGCGGCGGCTTTACCTCGAAGCTGCGAATATGATTGAGCGTCACATCGACTGGCGGCAGTTCCACGGTCTGGCAGGCTCGCCTGGCGCCATGGATGATGGCCGACGGCAGACGCGCGAAGTCGCCGATGAAATGCAGGGAAATATGCAGGAGATCCCTCGGGCGCAGGCTTCCCTCGACATCATGTTCCGCGCAGAAGCCCCGCCGGAAGCGCTCCACGCGCCGGGCCGTATCGCCATCAAGGCGAACGCCCAGAAATAACCGCTCCGAACGCGGCGACGACTTCTGAACGCTGACGCCCGTACCAAGATTGAATGCAACCTGTACCATAACCACCCTCACGCAACTGACTGACCATCACAGTCATAGAACAAAATAAGAACATACGCAAGTGGGTTTTGAAATTGCTCGTCAGGCCAGTGGCCGATAGGCCGGCCGATACACCTTCTCAGCCATATAAACGTCGAGATCGGCGGGTGCCGGAACACCGGCGAGCCCATGATCGAAGATGTAGCGCGCCACGGCGCGGGCAACATTGAGCGACACATCGAGGATCATCGATTGCGGGGGGTAGATGAGGCCGGCCGCGATCTGGGCCGTCGTCACCTGCTCGGCCAAAGCGCGCGCCGCGACGATGAACATCTCGTCGGTGACGCGAGAAGCCTCTGTCGCATAGATCGCCATGCCGACCGCCGGGAAGATGTAGACGTTGTTGCCCTGGCTCGGCAGGAAGGTCTTGTCGCCGAGATAGACAGGCTGGAACGGGCTGCCGCTGGCGAAGACCGCCCTTCCGTCGGTCCAGCGATAGGCCTCTTCCGCCGTGCATTCCGAATGCGAGGTCGGGTTGGAATAAGGAAATATGATCGGCCTTTTATTGAGCCGCGCCATCGCCTCGATGACGGTGCGGTCGAAAGCCTTGCCGACGCCCGACACGCCGATGATGGCGGTAGGCTTCAGCGCGTCGATCGCCGCGGTGAAACCTTCGAGCGGCGCATGTTCATGGGCGAAGGGCTGCTGGAAGGGCGTGAGGCCCTCGCGCTTCGATTGGATGAGGCCGCCAATATCGAAGAGCCAGCAACGCCGTATGGCTTCAGCCTGTGATAGCCCGTCCTGCTCCAGTGCCTTGGCGAGGAGCGCCGCGATGCCCGTCGCCGCCGTGCCCGCGCCGAGGAACAGGAAACGCTGGTCCGTCAATGAGCCGCCAACGATCTTCGAGGCGGCGATGAGGCCTGCGAGTGCCACCGCGGCGGTACCCTGTATGTCGTCATTGAAGCAGCAGACCTTGTCGCGATAACGCGCCAGAATGGGTGCGGCATGCGGCAGCGCGAAATCCTCGAACTGGATGCACGCGCGCGGAAACACGTCCTGCACCGCCATTATGAACTCGTCGATGAATTCATCATACTCAGCACCCGTGATACGCGGCTGGCGCAGACCGAGATAGAGCGGATGCTTGATGAGCTGCTCATTGTTGGTGCCGACATCGAGCGTGATCGGCAGGGTGACCTTGGGCGGCACGCCGGCGCAGGCCGTGTAGAGCGCCAGCTTACCGATCGGGATGCCCATGCCGTTGATGCCGAGATCGCCAAGCCCCAGAATGCGCTCGCCATCGGTGACGACGATGAAACGCACATCCTTATGCGGCCAATTGCGCAGGAGATCGCGCAACTGCCCCTTGCGGGTGATCGACAGATAGACACCGGCTGGGCGGCGCAGGATCTGGTCGAATTTCTGGCAGGCCTCGCCCACCGTCGGCGTGTAGACGAGCGGCAGGAAACGAGCCGGATCGGACATCAACGCTTTGAAATAAAGAGTCTCGTCATTGTCGCGCAACGAGGACAGGAAGATATAGCGCTCGAGATCGGTCGGCTTGTAGTCGAGCTGGACCAGGACCCGCTGCAGACGCACCTCCTCATCCTCGACCCGGTCCGGCAGCAGGCCGACCAGCCCAAATTTCTCGCGCTCGGCCTCGGTGAAGGCGGTCGAGCGGTTGAGCGCCGGATCGCGCAGCAGCGCCACGCCGGTCGGATGATTGGTGAGCGGTGTCGGTTTGGCGGTCATATTCAATTCCCCCGTACGAATCCTGAGGGCCTGTCGATTCCCTTACGTTCCAGATATAAAAGATAGCGGGGCCCGGAGACAGGCAAATGAATGAAGTGATCAACTTCGGCAGCATCAATCTCGAATTCTTCCACACCAAGGAAACGACGGCCGGCAGCCTCGACATGTTCCGCATGACGGTCCAGCCCAAGGGCCGCGTCCCGGTGCCGCATTACCACGAAAGCTGGGACGAAGCGGTCTACGGCCTCTCCGGCACTTTGCATTTCACCGTCGACGGCAAGTCCGTCCCGGTCGGGCCGGGCGACACGCTCTTCATCAAGCGCGGCGTCGTCCATGGTTTCAACAATGTCACCGAGGAACCTGCCACGTGCCTTTCGGTGCTCACCCCTGGCGTGCTCGGTCCCGGCTATTTCCGCGAGATCGCCGCCCTCCTCAGCGCCGGCGCCCCCGACCCGCAGCGTATCAAGGAGATCATGCTGCGGCACGGGCTGGTGCCGGTGCCGCCGAAGGCGTGATCATCCCCCGGCGAGCGCCTTCAGGATGCGTTTGCTCGGCCGGCCATTGGGCTTCATGCCGGCTTTCTTCTGCGCTTCCTTGATCGCGGCAACGGTGATCGGACCGATGCGGCCGTCCGCCTCGCCCTCGTAATAGCCACGCTGGATCAGCAGTTCCTGCAGACGCTTGCGCTCGACCCGGCTCAGGCCCGGATCATCGGTTGGCCAGGGCGTCTTGAGCGCCGCCTTGCCGGCGAGGCGGTCGGAAAGATAACCGATCGCCAGCGCATAGGACTCCGCCGCATTGTAGGAGAAGAGCGCGTCGAAATTGCGCGACACCAGGAAGGAAGGGCCTGACGGCCCCGCCGGCCGGATAAGCCCATAGGAGCCGCCGGAGGGCAGCGCCGCGCCGTCGGCGCGGGTGATGCCCTGCTTCGCCCAGGCCGACACCGGCGCCTTGCGCGAGCGGCCGACCGGGCCTTTGTAGGAGGCCGGCACCTTCACCTCGAAGCCCCAGGGGAGACCCGACTGCCAGCCGGCCTTGTCGAGGAAATTGGCGGCGGAAGCGAGCGAATCGGGAACCGAGCGGATGGTGTCGCGGCGGCCATCGCCGTCGAAATCGACGGCAAGGCGGCGATAGGTCGACGGCATGAATTGCGTCTGGCCGAAAGCGCCGGCCCAGGAGCCGGTGAGATCGGCGAGCTTGATGTCGCCGGCCTGAACGATACGCAGAGCCTGGATGAGCTCGGCCTTGAACACGGCCGGCTTCTTGCCGCCACAAGCGACATTGGGCAGCGCATGCGGCAGGAAGAAATCGCCCTTCTGCCGGCCATAATCGCTTTCGACGCCCCACAGCGCCGCGAGGACGAAACGGTTGACGCCGTAAGCGCGCTCGACGGCGCGCAAGGTCTTGTCATGAGTGCGCGTCATTTTGGCTCCATCGACGAGGCGTGCCTCGTCGACCAGGAAGGCCATGTAATCCCAGATGGCGAGCCGGTATTCAGGCTGCGTCCTGGAGAAACGCACCGCCTTCTCATCGAAAGCGATACCCTTGAAGGCGGCATTGACGATGTCGGGCTTGATACCGGCTTTCAGCACTTCGGCGCGCACACCTTTGACGCAGGCCTCGAACGAAGCCCAGGCAGGGCTCGCCCAAAATCCTGTCACCAGCGCAACCGTGCCGATCAACCGGGGCAGAAAACGAGTCATGATGCCATCCTGAAAATGAGAGCGCAGAGTACCAGCTGGCCTCGCCAATGTGAATCGGTTTGGCATCAAACTTTGTTCAGAGCATGTGCAGCCATTCGTGGCCCGGATAGACGGTCGCCAGGGACACCCTCAACCAATCTCTTTCAACGCGTTCCAGCTTCGGCAGGGCATTTGTGAAGTCGGCCTCGTCCTTGTCACGCCTGTGCTTGGCCTTGAACAGAAGTACCGCCGCCGGTTTCAGATAGGGTAGCCCATCCCCCGTCATGCCGATCATCTCGCGGCGCGGCCGCGTGATGGCCGGATCTCGCTTGTACTTCCACGTTTCCGGCGCTCCGGGCTCGATCATCATGTCGACACGCCAGCAGCGCGCGGCAATATCCTGGCACCAGATCTGCCAAATCCTCGCCGGTGGTTCCTGGCCGGCAGGCAAATGCTCAACGACACCGTCACCGGCCGTGTAGAAATCCATGCCGGCCAAGGCCTCGCGGAAGGCGGCCACGTCCTCGCGCAGGACCGTGAATTCAAGATCCTCGTGATCACGAGTCCGATGGCCATGCCAGAGGTCAAGCGCCCACCCGCCCGCTATGCACCAGGGCCGCGCAACGCCGCTCAGCCGACGGGCGAGCTCCGTCGGGTGCCACGCGCACCATGCGTCATGCGCCAGCGGTGTTTGAGAATTCATGAACTCGTCTGCCCCCGTGAGGGGCCGGTCTATACGGCATCACTCCGATCGGGTGAAGCCATCGGCGCTCCAGGCCTCGCTGCCGACTCCATGATGCACGATGAACAAGCCATCGGGATCGTATTGGCGTTTCACTTGAAGCAGCTTCTCATAATTTCCGCCCCAGAAGGCCCTCGGCCAGTCCGTCTCGAAGAAGTCGCTTTCCGCGACATAGGAGCCGGCATCGGGCGCCAGATCCCGTAGCGCCTGCATCGCCTTTTTCACTGCTTCCGCCTCCCAGCGCGCCATGGCGACGTCGGGCTCGTAACCCGGCACGCCAGGATAGGCCGGTGGCCCGGAGGCTCCCGCGATCGCCAAAGCGAAGGCATCGAGCACTTGCGGATTTATCGCGGTGTCGCGGGCCGCCCGGATCGCCTGGGCGGGTGCGCCGGCCAATCCCTTGTTGAAGTGAAGCGAAATGTTCCAATGCCGCGAGGCGCGGAACAGGGCCTCGGCTAGAGACGATTGCCGATCAGCCGCGAGCAGCGATGCCGCAAGCCAGCGTGACTGGTAGCCATGGAAGACCTGTCCCGCCTCTTCTCTGTTGCTGGTCCAGAACAGATTTCCTTCAGGCGCGCCCGGTCGGTCGTCTGCCATGACGAGCCCTGGCAGGCTCTTGAGAAATGCCGGACTCCAGAAGTCGCGCGCCGGTGCGGCGAGAATGGCGGGTTCCCGCGCAAAGGCGTAATCCTGCGGCGACGCCCGCACCCAATCGAAGAAGGGCCGCCACAATGCTTCCGCCCGCGCCTGCTCCAGTCCCTGGAACACCATGGCGATGCCGAGCTCATGACCGGGGCGGAAACTGATCTGCTCGCCCCACTGCGGATTGAAAAGCGCCTCGGCATAGAAGGTAACGACCCTGCCGATCAGGCGCCGGAAAGCTTCTACCGATGACGCTTTGATGGTGGCGAAGACGCCGCCGAAGTAGGCCGGAAAATCATGCGTGCGCAAGGTCATCCGCGTCACCACGCCGAAGCTTCCGCCGCCCCCGCCCTTGATGGCCCAGAAAAGGTCGGCGTTGGTGCAGGCATTGGCGATCCGAACCTCTCCATTGGCGGTCACGATCTCGGCCTCGATCAGACTTGCCGCCGCCAGGCCATATGTTTTCGAAAACGGTCCGAAGCCGCCGCCCTGGACGAGCCCCGCCACACCGACGGTGAGACAGCCGCCGCCTTGCACATAGCGCCCGGCGTCGCGCGCCACCGTGTCATAGGCCTGTCCCCATAAGGCGCCCGCCCCGATCGACACCGCCGGCTGAGGCTTGGAACAGCCTTGCGCCACAAAGGCGTCATGCGTGGTGATGGTGTTCAGACGGCGGGTCCAGATGAGGAGTGAATCCGCGGCGCTCGATGCGCCATGATAACTGTGGCCGCCGCCTTTGACGACGAGCCGCAAGCGATGGCGGCGGGCGAAATTGACCGCCGCGACGACGTCGGCGGTGGTCTCGGCCGCCACCGCATAGACGCTTGGCCTGGAGGTCCAGGCATCGACCCAGCCGAGCGCCTGGGTCAGACCGGCCTCATCACCCAGATAATAGGGATTGCGCAGCTGGGCGAAGACGGTCGCCGTTCCGGGACGATCCGCCGAACCGATGCAAGGCGTGATCGGAGACGCAACGGCAATGAGCCGGCCCTCCACCAAAGCGCGCAAGCTTTCCCAATCCGTACTGGACGGCCAACCCGGCTCACCAGGGCGGATGCGCGCTGCGGCAGCGGACCGACACGGCAGGAGGCCAGACAAGCCGGCCAGCAGAAAAGACCGCCGTTTCATCAACGCCTCACCCCGAGAGGACAAGGCGCTGCTCCCATGCTACAGCAGCGGGCCACAGCAGGTGATGCGGTATCCAAGGTTCTGGCCATGAGACTCTCCGGTGGTGCGATTGCCGATGTCCCTCTGACCCGGAATGGACCGTTCAGAAAGCCGAAAGGGACGAATGGCGGGCCCTGCGCCACGAGCGGTGGCGCGTCATGACGGCAGAAACCGTCGAGCGACCTGAAAGAGCCTTCCGTTTTCCCCGCTGGCTCTGGCTTTGTTATGCGTTGATGCTCGCGGCGATCGCGGCGGTTGGCGCCACGTCGTTCTGGATGGAAGCGGGCCGCGAGGTCTCACCCGTCCCGCTCTGGCCTTTGGCGGTCGATGAGGTCACCAGTGTCGCGACGGTTTTCGCCCTCACCCCACCTCTTCTGCGCTGGACCATCAGACTCGATCCACGCCGCATCGGATGGGGGCTGACTCTCCTTGGCCATGCAGCCGGGGTGATCACCTTCAGCCTCCTGCACATAGCCGGCATGCTGCTCGCCAGGTCTGCACTTTATCCCTTGTTCGGTGGCGCCTATCGCCTGGATGGAGAGCCCTTCCTCACGCGCCTCCTCTATGAAGGCCGCAAGGACAGCCTCACCTATGTCGGTCTGGTCGTCGGGGCATGGTTGCTCAAGAGCATACTCGAGAAGAAGTCGTTTCCCGTTACCTCCCCGTCCCGCCTGGAGATTCGCGACGGCGCCAAACGCCACTGGCTCGCTACAAATGACATTCTGTGGGCGGAAGCCGCCGGCAACTATGTCGAGCTGCATCTCGCCAAGCGCAGCCTGTTGCGCCGGCAGACCCTGGCGGCGCTCGAAAGCGAGCTGGCCGACCACAACTTCGTGCGCATCCACCGCTCGCGCCTGGTGAATGCCCGCCACGTCACCGTGACCCAGACCAACGACAGCGGCGATTTCACGGTGACACTGACCGACGGCCGGCAGATCGCCGGCGGCCGGCGCTGGCGCGGCGGCCTCGATGCCGTGGCAAAAGGCTAGGCTCAGAAGCGCAAAAGGTCGCGTGGCTCGCAAGCAGCCGGGATGATAGGACGAAACCGTCGTCAATCATCGAGGTTTCGTTGCGGAAAGACATTCATAATTCCGGCATTCCGGTGCTCTGCGCCGCCTGCGAGGCACGGCATCGCGGCGTGTGCGGCGCGCTGACGCCCGAGCAGCTCGTGGCGCTTGCCAAATCGTCGGTGAAGCACAAGGCGCCGCAGGGCGAAGAGCTGGTGGCCGATGCCGAGCATGTCGAACGTTATTCCAACGTGATGTCGGGCGTGGTGAAGCTGAGCAAGACCTTGGCCGACGGACGCCAACAGATCGTCGGCCTGCAATTCGCGCCTGATTTCGTCGGTCGTCCTTTCCGCACCGAAAGCGCCGTCACCGCGGAAGCCGCGACCCAGGTCGATCTGTGCTCCTTCCCGCGTCAGGCGGTCGAGCGCATGATGGTCGAGCAGCCGGATTTCGAGCATCGCCTCCTCCAGCAGACACTCAAGGAGCTCGACCAGGCGCGCGACTGGATGGTGACGCTCGGCCGCAAGACGGCGGCCGAAAAGATCGCGAGCTTCCTGCTCATGATCGCCCGCAACGTCCATCCTGGTCACTCATCAGAAAGCAGCTGCACCTTCGACCTGCCGCTGTCGCGCAGCGAGATCGCCGATTTTCTCGGCCTCACCATCGAAACCGTCAGCCGCCAGCTGACGCGACTCAGAACCGAAGGCGTGATTCGTATCGAAGGAACGCGTCACGTAACGGTCGATAATCTGGACCGGCTCACGGCGCAGGCCGGCGACTAAGACTCGGCAGGTCGGATAGAGACCAGGACATGATCGCGCTCGAACGCGATATGCCTACGCGCCGCCTCGAAGAAAGCGCGCAGCATGTAGCCGAAGGCTTCCGGATTGGCGACTGTTTCGCCATGGCCGATAGCGAGCAACATCTCGGTCAACTCCTCGGCGGCACATTCATCCTCGAGATGCTCGGTCTTGAGCCGGGCGATGACTGCCATCTCATCGCGTTGCGCGGCGAAAGCCGGAAAGACCGCCTCCTCCTCGAGACGATGGCAAGCACGCAGCAGCGGTACCAGATTGCTGGCGACAGTGAGACAACGGAAGCGATCGATACGCGCAGGCAGGTCGTCAGCGATCGCCTCGAGCGCGGCGCAGAGCTCCAGCTTGGCCGCATGCAGACGCCTCATGTCGATGCAGGGCACATGCTCGCCGGCACGACAGACCGTACCAAGCGGGCAGGTCTCGAGCGTGCGGCAGTCCTGGACTTCCGGTCGTTTCGACACAACAGCCACCTTACCCGAGCATGGTTGCGAGCGGCACAATGGACATGGGACCCCTCCTTCAAGGCGGCCCCTTCATAGCGCGCTTCCGGGTAAGGTGATTTGATCTGGGTCAAGGGACGCATTTCGGACTAGGCTTTAACCGTCCCACTAAGGAGAGGAGAGACTATGAGCATTGATCCGGCCGGCTGCATTCCTCTGCTTCAGGTCTACGACATGCCGCAAGCGCTCGCTTTCTACCGCGATATTCTGGGTTTTGAGATCGTCGACCAGTCGCCCAAGGTCGAGACGCCGGAAGGCTGCTTCTCGCATTGGATGTGGCTCAAGCTCGGTGAGGCGCAACTGATGTTGAACACCGCCTATGATGCGGGCGAACGCCCGGACAAACGGGATATGGGACGCCAGCGCTGGCATGCCGATACCTGCCTTTACCTCGGTTGCCGTGATGTCGATGCGACTTATGAAACGCTCCGCGCTCGCCTGGCCGATCTCGCGCCACCGGCACGCACCGATTACGGTATGCGCCAGCTCTATCTGAGCGATCCCGACGGCTATGCGCTGTGTTTTCAGGTGCCGATATGAGACGGCCCCGGCCCGGTTGTGAACTGAAAGCCAGGAAACTATACGACGCGCAACCAGGAGGTGATTTCATGGATTGGGACGACCTCAAGATCGCGCATGCCGTTGCCCGCCATGGCTCGCTGAGCGCCGCCGCACGTGCCCTCGGCTCGACGCAGCCCACCGTGAGCCGTCGCCTCAATGCGCTGGAGCGTCGACTCGGCGTGAAGTTGTTCGAACGTGAGGCGAGCGGGCTGATACCAGGCCCCCTGCTCACCATGCTGCTCGAACCCCTCGATGAGATGGACGAGCTCGCGGGCACGGTGGAGCGGCGCATCGCGGCGCGCGACACCGGGCTCAAGGGCACCATCGCGCTCACCAGCCTCGCCTGGTTCGGCGACGACGTCCTGGCGCCCCTCCTGGCGCGGTTCTGCATCCGCCATCCCGATGTGATCATCGACCTGATCAACGACCCGCGCCGCTTCAATCTTTCGCGGCGCGAGGCCGATGTCGCGGTCCGCGTCGGCAATTTCGACCAGGGCGATCTGGTCGAACGCAAAGTCGCCGACGTTTCCTACGGCCTCTATGCGTCGGAAGCCTATGTCAGCCGGCACGGCCGGCCGGACTTCGGCAAGAAGGGCGCCGGCCAGCATGTCGTGTCGCTGAATCCGTCGCCGATCAAGGTGATCCCTATCGAGTGGATGAAGACCATGCTGCCGCGCGCCGCGGTCGTGCTCCGAACCAATGGCGTGCAGTCACATGTGGCGGCGATCGAGGCCGGAGAGGCGATAGCCGCCCTGCCGCGCGTGATCGGCGACCGCAAGCCGCGCCTCATCCGTTTTGCGACCCCGATCCCCGAACCCTCACAGCCGGTGAAGATCGGCGTCCATGCCGATCTGCGCGATACACCGCGAATCCGCAGCCTCATCGACTTCCTGGTGCAGGAGCTGAAGCTCATGGCGCCGGAGCTCAATCCGGCGCCATGACATACACGCTCGCGATCGCGTTCAGGGCGCGAGATCGTCGCCGGCTCGCCTGAACACACGCGGCTTCAGGAGATCGCCTAGTCCGACACGGTGCAGCATCTCGGCGCGCAGCCGGTCGAGGACGGTGAAGCCGACATCGGCGCCGTCTTCGGTCGGATCGATATGCACACGGAAAGGCCGCTTGCCGAAGGGAGCTCCGACCACATCGACGATCGCTTCGGCGACACGCGCCGCGTCGGCATCGGGCGGCACGATCTCGGCAAAGGCCTTCAGCACCTCAGCGCCAAAGCCGGCATAAGGCCCGGCTTCGTATTCCGCCGCGCGCGCCGTGTCGGACGGCCTGCCGGAATGCTCGAAGTGATTGGTGCCGCGGGTGAAGGCGCCGGGCACGATGATCGTGGTCTCGATACCCCAGCGTGCCAGCTCGCGGGCATATTGGACCGCGATGGCGTCCATGGCCGCCTTGGCGGCAAAATACGGAGCCAGATAGGGCGGCGTGCCACCGGCCGAGCTCGAGCTTGACACCCAGACGAGGAGCCCCTGCTTCTGCCGGCGCAGATGCGGCAGCACCACGCGGTTCACCCGCTGCGTGCTCAGCACATTGATGTCGTAGAGTTCGGCATATTGCTCGGGCGTGAACGCTTCGGCCGGCCCGAACGCCATATGCCCAGCATTATGCATCAGCACGTCGATGCGGCCACTCTCGGCGATGACCCGTGCGACGGCCGCATCGACCGAGCTCTGCGACTGGACATCGAGCTCGACGGGGCGCAGGTCGACGCCCACTTCCTTGGAGAGTTGCGCCATCCCTTCGGCGTTGCGGGCGTTGCGTCCCTCGATGCCGCGCATCGAGGCATGGACTCGATGGCCGGCCCTGGCGAGTGCTTCGGCGGTCAGTCGACCGAAGCCGCTCGATGCTCCGGTGATGAGAATGATCTTCTGGCTCATGATGATGTTCTCCAATTCGTTGAGTTGTGATTGCCTCAGATGATGCCGCCATTGGCGCGCAGGACCTGGCCATTGATCCAGGCGCCATCGGGCCCGGCGAGGAAGGACACGGCGCCGGCGATGTCGTCCGGCCGGCCGAGCCGTTCGAGCGGCGGCTGCTTCGCCAGATGGTCGACGGCCTCTGGCGATTTGCCGTCGAGAAATAAAGCGGTGGCCGTCGGACCGGGCGCCACCGCGTTGACGGTGACGGCGCGGCCGCGCATCTCCTTGGCCAGCACATGGGTCAAGGCTTCGACGCCGGCCTTGGTGGCGGCGTAGACGGCATAGGCCGGCGGGGTAAGGCCGACGACGCTTGACGACAGGTTGATGATACGTCCGCCGTTACGCAACCGCCGAGCCGCTTCGCGCAGCGTGTTGATGACGCCCTTCAGATTGACTGCGATCTGGCTGTCGATGACGTCGTCCCGGGTTTCGGCCAATGCCGAAAGGCGCATGATGCCGGCATTGTTCACCAGCACATCGATGCCGCCGAAGGCAGCTTCAACCGCATCGAACATGCGCGCGACCTGGCGACCGTCACTGACATCGGCCTGGTGGGTGAGCGCCTTGCCGCCCGTCTTTTCCATCCTGACGGCCAAAGCCTCGGCTTCCGCCGCCTTGCCGGCATAGTTGATGACAACCGTGAAGCCGTCGCGGGCCAACCTTTCGGCGATCGCCGCCCCGATGCCGCGCGATGCGCCGGTGACGAGCGCGACCTTGGTTTCGGTATTGGACATGATTTTCTCCATTTTTCTGGGCGCCGCAGCGCCGTGACGGACGGAAAATGCCCCTTCCCCGGCTCCGGATAATTGAGCAAAATCCGGTATCACTAACCGGAAAGGCCGAACAATCAGATGGACCGGCTGGATGCCATGCGGACCTTCACCCGGGTCGTCGACCGGCGCAGCTTCACGCTCGCCGCCGAGGATCTTGGCCTCCCGCGCTCGACGGTGACCGATGCGGTTCAGCACATCGAAAAGCGGCTCGGCGTCCGGCTCCTCGAACGCACGACGCGCCAGGTCCGCCCGACGCTCGACGGCGAAGCCTATTATCAGCGCTGCCTCGCCATCCTCGCCGATATCGAAGACGCGGAAGGCGCCTTTGCCGGCGTCAAGCCGAAGGGACTGTTGCGCGTCGATGTACATGGCACCCTGGCGCGTCACTTCGTGCTGCCGGGCCTGCCACGTTTCCTCGCCACCTATCCCGATATCGAAATCCAGATGAGCGAGGGCGACCGGCTGGTCGATCTCGTCCGGGAAGGCATCGATTGTGTGCTGCGCGTCGGCCTCCACCAGGACAGCGGCATGATCGCCAGGCGTCTGGCCCTGCTGGAGGAAGTCACGCTCGCCGCACCGGATTATCTCGCGGCGCATGGCACGCCGGCGCATCCGGACGATCTCGGCACAGGTCACCGCATGATCGGCTTCCGCTCGACCGCGACCGGCGGAATCCTGCCATTGGAATTCACGATCGACGGCAAGGTATCCGAATTCACCTTGCCGGCCAGCGTGACGGTCACCGCGGCGGAAAGTTATGTCGCGGCCGCCCGGCTGGGCCTCGGCCTGATCCAGATCCCGCGCTATCACGCCGAGCAGGATTTGCGTTCCGGCGCGCTCGTGCAGGTGCTCGCGTCCTATCCGCCCAGCGAGACGCCGGTCTCACTTCTCTATCCGCATAACCGCCAGCTGTCACCCAGGGTGCGCGTGTTCATCGACTGGCTGGCACGCGAATTCGCCGGACATCCTCGCTGAGCACTTTTCTTTGGATGCGTGACCTGCTCTAAACTCGGCCCGGGAGGTCAGACAGTGACAGAGACCGTTGCGACCGGAATCTCGAGCCAGCGCGCCGGAAGGATTCCGGCTCGGCGTGTCCGGCTCGCCGTCTTCATGGTCATCGCCGCCTTCATGCTCGCCGGACCGGTGATCGAGCAGTTCGTCGGAACACGCACGGCGTTCTGGCGCTCCTGGACGATGTTCAGCGGCATCGGAATCGGCTTGATCGATGCCTCTTTTTCCGTCCCAGGCAGCCTGACGCCGGTCGACCGCTTCGCGGCTCTCGATGAGCGGCGAAACGGCAAGCTGCGGCGCATCGAGACGACGGAGGAGCTCATGGCGATCATCCAGCGGCTGTGCGCCGCCTTCGGCGAAGGTGCGGAACTGCGGGTCAAAGCACGCCAGGCGACACGCGATGGCTGGCGGGTTATCAACACAGGAGAGCAGAATGCTTGCCCTGGTTGACCGCCTCGCCGGCTGGGCCGTCGACACCTATGGATCGTCGCGCTCGTCGGCCCTGATCCGCATCGGGATCGCCATGCTCTTCTGGTCGCGCTGGGCAGGTGAGTTGCTGCTATACATGAACCAGTCCATCCCCGGCCTTATCCTGTCGCTCAATTTCTTCGTCGCGACCAGCCTGCTGTTCGTCGGCTATAAGAGCCGCCTGGCCGCCTTGTGGACCGGAGTGGTCGGGCTGGCGATCTATTTCTATTTCGGCCATGCGCTCGGCCGCGAGCCGTGGACGCATCACCATACCTATCTGCTCGCCATCACCGCCCTGCTCCTCACCCTCACGCCCTGTGAGCGCTCCTTCTCGCTCGACCGCTATCTGGCGGTGGCGCGGGCCAAGCGCTCGGGACAGCCGCCACCGCCCGAACGCGGTAATCTCTGGGGCCTGCGGCTCATCGTGCTGCAGCTCTCGGTGCTCTATTTCTTCTCGGCCTATGACAAGACCAGTTTCGCCTTCCTGAGCGGCGCGCGGCTCGAGCACATTTTCCTGTGGTTCTATGCCGGCTCCGACTATCCGAACTTTCCGGACCTACCAATGCTCGCCATGCTCGCCGCCATCATCGTGGTGCTCGTCGAATATGCGCTCGCCTTCGGGCTGCCCTTCCGAGCAACCCGGCGCTATCTGGTTTGGATTGGCCTCGCCTTTCACGCGGTCCTCTATGTCACCTTGCCGGTCTATACGTTCAGCGCCACGATGATGCTGCTCTATCTGGCGTATTTCGATGCGGACGATGTCGACAAAGTTATCCGGCGCGTGCAAGGGATGGAGATCGAGACAACGATAAGAGAGACGGCATCGTGAAGCACCTCATGGCGACGGCATTCGGTATCGCCCTTCTGGCCGGCCCGGCCGGCGCCTCGGATCCGCTTTATCCGAAACGTGTCTGGGGCGGCTTCACCGGCGGCGAGATGAACACGTCCGTCCTGGTCTTCCGCGACATCAACCGCAACGGCGTCTATGACATGGGCGACCAGCCGATGCCGAATGTGGCCGTCGAGCTCGGCAAGCCCGGCGGAGATACCCATCTGGAGCGGACCAATGTCAGCGGCTTCGCCAATTTCCGGATGTCGGTCGTGAAGCGCGATCGCGAGGTCACCGATCCGGGCCGCTATACTTTCGCGGTCAAGCCGCCGCCGGGCTGGTCGGTGACGACGGGCAATGAAAAGCAGGACAGCGATTATGTGGTGACGCCAGGGGCACCCGGCGACATGATCGCGCGCAAGACGACACATCCGGTGGGCCTTGCGGCCGATCTGATAATCAGCGGCACGGCGCCCGCCGGCGTCAAGGTCACAGCCAAAGGCCCCGATGGCGGCCATCGCGTGACGCAAGCGGATGGCGATGGACGTTTCCGCCTTCCGGCGACACCGGGCGACTGGCAGATCGAATGGGCATCCGAGCGCCGGAGCGTGACGGTCGCGCAAGCGCCGGTCGTTCTGGCCGCCTTCTCAGAAATGGCGAAGAGCGATGCAGCACCACTTCCCGTCTCACATGTAACGGGCTTTGACGATTTGGCGACCTCTGGTGTGTTCGAGGTGCCGTCCGGCTATGGCGGGCTCGACTGGTACAATCTCGTCGCCATGCATCAGCGCTTTACCGGCGGTCCCGGCTACATCAACACTGCGATGTCGGGCGACTTCATCGCCTATAACAGCTCAGGCCATCCGGCGACCGTGTCCAGCCGCACGCCTTTTGATTTCACCGGCGCTTATTTTGGCGCCGGCTGGAGTGATGCCGAAGGTGAAACTCTGCATGTCAAGGCGTGGCACGGCGAAGAAGCCGTCTACGAGGACCAGGTCACGCTGTCCGCTCTGGGGCCGGTCTATTTCGCCGCCGACTATCGGCGCATCACCCGGATCGAGATCAGGACCGAGCATTACTGGCAGGCGGCCATCGACGACTTCGCCTATCGCACCGAGAAGTAGAATCCGTCAGCAGGATTGGCCGGTCTGCGGCCCGCAGAAATCCGGGTCATAGCGGTCGGATCCGGACGTCGACGCAGGTCCCTGGCTATGCGACGCGCCGCCATGCGCGCCATTGCCCCCCGGACCGCCACCGTTGCCAGCGCCATTTCCAGCGCCGTTGCCGCCATTTCCTCCGTTGCCGCCATTCCCTCCGTTGCCTCCGTTGCCGCCATTTCCTCCATTTCCGCCGTTCCCGCCATTGCCGCCGTTCCCGCCGTTCCCGCCGTTCCCGCCGTTGCCACCGTTCCCGCCGTTGCCACCATTGCCGCCGTTACCGCCGTTACCGCCGTTCCCGCCGTTGCCACCGGGCCCGCCACCGTTCCCGCCTGCGTCGCCACCATTGCCAGCATCCGCCATCCGCTGCCGGTCGTCCTTGGTGTTCGCCCGATGGCCGTCAATCGACAAGAGAGCGACTTGGGCCGCTCCGGAACGTGGATATGACGTGTCGTTCGCCGCGGCGGCGGGCGCGAGCAAAGCGGCGGCGCAGAGAAGGCCAGTGGACATCAGGTAGCCGATGCACGACACGGCGCGTTGCGAGAAGAGCCGATCCAGATGCATGTGAAAATCCCCAAACGGCAGGCTGATGGCGCAATCCCTAGCAGCCGCTCGCGCCGCGTCGGTAGGGGACAAGCCAAATGCACCCAAAAATAGTAGAGCGCTGGATCAGTCCGCCTGCTCGCCGTCGAGATAGTCCCTGACATCCGACATGCCGAAGAGGGTCCGCTCCGCTTTCAGAGCCCGGACATCCATCTTGCCCGAGTCGGTGAAGATCTGGAGGTCATTCGGGTTGCGCTCGCCGATCATCAAATAGCTGCATGGCCCCGCGCTACTGTTGAGAAAGCTGTGGCCGAGCTTGAGGCCGGCCGGGAAGCAGACATAGTCGCCCGCCCGCATCACATGGCGCTCGTCGTCCAGAAGCAAGGTGACCTCGCCGTCGAGGATGAGAGCGTGCTCCTCCTCCAGCATGTGATAGTGACGGGGCGCCAGGCGCTTGCCGGGCGGCGGCCCTTCGATCAGGACGCCGACATGATAGGCCTCGCCCACCGCCTCGAAGGTCAGGTGCTTGTTGCGGTCGAAGAAGCCGCGCTCCATGGGTCGCTCGTGCCAGGCGACAGCGGCGGACGAGATCGGCAGCTTGGGCTCAACCGGCGGCCCTGACTGAACATCGAGCTTCGGCCTTGCGCCCTCGGGCAGACCGCTGTCCTCGCCATCCCAGTAGTCGCGCCGCGCGGCAAGATCGAAGACGGCATCGCGCCCCAGGGCACGCACCAACATCTTGTTCGATTCGGGATAGACGATCACGTCATTCGGATTGCGCTCGCCGACCAGCACATAACGGCACGGGGCGTCGCTCCTGTTGACGAGACAATGGCCGACCTTCTGTCCGGCCGGAAAACACACATAGTCGCCGGGCTTCAAGTCATGGGTCGCAGCGCCCAGGCGCAAGGTCGGCGTGCCGTCGAGGACATAAACATGCTCCTCTTCGAGAAAGTGGTAATGCAAAGGGGCGCTGCGCATTCCCGGCGGCAATTCCTCGATCACCACGCCGACACGATAGGCGTCGCCCAGCGCCGCCCGGCTCAGATGCCGGTAGCGCAGGGAGAAATTCGGGACCTCGTCATAGGATTCCCAGGCAAGATCCCGCGTCGCGATCGGCCGCCGCCGGGGAAGCATCTGGCTCGTCATGCCCCCTCCTCGCTCAGACGGCGTGCAGTGCCGGCTCGCTGGGCGCTCGGTGGGTGCGGCGCAGATGGCCGTCGCCCCACTGGCAGAGGCTGGCGACACCGTCATTGAGGGTCTGGCCATGCTCGGTCAGCGAATAGACGACCTTGGGCGGCGAGGCATCGTGGACCTCGCGGCGCACTAGTCCATCCGCCTCCATCTCGCGCAATTGCTGGGCCAGCATCTTCTCGCTGATGCCGGGGATCAACTGGCGCAGGCGGCCGAAACGGCGGGGCGTCTTCTGAAGCTCGCACAGGATGTCGACCTTCCACTTCCCGCCAATGACTCCGAGCGCCGTCGAGAAACCGCAGTCTTTCGGAATGATCGTCATCCTTCGTCTCCTTACCCGCAGGTTAGTGCTAACCCGGCGGTACGTGTTGTCCGAGGTCTTCGCCCTGCCCAGCTACCAACTGTCTAATATAGGAGATCGGACATGAAGACACGAGTGAGCGTTCTGGGTCTGGGGCGGATGGGGTCGGCCCTGGCGCGGGCCATGACCAAGGCCGGGCATCCGAGCAGCGTCTGGAACCGCAGCCCGGACAAGGCGCAACCTCTCGCTGCCCTGGGCGCCACGATCGCGGCGGACGTGCGTCAGGCGGTTGCGGCCTCCGACATCGTCATCGTCAAGGTGACCGACTATGCGGCATCACAGGCGTTGCTGCGTGATCCCGAAGTCGCCGGGGCCTTGCGCGGCAAGCTCATCGTTGAGCTGAGCTCCGGCACACCACGCGAGGCACGGGAGGCGGCGCGCTGGGCGGAAGGCCAGGGCGCGCTCTATCTCGACGGCGCCATCCTCGCGACCCCCGACATCATCGGCAGCGCGGCGGCCATGATCCTCGTCTCGGGGCCCCTCGCGGCCTATACCGCGCATCAAGAGACACTCGCGATCCTCGGCGCCGTCAGTCATGTCGGCGCGGATCCAGGCACCGCCGCGGCGCTCGAAGCGGTCGGGCTGAGTCAGCTCTGGGGCGGGCTTTTCGCCGCGCTGCATGCCATCGCCATCGCCGAAGCCGAGGGCATTCCATCCGCGACCCTCGAGCGGCAATGGAAGGACGGCGTGCCTGTCATCGAAGGACTGGTCGCCGACCTCTTCAAACGCACGGCGGGCAAACGCTTCGTCGCCGATGCCGAGACTCTTTCGACCGTCGGTGTTCACACCCATGCCTTGCGGCATCTCGCCGACATCAGCCGGATACACAATCTCGATCCCGGCCTGACACGAACCTATGCGGCGCATTTCGAGCGCGCCGTCGCTGCCGGCCATCTCGAGGACGACTTCGCCACGATGACGCGGTTCACGAGGCTCGCGCCATAAGCCGCGCCCAGGGCGGCAGGTGGAACACGGCCATCAGCGCGTACATGACGGTCATGCCGCTCAAGGGCGACATGCCGGCACTCGAGCAGATGATGGCGGCGGGATCGCCACCGAGAAGACCCGTCGCCAGCGCCATGGCCGCAAAGGTCGGCGCGGCGGCGAGGCTCAGATATTCGGTGGCGATCGTCATTGTTTCTTCCTCAGGCGACGTTCTTCAGCGGCGCATATTCATCGCGGCGGCGGAACCACAAGCCCGTCTCGTTGCGGCCGAGGGGCGCGCGGTCGAGCCACTGATACATGCCCCACAGGCCGTCGAGGCCGCGCGCATAGGCCGAATATGTGTGGTACACGTCACCACCCTCACGCACGAAGGCGCTGAGGCCCGGGCGGTCGCGGCCATAGGTGGCGGGGTCGACGCCGGAGCTCGACGCGAAGGCGACGACTGGCGACGGCTCCTCCAGGCTGTCCATGGCATGGCTGTTGAGCTCATAGTTGTATTCGATACTCCCCTGGCGCTGCTGCTCTTCGGTGTAGGCGACATCGAAGTCGAAATTGAAATCGCTGTCCTCAGAGGAAGCCCAGGGAAAGCTCCAGCCCATCCGCTTCCGGTAGTCGAGAAGTTTCGCCAGTGGCGCCCGCGAGACTGTCCACAACATCACGTCATGATTGACGAGATGGGCGAAGATGCCGTTATAGCCGTCGGCGATCGACGAGCACGACACGCAGCCCGCCTTGTAGTCGGGGCCGAACATGAAGTGATAGACGAGAAGCTGTGAGCGACCCTGAAAGAGATCGGCGAGCGTGGCCTGGCCCTGCTCCGTCTCGAAGCGATAAGCCTTGTCGAGCTTGACCCAGGGCAGGTCCTGGCGCATGCGCGCCAGCTCATCGGCACGGCGGGTGTGCTCCTTCTCGGCCTTGAGAAGAGCGACGCGGTGGCTGAGCCATTCCTTGCGGGATGCGGTTTTGTGCTTGGTCATGGGGTTTCTCCTTTGTGCTGAGATGACTCTAGGATTGGAATGAGGTGCGGCGGGAGTGACAAAGCTGGCGGGATTCTTCCGACGCGCCATCCTCACCCAGATCCCCCTTCTCCCGCGCGCAGCGTGGGAGAAGGTGCCCGACAGGGCGGATGAGGGCCCTTTGTTGAGAGTCGCGGAAGTTTCCGAAGAAAGAGCCCTCACCCGGCCTTCGGCCACCCTCTCCCATCCTGCGGACGGGAGAGGGGGAATGACGGAAGCAACCCATCGCCTCAGTGCTCCATGTGATCGAGGCACAGCACATCGCGATAGGCGCAGAGATCGGCGAGGAGCTGCTTGTGCTCGGCGAGGATCTTGGCCTTCTCGGCGGCGCCGATCATCTGGATCATGTAGCTGTGCTCGGGGTTGCCCTGCTTGTCGACGAAGGGATAGAGCAGGCTGTCGAAGTTGGTGAAGTCCGGCGCGGCGCCGATCTCGGCATTGGTGAGATAAGGCGCGTAGAACATGAGGTGCGGCATCGCCATGGTGCTCACCTTGAGGTCCGGCGGGCCCAAAGTGCGCATGATCGGCGCGATCATGTAAGAGAGGCCGGGCTTGGCGGGCACCGGATAGGTCTTGTCGCGGAAGCGTTTCTCGACCTCGGCCTTGAGCTCGGCCGGCCCCAAGCCTTGCGCCCGCATCGCCGCCGTATCCATGATATATTTGAGATAGGTCTTCGTACCTTCGGCGTCGTAGCAGAGCGGCACATAGATATCGTTGCGAAAATCGGCGAGCTCCCATTGGGTGCGCTCGACGATGCAGGTGATGCCGTTCGTCCCCTCCTGTGCGAGCTTGTAGCCGGTCTTGGGATCGAGCAGATGTACCGTCGCCTTGTCGCGCAAATGCGGCGGCGCGGCGCTCAGAGCGAGCGCGATCTCGAGCTTCGCAGGCATGGTGTCGAGTGTGGTGTCGGCGGTGAGGCCCGGCGACGCGAAGCCCAGGACGGCGATGAGGGCGGTGATGATCGTGGATTTCATGAGGGACTCCATTCTTTCTTAGTTTCCCTTCTCCCGCTTGCGGGAGAGGGGGAAATGGTCAACTCGCGAAGCGGTGGTCGTAGTCTTCACGCAGGCGCAGCCAGCCGGTCCAGAAGGGCTCGGGCTCGAGGCCTTTGGCGCGGGTGACGAGGATGTCGAGATGCATGTGCCAGCCGGCTGCGATGGCGAGCAACGTGCCGCGATCCGCGAGGCCCTGATGGGTGACGCGCAGGAGCACCCGCCTGCCCCGGGGCTCGATCTCGAAGGTCACATCGCCGGTCTCGTCCCAGGTGATGGAGAGGCGATGCGGTGCTTCGATTTTGGTGATGCGGCTCTGGAGCCTGTACTCTTCCTCGAAACCTTCCGGGCGGTGGCCCGGCGGTTCGCTCAATTCCTCATTACGCCAGACGAATTCGAAGGGAGCGCCCCGCTCCAGCACCATCTCGCCCGCCGCCAGCCAATGCTTGCGCAGATTGCTTTCGGTGAGCGCCGCCCAGACGAGATCGACGGGGCCGGGCAAAAGACGCTCGATGGTGAAGGTCGCGGGCTCCGTCAGCACGCCATGGGAGTCGAATGCGATATGGTTCATAACCGGTCTCCTTTCCGAGGTGGTTGTCAGTGAGGATAGTGACGGCTATCGATGGGGTGGGAGTGACAAGTGTGGCGGGATTTCCATGGACTCACTGATCACGGCCGCGGCGCGCGCGCTGGCAAGCGGTGATCCGCTCGGCGCCTTGAAGCGCGTGGCGCTACGCGAGGACCCGCCGGCGCTGGCGCTGCGCGGCATCGCGATGGCGCAGCTCGGAGATCTCGACCGCGCCAAGCTTCTGCTGCGCCGGGCGGCGCGCGCGTTCGGCCCCAAGGAAGCGGTGGCCAGGGCACGCTGCGTCGTCGCCGAAGCCGAGGTGGCGCTCGCGGCGCGCGATCTGGGAGCCCCCGACAATCTGCTCGACCAGGCGCGCGCGGTACTCGAGGATCATGGCGACCGCGCCAATGCGGCGCATGCGCATTATCTGTCGGTACGCCGGCTCCTCCTCATCGGCCGGCTCGATGAAGCCGAAAGGCAACTCGCGGAGCTCGACCCGACACCACTGCCGCCGCCCTTGCGCACCGCGCATGAGCTGGTGGTGGCCGGCATCGCGATGCGCCGCATCGACACGAAGACCGCACGCGCCGCCTTGGCGCGGGCCCAGCAGGCGGCAAAGCAGGCGCGCATTCCCGCCCTCATCGCAGAAGCCGAAAGTGCCGCCCGCCTTCTCGATGCGCCGGCGGCGCGGCTCATCGCGCAAGGTGGTGAGCGCCCTCTCCTGCTCGATGAGGTCGAAAAACTCTTCGCGTCGAAGGCGCTCATCATCGATGCTTGCCGCCATGCGGTGCGCGATCGGAAGACCATCGTGTCCTTGGCGACGCGCCCGGTTCTCTTCGCGCTGGCGCGGACGCTGGCCGAAGCGTGGCCCAAGGACGTGACGCGCGATGTGCTGCTGGCGCACGCCTTCGGCGCCCGGCACGCCGATGAGTCACATCGCGCCCGCCTGCGCGTCGAGATCGGACGCCTGCGCCAGAAGCTCGGCAAGCTGGCGCGCCTCAGCGCCACCGAACGCGGCTTCGCGCTCGAACCTGCGATGGGCCAGGAGGTCGTGGTGCTGGCACGGCCGGTGGAGGAGAAACACGCCGCCGTGCTGGCCTTTCTCGCCGATGGTGAGTCCTGGTCGAGCTCGGCGCTCGCGCTGGCGCTCGGATCGAGCCAGCGCAGCGTGCAGCGGGCGCTCGAGGAACTGGCGGGCGCGAAGAAGGTTCAGTTCTATGGCCATGGCCGGGCGCGCCGCTGGATGACGCCGCCGCTGCCAGGTTTCACGACGACATTGTTACTCCCGGCCCCTCTGCCGAATGATTAGATGTCGCCCGACAGCGAAAGGAATGACGTCATGAAACGATCGCAAGCCGAGATCATCCGCGAATATGGCCCCTTCCCCGGCATCGACCAGGTGGGCGGGGTCGCTTATGACGGCACGCATGTGTGGCTCGCGGCCGGCGCGACGCTCGCCGCGCTCGACACCAGAAGCGGTGAGACGGTGCGCGCTCTCGATGTGGCGGCGCAGGCCGGCACCGCCTTCGACGGCGAGTTTCTGTGGCAGATCGCCGATGCCCGCATCCAGAAACTCGATCCGAAGACAGGTCGCGTGCTGGCGACCATTCCGGCACCGGGCGGCGGCGGCGATTCAGGCCTCGCCTGGGGTGAAGGCACCTTGTGGGTCGGGCAATATCGCGACCAGAAGATTCATCAGATTGATCCTGAGACCGGCAAGATCCTGCGCACGATCGAGTCGAAGCGTTTCGTCACCGGCGTCAGCTGGGTCGATGGCGAGCTGTGGCACGCCACCTGGCAGGACGATGAAAGCGACATCCGCCGCATCGATCCCCAGACCGGCGAGGTGCTGCAACAGATCGACATGCCGGCGGGCACCGGCGTGTCGGGCCTCGAATGGGACGGCAAGGACCGCTTCTATTGCGGCGGCGGCAAAAGCGGCAAGGTGCGCGCCGTGCGCAGACCTGAGTGAAGGAGGACAGTCACCATGAAAAGATCGCAAGCCGAGATCATCCGCGAATACGGCCCCTTCCCGGGCGTCGACCAGGTGCACGGCCTGACCTATGACGGCACGAACGTGTGGTTCGCCGCCGGCGAGACACTGAACGCGCTCGACACCGACAGCGGCGAGACGGTCCGCGCGCTCGATATTCAGGCGCATGCCGGCACCGCCTTCGACGGCGAGCATCTGTGGCAGATCGCCGAGGCGCGCATCCAGAAGGTCGATCCCAAGACGGGTCGCGTATTGGCGACCATCCCGGCGCCGGGGGGCGGCGGCGATTCAGGTCTCGCCTGGGGCGAGGGCACGCTGTGGGTCGGGCAGTATCGCGACCAGAAGATCCACCAGATCGATCCCCAGACGGGCAAGATCCTGCGCACAATCGAATCGAAGCGTTTCGTCACCGGCGTCAGCTGGGTCGATGGCGAGCTGTGGCATGGCACCTGGCAGGGCGAGCAGAGCGACATAAGGCGCATCGATCCGAAGACGGGCGAAGTGCTGCAGCAGATCGACATGCCGCCGGGCATCGGCGTGTCGGGCCTCGAGGCGGATGGCAAGGGCCGCTTCTATTGCGGCGGCGGCGACAGCGGCAAGGTGCGCGCGGTACGCAAGCCGAAGTGAGGAGTTCCGCTGTTATTCCGCTGTAAAAGAACAGCGGAATAACAGCGGATTATCAGCGGATCTACAGGCATCTACAGCGTCCCAAAAAAACAGCGGAACCGGGACTATCCCGATTCCGCCAATTTTCATGAGGCGGACGCGTCCGCGATTGCAAGCTTTGCTTTCTTGTTTGCGCATGATCTTTCCGGAAAACCGCTCACGCAGTTTTCCGGATCATGCTCTACTCCGCCGCCTCACGGCGCGGCAGTATCCAATTGGGCCGCGGGAAGTGGCAGGTATAGCCGTGCGGATATTTGATCAGATAGTCCTGATGCTCGGGTTCGGCCTCCCAGAAATCACCCGCCGGGGCGACTTCGGTCACGACCTTGCCGGGCCACAGGCCTGAGGCCTCGACATCGGCGATGGTGTCCAGGGCGACGCGCTTCTGCTCATCGTTCAGATAATAGATCGCCGAGCGGTAGCCCATGCCGACATCATTGCCCTGCCGGTTCTTCGTCGTCGGGTCATGGATCTGGAAGAAATATTCCAGGATACGCCGGAAGCTCGTCTTCGCCGGATCGAAGATGATCTCGATGCCCTCGGCGTGGGTGCCGTGGTTGCGGTAGGTGGCATTCTTCACGTCGCCGCCGGTATAACCGACGCGCGTCTTGACGATGCCGGGCTGCCGGCGGATCAGATCCTCCATGCCCCAGAAGCAGCCGCCGGCCAGAATGGCTTTCTCGGTCATCAGACTTCCTCCACCTGGTTCAGATAGTCACCATAGCCTTCCGCCGCCATCTCGTCGCGCGGAATGAAGCGCAGGGACGCGGAATTGATGCAGTAGCGCAAGCCGCCTCTGTCGCGCGGGCCGTCCGGGAACACATGGCCCAGATGGCTGTCGCCATGGGCCGAGCGCACCTCGGTGCGGATCATGCCATGCGTGACATCGCGCAATTCATTGACGTTGGCGTCGACGATCGGCTTGGTGAAACTCGGCCAGCCGCAGCCCGACTCGAACTTGTCGGCGGACGCAAAAAGCGGTTCCCCCGAGACGATGTCGACATAGATGCCCGGTTCCTTATTGTCGTTGTATTCACCGGTGAAGGGACGCTCGGTCGCGCTCTCCTGGGTCACCTTGTACTGGATGGGCGTGAGCTTTGCGACGGCTTCCGCGGTCTTACGGTAGCTCATGGCTTCTTACTCCGTTCTTTGATTTGCTGCCCCAATATGGCGTCGGGACGGCGATTTTCCCAGTGCAAAGCGCGCATGGCTCAAGGGGGCCCTGCTGCCCGAGCCATGCGTGGGGCGCAGGATCGGCCGGCGGGGCCTGTAACGAAATCGCGATGCGTTGCGTAGGGCGGACGCGGCGTCAGGCGGCTGGCCCGAACATCTCCCGCATGGCGGCGCGATAATGATCCTCCGACGTCGACCAGCGCAGGCCGGCCAGCATCCGCGTATCGGCGCCGGCTGGGTAACGGATGCGGCTCCCCTCCTCGGTCGCGGCGGCGAAGGTCGCCTCGGCGACCTCGGCCTCGGTGCAATAACGGGTGGGATAGGACGCCATCCGCCGGAAGCAGGCTTGCGTGAAGGCGTCATATTCCGAGGGGAACAGGCCTTGGAAGCGGTTGCCGGCATTATCGGTAAAGCGGGTGGTCGGCGCGTAGCCCGGCTCGACCAGACGCGCCTTCACATTGAAGCCTTCAAGCTCATGAGCGAGCGATTCCGTAAAACCTTCGACCGCGCATTTGCTCGCCGCATAGACCGCGACGAGCGGCATCACGCCGATGGTGACGCTCGACGTGACATTGACGATGGCGCCATGGCCCTGCCGGCGCATCAGCGGGATGATGGCGCGGCAGGCGGCGAAGGTGCCGAAAGTGTTGGTCTCGAAGATCTCGCGGATGGTGCTGTCGGGTGTCGCCTCGACGATGGAGGCGAGGCCGATGCCGGCATTGTTCACCCACATATCGATGCCACCGAAGGCCGCGACACCCTGGTCGATCGCTTCCCGGATGCTCGGCGGCTTCGTCACGTCGAGCGGCAGCACGCGCAAACGCGGCGAGGCCACAGGAAAGACGGCGGGGTCGGGCCGGCGCATGGTGGCGAGCACGTTCCAGCCGCGCTCGAGAAAAAGCTCGGCCATCGCCTTGCCATAGCCCGACGATGTTCCGGTGATGAGGATGGTCCTGGTCATGAATCTCTCCATTGAAGTCCTGACCAGAATAGACAATGGCTTAGGACGATCTATAATCTAATATCCGAAATTCATTATGGATCGTCCTAAAATGGACCCCTTCAGCGATCTCATCGCCCTGCTCCACCCGCATATGGCGCATTCCAAGTCGATCACCGCGCGCGGCAAATGGGGCGTTCGCTACCGGGCCTATAGCCGGCCGGGCTTTGCCATCGTGCTCGACGGGCAATGCTGGCTGGAACTCGAGACCACGAAACCGGTGCTTCTGGCACCCGGTGATTTCGTGTTGCTGCCGGCGACGCCCGCCTTCGCTCTCTACAGCGACGCCAAGGCGCCACGCCCGCTGCTGGAGCCGGCCAGCCACGCACTGCATCATGGCGATACCGATGGCCCGGCCGATCTCAGCATGCTTGGCGGCTCCTTCGAGATCGAGCCGGTCAATGCGCCGCTGCTGCTCGCGCTGTTACCCACCATCATCCATATTCGTGCGGCCGACGGCGGTACGGGACGCCTGGCGCGCCTCATCGGCCTGATCCGCGAGGAATGCCTGGACGACCGGCCGGGCAAGGAAGTGGTCGTGGCGCGGCTCCTCGAAGTGCTGATGGTCGAATGCCTGCGCTGGCCCGGCATCGGGCGCGAGCCTCTGTCGAGTGGCTTGCTCGTGGGCCTCAACGATGCGGCGCTGGCACCGGCGTTGCGGGCACTGCATGGCGATGTGCGCGCGGACTGGACGGTCGCAAGCCTGGCGCGGCTCGCCGGCATGTCGCGCTCGTCCTTCGCGGCGCGCTTCTCGCAGAAGCTCGGCTGCGGGCCGCTCGAATATCTGGCGCGCTGGCGCATGATCCTGGCGCGCGACGCCTTGAGCCGTGGCGGCAAGCCGCTCGAGAAGCTGGCCGAGGAGGTCGGATATGAATCGGCGAGTGCCTTCAGCACCGCCTTCCGGAAGCGCGTCGGCTGTGCGCCGGGCGCGTTTGCGCGGATGCAACGGGCGCAAGGTGGCCTCCTTCTCAACCGTCATCCCGGCGAAAGTCGGGATCCACCTATCAGCACGAACAGAGCTGTCCGCGTTGCGGGAGTTTAATGGATCCCGACTTTCGTCGGGATGACGGCGTTGTTTTCGGCGCGGTTGACTTGGTCCTTGGCGAAACCCGCCTTGGAAGCGTAGCCGCGCACGATCGCCTCGCGCTCGGCATGGGGCGCGACCTTCTCGATGTCGTCGAAGCCGTCGGGAGCGCGCGCCTCGACGACGTCGATGACACCTTCCGGGCCGCCGCGGCGGTTGGCGCGGACGATATCGGCGGTGAGCGGCCGACGCTCATTGTCGTAGGCGGTGAAGGCCGCCTCGACGTCGGGCGTGGCGGTCAGATGGCGGGCGAGTGACGCGGCATCGAGAATGGCCTGGCTCGCGCCATTGCTGCCGACCGGATACATGGCATGGGCGGCGTCGCCCAATAGCGTCACCCGGCCGAAGGACCAGCGCCCGACGGGATCGCGGTCGCAATTGGGATATTCATAGAAGGTGCTGGTGGCCTCGATGATCTTCTTGGGCTCGATGAAGCTCAAGTGGAAGCTGCCCTCGACGAAGGCGCAGGCCTCCTCGATGCGCCCGACGGCGTTCCAGTCCTCGCGGCGCGGCGGCGGCCCGCTGCCATCGGCGATGCGCGCCATGATTGCCCAGTTGGTGAGGCGCCGGTTCGGCTCGGCCGGATCATGGTGGATCGGATAGAAGACGAATTTCGCGGCATTGCCGCCGGCGATAACCATGGTGCGGCCGTCCTCGTGGACGGGCCATGAGGTGCAGCCGCGCCAGAGCATGATGCCGCTCCACAGCAGCGGCCCTTCCTGCGGATAGAACAGCGCCCGCACACGCGAATGAATGCCGTCGGCGCCGATGAGCCCGACGCCGGTCACCTCGAAACGTTCACCGGCGCGGCTTTCGAGGATAGCGGTGACCTTGCCCGGGTTCTCGGCGAGATCGATGAAACGCCGGTCGGCATGGAGGTTCTGCGATCCTATGCGTTCGCGCACCGCCTTGAGCAGGACGCCATGCAGCTTGCCACGATGGATGCTGAGCTGCGGCACGTCGTAGCCCGCATCGAGGCCGCGCAATTCGCGCCACACCACCTGGCCGTGGCGGTTCTGATAGATGAGCTCGCGGGTGCGGATGCCGGCTTCATCGAGCGCCGGCAACAGGCCGAGCGCCGCCAGCTCCTTCACCGCATGCGGCAGGAGATTGATGCCGACGCCGAGCTCGCGCAATTCCTGGCTTTGTTCGAAGATTTCGACCTCGATACCGGCTCTGTGCAAAGCGAGCGCGGTGACGAGGCCGCCAATGCCGCCGCCGATGATGAGGAGCTTCATCACACCTCCTGCTGATCCGGGCCGTCCGTGGTCAAATCATACAGGGATGGGGATCGATCTCAAGGTCACGGATGGTCAGGCGCGCGAGCGCGACAATTCCATCAACCGTCATCCCGGCGAAAGCCGGGATCCACACATCCTAGCGATCAGCGCTGCCCACGCCGCGCCAGTTTAATGGGCCCCGACCTTCGTCGGGGTGACGAAACTGGGGAATGTGTCGCTCGTCTCAAACCGGATCGATCCCGCTCACCAGCAGCGCCGCCAGATTCTCAATCGCCGCGGCCTGGGGCATGCGGCCGCGGGTCATGTCGAGCGACAGCGCTTCCGCCGCGCCGACGATGCCGACGCAGCGCTGGCGCAGCGCCTTGCGGGCGAGCTTCGAGAACGGCGCCAGCGCGTCGGCGAATATCCCCACGCAATTGTCGAGCAGCTCCTGCTGGACGGCGCCCATCTGCGCATCGCCCATTAAGGCGGCGGCAATGGCGTGGCCTTCAGGCCCCCAATTGGAATGGCAGGTCATGTAGGCGCGGGCGATGAGGCGCGCGACCTCGTCCAGCGCGCGGCCTTTGACCGCGAGGCTTTCCTGCAAGGCGCGCACCTGCTCACCGTCGATGCGGCGGTAGAGCGCCACGAGGAGCCCTGAGCGCGTTTCGAAATGCTCATAGGTGATGGGCTTGCTGACGCCGGCGCGCTCGGCCAGATAGCCGAGGGTCAAGGCATCGGCGCCCTCCTCGCGCACGATGGCGAGCGCGGTCTCGAGCAGCTGCTCGCGCCGCGCTTCCTTGCTCATGCGCCGCTTGGTCTCGGTTTTTTCCGCCACCGCCATTTTTATCACCTCGCCCGCGAAGTCCCTTGACGAACTTCATCGTCCTCACCATAACCTACTAGTCGTAAGTTACTAGTTGTAGCTTACCAGACGTAGGCCGCGCCCGCAAGGCGCATCATTTGCGAGGGACTCATCATGTCACGTTCTCAGCTGCCGGTTCTGATCATCGGCGGATCCGGCGTCGTCGGCGCCCAGGCCGCGGCCACGCTCCGCCAGCTCCATCCCGATCTGCCGATCATCATCGGCGGGCGCGACCTGGCGCGGGCGCAGAAGACGGCGCAGGGGCTCGGCAAGGCAACGGCCGCCGTCATCGACCTCACCCGCCGCGACCTTGGCCTCAAGGCGACGCCGCTCGGCGCCATCGCCCTCTTCGTCAAGGACCACACGCTCAATTCCATGCGTTATGCGCTCGACCACAAGGTGCCTTATGTCGACCTGTCCAGCGGTACCTTCGAGATCGGCCCGGGGGCGGCGCTTTACATCCACCATCCCGACCGGGCGCCGGTGCTGATGGCGAGCCACTGGCTGGCGGGCGCGGCGGTGTTTCCGGCGCTGCAGCTCGCCGCCGCCTATGAGACGGTGAGCGCGATCCGCATCGGCGTGGTGCTCGATGAGGAAGATATGGGCGGTCCCGCCGCAGCGGCCGATTATGAGCGCCTGACCACGGTCGCGCCCTCGGTGCTGACCATCCGGAACGGCGAGACGCATTGGGTGACGGGCGATGAGGCGAAGGCCGTGGTGCGGAGCGTCGACGGCGCCCTCCTCGCGGCGCAGGCCTATTCGCCTTTCGACGTGCTGAGCCTGCACGCCGCCACGGCGGCGCAAGCAATCCGCTTCGATTTCGTCTATGGCCAGTCGGCCAGCCGGCGGCACGGCCAGCCCTTCTCGACCGAAACCATCATCGACATCACCGGCACCAAGAAGGACGGGACGGAGGGCACGTCGCATCTCGAGATCGTGCACCCCAAAGGTCAGGCGCCGCTGACGGCGCTCGGTGTGGCGCTCGGCATCGAGGCGCTGCTGGGATTCAAAGGCGAAGCGCCGGCGCCCGGGCTTTATCTGCCGGAAACGCTGATCGATCCCGACTATTTCGTCGCGCAGATGAAGGCGTTCGGCGCGGTGTTCACTACATCCAACGAAGGAGGACGCTGACATGACCGGCACCATCGACGCCCCTGTCCTGATCCTCGGCGCCACCGGCAGCCTGGGTGCCCGCACCGTGCGCATGCTGCGCAAGCTGCAACCTGAGCTTCCGATCACCCTCGCGGCCCGCGACATGGAAAAGGCCGAGGCGCTGGCGCGCGAGGTCGGCCATGCGACGGCCGCGCGGATCGATATCGCCTCCCCCGGTCTCGGTCTCGATCCCGCCGCCCGGCATAGTATCGTGGTCACCGCTTTGCGCGATCATTCCTTCAACAGCCTGCGCTATGCGCAAGCGCAAGGCGTGCCCTACATCGCTTTGTCCGATGGCGCGTTCGAGCTGGGCCCGATCATCGCCCACTATGCCCACAATGCCAAAGCGGCGCCCATCCTGCTGCTCGGCCACAGCAATGGCGGCGTGCCGACCCTGGCGGCCTTGCATTTCGCCAGCGACTTCGAGACGGTCGAGGCGATCGAGCTGGGCCTTCTGTTCGATCCGGGCGATCCCTTCGGCGCCGTCTCGGCCAAGGATCTCGAACGCATCAATCGCATCGGCCCCAAGCCGCTGGTCAGGCAAGACGGCGCATGGCAATGGGCCGACGCGCCGCTCGCGACGCGCACTTTCACGAGTGTCGATGGAACGGCGCATGAGGCGCATGCGGCGGGACTGCTCGATGTCCTGAGCCTCGGCTCGGGGACAGAGGCGGCGCATGTTCGCATCGATCTGGCTGGGGGCTTGACCGCCTCCACCAAACAAGGCGGATCGCCGTCGGTCGAAGTCATCATCGAGATCACCGGCACGAAGAAGACTGGGGAGACCGGGCGGTTCAGGTATGAGTTGGTCGATCCGGAAGGTTACGCGGCGATGAGTGCGCGGGGTGTGGCGGTGGCGGTTGAAAGCCTGTTGGGGCTGGGTAGGGCCCCGGCGCCGCAGACTGGCGTGTATCTCCCGGAAAAACTTGTTCAGCCCGAACATCTGCTCGAACGCTTAAAGGCACTCGGTGTTAGCGTGCGCGCGGCGTAGTATGCCGTCCCACCCTACCGCTATTAACGCTGCGCCGCCTCGATCTCAGGCTCCCATATTGACATTGCACTGCGATGGCAGGAGCTTGGGACAGAGGCGGCGACGGAAACGTTTCACAAGGTGGAGGCTGGCATGCGAAGGGTTCTTCTGGCGTTGTCGTTTTTGGGCGCCGCGACGATGGCCCTCGCCGCAGCTACCCCCGCCGTACCGCCCGAGCTCGAAGCGGCGCGCCAGGCGCTGACCGCCGCGGTGAAGGCGCAGGATCTCAAAGCCATCGTGGCGGTGTCGCGCTTTCCCCTGGCCTTCAGCGGCTATGAGATGCCGGAAGAGATCAGCAAGGAAGATTTTCTCGCTGACAACAGCCTCTATGCTGGACTCTTCTTCGACGGCAGCGATCAAATCGTCGCCTGTCTCGGCACCACCCCGCTCGACTACCAGGACGAAAATCCCGACTTTCCCGGCAGCCCCTGGGTGATCGACTGCGACGGCAATCTCTATTATTTCGGCGAGGTCGATGGCGCCTGGCGCTTCACCTCCTATATGAACGTCAATGAGTGATCGACGTCCATTCGCCAGAACCGGCCTTCCCGGCGCTCGAGCTTCTTTCTCAGCCAGCGCGGCTGGGCGTACAGAATAAAGGCCGGCGGCTCGTCGGTCAGCGCGAAGCAGAAGCGCTTGGGCAGTTCGGTGTAAATCGAACGTGGAGGTTTCCAGAATGGCTTGTGCAAGTTCTTGATCTCGCAGCCGGTCGTGAAATGATGGTACCAGACGCGCGACAGGCCACATTCACCGATCAGTACCTGCAGCGCCGCCGCTAGGACGGCTTCGCTCCACATTTCCGCATGCGGGGCTAGAACGGTCTCAGAATAGCGCCTGAGCTTCTCGATATCCGCTGGCTTCGTGTAGCGGCCCCACCCCTCGACTGCGCCCGCCAGATTATCCCTGACATTCCTGATCCAGTCGTTCTGAACCTCTTCGATCAAGGCCTCCCCGGACTGGACATCTATGTCGATGCGTGCCCAGGCCATGGTGATGCGCTCCCCCCAGTTCGCCGGATGGTACCGGCATTGGAACGGCATATCCTTCGCATCGTGAATCAATCGATGGTATTCCACATCATGCGCATGTGGAAAGTTGAGCTGCAGGACGAGCTGGCGGCGCGGCCGGGAGGTCTGATTCCAGCGCCGATCGCGGCTTTTCTCGGACCCCCATCTGGCGAAGGTCACGACATAAGTCTCAGTCTCGCAGGGCCACAGCAAAGCGAGATCGTCACGGTGCAGTAGACCGCCGCCCTTCGCGGCGACGACCGCCTTGATCGCCGGCCGGTCGAGCAGGCGAGCGAAAGGCCCCGCGCGCAAGTCGCGGATGTACTGGTACGGTCGCAGCTGACGCTCCAGCAGCATCGCGGCATAGCGGTCCTTGTAATAGCGAAACAGCAGCCGGCGCGGCTGATCCAGCGCGCGCGGGGTGTCCGCGATGGCAATTTCACGGTATCTCATGATCGTCGGCCAATAGCTCGCCCGCCTCGCGACGATGGATCGACGCAAGGTTGGTGCCGGATGACATGACGCGCATGCAGATGCGCAAGCAGTCACGCCGTCAGCGGTTCAGAATCTTCAGGTGGAAAAGTCGGAGGGGGGCGGCGGTACTAGCTGACCGGCGCAAGCAGGAACGGCCGGGTGCCGTAAGCACCCGGAAGATCAGCACCCATCATATGGCGATCTTCACACATTGCCGTTCTCCAAAGCGCGGTTCTCGCGCGGGACGCGGGTTTGGCACAAAAGGTGGCGTAAGGCAAGTGTTGGATAGGAAACGAGAGAGAATGACCGTTGGCCCCTCACCCTCCCGATGCTTCGCATCGGGCCCTCCCTCTCCCCGCTCGCGCGGGGCGAGGGCTTGCAGCGCCACTATTTGCCTGTCCATTTTTCGAAAGCCGTCAGCGTGTGCAGCGCGCTGGCGATAGTCGGGGTCGCCACGGCGGCGGAATCGAGGAAGATGATATTGTCCTCGCGCGCCGCCCGCATGAAGCGGTTCCAGCCGGGCACGATCGCGTCGAGCCGGGCGCGGATGTTTTCCGGGCTTTGGTCGGCGCTGAGATAGCTGTTCATGACAACGAGGACGTCCGGATCGAGGCGGGCGAATTCCTCCGAGCTCAACGGGACCGCGAAGCCGCGGCCCGGCGTGGCCTCGCTGGTCACGCGGCTCGACCAGTCATAGGGCACGTAACCCAGATCGCGGATCGCCTGGACCGCGCCCGAGACGTCACGCACGGCGCTGACCTGGTCGAAGACGATGACAGCCAGATAGGTCTTGCCCTGTGCGTCGGCGGACAGCCGACTCTTCACCTCGGTCACCCGCTTCAGATAGGCGGCGTGCTTCTGCTCAAAGACATCCGTGCGCCCCAATAGCCCGGCCAGGCGCTTCTCGATCGAAAAGCCCGATTCACCGCCGGCCATCGTCGCCTGCAGATAGACCGGCGCCACGGAAGACAATGCCTGGACCTGGGCCTGCTGCTGGCCCATGCCGATGATCAGATCGGGTTTCAAGGCACGGAGCTTCTCGAGATCGATATTGCCGATCGGCCCGATACCGGCGATCCGCAGCGCGGGATCATTGCCGAAAACGCTTCTGATGAAATCGACATCGATCTGGCTGCCGCCGTCATCGGCGCGGCCATAGACGCCGACGACATCGAGGCCGAGTTCGATGAGCGGCAGCGCCAGCAGCGCCTCATGCAGCGCGATGATGCGTTGCGGCCTCGCCGGGATTTCCACCGTGCGGCCGGCATCGTCCGTCACCTGCCGTGTCCCGGCGAAGGCCTGGCCGGCCAGAAAGAGGACAATGAGAACCAGAAAAAGCTTCTTCATATGCGTGTTCCTTTATTGACCGCGCATCCGGCGCGCGCTGCGCAGCCGCAACGTGGTGATGAACATGGGGACACCGAGCATCACGATGGCGAGACCGGTCGGAAGCGGAAGCTCGCCGGCGAGCCCGCGCGTGAGCATGTCGGCGCAGACGACGAGAAGCGCGCCGACGGCGGCAGAGAGCAGCAATCGCGCCCGGCCGGACGCAGGAGATATGAAGCTCGCCAGATGCGGCGCCATCACCCCCAGAAAGGCGAGAGGTCCGACGGCCGATACCGCCGCCGAGGTGAGCAGCACGGCGGTGACGAGAATGACCGGCTTGGAGAAGGACAGGTTCTCACCGAGCGCCATCGCCATCTGGTCGCCGAGATCATAGCTGCGCAATGCCCGGCCGAGAAAAAGAATCGCCGGCACGCCGAGCGCGAACCACGGCGTGAAGGTGGCGAGGCTCTGCCATGAGGCGCGGAACAACGAACCCGCCATCCAGTCCGCCAGCGCCAGCGACACTTCGGGCGGCGTGTAGAGCATGAGGATCGATGCTACCGACGACAAAGACGTCTCGACCGCGATGCCCATCAGGAGAATGGCCATGCCGCCGGCATTGGCGCGGCCGACCAGGAGGATCAAAAGCACGCCGACAGTGAGACCGCCAGCGAGGGCGGCCAGCGGAAGCCAGCCCTGCGGCAGGCCGGGCAGGAAAACGAAGATGACGAGGAGAGCCGTCATCGAGCCCTGGCTCAACCCCAGGAGGCCCGGATCGGCGAGCGGATTCCGGGCCAGCGACTGCAGCATCGCCCCGGTCAGCGCGACCGAAGCGCCGACCATAATACCCATGAGAATACGGGGCAGTCGGACATCCCAGACGGCGAAGGACAGGTCGCTTGCATCGGGACCGCGCCAGAGAACGGCGATGGCCTCCGCCATGCCGACCGGGGTGGAGCCGATCGTCAGCGACGCGGCCGCGGCCAGGAGAACGGCGAGGCTCAGGCCGGACAGCGCGACGGCATCGGCCAAGCGGATCGTCAGGCCACCGGTGAGACGTACAATGAGGCGGCCGTCCAAGGCCCGGGTCATGATCATCGCCAGGCCTCCCGCCCGGCGGCGGACAGGTAATAACGCTTGACGATGACGGCGAAGACGATGCCACCGAGCAGGTCCATCATGATGCCGGTATTGAGGACGTGCGGCGCGAAAGCCGAACGTGCGGCGAGGTCGGCGACGAGGCAGATGGCGGCGCCGAGCACGGCATTGGCCGGCAGCGCCAGCCGGAAGGATGCGCCGACAAGCGGGCGCACAATATGCGGCGTGACGAGGCCGACAAAGCCGATCGGCCCGCAGATCGCGACGGCAACGCTCACCGATACGACGACCGCGCCGATGGAAAGCCAGGTGATGCGGGTCACGGCGACGCCGGCGGAGGCCGCCCTGTCGCGCCCGAGCGTGATGAGGGTCAGCGGCCGCGCCATGGCCCAGAGCATCACAAGGCCGAGCGCGCCCAGCCACCAGAAGTCGCGCAGGCGCTCGACATAGACATGGTTGATGTTGCCGGTGGCCCAGCTCAGAAAGTCGCTGCGCCGCGACGGGTTCATCAGCATGATGGCATTGGCGATGGCGGCATGCAGCATCGAGAGGACGGCGCCGGAGAGAATGAAGGCCAGGCCGTGCGGCTCCTTCGACGAGGCGATCAGGCGGGTGACGAACAGGCAGCTCAGAAAGCCGAAGAAGCCGCCGAGGATGGCGGCGAGCCCCTGCCCTTGCGATGGCACATCGAGCAGGAAAGCGGCGATGACGACGAACAGCATGGCACCGGAGCTGACGCCCAGAATGCCGGGCGATGCCAGCGGGTTTCGCGTGAGGCCCTGGAGCACCGCGCCGCCGCAGGCCATGACCGCTCCCAGGAAGACGGCGATGAGCGCCCGCGGCAGCCGCTGGTAGAGAACGACGAAGTGGTCGTAATTGTCGGGGTCGAAGGCGAAAAGCGCTGCCACCACGCCACGCGGGCTGATCGACGATGCGCCGAAGGACAGATTGGCGATGAAGGCGATGACCGCCAGCGCCAGAATACAGGCCATCGCGGGGTAACGCCGCCCGCTCATGCCGGGGCTTGCGGCGCAGGGGCCGGCAGGCAGACGAGACGCCCGCCCCTGACGAAGACATCGGCATCGAAATCGAAGACGTCGCGCACGCTGCGCGCATTTATCGTGTCGGCCGTGCGCCCCTGCGCGACGATCCGGCCGTCACGCATCATGACGACGTCATCGGCAAAGGCGGCCGTCAGATTGAGGTCATGCAGCACGGCCACGATCGTCTTGCCACGCAAGGTGAGCGTGCGGAGGAGATCGAGGATCGCATATTGGAAATGTATATCGAGATGATTGACCGGCTCATCGAGCAGAATGATGTCGGTGTCCTGGGCCAGGATCATCGCGATCCAGGCGCGCTGGCGCTGGCCGCCGGAGAGATCGTTCACCGGGCGCGCCGCCAGTCCTTCGAGCCCGACCGTCACCAGCGCCTCGGCGAACAGCGAACGGTCGCGCTCGCCGGGGCCGCCAAAGAGCGAGTAGCGCGCATAGCCGCCGAGCTCGACCAGCTCGGCGAGGCTGATGTGATCGGGACAGTAGTTTTCCTGAGGCAGATAAGCGATGCGCCGCGCCAGATCGCGCCGTTGAATATTTCGCAAGCTGGCGCCGCCCAGCGTGATGTCGCCCTGGCTGTGCGGCAAAAATCCCATGATCGCCTTGATCAGGGTCGACTTTCCACAGCCATTCGGCCCCACCAGAGCGGTGAACCGCCCCTCGGCGAAACCGAGCGACACGTCGTTCAGCACCGGACGCGCACCTGGCGCATAAGCAACAGTGAGATGATCACAGCTGAGCGCTGACACGATTGCAGTGTCTAAAAATCTAGCCGCAGGCCGACGCCATAAGCACGCGGCTGAAGCATGGTCGCGCTGATGACGCTGCCGCGACCGCCGATCGATGTCGGCGCCTCCTCGTCGAGGACGTTCTTCACATAACCGAAGAGCTTCATCTTGTCGGTGATCTGGAAGGCCGCGTTGACATTGGCGACCGTGTAGGCGTCCACGGCGAAGGCCGGGGTATTGGCGTCATCGGAGTAATAGCCGTCGACATGGCGGATGTTGCCGCCGACATTAAAGCGCTCGAAGACGTCCCAGTCGAAGCCGGCGCCCAGCATATAGCCCGGCGACTTGGCGAACTCATTGCCCTTGAAATCGACGGAAGAGTCCGAGAACTTCGTCACCTCCGTCCGCAGCACGCCGGCCTGGGCGTTCAGCCGGAATTTCTCCGTCACGCTGAAGGTCCCCCCGACCTCGAAGCCATAGGCATGCGAGCGGTCGGCGTTGAGCGTGAGGCTGGTGGTGAGATCGATGTCGGGGATATAGGTCTGCGAATAACGCTGGCCGTCAAAATAGTCGCTGTAGAAAAGGTTGCCGGTGACGATGAGCCGGTCGCCGAGCAGGCTGGCGCGCCCGAACAGCTCATAGTTCCAGACGGTCTCCTGCTTGAAGGGCACGAAGATCCGCCGCGTCGTGTCGAGCGACACGCCGCCCGGATTGTAGCCCCGGTTCACCAGGGCGCCGACGGTCACTTCGGGGGTGAGCTGATAGGCGACGGAAATCTTCGGCAGCAGCGCGTCGAAGGTCTCGTCGAACTCCACCGGGCTCGTCACATAAGTGCCGTTGCGCTCCATCGCGTCGTGCTGATAGCGCAGGCCGCCGGTCACCGACCATCTGTCGGTCAACCGGTAGGTCATCTCCGAATAGAGGCCCATGCTGTCTTTCTCGTCCTTGAATTCGATGCCGCCGAGAAAATGCAGCGCCTCGTCGGCCTCGGTCCGGCGCAGGAACAGCCCGACGACGCCGGTCAGGCGGCCGGCCAGAGCGTCGAAGGTCGCGCGGGTTTCGTTGGAGACGTCTTCCTGGTCGATCTCGGCCGCGCCGTTGTTAGACGGATTGTAGAGCCGCTCGATGTCGGTGACCGAATATTGCGTCTGGTTGAACAGCTTGACGCCCCTGCCCGTGTCGTAGCTCATATCGAGAATGCCCGTATCGGTCCGGTTGTCCCAGCTGACCACGGCGGTGGCGTTGCTCTCATAACCCTTGAAGGGATAAGGCACCGACTCCGCTTGCGGGCCGGTCGATTCACTGTGGTTGTAGGTGAGCTTGGCCTCGAAGCCCGGGATCGCCGCCGGCACCCAGAGCAGCTTGGCGCGGCCATTGGCGACGGAGATGTCGGGATCCGCATCGCCCGGGTCGAAGGCGGGATTGGTGAATTTGACGATGCTGTCGCGGCCATAGAAGTCGAGCGCGACGCGCGCCGCCAGCTGGTCCTTGATCAGAGGCGTGGAGCCGGCAAACGAGGCGCGATATCCGTCGCGGTTGCTGATGACGCCCTGAAGCGAGGCTTCCGGCGTCCAGGTCGGGTCCTTGGTCTTGATGATGAACGCGCCGGCAATGCTGTTGGCGCCCTGCGCCGTCGTCTGGGGGCCGCGGAACACTTCCATCGAGTCGACATCCCAGACCGACGTATCGCCGAAATAGAGCTCGTTGTAGCTCACATACCGCCCGTCGACATTGATGGTGGCGCGCGGCACCGTGCCGCCGTAGAACGCGGTGACGCCGGTATTCGGCCCCTCGATCGCCTGGCCGCGGATGGTGCCGGCGCCGATATTGTTCGGCACGTACACGTTAGGCACGTTGTTGACCACTTCCTTGGCGGTCTGGTCCTGCGGATTCTTGTCGATCTCCTTGCCGGAGATCACGCTGACCGATGAGGCCGTTTCAAAGATGCTGCGGGCGATGCGTTCGCCGGTCACCACAATCGTGTCGAGCAGGGTTTCGTCGGCCGCATCCTGCGCCCGAGCCGGAACAGCGATGACGGAAAGAATGGCGAGCGCGCTTACGCCGCGCCGAGCGGTGGATGAATTGAGAGACATGACTTCCCCGTCCGTGGAAAAATGCTGGCTAGCTAGGGGCAGTCCATGGCTCGCGAAACGTATTCCACTATGCATGACGCATTCCGCATGTCAATAATACCTGACAATTTTAGTCATGTATTATGTCGCACCAGGAATGACCATCGATGATCAAGACGAGCATGAACAAAGGCAGGCGTTCGACGACGATCCAGTCGGTATCGATCGCCGCGCGTTTTCTCGACCTATTGGCGAATGCCGAAGGGCCGCTGGCGCTGCGCGAGATCGCCAAGCGCGGGCAGACCGGAACATCGACCGCGCATCGCTATATGCAGAGCCTCGTCAAGGAAGGCCTGGTGGCGCAGGATGTCGCCAACGGCCATTACGATCTCGGTCCCGCGGCGCTGAGTATCGGCATCGGCGCCCTGCGCCGCATCGAGCCGGTGGACGTGGCGGCGCGGCACATGAAGGCCTTGTCGCTTCGGCTTGCGGCGAGTTGCGGCGTGGCGATCTGGACCGAGCGCGGCCCGACCATCATCCGCTGGTACCGGAGCGCCCATTTCGTGATCAGCACCGTGGCGCTGGGCGATGTGCTGCCGCTCGACAAGACCGCCTGCGGGCTGGTCTTTCAGGCTCATCTTCCGTCGGAACGGATCAAGGCGGCGCGCAAGCTGCAACCGGCGCGCTTTCGCGGCACGATGCCGACCGCCGCCACGCTGGACACGGTGCGCGACGCCGGCGGCGCGGATCTGTCGGAGCACCTGTTCTCGCTCCTCACCGGCAAGGCGGCGCCGGTCTTCGATGCACAGAAGGAGATCGCCTGCGTCATGACGACGGTGTCGGGCATCGATGCCGCCAATGCCCAGGAACACGGGAAGGAGCTGTTCGCCGCGGCGCGCTCTGCCTCCCGCGAATGCGGCGGCGGCTGACGCCTCAGGAGAGTCGCAAATGCTCACCGAGCGTGGCGCCTGCATAGTCCTTGCGGAACAGGCCCATGTCGCTCAGACGCGGCATGAGCTCGTCGAAGAACAATTGCATCGAGCGCCAGGAGCCGCCCGGAAGCGCGATGAAGCCGTCGATGGCGCCGGCGTCGCGCCAGTCCACGATATCCTGGATCACATCGTCGACGGTGCCGACGGAAACCCAATGCGCCGAGCCGACCACTTCGGGGCGCATCAGAAGTTCGGCAACCGTGGGCTCGTCGCGCGCGATGTAGCGGTGGAGGAGATCCGCATGCGTCCGGCTGCGCACCGGCCGGTCGGGGTCAGGAAGCATGTCGCGGGTCACTTTGCTGTCCTCGGCCAGCCCGCTCACATCGAGCCCCAGAATGGATTTCACCGCGTCGAGGCGCTGCCGGCGGCCGAGATGAGCGTGCCCCAGATGATGGAGCGCGCGGGCTTCCTCGCGCGTGTCAGCGATGAAAAAGTAGAGTCCCGGCAGAACCCGGATATCGCCCGGCGCGCGGCCTTTGGCTTCAGCGCGCCGGCGCAGGTCGGCGCGCAGCTCGATGCCGGCGGCAAGATCGGGGATCGCGCCGAAAATGGCATCGGCGACAGTGGCGGCGAAGTCGCGGCCGATATCGGAAGCCCCGGCCTGAAACAGCGGTATACGTCCGGCGGGATGGCCGGCGATGCCGAGCGGTCCCTTGACCGCGAAGAACTCACCCTTGTGGTCGATCGGCGAAAGCTGGGCGTTGCCTGACAAGGCAGCGTGGGGATGGCTGTCCCACAGCCGCCGCACGACATCGGTGAACTCGGCGGCCCGGCGATAACGGACATCCGGCGCCGGCATCGGCCCGTCGCCGAAATTCTCCGCGCCCTCGATCGAGGTCACGATGTTCCAGCCGGCCCGGCCATTGCTGATCCAGTTGAGCGACTGCAGCTGGCGCGCCACGGCATAGGGCGGGTTGAAGGTGGTCGAGGCCGTGGTCACCACGCCGATATTTTCGGTCTCACGCGCGACGGCCGTCAACATGAGCATCGGGTCCAAGCCGACCGCGCCGGCACCGCCTGATCCCGAGCCGCCCTTGGGTGCGCCGCCGCCCGAGAAATCCGGCTTGAAGACGAAATCGAGCTTCGCCTTCTCCGCCATCCGCGCGAGCCCGATGTTGAAGTCGATGGCGCTCCCCTGCGCGGCTTTCCTGTCCTCGTCATCGGGCGGACGCGTGCCTTTTCGCCATGTCGCGGTAAGGCTCAGGCCGATGACGAGCTCACTACCGGCGGACATGCGCTAGTCCTCGACGTGATCATGGCCGCCGATCCGGCCCGGACGCCAATAGCCTTCCGACGAGATGCGGTCGCGGGTGAAGCCGCGCCCGATCAGATGATGGCGCTGCGCCCGCACATTGCTGGTCTCGCCGATAAGATAAGCATGGCCGTTGCCGGCCGGCAGAGCCAAGGCCTGGAGCCGGTCGAGCAGGAACGAGCTCGGGCCCGCGGGCACCGCGCCTCGGTGCAACCATTCGAGCGACAGATCGGCAGCGGATTTCACCGGCTGCTCGTGCTCGGATCCGCCGATTTCCAGCAAGGCAATCGCCTTGGCGCCGGCAGGGAGCGTTTCGAGAATATGCAGGATGGCGGGAATGCAGGTTTCATCGCCGCAGAACAAATGCCAGTCGGCCTGCGGATTGAACACTGTCCGCCCACGCGGACCGCGACTGAGGATCGTCGTACCCGGGCGCGCGCCACGCGCCCATGTCGGCGCCGGCGTATTGCCATGGAGAACGAAATCGATCGCGAGAGTTTTCCTGGCCCGGTCGAGCGCGCGGATCGTGTAGTCGCGCCGGCCCGTCTCGCCGTCGGACAACGGAACTTGCAGGACCAAAGCCTGTCCCGGCTGGTATTCGAACTGGTCGAGATTGTCGGCCGTCAGCACGACGCGCCGCATATGCGGGGTGACGTCAGATGCATCGACGACGGTGAGCTGCCATTCGGGCAGGTTGGGACGGCGGAATGCCGTCGGAGCGGTCGTGGTCATTGATGTAACTCATCCTCTTTTTTGTCCGCATCCCGGCGTTTATGGCCGAGCTGAACTCCGCGCGCGTAACATGCCTTGGGATGAGCCTGACAGCGGAGTTCGACGGACGATGCGGCCGCTTCCATATCATCCTTGCGATGATAAGCAAGATCACATGATCAGGAGCGCATGGCTGACCTGCACGCGCATTGCACTGGTGAAACGCACCAATCGCAAACCAATCCGGCGCGATGAGGTGAGCTTGCGGCTCAGTCGAAGACGAGTCCCAGCGCTTTCTGCTGCTTTTTCGACAGGCCTTGCGCGACGATCTGATGGGCGGTCTTGAGATAGGCCTTGAGGTCCTTATCCTTGAGGCCGGGCTTGGCGTAATTCTGGATCCATTTGAGGCCGCGCGAGGCGAGATAGGGTGCCGGCCGCAAACCCCGCTGGTCCTTCAGCACCTCGAAGGCAAGGTCGGAGACCTTGAAGGTGATGTGCGGATGCTCGCCCTCGTCCCAGCCACCGACGGCGAAAACCTTGCCGCCCACTTTCCACACATGCGAGCCGCCCCATTGCATCACATAGGTCGTCGCCGGGAGCGAGCCGCAGAAGGCGTTGTACTGCTCATAGGTCATGACCGCGGATGATAGATCATTGAACGAACCTGCGCTAGAATGCGCCCGGGAGAAAACCATGACCCACATCGTTCACGACGGCGCCTTCCACCGGCTGACCATCGTTTCCCTGATGGCGGCGCTCGGAAATCTCAGCGCCATCCTCAAAAAGACCGAAGCGCATGCCGCGGCGACGGGGACCGATCCGGCCGCCCTGCTCGACGCCCGGCTTCATCCCGACATGTACAGCCTCATCCAGCAGCTGCAATATACGCTTTTCATCCCGGTGGATTTCGCCCGCCATTTCAGCGACGAGACACCGCCCAAGGTCGGTTATGCGGAAAAGAGCTTCACCGAGGTGCAGGACGGCATCACGACGGCGATCGCTTATCTGCGCTCTGCCTCGCCGCAGCGCATGGACGCGCAAGCTGGCCTCGTCGTGCGGAGCTTCTTCGATGCGAGCCTGGGCCTCACGACGGAGGATTACGCGGCCCAGGTCATCATGCCGGACTTCTATTTCCACCAGACGGTGGCCTATGCCATCCTGCGCCACAAAGGGGTGCCGCTCGGTAAGCGGGATTTTCTCGGTAAGCTCAGGATCGTCCGGCTGGGGTGAGAGGCGGCGCTGCATCCGGCGGTGAAATTCTGCTATTCACGGGCCTCGTTTTTCCAAGATTGATTCTTCCATGCCGGCCGATCCGATTTCCATTCTCAACGATGTCTATGGCTATGACAGCTTCCGTGGCCAGCAGCAGGACATCATCGACCATGTGATCGCCGGCCATCACGCTTTCGTGCTGATGCCGACGGGCGGCGGCAAGTCCTTGTGCTACCAGATCCCGGCGCTGGCACGGCCGGGTCTCGGCCTCATCATCTCACCGCTGATCGCGCTGATGGAAGACCAGGTGGCGGCGTTGCGGCAGGCCGGGGTCAATGCAGCGGCGCTCAATTCCAAGCTCTGGGGCGCGGAGAAGGACCAGCTCTGGCGCGAGGTCGAGCAAGGCGAGATCGATCTTCTCTACATGGCGCCGGAAACGCTGTTGCGCCCCGAGACGATCGAACGGTTGAAGACCACACGCCTGTCGCTGATCGCGGTCGATGAGGCGCATTGCCTGTCGCAATGGGGGCATGACTTCCGGCCCGAATACCGCGCCCTCGACTGTCTCGTCGATCACTTCCCCAATGTGCCGCGCCTGGCGCTGACCGCCACGGCGGATGAGCCGACGCGGGCCGAGATCGTCGAGCATCTGGCGATCGGCGCGGAGAACAGCTTCGTCTCGGGCTTCGACCGGCCGAATATCCGCTACGCCGTCGCCGAGAAGGCGAATTCGACGCAGCAGATGCTGCAGTTCCTGAAAACCCGAAAGGGCGAAAGCGGCATCATCTATTGCCTCTCGAAGCGCAAGACCGAGGACGTCGCGGCGGCGCTCAACGATCACGGCTTCACCGCCCTTCCCTATCATGCCGGCATGGAGATGAAGGACCGGCAGGAGAACCAGCGCCGTTTCCAGCTCGAGCAAGGCCTCATCATGGTGGCGACCATCGCCTTCGGCATGGGCATCGACAAGCCGGATGTGCGCTTCGTGCTGCATCGCGACCTGCCGTCGAGCATCGAGGCCTATTACCAGGAGACCGGGCGCGCCGGACGCGACGGCCTACCGGCGGAAGCGCTGATGCTCTATGGCGCCGAGGACATCGCGCTGCGGCGCCGTTTCATCGACGGGTCGGAAGCGCCAGAAGAGAGAAAACGCATGGAGCGGCGCAAGCTCGACGCGCTTCTGGGCTTCGCGGAATCGAGCCAGTGCCGTCGGCAGGTGCTGCTGCGGTATTTCGGTGATGAGGCAAAGCCCTGCGGCAATTGCGATGTCTGCCTCGACCCGCCGGAGACGTTCGACGGTGCCATCACGGCGCAGAAGCTTCTGTCAGCGATCTACCGCACCGGCGAACGCTTCGGCCAGCTGCATGTCATCTCGGTGCTGCTCGGCGAAGCGGATGAGCGCATCACCACGCTCGGCCATGACAGGCTTTCAGTGTTCGGCGTCGGCAAGGAGCATGACCGCAATGCCTGGCGCTCGATCATCCGCCAGCTGGTGGCGCACGGGCTCGTCACCGTCGATGTGATGGGCCATGGCGGCCTCTTCATCTCGAGCGAAGGCCGGCAGTTCCTGCGCGAGAAGCCCGCGCTTGCCTTGCGGGTGCCGAAGAAGGCGAAGGCGGCGCGCAGCAAAGCGGCGCGCGCCGCCGGTCCCGCCCTCGATGCGCATGACCAGGCGCTGTTCGACCGGCTGCGACAAAGACGGCTCGAGCTCGCCAAGGCGCAGAACGTGCCGCCTTATGTGATCTTCCACGACAAGACGCTGCTCGAAATGGCGGCGCGCCAGCCGCGCTCGCTCACCGAGCTGGCGAGCGTGCCCGGCACCGGCGCGGTGAAACTGGCGCGGTATGGAGAAGCGTTTCTCGAGGTGATTAGGGGGGATGGGAGAGGCTGAGGCGGCGCCCTCAACTGCATTGCAGGACGGTCCAGGCCCGGTCAAAGCGCCGCTGCGCGATATCCTCTTCGCGGCACATGATGTAGAGTGTCCCCATGTCTCCCCACATCCACTGAAGCTCATCATTAGACGTGAGCTGTAGAAGCAGGCGCCAATCGGCTGCCCGTGGCGCGAGTGCGGCTACCCTGGGATCGCGATACCCCTCCGGATCGCCGACATGGACGCCATTCGTCACCAATTCGCAGTCCAGTTCCATCGGCGACTGAATTGGGCTTGGCCAGCCTCCAAATTTGAAACCACCGTGGCAGATGTCGTCTAGCCTCTCGTCGCCAAGTTCCCCGGCCTGCGCCAGGAATGTGTCGAGATCACCTTGCGCTTGCCTGGTCCAGTATTCCTGAACCCAATCCAAACTCGGCAAGTCCTCTCCCGGCGTGAAATCCAGGCTCTGTACAGGACACGAATGGCCCAAAGGATGCGGGCGTCGCTGCAACGGCGTGCCCTCCTCGGTAAAGATCACGCGCGATCCGGGCGCGTCCAGCGGATCAAATCCCCAGGGCTGTGTTTGAGCATCATAGAAAAATGAGAGAAGTCCGGATTCCGGGATGGGCAGTTGGCACCCCACACGCGCAAGATCTCGTAGATTGAGCTGGGCCAGGAACGTCAAAGGCTGCTCCTCCCACGCGACTTCTTCGAGATGGCCGTTCGAATCCTTGGGATACTGATAGGCCGGTCTCGTCGGCCACGGAGTGGAAGTGGGCAAATCGGGCAAGCCGCCGAGCTTACTGCTTCCTACCGCCGTCGGATCATCCGCATGCGTCGCCATCGCGCTCAAGACGATTCTGGGTCGAGCATGCTCCGACCAAGCTCCGGCCAGCTCCGGACTGATCGACTTTTCGATGAGATAACGCCGCCAAGCACTCGGATCCGCCTTGCGCATCGTGTCTCCTGCTTCAAAACATCAACATGATCATAGATCAGCGGACGGACACAGCGCATCATAAATCAGTCTTGTGCGAGAGCGCGGGAGATTGTCCCGGAGCTCGACCACCTACTCCTGTGCTTTCTGGAAATCGTCGTCGAGGCTGGTCGCCTTGATCAGGAGCGGGCCGATCTACTTGTAGAAGCGTGCCAGGATCTGCGGCTGATCTCGGTTACGCGGATGCGGGCCTGGCACTCATCGACGGGATCGCTGGCGAGTGTCCCCGGCACCGGCGCAGTGAAGCTGGCGCGGTACGGGGAAGCGTTTCTCGAGGTGATCAGGGGCTTTGGGCAGTAAACCGACCCGTCACCTTTGCAAATATCTTTTGAGCGCGATGGCCATTCGGCCATTCCATCGCGCCTCCATGAACACGTGATCATTGTTATTATGCCTGACACAGATGGGCGTGATCATGACCTTGCCTGATCCCGCCGGCATTCGCTTCGCAACCCGCCCTGCTACGATGTGTCCGCCCACAAACAATGAGTTGCAGTTGAATCTATTGAACATAAACGACGTGCACCTGGTTGGGCGCCCTCTGTTCGTCTTCAACATCCAGAGCCTGAGCCAACTCCGCGATGCGTCTTTGGGGTCAGGGGTGCTCCCGATCACATTGGCGAACTTGCTTTGCTTCCCCAGTATCAGGGTGCTCCTGTACACGGAGTCCACATGAACAACAGTGTCCTGCGGACCGTAAAGTCGTCCTGGCTCATAAAGCCCGAGAAACTCGCCCGACCGGTAGACGACGCGGAAGTCTTCGGTCAGCAGGCTGGGCGATCGCCTGAGCATCTCCACATTCAATCCAGGCACATTCTCCAAGGTGGCGATCAACGCCTCATACGCCGACCGGGCCAATCCCCGCAGTGCCTCATCGAGAGCCGGCGCAGGAGGAATGAGATCACACCAGCCGCCGGCCATCGCCCATTCGTCGACCGGCGGCGACGCCGGATGAATGCAATAGCCGGATATTCCCTGCAGCACAGTAACAAGATGCATCGCATTCCTGGACTCGTAGTCCGCGCCGAACAGAGTGACCGTGCTGTCATCCCGGTCGTAAGTATATTGGAATGCCACGTGAGCATAGAGCTTGCGCCCGTTCAGGGCGTGAACTGTCCCGATCTCAAAGGCCTCGGACTGGAAAGAATGCTCTCCCGCGCGCAGGCTGAAGTTAAACGTGAGTGGGTGCCCGTGAAGCGCGACGCCTGGGCTTCGGTAAGCCTGATGCCCTCCGAAGCATACATCGACAGTGACCATCCTCTGCCCCTATGAAGGCGTGAAGCTCGTCGGGATCAATGGTACGACACCCGCATCCACCGCCGCGACGCAAATCTCGCCCTTGAGCAGGCGGATCCGCTCGATCATCTGCCAGAGGCAGACGACGACAGGCTGGTTGGAGTCATTGTTGAAGAACTGATCGACGCTCGATGACGCTTCGTCGCGGATCGTGATGGTATCGGTGCGCTGGGACGTCGACGACAACGATGCCGACGCCGCTGCCGAAAAAGGCCCCCACCCCGCAACGGCCGTTATGCCGAGCATTTCCCGCATCTCAGCTGCCGTCGACGATGTCCTGGTGCGGCCGGATGTCTGGGAAAGCGTCTTCTGGACATAGGAGTTGGGCGGCAGCGAGAACGATTCCGGCGACTTATGCCAGAACTGCTCCCGCGTGAAGGTGATTACTGTGGGATCCGCGACGGATCCCACAGTCCAGCTGCCGATGCCGACGAGCCAGGGCATGGAGTCGGGTGGTATCGGATGCGAGTTGCTCGGCACCGGCGGTGGCGGGATCTTGAAGGGACTGGTCAGCACGAGCGCGTCGACCAACACCGTGATCTGTGCTGTGCGCGCGACCTCGCGCACGATCGCCCCGGAGGTCGCCAGCGTGACCCGGACAAACGGCTCCGTAATGGGGAACTTGCCGACTTTACTCGGATCGACGCTGCCCATATAGATCGCCTGCCTGGTCGTCCGCGCGGGATCGAACCCAAACACATCGATCACCAGCGGCAGATTATTCGGCACGAGCGTCAAGTCGGCTGCGTCCAATGCGGTGCTCATCGGACATCCTCCCGCCCGCCGCGGGGCGCCGCGGCCGCCGATATATTGCACATGACCGGGTTCGGCGGCGGAAACGGTCCGCCGAATGCATCATAGACCCGCGGTATCGTGGGCAGGATGATCGTCTCCACCATGGCCTTGAGCGTGTAGTTGGCCGTCGATTCGAAGACGTAGAAGCGGTCGACAAGCTGCCATAGGAGCACGATCATCGCGGCCTGGTAGGGATTGGCAAATTCGTGCAGGACCGTTGCGGTCGTCTCCTCGGTAATGCTGACTTCCTGAGCCGTGCTCGAGCTGCGCGACAGCGAGGCCGACAGACAGGCGGAGATCGGCCCCCACCCCAATGAGCTGTCAACGCCGACGGAGCCCGCAATCTCTTTCATTTCGGATGACGAACTCGTCACCCCCGATGTCTGCGTCTGTGTCACCGACAGGCTCGCACAGCCGGGAAGCGAATAGGAATCGACGGATTTCTGCCAGTGCTGAGTCCGTACGACGACATATTTCTTGGCCAATAGCCCGGCGCCGACAAGCACCGGCGGCGAGTCATTTGGAAGTGGCGAGCCCGAAAGAGCTGGGCTCGGCAGCTTGCTGGGCGCATCCGGCAGGCCGGGATTGTTGAGCTCACGGAGATCGTCGGGACCGACGCTGATGGTTTCATCCGCGGCGGCATTGAAGCTGGTCACATAGGCGCCGGAGCCAGCTTCAATGAGAACATAAGTGTAGGAGGCCTTGTCCGGCGCCTTGATTGTCGAGGACACCGGCTTGCCGGGTTCGCCGCCCATCAGCTTGCCGCTCAGGATCCGCTTCCCGTCAGAGCGGACCGCGTAAACCAAACCGACAAATGGCAGCGAAAGATCGAGGGTCCAGCTCGGGTCTTCCGGCGGCGGCGGATCGACCGCCAATTCCCCGTTGACCGGCCGGACCTTGCCACCCATCCGCGCCGCATATTCGTCCGATACCGGGCGGAACAGATCCCCGAGCGTTGCGAAATCGCCATAGAGAACAGCCTGATGATCGAGCCGGTCCATTGACTTCTCCTCCTCGCTCCATGGGCAATCACGGCGGCAGGCACAAGCGCAACAAAAATGACGCTGGGTAGATTTTAGAATGAATTGTTATGCGTGCATGTCAAGAGCCGGAGAGCCGGGACACCACGCAATCCACTGATGACGTCGTCACGGTTTCGTGTCGAGCGACTGCAACAGATTATCCCGGAGTTCGACCACCTCCTCCTGCACTTTCGGGAAGTCGTCGCCGAGACCGGTCGCCTTGATCAGCAGCGGGCCGATCTCCTTGTCGAAACGCGCCAGGAGCTGGCGGCCGTTCTCAGTGAGGCGGATGCGGACCTGGCGCTCATCGGCGGGATCGCGGCGACGCTCGACATAGTTGGAGGATTCCAGCTTCTTGAGGATGGGGGTCAGGGTATTGGATTCGAGGAAGAGCTTGTCACCCAAGGCCCCCACCGTCTGGTCGTCCTCATCGCCCAAGGCCACCAGCGCTATATATTGAGTGTAGGTGAGGCCTAGCCCATCGAGGATCGGCTTATAGACCCGGCCGAAGGCCAGATTGGCCGAATAGACCGCAAAACACAGGAATTTCGGGAGCTTACGGCTGTCGCTCGGCTTTTTGGCAGGGGTGGACATGGCGGTCTCCAGGGTGAAAGGGTCGCCTCCTATATAAATCGTATCCGATTAAATCGGAAGAGCTTGACATTCGGTCTCTGTTTCTCTATTTACATCGTATCCGATTAAATCGGACACGATTTTTAAACCCGAAAGGACCACCTCCATGAGCGAGAAACTCTATTTCACCGGCAAGACCCACACGATCGGCGGCCGCAAGGGCGGATCGAAGAGCGTCGACGGCAGCCTCGACATCCAGCTCGCCGAGCCGCATCCGGCCGCCGAGAACCATTTCGCCGCCGCCTGGTCGGCCTGCTATCTGGGCGCCATCGAGCTCGCCGCCGGGCAGCGCAAGATCAAGCTCGCGAGCGCGCCTGAGGTCGATGCCGAGATCAAGCTTTTCCATGATGGCCCCAAGGGCTTCTTCCTCAGAGCACGCTTCGATGTGAGCATCGACGGCCTCGACAAGAACACCGTGCGCGAGCTCGCCGATGCGGCGCATCTCATCTGCCCCTATTCCAAGGCAACGCATGGCAATGTCGATGTCGAAACGCATGTGGCGTAACCGACACGCGCACCCTCCCCGGCTTGGTGTTGCCAAGCCGGGTACTTCTCACCCGTCGCTGAGCGCCTTCAATATTCGCGCGCCCGGGCGTCCGGTCGGCTTCAAGCCCGCCTGCTTCTCCGCCGCGCGGATCGCTTCCGCGGTGAGCGGTCCCATCCGTCCATCCGCCTCACCTTTATAAAGCCCGCGTGCGATCAGCAATTCCTGCAGGCGCTTGCGCTCGGCACGCGACAGGCCCGGATCGTCGGTCGGCCAGGCTTTCACGAACTTGCCTTTGCCGCGCAGGCGGTCGGAGAGATGAGCGATGGCGAGCGCATAGGACTCGGCCGCGTTGTAGGAATAGAGCGCATCGAAATTGCGCGACACCAGGAAGGCCGGCCCGTTCTTGCCCGCCGGCTTGAGCAGTCCATAGGAGCCCGACTTGGGCAAAGGCGACCCGTCCGCGCGCCTGAGACCGCGCTTGGCCCACACCGAGATCGCAGCCTTCTGCTTGCGGCCTACTGGCCCTTTATAAGAAGCAGGCAGCTTCACCTCGAAACCCCAGGGCTGGCCAGACCGCCAGCCGGAACGTTTCAGATAATTGGCGGCGGAAGCGAGCGCGTCAGGAATGGAATTGATCGTATCCTTGCGGCCGTCGCGGTCGAAGTCGACGGCGAGCCGGCGATAAGTCGAGGGCATGAACTGCGTGTGGCCGAAGGCGCCAGCCCAGGAACCGGTGAAATCGCCAAGCTTCACATCGCCGGCGGCGACGATCTTGAGCGCGTGGATGAGCTCGGCGCGGAACAGTCCGGGACGCTTGCCGGCGCAGGCGAGGCTCGCCAGCGCCCGGGGCAGGAAGAAATCGCCCTCGAGCCGGCCATAGTCGCTTTCGACGCCCCACAGGCCGAGCAGGATATAACGGTCGACGCCATAGGCCTTCTCGATGGCAGCGAGCGACTTCGCCTCGACCGAAAACATCTTCTTGCCGTCGGCGATCCGCGCGTCATCGACGAGAAAGGCCATGTAATCCCAAATCGCCAGCCGGTATTCGGGCTGACTGCGCTGAAACCGCAGGACCCGCTCGTCGAAGGTCATGTCGCGGAAGGCCGCCTCGACGACATCGGCCTTGACGCCGGCCGTGAGGGCGGCGGCGCGCAGGTCCTTGACGCAGCTTGCGAAAGAGGCGGCTTCGGCTGTGGGCGCATGAAGGCCCGCCGCGACCGCAGCGATGAAAAAAGCACCGATCCCCAGACGGAGACGGCGCAATCTGCCAGCCATACCGACGGTCAGCGCGTTGGTCCTCCACCCATGTCGCATATCGCCCGCTTCCGCAGACGACTCCCTCCGAAGGGGAGACTCACCTGAAACTGCGACACAAATGGGGCATGGTGCGGGGTACATCCTCAGTCACAAAATCGTCATCCCGGCGAAAGCCGGGATCCATTGCGCTCTTTTCAACCTTGCGGCTCTGCCCAGACCGAAGCCATTTAATAGGCCCCGACTTTCGTCGGGGTGACGGAGGGTGGGAAGGAGCGCGTCCTAAATCCGAACCAGCCTCAGGATGGTATCGACATTGAAGTCGATGCGGGCCTGCAACGCCTCTTCGGTCATGAAGTCGCGCTTGTAGACGACGGCGCCGGTGAAGCGGTTGGTGAAATAATAGTAGCTGACCGCGGCGATGGTGACGTTGAGCTGCATCTCGTCCAGCCCGGCGCGGAACACGCCCTCGCGCACGCCTCGATCCAATATGTCCTGCACCATATTGTGGAGCGGCCGGTTGATCGCCTCGATATTTTGCGACGACTTCAGATGGCGCGCCTTGTGCAGATTCTCGCTGTTGACGAGGGTGAGGAATTCCGGATGGTCGAGATAATATTTCCAGGTGAAGCGCACCAGCTTCTCGAGCGCCGCCTCAGCCGGCAGGCCCTTGAGATCGAGCTTCGATTCGGCGGCGCGGATGTCCTGATAGGCATCCTCGAGGACCTTCTTGAACAGATCCTCCTTGCTGCCGAAATAGTGATAGATCATGCGCTTGTTGGCATTGGCCTTCTCGGCGATGTCGTCGACACGCGCACCGCCCAGGCCGAGGCGCGAGAATTCACGCTTGGCGGCGGCGAGGATGCGCTTCTGGGTCGCCTCGGCGTCACGGGTGCGCGGCGCCTCCCCGTCCTTCGCCGTCGCTGATTTCGCTATCGCCGTCTCCCACTAAATAACTAAATAGTTACATAGAAGCGGGCTTTTGTCCAGGGCCGCCCCGAATCCCGTCATGCCGCATCTCGCAACTATTTCAATCTCTTAAGCGAAGCAAGGCGGTTGCGACCATCGCTCAAGGTAGACGCGCAAAGATTCTTCCTCTTGAAACGCCGATGGAAATCAACTAACGAAGTAACCAGTTAGTGCATAAAACAACAATCGCATTCACCTTTGGGAGGAACCATGCAGAGCAAGACTGCCGCGCGTACATCCACGCATCTCAACCGCCGCTCCCTGCTGAAGGGCGTCGCCGGGCTCTCGGGCGCCGGCCTTCTCGGCGGCACATTCGCGATGCCTGCCATCGCCCAGGAGACCACCTGGACGCTCGCCAATTCGATGCGCTCGCTCGCCAATCCCTATCACGCGACCTTCGCCAAGGGCGGCGAGGAATTCGCCAAGTCGATCGGCGCCAAATACGAGATGCTGGTGACGGAAGGCAATTCCGAGAAAGGCGTCTCCGACATCAAGGCGCTGCTGCAGCGCACCGGCGGCAAGCTCATCGTCAATGTCGACCCGAACGACTCGCCCGATGCCCGCGTCATCGTCGAGGAAGTGAAGAAGGCCGGCGGCTTCGTCGTCACCCAGTGGAACAAGCCGGACGACCTGCATCCGTGGGACTTCGACCCCAATTACGTGGCGCATATGTCCTTCGACGGCGTGCCCAATGCGGAAGCCATCGCCAATGCCCTGTTCGGCGCCTTCGGCGGCGAAGGCGGCATCGTGGCGCTCGGCGGCATCCTCTCCAACGTGCCGGCGATCGAACGCAAGCTCGGCCTCGACAACGCCATCGCCAAGACCAATGGCAAGGTGAAGCTGCTCGACTTCCAGCCGGCCGACTGGAATGAGCAGAAAGCCTTCGACATCACGCAGGCCTGGCTCACCCGCTTCGGCGATGAGGTCAAGGGCGTGTTCGCCGCCAATGACGGCATGGGCATGGGCGCGCTCGAGGCGCTGCGCCAGAATGGCCTCGCCGGCAAGGTGCCGGTGGTCGGCATCGATGGCATCGACGCGGCGCTCACCGCGGTCGAAGCGGGCGAGTTCGCCGGCACCGTCGCCTGGGACCCGATGTGGACTGGCGCGATGGGCCTCGCCATTCCCTACGCGCATGTGACCGGCAAGATCGACATCACCAAGGAGCCGAAGGAGCACCGCGAATTCTACGGCACCGGTGTTATCGTGACGAAGGACACCGTCGCCGCCTACAAGGCCAATCCGCCCAAGACCGATTTCAACGATCTGTGGGGCAAGGCGACGGGACAAGTGCAGTATCGGAGCTGATCGCCCCCCTCATCCAACCTCCCCTTCTCCCGTTGCGCAGCAATGGGAGAAGGTGCCCGACAGGGCGGATGAGGGCTCTTTTGAAAGAGCGATAGATCTGAAGCAAAGAGCCCTCACCCGGCCTTCGGCCACCCTCTCCCATCCTGCGGACGGGAGAGGGGAACAATTGGAGAGAGGGAAGGAGAAAGCTGGAGAGGGCAAACTTCCTTGACTACACTGGTCCACACGGGAACGCCTGACATCATGCAGACGCGCAAGGCGACATCGTTCTCTTATATCGAGCAGTGGCGCCGCTGGGCGCCGCTGGCGGTGCTCGTGGCACTTTGCATCCTCATCGGCCTGTTCAATCCGAATTTCCTCAGCACCGGCAATTTCATCCGGCTGCTCAATTCGGCGGCGATCCCGATCGTCCTGTGCATGGGCGCCACCTTCATCATCCTCATGGGCTCGATCGACCTTTCGGTCGAGGGCATCGTGGCGCTGACCGCCGTCATCGCCAGCCTTCTCGTCGCCAATGACATCACCGCTTACAAGCTCGGTCTCTTCGCGGTACCGGTCGCCATGGCGATCGGCGGCCTCATGGGCCTCGTCAACGGTGTCGTGCATGTGAAGCTCAAGACGCCCTCCTTCATGACCACGCTCGGCATCGGCTTCGCCGGGCTCGGCATCGCCACCGCGATCCTCGGCGGGCTCACGGTGCGCATCGCCGATCCGGCATTCCGCTATCTGTCGCTCGGGCGCGTCTTCGGCATTCCGATGGCGGTGTGGATCGCCCTCGCCGCCTTCCTGGTGGCGCTCACCATCCAGCAGCGCACCCGCATCGGCGCCTGGATCTATGCGATCGGCACCGATGAGGTGACGGCGCGCTTCGCCGGCATTCCGGTCGAGAAGACGCGCATCCTGGTCTTCGCCATCGCCGGCCTGTTCTACGGCCTGGGCGGCGTCCTGGCGGCGGCGCAGTTCGGGCAAGGCCATGCGCTCATCGCCCAGGGCCGGCTGTTCACCACCGTCACCGCCGTCGTCGTCGGCGGCACGGCGCTGTCGGGCGGCGTCGGCTCGGTGGTCAATTCGATCATCGGCGTGTTCATCGTCGTGGTGCTCGCCAATGGCATGGTGCTCATGGGCATCGAGCCCTATGTGCAGCAGGGCGTGCAGGGCCTGCTCATCATCGCGGCGGTCGCACTGGCGCTCGACCGCTCGCGCCTTTCGGTGGTCAAATGAATACGCCAGCACTCGAAGTCCGCGGCGTCTCGAAATCGTTTCCGGGCGTCAAGGCGCTCGACAACGTGTCCTTCACCATCGGGCGGAATGAAGTGGTCGGCCTCATCGGCGAGAACGGCGCCGGCAAGACCTCGCTGCTGAAGGTGCTGAACGGCATCTATCAGCCGGATGAAGGCGAGTTGCTGGTCGACGGGCGGGCGGTCAAGCTCGTCTCGCCGCGCCAGGCCTTCGACACCGGCATCGCCATGGTGTTCCAGGAGCAGACGATCCTGCCGTCGCTCACCGTGGCGCAGAATATCTTTCTCGGCCGCGAGGAGGAATTCCTGCGCTTCGGCCTCGTCTCCAAGGCACGGATGAACGAGGCGGCAGCGGCCGAGCTCAAGAAGGTCCATCTCGACATCCATCCGGGCACGGCGTGCGCGAAACTCTCCTTCGCCGACCGGCAGATGGTCGAGATCGCCAAGGCGTTGTCGCTCGACAGCCGCATCACCGGCAACATCACCATCCTGCTCGATGAGCCGACCTCGGTGCTCGAGCGCAAGGAAGTCGAGCTTCTCTTCGCCATCATCGCCGATCTCAAGAAACGCGCCTCGATCGCCTTCATCTCGCACCGGCTCGATGAGGTGATCGCCGTCTCCGACCGCGTCTATGTGATGCGCGACGGCAAGGTGGTGAAGGAGTTCGCGGGCAAGGGCGTGACCGAGAAGGACATGCACCAGCACATGGTCGGGCGCCAGCTCCACAATGAATATTACCGCGAGGCGCGCCAGACGACGTGTTCCGACAAGGTGCTGATCGAGGCGCGCTCCTTGAGCAAGGCCGGCGGCTTCAGGAATGTGAGCTTCGCGCTGCGCGCCGGCGAAGTGCTGGGCATTGCCGGCGTCATCGGCTCGGGGCGCGAGGATCTCGCCCGCTGCCTCGCCGGGCACACCAAAGCCGATGCCGGCACGCTCGAGGTCAATGGTCAGCGCGCCCGCTTCGCCTCGGTGCCGCAGGCGACGGCGCAAGGCGTCGGCCTCGTGCCGGCCGAACGCAAGGTGGAAGGCCTCGTGGCGCAGTTCAGCGTCGCCGAGAACATGACGCTCGCCGCGCTGCCGAAATTCGTCTCGAAAGGCGTGCTCAACTTCGGCGCCGAGCGGCAGCAGGCGACGCGCTGGATCGACCGGCTCAAGATCAAGACGCCCTCGCCCGACGCCATGGTCGGCGGGCTGTCGGGCGGCAACCAGCAGAAGGTCGTGCTCGCCAAATGGCGGATCGCCGGCGTCAGGGTCTTGATCCTCGATCATCCGACGCGCGGCATCGATGTCGGCGCCAAGGAGGATGTCTATGAACTGGTGCGCGACATGACGAGCGAAGGTCTCGCCGTCATCCTGCTCGGCGACACGCTCGAGGAAGTCATCGGCCTGTCGAGCCGCATCCTGGTGATGCGCGACGGCGAGGTGACCGCGAGCTTCGACGCGCCGCCCGGCGGCAAGCCCACCCAGGTCGATCTCGTGCAGCATATGGTGTGACGTCATGAGCAAGAAATGGAAGGAACGCCTCCACACCTACCTGCCGATCGTCTTCCTGATCGTGCTGGTGCTCCTCGTCGGCGCCTATGATCCGAGCTTCTTCTCGGTCGGCAATTTCCTGACCGTGACCGCCGACACGATGACCTTGTTCCTGATGGCCTCGGGCGTGACGCTGGTGATCATGATCGGCGGCATCGACCTGTCGATCCAGGCGGTGGCGTCGATGGCGAGCTGCATCCTCGCTGCCTATCTCGAACGCTTCGGCGTCTGGACCATTCCGCTCGCGGTCCTGGGCGGCGCCGTCGCCGGTCTCGCCGGCAGCCTCGTTTCGACGCGGCTGCGCATCCCCTCCTTCATCGCCACGCTGGCAGTAAGCGGCGTCGTGCTGTCGGCCGGCTACTGGTTCTCCGACACACGCTCGATCAATATCCCGCCCGATCTGTCGGCCGCCTATCTGTCCTGGGCGGTCGGCGAGACGCTCGGCATCCCGAACGAGATCTGGGTCGGCGTCATCGCCATGGTGATCTTGAGCGTGATCCTGCAGCTCACGCCGTTCGGCCGGCTGATCCGCGGCATCGGCGCCCAGGAACAGGCGGTCATCGCGTCGGGCATCAATGTCGACCGCATCAAGATCGCCGCCTATGTGCTGTCGGGCACGATGGCGGCGCTGGCCGGCGTCGTCATGGCGGCCAGGCTCGGCTCGGGCTCGCCGACGCTCGCCAATGAGTTCCTGCTGCCCGCCATTGCCGCCATCATCGTCGGCGGCACGGCGATCACCGGTGGCGTCGGCTCGGTGTGGCGCACTTTCGTCGGCGCCCTCATCGTGCAGGTGGTGCGCATCGGCATGACGTTCATGGGCGTCTCGGTCTTCGCCCAGCAGATCGTGTTCGGCATCATCCTGGTCGCCGCGGTCGCGATCACGCTGGACCGCAGCAAGCTGCTCGTGGTGAAGTGACGGCATGGCGGAAGCGTATGACTATATCATCGTCGGCGGCGGCTCGTCGGGCTGCGTGCTGGCCAACCGGCTGACCGAAGATCCCGATTGCCGGGTGCTCTTGATCGAAGCCGGCGGGCGCGACAGCAACCCTTACATCCATATGCCGGTGGGTTTCGCCAAGATGACGACCGGGCCGCTCACCTGGGGCCTCGTCACGGTGCCGCAGAAACACGCCAATAACCGTGAGATCGCCTATGCGCAGGGACGCGTCATCGGCGGCGGCAGCTCGATCAATGCCGAGATCTACACGCGAGGCCATCCGAGCGATTATGACCGCTGGGCCAATGAGGAAGGTGCTCCCGGCTGGTCGTTCAAGGACGTGCAGCCCTATTTCCTGCGCGCCGAAGGCAACGACACGCTGGCCGGCGAATGGCACAATGCCGAAGGCCCGCTCGGGGTCTCCAATATCGCCGCACCGCAGAAGATGAGCCAGGTCTTCGTTCAGGCCTGCCAGCAATATGGGATGAGCTACAATCCCGACTTCAACGGCCCCGAGCAGGCCGGCACCAGCATCTATCAGACGACGATCCGCCATGCGCGGCGCTGCTCGGCGGCGGTCGCGTATCTGAGGCCGATCAAGGATCGCCGGAATCTCACCATCCGCACCGACTGCCAGGTGTCGCGCATCGCCATCGAGAAAGGCCGCGCCACCGGCGTGCGCTATTGGAGCAATGGCGCGGAGGCGGCGATCACGGCGGAGCGCGAGGTGCTGGTGGCGTCGGGCGCCATCGGCTCGCCGAAGCTGATGATGCTGTCGGGTGTCGGGCCGGCCGATCATCTCAAATCGCTCGGCATCACGGTTCACGCGGATGCGCCGGGTGTCGGCCAGAATCTCACCGATCATTACGGCATCGACATCGTCTATGAATTGAGCGGACCCTACAGCCTCGACAAATACAACAAGCCGCATTGGATGGCCTGGGCGGGGCTGCAATATCTATTCTTCAAGTCAGGCCCGGTCGCCTCCAATGTCGTCGAAGGCGGCGCCTTCTGGTATTCGGACAAGACGCTGCCCCGGCCCGATCTGCAGTTTCACTTCCTGTGTGGCGCCGGTGTCGAGGCGGGCGTGCCGACCGTGCCGTCGGGCTCAGGGCTGACGCTCAACTCCTATACGCTCAGGCCCAAGAGCCGCGGCAGCGTGCGCCTGCGCTCGGCCAATTACACCGACCGGCCGCTGGTCGATCCGAATTTCCTCGCCGAGCCGGATGATCTGAAGATATCGGTCGAGGGCGTGAAGATCAGCCGCGAGGTGATGCATCAGCCGGCCTTCGCGAAATACATGAAACGCGAGCATTTCCCCGGCACGGAAGTAAAGACGCAGGCCGATTTCGAAGCCTATGCGCGCCAATATGGCCGCACCTCCTATCACCCGGTCGGCGCCTGCCGCATGGGGTCGGATGCGCTGGCCGTCGTCGATCCGCAATTGCGGGTGAAGGGCGTCGAGGGCTTGCGCATCTGCGACAGTTCTGTGATGCCGAGCCTCATCGGCTCCAACACCAACGCGCCGACGATCATGATCGGCGAAAAGGCGGCGGATCTGATCAGGGGGAATAGGTAGGCTGAACTAAGTATGCCCTCATGCTGAGGTGCGAGCGTAGCGAGCCTCGAAGCATCATCCAGGGACAGAGGACTTGCCGCTTGCCACCCTTCGAGGGCCGCTTCGCGGCCACCTCAGGGTGAGGGTCTGCGGGATGCTCAATCCCACGCGGGCGCCCATTTCACCAGATCCCGCGTGACGATCCGGTAGTTCGTCTTCGTCAATTCGCCGATTCGCGCCATGTCGATGCTCGACAAGGTGAAGTCCATGATCTCGAAATTGGCGCGGATATTGGCGGGCTTGGTCGACATCGTATTGACCGCGACACCCATCTGCAGGATCCAGCGCAGCACGATCTGGCCGGGTGAACGGCCGTAAGCCTCACCCAATTCCGTGAACAGCGGGTAATCGAAGACCTTGCCGCGCGCCACCGAGCAATAAGCGGAGAGCGAAATGCCGGTCTCGGCGGCGCCGGCCAGCAATTTCGACTGGTCGAGGAGCGGGTGGAACTCGACCTGATTGGAAGCGATCGGCACCGAAACGAGCTTCCTCGCCTGGCGCATCATCGCTACGGTGTAGTTCGACACGGCGATGTTCCTGGCGAGGCCGAGACGATGCGCCTCTTCCAGCAATTCGAGCGAGGGGCGGATGTCGCCGCCGACCGGCGGCCAGTGCAGGAACAGGATATCGGCGAAATCCAGCCGCAGATCCTTGAGGCTCTGTTTCACGCTGGCGATGAACCGGTCTTTCGGGAAATTGTCGGGATGGACCTTGGTGGCGATGCAAAGTTTTTCACGCGGCAGTTTCAAGCGGGCGAGTGCCACGCCGAGATCGGCCTCGTTGCCATACATCTGCGCAGTGTCGAATGCCCGGTAGCCGACATCGACCGCCGCCGCCACGGCTGCGCCAAGCTCCTCGCCCTTCAGGGGATAAGTGCCGAAAACCCGCTCGAAACCGTTCTGGAAATAGATGCTCATTCGCGTTCCTCCCAGCTTTTCCAGGCCTCTTGAACCCGGCGCCGAATACCTCTATAAATAACTATCTGGTTACTTATTTTTTGGCAAGGGTGTCGTGGGCATGGGACGGAAGACGAAGATCAGGACTGCCGCCGAAGCGGTCGCCTTCATCAGGGACGGCGCCACGATCGCGGTCAATTCGTCGAGCGGCCTGTGCTGCCCCGACGCGGTTCTGGAGGCCCTCGGCGAACGTTTCGCGCGCGAAAGCCATCCGCGCAGCCTTCGTATGCTCCACCCGATCGCCGCCGGTGACATGTTCGGCACCAAAGGCATCGACCATCTGGCGCAGCACAGGGGCATGATCGACACGATCATCGGCGGGTCCTATCCGTCAGGCCCCTCCTCGGCCGAGCCGCCGGCGATCTGGGGCCTGATCGGCGCCAATGAGGTCGCCGCCTATAATGTGCCCTCCGGCATCATGTTCGATATCCTACGCGAAGCGGCGGGCAAAAGGCCGGGCGTCCTCACCAAGGTCGGGCTCGATACCTTCGTCGATCCCAATCTCGAAGGCTGCGCCATGAACGAGCGGGCGCGCGCCACGCCGATCGTGCGGCGGATGGAGTTCGAAGGCGAGGACTGGCTCTATTTCCCGGCGATCAAGCCCGATGTCGCCATCATCCGCGCCACCACGGCGGATGAGCGCGGCAATCTCACCTTCGAGGAGGAAGGCGCTTATCTCGGTGCCATGGAGCTGGCGCTCGCGGCGCATAATTGCGGCGGCACGGTCATCGCGCAGGCGAAACGCATCGCCGCCTCGGGCTCGCTCAAGCCGCATGATGTGCGCGTGCCCGGCATGCTGGTCGACTATATCGTCGAGGCGCCGGAGCAATTGCAGACGACGGCGACGCAGTATGATCCGGCGATATCGGGCCAGTTGTTCAGCCCGATCGACACGTTCCGGCTCGGCGAATTCGATATCGCCAAGGTGATCGCGCGGCGGGTCGCGACCGAGCTCAAGTCCGGCTGGGCGGTCAATATCGGCTTTGGCATCTCGGCCAATGTGCCGCGCATCTTCATCGAGGAAGGCCGGCATGGCGATGTCACCTGGGTGATCGAGCAAGGGGCGGTCGGCGGCGTGCCGCTGCTCGATTTCAAATTCGGCTGCTCGTCCAATGCCGAAGCCTTCGTCGCCTCACCGCATCAGTTCACTTACTTTCAGGCGGCGGGATTCGATGCGTCCCTCCTCTCCTTCCTGCAGATCGACCGCGAGGGTTCGGTCAATGTATCTAAGCTCGCCGTGCGGCCGCATGTGACGGCGGGCGTCGGCGGTTTCATCGACATCACGGCGCGCGCCCGGAAAATCGTGTTCTCGGGCTATTTCAATGCGGGTGCCAAATTGTCAGTGGCGAATGGCCGGCTGAATATTGAGAAGGAAGGCAAGGTCGCCAAGATCGTCGAGAAGGTCGACCAGGTGACCTTCTCCGGACCGCGCGCCGTGGCGCAAGGCCAGGACATCACCTATGTCACCGAGCGCTGCGTGATGAAGCTCACGCCCAACGGGCTCGTCATCACCGAAATCGCGCCCGGCGTCGATCTCGAGCGTGATATCCTCGCGCAGGCGAAGATCCCCCTCGCCGTTGCCAAGGACATGAGGCCCATGGCCGCATCGCTCTTCCATGAAGACCGCTTCGGCCTCACGCTCGCGGAAGCCGCGTGATGGATAGCGTGCGCGTCGAATTCCAAGGCGCCGTCGCGCTCATCACGCTCGACCGGACGGCAAAACGCAATGCGCTCGACCGCGCGATGGTCGAAGGCCTCGCCACAGCCTGCCGCGCTGTCGAACATTCGGCGGCGCGGGTTGCGATCCTCACCGGCGCCGGCGACAGGAGCTTCTCGGCCGGCGGCGATATCGCCGCCTGGTCGGCCGACTCGCCGGAAGACTTCGGCCGCTTCTGGGTGCGCGAGGGGCATCTGGTCTTCGAAGCCTTGGCGCGCCTGCGCCAGCCTCTGATCGCTGCGATCAACGGCGACTGCCTCGGCGGCGGGCTCGAGCTCGCGGCCTGCGCCGACTACCGCATCGCCGAAAGTCATGCGCGCTTCGGTCAGCCGGAAACCGGGCTCGGCATCATTCCCGGCTGGTCCGGCACGCAGCGCATCGTGCGCCGCTTCGGTTCGCAAGTGGCGCGGCGCATGGCGCTGTTTGGCGAGGTGTTCGACGCGGACACGGCACTGGGCCTCGGGCTGGTGGACCGCCTGTGCGACAAAGGCGAAGGCCTCGCGACGGCGCGTGTTGTGGCGGGCGAGCTTTTGAGTCGGAGCCCGCAGGCGACGGAGCTCACCAAGATGCTGATCAATGCGGCAGAAGGCGAGGAGCGCGAGCGGGTTCTGGAGGCGATCGCCGGACAGGTGGCGGCCGGATCGCGCGACCTGGCGAAAGGGCTGGAAGCGTTCCGGAGCAAGAAGAAGCCGGATTTTTCATAGCCCTCGCCGCTACCTCCTCCGCACCATCAGCGTGTTGACGCCCGACTGCACCGTCTTCACGTCCTGGTTCGTGACTTCGAACTGGATGGTGAGGATGCCGCGGTCGGGCCGCTTGGTCTCGCGTTTGCCGGTCACCGTCATGCGCGCCTTGATGACATCGCCCGGCAGCACGGGTGCCGCAAACTTCCATTCCCAGCCCAAGGACGCCACCGCGGCGAATTGTGCCGGCGCCTGGTTCTTGAGGCCGTCGACCAGCGACAGGATCAGGAGGCCATGAGCGACACGCTTGGGAAAGCCGTGCCGCGCCGCCCCCGCCTCGCTCATATGGATCTCGAAGCGGTCGCCGGTCAGGTCGGCGAAACGGTCGATGTGATCAGTGGTTATGGCGAGCGATGCCGTTTCGATGACATCGCCGATTTCAGTGTCTTCGAAGAAGTACAGCACACTCATGCCGGGACCGGCGCGTCCTCGCGCAACAGGCCCTTCTTCTTCAAGGCCGCCCAGAAGTCGGATGGAATAGGCGCGCTGAACCAGGCGAGGTTCTGGGCGAGCTGCTCGGCTGTGCGCGTGCCGGCGCAGAAGGAAGCGACGGCGGGATGGGCGACGACGAATTGCAGAGCTGCCGCCGGCAGAGGCACGTTGAATTCCTTGCAGACGCTCTCGATCGCGGCGACACGTTTCATCACCCATTCGGGCGCCGGGGAGTAGTTGTATTTGGCGCCGGGCCTGGCACCGATGGCCAGGACGCCGGAATTGAAGCCGCCGCCCACCACCACGGCGACATCGCGCTTCTCGCAGAGCGGCAGAAAGTCGTTCAAGGCCTCCTGCTCGAGCAGCGTATAACGCCCGGCCAGGAGGAAGCAGTCGAAATCATGCTGCTGCAAGGCGGCGTGGCAGACTTCCCATTCATTGACGCCGACACCGATCGCCTTGACCGCACCCTGGCGGCGCAGCGACTCGAGCGCCTTCCAGCAGCCATCCATCGCCTGCCGGAACACGTCCGGCTGCTCAGGCCCGCGGGTGAATTTGTCGATGTCGTGGATGAACAGGATTTCCACATGCTCGAGTGCCAGGCGCTGAAGCGAGTCCTCGAAAGCCCGCATCGTGCCGTCATAGGAATAATCGAATTCGAGCCGGTTGGCGGCGCCTTCCGTCCAGAGCGTGAAGTCGATGTCGCGGCGGCGCGCCGGCTTCAGCACGCGGCCGACCTTGGTCGAGACGATATAGTCGTCGCGGTTGCGCCAGCGCAGCGAATGGCCGAGGCGGAGCTCGGCGAGGCCATGACCGTAAAAGGGCGCGGTATCGAAATATCGCACCCCCGCCTCCCAGGACTGCCGGATCATCGCATCGGATGTCGCCTCATCGATTGGGCGGAACAGATTGCCGATGGGTGCCGTACCGAAGGAGAAAGCCGTGACGTCGAAACCGGCGCGGCCGAAGCGTTTTTTGCTGGATACCTTCACCCAGGTCCTCCCCTGATTTATGTAACCATATAGTTACTCAATACCCTGGCGGCGGCGCGTTGACAAGGCTCAGCCGTCACTCTATTAAGTAACTAGATGGTTATTAAGTGAGGGCGGCCATGCGGCTGAGCGACACCCAGATCCAGGTCCGGGACATGGCGCGGCAATTCGCCGGCGAGGTGATCCGCCCGATGGCCGAGGCGCTCGACCGCGAGGAGCGTTTCCCGGCCGAGCTCTATAAGCAGATGGGCGAATTGGGGCTGTTCGGCATCGGCGTGCCGGAAGAGATGGGCGGGCCTGGTTTCGACACCCTCACCTATGCGCTGGTGATGGAGGAACTGTCGCGCGGCTATGCCTCCGTTGCCGACCAATGCGGCCTGGTCGAGCTTCTCTCCACCTTGCTCGTTCGCCACGGCACGCAAGGCCAGCGCGGGCGCTGGCTCGCGGGCCTCCTCTCTTCCGACATCAAGGGCGCTTATTGCATCACCGAGCCCGAGGCCGGCACCGACGTGTCGGGCATTCGCACCAGCGCGACGCGCGACGGCGCAGGCTGGCTCCTCAATGGCGGCAAGATCTGGATTCACAATGCGCCGGTCGCCGATGTCGGCTTCGTGCTGGCGCGGACGAACAAGGACGCCGGCCATCGCGGCATGAGCATCTTCATCGTCGATCTCAACGCACAAGGCGTGACGCGCGGCCCGAAAGAACACAAGATGGGCCAGCGCGCCAGCCAGGTCGGCGCCTTGACCTTCAGCGATGTGCGCCTGCCGGCGGATGCGCTCCTCGGCGAGGAGGGCCGCGGCTTCCACATGATGATGAGCGTGCTCGACAAGGGCCGCGTCGGCATCGCCGCGCTCGCCGTCGGCATCGGCCAGGCGGGACTCGAGGCGGCGCTCGATTACGCGAAGCAGCGCAAGCAGTTCGGCAAGGCGATCGCTGATTTCCAGGGCGTGCAATGGATGCTGGCCGACATCGCCCGCGACGTCGAGGCGGCGCGCCTTCTCGTCCACAGCGCTGCCGCCAAGATCGATGCCGGCGAAGATGCGACACGTTACTGCTCGATGGCCAAATGGTTCGCCTCCGACATGGCGGTGGCGCGTTCGGCCGACGCGGTGCAGATCTTCGGCGGCATCGGCTATATCAGCGGCTTCGAGGTGGAGCGGCTCTATCGCGACGCCAAGATCACCCAGATCTATGAAGGCACCAACCAGATCCAGCGCGCCATCATCGCGCGCGAGCTCCTGAAGAACGGGGCGGCGGCATGACCACACCTCGCCCAGCGGCGTTGATCACCGGATCGAGCCGCGGCATCGGCCTCGCCATCGCCGAGGCGCTGGCGCAAGCGGGCTTCGATATCGCGCTCAACGGTCCGGCCTCCGATGCGGAGCTCAAGGCGGCGGGCGCGCTTGTGGCGGAACATGGCGGCAAGGTCGCCATCCTCGTCGCCGATATCAGTGATATCAAAGGCCATGCCCGGCTGCTCGACGACGCGGAAGCGGCGATCGGCCCCCTCTCCACTCTCGTCAATAATGCCGGCGTATCGGTCCTGGCGCGCGGCGACCTGCTCGAGGTGAGCGAAGAGAGCTATGACCGCTGCATGACGGTGAATGCAAAGGCGATGTTCTTTCTCAGCCAGGCCTTCGCGCGGCGACTGATGAAGCGCGGCCGCGATGACGGGCGCTTCTACAGCCTGATCAATGTGTCGTCCTCCAATGCGGTGGCAGTGGCGGTGCAGCGCGGTGAATATTGCGCCTCCAAGGCGGCGGCGGCGATGATCTCGAAAGTCTTCGCGGTGAGGCTCGGCGGTGAGGGCATCGCCGTCTATGATATCCAGCCCGGCATCATCGAGACGGCAATGACGAACTTGGCCAAAGAGACCTATCAACGGCGCATCGCGGAGGAAGGCCTGACACTTCTGCCGCGCATGGGCGTGCCGCAGGATATCGGCCGCATCGCCGCCACCTTGGCGACAGGCGCCCTTCCCTATACGACGGGACAGGTGATCTCGGCCGATGCCGGCATGCTGGTGCAGAGGTTTTGAGCGATGAGCAAAATTGATCTCATCTCCACAATTCCCCTTCTCCCGCTTGCGGCAGACGGTGGCGCGAAGCGCCGGATGAGGGTGTCCTTCGTGCAGCAACAACTGAACCAACACCCTCACCCGCCCTGTCGGGCCCCCTCTCCCGCAAGCGGGAGAGGGGGAAAACTGGATGATGGTATTCAAGGACTCCGACATGAAGATTGATCTGCCGGACGACAGAGGCAAGCTCTCCGCCTACACGCTCATCGGCAAGCCGGTCGAGACCGCGAAGTTCGACCGCAATTTCAACCGCGTCGTCTTCTCGGCGGCGCATGTGGTCGCCGATCCCTTCACCGCGTCGGATCCGACGGGGCGCGCGGTCATCGACTGGGACAGGACGATGGCATTCCGCCGGCATCTGGCGGGGCTCGGCCTCGGCATCGCCGAGGCGATGGACACGGCGCAGCGCGGCATGGGGCTCGACTGGCAAGGTGCCTTGGAGCTGATCCGCCGTACGAAGCAGGAAGTGCCGGACGCGCTGGTGTTCAACGGCGCCGGCACCGATCATCTCAACCCACGCGATGCGCGCGCGCTCGACGATATCCGCCGGGCGTATTTCGAGCAGATCGACGCGATCCAGAAAGTGGGCGGGCGCATCATCCTGATGGCGTCGCGGGCGCTGGCCAAGGTGGCGCGGTCGCCGGAGGATTACCTCACCATCTATCGCGACGCGCTGGCGCGCTCAGACCAGCCCGTCATTCTGCATTGGCTGGGCGAGATGTTCGATCCTGCGCTCGCCGGCTACTGGGGCAGCGGCGACTTCGACAAGACGCTCGAAACCTGTCTCGCCGTCATCGCGGACAGCAAGGCGAAAGTCGACGGTATCAAGATCTCGCTCCTCGACAAGGACAAGGAGATCGTCATGCGCCGGCGCCTGCCCGAGGGCGTCAAGATGTATACGGGCGATGATTTCAACTATCCGGAACTGATCGCCGGCGATACGCAAGGCTTCTCGCATGCATTGCTCGGCATCTTCGATCCCCTGGCGCCGGCTGCCGCCTTCGCGATGTCGCGGCTCGCGCAAGGCGACAAACAGGGCTTCCATGCGGTGCTCGACCCGACCGTGCCGCTGGCGCGCCTCATCTTCCGGGCGCCGACACAGCATTACAAGACCGGCGTCGTCTTTCTCGCCTGGCTCAACGGCTTCCAGGATCATTTCATCATGCTGGGCGGCGCGCAGGCGATGCGGCCCCTGCCCTACTTCACGGAAGTCTTCCGGCTGGCGGACGGATGTGGCCTGCTGCGCGATCCCGATCTCGCGGTGCGGCGGATGAAATCGCTGATGGCGGTCTATGGAGTCTGAGCTCCGCTCACTCCCACCACCGTCATCCCGGCGAAAGCCGGGATCCATTGCGGAGTCTCCGCCTTTGCAGCTCTGCCCGAATTGCGCCAGTTTAATGGGCCCCGACTTTCGTCGGGGTGACGGAGAAGGCCATGCGAAATTTCAACCGTGATCATTCGGCATTGGCGCTCAATACGGCGACGCTCGGCCATAATATCGACGGGCATGGTGCCGGCTGGACGCCGGAGCGGATCATCGATGAATGCGCCGAGTTGGGGCTCGGCGGTGTGGTGTTCTGGCGGCGCGAGATCGGCAAGCGCGCGAGCGCGATCGGCGAGCATGCGCGGAAAACCGGGCTGAAGGTCGCCGGTCTCTGCCGCACGCCCTTTCTCACTGGCCCAATGGCGCCGAAGCCCGAGCCGACGCTGCTCTCTGATTTTGAGGCCTCTATCGACATGGCAGCGGGACTGGGCGCCGAGGTGCTGACCATCGTGGTCGGCGGTGTCGAACCAGGAACCAAAGGTCTCGACCACAGCCTCGATCGGGTGGCGGAGATCGGGGCGCGGATGGCGCCGGTCGCCGCGGCGCGCAAGGTCAAGCTCGCGCTCGAGCCGCTGCATCCGGTCTATGGCGGCGACCGCTCCTGCCTCGTCACGCTGAAGGACGCCAATGACCTCTGCGACCGGATCGGACATCCCTCCGTCGGCATCGCCGTCGATGTCTACCACGTCTGGTGGGACCGGAGCCTGGCGGCTGAGCTCAAACGCGCCGGCAGTCGCATTCTCGGCTATCACCTCTGCGACTGGCTCGCCGAGACGCGCGATGTTCTGCTCGACCGCGGCATGATGGGCGACGGCGTCGCCGATCTGAAAGCCATTCGCCAGGCGGTGGAAGAAGCCGGCTATGACGGCCTCTGCGAAGTCGAAATCTTCTCGGCGCAGAATTGGTGGAAGCGCCCGCCGCAGGAGGTTCTGAAAACCTGCATCGAGCGCTTCCGGTCGGTGTGCTAAAGCGTGATGGCGTTAGGAAGAGTCGCCGTCACGCTTTATTCGATTGTTTGCGCATGATTTTTCCGGAAAACCGCTGCGCACTTTCAAGCGGCTTCGACCGCCAGGAGATCGAAGCCTTCGATGAGCGCGGCATTGGAGCCGGCGAACAGCGCTTCGACGCTTCCGTTGACGGGTGGATAGATCAACTGCGTGTTGATGAAGCGCTTCAACGCCTTGCCTTCGGCGCCGGTCCGCTCGATGCGCCGGTCCCAGCCCTTGGTCACGACCGCGCCGGAGCGGCCGAGGTCGAGGCAGGTCAGATATTGCAGCTGCCGATAAGACACGGACGCCTCGCCGAGGAGATCGCGCGCCGCGTTCTCGCCCGCCACGCGGCCGAGCTGGCCGGCATGCTGGCAGGATTGCAGCGCCTTGTGGCCGTCGCCCGTATCGGCCGCGGCGGCATCGCCGGCGACGAAGATTTCGGGCGCGTCGGGAGCGCGTAGAGCTGCATCGACGAGGATGCGGCCGAGGCGGTCACGCTCACCCGGGATATGCGCCGTGAAGGGTGCGGCGGCCATGCCGGTCGCCAGCGCCACGGCATCGACCGCCAGCGCGCTGCCGTCGGCGAAAATCACGCGATCCCTCGCCAGGTCGGCTATCTGGGCACCCAGCTGTACTTCGACGCGTGCCTCACTTAGCGCCGCTTCGATCACCGGCCGTGGTCCCGGGCCGAGTTCAGGTCCGACGACATCGGCCCGATCGACGAGCACGATACGTGCCCGCTCGGCGACGTCCGTTCCGCCATGGGCCAGAAGCCGGTCACGCAGTTCGAGCACCAGCTCGATGCCGGTGAAGCCCGCGCCGACCACAGCGATGGTGGGCGCGGTCGCCTTGCCGGCGATCTCGGCCAGACGGGCGTCAAAGGCGATCGCTTCGGCCTGCGTGTCGACCGAATAGGCCGTTTCGGCGCCCGGCACTGGCGGCCGACGCATGCGGCTGCCGGTCGCGACGATCAGGCGGTCATAGGAAAGCTGCTCGCCATCAGCGAGTGTGACGGTCTTTTTCTCCGGATCGAGTCCGGCCGCCTCGCCTGGCGCGAAATTGACGGCGACCTTGGCGAGCAGCGGCCGCAGATCGACGCCGAGGGTTTCCGGCTTTACCTCATAGAGCCGCGGCCGGATCTGCAAGACGGGCTCAGGCGATATCAACGTCACGTCAGCCCGGGCACCGGCGAAGCGTTTCGCCGCGACCGCCGCCCAGAAGCCGGCAAAGCCGCTGCCGATGACCAGGATTTTTCCGTTCGATGCCATTGTCGTCTCCGTTCCAAAGTGTTTTCGAAGACAAGACGAGGCCGACACCGCGGCTGTGACATGCGCGACAAGAATTTTTGATTTACAATTTAAAATTGACACCCCGCTCCGTCCGCCCGAGGCTTCGATGCGGGGTCAGTTCCAGCGCTCACCGGAAACGATGACGAGGAGGATGAACAAGGCATAGAGGATTCCCGCCGCCGCGGCCGGTATGACCAACAGCAAGGCGAGGACCGCATGTCCCCTGCCGCGCAAAAAGAGGCTGCCGGCCAGGATAACGAAGCCCGCCGCGAGAATGCCGAGCCACAGGCCGATATTGAAGGACGAAACCGAGCCGTCCGAGAGGCCGGCGAGGAAGAACACGACCACGATGGCGGCGATCGCCGCGTTTACGGACCACAATATCCAGAATATGGCGCGCACGTCTCAGTCCCCAATCACCAGGATGTCGGGCCGCCCATTGTGGGGGCCAAGGCGGGGCTGACGTCAAGAGCCGTCGCCCATATCGTACGCTCCTTGCGGGGCGACGATCTCTAACGCCGCAACGGAAAAAGCGCGCTCACTTTGTCGTCGCGGAGATAGAGCCCGCCCCAGACCAGCGCGCCCAGGCCGACGGGCAACAGGAACCAGGGATTTTCGAGACGCAGGATGGCGGCGGTGGCGCCGCCGAGATGGCCGGTCAGCAGAATGGCGCCCAGCACCGCGCTGCGCGGAAAGAGGTAGAGAATGACGCCGGCGAGCTCGACGAGGCCGACGGGGATGACGAGGCTTTGGGGGTAGCCCAGGCGCTCGAAGCCACCGACCGCGGCGTCGAGGCTGAGCACGCGGATGACGCCGTCGAAGAGCAGATAGGCGGCAGCAAGGCCAGTGATGATGCGTCCGGCCCAGACTTTACGCGAAACTTCTGTTTCTTCGGTCATGTTTGCCCCTTAGAGCCCTTCCCGTTTCGATCGAATCGTCCCGATTCGATCGAAACGGGAAAAAGGGCTCGTAAACATATAAGCTGGAGCGCTTCCTTATCGCCAAAGTCGAGCAACTTTGGCGGAAAGCGCTCTAGCTTACATGTCTTCCCCCTCACCCATCGGGAGATTGGGACTTAGCGAACCACAGGATGAGCGCGCCGATCACCGCCGAGATGATCGAGGCGGCGAAGACGGCGATCTTGGCGGCGGCGAAATCCTGTGGATCGAGGAAGGCCTGGCCGGCGATGAACAGCGACATGGTGAAGCCGATGCCGGCGAGACAGCCGGCTCCCGCAAGCTGAACCCAGGAATATTCGGCGGGCTTCACCGCGATGCCGAGCCGCACCGCCAGCGCCGTGGCGCCCAGCATGCCCAGTGGCTTGCCGGCGACGAGACCAGCTATGATGGCGGCGACCAGCATCTCGCGGCCGCTCAGGACCTCGGCGCTCAGGACGACGCCGGCATTGGCAAGCGCGAAGAGCGGCAGCACCAGATAGCTCGATCGCGCGCCGGCATGGCGCAGCAGGCGGTCGGCCGGGGATTCGAGACGGTCATGGATGGCGTCGAGCGCCCGCATCGCCGGCAATGACGGGCCGTGGCGCAGCACCTCGCTGCTATGGGCGGCCTCGGCAGCGATGATGGTGTTGGCCTGCAGCATGAGCGCGGTGAGATTGGCGGGCTGGCGCGTCGGGATGAACAGCGCCAGCACGACACCCGCCAGCGTGGCATGCAGCCCGCCGGCATAGACGCAGGCCCAGAGCACGATGCCGAGGAGCACATAGGGCGTGACGCGATAGATATGAGCGCGGTTGAGAGCGGCGAGCGCCGCCGTCACGACGAGCGCGCCGCCGAGATAATAGAAATTCAGCTCGCCCGAATAGAACAGCGCGACGACGATGATGGCGCCGATATCGTCGACGATGGCGGCGGCGGTGAGGAAAATGCGCAGCTCCACCGGCACACGCGCACCCATCATCACGATGATGGCGATGGCGAAGGCGGTGTCGGTCGCCATCGGCACGCCCCAACCATGCGCCCAAGGACCGGTGGGCAGGATCGCCAGATAAAACAGGGCGGGAAACAGCATGCCGCCAATGGCGCCGGCGATAGGCAGCGCCGCCGAACGCCGGCTGGCCAGATGGCCAACGGTGAATTCACGCTTGATCTCAAGCCCGACGACCAGGAAGAAAATGGTGAGCAGCCCGTCATTCACCCAATGCTGCAGCGACATGCGGAAGGCGCTGTCGCCCAGGGTGAAGCCCAGATATTGATGCCAGAAGGCGTCGAAGGCGGGACCGAGCGCCGTGTTGGTGAGGAGAACCGCAAGCACCGTCGCCAGGAGCAGCAGGATACCGGCCGACGGGCCCCAATTGGCGAAGTCGAGGGCGGCGGCGCGGACGCGATGGCCGAGCGTGCCCAGCATCGCGTCGAGGAAGGAGCTCTCGTCCCACGGGCCGTCATATTGGCGGCTGTTGATATAGAAGGTCGGCGTGTAGAGGACGCCGCTAGCGCGGGCGCTCGCCATGTCGGCATCGACACGGGCCGAGGCCGCGGCGGCTTCCGCCTGCTCCGCTTCGGCGTTCAAGCCCATGAGGCCGAAATCGGCGGCGACGGCGGCAAGGTCGTCCTCGGTCAGAACCTCGGAGCGCGTCATCAGCTTCACATGTGCATCCCAGAAGGCTTCCGGGCTCGGCGCGCGCTCAGCGATCTCGGCGGCGCGGCGCGCGAGGTCGCTCCCGGTCACCGGGCGGTGGCGGAAGACATAACGCACACGCTCGCCCAACTGGTCGCGGATCTCGGCGACGCGCTCATTGGCGGCGCGGCAATGCGGGCAGGCATAGCTGCCATATTCGACGAGCGTGATCGGGGCACGCGCCGCGCCCAGAACATGATCGCGGTCCCCATTGACGGGCCGATCGAGCCGGTTGGCGACTGCCCCCTGCGACATGAATGCGTGCTCCCCGGTCAGCCGGAGTTGATCCGGCGGGACGACTATATCGTCCCCCGCCGGAAAGGGCCACCCGGCCCGGCGCGGGCTCAGCGCGGAAGGAAGTCGCTTATGGCCGACGCGATCTCGGCGGCATGCGTCTCCAGCGCGAAATGGCCGGTGTCGAAGAAGCGCACCACGGCGTCCGGCAGATCACGCTTGAAAGCCTCGGCCCCGGGCGGCAGGAAATACGGGTCGTTCTTGCCCCACACCGCGAGAAATGGCGGCCGGTACTTGCGGAAATAGGCATGGAAGGCCGGATAGAGCGCCACGTTGCTCTCATAGTCGCCGAGGAGATCGAGTTGTATCTCGTCGGCGCCGGGACGGGCCAGATAGAAATTGTCGAGCGAGTAGCCGTCGGGCGACAAACGCGCCGTGTCCGCGACGCCATGCGTATATTGCCAGATGGTCGTCTCGGGCTTGAGGATGACACGCAGAGCGTCACGATTGGCGGGCGACGGATCGCGCCAATAGGCGCGCAGCGGACTCCAGCCCTCGCTCAGGCCCTCCTCATAGGCGTTGCCGTTCTGCGAGATGATCGCCGAAATGCGGTCGGGATGCTTGACCGCGAGGCGGAAGCCGACCGGCGCGCCGTAATCGAAGACATAGATCGCGAAACGCTTCAGGCCGATCACCTCGGTGAAACGGTCGATGACGTCGGCAAGGTGATCGAAGGTGTAATCGAAATTTTCCCGCGCCGGCATGTCCGATTGGCCGAAGCCCGGGAGGTCGGGCGCCACCAGATGGAAACGGCCGGCGAGAAGCGGGATGAGATCGCGGAACATATGGCCGGCGCTGGGGAAGCCATGCAGGAGCAGCAGCGTCGGCGCCTCCGGCGCGCCGGCCTCACGGTAGAAGATATTGATGCCGTCGACGGCGACGGAGCGATGGCTGATGAGTGACATTGTTAAACTCTCCACAGTAACCCTGTTATTTCTATTAAGGCGGTTACTACATAACTTGTCAACAGGCGTTATAGAGGTTATTCTCACGATCCCGTGCTCAAGGAGTTCCGATGCTTCCCTCTCCCGCGCTTCTCATCGGCGATGCGACCGGCCTCGATTTCCTGAATACGGTGGCGACACCGGCGGCCGACGCGCCGATCGACTGGATCGCCGACGGCGTCGGATTGATCGCCTGGCTGGAGCAGACGCGGCTCGTGCCCGTGGACGCCCTCGCGAAGCTGCGCAAGGAGGCGCGGCCCGGCACGTTTGACAAAGTAGCGGATGAGGCGCGGCGCTTGCGCGAATGGTTCCGGGGATTCGTTAAGGCGCGCATGGGGCGCCCGCTCACCGCGGGCGATCTCGCGGCGCTCGAGCCGCTGAACCGAATTCTCGCCCGAGACGAGCAATTCAGCCGCATCACCGCCAACGCCAATGGCCTGACCTTCAGCAGCGAGCGCCGATGGGAATCGCCCGACACATTGCTGCTGCCGATCGCCGACGCGCTGGCGCGCCTTGCGAGCGAGGAGGATTTCACCTTCGTGAAAGCCTGCGAGGGGCCGGCCTGCACTTTGCTCTTCGCCGACCATACGCGCGGTCGGGCGCGGCGCTGGTGCAGCATGGCGCTGTGCGGCAACCGCGCCAAGCAGGCGGCGCATCGTCACCGTGTGAAAGAACAGCGCGATCGGGAGATTTGAGAGCCAGTCTCGTTACCTTCGGTTTACGCTCGTCGGCTACGACCGGATGGTGTGGGGGGAATCACCATGACCAAAGCTCTTCAGACCGTCGTTCTTGTCGCGCTCCTGACCGCTGCACTGGCCGCGCTGAGCCTGTTCGCCAGCCGGCAGGGCTATCCGCAAGGGGCGATGGGCCTGCGCCGGCTCGATGACCTTGCGACGGCCGCGACCTTCCTTCCCCTGGCGGCGATCTACTTCTTCTCGGCGATGCTGCTGATGATCCTGCCGATGCGCGCGGCCGCTTTCGTCTTCTACAATGCGACCGAGGCGGTGTTCTGGGCCACCGTCGCGCTGTTCGCGACGATCGTCGGCGTGCTTCTGGCGCGAGCGGCCTTCGGCCAGACGTCCGTTCTATGGGCGCTCGCCGATTGGCGCTTCATCTTCCCGCTCGCCGTGGCCGGCTGCCACTTCTTCCTGAACGAGCTGGGGCGGAGCCCGCTGCTGCGCGTTCTCGGCTTCGCCGCCTTCCTGGCCGCCACGCTGGCGTGTCTGTTCTGGACCTTCCGGCTCTAGGGTACCCTTCGCGGCAGCCAAAGCCACGCGACGATCCCCATCATAAGCGTCAGCAGACCGCCCGCAGCCGCCGCGACATGGAGGCCGGTGAGGAATGCCTCCTTCGCCTGAAGGATCGTCTCGACTGTAAGGTCCGAGCGGCCCAGCGTCTCATCGAGCGTGCCGGCGACACCGGGGCCAAGCAGGCGGAAGCTCAGCGCCGCCAGTGATCCGAGCAAGGTGATGCCGAGTGCATTGCCGATCTCGTTGCTGGTCTCGGCGATCGATCCCGCCGCCCCTGCCCGCTCGGCCGGCACCGCCGACACCGCGATCTCGGCGACGAGGCTGAAGGACAGGCCGTAGCCCAGGCCGGCGATCACCGTCGAGGCGATGAACACGGCAACGCCGGCTTCGCTGCCGGTGAACAGCAGCAGGAACACGCCGGCGCTGATAAGGAGATGCGTGGCGATGAGCGCGTTGCGGCGGCCGATACGCTCGACGATGCCCGCCGTGCCGACACAGGCCGCCGTCAGGACGAGCGCGCCCGGCGCGGTCAGCACAGCGGCGAGGAAGACATCGAAGCCGAGCACCGACTGAAGATAGATGCCGGAAAGATAACCGAGCGCCGACCAGACGATGAGCGGCAGGAACCCGGTCAGGATAGCGATGGCGAAGATCGGATCACGGAACAGGCCGAGATCGAGCAGCGGATGGGGGATGCGGGCCTGACGGCGCAGGAACAGCGCGAGGGCGGCGAGGCCCATGAGCCCGCTCAAGGATTGCGCGGCGCTGAAGCCGTGAGCGGCGGCGGTCTTGAGCGACCAGGTGACGAGCAGAATGCCGACGAAAGACAGCATCAGGCTCAAGACGTCGATGCGGCCATAGGCGGTCGCGCGCACCTCGCGCAGCAGGACGGGCGCCGCGATGAGAAAACCCATGACGACGGGAATATTGATGAGGAATACCGCGCCCCAGTCGAAGCGGCGCAGCAGCAGGCCGCCGATGAGCGGGCCGATGGCGAAGCCCGCCGCGAAAGTGGCGGCGAAGATGCCGATGGCGCGGGCACGGGCGCGTGGATCGGCGAACAGCGCGCTGACGATGGCGAGACCGGAGGGCAGCAAGGTGGCGCCGCCGAGACCCATGAGGCCGCGCGCGGCGATGAGAGCCAGAGGCGATGACGCGAAGGCGGCGGCGAGCGAGCCCAGGCCGAAGATCACCGCCCCCGCCATGATGAGCCTAAGCCGGCCGTAACGGTCGCCGATATTGCCGAAGGTGATGAGCAGCGAGCCGACGACGAAGCCGTAGATGTCGAGGATCCACAGCGCCTGGTCGGCACTCGGCAGCAGCGCCGCGGTCACGCGCGGCATGGCGAGATAGAGGATGGAGCCGTCCATCGCCACGAGGAGGACGAGCGGCAGCACGGCCAGGAGGCCGGCCCAGGATCTGCGGTCGGCGGTTGGGGAATAGGACACATCGATCATCGGGCACAAATCCTCTTGCGGCGGCGCGCCGGAACGCGCCGCTCGAGCCGCCGGCATGAACCGGCGGGGTGGTTGAAAGTGATGGGTGACTACTATATACTAAAAGTAACATACGTTTGGTATATAGAGATGTCAAGCCGTCCCGGGAAAGGCCCTGCTCCGCCGAAGCGCCTGCGCCTCCATCGCGAGGATCGCCTGCGCCAGCTTCTCGATGTGGCGTGGCGGCTGGTGCGCGCCGAAGGCACAGACGCCCTGTCGCTGCCGCGCCTGTCGGAGGAAGCGGCCGTCACCAAACCGGTGGTCTATGATCATTTCGGCACGCGCAATGGCCTTCTCATCGCGCTCTATCTCGACTTCGATGCGCGCCAGACGGCGATCATCGATGCGGCGCTGGCGGCGCGCGCGCCGACGCTCGCCGGCACCGCGCGGGTGATCGCCGATTCTTATGTGGACTGCGTGCTGGCCCAGGGCCGCGAGATTCCCGGAGTCGTGGCGGCGCTCGCCGGCTCACCCGAGCTCGCCACCGTGAAGCGCGACTATCAACTGGTCTTCATCGAAAAATGCCGAGCGGCACTGGCCCCCTTCACCGGCGAGAAAGGCATCGCGCCGTCGGCCTTCTGGGCCATGCTCGGCGCCGGCGACGCCCTGACCCAGGCGGCCGTGAATAACGAGATCACGGCACGGCAGGCGCGGGATGAATTGAACGAGGTGATCCTGGCGATGGTCGGCCGGAGCCGACGATGAGGGCTTACCAGGTGACGTAATAATCCTGGCCGTTGATCGAGCCTATTCCCTGCCGCACACCTTTGGCGGTCTGGGCGTCATAGAAGCCGCGGTCGATCGTGTCCCAGCCGGCGCTGCCGATCTGGCTGCCGTTCTTGAACATGTCATATTGGATGGTCTCGTAGCCAAGGCCCGCGACGTCGGCGGCGCGCTCGATCTTCACAGCGCCCTTGGCGAGCGCCGCGTCGAAGCCTTCGAGCCCGGCCCAGCTCTCACGGATATGGGACATGACGGTGGACTGGAATTCCGCCTCATTCATGACGGGTTTCGTGGTGCGGATGGCGGTGTCGGCGCCAAAGCTCTTCAGCTTGTCGGCGTGCTCGGGCGGCAGGTCGGCCAGCTTGGCCGCAGCGCGCGCGGTTTCGGAGATTTTGGTCAGAGCGTCGAAGAAACCGGCGGAAAGTCTCGGCCTGGCGCTGGCCGGCGCGGTGGTTTGAGCCGGCGTCCTCGCCTCGGAATCCGTCCCGGTCCGGGGCGTCAAGATCTGCAGGACCGCCAGCGCCGCGGAAGCGCTCGTATTTACGGTGACCATCCGACTCACTCAGTTTCTCATGCCCCGGCGCGACCATCGCGCCGGACCGTTTAAAACTGCCTTAAAATGACACGCGAAACCGTTCCCAGTCCGGATATTGGGCGCGTGCGACGCCGATCGTGCTTGACGAACAGTGAATCTATGTACCGGACCGCCAGGCCGCGATCAGACGGCGATACCAGTGGGCGCTGGCCTTGAGGGTTCGGCGCTGTGTTGGAAAGTCAACATGCACGATGCCCCAACGCTTGGTGTATCCCAGGTCCCATTCGAAATGATCGAGGAACGACCAGATGAAATAACCGTCGATACGGATACCAGCGCGGAGCGCATCGGCGATCACATTCAAATGGCCGGCCAGGAATTCGATGCGCAGCGGATCATCGACGCAGCCGTCCGCCGTTATTTCATCGATGAGCGAGCAGCCATTTTCGGTGACAACCAGAGGCGGCAGCCTGTCGCCATAGCGCGCACGGAGATCGGTGAGGATATCGCCGAGGCCCGACGGCACGATCGGCCAGCCCATGGTGGTTTGCGGATCACCGCCGGTGGCGACGGGGTCGAAGGGCTCGCGCGCCGCCGCTTCGCCTGCTTTCGGCGCGCCGGTTACATAGGGATGAAAATAAGTGAGGCCGAGCCAGTCGACCGGCGTTTTGATGATGTCGAGGTCACCGTCGCGGATTGCGGACCAGTCGGCGCCCGGCAGCGACTCCAGTTCCTTGGGATATTGGCCGAGCAGGATCGCGTCGGTGACCACATGGTTGCGCAAGGCATCGAACCAGGTATTCGCGGCGACATCGGCCGGATCGCCCGAGGCGGGCCGTGTCGGCGAGGAGTGATTGGTAAGACCGACCCGGGCTTGTGCGTGGCTGCGGATCGCGGCGGTGGCGAGGCCGTGGCCCAGCAGCAGATGATGCATGACGGGCAGCGCCGCGCCGGTGGCGAGCCGCAGGCCCGGCGCATTGTCGCCCAACACATAGCTGTGGCGCATGACCGTGTAAGGCTCGGCGATGGTGAACCAGCTTTTCACCCGGTCACCGAGCCGGCGCGCGACGATGTCGGCGAAATCGCCGAAGTGCCGGCTGATATCGCGGACAAGCCAGCCGCCGTCATCCTGCAAAGCCGCCGGCATGTCGGAATGCAGCAGTGTGACGACGGGGTCGATGCCACGCTCCAACAGGGCATCGACCAGCCGGTCGTAGAAAGCGAGGCCTGCCTCGTTCGCCAGGCCCCTGCCCGACGGCTGGATGCGCGACCAGGACAGAGAGAAGCGATAGGCGCCAAGGCCCAGCGCCGACATGATGGCGATGTCCTCACGCCAGCGATGATAATGATCGGCGGCGATCGACCCATCGCTGCCGTCGATGACGCGCCCGGGCGCGCGCAGATAGCGGTCCCAGATGGACTCGCCGCGCCCGTCTTCGCTGAGCGCGCCCTCCACCTGATAGGCGGCAGTCGCGACGCCCCAGAGAAAATCGCGCGGGAAAGCAGCGCCGAGAGTTTCGGGATCATCGATGGTCATGGGAAATTTCCAGGGTTTGAGCGTGCGGGGCGGACACATCTGTGTCGCAAGTCCGACGGGCTTTCCAGCGAATTCCGAGATTATCGATAAAATACCCGGTGGCGTCGTTGCATCACGCCGGCGCCAGGATCACGACCTTGGCGCCGAGTTCGACGCGTTCATAGAGATGGATGATGTCGATATTGATCAGGCTGATGCAGCCGGCGGTGGTCTTCTTGCCGATGAGCGTCGGCTTGACCGCGCCATGGATGCGGATCACCGTGTCGACATCGCCCTGATAGAGATAAAGCGCGCGGGCGCCCATCGGGTTGTCGCGGCCGCCCGGCATGCCGTGGATGTATTTGGCCATGTCCGGAAATTCGGCGAGATGCTCGGGCGTCGGCACCCAGATTGGCCATTTCTCCTTGCGCCCGATCGTCGCCTCGCCATGCCAGGTGCGGCCGGCCTTGCCGACGCCAACGCCGTAGCGCGTCGCCTGACCGTTGCCTTCGACATGATAGAGAAACTTCGGCCCCGTCTCGACGATGATCGTGCCCGGCGCCTCATTGGTCGCATAGTCGACGCTGCGCCGGCGGAATTTGTAAGGGATTTCCTTGGCGTCGGATTCGAAGACCGGAAACGGCTCGCCGGCCAGCGCCGAGGCCTCGCGATGCCCGGTGAGAAGCCCCGAAGCGAGCGCGGATGTCACGAAAGCGCGGCGTGAGATCGCCATTGAGTTGTCCCCTGTGATCCTGCTGATTTTTAACGTCATGGCGTGAGCAGATCAATGTTCATGCACGAGCCTGATGCCGCTTCACATGGTCGACCAGCGCTCTCAGTTTCGGCGCGATGTTTCGCCGGCTCGGGAAATAGAGGAAGAAACCAGGAAAGGGCGGCAGAAACTCTTCGAGCAGCGGCACGAGCAGCCCCCGCGCGATATAGGGCCGGAAGGTCTCCTCCATGCCAAACGTGATGCCGCCGCCGGCGCAGGCCATGCGGATCATCAGTCCCATGTCGTTGGTGGTGACATGCGGCTCTACCGCGACATCGAATTCGCGACCGTCCGCCTCGAATTCCCAGCGATAGGGCGCGACATCGGGCGCCGGACGCCAACCGATGCAGCGATGGCCGGTGAGGTCGCGCGGATGCGCCGGCGCGCCGTGTTTTTCGAGATAACGGGGGGCGGCAACCGTGACCTGTTTCTGGTCACCGGTGACGGCGACCGCAATCATGTCGAGCTCGACCACCTCGCCCAGGCGGACGCCGGCGTCATAGCCCGCCGCGACGATATCGAACTCGTCGTCGGTGATGGTCACGTCGAGCTGGATCTGCGGATAGGCGTCACAGAACGCGGCGAGAAGCTCGCCCGAGATGAAACGCTCGGCGATCGACGACACCGCGAGCCGCAATAGCCCGCTCGGCGCGGCGGCACGCTCCGACGTCGCTGTCACCGCCGCCCTGATATCGAGGATGGCCGGGGCGACCTCGTCATAAAGCTGCTGGCCGGCCTCGGTCAGGCTGACGCTGCGCGTCGTGCGCCTAAGCAGCGCGATGCCCATGCCGTTCTCCAGCCGTCGGATGGCCTGGCTGACGGCCGAGCGGGTGACGCCCAGCCGGTCGGCGGCGGCCCGGAAATTCCGGGTCTCCGCGACGGTTATGAAGAGGTCGAGCGTGTTGATATCCATTGGTTAGCCATACTTACCAGAGCGTGCAGAGATCAGCAAATTGTCCATCTATCCGCGCCGACCTACCTTCCAGCCCAGCAGAACAACGGAGTTTGGTCATGGACAGAGTGGTTTTGATTACCGGCGCCTCCAGCGGCATCGGCGCCGGCATCGCGCGTGAGCTGGCGGCGGCGGGCGCGACACTGATGCTGGGCGCGCGGCGCACGGAGCGGCTGGAAGCGCTGCAGGCGGAGCTCCGGCCCTTCGCCGCCGATATCCGCGTCCGGCGGCTGGACGTCACCGACCGCGGCGATGTCAGGGCCTTCGCCGAGGCGGCGCGCGCGGCCTGGGGCCGTGTCGATGTGATCGTCAACAATGCCGGCGTGATGCCTCTCTCTCCTATGGCAGCCCTGAAGGTCGATGAATGGGACCGCATGGTCGATGTGAATATCAAAGGAGTCCTCAACGGCATCGCCGCGGTGCTGCCGGGGATGCTGGCGCAGGGGTCGGGCCACATCGTCAATATCGGATCGATCGGCGCCTTGAGCACCGTGCCCACCGCCGCGGTCTATTGCGCGACCAAGTTCGCGGTGCGGGCGATCTCGGATGGGCTGCGGCAGGAGAATGACCGGCTGCGCGTCACCTGCATCCATCCGGGCGTGGTGGCGAGCGAGCTGGCCGACAGCATCACCGACAGCGCCTCGGCGGAAATGATGAAGACCTGGCGCGCCATCGCGCTCGCGCCCGACGCGATCGCCCGCGCGGTGCGCTACGCGATCGAGCAGCCGGCCGATGTCGATGTCAACGAAATCGTCGTCCGCCCGACGCGGTCGGCGCATTGAAAAGAAGGAGAAGATCATGATGATCAGAAACACACTTCTGGCGGGTGTGATCGCGACAACGCTCGGATTCGGCCTGCCGGCGGCGGCGGCATCGGTAGACAGCGGTACCGAAGCAGTGAACAAGCAGCTCATCGTTCAGGCCTTCGACAAATGGGCGGCGGGCGGCACGACCTTCTTCCAGGATGTCCTGCATGACGATGTCGTCTGGACGATCGAAGGGTCAGGCCCGAGCGCCGGCGAATTCCGTGGCCGCGGCGTGTTCATCGACAAGGCGGTGCGGCCCTTCGTGACGCGGCTCAAGGCGCCTGTGCGGCCGCGCGAGGTCCAGGTGTGGGCCGACGACCAGCATGTCATCGCCTTCTGGAAGGGCGATGCCGTGGCGCGCGACGGACAGGACTACCGCAACAGCTATGCCTGGATCTTCCGGATGCGCGACGGCAAGGCGGAGGCCGTCAACGCCTTTCTCGATCTCGCCCCCTATGACGACGTCCTCCGGCGCGTGAAGGCGCCCGAGTAACAGTCTTCCCAAGCTTCCCCTTCGCCCGTTGCGAAGCAATGGGCAGGCGCGCGGTCAGGAAAAGTGGATACCGGTTTTCCGTCCGATCGCGCGCCAAACTTGAGATTTCGATCACGCCATCAGGTCAGATCGAAACGATCTGACCTGATCGTTATCTATGTGGCCGAAGGCCGGATGAGGGCTCTTACTTCTATGAATCTTTGCTGAACTTAAGAGCCCTCACCCGCCCTGTCGGGCACCCTCTCCCATCCTGCGGACGGGAGAGGGGGAAAATAGGCGAGACCTCGTACCTCTCACTCCCAAGGAAAAAACCCCATGACCAGCACCACGGCGCTCGGCGCCGCCCTCATCGCCGCGTCGCTCGGCCTCGAAAGCGTAAACCAGACCGCAGAAACCACGCCGGCCGAAACTTCACGACAGGTGACGCAACAGATAACCCCTTATATCGGCATGTGGGTGACGGGGGACGGCCACATCCGCCAGGAGCTGCTGCCGAATGGCCGCTATGACGAAGCGCGTGGCGAACGCAAAAGCGCGTATCAGGGCCGCTACGAGATCCGGGGCAACCGGATCAATTACTGGGACGATACGGGCTTCACCGCCGACGGCATATTCGTCGACGACAACACACTCCACCATGGCGGCATGATCTTCTACCGCGAGAAGCGGAGCTGATCAGCCGGGATACCACACGCGGCGCGGATCGCTCGCTGCGCGCCGATAGTCCCAGGCGGCGTCGATGAGCTTGCGCGTGTCATAGGCCGGGCGCCAGCCGAGCTCGGCCTTGGCGCGGCTGTTGTCCATCCAGGTGCTGAAAAAGGGCGCGCGGATCGGCTTGGCCGGCAGGCCACGGGTGCGCGCCAGATGATCGGCGACGAGTTGATAGTCGACCGGCTCGTCCATGCAGATATTGTAAAGACGCTGGCGCGCCGCCTTGGCGGTGAGCGCCAGCACGATCGCCGCGACCAGGTCGTCGACATGGACGAAGTTGCGCTTGACCGGCGTGCCATCGGCGTCCTGCAGCAGCGGCACGGCGCCGGTGGCGCGGCAGGCCTCCGCCTCCTCCGGCGTCACCATCGTCTTCCAGTCGGGGCCGCCGAAGACATCATCACCGAAGGAGAGCGTGTGGCGGAAATCGTCCTTCTCCATGATCCATGGCGCCCGGAGGCAGCACCAGTCGAGGTCATATTGGATGCCATATTGCTGGACCATCACTTCCTCCAGCACCTTCGACAAAGCGTAGCAGCCGGGATAGGCCATATGGGGCGTATTCTCGGTGACCGGGCCGTCATGGCGGTAGACGAAATGGCCGACCGCCGCGTCGCCGCCAATCAGCACGAACCGTTGCGCCGTCGGGCTTTCGCGGAATTCCTCGAGCAGCCAGAACAGGCCCTTCACCGTCACGTCCATCACATCCTCAGGGATTTCCTTGCAGGTGGCGAGATGGACGACATGGGTGATACCTTCGAGTGCCGCGCGGCAGACCGCGCGGTCGGCGATCGATCCTTTGATCACCGACAGGGTCGCCGTCTCCGGCAGCGTGCGGCTGTGGCACAGAGCACGGATATTCACCGGCCCGTCGGCGCCTGTGCGCGACAGCCGGGCGATCAGCGCCTGGCCGACCTTGCCGGTGGCTCCCGTCACCAGTACATGCATTGTCTTCTCCCTAATGCTCTCGGATGATCCCACGGCCGCCTGTTCAGGTACAGTATCCCCGATCATCCTTCCGAAGGAGGCTTCCCTGCCGATCGCGCGCGCTGATCTGCCGGCCGATACCGTCGCCCTCGCCCGCTATCTGATCGGCAAGATGGTGGTGCGGGCCCTGCCCGAGGGACGCGCCAGCGGCCGGATCGTCGAGACCGAGGCCTATGTCGTCGGCGATGCCGCCGGGCATGGTTTTCGGGGCATGACCCGGCGCAACCGGTCGCTGTTTCTCGAACACGGGCATGCCTATGTCTATGTCGCCTATGGCGTCTCGAACATGCTGAATGTAGCGAGCGAGGCGGCCGGGATCGGCACCGGTGTCCTGATCAGGGCGCTCGAGCCGGTCGACGGCATCGCGATCATGCAGCGTCATCGCGGCATCGAGCGGGTGCGCGACCTGGCGCGGGGGCCCGGACGACTCGCCACCGCGCTGGCGATCGATCTTCGCCTCGATGGCATCGATCTGTGCCGGAAGGGTCCCTTGTGGCTCGAGCATGGCGACCATGAGACGGGCGAAATCGGGCAGAGCACAAGGATCGGCATCTCAAAGGACGCGGACCGCCTTTTGCGATTCTACCGGCGCGGCAGTCCCTTCGTCAGCGGTCCGAAGTCGCTCAACGCATAAGCCGGTCAGGCCGGCGCGACCATGATGTAAGGGATACATCCCACGACAAGGACGAACTGGGCCGCGTTGCATACCATGCCGGCCACATGCAGCCGGCGCAGCCGCCGCGCCATGCCGCCATCGCCGGCCGGCGTGGCGCCAAGTTGCGCATCGATCCGGCGCAGGAACCAGCGGCGCGCCAGGACCGCGAAGGCGATGACGGCGATGCCGATGAGGAACGCGGTACGCCCCGCCACCGCGAGGCCCACCGTGCCAACCACGCCGGCAATCGCCAGCGCGATGAAATAGCCGTGGAACATGCCGCGCAACAGCCGGGCGACCGGCGGTATGTCGAGCTTGACGAACAGGAAGCTCGGCGACGCCAGCAGGAAATAGGCCATCGGCGCCATCATGATGACCAAAGCGAAGGAAGCGGCGACATCGGGCGACATGCGAGCACCTTTCGACGATGCCGGGAGTATCCGCCGGGATATGCCGCCGTCACCATTAGGCTTTAGTTGGAGGTGAATGAGCCATCACGTCGCCCGCCGACCAGAGGCCGATCATCCCGGTTTTCGCGCCAGTCTTGTTACTCACCGACGGCCATTCCTTTGCTGCACAATTGGAACCTGAGGCAGCGCCAGCCTGTTGATATCGCGCAAACCGGAGGTGAAGACATCATGTGCCCGAAATCGAAATCAGACGCCCACTATGAAAGCGGCAAACTGCCCGAAACCCTGCCGCCGATCGTCCCGCAGGACGAATGGCAGAGCGCCTGGAAAAAGATGCTCGCCAAGGAAAAGGCGCAGATGAAAGCGCGTGACGCGCTCATCGCCGAGCGCCGGCGCATGCCGTGGATGGAAGTCACGAAGCCCTACACATTCGACGGGCCGGAAGGGCGCGTCGGCCTCTATGATCTGTTCGCCGGGCGGCGGCAGCTGATCGTCTATCGCGCCTTCTTCGAGCCGGGCGTGCATGGCTGGCCGGAGCATGCCTGCGTCGGCTGCTCGATGGTCGCCGATCAGGTGTCGAACCTGGCGCATCTCCAGGCGCGCGACACCACCCTCGTCTATGTCTCGCGGGCGCCGCAGGCCGACATCGCCCGGATCAAGGCGAAGATGGGGTGGCAGCACATTCCCTGGTACACGCTCACCGACAGTTTCGACGCCGATTTCGAGGTCGGCGAATGGCACGGCCACAATGCCTTCATCCATGACGGCAAGAAAGTCTACCGCACCTATCTGATCAATGGCCGCGGCGATGAGGTGATGGGCACCGTGTGGAGCTATCTCGACATGACGCCGCTCGGCCGCCAGGAAGCGTGGGAGGAGTCACCCGAAGGCTTTCCGCAGGGCCGCCCCTATACATGGTGGAACTGGAGCGACAGCTATGTGCCGAACGCCGCGCCCGATCCCGAATGGGTCGCGGCGTCGGATGCGGGCGACGCCGCGATGCATGAGCAGCATAAGAGCTACAAGACGTGAACCCGGCCGAACTAGCCGGCAGCCGGTCTGCTCTCGTCGGCCGCAGCGAAATGCGCCAGCTGGTCGGCGCGCGCCTTCCGGAAGGCGGGGCGGTCGGTCACGCGGGCCACATAGGCCTCGCTGGCGGGCCGGTTGCCGGAAGAGCGCACGCGCGGGATGCGGAGGACATCCGCCATCAGCAGGTCGGCGGCGGTGAAGCGCTGCGCCGCCGGATATGTTCAGGAACCACCAAGGAAGCGTCACGATCTCGATCGAGTTGAGCGCGGCGAACAGCCATTGCATAGTCTCGGCCTCACCGACCGGATCGCGCGGCATCAGGATTTCGCTCTTGCGGGCGAGATGCAGCAGCCCGGCCCCCTCGCACGCTCATCTGAGCCGCATGTCGCGCACAAAACCACGCGGCCTTCGGACATTCAGTCATAGGTCCAGATCCTCAGCTCGCTCATTGGCCGCCCCGCCTTCAAGACGATGTCATGGTCGCAGTTGTATACCCGCGTTTCGACGATCGTCACCCTTCATTCGACCCGACCAGAGAGAGCGGAAATGGGCATCAGGAACTATTTGATCGAAGGCGTTTCCGGTACGGGCAAGACATCCGTCTGCCACGAGCTGCGGCGGCGCGGCTATCATGCCATCAATGCTGATCGGGAACTGGCTTACCGGGGCGACCCGGAGACGGGGGAACCTGTCGGCAGTCCTGTTCATGAGAACATCGCGGACAGCATCCTGTGGGCCCACGCGCATCATATCTGGGATGTGGACAAGGTCAGATCCGTGATCGCCGACCGCGAGCACCCGATCTCCTTCCTTTGCGGCGGCTCGCGAAACTTCGCCCACTTCATCGATTTGTTCGACGGGGTATTCGTTCTCGATATCGATCTCGACACATTGAACCGGCGACTTGACGAAAGACCGGAGGACGAGTTCGGCGGCAGGCCGCGCGAACGTGAGCTGATCCTCCACTTGCACAATTCGAAAGAGGATATCCCGAAAGGCGGTATCGTCATCGACGCGACGGCGCCGCTCGAGCGCGTCGTGGATCATATACTCTCAAACTGCGGCGGGGCAGACTAAGCGCCGGCGCCTCAGTGGCGCCGGATTTCTCCGGCTTCCTGAAATTCGCATGGTGTCCTACATTGCGGCCAGGAAACCGACAGGCCAGCGCAGGACTCCCCCGATGAGCGAACCAACGATCCGTTTCGACGACGGCGCCGCTTATGAGCAGATGATGGGGGTCTGGAGCCGGTCCGCCGGCGCGGTCTTCCTCGACTGGCTGGCGCCGCGCGCGGCCTTGCGCTGGATCGACGTGGGCTGCGGCAATGGCGCCTTCACCGAGCTTCTGGTCGAGCGCTGCGCGCCGGCGGAGGTTCAAGGCATCGATCCTTCCGAAGGGCAGCTCGCTTTTGCCCGCACGCGGCCCGCGGCGCGCAAGGCGGAATTCCGCCTGGGCGATGCGATGGCGCTGCCCTTCCCGGCCGACAGATTCGACGCCGCCATCATGGCGCTCGTCCTCGTCTTCGTGCCGGAACCCGCCAAAGGTGTGGCGGAAATGGTGCGCGTGGTGCGGCCGGGCGGCCTCGTCGCCGCCTATATGTGGGACATGCCGGGCGGCGGCTTTCCCCTCGAGCCGCTTCTCCTCCAGATGCGCGCCATGGGGCTGAGCGCGCCGCGCCCGCCGCAAAGGGAGGCGTCGCGCCGGGACGTCATGCTCGATCTGTGGCGAGGCGCCGGACTGGCGGACATCGAGACGCGCGAGATCACCGTGCAGCGGAGCTTTGCCGATTTCGACGACTGGTGGCGGACGAGCATGAAGTCGCCCTCGCTCGGGCCCACGATCGCAGCACTTTCCGCCGCGGACGCCGAGACGCTCAAGCGTGGCGTGCAAGTGCTGCTGCCGGCGGACAGTGACGGGCGGATCACCTATGAAGCCCGCGCCAATGCCATCAAGGGTCGCCTACCGAGCTGATCCAACCGTCAAACGCGCAGCGTCTTCCACGGCGCATCACTGGCGACATCGACCAGCTCATAACCGACCGGTCCGACGCAGGGGCCGAGGATGGCGACGATCTTCGCATCACTCTGGCCGACATTGAACGAGGCATGCACGACGTCGGCCGGAATGAAAGCGGAGTCGCCGGGGCCGAGGATGCGTTTTTCCCGATCGACCCACTGCTCGACCGTTCCGGCGACGACGAGGATCACCTCCTCCTGATCGGGATGCTTATGAAAATTGTGGCCCTTGCCGGGTGCCAGGCCGACATCGATGACGGTGAGCTGGCGGGCGTCGGTGCCGGGCGGATTGCTGAGCCAGCGCAGCGTGCCCCACTCCTCGATCTGAGCCGCAACGTCCCTGGCGATGACGAATTTTCCCGACATGGGTCTCCCTCCCTGACAGCGATTCCAGAATTCGATTTCCGCGCGCGGAGCGTAGCCGATCCGACAACTCGAGTCGATTTTCCCGCTTCACGCGCGAAACCCCAGCTGGTAGTCGGCAACGTGAAATGACCTCTTCACAAGACCACATCCTCAAGCGCATTCGCGCGGTGCTGCGCCTGCCGCCCGATACGGCGGTAACGGTCATGGAGGACGGCCAGAACAATCTCGTCTATGCGCTGGACGACAGAATCCTGCGTATCCCGCGGCATCGGCAGGCCGAAAGGGAGCTGGTTCGGGAAGCCAGGCTCCTGGCCGTTCTAGGGACGCGGCTTCCCGTACCGGTCCCGAGCCTCGTCCTTCACGAGATCGACGGGTCTGTCGTCTCCGTGCATCGTAAAATCGAAGGAACGGTTCTGAGAGGCGTCGAGACACTGAGCGCCCGCGAACGGGAGCAACTCGCCGGTGATCTCGCGGGGTTTCTCCGGTCACTGCACAGCCTGCCGACCGACATGCTGCGGGACCTCGCCACACCGGCACCGTCAAACGAATGGCAGACCCTGTTGCGGCGATTTGAGACCCATGTGTTTCCGACCATCGATGCCGCAGCGGCCGCGCGGCTGCGTGAGGACTTCGACAGTTTCCTGCAGATCTGTGACGCGCTGCCCCGCCATATCATCCATGGCGATTTCGGCACCGGCAACATTCTCGTAGACCAAGACCACAGGCTGGCCGGCGTGATCGATTTCGCGGGCTGCGATATCGGCGACCCCGCTTATGACTATGCCAGCCTCGCCGCCGGTCTCGGCGATGCCTTCACATCGCTGGTTCTCGAACGGTGCAAGCCGGAAACCGACACACGAGACCGGATGGCCTTCTATCGCGCCCTCTTCCCCCTGCTCGACCGGCTCGACGCGGCCGAACATGGCGGCTAGACCGCGCCGGCGCACCTCCCAGGCGGGTGGCGACAGGCCGGCGCAGCGATGCCAGCATGCCTCCTTCCAATCGCGACCCGGAGGATCAGCACCGATGAGAATACTGGCCGTGCTACTCTTGCTTGTGCTCGGCTCCGCGCCGGCACTGGCGCAATCCCGTTTCGTCGACACGAAGCTCTGGGGCGTGAATGTCCAGCTCGCCATGGCCGTCATGAAGAACGTCAAGGACACGAAAAAATGCACCGAGGCCGACTGGAAGAAGTTCTCGACCAAGGCGCGCGACATGGCAGCGACGATGGAGCCCACCGCGGCCGACTGGGAGAAGATGCGCAAGGCCGGCGCTGACCCCTCGAAGCCCGGAGAGTTCCTGAAGTACGAGTTCGGCGTCGCCTGCTTCAAAGACCGCAAACTGGGGATAAAGTTCCCGCTCAACGGCAAGGGAAAGCAGATCTATCTCTATAGCGCGGAGCGTGGGTGGTATAATTGATATCCATGGGGAATCACCGCGCGGGTTCTCGGATCATCTCACTACCGGCCCGGATGCAACCCCGGCGCCTCCTGGCCCGTACGTGCTACATATTCCGTATCCCCACCGCCCTCTTGGTGGACGTCGTCGGGTGTCAGTTCCAGAACGTGGTTGGAGAGCTTGGCGAGGAGGTGGTGGTCATGCGACACGGCTGCGCCCCATCGCACTAGAGTAAGGGACTCATGATCCGGGCAATATTTTCCAGGAGTTTTTGCCGTCGCGGTCGGGTGCGCCATGCCGCGAGCTGCACCGGATCGCTGGCGGCAATATAGCCTGAATGGCCTGCTGGCGCTTGATCGCGTCCGCACCGTACAGAAGCAGGCTCGCTTCCTCGTTGAGTTGGAAGGAGCGCAGGTCGACATTGCTGGAGCCGAGGACACCAAGCTCGCCGTCGATGCTTGCGTTCTTTCCACCGGTCGAGTGCTGCCTGGGAAGGAGCCCCAGATAGGCCGCAAACTCCCGACCCGAAGAGAAGTAGGTCGGCTGGCCGACGCTGGCCGACAGCACCACAGCGATCAGCGGACCGATGCCGGCACCTCCGCCAGCTTCAGGCTCGTCTCATCGGTGCGATGCGCTTGACGGATCTCCCTGTCGAGAGACGATATCTCCTCATTGAGCGTGAACAGCATGCTCACCACCGGCCTAACGCTGCCCGCATCGCACGAGGCAACTCTTGCGCTTTCTCCTCGGGGTCGTTCGCCTCAGGGATGAGGACGGCTGTCACCGCCACGTGCTTGCTCACAATGCCATACGCAGAAATGCTGTGGCACCGGACAAAAATAGCTCTTAAATATGTTGCTAAAATGTTCTATGTTAAGTCCATGAGAAAGATACTTACAGACAACCAGGTGATGGGCGAACTGGGGGAAGCAGCGGTTCGAATGCGCTTCCTTTCGATAGGTTTCCAGTTCGACGTACGGTCGAGGCTCGAAGCGGGTATCGACGGCATCGCTGAAGTGATGATTGACGGCGAGCCTACGGCAAGAATGCTTGCGGTTCAGGTGAAATCCACTCGCTGCGCGAAGTACACGTCGGAAGACGATGGAGGCTTCACGTACTTGCTCAACAGCAAGGACTTGGAATACTGGAAGAATTCCAACCTTCCTGTAATTCTCATTCTATATCGCGAGAGTGATGACACGTTCTTTTGGAACGAGATCGTTATACAGCCTGGTATTGAGCAACGCCGTGTGACATTTAGCAAGTCCAAGGACATGCTGAACAAGGATGCGATTGATCGCTTGGCCGCATTGACCGTGCCGAAGAGTGGTTTCGGATACTATGTGCCCCCCTTGCGCGGTGGAGAAATAGCTCTCGTCAATCTCCTGCCACTGATCCTTCCGCCGGAAATCTTTGTGGCGAGTTCTCCGTATGAGAGCGAGAGAGCGATTGTGCTCCTTCACGATCAGGATGAGACACCTCGTTTCGATTGGACCATAAAGGATGGAGCATTCTGGTCGTTTCACGATCCGCGAGAGACTTCCACACGTGTGTTAGTAGACATTGATCAGGTCGAGGGGATCGACACCAGTCTGCTCGCGTTCCATGACGATATTGATGAGCAGCACAACTTCGCTTTTCTGCTACGGAAGACACTTCAGCATCAAGTTCAGCGCGATCTAGCCTGGGACAAAGATGGACGGCTGTTTTACTTTCGAGCGCTACATCCCAACCAATCCCGCAAATATCACTATCAATCTGCAAAAAATAAAGCGAAAGCAGATGTGGTGAACGTAGCATGGAATTCGACGGAGCAGGCAAAAGTCTCATTTGTTCGGCATCATGCTTTCATTCCGAGGTTTGAGTGCATGATGGATCAGTGGCTCCTTATGATTAATCCAACATATCATTTTACTTTCGACGGCTTTCAGCGCCACTCACATCCACATGCGTTGCTGTCTGGGAAAAAGCGCCTTGACAATAATGCTTCCCTACGAGGCCAACTCATTATGTGGCATCGTTTCGTAACGGAATATGAGAACGCCAACGCGGGACTGTTTGCATCGCTGGATCCCGTCGAGAAGCCAACGCTGAAATTTGAGGCGCCGCCCGAGATCGAGTTGCCTACCACAGTTCCAGAGGACGTGTGGGGCAAACCTAAAGGCCGAGGCGAGGAAGCAAGCGACCAAACGAGGCTGGAATTCGATGAAGTTTGAAAGCAGGATTTTTGATGAACCGCTACTCGAATTTGGAGATCAGCATAGTCACCCGGATCCTCGATTGGGATTGACTGAAGCAGGTCCCCTCCAAGCGCCCTTGGGCGACGCGGTTCGTGTGGGCATCATTGGTGACGCCAAGACTGTGGAGTCCACGAAAGAATTCCTGGGAAAGATGGCTCGTGGCATTGAATCAAAGTTCGACAACCATCCAAACCTTCACCCTAGTTTTCCAGGTCTCCTAAATCGAAATCCATTTCGATGCCAATTCGAGGCGCAAGAGAGCGCAACTGCGGCGCTGAGCAAGGCACAGGTTGATAAGATCATCAAAGAGCCCGATCACGCCAGAGCCGTTGAGATAGCGGTCGAGGCCATTCTTCACCAGTTGCAGGCATTTGATGATAGCGGGGATCGACCTGACGTTGCTATTGTGGCACTACCAGTTTCGCTGATCGAGCGGGTTTGGAATGCCCGGACGGACTCCAAAAACACCGTCGAAAAGGACGATAGCGGCGGTTCAGACGCTCCCAACTTTCGGGGCCTTCTCAAGGCTCGAGCCATGTCGTTGTCCTTCCCGATCCAGATTCTTTGGGAAGACGTTGTAGATGACAAGGCAAAAATTCCTCGCAAAGTAAAGGAAAGCAGTGACCGAAAAATCCAGGATGAGGCAGGTCGAAGCTGGAACCTGCTAACGACGCTTTACTATAAGGGGACCGGGCGTATCCCTTGGCGACGTATGCCCAAGGAAGGCGAGTATCGCGCCTGCTACATTGGAGTGAGTTTTTATCGCGACGTGAGCGGCCAGCAGCTTTGGACTAGCGCTGCCCAGATGTTCGATGAACGGGGACGCGGATTTATCCTGAAAGGGAACCGGGCCCAGACTGAAAGTCGCGGCCGACACCCTTATATGACTGAAGATGACGCGTACACCTTAACCCGAAGCGCTCTCAAAGCGTATCGAGACCACCACAGGCACCCTCCCGCGCGCGTGATTATCCTGAAGACCTCGCGATTTAGAGAGGAAGAGGCTTCGGGTATACTCCGCGCACTTGATGAATCGGAGACGGAGCTGCGCGATCTAGTGTGGGTGCAGGAATCTTATGATGCAAAGATCCTCAGAGACGGAGACTATCCGGTACTTCGGGGCACGTTTGTAAATCTCGACGGGAAAGGGCTTCTCTATACCAACGGAAGCATTCCCTATTACGGCACATATCCCGGTTTGTACGTGCCCCGCCCCCTCCTCCTTTGCCCTCATCCGAGTAGTGACAGCACAATAGCGCAGATTGCCGAGGAGGTTTTCTCGCTCACGAAAATCAACTGGAATTCAACGCAGATGAACCAGCGGCTGCCGATCCCGATCCGTGCTGCCCGGAAGGTGGGAGAGGTCCTGAAATATGTACCTGAGGGACAGAGCGTGAGCCCGGACTACCGGAGATACATTTGATCCGGAGGATTTTCTTGAGATTATAAATTTTCCACCATTAGCTCGCGCAACGTCGTTCACCGTGTATCAATGCGAATTGGGCCCGACTTCAGCTTTATCAACGAAAATGATCTCCGATAGATTTAACGGCGGTGACCACAGACCGGCCCTGGCTTTTACATAGCTTTGGCACAATGCGACAATCTTCTCCTGGTCACCGAATTTGAGCGTTTGCCTCTCAATTGTCGTGAGCTGCTCGAAAGCATTCTCTGTAAAGCCATATGTGGAGAGAAACAGACCGCCGTCTTTCTTTTCTCTCGCGATAACCTTCAAGAGCCTCTCGACGGCCGCTGACCCGACGCGCGTCGACGACCGCCAATGCTTTATTTCGACATAGTATTCGGCTCGTTTGCCATTGACTTTGCACGTCAAGATTACGTCCTTTCCCCCGTCCTTTGAGCCAGGCGTTAGCGTCACGGCAAACCCCAGACCATCGAAGACCTCAGCCACTACGCGTTCCACGTCCCGCCACTCCAGATGAGCGAGAGCGTTCGGCGCACATGCGATCATTTGAGCGAGTTTGCGGCTGACATTTCGAAGAATAACCCGAACTTCTGCTTCTATCTCAGGCATTTCGTTCCGAAGCCGCGTCACCCATCGTCTCAGACCGAGTATGTCTATCAACTCAATACGCAATGGCAGACTTCGGGAAACTTCCTCCTGAGCCTGACGCGAAAATTCTGTGTTCGCGACAAGAAGAACTCGACCGAGGTTCTGTAATATCGCAGCACCGATTAGCGCACGGACCTCAGATGTAGGAACCCTGCGCTGCTGGCGGTAGAACTTCGTTTGGATGCCGATCGTCTCGGCCGCGTCGACACCGTTAATCGCCTCGAAATCGATGCCCCGATCGCCGGGACCTCCCTTGCTCTTGAGAGCATAACCTTCGAGCCGAAGGAGCGGGGCGAGTATCTCTCCAAATATGCGCTCCGCATCGCGGGGATCAAGGCCTGCATCACCGGCCAGTCGGACTATCGCCTGGTCTAGAGCATCAAGCTCCTCGTTACTCAAGTTGGTCATCGAACAACCCTCAACAAACCCGCATTCGCCAATCGCTCATGTGGAAATTGATAGCTTCCGTTCGACGTCTAGCAGGTACGTATACGGGGAAGCTCGCCGCGTCTTTCTCTGAGCCAGGTGAGATTTCACCAATACATCGGTGACTGATAGTGCTGCGCCAGCCGCAAGGAGCATGATTCCCGATAGTCCGGTAAAATACGCCACTGCGCCCCCACCGGGCACAGAGATAGTTACTGCTCGGTGAAAGCCTTCCCATTTTGCCTGCATGGAACTGTCCCTAAGCTCTTCCTTCAGCGCGGTGAGCTTTGGCTTGATCTTAGCAACGTATATATGACGAGCTCGTTCCTCTAATTCCTTTCCTGTTTCACAGTTTGATATCTTCGATGAAAGGTCATCAAACTGGGCCGATAGCTCAGCAAACTGATCTTCTCTGGTCCGCTTGAACTTCAAGAGCTTATCCACGCGAACCGTCGGATCGATAGAAATCGTCTTCATCGTGAAGGAAACGAGCGCACCTTTTTTGTCTGATTGCTCGGAGGGCTTCACGTCTTCAAGCAACGTATGAAGATTGACCGCCATTGACGGCTCAACATTCGTGAGTGCAGCGAGATTTGTTTCTTTCGCTAAAAGCGCTGCCAAGGCTGACATATAGGTGTCGGCAAAATGACTATCTATCAACAACCACTCACCGTCATTATCCATTAGCGGCTCCGCACTCAACATAAGTCGCTGCATACCGGCAGATACATTGCCGGCATGCGCGCTAACAATCCCAATCCTACCTAAGAGGTCGCGCATCTGAGGTGAGAGCTTTTCAGGGTGCATTCGCGCTAACCCCGCGCGCATTGCCAATGCTCTCAATTCAGGTGATAATTTCTGCGGATGAACGCGCGTGTGACGAAAATACTCCTGCATTTTCATACCGATCTTGTCAGCATGCACCAGTGTCTTAGTATTTGGGTCGCCCTTCAGATGTTTAAGACCAAGTTCTTGCCCAAATGAGCCCCTGTCCATTAAGGCAATCACTCGCTTACCCAGAGTATCAAGCAGTTCTGGATGCAGATCGCATCTAAGAGGATCAAGAAACCCTTCTTTCCAGAGGATTCTAGTGTCTCGCTCCTTATAGGGATCTCTTACTGCGCGGGGGACAATCGTCTGGAGAGAGTTCCAGAATAGAATGGCCGATCGAAGCCATTTGGAGTCTTCAATGTCGATATACGGATAATAGAGCGCCGATCCAAGCATATGTCCCCCGTCGCTTTCCCGCTAGGGTATCATCTCGCAAACACGACGCGCACGGTTGCAAATGACAAACGACACCCCGCGGCTCTGTGAGCGTCCCGCTGTTGTAGCTAGCCCGAATATTTCCCTAACGTCAAGCAACTTACATGACGCCCACAGTCTGCAGAGGCAGGAGCTAGGCCAAAATCTGCCAGACGTAATCAGGGGGCGATAAAGGGGACATCGGCCTTGGATGGCGGCTCCCCCACCTTTTTCGTCCCCGCCCCTTCTTCATGAGCTCTTGCTACCCACCCGGATGCAGCCCCGGCGCCTCCTGGCCGGTCCGGGCCACATATTCCGTGTACCCCCCGCCATATTGATGGACGCCGTCGGGGGTCAGCTCCAGCACGCGGTTGGAGAGTTTCGCCAGGAAGTGGCGGTCATGCGACACGAACAGCATGGTGCCTTCGAAGTCGGCCAGTGCCTCGACCAGCATCTCCTTGGTCGCCATGTCGAGATGGTTGGTCGGCTCGTCGAGGACCAGGAAGTTGGGCGGGTCGAACAGCATCTTGGCCATTACGAGGCGCGCTTTCTCGCCGCCGGACAGAACCCGGCACGGCTTTTCGACATCATCGCCCGAGAAGCCGAAGCAGCCGGCGAGCGTGCGTAAGGCGCCCTGCCCGGCTTGCGGGAAAGACTGGTCGAGCGACTCGAAGACCGTGTCGTCGCCGTCGAGCAGATCCATCGAGTGCTGGGCGAAATAACCCATGCGGACATTGGCGCCGACCGATACCGCGCCCTCGTCCGGCTCGGTGGCGCCGGCCACCAGCTTCAGCAGCGTCGATTTGCCGGCGCCATTGGCGCCCAGCACGCACCAGCGCTCCTTGCGGCGCACCGAGAAATCGAGGCCCTGATAGATCGGCTGGCTGCCATAACCTTTGTGCACATTCTTGAAACTCGCGACGTCGTCGCCTGAACGCGGCGGGGACCGGAATTCAAACTGGACCGACTGGCGGCGCCGCGGCGGCTCCACTTTTTCGATCTTGTCGAGCTTCTTCACCCGGCTCTGCACCTGGGCGGCATGCGAGGCGCGCGCCTTGAAACGCTCGATGAACTTGATCTCCTTGGCGAGCATCGCCTGCTGGCGCTCATATTGCGCCTGGCGCTGCTTTTCGCTCAACGCGCGCTGCTGGTCGTAGAAATCGAGATCGCCCGAATAGGTGGTCAGCGACCCGCCGTCGATCTCGACGACCTTGCCGATGATGCGGTTCATGAAGGCGCGGTCATGCGACGTCATCAGCAGCGCGCCGTCATAGTTCTTGAGGAAGTCTTCCAGCCAGATCAGGCTTTCGAGATCGAGATGGTTGCTCGGCTCGTCGAGCAGCATGCCGTCGGGCCGCATCAGGAGGATGCGGGCGAGCGCCACGCGCATCTTCCAGCCGCCGGACAAAAGACCGACATCGCCGTCCATGCGCTCCTGGCTGAAGCTCAGGCCGGCGAGCACCTCGCGCGCCCGCGCGTCGAGCGCATAGCCGTCGAGCTCCTCGAACCGGTGCTGCACCTCGCCATAGCGCTCGACAAGCGCTTCCATGTCATCGGCCTGGTCGGGGTCGACCATCGCGGCCTCGAGCTGCGCCATCTCGGCCATCAGCGCGCTCACCGGGCCGATGCCGTCCATCACCGCGGCGACCGCGCTCTGGCCCGACATCTCGCCGACATCCTGGCTGAAATAGCCGATGGTCATGCCGGGATCGATCGTCACCAGGCCGTCGTCGGGCTTGTCCTCGCCTTTGATCATGCGGAAAACCGTCGACTTGCCGGCGCCGTTGGGGCCGACAAGCCCCACCTTCTCGCCCTTCTGGAGGCCCATCGAGGCGTCGATGAACAGGATCTGGTGGCCGTGCTGCTTGCTGATATTGTCGAGGCGGATCATGGTCGTACTGGCTCAAGCAATGAAAAGGCCCGCCGCTAAAAGCGGCGAGCCGGGATTTGTTGGGGCGGGTTCTAGAGCATATCCCGCCAGAATTGAAGCCTTTTTGACGCTAGAAGGCGGTGCTCAGCCCCACCGTGCCCTTGACGCCGTAGCTGCCCTCGAAGCTCGAGGTGCCCAAAGCTTCGCCATATAAAGAGTGCCGGCCGCCGCCCCAGCGATAGGCGCCGCCGAGGCCGAGCTCGGCGCCGAAGGAGTCGGGCTCGAAGCCGACTTCGGTACCCGCGACGTCAACCGCGGTTCCATCGAGGAACTCATAGGTGATATTGGCGATGCCATAGACATGGCTGGGGCTTTCGCCGGTTCCGCCATCATAGTCGAGCGCCACGCCGAGGCGGCCTTTCAGGCTGTCGCCGCTCTCGAGCGACACATCGGCGCCGAACCCATCAGTGAAGTCGTCGAAATCGACGGACGTGTAAGCGAGCTGCGCCTGGGGCGTGAGCGACCAGCTGCCGCCGACCGGCAGCTTGCGGCCGGCCTCGAGGCTGAAGGCGTAGCCCAAGCCGTCATTGCCGTCGACGAGATCGCCGGCGGCATCGGCGGAGAGATCGCTCGACAGCCAGGCGACCGAGGCCTGCCCGTCGACATAGGCGCCGGTGCTGCCATACCAGGTCAGCGTGGCGCCGAGGCCATAACTCTCGGTCGAATTGTCGCCGTCGCCGAGGCGCGACTCGATATCGGCGTCGACCTTGCCATATTGCGCGTTGAGACCGCCGACCAGCATGCCCGAAGCGTCGCCGCCGAGCCGGCCGTCTATGCCGACCTGCACGAGATAGCGGTGGCTGTCATAGGACGTGCCGGTGTCCGACTCCCCCTCGACATGACCATAGGCGCCTTCGATGCGGGTCCAGAAATTGCGGGGACGGGCGTAATTTCCGTCTTCGGCCTGGCCGGCGCCCGGCAGATAACGATCGCCGACGCGCTGGCGCAGCGTCGGCAGCTCGCTCAGCTGGAGCAGCACGATCGGATAGTTTTCGTAAGTGGGCACGGTCGGGGCGAGGATATCGGTCAACCGCAGATACCAGTCGCCGTCGGCCGGATCGGCGATGCCGTTCTGGAACAGACCGTAGAGATGGGCGCCGCCGATCGCCGGGGCGCCGAGCACGAAGGCGCCGGCGTCGGATGCCCCTTCCACATCGACGATCTTGATGCCGTCGCCGGTCGTTGCGGCGCCGGCGCCACCGAGATTGGTGACGAAGACCTGCGTCGCGCCACTGCCGAGGATGGAGTTACCGGCGACGACCAGAAGGTCGGTCGGCGAGGCATCATTGCCGAGCACCGACTCGATCCTCAGCGCGCCGCCATTGCCGGTGTAATTGCCGTCGATGGTGAGCGTGCCGATGCCGTTGCTGCCGGGCGCGATGGACCCGCCGGCATAGTTCGCCGTGTTGCCGACCGAACCGGTGCCGGCGAGCGTGCCGCCGCGCACATCCATGGTGCCGCCGAGATCACCGTTGACCTCGAGCATGCCGCCATAGACGCTGGCGAGGCCGAGGAAGCCCAACTGGTCGGCATTGAAGATGGTGCGGCCGGCCAGCTGGTTGATGGCGCCGCTGCCATTGATCGGAATGTCGAAGATATAAGCGGCGTCGGTGTGGTTGAAATTGATCTCGGCGCTGGCGGCGAGCGTGACGGCCGATGCCTGGAGCGTACCGGTCGCCGCCGCGGCCTGGCCCGCAAGCCCGCCGATATTCAGCGACGCGTTGCTGTCGGGATCGACGCCGCCGACGGTGAGGACCGAGCTGCCGCCATTCACGACGACGCGGCCGCCGGCGGCGATGGTCAGGATGCCGGTCCCGGTGGTGCCGAGATTCATGGTCGTGGCGCTGAGCTCAGACCCCGAGCCCGAAACCAGGACGCTGAAATTGGGGACGACGTTGCCCGCAACGGTGGCGATGTTCATCGTCGTTCCAGCGGTTACCACGCCGCCACCGAGGATCGAAAGCGAGCCTCGATACATGGCCATCGTCGTGCCCGAGTCCCAGCGGGACCCAACGCCCGACACTTCGGCCGTGACCAGAGCGCCGGCATAGGCTGCGTTTCCGGCGCCGCCGAAGGAGGTGGCGTTGGCGATATCGACCACGCCACCGCCCAGCACATTGATGTTGGTAGTACCGTTGGTCGACGTAAAGGCGCTGGCCTCCAGCCTAGAGTCCCGGCCGAGGACATTGATGGTGGCGGTGCCTTGCGAACCGGGCGTATGAACCCTGATCGCCGTCGTTGCGCTGAAGACGCCGCCATTCTCGATGGTCAGGGTCGATTGACTGCCATTGCCGGCGCTCAAGTCGTTTCCGTCACTGCCCGTGCCGACCAGCCTGGTGCCTGGACCGGATATGGTCAGGCTGGCCACCGAATTTGCCGCCTTCGCGATGTCCAGCTGGGCCACGGTGTTGATGGAGGTGCCGAAGGTGACCTCGCTGCCGCCAATGATGCGCGTGTGGCCGCCATTGAGGGTGATCTTGGTGATGCCGGAACCGGTCGCCCCGTCGATGATGAGCTCGCCCGCGCCAGTCTTGTTCAGTTGCCCCGGATTCACGGTGCCGGGGCCCTGGATCTGGCCCGACAGGGTGAGGCTGGCGCCCGCGGCGATGTCGAAAGGCGACGCCTGGTCATAAGACAGCGTATGGGCGCCCGTGTCGATGGTGATCGCCTTTCCGGCGATCGGCGGAAGCGAGCTGGTGATCTGAAAGCTGCCAGTCAGCGTGATCGTCGATGCCGGATCGGCACTCGCCTGCGCGTCGGCGATCGCCTGGTAGAGCTCGGTCTGATTGGAGGCCACGAAATTCGCCGCCAGCGCCGAGGGGATCGTGAAGCCTATCGCAAGGGCAGCCAAGCAAACGCCCGCGGCAAGCTCGAACTTCTTGTTGGATTTTCTGCCGGAAGCGCTCCCGCCCGAGCGTATATGCATAGTCCGTGCCCCCACATGTGTCGCCTAAGAGTCGACACCTGATATTGATTTGCGTTTTCTGACAAGGGAGAAACCGTATCGGTTCTCAAACAGACTTAATGGACGGCGCTCCGCTCAGGGTGCAGCCGGGGCGTCATGCAATTTTTGATTCAGATTTATCAACCTCAAGGCGAGCACGAATGAGGCGCGCAAAATCTAAAATGGAGAGCGGCGAGACTCGTCTATCGGCGACGCTATCCGTTCATTGCTTGAAGCAGCTCTCACGATGCCATCTTAGAAAATGCGGATGCGGACGGTCCGACAGACGCTTTGGTGCAAGCGCGTAACCCGATTTGTTGATTATCGATCGGATTCCCTCCTGATCGTTCGCCTGTCGCGAGATCAGTATTTCCAGACTGTCAGCCAGGCTGATCAAGCCGCGATCGAACATCCAATGCGCCGTGCCCGAAAGCGCGATCCCGTTGCCGACGATATCGGGCCCATTTGCCTCAACCGGCCGAATGTGTGCCGCCGCAACCTCCGCCCGCCCTCTTCCGTTGATGAGCTTCAGCCCGGTGATGGCGCATCGTTCGTCATAGGCGCGCAGGACGACACGTCGAAAGACCCGATCACGCATGACTCTCGACATGGTGATGGTGACGCGATCGCGCTGTTCGTCATAGGTGAAAGGCGCCTGCTCCTCGGCGAAGGAAGAGTGCGGCATCTCATCATCGACCCGAGGCAGTAACGGAATCCGTTCATCGAGGCCGAGCCCGACAATTCTCATAAAATCTTCACGAGAGATTGGCCGCACCGCCGATTGAGCGCGCCCTGAAATCCGCCCCTCTTCGTTGAGAACGCCCCGTTCTATCGGCTGTCCGTTCGTTTCGGTGAAAGGAACCGGATTGGCGAAGTCGAGATAGCTTCCGGGCTCGATCAGCGCGAGATACATCCCAGGCACGCCGGGATCCGGAATAACCTGTTGGACCCTTGCAATCGCGAAATAACCCCGCGTCTGCGCAACCTTGCGCGGTTCGTAGTAGATTATCCAATCGCCGACACAGGCTTCCACACGACTCAGATACTGGCTGGGAAACTGATATTGCTCGGCCGGACTGTCCTCATAGATCGAGTCCAGGCGATGAATGAACACTCCCAGTCCCATGGCTCGATCGGCAAAGCCTTTCTTGGTCTTCGAGGCTAGAGCGCAAGACGCTCTCTTGGAATCACGCCGGCGCTCTATCTCATTAGTTTGCGCATCGGATTATCCGAAAACCGCTACGCACTTTTCGGTCCGATGCTCTTCACTCCCACTCGATCGTGCCGGGCGGCTTCGAGGTGATGTCGTAGACGACCCGGTTGATGCCCCTGACCTCGTTGATGATGCGGGTGGCGGTGCGGGCGAGGAAGTCGTGGTCGAAATGATAGTAGTCGGCGGTCATGCCGTCGGTCGAGGTGACGGCGCGGAGCGCGCAGACGAAATCATAGGTGCGGCCGTCGCCCATGACACCCACCGTCTGAACCGGGAGCAGCACCGCGAAGGCCTGCCAGATGGCGTCATAGAGGCCGGCCTTGCGGATCTCGTCGAGATAGACGACGTCGGCCTTGCGCAGGATGTCGAGCTTGTCCCTGGAGATGGCGCCCGGAATGCGGATGGCGAGGCCCGGGCCCGGGAACGGATGGCGGCCGACGAAATGCGCCGGGAGACCCAGCTCGCGGCCCAGAGCTCGGACCTCGTCCTTGAACAATTCGCGCAAGGGCTCAACCAGCTTCATGTTCATACGTTCGGGCAGGCCGCCGACATTGTGGTGCGACTTGATCGTCACGGACGGGCCGCCGGTGAAGGAGACGCTTTCGATCACATCCGGGTAGAGCGTGCCTTGCGCCAGGAACTGGGCGCCGCCGACCTTCTTGGCTTCCGCCTCGAAGACGTCGATGAAGAGCTTGCCGATGGTCTTGCGCTTCACTTCCGGGTCGCTCACGCCCTCGAGCGCGCCCAAGAACATTTTCGACGCGTCCACATGGACGAGCGGGATGTTGTAGGATTCGCGAAACAGGCGCACCACCTCGTCCGCCTCGCCGGCGCGCATCAGGCCGTGATCGACGAAGATGCAGGTCAGCTGCTCGCCGATCGCCTCATGGATGAGGACGGCGGTGACGGCTGAATCGACGCCGCCCGACAGGCCGCAGATGACGCGGTCGAAGCCGACCTTCTTCTTGATGCGCTGGATCGCGTCGTCCTTGAACGACGCCATCGACCAATTGCCGCGGCAGCCGCAGATGTCGATGACGAAATTGCGATAGAGCCTGGCGCCGTCGGGCGTATGCACCACCTCGGGGTGGAACTGCACCGCGTAGAATTGCCGCTTCTCGTCGGCGATCGCCGCATAGGGTGCCCCCTCCGAGGTGCCGACGACACGGAAGCCCGGCGGAATGGCGGAGACACGGTCGCCATGGCTCATCCACACCTGATGGCTCTCGCCTTGCGACCACACGCCGTCGAAGAGCGGGTTGTCGCTCTTCACCTGCAGGAAGGCGCGGCCGAATTCGCGGTGGTCGGACGTTTCGACCTTGCCGCCCAATTGCGCGCACATGGCCTGCTCGCCATAGCAGATGCCGAGCACCGGCAGGCCCAATTTGAAGACACGTTCGGGAGCGCGGGGGCTTTCGCCCTCGGTGACGCTGGCGGGACCGCCCGAGAGGATGATGCCCTTGAGGCCCGGCCAGTCGAGCGCCTTTTCGGCCGACTGGAAGGGAACGATTTCCGAGTAGACACCGGCCTCGCGCACCCGTCTGGCGATGAGCTGGGTGACCTGCGAGCCGAAATCGATGATGAGAATACGGTCTGTCATGGCGAGCGCTTAAGGGATAGCGCCCGAGTCCGCAAGGCCGTCGGCAAGCGGCTGAATGGGCTGGGGAAAAGCGTGGCCTTCTCCCTCCGCCGCGCGCAGCGCGGGGAGGGTGGCGCGCGGAACGCGCGACGGGTGGGGTGCGGCCGCAAGGAGTGACTCTCAGAAACTTGCCGGGCAATGCTCGCTGGCGGAGACACCCCACCCGTCCGCCCTATCGGGCGTCCACCCTCCCCGCGCTTCGCGCGGCGGAGGGAGATTTCAGTCAAACACAATCGATCAAAAACGCACATCACAGGCATGACAGCGACTCGGCCACGGGAATTTGACGTCACCGTTACAATTTTCCTTTGCATGGACGTCACAAAGCGCTTGACCCGAACACTCAATCTGACACACTCGCACATAATCACTAGCATTTGAACATTCCAGATCATTTCTGGAATCCGGGGGCCTATCCACACCAGCAGACGTCAGACTCAAAAACACGGGGAGTGAATCATGAGCAGTGGTTTTCCGACTATGAACAGGCGTGCCTTCCTGCGCAGCACCGCGCTTTTGGGGGCCACGGCCCTCGGCTCAAGTCTCGTCCACATCCCCTTCGCCCAGGCGACCGAGTTCAAGCCGGCCTCCGGCGAGACGGTCTATTTCCGCGGCTGGCAGTTCCGCACCGACGTCGTGCAGAACAATGTCGATACCTACAACAAGGCCTTCGAGGGCAAGGTCGATTACGCCACGGTGACCGGCGACTATCCGGCGGTGATGGAAAAGGCGCTCATCGCCAATGAGCAGCTCGATGTCCTCTATGCCAACCCGTCGAGCGCGGTGCGCTATAATGGCGGCGGCTGGGTGCTGCCCGCCTCCGAATTGCCGGACGGAACGGAAATCGCCGACGGCATGTATCCCAATATCCGCGAGGCATGGTCGGTCGACGGCAAGCTGCTCGGCCTCTCCTATTTCGTGACGACGCGCGGCGCCGTGCATGTCTTCACCAAGCCCTATCTCGCCGCGGGCTTCACCGAGGAGCAGCTGCCGACCAATTGGGACGCGCTCTATGACATGGTCCATGCGCTGAAGGAGAAAGGTGTGGCGACGCCGTTCCTGCCGCATTGGTTCGGCGAATATTTCGGCATCTCCTGGGGCTTCGTGTTCGAGGTGATGAATCGCGGCGGCCAGGTCGCCGATCCGGCGACGCATAAGCCGGCCCTCACCCTCGACGGTCCCGCCGGCAAGACGCTGGCCGCGTGGAAGAAGCTGTGGAAGTCCGGTCTCGTGCCGGAAGAGGTGTTCTCCTACAACGAAGCGGGTTACATCGACGCCTTCCGCTCCGGGCGTTACATCTTCTCGCCGCAGCAGCTCTATGATCTGAAAACCTTCAACGACAAGGCGCAGTCGGGCGACGTCGCCGGCCATGTGAGTCTGCTGCCCGGCAAGGAGCAGAGCTGGGGCCTGATCGATTCCGCCCTCTATGTCATGACGGCGCGCAAGGGCCGCTCGGATCCGCTCACCGACGACGTCAAGAAGTTCGTCAGCTGGTACGGCTATAAGGACGAGAACGGCAAATACGCGGTGGCGAGCCGCTGGCTGAAGGAGAACATGCTGTTCTCCGCCTACAAGGCGGTGATGGAGAGCGAGGAAGCGCGCACCGCGGTGTCGACCTCGCTGATGCGGCCGGAAGATTACGACCGGGTGCTCGAGGTCTATTCCAAGACGCCTTATCCGAAAGGCATCTGGAATGTCGTGTGGTCGGAGGAATTCAACTTCTGGCTCCGCGAAAAGCTGTTCGCCTTCCTGCAGCAGGATCTCGAGGCGGAAGCGGTGATCAACGAGGCCAATGCGAAGATCACCGAGCTCAACGAGCGGTATAAGATCTGACGGCGAAAATGCCGGGGCTATCGCAAATACAATCGGCAAGGCCTCTCCAGGCTTCCCCCCTCTCCCGTCCGCAGGATGGGAGAGGGTGCCCGACAGGGCGGGTGAGGGCTCTTCCGATCACGCGGATAGTTGAAAGAAAGAGCCCTCATCCGGCCTTCGGCCACCTTCTCCCATTGCTTCGCAACGGGCGAAGGGAAAACGTGGGAAGACCTCCCGCTTTCACGATCTGTGCGGAGCCTATCGCCCATGGCTGACACCGTCCGTTCCGCCCCTCCCCCGCCGCCGCGCGCGGCCGAGATCAGCACGCTCAGCTTCGCGCTGATCATCTCGGTGCCGGTTCTGCTCTTCCTGCTCGTCGTCGTCGCCTATCCGCTCGCTTACGCCTTCTATCTGAGCTTCCACGAGATCCGCTTCTTCGGCGGTTATTCGGCGACCTGGAACGGGCTCGCCAACTATTCCAAGGTGTTTTCCGACCAGAGCTTCTGGAGCTCGCTCGGGCGCACCTTGCGCTTCACCGTCGAGACGGTGATCCTCACCCTCGCCGTCGGCCTGGGCCTCGCTCTGATCCTCAAGCATCTGCCGGCCAAATGGCGCTGGCTCAGGGCGCTGATCATCCTGCCCTGGGCGGTGTCGCCTTACGGCGCCGGCATCTTCTTCACTTATCTGGGCCGCGGCCAGACCGGCATCGGCACGGCGGTCGCCGGGTGGTTCGGCTCCGACCACACGCTCAACCTGATCTCGGCCCGCTTCGTCATCGAATATCTGGCGGTGGGAGCGGCCTGGAACATGGCGCCGCTGGTCGCCTTCTTCCTCCTCGCCAATATGCTGACGACGCCGGCGCGGCTCTACGACCTCGCCAAGATCGACCAGATGTCGAGGCTCGAGACCTTCTGGCATGTGACGCTGCCGCCCCTGCGCTTCACGCTCTTCGTCTTCAGCTGCATCACCACGGTGCTGGCGATGAAGACCTTCGACTATATCTTCACCGCCACACAGGGCGGGCCTGGCGGCGCCTCGGCGGTGCTCACTTACACGCTCTACAAGATCAGCTTCGTCAATCTCGACCTCGGCTATGGTGCGGCGATGTCGTTCTTCCTGCTCGCCGTGATCCTGGGCGCGACGGGGCTTCTCTATCTCCTCTGGGGCCGCAAGGAGGAACGCCAATGACCGGGCGCAACGCGAAAACCTTCTGGCTCGTCCTCGCCGTCGCGGTGGCGCTGATCTGGACGTTCCTGCCCATGTATTGGGTGGTGAAATATGCCTTCATGACCAAGACCGAGATCGCCCGCTTCCCGCCGATGCTCTATCCGCCGGAGCCGATCCTCGCCTCGTTCTTCAACATCTTCGGCTTCGATTACACCACGGCGGAAGGCACAGTGTTCAAGGCCTCAGGCCAGGCGCGGCAGATCATCTTAGGGCTACGCAACAGCCTGATCGTCGCTCTCGTCGTCACCGCCATCACCACGCTCGTCGTGGTGCCGCTCTCCTATGTCTTCGCGAGGCTGCAGTTCCCGTTCAAGGGCAAGCTCCTGGCGGCGATCCTGCTGTCGGTGTCGCTGCCGCCGGTGTCGACGCTCATTCCCTTCTATACGCTTTACGTGCAGCTGGGCCTCACCGGCACGCTCTTCGGCCTCATCGTGGTGACGCTGACCATCACCATTCCGATCGTCGCCTGGATGCTGATCGGCTTTTTCCGCAACCTGCCGCCGGTCGAGCTCCTCGCCCGCGTCGACGGCTTCAGCCGGCTCTACACGCTCACCCGCATCATCGTGCCGATGGCGCGAAGCGGCATCCTGGTGGCGGCCGTCATCGCCTTCCTGTTCTCATGGAACGAATATGTCTATGCGCAGATCCTGGTGACCGGATCGAACGCGGTGACGCTGCCCGCGGCGATGTCGGGCTTTCTCTTCCAGGTGCCGGAGCCGGCGCAGCTCGCGGCGAGCCTGCTGCTCAGCCTGCTGCCACCCTTCTGCATCGCCTTCTTCCTGCAAAAACACATCGCCGAAATGCATATCGCCTGAGACCGTCAAGGAGCCTTCCCGCCTATGGCCCGCATCGACCTGCGCAATATTGTCAAGACCTATGGCAGCCACCACGCCGTCGAGAATCTCGACATGACGATCGAGGATGGCGAGCTCCTGGTGCTGCTCGGGCCGTCCGGCTGCGGCAAGTCGACGACGATGAACATGATCGCCGGGCTGACCGAGCCGACATCGGGCCAAATCCTGTTCGACGGCGCCGACGTGACCAGCCACTCGCCGCATCAGCGCAATATCGCGATGGTGTTCCAGTCGTCGCTGCTCTATCCGCATCTCTCGGCGCGCGACAATATCTATATGAGCCTGAAGCGCTCAGGGTTGTCAAAGCAGGAAATCGAGGCGCGCATCGCCCATGCCGCCCAGACGGTCGATGTGACGCGCCTCCTCGACAAGATGCCGTCGCAGCTGTCGGGTGGCGAACGCCAACGCGTCGCCACCGCGAAGGCGATCGTACGCGAGCCGGCCGGTTTCCTCCTCGATGAGCCGCTGTCGGCGCTCGATGCCTCGCTGCGCCTGTCGCTGCGCGCCGAGCTGGTCAATCTGCAGAAACGCATCCGCACCACGATGATCTTCGTCACCCATGACCAGGTCGAGGCGATGACGATGGGCGACCGCATCGGCGTGATGCGCAAGGGCAGACTGGAGCAGATCGGTACGCCGACCGACATCTATAATCGGCCCGCCACGTTGTTCGTCGCCGGCTTCGTCGGGGTGCCGCCGATGAATTTCCTCAAAGGTGCCTTGGAGAAGATCGACGGCAAGCTCTGGCTGGTCAGTCCGTCGCTCAGGATGGAGATCAAAGGCGAGTTCGCCGCCGCGGCGGCGCAGAAGGAGGTCATCCTCGGCATCAGGCCGCATCTGATGCGGCTGACCGAAGCGGGCGCCTCGGCCCTGCCCCTGACCGTCTATGCGATCGAGCAGCTCGGCAATGAGGCGATCGTGATCTGCGACGGGCCGGATGGCGGGAAAATCCGCGTCGTGGCGCCGGCCGGCTTCACCGCGCCCGTGGGCGCCCGCCTCCACGCGACCTTCGACAGCGCCGCGGCGCGTCTCTACGACCCCGCCAGCGAACGGGTCCTCGCGGTCGCCGGAAGAACGTGATGCCCGTCGTCGATGTGAGCCGCCCGCTCCGGGTCGCCATAGCGGGCTTCGGCCAGGCCGGGCGCTGCCATGCCGGGACCTGGGCGACGATGCCCGGCGCCGTCATCACCGGCGTCTATTCGCTGCGTCCCGAGATCGAGGCGGCCGATATCGCCCAAATCTGCGGGCCGGAAGTGCCGGTCTATTCCGACTACGAGCGCATGCTGGCGGAGAGCGGCTGTGACCTCGTCTCGATCTGCACGCTGCATGACACACATGCGGCCGAGGCGATCGCCGCGGCGCAACATGGCAAACATTTCATCGTCGAGAAACCGATCTGCCTGACGCCCGAGGATCTCGTCGCGGTGCGCCGCGCCATCGACAGCGCCGGCGTCAGGGCCTTTGTCGGCTTTCAGGAATTCCATTACGGCCAGCTCCAGGCGACGATCGAAGCCGTCCACAAGGGCTGGCTCGGCCGCGTGCATCTGGCCGAGATCGACTATTACAACGGCATTGGCCCATGGGTGCCGCAGCATTGGTGGGCGCACACGGAGAAAATCGGTCGCTCCTCGATGCTGTTCTGCGGCTGTCATCCCCTCATGATGCTGATGCTGGTCATGAAGGGCGTGAAAGTAGCTGAGGTCGAGGCCTTCGCCACGAAATCCGCAGCGCCCGACTTCGCGGATTTCGAATATGCGACGACCCAGGTCAATCTCATCCGCTTCGAGGACGGCCGGCTCGGCAAGGTCACGTCCTGCCTCGACAGCCTCAATCCCTATTATTGGCGCAATACGCTGATCGGGTCGGAAGGCAGCCTTATCGATACGAAGATCATGAGCCGCGTAATGCTGCCCGGCCTCGACGCCAAAGGCTGGCAGCAGCTGGCGACCCGCTCGATCAACGATGCGGGCACCGTCACGCCCGACATGTTCAGGCCGATGTTCGAGCGCATCGTCGCCCATCTGCGCCACGACGCGCCGATGCCTTATTCGGGCTTCGATGAAGCTTTCGAGATGCATCGCGTGCTGTTCGCCTGCGATGAGGCGGCGCGGACCGGCCGGCCGGTGTCGCTGTCATGACCACATCCGCCATCACCCTCGCGGCCATCGAAGCGGCCGCGGCGCGCATCGCCGGCCATATCCGCCCGACGCCGATGATCGAGCTCGCCCAGGTCCGCGACCGCCCGGTGGCCAACCAGCTGTTCCTCAAGCTCGAAAATCTTCAGGTGACAGGCGCCTTCAAGGCGCGCGGCGCCATCAACCGCCTGCTCACCACGCCGCGCGAGCACTTGCAAAACGGCATCGTCACCGCTTCGGGCGGCAATCACGGTTTGGCGGTGGCGCGCGCCGGCCGCATCGCCCAGGTGCCCACCACCATCTATCTGCCGCCCACCGCCTCGCCGGCCAAGATCAAGGCGCTCGCCGGGTGGGATGCGACGGTGCATGTGGTGGGCGAGACATGGGATGATGCCGACGCCGCGGCGCGCGATCATGCGGAGAGCAAAGGCGCCGTCTATTTCCATCCGTTCAAGGATCCCGACGTCGTCAACGGCCAGGGAACCGTGGCGCTCGAAATGCTCAGCGCCGTTCCGGAAGCGGATGTCTATCTGGTCGCGATCGGCGGCGGCGGGCTGATCGCGGCGCTTTCCACCGTGGTCCATGCACGCAATCCGAAAGCGCGCATCATCGGCATCGAGCCCAACGGCAGCCCGACGCTGCATGCGGCGCTCGCGGCCGGCGGCCCGGTGCGGCTCGAACGGCAATGGACGCGTGTCGCCACCATGTCCTGCGGCATGACGGCACCACTCATCTACGATATCGTCGCCAAACATGTGGAAGAGGTCGTCCTGGTCGAGGACGAACATCTCGTCGAGGCGGCGCGCTGGATCCTGGCCGAGCTCGCGATCCGCGCCGACCTCTCGGCGGCGGCGGCGATCGCCGCTCTGCGCCTTGGTAAGATCCGCCTCGCGCCCCATGAACGTATCAGCACTCTGATCTGCGGTGCCGACGACGCGGCGCTCGCACCACAAGGAACAACACCATGAGCGCAAGCGAGGCCGATTACATCATCGTGGGCGGCGGATCGTCGGGCTGCATCGTGGCGGCGCGGCTCAGCGAAAATCCTGCCGTCAGGGTCATTCTCCTGGAAGCGGGACTGGACGCGGCGCGGCCGGAGGACTTCCCCGATCTCGCCAGCTCCTATCCAGGCATCGCCTATTCCAATCCGCGCTACACCTGGAAGGACCTCAAGGCGTCGGGGCCCTATCAGGGCTCGAACCAGCCGGAGGCCCGCGCCAAACGTTATGAGCAGGCGCGCCTCCTGGGCGGCGGGTCGGCGATCAACGGCATCGGCGCCAATCGCGGGTCGCCGCATGATTATGACGAATGGCGCGATCTTGGTGTCGAAGGCTGGTCGTTCGCGGAATGCCTGCCCTATTTCAAGAAGCTCGAACGCGATCTCGATATCGACGACGACCTGCACGGCAAGACCGGTCCCTTTCCGATCCGGCGGCGCGGCGCGGAAATCTGGACGCCGTTCACCCATGCGATGCTGGCGCTGTGCGAAGAGCGCGGCATTCCCTTCCTTCCCGACCAGAACGGCAAATGGGACGACGGTATCTTCGAGATGACCGTCAATATGGACGAGCAGAAACGGCGCGTCAGCACCGCCTGGGCCTATCTGACGCCGGAAGTGCGGCGCCGGCCCAATCTGGAGATCCGCACCGAGACGACGGTGTCGCGTATTCTCCTCGGCGATGGCCGGGCCAAAGGTGTCATCGCCCGGCGCGGCAATGTGCACGAAAAACTCGCGGCGCGTCGTGTCGTCATCTGCGCCGGCGCGCTGGCGACGCCGGCGATCCTGATGCGCTCCGGCATCGGGCCGGCGCCGCATCTCGGCGATTGCGGCATCGAGACGGTGCAGCACCTGCCGGGGGTGGGTCAGAATCTGATGGAGCATCCCTCTTCCGGGCTCGTGCTGTTCCTGAAACCATCGGCGCGGCAGAAGGGGCCGCTCGATTATCACATCCCGATCGGCTACCGGTTCTCGTCCGGCGTCGAAGACTGTGCGCCGGGTGACATGCATATGAACTTCGTCACCCGCGCCGCCTGGCATTCGGTCGGTGGCCAGCTCGGCGCGCTGTTCTTCTGGGTCAACAAGTCCTATTCGAAGGGCCAGTTGCTGCTTGACCCGGCGGCGCCCGATGGTCCGCCGCGCATCGATTTCCGTTTGCTCTCCGACCGGCGCGATCTGGTGCGGCTGGCGGATGCCTTCGAGCGCGCCGTCAGCCTCGGCACCGATCCACGCCTGGCGACGACCGTATCGAGCCTCTATGCCGGCGGCATGTCGGAATTCGGCAAGCTCTTCTCGACGCAGTCACGGCTTGGCGCCGTGATCACCGGGATCGGCGCCCTGGGCCTCGACATGATCGGCGGATATCGCGACAAGGTCTTCCCGCATATGCTGTCGAATTTCAACGATCCCAAGCGGCTCGCCGGCAACCGGGCCGAGCTCGAGGCCTATATTTCGGAGACGGTCGGCGGCGTGTGGCATCCGACCTGCACCTGCCGCATGGGCCCCCACAGCGACAAGCTCGCGGTGACCGATGCGACGGGCAAGGTGCGCAAGCTCGACGGGCTCTATATCAGCGACGCCTCGATCATGCCGACGATCCCCTGCGCCAATACCAACCTGCCGACGATCATGATGGCGGAGAAGATCGCCGACGGTTTGCGGAAAATCTAGCCCACCGCGATATCGTAAAGCATCTTCATATTGAGGGCGATGATGATGGCGGCAATGACCGCCGACACGATGGTGAGCCAAACGGGGGCCACCAGGGCTCCCATCTTCTTGCGGTCGCGGGTGAACATCACCAAGGGCACGATGGCGAAAGGCAGCTGGAAGGCGAGGATCACCTGGCTCAGGATCAAGAGCATGCCGGTACCGCTCTCGCCATAGAGGATCGTCACCGCCGCCGCCGGGATGATGGCGAACATGCGGGTGATGAGGCGGCGCAGCCAGGGCGGCAATTTGATGCGGAGGAACCCCTCCATGACGATCTGACCGGCGAGCGTCGCCGTCACCGTCGAATTAAGGCCGCAGCATAAAAGCGCGATGGCGAAGAGCTTGGGCGCCAGCATGGAGCCGAGCAGCGGCGCCAGCATCGAATGGGCGTCGCCCAGTTCGGCCACTTGCGCGTTGCCGGTCTTGTTGAAGGTCGCGGCCGCGAGGATCAGGATCGAGGCATTGACGAGCAGCGCGAACATCAAGGCGACGGTCGAGTCGATGGTGGCGAATTTCAGCGCCTCGCGCTTCTCAGGGTCGGAGCGGCCATAAGCGCGCGTCTGCACGATGCCCGAATGGAGATAGAGATTGTGCGGCATCACGGTGGCGCCGATGATGCCGAGCGCCAGATAGAGCATCGCCGGATTGGTGACGATCTCGGTGGTCGGCGCGAAGCCCTTGATGACGGCGCCCCATTCCGGATCCGCCATGGCGATCTGCACCGCGAAACACACCGCGATCACGCCGAGCAGCGCGATGATGAAGGCTTCGATCCAGCGGAAGCCGAGCTTCTGCAGATAGAGGATGAGGAAGACATCGAGGGCGGTGATGACGACGCCGATCTCGAGCGGAATGCCGAACAGCAGATTGAGGCCGATGGCGGTGCCCACCACCTCGGCGATGTCGGTGGCGATGATGGCGATCTCGGCAAAGAGCCACAGGATCCAGGCGACGGGTTTCGGGAAGGCGTCGCGGCAGGCCTGCGCCAGATCGCGGCCCGAAGCAATGGCGAGACGGGCGCAGAGCGACTGTAGGATGATCGCCATGATGTTGGACATCAGCGCGATGACGAGCAGCGTGTAGCCGAATTGCGCGCCGCCGGCGATCGAGGTGGCCCAGTTGCCGGGGTCCATGTAGCCGACCGAGACGAGATAGCCGGGACCGACGAAAGCCATGGCGCGCCGCCACATCGAGGCGTCGGCGCGGATGGGAATGCTGCGGTGAACATCGCTGAGCGACGCCTCGCCGCGGTCGCGGCGCCATCCCATCAAACGGTCGATAGAGCTTGCTGCCTGGTCATCCATGTTCGAGATATAGCATAGGCTATATTCATGACAATGGACTAAGTCAAAAATACTGACTTTTATTTTTACCCGGATGATATTGACAAGATAATTTTACCCGGATAATTCCGGCACCTCTTCATTTCCGGAGTTTTCACATGCCTGCCCTCTCCTTCACCGCTTTCACCGGTCCCCATCGCCTTGCGGGTGGTCCAATCCTCGATGTGGCGCTGGCCGTCAAAGCGGCGCTCGCCAAGGATCCCGAGGCTCCCGTCCTTACGTTCAACGACGCGACGGGTGCTGTGGTCGATCTCGATCTTCGCGGTGGTGCTGACGAGATCGCCGCGCGGCTGGACGAGCGATTTCCGATCGAGGATGCGGAGACGCCGCGGGGGCCTGGTCGGCCGAAGCTCGGCGTCATCGCGCGCGAGGTAACACTCCTGCCGCGCCATTGGGAATGGCTCGGCCAACAGCGCGGCGGCGCCTCGCATGCGCTGCGCCGTCTCGTCGATGACGCACGCCGCGCCGATCTGGGAACGAGCGAAGCCCGCGCCCGGCGCGACGCCGCCTACCGCTTCATGTCGGCGATGGCCGGCAACCTCGAAGGCTTCGAGGAGGCGTCACGGGCGTTCTTTGCGAATGACTCTACGCGGTTCGACGAGCAGAGCGCGTCATGGCCGGCGGACATCCGCGCGCATGTGCACAAACTCGCCTGGGGATGATCCTCACGTCTTCCTTTTCAGAAGCGCCATGAAGAAGCCGTCCGTCGTGTGACTGTGCGGGGTGAGCAACAGCGTGTCCTGGGCCTTCCCGGCGGACTCCGGCGGCTCGGTGCCGATCGCCTGGCGCCAGTGCTCGCGATAGGGCGCCAGCGTGAAATCGGGATGACTTTCGAGGAAAGCGGCAACCTGGTCGTCATTCTCTTCCGGCAGCACCGAGCAGGTGATGTAGAGCATGCGGCCGCCCGTCTTCACCAGCCTGGCGCCGCGCTCGAGAACCGCTTTCTGGTCATCGAGGCGGAGGGTGAGCTGCCTTTCGGTGAGGCGCCATTTCGAATCCGGATTGCGTCGCCATGCGCCGGAGCCCGAACACGGCGCGTCGACCACAACGCAATCGACTTTTCCCTCGAGAGCTTCGAGTCTTACGGACTCATCCGAACCCAATACCTGAACATTGCGGGCACCCGCCCGCTGCAGCCTTTCGAAGATCGGGCGCAGACGGTGCTTGTCCGAGTCATAGGCGTGGATCTGGCCCTTGTTGCCCATCAGCGCCGCCAGCGCCAGGGTCTTGCCGCCGGCGCCGGCGCAGATGTCGGCCACCTGCTCACCCGGCTTCGCGCCCGACATCAAGGCGGCGACCTGCGAGGCGGCATCCTGCACCTCGAACCAGCCCTTGCCATGGGCAGGTTCGGCCTCGACATGCGGGTTGCGCTTCTCAGGCCCGGTCGAGGCGATGCGCACGCACCAGGGCGACAAGGGCCCCGCCACCGCATTGAACTTCTCCAGCGCCTTGAGCAGCTTCGGGCGATCACTCTTCAGGATGTTGGCGCGCAGATCGACCGGCGCCCGCTCGGCGAGCGCCCGGCCCTCTTGCGCGGCACGGTCGCCGAAAACACGGGCCAGCGAGGCGCTCAGCCATTCCGGGTAGTCGCCGGCAATATGAGCCGGCCCCTCTTCCGTCGGCGCCTCGGACAGAAGCCTGCGCTCGTCATCGGTGAGCGGGCCCGGACCATGCTCTTCGGCGCAAGCGCGCGCGATGTCGTCAGCCGAGCGCTTCCAGATGTCGTGCAAGGCGGCGAGGACGAGCGCGCGGGGCTCGTCACCGCCCATCCGCCGGCTCAGCGAGCTCTTCCGGCGCAGCACGTCATAAACCAGCGTGCCGATGGCGTGACGGTCGCCGGCGCCGGCGAAACGATGCGCCTTGCCCCAGTCCTTCAGCGCTTCCGCCGCCGGGCGATGGCGCGAGGCGATCTCCGCCAGAACCTCGATCGCCGCCGATATTCGACCACCTTCACGCATGATCAGACAAACACCTTGTAAGCCAGCCACAGCCAGTAAACCGTCAGGACGACGGCGCCGGCTGTGAACACATAAAACCGCCGGACCAGCTGATTGCGGCCGACATGAACGAAACTATGACCGGCGCGCAGCGCGAGGAACGCCCAGGAGAGCCCCACCAGCACAACGTCGCCCGCATTGAGGATCAGCGTGAAAGCGACGCCCGCATACCAGACGAGCGGCAGCTGAAACTGATTGTCGTAATTATTGCCGAGCTTACGGACATCGGGCGGGAAGGCCTTGGAGTCGATCACGACCTCTTTCACCCGCGCGCGCCCGGCAATGAGCGCCTTGCGGCGCGCCTTTGCCGAGGCGATGCCCAGCCCGATGGTCATCAGCACATGCAGGAAAACCGGCAGCAAGAGGACTTGCTGCAGGCTCATCACCCCTGCCTCTGATAATTCGGCGCCTCGCGCGTCACCATCACGTCATGCGGATGGCTTTCACGCAGGCCGGCATTGGTGATGCGGATGAATTCGGCGCGCGTCTGGAGATCAGGAATGCTGCCAGCGCCGACATAACCCATGGCGGCGCGCAGGCCGCCGACGAGCTGGTGCAGCACGGCGGAGACCGGGCCCTTATGCGGCACCTGGCCTTCGATGCCTTCCGGCACGAGTTTGAGTGAATCCTTCACTTCCTGCTGGAAGTAGCGGTCGGCGGAGCCACGCGCCATCGCCCCCACCGAACCCATGCCGCGGTAGGATTTGTAGCTGCGGCCCTGATAGAGGAACACTTCGCCCGGGCTTTCATCGGTGCCGGCGAGCAGCGAGCCGATCATGGCGACGCCGGCGCCGGCGGCGATCGCCTTGGCGAGGTCGCCCGAATATTTGATGCCGCCATCGGCGATCACCGGCACGCCCGCCTTGTGGGCGGCATCGGCGCATTCCATGATGGCCGAGAGCTGCGGCACGCCGACGCCCGCCACCACGCGGGTGGTGCAGATGGAACCGGGGCCGATGCCGATCTTGACCGCGTCGGCGCCGGCGTCGATGAGCGCCGCGGTGGCTTCGGCGGTGGCCACGTTGCCGGCGATGATCTGCACCTTATTGGAGAGCTTCTTGATGCGCTTGACCTGGTCGATGACATGGATCGAATGGCCATGGGCGGTGTCGACCACCACGAGATCGACGCCGGCATCGATAAGGAGCTCGGCGCGGGCATAACCCTTGTCGCCGGTGCCGGTGGCGGCGGCGACGCGCAGGCGGCCCTGCTCGTCCTTGGCGGCATGCGGGTGATGCGCCGCTTTCTCCATGTCGGTGACGGTGATGAGGCCGACGCATTTGTAGCTGTCATCGACGACGATCAGCTTCTCGATCTTGTATTTGTTGAGAAGCCGCGTCGCCTCGTCGCGGTCGACGCCCTCGCGCACCGTGACCAGATTGTCCTTGGTCATCAGTTCGGCGACTTTCATCTTGGGATCGGTGGCGAAACGCACGTCGCGATTGGTGACGATGCCGACCAGCGTGCCCTTGCCGTCGACGACCGGAATGCCCGAGATGTGATGCTGCTCCTTCAGGCGCATAAGATCGCCGAGCGTCGCCTCGGGACGGATGGTGATCGGATTGATCACCATGCCGGACTCGAAACGTTTCACCTGACGAACCTGCTCGGCCTGCTGGTCGGGCTCGAGATTTTTGTGGATGACACCCAGGCCGCCGGCCTGCGCCATGGCGATGGCGAGGCGCGCTTCCGTGACCGTGTCCATCGCCGCCGAGATGATCGGGATGGACAGCGCGATGTCGCGGGTGATGTGGGTGCGGGTCTGCACTTCCGCCGGCAAAACAGAAGAGGCGCCGGGCTTCATCAGCACGTCGTCAAAGGTCAAATATTCCGGGATCTGGCGCCTGGCCATTGGCCAACCTCCGTAAAAGCACTTCGCAAGTGCGATAAGACTCACTCTGGGTTGGCGAGGGCTCATAACACCCAGTTCCACCTGGGAGCAAGCGGCGAAACGGGAAGCGGAGAAATCGCGCTGGAGGCTTGCTTGCAACGCACAGCTGAGGCGGGAACAAAGGCCCCGATCGCCACTTCTCCAGCATGACCGGTCACGGTCAAAAATGGAGATTTTGCCATGAATTACAAACCCTTAATCCTCGCGGCGGCAATCGCCGCATCACTCGGCCTCGCCACCGCGGGCAGCGCCGAAGCGCATGATCATGGCGGCGGCCGCTTCTTCATCGCCGGCGGCCATGGCGGCTGGGGCGGCGGCCATCACTGGCATGATCGCGGCTGGGGCGGCGGCGGGTTCGGCATCTATCCGTCCTTCGGCTTCTATGGCCCCGATTATTACGGCTATTACGATGATCCCTATGACGCGCCCTATGCCTATTGGCGCTTCGCTCATCGCCATGATCATCGGCGCTTCCATCACCGGGTTTATTACTGATGCGCGCGACCAGCGCGTGATCAGGAAAAGTGGATACCGGTTTTCCGTCCGATCACGCGCTGAATATAAGATTCTGATCACGTTTATGAGTTTGGGTTGATTTACCCAAACTCATAAACGTGATCTGGGCGGCGGGGCCTCCCGCTCCGCTTACTGACAGGTGAAATTGATGTTCGCCCGGCGACGGAAGCGCCGGCCACCATCCGTCTTACCTGATGTCCGCGAACCGGGGGCTCATACGGTGGCGGATCGATGGGGCGATTATCCCATCGTGAAGGAACGAAATCGGGCGCGCGGCATTGGTGCCACGAAGCGCGCCACGACGGCGAAGGAGTGCTTTCGATGAGAATTTTCAGACCCCTTACCCTGATCGCGGCGGTTACGGTCGCGGGCTTTCTGAGTATCGGCGGCGCCCAGGCCGCCAATGTGGCGACCGGCAGCGCGCCGCTGCCGGCGATCCAGAAGGCGCAGGACTCGAATGTCCAGACGGCGTCGCACCGCAAGCGCTATTGGCGCGGCCATCGCAATCGTTATTGGCGCGGCGGCCGGCGCTATTGGGGTCCGGGTGTCGGGCTGGGGCTCGGCTTCGGTCTCGCCCCCTATTATTATGGCGGCGGCCCCTATTATTACCGGCCCTACCGCCCCGTATACGCGCCGGTCGGCGGCTCACATGTGCGCTGGTGCCTCAACCGCTACCGCTCCTATGACCCGCGCAGCAACACTTTCATGGGTTACGATGGCTATCGCCATCGGTGCAGAAGCCCGTACCGCTACTGATCTCAAGTCGCGGTTTTAACGGAAGCGGGGCCGTGATGGCCCCGCTTTCACATTCAGAGGCGGAAAGACAATTTCCCCACCCCTAACCCCTCCCCGCAAGGGGGAGGGGAATCCTAGTCGGCCTCCCTGAACCCCATGGCCAGCACGAAGAGCTCGGCGGAGTCGCTGCGGCTGGCATCGGGCTTCACGTGGCGGACCGTCTCGAAATGCCGTTTCATCATCTTCAGCATCTCGCCCTCGGTGCCGCCGCGCAGGACCTTGGCGAGATAAGTGCCGCCGGGCTTGAGCACGTCCTTGGCGAAATCGAAGCCGGCCTCGGCGAGCGCCATGATTTTCAGGTGATCGGTCTGGCGATGGCCGGTCGCATGCGCCGCCATGTCGGACATCACCACATCGGCCTTCTCGCCGCCGAGCGCCTCGATGAGAAGCTGCGGCGCGTCCTCGTCGTAGAAATCCTTGTGGAAGATGACGACGCCTGGAATGGGGTCCATACCATGCATGTCGATGGCGATCACCTTGCCCTTGCCTTCCGTCGCCTTCACCCGCTGGACCGCCACTTGCGACCAGCCGCCGGGGGCGGCGCCCAGATCGACCACCCGGCCGCCAGGTTTGAGAAAGCGGAATTTGTCGTCGATCTCGCTGAGCTTAAAGGCGGCGCGGGAGCGGTAGCCGAGCTTCCTCGCTTCGGCGACATAAGGATCGTTGAGCTGGCGCTCGAGCCAGATCTTCTGTGAGACAGTGCGCCCCTTGCCGGTCTTCACCCGGACCTTGAGGCGCCTGGAATTCTTGATCGTAGTGCCGCCCGGACGCGTCATTTCAAGCTCCGCGGGTCGGTCCCATAGGTGCCGTCGGTCTTCATCATCAATGTCAAAATCCCTTCGCGCAGGCCCCGGTCGGCGACGCGGACGCGCGGCGTCGGAAAGGCATGGCAGATTTCCTCCAGAATGGCGCAGCCGGCAAGCACGAGATCAGCGCGATCACGCCCGATACAGGCGTTGTCCATGCGCTCGGCATAACTCATGGCCTGAAGCTCGAGGCAGACCCTGGCGATCTCGTCGTGAGCGAGCCAGCAGCCGTCGACCCGGGCGCGGTCATAACGCCTCAGCCCCAATTGCACGCCGGCGATGGTCGTCACCGTGCCGGACGTGCCGAGAAGATGGGCCGGCAGCGCGCCGCCCATGCCCTGGCGCACCCGCGCGGCGAATTCGCCGATCATCGGCCGCAGATATTCGCGCATCGCGGCGTAGTTCCTAGCGTCGACCTCGATGCCGCCGAAGCGTTCCGACACCGTCACCACGCCGGCCGCCAGCGAGACCCAGGCGGCGATCTCCGGCCGGCCGCTCCGGTTGTCGAGCCACATCAATTCGGTCGAGCCGCCACCGATGTCGAAAACGAGAGCGTCGGCCGCCCCCTCCTCCATCAACGGCTCGGCGCCGACGGCGGCGAGCTTCGCCTCCATCTCACGGCCGATGATCTCGAGCTCGAGGCCGACCTCGTCCTTGACCCTGGCTATGAACTCCGCCCCATTGGCGGCCATGCGGCAGGCCTCGGTCGCCACCAGGCGCCGGTGCGCGACCCGGTGCCAGGTCAGCTTGTTGGCACAGATGCGCAGCGCCTCGACGGTGCGCTTCATCGCCGCCTCGCTCAAGGCGCCGGAGGCGGTCAGCCCCTCGCCCAGCCGGACGATGCGCGAAAACGCATCGACCACGCCGAAGCCCTGCGGGCTCGGCGCGGCAATCAGCAGCCGGCAATTATTCGTGCCGAGATCGAGGGCGCCATAGAAGGCATCGCCCCGCTCCGGCCGCTGTTTCGGCGAGCCACGATGATCGCCCCTCGGGGAGCCATGGCTCCCGGATGGGCTGTCGTGCCGCCGGGCCCGGGACCCGCCCGCGCCGCTTCTGGCATCCACTTGTCAAACCTTTCGCCGGTCCCGGGCGGCTCTCCAGGCGGGCAATTCCGCCGAAATCCGCCCTTACCGGCAATCTTCATGTTGGCCGCAGATTAACAGCTTGGGCAGCCTAGTCAAAGATCGGCCCACAAAGCGACAAAGCGGAACTGTTTGTTAACGGCAAATTATCCGTTTGCGCCCTATTTTCCGCCGTTTAGAGGCAATCAGTTATGCGTACTTTCGGCCCGAGATGGTTCAGGAGCGACTCCCTTATCGCGGAGTATTCCGATCATTTCGGCCAGGCGGTGACCCGCCAGAAGCAGACGCTCGCCCTCAATGCCGCCAAGGTCGAGGCCGAGCTCGCCTCCAAGGCCAAGTCGGAATTCATCGCCAATATGAGCCATGAGCTGAGAACCCCGCTCAACGCCATCATCGGCTTCTCCGACATGCTGGGCACCCTCAACATCTCGGAGCCGAAGCGGGTCAATCAATATTCGGGCTATATCAAGCAGGCGGCCGACCATCTGCTGGCGCTGATCAACGGCATCCTGGACGTGACCAAGATCCAGGCCGGCACCATGGCGATCGAGCGCGAGCCCATGGACATCATCCCCATCGCCCAGTCCTGCCTCCTCATCGTCGAGGCCAAGGCGAAGGAAAAGGACATCATGGTGGCGAGCGAGATCGACCCCGAGATGCCCCGGCTCTATGCCGATCCCCTACGCATCAAGCAGATCCTCATCAATCTCCTTGGCAATGCGGTGAAGTTCACGCCCGAAAAGGGCCGCGTGTCCTTTCACGCCTCGCCGGCCAGCAACGGCTTCGTGCGCCTCACCATCACCGACAATGGCGGCGGTATGTCGGTGTCCGACATCGAGACCGCGATGCGCCCGTTCGGGCAAGTGGATGCCGGCTTCAACAAGCGGCATGAGGGCACCGGCCTCGGCCTGCCGATCTCGGCGGCGCTGGCCAAGCTCCATGGCGGCAGCCTCACCATCGATTCGGAAAAGGGCAAAGGCACCCGCGTGCATGTGTTCCTGCCCGTGCATGATTTGACCCAGATCCCACCTCCAACCGCCAAACGGCGTTATTGAAAGAGACACCATGCAAGCGGTTCAGGCTCAGGCAATGACACGGACGAAGGCGCCCGTCATCGACAGTGTCGACCGGATCGGGCGCATCGTCGCGGTGACCGGCGGCCACGCCATCATCCTGCTCGACACCGCCGACGGCCAGGACCAGCATTCCTCCAGCCACTGCCCGGAGATCGGCACGCTGCTCAAGGTGGACACGTCGACCTCCGTCACGCTGGCGCTGGTCTCGGCCCTGAGCTCGCCGATGCCGTCGCATGGCCAGAGCGACCAGGAGCTGCGCATCATCGAGGTCGAGTTCATCGGCGAATTGCCGAAGGACGAGCACGGCCGGCCGAAAGGATTCCGGCGCGGCATCTCGACCTATCCCTCGCTCGGCAATGTGGTGTTCCGGGCGAGCAAGGACGAGCTTTCCAAGGCCTATGCCTGCGACACCGACACGTCCATCCGCATCGGCCATATCCAGCAGGACGCCTCGATCCCGGCGATGGTGAAGATCGACGAGCTCCTCGGCAAGCATTTCGCCGTGCTCGGCACCACCGGCACCGGCAAATCCTGCTCGGTGGCGCTGATCCTCCGGCGCATCCTCGAGAAGAACCCGCAAGCCCATATCGTGCTGCTCGACGTGCACCGCGAATATGAGCAGTCGTTCAACGAGTGGTCGGAAGTCATCACGCCCGAGAATATGACGCTGCCGTTCTGGCTGCTCAATTTCGAGGAGATCGTCGAGATTCTGATCGGCAGCCAAGCGCATCGCGAGGCCGATATCGAGATCCTGCGCGAGCTGATCCCGATCGCCAAGCAGCGCTACATGAACAACCAGCGCAAGGACAAGGCGAATGTGCTGCGCCAGCGCGATCTCGAGGGCAGCAATGTCGGCGTCGACACGCCGGTGCCCTATCGTGCATCCGATCTGGTGGCGCTGCTCGACGAGCAGATCGGCAAGCTCGATCTGAGAGGCGAGCTCGCGCCCTACAAGCGGCTGAAAGCCCGCGTCGAGACGATCTCGCGCGATCCGCGGTATGCCTTCATGTTCGGCAGCCTGACCGTCCAGGATACGATGGCGCAGACCCTGTCGCGCATCTTCCGCATTCCGGTGGCCGGCAAGCCGATCTCGATCCTCGAGCTGGGCGGCCTGCCCTCCGAGATCATCAATGTGGTCGTCTCGGTGCTGGCCAGACTCGCCTTCGATTTCGGCCTGTGGAGCGGCGGCCAGATCCCGATCACCTTCGTGTGCGAAGAAGCGCACCGCTATGTGCCGATCGACCGCACCTTGGGCTTCGAGCCGACCAAAAGGGCGATCTCGCGCATCGCCAAGGAAGGCCGCAAATACGGCGTGTCGCTCTGCCTCGTCACCCAGCGCCCGGCCGAGCTCGACCCGACCATCCTGTCCCAGTGCAGCACGATCTTCTCCTTCCGCCTCTCCAATGAGCGCGACCAGGAGATCCTGAAGGCCGGCATCTCGGACGCGGCGAGGAGCCTGCTCGAATTCATGTCGACCATGGGCACCGGCGATGCCATCACATTCGGGGAAGGCGTGGCGCTGCCGACCCGCGTCAAATTCGACATGCTGCCGGCTCATGCGTGGCCCAGGAGCAACACCGCCTCCTTCACCGAAGGCTGGGCGCGGGAAGCCCCGAGCGAGACCTTCCTGCAGGATGTCGTGTCGCGCTGGCGCCAGCAGTCCTTCGGCTCCTACAGCGTCGAACCCGAGGCGGCGCCGGCTCCCGTCATGCCCGATCCGCTGGTGCGGCCGACGGCGCCTTTGCGTCAGCCGGCGGCGGCAGCCTTCGCGCCAACGGGCGCAACCCCGCCGCCGATCACCCCCAACGAGCTGCAGGGCATCCAGTCGCGGCTGCGCCGCACGCTGCCGCCGTTGACCCAGGGCGAAACACCCGCCGCGCCGCCGCAACAGCCGGCGGATGCGGGCGCCAAGCAGACCAGCATATCGAGCCTGCTCAAGCAATTCAGGGCTTAGAGTTCCCCTGCGACGAATGTCCGCCAGGAACGCGCAAGCCGTTCATCGTCCATGCCGCGTCCGATCAGGACGATGACATCATCTTCGGGCCCCGGCCCGGTGTCCTTCTCCGGCGCGGGCAGGATTTCCGGCGCCTGGACGATGCGGCGCACCGATTGCAGCAAGAGACGGCCGTCGGGACTCGTCACCACCCCCTTCACCCGCACGATGTCGTCGCCGCGCGCGGCGAGGAGCGCTGAAAGCCACACCGAGACTCCGGCCCAGCCGGCTTCTCCGGCAAGACGCAGACGATAGGGCCTGATCGGTTCGGCGGACATGCTCGCCGTCTCGGGAAGATCATAGGGCTCGGCCTCGTCGTCGACGGGCAGGCACTCCGGCGTGCCGAGCTCGGCGGCCTCCAAAGCCGCAGCCGGATTGAGGCGGCGCAAAGTGCGCGTGAGCCTGGCAAGCGCTCCCGAAGGGACGCCGCGCGGCTTGGTGACGATGATGCGCTCGGCCGCCTCCACCTGCCGCCGGCTGAGCTCCTCCTCGGCGAGCTGTGCCGCGCCATGCAGCGCATCGACGAGGACGATAACATCTGCGACAACCAGACGGCGTGCCAGAATCGGATCCTGCGCCAAAGCGGCGGCGATGGCGCCGGGGTCGGCAAGCCCGCTGGTTTCAAGCACGATGCGGCCAGTCTCCGGCGCGCCGGAAGCATCACCCTCGGCGCAGATGCGGCGCAGCGCCGCGACGAGCGCGGTCCGACCGGCGCAACAAGCGCAGCCGCCCGCCAGCACCTCGATCCGCTCGGCCTTGCCGAGCAAAAAGTTGTCGACCGGCGTCTCGGCCGCCTCGTTGACGATCAGATGCACCGGACCCAAATGCCGCTCATGCAACTGATGGCGCAGCCACGTGCTCTTGCCGGCGCCCAGGAACCCGCCAATGATCGTCAGCGGCAGGCGTCCGTCGGCACGGCGGTGGTGCTCAAGCATCGCCAAGCGCGCGCGGCGACAACGGATCGATCGGCGTGCCGGCGAGACGCGCCGCCTCTTTCCACAAGGTCTCGAGATCGGCGACCAGAACGCGCTCACCGTCGGGCGCCATGAGCTGAAGTCCCGGTGTTACGCCGTCGTCATGGGCGCTCAACCGATAAGGCCGCAGCAGCCGGTTGACGATGGCGAGGCGAATGAAGCGCAGCCGCACCCGGCTGCCGGGGCGCTGCGCCCCGGCATCGGTCCAATGGCCCGGCAGCGCCGGAAAGCCGCAGGCGCTGCACATGGCTCAGATCACTTCGGGGCGCTTGCCGCCGGCAAAGGGATAACGCTTGCGGAAGTCATCGGCGATTTCCTCGAAGGTCGCCCATTCGACGCCGTCATGCCCGTTGATATGCTCGATCAGGCGCTCGAGCATCAGCAGCACTTGCGGGCGGCCGGAGACGTCGGGATGGATGGTGAAGGCGAAGACGGCGTAGTCCATCTCGCGATAGACCCAGTCGAACTGGTCGCGCCACATCTCTTCGATATGCCGCGGATTGACGAAACCGTGGCTGTTCGGCGCCTTCTTCATGAACATCATCGGCGGCAGGTCGTCGACATACCAGTTGGCGGCGATATCGACGAGGTCGATCTCCTTGCCGTGCTTCAAGGGATGCATCCAGTCCTTGGCCTTCTTGGTGTAGTCGATCACGTTCCACTCGTCGCCGACGCGCGCATAGAAGGGCTGGAAGTCGCGATAGCCCTGGCTGTGATCATAGCTGAAATTGTACTTCTTGAGCAGCGCCGCGGTCGCGGCGGACATTTCCCACCAGGGAGCGACATAGCCGCGCGGCGGCTTACCGGTCAGCTTGTCGATGAGCTCGACCGACTTCACCAGCACGTCCTCCTCCTGCTGCGGCGTCATGGCGACCGGATTTTCATGCAGATAGCCGTGCGCGCCGATCTCGTGGCCCGCATCCACGATCATCTTCATCTCCTTCGGGAAGGTCTCCATCGAGTGACCCGGAATGAAGAAGGACGTGCGCAGATCGTATTTCTTGAACAGGCGCAAGAGCCGCGGGACGCCTACCTCAGTGGCGAAAATGCCGCGCTGGATGTCCGACGGGCTGTCGCCGCCGCCATAGGATCCGATCCAGCCCGCCACCGAGTCGATGTCGGTTCCAAACGCGCAGTAGATCTTCTTCTTGCTCATGGTCTTGCTCCTGTGGTTGGGGGATATCGGATCACACACCGCTCGGGATGTTGGTCGGATCGCGCTTGATGAAGCGCGGCGAGTTCAGTTCTTTCCACGTCGACAGAGCGCGGTTGACGGCGCCGAAGGCGGGCCGCGGCACATATTTACCGTGGCCGGGCCGGGGCGTCGTGTTCTGTCCGTGGGACCACACGACCTTGCCGCGCGAGAGCGTGTAGCGCGCCTGGGCGCTCACCTTGAAGCCCTCGAAGACATTGTAGTCGAGGACCGACTTCTGGTCGGCGGCGCGGATGGTGCGGCCGAGCTTCGGGTCCCAAACGGTGATGTCGGCATCGGCGCCGACGACCAGCGCGCCTTTGCGCGGATAGATATTCAGAATCCGCGCGATGTTGGTCGAGGTCACCGCGACGAACTCCTCCTTGGTCAGCCGGCCGGTCTCGACGCCCCGTGTCCACAGCACCGAAAGCCGGTCCTCCAGGCCGCCAGTGCCGTTGGGGATCATCGGAAAGCCCTTCAGCCCCATGCGCTTCTGCGCCGTGGTGAAGGCGCAGTGATCGGTGGCGACAACCTGCAGGCTGCCCGCCTGCAGCCCAGCCCAGAGGCCGTCCTGATGCCGCTTGTCACGGAACGGCGGCGACATCACGCGCTGCGCCGCGTGATCCCAGCTCTTGTTGAAATACTCGCTTTCGTCGAGCGTCAGATGCTGAACGAGCGGCTCGCCATAGACCCGCATGCCCTTCTGACGCGCCCGGCGGATGGCCTCATGCGCCTCCTCGCAACTCACATGCACGACATAGAGCGGCACTCCGGCTGCGTCGGCGATCATGATGGCGCGGTTGGTCGCCTCGCCCTCGACCTCGGGCGGGCGCGAATAGGCATGACCTTCCGGCCCGATCTGCCCGGCCTCCATGAACTTCTTCTGGAGTTCGGCGATGATGTCGCCATTCTCGGCATGAACGAGCGGCAAGGCGCCGAGCTCGGCGCAGCGGCGGAAGGACGCGTACATCTCGTCATCCTCGATCATCAGCGCGCCCTTATAGGCCATGAAGTGCTTGAAGCTGTTAACGCCCAGCTTCACCACCTCGCCCATCTCGCGCCAGATCGTCTCGTTCCAGCCAGTGACGGCCACGTGCCACCCGACATCGATGGCGATGTTGCCGTCGGCCTTGCGATGCCATTCCTTGACGGCATTGACGAGCGAGCCGTCGGCGCCGGGCAGGACGAAATCGACGATCATCGTGGTGCCGCCCGAGGCCGCAGCCGCCGTGCCGCTCTCGAATGTCTCGGCCGCCGTCGTTCCCATGAACGGCATCTCCAGATGCGTATGGGGATCGATGCCGCCCGGAATGACATAGGCGCCCTCGGCATCGACGACGCTATCGCCCTTGAGATCGGGACCGATGGCGGCGATGCGATCACCCTCGATGAGGATGTCGGCCTCGAAGCTGCGATCGGCGGTGATCAGGGTTCCCTTCTTGATTACGGTCGTCATCGGATCTGCCTCCACTGAGTGCTATTCATGCGGCGTGCCCGCTGAATCATTGGTGCCGCGCAGCAAGTGATTGAGCTCGGGTTTCCAGCTGGCATGGACGACCTGGCCGACCTCTTTCGGCGCGGCCAGATATTCGTCGTCATCCATGTAGACGATGAACTCCTCGCCCCGGCCGGTATCGAGCGACACTTTCACGAAAGTGCCTTGATATTCGATATTGACGATCTTGCCATGGGCGGCGTTGCGCGCCGCCGTCCCCGAATCGGACAGCGTGATACGATCGCGGCGGACGGAGAATTTGACCGGCGTGCCGGCGACAAGACCGCTCGCGTCGATCAGATCAAAAAGAGTGCCGTCGGGCGCGGAGATCACGGCGACAGCACCGGTGACCTTGTCGACCTTGCCGGCGAGCACGTTCTGGCCGCCCATGAAACGGGCGACATACGGGCTGTGCGGCCGGCCATAGACCTGGCGCGGCGAGGCCGCCTGCTCGATGAGGCCGTGATCCATGACCACGACCTGATCGGCGAGCGCGATCGCTTCCGGCTGGGTATGGGTCACATGGACGAAGGTGATGCCGAGATCGCTCTGCAGCCGCTTCAACTCGACGCGCATGCGCAGGCGCAGGAATTCGTCCAACGCCGACAGCGGCTCGTCGAGAAGCAGCACCTTGGGATTGGTGATGAGCGCGCGCGCCAGCGCCACGCGCTGCTGCTGGCCGCCCGACAATTCGGACGGCACGCGGTCGGCAAGATGACGAAGCTGCACGCGCTCGAGCATCGCGCGCGCCGCGGCACGGCGCTGGTCGGCGCTCTGGCCCCGCACCCGCAGGCTGAAGGCGACATTGTCGGTCAGCGACAGATGCGGGAACAGCGCGTAGTTCTGGAACATCAGGGCGGTGCCGCGGTCGCCGGTGCGCAGTGCCGTCACATCCTCGCCGCCTATGGCAATGGTTCCGCTCGAGGGAGTCTCGTGGCCGGCGATCATCCGCAACAAGGTCGTCTTACCGCAACCCGAGGGCCCGATCATGCAGCAATAGGCGCCGCCGTCGATGGTCAGATCGACCTCGTTCACCGCGCGCACGCCGCCATAGAGCTTGGTGACCTTACGGATATCGATACGGCTCTGGTCGGTCATCAGGCTTGTTCCCCGCGTGCCCTGGCACGATTCTTCTGAATGATGGCGATGGCGATGAAGGCAATGGCGATCACCAGGAAGCTGATCGCCGAGGTGACGGTGCCGATGGCATAGAGCGCCGGCGTGGTGACATTGGTCGTCATGTTGGAGATTTCGATCGGCAGCGTGTTCAGGCCGCCCACCGTCAGGAGCGAGCGCGGATATTCGTCGTAGCTCAGCGTGAAGCCGAAGAGCGCCACGGCAATCAATCCGGGAAACAGGATCGGCACGGTGACGTAAGCGAGAATCTGGGCGGGCCTCGCCCCCGCGTCGCGCGCGGCTTCCTCCCAGGAGGAGTCAAAGCGGTTGAGTACCGCGAACATGATCAGGAGGCCGAAGGGCAGCGTCCAGCTCAGATGGGCGCCGAGCGCCGACAGCCACCAATGCAGCTGGAAACCGAGAAGCTGGAAGAACTGGCTGATGCCGAGCCCCAGAAGGATGCCCGGCACCACGAGACTGACGATGGAGAGATAGAACAAGGGCCCGGCGCCCCAGAATTTGCGACGGAAGGCGAGACCGGCGAAGAGACAGCAGGCTGCCGTGATCAGCATCGACAGGACGCCCAGCATGACCGAGCGCGAGAAGGCGCCGCCCAGATCGCCATAGCGGCTCGAGCTCCACAGATCGACGAACCAGTGCGTCGAGACCCCGCGCATGGGGAAGGTCAGACCGCCGGAGGTGCCCTGGAAGCTGAGCAGGAAGATGATCAGCATCGGACCGTAGAGAAAGGCTACGAAAAGCGCGAAGAAAGCCGCCAGGACATAGAAGGCGGGGCCGCGGCGGGTCGATGCATGGGCCATGGCTCTCTCCTAGCGCGCCAGTTCCGAACGGATGTCGACGATGCGCAGGACCGCCGAGACCATGAGGAGAACGACCATGATCAGGAGCACCGCCATGGCGGAGGCCTGCGGATAATAAAGCTGGTCGATCTCGTTCTTCATGGCCGACACGACGGAGGCGCTCTGGCCGCCGCTCATGACGCGGACGACGAAGAAATCGCCCATCACCAGGGTGACCACGAAGATCGTGCCGAGCGCCAGGCCAGTCTTGGTCAACGGGACGATGACATAACACAGGATCTGCCAGGGCCGGGCGCCGGCGTCGCGGGCCGCCTCGACGAGATTCGGATCGATCTTCGCCATGCTGTTGAAGACCGGCACGATCATGAACAGCGTGTAGAGATGCACATAGGTCAAGATGACGGCGAAGTCGGAATAGAGCAGGACATCGAGGGGAGCACTGGTCACCCCCATCTGGATGAGGAAGCCGTTGAACAGTCCCTCACGTCCGAGAAAGGGAATCCAGCTCACCATACGGATGATATTCGAGGTCCAGAACGGGATCGTGCAGAGAAGGAAGAGACCGATCTGCCATTTCAGGTCACGCACATGGAACACCAGGAAGTAGGAACAGGTGAAGCCGATGAGAGCGGTGCAGACCAGGGTGATCGCGGCATATTGCAGTGTCTTGAGGAAGAGGCTCAAAGTGACGGGAGAGGTCAGGACCTCGCGGTAATTCGCCAAAGTAAAAGCTGGATAGACCGATATGCCATCCGACTCCCAGAAGCTCAGGAGCACCACCGTGGCCAACGGAATGCCAACCATCGCGATCATGACGATGGCGAGCGGCGCCACTTGCAGGTAGGGCGCAACCGGCGACGATGATCCAGACGATCTGCCCGACATGGGACAGTCCTTTCAAACTAGCTCGCGGTCATGCTCTGAGTGAACGGGCGCGTGGCGAAAGCCACGCGCCCGCGACAGGGCAACCGTCAGGAGGAGACGAAGTCGTTCCAGCGCTGGATCATGTAGCGATCCTCGTCCATCACGGTGTTCCAGCAGGCGATGTTACCCATGCGCTGCTCGAAGGAGCCGCCATCGCGGCTGTTTCCGGCCTTGTCCATGGTGGCCCCATAAGGATCCTTGATCTCTTCCGTCGCCGGCTTGCCGTCATACCAGTAACCAACCTCGTTGGGGGTCAGATTGGCTTTGGCGGTATCGGGCACGGAACTGTAATAGCCCTGGCGCGCGATGAAGGCGCCCTGCCAGCCGGACACGTACCAGTTGAGATATTCATAGGCGGCCTCGAGCTTGAGTCCCTCGAGATGGCGCATGAGCCCCATGCCAAGACCCCAGCCGCGATAGCCCTGCTTCATGCCCTGATACACGCAGTCGATGCCGCGCGACTTGACGGCAGTGACGGCCGGCGACCACATTGACTGGATCACCACCTCGCCGGCGGCCATCAGATTGACGCTCTCATCGAAGGTCGACCAGAAGGCCCGGAATTGTCCCGCCTTCTTGAGCGCCGTCAAAGCCTCGATGGTCTTGTCGATCTCCTCGCGCGTCATGTTGCCCTTGTCGGCATATTTCAGATCGCCGCGGGCCTCGAGCGCCATGGCGGCGTCCATGATGCCGATGGAGGGAATGTTGACTAGCGCGGTCTTGCCCTTGAATTCGGGATTGAAGAGCTCGGCCCAGCTGTCGACCGGGCGCTTGATCAGATCGGCGCGCAGGCCCAACGTATCGGCGTTGAAGATGGTCGGCATTACCGTCGCGAAGTTGGTCGCGCCCTTGGCGAATTCCTTGGAGTCGGCGCTCTCGGTATAAAGCACCTTGAAGGGCAGTGTGCCCTGGCGGCTCATATCCTTGCCGTCGAAGCTCTTGCCGTCGCGCATCAAGGGCGTCATCTTCGACCACTCCTTGATTTTCGTGACATCGATCGGCTGGAGCTTGCCGGACCGCCAGGCTTTCTGCAGGCCCCAGAATTCGTAGTCGGCGATGTCGATCGTTTCCGGCTGGCTGACGGTCTTGGCCATCAGCGCGGTGGTCTCAGCCGTCTGCGCGACGATCTTGAAGCCGAGATCGGCGCTGGCCTTCTGGGCGATATCGGCAATGACCGAATAGGACGGGCCGACCTGGTTGAGCGTGACATCCTTGATGTTCTGCGCCCAGATGACCGGCGCGCCGATCACCCCGGAACCGGCGGCGGCGCCCAATGCCGCAGCACTCCCTTTGAGAATATCGCGGCGTGTGATGCCGGCCCTGCCGACACCCGATGTCTTCCTGCCCTTCGTGCTCACGGCTGCCTTCCTCCACTTGTTCTTGTTGCGCAGGCATCCATGAGGTCCGAGCGCATGCGCGAGCCCTGGAATGCCTCTACCCCGCCAGCCTAATAGAAAATGTCCTTCGAATGCAATACACATTTTGATGTCGAGAAATTGTGATATTCTCTCTAATCTCGTGTTCAAAATGTCCTGCAGACGGCTGTGCCATGTATATTTTGTATCCGAAGGTCGATTTATGACGGGATCGCGACATAGTGCTAGAGGCAGCCGAACAGGTCCTCATCATCGCGGGGCCGCGGCCTCGCTTTCCTCCCAGTCCTTTCTTTACAGCTCGGTCAAGGACTTGCTCGCGAGCAAGATCGAGACGCAGGAATTGCCGGCTGGTTCCGTTCTCAAGGAAGCCAGCATCGCCATCCAGCTCGGTGTAAGCCGCGCCCCCGTGCGGCGGGCGCTGGCGATGCTCCAGGCGGACGGCTTCATCCGCGCCGCCGAGGGGCAAGGCTATGTGGTGGGCGAGGCGCATCCAGTGGCGCTGTCATCGCGACGCCTTCAAGAGATTCTCGTCGCGCAATCGGACGATATCGGCCGCAGCGCCACCTGGGAACGGATATTCGCCGAGGTCAGCACCACCGTCATGGCCGCGATGCCGTTCGGTACCTACCGAATCCAGGAGGAAGAGCTCGGCAATCATCATCGCGTCAGCCGCACCGTGGCGCGCGAGGTGCTGTGGCGATTGATGGACCGCAGGCTGATCGAGAAGAACCGCAAGTCACACTGGATCATCGGACAGATGACGGCGCGCGACATCCGCGAGACGCTGGAAATGCGCCAAATGCTGGAACCCCGGGCCCTCGCCCAGGTGGCCCAAGGGCTCGACCGCATCTGGCTTGCAACACTCATGTCACGAATCGACAAGGCGATAAGTGAGTTCCCGGCCGGCGGCGGCGCCTTGCTGGACGAGATCGAAACCGGCATGTTCGGCACCATGTATGCGGGCCTGCGCAATGCGCGCATGTTGAGCTCCATCCGCCGAAACCAAGTATCGCTGATCGTGCCGCGGCTGTTCCGCCAACACTTCACCATCCGTGACGATCTTCCCGCCCTGCAGGAATATGCCCAGATCGTGCATCATCTGCGCAGCGGCGCGGTGGGCGTGGCGCAGGTCTTGCTGGCGAACCATCTGGCGCGCGTCGAACGCCTGACGCTCGCCCGGCTGCGCGTTCTTTCGGCCTTGCCGCCGCCCGGCAGCGCGCCCTATCTGATCGCGATCCATTGAAGCAGATGAGATGAGCAAGCGCCTCCTCAAGGTCATCGGAACGTCGGTCACGCTGCCCGAGCAGTTGCGCCGACGAGCGTTGCGCGACCTGGCATTCCCGATAGAATTCGACGTTCTGGACGGGATCAGTTGCCAGCAGCGCGGCATCACGTCGCCTGAGAGCTTCGATGTCTACGACCAGTGGTTCCATTCGATCGATCTCTTGTGGACGGCGGGCTCGGTGCAGCCGATCGAGACCAAGAGGATCAGGCGGTGGAACGAGGTCAGCCTGCATAGCGGGCCGGTCACGCGCCTGGCAGCCAAGACGCCCCTCGCGATGGGCAGTAGCGGCATGCGTCCGAGCGATCTGCTTTTCGTTCAAGAAGACAACACACTAGGCCCTGCCCCCACGCCGACGATCGCGATGCTGCCAACCACCTACAATGTCGATTCCTTCGCCTATGCCCCCGACGTCGCCGCCCCCCTCGGTTTCGCCACGCCCGAAAGCTGGGCATGGCTTCTCGACGAGCGCTGGCATGGGCGCTGCACCTTGAGCAAGGATCCCGCCGCCAGCACCGTCGAGCTGGCGCTGGCAGCGCGCTCCGCCGGTCTCGTGGACATCGCCGACCCCTGCAATCTGTCGATCGAGGAGATCGACGCCTTGTTCGATCTCTTGATGGCGCGCCGGCGGACCGGCCATTTCTCGCGCTTCTGGAGTTCCTCGGAGGACTCCATCCGCCTCATGTCGGGACCGCCCTCGGTGCTCGGCTCATTGTGGTCCCCTGCCTTCTATGCGTTGCGCGGCATGGGTCACAATCTGGCTTATGCCGCCCCGCGCGAGGGCTATCGCGGCTGGCAGAGCGGGCTCGGCCTGTCGGCGGCGCTGACGCGTGAGAAGATGGAGATGGCCTACGCCTATCTCAACTGGTGGCTCGACGGCGTGGCGGGCGCCATCATGGCACGGCAGGGTTATTACATCTCCGTCGTGGAGCCCGTAAAGAAGAGCCTGTCGGCGGCCGAGTGGGACTACTGGTATGGCGGGCTTCCGGCATCCGAGAACCTCCCTGGACTTGCGACGCCCGTGGCGGTGCGAACCGGCGAGCGGCGCGAGGGCGGCAGCTACACAGAACGAGTCTCGCGCGTCGCGGTGTGGAGCACCATCATGCCCGAGCACAATTACCTGGTGCGCCGCTGGCAGGAGTTTCTGAAGCTCAGAGGTTGATCAGCGGCCGTCTCCGGAAACCGCGTAGCCGTCCCGCGACAGCGACACGATGTCGGCGAGCGACAGGCTGTCGAGGTCGAGGGCAGCGAGAAGGTCGTTCTCGGCGAAGAAATCGCGGCCATAAAGCGCCGAGAAAATCCTGATGCCCGATTCATGCAGCTCCGCCGGCTTGCCGGCGAGGCGGCCAAGCTTCACGGTGGCAACGAGGCCGAAGGGCACATCCTCCAGCACATAACGGCTGTCGGCGGTGGTCGGGCCCGAGCCGCCATTGCCGGCCGCATGCATCTCCTGGTTCATCTGCGAGATCGAGCTCACCGGCACATGGAAGGAGAGATGGAAGTGCTGGAAGATGGTGCGCACATCGAGGCCCAGCGCCCTGGCGATGGCGAGGCGCTCCTCGTCCAGCGCCTCGAGCAAGGCGCCCACTTTCGGGGTGACGTTCTGGCCCTGGCTCCAGCTTTCGCCGCGCTCCATGCGCGTCAGGTTGCAGAGCGCGATGCCCATGTGGTTCTGCGGGTTGAGATTGCTGAGGGCAATCGCGATGAGACTGCCGCGATCGACGAAGCGATCACCGAAGAGCTTCCGGCAGATCTCCAGCCCATGCGCGCTCTCAGATGCCGGCACGGTCGACAGATCGACCTTCTTGCGCACCGTGTTGACATTGACCTCGGTCTGCCCCTTCTGCCTTCCGGTGACGACAGTGGTGCCCCAGGCGACGATCGGCACCACGATGCCGCGCTTGGCCAAAGCGCGCCCAAGATACAGCGCGCCGAAGGAGGCATGCGAGCTGATGACGACGGTCTGGCCGGCGCGAATGAAAGGCGAGATCGCATCGAATGCGAATTTGTGGCCGTAGCCCGGCAGCGCGATGAAGATCACCTCGGCCCACTGGACGAGTTCCTTGGCGTCGCCGGCGACCTTCGGATGGAACGTGCCTTCTATGGCACCGGTCGCGGTCAGAGCCTCGCCTTTCGCCAACGCCCTGGTGCGCTCGCCCGAAGGCGACCACAACATGGCCTCATGGTCCATCTGCTCCAAAAGGCAGGCTGTGCCAAAAGCGATCGATCCGGCTCCGACTATTCCTACGCGCATTTTCTTGGTCTCTCCGTGAAGTGGTCTATCTCGTTCGTTTGGCGGGGTCGAAGGCGACGACCAGGAAGGCCTTGGCGCCTGTCGCCCCCATGCTGACGAGGCGATGCTCGACATCGGCGGCGTAACGCGCCGTCTCGCCCGCCCGCAGACGGGTTTCCGAACCACCGCTCCTGACCAGGATCTCTCCCTCGGTGCAATGAAGATGCTCGAGCGTGCCATGGGCATGCGGCTCGCTCACCAACCGGCCGCCGGGTTCGAAGCTCAGCAGGTACCATTCGGTGATCGACACCATCGCGGCCGGCGACAGGATATGCAGCGTGCAGGTACCGTCGGCGCTGCGGATCATCGGCGTCGAGTGCTCGGTCTGATGGTCGATGGCGCGCGCCTCTTCCTTGGCGCCCGATAGAAGGCTCGACATATCGAGTCCGAGCGCCCTTGTCAGATGCCAGAGCGTGCCATAGGTCGGATTGGCGTCGCCGCGCTCGATCTCGGACAACATCGAGCGCGACACGCCGGAGGCCAAAGCCAGCTCGGCAAGCGTGAGGTTGCGCGCCTTGCGCTCCGCCTGCAGTCTCGGCCCGATCGCCGGCGGCTCGTTCAACCCGATCACTGGCTCCTTGAGCGTCATGCGGCGACCGGCTCTCCCAAAGTATGCATCAAGCGATTGGCCCAGCCGAACAACGAGCTGGACAGGATGAGATCGAGGATCTCCTCCTCACCGAGACCCGCTTTCTTCAAATCCGCCATGTCGGCGGCGGTGGCGGCGGGGGGGCATTGCGAAAGCTTCATCGCGAAATCGAGAATCGCCTTGAGGCGCGGCGCGAGATCAGCCGTGGCGCCCTCGGCGAAGACCGTGGCAATCGCCGTCTCGTCCTTGGCCAGCTGATTGTAGCGCTCGGCATGGACGGCGGCGCAATAGATGCAGCGATTGACGACGGAAGCGGCGACCGCGCCCATCTCCCGCTCGGCGCGCGACAGGCCGCCACGATTATACATGATGGCGTTGAAGAGCGGCGAGCGGTGCTTCAGCGTCTCGGGATCATGCGCCAGCACCAGCACATAGTCGGAGATTTTGCGGTTGGACGGCGTCACCTGAAGCGCGTCAAGCTGCTGAGGCGTCGCCCGATCGAGATCGACCGGCGTCACGTGCGAGCGCCATTCGGGAACAGTAACGGTAAAGTCGTGGACGATCTCGCTCATTGGGCTCCCCTCATCAGGCGCAAACCGGCGACAACCCGGATCTGATAGCTGACAAAAGCGACGAGCTCCGAGAGGCGGACGATATCAGACTCCGACACGCCGGCCTTGGACAGAAGCTCTATGTCGGCGCCGGACGCCTTCTTCGGCTCACAGGCGACGAGATCGGCGTGACGGATGAGGGCCGCCTCGCGCGCGTCGCTGCCAGTGCAGGAGAGATCCGCCAGGCGCTTCTCGGCATCACTCGCCTTCGCCTCCCGCAGCGCTTTTCGGAAATGCTTGAGGAACGCCTCGTCGCCATTGAGCGCCGCGATGCGGCAGGCGATCGCGGCGCGCAGGCCGTGGGAGAGACCGCCGGGCTCACCGGGGCGTAGCGCTGCGTCATGCGTCTTCTGCGTCAGCTCGAAAATATCGGCGCGTTTCTCAACGACCGCGGCCAAGGGACTGTCGGGCGCTATCCCCGCCAGGTCCAGCATCATATCCTTCATTTTTGTCCTCTTCTTTTGGCTGGTTCTTCCGCCGCCTCGTCGGGCAAGGCACTTTCGCGCCACTCGTCGCCTTTCAGCTCGGGCGTCGCATAACCAAGGAGCCGCCACCAATGCTCCTCGATATTCTCGATATAAAATTTGGCGGCGATGGCGCGGGCGAGCCAGGCGGCGCCTTCGCTGATGCCCGGAATGTCGCCGCTGGTTTTCCCCAAACTGACGCTCGCGCCATAATTGAAGCAATGGATGCGCGAGAGCCAGGGTGCTTCGCCGGGCGTGCGCTCCTGGAAACTGAAGTCGTCGGCCAGATAGGGAAAGTTGCCGATTTGATCGTTCTGCAATCCCTCGGGCGGCTGGTAGCGGTCATGCCACAAGGCGATCCTGTCGGCATAACCGTCGAGCTCGGTGCGTGCCTGCGGTTCGATCAGGAAGCCGGTGCCGAGGATCAGGAAATCGGTGGTGAGCCGCCTGCCCTCGCTCAATTCCAGCACCACCTCGTCCTCGACGAGACGCGCCTTCTCAACGCCGGCGCCGAAATGGAAATAAGCATTCTTGTGCCGGCTCACCCGGAGCGTCGAGCCGCGTGGCGCCGGCGTCTGGGTGAGGAAGGAATAGTGCATGATACGCCAGCGCCAGGCATCGCTCAGATCCGAATAGGCGGCGGTGAAGCCGAAGGAGCCGATGCCCATCAGCTTGTTGATGGTCGGCATGGATTTGCGGCGGGCCAGCAGGCGGACTTCGGCGGCGCCGGCCTCGAGCGCTTCCGCCGCATTGTCGACCGCCGAGGCGCCGACGCCGACCACGACGACGCGTTTTCCCTCGAGCGCCTGGAAGTCGATCGGATCGGAGGAATGAGCCCAGCAGAACTTCGGCAGGCCGTCGACGAAGGACGGGATATTGGCGCGGCCGGTGCCGTCGCGCCCGGTCGCCATAATGACGCGGCGGGCGAGGATCTTGTCCTCACGCCGGCCCGGCCCTGAAAGATCGAGACGCAGGAGATCGCCTTCCGGGCGGATGCGCAGCACCTCGACCTCGTTTTCGACGGAGAGGTCGAGCACGTCACGATACCACTGCAGATAATCGGCCCACATCGGGCGCGGAATCTTGTCGAGCGCCTCCCAGGCCGCATCGCCGAATTGCGCGACGAACCAGGCGCGGAAAGTGAGCGAGGCCATGCCATAGGCCGGGCCAGTCAATTGCTTGGGCGAGCGCAAGGTCTCCATGCGCGCATAAGTGAGCCACGGGCCTTCGAGGCCCTTCGGCGCCTTGTCGAGGATGCGGAAATTGCGGATACCGGCGCTGCGCAGCGCGAAGCTCGCGACGAGACCGCACATGCCGCCGCCGATGACGATGACGTCATGAACCGGCTCGCCGTTTGGCGCCTCGGTCGGGATCACCCAATTGGCCGGCGGCACGCAGAGGCAGGCGAGATCATCGCGCACACGCTGCTCGAGCTCAGGCAGAGTTTTCGCCATGCTCGTCACGCCGGCACCGCCTCGTCGCGGATGACGGTAGCGTTCTGCGGCTTCCAGCTGATCCACACATCCTCCCCCGTCACCGCCTCCGCGTCACCCAGATGGACGAGCGCGTTGAGGCGGGTGCCATCGGCGACCTCAACCAGCATGGAGGTGTGATTGCCCTTGAAGACGCGGTGACGGATCTTGCCCGGCATGGTGTTGACGCCTTGGCCGGGCTTCGCCGAAAACTGGATTGCCTCGGGGCGGACCACGATACAGGCGGTGTCGCCGGCCTTGGCGGCGTGGGCGGGCGCAGCTGCCTGAACTTCCTGTCCGTTCCAGCGCAGCGCCGTCCGGTCGCCGTCTTTGCCAATGATGGTGGCCTTGAGGAGATTGGCCTCACCGATGAAATTTGCGACGAAGACGCTCTCAGGCTTCGAATAGAGAGTATGCGGGTCGCCCATCTGCTCGATCTTGCCGTTGTTCATGACGACGATGACGTCCGACATGGTGAGCGCCTCCTCCTGGTCATGGGTCACAAAGAGGAATGTCTTGCCGGTCGTCTCCTGGATGGATTTGAGCTCGATCTGCATCTGAAGGCGCAGCTTGGCGTCGAGCGCCGACAGCGGCTCGTCGAGCAGCAGCACCTGCGGATCAGGCGCCAGGGCCCGCATCAGCGCGACGCGCTGGCGCTGGCCGCCCGACAATTCCGACGGCAGGCGCCCGGCGAAAGCCTCGAGCCGGACCAGAGCCAGAAGCTCCGTCACCCGGCGGTGGATCGCATCCGATGACTTGCCCTGCAATTCGAGCCCGAAGGCGATGTTGCGGGCGACATCCATATGGGGGAACAGCGCATAGTCCTGGAACACGATATTCACATTGCGCTTGTTGGGCGGCAGGTTGGTGACGTCCTTGCCGGCGAGCAGGATGCGCCCGGAATTGGGCGTCTCGAAGCCGCCCAGCATGCGCAACGATGTCGACTTGCCGCAGCCCGATGGCCCCAGCAAGGTCACGAACTTGCCAGGCTCGATCGAGAGGTTGAGATTATCGACCGCGACCGCCTGGCCATAGGCCTTGGTGACATTCTCGAATTGAACGACCGGTTGCATCAGCGGCTCCTCGAACGGCGGGTCATGTATTCGGCGTAAAGGCCGACGGCGGCTGTGACGATGAGTACGAGCGTCGCCATGGCGTTGATCTCGGGCGACATGCCGCCCTGGACCTTGGCGAAGATGAGCATCGGCAAGGTCGGGCGGTAGCCGCCGAGGAAGAAGGTGCGCACGAAATCGTCAACGCTGAGCAGCACGCAGAAGATCATGCCGCCGACAATGGCCGGGCCCAGATAAGGCAAGGTCACGCGAAAGAAGGCGATGATGCTGTCGGCGCCCAGATCGCGCGCCGCGTCGACGAGATTGGGCGGCATCGAGCGCAAGCGGGTCAAGGCCATCACCACGACGAAGGGCACCGCATGCACGGTGTGGCCGAGCACGATGGCCGCCGTGCCGGTCGGCAGGTCGATGGTCGAGATGAAGACGCGCAGTGAGATGGCCGAGATCATGCCAGGCACCACCGCCGGCAGGCAGGCGAGTGCGAAGAGGACGCCGCTCCAGCGGCTTGACGCCTTGGTGATGAGCATGGCGATCCACACGCCGATCACGGTCGCCGAGAAGGTGGCCATGGCGGCGATGACGATGGAATAGAGGCAGGCCTCGAGGAACTGCCGGTCCTGCATGACCTGGGCGTACCAGCGCAAGGTCCAGTCGCCGATCGGGAAGGCGACGAAATTGGCGTCCTTGAAGCTCATCGCCATCATCAAGGTGAGCGGTACCAGGAGATAGAGCACGAAGGCCCAATAGGCCATGGTGAGCAAGGTGCGCGGTATATCGTTGAAATAAACGCGCATGGTCACATCAGCTTCGTGGCTTTGCCGCCCACCAGGCGCATGAAGATGCCGGCCGTGGTCAGGGCCGAGACGAGCATGATGAGCGCGAAGGCGGCACCCACCGGCCATTTGTCGCTGGCGCCGTGGAAGAAGCCGCTGATCGTTTCGGGGAACATCACCGTGGTCGGGCCGCCGAGCAGCATCGGTGTGGCGAAAACACCGATGCAGGTGAGGAAAACGAGGCTGCAGCCCGACACGATGCCGTCGCGCGACAGCGGCAGCACGATGCGGCGGAAACGGGTGACGGGCCCGGCGCCCAGGTCGGCCGCGGCGTCGAGCAGATGCTTGGGGATCTTCTCGATCGAGGAATAAAGCGGCAGCAGCATATAGAGGCAGATCAGATAGACGAGGCCGAAGCCCAGCGAGAAGGAGGTGTAGAGCATCGGGATCGGCCGGTCGATGAGGCCCAGATCGCGTAGGAGCACATTGAGCGCGCCGCGATTGGCGAGCAGCATGATGACCGAGAAGGTGCGGATGAGTTCGCCCGCCCAGAAGGGCACGAGCAGCAGGAGCAGCGCCTTGGAGCGCCGGTCGGGACGCACCACCTTCGCCACATAATAAGCGACGGGGAAGACGACGATGAGGGTGACCGCGGTCGCCGCGAAGGAGAAGATGAAGCTCCGGATCAGCGGCATGAAGTAGATGTTCTCGGAGAAGAAGATCGCGTAGTTGGCGAGCGTGTAGCTCGCCTCCTGTCCCGCCTGAAGCGGATACTGGACGAGGAAGCTGATCTTCGCCATCTGATAGATGGGGCCGATATGCATGAAGACCAGCCAGAGGAGCGGCACACCGGCGAGCAGGATCAGCCGCCCTGCCCGGCTGGAAACCGCGGCGCCTAAAGTCGCCTGATAGAGGCCTGAATTCATGATCCGGCTGTAGCCGGTCGAATAACGCGTCATGCGAGATGCCGCTCCGGCGGGGATCGCCCGCCGGAACGCCTTTCAATGTCTCGGGAGATCAGGCCGCCTTCACTTCGGCGGTGGCCTTGTCGATCATCTCGTTTTTCATGTCGCGGTTGATGGACGAGAAGAACACGATGCGCTCGACCTGTTCCTGCGGCAGCGAGTTGGAGGCCCGCTCGAGATCGTTGAGGAGCTCCGGCACGCCGTTGATGGTCGAGGCGAAGCCCGACTGTCGCGTCATCGAGGCGCCGACCGCAGGGTCGGCCAGGATGGCGTCAAGAAGCTTGTAGGCATTCTCGGCGTTGGGCGCGTTGTTGACGATGTTGAGCGTGTAGCAGAAGCCGAACGTGCCTTCCTTCGGCACCGACAGGCGGATCGGATGGCCTTCGGCGATGAGCTTCGCCGCCGGGCCCGACCAGGAGTGAGCCAGATAGATGTCCTCGTTCAGGAACATCTGCTGCACTTCCGAGCCGGCATCGTAATATTTGCGGACCATGTCCTTCTGCTTGATGAGAAAGTCGCGCGCCGCATTGGTGGCCTTCTGCGCCTCCTCGGCCTTGTCGACATAAGTCGTGAAATCGCCGTCGAAGCCCAGATATTTCATGACGATGGTCATGAAGTCGCTGACGATATAGGAGGTCATGCCCTTATATTGCTGGTCGAACATGACGTCCCAGCTCTGCGGGTCCTTGACATAATTCGTGTTGACCGCGAGGCCCTCGTAACCGGCAAGGATCGGCAGACCCCAGAGCTTGTCATTGACCTTGGTCCAGGGCGCGTTCTGATAGGCCGGGTTGAGGTTCTTCCAGTTGGGGATCTTGCCGGTGTCGAGCGGCGCCAACAGGTTCGAGGCGATGAACTGCGAATAGCGATGGCCGGCGACGGTGACCATGTCGGTCGAGGGATTGGCGCCCTCGGCGGCCAGCAAGTTGTATTGCTTGCCCTGGTCGTCGGTCAGCCGGATATTGACCTGGATGCCGGTATCTTTCTGGAATTTCTCGACAAAATCGGCCGGCAGAAATTTGTCATAGGTGGTGACGTTGAGCACCTTGCTCTGGGCCCAGGCCGGACGCGGGCGGATAATGTAGGGGACACCCAGGCTGCTTAAGGCGGCCCCTCCCAAAAGCTTCAGTGTGGTGCGGCGGCTGGCGGTGAAATCCTTCATGAGCTTCCTCTCTCTTTTTACGGCTTCTCATGCAGCGCCGCGTCCTGCGACGATGCCTGTCAGTCTTCTTCGGGGGACCCAAGGGGTTGCGCGCCGGGAGCGACCAAGAGGTCAGAGCACGATTTCCGGGAAACCGAACCAAATTTCCAACATGCCGGAATATTCGGTCGTAATCGGGGCGTGAGTCAACCGAAAATTACACGAGACTAGGGGTCATCTCGGGAGGCGAGTATCACAGACTAGCCGCGCGGATTGCCCCTCCTCCCATAAGCCCTCATTCAGATCGGCAATCTTTCCCCAACACCCCTGAGTGACAGCCACGCCACCACGAATCCAACATCTCCGAAACGCCGACGCCGCGACCCCATCCCATTCATTAGCGTGTCACTATTGACACTTATCCACAACAACACCAGATGTTTCATACTAGAAACATTCACACATTACATATAGCTCGGGGCGCCCAGATGTGGAATTTGCATGAGAAGCTAATGACCACGTCCGTTTCCGCCCCTAGTGTCGCACGATGAACAAGATGACGCCTCCGCCCTTTTCCAGAATCCATTTCATCCCTGAATGGATGGAGACACACGGACTCAGCCGAAAGGACATTATGGACCAAACCGGCGCCGACAAAAGCCTGGTCAGCCGCTGGTTCAAGGGCAGCCTTCCTTCCGACCAGTATCTCGCCCGGCTGGCCACACTATTTGGAATCGAACGAGAAGATCTGTTCCGCCGGCCGACCAGCAACGGCGAGGCGAGCCGCACCGGACCGCCGGCAACAATCGCATACGGCACAACCGGAAGGACGGGGGACTTTGCGCGAGACAACGGAAGGCAGATTCCCGTCTACGCGATCACACCTGGAGATTTAGGCCACTCACTGATCGCCCTCGATCCAGTCGAGCATCATCCGGCACCGCCAGATCTTACGAATGTCCGTGGTGCCTATGGTGTGCTGATCAGGGGCGATTCAATGGTGCCGGCTCTCCGTCCCGGGGACATTGCCTGGGTCAACCCGCACAAGCTTCCTCATCATGACAGCGACGTGGTGCTTTACCAGATGCCGCCCGAAACCAACGCTGAGGCCGAGGCCATCATCAAGACCCTGGTAAGCTGGACACCGCAAGATTGGGGCCTTCGTCAATATCACCCACCGAGAGAGTGGAACGTATCGAAGGGAGAATGGCCCATCTGCCACTCAATCGTCGGGAAGAAAAGCGCCAGGTAATCTCTGCCCACTCCGGCCTGCGTGGCTTTCCCGCCAAAACATACGTGGCTGACAAAAGAGCTTCAATCATATCGGAAATAGAAGAAGGCCCCTGCTGATTCAGTCAACAGAGGCCTCCCCGTAGGGGATCCTGCCTAGCCAAGAAGTGGGAACAACCTAACTAGACTTGATCCTTTTCGTTATGGGAAACGCAGCCAGGTGCCGAAGAAGATCTCGAGGCTGTCCTTGTCCTGGGCGTCAGCAAAATCGGCATCAGCTCCAGGCCCCGGATCCCTGTCGACCACAGCATTCGCTGTCTTGAGGTCGTCGTAATCGACATAGGTCGCACCGATACCCAGGGTGACCTGGCTGACCGGATCCCAGTAGATGCCGCCGCCGAAGCCAAGCGCGGCGCCGGCATTGTCATAGTCTTCGTAGCCGACGCCGAGTTCCAACCGGGTATCTTCCGAGAGGTTGGCCAGCAAGCCGACCGACGCCCCCCAGAACTCTTCGTCGACCGTGAGCGCACTAACGTTGTTCTCATACTGGCCGGTGCCCTCGCCATAGACCGCGCCAGCTGTCAGCTGGAACATCTCGCCGAGGCCAACCGTGGCGCCGCCACCGATCGCCCAATCGGCATCATCGCCGATATTGTCGTCCTGATAGAGGGCGACGATCTGGCCAGTGAAGGCATCCGACGAATACATCACGTAGGCTGAGACGAGCGGGATGTCGCTGCGATCGGCAGTTGCCGCGCCCTTAATCAGGGCCACCGTGTCCGGAACCACGACCGGCGGAGGACCAGGAAGATCCGGATTAATGACATTTACCAGCTCCACCTCCTGGCCGGCGTCCGGATCTTCAACCGCGATCGCGAAGGACAGCGGGCCGGACGAGTAGGTCAGGCGCATCTGCTCGTTGTTGATGTTCGACGGACCGAAAGACGACACCGGGCCGGAAGCTGCGAGCCAGTCCCAACCGACCTGCAGAGCAGCGGTGTTGTCGTTATAGCCGGTCATCAGCTCCCATTCCGGAGCGAACTTCCACCAGCCATAGGCCTTGTTCATCTTGGTGTCTTCGGAATAGTCCGAGAAGTTGCCGCCGCCAGCAGCCTGGAGACGGAAATAGCCACCGACTTCACCGACAGCCGTGTCAGCCTTGCCCTTGACGAAGATACGGCCGCGGACCTTGACGTCGAGATTGTCGTCACCGGTCGCGTCGAAATCGCTGTAGACCAGAGCGGTACGGATTTCACCGGACACCGACACTTCGGCGGCCGGAGCCGCGTCAGCCGTCGGAACGACCGAGAGCGTGAAGCCCGATTCTTCACGGACGCGATCGGCATAACGCTCAGGGAGCACGCCTTCGAAGGTGCCCTGACCGTCACGGATCGAAAGGAGGCTGTAGCCCGACGGCATCGAAGCCTGCGGTTGAGCCTCGAGCTGCGACACGCGCGACTGCAGCGTCTCGATCTGCGCCTTCAAGGCCGACAGATCGTCAGCGCGAGCAGCCGTGGCTGTAACGGCAACCGCCGCACCGCCGAGAAGCGCCCACTTCATCATTTTCATTTATGTCTCTCCCACTACTTTGAGTGTTTAGGTGGCCCCCCGATCCCCTTCAAAATCGGCACTGGAAGGCTGCACGACGATGAATCGCGCATGGCTACACTTTTGTCGCGCGCGCACCCGGGGTCAAGTAACCTGAACCGCTCCTTGTCGCAAAATTGCAAACTGTTGCGATAAAGACACACTCTCAAAACAAAGCACATCAGAAAATTGCAATACACGCAACTTCTTTGACTCAGTTGCGCAACCAACAACATCAACTCGACAGCTACGGAGCGCGACCCAGCCCGCACAAAAGCCGGGCGAACACCCGTCGTCCCGAGCACGCACCCGACTGGCATTGCAACTGGAGAAGAGCGCCACCCTCGATTGCGAATCCTTCGGGCCGCATTGGTCACGGCGGGAAGATCATGACGGCGCGGCGCCCGTCGCGAGGCCGGCGGGAGATCCGCGGAGCCTGTCCCTTATCCCCGAAAATGTCGCCGGCGCGGACGACTTATCATCGCAGCCCAAGGGCTTCGTAACGTGTTGACCCGGCCCGGTGCCGAGGCTATGAAGCGCCCAGACAATTCCAGTCTAACGCTTGGGGAATCGTCTAACGGTAGGACAGCGGACTCTGACTCCGCCAGTCTAGGTTCGAATCCTAGTTCCCCAGCCACTCGATTTATATTTCTTTTCAACTAGATAGAGATATTGCCCGGCTTGAGGTGGCCCTGAGCCTGGGTGCGCGCCCTACTCCTCAAAACGACCCGAATGGTCACGGTCACGCTCATATCGCCGGGCGAGCGGAAACGGCGGTAGCCAGGATTCTCGGCGGATGACCCAGCTTTCGTAGGTCGGCACCAGCTGGTTGGGGGCATCAAGCGCCCCCAGATTCACTTCCACCTCATCGCCTGTGCGGGCAAAGACCGGCGAACCGCAGTGGGGACAGAAATACCGCCCGGCATAGTCGCGGGTTTCGCCCTCGATCGTCACCGCCGTTTCAGGGAATATCGCAGAGGCGTGAAAAAGCGCGCCATGATGCTTGCGGCAGTCGAGGCAGTGGCACAGTCCGACGCGGTATGGGCGTCCGGATGCCACGACGCGGACATTGCCACACCGGCAGCCGCCAGTGAACTGGTCCATGCTGCGCCTCCTCTAAAATATGATGCAGCTGGAATGCCTAGCGCGAACTGCCGTGCCCCTGCAACATCGGCGGGAAATGGTCCTAAGGCGCCGGGCGCTCACATCGAGCAGTTCCCGGCGCTCCCTGTCCTCATGCGCGCCTCGGTTTATCCGAAACTGCCGCCCCCTTTTCGGACCGATGGTTTATGCGGCCCCGGATTTCGGCATGTCGAACTTGTTGGGGATCTCGATATCGACCTCGAGGACCGAAACCGGGTCGCCGCGGTCCATGCTGATGCGCACCCGGTCCGGGTCGAGCGAGACGTGCTTGGCGACCACGGCGAGAATCTCCTCGCGCAGGACGTTGAGCAGGTCGGGCTGGCCCGATGCCTTGCGCTCGTGGGCGAGCAGGATCTGCAGACGCTCACGCGCCACCGGCGCCGATCCCCCGCGGCGAAAGAACTTGAACACGTTCATGCGGCCCTCCGTCCAAACAGCTTGTCGAACAGGCCCCGCTTCTGGTTCGGAACGGTCATGGCGACACTTTCGCCCTGGAGCCTTCTGGCGGCCTCGGCATAGGCGCGGCCGGCGCCGCTCAACTGGTTGGCGAGCGTGACCGGCGCACCGACATTGGAGGCGCGCAGGACATCCTGGCTCTCCGGGATGATGCCGAGCAATGGTGTGGAGAGAATCTCGAGCACATCGTCGATCGAGAGCATCTCGCCACGCTGCGCGCGCCCCGCGTCATAACGGGTGACGAGGAGATGCTTGTCGATGCGGCCGCCGTTTTCCGCCTTCTCGGTCTTCGAATCGAGCATGCCGATGATGCGGTCGGAATCGCGAACCGATGAAACCTCGGGATTAGTGACGATGATGGCGGCATCGGCATAACGCATGGCCAGGATGGCGCCGCGCTCGATGCCGGCCGGACTGTCGCAGATCACCCAGTCGAATCTCTCGCGCAGCTCGGCAATGACCTGCCGCACCCCTTCCTCAGTCAGCGCGTCCTTGTCACGCGTCTGCGAGGCGGGCAGCAGCCACAGCGTCTCGAGCCGCTTGTCGCGAATGAGCGCCTGCGAGAGTTTCGCCACGCCCTGGATCACGTTGATCAGGTCGAAGACGACACGCCGTTCGGCGCCCATGACCAGATCGAGGTTGCGGAGCCCCACGTCGAAGTCGACAACCACAACCGTTTCGCCCGCCTGCGCAAGTGCCGCGCCGAGCGCGGCGGTCGTCGTGGTCTTGCCGACGCCTCCCTTGCCAGATGTCACGACCAGGACTTTACCCATTCTCACACCCTCCTTTCACAAATCAATTCAATGCCGTGATCATCATCACATTGTCGTTCAGCCACGCCTGCATCGGCCGGCCGCGATATGACGCGTCAATTTCCTCCGCGGTCCGGTAGTACCCGTTGATCGCCAGGAGCTCGGCCTCGATCTTCTGGCAGAAGATGCGGGCGCGTGAATTACCCATATGCCCCGCCATGGCGCGGCCGCGCAGTGTCCCGTAAATGTGGATCGAGCCCCCGGCCACGATCTCGGCGCCCGATCCGACGGAGCCCAGCACGCTCACATCGCCTTCCGGATGGATGATCGACTGGCCGGAGCGCACGGGGCGATCGACCAGCAACGACGCAGGCGGCTTCGGCGCCGGGGCCGGAGCTGGCGACGGCTGTTCGGGCCGCGCCAGCGCGATGAGTTCATTGGAGTTCACGGCGCGCCCGGAGAGCAGCGGCGGCAGATCAGGCCCGAGCTGCCCGGGATCGGCGTTTTCAAGACCGATCACGCGAATGCCGCGCTCGAGCAGGCAGGAGACGAGATGCGATAGGCCCGGCTTGTGCAGCTTCACATTCACCAGATCGAGCACGACCGGCCGACCGCCGAAAAAGCCAGGCGAGCGCGACAACCAGCTGTCCAATTGCGCGAGCCACTCGATAAGGGGCTCCTCCGGCGTAAAGACGAAGGCCATGTAGGATCGCCCAAGAAAGCGCATCGTTCGTTGGCTGGCGATCGGCATGGTCGGCACTGGTCCTGCACGTTTAAAACTTCGTTAACCTGCAGAACCTGTAGCCCCGTGGTTAATGGAAGATTAACGAGCGCATTATGGGTGCTTTCCCGCGGCAAATTCAGCCCGTGCCTTAGGGTAAGCAAAAATGCCGAATCAATAGGCCATCAAGATTCGGAAAGAGCGGAAAGCAAACTTGACTCCGCGTCGGCGATCATCACGCCTGATCGGCCGGAAGACGTCGCTCGAGATCATCCTGCATGCGGCGCAGCTCTTCGATCGCATCCTTGATATCGCCGCCGGTCGCGACATTCACCGACACGTGACGGCCGGCCAGCGTGACCGCATCGCCTACCGCGGCGGTCGCGCTCAGGCTGTTCAGGCGATAGCAACCGACCGGACGCGCGAAGCCCTTGGGCGTGATCTCGCCCATCGGCGTCGCATCGACGACGTCGCGGATGAGGAGCCAGGTGGAATCGGCCATCAGGATGGTGCCAGGCTCGGCCGTGGTTTCGAGCCGCGCGGCGAGATTCACCGTGCCACCGAGCACCGTGTAATCGAGACGGTGCTCGGAGCCGAAATTGCCGACCGTGCAATAGCCGGTGGTGATGCCCATGCGGGTGCGCAGGGATTTCGAGATGCCGTTCTCATGCCAGATCCGGTCGAGCTGGAGCACCCGGTCGCGCATGGCGAGCGCCATGCGGGCACAGCGCAACGCGTCGTTGCGGTCGCCGTCGGTCTCGGGGTCGCCGAAGAAGACCAGGATCGCGTCGCCGACGAACTTGTCGATGGTGCCGCCATGCTCGATGGCGATTTTCGACATCTCGCTCAAATAGGTATTGATGAAAAAAGCGAGCCGTTCCGGCTCCATGCCGTCGCTGATGTCGGTGAAACCGGCGATGTCGGAGAAGAATATGGTGAGGTTCTTGCGCGCCAGCTTGCCGGTCGCCTCGCCCTTGGCCGAGAAGATCGAATTGTAGATCTGGGGCGAGAGATATTTGGCGAGGCGGTTGGCGACATTCTCCAATTCGCGGGTGCGCTCGGCCACCAGCCGGTCGAGCGTGTCGGTGCGGGTCTGGACCTCGCCCGCCATGCGGGTGAAGGTACGGGCGAGATCACCCAATTCGTCGGTGCGATTGCGCACCCTGACGAGACTTTCGGGGTCGAAGCGCCGATCCTCGAAGGCGGCAGCGGCATCGGTGATCCGCACGACCGGCTCGGTGATCTGACGCGCCACATACCACCAGCCGATCAAGAGCGCGCCGCCGATGCTGAAAGCGTTGAGTGCAAAAAGCAGACTGCTGCCGACATCGATGGCACGGTTGGAGGCGACGACCGCTTCGTCGGTGCGCGCCTGGACGCTGGCGACAAGCCGGTCGACCTCGCCGGTAAGCCGTGAGGCGATCGTGCGCGCCGACCCGGCCAGTCCGTTGGCGGTCTCATTCTCGACGAGCAGCGCGTGGCGGGGGGCGAAGATGCCGCTCGCCCCGTCCCCCAGATTGATCAGGCCGTCGGCGATGACGCGCAGCACCTCCGCGTCGTTGCCCCTGACGGTGGCGAGCGCGGTGCGGAAGCGGTCGGCCGCCGCCTCGAAGCGCTCGAGCAAGGGCGGCAGCAGGCCGGCATCGGGCGTGTTGGCGGCCTCGGCCAGGAAGCCGCCGATCAGATTGCCCTCGATGCCGAGCTGGGCGATGGCGGTGTAATCGAGCAGCGCCTCGGGCGAGAGGCGGCGGTCGGCGGCGACCGGCGCCACGTCATCGATGCTGCGATAGCCGGTGACCAGATAAAGCGTCGCATCATCGAGAAGCGGCGTCAGCCGCTCGATCAGGCGGCGATGCAATTCGACCGCCCGGTCGCGACGCCCGGCGAGCTCGGCGCGCAAGAGAAGCTGTCGGCCGACCGATTCATCGAGCCGGTCGAGGACGGTGGCGAGCTCGCTTGTCGCCTGCCTGATTCCAGTGATCAGCTCCTTAGGATTGCCGGGATCGGTGGCATTGGCGCTCTGCCTTTCGAGATCGTCGATCAATGCCACGATCGTTCCCTGATGATCGCGCATGGCGGTCATCAGACGTTCACGCTCGGCCTCATCGGTGGCGGAGACGAGCGCCGGCGCGGTCGCGGCGATGAGCGCGCTCCGCTGGGCCAGTCTCAGCGAGTCGGTCATCGAGGGAATATGCTCGCGGGTGATGCGGCGCTGCAGCTGACCCAGCTCGACGAAAGAGATCCAGGCGACGACGCTCGCCGCGAGGATCAGCGCCACGGCGCCGGCGATCGCCGCATAGAGTTTGACGGAGAGGCCGATACGCCGCCGGGGTCTGGTCTCGGGCGCAACGGCGGAGCTCATGGCGCGAGCCGCGTGGCGGAATAGATGTCGCCCTTCTGGATCACCGTCAGGAAGACCTGCTCGGAGCCGCGGTTGTCGCCTGGGCCGTAATTCAAAATGAAACCGCCGATATCGAACTTGCCCGTCGTGGTCAGCGCCGAGAGGAAGCTCTCGCGGCTGGGCTGATCGCCGGCCCGGCCCAGAACCTCCGCCGTCAGCCGGCCGGCGACGTAGCCTTCAAGTGAGACGAAGGACGGCTTGGCCGACGCGTCGGTGGCGACGAGCGCCTTGCGGTATTCGCTCAGCAGCGGCAGCGAGCCGCCCTCGGGAAAGGGCACGACCTGGGTGATGTAGACGCCATCGCCCGCCTGCCCGAGCGACGAGGCGAGCGCATCGCTGCCGACGAAGGAGATGTTCAGGATGCGGGCTTTGACGCCGAGCTTGCGGGCCCATTGGGTGAAGACGGCGCTCGGCATATAGGCGCCGATAATGATGATGGCATCGGGATTGCGCTGGTTGAGGCCGAGCACCGCGGTCTTCACCGCGCTGGTATTGCGCATATAGGTGCCGGTGCCGACGAGCTCGAGGCCGCGCCGGTCGAGCGCCCGGCGGACGCCGGCGAGGCCGCTGCGGCCATAGGAATCGTCCTGATAGAGGACGCCGATACGGGTGATGCCGAGGTCGGTGGTGAGGCGCTCGACCATCGCCTCGGTCTCCTCGAAATAGGAAGCGCGGACATTCACGACATGGGTGAGTGCCGGATCGCGCAGGAACTCGGCGCCGGTGAAAGGCGCGATGAAAGGCACGCCGGCGGCCCGCGCAATGGGCTCGCTGGCGGCCGATGTCGTGGTACCGACCTCACCGATCAGCGCGAAGACACCGTCGTCCTTGATGAGCCTTCTCGTATTGGCGATGGCGAGCTCGGGCTCGTAGCGGTCGTCATAGGAGCGCAGCTCCAGGCGGCGGCCCTTGACGCCCCCTGCCCGGTTCACTTCTTCGAAGGCGGCGAGGATGCCGCGGCGCATTTCATTGCCGAGATCGGCGGTCGGCCCGCCCAAGGCGGCTGACTGGCCGAACAGGATGCGGTCAGCGGTCACGCCAGGCGTCTGCGCGCCGGCCGCGGTCGCGACCAGCCAAAGCAACGCCGCCAGAGCGCCCGTCCGGCACTTGTTCATCACATACGGCTCACGGAATGCGTCAGGCCCCAGATGGCAAACCCTACAACTCATGCCGATTCGAGAAAACGGCGATTGCGACGCTACTCCAAGAAGGTAAATGCGACACGACGAATTCCATTCGAATCGTCTGCCAGTCGGGGTTGTAAAGATGCCCGGGAGAAGCTGCGGGCTACACGCCTAGATATCTTTCCTGCAGCTCAGGCGTCAGCGCAGCCGTTTCTCCTGCCCACACGGTGCAACCGCGCTCCAGAATGACACAGCGGTCGGCGACGGGCAGCAGCTCGGCCAGGATCTTGTCGACGATGAGGATCGACTGGCCTTGGCGCTTGAGCCTGGCGATCACCGTCCAGATCTCCTGGCGCAGCACCGGCGCCAGGCCCTCGGTGGCCTCGTCCAGCATTAGAAGCTTGGGGTTGGTGGCGAGCGCCCGGCCAATGGCCAGCATCTGCTGCTCGCCGCCCGAAAGGGTGCGGGCATGCTGGGCCTTGCGCTCGGCAAGCCGTGGGAACAGCTCATAGATGCGCGGCAAGGACCAGGCGCCGGGCCGCGCCGCGACACTGAGGTTCTCCGCGACGGTGAGGGCGGCGAAGCAGCGCCGGCCCTCCGGCACGAGGCCCAGTCCGAGACGCGCGATCTGATGCGGCTTGAGCTTGCGGATCTGCGTGCCGGCGAAGCTGATCTCGCCCTCGCACTTGCCGGCAAGCCCCAGAATGGTGCGGATGGTCGTCGTCTTGCCCATGCCGTTGCGGCCGAGCAGCGCCACCACCTCTCCTTCCGCGGCCGTGAGATCGACACCGAACAGGACCTGGGATGGGCCGTAAAAGGCTTTGACGCCCATAAGCGAGAGCAGGCTCATGGCGCCTCTCCGAGATAGGCCTTGCGCACCTCGACGTCGGCGCGGATCTCGGCCGGGCTGCCGCTGGCGATAATGCGGCCGTAGAACAGCACCGAGATGCGGTCGGCGAGCGCGAAGACGGCGTCCATGTCATGCTCGATGAGAAGGATCGGCGCCTCCTGGCGCAGGCCGTCGAGAAAGCGGGTGAGCTCCTTCGAGCCCTCCGGCCCCATGCCGGCCATCGGCTCATCGAGGAGGAACGCCTTGGGCTCGAGCCCCAAAGCGGCGGCGATTTCGAGTCGTCGCCTCTCGCCATGCGACAGGGCGCCGGCCGCGATATCGGCGCGCCCGGCCAGCCCGACCCGCTCCAGCATGGCCATGGCCCGGTCGGTCAAGGTCTTGTCGCGCATCACCGGGCGCCAGAAGCGGAAGCTCGAGCCCTGCCGCGCCTGGAGCGCCAGCATCACATTGCGCAAGGCGGAGAAATCGAGCAGCAGCGAGGACACCTGGAAGCTGCGGGCGAGGCCGAGGCGTGCCCGCTTTGCCACGCTCAGATGGCCGACTTGGTGGCCGAGAAAGCGGATCTCACCCGCATCGGGGCTGAGGCTGCCGGCGATCTGATGGATGAGCGTCGACTTCCCGGCGCCATTGGGACCGATCAAGGCGTGCACCTCACCCGGCCGCAAATCGAGAGATACACCGTCGGTGACCTTCAGCGCACCGAAGGATTTGGCAAGGCGGGAAAGAGCGAGAACCGGCTCAGCCATGGCGCGCCTTTCCGGCGAAGAGCGCCAGCAGGCCACCTCTGGCGAACAGCACGGTGCCGAGAAGAATGAGGCCCAGGAACAGCTGCCAGCGCTCGGTCAGGCCGCCGAGCGCGAATTCGAGCAGAACGAAGACGGCCGCGCCGGCGACGGGGCCGAAGAGCCGGCCGACGCCGCCCAGAATGACGATGACGATCAACTCGCCCGACATGTGCCAGGAGAGCATGGAGGGGCTGACGAAGCGATTGAGATCGGCATAAAGCGCTCCCGCCACGCTGGTGATCATGGCGGAAAGAACGAAGGCGCAGAGGCGCACCGGAAAGACCTCGATACCGAGGCTTGCGAGACGCGTCTCGTTCTGGCGCGCGCCCTCCAGGGCTGAGCCGAAGCGCGCGGCGCGTAACCGCGCGAATAGAAATAGCGCCAGCAGCAGGAGCCCGTAGGCGATCAGAAAGAAACTGAGAGGCTTCAGCGTGTTCACGAAAGGAAATTCGTTGCGCAGCGCGAGCGACAGCCCGTCCTCGCCGCCGAGCGTCGGCCAGGAGATGACGAAATAGAAGATCATCTGGGCGAAGGCCAAGGTGATCATGATGAAATAGACGCCGGACGTCCTCAGGCTCACCGCTCCTGTCGCCAGCGCCACGAGCCCCGCCATGACCGCGCCCACGAGCCAGATCAGCGGCATGGAGACCAGTCCCTCGGCTGCAAGAAGCCCCGCGGCATAGCCGCCGATGCCGAAGAAGGCGGCATGGCCGAAGGAAACGAGGCCGCCGAGGCCGAGGGCCAGATTGAGCCCAACCGCGGCGAGCGCCAGGATCGCGACGCGGGTGGCGAGCGTCACATAGAAGCTTTCGCCGGCGGCGAGTGCCGCGAAGGGCGCCGCGAGGAGCAGAAGCGCCAGAACCCAGTTGATCCAGGATTCGCGGGTCATGGATGCGCGCCTCAGGCAGGGGCGAACAGGCCGCGCGGCCTGAACGCCAGGATGAACGCCATCACGATATAGATCAGCATCGAGGCGAGCGAGGCGCCGGTGGTCGCGGCGGCGGAAGGCTCCATCACCAGTGCGAAGATCTGCGGCAGCAGGAAGCGCCCCATCGTGTCGATGACGCCAACCAGCAGCGCGCCGATCAAGGCGCCGCGCAACGAGCCGATGCCGCCAATGACGATGACGACGAAAGCCAGGATCAGCACCGGCTCACCCATGCCGACCTGCACCGACTGATTGACGCCGACCAGCGCGCCGGCGAAACCGGCGAGCGCCGCACCCAAGGCGAAGACGATGGTATAGAGCTTGCCGATATCGACGCCCAGAGCGGCGATCATCTCGCGGTCATTCGCCCCGGCCCGGATGCGCATGCCGATGCGGGTCCGGGCAATGAGGAGATGAAGGCCCGCCGCCACCAATATGCCGATGACGATGATGGCGAGACGATAGAGCGGATAGTCGCTGCCGCCCGGCAAGGTGACGGCGCCTTGCAGCAGCGCCGGCATGTCGAGATAGAGCGGGAACGGGCCGAACAGCCAGCGCATGGCTTCCGAGAAGATCAGGATCAGCGCGAAAGTGGCAAGCACCTGGTCGAGATGATCGCGGTCATACAGCTTGCGGATGACGAGAAGCTCGACCAGTGCGCCTGCTCCCGCCGCGGCGGCGAGGCTCGCCACGAGCCCGAGCCAGAAGGAACCGGTCCAGGCGGCGACAGCGGCGCAGGCGAAGGCCCCCACCATATAAAGTGAACCATGGGCCAGGTTGATCAGGCCCATGACGCCGAAGATGAGGGTGAGCCCCGCCGCCATCAGAAACAGCGTCACGCCGAATTGCAGGCCGTTCAGAAGCTGCTCAGCGAAGAGAGCGAAGGTCACTTACACCCTACCCGTCATGGCCGGGCTTGACCCGACCATCCAGTTTCGGCGCCGCACAGCCGTCGCATGGATGGGCTGGATGGCCGCCTCAAGGGCGGCCATGACGAAACGAGGCATCCCCCGCCTACATCTTGCATTGCGACGCATAGGCGTCCTGGTGGTCCTTGAAGGCGACGCCGATGATCTTGTTGGTGAGCGTGCCCGCGTCCTTCACCACCTCGCGGACATAGATGTCCTGGATCGGGTGGTTGTTGTTGCCGAATTTGAATTTGCCGCGCACCGAGGCGAAATCGGCCGCTTTCAATGCGGCGCGGAAGGCGTCGGCATCCGTCACCTTGGCCGTGGCGAGCGCCGACAGGATCAGATTGGCGGTGTCGAAGCCCTGGCTCGCATAAAGCGACGGCAGGCGGTTATATTCGGCCTGGAAACTCTCGACGAATTTCTTGTTGACCTCGTTGTCGAGATCCCGCGACCATTGCGAGGAGTTCTTGACGCCGATCGCGGCATCACCGATGGCGCCCAGCACATCCTGGTCGAAGGAGAAGCCCGGGCCCATCACGGGGATCTTGATGCCCGACTGGGCATATTGCTTCATAAAGGCGATGCCCATGCCGCCGGGGAGGAAGAAGAACACTGAATCCGCCCCCGAAGCACGGATCTGAGCGATCTCGGCGGCGTAGTCGGTCTGACCGATCTTGGTGAAGAGCTCACCCGCCAGCTCGCCCTTGTAAAAGCGCTTGAAGCCGGTGAGCGCGTCGGTGCCGGCCGGATAGTTGGGCGCCAGGATGAAGGTCTTCTTGAAACCCGCTTCACCGGCGTAGCTGCCCATCGCCTCATGCAGATTGTCGTTCTGCCAGGCGACGTTGAAATAGTTCTTGTTGCATTTGGCGCCGGCCAGCGCCGACGGCCCGGCATTGGGCGAGAGATAGAAGATGTCCTGGCCCACGGCATTGGGCACCACCGCCATGGCGAGGTTCGACCAGATGATGCCGGTGAGAATTTGCACCTTGTCGCTCTGGATCATCTTGTCGGCGATCTGCACCGCGAGCTCGGGCTTCTGCGCGTCGTCCTCGATGACGACAGTAACGTCCTTGTTGCCCGACTGCTTGAGGGCGAGCATGAAACCGTCGCGCACATCGACGCCGAGCCCCGCGCCGCCACCCGACAAAGTGGTGATCATGCCGATCTTGACCGGATCGGCGAAAGCAGCGTTCGCCGCCATCATGGCGCATCCGAACAACGCCGCCGCCAGTATCTTTTTCATTGTTTCGCTCCCTGATGTGTTTCTGATGATCTGCCCGAAGCTTAACTGAAAACCGCCCCTGCGCTCAATGACGTTCATCGGCGATGACCTTGCCGTCATTGGGCAAGGGGCGCAATTTCGCAGCGGAGGTTCAGCGCCGTCAAGCGCCGGGGCAGTAGACTTTAGAAGGGGATTCGGGCGTCAGATCATCGGCGGGGTGCAGGCGCAGGCGACGACGGCGACGATCTTGCCGATATTGCGCAGACGATAAGGCTGGCCGCCAAAGACCTGGTAGCCGCCGCCGGCGGTCAGCACGCGTTTTTCACCGCCGACCGTGACCTCGATCGTGCCTTCGATGACGATCGCCGCCGTTTCGCCGTCATGCACCAAGGGCTCGCGCCCGGTGCCGGCACCCGGCTGATAATGCTCGACGAAGAGCTGCAGCTTCTTGTCCCGCCGCTCGCTGCCGAGCACGCGCAGATCGGCGGCGCCGCGCGAGACCACGGCGAGATCACCCGCGTCATAGAACAGTACGTTCTTCTGCGATGTCGGGATGGCGAAGAAATCGGCGATCGAGATCGGCACCGCGCCCAGGATGCGATGCAGCGACGCGAGCGAGGGCGCATGCGCCTCCTGCTCGATGAGCGAGATCGTCGCATTGGCGACGCCCGAACGCTTGGCCAGCTCGCGCTGGGTGAGCCCGGCCTTCTCGCGCACCACCTTGAGACGCGCGCCGACCGCAAGGTCGCTCGCCTGCTCGGCTTTCGCCTGCTTGGCGGCGGTCTTGCGGCGATCAGCTTTGGTCATGTCGCGGGACAAGTGAGTCTCTTTCTCGATGCGGGTCAGCGATCGATATCGGCAATCCGGCGCGAGATTGCAATCCATTCGAACAAGCGCACCGCTTGCGTGATCAAAATTTTTGTGCAACGCTACTAAAAATATAAACACCCAGTCAATCACCCAGGGAGGACCGACATCGTGTCCGCGCTCGCCGAATTTTCACGCCTTTCCGGACGTCTCTTCATCGATGGCGACTATATCGCCAGCAGCGCCACCCTGCAGTTCGAGGTCGTGGAGCCGGCCACCGAGGCGGTGATCGGGCGCATCGCGGATGCAACCGACAAGGAAGTCGACCAGGCGATCGACATCGCCGATCAGGCGCGGCGCAAATGGTCGCGCATGGATACGCGCAGCCGGGCGGTGATCCTGCACGACATCGCGGCCGGCATCCGCCGCGACATGCGCCGCTTCGCCGAATATCTCACCCGCGAGGAAGGCAAGCCGTTCAAGGAAGCGGTGGACGAAATCTCCTGGTGCGCCACGGCCATCGACTATTATGCCGAGATCGCCCGGCACGATGCCGGCCGGCTCGCCGGCACCACCGTGCCCGGCCAGTTCCATTTCGCGGTGAAAGAGCCGCTCGGCACCATCGTCATCGTGCTGCCTTTCAACTATCCGCTGGTGCTTCTGTGCTGGGAGGCGTCAGCGGCGTTGGCGGCCGGCAATGCGGTGATCGTCAAGCCGCATGAGCAGACCTCGATCACCACGCTTAAATTCATGGAGGTCTTCGCGGGCCTTCCCAAAGGCCTGATCCAGGTGGTCACCGGCGGAGCGCGGGTCGGCCAGCGGTTGATCGCCTCGGAGAAGACACATGGCGTCGCCTATACGGGCTCGGTCACCGTCGGCCAGGCGGTGGCGCGCACCTGTGCGGAGAGCTTCAAGCCCTGCCTGATCGAGGCTTCGGGCAATGATCCCTTCATCGTGATGCCCTCGGCGCCGCTCGATATCGCGGCGCGCGGCGCCGCCTTCGCGGCCTATCTCAATTGCGGACAGGTCTGCACCTCGGCCGAGCGCTTCTATGTGCATGAAGCGATCCATGACGAATTTGTCGACCGGCTGGCGGCGGAAGCCAAGAAGCTCCGCGTCGGCAACGGCCTCGACACGGTCGATATGGGGCCGATGGCGACACGCAAGCAGCGCGAGAGATTCGAGGCGATGATGGCGCGCGCCCGCCAGCAAGGCGCCAAGGTGAAGGCTGGCGGCGGCCGCCCCGCCCATCTCAATCAGGGCTGGTTCGTCGAGCCGACCGTCCTCACCGAGGTGACGCCCGATATGGAGATCCTCAATGAAGAGCCGTTCGGGCCGGTAGCGCCGATCTGCCGGGTGAAGGATTTCGACGAGGCGATCAGCCTCGCCAACCGCTCGCGCTTCGGCCTCGGCGGCAATATCTACACGCTCGATCCCGACGAAATCTTCCGATCGGTGAACGAGATCGAGTCCGGCATATTGTGGGTCAACGCGCCGCTTCTCGACAATGACGCCCTGCCCTTCGGCGGCCGCAAAATGTCCGGCACCGGGCGCCAGCTTGGGCCGGAGGGGCTTTCGCAGTTCCAGAACACTAAATTCGTGATGATCGACCCCAAGGCGTCGAACCAGGATTTCTGGTGGTTCCCTTATGCGGATGCCGAAAGCTACGCGCAGCACAACAAATAATACGCCAGACAGGGAGGAAACACATATGGCGAGAGGACAACTCGAACCGGAGCTCGAGCGGCGCGTGGCGCTGCTCGAAAAGCCGGACAATCAGGGCAAGGATTATGACGGCGCCGCCTGGGCGGCCCTGATCCTGTTCGGCATCGCGCTGCCGCTGATCGCCCTCCTCATCGGGAGGATGTGAGATGCAGACCAGTCAGATACTGCACGAAGCCGACAAGAGCGCCTGGCCGCTTCTGCCCGGCGAACGCAACTGGGGACAGTGGAAGCTCGGCATTTCGCTGGCGACCGCGGCGGCGGCCACCTGGTGCTACATCATCGGCGAATATGTCGGCTATTACCTCAATTTCCGTGAAGGCTTCTTCGCACTGTTCGCCGGCAGCATGATCGGCATGCTCATCGTGGCGCTGGCGGCAGTGCCGGTCGCGATCCGCTTCGGCGTCGATTCGATCGCCTCGGCCAAGCCGCAATTCGGCTCGCGCGGCTGGGTCATCCCGGCGGCGATGCAGTTCATCTCGATCGTCGGCTGGAACTCGCTGCTCCTCATCTTTTTCGCCAAGTCGACGGCGCAGCTGCTTCTGGCGCTCGGCGTCACCAGCGAGGGCGCCACCAGCCTCCTGATACCGGCGACGGTGCTGCTCGCCTCGGTGCTGGTATTCCTGTTCCTGCTCAAGGGCTCGGCCGGTGTCGACCGCGTGGCGAAAATTCTCGTCGCCCATGTCTTTGTCGGCATGTGGATGCTCTATATCCTGGTGACGCAGCGCTGGGGCGACCTCGCCGCCGCCGTGCCGGCCTATGCCTCGCCGAGCCCGCAATGGAATTACACGACCGGCGTCGAGATCGGCATCGTTTCGCTGCTCTCCTGGTGGCCCTATATCGGCGCGATGGTACGCATGGCGCCGAACGGTCGCACCGCGGCCCTGCCGATCATGGTCGGCATGGGCGCGCCGGTGCCGGTGCTCTCGGCCATCGGCATCGCCGGCATATTGGTGCTGCAGATCTCCGACCCGGCGGAATGGATGCGCACGATCGGCGGGCCGGTCTATGGCGTCATCGCGCTCCTCTTCGTGGCGGCGGCCAATCTCGGCACCGCGGTCGCCGGCGTCTATGCCTCCTCGATCGGGCTCCGGCATGTGCCGGCCTTCGCGAAACTGTCCTGGCCGATGCTGCTGCTCATCTCGATCGCGCCGGTCGGCGTCGTCGGACTACTCATCCCGGAACTATTCTTCGCCAATTTCGGCACGTTCCTCGCCTTCATCGGCTTAGGGTTCGCGCCGCTCTGTGGTATCCAGATCGCCGACTACTATCTCCTGCGCCGGCGCCGCATCAATGTGCGCGGCCTCTTCGTCAGCAGCGAAGGCAGCCCCTATCACTTCTGGGGCGGCGTCAATCCGGCGGCGATCCTCGCCATGGCGGCGGGTGTCCTGACCTATCTCTATCTCCTCAACCCGATCACCTATGTGAGCCGGTCGCCTTATGAGTTCACCACCGCGGCGCTGCCGACGCTCGTCGTGGGGGCGGTGGTCTATGTCGTGGCGACGCTCATCCTGGTGAAGCCGCAGGGCAAGGGCGACTATTAAAGTCTCCAAAAGCGAACATGGCGGGTGGAGTACCACCCGCCATGCCGCGAAAAAGAACCGTTTTCGAAATCGCTATTTTTGCGGACCGGATTTCGGTCGCCTATGGCGCACACGCGGAGCCATTTGCTCCCGCCGCCCGCGTTTGGATTCGGCTTTCACCGCCCCCAGAAGAACTTCCTCATAATCAAACTCGAACCACTCCTCGAACACCGGCATGACACACTCACTTGACCTAAAGACACAACCGCAACAGTAAAACGGTAGCATCTGGACCGGCCAAAACCAGCCCTGAAAAACGCGACAAAAAAGGCCGTAAATCCTGCGAATTTCGTGTTTCTCAATAGGAAAATGCGCCCTGTTTTTCGCGCCAAAAACCCGCTTGACTTGGCAAATCCAGCTACGACGAAGGGCGCCGCGAGTGCCGCGAAATCAGCTAGGAATATTTTTACTCAGATAGCGGACGGTCTTGCCGGAGCCCTGCAACAACTGGCGGCCGACGTCAACAAAACCCAAGGCTGCATGGAAGGCGTCTGACACCGGGTTCGGAGGGTCCAAATTGACCTCACAAACCACCCTTTCGTGGCCCCGGGCGGCCGCCTTTTCGAAGAGATCCCGGTAGAGCGCCCGCGCATACCCCTTGCCGCGGGCCTCCGGGCCGGTGACGATCCGGTCGACATAAACAAAAGTCGAAAAACGGGCCCGGAACCACTCGAAATTCGGGCTGTCATAGTCCGCCTTCTCGTCGAAAACGATGAGGAAGGCATCGATGTCGCCGATGCGGGTCGCCAGAAAGGCCTCTGCGAGCATGCGGGCAAGCTTCGCCTCCTCGAGAAACGAGGTTTCAAGCGCATGGGCGTTGTTGAGCGCCAGAATCCTGGCGCGCTCGGGCGCACCGATCGGATGAATGAGACTCACTGAACGATTTCTCCCCGCATTTCATGGCCGCCGCTTTTCTCGGTGAGCGCCACGACACCCAGCACCACGGTGGTGACGAGACTCAGGGTGACGGGCGACAGCGCGCCGGCGCCAAAAAAGATCACCGCCAGCGCCACGAGAGCCAGGAGCTGGATCGTCGGCAAGTGCCCGGTGATCACCCGGCGGAACAGAAGCGTGCCGATCAGATAGAGCAGCGGGCCGCCGACGATTGCCGCGGCCGTCTTCAGATCGCCATGGCCCTCGGGATGGGCGAGCGTGAATTCATCGCCGACCGCGGTGACGATGATGCCGGCGACGATGAAGAGATGGATATAGGTGTAGCCGAGGCGCGCCAGGCGGCCGGGGTCGCCCGAGGTGGTGATGCTCGTGGTGCCGCGCTCGGCGCCGACATTGAAATAGATCCACCACATGGCCAGGCTCGACAGGAAGGCGGCGAGGAAAGCCAGCACCACCGGCCAGGACCAAGTGAGCGTGCTGAAGGTGGCGCCGGTCACCAGGATGGATTCGCCGAGCGCTATGATGACGAAGAGGCCGCAGCGTTCGGAAAGATGGCCACCCTCGACATTCCAGTCGGCGGTGGTCGAGCAACCCATTCCCGGCGTCCAGAAGCCCAGCGAGGGACCGGCATATTCGACGACGAGCGCCGCGATCCAGAAAGCGAGCCGCAGCTCCTCCTCGGCGAAACCACCGGCGATCCAGAGGATGCCGGACCCGCAGAGCCAGAACAGGATGCGCTGGAAGTTGCGGACGATCGATGTGTTGCCGCGGGCGGCCCAGATGGTGAACAAGGTGCGCCCGATCTGGATCGCGACATGGGCGAGCGCGAAAACGAGGCCCAGCTCGGCGAAGGCCTTGGGCAGCGAGGACGACAGAATGAGCCCGGCCAGCATGATGGCGAAGAGCATCAGCCGTACCGGTATCCGTTCGGGGTCGAGCCAGTTGGTGACCCAGGAGGTGTAGATCCACACCCACCAGACTGCCATCAGCAGCAGCAGGGTCTCGATGGCGCCCAGCGCCGAATAATGGGCGAGCAGCGTGTGGGAGAGCTGGGTTACCGCGAAGACAAAGACCAGGTCGAAGAACAGTTCGACGAAGGTAACGCGGGCGTGCTCGTGGCCTTTTCGAATGCGCAGCAGATTGTTCAAGCCCCGTCCCCTATTTTATGGCGCAAACCCTTTTCGCCAAAGTCTGCAACTTTGGCGGGGTGTGCGCTACTCCCGCATCCACTGCTCGCGCAGCTTTTCGCCGATCATACAGTCGATACGCGGTTCCGACACCGTCTCGGCCGCTTTCCGCAGCAGCGCCGGGCGGCTGGCGATCTCCAGCACCAGCTTGCGGCGGATGGCCGAAGCGAGGTTGCGGATATCGGTCACCGTCACCAGAAAGGCGCCGGGGCCGCCGATGACACAATCCTCATAATAGATATCGAGATTCTCGATGGACGCAAAACCGCCTGCCCGCTTGATCATGATCGGCAGGCCGTTGATGGTGACGCCATCCGCCACCAGGGGATCACGGGCGGTCTCGACCGGCACGCCCATATTGTTCGGCCCGTCACCCGAAACATCGACCACGCGGCGGCTGCCGGCGAGGCCGTTGTCCGTGAACGTCGCTCCGACGAAGAGAAGGCTGTTGGCGATCGAGGTGCCGCGCTCGCGTGAGATCGGCGCTGCCGCCAGGCGGTCGGCGAAAGCGCGGGCCGCGGCCTCGCCATCGATCACCGTCCAGGGCACCAGGACCTGCTGATAGGACGGCCCCGCCCATTCGACATAACTCACCGCGATGCGGCCTTGCATGCCGGACGCGATGGCCTCGATCACCTCCTTGTGGCGGAAGGCCTCGACGTAACCGTTGCGCTGCAAGGCCTGCTCGTCGATATCCATGGAGCGCGAGACATCGACCGCGAGCACCAATTCGAGATCGACCGGTGTATCGGCGGCGACGGACGCACGCAAAGGGAGCGCCAGCACAAATGCCGCCATCAGAAGCCGCAAGAGCAAGCCGCCCATCAAAGCCTCCATTTTCCGCCGTCCCGTCTGCAAGACTAGGCGCGGTAGTGGAGGCGTCAATAGCCGCCACCGGCTCATCACCCATCTGTGTTTCGTGCTGGCAGGCCGATCACGGCTTCTATAGAATGGCGGAAGCGCGGTTCCGCGCAATCACGGGGCTCCACCACATGGCGGACGGACAGATGGCGCGGCAGGCGCGCCTCGGCATCATACTTGCGGCAGCCGCGGGGCTGATGCTGGCGGTCAACGACGTGTCGGTGCCCTTCTCCTATGCGCGCGGCTTCAGCCCACCGACGGTGGTGCTGGCGCGCTTCGGCTTTCTCATATTGACGGTCATTCTCCTGATGGCGGTGCTGCGCCTCAAGCCGGTTCTTCCGCATGGCCGCGCCGGTCATGCGCTGGGCTCGGGCGCCATGACCGGGATGGCGACATTGGGTCTTCTCGGCTCCTTCGCCTTCATTCCGGTGAGCCTCGGCGTCGTCATCCTCTACACGTTTCCGATGCTGACCACCCTGCTCGAATGCCTGCATGCGCGGCGCTTTCCCGGCCTCATCGAAATCCTATGTCTCGTCGTGGCTTTCGCCGGTGTCGGGATTTCGGTCGGGCTCAATGACGTGGCGCTCGATCCCAAGGGCATTCTGCTCGCCGGCCTCGCCTCGCTCTGCTACGCCGTCTCGATCTTCTGGAACAGCATCAGGCTGCGCGAGGCCGACAGCACGGTGGTGAGCTTCTATATGGCAATCTCGGGCATCGTCACGGTGGCACTATATGTCCTGGCGACAGGCAGCCTCGTAGTGACGCTCGAGCCGGGCCTCGGACCCTGGCTGCCGCTTCTCGTCACCTGCTTCTTCTTCTCGGTCGCCTTCGTGCTGATGTTCCGGGCGGTGACCTTTGCCGGCGGCTCGGCGACCGCCATGGTGCTCAATCTCGAGCCCGTCTTCGTCATCGGCCTCGCCGCTTTGCTCCTCGGCGAAGCGCTGACCCTGCCGCGCGTCCTCGGCGGCGCTCTCGTCATCGGCGCGGTGGTGGTGTCGGAGATCCTGCGTGGCCGCAAAGATGCGATCGTCATCGAGCCGGTGGGCTAAAGGCCATTCCCCAGACCCGTCATCCCGGCGAAAGCCGGGATCCACAGAAGCCTTTCCAAGCTCGCAACAATGCCCGCGTTGCACGAATTTAGTGGATCCCGGCTTTCGCCGGGATGACGAAAATAATTGTGATCAGGCGCGCTCGGGAAACGCCTTGGCGATGGCGGCCTTGTCGGCCTTCACCACGCCGCGCTCGGTGATCAATCCCGTGACGTATTTCGCCGGCGTCACGTCGAAGGCGTAATTGGCGACCGGGGACCCCGGGGCCACCACATCCACCGTCTCGATGCGGCCATCCCTGGTGATGCCGGTGAGCTTGGTCACCTCTTCGCCGGAACGCTGCTCGATCGGGATCTGCTTCAGGCCGTCATCGATGGTGAAGTCGATGGTCGGCGACGGCAGGGCCACATAAAAGGGCACGTTGTTGTCATGGGCGGCGAGCGCCTTGAGATATGTGCCGATCTTGTTGCACACATCGCCCGACGCCGTGGTGCGGTCGGTGCCGACGATACAGAGATCGACCAGGCCATGCTGCATCAGATGGCCGCCGGTATTGTCGGGGATCACCGTGTGCTTGACGCCATGATGGCCGAGTTCCCAGGCGGTCAATGAGGCGCCCTGATTGCGCGGGCGCGTCTCGTCGACCCAGACATGGATCGGGATGCCGCCGTCATGCGCCATATAGATGGGCGCGGTCGCCGTGCCCCAGTCGACGGTGGCGAGCCAGCCGGCATTGCAATGGGTCAGCACATTGACGACCTCGCCGGGCTTCTTCTTCGCCGCGATCGCCTTGATGAGATCGAGACCATTGCGGCCGATCGCCTGGTTGATCGCGACGTCCTCCTCGCAGATCTCGGCAGCGCGGCTGTAAGCGCGCTGCGCCCGCTCGGCCTGAGGGAAATTGCGCAGCGCCTTCATCATTTCATCGAGCGCCCATTTGAGATTGATGGCGGTGGGCCGCGTCGCATGAAGGCGCTCATAGGCGGCGGAGAGCGCCGCATCGGAGGAATCGATACGCGCCTGGAGCGCCATGCCATAGGCCGCGGTGGCGCCGATCAAAGGCGCGCCGCGGACCAGCATGTCCTTGATGGCGCGGGCGGCATCGTCCATCGCGCGCAAGGTCACCGTCTCGAAACGGTGCGGGAACCTGGTCTGATCGATGATCTCCACCGACCAGCCGTCCTGGTTCAGCCAGATGGTCCGATAGGGCTTTCCGTCAACTTTCATGGCGTCCTTCCGAATTTGGGCTGGACCCTGCGCGAGCGCCGTCCGGCTGTCAATTACGCCCCCACGGAAAGACTCGACATATTCGGATTCCGATGATAAATCGACCATTAATTGTCGTATCCGTCCATTTCTTGCGAGATTTTTGATGGTTTCCGCCACATTCGAGGACTTCGATGACACCGAGCGCGCCATCGCCGAACGCCTGCGGGCGGACGGCCGGGCTTCGACGGTGCAGATGGCGAATGAAATTGGCGTCGCGGAAGCGACAGTCAGGCGAAAGCTTCAGAACCTGCTCAGCGACAAGTCGATCCATGTGCAGCTGGTGAGCGATCCGACGCGCGGCTCCGGCGTCACCGCCCTTGTCGGTTTCATCGTCGAGATCACGCAGACCGACGAGGTGGCAAAGAAGCTCGCGACCTATGACTTCGTCGAAAGCGTCTATGTGATGACGGGGCCCTATCACCTCATCGCCGAGGTCCGGGCGCCCTCGACCGATCATCTGTTCAAGTTCCTGATGGATGATCTCAAGCCGGTCGCGGGGATCAAGAACACCGAAAGCTACATTGTCGGCCGTGTCTACAAACATCACGGGCGGGTGACCGAGGTCGCGCGTCCGAATGTGAAATCCGAAAAATAGAAAACAGGGAGTACTTGCATGTCGAAATTCAACATCACGCGCCGCGGCTTCGCGCTCGGCGGAACAGCCGCCCTGCTCGCCGCCAATATCGGTACAGCGAAAGCGGCGGGGCTTCTCGAGGAGATCAAGAAGCGCGGCAAGGTCGTGGTCGCCACCGAAGCGGCCTTCGAGCCCTTCGAGTTCGTGCTCGACGGCAAGATCGTCGGCTACAACATGGACATCCTCGCCGTCGTCATCGAGGCGCTGGGCGTCCAGATGGAGCAGCTCAATCTGCCCTATCAAGGCATCCTGCCCGGCCTCCTCGCCAAGAAGTTCGACTTCGTCGCCACCTCGAACGGCATCAATGAGGAGCGTATCAAGAAATACGCCTATACCCGTCCGACCGGCTCCTATGAGACGGTCATCGTGGTGCGACATGACGACGACCGGGTGAAGACGCTCGACGATCTCAACGGCCTCGTGGTGGCGAGCCAGCTCGCCTCCTCGGTGCAGCCGATCCTCGAAGCCCATAACGCCGAGCTCAAGGCCAAGGGCGGCGCCGGCTATGCCGAGCTCAAGCTCTTCACCGCCTTCCCGGAAGTCCATATCGCGCTCGCCTCGGGCCAGGTCGATTCGATCGCCATCGCCTCGCCCTCGGCCGCCGTCCTCATGAAGAACGTGGCTGACACCTATAAGGTCGCGACCCAGATCGGCCAGTCCGACTATCTGTGCTGGCTGACCCGCCCCGAGGACACCGACCTGCGCGACTTCATCAATGCCCGGATCGACGAGCTCAATGACTCGGGCAAGCTCAAGGAGCTGCAGATGAAGTGGTTCGGCTTCGAGATGAAGACGCCGAAGGACGGCTATCTGCCCGCCGGCGCGTTCTAAGCACCCTCAACAGGCATCGAGAGTCCGGGTTTCGCGGCCCGGACTCGTCCCCGCTCGACCATGCTCAATTTCAGCAAAACCCTGGCGCAGTTCGACCAGTTCCTGTGGGGAGCCGGCGTCACCATCATCGTGTCGCTGCTCGGCGCGCTGTTCGGCATGCTGGTCGGGCTGGTCCTCGTCTTCCTGCGCGACGCAAAATGGCGGCCGTTGCGCTGGCTCGCCAATCTCTACATCAGCTTCGTCCGCGGCACGCCGCTGCTCGTCCAGATATTCCTCGTCTATTACGCGCTGCCCGGACTCACCGGCATCGATCTGGCGCCTTTCACCGCCGGTGTCCTGGCGCTCAGTCTCAATAGCGGCGCCTTCGCTTCGGAAATCTTCCGCGCCGGCCTGTCGCGCATACCACACGGCCAATTCGAAGCAGCCGATGCTCTCGGCCTGCCGCGCATCGTCACCTGGCCGAAGGTCATCCTGCCGCAGGTCTTCCGCGTCGTGCTGCCGCCGCTCGTCAACGAGTTCACCCTTCTGGTGAAGGCATCGACGCTTCTGTCGGTCATCACCGTCGTCGACCTCACGCGCACCGCGCAGAACATCATGAACACCACCTACCGCCCGGTCGAGGCCTTCCTGATGGCGGCCGCCTTCTATTTCGTCATCCTCTTCGCGCTGAGCTCGCTGACACGGGTCCTCGAGAAGCGCAGCCTGGAGCAGCGGCGATGAGCTTCGACATCAATGTCATTCTCGACAACTGGCATTATTTCGCGCTCGGCCTCGGCAAGACGATCCTGATCTGCCTCATCTCGCTGCCGATCGGTTTCGCGCTGGGCGCCCTTCTCGCCCTCGTCCGGCTGCGCGGCGGGCGCCTCCTCAATTCGGTGGCGCTCGGCTATATCGAGCTCATCCGCAACATCCCATTCCTGGTGCAGGTCTTCCTGCTGTTCTTCGCGCTGCCTTTCGCCGGGATCAGGCTGTCGCCGATGACCGCCGGCATCATCGCGCTCGCTTCCTATGCGGCGGCCTATTTCTCCGAGATCGTGCGGGGCGGCATCGTCTCGATCGCAAAGGGACAGGGAGAGGCGGCGCGCGCCTTGGGCCTCACCTATGCACAGACCTTCTGGAAGGTGCTGTTCCCGCAGATCGTCGGCTATGTGATGCCCGCCAGCACCAATCTCACCATCACGCTGATCAAGGAATCGGCGGCGTTGTCGATCATCACCGTCGGCGAGCTCACCTATATGGCGCAAGACGTGATCGGCCGCACCTATGCGCCAGCCGAGGTCTTCGCGCTGCTCGCCCTTCTCTATTGGGGCCTCACCGCGTTCCTCGCGGCATTGGCCACCCGCCTCGAGACATATCTGCAGCCTTATCGCGGCCTCACCCGGTCAGCGAGCCCGCAACCCAGCCGTCCACAATAACAGGAGAACACGATGATACGACCGACCGTTCCACCCCGGGGCGTCCATACGACCTTCATGAACTTCCCCCACACGTCCGATCTCGACAAGCTCGACGCGCATTTCGCCATTATCGGCATGCCCTATGGCGACCCCTATGCGATGGACGAGACGATCAACGACCAGACCAATGCGCCGACCGCGGTGCGCCGCGCCTCATCGCGCATCAGCCTCGGCATCGAGCGCTGGGACTTCGATATCGGCGGCACCCTCTTCGACGGCAAGGACATCAAGGTGGTCGATGTCGGCGACGTGCCGGGCAACCCGCGCGATCTCGGCAAACACTACAAGCTCGCCGAGGAAGCGGTCCGCAAGATCTTAAAAGCGGGCGCCATGCCGATCTCGATCGGCGGCGATCACGGCATTCCGATCCCGATCTTCCGGGCGCTTGACGGCGAAGGCCCGATCACGCTCATCCATCTCGACGCCCATCTCGACTGGCGCGACGAGGTGAATGGCGCGCGCGAAGGATATTCGAGCACGATCCGGCGGGCTTCCGAGATGAAGCATGTCGACCAGATCTTCCAGATCGGCATTCGCGGCCAGGGCAGTGCCCGCACTGAAGAAGTCGAGGCGGCGCGCAAATATGGCGCCAACATCATCACCGTCTATGAACTGCACAAGCGCGGCATGGACGCCATCCTCGCCCAGATCCCGGATGGCGGGCGTTATTATCTCTCGATCGACGCCGACGGGCTCGACCCGTCCGTCATGCCGGCGGTCAACGGCCCGCAGCCGGGCGGCGTCACCTATGCGGAGACGATCGACCTGATCAAGGGGCTGACCCGCAAGGGCAAGCTCGTCGGCATGGACCTCGTCGAGATCACGCCGTCGCGCGATGTGAACGAGATCACCTCGATCACCGCCGGACATATTATTCTAAACGTGATCGGCGCCGCGGTGCGCGCTTATATCAAGTAGCACGCCTTCCCTCGCTCCCATCGGGGGCGAGGGAAAACTTCACGCGGCCTGGAGCAGAAGCCCCGCCATATGCGACGGGCGCTTGGCGATGAAGTCCTTGAGCCGCGCCGGATAGTCCGGCTTGACTGCGGATGCGACGGAAGCGCGCTCGCGTAGCGTCTTGCGCCAGCGGGCGATCTTCGGCTTTCCGCTCAGGATGCCAAAATCCTCGATCGCATCGAAGACATCGAAATAACGGAAGACCGGGCCATAGGCGGCATCGACCAGGTGGAACTCCTCACCGTCGAACCACGGCTCGGCCTTGATGCGTGCCTCCAGGCGCTCGAAGCGCTGGGTGAGCTCCTGGCGCTTCTTCTCGAAGGCCTCGGCCGTCGTCGCCGTGTAGAACTCCCAGATGTCGGCGAGGAGAACACCGGCGAATTCGATCCAGGCGCGGTGGTCGGCGCGCCTGATGGCGTCGGCCGGATGCAGCGCCGGCTGGACCGTGTCCTCAAGGAACTCGGCGATCACCGCCGATTCGAAGATCACATCGTCGCCGACCTTCAGCACCGGCACCTTGCCCAAGGGCGAGATGGCCAGGAACCAGTCCGGCTTCTGGGCGAGGTCGATATCGATGCGCTCGAAATCGACGCCCTTCTCCTTCAGGGCGATCACAGCGCGCTGCACATAGGGGCAGAGCACATGGCTGATGAGCGTGAGCTTCTTCATGACGACCTCACAATGATGGGATGAGTTGATTCCAAAAACTCCCCTTCTCCCGTTGCGCAGCAATGGGAGAAGGTGCCCGAAGGGCGGATGAGGGCTCTTCGGAAAAAGCGCACTGCATTTGGCAAAGAGCCCTCACCCGGCCTTCGGCCACCCTCTCCCATCCTGCGGACGGGAGAGGGGGATAGCAGGAGAGGTTTCTCGTTAATCTCTTACGCCGGGACGAGGCCTTCGGCCTTGAGCGCCGCCTGGACCTTCGGACGCGCCGCGACGCGGTCCATATAGGCCTTGAGGTTCGGGAAGCTGTTCAGATTCATGCCGAGGAAGTTCACCCAGTTGACGATGGTGAAGGCATAGGCGTCGGCGGCGGAGAAGTCCTTGCCGAGCAGATACTGATTGGCCTTGAGATGGGCGTCGAGCTCGGCGAAACGCTTGTCGAGCTTCGCCTTGACCGCGGTCTTCGTCGCGTCCGGCGTGTCCTTGTACCAGAGCCAGGAGAAGTTCTTGTGGAGCTCCGTGGCGATGAAGGCCAGCCACTGCTGGGCGCGGTAACGCTCGGGCGTGCCCGGCTTCGGCATCAGGCCCGCTTCCGGCTTCTGGTCGGCGATATACTGCACCACCACATTGGCCTCGGTGAGCACCGGCTCGCCGGCCTTCACCTGAACCGCCGGGACGTAGCCGCGCGGATTGACGTCATAATAGTTGGAGCCGTCGGCGAGCTTGTGGCTGCCAAGATCCACTTTCTCGAGCTCGAGCGGAACACCCGCCTCGGAGGCCACGATATGGGGAGCAAGCGAGCAAGCACCGGGCGAGTAGTAAAGCTTCATGATAGTCTCCTTCAGGACTCAGTTTCATGCAACTGCATTGACATTAATGCAGTTACATCTATATGTCAAGCTTGATGCAGATGCATGAAGCTTTAGGATAGCGGAGATGGCGGAGGATAGGCGAATCGAGAAGGTGCAGCATGTCTGGGTGCGGCTCATCCGCGCCCATGACAATGTCGTGCGCAAGGTCGAAGCGGCGGTGAAAGCCAAGGGCCTGCCGCCGATCGAATGGTACGACGTGCTGCTGGAGCTGTCGCGTGACGGCGGCCGCAAGCTCCGCCCGGTGGAACTCGAGAAGGAACTTCTCGTCGCCCAGTACAATCTCTCCCGCCTTCTCGACCGCATGGAGGCAGCCGGCCTCGTCGAGCGCCTCACCTGCCCCGGCGACGGCCGCGGCCAGATGATCCAGGCGACGCCCGAAGGCCGCGCCATGCAGAAGCGGATTTGGCCCTCCTATCGCGACGCGCTGGCGGAGCATGTGGCGCCCGACCTCTCGGAGAAGGATCTCGAGCAACTGGCCAAGCTCCTCGGCGCCATCGGCGGGCATTTGCGCCCTGGCGGCTGCGGAAATTAAGAATCCATAAAGAAGCCCTTGATGCCCCAGGCAAATTTTTGGGGTGCAGCGCAAAATTTTTCTTGAATGCGACGGCAGAATCCATCATATGCCGGGTTGCCCAAAGTCGCACGTGCCTGTGGGCGTCCCCCGGATCCTCAAGAAGGTCTCCGGGATGGTACATACGGACATGATCCGTATGCGGTCCTCGGACCGCGGACGCCTTGAAGCAACGACGGTGCGGGCTTTTTTAGTCTCGTGTCTGGCTGGTCCAACAGTCGGCGTTACTGAAGAGGCACCACTTTCCTTGCCCCAAGTGCGGATGGGATACTCCCTCCAAGCCAAGGCAGACAAACCGCGGTGAATGCGAGGCGCTTTTGCGCCCGGACAGTCATCGCACTCGACGGCCCGACAGGCGGCCGGCCCGTTCCCGTCTCCATCGCGGGGCGCGTGCCTTGCCATCTCAAGAGCCATCCACTGCGCCCTGATGGGAGTTACGCCTATGGCTACGCAACGCATGATCGACTTCCTCGCCGACCGACGACCGGAAGGCCCCTGCCTCGTCGTCGACCTCGAGGTCATCCGTGACAATTATCTCCGCTTCGCCCGCGCGATGCCGGCCACCCGCATCTTCTATGCGGTGAAGGCCAATCCGGCGCCGGAAGTGCTGTCGCTGCTCGCCGGCCTCGGCTCGTGCTTCGACACAGCCTCGGTGCCCGAGATCGAAATGGCGCTGACCGCCGGCGCGACGCCCGACCGTATCTCCTTCGGCAATACGATCAAGAAGGAGCGTGATGTCGCGCGCGCCTATCAGCTCGGCGTCTCGCTCTATGCCGTCGATTCCATCGAGGAAGTCGAGAAGGTGGCGCGCGCCGCCCCCGGCACCCGCGTGTTCTGCCGCATCCTGACCGATGGCGCCGGCGCCGACTGGCCGCTGTCGCGCAAATTCGGCTGCGCGCCCGAGATGGCGCTGGACGTGCTGCTGCGCGCGCACGAGCTCGGTCTCCACGCCTATGGCGTCTCTTTCCATGTCGGCTCGCAGCAGTCGCGGACCGACGGCTGGGATTCGGCCTTGGCGCAGTCGGCCGAGATCTTCCGCACGCTTGCCGAGCGCGGCATCACGCTGTCGATGGTCAATCTCGGCGGCGGCTTCCCGACCCGGTACCTCAAAGAGGTTCCGGGCGTGCCGGCCTATGCCCAAGGCATCGAGCAGTCGCTCGCCAAGCATTTCGGCAATGCCATCCCGGAAACGATCATCGAGCCGGGCCGCGGCATGGTCGGCAATGCCGGCGTGATCAAGGCGGAAGTCGTGCTGGTGTCGAAGAAGCATGTCGAGGACAAGGCCCGCTGGGTCTATCTCGACATCGGCAAGTTCGGCGGCCTGGCCGAGACGATGGAGGAAGCGATCCGCTATCCGATCCTCTCGGCGCGCGACGACGACCAGGTGGGTCCCTGCATCATCGCCGGGCCGACCTGCGACAGCGCCGACGTGCTCTACGAAAAGACGCCTTATGATCTGCCGCTTTCGCTCACCGTCGGTGACGAGGTGCTGATCGACAATACGGGCGCCTATACGACGACCTATTCGGCGATCGCGTTCAACGGCTTCCCGCCGCTGGCGACCTACATCATCTAACCCATCCACTCACTATCCCGAGATGCCTGCCTCAAGCTTCGGCTTGGGGCGGCATCAGAGGTGTCATGGAGGCCACAATGGTCACCATCACGCCCGAAGTCGCGGCAGATTTTCCGGCCCGCGAAGCCCTGCTCGACCGCGCTTTCGGCAAAGCCGAACGCCGGCGCAAGACGTCCGAACGGCTGCGCGACAACCGCCTGCCGGCGGCAGGCCTCACCTTTGCCGCGCGCAACCGCCGTGGCCGCCTCGTCGGCACGCTGCGCCTGTGGGACATCACCGCAGGCTCGGCCGGTCCGGCACTGCTGCTCGGCCCGCTCGCCGTCGACTGCGCCTATCAGAAGCGCGGCATCGGCGGAAAGCTGATGCGCCATGCGCTCAGCGAGGCCAAGAAGCTCGGCCACAAGGTCGTGCTGCTGGTCGGCGATGCGCCCTATTATGGCCGCTTCGGCTTTTCGCATGGCGCGGTCGCGAGGCTCAGCCTGCCAGGCCCGGTCGATCCTGACCGTTTCCTCGGCCTCGAGCTCGAAGCGGGCGCGCTCGACAGCGCCCAAGGCGTCATTGCGGCCAGCGGCCGGATGATCCCGACGCCGACGGAAGAAGCCGCGCGGCAGACGGCCTAATCGCTATTCCCTCGCCCCGCTGAGTGGGGCGAGGTCGCTATTCGCCGTCCAGAAGCGCCGTCATCTTCTCATCCTCGAGAATGAACAGGCGATCCTCGTCGTGACGGCCAAAGCCCAGGCGTTCATAGAAACGCGCGGCGCCCTCATTGGTGTGATAGACCTCGAGCTTGATGAAGCGGGCGCCTTTGGCGCGACCGCGGCGCGCCGCCTCGCGCAGAAGCTTGAGCCCGATGCCGCGATTGCGGGCGCGGCCGTCGATGAAGAGATCGACCACATAAAGGCCCCGTGCATCGCGCCAAGTCGAATAGGTGAGAAGCGTCAGGCAGGCGCCGAGCAGGCCTTCCGGATCCTGGGCAATGGTGACGTCGATCAGATCGCGGTTGCCGATCAGGCTTTGCGGCGTGAGTTTCGGGATGACATCCGTGGCGGTGTCGCGCGCCAGTCCGTGAACCATCGCTACGACAGCGGGCGCATCAGCATCGGCCATCGGCCTTATCGTCACGGTCATGATCGCAATCCCTCCAGCAATGCGGCGAGATTGGCGCCGAGATTTGGCGAGGGATAGCCGCCCTCCTGCACCACCAGCAAGGGCAGCTTCAGCCCGGCGATGTCACGGCCGATGGTGGTGAAATCATGGGTAGCGATGGCGAAGCCCTTGAAGGGATCATCGACCGCGATGTCGAGCCCCGCCGCCACGACCAGAATCTCCGGCGCGAAGTCGCTGATGCGCCGCAACGCCTTCGCCAAAGCGTTCCGATAGTCGTCGATCGCGGTGCCGCGCGGCAGCGGCAGGTTGAGATTATAGCCCTCGCCGGCGCCTCTCCCGGTCTCCTCCGCATAGCCCCAGAAGAAGGGATAGAAACGCTTCGGGTCGGCATGGATCGAGACGGTGAGAATGTCGGCGCGATCATAGAAGATCGCCTCTGTGCCGTTGCCATGATGCACGTCGATGTCGAGGATGGCGACGCGCTTGCCGGCCCGGTGCAGGATTTCGGCGGCAAGCGCCGAATTGTTGATGTAGCAGAAGCCCGCGGCGACATCGGACGCCGCATGATGGCCGGGCGGGCGGCAGAGCGCATAGGCGAAACGCTCACCCTGGAGCATCAGCCGCGCGGCGTGCGCGGCGGTGGCGGCGCTGGCGCGGGCGGCGTCCCAGGTCTTGTCCATGAACGGACAGGACCCGTCGCCCACATGATAGCCGACTTGCCCCACGACCGAGTCGGGATAGCCGACCGGCGCCAGGCTGGCGCGGCCCAGCGCATGAATATTGGGCGCGGGATATTCGGCGGCGTCCGGCTGGCGATGCCAGCGCTCCCACAACGTGTCCATGAAAGCGAGATAGCGTGCATCATGGACGAGCGACAACGTCTCATTGCCGATCGACATCGGCGCGACGATCCTGCCACCGGCGCGCCGCACCCCTTCGAGCAGCATGTCGATGCGCTCGGGCCGTTCCGGCATGGGCTGGCTCTTGCCGGCGACGAGGAAGCTCGGCGGATTGTGCAGACGTTGCATGTCGTCGAAGACGGTGATCATGATTTGCCTGTCCGTTACGGCATCTGCTACTAGCTGAGCTTTGCTTGTCCCGCCAGATCAGGAATTCCGCATGACCAAGCAGCCGCTTCCTCAGAGCATCACCACCGCCGGTGCCAACCTGCCCAAGGCCAAATGGGCCAAGGGATCTTACATCCATGCCGCCGACGGCAAGGTCTATATCGATGGATCGAGCGGCCCGGCGGTCTATTGCATCGGCCACGGCAATGAAGAGGTGAATGCCGCGATCGCCGACCAGTTGTCTCGAATCGCCCACGGCTATCGCTACAATTTCACCACCGATGCGCTGGAGGAACTGACCGAAATCGTCGCGCACAATTGCGGCGGCAGCCTCAAGCATATGGTGTTCGTCACCGGCGGGTCGGAAGCGGTCGAGAGCTGCCTCAAGCTGGCGCTGCAGTATCACGCGGCCAGGGGCGAGATGAGCCGGCGGCGGTTCATCGCCCGCGAGCGCTCCTGGCACGGCAACACGATCGGCGCCCTGTCGGTGTCGGGGTTCCTCGAAAGGCGCGCCGCGTTTGAAGGCGCTCTGGTGCCGGCTTCGCTGCTCTCACCTGCCAATGTCTATCGCCCGCCCGCCGGTGCGACGCCTGAGACTACGGCGGAGGCTTGCGCGAAAGAGCTCGAGGACGAGATCCAGCGTGTCGGCGCGAAGAATGTCGCGGCTTTCATCTTCGAGCCCGTCGTCGGCGCCGCCGGCGGCTGCGTGCCGGCTCCTCCGGGCTACGCCAAACGCGTGCGCGAGATCTGCGACCGGTATGGCATCCTGCTGATCGCCGATGAAGTCATGTCGGGCGCCGGGCGTTGCGGCCCATGGCGGGCACTCGCCCATGACGGCGTCGAGGCCGACATCATGTCGGTCGCCAAAGGCCTCGCCGCCGGCTATCTGCCGCTCGGCGCCGCCGTCTATTCGCAGAAGATCGCCGATACTTTCGCGCCCGTTCATGGCGGGCCGCAGACCGGCCACACTTTCACCGGCCACACCGCCTGCTGCGCCGCCGGCGTCGCGGTGCAGAAGATCGTCGCTCGCGAGAAGCTGGTCGAGCGGGTGGTGGAATGGGGACCGAAGCTCGCCCAGATGATGCGCGATGCGACATCCGACATCGAGGCGGTGGGCGACATTCGCGGCCGCGGCTTCTTCCAGGCGCTCGAGCTCGTCAAGGACCGCAAGACCAAGACACCGTTCCCGGCCGAGCTCAAGCTCTATCTGCGCATCCGCCAGCAAGCCCTTGAAAACGGACTCATTTGTTATCCGGTCGGCGGCAATGTCGACGGCATCGCGGGTGACTGCGTCATCCTCGCGCCGCCCTATAATGCGAGCGCGGATGAATTGGGTGAGATCGTCGACAAGATGGCGAAGTCGATCCGCCAGGTGCTGGCCGGGTTGCGGTAACAACCGCCTCAGGGAGAGGGTGCTCCGCTGCCGGAGAGAATAAGGGCCGAGCCGCGCAGCGCATCGCGGAAGGCGTCGTCGAAATTGACGTCCTTGATTTTCCACACATGAATGGCCTTGCCGTCGAAGAGCTGCCATTCGGCCGCCCAGCCGAGCGTACCCTTGTTCCAACGGAGCTGGCCCGACAGAGCGAGATCGCCGCCGACGCGCTTCGCCAAAGGTAGAAGCCTGGCTGGTCCGGACGACGAAAGCGTGTGTGCGGTAAGTCCCGCTTTGGTGAGGTCGGACTCGCTCGGCAGCACGACCGGCATGCCGACCTTCCAGGACGCATCGACGAGCGAGTCGCGCTGGTCGCGGCCGAAAGCACCGTCATTTACCAGCGCATAGATGTTCGACGCGTTGTCGACGACGAGAAACAGAGCGAGGCGCGGCCGCTCGGCTGTCCAGGGCTTGCTGCCGAGCGTGGCCAGGGCGGTATCGATGCGTTTCGGATCGAAGGTGATGGTCAGGTAATAGGGCCGGTCGCGGGTGCCCTGTTCATCATTGATCTGCCTTCCGGCGAGGCGGTCGCGAAAGGCGTATTCGGTCACGAGCAAGGTGCCACCGGCAGCGACCTTCTCGGCGCGCGGATCCCGCAGAAGCCGGGCGTCACCCGAAACCTTGGCCAGTACATCGAGAAGACAGACCGGCACGGCGGGAAGCCGGGTTTCGTCGCGAATGCCGGTGACCAGGGTGCGGCCGCGATAGAGGTCGCTCTCCGCGCTTTGGCACCATGCGGCGCCATTCAGGGAGAGAATGAAGAGCAGCATGATGCCTATGGCGCGCATTACCGTCTCCTAGCTGAAAGGCGTCCAGATGACTTGATCGATGCGGGTGGCGCCGGTCGCCGACATGACCAGGCGGTCGAGCCCGAGCGCCACGCCCGAAGCCTCGGGCATATGCTCCAAGGCCTGAAGGAAGGCCTCATCGATCGGGTAACGCTCGCCATAGAGCCTCTGCTTCAGCGCCATATCGGCCTCGAAGCGGCGGCGCTGCTCGACAGGATCGGTCAGCTCGCCGAAGCCATTAGCGAGCTCCACTCCCGCCGCATAAAGCTCGAAGCGCTCGGCGATGCGCGGGTCGCGGGGGCTGACACGCGCCAGGGCCGCCTCGACCGCCGGATATTCGAAGAGAACCGTCGGCCGGCCCTGCCCCAGATGCGGCTCTACCCGTTCGACCAGGATACGGCTGAAAATGTCGGACCAGGAGTCGTCGGCCGCAAAGCTGACCCCTTGCGCCCGTGCCTGGGCGGCAAGCGCCTCGCGATCGGCCCCGCGCGCGCTCAAGGTCACGAGCAGGTCGATGCCGGCATAACGCAGGAAGGCGTCGGCGACGCTCAAGTACTCGGCTTCGCCCAGGGGATCGGCAACCTTTCCGCGCCAGGTGAGCTTGTTTCCCGTTTCCCCCGCCGCGAGCCTCAGCATCTCGACCGTATCGGCGATGATCCGCTCATAGGGTTCACCCACCCGATACCATTCGAGCATGGTGAATTCCGGCGCATGGAGCGGGGTGCGCTCGCGGTTGCGGAAGCAATGGACCATGCTGAAAATGCGCTTCTCACCGGCGGCGAGCAGCTTCTTGCAGGCGAATTCGGGCGAGGTGTGAAGGTAGCGGGCCTCGCTGGACCCGTCCGGATTGATCAAGGATGCCGTAAAGGCATGGAGATGGGTCTCATTGCCGGGCGAGACCTGCAACGCGCCGCAATCGACCTCGATGAAGCCCTGCTCGGCGAACCAGGTCCGGATGCGCGCCAGGATGCGGCCCCGGGCCATCAGGAAGGGCCGGCGGTCGGCATGGATATCGGCGCGCCACCAGGGCGGATCAGGGGTCAAAAGGGGAACTCCGGCGGGGCTTGGCTTCTGCCATGGCGGCTGCTAATACCCGCCCGACAAAATCCATCAATAGCTTTATTTATAGAGAGATTTCGTGGCCAAGATCATCGCAAGCGCCGTGCGTAAAGGCAATGTCATCGAACATGAGGACGGGAAGCTCTATGTCGTCCTCAAGGCCGAGAGCTTCCACCCCGGCAAAGGCACGCCCACGACCTCGATCGATATGCGCCGCATTTCCGACGGTGTCAAAACCGTGGTCCGCTACAAGACCACCGACCAGATGGAACGGGCTTTCGTCGAGACCCTGGCGTTCAATTACCTCTACCAGGACGGCGACCAGTATGTGTTCATGAATCCGGAGAACTTCGAGCAGATCCACCTGCCCGCCGACCTCATCGGCGACGGCGCCGCCTATCTCCAGGAAAACATGGAATGCATGATCGCGCTGTTCAACGGCGTGCCGATCACCATCGAGCTGCCGCAGCGCGTGACCCTCGAAATCGTCGATACCGAGCCCGTCATCAAGAACCAGACGGCCGCCTCCTCGTTCAAGCCGGCGATGCTTTCCAACGGCGTGCGCACCGCGGTGCCGCCCCACATCGCCACCGGCACCCGCGTGGTGATCGCGACCGAAGACGGCTCTTACGTCGAACGCGCCAAGGACTGACCCTCGCTCCAATCTTGAATTCCGAAAGGCCGCCTGATGGGCGGCCTTTTCATTTGGGGAAAGCGTGCCGGACCGCGGCGAGCGTTTTTCCCTCACGCAGGAGATCCGACACTTTTTCGATATCTTCCGCCGTGCCGCGGTCGTCGTCGAGCGGGGCCACGGCACTGCGCACGAGACCATGCAGCGCCGCGGCCACTGGCGCGACACGGTCAGGCCGACGCATTTCGAGCGCCTGCGCCGAGACGATCAGCTCGCAGGCGAGAACCTGGCGCAGATAATCGATTTGCTGCACCGCCCGGCGCACGGTCACGGGCGTGAAGGGCGCCTGGTCCTCGACCGCATCGAAAGTGTTGTCGTCATTCGAGACGGGGGCGGAGAAATAGCGGACCTCGCGGCTCAGCGTATGCGCGGTCATGCCGATGAGGCCCAAGCCCACCCGCGTCGCTCCGTGACGGGAGAAACGTCCGGCGAGGCCCGAAAGCTCCTCCTGCATCATACGGACCGAGCGCTCCGATGACAGGGTCGCTACCTGCGCGAGAGCGAGCCGCAGCGCGTCGAAGGAGATCGCCAGGCCCGGCGTGTGGAAATTGCCGGTCGACAGGATCGCGTCGTCGTCGAGGATGATGAGCGGGTTGTCGCCGGCGCTGTTCAGCTCCACCTCGATATGCGGCCGGACGAAATCGATCGCGGCGCGCGCGGCGCCATGGACCTGCGTTCCGCAGCGCAGGCTGAGCGGGTCCTGCACGCGGCGTGGCGCATCGGGCTCGAAGAGCTGCGAGCCCTGAAGCATCTTGCGCAGCGATGCGGCCGTCGCCACTTGTCCGGGCGCCGGGCGCGCCGCCGCGACGCGCGGATCGAAGGGGCTCGGATTGCCGCGAAAGGCCTCGAGCGACAGCGCCAGCACGGCGTCGGCGAGCTCCACGAGATCGATGATGTCGGAGAGGACGAGTGCGCCCAGGCCGACGCTGAGCGCATTGGCGCTGCACAGCGCAAGCCCTTCCTTCTCGACGAGGTCGACGACCGGAATGCCGGCGCGGCGCATCGCCTCGCCGCCGGGAAGGATTTCGCCTTGATATTCGGCGCGGCCGTCGCCCATCAGCGGCAACGCCATGTTGGCGCACAGCACGAGATCCGAGGCGCCGACCGAGCCCACTTGCGGGACGAGCGGATGCACGCCCTTGGCGAGCATGGCGAGTTGCGTGTCGATGATGATCGGCCGGACCCCGGCACCTCCCTGCGCCAAACCCGCGGCGCGGGCGAACAAGGCCGCACGAACGGTAACGGAGTCGAAATACCCGCCGCCGCCGGCAGCCCTGCCCCGCACAACGGCCGCACTGTAGCTTGCCCGCTCGGCGGCGCTGATGTCCATGGTAACACGACCGCCCAGGCCGCGAGTTACCCCATAGACAGGCCTGTTCTCACGCGACCAGCGCTCGATCATGTCGCGAGCGGCCTCGAGCTTCTGCCGCGCCGGCGCACCGAGCGTCACGGCGGCATTCGTGCGGGCCACGGCGGTCACGTCGGCGATGGTGAGCTGATCTTGCCCGAGGACGATCGTCATCTGGTTCTCCCGAATCTCAGGCCAGACTCCGACATCCACGGCCGGCAAGCAAGGACCGCTATATCGAGATAATCCCGCGATCCCCCACCATCCGCAGGCTGGTGCCGTGGCTCGCGGAGCGCTCGGCCAGATCCTCGATCATGTCGCGGGCGAGCGCGGTCGACGCGGGAACCGGAACAAGACGCTCGTGATAGTTGCGCTCTCCTAATCCCTGCTCGCCGCCCAGGACAACCGGGACGAGATCGACCGAGCGTATCTGTCCCCTCTCGTCGAAGGAACACGTCGCCACCACGCTTTTCCAGACATCCAGCGAGCCCCAATCGTCCTCGCCTTCGGGCAAATGGAACAGGAAGTTCCCGAGCCCGAAGAAGATCGGCGCTCCACGGTAGATTTCGACCGGCTGCAGCACCGGGGCGCCGTGGCTCACGAACGCATTCGCGCCCGCATCGACGCAGGATCGCGCGAAGAGCTGAACCCACTGGGGAACATCGCGCCAGCTGGGCTCCCAGTGGTGGTGATGAAGATAGGCGATGACGAAGGCGCCGTCCGATGCGGCATTACGAATGGTCGCGAGCTGTCCCTGCAAGCTCGCCTGGTCGATGACGATCCGGCGGCAGTTCGCCGACGACCGCCGGAAGATCGTTCCGTAGAAATCGATCTCATCAGGCGATGTCAACTCGACCGGGTCATCCGGCTGACCATAATTGGCGCGTTCCATCGGATTGCTCTGGAACGTCTCCTGGATGGAAACGAGATTCGCGAAATTTCCATCATCGACCTCGAATATCCGAGACACGTCGAGCCTGTTCACACCCGGCCGCGCGGGTCTCGTCTTCGTCGCATTGTCGGCGAACATGATTGCCGGTCCCGGCCCCGCATCCATGGCAACCAGCGCGACTTTCCGGTCATTGATCTTCTTGACTCCCGCCTGGCGCGCGCCGGTGGCATCACCGCCAATGCCGGCATGGAGAAAATCGCGATGCCCCACTTCCTCGAGCGTGGACAACACGCCGGAGGGGCCGAGATCGAAGGCATGGTTATTGGAAAGCGCCAGGGCGTCGAAGCCCATATCCTTCAAGCAGTCCAGCACGGCGGCCGGCGAGCAACCGAAGGCCGATCCCTTCAACGGCCAGCCACCGTGCCGGCCGAGAATGGTCGTCTCGAGATTCGTAAAGGCGATATCGGCTTTCCGGGTCAGTTCTTTGACGGCGGCAAAACCCTGATCAGTGACGTGGCGCACATCGTGCAGGATGAGCGACTGCCCGGTTACAGCGAGAGTAAAAGGCGAAGACATGCTAGGAGGCCCTTGAGTCCACAAAGATGGTGGCGCCCTGGCGGGCGCCACCGGTGCTTTGATTGCCGGCTAGTTCTTGAGCCTCGGCGCTATATCGACCCCGAACCATTTCACGCTGAGCTTGGCGAGCGTGCCGTCGGCGATGCTCTCCTGAAGCGCCTTGTCGAAGGCCGCGATCAGGTCCGTATCCTCCTTGCGAAGGCCAATGCCGGCGCCCGGCCCCCAGGGCCCGCCATCGAGCTGCGGGCCGAAGAACGCCACATCCTTGCCTTCCGGAGAGTCGAGGAACAGCTTCCAGGTGAGATAGTCGCCGAGCCCGCCATCGATACGCTCCGAGATGATGTCCAGCTGGATGTTCTCCTGGCTGTCATAGCTGCGCACAGTCGCGACATCTCCAAACAGCTCGTTCACGACGATCTCGGAATTCGATGAGCGCAGCACACCCAGGGTTCTGCCGGTCACGCTTTCCTTGAGCTTCGCGATCGTCTCCCGCTTCGTCGCATCCATCTCGGTGAGATCGAGCGTGGCCGCGGAGTCCATCGGCGGCACAGGAATGCTCTTGCGCATGACGATCCCGTTCGGCGCCACGGCATAGGGGATCGAGAAGGCGATCGATTTCTTGCGCTTCTCGGTTATCGACATGCCGGAAATGATGGCATCGTATTTCTTCACCAGAAGGCCGGGAATGATGCCGTCCCAGTCTTGCGAGACGAATTTACATTCCATCTTCATGCGGGCGCAGAGATCCGTGCCCACATCGATGTCGAAGCCGACAAGCTGCCCGTTCGCATCGATGTAATCCCAGGGCGGCGAGGCGCCCTCCGCCGCGATCGTGATCGCCTTGCGCTCACTCGCCTGACCGAGGCCGATACCCATCAGAACGGCCGCGACCGCGACAATGACTCCAAACTTCTTCATGCTTCACTCCCCTTTGTTGGTCTGGTTGAATTTCAAGCGACGTAGACCCGTCTGAGATTGGCCCCCAAGCCGCAGCTGACGCCGACTTCGTCGGTGCCCCAGGCCTCGGCAAGTTCCGCAAGCGTGACGCCATCCGCGCCTGAGCTTCCGAGCAGAAGCACCTCGTCTCCGAGCGCTGCCGTCGGCACTCCCGTGATGTCGATGCGCAGATGTTCGAGATGTGCCGGCGGAACGATCGGAACACGTCTGCCCTTGATGAGAGCCGACATCCCGGGCCGCAGATGCCGAGGGAGTCCCTGCCCCCAGCCGATCCCGAGCACGGCCAGCCGCATGTCTTGCCGATATCCAGGCAAGGCCGGAGGCGGCCCCATGCTGCTGTCGCATTGCTTTATCGCGATGATGCGCGCCTTGAGCGCCGTGAGCGCCGGCCGCACGGATATGTTCCGGCGTCCCTGATGCGGCCCGGTCAACCCGAACAGCAGCGCGCCGGGATCGATCGCATCCATATCCATTTCCGGATACGACAGCAGGCTGTCGCTGCTCGAGATCATGACCGTCCCGGGAAGACGCCCGCCGCGAGCAAGTTCGCCGAGGAGGACCGTCAGCCGCGCGAACTGCTCCACCGCCGATGAGCCGGCAACGCCAAACTCACTGAGATGCGCATAGAGCCCGTCGACAACGAGATTGCCATGCGCGGCGCAGATTTCGAGCAGCCGGATGATCTGCGAGGGCGCGGCGCCATTACGCCAGAGACCGATGTCCAGTTTCACGAAGGCGCGCAACACCCGGCCGGTCGCGGCCCATCCCTCCAGATCCTCCTTTCCGGAAATCGAGATCGTGAGGTCGAGAGCCTGAACGAGATCGACACTCCAGGGACCGATGCCCGGATACATGAGGATCGGTCGGTCCGGCGCTCCTCTGCGAACGGCCGCGGCATCGGCCAGGGAAACCACACCGAAGGCATCGACACCCTCCTCCGCCAGGATGGCCGCCGCCCTCTCCGCCCCGCATCCATAGGCATCATGCTTCAGGCAGGCGAAGATCTTCGTGCTCCCACCGACGGCCGCCCTGACCGCGCGATAATTGGAGGCGATCGCCGACAGGCTGATCTCGCGCCACGCGGTCTCGCCCATGAGCGCCTCACGATCCATGGGCCACCCGTTTCACGGCAATGCTGTCCGGCGTGGCCTGCTTCGGCGGCGCATTCAACCAGCGGGTCTCCAGCATGCGGAAGCCGCTGGTGAAGATGGAGGTCAGGCCGAGATAGAGAATGCCGGCGGCGATGAATATCTCGTAGGGTGCAAAGGTCTCCGAGACGAGCTTGCGCGAAAGCCCGGTGATCTCGAGCAGCGTCACGGTGCTGGCGAGCGAGCTCGCCTTCAGGAGGGCGATGACCTCATTGACATAGGAAGGAAGGACGCCCCGGAAGGCGATCGGCAAGATGATCTTGCGCTTCTGCTGGAGCGGCGTCATGCCGATCGCCTGCGCCGCATCGATCATGCCCGACGGCACGGCCAGAATCCCGCCCCGGAAGACCTCGGTCGTATAGGCGGCGCTGTTCAGCGAAAAAGCGAGAAGCGAACACCAGAAGGGATCGCGCAGAATGTACCAGAGGACACTCGACCGTATGAACTCGATCTGACCAAGGCCGTAATAGATGATGAACAGCTGGACCAGCAGCGGCGTTCCGCGGAACACATAGGTGTAGGCGAGCACCGGCAGAGAAAGATATCTGTTGCCGGAAGCGCGCAGGAACGCCAAGGGGATGGAAAGCAGAAGGCCGATGACGAGCGACGCAAAGGTCAGGATCAACGTCAGCGGAATCCCCGAAGCGAGGGTCATCATGCTGCTCAGAAGGAGTTCGGCATCCATGGCGGCGCTCCTTCAGTGCCCGCGAACGGCAAAGCGCCGTTCGAGCAGGTTGAACACCAGCAGCGCCAGGCTGGTCAGAAACAAATAGAGCGCCGATGCCGCCAGGTAGAAGGTCAAGGGCGCCCGCATCGATCCCGCGCCGACAGCGGCGACCCGCATGATGTCGGTCAATCCGACGATCGAGATGAGGGATGTTTCCTTGATCAGCGAGAACCATTGGTTGCCGAGCGCCGGCAGCGCGATACGCATCATCAGCGGCAGAATGATCAACAGCCAGGTCTGCCAGGGATGCAGGCCCAGCGACCGCGCCGCTTCGATCTGCCCGCTCGATATGCTGAGGACGGCACCCCGGAAAATCTCAGCCGTGTAGGCGCCGAACACGATCGTCAGGGCCAGCACACCCGCCGAAAAGGCGTTGACTTCGACATAACGCCCGAAGAACGAGCTGATGGCGACGGTCCCGCCGAAATAGATCAAGAGGATGATGAGCAGTTCGGGGACCCCCCGAATGATCGTCGTATAGGCACCGACCACGATGCGGAGCGGTGCGAAGCGCGACAGCTTGGCGGCGGCGGCCAGCAAGCCGACGACCATGCCGAGCGCTCCGCTGATTAGAGCGAGCAGGACTGTGGTTTTCAGTCCTTCCACGAACTGCATGACGAAGCCGTCCATCGTCACGAATGCCTTTCGTCATGCGCCGTGAGGAAGCGGCGGAGCCTGGCCGAGGCGGGGTTCGAGAAAAACTCCCGGCTCTCCGCCACCTCGTCGATCCGCCCCTCGTGCATGAAAGCCGCCCGGCTCGAGACCTCGCGCGCGAAGGCGACTTCATGGGTGACGATCATCATCGTGCGCCCCTCTCCGGCGAGCGCGGTCATCACGCGGAGAACCTCCCCCACCAGTTCCGGATCGAGGGCCGAAGTCGGCTCGTCGAAGAGAAGGAGCTTCGGCTCCATCGCCAGCGCCCGCGCAATGGCGACGCGCTGCTGCTGGCCGCCCGACAAATGGCGCGGATAGGAGCCGGCCTTGTCGGACAGGCCGACCTTCGCAAGATAGTGGCGCCCGAGCTCGGCGGCGCCCTTCCGGGTGAGGCGATTAACCAGCACCGGTCCCGCCGAAACATTTTCAAGCGCCGTCATATGCGGCCAGAGATTGAAGTTCTGGAACACCATGCCGATGGAGGCGCGGACGCGCCGAACCTGATCGTGATCGAGGATCCTCGGCTCGCAATCGCGGTCCGATGTGGGACGGAGCTTGAGGTGTTCGCCGTGAACCCAGATATCGCCCTGATCAGGAACGGTCAGGAGATTGACGCAACGCAGGAAGGTGCTCTTGCCGGAGCCGCTGCTGCCGAGGATCGCGACGATCTCGCCGGCCGCGACGTCGAGAGTCACGCCGCGCAAGACCTCGACATTGCCCAGCCGCTTTTCGATGCCGCGGGCCTGGACGCCTCCGGCCGCCAGAGCCGCCGGTGATTCAGGCAACGACAAAGCTATTGCTGCATGCATGAAGCCGCACCATCCCTAGTGGTCTCATTTTTCGATTTTTGCCGGGGCGTTTAACCCCTGTCGCGTCGGACCGTGGACAGAATTGCCCGCTGCCTTGGCGCAGGTCAATTTATAAGCAAGATTATTTCTCGATAAGCTATACTTATATAACTACCCTCAGATCCTCAGCGGATAGCCGATCGGCCAATCCGAGTATAAGTTGAACTTAATGGTTGGACAGCGGTCCAGCCACCCCAAATGGACCTTCGCTCATGGTGGAAATCGCTAAGACCGGCATCACCCTTCGGCAACTGCAGATTCTTCGAGAAGTCGTCAGGACCGGCTCGGAACGCAGCGCCGCGAAGATGCTGGAAATCACCCAGCCGGCGGTCAGCCAGCAGATCAAGCAGCTCGAAACGATGCTCGGCGTTCAGTTGTTTCTCAGGGACAAAGGGAGGCTTCAGCCGACAAGCCAGACCATGATGCTGTTTCGCGACACGGACGCGACCTTCGTACAGATGGAGAGGATATCCCGAACCGTCGCGTCACTGAAAGGCATCGAAAGCGACACGATCAGCATCGCCACACCTCACATATTCTGTCTCGACCTGATCCCGCGCGCCTTGCAACGGCTTCGCCCCCATCAGCCGCATATGGTCGTTCATATCAGATCCGGCGATTATCACGAGATGGTCGAGCATATTCTGGAGGGGCGCGCGGATATCGGCCTCTCCCGCCTGCCCATCGACGAGAACATATTCGATTGGGTTCCGGTCGTTACGGCGACAAATGTCTGCGTTTTCCATGCGGGCCACAGATTCTCCCGCGAAAAAATTATCACACCCGAGGAAATGAAGGGCGAGCCCCTCATCGACGTCGACCCGCAGTTCAACTCGCAGCAGATGAACGAGAATGCGCTGCGTTACATGGGCGTCGAGCCCTATCTCGCGATTCAAGTCGATGTCATCGGACAAGAGGCGAGCTTCCTCGCGGCCGGACTGGGCGTAACAATCACCAATTCATTTGCGGCCAGTCAGCTCAAGGCGTTCAATCTTGAAATCCGTCCCTATGAGCCAAGCTCCCTCTATCATTACATCCTGTTCTGGCAGAAAGGCCGACGGCTCCCCGCCCTCACGGAGGCGGCCAGGGATGCCCTGGTCACCTGCGCAAATGAGGGATAAAGCGAGCGCTCAGTCAGCGATCTCCGGATAAAGCGCCTTGGCGAGATCGCGGACGGCCTGCGCGGTGCGCGGGCCGAAGCCGATCATGTAAGGCCCGTCGAGCACGATCAGCGCGCGGTCACGGGCGGCGGGAGTCTGCTTGAGCGCCGGATTGGCGAAGACGAAATCGGCGGTCGGGCCGCCTTTGCCGTCGCTCATCAACAAAACGACCTCGGGCGCCGCCTTCAGCAGGAACTCCTCAGACGCCGCCTTATAGCCCTGCATGCCGCCCAGCGGATTGACGCCGCCGGCATAACGGATGACGGCGTCGGCGGCCGTGTCGGAGCCCGCGGCGCTCAAGCGGGTGAGGCCATGGAAGAACACCACCTTCTTGCGCTTCTCCGGCGGGATCGCCGCGGTGAGATTCGCCGCCGCGGTAAAATCGGCGCGCACCGTCTGGGCGAGATCCCGCCCCTTCTCCTCGAGCTTCAGGGCGGCGGCGATGAGCGCGATCTTCTTCTCGATGCCTTCGAGCGAATTGTCCTCCGGCACCAGCAGCAACGGAACGGCCGTCGTCTTCAAAACCTCCACTACCGGCGGCGGGCCGATATCCTCCGACGCAATGATGAGATCGGGCCCCAGCGCCAGCACGCCTTCGGCCGAGAGCGAGCGGCGGTAACCGACATTGGGCTTGGCCTGCGTCGCCTCCGGATAGCGGCTGCCGCGATCGACGCCGACGACGCGGTCGCCGGCGCCCAGCGCATAGAGAATCTCGGTGACATCGGGACCAAGGCTCAGAATACGCTCGGCCTTGCCCGGGTCGACCGTGCGGCCGGCGGCGTCGGTCAGCGCCTGCGCCTGGGCCTGCGTCATCAAGACCGCCCAAAACACGCCGATGCAGAGCGCCGAAGCGCGCCAAAGTTGAATGAAATATTTCAATGGAATCAAGCCTCTGTAGAGAGATGCGGAGAATGTGATTCAACAATCACATAATACTTGACTATATTAGTCGGAAATTAATATGCAAGGGATGCGCAAGCCGACAGAAGCTTGAACGCAGCAACGAGCCCGCCAAGACCCATCGGTTTCAGCCAGCCATTCATCCTCATCGAAAGGAGAAGTGGCCGTGCCACGGACCGTCAAGACCCTGCTGCTGGCAGGAACCGCCATCACCTCGATCCTCATTCTCACCGCCTCGCCGCTGGCGGCGCAGGAGCAGCGCAAGGTGAAGCCTTCGCAGGAGGCACAGGAGCCTTCCGAGGCCAAGGGGAACCGCGAAACCGAGCTCGACCTCATCACCGTCACCGCGACGCTCATCGATGCGCCGGTGATCGATTCGCTGTCGGGGACGAGTTATGTCGGCGAAAAGGATCTCGAGCGCATCCAGGCCAACACGCCGGCCGATATCTTCCGCACCACGCCGGGCGTCGGCGCCACGATGAATGGCGACGATCCGGCGACCGCCATCAATATCCGCGGTCTCCAGCAATATGGCCGTGTCGTCGTCACCCTCGATGGCGCGCGCCAGGATTATTGGCGCGTCGGTCACGGTTCGGGCTCCTTCTATGTCGAACCGGACCTGCTCAAGGCCGTCACCGTCATCCGGGGCCCCGTATCCAACGCCTATGGCTCGGGCGGCATCGGCGGCCTCGTCGCTTTCGAGACCAAGGACGCGGGCGATTTCCTCAAATCCGACGAGCAATATGCGATCAGCGAGAAGGTCGGCTACGAGACGAATGGCGAGGGCTGGACCACCAGCACCACCGCAGCGATCCGGCCGCACAATGCCTTCGACCTCATCGGCAGTGTGAATTGGCGCGACCGCGACGCCTATGATGACGGCAATGGCGATGAAGTGCGCTGGACCGGCGAGGAAGTGACGAGCGGCTATGGCAAGGCGACTTTCCGCCCGGCCGACGGCCATGAGATCAAGCTCGGCGCCATCCTGCAGCGCTATGAGGATTATGTCACGGGATCGAGCGGATCGAACCTGGCGTCCCTGAGCCGCTATGACGCCGACACCGTCAACAACACCTATACGGCGAAATACACCTATTCCGATCCGGATGACCGGCTGCTCGATTATTCATTCACCGCTTACCACAACAAGACCAAGGCCGAGCAGACACAGGTCTGGCCGGCAGCAGCGGCCGGGAACTTCCGCTACTACGATGTGCGCACCACCGGCGCCTCCGGCCACAATTCATCGCGCTTCGACGCCTTCAGCTTCGCCAATACGCTGACCTATGGCGGTGACTATTATTTCCTCGAAGGCGAATCCTCGCAGGCGCATTTCGGCCAGGGCGAAGCTCAGGCCTATGGCGGCTTCGTGCAATGGATGGGCGAACATGGCTCATGGCTCGAGCTCATCGCGGCGCTTCGCTATGACAGATACAAGCTCGACGGCATGACCAAGGGCACGACGACGACACCGCCTGAGGATCAGTCGTTGAGCGGCGATCAGCTGTCGCCACGCTTCACCGTCGGCGTCACGCCGTTCACCGGCTTTCAGCTGTTCGGCGGGTACTCGGAAGGCTATCGCGCGCCAGGACTCCAGGATGTGTTTCGTGGCGCCGGCGCCCATGGCACCGCCGACAGCTATGTGCCGAATTTCAACCTGAAGCCGGAGGTGGCCAAAAGCTGGGAAGGCGGTGTCAATCTCAAATATGACGGGCTCTTCGCCGAGAATGACCTCTTACGCGGCAAGTTCACCGGCTTCTACACCAAGGTCTATGACTATATCGAAACCGACTTCACCATCATGCCGCGCATGACCGACAATATCGGCACGGCGCGTCTCCAGGGCATCGAAGCGGAGATCGTCTATGATCTCGGCTGGGCCTTCGTCAACCTGACCGGCGCGCTCATCGACGCCGAGCTGATCGATACGCGCAACCCCAAATATGAAGGCCAGCCGCTCGAAAACGCCCCGCTCGACAAGTTCTCGGCGACGCTCGGCTTCCGCGCCTTCGAGGACCAGCTGACCTTCGGCGGCCAGTTCCTTGCGGTCGGCGAAGTCAAACGAACGCAACGCTCGTCCGGCACGAATCCGGGCCAAGTCGATGGGGCGACACAATATAGCGATGGCTTCGAGCTGGTGAATCTCTTCGCCAACTGGACGGTTTCGGAGAATCTGAAGCTCGATCTCGCGGTCGAGAACCTGTTCGACGTCGCTTACACCGACCCGCAAAGCGCCTGGAGCTACACATCCGATGTCGAGCAAGGCAAGGGCCGTACGTTCAAGATCGGCTTGACGACGCGGTTCGGCGGTTGAAGGAGTCTGTCTTGATGAATGAGCTCATCTGCGAAGCCCGCATCGCGATGCCGTCACCGGCCGATTACATCGACCGCATCACCGACCGGCTGTTCAGCTTCGATGCGGTGGTGACGACCAAAGGCGGCGGGATAGGCTTCCGCTTTCCGGTCGGACAGGCGACGCTCGATCTGGCACCTGATCTGCTTACCGTGCGGCTTACCGCCGGCAATGCCGACCGTCTGGCGCGGCTGAAAGACATCCTGGCGACGTCGATCGAGCTGCATGCGAAGCGGGCCCGGCCGCAGATCGTGTGGGAGGGCGATCTCGCCGGCGACAAAAGGCTCGCGCAGTTCCGCGAGATGCGCGTCACCGAAATCCAGGACCTCACGCCGCATATGCGGCGCATCAGGCTCTTGGGCGACAATCTCGCGCGTTTCGCCGATTTCGAGGGCATGCATGTGCGGATGCTGTTCCCGACGGCGCACGTGCCGGAGCCCCTATGGCCCGAGGCCGGACCGAACGGCCTGCCGGTATGGCCGGCGGAGGAGCACCGCGCCCCTGCCCGCGTCTACACGATCCGCCGGCTCGATGTCGCCGCAGGCACCATGGACATCGACTTCGTGATGCATGGCGATGAAAGCATCGGCTCGGGCTGGGCGGCCTCCGCCAAGCCCGGCAATGTGGTCGGCATCATGGGCCCGCTCGGCCGGCCGGTGCGCAAAGCCGAATGGCTCGTGCTGGGCGCCGACGAGACCGGGCTTCCGGCGCTCGGGCGCATCCTCGAAAACCTACCGGCCGATACGAAGGGTTTTGCTTTCATCGAAGTCGCCGACAGGGACGAGGAACAGATCATCGCCCATCCGGCGGGATTCGACGTGCGGTGGATCCATCGCAACGGGATAGCGCCCGGCGAGCACCGGCATCTGGCCGAAGCTGTCTGCGCCGTGGAGCGCCCAGCAGGCGTGAAATGCTTCAGCTGGTTCGCCGCCGAAGCGGAAGCAGCCAGGACAGTGCGCGTATTCTGGCGCGGCAAGCTTGGGCTCGGCCGCGACGAAACGCTGGCCGCCGCCTATTGGCGACGTGGGGCGTTAGGGCCGATGGCGGGATGAAGGGCGAAGCACAATCGAAGGCGGCAGCTAGTTCGGGGAAACACCCGTCTCGCACGCCTCGAGTGCTTCAGATGCGATCTCGTCCACATGAGGGTTTTCCGATGGCCCCAAGAAGCAGCGCAGATCATCGACCAGGGAAGGATGCGCGAGTAGCCTGGCAGCCTCGAAGATCTGCAGGCTTGCCCAATTCGCAGTCAGAGCCTTCTGCACAAGAGGCAGCGCCAACTCAGGCGACCGCTTGGCGAGCCCCGATATCGCCTCCCCGCTCACATAGGGGTCATCGTCGGCTGCCGCTCGCAGAAGAGCTTCGCGCACTTCCGATGTATCCAGGACGCTGATCGACAGCAGAAAAGCGGCCCAATCCCGGTTCGAGCGATCCTCATCGTCGATCATCGCGAGGAGCAGTCGCAGATCCGCCTCCGTCGGCGGAGTATCCGACGTCGCCGCCTCGCTGGCGACGAAGAGTTTCAACGCATCGGATTTAGGTTCATTTTTAGGCATGGAACAACGCTCCCGAGGTCCGAGCTCGCACTATAGACTCGGTCACCTAGCGTTTGAACAGGGCAACGATCTCCACATGCGCCGTGAATGCGAACTGGTCGACCGGCGTCACGCGCATCAGGCGATAGCCGCCTTCGATCAGAATACGCGCGTCGCGGGCGAAGCTCGCGGGATCGCAGGAGACGGCAATGACGGTCTTGACCGTCGATTTCGCCAGCTGCCGGGCCTGCGCCTCGGCGCCGGCCCGGGGCGGATCGAAGATTACCGCGTCGAAGTCTTTCAGCTCGCGCGCCACCAAAGGCTCACGGAAGAGATCGCGCGCTTTCGCCTCAACGGGCTTTAGGCCGGAGGCCTTGCGGGTGGCTTCGGTCAGCGCCGCGATGGCCGCGCGGTCGCTGTCGGCAGCGAAAACGCGCACCTTGCCGGCGAGACGCAACGCGAAGACGCCGACGCCGCAGAAGAGATCGGCGACATGCTTCGCCTTGCCGAGATTCTCGATGACGAGCATCGCCAAAGTGGCTTCGCCGGCGCGCGTCGCCTGCAGGAAGGAGCCCGCCGGGAGGCGTATCGATGCCGTGCCGGCGGTGACCTCGGGCGGAATACGTGTCACCACGGGCTCACGATTGACGGACAACCGGGCCAGCTTCTCGGCCTCGACCAGAGCCGCCAAGGCTGGTGTCGGCTTCCGCTTCGTCGTGACGTCGACATCGAGCCCTGTCTCGCTGGCGGTAAAGGCGACGTCACAATCGCCGATCAGCGCGCCGATGCGCCGGGCGATCTCGAAGGCCGGCGCGAGCGCCGGCACGAGAATGGGGCAGTGATCGAGGGGATGAATGTCGTGGCTGCGCGCCGCGTTGAAGCCGGCGATCACGCCCTCGATCGTCCGCTTCACATGCAAGGTGGCGCGCCGGCGCCCCTCGCCCTGCGCGTCGATCAGAGGCTCGACCTCAGTGGTGATGCCTTGGTTCTTGAGAGCGGTGACGACGAGGCCACGTTTCCACAGGCGATAGGCCTCCGATTGCCACTGCTGGATCTGGCAGCCGCCGCAACGGGTAAAGTGCGGGCAGAAGGGGTCGATGCGCTCAGAGCTCGGCGTGACGATCTCGCGCAACAGCGCGTGACTGCCGGAGATGTCGGCCTCGACTATCTCGCCCGGCAGCGCATAGGGCACGTAAACGGGGCGGCCATCGACCTCGCCCATGGCCTCGCCATGACGGCCCATCTCGGTCAGCTTCAGCCTGGTCACGCAGCACTCTCAGGATAGGCCAGCGCCACGGCATAGCCCTGGTTCAACCGGACCGTTACCGGCCCCAGCGCGACATTCGAGACGGTGAGGCTCGAGCCCAGAGGCACCGAACGGTTGACGAGCGGCCATTTCACGCCTTCGAGATCGAGCCCGGCCAGATCGGTGAAAGGCACGACGCTGAAGCGGCTGCCGGGCGGCAGGTCGAAATGATGGGTGCCGTTGAGGATCGGATAGGCCTCCTCGGTGCCACTGGTGATGAAGGCATGAACCCGCCTTCGTCCCAGTTTCAGGATCAGGCCCAGATGCGAGGCGGCATGGTCGGTCTGGCCGCCGAGCCCCCCCACCAGCACGATCTCGCGGGCGCCGAGCTTGATCGCCTCATCGACGGCGATCTCACCGTCGGTCTTATCCTTTTCAGCCGGGAACGCATGACGGGGCACGTCCTTGTGACGTTCGGCAAGGTCGTCCGGGGTCGAATCGAAGTCGCCGACCCATAATTCCGGCTCGACGCCTAACGTTTCGGCATGCGCCATGCCGCCATCGGCGGCGATGATACGCGCCTTCTGTATCTGGGACGCGAGACGCGACGTCGCCGTCAGGTCCCCGCCGAGAAGCACAACGAAACGGGTCATGTCCCAAGCCATAACAGATGAAGCTTGCCAGCGCACCCCTCAATGCCTATGGTCCGTCCCGCTCTCAACGGGGTGCTCATTTTCGAGCTGAGAGGCCCATCCGGGCTAACCCGCTGAACCTGATCCGGCTCATACCGGCGGAGGGATTGCGAGCGGGTTCTGACGAGCCCCTTCCTCCTTCACCCGGTGAATAGGAGGAACTAGAAAATGAAGAAACTTCTCTTCACCCTGATGGCGTTCTGCGCGATTTCAACCGCCGCGCAGGCGACAGAAACGCTGACCGTCTATACTTATGAAAGCTTCACCGCCGAATGGGGCCCCGGCCCCAAGGTGAAACAGGCTTTCGAGAAGCAATGCGGCTGCACGCTCGATTTCGTGGCGGTGACCGACGGCGTCGCCATGCTCAATCGCCTCAAGCTCGAAGGCTCGGGCACACAGGCCGATGTGGTGCTGGGGCTCGACACCAACCTCACGGCGGAAGCCAAGGCGACCGGCCTGTTCGGGCCGCATGGCCAGGACGCGTCCAAGCTGACGCTGCCCATCGCCTGGACCGACGACACCTTCCTTCCCTATGACTATGCGCATTTCGCGGTGATCTACGACACCGAGAAGATCAAACCGGCGGATGCCTATAAGAGCCTCAAGGACCTCGTCGAAGGCTCGCCCGAACAGAAGATCATCCTGCAGGATCCGCGCAGCTCGACGCCGGGCCTCGGCTTCCTGCTGTGGGTGAAGTCCGTCTATGGCGACCAGGCCGCGGAAGCCTGGACGAAGCTCAAGCCGCGTATCCTCACCACCACGCCCGGCTGGTCGGAGGCCTATGGGCTCTTCACCAAGGGTGAGGCGCCGATGGTGCTCTCCTATACGACGTCGCCCGCCTATCATATCATCGCCGAGAAGACGGAGCGCTATCAGGCGATGAAGTTCTCGGAAGGCCATTATCTGCAGGTCGAGGTCGCGGGCCTCATCGCCAACTCGCCGGAGAAGAAGCTCGCCGAGCAGTTCCTCGCCTTCATGGAAAGCCCTGGCTTCCAGGACGCGATCCCGGAGAACAACTGGATGCTTCCGACCGGCAAGACCACCAACCCGCTACCCGCCACGTTCGATCAGATGGTGAAGCCGGACAAGACCTTCCTCTACAGCCCTGAGGAAGTGGCCGATCATCGCCGCGCCTGGATCGATGAGTGGCTCAATGCGATGAGTAAATGATCGATACGTCCAAAGGCGCCCTCCTGGCCGCGAGCCCCACGCTCGCGGCCATTCTCGTCGCGGTCGCGGTGGGACTGTTGCCGGTCGCCACGATCGGCATCGGCGAAGGCCTGCTCACCGGCCATATCGCTGATCCCTATGTGCTGCGCATCCTGTGGTTCACGCTGCTGCAGGCCGGCCTGTCGACGCTTCTCTCGGTCGCCTTCGCCATCCCGGTGGCGCTGGCGCTGGCGCGTGTCGATTTCCGCGGCCGGCGCCTGCTGCTCCGCCTCTTCGCGCTGCCGCTGGCGCTGCCCGCCATCGTCGTCATTCTCGGCATCGTCGCCGTCTATGGCCGAACGGGGTGGGTTTCGACGCTGACCGGCAGCCCGATCAATGTCTATGGCTTGAGCGGCATCCTGCTCGCCCATGTATTCTTCAACCTGCCGCTCGCCATCCGTCTCCTGCTGCAGCAGGTGGAAAGCATCCCGCCTGAAAGCTGGCGGCTCGCGGCGCAGCTCGACTTCACGCAACAGGCACGCTTCCGCCTGATCGAATGGCCACAATTGCGCGCGAGCCTTCCGGGCGTGGCCAGCCTCATCTTTCTCCTCTGCGCGGCGAGCTTCGCCGTCGTGCTGACACTGGGCGGCGGTCCCTCCGCCACCACGCTCGAAGTCGGCATCTATCAGGCGCTGCGTTTCGATTACGATCCGGCGCGCGCCACCGTCCTGTCGCTGGCGCAGCTCATCCTGTGCGGCCTCTTCGTGCTGCTCGCCGGCCACTATGCGCAAGCGGCGCAGAACTGGCCAGCCCTCAAGGGCATCAGTGAGCGTTATGAGACACACTCGACGAGAAGCATATTTGTGCTTGCGATCACGATCGGGGTGGCGACACTTTTCGTCGGCGCCCCGATCGCGGCCATCATCACGTCGGGGATCGTCGCCGATTTCGTCTGGCCGGCGGTGATCCGCGCCATTCTGACGAGCCTCGCCCTTGCGCTTCCCGCCGCGGTGCTGAGCCTCGTCCTTGCCTGGCCTTTGGCACGCGCGAGCGCCAAGGCGGTGAGCCCGACCGCGCGGTCGCTTCTCAATCTCTCCGCCCTCCTCACCCTCATCGTGCCGCCGGCCGTCATGGCGACCGGCTGGTTCATGACCGCCAGCCGGGCCGGGCTGGCGCTGTCGGCAGCGCCGTATCTGGTCATTGCCATGAATGCGCTGATGGCACTCCCCTTCGCGCTCGGCACGCTGGCGCCGGCGATGCAGCAATCGATGGCGCAACACGACCGGCTGTGCGCCAGCCTCGGCATCAAAGGTCTGCGGCGGCTGACCCTCATCGACCTGCCGGTGCTGCGCCGGCCGCTCGGCCTTGCGGCGGCCATGGCTTTCATGCTTTCCCTGGGTGACCTCACCGCCATCACCTTGTTCGGCTCACAGAATCTCATGACACTTCCCGCCCTCATCTATGCGCAAATGGGCAGCTACCGCATCGACGCGGCGGCGGGCACGGCCCTCGTCCTGGCGCTCTTCACCATGGCCATCATCACGCTCCTCGACAAATGGAGCGCCAAGGCATGATCGGGCTCGAGAAGCTCTTCTTCCGTTATGACGATTTCACCGCCGAGTTCGATTTCGAGATCGCCCGCGGCGAGTTCGTCGCCGTGATCGGGCCGAGCGGCTCGGGCAAGTCCACCCTGCTCTCGCTCATCGCCGGCTTCGATCGGGCGCAATCGGGGAGGATTCTGCTCGACGGCCAGGACATGACGCGGGCCTCGCCGTCCGACCGGCCAGTGACGATGGTGTTCCAGGATCACAATAGCTTCGCCCATCTGGATCTGTGGACGAATGTGGCGCTCGGCATCTCGCCAGCACTCAGGCTCGATACGGCGGAGAGAAAAGCCGTCGATGAAGCGCTGGCCCGCACCGGGCTCCAGGCGCTCGCGCGACGCAAGCCGGGCGAGGTCTCGGGGGGCGAGCGGCAGCGTGTCGCGATTGCCCGCGCCCTGTTGCGCGACGAACCGATCCTGCTTCTTGACGAGCCTTTCGCGGCGCTGGGCCCGGCGTTGCGGCGCGAGATGCTCGATCTCGTCAAGGCGCTGCAGGAGGAGAAGAATTACACAATCATGCTGGTCTCTCATCATCCCGAAGATGCGCGCTATGCGGCCACGCGCACCGCCTTCATGAGCAATGGCCGCATCCTCGCCTTCGAGCCGACGCTAGACCTGTTCGCCCGGCGCGATCTGCCGGAGCTGGCGGACTATATCGGATAGATCACTCCGTCAGCCGTGCGTCTTCAGGCGCGTATTGCAGGCGCTCCAGAAGTGCGGCCATTTCTCGCCGGCGGGTAAGGTACCCTTGGCCTTGTCCTGCTGCCATTCATTGCCGCACTCATGAATACGCTGTTGGAAGGCGATCTCGCCGGCGCTTAAAGGCTTGCCCTTGGCATCGGTGGTCGCGACAGCCGCCTGGCTCGCGCCGTTCGGCTCCTGCGGAACGAAGCTCGGGGTGTCATTGGGAGAGGCCGGCGCCTTGGCGGTCTTGGTCTTCTTCACCAGCGCCGTCGCGGTCGTGGCGGCGGCTTTCTTCTTCGTGGCCGCCGGCGCGGCGGTCGTGGCGGCGGCGCCCTTCTTCATCCGGGCGGCGCAGTCGCTGTAATATTTCGACCAGGTTACTCCCTGCGGGACCTTATTTGCCTGCTTGTCCGCCTGATATTGCTGCGAACAGGCGGTCATGGTGGCGTTGCTGGCGGCGCTTGCCGGTGCGGCGACGCCGAGAAACGCCGTGCCGACCAGAAGGACCAGGGCAAGCCCAGGCGTGGCGATGCGATAAGTCATGTTTCGACTCCTCGATGATGCAATGATCCTGAGGGCCGGCAAGACATACGATGCGTCATGAGAGGCTGCTTGCCATGCCGGTACTCACACGACTTGTTGTCGGCCGGGCAACCTTACCGGGCCATGACTGTGCAATTAAGCCTCAGTAATGGACGTCTACCAGCCCGAGCCGCCGCCGCCACCACCGCCGCCACCGGATGACCCGCCTCCGCCGCCACCCGAAAAGCCGCCACCCGAAGAGCCGGAGACCGAGCCCGGCGGCGATGAAGCCGACGAGGTCGTTGAGGCGAGGCTGGAGCCGATGCTCTTGGTGAAGCCGCCCATGTTGCTGGTGTTCCAATTGTCACCGGAATACCAGGATGGCGATGCCGCGGCGCCCGCGGCAGCCGCCGCCGCGAGAACGGCGGCGAATTTCGCATTCCACTCATTCTCGCAATCAAGCGCCAGGGCATAGGGCAGATAGCGCTCGAACAGCTCAGGCGTCTTATCCGGCGGATGCAGCACCTTGAGGCGCTCCTCCTCCACCGTCGTCATATACATGCGGAAGCCTTCGACCTGGTCGAGGAGCTTGCGCCCGGGAATCGTTGGCGCGCGCAGCAGCCAGTTGAAAAGAATGCCGAGAATGACCAGCGCCACGGCGCCGCCGGCAAAGCCCCAAAGCGATGGGGCTCCCGAGCCCAGAAGGAAGATCGACGGCACGGCGCCGCCCGCGACGAAAAACGGAACGAAGAAGCCGAGCGCCAGGAAGGACTTGATCTTGGCGAAGATGCCGCTCGTCTGGAAAATGCCTTTCACCAGCGACCAGGTCATGACCAGCAGGATACCCCACCAGAAAGTGGTCCAGACTGTCACGCCCAGTCCCGCTACCGCGTCTTCTCCCGGCAGGAAGGCGGTCCCGGTCAGGAGCGCCACGACAGAGATCGCGACGCCGCCCCAGAACCATTTGAGATTGCGCACGAAGGACACGCCGTCATGCTCTTTCTTGAGCGTCGACAGCACCGCGCTCTTCATAGTACGCACGGTCTCGTAATTGGCTTTCTCCAGTTCGGTCTTGCCGCCGGGTATCGCCTTATAGAGCGCGGCCTCGGCCTGGGTGAGCGGCTGGCTCTGGTCGGTGAGGCGCTGGATGGTGAAGTCACCTTCATTATCGATGATCTTCAGCCGCTTCTTGACGGCGAGACCAACCAGCGATGCGGCAAAGGATTTATCATCGAACCCCTGTTTCCAGACATAACGCATGCCGGCCGGTCCCAGCCCTGCGGGCGGCGTGAACAGCGGAATGATCGTGCCCTTGGGCGGATCGCGTCCGACCCGGAACCAGGCGAAGAGGTAATAGAAGAACGATAGGACGACACCGGCCAATATGGCGAAAAGGCCCAGATTGTCCTTCACCTGGTCCTTGGCGATATCGATCTCCGTCGGCGGCTGGACAAAGCCCTTCGGCCAGCCGACGGCGACGGTGAAGCCTTCATTGGGCGCAAGCACCCGCGTGGTGCGCGCCTGGTAGCGGTCGCCGGTCGTCTGGATGGCCTCCGCATCATGGCCCTTGTCGCCCTGCCGGCCGGTATATTCGGCGCGCTGCTTGATCGTGGCACCCGGCGGCAGCTGGATGACGGCCTCGGCCTTTTCGATCGGGAAAGCCCAGGAATTGCCGGTGACGTTCCAATAGAGCTCGTCGAAGCCGTCGAAATAGCCGATCTGGCGCGTCGTCTTGTAGGTGATCTCATAGACATGCGGGCCATCGTCGAGCAGCACATCGGCGCTGCCGATGCGGATGCGCTTGCCATTGTCGATCGACATGACCTGATAGGGCTCGTCGCGCCCGTCGCGCTTCACGCCGACGACCTCGAAGCCGACGACATAATTGAGGCCCTTGGCGTCCTTGTATCTGGTCGGGAAATCGCGCTGAATGCCGCGCCTGATGTCGATGCCTTCCGAGACGAGGGCGATCGTCTCCTTCACCGTGAGAGTCGAGTCGGCGCCGATGGTGACGTTGCTCAGGAACGACGTGACACGCTCGGCCGCGCCCGCCTGCCCCGCTGCGGCGAGGAGCAGCGCGAGGGATAAGAGCGCCGGCTTGAGAATATCTACAAGTTTTCCCCCTCTCCTGTGCGCAGCATGGGAGAGGGTGGCCGAAGGCCGGGTGAGGGCTCTTGAACTTGTCATGGAAGATTCACGCATGTTGGCAGTCTCACGAACAATTGGGCATTTCGTCGATTGACCCAAGAGCCCTCATCCGCCCTATCGGGCACCTTCTCCCATTGCTTCGCAACGGGAGAAGGGGAAAATCCGCGTTACGACGCCTTGTTGAATTCCACCTTGGGGACCTGGCGCGCGGCCTGATCGCCGATCTCGAAGAAGTCGGCCTTGGTGAAGCGGAAGAAGCCGGAGATGATATTGGTCGGGAAGGACTCGATCATGGTGTTGAAGTTGCGCACCGCACCATTGTAGTAGCGCCGCGAAAGCTGGATCTCGTCCTCGACGCCGGCGAGCTTCTCCTGCAGGTCGCGGAAATTCGCATCGGCCTTGAGTTCGGGGTAAGCCTCGGCAATGGCGAAGAGCCGGCCGAGCATGCCGCTCATCGCCTGGCTCACCTGCGATTGCTCGGTGACGGTGCCGCCGGAAATGCTCTTGGCGCGAAGATCGGCGATGTCGCGGAAGAGCTTGTCCTCATGCGCGGCATAACCCTTCACCGTCTCGACCAGATTGGGGATGAGATCGGCCCGGCGGCGGAGTTGGACATCGATGCCGCTCCAGCCTTCCGCGACCAGGTTCTTGTTCTTCACCAGCGCGTTATAGGCATAGATCAGATAGATGCCGGCGATGACCAGGACCGCCAGAAGAATGTAGCCCAGCATCGAATCCTCCCCTGTTGAGCTGCGGGAGTATCGGCGGGCCGCCCCCCTCGATCAAGGCAAAATAAAATGGCGGCCGTCACCGGCCGCCATCGCGATTTCCGAGGATTTATGACTGCTAAGCGGGCAGGACGAAGATCCAATTGGCGATGAGCACGACGATCACGCCCGCCGCCAGTGTAAGATAAGGCAACATGCCCGCCTTACGCTCACCCATATCGCCCTCCTTCAGGCCGAGATCCGCCAATGCGGCGGCAGGGAAGCGTCCACCGTCCTGCACATAATGCCGGTAAGCAAAGATCGGCAGGATGAGAGCGGCAAAGACGGCTCCGACCAGAAGGATACTCGAGCCAAATCCCCACACCTTCGCGCCGGCCCCCAGGAAGATGGCGTTCACAAAGGCCAATATGGTGTTGAGGCCGATCAGCCAGCGCGGCGCCTTCCACGGACGCGCGACATGACCCGAGTCGACGCGGTGTATCCAGCCGGCATTGAGGTTGAGGAAGTTGAAGATGATATAGCCGACATTCGACACCGCGAGCACGAAGAAGTAGCCCGCGACGTCGGAGGCAATGGCGAGGAGGAACAGATTGAACGCGAAATCCGTCCACATTGCCCGCGTCGGTGCGCCATGCTCATTCACATGGCTCAGGTAACGCGGCAACCAGCCATCCTTCGACCCCTGATAGAGGGTGCGCGATGAGCCGGCCATCGCCGTCATGATGGCCAGGAACAGAGCGACGATCATCAAAATGACCAGTATCTGGGTCACCACCTTGCCGCCACCAACCAGGCCAGCGAGCGCCTCGCCAACGCCGGTGCCGTCGACGATGCCGGGCGCCAGCATCCCCGAATGCCCCAACACTCCCTGGAAGGTGAAGGGAATGAGGAAGAAGAACAGAATGCAGAGAAGACCTGAATAGAAGATCGCCTTGAACGTATCCGTTTTCGGGTTTCTGAGCTCCCGCGTGTAGCAGACGGCCGTCTCGAAACCATATGTCGACCACGCGGCGATATAGAGGCCGCCCAGGAACAAGGTCCAGCCGCCAATCGTCCAGGCACCTTCAACGCTGGAGCCCGCTGCTGCCGGCGGCACCAGGCCGGTCACGTTCATCATGTCGATCTTGCCCGTCAGGATCGGCAACACCCCGATGATGACCAGCGGCACGAGAACGATAATAGCGAGCCATTTCTGGGCACCCGCCGTCGAGGCGATGCCGCGATGCTGGATGGCGAAAATGATCAGCATCAGGATCGCACCGATAAAGAACACGGCATTTAACTTGGCCTCGGCCAGAAATGGTATCTTGAACGTCAGCAGCGACCAATCCCGGATCGCGGGCGTCAAGGCCGCGACGCCATCCTGGGTCAGAAGCGCCGTCATGGCGTCCTGTGCGGTCTTGCCGGCATTGGCGGCGAGCCATTCCACGACGCGCGGCGATTCCGCCGTAAGCGACGCCGCATTGGCCGTCACCCAATCGAGCACCATCTGCGAGTCGGCGGCTGGAATGGGAAACAGCGCATTCAGAATATAACCGGCGGCAATGGCGCAGCCGAGCGAAAGCACCGGCGACCAGGCGAACCAGTTGCACCATACCGACAAGGGAGCGATGAATTTCGAATAGCGCAGCCAGGCGGTGGCGCCATAGACCGAGGCGCCGCCCGATTTGTTTCCGAACATGCCGGCGATCTCGGCATAGGTGAAGGACTGGATGAAGCCCATCACCATCGAGATCATCCACACCAGAAAGGCAAGCTTGCCGGTCGTGCTGGCGATGCCGCCGATCGAGAAAAGTACGAGCGGCGGAACGCCCGCCGCTACCCAGAATGCCCCACGCCAGTCGATGGCCCTATGCAGTTCGCCGGCTTCGGTCGTGACCAAGCCCGGCGAAATCGTCGCGCCGGCTGCCCCGCCAGCACCCTGTTTCGTCGTCATGAGCGACTTCTCCATTTGTTGAAGTGACACGTGCCGCGGGACGCCCGAAGGCTCCTGGTCAAAAGGCGGCTGTGATCAGACAATGGGAGAGAGGCCGGCAAGACGCCGCGGCGCCCTGCTTCCTGTTCGAACACGCTCGTCCGGAACTTGCGCCCGGCTTTCAGCATGACCGTTTCCCCACCTTGTTCTGCCCGGACCTGGCGCGTGACCGCGCGCCCGACGGGCAGACCGCTTATGTGCGGCTGGTCAGATGCTAAAATGGTATGTTTTTGGTTTCAAGTGGTAATAATTGGACTCACTTGGTCACCAACCGATAATCCCCATGCCAGAAGATCAAAGGCTTGCCCGTCGGGTCGTGGTCGAAATTGAGGACCTCACCGACAAAAATCACGTGATCGCCGCCCTGATAGGTATAGGCGGTCTTGCATTCGAAGACGGCGAGCGCGTTGGGCAGGATCGGGCAGCCGGTGTCCCAGGTCTCGAATTCGAGCCCCGCCCATTTGTCGTCGAGCGAGCGGGCGAAGCGGCGCGACAACTCATCCTGGCCCTCGCGCAGCACGTTGACGGCGAAATGGTCGGCCGAAAGGTAGGACTTAAAGCTGTAGGAGCGCTTGCCCAGGCTCCACAGGACGAGCGGCGGGTCGAGGGAGACGGCGCTGAAGGAATTGACCGTATTGCCGACCGGCTCGCCCTTGGGACCGCGTGTCGTGACAATCGTTACGCCGGTGGCGAAGGAGCCCAAGGCGGTGCGAAAAGCGCGGCTGTCGATAGGCACGTTCATTCGGGTCTCCAACTATGCCTTTAACCGCTCACCGACGTCGATGCGATTGCCGTCGGGGTCGGCGAAGACAAAGGCTTTCTGGCCATAATCCTTGACCTGCAAGGACTTTGTGATGCGCACACCGGCCGCCTGACATATTTCGTAAAGCGCCGCGACATCGTCGACGAACATGTGGCAGCTATTGACCGTCGACGCTACGTGGTCGCGCTTCTGGCTGATGTGAATCTCCGCGGCATCCTTCTTGAGCACCATGAAACCCACCGGCTGACCGTTCTCGAACACCTTCTCGAAGCCGAGGATCTGAGAGTAGAATGCGTAAGCCGCCTGGATGTCCCGAACCGCAAGGCCAGGGGCAACCCGGCCGAAAGTGACCGCATGAATAGAAGTAAGGCTCATCTGAAGCGCTCCCGTTTCAAAACGGCAGAGGCGGCGGTGCGCATGCCTGGCTAAGGAGCGGTGTCCCTCTGATGCGAATTGATAATGTTGCGTCGCGCGGAAGTCCATCGGCTAACTTCCGGGTCGAAATCAATATGGCAACTCGCCCATCTCCAACCAATTTTGCCCAATTTCATACCAATTGATTTCCCGATGCATTCGCGTTAGGCTTTTTCCGACGGCGAAAGGCGCAAGGTTGTCACCGCCATGAACAGATTCGAGACCAGCTTCCAAAACCTGAAAGTCGCCACCCAGGCGCCGCGGCCCAGCCTCGTCTATACGCCGGGCCTGCCGATGCTGCCGCGCGGCACCGAGCTCTACAAGGTCGCCGGCGGCGGCACGCTGGTGCTCGACATCAAGGCCGGTGACCGGCTGACCGTCACCGATCTGGAAGGCGGCCAGCCTTGCGAGATCGTCGCGGCGGGCGGCGACGGCAAAAGCGATCCTGCCATTCTGGGCGCCGGCGAAGGCGTGGAAGCCCAGGGCATCAAGGTCTCGCTCGCCGGCGACAACGACTCCGCCCTGCGCAGCCGCAAGGCACTGGCCCGGCGCAAGATCGATCTCGGCGCCGCCAAGGCCATCCGGCTGTTCGGCGCCACCTCGGCTCCGGGCAGCACGCAGGACTTCACGGCCAAGCGCGACGGTGTCGTCATCATCGGCGCGCCCGGCGGCAAGATGGATCTCGAGACGCAGGACACGGCGACACCACTCCAGGTGAGGGTCGCACGCGCCACGATCCCGCGCGCGGATGCGCCGGTGCCCCTGCCCGATCCGCTCGCCGATCCCCTGCAGGATATCCGTGTCGGCCGGGCGTCGGCGCGCGCTTACACGGTCAAGGCCGGCGAGTTCATCCAGATCATCGACGTCGCCGGGCGCCAGATGACCGATTTTCAGTGCTTCTCGCGCCGCAAGCTCGACAAGGGCATCGAAAACGCGCTCGACGGCACGATCACGCGCACCATGACCGGGCGCGCCTATCCGACACCGGGCCTCATCTCGAAGATCTTCGGCTTCGATTTCGAACCGCTGGTCGAGATCATCCAGGACACGGTCGGCCGGCATGATTTCTTCGCCACCGCCTGCAGCAGCCGCTATTACGACGATGTCGGCTATCCGGGACATGTGAACTGCACGGAGAATTTCAACCGGGCGCTCAAGCCCCATGGCATCGCCGAGCGCAATGGCTGGGAAGCGATCAACTATTTCTACAACACGCGCGTCGACGACCATAACCAGATCTATTTCGACGAGGCATGGTCGAGGCCCGGCGACTATGTGCTGATGCGGGCGCTGACCGATCTCGTCTGCGTGTCCTCCGCCTGCCCCGACGACATCAATGTCGGCAATGGCTGGAACCCGACCGACATTCATGTCCGCACCTATTCCGACAAAGAAAAATTCTCACGAGCGGTGGCCTATCGCATGACCCCTGATGCCGAACCCCAGTTGACGCGGGAAACCGCCTTCCATCCACGCTTCTCCGCGCTCACCCGCAATTATACGGAATATCGTGGCTTCTGGCTGCCGCAGCGCTTCAACAATGACGGCCCGGTCGAGGAATACTGGGCTTGCCGCGAACGCGTCGCGGTGATGGACCTGTCGCCTTTGCGCAAATTCGAAGTGACCGGCCCCGATGCCGAGGCCTTGATGCAATATTGCATGACGCGCGACATGCGCAAGCTGTCGCCCGGCCAGGTGGTCTACACCGCGATGTGCTACGAGCATGGCGGCATGATCGACGACGGCACGGTGTTCCGCCTGGCGCAAAACAATTTCCGCTGGATCGGCGGCGACGATTACAGCGGCATCTGGCTGCGCGGGCAGGCCGAGAAGATGGGCTTCAAGGCCTGGGTGCGTTCATCGACCGATCAGCTCCACAATATTGCCGTGCAGGGCCCGAAGTCGCGCGACCTCCTGAAAGAGATCGTATGGACGCCGCCGGCCCAGCCTGAGATCGGCGAGCTCGAATGGTTCCGCTTCACGGTGGGCCGCATCGGCGGCTTCGAGGGCGTGCCGATCGTCGTGTCGCGCACCGGCTATACGGGCGAATTGGGTTACGAGATCTTCTGCCATCCCAAGGATGCGCTGACTGTCTTCGACGCGGTGTGGGAAGCGGGCCAGAAATACGGCATCGCCCCCTTGGGGCTCGAAGCACTCGACATGCTGCGCATCGAGGCGGGGCTCATCTTCGCCCATTACGAATTCTCCGATCAAACCGATCCGTTCGAGGCCGGCATCGGCTTCACCGTGCCGCTCAAGACGAAGACCGACGATTTCATCGGCAAGGCGGCGCTGATCGAGCGCAAGGAACATCCACGCCACAAGCTCGTCGGCCTCGATATCGACGCCAATGAGGCGGTGGGGCATGGCGACTGCGTCCATATCGGGCGCGCCCAGATCGGCACCGTCACCAGCGGCACCCGGTCACCGATCCTCAAGAAGAACATTGCCCTTGCCCGTATCGACGTCACCCATGCAGAGATCGGTACGGAAGTCGAAGTCGGCAAGCTCGACGGCCACCAGAAGCGTTTGCCCGCGCGTATCGTGCGTTTCGCGCATTACGATCCGGACAAGACGAAGCCGCGGTCGTAGCCCAAACATCCGTCATCCCGGCGAAAGCCGGGACCCATTCAATAGGCGCAGACGGGCGGCTCTGCCCGCGTTTCACGAATTTATTGGTTCCCGGCTTTCGCCGGAATGACAAGTGGAGAGGTGGAGCTTCACCCCATCCACTTCACCCACCGCCCATGCGCGTCGCCGGTGGCGAGGAGATGGTCGTCGCCCGGCCAGACGCGGACGCGTAGCGAGAAGGCCTTTTCGAGCTCGGCATCGGCCTCGAAGCGCATCCAGGCGAGCGGGGCGTCGCGCGTCGCCGCGGCCCCGATCCGCTCCATGTGGGCGGTGATGCGCTCCTGGCTCGCTTTGGGGAAATACTGGAAGGCGATCGAGTGGAACAGGACCTGCATCTCGCCCCAGGCGGGCGTCGCGCCGATGCGGCTCTCGACCCAGATGGCGGCGTCGCGTTTCTCGACATGAATGGGATGATGCTGGGCGATGGCGAAGGCCGCGTTCAGGCGCTTCACCCGTGGAGCCTGATCGGGCCAGACATAGGCCAGGAGCCGCTCGCGGTCCTGCGGCAGCGAGACATCGAGCGGCACGAGATCGCAGCCGGCGCGCGCCGTTACGCGCGGCGTCAGTGTGGGCGGTGAGCTGCCCTCCCATTCCGGCGTGAGGAACAGAGCTGCGCCCATCGCGCCATAGACATCCTCGCCGAAGCGATAGGCGTAACGGTCGAGATTGAGATTGAGCCCGGCGCTGGCGCCGACCTCATAAAGGCGCATCGGCAAGGGGAAATGCGCCCATAGCCAGCACAGGCCGGCATAAAGGATGGAGGAGCGGCCGACCTCGTTCGTTTGCGGCGCCAGATCGAGCCAGGGCTCGATTTCCGGCCCCGCAGTCGTCAGGGCCTTGGCCACCTGGGCCCACAAAGCTTCGCCGTCGGGTAGCGGGTTGGGGGGATAGAGGCGCGCCAGCTCCGGCAAGCGGCCCTTGCGCACCAATCCGTTGAGCGCGCCGGCAAAACGCAAGGGAACCGAGTCCGCCTTTGCGTCCGGATCGCCTTGCCAGGAGAGAATGGCCTCGCCGACCGAGGTCGACCGGTCGAGCCTTTCGCCGGCCAGGGCACACAGGAGCGACATGAAGGGAGAGCCCAGAGTGCGGCACCATTCCGCTTGAATACGGAAGGCGGCGCGGACTCTCGCCTCGCTCTCTTCAGGAGAGGTTTCGACCCTACTCGGCCGCCTCCCGCCGTTGTCCTTTTTTCCCGTCACCCAGATATGACTCCATGGAATCGTCCATGGCGTCAACCCACGGCGTGTGGTGGGAAGGAGACATGGTGCCGGTCATCAGTGAACGATAGGCATGGTTACGGAAGCCCATGATATCTTCCGCCTTGTGGTGCTCCCACTCCATGAAGGTCTTGTTGGTCGCCTCGATATCGAACTTGGGATAATCGATGTCTTCCAACAGCTCCTTCACATAGTCGCCCTGATACCAGATCATCTGCTCGGCATCGGCGAGCTTCTCCTCGCGCTTGCGCCAGGACTTGCTGTGCTTGGCCATCTTGTCCTTCGACGGCAGCTTGATGCGGCCCATGATGACGTCGCGGGCATACCAGGCCTGGGCGTCGAACATGTTGAAGGTATAGAACTGGTCCTGCATGCCGATATAGAAGAGCCGCGGATTCTCCTCCCACACGACGCCCTTATAGAGGCCCAAAGGCCACAGGCGGTTTGCCGTCTTGAGGCGCAGGTCGTCGGTGAGGAAGGGGAAGTGATGCAGATAGCCGGTGCACAGGATGATGGCGTCGACTTCCTTGGTCGTGCCGTCCTTGAAGTGAGCGGTCCGGTTGACGAGCTTCTGGAGCAGCGGACGCTCCTTGAAATTGTCCGGCCAGTTGAAGCCCATCGGCTTCGAGCGATAACTGGTGGTGACCGATTTAGCCCCGTATTTCCAGCATTGCGAGCCGATATCCTCGGCCGAATAGCTGCGGCCGACGATCAGCACGTCCTTGCCCTTGAATTCGAGCGCGTCGCGGAAATCATGGGAATGCATCACGCGGCCGTTGAAGGTCGGCAGGCCATCGAAATAGGGGACGTTCGGCGTCGAGAAGTGGCCGGACGCCACCACGACATAGTCGAATTCCTCCGCATACATACGATCCTTCTTGCGGTCATGCGCGGTGACGGTGAACTTCTTGGTCTTCTTGCTGTAGGTCACCATGCGGACGGGGGTACAGAAGCGCACCCATTTGCGCACGCCGGCTTTCTGCACACGTCCCTTGATGTAGTCCCACAATACGGCGCGCGGCGGATAGGAGGCGATCGGCTTGCCGAAATGCTCCTCGAATGTGTAGTCGGCGAATTCGAGGCATTCCTTGGGGCCGTTGGACCATAGATAGCGGTACATGCTGCCATGCACGGGTTCGCCATGCTCGTCGAGGCCGGTGCGCCAGGTGTAGTTCCACAGGCCGCCCCAATCCTCCTGCTTCTCGAAGCAGACCACTTCCGGGATCTTGGCCCCTTTCTTCCGGGCCGACTGGAATGCCCGCAATTGCGCCAAGCCGGAGGGTCCCGCACCAATCACCGCAACTCTTGTCATTTCCTAGGCTCTCCTCAGTTGCCGACCCTGCCCCCATGGCGAGCGGGCATTATTTATTTTTGACTTGCCGACCAATTCTGACCACTATTAGGCCAATTCTGAACCAATTTTGCAATCGGAAATAACATATTGCAGTGCGGCATATGTCGGGATCAGAGTGGATTTAATGAAACGACTCTCCAACAGTGAACTCAAGAGCAATTTTATTGCCTGGCAGTGCCGGCTCCGCCAGCTGGCGATGCGGGACCATGGCGGAACCCCCATGCCGGGCTTCCGGCCGCAGGTCTCGAGCCTCAAGGGCGAGATCCTCATCCCCGAGATGACCATCCTCCTGGTGCCCAACAACCCGGAAGAGAGCACCGCCTTCTTCAAGTTCCAACTGCAGAAGACCAATGACCATCGCCAGGCTTTCGAGGCGGGGCTCAAATATCTGGCGGCGGATTTCTACCAGCTGCCGGAGCTCTTTTCCGACGAGATCACCGCGGTCTTCGCCAAGGGCTCGGCCACTGCCGAGCGGCTGGTGAAGCTCAAGACGGTGCTGCTCGATTTCGACCAATATGCCCAGCGCTACCGCCTCTCCTGCGCGGTGAAACGGCTGGTGCCGCGCGATATCTCGCGCGAGGCGAGCCTGTGGCACAACCGGCTGTTCAACCCCAATCTCGGCAATGACGCCGAGGTCCTGAGCTTCAGGCCCAATTGGAAGAACGCCATGGCCGAGCCCTGGCCCGGCTGAAACCATGCTGACCGTTCGCGAAGCCAGGACGGAGAAGACGCGGCTGATCATCGACCGGCTGTGGTGCGTGACGGATCCGACGGCGGCAGGCGAAGAGACAATCCTGCCGTCGGGGCGCGTGCAGATCATCTTCAGCCTGTCAGGGCTTCCGCTCAACGAGCATGATCCCGACGATCCGCAGCTCGATGCGCGCGCGTTGCAGATTGTTCAGGGCCCTTCGACACGGCCGCGCCGCGTTTCGCTGAGCTCGCAGACGTCGCTGTGCGGGGTGAGCTTCAAACCCGGTGGCGCCGGCGCCCTCCTCGGGCCGATCGACGGCCTCACCGATCACGTGGTCGATCTCACGCGCCTCTGGCGCGGAGATGCCATGGATCTGCGCGAGCGGCTGGAAACTCTCGAGGCGCCTGAGGCGAGACTCGATCTGCTCGAGCATGAGATCGAGGAGCGAATTGGCGACACGACCGGGGCGGCAACGGTGACGCGCGGACTGGAGCGGCTGCGGGAAGGTCTCGCCATCAAGGATGTGGGCGCGGAGCTCGGACTTTCGCCGCATCTTTTCAGAAAGCTGTTCCTCACGAATGTCGGCCTCACGCCCAAGCATTATCTCCGGATCGAGAGATTCCGAGCCGCTCTCAACCTGTTGTCGCCGGACGCATCCCTTTCCGACGTGGCCTTCGATGCACAGTTCGCGGACCAGCCCCATATGACGCGCGAGATCGAGCAGTTCGCTTCGACGACACCCGGCCGCCTCAAAGCCAGCCGGCGGCCTTACGCCGGACATGTTCGCGACAACGACCGTTAGCTTTCATTCAAGACATGTCCGGATCGTCACAAGTAAGGTCACGTCTCGGGAGGTGCCGGAATGACCGTACTACGCATCGTCGCGAATATCGCGACCGACGACGTCCCTCGGCTGCGAAAATTCTATGCCGAGCTTTTGGGGCTCGAAGCCGTCATGGATCATGGCTGGTTTGTCACGCTGGCGTCCAATGAAACGAGCATGGCGCAGATCGGTCTCGCCAGTGAGGGCGGCTCCGGCACGCCGGTACCCGATCTCTCGATCGAGGTCGATGATGTGGACGAGATCTATCGACGCGCCAGGAAGATGGCCTGCAAGATGATCCATGAGATCACCGACGAGCCGTGGGGCGTCCGGCGTTTCTTTATCGCCGATCCCACAGGCAAGATCCTGAACGTGCTCTCACATAACTAGAATTCAATCTTGACCGACGCGGCGCTGCGCCTGGCTTCGCCGTGATGAACGGCCTCGATATTGTTGCCGTCGGGATCGAGCAGGAAGGCGGCGTAGTAACTCGGATGATAGGGGCGCTCGCCGGGTGCGCCATTGTCGCGGCCGCCATGAGCAAGTCCGGCCTTGTAGAAGGCATCGACCATGGCACGGTCCTTGGCCTGGAAAGCCAGATGATGCCGACCAGTCAGCTGGCCGCTCGCGGCGCGGCTGTCGACGCTTGAGATGAAAAGCTCATCAGCCCAAAAATACGTATCGGCCGATCCGCCGATGGGAACCTCCAGCACCTTCAGCACCGCCTCGTAGAATTGACGGCTGGCGGCGAGGTCCCTCACCACCAGCTGGATATGGTCGATCAGACGGCCGCGATGAAGTTCCATAAGGTCTCCCGATGAAGAATCGGCGTGCCTACCAGGCGAGCCAGCGCCGGCCGGCAAAATAGCCGACGAGGGTCACGAGACCAATGGCGATCGAATACCAGGTGATCACGAAGAGCGGGCTGTCATCGGTGCAATGGCTGGCATAAAGCGTCGCGGCGATGGCGCCCGAGGCCAGGCCCGCCAGCGCCCCCGCGAGGCCCGGATCAGCCGGCGCCGCCCGCCTCAGAGCTGTCAGGAAGGCGATCAATGGAACAATCGCGAGCGAGGGGATCACCGTCAGGCAGAACCACCAGTTCTTGCCGATGAGGCGCGGCATCCAGGTCGAAGACGGCATCACCGAAAGCTCCGCCACGACGGCGAGGATGATCAAGACCGGAGCGGCAGCGAGCGCCAGAATACGCAAGCCGGGCACGGCTTCGGGCCGGACAATGGTGAAGATGAGCCAGATCGCCGTCGCCGCCAAAGTGAGCGTGAAAACGAACTTGAACAGGAAACGATAGGTTTCCGCCGCCGTGGCGATGTCGGGGCGGTAGCCGAGGATGGTCATGAACAGGGTGGCGGCAATGAGGGCCCCGCCCAGCACCGCGGCAGTCAAGGCGGGGTACGGTTTTCCCGCGCCGGCGGCACGGTCCTGCACCAAGGCCTCGATGAGATCGTCGGTCTTCACTTGTCGCTCTCCCGGTAGATCGCCGACAGCGCCTTGACCGCACGATGCAAGGTTACGCGGATGGCCCCCTCGGTCATGTTCAGGCGCTCCGCCGTCTGGCGCACCGAGGCGCCCTCGACGGCCAAAGCACGCACCACATTACGCTGCTTCTCATTCAAGCTCTCCAGCATGCGGGTGATGTCGTGGCCATCGAGCCCCGCCGGCTGCTCCTCGGCCGCCAGGATCTCAGCCATATCCTCGATCGGCACCTGGATGCGATGGCCGCGGCGGCGCATCTGGTCGATGAATTTGTTACGGGCGATGGCCGATATCCAAGGACCGATCGGCCGGTCGCTGTCCCAGGTTTGGCGCTTGAGATGGATGGCGAGCAGCGTGTCCTGCACCACATCCTCGGCATCTCCGGCGGAGAGGCCGTAACGCGCCAGGTTGCGGCGCGCCAGGCTGCGGATAGCCGGCGTCACCGCCTTCAGGAAGGTCCTGTATGCGGTCTCATCGCCAGCCGTCGCGGCGCGCATCAGCACGGCCCATTGCTCCTCGTCAGCGTTCATATGCCCGGGTATTCCCTTCTTCGCCGGTCATGGCCAATTCGTTACAGCCTATCCCGCCACCTATTTTTTTGTACAGACTGTAATGCTCCGCCCCTTTCTTCCCGAATACCCCACTGTGAGCCGGTGAGGCTCTCGATACTTCAGGAGGAGACCCATGAATCGTCGTTCCCTCAATCTCGCTCTGGCCGGTTCGCTCGCTACCGCCCTATCCCTTCTCGCGCTCCCGGCCAAGGCCCAGGAGACCGAGAAATGTTATGGCGTGGCGATGAAGGGCCAGAATGACTGCAAGGCCGGCATGCATGACTGCAAAGGCATGTCGACCACCGACTACGACAGCGAATCCTTCAAGCTCGTTCCCAAGGGCACTTGCACGTCGATGGAGACGCCCAAGGGCAAGGGCACGCTGGAGCCGATGAAATCGTAATGGCCGCCTTCGTCTCAAAGGCGGTGCTGGCCGCCTCGCTTGCCACCGCCGTGACGCTTCTCAATCTGCCGCAGGCTTCGGCCGATGGCGAGAAGGAGAAATGCTACGGCGTGGCGCTCAAGGGCCAGAATGACTGCGCCGCGGGTCCGGGCACCACTTGCGCCGGAACATCCAAGGTGGATTACCAGGGCAATTCGTGGAAGCTCGTTCCCAAAGGCACCTGCGTGACGATGCAGACGCCCTTCGGGCCAGGCTCGCTCGAGCCCATCACGCGGCCGTCCTGACGCTGCGATCGCGGCGGGGATGTCCCGCCGCGGTTTTCCCGTTCTGGAGTTTGTCATGAAACGCGCGAAACTTCCCCCACATGCCGGCGTCGCCTTCAAGCCGGAGCATTTCGAAACAATCGCCGAGCGGCCACAACCGATCGGGTTCTTCGAGGTCCATGCCGAAAACTACATGGGCGATGGTGGCCCACCGCACGCGCAGCTCACATTCATCAGAGAGAATTATGCGCTGTCGCTGCATGGCGTCGGTCTGTCGATCGGCTCGGCGCAGGATCTCGACCGCGACCACCTTGCCCGCCTCGGGCGCCTGTGCAAACGCTACCAGCCGGAGAGCTTCTCCGAGCATCTCGCCTGGTCGAGCCACGACACGACCTTCCTCAACGACCTGCTGCCGCTGCCCTATACAGAGGAGACCCTGCTTCGCGTGGCGGAGCATATCGACCAGGTGCAGGAAGCACTCGGACGCCGGCTGCTGCTCGAAAATCCGGCGACCTATCTGCTCTTTGCCGAGAGCACGATCCCCGAAACCGAGTTTCTCGCCGAGATCGCGCGCCGCACCGGTTGCGGCCTGCTGCTCGATGTGAACAATGTCTTCGTCTCCGCGACCAATCACGGACTCGACGCGGCGGCCTATCTTAAGGCATTTCCACTCGCGCAGGTCGGTGAGATCCATCTGAGCGGCCATGCGGTGACGCAGGACGAAACCGGCGCGCAGTTGCTTATCGACACGCATGACTCGCAGGTGGCCGATACGGTCTGGGCGCTTTATGAAGGCGTGATCGCGCGCACCGGCCCGATCGCCAGCCTGGTCGAATGGGACGACAATATTCCGGCCTGGCCGGTTCTCGCCCGCGAGGCGCAGGCGGCGCAGGCGATCCTCGACCGGGCCCGGCGCCCGGCTGCCGCGTGAGGTCTGTCATGATGAACATTACCCAATCTCGTTTCGCCGCAGCGCTGCTCGACCGGGCGAAGCCGGTCCCGGCGGAGGTCGTCGCCTGGACGGGCGCCGAACCTGTCAAACGTTATGGGGTCTATCGCAACAATGTCGCGACCGGTCTCGCCCGCGCATTGGCGGCGCGCTTTCCTATCACCGAGAAGATCGTGGGCGAGGAATTCTTCACCGCGATGGCCCGCGACTTCGTACTCGCGCATCCGCCGACCTCGCCGGTGCTGCTCCACTATGGCGCGGACTTTGCCGGATTCGTCGCGGGTTTCCCGCCCGCCGCGAGCCTGCCCTATCTCGCCGACATCGTGCGGCTGGAGGATGCGCAGATCCGCGCCTATCACGCGCGTGATATCGCACCGATCGCAGCAGACGTGCTGACGCGCATCGTACCCGAGCGCATGAGCGGTCTTTCCTTCCGCTTCCATCCGGCCGCGCGCATCATACGCTCAACCTTTCCGATCGTGACGATCTGGTCGATGAATGCGGGCCTCCTCCCGCTTGCGCCGATCGCGGATTGGCGGGCGGAAGACGCGCTGGTGACGCGTCCCGAGCTGTCAGTCATCACCCGACAGGTTTCGCCTGGCAGCGCCATATTCCTGCTCGCCTTGATGCGGGATGCGAGCCTTGGCGAAGCCTTCGACGAGGCATTGCAAGCCGATGCCGACTTCGATCTCGGCCTGAATCTCGCCGAGCTGATGCGCTCCGGCGCCCTCATCGACATCGCTGCTGAAACGTCCCTGGAGGCCTGAATGGTCCTGATCGGGAAAACCATCGCGCTGTTCGAGCAGATTCCTTACGCTGTCATTGCGCTCATCGCCCGGGTCGCGCCCGCCGCCGTCTTCTGGCAGTCAGGGCAGACCAAGCTCGAGGGCTGGCGCGTCTCCGACAATGCGATCTATCTGTTCCGCGAGGAATACAGACTGCCGCTGGTCGATCCGGTGATCGCGGCGCACTTCGCCGCCTTCGCCGAGCATTTCTTCCCCATCCTGCTGGTGCTGGGGCTCGCCACCCGCTTCGCCGCTCTGGCATTGCTCGGCATGACACTCGTCATCGAGATCTTCGTCTATCCCGACGCCTGGCCGACCCATGGCACCTGGGCCGCCTGCTTCCTGCTCCTGATGGCGCAAGGCGGCGGCGCATTTTCGTTCGACCACCTCATCAGGCGACGCCCGACCGGGGGTTAGAGCGGTGGCGGCTGCGGCGCCGCGTCGGCGCAGCCGGCCACCTGCTGGTCGAAATCGATGATCGATCCGGTCATCATACCGGATTCGTCGCTCGCCAAATAAGCGATGGCGCGCGACACCTCATCCGTCTTGAGCAGACGGCCGAAGGGCAGCTTCTTCTCCGCCTCGGAGAGCCAGCCATCCTCGGCATCGTGATAGGTCTTCATGATGCGGTCCTCGCCGGGCGTATCCATCCAGCCGATGCACAGGCCGTTGACCCTGATGCGATGGCGCATGAGGCTGAAGGCGACGTTCTTGGTGAGGGTGATGAGGGCGCCCTTGGACGCGCAATAGGCGGTGATGAAGGTCTGGCCGCCATGGCCCGACATCGAGATGATATTGACGATGGTGCCGCCCGATTTCTCGCGCCGCATCAGCTTGGCGGCGTCCTGCATCAGGAAGAAGGGCGCCCTGACATTGACGGCGAACATCTGGTCGAAGAGCTCCGGGCTGGTGTCCCAGATGGTGCCGCGGTCGGTGATGCCGGCGACATTGACGAGGATATCGGCGCGGCCGAAGGCCTTGTCGGCGGCCGCCGCAACCGCGCGACTGTCCTCGACGGTACCGAGATCGGCCTTCACAAAAACCGTCTTGGCGCCTTTCTTGCCGAGCGCCGCCTTGACCTTCTCGCCGTTCTTCGCGTTGCGGCCGCAGATCACCAGGCCCTTGGCGCCGCGGTCGGCGAAAAGATGGGCGGTCGCCTCGCCCAGGCCCTGTGTGCCGCCGGTGATGATGGCGACTTTTCCCTCGAGTGATGAAAGCTGGTAGGCGCCGGCGCTGGTCATAGGCAGGGTCCTCGCTGAAAAACTGGAAGAGGCAATCTAGCGGATATCCCCGGTTTTTCACCATCCGATCCAGCATCGGTACAGGCACTGGAGCGCGCCTTGTCCGGCATGATAGGCTTCCATCATGCCGCGCTACCAGATTATCGAAGCCCCTTCCGTGCTCGGCCTGTGGCCGTCGGGCGTCCAGGACGCGCCGCGCGTGCTGCTGGAGCTGGGGCTCGGCACCGGGCTGGGCATCGAGCGGACGAGCCGGCTCGCGCCGCCGCCCTACGATCCGCGCCGCGATCCCGAAACGAAGCTGCTTAACCCGGCAGGGCTTGCCGCCTATGGCCAGCTTCTCGCCCGTGAAGTGTGGAATGTGATCGAGGATGGGGCCGTGCCGATCGTGCTCGGCGGCGATTGCAGCATCCTGCTCGGACCGGCCTTGGCACTGCGCCAGCGCGGCCGCCATGGGCTGCTCTTCGCGGACGGCCATATGGATTACTGGGATGCGGCGGTCGAACCCTATGGCGAGGCGGCGTCCATGGATCTTGCTTTGGTGACGGGACGGGGTCCCTCCCTCCTCTCAAATATCGACGGATTGGGCCCCTACTTCCGGCCTGAGGACTGCGTCGCGTACGGCACACGCGATCACCTCTACAGCAGCGATTTCATCGAGACGCCCTATCCGGCCGAGATCATGCGCCTCGATGTCCATGAGGCGCATGCCCTGGGCGCCGCCGGCGTCGACCAGGCGCTGGCGCGACTTACCCACGACCGGCTGCAGGGCTTTTGGATCCATTTCGATGTCGACGTGCTCGACGACGACATCATGCCGGCGGTCGACTACCGGATGAAAGACGGACTGTCCTTCGCCGAATTGAGGCGCCTGCTCGGCAGTGCCTTCGCGACGGGCAAGGTCAAGGGCATGACGCTCACCATCTATAATCCCAATCTCGATCCGCAGCGCATCGCGGCGCGCAACCTGGTCGCGGCCTTGCTCGACATTTTGTCACCCGGACCGAACTGAGGATCGGCCACGCGCGGTTGGCGGCTCAATGTGGTTCGAATGGCAAGTAAACATGATCGGCGGGCAATGCCAGCAAACGTTCCGCCATGTCCTGCTTCAGCCATTCCAGCCGTTCGTTCTCCGCTGCGGTCCGATCAGGCTTTTTTCCGAGCTGGATGAATTCGTCCCTGACTATCCCCTCGCGGATCCGCAGCCGCACCGTGGAGCCCCGGTAGCTCAGGACGAATACGTAACGCGCCAGGGTTTCCCCGCGCTCGGGTTGCGCCAGGCCGTCGTCGACCACATAGCGGCCCTCCGTCAGGCTACGGGTCACCATCTCGAACGCGTCGCGTGCGCCGGGACCCGTGAATGCCGTGCGCACGGCAATCTCGCGCCTTTCGGGCGGGCCGGTCGGACTGAGCAGCGGAAAGGCTCGTTGCATGACCTTGAAACCATGCGCCACGCCGCCGGGGAAACCAAAACCGTGAAAAAGCGTGAGGTCCGATATCCGGTAGCTCAGTAGTTTCCCGTTCTCGAGCACGGTGAGCGCGTCGTCAGTCATTGCCTCTCCTTGGATATCTTATTGCGACTCATTCAGCAGTATCGAGCCACGGAACAGAGATCATATTCTCGAACACCTTCCCCGCCATCATTCTCACCTCCTCCTGCTGGCGCGACATTTAGTCCGTTGCCTAAATACTGAATCCGAGGCAATACTATTTCGCTAATTACCTAAATCCTTAACACAAGGAAGGAGATCCTGCGATGATGCTCGCGACCTATGCCGTCTATGTCGGCGTGAGCCTGGTGATGACCTATTGGGTCGGTCGCACCCTCAACCGGAACGGGCGCGTTTTCCTGATCGAGAATTTCGAAGGCAAGGCGGAGCTCGCCGACTCGGTGAATCACCTGCTGCTGGTCGGCTTCTATCTCATCAATCTCGGCTTTATCTCGCTCGCCCTCAAATATGGCGACAAGCCGACCACGGCCGTTGAAGCGGTCGAGTTCCTCAGCACCAAGATCGGACTCGTCATCGTCATTCTCGGCGCCATGCATTTCTTCAATATGCTATGGCTGGTCAAGTTCCGTAAATCACGGCTGTTCCACACATTAGCCCCGCCCCGGCCTAGCGGCACAGCCGGTGGAGGAGTGCCACTGCCACGGAGCAACTGGGACACCGCCGCATCGCCGGTCCAAGGCTGACCTCGCAAAACAGAAGAGCCCGGCAAAGCCGGGCTCGACCACTTATAGCTGATGCGCCTCGATCACCCGACCTTGCGATAGGCCTTGTTCAGCTGCACCATCGGATGCTTGGGCGACATCTGGAACTTGATCAGCAACTCGCGCGCCATCATGTCGCGATCCTGCTGGTTGTTCGGCAGTTTCACATTCTTCGGAATGCGCACCCAGCCATTGCAGTTGCGGTCGAAGATGGCGGGCTCGCCTTCCTCGTATCCCATATGCACGTCCTCGAGCCAGTTGAGGTCGTCCCAGCCCATGAATTCCAGATAGCCTTTGAGGAAAGGCGTGATCCGATTGTAGTCGGGGATCAGGTTCACGTCATAACGGTAACCGATATGCTGGCCGATCTCCTTCTCGCGCGAGGAGGAGAGGCCGGCCTTGTCCTTGATGAACTGGTCGACCGACTTGATGTCCGAGCCTTTGTAGCTTGTGCCTGCCATAATGTTTCTCCTTCGCAGAGAAGCCGATCAATATTTGTGATAGTTGCCGCCTTCGAGGCCGACCGTGTAGTTGGTGCCGGCGAGCGGCACCTTGCACATGGCCGAGGCTTCCATGGTGAGAGCGGCGAGGTCCTCGGGCTCGAGCGAATGGATATTCGTCTTGCCGCAGGCACGGGCCAGCAGCTGCGCTTCCATGGTGAGCGTGTGGAGGAAGTTGTAGACGCGCTCGGCCGCCTTGTCGGGGTCGAGGCGCTGGCGCAGCACCGGGTCCTGCGTAGCGACGCCGACCGGGCAGCGCCCGGTGTGGCAGTGATAGCAGAAGCCCGCATCGACGCCGATCTCGGCCGGATAGTCGGTCACGCCGTCGATATGCTTATTGCAGTTGAGCGCCATCAATACTGAATGGCCGATGGCGATGGCATCGGCGCCGAGCGCCAGAGCCTTGGCGACGTCGCCGCCATTCCTGATGCCGCCGGCATAAACGAGCGAAATCTCGCCCTTCTTGCCGAGCTCGTCGATGGCACGGCGCGCCTCGCGGATGGCGGCGATACCAGGAACACCCGTGTCCTCGGTCGCAATATGCGGGCCGGCACCGGTGCCGCCTTCCATCGCGTCGATATAGATCGAGTCCGGATCGCATTTCACCGCCATGCGCACGTCGTCATAGACACGCGCGGCGCCCAGCTTGAGCTGGATCGGGATTTCCCAATTGGTCGCTTCGCGGATCTCCTGGATCTTGAGCGCCAGATCGTCCGGCCCCAGCCAGTCGGGGTGACGGGCGGGCGAGCGCTGGTCGATGCCGGCCGGCAGCGAGCGCATCTCGGCGACCTGGTCGGTCACCTTCTGGCCCATCAGATGGCCGCCGAGGCCGACCTTGCAGCCCTGGCCGATGAAGAACTCGCAGGCGTCCGCCAGGCGCAGATGGTGCGGGTTGAAGCCGTAGCGCGACTGGATGCACTGGTAGAACCATTTCATCGAATAACGCCGCTCGTCGGGGATCATGCCGCCCTCGCCCGAGCAGGTGGCCGAGCCCGCCATGGTCGAACCGCGGGCGAGCGCGATCTTGGCCTCGTAGGACAGAGCGCCGAAGGACATGCCTGTCACATAGACCGGAATGTCGAGCACCATCGGGCGCTTGGCGCGCGGGCCGATGATCGTCTTGGTGTCGCATTTCTCGCGATAACCCTCGATCACGAAACGGGTCAGCGTACCGGGCAGGAAGGTGAGATCGTCCCAATGCGGAATCTTCTTGAACAGCGAGAAGCCGCGCATGCGGTAGCGGCCGAGCTCGGACTTGATGTGGATGTCGTTCATGACCTCCGGCGTGAAGATCTTGGACGAACCGAGCAGATATTTCTTGCTCTCGGCCGGCGCCCGCGACAGAGCGGCAAGCCCGGTGGCGGTGCGCTTGACGGCGCTTTTGCCATTGGTCTTGGCCAGCGCTTTGGCGGCGGACTTCGCCTTGGCCTTCACCGGCGCCGTTTTCGCTTTGGTTTTCTTGGCTGCTTTTTTAGCCATGTCAGGTCCTCACCTAGTAATTCGCAATTCCGCGCGGACGCACCGCTCAGAGCGTTCTTATTCAATGGATCCCGGCTTTCGCCGGGATGACAGCAGGGCTAGAGCACCAGCTTCTTCTCGCCGGGCTCGAGATTGTCGTAGTTCCACAGCTGCTTGCCGGCGACGATCTTCTTGAAATGGCCGATGCCCTTCTTGGGGTAGAGCCCATACATCTTGAGCTTGCGGGTCAGCCATTCGCGGTCGAGGTCGGTTATCTCGCCCGGCACCGCGTCGACGCCGAGGCTTCGCGCCTCGCCGCCCAGATAGATGGTGCCGTCATACATGGAGTCGCCGAGATTCTTGCCGGCATTGCCGCAGATCACCATGCGGCCGCGCTGCATCATGAAGCCGGTGAACGAACCCGTATCGCCGCCGACGATGATATTGCCGCCCTTCTGGTCGATGCCGGTTCGGGCACCGACCGAGCCTTTGCAGACGATGTCGCCACCGCGCAATGCCGCGCCGAATTGCGAGCCGGCATTCTTCTCGATCAGAATGGTGCCGGAAAGCATGTTCTCGCCGCAGGCCCAGCCGACGCGGCCCTTGACCTTCACATTCGGCCCATCGAGCAGGCCCAAAGCGAAGTAGCCGCAGGAGCCTTCGATATAGAGATTGAGCCGGTTGAGGATGCCGACCGCGATCGAGTGCTTGGAGCCCGGATTTTGCAGCACGATCGTGCCGTAGCCGCGCTTCATCAGGTCGCGCAGCTGGGCGTTGATCTGCTTGGTATCGAGCTTCTCGCAATCGAGCTCAGCGCGCTTGTTGAAATCGACGTCGAGGGCGTCCGGATAGCCATAGCCACCCACCTCCTGCGTGACATCGAAGAAACGCTGCTGCGTCTTGCCGCGCAAAGCCTCGGTGTGCATGCCCAGGTCATGCGAGACATGGGCCTGCTTCGTGGTGGTCAAGCCCGCCATACGCGAACCTCCTCATCATAGGGATCCCAGGTGTCGATCTCATGCGGAATGACGGCGCGGATGGCCACTTCCTCGGACGCGAGCGCCACGAGGTCGTCGCTTTCGTAGAGAACCATGGGCTTCGCCGCCATGGTGTCCTTGGCCATGCCGAGCGCGTCCTTGGTCGAGACGAGATAGGTGAAGACGCCGTCGATATCCTGGATCGACTGGCGCAGCGACTCTTCCAGAGTCGCGCCATGCTCGAGATTGTAGGCGGTGTAGACCGCCAGCAGTTCCGAGTCGCAGTTCGACATGAAGCGATGACCGCGCCGCTCGAATTCGCGCCGCATCATCCAGTAATTGGTGAGCTGCCCGTTATGAACGACGGCGATGTCGTTATAGGGATAGGCCCAGTAAGGATGGGCGGAGCGGATATCGACATCCGACTCGGTCGCCATGCGGGTATGGCCGATGCCGTGCGTGCCCTTGAACTTGCGCAGATCATATTGCTGCGCGACCCGGGCTGCATCGCCCAGATCCTTGATGAGCTCGAGCGCGTTGCCCATCGACAGGATCTCGGTACCTTCGACATCCTCGACATAATCGGCGAGCTTCTTCATATCGCCGTCATACTGGATGCGGTAGCGAAAGGCGTAGTCGGTGACATCGTCCTTGTCGATGATCTGGACACCGAGGGTCGCCAGACGTTCCTCGACCTTGGCGCGCCTCCGCTTGACCTCGTCCTGGATGTCGAAGCCCTTCGCCATGTCCTCCTGCTCGGCCACCTTGAAGCGCATGACAAATTCGTTGCGCCCGGGGGTGCCGTAGATCGCATAGCCCGTCGAGTCGGGTCCCCTATGCTTGAGCGACTGGAGCATCTGGGTCATTTCCTGACCGATGTTCCCGGATCCGTTGCGGTGGATGAGCCCTGCTATCCCACACATGTTAATCTCCTTTGGTTTTCGTTCCCGCGCCCCTGAGGACGCGGGAGGAATTCACGGCAAGCAATTGAGATAGGTTTCGAGATCCCAATGCGTCGAGGTGTGGAGAAAGCGCTCCCACTCGTCGCGCTTGTATTCGTCATAGAGACGGTGCATCTCGCCCGGCATCGCCGACTTGATGACGTCGTCTTTCTTCAAGGCTTCGAGCGCGTCGCCCAAGGTCATCGGCAGGCGGCGTACCTGCTTGCCGGCCTCCATGGCGGCGTAGATGTTGCGCTCTTCCGGCTTGCCCGGATCGATCTTGTTGCGGATGCCGTCATCGGCCGCCTTCAGGATGGCGCCCGCCATGATGTAGGGGTTCACCATCGAGTCGACGGCGCGGTATTCGAAGCGGCCGGGTGCTGAAACGCGCAAGCCCGTGGTGCGGTTCTGGAAGCCCCAGTCGGCGAAGACCGGCGCCCAGAAGCCCGTATCCCACAGACGGCGATAGGAGTTGACCGTCGAGCAGCCGATGGCGGTCAGCGCGTCGAGATGCTTGACGATGCCGCCGATGACATAGAGCCCGGTCTTGCCCGGCAGCTGCGCGTTGGAGGTCTCCGGCATGAAGGTATTGGTGCCGCCGCGGCGATACATGTAGTTGTGCTCGAAGCCCGGCAGGTTCTTCGGGTCATTCCCCAGTATCTTGAACTCGTCCTTGCCGCCCTTCCACAGCGAGATGTTGTGGTGACAGCCATTGGCCGACACGCCCATGAAGGGCTTGCACATGAAGCAGGCGATGATGTTGAACTCGCGTGCGACCTGGGCGCAGATCTGCCGGTAGGTGGTGAGGCGATCGGCAGTGCGCAGAGCATCGTCGTAGTTGAAGTTCAATTCGAGCTGGCCGGGCGCGTCCTCATGATCGCCCTGGATCATGTCGAGACCCATCTTCCGGCCATATTCGATCACCCGCATATAGACGGGGCGCAGGCTCTCGAATTGATCGATGTGATAGCAATAAGGATTGGAATAGCCGCCATTCGGGTTGCCATTGTCGTCCTTCTTGAGCCACATCATTTCGGGCTCGGTGCCGTGGCGCATGCGCAGGCCATGGTCCTTCTCGAACTTGTCATGGATGCGCCGGAGATTGCCGCGGCCATCGGAAGTGAGATAGGCGCCCGGATTTTCCTTCTCTTCGCGATTGCGGAACAGCGTGCAGAACATGCGGGCGACGCGCTTGTCCCAGGGCAGCTGCATGAAGGTCTCGGGCTCGGGCACGCCGACGAGCTCGGCCGCTTCCGGGCCATAGCCCAGATATTCGCCGCGCCGGTTCATGAAGAGATTGACGGTCGCGCCATAGACGAGCTGGAAGCCGCCATTGGCGATATTCTCCCAGTGATCCGCCGGGATCCCCTTGCCCATGATGCGGCCGGTGATCGAGACGAACTGCAGGTAGAGATATTCAATGCCGAGCTGGTCGATCTTCTTGCGCACCTGTTTGATCATCTCGGCGCGACCGTCGGTTTTTATGAATTTCTCATAATCAGTCATGTGGCGTTTCCTCTTGTTTGTCCGGTCCTTTGGTTGCGCCGGGCGTATCCCGACTTGGTAGGACCGGTTGGGTCAAGTTAAGGCACTGTCAGTCGATCAACTCCATGGGAACGGGCTGTTGGAGACGGGGTGGAGCTTGCCCTCGACATAGCGGGAGAAGCGGAAAGGCTCGAGAAGCTTCGACTTCTCGCCGACGATCTCCTGCGCGGCGAGCTTGCCGACGCCGATCATCTTGTAGCCATGGTTCGAATCCGCGATGACGAAGACATTGTCGCGGAAGACATCGAAGACCGGGAAATTGTCGGGCGTGAAGCAGCCGAGGCCGCCGGACTTCTCGTCCTTCTTGTAGATACTGATCTGGCCCTCGAAACGCTTCTGGCAATGGGCCAACATCGAGCACCAGGTCTCGATGAAATCATCACCGACGATGAAGTCGGGCGATTCGGGACCGTAAGGATCGATAGCGATCTTGTCGGGCTCGCCCTCGACCTTATAGGGCGAGGCGCCGCCCTGGACGCCGCCGAAATTGAAGTCGGGCTTGTAATAGAGACCCCAGAGCTTGTCGGTGAGGAGACGGCCGTCGACATCGGAATAGAGCGGCGCGTCGGTGTCGACATGAATGACCGGCGGCATCCTGCCGTCATTGGTCTTGTGCATATTGGGGTCGACGCCGAGCGTCCCCTCCTCCAGGCACCAGTATTTCCACATGCGCACATTGTCGTGCATCTTGCCGTCGCGCCCCTTGATCGAGACGGTGCGCGGCAGGTCCAGCATGTTCCAGATCTGGTTGACCCACGGCCCGACGCCGACCACGACATAGTCGCAGCCGATGCGACCCTTGCTGGTCATGACGGCGGTCACGGCCTGTGAATTACTGCCGAACTCGAAGCCATTGACCGTCACACCGGTCATGATGCGCACACCTTCGGCCTCGGCCTTGGAGGCGAGGCCGTAGATCGAAGCGGTGTTGTTGGCGTAGCCACCCTTCTTCTCGTGCAGGACGGAAGTGATGCCCTTGGCCTGCCAGTCGTCGAACAGGCCTTTCATATAGGTCATCGAGTCCTTCTCGCCTTCGATGAAGGTCGAGGTGTAGCCGATGGACTTCTGCTGCTCGTAGATGGTGCCGACCTGCTGATGCATGACCTCGGGCGAGATCTGCATGTAACCGACGGCATGATAGGAATAGGCCTTGGGATCGCTCTCCCAGACCGACACCGAATGCGCCATCAATTCGCGCATGGCCGGCTGGTAGTAGTTGTTGCGCACCACCCCGCAGGCGATACCGGAGGCGCCGGCAGCGATCGAGGTCTTGTCGAGGACCAGAATGTCCTTACCCGACCCTTTGCCGGTCTCCTTCAGCTTCAATGCCAGATGATAGGCGGTGGAGAGACCGTGAATACCGGCCCCGATGATCACATATTTCACACCGGACGGAACTGCCATGACGCGCGCTTTCCTCCTGCGAGACCCACTCCCCAGCGGATTGGGCTGAACCGGTTTGATTGCTTTTTTCGGGACAAAACCCACGGTTCTGGCATAATGATCCACAAATTCAGACCGATTGCAAACCAATTTTTGCCAATTACAACCAATTGAGACCATGACCCCTGAACTGCAAGAAGAAATCCTGAAGACCCGCGGCCCCCTCGAAACGGAGGGAGAGGACCCGCAGCTCGTCGCCACCAGGGGGGCGAATTCGATTACGTCGCGGCTGAAGCGGGCGATTGAAAGCGGCGTCTACAGCGACGGCGACCAGTTGCCGCCCGAGCGCCAGCTCGCGGTCGCCTTCGGCACGGCGCGCTCGACCATCCGCAAGGCGCTGGATCAGCTCGAGCAGAAGGGCCTCGTGGTGCGCCGCGTCGGCTCCGGCACCTTCGTCAGCTATCAGGGTCCGGTGCAGGACGCGATGTCGGATGTGACCGACCTCATCTCACCTTTGCAGCTCATCGAGGCCCGAATCGCCATCGAGCCGTCGATGACGCGGCTGGCGGCGCTGCATGCCTCAGCCCGCGATCTCGACGCGATCGAGAGCATCCTGCTGCGTATCGAGGCGACCAATGCAGATCAGGATCTGTTCACCAAGCTCGATTCCGAGCTGCATCTGGCGATCGCGCGCTGCTCGCGCAATCCCCTGCTCTATCGGCTCTATCAGCATATCAACACAGTGCGGAACCACGCGCAGTGGGAGCAGATGAAGCAGATCATCCTGGTGAACGAGAAGATCGACGTCTACAACCAGCAGCACCGCGCCATCTTCGAGGCGCTGAAGATGCGTGATCCGGCGACCGCTGCCGATCTCATCGCCCGGCATCTCGAAACGGCGCGCCAGGATCTGGTCGGCGCCGACAGCATCTGACGACGACAGGCAGACCAATGACAAGCGAAGCATGACATGAATCCGGTGTTTCTCGGCACAGCGGCGGCCTTGTGCTGGGGAATGCTCGATTTTCTCGCCGGCAAGACCGGCCGCCGCATCGGCCCGCTGCCGGTCACCGCGGCTGTCACCTTGTTCGGTCTCGTGCTGATCAGCCTGTGGCTGCTGGCCTTTGGCGAGTTGCCCACCCTGCTGCGCGGCGATGTCTGGTGGCCCGCCGTCGCCGGCATCGGCGTGGCCCTCGCCACGTTATTTCTGTTCACGGCGATCACCTCGGGGCCAATTTCGCTCGCCGTGCCGGTGGCCATGTCCTATCCGGCGACCAGCGTCTTTCTCGGTATCTTTGTCGGTAACGTCCCAAGCCCAACGCAGCTCGCTTTTGTCGCGCTCATCCTCGCCGGCGCTTTCCTCGTCGCCTGGGGCGAGAGCGAGGCGGGTCCAGCCGGGACCGGCGAAACGTCCGGGCGCCGGCGGCGCACCATTACCTTCGCCATTCTCGCCCATCTGACTTTCGTCGTCGGCGTCTTCGCCGGGCAAAAATCGGCGCTACTCTTTGACGAAATCCAGTCTGTCTGGATTTCGCGTCTCGCCGGCGCCGCGATCATGCTGCCGTTGATGCTCGCCAGACCGGCACCGATGCGGCCGCAGATTCCTTATCTGCCGGTGCTCGCGGCGATGGGATTGCTCGACGTCTTCGCCATCACGCTGCTCTTCGCCGCCGGCAAAAGTGCCCAGCCCGAACTCGCCAATGTCTGCGCCACGGCGTCGGGCGCCATCACGATATTGCTCGCCTGGATTTTCCTGCACGAAAAAATCGCCTATCTTCGCTGGATTGGAATTGCCGCCACCTTCTTCGGGATCGCCGCCCTCTCAGCACTGAAGTGAGACCTCCATGATCGCCATCACCCAGAAGCACCTCGATGATTTCGCCCGTGATGGCTTCGTCGCCGTCGAAGGCGCCCTCACCGGCGATGAGATCGCCAAGGCCCGGGCCCGCTTCGAGCCACTATTTTCCGGCAAGTTCGAGACCGGGCTTTATCCCGACGAGTGGAACTGGCGGCTCGGCCGCGACCGCGAGGACCTCACAAGGCAGATCTGCAACGGCTGGAAGTCCGATCTCGCCATCGCCTCGATCGTGCTGCGTTCCGATGTGGGCGAGGCCTGCGCCAGGCTGCGCGGCTGGCCGGGGGCGCGCATCGGGCAGGACAATGTCATCTGGAAGCCGCCCGGCGGCAAACCGCTCGGCTTCCACCAGGATGATTCCTACAATGGCTGGATCGAGCCCGGCGAAATGATGACCTGCTGGATCACGCTCGACGACACTAAGGCGTTCCAGGGCACGATCGAACATGTGCGCGGCTCACATCGCTGGCCGATCTCGCCGCCGATCAAGCAGTTCCATGCTCCCGACGACCCGCTGGCCGATCTCAAGCCGGCGGCGGAAGCGGCGGGTATCCGCGACTACGAGATCGTGCCGATCGAAGTGCCGGCGGGCACCGCGGTGTTCCACCATGGTCGCACCTGGCATGGCTCACGCGACAACAAGGGAACCAACCCGCGCCGCTCGGTCATCGCGCATTGCATCTCGTCCACAGCAAAATTTCACCCGAGCGAAATCAGCTATATTTACTCGCGCTACAAGAAGGCGCATTCGACCGATATGGACGAAAGCTATTTTCCCGTGCTCTGGCAAGAGGATGGCTACCGAACCCCGTGGCTCGACGGCTATATGAGACAAGGTCGGACGGCGGCGGCGTAAACCAAACCGATTAAATTTTAACGACAATTATAATAGTTCCCTAGGCGCTGGTCGGGCAATCTCACGGCATTGAAAATGCCTGGGAATCGTCGTCGATGTTCGGATCAAGTGAAGCAGAACGCCAGCGCGTCGCGGTCACGCTGACGCTCAGCACGGGCGAAGTTCTCAACGGCCATGTGTTTCTGGCGACGGCGCAGAAGCTGCGCGACCTACTCAATAATCCCGACCAGTTCATCGATTTCGAGAAGCGCGACAACACGCTGACGATGGTCGCCAAGCGGTCCATTGCGATGATCGCGGCGCTCGACCTGCCGCGCACCGACCATCTCTACCGGCGCACCGTCAGCCCGGCCGCCTTCGATCCCTATAATACGCTCGGCATCGACCGCGGCTCCAATGCCGGCGAAGTGCGCGCCGCCTATCTCGCCAAGGCCCGGCTCTATCATCCCGACAAGCTCGCCAGCAAGGACGTGCCGAAGGAAGTCGGCGACTATATGAACGCCATGTTCATCCGCATCCAGAAGGCCTATGACGAGCTGGAATCCAGCAAGACTCCGGCCTAAAAGGTTCCATGATCGAACCGAATCCCGTCGCGCATCTGCGCGTCCTGAAACCCTTCCCCTTCGTTTATGCCTTCTATGACGGGCGCATCCCCGATGTCCGGCTTCATGCCGAAACGGAGAACTGGCTCGATGATGGCGGATTCGCGCTCGGCACGGCGAGCTATGCGCTCGTCGATGAAGACGACGCGCTCGTCTATGACACGCATCTGTCGCCCGCCCATGCGCGCAAGATCAGGACCTTCCTCGATCGCCTGGGCACAAAGCGCATCCGCGTCGTGCTGAGCCATCACCATCTCGATCATGTCGCCGGCAACGAGGCCTTCGCCGATTGCGAGATCATTGCGCAGGAGCTGACACTACGCCATCTCGAGAACAACCGCGCCGGGATCGAAGCTGGCACCTATCACGGGCAACCGGCAATCAAGCCGCTCGTTTTGCCGAAGACCATCTTCGAAAAACACCTGAAGCTTGAAGTCGGACGGCTCGATGTCGATCTCCATCACGCCAATATCCATAGCGACGACGCCACGCTTCTGCATTTTGAGGAGCTGGGACTGCTGTTCGCCGGCGACACGCTGGAGGACACGATCACCTATGTGGCCGAGCCGCGGGCGCTCGACACGCATTTGGCCGAGCTCGACCGCCTGTGGGGCTGGAACGTCTCCCGCATCCTGCCCAATCACGGCGACCCGCTGGTCATCTCGGCGGGCGGCTACGAGAAGCCCCTCATCCGCGCCACACAGCAATATATCCGCATGCTCAAACGCTGTGTGGCAGAACCGGAATTGCGTGAGGAGAAGCTCGAGGCCCTCATCGCCGGGCCGCTTCAGGCCAAATGGGTGAACTACTTCGCACCCTATGAGGCAGTGCATCGCAATAATGTCGCGGAAGTCGTCGCCGCTTACGCGAACTGATCTACTCCGCAGCCACTGCCGGCACGACCATTTCGATCGCGAAGGGCCGGTCGTGGGTGAGCGACGGGATACGGCCGCGCGTCTTCGCCACTTCGGCGAGGTCGATCTCGGCGGTGATCACGCCTTCATTGTCGCCGCCATCAGCCAGAACGCGGCCCCAGGGATCGATGATCAGCGAGTGGCCATAGCATTCGGAGCCGCCGGCGAGCGTACCGTATTGGCAGGGCGCGATCACGTAAGCACCGTTCTCGATGGCGCGGGCACGGTTGAGAATGTGCCAATGCGCCTCGCCGGTGATGCGGGTGAAGGCCGCCGGCACCGCCAGCATCTGAGCGCCGGCCTTGGCCAGCGTGCGGTAGAGCGCGGCGAAGCGCAGATCATAGCAGATCGACAGGCCGACCGGTCCGCCGACGCAGGGCGAAAGCACCGCTTCCGAGCCCGGCATGATGGTGGCGGACTCGCGATAGGTATGGCCGTCGCCCAGATCGACGTCGAACATATGCACCTTGTCGTAGCGCGCCGCGATGGCGCCGTCAGGCGCCAGCATGTAGCTGCGATTGAAGATGCGTCCGTCGGCGGCCTTGATGCCGATGGAGCCGACGAGAATCCAGGCTTTGTAAGTCTTGGCGAGGGCGGCCATCGCCGGCAGGACCGGATGATCGCTTTCCGGCACGGCGAAGGGATGCAGCATGCCGTTCTTGGTGTCGAGCCCGGCGCAATATTCGGGAAGAGCGATGAGCGACGCGCCCGCGGCGCCCGCCTTGTCGACGAGCTTGGCCAGGATGGCGATGTCGGCTTCCACATCAGGCGTCGCGCAGTTCTGAATGCAGGCCGCAGTGAACTTCTGAACCATGTTTTTCACTCTATACCAATCCGGCGCGAAGTCACTTCTCAACTTTGTGACATATGCCGTGTGGGAAGCCGGGGCAGATATGCGTCAGAATCCTTTGATTTCAACGGATTTCAGTTCTCGCCTGACCATGCGCCGCAGGATGGCCGGACCGGTCCAGGTGAGAATGCAGAAGGCGATCCACAAGATCGCCGATGCTTCCGGTATCGGCGATGGAAAGCCCTTCAGCAGGACCCGATAGGTGAACTGCCAAAGAATGTAGATGCCGATGCAGATCAAGATCTGCTGTTTGTTGGTGAAGCGTCCCATCAAAACGGCATAGCGCCACCAGATGCCAAGAATCGGATTCTTGCGCATCTTGACCTGCGCCATGAGATGAATGGCCTGAGGATCCATCGCATCCTGCTGCAAGGCCCATAGAGCATTTTCATAGGCTTCGTCGATGCGCCCATCGCGCAACGCCATAGTGCCCCGCAGAATGATGACATCCGTGTCGCCCGGTGCCTCACCCGTCGCTTCCTCGAGAAATGTCCGCGCTTCGTCGATCCGGCCACGCGCCAGCAGGAAGTCGGCATAACGTGCCTTGGCATCAGTGTAACCCGGAGAGAGCCGCAGGGCTTTCCGATAGGCAGCCTCGCACTCTTCGAACTCATCACGCAGCTCATGCGCGAGCGCCAGATTCAAGTAGTTGGCCGGCTCGAAGGGATCGAGCTCGACTGCCTTTTGCGCTTCGGCGATCGCCAGATCCTTCTTCTCCTGGGCGAGGGCCGCGACCGCCAGCAGGCGATGCGCGCCCGGAAAATCGGGGGCCGCGGCGACGAGATCCCGCGCCGTCGCTTCCGCCCCTCGATAATCGCGCTTGGTCAGAAAACCACGCGTCAGGATGTCGAGCGCATAGATATCGTCAGGCGACCTCTGCAGGGCTTCCTTGGCGGCTCCGATCGCAGCGTCGGCATTGCCGGCGGCGAGATAGGCTTCGGCGGCATGAAGCTGGCCGCTATCACTTTCGTTCATTTGGCGTGCTTCTTGAGAAATTCGACGACATCGTCATATAGGCCGCCTTCATTGCTGTATTTCGCGTAGTTGCGTGCCGTGGTCAGCCATTCGATGGTGGTCGAACGGCTGGCGCGCAAGGCTTCGTTGAGATGCGATTGGGAGATCGGTGCGATTGTTTCGTCATTGGCAAGGCTCGCGTCTATGGCCCGATCGGTGGCCTCTTCGATCAGGCCGGCCAGATCCGCGCCGGAATATCCCGATGTCCTGGCCGCGACCGGCCGGAGATCCAGGCCTTGCACCTGCGGACGCTCCTTCAAATGCGATTTCAAGATTTCGAGGCGCGCCGGCTCGTCCGGCGGTGGCACGAAAATCACCCGATCGAACCGCCCGGGGCGGCGAAAGGCAGCGTCTATGGCCCAGGGCACATTCGTGGCGGCCAGGATCAAGATGCCTTCATTCGATGCATCAACACCGTCGAGCTCGGTCAGGAAAGTCGACACCAGCGATGTCTGGGAAGAGTTCGTCTCGAATCTACGACGCGCCGCCACCGCTTCGACCTCATCGAAGAACAGGACAGCCGGTTTCTCCGCGCGGGCCGAAGCGAAAGCACCGGCCAAACGCTTTTCGGATTCGCCAATATACATGTCGAGGATGTCGGGGATCCGGATCGAGATGAACCGCGCATCGCATTCGCCGGCGGTGGCGCGCGCCAGCATCGTCTTGCCACAGCCGGGCGGCCCGTAAAGCAGGATCCCGCCCCCCGACTTGCGCCGGAATTTCTGAAAAATCGACGGCTTCTGGAACGGCAGGATGATCTTCCGGCGGATCTGATCCTTGACCTCATCGAGCCCCCCGATGCTCGCGAAGGTGACCGGCTCGGCCGGCCTCTCGACATACAGCGGAGCGGGATCATCCGCCCGCGTGACGCGCCGGCTGGTCAGGTCGATCACCTCGGCGCCGCCGGCGCTCGCGGCCTGGACCACCGACAAAGCCTTATCGAGCGCGGCATTCCTGAGGCCCGGATTCGTCTGTACGGCTTCCCTGTAGACGGCCGCCGCTTCGGATCTACGATCGAGGGCGAGGAGAAGCCGGGCGCGCTCCAATTTGACCAGCGGCTCATCACCGGCAAGCCACGCCAAGGCAGCCTCACGCCGATCGTGAAGCTCAAGAAACGCACCGACCTCGCGACACAATTGCGGGTCGCTCGACGGCGCCGCCTTGTCCGCGAGATAGTTGATCGCCGGACCGGGGTGCGGCGATTCCTTCGCCTGCCGCAGCAAGGCGCGCAGCAGTCCGGTCGACCCGCCCGCCGCTTCGCACGCCTCGACCAGGTCCTGCAAATCCCTGTCCATGCCGTCTCCCCCTGCTGAAGCAACTCTTAGCGGCTTTGTGCCAAGGCTCCAACAGTCTTGCGGCGTCAGTCAGGACATTCTGCGCAACAGCCCCAGCACCGCGCGGATGATTTGGAGATCGGCGCGGGCGGTGAGGCAGACCAGCCATTCGCTCATCCGCGCCTGCCAATCGCTGAAACGCAGCATATGGAGGCGGGCATCCGGCACGATTTCGGCGCTCGATATGACGCCGACCCCCATGCCGCTCGCCACCGCCTCGCGCGCCGCCTCGCGGCTCTCGATTTCCATGACATTGGTCAGTACCAGCGCGCGGCTGGCGATCTCGGCGAGGAGAAGGCCACGGGTGGCGGAGCCCTCCTCGCGCAAGACCACCGGCTGAGCCGCGAAGTCGGCGAGGGAAATTTCCTCCCGCCTGGCGAAGGGATGGGTCGCGGCGGCGAAGGCCTGAATATCGTCTTCACGCAGGAGCCGCGCATGATAGTCCTGCTGCGGCGGCGCCTCGGCGATGACGGCGAAATCGATCTCGAAGCGGTCGAGCTTGGTGAGCAGCTGCGCCGAATTTCCAGCAACGAGCCTGACCTGGATCTTGGGATAGCGCTCGCGGAATCGGCGGATGAGCGGCAGGACATGGGTTGCCGCGTCTGCGCCGATGCTCAACGATCCCTCCTCCAGACCCTTGGCGCGCGACAGGAGCTCCAGCGCTTCGGTCTCCGCCTCGAACATCCGCTCGGTCACGGCGAAGAGCTTGCGGGCGAAGGAGGTGAGCTCAACACCGCCGCGCCGGCGCAGGAATAGCTCTGAGCCATAGGCGTCCTCGAGCTTGCGGATGTGATCGGAAATGGCGGGCTGGGTCAGGGAAAGGCGTTCGGCGGCTTTGGAGAAGCCGCCATTCACCGCCACCGCGTGAAAGGCCTTCAGCTGGGCATACCGCATGGCTCATCATTACATCAGTCAAACTTATATTCAATATATGATCTTACGATTTGACTTATGCCAGGGTGAAACGCGAGATGGGGACACAGGCAATCACCCCTTCCTGAGGCCCCCGCCATGACCGTCGCCACCGCCCTTGCCGCCTCCTTCATTCCCACCTTCAACGGCCCCGAGGGCCAGGAGGACATGCCCTTTCTCCTCACCCCGGGCCCCCTCACCACCTCGCGCGGCGTGAAGATCGCGATGCTCGCCGATTACGGCTCGCGCGACATCGAGTTCCGCGAGATCGTCAAGCGCATCCGCGCCTCCCTGCTCGACCTCGCCCATGCCGGTCCGAACTATGAATGCGTGATCATGCAGGGCTCCGGCACCTTCGCCATCGAGGCGGCGCTCGGCAGCTTCTGCCCGGCCAAGCGCTACAAGACGCTCGTCGTCTGCAACGGCGCCTATGGCGAGCGGGCGGCGAAGATCCTCAACCGGCTGGGCCGGCCGGTGGTGACCCTCGACAAGGGCGACAGCGAGGCGCCGACGCCCGAAGACATCGTCGCCGCGCTCAATGCCGACCGCACCATCAGCCATCTGTGGATCATCCATTGCGAGACCACGTCAGGCATCATCAATCCCATCGAAGCCATCTGCAAAGCCGTCCAGGGCCGGGCGCTGACGATCATGGTCGACGCCATGTCCTCCTTCGGCGCCATTCCCATCGACATGACCGCCTGGAACATCGACGTGATGGTATCCTCCTCCAACAAATGCATCGAGGGCGTGCCGGGCTTCTCCTATGTGCTGGCCAAGCGCTCGCTCCTCGAAGAAAGCGAGGGCCGCTGCCATTCGACGGTTCTCGATCTCTATGAGCAATGGACAGTGCTCGAGAAGACCGGCCAGTTCCGCTTCACGCCGCCCACCCATGCGCTCGTCGCATTCCAGCAGGCACTGCAGGAATATGCCCATGCCGGCGGCATCGCCGCCCGCTCGGCGCGTTACAAGCACAATGCCGAGGTGCTGGTGAAAGGCATGCGCGAGATGGGCATCGAGACGCTGCTCAGCGATGATGAAGCGGGGCCGATCATCCAGACCTTCCTGACGCCGCGCGATCCCAATTTCCATTTCGACACTTTCTACGAAGCGCTGCGGCAGCGCGGCTACGCGATCTATCCGGGCAAGCTCACCAAACGGCCGAGCTTCCGCATCGGCACGATCGGTCAGATCGACGAGGCGGTGATCCGCGGCGCGCTGACCGCCATCCGCGAGGTTTTCGCCGAGATGAAGGTCACCGACATGCATCCGTTAGAATCTTAAGAAATAGAGTCCGGAAAACGAGCCAACCTCATGATCCAGAATCGAAAATCCGTCTCCGTCAACGGCCGGACGTATGCCTGGCCGGAAGCTCCGCTGGTGGTCATATGCTGCGACGGCAGTGAGCCCGCTTACATGGAGGAGGCCCGCGTGAAGGGCCTCATGCCGAACCTCAACCGGATGATCGGCAAAGGTGAGAACCGCCTCGGCCTCTCGGCCATGCCGAGCTTCACCAACCCCAACAATCTCTCGATCGTCACCGGCCGGCCGCCGGCCGTTCATGGCATTTGCGGCAACTATCTCATCGACCCGGAGACAGGGCTCGAAGTGATGATGAACGATCCCAAATGGCTGAGGGCGCCGACCATCTTCGCCGCCTTCCAGAAGGCCGGCGCCAAGGTCGCGGTGGTGACCGCCAAGGACAAATTGCGCCTTCTCCTCGGCAAAGGCCTCGTCTTTGACGGCAGCGCCATCTGCTTCTCCTCCGAGAAGGCCGACAAGGCGACCCTCGCCGACAACGGCATCGAGGATGCGCGCCGGCTCACCGGCCTTCCCGTCCCGGATGTCTATTCGGCCGATTTGTCGGAATTCGTGTTCGCGGCGGGCGTCAAGCTGCTGGCATCGATGAAGCCCGACCTCATGTATCTGTCGACCACCGATTACGTTCAGCACAAGCACGCGCCGGGCGCCGCCAAAGCCAATGACTTCTACGCGATGATGGACCGCTATCTGGGCGAGCTCGATGCTCAGGGCGCCATCGTGGTGATTGTCGCCGACCACGGCATGAAGGACAAGCACCTGGCCAATGGCGAGCCGGACGTGGTCTTCCTACAGGACGTGCTGGACGACCAATTCGGTCCGGGCAAGACCAAGGTGATCCTGCCGATCACCGATCCTTATGTCGTTCATCACGGGGCGCTCGGCTCCTTCGCCACCGTCTATCTTTATGGGCCTGAGCCTCAGGGGGTGCTTTCCTTCATCGCCCACCAGAATGGTATCGATGTGGTGCTCGGCCGTCAGGAAGGCTGCACCCGCTTCGAGCTGCCGGAAGACCGCATGGGCGACCTCATCGTGGTGTCGGGCGGCGCGAAGCACAGCAAGGTGATCGGCACCAGCCGCGACAAGCATGATCTGTCCGGCCTGACCGAGCCCCTGCGCTCGCATGGCGGGCTTTCCGAGCAGGAGATCCCGATCATTATCAACCGGAAGACAAGCGGACTCACCGGCACATTGCGCAATTTCGACGCCTTCGCCATCGGCTGCAACCATATCGCGGCCCGGCAGGACGCGGCGGCATAAGCGAAAGTCATTCAGATGAACAAGATCACGCCCACACGTGCCGTCATCAAGGAAGCCATGCGGATCGGCGGCAAACGCGTCGAAACCGACGATGTGGTTCCGGTACACTATCCTTACACGAACGAGATCATCGGCACGGTGCCGGCGGGACGCGCCGAGCATGCGGCCAAGGCATTCGCCATCGCCAAGGCCTACAAGCCGAAACTCACCCGCTATGAGCGCCAGCAGATCCTGTTCCGCACCGCCGAGCTGATCCGCGACCGGCGCGACCAGCTCTCCGACCTCATCACACTCGAGCTCGGCCTCTCCAAGAAGGACTCGCTCTATGAATGCGGGCGGGCCTATGACGTCTATTCGCTCGCCGGCCAGCTCGCCATTCTCGATGACGGGCAGATCTTCTCCTGTGACCTCACCCCGCAAGGCAAGGCGCGCAAGATCTTCACCAAGCGCGAGCCGGTGGGCGTGATCTCGGCGATCACCCCGTTCAACCATCCGCTCAACATGGTCTCGCACAAGGTGGCGCCGGCCATCGCCACCAACAATTGCGTCGTGTGCAAGCCGACCGAGCTCACGCCGCTGACCGCGATCGCGCTGGCGGATATCCTCTATGAAGCGGGCCTGCCGCCGGAGATGTTCCAGGTTGTCACCGGTTGGCCGAAAGATATCGGCGACGAGATGGTGACCAATGACGATATCGACATCATCACCTTCACCGGCGGCGTCCGGGTCGGCAAGATCATCGCCGGAAAGGCCGGCTATCGCCGCGCGGCACTGGAGCTCGGCGGCAACGACCCGCTGATCGTGCTCGACGATCTCTCCGACTCCGATCTCGACAAGGCGGCCGAGCTCGCCGTCCAGGGCGCCACCCGCAATTCCGGCCAGCGCTGCACGGCAGTGAAGCGCATATTGGTGCAGGAGCGCGTCGCCGACAAATTCTCGGCCCTGGTGCTGGAGAAGGCGAAGAAGATCAGGTTCGGCGACCCGATGGCGCCCGAGACCGATCTCGGCACCGTCGTCCATGAAGAGGCCGCGGCCCTGTTCGAGAAACGTGTCCATCTGGCCGCCGAACAAGGCGCCAAGGTGCTCTACAATCCGGGCCGCCAGGGTGCGCTTCTGCCGCCGATCACGCTCGACCACGTGCCGCACGAATCGGAGCTCGTCTTCGAGGAAACCTTCGGGCCGATCATTCCGATCGTGCGGGTTCCCAATGACGACGAGGCGGTGATGCGCATCTCCAACTCCACCTCCTTCGGCCTGTCCTCCGGCGTGTGCACCAACCGGCTTGACCGGATCACCCGTTTCGTCGAAGGACTCAATGTAGGCACCGTGAATATCTGGGAAGTGCCGGGCTATCGGATCGAAATGTCGCCCTTTGGCGGCATCAAGGACTCCGGCAATGGCATCAAAGAGGGTGTCCTGGAGGCAATGAAATTCTACACCAATGTGAAAACCTGGTCCCTGCCCTGGCCAGCCTGATCGCGGCTTCCGCCGTACTTCGCTCTGGCCCGCCTATTCGTTCTGCGGGAGAAGTGCCCTCCCCCTCGGGCCCGATGGCGAGATCCGGCGCCAGGGCGCATGACTTCGTCCAACCGGTCGCTTCGGCACCGGATACGGAGGAAGCCTTCTGCATGGACAGCGACGGATGACCGCCGGCACGACCGTGATCATCGAGCTTCTGGGCGGTATCGCGATGCTGCTGTGGGGCGTGCGCATGGTGCGCACCGGCATCATGCGCGGCTGGGGCGACCGGCTGAAGCATTTCATCCAGCAGCGCCTCGGCAACAATATCTCGGCCTTCCTGGCGGGTGCGATGGCGACGGCGACGCTCGGCAGCGCCACCGCCATGGCCCTCATCGTCGCCGGCCTCGCCGCCAGCGGCGCCATCGGCACCTCCATCGGCCTCGCCGTGCTGCTCGGCGCCGATGTCGGATCCGCCCTCGTCTCGGCCGTCTTCGCCTCCAGCAGCTCCTATGCCCTGTGGCTGTCGCCGCTGCTGTTGTTTGCGGGCTATGTGACCTTCACCACCTCCAACGAGTTCCGGCCCCATAATCTCGGCCGCATCCTCATCGGCTTCGGCCTGATGCTGGTGTCGCTCAAGTTCATCGTCGGGGCGACCGCGCCCTTACGCGAAGCGACGCTCTTCCACGAGGCGCTGACCGCCATCGGCCGCGAGCCGCTGCTCGCCTTCCTGGTCGGCGTGCTGCTTGCCTGGCTCTGCCATTCGACGCTCGCCGTCATCCTCCTCATCGCCTCTTTCCTCGCCAATGGCAGCCTCGACATCGCCGGCGCGCTTTCCTTCATCCTCGGCGTCAATTGCGGCGGCGGCCTGCCCGCCGTCACCGCCACGCTGCAGCTGCCGCCGGAAGCCCGACGCCTACCGCTCGCCAACCTGTTCTGCCGCGGCACCGTCTCGGTGATCCTCCTCGCTTTCGTCGGCCGCATCGCTCCCTATGTGATGGAGCTGCCCTTGGGCCTCATCGAGAAGGCTGTCGCCTTCCATGCCGGCTTCAACCTGCTCGCCGCGGTGATCTTCCTGCCCTTCACCCGGCAGGTCTCCCGCCTCATGGCGCGGATCGTGCCGGACCAGAAGCTGCCGCCCGACAATCTGAGCCAACCGCGGTATCTCGACCAGATGGCGCTCTCAACGCCCTCGGTCGCGCTTTCCAACGCAGCACTCGAGACCGTGCGGATGAGCGAGCTGCTCGACCGCATGTTCGATACCGCCATCGTGGCGTTGCGCAGCGACAGCCTGGAGACGCTCAAGGAACTGAAGACTCTCGACGAGCGGCTCAACCGCTATCAGAGCTCGGTGCATGGCTATCTCTCAGACCTCACCCAGTCGGAGCTCGAAAAATCCGACACCAAACGGGCGCTCGAGATCATGCTCTATGCCAGCAATCTCGAACATGCGGGCGACGTCATCCATCTCAACCTCGCCGACCGGATCAAAGCCAAGGTGAAGCTCTCGATCACCTTCACGGTGAGCCAGCACGCCTCCCTCGATGATCTCTGCCTGATCATCAGCCAGTCGCTCCGGCTCGCCACCGGCGTCCTGACCTCGAACGATGTCGAAGGTGCCAGAAGGCTGATCGAGCAGAAGGACACCTTCCGGGCGCTCGAACACAAGATCATCGAGGAGCATTTCCGCGAAAGCGGAACCGCCAAGGGCGCCTCCTTGCGCAAAAGCGCACTCTTCGTCGACATCATCCGCGATCTGCACCGCATCAATTCCCATATCGTCTCGGCCGCCTATCCGATCGTCGAAGCGGCGGGACTCCTGCGCGATTCCCGTATAAAACCGGACTAGAAAGAATAAAGTGAGCGGTGTCGTGAAGTTCATTCATGTGAGCGATCTGCATCTGGTGCCCAAGGGCGACAAGCTGTGGGGGCTCGATCCATTCGCCCGCCTCGAAGCCTGCCTCGAGGACATCGTCCAGTTCCATCGCGACGCCGCCTTCGTGGTGATCAGCGGCGATCTGGCCGAGCGCGGCGAAGTCCTGGCCTATCGCCAGCTGAAAGCGCGGCTCGCCGACTTTCCGATCGAGACGCATCTGATGCTCGGCAATCACGACGACCGCAGCCATTTCCTGTCGGCCTTCCCGGATGCCCCGCGCGACGAGGCGGGCTTCGTGCAAAGCGCCTTCACGCGCGACGATGCCGTCTATCTCATGCTCGACACGCTGAAAGGCCCGCCGTCCTCGGCCGGTCTCTATTGCGACCAGCGCAAGGCCTGGCTGAAGAAGCAACTGGCCCGGGCCGGAAAACGGCACGTCTATCTATTCATGCATCATCCGCCCTTCTCCATCGCGCATGACCTCATGGATCTGATCATGCTCGACGATGCGGCGGAGTTCCTGGCGCTGCTGCCCAAGGACCAAGTGCGGCATATCTTCTTCGGTCATGCCCATCGCCCGATCAGCGGCCAGTTCCACGGCATGAGCTTCTCGGCGCCCCCTAGCCTCGTCCATCAGTTGCCGCTGGTCGGCGGCTCGGTGCCGACGATCTACAGCGACGAGCCGCCGATGTATGCGGTGGTCCATGCCGGGCCCGACAAGGTGCTCGTGCATATGGACGCGTTCCTCAATCGCAAGGCCGTCGAAATGGCGCCCGAAGCAGAACGCGGGACCTGGTACTAGAGACTTTTCAAGCTGGCTGCGGTGCTGCCTCTGCCGGCGCCAGTTCACCGCGTTCAGCGAGCTTGGCGCGCTCGGCGATCCGGGCGCTGCGGCGTTCTTCCCGCCGCTTCACAACCTCATAGGCGATGGCGCCGATAAGCGAGAGGCCGATGATGATGACGGCCAGTGCCGACAAAGCCGGCGTCGTGCCTTGCCTGACCTCGCCCGCCAGCACCGTCACCAGCGTCTTGTCGGCGAGGATGGCGAAGGTCGTCGTGTTGTAGTTCTCGAAGGAAGAGAGAAAGGCGATGACCGCCGCCGACACCAGCGCCGGCCTGAGGAAGGGCAGCAGGATATGCCAGAAGACCTGCGGATAACTGGCGCCGAGATCGAGGGCCGCCTCCTCCTGGGCGCGGTCGAAGCGCTGCAGCCGCGCCATGATGATCAGGAGGCAGTAGGCCGAGATGAAGCTCGCTTGGCCGAAGATCGACAGCATGATGCCCTTGTAGAACAGGCCGCGCGTGCCGGTCATTTCGGAGAAGTCGCGCCAGAAGATCACCGTCGAGATGCCGATGATGACGCCGGGAGTGAGCACCGGCGACACCGTCACCAGATAGTAGAGCGAACGGGCGCGGTGATAGATCTGGTTCATCACGATCGCGGCGGCGAGTCCCACCGGCACCGACACGCAGATGACACCGATGCCGATGATGATCGAATTCACCAGGCCGTCCATCATGGCGCGGTGATTCCACAATTTAACGAACCAGCTGAGCGTGAAGCCCTCGAAGGGATAGGCGCTCGGATAGCTCGGCGTATTGAAGGCGGTGATGCTCATCACGATCAGCGGGCCGAAGAGATAGGCGAAGAACAGCACGACATAGAAGCCGATCATCACCTTGATGATGCTCTGGGAGGTCATTTTATCGTCTCCCCGAGGCTGACCTTGAAGACCCGCAGCATCACCATCACCAGCGCGATACAGCCGGCGAGCAGCAGGAAGGCGTAAGCCGCCCCGCGCGGCCAGTTGAAGGCCTGGAAGAAGAAGTCGTAGACGATGGAGGTGAACCACAAGGTCTTGGGACCGCCCAGGAATTGCGGCGCGGCGAGCGAACCGGCCGACAGCATGAAGACCATGGTGCAGCCGGACGCGATGCCGGGCTTGGCGTAAGGGATGACCACGTCCTTGTGGATGCGCCACCAGGGAGCGCCGAGATCGCGCGCCGCCTCGATCTGGTTCTTGTCGAGACTCTCGACCGCATTATAGAGCGGGAACATCATGACCAGCAGATAGGCATAGGAGAGGCCGACATAGAGGCCGACATTGTTGCCGAGGAAATCGACCGGCGCGTCGGTCAACCCCACTCCCATGAGCACCTGGTTGATCAGGCCCTTGCTGGCGAGGAGCAGGCGCAAGGAGAAGGCGCGCAGAATCTCGTTCACCCAATAAGGCACGATCAGCGCCAGCATCAGCAAGCGAACCTTCTGCACGCTGCCGGCCTGCGCCATGTAGTAAGCGAGCGGATAGCAGATGGCGAAATTGAGCACCGTCACCGCGGCGGAAGCGGCGAGCGAGAAGAAGAAGGCCCAAATATGGGTGGTGTTGACCTCGCCGTCAGTCGGCTGGATGAAGAAGGAGCGATATTGCTCGATGGTCAGAATGTCCTTGGGGCCGCCACGCTCGGCGGCGACGAGCTTCGGATGGAAGCTCTCCTGCACCATGTAGAGATAGGGCAGGACGACGAGGAAGAGCGTCCAGAAAGCCACCAGCGCGATGAAGACGACGCCGAGCACGGTGCCGTTTCGATCGAAGAAGCCACGATGCGTCGGATCATGCGCCACACGTCTTTCGAAATGCGCCATCACCATGAAGGCGGCGATGACGAAAACCGGAATCAGATAGACGAAGAGCCTACTCACGGGCCAACTTCCCCTCCGGCAGCACCAGCCCGAGATCCGGATCATAGGTGACCGAGGCCGTGCTTCCCTGCTCAGGGATTTCGACGCGCTCCAGGCGGCCCACCGTCAGGGTGATGTCCTTCTTGTCAGCGCCCTTGAGGAAGATGTGGCTCGCATTGCCCTCAAAGGCGACATTGAGGACAGTCGAGGTCACGGTCGCATCCTTGGGACCTTCACCGACCCGGAGCGCTTCGGGCCTGACGAAAAGTATCGCCTTGTCGCCTTCCTTGACTCCATTGGGATTACGACCGCGCAGCAGGCCGAAGGGTGTCTCGACAAGCGCACCCGTCCTGTCGGCCTTGGCGACACGCCCGGCAAAGGGATTGTTCTCGCCCACGAAAGAGGCGACGAAGGAGGTACCCGGCTCATCATAGACGGCCTTGCCGTCCCCCACCTGCTCGATCACGCCGTTGTTCATGACCGCGATGCGGTCCGACATGGTCAGCGCCTCACCTTGGTCGTGGGTGATGTAGATGAAGGTGATGCCGACGCGCTGCTGGATGGCGCGCAATTCGTTGCGCATATGCTGGCGCAGCTTGAGATCGAGCGCCGATAGCGGCTCATCGAGCAGGAGCACCTGAGGCTCGACAGCGAGCGCGCGCGCAATGGCGACACGCTGCTTCTGGCCGCCCGACAATTCGCTCACCAACTTGTCGCCCTGGCCGGGCAAGGCGATCAGATGGAGCAGCTCATCGGCGCGCTTGCGGCGGTCGGCCTTGCTCATGCCGCGCACACGCAGGCCGTAGGTGATGTTCTCGGCCACCGTCATCAGCGGGAAGAGCGCCAGATTCTGGAAGATCAGCGCGGTTGGGCGCTTGTTGGCCCCGATGCCGATCATGTCCTGTCCGGCTATGCGCACCGCCCCTTCAGACGGATCAAGGAAACCCGAAACAGTCCTCAGGATTGTTGTCTTGCCGCAGCCCGAAGGGCCCAGAAAGGAAAAGAACTCACCGCCCGCGATCTTGAGCGAGGCCTCCTTTACGGCGGTAAACTGACCAAATCTGACGGTAACGCGATCAAGTTCGACGTCGGCACTCATCCCCTGCCCTATCCCTGCAAGCCCTACCCGGAAGCTTCTTTGCGAAGTCTATCTTGGCGCCAGTAAAAACCGTTCCGGCGCGACGGTCCAGAACAATTCGTCGTCTGGACCATCGGATCGCATCCGATTGGGTTGAGTTTTTCTAACTTGATACAGAATCGGCCCCGGCGTTGACCGCCGGGGCCGGAATTGCATCGCTGTTCAGACCGATCAGGCGGCCTTGAACTTGTCCGCATACTGGCTACGGATCTCCGCATACCAGGTCGGCTCAACCGGCCACGGCCAGAGGTTCTTGAGCGCATCGCCCGGGAAGGCTTCCTGGAAGATCTTCTTGGCGGCATCCGACAATTTTGCGTCGGCGCCGGTGATCACCGGATTGTACCCCGAGCCTTCCGCCAGCTTGGCCGAGTAGTCCGGCGTCTCGAGGAAGTTGATGAACTCATAGGCCTGGTCGATATTCTTGGCCGACTTCATCAGCGACAGGCCGTCGACCCACGCAATGGCGCCTTCCTTCGGTGCCGTGTAGTTGACCGGCTTGCCTTCCTTCTTCAGCGAGATCGGCGGGCCGTCCCAGGTCAGGCCGATCCAGACGTCGTTCTCCATCAGGCCCGACTTGGTGTTGTCGGCCGAATCCCAGAACTGCTTGACGAAGGCCTTGTTCTCGATGGCGAAGGCGAGGATCGGATCCCACAGCTTCTTGAAGCTGTCGACATCCTTATAGCCGTCGCGCATGCGGTTGGACGGCATCTTGCCCGAGGCATCCCACCACAGGCCGATGCTGAGCAGGTAGGAATGCGGACGGCCCTGGACATGGCCCTTGACGCCTTCATCCCACAGCGAGCCGTAGGAGATCTGCGCCGGGTCGCCTTTCCACAGATCGGTGCGATAGGAGATCGCTTCCGAGCCCCAGACATGCGGTACCCAATAGAGGCCGCCTTCCCATTCCCACAGCTCTTTCGCGCTGCCGAGCATGGACGGAATGACATTGCCGATATTCTTCAGCTTGTTGGCATCATAAGGCGCCAGAACCGCGAGGTCCTTGTATTGCGGGGCGCGATTCATCGTCGGCTGGCAGAGGTCGAAGCCTTCGCCGCCGGTCGCCTGCAGCTTGTTGATCTGCTCTTCGTTCTGCGAGAACGGCGTGGTGTTGACCTTGATGCCGGTCGCCTTCTCGAATTCCGGGATCACCGGATCAGGGAATTCGTCCGACCAGTTGAGGATGCTGAGTTCACCCGACGAAGACCAGGCATGCTTGAGATAAAGGGGGCTGGTCAATCCGACCGCTCCCGCGGCAAGGCTTGCCTTGAGCAAGCCGCGGCGGCTTATCTGTGCGGCACGCACGAGATCCAAAGTCGCCTTTTTGGGATCGTATTTCGTCATCTGCTTCCTCCGAGGAGCCGCAGGACCATTCCCGCGGCCCGGTTTAACGCCCATCATTATTGGCCGGCAGTTCCGGCTTCTTCCTTGATTTCAGCGTAGTATGACGGCCCGATGACTGCCGGGCAATGGGGTAAGAAGGGCTGGCTCCATGCCAGGCCCGGCGCTGGACCTCCGGTTAACTGCTGCGCGCCTTGAGCACTCCATGGCGCCATTTCGACAGCGGCAAGGTCGCGGCATAAAGGACGGCAATCGCCAGGAGCGTTGCCCATGGCCAATAAAGCAGACCGAAAGCGGCAACGCCGACCAGCGCCACCGGCGGCAGGAGCATGAGGCGTGACGCCTTGCGGCCCAAGGACTTGCCCGAAAAGGTCGGCCAGGTGCTGATCATCAGGAATGCCACGACCGATGTCACGAAGAGCGCGACCAGCGAGGCTTGTCCATTGTCGAGGAGACCTGCGAATTCGGCCAGCATCGGGCTCAGCGCCAGGAAAGCGCCACCCGGCGCCGGGACGCCGGTGAAATAATTCGCCGTCCAGGCCGGGGCCGACGCGTCATGCGCCATCACATTGAAACGGGCGAGCCGGAGCGCGCAGCAGGTGCCGAGCGCCAGACAGGGCAGCCATCCTGCCATACCGAACTGGCCGAGCCCCCAATTGTAAAGAATGAAAGCGGGCGCGGCGCCGAAGCTCACCACATCGGCGAGCGAGTCGAGCTCGGCGCCGAAGCGCGAGGCGGTGCCGGTGAGGCGCGCGATACGGCCGTCACAGGCATCGAATAGGGCGGCGAGAATGACCGACAGCACGGCGAGCTCAGGGCGTCCTTCGGCGGCGAGCAGCAGCGCCGTCATGCCAGCGCACAAGGCGGCGGCGGTGAACAGATTGGGCAGGATGAAGCGGATATCGTGCTCGCTCTTGCCCAGCTTGCGGGAGAGAACTCTCATTGGCTGACACTCTGGGCAAGGGCGGGAGCGCGCGGACGCAACGCCATGGCCTCGGGCTCGCGATAATCCTTGGTGAGGTCGATCGGATGCCAGAGCACGTCCTTGGAGAACATGCCGAAGATGTCGCCACTCGAGAAAGCCGGCTCGCCCCTGGGCGCCGTGAACAGCGACTCGTTGTAATATTGCGCGATGTCGCTGCGGCGATAGCCCATCATCTCCAGGATGCCCGGCGCGATGGTGAAGTGGCTGGCGCGCAGATGGCCCGCCTTAGCGCCGGCCTCGAGCTCCTGACGCATTGTCGGGTCACTGGCGAATGCGAGCAGCGGCACCAGGCCTTCACGCGGATTCGCATTCTCGATGGTGCAGTGGGTGAGCTTGCCCTCGGCGATCGCCTGGCCGTGGTCCGACGTATAGACCACCGCCAGATTGTTGAGATCGACCTCCTTGAAGAAGCGCACGAAGAACTGGTCGACCGACCAGGCGATCGAGTTGCGATAGGACGCCATGCGGTGGGTCTTGTCCTCGAACGAGGCCTCGGTCCCGTCTTCGGTCATGGTCGGGCCGAAGACCGCGCGATCCTTGGGATAGGTCGCGTCGTAGGGGAAATGCGCGCCATTCTTGTTGGCGTAGAGGAACACCGGCTGGTCGCCCTTGGTCTCCTCGGCGATGATCTTGATGAGCTCGAAATCGGCCTGCTCGGGCGGCACGTTGTTCAGCGAGACATAACGGTCGATGTTGCGCGCCTCGTTGACGGTCATGAAGTTGGTGAGCCGGCTCGGATCCTTGACGACGGCGCCCTGGGCATCGACGAAAATAGTGCGGTAGCCCGCCTTCTTGGCATAGCTCCAGATGAACGGGCTCTCATTGATGCTGACGGTGAGATCGTCACGCCGGGCGCCGCTGCGCAGGATGACATTCGAGTAATGGCTGCAATTACCACCCGAGGCCGCCGGGCCGAAATCGACGAAGTTCGCCTTGAGCGCCGGCAGATCCGGCGTGAAGGAATTGCCGGCGGTGAAGTCAAGATAATCGGCGCGCACGCTTTCATCGACGAGGAAGATGACGCTCTTGACCCGCTTCTGCGGATCGGGCGTCCAGGCGACCTCGCCACGGGCATGAGCGCCCTGGGTGGCGACCTTGGTCGCGGCGACGGCGGCGACCGAGAGCGGGGCGAACTGCCGGGGCAACGCCTGATAGCCGCCGCCCGATTTCATGAGCACGATGCCCGCGATGGCGGCGAAAGGCAGGATCGGCAGAAGCGCCAGTCGGCGGGTCCAGACCGTGGCGCGCGCCGACGACATGGGGGCGGAGAAGCCCATGGCCACGAGCCCGGCGACGAAGACGAGGCCGGCGGTGTGCAGAAGCTGGATGCCGTAAAAATCGGCCGCGCGGCCGGCTTCATGCCGGGCGTTCCACAACGAGACAAAGTCGAAAACGGAGAAATCCGACCCGCTGATCGCGTAGTAAGCGGCGGCGAAGGCGGCAGTTCCCGACAGGACCAGGGTCCAGCCGAGCCGCCAGGGCCAGCGCGGCTGGAAGGCAACTGCGAAGATCGCCACGACGGCAATGAGCCAGATGCCGACAAAACCGACCAAGGTGTCATAGCGGGTCTGGCCCCAAAGGAGCTGGATACGTCCCAAAAAGCCGGTATTGGTGAAGATGATAAACGCTGAAACCAAGGCCAGTTTGAGCCACAGCCGGTAATTGCGCATTATTGTTTCCTCCCGTCCGACGTGCCGCATGACGGCCGGACAACAGTTTTGAGACAGTTGGATGACGGCATAGCAAAGAAGGGGCCACCTGCCCTTCCCGCCATGCTAGGGAAGTGAAGGACGGGTTAAGGACGAGGATGGTTAAAAGTGCAGATCGGCTTTGATGATCTTGCCGCCGCAGCCACAAGGCTGTTGCAGAAACACGGCGAGGCGGAACTCGCGCAAGACATGGGCTGGGCTTGCGCGTGGCTCGAAGCCTGCTCCTATCCAGGCCTCACCCTCCTCTTCGAAGCGCTCGATACGACGCCTTCCGAGGCCCGCCATCCGATGCTCGAACCCGACGTGCTCGGCCTCGATCTTCAGAACATCTCCTGTGTCTTCCTGGCGCCCCGGATCGACCGGCTGGCGGCCGAGCGCGGCCGGCTGTTCCTGCGCAATGTCCGGCACGGGCTCTATTTGGTGCCCTTCTCGGTCAGGGCCAATATCGGCATCGGGTGCCCGGTCGACCCGTCCTTCGCTTTGGGCGGCGAGCGGACCAAGAATCCTTACGAGGAGAAGCTTGCCTTGGCCCGCGAGAATGGGATTGCCGTAGCTGAGGCGCTCTGGGCCCGCGCGATGGGCTTACATTAAATTGCTGAAGGCCGCTCCTTCGTCGATTGACCGGATTTGGCCCGATGGCCATATCGCCTGAGCATGGCTCGGCGCCCTCGGGACGGCGGCTGCCCGCCTGCAAGGAGCCGAATATGTCCCAAAGCCCCGTCGAAAACCACTTCTCGCCCACCGCGGACCGTCACCGCCGAGTCGCCCTTGGTGTCAGCGAGGGAGAACTCGCAAGTGAATCTGGCCTCACGGTGGAGGAGCTGCGCGCCTATGAGGCGCGCAGCGCCGAAAGCTATGACGTCGCTCTTCATTTGCGGATCAGCCAGATCCTCGACCGGTTCGAGCGTCGCCAGAAGGGCCTGACAGGGTACGGGCTCATCTAAAAAAGTAACGAGCGTCCGAAATCGCCTCGCTCTACAAATGACTTGAATTCATACCATTCGTACGGTATGTATTTTACATGTCCCGGCCGACGAAACATCACCCCGAACGCGGCAATGCCCGCCCCCGCCTTCTCGACGTTGCGCTCGGGATGATTCGGCTGAAGGGTTTTGCTGCAACTTCGGTCGATGATCTCTGCCAGGCGGCCTCGGTCACGAAGGGTTCGTATTTTCATCACTTCAAGAGCAAGGACGAGCTGGGCGTGGCGGCGGCCGAGCATTGGGCCGAAACGACGACCGCCTTCTTTGCCGAGGCGCCCTATCATCAACCGAATGATCCACTCGATCGGATCCTCGCTTATGTGGCCTTCCGCAAGTCGATCATCGTGGGACCATTGCCTGAATTCACCTGCCTGGTCGGCACTATGGTTCAGGAGGTCTATGCGAGCTCTCCGGCCATGCGCGATGCCTGCGCCGCGAGCATTTTCGGCCATGCCGCAACGCTCGAGCCCGATATCCGCGCCGCCATGAAGGAGCGGAACATCTCAGGCGGCTGGACCGCCGAAAGCCTGGCACGTCATACCCAGACCGTCATCCAGGGCGCCTTCATCCTCGCCAAAGCCGGAAACAATCCGGAACTGGCGCGCGAAAGCCTGGATCATCTCGAACACTATATCCGCCTTCTCTTCGGGTACCCCAACAAGGAAGTGAGTTCGCCATGACACAGACCACACAACTCGCCTGCGCGTGCGGACAAGTTCATATCGCCGTGGAGGGTGCGCCGATCATCAGCACCGAATGCCATTGCAACAGCTGCCGCGCGGCAGGCGAACGACTGCGGCACCTGCCGGGCGCCTCCCCCTATTTGCAGCCTAATGGCGGCACGCATTTCGTGCTCTATCGCAAGGATCGCATCCGCTTCCTCACAGGTGCCGAGCTGCTCCGGGATTTCCATCTCACGGCCGATGCGACCACGCGCCGGGCCGTTGCCGGTTGCTGCAACACGCCGGTCTTCCTTGAGTTCAAGAACGGTCACTGGCTGAGCCTCTATGCCAGCCTGTGGCCGGAAAACAGCGTGCCTCCGCTGGAACTGCGAACGATGACGAGCGACCTTCCGGCGGAAGTCACGCTCGGCCACGATGTTCCGAGCGGGACACGGCCAACGCTCGTCTTCTATGCGAAGCTCCTCGCCGCCTGGATCGCCATGGGGTTCAGGACGCCCAATATTCCCGTCAATTCACGGATCAACGCCTGATCGACCCCAGTCAAGCCCGACGGGTTTGCAAGGGCATCAGTCAACGGCTAGAAGCGGGCTCCTTTTCCTTGGAGTCGCTTATGGCCGGGCCGTTACAGAATATCCGCGTTCTCGATCTCACCCGGGTGCTGGCCGGCCCCTGGTCGACCCAGATCCTGGCCGATTTCGGCGCCGAGGTGATCAAGATCGAGAAACCCGGTGAAGGCGACGATACGCGCGGCTGGGGCCCACCCTTCTTGACCAATCCGGACGGCTCACGCGGCGACGCCGCCTATTACCTTTCCGCCAATCGCGGCAAGCAGTCGGTCGCCATCGACATGGCCAAGCCCGAGGGCCAGAAGCTGCTGCAGGACCTCGCCCGCAATTCCGATATCGTCATGGAGAACTTCAAGGTCGGCGGCCTCAAGAAATACGGACTCGATTATGAGACGCTGAAGGCGATCAACCCGAAGCTCATCTATTGCTCGATCACCGGCTTCGGCCAGACCGGGCCTTATGCCCAGCGCGCCGGCTATGACTTCATGATCCAGGGCATGGGCGGCATCATGTCGATCACCGGCCAGCCCGATGGCACGCCCGGGGCCGGACCGGTCAAGACCGGCGTCGCCTTCGCCGATGTCTTCACCGGCCTTTACGCCACGATCGGCGTGCTGGCCGCCCTCCATCACCGCGACAAGACCGGCGAAGGCCAGTATCTCGATCTGGCCTTGCTCGACTCACAGGTGGCGGTGCTGGCCAACCAGGCGCTCAATTTCCTGGTCGGCGGCAAGGCGCCGAAGCGCCTCGGCAATGCCCATCCCAATATCGTCCCCTATCAGACCTTTGCGACGGCGGACGGCTTCATCATCATCGCGGTCGGCAATGACCGGCAGTTCCGCGAATATACCAAGATCGCCGGTGTGCCGCAGGTCGCCGAAGACCCGCGTTTCCTCACCAACAGCGACCGGGTGGGCAATCGTGAGGCGCTCATCGCCCTCCTCGTCGAGCCGATGAAGCAGCGCAAGACGGCGGAATGGATCGCCGCGTTGGAAGCCGCGGCAGTCCCTTGCGGGCCGATCAACACCCTTGACCAGGTCTTCGCCGATCCCCAGGTCGAGGCCCGCGGCCTCAATGTCACCCTGGCGCGCGCCGACGGCACCCAAACGCCGGGCGTGGCCAATCCGGTCCGCTTCTCGGCGACGCCGATCGAATATTCGATAGCGCCCCCGGCGCTCGGAAACGCGACCGAAGAGGTCCTGCGCCGGGTGCTCGGGCTGACGCCGGAGCAGGTCGGCAAGCTTCGGGATTCGGCCTCCATCGGGTAAATGTCGTTTTCGGACGGACTCACCTTTCAAGGACAGCGCATAGACCACCACATGGCGAACCTCATCATTACCTATTGGCGCGACATCCCCTCCGCCGTCTCGGTCAAGGCCGGACGCAAGGAGGAGAAGCGCATGCTGGCCGACCGCTTCCAGGAAGCCATCGACATGGCCGCCATGCGCGGCGGCGCCTCCGACACCGACGCCTATCTGGCCGACTGGCGGCGCGCCGAGCCGGTACCGGTCGGCGATGATCTCGCCGCCGAGGTCGACAAGGCCAAGGCCGACATCGAACAAACCTATGACAAGGAACGGCTCAAAGCCCTGATCGCCAATGGCGGCGCGGCCAAAGCCTGATTTTCACTCCGTTCTTCGAGGACCTCAATGACCCAGACCCTCATCGCTTCCGAAAAAAAGTCCTTCCTGATCGGCTTCGACCGGCCCTTCTGCGTCATCGGCGAGCGCATCAACCCGACCGGGCGCAAGAAGCTCGCCGCGGAAATGCAGGCCGGTAATTTCGAAACTGTCATCAAGGACGCGCTGGCGCAGGCGGAAGCCGGCGCCAATATCCTCGACGTCAATGCCGGCGTCACCTCGGTCAATCCTAATGAGACCGAGCCGCCGCTGCTCAAGCAGACCATCGAGATCGTGCAATCGGTGACCGATCTGCCCTTGTGCATCGATTCATCCGTGACGGCGGCGCTCAAAGTCGGCCTCGAAACCGCCAAGGGCCGGCCGCTGGTCAATTCGGTGACCGGCGAGGAAGAGAAGCTCGAAGCGATCCTGCCGCTGGTCGCCAAATACAATGTGGCGGTGGTCGCCATCTCCAATGACGAGACCGGCATCTCGGAAGATCCGGATGTGCGTTTCGAAGTGGCGAAGAAGATCGTGCAGCGCGCCGCCGATCACGGCATCAAGCCGGAAGACGTCGTCGTCGATCCTCTCGTAATGCCGATCGGCGCCATGGGCACGGCCGGCCAGCAAGTGTTCCGCCTGGTGCGGCGCCTGCGCGAGGAGCTCAAAGTCAACACGACCTGCGGCGCGTCGAACATCGCCTTCGGCATGCCGAACCGGCGTGTGCTCACCGGCTATTTCCTCGCCATGGCGGCCTCGCACGGCATGACCTCGGCGATCATGAACCCGCTGCATGACGAAGACATGCATGCGATCCTCGCCGCCAATGTGCTCAACGGCACTGACCGGAACTGCAAAGTGTGGACGAACAAGTTCCGCGAAATGTCCGTTCCTGCGGCGGTTTCACAGGCGGTCGGCGACGGATTGCCCGGCGCTTCCGCTGAAGATGTCGAACGCCGCCGCGCCCGCGAGGAGCGCCGGCGCCGGCGCGGATAAGCGACATGGCAGAGACGACACCTGACGATGCGTTGATCGTCTTCACGCCTTCCGGCAAGCGCGGGCGCTTCCCCATCGGCACGCCGGTGCTTCAGGCGGCGCGCTCGCTCGGCGTCGATATCGATTCCGTCTGCGGCGGCCGCGCCATTTGCGGGCGCTGCCAGATCACGATCGGCGAAGGCGAGTTCGCAAAGCACGGTATCCGTTCGACGGCGGCGCATCTCTCCGAGTTCTCCGCCGTCGAGAAGCGCTATGACGACAAGCGCGGCCTCCTCGCCGGACGCCGCCTCTCCTGCCAGACCAAGCTTCTGGGTGACGCCGTCATCGACGTGCCGCCCGAGAGCCAGGTGCACAAGCAGGTGGTGCGCAAGCGCGCCGAGGCGCGCGCCATCGACATGAACCCGGCGACCCGCCTCTATTTCATCGAGGTGGAAGAGCCCGACATGCACAAGCCCTCCTCCGATCTCGAGCGCGTCTATCGCGCGCTGGCGGAGCAGTGGAATGTGAGCGACGTGTCGTGCAACCTCGCCATCATGCAGAACCTGCAGAAGGTGCTGCGCCAGGGCGAATGGAAGATCACCGTCGCCGTCTTCTCCAGGCCCGCCAGCGGCGGCAACATCTTGACCGCGATCTGGCCGGGCTTCCACGACAAGGCCTTCGGCCTCGCCGTCGATGTCGGCTCGACCACTATCGCGGCGCATCTGTGCAGCCTCGCGACCGGCGATGTCGTCGCGTCTTCCGGTCTCATGAATCCGCAGATCCGCTTCGGCGAGGATCTGATGAGCCGCGTCTCCTATGTGATGATGAATCCGGGCGGTGAGAAGGAGATGACGACCGTGATCCGCGAGGCGCTCAACACGCTCGCGGCGCAAGTCGCCACTGAAGCCCAGATCGACAAGACAGATATTCTCGAGGCGGTGCTGGTCGGCAATCCGGTCATGCATCACCTGTTCCTCGGCATCGATCCGACCGAGCTCGGCGGAGCGCCCTTCGCGCTCGCCACCGGCTTGGCAGTGACGCGACCCGCCAAGGAACTCGACCTTCAGCTCAATCCCGGCGCCTATGTCTATGTGCTCCCCTGCATCGCCGGCCATGTCGGCGCCGACACGGCGGGCGTGGTGCTGTCGGAATCGCCGCAATATTCCGAAGACAACATGCTCATTGTCGATGTCGGCACCAATGCCGAGATCGTGCTCGGCTCCAAGAACCGGCTGCTCGCCTGCTCGTCGCCGACCGGTCCCGCTTTCGAGGGCGCGCAGATCACCTGCGGACAACGCGCGGCGCCGGGCGCCATCGAGCGCATCCGCATCGACCCTGTGACCCTCGAGCCGCGTTACCGCGTCATCGGCTCCGAGCTCTGGTCGGATGAGCCGGGCTTCGAGGAAGCGGTCGCGTCCACCGGCGTCACCGGCATCTGCGGTTCCGGCATCATCGAGGTGATTGCCGAAATGTATCTCGCCGGCATCATCAACCAGGACGGTCTCGTCGATGGCGGCATGGCGGAGAAATCGCCGCGCATCCGTCCCCATAAGCGCACCTTCACCTATGTGGTGCGCGAGGGCGAACCGTTCATCTCGATCACCCAGAACGACGTGCGCGCCATCCAGCTCGCCAAGGCGGCGCTGTACGCCGGCACGCGGCTCCTGATGGACAAGCTCGGCATCGAACATGTCGACCGCATCCGTCTCGCCGGCGCCTTCGGCAGCCATATCGATGTGAAATTCGCGATGATCCTCGGCCTCATCCCAGACTGCCCGCTCGACAAGGTGCAGTCGGCCGGCAATGCGGCGGGCACCGGCGCCCGCATCGCGCTTCTCAATTCGAAAGCACGCGACGAGATCGAGCATGTGGTGCGCCGCATCGAGAAGATCGAGACGGCGGTCGAGCCCCTGTTCCAGCAGCACTTCGTCGAGGCGATGGCGATCCCGCACAAGACCGCCTTCTTCGCCAATCTCGCCAAGGAAGTGAAATTCCCCGAGCCGAAGACGATCCTCCCGCCGGAAGCCGATGGCGGGGAAAGACGCAGGCGGCGGCGGGGCTGATCCTCCACATCGTCATCCCGGCTTTCGCCGGGATGACGGGTTAGGAGCTGCCGATCTCATTCCTCCGCCACCACGACGGCGCCACGCCCGTCGAGCGCTTGAACTCGCGGCTGAAGTGATAGACGTCGCAGAAGCCGCATTGCTCGGCCACTTGCGCGAGGGTCCGGCCGGCGACCAACAGAGATTGCGCCTGCATCAACCTTTCGCGGATGAGCCATTGGCGCGGGCTGGTGCGCAGATGTTTGCGGAACAGGCGGCGGATCTGCGACGGCCCAAGCCCTGAGACATTGCTCAGATCCTCCGCTTCCCAAGCGAGGCCGGGATTTCCGCGCATCGCCGTGATCGCTTCTGTGAGCGCCGTCGGCAGCTCACGCGATCCACTGCCGGCGAGGCCGCGGTCGATCATCGACAGGAACTCCGCCACCAGCTGATTGAGTCTCAGATCGAGGCCCGGCTCGCGCCGCCGAAGTGCCGCGAAGAGCCGATCGAACCAGGGAACGAGATTGACGCTTTCGGCGAGCGTCGCGCGCGGAAAGCCGTCGCCGAAGAGCTTGTGGCGCAAAGCGGGAAGGTTCGGCCCATCGAGCCTGAACCACAGCAAGGTCCAGGGCACCTTGCGGTCGGCGAAATGGCCATGCCGCTCTTCATTGGCGATCCAGACGAGCTGGCCCGGGCGGATCTGCATCCGCTCGCCCAACGTCTCGACGCTGCCGGCGCCCGAGAGACAATAGAGAATGTCCTGGCCCGGATGGGACGCGCGTTGGACGCGGTAATCGGGGGCGGCCTTGACCTTGCCCGCACGCAGGACACTCGCCGCGGCCAAGGTCCAGCCCGGCTCAGGCACATAATGCAGGTTCTCGAAGAAGGTCGTTTCGGGCATGCGCGTTTTATACAAAAAATGGACTCCTTTGTCCATTTCCAGCCTGCAAATGCGGACTTAGGATCGCGCTCAACAGTTCAAAGAGTGCAGCAAATCAAGATCGAAACCTGACCTTTGGCAGCGATCAAATCAAGGCCTGTTTCGTTCATGAATGGGAGAGAAAGAATGCTGGGATTGACCGCGCAGGAAGCCAAGGATTACGCGCGCGACGGCTATATCATCCGCAAGGGCCTGCTGAGCCAGGACGAGGTGGCGGATTTCCGCGACCATGCCAGGAAGCAGCTCGAGGCCGAGAACGCCTCGGGCGCCGTGATGTCCAAAGGCGACAAGGAGGGCAAGACCACCCTCCTCAAGATGTGGACCAAGGCCGAAGACGACAAATACGGCCTCTTGGCGCGCGATGAGCGCATGGTCGGCCTCGCCGAAGGCGCGGTCGGCAAGCCGATCTATCTCTACAGCCACAAGATGACGATGAAGCAGCCGCGCGAAGGCGGCGCCTGGGAATGGCACCAGGATTTCGGCTACTGGTATAATTACGGCTGCCTCGCCCCCGATATGATGAGCATCTATATCGCCCTCGACAAGGCGACGCGCGAGAATGGCTGCCTGCAGGTGCTGAAAGCCACCCACAAGCTCGGCCGCCTCAATCACATCCGCGAAAACGACCAGACCAATGTCGAGCAGGAGCATCTGGAAGCGGCGCTCAAGCGCTTCGAGCATATCTATGTCGAGATGGAAGCGGGCGACGCCCTCGTCTTCGACGGCAACCTGCTGCATCGCTCGGACGCCAACCGCTCCGATACGTATCGCTGGGGCTATATCTGCTCCTACAACGCCGTCGAGAACGCACCGTTCAAGAAGGTGCGCGACTACGGCAATTTTGACGAGATGAAGAAAGTGCCGGCGGGCTCGTTCCGTAAGGCATCGTGAAGTTGAAGCCGGGCGGCGACGTCCGGCTTTTCGCATAAGGAGGCCCGACGGGGCCTGATGGGAGGACAGGATGACCGACACGGTCAGGACCGGTGCGCGCGCACCAGCCATGGACCGCTTTTCGTTGCCGGGACTATTGCGCGCACGCGAGACAGGCGTGTTTCTCGCGCTTGTTGTCCTATGCCTGTTCCTCACCTTCGCCACTGACGGCTTCCTGACCTCAGTCAACCTGCTCAATGTCGGCCGGCAGATCTCGCTGCTCGGCATCATGGCGGTCGGCATGACCTTCGTGCTGATCTCGGGCGAGGTCGATCTTTCGGTCGGATCGAACTATGCGCTGTCGGGCCTCGCCACCGGCATGCTGATCATCGCCGGCTGGGGCCTGCTGCCGGCACTCTGCGTCGGCCTTCTCACCGGCATGACGATAGGGCTCATCAATGGCGTGCTCTCGACCTATGGCCGGCTGCCTTCGCTCATCGCGACCCTCGGCATGCTGTCGGTGGTGCGCGGCTCCGCCCTCATCCTCACCAACGGCCAGCCGGTCACCGTCAATGTCCGCAACGGCGCCGATCCGGGCGTGCTCGAAATCTTCAGCTTCATCGGCCAAGGCTATCTTTTTGGCATCGTGCCGATGCAGCTCGTCTTCTTCATCCTGATCGCCGCCCTCGCCTGGGTGGTGCTCTCTTGCACCAATTTCGGCTTCCGCGTCTTCGCCGTCGGCGGCAGCGCCAAGGCGGCACGCGTCTCCGGCATCTCGATCAACAGCGTCAAGATCTGGGCCTTCGTGCTGATGGGCGCGCTCGCCGCCTTCGCCGGCATATTGAGCCTCGCCTTCCTGCCGAGCGGTCAGGCGGGCCGCACCGGCCTCGGCCTCGAGCTCGACGTCATCGCCGCCACCATCGTCGGCGGCGCCTCGCTGTCGGGCGGCGAAGGCACCATCCTCGGCACCATTCTCGGCGTGCTCATCATCGGCGTCATGCGCAACGGCCTAGTGCTGATGGGGGTCAACCCCTTCGTGCAGGAGCTGATGATCGGTCTCGTCATTATCATCGCCGTCGGGATCGACAAATGGTCGACCCGCCGGCGCGCCTGAAGACCAACCAACACTCGAATATCAAAGGGAGGACTATCCAGATGAAACTCAGACATATCCTTCTCGCCACGGCGCTCTGCCTGCTGCCGCTGCAGCAGGCGGCGGCGGAGTCGAAGCTCGCCGACTTCCCGCTCGCCGAACGCATCAAGGCCAAGGTCGCCGCCGGCCAGCCGCTCGACATCTACGTCTCCTATCACGACGTCTCGAATGAATTCGCGCCCTTCATGAAGGCAGGGGTCGCGCGCGCCGCTGCGGAAGACAAGGTCAATGCCAATTTCATCGGCCCGGTGGGTGCGGACGCCGACGGCCAGATCAGCGAGATCGAGACGCTGATGGGCAAGATGGACGGCCTCGCCATCTCCTCGGTCTCGACCGACGCGCTGGCGCCGCTCATCGACCGCGTGCTCGCCGCCGGTATTCCGGTCGTCACCTTCAACACCGACAATCCGGACAGCAAGCGCCTCGCTTTCGCCGGCCAGGATCTCATCCAGTCGGGCCGCGAAGCCGGCGCTCTCATGGCGAAGACACTGAACGGCAAGGGCAAGGTCATCATCACCACCATCGACGCCGCCGCCCAGTGGTCGATCGATCGTGAGAATGGCGCCCGCGAAGCGCTCAAGAAGGAAGCCGGCATCGAGGTCGTGCAGACGCTCAATACCGGCACCGATCCGCAGAAGATCTATTCGGCGATCGAAAACGCCATGCTGGCCAATCCCGATATCGACGGCATCCTGTCGCTCGAATGCTGCTCGACGCCGGCGGCCGGCACCTGGGTCGAGCGCAACAAGGCCTCCGACAAGGTCAAGGTGGTTGGCTTCGATCTCCTCGACCAGACGGTGCAGCTCGTCGAAAGCGGCAATATCCAGGCGACCATCGACCAAGCGCCGGAACGCCAGGGTTTCGAAGCGGTCAATCTCATCGTCAAATTCGTGAAGGGCGAGACGATCGACAATCTCGACACCGGCGTCGGCATCTATACGAAAGACAATATCGGCGAAGTGACGAAGAAGTAATCCTCAACATTCCCCTTCTCCCGTCCGAAGGATGGGAGAAGGTGGCCGAAGGCCGGATGAGGGCTCTTCTTTCCGACAAAGAGCCCTCACCCGCCCTATCGGGCCCCCTCTCCCATTGCTGCGCAACGGGAGAGGGGGAAACTCTGGCGAAATCTCACATTCGGGAAGTGATGAGCAATCACCAACACCGAGAACCGATCGTCAGGATCGCCGGGGTGACCAAGCGGTTCCCCGGCGTCCTGGCGCTCGACCGCATCTCCGTCGCCTTCATGGCCGGCGAAGTCCATGCCGTGATCGGCGAGAACGGCGCCGGCAAGTCGACGCTGATGAACATCCTCGCCGGCGACCTGCAGCCCAATGACGGGCAAATATTCATCGACGGCGCGCCGAATATCATCGCCTCGCCGCTCGTCAGCCGCGCCCATGGCATCACCGTCGTCTATCAGGAGCTGGCGCTCTGCCCGACGCTGAGCATCGCCGAAAACATCATGATGCCCGACATGGCGGCGCGTTCAGTCGCGACCTTCGTGCCACGTGATCTCATGCGGCGCGAGGCGCATACGGCGCTGGCCCGGCTCGGCATAGATCATCTCGATCCCGACACCAAGGTCTCCCGCCTCAGCGTCGCCGAGGCGCAATTGGTCGAAATCGCCCGTGCCATCCGCCAGAAAGCTCGGCTCCTGGTGCTGGACGAGCCCAATTCGGCGCTCTCCACTCGCGAAAGCGAAAAGCTGTTCGAGATCGTGCGTCAGCTGCGTGCCGAAGGTGTCGCGGTGATCTATGTTTCTCATCATCTCGACGAAGTGCTCGACCTCGCCGACCGCATCACCGTGATGCGCGACGGCCGCACCATCGAGACGATGCGCAACGACAATGTCTCTGAAGACCGACTGATCCGAGCCATGGTCGGGCGCGACCTGGGCTCGGCGCAGCCCTGGACATTGCAGCAGAACTCCGCCGCCCATCCGGTCGTGCTCGCGGTCGATGATCTCACGGCACCCGGCCTCGACCGCGTCAGCTTCACCGTTCGGGCCGGCGAGATTCTCGGAATCGGCGGCCTGCCCGATTCCGGCAAGGACCGTCTCGGCGACCTCCTGTTCGGTCTCCTGCCGCGCGGCGGCAGGATCGCGATCGACGGCAAGGAATTGCCGGCGGCCGATCCTTCAGCCTCGATCCGCCACGGAATGGCCTATGTGCCGGCCGACCGGCGCGGCGCCGGCGCCCTCCTCACCATGAGCGTCGCCGACAATGTCGTCTCGGCCGCGCTCAAGAATTTCTCGGTTTCGGGTTTCCTGCGCCGGGCGCAGATCAAACGCGAGGCGCGCGCCCAGGTGGCCCGCCTCGATGCCCGCATCTCGCATCTGGGCCAGAAGCTCGCGACGCTGTCGGGCGGCAACCAGCAGAAAATCATTCTCGGCCGCAGCCTCGTCACCAATCCGCGTCTCCTCGTTCTGCATGAGCCGACGCGCGGCATCGATGTGGGCGCCAAGGCCGAGATCTACCAGATTCTGCGCCAGATCGCCGGCGAAGGCGTCGCCATCATCATGATATCGTCGGAGATGCCGGAGCTGGTCATGAATGCCGAACGCGTGCTGGTGATGCGCGCCGGGCGGCTCAGCGAGGAGCTCCGGGGAACCGACGTCAATGAAGAAGCCATCCTGGCCCGCGCCATGGCCTCGTGAGGAATAGGAAATGACAAAACCCAAAATCACGATCGTCGGCAGCTTCGCGGTGGGGCTCACCATGCGGGCGCCGAAGCTGCCTATTTTCGGCGAAACCATGCTCGGCACCGATTTCGACATGGGCCCGGGCGGCAAGGGCTCCAACCAGGCCGTCGCGACGGCAAGGCTCGGGGCGCAATCGTCGCTGCGCGCCATTCTGGGCACCGACAAGCTCGCCGGTATCGCCTCCGACCTCTATGCGGCGGAAGGCGTCGACACCCAATTCGTCACTGCGCAGAGCGCCCGCGCCACCGGCGTCGGATTCATCATCCTCAATGACAAGGGTGAGAATTTCATCATCCTCGACATGGGCGCCAATGAGCTGATGGATGCCGCCTCGGTCGACATCGCGGAAGCACGGATCGCCGCAAGCGATGTGGTGATGACCGTTCTCGAAGTGCCGACGGAAGCGGCCCACCGGGCGATGGAGCTGGGCCGCAAGCATGGCGCCCGTACCATTCTCAATCCGGCGCCGGCCCGCGCGTTGCCGCCGCAGATCTTCGCCTCCGTCGATTATCTCACCCCCAATGAAAGCGAGTTGCGCATCCTGCTGGGGCTGCCGGCGGATGATCCGCGCTCATCGCGTGAGCTGGCAGCGGAATTGCGCCGGCGGGGCGTGCGCAATGTCGTGGTGACGCTCGGCCGCCAGGGCGCCCTCATTCTCACCGACGATCTCGACCAGATGGTGCCGGCGGTGCCGGTCGATGTCGTCGACACGACGGGCGCCGGCGATGCGTTCAATTCCGGTTTCGCGGTGGCGCTCGCCGAAGGCCGCGACATCGTGGACGCGGTGCGCTTCGGCGTCGTTTGCGGCGCCATTGCCTGCACCAAGCTCGGCGTGATCCCGAGCCTCGCCCACCGGGCCGAGGCCGACGCCATGCATGAAAAAGCTCGCACTACCGTTTGGAAGGACAGCAAATGAACCGTAATCGACTGCTCAATGCCGAACTCAGCCATGCCATTGCGCTGATGGGCCATGGCGATCTGATGATCGTCTGCGATGCGGGTTTCCCGATCCCCTCCTCGGCCTGGCGTATCGACCTCGCCATCGCGCCCGACCTGCCTGATCTTGAGACCGTGCTGACGCCGATCGCCGCCAATCTCATTTGCGAGCGCGTCGGTTATGCCGACACCTTGCCGAAGCACAATCCGCGTCTCCTCGAAAAGGTGCAGCGCATCTTCAAGGGTGCGGATTTCGAAACGCCTAAGCATGAGACGATCCTGACCGAGATGGCCGCCAAGGCGAAGGTCATCGTGCGCACCGGCGCCTTCGATCCGTGGGGCAATATCCTCCTCTATTCGGGCGTCGACGTGCCGGCTTGGTTCTCCAAGGACGGCACGGTGCCGCCCGATTATTACGCCAAGAAGATGAAGTGAGATGCCGCGCATCTTCGATTTCGGCGGCCGCGAGGTGGAGCGTAGCCTGACGGTCGCCGATCTGCGCGCGCTCAAGGGCAGCGGCAAGCAGGTCGGCCAAGTGACCGCCGAGACGGCGGAGGAAGCGGCCGCCGCCGAGGCCGCCGGCATCGAGATGGTGGTCTGTCGCGGCAGCAATGTCTCACGGGTGCGCGAAGGCTCACGCCGGGTCTTCGTCACCGCCGCTTTGGGCTTCGCCGAGGCGATCACCGGTGATGAGATATTGCGCGCCGGCTTCGCGGCGGTCACCGCCGGCGCCGATGCGGTCATCACCGGGCGCAGCCCCGATATGGTGCGGCTGCTCGCCAATGAGCAGATTCCGGTCATGGGCCATCTGGGCCTGGTGCCGCGCAAATCGACCTGGATCGGCGGCATGCGCGCGGTCGGCAAGACGGCCAGGGAAGCGATGGAGCTGTGGGACCGGTTCCGCCAGCTCGAGGATGCCGGCGCCTTCGCCGCCGAATGCGAGGTCATCGCCGCCCCGGTGATGGAAGAGATCAACAAACGCACCTCACTCGTCACCGTATCGCTGGGCTCTGGTCCCGCCGCGGATGTGATCTTCCTCTTCACCTCGGACATCTGCGGTGAGAGTACCCGCCTCCCCCGCCATGCGCGCGCCTGGGGCAATCTTAGGCGCCTGCAGGACCAGATCCGCGAAGAGCGGATCAGCGCCCTCGGCCAGTTCCGCCAGGCCGTCTCGACCGGTGGTTTTCCGGCCCAACATGAAACCGCCTCGATTCCGGAGGACGAATTGGCTAGATTCAGCGCCAAGCTGGATATTTCGGAAAAGGTCCGTCCGCGATCATGAGCTCAAGCTGCACCCGCCTGATCGCGATCGTCATGATCGCCTTCACGCTGGTGCAGCCCGCTCAGGCGGTAGAGCCACCCGCTATCCTCACCCAGCCCCAGGGCAGCGTCCTTATCCGCAATGATCCGCAAATCAACAATCTGCTCAACCTGGCGCTCGATGCCGCCGAGCAAGGCGACAGCGCCCGCATAAAGGCGGCAATCGACAAGGCGGATGCGCTTGTCGGACGAGGCCGACCAAAGGCGGCGCTCTACCAGGAGGCGGCGTCCGATTTCGCGATCGCCGGCGATCCGGATCAGGCCCTCGCCTATGGAAGCAAAGCCGTCACGATCGGGCGATCTCTCGCGGCGAGCTACATCTTCTATCGCGGCATGACGATGGGCATGCCGGCCTTCGAACAGACCGAGCCTTTCCGGGACTTCCTGTCGACGGCTTATGTGATGATGGATGGCGCCGACGACGCCCTGACGCGGCGCCTGACCGGCGAAGCGTTCAAGGTCGGCCAGCTCGCCCATATGACCAAAGCCGGCCTTGCGGTGCTGCGCCAGCAGGCAAACCGGGACGCACCAACAGGACGGCGCGCCGAAGAGGTGACGTTCGTCCAGGTGGTCGCCGACACGATCGGTCCGACCTTGCAGACGGCGCGCGAGATCGCGGCAGGTCTTCATGGCGAGGCCGGCAGCCCCGAACGTACGCAGATGGAAGCGCTCAATACCGGCCAGCAGAAGAACCTGCAGGAAGCCATCGCGCTCATCGCCCGGGAGAAGATCGATATCGCCGATATTCTTCTGCCGCGCCCGCTGGAAGCTGACGATGTCGCCGGCCGCCTCGCCGATGATGAGGCGCTGGTCTTTTTCGTCGAAGGCAACATGGCGGAGATCCATGGCTTCGTCGTCACACGCCAATCGACCCGCTGGCAGGAGATTTCGGTGAAGCTGCCCGATCTTGAAGCCCTGGTGTCGGGATTCAGAGCCGCGATCGGCGCACCACTCGGGCGCAGCGCCAGCGTTGTCGCCGCGCCGGCTGAGACACCACCAGCGGATGACATTCTGACGCCGGCCTGGCAGCTCTATCAGGCGCTGCTCGGCCCGTTCCAGGAAGAATTGCGCGGCAAAGTCCATCTCATCGTCGTTACCGATGGTGCCCTGGCGAAGCTTCCCTTCGAAGCCTTGCTGACGAAGGCGCCGCCTTCCTCGCTGATCGACTATCGTGAGCTGCCCTGGCTGGTGCGCGATCATGCCGTGACCATGCTGCCGGCGCTCTTCGCGATCACCGCCCGTGACCGCGTTGCCTCCGCATCTACCGAGACGCAGCGGGCGTTTCTCGGTATCGGCAATCCCGATTATGCGGCACTTGCCGGCAAATCCGGACTCATCAGCGCCGTCCGGGCGCTCGGCACACTGACGCCGCTACCCGACTCCGAAGGCGAAGTACGGCGCATCGCCGATACACTCGGCGCGTCGGCGCAGGACCTGCTTCTCGGCCGGAATGCCTCGGAAGAGAACCTCTATGCGCTGTCGAAGAACGGAACGCTGGCGCAGTACGGCATGCTGACCTTCGCCACCCATGGATTGCTGCCGGGCGAGATCGACGGTCTCTATGAGGCCGCGCTCGCTTTGACGCCCATCGAGAAGGATGCGGGTCAGCTCATCGTGCCCTCCGCCATGGGGCTCCTCACCAGCGCCGACGGACTGCTGACCACCTCGGAGATCCCGCAGCTCAAGCTCGATGCCGGTATCGTCGTTCTGTCGGCCTGCAATACCGGCGCCGACAGCCCGATCGACTTCGAAGCCTACTCCGGCCTCGCTTCCGCCTTCCTGCAGGCCGGGGCGCGGTCGGTCCTGGTCTCGCATTGGCCGGTGAAATCGGATGCCGCGGTCGCGATCACAACAGGCACCGTCAAGCATTGGGCCTCGCGCAAGCCGGGGCGCGATTTCGCCTTCGCCTTCCGGCAGGCCTTGCTCGATGTGATCCAGACAAGCCCCGAAACGGCGAGGCCGTCCTACTGGGCGCCCTTCTCGCTTTTCGGCGAGCCCTGATCAGGAAAACGGGTTTTGATGAAGTCGCGCAGCGCCGACGCGGCCGGCGTCAGCTCCGGCGCCTTCGCCCAGGCGAGCAAGATGCGCTGGGCCGGCAGCCTGTCGGAAATCGGCAGCGCCGCGAGCTTCCTGCCGTCATAACTCTGATCCGCCTTGGGCCGCGTATAGGCCACCGCCACGCCGAGGCCGTTCGCCACCATGCCGCGCTGCAGCTCGAAGGACGAGGCGCGCGCCGCCACATCGACCTCGATCCCCTCGGCGTTGAACAAGCCCACGATATGCTGCCAGCTCAAGGCCTGGTCGGTCAGGATCAGCGGGTATTGGGCAAGATCGGCGAGAGCCACATTGGCACGGCGCGCCAAAGCGTGATTGGCCGGCAGCATCGCATAAGGCCGGAGCTCGATCAGCGTCTCGCGCCTGATGTCGGGGCCGAGGCCAAGATCATAGGTCAGCGCCAGGTCGATCGACCCCTTGCCGAGCTGGCTCGCCAGCTCATCGAAGCCGGCGTCGCGGAAATCCACCGTGACAGTCGGCATCGCCTTGCGGAATTCGCCCAGGAGCCGCGGCACATAATAGGGAGCGAGATCGGTGAAGCAGCCCAGCGTCGCAGCCCCCGACACCGCCTCCTCGTCGCTGCCGAGCCGGCTCAGGCCCGCCGCCTGGTCGAGCACGTGGCGCGCCTGGCGGATGAAGCTCGCCCCGAAGGAGGTGAGCTCGACGCCCTCGCCCTTGCGCCGGACGAAAAGCTTGCGCCCGTAATGCGCCTCGATCTGCGCAATGGCGACCGAGATCGAGGGCTGCGAGACATGCAGCGTCTCCGCCGCCGCCGTGACATTGCGGGCGTCGGCGGCGGCCACGGCGTAGCGCAGCTGTTTCAGGGTTAAAGATAGGATTTCTTTATGTTTCATATTATCAATCATTATTTTACTTGATGTTCGTCGTCCTGCAAAGTCCTTCCCGACGAGATCAGGAGGAACCGATGAGCAAATATGTGAGCGCCGAACAGATCGCCGACTACCAGCGCGACGGCGTCGTCTGCATCAAGGGGCTGTTCAAGGACTGGGTGCCGGCGATCAGCGAGGGCATCGAGCGCAATATGCGCGAGCCCAGCCAATATGCCGCCGAGAACCTGAAACCCGGCGAAGGCGGCCGCTTCTTCGACGACTATTGTAACTGGGAGCGCATCCCGGAATTCACCGAGCTCATCCGCAAATCACCCGCCGCCCAGGCCGCCGCCGAATTGATGCAGTCGAAATCGGCGCAGATCTTCCACGACCATGTGCTGGTCAAGGAGCCGGGCACCTCCAAGCCGACGCCCTGGCATCAGGACGCGCCCTATTATTTCGTCGATGGCGAGCAGACGGTGAGCTTCTGGGTGCCGGTCGAGCCGGTGAAGGAAGCCGCCCTGCGCTGCATCGCCGGCTCGCATAAATGGCCCAAGATGGTGCTGCCGGTGCGCTGGCTGTCGGACCAGAACTTCTATGCCGGCGAGCATGACTATATCCCGGTGCCCGATCCCGACGCCGAGCCCGGCAAATACAAGGTGGTCGAATGGCAGATGGAACCGGGCGATGCGGTCGCCTTCCACTACAAGACCGTGCATGGCGCACGCGGCAACAATTCCGACCGCCGGCGGCGCGCCTTCTCGATGCGCTGGGTAGGCGATGACGCCCGTTACGTCACGCGGCCGGGCCGCACCTCGCCGCCCTATCCGGGCCATGACATGAAACACGGCCAGCGGCTGCGCGAAGACTGGTTCCCGGTCATCTGGAACCAGTAAGCTCTCTCTTGCGCATCGGCTTATTCGAAAAGTCTGGATGGCCGCCTCGAAGGGGCGGCCATGGACTTTTCGGGCCGATGCGGCCAATTCGCAATTTCGGTCACATCGCTCTCCCCGTTCCATGCCATAATCGGGACGGGAGGAGCGGTCCGTTGCGTGCAGCCACCTTTACCGACCACCGCCGGCGCATAGGACGCGCCGTCAGCCATGTCGACTGGCATCTCGACGACGAGATGGACATCCGGCGGCTGGCCGATGTCGCCTGTTTCTCGCCCTATCACTTTCTGCGCGTCTTTCAGGAGCTGACCCGTGAGACGCCCGCGTCGATGGTGCGGCGTCTGCGGCTCGAACGCGCCCGCGCGCGGCTCGCCACCGGATTGTCGGTCACCGAAGCCGCCCAGGAAGCCCGCTTCGAAAGCTCGCAGGCCTTTGCCCGCGCCTTCCGGGCCCTCTTCAACCGCACGCCGAGCAGCATCGGACCGGATGAGATCAGGACTGAGCAGGACGATCCGCCGCCCGAGATCGTAACGCTCAAGGATCGGCGCGCCATCGCCCTCGATTTCAAGGGCACACATCTCGACCTCACCGACGGCTTCGGCCATCTGCTGGGATTGACGCGGCCATTGTCACGCCGCCATGGCGCACAGGCGGCGTCACTCAGCACCGACTATCCTTTCCCCGCGCTCGACAAGCCTTATGGCTGCCAGATGCTGCTTCTGGCGCCGGAAGCGGGCCTGCGCGAGACGAAGCTGCCGGTCATCCGCGTCGCCGGCGGCCTGCATGTCCAGTGGCGGCGGCGCGGCCTGCTGCTCGACGCGCATGCCGGCTACCGGAAGCTCCTCGATCACACATTGCCGGCGGAAGGGCTGCGCCGGACCGACGGCCCGATCATCCGCCTCTTCCACAATGACCCGGCACTCGTACCGCGCGGCAAGCGCAAATGGTCACTCTTCATACCAGTCATGCCGCTCGACAGCTGAGAGTTCCATGAAACTCAATCTGCTCGCTTTTCTCGGCTTGCTTCTCCTCGGCGTCTCATCGTCGAGGGCGCAGGAACCGGTCGCGTTCAAAACCGCCGACGGCATCACCGTCTATGGTGACTACTATGCCGGAACGGATGCGACGCGGCCGGTCATCCTCGCTTTCCATCAAGCGGATTTCAACCGTCTCGAATATCGTGAGATCGCACCACGGCTTGTCGAACGCGGTTTCTCGGTGCTGGCCATCGACCAGCGCTCGGGCGGCAATTATGGCGGGGTGGACAACCGGACGGCCAAGGAGGCCAAGGGCTTCTGGGTCTATACCGATGCCATGCCCGACCTCGAGGCGGCGCTCGCCTGGGCGCGCGGCAAACATCCCAGCTCCAAGATCATCGCCTGGGGCTCGAGCTATTCGGCCTCGCTCGCCATCATCCTCGCGTCGAAGCACAAGGATGTCGCCGGCGTGCTCGCCTTCTCCCCCGGCGAATATTTCGACGGAAAGCCGTCGGTGCGCGAAGCCGCCAAGAGCGTCGTGGTACCGGTCTTCATCACGTCCCGCAGCGACCGGGAAAGAGTCATCGCCAAGCTCATCCTCGAAGCCGTCGCTTCGGAGGACAAAACGCAGTTCATCCCGCAGGCCACCGGCGTCCACGGCTCGAGCGCGCTGCTCCAGCCGCAAGGCAAGGCGGAAGAGTATTGGAAGGCGGTCGACGCGTTCCTCGCCAGGTTCAAGTAGCGGACGAGCGACGATCCATCACCAGCTTCGCCGCCGCTTCATAACCGATGCTGGTGACCAGTTCGGTGGCGAAGGCGCTGCTGCCGGCGAGATTGCTCTGGCAGCGCGCTTCATCGGGGCGGATGTCGTTCACGCAGGTGCGGATGAAGGTCCGCACCGCCGTCGACAGAAGACCCATCGCCTGATGCAGGCTGTAGACGATGACCGGCTCCATGGCGTTGAGCTGCAGTTGGCCGGCTTCCGCCGCCATGCCGATCGTGGTGTCGAGGCCATAGACTTGGAAGCAGACCTGGTTCAGCGCCTCGGCCGCCACCGGATTGACCTTGCCCGGCATCAGCGACGAGCCCGGCTGCAAGGCCGGCAGGCGGATCTCGCCGAAGCCGCCATAAGGACCGCTCGAAAGAAGCCGCAGATCATTGGCGATCTTCGACAGCTTGGCGGCGGTGCGTTTTAGTAAGCCAGACTGGAGCATGAAGGCGCCCATATCCCAGCTCGCCTCGAAGAGGTCACTCGCCGGGACCACGGCCAAGCCGGTCACCTCGCGCAGATGCACGAGCACGCGCTCGCGATAGACGGCGCCGGCCGCGACTCCGGAGCCGATGGCGGTGCCGCCGAGATTGATCTCGAGGAACAGTTTCTCCGCCTCGGCGAGCCGGCTCACATCCTCACCGATCGTGGTGGCGAAGGCGCCGAATTCCTGGCCGAGCGTCATGCCGACCGCATCCTGGAGCTGGGTGCGGCCGAGCTTCGGGATCGTGGCGAACTCCTCCGCCTTGCGGCGTAGGGCCTCGACCAGTTCACTCAAAGAGCGTTGCACCTCGCGGCTCGCCCGCACCATCGACAGGCGCGCCGCGGTGGCATAGGCATCATTGGTCGATTGCGAGCGGTTGACCTCGTCATTGGGATGGACGAGGCGCTCGGCGCCCACCGGACCGCCGAGCCTGAGGCTCGCCAGATTGGCGACGACCTCATTCATGTTCATGTTGGTCGAGGTGCCGGCGCCGCCCTGAAAGACGTCGACGACGAACTCCGCGTGATGATGGCCGGCAACGATGTCGCGGCAGACCGCAATGATCGCATCGGCCCTTTCGGGCGCCAGCGATCCCTCGTCGCGATTGGCGAACGCCGCCGCGATCTTCACTTCCGCCAGCGCGGTCAATAGATGCGGCAGCGTCGCGATCGTGATGCCCGAGATCGGGAAATTGGCGACAGCCCGCGCCGTCTGGGCGCCATAGAGACGCTCGCGCGGGACGCTCACGGGACCGAGCGAGTCCCGCTCGGTCCGGAAGGCTTCGTTCATGATGAGGCTCAGACCGCGCCTTCGCGGGCGAGCTCGTCCATCACCTGGCGCACCGCGGCCTCGGCGATGCCGACGATCTCGTCGACCTCACCCTTGGTCGTGATGAGCGGCGGCGCGAAGCCCAGAATATCGCCATGCGGCATGGCGCGGGCAATGAGGCCCCGGTCACGCGCCGCCTTGGAGATGCGGGCGCCAACCTTCAAGCCGCCATCAAAACGTGTCTTCTTCTCGCGATCGGCAACGAATTCGATGGCGCCGAGCATGCCCTCGCCCCGCACCTCACCGACGATCGGCAATTGCGCAAAGGCCGCCTTGAGCCGCTGCTGGAAATGGCCACCGACGTCCCGGGCCTTACCCGGCAGATCCTCTTTCTCGACGATATCGAGCACCGCATTGGCGGCGGCGGCGCCGATCGGATGGCCGGAATAAGTGAAGCCATGCGAGAAGCTGCCGACGCGGTCGGCCGCCTCTTCGATCACGCTGTAAACCTTCTCGCCGACAATGGCGCCGGAGAGCGGGAAATAAGCGGAAGTGAGTCCCTTGGCGATGGTGATGAGATCGGGCTCGATGCCGTAATGATGCGAGCCGAACATGGAGCCCAAGCGGCCGAAGCCGGTGATGACCTCATCGGCGATCAGCAGCACGTCATACTTCTTCAGCACGTCCTGGATCGCCGCCCAGTAGCCTTCGGGCGGCGGCGTGATGCCGCCGGTCCCGAGCACCGGCTCGCCGATGAAGGCGCCGACCGTGTCGGGTCCTTCGCGCTGGATGAGCTCATCGAGCTCACGCGCGCGGCGCGCCGAGAAATCGCGCTCGGTCTCGCCGGGCTCGGCGCCCCAATAATGATGCGGCACGCCGGTGTGGATGATGCCGGGCAGCGGCAGGTCCATGTGATCGTGATAGAAGGACATGCCGGTCATCGAGCCCGACACGACGCTGCAGCCGTGATAGCCGCGCTGGCGCGAGATGATCTTCTTCTTGTTCGGCTTGCCGCGGAGATTGTTGTAATACCAGACCAGCTTGGCCTGCGTCTCATTCGCATCCGAGCCCGACATGCCGTAGAAGATCTTGCTCATCTTGCCGGGCGCCATCTTGACGAGACGCGAAGACAAGGTCGCCAGCTCGTCCGTCGTATGAGCGGCATAGGAATGGTAATAAGCGAGGCGATAGGCCTGGCGCGAGATGGCCTCGGCCACCTCGGTGCGGCCATAGCCGATATTCACGCAATAGAGCCCGGCGAAACCGTCGATATATTCGCGTCCCGTCGCATCCTTGATGCGAATGCCCTTGCCGGTCTCGACGATGGTCGGGTCGCCCGCCTTGCCGGTGGCGAAATCCTTGAGCTGGGTGAAGGGATGCAGGACGCTGGCCCGATCGAGCGCGCTGATTTCTTTTACATTGATGGTCATGATGTTCTCCTGATCAGGCGGCGAGATTGCCGAAGCAGACATATTTGGATTCGAGATATTCAGCGAGACCGTGGCGTGAGCCCTCGCGGCCGAGACCGGATTGCTTCCAGCCGCCGAAAGGTATCGGTGCGCCGGTGAATTTCGGGGTGTTGACACCGACCATGCCATATTCGAGCCGGTCGCTGACGCGCATCGCGCGCGCCACGTCGCTCGTATAGACATAGGCCGCGAGGCCCATCTCGCTGGCATTGGCGCGGCGGACCACTTCGTCTTCATGGTCGAAAGGCAGAATGGCGGCGACCGGGCCGAAGGTCTCCTCGCGCGCGATCAGCATGTCGTCGGTCACATCGGCGAGCACCGTCGGCGTGACGAAATTGCCGCCGAGCGGGCTGTCCTGCCCACCGGTGACGAGACGGGCGCCGGCCGACAGAGCCTGGGCGATCTGCTGGCGGCATTTCTCCGCCACCGAGGGCCGCGTCATCGGGCCGATATCGACACCGGCTTCGAGACCGTGACCGACTTTGAGTCGGGCCGTCGCCTCGCCAAACGCGGTGACGAAACGATCATAGATGCCCCGCTGCACATAGATGCGGTTAGCGGCGAGACAGTCCTGGCCCGAGGTCGCGAATTTGGCGCCCATGCAGCCCGGCACCGCTAGATCGAATGATGCATCGTCGAAGAGCAGGAAGGGCGCATGGCCGCCCAGTTCAAGAGAGGCCTTCTTCACGGTCTGCGCCGACTGGGCGAGGAGCAGGCGGCCGACCTCAGTCGAGCCGGTGAAGGAGAAGGCACGGACCTCAGTATGCTCGAGCAGACGGCGTGCCAGAGGCGCGGCCTCGCCGGTCACCACCTGGAACACACCCTTGGGGATTCCGGCTTCTTCGGCGAGTTTCGCCAGAGCCAAGGCCGAAAGCGGTGTCTCGGGCGCGGGCTTCACCACCATGACGCAACCCGCCGCCAGGGCGGCGCCGGCCTTGCGGGTGATCATGGCGCTCGGGAAATTCCACGGCGTGATCGCCGCCGTGACGCCGATCGGCTGCATATGGACGCTCAGGCGGCTGCCGGGGAGATGGCTCGGAATGGTCTCGCCATAAGAGCGCTCGCCTTCGGCGGCGAACCAATCGAAGAAGGCGGCGGCATAAGCGATTTCGCCCAGCGATTCCTTATAGGGCTTGCCTTGCTCGGCGGTCATGAGAGAGGCGAGATCCTCGTCATGGGCGCGCATCAAGGCGGCCCAGGCGCGAAGCTTGGTACCACGCGCCACCGGCGTCAGACCACGCCAGGCCGGGAAAGCGGCCGACGCCGCCTTCACCGCCTGATCCACGGCCTCGACCGGGCAATTGGCGACATCGACGAGGGCCTCGCCCGTCGCGGGGTCGATCACCGGCAGGGTACCCTGCCCCGCCAGCCATTCGCCGGCGATGAAAGCTTTCTTCTGCAGCAGATCCGCCCGTTTGAGGCGGCTCAAGGCAGTGGCGGCAAGGCCGTTCATATGTCGTTTTCTCCCCAAAAGTCCGTTGTTTTGGCGTGGCTCAAACTAATCGTCTCAACTCGGTGATTGACTGCGTTTGGAACACCGCTAGTTTTGCAAACGTGCAAAATTCGATCTGGCTACGCAGGAAAAGTGCATGACTGAGCTCGACCGCATCGACATGGCCATTCTCGAGGCCGTGCAGGCCAATAACCGCATCACCTCGGAGGAGCTGGGCGAACGCGTGGGCTTGTCGCCCACCGCCTGCCAGCGCCGGCTCAAGCGCTTGCGCAGCGAGGGCGTGATCGAGGCGGATGTCTCGGTCGTCTCGCCCAAGGCGGTCGGACGGCCGATCTCCATGCTGGTGCTGGTGTCGCTAGAGCGCGAACGGGTCGACATCGTCGACCGCTTCAAGGCCTCGATCCGCTCCACAGCGGAAGTGATGATCGGCTTCTATGTCACGGGCGACGCCGATTTCGTGCTGCTCATCACCGCCAAGAGCATGGAGGATTATGAGCAATTCACCCGCCGCTTCTTCTATGAGAATCACGACATCAAGGGCTTCAAGACGCTGGTGGTGATGGATCGCGTAAAAGCGAGCTTCGCGCTGCCCATTGAGGCTTAGCTCAGGCGCAGCTCAACCCTGCCCAGCGGACCGAAGGACGCCACCGCGTGCTGGCCGGCTTTCATCGGCTGCATCAGTGTCGCCGTCCCGGTGTTGTAGACGTCGCCGGCCCTCAGGCCGCTGCCGCGCTTGCGCTGTTCATTGGCGAGCCACAGCATCGCGTTGAGCGGATTGCCGAGCACATTGGCGCCGGAACCGGTCTGCACCAGTTGTCCATCGACCGACAGCTCAACTTGAATATCTGAAAGGTCGAACGCGGACCAATCGGTTTTCCCGTCGCCCAGAACCAAGGCGCCATCGACGCCATTATCGGCAATGATGGTGAAAGGCGGCTGCCGCCGCCAGTCCTTGAGCGTGCCGGCGACCACTTCAATGGAGGGATGCAGCGTGGCGATAGCGGCCTCCACATCGCCGAGCTCATAGGCTTCAGGCCGCGCTGGCAGGTCCCGCGCCAGGATGAAGGAAAATTCGCATTCCAGCACGATCGGCGCGAAGTCCTTCGCATCGAGCACCGCGGGCGCGCGATGGATGAGGTGACGGAAGAGCGGCGCGCAATAAGGCTCGGTCAGGCCCAGCTGTTCTTGTATGGCGCGGTTGGTACAGCCGCAGAACCAGCCGCCGACCGCCCAGCCAAGCTTTTCCGCCAGCTTCGCCTGAATGGCATAGGCTTCGGTAATGTTTGTCGGTGACAGATCGGGCGGCAGACCATCGACAACGTCATGTTCGAGACGCGCCTTGGCGAAGAGAGACGCGGCCTGATCGATCGCCGCCGGACTCAAGCTCGTCATCATCAATTCTCCTGAAAGGCGCTCGGCGGCGCGATGCCGAGCTTCTCGGCAAAGGGTTTCACATTGCGCCAGGTGGCGGCCAGGATTTCGACACCCGATTGCCGACGCGCCACACGCTCGGCTGTAGCGCGTTCGCCCGGAATGCGGATTTCATCCGAACCCGGCGCCTTGCGCGACGTCTTGACGACATCGAGATACCAGCCGGACCGTTCGGCGAAGGTTTCGGCATCGCCAAAGGACGCCGGATCGATCGCCATCAGCAGATGGCCCTGGGTCTTCGTCTCGCCCGAGGCGCCCTGCCAGCCGGCCAGCTCGGGGCCGATGCCGCTGTCGGTCAAGGGACCACAAAGAAGCCCGACGCACAGAGCGAGGCCAAAACCTTTATGACCGGCGAGCGGGCTGATGGCCCCCTTGCGCACCAGCGTCGCTTCCGTCGTCGGCATTCCATCCGGTCCGATGCCGGCGCCCTCCGGCAAAGGCGTGCCGTCATAGGCGGCCTGGCGCACACGCGAGCTCGCCAGCGCGCTGGTCGCCATGTCGAAAACGAAAGGCTCGGCGCCGGCACGTGGAAAGGCGAAGGCCAGCGGATTGGTGCTGAGCAGTTTCTCCATGCCGCCCGGCGGATGGACGAGCGGCGGGCCGGAGGTGACGACGATGCCGACCTTGCCTGCCTTGGCGATGCGCTCGGCATAAAAGGCCAGCATGAAAATGTCGGTCGAGTTACGGATCGCCACTGTCGCAGTGCCGGCCGTGGCGGCGATTTCGACGGCGAGATCGGCGCCCTTGATGGCGGCGGCCTGGCCCGGTCCCCCGCCGCCGTCGATGAGGGCCGTCGCCTGTGTCCGGCGCGTGAGACGTGGCTCCGCCTTGCCGTCGATCAGGCCACGCTCGAGGCTCGCTAGCGTATAAGGCAGATAGTCGAAGCCCTGGATGCCGACGCCGCGCATTTCGGCATCGATATGGACATCGGCAGCGGCTCTGGCATTCGCCTCCGACATGCCGGCCGCGACCATCAGGCGGATCATGAAGTCGTGCAGCGCAGGCGCCGCGATCAGTATTCTCCGTTCAGTCACTCTTCTTCACCCCGTGAGTCTCGCCATGCCGGAGCGGCTTTCGATGATCCGCAGCAGCAGGACGGCGATGCCGCTCAATAGCAGATAGAGGATGGCGGCGATGGTCAGCGGTTCGAGATAACGATAGCTGTCGTTGCCGATATTGCGGCTCATGCTCATCAGCTCCGGCACCGCGATGATCGACAGCAACGCCGAATCCTTGAACATCAGGATGATGTAATTGCCGATCGCCGGAATCATCGGCGGTATGGCCTGCGGCAGGATGATCTGCATCCAGGTCTGGCGCTTCTGATAGTTGAGGGCCCGCGCCGCTTCCCATTGGCCACGCGGCACGCCGTCAATGCCGGCGCGATAGACCTCCGACAGATAGGCGCCGGTATGGAGGCCGAGCGCGATTACGCCGCACAACAGAGGCGGCAGGACGACGCCCGCCTGAGGCAGGACGAAGTAGATGAAATAGAGTTGCACCAGAAGCGGCGTGCGGCGGATGAATTCGGCGAAGCCGCGCGAGGAGCGGCGCACCACCGCAACGTCCGAGCGGTTGGCGAGCGCGATCACCAGGCCGACGGCGAGCGCCAGGAGTGAGCCGAAGAAAGTGGCGACGACGGTGGTGCCGAGGCCGCGCAGGATGTCGGGAATGATGCGCAGCGCGAAGTCCCAATCCCAGATCATGCCGCCCTCGGTCCCGCTTCGAGGCCGCGCGACGCGCGCCGCTCGATCCGGCCGATCGCCCAGGCGATCGCCGACGACATGAGGAAATAGCCGACCAGGATCGTCGCCAAGGCAATGAAGGTGCTGCCGGTCTGCTGGCGCACCGCCATGGCGTTGTAGGTCAGGTCGGACATGGTGATGAGCGAGGTCAAGGGCGTGAGCTTCAGGAGATCGATGAACAGATTGCCGGCGGGCGGCAGCATCGCCACCAGCGCCTGCGGAAAGATCACATGGCGGAAGCGCTGGAGCCTGGTGAAGTTCAAGGCGACGGACGCCTCGGTCTGGCCGCGCGGCACACCGGCAATGGCGCCGCGCACCACTTCCGAGCCGTAACTGCCGACATTGGCGCCGAGCACCAGCACGGAGGCGACGAAGGGCGTCAGGCTGATGCCGATGAAAGGCAAGGCGAAGAAGGCCCAGAACAGCTGGACGTAACAGGAGGTGCCGCGGAACAGCTCGACGAACAAAGTCGGCCCGAGGCGAACCCAGAAGCTCTTGGATGTGCGCGCGACGCCGGTGAGAAGCGCCACAATCACCGCCACGACGGAAGCGACGACGGTGATCTTCACCGTCACCCAGGTGCCGTCGAGAATCATCCAGGCATAGTCGGAGAACTGGCTCATGATCCGATCCTGATTGGACGGAGAAGCGGCACGGTTACCCGTGCCGCCCTCAGATCAGTTGGCGCCCTGGCAGAGATCGTCGCGCGTATGCTGCATGGCGAGCTCGACATTGAAGCCATAGGGCTCGACGATCTTGGCGAATTCGCCGCTCGCCTTGAGCTCGGCCAGCGCCACGTCATAGGCGTCGCGCAGATCCTTTTCCTCATAGTTGAAAGCGGTGGCGGCACAGCTCACCGGCTCGCCGGCGATGGGCGCCACCACTTCAAGATTGGTGTCGCCGACCTTCTTGATCGTGTCGGCCAGAGTGAGGTCAGGCCAGGCGACGACATCGACGCGGCCCGCCTGCAGCATGGCAATCGCGTTGAACGCATCGGTCGCTACAATGAGCCGGTCGCGCGGCACGCCGACCTCGATCGCCCGCTTCTCCTCGGCGCAACCACCGCAGACGGCGATCTTGACGTCGGTCTTGACCAGATCCTCATAGGTCTTGAGCGCCGACGGATTGCCCTTCTTCACCGCGAAGCCTTCCGCCGTGCAGAGATCGGGTTGCGAGAAACGCACCGCGGTGCAGCGCTGCGGCCTGATGATGAGGCCGGTCGAGACGATATCGAAACGCCGCGCCTGAAGGCCCGGTATCAAGGCAGCCCAGTCGACGACATCGGCCGTCACCTTGTTCACCTTGAGCTTGGCGAAGACGGCGCGCGCCACATCGACGGCGGCACCGGTCGGCTCACCTGAAGCAGAGAACATCGTATAGGGTGGCTCCTGCGCCAGGCCGATCTTCACCGCGCCGTCCTGCTGCAGCTTTTCGAGCGCCGTCTGGGCGTGAGCGGCTCCCATCCAAAGCGTTGCCACGGCCGCAGCCGCAATCATAAATCTCTTCATGTCAGTCTCCTCCTTTGTTGTTTCTTCAGTCGATGCGATGGCCGGCGGCGATGATCTTCTTGAGGAACAGCCGCGTGCGTTCCTCCTTCGGATCGGAAAAGATCTGGTCGGGAGGCCCCTCCTCGACGATGGCGCCGCCATCCAGGAACAGAATTCGATCCGAAATCTCACGCGCGAAGCTCATCTCATGGGTGACGAGCAGCATGGTGGTCTTGCCCTCGAGGGCGATGTCGCGCAGGACGGCGAGTACCTCCTCGACCAGCTCCGGATCGAGGGCCGAGGTCGGCTCGTCGAACAGCATGATGGCCGGCTGCATGGCGAGCGCGCGGGCGATGGCGACGCGCTGCTTCTGGCCGCCCGAGAGCTGCGCCGGGTAGCTCGCGCCCTTTTGTGCGAGACCGACGAGACGCAGGAGATCCTGAGCGCGCTGCTCGGCCTCGCCGCGCGTGGCGCCGAGAACGATCTGCGGCGGGCGCGCGACATTCTCGAGCACCGTCATATGGGGGAACAGATTGAAGTGCTGGAACACCATGCCGATATGGCGGCGCATGGCGTGGAGATGGGTTTCCGTGGCCGGCGCCAGGTCGCTGCCCTTCGGCATGTGCCACAGGGGCTCGCCCTTCACCCAGACGGTGCCGGCCTGAATGGTCTCGAGCGTCATGAGGATGCGCAGCACGGTGGTCTTGCCCGACCCGCTCGGCCCGATCAGCGCGATCTTCTCGCCCTGCGGCACGCTCAGGCTCAGTTCCTTCAGGACGGCCAGGGCGCCGTAAAGCTTCGACACGCCGCGAAACTCCACGGCCAATTGCCGGTCAGACATCCACGTCACCTCCCCATTGCGGCGGGGACGTTCCCATGGAAGTTAAGCTTGAAAAAATCCGGAATACTCAATTCTCAGATTTGATTTTATCAAAATGAGAATCAAGGTCAGCCGCTGGCGGCCGGGACCTCCGCCACATGGGCGTCGATGAGAGAGATGAAGGTCGAGACCGCGACGGGTGCCTTGGCGGCGGTCGCGGTGATCAGCATATGGGGCGAGTCATAGCCGAATTCGTCGGAATAGACGCGTTTGAGCAGGCCGCGCGCAACCCAATCCTGCGCGTAATGGTCGGGCAGCAACCCCAGATAGCCCCCGGTCAGGAGCAGAACGAGCATCGCCTCCATGGACGAGACGGTGGCCGGCGTGCGCGCCCGGGCGAAGCGGCTCAGGTCGAACTGCTCATTATAAGCGCGCACCACGAAGTCGTAATCGACGATCTCGGCACGCGAGATCGGCGTAGCGCCGGCGGCGAAGAGCGGATGGCCCTGCCCGCAATAAAGCTCATGGCGCTCGCGGAAGACCGGGCGGAAAGCGAGGCCGTTGATCGGTCGCAGATAAGGCACGATCGCCGCATGGAGATGGCCCGCCAATACGGCGCGTTCGAGTTCCATGCGCGGCGCCACGGTGAGCTCGATCTGGACGTCATTGTCCATCTCGTTGAAGCGGCGAATGACGGCGGTGAGCGGGAAATTGGGATGTGTCGAGAGGCAATCGACCATGCCGAGCAGCAATTTGCCGGCGAGGCGCTTGCGCAAGCCCGCCATGCGGCCGGTAAAATCATCGAGCGTGGTGAGAACGCGCTTGATCTCCTCATAAGCGAGCCGGCCGCGCTCGGTGAGGCGGAAACCATGCCGGCCGCGGTCACAGAGCCTGAAGCCGATGCGCTCCTCGAGATCCGACATATGCAGGCTGATCGTCGATGAGCCGATATTGAGCGTCGTCTGCGCGCCGCTATAGCCGCCCGCTTCCGCCACCGCGACGAAGACGCGGAGCAGTCTCAGATCGATATCCATCACGCGGCGCATGCGGGTCTCCTCGTTTTCTTGCTTTGATAAATCAATAAGTCAGGTCGAGGAAGATCGAATTTTTCTCGAAATGGCGGTCACCTACTCTCCCGCCGCCCCGGTTCGCAATCGGACCGGAGGGCCAGAGGAGCATCGAGGAGGTAAGGATGGCCTTAGAAAAAGATCACGAAATACTGGACGTGGCGGCGCACACGACGCACGTCACATTCCAAAAGTCGACGCGCAGGACCGCATCGGGCGAAGAACTGCCGATGCTGCTGCATGACCGACTGGCCTTCTCGCCGGAAGAATATGTCCGCCGCTACGACGTCATCCAGGCGGCGATGGAAAAGGAAGGCCTCGACGCCGTGCTCATCCGCGGCCCTGAGAACATCACCTATTTCAGCGGCTATGAGACGCCCGGCTATTATCGCTATCACTGCATCGTGGTGCCGCGCACCGGCGAGCCGGTCTTCCTGGTGCGCGACTTCGAATGGATCAATTCGCCGGAATTCGCCTGGTCCACGAAGCTCACCAAGGTCTATGACTGGAATCACCCGCCGAGCGTCACCGTCAACGTGCTGCGCCAGCTCGGCCTCGACTCGGGCAAACGCATCGGTGTCGAGAAGCAGTCGTTCTTCTATACGGTTGACGAGCACGAGACCTTCTCGCGCGAGCTTTCCGGCAACACCTTCGTCGATGCGACACCGATCCTCTGGAATGCCCGCATGATCAAGTCGGCCGAGGAAGTGGCCGTGATGCGCCGCTCGGCGGCGATCGTCGACAAGGCGATGCTGGCGGGATACGAGGCCTCGCGGCCAGGCGTCAGCGGCGATCACATTAATGCCGTCGTCAACCAGACGATCTTCGAGGCGGGCGGTGAATATATGGGCCTGCCGCCCTTCGTGCTGGCGGGCGAGCGCAGCTGCCTGCCGCATCAGACCGGCGGCGCCAATGTGCTGGCCAAGGACGATCTCATGTATTTCGAGATCTCGGCATCTCAGCGGCGTTATGCGGCCGCCCTCATGCGCACCATCTTCGTCGGCAAACCCAAGGACGAATGGCGCCGCGCGGCGGAAGCCTGTATCGGCGCGGTCGAGGCGGCGCTCGCCTTCATTAAGCCGGGTGTAACCTCGCATGACGCCGACACGGCGGCGCGCGCCGTCACCACCAAAGCCGGCTTCGGCGACTATCACCGCAACCGCCTCGGCTACAGCATCGGTCTCAACTATGCGCCGGATTGGGGTGAGGGCGAGATCATCTCGCTGCAGCAGAACGAGCCGCGCGTGCTTCAGGCGGGCATGACCTTCCACATGCCGCCGCTCTGCCTCAAATACCGCGAATTCGGCATCGGCTTCTCGGAAACCATCGTCATCACCAAGAATGGCTGCGAGCGGCTCTCGAAGCTGCCACGCGACATCGTCGTCAACAGCTGAGGCGGACGTCCGTGCGCTCGTGGCATATCAATGGCGAGCGCCTGCTCGACGATCTCAACCACCTCTCGTCCTTCGGCGCCAAGCCGGAGGGCGGCATCGACAGGCCGGCCTTCTCGCCGGCCTGTTCGGACGCCGCGCGCTGGCTCGCCGAGCGGATGCGCGAAGCGGGCCTCAGCACCCGCATCGACGCCGCCGGCAATGTCATCGGCCGGCTCGGCCCCGATGACGGCAGCGCCATTCTCATCGGCTCGCATATCGACACGGTGCCGGGCGGCGGCCCGCTTGATGGCAGCCTCGGCGTCATCGCCGGGCTCGAATGCCTGCGCAGCCTCGCCGAATCGGGCGCCAATCTCGACCGCCCCGTCGAGGTCATCGCCTTTTCGGATGAGGAAGGCGCCTATCTCAGCATGCTCGGCTCGCGCGCCATGACCGGCACGCTGACCGAGACGGAACTCGATAAGGCGCATGGCCGCAAGGGCGACCGGCTCGCCGATGCGATGGCCACGGCCGGCTTCGACATCAGGAAGCTCCATCAGGCCGAGCGCACGCGGCACTCGATGAGCCATTATCTCGAGCTTCATATCGAACAGGGACCGGTGCTCGAATCACGTGGGCTTGATGTCGGCATTGTCGATTCCATCATCGGTATCGATGTTTCCGAATATGTCCTTACCGGCCAGGCGCGCCATGCCGGCACGACGCCAATGGGCGAGCGCCGCGATGCCGGCCGCGCCGCCGCCGAAGCGATCGTGCATGCCTTCGACGATCTCGATCTCAGGGCCGTTCCGGAAGCGCGCATCACCTTCGGCGATATCGAGATCAAGCCGGGCGCCAGCAATGTCGTTCCGGGCTCGGCCCGGATTCTCAGCGAAATCCGCGCCATACGCATCCAGGATATGCGGCAGATCCGCAATGGCGTCGACAGTGCTTTCGACAGCGCCGCCGCCCGCCATACTGTGCGGCTCGAGAAACGTTTCCTGAGCAGCGACGTGCCGAGCGCCATGGCGCCCGACATGATCGAGCTCATTGGCCAGATCTGCATTGATCTCGACCACAAATTCATGGTCATGCCGTCGGGCGCCAGCCACGATGCCTCGAATTTTGCGCACCTTGTCCCCTCCGGCATGATCTTCGTGGCGAGCCGCGGCGGCGTCAGCCATCACCCCGACGAATATAGCGAGCCCAACGCGCTGGTCAGCGGAACAAATGTGCTGTTCGAAACGGTGCGCCGGCTCCTGGCCCGCACCAATGGAGGCAGCTGGTGACGAAAAGTTTCTGGCCCCTCTTCCCCGCCGCCTATGATAGCGGCATCGGCTTTGACTTATCGTTCGGCGTGATCGCGCTCGCCGAGGATCGAGCCGGCGTGTGGGACTTCGAACAGTTCCTGAAGGATGTACCGGATGCCGGCGTCTTCTCGACGCGGGTGCCGATGTCGGCCGATGTGACACCGCAATCGCTTGCCGCCATGGGCGAGCATCTGGGCTTCGCCGCCAGGACACTGCTTCCCGGCTCGCTCCTCGATGCCATCGCCTTCAGCTGCACCTCGGGCACAGTGGCGATCGGGCTCGACAAGGTGCATGCGACCATCTCCGCCGCGCGACCTGGAATTCCGATCAGCACACCGATCGAGGCGGGGCTCGCAGCCTTACGCAAGCTCGGCGTCAGCCGGATCGCCCTTCTCACCCCCTACCGGCCCGCCACCGCCGATCTCGTCGCGGATTTCTTCACCGGGAATGGGATCACCATCGCCGCCCGCCTGACGTTGGCGCTCACCGGCGATCTCGAGATGAATCGTGTCTCGGCCGACTGTCTCATCGATGCCGCGCGTACATGTCTCGCGCAGGCGCCCGACAGCGAAGCCCTGTTCATCTCCTGCACCGGCCTGCGCACCTCGCCGCTCATCCAGCGGCTCGAGGACGAGATCGGCATTCCGGTCGTCACCAGCAACCAGGCGCAGGCCTGGCATTGTCTGCGGATCGCCGGGAACACGCAGAAAATAACCGGCCATGGCAGGTTGATGTCTGAACATTGAGGGAGGATCGCCATTGAATATCGTGAAGCTCGGATTTCTCTATCCGCTCGGTGGCGCCGAATATGAATATTACCATTTCCAAGAACGCCTCGATCACCGCGTGCGCACCTATCTGACAGGCGTACGCATTTTCGGTGAAGGAAGCGATCACGATCCGGAGCATCTCAAGCGCACCGGCGCGCTCGACAATCTTACCCAGGCCGCGACCGGCCTCAAGCCGCTCTCACCCGATGCGGCCTTGTGGGCGTGCACCAGCGGCAGCTTCATCGACGGGCGCGCCCACGCCGAAAGGCAGGCGACGGCAATCGCGGCGACACTTGGATGCCCGGCCAGCAGCACTTCACTCGCCTTCGTCAATGCCTCCCGGCATCTCCGGATGAAAAGGCTTGCTGTGCTTGCAACCTATCCCGAGCCCGCCGCGCAAGCTTTTGCGAATTTTCTTCGCGAGTTTGGCTTCGCCGTCGGTCCGATCGCCTGGCTCGACGCGCCGGCTGGTCCCGATGCCGCGGCATTCGGCGTCGAGAAGGTGATGGGCGCACTCGCGGATTTGGATATTTCCAGCGCCGACGGCGTGCTGATCCCGGATACGGCAATGCCCGGCTTCGAGCTGGTCAGACGCGCCGAAGAGGCCTTCGGCCTACCGATACTTGCGGCGAACCAAGTGTCGATCTGGGAAGGCTTACGCCTCGCCAATTCTTCAATGGCGCTTTCGGGGCATGGGCGACTATTTGCCGAAGCGGCTTAGAAGTCCGTCTTCTCCCCGCCTTCCTTCTCGCGCCGGGCGACGAAAGCGTCGATCTCCTCGGCGATGGCCGGGTCGAGCGGCGGCTGCTGATATTCGGTGAGTGCCCGCTTCCATACTTCATTCGCTTTCTGCCAGGCCTGCGGGCTGCCGGAGGCCTCCCACTGGGCGAAATTGCGCCAGTCGGAAATAATCGGCGCATAGAAGGCCGACAGATAACGCCGCTGCGTATGCTCGGCGCCGAAGAAATGGCCGCCCGGCCCCACTTCGCGCATGGCGTCGAGGCCCAGCGCGTCCTCGGAGAAATCGAGGGGCTTGAGGAACTCCATCACCATCTGCAGGAGGTCGGCATCGAGCGCGAATTTCTCGTAGGACGCGACGAGGCCGCCTTCCATCCAGCCGGCGGCATGCTGGATCAGATTGCCGCCGCCCATGATGGCGCCCCACAGCGAGAAGACACTTTCATAGGCGGCCTGCGCATCGACCATGTTGGCGGCATTGGTATTCGAGGTGCGGTAGGGAAGCTTGTAGCGGCGCGCCAGCTGCCCGCCCATGATGCAGGCTTTCATATATTCGGGCGTGCCGAAAGCCGGCGCGCCGGACTTCATGTCGACGTTGGAGGTGAAGCCGCCATAGACGAAGGGCGCCCCGGGATTGGCGAGCTGCGACAGAGTGAGCCCCGCCAGCGCCTCGGCATTCTGCTCGACGATGGCGCCGGCGATCGTCACTGGCGCCATGGCGCCCGCTAAAGTGAAGGGCGTACAGACCACGACCTGGTTGTGGCGTGCCATCTCGATGATGCCCATGCCCATCGGGTCGTCGAGCTTCAAGGGCGAGTTGGTGTTGATGACCGTGTAGCAGGACGGCTCCTTCAGGAACTGTTCCCGCGTCAGGCCCCGCGCCATGCGGGCGATCTCCATGCCGTCGAAGAGTCGGGCACGGCCGGTCGAGATCGTGTAGAGGATCTTGTCCGAAAGCCGGACCTTGTTGCGCATGATATGGAGATGGCGCACCGAGGCATGCACATCGAGCGCGTCGACCGAGCCGCCGCCCGCGGTGTGGATGCAATTGAAGAACTGCGACAGACGGATGAAATTGGCATTGTCCTCGAGCGTGCCAGGCCGCCTGCCCCGATCGGTGTCGGAGCAGTTGGGCGGACCGCCGACCGGCGCAAAGGCGATCCATTTGCCGCCGATCTGGATATTGTGCGCCGGGTTGCGGGCATAAAAGGTGAATTCGGACGGCGGCGTCTTCAAGGCCTCTTCGACGATGTCGCGCCCGATACGGACACGGTCGCCGTCGACCTTGGCGCCGGCCTTGGCATAGATGGAAATGGCCTCCTTGTTGAGGACATCCATGCCGATCTCTTCGAGAACGTCGAGGGCACGCTGATGGATGGTCTCGATCTGGTCGTCAGAAAGTATCCGCGAGGGCTCCAGCGTCAGTTGCGGCTGAACGAAAGGAAGCTGCGCAATCTTCTGGTTCTTGGCATCAGGCCTGCGGCCGCGACCGCGTGAATGATGCCGGGCTTCATTGTCGATGAGCGTCATGGCAATCCCCAATAGGCTTTGGCGATCCGGGCAGCGACGGCTGCGTTGTTCTTGACGAGCTCGATATTGGCCGCAAGCGAGCGGCCGGCAGTGGCGCGAGCGAGCCTCGACAGCAGGAATGGCGTCACCGCCCTGCCCTCGATCTTCTGGTCGCGCGCCTCGGCAACCGCCTTTTCGATCAGCGGCGTGATCTCGGCGGCCGGAATCTCAAATTCAGCAGGGATCGGATTGGCGACGACGACGCCCCCGGCGAGCCCCAAGCCCCATTTGGCCTTCATCAGCTTCGCCATGGCCTCCGGCGCATCGACCCGCATAGGGCATTTGAGGCCGCTGTGGCGCGAATAGAAAGCCGGGAAATCATCGGTACCGTAGCCGACCACCGGCACGCCGAGTGTCTCGAGCTTCTCGATGGTCAAAGCGAGGTCGAGAATGGCCTTGGCGCCGGCGGTGACGACGGCGACATTGCTCAGCGCCATCTCGCCGAGATCGGCCGAGATGTCGAAGGTCTCGGCGGCACCACGATGCACGCCGCCGATGCCGCCGGTGGCGAAGATGTGGATGCCGGCCAAAGCCGCGATACGCATTGTCGAGGCGACCGTCGTCGCCCCGTCGCGCTCGAGCGCCACCGCATGCGGCAGGTCCCTTGTCGAGAGCTTGGCGATGGACGTTCCATTGCGCGCCAGGGTCTCGATCTCGGTCTCGGAAAGCCCGACCTTCAGCTTGCCGGCCCTGACCGCGATGGTCGCCGGCACCGCGCCCTCGTCGCGGATGATCTTCTCGACCGCGAAGGCGGTCTCGGCATTCTGCGGGAAAGCCATGCCATGCGCGATGATGGTCGATTCGAGCGCCACAACGGGGCGCTTTTCCTGAATCGCATCAACGACTTCGGGCGCGATATTGAGATACTGATTCATCCAGCGGCGACCTTCCTGCCGCGAGGTGCCGGACGCGATGCCGCCGCCTGGCGTTTCAGGTGAGTGTGGCCCCAGGTGGCGAGCATGCGAATGACGTTCTTCAGGCTTTCGCCATGATCCGTCAGAGCATATTCGACGCGCGGCGGCACTTCCGGGAATATGGTGCGGCTGATGATCCCGTGCTTCTCGAGATCGCGCAGTTGGGTCGTGAGCATATGCTGGCTGACGCCCTTGACGGCCCGGCGCAATTCATTGAAGCGGCATTCGCGGCGCATCAGCTGCCAGAGAATGAGGATCTTCCACTTGCCGCTGAGCACCGCGAGCGTCGCCTCGATCTCGGGCGGCGGCTCGGTCAGCTTGGCGTGCTCCCTGCAAAGTTCTTCAGTCATCTTTTCCATACTATACAAGAAAATCCATCCTACTTGAAAGATAGCTCCAACCGCTCAAATGTCCACCGCTCAATCGACAGAGACAAAGTTGGAGAAGACTAGCATGTCAAAGGCCAGGATCGCCGTCATCATCGGATCGACGCGGGAGACCCGCTTCGGCACGAAACCGGCGGAATGGATATTCAATCTCGCCCGGCAGCATCCCGATTTCGAGGTCGAGCTGCTCGACCTCAAGGATTTCGACCTGCCTTTCTTCAACGAGGCGGCGTCCAATCTGTGGATGCCGAGCAAGGACCCCAAGGCGGTCGCCTGGCAGGAGAAGATCGGCACATTCGACGGCTACATCTTTGTCGTTGCGGAATATAACCGCTCGATCACCGGGGCCCTCAAGAACGCGCTCGACCAGGCCTACAAGGAATGGGGCCGCAAGCCCGCCGCCTATGTCGGCTATGGCAGCGTCGGCGGCGCGCGCGCCGTCGAGCATCTGCGCCTTATCAATGTCGAATTGCAGATGGTGCCAACCCGGTCCGGTGTGCATATCGGCGGCTCCGACTTCTACAAAATACACCCGATGGCCGGCAATCAACCCGTATCGGCCATCGAGGAAGCGATCGGCCCCTCCGCCAAGGCAATGCTCGATGAGCTCGCCTGGTGGGCGAAAGCGACGAAAACCGCGCGCGCTGCCGCGTAGTTTACTAAAAGTCCGTCGGGGCGCCGCCTTCGCGTTTACGGCGCTCCACGAATTCATCGAGCTCGGCGCGGATTGCCGGATCCATGGCGGGCTCCTTGTAGTCGGCGAGCGCCTGCTTGTAGACCTGATTGGCTTTCTGCCAAGCCTCCGGCTTGCCGGCGGCGAGCCATTGCTGGTTATTGCGCCAGTCGGAGATCAGCGGCGCGTAGAAGGCGGTCTCGTAACGGGCCAACGTGTGGGCGGCGCCGAAGAAATGACCGCCCGGCCCCACTTCGCGCATGGCCTCGATGCCGAGCGCGTCCGTATCGGTCGCCAGAGGCTGAAGGAACTCCATCACCATCTGGATCAGGTCGCAATCGAGTACGAATTTCTCGAAGCTCGCGACCAGCCCGCCTTCCAGCCAGCCAGCGCCATGCATGATGAGATTGCCGCCGCCCATGGTCACGCCCCACAGCGAGAAGACACTTTCATAAGCGGCTTGGGCGTCGACCGCATTGGCCGCACAGGTATTCGAGGTACGATACGGCACCTTGTAGCGGCGCGCCATCTGACCGCCGGCGATACAGGCCTTCATATATTCGGGCGTGCCGAAAGCCGGCGCCCCCGACTTCATGTCGACATTCGACGTGAAGCCGCCATAGATGAAAGGCGAGCCCTTGCGCACCAGCTGGGTGAAGGCCATGCCGGCCAGCGCCTCGGCATTCTGCTCGACGATGGCGCCCGCGACGGTGACCGGCGCCATGGCGCCCGCCAGCGTGAACGGTGTCACGCAGACGATCTGGTTCATTGCCGACATTTCCATGATGCCGCGCAGCATCGGCGCGTCGAGCTTCAAGGGTGAGTTTGTGTTGATGATGGTGAAAAGCGAGGGCTCACGCGCGAGCTGCTCAGCCGTGATGCCGCGGGCGATACGGGCGATCTCGATGCCGTCGCGGATGCGCTCCTCGCCCAGCGAATAAGCGTGGAATGGCTTGTCGGTCAGCACCGCCATGTCGCGCAAGGCTTCGAGATGGCGGATCGAGGCATGCAGGTCGATCGGCTCGACGGGATAACCCGAGATGAAACCGATGCAATTGAAATATTGCGCGAGTCTCAGGAAGTTCTTGTAGTCGGCATGGTTGCCGGCGCGCCGGCCGCCATCCGTGTCGGCGCTGTTGGGCGGGCTGCCGACCGTGCCGAATGTCATCGCCGGCCCGCCGACCTTGAAGCTGTTCTCCGGATTGCGGGCATGGAAGGTGAAATCCTGCGGCGCCGAGGCGATCAGCTCCTCGACCATGGCGCGCTCGAAGCGCACCCGCTCACCCTCGATCTTCGCCCCGGCCTTAGCGAGAAGCTCGCGGGCCTCAGGCAGCATGAAATCCATGCCGATCTCTTCAAGAACGGTGAGGGAAGCCTGGTGGATGGATTCGACCTCGTCGGCGGAGATGATCTCCATGGCCGGAAACAGCCGCTTCGCCTTGCGACGCGGCAATTGCGCGATGCCCCTGGCTTGCTGGCCCGCTTCACCGCCCCGGCGCCCTTCGCGGCGGCGGCGATGATGGCCGGTGGTCTCGATCGATGTCTCGGATGTCTGCTGTTCAGTCATGGGGTCTACCGGTAAGCGGCGAGGTTGGGGTCGGCGGCGACCTGCTTCATCAGCCAGTCCTCGAAACGTTTGATCTTGGGCTTGAGCTTATCCTCGGGCTTGCAGGCGAACTGCCAGCGATGGCGGTGCGGCACGAGGAGCGGGAAAGGCTGGACGAGCCTGCCCATGCGAATCTCATCGGTGGCGAAGGGCCCGATGGTCATGGCGAGGCCGCGGCCGTCGATGGCGGCTTCCTGCGCCAATATATAACTATCGAAAGCGAGGCGGTCGGACAGCTCGATATTCTTCACCCCTGCCCCTTCGAGCCACAGCCGCCAGTCCTCCTCGGCAGTGTAGACATAAAGCAGCTTGTGCTTCTTGAGGTCGGCTGGACTCTTCAGCGCATTTGGACCTTTCAGCAGGTCGGGCGAGCAGACTGGCGTCAGCAGCGAGCGGAAGAGCGGGCGGTAATTGTGGCTGGGCGACTTGTTGCGCGCCAGAACGATGCCGCAATCGACATTGCTCTCATCGAACTCCCAGTCGAAATAGGCGGTCGACAGTCTGACCTTCATATCGGGATAGCGGCGCTCGAAGTCATGCAGCCTGGGGATCAGCCATTTGAGCGCCACGGTCACATAGACCTGGATGGTCAGCTCATTATCGGCGACGGCCGGGCGCAGATTACGCGTCTGCGTCTCGATCTGGTCGAAAGCATCGCGCACAGGGGGAAAATAGGCATGCCCGGCGGCGGTGAGCTCGGCGCGGCGGGCGTCGCGCTTGAAGAGCTGCAGGCCCAATTGCTGCTCCAGCGCCTTGACCTGGTGGCTGACGGCGGAACGGGTGATACCGAGCTCGCCGGCAGCGAGCCTGAAGGAGCCCAGGCGGGCGGCGGCCTCGAAAGCGGTCAATGCACGCAAGGGGGGAAGGTCGCGGCGGGGCAAGTGAGTTCACCAGAGCGTTTATTGCCCAGTCCTATAACACCTTGAAAATAAGGGTGTTAAGTGGGGTTAAACGGAAACACTGGTCATTTAGTGGTGAATAATTTTCACGAGGCTGCCGACAAGATTGAGGCTTTCGGTTTTTCCGCGCCCGGCGCACATTCCGGCCCATCATATCAGGAGATTCCGATGAGTGTCGTCGAGGATATTTCACGTCGACGTGGTGGACGCGAGGCCCGCAAGGCGCTGCGCGCCCGGCCCATTCCGCGCGAGGAAGCGGCCGTCCGCCCCGGCATGGAAGGCGGGCAATACCGCCCCCTCACCGAACGCGACATGGAGCGCATCCACGAGACGGCATTGAGGCTCCTCGAAACAGTCGGCCTCGGCCAGGCCATTCCGTCCTGCATCGAGGCGCTCACCGCCAAGGGCGCCTTCATGAACGAGCATGGCCGTCTCTGCCTGCCCAAGGCGCTCATCGAAGACACGCTCGCCAATTGCGCCCGCGATTTCGTGCTGTATGGCCGCGATCCGAAGCACGACATGGAGCCCTGGGGCAACAAGGTCTATTTCGGCACCGCCGGCGCCGCCGTCCATATCGTCGATGTCCAGACCAGGACCTATCGCGAGTCGCTGCTGGCCGATCTCTATGACTGCGCCCGCATCGTCGATCAGTGCGAGCACATCCATTTCTATCAGCGCCCCATCACGGCGCGCGACATGCTGACCGGCCATGACCTCGATATCAACACCATGTATGCCTGCATGGCCGGCACGTCGAAACATGTCGGCACCAGCATGGTGGCGCCCGAGCATGTCGCCGAGTGCCTGGAGATCCTGCATTATGTCGCGGGCGGCGAGGAGAAATGGCGGGCGCGGCCGTTCATCTCGCAGTCGAACTGCTTCGTCGTGCCGCCGATGAAATTCGCCGAGGACGCCTGTCGCTGCCTCGAAGTTGCGGTCCGGGGCGGCATGCCGGTGCTGCTGCTGTCGGCCGGCCAGGCCGGTGCCACGGCGCCCGCGGCGTTGGCCGGCACCGTGGCCCAGGCGGTCGCCGAATGCCTTGCCGGCCTCGCTTATGTGAATGCGATCCAGCAAGGTGCCGTCGCCATCTGGGGTCCCTGGCCCTTCGTTTCCGATCTCAGGACCGGCGCAATGTCGGGCGGCTCGGGCGAGCAGGCGCTGATCACCGCGGCCTGCGCACAAATGGGCCATTTCTACCGACTGACTGTCGGCTCGGCCGCCGGCATGTGCGACTCGAAGCTGCCCGATGTGCAGGCAGGTTATGAAAAAGGCGTCACCGCCTCGCTCGCCGCGATGACCGGCATCAATCTCCTCTATGAGAGTGCCGGCATGCATGCCTCGCTGCTCGGTTTCTGCCTCGAAAGCCTGCTCATCGACAATGACATGCTGGGCTCGATCAACCGCAATGTGCGCGGCATCGAGGTCAATGACGAGAGCCTGTCATTCGACGTCATCGCCAATGTCTGCATCGAGGGCCCGGGCCATTATCTCGGCCACGATCAGACGCTCAGCCTGATGCAGAAGGAATATATCTATCCGCAGCTCGGCAACCGCATGAGTCCCAAGGAATGGAACGAAGCGGGCCGACCCGACATCGTCGAGCGCGCGACGGCGCGCAAGATGGAAATCCTCACCACCTATTATCCGGAATATATCCCGACGGCGATCGACGACCTCATCCGTTCCAAGCACGACATCAAGCTGCCGCGCGAGGTCATGCAGCCGGGCGATCCGCGGTGGTTCACGTAAAAATCGTCGGCCAGACCATCCAGACGCCGACCGCGATCAACGACAGCCCGAACAGGATATTGAGGTTGCGGTTGGCGGCGCTGCCGCGCAGCAAGGCGGCGATGGCGACGCCGGCGAGCGTCCAGACGATGAAGGCGATCAGATTGTTGAGCGTGAAGATCGTCGAGATGAAGAACACCTCGCCGAACCGATCATCGCCAGGCGCCAGGAACTGGGTGAACAGCAGCATGATGATCACATAGGCCTTGGGGTTGAGGAGCAGCACCACGGCGCCGTCGATGAAGCCTACCCCGCGCGGCGCCATCCCCTCCTCCACCGTCACCGTCGATTCGAGCCGCGCGGCGCGCAGGAACTGCACGCCGATCCACATGACATAGAGACCACCGGCAAGCTCGATCCAACTCATCAGCCGGGGATCGGACAGCAGCGTCACTTCGAGGCCAAGGCCGATCAGCATGGTCACGATAAAGGTCGCGACATGATAGCCGGCCAAGGATGGCATGGCGCCGCGCATACCCTTGGAGGCGCCGACCGAGGCAAAGAAGGCGTTGCCGGGCCCCGGGCTATAGGCCAATGGAAACAGAAAGACGATAAGCGCGATCGAACGGGAAAGGTCCATGCGAAGCAAGCTCGCGCATCTCCCAACCGCCTTCCACCCGATTCACACCATTCATCCTGTCGCGCCCAGCCCATAGGCTGCCGCTCTCATCCGTTGGCGACCGGGCTCGCAAGAGCTAGTTTGACCGGATGGACCATCCCATCCTGCAAGCGATCGCGCGCCAAAGCTTCACGCCGCTCGGCTGGTTTTCACCCGGCCGGGACGACCGTGTGCCGGAGGACACGCGCTTCGTCATTCTGGTCGGCAATGCGGGGCCGCAGATGTTCCGCCGCTTCGCCCGTGAGCGTGATCCCTTGCATGATCTCATGGACGACTGGTGCCGCGAGGTGATCGGCCGGTTGGCGCGGGATCTCGATGCCCGGGCCGTCTATCCCTTCGACAAGCCGCCTTTACCGTTTCTCAGCTGGGCGAGGCGCGCCAAAGCCGGTCATGTGTCACCGCTCGGTCTCAATATCCATACGACCTATGGGCTGTGGCACGCCTTCAGGGCCGCACTGCTCTTTCCGGTCGAATTCGATCTGCCGTCCCTGTCGCTAGGCGCTCATCCCTGCGAGAGCTGCGACGGCAAGCCCTGCCTCAGCGCCTGTCCGGTCGATGCCTTTTCGGGCACGAACTATGACGTGCCACGCTGTATCGACCATATCGCCTCACCGGCCGGAGCGGACTGCATGGCGAATGGCTGCCTTGCGCGACGAGCCTGTCCGGTCGGCCGCGCTTTCGCCTATGGTCCTGCCCAAGCGCAGTTCCATATGCGCGCCTTCCGCAAAGCCCATCTGATTGGAAATCCCGCATGAGCTATTCCCGCATCGCCCGCAAGCTGGCGCAAGGCCAGACCATCATCCTCGACGGCGGCACCGGCACCGACATCCAGGCGCGCGGCGTGCCGATGGCGGGCGAGACCTGGTGCGCCGAAGCCAATCTGACCCATCCGGACGTCGTGCGCTCGGTGCATGAGGACTATATCAAGGCTGGGGCCGAGATCATCACCGCCAATACTTATCCGACCAGTCCGCTGCTCTTCAACGCGCTGGGACGCGACGAAGACATGGTCCGCATCGACAAGGAAGCGGTCAGGATCGCGCGCGAGGCGGCGCAAGACCGCGTGCCGGTCGCCGGCTCCTTCTCGGTCATGCGGCCGATGGAGCAAGGCGTCGATCGGGTGAAGGCCTATCGGCAATGGCCGGAGAAGGAGGCGCGCGCGCTGATGAAGCGCAAGGCCGAAAGCATGGCTGATGCCGGCTGCGATCTCATCATGATGGAGATGATGCGCGACACCGACTATTCGCTCTGGGCGACAGAAGCGGCGGTGGCGACCGGCCTGCCGGTGTGGATCGGCATTTCGACGGAGCCGCGTGATGACGGCACGCTTACCGGCTTTGCGAGGCCCGACCAGCCGCTCGACAAGGTCGTGGCGGCCCTGGCCCAGACGGGTGGCGACGTGATCTCGATCATGCACACTTTGCCCAATCACACCGGTGATGCGCTCAAGATCGTGCGCCAAAGCTGGCAAGGCCCGCTCGGCGCCTATCCGGAAAGCGGTTTCTTCAAGATGCCGGACTGGCAGTTCATCGATATCATCGAGCCCGCGGCCCTCGTCACCTATGCGCAGCAGTGGCAGGCGACAGGCGCCTCCATCTTCGGCGGCTGCTGCGGCACCAATCCGCAGCACATCAAGGCCCTGGCTCACGCATTCGGGAGAGTTTCATGAGCGACCACAAAACCGGGTCCTGCCTGTGCGGGGCGGTCAAATTCACCGTCACCGGCCCGCTGCGCGCCGTCATCGCCTGCCATTGCCAGCAATGCCGCAAGCAGACCGGCAACTACATGTCGGCCACCGGCACCAAGGACGAGTATCTCGCCTTCACCGAGACACGCGGCCTCAAATGGTACCGCTCGAGCGACACGGCGAAACGCGGCTTCTGCGGCGAATGCGGCTCGAGTCTGTTCTGGAAAGGCGACGGGCGCGATTACACCGCGATCGCCGCCGGCGCTCTCGACGGGCCGACCGGCCTCAAGCTCGCGGGCCACATCTTCTGCGACGATGCCGGCGATTATTACGAGATCAGCGGCGGCGAGTATCGGCAAGGCCAATGGGGTGCCAATGTCGCGGCGCCATCCAAGGATTGATCACAAGGTCTTGCCCTGAAGCTTCGCCAAATCGCCGATAGGGATATGGCAGCGCAGCGAATGGCCGGTCTCCTCTTCAACGAATAGCGGCTCCTGTTCCTCGCAGATGGCGCCGAGCTTGCGCGGACAGCGGGTGTGGAAGACGCAACCCGAAGGCGGGTTGCTGGCGCTGGGGATCTCACCTTCCAGACGGATGCGCGACGGCTGGGCGCCTTCGAGCCGCGGCACGGCCGAGAGCAGCGCTTCGGTATAGGGATGATGCGGGCCGTCGAAGACACGCTCTGAAGAGCCGAGCTCCATGATACGGCCGAGATAGAGCACCGCGATCTTGTCGGAAAGATACCGCACGACACCCAGATCATGCGAGATGAAGATGTAGCTCACCTGCCTTTCGGCCTGGAGATCGGCGAGGAGATTGAGGATCGCCGCCTGGACCGAAACATCGAGTGCCGAAGTCGGCTCATCGCAGACGACAAGACGCGGCTCGCCGGCGAAGGCGCGGGCGATGGCGACACGCTGCTTGAGGCCACCCGACAGCTGGCGTGGCTTCACCGCGAGATGGCGTTCCGACAATCTGACCGACTGGATGAGTTCGAGAAGCCGCGTCTTCAACGCATCGCCGCGCAAGCCGCCGAGCCGGCTCAGCGCACGGCTGATGATGCGGCGCACGCTGTGGGCGCGGTTGAGCGCGGAATCGGGATTCTGGAAGACGATCTGCAGCGACTTGACCTGATCCTCGGCGCGCGCATCGAGGAGCGGCGGCAGCGGCTTGGCGTCGAGCGCCACCACGCCACCCTGATCGGGCGGCAGGAGACCCAGGAGCAGCCGCGCGAACGTCGTCTTGCCGCTGCCCGATTCACCGACGAGACCCAGCGTTTCGCCCGCCCCGATCGCCAGCGAGACATCGGCGACCGCGCGCAAGGCGTGATCGCCCGAGTGGAAAGTCTTGTTCAGATGGTCGATCGCGAGCACGGGCGCCGTATCGGGCCGCAAAGCAGGCAGCTTCACCTCGGCCGGCGTCTGGCGCGGCAAGGACGCGGCGCGCTCATGATAGTGGCAGCGCGCCGAGCGACCGCCGAGATCGATCAAGGGCGGCAGCTCGCGGCGGCAGCGCTCATCGGCGAGCGCGCAACGGTCGGCGAAGGCGCAGCCGGTGATCGCGGCGCCGGGCGCTGGCAAGGTGCCGGGAATCGTATCGAGGCGGTTATGGTCCTTGCGCTCGCCGGCACGAGGCAGGCAGCGCAGCAGAGCTACCGTGTAGGGATGGCGCGGCGCGTTGAAGAGCTCGGCCGTCGACCCTTCCTCCACCAGCATGCCGGCATAAAGCACGCCGACCCGGTCGCACATCCGGGCGACCACCGCGAGATTGTGGCTGATGAACAGGATCGAGGTGCCGAATTCTCGGCGCAGTTGCACGATGAGGTCGAGCACCTCCGCCTCGACGGTGGCGTCGAGGCCGGTGGTCGGCTCATCGAGGATGAGCAAGGCCGGATCCTTGGCGAGCGCCATGGCGATGGCGACACGCTGCTGCATGCCGCCCGACAGCTGATGGGCATATCGCTCCATCACCCGCTTCGGGTCGGAGATGCGCACCCGGCGCAGCATCTCGGCGGCGCGCTCCTGCGCCTGCGTCGCCGAAGCTCCAGTGAGCGTGAATATCTCGGCCACTTGCCTTCCAATGCGCAAGGTCGGGTTCAGCGCCTTGCCGGGATCCTGATAGACCATGGATACGGTATGGGCACGCAGGCGGCGGAGCTGGTCGCGGTCGAGCGCCGTCACATCCTCGCCATCCATGGTGACGCGGCCCGCCGTGATCCGCCCTGCCCGCGGCAGATACCGCACCGCCGTCAAAGCCACGGTCGACTTGCCGCAGCCCGACTCGCCCACCAGCCCATAGGCCTCGCCGCGGCCGACGCGGAAGCTCACGTCACGCAGCACGGCGCGGTCGCGGCCACCGACACGATAAGCGACGCTCAGTCGTTCGACGGCCAGCGCGTCAGTCATCGAGCGTACCCGCGACACCGTCAGCGATGAGATTGACGCCGACCACCAGTGTGGCGATGGCGAGCGAATCGAACAGCACCGTCCACCAAAAGCCGCCGCCGATCATGCCGTAATTGGTCGAGACGCTGAGGCCCCAGTCGGGCGATGGCGGCTGGATGCCGAAGCCCATGAAGCTCAACGTGGCAACCGCGAAAATGGCGTAGCCGAGCCGGACCGTCGCCTCGACGAGAATGGGCGGCAGGACGTTGGGCAGGATCTCGCCGAACATGATGTAGAGCGCACTTTCACGCCTGAGCTTGGCGGCGGCGACATAATCGAGCTCGCGCTCGGCCAGCACTGCGGAGCGCACGGTGCGGGCGATGATGGGCGAGAAGGCCAGGCCGATCACCGTGATGACGGTCAGCGTCGACGGCCCCAGTGCCACGATGGCGAGCAGTGCGACGATCACCACCGGGATGGCCATGAAGGCCTCGATGATGCGGCTAATGATGTCGTCGACGAGCCCTCTGAAATAACCGGTGATGAGACCGAGCGTGGTGCCGAGCACCGTCGCCAGCACGGTGGCGAGCGGCGCCACGGTGAGGATGTCGCGCGAGCCGACAATGACGCGGGAAAACACATCGCGGCCCAACTGGTCGGTGCCGAACCAATGCTCGCCGGATGGCGGCAGCAGCGAATTGATGATGTCGTCGGCGAGCGGGTCGTAAGGCACGATAAACTGGCCGAACAGCGCGCAGAATATCCAGAACAGAAGAATGATGGCACCGGCGAGAAAAGTGCGCGAGCGGCCGAGCGCCGCGATCAGCTCGCGCAGGGGGCTGCGTTCCGCCTCGACCGTGGTGTCGAGTGCACTCATGTCTCGGCCCCCAGCCTTATGCGCGGGTTGAGCAAGGTATAAGCGAGATCGGCGGCGAGCGTCGCCAAGGCGAAGACGACGCCGATGGTCAAAATGCCGGCTTCGAGCATCGGGAAGTCCTTGCCGCGCGCCGCGGTGTAGATCAGCGAACCGATGCCCTGGTACCGAAACAGCGTCTCCACCACCACAAGCCCGCCGATCAGGTAGCCGGTCTGGGTGGCGATGACGGTGATGGTGGGAAGCAGCGCGTTGCGCAGCACATGGCGCCTGATGACGGTCGGCCAAGAGAGGCCTTTCAGCACGGCGGTGCGCGTATAGTCGGCATCGAGCGCTTCGATCATGCCGGCCCTCGCCATGCGGGCGATATAGCCGAAGAGCACCAGGAACAGAGGCAGCGACGGCAGGATCAGGTGATAGAGCTGCGTGCCCAGCCCCGCTCCTTCCGGCCAGGTGGCGGTGACCGGCAGCCAGTCGAGCCAGATGCTGAAGATCAAAATCAGGACGATGCCGGTGACGAATTCGGGCAGCACCGTCACCGACAGGCCGCCGAGGCTGATGATGCGGTCGATCGGGCGATTGACGTTGAGCGCCGCCACGACGCCGCCCAATATGCCGAGCGGCACGACGATGAGGAAGGCGACCAGCGCCAGCTTGCAGGAATTGGCGAGCGCATCGAGTACGAAAGGCGACACCGGCGCCCGGAAGGCATAGGACATGCCCATGTCGCCCTGCACGAAACTCGAGATCCAGTCCCAATATTGCACGATATAGGGCCGGTCGAGGCCAAGCGACTGGTTGAGCGCCTGGACCGAGGCCTCATCGGCGAAGGGGCCTAGTATCGCGCGCCCGACATTGCCCGGAAGGACTTGGCCGCCGAAGAACACCATGAGGCTCAGAAGGACGAGCGTCACCAGCGACAGAGCGATGCGGCGGAGAATGAAAGCGACGATTGCCGGGCTCTCCAGTTGCACGCCGGCGGGAGATCTTCCCGCCGGCGTTGATTGTTCACGACATCATTCGATCACTTCTTGGAGGCGCGGGCAAGGAAGGTTTGCGACATGGCGGTCGGCTCGACGCCCGCCACACCTTTGCGCACCGCGGAGAGGTGATCGTAGAAATAGCCGAAAATGATCGGCGTCTCTTCGAGGAGCAGTTTCTGGATCTTGCCCGCGGCCGCCTTCTGGGCCTCGAGATCGAGAGCCGCGATATAACCCGCAGCCAGCGTGTCGTATTCCTTGTTCTTGAAATGCGCGGCATTCCAGGAGCCGTCGCTGTGCAACGGTGCGGAAAGATAGACATTGGGCACGCCGCGATGACCATAGTCGGTGATGCCCATGACCGAATCGAGCCAGGTCGACTTGCCGAAGACCGCGTCGCCGTAATAGGCCCCCGAATCCATGACATTCAGCTCAATCTCGACGCCGATCTCCTTCGCCGCGTTCTGGACGAGCTGGGCATATTGGGGCACCTCTTGGAAGCGCTGCGTCGCCAGCGGCACCTTGGTGCCGGACTTGATGCCGGCCGCCTCGAGAAGCTGCTTGGCCTCGGCGATATTCTGCTTGCGCTGCTCCACGCTGGTGTCGGTCGAGGGATAGACCGGCGCGAAGGGGCTGTCATTGCCGGGTTGCGCCCGGCCGCGCAGCAGGCCCTTGACCAGCTTCTCGCGATCGAGACTGAGGGCAATGGCGCGGCGCACGCGCGGATCCTTGAACGGGTCCATGTCGGTGCGCATGTGGATCTGGTAGTGCGAGGCCGAATGGATGCTGATGATCTCGACATTGGGATCGTTCAGCAGACCCGCCCCCGCCAATACGGGCAGCTGGTTGATGAGATCAACCTGGTTGCCCTGCAGTGCCAGGATCTGCGGCTGGATATCGGCGAAGAAGGTGAATTCGACACGATCGAGCAGCGCCTTGTCGCCCCAGTAATCGTCGTTGCGGACAAAGGAGGCGCCGACCTTGGGGGTATATTTCTCGAGTTTGAACGGGCCGGTGCCGACGAAATTCTTCTCGAAGTCGCCGGCATAATCGGCCGGCAGGATGATCGCGTTATAATTGTCGGAGGAAACGAGATAGGGGAAATTGGCGTTCGGCGCGTCGAGCTGGAATTCGACCGTCAGATCGTCGACCTTGCGCACCGCGCCTTTGGAGAGGACGCCCTTGAAGACCGACAGCGCGTTCGAGCCGTTGGCCGGATCGGCGAGACGATTGAGGCTCGCCGCCACATCATCGGCGGTCATTTCCTTGCCATTGTGGAACTTGACGCCTTTGCGGAGCTTGAAGGTCCAAACATCGCCCTTGTCATTGGGCTTCCAGCTTTCGGCCAGCATCGGCCGCAGCACCAGATCCTGCCCATCCATACACAGGAACTCGCCGGTCTGCTGCAGCATCACGAGACCGCCGACATCGGGGGTCTTCACCGGATCGATGGCGCCCGTCGGTGTATCGACCGCAACGCGCAACGCCCCGCCTGCCCCTTGTGCAAAGGCCGGTGCGGCCAGCGAGCCGAAACCCGCGGCGGCGCCGATACGACCGAGCAGTGGCAACGACAGGCCAAGCACGCTGCCATGACGCAGGAAGTCGCGGCGGTTGACGCGTCCGTCAACCAGGCCGTCGATCAGGTGATTCTCATGCGGTGTCCGGCTGCGCCGGAGCAGATCGAGCAAGCGATAGTCCTTCATGGTGTCTTCCCTTTCCCTGTTGCCGTGTTCAAACTCCCCGTCAGCATAAAGGCAGGCGCCTGTATGTCCCGGGATTTTTTCTATCGTGATACTTGTTGCAAGGGCCCTTGACTTTGAAATCGTTGTGAAGGGCTGCGAGTTTACCTTTCGACAGCGTCACACCGAGCCCCGGGCCTTCGGGCACGCGCACGGTGTTGTTCTTCGGCGCGAAGGGCCCCTCCTTGATGACGTCGTCCATCTGCATGCGGAACAGCGACTGGTTCGGCTCGCGGATCCAGCCCAAAGCGGCGCAGAGATGCAGGTAAGCGGCGCTGCCGATGCCACTGTCGCCGCTATAACACCAATAGTCGATGCCGGCATGCTCGCAGGCGCCGACGAAGCGGACGAAACGACCAATGCCGCCCAGCACGGTCGGGTTGCTGACGATGGCGTCCGGCACGCGCAGATCGATGGCCCGCGCGATGTCGACATTATGCGTCGAAAACGGAATGGCGCAGTGGCGGCGCAGCTCACGCATGTCATCCAAGGTCGCGACCGGGTCCTCCCAGTTGCGCACGCCGAGCTCCTCCAGAGGCCGCGCCAGCTGACGCGCGGTGGCGAGCGAATAGGCCTGATTGGAATCAATGCGGATCATGACGCCATCACCCAGGCGCTTGCGGATGAGTTCAACCATCCTTAGCGACAGCTTCGGATCTTCGGTCGAGAATTTGCCCTCGAAGAAAGTCGTGCCATGGGTCTCGTGGAGTCTCACACAATAGTCTGCAACCTCTTCCGGCGTCTTTTCGCCTTTCACCGCGCCGTCGCCGCGCAGGGAGAAATAGTCGGTGAACGGGATGTCCTTGCGGATGGCGCCGCCGAGCAATTGGTAGAGCGGTTGGTTCCAGGCCTTGCCGCGCAGATCCCAGAGCGCCATCTCGATGGCGCCGAAGGCCATGATGCGGGTGCGGTCATTGATGCTCTGGACGCCGGTCCAGAAGGGTAGCGACACGAACTCGGCGCCGGCAATATCGAAGACGTCGCGGCCGATGAGCGCCGGCCCCAGATTTTCGGTGATGATCCGTGCCGCCGCCGGCGTCGGCGCTTCGCCGAGACCGGTCAGCCCTTCGTCCGTCTCGACCTCGACAATGGTGGGTGAGAATCCATCGAGCTCGCCGAAGACCCAGAGATAGGGCGCATCGAGCCTGAGATTGATCGGCGTCGCGGTGATCTTGCGGATCTTCATTTGCCCTCCCTCAATTCGAGGAAGGGCTTGCCCAGGAGCTCAGGCAGCACCTCGATGCCGAGACCCGGCCCGTCGGGAATGCCCATGCGGTTACCCTTCACCGGCGGCGGCGCCACCGCCGTCTTCACCGTCACCCAATCGTGGAAGGCGATGGCATGGAGGCGACGCTCTTCCGGCGTCGACAGCGAGAGATGTGCCATGGCGGCGGTGTCGATCTCGGCGCCGCCGGTATCCTCAACCGTCACCATGAAGCCCATATCGACGGCGAGATCGCGCAATGCCCTTGTCCTGGCGACGCCGCCGATGCGCGATATCTTGAGCGTCAGCCCGTCGGCCACGCCCAAGCGATGAATGGCGAGCAGATCCTCGAGCGTGGTCAGTGATTCATCGAGCACCATCGGCTTGGCCAGTGCACGGCGCACCGACAGGCATTCATCGATGGAAGGACAGGGCTGCTCGAAGACATAGTCGATGTCGCGCGTCGCATCGGCGAATTGGCGCGCCTGGAACGGCGTCCAGCCGGCATTGGCGTCGCAGAACATCACCGTGCCTTTGGGAATGGCGGCGGCCACCGCGCTGACGCGTTCGATATCGCCCCGGACATCACCGCCGACTTTCACCTGCAGACGGTTGAACCCGTCAGCGACGATACGCCGGGCGAGCTTTGCCATGGCATCGGGGGCACCATGGGTCACGACGCGATAAAGCTCGGCCGTATCGCTTTCGCGGCCCCCCAGCAGGGTGACCAACGGCACATTGGCGGCGCGCGCCGTCAGGTCGCAGCAGGCCATGTCGAGCGCCGACTTCACATAGGGATGGCCCTTGAAGACGATATCCATCAGCCGGTTGATCTGCGCCCAGGCGCGCGGATCGTGGCCCAGCAGATGCGGCGCCAGTTCGGCGACACCTGCTTCAGCGCCCGCAGTGAAGGCGGCCGAATAGAACGTGCCGAGCGGCGCCATCTCGCCCCAGCCGGTCAGCCCCTCCTCCGAGGTCAACGCCACGATGATGGAGTCGAAGGCGTCGGCATGGCGCCCCTTCGACATCTTATAGGCGCCGCCGACAAAAGGCTGCAGCATGCGATAGGCTTTGATGGACTTGATGCGCATTTATTACTTCCGTTTGGCCGCCAGGCTTTCGGCATAGGCGACGAGTTCCGCGAAATTCCAATCTATGTGCTCGCGCGCATGCTGCCTGGCGGCGGCGATGTCGTCGCCTTTCAGAAGGCGCACATAATCCTCATGCATGTCGACATCGGGCACCGGCTCGTCGCGGGCCTGCTGATGCAAGGCGAAATACATCTGCAGCCGGCGCGCCACGCGCTGCCAGGTATCGAGGAGCAGCGCATTATCGGCCCATTCGTAGATCACGCTGTGCAGCTGCAGCGCCGTCTCGATCTGGCGCGTGGTGTCGAGCGCCCGTGTCGCCTCTTTGACCTGCGCATGGCGGCGGTCGAGTTCGGCGGCGAAACGCCGATCGCGCAGCGGCCAGACGAGCTCAATGGCGAAGTCCTCCAGCACGTGATGCAGCGCGTAAGCATCCTCGATGTCCTTAGGGACAACATTGATCACATAGGCGCCGGCATAAGGAATGTTGGTGAGGAGGCCCTCCTGCACCAGTTCGCGTATCGCCTCGCGCAAAGGCGCCCGACTGACCCGCATCTCCTTGGAGACCTTCAGCTCATTGACCTTCTGTCCGGGGATCAGCCTGCCGGTCAGGATGGCGCGGCGGAGCTGGCCTACGATCTCGGCGCGGCGGGTCGTATCGACGATCGGCTCGAATTCGGTCCTGGACATGAGGTCCTCGACGAAGAATGAGCGGGCCAGTCAATCAGATTGTCGACAATCTAGCAAGATACTTCCGCCGATTGCGCGATCAGCCAATCCCAGACCTGCCGGGTCACCGGGTCGCCCAACTCGAGGCTCGTCGTCACCGCGAACCAGGCCTGATCCGTCTTCAAGGCGCCCTTCACTGGCCGGATCAGCCTGCCCGCTTCGATCGCCGGCGCGGCGAGCGGCAGGCTCGCCAAAGCGACGCCGTGTCCCAGCTCCGCCGCGGTCAGCGCAAAGTCGCTGTCGCTGAAATCGAAGCCGGCAGAAATATTGCCGGGCTTCACCTTCTGAAAAGCGAACCAGTCGGCCCAGTTCTCGGCGCGCTCGTCATGCAGAAGCATGTGCTTCAGGAGGTCGCTCGACGACGTCATCGGCGCCTCGGCCAAGTCCGGCGAGATCACCGGCACGAGCACGTCGTCCATCAGCCGATGGCTGAGAAGTGACTGATCCGGCTCACGCAAACGCTGAATGGCGATGCTGATCTCCATGGTCTTGAAATCGATCGCGGCGCCCGAGGTATCCAGCCACGGATCGCATTTGGGCACCGCCCGGCGCAGCGCATGAAGGCGCGGCATCAGCCAGCGCGCCGCGAAATCACGCGGCGCATAGATGACCACACTGCCCGGCTTGCGGAACGAGTCGAGCCTGCGGCAGCCCTCCTCCAGCTGCGCCAGCGAGCGGGCGACGGTGCGCTGATAATCGCGCCCGGCATCGGTCAGCCGGACGCTCCGGCCATGGCGCAGGAACAGCGCCTGGCCGAGACGCTCCTCCAGCAGGCGCATCTGATGGCTGATCGCCGACTGGGTGAGGCCGAGCTCTTCGGCGGCGCGGCCGAAGCTGCCGAGACGGGCGGCGGCCTCGAAGCCCAGGAGATACTGCAGAGGCGGTATGCTGCGGAACTGTCTCATATGAATTCCATTCAACAATAGAGAGAACGCTTCTCAATTGTTGTCAAGCCGGATCGCCCATAACTTCATTTAAACAAGCCCGCCTGTGAGGCGCACACCTCTTTTTTCCGAGGATTAAATGAACTTTGCTCATGTAAATTCATCCTATCGCAAGCCCGCCGAATTCGCGCCGCATGCGCGGAGCTGGATGATCTGGCCGCACCGGAACGACCTCTATGGCGGCCGGCTGGCCGACGTGCAGCGGGAATTCACCAATGTCGTCCGCGCCATCGCCCAGTTCGAGCCTGTCACCGTCGTCGCCCATCCCGATCACGCTGGCGAAGCGCGGAAGCGGCTGAAAGATCTGGCGACCGTCACCGCTTTACCGGTCGATGACTTCTGGATGCGCGATTGCGGGCCGAGCTTTCTGCTCGGCAGTGACGGCAGCCTCGCCGGCGTCTCCTGGGTGTTCAATGCCTGGGGCGAGAAGCACACGCCGTGGGATCAGGACGACGCCCTGGCGCGGCGTGTGACGGCAGAGGCCAAGGGTCGGAGCCTCGAGTCGTGGCTCTGCTGTGAGGGCGGCTCCCTCGCGCTCGACGGCGAAGGCACGCTGATCATCACCGAGACGAGCGTCCTCAATCCGAACCGCAATCCGGGCGTCAACAAAGCGCTCGCCGAAGCGGAGCTCAAGGTGATGCTCGGCGTCGAAAAAGTCATCTGGCTGCCGGGTGACCCGATGGATATCGAAACCGACGGCCATATCGACGGGCTGTGCGCCTTCGTGAAACCCGGCGCCCTGCTGTTCAGCAGCAATCCGGATACGTCCGATCCGCATAGCCGCATCCTCACCGAGAACCTCAACTGCCTGCGCAAGGAGACGGACGCGCGCGGCCGCAGCTTCGAGATCCTGCCGCTCGAGGAAGCCGTCGAAGCCCATGCCGAAAGCGAGAGCGAGATCTTCTGCAGCTCCTACATCAACTTCTACCTCGTCAATGGCGGCGTCATCGTGCCGGGCTACGGCACGCCGAGTGATGAACAGGCCGCGCGGGCCATCGCCACCGCGTTCCCTGAGCGGCGCACGGTCCAGGTTCAAGTGTCAGCCATCGCGGCCGGGGGCGGCGCGATCCACTGCATCACGCAGGAGCAGCCGGCACCGCTAACGACCCACGCATAACAAAAGCAAACAGGAGGAAACGATGAGACGACTTGCAGGCATGACGGCGTGCTGGCTTATGCTCGCCATAGGCAGCGCTGCGGCGGGAGAAATGCGGCTCTTCTCTTGGGAGGCCTATTTCTCGGCCGATACGATCAAGAAATTCGAGACCGAAAGCGGCAACAAGGTCACCTATGACGTGTTCGACTCGAATGACGTTGTCGAGACGAAGATGCTCGCCGGCGATTCCGGCTATGACGTGGTGACGCCGAATCTCTCGCCGCATTTCGCCCGGCAGTTGCCGCTCGGTGTCTGGGGCGAGCTCGACAAGGCCCAGCTCGGCAATATCGGCAATATGGATCCGGTCCTGATGGCGAAGCTCGGCGAGGTCGATCCGGACAACCGCCATGCGGTGCCGTGGATGTGGGGCACCACCGGGCTCGGGCACAATGTCGATATGATCAAGAAGATCATGCCCGACGCGCCGGTCGATTCCTGGCGCCTCGTCTTCGATCCGGCGATCGCCGCCAAATTCAAGGACTGCGGCATCGCGCTTCTCGATGACGCCGAGCAGGTCTTGGGCAGCGCCCTCATCTATCTGGGGCTCGATCCCGATACCGAGAATCCGGAGGAGCTGGAAAAGGCCGTCGAGCTCATCGCCAAGATCAGGCCCTATGTGCGCCAGTTCCACGGCTCGAGCTATGTGGCGGGCCTCGCCGCCGGCGATCTCTGCATCGCCATGGGATATTCCGGCGACATGCTGGTGGCGACCAACCGCTCCAAGGAAGCCGGCAAGACCTTCACCATCGACTACCGTATTCCGAAGGAAGGCAATCTCGTCTGGTTCGACACGCTCGCGGTTCCCGTCGATGCGCCGAACAAGACGGCCGCCCTCGCTTTCATCAACTTCCTGATGCGGCCCGAGATCGCAGCGGCCGCCGCCAATGAGCTGGGCTTCGCCACCGCGAACAAGGCCGCGCTTCCGCTGGTGACCGATACCATCCGGTCGAATGTGAACTTCTATCCGACCGAGGCGGAGCAGAAGCGCTTCCATCTGCCGAAGGTCAAAAGCGAGAAGCAGGACAAGGTCTGGCAACGCGCCTGGAATCGGGCCAAAGGCCTCGAATAGCGGCAGCCCGACATGCCGACGCCACGCAGCGCCGAAGGCAGCCGGTGGAAATTCGCGATCATCGCCATTCCTTATCTGTGGCTGATTGCCTTCCTCCTGGTTCCCTTCGGCCTCATCCTCAAGATCAGCCTCTCGGACCAGGCCCGTGCCCGGCCGCCCTATCTGCCGCAATTCGATTGGAACACCGGCGTAATCGCCTTTCTGCGCGATCTCGATTTCGAGAATTTCGCGGTGCTGGCGAGCGATCTCTTCTATGGCCGCTCCTATCTACAGTCGATCCAAATCGCCGCGATCGGCACGGTCCTAGTCCTCCTTGTCGCCTATCCGCTCGCCTATGGCCTGACCCGCGCGCCGGCGCGCTGGCGCGGCTTCCTGTTCACGCTCGTCATCCTGCCGTTCTGGACGAGCTTCCTGGTGCGCATCTATGCCTGGATGATCATTCTGAAGCCGAATGGCTTTCTCGATATGGGCGGGCAGTTGCTCGGCCTGTCGCCCGGCACGCTGGCGCTGCTCAACAGCAATTGGGCGGTCCTGATCGGCATCGTCTATTCCTATTTGCCCTTCATGGTGCTGCCGCTCTACACCACGCTCGACAAGATCGACGGCACGTTCTGCGAGGCGGCACGCGATCTCGGCGCCTCGGCGGCCAGATGTTTCGTTACGATCATCATTCCCTTGTCGCTGCCGGGCGTCATGGCGGGCTCCCTCCTCGTCTTCATCCCGATGGTCGGCGAATTCGTCATCCCCGAGCTTCTCGGCGGTGTCGGCTCGGCGATGATCGGCAAGACCCTGTGGACCGAATTCTTCAACAATCAGGACTGGCCGCTCTCGGCGGCGATCGCCATCGGCATGCTGGTGATCCTGTTCGTGCCCATCGTCCTCTTGCAGCGGGTTCAGGTGGCGGCGGCGATGAACGAGACGGGTTCGAACGGTGGCGCGCAGCGGCATTTCTCCTGGATCAACAAGATATCGGTGATCCTCGGGCTCGCTTTCATCTATCTGCCGATTTTCCTCGTCATCGCATTCAGCTTCAACAACAGCCGGCTCGTCACCATCTGGGGCGGGTTCTCGCTCAAATGGTACGGGACACTGTTTCAGAACACCCAGCTTCTCGACAGCGCCTGGCTTTCCTTCAAGCTCGCCGGCCTCTCGGCCACTATCGCGACATTCCTCGGCGTGCTCGCCGCCCTCACCCTCGTCCGCTTCCGGATATTCTTCGGCAAGGCCCTGTTCAACTTCCTGCTGATGGTCCCGATCATCATGCCGGGCATGATCATCGGTCTGGCTCTGTTGCTGTTCTTCGTGGCGATTGGCATGCCGCGCGGCTTCTATACGCTGCTTCTGTCACACGCGACCTTCGGCATGTGCTTCGTGGCCGTCATCGTGCAGGCGCGGCTCGCCAATTTCGACCGCTCGCTCGAGGAAGCCGCCTTCGATCTCGGCAGCAGCAGCCTGCAGACCTTTCGTTATGTGACCTTGCCGTTGATCCTTCCCTCGATCCTCTCCGGCTGGGCGCTCGCTTTCGTGCTGTCGCTCGACGATCTGATCATTTCGAGCCTGACGACCGGGCCGAACGCCACGACATTGCCGATGCGCATCTTCAGCCAGGTCCGCCTCGGCGTGACCCCGGAGATCAATGCCGCGAGCACCCTGATGATCCTGGCGGTTGTCTTATGCTTGGGTCTCGGCATGATGGCGCAATCAAGGAAAGCATCTAGGTGAAAGGAACCAATCCATGAGCGACAGCACACCACCCGGCTGGGTCTACAATGAAACCGTGAAGATGTTTGCGACGCCGGGCCATCCTCCCGTAGAGGACGCGACCGAGCTCGAGCGTTATTGGGGGCGGGCCTGGGGTGTCTCCAACGATATCGGCCGGATCCGCTCCATTCTCATGCACCGGCCGGGCGACGAGATGAAGGTGATCGACCCGACCAAACGCATCGAAAGCATCGGCTCCTTCGGCGATCTCGAAACCGGCTGGTATTTCCAGAGCGACCGCCTGCCCGAGATCGCCGAGATGCAGGCCCAGCATGACGCCCTGACCACGATGCTCACCGCGAAAGGCATCGAGATCCACTATGTCGACGGTGTCGCCGATGGCCGTCTCAAATCCTGCTATACGCGCGACCCGCTGATCATGTGCAAAGGCGGCGCCATCGTCTGCCGCATGGGCACGCGCATCCGCCGCGGCGAAGAGCTTGCCATCACCCGCACGCTGGCGCGCCTCGGCATTCCGATTTTGCGCACTCTGTCAGGCGGCGCCTTAATGGAAGGCGGCAGCTTCGCCTGGATCAATGACAAGACCGCCGTCATCGGCTGCGGCATCCGGGTCAACCGCGAGGGTGCCCAGCAGATCGGCGAGGTGCTGAAGCGCCAGGGCGTCGAGCTGATCATCATCGATCTCGTCGGCTACGACATCCATATCGACGGCTCGTTCCTGATGGTCGACAAGGACCTGGCGCTGATCGATCCTTCCGGCCTGCCTTATTCCTTCCTCGAGCAGCTCAAGGAGCTGAATGTCCGCACCGTCGAGATTTCGCCGGATGACGACAAATGGATCGTCAACTCGCTCGCCATTGCACCGGGCGAATTGATCATGCCGCGCGGCGGGTCCAACCGGACGCTCGACAAGCTTGCCAGCCACGGCGTGCGCTGGACGATCCTGCCCTATGACAAGATGCAGCTGAATGGCGGCGGCATTCACTGCTCCACTACGCCTTTGATCCGCGACGCGATCTAGTCTGCCTGAATACGGGAGAGTCGATGCATTTGCGGCATTCACCGACAAACCAGTCGCGAAACGCCAGAACGATCGCTCGCCGGGCGCTTCTTTGCGGCACGGTCAGGCAATAAGGCTGGGCGAGTGTCAGGCTATGAGCAACAGGCCTGACGATCCGGCCCTCTTCCAGGGCTCGCGCGGCAAACAGGCCCTGGCACAAGGCGACACCTTGCCCGTGCAGCGCCAGATCGAGAGCCGCTGCCGATGAATTGACGGACAGCCCGCGCTGGATCTCGCGGCCGGGCGCCACCCCGGCCGACTCGAACCACTGGCGCCAGGATGGGAACGCCGCCGCCACCGGTCCCCATTCCGTGTGGATCAAGGGCATGTGCACCAACGCGCCCGCACTCCGGATCGGCCCATGCCGTGCCAGGAATTGCGGCGTGCAAACCGGATGGACGGCATCGACCGCGATCGGCTCGGCCGCGTGATCGTGATCATGAAAGCGGCCATAGGAGAGGCGCAGATCGACAAGGTCGCGCTCGAAGGCGATCGGCTCCTCCTCACCGCGCAACGATATGTCGGCTTCGCCATGGATCGCGATGAAATCGGCGAGCCGCGCGGTGAGCCAGCCGATGGCGACGGAGGGCGGCACGGAGACGACGAGGCGCGCGCGGCGGCCGCTGCCGGCGAGTTCGCGGGTGACACCCTGCAACTCCTCGAAGGCGAGCGTCAGGCGCGGCAGAACCTCGCGGCCGGCCTCGGTCAGGACGGCGCGGCGGTTGATGCGGTGAAAGAGCTTGCGGCCGACATGGTCCTCGAGCGTGGCGATGAGCTGGCTCACCGCCGCTGGCGAGATCGCCAGTTCCTCGGCAGCCGACGCAAAGCTGCCGCTCCGGGCGGCGGCCTCGAAGGCTTGCAGGGAGCGGAGGGAAGGAAGTGTGCTCATCGGCCAATAGATAAGTTTGACTTATCATTCTGCTAGAAAATCTCGTTTTTGGAAAGCCTTCTTACAGCTTACGATTTCGCCCATGGATCACCGCCAAATCGTCACCAGCCTCAGCCAGGACCAGCGCGACCGTCTGACGGAACGCTCCGATAGTCCAGGCCTGCCCCTGCTCGTCCTGCATTGGGGCGCCATCATCGCGCTGGGGATGCTCATCGTGCTCAAGGTGCCCTACTGGCCGCTGCTGATGCTTCCGCAAGGCATCCTCATAGTCTTCCTGTTCACGCTACTGCATGAGACCGTCCATCAGACCGCCTTCCGCTCGCTTTGGCTGAACGAGGCGGTGGCGCGCGCCGCGAGCTTCATGCTGGCATTGCCGGCGGACTGGTTCCGCTATTTCCATTTCGCCCATCACCGCTTCACCCAGGATCCCGAGAACGATCCGGAGCTTGCCTTTCCCAAGCCCGAGACACGCTGGCAATATGTGAAGCATGTGTCGGGCCTGCCGGTCTGGCGCGGCCATCTCACGACGCTCTTCACCAACGCCTCAGGACGTTGCCGCGATCGCTACGTGCCACCCAAGGGCGCCACCAAGGTGAAGAACGAGGCGCGTGTCATGCTCGTTCTCTATGCCGTCATCATCGCGCTCTCGTTCTATTTCGCGACGCCAGCACTCCTCTTCGCCTGGATCCTGCCGGCATTGATCGGGCAGCCCTTCCTGCGTCTCTACCTGCTGGCCGAGCATGGCCGCTGTCCGCTCGTCGCCAACATGCTGGAGAACACCCGGACCACGATCACCAATGTGCTGGTCCGCAAGCTCGCCTGGAACATGCCCTACCATGCCGAGCATCACGCCTATCCGGGTGTGCCGTTCCATCGCCTGCCGGAATTCCACGTGCTGATCGAGCGCCACCTGAAGGAGGTCGAACGCGGCTACGTCCACTTCAACGCGAAATATATCGGCGCGATGAAGGAGTGACGCGCTCTCCCGCAACAGGCATAGTGCGGGCGAAATGTGAGGAATATCCATGCAACTCGGCCTGTTGACGGCGCCCTTTCCGGACACACCACTTCGTGACGTGGCCCAGTGGGCGGCCGCGTCGGGATTCACGGCGCTCGAAATCGCCTGCTGGCCGAAAACGACGGGCACCACACGGCGTTACGCCGGCACCAGTCATATCGACGTCGCCAATGTCTCCCCGTCTGAAGCGAAGGAGATCGCGGCACAGCTCACCGAAGCCGGCCTCACGATTTCGGCACTCGGCTATTATCCGAACCCGCTGCATCCCGACCTCGCGCATCGCGAAGCGGTCATCGATCATCTGAAAAAGGTGATCGTCGCGGCCGGCCGGATGGGCGTGCCGCTGGTCAACACCTTCTGCGGCGGCGACGCGGCGAAACATGTCGACGACAATTGGACGGAGGCAGCCAAGGTCTGGCCGGCGATCATCGCGTTTGCGCGTGATCATGGCGTCAGGCTCGCTTTCGAGAACTGCCCGATGATCTTCAGCCATGACGAATGGCCGGGCGGACACAATATCGCTTATTCGCCGCGTATCTGGCGGCGCATTCTCGAAAGCTGGGATGGTGCCATCGGCATGAATTTCGATCCCTCGCATCTCATCCTGCAGATGATCGATCAGGCGCGCTTCATCCGCGAATTCGGGCCGCATATGTTTCATGTCCATGCCAAGGACCTGATGATCGACCGCGACGGTCTCTATGAGCGCGGCATTCTCTCGGCCGGCATGGGCTGGCAGATTCCGCGCATGCCGGGTCTCGGCGAGGTCGATTGGCCGGGCTTCTTCTCAGGGCTCTACCGTGCCGGTTATGACGGTCCGGTCATCATCGAGCATGAGGATCGCGGCTTTGAAGGCAGCGACGACCTCGTCAAGCGCGGCTTCCTCCTCGCGCGCGACGTGCTCAGGCCGTTCGTTAAGTAGAATCAAACCTTGAGGCGGTCCATGATCTGCGCCTGCACATTGGCGAGATGGCGGCGCATTTCACGCTCGGCCGTCTCGGGATCGCGCGCCGCGATGGCGCTGGCGATGGCGCGGTGCTCGGCATCGCGCTCGGCCCGCCGTTTCGGGCAGACGCTCGCCGGCAGGCCCATCCGGATGCGCGAATCGGTGCCGACCGCGCGCAGCAGCCGATAGAATTCACCAGCGAGACCGTTGCGGGCGCCATCGGCGACCGCCTTGTGGAACTGGAGATCGGCGTCGCCATATTCGCTGTCATCGGCATTCTCGACCGCCTTGACGATGCGCTCGACCTCGAGCGGCGAAGCCCGCAAGGCGGCGAGGCGGGCCAGCGCCGGCTCGAAAATGGAGCGAAGCTCGATGACCTCGACCGGATTGGTGGCATGAGCCAGTTCGTGCCAGGGCGCCGCTTCGATCCAGCTTCCCATCTTGGGCTCGATTTCGCCCGCCTCGCGCAGCACCTTCAGCGCCTTGCGCAACTGGTGACGCTTGACGCCGAGCTCGGCGGCGAGATCGCGCTCGGGCGGCACCGCGCCGGCGCTGCGGATGGCGCCGCGCACCGCCTCGACAAGGGCGCTGAGCTGAGCCGTCGTCTTATGCGGCAGGCGTGGGGCAGCGGCAGATTGAATGTCCGTCATGGGTGCCATCTAGCAGAAGACTCAACCAAACTCAACCGACTCCTAAGTAATATCCTGAGGCAATCCCTGGCTTGACGGCTTGGTTGACTGATGGTTGACTTCCCGGAATCATGGCCGAATTCGACTATATCATCATCGGCGCGGGCTCCGCAGGCTGCGTGCTCGCCAACCGCCTTTCCGCCGACCCCGCTGTTTCGGTTCTCCTCATCGAGGCCGGCGGCTGGGATCGCGATCCGTGGATCCATATTCCGCTCGGCTGGGGCCGTATCCTGCAGCACCGCCTGCATGACTGGATGTATTTCTGCGAGCCGGAAGCCAATGTGAACAACCGCAAGGTCGAATGCGCGCGCGGCAAGGTGATCGGCGGCTCCTCCTCGACCAACGCCATGGCTTATGTGCGCGGCAACCGCGCCGATTACGACACCTGGGCCGAGACAAGCGGGCTCTCCGGCTGGTCTTTCGAGAAGCTCCTGCCCTATTTCAAACGCCAGGAACACTGGGAAGGCGGCGAGAACGCCTATCGCGGCGGACACGGCCCTGTCAGCACGCAATTCTGCAAATTCGCCGATCCGCTGGTCGACGCTTTCGGCGCCGCCGGCCAGAGCGCCGGCTTCGGTTGGACCGATGACTACAACGGGGGGAAGCAGGAAGGTTTCGGCCGGCTGCAGATGACGATCGGCAAGGGCCGGCGCTCCTCATCGGCCACCGCCTATCTGCGCCCGATCCTCACGCGACCCAATCTCACAGTGATGACCGAGACGCTGGTCACGCGCCTCCTTATCGACAAGGAGCGCGCCACCGGTGTCGAGATCGAGGACAGGAATGGCCGGCGCGAAATCAAGGCGCGGCGCGAGACCTTGCTGGCGGGCGGTGTGATCAATTCGCCGCAGCTTTTGATGCTGTCAGGCATCGGCGATCCGGACGAGCTCGGCAAACATGGCATCCGCACGCAAGTGGCGCTGCCGGCGGTCGGCCGCAATATGCAGGATCACGCCTCGGTGATCCTGCTCTACCGGCGCAAGGTGCCGGGCCCGTTCCACCGCATGATGCGCTACGACCGGATCGGCCTGGCTGTGGCGCAGGCGCATATCTTCGGCACCGGCTTCGCCTCGGACGTGCCGGGCGGCGTCACCGCCTTCCTCCACAGCGGGCGCACCAAGGTGCCCGACGTGCAGTTGCTGTTCACCGCTGCCACCTTGGGCGCCTGGCCCTATTTCGAGCCGTTCAAGAAGGCTTTCCCGGACGGCTTCGCGACGCGCATCGTGCTGGTGCAGCCGGAAAGCCGCGGCCGGATCGCGCTCGCTTCCGCCGACGCCAAGGCGGCGCCGCGCATCCATCAGAACTTCCTCGCCACCGACAGCGACTGGAAGGGCCTGAAAGCGGGCATCGAGATGGCGCGGCAAGTGGCGGCCGAGCCGCAGATGCAGGCCTTCATCGCGGCCGAGCTCACCAAGAGCGATATCGAGGAGCATATCCGCGCCACCGCCATCACCGTCCATCATCCGATGGGAACCTGCGCGATGGGCGCCGTGGTCGATGGCGAGTTGCGCGTGAAAGGCGTCGAGGGCTTGCGCGTCATCGATGCCAGCGTGTTTCCGGGTGCGGTTTCCGGCAATATCAACGCCGCCGTGCTGGCGGTCGCCGAACGCGGCGCGGATCTCGTGCGTGGTCTCAACCAACAGCCTTGACGGTCCAACCTGGTTGGAATACGGTTCAACCAGGCCAGACCCAAAAACAATAATTTTGAACGCATGGAGGATTGAATGTCAGGCGCCAAAACAGCGGCACTCCCCAATCGCGACGCGGCCCTGCGCGGTCTCTACGACGATGTCGCCCGCGGCAATATGTTTCCGTTCTGGGCGACGTCGGCCGATGTCGAGAATGACGAGATCAAGCAGCTCATGGGCACCAAGAAAGCGGTGCCGCATATGTGGCGCTACAGCGAAGAGATCGAGCCCCTGCTGCACCGCGCCGCCGACCTCATCAAGATGGATGATTCCGAGCGCCGCTCGCTGATCCTGATCAATCCGGGTCTCGCTCCGAAGCGCGCCACGGTCTCGACCATGTACACGGCCTATCGGCTCAATGATCCCGACGAGATCATGCCGCCGCACAAGCATTCGCCGAGCGCCATCCGCTTCGGCCTCACCGGCAAGGGCAACTTCACCGGCGTCGAGGGCGAAAACATTGTTTTCGGCCCCGGCGACATGGTGCTGACGCCCAACGACACCTGGCACAATCACGGCACGGTGGGCGGCGAGCCAGCGGTCAATCTGTCGGTACTCGACCTGCCGCTGGTCGAGACGCTCAACGCCATTCACTTCGACCATAACTATGCCGAGCTCGAAGACGGCAAGATGGTGAAGAAGAAAGAGCAGACGGCGCGTTATTCGCCCGAATATTCGCAGCTGGTCTATGGCGAAGGCGGCATGCTGCCGCGTTTCGCCGATCACAAGCGCGGCTCCGGCCTCTCCTCGCCCATGTATGTCTATCGCTGGGACCGCATGGAAGAGCTGCTCGACCGTCACAAGGATTGGGACGGCGATCCTCACGAAGCGCTGATGGCCGAATATGTCGACCCGACATCCGGCAATCCGGTGTTCAAGACCATCACCTTCTTCGCCCAGATGCTGCGGCCTGGCGAAAAGACCTTGCCGCTGCGCCAGACGGCGAGCCTGCTCGTCGCCCCCTTCCGCGGCAAAGGCTACTCGATCGTCGACGGGCAGCGCTTCGATTGGAAGGAATTCGACACGCTCGCAGTGCCCGGCGGCGCCTGGTGCGAGCATGTGAACGGCTCGGACAAGGATCCCGTCTTCCTGTTTGTCGCCAGTGACGAACCGACGCTCAAAGCCCTCGCCCTCTACAAGAAGTGGGGACGCGACAAGGCTGGCGACATGGTGCGACTCGTCTGACGCGGCCGGGGGCTAGCGAGGTGAGGCGGAGGGGCTGACGACAGAAGGCCCCATCCGTCTCACCGCCGCCTCTCTTGATAAACTCCAGCAGTCGGGTCCATCCGTGCAGAGTTCACAGAACACCAAACAGATTGCGCATATCGACTGTCCGGGCGGCGGCCAGGTCTGGGTCGACGGTACGACGCTTTACATTGGCCATATGCGGGCGCCGAGCGGCACGACCATCGTCGACATCGCCGACCCGCGTAACCCCAAGGTTCTCGCCGTCGTCGACGTGCCGCAGGGCTGGCATTCGCACAAGGTGCGGGCGCAGAATGGCATCATGATCGTCAACCACGAGAAGCTCGGGCCTGATGGCGCCTGGGAGTTCGGCGGCGGCCTTGGCATCTATGATGTGTCGAAGCCGGCCAGCCCGAAGCAGATCGGTAAATGGGTCACCGGCGGGCGTGGCGTGCATCGCTACGATTTTGACGGCCGCTACGCCTATATCTCGCCGACGGTCGAGGGATATGTCGGCAATATCGTGATGATCCTCGATCTCATCGACCCGACCAAACCGGTCGAGGTCGGGCGCTGGTGGATTCCCGGCCAATGGCAGGCGGGCGGCGAGGAATATCCGTGGGCCAACTGGACACAGCCGCGCTGTCATCATCCCCTGCGCATGGGCGACCGGCTCTATGTGAGCTACTGGCATCACGGGCTCTTCATCCTCGATATCTCCGATCTGTCGAAGCCGGTCGCCATCGCGCATACGAATACGAGCCCCGCCTTCCCGCATCCGACCCATACCTGCCTACCGATGCCGACCCCGCTGAAGGGCCGTAACATCATGGTGGTGGCGGATGAGGATGTCGCCAAATTGCGCCCGTCGGCGCCGGCTTTCACCTGGATCTATGACATTACCGAGGAGCGTTGCCCGGTCCCGATCTCGACCTTCCAGGTGCCGGGTCTCGACAAGGACGGCTCACCGCAACCGCCGATGATGGGCTGCCATCAACCCTCCGAGCGCTTCAAGGGCACGATCATCCCCTTTGCCTGGTTCGCGCAAGGCCTGCGGCTCGTCGATATCGCCGATCCCTTCGCGCCTAAGGAAGTTGGGCATTACATGCCCGACGCCCCGAAAGGCGCCGAGATGGCGTCCTCCAACGACGTAACCATCGACGACCGCGGCCTCATCTATCTCATCGACCGCATCCGCGGCGTCGATATCATCGAAACCAGTGTCATGTGACGGAAGACAAGATGAGCAAGAAACCGGCCAAGCGCTACCCGATCGGCACCAAGAACCCCAATCTGCCTTTCCATCCCGGAGTCAGGGTCGGCGATCTCATCTTCGTGTCGGGCCAGGTGGCCAAGGATGCCGACGGCAACATGATCCACGGCACGATCGAAGAAGAAACGCGCGCGACCATCCTCGCCATCGAGCGTGTTCTCAAGGCCGACGGCGCCAGCCTCGACGATGTGGTGCGAGTCTGCACCTATCTCGAGGACACGCGCGACTTCGGGCGCTACAACAAGGTGTTCGGCGAATATTTCAAGAATCCGGCCGGCCTTGCGCGCACCACGGTCGAAGCGCGCGCCGTCATCAGCACCAAGATCGAGATGGACGCCATCGCCTATTGTCCGAAGGACGACACATAACATGGCGAGCGCCCGCCCCATCCTCAGAACCGCTCCAGTCCCGGCGCAGCAGCCGGCGCCGGTGCATCTGAGTGCTGACGGCGTGGCGGTCGATTTCGATCTGGGCGGACGCACCCAGCGTGTCCTCACCGACATCCATCTCAAGATCGGCAAGGGTCAGCTTGTCGCTCTGGTCGGGCCATCGGGCTGCGGCAAGAGCACCTTGCTCCGCCTCTTCGCCGGGCTGATGAAGCCGAGCGCGGGCAAGATCGAGGTGGCGGGCCTGTCGCCGGTAGAGGCGGCGCGCCAGAAACGCATCGGCGTCGCCTTCCAGGATGCGACACTGCTGCCCTGGAAGACGGCGCTCGACAATGCCGCCTTCCTGCTCGAGACGGCCGATCCCTCCCTGTCACGCGCCGAGGTCAGAGAACGCGCAGAGAAGAATCTGCATCTCGTCGGCCTCGCCGGTGCGGAGGGAAAGCGGCCGTCGCAATTGTCGGGCGGCATGCGCCAGCGCGTCGCCATCGCCCGCGCCTTGACCCTCGATCCAGAAGTGCTGCTGCTCGATGAGCCTTTCGGCGCCCTCGACGCCATCACCCGGGAAGAGATGGGTGCCCTGCTTCTCGACATCTGGCAGCGCACCCAAAAGACCGTGCTGCTCGTCACCCATGCTTTCGACGAAGCGGTATTCCTGGCGAGCGACATCCATGTGATGGGCACCGGTCCCGCCCGCATCATCGAGACGATCACCAACGACCTTCCCTATCCGCGCGACGCCCAGACCTATCGCGACCCACGCTTCGCCACCCTCGAAGCCCATCTGCGCGAGCTTTTGGTGAAGAGCCATAGAGGGAGCGCCTGACATGATCACCCAAGCCCTCCCCGCCCCACGCATCTCGCGCGCGCTTGTCGATATTACGCCGGCGATCCTGCTCGGGCTCGTCTGTCTCGTCCTGTGGGAAGCCGCCATCTGGCTGTTCAAGGTCGAGCCCTATGTACTGCCGGCGCCGTCGGCCATCGCAGCCGTGATGGTCGAGCAGTTTCCGGCACTCGCCGTCGCCGCCCTCGTCACCGCCGAGGAAATCCTGATCGGCTTCGTTCTCTCGGCCATTACCGGCATCGCCGTCGCCATCATCATCGCCCGCTTCGAGACTTTCGGCCGGGCGCTCTATCCGCTGATCGTGCTGTTCCAGAACGTGCCGAAAGTGGCGCTGGCGCCGATCTTCATCCTGTGGTTCGGCTATGACCTGGCGCCCAAGGTGCTGCTCATCGTGGTGATTGCCTTCTTCCCGGTGGCGATCGGCATGTTGTCGGGTCTTCAGTCGGTCGACCCGTCGCTCGTTTCGCTGATGCGCTCGGTCGGCGCCGGCCCCGGCACCATCCTCAAACGCGTGCGCCTGCCGCATGCCCTGCCGCAGCTCATGGCCGGCCTCAAAGTGGCGGTGACGCTCTCCGTCATCGGCGCCATTGTCGGCGAGTTCGCCGGCGCCTCGGCCGGTCTCGGCTATCTCATCCAATTCGCATCGACCCAGCTCGAGACAGCGCTCGTCTTCGCGGCTATCCTGGTGGTCTCGGTCCTGGGTCTCGTCTTCTATTATGTCGTGGAAGCGGCGGAACGCATCCTGATCCCGTGGGCGCCCAAATTCGCCGACGCGGACAGCAGGTAGACCGGGGGTAGACCATGAGACTGAAACTGAGACTGACGGCCGCAACCCTTCTCCTTCTCGCGGCAACGGTGGCGGCAAAAGCCGCCGACCAGGTGAGCGTGCAGCTCGACTGGGTGGTGCGCGGCAATCATGCGATGTTCTTCGTCGCCCGCGACAAGGGCTACTTCAAGGACAACGGCATCGAGGTGACGGCGATCCGCAAGGGTACCGGCTCGGTCGATGCGCTGCGCCTCGTCGGTGCCGGCAATGCCGAATTCGGCTTCGGCGACCTGCCGACGCTGGCGATTGCCCGCTCGCAGGCTGTGCCGGTGGTGGCGCTGGCGGCGGTCAATCAGCGCAGCCCCATGGGCATGATCGCCCTCGCTAAAACCAAGACCTTGGCGAAGCCAGAAGATCTCAAGGGTCTCGATGTCGGCGTCCACACGGCCGGCTCAACCTATGTGTTCCTGCGCGCCTTCCTCGCCGCCAACGGGATGAGCGAGGACGACATCAAGAAGAATACCGTCTCGCCGCCTTACGAGAACTACCTGCTGCTCGGCCGCGTCACAGCGGTGCCGGGCTATATCGACGCCGAAGTGCCGGAGCTCGAGGCCAAGGCCGGCGGACCGGGTTCACTCTCCATCATCATGGGCGCCGACTGGGGTTACAATGTCTACGGCTCCGGCCTCTTCACCTCGGAAGCCCTGATCAAGGAGAAGCCGGAGCTGGTCGAGCGTTTCACCGCCGCCTATCTCAAGGCCTTCGCCGATGTCATCGCCAATCCGGGCGAAGCCGCCGACATCATCATCAAGGCCAATCCCGAATATGCGAAGAAGCGCGACATCCTGGTCAAGCAGCTCGAGGCCGACATAAAGTCGACCTTCTTCAGCGCCGAGACTGCCAAGGACGGGATCGGCGCGATGACGCTCGAAACCTGGACCGCGACCGCAAAGACGCTGCGCGACCAGGGCGTCATGAAAAAGGACATCGACCTCGAAGCGGCCTTCTCCAACCGCTTCATCCTCGCCGCCAAACCTTTGAAGAAATAACGCAACCAACGAATGAGACACCCCATGATCAAGCTTCTCGGCCGTCAGACCTCGGGCAATGTGCAGAAGGTCATCTTCATGCTCGAGGAAGCCGGCAAGGCCTATGACCGCGAGGATTACGGCCGGCAGTTCAACAATACCCAGACGCCGGAGTACAAAGCGCTCAACCCGAACAGCAAGGTGCCGACGCTCGTCGACGGCAAGGTGGTGATCTGGGAGTCGAACACCATCCTGCGTTACCTCGCCGCCACCTATGCCCCGGCGCTGACCGGCGCCACACCGGCCGAGCGCACCGATGTCGAGCGCTGGATGGACTGGCTTCTCGCCGCCGTAAATCCAGGCTATCTCGCCGCCTTCAAGGATGCGAAGAAGCCCGCCAATGAGCGCGCGCCCGACTATGACGCGCAGATCAAAGAGCTTGTCGCCCAGATGGCGATCCTCGATGCGCATCTGAAAGGCAAATCCTTCGTAGCCTTGGAGAAGCTGACCGTCGCCGATATCGCGCTGGCGCCGGTCCTGAAGCGCTGCCTCGATTTCCCGCTCGAACGCCCCGCCTTCGCCGAGCTCGACCGCTGGATCAAGGCCATCGGCGAGCGTGCCGCCTTCCAGGTCGCGATCGGCGCCAAAGAGAAGAAAGCCGCCTGATGAAACGCATCGCCGTCATCGGATTGGGAACCATGGGGCCAGGCATGGCCCAGCGCCTGGCACAAGGCGGACTCGTGGTCACCGCCTTCGACACGGATGGCGCCCAGATCGACAAGGCGAAGGCGATGCTGCCCATGATCACCGGCGTCCTCGACCGGCTTGGCATCGCACCCAAGTCCGGCGGCGCGCTGAGCTTCACCACCTCGCTTGCCGAAGCCGTCAAGGATGCCGATCTCGTCATCGAGAACGTGCCGGAGAAGATCGAGATCAAGGCCGATGTCTACCGCGCCCTGGAAGGACTGATCGGGCCTGAGACGCTGGTCGTGTCCGACACGTCCGGCATCCCGATCAGCAAGCTGCAGGGGCATCTGGCGCATCCTGAGCGCTTCTGCGGCATGCATTGGTCGAACCCGCCCCATATCATCCCGATGATCGAGGTCATATCGGGGGCGAAGACCGCGCCCCAGACGGCCGAAGCCATCGTGACGCTGATCAAGGACCTGGGTCTCCTGCCTGTGGTGGTCAACAAGGACGTGCCCGGCTTTGTCGAGAACCGCATTCTTTACGCCCTGCTGCGCGAGGCTGTCGATCTCGTCGAGGAAGGCGTCATTTCGCCGGAAGCGCTCGACACCTGTGTTTCATGGGGTATCGGCTACAAGCTCAGCGTCATCGGCCCGATGGCGCTGCTCGATGTGGCGGGGCTCGACATCTATCATTCGGTGGCGGGTTTTCTCAATCAGGAGCTGTCGACCCGCGGCGATATCGCGCCCTTCGTGACGAAGCGCGTGGCGGAGAAGCGTCTCGGCCTCAAGACCGGCGGCGGCGTCTACGCATATACGCCGGAACGGATCAAGGAGCTCGGCGCCGAGCGGGCACGCAAGCTTGTCGCGGTGCGCCGCGCTTTGGAGGAGAAGGATCGGGCATGACGCTTCAGCGGCAGACGAGCCGGTCCGTGTCGCTCACACAAGTGAGGTCGGCCGGCTTGCCTTGCGCGAGCGTCACGACGCTGCGGCTTTCCCAGCTTGCTCCGGCGAAACCGCACCATGCCATCTGCACGGCCATGCGGTCGCCCGTCTCGTTGAGAAGATACAATGTGCCATCGGCCGGATCGCGCCAGAAGCTTACCGCAATCTTCGCCCCCGGCCCTGCCCGGCCGAGCTCGGTGGAATACCAATGGGCGAGCGAGACCGCGCAGCTGATCTCGCGCGTCGCTTCGTTGCGCGCGACGAACGGGATCTCCGTGAGACCTGTCGAGCCGCGCTCGACGGCGCCGACGACGGGTGCTGTGAGAATGGACACAAGAATGAGAGTGAGGAGACGATTTGTTTTTGCAGACATGACGGACTTCGCAAGGAATGCGATAGTCTAACATGGCTGCCGCCTGAAAGTGAATGGAAAGACAAGTATAAAACCAGATGGAGGAAGTCTTATGCGTGCATATTGGAGGAATTCCCTAGGCGCCTTGACGATGCTGGCTCTGATGAGCACAGCGAGCTTCGCCGCCGAAGTGAAGACGATTGCCATTCTCGCGCCCGAGCAAGGCAATGATTATGGCTGGAACCAGCAGGGCATCGACGCCGCCAAGGCCGCCGGTGAGAAGGCTGGCGTCAAGGTGCTCGTCGCCGAAGGTCTGGGTTATGGCGACGTGCGCCCAACACTGCGCGAGCTCGCCGGTGAGGGCGCTAATCTGCTGATCGCCCATGCGAGCGGCTACAATACGGCTGCGCCCGAGATCGGCGCCGAGCTCAACGTGCCGGTGGCGATCGTCGACATGCCTGCTTCGATGAAGGCCGGCAAGGTCGCCGACTACACGCTGAGCGGCCATGAAGGCGCTTATCTCGCCGGCCGGCTCGCCGCCAAGATGAGCCGTAGCGGCACGGTCGGTATCGTCGTGTCGGGCGAACCCCCGTCATGGAACTCGCAGTCGGCCGCCTTCGCGCAAGGCGCCAAGGCCGAGAAGGACGGCATCAAGATCCTCTATGCGGTGATCGGACCGGCGGCCTATGCCGACGCGGCGGGCGGCAAGCGGGTGACCGAAGCGGTGATCGCGGCGGGCGCCGACATCATCTTCGGCCAGGGCAACGGCTCGAGCTTCGGCATGCTGCAGGCGGTCGAGACCACCAAGGCTGGTGACGGCGGCAAGGTCTATTTCATCGACGTGATCGGCGACAAGAGCCCGATCAACAAAGGCTTCCTGCTCTCCTCGGTGCTGTGGAACCTGGTGCCCGTCTATGACGCGATGATCGCCGATCTGAAGGCCGACAAGTTCGGCACCAAGAACTACACGATCGGCCTTGCCGACGACTCGGTGAAGCTGCTCAAGACGAGCGAAATTCCCGATAAGGTTTGGGGCGAGATCGACGCGGTGCGCGCCGATGTCATCTCCGGCAAGATCAAGGTCGAGCCGGTGTGGGATGCGGCCAAGCTCCATGAGCTCGTGACCGCGCTCAAATAGAACACAGACGCGCCGGCAGGTCGTCAAAGCTTGCCGGCGCGCCCTTTTCACTATCGTGACGGTTCGAACCATAGCCATGTCAGCAAACGGCAACTCGGCGTCGGGCAAACCCGCCGTCGAGCTGGTCAATATTTCGAAGCGCTTTCCGGGCGTCGTGGCCAACGACAATGTGAGCCTCGCTTTGTGGCCCGGCGAAGTGCATGTGCTCCTGGGCGAGAACGGCGCCGGGAAGTCGACGCTCATTGCCCTGTTGTCCGGGCTTCAACAGCCCGATGAGGGCCATATCGAGATCGCCGGCGAAAGGCGCCAGATAACCTCTCCCAGCGCCGCTCTGGCCCTCGGCATCGGCACCGTGTTCCAGCACAATATGCTGGTGCCGAGCCTGACCGTCGGCGAAAATCTGCTGCTCGGTGCACCCTGGTATCAAAGGCCCGGCCGCGCCGGGCTCGCCAACGCGCTCGCCGCGGTGGCTAAGGACTTCGGGCTCAACGTGCCGCTCGGTGCCAAGGCCGGCGAGATCTCACTCGGCGAGCAGCAGCAGGTCGAGATCGCCCGCGCCCTTCTCCACAAGAGCCGTGTCCTCATTCTCGACGAGGCCACCTCGATGATGACGCCGAAGGGCATCGAGGTGCTGGGCCAGCTCATGCGCAAGCTCGCGACGTCAGGTCTCGCCATCGTCTTCATCACCCACAAGCTCGACGAGGCATTGAATTTCGGCGACCGCATCTCAATCCTGCGGCGCGGGCGCAAGATCGCCCATATACCGCCCGAGCGCCTCAAAGCCCTGGACAAGGCTGACGCCCGCACCGAGATCATCAAAGCCATGTTCGCCCGCCAGGACGAGCAAAGCGATGCGGCCGCGCCGATCCCGCGTCCACAGCTCGCCAACAAGGCCGATCTCGACATCAGCGCGCTTTCGATAGCGCCTGAGCCTGGTCTTCCGGGCCTCGCCGATATTTCGCTCACCATCCGCTCGGGTGAGATCGTCGGCATCGCCGGTATCGACGGTAACGGACAGAAGCAGCTGGCCGAGGCGCTGGCCGGCCAGCGGGCGCTTGCCTCAGGAACCATTCGTCTCGGCGGGGCCCCGGTCGAGCATCTCTCCGCCGGCGCCCGCCACAAGCTCGGTCTGCGCTATCTGACCGACGATCGGCTCGCGGAAGCGACCGTCGCCAGCTTCCCCTTGAACCTCAATCTGCTGCTCAAGACCATCGGCGAGGAGCCCTTCTGGCGCCGCGGCATCGAGCAGACACGGGAAATCGACGCCTATGCCGAGCAGCAGGTGAAACGCTACGACATCCGGACGCCCGGCATCCACACGCCGATCGGCAAGCTCTCGGGCGGCAATATCCAGAAGGCGCTCTTGGCGCGCGAGCTCGCCGGCGACGCCAAGGCGATGATCTTCAACAAGCCGACCTATGGCCTCGACTATCACAATATCGCTTTGTCCCGCGCCCGTATCCGCGAAAGCGCCGAGCGCGGCCTCGCCGTGCTGCTGATCTCGACCGATCTCGACGAGTTGCTCGAACTGTCCGACCGCATCGCGGTGATGTCGCAGGGCCGAATAGCCGGCATCGTCGAGAACGGGCCTGAGGCGCGCTGGGCGGTCGGCAATCTCATGGTCGGCGAGGCGGCATGATGGAGGAAGCACAGGCCATCCATCCACCGCACGAGAAGGCGACCTCCCGACCCACGCGCGAGGCGTGGCGCAGCCTCGCTTTGGTAACCGTGGGGCCCATCCTCCTTGCTTTCCTGCTCTGTGCTCTGGCGCTGCTGATCGCCGGGCACGATCCCCTCGCTTATTACCTCTATGTCGTCGAGCGTGGTGTGTTCTCAGGCCAAGGCCTGCAGCAGACCTTGACCCGCATGGCTCCGCTTCTGCTCCATGCCGCGAGCCTCATCATCGCTTTTCGGGCCGGCATCTGGAATCTGGGCGGCGACGGACAGTTCCTGCTCGGCGCGGTGATGGCGGCGGCTCTCGCGCCGGTGCTCGTCACCGTGGCGCCCGACTGGATCACGCTCATCGCCTGCATGCTGCTCGCGATGGTGGTGGGCGCCTTGTGGTCGCTCGTCCCGGCGCTGCTGCGGGCCTATCAGGGCGTCAATGAGATCATCACCACCTTGATGATGACCTTCCTCGGCACCTCCTTCGCCAATGTGCTGGTGAAGCTGATTTTCCTCGATCCCGCGACGACGGTGCCGCAGACCCGCACTCTGCCGGTCGAGGATCGCCTGGCCTGGCTGCCGGGCACGACGATCTCGAGCGGCCTTCTCATCGGGCTCGCCGCGGTGATCATCGTCCATCTCGTGATGACGCGCACAGCCTTCGGGCTCCGGCTGCGCATCGTCGGCGCCAACCCCAAGGCAGCGCTGCATGCCGGACTTTCGGTCTCGGCGCTGACCGTCATCGTCTTCGCGCTGTCGGGCGGGCTCGCAGGGTTGGCCGGCGCGGTCGACATCGTCGGGGTATTCGGCAATGTGCGCGCCGACTGGAACCCGGCCTATGCGCTGGCCGTCGTGCCGCTCGTCTTCCTCGCCCGATTCAATGGCTGGGCCACCATCGCCTTCGTCTTCTTCTATGCGGTGCTCGATATCGGCGGTGAAAGTGCGGCGCGGCGCATCGGCGTGCCGCAATATTTCACGCTGGTCCTTGTCGCCACCATGTTCATCCTGCTGGCGCTCGCCGAATGGCTCGACCAGCAGCGCCGCGCCCGGCAAAGGAGCTGACCACCATGGAAGCGCTCCTCACCACTGCCTTCCTTACCGCCCTCGTCACCGGTGCCGTCACCGCCGGCATACCGCTGCTGCTGGCCGGGCTCGGCGAGCAGATGTCGGAGAAGGCAGGCGTCCTCAATGTCGGCATCGAAGGCATGATGCTGGCCGGCGCCTTCGCCGGCTTCTTCGCCGCCTATATGAGCGAGTCCATCGCCCTCGGCTTCCTCGCCGGGGCGGCGGGCGGCTTCGGCGTGGCGCTCCTGATGGCGCTGCTCTGCGTGCGCCTCGGCCTCAACCAGATCGTCATCGGCATCGGCCTGACGCTCGGCTTCGAAGGCATCACCGCCCTCCTCCACTACAATCTGTTCGGCCGCTCCTATCCGCGCCTGCCGGCGGTCGAGACCTTGCGTATTCCAGGCCTCGCCGACATTCCGGTACTGGGGCCTGCCTTCTTCGACCGGCCGCTCATCGTCTATATCGCGGTGGCCCTGGTCTTTGTCGCGAGCTTCGTCTACCGGCGCACCAATCTCGGCCTCTATCTGCAGGCAGCGGGCGACAAGCCGGCCGCACTCGATGTCACCGGCATCGATGTCATGCGCATCCGCACCTTCGCGGTGCTGACCGCCGGAACGCTGGCCGGCCTCGGTGGCGCCTTTCTTTCCGTCGTCGGCGCCGGGCTGTTCGTGCCCTTCATGACCAATGGCGCCGGCTTCATCGGCATCGTGCTCGCCATGCTGGCGCGTGGGCGGCCCTTCTGGGTGCTCGCCGGCGCCGCCATCTTCGGCGCCTGCCTGTCGCTCACCACCGCGCTGCAGGTGGCGGGCGTCAATGTGCCGACCGATGTCATCCAGATGATCCCCTTCGCGGCGGTGATGGCGGTGCTCATCATCTTCGGCCGCAATGCCCATCTGCCCGCCGCGCTCGGCATTCCCTATGTGCGGGGCGCGCGTTGAAAAACAGAAATAAAGTGGAGGAAACCCTATGACCGACACCAAAGTATATCTGCTCGACGGCGGCTCGCTCGTTCTCGACGGCTTTCATGTCTACTGGAACAAGGGACCGGGCGGTGAGGTGCGCTTCCCCGTCTATTCGATCCTGGTCGAGCACAAGGATGGCCGTTTCCTGATCGACACGGGATACGACTATGACCATGTGCAGAAAGTTCTACCCTTCGAGAAGCCGATCCAGTCCAAGGATCAGACGATCCCCGGCGCCTTGAAGCTGCTGGGCCTCGAGCCCAAGGATATCGGCGTCGTGGTCAATTCGCATTTCCACTTCGACCATGTCGGCGGCAACAAATATTTCCCGCATGCCAAGAAGATCTGCCACAAGGCCGAGATCCAGCAGGCGATGACGCCCGAGCCCTTCGAAATCCTGGGGTATTCGGATCTGAGCTTCTCGGCCGCCGCCGCCGAGGCGCGCAAGGCCTCGGCCCAGCTCCTCGCCGGCACGACCGTCGCCAATTCGACCTTCGAAGGTATCGAAGGCGATGTCGAACTTGCCAAGGGCGTCAAGCTCATCTTCACCCCCGGCCATGCGATCGGCCATTACAGCCTGCTGGTCGAGTTCGGCAAGCGCAAGCCGATCCTGTTCACCATCGACGCATCCTACACGAAGAAGAGCCTCGAGATCCTGTGCCAGGCCTCCTTCCACATCGACCCCCGGGCCGGCGTCGCCTCGATGCGCCGGCTCAAGCAACTCGCCGCCGATCACGAGGCCGAGCTCATGTATTCGCACGACATGGTCGAGTACCAGACCTACCAGACCGGCACGAAGTTCTACGGTTAGGAGACAATCATGGCAGACAAACTGAACTGGCCGGTATTCACCCTCACCTCGGGCCCGGTCGACGCTTACCCCGCGGTGCTGCGCGGCCTCGCCCGCACCGTCTCCTATGATTTCGATCCGGCCTTCCAGCTCTTCTATGAAAATGTGACCAAGAAGGCGAAGAAGGCGATGGGGCTCAAGAATGCTCCGGTCATCCTGCATGGTGAGCCGGTGCTGGGTCTCGAAGCGGCCGCCGCTTCGCTCATCGCCGAGGACGATGTGGTGCTCAATCTCGCTTCCGGCGTCTATGGCAAGGGCTTCGGCTACTGGGCCAAACGTTATTGTGCCGATCTCCACGAGGTGGAGGTTCCGTATAACCAGGCGATCGATCCCGCCGATGTCGCCAAGGCGCTCAAGAAGCGTCCCGAGACGCGCATCGTCAGCCTCTGCCATCATGACACGCCGTCGGGCACCATCAATCCGGCGGAAGAGATCGGCGCTATCGTCGCCAAACATGGCGCCTATCTCATCACCGATGCGGTGTCGTCCTTCGGCGGCATGAAGATCGATGCTCTTTCGTCTCATTCCGACATCTTCGTCACCGGCCCCAACAAATGTCTGGGCGGCGTGCCGGGCCTGACGCTTCTGGGCGTGAGCGAGCGCGCCTGGAAGAAGATGAAGAAGAATCCCAAGGCGCCCCGCGCGTCGATGCTGTCGATCCTCGACTGGCAGGATGCACATCGTCACGATCGGCCCTTCCCCTTCACCCCGTCGGTCTCCGAGATCAACGGGCTCGATGCGGCACTCGATGTCTATCTGGAGGAAGGCCCGAAGGCCGTCTGGGAACGCCACGCGCTGACCGCCAAGGCCTGCCGGGCTGGCGTGAAGGCCATGGGGCTCGAGCTCTGGGCGGCCCGCGAGGAGGTTGCTTCGCCCACGACCACGGCGGTGAAGACACCCAAGGGTATCGATGAGGCGAAATTGCGCGCCGCGGCACGGAGCCTCTATGGCGTCACCTTCTCATCAGGACGCGGCGAAACCTTGGGCAAGCTCACGCGTATCGGCCATATGGGCCCAACCGCCCATCCCATCTATTCGACGATCGCCATCTCGGCGCTGGGCGGCGCCCTCAACGCGCTCGGCCGCAAGACCAATACCGGCGCCGGCGTCGAAGCCGTGCTCGCCACCATCGGCAAGAAAATCTAGGGAGAGACATATGAGCAAGAAACATTCGGGCAAGACCGCCATCGTCACCGGTGCGGCGCAAGGCATCGGCGAAGCGATCGCGCGGCGCCTCGCCGATGACGGCGCCCGCGTCGTGGTGAGCGATGTCAATGGAGCAGGCGCCGAAAAGGTCGCCAAGTCCCTGCCAAATGATGCCTTCGCCGTCACCTGCGATGTCTCTCAACCCGACCAGGTCGCAGCCTTGCATGCCGAGGTCGAGAAAAAGGCCAAGGGCGTCGACATTCTCGTCAACAATGCCGCGATCGTGCCCTTCATCGCCTGGGACGATGTCGATCTCGCCCATTGGCGCAAGCTCATCGATGTCAATCTGACCGGCGTCTTCCTGATGTGCCGGGCCGCCTCCGACCAGATGCGCAGCCACGGTCGCCAGGGCCGCATCATCAATATCGCCTCAAACACCTTTTTCGCCGGCACGCCCAATATGGCGGCTTATGTGGCGGCGAAAGGCGGTGTCATCGGCTTCACCCGGGCACTCGCCACCGAGCTCGGCAAACATGGCATCAATGTCAACGCCATCTCGCCGGGCCTCATGGAATCGGATGGCGTGAAAGCGAGCCCGCACAACAACGCCTTCGATTTCGTCGGCATGCTGCAGGCGTTGCCGGGCAAAGGCCAGCCGGTCGAGATCGCCGGCGTCGCCTCCTTCCTCGCTTCCGACGATGCCAAATGGATCACCGGCCAGACCATCAATGTCGATGCCGGCATGGTGAGGTGGTAGACTACGATCGCGCCTTCATCTCATCGGCAAGCTCGCCATAGCCGACGAAGCGATACTCGTAATCGAGGCCAATCTTCTTGGCGGCCGCCATGGCACGGCGTGCCAGGTCCTCGTCGCGCGTCTGGGCGATATAGACGACCTTCTTGTAGTTGCCGAAATACATCGGCAACAATTCTGGGTGACGGTCGAGGCCCATGCCGCTCCAGATCAGCTTGTCGAAATGGCGCGCCAGATAATCGGTGAGGAAGAAGGAAGTGATATCGTCATCCTCCTTCGCCTTGAAGGCGTCGTTGCCGGAGAAGAAGGCGTAGCAATGCGGCCCCGGGATGCGCTCGACGCCCTCCTCTTCGAGGAGCTTGTCGAGAAGCCCGCCGGTACCGCAGTCGCCGTAAAGCACGAAGATCGACTTGTAGCGCCCTTTATTGGCGCGGATCTTTTCGCGAATGCCGGGCACGATGTATTGCGGCGTGTTGTGCCATTTGGCCGGCAGGCAGGCGACGTCGAAGGCCTTCCAGCGATTGACCTCGATGAGATCGACGATCTCGCGCGCCAACGCCCCGCAGGCGATCAGGAGCACATGCCCCTGGCCGTTCAGGAACTCGAATTCCTCGGAAGGTTTGACATTGACGAGCGTCATGGACCGATCCCTGCCCCGGCCGCCCCGGGACAACCGGGGGTCAGGCCGACGCGGCCATCTGATTGTGCTTGCGCTTCATGAAGTCCTTCGCCGTCTCGACCGCCACGGCGGCGTCACGGCAATAGGCGTCGGCGCCGACGGCCTTGGCGAATTCTTCGTTCAAGGGCGCGCCGCCGACCAGCACGATATAGTCATCGCGCATGCCTTTTTCCTTCAGCGTGTCGATGACCACCTTCATATAGGGCATGGTGGTGGTGAGCAGCGCCGACATGCCAAGGATGTCCGGCTGGTGCTCGGCGATCGCTTCGAGATACTTCTCGACCGGGTTGTTGATGCCGATATTGATGACCTCGAAACCGGCGCCCTCCATCATCATGGCGACGAGGTTCTTGCCGATGTCGTGAATGTCGCCCTTGACGGTGCCGATCACCATCTTGCCCAGACGCGGCGCGCCGGTCTCGGCGAGCAGCGGGCGCAGGATGAACATGCCGGCTTTCATCGAATTGGCGGCGAGCAACACTTCCGGCACGAACAGAATGCCGTCGCGGAAGTCGATGCCAACGATGCGCATGCCCTCGACGAGCGCCTCGGTCAGGACCTTATACGGGGTCCAGCCGCGCTCCAGCAGGATATGCACGCCCTCTTCGACCTCTTCCTTCAGGCCGTCATAGAGGTCGTCATGGATCTGCTGGGTCAGCTCCTCGTCATTCAAGGATCTGAGGTCAAGTTCGCCTTCATCGCTCATGGGCTTTGGATCTCCCGGCTATCAGCCGCTCTTCTGGCGTCTAAATTAGCCCAAGGCAAGGGTTATTCCCCGTCACCTGCGACGGGGAGAGGGCGGAAACCGACAGTCTGGAAGTGGAGCCCGGGTGGTGCTATCCGAAGGACCCCTCCAGCCAGAGTCCTTCCCATGCCCACAGCCGGCTTTTCCCTCGACAGTCTTCGTGCGCAATTCCCGTCCCTGGCCCTCGAGGATGGCGGCAAGCCAAGGGTCTATTTCGACAATCCGGCCGGCACACAGGTGCCGCAAAGGGTGATCGACCGTACGCTCGAGGCGCTGGTGAACAAGAATGCCAATCTCGGCGGCTATTTCACCACCACGGTCGCGGCCGAGGCGCTGGTGAACGAGGCTCATCAGGCCATGGCCGATTTTTACCACGCCAATTCGGCGCGGGAGATCGTCTTCGGCCAGAACATGACGACGCTGACGATGCATATGTCGCGCTGCCTGGGAAAACGCTTCAGCCCGGGCGACGAGATCGTGCTGTCGCGCATGGACCATGACGCCAATGTGTCGCCCTGGCTGCTGCTCGCCCAGGATCGCGGCCTCACCGTGCGCTGGATGGAGTTCGATCCCGAGACCTATGAGTTTCCCGAGGACGCCCTCACCAAGGTGCTGAGCCCGAAGACCAAGCTCGTCGCCATGGGCTTCGCGTCCAACTGCACCGGCACGATCAACGACGTGAAACATTTCGCCCGGCAGGCGCGGGAAGCGGGCGCCCTCTTCTACGTCGACGCGGTGCAGCTCGCTCCGCATGTCGGCATCGACGTGCGCGATCTCGGCTGCGATTTCCTGGTGTCGTCGGCCTACAAGTTCTTCGGCCCGCATCAGGGCATATTATGGGGCCGCGAGGCGCTGCTCGAAGAGACCTTCAGCTACAAGGTGCGCCCGGCCGGCAACGACCTGCCGCATAAATTCGAGACCGGTACACTGAGCCATGAAGGCATGGCCGGCACGCTCGGCGCCGTCGACTATCTGGCGAGCTTCGGCGGCAAGCCGGGCGCCTCGGGCAAAAACTACTCCCATATGTCGGAGCGTGGCGCCGCCGTTCATCGCGCCTTCGATGTCTTCACCGACTGGGAGCATCATATCTGCAATCGGCTCATTGCCGGCCTGCAGAGCGTCAAAGGACTGAAGATCCGTGGCATCACCTCACCCAATGCGGTGCATCGCCGGGTGCCGACCGTCTCCTTCACGCTTGAAGGGCACATGCCCCAGGCGCTCGCCAAGGCCTTCGCCGAGCGCAATATGTTCGTCTGGTCGGGCCACAATTATGCCATCGAGCCGGTGACGGTGATGGGGCTGATGGACAAAGGCGGCGTGCTGCGCGTCGGCCTCGCCCATTATAATACGGAAGCGGAAGTCGACGGCTTCCTCGCGGCGCTCGACCAGATCAAGGGTTGAGAGCGGCGGAATAAGTCTCGTCCTGGCGCGTTTAAAGGCGTACCCTTTCAACGCCTGTGATCAGCTGGGAACCGTCACATGAGCGAGGCCGCGCTTAATCCGCCCTTGTCGCCTTGGGTGAAGGTTTTCACCGGGGCGGCGCTCATCGTCCTCATCGCCGGGCCGCTGCTGCTCTTCGCGCCGCAGGTGATCGCGCCGCGCTGGCCCTGGCCTATCGCGCCCTTCAATGCGCGCTTTCTGGGCGCTGTGTACTGCGCCGAACTCGGCGCTCTGGCGGTGCTGTTTCTCGACAATCGCTGGTCGCCCGGACGCGCCAGCTTCGTGGTGGCCTTCGTCTTCACCTTCGTCGTCACCATCGCTTCCTTGATCCATCTGCCGGCCTTTGTCGGCACCCGCCGCGTGATCCTGTGGTTCGTGCTCTATGTCGGCTATGCCGCGCTGAGCGGCGGGGCATTGCTGCTCTATCGCCGATTGCCCAAGGTCCCGGCTCTGGCTGTGAGCGACCGTTTCAGGAACACGCTGCAAGCGGTGGGTGCTGTGATGACACTCTATGGCGCCGCGCTCTTCGTGGCGCCCGGCATCGCCGCGGGCTTCTGGCCCTGGGCTATCGATGCGATGCATGGACAGATCTACAGCGCGGTTTTCCTGGCGCCGGGGATCGGCACTTTGCTGCTGGGCCGATCGGCGGCGCGCGAAGAATGCCTGGTCGGCGGTGTCTTCAATGCCGGACTCGGCGTATTTGCGCTCGTCGGCTTCGCGCTCGCGCAGGCGCAGACCGGGCGCGCCAATCTCGCGAGCCCGGTCACTTGGGTGTGGCTCTTGATCTTCGCGGGGCTGCTGGCGATCGGTATCGCAATGATCAGGGCGTCGCGGGCGAAATCCGGATAATCTGACCGTCGCTCGCGTCCGTCACGACATAGATCGCGCCGTCAGGCCCCTGCACCACGTCGCGGATGCGCATGCCCAATTCCTTCAGCAGGCGCTCCTCATGCGTGACCTTGGCGCCATCGAGTTCCAGCCGTACCAGCGCCCCGGCGCGCAGGCCGCCGACGAAGAGATTGCCCTTCCATTGCGGGAAGCTGTCGCCGGTATAGAAGGCCATGCCCGAGGGCGCGATGACCGGTGTCCATTGATAGATGGGGTTCTCCATGCCGGGCGCTTCCCTTTTGCCGGAACCGACCGGCGTTCCATCATAATTCACGCCATAGGAGACGACCGGCCAGCCGTAATTCTTGCCGGGCTCAGGCAGGTTGATCTCATCGCCTCCCATGGGCCCGTGCTCGATCTCCCACAGCGCGCCGGTCGCGGGGTTGATGGCGGCGGCCTGCGGGTTGCGATGGCCATAGGACCAGATCTCGGGCAGCGCGCCGTCCTTGCCGACGAACGGATTGTCCTTCGGCACCGAGCCGTCCTCCATCAAGCGCACGATCTTGCCCAGATGTGAATTCAGCTCCTGCGCCTGGCCGCGGAATTTTTCCGCCGAACGCTCACCCAAAGTGACGAAGAGATGGCCCTTGCCATCGAAAACGAGACGGTTGCCGAAATGCAGGTTGCTGCGGACTTTCGGCTTCTGCGAGAAGATCACCTGGACGTTCTCGAGCGCCTTGCCGTCGGCGCTCAGCCTGCCGCGCGCCACGGCGGTCGAGTTGCCGCCTTTGCCGGCTTCCGAGAAGCTCCAATAGATGAACCGGTTCTGGGCAAAATCAGGATGGACCGCGACATCGAGGAGACCGCCCTGCCCGCCGACATCGACACCGGGCACGCCTTTGATAGCGGCACTCTTCTTGCCGTCGGGCGAGACGATCCGCATCCGGCCGCCGCGCTCGGTCACGATCATGCGTTTGTCGGGCAGGAAATCGATGGCCCAGGGCCGCGCCAGCCCGTCGGCGATAATATCGACGGAGATGTCGCCCTTCTCGGTCTTGAAGGTCGCGGCCTCGACACCGGGCGCCAAGATCAAGACACCCAATGCTAACGTAACGACAAGCCGCATCACTATCTCTCCAGAAGACTCAGACTCTGGAAAGATAGGAGATGCGGCTTTAGTTCCCAAGTCACCGAACTGTGAGCCGGCCTTCGAGCACCTTCAGGCTCGCCTCGCAGCGTTCGGCGATCTGATCGATGTCCTTCTCGGTGACGATCAGCGGCGGTGAGAAGCCCAGCGTGTCGCCCATGCAGCGGCCGATCAGGCCATGCTCATAGGCGATCTGGTCAAAGGTCAGACCGACCTGCAAAGCGGGGTCGAAGGGCGTGCGGGTGGCGCGGTCGGCGACCAGTTCGATGCCGAGCATGAGGCCGGCGCCACGGACATCGCCGATCATCGGGTAGCGCTGCGCCATCGAATCGAAGTGCCATTTCAACCGCGCGCCCATCTTGCGGACATGCTCGACGACATTCATCTCGTTGTAGATCTTGATCGTCTCGAGCGCCACGGCGACGCCGACCGGATGGCCGGAATTGGTGAAGCCATGGCCGAAGGAACCGCCCTGCTTGTTGAACGTGTTGACGGCGTCATAGATGTCCGGCGCCAGCACGACGGCCGAGATCGGGAAATAGGACGACGAGAGCCCCTTGGCGAGCGCCATCATATGGGGCTTCATACCGACCGTGTCCTTGCCGAACCAGTTGCCGGTGCGGCCGAAGCCGCAGACGATCTCATCACCGAGACAGAGAATGTCGTATTTGGCGAGTACCGCCTCGATCTTGGCAAAGTAGGACTTCGGCGGCACGATGATGCCGCCACCGGCATTGATCGGCTCGGCGATGAACGCGGCGATCGTATCCGGGCCTTCGCGCAGGATCAGCTTCTCCAGCTCGAGCGCCAGGCGGTCGGCGAACTCGTCCTCGCTTTCACCGTCCAGCATGCCGCGATAGAGATCCGGGCACAGCGTGTGCAGGAAGCCCGGGATCGGCAGGCCGAATTCGCGATGCATGAAAGTGAGGCCGCACATCGAGGCCGCGGCGATGGTCGAGCCGTGGAAGGCGCGGTCGCGGGCGATCACCTTGCGCTTGGTCGGCTTGCCACGCACCGTGTGATAGATCCAGGCGAGCTTCACCATCGTCTCATTCGCTTCCGAGCCGGAAGTGGCGAAGTAAGCCTTACCGCCCGTCATGCCGGTCAGATCGACCAGCGTCTCGGCAAGATTGGTCGCCGGCTCGTGAGTGCGATTGAAGAAGGTATGATAGAAGCCAAGCTCCGAATATTGCCGGTTGGCCGCCGCCGCGAGCCGCTCATTGTTGAAGCCGAGCGAGGCGCACCAGAGGCCTGCCATGGCGTCGATATAAGACTTGCCGGCATCGTCGAAGACATGGATGCCCTCGCCCTTCGTGATGATCACCGGCCCTTTCTCCTCGAAACGCTTGGGGTTGGTCTGCGAATGGAGATGGCTGGCGACATCGCGCCCGGCGACGGAATTGGGCTTGAAATGCTGGTTCATGGTCGTGGCCTTTCTTTACCGATCTAATGTGAGAGACGTTCGCCGCTCTGGCGATCGAAAATGAGCAGATGGCGGCTGTCGATCGCCGCCTTGACCGGCATGCCGGAATTGAGCCGCACGAAACCGGGAAGGCTCGCCAGCAGCGTGCCGCCCTCCCAGTCGAGGGCCACATGGGTGGTGGGACCGACCGGCTGCACCAGGCGCACGGTGGCCGGAATGCCTTTGTCGCCGAGCGCCACATATTCCGGCCTGATCCCGAAATCGACTTGGCGGCCGGGCGCCAGCCCCGCTCCGGCGGCGAGCGGAATGGTCGCGGCGCCGACCCTGATGGCGCCATCCGCGCTGATCTCTCCCGCCGCCAGCTCGATGCGCGGGCTGCCGATGAAGGTCGCCACATAACGGGTGGCGGGTCGGGCATAGATTTCTTCCGGCGTGCCGAGCTGCTCGATGCGACCGCCATTCATCACCGCGATACGATCCGAGATCGACATCGCCTCTTCCTGGTCGTGGGTGACGAAGATCGACGTCACGCCGAGGCGCTGATGCAGCTCCTTCACCTCGGCCCGCATCTTGAGGCGCAGATTGGCGTCGAGATTGGAGAACGGCTCGTCGAACAGGAAGTATCTTGGCTCACGCACCAGCGCGCGGCCGATGGCGACACGCTGCTGCTGGCCGCCGGACAATTGCGCCGGCAGGCGCTCGAGCATGGTGGAGAGCTCGAGCGCGGCAGCGACTTTCTCGACGCGATCATTGATCTCGGATGGTGGAACGCCACGCATCTTCAAGGTGAAGCCGATATTGCGGGCGACCGTCATATGCGGATAGAGCGCGTAATTCTGGAACACCATGGCGACGTCGCGCTCGACGGGCGAAAGCTCATTGACGCGCCGGCCGCCCATCAGGATGTCGCCCGAGCTCGCATCTTCGAGGCCCGCCACCATGTTGAGCGTCGTGGTCTTGCCGCAGCCCGAGGCGCCGAGCAGCGTCACGAATTCACCTTCGGCAATGGCGAGATTGACATCCCGGCAGGCCGTGTAGGTGCCGAAGGTCTTCGAGACATTGCGGATTTCAATGGCGGTCATTCGGGCCTCACCCCTTCATCATGCCGTCGGCGAAGCCACGGATGATCTGATTGCGGAACAGGACGGCGAGCAGGATGACCGGCGCCACGCTGATGACGGCGGCCGCCATCATCTGCCCGAAGACGGTCTGGTATTGTCCGGCGAATTGCGCGATCACCAAAGGCACGGTCTGCGCCTGCTGGCGCGTCAAGATCAGCGCGAAGAAGAACTCGTTCCACGCCTCGACAAAGGCGAAAACGGCGGCGGCGCTCAGAGGCGGCAGCGAGATCGGTAGCACGATGTACCAGAAGGTGGCGAATATGCCGGCGCCATCGACGGCCGCCGCCTTCTCGATGCCGGAAGGAATGCCGAGGAAGAAACCCCGCAGGATCCAGATGACGATCGGCAGGTTGAAGGAGAGATAGACGACGCCCAGCGACAGAACATTGTCGATGAGGCCGAGCTTGCTGATCACGATGAAGAGCGGGATGGCGATGGCGATGCCGGGCAGCATCTGGGTGGCGAGGATGAGGAAGGCGATCGAGTTGGCGCGTGGCACCGGCAGGCGGGCGAGCGCATAGGCGGCCGGCGCGCCCAGCACCAGCGCCAGCGCGGTAGAGAACAACGACACGATCAGCGAATTGGCGATGCCGCGGCCCAGTGCCGCCGCGGCGGCGAGCACGGTCGAGAAATTCTCGAAGGTGAAGTTCTGCGGCGAAAGATCCGGCGGCTGCGCGATCAGCGCCTTCTGCTCGAGCAGGCTCGAAATGAGGAGCCAGAGGACCGGCGCCGCCGACCAGAAAGTGAAGAGCGCAAGCCCGACCACGATGATGGTCTTGCGCAGCGGCCCGCCTTCCCGAAGCCTGACGAAGCTCATCGGGCACCTTTGGCTTCGCGCGGCCACAGAAGCCAGACATAGGCGGCGGCGAGGAGGAAAGTGAGCGCGAAGATGATATTGGCGATGGCCGCGCCGTAACCCAGATCGAGGAAGTTGAAGGTGACGCGGTAAGCGAGGAAATTGAGCAGCACCGTCGCATCGGCCGGTCCACCGCGCGTCAGCACGAAGACGAGATCGAAGACGCGCAAGGACCAGATGGTCTGCAGCACGATGGCGATGGCAATAACGCCGCGCATCGTCGGCAAGGTCACATGCAGGAAGCTGCGCCATGGGCCGGCGCCATCCATATAGGCGGCACGGTAGAGCGATTGCGGCACACGCTGGAGCCCGGCCAGCATCAGCAGCGCCACGAACGGCACCGACTTCCACACATCGACGATGAGCAGGAAATTCAAGGCCGAGAACGGCGAGCCGAGCCAGACCTGGTTGTTGTCGATGATGCCCAGCGCTTTCAGCATTCCATTGAGGACGCCGTAATTGGCGTTGAGGATCCATTTCCACAGAACCGCATTGGCGACGGGCGCCAGGGCCCAGGGCACGATCAGGAGGATGCGGAAGAAACCCGAGCGGCCGAAGGGATGGTTGAGCAGAAGGGCGACGCCGAGGCTCAGAAGCGTCACCAGTACGACTTCCATGACCGAGAAATAGGCCGTGTTGCGCGCCGCCTTCCAGAATACCGCATCGGCGAACAGACGTTCGAAATTGCCGAGGCCCGTCCATTCCTGCGTGACCGCGCCGCCGGCAAGCTGCACCCGCTGCAAAGCCAGCAGGATCGAATCGACGATCGGATAGAAGAGGATCGCGGCGAGCACGATCAGGGCCGGCGCGACGAAGAACAGACCTGTTCTTCGCCGCCGCTGCTCGAATGTGCTGATCATCGACGTTTAGCCCCGCCGCGCTCAGTTACAGCGATCCGTCAACCGCGACGCTTGACGATGGCGGTCACCGCCTCATGGGCATCGGCAATCGCCTGGGCGGCGGTCTTCGAGCCCTGCAGCGCCTGCTGCACCTCGGTGCCGATCGCGACCGTCACCTGGTTGTAGTCGGCGGTGACGAAGCTGTCATAGGGATGCTTGGCCTGCTCGAGAACGACGGCGGCATTGGGCGCCTTGGCCTGCACCTCCGGATCGCCGAGCACCGACAGGCGGATGGGCAGCCAGCCGGTGTCGAGCACCTGGCGCTTCTGCACCTCGGCATCGAGATAGAATTCGATGAGCTTCTGCGCCTTGTCCTGGTTCTTGCTCGCTTTGACGATGGTCCAGGCGTCGGTGCCGTCGATCGAGGCGCTGCCCTTGGGGCCGGCGGGCAGAACCGCGCTCGTCATCTTGCCGACAATCTGCGACTGCTTGGGGTCATTGGCGGCGTTCCACATGAAGGGCCAGTTCATCATCATGCCGGCGCGGCCGGCGAGCAGCACATTGGTCGCATCGTTGATGCCGGCATAGGAGATCGAGCCCGGATCGGTCGAGGGCATGAGATCGACCATCATCTGCAAGGCGGCGACACCTTCATCGCCCTTGAAGGACGGCAGGCCGTCCTCACCATAGAGCTTGCCGCCCGCCTGCTGGAGGAACACCATCCAGTAGCTGGCGGTGCCGCCGATGCCGGCGGGATCGCCATAGTTGAGAACAAAGCCGAAGCGCCCGTCGCGGGTCATCTCCTTGGCGCAGGCCTTCATCTCGTCCCAGGTCTTGGGCGCTTCCTTGAAGCCCGCCTGCTCCAGCAGCTCCTTATTGTAGAACAGAGTCAGCAGCGACAAGGTGAAGACGGTACCGTAGCGCTTGCCGCCAACGGTCGTCGTCGCGAAGCTCGAGGCCGGCAGATCGTCGACCAGCGCCTTGGGCAGAGTGTCGGCATAGGGCGAGAGGAAGGATTCGAATTCCGGCACCCAGCCACAATTATAGGTGATGTCCCAGGGGGCGGCGCCGGAGGCGAAAGCGGTCGCCATGCGGTCATGGAGCTGCGGCCAGGCGAGCGTCTCGTAGGCGACGGTGGCGCCATTGTCGGCCTGCCACTTGGCAAAGGCCTCCTCAGAGAACTTGGCGGCCCCGGGCGGCGCCGGGTCGGGCGGCAGCGGTGAAAAGACATTGAGGCTTGCGGCCTGCGCCCGGGCAGCACGCCCCAGGAAGTCCGGCAGGGCCATCGCGGCACCGGCGGCGGCGCCCGCTTTGAGCAAGCTGCGGCGGTTAAAGCTGTGGATCATCGGTCACTCCTCCCTCTTCTTCTTTGCTCTTCTGAGCATGGCGGCAGAGATTGACGCCAGTTAGAATGGCTGTCAATAATTATTCAGTCATTCTGACTTATTAATTCTAAGCTGCTGTTTAGGAATGATTTTATGCTGCTAAGCGCCACCAATGCAGTGAAGGCCAAGCTGATCAATCTGTGGGTCGTGTTCGACACGATCCGGATGAATGGCGGTATTTCGCGCTCCGGCATCGCCGATGAGACCGGGCTGTCCAAGCAGGCGAGTTCGGATCTGGTGGACGAGTTGATCGCCATGCAGTTCGTCCAGGAGACGAAGCCGTCGGGTCGCCGCGTCGGCAAGCCACCCGTGCCGCTGAGTCTCAATCCCGACGGTGCCTTCTCGCTCGGCTTTCATGTCGATGTCGGCCAGATGTCGGCGATCGCCGTCAATCTCGCCGGCGATGTGCTCTATCGCGAGGATCATGCGCTCAACGATCTCGAGCCCCAGCATGCGGTGGTGCAGCTCGATCTTGCGGCGAAGCGGCTGCTCGCTTCGGCGAGGATTCCGGACGACCGCTTCCTCGGCATCGGGCTCGCCACGCCCGGCCCTTTCGCCGTCAAGGGCCTGAGCCCGCCGCGCCTGCCCGGCTGGGACGGCCTCGCTTTGCGTGATCTGTTGCGCAAGGCCACCGGCTATAATGTGTCGCTCGCCAATGACGGCCAGTGCGCCATCATCGCCGAATGGCGCTTCGGCGAGGCGGCGCGCCGCCTCACCAATTTCGTCTATCTCTATTTCGGCATCGGTGTCGGCAGCGGCGTGATGGTGCACAGCGCCGCTTTCGGCGGGGCCAGCGGCAATGCCGGCGAAGTCGGCCATGTCACCGTCGTGCCGGGCGGGCATGAGTGCATCTGCGGCAAACGCGGCTGCCTCGAAACCTATGTGTCGGTCGACAGCGCCATGCGGCATCTCACGACCGCGGGCATCGAGGTCGAGACCATGGCGGACTTCGCCCAGCGCTTCGGTCCCGATCATGCCGACGTCGCGGCCTGGATCGCGCAAGGCGTCGAGCCGTTGCGCAACGGCCTCAATGCGGTGGAGAATCTCTTCGACCCGCAATCGATCATGATCGGAGGCAACGCGCCCGACTGGCTCATCGACACATTCATGGCGAAGGCCGAGCCCCTGCTGCCGTCCGTCGGGCGCATCGAGCGCACCGTGCCGCGGATCATGAAAAGCGAGCTAGGCGCCGATGCGGTGGCGCGCGGCGCCGCCGTGCTGCCGCTCCTCGCCACGCTCAACCCACTCTATCGCGAGCTCAATCCCTATGTGTGAGGACTAGATCATCTCGGCGATCTTAGCGCGGAAGCGCTCCCAGACCGTGCCGTCCGCGATCTCCGCCGTCGCCCATTGCGAATGCGCCAGGCGGTCGAGCCACGGCCTTCGGTCGAACAAGGTCGGCTGCTCGATCTTGCCCAGCTCATGATCGCTGACCGACCAGGCCATGCTGGCCGGGCACATCGAAAGCGCCGGTACGCCCATCAGAAGTGAATCGATGGCCGCGCCCGACGAATAGGTGATCGTCGCCCAGGCATTGCGCAGCGCGTCGCTCAAGGTCCCGCCGGACCTGATCTCCCAATTGGTCATGCCGCGGGAACGCAAGCTGCGCGCCAGATTGCTCAACGCCGCATGCCCCGAAAGTGGATGCGGCCGAATGACGATCCGCCGATCCGACCATGAGGCAAGATCGATCACCGTGCTTTCCAGCCACTTGACGACATCGAGACCGCGCAAGGAGGCATCGCCGGGCACCTGCCCGACCAGCAGAATATGGTCGCCCTGCTGGCGATAGTCCCGGCATTCGAGCCCCAGCTCATGGCTGAGCCGATCCCAGCGCCGGGCATCCGTCGGCTCGTTGCAGAAGATGCCATTGTCCCAGAAGCAGCCATTGAGTGCGACACGGAAGCGATCGAAGGTTTCGCTGGAGCTCGCCCGCAGGAAGGGCAGACGCCGACGCGTGATCAGAGGAACCTTGCGGCCGAAGAGCGGTGTTTCGACGATCAGCAGCGGCCCCCGGTGTCGCGAAATGATTGCCTGCCGCGCCGCGCGCCGCTTACCGACGCCGACACCCGGAGAGCCATAGATGATGGCGAGATCGCAGCCCCGGTAGCCCGGCTCCTCGACCCACGTGACCTTGCGCTCCGTCCGCCGCAAGGCGACCGCGAAAGCCTGCAGCGCGTCGATACGCGCCGTCTTCGCTGTCAGCGGAAATATGCCGATATCGATGGCCCGCATCACCTATCCCCGAATCCCAACCACGCCGAAACAAGCAGGAATAAGCCGAGGCCCGGTAGTGAATTTTTCTGTGGCCGGAGGGCAGAAATCCTGGAGAAATGCGGCGGCGAGCTTACAAACTTGTATATCCGCCGCCGCCCCGATGCCGCGGTGCCCCCGCATCTTCCGGCCCTCGCTATTCAAGGGAGCCTGAAGAGTGGCCGGATCACTGTCTCTGTATCAACCGCGCCATTCGAAATATGGCGCCTATCTGAGCCAACTGGAAATACAGGCGTTGACGGCGCTGCATGCCTTTCCGCTTCTTCATTGCCCAAACCCCTCGGTCGCCGTCGGTACGCCGTCCGCCCTTCTCCACGATGTCTGTCGCGAGGAGATCCAGGTGCGGCTCGCCGCCATGTCCTTCCTCAAACGCAAGCTCGTCATGGCCGCCTGGCCGCCGGCCATGGTGCTCTGGGGGTTGGGCCTGACGCTCGCCAATGGCGCCTATGTGGCGCGCCGCTACGGACGCGGCGTGATCGGTCAATTCGCCGATCAGATGCGCCTCGCCTTCACGCACGGCATCCCGGTGAACTTCTTCTATACCTACGAGTTGCATGAGCGGCGCAACTGGCCGCGCGCCCGGGACTACGTCCTGCGCGGCTATATCAAAGGCGGTTGCCAACTCTATAAACGCCTCTATCGCGACGATCCGGCGCGCCGGACGAGCGCCAAGGTCCTGAACGACAAGCTGGCCTTCCATCAATTCTGTCATATGCGCGGCCTGCCGACCGCGCGCCTCTTCGCCATCGTTTCGAAAGGCACCTTCGGCTGGACCGATCCGGCGCAAATCTCACTGCCGCCGGTCGATCTGTTTCTCAAGCCCCGCAAGGAGAATGGCGGCAGCGGCGCCGAGAGATGGGCCTATGTCGAAGGACGCTATCATCGGCATGGCCACAGCATTTCACTCGACGCGAAAGAGCTGACGGAGCGCGTCGCCGGGCTGTCCCGGAATCAGGCCTATCTCGTCTATGAGTGCCTCGCCAATCATCCCGATACCGGCGACCTCTCGGCCGGTGCCTTGTGTACCCTGCGGCTGCATACGATGCTGAACGAACAAGGCGAGCCGGAGCATCTGTTCACGATGTTCCGCATGTCGCAGTTCCGCGAGCGCATCGTCGATACGCAGGACGGCATTGCCGCGGCAGTCGATCCCCTGACCGGCACTCTGGGTCCCGCTTCGAACTCATCACCAGTCGCGCGCTGGATGGACCATCATCCGGTCACCAAGGGCCGGATCACCGGCCGCACTATTCCTTTCTGGCGGGAGGCCCTGGCGCTGGCGCTCGCCACGCATGGCGAGCTGAAAGCGCTCTACCTGATCGGCTGGGACATCGCCATCACCGCGCGCGGCCCGGTCATTCTTGAGGCCAACAAGGCTCCCGATCTCGAGATCGAGCAAAGGCTTGGTGGTCCGTGGGGCAATGGCCGTTTCGGTGAGTTGATTGCCTATCACCTGACGCATTGCGCTAGATCGCCATGAGTTTGGGTTGAATCAACCCAAACTCATAAACGCGATCGATCCTTATATGTTAGCGCGGGATTCTCGCGAAAAACCGGTGCTCACTTTTTCGCATCCCGCGCTAGGGACGCCAGCCATCCGCAAAATTCTGCGTGCGCAGAAAGCCAAGCAGCCGCGCTCTGAAATCCAGATTGACGGGCGCGTGATGATCGGCCGGCCGGATATCGGGAAAATCCGGCCAGGGTGATGCCGCGAACCATTCCTTGAACGCGCGGGCGAAACGAGGATCGCCAACCCAGCCGGCCTGCCAGGGCTTCGGCCGGTTGACGAAATGATAGACATTCGGCTGCACCTCGCTCTCGAGATCGAGGAGCAGAAAGTCACCCATGAAATTGAAGCGTGGCGACAGCCTCGCGATATCGCCCTTGAGCAGCGCATTGAGGGCGCTCTGCTCGAAACGCAGGCAAAGCGACGGATTGTCGGAAATGAAGCGCAAGGTTCGCTCGCCGAGATCAGCGCGGGTCCAGAGGGCGCGGTCGATGACGGTGAGGCCGTTGTTGAAGTAGAGCGTGTCCGGCGCCATGCCGAGCGCCAGGCGATAGGCCTTGAATTCCTCGGCCAGATGGCCGCCCCAATCCATATAGGAGATCATGTCGGTCGCCGCCGCCATGACCTTGCCGCCGAGATCGAGCGTCACGAGCGGCGCCAGCCCCTCATTGACGATCATCATGTCGGAATCGACAGGGATGATGCGGTCATACTGGGCCGGCAGGACGCGATCGAGGAACAGCCGCCTCGTGATCGCATGCTCGCCATTGGCATTGGTCGGCAGGTCGCGCGTCACCTCATGGAAGGACGTCACCAGAAGCCGCAGCCGGCTCTTCAACGGCTCATCGAGCAGGTCGTAGCGCGGCCAGACATCGCCCTCCTCGCAAATGAGGAAGATGTCGGTGTCGGGCGGCAGGCCGCAGGCGACGATCTGCGAGGCGACGCACAGCGCCGGGCCGAAGAAACGTCGGTCAGGCGTGAGGCAGATCGCGGTCGGCACGGCGGCTTGGACTAGTCGCGGGCGCGGCGGCGCTCACGGCGCGCCGCACCGGCGGCGGCGAGGTCGAAGCCCTTGGCGAGTTCGGACACGGCGCCCAGGCGCTCCTCGATCGTCTCGACCGAGGGACGCCCGCCCTTTTTGTAGCTCTCCAGCGACTTGCGCATGGCGGCGAGATGATCGGGGCTGGTGCCGCAGCAGCCGCCGATGATGCGAGCGCCGGCATCGAGCGCGATGCGGGCATAGTCCGACATCAGCTCGGGCGTGCCGGTGTAATGGATATGGCCGTCGACATATTGCGGAATGCCGCAATTGCCCTTGGCGACGACATGGGCGTCGGGCCGCGCCGCGGTGATGCCGAGAACGGTCGCCACCAGCTCTGACGCGCCGACGCCGCAATTGGCGCCGATCGCAACGGGCTGGGTGGCGAGGCTCGAGGCGAGCGCGCCGAAGGCCTGGGGCGTGATGCCCATCATGGTGCGGCCATTGGTGTCGAAGCTCATGGTGGTGACGATCGGAAGTCCGGCCTGCGCGGCGCCTTCGACGGCGGCGCGCAGCTCCTCTTCCGACGACATGGTTTCGATCCACAGGACGTCGACGCCACCTTCCTGCAAGGCCTTGGCCTGCTCAGCGAATGCGGCGACGCCTTCGGCATGCGACATCGAGCCGATCGGCTCGAAGATCTCGCCGGTCGGGCCGATCGAGCCCGCGACATAGACGGGACGGCTCACCGCATCGGCTTCGGCGCGGGCATTCTTGGCGGCGGCGATATTGACCTCGCGCACTTGATCCTGCGCATTATGAAGCTTCAGGCGGTGGCGGTTGCCGCCGAAGGTGTTGGTGAGAATGATGTCGGCGCCCGCTTCGATGAAACGGCGATGCAGCGAGCGGACACGCTCGGGGAACTCGAAATTCCAGATTTCCGGCGCATCACCCGAGACCAGGCCCATCTGGAAATAATTGGTGCCGGTGGCCCCGTCGGCGAGCAGCCAGGGTCTCGAATTCAAAGCTTCAACGAAAGTCGGACGCGTCATCGAATGGGTTCCCAAAGAAATACATGATCATATAAACATATCTTTATATGATTTACAACAGCCGTTCGGTCAGCGCCAGATACCATAGGATTCGGGGCCTGCCAGCAGGGCGATACGGTCATTAAGCCGATAACGGTCGGGATTCTGGCTCACTGGCGGCATTTTCCCGTCGCGAATGGCCTGGAGGCCGACAATCAGGTCCTCGAGATCACGATGCTGGAGCCGCGGAGCGATATGGCTGCCGTCCGGCAACGGCTTGCCATGGGCGCCCAGAATCAGGACGTCGTCGCTGAGCTCGGCGGCGAGCGCCTCGGCGGCGGTCAGATAATCCGGCAGGGACGCGCCCGGGATCTGGCCGTAGAGATTGCCGAGATAGAGGAAATCGGCGGCGAGCAGGATCGAACGCTTGCCGTCGAGAAGCGAGATCGATTCCGGCGAATGGCCGGGCGTCGCCAGAATCTCGAGGATGGTGCCGCCCAGATCAATGCGATGGCCGATCGGCCACCATTGGCGGATGGGCATCGGCGTCCAGGTGAGGCCGTCGATCGAGCCCAGAAACATCTCGTCGGGCGCTTGAAACAATCCGCCCTGCTCGCATCGGCGCAGGATCGGAAGATCGACAAGCGCTGTATCGGCGAAGCGGTGGAAATTGCCGGTATGATCGAAATGGAGATGCGACAGAAGCGCCGTCACCGGCTTGTCGGTGAGGCTTTGCACGACGGGTGTGATGTCGCGAACACCGGGGCCAGTATCGAAGAGCAACGCTCGCTCATCGCCGACAGCAAGGTAGTTCCAGTTGATCTGATAGTATTCGGGCTCGCCGATGCCATAGAGGCCGGGTGCGATCTCGTCGACGAGATACCAGTCGTCGAACCAGCGAACAGTGGAGTCAGGCATTGCTTCTCTCTTCAAACCAGGAGCTTTGATTGCGTGGCAGCAATCCCTCCGGATCAATCGCCTTGAGCGCGGGAGCATCAGGCCCGTTCCATCGCCAAAGCGCCACGCAACTTCCACCTGGAGACATCACGGAGGGATAGATCACACCATCAAAGCCCTGCGCAAGAAGCCGAGAATGCAAATCATGCGTCCGCGGGACACGGCCCGCCTCGAGATCCGCACGCCATGGGCATTTATGAATATCCGACGCCACCTCCAAGTCCCGTAGCGTCGACGCAACGGTCAGATCGGCCAAGGATGCTCCGGAAAGCTCGATCTGCAGAATCAAGGCCGGATGCTGCACAAAGCCCTGATTGTATTCGGCCCAGGCCGTAGAAAGCTCGCGCGCCATATAGATTGCCGGTGCTCCCACTGGATTCCAGCGCCCACCGAACCGCTTGGCCCCCTCGCCCGACAATGGCGCGAATGCCCACCGTGGCACATAGGCTCGCCAAAGATGATAGAGAGAGCCGGCGTCACCCTCACGCATAGACGCCGGAGCGGACCGCCTCCAGATAGCCGAGAACCCTGTCGGCCTTGCCTTCGCCAACCAGATCATAGGCCGTCTTGCCGGCCCAACCTGGTATGGGCTGATGCTTGAACCAGATCACCGCGCGGCTCTCGTCACCCGTCATCTCGATAGCCATCGCAAGAATGCGGACGATCGGGCTCAGAGCCTGATCGACCTTGCGGGCACTGGTCTTGGCGGTGAGGGTGTTTCTGGCGATCCCGGCCAGCTTTGCCAACTCGGACTGATTGATCCCAAGCACTTCCGAGACCCGGGGAGCGGACAAATAAGGCGATTGTTCCTCGCCGAAATGGCCGGCGGTTAATTCCAAACCAGGAGTATTCATAGCCATTTCCTGTCACATTTTGATATCATAGCGCTTAAAATAAGATCAAACTACGCGCAAATCAAGCCCGTTCGGCGCCATAGAAGAGCGATACGACATGCTGCGCTTCGGCGAAGAACAGCCAGCGCTCGACGGCCGCCGCCGCGCCCGCCAGCAAGAAGGCGACGATCGACAAGGGAATGGCGAGGCCCGGCGCCGGCATGGTCAGCACCGTCACCAGGATCGCGAGCAGAAGCAGGATCATCACCAGGCGGCGCAATTTCTCGGCGTGCTTGCGGGCAACCGCATAACCCATCTCGTTCATGATGAAGTTCCGCGCGGTGTGCGGCACTTCCCATTGCCGCACCGTCTCCCCGGCCCGCGCCAGCCCGGTCGCCGCCTCGATGGTGCGGCTGCGCGGCTCGGCGTCGATCTGGCGCCAATAGAGATATTTGAGCACCAGGGTTAGGACCAGCGCAACGACGGCAAGGATCGCCTGGAATATCTGATAGAGACCGAAGACAGAGGCGATCGCCATCAGCAGCACGGCGCCGGTCGAAAGCGCGAAAGCGAGATAGACCGGCACGGTCAGCTTGTGATGCCATTGTCGGATCGTCGTGAGCGTCGAATAGATCTTGGCGGTGCAGAAGACGGTCACCGCGCACATCGCCGCCGTCGCCAGTCCGGCAAGTCCGATCCACTGCGGCTTGGCGATGAAACCCAGCCACAACGCGCCGAAGAGTAAAGCCGGCACAAAAGTGATCACCGACGCGATGCCCTCGCGCGACAGCCAGGAGGACCGCCATTGTGAGAACGCCCGCCAGGCACGCTCCGGTCGTCCGAGATGAAACGTCGATGAGAGTAGCCCAAGCGTTATGAGGCCAAGGGCGATGACGATCGCCACTACGCCGAACCACAGGCTCGAGGCCGGTCCGTGATTGAAGCCGACGAGCCCCAACAATGCGAGCAAGCCGTAGCCGGCGCCAGATGCGGTAGTGAAGAGAATGACGGAATAAGCGGGATGCATCGTCTATCGGCTCAACAGGCGATCGGCCCAGCGGAAGAAATCCTCGACGCGTGATTTGCCGTCGCTCTTTATCTCGGATTCACCGGCAGCGGCTTTCAGCTTCTCGCTGCTGCGCTTGCGTGGCGGCAGATATTTGTTGACCGGCTTATAGCCCATTTCGGGCAGGAGATCGTAACCACCCCGTTCGGCAACGAGGCGCGAGACCTTGCTTTCGGCATCGCCCAGATCGCCGAAATGGCGTGCCCCCGTCGGGCAGGCCTTCACGCAAGCGGGAACACGATCCTCTTCGGCGAAGTTCTTGTTGTAGATGCGGTCGACGCAGAGCGTGCATTTCTTCATCACGCCATCGTCATAGTCATATTCGCGCGCGCCATAGGGACAGGCCCAGGAGCAGAGCTTGCAGCCGATGCAGGTCTCGGGGTTCACCAGCACGATACCGTCCTCGGCGCGCTTGTAAGAAGCGCCAGTCGGGCATACGGTCACGCAGGCCGGCTCCTCGCAATGGAGGCACGAGCGCGGGAAATGCACGATGCGCGACTGCTCGTCCTCGGCGCCCTTGACCTCATAGCCATGGATGCGGTTGAGCCACGTGCCCTCGGGCGAAGCGCCATAGGCGTTTCGATCATTGAGCGGCGCCGAATAACCTTGCGTGTTCCATTCCTTGCAGGAGGTGGCGCAGGCCTGGCAGCCGACGCAGGTGTCGAGATCGATGACGAGCCCGAGCTTCTTCTGGCCGGGTATTTGTGCCGGAAGGGACGTCATACGCTTACCCCGCCTTCCCCTTCTCCCGTGCGAAGCATGGGAGAAGGTGGCCGAAGGCCGGATGAGGGCTCTCCGCCAATTCCAACTACGATTCCAACGAATTTTCTCTGCATAGACAAAGAGCCCTCACCCGCCCTTCGGGCACCCTCTCCCACGCTGACGCGCGGGCGAGGGGGAAATATGGGAGAGGTCGTGCATGGACCGCTCATCTACGCCTCCCTGCAATACCCTTAAAACCCGTCAGCACGGGGAATTGCGGCGCGCTCATTTGAACTTCGTCCTCGGCCTTCTCGATGCGAACGCGCAGATCATACCAGGCCGCCTGGCCGGTGACTGGGTCGGAATTGGAATAACGATAGCCGCCATCGCGCTCCGGCAGCAATTCGGCAATGAGATGATTGAGCAGGAAGCCCTTCTTCGCCTCCGGCGCATCGGGCGCCAGCGCCCAGGCGCCGGAGCGTTTGCCGATGGCGTTCCAGGTCCACACGGTGTGCGGGTTAACGCCGTCCATCAGTTTCACCTGCACCTTGATGCGGCTCGTCGCCGAGGTGACATGCACCCAGTCGCCGTCCTTGAGACCCATCGCCTCGCCGCGTGAGCGGGCGAGATACAACCAGTTGCGCCCGAGAATCTGGCGCAGCCAGGCATTCTGCGAACCCCAGGAGTGGTACATCGCCATCGGCCGCTGGGTGATGGCGTGCAACGGATACTCCGTCTTGTCGCGCAGGCTCTCCTCGATCGGCTCATACCAGCCGGGCAACGGATCGAAATATTGCAGGATGCGCGCGCGATGCGCCTCGGGCGGCACGATGGCGCCATGGCCCTCAGCCGCAAGGCGGAATTTCTGCAACGGCTCGAGATAAAGCTGGAAGACGATCGGATCGGGCTTGCCGATGAAGCCGAAGGAGGTCGCCCATTCGAGATAGTCGCGATTGGCGTGGCGGTAGTACTTCACATGATCCGGCAATTCGTAGAACCAGTGGCAGCCATTCTCGATATAGCGCTCGAGCTGCTTGGGGTTGGGCTCGCCGCGGCCATGGAAGACGCCTTCCTTGCCGCGCCAGCCGGCGAGCGGGCCGACGCCGGGGCTGCGTTCGTGATTGACGATATAATCCTCATAGCCGCCGGGATAACGGGGCGTCCCGTCCTCATTGGTCATGCCGGTGAGGCCGAGGCGGGCGCCGAGATCCAGCAGCACCGTCTGGAACGGCCGTACATCGCGATCCGGCTCGGTGACCGGCTGACGGATGGCGTCGGCCGGGCCGTCGGCTTCCGAGATCGGCCGGTCGAGCAGCGAGATGCAATCCCAGCGCTCGAGATAGGTCGTGTCGGGCAGGATCAGATCGGCGTAATGCACCATCTCGGACGCATAGGCGTCGGAATAGATGATATGCGGAATGACATAGTCGCCGGTCTTCTCGTCCCTGGCGGTCAGATGTCCGGTCGTCTCGGTGACATTCATCGCCGAGTTCCAGCTCATATTCGCCATATAGAGGAACAGCACATCGATGCCGTAGGGATCGCGCTTGGCCGCATTGGCGATCACCGTATGCATCATGCCATGGGCGGCCAAGGGCGCTTCCCAGGAATAAGCCTTGTCGATGCGCTGCGGCGTGCCGTGTGCGTCGACGAGCAGATCCTCTGGCGCTGCGACGAAGCCGAGCGGCGGTCCGGGCAGAGCCGTGTTGGGCTTGACTTGGCCCGGTTTGCCGGCGGGCTTGATGCCGGGTGGCGCGGGTTTCGGAAATGGCGGGCGATAGCGGAAACCGCCCGGCACGTCGATGGTGCCGAGAATGATCTGCAGGAGATGCAGCGTGCGGCAAGTCTGGAAGCCGTTCGAGTGCGCCGAGATTCCACGCATCGCATACATCGAGACCGGCCGGCCGATCATCTTGTCATGGATGCGCCCGGCCCAGTCGCGCCAGCCGATATTGAGGCACAGCTCTTCCTCGAAAGCCGTGCGCGCCAACTCGGCGGCGATACGGCGGATCGTGTCAGCCGGGATGCCGCAGGCCTCGGCGACCTTGGCCGGCGCATATTCATCGGACAGGAAACGCTCGGCCACCAGCATGAAGGACGGAACCGCGCGCCGCCCGTCGACCAAGGTGATCTCGCCGACGAGCTTGGGCGAGGTGTCGGCGCGGTGGGCCGAGAGCGGCCTGCCGATCACCGCATCATAGATCAGCGGTTCGCCATTGGCGTTGCGCGCGAAAGTGCCATCATCGGCGCCGCCCGGATTGCGGATGACCAGCCAGGCGGCATTGGTGTAGCGCGCCAGGTAGTCGAGATCGATCTTCTGGTTGCTCAGCAATTCGTGAATAAGGGCGCCGGCGAATAAGCCATCCGTGCCCGGACGAATTCCGATCCACTCATCGGCGATGGCCGAATAGCCGGTACGCACCGGGTTGATCGAGACGATCTTGACGCCGCGCGCCTTCAGCTTGCCGAGGCCGATCTTGATCGGGTTGGAAGCATGATCCTCAGCGACGCCGAAGAGCAGGAAATATTTGGTGTGCTTCCAATCGGGCTCGCCGAACTCCCAGAAGGAGCCGCCGAAGGTGTAAAGACCGGCCGCCGCCATGTTCACCGAGCAGAAGCCGCCATGGGCGGCATAGTTTGGCGTGCCGAACTGCGTCGCCCACCACCCCGTGAGGCCTTGCGACTGGTCGCGCCCGGTGAAGAAGGCCAGACGTTTGGGGTCCTCGGCGCGCACCTTCTTCAGCCACGTGGTGGCCAGCGTGAGGGCCTCCTCCCATTCGATCTCGCGGAACTCGCCCGAGCCGCGTTCGCCGACCCGCAGCATCGGCTTCGAGAGCCTGGCCGGCGAATAATGCTGCATGATGCCGGAGGCGCCCTTGCCGCAGATCACGCCCTTGTTGACCGGGTGGTCGCGGTTGCCCTCGATGTATTTGACCGTGCCGTCCTTGAGATAGACTTTGATGCCGCACCGGCAGGCGCACATGTAGCACGTCGTCGTCTTGATCTCGTCCCAGGTCTTGGGCGAGGTATCGATCTTCGGTTGGGTCATTCGAGGCATGGCACCACTTTTCACCAACCTACATGACAGGCACTGGCTGGACCATAGGGTCAGACCCCTGTGACAATTGGAGCCAGCCGGTCTTAACCCCCATATATCATTGATATTGTTGTTGGGATTTTTGGCTCTATGATGGGTCCAGAGGTGTCCCTTGCGCGACTGGCTTGTCCATATCCGCCGCCACAACCATTCGAGCCTGCAGACGCAGATTCGCGAAGCGCTGGTCGCCGCGATCCTCGACGGCCAGATCGCCCGCGAGGAGCCCATACCCTCAACCCGCAAGATGGCGAAGAGTCTCGGCGTGTCGCGCAACACCGTCGTGCTGGCCTATCAGGGGCTGCTTGATGACGGCTATCTGGTCGCGCGCGAAAGGTCGGGCTATTTCGTCGCCGACAAGGCAATCGAAACCGCCATCCGTCCCACCGCCAAGGCGCAACCGGGTCCAGCCGCCGCAGCCGGCACCGATCCCGGATGGAAGGCCCGTCTCCTCAAGCATCCCGCCGCCCAGGCCAATATCTTCAAGCCGCTCGACTGGCAGAGCTACGCCTATCCCTTCATCTATGGGCAAGTAGACCACAATCTCTTCCCGCTCGCCGAATGGCGCGATTGCGCGCGCCAGGCGCTCGGCAAGAAATGGCTCGGCACCTGGACCAACGACACCTGGGCTTTCGATGACCCCCTCCTCGTCGAGCAGATCCGGCGCCGCATCCTGCCACGCCGCGGCATCATGGCGAGCGACGACGAGATCCTGATCACGCTCGGCGCCCAGAACGCGCTTTATCTCATCGTGAGCCTGCTCATTGACGGGAAGAGCCGTGTCGCCATGGAGGAGCCGGGCTTTCCCGACATGCGCAACATTTTCCGGCTCAAGACCGGCAATGTAGCGCTGGTGCCGGTCGACGAAGCGGGCCTCGTGCTCAACGAGGACGTCGCCAATTCCGATCTCGTCTTCGTAACTCCCAGCCATCAGTTCCCAACTACGGCGACGATGCCGCTGACGCGCCGGCTCGATCTCCTGAAGCTCGCCTCCAAGCATAATTTCGCGATCATCGAGGACGACTACGAATTCGAGACGAATTACGTGAACGAGCCCTGCCCGGCGCTCAAGTCGCTCGATGACGAAGGCCGGGTGATCTATGTCGGCTCGCTGTCGAAGACCTTGTTCCCCGGCCTGCGCCTGGGCTTCCTCGTCGGGCCCAAGGCCTTTGTCGAAGAAGCGCGCGCGCTGCGCCGGCTGATGGTGCGCCACGCCCCCAACAACAACCAGCGCACCGCCGCGCTCTTTCTGTCGCTCGGCCATCATGACACGCTGATCCGCCGTCTGCACAAGGCCTATCGTTCGCGCTGGGAGATCATGGGGGCGGCCCTTCAAGCGCATCTTCCCGACTCGGCGCGCATCCCGTCCTTCGGCGGCACCAGCTTCTGGGTCGAGGGACCGCGCGGCGCCGACAGCGAGCTCCTCGCCAAGCAGGCGGCGACTCGCGGCATCGTCATCGAGCCAGGCCGCATTCATTTCGGCGCCGATAATGCGCCTGACAATTTCTTCCGCCTGGCCTTCTCCTCGATCGAGGAGAAGAAAATCGAACCCGGCATCAAGCTGCTCGCCGAAACCATCGCCGACGCGACGCGCCAAGCCGCCGAGTGATCACAGGACCAGCAAAGTCGTCCCGGTGACGAGAAGCGCGGCGATCCACAATACGTCGATATTGAACCAGGCCTGACGCAGGATGCCGAGACCGAGCCAGGCGTAGACAAGCGTCGCCATGAGACCGGTCACGGTCAGCATGGCCAGCGTATGCACCGAGACGCCGGCCAGGGCGGCCATGAAGGGTCGAAGCGAGCCGCCGCCGACACCACTTTGCGGAAAGCACAGCGGACCCAGCGCCGGCCACAACATGAGGCCCGCCCCATGCGCTGTCGCCATCAGGAATGACCACAGAGCGAGACCGGCAAAACCCGCCTGCATGCCGACGCGCACGCGATGGCGATGGCCGTAGCGCCAATGATAGAGCGCCCAGCCGATGAGCAGCACACCGCAGACGATACGCACCAGCCGCGGATCGATCAGCATGCCGGCGCCCGCCATCAGGAGCGCCACGAGCGCGATCGCCAGCGCGTGACCGACGGCGATCGGAATGAGCGACAGCAGCACGGTGGCATAACTCTTGCGGTGCAGTCCCAGCGCCACCGCGAACAGCCAGCCCATGGCCGGGTTCAATCCATGAAACGCACCGAGACCGGCGAGCGTCAGCCACGGCCACGCGTCGCTCATGGGCACGTCACGGATAGCAATAGGAATCCGACGAGCAGTCGTCGCCCTCGAGCCGCACCTGATGCGGCCGGTGCGGCGCCGGCCATTTGACGAAAAACTTGGGATCGAAGGCGATGCCGCCTTCCGGCTTGGCATCGAGCTTCACCATCCAACCCTCGATGCCGTGCGGATAGAATTGCGGATCGATGGCGCCATAGAGCGAGTTGGTGAAATAGACGCGCTTGCCGTCGCGGCTGATCTCGACCATCTGCGGACCGCCGCTCAATGGTCCGTTATGTGCCGGATGTCCCGCTTGCGCGACGATGCCGCCGATGCGCACCTTGCCGGTGAGCTTCGGCTTGAAGGGATCGGAGACATCATATTGATGCAAGTCGCCGGTGCCCCAGCAGGCGACATAAAGGAAGCGGTCATCCATCGACAGATCGATATCGGTGACGAGCGGCGGTACCGCGCCGAAACCCTTGAGGACGGGCGGCAATTTCTCGGCATCGGCGGGCTCGGCCGGGATGTCGATCACCTTGGTGACGGCCCATTTATTGCCGTCGCGATGCCAGACCCAGATGGAAGATGAGAGATCCTTGAGTGAGACGACGCAATTCACGAAGCCATAGGCCTTGGTCGGATCATGCGCCGGGCGCAGCTCGAAGACGAGCTGATACTCCGCGCCGAAATCGATCGTCTGCAGATGCTTGCGCTTGTGCAGGTCCCAGAAATGCAGGCGCCGGCCATATTTGGCGCCGAGCAGGATTTCAGGCACCAGCCCGTTCTCGAACGTGTCAGGCGTGCCCCATTCGCTGGTGACGAGCGTATCGTAGCCAAGATGCCACCAGGCATCGTAGGCGAGCTGCTGCGGCCCGCGCTCCACTTCCCATTGACCGCGGATATCGAAGGTCTGGTGATCCATGAGGAAAATGCCGCCCGGCGCCTTGCCCTCGGCATTTCCCAGCGCCGCGACATAGATGCCTTCCGGGCCGCAATGCACGGTGTGCGGCCTGGTATAGCCTGCCCGTTCGGCGACCTCCTCGGGCTCGATCACCTTGACGATCTTCGGCTTCTTGGCATTGGGCTTGGTGTCGAGAATATGGATACGCGACGAGCGCAGGCCCGGCACCACCAGGTAGCGTCGCTCGCTGTGGGGATGCGGTGCATTGGGGCAAAGACAGGACGAGCAGGCATTCCAGCCGAAATGATGCAGCTCATCACCCACATTCGGCATCGAAACGGTGTTGATGATCCTCGAATAGGTCTTCGATTTGGGATCAACATCGACCACCGCGATCGCATCCGGTACTTTGCGGTCGGGATCGAAGGCGGCGACATAGGCCAGCGTCTCGGGGGCGGCCTTCATCGCCATGCGCGGCGAAGGATAGAAACTTGGATCCGGCTTCAACAGGCTGGCCATGGGCGTCTCCTTCCATGAAGGTTGAGCAGTCCCCTCGAAGAATCCTACGCTTGAGGCGAGGTGGTCATCCGCAGCGCCGTCCGCGAAAGCTAGCTGATATTGCCGTCCGCTTCAATCGGAGCGCTCGATGCCCCTCGAGCCAAGCCTCATTTCGTCAGGCGCCTATTCACAGATCCGGTAATTGCCGGACTTGCCATGGATGCCGAGATCGAAATGATAGTGCTCGGCATGCGCCTCGTTCGAACCTGGCCCCAAGACCGTGGTAAAATAGCCACAGGCGGAGATGCGCAAAGCCATCAGCCAGCGGCTCTCGGCATTCTGGCTCTTCGCCGCATTGGCGACAGGCAGATTCTTCTTGCCCGGCAGGTTGAAGGAGGCGATGTCGATAGCGTTGCCGAGCGCATGCTCGCTGAGCTTCGACGTCGTGTCGCCATTGCGGTTGCGGCACTGATAACCGGGGCCGGTCGAGATCGCCGCCAACGCCTCACCCGTATGCGCCTTGACGACGGGAGCCGCGATGTCGGCGACCCATGCGGTGAATTGCTTGGCGAAGACGCAGTTCAGCGTCGGCTCACCGGGAAAATCGACGGTTCCCGCCGGCGTCGCGATGGCGCTGATCTGCACCGGATTGACGACCTTGCACTGGCCTTCGGCCGCCGGCATTTCGGGAACCGTGAACTTGGCGCCGAGCGCCGCGAGTTGCTCACGACAGGCTGTCATCTCCCCGCCGGGCTCGGGCTTCGCCTCCTCCTCCGGCTTGGCGTCTTCCTGAGGCGCGGTCACTTCCTTGGGCTTGGCGACCTCCTCAGGCTGTGCGCTGGTCTGGGGCACAAAAGGATTCTCCGATGGGGATGGCTGCTCCCGGGCCGGCTTCTCGCGTGGGACTGGAACTTTCTTGTTCCCGGCCGATCCCTGAACGGACTCCTCAGCTTCAGCCGGTTCTGGTTCGTTTGATTGCGCAGGCGGTGAAACCATCTCACCGGTTCCCGGTTTCGGCTTGGGGAGCGGCGGTTTCAACTTCTCGGCGGCCTGCGCTTCGATCAGCATCAGTGAAACGATCAGACCAAGAAGTGCTATGCGTCTCACGCCGTACCTCCCCCACAGTCACCCGAGTTCCCTTACATCGCGAACTGGGATATGGGCAGGAGCATGACCTCCCCGATGTCGGCTGACAATAAGCTTCTTGCGGTACTCTATGCCTGCGCCGCCGTCGGCATTTCGTCGGCAGGCGACTCGGTGGTGAAGTGGCTGAGCGGCAATTATCCGGTGCATCAGATTCTGGTGGTGCGCTGCCTGATCGGCATACCGATCCTCGCCTTCATCGTGCACAAGCAGGCCTCGCTCGCGAGCCTCACTGCGCCCGGCATGGGATTGAGCCTGCTGCGCGGCCTGATCATGAGCTCCGCCTATCTCGCTTTCATCCTTTCCATCGCGGCGATGCCGCTCGCCGACTCGGTCGCGATCTATTTCGCCATGCCGCTGATCGTCGCCGTCATCGCCGGACCGCTGCTCGGCGAGCATGTGGCGCTGCATCGCTGGATCGCCATCATCGCCGGACTCGTCGGCGTGATCGTCATGATCAATCCGGGCAGCGGCGTGTTCGAGCCGGCCGCCCTTCTCTCGCTCTATTCGGCCTTCGGTTATGCGGTGAGCCAGACTCTGGCGCGGCTCGTGGTGCGGCGGGTGCCGCCGGCGGCGATGGCGTTTCACACCAACGCCGTCTACCTCTCGCTCGCGATCGTCCTCGCCATCATCTTCACCCAGCTTGATCTCAGCGGTGTTCACCATAAGAGCGTCGCTTTCCTGGCGCGGCCCTGGCACTGGCCGACGCCGATCGATTTCGGCGCCATGCTGCTGCTCGGCTCGACCGTCGCCTTCGCCATGGTGCTGTTCGCCATGGCCTATAAGAGCGCCGAGTCGAGCTTCGTGGCGCCGTTCGAATATTCGGCGATGTTCTGGGCCGCCGCTCTCGGCTTCTTCGTCTTCGGCGATGTGCCCGGCATGCGCACGCTCTGGGGTGGCGCCATCGTGCTCCTGGCCGGCCTCTTCATGCTGTGGGCCGACCGGCGCAAGGACCGCCTGCTCACCACCGCAGAACCGCAGCGCCAGAACGCGTAAAGCCTGCGCAAATTACAGTCTTTACGCAGCAAATCGGCCTGAAACGGCAATACGTGGGGGTTGTCGGCGCGGCTTGTCCGGGAGTATAAGCAGCCGCGCATACAGGCCAGCAAAGACTGGCCCGAAGCAGCCAGGTGAACTGGTTCTACGGGGGCAACTGGCGAATAGCATAATTCCGACAACCATCAATCCGGATCGCGGTAACAAGGCCCGCGTCCCTTGGGAGTTCTTCCATCATGCTGATTGGCGTTCCGAAAGAGATCAAGAATCACGAATATCGGGTAGGCATGACGCCGCTCTCGGTTCGTGAGGCCGTTCGCCACGGTCACAAGCTCTGGGTCCAGACCGGTGCGGGACTCGGCATCGGAGCGTCGGACGAAGACTACAAGAACGCCGGCGCGCAGATCATCCCGGCGGCGGATGAGATCTTCGCCAAGGCCGACATGATCGTGAAGGTGAAAGAGCCGCAGGCGATCGAGCGCAAGATGCTGCGCGAAGGTCAGATCCTCTACACCTATCTGCATCTCGCTCCGGATCCGGAGCAGACCAAGGACCTCGTCGCATCGGGTGCGGTGTGCATCGCCTATGAGACGGTGACGAATTCGCGCGGCGGCCTGCCGCTGCTGGCGCCGATGTCGCAAGTCGCCGGCCGCATGTCGATCCAGTCGGGCGCCCATTGCCTCGAAAAGGCGCAAGGCGGCTCGGGTGTGCTGCTCGGCGGTGTGCCGGGCGTGGCGCCGGCTAAGGTCGTGATCCTCGGCGGCGGCGTCGTCGGCACCAATGCCGCGGCGATGGCGCTCGGCCTCGGCGCCGATGTGACCGTGCTCGAGAAGAGCACCGACCGTATGGAAGAGCTCGTGGCACGCTTCGGCACCCAGCTCAAGACGCTCTATTCGACGCAGGGCGCGGTCGAGGATGAATGCGCCACCGCCGATCTCGTCGTCGGCGGCGTGCTGATCCCGGGCGCTGCCGCGCCCAAGCTCGTCACCCGCAAGATGCTGAAGGACTGGAAGAACGGCTCGGTCCTCGTCGATGTCGCCATCGACCAGGGCGGTTGCGCCGAAACCTCGAAGGCGACGACGCATGCCGACCCGACCTATGTGGTCGACGGCGTCATCCATTACTGCGTCGCCAATATGCCGGGCGGCGTTGCGCGCACTTCGACCTATGCGCTCAACAACGTCACCCTGCCCTTCGGCCTCGCCATCGCCAACAAGGGCTACAAGCAGGCGCTGCTCGAAGACCATCACCTGCGCGCCGGTCTCAATGTCTGCAAGGGCAAGGTGACCTACAAGGCGGTGGCCGACGACCTCGGCTATGAATATGTCCCGGCCGAGAAGGCGCTCGCGGCCTAACCGCGAACGGATTTGACAGTTCCGTCACGGCGTAGTTCCGTTGGAGGCCAGCTTCCAATGGAGGTGCGCCGTGACGAAAATCAAAGTCCGCAAAGGCATGCCGAGCGTCGCCTTGAGTAAAGCGGAGTTCACTGAGCGCTTCAGGGCCCGCTTCTTCGATCCCATCTATGCCGGCAAGGCCCGGAACATCGAAGCCCTGATCGAGCCGGCCTGGCGCTCCTATCACGACTATCACAAGAGCCCCGTCACGCGGAAAGCCGGCAAGGAATTTGCCGATCCGTCCTATGAGCTTTCGGTCGATTGGCTCCAGGCCCGCGATAGCATAAAGACGGCGGAGCGCGAGCAGCGCGATCCCGCAAGTCCATTACGCATCCTCATCATCAACGGCTCGATGCGCAGCGACCAGAGCTGCCCCGGCGAAATGTCGAAGACCTGGCGGCTCGTCTCCCTGGCGCGCAAGATCATCGAGGCCAAACGCGGCTTTGCCGTCGATGTCCTCGATCTGAGCCTGCTCGCCTCCGAATATGGTCGCGTCATCTATCCCTGCAAAGCCTGCGTCTCGACCGCCATGCCGCTCTGCCATTGGCCATGCTCCTGCTATCCCAACCACGCCATCGGCCAGGTGAATGACTGGATGAACGAGATCTATCCGATGTGGGTCCGGGCGCATGGCATCATGATCGTGACGCCGGTGAACTGGTATCAGGCGCCGGCCGGCCTCAAGGCGATGATCGACCGGCTGGTCTGCGCCGATGGCGGCAATCCCGACCCGACCTCGACACATGGCAAGGATCCGCGCGCCGCCAAGCTGCTCGAGCACAAAGGCTGGCCCTATCCGCGTCATCTCGCCGGAAGGCTGTTCTCCGTCATCGTGCACGGCGATGCGTCGGGCACCGAGAATCTGCGCCGCATTCTCACCGACTGGCTCACCGATATGGGGCTGATCGCGGCATCGCCGAAAGCGCTGCTCGACCGCTATATCGGCTATTACAAGGATTACGCGACGAGCCATGACGATCTCGATGCCGATCGCGACTTCCAGGAGGAAGTACGCAACGCGGCGCGCGCCCTCATTGCCGCCGTCATGCTTCAGCGCAAGGGCGAGCTCAAGCGCGCCGATGCCGGCATCACGGATCCGCGGCCCAAATAGTCCCGAAAAGCGCTTCACAGTTTTCGGTCCGATGCTGTAGCTTGCGGCCATGATCGAGGCCTTCGCTCTACTTCTTCTCTGCCAGCTCGCCGGTGAGATCCTCTCGCATGGCTTCGGCCTGCCGATGCCGGGTCCGGTGGTCGGCCTGCTCCTGCTCTTCGCGGGCCTCTTCGTCGCGCAGAGATTCATCACGCTCAGCCCGCAAACGATCAACGACACCGCACTCGGCCGCACGACCGGCGGTCTTCTGCAGCATCTCTCCTTGCTGTTCGTACCGGCGGGCGTCGGCGTCATCGATCATCTGGGCCTGATCAATTCATATGGACCGGTGCTCTTCCTGGCGCTGCTCGTCTCGACCACGCTGTCTCTCGCGGTCACCGCCCTCGTCTTCACCTGGGTGAAGCGCTGGCAGACAGGAGACGCGCCGTCATGACGCCGGCATTCGATCTCTGGGTCTATCTGTCCTCGACACCGCTTCTGTGGCTCACGGTGACCTTGCTCGTCTGGATCGTGGCCGACCGCGTCGCGCTGACCTCGGGCCGGCATCCGGCGGTCAATCCGGTGCTGATCTCGATCATCGGACTTGGCGCTATCCTGTTGCTCACCGGCACCTCCTTCGCCACCTATTTCCAGGGCGCGCAGTTCGTGCATTTCCTGCTCGGCCCGGCCATCGTCGCCATCGCCGTGCCGCTCTATCGCAATCTCGACAAGGTGAAAGCCAACATCCTGCCGATGGCCGCCGCTCTCGTCGCCGGCTCAGTGACGGCGGCCGTTTCCGCGCTCGCCGTCGCCGCGCTGTTCGGCGTGCCCGACAACGTGCTGGCGTCGCTGGCGCCGAAATCCGTCACGGCGGGCGTCGCCATGGGCATCGCCGAGCAGTTCGGCGGTCAGCCGGCGCTCACCGCGGTGCTCGTCATCACCACCGGCCTCATCGGCGCCATCATCGTGACCCCTCTGATGAATGCACTGGGCCTCAAGGATTACGCGGCGCGCGGCTTCGCCGCCGGCCTCTCCGCCCATGGCATCGGCACGGCGCGCGCTTTCGTCGTCGATGAAGTGGCCGGCACCTTCGCCGGCATCGCCATGGCGCTCAATGCCGTGATGACCGCGCTCATTCTGCCTCTCATCCTCTACTGGTTCTTGAAATAGAAAAGGAGACTTCCATGTCCGGCACCGCCAAAGCGATCAAGCACATCGAGAACGACAAGGTGATCGTCACCGAATACCGTTTCGCCCCCGGCGCCAATACCGGCTGGCACCGCCATGGCCATGACTATGTCGTGGTGCCCTTGATGGACGGCAAAGTGAAGCTCCTCACCAAGGATGGCGAGAGCTTCGCCGACATGAAGAAGGCCGTGCCCTATTTCCGCAGCGAAGGCGTCGAGCACGATGTGATCAATGCCAATGAAACCGAATATGCCTTCATAGAGATCGAGCTCAAATGACGTTCAACGCCTACATCATCTGCGGCACGCCCAGAACCGGCAGCACGCTTTTATGTAATCTTCTCGCCGCGACCAAACGGGCCGGCAATCCCGATTCCTTCTACGGGCGCAAGTTCCTCGCCTGGTGGGCCAAGGAATGGAATCTGCCGAGCCCGGAGACGATGAGCGAGCGTGACTACGCTATCGAGTACCTCAAAGCGGCAGTCGAAGTCGGCAAGGGCGGCACCGACATCTTCGGCCTTCGCCTGATGCGGGAGAATCTCGGCGAGCTTTCCGACATCCTGGATCGGATCTATCCGAGCCTCCCCTCGGACCGCGCGCGCCTCGAAAAGGCCTTCGGCAAGATTCTCTATCTGCATCTATCGCGCGAGGACAAGCTCGCCCAGGCGATTTCGCTGATCAAGGCGGAACAGACCGGCCTCTGGCATGTCGCACCCGATGGGACCGAGATCGAGAGACTGGCGCCGCCGAAAGACCCCGAATATGACTTCGAGCGGATCAGGCGCGAGCTTGCCGAGCTCGAAAGTTACGACGTGGCCTGGAACTCATGGTTCGCGGCGCAGCAGATAACGCCGCTGCGTATCGGCTATGAGACGCTGTCGGCCGATCCCGCCGCCACATTGACACGCATCTGCGCGACGCTCGGCATTCCGGCGCCTAAGTCAGAGGACGTGAAGCCCGGCGTCGCCAAGCTTTCCGATGCGATCAGCCACGACTGGATGCGGCGCTACCAGTCGGACGTCGGGCGCAGCCCGGCGTCGCCGTCATAAAGTTGTAAAATCGCGCGCTAGAGTGCGGGTTACACATGGATCCGCATTTCGCACTCGATTCACCTTTGCCCTCCTTCGCGCAGCGTCTGGCGATGATGGACAGTGTCCTGCCGTGGGAGGACTTTGCGCGTTTCGTCGCCGAGGTCGAGGACCTGGTCGAGACCGAACGCAGCTATCTGCCGGCGCATAAGAAGGGTGGCACTGTCGCCTATGAGACGCTGGAGCGCCAGGCGCCGAGCCTCGTCGAGGCCTACCGCTCGGCGCAGCTGTGTTCGCTCGTCTCCGATGTCGTACGCCTCAAGGTCGAACCGACGCCGCTCCACGACCAGAGCTCCTGCTCGGTGCTCTTTTACGAGAAGCCGGGCGACCATATCGGCTGGCACTATGACCATAATTTCTACCGTGGCCGGCATTTCACCGTGCTGGTGCCGATGGTCAATCGCGGGCGCGAGCCGCACGGCCTGTCGCAGGCCCGCCTCATGGCGCGCCAGAATGGCCGCGACCAGATCATCCCCACGCCGCCCAACTCCATGATCGTCTTCGAAGGGGCGCGGGTACGCCACAAGGTGACGCCGATCGGCGAAGGCGAGCGCCGCATCATCTGGAGCATGACCTTCTGCGCCGACCCCCGCAATTCGGCATTGCAAGGTGTCGCCCGACGGGTCAAGGACATTGCTTTTTTCGGGCTTCGGGCGCTCTGGACCTGAGCGCTCCTAGGAACTGGCGCTTTCATGGGTCCAGATGCCAGAATAGGGAAAGACACGATCTTTCCCTGCCCAGGAGCCTCGCAATGCCCAAAATGTCAGCGTCGGAAGCCTTCGTCGAAACCCTCATCGCCTATGGCGTCAAGGATGTGTTCGGGATCGTCGGCTCCGCCTATATGGACGCCCTCGATCTGTTCCCGACCGCCGGCATCCGCTTCATCCCGACCGCGCATGAGCAAGGCGCCGGCCACATGGCCGACGGCTATTCGCGCGTTTCCGGGCGTCATGGCGTGTGCATTGCGCAGAACGGCCCCGGCATCACCAATTTCGTGACCTCGACGGCGGCGGCCTATTGGGCCCATTCGCCGGTCGTCGTCATCACGCCCGAGACCGGTACGGCCACTATGGGCCTCGGTGGCTTCCAGGAAACCGAGCAACTGCCGATCTTCTCCAAGATCACCAAATACCAGGCGCATGTGTCGAAACATCCGCGCATGGCCGAGCTGACCGCGCGCTGCTTCGACATGGCGATGTCGGAGCGCGGTCCCACCCAGCTCAACATCCCGCGCGACAATTTCTACGGCGAGGCGGACTACGAGATCGCCAAGCCGCGCAAGATTTCCCGCGGGCCCGGCGCCGACGCCGATCTCGACGAGGCGGCCGACCTCCTCGCCAAGGCGAAGTTCCCGGTCATCGTCTCGGGCGGCGGCGTGATCTTCTCGGATGGCGTGAATGAGTGCGTGGCGCTCGCCGAGCAGCTCTCGGCCCCGGTGGTCAACTCCTATTTGCACAACGACTCGTTCCCGGCCAAGCATCCGCTGTGGTGTGGCCCGCTCGGCTATCAGGGCTCGAAGGCCGCCATGAAGCTTATCGCCGAGGCGGATGTGGTGCTGGCGCTCGGCACCCGCCTCGGCCCCTTCGGCACGCTGCCGCAGCACGGCCTCGACTACTGGCCGAAGAACGCCAAGATCATCCAGGTCGACAGCGATCACCGCATGCTCGGTCTCGTCAAGCAGATCTCGGTCGGCATCGTCGGCGACGCCAAGGAAGCGGCCAAGGCCCTCTCCTACCGGCTCGCCAACCGCAAGCTCGCCGCGGCCGCCAATGCGGATGAGCGTAAGAAGAAGATCAAGGCCGAGAAGGACGCCTGGGAAAAGGAGCTGGACAGCTGGACGCATGAGAAGGACGGCTGGTCGCTCGATATCGCCAAAGGCTCGCCCTATATGCATCCGCGCCAGATGCTGCGCGAGCTCGAAAAGGCCCTGCCGGCGAACGCCATGGTGTCGACTGACATCGGCAATATCTGCTCGGTCTCCAACTCATATTTGCGCTTCAACCAGCCCAATTCGATGTTCGCGGCGATGAGCTTCGGCAATTGCGGCTATGCGCTGCCCGCCGTCATCGGCGCCAAGGTCGCCGCGCCCGACCGGCCGGCGGTCGCCTATGTGGGCGATGGCGCCTGGGGCATGAGCTTCGCCGAGATCCTCACCTGCGTGCGCGAGGACATTCCGGTCACCGCCGTCGTGTTCCACAACAAGCAGTGGGGCGCCGAGAAGAAGAACCAGGTCGACTTCTACGACACCCGCTTCCTTGGCGTTAACCTCAAGAACCCGAGCTGGGCCGAAGTCGCCCGCTCGCTCGGCGCCGAAGGTGTCACCATCGACCAGCTCGGCGACGTCGGCGAAGCCCTGGAAAAGGCCTGCGACGCCCAGAAGAAGGGCAAGACCACCGTCATCGAAGTGATGGTGACGCAGGAGCTCGGCGACCCCTTCCGCCGCGACGCGCTCAAATATCCGAGCCGCCTGCTCGAAAAGTACAAGCACACGGACGTCAAGGCTCCTGCCTGATATGCACCAACGGCTGATGCGCCAAATGTGAGGTTCCTGCTATTGAGGCGGCTTCACATTTGGCGCCCATCAGCGAAATATGCCCCCCTCAGAAAAAACCAACGTCGCCCTCACGCATCCGGAAGTTCGCTCGATCATCATCGGCGTGATGCTGGCGATGTTCCTGGCCGCCCTCGACCAGACCATCGTCGCGACCGCCTTGCCGACGATCGGACGGCTCCTCGGCGATTTCGAGAATTTGCCCTGGATCGTCACCACCTACCTTCTCGCCGCGACGGCCGTCACGCCGCTCTACGGCAAGATCTCGGACATCGTCGGCCGGCGGGTGACGATGATGGCGGCGCTTGGCATTTTCATCGTCGGCTCGGTGCTCTGCGCGCTGGCGCCCACCATGCTGGCGCTCATCCTGGCGCGGGCGCTCCAGGGCCTCGGCGGCGGCGGACTGATCTCGCTGGCGCAGACGATCATCGCCGATATCGTGTCGCCCAAGGAGCGCCCGCGTTATCAGGGTTATATCGCCGGCGTCTTCGCGGCGTCGAGCTTCGCGGGGCCTGTCCTCGGCGGCTTCATGGCCGAGAAGCTGCACTGGTCGGCGATCTTCTGGATCAACCTGCCGCTCGGCCTCCTCGCTTTGTGGATGACGAACTCGCTGCTCAAGAAGCTGCCGCGCCATGAGAAGCCGCACCGCCTCGATTTCCCAGGCGCCGGGCTCATGATCATCGCGACCACCGCGCTGCTTCTGGCCTTGAGCCTCGCCGGCCCCAACTACGCCTGGACCTCGGCACCGATCCTGGCGCTGCTCGGCGGCTCGCTGCTGTTCTGGGTGCTTTTCGTGGTTCGGCTCAACACCGCCCCCGAGCCTTTGATACCGCTCGAAATTCTCGTCCATCCGGTGGTCGCGATGGCGACCATCGCCGCCTGCGCCGCGATGGGCGTGTTCATCGGCCTCACCATCTATATCCCGATTTTCCTCGAAGGCATGTATGGGCTGACCGCCACGCAGTCCGGCTTCACTCTCATTCCACTGACGGTCGGCACCGTCATCGGCGCCGCCTCGACGGCCCGCATCATGGCGCGCATCACGCATTACAAGCGGCCGGCGCTGGCTGGGCTCGTCATTGCCGCCATCGGCATCGCCGCGCTCGCGATCGATCCGAAAGGCCTGCCGCTATGGGCCCTGGTCGTCATCCTGACCGTGGCCTCGATCGGCCTCGGCACGATCTTCCCCCTCACCTTGATCTCGATCCAGAATGCCATGCCGCCGCATCAGATGGGCACCGCGACGGGCGCCTTGAACTTCTTCCGCTCGCTGGGCGGCGCCCTGATCGTCGCGGCGTTCGGCGCGATCGTGATCGGCAGCCTGCCGGCCGACATGGCGGCGCATGTGACCATCGAGAATCTCGCCAGCACGTTCACCGCCGCGGGCCTCGATATCGGTTCGGTGTTCCGCTGGGTCTTCATCGCCGCGATGGCCGGCATCCTGGTTTCGGTCGTCTCGCTCGCGGTGATGGAAGAGCGGCCGTTGCGCGGTAATGTCCGACCGGAAGCGGGAGCTGCCGAATAAGGGATCGGACATGACCATTCTCGTTCTCAATGCCGGGTCCTCGACCCTCAAATTCGCGGCCTTCGCGCAAAAGGACGGGCTGACCTTACGCTTCAAGGACCAGGTTCAGGGGGCCGGCGCGCAAGCCCTGGAGGTGCTCTTCGCACGCCTCGCCCATGAAGGCATCGAGGCCCCGGATCTCGCCGGCGTCGGCCATCGCATTGTTCATGGCGGTACTGAATTCTCCCGGCCAGTGGTCGTCGATGATGCGATCGAGGCCAAGCTCAATGCGCTGCGTCCTCTGGCCCCGCTGCATCAGCCCTACGGCCTCAATGCGCTGCGCGCCATGCGCGAGCATGCTCCCCGTGTGCCGCAGGTCGCCTGTTTCGATACCGCCTTCCACGCGACCCAGTCCGACATCGCCGCCCGCTTTCCCCTGCCCAGGTCCTATTTCGACCGCGGCTACCGGCGTTACGGGTTCCATGGGCTCAATTACGAACATGTGGTTCAGGCGCTGCCGGCCCAGACGGGCGAGCCGCTGCCGCGGCGCCTGCTCATCGCCCATCTCGGCAATGGCGCCAGCCTGTGCGCCGTCAAGGACGGTAAAAGCATCGCCACCACCATGGGTTATTCGACCCTCGACGGGCTCGTCATGGGAACCCGGCCCGGCGCCATCGATCCGGGCCTGATCCTGGCGATCATGAAGGACGATGGCCTGAGCCCTGAGCAGATGGAGCAGGTTCTTTATAAAGAGAGCGGCCTTCTGGCCTTGAGCGGCCTCAGCAGCGACATGAAGACCCTGCTCGACAGTCCAGCGCCCGAGGCCAGAGCGGCGGTCGAGGCCTATGGCTATTGGGCCGCGCGGCAGGCCGCCTCGCTCATCGCCGCCATGGGCGGCATCGACGCCCTGGTCTTTACCGGGGGCATCGGCGAGAACGCCAAGCCGGTCCGCGACCTCGTCGTAAACCATCTTTCATGGATAAATGCCTTCCCCATGCATATTGTGCTAGCCAACGAGGAGCTAGTCATAGCCAGGCATACGTCAATATTGCTTACCTAAACAAAAAGTTAAAGAAGTCGTAGGAATGCCGGACCCGTGCCACAATCTGGGTCTTGAGTAGTCTTTCGGACCGAAAGCGGGGCAAACCGCGCTGTCCGACTATGGGACGGCATAGAGACGGGGAGACAAGGCATGAGTACAGCCTTGAAGGTGGCATGCGCATTCGCCGCAACTCTAGTCATGAGTGCCGGTGCGCTTCAGGCCGAAGACACTAAAGACGTCGCTCGCATGAATGCGGGCGCGATAACCCTCATTACCGACGGCGCCAACAGCCAGTCGTCGCACTATGCGGCCGACCTGGCGGTGCTGATGGAAGGCGAGCGCGATCTGCGTATCCTTCCCGTCATGGGCCATGGCCCGGTCGAGGCGGTGCGCGATCTCCTGTTCCTGCGCGGCATCGACGCCAGCATCATTCCCGCCGACACGGTGGCCTATGTGCGCAAGCAGGAGCTGATCGAGGATGTCGACAAGAAGGTGACCTATGTGGCGCGCCTCGGCTCGGCGCAGGTTCATGTCATCGCGCGCAAGGACATCGCGACGCTCGCCGACCTCGCCGGCAAGAACGTCAATATCGGCGGCGCCAGCGAGCCGCGCTTCGTGACGGCGAGCATGATCTTCGATTCGCTCGGCATCACCGTCAATCCGGTCGCCGGCGCGGAAGCCGATGCGGCCAACCTGCTCAAGAGCGGCAAGGCCGATGCGATCGTCATCGTCGCGCCGCAGCCCTCCACCATCGCCGAGGATCTGGCGCGTGGCGGCAATTATCACCTTCTCAATGTCGCCGGCAATGACGAGCTCAACGGAATTTACGCACCGGCGATGCTCAACGCCAAAACCTATGACGGCCTGATGCAGGATACCGGCATGACCGAGACGCTGAGCGTCAGCTATGCGGTGGCGGTGTTCAACTGGAAGAAGGGCACCGATCGCTATTACAAGCTGCGCAAATTCGCCGACGTGCTCTATTCGGGCATCGGCGATCTGCAGACCGGAAAGTGGCACGCGGCGTGGAACGAGGTAAATCTTTCCGCCGATCTGCCCGGATGGACGCGCTATGTCACCGCCGAAGAATGGCTGGCCGAGCACAAGCGCAACCAGGCCGATGCGACCAGCAAGGAAGAGGCGGCGCTCAAGGCCGAATTCCAGTCCTATCTGGAGCGAACGAAACTTGGCGGCAACATGACGCCAGCCGATACCGCGAGACTGAGATCGAGTGCCCTTGAATGAGCGCGCTGGGTGTGAGGAGTGAGGCGATGAAGACCAATCCGCAGCGCAAGACCAGCGCGGCCGAAAACGAACAAGAAAACCGCGAAGCCGAGCGTCCGGTCTGGTTCCTGGGCAAGGAGCTGAAGGTGGCTCCCGTCAAGGAGGAGACGCCGAAAGACGAAGCGACGCTCGATGAGCCCGACGCCAAGAAAGCCAAGAAGTCGGCCAACAAGGCGGAGAAGGCCGATAAGCTCGCCAAGCCCGAGGAAACGACGGGCGAACGCCGCCCGAGCCAGCTCGAAGCCTATATGCGTTATGCCAAGATGCGTGGCCCCTCCGCGACGGCGGACGAGGAATCGCTGGCGCCGGTACGGGCTCGCAAATCTCCAGCCCAGCGTTATACGGCGAGTAATGAAAACGATATCGATTGGGCCGACGAAGCGCCGCCGCCGCGCCGCCCGCGGCGTGATGTGTCTTATGGCTTCCGGATGCGTGATGCGGTGCTCGCTGGCGTCGCGTCGATCGCCATTGGCGCGCTGGCCGGCGCCGTCGTCTATGATCGCGCCAACAATGGCGAGCTGAGTACTGCGGTGTTCAATTCCGTCGGCGGCTTCATGACCGGCTTCGGCAGCCGCGACGAGGTGCTCGCCGATGCCGGCAAGACCGGTGTCAGCGTGATGGAAGATCAGACTGCCGTCGCATCGCTCAAGAAGCCGGTGACCACCGCCAGGCTCGATGTCTCCGACGCCAAGGGCGATGTGAATACGCCTATACCCTTGAGCATCAGCGCCGAGCCGGCGATGCCCAACCAGGATATCGCCTTCCGTCTCAGCGGCATTCCCGCCGACGCCTATCTCAGTGCCGGCACCAAGCTCGCCAATAATGACTGGATGCTGAAACCGGGCGAGGAGCTCGGCGTGAAGCTGATGGTTCCGAGCGCTCCCGCTTCGCCGCTCCTGATCGCCGTGGAGGCGATCGAACCGCGCACCGGCGATCTCGCCGCGCCTTCGGAGGAAATGAAGGTGGCGCTGGCGACATCCGCTCCGGCCCCGGCGGCGACGCAACCGCCGGCGCCTGATGTGTTGCCCGCTTCGGCGCCGCCGACCGATGTGAAGCGGAATTTCAACCTGCCGCCGGCCAAGCAGCAGGAAAGTGTCGCGGCGCAGCCCATTCCGGCACCGCTCGAAAAGAACGGCCAGGGCGTGGGCGTCGGCGCCGACAGCGACTCGCTGATGCGCAATGGCGATAAGCTCCTTGGCCTCGGCGACTTCACCGCGGCGCGCGCGTTCTTCAGCAAGGCGCGCGAACTCGGCAATCATGAGGCGTCGTTGCGCCTCGGCCAGACCTATGATCCCGTCGTGTTCCGCGACCGGAACGTGCAAGGGCTCAAGGCGGATCCCGCCATGGCGCTCAGATATTATCTCGAAGCGCGTACCGCCGGCATCCCCGATGCCGAAACCGCCATTGCCGGTCTCGAGACCTGGATGAAGCAGTAAACGTTTAAGGCGTGACCGAAATTAAGCGCGGGTGACATCTGTTGCCCGCGCTTTTATTTTAATCTAGTCCACACACTCTCTCGAAAAACAAGTCTTTCAGCCATGACTCAAACCGCGTCCTCTCCCCTCATCGATACCTGGTATGTCGATCCCCGTGCCGAGGACGCGATGTCGAATGGCCACGCGCCGATCTGGCGCCATCTCATTGGCCTCGTGCCCGAGACCGACCTGAGCGCGCTGTCGGTGCTCGATTTCGGCTGCAACCAGGGTGGCTTCCTGCGCATGCTCCATACGATGCGTCCGTTCCGCCGGGCACTCGGCATCGATATCGCACGCAAATCGATCGAACGCGCCAACTCACTCAAGGCCGACATGCCGATCCAGTATCAAGTGGGCGACAATGTTGGCGGCCTCACGCAGGAATTCGACCTCGCCTTCAGCCATGAAGTCATCTACCTCGTGCCCGACATCGACAGGCACGCGCATGAGATATGGCGAGCGCTGAAACCGGGTGGCGTCTATTACGCGGTCACTGGCTGTCACAGCGACAATCCACTGTGGCCACAATGGCGCGGCCTTGTCGCCGAGAAGACCAATACCGTGGTCCAGGACCGTTCGGTCTCCGATTATGGCAGGAGCTTCAGCAAGGCGGGCTTCGACGTTTCGGCGCGCAAGCTCGGCTTCACCGGTTTCGTTCCCTTCTCCGAAGACGGCTGGATGCCGAACTTCGTCGACGCCCTGCGCTATTACTCGGAGACGAAGATTGTCTTCCGGATGGTGAAGCCACGCTAGAGCGCTTCCCGCCAAAGTTGCTCGACTTTGGCGATAAGGAAGCGCTCCAGATCATTTGTTTTCGAGCCCTTTTTCCCGTTTTGATCGAATCGGAACGATTCGATCAAAACGGGAAGGGCTCTAACGCGCCAGCTCGACGTCGAAATGCGGCGCGCGTGACTCGGCGATGGTGACGAAGCGGCCGCGGACATTGAAGATGCGCTCGATCAGCCCGCTCGCCGCGAGATCGGCCGGCACGCCGTCGAAAACCCTCTCGCCCTTGTCGAGCAGCGAAATCCGGTCGCAGACCGACATCGCCTGATTGAGATCGTGGATGGCCATCACGATGGTTACACCGCGCTCGCGGCTCAAGCGACAGACGACATCGAGCACTTCGACCTGATGGCCAATGTCGAGAAAGGACGTCGGCTCGTCGAGCAGCAGGATCTCCGCCTCTTGCGCCAACGCCGCCGATATCCAGGCACGTTGGCGTTCACCGCCCGACAGCTCACGCAGATTGCGTTCGGCGAGACCGGTCAGGCCGGTGCTCTCGAGCGCCCAGCGCACCGCCTCGACATCGCGTGCGCTGTAGCTGCGGAACAGGCCGACATGCGCGAAGCGGCCCTGCCGCACGAGCTGCTCGACGGTCATCTCGTCGGGTGCGGCCGGCTGCTGCGGCAGGAAGGACAGGCGCTTGGCGAGATCACGACGGTTGAATGATCCCACCGCCTTGCCTCCGACGCTGACCTCACCATCGCTCGGCGCAATGAGGCCGGCCAAGGCATGAAGGGCGGTGCTCTTGCCCGAACCGTTGGGGCCGATCAGGACGCGGATCTCGCCCTTGCCGAGGGTCAGATCGAAGGCCTTCAAGGCGAGACGGGGACCATAAGCGACAGAAAGCCCGGAACAGCTGAGCGGCATGACAGGCCTCATCGAATACGGCGCAACAGCGCCAGGAGAATGGGGGCGCCGCCAATGGCGCTGACGACCCCGATTGGAATCTCTTCGGCGCCACCGGCAAGGCGGCCGATCAGATCGCCCGCGGTGACGATGACGGCGCCGAGCAGCAGCGTGAGCGGCAGTACCAGATTGAAGCGCGAACCGGCGATGAAGCGGGCGAGATGCGGGACGATCAGACCGATGAAGATGATCGGGCCGGTGACGCCGACGGCGCTCGCCGCCAGGCCGCAGGCGATCATCAGGACGAGGGTGAACTGCGCCCGATAAGGAAAACCGAAGGACAACGCTACTGGCGCCTCGAAACGCAGAAGATCGATCGAGCGGCGCAGAAAGGGCAGCACAAGAAGCCCGGCAATGGTGAAGGGCAGCAGGAACAGCACATGCTCCCAGCTCCGCGCATAAAGGCTGCCCGACAGCCATTGCAGCACGATCTCGATACGGGCCGAGCCCCAGCCGGCGATGAGCCCCATGGCGAGCGCATGCAGCACCGCGCCCACCGCGATGCCGCAGAGCGTGATCCGCAACGGTCCGAGGTCGCGGCGCCGGGCGAGCAGAAAGATGACGGCGCCCGCCGCGAGGCCGCCGAGCAAACCGACCGCCGGCAGCCAGGCCACCGGAAGCTGATAGACCTTGTGCGGGTCGGAATCGAACCAATAGACGGCGAAGAACAGGAAGATGGTGACGGCCAGCGTCGCGCCCTGCGATATGCCCATGATCGAGGGATCGGCGAGCGGGTTACGGGTGATCGTCTGCAACAACAGGCCGGCAACGGCGAAATGGATGCCAGCCAATATGCCGGTGGCAATGCGCGGAATGCGGATGTCGGTGATGATCAGGCGGGCATTCTCCGAACCCTGCCCGGTCAGCACGTCGAGCACCATCGAAGGCGACAGGTCGGCGACGCCGAGAAACACCGCCAGCACGATCAGGACCAGCGCCAAGGGCACTATGAACCAGATCGGCCGGACCACGGCTACGCCGGTCACGCCCGTGCTCCGAGCATGAAAGTGCGGCGCTGCACGAGGTGGATGAAGAACGGCCCGCCGATCAGCGCCAGGACAATGCTGACCGGAAGCTCGCGCGGGGCGGCGATGCTGCGGGCGATGACATCGGCGGCGACGAAAACGAACCCGCCGAGCGCGACATTGAGAATGATGGACCAGGCGGCGCCTTGCGGCTTCAGCAGGCGCACGATATGCGGCACGGCAAGGCCGATAAAAGCGATCGGACCGGCGACCGGCGTGACCCCGGCCACCGGGCAGACGGCCAGGACCAGGAACAGCGGTTTCCAGAGGTTGAGCTTGAGCCCCATCGCTTGCGCCGCATCGTCACCGAGCGACAGGAGCTCCAAGGCGCGGCGGCAGAACAAGGCGCCCAGAATGCCGAGCATCGCCCAGGGCAGTATGAAGAGGAGCGCGCTCCAGCTGCGGCCCTGCAGGCCACCCGACAGCCAGAACAGGACGGCCGGTGATTGCGGTCCGCCGCGCAGCAGGATGTAGGTGGTGATGGCGCCGAGAAAGAGCGAGATGGTGATGCCGCCGAGGCCCAGATGCAACGGCGATGCCTGACCGCCGCGCGAGACCCAGAAGGTCACGGCGGCAGCGGCGAGTCCTCCGGCCAGCCCGATGAAGGGATAGAAGACCGACGACAGCACCGGCAGGAAGACGAAGCAGAAGACGATCACCACGACGGCGCCGGCGGTTACGCCGGTGAGGTCGGGCGCGGCCAGTGGATTGCGGGTGATCGACTGCAGCAGATAACCCGAGACGGCGAGGCCGGCGCCACCCGCGAAGGCGGCGATGCTACGTGGCAGGCGCAGCGTCCAGACGATGACGCTGTCGATGCCCTGCCCCGGCCAGAACAGCGCCGTCAGCGCCTGATCGATACGCATCGCTTTGGCGCCGAAGAGCAGGCCGGCAAAGCCGATCACGAGCGCCGCGGCGAGCGCTGCGATGGCGATGCTGGCGGAACGGCTGGCATTCATCGGCGGAGCAAGGCTTCAGGCCTTACTTACTTGAGATCGGCGGGGATGAGTTTCGCCGCCTCGGCGGCGATGTCGGGCTTGGGGAAGGTGTCGGGATAAAGATAGTGCGCCGCTTCGCGCAGCACCATTTCGCGGGCGATCGGCCCATGCGCCTCGACCCAGTGATCGCCGACATAATAGACACGCTTGTTCTTCACCGCCGACAGCATCTGCCAGATCGGGTTGTTCTCATGCGGCCGGTCGGGGCCGTAGTCATAGACGAAGATGACTTCCGGGTCCTTCTCCAGCATCGTCTCGAGGCTCATCTCGAGCCCGAAATTATCCGGAATATGCGGCGTCGGATTATGGCCGGCGATGTTGTCGCCGCCGAGCGCGTTGAGGATCGCGGCGGTCATGTTCTCGGAATAGAAAGTCCAGGGCGCATCACCCGCCCACATGACCTGGAAACGCGGATGCAGGTCTTTGGGCGCCTTGGCGGCGAAATCGGCGATGTCCTTCTTGAACTGGGCATTGAGCTCCTGAGCGCGCTCCGGCTTGCCGAGGATGGTGCCGAGCTGCGTGATGGTACGGTCGCTGTCGCTGTAGAGCTCGAGATTATAAGCGACGTAAGGCGCGATCTTCTGATACTGCGCCGCATTGCCCTCGGTGTAGCGGCGGATGGCGATCGTCACATCGGGCTTCGCTTCGGCGAGAAGCTCCAGATTGGGCTGGGCGCGCTGGCCGATCTGCTTCATGTCCTTGGTGTGGCCGGCGAGGAAATCGGGCTCGCGGCCCTGGACCATGTAGGTGGTCGCCACCGGCTTCACACCCAGCGCCAGAGCGGCATCGGTGGCGAAATAGGACACCGAGGCTATTCTCTTCGGATTGGCCGGCACCTCGACCGCCACGCCGCGATCATCGACAACGCCCAGCTTCTGGCCGTCCTGCGCCGCGACGGAACCGGCAAACGCCGCCGCCATGACCGCTGCCGCGCCATAAATCCTCAGAGATTTCAACATGATCGAGCCCCCTCTCCGACACCCCACGGTCGGACGGCTCAGACCTACAAAACCCGAGTAATTTAATCAAGTATTACGCCGGGAGAAAGCGTGGAAGATTCTGCTCAATCAGGCCCATCTTGAGACAAAATCTGCGCCTCATGAGGTCGGACGGCCGAACAGCGCATTATAGAGCTTGCGGTCGCGCCCATAGACGTCGGGACGGAACTCGATCATGCCGGCGTCGCCCTTGAAGGCGGTGCCATAGATGAGATGCACCGGAATATGGTCGATGATCGTGGCCCGCGTGGTCTTGCCGCCGGCCCAGGTTGCGTTCATCCGCTCCTTCGACCAGTCCTTGAGATCGGGCACCAGCGCATAAGCGAGATCGATGGGCCGCGACAAGCGGATGCAGCCATGGCTGAAGGCCCGCGCCGTCTGCAGGAACTTGTCCTTCGCCGGCGTGTCGTGAAGATAGATATTGTGCTTGTTGGGCATCATGAATTTCACCTTGCCCAAGGCATTCTTCGGCCCGGGCTTCTGGCGGAAGGTGAAGGGGAAATTCCCCGGCCCATAGGAGTACCAGTCGATGCTGCCCCAGGAGGCGAGCTTGCCGCCGATGAAGACCTCGAAATCGCCGGAATAGGCATAAGGATTGGCGCGCAGGCGCGGCAGCATCTCCTTGGTGGCGATGCTGTAAGGCACCGTCCAGGTCGGGTTGAACTCGATATATTCGAGCTCGTCGGAGAATTCCGGCGTCTGGGTCGCGGGCGCGCCCACCACCGTGTTCATGCGGTCGATGATGGTATTCGACTTGATCCGTTGCAATTCGAATGAGGCTATGTTGACGAGGAAGTGGTACTCGCCCAGATCCTCCGGCATCCAGCGCCAGCGCTCCATATTGAGCATGATCTGGCGCACCCGCTCCTCGACCGGCACATTCATGGCGACAAGCGTCTGCTTGCCGATGAGGCCCTTGGCCTCGAGACCGTGGCGCGACTGGAAGCGCTTGACCGCGATGGCGAGCTGCTCGTCGTAAAGATCGACATCGCCCGATGCCTGCCACTCATAATCGCCGGTGGCGGCAAGCAGCTTGCGTACGGAGGGAACACGCGCGTCGCGCATGCCGGGCTTCAGGCTGACGCCCGGATCGACCGTGCCCCAGCCGCCCTGCGCCACACGCTCGCGATATTGCACGAGCAATTTTTTGAGCGCCTGATATTGCGGGTTCCGCGGCTCGAAGACATCGAGATAACGCGTCGGCTCGCGATTTTTGCTCATGTCGGTCAGGATGCGCAGCACATCGACCGTCTTGCGGTTACGGAACAGCCGGGGATCGACTTTCTGCGGGATGACGCGGCCGGTCTTGAGGTCCGCCGCATAGGCGACGAAGAAGGCCGAGAAATAAAGCTCGGCTCGCGCGGCGCTCATCGGATCATTGGCATCGATCCCGTCACGCAGATCGATCAGCGTGTCGATCGGATAGTCATCCGGATTGAGGCCGTCATCCTCGGCATCGACCAGCCGCTGGATGAAGGGCGTCATGCGGCCGCTGCCGACCCAGTAGATGGTGCCGGCATTGTCGACATAATGCGCCTTGAGCGCCGGCCGGATGCGCTCGAGCGGCAGCTCGAGACGGCCGGGACTGTCGAGGAACAGCGCGATCGAGGACGTCATGTCGCCGAAAGATGGTCCTGACGCGCGATCGCCCTTGCCCGCCAAAGCAGGGCCGGCAGACACCAGCAGTACCAATGCCGCCAGAATGCCGAGATGACGGCGCAACGAAATCATAGGCAGGCCTCCGAACCTATCCGCATCGCTATCTTCGGCATTCTGACTGATTCAGGCAATCAGACATTCAACAGCAGGTATTCCCGCTCCCATGAGCTGATGACGCGGCGATAATGCTGCATCTCCTCGTGTTTCACGTCCTGGAACGCCTCGACGAATTTGTCGCCCAGCACCTGCTTGAAGGACTTGGTGTAGTTCAGCTTGTCGAGCGCCTCATCGAGGCTGATCGGCAGCGTGTGGGCATAACGATAGGCCGAGCCTTCGACCGGATCGGTGGGCTTCAAACGCTCGGTCATGCCGAGATAGCCGCAAGCGAGCGAAGCCGCGAATGCCAGATAGGGATTGGCGTCGGCTCCCGACACGCGGTTCTCGACCCTGAGATTTGCCGGGTCGGAGGATGGCACGCGCAATGAGACAGTGCGGTTGTCGATGGCCCAGTGGACATTGGTCGGCGCATCCGATTCAGGCACCAGGCGCCGGTAGGAATTGACATTGGGGGCGGCGAGCGGGAGGGCCGCGGCGAGATAACGCTGCAGGCCGGCAATGTGACTCAAGAACAATTTCGACGGCGTGCCGTCCTTGCCGGCGAAGACATTCTTGCCGGTCTTCACATCCATCACCGACTGATGGATATGCATCGACGAGCCCGGCTCGTTCTCATGCGGCTTCGCCATGAAGGTCGCGTAAATGTCGTGCTTGAGGGCGGCCTGGCGTACCGTGCGCTTGAACAGGAAGACCTGGTCGGCGAGTTCGAGCGGATCGCCATGATTGAAGTTGATCTCGAGCTGGGCCGGGCCGCTTTCATGGCTCAGCGTGTCGACATCGAGCTCCTGCGCTTCGCAGAAATCATAGATGTCCTCGACGATCGGATCGAAATCATTGGCGGCGTCGATGCCATAGGCCTGGCCCCCCGCCTCCTTGCGGCCCGAACGGCCGACCGCGGCTTCGAGCGGGTAATCGGGATCGATATTGCGCTTGACCAGATAGAATTCGAGCTCGGGCGCGACCACCGGCCGCCAGCCCTTTTCCTTGTAGAGGGCGAGCACGCGCTTCAGCACATGGCGCGGCGAGATATCGACCGGCTCGTCATTGAGATGGAAAGCGTCGCAGATGACCTGGGCGGTCGGCTCGTTGTACCACGGCACCAGGCGCATGGTGTCGATGTCCGGCTGCAGATAGATATCGATCGCCGAGTCACTGACCGCCGAGGTTTCCCAGACATAGCGGCCATTGATGGTGAGGGTGAAGACTTCCTCCGGTATGCGGAGGCCACGCGACTTGTTGCCCTTCAAAAATTTCGCGGGGGGCAGGATCTTCCCCCGGGCCGTTCCGGACATATCGGCCACCAAGCATTCAACTTCACTGATCCGGCGTTCTGCAATCCATTCCTCAAATTTCGCTTGCGACATGATACCCTGTAATAGCGTTACGATATCCTAGTGTAGCCGGGCTTCTTGACGGAGGAAACAGGGCTTGGCATTGGTCATGGATCATGCCGGCTTCCATTGACGCGCAATCTTATTACCAGGCCTCGGCCCACCCTTTTCCTCCTCACCCCCCGCTCGCCGGTGACGTAACGGCCGATATTTGCGTGGTCGGGGCAGGATTTACCGGCCTTTCCGCCGCTTTGGAGCTGGCCCAGGCCGGTTTCAAGGTCGTGGTCCTGGAGGCCCGCCAGGTGGGTTATGGGGCCTCAGGCCGCAATGGCGGTCAGATCTGCACCGGCTTCTCCCCCGGCCAGCAGCGCATCGAAGCGCAGCTCGGCAAGGACGATGCCCGCAAATGTTTCGATATCGCCGAGGAAGCCAAGCGGCTGATCGTCGATCGCATCGCCAAATACGAGATCGATTGCGACCTCAAATGGGGCTATCTGCACGCCATTCCGAAACCGACGCAATTCGACTCTCTCAAAGAGTGGAAAGAGGAATGGGACGCGCTCGGTTATACCGACACGAAAGTCCTGGACAAGTCCGAGCTCGAGGACCGGCTCGGCACCAGGATCTATCACGGCGCGTTGCGGGAAGGCGGCGCCGGCCATTTCCATCCGCTCAATTATTGCCTGGGGCTGGCAAAGGCCGCGATCGGCGCGGGCGCGCAGATCTTCGAGAATTCGGCCGTCGTCAATGTCGAGCCTGGCGCCACAGCGACGGTGCGCACGGCTCAGGGCTCGGTCAAAGCCAAATTCGTGATCCTCGGCTGCAACGCCTATATCGGCCGCATGATGCCGGAGCTCTATGGCCGCATCATGCCGGTGACGAGCTACATCATCGCCACCGAGCCCCTGGGCGAGAATCGCGCCCGCTCGCTCATCCGCGATAATGACGCCGTGGCCAACACCAATTTCATCGTCGACTATTTCCGTCTCACCAAGGACACACGTCTCCTGTTCGGCGGCCGCGCCAGCTATTCGACGCTCGAGCCGCCCAATCTCGGTGCCTATATGCGCCCGCGCATGCTGTCGGTCTTCCCCGATCTCAAGGACGTGAAGATCGATCATGCCTGGGGCGGCTATATCGCGATCACGTCCAACCGCATTCCCGATTGCGGCCGCATCGGCTCGAACGTCTATTACGCGCATGGTTATTCGGGACAGGGTGTGGCCCTCGCCGGCATGTATGGGAAGCTGATGGCGGAAGCGATCCAGGGTCAGGCCTCGCGCTTCGACCTTCTCGGGCGCATCAAGCACCTGCCCTTCCCTGGCGGCCCCATCCGCACGCCCATGCTTGTTGCGGCGATGCTGTTCTACCGGATCCGCGACGCCTTGAGCTGAGGCTCCTCCGGTGCGTAATCGGCGGTGAGCCCGCGATAGACCTTGGGCAGCGGAAAGGCCAGGTCGCCGCGCTTGCTCGTCTTCAATCCCAGACCGACGAGAGCCTCGGCGAATTTCACCGCCGCGGCGACGCCGTCGATGACCGGAATCTGCAGGCGATCCTGGATATGCTTCGTGAGATCGGCCATGCCGGCGCAGCCCAGCACGATGGCGCCTGAACTGTCCTCGGCGATCGCCGCCTCGCACTCGGCGAGGATGCGCGCGCGTGCCATGGAAGATGGATCCTCAAGCGCTAGGACCGGAATATCCACCGCGCGCACCCTCCGGCAATGCTGAGTCATCCCATAATTGCGCACCAGATGCTCGGCGATGATGCGGGTGCGCTCAAGCGTGGTGACGACCGAAAATCCGGTGGCGACGAAGCTCGCCGCATGCATCGCGGCCTCGGCGATGCCGAGCACCGGTGCCGCGGTGAATTCACGCGCCGCGAGCAGGCCCGGATCACCGAAGCAGGCGATCACATAGGCATCGGCATCGGGATCGCCCTTGATCGCCTCGATCAGGCCGATGATGCTCATCGCCTCGTCATAATGACCTTCGATCGACGCCGCCCCCGATTTCGAAGTCGAAGCCTCGATGCGGGTTGTTGGCGCCGCGACGAGACGCGCCGCGTCGGCGATCGTCTCGGTCATGGTGTCGGTCGTATTCGGGTTGATCAGGCGGATGCGCATTTGTGAGGTTGTTCTTGTGAAGTCAGGAAAGGCGGGCTTCGGCGGCGCGGTGGCAACGGATGGACGTGGTGCCGAAATATGAGGAATCCGGCGCCGTCGTCCGGCACAGATCGGATGCCAGTGGACACCGCGGATGATAGGTGCAGCCGGGCGGCGGGCTGATCGGGCTCGGCAAATCGACGGCGACGGGAACCCGATCGCGATCGGGATGCTGAAGATTGGGCACCGAGCCCAGAAGGAACTTCGTATAGGGATGCCGCGGACGGTCGAAGATCTCCTCGACCGGCGCCTCCTCGACGATGCGGCCCAGATACATCACCGCCACGCGGTCGGAGACATGACGCACCGCCGACAGATTGTGGCTGATGAACAGATAGGTGAGGCCGAGATCGCTCTGCAGATCGGCGAGCAGATTGAGGATCTGCGCCTGCACCGACACGTCGAGCGCCGAAGTCGGCTCGTCGCAGACGAGGAACTCGGGCTCGGCGGCAAGTGCCCGCGCAATTGAGATACGCTGGCGCTGGCCGCCCGAGAATTCATGCGGATAACGCCCGGCGTCACGGCTGCCGAGCCCGACCGTGTCGAGCAGCTTGTGCATGCGGCGCTCGGTTTCCTTGGCGCCATCGCAAAGGCCCAGTTCGCGGATCGGCTCGGCAATGATGTCGCCGACGCGCCAGCGCGGATTGAGGCTGGCAAATGGATCCTGGAAGATCATCTGGGTGCGCAGGTGACCCTTGCGGCCGCGTCCGGCTGCGAAATCGAAGCTGCCGTGCGTCGGGGCCTGGAGGCCGACCACCATGCGCGCGACCGTCGATTTGCCGCAGCCGGACTCGCCGACGATGGAGAAGGTCGTGCCGCGCGGAATCTGGAAGGAAATCCCGTCGACCGCCTTGACCATGCGCGACGGCTTGCCGAGCACAGTCCGGTCAAGCCAGGACTGCGGCAAGTGAAACCAGCAGGCGATGTCGGAGGCGGTGAGGGCCGGCTGTTCCTTAAGCGACATGGCTCACCTCCTCGTGGTCGAGATGCCAGCAGGCGGCTTCGCTCGCGCCAGCCGGCAGCAAGGGCGGCCGGTCACCGCGGCATTGCTCGCTGGCGAAGCGGCAGCGCGGATGAAAGGCGCAACCCGACGGCATGGCGTTGAGGCGCGGCATGGCGCCGTCGATCTGCACCAGCCGCTCGCGGCGGTCGGTAAGGCTCGGGATCGAGCCGATGAGGCCCTTGGTATAGGGATGGCGCGGCGCGCGGATGATCGAGGCGACCGGCCCGATCTCGACGATGCGTCCGGCATACATCACGGCGACACGATCGGCGGTCTCGGCGATCACGCCCATATCATGGGTTATCAGCATCATGGCGGTGCCGCGGTCGCGGCAGACGCGCTTCAGGAGTGCGGTGATCTGCGCCTGGATCGAGACGTCGAGCGCCGTCGTCGGCTCATCGGCGATGACGAGCTGCGGCTCGGCGCACAGCGCCAGGGCGATGACGACGCGCTGGCGCATGCCGCCTGAGAACTGATGCGGATATTGGGTGATGCGCAGCTCGGGCGACGGAATGCCGACCTCCTGCAGCAGCTTGATGGCACGGTCCGCGGCTTCTGCACGCGATAGCGGCAGATGCACCCGCATCGTCTCGATGAGCTGGTCGCCCACCGTGAGCAGCGGGTTGAGCGAGGTCAGCGGATCCTGGAAAATCGCGCCGATGGTCCGGCCGCGCAGTTTCTGCATCTCGCGCGGCGGCAGCTTGTCGATGCGCCGGCCACAGACATGGATCTCGCCCTCGGCGACCCGACCGGAGGATTCGAGAAGACCGATGACCGCCGCGCCGGTGAGCGACTTGCCAGCGCCCGATTCACCGACGACGCCCAGAATCTCACCACGTTTGATGGTCAGATCGATACCGCGGATCGCGGTCAGGATGCCGCGCCGCGTCGAGAACTCGACGACGAGATCGCGGATGTCGAGGACCGCGCCGGCCGGCGCATGCGGCGAGATATGGACGGGGGCGGTTGGCATGGCTCAGGCCACTTCGAAGGGGGCGGCGCCGTCGCGGGAGACGACACGGCCACGTTTCATCACCAGGCGGCGCGGGCGGCAGGAGGCAACCGCTTCGGCCAGCGCCTCGCCATCGACGAGCATCAGGTCGGCGATGTTGCCGGCCTTCAGCCCATAATCCTTGATGTTCATCACCTTGGCACCGAGGGTCGTGACGACATCGAAGATGCGGCGGATGTCGCGGTCGCGGCTCAGATAATTGCGCTCGCCCAGATACATCACGCGCTCCAGCATGTCGCCGGTGCCCCAGGGATGCCAGCAGTCGCGGATGCCGTCCGAGCCCGAGCACACGGTGATCCCGGCATCGAGCGTGCGGATCAGCGGCGGACACGGCCAGCCGGACGGTCCGGTCGTCATCACGGCGATGTCGTTCCTGGCGAGATCCTCGAGCATGCGGCCGACCACCAGATAGTCATTGTGGCCAAGGCAGAAAGCGTGGCTGATCGTGACCTTGCCGGTGAGGCCGTGCGCCCTGGTGCGCTCGACGATCATGCCCATGGTGAAGAGGCCGAGCTCGCCCGGCTCATGCAGATGAATGTCGAGCGGCTTGTCATGCTTGACGGCGAGCGCGAAGATCGCATCGAGCTGGCCCTTGGGGTCCTTATCCATCGACGAGGGATCGAGGCCGCCGACCACTTCGGCGCCCATCGCCAGCGCCTGGTCCATCAGCTCCGCCGTTCCCGGCCGGATCATCATGCCGGATTGCGGGAAGGCGACGATCTCGATGTCGATGAAGCCCCTGTATTTCTCGCGCGTCACCATGACACCTTCGACGCCCTTGAGACCATGGACCGTATCGATATCGACATGGCTTCGGATATGGGTGGTGCCGCGCGCCACCGAGATCGCCACCTGGCGGGCCGATTGGCGCGCCGGATCGAGGCCGAGCTTGGTCTTCATCTCGCGCTCATTGGTGATCTTGTCGATGAGCGTGTAGCCGACGTCGTTGACGTTCCACTTCATGCCGAAAAGCGTCTTGTCGAGATGGGTATGGGCTTCGATGAGGCCCGGCAGCAGGATGGCGCCGGCGCCGTCGATCACTTCCGCCCCGGCTCCACCCGTCGCCGCACCGATCGCCGCGATGCGGTCGCCGCTGATGGTGATGTCGGTCTGTGCCTCCGCCCAGGGACGGACATTCTTGATGATGATGGTCTTGGTCACGGAAGCACCTTTCGCGGGATCATTGGAGCTTGGGGTTGAGAGCGTCGCGCAGCCAGTCACCGAGCAGATTGACCGCGAGGATGATGAGGCCGAGCTGGAAGGCCGGGAACAGGACAACCCACCAGCTGCCGGAGAAGAAATACTGATTGCCGATGCGGATCAGCGTGCCGAGCGAGGGCTGGGTGACCGGCATGCCGACGCCGAGGAACGACAAGGTCGCCTCGGCCAGGATGGCGAGGCCTAGGCTGAGGGTCGCCGTCACCAGGACCGGCGTCATCACATTGGGCAGGATATGGGTGAGAAGGATACGCGTGGTGCGCACTTCCAGGATCTTCGCCGCCAGCACATATTCCTTGCGCGACTCGACCATGGCGGAGGCCCTGACGATACGGGCATATTGCACCCAGGAGGTGATGGCGATCGAGGCCATCAGGATCAAGGGCGCGAAGCTGTCGCGCAGGTTAACCGGCAGCAGCTCGCGGAACAGCGCGCTGACCAGGATCGCCACCAGCAAGGTCGGGATCGACAGCACGAAGTCGCCGACCCGCATCAGGATATTATCGACATGGCCGCCGGCGAAACCGCAGATGAGGCCGACAGTGATGCCGATGGCCATCGAGGCCATCACGCTGGCGAAGCCGATCAGCAACGAGATGCGCGAGCCATAGAGGATCGCCGAAAGGACGTCCCTGCCCTGCACGTCGGTGCCGAGCAGATAAGGGGCCTCACCACCGTCCACCCAGATCGGCGGCAACTCCGCCTTGTCGAGGAAAAGCTGGGTGAGGTCATAGGGATTCTGTACCGCGATCAGCGGCGCCAGGACGGCGGTCAGCGCGACGATCAGGAGGATCAAGGCGGAAATCATCGCCATCGGCGAGCCGCGGAAGCTGTAAGCCAGATCGCTGTCCCATGCCTCGCTCAGACGCCGCCGCCAGTAGGTCGCCCGGCCCGCCGGGGCAGTTTCATCAATGTGCATGGTAACCTCGCGCGACGCCCGCCTGCCGCAAGCGCGGATCGACCCACAGATAGATCAGATCGACGATGGTGTTGATGGTGACGAAGATCGCCGAGACGATCATCAGATAGGCGGCCATCACCGGCATATCGATGAACATCACCGCCTGCACGAAAAGCTGGCCCATGCCCGGCCACTGGAAAACCGTCTCGGTGACGAGCGCGAAGGCGATGAGATCACCGATCATCATGCCGGTCATGGTGACGACCGGCATCAGGCAGTTCCTGAGCGCGTGACGGAAATGCACGAGCCGGTTGGGCAGGCCGCGGGCGCGCGCGAATTTAATGTAGTCGGCACGCAGAACTTCCAGCATCTCGGCGGTCACCAGGCGCATGATGAAGGAGATCTGGAACAGCGCCAGCGACATCGCCGGCATGATCAGTGCTTTGCGGCCGGACGGCGTCAGAAGCCCGGTCGTCCAGCTGCCGAAATGCACGACCTCGCCACGTCCGAAGGCCGGCAGCCAGTTGAGCTGGACGGCGAAAACCAGGATGAGAAGGATGCCGATGACGAAGGACGGAATGGAGACACCGATCATCGAAAACATGGTGAGAAGGCGCGCCACCGGGCTGCCTTTGCGGATCGCGGCATAGACGCCGAGCGGGATGCCGATGCTCAAAGCGATGATGGTGGAGACGAGGACCAGCTCGAGCGTGGCGGGGAAACGTTCGGCGATCAGCGACATCACCTCCTGCTGATTGCGGTAGGAGATGCCGAAATCACCCTGCACCACGCGGGTGATGAAGGTCACGAACTGCATGACGAAATTCTGGTCGAGGCCGAGACGGATGCGCAGCGCGTCACGTTCGGCCTGGCTCGCCTGCTCGTTGAGCATCAGCTGGACCGGGTCGCCCAGGAACTGGAAGATCATGAAGGCGACGAAGGCCACGGCGATCATCACCGCCACCGCATTGCCGACACGCTTGAGCACCATCGAGATCATGGTCGTGATCCTTTAGGAGCGCCGGGAACCGCGGCTGGCGATTCCCGGCGAACTGACATCACTTGTTGAGAACGGTCAGCCAGTGGCGCGATTTATTGTCGGAGAGCTGTACCACGCTCTTCACCTTGGGGCCCAAGGCCCAGGCCATGGGCTGCTGATGCAGCGGCAGGAAGTCGACATTCTGCTTGAGCTTGAGAAGCGCCTTGGATTGCAGGCCCAGACGTTTCTCGCGGTCGAGCTCCTTGCCGGCGGCGTCGATCAGCGCGTCCACCTCGGCGTCTTTCCAGCCGCCCCAGTTGAACACGCCCGAGGTACCGGTCTTGGAATGGGCGACCTGGACCAGGATCGAATAGCTGTCGATCATCGGCTCATTGGCCCAGCCGAGAATGCCGACATCGAACTTGCCGCTCTCGAACTTGACCGTCTGGATGCTGGTCGGTGCCGTGTCGAGATTGGGCTTGAGCCCGATGCGCGACCACATCGCGGACACCGCCTGGCAGATCTCCTCCTCGTTCACATAGACATTGTTGTCGCAAACGAAGGTGAAGCTGAAGCCGTCCTTGTAGCCGGCCTCGGCGAGCAGAGCCTTGGACTTTTCGGGATCGTAGCTCTGGCGCTCGTCGAGCTCGGGCACATAACCCGGGATCGCCGGGGCGACCATCGAGCCCGTATTGCGCGACAGGCCGCGCATGACCTTCTTCTGCAGCACGTCGATGTCGATGGCGCGGTACAGGGCTTCACGCACCTTGGCGTCGTTGAAGGGGTTCTTGTCGCCCGTATCCGACGCCATCAACTTATTCGCGCGGTTGAACAGGAAGAACACGGTGCGCAATTCATTGCCGGCCAGCACCTGGATGCCGGGCGACTGCTTCAGGCGCGGAATGTCCTGCAGCGGCGCCTTTTCCATATAATCGATCTGGCCCGACAGGAGGGCCGCGACGGCGGTCGCGGGCGACGAGATCGGGGTGAAGACGATGCGGTCGATATTGTGCCGCGGCTTGTCCCACCAGTCCTTGTTGACATCGAACACCGTCTCGGCGTCGGGCTTGCGCGAGACGACCTTGAACGGGCCGGTGCCGTTGGCATGGGTGGTGGCATAACCTTCGATGCCGGCGCCGACATCGGTCGGGGCCGTGGCATTGTTGGCCACCAGCCATTCCTTGTCGAAGATCAGGATATTGGTGAGGTCGTTGAGGATGAGCGGGTAGTTCTCGGTGACCTTGATGTCGACGGTGTAGTCGTCGATCTTCTCGGCGCCTTGATAGGCCGGCAGGTTGCCGCGCAGGGGCGACTTCGGATCGCTGACGCGGGTGAGCGAGGCCAGGACGTCATCGGCATTGAAGGCCGAGCCGTCATGGAACTTCACGCCCTTGCGCAAGTGGAAGCGGCGTACCGTCGGGGAGATGTCCTCCCAGGACGTGGCGAGCGCCGGTTCGATCTTAAGCTGGTCGTCGTAACGCACCAGACCTTCATAGACATGGTTCAGCGTCGAGATGGTGAAGGTGCTGCCATAGGAATAGGGGTCGAGCGAGTCGATATCGCGCGACGCGCCCCAGCGCAGCTCCGCCGCCGTCGCCGCGGCCGCCAAAGGCAGCATCAGCGCCGCCGCGAGGCCAAGGCCAGGCAAAGACAGCTTGGTGGGTGATTTCATTGAGCTCCTCCTCATCGGATCGTTTCCATCCGGCAGCAGCCCGTGACTGACCGACATCAGCGGCCATGCCTGCCCTGCCCGTCGCGGCGTTCTGTGCGCCGCTTGATCCGCCTCCTGAGGAGGCTGGAGGCATTCGCATACACTATCTCAACAAAACTGTATACATTAATTTTGAGATAGTGTAGACAATAGCTATCGACAGGGTGAGGCAGTATCGTGATTGGCAGACATGATTCGCCGAAAGACAGATCACACCGACATTGCCGAGGGACCGGGGCCGAAAAGGAAACGGGCCAGCCGCGCGGGCAATCTCGCCGAGCATGTCTACACATCGCTCAGGCGCGCGATCATCGAGCAGGCGTTGGCGCCGGGAACGAAACTTCCGGAAGATTCGGTGGGGACGAGCTTCGGCGTCAGCCGAACCGTGGTGCGCAGCGCCATCGTCCGCCTCGTGGCCGAGGGCCTGGTGGTCCAGCAGCCCAACATGCGCGCCACCGTGGCCTCGCCCAGCCTCGAGGAAGCGCGGGCCATCTTCCGGGTCCGGCGCGGTCTCGAGCGCATGGTGCTGGAAGAGCTCATGTCCAGGCTCGAGCCGTCGCATTTCGCCAAGTTGCGGTCCCATGTGACGAGCGAAGAGAAAGCCAAGCGGCATGCCGAGCCCGAGTCGATCCGGCTGTCGGGCGAATTCCATCTGCTGCTGGCGCAATTCACCGGCAACGAACTGCTGATCCGCTTCGTCAGCGAAGTGGTCTCGCGCGGCTCATTGATCCTTGCCCTTTACGGCCGGCCGCATTCGTCGGAATGCGCGGTGAACGAGCATCTGGCGCTGATCGAGGCGCTCGAACGCGGCGATCTCACGGAAGCGGCACGCCTGATGGACGAGCATCTGGTCGCGGTCGCGACGCGCGGCCTGCTCGACACCGACATCAAGCGCGAGCGCAGCCTTCAGGACATTCTCTCCGCCTATCGCCCTGCCGGCGAAGCCTGATCGTCAAGGCCATCGGCTCGCCCTTCCTCGCCTTCTCATCAGATCCGGGATGCATCAGCCATGAGCGGTAACACCAGCTTCGATTTCGGCACTTTGTCGGAACGGGAGAAGTACAAGCTGCTGATCGGCGCCGTGGTGCCGCGTCCGATCGCGTTGGTGACGACGGTCGACACGCAGGGACGCGCCAATGCCGCGCCCTTCAGCTTCTTCAACTGCCTCTCCGCCGAGCCGGCGATATTGGCGCTCGGCGTCGAGAACCGGCACCAGGACCTCGCCTTCAAGGACACATCGCGCAACATCCGCACCACCGGCGTGTTCACCGTCAATATCGTCTCCGACAACATCCTCGCGGCGATGAATGTCTGCGCCGTTCCCTTCGAGCCCGGCATCGATGAATTGCGCGAAGCCGGCCTCACCGCGATCGCCGGCGACAAGGTCGCCTGTCCGCGCATCGCCGAATCGCCTGTCGCCTTCGAATGCCGCCAGCATGTGACGCTCGAGATTGGCGCCTCGCGCCAGATCGTGCTCGGCGAGGTTTTGACGGCCCATATCCATTCGTCCCTCGTCAATGACCGCTTCCACATCGACCCTTACGGGCTCGACGCGATCGGGCGCATGGGCGGGCATGGCTATGCGCGGACCCGCGACTATTTCGATCTCCCCACCATGACCGTCTCCGAATGGGAAGACGTCAAGCGCGCCGCCTCGGGTGGCGCGCGGAAATCATCGAACTGAACAAGCCCAGGAAAAAAGCCAGCATGCGTAATCAGGGAAGGACCCTTTTGACCGCCGATTGGGTCGTCGGACATGTCGATGGCCATCACGTGCTCTACGCCAAGGGCGAAGTGGTCTTCGAAAACGGCGCGATCATCTTCGTCGGCCACGGCTTTGCCGGCGATATCGCCCAAAGGCGCGACTATGGCCGCGCTTTGCTCGCCCCAGGCTTCATCGATCTCGATGCCCTCTCCGATCTCGACACGACCATTCTCGCCTTCGACAATCACCCGTCATGGCGCAAGGGCCGGACCTGGCCCAAGACCTATATGGATGCCGGGCCTTATGAGATGTATTCGCCGGAAGAGCTCGTCTTCCAGAAGCGCCATGCCTTCGCCCGCCTGATCCGCAACGGGATCACCACCGCCCTGCCGATCGCGTCGCTCTACTATCGTGAATGGGGCGAGACCACGCATGAATTTGCCGGCGCCGCCCAGGCCGCAGAGGAGTTGGGCCTCAGGGTCTATCTCGGGCCGGCCTACCGGACCGGCAATCCCTATGTCCTGGCGCCTGAGCATTTCGAGCTGCATTTCGATGAAGAACGCGGCCTCAAGGGGCTCGCAGACGCGATCCAATTCTGCAAGGCATTCGAAGGCAAGGGGCAAGGCCTCGTCCGCACCATGCTGGCGCCCGACCGGATCGAAACCTGCACTCAGCGCCTGCTGGAGCGTACCGCCGCCGCCGGAGATGATCTCGACGTGCCGGTCCGGCTGCATTGCGCGCAAGGCGAATTCGAGCGCGACACGGTGCGCCGCCTCCATGACAAGACCTCGATCGAATGGCTGGCAAGTCTCGGCTTCATGTCGCAGCGCACGTTGCTGCCGCATGGCATCTTCGTCAGCCCGTCGCGCCACATTCCAGGCCCCGGCCACGATCTCGATCTGGTGCGCGAGGCGGGCGCCGCCCTCGTCCATTGTCCGCTGGTCTCGGCGCGTTTCGGCGACGGCCTCGAAAGCTTCACCCGTTACCGGGCGCTCGGCCTGCGCATGGGGCTCGGCACCGACACATCACCGCCCGACATGCTGCTCAATCTGCAGGTCGGCCTGCTCGTCTGCCGCCTCATGGACCGCAGCGTCACGACCTGCCGGGCCGAGCATTATTTCGACGCGGCGACGCTCGGCGGTGCCGAGGCGCTGGGGCGGCCCGATCTCGGACGGCTGGCGCCCGGCTGCCGTGCCGACATCGTCGTCTGGGATCTGGCAAGCCCCGATATCGGCCAGGTCATCGATCCGATCCAGACACTGCTGATCAGCGCCACTGGCCGCGATGTGCGCAGTGTCGTCATCGACGGCCGCTTCGTCATGGAAGATCGCGCAATTCCCGGCATGGATTTCGCTGCCGACGCGGCGCGCGCTCAGGCGCAGTTCGAGGGCCTGATCGGGTGTTATCCCGAGCGCACCTATGGCCACCCGCCGGTTTCGGAGATCTTCTCGAGCGCCTATCCGGTCATCGCGCGATAGAATCAGGGGCGCTTATGCTCGGGCAGGCCCTTGCGCTTCGTCTCGGCGAATTCCTCGAGCTGCGTCTCGCTCATCGAGTCATACATCTCGCGCGAAGCACCTTTCAGCTCGCTCTTCTTGGTCTCGCCGCGTTTGGCGGCAAGCGCCGCGCCGGCGGCCTTCTGCTGGGCTTTCGATTTGGCAGGCATGATCGTTCCTCACAGAATTTCGGTCTGTGAGGAAACGATCTCCGATGCGAAGGGTTCCTTACTCCGGCAGCGCCTCGCCGCGGGCGCCCTTCTGCCAGGCGCGGAGGCAGAGATAATCGAGGATGATCGTGGCGCCGGCCAGCGCCGTGATCTCGGCATGGTCGTAAGGCGGCGACACCTCGACCAAATCCATGCCGACGAAGTTCACATCCTTGAGCTTGCGGATGATCGACAGCGCCTGATGCGACGACAGCCCACCCGGCACCGGCGTGCCGGTGCCCGGCGCGAAAGCCGGATCGAGGCAGTCGATATCGAAAGTGAGATAGGCCTTCTGCTTGCCGGTCGTCCTGGCGACCTCGGCGGCGACTTCCGCCGCGCTCATCTCATGCACCTGATCGGAGTAGAGAATCTTGAAACCGAAGGTCCGCTCGCCGTGGAAGGTGGTGCGGATGCCGATCTGGATGGATTTCTTCGGATCGATGATGCCGTCACGGATCGCGTAGTTGAACATCGTGCCGTGGTCGATGCGATCGCCGTCATCGGGCTCGACGTCGCGATGGGCGTCGAAATGGACGAGCGCCAGCGGCCCATGCACCTTGGCATGGGCTTTCAGCAGCGGATAGGAGACGAAGTGATCGCCGCCAATGGAGACGAGCTCGGTCCCCTGCTCGATCACCGACAAGGCATGCTGCATGATCGCGTCGGGCGCCAGGTCCTTGCGGCCCCAGTCGAAGAAGCAGTCGCCGTAATCGACCGTGGCCAGCGTGTCGAACGGATCGAACATCCACGGCCAATAAGGGCCCCAGGCATGCTCGACCGAGGCCTTTCGGACCGCCTCGGGCCCGAAGCGCGTGCCCGGCCGGTTGCTCACCGCCTGGTCGAAGGGAATGCCGGTGACGGCGACATCGACGCCTTTCAGGTCGCGCGAATATTTGCGCCGCATGTAGGAAAGCGCGCCGGCATAGGTTGCCTCGAGCTCGGTGCCTTTGAGAGTCTTGCGGCGAAAGGCGCTGTCCCCCGGGATCGAGGTCAGCTTCGCGATTTCCAATGTCACGGCTTTACTCCGTCAATACGAGCGTGTCTTCGGGCGCCCAATGGATCCAGACCTGCTGGCCGCGCTCGACACCCGCGCCGCCGGCGCGCTTGTCGTTCTGCACATTGACGGCAAGCTCGAGGTCGTCCTTGCAGCGCACCACTACATGGCTGGTATCGCCGTAATATGCAACATCGCGCACCTTACCCTCGGTCGCGATGGCCGCTGCGCCCTTGGGCTGGCCCTCGGAGATTTTGAGCTTCTCGGGGCGCACCGCGATGGCGATATCGCCCTGGGCATTCCCCTCATGCGGCAGCTCGATCCGGCCAAGCCCCTTGGCGTCGCACACGACCTTGCTCGCCGAGGACGATACGACCTTGGCGTTGATGAGATTCACCTTGCCGATGAAGTCGGCGATGAAGCGGCTGGTCGGCTGTTCATAGAGCTCGGCCGGTGTCGCGATCTGCTGCACCGCCCCCTTGTCCATCACCGCGATGCGGCTCGCCATGGAGAGCGCCTCGTCCTGGTCATGCGTCACGATGATGAAGGTGATGCCGACATTTTCCTGGAGCCTGGTCAGCTCGAGGCGCATCTCGTCGCGCAATTTGGCGTCGAGCGCCGAAAGCGGCTCGTCCAGCAGCAGAACCTTCGGCCGCTTCACCAGCGCGCGGGCGAGCGCCACGCGCTGACGCTGGCCGCCCGACATTTGATCAGGCTTGCGCCCGGCCAGATGGGTGAGCTTCACCATCTCCAGCGCTTCACCGACGCGACGCTTCGTCTCGTCGGCCGGAACGCCGGTCACCTTCAGGCCATAGGCGATATTGTCGGCCACCGTCATGTGCGGAAACACGGCATAGGACTGGAACACCATGTTGGTCGGACGCTTATTGGGGGGCGTCAGCGCCATGTCCTCGCCGCCAATGATGATCTGGCCCGAGGTCGGCGTCTCGAGACCGGAGATCATGCGCAGAAGCGTGGTCTTGCCGCAGCCCGAGGGGCCGAGCAGCGCGAAGAACTCGTTCTGGGCAATGTCGAAGGAGACATTGTCGACGGCTTTGACACCGCCGGGAAACATCTTGGTCACATTGCGAAGAGATACGATTGCGTCTGCCATGGTCCTAACCCTTGCCCGATTTTTCGGGCGCTTGCAGCTTCATTGCGAGAACGGTGGCGACGACCGTGATGACGATGAGCGCGGTCGAAGCGGCGTTGATTTCCGGTGATACGCCGCGGCGCACCAGCGAATAGACCTTGACCGGGAAAGTCACGGTCTCGGGGCCTGAGGTGAAATAGGTGATGACGAAGTCGTCGAGCGACAGCGTGAAGGCGAGCAGCGCGCCGGCGACGAGGCCCGGCATCATGAACGGCACGATGACGTTCCAGAAGGTCTGCCATTCGCTGGCGCCGAGATCCTTCGACGCCTCCTCGAGCTGGCGGTTGAAGCCGACAAGGCGCGAGCGCACCACGATCGCCACGAAGGGAAAGCAGAAGGCGACATGGGCGATGATGATGTTGAGGAGGTTGAACGGCCAGACCAGATTGACCGACCAGGCCATCATGCCGGCATTGGTGAAGAACAGCAGCAGCGACACACCCATACAGATCTCGGGGATCACGATGGGCAGCGACATCACGCCTTCATAGGCAGCCTTCATCGGAAAGCGGAAGCGCCACAGGACCAGCGCCACCATGGAGCCGAGAATGGTCGCGATGATGGTCGAGATAAAGGCGATGGTGAGGGAGTTGAGCATCGCCTCCTGGAGATCGGCGTTGTTCCAGGCCTTGACGTAATTGTCGAAGGTGAAGCCGCGCCAGACGACGCCGCGCTTGTCGGTGTTGAAGGAGAAAGCAATGAGCGTGAAGATCGGCGCGTAAAGGGCGAAGAAAATCGCCGCGAACAGGACCTTGAGCCATGTCCGGTTGCCGTAGTCGAGGGGGCCCGAGCCCGGTTTGAGCGTTTGCGCCATCAGACATCCACCCCCTTGCTGCGCGACGCCAGGAAGGCGCGCAACGCCAGCGCGCCGAAGGTCACATACATCAGAAGGAAGGACAGAGCCGAGCCGAAGGGCCAGTCATTGGCGGCCTTGAACTGATCCTCGATGACATTGCCGATCATGATCGCATTGGCGCCGCCCAGCATCGCCGGCGTCAGGAACGAGCCGAGACAGGGAATGAAGACCAGGATGATGCCGGTGACGATGCCGGGCATGGTCAAGGGCAAGGTCACCTTGAAGAAGGTCTGGAACTGCGTGCCGCCGAGATCGAGGCTGGCTTCCAGGAAAGAGCGGTCGAGCCGCTCGATCGTGGCATAGAGCGGCAGCACCATGAAGGGCATATAGACATAGACGAGCCCGACGATGACGGCGCCGTCATTGTAGAGCATGTCATAGGGTCCGAGCCCGACCCAGCCGAGCACCAGATTGAGATAGCCCTGAGTGCGGAAGACGGCGATCAGCGCATAGGTGCGGATCAGCAGATTGATCCAGAAGGGCAGGATCACCAGGAGCAGCAGCAAGGGCTTCCACTTGGCCGGCGCGAAGCAGATGCCGAAGGCGATCGGATAGGCGGTGAGCAGACAGAGCGCTGTCGCAATCGCGCTGATCCACACCGACTTCCAGATGATGGTCAGATAGACCGCGTCGAAGGCGCGGATATAGTTGGCGAGCGTGCCGGTGAACTGGGTCTCAGTGATCGAGATCTTGTCGCTGAAGGAATCGTGGAACAGCCACCCCAGCGGAATCAGGAAGAACAGCAGGAGCCAGAAGGTGCCGGGTGTGAAAAGCGTCCAGAAAACCCGGGGGTTGACCTTCCAACTGTCCACGATGTAGCGCCTCCCGCCCCTGTTCTTATTTCGTCGATGCTAGAACAAAACGACCGGAGACGGCAACATGCCATCTCCGGTCGGCCTTGACAAAATGGGCCTCAAGCGGCCTGGACCCGGGTCCAGATATCGCTGCGCAGCTTGGTCACCTCCTCGCCCAGATAAAGGGCAGGTTCGCATTTGGCGATGACCTCGGGCGGCGGGAAGATCGCCGGATTGTCGGTATATTCCTTGCTCATCAGCTTCTTGGCCGCGGCATTCGGCGTGCCGTACTGGACGAAGTCGGCGATCGCCGCCGCGACCGGCGGGTCCATGATGAAATTGAGGAAGGCATGGGCGTTCTCGGGGCGCGGCGCGCCGGTCGGAATGGCGAGGCAGTCCTGCCACATCTCACCACCCTGGGTCGGCACCGCGTAGGTGATGTCGTCGTCTTCCTTCATCACCTGCAGGATGTCACCATTATATTCCATGGTGAGGTCGACATCGCCCGAGGCGAGCAGATCCTGGCCGTTGTCATCGGCATAGACCTTGACGTTCTTCTTGCCGGCGATGAGCAGGTCTTCCACCTGCTTCAGAATGGCCGGATCGGTCGTGTTGAGCGAATGGCCGAGATATTTGAGCGCCGAGCCGATGACCAGCTTGGCGTCGCCCAGAAGGGCGATGCGGCCGGCATATTTAGGCTCTTCGAACAGCACCTTCCAGCTGTCGACCGTGCCCTCGACCTTGCTCTTGCGATAGCCGACACCGACGGTGCCCCAAAGATAGGCGATCGAATATTTGCGGCCCGGATCGAACGCGGCGTCCTGGAAGACCGGGTCCATGTTGGAGAAGTTCGGCAGCTTCTTGTGATCGAGCGGCACGACCATGTTGGCCTTGATCATGCGCTCGAGATTGTCGTTGGTCGGGCAGATCACGTCATAGCCGGGATTGCCGGCTTTGAGCTTGGCGAACAGCTCATCATTGTCGGCGAAGAGATCCATCTTCACTTCGATGCCGCTCGCCTTCTCGAAATCGGCCAGCGTCGTCTCGCCGATATAGGTATCCCAGTTGTAGAAGTTCAGCTTCTTCTCTTCTTCCGACAGCGAATTGCGCGGCAGGAAGGTGAGGCCGAGGCCGAGCGCGCCCAGCCCTTTGAGGACCGAGCGGCGCTTGGCGGAAAAGCGCGGTCTGTGAGTGGTCATGTATACTCCCTTGCGGTTATGGCAACCAGCCTCTCCACGGTGCCGGTTTGCTGAATCGAGCCTGTCCCGAGCCTATGCCCGGGACAGAGCCCATTCAATATTAATTCGTATCAAGATACCGGACCATCAGGCCATTTCGGCCCTTACGTCCTGGTAGGTTTTGTCGAGAGCGATACGCGCCAGGCGCACCATCTCGTCGATCTCCTTCTTGCTGATGATGAAGGGCGGCGCCAGCACCATCGTGTCCCAGCAGGCCCGCATGATGAGCCCGTTGTTGAAACAGTGGTCGCGGCAGATCGTGCCGACGCGCCCAGGCTTGTCGAAACGGGCGCGCGTCTTCTTGTCCCTGGCGAGCTCGATGGCGCCGATCAGGCCGACGGAGCGGGTCTCGCCGACGATCGGATGGTCGTTGAGGGACTTGAGGCCGTCGGCGAAATAGCCGCCGAGCTCCTTGGCGCGCGCGACCAGCTTCTCGTCCTCGATGATTTCGAGGTTCTTCAGCGCAACGGCGGCCGCCACCGGGTGACCGGCATAGGTCATGCCGTGATAGAATTCCTCGCCCTTGTCGAAGAAGTCCTTGATCAGCCGGTCGGAAAAGGCGACGGCGCCGATCGGCTGGTAGCCGGAGGAAAGGCCCTTGGCCATGGCGACGATATCGGGCTCGAAGCCCAGCGTCTGGAAGCCCCACCAGTTGCCGGTGCGGCCGAAGCCGCAAATGACCTCGTCGGCGATGAGGAGAACGCCGTATTTACGGCAGATCTTCTGCACTTCCGGCCAATAGGTCTTGGGCGGGATGAGGACGCCGGCGGCGCCCTGGATCGGCTCGCCGATGAAGGCCGCGACATTCTCGGGCCCGAGCTCGAGGATCTTCTTCTCGAGATCGGCGGCGGCTTCGAGGCCGAATTGATCCGGCGTCAGGTCGCGGCCGAAATCATACCAGTAAGGCTGCTGGACATGGTGGAAGCCGGGCAGCGGCAGGCCGCCCTGCCCGTGCATGCCCTCCATGCCGCCCATGCTGGCGGCGATCATGGTCGAGCCGTGATAACCGCGGCGGCGCCCGATGATCTGGCTGCGATAGGGCTTGCCCATCAGCTTCCAATAATGGCGCACGAACCGCACGATCGTGTCATTGGCTTCCGAGCCCGAATTCACGAAGAAGATGTGCTTGAAGCGCTCCGGCATGTTGGCCGAGATCTTGGCCGCGAGCTCGGTGGTCGGCACCGTCGTCGTCTTGAAAAAGGTGTTGTAATAGGGAAGGTCGAGCATCTGCCGATAGGCGACCTCGGCCAGTTCCTTGCGGCCATAGCCGACATTGACGCACCACAGGCCGGCCATGCCGTCGAGCAGCTTGTTGCCCTTGGCGTCCCAGATCCATACGCCGTCGGCCTGGGTGATGACCCGGGCGCCGCCCTCGGCATGGAAGGCATTATGGTCGGTGAAGGGATGGAAGTGATGCGCGGTGTCGCGCGCGACGAGTTCGGCGATATTCAGGTTCTTGGCATGGACGGTCATAGGTCATCTCCAGATAGAATAAGGGCGGCTCAAGGCCGTTGGTCTTAAGGCGGGAAATGACGTGTTCTTACGGCTTATACCCGATGCGGGCACAGTGCAGCAGCATCTCCTCCTTCAGGGTGCGCGACCCTGCCGGAAGACACTCGCCGGTGGCTGTGATGCGAAAACACATGGCCTGACTATGCCACAAAGCCTGAGGAATAAGCAAATCCGTCATGAAACAGTTGCATGACGCCGAATTTCATCCCACTATTGCAGTGCAGCAAATAGAGAGCCGCCATTCTAGAGGAGGCCGATGGGGAGCATCTTCAACGAAATGTTGAATCCGGACGGTTCCGTCCGTAGCCCCTATGCGCAGATCCATGACTGGGTCGGCTCGCTTGGCACCGCACATGTGGAGCGCGCCCTCAAGGAAGCCGAAGGCATCTTCCGCCGTCTCGGCATCACCTTCGCCGTCTATGGCGCGGAAGAAGCCTCCGAACGCCTCATCCCCTTCGACATCATCCCGCGCGTCTTCGCGGCGGCCGAATGGCGCCGCCTGACCATCGGCATCGAGCAGCGCGTGCGCGCGCTCAACGCCTTCCTGCATGATCTCTATCATCGCCAGGAAATCCTGCGCGCCGGGCGCATTCCGCAAGACATCATCCTGCAGAATGCCGCCTTCGTTCCGCAGATGGTGGGCCTGACGCCGCCGCGTGGCGTCTATGCCCATGTCATCGGTGTCGACATCGTCCGGGTGAGCGAGACCGAATTCTATGTGCTCGAGGACAATTGCCGCACGCCGTCCGGCGTCTCCTATATGCTGGAAGACCGGGAAGCGATGATGTTCCTGTTTCCCGACCTGTTCAAACGCCATCGGGTTGCGCCGGTCGAGAACTATCCGGCGATGCTGCGCAGCACGCTCGAAAGCGTGGCGCCATCCGGCTGCAAGGGCGAGCCAACCGTCGTTCTGTTGACGCCCGGCATCCACAACTCCGCTTTCTTCGAACATGCATTTCTCGCCGACGAGATGGGGGTCGAGCTCTGCGAGGGCTCCGATCTCTTCGTCGAAGGCGGCCATCTCTATATGCGCACTACACAGGAGCCGAAACGCGTCGATGTCGTCTATCGCCGGATTGACGATGCGTATCTCGATCCCCTCACCTTCCGTCCCGATTCAGCCCTTGGCGTGCCGGGCCTGTTCGATCTCTACCGGGCGGGGCGCGTCACCCTCGTCAACGCGCCGGGCACCGGCATCGCCGACGACAAATCGATCTACACCTATATTCCCGATGTCATCGAATTCTACACCGGCGAAAAGCCGCTGTTGAAGAACGTGCCGACCTGGCGCTGCGGCGAGCCGGAAGCGCTCAAATACGTGCTCGATCATCTGGCCGAGCTGGTGGTCAAGGAGGTGCATGGCTCGGGCGGCTACGGCATGCTGGTCGGACCGACCTCGTCGTCCAGCGAGATCGAGGCCTTCCGCGCCCGGCTGAAAGCCAACCCGAAGAACTACATCGCCCAGCCGACGCTGGCGCTGTCCGCTTCGCCCACTTTCACCGGATCCGGTGTGGCGTCGCGCCATATCGATCTGCGCCCCTTCGTGCTCACCGGCGATCGCATCCGCATCACGCCCGGCGGGCTCACGCGCGTCGCCCTGAAAGACGGCTCGCTCGTCGTCAATTCGAGCCAGGGCGGGGGCACGAAAGACACCTGGGTGTTGGAGGACTGATGCTCGGCCGCACCGCCGCCTCGCTGTTCTGGCTATCGCGCTATGTCGAGCGGGCCGAGAACATGGCGCGCCTTCTCGAGGTCGGCTACCGCATCTCGCTGATGCCGCGCGCCATCGAAGGCCATCGCGACGACTGGCGCTCGACGCTCACCAGCGCCGCCTGCGAGACGAGCTATTTCGCCAAGCACAAGGACATCACCACGCCCGAGATCATCCATCATCTGCTGTTCGACGACGACAATCCCTCGAGCGTGCGCACCTGCCTGAGGACGGCGCGCAACAATGGCCGCGCCGTGCGCACCGCGCTGACGCGCGATGTATGGGAGAGCCTCAACGGCACATGGAACGAATATTCCCAGATCACGCCGGGCTCGATCGGTCCCGACCGGCTGCCCGGCTTCCTCGACTGGATCAAGCAGCGTGCCATGCTGTTCCGCGGCGCCCTGCTCGGCACCATGCTCAGGCACGACACCTATTACTTCAGCCAGCTCGGCACTTTCATAGAGCGCGCCGACAACACCGCGCGCATCCTCGATGTGAAATATTACATCCTGCTGCCGAAACCAAGTGATGTCGGCTCCGATGTCGACATCCAGCAATGGTCGACGGTGCTGCGCTCGGTCTCGGCGCATCGCGCCTATCGCTGGTTCTATCGCGACAGCACCTACCGGCCGTGGCTGGTGGCGGAGTTCCTGATCCTGCGCGAGGAAATGCCGCGCTCGCTCATCTTCTGCTATCAGTGGCTCACCCGCTCGCTCGGCGGCCTGGGTGAGCTCTATGGCCAGCGCTACGAGTGCCATAACGAGGCGGCGGAGCTTTATGCCCGCCTGAAGACCGGCAATATGGACGACATTTTCCAGAGCGGACTGCACGAATTCCTGCAGGACTTCGTCAATGCCAACAACCGGATCGCCGCTCAGATCGGGCAGACCTATAATTTCCCATGAAGCTGCATATCCGCCACGAGACGAAATACGACTATGAGACGAATGTCCGCTCGTCGATCCAGCGGCTGCATCTGACGCCCGCCAGTTTCGCGACCCAGAAGGTACAGGCGTGGAAGATCGAGGCGCCCGGCATCGACACGGCGCTCACCTATCGCGACGGCTTCGGCAACCAGGTGCATGTCGTCACCTCGCAAGGCGCTCATGATCATGTGACGGTGGTCGCCGAGGGCGTGGTCGAGGTCGAGGATGCGGCGGGCGTGGTGCGCGGGCTCATCTGTCCGTCACCGGACAATGTCTTTCTGCGCCAGACCGACGCCACGGAGCCCAGCCCGGAGCTCACCGACATCGCGCAGGCGGCGCAGGCCCGGCAGCTCAAGCCGCTCGATCTTATCCATGCGATCATGGGTGAGATCCATGGCCGCATCGCCTATGAGATCGGCGCGACGCATTATCACACGACGGCCGCCCAGGCCTTGGCCGACGGCAAGGGCGTCTGCCAGGATCACGCCCATGCGATGCTCTCGGTGCTGAGGCACATCGGCATTCCCGGCCGCTACGTAACCGGCTATCTCGTCACCGATGGCCCCCTTCCCGCGACGGCAAGCCATGCCTGGGCCGAGGCGCTCGTCCCGCAGCTCGGCTGGGTGGGGTTCGACGCGGCGAATTGCAAATGCCCGACCGCCGATTATGTGCGGGTGGCCACGGGTCTTGACGCGCAAGGCGTGGTGCCTGTACGCGGCAGCCGGCGGGGCGGCGAAACCGAGAACATGACTGTGTCGGTCCTGGTGCAGCCCGCCGAACAATAATGCTCTGGAGACCCGAATGACCTATTGCGTGGGATTGCTGATGAAGGACGGTTTCGTCCTGGCAGCCGATACGCGCACCAATGCCGGTCTCGACAATATCGCGACCTTCCGGAAGCTGCATAACTGGTCGCAGCCCGGCAAACGGGTCTTCGCCCTCGCCACCTCCGGCAACCTCGCCACCACCCAGGCCGTCGTCAGCCTTCTCACCGAAGGTACTTTGTCGCTGCGCAAGCGCGGCGCCGTCGACAACCTGTTCAGTGCCAAGACGATGTTCCAGGCCGCCCAGATCGTCGGGCGCGCGGTGCGCGACGTGCAGAAGAGCGATGATGGCCAGCTGTTCCAGTCGGAAGACACATTCTCGGCGAGTTTCCTGTTCGCCGGTCAGATCGGCGCCGAACCGCCCCGAATGTTCCAGATCTATTCAGCCGGCAATTTCATCGAGGCCACCGCCGACACGCCCTTCCTGCAGATCGGCGAGCATAAATACGGCAAGCCCATTCTCGACCGGGTGAGCGATCGGAATATGCGGCTCGGCGAGGCGGCGAAGCTCGTGCTGCTGTCCTTCGATTCGACCATCCGATCGAACCTGAGCGTCGGCATGCCGATCGACCTCCTCGTCTATGAAAAGGGTACGCTCAAGCTGGAACGCATCAGGCGCATCGAGCGCGACGATCCCTATTTCCATAAATTGTCGACCGACTGGGGCAAGGCGCTACGCCAGGCCTTCGGCGCCATCGACGAATTCGACATCTGATCATTACGGTTTCCTAATTTGCGGCACGGCGCCAGTTCGCTATGTCTAGCTCGCCAAATCGGCAAGAGGGATATCCTTCCGTCATGATCAACCGCCGTAACTTCCTGGCGGCAGGCGCGGCCGCTGCGGCGGCTTTTGGCTTTCCGGTCCGCGCCGATGCGGCAGACGGCCTGAAACTCGGCGCCGAGACCAGCTTCTCCTTCGCGACCCTCATCGACGAGGCGCGGCGTCTGGCCGGCCAAGCCTATGTCGCGCCTGCCGCGCCGCCGCGCGACATCCTCAACCGCATCGACTATCAGGCGCATGGCCAGATCAGGTTCGACACGAGCCGCGCTTTGTTTGCCGAGGGACCCGGTCCCTTCCCCGTCACGTTCTTTCATCTCGGCAAGTACTTCCAGGTGCCGGCGCGCATGCATGTCGTCACGGGTGCCGGTGCGCGCGAGATCATCTACGATCCCGCCTATTTCGAGATGCCGATCGACAGCCCGGCGCGCGCGCTTCCACCCGACAGCGGCTTCGCCGGCTTCCGCTTCCAGGAAAGCCGGCTCGGCGATCAGGCCAGGCTCGACTGGCGCCGGAACGACTGGGTCGCCTTTCTCGGCGCCTCCTATTTCCGCGCTATCGGCGAGCTCTATCAATACGGCCTTTCCGCCCGTGGCATCGCGATCAATATCGCGCTCCCCGACCGTATCGAGGAATTTCCCTGCTTCACACATTTCTATTTCGAGACGCCCGCGGGCGATGACGGCACGGTCGTTGTGTATGCCTTGCTCGAAGGCCCCAGCCTCGCCGGCGCCTATCGCTTCGCCATGACGCGCGACAAGGGCGTCGTCATGGAGGTCGAGAAGGCGCTCTTCCTCAGGACCGATGTCGCCCGTCTCGGCATCGCGCCGATGACCTCGATGTACTGGTTCTCCGAGACGCGGAAGCCCGAGCTCGTCGACTGGCGCCCCGAAGTCCATGATTCCGACGGCCTCGCTTTATGGAGCGGAAAGGGCGAGCGCATCTGGCGGCCGCTCAACAACCCGCCGCGCATCATCGACTCGTCCTTCGAGGATACGAATCCGCGCGGCTTCGGCCTTTCGCAGCGCGACCGCAATTTCGACCACTATCAGGACGGCGTCCTGTATGACCGCCGGCCGAGCCTGTGGGTCGAGCCGCTCGATGCGTGGGGACCGGGCGCGGTGCAGTTGTTCGAGCTGCCGACCGATGACGAGATCCATGACAATATCGTCGCCGCCTGGGTGCCGGCGGACCCCGCCAAGGCCGGGGCAAGCTATCGCTTCCGCTATCGCCTGCACTGGCGCGCCGATGAGCCTTATCCGACCAGCATGGCGCGCTGCGTCGCCACGCGCCTCGGCAATGGCGGGCAACCGGGCCAGCCGCGCCCCCGGGGCGTGCGCAAATTCATGGTCGAGTTCCTCGGCGGGCCCCTGGTGAACATTCCATTCGGCATCAAGCCGGAAGTGGTTCTATGGGCCTCACGCGGCACCTTCTCCTATGTCTTCAGCGAAGCCGTGCCGAATGGCGTTCCCGGCCATTGGCGCGCCCAGTTCGACCTTGCCGTCACCGGCACGACTCCGGTCGAGCTCAGGCTCTTTCTCCGGAATGGCGGCCAGGATATGACCGAGACCTGGATCTACCAGTATCATCCGACGCCCGACGAGCAGACCTAACCAAGATAGTCGCAAGCTGCGAAAGCATGCGTCTTGAGAACATGCAGATATTCGCTGATCTTCACCGCCTCGTCGGGCGCGCCCATCGTGTCGGGCGAAGGACCATAGGAGAAGCCGGGAATGCCTCTCTGCCGCCAGAACCGGGCATCGGAGGCGCCAAGCGACAGGACCGGGACGACATCGCGGTTGCTGAAACGCTCCGCATTGCGCGACAGATGCCCGACCATGGGATGACGGGAGTCGGACCAGCTCGGCTCCATGAGGGTGATCACCTCCATCGACGCGCCTTCATATCTGGCCAGCACGTCCTGCACTGATGCAAGGATCGTCGCGCTGGTCATTCCCGCCGGCATGCGGATATCGACCTCAAGCACGCAATCGGGCGCCAGCACATTGGCGCTGCTGCCGCCCCTGATCGCACCGTAATTCACAGTGACGACATCGATGATGTCACCGCCGCCCTTGCCCACCAGCCGGTCGATGACGGCGCGACACTGCGTGATGACAGGATCGAGATCCGCGGGTGTCTCGTAGCGTTTGCCGTGCAGACCGTTGAGATCACGCTGGAGCTCTCCCATGAGACGGATCGCGTTGGGACTCTGATGTGTATAGGCGCCATGGCCGCCGGCGGTGCGAATGCCGATGCGCAGATGGACGGCGCCCTTCTCACCCACTTCGATCGCCCCTGTGGAGCTCGGCTCGGCATTCACATAACAGTCTCCGGTCACGAGCTCGGGATAGTCCTTGAGCAGAAACTCGGCGCCATAACGCCCGCCCGTCTCCTCATCGGAGACCAGTGCCAGAGTGAGGCGGCCGCCGAGGCTGTCGCGATGCGCATGCAAATAGGCGAAAGCCAGGACGAGCGCCGCCGTGCCGGCCTTCATGTCCACGGCGCCACGGCCATGGACATAACCGTCCTGCACCAGGCCGCTCCAGGGCGACCGCGACCAGCCCGCCGCATCGCCCGCCGGGAAAACATCGACATGCCCGTTGAGCACGAGATGCGGCCCGGGACGCGCGCCCTTGAAGTCGGCCACCAGGTTCGGCATTTCGTCCTTGGCGAACAAGAGCCGGCTGGAAATGTCGAAGCGGCGAAGCTCCGCCTCGATAACACTCATCGCCTGACGAGTGTCACCCGGCGGATTGGGACTTGGAGCACGGACAAGGCGCACCAGGAAGTCGATGATGCGGTCCTCATCGCGCGCGATGGCGGAGAGTATCAGCTCCTTCGGACTCATCCTTCGCCCTCTCAGGGTTTGGGCGTCTTGATGGCGCCTTTGAGCTCGGGATGATTGGCGGTGATCCGATCCAGCTCGCCGGATTTGGCCAGCGCCATGATCGCCGCATCGAGCTTGGCCTTGAGGGCCGTGTCGCCTTTACGTATGCCGGCGCCCATGCCCTCTCCAAGTATCTTGGGATCCTCGACATCCGCTTTGTGCTCGCAGCAGGCGCTGCCTTGCGCCGAGGTGAGAAGCCTCTGCATGGCTGCCGCACCCCCGACCGTGTAGTCGATGCGCCCGGAAACCATGTCTCCGTTGGTCTCGTCCTGGGTCGGATAGGCTTTGATCTGGGCGCCGGCCGGTGCGTAAACCACGGTTGCGTATTTTTCCTCAGGCCCGCCGCCTGGAACGCCGATGACCTTGTCCGCGAGATGCTCAGGCGTGACGTCGAGATCGCCGTTCTTCGGACCGACCATGAACATCACGCTGCTGTAGTAAGGAACGGAAAAATCGATGACCTCACGGCGATCGTCCGTGATCGACAAAGAGCTCCAGATGACGTCGATCGTCCGCGACTGAAGGCTGGGAATGAGGCCGTCCCAGGCGATTTCGACATATTCGCACTTCTCGTTCATCGCCTTGCAGGCGGCCTCGAGGACGTCGATCTCCCAACCGATCCACTTGCCCGACGCGTCCTTCGAGGTGAAGGGCGGATAAGGCTCCGCCACCAGGCCGATCTTGATATCGGCATGGGCAAACCCAGCCTGCAGCATCACAAGGCCGGCCGCCAAAGCGAGCTTCTGAAACACTCTCCGCACTATTTCCTCCCAACAAAAATCCGTTCGTCCGCAGGTCATTCGGGTGAAGGAGCCTGATGGGCTCTACCCGTTGACTCCTTATTGGCCACATGACCAATAAGGAGTCAACGGGTATTGCTACACTCAAGACGGATTCGGGCGGTTCGGCCGCACGGCAATGGGCAAGGACGATGGTCAGGCGCAGAAAAGTACCCGAAGAACGCCGCCGCGAAATCGTGACCGCGGCGGCTCGGTTGGCCAGCAAGACAGGGTTGGGCAGCATCAGCTTGCGCAGTGTCGCCCAGGAAGCCGGTGTTGCGCCCGGCTTAGTCAATCACTATTTTCCGGCCGTCGAACAACTCGTCGCCGAAGCCTTCGCGCAGGTCGGCGCGGATGATCTGAATGGTCAATTCGCGGCCATCCGCAAGACGAGCGATCCCGTTCAGCAGATGCGCTCATATTTGAGATCGGCGCTTGCCGATCAGCCGGACTCGATGCGGCTATTGGCGGTCGAAGCCCTATATCTCGCGCGGCAACAGCCACTGCTCAGCGACACGCTCACCATGCTCTTCGATGCCTGGGATCTCGAAATGTCGCGCGTGATCGACGCCGGCACGCGAAACGGCGCCTTTCGGTCGGAGGATCCGATGAAGTCGGCCATCCATATCTTCGCCCTGATCGATGCCTTCGCGTTGCAGGCCGTGGCGTTATCACCCGCGCGGCTCGGTATCGTCAGGGAGGTGACCATCCAGGCGACGGAACGGGAGTTGGGACTGGCCAGAGGCTCACTGCAGCTCGATGCCGCCTGATGCGGCCAGGACGTCTTTACGCGATCGCATGATCGGCGAAAGCCGCCGCCATCAGCCGCTTGGTATAATCCTCATGCGGGTGGTCGAAAATCTGCTCAGGCGAGCCCTGCTCCACCATGCGGCCGTCCTTCATCACCATGATGTGGTCGGCCATGGCGCGCACCACGGCCAGATCGTGGCTGATGAACAGATAGGACAGGTTGTTCGCCTGCTGCAGGTCGCGCAGCAGATCGACGATCTGCTTCTGCACCTGGCGGTCGAGCGCCGAGGTCGGCTCGTCGAGCACCACCACCTTGGGCTTCAGGATGATGGCACGGGCGATGGCGATACGCTGGCGCTGGCCGCCTGAGAATTCATGCGGATAGCGGTTGCGGTTGGCGGGATCGAGCCCCACTTCCGCGAATGCCTGCGCGGCGCGGCGGTCGCGCTCCTTCGAGGTGATCGATGGCTCATGGACCAGGAGGCCTTCGGTGACGATCTGGCCCGACGTCAGACGCGGGCTCAAGGAGCCGAAAGGATCCTGAAACACGATCTGCAGCTGCTTGCGCAAGGGTCGCATCTGCTGCGCGTCGAACTTTTCGATGTTGCGGCCGTCGAAATGAATGGCGCCCTCGCTCGGCACCATGCGCAGCAAAGCGCGCGCCAGCGTCGATTTGCCGGACCCCGATTCACCGACGATGCCGATGGTCTGGCCGCGCCGCAGCTTCACCGAAACGCGATCCACCGCTTTCAGATAGACCGGATCGCCGGCCAGGAAGCCGCCGCCGATCTTGAAGGTGACGCGCATGTCGGTCCCGTCGAGCATGGTCGGCGCCGTCTTGGGCACCGGCTCCTTATGGCCGGTCGGCTCGGCGGCGAGCAGCGCCTTGGTATAGGGATGCTTGGGGTCGGCGAAGATGGCACGGGTCTCGCCCTCCTCCACCACCTCGCCCAGCTTCATCACATAGACCCGGTCGGCGATGCGCCGCACGATGTTGAGGTCATGGGTGATGAAGATCATGCTCATGCCGAGGCGCTTGCGCAGGTCGGCCATGAGATTGAGGATTTCCGCCTGGATCGTGACGTCGAGCGCGGTGGTCGGCTCATCGGCGATGAGCAGATCGGGATCGTTGGCGATCGCCATGGCGATCATCACGCGCTGGCGCTGGCCGCCCGACATCTCATAAGGATAGGACTTCATCCGCCGCTCGGGCTCGGGGATGCGCACCAGCTTCAGCATCTTCACCGCTTCCTTGCGCGCCTCCTCGGCGCCCACCTTGCGGTGCCGCATGATCGGCTCCATCAGCTGATTGCCGATGGTGTAGAGCGGATCGAGCGAGGTCATCGGCTCCTGGAAGATCATGGTGATCTTGCGGCCGCGCACCTCGTTGAGCTCGGACTTGGTCAAGGTCAGCAGATTGGCGCCGCGATAGGAGATGGCGCCGGTCGCCTCGCCATTGGAGGCAAGAAGCCGCATCGCCGCCATCATGGTCTGGCTCTTGCCGGACCCCGATTCACCCACCACGGCGACCGTCTCGCCGGGCCTGACATACATGTTGATGCCTTTGACCGCTTCGACCATGCCGTCGAGGGTGTGGAAGCGTACTTTCAGATTCTCGACCGAAAGAATGTTTTCGTTGCCGGCCATGGCGTCACCGATCCTTCGGGTCGAGCGCGTCGCGCAGACCATCGCCAATGAAATTGAGGGCGAAGAGCGTCGAGACCAGGAAGAAGGCCGGGTACAGCAAAAGCCAATTGGCCGAGCCGATATTCTTGGCGCCCTGCGAGATGAGCACGCCCCAGCTCGTCATCGGCTCCTGCACGCCCAAGCCCAGGAAGGACAGGAAGCTCTCGAGAATGATGACCTGCGGCACCAGCAAGGTCATATAGATGACCACCGGTCCCAGGAGATTGGGCACGATATGGCGCAGCAATATGCCGCCGCTGCTCACACCCAAGGCTTCTGCCGCCTGGACATATTCCTGCCGCCTGATCGACAGAGCCTGGCCACGCACGATGCGCGCCATGTCGAGCCATAAAACGGCGCCGACGGCCAGGAACATCAGCACGAAATTGCGGCCGAAGAATACCACCAGCATGATCACGAAGAAGATGAAGGGCAGCGAATAGAGGATGTCGACGATACGCATCATGATCTCGTCGGTCTTGCCGCCCATGAAGCCGGCGGTCGCGCCGTAAAGCACACCGATCACCACCGCCACGCAGCCGGCGAGCAATCCGATGGCGAGCGAGATGCGCCCGCCCATCAGCGTGCGGGCAAGGAGATCGCGGCCGGTATTGTCGGTGCCGAAATAGAAATACTCCTTTTCGACGGTGGCGCTCATGGTCAGCTTGAGGCCGTCCGCCGATTTGCTCTCGATGCGGGTATTATCGAACGTGTCGGAGCGATCCAGATAGCGGGTGACGCGCTCATCGATCGCCTTGGGCGAGGAGACGGTCACGAAGATGCGCTCGTCCTGCTCATGCCACTCCTCGAGGTCGACCCGCATGCGGCGCACCGCGTCCTTGAGCGCCGTGTCGATCATCTCGGCCTGCGGATAGGCCGACAGGCTCGGCGGCGTGCGGACGTAATCGGGATAGATCGTCGTATAGGGATGCGGCACGAAATAAGGGCCGAAGACGCAGGCGATGGCCATCAGCGCCAGATAGATCAGGCTGAACATCGCCGCCTTGTTGGCCTTGAGGCGCGCCAGCGCGTCGGCCCAGAGCGAGCGTCCGACGACCGGTGTCTGGGTTGCGGTGATGTCAGTCATAACGCACCCTCGGATCGACCGCCGCATAGAGGATGTCGACGATGAGATTGAAGATGATGGTGAAGAGCGCGATCACCACGACGGTGCCCATGACCAGCGTGTAGTCACGGTTGAGCGCCGCCTCGACGAAATAACGTCCGACCCCCGGGATCTGGAAGATCGTCTCGACGATGATCGAGCCGGTGAGCAGAGCAGCAGCCGCCGGGCCCGAATAGGAGACGATGGGGAGCAACGCGCCGCGCAGCGCATGCTTGACGATGATGCTCCAGTCGGAAAGCCCGAGCGCTCGCGCGGTGCGGATATGATGCGAGCGCAGCGCCTCGATCATCGAGCCGCGCATCAGGCGCGCCACGATGGCGATCTGCGGCAAGGCCAGCGTGATGATCGGACCGATCTTGTTGACCAGCGCCCCGCCGCCCCAGGTCGCGACCGGCACCAGCGCCAGCGTCGTGGCGAAGATGAGCTGGTAGATGGGCGCGATCACGAAGGTCGGCACCGTGCTGCCCGCCGTCGCCGTGGCGATGACGGCATAGTCGGCGGCCTTGTTCTGCTTGAGCGCGGCGGTGATGCCAAGGATGGTGCCGATGATCAGCGCCAGGATGAGCGCCGAGGCGCCGACCTGGATCGAGACCGGCAGGCCGACCTTGAACAACTCACCAACGGTGAAGTCAGGCAGGTTGTAGCTCGGACCGAAATTACCGTGCAGCAGGTTGTTGAGATAATGCAGATACTGCATCCACAAAGGCTGATCGAGACCGAACTGGCGCTCGAGATTGGCCTTGATCACGGGATTGAGCCCGCGTTCCTGATTGAACGGGCCGCCCGGCGCGACGCGGATCAGGAAAAACGAAATCGTGACGATCACGAAGAGCGTCGGAATGGCAGTCAATAACCGCCGGAAGACATAGCGCAGCATGGCGCGCCCCCCTATCTTGCAAGGCGCAGCCGCCGTTTCCCATCGGAAACGACGGCCGCTTCACCCCAGTTATTCCTTGCTGATAAAGCGCGTCGGATGCACGTCCATGACGTTGTCCTCGAAGCCTTTCAGCTTCGGCGACACGAGATTGTGGTAGCTGTAGTAGAGCAGCGGGATGTTGCCGAGATCGTCGACCAGCACCCTTTCGGCTTCCGAGAGCAACTTCGAGCGCTCGGCCGGGTTGCCGCCAGCGGCGGCAGCCTTGTCCATCAGCTCTTCATATTTCGGGCTGTTGTAGTTCGAGTAGTTGTTGCCGCTCGCCTTGCGGGTGATGCCGAGGAAGGTCTCGGGATCCTTGTAGTCGGCGATCCAGGCGGCACGGGCCACGTCATAATCGCCCTTCTGCTCCAGGAAGCCATAATGTGTCTTGGTGTCGGTGTTGACCATCGTCACCTCGACGCCGAGCGGCTTGAGCTGCTCCTGAATGGCGACCGCGGTGTTCTTATGGTTTTCCGACGTATTGTAGCGGATCTCCATCTTCAGCGGCTTGTCGGGGCCGTAGCCGAGCTCGGCGAGGATCTTCTTGGCTTCGTCCTCGCGGTCGATCTGCGACATCTCGGCATAATCGGCGATGGCCGGCTCATAACCCGCGATGCCCGGAGGCACCATGGAATAGCCGGGGATCATGCTGTTGCCCCAGACCTTCTCGGCGATGAAGTCGCGGTCGATCGCCATCGAAATGGCGCGGCGCAGCTTCGGGTTGGACCACGGCTCCTTATCGGTCTTCACGGCATAATAATAGGTGCCGAGATACGGACCGATGTGAACCTGATCGCCAAACTTCTTCTTGAGATCGGCAAGCTGCTCGAGCGGCATGTCGTCGTTCGAATCGAGCTCGCCCGCCTCGAAGCGCTTGATGGCGGTTGAACGGTCTTCGGTCGGGAAGTAGTTGACGGTGTCGACCTTGACCTGGTCGGCTTCATAGAATTTCGGATTCTTGACCAGCTTGATGTGGTCGTTCGGCACGAATTCGGCGAGCGTATAGGCGCCGTTGGAGACGAGATTGCCAGGCTTGATCCATTCGGCGCCAAGCTTCTCGAGCGAGGCCTTGTGCACCGGATAGTTCGCCTGATGCGTCAGCATCTCGAGGAAGTAAGGTGTCGGCGACTTGAGCGTGACCTCGAACGTATTGGCGTCGACCGCCTTCACGGCCAGCTCTTCCGGCTTCACCTTGCCTTCGTTCACTTCCTGGCCGTTCTTGATGACATACATCATCGAGGCATATTCGGCCGCGGTCGCCGGGTCCTCGAGGCGGCGGAAGGAATAGACGAAATCATCGGCGGTGACGGGGTCGCCATTCGACCAGGTCGCGCCCTTGCGCAGATTGAAGGTGTAGACGGTGCCGTCATCGGAGATCTTCCAGCTTTCGGCGGCGCCCGGAATGACGTCGGCCTTGGCGTCTTGCATGACGAGGCCGGAGAACAGATCGCGCAGGATATGCGCTTCGTAGACAGTCGAGGTCTTATGCGGATCGAGGGTCTCGGGGTCGGCCGAATTGCCTCTGTTGTAGATCATTTCGGCGAAGGCCGCCGAATAGCTTATCGATACGAGTGCCGTCGCCAGAAGCAGCGATCGCAGGCTTTTTTTCATCTAGTTCCTCCCATGTTGACGGCTCCGTTAAGGGCAGAATTGCCAAAAGCCGTCGGTCCAGACGGGGCGCACTATAGCATCGCCCACGGCTTTGTCCCATGTCCTGTAATAGTGGTCGAAAGTTCAATAGCGGGACGTCAAACAATTTGAATTGCACGGCCGGCACCCCCCGCTTATTGAAGTCGGGAAATGACCAAAAACGATCATACCCCCCTGCTCGACAGCGTTAACGAACCCGCGGCGTTGCGCAGACTGAGCCCTCAGCAATTGCGTCAGCTCGCCGAGGAACTCCGGGCCGAGACGATCGCGGCGGCAGCCAAGACCGGCGGCCATTTCGGCGCAGGGCTCGGCGTCATCGAGCTCACCGTGGCGTTGCACTATGTCTTCAACACGCCCAAGGACCGGCTGATCTGGGACGTCAGCCACCAGACCTATCCACACAAAATCCTCACCGGCCGGCGCGACCGCATCCGCCAGATCCGCCAGCGCGACGGCCTCTATGGCTTCACCAAGCGCAGCGAAAGCGAATACGACCCGTTCGGCGCCGCCCACAGCTCGACCTCCATCTCGGCCGGTCTCGGCATGGCCGTGGCGCGCGACATGAAGAACGAGGACAACCACGTCGTCTGTGTCATCGGCGATGGCGCGATGAGCGCCGGCATGGCCTATGAGGCGATGAACAATGCGGGCGCCCTCGATACCCGCCTCATCGTCCTCCTCAACGACAATGGCATGTCGATCGCCCCCGCGGTCGGGGCGTTGACCAACTATCTCTCCTGGCTCGTCTCGTCGCGGCCCTTCCTGTCGCTGCGCGACATCGCCAAGCAGCTCGCCATGAAGTTCCCGCGCACCTTGCGCACGGCGGCGCAGCGGGCGGATGAATATGCACGCGGCATGCTGACCGGCGGCACCTTGTTCGAAGAGCTCGGCTTCTATTATGTCGGGCCCATCGACGGGCACAATGTCGATACGCTGGTGCCCATCCTGCAGAATGTGCGCGACGCCGAGCAATTGGGTCCGGTGCTCGTCCATGTGGTGACGGAAAAAGGCAAAGGGCATCCCTTCGCCAAGCCGGACCGGGAGAAGTACCACGCCGTCTCGAAATTCGATCCCCTCACAAGCGAGATGGCGAAGAGCGTCTCCAATGCGCCGACCTATACCTCGGTCTTCGCCAAGGCGCTGATCGCCCATGGCGAGAAGGACGACAAGATCGTCGGCATCACCGCCGCCATGCCGTCGGGCACCGGCCTCGACAAGTTCGCCGAGCGGTTTCCCACCCGGATGTTCGATGTCGGCATCGCCGAGCAGCATGCCGTCACCTTCGCCGCCGGCCTCGCGGTCGAGGGCTTCAAGCCCTTCTGCGCCATCTACTCCACCTTCCTGCAGCGCGCCTATGACCAGGTCGTGCATGACGTGGCGCTGCAACGGCTGCCGGTGCGCTTCGCCATCGACCGTGCCGGCCTCGTCGGCCAGGATGGCGCGACCCATGCCGGCAGCTTCGACATCGGTTACCTTTCCTGCCTGCCCGATTTCGTCGTCATGGCGGCAGCGGACGAGGCCGAGCTCGTCCATATGGTAGCGACCGCCGTCGCGATCGACGACCGGCCCTCGGCCTTCCGCTATCCGCGCGGCGAAGGCGTCGGTGTCGACATGCCCGAGGAAGGCGTGCCGCTCGAAATCGGCCGCGGCCGCATTCTGCGTGATGGCGGCAAGATCGCGCTGCTCTCCTTCGGTGCCAGGCTGCAGGAATGTCTCAAGGCGGCAGATCAGCTGCAGAGCCTGGGGCTGCCAGCGACAGTCGCCGATGCGCGCTTCGCCAAGCCCCTCGATGAAGATCTGGTCCGCCGGCTGGTCCACGGCCATGAGGTGCTGGTGACCGTCGAGGAAGGCGCCATTGGCGGCTTCGGCACGCAGGTGCTGCATTATCTGGCGCGCGCCAATCTGTTCAACGCGGGCTGCCATGTCCGCACCATCTATCTGCCCGACCGCTTCGTCTCGCATGCGACGCCCAAGGAGCAGTATGAGGATGCCGGCCTGACCGAGAAGTCGATCGTCGCCGAGGTGCTGGCGGCGCTGGGGCCTGCCCGCGGCCTGGACTTCAAGACCCTGGCCTGAAGCCGAAGCAGCCACGCACTGCGCGGTCACGTCGTCTATTGCCCGCACAGCTTCATCAACGAACTGATGATTGCATTTAATTTTACCTAGGGTAGTTTTTTGACGCCTGGGGATCGACCAAGTGCCCCCGGAACGATCCCTGGCGCCTCGAAGGCCCTTGCTCGGTCGCCGTCCTGCAAGGGCCTTCTTGAGTCACAACGCCATTCCCTTCTCACTGAGCGCTTCCCGCGGGGGCGTTTGACTTATCAGATCAAATAAGATAACCCCCTACCCTATATTTCAATGGAGAGACCATGCATACGGTCAAGGACAAGGCCCGGCTGATGGCGCGGGTGCGCCGCATCAAAGGCCAGGCGGAAGCGCTGGAACGGGCGCTCGAGGCCGAGCTCGGCTGCTCCGACGTGCTGATGCTGGCCGCCTCGATGCGCGGCGCCGTCAACGGGCTCACTACCGAAATCATCGAGGACCACATCCGCAACCACATCATCGACCCCGACAAGCAGCCCGAGTCCGAATATGCCAAGGGCGCCGCCGAGCTGATCGAGGTCGTCAGGACCTATCTCAAATGACCATCGCCTCCGAACCCGGCCACAGCCATGTCTTTCTCGGCCAAAGTCATGCCCGCAACGAGAAGCGCACCTGGCTGGTGATCGCGCTCACCGCGACGATGATGCTGGTCGAGATCGCCGCCGGCACGATCTACGGCTCGATGGCGCTGGTCGCCGATGGCTGGCACATGGCCACTCATGCCGCCGCGATGCTGATCACCGCGCTCGCCTATTACTATGCCCGCAAGAATGCCCTGAACCGCCGCTTCACCTTCGGCACCGGCAAGCTCGGCGAGCTCGCCGGCTTCGCCAGCGCCGTCGTCCTGGCGCTCATCGCGCTGATGATCGGTTGGGAAAGCTTCGTACGCCTCACCGCCCCCGTGCCGATCGACTTCAACCAGGCGATCATCGTCGCGGTGGTCGGCCTCGTCGTCAATCTCGCCAGCGCCTGGCTGCTCAGCGGCGATCATCACCATCATCACGATCATCACCATGATCACGGCCACGACCACCATGACCATCACGGCGGCGACAACAATCTGCGCGCCGCCTATATGCATGTGCTGGCCGACGGGCTGACATCGGTCCTCGCCATCATCGCCCTCGTCACCGGCAGCCTCTATGGCTGGCTGTGGCTCGATCCGGCCATGGGCATCGTCGGTGCCCTGGTCATCGCGCGCTGGTCCTGGGGCCTCATCCGCGATTCAGGCGGCGTGCTCGTCGATTATCTGCCGGTCGGCGAGGACCTGCCCGACGAGATCCGCAGCACCCTCGAGAACGAGCGGGAAAAGATCACCGACCTGCATGTCTGGCGGCTCGGCCCCGGCCATCACGGCGCCATCGTCGCGATCAGCTCGGCGGAGCCCAGGCCGCCGGCCTTCTATCGCGACAAGCTCGCTCATATCCACGATCTGTCGCATGTGACGATCGAGGTGGAGGCGTGAGCCGCCTGACCGGGCATCCAGGCCGATTGTGACCCATATGCCACAGTCGCCAGAAAACCCCCGCACACCCGTCAAATGACGGGCATCCATCCCTGAGAATTACCGTCATTCTGTCCGACGACACATTTTCGAGGGGACCAGATGTTCAAGAAGCTACTCATGGCCGGCGCGGCCTCCGCCTTCGTCAGCTCCGGCGCGTCCGCCGCCGACATCATCGAGCCGGCGGCATATGATTGGACCGGGCCTTATCTCGGTCTCCAGGCCGGCTATGGCTGGGGCGACAATGACGTAAAGCCGACGCAACCGGATGTCAGTATAACGGATCCCGTTGGTAGAAGCGCCGTGGGCGTCTTCCCCGAGCGGGATGGCTCCATCGATATCGACGGCTTCGTCGGCGGCCTGCATGCCGGTTACAACTGGCAAATGGACAGCCTGGTTCTCGGCGTCGAAGGTGACATCGAGTATGCCGATCTGGATGGCGACACCGACATCGTGGCGGGCGCCAACGACACCAAGGCCGGCGAGGCGAGTCAGGAGATCGACTGGCTGGGCTCCCTCAGATTGCGTGGCGGCTTCGCCTTCGATCGCGCGCTTCTCTATGTGACGGGCGGCCTCGCCGTCGGCGGCGTCGACGCCAAGGGCTCGATCGACAACAGCCTCGTTCCCGAGGACAAGGGCAGCAGCGACACCGAATGGGGCTGGACGCTCGGCGGCGGCCTCGAATACGCGCTCACCGAGGAGATCAGCGCCCGTGTCGAATACCGCTACACCGATCTCGGTGACACCGATGTCAAATTCGACGGCAACGGCAATGTCGACAAGTTGGAATTCGAGAACGCATTCCATGCCGTGCGCGCCGGCCTGAGCTGGCACTTCTGATTCCGATCCCCGGAATCAGGACTCTTCGTCCTCGTCGCGGCGGCGCCGTTTGCGGCAGCAGCACGAAGAGCGCGACGAGGCTGGGCCCAAGCCGCCGGCCTCCTATCGCGGCAAGCTCGCTCTATCCACGATCTGTCGCATGACGGTCGAGGTGGAAGAGCAAGCGGTGTAGGTCGACTGTGCTCGATTTGCCACAGTCCCGATAAATTCCCGGACCCCCGTCAAATGCCGGGCATGCGGCCGTGGGAAATGCCGTCATTCTGCCCGGCAGCAGATTCTCAGGGGACGACATGTACAAAAGGATACTCCTGGCCGGTGTGGCCTCCGCCTTTGTTACCTCCGGCGCATTCGCGGCGGATATCATCGCGCCATCGGCCTTTGACTGGACCGGACCCTATGTCGGCCTTCAGGGCGGCTATGCCTGGGGCGACAATGACGTGGTGCCGCAGCAGCTCGGCACCGGCGATGGCATTGGGGCGGGCGGAAACGGAAGAGACGTTGGCGTGTTTCCCGAGCGGGACGGCTCCATCGACATGGATGGCTTCGTCGGCGGACTGCATGCAGGCTACAACTGGCAGTTGGACAGCCTGATTCTCGGCGTCGAAGGTGACATCGAACTCGCCGATATCAAGGGGGACACCGATATCGTCGGAGCTAACGATGCGGCATTCGGCGAAGCCAGCCAGGAGATCGACTGGCTGGGATCTCTGAGACTGCGTGGCGGCTTCGCCTTCGATCGCGCCCTCCTTTATGTAACCGGCGGTCTCGCCGTCGGTGGCGTGGACGCCAGAGGCTCGCTTCCGGACGCCCTCAACTCTGAATTTGCGAGCAGCGACGATACGGAATGGGGCTGGACCCTTGGCGGCGGCCTAGAATATGCCCTCACCAATGATCTCAGCGCCCGCATCGAATACCGCTATACCGATCTCGGCGATACGGATGTCGATTTCGCCGATAACGGACTTATGAAAAAGCTGGAATTCGAGAACACGTTCCACGCCGTGCGCGCCGGCCTGAGCTGGCACTTCTGATCCCGATCCCGGGGATCAGTATTCTTCTTCCTCTTCGTCCTCGTCACGGCGGCGCCGCGGCGCCGTCCACACGCGCAATTGCGGCAGGAGCACGAAGAGCGCGACGAGGCTCAGCCCCATGGCGATCAACAGCAGGATGCCGAATTGCTGCACCGCCGGCAGGGGCGAGAGCACAAGAGGCGCGAAGGCGGCGAGCACCAGGAAAGCCGCAAGCAGCAGTGCCCGCGGACGCGACGACGCCTGCGGCCATTGGCCATTGGGCTGGGCATTGTACCAGGCCTCGGCAAGAACCGCGGCGCCGAGCGTGAAACACAGCAGCAGCACGAAGACGGCGATACTCTCGGGGTAGAGATGCGATCCCATCATCGCGGTGACGCCGAGCGCCAGCAGCGTCGCGGTGACGACCGGCAGCAGGATGCGCATCGCCTTGCGCAGGCTGAGGAACAGGAGCGGCGGCAGCAGGATAATGAGGAGCGTCCACGCCCCGACATAGGACGGGATGGCGGCGCGCATGACGGCGAGCCGGTCGGCCTCGACCAGAGCGGCGCCGGCGGCGGCGGGCGTCACGCTGCGCAAGGCGGCGGCGAAGGATTCGATGTCGTCAGGCCGGCGCGGCTGCACCTCGATGCGCCAGAGGCCGGTCTGCGAGACATATTGGCGGTGGATCGCCGGATCGAGCCGGTCGACGGTGAGCGGATCGAGATGCGCCAGGCGGTCGATGCGGTCGAGCAGCACCTGCAGACGGACGAAGAAGGTGCGCTCGAGTTGGCGCAACGCCTGGGGATTGGCGATGCCGTTGCCGTCGAGCAGCAGCAGGCTGCGGCGCAGCTCGTTGGCGGCGCGCGCCAGCTCCGGCGTCGCCTTGGGCTCGGCGGCGATGCGCTGCAGGCCGTCCTGAAGCCGCACGAATTCGGCGCGCAGCAGATCGTCGGGAATGTCGGAAACGGCCGTCGTGCTGCGGGGAAACACGCCCTGGATCCTGGCCAATATGGCGCGCTTCTCGGCCTCGGCCGGCGGCAGGAAGCTTTCGACCCAGCGAATGCCCTCGACCTGGGGCAAGACGGACAGCCGGCGCACCAGGATACGCGCCGGATCGCCGGGCTCCGCCAGGATCTGGCCGGAGGCGACGAGCGAGGGCTCCTGCGCCGACAATTCGCGGAACAGCCGTTCGGCGGTGCTCGTGCCGCTCCGCGTGATTTCCGTCGGGCTCTCGAAATGCAAAGCCGGCGCCAGCGAGGCACAGAGAACGGCGACCGCTATCAGCGTCGCCGCGAGGCCACGGCGCAACGACCACCAGGCGTAAGAGGGCGGCTTTGCCATCACATTGTCGAGCCAGTGGACCCGCTCGTCCTCATCCGTCTCGTCATGGAAGCGCGGCTTGAGCAGCGACAGGAAAGCCGGCAACAAGGTCACCGCCGCAACGAAAATGACGGCGCTCATGAGGGCGAGAATGATGGCGAGCTTCTGCAATGCCACGAAGGGGCTGCCATAGAGAACAAGGCCGGTGGCGGAAATACCCGCGAGCCAGGCGAGCAGCGGCAGGCCCATGGCCTGCGCCGCGAGCATCGCCGCGGCCAGCCTTCCGCTGCCGCTTTGCTCCGCCTCCTCGGCGCGCAGGATCAGGCAGATCGTGGTGATGCTGATCAGTCCCGAGAACAGCACCGGATAGGTCAGGCTGACCCGGTCGAAAGCCCCCAGAACGGCAAGCGCCAAGGCGGTGGTGACGACAAGGGTGACCGCCGTCATCACCAGCACGATCATCACCGAGCCGAAGCGCGACAGGCCGAAGCCCAGGATCACCAGCAGCACGATGCCCGACAGCAGCGCCGGCAGAAGCAGGACACGGATGTCGAGAGGCGGTGCCATGGCGCGGAGCACCGGCCGGCCGGTGAGTTGCACCGAGATGCGACCGCCGAATTCGGTTGCGGTAAGATCGGCAAGGCGGCGCGCCTCCTCGACCGCGTGGCGCGCCGGATCGGCATCGCCATTGGCGGCCGGATAGGACAGCACATACCAGCGCGGACTCTCGATGCTGACGCCGTGCTCGATCAGCGAAGGCCAGTCGAGATCGCGGCGCTGGCCGGCGACCTGCGCCTGGACCGTCCTGGCGGCGTCGTTGAAGAGCGCGGCGACCACTTCGGGTGAGCGGCCCTCGGCGGCGACCCGGGCGACCTGGTCGGCGAGCACCGCCAGGCCGGTGAGATTGGGCGATACCGAAAGCGCCTGGAACAGCGGCGCCGAACGCTCGATGCGCGCCGCCATGGCGCTCACCCCCTCCTCGTTCAAATAGAGTACGCCGGTATCGTCGAAGAACCGTCCGGTGCCCGGCGAGAAGACATTGCGGAACACATTGGTCTGCTCGGCCATGCGGGCCGCCATGCGCTCGGCGCCGCTGCGCGCCAATTTCGTATCCTTGCTGTCGATGACGGCGACGATGCTTTCGCTGGGCTCGGGAAATTCGGCGGCGAGCCGGCTCTGTTCCGCGCCGACCGCCGAATTGTCGGTGACCAGGACCTGATCCTGGATCTGGATCTGCATCGCCGTCACGGCAAAGACGAGGGCCGGGATGGCGAGGGCCATCCAGGCGGCGATGATGATCAGCCCGTGGCGGAAACAGAAACGCGCCATCCGCGCAAAGACATTCGGCCTGAGGCGCGGCTTGGGTTTTTCAGCCGGCTCAGGTTGACGGTCCTGCCAGGACATGGAACGTGGCGCCTTTCCGGGCACGATTGGCTGATCCCCATAAACGAGTCGCATTCCCCCACCGGGTCCTGTTACAGCTTGTGCATAGTGAGGGCAATTCCATGGACAGAATTTCCAACCGGCAAAGGGGGATAAGGACCACCGCGATCCATGCGGGGGAAGCCATAGACCCGGTGAGCCGGGCCTCCTCGCCCAATCTCGTTATGTCGTCGACCTTCGCGCCGACCGAGGTTGCAGGCTTCTCGGCCCGCAACCGCGACAGCTATGAAGGCTTCGTCTATGCGCGCGTCTCCAACCCGACCGTCAAGCAGCTCGAAGACAAGCTTTCCGCCCTCGAACGGGCCGAAGCCTGCCAGTGCTACGCTTCCGGCATGGCGGCCTCGAGTGCGCTGCTGCTCGGGCGGTTGAGCCAAGGTGACCATCTCATCATTTCGGACACCAATTATGTCGGCACTGCGGAGCTCGTGCGCGACAGCCTGCCCCGCTTTGGCATCGAGGTCACCCCCGTCGACATGTCCGATCTCGACATGGTGGAGCGTTCCATCCGGCCCAATACGCGCATGTTGTGGGTCGAGACACCCGCCAATCCGATCATGCGGCTCGCCGATCTTGCCGCCCTCGCCGGTCTGGCGCGCGCCAAGGGGGTACGTGACGTCGCCGTCGATTCGACCTTCGCGTCACCCATCGGCACGCGGCCGCTCGAGCTCGGCGCCGATTTCGTGGTGCATTCACTGACCAAATATATCGGCGGCCATGGCGATGCGATGGGCGGCGCCGTGCTCGGCCGCAAGACCGATCTCGAAGCGCTCAATCTCGAAGCCACCGTGCATTATGGCGGCGTGCTGTCGCCCTTCAATGCCTGGCTCATTCTCAGGGGAGCCGCGACCCTGCCGATCCGCATGCGCGCCCATGAGGAGACGGCGCTCGCCGTCGCCAGATTCCTCGAAGGACACAAAAATGTGACGCGGGTCTTCTATCCAGGCCTCGCGTCGCATCCCCAGCATGAGCTGGCGCGCCGGCAGATGAAGAATTTCTCCGGCATGATGACCTTCCGGGTCGCGGATGGCGCGGCGCTCGCCAAGCGCATGGTCGAGAAGCTCGAGGTCATCCACTATGCCGTGTCGCTCGGCCACCATCGCAGCCTCGTCTATTGGATCCCGACCGACGCCCTGATGCGCTCGACCTTCCATCACGAGGGCGAGCTCCTCAAGCGCTATCGCGATTTTGCCGGCGATGGCGTCTTCCGCTTCTCGATCGGACTCGAGGACGCCGAGGACATCTGCGCCGATCTCGACGACGTGTTGTAGCTCTAACCAGGGACAGACCATGAAGGATATCGTGCTGGAGCAGGCGGCGCTATCGGTGCAGACCCGGCGGCGCATACGTGATTATGTCTATGAGACGCCTTCGCTGCCGGCGCGCTCCGATGCATCACTGTTCTTCAAGGCGGAGAACTTCCAGCATACCGGGTCCTTCAAGTTCCGGGGCGCCGTGAGCAAGATGACCGCCATCGCCAAGGGGCAAGGCCTCATCACCGCGTCCTCCGGCAATCACGGCATCGCCAGCGCCAAGGCGGCCTCCCTCACCGGCAATAAGCTCACCGTGGTGCTGCCGAAGAACGTGACCAGCGCCAAGCTCGGTCGTATCCAGGCCTATGGCGTCGAAGTCCTGCTCGAGGGCGATGAATCGGGCGCGGCCGAAACATATGCGCAAGGAGCTTCCGGCGCCCGCGGCCTCGTCTATGTCTCCCCCTATAACGATCCCGACATCATCGCCGGGCAAGGCACGATCGGGCTCGAACTTCTCGAGCAGCACGCACATATCGACACGGTCTTCATCGCCATGGGCGGCGGCGGGCTGATCTCCGGCATCGCCTCGGTGATGAAGAGCTACAGTCCCGACACGAAGATCATCGGTGTCGCGGCGGAGAATTCGGCCGCCTTGGCCGCGTCGATGAAAGCCGGCCGCATCGTCGAGGTCGAGCATCATCCAACCCTTGCCGACGGCGTCGCCGGCGGCGTCGATGCGGACAGCATGACCCTGCCGCTCGCCCTGGCGGCGATCGACGAAGTCGTCCATTGCAGCGAGGCCGAGATCACGGCCGCCCTGAAGAAGCTCGTGCGCGAGGAGAACATGATCGTCGAGGGCGCCGCCGGCCTCGCTTATGCGGGCTTCCTCAAGCGCAGGCCGGCCAAGCCGGAGGCGACAAATGTCGTCGTGTTGTGCGGCGCCAATGTCGATGCCGATAAGATCCTGGCGCTCACCCGCAGCTGAACAACGAGATCTCCATCATGACCCAACCGTCACTGCCGGTCCTCGACCGCGCCATCACCGGCCTCGCCACGCAATTCAAGGGACCGGGCGGCGCCGTCGCCGTCCTCAAGGACGGCGCGGTGATCGCGCGGCACGCCTGGGGCTTTGCCGATCTCGAGCAGCGCCTGCCCTTCGCGGCCGAGACGCTGTTTCCGATCTGCTCGATCAGCAAGCAATTCACCTGCGCGCTCCTCCTCGACCGTTTCGCCGATACGAGCCTTCTCGATGCGGCGCTCAAGGCCCGCATACCCAAGCTGCAGGACGCAGCCCCGCGCGTCATCGATCTGTGCCACAACCAGTCGGGCCTGCGCGATTATTGGGCGCTCACCGTATTGTGCGGCGCCAAACCGGATGGTCAGTTCCGCCCCCTCGACGCCGCCGACCTGATCGGCCTGACACGCTCGCTGCATTTTCCGGCGGGCACGCAGTACTCCTATTGCAACAACAATTTCCGCCTCATCTCCGACCTGATCGAGAACGAGCTGAACCGGCATTTCGCCGAGTTGCTGCGCGACAGGATCCTGGCTCCCGCCGGCATGGCGACGGCGCGACTCAATCCCGAGACCGGCCGGCTGCCCGGCGGCATCATCGGCTATGAAGGCAACGGGGCTTTCGGCTTCATTCCGGCGGTGAACAACATCCACTGGACCGGCGATGCCGGCATGGTCGCCTCGCTCGACGACATGATCGCCTGGGAGCAATTCATCGACCGCACCCGCGACGACGCCAAGGGCCTCTACCGGCGCCTATCGGTGCGGCCGGATTTCGCCGAGGGCCGCAAGGCGAGCTACGGCTTCGGCCTCGCGCATATGGAGAGCAACGGCGTGGCGCTGACCGGCCATGGCGGCGCCTTGCGCGGCTTCCGCAGCCAGCGGCTCCATGCGGCGTCCGAGCGTCTCTCCGTCGTCGTGCTCTTCAATCACCAGGCGAGCGCCCGCGAGGCTGCCTTCCGGGTGCTGCGCGCGGCATTGGGGCAGGCCGAGCCCGTGGTCAAGGACGTCGCCTATGATCCCGAATGGACCGGCGCCTATTTCGATCCCGAGACCAGCCTTCTCATCGATATTAACAAGGCCGCCAAGAACGGCCAGCTGTCGGCGCGCTTCACCACCGACGCCGAGATGCTCGATCTCACCGGCGCCGACAAGGCCGCTTCACCCGGCATGACGCTCGCCCGCGACGGCGATCTGCTCAACCTCACCCGCCCCATCGACAATCTCCACAGCATGCTGCGCCGCGTCACGGGCGAAGCCAGGACGGACATCGCGGGCCGCTATGGCAGCGCCGAGCTCGATGCGACTTTCGAAATCACCCAGACCGGCAGCGCCTTCTACGGCGCCTTCGAAGGACTCCTCGGCAAGGGCGCGATGCAATCTGTCTACCCTGTCGGCCAAGACATCTGGCGCCTGCCCTGCCAGCGCTCCATGGATGCGCCGGCGCCCGGCGACTGGACGCTCGCCTTCGAGCGCGATAGCGGCGGGAGGATTACCGCGGTCAAAGTCGGATGCTGGCTGGCGCGCAAGGTGAGGTTCGAGCGGCGGGATTGAACACGCGCTTCTGCGCTATAGTTGCGCGAAGAGTGGATCCAAGCGCCTGATCAAGACGATAGAGGACTTGCTGGGCGAGATGGCCGTCCTCCCCTTTGAGACGCCGGCGGATGTGCACTATGGCGATATCCGCGCGAAGCTCGAAACCGCCGGACGCCCGATCGGCGGCAACGATTTATTCATTGCCGCGCATGCCCGTGCGATCGATGCAACGATCGTGACGGCCAACACCAGCGAATTCAAACGCGTTCGCGGACTAACCGTGGAAAACTGGCTGGCCTGGCCTAATCTCTTCACACGCCGGAAGAGTTGCCTCGGATCTCCTTGGCCGCCAACTCACAAATAGCAAGGGCGGTTTCGAACGACTTTTCAAACGCAGCGACAGGCAAAAACTCGAAGCGCGAGTGAAAATTGTATGCGCCGGTGAAGAAGTTCGGCGTCGGCAGACCGCGCGCGGACAATGCCGCGCCGTCGGTGCCGCCGCGCATGGGGATAAGCTTCGGCGTGATCTCGAGCTCCTTTAGCGCCGCCAGCAGCAAGTCGATCGGCCGCCTGTCGCCGCCGAGACTGTCACTGATATTGCCGTAGGTGTCCGAAACCTCGAATTCGACACGCCCGCGCGGATATCGTTGCCGGACAAGCTCCGCCACCTCGCCAATCCGGCGCTTGCGCCGCTCGAATGCAATCTTGTCGAAGTCCCGGATCATGACGGTGAGATGGGCCTTGCCGTCATTCGCCGTCAGCTCGCTGAACCAGAAATATCCCTCTTTCCCCGCCGTGCATTCCGGCGTTTCGCCGCGATCGAACTCAGCGACAAAATCGAGCGCCATCAGCAGTGGATTGACCATGACGCCCTTGGCGGACATCGGATGCGCGCTCACCCCGATAAAGGTGATTTCTCCCAGCGCCGCATTGAAGTTCTCGACGACCACCTCGCCCAGCTCGCAGCAATCGATCGTGTACGCGAAATCGCAAGGAAATCGCGACAGAACCAGAGCTTTTGCGCCCCTCAGCCCGATCTCCTCGTCCGGCACAAAGGCCACGCAGATGTCGCCATGGGCAGCGCACGAGCGAAGCTGCGAAAGCAGCGTCATGATGATGGCGATAGCGGCCTTGTTGTCGGCACCGAGCACGCTGGTGCCGTCGCTGAAAATGATATCCTGCCCGCGCCAAGCCATCGCTTCCGGATGATCGGCGGCGCGAAACCAGATGCCTCTTTCTTGATTGAGGCAGAGATCCGCACCGTCAAACCGCAAGACTTGCGGGCTGATGGCTGGAGAAAGACCAACATCGGCCGTATCCAGATGCGCGATGAAACCGACCGTTGGCGATGAGGGTCGGTTGCCTCTCTTGATTGCGGTTACGATGGCATTCTCATCAACCACCACATCATCCAATCCCAGATCACGCATTTCGGCCGCCAGAAGCGCCGCCAATGCATGCTGGCCAGCCGTGGAGGGCAAGGTCCGCACCCGCCCGTCGCTCTGGCTTTCGATCGCGACATAGCGGAAGAATCTGGTCAGCAGCTCGTGACGCGTATTCATGTCAGCCGAAGAACTCCGATATCGTCAGCGACCTCGATCCGCGTGCCGAAACTCTGTGAACGGTCGGCGAGCCGCCGCAATATCCGCTGCGCGGTGACGCCGGTCGCGAGATGCGGGACGAGCCGGCGTTCGATCCGGTCGTCTTTCAGCCCCTCTTCACCGCCAATGAGCACGGGATGGAGCTTCAGGCCGGTCAGCTGGTTGGCGTCATCGAACGAGCAAATGCCGACCACACTTTCCCAGACCTCCCGGCGCAGCCAAAGAGGCGAGTCGGCCACGGAGTGAAAGATAAAATTTCCGAGGCTGTAGAAGATGGGACGCCCCTTATAAATCTGGATCGGCTGCAGCACCGGTGCGCCGTGGCTCACAAAGGCGGCGGCGCCCGCATCGATGCATTTCTGCGCAATATTGCCGATCCAGCCAGGCGGCTGCAACCAGTCGCTCGCCCAATGATGGTGGTGAAGATAGGCAATGGCCAGACTGCCGGCCTCGGACGCCGCGGCAATCGACCGGAGGTTCCTGTCCAGGTCAGCTTCGTTGACCTTCACGCCTCGCCCGCATCTTTGGGATTTCCTGTAGATGGCTCGCCCCAAGGCCAATTCGCGATCCTCATCGATCGACGGTTTGTCGTCCGGCTGGCAATCAATGATCATGTCGACCGCGGAATACCCGATCTTGTCGCGGATCACGCGAAGCTGCTCGAAGGTCTCTTCATCGACGTCGAGAATACGGGACAGGCGGAGCGGATTTACCCCCGGCCTGTCAGGTCTCTCGCCCTCACCATCCTCCGCATACATGAAATCAGGTCCTGGCCCCCCGTCCATGGCAATGAGGGAGACCGGACGGGACTTGAACGAACCGGTCAGTGGCGTCGTTGCCTCGCGCCCGTTACGGCCGATACCGCCGTGAAGAAACCCTCGCCTCTCCACTTCCTCCAAGGTCGAGAGGACCCCCGACGGCCCGAGGTCGAAGGAATGATTATTGGACAAGGAAAGCGCTTGAAAGCCCATGCCCTGGAGGGCGTCGAGGACATAGGGCGGGCTGCTGCCGAAGGCCGATCCTTTCAACGGCCATCCGGCATGGCGGCCAGCGATCGTGCCCTCGAAATTCGTAAAAGCGAGGTCGGCCTCCTGAAGCAGGACATTCACCTTCCGAAATTCCGGGCTGTCATCCGCCCTCACATCGTGATGGATGAGGGATTGTCCCGTGACAGCCAATGTGAAGCTTTTGGGCATAGATTCTCCTTTTCGGACGCCGCTCGGCCGTCCGTTCGTCGGTGACTGATGATGAGATGCCGTCCGGCCTATCGACCGCGGCGATGCGAGGGGGACGCTATTGCATGAATCTTCGCGGCCGCGCCTCGATCAGGCTGCGCGTATATGGATTGTCCGATTGCGCGAAGATGAATCGGGACGGCCCATGATCTTCAACGCGGCCGTCCTTCATGATATACACGAAGTTGCAGATATCCTGCACCACCGCGAGGTCGTGGGATATGAACAACATCGACAGATTCTGCTCCATGACGCATTCCCTCAGAAGGGTGATGATCTCCGACTGCACCGACACGTCGAGCGCGGAGGTCGGCTCGTCCGCGACTATGATATCCGGGCCGGCCAGGAGCGCTCTTGCGATGCAGACGCGCTGCTTCTGTCCCCCGGAAAGCTGATGCGGATAACGCTCGAGGAGACTTCTGGAGAGACCGGTCCGGTCCATCAATGCCGCGACGCCCGGGGCCGCATTCTCCGGCCGCCCCTTCAATCCGAATCGGACACTCTCAACGAGCGTCTCCGAGATCGTCATGCGCGGATTCAACGAGCTGGCCGGATCCTGGAAGATCATCTGAACCTGTCCGAGCAAACCATTCTTGCTGCCGCGCAGCGAGGGGTCATACTTGGTGCGATCGAGCACGATACTTCCGGCATTCGCTGTTTCAAGCCCCGCCACGATGCGCCCGATCGTCGTTTTCCCGCTTCCGCTCTCACCGACGATCCCCACCACCGCGCCGCGCGCCAGGCGCAGGCTGACATTCTGCAACGCGGATTTTTCCATTCGCCTTCCGAAGAAACGCATCCGCGGGGTCGAGAATGCCTTGGACACCCCTTCGACCAGCAGGATCGGCGCGCCCTCAGGCTCTTCGTGATGTGTTTCTTGTGGGACGCCGGATATCCTGAGTCTGGGAACAGCCGCCAGCAAACTGCGCGTGTAGTTGCTTTTCGGCCTCTCGAGAACCGACGCGGTCGTATCATCCTCGACCACCTGGCCGTCCTTCATCACCAGGACCCGATCGGCGATTTCGGAGATTACGCCCATGTCGTGGGTGACGAGAACGATGGAAAGCCTCTCCTCATCGACGAGCCGGCGCAGCAGCTTCAGGATCTGCATCTGGATCGTCGCGTCGAGGGCCGAGGTCGGCTCGTCGGCCACGATGATTTCGGGCGCGCCCGCCAGCGCTATGGCAATCACCACCCGTTGTCTTTGCCCACCCGAGAGCTGATGGGGATAGCTCATGAAGCGGCGCTCCGGATCTTGTATACCCACGCGCCCCATCAGCACGATTGCATGCGCCCGCGCCTGCTTCCGTGATATCTTGCGGCCGGTCGCAAGAATGGTCTCCGCCACTTGCGACCCGACCGTCATCAAAGGATCGAGCGAAGCCGTGTGATCCTGAAAGACACTGGCGATCTTGCGCCCGCGCAAGGCTTCACGCTCGCGCCCTTTCACGACGGCCTTGCCATTGAGCCGGATCTCACCTTCCGGCGGCTCGAAATTGGGGTCGAGCAGGCCGATGATGGCATTGCCCACTGTGGATTTTCCCGCACCCGACTCGCCGATAAGCCCAAGAATCTCGCCGCGGCGAAGATCGAAGCTTACGTCCCGGACAATGGTCATCGGTCCGCCCTTGGCGAGATAGCGTACCGAGAGATTCCGCACTTCGAGAAGTGGCGGCCTGTCTGCCTCGAGCTTCATAGCGAGCTCCCCCTCGGGTCGAAGCGGCGGCGGACATCCTCGCCGACAAAGTTGATGCTGGCGATGAGGCCGAACAAGGCCAGGCCTGGAAAGAAGCTGATCCAGTACTGGCCGGTCAGGAGATATTGGAAGCCGCTCGCCACCATCGAGCCGAGGGATGGCTTGTCGATGGGCACGCCCAATCCCAGAAAGGACAAGGTTGCCTCCAAAGCGATGGCATGACCGATCTCGACCGGCAACAACGTGATCGCCGGAGCAATGCTGTTGGGAAGCAGGTGACGGAAGATGACACGGAAGGAAGGCAGCCTGAGCAGGCTTGCCGCATCCATGTATGATTTGCCGGTTTCACTCAATGCGACACCACGCGCGATCCGTGCGAAGGCCGCCCATTGAACAATGATGAGAGCGAGAATGATCCGGTCAATTCCCGGTCCCAAAGTGACGATCGCAATGAGGGCGACGAGCATGGTCGGCAAACTCAGCTGAAGATCGACCAGCCGCATGATGATGATGTCGACCCATTTGCCGAAATAGGCGGCGGCGACGCCGGCGGAGAGGCCGATGACGGCCGCGATGAGAGCCCCGCTGAGGGAAACAAGGAGGCTGATGCGCAGCCCGTAAAGGATGCCACTGGCGATATCGCGGCCGAGACCGTCGGTGCCGAGCAGATAACGATATCCACCGCTTCCCATCGAACCGGGCGGAGATGACGCCTCCCAGCCAAAGATCTGGAGCGGGTCGTAGGGATTTTGAGGTGCGAGCAATGGCGCCGCGACGGCGGCGAGGACGTAGCAGGTCAATATGATCCCTGAAACCGACAGCGCCGAACGAGGTATCACACTCTTGATTTTCATTCCGATCATCGTGGCGACCTCACGCGGACACACGGACACGTGGGTCGAGGATGGAGTAGGTGATGTCGACCAGGGCATTGAGAAGAACAAACACCGCCGAAACAAAGGTCAGCGTCGCCATCACGACCGGCCGATCGAGGAGCTGAATGGAATCTATGAGAAGCTTTCCGATGCCCGGCCACGCGAAGATGCTCTCCACCACCACTGCGAAGGCGAGCATGCCGCCGAATTGCAGGCCGACGATCGTGACGATCGGAATGCTGATATTCGGAAGAGTGTGCCGGAACAGAATTCGGCTTGGAGACAGCCCCTTCGCTCTGCAGAAGCGCGTGAAATCGAGCCGCTCGACCTCCACCGTCCCCGACCTCGCCAACCGCGCGATCAGCGCAATGTTCGGAATGGCGAGCGCCAGAACGGGAAGCGCCAGATGCCGCAGCCCATCGAGCGTGAGAAAACTCCAGTTCTGCCCCATAAAGCGCAATGTTTCTCCACGCCCTCCAGAGGGAAACCACCCCGTGAAGATGGCCCCGACAAGAATGAGCATCATGCTCAGCCAGAAGGAAGGAATGCTCAGGGCGAACACGCTCGACCGCAGGATCAGACCGTCAAGAACGGAACCGGGATGCCGGCCTGCCAGCAACCCCAATCCCGTTCCGATGGGCGCCGCCAGCGCCATCGCCAGAAAGGCAAGCTCGAACGTGGCGGGAAGCTTGCTGAGAAGCAGTCCGAATGCGGGCAAGTGGTAGATATAGGAGGTTCCGAAGTTTCCCGTGCTCAGGTTTTCGAGAAAACGGGCATATTGAACCCAGAGAGGCTGATCGAGCCCGAGCGCGATCGTCGCCTCCCTGATATCCTCGGCCGATGCGGTTTCAACATTGACGATGTTGTAGACAGGGTTTCCGGCACTATGGATGCCGATGAAGCCGATCAGCGACATCACCAGAAGCAGAAGGAAAGCCTGCAGAAACCTTCCCAGAATGACATTTGCCATCGGCGACGCGCTCACTTGTCCGAAGGAACGGCCTGCATGGCGGTCGTCCATCCGCGCGGATGCATCGTATAGGACGCGACCTTTCCGCCGTAAGCCGAGATATGGTGAAAGTGATAGAGCGGAATGACGGGCTGGTCGGCCATCACGAACTCCGCCGCCCGCGCAATTGCCGCATCCCGCTCGGGGCCGACCTCGATGGTCCGCGCTTTGGCGAGCATGTCGTCGAAGGCCGGGTTGCGATAACTGCCATAATTCAAAGCCCCGGTGCCGCGCTCCTTGTCAGGCGATGCGACCGCCGCATTGAGGCAGATATCGACCGCTTCGCCGGAGCAGCCCGCATACCAGACAGCGTATTTTCCCCCTGCCCGATTCGTTTCGAATACCGAGAACGGCACCGCGATCGGCTTGACGCCGATACCCGCCCGCGCCCAGTTCTGCGCGATCGACTGTAGGGACTCGCCATCTCCGGGGTAACGTCCCGATGAACCGGCCAGGCTCAGATTGAACCCATTAGGGAAGCCCGCCTCCGCCAGAAGAGCCTTCGCCTTTTCGTAGTCGGGCGGCTCCGGAACCAGGTTCGCCGACGTGCCTGGGAGTCCGTTGGGAAAGAATTGCGCCGCCGCGGTGCCATAACCGAGCAGGATCTTTTCGGCCAGGAACGGGCGATCGGTCGCCAATGCAAGGGCGCGCCGCACACGGACATCGCGAAATGGATTGGGGATCGGATTGCCATCCTTGTCGGTCACCCCGGGCAGTTCTTCACGTCCCAGATCGAACTGCAGGAAGTTCGAGCGGGCGGCACTGACGCTTTCGACCTTCAGTCCCCGCTTCTTCACGCCTTCGACGTCACGCGCCGGAATGAAATCCGCAAGATCGACATCCTCGGCGACCAGCGCCGCCACCCGCGCCGCGGGGCTTTCGATGATGCGGAACGTCACTTCGGCCCAGGCGGGCTTCCCGCCCCAATAATCCTCGTTCCGCGCGAGCTTGAGCGTCTCGCCGGACTGCCAGCTGCCGAACTTGTACGGCCCCGTGCCGTTCGCCAAGGCGCCCGAGTTGAGCTCATCCGTGGTTCTGAACCCGGCTGCCTCATGGTGCACAATGAAAATATTCGACAACTGGAGCGGCAACGTCGGCACGCCGCCATCCGTCTCGACGACGACGGTCAAGGGATCGGAAGCCGTGACCGATTTGATCGACTTCGCATAAGCCTGGAAGCCGCCGCTCGGCGGCTTCAGAAAGCCCTGAATGCGCTTGATGGTGTAGACCACGTCCTCGGCGCCGAAAACCGAGCCATCCTGGAAACGGACATTCTCGCGGAGCTTGAATTCCCATCGTGTCTCGGACAGACGCTTCCACGACGTTGCCAGACCAGGTTTGAGATCGAGGTTCGCGTCCTGATACAGGAGACGCTCGTATATATGCGACAGCAGCGCGATGTTCTCGTTCAGAACCGCATAATGAGGGTCGAGCGTGAGCAGCTTGTAGGACGTCGCGACCCGCAACTCCTGAGCCGTAGAAGGCAGGACGCTCGCCGCATGCAATCCGAGCGCCGCCGCGGCGGCGAGCATCCCCATCCTGAGTTTCTTACCCATTTTTCCCAAGGCTCCCTCTATATCGAAGTGATCGTCATTTCTTGTACGCCGACGATGCGAGGAGCTGCGAAAACCGTCAATTTATTAAGTTCTTATGACACCCGATTAGTTCTACTAATATGGGCGATCGAGAGGGATGAAATGACTGAAATTTCGGACGGAAGCAGCAAGGCCGGCATTAGGTCGGCGGAGATTTTCCGCGAGATCATCAGAACCGGATCGACCAGACGGGCCGCGCGCGAACTCGGCATTACCCAATCGGCCGTCAGCCAGCATTTGAAGCAGTTCGAAGAGGCCGTCGGCGAGAGGCTTTTCGAGCGGGATCGCCGTGGCCTCATCCCGACCACGCGCGCCATCGACATTTACAACCGCCTGGACAGGTACTTCGAGACCCTCGGGCGTATCGAGAGGGAAATCACCGACGCGTTCCGCGTCAAACGCAACAGCCTGACGATCGCGGCACCTGACATCCTCACCTTGACAATCGTGCCGAAGATCATTCTCGCCCTCGACGAACTCGATCCGTCTCTCGAATTTCATGTGAAGGCACAGCGTTATGATCAGATAACCCAGAGCATCCTGACCGGAGAAGCAGATATCGGGATCTCAAGACTGCCCTTGGACGAACGCTTTTTCGAATGGCAGATCATCGCCGAAAGCAAAAGCGTCTGCCTCCTGCCGCACGATCATCGCCTCGCATCCAAAGACGTCATTACAGTGGACGACATCACCGAGGAGCGCCTCATCGTATTGGAAAGGGAATACGCCTCCAATAAGCTCGGCTTTCTGACCTTCGGACGGGGCAATTTCTCCCTGTCGCCGAAGGTCTACACCGATACGATTGGCCTTTCAGCCGTCTACGTCACGCATGGGATCGGCATCTCCCTCGACAACAGCTTCATGGCGCAGCAGTACAAGATGTTCGACGTGAAGATCGTCCCGTTCAAGCCGGCGACCACTTATGAATATGTGGTGTGCTGGCATCGCGGCAACGACAAGTTTTCGCGGGATTCGACGATCGTGGAGACCTTCATGGCGGTGATGGAACGTGAAGGTGTGACCGCTTCACCATCCGTCTGACCTACGCCGTTTCCGCCTTCGTCGATCAGGCTGCGCTCCCGCCCCGCTCCGCGAGGATGACGAAGAGCTCGTCATGGGCCTTGACGATATCGTGCTCGAGCGCGGCGGCAGCCGCGGCGCCGTTGCCCTTGCCAATCTGAGTGAGGATTTCGGCATGGTCGTCGTGCGCCGGAACCATGACATCACCCGATCGCCGAAGGCTGAGAACCGGTCCAGCCTGAAGCCAGAGAATTTCGATCGTATTCATCAGTGTCCGATTCTGGCAGAGGCCGTAGACGGAAAAATGAAACGATTGGTTGAGCTTCAGGTATTTCCTGATATCCGCCTTCTTGCTCAGGTCGAGCTGGTCAAGCTTGCCGTTGGTGTCGCTGATGGACTTGAGATCCTGCTTGGCGCCACGCTCGGCCGCCCACATCACCGCCTGCTTTTCGTTGAGAAGGCGGACTTCGAGCAGATTGCGCAGACGGTCGGCGGTGATGACGGGCACCCGCGTCGTCTTGCGTGGCTCGCTCTCCAGAACGCCTGCGGCGCTGAGCCGGTTCAACGCTTCACGCACGGGCATGTGACTGGTGCCGAAGGCGACAGCCAGTTCTTCAAGCGGCAAAGGCTGACCAGGGGCGAATTCGCCCGCCATCAGGGCACTCTTCAGCTCCAGATAGACATGGTCGATCGTCGAGACCGGCGTTGATCTGAGCTGCGGCATCGCAAACCTGGAAGTGTCTTTGGGCATACGCGCTTTCTTCTCCTGATGCGCTCCACGATGTCCATGACGCGCCCGATTCGGTGTCTCCAAAATCTCGCACGCGTCACGCTACCTACATGATCTCGCTCACTCGCAAATCAAGAATCTCGCGACGAGCCTTGACAATCGTTGATCGTTGATCAAAGAATGCCTCGCAAAATTGTTGATCGTTGATCAAGGAATTTAAACAAGTAGCAACGAACGTCAAGCCCGACCGGGCCGCGTTCCTCAAGGGAGAAATGGCATGAAGCGTCGCGATTTCCTCGCCCGGCAAGGGCAGTTTCTGACCGCATTATTGGTGGCTGGAGTCCTGCCGCCTGCACTCGGCGGCCAATCTGCCCGGGCTCAGTCCGCCAATGTGACGCTCAAATTCCTGGGATGGCAGGGCTATGACGACGCCAAGGCCATGGCGCCGCTCAGCGACAAGGGCATCACCCTCGACGCTCAGTACATCACCGGCAACGCCGAGATCGTCACCAAGCTGCGCAGCGGCGGACTGGGCGCCATCGATGTCGTGACGCCCGGCATCAGCGCCGTACGGCCGCTGATCACCGCCGATCTGATTCAGGCGATCGATTTCACGAAAATGCCCAGCGCCGCGACATTCTTCCCACAATTCCGGTCGCTCGATTGGCAGAAGGCGGACGGCAAGGACTTCGCCGCGCCGGTCATGTGGAGCGACTACCCGATCAGCTATCGCGCCGATCTCTTCACCGATCTCCCGAATAAGTGGGCCGATCTCGGCGATGAGAAATATCGCGGCCGCCTCATCACCCTGGACGATCCCGCCAATCTCTGGGTCTTCGCCAAGACCCTTTTCAATACATCGGATTTCTCCGCGCTGACCAAAACCCAGCTCGAGCAGACCGTCGAGGCCTATCTGCCCATCAAGAAGAATCTCGTCGCGGTTTCGCCGAGCTTTGGCGACATTGTCGACGTCCTGGCCCGTGGCGACGCGCATGCGAGCGTGCTCGGCTGGCGTTTCATCGAGGTCCAGCTGAAAAAGAAAGGCATGGCGGGCGCGTCCCATGTGCCGACGGACGGGACCTTCCTCTGGTGCGACTCCTACTGCATCGCCAACCAGGCGCCGCATCTCGATGAGACCTATGCCTTCGTCAACCAGATGCTCTCACCGGAAGCCAATGCGATCATTGCCGCCGGAACCGGCTCGGGCGTGATCAATGCGGAAGCGGTCAATTTTCTGCCAGAGGATCAGCGCAAGCTCTATCCCTACGACCAGCTCGGCGACTTTCTGGCTAAGAACCCCTTCTACATTTCACCGCGCCTCGAAGCCGAGGGTGATATCGCCTCCTTGCGCGACTGGACCGCTGCCTGGGATCAGGTCAAGCTGTCGTGACCACGACACTGTCCGGGCCGGCCGTCGCGGTCGAAGGCATTTCCAAGCGGTTCGGCGCGGTGCGAGCGCTGGCCGACATATCGCTTGCGGTCGCGCCAGGCCGATTCGTCTCGCTTCTCGGTCCCTCGGGCTGCGGCAAGACCACGCTGATGCGCATCATCGCAGGCCTCGACCGCCAGTCGGAGGGGCGCGTGCTCATCGATGGCAAGGACATGTCCCGGACGGCGCCGCATCGCCGTCCGGTCGGACTCGTATTCCAGCGCTATGCGCTCTTTCCGCACATGACGGTCGCTGAAAATGTCGGCTTCGCGCTGCGTCTGCGCGGCGCCGATCGCGGCGCGACACAAGCGCGCGTCCAGGAACTGCTCGACCTGTTCCAGCTCGGCCAGTTCGGCGCCCGCTCGATCGATCAGCTGTCGGGCGGACAGGCCCAGCGCGTCGCCCTGGCACGCGCCCTCGCCGACAGCCCGCCGGTCCTGCTGCTCGACGAGCCCATGTCCGCGCTCGATCTCAAATTGCGCCAAGCCATGCAGCTCGAGCTGCGCCGCCTGCAGAAGCAGATCGGCGCGACCTTCCTCTTCGTGACGCATGATCAGGACGAAGCCATGGTCATGAGCGATGAGATCGTGCTCATGAACAATGGCGAGATCGTGCAGCGCGGGACGCCGGAAGAGGTCTATGGCAGGCCGCGCAGTCTTTTCAGCGCCCGGTTCCTGGGCGAAGCCAATCTGTTTTCGGGGCCGCTGCGCCGGGACGCGGGAGAGACTTTGCTCGATGCCGGAAGTCTCCTGCTGAAGTCGCGAGCTGAAGCGGGCTTTGCGGCGCCGAAGGGCTGGGCCTGTATCCGGCCCGAGGCCATAAGGATCGAGGCGAGTCCCGGCAAAAAAGCGGAGCGGCGCCCCAACACAGCCGAAGGGCAGGTCCGGGAGGCGATATTTCAAGGCGCCTATCGCCGATATGTCGTCGGCCTCGACGGTCATAACCTCCTGGTCCAGCAGCCGGCCGGATCGGATGCGACGCCCCGCTTCGGCGAAGGCGATCGGGTCAGTGTCTCGTGGTCCGAGAGCGGAATCACTTACATCGCAGATGCCGGCAATGCTTAGGCAGCTCAGCTTCATGGTCGCGCCGGCCGGCCTGTTCATGGCGATCTTCTTCATCGTGCCGCTCGGCGTGCTTTTCGCCTATTCATTCGGCGCCACCAACGGCATCGACGTGTCCTTCGGCCTTTCGCTCGACAACTACGCCAAGGTCGTCACCTCGCCCCTCTTCCGTGATCTCATCTGGCGTTCACTGTGGGTCGGCACCTGCATCGGCATTCTCTCGATCGTGCTCGCCTTTCCCCTCGCTTACGCCATCACCCTGGGTCCGCTGCAACGCGCCGGCACCTTCATCCTCCTGTTGGTGATCGTGTCGCTGTTCACCGCCTATATCGTCCGCATCTACGCCTGGCGGACCCTGCTCGGAAAGCAGGGGGCAATCGGTCAATTGCTGGCCGCCGCAGGCGTCCCCGGCGCGCCGCTCGAAGCACTGAGCTACAGCAAGGCCGCGGTCATCATCACGCTGGTCAGCATATTGGTGCCGGTGGCGGTTCTCCCCTTGACGTCGGCACTGTCGGGAATCCCGCCCTCCTGCATCGCCGCCGCCCGCAGCCTCGGCGCCACCGCTTTCGGCGCTTTCGCCCGTATAACCATCCCACTGGCGAGCCGCGGCATCATCTCGGCTTTCGCTCTCACCTTCGTCATCGCCGCCGGCGACTTCATCACGCCGCAGCTCCTTGGCGGCCCCCAGGCGCAGCTCGCCGGCAATGCGGTGGTGAGCCGCTTCGGACTCTCGTTCGACTGGCCAATGGGCTCGGCCATCGCCTTCACCCTGATCTTCCTGATGGGCGCGTTGCTCTGGGTGATGACCTTCATCCTCCGCCGCCTCGGCATCAAGGACCGGCCATGACCCACGGACGCGCCTCGATCATCGCCTACACGGCCTATACATGCGTGCTTCTCGCCTTCCTGTTCGCGCCCGTCGCGGTCGTCATCCTGTTCTCCTTCGACTCCAAAGGCATCGCCGCCTTTCCCTTTCAGGGCCCGACTCTGTCCTGGTATCAGGCGGTCATCGCCGATCCCATCATCAGGAAAGCCGCTCTGAACAGCGTCGTCGTGGCTGCCGGCACGACGCTCGCCTGCATTCTGATCGGCACGTCGGCCGCCTTCGTCATCGCGCGAACACGATCCCCGACCACCACCGCCTTCGCCGGGCTGATGGCGCTGCCCCTGCTGTTGCCGCATCTCCTGCTCGGCATAGCGCTCCTGTCCTTCTTCAACAGCATGGGCATCGGGCTCAGCCTGTGGACGGCCATCGTCGGGCATGTGCTGATCACTCTGCCCTTTCTCGTATTCACCCTGAGCGCCCGGATTGCCGGCATCGATCCCCAGCTCTCGGAGGCCGCAGCCACGCTCGGCGCCAGTCCGGCTAAGGCCTTCGCCACCGTCACCTTGCCGCTGATCCGCAGCGCGATGATCGGCGCGGCTCTGCTTGTCGTCGCCTGGTCTCTCGATGAGTTCAGCGTGTCGTTTTTGACCATCGGATCGTCCAACACGCTGCCGATCGTCATCTGGGGGCAAATGCGCGCCGGCGTCAGCCCGACGGTCAATGCCATTTCGGCCCTCATGGTGCTGGCCACGATTATCCTGGTCTGCGTCGTCCATCGGCTGGCCGATCTCAAATTCCGGTGAAGGAACGCGACAACTATGACTTCCAACAGATGTGGTGACGAATGACGAAGATCGATCTTTCCGGCAAGCGCGCTTTGATCACGGCGGGCGCCAGCGGCATCGGCTATGCCATCGCCAAGGCCTTGGCCACGGCCGGCGCGCATGTGCATGTCTGCGATATCGATTCAGAGCTGCTGGCAAGACTGGCGCAGACAGACCCGGACATAGGATCGTCCCGGGCCGATGTGGCCGATGCGGCGTCGGTCGACCGCCTGTTCGAGGAGGCCCTGGCCAAGCTCGGCGGGCTCGACATCATGGTCAATAATGCCGGCATTGCCGGACCGACCAAGCTCATCGAGGATATCGAAGATGCGGAATGGCGCGCGACGGTGGACGTCAATCTCACCGGTCAGTTCTACTGCACGCGGCGCGCGGTGCCGCTGCTGAAACAGGCGGGCGGCGGTTCGATCGTCAATCTCTCCTCGGCGGCGGGGCTTCTCGGCCTTCCCATGCGGGCGCCCTATGTGGCGGCGAAATGGGCAGTCGTAGGATTGACCAAGACGCTCGCCATGGAGCTCGGCGCCCATGGCATCCGGGTGAACGCCATATGTCCGGGTTCGGTCGAGGGCGATCGCATGGTGCGCGTCCTGGCGGCTGAATCGAAAGCACTCGGGATCGACACAGAGACGCTGCGGCACAACTATGTGAAGCACACCTCGTTGCGCAGCTTCGTCTCGGCGGATGACATCGCCAATATGGTTGTCTTCGTCTGCTCCGATCTGGGCGCGCGCATTTCGGGCCAGTCACTGTCCGTCGACGGCCATACGGAAACGCTTGTCGCCCGCGACTGAGCCCGACCCGCACCATCAAGTTCAAATCCGACAACTACGGAGCTCTCACATGAGAAACGAAGTCATCATCACCTGCGCCGTCACGGGAGACGATTCGAAGGTCACAAAAAGCCCCTATTGCGCGGTGACGCCTACGGAGATCGCGCAATCGGCGATCGAGGCCGCGAAGGCGGGTGCCGCCATTGTCCATGTACATGTCCGCGATCCCGAGACCGGCGCCTACAGCATGGAGACCAGATATTACCGTGAGGTGGTCAAGGCGATACGTGAGAGCGGTGTCGACGTGATCGTCAATCTGACGGCCGGCGTCGGCGGCTATGTCTATGTCTCCAATGACGGCGAACTTCTCGGTCCCGAGCACGGAACCGATTTCGTGAGCCAGGAGACGCGCATGCGTCACGTCATCGAGCTGGTCAATGAAGGCCGCTATGCGCCGGAAATCTGCACCGTCGATTGCGGCCCGTACAATGTCGGCGATGGCAACCGCACCTATCTCTCCACCCCCGACTATGTCAGGCAGGGTACCCGCCTGTGCCGGGAGCTTGGGGTGAAGCCGGAATTCGAGGTGTTCGATACCGGCCATCTCTGGCTCTGCCAGAAGATGATCGCCGAAGGGTTGGTCGACGACCCGATGATGGTGCAACTGTGCGCTTCCATCCCCTATGCAATGCCGGCCAATGTCGGGCTGCTTGCCAGCCTGGTCTCAACACTTCCGGCATCGGCGCAATTTGCTTCCTTCGGCATCGGCCGTCTGCAGATGCCGATGGTGGCGCAATCGGTCATGCTGGGCGGCCATGTACGCGTCGGTCTCGAAGACAATCTCTATCTTTCCAAGGGAGTCTACGGATCGAACGCCCAGCTCGTCAGCAAGGCGCGGACGATCATCGAGGCAATGGGCGCCAAGATCGCATCGCCAGAGCGCGCGCGCGATCTCCTGAAGATCACGCGGCGCTAATAGTAATGATGCACGCGCCAGTCGAAACTTTTCGCGGGGTCGTCTATCCCTGGCAATGCGACGGCATGGGTCACATGAATACCCAGTTCTATTCGGCCCTCTATGACGGGGCGACCCTGCACTTCCTGGCACGCCTCTGTCCGCAAGCGGAGCTGAAGAAGCTGAACTATGGATGGGCCGACGTGCAGCAGCTCATCCGATATAAAAGCGAGCTGGTGGCCGGCGACTTGCCGGTGGTCTGCACGAGTCTCATCCGCATGGGCAACAAGTCGATCGAGTATCGTCATCAGCTGTGCGACGCCGAGACCGGGAGGGTGCATTCGACGAGCGAACAGGTGACTGTGCTCTTCGATCTCGAACGCCGGGCATCGGCGCCGCTCAGCGATGCCATCCGTGATTCAGCCCGCCGACTGGTCGCCGCACATCCCATGAATGGAACGCCGTGACGGATCTCAGGCTGACTCCCGAAGATCGGGCGATGCTCGATGGCGAAAGGGGAGCCGCCGCGGGCATGGCCATGGCGGTGCTCGTCCGCTTCTGCGCGGCGCTTGGTGCCAAAGAGCTCCTTGATATCACGCGGGCGCATATTGATGGATGTCTTTATCACGGCCAGGCAGGCCTCGATTTTGTCGACAGGCTTGTCGCCCTGAACGGCAAGGTGCGGGTGCCGACAACGCTGAATGTCGGCTCGATCGACCTGATCCATCCGGAGCTGATGCGCGTCAGGCGCGAGGATGATGGCCCCATGCGCCGGCTCATGAGCGCTCACCTCGCTTTGGGCTGCTCACCGACCTTCACCTGCGCACCCTACCAGACGCGCTTTCGTCCGCGCTTCGGCGAACAGATCGCCTGGGGTGAATCCAATGCGATCGTCTTCGCCAATTCCGTGATCGGCGCGCGCACCAACCGGTATGGCGACTTCATCGACCTGTGTTGCGCGCTGACCGGGCGCGCTCCGGCCTGGGGTCTCCATCTCGACGCCAACCGGCGCGGCGAGATCTTGTATGAGTTCGCCGGCCCATCCACCTCTCGGGTGGCGAGCGACAGCTTCTATGTGGCGGTTGGACTGCTTATCGGAGAGAGGAGCGGCGACCATGTGCCCGTCATCAACGGCCTGCCGCCTCCTCAGAACGAGGATCAGTTGAAGGCGCTCGGGGCCGCCGCGGCGTCCGCCGGCTCGGTCGCGCTGTTTCATGCGGTCGGCATTACGCCGGAAGCCCCCTCCGTCGCCGCGGCTTTCGGCGGCAGAGTGCCCGACCAGACGATTGCGATTACCGAAGCTGACCTGGCGCAGGCCATTGCGCGTCTGTCCAGCGTTCCGGATGGCGCCCCGATAGCGGCCGTTTCGCTCGGGACGCCGCATTTCTCCCTGGCGGAGTGGCGGCGGTTGATACCGCTGCTGCACCAACACCGGCCACGGGGAGATATCCCGATCTATGTCAATACGGGCCGCGACACGCTGGGCGAGCTCGAGCGCAGCGGCGAACTGGTGGCGTTGCGCGGCTTCGGCGTGCGGCCCGTCGCCGATACCTGCACCTACGTGACCGCCATACTGAAAGAGATCGAAGGCGTGGTCATGACCAATTCGGGAAAGTGGGCGCATTACGCCCCAGGCAATATTGGCGTGACGGTCGCGTTCGGCGAACTCGAAGAATGTGTTCGCTCGGCCGCGGCGGGCCGCGTGATGCGAGGCTCATGATGGAGCGTGAGGCTGCAGCGGTCATTGCCGGACATGCAACAGGCCTCGCCGTGGTTCTCGCCCGGCCCTTGAGTTTCTGGGGCGGGATAGATGTCGCGACCGGCCGGATCATCGACGCCACTCATCCCAATCGCGGCGAGACAGTCACCGGGCGCATCCTCGTCATGCCAGGTGGGCGCGGCTCGTCCTCCTCATCTTCCGTACTCGCCGAGGCCATCAGGCGAAAGACGGCGCCGGCCGGCATCATCCTGGCCCGCCCCGACGCCATACTGGCCGTGGGCGCCATCGTCGCCGATATGGTCTATGCCTTGAGAGTGCCGCTCGTGATCGGCGACACCGAAGGCCTCAAATCTGGTCTTCCCACGGAGATCCGCGTTATCGGGGAGAACCGCTGCGTGATCCGGCAGGATGCGAGCGCCAGCGGCATACATTTTTGATTCAAGCGAAGATTTTCACTCCGCCGCCGTCTCCGCCTTGCGCTGCTCATAATCCGCCTTGTGGCGGCGGTAGGAGCGGATGCCGAAGGGCAGCATCACGATATAGAGCAGCGACATCGCGGTCAGCATTTCCCAAGTGAAGGTGATCAGGCTGACGATGACGAGAGCGGCGACGCCGAGCAGCGGCAGAACGAGATCGCGGCTGATGCGCGAGCCGAGCGTCTTGCCGGAAAAGGTCGGGACCCGGCTCACCATCAGAAGCGCCACGGCCGCGATATAGGGCAGGATAGCCCAGGCGACCGCGTGGCCGTCGGGGATGATGCCGAGAAAACCCAGATACATCGGCGCCATGGCGAGGCCCGCACCCGCCGGTGCCGGCGCGCCGGTGAAGAAATTCATCATCCAGGCCGGCTTGTCGGGATCATCGATCGCGACATTGAAACGCGCCAGCCTGAGCGCGCAGCAGATCGCCAGGCACAGAGCGACGACCCAGCCGAGGCTCTTCAGCGAATTGAGCGACCAGAGATAGATGAGGATGGCGGGCGCCACGCCGAAATTGACGAAGTCGGCGAGCGAGTCGAGCTCGGCGCCGAAACGCGAGGTGCCTTTCAGGAAGCGCGCCAGGCGGCCGTCGATCGCATCCAGCACGATGGCGAGAATGACGGCGGCGACGGCAAGCTCATAACGGCCTTCCATGCCGAGGCGGATGGCGGTGACGCCGCTGCACAAAGCCAGGAGCGTGATGAGATTGGGCACCAGGATGCGGATCGGCACCTGCTTGAACCGGCGCAGGCGCTGCTCGCGAAAGCTCTTGTCGATCGTCTCGCCTTCCGGAGTGGGGGTATCCGCCATGAGCTGCTCCTCAGTTCCGCCGGCCGGCGCGCTCGGACTCGTCCGAGGCGAAATCGGCGAGCACCGTCTCGCCGGCGATCGCCCGCTGACCGAGGACCGCGAAGACACTGACGCCTTTCGGCAAATAGACATCGACGCGGCTGCCGAAGCGGATGAGGCCGAAACGCTCGCCTGCCTTCAGCATGTCGCCGTCATCGACGAATTTCACGATGCGTCGCGCCACCAGGCCGGCGATCTGCACGACGCCGATCTTGCGCCCATCCTCGAGCTCCAGCGTCATCGCCTGGCGCTCATTGTCCTCGCTCGCCTTGTCGAGCTCGGCATTGAGGAACTTGCCCGGCACATAGGCGATATGGGCGATGCGCGCATCGACCGGCGAACGGTTGATATGCACGTCGAACACATTCATGAACACCGAGATGCGGGTGAACGGCTCGCGCGGCAGATCGAGCTCGGGCGGCGGCACCACGCTTTCGATGGCGCTGACGCGCCCGTCGGCCGGCGAGATGACGAGCCCTTGACGCAAGGGCGTCACCCGCTCGGGATCGCGGAAGAAATAGGCGCACCACAGAGTGAGCACCAGCGCCAGGAGCGCCAGCAGATCGAGGTCGAACCAGTAGAGGACAAGGGTTATGGCCGCGGCGATGGCGACGAACTTCCAGCCCTCCCGGTGGACGGGGACGAAAGTCGAGGTGATGGTGTTGACAAGTGACATGACGGCTGCGGAACCTAGCTGAAAATAATGACAAAAGACAGAAAATGTCAGGTGACGACGTTAACCGGGGCGCCGCTCTGTCCGGAGGCGCCGTCGCCGGCCCCCTCCTCTTCCTCATGGGCGATATCGGCGAGCTTGCGGCGGGCCTCGTCGGCCTCGCGCTGCCGGTTCCACATCGCGGCGTAAAGGCCGCGCTGCTTCAGAAGCTCGCTATGGGTGCCGCGCTCGGCGATGCCGCCATGCTCCAGCACGATGATCTCGTCGGCCTCGACCACCGTGGTCAGGCGATGGGCGATGACCAGCGTGGTGCGGTTGCGCGACACCTGGCGCAAGGCCACCTGGATCTCACGCTCGGTCATCGAATCGAGCGCCGAGGTCGCCTCGTCGAGAATGAGAATCGGCGGTGATTTGAGGATGGTGCGGGCGATCGACACACGCTGCTTCTCGCCCCCCGACAATTTGAGGCCGCGCTCTCCGACCAGCGCCTCATACCCCTTGGGCAGCGTCATCACGAAGGAATGGACCTGGGCCAGGCGTGCCGCGTCCTCGACCTCCTCGTCGCTCGCCTCGGGACGGCCGTAGCGGATATTGTAGCGCACCGTGTCGTTGAACAGCACCGTGTCCTGCGGCACCATGCCGATGGCGGCGCGCAAGGTCTTCTGGGTCACGCCGGCGATGTCCTGACCGTCGATGAGGATGCGGCCGGCGCCCACGTCGTAGAAGCGGAACAACAGGCGCGAGATGGTCGACTTGCCGGCGCCCGAGGGACCGACGATCGCCACCGTCTTGCCGCTCGGCACGCGGAAGGAAAGATCGCGCAGGATCGGCCGGTCCTTGTCATAGGCGAAATCGACATGCTCGAAGACGATCTCGCCTTTGGCGGTGCGCAGCGGCACCGCGCCCGGGCGGTCCTGGATATCGGCCTCGACCTCGAGCAGCGAGAACATCTCCTCGACGTCGATCAGCCCCTGCTTGATGTCGCGATAGACCGAGCCGATGAAATTGAGCGGCATATAGAGCTGGATCATCAGCGCGTTGATCATGACGAAGTCGCCGAGCGTCATGGTGCCCTGCTGCACCGCATAGCCGCTCATCAGCATGGCGACGGTGAGGCCTATGGCGAAGATCAGCGCTTGGCCGGCATTGAGAATGGCGAGCGAGATCCAGGTCTTGATCGAAGCCTTCTCGTAGCGCGCCATCGCCACGTCGTAGCGGCGCGCCTCGTGCTCCTCATTGCCGAAATATTTGACCGTCTCGAAATTGAGCAGGCTGTCGATCGCCTTGGTCGATGCGTCGGTGTCGGCATCATTGGCGGTGCGGCGGATGTTGATGCGCCATTCGGTGGCGATGTAGGTGAAGATGACATAGGCCAGCACCGTTCCCGCCACCACCAGCGCATAGAGCCAGCCATAGGAATGGGCGAGGATGCCGCAGATGAAGAGCAGCTCGAGCGCCGTCGGAAACGTGTTGAACAGCGAATAACGCAGGATGGTGTCGATGCCGTTGGTGCCGCGCGAGATGATGCGCGACAGGCCGCCGGTGCGCCGCTCGAGATGGAACTTCAGCGACAGAGCGTGAAGATGCCGGAAGGTGCGCATCGCCAGCTCGCGCACCGCGCGCTGGCCGACCTTGGCGAAGATCGCATCGCGCAATTGCGCGAAGGCCACCATCATCACGCGGCCGACGCCATAGGCCAGGATCATGAAGGCCGGCACCACGACGAGCGCCGGCAGGCCGTCCTTCGCGGTCAGCGCATCGACCGCGTATTTATAGGCGAAAGGCGTGAGGACGGTGACGACCTTGGCGAGGACCAGCGCCACCACGGCGAGGACGACACGGACCTTGAGGTCCATGCGCCCGTCCGGCCACAGAAGCGGCATGATGTCCCGAAGCGTTCCCCAGTGGCTGCCGTCCCCCCGCCTGAGCGCCGCCGGTTGCGGCGTCGGGCGCGTCATTGGGCGGTGCCGCCCTCGGCGCTGGTCAGGGGATCACGGCGCTTGGGGTCGATGGATTCGGGCGGGTTGGCATTGGGGATGGCGAAGATCTGGCCCGGATAGATCAGGTCCGGGTCACGGATCTGCTCCTTGTTGGCGTCGTAGATCACGGTGAAGTTGATGCCGCGACCATAGATCACGCGCGACAGCTTCCACAGATTGTTGCCGGGCTGGATGACGACCTTGCCAGAGCGCGGCTTGTCGGGCTCGGGCTGCTTGGTCTCGGGCTCGGTTGTGGTCGGCGCGGCGGCGGCCTGCTCAGTCGCCTCGGGCTGCGGTTCGGGCGTCGCCGGCGTCTCGGACGAGGCGGCGGGCGCGGACGGCGCCGGCGTGGTCGTCTCGGGCTCGGCCTTGGCGACCTCGGTCGTCTGCGGCGCGGGCTGGGCTTCCGGCTGGACTGGCTCCGAGGGCTGCGGCACCGGCTGTGCCGTCGTGGTTTCGGGCTGAGCCGGCGGCGGGATTTCGGTCGACTTCGCCGGCGGCGCCGGCTCGGGTTCGGCCGGCGCGTTGAGCGCCGCGACCGCGGCGGCGTCCTCGCGCTGGAATGGCAGCTCGATGCGCGCCATCACCTTGCCCGAACTGTCGATCTGGTCGGCCCGCAAGGAATGCGTGCCGGGCGCAATGATGTCGCTGCCGGCAAAAGTCCAGTTGCCCTGCGAATCGACGATCGCGTCGCCGACACTGCCATTGTCGACATAGAGGCGAACCGCCGTGCCGGGCTTGGCGCGGCCGGAGAAGATGATGTCGCCCTTGTCGTTGTAATCGACGGCGTCGAGGCGGAGCGGAATGTCGGCGGTCTTGGCCGGCGTCTCGGTCGCCTTGGGGGCGGCGGGCTCAGCCGGCTTTTCAACCTGGGTTTCCTCGGCGGCCTTGGGCGCCACCGCGGCCATTTCCTGGGTCGCAGGCTCGGCAGGCGCCGCACTGGTGCTGTCCTCAGGCTTCGACGGAGTTGCGGGGGTGGCCGGCGCCTCGGCGGTCTTCTGCACCGTTTCACCGGTTGCCGGGGCTTCGGCCGTCTTCTGGACCGTCTCGCCCGCGGCAGGCTGCTCGGTGCCGGCGGCCGGCGCTGAAGCGGCTGGCGCCTGCTCCGTCGGCGCGGCGGGCTCGGCCGCGGCGGTCTTCTGCTCCGGCTCGGCCGGCTTTTCGGTCTGAGCCTGCGGCTCGGTGGCGCCGCCGGCCTGGAGGACCTTGGTGGCGGAACCGGGCTCGGTCAGGGCCACCATGGCCTGCTGGCCGGGCTTTTCAGGAACCGCGACGGCGATCGACTTCTCAGCGGTCGTGGTGGCGCCGTCGGCCGCCTTCTGCTCGACGGTGATCTCATGGGCGCCCTTGGGCAGCGGGTTTTCGGGCGCGACGACCCAGGCGCCGTCCGAATTGGCGACGCCTTTGCCCAGGACCTCATTGCCGAGCTTGAGCGAGACTTCCGCTCCCGGCTGGGCGCGGCCGGCCACGATCGCCTGACCGTCGGCTTCGACACGCACCGTGTCGAGTTCCGGCTTGGCAGGTGCCGCCGCGGCTTCCGGCGCCGGTGTTTCGGTCTTCGGTGTTTCGGCCTGGGGCTGCTCGGTCGGCTGCACGGCGGCCATTTCGGCCGGCTTTTCGGCTGGTTTCTCCGCTTCGGCGGTCTTCGGCGCCTCGCTCTGGGTCTGCGCCGCGTTGGACGCGGGCGGCGCGTCAGACGTCCAGTCGGTCACCTTGAGACCGGCCAAGGCGGCCAGAGTGATAAGGGCAGCCCCGGTAAACACTACAAGCGGATTTTTCATTGTCGCGGTTCCATGTTTCCGCCTGTAAATAGTGAATAACTGGCGAATCTGCAAAGTTTAAGCGGCGGTCAGGTCAACTTTACGGCCGCCCTCTCGCGACAAGAAGGAATATAGGATCACCATGCGGCATCTTTGTGTTTATTGCGGATCGGGCCCGGGACGGAATCCCGCCTATATGGCGGCGGCGCGGGCGTTGGGCACGGCCATGGCCAATCGCGGCATCGGCCTCGTCTATGGCGGCGGCAGCCTCGGCCTGATGGGCGAGGTCGCCCAGTCGGTGCTCGACAGCGGCGGCCACGTGGTCGGCATCATCCCGGAGTTCCTGGTCAATAAAGAACGTATGCTGACGGATGTGAACGAGCTCATCGTCACCGCCAGCATGCATGAGCGCAAGATGACGATGTTCGAACGTTCGGATGGCTTCGTCGCCCTCCCGGGCGGCCTCGGCACGCTCGAGGAGCTGGTCGAGATCTCGACCTGGGCGCAACTCGACCGGCATGCCAAACCGATCATCATCTGCGATGTCGATAATTACTGGGCGCCCCTCCTCACCCTCATCAACCACATGCGGCAGGAGAAATTCATCCGCGAGGGCATCGACCTCAAGCTCGAAGTGGTGAAGAAGGCTGAGGACGTCGTGTCTGTCTTCGAGGAGCGGCTCAGCCAGTCGACCGCCAATGTCCCGGCCGATCCGATCCGCAAGACCTTGTAGGATTACAAAGGAGCCGGTGTTTCAAGCCTGCGCCGGCTCCTGAGCGTCCTGCATGCGGCGGCCTTCCTTGAGGGCGGCATAGGTATAGATGCCGAGCGCCACCCAGAGCAGCGCGAAGGAGAACCAGCGCCAGAAGTCCATCGGCTCGCCGAAGACGAAGACGGCGGTGAGGAAGACGAGTGACGGCGAGATATACTGCATGAGGCCGGCGGTCGAATAGCGGATGCGCCGCACCGCAAGCGAGAAGAACAGCAGCGCCGCCGCGGTGAGCACGCCGCAGCCCATCAGCATCAGTGTATAGAAGGGCGTCGTCAAGAATAGCGCCTGCCCCGTCTCGCCCAACCACACCGCGATGACCACGGCAGGAACGAAGATGAGCAACACCTCGATGAAGAAGCCCTGGGTGGCCCCGACATCGACGGTCTTGCGGATCAGGCCATAGAGACAGAAGGTCGAACCCAGCATCAGGCCGAGCCAGGGCACGACGCCGAGCGCGATGGTCTGGACCAGCACCGCGATCACAGCGATCGCGATGGCGATGAGCTGCACGCGGGTGAAACGCTCGCCGAGGAAGATGGCGCCCGCCACCACATTGAGCAGCGGGTTGATGTAATAGCCGAGGCTCGCCTCGATGGTGCGCCCGTTCTGGATCGACCAGATGTAAAAGCCCCAGTTGAAGACGATGAGCAGGCTGGTGAACAGCAGGGTGAGAACGATACGCGGGCTCGCCAGCGCCTTCCTCACATCGTCATATTGGCCGAGCGCCCAGATGACGATGACGGCGATGGCGAGCGACCAGAGGCCCCTATGCACCGCGATCTCGACCGGCGAGGCCGCCTCGATGAGCTTGAAATAATAGGCCATCACGCCCCAGACGAGATGGGCGGCGATGCCGAAGGCCACGCCCTTCTTGGCCTCGGACATGTGGCGGGCGGAAACCGGGGTATCGAGGGCGGACATTGGCGATGGTTTAGCGGGCCGGCCCCGTTTCAGCCAGCCGGCCTCGGAGCATGGGACGCATGCCGGAAACGCAGCCGGATCAATTGCAGCCGTTCTTCGTGTAAGCGAGCAGCTCTCTGAAATCGCTGAAATACGGGCTGTACATTGTGGTGGGGTCGGACTCGTAGTAATGCGAGTTCACCCCGATGATGTAGTTTCCGCTGCCTTTTTTGGTCGTGTATTTCGCCACCCAGGCGCCGCCGCTGGAGCCGCCGAGAAACCGACGCTCGCCATGTTTGCTGCTGGTGACCGCGACATCGCCGCCATAGGGAAACGGATCGAGCTTCCCTTGCACCGTGACCACCCGCCTGCCCCCGCCAATGTCGCCAGGATAGCCGACCAGCATGTCGCTCTGATAATCGTCGCGCCAGGCGGCGTGATAGCCGAAGCTCCCGGTGGGGGACGGCTTGTCGACCAGGAACATGGCGAAATCCCATTGATACCGCCCCGGAACCCCCAGGCCCATCGTCCAGCCACCATAGGTCGCGATGCATTTCGCCCGGTGCCGGCTCGCATATTTGCCATTGCGATGTTGCAATTCGAAGACAAGATCGGTCACGAACTTGCCGCTATGGGTATCCTGCACGCAATGCGCGGCGGTCAGGACGACACGTTCGTCGATGAACTGCCCGCTGCATACATAGGCTTCGCCGCCCTTGCGGAAGAACATCTTTCCCGCCCATTTCAACGGTGTCCCGGCGTCGGACTGCCCCTTTTTTTCCAGGCTCATTGCCGGCTTCTGCTCGGAGCGCTGCGGACCGTTCAGGGCCTTGGGGCGAGCCGGCGGCGCGCCCTTGATCATCGGCATCGGCATGGGCTTGGCTTCCGAGAGCTGCGCCCTTGTCCATGGCAGCGCCTTCGACGGCTCGTCCGGGAAGGTGATCGAGTTGATCCGCGGCTCGGCACCCCTGGTACCGTTCTGCGCCATGCCAGGCCCGGCCAGGATCAGCGCCACGCCCAAAAACGTCACGGCTTTCAAGACTTTTCGCTTTACTCGTCGCATTTCCAACCCTCATCTTCCGTTGGGGAAGAATAGGGATCGAATCTTGCGAAGTGAAGTGAAATTTGCGGCGATGCTGTGGCTTTTCCGATCCGTCAGGCCGCCGCGCCCGCTACCTCTTCCCGCAGCAGCTTGAAGACGATCGAATCCGACAAGGCCTGGAAGGACGCATCGACGATATTGGGCGACACGCCGACGGTGAACCAGCGGTTGCCTTTGCCGTCGCGGCTTTCGACCAGAACGCGGGTAGTGGCTCCCGTTCCGCCATTGAGGATACGCACCTTGTAGTCGGCGAGCTCGAGATCGTCGATGAAACGCTGGAACTTGCCGAGATCCTTGCGGAGCGCGACGTCGAGCGCGTTGACCGGGCCGTTGCCTTCGCCGGCATTGATGAAGATCTCGTCGTCGACCTTCACCTTGACCACCGCCTCCGACATGGTGACGAGCTCGCCCAACGCATTGTGGCGCTGCTCGACGATGACGCGGAAGGACTGGACGTCGAAATAATGCGGCACGGTGCCGAGCATGCGGCGCGCCAGGATCTCGAAGGAGGCATCCGCCCCGTCATAGGCGTAACCTTGAGCCTCGCGTTCCTTGACCTCGCGCAGCAGCGCATCGAGGCGGCTGTCGTTCTTGTCGACGGCAAGCCCGATGCGGGCGAGCTCGGCGAGCAGGTTGGATTTGCCGGCCTGGTCGGAAACCAGCATGCGGCGGCGGTTGCCGATGCTGTCGGGCGGCACATGCTCGTAGGTCTCGGGCTCCTTGACGATCGCCGAGGCATGGATACCGGCCTTGGTGGCGAAGGCGCTCCGGCCCACATAAGGCGCCTGCGCATTGGGACTGCGGTTCAAAAGCTCGTCGAACGCTCGGGACACATGTGTCAGCGTCGCCAGCTTCTCCTCCGTCACCCCGGTCTCGAAGCGCTCGGCGAATTCCTTCTTGAGCACCAGGGTCGGGATGATCGACACGAGATTGGCATTGCCGCAGCGCTCGCCGATACCGTTGAGCGTGCCCTGGATCTGGCGGACGCCGGCCAGCACCGCAGCGAGCGAATTGGCCACCGCCTGCTCGGTGTCGTTATGGGCATGGATGCCGAGATGGCTGCCCGGCACCGTCTTCGTCACCTCACGGACGATCTCGGACACCTCCTGCGGCAGGGTTCCGCCATTGGTGTCACACAAGACGACCCAGCGAGCGCCGGCGTCGTAAGCGGTCTTCGCCACTTCGAGCGCATAGGCCGGATTGGCCTTGAAGCCGTCGAAGAAATGCTCGCAATCGAGCAACACCTCACGGCCCTGCGCCTTGGCGCTTTCGATCGTGTCCTTGATGGTGAGGAGATTTTCCTCATTCGTCGTCTGCAGCGCGACGCGAACGTGATAGTCCCAGGATTTGGCGACGAAGCAGATCGCCTTCGCCTTGGCGCGCAGGATGTCCTGCAGGCCCGCATCGTTGGACACCGACCGGCCGGCGCGCTTCACCATGCCGAAGGCGGTGAAGGTCGCCTTGGTGTCGCGCGTCTCGGCAAACAGCGCGCTGTCGGTCGGATTGGCGCCCGGATAACCGCCCTCGATATAGTCGAGACCGAGCTGGTCGAGCATCTCCATGACCACCAGCTTGTCGTCGAGCGAGAAGTCGACGCCCGGCGTCTGCTGCCCATCGCGCAAGGTGGTGTCGAAGAGATAGAGGCGCTCGCGCGTCACGATTTCACCTCCCAGCTCGTCGTGCCGTCCTTGTTGTCCATGACGACGACGCCGAGCGCGTCGATCTCGGCGCGCAGGCGGTCGCTCTCGGCCCAGTTCTTGGCGGCGCGGGCGGCAAGCCTCGCCTTGATCAGCTCATTGACCTTGTGTTCGTCGACCTTGGCCGCCTTCTCCTCGACATGCTTGCCGGTGAAACCCAGCGCATTGAGGGTGGCGCCGAGCTCCATCTGGAAGTTCGGCCGGTCGAGCGCGTGCAATTCGGCGATGGCGCGCGGCGTGTTGAGATCGTCGCACAATGCTTCGAGCACCGGCCCTGCGATGCGGACATCCTCGGTGAGGCGCGAGGCGGCGGTATTGTAGAAGCCGTCGAGGATGCGGGTGCTCTCCTCGAGCCCCTTCACCGTCCAGTCGATCGGCTGGCGGTAATGGGTGCGCAGCATGTTGAAGCGCACGACCTCGCCCGGCCAGTCCTTCAGCACCTCGTTGATGGTGAGGAAATTACCGAGGCTCTTCGACATCTTCTGGCCGTCGATCTGCAGGAAGCCGTTATGCATCCAGATATTGGCCATCACCTTGAGGCCGAAGGCGCAACGCGACTGCGCCACTTCGTTCTCGTGATGCGGGAAGATCAGGTCGATGCCGCCGCCATGGATATCGAAGGTCTCGCCCAGATGTTTCCACGACATGGCCGAGCATTCGATATGCCAGCCAGGCCGGCCCCTGCCCCATGGGCTGTCCCAACCGGGGAGATCGGGGCCTGAGGGTTTCCACAGGACGAAATCCATCTCGCCCCTCTTGTACGGCGCGACGTCGATGCGGGCGCCGGCGATCATGTCGTCGAGCGGCCGGCGCGACAGCTTGCCGTAATCCTTCATCGAGGGAACGTCGAACAGCACATGGCCCTCGGCCGCATAGGCATGGCCCTTGGCGACCAGCATCTCGATGAGCGCCACGATCTCCGGGATGGTGCCGGTGGCGCGCGGCTCATGCGTCGGCTCGAGCACATTGAGCGCCGCGATATCCTGATGGAACTGGCGCGTCGTGCGGCCGGTCAGGTCGCCGATCGGCACGCCCTCTTCCTTGGCCCGCGCGTTGATCTTGTCATCGATGTCGGTGATATTGCGCACATAGGTGACATGCTCGGCGCCATAAAGATGGCGCAGCAGCCGGAACAGCACGTCGAAGACGATGATCGGCCGCGCATTGCCGATATGGGCATAGTCATAGACCGTCGGGCCGCAGACATACATGCGGACCGCCTTGGGGTCGATCGGCGTGAAGACGTCCTTGGCTCGGGTCAGGGTATTATAAAGTCGTAACGTCATGGGGCTCTCGGGGCTTGCCGGCCCGGGGATCGCTTCGACTTGAATTTAGGTAAAGCGGCCGCCTGCCAGCGTTTAAGCGCTAGATGCAGATAATAATCATGCCGCACATCGGGACGGCATAGTGGGGGGCGGTCGTCATGGGGCGGCAAAATGACGGAACTGTCCCTCCCCGTCAAGCCCGGGCTCGGGAACAGGCTAAATAAGGCTTACCGATCGCCGCTGCGCCGATAGAGCCAGAGCGTCACTGGGGCCAGGACGAGGGTCAGGGCGGCCGGGGCGGCCAGTGCCCAGAGCACGTCACTCACGGTCGCATTGCCGGCCATGACGCCGCGAATGGCGCTGGTCATCAGCGAGATCGGGTTCACGTCCACGAAGGCCTTGAGCCAGCCCGGCATGGTCTCCGGCTGGACCATGATGTTGGAGGCGAAGACCAGAGGGAAGAGAAAGGTGAAACCGGCGGTCATCACCGTCATCGGCGTGCGGACCAGAAGCCCCAGCACGATGAAGATCCAGCCCATGCCGAAACCGACGGCGAGCAGCAGGGCGAAGGCGGCAATGATGCCGGGGACGCCGGCCTCGGCCCGATAGCCCAATATGAGGCCGATGGTCAGGATGATCCCGCCGGCGATCAGATGGCGCAGGATGTCGCCCACCATCAGCCCGGCGAAGGGCGCCAGCGACCAGATCGGCAAAGAGCGGAACCGATCGAACAGGCCCTTGCTGAGGTCGGTCGAAAGCCCCATGCCGGAATAGACCGCGTTGAAGACAACGGTCTGCACCAGGATGCCGGGGAGGAAGAATTGCAGATAGGCGCCGGTCGATCCCGCCAGCGCGCCGCCGAAGACGAAGGTGAACAGCAGCGTGAACATGATCGGCGTCATGATCAGGTCGAAGAGCTGCTCCGGCACATGCTTGAATTTGAGGATGGCGCGCCAGCCGAAGACCAGCGCGTTGGAAAAGGCGGAAGGCGGCTGGGGCGGTGCGCGATCGAGCCGGAGTTGCAAGGGCGTCGAGCTCAGGTCGGTCATCTTTCGTCCCCTTCCGGTTTTGCCAGTCTGCCGCCGCTGCCGGTCAGCGCGAAGAAGACTTCCTCTAGACTGGGTGAGCCCATGGAAAAATCGACGAGCTCGATCTTGTCGGCGATCAGCGCCGCGATGGCCTGGCTGGCGGCCTCGGGCGTTCCCGCCATGACCGAAAGCTGCGCACCTTCCGCACTCTGCTGGACCTTGCCGCCGAGACGTTGCTCGAGCAGCCTTCTCGCGTCATCGACACGCGCCGGATCGGCGAGCGCCACATGGAGAAAGCCCGAGCCGGTGGCGGCCTTGAGCTCGCGGCTCGTTCCTTCAGCGATCTTCCGGCCCTTGTCGATGACAGTGATACGCGCCGCCAGCTGGTCGGCCTCGTCGAGATACTGCGTGGTGAGCAGGATGGTGACGCCCGACCCCGCGAGGGCCCGGATCATCCGCCACACGCTCTGGCGCGCATTGGGATCGAGGCCGGTCGTCGGCTCGTCGAGAAAGAGAACGCCCGGTGTCACGATCAGCGAGGCGGCGATATCGAGCTTTCGGCGCATGCCGCCCGAATAGGCCTTGACCTGCTTGCCGGCGGCTTCCGCAAGGTCGAAGGCGGCGAGCAATTCATCGGCGCGTTCCCTGGCGCCGCGGCCGCGATAGCCCCACAGACGGGCGAGCATCAGAAGATTCTCGCGGCCGGTGAGATCCTCGTCGAGCGAGGCGAACTGGCCGGTCATGGCGATGCTGGCGCGCACCTTCTGCGGCGCGCTCACGAGATCATGCCCCATGATGCTGGCCGAGCCGGCGTCAGGCTTGGCGAGCGTCGCCAGCATGCGCATGAGCGTCGTCTTGCCGGCGCCGTTCGGGCCCAGAATGGCGAAGATCATGCCGCGCGGCACATCGAGATCGATGCCGTCGACGGCGCGCACCGCGCCGAAATGCTTGACGATGCCGCGCACCGAAATGGCGAGCGGGACTTGCGCTGACGAATTCATAGGCGTGGCATCCTCATGACGCACTCGTGAAACCCGCGATAAAATCCAATGCGCCGCCCAAAGCCGGGGCGACCATGCATGGCGCGTCGGCTTTTGTCCAGGCTTCGGCATGCCAGGAGCTGTCAGGAGCGGAACTATTCAGCGCACAGCCTCTCCCAGTTTTCCCTTCGCCCGTTGCGAAGCAACGGGAGAAGGTGGCCGACCTTGCTCCGCCGAAGCGAAGCCTCGGCTTCGCGAAGGCGAGAGGCCGGATGAGGGCTCTTCCTCGAAACACATGCGGATTTGTGTCAACGAAGAGCCCTCACCCGCCCTTCGGGCACCCTCTCCCATCCTGCGGACGGGAGAGGGGGAAAAAATGGAAAGAGCAGCCATCAACGGAGCGAAGTCACTATGCCGAACGGGATGCCCCTTCCGCAGGGTTGATATGAGATTTACACCCTAGCAGGTCCCCAGGGAGGCCCTTAAGGTCGCAACCGTCAGGGGAGAAAATCGCGCTTGCCGCAACAATCGACGACACAAGCGGCCATCTGGATGGCGGGATGGCTTCTGTGCACCCTTGCTTTGACCGTCGCCGGGCGCGAGCTCGGCCATGACGTGCCGGTCTTCGTGATCATGATCCTGCGCAGCCTCATCGCCATGGCGGTGCTGGGCCCTCTCGTCCTTTATGAAGGCAATGTCCGCGCCCGCCTCACCCAGCTGCCGCTCCATATCGTGCGCAATATCGCGCATTACACCGCCCAATATTCCTGGTTCACCGCCCTCATCCTCATCCCCCTCGCCCAGGTCGTCTCGATCGAGTTCACCATGCCGATCTGGGGCGCGCTCATTGCCGTCGCCTTTCTCGGCGAAACGCTGACCCGCTATCGGATCGCCGCCATCGGGCTCGGCTTTCTCGGCATCCTGCTGATCGTCAAGCCGGGCACGGCGACGGTCGATGCCGGCCACCTCGTGGCGCTTGTCGCGGCCGTCGGTTTCGCCGTCTCGGTCGCGCTCACCAAGGTCCTGACGCGTAAAGATACGGCGCTCACCGTCATCTTCCTGATGTTCGCCATCCAGACGGTGATCGGCGCGGTGCCGGCCTATCTCACCTGGAAATGGCCCGAGCCCGAAAACTGGATCTGGGTCGCCGTCGTCGGCTTCACCGGAACCTTCTCGCATTATTGCCTCTCCAAGGCGATCTCGCTCGCCGACGTGACGATCGTGACGCCGATGGACTTCCTGCGCGTGCCCTTGACGGTGCTCGCCGGCTACTGGCTCTATAGCGAGGGCTTTGATCTCATCTCGATCATCGGCGCGGCGCTGATCCTCGGCGCCAACATGCTCAATCTCCTGAAAGCCAAGCAGACATCATGAATGCGGAACACGCCGCGCAGCATCGCCTCGGCCTCCTCCTGGTGGCGACGGCGGCGCTATTCTGGTCGACGTCCGGCATCTTCGTCAGGCTCATCAGCGCCGATCTCATGACCATGCTGTTCTGGCGCGGTGTGTTTTCCGGCTCGGGCGTGATGCTGGTCTATCTGCTGATGGAAGGAAAGTCCGGTTTCGCCAGGCTCTGGCCTCTGCCGCTGCCGGTCTTCGCGGTGGCGGCGTGCTCGGCCGTCGGCATGATCACCGGCATCGGCTCGATGCGCTACACGACAGTGGCCGAGGCGCTTATCATCTATGCGACGGTACCTTTCGTCACCGCCGCTTTCGCCTGGCTTTTCATCGGCGAGAAGCCGAGTGTCCGCACCATAGCGGCGAGCCTCGTGGCGCTTGCGGGCGTGGCGCTCATGATGAAAGACGCCTCCTGGGACGGCAGCCTTTTCGGCAAGGGCCTCGCCGTCCTCATGACATTCAGCATGGCCGCTATGACGACCATCATGCGCGGACACCAGAAGGTGCCGATGCTGCCCGCCATGGCGATCTCGGCCTGGCTCTGCTCTTTCGTGACCTTCTGGTTCGCCGCTCCTCTGGCGGTGAGCACCCAGGACTTTCTGCTCATCGCGCTGTTCGGCGTCGTGCAGAACGCTTCCGGCCTCATCCTCTATGCGATCTGGTCGCGCAAGATCCCGGCCGCCGAGGCGACACTCATCGCCGCCCTCGAAGTGCCCTTCACACCGCTCTGGGTCTGGCTGTTCCTCGGCGAAACGCCAACAGGCGCGGTGCTGGTCGGCGGCACGGTCGTGATGCTGGCGCTGTTCGGCCATATCCTGACCGAGATCAGGCCAAGACGGGCCTTGCCGCCGCCGGTGTAGCGCAGGGTCCTCCGAAAAGCAGTCGCGAGATGTCCAAGAGAATTTCCCTTCTCCCGCTTGCGGGAGAAGGTGCCCGACAGGGCGGATGAGGGTGTTGGTTCAATTACGCGACACTGCATCAAGAATGCGGATCAACGAAACTCCATCACCTCCCAATTCTTGTGGCAGCTTAAAAGCTGAGAGAACACCCTCATCCGGCCTTCGGCCACCTTCTCCCGCAAGCGGGAGAAGGGGAAACCACGGTGGGCCTTGGCGTCTTAGCGTGGCTACGATCGCCCGCGACGGCTGCTGACACAAGCTGACAGGCATATCGGAGAAACTACAGGCTGAGGGAGTGGATAAGTGGGAAGCAGCGACAATCAGCGCTATCTCGGCTGGACCCTGGTCGGTTTGTCGGCGGTCGCCTGGTCGACGGCCGGGTTTTTCACCCGCCTGATCGAGGAGGACGTTTGGACCATCCTGTTCTGGCGTGGCTTTTTCGGCGGACTGGCCCTTGCCCTCATGGTTGTGGTGCAGTCGCGCGGCGCGGTGATCAAAGCCTATAGCGGCCTCGGCGGCATGGGGCTGCTGCTCGCCGTCATTTCCGGACTCGGCATGATCGCCTTTCTCAGCTCCCTGCGGCTGACGACGGTCGCCGATGTCTATGTGATCTATGCCACCGTGCCCTTCATCACCGCCGGTGTCGCCTGGCTCATCCTGAGGGAACGCACCTCGTGGATCATCCTCGCCGCCAGCGCGCTGGCGCTCGTGGGAGTCGTGGTGACGCTGAGCGGCGCCAGCTATGGCGGCAGCCTGCTCGGCCAGTTCATCGCGCTCCTGATGACACTCACCATGGCGCTGATGACGGTCATCCTGCGCTGGAAGCGCGACATTCCGGTCGTGCCGGCGCTCGGCCTGTCGGCCTGGGTCGCCGCCTTCATCTCCTTCTGGTTCTGCGATCCGTTCGATGTCTCCGCCTCGGATCTCGCTTTACTGGCCGTCTTCGGGCTCACCCAAAGCGCGCTCGGCCTCCTGCTGTTCGGCATGGGCTCGCGCCTGATTCCATCCGCCGAAGCAACGTTGATCACCGCGCTCGACGTTCCCCTCGCCCCGCTCTGGGTCTGGCTTGCTTTCGGCGAGGTGCCCAATCCCTACACGCTTTTGGGTGGCGCCATCGTGCTCGCCGCCGTCAGCGGCCATATCGTTCTCGAGATGCGCCGGCCACAGCTAGAAAATTTGCGAAATTGACAGTCTGAAAGAAAACTGACAAGCTTCCGCAAAACTAACAAGGCGCGGGGGCGACAGGAAACATGCGGAAACCGGTACGTCAGCGGCTTACCGCATGCCTGGAGGAGGACGCGACCAAAGCGGAGCGTCTGCTCGCCAGCTACATGCTGGCCAATCTGACGAGCCTGCCCTTCGAGACCGCCGCCACCCTCGCCGAGAAGATCGGCTTGAGCGAGCCGTCGGTCGGCCGCTTCTGCCGCGCCATCGGCTACAAGCATTTCAAGGATCTGAAAGCCGACCTCCAGGCCGATATCGGCGAAGGCCCGTGGCTCATCGGCGACCGGCTGAAGGACTTCCGCCAGCGCAGCCGGCGCGGCGACGACGAACTGGCGCGCGGCCTCGACAAGGAGATCGCCGCCCTCGTCCGGAATTACGAGATCGCCCGCACCAAGGAATGGAAACGCGTCGTCAAGCGCCTCGCGCAGGCGCCGGATATCTTCGTCGCCGGCTTCCAGACCGAGCGCGGCCTGGCGCAGTATCTCGTCAACCAGCTGCAATATCTGCGCCCCGGCGTGCAGCTCGTCGACCTCGCCGGCGGCAATTTCGCCGACGTGCTGCTCGGCAATCCGGCCAGGGCCAATCTCATCCTCATCGAGGTCCGGCGTTATTCGAGCCTGGCCCAGCGCCTCGCCGCCGAGGCCCGCCAGGCCGGCGTCGCCACGATGCTCATCACCGACTCCTACTGCGACTGGGCGCATGACCTGGTCGATGAGGTCTTTTCGGTCGAGACCGATCTCAACCAGTTCTGGGATGCGACGGCGCCGATCGCCAGCCTCATCACGCTTCTCGTCAACAGCATCTTCAATGAGCTCGGTCCGCAAGTCGAAGAGCGGATGAACAAGGTCTCCGGCCTCTACAGCCAGTTCATCGGTTATGTCGGAGATCCGAAGGCCTGAGACTGCGACCTGCCTTGCCAAAACAAAAAACCGAAATGGAGGAACAGATGAAACACCACCAGCTACGCAAAGCCTTTCTGACCGGTAGCACCGCCTTGATCACTCTTGCCGCCTCGAGCCTCTGGGCGCTCGCCCAGGAGGCGGTCTTCGTCATGCCGACCAACGAGGTGGGCGCCGCGACCTACAACCCGGTCAAGTCACCGATGATCAATGCCGCCTCGCCTTTGATCTTCGACGGCCTGGTGGCGCAGGACGTCGCCGATCAGAGCTTCCATCCGCATCTGGCGGAATCCTGGGAAGAGGCGCCGGACGGCATGCAGTGGATCTTCCATCTGCGCAAGGGCGTGAAGTTCCATAATGGCGAGCCCTTCAATGCCGACGCGATCGCGCAATGGATTCCGTCCTTCGCCGGCACCGACAACGCCTATATGGTCGAGGCCATCGACAAGGTGGAAGTCGTCGACGAGAACACCGTCAAATTCGTGATGAAGCGGCCGGAGCCCAACCTGCTGTTCAACTTCGCGAGCGCCTTCATGGGCATTCCGGCGCCCAAGGCCTACAAAGAAATGGGCGACAAATTCGGCGTCACCGAAGCGATCGGCACCGGGCCCTACAAGCTTTCGAGCTTCACCGTCGGGCAGGAAACGGTGCTCGAGCGCAATGACGAGTATACCTGGGCGTCCGATCTCTCGCAGAACAAGGGTCCGGCCAAGATCAAGAAGATCACTTTCCGTGAGATCCCGGAACAATCCACTTCCTTCCTCGAACTCAAGACCGGCGGCGTCGATCTCCTGTTCGGCGTGCCGACCGACTTCATCGCGCAGGTGAAGGCCGAACCCAATCTCGGCATCATCACAACGCCCGCCTATGACGTCGCCTATATGCCGATCAACGTCACCTCGGAGCCCTTCACCGACATCAAGGTGCGCGAGGCGACGGCGCTCGCCGTCAACCAGAAGCAGATCCTCGACAGCATCTATGGCGGCATCGGCATGGAAGCGCACAACTTCCTGATCAGCGCGCTGCCCGAGGCCAATGTCGATCCCAAGCTCAACATCTCCTACAACCCGGAGCGGGCGAACCAGCTCCTCGAGGAAGCCGGCTGGAAAATGGGCGCGGGAGGCGTGCGCGAGAAGGACGGCAAGCCGCTCAAGGTGAAGCTCTGGGCCCAGACCGACACCGAATTCAAGCGCCTCGCCGAGGCGGTCCAGGCGCAGCTCAAGGCGATCGGCATGGACGCCGAGATCACCATCTACGATTCCTCCGCCATCCGCGACGAGTACAAGAAGAACCAGCATCAGCTGGCGGTGCGTTCCTATGAATGGAACAACGCCGACATCATCGACTGGTTCTTCTCCGGCCAGCGCCTCGGCTATCCCAATATCTCGATGTGGAACGACCCCAAGGGCGAGGAGCTGAACAAGAAGGCGATGACCGGCTCGAAGACGCTGGAAGAGCGCATCGCCAACTTCAAGGCCTATCACGAATATGTTCTGTCGCAGTTCGTCTTCGCGCCGATCTACCAGCCGGTGACGAACGTCGCCTATAATAAGGACCGCCTCAAGGTGACGGATACGATGCTGAAGAAAGGCATCGAGACGCCGCAGATCATGGACCTCGAAGTCGTCCAGTAAGCCTGACGCGACGCGGGGGGACCGGGATGCTTTCCTACACAATCCGGCGGCTTCTGCTGCTGATCCCGGTCTTCCTCGTCGTGTCGATCGTCATCTTCCTTATCATCCATCTGGTGCCCGGCGACCCGATCGACAATCTCGTCAGGATCGGCTCGACGCCGGAGCAGAAAGCCGAGATCACCGCGCGCTACGGGCTCGACCGGCCGCTCTATGAGCAATATCTCATCTGGCTCGGCCAGCTCGCCCAGGGCGATCTCGGCACCGCCATCGTCATGCGTCGGCCGGTCACCGATCTCATCGCCCAGAACATCCCCTACAGCCTGACGCTCGGCGGCCTCGCTCTGCTGTTCTCGACCGTGCTCGGCATCGCCGCCGGCGTCGTCGCCGCGATGAACAAGGAAGGCCCGATCGACCGCACGGTGATGACCGGGGTGTTGTTCGGCTCGACGGTGCCGGGCTTCTGGCTCGGCCTCATCCTCATCATGATCTTCGCGGTGCAGTTGCGCTGGTTTCCGGTGTCGGGCGCACGTTCATGGGAAAGCCTGGTGCTCCCGGTTCTCACCATCGGGCTCGGCGGCACGGCGCTCGTGGCGCGCGTCACCCGCATCGCCATGCTGGAAACAGCCACCAAGGACTTCGTGCTTCTGCTCCATGCCAAGGGCCTGCCGGCGCGGCGCATCCAGCTGCGCCATGTATTGCGCCATGCGCTGCTCCCCGTCGTCACCATATTGGGCTTGCGCATCGGCTGGGTCCTCGGCGGCGCCGTCACCGTCGAATATGTCTTCGCCCGGCCCGGCCTCGGCACCTTGCTGATCAAGGCGCTCAGCCAGCATGATTATCCGGTGGTGCAGGCCTGCCTCTTGATGCTCGCCATGGCGGTCATGCTTGGCACGCTCATCGGTGATCTCATCCAGGCGGCGATGGATCCGCGGGTCAGGAGCGCGCTCACATGACCGCGCCCGTACTCGACCAGAGCCCGGGCTTCCTGGCGGAGGCCCGCCGGACGACATTCGGCAAGGTGTTCCTCACGCCCAAGGGCGGCATCACCGGCGCCTATCTGCTGGCCCTCGTCCTGGTGGCGCTCCTCGCCCCGTGGATCACGCCCTATCCTTACGACGCGCAGAACCTACCGCTCGCCTCGCAGCCGCCGAGCCTCGCCAACTGGCTCGGCACCGACGAATTCGGCCGCGATGTGCTGTCGCGCATCATGTATGGCGCGCGCACCTCGCTGTCGGTCAGCGTCACCGCCATCTCCGTCTCGGTCTTCATCGGCATGTGCCTCGGGGCCGCGGCCGCCTATTTCGGCGGCATTCTCGACCGCTTCATCACCGCGGTGATCGACCTCACATGGTCCTTCCCCGAGCTTCTCATCGCCCTCATCCTGGTCGCTATCATCGGGCCTGGCCTCACCAGCACGATGATCGCCATCGGCGTCGCTTATCTCGCCCAGTTCACCCGGCTGACCCGCGCCGAGATCCTGGCGCTCAAGAACGAGACCTATATCGAGGCGACGATCGGCCTCGGCGCCAGCCACAGCCATGTCGTGTTCCGCCATCTGCTGCCCAACGCGATGGCGCCGGTCATCGTCTGCGGCATGCTGGCGACGGGCGATGCCATCATCCTCGAAGCGACGCTCGGCTTCTTCGGCCTGGGCGCCCAGCCCCCGGTTCCGAGCTGGGGCGCCATGATGTCGAGCGGCACGGCGCAGATCTTCAAGGCGCCCTGGGTCATCATCTTCCCGGGCCTCATCATCGCCATCACGGTGATCGCCATCAATCTCTTCGGCGACGCGCTGATCCGGGCGCTCGATATCAAATCCAAGATCCGGGAAGGCTGAGCATGGCGCTTCTCGAGGTTCACGATCTTTCCATCGATATCGGCGGCATCAGGCCGCTCGACGCGATCGGCTTCGCGGTCGACAAGGGCGAGACCTTGGGGATCGTCGGTGAATCCGGTTCCGGCAAATCGCTGACCGCGCTCTCCATCATGGGCCTGCTGCCGCTGATCGGCGGGCGCGTCGAACGTGGCACGATCGGCTTCGACGGCATGGAGCTGACCCGCCTTCCCGAGCCCGATTACCGCCGGCTGCGCGGCCGCCGCATCGCCTTTATCACCCAGAACCCGATGACCTCGCTCGATCCCGTCATCCGCGTCGGCGAGCAGATCGACCAGGTGTCCAGGCTCCATCTCGGCCTCAGCGCCTTCGCCGCGCGCAATCACAGCATCGAGATCATGCAGCGGCTGCGCATCCCCGAGGCCGCCACCACCTGGCACAATTACCCGCATCAATTGTCGGGCGGCATGAAGCAGCGCATCGTCATCGCCATGGCGCTCGCCGCCAATCCCGATCTCATCATCGCCGATGAGCCGACCACCGCGCTGGACGTCACCATCCAGGCGCAGATCGTGCAGATCCTCGGCGAGCTGGTGCGCGAGAAAGGCGTCGCGCTCATCCTCATCACCCACGACATGGGCGTGGTGGCGCAGGCCTGCGATCGCGTGGTCGTGCTTTATGCCGGCCGTGTCGCTGAGAGCAACACGGTGTCGGCCATCTTCGCCAGCCCGCGTCATCCCTATACGCAGGCGCTCATCGGCTGCATCCCGCGCAACGCCATGGAGCGCGGCAGCCTGGTCGGCATACCGGGCCTGGTGCCGAGCGTCGCGCGTTATCCTTCGGGCTGCCGCTTCCATCCGCGCTGCACGCGCGGCGAAAGCCTGTGCGAAAGGGAAGTGCCGGCGCTGGAGCGGCTCGCGTCCGGCGCTGAAATCGCCTGTCACGTCGCCGACAAGCGCGAGGCGTCCCATGCCTAGCCTCGCGCCCCTCGTCACCATCCGCGACCTCAACAAGGTCTTCGAAAGCCGCAAGGGCCTGTTCGGCGAGCCGCGCCGGATGACCGCCGTCAATCAGGTGTCGCTCGACATTCCGCGCGGCCAGGTGACCGGCGTCGTGGGCGAATCCGGCTGCGGCAAGTCCACGCTGGCGCGCCTCGTTCTGCGCCTCCTCGAAGCGACGAGCGGCAGCATCAGCTTCGACGGCGTCGACCTCCTGAAGCAGTCGCATGGCGGGATGCGGCTGCTGCGCCGGCGCATGCAGATGGTGTTTCAGGATCCCTATTCCTCGCTCGATCCGCGCTACACGATCGCCGACGCCCTGCTCGAGCCCTTCAAGGTGCAGGGCATCCGCCTCACGCGCACGGAAGCGCGCCAGAAGGTCGAAGCGCTGCTCGCCATGGTCGGCCTCGACGCCCGCTTTGCGCAGAACCATCCGCATCAATTGTCGGGCGGCCAGCGCCAACGCATCGGCATCGCCCGGGCGCTCGCCCTCGAGCCCGATCTCATGGTGCTCGACGAACCCACCGCCTCGCTCGACGTCTCGATCCAGGCGCAGATCGTGACGTTGCTCGAGAAGCTCAAGCATGAGCTCGGCCTCACCTATCTCTTCATCTCGCACGACCTCAATCTGGTGCGGTATTTCAGCGACCGCATCGTGGTGATGTATCTGGGCCGCATCGTCGAGATCCTGCCCGACGCCAAGGCGGCGCCGCGCCATCCCTATTCGCAGACCTTGCTCGACAGCACCTTCGCGCCCGATCCGACCCAGCGCCGCGACATCAGCAAGCTCACCGGCGAGATCCCGAGTCCCTACAACCTGCCCCCGGGTTGCGCTTTCGCGGCACGCTGCCGGCAGGCCAGGCCCGATTGCCTGACCCGGCGCCCCGACCTCGACACCCGTTCCGACGGCCATGCCGTCGCCTGCTTCCATCCCCTCATCTGACTCTGGAGAAAGACTGACCATGGCCTTCACCGTTCTGTCCGCCTGCCTGTTCCATGAGACCAATACTTTCAATGTGAACCTGACCGGCTATGACGCCTTCATCGCGCGCGACGCCCATTTCGGCGACGACGCCATCCGCGTGCTGGGGGACGCCAATACCGAGCTCGCCGGCTTCTGCGACAAGGCCCGGGAATATGGCTGGAAGCACATTCACGTCTTGAGCGCGCATGCGGAGCCGGCGGGCTTCGTCACCCGCGACGCCTTCGAGCGGCTCGGCGGGCAGATCGTCGCCGCGGCCGCCGCCCACAAGGACGAACTCGACGGCATCGCGCTGGCGCTGCATGGCGCCATGGTGACCGAATTCTGCGAGGATGGCGAAGGCGAGCTGCTCAAGCGGCTGCGCGCCGTCGTCGGACCTGACCTGCCGATCGCCATCACCCTCGACCTGCACGCCAATGTGACGCCCGAAATGTGTGCGCTCGCCAATATCATCGTCTCCTACAAGACCTATCCGCATATCGATATGCGCGAGCGCGCCCGCCAGGCGGCCGACATCCTCGAGCGCGCGATGAAGGGCGAGATCAAGCCGCGCACGCTGCGCGCCCATCGCCCGATGCTCGAAGAGGTGAATGGTGCGCGCACCGATGTCGGCCCGATGATCGCCCGCGTCGAGAAGGCCATCGCCCATGAAAAGACGGCGGGCGCGCTGGCGGTCAGCATCAATTCCGGCTTCGGCAATGCCGACATCAAGGATGTCGGCCCGACCGTGCTCGTCACCTATGACGGCGCGGAGACGCCGCATCGCGCTTTCGCCGAAAGTCTCGCCGACGACATCTGGAATACGCGCTTCGACGTCATCAACTACTACATGCCGGTCGCGGAAGCGGCCGGGTTGGCCAAGGCGCATAAACGCGACAAGGGACCCTTCATCATCGCCGATTACGCCGACAATCCCGGCGGCGGCGGTTATGGCGACTCGACCAATCTCCTGAAAGCGCTGCTCGACGCCGGCATCGAAGACGCGGCCTTCGGGCCGATGGTCGATAGCGACGTTGCGCGCGATCTCCATAAGCGCAAGGTCGGTGACCGGGTGAAGATCCGGCTCGGCGGCAAGACCGATCCGCGCTTCGGGGGTGAACCCATCGATCTCGAAGGCGAGCTCCGGCTGATCAGCGACGGCACCTATACCGGCGACGGTCCGATGATCGGCAAGCTCACTTTCAGCTTCGGCCCGTCGGCGGTGGTGCGCACCGGCGGCATCGATATCCTGGTGGTGACGGAACCGTCGCAGATGCTCGACCAGCAGCAGTTCCGCGCCTTCGGTATCGATCCCGCCGCCAAGACCGTGGTGGCGCTCAAATCGATGCAGCATTTCCGCGCCGCCTTCGAGCCCATCGCCGACAAGGTCATCGTCTGCGACAGCGGCGCCCTGTGCACGCCCCATCTCGAGCACCTGCCCTACAAGAACGTGCCGCGCCCGATCTTCCCGCTCGATCAGGATATGAAGCTGTAAAGCTACGCGCAACAATATCTTGCGTGCAACCTTAATATTGCGCAATAATTTGATTATTGCGCAAATATACTCTATCTTGCGCGAAAGACGGAGGAAGCGGGATTGTCAAACCAGTTTCCCGACGCCGCCCTGGCCGAGATCGAGAGCGCGGTTCGAAATCTTGCGGGCAACCCGTCGGCGCAGGAGATATTGCGGGCGCTCGCCGCTCCGATCCCCCTGCGCACGCTTCAGTATCGCCTGAAGCATCTCGTCAATCGGGGCCGGCTCCTCAAGCTCGGTGAAGGACGTTCGGCAAAGTACCGCCTCGCGGACAGCGTTTCTCCCACAACCGGGTTCGGCGAGGAGGACAGCTTTGTCATTCCACTGTCGCCACCAAGCACTTCGATCCGCGATTATATCCGTCAAGCTCCTGCTGCGCGCAGGCCAGTCGGTTATGATCGCGGCTTCCTCGATCACTATCGTCCGAATGTCACATTCTATCTGACCGAGTCCGAGCGCCGGCACCTCACTGCCCTCGGGCGGCCGCCGATCGCCGAGCAGCCCGCGGGAACCTATGTCAGGCAGGTGCTAAGTCGGCTGCTCGTCGAACTCTCCTGGAATTCAAGCCGTTTGGAAGGCAATACCTACTCTCTCCTCGACACCAGACGTCTCATCGAATTCGGACAGGAAGCCGAAGGGCATGCGCGCATCGAAACGCAGATGATCCTCAACCACAAGGACGCGATCGAGTTCCTGGTCGGCCCCGTGGAGAGCATCGGCTTCAATCGTCACACCATCCTCAACCTGCATGCCCTGCTCGCCAACAACCTTCTGCACGACCCGACCGCAGCCGGCAGATTGCGCCGCATCGCCGTCGGCATCGAACGCTCGACCTTTCATCCGCTCGAAGTTCCGCAACTCATCGAAGAATGCTTCAATCGAATTCTCATCACCGCCGAGTCGATTGCCGATCCCTTCGAACAGGCATTCTTCATCATGGTGCAGCTTCCCTATCTGCAGCCCTTCGACGATGTGAACAAACGCGTCGCGCGGCTCGCCGCGAACATTCCCTTCATCAAAGGCAATCTCTCGCCGCTTTCTTTTGCCGATATATCGCGGCAAGCCTATACCGAGGCCACGCTCGGCATATATGAATTGAACAAGGTCGAGCTCCTCAAGGACGTGTTCATGTGGGCCTATGAGCGATCTGCCGCGCGCTATGTCGCGGTTCGTCAATCGCTCGGCGAGCCGGACCCGTTCCGCCTGCGCTATCGCACCCAGTTACGCGAAATCATCGCGGACCTGATCCGCGTTCCGGCGGGACGTAAGGAGGCGCTTCGGCGCCTCGTTGCCTGGACGAATGAACGGATAGCTGCCGCCGATCGCGATCGTTTCATGGAGACCGCCGAGGCCGAGATCGCCGCGCTGCATGATGGCAATTTTGCGCGCTATCAGGTCCGCCCTTCAGAATTCGCGACATGGCGCAAGGTCTGGGATACGAAGACATGACCACGCATTCCCATCGCCCTCCCCGATCGGCTATAGGCACCCGATCGTTAAGGACTGAAAGAGAATTGAGATGGCCAGCGCGGATGATGATTATGTCTATGACGAAGAAACCGGCGAATGGCTCACCGCCGCCCAAGCGGCCGCGAAGCGCGCTAACGAGGTCGTCGAGGTCCGCGACGCCGTCGGCAATCCGCTCGCCGATGGCGACAGCGTCGTGCTGGTCAAGGATCTGAAGGTCAAAGGCGCCAACCAGACGCTGCGGCGCGGCACGGTCATCAAATCCATACGCCTGACGGGCGACGATCAAGAGATCGACTGCCGGCACGAGAGCATCAAAGGCCTCGTGTTGCGCGCGGAGTTCGTCCGCAAACGCTAAACAAAAAATCGCCCCGGATTTGCGTCCGGGGCGACAAACTCAGAGGCGGATAGAACTCACTCGGCGGCTTCGGCCGACTCGTCGTCATCGCTGTGCGGGCGCAGCGCCTGCTCCTTCTTGAGCTCTTCGGCGACCAGGAAAGACAGCTCCAGCGCCTGGCCGGCGTTGAGGCGCGGGTCGCAGAACGTGTGGTAGCGGTCGTTGAGATCCTCGTCAGAGAGTGCCCGCACGCCGCCGGTGCATTCGGTGACGTCCTTGCCGGTCATCTCGACATGAATGCCGCCGGCATGGGTGCCTTCCGCCTGATGCACCGCCATGAAGCGGCGCAATTCCGCCAGCACCTGGTCGAAGGGCCGCGTCTTGTAGCCTGAGCGCGACTTGATGGTGTTGCCGTGCATCGGGTCGCAGGACCACACGACGATACGGCCCTCGCGCTTCACCGCACGGACGAGCTCGGGCAGATGCTTGTCGACCTTGTCGGCGCCGAAGCGGGTGATCAGCGTCATCCGGCCCGGCTCGTTGTCCGGGTTGAGGATGTCGATCAGCTTGATCAGCTCGGCCGGCTGCAGCGTGGGGCCGCATTTGAGGCCGATCGGATTCTTCACACCGCGGCAGAACTCGACATGGGCGTGATCGGGCTGGCGCGTGCGGTCGCCGATCCACAACATGTGGCCGGAGGTCGCGTACCAGTCGCCGCTCGTCGAATCGACGCGGGTCATCGCCTGCTCATAACCGAGCAGCAGCGCCTCATGGCTCGTAAAGAACTCGGTCGAACGCAATTGCGGCGCCGTGTCGGGATTGACGCCGCAGGCGCGCATGAAGCCCAAGGCTTCCGAGATGCGGTCGGCCAGCGCCTGATAACGCTCCCAGGCCGGTCCGTCCTTCAGGAAACCAAGCGTCCATTTGTGCACATGCTCGAGATTGGCGTAGCCGCCCTGCGCGAAAGCCCTGAGCAGGTTCAGCGTCGCCGCCGACTGCCGGTAGGCCATGATCTGGCGCTCGGGATCGGGACGGCGCGCCGCGGCGGTGCCGGCGAAATCGTTGACGATATCACCCCGGTAGATCGGCAGTTCCTCGCCATTGATCGTCTCGGTCGGCGATGAGCGCGGCTTGGCGAACTGGCCGGCGATGCGGCCGACCTTCACCACCGGCTGGCTGCCGGCGAAAGTCAGGATCACCGCCATCTGCAGGAAGACGCGGAAGAAATCGCGGATATTGTCGGCCGAATGCTCGGCGAAGCTCTCGGCGCAATCGCCGCCCTGGAGCAGGAAACCCTTGCCTTCGGAAACCTTGGCGAGCTTGCGCTTGAGCTTGCGGGCCTCGCCTGCAAAAACCAGCGGCGGATACCCGGCAAGCAGCTTCTCGACATCGCCAAGCTTCGCGGCATCGTCATAAGCGGGCAGCTGCATGACCGGAAGATTGCGCCATGAGCCGGGTGTCCAGGCCTTCGCCATAATCTGTACTCCACATTGTCTTAGCTTCGCCAAAGCGGCGACTTTGGCGGGAAGCTCTGATTTACCAGGATATTTTAACCCGGAATCCGGGGCTTATACACAGCTTGGGGAAATTGCGCCAGTTTGGCCTTCCCGCCGCCAAGGGATCCTTAAGCCCAGTCGGGCATCATCCCCTATATAGGATCGAACAGGCTTCTGCCATGCAAGATATTTTCGTGCAATCCCAGTGGGATACCCTCATGGCCTTCCTGAGGTCAGGGCGCCCGCCGACCTGGCAGCTGCTCGCCATCGTGAATGGCGCCTTCCTGCTCTACTGGCTCTATCTGCGCTTCAAGGGCAAGACCCGGCTCAATCCAGCCAATCTCAACGTCCTCCGGGTGCTGTTCATCATCCTCAATGCCGCGGTGATCTGGCGCGATGACACGTCCCGGCTGCTGCGGCCCTTCATCAGCGAGATCAGGCGCCTTTTCTATTGAGAGAGGGCTATTTCAGGCCAGTTTCGAGCAGGCGACGGAAGGCGGCTTCGGCCGAGTTGTAGGCCTCCTGGCGCGCCACGCTCCAATAGGTCAGCTGCTCGATCTTGATCGGCAGGCCGGTCACCGCGCAGAGCACATGATCGCCCTCGCTCAACACCTGGAAATCGGCGTCGAGATACCGGATCTTGGCCTCGCGGCCACGCGGCAAAAAGGGTTCATGCCTGTTCATGATCCGTCAAATAACCCCTTAGGCCTCTCAGAACAATGACCCTTGGCCGCCCTCACGCTTTTTTGCAGGCCGCTCTGACGGGGGCGCATGGCCGTGGGTCACAGCACCCACCTCGCCATCATGGAACTCGATGCTGATCTCCTGTCCCGGCTTGACCTGCGCCGCCGCACGCAAGGGTGCCCGCTCGGCATTGCGCACCAGCGCATAGCCGCGTTGCAGGACCGATTTGTAGGAGAGCGAATTCAGGAGCTTGCCGCTCGCGGCGAGCCGCGTGGCGCGCAAGTCGACGACGCGCCGGACATCGCGCCGCAAGGTGGCGCCATGGCGAGCGAGAAGCCGCACCTGCTCGGCGAGATTGCGCTTGAGCGATACCGGCGTCAGCCCGGCCGCCGCTTTCTCGAAATCGCGCCGGTGCAGCAAGGTGTTCTTGACCAGGCCTGAGCGCAACCGTCCCGATATCGTGTCGAAGCGCTGGCGCGCCAGCGCCAGGATGTCGTCAGGGCGCGGCAGCGCGCGGGCGGCGGCGCGGATGCGGGTGCGCCGCTCGGTCATCAAGCGCTTGAGGCCCCGGTCATGGCGGGCGGCGAGTGAGGCGACCTGGGCGATGAGATCGGCGCGCACGGGCACGGCGCGCTCGGCCGCGGCGGTCGGCGTCGGCGCCCGCTCGTCCGCTACATGATCGATAAGCGTCCAGTCGGTCTCGTGGCCCACCGCCGAGATCACCGGGATCGCGCTCTGGGCGACGGCGCGCACCACGATCTCCTCGTTGAAGCCCCAGAGATCCTCGAGGCTGCCGCCGCCCCGGGCGACGATGAGAAGATCGGGCTTCCGCGCCATGGCGTTGAAGCCACGGATGGCGTTCGCCACTTCGGCGGCCGATGTCTCGCCCTGGACGCGCACCGGCCACACCATCACATGGCGCGGAAAACGGTCATTCAACCGATGCAGGATGTCGCGAATCACCGCGCCCGTCGGCGAGGTGACGACGCCGATCACCTTGGGCAGATAAGGAATGGGTTTCTTGCGGGCGGCGTCGAACAGGCCCTCGGCGGCGAGCTTGCGCTTGCGCTCCTCGAGCAGCGCCATCAGGGCGCCGGCGCCCGCCGGCTCGACCGCCTCGATGACGATCTGATAGGACGACTTGCCGGGATAGGAGGTCAGCTTCCCGGTGGCGATGACCTCGAGCCCTTCCTGCAATTTCGAGCGCAGCCTATTGAACGTGCCGCGCCAGACCACCGCGTCGATGCGCGCCGTCTGGTCCTTCAGGCTGAAATAGCAGTGGCCGGAGGAATGCGGGCCGCGAAAACCCGAGATCTCGCCCCTCACCCTGACATGGCCGAAGGTGTCCTCGAGCGTGCGCTTGAGGGCGAAGGAGATTTCGGAAACGGTGAATTCCGCGACATTGGGCTTGGCCGCGTCGCGAAGCTCGCCGGTCTCAGGGTCATGATCGATCATGGGCCGACACTTGCCATGCCGGTGCGTCCTGTCAATCACCCGATGCCGGATTTCCGGTCCCAGGCCCGCGCGCTTGGTGTGACAGGCCCCAGAGCGACAGGGCGCAGACGCCGGCATTGAGGGCGGCGCCATGCGTGGTCAATGAATAGACCACCTTCACCGGCCGGATCGAGGTCTCATGGCGATCGACGATGCCGTCGCGCTCCATCTCGCGCAGCTGCCCCATCAACACCTTTTCCGAGATGCCGGGGAGCAGCGCGCGCAGGCGCCCGAAGCGGCGCGGCGCCACATGCAGCTGCCACAGAATGTCAGCCTTCCATTTTCCGCCAATGACGGCGAGCGCCGTCGAAAATCCGCACTCGTCAGCGACTGTCTGCATGGAAATGTCCTTACCGCCCGGAAATGCCTTACCGCGATGTAAGTATTGGTTTCACCCGATCAATATCCCAGCTCTTGCCCGTTCACATCCAACGGGAGACTGCTGACATGAATGGGATTGCGATATTGGGCACCGGCCGCATGGGAAGCGCGCTGGCGGGCGCCTTGCTCGACGGCGGCCGTGAGGTGACGGTCTGGAACCGCACGCTTGAGCGCGCGGCGCCGCTTGCGGCAAAGGGCGCCAAGGTGGCCGAAACCGCCGCGGCGGCGATCAGGTCATCCGACATCGTCCTCGTCAATGTACGTGACTATCCGGTGTCGGCAGAGCTGCTTGGCACGGCGGACGCCCGGGCGGCGTTGAAGGGACGCCTGGTGGTCGAGTTGTCGTCGGGCACACCCGGCCAGGCGCGCGAGGCCGCGGCACGCATCAAGGATTCAGGGGCCGAGTTCATCGCCGGCGCGATCATGGCGACACCGAATTTCATCGGCACTGAGAATGGCGTGATTCTCTTCTCGGGCCCGGCCGACGCCTATGCGCGCCATGACAAGATTTTCAAGCTGCTCGGCGGCCAGGCGCAACTTGTCGGGAGCGATCCTGGGCTTGCCTCCGCCCTCGATCTCGCCCTCCTCACGCAGATGTGGGGGTTGTTGTTCGGGACATTGCAGGCGATCGCGATATGCGACGCCAATGGCGTCGATCTCGCCGACTTTGCCCGGCATCGGCTTGGCTTCGCCGCGACGGTCGAAGGCGCCACGGTGGATCTCATCGCGCGCGCTGCCGACAAGCGCCTTGCCGGCGATGCCGCAACGCTCGCCTCCATCGCGACACATTGGGCTTCCCTCCGCCTCATGCTCGCCGACAGCAGGACCAATGGCATCGACATACAAGGCCCCGAGGCCTGGGATGCGATCTTCGCGCGCGCCAATGCGGCCGGTCATGCCGAGGATGATTTCGCGATGCTGACGCGGTTCACCCATGCCGGATGAAGCTGGGCGAGAAAAACGGCGGACAGCGCGGTGCGCTTGCGGAAGCCTGCGGATCGAGCTCGTCGGCAATCCGCGCGCGGTCTATCTGTGTCACTGCGACACCTGTAAACGCACGACAGGCAGCGTATTCGCCTATCGGGCACGGTACAGCGCGAGCGCTATCGCGTATGTGTCGGATGGGCAGCGCAACTGGCGGCGGCAAGGGGAGTCGGGGAGCTGGGTCGACCAGGTCTTTTGCGGCAGCTGCGGAAGCACGCTGTTCCTGCGGGGCGAACGGCTTGGATCCGACATCGTCGTGTCGGCTGGCGCCTTTGCCATGACAGACTTCCCCGCGCCTCAGGCCGCCTATTACCAGGACCGGGAAATGCTCTGGCTGCACGATGACGGCCACTTCAGGCGCTGAAGGCCCGAAGTGACCATCCGACTGCTGTTTCGAATTGGCGCTAACGGCAGGGCAGCGTTTCGCCCGAATAAGTTACATAGGTGCCGGTGTCGGGGTCGAAGGAGCGGTACTTGGCCGAGCAATAGTTCAGCCATTCGTCGCTCCCGACTTCCGGCCGCACCGTCACGGTGACGCGCTCCTCGCCTCTCGGCACGACGTAAGCCATGCGTTCGGTCCGCATGCAGTTGCCATAGGCTTCGTCATAGGCGTCGCGATAACGCTCGTCGGCGCCGGCGCCGCCGGTGATGACGGTGTCGAGGGTTCCGATCACCACGCCGTCGATAATCCCACGGCGCGGCGCTTCGGCGGCCGCGACGTCACGCGCATAAGCGGCACAGGACGCCGGCCCTGCCGACGCTACGGTAGGTGTGAAGCCGACGGCCAGTGCCGCGAGCGCCGCCGCCCCGAGAATAGGTTTGACCAGAGGTCGCATATTCATATCTTCCTCCTATTGCAGTTCGCCGCCCTTGCCCGCTAACGGGTTCAGGTGAGCTGCGTTCCAAAAATTGGACTTTTCGCCGGCGGTGAATCTCGCCATAGGACGGGCATAAGGAAGCCCAAATGACGCCCCTCAATGTTCTTCTGATCGGTTCCGGCGGACGCGAGCACGCGCTCGCCTGGGCGATCTCCGCCAGCCCCCTTCTCGGCAAGCTTTATTGCGCGCCCGGCAATCCCGGCATCGCCGACTATGCGACGCTGGCCGCGCTCGATATCACCGATCATCAGGCCGTCGTCGCCTTCTGCCACGAGAAGCGCATCGATTTCGTCGTGGTCGGGCCCGAAGCGCCGTTGGTGGCGGGCATCGCCGATGATCTGCGCGCCTCAGGCTTCAAGGTCTTCGGCCCTTCGAAGGCCGCCGCCCAGCTCGAAGGCTCGAAAGGCTTCACCAAGGATTTCTGCGCCGAGTTCGACATCCCGACCGGCGCCTATGGCCGCTTCACCGACAAGGCCGCCGCAATCGCTTATGCGAAAGCCCAAGGCGCGCCCATCGTGATCAAGGCCGATGGTCTCGCCGCCGGCAAGGGCGTCACCGTCGCGATGGCGCTTGCGGACGCGCTCGCCGCGATCGAGGACATCTTCGCCGGCCAGTTCGGTGCGGCGGAATGCGTGATCGAGGAATTCCTCGATGGCGAGGAAGCGAGCTTCTTCGCGCTGTGCGATGGCGAACATGCGGTGGCGCTCGCCGCCGCGCAGGATCACAAACGTGTCGGTGACGGCGACACCGGTCCCAATACCGGCGGCATGGGCGCCTATTCGCCGGCGCCGATCGTGACCGACGCGATGGCCGAACGGGTGATGGCCGAGATCATCAGGCCGACCGTCGCCGGCATGGCGAAACGTGGCACGCCGTTCAAGGGCGTGCTCTTCGCCGGGCTGATGATCGGCAAGAACGGTCCCCGGCTCATCGAATACAATGTCCGCTTCGGCGATCCCGAATGCCAGGTGATGCTGCTGCGCCTCAAGGACGATCTCCTGACGCTGCTCATCGCCTCCGCCGACGGCACGCTCGACAAAGTCTCGGTGCGCTGGCGCCCCGACACCGCGCTGTCGGTGGTCATGGCGACCAGGGGTTACCCCGGCAGCTATGGCAAAGGCAGCGCGATCGGCAATCTCGACAAAGCGGGTGAAGGCGACGATGTCGAGATCTTCCATGCCGGCACGGCGCTGAAGGACGGCAAGCTCGTCGCCAATGGCGGACGCGTGCTCAATGTCTCGGCGCTCGGCAAGGATGCGGCGGCGGCGCAGCGGCGCGCCTATCAGGCGGTAGATCTCGTCGACTGGCCGGACGGATTCTGCCGCCGCGATATCGGCTGGCGGGCTGTGCAGGGACGATGAGCGAAAATCTCGCTTTCATGACCGACTTCACCCGCTGGCTCGTCGAGGCGGCCAAGGTGACGCGCAACCAGCGGGCCGGCGAATTGCATCGGCTCCTGTGCGAGAAGCTCGTCGATCTCGGCATTCCGCTGTGGCGCTCCTCGCTCGGCATCGAGCTGCTCAATCCCGAATTCGAAGGCGTGCAGGTGCGCTGGGTCGCGCATGAGGCACATATCGAGACCTTGCCGCGCGGCAGCGACGGCTCCGACTATGAGGGCAGCCCGGCGCAGATCGTCGACACGACGCGCACGCCGTTCCGCCGCAAGCTCGATGTCGGCTCGTCCAACATGCCGCTGCTCGGCAATCTCCACCGTGACGGCGCCACCGACTATTTCATCGCGCCTTTACCCTTCCTCGACCAGGACCGGACGGCGCATCTCTCCTTCGCCAGCCGCAAGCCAGGCGGTTTTTCCGATGTCGAAGTCACGGCCTTGGGCGATGCGGCGATGCTGTTCAGCCCCTATGCCGAGCGCTTCATGCTGAGGCGCAGCGCCGACACGCTGCTCACCACCTATGTCGGACGCCGCAGCGCCGCCAAGGTCCTCGAAGGCGCCCTCGACCGCGGCAAGGCCGAGATGATCACCGCCAGCATCCTGATCGCCGACATGCGGGGCTTCACCCAATATTCCGACACGCGGCCGATCGCCAATGTGCTGTCGACGCTGAACGACTTCTTCGACGCGCTCGTGGCGGCGATCGAGGCGCAGGGCGGCGAGGTGCTGAAATTCATCGGCGACGCGTTGCTCGCGATCTTCCCGGCGAGCGACGGCCAGCCGGTGCCGACCCAGCCGGCGATCACCGCCGCCCTCGACATAAGGCAGAGAGTCACCGCCCTCAACGCCGAGCGCGCCAAGGCCGCCCGCACCCAGATCCGCTTCGGCCTGGTGCTCGATGCGGGTGAGATCGCCTATGGCAATATCGGCAGCCGCACGCGGCTCGATTTCACCGCCATCGGCCCGGCGATCAACCATGCCAGCCGCCTGCTCGAGCTCGCCAAGCGGCTCGACCGCGACATCGTCGTCTCCGACAGCTTCGCCGCGGCGGCCCAAGGTTTCGACTTCCAGAATATCGGACATCACCAGCTGCGCGACATCGCCGAGATGCAGCCGGTCTTCGCTATCTCGCAAGAGGCTTGAGCTGAAGGCTCCATTTGGCGACAATGCCCTGTGAGCTTGTCCGGGAGCCTGCGCCATGTCGGATCTCTTTCCACATACACAGGAGCATCGCGTCGACACGGGCGGGGCCGAGATCTTCGCCCGTATCGGCGGCGAAGGCCCGCCGCTGCTCCTGCTGCACGGCTATCCGCAGACCCATGCAATGTGGCATCGGGTGGCGCCGGCACTGATGGCGCATTACACCTGCGTGATGCCCGATCTGCGCGGTTATGGCTTCTCCTCCTGCCCCGCCAATACGCCAGACAATCGGCCCTATTCGAAACGGGTGATGGCGGAAGACATGCGGGCGGCGATGCGCGGTCTCGGCCACGAACGCTTCGCCGTCATCGGCCATGACCGCGGCGCCCGCGTCGGCTACCGGATGGCGCTCGATCATCCCAAGACCATCACCCGTCTCGCCCTCATCGACATCCTGTCGACCTGGGACATGTGGCACGGCTTCTCGGTGGCGCGCGCCATGAAGACCTATCACTGGCTGTTCCTGGCGCAGCCGCATCCGCTGCCGGAAATGCTGATCGAGCCGGCGCCGGTCGGCTTCCTCGATTACACCATCGCGCGCTGGACCAAGGCCAGGGACCTCTCCGCTTTCGCCCCTGCGGCGCTCGCCGAATACCGTCTGCATTTCGCCACGCCCGAACATATCCACGCGACCTGCAACGATTATCGCGCCGGCCAGACCATCGATCTCGTCGATGACGAAGCGGATCTGGCGGCCGGCCGCAAGATCGCCTGTCCGCTTCTGGTGCTGTGGGGCGACAGCGGCATTCCGGGTGACACAGGCGATGCTTCCGCGTCCTGGCGGCGCTGGGCGAACCAGGTGGAGACCGGCATCGTCGCCGGCGGCCATTTCCTGCCCGAGGAGAATCCGCAGGCGACGCTCGACCATCTCCTGCCCTTCCTCGCGCGAAAGGCCTGATGGTGCGGGACATCGATCGCCAAGCGGAATTTTCCGGCACCCGTCCGGCAGCGGACGAGATCGATGCGGCGCGCCTGGCGTCCTATCTCGACCGGCATGTCGCGGGCTTTCACGGTCCCCTCACGCTCGCGCGCTTCAAGGGCGGGCAATCCAACCCGACCTATCTCGTGACGGCGGACAGCGGACGTTATGTCTTGCGCCGCAAGCCGCCGGGGAAGCTTCTGCCTTCGGCCCATGCCATCGAGCGTGAATACCGGGTGACCGCGGCTCTGGCGCGCGCCGACTTCCCGGTCGCGCGGCCTTTGCATTACTGCACCGACACGAGCGTCATCGGCACCGAATTCTATCTGATGGAGCATGTCGAGGGCCGCGTCTTCTGGGAGCCCTGGGCGCCGGGCCTCGCATCCGATGAGCGGGCGGCGCTCTTCGCGTCGCTCAACCGGACAATCGCCCGGTTGCACAAGCTCGATCCCGGCGACCTGAGGCTGGCGGAATTCGGCAAGGGCGAAGGCTATGTGGCGCGCCAGATCAGGCGCTGGTCGGAGCAATATCGCGCCTCGGCGAGCGAGCCCATCCCGGAGATGGACCGGCTCATCGCCTGGCTGCCCCAGGCCTGCCCGGCGCAGACCGCGACCGCCATCGTCCATGGCGACTTCCGTCTCGATAATTGCATCGTCGCCGCTGGCAAACCGGACGTGGCGGCGGTGCTCGACTGGGAATTGGCGACGCTCGGCGATCCCCTCGCCGATTTCACCTACCATCTCATGATGTGGTGGATGCCCCTGTCCCGGCATGGCGGCGGCGTCGGCTCACTGGTCGGCCATGAGCGGGACCCTGGAATTCCGCCGATCGAGGCCTATATCGAGGATTACTGCACATTCACCGGACGCGACGGCATACCCGATCTCGATGTCTATCTCGCTTATAATTTCTTCCGCATCGCCGCCATCCTGCAAGGCATCAGCGGGCGGGTGCGTGACGGCACCGCCGCCAACCGCAATGCGGCCCTCATGGCGAGCGAGGTCCGGCCTCTGGCGGAAACCGCTTGGCGTTTCGCCCGGCAAGCAGGAGCCTGAACCATGAGCACGCCCCGCATCGGCCTGGCGCTCGGCGGCGGTGCTGCGCGCGGCCTCGCCCATATCCCCATGCTCGAGGTCTTCGATGAGCTGGGCCTCAAGCCGTCGATCATCGCCGGCTCCAGTTTCGGCGCCCTGGTCGGGGCCGCCTATGCGTCGGGCGTCCCGGCCAAGGAGATCGGCGACCATGCCCGCCAAATTCTCGCCAACCGGGTTCAGGCGGCAAAATACCTCTTCGGCGTCAAAGGCGCCCGGCTCGGCGATCTGCTCACGCGCCGCAGCTTCACCTCGCTGCAGATCGACGGCGAGCAGCTGACGAGTTTTGTCCTGCCCGACGGTGTCGCCGACCGGGTTGAGGACACAAAGATCCCGCTGCGCATCGTCACCACCGATTTCAGCGAACGGCGCGAGCATGTCATTGCGTCAGGCCCGCTGCGCCAGGCGGTCGCCGCCTCGATCGCCATACCGGGCCTGATCTCGGCGCCCACCATCGACGGCCGCCTCTATGTCGATGGCGGCATCACCAATCCGGTGCCCTTCGACCACGTGCGGGAGGGCAGCGACATCACCGTCGCCATCGATGTCACGGGTAAGATGCGTGAGCCCCGGCGTGGCCATCACACCAATATGGAGCTCGCTATCGGCTCGATGCTGATCATGTTCCACCAGATCGCGGTGCTGCGCCGCCAGCAGAATCCGCCCGACATCTACATCACGCCGCCGATCGAGCAGTACCTCGCCAATGACTTCTTCCGCATCACCGAGATGATCGAGGCCGCGTCGAAAGCCAAGGACGAGCTCAAGCGCGCGCTCGAAATGCGAATCGAAAGAATCTGATCATGCAAGCTGCCGTCGACCGATACATAAGGGACCGTCGTGAAACGGCGCGGTCGGAGCTAGAGTTCTTCGCGCAGCAGCGTACATTAGCCGCCGCGATCCAAATGGCAGCCCTGTCTCAGTTTCACGGGAAGAGGCATCGGCATCAACGTAGGATACCGAACCGGGTCCTCATGTCGGCGGAACACCTGCTACAGGGGGCCGCCAGGAAACTGCAAGCCTCGGCGGATTTTAGGGTGCTCCATGACGTTGTGGAGAGGTCGATCCGTCCGATACGAGGCATCGGCGAATTGGCCGTTTACGACTTTTCCCTCAGAATTGGTGCATTCCTCGGACTATCACCGACCATGGTCTATTTGCATGCGGGAGCACGGGACGGTGCAAGGGCTTTGGGATTGAAGGGAGTCCGGCTTGATCCCCGCGAGCTTCCTCCTGCATTCAGCAAACTGAGCCCCGCCGAGATCGAAGACTGCCTCTGCATCTACAAGAATGAGCTCAGAAGCAGTGAAGCCGAAACGAACGCGAGTTGCATGCCTTCCGAAAGATCGGGCGACAAGCTCGGATGTGGAGCAACACGCTCGTCCGGATGCTCTGACAAGTAGACGTGACCGCTCAACCCGGGACCTTCTGCCGGACTTGAGCGCGCGCGGGAAATGCGAATCGAAAGAGTCACTTAGGCCGGGCCGCTGACAAAGAGATTCAGCCGGTCTTGCGAAGCGGTTGAGCGGCAAGGCGATCAAAGCGGCCGGTGGGATCGTATCGGCGCTGCAGCTCGCGCAGACGCTCGAAAGCGACAGGCGAGAATGAGCCCCTCATGCGCTCGGTCCGATCGAGATCCGCCTCGCCGACATAATGGCCAAGCGACACCGGCGCCAGACGGTCGCTCGCATTACGCAGCCAGGCGACGTTTGCTTCATCCTGGCCAGGCTCCTGCCAGACCGCATAGGCACAGCTGAAAACCGGGCCCACCATTGAAAAGGCCCCCGGCTGCATCAGATCGGCATCGACCGGCGGCAGCACCACCGCCAGCGCGAAGGATTCCGCCGACGGCGCGATCTCGACCGCCTCGGCGAGCCGCTTCATCAGCATGGCCGGATCGTCGGACCAGTTGGTGTCGGCGGCGAAGCGGCATCCCTCGGGAAAGAACTGCCCGATGATCTGATAGAGCACCGCAAACGGCGTCGGCAGTGACAGCTGGATATCGAGCGCGCCCTCCGGCGCGCCGGCTTTGATGATCGCCAATGTCTCCTGCGCCTCCTCTTCCGTGTCGGCGAAGATGGTCGCCACGGCGGTGAGTGTCTTTTCCGTGCGGTCGGTCAGAGGCGGCGGTGCCGACGCCATCACGGCGGTGAATTCGACACTGCGCGGCACCTGCCGCATCGTCCGGCTCATCCAGTCCTCGACGGCTTCGACGTGATCCGGCCGGTAGGTCCACAGGCTGGTGCGGATCGCCTGCGGCAGCGGATGGAGGCGCAGCCGGTAGGCCACGACGATACCGAAGAACTCAGGACCGGCGCCCCGCGCGGCCCAGAAGATGTCGGCATTTTCCGTGGCACTTGCGGTGACCAGGGAACCGTCGGCGAGCACCACCTCGACGCTTTCCACATTATGGCAGGCGACGCCCCAGGCGCCGCTGTTCCAGCCGAAGCCGCCGCCGAGCAGATAGCCCGACAAAGGCACGCTGGCGCAATGGCCGGCTGGAAAAGCGAGGCCCTGCCTGGCCAGCGCCTCGGTGAGCCGGCCGTTGCGCACACCAGGCTCCGCCCGCGCGATCCGCGCCTCAGGATCGATCGCCAGCGCGTCCATGGCGGCGAGATCGATCACGATGCCGTCCTGCACGGCAAGGCCGGACCAATGATGGCCACCGCCCCGCACGCAAACCCGCTTGCCATGAGCGGCGGCAAAGCGCACCGCCGCCTGCACGTCGCGTGCGTCCTTCGCCTTGACGATGATTTCGGGAAACCGGTCCGGCTTGCGGCCGTTCCACACGAGGCCGGTGCGCACGGTCTCATAACCGGCGTCATCGCGGGTCAGCACGTCGCCGCGAATCCGCAGCCGCAAAGCGCGCATGTCCATCTCCATCTCCTCACATCATTATTTCGGCGGGGCGTCCGGCGGCACGATCTTCATCACGAACGAGGTGGGCTTCTCGCTCGGACCGAAGGGACCCGGCACCTTGTTGGCGACCGGCGGCAAGCTCTTGAGAAATGCCGCGATCGCCTGCACATCGTCCCGGGTCAAACTGGCGAAAGCATGCCAGGGCATCACTGGTGCCAGGATACGGCCATCGGGCCGATGTCCCGTGGTGATGGCCGTCACGATCTCATCGGCCGACCATGAACCGAGCCCGGTCGCGGCGTCGGGCGTCAGGTTGGGACCGTAGAACACGCCGAGATTGGGAATCTCGAAACCCACCTCCGAGCCGCCGAGGTAACGCGCCATGTCTGGCTTGCCGAAGAAATATCCAGGCGTATGGCAGTCATTGCAGCCGCCCAGTCCGACGAGATATTTGCCGCGCGCGAGCTGCCCGTCCTCTGCGTGAACCGAAGGCTGGGGCGCCATGAAGACGGCGCCGGCGATCAGCGCGGCGAGCGCCAACCGGCGAGCAAAGGACGAAAGAGGAGAGGTAGCGGTCGTCATCAGGCACGTCCTCCGGCTTCGCCGTAACCAGGGTCACGGCGGCTATGTGGTTGATATGTTTAGGTCACTTTAAATTTACGAAACGGCAGGATCGGCGAGGCCGGGGAGATACATCCCCTCAGGCCCGCCCGCAATCAGCACTCTTGCCAAGTCATTCTGCATTTACGCAGAATAGGTCATGATCGATTGGGGAGATCTTCGCTTTGTCCTCGCCATCGCGCGTCAAGGCTCGGCCTTGCGGGCCGCGAAAGCGCTCGGCGTCAACCAGACCACCGTCACGCGGCGGATGGCCGATCTCGAAGCGGCGCTCGGCGCCGAGCTCTTCGAGCGCAAGCAAAGCGGCTATCACCTGACCGCGCTCGGCCAGCGGGTCGCGGAAGCGGCCGCCAGGATCGAGGACGAGGTCAACGGACTGGTGAACTCGATCGCCGCCGATCAACGGACGCTGACCGGCCGCGTGCGGGTGACCACGCCCGAAATGCTCGCCAATCTCCTGATCACGCCGTGGCTCAAGACATTCCGCACCGAGCATCCGGCCATCACGGTCGAGCTGATCGCGGACGACCGGCATCTCGATCTGGCGCGCGGCGAGGCCGATGTCGCGCTGCGCGCGACCATCCGGCGACCGGAGCCGCTGCACGGGGCCGGCATCGTCGCCAGCAAGCTGGCGCGCGTCGGATGGAGCGTCTATTGCAGCCGCGCCTATGCCGAGGAGCATGGCGTGCCGCGCCGCCTCGAAGACCTCGACGGGCATCCGATCGTCGCCCTCGACGAAAACATGGCGCATCTTCCCGGGCCGCGCCTCCTAGCCCGCATGGCCACGCATTCCCGGATCAGCGCCCGCAGCAACAACCTCACCAATCTCGTGCTCACGCTCAAGGTCGTGCAAGGGATCGCCACCCTGCCCTGCATTGCCGGCGATGCCGATCCCGAGCTGGTGCGCTGCCTGCCGCCGATCCCCGAACTCGAAAGCGATCTGTTTCTGGTGCTGCGCGAGGAGGTGAAATCCTCCACCCATGTGCGCGCCTTCGCCGATTCGATCGCGGCGCATATCAAGGCATCGCGCGCCCGGCTCGCCGGTGAAACACGAATCGAATGAATCACTTAAGGTCAGGAGCTGAGAAAGCGATTCAATCGCGGCGGGCGCGGAAGAACTCCTTCAGCAGCTTCTGGCCACGCGCCTCGCTCAAGCCGCCATAGACCTCAGGACTGTGATGGCAGGTCTCCTGGTTGAAGAAGCGGGGGCCATGCTCGACGCCGCCCATCTTCTCGTCCCCGGCCGCGAAATAGAGCCGGCGCAGCCTGGCGAAGGAGATCGCCGCCGCGCACATGGCGCAGGGTTCGAGCGTCACATAGATGTCGAGCCCGACCAGCCGCTCGCTGCCGAGCTTGGCCGCCGCCTCCCTTATGGCGAGAAGCTCGGCATGGGCGGTCGGGTCCTTCAGCTCCAGCGTGCGATTGCCGGCCCGTGCCATCACATTGCCCGACGAATCAGTGATGACGCAGCCAATCGGCACCTCGCCGCGCCGTCCGGCCGCCTCGGCCTCGGCAAAAGCGAGGGACATTGTGTCCGGGGTTGGTTCTGAGGGCGGGGTGTGCTTCATGCTGTTCCCACATGAACGCGAAAGGGGTCGGATGGTCAAGGAAAGCCCAAAGGAAAGCGCCTTCGAGGGTGAACGCATCGCCAAGGCGATCGCCCGGGCCGGCCTGTGCTCGAGGCGCGACGCCGAGCGCCTGATCGGCGAAGGCCGGGTCAAGCTCAATGGCAAGGTGCTCAGGTCTCCCGCCGTCAATGTGAAGCCGTCCGACGATGTCCGCATCGATGGGCAGCCTCTGCCGCAGAAGGAGGAAAGCCGGCTTTGGCGCTATCACAAGCCCGCCGGCCTGGTGACCAGCCACAAGGACCCGGAAGGCCGGCGCACCGTCTTCGACGCGCTGCGCGAGCAGTTGCCGCGGGTGATCTCGATCGGCCGGCTCGATATCAATACCGAGGGCCTGCTGCTTCTGACCAATGACGGCGAGCTGGCCCGGCTTCTGGAGCTCCCCGCCACGGGCTGGGTGCGGCGCTACCGGGTGCGCGCCTATGGCAAGCCCGATCCCGCCGCTTTGGCCAAGCTCGCTGCCGGGCTGACCATCGAGGGCATCCATTACGGGCCCATCGAGGCCACGCTCGACAAGTCGCAGGGCGACAATTCCTGGCTCAACATCGCCATCCGCGAGGGCAAGAACCGCGAGGTGAAGAAGATCTGCGAGCATCTCGGCCTTACCGTGAATCGCCTCATCCGTATCGCCTTCGGTCCGTTCCAGCTTGGCGATCTCGAACGTGGCGGCATCGCCGAGGTGCCGGCCAAGGTCCTGGCCGAACAGCTCGGGCGCAAGGTGACGGTGCCGGAGCGCGGACCGCCCCATCGCCGCAGCAAACCGGATGCGCGCCCGCAGAAGCCGGAGCGCAAGACCAGATCACCATGAGTTTGGGTTGAATCAACCCAAACTCATAAACGTGATCGATTCCTATAAGTTAGCGCGGGATTCTCGCGAAAAACCGGCATCCACTTTTTCGCATCCCGCGCTAAAGCTTGATCAGCAAGCCCCTCCTGCGCTATCGAGGCGCGCCATGACGCGCAAACCGACCATGACGCAACAAACGACCGGCAATAACCGGCGTGCGATCTGCTGCGCGTGATGGCGAGACCCAGCTTCTAAAGCCCCTCCCTCACAGCTTCAGTGCCCGCCCCTCAACCCGGCGGGGCTTGTCATTGTCCGAACTCCCCGCTTCACTCCCACGGAGAGTTTCCATGACCGATCCCTCCAGCCTTTTACCGATCTTCATCACCGCCATGGGTTTCGGCCTCGCTGTCGCCGCCCCTGTCGGCCCGATGGCCATATTGTGCATGCGCCGCAGCCTCACCGAGGGCTGGCGTCCCGGCCTCGCCACCGGCTTCGGCATCGCCACCGGAGATGGCATCTACGCCGCCGTGGCCGCGCTCGGCCTTACCGGCATTTCGGAATTCATGCTGGCCTATGACCAGCCGCTCCATCTCGCCGCCGGCCTGTTCCTGATCTATCTCGGCATCAAGACCTTCTGGCGCCGCCCGGCAGAGCATGAAGCAGTGTCGGCGCCGTCGGCGGTGTCGAGTTTCCGCGCCTTCTGGGGCTCGCTGCTCCTCACCCTCACCAACCCGCCGACCATCATCATGTTCGCCGCGATCTTCGCCGCTTTGGCGCCCAAGGGCGGCTTCGAGCCCATGACCGCGGCGGCGACCGTCTCCGGCGTCACGCTGGGCTCGCTGCTGTGGTGGGTCTTCATTGTCGGCGGCGTCACCCTGTTCCGCCATGCGCTCGGCCGCCGCGTGCGCCTGTGGATCGACCGGCTCGCCGCCGCCTTCCTCATGTTTTTCGGTGTGGCCGAAATCCGCCGTGGCCTGTAGGAAGTCCCAAATGCGAAGCTTGGTCACTCCATCCCGCTCGTCATCCCGGCGAAAGCCGGGACCCCATGAATTCTCGACCCGCGGGCACAGCACCAAGCATTGCGGCAACGGAATGGATCCCGGCTTTCGCCGGGATGACGGATTAGGGGATGGCGTGGCTCTACGGAGCCGCGGTTAGTCGTATGCGCATCATCGGCGGAAAATTCAAAGGGCACGGGCTTTCGGGCCCCAAGGGACAAGCGACGCGGCCGACCTCGGACCGGGTGCGGGAGTCGATCTTCAACATCCTGGCGCATGGGGTGGACGGTTTTTCCCTCGAAGGTGCGCGCGTGCTCGACCTCTTCGCCGGCACCGGCGCCATGGGGCTCGAAGCCCTGTCGCGCGGCGCCCGCTTCTGCCAGTTCGTCGACGAAACGGCGGAAGCGCGCGGCGTCATCCGCCGCAATGCCGACGCGCTCGGCGTCATCGGCCAATGCAAAATCTGGCGGCGCGACGCGACGCGTCTCGGCCCCGCCGCGCCACAGCCCGGCTTCGATCTCATTTTCGCCGACCCGCCTTACAACAAGGATCTCGGAACCAAGGCGCTCGCCTCGCTGGTCGTCGGCCAATGGTTCAACCCGCAGGCGCTCGTCGTGGTGGAAGAAGCCGAGAAAGCCAGCCTCGCCTGCCCGCCCGAGCTCACCGAGCTCGACCGGCGTGTCTATGGCGACACGCAGATATTGATCGCGCGGGCGAAATCACCTGCCAGCACCGAATAACCGGCGCTCTTCATTCGCTTGTGCGGTCACGACCAAAATCGTGATCCAAATACGTTTGCTGGGCCATCGCCATCAACTGTTCGATCGAGGCACTGGCCACAAGACCGCAAATCGAATGCGCCCTTTCGATCAAAAGTCGCTCGAGCCCGGCAAGCGTCACCTCGTCATTTGCTGAGACAGTGATGTCTACGCTGGCGAGTCCCCAGTCTCCATCCCCGAAGTGCACCTTCGCGCGGACCAGTTTCTCTCCTGCAAATTCCAAACGTTCTATTTCCTTTACGCTGACTCCTATCCGCCTAACGATTTGATCGGTCATACTGACTCCACGTCGAAAGTGTTGAGAGTGAACTAAGCAGGGATACAACGACACCCCTAAATCATCTCCGCCACGGCATTACGCCGGATCGCCTGCGGCGGCTGGCCGAAGGCGCGCAGGAAGGCGCGGCGCATGCGCTCACGGTCGGCGAAGCCGGTTTCATCGGCGACGACGTCGATCGGATGCCGGCTCTGCTCCATCATCAGGCGCGCCGCTTCGAGGCGCAGATGCTCGACCGCCTTGGCCGGCGACTGGCCGGTCTCGGCGCGGAAGGCGCGGCTGAACTGGCGCGGGCTCAGATGCGCGACCCCGGCCAGTTCCTCGACCGACAGCGGGTTACGCAAATTCCGTCTGGCATAGGAAAGCGCGTTCTGGATGCGGTCCGACTTCGCATCCATATCGAGCAGCGCCGAATGCTGCGACTGGCCGCCGGCGCGGCGGTGATAGACGACGAGCTTCTGGGCGACGGAGCGCGCGAGCTCGGCACCGAAATCCTTCTCGATCATGCCGAGCGCCAGATCGATGCCGGCGCTCATGCCGGCCGAGGTCCAGACCGCCCCGTCGATGATGAAGATGCGATCCTCCTCGACCTTCACTTTCGGAAAGCGCTCTTTCAGATCCCGCGCATAGACCCAATGGGTGGTGGCGCGGCGGCCGTCCAGGAGTCCCGCCTCGGCGAAGATGAAGGCGCCGGTGCAGACGGCGGCCAGCCGCCGCGTCCGGCTTTGCGACTGGCGCACGAAATCGATCAGCCGGGCGCTGGAAGGCTCAGGGACCAGCAGTCCCCCGACCAGCAGCGTGTCGAAGGCCTCCTCCGAGAAAGGCCGGGTCTCCACCATCATGCCGAGCGAGCTCGGTATCGGACCGCCCGCCTCGGACAGGAGATGAATGTCATAGAGCTTTTCGTCGCCGCTCACATTGGCGAGTTCGAAAGCCGACAGGGCCGCGAAGCTCATCATCTGGAAGCGGGCGGGAAGCACGAAACCGATGCGGAGCATGACCGACCCCTCGATGTCCTGAAAGGTGGTATATATGACATTTGAGACATTGTCCACCAGGACTATGTTTTTCCCGACGCCGCATCCCGGCGGCGAAAGGAGCCAGACATGACCACCACCCCGCATAAAGGCACCGCCCTCATCACCGGCGCCTCGTCCGGCATCGGCGCCGTCTATGCCGACCGCCTTGCGAAGCGCGGCTATGACCTCATCCTCGTCGCGCGCAGCGGCGACCGCCTCGCCGATCTGGCCCGCCGCATCACCAATGCGAGCGGCCGGTCGGTCGAAACGCTCGCCGCCGACCTCACCGTGCCGGAGGATCTCGCCAGCGTCGAAGCGGTGCTGAAGACCGACCAGAGCATCACCCTCCTCGTCAACAATGCCGGCATTGCCGCGACCACGCCGCTGCTTCAGTCGAATGTCGACGAGATGGCGCGCATGATCGCGCTCAATGTGACGGCGCCGACAAGGCTTGCTTATGCCGTGGCTCCCGCTTTCGTCGCTCGCGGCGCCGGCACCATCATCAACATCGCCTCGATCGTGGCGATCAACCCGAAGCTGCTCAACGGCGTCTATGCCGCGAGTAAGGCCTTCGTCCTCGCCCTCTCGGAATCGCTCAAGCACGAGCTTACCGACAAGGGCGTGCGCATCCAGGCGGTGCTGCCGGGCGCCACCGCGACCGATCTGTGGGACAAGGCCGGCACGCCGGTCCATCATCTCCCCAAGGAAATCGTGATGACGACCGAGGACATGGTCGATGCCGCGCTCGCCGGTTTCAACCAGGGTGAATTCGCCACCATTCCATCACTGCCGGACAAGGCCGACTGGGATGCCTTCGAAAGAGCCCGTGATGCACTCGCCCCAAATCTGTCGCTCGCCAAGCCCGCGGCGCGTTATCGCGTCGCCGCCTGATAATCAGAAAGGTGGATACCGGTTTCGGTAACCACCTTCTTCGCATCAGCTCTTCGCCTGCTTGCGATAGTCCTCGACCGGCAGGCCGCCCACACCCCAATCCTCCATGGCGACCTCATCGATGACGACGAATGTCGTGGCTGGACTCTTGGCGAGAATGTCGACCAGGAGCTGGGTGACGCCCTTGATGAGCCTCGCCTTCTCGTCACGCGTGGCGCCCTCGCGGGTGATCTTGATGTTCACATAGGGCATGTCACTCCCCCTCCTTGATGTCGAAATGAAAGACCTTGGCGATGATCCGCCACTCGCCATCAAGGCAGACCAGCGTGAGAAAGTCGGTGAACTGCTTGCGGCCGATCGAACATTCGGCGCGCACGAAGGCGGTGACCGGCCCGGCGAACTCGATCGCGACGATGCGATCGGTCCGCTTCTCGCCGCGGCTCGCCGGCGCGGGACGCGCGTCGACCACCGGGAAATACTCCTGCATGGTGAGCCGCGTGAGCGAGCCTTCGGTGGCGCAGGCATAGAGGGCGCCCGGATGGAATATCCGGGCCAGGCGCTTCGTGTCGCTGTGATGGAGACCGTCGAAATAGTCCGCGAGCGCGGCGGTCACATCGCCATAACGAGGATCCATGATGTCGTTCCTCTTGAGCTGCATCACGCTATCCCCTCGGCCGCAAGCGCAGCCTTTACCGCGTCGCGCCGGCCGATCCGCTCGATGAAGGCGTCGAGATGTGGCCATTTCGCGAAACCAATGCCGGTCGGCTTCGCCCAGCGCGCGATCGCAAACAGATAGGGATCGGCGATCGTATAATCTTCGCCAAGGAGATAGGAGCGGCCGTCGGACAGGATGCTCTCGAAGTGATCGAGTAGCCGGCCGATATTGCCGGGCGCCTGGCGCTTGGCGTCCTCGGAGGCGCTGGCATTGAAGAGTGGACCGAATGCCTTGTGCAGTTCGGAGGCGAGGAAATTGAGATGCTCCTGGAGCCGCGCCCTGGGCAAGGTCCCGGCCGCGGGCGCGAGCTTCGCCGCCGGCGTTTGGTCGGCGAGATACTGGATGATCGCCGATCCCTCGGTGAGAATCTCTCCGTCGTCGAGCCGCAAAGCGGGTACATAACCCTTGGCGTTGATCGCGCGATAGTCGGTGCCAGTCGCGGTCGTCTTCGTCGCTTGGTCGACGCGATCGAGATCGAATGGCAGGCCCAGCTCGCGCAACACGATATGGGGCGAGAGCGAGCAGGCGCCCGGAGAATAATAGAGCTTCATGGCTGATGGTCTCCTGTTGAACAGCGGCCACGAGGTAAGCATGCCAGTTACTTTTGGAAACCCTCTAACTTGTGGTTACCAGCATTATGAGGTATCCATCCGGTAACCGGAGATGAGCCTTATCCATGCCGCTGAAACGACGAAAAAGCCGCGTTCCGCCGCCGATGCCCGTCTGCCCCCTGACCGAATGCATGGCGCTTCTGGGGGGCGCCTGGACGCCCAATGTCATCTGGTATCTCAATGGCGAAGCGCGCCGCTTCAGCGAGCTGCGCGCCGACATCCCGAAGATTTCGGCCAAGGTCCTGAGCGGACGGTTGCGCGATCTCGAAAACAAGGGCGTGGTCACGCGCAAGGTGATGCCGACCTCGCCGCCCACGGTCGAATATGCGCTGACCACCTTGGGGCGCGAGCTCGTTCCGGCGATCCAGGCGATCGTCGATATCGGCCACCGGCTCAAGCGGCGGAAACCGGATCAGGTGGGCGTGCGAAAGGCCCGCGCGAAAAGCACCACTTCAGCCAAGGCGAAAAGCGCCGGCGGAACCGCGGCGCCCCAGGCGCCGCCGAGTTCATAGCCGAAACGGGCCGAGACATAGAGCAGGATGATCATGCTCTGCCCCATGCCGACGAGGCCGGCGATGCGATACTGCGGGCCGCGGCGATAGCCGATCCAGAAGGCGAAGCGCGCCAGGATCCATACCAGCGCCGCCGCCGTCACCGATTGTGCGACATTCGCCGACTCGGCATAGGCGGCGAGCAGAAGCAGACCGGGCACGAACAGCATCAGCTGCTCCAGCGTGTTCTGCAGATAGCGCAGATTGACGAGGATGCTCCGCGTCTCCTTGCCGGCCAGCGGGTCGAAGGCCTCGGTCACCAGACGCTCATGCGAGACGGCTTCGATCCCGGTGAGAAAAGTAAGGAGGATGGCGACGCCCGACCATTTCAGCGCGAACATGACACGGTCGAAGGCGGCCGGCATGTCGGTTGCCGGTATGAAGCGATAGCAGGCCCACCAGATGAAGGCGACGACGAGCGAGGCGAGGCCGATCTGAATGATGGCGGAGCGGATGGGGAATCGCGAGACAGGCGCCTTGTCGTTCATGACCTGTGTCCCCTAGCTCCTTCCGAACAGCCTCTCGATGTCGCTGAGCTTCAACTCGATATAGGTCGGCCGGCCATGATTGCACTGGCCGGAATTGGGCGTCACTTCCATCTGGCGCAGCAGCGCGTTCATCTCCTCGGGCCGCAGTTGCCGCCCCGATCGCACCGAATGATGACAGGCCATGGTGGCGAGGAGATGATTGACGCGTTCCTCGACAGTCGCCGACGAATCCTCGCCCAGATCATCGGCGACATCGCGCACCAGCCTGGCGATATTGCCGCCCGACAGCGCCGCCGGCACTTCGCGCACCACGATCGATCCGTCGCCGAAAGGCTCGAGCACCAAACCGAGCTCGGCCAGAAGCGCCTGCGCCTGCGCCAGACGCTCGACCGACACCGCATCGAGATCGATGACATCGGGAATGAGCAGCGGCTGGGTGGCGATGCGTTTTCCCGCCCGCTCCGCCTTCAGCCTTTCATAAACAAGGCGCTCATGGGCGGCATGCTGGTCGACGATGACGATGCCGTCGGCGGTCTGCGCCAGAATATAGTTCTCATGGAATTGCGTGCGCGCGGCGCCCAGCGGATGCGGCGCCTCCACCGCCAGCGGAATATCCGCGACGCGGGCCGAGGCGACATTGTCCATGACGAAGGCCGCCTGCTCTTCCGCCAAACCGGGCGAAGCGGGTGCGAATCCCGTCAAGGTCGTTTCGAACGCATCAGTGTTGTAGCGCGGCCTCGGCGGCACGATCGGCCTCAGCACGCCGAGCGTGGCAGAGGTCAAGCCCGCCGCGGTCTTGCGGCTCGACTTGCCGAGCGCCTCGCGGATCGATGAGACGATGGCGCCGCGCACCAGGGCTGAGTCACGGAAGCGCACCTCGGCCTTGGCCGGATGGACATTCACATCGACGAACGCGCTGGGGCATTCGATGAACAGACAGACGGCGGGGAAACGCCCGCGCATCAGGAGATCGGCATAGGCGCCGCGAATGGCGCCGGCGAGCAGCTTGTCGCGCACCGGCCGGCCATTGACGAAGAAGAACTGCAGGCCGGCCTGGGCGCGGTGATAGGTCGGGAGCGTCGCCAGGCCCCAGATGCGGAACGGCTCCTTGCCGCCCTCGAAATCGACCATGTTGGCGAAGACCTCCTCGCCCATGATCCGCTCGATACGCCGCCGCCGGCCCTTCTCGTCCGCGCTCTCGGGCGGCAGATCGACGAGGACACGCTCTTCCGAGGTGAAGCTCCAGCCGACGTGCGGCGCCGAAAGCGCCAGGCGGCGTACCACATCGGCCGCCTCCGCCGTCTCGGCGCGCGGCGATTTCAGGAATTTGAGGCGCGCCGGCACGGCGAAGAAAAGATCGCGAACCTCGACCACGGTGCCGTCGAGCCGCGCCGACGGCATCGGTTCGGCCTTGCGGCCACCCGAAACATCGACCTTCCAACTGTCGCTTTCGGTGCGGGCGCGCGAGGTGAGCGTCAGCCGGCTCACCGAACCGATCGAAGGTAAAGCCTCGCCGCGGAAGCCCAGCGTCTTGATTTCGATCAGCTCGTCATCGGCGAGCTTCGAGGTGGCATGGCGCTCAACCGCGAGATCGAGCTCGTCGCGGTCCATGCCCTCGCCGTCGTCCGAAACGCGGATCAGGCTGCGGCCACCGTCGCGGAAAGCGATGTCGATCTGGCGCGCGCCGGCATCGACGGCATTCTCCGCCAGCTCCTTGACGACGCTCGCCGGGCGCTCGATCACCTCGCCCGCCGCGATGCGGTTGGCGATGCCCTCCGGAAGTCTACGAATCTTCATGAGGCGTATTTTAGAGGCCTATGAGGCCAAGCGCCAATCCGCCGTCTCGGCGGCGAGATCGAGAAAGGCGCGCACTTTCCCCGGCAGCAGGCGGGCGGTGGGATAGACGACATGGATGGGCATCGGCTCGGGCGCGTAAGGCCCAAGCACCTCGACGAGCCGGCCTTCCCGGATCGCGTCGCGCACCTGGTAATAGAGCACCCTGGCTATCCCAGACCCCGCCAGCACCCAGGAAATCGCGGCATCGCCATTATTGACGATGAAACGCGGCTCGATACGAACCTTGAGCCCCTGCGAGAACGACCATTCGAAGGACTGGGCCACTGGGGTGAAAGCGATGATGCTGAATTTCGCCAGGTCGTCCGGGTGGAGCGGGATGCCCGCTTTGGCCAGATAGGCCGGGCTCGCGACCAGGGCCCGCCGCGTCTCGCCGAAACGGCGGGCGACCAGCTGTGAATCCGGCAAATGGCCGATCCTGACCGCCAGGTCATGCCCCTCCTCGACCAGGCTCAGGAAGCGGTCCGAGAGTTTCAGGTCGACCGAGACGTCCGGGTAACGCGCGACGAAACGGCTGAGCAGTGGCGCCACGTGGATACGGCCGAAGATCACCGGCGCCGTCACCGAAAGCCGCCCGCGCGGCGGCGCCTTCTCGTCCTGGACGGCGAGCTCCGCCTCGTCGAGCTCCGCCAGGATCCGGCGGGCGCGGTCGAGGAATCGGCTCCCCGCATCGGTGAGGCTGATCGAGCGGGTGGTGCGGTTGAACAGACGGGCGCCGAGACGGGCTTCCAAGGCAGCGATCTGGCGCGACATGACCGAGGGCGACAGGCCCAGCTTCCGGGCTGCCCTGGTGAGGCTTTCGGTCTCGCAGACGGCCACGAAGGCCGTCATGGCGTCGAAGCGATCCATGATTGATGCAATATTAGCAATAATCTTTTGTCGAACCAGTAGATTATCATTCTACGTGGAATAATTATTTTTGTGGCATGAGCACCCTTTCCAGCGACATCGCCTTCACCCCCCGTGTCAAAGCCATCCAGGCCGAGCGCGGCTCGCGCCCGAACTACGCCCGGATGGAGGAGCGTGGCGGCTTCCGCACCGAGCTGACCGAGGACCTGGCCCAGTTCCTCGCCGGCATCGACACGGCCTTCCTGGCGACCGCCAATGCGGCGGGGCAGCCCTACACCCAGCATCGCGGCGGCCCCAAAGGCTTCATCAAAATCCTGGGGCCTAAGACGCTGGGTTTCGCCGACTACAAGGGCAACCGGCAATATATCACCACCGGCAATCTCACTGAGAATGACCGGGCCTTCCTGTTCCTCATGGATTACGCGCATCGCCGGCGGGTGAAGCTCTGGGGGCGCGCCCGCGTGGTGGCCGATGACGACGCCCTCGTCGCCCGGCTGATGCCGGAGGACTATGAAGCCCGGCCCGAGCAGGTCATCCTGTTCGAGGTCGAAGCCTGGGACATCAACTGCCCGCAGCACATCCCGCAGAAGATCGACGGCGCCGACGTCGCGCGTGTTCTCTCTGACCTGCAGGAGCGCATCACGGCGCTCGAGACGGAGAATGCCCGCTTGCGCGCCGGCCAGCCCTGACCGGGGAACTTTTTGTCGGCTACGTTCTTATCTCCTTACGGGGTTTCGCTTGTTATGAAGTTTCCAGGAGGTCCGAATGAAAGGTCGCGCCATCTTTCTCTCTGTGTTTCTGCTCAGCGGAGCGGCACAGGCTCAAAGCGATGACAAGACGGTTCAGATCGGGCCGTGGACGATCGAGGCGAGCTTCACCAACGAACAGAAATTCGACCGCTGCATGATGAGCCGCAAGGTCGACAATGGCGTCACGGCGAGCTTCGCGCGCGACAATTCCGGCACCGCGCTGATCATGACGTCGGAGCGCTGGAAGCTCGACAGCGGCAAGGCCTATGCGGTGGAATTCCTGGCAGGCAAGACCAGCTGGAAGACCGATGTGACGGCGACCACCGACACGGTACGGGTGGCCTTGACAGATGAGCGTTTCAACAAGGCGTTGCGCAATGCCAACCGTCTCGACGTGAAAGGCGCCGGCGCCACGATCAGCGTGCCCCTCGACAAAAGCGCCGCGGCGCTGGCCCGGCTCGAAAGCTGCTACGAGAATAACAAGAATGCCAGTGAGACAAACCCGTTCGAGGCGCCGAAGCCTTAGCCCAGCACTCAGTCACCCCGACGAAAGTCGGGGCCCATTGAATAGACGCCGCGCGGCAGGATCGCAGAAACGGAAAGAGTTTAGTGGGTCCCGGCTTTCGCCGGGATGACAGTTTGCTCAATTCGCCGACGGCGTGATCCCCACCGGCTTGCCGACCACCGTGACGATCAGCTTGTCGGGATCGGAGATGCTTTTGGCCTGGGCCTTCGCCTCGTCGAGCGTCACCGCATCGATCATCCCGTTGCGGCGGTTGATATAGTCGATGCCGAGATTGTCCTGCTGGATGGCGAGCAGCTGACTGGCGATCTTGGAATTGGAATCGAAGCGCAGCGCATAGGAGCCGGTGAGATAGGTCTTGGTCTCGGTGAGCTCGGCCGCGGTCGGGCCCTCCTCGGCGAATTTCTTCATCGTGTCCTTGACCACGGTGAGCGCCTCGCCGGCTTTCTCGTTGCGGGTGCCCAGCTGACCGAAGACGAGGCCGGCATGATCGAAGGGATAAAGCCCGACCGATACGCCATAGGTCAGCCCGCGCTTCTCGCGCACCTCATCGGTGAGGCGCGAGCCGAAGCCGCCGCCACCCAGAATGAAGCTCGTGACATAGGCCGGGATGAAATTCGGATCGGCGCGCAGGATGCCGTCATGACCGAAGGTGATGATGCTCTGCGGAATGTCGCGGTCGATCACCTGGGTCGAGGCTTTGTCCACCACATGGATCATCGTCGCCGGCTTCGGCGGCTCGGTGTCGGGAAGGTCGCCGAAGGTCTCATCGAGGAGCTTGGACAGGGTTTCGGCGTCGATATCGCCGACGACCGCCACTTTCAGGCCCTTGCGCGAGAACAGCTGCTTGTGCATGGCGCGCAGATCGTCCGGGGTGATGGTCGCGATCGACGCGACGGTGCCTTCCGATTCACGGGCATAGGGATGATCGCCGAATGCCTTCTGCATCCAGGCGCGCGAGGAAATATTCTCCGGCTCCTCTTCGTTCTGGCGCGCGCTGACCAGCAATTGGTCGCGCACCCGGTCCATCGGATCCTTGTCGAAGCGCGGTTTGGCCAGCGCGAGCTTGAGCAGCGCGAAGGAGTCGTCGCGCTTGGCCGAGAGTGTCTGGAATGAGCCCTGGAACTGATCGAAGCTCGAATCGAAGGACATCTTCATCGCGAGATCGTCGCGCTTGGTCTGGAACGCCGCCGAATCGAGGTCGCCGGCGCCCTCATCCATCATCGCCGTGATGAAGTTGGCGGTGCCTTCCTTGCCCTTGGGATCGTTGGTCGCCCCGCCCTGGAAGGAGAACTGCATGGCGATGAGCGGATTGGTGTGATCCTCGACGAGCCAGGCGGTGATGCCGCCCTTGCTCTTCACTTCCTTGATCTCGATCGCCTGGGCAGGCAGGACATAGATCGCGAGAACGGCAACTGCCGCGAGCAACGGACGGAACGGGCGCATCACGAGCCTCATTGATTATTGTTCGGGGGAATTCGACATGGTCGGCACTGCGGGCGCGCCGCCGCCCGCCGCGGCGCCTGCCGCCGGCAGCAGCACGCCGGTCGCCGAGCGCTTGATATCGAGCGTCTTGGCGGCCGCCGCCTTCACCTGATCGAGCGTCACCGCTTCGATGCGCGTGGGCCAGTCGAGCACGTCCTGCACGGTCGTGCCCGTGGTCAGCGCAGTGCCGAAGCTCCGCGCCATATTGCCCTGATTGTCACGGGCATAGACGGTGTTGGCGATGAGCTTCGTCTTGGCGCGCTTCATCTCTTCCTCGGTAATGCCGTTGGCCTTGATGTCGTCGAGGACGGCATCGATCTCGGCCTCGACCACATCCACCTTGCCGCCCGGAACCGGCGAGCCATAGACGCCAAAGGTTCCGGAATCGAGACCATCGCCGGAATACCAGGCGGCGGCGTAGGACGCGATGCGCTTCTCGACCACGAGCTTCTTGTAGAGGCGGCTGGTGGCGCCACCGCCCATCGCCTCGGCCAGCACGTCAAGCGCCTCCGCCTCGCCTTTCGCGGCCGTCGCATAGGAGACGCTCAGATACTGACGCTGGACGAGCGGCGACGCGGCGCGGGCATCGGTCAAGGTGACGCGGCGCGGGGCGATCGGCTCGGGCTCATCGGTGCGCACCCTGGACGTGACATCGAAGGTGTTGGCGAGCTTGCCGTAATGCTCCTCGGCGAGCTTCTGCACCTCATCCTTCGTCACATCGCCGGCGACCACCAGGATCGCATTGGCGGGCGTGTAATGCGCCTTGTAGAAGGTGATCGCGTCTTCGCGGGTGAGCTTGTTGACCTCGGACATCCAGCCGATCACCGGCTTGCGATAGGGATGGGCGAGATAGAGGATGGCGTCGAGCTGCTCGCCGAGCAGGCTCGAGGGATCATTGTCGGTGCGCTCGCGGCGCTCCTCCTCGACCACCTTGAGCTCGGGCAGCACATTCTCGTCCTTGAGCACGAGATTCTGCATGCGGTCGGCTTCGAGATCCATCACCAGCCCCAGGCGGTCCTTGGCGATGCGCTGGAAATAAGCAGTGTAGTCTTTCGAGGTGAAGGCGTTATCCTCGCCGCCATTCTCGCGGATGATGCGGTTGAAGGCGCCGGGCGGATATTTGTTGGTGCCCTTGAACATCAGATGCTCGAGGAAATGCGCGATGCCGGCCTTGCCCTGCGGCTCATCGGCCGAGCCGACCCGGTACCAGACCATATGGGTCACGACGGGCGCGCGATGATCGGGGATGACCACCACCTGCATGCCGTTCTTGAGGGTGAAGGTCTCGGCCAGAGGCTGCTGCGCCGAAGCGGGAAGCGGCCCGGCAACGGTCGCGAGCAGGCATAATCCAGCGAAAGCGGCGAGGAGTCCGCGGCGCTTGAATCTCATGAGGTCACCTTTGGATGGTAGTCGTTATGCGCGACGAGATCGCGCTATTCGTCCTTGAACACGTTGCCCATGTTCCAGATCGTGCCGTAATTCGGATTGGCCTTGCGCTTCTCGGCGAGCTGCGCGGCATGGAGCTCCTTGAAGAGCTGGTTCTCCGACTTGGGCTTGCCGTCCGGCCCCGTTTTCGAGATGCCGTATTTTTCATAGACATCCTGCTGGGGCTCGGCGCCTTGCGCCGGCGGCGGATTGGCGGAAGCGGTCTTCACCGGGGCCGGCGCCGGTTCGGGCGTCGGCTGCGCCTGGTCCATGGCGGGCTCGGCCGGGGCGGCAGCCACGGTGTTCAACTGGCCGTCCTCGGCGACTTCACCGGTGGGCGGGCGCAGATTGAGATCGGGCGGCATCGCCAGGTTGCGGTTGGTGCGCACCTGGGTTTCGTCGGGGGTCGCGGATTTGCCCGAGCCCAGCAGGTCCTGCATCTTGGTCTCGGAGCAGCCGGCGATAGCGAGCGCCGCCGTAAGGCTGAAAGCGAGGCCAAAGGCCTTATTCATGATGTCGCGTATCCCTTCAGAAAGAAACCCGGCTTTTGGGGTAGTTGCCGTGAAATTGCCCCGGCAATCGGGCATTTCCGTGGCCGCTATCTAGATCGACCCTCGGTAAAGGATTCATAAACCAAGAGCCCGACCCCGGCAACGATGGCTACATCGGCCAGGTTAAAAATGTACCAGTTGAAGTTCCCGACATGGAACGAGAAAAAGTCGGCCACGGCGCCATAAACCGCCCGGTCGAAGGCATTGGCCAGCGCCCCCCCGAGGATGAAGCCGATCCCAGCGGCGGTGATGGGACGCGACACTTTGGCGAGCCATATCCACATGCCGGCGCTGATGGCGAGCGCCATGGAGATCAGGACGCCTTGCGAGGCGCCCCCCGACAGCCAGCCATAGGAAACGCCCCGGTTCCAGGCGAGCACGAGGTCGAAGACCGGCAGCAGCACCACCGGCTGACGGGCTTCGATGTCGAAGACATGCAGCATCCACCACTTGAAGGTCTGGTCGACGCCGAAAGACAGAGCGGCAATGACCAGCCCCAGGACCGATAGCGCCCCCCAGAGCCTCACGCGAAGAGCTTCTTGCTGTGGCGCTTTTCCCACTCACGCACCGCATCCGCGTCGCGCGGCGTGATGTCGGGGAACTCCTTATCGCTGCCCACATCCGGCGTGATCTTCCAGGAACGCGCGCATTTGCGGCCCTGCGCCGGCTTGAAGACGACGGCCACACCTTTCACGTCGTCGAGACGGAAGGCATCGGCGGGTCCATCCCCTTCGATCAGTGTCGCGTCGGAGGTGATCGCCATCTCGGCGATGTCGAGGCCTTTGAGCACCTCGAGCGCCGCGGCATCGGCGACATGGATTTCAGGCGCCGCCTCGAGCGAGGAGCCGATCGTCTTCTTCACCTGACGCTCGATTTCGAGCGCGCCGGTGATGACGCGGCGGACGTCGCGGATCTTCGCCCATTTGGCGGCGAGATCGGCGTCGACCCATTCGGCCGGCGGCGTGGCGAACTGCATCAGATGGACGGAGCTCTTCTCGCCCGGGAAACGCGACAGCCAGACTTCCTCTGCGGTGAAGCAGAGGATGGGAGCCAGCCAGGTCGAGAGGCAATGGAAGAGCTGGTCCAGCACGGTGCGGCAGGCGCGCCGGCGCAGCGAGGACGGCGCATCACAATAAAGTGAATCCTTGCGGATATCGAGATAGAGCGCCGAGAGATCGACATTCATGAAATTCAGCAAGGTCGCGACGACCTGCTTGAAGTCATAAGCGCGATAACCCGCCAGCACGCTGGCATGGACGTCGGCGAGCATATGGAGCACGTAACGCTCGAGCTCCGGCATGTCCTTGGGATGCAGGCGCTCGGCCTCGTCCCAGCCGTCGAGCGCGCCGAGGAGATACCGCAAGGTGTTGCGCAGCTTGCGATAGGCCTCGACATTGCTCTTGAGGATTTCCGCCCCGATGCGCTGATCGTCGACATAGTCGGTGGACGACACCCACAAACGAAGAATGTCGGCGCCCGACTGCTTGATCACGTCCTGCGGGAAGACCTGGTTGCCGAGCGACTTCGACATCTTGCGGCCGTCCTCGGCCATGGTGAAGCCATGGGTGATGACGGTGTTGTAGGGCGCCCTGCCCCTCGTGCCGCAAGATTCGAGCAGCGAGGAATGGAACCAGCCGCGATGCTGGTCGGAGCCTTCGAGATAGACATCGGCCGGCCAGCGCAGATCGGGGCGCTTCTCCAGCACGAAGGCATGGGTCGAGCCCGAATCGAACCAGACGTCGAGAATGTCGTTCACCTTCTCCCAGTCATGGGTGTCGGTGACGCGGTCCTTCAGGAAACGCTCATGCGCGCCCTCGGCGAACCAGGCATCGGCACCCTCGGTTTCGAAGGCCGCGGCGATGCGCTCATTCACCTCCGGATCGTTGAGCACGAGTCCGGTTGCCTTGTTGACGAAGACGCAGATCGGCACGCCCCAGGCGCGCTGGCGCGAGATGACCCAGTCGGGACGCGCCTCGATCATGCCACGCAGGCGATTCTGGCCGGCGGGCGGCACGAAATGCGTGTCGTCGATCGCCTTCAGGGCCTTGGCGCGCAAGCCGTCGGCCTCGCCGTCGCCCATGGAGATGAACCACTGCGGCGTGTTGCGGAAGATGATCGGTTTCTTCGAGCGCCAGCTATGCGGGTACTGATGCTTGAGACGGCCGCGCGCGATCAACGCGTTCGCCGCGATCAGCGCCTGGATGACGGCCTCATTGGCGTCGCCCTTCTCGCCTTTGTCGTTGAGGACGCGCTTGCCGGTGAAGCCCGGCGCCTCATTGGTGAAGGTGCCGTCGCCATCGACGGTGAAGGGAATATCGGTCTTGATGCCCATCGACTTGAGCTTGCCGGTATTGGCTTCCCACACTTCGAAGTCATCGGCGCCATGGCTCGGCGCGGTATGGACGAAACCGGTGCCGGCGTCGTCGGTCACATGATCGCCGGGGAGCAGCGCCACGCGGAACTCGTAGCCGAGCGCTGCCAGCGGATGCGCGCAGGTGGCGATCGACGCGATATCGACATCGCTCAGACGGCGGAATTCCTCGACGCGGCTCGCCTTGAAGGTCTCTTCCGCCAGCCGGTCGGCAAGGATCAGGCGGTCGCCGACCTTCGCCCAATTGTCGGCGGCGGCCTTGGTGATCTCATAGAGGCCATAAGCGATCTTCGGCGAATAGCTGATGGCGCGGTTGCCCGGGATGGTCCAGGGCGTGGTCGTCCAGATCACCACGCTGGCCTTGGCGAGGTCGCCTTTGGGCGCGGTGCCGTCGGCCATGAAGGTGACCGGGAATTTCACATGGATCGTGTCGCTGGTGTAATCCTGATACTCGACCTCGGCCTCGGCGAGCGCGGTCTTCTCGACCACCGACCACATGACCGGCTTCGAGCCCCGGTACAATTGTCCGCTCGTCGAAAACTTCAGCAGCTCGCGGGCGATCTGCGCCTCGGCGGCGAAGCTCATCGTCGTGTAAGGGTCTTTCCAGTTGCCGATCACGCCCAGGCGCTGGAACTCCTCCGACTGGATGCCCATCCAGTGCTCGGCGAAAGCCCGGCACTCTTTACGGAACTCGTTGATCGGCACCGCATCCTTGTTGCGGCCCTTGGCGCGGTACTGCTCCTCGATCTTCCATTCGATGGGCAGCCCATGGCAGTCCCAGCCCGGAACGTAATTGGCGTTCTTGCCCGACATCTGCTGCGAGCGGACGACGAGATCCTTCAGGATCTTGTTGAGGGCGGTGCCGATATGGATGTTGCCATTGGCATAGGGAGGACCGTCATGGAGGATGAACAGCTCCTTGTCCTTGGCTTCCTCGCGGAGCCTCGCAAACAGGTCCATGCCCTGCCAGCGCTTGAGAATCTCCGGTTCCTTCTGCGGCAGGCCAGCCTTCATCGGGAAGGCGGTCTTGGGCAGGAACAGGGTCTCGCGGTAGTCGCGGGGGCTATCGGCTTTATCGGTCATTTTTGCAGGTCAATACTGATTGAATTGTCGGGCGCGCTTGTAACAGTGAACGACGGCAGGGGAAAGGGCGGCGTTTCCCCGAGGCGGCGGTTGCATTCATGGGCCAGCGCATGTCAGGAAATTACCGGCTGGCGCGGGAAGGCACGAGCCAGGGCCTCCCCTGCCGGCTATTGGGCTGTGCCTCAAGCCCGATCCTCCCGCGCCGCCACCGCTGTTTTTCGGAGTTCCCTGCAAATCCCTGTAAATCCGCTGTTAATCCCCTGATAATCCGCTGCAAATTCCGCTGTAAATCCACCCCTGCTCCCCTGCCAATTCCCTGTAAATCCTTGTATGGCCTTCATCCTGACCCTGGGTGATGACGACGATGACTTGGCTTATCCGGCTTCTGACGCTCCTCCTCGCAATGACGGCGGCCGTCTCGGCCGAGGAGATCCCCAAGGAGCCGCAATTGCGCATTGACGGGGGCATGCATACGGCCTCGATCCGGCGCCTCGATGTCAGCGCCGATGGCAAGATCCTGGTCACCGGCTCCGAGGACAAGACAGTCCGGATCTGGTCCCTCCCCGACGGACGCCTCCTGCGCACCTTGCGGATGCCGGTGGCGCCGGGTGACGTGGGTAAAGTCAATGCAGTCGCCGTAAGCCCGGACGGCAAGCTTGTGGCGGTCGGCGGCTGGGACGACGCCGATCTTGCAACCTCGCTCGATTATTATGTCCATATCTTCAACCGAGAAACCGGCCGCCTGGAAGGCCGCCTCGGACCACATCCGCAGGTCATCAGCGAGCTGACCTTCTCGCCCGACGGCAAACGTCTCGGCGTCGGCCTCGTAGGCAAATCCGGCATCGCGGTGTGGGACGTCGCCGAATGGCGCCAGATCATGAGCGACGGCGACTATGGCGACCAGGTGAACGGCATCGGCTTCAGCCCGACCGGCGAGATGGCGGTCACCTCGCATGACGGTGGTCTCAGGCTCTATTCCGCCCAGATCGAGCTCTTGGGCCGTATTGTGGCCCCTAGCAATGAGAGGACGGAGGGCGTCGCCTTTTCGCCCGACGGGACCAAGCTGGTGGTCGGTTATGTCGGCACCATGGCGGTCGACATTCTCGATGCGAAGAGCCTGCAGCTTCTCTATCGGGCCGATACAAGCGGTCTCGATATTGGTGACCTCGCGGCGGTCGCCTGGTCGGCGGATGGCCAGATGATCTTCGCCGCCGGTGACTACTATACGCGGGGCGGCAAGGAAGAGCGCATGCAGATGTTCGCCTGGGGCGATGAGGGCCGCGGCGAACGCCTCGCCGTCGATGCCGCCGGCAATACCGTGATGGATCTAAAAGCCATGCCGGATGGCGGCGCCGTCATCGCCGACGCCAATTCCGGCTTCACCGTCTACGATGCCAAGGGCGACATCGTCCTGCGCAAGACCAGCATCGCCGCCGATCTACGCGGCGAGCTCGGCGATGCCTTCACGGTCAGCGAGGACGGCACCAGGGTGCGCTTCGGCCTCGGCATAGAGGGACAGGATCCGTGGCTCTTCGACATGACGACGCTGCGCTTCACCGAATCGCCCGAGCCCCCCGGCGACCTCAAGCCCGCCTATGTCGACAAGCTTGATGTTAAAGATTGGAACAGCGCGGATAACCCGACCGTCAATGGCGCCTCTCTTCAACTCGACCATGGCGAATTGAGTCGATCACTTGCCATCGAGGCGGATGGCGAGACCTTGGTGCTCGGCACCAGTTGGGCGTTGCGGCGATACACAAAGAAAAGCACCCCGCTCTGGACGCGCGCCGTGCCGGGCATCCCATGGGGTCTCAACATAACGGCAAAGGATCAATTGCTGATCGCCGCTCATACGGACGGCACCATCCGCTGGTATCGACTGGCCGACGGCAAGGAGTTTCTTGCGCTCTTCGTCAACGCGCTCGACAAAAGATGGATCGCCTGGACGCCGTCCGGTTATTACGCAGCTTCGCCCGGCGGTGAGGATCTGATCGGCTGGCAGGTCAATCGCGGCACCGAGGAAGCGCCGGACTTCTTTCCGGCGAGCCAGTTCCATGAGCGCTTCTATCGGCCCGACATCGTGCGCGAGGTGCTCAACACCTATGACGAGGAGCCGGCAATCAAAGCCGCCAACGCCAAGGCGAAGCGGCCGGCGCGCAAGGACGATGTCTCCGAATTGCTGCCGCCGGTGATCGAGATCACAGGCCCGGGCGACGGCACGTCGGTGACCGACACCGTGGTCACGCTTTCCTATCGCGTGCGCACGGCCGACGGCCAGCCACCCGAGGCGATCGAGGTGCTCATCGACGGCCGCCCGCAAGGCCAACGCGGCGCCGCGGTCGTCAATGAAGACGAGAGCCTGAGCCTCGATGTGACGGTCCCGGCCCGCGACGTGGAGGTCTCCCTCATCGCCAGGCAAGGCGACCAGGTGAGCGTGCCGGCGCGGGTCGCGCTCAAATGGGCCGGGCCTCCCTCCGAGGATCAGATCAAACGCAAGCTCTATGCGGTGTTCGTCGGCATCAGCGATTATGACAAGGCTGGCCTCAAGCTCAGTTTCGCCGATGATGACGCGCGCGACTTTTCCGAGAATGCGAAAGCGCAGGCCGGCCGCCTCTATGAGACGGTCGATGTGAAGCTGCTCACCGACAAGGACGCCAGCGCCGAGAACATCCGCGGTGCCTTGGGCTGGCTCGAGGAAAAAGTCGGGCCCGAGGATGTCGGCCTCCTCTTCATGGCGGGCCATGGCATCACCGACGCCAAGCAGCGTTTCTATTTCCTGCCTGTCGGTGGCGATCCGGAGGATCTGCGCGGCACGTCGATCGGCGAAAGCGAGATCCGCGAGACGATCTCGGCGCTCGCGGGCAAGGCGCTGTTCTTCATCGATGCCTGCCATTCCGCCGACAGTCTCAAAGGCGATGTCGCGGCGGCGGATGTGACGGCGGTGATCAACCGCATGGCGCGCGCCGATTCCGGCGTCGTCATGTTCGCCTCATCGGGCGGCAATGAATTGTCGCTGGAGCGCGCCGACTGGAGCAACGGCGCCTTCACCGAAGCGCTGCTTGCCGGCGTTCTGGGCGGGGCGGACTACGAGAAGGACGGCAGCATCTCGACCGCCGAGCTCAATCTGTGGCTCTCGACACAAGTGAAGAAGCTCACCGCCAATCGCCAGAACGCCGTGATGCTCAAGCCCGACACGGTGCCGGACTTTTCGATCGCGCGGGTGAAGAATTAAATCCGTCATCCCGACGAAAGTCGGGATCCATTCGGCCGGCGCCGCCCGCATCGAGGGAGTTTAATGGGTCCCGGCTTTCGCCGGGATGACGAAGTTATGCTCCTCACATCTCAAAGGACTGATAGACGAGATGGGCGAGCGAGACGATGTCCTCGCGGCCGGTCTCCCCGGCGATGACGAAGCCCAGCGGTCCGTCGAGCCAGTAGCAGGCGGTCACATTGTCCTTCTGGGTGACCAGGAAGGCGGTGTCCTTGTTCGACTGACTGGCGGCGACGAAGATGGTGATGCGGCGCTTGGCCTGATCCTCATACATCAGCTGGGCCGCCGGCTGGGCGCCCGCCGCGAGCAGACGGCCGCCCATGAAGGTGTAGCCGCGCGCCGTGAGATCGGGGACGACGAGCTTCTGGCCGATACGTTTCGAGAGCCAGGTGGTCAGATGGTCGCCGTCGCTGGCGGCGACCTCGACGGCATGGCGGTTCTCATGCGTGTAGATCTCATGCGCCTCGATGGCGAGATCGGCGAACTGCTTCGCCTGCGGCGTGCTCATCTGCAGATTGGCGAACCAGCCGGCGCCGGCGCCGATGAGCAGGAGCGCCAAGGCCGCGGCGATGGCCCACGGCGACAGCGTGAAACCACGGCGATGACGGAGCGCCGCCTTGATCTGCGCCGGCACCGGCTCGTCGAGCACCGGATCGAAAGCCTCCTTCAGCCACGCCTTCTGGCGCCGCCAGGCTTCCACCTTGGCGCGCGCCTCGGGATCGTCGGCGAGACGTTCGTCGAGCGCACGCCCTTCCGGCCCGGCGATCTCGCCATCGGCGTAGGCGTGCAAGGACCAGTCCTCGTTGTGGTTCGGCTCCGTCATTTCACTCGTCTCAAGGAGGGTTTCGCCCCCTCGCCTATCAATTCGCGCAAGGCGCCACGCGCCCGCGACAATCGCGACATCACGGTTCCCACCGGCACGCCGGTGATCTCGGCGACATCGCGATAGCTCATGTCTTCCAGCGCCACGAGGATCATCACCTCGCGCTGCTGGTCGGGCAGGCGGTCGAGCGCGCTCGCCACCTGCAGAAGCAATGTCTCGCCCTCCTGGGTCGGCTTCAGCATCACCTCCGGATCGGAGAGGTCGTCGACCGTCTTGACGATTCCGGCGCGGCGCTGACGCCTCAGGCCGCTGACATGGATGTTGCGCAGCACGGCATAAAGCCAGGCCCGGAGCGGCCGCGTCGGATCGTAGAGATGGCTCTTCACCAGCGCCCGCTCGACGCAATCCTGGACAAGATCATCCGCCAGCGCCGGATCGCCGGTCAGAGCCCGGGCAAAACGGCGCAGGTAAGGCAACTCGGCTGTGAGATCCGTACGGAAGTTCATTTCCGACCTTTAATCCCAGATACAGCGCCCGGCGGCAGTTTATTCCATCGCGCCAGCGCCCGCATGCTCGGAATGGCGGCGGCGAATGCTCAAGACGATCAAGGTGATGATGGCGACAGTCGCCACGATCACACCGGCCTTCAGGTATTTGACGCCGAAGGGCACCGCGTCCTCGGGCAGGACCTCGAGCACATACCCCAGGAGGCTCGCCACGTAATAGCTGATGGCGGCGATCGAGAGGCCCTCGACCGTCTGCTGCAGACGCAGCTGGAGGCGGGTGCGCTCGCTCATCGCCTTGAGCAGATCGCCATTCTGCTCCTCGACATCGATATCGACGCGGGTGCGCAGCAGGTTGGCGGCATGCATGAGCTTGGCGGAAAGATCGGTCTGGCGGTCCTGCATGCTGAAGCAGGTGCGCAGCGCCGGCATCAGGCGGCGGTCCATGAAGCCGCTGATGGTCTGATGATCGCCGATCGGAGTCTCGCGCAGCGACGCGAGCCGGGCGCGCACGATCTCGGCATAGGCCCGGGTGGCGCCGAAACGGAAGCGCGACTGGCTGGCGCCGGCCTCGAGCTCGCCCGCCACCGCCATCAGGCGCTGCAGCAGCGCCTTGTTGGCGGCGAGGCCTTCGCTTTTCGTCATCTCGGCGGTGATCTCGCCCAGCGTCTGCTCGATGCGGCGCACCACCGGCTGGAGGCGTTGCGCTTCCGGCAGACCCAACAGACAGAAGGTGCGATAGGTCTCGAGCTCGAGGAGCTGCTGCACGAAGATGCCGGCACGCAAAGTAGACATGCCTCGGTCGAGGACCAGAAGCCGCACGAAACCGTCGCTCGCGGCAAGAAAGTCCGTGGCGGCGCGCGCATCGCCGCCTTCCGTCTCGAAAGCGACGAGGCTCGTCGGGTCGAAGACTTTCTGCCAGTCGCCGCCATCGGCCTCGGAGAGAAGATGAAGATCGACTGCCACCAGCAAGGGACCCGGCTGCGGCAGCTGCTGCATCAGCTTCTGCAATTCGCTGGTCGGCCGGCCGAAGGGCGAGCGGTCGTGGTTGGCGAACTCCCAGGTATAGGTGGTGAACTCGGCATGCTGCTCCCAGCGCAGCGCCGAATCCGGAAAGGTGACGCGATAATGCTTCGAGGCGGCGTCGGGACCGCGATGGCCGCGCGCGGCGACGAACTCGCCGAAGGCCGCGCGATCGCGGGCGGCAAGATCGGCGTCAGTCATGAACGCGAAATGCAGGATGCGCAAAGGCGGCGCGATGGCCGCGAAAGGCCGCGCATGCACCTCGCTCAGAACGGCGCCGCGCAAGGGATGCGGCTCGAGTGTCATCACCTGATCCTTCCGAAAAAGCGGAAGCGGCGGAGCATAGTCGGATGGTCGCGCCGCGGCATGTGTCGCCGGGTCGCAGATTCATCTGCTTAATCAGCGGGCAATTGCTCGACGGCGTGGCGGAGGCCCCGGCGCAGCTCCTGCATTTTTTCGTTCAGCGCGATCATCTCGGGCACGGTGAAACCGGAATGGCGCAGCAAGGCATCGGTCAGGCAGCCGGTCCTTTCATGAAGCGCGCTGCCCTTTGACGTCAGATGCACCTCGACCTGCCGCTCATCGCTGGTGCTGCGCTGGCGTTGAACGAAGCCGGCCGCCTCGAGCCGCTTGACCGCAGGGGTGATGGTGCTGGGCTCGAGGGCGAGCCGGTCGGCGATGGATGTGATCGTCAGCCCGCCCTGCTCCCACAGCGCGCTCAAGACCAGATACTGGGTGTAGGTCACGCCCAGCGCGTCGAGCATCGGCTTATAGAGGCGATTCACGGCGATGGCCGTCGAATAGATGGAAAAGCAGAGCTGGCTGTCCAGCGGCAGAGGCGACGGGGCGGTCATTTCCTTGATCTCCAGAGTCCTGAGCAGATCATTACCACAAAAATAGATATCGCGATAAAGATTTCTCTTTACAAGGTGGCCGGCTTAGCGTATCAAATACTTATCGCGGTAATGATTATCGCAATAACAACGAAGGAAACGCAAATGACCAAGTCCCTGATCGCCGCCGCCAGCCTGGCTCTCGCCACCGCCCTGAGCCCGGTCCAGGCCGCCCCCGCCACCAAGAATGTCGTCCTCGTCCATGGCGGTTTCGTCGACGGCTCCGGCTGGCAGGGCGTCTACAACATCCTGAAGAAGGACGGCTACAACGTCACTATCGTCCAGAACCCCACGACGTCCCTCGCCGACGACGTCGCCGTGACCCGGCGCGCCATCGAACAGCAGGACGGTCCGGTCATCCTCGTCGGCCATTCCTATGGCGGCGTGGTGGTCAGTGAGGCCGGCACGAATGAGAAGGTGAAGGCGGTCGTCTATATCGCCGCTTTCGCGCCCGACAAGGGCGAGTCGGTGTCGAGCCTGATCGCCAGTCCCCCGGCCGGCGCCCCGGTGCCGCCGATCCTGCCGCCCGTCGATGGTTTCCTGATGCTCGACAAGACTAAGTTCGCCGCCTCCTTCGCTGCCGATGTCGATGCCGGCACCGCCGCCTTCATGGCCGACTCGCAGGTTCCGTGGGGCGTCGCGGCGCTGACCGGCGCCGTCACCGTTCCCGCCTGGAAGAGCAAGCCCAGCTATTATCTCGTCGCCAACGATGACCATATGATCCCGCCGCCCGCCCAGCGCATGATGGCCGAACGCGCCGGCGCCACGGTCGTCGAAACCGCCGGCAGCCACGCCGTCTATGTCTCGAAGCCGGAAGCCGTCGCCGAGATCATCGAAAAAGCCGCGCAGTAAAAATCAAACCGCTGAAGAGCCCCGGAGCATCCTTGTTCCGGGGCTTCCGATTATCCCTACCCGGTCCATTTCTGGCGCATGGTCACCAGTTCCTCGGCGGCGGTCGGGTGGAGCGCCATGGTGGCGTCGAAATCGGCCTTGGTGGCGCCCATCCTGACGGCGATGGCGAGAAGCTGCGCCATCTCGCCGGCATCGGGGCCGACGATATGGCAGCCGAGCACCTTGTCGCTGGCGGCATCGACGACGAGCTTCATCAGCATGCGTTCGTCGCGCCCGGTCATGGTGTGGCGCATCGGACGGAAAGTCGTCTTGTAGATGTCGATCTTGGGATGAAGCTCGCGCGCCTGCGCCTCGGTCATGCCGACGGTGCCGATCTCGGGCTGCGAGAAGACGGCGGTCGGCACATTCGTGTGATCGACGGCGATGTTGCGGCCGCCGAACACGGTGTCGGCGAAAGCATGGCCCTCGCGGATGGCGACCGGCGTCAGATTGAGCCGGTTGGTGACGTCGCCCACCGCATAGATATTGTCGACGGTGGTGCGTGAATATTCATCGACCTTCACCGCGTAATGGGGAGTGAGCTCGACGCCGGCATTTTCGAGATCGAGACCTGTGACATTGGGAATGCGTCCCGTCGCATACATGATCTTGCTGGCGCCGAAGACAGCGCCGTCGCTGCAGGTGACGCGCACGCCGTCGCCCGACTTTTCGATGTTCGCCACGTCGCAGCGCAGGCGGAACTCGATGCCCTTCTTCTTCATCTCGGCGGCGAGATGGTCGCGCAGGTCTTCATCGAAGCCGCGCAGGATCTTCTCGCCACGATAGATGAGGACCGTCTCGACGCCGAGATTGTTGAAGATGCCGGCGAATTCGACCGCGATGTAGCCGCCGCCGACGATGCAGATGCGGCGCGGCAGCTGCTCGAGATGGAAGGCCTCGTTGGAGGTGATGGCAAGCTCGCGGCCCGGCAGATGCAGCGGCACGAAAGGCGTGGCGCCGGTGGCGATGAGGATATATTTGGCGGTGACCTTGCGGCCGTCGGACAGCGCGACTGTATGGCGGTCCGCGAGGACGGCGCGCCCCATGATCAGCTCCGCGCCGGCGCTTTCGAGATTGCGGATATAGGCCTTGTTGAGCCGGTCGATCTCCTTGTCCTTGTTGGCGACCAGCGTCTGCCAGTCGAAGGAGACCTTCTCGGTGGTCCAGCCGAAGCCCACCGCGTCCTCGAAAGCTTCCGCATAGTGGCTCGCATAGACGAAGAGCTTCTTCGGCACGCAGCCGCGGATCACGCAGGTGCCGCCGACGCGATATTCCTCGGCGACCGCGACCTTGGCGCCATGCTGGGCGGCGATGCGCGCGGCGCGCACGCCGCCGGAGCCGGCGCCGATGACGAAGAGATCGTAGTCGTACTGGGTCATTTCTTCAGGGTCTCGACGCCGTTTTCGGTGGCGATGATGGCGAGGCTCGCCATGCCGATGAAGAGCCCGTGATCGACGACGCCCGGAATGGACGAAAGTGCTGCGGCGAGCTTCTCGGGATTTTCAATGCGGCCCAAAGCGCCATCGAGAATGACATTGCCATTATCGGTAATGTAGGGCTTGCCGTCACGCATACGCAAAGTGAGCGGACCTTTGTTGCCCGACCAGGCGAGCGCCTGGTCGATCTTCATCGCGGTGGCCTTGAGGCCAAACGGGACGACCTCGATCGGCAATGGAAACTTGCCGAGCGTCGCGACCTTCTTGGTGTCGTCGGCGATGACAATCATCTTGCGCGACGACGAGGCGACGATCTTCTCGCGCAACAGCGCGCCGCCGCCGCCCTTGATGAGGCGCAGCTCGCTGTCGAGCTCATCGGCGCCGTCAACGGTCACGTCGAGCGCCGGCGTCTCGTCAAGCGTGGTGAGCTTGATGCCGAGGCTTTCGGCCTGCTTGCGCGTCGCTTCCGAGGTCGGCACGCAGATGAGATCCCAGCCTTGCCTGACCCTCTCGCCCACCGCATCGACGAAATGCTTGGCGGTCGAGCCAGTGCCGAGGCCCAGCTTCATGCCGGAGGAGATGTGAGCGATGGCGGCGAGCGCCGCGGCCTTCTTGCGATCGTCAGGGGTCATGAAGCCTCGGCGTGTGTGGGAGCATTTGTTTGCCCTCTCCCCCGGCGGGAGAGAGGGCATGTTCCATTCAAGAGCCGAGACCGCCCATCAGCATGTACTTGATCTCGGTGAATTCCTCGACGCCGTGGCGCGAGCCTTCGCGGCCGATGCCGGATTCCTTCACACCGCCGAAGGGCGCCACCTCGGTCGAGATGATGCCTTCATTGATGCCGACCATGCCATATTCGAGGCCTTCGGCAACGCGCCAGATGCGGCCGATGTCGCGCGAATAGAAGTAGCAGGCGAGGCCGAATTCGGTGTCGTTGGCCATGCGGATCGCTTCTTCCTCGGTCGAGAAGCGGAAGAGCGGCGCCACCGGGCCGAAGGTCTCCTCACGCGCCACCGCCATCTTGGTAGTGACGTCGCGCAGGATCGTCGGCTCGAAGAAATTGCCGCCGAGCTCCTTGCCGCCGACGACGATCTTGGCGCCCTTGCTGACCGCGTCGTCGATATGCTCGCGCACCTTCTTGACCGCGGCTTCGTTGATCAGCGGACCGGTGGTGATGCCCTGCTCGACGCCGTTGCCGACTTTGAGCTTGTTCACGGCCTCGGCGAATTTCGCGGCGAAGGCGTCATAGACCTTGTCCTGCACCAGGATGCGGTTGGCGCAGACGCAGGTCTGGCCGGCATTGCGGTACTTGGACGCCATGGCGCCCTGCACCGCCGCATCGAGATCGGCATCGTCGAAGACGATGAAAGGCGCGTTGCCGCCGAGCTCGAGACCGACCTTCTTCACCGTCGTGGCGCACTGCTGCATGAGCAGCTTGCCGATCTCGGTCGAGCCGGTGAAGGTCAGGATGCGCACCAGCGGGTTGGAGGTGAGCTCGGCGCCGATCGGGCGGGCCTTGCCGGTGAGGATGTTGAAGACACCGGCCGGAATGCCGGCACGCTCGGCGAGCTCGCACAGCGCCAGGGCCGACAGCGGTGTCTCGCTCGCCGGCTTGCAGACGAAGGTGCAGCCGGCGGCGAGTGCCGGACCCGCCTTGCGGGTGATCATCGCATTGGGGAAGTTCCACGGCGTGATGGCGGCGACGACGCCGATCGGCTGGCGGATGGTGACGATGCGAGCATGGGGCCAGGGCGAGGGAATGGTCTCGCCATAGATGCGCTTGGCTTCCTCGGCGAAGAACTCGACGAAGGAGGCGCCATAGGCGATCTCACCGCGCGATTCGGCGAGCGGCTTGCCCTGCTCGGCCGTCATGATCTGGGCGAGGTCTTCCTGGTTTTCCATCATCAGGTTGAACCATTTGCGCAGGATCGCGGCGCGCTCCTTGGCGGGCTTGGCGCCCCAGGCCTTCTGGGCTTTGCCCGCCGCGTCGATGGCGGCCTTGGCTTCGGCCTGGCCGAGATTCGGCACCGCGGCGATGACGTCGTCATTCACCGGGTTGGTGACGTCGATCGATTCCGTGCCCGACACCCACTTGCCGTCGATGTAGCACTTGTCCTTGAGCAGCGATTTGTCCTTCAGGATGTCCCTGAGCGCCTGGGTCTTGCGGATATCCATGATCCCGTCTCCTTGTCCGTTGGAACCGTCGATCCCGTCGGGATGAGGGCTCTATAGGTAAATGTGGGGGCGCCGGCCGGAGCCTTGGCGCCTTCGCGGCGGCGTCTTAGCACAGGGGCGGGTCAATCCGCAAAACCTACCCCTCATGGCAGCCGCGCGGCGTCCGCGGCTTGCCAATCCAGGTTCCATTGCCGATAAGGCCCGCCATGACCCGCAAAGCTGTAATCTTCGATCTCGACGGGACCCTCGTCGACACTGCTCCCGATCTGTGGCGCGCCACCAATCATGTGATGTCCGAATGCGGACGCCGGGCGGTGACGCTCGAGGAAGTCAGGGCCTTTGTCGGCCATGGGGCGAGGAAGCTGATCCAGCGCGGCCTCAGGGCGACGGGCGAGGAATATGAGGCGCCGGCGATCGAGCCTCTCTATGAGAAATTCGTTGCCTATTACCGCGACAATATTGCCGTCGGCAGCGTGCCCTTCCCCGGCTGCCTGGCGCTGCTCGACCGGTTGAAGGCCGAGGGAATCAGCCTCGGCGTGTGCACCAACAAGCAGGAGGGCCTGTCGGTGAAGCTCATCGAGACGCTGGGCATGACCCCTTATTTCGACGCCATCATCGGGGCAGACACGATCGGCATCGCCAAGCCGGATCCAGCCCCCTATCGCGAGGCCTTGCGGCGGATGGACCGGGAGGGCGCCCCCTCGCTTTTGGTCGGGGACAGTGAAACGGACGTGCTGACCGCGCGTGCCGCCGGGGTGCCGGTCGTCGGCGTCACTTTTGGCTATACGCCTCGCCCGATCGCGGAATTCAGTCCCAACAGCGTCATCGACCGCTTCGACGAGGCCTATGAGCCCATCATGGCGCTGCTGGAGGGCTGATCACTTAGAAGAATGGATGGTGGGCGATACTGGACTCGAACCAGTGACCCCTGCGATGTGAACACAGTGCTCTACCAACTGAGCTAATCGCCCGTTCAAAGGGTGCCGCGATATAGGGTTGCCTGTCGGGGAAAGTCAAGGTTGCCGCGCTGGATTCCCGGCCTTAATCTCAGGCCACCGTTACGTCATTCCTTGTGAGAGGCCGCCTCTGCCGCTCTCCGCCAAGACTCTCGAAATGTCGCGCCATCTTGTGCTCGTGCATACGCCGGGTCTGCAGGCCATCGAGGATTTCATCGCGATTCGCGAACGGATAGCCAGAATCGCACCGAACATCACCGTGATGATCGCCAATACGCGCCAGCTCGACCCGAGATTCGCGGATCTGGCGGGTCGCCGGCCGAGCCTGATCGTCTCACCAACCCCGTTGGGCGCGTTCCGACCGCGCCGCGGCCAAATTTATCGGGGCCGGGCGATCGGCAAGGATGTCCAACTGGCCCGGCTGGAAGCCCTCGGCATTCCTTTCCCGCGGACGGCGCTTCTCAGTCCTGAATTGGAACTCGACCCGGCGGTCTGGGGATCCCATGTGATCGTCAAGCCGACAAGCTCGCTGTCATCCGGAGGTATCGGGTTCACGATCGTCCCGACCGGCAAGATCATCGCCCGGCCTCCGGAGCACTATCCCCAAGGCCATCCGGGCCGGCTCGCCCCCCTCATGGTTCAACAGTTCATCGTGACCGGCCCCACTGCCCGTCACTACCGCGTCAGTACACTGTTCGGCCGGGCGCTTTACTGCCTGCTCAACCTTTCCACCGAACCGCTGCCGGATCTGGGCTCGGTTCGTGGCGAGCTTCAATCGGATGCACTCGCCACCAATTCCCATGATCCCGCCAAGCGAGCATTCGAGCTGGTCGATGATAAAGATGTCATCGCCCTCGCGGCCCGCTGCCATGCGGCCTTTCCGGACGTTCCCCTCAAGGGCGTCGACATCATTCGCGACCACCGGACGGGGCAGCTCTATGTCCTCGAGCTCAACTGCACCAGCAACACCTGGCATATTTCATCGAATTACTTCGCCCCGCTCCGGCGCGGTCCGATCACGAAGGACAGGATGATCGCACAATTCGGCGCCTGGGACGTCGCCGCCGCGGTCCTGATCGAGCGAACCCGCATCGAGGCGGCATGATCACCTGCTCGCTGCAGCCCTCATTTATTCTAATAAATACAATGGAATGAACAAGAAAACAGGACGATCGCGGCGAATTCAGTCGACTCTATTATATGGATTCGGCAGGCAATTGGCTTTCGCGCCCTCGCCCAGAAGCTCTCTGCACAGGCTGGCCCACAGGGTTACCGATTCCTTATACCGGCCGTGTAACTCGCAAAAGTTGTGTTTATACACTTTAAAGTTGTATTTTGTGCATTTTCCCAGTGAATTGGCCTCAAGTTAATGTGGCAAACCGGCAACACTCGCCAGGATTCTGACACGGTGCTGCCTAGGTTACTTGACGCTGGAACCCGCTGGGAAGATGGTACGCCCATGCACGATTCAGTCGTGCAGCCTTCCAGCACCGGTTTTGTAGGGGATCGGGGGGCCGCTTTAAACACTCCAAGAAGTGGGAGAGACATAAATGAAAATGATGAAGTGGGCGCTTCTCGGCGGTGCGGCGGTTGCCGTTACAGCCACGGCTGCTCGCGCTGACGATCTGTCGGCCTTGAAGGCGCAGATCGAGCAGCTGCAGTCGCGCGTGTCGCAGCTCGAGGCTCAGCCGCAGGCGTCGATGCCGTCGGGCTACAGCCTCCTTTCGATCCGTGACGGTCAGGGCACCTATGAAGGCGTGCTCCCTGAGCGTTATGCCGATCGCGTTCGTGAAGAATCGGGCTTCACGCTCTCGGTCGTTCCGACGGCTGACGCGGCTCCGGCTGCTGAAGTGTCGGTCTCCGGTGAAATCCGTACGGCCCTGGTTTACAGTGACTTCGACTCGACCGATGACGACAATCTCGACGTCAAGGTCCGTGGCCGTATCTTCATCAAGGGCAAGGCTGACACGGCGGTCGGTGAAGTCGGTGGCTATTTCCGTCTCCAGGCTGACGGTGGCGGCAACTTCTCGGATTATTCCGAGGGCACCAAGATGAACAAGGCCTATGGCTGGTGGAAGTTCGCTCCGGAATGGGAGCTGATGGCCGGCTATAATGACAACACCGCTGCTCTGCAGGTCGGTTGGGACTGGCTCGCGGCTTCCGGCCCGGTGTCGTCCTTCGGCCCGTCGAACATCAACAACGAGCAGATGCGCCTGACCTACTCGTCCGGCCCGCTGTCCTTCGCCATCGCGGTTGAGGATCCGGACGCTGAAGTCGGCCAGACACTCGACCTCGGTCCGACGACCGCTCCTGGCGATGACGTGCTGACGGCTGCCTCGTCCGCTGATCGTGGCGACATTCCGGCGGTCGAAGCCTATCTGATGTATTCGTCGGATGCCTTCACCGCTCAGCTCGTCGGCCTCTATCAGACCGATGACTTCGGTGACGATGATGACTGGGCGATCGGTGGCGGCGCCACGGTTGGTCTCGGCGAGATGTTCCAGCTGACGGCCGGCGCGGTCGTTGGTCAGGGCACTGGCCAGTACGAGAACAACATCGGCCCGATCTCGGCTGACGAAGACTTCTGGGGTGCGTCGGTCGGCTTGCTGGCCAACCTCTCGGAAGACACCCGGTTGGAACTCGGCGTCGGCTACGAAGACTATGACAATGCCGGTAACGCTCTCGGCTTCGGCGGTGGCGTGTACTGGGATCCGGTCAGCCAGGTCACCCTGGGTATCGGCGCGACCTATATCGAGCGTAGCGATCGTCAAACGCTGGTTCTCGTGCCGGATCCGGACGGAGCCGGTGCTGGTGAGGCGAGCCTCGACTTCGCTGATCAGGACGACAACGACAGCCTCGAAGTCTTCTTCGGCACCTGGCTGCGCTTCCCGTAACAAACTAAGGGTTGATCTGGCGTAGGTCGCTCCCGCTTCAGACGCCAGTCGATCTCCTGCAAAGGGCCTCCATTGCTATCGCGATGGGGGCCTTTTCCTTTTGAGTGATTATTGCTCGACCGCCCGGCTCAACGAAAACGGGGCCCATACGGGCCCCGTTGCACTTAGAAACGTAGTGGTGGAGGCCTACATCGGCTCGAAGACCGTGCCGCCCGCCTTGTAGCCGCCTTGCGCCGTCTGGGAGAAAGGCGAGCATTCGGTGCGGGTGCCGCGCGGCAGGAAGCTCGTCGGATTGAAGGCCTCACAGAGCGAGCCGTCGCTCGCCTGCCAGATGCCGGTGCCCTCGCCCTTGCCGCTCTCCTGATAGCTGAACGTGCCGTCGCTGTTGAAGGTCGTGGAGCCGGTACGGTTGCCGGTGCGCGTATAGCGGAAGCTGTTGCCCGATAGGACACGCATGATCTCGCCCGCCTTCATCGGCCCGGTGGGCACGGTGGGCGGCGGCGCGGTGACATCCGGGCCGGTCGTCGAATCATCGATGCGCGTCGAGCTCGAGCTGCAGGCGCCGAGGAGAAGGGCGGCCAGGGCAATGCCGGCCCAGGCCGACGGACGTGACAGGCGCATCATATTCCCTCCGCCATGACGACGACTCGCGCGCCGACGGGGGCACGGCGGTAAAGCTCGATGACATTCTGGTTGAGCATGCGGATACAGCCTGAGGATGCGTTCTTGCCGATCGACATCGGCTCGGTGGTGCCATGTATGCGGTAAAGCGTGTCGCCGCCATTCTGGAAAAGATAAAGCGCCCGGGCGCCGAGCGGATTATCTGGGCCTCCCGGCATGCCATCCTTCCATTTCGCTTTTTCGGGACTGCGCTCGATCATGTCCTTGGGCGGCGTCCAGCGCGGCCACATTACCTTACGACCAACGTCGGCGAGCCCGGCCCAGCGGAAGCCGTCGCGGCCTACCGCGCAGCCGAAACGCAGGGCCTGCTGGCCCTCCAGAATCAGGAAGAGCTGGCGCGCGCCGGTATTGATGATGATGGTGCCCGGCCAATGCCGTGTCGCATAGGGAACGATGGCGCGGCGGAAGTCCTTCGGCAGCTTCTTTTCATCAAAAGGCGGCAGCGGGTATGGATCATCGGGATCCTGGTCGGCCCAGGCCGCCGTCGCCATGAGGCCCGTCGGCAATGCCGAGCCGGCCGCCAAGGCGCCCGCGATGAAGCTCCGACGTGACAAAGCTGATCCGGACACGGTTCTTCCTCCTCAATCCCTTCTTCATTCACTACATGCACAGATGGCAAGACTGCGGCACCCGCACCAGCGTGCCGGCAAAATCTCGCCGCCGCGCTTATCTTTTTGTTTGCGCATGATCTTTCCGGCAAGGCGGCCCCCGCCTTCCCCATCCATGCTCTAGAACCATTCCGCTCGGGGTTCAATTGCCCGGAAGGGCATGACTCCCTTAGCTAAAATCGCATGCAATGCCTTAACAACTCATCAAGGCTAACCGCTGATTAACGTGAATGAGACGACATGAAATGATACAGTCACTGTCGAGATGAGACGGCTTTTTTCCGCCCCTTGTATTCTCCCCGTCTCCTGACAGCACCCCAATCCCCTTACACCCCGCATCACATGCGGGGTTTTCTTTGATCGGGCCTCAGCCGCCGACGCGTCATGCCTTTACCTCTGTTTATTCTCCACCATGTTATGGGCTCGCGGGAGTGGGAAGACCTGCTTCTTCTTTGGATTTGAATTGAATTTGAAGAGGCAGTTTGCGGGAGCGGGAGATCCTGATATGGCCGAAAGGCAGGCTGAGGGGCGCAAATCCTATATCGACGTCGAGGTGCTGCAGCGCCTGCTCAAGGGGTTGGATTTCATCGTCCTCGGCTTCGCCGGACTCGTCATCACGCTGGGCATGGCGCGCTTGCCGGCGATGCCGGACAATGATGCGCTCATCGGTTTCTTCACGCTGGAGCTGGTGCTCCTCTCGATGTTCGCGATGCGCATCCTGGGCCTCTATGAGATCGCCTCGCTGCGTCGCGGCCTCAGATCCATCATTCTCTCCTTCGCCGCCTGCCTCGTCGGTGTCCTCGTCAACTATCTGCTGGCCTGGCTCGGCCTCATCGACCTGCCTGCCGCCTGGCTCGTCGTCTGGCTCGCCCTGACGGCGGCTCATCTCATCCTGACACGCGGCGTCGTCGCTCTATGGGCGCGGCCTATCGATCGCGCCGGCCGCTTCCGCAAACGCATCGCCATTGTCGGCGGCGGCTCCGCGGCCGAGGAGGCGATTGCGACGCTCGAGGGATCGCCTGACCTCGACATCGACATTGTCGGCCTGTTCGACGACCGTTTCGACGACCGTAGCCCGGAAGCGATCCGCGCCCACAAGAAGCTCGGCAAGATCAGCGAGCTCGCCTCCTTCGCGCGCGAGCACCGAGTCGACCTCATCATCGTCGCCATACCGTTGTCCGCCGAAGCGCGGCTGCTGCAGATCCTGAAGCGGCTCTGGGAATTGCCGGTCGATATCCGAATCAGTGGTCAGGCCTCGAAGCTCAAACTGAGCCCGCGTGCCTATACGCATCTCGGAAATCTGCCGCTACTAGCGGTCTTCGACCGGCCGCTGACCGGCTGGTCGTCCTTCCTCAAATCGGCGATGGACCGTAGCCTGGCGCTCTTGTTCATCATCGTCTTTTCGCCTGTGCTGGCCGTGACCGCGCTCGCCGTGCGCCTCGACAGCAAGGGGCCAATCCTGTTCAAGCAGCGCCGCTACGGCTTCAACAACGAGCTCATCGAGGTCTACAAGTTCCGCTCCATGTATGTCGAGCGCAGCGACGCCGACGCCAGCCGGCTGGTGAGCAAGGGCGATCCCCGCGTGACCCCTGTCGGGCGCTTCATCCGCAAGACATCACTTGACGAATTACCTCAGCTTTTCAATGTGTTAAAGGGAGATCTCTCACTCGTAGGGCCACGCCCGCACGCCACCCAGGCGAAAGCGCAGGAGGCGCTCTACGAGCAGGTCGTCGACGGCTATTTTGCCCGCCACCGGGTGCGGCCGGGCATCACCGGCTGGGCGCAGATCAATGGCTGGCGCGGCGAGACCGACACCAAGGAGAAGATCGAGCAGCGCGTTCTTTACGACCTCGATTACATCGATCAGTGGTCGCTCGGTTTCGACCTCTATATCCTCGCCCGCACACCTCTGGCCCTGCTGCAGACCCAGAACGCCTACTGAGCCCGTACCCTGCGCTATGCACAGGGTCCAAATCGCTCTTTACCCTGTTCGGCAGAGGTATAGACTCCCAACAGCTGCGAAAATGCAGCTCTGGGCAACCATCAGAGGGGTTAAGTCATGGATTTCATCATTCAGTTGATCCTTGGCGCATTGGGCGGCAACGGGGCGGGCGCCGCCGTCAAGAATGCCAGTCTCGGCACCGTCGGCAATTCCGTTGTCGGCGCGGTCGGCGGCCTTATCCTCGGTCAGATACTTCAGAGATACATGGGCATGGATGCGGCGGCCGCCACGGAGACGTCGAGCAGCATCATCCAAAGCGTGATCGGTGGCGCTGGTGGCGGCGCCATCCTGACCATCGTCGCCGGCCTCATCAAGAATGCGATGAGCAAAGGCTCAGCGTAATAGATCTCACCAGAATGCGAAACGGGCGCCCGTGGGCGCCCGTTTCAGTTTAAAAGCAGACCGAAAGCAGATCAGAGCTGGTCGGTGCCGAAGGTGTCGCAGGACTTCATATCGCCGGCCTCTAGGCCGCGCTTGAACCAGCGCACGCGCTGCTCCGAGGAGCCGTGGGTAAAGGATTCCGGTACCACATAACCTTGCGAGCGGCGCTGCAGGCGGTCATCGCCGATGGCGGCCGCGGCATTGAGGCCTTCCTCGATATCGCCCTGCTCAAGAATATTGTTGGTGTCGTTGGCCGACTTCGCCCACACGCCGGCGAGGCAATCGGCCTGCAGCTCCATGCGTACCGACAACGAATTGGCCTCGGCTTCCGAAGCCTGCTGGCGCGCTTGGGTGACCTTGGCGGCGATGCCGAGCAGGTTCTGGATGTGATGGCCGACCTCATGCGCGATGACATAGGCCTGGGCGAAATCGCCGGGCGCGCCGAGCTTGTTCTTCATGTCCTGATAGAAGGAGAGGTCGATATAGACCTTGTTGTCACCCGGGCAATAAAACGGCCCCATGGCCGACTGTGCCATGCCGCAGGCCGATTGCACATAACCTGAGAACAGGACGAGGGTCGGCTTTTGATATTGCCGGCCCATCTCCTGGAATTTCTGGGTCCAGACGCGCTCGGTGGAGCCGAGCACCCGGGCGACGAAGTCCTTGCCGACATCGCCCGTCACATCGACCTGGGCCTGGCCGGAAGGCTGCTGCTGAGTCTGGTTCTGGGTGGTGGTCTGACCGCCCGAGGGCGCCTGGGTTTCGCCCTGCTGCTGGCCCGGCGGCTGCAACTGGCCGTTGCCGGTGATCATCTGCAGGAGGTCGATGCCGAAAACGAACTTGGCGATCAGATAGACGGCCACTAGGAGAATGATGGTCTGCAGGCTGAAACCGCGCCCTCCACCGCCCATCGGCACCTGGAAGCCGCCGCCCCTGCCGCCGCGCGGGAAACCGAAGCCGCCGCCCTGGCCGCGGCGATCCTCTACATTGTCGCTGGGCCGTTCATTGTCGAGTCTCATGTCGTCACCTGCCTCCTGTCCGATGGTCCCGGACTACGCCGCTAAGACGCGGAACCGGGCAAGATCATATACCAGTTTCAGCGCCGGAGTCGCGATGCCTGTCATTTGCGCCAATTCGATGACGGCCCCCAGCAGCGCCGCGAGCTCGGTCGGCCGGCCGGCATCGACATCCTGCAGCATGGAGCTGCGATGCGCGCCCACCTTGGCCGCCATGTCGAGGCGCTCCTCGACGCTCACGGAAAAGACGACACCCAGCTCCTCGCCGACGATGCGGGCCTCTTCCATCATCGCCGCCAGCACCGCCCGTGTGCCGGAGTCACGGGCAAGCGCCTCGAGTGTGCCGCCGGTCAGGACGCTCACCGGATTGAAGCTGAGATTGCCCCATAATTTGAGCCAGATCTCGTTGCGCAGGTCGGCCCGGACCGGACTCTTGACGCCTGCCTGCTCCAGCAACGCGCTCAATTTCCGGGCGCGGGCGCTGATCTCGCCGGACGGTTCGCCGATGGTCAAACGGTCGCCGAAACCATGGACGATGTGGCCGGGGGAGCCGAGCTCGGCCGCCTGCCAGATGACCGCCCCCAACGCCCGCTCCGGTCCGAGCGTCTTCCACAAGCGCCCGCCGGGGTCGACGCTTTCAAGGACGTGGCCGTCGAACCGCCCGCCATGCTTGTAGAAATACCACCAGGGCAGGCCATTCTGGCCGAAGAGCAGCACGGTCTCCGGTCCGATCAGAGGCGCCAGCACATCGACGATCCCTGGCAGGCCATAGGCCTTGAGGGTCAGGATCACATAATCCTGGTGTCCCAGCTCGCGTGGATCGTCGGAGACCTTCGGGCGAACCGTAAAGGTCTCGCCTGCCTGAGTAATGCTCAAGCCTTTGGATCGCATCGCCTCCAGATGGGCGCCCCTCGCCACCAATGCGACGTCGGCCACATCCGCCCTGGCCAGCTTCGCCCCGATAAGACCGCCGATCGCGCCGGCGCCGAACACGCAAATTCTCGTCATATCGGTACCTTATGCAGAAGCGTCCAGTGCTGCAAAGTCTTCAACTTTGGCAGGATGTGCTCTAAGAGGCGCCATGACCGACCGTCTCGTCATCGCCCTCGCCCAGCTCAACCCGACCGTCGGCGCGGTCGCAGCCAATCTCGCCAAGGCGAAGGATACCCATGCCGCCACCCGCCAGGCCGGTGCCGATCTCGTCCTCTTCCCGGAACTCTATATTGCCGGCTATCCGCCGGAGGATCTGGTCCTGCGCACCTCCTTCGTCACCGCTTGCCGCGAGGCGGTCGAGGAATTGGCCCGCGACACGGCTGCGGGGCCGGCCATTCTGATCGGCCTGCCCTGGCGCGATGGCAAGAAGCTCCACAATGCCGTGGCCCTCCTGAACAACGGCAGGATCGAGACGCTGCGCTTCAAGCATGATTTGCCGAATTACGGCGTCTTCGACGAGAAGCGGGTCTTCGATGCGGGACCCGCCCCCGGACCGATCAGCTTCAAGGGGGTGCGCCTCGGCGTGCCGATCTGCGAGGATATCTGGACAGAGGAGTCCTGCGAGACCTTGGCTGAAACGGGCGCCGAGATCCTGCTCGTCCCCAATGGCTCGCCCTTCGAGCAGAACAAGGACGATACCCGTCTCAATCTGGTGGTGGCGCGGGTCACCGAAACGGGCCTGCCGCTTGCCTATCTCAACCAGATCGGCGGCCAGGACGAGCTCGTCTTCGACGGCGCCTCCTTCGTCCTCAATGCCGACCGCACCCTCGCCTTGCAGATGCCGATGTTCGAGGAAGCGCTCGCCGTCACCGAGTGGATCCGTGGCGCCGAAGGCTGGCGGATGAACAAGAGCGAGATCGCCCGCCTGCCGGAAAGGGAAGAAGAGACCTGGCTTGCCTGTGTGCTCGGCCTCAAGGATTATGTCGAGAAGAACCGCTTTCCCGGCGTGGTGCTCGGTCTATCCGGTGGCATCGATTCCGCCGTCGTCGCCGCCATGGCGGTCGATGCGCTGGGGCCCGAGCGCGTCCATTGCGTGATGCTGCCCTATGCCTATACGAGGCGCGACAGCCTCGTCGATGCGGAAGCCTGCGCCGAGGCGCTTGGCGTGCGCTACGACGTGGTGCCGATCAAGGAGCCGGTGGAAGGTTTCCTCTCGGCGCTCAAGCCGCTGTTCGACGGCCGGAATACCGACACGACCGAAGAGAACATCCAGTCGCGCAGCCGCGGCGTGATCCTGATGGCGATCTCGAACAAATTCGGCTCAATGGTGCTGACCACCGGCAACAAGTCGGAAATGTCGGTCGGCTATGCGACGCTTTATGGCGACATGAATGGCGGCTTCAACCCGATCAAGGATGTCTATAAGACGCAAGTCTACCGGCTGGCGCGCTGGCGCAACGCGAACCGCCCCGACGGCCTGAAAGGCCCCACCGGCGCGATCATCCCCGAGCGCATCATTACCAAGGCGCCGACCGCCGAATTGCGCGAGAATCAGACCGACCAGGACACGCTGCCGCCCTATGACGCGCTCGACGATATTCTTTCAGGTCTCGTCGAGGAGGAATTGCCGGTTGCCGACATCGTCAAGCGTGGCCATGCGGAAGCGCTGGTCAGGCGCGTCCAGCATATGCTCTATGTAGCGGAATATAAACGACGCCAGGCGGCCCCAGGCGTCAAGATCACGCGGCGCAATTTCGGCCGCGACCGGCGTTATCCGATCGTCAACGGTTTCAGGGACAGAAGCTGACATGGCTCCCATCTTACGCTTTGCCCCCTCACCCACCGGGCGCATCCATATCGGCAATGCGCGCACCGCCATTCTCAACTGGCTGTTCGTGCGCAAATCCGACGGCCAGTTCGTGCTGCGTTATGACGACACCGATGTCGAGCGCTCGACGGCGGCCTTCGCCGCCGGCATCGCGCATGATCTCGGCTGGCTCGGCATCGTGCCCGACCGGGTCGAATATCAGTCGAAGCGCTTCGAGCGTTATCGCGCTGTGGCCGATGAGCTGAAGAAGGCCGGCCGGCTCTATCCCTGCTATGAAACGGCGGACGAGCTCGACCGGCGGCGCAAACGCCAGCTCGCCCGGCATCAGCCGCCGGTCTATGACCGTGCCGCCCTGAAGCTCACGCCCGAGGAGCGTCAGGCGCTCGAGGCTGAAGGCCGCAAGCCGCATTGGCGTTTCAAGCTCGACGGCCGTAATGTCGAATGGGTTGATCTCATCCGGGGCCCCCAGCATATCGACACGACCAATCTGTCCGATCCGGTGCTGGTGCGCGAAGACGGCACCTATCTCTACACATTGCCGTCGGTGGTCGACGACATCGACTTCGGCATCACCCATGTGATCCGTGGCGAGGACCATGTCGTCAACACCGCGGTGCAGATCGAGATCTTCGAGGCGCTTTCCGGCAAGGTCCCGCATTTCGCCCATCACAGCCTGCTCACCGGCGCCGACGGCAAGGGCCTGTCGAAGCGCTTAGGGTCGCTGTCGATCGCCTCCTTGCGCGACGAAGGCCTGGAAGCCATGGCGGTTGTGAGCCATGCGGCGCTGCTCGGTACCTCGGACTCGATCCATCCCTGTCTCGACTATCGCGAGCTCATCGACGGCTTCGATCTCGCCAAGCTGTCGCGCGCACCAGCCCGCTTCGACGACAATGAATTGCGCGGCCTCAATGCAAGGCTGCTCCATATGACGCCCTATGCGGCGGTGAAGGATCGGCTCGAGCACGGTGACGAGCCCTTCTGGCTTGCCGTGCGCGGCAACCTTACCGTCTTCGCCGATGTCAAAGATTGGTGGACCATCGTCGCCGGCGACATTACATCCAAGATCGCTCCGGAAGAGCGCGCCTTCATCGAGGTCGCGGCCAGACTGCTGCCGCCGGCGCCGTGGACAGCTGAGACCTGGAAAGCCTGGACCGAGGCGGTCAAAGCCGAGACCGGCCGCAAGGGCAAGGCCTTGTTCATGCCGCTGCGTCTGGCGCTGACTGGGCTCGATCACGGCCCCGAGCTGGCGCTGCTGCTGCCGCTCATCGGGCCGGAGCGCGTGGCGACGCGCTTACTTCCCTAAAATGAGTCAACATTTTTGTTGACTTCAATATCGAATGCATACATTGTCGCTCAGGGGAGAGCCGGAAAACCACCCGACTCTTGCAGTGAGGCTCAAGTGCAGCTTGATCCGCGACTTATCCGATCGCGGAGAAGGTTTGCTTTTTAACGAGTGATCGGACGTCATGGCTGGGTCTCAGCCATCGGCGAGGCGACCGAAACTGCAAGGGTTGTAGAACCGATGAACTATTCGGAATTTCGCCGCTGGCTGGCGAAACAAGGCTGCTCATTCGAAACCCACAAGGGAGGTAGCGGTCATATTACCGTCAGATTGGGCGCGCGAAGTTCGCAACTGCCGGCCCATGGCAAAGGCAAGGAACTGGGTACGGGCCTCGTTCACAAGATCAAGAAAGACCTCGGATTGAAATGATCTCTTATCGCATTCGCCTCAAGCCCGACGACAACGGCACCTTCCTGGTGACGTCGCCGGATTTTCCCGAACTCACGACTTTCGGCGAGACGCGAGAAGACGCGTTGCGGCATGCGCTAGGCGCCTTCGAGGAAGCCATCGAAGCGCGGATCTCCGATCGCAAGGAAATCCCCGTTCCGTCCAAGTCCAAGTCGCGCGACATCCGCGTGACATTGCCGGTACAGGCAGCGGTCAAGGTCCTGCTTTACCAGTCCATGCAGAAAGACGGTGTCCGCAAGTCGGATCTCGCACGGCGAATGTCCATCCATAAACAGGAGGTCGATCGCATCCTCGATCTCAATCACGCGACGAGTCTTGCCAAGATCGAACATGCTTTCGAGGTCTTGGGGAAGCAGTTGTCGATTGATGTTCGGGAGGCGGATGACAAGGCTGCGTGATGATCCTCGTCGGTCAGTATGACTCTCCTTATGTGCGCCGCGTGGCGGTGACGCTGCATCATTATCATTTGCGCTTCGAGCGCAATCGATTGTCGGTGTTCAATCCCGGCATGGTCGACATCAACCCCTTGATGCGCATTCCCTCGCTCGTCATCGACGGCGACGAGACGCTGCATGACAGCGGCGCCATCATCGACTATCTCGACGAGATGGTCGGCCCGCAGAAGGCGTTGACCCCGCGCAGCGGCGAGGAACGCCGCAAAGTGCTCCAGGTCATCGCCCTCGCCACCGGCGCCATCGATAAGACGCTCGCGGTGGTTTACGAGCGGCACTTTCATCTGGCCGCCGGCATCGCCCATGAATGGACGGTACGCTGCATGGCGCAGCTTTCAGGCGCCCTTGTCCATCTCGACGCGCATGCGAACGGCCCCTGGTATTTCGGCCGCAAGTTCACGCAAGCCGATGTCACGCTCGGATGTCTCATCGGCTATCTGAAGCTACGGTTGCCCGAGGCCTTCCCGGCGGGACGTTATCCGCATCTCGAAAAACTGGCGGAACGCTGCGAGGCGCTTGATGCCTTCATCAAGACGAAGCCGGCTCCCGATGAGCTGATGCCGGCGAAACCCTGATCAGGCGGCCGGGATTTCCGCCGACGCATCCGGCACCTTGTAGCCTTTGATCACCGCCGGACGCGCGGCCATCACCTGGTACCAGCGCCGCACATTGGGAAAGTCCTTGAGATCGATCTTCTGCCAGGCGAAGCGGGCAATCCACGGGAAGGTCGCGATATCGACGATCGAATAATCGCCGCACATGAAGTCCTGACCGGCGAGCAAGCGGTCGAGGACGCCATAGAGCCGCTTCGCCTCGGCGGCGAACCAGGCATCGGCGAAGGGCGCCTTGCCTTCATTGTAGTGGAGGAAATAATGGGCGCGGCCGAGAAACGGGCCGACCGCCGACATCTGCCACATCAGCCATTCATGGATGCGAATGCGCGCCTTGGCCTCCGCCGGATAGAGCTTGCCGGTTTTCGCGCCGAGATACATGAGAATGGCGCCGGATTCGAAGACGCTCTGGCCGTTGTCTTGGTCGATGATGGCCGGGATCTTGTTGTTGGGCGAAATCTTGAGGAAGTCGGGCGCGAACTGCTCGTCCTTGCCGATATTGATCGGATGGGTCGCATAGCTGAGCCCCATCTCTTCGAGCGCGATCGAGATTTTGCGCCCATTGGGCGTGCTCCAGGTGTAGAGATCGATCATAGCAGCCGCAATCCTCCCGCTTGTTCCATCTGGCCCTCAAGCTCGAGAATACGATCATAGGCGCGCTCGGCAAGCACCGAATGGCCGGCGAGCAACAGCGCCTCGCGTGCCGGAGCGAGAGCCGGATCGGCGAAGGCCTTGTCCAGCGCCCGGCGCAACGGCGCCGGGTCGCGGCCGGGTGCGGTGACAAAGGGAAGACCCGGCACCTTGGGCGAACGGGCGATCTCGATCAGCCCGTCGAGATAATCGGGGCGATAACGCCGCGCCAGTGCCACACAGACGGAATCGATCGAGCAGATGTCGGCCTTCCCGTCGCGCACCGCGATCATCGATTTGACATGACCGCCGCTTTCGAGAGTCGAGGCGAAGAAGTCGCCGTCCTTCGCAAAGGGTGTAAAGACGAGCTTCAGCGCCAACATGCCCGACATGGAATCGGGATTGTTCACCGCCGCGCGGCCGCCCTTGAACTCGGCCAGCGGGCGCTTTTCCCGCGCGAAGACGAAGCTGCAATAATCGGCGCCTTCGCAACCATCGGCGCGATAATGCGGGGTCGCCAGATAGGCAAGACGGCCGCGGAATTCATGGGTGAAGGGGTAGCCGCAGGTCTGGCTGAAGAACATGTCGCTTCTGCGCCAGCCGGCGAAATAGTCGGTATCATGATCGAGCCGCGCGCCGTCCCTGCCCATATGCCTGAGAATTCCGCGGCCCCATTCATCGGTCGCGGCGCGGACCTCGGGCCAGTCATACATGGGCAGCGATATCGTCATCGGACGTCCTTCATCAAAGAGCGAATGTAGTTGCCGGTTTCGTTGGGCTGAATGCGGGCATGGCGGATGAGATTGTCGAAATGCCGCGACAGCTCGCGAATATGCTCGGTCGAGGTGAAAACGAAATACATGTCGCCGACATAGAGCGCGGCGCGCATCGGACCGAACACTGTGTATGGAACAGAAAAGCGCTCGCGACTGTCGAACAGGAACCAGCGATAGGCGGGATAAAGCTCCTCGACGAGGCCGGCCGCCTGCTCGAGCTGGGCCAGACGCTCGGCGACGTCGAGGTCGCGCCAGATACCCTCGCCGCGCGCAAAACCTTCCAGACCCTGCAGCGGCGAGCACACTTCGATTTCATGTTCAGTGCGCTTGGCATGCATGATGCGGGCCCTGGCGATGCCGGCCCAGGCCTTGGCGGCGGTGGCTTCGAGCCGGCCGGTCTCATGGGCGATCACCGCCTCGGTCTTCACCTGGTCGGGCAAGGTCGCCGGCACATAGCGGACCTTGAAGCCACGGGCTTCCTCATGCCAGGCCAACAGGCGCTCATCGGCGGGGCTGCCGGCATCAGGCTCGATCGCCATCTGCGAAACGATGTCGGCCGCCACCTGGTCCTGCTGGGAGAGCCCCAGAAGCCAGTCGATCGACACTGTGTGGCGGGCGGCGATACGGGCGATCGTCTCGGTCCGCGGCAATCTAACGTTAACGTCAGATAGAAGTTGAGACAATGTCGATCGGTCGAGCCCGGCCCGCGCCGCGAACTTCGCCCGGGACAGGCCGGATCGTTCAATCAGCGCCAGAAGCCGCTGGCGGAAGATGTCCGACGTGTCGCGCTTCTGCATTGTTTACAGTTGTCACCAAATGACGTGGATGCGTATCAGAATAAACATATTATGCGCATAATAGCATGGTGGGTAAAGGCCGATGCGCTTATAAAATTGAAACATGTCGTCGCTCCGCGAAATCGAGACCGCCAAGCCGCTCAATATTGAGTGGCCGACGGTCGCCCTGATCGCCCTGATGTATGGCCTGCTCGCCCTCCTGATGTGGTTCTTCCATGCGCTGCCCTGGTGGGTGGTGGTGCCGGTCGCCGCCTATCTGGTGGCGCTGCACGGCTCGCTCCAGCATGAGGCGCTGCATGGCCACCCGACCCGTAACCGCCTGGTCAACGAGCTCCTGGTGGCGATCAGCCCGAGCCTTTGGTTCCCCTATCGGCGTTACCGCAAGCTGCATCTCACCCATCACAATGACGAGCATCTGACCGATCCGCAGCTCGATCCCGAATCCTATTATCTGCTGCCCGATCACTGGACGCAGCTGCCGGCGCCGATGAAGCAGCTCTATACGATCAACAACACACTTGCCGGCCGCATGATCCTGGGTCCGATCATCGCCGCGATCCGTTTCTGGTCGTCGGAGATCGTCGCCATCGTCAAGGGCGACCGTGAAATCCTCCAGGCCTGGCTGCTGCATGTCCCGGCCGCTGCCGTCACCTGCATCTATGCGCTCTGGGTGTGCGGCATTCCCTTCTGGCAATATGCGCTGCTCTTCGTCTATCCGGGCATCGCGCTGATGCTGGTGCGTTCCTTCTGCGAGCATCAGGCGGCGGAAAACGAGGGCGAGCGCACCATCATCGTCGAGGCCTCGCCCTTCTGGTCGCTTCTGTTCCTCAACAACAACCTGCATGTCGCCCACCACACGCGGCCCCGGCTGCCCTGGTACGAGCTTCCCGCTTACTACCGCGCCGAGCGCGATGCGCTCGTCGCCAAGAACAACGGCTATCGCATGAACGGCTATGGCGAGATCTTCCGGCGCTACTTCCTGAGACCCAAGGAGCCGGTCGCCCACCCGCTCATCAAATGAACAATCCATCAGTCTACGGAGAAAACACCCCATGACCACCGCGCATCTACCGAAATCAGCTGCCTATGTCGTCGTCGGCATGGGCATGCATGGCATGTCGACGGCCTGGCATCTCGCCATGGAGCTCGAGCGCTCCGGCAAGGGCAAAGGCTCGGACGTCATCCTCATCGACAAGGCCGGCCCCGGGGCCGGCGCCACCGGCATCGCCTGCGGCTGCGTGCGCAATCTCTACATGACCTCGCCGATCCACAACATCCTGCGCCATTCGGTCGATGTGTGGGAGTCCGACCCGGTCAATTTCGGCTTCCAGCAAGTGGGCTATGTCTCGGTCGGCGAAGGCAACCAGCAGGCCGATTACGAGAAGATGCATAAGAGCCAGAACGCCGCCGGCTACAAGTCAGACATGTATGTCGGCAAGGAAGCGAAGAGCTTCCTCAAGAAGATCTGGCCGGACTTCAATGTCGACAAGTCCGATGTCGTGCTGCACGAAATTCCGTCAGGTTATGCCGGCACTCATACGGCGGTCAGGGCCCTCAAGGAAAAATGCGACCAGTGGGGCGTGCGCTCCTTCACCGGCATCTCGGTCGAAGGCTACGACATGCAGAACGGCCGTATCACCGGCGTCCTCACCTCGGAAGGCACGATCAAGGCCGACGCGGTCGTCATCTGCGCCGGCGCTTGGATCACCAAGCACTGGGACTGGTTGGGTCTGCCCAACAAGCTCGACATGCGCTACCCCGATGGCGGTGTCGTCAAGGATGCCGACATGTGGACCTACTGGCGCCTGCTCGAAGGTGAAGTGCTGCTGAAAGACGGCCACAAGTACCGCACCGGCGACGACAAGGATCCGCCGGTTCTCCATGTCGAGCTGATGAACACGCCGGTCATCACCGAGAACGGCCACAAATTCCCGGATCAACACTTCTATATGTATGTGCGTTACGCGGCCGAGCGCGCCGGCGCACCGGGCGTCCAGGGCGGCACCATTCCGATCAAGATGGGCCCCAAGGCGGTGCTCGAGCCCTATGGCCACGCGAACGACCTCTATCAGGCCGATGCGTGGTTCAAGGACTACTACATGGCGACGCTCGCCTATCTCTTCGACCAGTTCAAAAACTATGGCAGCCAGTTCAAGCAGCGCCGCAATGGCGGCATCGGCGCCTTCACGCCGGACTCGGTGCCGATCTTCGACTGGGTCGCCGACAATGGCTACATGATCGCCGATTCGAACCACGGCTATAAGATGATCGGTGTCGGCAAGCTCGTCGCCCGCCACCTGGTATCGGGCACCCCGGTCCCGGAGCTGTCGCCCTTCGCCTTCACCCGATTTGCCCAGGGCAAAACCTTCGGCGACCGCAATTCCAATTGTCCCTGGGTGTAAGACCGCAGATTAAATCGCAGTAAACTGTTACAGCAAGCTAGGGTCCGACCCCTATCTTGCTGTTTTTTTGCCTGATTTCCCTGCTTTTTGCGCTCCGGGGTCCACAACGCGGGACCGGTCCCCGACCGGTCTCCACAGGAGGAGGGGGCGAATTCAACCCGCCAAATGGGCGTTTTTTAGCGTGTGCAGCGCAAAAACCCATCAAAATAAGGGTTTTCACGAATCAACGCATGCGCTAGGGCTCGATTCACTGAATTCAGCAAGCAAGGAGCAGACACATGGCTGATGATAAAGTGAAAGTGGTGACGATTCCTCTGTCGAAAGTGGCAGCGGAACTTGCCGAGAAGCACGAGATGTCGAAGAAGGCCTCCACGGAGTTCCTCGGCGCTTTCGTCGACCTCGTCGTCAAGCACCTCAAGAAGGGCAACAAGGTCCGCGTGACCGGCCTCGGCATCCTGCAGGTCCGTAAGCGCCCGGCGCGCATGGGCCGCAATCCCGCCACCGGCGAAGCCATCAAGATCAAGGCTTCGAAGAAGGTTGCCTTCCGCGCCGCCAAGGAGCTGAAGGAAGCCATCTAAGCTTCCGACAGTCTGATTTCGAAACGGCCCCGTTCACGCGGGGCCGTTTTCGTTTTTAGAGTGTCGAGCGTCGCTTATGCTTGCTTAGCTTGTTTGATTGCTCCTATGATCCTCGCCAACAAAAAACAAAAATTGGCAAGGTGAGGGATGCTGTTACTAGCTGGCCGACGCCTCGCGTCGATGCTCCTGATCATGATCGTGATCTCGATACTGCTGTTCCTTGCCTTCGAAGGGGACAAGCTGGCCCTCGCCGGGCGGGTGCTCGGCCAGTACACGACATTGGAAGGCAAGCTCAACTGGATCGAGGAGAACGGCTACAATCGCCCGCTGGTGGTGCGCTACATCAGCTGGCTGTTCGGCTTCTTCACCGGCGACTGGAAAATCTCCGCGCAATATAATCGCCCGGTGCTGGATTTCCTGGCGCCACGTCTCGCCAACACGGCAATCCTCGGCCTCTGCGTCTTCATCATCACGGCGGTCATCTCGCTGATCCTCGGCGTGCTCGCCGGTGTCAATGAAGGCGGCCTGCGCGACCGTATCATCTCGGTCGTCTCGGTCATCACAACGTCCTTTCCGGAATTTGCCTCGGGCACGTTCCTCGTCGCCATCTTCGTGTTCTGGCTCGACTGGCTGCCGGGCTCGTCGTCCTTCACCAACGGCTTCAGCGTGAGGGAGCTGGTGCTGCCGGTCACCGTCCTGGTGATCTTCAATTTCGGCTACTATACCCGCATGACGCGGGCCTCGATGGCCGAGGTCATGACCTCGCAATATGTGCGGACCGCGGTGCTCAAGGGGCTTCCGCCCCGGCGCGTCGTCGTCAAACATGCGTTACGCAATGCGCTGATCGCGCCCTTCACCGTCATGATCCTGCAGCTCAACTATCTCCTGTCCGGCATCGTCGTCACCGAGGTGTTCTTCGCCTATGACGGCTTCGCCAAGGCGATGTACGACGCCGCCCTGTTCGGCGACACCTATGTCGTTTCCGCCTGCGCCATGGTCGCGGTGTTCGTGGCGGTCATGTCGCAGTTCATTTCGGATGTGGGCTACACCTATCTCAACCCGCGCATTCGTTTCGCATAAGGACAGAAGCCGATGACCGTGACGTCCGTGCCAGCGACCGAGTTGCCCAAGCGTCGGCCCCTCCTCCTGCGCATCCTGAAATCGATCACGCTGCTGCGCGAATCCTATGTCGGCATGTTTGGCGCCGTCCTGGTGCTGTTCTGGCTCGTCATGGCAGTCGGTGCCGACCTCTTTCCGCTGCGCGATCCTCTGGCGCAGTCGGCGCCCGATCTCCTGAAGCCGGCTTTCTCATTGGCGCCCGACGGCACCACCTACTGGCTCGGCACCGACGATAAGGGGCGCGATATCCTTTCGCGCCTCATCTACGGCTCACGCCTCGTGCTGTTCTGGTCGATCCTGGCGACCGTCGTCGCTTATGCGGTCGGCATGCTGCTGGGGGTGATGGCGGGCTACCGCGGCGGCTGGTGGGACGAGGTCATTTCCTTCATCGGCAATGTGTTCCTCTCCTTTCCGCCGATGGTGCTGTTCCTCGTCATTCTCACCAATTTCGGCCCGACCTCCAGCATGGGGCAATATATCGGCAGCCTGGGCGTCGGCAGCACCGTCGTATCGGGCGTCATCATCATCGTCGCCATCACCTTCGGTACCGCCCCACAAGTGGCCCGCATCGTGCGCGGCCTGGTGCTCGACCTGAAGACACGAGATTATGTCGCCGCCGCCGAAGTCCGTGGCGAAAGCCCCTTCTACATCATGCTGGTCGAGCTCCTCCCCAATGCGCGCGGGCCCCTGATCGTCGATGCCTGCCTCAGGCTCGGTTATGTCATCATCGCCATCGCGGTGCTCGGCTTCCTGAGCCTCGGCCTGCCGCCGCCCGAGCCCGACTGGGGCAAGATGATCGCCGAGGTGCGCGGCTTCGGCGCCATGGCGAGCAATGCGATGCTCTGGCCGGCCATGGCCATTTCATCGCTGGTGCTGGGGCTCAATCTCCTGGCTGACGCCTTGCGTGAAATCTCACTGCGTGACTGAGGGAAGATGACGATGAATGCAGCGCAGACACCCGTCCTCGAATGCAAGAACGTCTCGATCTCCTATTTCACGCGCGCCGGCGCCATCCCCGCGGTCTATGACTTCAACCTCACCGTGATGCCCGGCGAAGCGGTCGGCATCGTCGGCGAATCGGGCTGCGGCAAGTCGACGGTGGCGCTCGCCATCATGCAGTATATGGGCCGCAACGGCGCCATCACCGGTGGCGAGATCAAATTCATGGGCCGCGACATGCGCAGCATGTCGCAGGAGGAATTGCGCAAGATCCGCGGCTCCCAGATCTCCATGGTCTATCAGGAGCCGATGGCGTCGCTCAATCCGTCGCTCCTGATCCGCACCCAGCTCACCGAGGTGCTGATCATCCACGAGGGCATCAGCGAGGACGCCGCCTATAAACGCGCCGTCGAGGTGCTCGACGCGGTGCGCCTTCCCGATCCGAACCGCATCATGAATTCCTATCCGCATCAGTTGTCGGGCGGCCAGCAGCAGCGCGTCGTCATCGCCATGGCGCTGCTCTCCAATCCGAAGCTGCTGCTGCTCGACGAGCCGACGACGGCGCTCGACGTGACGGTGGAAGCCGGCGTCGTCGAGCTCATCAAGGACATCTCGAAACGCTTCGGGACGTCGATGATCTACATCTCGCACAATCTCGGCCTCATCCTCGAGACCTGCAACCGCATCTGCGTCATGTATTCGGGCCAGGCGGTCGAGGTTGGAGAGGTGAGGCAGGTCTTCGACCATATGCGCCACCCCTATACGCGCGGGCTGTTCTCCTCGATCCCGCTGCCGGGCGCCGACCGCTTCTCGCGGCCGCTGGTTCCCATCCGCGGGCAATTGCCGCTGCCGCGCGACCGGCCGAAAGGCTGCACCTTCGGGCCGCGCTGCGATTTCTTCGAGGCGGGGCGTTGCGACAAGCCGGTGGCGATGCTCGACATCGCGGGCGATCCCGGCCATGAGGCGCGCTGCGTGCGCTACGGCGAGATCGACTGGAAGCGCTATCGGCCCAAAGGTCTCGAAGCCGAGCCGATCGAGCCCGGCCCGCCGGTGCTGCAGATCAGGAACATGAAGAAATACTACGAGATCCGCGACAATTCGATCGCCGCGATGATCTCAGGCACCAAATCGCGCTTCGTGAAGGCCAATGAGAAGATCGACTTTGAGGCGCGCGAAGGCGAGACCGTCGCCATTGTCGGCGAATCCGGCTGCGGCAAAAGCACTTTCGCCAAGGTGCTGATGGGCCTCGAGGAGTCGAGCGGCGGCGAGGTGCTGGTGAATGGCCAGGAGGTCGGCAACCTGCCGGTGCGCAAGCGCCCGGCGGGCCTGATATCGAGCCTGCAGATCGTGTTCCAAAACCCGTTCGAAACACTCAATCCGAGCCATTCGGTCGGTTCCCAGATCGCGCGTGTCCTGCGTAAATTCGGCGTGGCCAAGACCCGTGATGAGGCCGAGCGCAAGACCTATGAGCTGCTCGATCTCGTCAAGCTGCCGCGCGAATTCGCCGAGCGCAAGCCGCGCCAGCTGTCGGGTGGCCAGAAGCAGCGCATCGGCATCGCCCGCGCCTTCGGCGGCGAGGCGGCGGTGGTCATCGCCGACGAGCCCGTCTCGGCGCTCGACGTTTCGGTGCAGGCCGCGGTGACCGGGCTCCTCACCGACATTCAGCGCAAGAAGCGCACGACACTCGTCTTCATCAGCCACGATCTGTCGGTGGTGCGCTATCTCGCCGATCGCATCGTTGTGATGTATCTCGGCCGTATCGTGGAACAGGGAACGACGGACGAGATCTTCTCGCCCCCCTATCATCCCTATACGGAAGCGCTGCTGTCCGCGGTGCCGATCGCCGACACATCGATCATCAAGAAGCACATCGTGCTCAAGGGCGAGCTGCCGTCGCCGATGAACCCGCCGCCGGGCTGTCCGTTCCAGACCCGCTGCCCCCGCAAGATCGGCACCATCTGCGAGACGGAGATGCCGCCCTCCAAGGACATGGGTAACGGCCATATGATCATGTGCCATCTGCCCGACGACGTGCTGCGCGCCATGGAGCCGGTGATCAAGGTCGGCCGTCCCGAAACCGAAGAAAGCAACATCACCCACTAAGCATGCCCCTTCCCCTGCATCTCAGATCCGCCCTCGATCAGGCGCGCCTGCTGCGGGCCCGCAAGATCAGCGCCCGCGAGCTACTCGATCTCGCCTGGAGCCAGGTCGAGAAACACAACAAGTCGCTCAATGCGGTGATCGTCAGCGACCTCGCGCGGGCGCGCAAGGCCGCGGCCGCGGCCGACCGGCGCCTCAAGGCGGGCGAGCCCAAAGGCATCTTCGACGGCGTGCCCATGACGATCAAGGAAAGCTTCGACTGGACCGGCACGCCGACGACATGGGGCGATCCGCGCTTTGCCGGCAATATCGCCAAGTCCGATGCGGTCGCCCTCACCCGTCTCACCGACCAGGGCGCCGTCATCTTCGGCAAGACCAACGTGCCCCTGATGCTCGCCGACTGGCAGAGCTTCAACGTCGTCTACGGCACCACGAACAATCCCTGGGACGTGACGCGCTCGCCCGGCGGCTCGTCCGGCGGGTCGGCGGTGGCTCTCGCTACGGGCATGAGCGCGCTCGAGATCGGCTCCGACATTGGCGCCTCGATCCGCAACCCGGCACATTATTGCGGTGTCTATGGCCACAAGCCGACCTATGGCATCGTGCCGATGCGCGGTCAGTTCCTGCCCGGCATCGTGACGCCGAGCGACATTTCCGTGGCCGGTCCCATGGCGCGCAGCGCCCGCGACCTCACCGCCATGCTCAAGCTCATGGCGGGTCCCGACGGTGTCGAGGCGCAGGCCCTCCAGCTCAGACTGCCGGCCGCACCGCAAAAGTCGTTCAAGGACTTCCGCGTGGCGGTGATGCTGAGCGATCCGGTGAGCGAAGTCGACCAGCCGGTGCAGGACCTGGTCGGAAAGCTGGCTCAGTTCCTTTCCAAGAAGGTGAAACGCCTGTCGACGACGGCGCGGCCCGATTTCTCGACCCGCGAGGCGATGGACGTCTATATCCAGCTGCTGCGCTCGGCGACGAGCCGCCGGCAGAGCGACCGGGACTTCGCCGCTAACCGCGCGCTGGCCGATGGCTTCGCCACGGATGACACCAGCTATTTCGCCCAGATGACCCGCGCCTATGTGCTGCCGCACCGGTCCTGGCTCATGGCTAATGAACGGCGCCATCAGATGCGCCTCCTCTGGGACCGCTTCTTCGCCGACTGGGACGTGCTCATCTGCCCGGCGGCGGCCTCGGCCGCCTTCCCGCACGACCAGAAGGGCGAGCGCCATGAGCGGACGATCGCGGTGAATGGGCGGCGGGTTGCGACGACCGACCAGCTGTTCTGGGCCGGCTATTCGGGCGGCTTCTACCTGCCCTCGACCGTCGCCCCGATGGGGTTGACGCCGCAAGGCCTGCCGGCCGGCATCCAGATCGTCACGCATCAATATGGAGACCTAAAGTCCCTGCGCTTTGCCGAGCTTCTGGAGCAGGAGTATTGTGGCTTCGTGCCGCCGCCGGGTGCTCAGTAGACGGAAATGTGCAACCGCCCCGCTGTCCAGGGCGTAAATTCCATTCACCATTTGCGAATTTGGATAGCAGTGATAGGCTTCTCCTGGGCGCAAACGGCTCACATAATCGACGTCCGATCCAACGGGACGCCAAGTTCATCTTTTGCAAAGAACCCCCGCAATGGGAGGGAGGAAGAGGACAAATGTCAGACAAAGAACATATTTGGATTCCGAAGCTCAAGCAGCAGCTCTCCGACAAGAAGATCGACCGCCGCGAATTCGTTCGCTATGCGAGCCTGCTCGGCATGTCGTCGGGCGCGGCCTATATGTGGGCCGGCAAGATCACCGGCCAGCCGCTGGCGCCGCCGGCTATGGCGCAGGAACTGCCGAAAGGCGGCGTCCTCAAGATCGCCCAGCGCATCCCTAAGGTCGATAACCCGCATACATTCTCATGGGTCTACGACTCGAACGTGGTGCGCCAGGTCTGCGGCTATCTCACCCGCACCGGCGTCGACAATGTGACCCGACCGCATCTGTGCGAAAAGTGGGAAGCCTCCGAAGACCTCAAGACCTGGACGCTCCACATCAAGAAGGACGCCAAATGGCATAAGGGTGAGGACTTCACCGCCGAACATGCGGCGTGGAACATCAAGCACTGCCTCGATCCGAAAGTCGGTTCCTCCGTCGTCGGCCTGATGAAGGGTTATATGCTGAAGGACGTCGACACCGGCACGAAAGACGACAAGGGCAATGCGGTGATGACCACCGAACTCTGGGATGCCAATGCGATCGAGATCAAGGACCCGAAGACCCTCGTCCTCAATCTCGCGCAAGCCCAGGTCGCGGTGCCGGAGCATCTTTTCCACTATCCGTTCCTGATGCTCGACCCGGCCGAAAACGGCGCCTTTGCCGTCGGCTCCAACGGCACCGAATCCTTCGAACTGGTGGAACTGGAGGTCTCGCGCAAGGCGGTGTTCAAGCGCCGCGCCGACGCGCCGGGCTATCTCGACGAGTTGCACTTCATCGACCTCGGCGACAATCCGACGGCGGTGGCGGGCGCGCTCGCTTCCAAGCAGGTCGACGGCATCTATCAGGGCAATATCGAGCAGTTCGATCTCTATAAGGGCATGCCGCATGTCGACATCCACGAAGTGGTGACGGCGCAGACGGCTGTCGCCCGTATGCAGATGACGCAGAAGCCCTTCGACGATCCGAAAGTGCGCAAGGCGATCCGCCTCGCCACCGATCCGGAGAAGTGCCTGCAGATCGCGCATAAGGGTGTCGGCCAGGCGGCCGAACATCATCACGTCTGCTCGGTGCATCCCGACTACAAGAAGATCGAGGCGCTCGGCTACAAGCCGGATGAGGCGAAAAAGCTCCTCGCCGAAGCCGGACATCCGGACGGCATCGACATCGAGATCTTCTGCAAACCCGATCCGTCCTGGGAACAGGCCGCGGTCGAGGCGATGGCGGAACAGTGGAAGGCGGGCGGCATTCGGGCCAAGATCAATGTCCTGCCGTCGGCGAAGTTCTGGGAAGTGTGGACGGAAGTGCCCTTCGGCTTCACCGAATGGACGCACCGCCCGCTCGGCTTCATGGTGCTGGCGCTCGCTTATCGCACCGGCGTGCCGTGGAACGAGTCGCGCTATTCGAACAAGCAGTTCGACGAGCTGTTGAGCAAGGCCGAAGGCACGCTCGACGTCGACAAGCGCCGCGAGATCCTGGGCGAGCTGGAAGCGATCATGCTGGAGGACGGCCCGATCACCCAGCCGCTCTGGCGCTCGGTCTATGCCGCCTATGACAAGCGCGTGCAGGGCTTCGAGATCCACCCGACGCTTTACATCTTCGGCGAGCTGCTGGCCATCAAGCCGGCGTAAGCAAAGCCGCGGACATGAAAGAGAGCCCGCGAGCCTAGCTCGCGGGCTCTCTCTTTCAGTCCATCATGCGCTGATCGAAGAACCGCATTTCGAGCGCCCAGGTGTCGGGCGAGAAGATGGTGCCGTGGGTGCCGCCGGGGACGACGACCATCTGCTTGGGATCATTGGCGGCGGCAAAGAGTTTTTGTCCCTCGCCAATGGGAATGACATGGTCCTGATCGCCATGGATGACGAGCAGCGGCGCATGGACCCTGCCGATAAAAGCGAATGAATCGAATCTGTCCTTCATGAGCCAGTGCACCGGCAGCCACCAATAGGCCTCGGCGGCAATATCGGCCGCCGAATAATAAGGCGCCTCGAGCGCGACCGCACCGACCCGGCGCTCGGCGGCAAGCTGCACGGCGACGCCGCTGCCCAGCGACTCGCCCACCAGCATGATCATCTCGGACTTCACCCCTTGCGAGATGAGCCAGTCATAGGCGGCGCGGGCATCCTTCACCAATCCCGTTTCGGAGGGCTTGCCGGTGCTCGCGCCATAGCCGCGATACGACACGAAAAGCACACCGAAATCGCCGCTTTGATAAGCGGCGAAACGTTCACTGCGTCCGGAGATCTCACCGCCATTGCCGTGCAGATAGAGGATGACCGGCCTTCCGGGCTTGGGCGCCGCGTACCAGACCTGCAAGGTTTCCCCGTCTTCGGTCACCAGTTTCAGATCAGCCACCCCTTCGAGGCCCACGGCCGCGGCGGACAGCCCCTGATGCGAGGGGAAATACTGAAAACTCCGCTGGCTCGCATACATGAAGAGGGCAGCGAACAGATAGAGCGATATGGCGGCGATGGCCGCCACCCGCAAAATGGGAATCAGGCCGGCGCTCATGCGCCCTCCGCCAGCCGGGCGGGTGAGCCGACATCGCGCGTCCACGCCCAGACGGCGAGCAATGGGCTGGTATCGGTACGGGTTGCATGACTCATGCGGGGCGGATGCCAGACCGTCGCACCAGGAGCGTGGCGGATGAAGGCGCCGGCGTCCTTGCGCCAGTCGCTCGGGCCGGTCAGCAGCCAGTAAAGCTCCGGCGCCTCATGCCAGTGGTCGCGATAGAGCCGTCCCGGTCCCAGAAGCAGGAGCCCCATCAGGAAGTCATCGCCGGGAAAGAAGCCGTCGGGGCCGATGATCTCGGCATAGGCGTAGTTGTCCATATAACCTTCGCCCATCACGTCGTCCGAGTAGTTCGGATTCTGCTTCCAATGCAGGAACTCGTCGATCCCGGCGAGCGCGGCAGCCACCTCGGGAGCGAGGAACATGGAGGTCGCGACACATTCGGCAAAGTAGCGCGTGGCGGGGAGCCGGCGCGGGCCCGGGTCGGCGGCCGCCGCCGGCGATAGATCCTGGGCGGCAAGGCGTGCTTTCACTTCATCTGCGCCTTCGCCCTTGAGCGACGTGCGGATGGCGTCGATGACCCAGATGGCGGGACCGTAAATGTTGTCGTTCAACTACACGCCCCCAACAGCACGGATTGGGCGAGACGATATCCACCCGATCGCGCCCCAGTCCCCAGACTCAACACCCATACATCACCAATGGCCGTAGCGACCAGAGGTGACCTCGATCCAAGCCCACCCGGATCGGATCGGCACTTTGTCCATTCTGCGTCGATTCCGAAACGCCATTCGCGCCGGTCGGTTAACGGCGGCCGCCCCTTGCTCGTCATAGGAGGGCGTATACATTCTTCGCGAGCAGCAAGAGGTCGGCGTCGCTCACTTCACGCACCGTATTGCGCCGCATGGGCGCATGAGCGACCGACGCCATGCGCTCGGCCAGGAGTTCAGGCCTGGCGAGATCGAGCCCATCGCCGACGAAATCGACCTTGATGCGCGAGCGCCGCACCAGATCCGCGAAGGCTGCCGCCACATTTCCGTCCGCGCCCATGGACCGCGCCACTTCGGCGAAAGCCACCGGGTTGCCATCCTTGACCCAGTCGATCGTGGCCAGCATGGCCAGCCCGGTTGCCCGCCCATGCGGTACCGGGGCCAGCTCGGCCATGGCATGCGAGATATTATGCGCCAGCGCGGTGCCGCAATTGTCGATGCCGATGCCGCCATAACAGCTGCCGAGCAACAGGGCGCCCCTGGCCTCGAGATCATCCGGCGCCGTCACCGCCCGCTCGAGCGCGCCCGAGATCAGCGTGATGGCCTGGTGACAATAGAGATCGTTGGCGGCATGCCGGTTACGGTTGGTGCAGGCCTCGATGGCATGAACCAGCGCGTCGAGACCGGTGGCCGCCGTAACGGCCGCCGGCACGCCCGCGGTCAGCTCCGGATCGAGCAGCGCCAATATCGGCTTGAGCTCGGTTCCCCAGGCCCAGACCTTCTGCCCTTGGCTATTGGTGAAAATGCACGTCCGTGTCACTTCGGCGCCGGTCCCGGCGGTGGTCGGCACCGCGATCAAGGACAGAGGGTCGGCAGGGAGCGCCGTCTCACAGAATTGATAGGCCTCGACCTCGCGGCCCGAGACCGCGCAGGCGGCGACGAGTTTCGCCGTGTCGAGCGCCGTGCCTCCTCCCAGCCCGACTACCACTCTGGCATGGATATCCCGCGCCATGGCGGCGGCGCGGTCGATGTCGCTGTATTTGGGCTCCCCCTTGAAGCCGTCATAGAGGCTTGCGGCATGGCCGGCCTCGGCCAGAAGCTTGACAAGCTTGGGCGCCACGCCCGATGCGGTCATCGCCGGATCGGCAATGATCATGACGGCCGCCCCTTTCCCGGCGAAGCCGGTGATGCGGCTTGGCAACTCGGCCAACCGGCCATTGCCAAAAGCGATTTCGGGAATGGGAGCGAGAGAGAAGCTTTGCATCCCCATGCCTCTAGATAGGCATCCAGGGACGATCAAGCGTCAAACCGCTTCACCTTTTCACAAATCGGGTTTCTACGCCCAATCCTCGAAGGGGAAATTGTCCAGCCGCTCGGTGCCGGTCTCGGTGACGACAACCTGGATCTCGAGCTTCACCGTCTCGCCGGCGCGCTCTGACCCGGTGCAGCTTTCGACGCACAGACACATGCCGGGCTCGAAGACGCCCTCATAACCCTTGCCCTTATCCATGTCGACATGGGTCGGGACGGACGGATATTCATCGCACAGGCCGACGCCGTGCAGCGCCACGCCGTAGCGGTTTTCCTGATATTCCGCCGGGATGCGCAATGACCTGTCGTTGAACTCGTGAAAGCTCATGCCGGGCTTGATGATCGACCAGTTGTGCATGATCTGCTCGAGCGCATAGGCATAGAGCTCCCGCTGCATCGGCTTCGGCTTGACCAGGCCGACGGTCCAGGAGCGCGAGAGATCGGCGCAGTAGCCGTAAGGCCCGATCAGATCGGTGTCGAAGGAGAGCATGTCGCCTTCCTTGCCGACGTAACCCGAGCATTCCTTGAACCACGGATAGGTGCGCTCGCCGATCGCCAGCAGCCGTGTCTCGATCCATTCGCCGCCATTGCGGATGTTCTCGTAATGAAGCTCGGCCCAGACCTCGTTCTCGGATTTGCCGGGCAGCGAATTCTCGCGCATGCGCCACATGCCGGCCTCGCAGACCTTGATCGTCCAGCCCATCAGCTCCAGTTCGTCGGGCGACTTGATCATCCGCGCGGTCTCGGTGAGCTCCTGCCCCTCGACCAGGGTGAAACCGCGCTCGCGCAGGAGATCGACGCCCAGGGGCTCCATCTTGTCGACGGCGAGGCGCTTGTTGCCGCCGCCATACGAGTGCATCAGATCGGCGATTTCGTCGGCCCATTTGCCGGCGCTTTCGGTGAGCTTGGGGCCGCTGGCGAAATAGAACCAGCTGGTGCAAGGACGGACCTCATCCACCATCGGCAGACCTTCGGCGAGGTGCAGGGCTTGCGCATATTCGAAGCAGATGGTCGGACCGTCGGCGAAGATCAGTGCATAACGCGATGGATTATGCATGGTCCAGATCTGCATGTCCGAGCAGTCGGTCGCATAGCGGATATTGAGCGGATCATAGACCAGGATGGCCGCGCAATCGTGCTGGATGAGCTTGTCCTTGATGCGGCCATGGCGATAGGCCCTGACGCGGTCCAAGGTCTCAGGCGCAATCGGGTCCTTCAGCGGCTTGCTGCCGGCATCGAAATTCAGATAGGCCGGCTTGCGGGGATCGCTGAAGACCTTCACGTCCATGATTTTCCTCTCAGCTCAAATTGCGCCAGATGAACATCGCCGTGAACAGATCGAGATGCGCCCCGCCGCCGTTCTTGAACAGCGTGATGTCATCGGGTCGGCGCTTGACGTCATATCCATCGCGGCAAAGCTCGAAAAGATCGGCTTCGATATCTTCGCGCGATATCACGCCGCGGCGCAAGGGATCGCCCAAATCACCAGGCTGATCGATGGCGAACCAGCGGCTGTCGACGAACAGCCGGGCGCGGCGCACCGCCTCGTCGTCGCATTCGCGCATTTCAGGCGTAAAGCCGCCGACGAGATCGAGATGGACGCCGGCTTTCAGCCACTCACCCTTGATCACCGGCACGGTCGCGGATGTGGCGCAGCTGATGATGTCCGCCCGGCCGGCCACCTCCTCCAGGTCGTCGGCGATCCGCCCTTTCACCTCATGCGCCAACTTCTCGGCCTTGGCGCGGTCGCGGTTCCAGACATAGACCTTGTCGATGCCGGGGCGCACGGCGCGATGCGCGTCGATGAGATAGGGAGCGAGACTGCCGGCGCCGACCATCAGCAGGATGCGGGCGTCCGGATTGGACAGGAGACGCGCGCCGAGCGCGGAATCGGCCGCCGTCTTGCGATAGGTCAGCGCGGTGCCGTCGAGCACGCCCAGCGGTGCGCCGGTCGCGCCGTCGAACAAGGGATAGAGCGCCTGCACCGCCGGCAGATCGCGGTTGCCCGGGAACACCGTCACCACCTTGGTGCCCATGGCGACGCCCGGCTGCCAGGCCGGCAGGTTGAAATAGGTCTCGCGGTGACCGGCCCGCTCGGCATGGATTTCCGAGCGATCGACCTTTGGCTCCGGGCCCTTATGAGCCTCCGCCAACGCGTCACAGAGCTTCGTCCAGGCGCAGAGGCGGTGGACGTCTTCGGCAGAGACAAAACGCATCAGGAGATTCCGGGTCCGGTGATTTCGCGCAGCAGCTTCTTATAGATCGCCTCGGTATAGGCCGCATAGTCGTCCGCCGGGATGACGAAATTGCCCTGCCCGCCCACGACATTCTCCTCGAAATACTTGTCGAGCGTCGGCCATTCATTGAGGATGGTCAGAGCATTGATGGTGATGCCCATCTTGACCACCTTGTTGCGCGACAGGGCAACCGGCGGGCCGATGTTGTTGCGCCCGTCGGAAGAGACGTCGATCACCTGGCGCAGGCTCGGCGGCGCCTGCGGAAAAAGGGCCGCGGCATATTCGAGCGCCATCGAGATGGAAGTACCGCCCTCGGCCAGGCGGCGCGGGATCTCGGCGAGCGAGGCGCCCAGCCGGTCGGCATCCTTGTCGCTGGCAATGATCATCCAGGGGATGATCACCATCTGATTGGCCTCGTCCGACCATTGCATGGCGAGTACGGCGATGCGCCCGTTCGGCCCTTTGGTGATCGCCTCCTTGACTTCGGGGCGCCGGAAGGCGTCGCCGAGCCCCTGCATCTGCAGGCGGAACTCGTTGGCATCGACGCTGAAAGAGCAGTCGATGGCGAGGATAAGGGCCAGATCGACCTCGGGCTGCTGGGCATAAAGAGGAGTACGGCCGGGCTGCGCCACCCAGGTGAGGCCCAGAATCAGGCCCAAAAGCGAAAGCAGACGACGTACGGGCATCAGAACCTCGATTCGCGGCCAATGCCTTCAGCGTATTGAATTATGGCCAGCTTTGCGGCGGGGTAAAGATGCAAAGCGCTCACCCTTGCCGCTGCTGACAAAACCGGGCGGCGCCCAGTTCCGGTCAGCTCCGGGCTCATGGCGGGTGTGACCAAGGTGGACTTGACGCAGGCCCGCCAAAGCCCGACATCTGGGGCATGAATACGCCTGTCACGCGCCCCGTCATCTCCGGGCCGGCCCTGGTTGACCCCTTTGGCCGGCATGTGACCTATCTGCGCGTGTCGGTAACCGACCGCTGCGACTTCCGCTGTGTCTATTGCATGGCGGAGGACATGACTTTCCTACCCAAAAAGGACCTGCTGACGCTCGAGGAGCTGGAGCGCGTCTGCGCGGCCTTCATCGGGCGCGGGGTGCGCAAGATCAGGCTCACCGGCGGCGAGCCCCTGGTGCGCCGCAATGTCATGTCGCTCATCGAAAATCTGGGCCGGCATGTGAAAGCGGGCGCGCTCGAGGAATTGACGCTGACCACCAATGGCAGCCAGCTCGCCCGTTATGCCACCGAGCTCGTCGACCATGGCGTCCGCCGCATCAATGTGTCGGTCGACACGCTCGACGAGCAGAAATTCCGCGCCATCACCCGCTGGGGCGATCTCAAGAAGGTGAAGGACGGCATTGCCGCGGCACAGAAGGCGGGGCTGGCGATCAAGATCAATGCCGTGGCGCTCAAGGGCGTCAATGACGACGAGATCCCGGAGATGATCCGCTGGGCGCATGGCGAAGGCATGGATCTCACGCTCATCGAAACCATGCCGCTCGGCGACATCGACGGCGACCGCACCGAGCAATATCTGCCTCTGTCGGTGCTGCGCGCCCAGCTGATGGACCAGTTCACCTTCGCGGACATCCCCTACAAGACCGGGGGTCCGGCGCGTTATGTCGAGGTCAAGGAGACCGGCGGACGTCTCGGCTTCATCACGCCCCTCACCCATAATTTCTGCGAGAGCTGCAACCGGGTGCGTCTCACCTGCACCGGCACGCTCTTCATGTGCCTCGGCCAGGAGGACGCCGCCGACTTGCGCGATCCGTTGCGCAGCTCCGACGACGATCAACTCCTCAATGCGGCGATCGACGAAGCGATCTCGCGCAAGCCCAAGGGCCACGACTTCATCATCGACCGCCGGCACAACAAGCCGGCCTTGTCGCGCCATATGAGCGTGACCGGCGGCTGAGCCCCAGGCTTCATTCGACCAGCGAAGACCAGCCGCGCCAGAGTTCGGGGTGAGCCTCGACATGCGGCCACAGCCGCGCGACGAAGTCTTCGGCCGCCTCCACAATCGCCGCGCGGCTGTCCGCGCCGCTCATCGTCAATGGTCTGCCGATGCTCACCGTGAAATGCGGCGCCTCCGGAGATGGCCGCATGTAGACCGGCAGGATGGGACAGCCTCTCTTGAAGGCGAGCGCCGGAGCACCGGTCGCCAGCTGGAGTTTCCCGCGCATGAAGGGCGTCCGGACGAGCGTCCGTCCCTCATAGGCGCAGGCGAGGAGTGAGATCAGTCCGTTCTCGCCGAGCCGCTGCTCCAGCCGGCGACGCGTATCATCGGGCCGGTCACGGTCGAAGACGACAAACTCGCGCACATGGCGCCTGCCCACCTTCAGATGAATTGGATTAAGGCATTCCACCCCGAAACGCGTCGACGAGAAACCATGCTCGGGCCGGATCACATGAGTGAGCGGATGTCCCAGCTCATGAAAAGCCTGGCGCACAACCTCGCTGGCGAACACGAAATCAGCGATCCAGATGACGGCGCCACGCCCGCCAGCCAGAGCCTCGGCGACATGCTCCCTCCCTTCAACCGCGATGTCATAGACCGGACTGCCGCCGAGCTGTTTGATGAAAAGTGCCAGGGAAATGAGCTTCTGCTCGAGCTGGCGGCGGCGGAGCGCAATCGCTTCGTCAGGCGAAAGGCCACCGAATGCGACAAAGGTTTCGAGCGAGGCTTCCTGACGAAAGCCGGCCGGCAGCAGCCGCGCCATGCGCAGCACCGCGGCGCGAAGCCGATCGACGGAAAGGATCGAGGCGACGGGTGTTGCCGCGAGCACACCTAACGCCAGCAGGTCGCCCAAGCCGATCAGTTGACGATCGACAGGCGGTAGAGCGCGCGTGACGATCCGCGCAAGATTTGACATGATAATGCCTCCAAGAACATAGCGATCTCGCGCGCAGCGAAAGGTGCGCGCGGCGGATGCTATGCGGCTCTGGGAGGCCTCTCGGAGGGTGACTGCTCGAAGGGAATCAGGCGGTCGACCGGCATGGCCCGGCAGGCGAGCGAGGCCGGTTTGACGAACAGCGACTCCGGCATCGACATCACGCCCGCGCCGGAACAGGCGGCGGAGCTGCAGCAGGAACTTGTCGCCCCTTCCTTGTCGTGATGCTCGCGACTGTCGCCGCGATGCATATGGTCGGGTTCAGCCGTTACGACGAACTGCATCGTCAAGGTCGTAGCCGCTTGCGCGGTGGGCGCTGCCGAAAATTCGAAGCCAAGGAGGCAAATCAGGGCAACCGCCGCGACTATGCCGCCAAGCCTCCGAAAACCAGCCACCATCGACGTCAACCTGCTACCCATGCCTCAATAACGACTTTCACCTTATTGCGTCCTTTCGGACAGCAGTCCACCCTATGTACCAGGATGGTCCACCATCTCTTTCCGCACGCATGAATTGTGCCAGATAGTCGTTTCTTTCCCATTGTTCTTTGGCCAGGATGTCCGGCAAATTGACTGACAATTGGCAGCAAGCCTATCTTCCCTGGTCCTGGCGGTGATTTGACGTGACGACGAAGAAACTGCGTTTTCAACTGGCGAGCCTCGCGAAGCCGGCCCGCATCCTGATCGACCGCTGGGGCATCCCCCATATCAAAGCCGAAACCAAGGCGGATCTGTTCTTCGCGCAGGGCTTCAACATCGCGCGCGACCGACTCTGGCAGATCGACCTGTGGCGCAAGCGTGGCTTAGGGGTGCTCGCCGCCGATTTCGGGCCGGGCTATCTGGCGCAGGACCAGGCGGCGCGGCTTTTTCTCTATCGCGGCGACATGGCGGCCGAATGGCGCTCCTATGCCGAGGATGCGAAGGAAATCTGCACCGCCTTCGTCGCCGGCATAAACGCGTTCATAGCTGCCATCGACAGGAAAGAGGCGCCGCTGCCGCCCGAATTCGCGGTCATGGGGACGAAGCCCCTGCGCTGGGCGCCCGAAGATGTGGTGCGCATCAGGAGTCACGGTCTCACCGCCAATGCGCAGTCCGAGATCGCCCGCGCGGTTCTGCTGGCGGCCGGACAGGATGAAGCCGATCGCCTGCGCCAGGCGCGCCTTCCCGATCTCCCCCTCGACAATCCGGGCCGGATCGACCTGGCGCGGATGCCGGTCCGCATCATCGATCTTCTCAGGCTCGCCAGCGCGCCGGTCTCCTTCTCGCCCGAAAGGCTGGCGGCACGGCTCGACGACGCCGGGCGCTGGTCGACCTTCGATGATTTCGGCGTCACCCGCGACAATCGGCCGGAAGGCTCGAACAGCTGGGCCGTGCATGGCAGCCGGACGACCACCGGACGGCCGATCCTCGCCAGCGATCCGCATCGGGTGTTGAGCCTGCCCTCGATCCGTTATCTGGCGCATCTCTCGGGGCCCGGCATCGAAGCGATCGGCGCCGGCGAACCGTGCCTCCCCGGCATCTCGATCGGCCACAATGAGCGCGTCGCCTTCGGCCTCACCATCTTCGATGCCGACCAGGAAGATGTTTATGTCTATGAGACCGACCCCAAGGACCCGCTGCGTTATCGCTTCGGCGACGGCTTCGAGCGGATGATCACAAGCGTCGAGCGCTTCGAGGTCAAAGGGGCCGAGACGCAGGAGCAGACGCAGTATTTCACCCGTCATGGACCGGTGGTCTTCAGCGATCCCGACAAGGCGCTTGCCATTGCGGTGCGCTCGGTCTGGGCGGAACCCGGCGCCGCCCCCTATCTCGCCAGCCTGTCCACCATGCGGGCCGGCAATTTCACCGAATTCGACCAGGCGCTGGCGCGCTGGAAAACGCCGTCCGTCAACAAGACCTATGCCGATATCGACGGCCATATCGCCTGGACGCCCGCCGGTTTTGTGCCGCGCCGATCCGGCTGGTCCGGCATGTTGCCGGTATCCGGGACGGGCGATTTCGAATGGAAAGGCAATCTCGACCGCACCGAGATGCCGCGGCTGATCGATCCAGAGACCGGCTTCGTCGCCACCGCCAATGAATTCAACCTGCCGGCGGACTGGGACCATCAGGCCAAGCCGGTCGGCTTCGAATGGACGTCAGGGGCGCGGGCGGAGCGCATCCGCGACGTCCTCGGCCAGTTGTCCACCCATGGTCCCGCCGATTCGCAAAGGTTGCAGACCGACATCCGCTCGATCCCGGCGCGGAGACTCCAGCGGCTGCTGAAGCCGCTCGCGCCACCGGACGCCGAGGCACGGCTGGCCCGCGCGCTGATCCTCGACTGGAACTGTGACATGAACGCAGAGAGCGCCGCGGCGGGGCTCTATGGACTGTGGTGGCTCAAGCATTTGCGACCCGCCGCCATAGCGGCCCTGGCGCCTGGGCTCGGCGGTCACATCGACCTCGTCGGAATCGGCCACACCGATGCGATCCTCGCTGCTCTGGAGCGCAACACCGCCAAACTGGCGCCGGTGATGGCATCATCGCTCGCCACCGCCTGGCGCGAGGCGCTTGGCCTCATGGGTCCCGATGCCTCGCGATGGCACTGGGGCCAGCTGCATCAGATGCTGTTCCGCAGCCCGGTCGCGGCCGTGGCCGAGAAAGGTTTTGCCGTCGGTCCCTTCGCGATGGGGGGTGACAGCTCGACCCCCATGCATACGAGTCCGCGCGTCGCCGACTGGCGGGTTACCGCCGGCGCCTCGGTGCGCCTGGTGATGGATGTCGGCGACTGGGACAAGAGCCTGTGCATCAACACGCCCGGCCAATCGGGCGATCCTGCTTCACTGCACTATGCCGATCTGGCCGCGCTCTGGGCCAAGGGCGGCTATGTCCCGCTGCTCTTCAGCCCCGCGGCAGTCGAGGCCGCCGCCGAAACGGTCATCGAACTGGTTCCCATGTGAGCGACCACGCCCTCAAGGCCGGCCTCTATATGATCCTGGCGATGGCCAGCTTCACCGCCGGCGACACGATGACCAAGCTCCTCGCCGGACAAGTGCCGGTCGGCGAGATCATCCTCATCCGCGGCCTGGTCGCCACGGCCATCATCACCGTCGTCTGCGTCAGGCAGGGTGTCCTCATCCACGCCGCCCAGGCCTTCAAGCGCACCATCCTGGCGCGCAGCCTCAGCGACATGGCCGGCACCTTGCTGTTCATCACCGCCCTCATGCACATGCCGATCGCCAATCTCACCGCCATCATGCAGGCGGTGCCGCTGCTGGTCATCGGCTTCGCCGCTTTGTTCCTCGGCGAGAAAGTGGGCCCGCGCCGCATCCTCGCCATTCTCGTCGGCCTCGCTGGCGTTTTGTTCATCGTCAAGCCGTCGCCGGCGAGCTTCACCTTCTATGACGGCCTCTCGCTCGGCCTCATCGTCACCGTGGCGCTGCGCGACATCTTCACGCGCAAGCTCACCATCGACGTGCCGACGATGATCGTGGCGTTCGGCAACGCGCTCATCGTGATGCTGAGCGGCCTGGCGCTCTATCCGTTCGAGGACTGGGTCGTGCCGAGCCCCCGCCATCTCCTCATCATCTTCTGCGGCGGCATCTTCCTGACCATCGGTTATGTCGCGATGGTGCTCACCATCCGTCTCGGCGACATCGCTTCGACCGCCATCTACCGCTATACGGTGGTGATCTTCGCCCTGATCTCCGGCGTCTTCGTCTTCGGCGAGATGCCCGACCGCTGGGTATTTCTCGGCATCGCGCTCATCGTCGTCTCCGGCATCTATGCGCTTGTCAGAGAGATGAAGATCAGCGCGGGGTGCGAAAAAGTGGATGCCGGTTCTTCGCAAAAATCCCGCGCTTATTTTAAGAATCGATCACGTTTATGAGTTCGGGTTGCTTCAACCCAAACTCATCGTGATCTAGTGATAGCGCCAGAAAGCAATCGCCGTCAGGGTGACGCTCCAGGCGAGGATGCCCCAGCGCACCCAATGCTGCGGCACGGCGCGCGCCACCTTGATCATCAGATAGCCGCCGAGAAAGGCGCCGGCCATCATGACGAGCGAGGGCAGCCAGCGGATGACGCCGGCATGGGCGAAGAGCGCAATGCCGATCAAGGTGATGAGGGTGATGGTGGCGTTGCGGATCGCGTTCGCCTCATGGATGTCCTCGTGGCCGAACATCGCATAGAGGGCGAGGAGCACGACGCCCATGCCGAGGCCGAAATAGCCGCCATAGACATAGACGATGAATTCGAGCGCGAAGGAAAGCCAGAGCCAGCGCTTGCCGTCGAAATTGTGCCGCCGCTCGAGCCAGCGCTTGATCGTGGGGGCGAGCGCGAAGGAGACGGTCGAAAAAGTCAGGAGCCAGGGGATGGCGACCCGGAAGGATGCCTCGCCCAGCCCCAGCAAAGCGAGCGACCCCATGGCGCCGCCGATCCCGGCAAGCGCCAGCCTGGGCTTGAGATGGAGCGTCGGGCGGCGCAATTCATGGCGGTAGCCATAGAGGCTCGCGACATTGGCCGGCAGGAGGGCCACGAAATTCGAGGCATTGGCCTCGATTTCCGACATGCCGGCGGCAACCAGAAGGGGAAAGGTCATGAAACCCGCCCCGCCGGCCAGCACATTGATGCAGCCGGCCAATACGCCGCCTGCGAACAACAGTGCCATTTCCTGCCAGCCCATCCGGTTTACCCTGATTTTCCAAGCGCTTCCTGTCAAAGATAAACTTTGACAAAAGACGCAAGAAGCCATGCTCGCCAAGCGTATGAGAGATGTGGCGTCGGCAAAACTTTCCGCTACAGTAGGCCCAGAATCGCCGCACCAACCTATTGAGAAAGAGGCATATATGCGCAGCCAGCTGATGGCCGTTGCGACCGCAAGCCCCCCCTTCGAACTGCGTACCGAAGACGTCATCGAGGAGGCGACGCGGATTTTCGCCGGCCGGCACCGGGATTTCGAGCGCATGATGCCGGTCTTCGCCAATACCGGCATCAGGCGGCGCCAGTCGGTCAGGCCCTATAGCTGGTTCCGCGCCGATCAAGGCTGGCCGGAACGGACCGAGGCCTATATCGACGGCGCCACCGACCTTTTCCGCAAAGCGGCTGGCGAGGCGCTCGAACAGGCCGGCATGGAGGCTGGCGAGATCGACACGATCGTGACGGTCAGCTCCACCGGCGTCGCCACGCCCTCGATCGAGGCGCGCGTGATGCACGACATGGGATTCCACAAAAACGTGAGCCGCATTCCGGTCTTCGGACTGGGCTGCGCCGGCGGCACGACCGGCCTCTCGCTCGCCGCCCGCCTCGCCCAGACGCCGGCCTCGAATGTGCTGCTGGTGGTCATCGAGCTGTGTACCCTCGCCTTCCGCCCCGACGAGATGACCAAGTCCAACATCATCGCGACCGCGCTGTTCGGCGACGGCGCTGCCGCCTGCGTGCTGTCGGGCAAGAAAAAGGACGGTCTCGCGGCCATCGAGTTCTCGGGTGAGCATAGCTGGCCCGATACGCTCGACATCATGGGCTGGCGCATGGACCCGCAGGGCTTCGGCGCCATCTTCTCGCAGCGTATCCCCGACTTCGTCACCCAGGAACTGCGCGCCGCCGCCGACGGCTTCCTCGGCCGCAACGGTCTCGCGGTCGACGATATCGGCCAGTTCGTCTTCCATCCGGGCGGCGCCAAAGTGATCGCGGCGCTCGAGCAGGTCTTCCATCTCGACCAGGGCACGCTCGAGATCGAGCGTCAGGTCCTCGCCGATCATGGCAACATGTCGGCGCCGACCGTGCTGTTCGTACTGAAGGAGGCGTTGAAGAAGCCCTTCACCGGCCGGCGCTTCGTGAGCGCGCTCGGACCGGGCTTCACCTCGAGCTTCGCCACGATGGTGAGCTGACCATCGTGATCTGGCTCAATATTGCGATCCTCGCGCTCGTCACGCTGCAGCGCGTGGTCGAGCTCTACATTGCTCAACGCAACACCAAGCGGCTCCTGGCGCGCGGCGCCTATGAGGCGGGCAGCGGCCATTACTGGGTGATCGTCCTTTTCCATGCCGCGTGGCTCATCGGCCTGTGGATCCTGGCGCGCGACAACCCGGTCAACTGGACCTGGCTCTTCATTTTCCTCGCCATCGAGGCGATGCGCGGCTGGGTCGTGGCGGCGCTCGGCGAACGCTGGACGACACGGATCATCGTGCTGCCCGGCGAGCCCCTGGTCGCGCGCGGCCCCTATCGCTTCCTGCGCCATCCCAACTATCTGGTGGTGGCGCTCGAGATCTTCGTGCTGCCGATGGTGTTCGGCATGTTCTGGTATGCGCTCGCCGGCACCGTCATCAATGCGGCAATCCTCTATTGGCGCATTAGGGTGGAAGAAGAGACCTTCAAGGAGGCGTCGACACCGCAAGGCTGAGGCCCGCTTCCGCTTCGGCCGGGACGTTGACAAGCCCAGCCAGACGGCATCCAATGTGGCTCTACCGACACGGGAGGCCACGCATGTGGAGGGCCGTCATAGGCTGTGTTTTGTTGCTCGCAAGCGCGACTCCGGCCGACGCCGAATTCAGCCCGGCGCAGAAATTGGTCATATTGCTGGAGTCATGGCGCGTGCGCGCGGTGGACTGTCGATCGCGGTATGTCAGTTTCTCAGGTCCGGAGGTTGCGGCGCTGACTGATCTGGTGATCTCCAGCTCGCAAGTTGCGAAATTTGATCCCAACGACTTGAACGAAGTCATGAGGTGGGTTTCATTCCAGCTCAGTAATGGGCCGCCACCGACCAAGGAAGTCTGCGATCAAATGCGCAAGGCGGTTTTCGGAATATCCTGACCGGGCCTCGGAATACGCGCAGCTAAAACGGCCGTCTTGCCCGCATCGCCTGGGTGAGCGTGCCTTCATCGAGATAATCGAGCTCGCCGCCGACCGGCACGCCATGGGCGAGCCTCGAAGTCGCGACATTGAGGTCCTTGAGGCGGTCGATGATGTAATGCGCCGTCGTCTGGCCCTCGACCGTGGCATTGACGGCAAGCACCACTTCCTTGACGCCCTCATGGCCGGCGCGCTCGACCAGACGCGCAATGGAGAGATCCTCGGGGCGAATGCCCTCGACCGCGGACAAGGTGCCACCGAGGACGTGATAGAGGCCGCTCCAGGCGCCGGCGCGCTCGAGCGCCCACAGATCGCCGACTTCCTCGACCACGCAGATGACACTCCGGTCGCGGCGGGGATCATGGCACAGGGTGCAGGGATCGCTGGTGTCGACATTGCCGCATTCGGAGCAGACCGTCACCTTGTCGCGCGCTTCCTCCATCGCGGTGGTGAGCGGCACGAGAAGCTTCTCGCGGTTCTTGATCAGATGCAAAGCGGCGCGGCGCGCCGAGCGCGGGCCCAGTCCCGGCAATTTGGCCAGGACCTGGATCAGGCGTTCGATCTCGGGGCCGGTGGTGCGCCGCATGGACGGATCAGAATGGAAGCTGGAATCCGGGCGGCAGCGGCAGACCGCCGGTGATCGCCTTCATCTCCTCGGCGACCTGCTGCTCGACCCGGTTCTTGGCGTCGGCATGGGCGGCGGCGATGAGATCCTCGAGGATCTCCTTCTCTTCCGGCTTGAGCAGGCTCGGATCGATATCGGCGGCGGTGAGCACGCCCTTGCCGTTGAGCGTCACCTTCACCAGGCCGCCACCCGACTGGCCGGTCACCGTCATCTGGCCGAGCTTCGTCTGCATGTCCTGCATCCGGCTCTGCATCTCCTGCACCTGCTTCATCATGGAGCCAAGATTTTTCATCGCTCGTCCGTGTCCTTCTCAATTTGCATGTCATCGACGGGGGTGACGGCGCTTTCGAAATCGCGCACATCGACGATCTCGGCACCGGGGAAACGTTTGAGGATCGCCTGGACGTCGGGATGCTCGCGTGTCTCGCGATAGATCGTATCCTTCTTATCCTGGCGCTGCTGGGCAAGCGGCTTCTCGCCGCCGTCGCGCGAGACCAGCACCATCCAGCGCTGGCCGGTCCATTCATTGAGCTTGCGGCCAAGCTCATTGACGAGACCTGGCGGTGCCGAGGCCTCGAGCGCCACTTCGATCTGGCCGGGGCTCACGCGGATATGCCGCATGAGATTTTCGATCTGGTTCTTGAGCCTGATGTCGCGCTTCTCGCCGATATAGGCGGCCACATCGCTCAGATGCGCGAAAGGCCGCGTTTCGGTGCTGCGCTCCTGCGGTCGCTCGCCCGCGGGCTCGGAAGCGACCGCCAGCTGGCCGTACTCGACCGGCGGCGGACCATTATTATCGGGCTCGCGCTCCGCGCGCGGCGCGGGACGTGTTTCGCGCGCCGGCGACGGCGCTCCCTCGCGCACCATCCGCACCAGGTCATCGCCGGAGGGGAGGCCCGCGGCATAGGCAAGGCGGATCAACACCATTTCCGCCGCCATCAACTGGTCGGAATGGAGCTCGATCTCCTTGAGGCCCTTCAGCAGCATCTGCCAGGCGCGGGTCAGATGCGGCATCGAGATCTTGGCCGCGTGCTCCTGGCCGCGCTGGCGCTCGGTCTCGCTGCGCGACGCATCGCCCGATGCCTTGGGCGCCACCTTGAGACGCGTCACCCAATGCACATAGTCGGCAAGATCGCTCAATATCGTATGGGGATCGCCGCCCGCCTCGTGCTGGGTCTCTATCTCCTTGATGGCGGCCGCCGCATCTCCCACCATGACGGCTTCAAAGAGCTCGATGACGCGGGTGCGGTCGATGAGGCCCAGCATGGCGCCGACCTCGGCCGCCTTCACGGTCTCGCTGCCGTAGGCGATGGCCTGGTCGAGCAGCGACAGGCCGTCGCGCGCCGAGCCTTCGGCGGCACGGGCGATCATGCGCAGGGCGTCATCCTCGATCGTGACCGATTCCGCTTTCGCCACCTTGGCGAAGAGCTGCATCAGCACCTCGGCATCCATGCGGCGCAGATCGAAACGCTGGCAGCGCGACAGGATGGTGACCGGCACCTTACGGATCTCGGTGGTGGCGAAAATGAACTTCACATGCGGCGGCGGCTCTTCGAGCGTCTTCAGCAACGCGTTGAAGGCGTTCTTCGAGAGCATATGGACTTCGTCGATGATGTAGACCTTGTAGCGCGCCTGGATCGGGGCGTAGCGCACGCCTTCGATGATCTCGCGCACGTCGTCGACGCCGGTATTGGAGGCGGCGTCCATCTCGATCACGTCGATATGGCGCGATTCGAGAATCGCCTCGCAATCGGGCGTCACTTCCGGCATCTCGATTGAAGGGCCGCCCGGATAATTGAGGGCGCGGGCGATGAGCCGCGCGGTGGTGGTCTTGCCGACGCCGCGCACACCCGTCAGCATATAGGCCTGAGCGATGCGGCCGGTCGCGAAGGCGTTGGACAGCGTGCGCACCACCGCCTCCTGGCCGATCAGGTCGGCGAAGGTCCTGGGGCGGTATTTACGGGCGAGAACGCGATAACCGTGGGCGCTCGCGCCGCTTGCTTCTTCGGTCACTGGCGAGCCTGCCGGTCTGTTCCAAGGGCGTTTTCTTGAGAACTTCTGAAAGCGCTCAAGGCGGGAGGCTGGACGGGCAACCCGTACCAAACTCGTTAGGGCTGCTTCCTTCCGGACCTGACCCGGTTGGCGAGCGACACGTCCGCCGCCAACCTCCCGCCGCCTATATCGGGCCTCGACAGGCAAAAGGCAAGCCTGTCGGATTTAACCTGGGAACCCAGTTGACTCACCGTCACAAAGGGCTGCTATCCTGTCCTCAGTGCGGCGCCTTAAGAGCCAATCAACAGGGGACTACAATGAAACTTTCCATAATCGGACTTGCCGTCGCCGGGGCGGCGGCCATCCTGCTGCAGACCGGTATTTCGGCCCATTCGTCCAAAGCGGTGGCTGCCGAAACCTGCATCAAGACCAATGTGACGCTGCATGTGAAGCGCTGTGGGGCCGAAGCGGCTCATGCGAGCGCCTCGGCCAGCGGGTCAGCGGCCGAACCGACGGTGACGCCGACGGCAGGCCCGGCGCCCTCCTGCATCAAGACCAATGTCGCGAAGCATGTGAAGCGCTGCTAGGCCGGCGCAGAGCCGACAGGCTATCAGAAGCCCTTTCCGGCCGCCGGGAAGGGCTTTTACGTTTTGGGAACCGGCACATTGACCCCTTCCCGGCCATCGCCTATCTGAGCGGCATGGCCAAACGTGATCTCATCATCCTGCCCGATCCCCTGCTGCGGACCGTCTCCAAGCCGGTCAAAGCGGTCGACCAGGCGACGCGCAAGCTGATGGATGACATGCTGGAGACCATGTATGAGGCGCCCGGCATCGGGCTTGCCGCGGTCCAGATCGGGGTTCCCCGGCGCGTGGTGGTGATCGATATCTCCAAAGACGGCGAGGAGAAACAGCCGCTGTTCCTGGTCAATCCGGAGGTCACCTGGTCGAGCCCGGACGAGTCGGATTACGAGGAAGGCTGCCTGTCGATTCCGGAATTCTTCGACATGGTGACGCGGCCCAAAGAGGTCACGGTGCGCTATCTCGACCGCCAGGGCGACGCCAAGGAGATGCAGTGCTCGGGCGTGCTCGCCACCTGCGTGCAGCACGAGATCGACCATCTGAACGGTGTCCTGTTCATCGATTACATTTCCAAGCTGAAGCGCGACCGGGTGGTGAAGAAGTTCACCAAGGCGCAGAAGCTTGCGCGCAGCGGAGCCTGAGGCCTTGCGGCTCGTCTTCATGGGCACGCCGGATTTCGCGGTGCCCACGCTTGCCGCCCTTCTCGACGCCGGCCACAAGATCGTCGCGGTCTATTCCCAGCCGCCGCGTCCGGCCGGCCGCGGCATGGCCGAAAAACTGACGCCGGTGCATCACTATGCGCTCACCCACAATCTCGAAGTCCATACGCCGCTGAGCCTCAAGGGCGAGGACGAACAGAAACGCTTCCGTGCGCACCGGGCCGATGCGGCGATCGTCGTCGCCTATGGCCTGCTGCTGCCCAAGCCGATCCTCGATGCGCCGCGCCTCGGCTGCTTCAATGTCCATGCCTCGCTGCTGCCGCGCTGGCGGGGCGCCGCCCCCATCCAGCGCGCCATCATGGCGGGCGATGCGGAAACCGGCGTCACCATCATGCGCATGGAGGAAGGCCTCGATACCGGACCGATGTGCCTGGCGGGCCGCGGACCCATCGGGGCAACGACCACCGCCGGCAGCCTGCATGACAGCCTGATGCATCTGGGGGCGGGTCTCATGGTCGAGGCGCTCAGTAAGCTCGAAAGCGGCGCGCTCGACTGCCAGCCGCAGCCCGATCAGGGCGTCACCTATGCCAGGAAGATCGACAAGACCGAGAGCGAAATCGATTTCGGCAAGCCGGCATCGGAAGTCCGCAACCACATTCACGGTCTGGCGCCGTTTCCCGGCGCCTGGTTCCTGCTCGATCAGGAAAGCCGCACCTTCCGCATCAAGGTGCATCTTTGCGAAATCGTGGAGGGGAAGGGTCAGCCCGGCGAGGTGATCGACGACAAGCTCACCATCGCCTGCGGCGACGGCGCCGTCCGCCTCCTCAGCCTGCAGCGCGAGGGCAAGAGCGCCATGGGGACCGAGGAATTCCTGCGTGGCTTCTCGGTGCCGAAGGGAACCGTGATCGGGTAATTTTTCGTCCTCTGGCAATCGCGGGCGCAATTGTGCAATTGGAGAATTCCAGGCGGGTGGCTCCGGCCGGGCGCGCTTACAGGTATTAAAAAATTTTCCCTGCAATTCCTTGCAAATCCCTGCTTCTTGCCTGCATTTCCGATACTCGAAGCAGGGACTCCGTGATCCGGACTATTCAGGCCCGTCGGCAGCGACACCGCCCACCGGCACGTCGAGCTTGACCTCGCCGGCTTTTTCGAAGGTCAGCGTCACCGCGAGACGCTCGCCTTTCTTCAATGGCGCCTTCAAGCCCATCAGCATCACGTGCATCTTCTTGGGCGCGAGCGTCAGCGTCTCCTTGGGCGCGATGGTGATCGCCTCGACATGGCGCATGCTCACCACACCGTTCTCTTCGACATTCTCATGCAGCATCGCCATCTGCGCCGCGTCGGTCTGCACCGTGGTGAGCTTGTCGGCGGCATCGCCGTCATTGCGGATGGTGAAATAGAGGGCGCCTGACTTGGCGGCCGGCGTGGCGGAGGCGCGCGCAAAGGCACCGGTGACCATCATGTCACCGGCATGCGCGGCCGTGACGAAGGAGACGGCGGCGGCAATGGTCAGACCGATAGCGGCGGCAAGCTCTAAGACAAAACTGCGCATGAAACACCTCGTGCCCGGACTATGGTCCTGCGATATGGGCACGATTGTGGACGGACGGGAGCGGCTAACGGTCGCGCGCCGCGAGCCGGCGATCCTCTTGCGTGGCGGGAACCCACCATTCGCGTCCGCGCGGCGTCTCGACATAGTCGGGCCACGGGAACTCGACGGGCGGCGCATAGTCGCACCAGGGTTGGATATCACCGGCTTTGGCGAGACGCTCGGCATGCTCGGACTTGGCGCGCTGGAGCGCGTCCTTGTCCATCATCAGATCGAGGATCGTGCCGGCGATGGTCTTCGCCGCGGTCCTGACCGTCGGATCGATGGTGGCGGGAATACCACCCAGCGCGTTCATCACCCAGTCGGGATAGGCGAAGCCCGCCGGCGCCTTCAGCGTCGCACGACCGACATAGAAGCGCACCGCCGGCGCATGCCAGGTCATGTCGGTATAGTCGTCGGACGTATAATGCGTCTGCCAGGCCGGAATCGTCTGGCGGATCCTGCGCTCGGCTTCCTGTGGCGCGATGAGTTCCTCGATCTCGGCGATGAACGGCCGGTCCATCGGCTGGAGCTTCAGCTCCGCCTGAATCGCCTGCGCGACCTTGATCGCCTCCGGTCCGTAGGATGGTGCGCCGGCCCGCTCCATATTGCGATAGGTGACCTCGGCCATCGCATGATTGGCGAGACCGGGCCGCGACTTCGACACCCAATGCTTGCGCATCGTGCAATGAGCGACGAGCGCGGCACTCTCGGCATTGCGGTCGAGTACCGAAAAGATGTTCTCGAGCATGGCCCGGTCAGGCGTCCTTGCCGCGTACATGATCTGTGCCATCTGGGCGGCGAGATTGTCGGCTGTCGCCTGGCCGCTCGCCAAGATCGTCTCATTCAGTGTCCAGGTGCCGGTATGAGGCAACATGTGGTCGCGCATCATCTTGGAGAGCGTATACATGGCGACGACGGCGTCATTGGCGCCGGGCGCCCGGGCCGCGGTATGGGCGGCCGGGATCGGCCCTTTCACCGCATCGGCCAGCCAGGTCTCCGGCCGCTCGCACAGAAACTCGTAGATCGCCGCGTAGTAAGGCCCGCAATGCGTGTCCCACCGGCAGGTGTTGCAATATGGCAGCATGTAGAAGGGATGGAAGGAGAGAAGTGCGTCGAGCCCGTCATAATACCCTTTGGCGGCATGGATGGGTTTCGATCCCCTCACCTTCTCGGCGGGCTCACCCATGAAGCGGATGGTGCCGGCGACGCCATGTTTCTCCATCGCCGTCTTGGCCGCCAGCGCGCCGACGAAGGCGCCCATGCCGAGCGCCGAATGCGGATCGGTGTGGCCGCCGGCGAAGCGCGACAGGCCCTGGCGCGGCGCGCGATAGGTGTCGGCGATCTGGCAATTGCCGGGCACCGCGTCATATTCGGCATAGGCCATGACGGTCGGCCCCCTGCCGTTCGACCAGGTGGCGGAGAACGCGGTCGGCATTCCGGCCGAACCTTCTTCGACGGTGAAGCCTTCGGCCCTGAGCCGCGCCACATACCATTCGGCGGAGCGGTATTCACGCCATGCCGTCTCGGCGAGCGACCAGATATGGAAATTCCATTGCGACCAGTCTGGCTGCCGTTCATCGACGAAGGCAAAGGCAGTCCGGGTTTCGGCGGAGATCATTCTGGATAGTCCTTTCAGCGCAAAGCGTCGGCGAGCTTCTTGATCGAGGCGTCGATCACCGCCTCATCGAAACCCGCATAACCAAGAAGCAATCCCTGGCGGAAGGGTTTGCCGGCGAAAAAGTCAGAAAGCGCCGGGGCGAGCAAACCGATACGGGCGGCACGTTTCGCCGCCTCGCGGTCGTCCATGCCGTTTTCGAGGGTGCAGATGAGATGCATGCCGGCGGGCTCTGGGCTGGTGGCGAGTACCCCTTTCGCATAACGATCGATCGCCTCGCGCAGAACCTGCTGCCGCTTGGTGTAGAGACGGCGCATGCGCCGGATATGGACGGCATAGTGGCCAAGCCGCATGAAATCGGCGAGCACCGGCTGCAGGAAAAGTGAAACGCGGGCACCTCGTTCGCGCATCACCGCCGACATGTCGCCAATGAGATTATGCGGCACCACGAGATAGCCGATGCGCAGGCCCGGCAGCATTGTCTTCGAGAAGGACCCTAGCGAGATCACGACGCCCGCGTCATCGACGCCCATCAAGGCCGGCAGCGGCTTGCCGTGATAGCGATACTCGCTGTCGTAATCGTCCTCGATGATCCAGGTCTTGTGCTGCCGCGCCCAGTCGAGGAGCGCCAAGCGGCGGCTGAGTGGCATGGTCATACCGAGCGGATAATGCCGGGCCGGCGTCACCACCGCGGCGCGCGCATCCTTCGGCCCCTTGGTGATATCGAGGCCATCGCCATCCACCGGAATGGGCGCCGTCTTGAAGCCAAGCTCGGTGAAGGTGCGGCGGATCAGGACGTAACCCGGCTCCTCGATGATGATCTTGTCGCCGCGCTTCAGGATGCTCTGGCCCAGAAGCTCGAGCGCCTCGCCGGCACCGCTGGTGATCACCACCTGCTCGGGCGCGCAGCGCATGCCGCGAAAGGCGCGCAGGTGATCGGCGATCGCCAGACGCAAGGGCGCCCAGCCCAGAGGATCGGGCGAGGCCAGGAGCTCGCGGACCGGATTGCGCCAGGTCTTGAGCATGAGCTTGGCCCAGATCTCATGGGGAAACAGCGCAAGCTCCGGCGCCGCGGGCTGGAAAGGACGCACCTCGTCGGGACGCGGCAAGGCTGTCTCAGCCACCGACGTCACTTGCTGCGCGGCGCGCAACACATGGTCCGGCAGATCGGGCGCCACGAACACGCCGGAGCCATGCCGGCCCTCGGCATAACCTTCGGCAATGAGCTCATCGATCGCCGCCACCACCGTGGCGCGCGACACGCCGAGCTCCTCGGCATAGATGCGGCTCGAGGGCAGCCGGGCGCCAGGCGCTATGGCCTGCGCCAGAATCAGGCGTTTCAGCTCGGAAGCCAGCTGACGATGCAGGGGTTCGCGGTCGGCACGGTCGAGGCTGATGCTCGCCAACGCGGCCTCGCCGAAAGTGGACTGCCGCTCTCTTCTTGATGTGGCTCTTTTCATCAGACCACTTTTGCCACATGCATCGCCCGCTGAATAGAGGGTGGTACATGCTGACCGAAGAAATGAAATCGATCATCGCGACCTATCCTTTGGGCTTCGTCGCCAGCGTCAATCGCGACGGCACGCCCAACCTCTCGCCCAAAGGCACCTTCGTCGCGCTCAACGACAAGCAGTTGGTCTTCGGCCATATCCGCTCGCCCGGCACCATGGGCAATATCGCCGAGCGCCCGGTCATCGAGATCAATTTCCTCGACGTGCTGTCGCGCAAGGCGGTGCGGATTCGCGGGCGCGCCTTCATGTTCCGAGCGAGCGCTCCTGAGTTCGCCGACCTCTTCGCGGCTCTTTCCGGCTGGAAGGGGTATACCGAGATGATGAAGGCGGTGGTGCGCGTCGACATCGAGAGCGCCAGCCTCATTCTGTCGCCGGCTTATGATCTCGGCCACACAGAAGCCCAATTGCGCGAACAGTACAAAGCGAAGTTCACATCGCTTTAGCGCTTCCCGCAGAAGGAGGCGCGCCAGACTATGGGGTCAGGGCTTGCGCAAATTCCTTCGCTGGACGGCCATTGCCGTTTTCGGACTTGCACTCTTCATCTTCGCCAACAACACCAATCTGTGGTCGCCGGCCGATGACGGCAAGCCGACACTGCTCGCCCATCGCGGCGTGGCGCAGCGCTATTCGCCGGAAGGCATCACCAACGACACCTGCACGGCGACGCGCATCCTGGCGCCGAAGACCGAATATCTCGAAAACACCATCGCCTCGATGAAGGCGGCCTATGAGGCCGGCGCCGACATCGTCGAGTTCGACATTCATCCCACCACCGACGGGCAATTCGCGGTCTTCCACGACTGGACGCTCGATTGCCGCACCAACGGCACCGGCGTCACGCGCGAGCACAGCATGGCCGAGCTCAAGGCGCTCGATATCGGCTATGGCTACACCGCCGATGATGGCAAGACCTATCCGTTCCGCGGCAAGGGTCTGGGACTCATGCCGACGCTCGATGAGGTCCTCGCGGCCTTCCCCGACAAGCAGTTGATGATCAATGTGAAGAGCAATGATCCAAAGGAAGGGGAGTTGCTCGCTGCGGTGCTGGCGAAGCTCGATCCGGAGCGCCGCAAGGCGTTCATCGTCTATGGCGGAGACCGGCCGGTGACGGAAGTGAAGAAGCGGCTGCCGGAGATCGCGGTGTTTTCGCAGGAGTCGCTGAAAGCCTGCCTCTATCCCTATATCGCCTATGGCTGGACCGGCATCATGCCGGGCGCCTGCCACGACACCGCGCTGCTCGTGCCGATCAATGTCGCGCCCTGGCTGTGGGGCTGGCCCAACCGCTTCCTCGACCGCATGGAAGATGCCGGCACCCAGGTCTTCGCGCTCGGCCCGATGCGCAAGGGCGACGGTACCGCCGGCGTCGATTCGCTCGAAGAGCTGGGTGAGTTGCCCCCGGATTATTCAGGCGGCATCTGGACCAACGAAATCGGCCTGATCGCCGACAAGCTCAAGGCTGAAGGACGACTCTGACCCGGTTGACAGTCCCCCTGAATCCGATCAGTAATGGCCATGAAAATATATAATATATTTCAAAGGCCAGCAGATGCTCATTTCGGTTCATCAGACCACCACCGGCCCTGACCTCGCCGCCAATGCCCGCTCCGTCGCGGCGGAAATCGGCCGGGCGGCCGCCGCCGGGGCGGCGCTCGCCTGCTTCCCCGAGGCGGTGAACATCCTGCGCGGCCACCAGCCGGATCTGCGCGAGAGCATGCCGGCCGAAGGTCATTGCCCGGTGCTGGCGGCGGCCTCGGCGGCCGCCAAGGCGCATAGGGTCCACGTCCATCTGGGCTCGATCCTCGTCCGCCTCGCCTCGGGCAAGATGCTCAATCGCGGCTATCTTCTGGGACCGGATGGGATGACGCTCGCCACCTATGACAAGATCCATCTGTTCGACGCCAATCTCGATGACGGCTCGCGGCCCGAATCGGAATTGTTCGACTGCGGCAGCGAAAGCGCCGTGGTCGAAACGCCGCTCGGCCGGCTCGGCCTTTCGATCTGCTTCGACCTGCGCTTCTCGCATCTCTTCGTGGCGCTCGCCGAGGCAGGCGCCGACATCATCCTGGTGCCCTCCTCCTTCTCGACCGTCACCGGGCCCGTGCACTGGCTGCCGCTGCTCAAGGCGCGCGCCATCGAGACCGGCTGCTATGTGATTGCGGCGGCGCAATGCGGCGCCCATGAGCCGCCGCTCGTCACCCATGGCCACAGCGTCGCCGTCTCGCCCTGGGGCGAGGTCCTGTGCGAGGCCGGCAACAGCCCCGCCATGATGCTGTTCGAGGCCGATCTCGGAGCGGTGCGCGAGGCGCGCCGGCGCATTCCGACATTGGCATTGCGCCGGCCGCTGACTGTGCGAAAGATCGCTGCCACCGTTGCCGCCTGAGGGAGTGCCTGAAGAATGCCATTGCCGGGTCCGGAAACCGCCAGCAGCTTCGCCAATGCGCAAGACCTTGCCTATAGCGCGATCCGCAACTGGATCTTCAACGGCCCCCTCAAGCCCGGCGAGATCATCCGCGACGTCGATGTCGCCACGCTGCTCGGCATCAGCCGCACGCCGGTGCGCGAGGCGATCATCCGGCTGGCGCAGGAAGGACTCATCGATTTCGGCAAGGGGCGCAAGACGCGGGTAAGCATCCCCAATGTGGCGCGCGCGCCCGATCTCTACCGCATCGGCGGCACGCTCGACGGGCTCGCCGCCGAATGGGCGACGCCGAAGCTCACCGCGGCGCATCTCGACCAGATGCGCGCCTGCCATGCCGCAATGAATGACGAGAAGGACGCCGGGCGCCTCGTCACGCTCGATCTCGAGCTGCATGCGGTTTTCCGCGCGCTCGCCGGCGATGTGCTGAGCGGCATGCTGGAAGGCATCGAGATGGAGATCGGCCGCTTCGAGCGCCTCGCTTTCGACGATGCCGAGATCCGCAGCCTGACCTGGGGCGATCACAGCCTGATCATCGACGCCTTCGCCTCGGGCGACCCGCAGGCGGCCGCGCAAGCGGTGAAGCAGAACTGGCTCAATGCCTGGACCCGGCTCGAGCAGCGGCTGCGCGCCGCGAAAGGCTGATCCTCCGAAAATTTCGTTGGAAATGCGATTCGCGCCACGAAACAGGCTTGCCCCATCATATGAAGTGTATAATATATTTCATACTGAACAGAACATGATAACACTCAGTCTGAGGGAAACGTCGATGGGTTATTTCAAACATATCAATCAGATGCGGAATATTTCGGCGGCTGCGGCCCTGCTGGCTCTAAGTACATCTCCGGCCGTGGCGGATGCGCAGAATGGCGTGCTCCGTGTCGGCACGAGCTTCAGCTGCTCGTCCCTCAATCCCTATACGACGACGCAATCCTCCTGCCTCGCCGCGCTGAGGCTCATGTATCCATCGCTCGGACAGGCCTCCGGCAGCGAGGTCCAGCCCGACCTCGCCCAATCCTGGAGCAGCGACGACAAAGGCGTGGTCTGGACCTTCAAGCTCAAAACCGGACAATGGAGCGACGGCAAGCCCCTCACCGCCAAGGATGCCGCCTTCACCTTCAACATGCTACTCAAGCATGTGAACGGACCGACGGCGCGGCGCGCTCGCGCCATTGCCAGCGTCGAGAAGGCGGAAGCCTCCGACGACCGGACACTGGTCATCACCTTCAAGCAGCCGACCTCGAATGCGGTCGGCCGTCTCGCGCAAATCCTGATCGTGCCGGAGCATGTCTGGGCGCCGCTCGCCGAAGGTGACGGCGCCAAGATCGCCACCTTCCCCAATGACGCACCGGTGGTGGCCGGGCCTTTCAAACTCGCTCGTTTCGCCGCCGACCAGGTCATCCTGCTCGAAGCCAATGGCGATTATTTCGGCGAAGCGCCGGCACTCAAGGGTGTCGGCATCCAATTCTTCACCGACTCGACCTCGATGGTGCAGGCACTGGTCAACAAGCAGCTCGATCTCGTGACACCTTTGCCCGTCACTTCGGTCGAGGCGGCCAAGAAGGCCGGCATCACCGTCGCCAGCTATCCAGGCCTGCGCTTCCACAGCTGGCTGTTCAACAGCTCGGATAACCAGAAAGCCTTCCCGGAGATCCGCGACATCAAGCTGCGCCAGGCATTCGCGCATGCGATCGACCGCAAGAAGATCGCCGAGGTCGCCTATCTCGGCTACGCCACAGCGGGCGACTCGATGGTGCCGAAGGTCACCGGCGACTGGTCCAATCCGAAGGTCGTGGCGGAGAAATTCGACCTCGATCTCGCCAACAAGCTGCTCGACGAAGCGGGCTACGCCAAGGGAGCCGATGGCTGGCGCACCACCAATGGCCGCAAGCTGAGCTACAAGGTGCTGATCCCCGCCAATGTCGAGGGCGCCGAAGGCCTGCGCGCGCTCGAGATCGTCACCGCCGACTTCAAGCAGATCGGCGTCGAGCTCATCACCGAGCAGAGCGACAACGCCACCATCGCCGCGGCGATCACTGGTCCCGACAACACCTTCGCCGACTCCACCATCGCGCAATGGGGCTGGATCCCGCAAATGGATCCGGACTTCATCCTCTCGGTGGTGCTGTGCAGCCAGATCGGCGGCCTCTCCGAGACGGCTTATTGCAACAAGGATTATGACACCCTCTATGAGGCGCAGGCCAAAGAGGTCGATCCCGAGAAGCGCAAGCAGACGGTCTGGCAGATGCAGGAGATCCTCGAGCGCGACCGCCCCTATATCGTCACGGTCCAGCAGAACAATGTCGAGGCCTATGCGCCGGGCTGGTCGGGCTTCATCGAGAATCCGATCGGCTTCCTCGACTACACCTCCAACCGGCCCTTCATGAGCATGAAGCCGGGGAATTGAAGGATCTGCCGCTTGCACACTTTTAGCTGGGCCTTGGCGTTCACCTGATGACCAGCCGTTCACGCTATCTACTCGGCAAGGTCGGCGTCGCTGCCTTCGGCATCTTCGCCACGCTGACGCTCAACTTCTTCCTGTTCCGGGTACTGCCGGGCGATGCGATCTCCAGCATGGCCCGGGTACCCGGCGGATCCATCGAGCTCAAGGAAGCGCTGATGCGCCAGTTCGGCCTCGATAAGCCGCTGTGGGGACAATATCTCGATTATCTGGCACAGCTTGCGCAAGGCAATCTCGGCGTCTCCTATTCATCGCTCCGCCCGGTGACGGACGAAGTGCTGCGGGCGCTCAGCAATACCGTGCCGATGACGCTGCTCGGCATCCTCATCGCCATCCTGGTCGGAGTCACCAGCGGCATCATCGCGGCCTGGAAGCATGACACCGCGATCGACAACGCCATCTCCAATATCGCCACCGTCATCTATTCGGCGCCGACGCAATGGATCGCCATCATGCTGGTGCTGGCCTTCGCCAGCTACCTGCCGGTCTCGGGTGCTTCCGATCCCTTCGCCTTCGCCAATGACTTCTGGTCGATACTCGCCGACCGCGTGAAGCACATGATCCTGCCATCGCTGACACTGGCGCTCGCCACCTTCGGCCAATACACGCTCGTCACACGTTCGGCCGTCCTCGCCACACTGGGAGAGGACTATGTCAGCGCCGCCAAGGCGCAAGGCTATCCGGTCGGTCGCATTCTCGCTTATCAGGCACTCCCCAACGCGCTGGTGCCGATCGTCACGCTCATCGCGCTCTCCGCCGGCACCGTCATCGGTGGCTCCGTCGTGGTCGAGACGGCGTTTTCGTGGCCGGGCATCGGGCGCGCGATGTATGACGCCATCGTGCAGCGCGACTATCCGATGCTGCAGGGCGCCCTCCTCGTCGTCACCATCGTGGTGATCCTGGTCAATCTCCTGGCCGATCTCGTCAATATGAAGCTGGATCCGAGGATCGTCGAATGAAGCTCAAAGCGGCGATCACGATCCTTGGCATTTTCTTTCTAGCTGCCCTGTCGGGCCCCTTGTTCGGGCTCGATCCAGGTCCGATCGATGTGCAGCGCATCTTCGCCGCACCTTCGGTGCAGAACTGGCTCGGCAGCGACGATGCCGGGCGCGATGTGCTGATCCAACTGGTGATCGGTGCCCTGCCGTCGCTGGTCGTCGGGCTTTCGGCGGCGGCCGTCGCCATTCTCATTGGCGGCACGGTCGGCATCCTTGCCGGCTATTCGCGCGGCTGGCTCGATCTCGTGCTCCTGCGCATCATGGACTATTTCATCGTCGTGCCGGCGCTTCCCTTCGCCATGGTGATCACCGCCATCTGGGGACCGGGCCTCGGCCATATGATCGTGGTGATCGGCATTCTCCTCTGGTCGACCACGGCGCGGGTAGTGCGCGCGCAAGTCAAATCCGGACGCGAGCGGCTCTATGTGCAGCGCGCCCGGGCGTTGGGCGCCAGCCATCTTCACATCTTGATGCGCCATATCCTGCCGCAGGTTTTGCCGCTCATCGGCACCACCGGCTCGCTCGCGGTGGCGCTCGCCATCCTCACCCAGGCGGCGCTCGAATTCTTCGGCCTCGCTGGCACCGGCGTGCTTTCCTGGGGCACGATGATCCGCTTCGCCTTCCAGCGCGATGCGATGCTGAACGATGCCTGGTGGGTGGTTGTGCCGCCCGGCCTGTGCATCTGCCTGGTGATCACCGCCTGCTACTGGCTGGCGCAGAGCCTCGAGCAGAAGCTCAATCCGCGCCTTCACACCACGGACCTGCGCATCCGCTCCTTCGGCTTGCGCCCCTCGGCAGCGGAGAAGCCCTGATGCCAGCGATCGAGGTCGAGAAGCTCAATGTGTGGATGCAAGCCGGCGACGGCCGCGTCATCCATGCCGTCAAGAATGCCAATCTTTCGCTCGGCGATGGCGGACAGCTGGCGATCATCGGGGAATCGGGCAGCGGCAAGTCCACCTTGCTGATGGCGCTGCTCGGCCTCCTGCCGCCCAATGCCAGCGTGTCGGGACGTGTCGTCGTCAATGGTGTCGATGTGCTCGATGGCCCGGAAGCGGCGCTTGCCGGCTTACGCTGGCGCGACGTGGCCATGGTGTTCCAGGCCTCGTCGAACCCACTCAGCCCCGTCCATATGATCGGCCAGCAGCTGACCCGGCTCCTCGTCTTCCACGGCGTCGACCCGAAGCGCGCCAAGGCCCGGATGCGTGAGCTTCTCGACATGGTGCGCCTGCCCGCCACATGCGAGCAACTCTATCCGCATCAACTGTCGGGCGGCATGCGCCAGCGTGTCGTCATCGCCTTCGCCCTCGCCTGTCGGCCGAAGATCCTGCTCGCCGACGAGCCGACGACCGCGCTCGATCCGATCGTCCAGGCCGAGATCATCGAGCTGATCCTGGCGCTGCGCCAGTCGCTCGACCTGGCGCTCGTCCTGGTCAGCCACGATCTGGCGTTGGTCGGGCGCATGCAGGGCGATCTCGCGGTGATGCTGGCGGGTGACATCGTCGAATATGGACCGGTGCCTCAGCTGATGACGAAGCCTAAACACGAGCATCTGCGCGCGCTGCTCGCCGCCTTGCCGGATTTCGGCCTGGTGGAGGAGCCGGCATGAGCGCTCTCCTCGAACTCAAATCCGTTCGCGTCGAATTCGCGGCGCGCGGCCTGTTCGGCGACGGCCCACGGGTCGTCGCCGTTGATGATGCGAGCCTCACTGTCGGACGCGGCGAGATCGTGGCGTTGATCGGCGCCTCGGGCTCCGGCAAGACGACGACGATGCGCGCCGCCCTCGGCCTGCAGCCGGTCAATTCCGGCGAGATCCTGCTGTCCGGCCAGGCGCTGGGCAAGATGACCGGGCGCGCGCTCAAGGATCTGCGCCGCCGCGTGCAGCTCATCTTCCAGGATCCGACCGAGGCGCTCAATCCACGCATGACAGTCGACGAGATCATGCGCGAGGGCCTGAGCATCCACCATATCGGCACCAACGTCGCCGAACGACATCAGTTGATCGACGCCGCGCTGGGCTTCGTCGGCCTCACCCCGCCCGGCGACTTCCTCGCCCGCCATCCGCATCGGCTCTCGGGCGGCCAGCGCCAGCGCGTCGCCATCGCCGCCTCCCTCGTCCTTTCGCCCGACCTGCTGATCGCCGACGAGCCGGTCTCGATGCTCGATCCGTCGATCCGCGCCGGCATTCTCGATCTCTTCGCCAGATTGCGCGCAGAGCGCCAAATGAGCACGCTGATGGTGACGCATGATCTGCCCTCCGCCTATCATCTCGCCGACCGCGTCTATGTGATGAACAATGGTCGCATCGTCGAGCATGGGGCGACACGCGCGGTCTTCCGGGCCCCCCGCCACGACTACACGAAGACATTGATCCGGGCGGCAAGCGGACGGTCCGTCGCATGACGATCAGCCGTCCGCATCCCGTCCGCGTTCCGGCGGCCGCGCATCAGTTCGTCTTCGATCCCGATGCCGAGCCCGCGCTCCATATCCGCTCCGGCGATACGATCCTGGTCGAGACGCTCGACTGCTTCTCGGGCCGTCTCACCGCCGAAAGTCCGCCCTTGCGAGATGATCGCGACGTGCTCGACCATATCGGCGGACGCTACAATCCCGTGAACCGGCCGATCTTCGTCACCGACGCCGAGCCCGGCGATGTGCTCGCGGTCGACATCATCGACATCGCCCTCGGCGCCCGGCAAGGTTTTGGGGTGACCCATGTGGCGGAGGACTGGGCAGGGCAGTTCGGGGGTGAGGATTTCGCCGGCAGCGTGGCCCCAGCGACAATCATCGCACGGCTCGAGGGCGACATGGTCATACTGCCACTCGCCGGAGGACTCGTCACTTGTCCCGCGCGACCGATGATCGGCACCATCGGAACGGCGCCGGCGCAGTCGATCAGCTCGCTCCTCTATGGCGCATCGCATGGCGGCAATCTCGACTGCCCGCTCATCCGCCCGGGCGCGACCGTGCATCTGCCCGTCAATGTGCCGGGCGCGCTCCTCTCTCTGGGCGATGTCCATGCTTTGATGGGCGATGGCGAGATCACCGGTACCGCGCTCGAAACCAGCGCCGATGTCACGATCCGGGTGCGGGTGGAGAAGCCTCACCACCTCTCGCTTGCGACGCCGCGCTTGAGCGACGACGAGCGCCTGGGTTCAATCGGTTGTTCCGCGCGGGGCAGTGTCCAGACCAACATCCAGTGCGCCGTTCGCGATCTGGCCCTCAGCCTGGAGCAGACTTGCGGTCTCTCGGCCGGTGATGCGCTGCAGCTCTTCAATCTCTTCGGTAAGATCACCGTCAACCAAGCGGTCGGCAGCGACGCGGATGGCTGGTCGAGCGTGCTGGCGCATATTGCCAGACGCGATCTCGCGCACGTTCTGTCCGCTATTTCGCCAGTGCCGGCATCGCGGCATTCATGAAGCCGCGATAAAGCGTTCGGGCATTGGCGATGAAGCCGGGCATCAAAGGCTCCGCTTCCTTGGCCAGAGCCTGCAACGCGTTGGGGCCGCGCACCTTGGCGAGCGCTTCTTCATAGGCCGGCACCTTGCCCCAGTCAGGGATAGTCGAAGCTTCGAGCTCGACATGGTACTGCATCGAGTAAGTGTGGCGGCCGATACGCATCGCCTGAATCGCACAGACGTCGGAGCGCGCCAGGACGACCGCGTCCTCGGGCGCCTGGGCCACCTTCACGCTGTGCCATTGCAGAGCCTTCATCCGGTGCGGGAGGCTTGAGAACACCGGATCGCTCTTGCCGGCATCGGTGAGCTCGATATCGAGTATGCCGACTTCCGGCGGGCGCTGCGGCCCGCAGGTGCCACCCAGCGCGTCGGCGAGCAGCTGATGGCCCAGGCACACGCCGAGGAAAGGCCGTTTAAGTTCCCGCACCCATTTGCGGATGGCACGCTTCTCGGGGATGAGCCAGGGATGCTCCTCGACATCCCACACATCCATCGGTCCGCCCATGACCCAGAGCATGTCATAGGCCTCGAGCGGTGGAATGACGCCGCCTTCGTCGAGCTCGACGGCGTCCCAGCTGATGCCGTCTTCCTTGAGGAAGCTGCGCAGAACAGCCGGATGTTCACAAGCGAGATGCTGAAAGACGAGGAGTTTCATGGCGCCAGTCTAGCGCCGGAAAACACTCCCGTTCAATAGAGCTTCGCACGGACGATCTTCTTGCTATCACCGAACATCGCCGAGGGCTTCAACTGCGCGCGTACGACGTAACGCAGCGGACCGCCAAGCTGGCCGTCCAGAGGCCAGCAGGTGGCGAGCGCCAGATTGTAGCCCGACGCACCGGCGTCGATCTTAGATTGATCCCAGCGCACGATTTCTGCCCCCGTCATCTCATAGGTGAAGGTGATGCCATCATCGCGCGTGACCTTGATCTCGTCCCCCACCTTGAGATCGCCGAGGAAACGAAAATGTGTGTCGCGATGGGCGGCATAAACCGTCGTGCCGCGCTCGCCGGGCTTCGGCGTCTGCGCCAAATGACCCGGACCGAAAGCGAGTGCCTGGCCGCTGCCGCCGGCGAGCGCGATCGCCGATGCCTGCAGACGAGGCACCGCGATACGCGCCACCGGCCAGGTATCGGCCCAACTCCAGGGCTTGACCGGCTTGCCGGTGGCGACGCTCTCGGCGAAAGCGCGGTCGAGCAGGATCTGCGCCACTCCGGCCTTGGCCTTGATCCACAGGCCTTCGCCGAGAAGACCGATGCCGAGTAACGCACAGAGAAAAGAAAGCACCAGGAAGAGCTTTGGACTGGCCTTGCGGGTCTCAGCTTCGCTCCCCTCCCCGGACTTTCGCCCGGAGAGGGAGAGCGGGCCGACCGCCGTCCGTATTTCATTCTGTTCGACCCTCGTCATCCGATGCCGGAACGCCTCGAATGCCTTGCGGGCGCGGCGCGAGCGCCGCATCCAGAAGACCGGCATCTGGTCGATCCCGGTGCTCATGCGAGCCTCGCGCGCCGGCCGAGGAACGCGAAGAGGACCGCCAGCAGCGACAGCAGCGCGCCAAGCAGCATGAGTAGCTCAGACGGAGTCGCCGTCTGCGGCAGGTCGACCGTCTTCACCGCGTTGGCGTCATGGCTCACGGGCGACTTGTTCATCGCAATCAGCGTGACATCGAGCTTGGCGTCGCGCTGTTGGATATCGGGCGCCTGCTCCTTGCCGAACACCTTGTCATAATCCCAACCGGCCGGGAGGTTGAGCGGGATATCTGCACGCGTCAGCTTCTCGCCCGGCTGGCGCGCCGGCGTCTTGTCGACGGCGACGAGGCTCGACACGCGGCTGACCAGATGATGCTCCAAGGCGAGCGCCAGGATGTGCTTGTCGGCATCATCGGGCGTGATCGTGCCCATGGTCTGCGCCACCTCGGCATCATCGATCTTGCGCCGCGCCCAGAGCTTGGCGATGCCGGCGCCGGGTTCGGCCTTGGCGAGTGGCAGGCTCACCAGCCAGTCACGGCCGCCGACCTTGGCGGAGAGTGTCAAGGTGCCCTTGCGCTCCGGCATCTTCATCAGGAAGAGCATCGGCTCGCCCTGATAGATGTCGGGCAGCATGGCGGGCGTCACTTCCGCCGAAGCCTGGTCGAAACGCGCCTTCAGATTGGTAACGGCGGGGTTTTCAAGCTTGGCGAAGAGCTCGCGCATGCGATCCTCGACCTGGCCGCCCTCACCGATCATGGCATAGCTGCCGCGGCCGAGTTCGGCGGCACGCGTCATCAGATAGGAATTGGGCGCCGAACCGATGCCCACCATGAAAACGCGCGAGCGGCCGCGCATGGCGCCCAGTATATCGAACATCTCCTGCTCATTGGCGATGGCACCGTCGGTGATGAACACCACCTGGCGGAGCGTGCTCTCATCGTCGGGTCGCGCATCGCGCAGAGCGGCGCGCAAGGGCGGGATCATCTCGGTGCCGCCCGACGCCTCGAGACGACCGACGAAATTCTTCGCCGTCTCGACATTTTCACGGTTGGCCGGAACGGTGTCAGTGTACAGAATATCCATCGTGTCATCGAAACGGATGACGTTGAACCGGTCGGTGGGGTCGAGCCGGCCCAGCGCATAGAGAAGGCTTGCCTTTGCCTGCGATATCGACGGGCCACCCATCGAGCCGGAATTGTCGATGACGAACACGACATCGCGCGGTGTGCGCTTCTCGCTCTTCGTCGCGGCGGGCGGCGTCACATAGGCGAGCGCATAGTCCGTGCCGTTCACCCGTTCGCTGAACAGGCCGATCTCGGGAGCCGCCCCCTGCGCCGGCTTCCAGGTGAGCTCAAAATCGCGATCGGCGAATTCGGACCGCGCCAGAGCGATCACCTTGCCGCCTTCCGGCGCCGGTTCGGCCGTCACATCATGGAAGGAGCTCCCGACCTCGCCCAGCGCGAAGCCGGGATTGAGATGGATGGTGAGCGTCAATGGATTGACGGGGGCCGACTTGCGCGGATCGAGTACAGGCGGCGTGATCCGGTCGCGGTCCGCAATGCTGTCCTTGACCGTGTAGTACTGTGCGTTTTCGGACAGCACGACCTTCGGATCGGGCACATAACGAGGGGCCACGACGGTCGGCACGCGGAGAGAGAACACGCCGCCCGACTGCGCAACCGCCTCCTGATATTCGATCTGGATGACGATCGTCTCGCCGGGGCCGATATTAGCGACCTGGTTGGTGAAGACATTGGCGCGCTCCTGATCGAGAAGTGCAGCCTTCTGACCCTTGGCCTTCGCCTCCTCATAGATCTGCTTGGCTTCCTGGCGTTCCTTGATGTCGCCGACGATCACCCGGTCGCCGATCACCATCTTGAGCGTATCGACGGCAGCCTTCTCCGACAGCGGAAATACATAGGTGCCCTCGATCCAGCCATTGGTCGGGTTCCTGAACTTCTGAGTGACTCGCGTGCGGGAGATTGGCCCGGTCACGGTGATATCAAAATCGGTGGCGACCCGGGGCGCCTCGATATATTTCCCGGGCTCGTTGGTGGTGAGCAGCAAGGCGCCGGTGCCCATTTGCGAGGGCGTGACAAGGCCGGCGCCGGCGCTGAGCGTCATGGCGATGACACCCAGCAGGGTCAGCAACAATCGGTACATGGTGATTTTCCGCTCCAATACGGCCGGCCCGCTTCGGGCCCTCCGTGGCTCCATCATGTGGGGCCGCTGGGGCTTGCGCCGCGAGCGGGCAATCCGCCCTTCTTTGGCCGCGGCTTGCCGCTATGAGCCAGGGCTTGCCTTGTTTTGGACAGGCCGTTGTGGAAATGTGCGGATTTGTACGGCCTCCATCCTCTAAGGTTTTATCCGCCCGATGACCGACCAGACCCTCCCGGCCGAAGAAAATGATGCCGTGGCGGACATGGTGCGTGAGGCGCTCGCCCGTCGCCGCATCACCAGGCAATATCTCGCCGACCAGGCCAAGATCAGCCTCTCGACGCTGGAGAAGGCGCTGTCCGGACAGCGCCCCTTCACGCTCGCCAGCATCGTCAGGCTCGAGGCGGCGCTGGGACTGACGCTCAGACGGGCGACACCCGCCAAGCTCGCGGCGGCCTCACGCTTCACCGGCATCGCGCCCGAGGATCTGGGTTCCTATGCACGGCCGGCAGTGTCGTGGATCGAGGGCGACTACGTGACGGTCCGGCCTTCCTTCTCCAATCCGGATTCCATCTATGCCTATCAGACCTGCATCGCATGGAACGAGGAGAAGTCGCATCTCACCTTCAAGGAGAGCGAGCGGGTCGATGCCGCCTTCACCCAGGACGGCAATGTGTCGATCCCGCATCAGTCGGGCTATATCTATCTCATCACCAACAAGCTTGGGCAGTACCGCTTTGTCATCATCTCGCGCCCCACGATCGCGGGCGAGATGTTCGGCATTTTGACGACGCTGCAATCCGGTCGCGGCATGCATCTGACGCCGGTGGCGACGCCGATCATCCTGGTGCCGGCCAAGACGCTTGGCGGCACTCCCGCTTATGGCCGCGTCGAGAAGGGCCATTCGTCCTATGCCAAATACAGGGCTTATGTGACGCGCGCCTTGGAAGAGCCCTTCGCGCTCTTCGTCGCGAAATGATCCGGCCCGGCGCCGAATCTCGACGCCGGGCCGCCTTCACTCAGCTCCAGCCGACAAGCTCCAGCAGCCAGTGCAGGCAGTAGGCCAGGCCGCCCGCCGCCGGGAAGGTCAGGATCCAGGCCCAGACGATGCGCTCGATCACCGTCCATTTGAGGGCGCGTGAGGATTTGGCGAAACCGACACCCATGATCGCCGTCGATATGCTGTGAGTGGTCGAGACCGGCATGCCGAAATGCGCCGCCACGGTGAGGATCGTCGCCGAGCTCGTCTCGGCGGCAAAGCCATGGATCGGATGCAGCTTCACCATCTTGTGGCCGAGCGTCTTGATGATGCGCCAGCCGCCGGCCGCTGTGCCCGCCGCCATGACCAGCGCGCAGGAGACGATGATCCAGGTGTCGATACCGTCCTTGCCGGGATCAGGTTCGAGGAAACGCGCCCATTCCGGCAGGCCTTGCAGCGCCCCGGCGCTCTCCGCGCCCAAAAGAGCGAGCGCGATGATGCCCATGGTCTTCTGCGCGTCATTACGGCCATGGGCGAGCCCCATATAAGCGGCGGAAGCGAGCTGCGCCTTGCCGAAGACGGCATTGACCCAGACCGGCCGCGCCAGGCGTCCCAGCAGCCCGCCGGCTCTCGCCATGCCGGCGATGAGCGCCCACAGCCCCACCATCATGATGATGCCGAGCGTGAAGCCAGCCACCGGTGAGGTGACCATCGGCAGCAGCACCTTCCACAGGAGGCCTTCGTTCTTCGTCCAGTCGCCGACAGTCCGGGACCAGATGAGCGCGCCCCAATTGTTGTCGGCGGCAGCCAAGGCGGCGCCGCACAGGCCGCCGATCAGCGCGTGCGAGGAGGAAGACGGAAGGCCCCGCCACCAGGTGAAGAGATTCCAGACGATGCCGCCCAGCAGCGCGCAGAGGATCACCTGCAAGCTGACATTGACGACACCGGTATCGACGAGGCCGGAGGAAATGGTCTTGGCCACCGCCGTGCCCCAGAAGGCGCCGATCAGATTGGTGACGGCGGCCAGCATGATGGCCTGGGCCGGCGACAGGACCTTGGTGGCGACCACCGTGGCGATGGAATTTGCCGTGTCATGGAAGCCGTTGATGAATTCGAAGACCAGCGCCATCAGCACGACGGTCAGAACGAGGATCAGCATGGGTGCGCCGTCAGCTGTTCTTCAACGCGACCTGGTAGACGATGGCGCCCGCGTCGCGGCAGCGGTCGATCGCCTTCTCCAGGATCTCGAAAAATTCCTTGAGCAGGAACATGCGGGCGCCGTCGAGGTCGCCCGAATAGAGCTCGCGATAAAGCTCGAGCAGCAAGCGGTCGGCCTCGGTCTCGATCGCATGCAGCCGGTCGTCGAGCGACTTGATCGTCTCGAGCTTGAGCTTCGGCAATTCCCGCACCATGTCGAGTACGATCTGCGTCGCCTTTTCCAGCATGGCAGCGCGCGGCGCGAAGTCGACACCTTTGAGACGGTGCGCGGCGAAGGTATAGCGGTCAGCGAAGCGCTCGACCTGCTTGGATATCTTGTAGAGCGCGGCACGCAGCTCCTCGATATCCTCACGCTCGATGGGGGTGATGAAGCTATCGACGAGTGCCTGGCTGATCTTGTTCGTCGCCTCCCGCTGATGATGGCGGGCGAGCTTGATCGCGTCCAGGCCCTTGTCGCCCGAGGCGGGAGCCAGCATTTCGTGCAGGGCCTTGGCGCTGTCATGGGCCGATACCGCGGCGGCGTCCAGGAGCTCGTAGAACTGCTTGCCGGAGCCGAAGATCGTCTGAAGGGAGAACATCGCTAGGTCCTTACACCGGGAAATTGTGAGGTCATTGGCCGTCCTTACTTGGCGTCGGTGAGCTTGAACAGCACGAAGCGCGTGGGTTCCACGTCTTTCTTCGTCCTGTCGGTTACGATGAGGAAGAGGCTGTCGCTGAGGCGGGCCATTCCCTCGAAATTGTCGACCAGGAGGGGATCGGGGGTCGCCGACAGATCGGGGGCCGCGCATTGTCCGCCGGCCGCGCAGGCCGCCAGATCGAGATAGCGCAGATGCGCCGCGCGAGCCCCGTCGGCCCCCTCGGTGCGCTCCAGCACCAGGAGATTGCCGTCAACCATCGTCTCGATCGCCTTGATCCGGCCATCGGGCTGGGCCGCGTCGAAACCCCAGGTCGCGCCGTCGCCGGCATAGATCTTGTGCAGCGTCTCGGGCTCGCCGCGCAAAGGCCGCTCCGGCGCCGTCAGCACGCCATGGGTGTTGTCAAAGGCGACAGATTCGAGCCGGCTGTTCTTCTTGGCGTAGTTTTTGGCATCCGCCAGGGGGCCTGGCAGCGTGACGTCGGCGATCCATTGGCCTTGCGGTGTGAAGCGGGCAATGGCCGGCCCGTCCTCGAACGCGACCAGCAGTTCGCTGTTGCCGGGCTTGCCATCGTCACTGTTCACCGCCGACAGACCTTCGGCATTGGTCACGGTCTTGCCGGCCGCCGGCGCCGCCAGGGGCGCCGAGAGGATGTGCTCGATGGCGGTGATCTTGTCGCCTTCCAGCTGGACGCGGAACTGATGCAGGACGCCGCCATCGGAGACCGCATAGAGAAGCTTCTCATCCGCGTCCCAAGCGAGGCCCGAAAGCTCATTGACCGGAACACCGTCCTTGCCGGTCGCCGGGATTTCCGTCTTGCCGAGCACCTCCAGCTTCGGCTCGGCGCGGGCGGCCGATGTCGCGACAAGAGTGGCCAGCGCGAGCCCGCCCGCGATCATCTTGTACTTAGCTATCATTGCAGCAACTCCAGTTCGGGCCGAACGGCCGGTTTCAGGTATGTCAGGCCGGGACTCGCGAGCTTGCGCAAGGCCGGCAGGAAACGGTTCTTCTTGGTATCGCGATTGAGCAACGCGGTGGCGGCGCAATATTTCGAGCAATGCTTGGTCGGGTGCTGATGCAGCATGCGCAGCACCCGATCGGCGAGACCATTGCCGCGCGCCGACTTGGTCTCGAGGATGAACTGCTCGTCATCGACCGCGTAATACGAGCCCAGATCGTAGAAGCGCAGACCGCTGTCGATCGTCATCCGTTCGCCACCCTCTTTCGCCACCAGTGTCATGCGGACATACCGCATGTCGATCACCCGCTGCAGCCCATAGGGAAAGGACAGACCATAGAGCTCGCGATAGACGTGATGCACGAAGGCAAGCGCCTCCTCGTCCAGCCGGCCGAATTTCTCCGGTGCGTAAGGCAGCCGCCTCTTCACGGTCACGCCCCGCTTGTCCTTGAGCTTCACCTCGACGAAACACAGCGCCGCATCGAGATATTTGCGGATGCGCACCTTCACCCGCCGGCGTCGCCCCTGATGGTGATCGAAATAGCTGCGCCTGTCATGATTGTCGAAGTAGCAGGTCTCGTAGGTGAAGGCGCGGCGGCCGGCGATCTCGAGGATGTCGAAATGACGGGCGAACTCGGCGGCGGCGGAGCACAGCACGGCGCGCTTCACCACATATTTGTTGTCGAGCCGCTCCAGCATTTCCGCCCGGGTGTTGAGTGTGGCGAGGCTGATCGGATCGAAACCCCGCTCCAGCGCGAGATCAGCGTGTGCGATAATAGACATTGAGCCTCGCCATTTCAGTGATGTAGTCGAGCTGAAGCACCTGATAGGACAGGACTGCGACGCCGAGACGTTCCGACAATTCGGCCCGCATTGCAGCGGGATCCGCCAGCAGATCGGTATTGATCTTGTCGAGCGTGACCTTTGCGCCCGAGACCGACTGCAGAATCTTCGGATGGTCGATCACATAGGCGCCGGCCAGGACGAAGCTCACGGCCAATGCCGCGAATTGCACCGTCGTTCCGTGTACGGAAGTGATGACCGCGATGGCGACGGCGCCAAAGAAATAGGTCATCTCGGTCTTGCTCAGAGGCTCCGAGCGCAAAGTGAAGAGAGCCAGGATGGCGAACAGGCCGAAGCCCGCGGCCACGCTGAAATTCACCGAGGAGAGGATGGTCAGAACCGCGAAGATGAAGACATTGAACAAAGCCGCCGCGGTGACCAGCTCCTTGTCGCGATAGCGGCGATAATAAAGCCCGAAGACGAGCACGCTCATCCCGGCGAGATTCAAGCCTATCCTGACCGCTTGCGAAAAGACCGGATCCTGAAGGATCTGTTGAAGCGAGGACATAGACATTCAAACTCCTATTCTTGTTCACGCGTTAGAGCCGCGCGAGGGGAAGAACGGAGCATTCGGGGTTCTATTCCCGGTCATTCGCCGATTATGACAGCTGAATGACATTTTTCTGAAGAGGCATATCTCGGAGATGACGTGGGTTTTCTCTCCGAGACGCGAGATAACCCGAGGTCACTCCGGTCGCTTCGGGTGAAACGACCGGATATGATGTTCAGCGCCCGATGGCCGCCAGGATGCGCACCCAGCTCCTGATCCCGCGATGGAAGCTGGTGAGATTGTATTTCTCGTTCGGGCTGTGCAACGCGTCGTCATTGAGGCCAAAGCCGACCAGGACGCTGTCCATGCCGAGAATGTCCTTGAAATAGCGCACGATCGGGATCGAGCCGCCGGAGCCGATGAGAGCCGTGTCGCGCTTCCACTCCTCCTTCAGTCCCTGGGCGGTCTTGCGGATCAAGGGCGAGGTTTCGGCGATCTCGGTCGCCGGGCTACCCGAGCCATAGGCGGCAAAGGTGATCTTGCAGTCCTTCGGCACCTCGGCCTTGGCGAAGGCGCGGAAGGCTTTCAGGATCTTCTGCGGATTCTGCTTGCCGACAAGACGGAAAGTCAGCTTGGCATGGGCCTCGGACGGAATGACCGTCTTGGTGCCGGCGCCATTATAGCCACCCCAGATGCCATTCACCTCGGCGGTCGGGCGGGCCCAGACCTGCTCGAGCACACCCTTGCCCTTCTCACCTGCCGGCACCGACAAGCCGACTTCCTTCAGGAACTTCTTGTCGGAGAAGTTAAGCTTGCCCCATTGCGTCTTCATCTCCTTGGGGAGATCGCCGACACCGTCATAGAAGCCCGGTATGGTGACCTTGCCGTTCTTGTCGTGGAGCTTCGACAAGAGCTTGGAGAGAATGCGCAGCGGATTGGCGGCGGGGCCGCCATAAGCGCCGGAATGCAGATCGACGCGCGGCCCGGTGATGGTGATCTCGTCCTTGACCATGCCGCGCAGCCTGGTGGTGATGGCCGGCGTCTTCGCGTCCCACATGTTCGTGTCGCAGACGAAAGCGGCGTCGCAGGCGAGCTCGGCCTTGTTCTCCTTGAGGAACGGGATGAGACTCGGAGAACCCGACTCCTCCTCGCCCTCGATCAGGATCGTAGCCTTGATCGGCAGCGTTCCGGTCTCGATGATCCAGGCCCGCATCGCCTCAACGAAGGTCAGGAGCTGGCCCTTGTCGTCGGCGGTGCCGCGGCCATAGAGACGCACCACGCCATCCTTGCCGGTGCGCTTCTGCGGCTCGAAGGGCGGCGTCGTCCACTTGTCGAGCGGATCGGGCGGCTGGACGTCGTAATGACCGTAAAAGAGGAAATGCGGGAGCTTGGCGGGCGCATCCTTGGGCTCGAAATGCGCCACCACCATGGGATGGCCGGCCGTATCTCGCAGCGAGGCGGAGAAACCGAGGGCGGACAGGTCGGCGACGATGCGCTCGCCGGCGCGCCGACAATCCGCCTTGTAGGCCGGGTCGGTCGAGATCGAGGGAATGCGGACGAGATCGAACAGTCGGTCGAGACTCTGGTCGAGCGCCCGGTCGGCGGCGGCGAGCACGGCGTTGATGTCGGTCATGATTTCGGACGCTCCTGTTGGTCGGCGAGCCCGGCAATGATGCGGGCCCAGCTCCTGATGCCTTTGCGGAAACTGGTCAGATCGTATTTCTCGTTGGGGCTGTGGGCGCCGTCATCCTCGCGCCCGAAACCGACCAGCAGGCTGTCGACCTTGAGCAGCGACTTGAAGGTGCCGACGACCGGGATCGAGGCGCCCTCCGCCATCAGTACCGGCTCGCGGCCCCACTCCTGCTTGAGAGCCCCCTGCGCCAGACGCACCCAGGGGCTCGTCTCGGCCACCGTGACCGCCATCGAGTCGCCGCCTTCCGATTTGTAGCGGACCTTGCAATCGGCCGGCAGCCGCGCCTTGACGAACTGGCGCAGGCCCTTGCGGATCTGGGCCGGCGTCTGGCGGCCGACGAGGCGGAAAGTCAGCTTGGCCATCGCCTCGGCGGGCAGCACCGTCTTGGAGCCCGCCCCGGTATAGCCCGAATAGATGCCATTGATCTCGGCGGTCGGCCGGCTCCAGATCTGCTCATAGACCTCATAGCCCTTCTCACCGGCCGGGATCGAGAGGCCGACGCCCTTCAGGTATTTCTTGGCGGGGAAATTGAGCGATTTCCATTGCCGGCGGGTCACGGCAGGCACTGGATCGACGCCCTCATAAAAGCCCGGCAGCGTCACCTTGCCATTGCGGTCATGCAGCTCGCCGAGAATCTTGGTCAGGACCCGGATGGGGTTGCGGGCGGCGCCACCGTAATAGCCCGAATGCAGGTCCTTGGAGGGGCCCGAAATGACGATCTCCTCGGCGATGCAGCCGCGCAGGCGGGTGATGATGGCCGGGGTCTTGGCGTCCCACATGCCGGTGTCGCAGATGAAGACGACGTCGGATTTGAGCTTGGCGCGGTTCTCGGCGACATAGCGGTCGAGATGGGTCGAATCGCCCTCCTCGTCACCTTCGAGCAGCACGGTGAGATGGAACGGCAAGCCGCCCTTGGCCTTGATCCAGGCCCGGCTGGCCTCCAGGAAGGTCATCAGTTGGCCCTTGTCGTCAACGGCGCCGCGGGCAAAAATGCGAGTCTCACCATCCGCACCCTTGCGCAGTTGAGGCTCGAAAGGCGGGCTCTCCCACAAGTTCAGCGGGTCGGGTGGCTGAACATCGTAATGCCCGTAGAACAGGATGCGAGGCGCATGGGACGGCAAGCCCTTGGGCGCATATTCAGCCACGACGACCGGCTGGCCGGTGGTCTTGTCCAGGCGCGCCTTGAAGCCCATTTCGGCCAGAAGCCGCTTGAGCCATGCCGCCGCGTCACGGCAGGCGCCGTGATAGGCCGGGTCAGTCCCCACCGAAGGGTAACGGAGCAGCTCGAAAAGGCGCGCGACACTTTCATCCAGGGCGCCGTCGATGCCCTGCAAAACATCATCAATATTCTTCATCTACAAAACCTGAAGGACAATTTTCCGAAGCGGGATACCATGCAGTCTCTCATGCGCCACAATCCTTCGGCAAGGGCCGTGGAATGACGCAAGCGGCCGCCACGTTCTCCCTTCCGCGCGACAGCCTGCAGGCGCATGAATCGAGCCAGCGGCTGACCCGCTTCCAGCGCCGCGGCTACCAGCGCTATCTGATCGTCCGCCAGAATGTCGACCTCAATTTTTTCTGGGCCCGGCGCTGGTTCTTCATATCGATGCTGGTCGGCTTCCTCCTGATGATCGCGCCGACGCCCGAGGGCCTCACCGAGGAAGGCCAGATCGTGCTGGCGATGTCGGTGATGGCGACCATCCTGTTCGTCACCGAGGCGGTGCCGCTGCCCACCGTGCCACTGCTCATCATCATCGGCCAGGTGGTGCTCCTCAAGGTCGATCCGACCAAGGTGGCGCAGAGCCTGATGACCGATTCGGTGCTGTTCATCATGGGCTCGCTGATGCTGGCGGTCGCCATCGTCAAGCAGCGCCTGGACAAGCGCATCGCCTGGGCGATCGTGCAGATGACCGGCACCAACGTCTATTGGATCAGCTTCGGCATCACCGCGGTCTGCGGCACCATCGCCGCCTTCATCGGCGAGCACACGGTCGCCGCGATGATGCTGCCGGTGGGCGTGACCCTCATCACGCTCACCTCGCAAGACCCCAAGAAGGTCCACAATCTCGCCGCCGTGATCCTGTTCTCGATCGCTTATGGCTGCTCGATCGCCGGCGTCGCGACGCCGTCCGGTGGCGCCCGCAACGCGATCATCATCTCCTATTGGAAGGACCTGTTCTACGATCCGCTGAGCCCCGAAACCCGACGCTATCTGATGGATTATCTGACCTGGGCGATCTATGCCTTCCCGATGTTCCTGATCCGGCTGCCGATCGTGGCCGCGCTCCTGGTCTTCACCTTCAAGCCGGAAACGACCGACATGTCGCGGGCGGTTTCCAGGCTCCGGACCCAGGTCATCATGGACGGGCCGCTCAAGCCCTCGGGCTGGCTCACCATCCTGATCTTCTGCCTGACCATCCTGGGCTGGATCTTCCTGTCGGAGCAATTGGGCCTTGGCGTCATCGCGCTGCTCGGCGTCGCCGCCTTTCTGGTGTTGGGTCTGGTGCGCTGGGAGGACATCAATTCCGGCGTCAACTGGGGCGTCGTCCTGCTTTACGCCGCGGCGATCTCGCTCGGCGTCGAGATGACCGAAACCGGCGCGGCCGACTGGGTGGCGAAGAGCTTCCTCGACCTTCTGGAGGGAATCGGCGCCGGCAGCGGGCTCGGCTTCAACACCGCCATTTCGCTTCTCACCATCGGCGTGTCGAACACGATGACGGCGGGCGCCGCCGTCGCGGTCTTAGGACCCATCGTGCTCAACACCGCCCATGTGGCGGGCCAGGATCCGATCATCGCCGGCTTCGTCACCGCCATTTCATCTGCTTTCGGTTATCTGACCCCGGCGGCCCAGCCCGCCTTCACCATCATCTATGCCTCCGGCTACCTCAAGGGCCGCGACTTCTTCACCATCGGCTCGCGCATGATGGTCGTCTCGGTCATCATCCTTCTGGCGCTCGCGAGCCTTTATTGGCCGTTCATCGCGCGATAGACTGAACCCGCCAGAGAGGAATCGGCCCCGCCTTGAAGATGCTGTTCACGCGCACCAAGCTCAGCGACCGGCAGGAACGCGCGGTCCAGAAGACGCTGCACAATCTGCGTCAGCAGCGGCGCAACCGTTTTCGCATCCTCGCCTGCATCGACGGTTCGGAGGAATCCTTCATCACCGTGACTTTCGCCGCCCGGCTCGCGGTCAATGAGGAATGCGACATCATCGTTCTCTATGTGCGACCGATCGACCAGGCCTTGTGGTCGGGTGGCCTGCAACTGCGCATCGCGCGCCAGAACATGATGGAATCGGGCTTCGAGCTGCCCGGCGTGCGCGACCTCAAGCGTTCGCTCGAGATCCTGAAAGAGGAAGGCATCGACGTCGAAAGCTGGCCGCAGGAAGCGAGCCACCAGGATGCCTGGGGCGACCCCGCCGGCGACACCAAGGTGGAATATAAAAGCCCCAAGGGCCAGAGCGTCGTGCTCAAGCTCAAGACGGCGCCCGACGCCGGCCATGGCATACTCGATCAGTATGAGCTCGGTCCCTACAATCTCATGATCCTCGGCGAGCCGTCACGCTGGCGCAGCGAGTTCAAGGCCTGGTTCGGCACCGGCGTCGTCCAGGAAGTGGTGACGCATGCGTCCTGCTCGGTGCTGGTGGCGCGCCCCAGCCTCGACAAGGAAGGCTTCTTCATCTGCACCGACGGCTCATCGCGCTCCATGCAGGCGGTGCGCCGGGCCGCCGTTCTCGCCCATATGCAGGGCGCTTCCATCACGCTGTTCTCCGTGGCCCCCGACGAGGCGGCGCGGCCGGCGGCGGAAGAAGCCGTCGCCAATGCCAAGGCTTTGCTCAAGGCGATGAAAATCACCGTCACCGACACGCGCACCGCGGTCGGCGATACGGTCGAGGAGATCATCGAGACCGGATCGAGCTACCGGATCATCGTGGTGACGGATGAAGGCCGCTCGCGGCTCGAACGCATCTTCAAGGGATCGACGGCGAGTGCGGTGGTGCGCGGTGCGCGCACCAGCGTTCTCGACGTCAGATAGGACGGGTCTGCGGATGTCGGAATACACGCTTCATTGCTTCGGCGAATCGGGCAACGCCTACAAGGCGGCCATGATGCTCGAGCTGTCCCGCTGCGACTGGAAGCCGATCTGGGTCGACTATTTCAGCGGCGAGACGCGCCAGGCGGAGTTCCGTGCCGCGACCAATGAAATGGGTGAGGTCCCGATACTCGGTCACAAGGGACTGAAGCTCACGCAGTCCGGCGTCATCCTCGACTACCTGGCCGAGCAGACACGCAAATTCGGCCCCAAGAGCGAAGACGAGCGGCGCGAGATCTGGCGCTGGATCCTGTTCGACAACCACAAATTCACGAGCTATCTGGCGACGCTCAGATTCATGATCAGATTCACCAAGACCGGCGAAACCCCAGTGACCGAATTCCTGCGCCCGCGGGTGATCTCAGCGCTGAAGATCGTCGACCAGCATCTCGCCGGCCAGCCCTTCATCGTCGGCAAGCGCGCTACCATCGCCGACTTTTCGCTGAGCGGCTATCTCTTCTACGGCGACGAAATTCCGGTGCCGCTCGAAGAGCACATCCATGTGATGAAGTGGATCGACCGCATCAAGGCGCTTCCCGGCTGGAAGCCGCCTTATGAGCTGATGCCCGGCAAGGTGGCAGCCTAGATCAGGCCTGCCCGGGCGACATCGCGTCGAGATATTCCTCGAGATGCTCGAGATTCTCGAAGCGCATCCAGCCGTCGTCGGTTTCCGCCTCGACGGTGCCGTCCGACAGGACGCGCGCCGGACGGCCGCGGATCAAACGTTCCTCGACGACGAAGAGCTGAGTATCCTCGGCTTCCTCGGTGACTTCAGGGGCAGCAGCCTCGGGGGCCGGCGCCGCCGGCGGCGGTTCGGCCGCAGGCTCGGACTCATCGCTCAAGGCCTGCTTAAGTTCATTATTCGCCTTGTCGATGGCGGCGATCGTCTCGCGCGTCTCGGCGACGGCGCGGTCGGTGCTCACCCGCGATTCCTCGACCAGCTTCTCGAACTTGCTCACCGAGGAAGCGGGCTCCGGGGTCGGCACGGTGAAGGGTGGCGGTGTTCCGGCCTCGGCGCTGAACTCGGAGGCAGCGGCGCCCGCCGTGACAACGGCGGCAGCGGCAACGGCAGCCTGGCCGCCATCCTGGCCACTCAGCCAGTCGCGCAGCTCGCGCGTGGCGGCCGTCGTCTTCTCCATGGCGGCTATAACGCCGCCGAGGCCGACGAGTCCTAGACCGCCCACCAATAGCACTGAGCCGACATCATATGTCAGTCCGCGGACCTGCATCTCGCCCGGGGAAACATAGATGAGCGCCCCCAACACCGCGCCTGCTGCGGCGACGATGATGCCCAGGATGATCATCAGTTTCGACATGGTTGGCCCTTCCCGACTGCTCTACTCGACCAGTTTATGCGAACATATGGTAAATCTTGCGTTACCGACCGCTAATATCAAGCTGAATCGGGACATAGCGAGCTAATCCTCGATGACGATACGCGGGGCTTTACGGCCGCTTCCGGCCTCGATTCCAGCCCACACCTGGCGGGCGATGTTCCGGAAGATGGCCGCATGCGGGCCATCCGGCAAAGTCGCCACGATGGGCTCGCCGGCATCCGAACGCGCCCGCATCTCCATGTCGAGCGGCACCTCGCCGAGGAACGGCACGCCCAGGCGCTCGGCTTCCGCCCGCGCCCCGCCATGGCCGAAAATCTCATGGCGCTCGCCACACTTGGTACAGATAAAGTAGCTCATATTCTCGATGATGCCGAGCACCGGCACACTGACTTTCCGGAACATATTGAGCCCCTTGCGGGCGTCGAGCAGGGCCAGATCCTGGGGTGTCGACACGATCACGGCGCCCGACAAAGGCGTCTGCTGCGCCAAAGTGAGCTGGGCATCGCCGGTGCCCGGCGGCATGTCGACGATCATGATGTCGATTTCGCCCCAGGTCACATCGCGCAGCATCTGCATCAGGGCCGACATCACCATCGGGCCGCGCCAGATCATCGGCGTGTCCTCAGGCACCAGAAAGCCCATCGACATCACCTTGAGGCCATAGGCCTCCATCGGCTGCATGAGCTTGCCGTCCATGTCGGCGGCCTTGGGCTTGCCCATGATGCCCAGCAGTTTCGGCAGCGATGGCCCATAGACATCGGCATCGAGAACCGCGACGCGCAGCCCGTTGGCCTTGAGCGCCAGCGCCAGATTGACCGCCATGGTCGACTTGCCGACGCCGCCCTTGCCCGACGCCACCGCCACGATATGGCGCAGGCCCGGTATGCCGGCCTTCAGATTGGCGGTCTTGGGCGGGGCCTGCTTGCGCTCGGCGGTCAAGGCCACCATCGCTTTCTCGACGCCAGGCAGGCCGGCAACGATACGCTCCGCCTCACGGCGCAACGGTTCCATCGCCGCCATATTGGCCTGGTCCGTGGTGATCGCAAACATCACCCGGTGGTTAGCGATGACGATGTCGCTGATGAGTCCCGCCTCGACAAGGCTCCGCCCGCCACCGGGGACGGAGAGCTTGCCGAGGGCCGTCAGAATCTGGTCGCGCGTGATCTGTTCCATGGGTCCCGCTTAGAGCAAATCCCGCCAAAGATAAAACGCCAAAGTCAGACCGACCTATGCTTGCGAAAGAGGTCTGCCACGTCATGGCGCAACACCGGCAAGAGCTCTTCGGCGAACCAGGGATTCCGGTTGAGCCAGGCATTGTTGCGCCAGGACGGATGCGGCAGCGGCAAGATACGCGGCGTGAGCGCATAGGCCTGTCGCCAGTTCGTCACCGCGGTGGTCAGATCGGCGCCGGCAAGCTCACCCAGATGCCAGAGCTGCGCCGGACGGCCCAGGCACACAATCAGCTCGACGTCCTTCAGATGCGCGAGCAGCATTGCCCGCCAGGCCGGCGCACATTCCGGGCGCGGCGGCAGATCGCCGCCTTTGGCGTCCTGGCCCGGAAAGCAGAAGCCCATGGGGACGAGCGCAACCTTGCGTTCATCATAAAAAAGAGTTTCGTCCACGCCCAACCATTGCCGCAGCCTGACGCCCGAGGGGTCGGTAAAGGGCCGCCCCGAGGCGTGCACACGGGTTCCCGGCGCCTGCCCCGCGATCAGGAGCTTCGCCGTTGAACCGGCCTGGAAAACCGGACGCGGCGCATGCGGCAGCGGCCGGCCTTTCGGCGTTTCGACGCAGATACGGCAAGCCCTCATACGGGCGCTCAGCTTCGCGAGACTCTCCGGCATAGTTAATACATAAGCGCATTTTTAGCGTTTTCACGAAGGGGGTTTTAAGCCGCCTTTCCTATCCTGCGCCACGGGACGACGAAAGCGTATCTCCGCCAGCGCGGAGCGGCGCTCCACACTGGGTGATGCACAGGCCGCCATGCAGATAACGGATGCAACGACAGCTCCTGCCACCGACGATGTCGCCATCGCCGACGGCGAGACACTTCCGTGGGAGCGCGATCTTCTCACTCTGTTCGTCCAGAATCAGATCAGGGTCGTCCTCGCATTGCCGTTCTTCGCCGCGCTTTTCGCGCTGATGACGCTGCAGTGGACACCCTGGCAGCAATCATTGGCCTGGTTCTCCAGCGCGCTCGGTTGCCAGATCCTCCAATATGTCCTGTGCCGCCTCTATCTGAAGGCGCAGCCCAAGAAATCCCAGTTCACCGAGTGGCTCGGCATTCTGTCGGCCAGCGAATTCCTCACCGCGGCCTGCTGGTCGACCCCACTCTTCCTGCTGTGGGACAATGCCAGCGACCTGCAGCACGTCTACATCGTCGCCAGCCTCATCGCGATGGTCGCCGCGCGCATCATGATCTCGGCGAACTTCATGCCGATCATCATCGCCGGCACCGGTCTGATGACCTTCGCGCTGGCGTTGCGCTGCCTCACCGAGGATGGTTATCTCTATGCCGGCCTCGGCGCGCTCGCCATCGGCTGCCAGATCTTCTTTGTGCTCGTCGCCCGCAAGCTCCAGGAAACCGCGCGCGACATGCTGATCTACAAGGCGCAGAAGGAAGAGCTCGTCACCAAGCTCATGGCCGAGCGCGACCGCTCCGAAATCGCCAGGGCCGAGGCGCTGCGCGAGAAGCTGCGCGCCGAGGAGGCGAGCAAAGCCAAGTCGCAGTTCCTCGCCACCATGAGCCATGAGCTGCGCACGCCGCTCAACGCCATTCTCGGCTTCTCGGAAATCATCAGCCGCGAGATGTTCGGCCGTCACGAGGTGGCCGCCTACAAGACCTATGCCAACGACATCCACGACTCGGGGAGCTATCTGTTGAGCCTCGTCAACGACATCCTCGATCTCACCCGCATCGAGGCCGGCCGGAAGGATTTCAATGCCGAGCCGCTCGTTCTCGCCGAGACGCTCGAGGATGTACGGAATTTCGTCTCGTTCAAGCTGACCGAGAAATCGCAGACGCTCGACTTCGACATCCCGGCGAACCTGCCGAAGATCATGGCCGATCGCCGCGCGGTGCGGCAGATCTGGATCAATCTCCTGTCCAACGCCGCGAAGTTCTCGCCCAATGGCGGCCGCATCGGCGTCAGAGTCCGCCATCGCGACAGCGGCGAGATCGTGGTCAGCATCGTCGACAACGGCCCCGGCATGCCGGAAGAAGAAATCGCCACCGCGATGGAGGCGTTCTCGCGCGGCTCGCTCGCAGTGAAGAAAGCGGTCGAAGGCGTCGGCCTCGGCCTGCCCATCGTCAAGGGTCTGATCACGATGCATGGCGGCTCGTTTGTGCTGCGCAGCAAGCCCGGCCTCGGCACCGAGGCGACAGTGATCTTCCCGGCGGCCCGGGTCATGAGCGGACCACGCGCCGGCGTCGCCGCCGAGCCCGCCGCCGCCACGCCCAGCCAGCGCAAGCTGATCGCCATCACCGGCTGATCTTCCCCTGTAAACAACAGCGGAATTTGCAGGGGATTAACAGCGGATTATCAGAGGATTATCAGGGCTTGTCGCGAAAGTCGCGGAACAGGGGATCGCCGCGGACCGGCATACCCTGCCCTGATCGCGCCCAAATAAGCAACCCACTAAACCTCTTTGTCGCTCACGCCGGCGCTCTCGAAGGTCGCCATGCCATTGTGCAGGTCGGCTGCGGCCTTGACGAGCGCCGCCGCCAGGGCAGCGCCCGACCCTTCGCCCAGACGCATGCCGAGATCGAGCAAGGGCTCCTGGCCGAGGCGTTTGAGAAGCCGGCTATGGGCTGGTTCGGCCGAGCAGTGCGCGGCGAGGCAATGATCGAGTGCCGCCGGATCGCTCGCATGCAGGATGGCGGCGGCGGCGCTCGCCACATATCCGTCGATCAACACCGGCACCTTGGAGTGGCGCGCCGCCAGGATCGCCCCCGCCATGGCGGCGAGCTCACGTCCACCCAACCGGCGCAGCACCTCGAGTGGATCCTTCAGATGGCTGCCATGAAAGGCGACGGCACGGCGCACCGCATCGGCCTTGCGCTTGAGCCCTTCCTCATCGACACCGGTGCCGGGGCCCACCCAATCCTCCGCCGTTCCACCATAGAGCGCGTGACAGATGGCGGCCGCGATGGTGGTGTTGCCGATGCCCATCTCGCCGATGCAGAGGAGGTCGGCCCCGCCGGCGACGGCCTCCATGCCATAGGCCATGGTCGCGGCGCATTCGGCCTCGTCCATCGCGGCGGCCTCGGTGATGTCACGGGTCGGCGTCTCGAGCGCGAGTTCGAAGACCTTGAGCCCCAGGTCGAAGCTCTTGCAGATCTGGTTCACCGCCGCCCCGCCAGCCTGGAAATTGGCCACCATCTGCTTCGTGACGGCCTGGGGATAGGCGGCCACGCCCTGATCGACCACGCCATGGTTGCCGGCAAAGACGGCGACCACCGGACGCTCCACCCGGGGCGCATGGCGGCCCTGCCAGCGGGCCAGCCAGACGGCGATCTCCTCCATCCGGCCGAGCGCCCCCGGCGGCTTGGTGAGCTTCCCGTCACGGGCCCGGACCGCCGCCGCCGCTTCCTCGTCGGGGACCGGCATGTCCTCGAGCAGGCGGCGGATATCGTCAAAGGGCAGGCCGGTCGTCGCGTTCATCTTTTTTCCTGTCGTGGCATGTCGGGAATGTTGCGTAGCTCATAGCCGCCGCATAATGACTACGCCATGGCTTCACGTCGCTCCGGAACCGACATTGCGAAAGGCTGGGCCGCCGATCTCACCACGTGCCTCGGCTTCCTGACCCGTTTGCCGATGCCCTCAGGCCTACCATTCACGACGCTCGCCGATGCGATGCGGGCGTTTCCCTGGGCCGGCGCCCTGATCGGGGCGGTGGCGGGACTCCTGCTCTGGGCCCTTGCCGCCCTCGGGCTGCCGGACCTTGTCGCCGCCGGCCTGACGCTCGCCGCCCTCGCGGTCGCGACCGGGGCGCTCCATGAAGACGGCCTCGCCGACACCGCCGACGGCTTCGGCGGCGGGCGCGATCTCGACCGCAAGCTCGCCATCATGCGCGACAGCCATATCGGCACCTATGGCGTGCTGGCGCTGGTCCTGGGGCTGCTCGTCAAGGCGGCGAGCCTTGCCGCCCTGACCGATCTCTCGTTGCTGCATATCGTGGCGCTGCTGGCGGCCACGGGTGCCCTGTCCCGCGCCAGCATCGTCTGGTTCATGGCCTCGACGCCGCCGGCCCGCCGGGACGGCGTCGCCCATGCGGCCGGCCAGCCCTCCGACTTCACCGCCCGGAGCGCCCTGATCTCGGGCGGCGTCATCGCGCTGATCCTTCTCCTCCTGACCCAGGGCCTTATCCCGACACTCCTGATCATCGGCGCCGGCGCCCTGGTGGCGGCACTTTTCCGGTCGCTGAGCCAGCGCCAGATCGGCGGCCACAGCGGCGACACCTGCGGAGCGCTGCAGTTCCTGAGCGAGACGGCGATGATTGTCACCGCCGCGGCAAGCCTTTCTTAACCACAGAATCGGACAGGTCTTTCGCCTTTACCGGTCCTTGATCAGAGGCTGCGCAAGACAGGCCATTGCGCCTGCCACAGCTGTCGAGGAACGATGATCTGGATCACCGGTTTCGCCTTGCTGACCGCCCTGCTGATCGCCACAAGCTGCATCAGCCGGCGCCGCGTGGCCTTGCCGATCATCGCCGTGCTCACCGCCGCCGCAGGTCTCGAGGCCTTCAGCGTCCAGCCGGCAGTCCAGGGCTTGCGGCCCACGCTCGACATGCCGCAGCTTCTCAGCGCGACCGAGCTCAAAGCCGACCGCAATGGCCACTATGTCACCGAAGCCGACATCAATGGCTCGACGATCGCGGTCATGGTCGATACCGGCGCCACCGGCGTGGCGCTGTCTTATGAGGATGCCGAAAAAGTAGGCTTGCGGCCGCGCGGGCTCGACTTCGACATTCCGATCAACACCGCCAATGGCGTGGTGAAGGCCGCCCGCGTCACGCTGCGGCGCGTCGAGGTGGACAATGTCCGCGTCCGCGATGTCGACGGGCTGGTGCTGCCGGAAGGCGCCATGCGGGGATCGCTCCTCGGCATGAGCTTCCTCGGCCGCCTGTCCAGCTTCAAGATCGAGAATGGCGTTCTCTATCTTCGCGATTAGATCCCCTTCAGTTGAATTGAGCCTTGATGCGCATGGCGTTTTCCAGCAGAACGATGCCGCTTTCCATGCCTGTGGTCCCAACCGACGAGCCTATCCTGCCCCTATGAACGCGCTGATATCGCAAGAGATCGAGACACCCTGCATCAAGGTGTGTGTGATCGACCCGGAGACCGGGTTTTGCGTCGGCTGCGGCAGGACGCGCGGGGAAATCGGAGGCTGGCTCGGCATGACTTCCGCCGAACGGCTTCAGATCATGGCCGCCTTGCCGGAGCGGGTCAGCACGCTCACATTGCGCAAACGCCGGAAAGGCGGGCGGCGGGGGCGATTGGGTCTCGAATAGTATCGAGTTGCACTGTTCGAAAATTCCCTTATCTTAGCGCCCGTCGCAGCCCTGTGGCTGTGAAGGAGTGGAGGACGAATATGCCGGTTGGCACGGTTAAATGGTTCAACACCACCAAGGGGTTCGGCTTCATACAGCCGGACAGTGGGGGAGCTGACGTATTTGTACATATTTCGGCAGTGCAGCGCTCGGGTTTGACCGGGCTCAATGAAGGTCAGAAAATTTCCTTCGAGCTGCAACAGGATCCTAAGCGGGGCAAGAGTTCCGCCGTCAATCTCAAGCCGCTTTAAGTACGACTAGCACTTAGACGGCAAAGTTCTCGCGCTTTGCCGGATTTCTTCGCTACGCCGCCAAGGCGTCAATCGCATAGCGAGACCGCAATCCAACCCGAAAGCCTGGCTTCTGCGGCGATGATGGCTTGCGTCTCGTAGCAGTCGGCCGGCTTGCCGCCTGGACTGGCCAGTACAGTTTCAGGAGGCCTCTGTCCCTGGACTGGAACGAAGACCGCCGCGCCTTCGCCCGGACGCGGGATTCGGCCAGCTGCCGGTGTGAAGGACGACACGGTCGCGGCCACCGCGGCGCAATCATAACGCCCGCGCGATCCCATCAGACGGATGATCTCGCCGCCGCTATCGGCCGCAAAAACATCGATGATACGCAGATCGACATCCTCCTCGCGGCCCTTGTCGAGACAAGCCCGAAAGCCCGGAGCGTAATCGATGACCCGTTCCGACCAATGTGGCTTGCGACCAAGGAGCGCCGCAAGCGTCGCCAGTTCCCTCCAGGTGAGCTCGACCTGGCAGGCGATGATCCCGCCGGCCTTGTCCACCATCGGACTCTGATTCAAGGCGGTGCATTCGGCGGTGCGCCAGGCCCGGAATGTTTCTTCAGCCGTTGAAGCCTGGCCGCCGCCATCGGGAGCGGTGGGCGTCTGGATGTTGACCGCGGCAAGCGATGTCTCGAAGGCGCGCGCGGTTATCGCATAGACCGTGTCGGCGGCGGTGAAGAGACTTTCATAGCAGGAGCCGAAAGCCTGGCCGCGGGCCGTGCAGGCCTTGACGGCATCGCCAGGCAGATGCGGACCGGCGAAGAGGCGGTTCAGCAACACCAATATGGCGATCCGCTGGGTGAGGCGCTTCTGATAGCAGGCCGCGGCGTTGCCGGCCTGAGAGCAATCGTCGAGTGCTGCCTGCCATTCGTCATTCGCCGTCTCGAGCTCGCTGCGAAAGGCTTGGTGCATCGGCGCCTTGGCCAGCAATGCCTCGCGCGCCGCCAGCTCGTCATTGAGCGCCATCAGAGCAGGGTCGGTGCAGACAAGGCTCGTTCCGATCTCACAGGAAACACTGGCCTCGGCGGGAGAGACGTAAATGCCGCCGGCGAGCAGCACCGCCGCCAGGATACGGATCATTGCTCCTCGTCTTGGCGCATCGGCTGGCCCGAAAACCGCACGCACTTTTCGGGCCGATGCTCTAGAACTGAATGGCAAGATTGGCTTCGCCGGCATAGCTGTCGGTCTCATCGACGATGAGGCCCGCGGTTTCGCCGGTGAGCGCCAATTGCACATTGCTGGCCAGATTGAGATTGAGACCCAATTGAAGGCGCAGATCCGCCTGCTCGTCGACACTGTCGGTGCCGAGACCATCGGTATGCGTCTCATTCAAGAACGTATAATCGAGAAAAGCGCCCGCCCAGGGTTCGACCGATGTCGTGCCCGAAAGCGCGAAAGTGTGGCCCAGCACGGTTCCGCCGGTGAGCACGCCGGTCTCGAATCTCTGCGCCGGATTGATGTTGTTGGAGTATTCGTCCTGCCATTCCTTCGACCAGGCGAGGGTCACGGAAGGCGACAGCCGCGTGGTGCCGAAATACCAATAGCCGGTGAAGGCGCTGGACAATTGCACGCGATCCGAATCCGTCTCTCCAGCACCGAAGCCGGGATAGTCGAGCTTGGTCTCAATGCCGCTATAGAGAGCGATGCCGCTGAAGACGATGTTCGGCGTCACCGTGATGCCGGTATAGGCGCCGCCACCGAAGCCCTCGGTCGTCTGCTTCACGGGCAAGAGGCCTTGGGTCTTGAGCCGCGAGTCCTCGTAGGTTCCGATGAGGCCAAGCACGACCCGGTCGCTCAGCCGGTAATCGATGCCGGCCATGGCGTTGATCAGGGGCCCCTTGCTGCCGTCGAGATCGTCGCTGCCTTCGATCCAGCTGTATTTGCCGTCGATCCAGGCGTTCCACTTTCTCTGCGCGGCGGGGGCGGCCACCACATCGGCAGTGGGCTCGACGGTGACACCGCCGCCGGCCAGGCGGGCGGCAATCTCTTCCGGACTCGCGAGCAGAAGCCCGGCAGGCTCGGGCTCGGTTTCACCTTGTGCCACGAGTTCGCCGGCAACGACGCGGCGCACGGTATCCGAAACATTGATCAGAGAACGGTAATTGACGACCGGCTTCAGGCAGCCGGTGACCACGTCGTTCGAGACCTCGTTCACGCCCGACAATCCCTCACAGGATTGCGCCCGCACTTCGCTCGCGAGCAAAGGCGGCGAAAACAGCAATGCTCCCGAAAGAGCGACGAGTGAAACTTGCTTTGTCATGCCCCGGTCCAGCAAATGACGCCCTACCAGGGGCATTAACACCTGTTCGGGGCCCCGTGGCAAGCCAAGATCACTCCGCCGCCATGAGGCGATGCGCCTGCTCGGCCACCGCCGCCATGGCCTGATCGACAACCTCGAGTCCGGCGCCGCGGCGATGGGCGTTCTCCGAGAGAACCCGACGCCAGGCCCGACCACCCGGCTCGCCATGATAGAGGCCCAGAATATGGCGCGTCATGCGGGCGAGCCCCGGCTGACGCGCGAGTTCCGCCGCGAGATAAGGCTTCATGCGCTCCACCACGTCGGCGCGGGTCAGCGAAGACGCCGGCGCGCCGAAGAAGCGCTGATCGACGCCGGAGAGGACCCAGGGCGTGTGATAGGCGGCGCGGCCCAGCATGACGCCATCGACATGGGCCAGGTGTGTCTCCGCCTCATCGAGCGTGACAATACCGCCATTGATGACGATGACGAGATCCGGCCAAGCCTGCTTGATCCGGTAGACACGCTCGTAATTGAGCGGCGGAATCTCCCTGTTCTCCTTGGGCGACAGCCCCTGGAGCCAGGCCTTGCGGGCGTGAATGACGAAGGTCGAGCAGCCTGTCGCCGAAACGGTACGGATGAAACGGTCGAGATCCTCATCCTCGTCCTGGTCGTCGATGCCGATCCGGCATTTGACGGTGACGGGAACCCGGACGGCCTGGCGCATCGCGGCCACGCAGTCGGCGACGAGCCCGGGCTCGGCCATCAGGCAGGCGCCGAAGCGGCCCTCCTGTACCCGGTCCGACGGGCAGCCGACATTGAGGTTGATCTCGCAATAGCCGAAATCCTCGCCCCATTTTGCGGCCTCGGCAAGGAGCTTCGGATCGCTGCCGCCGATCTGGAGCGCCACCGGCTGCTCACGCGGGTCGAATCCGATCAGCCGTTCGCGATCGCCATGGCGGATGGCCAGGGCCGTCACCATCTCGGTATAAAGCAAGGCATGGCGCGTCATCTGGCGGTGGAAGAACCTGCAGGTCCTGTCCGACCAGTCCATCATCGGGGCCACGGAGAATAGTTTTCCCTTGTAATTCAATATCTTGCTCTCAAAGACCAGAGGCCGAACATCGCACACCCGTGCGCACTGCACAATACGTCTCGCAGATGCAAATCACCTATTTGGTGATTTACCTCTTGAAAAGGTTCCAATCACCTATTACGTGATTGAGAGAAGGAGATTGAACGATGAAGACGGAATGAAAATAGCGAATTACGAGTTGATGCCCGACCCCGACACCGCCCGAGAGATCGAGTTGACGTTCGAGGCCTATGGGCGGATGCGCGCCATACTGGACGAAACGACGCCAGCTCATCCCAAGGATACCTTCGAGCTGCAGCGGCTCGCCTATGAACGCATCCGTCTGGAAACCGGCCTGCCCGCACGCCTGGTCATCAACGGCATTCGCGAATACGCCGCGGGTACCTGGTCGCAGGACCGCATGCCGTTCGACGAGAAGCTGATGTCGTTCAAGGGCGTCGACCGTGTTTCACTCGCCACACTCGACGGACGTGTCGTCGTGCCGTTCCTGATGACCGGATATGGCGAGGCTTTCGAGAAGCAAGCCTTGGCGCATCTGGTCAGGTCCAATCGCTCCTACTCGCTGTCAGTGCCGCTTTCCCGTGAACTGCAAACCAAGGAGATCGAAGCCATGCAGACCGAAACGATTCCCAGTCGTGTGTCCCGCCTCGCGGCCGGACTCGTCGCAACCGTCATAGACGGCCTCGAACGCAGGGCTCCAGAGGCGGTGGCCGAACAGGCGATCCGCGACATCGACAAGGCGCTGGACGAACTGAAATCCGGCTTGGCGGCCGCGCTCGCCGAGCAGAAGCGCTATTCCATGCAGAAGAGCGCACTGATCGAGGAACGCAACGGGCTGGACGCCAACATCCGCCTCGCCATCGGCGAGGGCCGCGAGGATCTCGCCCGCGCCGGCATCGGCCGACAGGACGACATCGACGCGCAGGTCGAGTCCCTCGACCGGCTGATCGCCGATGTCGAGTTGCGCATCTCCGACTCCCGTTCAGCGCTCAACGCCGCCAATGCGGCGCGGCGCGAGGCGGCGGAACGCGTCAAGATCGCCCGGCGCGCCAGCGAACGCGGCCGAGTTTCCACGCCAACAGCCAGCGCTCGCCCTGCACCGGAAGACAAGATCGCGGCCGCGCTCGGCACCGTGGAACGGCTCACCGACCTGCCGGCCGGCCGGCCCCGCGACGAGGACTTGGCCGAACTGGAAGCCTTTGGGCGCAAGCGGCGGATCGATGATCGCCTTGCGGCGCTGCGTGAAGAGGTGAAGCGAAAGGAATAGCCGATGCTGCAGGGTTTCGCCGATGCTCCTGCCTTGTATCTCTACCCGCTTCTCGCGGGGGTGCTGCTCGGCGTGGTGCAGATTGTAGTCTTCTTCGTCGGCAGCGTCTCGCTCGGGGACTCGATCGCCGATCTCCTCGACGGCACCAGTGTCGGCGAACTCTTCGACTGGCTCAACCTCGGGCGCGTGCCGATCTCCATCATCGGCATGCTGCTGCTGGTGACCTTTGGCGCCGTTGGCATCCTGTTGTCAGGCACACTGCCGTTGGTGCCGAACTGGGCCTATGCCTTCGCCGCCGCGCCGGTGGCGGTCGGGGTCACCAAGGTTGTCGGCAACGGCCTGGCGCGGCTTATCCCGCGCGACGAGAGCTACGCCGTCAGGCACAGTGATCTCATCGGCTGCAGGGGCGTGGTGACGCTCGGCCCCCTCGACGATGGGCACCCCGGCAATGTGAGGGTCCGCGACAGCCATGACGAGCTACATACCATTCGGGCCCGTCCGGCCGATGCGGGCACGATCATCGAGAAAGGCACGGAGGTCGTCGTCGTCGCCGGCGGTGATGGTCCAGGCCGGATTTTCCTGGTGATGCCATTCAGCGCCGAGAGCTGAATGGTGGTCCAGGGGGCTACGGGCGGCTGCCGCCCGCGCCGCTCTTGCTTATGTCTCGGGCAACATCGTGGGAAGGAGTGACACTGTGGACGGTATCATCCAATTTCTGATCTGGGCAGCCATTGCTTTAGTGGTCATCGCCGCTATCGGGCTCACCTTTGGCAGGCTTTACCATCGCGCCGAACGCGACGAGGCGTTCGTGCGCACCGGCGTCGGCGGCCGCAAGGTGGTGAAGGACGGCGGCGCCATCATTCTTCCGATCGTACATGCGCTGGCGCGTGTCAAACTCAACACTGTCAAGCTGGTGGTCGATCGCCGGCGTGAGGACGCCTTCATCACCGCCGACCGCATGCGCGTCGACATCCGTGCGGAGTTCTATGTGCGCGTCGATGTCACCGACGATGGTATCGGACTTGCCGCGCAGACGCTGGGCGATCGTGTCAACGATCCGAAGGCGATCCAGGATCTCGTCGAGGCCAAGCTGGTCGACGCGCTTCGCTCCGTCGCGGCCCGCAATACGCTTGATCAGCTGCATGAAAGCCGCTCGGATTTCGTGAAAGCGGTGCAGGAAGCGGTGGAGACGGACCTGCGCTCAAACGGCCTCGAGCTGGAGTCTGTCAGCCTTACCGGCCTAGACCAGACGCCCAAGGAATTCTTCAACGAAACGAATGCGTTCGACGCGGTTGGTCTTGCAAAGCTGACGACCATCACCGAGCAGCGGCGCAAGGAACGCAACGACATTACCCGGCAGACGGAAGTCGCGATCGCCGAGCAGGACCTGACCGCCGCGCGCCAGAAATTCTCGCTGAAGCGCCAGGAGGAGGAGTCGCGCCTGGACCAGCAGCGCGATATCGCCAACAAGGAAGCCATCACGCGCTCCGAAAAGGCAAAGGCCGAAGAGGATGCAAAGCTCGCCGAGCAAAGCGCCCAGATCGACCGCGAGCGGTCCATCGCCGAACGCGCAGCTGCCGCAAACAAGGCCAAGGAAGAGGCGCGTATCAATTCGGAGCGCGACGTCGAATTGAGCCGCCAGGACAAATCGGTCGCCATCGCGACAAAGAGCGAGGAAACCTCGCGTGCCGAAGCCAAGGCGCGGGAAGCCCAGGCGCTCACCGTGGCCGCCGAGGAAAAAGTGCAGACAGCGCGGGAGCGCGAGATCGCCGAGCGGCGGCGCCAGATCGCCGTGCTGCAGGCGCAGGAACAGGCGGAATCCGAAGCCGTCACTGTCAAGGTCGGGGCCAACGCCGAGCGCAGTGCCGCCGAGGACCGCGCCGAGGCGGTGCTGGTCGAGGCACGCGCGCAGGCGGAGGCTATGAAGGTCCGCGCCGAAGGCGTGCGGGTCGAGGGTGAGGCGCAAGCGGCCACGATCCGCGCCCGCAACGAGGCCAACAACATGCTGTCGGAGCGCATCATCGAATTCGAACTGACGCAGGCGCGCATTCGCATGCTGCCGGAGGCCTTCAAGGCGCTGATGGAGCCGGCTGGCCGCATCGAGAGCATCCGCGTCTTCGATACGGCGGGCTTTTCCGCCGGGCGCTCAGGCGGCGACGGCGAAAGCAGATCGTCCGGGCCCAGCGACCTCGCCGACCAGCTGCTGCGCTTCACCGGCAACAAACCTCTGGTGGACGCCATGCTGGCTTCGGCTGGCGTAGCCGGCGCCGGCGGCTCACTTAAGGATATTGTCTCGGCGGCTACCGCGCAGCGGGCACCAGGCGCCGATACGACGGACAAAGCCGACTAGGGCATTATCCGGAAAAAGTGCGAAGCGTGATGGCGGCTATTCCAGAAGCCATCACGCTTTAGCGCGCCGGGCGCTCTCATAGAATCGTTCCGTCGCGCGCTTCCGCCCAGGGCTCGCTATAACGGCCTGTAGGAGAATGCATCATCATGTTCGGCGACCGTGCCAACACCTGGAAAGTCGAGATGGGCGCCCGCCACGAAGTGATTTGGCCGGGCGGCACGGCGAAGTATCCGTTGCCGGGTTGAGCGTGCCTGGGCCTGGTCGTCATCATACTCCCAGGTCAACTCCGGCCTGGCGAACTGGATCGACGGCACGTGGATGATGTCTCCCCATATCAGGAGAGTATCGCCCGCGCTCACCACCTCGAATACGGAATGCCCCACCTCATGGCCATGCGCCGCGACGGCCGTGATGCCGGCACTCAACTTGAAGCCGTTCGCAAATGGGAGGCGGCGGTGACGAAATCGGGCGAGCCTGTCGATGGCGTCGAACATCGGCACTTCTTCTTGCGGAACATGGAGCCGCTCAAGATTCGGGAACGCGTCTTTCCCATCGGCGGTCACCAGGCCGTGAACATGATCGAGATGCGTATGAGTGAACGCCACGGTCCCGATCTTGTCCGGCGCCACGCCTGCTTCTCGCAAGGCGCGCGGCAGCAAGCCCATCGTCGGCTCCCAGGCATTTGCCGATCCGGTATCGATCAGGATGTGCTGGCCGTGATCGATCACCAGGAATGCGTTGACCGACAACCGGAGCTTTCCGTCGACCAGGTCCACCTCGGCCGGCAGGTCCGATCCAAAAGGACGATCGCCCGGTTGACGCAGCCGGCTCGACGGCATGTCGACATAGCCGTCCCTGAGCGCGACGACGGTCAGGTCCCCCATGCCATACCGGACAAAGTTGGCACCTGAAGCAAGCTTCTTCATGGACTCTCCTCGCAGGCCACGGGTACTGCCCGAATGGGGCAACGGCAACACCTGAGATGATACACAGTCCGTCGGATATGGTCGACCAGCTCAGCGACGCGTCTTCCGCGCGGCTATCGGCTTATACGCGGTCACCTTGATCTCGATGCGGCAATCGAACATGAAATCGATGCGGAAGATCGAGCGGGTCGGCTGGTTCTGCATGAAGAACTCGGCATAGGCGCGGTTCATCTCGTGGAAATCACGCGGGTCGCGCAGCCAGACCGATGTGTCGACGACATCGGCCAGCGTGCAGCCCGCTTCCTTCAGGCTCGCCTCGAGATTGCGCAAAGTGGCGCGCGTCTCATCCGCCATGCTGCGCGGCGGCAGCGTGTTGCCGTCGCTGACGACAAGGCCTTTCTTGTCATAGACCACATCGGCGGGATCAAAACCGTGATCGCCCTGCGCCGAGGTGAAGACGAAATCGCCGGCCCGCATCGCCAGTGAAATGGGAAAGCCCGGCTCACTGCCGAAACCCTGGACAAGGGGTCGCCTGGCCGTCCTGGCCTTCTTGACCGCCTTGGCCTTCTTCACCGTCTTTGCTTTCTTCGTTGTCCGTGCCATCACATCCCCCGTTCAATGATCCGCCAATGCAAAGCCGCTCGTATCTATACTCGCGGCATTATCCGTCACCATGGCCGCCATGACCTCACCCGTGCCGCAGCCCATGGTCCAGCCGAGATGGCCGTGACCGGCGGCAATGAAGAGATTGGCGATCGGCGCGCGACCGAGAATGGGCGTGCCGCTCGGCGTCACCGGCCGGACCCCGGCCCAATATTTCGCCGTCTTTGGATCGACGCAGCGGGCGAAATCGGGAAACACGCTGACGACATTGTTGAGAATGGCCTGGCAGCGCGCCGGGCTCGGCGTCGTGTCATAGGAGGCGACTTCGGCCGACCCCGACACCCGCATACGATCGCCCAAGGGTACCAAGCCGAAAATACGGCCGTCGTCGATGACCGGAAGTGCCGGCCGGTCGGTCCAGGCCTGGCCCGGCACCGTGATGGTGACACCCTTGACAGGATAGATCGGCACGCGGATGCCGACCTGCTTCAGCAACAAGGGCGTGAAACTCCCCATGGCCACGACAAATCTGTCGGCCCGCATCACGCCGCGGCTGGTGACGGCGGCCGCAATGCCGCTGCTGTTCCGCTCGAGGCCCTGGACCGTCGTGCCGTAGTGAAAAGTGACGCCGAGATCGGCGCAACGCTTCGCCAGCGCGGTCGTGAATTTGTGACAGTCGCCGATCTCATCGCGCGGAAAATAGATGCCGCCGACGAGACTCTGCGCGGTCGCCTGCAAGGCCGGCACGCGCCGCACGCACTCCGCCACATCGGCTTCTGCGAAAGTGAGACCGGAACCGGAGAGAAAATTCGCCGTGGCGATGCCGGATCTGAGTGACTGCGCATTGGTATAGATCTTGAGCACGCCATGCGTGCGCAGATCGTAGTCGATGTCGGTTTCGGCGCGGATCTTCTGCAGCATCGCCAGGCTGTGCAGCGCGAGCCTAAGATTGACCAGCGTGTTGCGGCAAAAACGCTCCTCCGTGCAATTGGCCATGAATTTCAGGCCCCACCGCCACATTTTCGGGAGGGCGCCATACCGCACGAGCAGCGGCGCATTCTCCTGGCCGAGCCACTTCAGAACCTTGAGCGGCATGCCTGGCTGGGACCACGGCTCGACCTCGCTCGCATGGATGACGCCGCCATTGCCGAAGCTGGTCTCCAGCGCCGCCCCCGGCTGACGCTCAACCACCTCGACCTCGACACCATGGCGGGCGAGGAAATAGGCCGTCGCCGTCCCGACGACGCCGGCGCCCAGCACGATCACTTTCATGAAGCAGCTCCCTTACCGCAGCTCATCAGCGTCCCCTGCCATCGACCGGCCAGATCTCGACCAGCATGTCGCCGCGCACGCAGTGATAGCGGTCATAAAGATTGATGGTCGGATCGCAATGCGGCGTCAGAAACTCGACGACATCGCCAATCGCGAGCCTGGCGCCCTTCGCGTCATAAGCGACACCGCCATGCTCATCGCCCATCAGCCGATAGCTCGCACTGGTGAGCGCAGGCTGCGTCACGACCGGCGGGCCGCCTTCCGTGGCGAATGATTTATAACCGGCATTGACGATGGCGAGCCCTTCGCGATTGGCGCTCACCACCGACGTCTGGACGAAGAGCGCGGCGGCGAATGGCGAGCTGCCGCCGGCCGTCATGGCGATTTCGAGATACTCACGGTCCATGAAGGGATAGGAGCCGGCCTGCGCTTCGGTATAGACATGACCGTCGGGGTCGATGTCGAAAGTTCCGGTTCCGCCACCCGTGACGATCGCCGGCGAGAGGCCTTCGGCCCCCAGATGATCGAGCAGCGCCTTGACGCGCGCCATTTGCGCCGCGGCCGCCGCCTGGCGGTCGGCATGGACCTGGATGTGCTGGAGGTGACCGTAATAGGCCTGTATGCCGGCATAGTGCAGATGCGCCGAAGATCTGATCCGGCGCGCCAAGGCGGCGGCCGCCTCGACACTCGTCGTCCCGGTGCGGCCCTGGCCGACATCGAATTCGACGACGAGCGCCAAGGTCTGGCCGGTCGCGGCGCCAGCTTGCGCCAGGGCTTCGACATTGTCCGGATTGTCGGCGACGACGAGAAGGCCTTTGCTCCTGCCATTGAGCGCCATGAGCCGGTCGATCATCGCCGGCGTCACCACGGGCGAGGTGATGAGGAGATTCTCAATGCCGCCGGCGGCCAGCGCTTCCGCTTCACCCAATGTCGCGCAGCATATGCCGATGGCGCCCGCCGCGACTTGCCGGCGTGCGATCTCGATCGACTTGGCGCCCTTGCTGTGCGGCCTGAGATTGATCCCGGCCTTTTTCGCATGCGCCGCCATCGTCGCGATGTTGCGGTCGAGCACATCCAGATCGAGCAGCAGCGCCGGCGTGTTGAGCAGCCGGCGCCCGCCTTTCACGCCGATGAATTTCGCGTTCGGTCCAAGAGTCACGTTCATGTCATTCACCCATCTCAATCAAAGCGATGCCGTATGCGCCAATCTCGATCTCGTGGCCGATGCGAGTAGCTTTTTGCGTGTCCAGGAAATCCGCAGCGAGAGCCGCGGCGGCGAAAGTCTCTTCATCAAGGCGGCGCATATTTCCGCCCTCCGGCAGCGTCACGCGCTGCACCGCGTCGGTCAGATTGGCGAGCCACAGGACGATGCGGCCCTCGGCAGTGCGCCAGCCAAGCGCCCTGACCCGGGCCGGATCGGAGGAGACCGTCCCGGCAACGGTGTGGCCGGCGGCCCGCGCCAGGCCCCGCACCACGTGATAAATCGGATGGAGGCTGAGGCGTTCACCGCATTCGACAATGCCGAGATCGCCCGTGAGCGCCGCTGGCGTGACGGCGGCAACGCCGTTGTGAGCAGCTTCGGCAAGGGCACCCAATGTCCAGGCAGCGGCGAAGAGGCCGCGCTGGCGGGGATCACGGCGCACCAGCGTGCGCCGCGTATTGTCGGGATTGGCCGCCGGCTCGCCATAGGGTCCGCTGTCGAGACCGAGACTCAAAGCGATGAGCCGATAGGGCATGGCGCCGGCAAAGGCTCGCACCGTCCGCGCCATCGCCGGCAGCGTTTCGAGATTCTCCATCATCGTGTGGTCATCCGCGGCATGGACGACGCTCGCGGCGATATGGGTGATGTAGTCGATGAGACCGAAAGGCGGCCAGTTGCGGTTGAGCTCGGCAAAGAAGCCGATCGTGCCGCCGCCGATCGTCATCCCCGGGAACTGGTCGCGCGCCGCGCCATAGACGGCGCCCAGGAGCGCCAGATCGGGCGGCGGCGGCCCCGGCACCAGACGCAAGCGATCCTCGGCAACGGCCACCGCGATCGATTCCGGCTGAACGCCCGACTGGCGCAGCATCAGGGCGAAATCCGCAAGCTCGTGCGCCGGGTCACGCCGGCACGGCACCACGAGCTCCAGCGCCAGTTCCGCGCCCAGGATCTGCGCCAGCTCGCCGAGCTGCCGCAAGCGCTGGACATCGTGATCGGCGCGCGGGTCGAAACGGGCATTGACGAGCCCGATGCCGGTTCTGCGCCCCAGATCAGCGGCGCGCATCGTCTCGGCGTGCGTTTCGGTCCCGACCCGCAGGCCGATGGCCGGCATCCGCGCCTGGCTGTCGGCAAAAGTGATGGCGACGGGGCGAGGTCCTTTCGGTGAGGATAACGCGCGGGATCGTCCGGAAAACCTCAGCGTCACGCTCTGCGCGGTCTCGCTGCCGCCGGCGAGCGTGTACGGAAACGGCAGAGCGAGCGGACGCACATAGGTCTTGAACGAGGCATCGAGCCAGTTGCGATGATCCTCCATCTCCCACGTGTCGCCCTCCATCCGGCAGGTCGCCCAAACGCCGGTCGCCGCCTCATGAGCGATGCTCCTGATGTCGAGGAAGCACTGTTCTGGATCGATGAGCTCGGGAAACCGCGCCTGTCGTTTCTCGCCACTGGTATGGATGATCTCCACCGGCCGGCCGGCGACGCCGGCCAGAGGATGAAGAATGACGAAGCCCGTCCGGTTGGTGAGGAAATCCGCCTCCGGCCGGGCCGTGCCGGTGAAGCGCAATGTCCCATCCGCTTCGCCGATGATCTCGGCAATCCAGGGCAATTCGCCATCGGCGCTGCGGCAGAGCGCATCGAAAGTGACGCGAAAACCTGTCTTCTCCTGCTCGACCACCAAATTGGTGACGAGCGGCTCGGGCGTGTCCCAATTGCGGTCGCGCACCTGAAAGGCAATGGCGCGCAGCACCTCGACATCGCCATGCCTGATCCAGCGCAGCGCACCATTCTCGAATGTGGCCGTCAGCGGACCGGCGGTCAGCGCGAGCTGCGCCGGTACGGGCTGTGACGTGCCGAAGAGCGCGACCGAGCGTTCAAGCATCGCTGGTCCCGGTCGATGTGAGGAGCAGCATGGCGTCCTCGTCGAAGGGCGGCGTCAGGATCACGGCGCCTTCGGCCCGCAAGGTTCCGCCGGAGACGCGCCGGCCGCTCGCCGGGTCGAACCATTCGACGTCGAGCCACGGGCCCTGCAAGCGGTCGAGCCGCACTTCGACCGGCCGGTGAACCGGCAGATAGGCCGCGCCTACTCGTCCATCGCCGGTGCGGGCCGCCGTCACCCGGTCGAGGCCGCGCGCTTCGCCGAGGCCGGCCGAAACCAGTTCACGGTCAAGATCAGGCAGGAAATCGCTCCACGGCAAAGCGCGGAAGTAATCGCCCCAAAGCGCCATGGCCCGGGACCCCGGCAGATCAAGTGCCGCCTGCCAGCCCTCGCCGAACAGCCAGATCGGATGATTGCCCATGCAATGGCCGTTGCCGCCGCACAGCACCGACCAATAGGCCTGGCGGCGGATCTGCTGGGCCGTGGCATTGTGCTCGCTCTCATAGGTCGACTCGATCAGGAAGAACGGCATCACCGGACGGCGCTGCCAATCCTCATGCAGCATGCGATGCACGATGCCGTAAGTGTAAGTGATGTTGAGATCGAGCCAGTCGGCGTCAGGGAACGTGTCGGCGGCCGAATATTCCGGGTGGGTGTGGCCCGTCATGAGCGTGGTGACGCCGGCGTCGCGCAGGCCATGCGCCACCGCATCGAGGCCGGCCCGCGTCTTCTCGGGATGCCAGTCGCCGCCGATGCACCACACGATATTGGCGAAGCGGCCGAAGCGGCGGCCGAGGTACCTGCCATAGGCGCGACAACCTTCCGGCCCCGTCGCGACGATCTCCTCATACCAGCCGTCGAGATGGCGCGAGATGCCGGGGCCGCGGTCACGTATGTAGCCGATATAAGCGGGCGCCAGGATGATGCAGAAGCCGCGCTCGGCTGCCGCCTCGAGCACCTGTTCGGCCGCATCGAAATAGGCATCGTTGGGCGTCGAGAGATCGCCCGGCGTGGTGAAGGGCTCGCGTCCGACGCGGTCGCGCGGCGGGTCCTGCGAATAGAGGTGCTCGATCAGACTGACGATGAGCGTGTTGAAGCCCTTGGCCTTGCGGTCGTCGAGATACTGTACGGCTTCCGCCAGACTGAGATTGGCGATGAGCGACCAGGCGGCATCACCCTGGATCAGGAACGGCTTGCCCGCGGCATCGAGAAGACGGCGCCGGTCGGCGGAGATCGCCAAAGGATATCGCGCCGCTTCTGCCGGCGCGGCCGCCAGCACGCGTCCCAATTCGGGCTCGAGCGGATGAACCTGATGGTGACGATGCATCTCTCACCCCTCCTTGTCGATGGTCATTCGGTTGCCCGCCGCGTCGAAGAAACAAAGCCGCGCCGGCGGCAGGTGCAGGGCGACGCGCTCGCCTTCCCCAGCCCGCGAGGCGCCATCGACCCTGGCCGTCACGGTGGCGCCCGTTTGCGTCGTCAGGCGCAAATAGGCGTCGGGGCCCACACGTTCGATTACGTCGATCGTGGCGGCCAGGCCGTCCTTGTCGCCCGCTTCGCCGATCTCGACATGCTCGGGACGGATGCCGAGCGTCACGTCACCGGGCGTGACGCGCGCCGGCACGGCGATGTCGAAGGCGCCACGGAACTGCGCTCCACCGATGTGGCCCTTAAACAGGTTCATCGGCGGGCTGCCGACGAAAGTCGCGACGAAGGTGTTGGCGGGTGTCGCATAGATCTCGGCCGGCGTGCCCACCTGCTGGACGACGCCGCCCTTCATGAGCACGATGCGGTTCGCCATGGTCATGGCCTCGACCTGGTCATGGGTCACATAGAGTGTCGTGCGCCCTACTCGCTTATGCAGTCGGACGAGCTCGGCGCGCATCTCGACCCTGAGCAGCGCGTCGAGATTGGACAAGGGCTCGTCCATCAGGAACACATAGGGCTCGCGCACGATGGCGCGGCCGAGCGCCACGCGCTGGCGCTGCCCGCCCGACAATTCATCGGGAAACCGGTCGAGCTGGGCGTTGAGCTGCAGGAGGCCCGCCGCCTCCGTCACCTTGGCGGCAACGATGTCGCGCGCAATGCCGCTCATCTTGAGCGGAAATCCCATATTCTCCCTGACCGTCATATGCGGATAGAGCGCATAATTCTGGAACACCATGGCGACGTCACGCTCGGCGGGCTTCAGATAATTGGCGAGCCGCCCGGCAATGTGGATCTCGCCCCGCGAAAGCTCATCGAGACCGGCGATCAGCTTGAGCAAGGTGCTCTTGCCGCAGCCCGAGGGCCCGAGTAAAGCGATGAACTCGCCCGGCGCCACGGTGAGATCGACGCGGTCGAGCACCGTCACCTTGCCGTAATGCTTGGCGACCTCGATCAGCTCGATGGCGGGTCCGCTATATGTGTCGGTCGGAGTCACGGCAGCATCCTATTGTTTCAAAGCGCCGGCCAGCGAGCGGGCCAGGAACTGGCGTTGCAGCACGAAGAAGAAGACGCCGATCGGCACCAGCGACATCACGGCGGAAGCCGACCACAGGCCGTAATTGGCGCCGCCATGGGCGCGCAAGGCGGCGATGCCGACGGTCAGCACCTGCAACTCGTCGCTGGTCGTGGCTATCAAGGGCCAGGTGAAGCTCATGAACTGCTCGGTGAAGATGATGACCGCCAGCACGACGAGGCCCGGCTTGATCAACGGCAGGACGATGCGCCAATAGATGGCGAATTCACTCAGGCCGTCGAGGCGCGCGGCATTTTCGAGATCGCGCGGCAGGCCTAGGATGAACTGCCGCATCAAAATCGCGCCGAGCGGATTGGCGAGCGGCGGCAGGATCAGCGCCCAATAGGTATTGATGAGGCCGAGCGACGAGACGATCGACCATAGCGGCACGATCAGCGCACCGATCGGCACCATCAGGAGAATGATCATCAGGAGAAAGACGAGGCGCCGGCCGGTGAATTCGATCTTGGCCAGGGCATAACCCGCCATCGAATCGAGGAAGACCTTCAGCACCGTGACGCTCGTCGCGACAAAAAGCGTGTTGAACATCCAGCGCAGGAAGCCGGTGTTCCACAGAAGATCGCGGTAACTGCCGAAATAGGGCGGGATCGGCAGAAGCTTCGGCGGATAGCTGAAGATCTCGGTGCTGTCTTTCAGCGAGGCGAGGAGCACATAATAGAATGGCGCCACCAGGATGAAGGCGATGAGCCCCAGGACGAGATGGCGGCCGAATTCCCGCCGGCGCCTTTGCCGCACCCGGATGCGCGCGTGCTGCTCGGCCGTGTGCTGCGCAAGGTCCGTCATCAGTCCCCTCCCCGCCGGCCGCGCAGCAGCCGCATCTGGACGAGGGTCAGGAACAGGATGGTGACGATGAGGACGAGCGAGATCGCCGAGGCGACACCGATCTTGTTGGTGGCGCCGAACATATAGAGCCAGACCCTGTAGATGACCGTCGTCGTCGCGGTGCCCGGCCCGCCGCTGGTGAGGACGAGGGCCGTGTCGAAGACCTGCAAGCCCCAGATCGTCGCCACGACGACGGCGAAGAAGATCATCCGGCGCATCAGCGGCAAGGTCAGATAGCGCAGGCGCGCGAAGGCCGAAGCGCCGTCGAGCTCGGCTGCCTGATAGAGCTCTTTCGGGAGGCCGATAATCGCGGCGACGAAGAACAAGGCCCAATAGCCGACATTGCGCCAGACATCGAGGATCGCCAGCACGGTCAAGGCATGATCGGCGCCGAGCCAGACGACCGGCTCGCCCCCCAGTCCCCGCACCACTCCATTGAACAGCCCGAAATCGACATTGGTCATGAAGAGCCAGATGAGGGCCGCGACCACGCCCGGCACCAGGACAGGGAAATAGATGAGGAAGCGATAGATCGAGCCGCCCCGTTCGATGCGCGCCAGCAGGAGCGCGATGGCGAGCGCGCCGACCAAAATCAAAGGCACCGAGATCAAAGCGAAGACCAGCGTGTTGGTGATCGCGGCCGAGGCGCCGACGATATCGGGAAGATCGATGAAATTCTTGAGGCCGACGAATTTCGTGTCACCGCCGAGGCCGCCCGAGCGCAGGCTCCACCACACCGTGCCGAGAACGGGGAGCACGAGGAAGATCACGAAACACAGGAACATGGGCGCGAGGAATGCCCAGCCGAGGGCCTCGCGCCTGAGCCGCATCTGGCGGCTCAAGCGCCGGTGCTCCTCGGGCGCTAAGCGCAGCCGGCCGCTCGGCGCCGCCGGCATGACCCTGGCATCAAGGCCCATTACGGATTTTCCCTCTCAGGCTTCGGACGTCAGAGGCCGACTTCGTGGATGACGATCTTCTCGACATTGGCCACGGCCTCTGCCGGTGTCGACTTGCCGGTATAGCAGTTCTGGATCTCCGCCTCCGCCAGGCCCTCGACCGTTGCCCATTGCGCGAAATTCTCCAGGCCCACCGCGTGTTTTTCGAACAAGGGCAGAGCCTCGGCGAGCTGCGGCGCCGCATTGGTGCCATAGCCGTTCTGCGGGGCGTCGATGCGCGCCGGATAAGTGCCCGAATTGTCCGCCCAATAGGCGTCGTTGGCGCCATTCGTCCAGAAGGTGATCACTTCCCACATCAGGTCCTGGTCGGGAGATTTGGCGTTGACCATGTAATAGGTGAGGTCGTTGAAATTCACCTGGGACACCGGACCCGGGGGATAGGGCAAGAGCTTCCAGTCGAAGGGCACCTTCTTGGGGAGCACCGTCGTGCCGGCGAGATCCGACGACAAGATGGCGAGCTTGCCGGCGGCAAAGGCGGCGGGGGCGGCGTCATAACCGTAGGTACCGAGGGGCGGCGCGATGCCTCGCTTGAAGAGGTCCGCCATCTGCTCGGTGACCTTGACGACGTCCGGCAGGTTCACATTGGGCTTCTTGAGATCGGGGGTCAGATAGGAACCGCCGGCCGAGCGCAGGCGCTGATACCATTCACCATAGCCGCCGAGCTGGATGCCGATGCCGAGACCATAGGTCTCGCCCGCCTTTGTCATCTTGGCGATGCAATCGACGAACCCATCCCAGCTGTCGATGAAGCTCGCGTCATGGCCGGCTTCCTTCACCTTGTCCATGTTCACGAACAAGGCATCCTCGACATGCCAGCTGATCGGCAGGCCGAGCAGCTTCGGACCATAACTTTCGGTGCGCTCCCAATAGAGATATTTTGCCTTCTCGGCGGCGAAGGCCGGATCGTTGATGCGCGCCGTCAGATCGGCGAAACCGGTGCCCGCGTAATAATTGGGGTAGGAGCTTTCGGTCGTCATGTAGATGTCGTGGCCGCCGCCGACGACGGACGCGCCGATCTCCTGGCTGGCGGTGCCCCACTGGTAGAGGCGGAAATCGAAAGTAACGTCGGGATGCAGCACATTGAAGGCTTGCGCGATATGCTTGTGATGCGCGATCTCGCCTTCAGACCACGGCCCGACCAGGAAGCGGACATGACCTTTGAGGGGCTTGGCGGCGGCATAGGCCGGGCGGAACCCGGCGGCGATCGAAGCGACCGCGGCGGTCGAAAGGCCGAGTTGCAGGAGCCCCATGACAAAGCCGCGGCGCGACAGCTTGGCCTCCTGATGAGCCTCCGAAAGCGCAGAGATTTGCCGGTGAATTCGCTGATTCATGACACGTGCCTCCATCCCTGTTGAGTGCCGCCGGATGACCAAAAGAGCCTCCGTTAGCTTATGTACTGATCATGAGTACAATGTGCTTATAAGCTTCGATAACCGCCACTGTCAATCATGAATCCCTAAGTTTACGGTGCGATTGCGTTGGGCCGCGGCACTCGGTAAGCTGGCGACTCGAAAATGTACCAACAAAGAAGCAATGTGGAGTTTGGATGAGCGAATGGTATTCGGGCTGGCCCGTCCGGCGTGACGACGTGGCCACCTCGCTCGCCGACACCCTGGAGGAGGCGATCCGCAGCGGCAGGCTCCTGCCCGGCGCGCAGCTTCCCACCCATCGCGAATTGTCGAAGCGCCTAGGCGTGGCCGTCAGCACCGTGTCGCGCGCGTATGCCGAGGCTGGACGGCGCGGCCTCATCGGCGGCACGGTCGGACGCGGCACATTCGTTCTCGCCCCCGACAAGGAGAGCGACCTGATCTCCAACCGCGAGGTGCTGCGTCCGCTCGAGCGGCTCTATCTGCCGCTGATGCAGCGCGAGGACGCGATCAATCTCAGCCTCAACGAGCCTTTGTCGACCGGCACCGGCGAGCGCCTGCGCACGGCGCTGAAGGCCATCGCCAAGAAGCGCGATCTCGACGATCTCGCGCATTACCAGCCGCCGCAGGGCCAGATGGAGCATCGCGTCGCCGGCGCCGCCTGGCTCAGCGAGCTCGGCGTCGAGGCGCCGGCCGACGATATCTATGCCGTCTCGGGCGGACAGACGGCGCTCATGACCATCTTCCTCGCTCTGGCGCGCCCGGGCGACACCGTGCTGACCGAAGAGCTGACCTGGCCCGGAGCGCTGTCGGTCGGACGCCTCACCGGCATCCGCCTGATGCCGGTCGCGATCGATGCGGAAGGACTCGTGCCGCAAGCCTTCGAGATCGCCTGCCGCACCCATCATCCGCGCTTCGTCTATACGATGCCGACACTGCACAACCCGACCATGGCGACGGCGAGCTTGGCGCGGCGCCAGGAAATCGTGCGGATCGCCCGTGAATACAACGTGCTGATCGTCGAAGACGATGCCTATGGCTTCCTGGTGGAACCGCGCGTCACGCCCTATTGCCAGCTGGCGCGCGACATGACCGTCTATCTCACCAGCCTGTCGAAGTCGATCGCGCCGACCTTGCGCATCGGTTTCATGGCGGTGCCGCCGCGCCTGCACAAATCCATGCGCGCCTCGACGCGGGCGACGACGGCCATGGTGTCGCCTTTGCTGCTCGAGCTGACGACGCATCTCATCAACAGCGGCGCCGGCCGCGAGGCGATCGCATTCCAGACCGAGGCGGCGCGCCACCGGCAGGAGATCGCGGCATCGATCCTGGGCCTGGCGCGCCCGGCGCCGGCCTCGCTGCACTACTGGCTGAAGCTGCCGGCCGACATGAGGAGCGCCGTCTTCGTCGCCGACGCCCTGGCGCGCGGCGTCGCCGTGACGCCGGGCGATGCCTTCTCGGTCGTGCCGGGACAGGATCCCGGCGGCGTGCGCCTGTGCCTGTGCAGCGAAGCGAGCGAGGCCCGCGTGAAGCAGGCCCTGACGATCATCGCCAAGCTGGTCCACGCCGATCACGCCGCCGCGCTGCCGATTGTTTGACAACTGCCCCCACTCCGTCATCCCGGCGAAAGCCGGGATCCAATAAACTCTCTCCACGCGGCCAGCGCCGCCCGCTCGTACCCTATCCAATGGATCCCGGCTTTCGCCGGGATGACGGAATAATAATTCAAATATGAATCGTGCCCTGCATGTAGAGGGCACATCGGCCGGCGAGCCGCACCTCATTGCCCTGCAGCGCGCAATGCAATTCGCCGCCGCGCGGTGAGAGCTGCAGCGCCAGATGCTCAGGGCGCCCGAGGCGTTCTGACCAGTAGGGCACCAGCGCCAGATGCGCCGAACCGCAGACCGGATCTTCCGGCAATCCTTCCTTCGGTGCGAATGCCCGCGACACGAATTCACTCGCCGTGCCGGGCGCCGTGACGATGACGCCATCACGATCGAGCGTCATGAGGCCGTTCATGTCGGGCGCGACAGCCGCCACCGTCGCCTCGCTGTCGAGAATGGCGAAATACTGGTTCTGATTGACCCGCACTTCGCGCAGCGGGACGCCGAGGGCGGCAGCGAGCGCCGGCGGCGCCTCGCAACGCCCGGCCGGCAAAGCAGGCAGCGTGATGGCGAGCAGATCATCATCGAGGCTCGCCACTTTGAGCGCACCGCTCCGGCGCTGCAGCACGGCATCAGCGAGACCGGGCCTAAGGATGCGCAAGACCACATGCGCCGCGGCGAGCGAGGCATGCCCGACGAGGCCCAACTCGCCGATCGACATGAAATAGCGGATTTCGAAATGCGGACCGCGGTCGACAAGGAAGGCGACGACGGCGCCGACGCCATGTTCAGCCGCGATCGCCCGCAGCAGCTCGTCCTCCGGCCAATTGTCGAGACAGCATATGAGAGCCGGGTTGCCCGCGAACACACTCGCAGCAAAGGCGTCGATCTGAAAGACATCACATTTCATGGGATGCCCGCCCACCTGAGAACATTGTCACGCTTCTAAGAGCAATCATTATTCTCCCTCTCTTATTCTTACATATTCGTCATTCACCCGTTGACAGGTGAAAGTTTTGTCCTCTAATCTGATTTTGTACCGACTATCGGTACATATGACAAGAACAAACAATGGGGAGGCTGCGATGACTGCACGGCTTGGCGGATTACTGGCGCTCGCGGCGAGCGCTCTCTTCATTCCGGCACCCGCTTTTGGTGACGACGGAGCACCGCAAAAAGGCGGCACGCTCACCCTGGCGCGCGACAGCGAGCCGTTGACCCTCAATCCCATCGGCGCCGGCGACAATGGCTCGATCTTCATGATCGTCCAGGTTTTCGACACGCTGGTCGAAACCGCCGACGCACCGCTGCCGCGACCCGCTCTCGCCACGGGCTGGACCGTGTCGGACGACGCCAAGACCTGGACCTTCGCGCTGCGCGAAGGCGTGAAATTCTCCAATGGCGATCCGCTCACCTGCGATGACGTGAAATTCTCGATCGACCGTTTCGCCGATCCGAAGGTCAATACCAGCTATGGCGGCTTCGGCGCCGCCATCGCGCAGACCGAATGCGCGGGGCCTGCTTCCTTCATCATCAAGCTCAAGGCCCCGCAAGGCGCTTTCCTCGACTATCTCTCGACATTCATTCCCTCGATCGTCCCCAAGGCCGTCTACGAGAAGATGGGCGACAAGGCCTTCAGCGAGAAGCCGGTCGGCTCCGGCCCCTTCATGGTCAAGGAATGGGTGCGCGGCCAGCGCCTGGTGCTCGAGCGCAACCCTTATTACTGGAAGAACGGACAGCCCTATCTCGACCAGATCGTCGTCAACTACGTGCCCGATGAAAACACCCGCATGCTCAAGGTCGAATCGGACGAAGCGCAGATCGCGACCGAGGTGCCCTATGCGCAGATCGAACGCGTCGCGGCGCTCGCCCATGTCGATGTCCAAATCGAAAACGTCATGGCGTGGGATGCCGTGTGGTTCAACAGCCGCAAGGCGCCGTTCAACGACCCGCAGGTCATCCGGGCGCTGAACTACGCGACGCCCAAGGAAGCGATGCTCAAAGCCTTGATGCATGGCGCGGGCGATATCGCCAATCACGTCATCGCCAGGGTCAAATATTGGGATCCGGCGGTCGAGGCTTATCCCTATGACCTCGGCAAGGCGAAAGAGGCGCTGGCCAAGTCCGCATCACCGCAAGGCTTCGCCTTCTCCTGCCTCATCGTCGCGGGCGACCAGTTCGAACTGCAGCAGGCGCAGATCCTGCAATCGGAATGGGCGAAAATCGGCGTCACGATGGAAATCCAGGCGGTCGACACCGGAACGATCTGGACACGCTGGGGCAGCGGCGATGAAAACTGCTTCACCTTCACCGGAGCTGGTCTCTCGAGCGATGCGCTCTCCGACGACAATCTCGCCGTCGTCTTCTTCGACTTCACCGGCGGCATCGAATCCTTCTGGACCGGCTGGAACAACAAGGACGCCATCGCGCTCGTCAAGGAAGCGGACGGCACCATCGATGAAGAGAAGCGCAAGGCCGCGTTCCACAAGCTGCAGCGGCTGGCGATGGCGGAGTTCCCCGCCGTGCCCTTGTTCTTCATCAAGGCGCGCACCGCCGTGTCGGACAAGGTGAAGGGCTTCAAGACCCTGCCGGTCAAATGGTGGAATCTCGAAGACGTGTGGCTCAAGCCCTGATCCACGCCCGGAGACGCTCATCTTGTCGCTTATTGCCTTTGCGGGACGGCGGCTGGCGCAAGCCATCCCCGTCCTCCTCATCATCACGGTCGCGGCGTTCTCGGTGATCCATCTCGTTCCGGGCGATCCGGCGCGCGTGATGCTGGGCTCGCGCGCCACCGACGAGGCGGTCCAGGTGCTGCGCCAGCAGCTCGGCCTCGACAAGCCGCTCGTCACGCAATATCTCGACTTTCTCGGCAATGCGCTGCGGCTCGATTTCGGCGATTCCCTGTTCCAGCGCGCCGCCATCGGCCCCATCGTGGCGGCGCGCGCCGTGCACAGCCTGGCGCTCGTCGCCTATGCCGTCCTGATCTCGCTCGCCATCGCGGTGCCGCTGGCCCTCCTCTCCGCCATCCGGCGCAACCTGCTTGCCGATCACGTCGTGCGGGCGCTGACCACGCTCGCCTTCTGCATGCCCTCCTTCTGGACAGCCCTGCTCCTGGTGCTCCTGTTCAGCATCCGCCTCAAATTCTTTCCGACATCCGGCCTGGGCGACAGTCCGCTGGCCTATCTGGCCAGCCTGACGCTGCCGGCGGTCAGCATCGGCCTCTACCTCACTCCCATCCTGCTGCGCAGCCTGCGCGCCAGCCTCATCCAGACGCTCAGCGCCGAATTCGTCGAGGCGGCCCGCGCCAGGGGTTTCGGCGAGGCGCGCATCCTCTTCAAGCACGTGCTGCGCAACTCGCTCATCGCCATGTTCACCATCCTCGGCATCAATGTCGGCTTCCTCATCTCGGGCGCCGTCATCATCGAGAATGTGTTTTCGATACCGGGCCTGGGCTCGCTGATGGTCGCGGCCATCGTCCAGCGCGACTATCCGGTGATCGTGGCCCTGACGCTCGTCTTCGGCGTCGTCGTGGTCGCCGCCAATTTCCTGGTCGATCTCTCCTATGCGCTCATCGATCCGAGGATCCGGCAATGAGACCGCTCCCGCCCGGCATAGAAAAGGACGCCTGGCTCAGGCTCACCAGACGCTCCCGGCTCGACCGCCGCTGGGCCACGATCTCGCTTTACACGGGGCTCGCGATCGTCGCGTTCATCGCGGGCTTGAGCATAGCAGCGCCATTTCTCGGCCTCAGGGATCCGACCGCGACCGATCTCATGAACGCCCTCCAGCCGCCCTCCCTCGCCTTTCCCTTCGGCACCGATGATCTCGGCCGTGACATCCTCTCCCGCGTCATTCATGCCGGCCGCGTCGATCTCGTCTTCGGCATCGTCGTCACCTATGTCTCGCTCGTCATCGGCCTCAGCATCGGCGCGATCTCCGGCTATTTCGGCGGGATCGTCGATACGGTCATCATGCGCATCGTCGATCTGGTGATCTCCTTTCCCTTCATCATCCTGATCCTCACCATCGCCGCCATTGTCGGGCCGGGACTGACCGGCGCCTATATCGGCGTGATCGCGGTGAGCTGGGCGCTCTATGCGCGGCTGACGCGCGGCGAGATGCTGGCCATCCGCCGGCGCGAATTCATCCTCAATGCCGAGACGCTGGGCTACAGCACGCCGCGCGTCGTCTTCGTGCATGCGCTGCCCAATCTCCTGCGCGCCAATCTCGTCTTCTCGATGTCGGATATCGTTCTCAATATCCTCACCCTCGCCGCCCTCTCCTATCTGGGTCTCGGCGTGGCGCCGCCGACGCCCGAATGGGGCGAGATGATCGCGCAAGGCCAGAAGAACCTCTTCAATGCCTGGTGGATCTCGACCTTGCCCGGCCTCGTCATCGTGCTGGCCGGCATCGGCTTCAGCCTGATCGGCGACGGGCTCGCCGACCGGCTCGACGAAAGCGGACGCTGATGCAGATGGAACAATCACCAACTCCATTGCTCGCGGCGCGCGACCTCTCGGTCGGACTCGTCAACCGGCATGGCGCCTTTCTCGCGACCAAAAGCGTGTCGCTCACGGTCGACCGCGGACAAAGCCTCGGGCTGCTGGGCGAATCGGGCTGCGGCAAGAGCATCACCTTGCGGGCCCTGCTCGGGCTCGTCCCGCATCCAGGCCAGATCGTGGGCGGCAGCGTCGCCTGGAAAGGCCGTGACTGGCAAAGCTTGAGCAAAGGCGAGATCCGGCGCATCCGCGGCAAGGACATCGCCATGATCTTCCAGGATCCGGCGTCCTGTCTCAATCCGGTCTTCACCATCGGCGACCAGGTGACCGAAACATTGCGCCTCAAGCTCGCGCTCAACGGCAAGGCCGCCCGCGAGCTGGCGCGCGATCTCCTCGACCAGGTCGGGATCCCGGCGCCGGAGGAGCGCTTGCGGCTCTATCCGCATCAGCTGTCGGGCGGCATGCGCCAGCGGGTGATGATCGCCATGGCGATCGCGACCGAGCCCGATCTGCTGCTCGCCGATGAACCGACGACGGCGCTCGACGTCACCATCCAGGACCAGATCCTGACGCTCCTGGCACGCCTCAAGGAGCGCAACCGCATGGCGATGATCCTGGTGTCGCATGATGTCGGCGTGGTGGCGCAGAATTGCGACTTCATCGCCGTCATGTATGCGGGGCACATCGTCGAATGGGGGCCGACGGATGAGGTTCTCAGAACGCCGCGCCATCCCTATACAAGGGGCCTTCTGGCGGCGATCCCGCGGCTCGAGGTCAGCGGCGGACGACAGCCCCTGCAGACCATCGCCGGCGCGCCGCCCACGCCGGGCGAGCTGCCGGAAGGCTGCCCGTTTCGCCTGCGCTGCCCGTCGGCCCGCGCCGACTGCGCAACGATCCCCGTGACGCTCGACCACAAGCCGCCGGGCCATGGGTCGGCTTGCCCCATCGTGATGTGAGAGCCGATGACCGAAACTCCACTTCTCAGCATCACCAGCCTGCACAAGAGCTTCGGCGGCAGGGCGTCGCTGGCAGGGTTGCTGCAGGGCAAGCCGGCGCGGCGCCTCATCGCGCTCGATGACGTCTCGCTCACCCTCGGGCGCAACGAGGTGCTGGGGATCGTGGGTGAATCGGGCAGCGGCAAGTCGACCATCGCGCGCTGCATCACCCGCCTCGAAAAGCCGGATCGGGGCGAAATCACCTTCGCCGGCCAGGATGTCTGGCAGGCGCGCGGGGCGCAGCTGCGCGGGATCCGCAAGGATCTGCAGATGATCTATCAGGACCCTTACGGCGCTCTCAATCCGCGCATGAGCATCGGCCGCGCCATCGCCGAGCCGGCGCTCGTGCATGGCCTCGTCGGCAAGGACGGTGCCCGGGCGCTCGCCCATGAATTGCTCGACCGCGTCGGCCTGCCCCGGTCGGTGGCCGAGCTCACGCCGCGCGCCCTATCGGGCGGGCAGCGCCAGCGGGTGGCCATTGCCCGCGCTCTGGCCCTCAAGCCCCGCGTGATCATCGCCGACGAAGCCGTGAGCGCGCTCGATGCCTCGGTCCAGGCGCAGATCCTCAATCTGTTCGGCGAGCTCATGCGCGATCTCTCCTTGAGCATGATCTTCATCTCGCATCAGCTCTCGGTCATCGCCCATCTGGCGGACCGCGTGGCGGTCATGTATCTCGGCCGCATCGTCGAGACCGGCGCCACGGCCGACGTGTTCGCCCGTCCGCGCCATCCTTATACGGCGGCCCTGCTCAAGGCGCATCCGCATCTGGGCGCCAGACGATCGCAGACGCCGGCGCTCGCGGGCGAGATTCCCTCGGCCTATGCGATCCCCAAAGGATGCCGCTTCAACACGCGCTGCCGCCATGCCGAAGCGCGCTGCCATGTGAGCGATCCGCCGGCCGCGGCCTTCGCCCACGGGCATGAGGCCTGGTGCCATGTCCTGCCCGATCTCGAAACTCAGACCAACATCTAGGAGGAAGACCATGTATCCGATCAACTACTCGAAATTCGCCTATTACAAGATCGAACCCGACGATCTCGACTCGGTCGAGCCCAAGCCGATCGACTTCCTGGGCGGCGGCCTGCATCGCATGGTGGGGGTGGGCATCGAAGAGCCCTGCTGCCAGGTCGTCTATGAGGACTTCTTCCCCGGCTATGAATACAAATGGACGACCTGGGTGGATCAGCTCGATTTCGTGACCTCGGGCAAAGCCGAGATCACCTATCATCAGCCGCCCTCGCTCGAGGAGAAACGCACCGTGCTGGTCGAGGCGCCATGCATCTATCTCATCCCGCGCGGCACGCCGCTGGTCTGGAAAGTCATCGGCGACGAGGTCTTCCGGCACTTCTCGTTCGATGTGCCGCATCCGCAATTCCCCTCCGATCTCGCCAAAAGCGTAAAAGCCAAACGCGCCATCGCAAAGTAAGGAAGACCGCCGATGAAGATCGTCAAAGAACGTTTCGCTGGCCGCCGTGCCGTCGTCACAGGGGCCAGCGCCGGCATCGGCCGCGCCACGGCCTTGCGCCTCGCCGCCGAGGGGGCGCGGGTCGGTCTGGTGGCGCGACGGCGAGAAGCTCTTGAAGCCACCGCGAATGAAATCCGCGCCGCCGGCGGCGAGGCGCTCGTCCTCATCGCCGATAGCTCGGTCGAGAGCGAGATCGGGAGCGCGATGGACAAGGCCGCGAGCGAATGGGGCGGCCTCGATATCATCGTCTCCAATGCCGGAATCGAGCTTCTCGGCCAGGATGACCGTGTCGACCGCCTCGAAACCGCGATCTGGGAAAAGCTGATCACGACGAACCTCACGGGCCAGTTCCTGACCTGCAAGCATGGCGCGCGGCATCTTCTCGCCACCGGCGGCGGCGCCATGGTCTGCCTCGGCTCCAACTGCGCCTATCTCGGCATGGCGACCAACGAGCCGGCTTACAGCGCCAGCAAGGGCGGCGTGCTGGCGATGATGAAGGTCATGGCCATCGATTATGCGAGGCTCGGCATCCGGGTGAACATGGTCATCCCCGGCTTCATCGATACGCCGATGAACGCGCCGGTGATGACGGACAGCAAGGAACTCGCTTATTGGAGCAACCAAATTCCGCTTGGGCGCGCCGGCACCGCGGAAGAGTGCGCCTCGGCCATCCTGTGGCTCGCCTCCGACGAAGCGAGCTACTGCATCGGCACGACGCTCATCGTCGATGGCGGACAGGCGTCCATTTAAGCCTCGTCCTTCCTTCGCCCCAGCGCCATGGCGATGAGGCTTTCGGCGGTGCCTTTCAGCGTCTGCTTGATCAGGCTTCTTTGCGCCTCATCCTTCACCGCCGAGAGATCGATGGTAATCGTGTCGACGATCGCGCTGTTGTCGAGAAGCTCGGCCTGTCCCGGATGCGCCGCGAGATAGGCGGTGAGGAACGCGCTGCGCTCCGCCGGCGACAGGTGGCAGATCGCGATGAGCTTGTGGACATAATGCGACGGTATCGGCACCGAATATTTCGGATTGGTGATCTGGGACACGAAGCTGCGATTGGTCCCGATAGCGTCGGATATGCGCTTGCGCAGCCCTGACGGGCGCTTCTCCAGATAGGCGCGGAGCAGTTCCTTGTAGGCGGCCACGCGCTCGGCCTGGTGCTGAGTACCGTTCATGCGCCATCATCCCTCATCGGCCCCGTGATCGACAAGCCCCATGATACTGGCCGGAACCGCCAACCAGGCGGCCACCGGACCGGTGGGGCTTGCCGCCCCTGTCCCACAGTTTGTAGGGTCGTCCCGCTCCCGCCATGATGGCCCGATTCCCCTCCTCAGAAAGCCCCCGCCGTGATCGAAGAAAAGCAAAAACAGTCCATCGGGACGCGCGAATTCATTGCGCTCATGGCCATGCTGTCGGCGCTCGATGCGTTGTCCATCGACGCGATGCTGCCCGCCTTGCAGGATATCGGCCGGGAATTCGCCGTGGCGCGGGAAAACGATACGCAGCTCGTCGTCTCCACGGTGTTCTTCGGCTTCGCGATCGGCCAGCTGTTCGCCGGGCCCTTGTCCGACAGTTTCGGCCGAAAGCGCATCGCCTATGTCGGGCTTGCGATCTATCTGGTGGGATCGCTGTGCGCCATGCTCGCTGTCAGCTTTCCCATGCTGCTCGGCGCCCGCATCCTGCAAGGCATCGGCGCCTCGATACCCTATGTGCTGAGCACGGCGATCGTGCGCGACCAGTATGAGGGCCGTGCCATGGCGCGCATCATGTCCTTCATCATGATGATCTTCATCCTTGTCCCGATGATCGCACCGGCAATGGGACAGGCAGTGCTGCTCCTCTTCGACTGGCGCGGAATCTTCGCCTGCTATCTGGCGCTCGGCCTCCTGACCTCCGCCTGGTTCGCGCTGCGCCAGCCGGAAACATTGAAGGAAGCCGACCGGCATCCATTCTCGGTCAGCCGGATATTCCGGACGGCGCTGAAAATCTGCACCACCCGCGTCACGCTCGGCTACATCCTGGCGCAAGGCTTCGTCATTGGGGCTTTCATCGGCTATCTCTCGACCGCGCAGCAGATCTTCCAAGTCCAATACGGTCTTGGCGCCCTCTTCCCGGCATTCTTCGCGACGCTTGCCGCCTCGCTCGGCTTCGCCTCCTTCCTCAATGGCAAGCTCGTGCTGCGGCTCGGCATGCTGCGCATCTGCAAGATCGCCCTGATCGTCATGATTGCCGTGTCCGCCGCCTTTGCCCTCGTCGCTTGGGCCCTCGACGGCCATCCACCGCTCTGGGCGCTGATGCTCTATCTCGCCACGACTTTCGCCTGCGTCGGCATGCTGTTCGGCAATCTCTATGCGGCCGCCATGGAACCGCTCGGACATGTGGCCGGCATCGGCGCCTCGGTGGTCGGATCGCTCGCGACCTTGATGTCGCTGCCGCTCGCCACACTTGTCGGCCAGTCCTATGACGGCTCGGTCCTGCCGCTGATAACGGGCTTCGCCATTCTCGGGAGCCTCGCCATGCTCGCGGTGCTCTGGGGCGAGGCGGGCAAGTCGCACAAAGCCAGGCAAGGCGCTCTCGGCGACTGACCCCCACTCAATTGCGGCGCCAACCACGCCGTGATAACTTCAAGCTCCAGTCCTCTGCGCATTTCGGCGATGCGCCTGCCATCGTCAGATAGCGGAGGTTGATTTGACGTTTCGACATCTGAGCCGGCGTCTCTTTGCGTCACATAGCGTATTGGCCGCATGGGCCGGGATCCAGGCGCTTACCTTCGGCGGAAGCTCTTCGGGCGCCATCACATCCGAGTTCCGCCATCGACCACGCGCGCATGACGCGGATCTCGGACCCGAAATCCAATCGGTCCTCGATGAATTGAGCGCGTCGGCCAAGGTGATCTTCCCGCCAGCGGATTACATGGCGCAAGCGCGGGACATCTCGTCCTACTTCTTCGCCAATACCCGCCGCGGCACCTACACGTCCATAGAGCTGAATAAGTCCCACGTCATCTTCGACGGCTTCGCGGCGACACTGCGCGCCAAGGGCCGGGCACGCCCTGATGCCGACGACATACAACCGGTCATGGCGACGCCCAAGAGCATCGACGTCGGCGCGCTGGCCGATATCGGGTTTCTGGGCCTCGCCTTCGACACCAACAACGATGGCGACACGATCAACTCGAACCAGCGCGCTCCTTATCTCATGGGCATAGACGGGCTGAAGTTCCTCTCGACCATCTGCCTATCGAGCGGCGACCGGCGCGGGTCGGGCCCCTATCTGCATAATAATCGCAACGTGCAGATCCTCGGGCACCGTCATCAGAAGGTCACCAGCGGCGGCAATCGGCGATATAACGAAAATCTGGTGGAAGTCGGCGGCATCTACCACGACTTTTCCGAAGCGATCGACCTCGACGGCATCAACTGGCAGGTCGTCCACGACGCCATGGTCTTCGAGAGCATCGACCGGAAGTCACAGGCGCTCGATGCGAACTCCGTCGTCAACGGCGTCTTTGCCAATATGGCGGTGAAGCTCACCGGGCAATTCATCAATATCAACCACAAGAACACGACACCGCCCACCTTTGCGCAATATGTGGTCCCCGCCTGGGCCGCCGATACCCGCTATGCCATCGGCGAGAAGTCGACGAATGATCGCGGCAAGGAATATGTCGTCACGGCGAGTGGAGTCTCCGCCAAGTCCGGCGGACCAACCGGCAGCGGTCATGACATCAGGGACGGCACGGTCGTATGGGACTATGTGCAGCGCAATCCCTCCACCGTCACGCCGTCGCAACGTGTCGTCGTCAGCAACATCGTCGGCGAGCAGATCGGCAGCGCCACAAATCCGGTGATCGCGATCGGCACGCAATGGGCCAATGCCCATCCTGGCACAAGATGTGAACATGACATTACACTCAGCAATTTCATGTTCGAGGACACATCATATCTCGCGGTCAATGAGGCCTCCAACCTCACCCTGGACAATTTCTATATGGGGAAAGTCATCGTCCCGGAGACAGCCGCGGCGCTCTACATGTTCTCGGCGACGTCCAGCGAGGAGCAGCTGGCATGGTCGGATCTCGACGTCGTCCTGAAATACGGAACGATCCGGACCAGCCAGCGCGGCATCCTGCGCGTCCACAAGCCGCGACGGATCGTCATCGACCATCTGCGCGGTTCCGATCTCCAGACCCTGGCCAAGGGAGAGCCGGATATCGATATCAGCGGCCTCGAGATGCGCGGGGCGCATGTCGAGATCGACGGGCTCGATTGTCCAGGAGATGTGGTGATCAGCGGGAATTCCGCCCTCATCGACGCCTGGGCGGCTCGTACGGCCTATGTTCAGAACAAGATCATCAGCCATGGCGGGAAATACTATCGCTGCCGCAAGAGCGGCATGTCCGCGGGCGCCGGTCCGGCGACGAGGGCAGCGTCAATCGCCGACGGCACATGCGTCTGGGAGTGGATGCCGGAGCCCTATACGGTCCTCTGGGGCAAGCGCAATCAGCTCCGCGGCACCCTCACCCTTCAGGGTGACGTACACCAGCATATTCACGGTGAGAATGTTCACTGCCCCCTGCCCGATCTGGAGATGACGGGTGCTGTCGCGCGCGTACTCTATATTGCGAGACGGCGGTGCACCATCGCCAGGGTGACACTGAGTGTTGCTAACAACATATCCGCCGATGCGAACAATTACCGGGCGGTGCGCTTCAAACGCCAGAGGGACGGGACTGCGACGCCCCTCTCCTCCGTCACCACGGCCTCGGGCTGGCCTGCTTTTGCGCAAATTGACTGTGGCTTTCCCGGCGGCGTCGCCCTGGAGATCGGAGATGTGGTCTATTTCGACTCCAGCGCGACTGGATCGGGTGCCGCGCTGACCGGCATGTGCCTGTCACTGGACGTCCTCGAGTATTGATGTCACTCCCGATTGGACGTCCCGCATGCGCCACACGATGATACAGAGGCAGATGGCGACAGCGATGCTGCAGCAGAGATAAGCGAGCGCCACGAGGGCAATGTAGCCCGTTGAAGCCGCCAGCGCGATCAGCACCAAATAGGCCAAGCCTGCCAGGCTGCTGATCAGCAGCGCAAAGCTGGCGCGATCGGCCGAGTACAGCACCGGCATGCCGGTCCGCACCACGATCTCGAACGGAAGCGCCGCGCAGAAGATGATGGCGGGCAGAAGAGCCACCGAATATTCCGGGGCGAAGGCCAGCGGGATGACAATGACCAAGCCGACCGCCATCGCGACTGCGAGGACGGTTCCGATGGCGAAGGATATCAAGAGGAATCTGAGGCCGAAGCGGCGCAACATGCCGTCGCCCGAGAAGCGCAACTGGGCAAAGACCGGATAGGCCAGTTGCGTCAGGACCGCGAGCAGCCTGATCAACTTCAGCGTCGTGTCCTTGGCCAGTCTGTAGATCGCGACACTCTCGCTGTTCATGACATAGCCGATGACGATGGTGTCGAATTCCTGCAATGAGCTGGAAAGAGAGGCAAAATGGGTCGTGACCGCGAAACGGAAGGATTGCCAGAACCGGCCGGCACCCCATGCGGTGAATATCGGCTGAAGCCCCCGCACCGACAGCTCCCGAAAACACCGCACGGCCGGCCATGCCGTCATCAGGAACTGATGCGCGGCCCAGATCACTGCGACCCAGAGCAGACTGCCGCCCAGAAAGAGCACGACAAGAAGCGCCACCGCCTTCACGATGCTCAGATATACCGGTGGCCAGGCGAGCGGACCTGTTATCGAGAATATGCGCAGCACCGCCGCGGCCGTCCCCCCAAACTTCGCCAGATGGACGGCGGCGAAGAGCAGCAGCAACCAGATCGGCGCCTCAACCAGCTCGTAGTATCCGTTCACCCAGATCATCAGCAGGCTGGCCGCCACGGCCACACAGATCCCAACGGCGTCCAGAACCAGCGAACGGCCCAAAGCCTGCCGGAACTCGAGATCCTCCTGCTTGGTGATATGCTCGCTGCCGAAGCGGGTGAAGGCGTTCCAGCCCTGAAGCCCAAATATCCGGCCGACGAGAAACATCGCCGATTGCGCCAGCAGCATCGCGCCCAGCTCGGAGGGGGAAACGATCCGGGTCGAGATGGCGAAGGCAATGAGCCCGAAGACGGCCGCGATCCCGCCGCCCAGCGACACGAGCGCCGAATCGGATACCAACTTCACCAGTTGCTGACGCAGCCAGCCGGGGGGCGCCAATCTGTCGAGAAGCTTCTTCATCCCTTCATAGGACCCGGAAATGGACGACGCAGAACGGCGAAAGCGGCGCGCGCGCCGTAGATCGCAACGCCCGCAACGGCCTTAGCCAGAAAACGCGGCGACCGGTAACGTCCGCGGACGAAGGCATTCACATGAGTCGCGTAAAGCAGCGCCATGGGAAAGGCATCACGCGCCTTGAGCCGGCCTATGTTGTTGGTCATCCCGCCGGCGAGATACAGTTTGCGCCCAAGCACGACGTCGCGGCATATCACATCATAACGAATAGCGAGCCGCGACCAGATCAATGAGGTCGGCACGCGCCGGAAGCGCCGCCGGCCGTCATAGAGGACCGCCTTGAGCGCATCGGCCAGCACGATCTCCTTCTTGTCGCCGCGCACCCCATGGTCGGCCCGCAAAGCGAGGAAATTCGACCGGGGGATCATCGGGAAGGGATCGCCTATACGCTCCCCCTGCTCGCCGACCAGATGATAGACATAGCCGACCGCACCGTCGGGTAGCGGGCGCGCGCAATCTCCGAGCGCGATCAGCAGCCCGTCGTGGCTGAGCGTGTCGTCATCGTCGAATATCATGATGTACCGACCGCGCGCGCGCCGGCATGCCTCGAGAAGCGCGTGGGCGCGACCACCATTGGGACTGCTGGTAACCACAAGCCGCGGGCTTGCGATCGCCGCCAGCTCCTCCTCCGTGCCATCGGTCGACCCATCGACATGCACACATAGCTCAAAAGCCCCCGGAACCGTCAGCAGGTCACGGACCAACGTCGCCACGCGGTCACGCCGATTGAATGTCGGAATACAGATGCTCAGAATGATGTCGCCTGGCGTTGACACTAGCCCACCTGCCGCAACGGTTTTCGCACAAAAACGACGAGCAGCCTGGCCAGCACCCAGGTGACGACCACCATGATGAGAATCTGCCGGAAGAAAGAGAACATGTTGTCGAGGCCATTCCGGTAGGTATAGACCGCGATGACCGTACCGGTCACGGCGAGGAAGACCTTCGGCGCCCCCGACATGCGTTCATAATATCTGTCACAGAAAACGAGCGCCGATGCATAGAGGACCGCGAAGGCCGCCACCATCGGAAAGCCGCCAATGGTCCAGGCATGCGCCCAATAATTGCCCGCGACGCCATATGTGACATTGAAGGGCAGCATTTCCGTTACACGCAGATTGTAGAGATTGGTCTCGATGCCGAAGACTGATGGCGCGACCAGAAACTGTCCGAGGAGGCTCGTGACAAACTCGGCAAGCGAGACCGACAGCTTCGAATCCATGACGAAGTCGATGTGATTGTAGGTGACGAAAGGCTCAAAGCCGAGGGTGACGGTCGCCATATTCTCCGGCTGCACGGCGTCGATCAGAATGGACAAGTCGCCGGCCTTGGCGCTGAGATATACGGCTTTCCCGAAAATGATCAGTGAAACCAGAACTATACCGGCGACGATGAAGGTCGGGCGGAACAATGTCCAAATATCCTTCCGCCCGTAGGACCAGACAAGAGCAAAACACACCATGGTGATGCCGAGCATGGTCCGGTCGCCGCGCAGGAACAGCACAGCCAGAAGCATGAACAGGCCCATTCGGATTTTGCTGCTGCCCGAGAATGTCGCCGCCACTATTCCCAGAGGCACGGTCCATTTCCACAAGAGTGTCAGAAGCCCGTCATTCTGCAACTCGCGCTGCTCGAGGAAAAACAGCCATCCCGACGTCGCGGAGAGATAGAGATATCCGAAAATGCCGAGGATAAGTGAAGCGACGGCAAAGCGATGCATCCGGGCGGCATCGTTCCTCGCCACCGGAGCCTGCGCCGAAGGTCTTCGTCTTGCCGCAAGGGAGGCATTCGGATACGGCCTGGCCCGCTGACCGGGCATCATAGAAGCCGGTACACGCCTGGGTCTCCAGGTCGCCGCGATCAGCAAGGTGACCGCGACCGTGGTCCAGGCCGTGAACATGACCAGCCCGGATTCCGGGCTGGCTTCCGCGAGATAACGGAGATCCTTGCTCTCATATGAAAACAAGGTCTTGAGCTGCAGGATCGCGGGGATGCTGTAGACGAAGAATACGCCCAGCCCCGCCATGACGAAGGTGAACGGGCCATGGCCCCTATAGGCGACGGCTATCGTCAGGGCGATGACCACGATGAGCAGCCAGCCAATCATCGCGCGTGGGCCTCCGACACGACGCGGGCTTTGTCCAGCATGTCGTCCAGGAAAATGTCCGCGCTGCGCAGGAACTCACGGCGGTCATGCTCCTGCCTCGCCGGAAGATCGTCGTCAGCTGCCGCGCCAAGCGCCTGAGCCAGAGCGTTCGCGTCATGCGGGGTTATGCGAACGCAGCGGTACCGGTCCAGATCGCCGGCGCAATCCGTGACCACGACATGTCCGACGCCACAGGCCAGCATCTCGTTCACGACATTCGGGAACCCTTCCTTGCGCGAGGTCAGAAGCCCCTTCGCCGCCGCGGCCATATAGGGAAACGGATTGTCCAGCTTGCCCGTGAAGACGACATCCTCGCTCAGCGACAAAGACGAAGCATAGTCCTGCACCGCCGACAGCAAGGGACCGTCACCAATCATGATCAGGCCGAACTGTCCGCGAAGCCGCGCCAGCGTGTCGATCGCCAGCATCGGATTCTTCACATCGATCATGCGCCCGCACCAGACGATATGCGGGCGAGCCTTCAGCCGTTGACTCACCGCTTCGGACAGTGGCGCCGCGGCCGCCGCGCGGATGATTGCCATATCGACCGGATTGGCGATGACCTTCAGCTTGTCCTTGAGGCGGCCGGCGGTGTTCTCATCGACGGATCGGCGCATGCGCTCGGTCTGGCAGACGATGAGATCCTGATGGCCATAGAGGCGATAGAGGGCACGGATGGCGCGCCCCTTCCAGCCAAAATCCCGGTCAAAAATGATCGTGGACTCACGGCTGACGAGGGTGTCGGCTTTGAACCAGCGCAGCTTCCGCAGAATGCTGCACACCGCATTGATATAGGTATTCGAGCTGAGGACCAGGCCGTAGCGATACCGCCGCAGTAATCTGAGACAAGACGGAAGAGCGTGAATCAGATTCTTGGCATGAAAATAGTGCAGCCTGATATTCGGTTGCGCCTCGAGCTCATCGAGGGTTCCGGTTCTGGCCCAGCACAGGACGCAGATGTCGACCTGACTGAAGCGCCCGGACGCCGCGGCCTGCGCCGCGACCATGCGCAATATCCGCTCGGCGCCGCCCATGAGGTCGCTCGGCAGCAAGATGAGAGCACCTCCGACGCTTGGCATGTCAGGCTTCGCTTTCACGCTTGCGCAACACATAGACGAATGACTCGGCCGCATCCTTGCCGAGCACGATGTAGGACAGACCCTGCCAGGCGCGCCACAGGAGGTAAGCGGGCGTGAAGATGAAGAAATAGGAACTCGTCCAGAACAGCCGCCGCTCCTCGACCTCGAGGCCGTTGCTGCGCGCGATGGCCTCTATCTGTCCGGGGGAGCAGTGATCGTAAAACGCTTTGAAGCCATCGTGCCCCTTCGCCTTCTCCGGAAACAGCTTGAACAGCAGGAAACGCTTCAGTCGCTCGGGGAGGACCAGATTGATCCGGGCAAAAGCGGCATTGCGGCAGGGCGCAAAGAGGTAAACCGCCCCACCCGGCCTGACGCAGGTCGCCAGCCCCCTTATTGCCCCGACGGTGTCGGGCACATGTTCGAGGGTGGCCTGGCAGATCACCGAATCCGCCGCCGCGGTTCCGGTAAAGGTGCAGAGATCAGCGACGATGGTCTGGTCATAGGTTCCCGCCGGCGCCGCGGCCAGTTCCTCGCCGCTGACATCGAGCCCGACCAGCCGCAGTCCAAGCCGGCCTTTCAGCTCGCGGTCCACGCAGGGCCGTGACCCGCCGCCCAGATCATAGACAGTGGTATCGGCCTTGAGCGCGCGCGGCAGAACGTCTCTCAGGAAGGCCTGGTTGCCATCCTGCCTCACATTCTCCGGCAGAAAGCCGTCTATCCAACAGCTCGCCGCGCGATTTGCTCTAAGAAACTTTCGCCACAACATCGGCAGATGATCCCAAGGTTTTTTCAGCTATTCGATCGGTCGAAAGTCGGTGCTCGAGACCCGCCAGCACTTTCCGATACGCTCCGATGACGATCGCCTGGTCGAATTCCCGCTCCATCTTCTCCCGCCCCTGTCGTCCCATGTCGGCGCGCGCGCCGGCGCGCAGCTCCAGGAATTTGAGGCAGGCTTGCGCCAGGCTCTCGGCGCTGCGCGCGGCGCAGAGATATCCCGTCACACCATCCTCGATGACGGATCGGCAACCTGGGACATCTGTCGTGATGATCGGACGCGCCATGGCCGCCGCCTCGATGAGCGTTCGCGGGGCGCCTTCACGATAGGAGGGGAGGACGACGCAGGATGCGGCGGCAATATGCGGGCGGACATCAGGGGCCTGGCCGAGATACTCGACCGTGCCCTCGGCATGCCAGCCACGCACCATGCTCGGGTCGATGGCACCACGGTTCTCCGGCGCAAGAGCGCCCAGCAATTGAAAGCGCGCTTGCGGCAAAAGCGACTTCACACGGATGGCGGCGTCGACAAACTCCGCCACCCCCTTATCACGCAAGAGCCGGGCGATCATGAGGAAGATCGGCGGCTCCCTTTCGGAAGGAAACGGCGCCACGGCGAAATGCCCGAGGTCGATGCCGGATCCCGGGACAAGCTCGGCTTGGCCGGTGCGGATCAGGTTGCGCCGGATGAAGAAGTCGCGATCATCGGAATTCTGGAAGAACACCTTCTGCGGATGCCTGAAGGCTTTGCGATAGAGTCCTTCGGCGATGGTCCGCAGGACACCTCCCGACAGGAAAGCGGTGCCGAGACCGGTTATGTTCGGAATGAAGGGAAGCCCGAGCGGGCGTGCCGCCAGAGCGCCGAACAGGTTGTTCTTGACCGTGTAGCTCAGAACCACGTCGGGGCGCTCGGACCGGAAGTGCCGGCGAAAGCGCCGTACAAGCCGGAAGTCGGCGATGGGATTGAGTCCTTTCACATCCATCGCCAGGGGAATGAACCGGCAGCCGGAAGCCCGGAGAGCGGGAACCGAGTCGTCATGGGGCGCCAGGATGGTGATCCGATGGCCATCGGCCTGCAACGCCTCGACGAGCGAACGCCGGAAATTCGAGATGTTCCACGCCGCGTTGACGGTGATCAGGATATGCATGACCTACTGAAATCTCCCCGACTTGGTCGAATAGGGCCGGGTTTCCTCTTCAGCCGCGAGGCTTGCCGCTGCTCCCCATGCGGAGTGCCCCACGGCCGGGAGTGGCGCGATATCCGGCACGCCCGGTTCTTCGCGCCGCTCGGCACGCGCGCGTCGTGAACGACGGAGCGTCTCTTTCGGCAAATCGAGGATCAGGGCGCAGCAGAAAGCAAAGAACGCGGCGAGAGCGGTGGTGCGCAACGGATAGTCGACGAGCGAATGAAGGAGGAGCAGGAGGATCGAGATCGATGCCGCGCGCGCCAGCAGCCAGTCGAGGCTCTCTCCCGGTTTCCAGCCGCGCCCGATGCTCACCGCGAGCCAGGCGAGGAACACCCCGACAATCAGAAGCGCCGGCACACCACCTTCCAGCCAGAGCTCCAGCCAGTCATTATGCGCGTGATTGACGTAGCTCACCCCGATTTCCCGCGGCGTTTCGAACATCGCGTAATAAGGGACGAAGCTTCCCATTCCTGAGCCCATCGGAAATACCGAAGCCGCCGCCCGCAAGGTGACCTGGGCAATCGCCAGCCTCCCCTCCTCCAGCGGATCATTGTCGAGACGCGAAAGAATTCCAGCGAGGCCGAACTGGAGCACGGCAAAGACACCAACAGCGCCGGCAATGAACACGATCTTCGACGCGCCGCGGCGTTTCTCCTGCGTCGGACGGTGCCAGGCCAGCGACAGCGACGCCAGGATGGCCAGCATCGCCAGTACGATCCCGGCCCGCGACGTGGCGATGCCGAGGCCGAGGATCAACGAGCTGTAGATGACGATGGTCAGTGCCACACTCGTCCATTTCTGCACCCCTTGCGTTTGGACGAGGTGGATCATCCAGGCGGCGGTGATCGGCATCACGGCGTAGAGCAAGGCGGCGTAGTGGTTACGATTGGCGAAGAAGCCCACGGCCGAATAGGTGTTGGTGACCTCGTAGATGCGCAACGAGCTGGTCGGCCCGCCGGCGATCTGGCCGAGGCCCAGCACCACGCTGACAATGCCGAAAGCGATGATGATCAGCGTGGCGAGCCGGCGCTCCTGATGGGTCAGGGTCAGCGCGGCAAGGAACATGGCGAGAGGCGGGAAGAGCGAGAGGAAACCGCGCAGTGTCGCCGGCGGGCTGAGGCTCAGCGGCATCCACGGCGCTTCGATGCCGGCCGCGGCGAATGTGTCCACCACGAACTCCCGGCCGGGAAATGATGTCCAGATGACCGGCGGCAGGGGAACGAGTTGCAGGAGCGGAAGCAGGAGAATGGCGCCGCAAATGGCGAAGGCAACGATCTTGCCGATCTCCCAGGGCTTCTGGCGCACGAGGTGAAGGGCCGCGATGAAGATGATCGGCAGGCTGGCCAGCTCCAGAACGGTGTCGCCATAGGACCCGTAGCGCGGTGTCCCGCCCACGGCCAGGACCAGCACCAGAAATGCCAGGCTGCAGCAGACCCAGAGCGGCCGCGCGAGGCCGACCGGATAGGCTTCGACCACCGATGCAGCTCTGTGTTGGCTCTCCATGATCATTGATCGTCGCGCCTCACCTCGATGCCATCCGCCCACAGCGTTCCGGAGGCCTTGCGGTCGAGATAGGCCTTGGCAATGAGCTCGAGCTTGAGCGTCTGCGATTCACAGCCGGTCTCCGGCACGGCGAAGCGGACTTCGAAGCTGGTCCAATCGCTCGTGCCGTTCATCGGCGGGCTCTGCGCTATGGCTTGTGACGGATCGCCGGCGCAAGTGAGCCGCCAGGCGAGTCCCCGCTCGGTTTCGAGCCTGATCGTCTTGTAATCTCCCGCCAAGACATATTTGCCGGGTGGGATGAGAAGAGACTGATAGACATTGCCATAGGCGACTTGCGAATTGGCGAAGGATATTTCGAGCACCCTGCCCCGGCTCGTCTGCGTGCTCACCAGCATCCTGGCCTTCACATTCAAGGCCGGCTTGATCGTCCAGTCGAAGGGCGTTTCGGTGCGCTCCGCCTCGAACTCACCGTCATAGACGTAGCCTACACGCGCCAGCTGATCCTCGCTGAGGAAACTCAACCACAGCGAATAGGCGGCCGTGGCGCCGCCACCGGACGCCATGCGGTCGAGCAGCGGACGCAGTTCGGGCATGCGCGGCGGTGTCCCGGTCGCGCGCAGACCGATGAAGACGCCGGCGACCATGGCCAGATCCTGCTTCGATCCCGCGAGGCTGCTGAGAAAAGCGCTTCGCCAGGGCGGATCGTCGGCCAGGACGTCGATCAGCGCCTGCCGGCTCTCGGGGTTCACCACGAACTGGGCCAGCGCCTCGCTCAATCCGGATCGAAAGCCCGGCCGCGCCCGCATGAGACCATCGAGGCGGTAGATCGCCTCGGCGTAGCCGCCGCTCTTGATCAGACGATCGATCAGAGCGGATTGAATTGCGCCATCCCGAAGCGAGCGGGCGGCGGCCAGGTCCAGCAGGCGCTGGGCTTCGTTCGAGTCCCTCGTCGCGTCCTGATAGAGCGAATACACCGCGTGTCGATCGAGGGGATCGCGCGCAAACTGCGTTCGCGCGACGATCGGATCCAGCGCAAGCGCAGGCACCTCGCTCGACGGCGGGCGAGCGATATCGGCAGTCGAGGCATCGAATCCGACGATAACCCCCGCTACGGCGAGCAGGATCATGCCCATGACGGCCGATAGGCCCCAATTCTTCATAGGCATGATGATCTCCCGCACGTCATGACCTCATGAAGAAGGTGACCTGGACCAGCAGCGCGCCGGTCAGCAGAAGCAGCAGCGCGGCGAGCCTGACCGCTTTCGGGATACGCAAGGTGACGGGCGCGGGCTTCGCCTGCTGACGCGGTCGGAGCTTCCTGCGCCGGCCCAGGACACGCGGTTTCCTCGGGATGGTGCCTTGGCTGGCGATCGAGCGAGGCTCGACAACCACCTTGGCGGCGCGCACCACACGCTGGAACAGCGCCGTCTCCCAGCGATTGTGGTTGCGGTCGGGATGCAGCCACATCAACAGCCAGCGCTTGTGCTCCTTGATCTCCTCGGGGGACGCATTCTGCTCCAGTCCCAGGCTCCGATGACTGTCGGCGCCGGCGAAAAGCACCGCCTCGAGCAGAAAAAAGACGCAGGCTTCGCGGATATAGGCTTCCGAGAAGCCATATTGGACCGCATATCCCTGGGCCAACTCCCGGGAGCCGGCGGCGACGCGGATGAGCGGTGTGACCTGCGGGGGCAAGGGCCGCCGGCGCACGATCCGGGCCAGCCTCGGCATGGCCTTGAGGTCGAGCGCGATCTCGATGGCTGGCCGCGTGCGTGACACTCATCCCTCTGCGGAGCTGCGCGCCAGTTTCGGCACGTCCGGGTCGGCGGAGCCCTGATAGTCGTAATCGCCATAGCCATAGCCGTAGCCATAACCGACCTGCGCCGCGTCGAACTTGCTCAACACCGCGCCGATAATCGAGGCGCGTGCGAAATGCAGGCGCTTGACGGCCACTTTCGCCGCTTCACGGCGCGTCTCGTTGGCGGCCACGACCAGCAGAGTTCCCGACACCACGCCGGCGAGCAATGGTGCATCGGCGAGCCCCATGATCGGCGGGCTGTCGACGATCACCACGTCGAAGGATTCGGTCGCGAGGCCCAACAGCGACGTGAAGCGCGAGCCGGCGAGCAGCTCGGCCGGATTGGGCGGCAGAGGTCCGGCCGAAATGAAGGTCAGGTGGTTGGTTCTGGTATTCTGCGCTACCTCCTGCGGCAGCTTGGCGCCGGCCAGATAGTTGCTCAGGCCGCTCTCATTGGTCAGAGCAAGATGCTTGTGCAGCGACGGATTGCGCAAATCCGCGTCGACGAGCAGCACCTTCATGCCGATCTGGGTCAGCGTCGTCGCAAGACTCACGCATGTCGTGCTTTTGCCTTCCGAGGGGCGCGAGCTCGTCACCACGAGGGTGCGTGGGAACCCTTCGGCACTGGCGAACTGTAGCGCGGTGCGCAAGGATCGATAGGCTTCGGACATGCCGGAGCGCGCGTCCTGGGCCGCCTCGGACACCGAGACGCCTGATTTCGGCTTGGGAATGACGCCGACCACCGGCATAGCCAGACCGCTCTCGACGTCTTCCGGCGATTTGAACGTATCATCGGTGAATTCGAGGCCGAACGCGCCCGCAACCCCCAATGCCGTCCCAGCAACCAGCGCCATCATCATGTTGACCAGCAATTTCGGCGAGGATGGACTGCTCGGGCGCTCGGCCCGGTCGACCACCGAAATATTGTTGGTGCCGACACCGCCGGCGACGCCGATCTCCTTGTAGCGCTGCAGGAGCCCGTCATAGAGGGTGCGGTTGGTGTCCACCTCGCGCTGCAGGATGTTGTACTGAATGCTTCTGCTGCGCTGGTCGAGGACATCCGTCTTCGTCGCCTCGAGCTGCTGCGCGAGCTCGGCCTCGGCGCTTTTCGCCGCCTCGAACTGCGCCTGGATCGACGCCTTGATCGCCCCGGCGGCGAGCTTGGCCTGATCATCGAGCTCCTGGATCTGCGCCTTCAGACGGACCATGGCGGGAAAGGCCGGCTTGTACAGGCCGAGCTTCTGCTGATAGTCGGCGGCGAGCTGCGAGCGCAGCTTCCGGTTCTCCTGGATCGTCGGATCGCCGAGAATCTGCGTCAGCCCCAGCCCACCCGCTTTCTGGGCCTGGAGCCACAGCTGCTCCAGGCGAATGCGATCATTGCGCGCGTCCTGAAGCTTGGCGTTTATACTCGCCAGATCGTTGCCTTTGAGGCTCTGGCGGTCGTCGAGATTGATGATCCCCTGCTTCTGGGCATAGGCCACAAGCTGCGCCTCGGACTCCTCCAGCTTCACCTTGAGCTGCTGGAGACGTTCCTCGAGGAATTTCCGGGCATAGGACGATGCGTCATATTTGCGCTCGAGATTGGAGGCGATGAAGGCTTCCGCCAGGCCGTTCGCCACGCGCAGGGCCATGTCGGCGTTGGGATGGCTGAAGGTGACCTTCACCAGCCGCGAATTGCGGATGGGAGACACCGTGAGACCGCGCCGCAGGGCGTCGATGGCGTCCTTCTGGGCCTTCTCCACCGAGGCCTCGCCGCCCTCCGTCGCGGCATTGGCCGAGCTGAACACACCTCCGACGGCCGACCGCAACCATCCCAGAACCGATTGCGGCGCCTTGACCACGAATTTCGGATCATCGGCCAGGCCGATGGCGGCGACCGCCCGTTCGGCCAAAGCGCGACTCTGCAGCAGCTCATATTGCGTCTGATAGAATTGCGGGTCGCCGACATTCTCCGAGGTCTGGAGCCCTTCCACCTGCACGACATTGGCGACCTCGCGATCGATCTGCAGCGTCGCGGTCGCCTGATAGATGGGCGTCATCAGGAAAGTGGCGATCAGGCTCAGCAGCAGCGACGTGCCGATGCATCCGGCGATGACCCAGCGGTGCTTATGGAGGATTCGCAGATATTTGCGGAAGTCGAAGCCTTCCGTTTCCGCTCCGTCGACCAGCTCCGGATAGCCCGGATAGCCGGGAGCGCGGTGATACCCCACCGCCCGCCCCGCCGCGGTTGCCGGCAGATGAGGGTCGCGCGCATCAGGCAAGGTGGAATTGCTGGGTAACATCGACGAACCTAAAGCGCCAACAAGGTGAACAGGCCGGGGATCGACAAGGCCGACTTGACATCACGGAACGTCGTGCGCGCTTTCGATTCATCGACCATCACGACGTCGCCGGCGCGCAACAATGGGTCATCGGCCTGCCCTTTCCTGATGGCGGTCAGGTCGAAGCGCGCGGCCATGCGCCGATTGTCGAGGGTGCGGAAGACGATCACGCCGCTCGAATCGGCCACTTCATTGAGGCCTTCCGCCAAGGCGATGGCCTGCAGCAGGGAAAGGCGGCCGGTGGAGGCAAATATCCCAGGCTTGCGCACGGCGCCGTCGACGGTGACACGCTGGCTCGTATATTCCTTCACATAGACCTGCACCTGCGGCGACTGGAGATATTTGGCCTCGAGCTTGCGGGCGACCTCGCCTTCGAGCTCCGTTCCCGTCTTGCCGCCCGCCTTGATGGCACCGATGAGCGGCAGCGAGATGAGCCCCTGCGAATTGACCTGAACGGTCCGGGTCAGCTCATCGACCTGAAAGACCGACACCTCGATCACATCCAGCGGCGAGATGCGATAGTCCTCCGGCGGCGGCACGATATTGCTGCCGGCCGTCTTGATGGCCGCCCCCGAAAACACCGCTTCCGCGCTGGTCGCGGCGGCGCCCTGCAGCACGGCGGGGTTCTTTCCGTCGAAACTGGCATTGCGCGCGGTAGCGGCTGTCGTCCGCTCACCGAGCTTCGGGCCACCGGAACACCCGGCGAGCGCCAAGGTCAGGGCCATCGCAACCATGAGTGACCGAATGGACAAGGGCGGGATCCTCCTCATCATGCTCTCACCACATTGACGACGCGCTGCCACAATGAGACCCGTTCCGGCACGCGCGGGATCGCCGCCGAAGCTGGCAGGGTTGCAGGGTCAGCGTTGTTCAGGATGCCCAGGGGGCGGGTAACGAGAAGATGCGTCGCCTCCTCGGGACCCACGAGACGGGCGGCCAGCGCGCGCGCCGGCGCGAGCATCGGCGGGCGTGTGGTGCAATTGTGAGCGTCGCTGGCCAGAATATGCACCAGCCCTTCGCTCAACATGCGCTCCGCCCAGTATTGCGGCCGCTTGCCCATCGCTCCCGTCAACGACCCAGCGGTGATCTGCATCCACACCCCCGCCCGAGCGAGACGGGTGATCATCGTATAGTGCCTCTCTATCCAGAGAAGCCGCTCGGGATGCGTCAGGACCGGCACGTAGCCCGCCAGCTGGATGTCGAACAGGCATTCCTCGAGCCGCAACGGCGCCAGATTGTGCGGCGGCTCAAACAGCACGTAGCGGGAGCCGTCGAGCGTCAGGATCCGGTCTTCCCCGATCGCCGCAGCAAAATCGGGACGCATATGGGCGTCCGATCCCGCTACGAGATCGAGCGGAATCTCCGCCTCGTGCAAGGCCTGGCGCAGAAGCTCCACGCGATATCGGATCGAGGACGGGGCATTGTCGTAGACGCCCGGCATGATGTGCGGCGTGCAGGCCGTGACGGTTATCCCGTCCGCGACCGCCATTTTCGCCATGTCGAGGGCCGTACCCAGATCCGGCGCGCCGTCGTCGATCCCCGGCAGAATATGGCAGTGAAGATCAATCATGGGCCTCCCCGGCCTTCATCCGGCGGATTCGCGCGTACTGCCGCGGATGCGCTCTTCTGTTTCCAACTCTGGGTCAACCCTGGTTTTCTTCACACTAAGCGAAACGACGCCCGGACCACGAAGCGCAATTCACACTTCGCATGCCGGGATACTGGCCGCGTCAAAGGCGATGTGTCTAATTCACGGAGCCGGCGCTGTTCTTCTCAGCCGCCAAATAGCGACATGGTCACCGGCCGAGCCGCTGTTTCAGGGGCTCTGGCCGTTGTCGTCATTCTTATTGTCGCTGCTCGTCGCGACAGACGTACCGAGACCAACCATTGTCGCTACGCCGACGGCGGGCACGAGGGGCCCGATGCCGATCCCGCCGACGCCCGCTACCAGGCCCTGCGTGGACAATGTCGAACCGCCCTTGCAGGGGGCCTTTTCGGAGATGGTCGTCATCGATGACGATGTCAGCATCACATCGCAACCGGCCAGGTAGTAGCCTATCGAGGCCGACCCCTTTTCACCGACCATGATGCGGTCACCCTTCGACAATTCGACGGTGCCTTTCACGGGCGTGAAGCCGTTGCCCTTGTTCACATAAACCTTGCCTTCGACATTACTGAGCTGGGCGACCGGAGAAGCCGCCTCAACTCCACCTGCCAAAAAGACGCAAGCCCCCAGAACAGTTAACGCTGTGACGTAAATCCGCACTCTATTCCCTCCGGATTCGAGAGGTGGCCGACACACCCCCAAGCTCCGCCGTCCAGCAACAAGTATATCCGAGCCCCCCATGAACTCCAACTTGCTTTTGACGTTCGGCCGTTGCGTCACATGAAGAATGTTGCTTCAAAACAACACAATGCAACTTCCGCGTCCACTCTCCCTCGCGCATACGTTGTAGCCCTTACGCGACTCATCCATCCGCCCGAGAATCATCGAGTTGGATTTTAATGAATTTTCTCATCGCGGACGGCCAATCACCGCGAACCGAAGCCCGTCAGAATGGTCTTGATCGTCCTCAGCACGATCAGCAGATCGAGCCACGGAGAGAAATATTTGATGTAGTAGAAGTCATACTGCAGCTTCGTCGTGGCGGCCTCGATCTCGGCCACATTGCCCTGGCTGACCTGCGCCCAGCCGGTGATTCCTGGCCGCACAGCATGCCGATAGGCGTAGAACGGTATGCTCTCCTCGTACCAGTTCGCCAGCTTTACGGCTTCGGGCCGCGGACCGATCCAACTCATGTCGCCTTTAAGCACGTTGAAGATCTGCGGCAGCTCGTCGATCCGATATTTGCGGAAGAACCGACCCAGGGTTGTGATGCGCGGATCATTTGCCGCGGTGAAGAGTTGGTCCGCCGGCATGTCGATGCGCATCGAGCGCAGCTTGATCATCGTGAATATCCGCCCGCGATATCCCATGCGCTGCTGCAGGAAAAACATCGGTCCCTTGGAGTCGATCTTCACCATCACCGCGGCGACCGCGATGACCGGAAGGACGAAGGGCAGAAGAACCGCCGCTGCGGCACAATCCACCAGGCGCTTCAATCTCAAGTAGAGCAACGAAGGAAGCACCGAGCCGAAGCTATTCTCCGACAGATGCTCGATCGACACACGCCCGGTCAGCGACTCGATGACTTGCTTGACATGGAAGACCGGCCAGCCCGCCAACACGCTGGCGGCGATGAAGCGTTCCCAGTGCGACGGAAGGTCAGCGCGCAAATCCGCCACGACGCCGTCGAACTGCTGGAAGTTCTCGGTCGGCTCTTTCAACCGCGCCCATTCGGCGCCTGCGATCTCGAACAGCCTTTCGTCCTCGCCGCCCGGTATGATGGCGAGACGCGGCTGCGCAAGGCGGCTCGTCAGGAAATGGATGAAATAGAACCAGGTGATCGCCGCGGCGAAGCTGACGATGAACTGATAGCGCGAATAATCGAGGCGCAGGAAGAAGAAGCCCAAGGCGATTGCGCCGTAGCTGCTGACGAAGGATGGAATGATGTAGTTGGCGGCACTGACTCCGGGGAAGGCGACGAATTGGCGAAGCACGACGAGCCCCGCCAGGACCGCGATCAATGTGCCGAGAGCGGCATTCTGCAGCGTGCTCGCTGTCGCCGAGCCCAGCAACTCCGAGCTCGCGGGCGCAAATCTGACGATCGCCGGCACGCATACCGCGAGAATGATCGCCCCCACAAGCTGAACACGTAGCCGGCGGCCATGTCGGAATATTGACGCCGCACGCTCACCGAAGCCCCCGGATGGGATCGGAATTTGGCGGCTGATCTTGCCGATCGGATTCGTCATAAGTGACTATGGTCCTTGAGTTTTGCGGCCCTGCGGAGCCGCCTGGACTGCTGTTCGCCACGAGAGGCGGCTGGCCTCCGAGGCGACTTCTCAGTGGCCGGCGAAGTGTGATCGAGCGCATCCAGGGCTGCACGACGGACTTGCTCGACAACTGCAAGTTGGCTGAGCTACACAGCAGCAAGAATGAGAATTGTGAGGGAGCGCCCCAAGACCGGGATTTCGCATGTCATTGCCATTCACGAACGACCATCGACGCTTCGATAGATCGAATTTGCCGATAAGCGACACCATCCCAATGGCGCGCACACTAACAACACACGGCCTCCCGCACAAGACTGCAAACACTTATCTATGTGTTTCAATTTGACCAATGTTGCACTTATGCATCCGCTCGAGAACCGACGTGGCCGAAACAATACTCTCCGGAATGACCTTGCGGTACCACTTCGCAATGCAGCGCCTGCGGGGCGCCTACCGGGTTATGCGTTGCCCGTTCGAGCTTCGTGAGATAGGAGTGCTGGCCCTGATTTTTCCCAAGTCCTTTGCAGGAATCATGAGAGAGCCCTTGAACAATGAATTCAGCTGCAGCCCCGCGCGTGTCGCAATATGACACATTCCTTGAACATCCAATCGAAGGCTCCCACCATGACAGATGACTCCCACAAGCCCGTAGCTGTCATCGGACTTGGCTATGTCGGCCTGCCGCTCGCCGTCGAATTCGGCAAGCGGCGCCCGGTCATCGGCTTCGACATCAAGCCGCAACGCACGGAAGAGCTGCGCGCCGGATACGACAATACGCGTGAGGTCGAGAGCGCCGACCTGAAGGATGCCCGACAGCTCACCTATACGTCGAACCCCGACGACCTGAAACGCTGCGAGATCTTCATCGTCGCGGTCCCGACGCCCATCGACAGCGCCAACCGTCCCGATCTCGAGCTCCTGCGCAAGGCCTCGGAGCTGGTCGGCAGCGTCATGCCGCGGGGCGCTCTCGTCATATATGAATCGACCGTCTATCCGGGTTGCACCCGGAATTTCTGCGTGCCCCTGCTCGAACGCGCCTCGGGTCTCGTCTTCAATAAGGACTTCTTCGTCGGCTACAGCCCGGAACGCATCAATCCCGGCGACCGGGCGCATAAGCTCACCACCATCGTCAAGGTGACCAGCGGCTCGACTCCGGAGGCGGCTGGCGCCGTTGACGATCTCTATCGCTCCATCGTCACCGCCGGCACCCACAAGGCCGCGTCGATCGAAGTGGCCGAGGCGGCCAAGGTGATCGAGAATACCCAGCGCGACCTCAACATCGCGCTGATGAACGAGCTCGCCATTATCTTTCACCGGCTCGGCCTCGACACCAACGAAATCCTGGCCGCGGCCCGGACGAAGTGGAATTTCCTGCCCTTCACACCCGGTCTTGTCGGCGGGCATTGCATCAGCGTCGATCCCTATTACCTCACGCATCGCGCGCAGGAGGTCGGCTACCATCCGGAGGTCATCCTCGCCGGTCGGCGGATCAACGACTCCATGGGCGCCTATGTCGCCGACCGCGTGGCCCGAATCATGATGGCGAAGGGCTTTCCGGTCGTCGGCTCACGCATCCTCATTCTGGGCGCCACCTTCAAGGAGAACTGCCCGGACCTGCGGAATTCCAAGGTTTTCGATGTCATCAAGACTTTGTATGAATACAATGCCATCATCGACATCTGGGACCCGCAAGTCGATCCGCGGGACAAGACAAGCGGGATAGAGATCAAGAGAGACATGCCCAGTAGCGGAGACTATGACGCCATCGTGGTGGCTGTCGCGCATCGGGAGTTCACCGCGCTCGGCGCCAAGGCCATCCGCGCGCTCGGGCGGCCCGGCGCGGTTCTCTTCGACGTCAAAGGCGTCTTCGCCAAGAATGAAAGCGACGGTCGGCTGTAACCATGAAAGTTCTCGTGACCGGCACCGCCGGCTTCATCGGTTTCCATACCGCCCAAAGGCTCATCGAACGCGGCGACGAAGTCGTCGGCTTCGATGTGGTCAACAGCTATTATGACCCCACGCTCAAGGAGAAGCGGCTCGCCCTGCTCGAGAAAGCGGCGGCCACGGCGCAAGGCAGCTGGCGCTTCATCCGTGGCGACCTGACCGACAAGAGCGCCGTCAAGGCGGCATTCGCCACGCGCTTCGACCGGGTGATCCATCTCGCGGCCCAGGCCGGCGTCCGGCACAGCCTCACCCATCCGGACGATTATATCAGCTCGAACATCGTCGCCTTCCTCAACATTCTGGAAGCGTGCCGGGACCACAGCACGCCGCATCTGACCTACGCGTCGACCTCCAGCGTCTATGGCGCCAACCGCAAGCTGCCCTTCTCGGAGCATGAAGGCGTCGACCATCCGCTCCAGCTTTATGCCGCGACCAAACGGGCGAATGAGCTGATGGCGCATGCCTACAGCAATCTGTTCCGCCTTCCGACGACAGGCCTGCGCTTCTTCACGGTCTATGGACCGTGGGGGCGGCCCGACATGGCGCTTTTCCTGTTCACCAAGGCGATCCTGGCGGGCGAGCCGATTAATGTGTTCAATCACGGCAAGCATACGCGGGACTTCACCTATGTCGACGACATCGTCGAAGGCGTCATCCGCGTGTCCGACCAGATCGCCACGCCCAACCCCGACTGGGACGCCATGGCGCCCGACCCGGCAACGTCCGATGCGCCGTTCCGGGTCTTCAACATCGGCAACAGCGCACCCGTCGCGCTGATGGACTATATCCAGGCCGTCGAGGAAGCCTTGGGGAAGAAGGCCACGCTGAATCTGCAACCTCTCCAGGCGGGCGACGTGCCTGATACTTCCGCCGATGTAACGGCGCTGGTCCAGGCGGTCGGCTATAAGCCGGCGACACCGGTGCGCGAAGGGGTACGGAAATTCGTCGCGTGGTATCGGGACTATTATCGGGTCTGATATCCAGCGCTGTCAGCGAACAGCGACAACGACCCGTCCGCGCACCTCACCCTTGAGGATCGCTGGCCCCAGCGCCGCGATGTCTTCGAGCCGCACCGACCTCGTCATGGCGGCGAGCTTGTCGCGCGGCAGGTCGGCCGCGATGCGCCGCCACGCGGCCTCGCGACGCGCCAAAGGCTGCATGACGGAATCCACGCCTAACAGATTGACGCCCCTGAGCAGGAAGGGAATGACCGTCGCCGGAAGCTGCACGCCACCGGCGAGACCGACGGCGGCAACCGAGGCGCCATATTTCATCTGACCGAGCAGGCGCGCCAGCATGGCGCCGCCGACATTATCTATGGCGCCGGCCCAGCTTTCGCTTTCGAGCGGCCGCTTCGAGACTTCGGCGAGCTCGGCCCGGGGCACGATGCGGCTGGCGCCGAGCTCCTTCAGATAGGCCTCGCTTCCCGGCCGGCCGGTGACCGCCGCCACCTCATAACCACGTGACGCGAGAAGCGCCGTCGCGACCGAGCCGACACCACCGGTGGCGCCGGTGACGAGCACCGGCCCGCGCTCCGGCACAAGCCCATGTTCCTCGAGCGCCAGGATGGCCAGCATCGCGGTCAAGCCCGCAGTGCCGACGCCCATCGCCTCGCGCGTCGTCAGCCCCTCGGGCAGCGGCACCAGCCAGTCAGCCTTCACCTTGGCCTTCTCGGCATAACCGCCCCACCAGACCTCGCCGACGCGCCAGCCGGTGAGCACGACCTTGTCGCCGGGCCGGTAGCGCGCATCGGCCGAGCTTTCGACGGTCCCGGCAAAATCGACGCCCGGCACATGCGGATAGGCGCGGACCAGGCCGCCGCCGCCAGTCAGACAGAGGCCGTCTTTGTAATTCAGGGTCGAGTAGTCGACATTCACGACGACATCGCCGGCGGGGAGCTGGTCTTCCTCCAGCTCACGGATGCTCGATGTGACGGTGCCGTCCGCGCTCTTGTCGACGAGCAGTGCTCTGAAGCTCATGATGGGATCACTCTTGGCTGTGGTTCGAGATTTCAGGCGCCGGCCAGGACAACCGTATCGGCGACGGGCAGGCCGAGCCGGATGCGATGGCCGGGCTCGGGCAGGTTCTGGCGTCCCGGTTGGCGCAAGGAGAGCACGGCGCCATCGGCGAGCTCGACCTGCACCAGAACGGAATCGCCCTGAAAAAGCGCGCTTCGCAACGCGCCTTCGATGAGATTTTGCCCGGCCGGCAGCTGGCCGTCGCGCAACACTTCAAGTTTCTCGGGCCGGATCACCAGATGCGGCTTCTCGCCGATCGCCTGCGGCTCGCAAGCCAGATGGATCGGCGCGCCGTTCAACATCAACCGGCCCGCCTCGCGCTGCAGCGGCAGAATGGTCGAGTCACCGATGAAATCGGCAACGAACAGGTTCTTCGGCTTCTCATAGAGGGCGGCCGGGGCATCCACTTGCGCGATGCGGCCTTCATTGATGACGGCAATGCGGTCCGACATGGTCAAAGCCTCGCGCTGATCATGCGTCACATAGATCGTCGTGATGCCGAGGCGGTCATGCAGGTCGCGGATCTCGATCTGCATATGCTCGCGCAGCTTCTTGTCGAGGGCGGAGAGCGGCTCGTCCATCAGGAGGATGCGCGGGTCGAAGGACACGGCACGGGCGAGCGCGATACGCTGCTTCTGGCCACCCGACAGCTGGCTCGGATAACGGTCGATCAAGGCTTCGAGCTGGACGATCCTGAGCGCCGACCTGACCTTGTCGTCGATCTCCGCCTTTGAATAGGAGCGACGCTTCAGTGGATAAGCGACGTTTTCACCGACCGTCATATGCGGGAAAAGCGCATAGTTCTGGAACACCATGCCGAGATCGCGCCGGTGCGGCGGCACGCGCGTCATGTCCTTGTCGCCGACCAGAACCTGGCCGGAGGACGGACGGATGAAACCGGCGATCACCATCAGCAAGGTCGTCTTGCCGGAGCCCGATGGTCCGAGCAGCGTCATGAACTCGCCGCTTCTGACATCGAGATCGACACCATCGAGCACGGTCAGCGCGCCATGCGCCTTGGTGAGGGAGCGAATGCTGATCGGGAGCGAGGTCATGTCTTCTCCGTCTTGGCGAACCACTGGCTTGCCAGCGGATGGCGCTGCACCAGGGCCGTGACGATGGCTTCGGCGAGCGGACCATCCGCCGGATAAAAGGCCAGCGGGTCCTTGATATCGAGAGCGCGGCCAGTGAGGCCGGCGGCAATCGCATAGGCGCAGAAGGCCGCATGCGCCGGATTGTAGCCGCCTTCCTGAATGGCGACGAGGCGTCCCGCGCATAGCCGGTCGGCGGCATCGCGCAGAAGCCCGGCCAGGCGATGGAAGCCGCGCATGGTGACCAGCTGGCGGCCGTTGGGGTCGAACTGCCCGGCATCCTGGCCATTGGCCACGATGATGAGATCCGGCTTGAAACGGCCGAGCGCCGGGATGACGCAGCTCTCCATCAGACGGATATAGGTGTCGTCGCCACAGCCCATGGGCAGCGGCAGGTTGATATTGTAGCCCTGCCCCGCGCCACGACCGACTTCGTCGACGCCGCCCGTCTGCGGATGCGAGGCTCCCCAGGGGCCGTGGTCCATGTGGATGGAGATCGTCAGCACGTCGGCGCGTTCATAGAAGCCTTCCTGCGTGCCATTGCCGTGATGGACGTCCCAATCGACCACGGCGACGCGCCGGCAGTCGCGCGCCAGGGCATCGAGCGCCGCGACACCGACCGCATTCACGAAGCAATAGCCGTCGGCGACATCGGGCGCCGCATGATGGCCTGGCGGCCGCACCAGCGCATAGCTGCGCCGGGCCTTGCCGGCGAGAACATGGCGGACCGCATCGATCGCGCAGCCGGCCGAGGCGCGCACCGCCGCGAGTCCGCCTTTCGGCAAATAGGTCGTGCTGGTCGCCCAGGCACCGTCCTCGTCCCACGCCTTCATGGTCGCGAGATAGGGCGCCTCGTGAAAAAGCAGAATCTCCGCGTCGGTGGCCTGGTGCCCCGGAAACCAATCGATATCGCCGGCCATCGGCCCGCGCTTCAGGATGGAGCGCATATTGGCGATGCGGTCCGGCCCTTCCACCGAGGGCAGCTGATAGTCGAGCAAGGGAGAGGGCACCTGATCGAACAGCCCGTCCGGCGTGCGGACAGCAAGGACAATGTCGTCGAAGAATACAGCGAGGCGTTCAGGTGTCATCCAGTTACTCCAGGGGTCAGGGTCATTGGTGCGACTTCCGATTGGCGAGCTGTACCACCAATACGATCGTCACCGAAACCAGCACCAGACAAGTCGACACCACGGTGATCAGCGGGTCGATCTCGTCGCGCAACGAGTTGAACATGACCCGGGTGACGGTCGAGTTCTCGCCGCCCGAGATGAACAAGGCGACATTGACCTCATCGAGCGAGGTGAGGAAGGACAGAAGCACGGCATTGAGGATGGCCGGACGGATCTGCGGCAAGGTCACCGTCCAGAAAGCGAGCCAGCGCGGCGCGCCCAAACTGCGTGCCACCCGCTCCTGGTTCATGTCATAGGTCTTGAGACCGGCCAGCACGGTGATCACCACCAGGGGGATCGCCAGCATGGCATGGGCGAGGACGAGCCCGAGCTTGGTGTTGAGCAGCTCCAGACGCGCATAGATGAAGTAAAGGCCGATCGCCACCATGATGACCGGAACCATCATCGGCGACAGGAGGACGGCATGCACGCCCGACATCGCGGCGAGCCGCGATTCATGAATGGCATAGGCGGCCAACGTGCCGAGCGGGGTCGCCACTAGAACGGTGAAGACTGCCACCAGAAGCGAGGTCTTGGTGGCCATCAGCCAGGTGGAGGATTCGAAGAAGGTCCGGTACCAGCCGAGCGACCATCCGGTCGGCGGGAAGGTCAGATATTTCGAATCCGAGAAGGACATCGGGATCACGATCAGCGTGGGCGCGACGAGGATGATCATGACCAGGATGGCGACGGCATAGAGCCACAAGCGGCGGTAATGGGCCACCTGGTCCCAGGCCGGTGAGGTGAGCCAGCGGATCATGACATCACCGGACGGTTGCCGCGGTTGCGCCGCCATATCCACAGGCCGAGCAGAAGCACCAGAGCGGTCACGACGAGCAGCACGACGGCGAGCGCGCTGGCGGCGCCCCAGTTCGGATAGAGGGCGACACTTTTCTGAATACGCATCGCCACCATGGTGACCTTGCCGCCGCCGAGCAGCGCCGGCGTCACATAGAAGCCGAGCGACAGGACGAAGACGATCAGTGCGCCGGCGCCGAGCCCCGGCAGGGATAGCGGGAAGCTCACGGTCCAGAAACGCACGATGGGGCCGGCGCCGAGATTTGCCGCGGCGCGGATGAGATCGCGGTCGATCGCCTTCATCGCGCCGTAAAGCGGCAGAACGAGGAAAGGCAGCATGATATGCGACATGCCGATGACGGTGCCGGCATAGTTGTGCAGAAGAGCAATAGGCTCATCGATCACGCCGAGCTTGAGCAGCGCACTGTTGACCAGCCCCTGCTTCTGCAGCAGCACCATCCAGGCATAGGTCCGGACCAGGAGCGAGGTCCAGAAGGGCAGGATGATCGCCAGCATCGCGAAGCCGACGGCGCGCGGCGGCAGCAAGGTGATGAAATAAGCGAGCGGATAACCGAGCAGCACGCAGATGAGGGTGATGACCGCGGAGATCTCGAAGGTGGTCAGGAAGATCGCCAGATAGGCCTTGTTGTCGATCAGGCGCTGATAATTCTCCAGCGACAGATTGCCCTGCGCGCCGATGAAGGACAGCGCCAGGAGGCTTCCGACCGGGATGATCAGGCAGACCACGACAAGCAGCAGCGCCGGAAGCGAAAGGCCGGCAATGGCAAGCCTTTCGCGCCGTTCGTCCTCCTTGAGGGTCGCGGCACTGCCTGCCTCACCCGATCCGGTAAAATAACTCGCCGCGGTCATGCCGTCATTCAACCCTCGAACTGGCTCTCCCGCCATCTGATGGCGGCACCGAGACCATCCTTCTTGCGGACCGCATCGAATGTGCGCAGCGCCTCGGTGTCGGAAGCATCGAGCATCGCCCCCTGCTCGATGCCATAGGTGATGGCATTGCGCAGGCCGCCGATCTCGGCGCCCTTGTTGATGGACGCCTTGGTGGTCTGCAGCGCTTCGATGGAGATGGCCGACATGCGACGAGCAAGCTTGAAGGTCTCCTCCTCGAGCTTATCGTCGGGGACGACCCGGTTGACCATTCCCCATTGCAGCGCCTGCCCGGCGTCGATCGTGTCGCCCGTATAGAGCAACTCGCGGGCCTTCTTCAGGCCGACGATCCACGGCATGATCACCGCCGGCGGAGATGTCGAGAAGCGCACTTCCGGCTCGCCGAATTTGGCATTGTCGCTGGCGATGGTCACACAGCACATCATGGCGAGCTCGCAGCTGCCGGCCAAGCAATAGCCGCGCACCATGGCGATGACCGGTTTGCTACAGTCCCACGGCGCATATTCGAAGTCGACGCAGTCTTGCAGCATGCGGCGCTGGCCGAGAACGCTGCGGCCATAATGCTCGCCCCATTTGAATTTGAGATCATAGCCGGCACCGAAATGCTCGCCGACGCCGGACAGGACGATCACCGATATCCCGGGATCCTCATCGAGCTCGCGGATCAACGCCTTGAAGTCACGCATCATGCCGGGATGAATGGCGTTCATGGCCTTCGGCCGGTTGATCCGGACATGAGCGACCCGGTCGGTGACTTCCTTCAGGAATTCGTCTGACATGTTTTCTCCATTAAGTGCTGTGTGGCCGGCGCGGGACGATCAGGGCGTCGACCGCCCGGACACCCTTCTCGCCGACAATGAGAGGGTTGACGTCGATTTCGGCGAGAAACTCACCGAGCTGCGCGATCATGACCGAAAAGCGGGCGAAGGCCTCGGCCAAGGCGTTGACATCGCTGGCCTGCTTGCCGCGCACGCCGTCGAAAATCTTGCGCATCGCCAGCCGATCGATGAAACCATGGGCTTCCCGCGCGTCGAAGGGCGGGATGGCGAGCACGGCATCCTTCTGGATTTCGATGAGGATGCCACCGGCGCTGATCATCGCCACCGGACCAAATTGCGGGTCGGCGACGAAACCGAGCGCGATCTCGGCGCCAGGAGCCGCCATCTCAGCGAGGAGCACACGCGGACCCAGGCGGCCGGCAATATCGTCGTAGGCAGCGGCGACCGCGTCGCGATCGGCGAGACGCAATCTGACGCCGCCGACATCGGATTTATGATTGATGCCGGGCTCGGCCGTCTTCAGCGCCACGGGGAAGCCGATCGCCTCGGCGGCCGCTATCGCATCGGTGCGATTTGAAGCCACTCTATGCGCCACCACCGGAATGCCGAAATCTTCCAGCAAAGCCAAGCCTTCCGCTTCGTCGAAGGCGGAGCCCTCTTCGCACCGTTTGCGCCATCGGGCCACGATCTCCGGAGCGGGTGGCGCCGGCGGCGCGCTCGCCGGACGATCGCGGAAGTCCCGGTAGTCAAGCGCCGCGCGGGTGGCGATCATGGCCCCGCGCATTCCTTCGAGGACCGGGACACCGGCATCGCGCAGTCGCATCGCCAGACCCGTATTGCGCGCCTTGGCGAAACAGGTGGCGAAAGCCAGCGGCTTGTCGCTCCCGGTGGCGATCCGCGCCGCCGCGGTGGCGTAGTGCTCGTGATAACGCGTGCCGTCGCGCAGATCGGCGACCCAGATGCCGAGCGCGGCGTTGGGATCTTCGAGGAGTGACCGCATGCAGTCGTGAAAGATGTCCTCGAAGCCATGGCCGGTGCCCCAGGCGTCGAGGGGGTTTTCCGGCGTCAGACCATATTCAAGCCGGCTCGCGAGCTTCACCTGCGTCGCATCGGTGAGCCCTGCGAAAGTCACGCTCTGCTCCGTCGCGATGTCGGTCAGCAATTCACGCTCGCCGCCGGAATCGGTGATTGCCACCACCGAGCCGGTGCCGCGCGCTCGTTTGCCACAGGACAGCAATTGCAGACAGGCGACGAGCTCGTCCGGATCGTTGACGCTGATCGCCCCGTAACGCTTGAAGATGGCGTCATAGACGGCGGCGTCGCCGGCGATGGCGCCGGAATGACTGACGGCAAACCGCTTGGCCGCCTCGCTGCGCCCGACCTTGTTGATCACGACCGGCACGTCGGCCTCGGCGGCGCGTTCAAGGACGGCGACGAATTTCTCCGGGCTGCGCACGGTTTCGATGAACAGGCCGATGGCGCGCGTGGTGTCGAGGCTCAGCGCGAAATCCATGTAGTCGGCGACGTCGGTGGCGATCTCCTGGCCCGACGAAACGGTGAGATTGAAACCGAGACGGCCGTCATTCTCGTTGACCGCCGCCCAGATCGAGCCGGATTGCGAGATGAAGGCGACCGGGCCAGGCACCTGCGCCCCGCTGCCGCCCAGCTGAAAGCGTACCTTGTGGACGCGGTTATAGAAACCCGATCCGTTGCCGCCGCAGACCAGGAGACCGGCCTCGCGGGCCTGCGCCTTCAGGCGGTCGAGCAGCGGCACCGCATTGCCATCATCGAGATAGCCGCTGCCGAAGATGGTCGCGGCCTTGACGCCGGCGGCGATGACATCGCTCAAGACCCGCTCGATGCGGGCATTCGCAACCATCAGCACAGCATGATCAGGGACCTGCGGAAGCGACTTGAGATCCGGATAGCAGGCGAGATCATCGATCCGGTCATATCCCGGATTGACGAGTGAGATGCTCCCCTCGAACCCCGCCTCGCGGCAGGCCTCGATCATGCCGCGCCCATAGGAACCGGGTTTTGGCGACGCGCCGACAAGGGCGACGGAGCGCGGGCGCAGCAAGGGATCAAGCCGATGACTCATAAGGCCTTCCGATAGACAGTGCAATTTCGAGAAATGGAGGGAGAGCACCCGTCGCCCCCGGATGCCGGGCGGATGCCCTCCCGGGCAGTCACTTCTGGGTCAGAAAATCGTCCCAGCGTTCCTGCAATTCACCGCCATGATCGCCCCACCAGATGGCGTCATAGACGAACTGTTTGGCCGCGTTCTCCGGCGAGGAGTTCAGGCCGGGCAGCTTTTCCGCCGGGATCTTGCCGGTATCGAAGGCCTTGATGTTGATCGGGCCGTAATCGATATGCTGCGGGATGTTGGCCTGGAGCTCGGGCGAGGTGAACTGCGCCAGCGCCTTCATGGCGAGGTCTTTCTTCTTCGAGCCCTTCGGGATGACGAAGCAGCCATAGTCGAGCTCGCCCTGGTCGAAGGTGAAGTCGACCTCGGCGCCGGCTTTCTGGGCCGCAATGGCGCGGCTCACCCAGATGGCGATCATGTCGACCTCACGGTCCTTGAGCAGCTGGGTCGTCTGGGCGCCGGATGTCCACCACACGGTGATGGCGGGTTTGATCTCTTCCATCTTTTTGAAGGCGCGATCGACATCGAGCGGATAGATCTTGTCCTTCTCCACACCGTCGGCGATGAGCGCGAGCTCCAGCGGCCCGCCCGGGCTGTTATGGAGCGAGCGCGTACCGGGGAATTTCTCGACATTCCAGAAGTCGGCCCAGTTCTTAGGCGGATTGGCGCCGTATTTCGCCTTGTTCCAGGCCAGCACGACCGAATAGAACATCGAGCCGACCCAGTGATCGCTGTAGCTTCCCGGAACGAAGCCATCCTTGTTGATCACGGTGAAGTCGAGCGTCTCGAACAGACCTTCCTTGGCGCCTTGCGCGCAATCGGAGCTGCCGAGCTCGGCAATGTCCCAGGTCACCGCACCCGACTGGACCTGAAGACGGACATCGACGATGCCGGACAGCGTCTCTTCCTTGATGGTGATGCCGAGCGCCTTGGCGGCCGGCTCGAAAAAGGCGGCGCGTTCGGCGTCCTGATAGACGCCGCCCCATGACGCGACCGTGATGCTTTCCTCCGCGTGAGCGGCCCCAGCCGCCAGCAGCGCGCTCGACGTCAGCAGACTCAGCGCGAAAACTTTTTTTGTAAACATGAATTCCTCCCTTTGCTTGTTATGTGACACGGACTTCTAAACTGACCGTTGCCCTCCGGTTCAATCCAGCACGCAGAGATCGCGCGGGATCCGGCTGGCGATGCGCGCGCCCTCGGCTGAGAAAATGAAAGTGTCGATGGTGAGCGAGAGCCCGCTCTGGCGCGGACCGAAGAACACCGCCTCATGATTGACGACCGTCATCGGCAGGAACTTGTCGCCCGGTTTCGAGATGCTCTTGTCATAGATGAAGGGCCCGACCCAATCGGGCGGAAAGGCGACGCCCAGCTCATATCCGCCGATCCAATAGGCCTCGTCGAGCACACCTTGCTCGGCATAGTAGGCATGAGCGGTCTCGATAAGGGTCGCTACCTCCATGCCCGGCCGCAAGGTCGGCTCGATCGCCGTAAAGACCGCCGCGACGCGGTTGTGGAAATCGAGCACATCCTTGGGCGGATCGCCGACATAAAAGCCGCGCGCCATGTTGCTGTGATAGCGGTTATAGACGCCGCAGACATCGACATTGACCCGCTCGCCCTTGGCGATCTTCTTGCGGGTCGCGATCGGGTGGCTGCAATTGGCGCGGAAGCCCGACATCACCGGCGGCAGGATGCCGGGGAATTCGCCGCCGGCGCGCGTCATCGCGGCGATCATCTCGCCGAAGACCTCGAGCTCGGTGACGCCCGGACGGATCGTCTCCTTGGCAGCGATCATGCCGATATCGGCGATGCGGGTCGCTTCCTCGATGCACTTCATCTCGAGCGGCGATTTGATATGGCGCGCTTCGCGAATGATGTCGGTCGCATCGACCACCGTCATTCCTTCCGTCTGCAAGGCCGCGACATATTGCTCGCTGACGATCGGGTTCGGCCGGTAGTTGTAACGTTCGAGACCGGCTGTCCCCTTCAGGTAACCGGCGGCGCGCAGCTCATCGATGATGAAGGTCAGGCCGTCACGGCGCGTGCCGATCGGGAAGATGCGGATGTCACTCGAAATGGTCGACACGCGCGAGAGGATGGCCTCGCTCGGCGTCTCGAAATGAATGAAATCGTCACGATCGGCGCGAATGGCGATGCCGCTCGAGGGCGGAAAGGGACGGCCGCTTTGCGCCTGATACCATTCGGCCTGAAAACCGGTCAGATAGAAGATGCTTTCGGGCGCGCTGACGAAGAGCAGATCTACCTGGCGGGCGGCCATGCCGGCCCTCACCCGCTGCAAACGGTCGGCATATTCCTCGCGCGGGAACGGGGCCTCGCGATGGTTTTCGACATGCGCAAGTACCTCGTTGAAATTCTTTCTCATTTTCCCCCTCTGGCCGAAACAGGCCGGCATTTTTCGGTTGCTTGGGAGGGAGATTGATGTGAGATAATTTTGCTGTCAAACCCGTAATTCTCATCATATAGTTGAGAAATATAAACATATTTGGAAACGTGAAATGCGGCGTCATTTGCCTTCGCTGAACAGCCTCGTCGCCTTCGAAGCGGTGGGCCGGAACGGCAATCTGCAGCGCGCGGCGCGGGAGCTTCTGGTCACCCACAGTGCGGTCAGCCATCAATTGCGCTGCCTCGGCGAGCAAGTGGAAACGGCGCTGTTCGAAAAAAATGGCCGCAAGCTCGAGCTGACGCCGCGCGGACGACGCCTGCTCGAGACGGTCACCAGCTCACTCGACCAGATCGAAAGCGTGCTCAGCGAGATCAACCGCGATATCGGCGACCGCAGCCTCAAGATCGCGACCACGCCGGCGATCGCCAGCGCGCCCATCCTCGAATATGTCGCGGAGTTCATCGAGCAGAATCAGCTCGCCGAATTCTCCTGGGTGCCGATCGATCAGATCGACGAGACCGTCGACCTCATCATCTCCTGGCGGCCCGTGCATGTGCCGGGCGAGAAGGAAGTCACCCATATCCATACCAATTATTTTCCCGTCTGCAGCCCGGGCCTCCTGCATCGCAGCGACCGTCTCACCAGCATCGAGGATCTGCGCGGCCATATTCTCATTCACGGGAATTATGATGGGGCGGACTGGAAACATTTCCTCGCCGGCCTCGGCCATGAAGGCTTCCAGCCGAAATCCCACATGTATCTCGGCGACACCTTCGTCGCCCATCAGGCGGCGCGCGGCGGCTGCGGCATCGCCATCGGCGATGAGATCCTGGTCGACAGGGATCTGCGCGAAGGAAGCCTGGTCAGGGCATTGCCGATCTCAGTGCCGGCGCCGGCGCCCTTCTGCATCGTGACGCCCTATCACAGCCAGAGCAACGACATGGTGCAGAGCTTCAAGCGCTGGTTCATGCGTAAGGTGGCGGAGACGCCGATCCGGGCCGTTTCGCCGTGAGGAACGGCTACTCCTTCTTCTTCTCGACCAGCGAATTGAAGCGGACCTCGTCCTTGGCGAGATAATTCAGCTGCTCGACCAGGACATCCTTGACCAGCTCGGTCTTGAAACGCTCATTGACCTTGGCCGCCATCTGCTTGGTCAATTCATCGACATTGTATTTGTCGAGGCGTTTGAAATCGATCTTGTCGCCCGAGGCAAAGATGGCGCGGTAGGCTTCATCGACGAGGAAGACATCCGGCGGCACCGACAATTTGCGCAAGGTGGCGCCATCGACTGTGAAGACGAACTGCGCGATGACATACCCCTTGATCTCGCCTTCCGACAGCATCGGCACGCTGATCGGACTTGTCTTCACATAGTCGAGACCGCCGAAGAATTCATCCGCCTTGGCGTCGACCGGCGCATCGGCCTGCCACAGCACGGTGGCGTAGCTGGCCCCCAGTGTGACCAGGCAGGCCCAGATGCCGACCAGAAGGAATTTTACCACGGGTTCTTGTCCAAGGCCGGCACGCGATTGGAATAGGTGCCGTCCGATTCGCTGTCGCGGATCGTCTGGGCGACGAGCGTGGTGATCTCCTTGGCGGCGGACAGATGCATCGCGAGCGCCGCCTGATTGGTCTCGAGCTTGGCCTTGAGCGCCTTCAGCCGTGCCGCGGTCACCTCGTCCGGGCGCCCGCCATCGAGCGCACGGATGGCCCGCATCAGGTCAAGCAGGCCGCGGCTCTTGCGGTTGTTGAAGTCCTGCAGGTCGACGACCCGCATCTCGCGCAGCGCCGCCGTCTCGGACTCGATGACCGCCCCGATACGCTCCATCGCCTCGTTAAGGGCGCCCGTCGGCAAGGACACAGAAGACATAATATTCATCACCCTTCATCACGCAGTTTTTCGGTCTCGGCCGGCTCGCCGGGCCAGACCGTCTCCGCCTTCGCCAGCTGGCCATCCAGGAACGGCAGATAGCTCGCCCAGCCGCCAAAAGGCGCGGCGCGCGAGATCGACTCCGACAAGGAGAAGCCGGCCTCGGGGCCCTCCTCCTGTCCGGCCGCCTTGCGCGCTTCATTCGCCAGCAGCCGGTCGGCCACGCCGATGCCACCGCTCTCGGCGATCTCGGTGCCGATCTTCTCGGCCAGTTGCGAGCGCCAGACATCGCCAGCGGTGCCGGAGCCGTAATTGGCTTCCGAGCCCTTGGGCAGCATGTTCTCGACGAAACTTTGGATGAAGAAGGCCTCGAAATTCCGGTAGGCGTCCGGCACATCGCCGGCTTCCTGCCGCGGGCCGCACGCGCCCGACTGCGGCGCCGGCCGGACATCACCGACAAAACTCGCAAATTCGTGCCGTGTCGCATCGGTGCCGGGCTGGCCGGTGAGCTTGTCGGCCGCCGCCTGCCGCCGGACTGGATCCGCGGCCCTGACGACATCGAGCACGATATCAGAGGGCGGTTTGATCGCCATGGGCAGGGTTCTCCCGATTGAACCCTGAACATGCCTGATGAAGCTTACGGGAGGCTGGTCTTGGCGGGCAGCGCCGCCCGTTCGATCAGATCGACGAGCTCGCGCTGCTCCTCGGCCCGGCTCCAGGCTCCGCGCATGCTCGCCTGCAGCCGTTCCGTATGTTTCTTCTGCTTCGCCCGCTCACGCAGCCGGCCGGTGACGATTTCCTGATTGTGCTTCACATTCGCCTCCTCCTCCTCGATGGCGCGCAGGCGCTTGGCCATGGGATAGATGAAGGCGCCATAGAGCTTATCGTGCTGGTCGAGGGCGCCGAGAAGCTCCACCCGCTCCTCCCCCAATGCGGCCTCGCGCTGCTTCAAGAGGCCGAGCTTGCGCTCCTCGGCCCGGTGCAATTCGTCCTGGACCCGCAGAATACGCGACAGCGAGCGCAGGCGGTTCTGCGTGCTCATTGGGCCCTCAGCCAGCTGCCGAGTGAGGTGATATAGATGGTGAGAAAGTCGCCGACCGTGAAATAAAGCAGGATGAGCCCGCTCATGGTGGCGAAGGGCAGCGAGACAAAATAGACCGGGATCTGCGGCGTCAGCTTGTTGATGAGACCGATGGCCAGGTTGAAGATGATGCCAAAGACGAGAAAGGGACCACTCATCCGCAATGCCAGCAGGAAGGTCTCCTGCATGCGGTCGGCAATCTGGATCAAGCCGCCCTGCACGCTGAAGGCCGATCCCACCGGCCAGGTCGCATAGGACCCGACCAGCACGCTCAGCACCTCCCAATGCAGGTCGGCGACGAAAAACAGCACAGTGGCGCTCATCGTGACCAGCGACACCAGCGACGGCATCGCCTCGTTGTCATCGACCGGAACCCCGGGCAGAGCGCTGAAGCCGACATAGCTGGTCATCGCCATGACCATGAATTGCAACGCCAGAAAAAAGATGCGGCCGAGCAGGCCGATGAGCGAGCCGGTGAAGGTCTCGGTCCCGATCAGATAGAGCAAGGAGGCGGGCGACGCATTCTCGACCGCCGGGCGTACGGACTCGAGAAGCAGCGGGCTCAAGGCCAAAGCGACGGCGAAGGAAATGAACAGCCGCACCTGGACCGGCACGCGCGGGCTCGAAAAGCCGGCCATCAGCATCAGGCAACCGCCGATCCGGCAGAAGATCGCGAATACGGCAAGGACCGTCGATGGCCCCAGCTCGGTCACGACAATGCGCCCAGCGACTCGATCTGCACCCCGCGCGCGATCTCGACATGCGAAAGAACGGGAAGTGTCGGGAACAGCCGCTCCACGATCATGCGGACATAGGGCCTGGCGTCGGGCGCGGTGACCAGGACGAAGCGTTCGCCCTTGTCGAGATGCTTGCGGATCACCGCCGAGGCGTCATTGCCGAACTGCTCGATCATGCGCGGATCGATGTCGAATTCGATCACCTCGCCCTTGGCGTCACGCTTGAGGCTTTGATGAAAGGCGAGCTCCCAGCGGTTGCCGAGCCGCAAGACCTTGAGCACGCCGTTCTCGACCAGGTCACCCCAGATCTGCGGCGCGATGCGCATGCGGACATGCTCGGCGATCTGCTCGGGGCGGCGCGCATGCGGCGCGATCTCGGCCACCGCCTCGAGAATGAGGTTGAGATTGCGCACCGACACCCGTTCGGCGAGGAGAAGCTTCAGGACCGCCTGCAGGCCCGAATGCGAGATCTGCGCCGGGCTGATCTCCTCGATGAGGCGTTTATATTCGGGCTCCAGCCGGTCGAGCAGCGCACGCAGATCACGATAGGACAGAAGCTGCGCCAGATTGCTACGGATGACCTCGCTCAGATGGGTCAGCAGGATGGAGATATTGTCGATCGGCGCGAAGCCGTCGCGCTTCACCTCACTGGCGAAGAGCTCAGGGATCCACATCGCCTTCATGCCGAAGGACGGCTCACGGATCTCATCGCCCGGCACATCAGGCTTGCGCTGGTCGCCGGTGAGGACGAGCACCTCGCCGATACGCAGGTCATAGGTGGCGCAGACCGTGCCATGGATCTTGATCTGGTAACGCTTGGGCGGCAGGGTCAGATCGTCGGAAAGCTTGATGTCCGGCACGACGAAGCCATACTGGCTGGCGAATTTGCGTCGCATTTTTTTGACGCGGTTGGCGAGCTCGCCATGGGAGGCGAGGAACTGCGTCGCCAGCTGCTTGCCGAGGCAGAGCTCGATCTCGACGATCTTGAGCGATTCCTTGACCGACTGGCGCGCTTCATCCTCGGCGTGCTTCTCCGCCGCCTTCACTTTCGCCACTTCGGCAGCCGCGGCTTGGGCGCGGCGGCGCGGAATGGCGTAGCTGATGAAGGCCATGGTGGCGCCGAGCAGCGCGAAAGGCAGGAACGGAAGTCCCGGCGTCAGCGCCAGCACCGCCATGAGCAACGCCGCCACCAGAAGGGCGCGCGGATAATTGCCGAGCTGGCCGAACACGGCCTTATCGGCCGAACCGTGATTGCCGCCCTTGGAAACCAAGAGACCGGCGGCGAGCGACACGATGAGAGCCGGAACCTGCGTCACCAGACCGTCGCCGACCGACAGCTTCGTATAGACATCCGAGGCATCCGCCAGCGACATGCCGTGGCGCGTCACACCGATGACAATGCCGCCGAAGATGTTCACGGCGGTGATGATCAAGCCGGCGATCGCGTCGCCACGCACGAATTTCGACGCACCGTCCATGGAACCGAAGAAGGCGCTTTCCTGCTCGAGCTCGCGGCGCCGTCTCTGGGCTTCCTTATCGTCGATGAGACCGGCGGAGAGATCGGCATCGATGGCCATCTGCTTGCCGGGAATGGCATCCAGGGTGAAGCGGGCGCCGACCTCGGCGATACGCGTGGCGCCTTTGGTGATGACCAGGAAATTGACGGTGATGAGGATGACGAAGACGATGACGCCGATGACGAAGTCGCCGCTCATCACGAGCTGCGAAAAACCACCGATGACATGGCCGGCGGCGGTGGTGCCCTCCGAACCGTGGGTGAGGATCAGGCGGGTGGTGGCGATGTTGAGCGACAGGCGCAGCATCGTCGCGATGAGGAGCACCGTCGGGAAGGCCGAGAAATCGAGCGGCCGCTGGATCCACAGCGCCACCATGAGGATGAGGACGGAGAGAGCGATCGAAAAGGCCAGCCCGATATCGATGATGATGGCGGGGATGGGCAGGAACAGCACCGTCAGGATGAAGACGATGCCGATGGCGAAGCCGATATCCCGGCCGTTGCTTTTCAGCGGGGTGGTAGCGTAACCGGAGACTGCCGCATCACTCATAGATCAAATTCCATAATTGGAACCTGATCTTGCCGGGGCAACCTTGTGCGGGGGTTTCTTAGTCGGGTTATCAGAACCCGGTCTCTATGCGGGCGTAGATCATCTCGGTGAAGGTGTAGAGCTGGGCGCCGATGAAAGGCGCCGTGAGCGCGATCATGACGAAAATGACCAGGATCTTCGGCACGAAGGTCAGGGTCATTTCCTGGATCTGGGTCAAGGCCTGGAACAGCGCGATCACAATGCCGATCGCCATGGCCGCGGCGATTGCCGGGCCCGAGGCCATGATCACCGTCCAGATGGCGGACTGGACGATGTCGAGCGCGTCAGCCTCGTTCATGAGGCTTTGACGACCACGCCCGGCTCGATCGGAACCTGCTTGTCGCCCTCGAGAATGGCGACGGCGCCACCCGAAATGATCTTGATGGCCGTGACCTTGCCGGTGATCGCGCCGTCGGCGGAGGTGATGGTGCGCCCGATGAGCCCATCGGCCTGGTTGAGGGCCGAGGTGGTGAGCAGCGCGTCGAGCTTGTTGTTGGTCTTGATCGCCTGCTCGACATTCGAGAAGGAGGCGAGCTGCGCCATATACTGGGTCGAGTCATTGGGCTTGGTCGGGTCCTGGTTCTTCATTTCCGCCACCAGGAGCCGCAGGAAGGCGTTGTAATCCAGCGTGGCCGCCGCCGCCGAGCCGGGGACCGGCGCCGTATTGGCGCCATTCGGGGAATTCGTGCCGTTCACTTGCATGCCATAATCTCCTGTTGCGGTCGGATATTCGGCCGTTCATATGCGGGTCGGGCGTCGAGAATCTCGCTCTCATGCGGGAAAAGCGCCCGCAACGCCTTCAGCGCCTCGAAGCTCTTGCCGCTGGTCACCAGGCCGTCGATGAATTTCAGCTCGGCCAGAATGGTCGGGTTCACGAAGGCCGCCAGTGAAGCGGTATGAAACTGCCGATAAAGCGACATGGTTTGCGTCGCCGTCGCCGGATCCATCAAGGTCGTCTGCAGCACGAAATAGAGCTGCTTCAGCGGCGTGGTGGCGTCCTCGGCCTGGAGCACGTGGTTCTCGAGCAGAAACGTCGCGCCATTGAGGAATTCGAGTGACACCCGGCGGTCGACACGCAACGCCGCCCCGTTGATGAAGATCCGCTCGCCCGGCTGGAGCGATATGCGGATGGAGCTTGTCATTTAAGCCCGTCCCGGATGATCGAGGAAATGTCGATCAGGCCCTTGAAGCTGCGCGCCTTGTCGTCGCGGGTGATGTCGGCTTCCTTCAATATCCAGAACCCGATCGAAATCAGGTCAGCCCTGAGCTTCTCCGGCAGGTCGTTGCCCGGCTTGGCGAGATCTTCGAGCAGCAGCGACCAGAGACGCTGCACATAAAGCAAAGCCTCGAGAGCCGCGATCGACTGAGCCCCCTGCTGGTCGGCCTCTCGCAGGAGCTCGATCGACCGGTCGAGCGCCAGCCGCTCACGGTCCCGCGACGTGGACGCGCCGTCATTGATGATCTCACCGTAAGAGAAATGATACATTACGCACCCATCATCCGTTCACTAGAGAAAATTCAGCAAAGAGAGCTTCTGGATCCGCCCTGTCAGTGCATAGGCGGTTTCGATCTGCGACATCAGCGTGTTGGCGCGGGTCGCCGCCTCATAGGGATCGACCGCCTCCAATCCGTTGATTTCCTTGTTCAGGATATCGGCCTGGAGCGACATGCGATCATTGGCCTGGTCGACCATTTCCTGCGCGGTGCCGAGATTTGCCTGAGCCGAGGACGTTGCGCCCATCGCTTCGCCGAGCACTTTCATCGCCGTGTCGACGACAGTGCGCACCGCTTCCTTGTTGAGATTCTTGATCCCGAGATCGGCGACCATGGTGAAGGCCTGTCCCAGCTTGCGGATGGCCAGCGCATTGGCGTTCTCACCCGTAGCAATAGTCTCGGTGCCGGAGATGCGGCTCATGGTGTTTTCGCTCGAGGCCTGCGACCAGTCAGCCGACCAGGCCGGCTCGCTGAACAGGGTCGCGAACTCATTGTCGAGAAAATCCTGCATGTCGGCGGCCGTGATATTGGCCGCGGCAGGCGATGATTGCGACACGCCGAAGCGGGTTATAAACGCGTCGGCCACCGCCTGGCGGGCCGCCGACTGTGGCGTCGAGTAATAATCGGCAACCGGCTTTTCCTGATTGTTGATGCCGCCGAAGATATATTCGCCATTGACCGTGGTATTGAGGCCGGAGATGAACGAATTCATTGCCGTCTCGGCGCGCACCTGCGCGATCGACGGATCCGACGTCCCGCTATGCGCGACGGAGAGGGAGTTGAGAAGCTCCTGCCCGGCAGAACGAAGATTGTTCAGCACGTTCTGGGTCATGTCCAGCCGTGTCTTGACCAGCCCATTGGCGTCGATATTGCCCTTGAGCCTGGCGAAATCGTGCCGGAAGCTGACGGTCTGCGAGGTGCGATGGCCGAGCTCGAGGCCGATATCGGCGTAGCGCCTCGTGCCGACCTCCTTCTGCGCCTTGAGCAGTTGCAGCTGCAGGTCAGCGATGGAGCGGCGCGAGGACTCCGACATCGAGAGGGTGGAAATATAGGATGTCTTCATGGCGTCATACCGTGGCCAGGAGCGTGTCGAACATGGCGTCGATCGTGGCGACGATCTTCGCGGAGGCCTGATAGGAGCGCTCGAGCTCCAGCATGATGCTCATCTCTTCATCCAGGCTGACGCCGGTCACGTTCGACAGCGCCGAGCTCGCCCGGTTGAAGAGGGTCGCGCTGTATTCGGAATCACCCGTCGCGGTCTTGCGCGTTTCCGAGAGCCAGCCGGCCGAGGAGGCGGCATATTTGGCCAGGGTGACATTGGTGCCGATCCCCGCCACCGGGTCGAAGCCTTGCGGTGTCGTCAGCGTGTCGAGCAGCTCGCGCAGGCGGCCGCTGAAGCCCGCCACGCCAGTGTCATTATATGTATAGGCCGGATTGCCGGGATTGGAGATGCCGCCGTCGCGCAGCAGGTTGGCATTGCCGCCGGCCATCGAATTGACGGTCGCATTCACCTTGATGGAGCCGGCGATCCCCGCAACGACGGCGTTGCCCGGCATGGCCGGCGCGCCCGACCAGGTGAAGAGGCCGGGGACGTCCGGCAGCGCGGCCGGCGTGGTCTGATCGCTTTCGCGAAAGGCGACGATGAGCCCACGGGCCAGTTCGTCGAGCTGGTTCTGATAGGCCGGCGCCAGGGTGTCACGCACGGCGGCAAAGCCCGCCAGGCGGCCGGAATGGGTTTTCATGCCCGCCGCATCACCGGTGACCGGCACGCCGTCGACATAGACGGCATTGCCCTCGACTCCCGCCGTCAAGGCGCCGGTCGGCTGGAAGGTCACAGCGCGCGCTTTGGTCTCGAACAAGGTCACGCCGCCATCGGTATAGACCGCGATGTCGTTCTTGCCGCGCGCGACCGTCTTGATCCCGATCTCCTCGGAAAGCTCGGTCAGGATCTGATCGCGCTGATCGAGATAGTCGCTGAGGTCGCCTGCCGTGTCGGTCTGGCTGACGATGATGCTGTTGACGTCTTCGAGCCGCGACAACAGCGTGTTGATCCGGTCCACCGAGCTCGCCATGTCGGCATCGGCCTGGGCCCGCACCCCCTGCACCGTGCTCGTCGCGTCATTGAGCGCGTTGGCGAGATTGACCGCGCCGGCGACCGCCGAGGTGGCCGCCGTCACATCATGCGGCGCATTGGCATAGAGCTGCAGCGCATCGGAGAACTTGCCGATCAAGGCGGACGGCGAGCGGCCGAGAGCGGGATCGCTGACGGTCTTTTCCAGCGCATTCAGGGCGGCAGCGATCTCCTCATGCATCGTGGCGCGCGACGAGGCGTCGATCTTGGTCGAGAAAAGCACCTTGTCGGTCGAGCGCGTGATCGAGGAGATCTCGACGCCACTGCCGCTGGCGAGCGACGTCACATTGGCGGTGCGGCGCGCATAATAAGGGTCGTTCAACGCCGAGATGTTGCGCGAAATGACCGACGTCTGCCCCGAAACGGCAGCCAGGGCCGAGCGTGCGATATTCAAACCCGCGGACAAACTCATAGCGTACCCTGCTCCCCTGCCCCTATCCGCTCCGGCGTCCTATCAGCGTTTGAGATTGACCAGGACGTCCATCAGCTCGGCGCCGGTCTGGAAGACCTTGGAATTCGCGGTGTAACCGCGTTGGGCATCGATCATGGTGGTGAGCTCGGTCGCCATGTCGACGGTCGACTGCTCGAGCGTATTGGACAGGATGGAGCCGCGTCCGTCGGTGCCCGGGAAGCCGATCTGCACGTCGCCCGAATCCGGCGAGGTGGAGAAGACGTTGCCGGTGAGCTGATTGAGGTTGTTCGGGCTGGTGACGTCGGCGAGCGGGATCTTGAAGACCGGCACCTTGTTGCCATTCGAATAGGTCGCATAGACGACGCCGTCCGAGCCGAAATTGACCTTCTCGACCGCGACCGGCTTGTTGCCGTTCACGATCGCATCGTTGATCGTATAGTCACCGGCGAACTGGGTGGATCCGCCCATATTGATGGTCAGGGTCTGGCCATTGGGAATGTTGACCGACAGATTCGGCGGATTGGGCGAGGTCAGCTGCCCGGTCGTCGTATTGAAGGTGAGGTTGGTCGTCGACAGAGGGCCGCTCGAATAAGGGAAGCCGTTCGGACCGGCAGCCGCCTTGTCGAAGACGGTGACCTGCCAGGTGCCGGTGCCGGTCTTGGTCGAATAGACGTCGAGAATGACCTCGTTGCCGAGATTGTCGTAGGTGACGAGCGACGTCTTGGCGGTGTACTCGGTCGAGGCACCGCCAGGCATGACCGACGGCAGGTTGGCCGGGGCGACGGTGTTGGCATTGGCTGGCAAGTTGACGCGGAACTTACCCTCGGTGCTGGGATTGGCGCGCATCGCGAGATCATCCAGATTGACGATCTCGAGGCCGGAATAGCCATTGGCGACGACGTTGATGTCGCCATTGGTGATCGGGTAGCCCATCAGATAGAAGCCGGCGGCATTGACGAGATTGCCGTTGCTATCGGGAATGAAGGAGCCGGCACGGGTGAGATAGGGGGTGCCGTCGGTGTCCGACACCACGAAAAAGCCATTGCCCCTGATGGCGAGATCGGTCGTCGAGGTCGTACCGAGCAGGTTACCCTGCTGGCTGATCGCGGTGCGCACCGTCGTCTGCACGCTGCCCGGCGTGTAGCTGCTCGGGTTGGAATCGATGATCAGCGAAGAGAATTCGGTGAAGGACCGCTTGTAGCCGGTGGTGTTCGAATTGGCGATATTGTCGGCGACCGCGCTCAGCCGGTTGGCCTGCGCCGTCATGCCCGACGTGCTGGTCCGCATCACACCATAGAGGCTCATGGCCTACTCCCTCGATTGACTGGTCTCATCTCACAACAGTAGACGCGATCAGACTTGCGTGAAGCTGGCTGCGGCGGCGATTGCGTGATCAGCAGACCATTTCGTCGACAAGCGGATAGGCAAGGGCCGTCGGCATCTCGTCTTCGAGGCTGTCGGCCGCCGCCATTTCGGCCACAGGCTCGGCGATGAGGCGATAGCCTAGATAACGCTTCGACTCGATCGGATCGAAGCCCAGGCGATTGCGCAGCTTCTTGCGCAATTTGCTGATATGGCTTTCGATGACGTTCTCCTGCACATCCTCGTCGAAGATTCCGTAGATCGAACTGAAGATCTGCGCCTTGCTGACGAGACGGCCGCGGCGGCTTACGAGATATTCGAGGATGCGTCGCTCGCGACGCGGCAGCAGCAAAACCTCGCCTTTGACGACCGGATCGCAGCCATTGGAGAAAACGCGGATGTCACCGACATCGGTGTAACCGGCCGCATCTTCGCGGCGGCGGCGTATGGCTTCGACGCGCGCCATGATCTCGCGGACATGCACGGGCTTGCGAACCACATCGTCGACGCCGGCGGCAAAGATCTTCAGCGTCTGCTCGAGGCCGGGATTTTCACTGAGGGCGATGACCGGCGCACGCGTCTTGTTGCGGATCTGCCGGGGATAGTCCTCGCGTTCGGCACAGTCACCGAGAATGAAAGCCTCGACGGCCTCGAGATCGGGCATCGCGGCGCTTTCCACCCAGTTGTTGAAATCGGCCGGGCCGAAGCCCATCGAGGCGATCCCTTCCCTGCCGAAGCTTGCTTCATAGGCCTGCGTCACCATCTGACGCTCATCGACAATGATAATCACCCGTAGGCCCTCGCGAATCATTAACCATCTTTTCGTAATTGATCGCGAGTCAGGGGGTCAAATACGTGTAAATACTGAGGGATTCCGGTTCGAGAGTTTAAGGGAATATTAACCATAATCGGTTCCACTCGGAACCGCGCCGAATATTACGCTTGGGTATTTTTATCTACAGAACTTGCGCGAATTCGCCGTCCAGGCGCCGAAACCGGTCGCCACCATGTTGGCGATGACCTGACACACATAACGTTTCTGAGCCGGGTTGTTGTTGGGCCCGGCATGATAACGCGCCACGGCGAGCGTCCAACTGCCTTCGCGCTGACGCAGCTCTTTCAGAAAACGTGCCGCATATTCCACATTGCGATGCGGCGTCAGCATATCGCTCACGCTGCTGAATTCGCGGCCGTGATAATAGTGATTGATCTGCATGCAGCCGAGATCGATGAGCTTCGCGCCACCGGCACGCGCAACCTGAAATTTGCGGATCGCTTCGGCTGCACTCGCCGAATAGACCGCCTTGCCCTCGACATTGAGCGCGTAAGGTTGCAGCGAGCCCTTGCGGCCCGTCTCGGTGAGACCAACCGCATAAAGAACGCCGAGTGGAACCTGATGCTGCTCGGACGCCCGCAGCATCTCCTGCTCACAGACTGTGGACCGCGTCGATGCCGCGCGCACCGCCCCCGTGTCAGAGAAAGACGCCGCGACTATTACGACTGCCAGCAGTGCTCTTGGCCTGATCATTGCCTTCTTGCTCCGCGAGATGATCGTCACGCTGCGAATACCGGGAGTGTCCGGATGAGTTTTCCGAGCCGAAACCCGATCCGCTCGATGGCCGCTGCTGCCCCTGCCCGCGTGCATCCTGGCCGCCTGCATCGTGCTGCTGCGGCTGGCCATTGCCCGTCTGCCCTCCAGCGTCGCTCTGCTGCATCTTCTGCACGGACACAGCGTCGATCGAATAACCCAGCGCCTGCAGCGCATCGGAAAGCCGACCGGCATTCTCCCTGAGGCTGGCGACGGCGTCGTCGCGCGCCGCGCCGATCTTGAGATCGAGCGCCTTGTCCTTGAGGGCCACGGTCGCGTTGACCAGGCCGAGCTCATGCGAACCCAACTCGACCTTCAATGTCTTGAGAGGGCCGCTTGGCGCCTTGACGACTACCGGAGGCGCCACTGGCTGCGACCGGCCCGACGCTTCGGTTTCAGCCGGCGCGCCCAGCGGCACGCCAGCGATCTTCTGATCGTCGAACAGTATGACTGGAGACGGCGCAAAATGAGTTTCCTGGCCGGCCACGCGGATCAAGGTGACGGGCGGCGCGCCGTCCTGGCTCCTCGATGGCTTTTCGGCGACGGGCGGATCCTCTGCGACCTTGGCGCCAGCTTTCTTCTCGGCGACAGCAGGGCGGTCGGCATCAGGCTGCGATGACGCTTTGTCCGGGCCGGCCGACGGGAAGCTGATGGGAGCGTCGTCCCGCACGCTCTCGATCGTCGAGGGCGAGGCATCCGCACTGGCTGCCTCGAGCTTCGGTACCGCATCGTCCTTGTTGATGGGTTTTGCTTCTCTGGGTTCAGCCTGTATGCGCGGCGCCACTGCTGCGATGACCGGCGCGGGACTCTCGGCGCGTATGGTCGCCGGCTGCGACGGCTTCTCGTCGACCTCGGCGATCGCGCTGCCGTCGCCACTTTCGTCCTCGATCCGAGGTTGCTCGGCATCCTCATCCGATGCGGCAAGCTCGGCACCGCCGGCAAGCGCCAAGAAGAGCGCCTCGGGCGTGGCCCGCGGCGATTTCTCAATGTGATTTTTGGGCGTCTTGGCCTCGGCCTGCTCCGGCATCTGCTCCTGGACCACACTGTGCTTGGCGAGCAGGCCTTCGAAATCCGCCATCAGCTGGTCCGGTCCGGCGCGGGTGCCGGGCATCGGACGGTTACCGCGCTGGCCCGGCACGGCTTGCGTGAGCACGGGTTTCTCGGCGGCTCCATTCATCATTGCGTCTGCCTCTTCAGAAATTCGTCGGTACGCGCAATGGCCTCTTTCACGCGTTCGGTGAGTGCCGCTATGGATTTCGCCTCGTTTTCCATCTCTTTGGCGCGGGCGGCGCGATCCTCGCGCCCAGCGTCCAGGAACGGCGACGGCTGCGGCCATTCGCGCAAGCGCGTCGCCAATGCCAAGGCATTGCCGAGCAATTGCGAATCTTCCGGTGTCAGCTTCGTGGTGTCGATGGCCTTGAGCTTCTGCACCGCCGCGTCGAAATCATCGGTGACGATGAGGGAGGCGGCCGCATAGAGCTCGGCGCGGATAGTCTCGGACGCCCCGGCAGTCATTGCCAGCTCGGCGGCACGATCGGCGGCGAAGCGCGCCATTTCGGTCTTGCCGGCCAGCAACGCGCGCTGCGCGATCAGGAGATAGAGCTCCCGGCGATCGATCGGCGGCAGAGCGTCGAGAATCTCGGCGATCATCCGCAACCGGCCCGATTTCACACTGTAGTCGAGCTTGATCAGCGCTTCGGTGAACTGATTGCGAAAGGCCGCTGCATAGAGCGATTGGCGGAAGCGGGTGAGTTGCTGGCGCGCCAGGCGCTCGAATTTCTCGATATCGCCATCCTGGACAACCGCCGTCACCTCGCGCCGCAGCGAGGCCTCCTCGACCAGGGTGCCGGGCATCAGAAGCCGCGCAAAATCGAGCAGCTGCCCTGCCCGCTTAGGATCGACATCGGCGACCAAGGCTGATTGGGTGAGGGCGACATAGCCGCCAAGCACCGGATCCAGCGCGCGTGTATCGACCGACAGCAGCAAGCCGGCGGCATCCTTGGAGCGCCCCTCCGCATAAGCGAGCGTCCCCTCCGCCAGCGGCAGATCCTCACTCGCGATAGCGCCCTGTTTGATCAATCCCCGCAGCACCGCCGGATCGCCGCCGCTCAGCGCATGGATGATCGCAGCGGAGAAATTCTTGCGGTCGCGCCAGGTCTGCATATCGGCCGCCAGGAAGCTCTCCGTCATCTGGACGAGGAATTTCTGCTGCGCCGCCTGGGAGGCTTTGCTGCCGAGGGTGATATTCTCCTGCAGGAATTGCAACGAGCGCACCATTTCGAAAGGCTGCTGCTTCGGCTGGTCGCCCCGGGCGGGGCCGGCCAGACAGAAGCTCGCCAGCAAAGCCAGCGCGAGCGAACGGCGGACGATCACGAATCCCCCTCTTCCAGAAGGATCTCGATGCGCCGGTTCTCGGCCGCTTCAGGGTCACTGGGGACCTTCAGCTCGCGATCGGCATAACCCTCGATGCGCTCGACCCGCTTCTCGTCGATGCCGCCACGGACCAGCATGTAATAGGCCATGTGGGCCCGCGCCGAGGAGAGGCGCCAATTGTCATAGACATCGGACCGGAACGGCCGACCATCGGTGTGGCCGCGAATGATGATCTTGCCAGGCCGCTCATTCAGGATCTTGCCGATCTTCTCCATGTAATTCACGAGAACCGGCTGCGGCTCGGCCGAGGCAATGGCGAACATGCCGAAGGCCGCATCATCGGTGAGGCTGATCAGGACGCCATTGGCCGTGCTGCGCACTTCGAGCTTGGGCGAAGCGCCCGGTGACTTGACGCCGAGCGCGTTCTTGATCTCCTTCTCGATCAGCTTGGCATCCTGCTCAGGGTTGGGCGCATGCGCCTCATGTTCAGCCTTGCGCTCCTTGACGGCGTCCTTGTCCTCGGTCGCCGCCGCTGCCTGCTGGCCCTTGGGCTTCTCCTGCGGCTTCACGTCGTCGGGAGGTTTGGCGGCCACGGTCTCCGGCGGCGCCGGCTTGTCGGCCGGTTTCTCTGCCGGCTTTTCCGCGGATTTCTCCACCGGCTTGCCGCCGGTTTCTTCCGGCGGCTTCTCGAGCTTGATCTGCTCATGCAGAACGGGCTCGACCGGCGTTTCGTCACCTGGCTCCGTCGTGGCGGCGACGCGCTGCCAGGTCTGCGGGTCGAAGGGATCGAGATAGGCCTTGCCGCCCAGCCTGCCGGGGCGGCCGGACTCTTCCGGAAGCGAGCCGGCATTCGAAGTTTCGGCCTTCGCCTGCTCATCGGCGGGACCGGCGATCTTATCCAACGCGGCGAAGGGCTCGCGCAGCAGCATCTCCTCGGTGACCTTCTTCTCGCCCGGCTCCGCCTTCTCGGCTCCGTCGGTCTTGGTCCGGTTGACCACCGGCTCTTTCGTGATGATGCCGTCGGCGCCGGCATCGAGGTCCTGAAGGCCCTTGGTGCTGGTGCGCGAATCGACGAGCTTCACCGGGTTGAAGTAGCTCGCCACCTGCGCACGGGTCTCTTCATTGGCGGCATTGATGAGCCACATCACCAGGAAGAAGGCCATCATCGCGGTCATGAAATCGGCATAGGCGATCTTCCACACACCACCATGATGCGCCTCGCCCTCGGCATGCGGCCGCCGGCGGATGATCACAAGTTCCCGGCTGATGGGATCGGCGTCCGGCTCGCTCATCCCATCGCCTCCTTGAGGCGCGTCGTCCAGGCGGCAAGCCGCGTCTCGACGACCGTGTTGCCGGTCTCGACATGCACATCCGGGCGATCGCTCACCTGGAACGTGACGAGATTGTCCTTCGATCCAATTCCTTCGCGCAGCGCCGCAAGGAGATCAGCCGGGCCTTCGATGCGCAACGTCGCCGTCTCGGGATCGGCCAGCATGTCGCGCAACGTCTCCTGGAGCTCGACCAGGGTCTTGCGGCGGGCCTCGGCGAGAATAAAGGGCTCGAGAAGCCGCGCCGTCACCTCGGCGATCTCGGCCTCGATGCGAGTCAATCCATCGCCCAGGGTGCGGGCCAGCGCATCTCCCTGCTCGCGCGTCCAGAGCTGCCGCTCCTCGGCGATGCGGTCCTCGAATCTCTGCTGCGCCGCGGCGAGCGCTTCCTCATGCTCGCGCCGGGCCGCTTCCCGGCCCAGCCTCTCGCTATCACGCCGCGCTTCGGCGATCTCTTCCTCACGGGTCATCGGCGGCGCGGCCGTCACCGTCAACGGCGCGGCACCGACGCCGGCGCCAGCGCTCCCCCGATCGAGATAGGCGGCGAGCGGAACGACCTTCATGCGTGCTTCGCTTCCATGATCCACTGCTTCAGAATGGCGGCCGCCTGCTCGTCGTCATATTCGACCATCTGCTCCAACCGCTTCTGCGGCGTGCGCCGCATCCGGCTGGTCACATCCTCGATGAGGTTGGGCTCGTCGGCATTCAGGATGCCGAGCGACCCGTCATGGCTGGCCGAGGCCGAGCCCGGCAGGAGGCCGGGCGGCATGGCTTGCGGCAAGGCCTGGGGCTGCATGATCGTGCGCAGGGCCGGCTTGAGCCCGAACCAGATCAGAAGCGTCGCCACCAGGAGCACGGTCACGGCGTTGATCAGCGTGCCGGACTGACGCAACAGCTGGTCCACCAGCCCGTCGCCCGTCACCGGCTCCATGGCGGCGCCATTCTGGAAGAACTGCACCGCCGTCACCTTGACCTTGTCGCCGCGCCCGTCATCGAGCCCGGCCGCCGACGCGACGAGCTGCTGGATCTCCTGGGTCTGAGCCTGGATATCCTCAGGCTTGGCGTCCTTGCCCAGAAGCTCGACGATACGGTCGCGGTTGACGACCACGGCGACGGAGAGATTTTCGATCCGATAACCGTCGCTCACCGTCGAGATCGTCTTGGAGTTCATCTCGAAATTGGTGAGCTCCTCGCGTCTCTCCGATTCCTGGGTCGAGTTGTCGGAACCCGGCGAATCGCGCTGGCCGTCGGGAATATTCTGCGACACGCTGACGGAGGATTTGCCGCTGCTGTTCTGCGTCGTCCCGGTTTCCTTCACCGTGCGGATGGAGCGCTCGGCGCGGGATTCGGGATCAAAGATGGTTTCGCTGGTCTGCTTCTTGTCGGTGTTGAGGCGCGCCGCGACGCTGACCTGGAAATTTGCGAGCCCCAGATAAGGCACCAGGGTCTTCGAGATATTGTCCTGGATTTCCTGGCTGACGGTCTTTTCCAGGCCGGCGAGCTTGCCCGGCGCAGCACTGGCCATGTCGCCGCCCGACGCCAGCAGGACGCCACTGGTGTTGAGCACCGTCACCTGATCGACAGACAGGCCCGGAACGGCGGCGGCGACCAGGTGGCGGATCGCCTGGGCGGAGCCGAATTCATCGCTGGTGTCGGTGCGGATGACCACCGAGGCGGAAGGCGGCTGCTGGGCGCGGCGGAAGGAGCCGCCATCGGGCATCACTATATGGACGCGGGCCGCCTTTATGCCCTTCATCGATTGGATGGTGCGGGCGATCTCGCCTTCGAGAACGCGGACCCGGGTCACCTCCTGCATGAAGGAGGTGAGGCCGAGCGAGCCCATATTGTCGAACAGCTCATAACCGGCGGTCTCGCTGCGCGGCAGGCCCTTCTCAGCCAGCAGCATGCGGGCCTTGGCGGTCTGGCCGTAGCGCACCATGACGGCGGTGCCTTCGGCATTCACGTCGAAGGGGATGCCGGCTTCGGTCAAGGCGGCGCCGACGCGGGTGACGTCCTGGGCGTCGAGGCCGGTATAGAGGACTTCATTGCTGGGGCGGCTCAGGAAATAAGCGGCAAGGCCGACAAAAGCGAGAACACTGATCCCGATCACCGCAAGCGCCATGAGCCGGCGCGCGCCGAGGCCCAGGACACTACCCCACAAACGCTCCGCATGCTCCATATAGGCCATCCCCAGTCCTTAGAGCCCTTCCCGTTTTGATCGAATCGTTCCGATTCGATCAAAACGGGAAAAAGGGCTCGAAAATATTTGATCTGAAGCGCTTTCTTATCGCCAAAGTCGAATAACTTTGGCGGAAAGCGCTCTAGAATCTCGGCGCCGATACCGGGATTCTCGACGCGGAAGCTTGCGCGGGGCATGATCGCAAAAACAAAGACCGCGCCCCCCGAAGGCGGCGCGGCCTCAATTCAGTTCAGTAGTCGGTCGCTTAGCGGAACAGCGACAGGATGTTCTGGCTGTTCTGGTTGGCGATCGAGAGCGCCTGGATGCCGAGCTGCTGCTGAACCTGCAGAGCGGCGAGGCGGGTCGATTCCTCGTTCATGTCGGCATCGACGAGCTGGCCAACGCCACGGTCGATCGCATCCATGAGGTTGGACACGAAGTCCTGCTGCAGGCCGATGCGCTTCTTGGCGGCGCCGAGATCGCTGGCCGAGGTCGACATCGACTTCATAGCGCCATCGACCGTGCCGATGATCTGCTCGAGATCCTCAAGGTCGTCGGCGCTGTTGGTCAGTGTCGAGATGTTGAGGGTCGAGACCGAATAGGCGACGCTGCCATTGGTCGTGGTGCTGGTCGCATCGAGAATGCCGGTGGCCGTGGCGCTGGCGTCGAACAGCTTGCTCGAATTGACGTTGATCGAGATCGTGCCGATCGACACGGTGGCGCCGGAACGCGTGAAGGAAGCGACCATCGTCTTGGTGGCGTTGTAGTTGGTAGCGCTCGAATCGACCGACAGCCAGTTCTCACCGCTGAACGAGGCGGCGGAAGCCATGCCGACGAGCTGCGACTGCAGCTGGGTGATTTCGGACTGGACCTTGGTGCGGTCGACGCCCGGCTGGCGCGCGGCGACGAGTTTGCTCTTGATTTCGTCGACGACCTTGATGGCCTTGTCGGTCGCGGTATAGGCGACATCGATCTGGGCGGCGCCGAGGCCGAGAGCATCCTGAACGGTCGACAACGCGGAGTTGTCGGAGCGCATGGTGGTCGCGATCGACCAGTAGGCGGCGTTGTCGGAGGCGGTCGCGACGCGCAGGCCGGTCGAAATGCGGGCCTGGGTCTGATCGAGCGACTTGTTGGTGGAATTCAGCGACTGCAGCGCAGTCATGGCTGAGGTATTCGTCATAATGCTAGACATGGATGATGCCCTGTTTGAACAGTTCGTACTGGAATACCGGGCTTGCACCGGCATAGCAGAGCGGCATCATGCTCTCAGGGCGCGTATCGATCGCAGGCCCTAATCTGCCATGCTTTTATCCTTAGCTGTGATTCGTTACCTATCTCTTAATAGCGAGCGCGATCAGGAAAAGTGGAGGTCGGTTTTCCGTCCGATCACGCGCTAGAGTTGAAGTTTCGATCACGTTCATCAGTTCAGGTCGTAACGACCTGAATTGATCGTGATCTATGAAAAAGATCTGATCAGACTGCCGACCAGGAGATTCCAGCCGTCGATCAACACGAAGAACAGGATCTTGAAGGGCAGCGATATCGCGGTCGGCGGCAGCATCATCATGCCCATCGACATGGTGAGTGTCGCCACGATCAGGTCGATGACGAGAAACGGCAATGCGATGAGGAAGCCGATCTCGAAGCCGCGCCGCAGCTCGGAAATCATGAAGGCGGGGATGAGAACGCGCAGATCGATCTCGGCGCCCTCGGCCCGCTTGGGAAAATTCTGGGTCGCCATGTCCTCGAACATGCGCAGGTCCTTCTCGCGGACATGCGCCGTCATGAACTCGCGGAACGGATCGGTGATCTGCTTGTAGGCCACCTCTTCGCTGATCTGATTGTCCATGAAAGGCTTGAGGCCGTTGTTCCAGGAACGGTCGAAGGTCGGCGCCATGACATAGAAGGTCATGAACAGCGCCAGGGTGATGAGAATGATGTTGGCCGGCGTGCTTTGCAGCCCCAGCCCCGAGCGCAGGAACGACAAGGCCACGACAAAACGCGTGAAGCTCGTGACCATGATCAAAAGACCGGGCGCCACCGACAGGACGGTGATCAGCACGATATACTGGACGATGCGTCCGGCGGCCGTGGGGTCGTTGGTTGGCAGGATCGCGCCTATATCGGGCGCCTGCGCCAGAGCGGTCGCCGCCGGAAACAGCAGAAGAAGCAGCGCGGCGAGGACGGCGCGTTTCATTCGACCGCCAGCCCCTGGATGATGAATTCGCGCACCCTTCCCTCGGAACGGATCTTGGCGCGTTCGGTCAGATCCTCGCGCAAATGCAGGAGACCGGAGGCGCCCTCGATCTGTCGCAGCGATACGGTGCGCAAATAGGCCATCGCGTCGCCCGATATCTGGGTGGCGAGCGCATCGGCGTCCTTCGGCGCGGCGCCGTCGAAAATGAGCGACGCCTCGATGCGCAAGAGCACAGTGGACGGGTTGGCGAGATTGGTCAGTATGGGCGGCACCGTCATGACCGTCAGGTCCCCGGCATATTCGGCGACGGCCTTCTCTTCCTTGGCGGCGGCCTTTTCCTTTGCCGCGTGCTCGATCTTGGAATAGAGCAATATGCCGACGAGCCCGCCGGCACCGACGGCGAGCACCGTCACCACCACCAGCGCCAGAATCAGCGAAATCATCGATGTCCCGGATTTCGGCTTATCCGCCACCGCTTCAGTCCCTTCGGTCTTTTCTGTTTCTTCCGCCACTTTTTCGCATCCCGCGCTAGAAGGGGGTGAAGATGTCGAAGAGCTGCTGCCCCCAACCCGGCTGCTGCACTTCCGACAGACGACCGCGACCGCCATACGAGACCCGCGCCTCGGCGATCTTGTCATAAGGCACGGTGTTTTCGCGCGAGATGTCCTGCGGCCGGACCACGCCGGCGATGGTGAGCACACGGACCTCGAAATTGACGCGGACTTCCTGCGATCCGCTGATGACCAGATTGCCGTTGGGCAAGAGGTCGGTAACGAGCGCCGCCACCGACAGATTGATCTTCTCGGACCGGTCGATCTCGCCCTTGCCCTTGGATTTGGAATTGGAATCGACGGAGCCGCGGCCCGATGTCGGATAGGTCGTCGGCATGAAATCAAGACCAATGGCGAAGCCGGCATCGGCCTCCGATTCACGCGAGCGCTCGGAATTGTTGTCGAGCGTCGCCTTGTCGTTGATGAAGATGTTGACCGTCACGATATCGCCGATGCGGCGTGCCCGGGGATCGCGGAAGAGATCGGCGCTGGTGCCTTCCCAAGACAGCGGGTTCATGTCCTCATCGAGGCTTTGCATCGACTGCGGTTGACCGCCGGTGCTGATCCGCTGGATGCCGGACCCGACGGGCGTCAGATGCGGCTGCGTATTGAAGTCCAAAGGGTCGACCGCGCATCCGGAGAGCAGCAGCAAAAAGGGCAAGGCTAGAATTCTACGCTTCATGATTTCTTTCCGGCAGGCGTACCGCGCGCGGCATCGACCATCGCTTTGGTGAGTTGCGCCGCCCGCCCCGGCTCCATCTCATTGAGAATTGCGCTGGCGGTGCGGGCATTGAGCTTGACGAGCACGGCCGAGGCGATCTCGTCGTCGAGCACCGCGAGCTGCAGGGCGGCGGCATCGGCACGCATCTTGGCATAGATGGAGACGACGTGCTCGGAGGCCTTGGCGAGGACCTCCTCGCGCTTCTTCGACCATTCCTGATATTCGACGCGTTTGGCCTCGAGCTCGGCCAGCCGCTTGTCGATTTCCTTCTCGAGCTCGTTGATCGTCTTGGCCTGCCAGGCGAAACGCGCATCCGCCGCCTGGTCGGCAATATTCACGCAATATTGCTGCGAAGCGCTCTGCGGCTCGATTGGCGTGGTGGATCCGGTGATCAGACCCATATCGGCCTTGAATATTCCGGGTGACACATCTTGGGCCCGAGCCGCTTGCGCCTGAAGGAGAAGAAGAAGGCCGCCGGCCAGCACGCATCCGATTTTCATTGGACGACGAGCTCGGCCTGCAGCGCGCCCGCCGACTTAATGGCCTGCAGAATGGAGATTATGCCCATCGGCTTGAGGCCCATCTGGTTCAAGCCCTCGACTAAGGTGTTGAGATCGGCGCCGTCGACGATGCGCAACTGCCCGTCCTGTTGATCGGCCGAGATCGTCGTGCGTGGCTCGACCGCCGTCACACCGCGCGAGAAGGGCTCGGGCTGGACGACCGTCGGCTCTTCGGTGACGCGCACCGTGAGGCTGCCATGGGTGACAGCAACGGTGGAGATCGTCACGTCCTGGCCGATGACGATGGTGCCGGAGCGCTCATCGATCACGACACGGGCGGTGGTCGACGGCATCACCGGAAGTTCGCCGATTTCGGCGATGAAGCGCGCCGCGCCGACCCGGTCCGGCTTGTCGAGCACGATGGTGCGCAGGTCGCGTTCCTCGGCCACCGCGCGGCCGTAGCGCTGGATGGCATAGGCGTTGATCGCATCCGTCACATTCACCGCGGTGCCGAAATCGGGATTGCGCAATTCGAGGACGAGATCCTGGATATCGGAGAACTGGCCGCGCGTCTGGCGCTCCACCAGGGCGCCGTTGGCGATGCGACCGGTGGTCGGAACGCCCTGCGTCAGGTTCTCCGCATCCCCGGAAGATGAGAAGCCCGACACCGCGATGGCGCCCTGCCCCACCGCATAGACGCGGCCATCGGCGCCGGTCATCGGCGTGAAGACCAGCGTGCCGCCGCCCAGTGAGGTGGCATCGCCCAGCGACGACACGGTGATGTCGATACGCGAGCCTTTGCCCGCGAAGGGCGGCAGATTGGCGGTCACGATGACGGCGGCGACATTGCGGGCGCGCAGCTGCGCGCCGCGGATATTGACGCCGAGCCGGTCGAGCATCGAGCGCATCGACTGCTCGGTGAAAGGTGAGTTGCGCAGGCTGTCGCCGGTGCCCTGGAGGCCGATCACCAGGCCATAGCCAATGAGCTGGTTGTCGCGGACATTCTGCAGCACCGCGATGTCCTTCACCCGCGCATAACCGCCGGACATGGGCGGTGCAGGAATGAGATCGCGGCCACGGCCGGCGCCGCCCTGCGTGCCCGGCGCCTGCAGCAGGTCGACGGCGCCCACCGGCGCCGGCACACAGAGCAAGACCAGGAAGCAGACAAACGCCACGAGCCTCATCTGACGATGCCCACCCGCAATGTTCCATCCGCCTGGATCACGCCACGGATGATCTGGCCGCTGTCGGTGTTGCGCGCTTCGATGATGTCGCCGACCTGGCCGGAGCGCAGTGGAGTGACCGTCGAGGTAATGGTCAGTCCGCCGGCCTTGAACATAGCGATGATCGCGCCACCGCGCGTCACGGCATCGGGATCCTTCAGGCCATGCAAGGGAATAGGCTTGCCCGGCAGCAGCGTGCGCCGGGTCACCTTGCCGACCACCGCTGACCGCTGCTCGGCGACCGGCAGCTTGCCGGTGGTGCCGGGGGCGAAAGCGCGCTCGACGATCTGCGCGTCGGTGATCACGTCGCCCGGATAGAGGGTGACATTGGGAACCGCCAGCAGAATATCCTCGGCGCGCGCCAGCTCCGCCGCGCCCGAAAGGACGGTGGTCACGAAAATCCAGCGGAGAAACTTCATCGGCGGCGTTCCGTTTACCTGATGCCCTTGGTGACGACACTCGACATATCGTCGGCGGCCTGGATGACCTTGGAGTTCATTTCATAGGCGCGCTGCGCCTGGATCAGCTCGGTGATCTCGCGCACCGGATCGACATTGGAGCTTTCGAGATAGAACTGCCGCAGCGTGCCAAAGCCCAGGTCACCGGGATTGCCGGTCACCGGAGCGCCCGAGGCGGCCGTCTCGCGATAGAGATTGCCGCCCAAGGGATCCAGTCCCGCCTCATTGGCGAAATTCGCCAGCGTCAGCTGACCGACCTGTTGAATGGCCGCCTGGCCGCCCACACGGGCGAAGACCTGGCCGGTCTCGGTGATGCTGACATCGACGGTGTCAGGCGGCAGCGTCATGGCGGGCTCGACCAGATAGCCGTCGACGGTGACGAGCTGGCCGGTGGCGTTGGTGTTCAAGGCGCCGGCGCGGGTATAGAGAATCTCACCGTCGGCGCCCGTCACCTGGAGCCAGCCATTGCCGGTGATGGCGACATCGAGCTTGTTGTTGGTGTGGGCGAGCGTGCCCTGGATATGAAGATTGCGGATGGCGGCGGTGCGCACGCCGAGCCCAAGCTGCGCGCCCTCGGGCACGATATTCTCATTGCCCCGGTTGGGAACGCCTTGCAGGCGCTCGGTCTGATAGAGAAGATCGGTGAACTCGGCGCGCGCCCGCTTGAAGCCGGTGGTGTTGATGTTCGCGATATTATTCGCGATCACCTCGACGTTCAGCTGCTGGGCGGACATTCCGGTGGCGGCGATGGCAAGCGCTCTCATAAGGAATCCTCAAATGGCCATGCGGGTGAGTTCGAGATAGGCATTGACGACCTTGTCGCGGATGGCGATCGCCGCCTGAAGATTCTGCTCGGCGGTCATCACGGCCTCGACGACCTTCTGAGCGGACGCCCTACCTTCCATGCCGGCGACCGAAACCTGTTCCGCCGTCTTGAGGCTCTGGGCGGCATCGGCGGCGACCTGCTGCAGCGCGGTGCCGAAATCGACGCCGGACGCGCCGAAATTGCCGGCGGCCGGACGCGCCGGGCCGCCCACCGCCCCCGTCGACAGCTTGCTGGCAAAGGAAGAGATCGGATCGATCATCCCTGACTCCTCAAGAGGTCTATGGTCATCGACAAGAGCTCGCGCGTGCGCTTGATGATCTGCAGATTGGCCTCATAGGACCGGTTGGCCTCGCGCATGTCGGCGAGCTCCTCGGCCATGTTGACATTCGGCAGCTTGACGAAGCCGCGCTCGTCGGCAGCCGGATGGCCCGGCCGGTATTCGAGCTCGAAAGGTGTCTGATCGACGCTGATGCCGCTTACCTTGACGAGCGAGGCCTCGCTCGCGCGGTCGAGGACGTTCTCGAAGCTCACCGTCTTGCGCTGATAGGGGTCGGCGCCAGGGGTTGAGCCGGTCGATTGCGCGTTGGCGAGGTTTTCCGCGACCACGCGCAGCCGCGTCGATTGCACCTCGAGGCCGGACGCGGCCACACGCAGCGATATCTGCAGGGGATCGGACATGGCCTATTTCACGCTCATCAGCAGCATCTTGTGGAAGGCCTTCACGACATTGGTATTCAGGGCATAAGCGCGGTTGACCTCGTCGGCCTTGATCAGCTCGCGCTCGACGCTGACCGAATTGCCGGAAGCCGAGACCTTGATGTCCTTGCCGCTTTCGATGGCGGGTGGGCGAATCCCGTTCATGCCGGTGGCCATATGTCCGGGCGCCGTCTTGCTGAGGTCGAGGCCGGCCTTCTGGAGGACGGTTTCGAAAGGCTCGACATCAAGTGCCCGGTAGCCAGGGGTATTGGCATTGGCGATATTCTCCGCGATGGCCGTCTGGCGGACCGACAACCACTGCGCCTGCTGAAAAGCGACCCCGAAAAGACCTATCCCACTCATGACAAGACACCCTGAATGCCTCTCAGGATTTATAGAGGCAAGCTTGTCTGGAGCTTATGCGGGACGGTAGGCCATGAGCCGGGCGTCGGCGATGGCCTTGATGAGACGCGCCGTGTTCCGGCTCGGATCGCCGGCGGCATCATTGAGATTCGTGTAGTTGATCTCGACGCCGGCCCTGAGGCTCTCCAGCAGGAGCGAGAAATACACGCTCACTTCCTGATTGTGGAACTCCATGTCGATCTTGATGGCGGGCTCCGAGCCCCAGGAGAGGTCGATATCCGCCGCCTTGCCATAACGCAGGGTGTCGGGCTTGAAGAAGCGCTCGATCGACGAACTGACGATGTCACCGAGATTGGCGAGCTGCTCGCCGCGGATATAAGCGATCAGGTCGGTCACATCGACGAGCCTGAGCTCGGTCGCCACTTCGCTCAAGCCGTCGCCCAAGGCCCTCTCGCGAATGATGTCATGATCACTTTCGCAACGCCGCATCGTCTACTGCCTGTTTCCTGTCGAATAATGTTGTTTATGGGTGGAAATGAAGTGAATGAGCTGGGCAACCGCCTGGTAGAACTCCGCCGGAATCATCATGTTGACCTCGACACTCTTGCACAGGGCCCTTGCCAGAGGCTTGTCTTCGATCACCGGGATGCCGTGCTCCTCGGCGATTTTCCTGATCTTGAGCGCGATCAGGTCCTGTCCCTTGGCGACGACCACCGGCGCGCCGCCCTCGGCCCGCTCGTAGCGCAACGCCACCGCATAATGCGTAGGGTTCGCGATGACGAGCGTCGCCCTGGGCACCGACGCCATCATCCGCTTGCGCAAGCGATCGCGCGCCAATGACCTCTGCCTCGCCTTCACGATCGGATCGCCGTCCGACTGCTTGAACTCCTCCTTCACCTCCTGGCGGGTCATGCGCAATTCACGCAGCCACGACAGGCGCGACCAGACGAGATCGACCGCCATCAGAACGACAGTCGCGACGCAGGCCGCGGCCAGCAATCTGAGCGCGACGCCGAGCACGAGCTCCGGCAACGAGCCGGGCTCGATCAGCATGGCATTGAGGATACGGCCTTGCTCGGAGCTGACCACGACGAAAGTGATCGCCCCGATCGCCACGAACTTGAACAGGCTCTTGAGGAACTCGACCTGGCCATGCAAGCCGAAGACGCGTTTCCAGCCCTTGCCGAGCGACAATCGCGACGCTTGCGGCCGGATGCGCTCGCCCACGAGCGACACCGGATTCTGGATCAGCGAGGATACCAGGCCGGCGACCATCAGCACGGCGATCGGCGGCAGGAGGAATATCGCGAGATCGCGCACCACCGTGCCGAAGAGAAGCGCCGCGTCGCTGTTGCTTTCGAGTGACCAGCCGGCGGGATTCTCGATGAACTGCTCGAGCGCCACCACGAGGCGCGAGCCACTTTCGCGCAGCAGGAAAAGCGAGGCCGTCAGCATCGCGAGAAGCGACGCGAAAATGGGCGCCTCGCGCGAGAACGGAACATTGCCCTTGCCGATCGAGTCTTCGATCTTGCGAGGCGTTGCCTCTTCTGTTTTACTGTCTTGATCGACGCTTTCCGACATGGCCGAGGCTTATGCGACCTGCGCTTCGCTTTCGGGGCCGGACGGATTGAGCTCGATCTCGCCGCGCCCGGCCATGGCGAGCGCCAGATCGGCGATGCTGCGCTGCGCCGAGCGGACGTCGCGCTGCGACGGGTTCTGGCCTCCCTTCAGCTCGGCCTCGACCATGCGGCGGGTGCGCGCGGTAAGCGAGGACAGCGCCAGCTCCTGCAGTGTCGGATCGGCTCCGGTCAAGGCCACGACCAGCCGGTCGGTGGGCACCTTGTCGAGCAGCAGGGTGCGGGCGGCCTTGGTCAGCTTGACGATGTCGGAGAAGGTGAACAGCATCCCCCTCAGCGCATCGGCGTCCTCGGGACGGGTCTGCGCCAGCGTGCTCAACGTGTCGGCAACCTGCGCCTCATCGAGCCGGTTGATGATGTCGGCAACACGGCTACGGCTTTCGGATTGCTGTCCGCCGCGCGCCGGCCCGGCCAGAAGGTCCTCGGCGAGGGCGCGTTCGAGAAGGGCGATCGCTTCGGGATGCATGTCGCCGAGGCTGAGCATGCGGCCCATGACGTCGCGCCGCAAGGCCGGGTTGAGCAACCCCAGGATCTTGGCGGCATAGTCGGACGGCATGCGGCTCAGAATGGCGGTGGCGATCTGGGGATGCTCCAGCGCGATATAGGAGGCGAGAACCTGCTCGTTCAGGGCGGCGAGCCGGCTCCAGACCGGTTCGCTCCGCTCCGTCACGACTTCGGGCTTCATCTGGGCGATCTGCTCGGGCGTCAGCACGCCGGAGATCAGGTCCTCGACCTCCTGGCTGGTGCCGATGAACTTCATGCCGTCGGCGAATTCGCGCCCGAACTCCTCGACAAGGCCCTCGAATTCCACCCCGGTGATGCGGTCGGTATCGGCACCGAAGCGCGGGATGAGCCGCAGCTCCTCGGCGCTGAAATGGCGCAAGACCTGGGCCGCATGGTTCTTGCCCATGGCCAGCAGCAGAAGGGCCGCCTTCTTGGCCCCACCATATGAATCGGACTTGCGCGCGGGACTCATCGGACTTTTCGTTATTTCGCCCGCGAGGCGGCAGCGGCGGGCGTGCCGACGATCTCGGTCAGCGATACGCCAAGGCGGGAATTCTCTTCCTCGATGACCACGACCTCACCACGCGCGACCACCCGTCCATTCACTAAGATCTCGACCGGCTCACCGACGCCGCGATCGAGCGTCACGACGGATCCGCGCCCCAGCTGCATCAGCTCGGAGACCGTCATGGTGGCGGAACCGAGCACCACCTGGACCGATACCGGTATGCGTTTGATGAGGTCGAGACCCGGCCCCTCGGCGCCATTCGCATAGGCCTCCCGCGCCTGGGATTCGGGAGCGCGGCCGGCGTCGTGTCCGAGGGCCGCGCTGATGGAGCTGTCGCCATAACGGTTCATCGCAGATATTCCCTGATCTCAAGCTCGCATTTCATTACCGGCGCCGGCCGGCGCCGGCGGCTTTCCAGCCCGGCTGTTCCTCCGAGCTGCGCCACTGGCTGAAACGGTCGCCCAGCGTCGGCCACTGCACCGGCTGTTCGACCTGACGCGCGACGCGGCTGGGAGCCGGCTCGCGATAGATCTCCTGCTCCTCGTCCTCCTCCATCCGCTCATGGACGACAGGCCGGCCGCGGCGCGGCTCGGCGAAACGGACGACATTGCTCGCCGCCTGGCGCTGCGCCTCAAAATGATCGGCGATGGCTTCCATGCGCTCGTCGATCTCACCGATGAGCTTATGCGCCTCATCGATACGATGGCCGAGCGACAGCAGGATCTGGGCGCCATGGGCGTTGATGTCGCGCACCGCGTTGTCGATGGCGCCGACCGCATAGCCGGTCTCGGCGAAGACGCGCTGATATTGCTTGTGATAGGCGCGCAGGCGGCGCAATTGCCGGTACAGAAGGGCGATGCCGACGCCGGCCGCGATGACGGCGACGAGCAGCACGCCATCAATGAGATAGGATATCATCCATGAACTCCTGTTCGTGATTTATGGCGTCTTCGACATTGAGCGAGTAAGCGCCGTTGGCCTGGGCGAGCTTGCACCAGTAGAGTTTCTGACCATTGCAATCGAGGCTGACGCGATGGTCCGAGACCGAGTCGATCTCGATGATCTGTCCGATACGAAGATCAGCGATCTCGCCGAGCGTCATCTGCTTGGAGCCGAGCACCGCGGTCAGCATGACATCGGCGCCGTAAAGCCGGTTGCCGAGCAGGCTGCGCCATTGCGGATCGAGAGCGGGCGCCGGGCTCACCGCCTTGCGGACCGGCGGCGGGCGCAGGAATACGAGGGCGGATTGCGGCAGGGCGATGAACATCCGGCCGCCTCCGGCCGCGCAGGCGAGCTCGATCGTCGCGGCGGCGACCGTGCTGCTGGGGCGGCCGATGGAATCATAGGCAGGCGGCACATCGGTCCGCGCCAGACTGAAGGCGACGTCGCCCATCTGACCGAAGCTTCCGTCGAGCGCCAGCGCCATCTGTCCGAATACGACCTTGACGACCTCGGTCTCGATCCGGGTCAGGTTGCGCTCGGCCTGGAATCGGGTATCGGCGCCGGCGCCGCCGAACAACACATCGACCAGCGCATAAAGGAAGCCGCGATCGAAACCCACGAGCAATGACGTGTCCCATTGCGCGGCGCGCAATGCCGCCGTGGCGACACTTTCGGAATGCGCGGCCAGCAGGTCGCCGGCCTTGCCGAGATCCACCGAAACCAGCCGCAGTTCGAGCTTCGGCTCGCCGCCAGGGCTGAGCGACTGCGCCAGCTCCCGACATCCATCGGTGAGGAGTTGTCGAAGAATCGCGAGCTTGCCGGCGGCACTCGCCGGGCCGGTGAGAATGCCGGTCCCCGATCGCACTGTCGCCGGTTGTGCTTCGCTGTTTTCCATCTCAGGCCGCCGCCTTGATCGGCGCCTCTGCGCCCGCCGGCTTGCCGCCAGCCATGGTCTCGCGCTCGACATCATCGATCGAGGGCCGCTCATAGGCCGAGATCGTCTTGCGGCCGTGCTCGAGGGCGACTTGCGGAATGGCGCCGTTCATGAAGGCGAGAAGCGTCTGCTTCACGATGATATAGAGCCTGATCTTCTTCTCGCGCACGATCTTGATGTTGGTGGCGAGCGGCCCGACGACGCCATAAGAGAAGAAAACGCCGGCGAAGGTGCCGACCAGGGCCGCGCCGATCAGGTGGCCGAGCAGCTCGGGCGACTGGTCGAGAGCGCCCATCGCCTTGATGACGCCGAGAACGGCCGCGACGATGCCGAGTGCCGGAAGCGCTTCCGACACCGCGGTCAGCGCGCCATAGGGCTTGAGCTTGTCGCGGGTGATGGTCTGGATTTCTTCGTCCATCAACGACTCGATCTCATGGGTGCGGGCATTGCCGATGAGGATCAGGCGGGCGTAGTCGCAAATGAAGTGGGTCAGGTTGTCGTTGGCGAGAACGCTTTTGAAATTGGTGAAGATCGGCGAATTTGCCGGATCGTCGATCTGAACTTCGACCTCGTTGCGCGGCTTGCTGCGCAGCTCGCGCATGAGCGAATAGAGCACGCCCAGCACGTCGAGATAGTCGCGGGCTTTCGGCGTCGCGTTTTTCAGGGCCTCGACGATGGCGCGCCCCGAATCCTTGATCGTCCGCATCGGGTTGGCGACGACGAAGGTCCCCAGCGCCGAGCCGCAGATGATGACATATTCCCAAGGTTGCCAGATGACGCCGACATGGCCACCCATGGCGACAAATCCGCCGAGCAAGCAGGCTACCGTGATTACAAAGCCGATGACGATCGTCAACGCACTACCCCATTGCAGCAATGAGCCCGAGGATAAGGGAGACTGGCTTGTGCGAAACTGTATTGGCGCGGGCGTCAGCCCCGCATAAGGCAGGACCGGCATGGTCGGATCAGGAGACTCCCCGTGCTGACCACGTCCGCAAGCTATCGCATGATCACCGCCAACATGACGCGTTCACTCGAGCGCGTGGCGGCCCAGCCGGTCAATACGCGCGAGGCGGCCTATTATCTGAAGGCGATCGAAGACGTGAAGTCGATCGACGACTTCCTCAAGAACGACCGGGTCTTCTCTTTCGCGATGAAGGCTTTCGGCCTCAGCGACATGACCTATGCCAAGGCCTTCGTCCGCAAGGCGTTGACCGAAGGCGTCGACAGCAAGGATGCCTTCGCCAACAAGCTTTCGGATCCGCGCTACAAGGATTTCGTCTCGACCTTCAATTTCGAGCGCTACGGCGACGCGACGACGGTTTTCGCGAGTGTCCGCCAGGGTGTCGTCGACAAATATGTGCGCCAGTCGCTCGAGGAAGAGGCCGGCAAAGGCAATGAAGGTGTGCGGCTGGCGCTCTATTTCGAGCGCAAGGCGCCCGGCGTCACCAGCGTCTATGGCCTGATGGGCGACAAGGCCCTGCTCCAGGTGGTGCAGACCGCCCTCGGCATTCCGGCGGCGGCGGGGCGCGCCAATATCGACGCCCAGGCGAAGATGATCTCGGAACGTCTCGACATCAAGGACCTCAAGGATCCGACGAAGCTCAAGAATTTCCTCACCCGCTTCACGGCGATGTGGGAAGCCAACAACCCGTCGAGTGCTGCGACCTCGCCTGCCGTCCTCATCGGCCAGCCGGTCGAGAAAGGCATCAATATGAGCACGCTCATGAGTCTGCAGAAACTCAAGCTCGGTGGCAGCTGATCCATGCAATCCGGTCTCTATGTGGCGCTCTCCGCCCAGCTCGCTTTGCAAAAGCGGCTCGACACGGTGGCGGGGAATATCGCCAATGCCGGCACGGCCGGCTTTCGGGCGGAGGAAGTGAAGTTCGAGACCCTGCTGATGCAGGCGGGTTCGGATCAGGTCGCCTTCACCTCGCCCGGCGAAACCTATCTGTCGCGCCAGGCGGGTGAACTGGTTCAAACCGGCAATCCGCTCGACACGGCCATCAAAGGCGATGGCTGGATGGCGATCACCACGCCCTCCGGCACGGCCTATACCCGCGACGGACGCATGCGGATGCTGGAGAGCGGCGAGTTGCAGACGCTCGGCGGCAATCCGATCCTCGATGTCGGCGGCGCACCCCTCCTGCTCGATCCGCTGGCCGGCCCACCGCGGATCGCCGCCGACGGCATGATCAGCCAGGGCAACCGGCAGATGGGTGCCATCGGCCTCTTCCGCATCCCGGAAAACGCCAAGCTCCTGCGCGCCGCGGATTCGTCCGTGATCCCCGACAAGCCGGCCGAGCCGGTGCTCGATTTCGTGAAGGACGGCGTGGTGCAAGGCTTTGTCGAGCGCTCCAACGTCAATCCGGTCCTTGAAATGTCGCGTCTCATCCAGATCACGCGCGCCTTCGAGAGCGTCACCTCCGTCCTCAACGAATCCGAGTCATCGCTGCAAGGTGCGGTCAAAGCTCTCGGAACCGGATCGTGACGGGTGGACATGCGCTCTTGCGCCTCGAGCAGGCTTTGCTCGCGGCAAATGAGATCCCGAAGGTCCGTGTCGGCGGCCGCATTCAGGAAGTCACACCCTCCCACTACCGCGTCTGTGGGCTCTCCGGCCATTTGATGCTGGGCGAGCAGGTCTCTCTCGAACGCGACGACGGCGGTTCCGTCATCGGCGAAGTCGTTCGCCTCGACGAGGCGGGCGCCACGGTGAAACCCTATGACAAGATCACCGATGCCGGGCTGGGCGAGATCGCCTGGCGGCTCAATCGCCTGACGATCAGCCCGAGCCCCGCCTGGAAAGGACGCCTCGTCAATGCGCTGGGGGCACCGGTCGACGGACGTGGGCCCATCGCTTCCGGAGACAAGGCGATCACCACCGACAATCTGCCGCCGCAAGCGACCAGACGGAGGATCGCCAAGACGGCGCTCGCCACCACGATCCGCGCCATCGATCTGTTCGCGCCGATCTGCGCCGGACAGAGGATCGGCGTCTTCGCCGGGTCCGGCATCGGCAAGACGACGCTCCTGTCGATGTTCGCCCGCGCCCAAGGCTTCGACACCGTGGTCGTCGCCCTGGTCGGCGAACGCGGCCGCGAGGTGAGGGAATTCGCCGAGGTCACGCTGAAGGACAGCCTGTCACGCGCCGTTGTCGTGGTGGCGACCAGCGATGAAAGCGCGATGCTGCGCCGGCAGGCGCCGCAAACCGCCATGGCGATCGCGGAATATTTTCGCGACCAGGGCGAATCCGTCCTGCTCATCGTCGACTCGGTCACCCGTTATGCCCATGCCTGTCGCGAGATCGCGCTTGCGGCCGGTGAACCACCAGTGGCGCGCGGTTATGCGCCGAGCGTATTCGGCGACATTCCACGGCTGCTCGAGCGCGCCGGCCCAGGTGAGGACGGAAGTGGCGCGATCACCGGCATATTCTCCGTGCTGGTCGATGGCGATGATCACAACGAGCCGATCGCCGATACGGTACGCGGCATTCTCGATGGGCATATCGTGCTGGACAGGGCGATCGCCGAGCAAGGCCGCTATCCCGCCGTCAATGTGCTGACCTCGGTATCGCGCCTGGCGCATCACGCCTGGAGCACCGAGCAGCGCGGCCTCGTCATGAAATTACGCGCTCTGATTGCGCGATTTGAAGATACACGCGATCTCCGATTGCTGGGTGGCTATCAGCCCGGCGCCGATGCGGAGCTCGATCAAGCGGTTCAGCTGGTGCCCATTATCTATGAGGCGATGAAGCAAGGGCCGGATACGCCCTATGGCGCATCGGCGTTCCGCGATCTGGCCGATGCTCTTGCGGCCCAGGCTGTTGCAACACCGCAATCCGGTTAAAAATGTACACCCTGCGCGACGCGCAGGGCCTTCCCGAATCACAACTGCCCGTATATGGCCTAAATAAGGCGAACACTAAACGATTGTGTCAGCCCCGGGCGGCGCGGGGATGGCGGGGCGGCAGATGCAGTCATCATACGTCACCTTTCGGGGTGCGGCTCAATATGTATGTGCCAATTGGGGAGCATTCGGCACGAACTGGCGCAGTTGGTTGCGCGCTCAAAGCAATGACGCCTCACCGGGCCTCATCAGCTACGGTATTATCATTGCGACCGTTCTGGCCACTGCCCTTGTGCAGACGTTTTCCGCCTCACTCCTCGACGAACGCACGCAATTCCTGATCTATGTGCCGGCGGTTCTGACCGCGGCCTTTCTCGGTGGCTTTCGCTTCGGCGCCATGGTCACCTTGTTGAGCCTCGCCACCACGCTCGACTCTCTCGGCGAAACGGAAGGGAATGATCTGCGCCTGCTGTTCAGCGGTCTCGCCTTCAGCATCGTGGCGCTCGGCCTGTCGGTCTTTGGCGATATGATGCATCGCGCCCGCCGCGAGACCCGCAAGCACAATCAGGACCTGACCTCGATTCTTGAAATGATGCCCGGCGCCATGATCGTCCTCGACGATACGGGCATGCTCCAGAAGTTCAATCGCGCGGCGGAACAGCTGTTTGGCTATTCCGCCGGCGAGGTGATCGGCAGGAGAGCCGAACAACTCATAGAAAACTGGCAGGCGCGCCCCTGCCCGGCTCCCGCCGACACTCAATCATCGCCCGCCCTCAGATACCGGGGCCGCGGCCTGCGCAAGGACGGGTCGGGCTTTCCGATCGAGCTGGTGCTCGGGGAATGGCGCTCGGGCGGCAGACTTTACTTTGTCGGGCTGGCCGTCGATCTCACTGAACGGCAGCATTCGGATGCAAGATTGGCGGCGCTGCAAGGCGAGTTGATCCACGCCTCGCGGCTCAGCCTGATGGGAACAATGGCCTCGGCGATGGCGCATGAGCTCAACCAGCCGCTTTCCGCGATCACCAACTATATCAAGGGCCTCAAGCACTCCGTGGCGCGCGAGGAAGATGAAGAGCTGCCGCGGTTCACCGCAATTCTCGACAAGACGGCCGATCAGGCGCTGCGGGCTGGACAGATCATCGGCCGGCTCAGGACTCTGGTGGCGCGCGGCGAAACCGAGCGCCGGCTCGAGACGATTGGCCGGCTGATCGAGGAGACGGGCGCACTTGCTGTTCCCGGCAGCCGCGAGCATCGCGTGGCGATGAGCTTCCATCACGAAGCGGAAGGCGAACAGGTTCTGGTCGACCGGATTCAGATCCAGCAGGTTCTGCTCAATCTGATCCGCAACGCGATCGAAGCGATGGCGCAGACCGACAGGCGCGTGCTCACCATATCGACGAGTCTCACAGGAGACGCGTTGACCGTGCGCGTTGAAGATACAGGCGCCGGCATCAGCGCCGACATCGTCTCCCGGCTGTTCACGCCCTTCACCACGACCAAGCAAGACGGCATGGGCATCGGCCTTTCCATCTCGCGCACCATCATCGAAGCCCATAGTGGCAAGCTGTGGTACGAGGCGGCCCCCGGCGGCGGGGCGGCCTTCAGCTTCACCCTTCCGCGCATTGCCCGAGACGAACTAGATTATGCCGCTTGAAATCATTCACGTCGTCGATGACGACGAAGCCGCGCGCGATTCGCTGGCGTTCCTCCTGCAAAGCGTGGGCTTCAGCGTCAAAGCCCATGCGTCCGCCACCGCCTTCCTCATCGATCTCCCAGCACTCCCGACCGGCTGCGTGATCACCGATCTGCGCATGCCGGAGCTCGACGGGCTGCAGTTGCTGCGCGAGTTGAGGCGGCGGCATGTCGAGATGCCGGTGCTCATCATCACCGGCCATGGCGACATTCCGCTCGCCGTCGAGGCTATACGGGCCGGAGCCGCCGATTTCCTGGAAAAGCCGTTCGACGACGAAGCGCTTCTCGCCAGCCTCCGCGCCGCGCTGGCGAGCCAGCAGGAACAAAGCCGCCAGACCGGCCAGAAGTCAGAGATTGCGGCGCGGATCGAGCAGCTTTCCGCGCGCGAACGCCAGGTCCTCGAGGGCCTCATCGCCGGTCATCCCAACAAGGTGATCGCCTATGATCTCGGCATCAGCATCCGCACGATCGAAATCTATCGCGCCAATGTCATGAACAAGATGCGCGCGACGAGCCTTTCCGACCTCATCCGCATGACGATGACCGTCCCGTTGCCGCCACCAACCCGGCAGGCGGCGGCGGAGTGATCAATCGCGATAGTCGCGCGCCGTCGCGGCTTCGGATACATAACCATCGCGGATATCCGCTTCGAGGGCCTCGCGTGACCGGCGCGCCGGATCACCCCAGCCGCCACCGCCCGGCATCACGACCTTGACCCTGTCGCCCTGCCTGATCCGCACATTGGCGAACTTGCTCGGCGAGACCTTGCCATAGACAGCGCGGGCATCGCGCCAGTCGCGCTCGCCCTCGAGCATGAAACGCGTGCTCGCCAATCCCGCCGGCTTGCCCTTGTGCAACCCCCAGGGCGGCACCTGGTGCCGATCGCCGACATGGCTGACCGTCACTTCGGGCGCCAGGCAAAGAATGGTCTTGCTCATGCCGAGCCCACCGCGAAACTCGCCGGCGCCGCCCGAATCGCAGACCAGCGACCAATCCTCGACGAGCCAGGGATAGCGGATCTCATAGACCTCGACCGGAATGGTGCGGCAATTGCCGTTCATGCTGCCGACCGCGTCATTGCCATCGGCGCCGGGGCGCCCGCCCCAGCCGACCGTGTGCAGGTCATACGACGTATAATATTCACCGCTGTCGGGATGGGTACCGCCGAACAGGAAGTTCGACCAGGTGCCGCCATCGGCCGCCGGCACGCGCTCCGGCACCGCGCCGGCAAGCGCGCCCAGAACAGTATAGACGATGCGCGGGTGGCATTCGGTATTGCCGCCGACCGAGGGGGCCGGGAACTCGACATTGAGCAGCGAGCCCGGCTCGACCAGCACCTTGATGGGACGGAAGCAGCCGGCATTTTTCGGAATGGTGAAATCCGAGATCTGCAGGAAGGCATTGAAGGACGCCGCCTGTGGGATGCTGAGCGGCGTGTTCATCGGTCCCTTCGTCTGCGGCGAGGTGCCGTGATAATCGACGATCGCCTCGGCATCCTTGACGATTACGGTGACCTTGATGGCAAGGCGCTCGGCCACGACGCCGTCATCCTCCATGACATCCTCGAAGCTGTAGCGGCCATTGGGGATCTCGGCGATTTCCGCCCGCATGCGCGCCTCGGAATAATCGAGAAGATCGGCGACGGTCTCGTCATAGGCCGCCACACCATAGCGCCCGATCAGATCGAGCAGCCGCTGCTCGCCCAGATCGACGGCGGCGATCAGCGCGCGGTAGTCGCCGTAATTGGCGCGTGGGGTGCGGACATTGGCCAGCATCATCTTCCAGATGTCGGGGCAGTCCTTGCCGGCGCGCTTGATCTTGACCGGCGGGATACGCAGGCCTTCGGCGAAGGTCTCGGTCGCCTCGGCGAAGAAGCTGCCTGGCACCATGCCGCCGATCTCGCCAATATGGCCGATGGCGCCGGCAAAACCGACCAGCGCGCCAGCGAGGAAGATCGGCTTGAGGAAAGTATGCTCGGGCGTGTGCATGCCGCCGCGATAGGGATCGTTATGTACGATGACGTCACCTTCCGACATCTCCGCAAGCGGAAATTCCTGCACGATCGCCTTCACGATGAGCGGCATGCCGCCGATCATCGAGGGACAGAAGTCGCCGACCGCGATCATCTCGCCCTTGCGGTCGAACAGCCCGCAGGTGAAATCGAGCGACTCGCTGAAGATCGGCGAATAGGCGGTGCGCATGACTGTGACGCCCATGTCGCGGCAGATCGAGGCGAGATTGCCGTCGAGAATGGTGAGGTCGACGACGCTGGTGCGCCCGTCATAGCTCATCCTGGCATTGGGCAGAGGCAGGCCATGCGCCCGCTCCTCAGCGCCCGCGGAAAACCAGGAAGCACACCAGTCGCCGCAGAATTTTCGACCGTCGTCCTTCGCCGCGCCATAAAGCAGCACGCCGCAATTGTCGCATTTGTCATAGGTCTCGACATAGAAGCCATTGCCGGAGAAACGCATGATCAGGCTCCCTTCTTGATCTCGAGATTGCCGAACATGTCGACGCTGAGGTTGTAGCCCGGACGCACGACGGTCACCGACACGTCCTCCTCGACCAGGGCCGGGCCTGCAAAGCCATGCCCTGAGGCCAAATCCTGGCGACGGTAGACAGGTGTCGCGAAGGTACCCTCCTCGAACACGACAGGACGTCGCGAAGCTGGTTCCGCTGAGCCCGCGGCCGCGGCGATCCGCGGCAGCTCCGGCTTCGCCATCCGGGCGATCGCGGTGCAGCCGATATCGACGATCTCGATCGGCGCATCGGGCAGGCTGAAGCGATAACGCTCCTCGAACAGGCGATGGAAGTCGCGCCAGACCGCCGCCATGCCCTCGGCCGTGAAGCGCTCGACGCGGATCGGCAGCGAGAGCTCGTAATTCTGCCCCAGATAACGCATCTGCAGCGACCGGCTCAAGGTGATCTCGCCGTCATGGGCCTGGCGCCTGAGATCGTCGCTCACCGACTGGACCAGCTCGGCCATGATCATGTTGGCGCGCGCGACATCGAAGTCGCGCGAATTGAGCAAGGTCGAGCGGCGCCGGTCGCTCCGCGCATCGGCCATGGTGAAACCATAGGCCGAGAATTGCCCGGGATGGTTGGGCACGATGCCGAGCGGAATATTGGCGTCCTTCATCAGATCGCAGACATGGAGCGGTCCCGCCCCGCCATAGGTCAGAAGCGAGAACTGCCGTGGGTCGTAACCCTGCTCGATGAGCACGGCGCGCAAGGCGCCGACCATATTGTTGTTCATGATGCGGATGATGGCGAGCGCCGCCTCCTCCACGCTCCAGCCATGCGCCGCGGCCACGCCGCCAATGGCGCGCCGCGCCGCCTCAGCATCGAGGCGCATCTTGCCGCCGAGGAATGAAGCGGGATCGATACGGCCGAGCACGAGATTGGCGTCGGTGACGGTGGGTTCGATACCACCGAAGCCGTAGCAGGCCGGACCCGGCCTTGCACCGGCGCTGCGCGGGCCGACATGAAGGCCACCCACCTTGTCGAGCCAGGCGACGGAGCCGCCGCCGGCGCCGATGGTACGGATATCGATCATCGGCACCCGCAGCGGAATGCCGAATTCGAGCTCGTAATCGTCAGTGAAGCGCTCCTGGCCGTCGACGACGATCGAAACATCGGTCGAGGTGCCGCCGATATCGAGCGTGGCGAGATTGCGGATTCCCTTGGCGGTCGCCAGGTGCTTGGCGGCGATGACGCCACCGGTCGGTCCCGACACCGCGAGATTGATCGGCCGCTCCTCCGCCGCCTCGGTCGAGACCTCGCTGCCATTCGACTTCATCATGGCGATGCGGCCCGAAATGCCGGCGGCCATTGCGCGCTCGCGGAAGCTCTTCACCTGCTGCCTGACCAGCGGCTTGATATAAGCGTCGGCGAGCGTCGTCATCGCACGCTGGTCCTCCTTCCAGCGCGGATCGATCTCGAAGGAAAGCGACACCGGCAGCCCCGGCGCCTCCTCGGCGAAGATATCGCGGATGCGCAATTCGTGATCCGGCCGGACGAAGGAGAACAACAGATTGACGGCCACCGCCGCCACCTCGCTTTCGTCGTGAAGCCGCTTGGCGAGTGCCCGGATCTCCGTCTCATCGAGCGGGGCGAGGACGCGCCCCTTGTGATCGATGCGCTCATTCACTTCATAAGCGTCGCGGCGCAGGCAGAAGGGCTTGGGCTTCACCCAGGACAGGTCATAGTGCGAGCGGCGGTTGCCGCGCTGGATGAAGGGGACATCGCGGAAGCCGCGTGTCGCAATATAGGCGACGCGGGCGCCCCGCCTTTCGAGCAAGGCATTGGTGGCGACCGTGGTCCCAAGCCGGATCGAAGCGATGCGCGACAGGTCTTCGACCCGGCTCAGCCCCTCGATCACCGCCGCGGTCGGATCGCCCGGCGTCGACAGCACCTTCCAGGCGCGCATGCCCATGTCGCCGTCATACAGCATGAAATCCGTGAAGGTGCCGCCCGTGTCTATTCCAATATGCAAGCTCATTGACCTTCTCTTGTCTTGATTTCAGCGCTTCTTGCGCCGCATCTGGTCGAGCCAGACGATCAGCACGATCAGCGCCCCGGCAATGATACGCTGCCAGAAGGGATTGATGTTGAGGAGATTGGCGCCGTTATTGATGGTGGTCAGCAGGAGCGATCCGAGGATCGGCCCCAGGACATTGCCGACGGCCCCGAAGAGGCTGGCGCCGCCGATCACCGCGGCGGCGATCGATTGCAGTTCCCAGGATTCACCCGTCGTCGCGACACCGATCGAAATGCGGCTCGCGGTGAGAATGCCCGCAAAGGTCGCGCAGGAGGCCGAGGTGATGTAGACGAGATAGATCGTCTTCGAGATGCTGACGCCGGAGAGGCGCGCGGCCTCGGCGTTGCTGCCGACGGCATAGATGTAGCGGCCCCAGCGCGTGTGATGGAGCAGCATGAAAGCCGGGATGGCGACAAACAGGGCCATCCAGGCGAGCGCCGGGATGCCGAGGAAGCTCTCGCGCGAGAAATTCACGAACTCATCGGGTAGCCCGGTGATGGTCAGTCCATCGGTGAGCAGCAGGCCGATACCGCGCAAGCCCGTCATCGACGCCAGCGTGATGATGAAGGGCGGCAGTCCCATGCGCAGAATGCCGAAGGCGTGGAAGGCGCCGACGACAGGTCCGATCAGCATGGTGATCGCGACCGCGGCCCAGACCGGTAATCCGGCCTTGAGCAGGATCGACACCACGGTGCTGGACAGGCCGACAATGGCGCCGACCGACAGGTCGATGCCGCCGGTGATGATCACGAATGTCTGTCCGATGGCGATGATCGCCCAGAGCGACGTCTGCCGCATCAGGTTGGTCATGTTCTGGCCGGTGAGGAAACTCTCGGTCGCGAGCGACAGAGCGATCCAGATCAGGAGCAGAAGACCGAGCAGCGTCAGGCCGCGCAGAAATTCGAATCTGGATTTCACTTTTTGCGGCGCCGGCGCCGTGACGGAGTCCGGCGGAGTGTTCTCGCTCATTCAACGTTCCTCAAGGCTGGTTCGCGTCCGGATTCGATGCGGGGCAATCGCAAGTTTCCCCCTCTCCCGTCCGCAGGATGGGAGAGGGTGCCCGATAGGGCGGGTGAGGGCTCTTCGTGGACAAAGGAAGAGCCCTCATCCGGCCTTCGGCCACCTTCTCCCATTGCTTCGCAACGGGCGAAGGGAAAAAGCTGAGAGGACTGCTCGCTGACACAGACTCTCATCAGCGACTTCCCTGTGTTTCGATGGCATCGCCGAGAATGACGTCATGCCCGACCTCGCCGGCCGCATAACAGGCCACCTGGCGGCCGGCCCGGAAGACATGCAGCGTGTCGCAGAGATCGTAGACTTCCGGCAGATAGGACGAGATCATGATGATCCCTGCCCCTTTCTTCAGAAGCTCGGCGAAGATCTTGTAGATCTGCACCTTGGTGCCGACATCGACGCCGACCGTCGGCTCGTCGAAGATGAAGAGATCGGCGCCGTGATTGAGCCATTTGCCGATCACGATCTTCTGCTGATTACCGCCCGACAGCGTGAAGGCCTCGGCATGCCGGCCGGCGGTGGCGATGGCGAGATCGCTGATCTGGCGGTCGACCGCGGCGCGCTCGGCGCTACGCTGCACCAGGCCCAGCGGGCTGAGGCGCCGGAAGATCGGCAGAGCGAGATTGAAGCCGACATCGAGATTGAGGCAAAGCCCCTGATCGCGGCGGCTTTCGGGAACGAGAACGATGCCGTTGCGGATCGCATCCGCTTCAGAGGTGATCTTGACGGGCGCGCCCCGCAAGTACACATGTCCGGCGGTCTTGGGCTGGCGGCCATAGAGACATTGGACGAACTCGCTGCGCCCGGCGCCGATCAGGCCGTAGAGGCCGACGATCTCGCCGCGCCGCACGGTGAGCGAAACATCCTTGAAGCCCGGGCCCGACAGGCCGGAGACCTCGAGCAGCAGCTCGCCTTTTTCGATTGTTTCCTTGTGATGGACCTGCTCGATCGAGCGCGCGACCATGTCGCGGATCAATTGTGCCTGAGTGGTCTCGCCAATGGCTCGGCTTGCCACCAATTGCCCGTCGCGCAAAACCGAGACCCGGTCGGCGAGCTCGAAAATCTCTTCCAGCCTGTGGCTGATATAAACGATCGTCACGCCTTCGCGCTTGAGGCGCCGGATCAGCGAGAACAGCAAATCCGTTTCGCCCCGCGCCAGATAGGCCGTCGGCTCATCGAAGATGAGAAGCTTCGTGCCCCGCATCGCGGCGCGTGCCGCGGCGACCAATTGCTGCTGGCCGATGGTCAGGCTGTTGAGGGGCGCTGCCGCCGGCAGCCTGAAGCCCAGATCGTCGAGCGTCGCCTGCGCCCGCTGGATCATCGCGCGCTGGCGCAGGAGACCATATCCCTGCTCCTCGATGCCGAGGAACATGTTGGCCGCGACACTCAAATGCGGGCAGAGCACGACTTCCTGATGGACCGCATTGATGCCGAGGCGAAGCGCTTCCTGGGGCGATCTGAGGCCAATCTCACGGCCTTCCCACAGAATCGTGCCGGAGCTCTTCTCATGAGCACCGGTGAGAATCTTGATCAGGGTCGATTTGCCGGCACCATTCTCGCCGACAATGGCATGGATCTCGCCCTTGTTCAGCGTTAGATCGATGCCTTTCAAGGCATGCGTGCCGATGAAACGCTTATGGACCGCCTTGAGCTCGACCAGAGGCGCATTCAAGCCCCCCGCCGCAATGTGCGACGAGGGAGAGTGCGTGTGAGTTTCGGCCGGTGACATCAAGGCAGCCCCGTTCTGCAAGCCGGCTCAGTCGATCTTCGGCGTGAGCAGCTCCTGCGAGCGCGGGTCGTTCATGTTGTCCTTGGTGATGACATTGACGCCGGTATCGACATTGGCCGGCACTTGTTCCCCCTTCGACGCCGCATGCGCGATCTTCACCGATTCATATCCCATGCGGAACGGGTCCTGGACGATGAGGGCGGTGACGACACCATCGGCGAGACGCTTGACGAGTTGGTCGTTGCTGTCGAAGGCGACAACCTTGATCTTGTCTTCCATCTTGTTCTCAGCGACGGCCTGGCTGACACCCAGCGCCATCTCTTCCGAACTCGCGAAAGCGCCACGCAGATTAGGCTTCGCTAGGATCACGTCGTTCATCATGTTGAGGCCGGTGGTGATCTGGCCGTCGGCGACCTTGTCGGCAACGATGGTGATGCCCGGATACTTCTCGGCGAGGACTTCCTTGAAGCCCTTGGCGCGCTGGTCGAGGGAGCCGGCGCCTGGAACCGAGGTGATGAGCATCACTTCGCCTTCCGCCTTGCCATAGGTCTTCTCGATAGCCTGCGCCAACGCCTCGCCCGCGGCGCGGCCGCCGGCGACATTGTCAGTGGTGACGAAGGAGGCATAGGATTTGCTGTTGGCGCCGGAATCGACACCGATCACCTTGGTCTTGCCGGCGGCCTCGTCGATCGGCTTGCCCAACGCTTCGAACTGCGAGGCGGCGATCACGATGGCCAGAGGATTGTTGGCGGCAGCGCTTTCCAGGATGGAGATCTGGCCGTTGATATCGGTGTCCTGCTGCGGCCCGAGTTCCGGCACCTTGATGTTCAGTTCCTTGCCGGCCTTGCGGGCGCCGGCGAGCAATACCCGCCAATAGTAAGTCGACGTGTTCTTGACGATGACCGGAATAGTGTCTTCCGCCCAGCTGGTGGACGGCGCGACCATGGAAAGAGTGAGGCTCGCGGCGAGCGCCGCGACGACCGAAAATTTCCGCATTGTTTCAACTCCCTTGTTTCTTTTGCTGAATAGGCCGGTAGACGCCCGCCGTGCCGAGAGCGCAGCGGCGAGCCTTCCTTTGCCGCTCGCCTTTCAGGCGGGCGTCTCTCAATTTCCTGTCAGGCCGCTTTGCGCGCGAGCGCCGCAATGGCTTCCTGGATGATCGCCGAGGCCTCGCGCCGGTCGGCGTCGGCAAGCGGCAGGCGCGGACGGCGCACCGCATCGGGCGCGCCATAGACGAGATGTTCGGCGAGTTTGATGTACTGGACCAGCTTGACGCTGGTATCGAGATGGAAGGACGGCGTCAGGATACGGTAGAGCTTGCGCGCCTCGTCGAAATTTCCATCCCGGCACAGATTGAACAGACGCACGCATTCCGCCGGCCAGGCATTGGTCATGCCGGAAACCCAGCCGGTGGCGCCCAAGGCGACGCTCTCGAGGATGAGGTCGTCGACGCCACAGAAAACCGCATAACGGTCGCCGACGCGGTTGTAGATATCGGTGATGCGCCTTATGTCGCCGCTCTCTTCCTTGATGCAGACAATGGTCTTCACATCAGCGAGCTGCGCCAGCTCTTCGGGTCCGACATCGACACGATAAGCGAGCGGGTTGTTGTAGATCATGATGGGCAGGCCCGAGGCGCCGCCGACGGCGCGATACCAGGCCACCGTCTCACGCGAGTCGGTGCGGTAGGCGAGGCTCGGAAACACCATGAGACCTTCGGCGCCGAGCTTTTCATAATTGCGTGCCGCCTTGACCGCATCTTCCTCGGAAAGCTCGGCCAAGCCGGAGAGAAGCGGCACGCGGCCGGCGACGACTTCCTTCGCCGCACTCACCACCGCATCGCGCTCGGCTTGGCGCAGCGAGGCATTTTCGCCCAGCATCGGCAGCACGATCACGCCCGAGACGCCATTGACGACCAGCCGGTCCAGACTGGCCTGGGTCGCCTTGATGTCGATCTCACCGTCGCTCCGCATTTTGGTGGTCACGGCAGGAAAAACACCAGTCCAGGACATATCTCAGCTCTCCATTTGCGAGGGGGTGGCTCCACTAGGCGGAACCCAAGAATGTCGAATGCATACATTTTGAGGTCTACCCTTGCAAGCTTTTTGTCGAAAAGCTAGAAAACCAAGTAGATCAGGGCGGCGAACAATTGAGTCTCTCGTGAAAATGGATACAAAAATCAGCGATGTAGGTACCGCGGCGACGCAGGCGGCCCGCGAGATCCGGCGGCGAATCATCAGTGGCGCCTATCCGAGCGGCATGCGCCTGCATCAGGAGAACATCGCCGCCGAGCTCGGCGTGAGCCGCAGCCCGGTGCGCGAGGCCTTTCGTCAGCTCGAAGCCGAGGGGCTCGTTATTCTCACCTCGCAGAAGGGCGGCAAGGTCGCGCCGATCCGCGCCGAGGAAGTCGTGGAGCTGTTCGAGCTGCGCCTGTTGATCGAGCCGCATCTGCTGGCGCTCGCGGTGCCCAACTTCACTGATGCCGATGTGGCGGCCGCCGAAAAGATCATCGCCGAAATGGACGGCATCGACGTGGCGCAATGGGCGGAGGCGAATTGGCGCCTCCATATGGCCTTCTATGAACCGGCCAAGCGGCCGACCACCACGCGCCAGCTCGAGCGCATCCATTCCGGCATCGACCGTTATCTGCGCATGCAGATCACCCTCACCGAAGGCCGCGACCGCGCCCATGCCGATCACAAGGCGATCCTCTCGGCCTGCCGTAACCACGATGCCGAGCTGGCGGTCGCCCTGCTCAGGAGTCACATCCTCGCTGCCGCCCGCGCCTTCGTTCCGGCGAGCTGAAGTTACCTGCATAATGTGTGCATTCTGGAGACCACAATGGCCAATGCTCCCCTGCTGAGACTGTCGCCGGCCGATCAGGTGGCGGTCGCGTTGTCCGCCATTGCCAGCGGCACGCCTCTCGACCCCTTTTCATCGGCTGCGGCATCGAACGACATTCCCGCTGGTCACAAGGTCGCGCTCTCTCCGATTGCCGAGGGTGCCGAAGTGTTCCGGCTCGGACAGCCGATCGGACTCGCGGCGCGGGCGATCGCCGCCGGCGAGCATGTGCATCTTCACAATCTCAGCTATCCGGGCTCGCTCGCCGATCCCAAGATCACCGTGGCGCGCAGGGCGAGCCCCACGCAAAATGAAGTTCCGACTTTTCTGGGCTTCCGGCGTGCCGATGGCCGCGTCGGCACACGCAACTATATCGGCGTGCTCACCACGGTGAATTGCTCGGCACGTGTCGCAAAGCTGATCGCCGGACATTTCAATGGCCCGCAGGCGCAGGGCAAAATCGACGGCGTCGTCGCTCTGACACACAGCTCCGGCTGTAGCGTCTCGGATGGCAGCCCGTCGATGGACATGTTGAGGCGCACCATCGCGGGCTATGCACGCAATCCGAATTTCGCCGGCGTGCTCATCGTCGGGCTCGGTTGCGAGGACAACCAGATCGATCTTCTCTGCGCGCAGGAAGGCCTGGAGCTCGGCGGGCGCGTGCGCAGCCTCGGTATCCAGGATTCGGGCGGCACCACCCGCACCGTCCAGGCCGGCATTGCCATTGTCGAGCAACTGATTGCCGAGGCGAGCCTGGCGCGCCGCGAGGCCGTGCCGGTCAGCGAGCTCATCGTCGGCCTGCAATGCGGCGGCTCCGACAGCTTCTCCGGCCTCACCGCCAATCCGGCGCTGGGCGCGGCAGTCGACATCCTTGTCGGTTATGGCGGCACCGCCATTCTCTCCGAGACGACGGAAATCTATGGCGCCGAAAATCTCCTGCTGCAGCGGGTCGCCAATGAAGAGGTCGGCCGCCGGCTGATCGGCCTGCTCGACTGGTGGAAGGATTACACGGCGAAAGAGCCGAAGGGCTTCGACAACAACCCCTCGCCCGGCAACAAGGCTGGCGGCCTCACGACCATCCTCGAAAAATCGCTCGGCGCCGTCGCCAAGGGCGGCTCGACGACATTGATGGAAGTCTATCGCTACGCCGAGCGCGTCGAGGAGAAGGGCCTCGTTTTCATGGATTCACCGGGCTACGACCCGGTCTCGGCCACGGGCCAGGTCGCCGGCGGCGCCAATCTCATCTGCTTCACCACCGGGCGCGGCTCCTGTTTCGGCTGCCGGCCCTCGCCGTCGCTGAAGCTCGCCACCAATTCCGCGCTCTTCGCCCATATGGAGGAAGACATGGACGTCAATTGCGGCGTCATCCTCGACCAGGGAACCACGATCGAGGAGATGGGCCGGGAGATCTTTGAGCGCATGGTCCGCACCGCCTCGGGCGAGCCGACCAAGAGCGAGATACTGGGCTATGGCGATGACGAATTCGCGCCCTGGCATATCAATGCTTGGCTTTAGACGTCATGCGTTCTGTTGGAATCGCCGCGGCGCTCTGACTCTTTGTTTGGCGCATCGGGTTGTCCGAAAACCGCTTCGCACTTTTCGGTCCGATGCTTTAGCCGAGGCTCGACTGATTGCCCTGAGCCTTGAGCCAGGCCATGAAGGCATCGGCCTTGCGGCTCGGTATATGGGTTATGGCGAAATAGGCGCCGAGAATGGTGGCCGTGGACGGACAGGGAAGCGTCGCGGCGCGCGAACGCAACACATCCGTCGCGAAGGCCATGCTGGCCTGCGCCACGCCCAGCCCTGAGAGGCAAGCATCGATTGCCGCCTCATCGGTATCGAAGACGAGAGTTCCCGCCCTGGGCTCGAACGGGATTCCGGCGTTCTCGCACCATCGACGCCACGACCAGCCGTCAACCGTATCCTGTATGACCGGTAGATTGAGAATATCGCCCGGACGCATCCGGCCCTTCCTGCCCTTGAGATTCTCGGCCGGGCAGATGGGCATGGTATAGTCGACCAGGAAGATTCCACCATTGGCATCTCCGGCCTTGGGCGTACCTCGCATGTAACTGATCTCTATGTCGAAGCCATCGCTTGTCGCCGCATTCACGGTTCGAAAGCGCAGGTCGATGCCGGGGTGACTGTTGCGGAAATCATCCAGCCGCGGAATGAGCCAGCGCTGGGTGAGGGTTATCGGCGCGCGAATTGTGAGCTTGGCGGGCCGGCTCGACACTTCACGAGCGCCCTTGCGAAGCTCGGCCAGCGCGTTCCCCACATGGTTGAGAAAAATACGTCCGTCCGCGGTGAGTTCAATGGCATTGTGAGAGCGCACGAACAGCCGCGCTCCGAGCGACTGCTCCAACGACTTCACCTGCCGGCTGACGGCGCCGGGCGTCAGGTTGAGCTCGGCGGCCGCGAGCTTGAGGCTGCCCAGACGGGCGGCCGATTCGAAAGCGACCAGCGTGCCGAGCCAGGGCAGCCGCATCTTTTCTGAATGTCTGCCACTCATGCACGCCCCACTTATTTTCGTTTGCCCGACCGACACAATTCGTTTGTTCATGTCCCGACAGGAGGCCGGCACGATGAACATGGTTGCGATGCAAGCTCTATCGCGGAATTGGAGACATAAGCCGTCGTTTTCGACGGATACCGAACATCTTGTGGCGAAATTCGCCGAGCTGCGAGCAATCCCGGCGGGGCGTTACGAGAAGCTACATAGAAGATGGCCATGATCGGCAGAGAGCTCCAGGCAGCCGTCACGATCATCGGAGGCGGTATCGTCGGCGCTTGCGCCGCCTTCTATCTCGCCCGCCGCGGGACGAACGCCGTTCTTCTGGAGCGTGGTGCCGTGGGCGCGCAAGCCAGCGGCGTCAATTTCGGCGGATTGCGGACCAATGGCCGCGCCGAGGCCGAATTGCCGCTCAGCCTCAGGGCGCGGTCCCAGTGGCAGCAGATCGAAACACTGATCGGCAGCTCCTGCGAAGTGGCCGTGACGGGCCATCTCGAGCTTTGTGTTCATCCGGAACAGATGGGCACGGTGGAGACCTGGGCGGCCATGGCCAGACGCCACGGTGTCGCCCCCACATTGCTCTCCGGCCGCGAAATCGCCGCGCGGTTTCCCTGGATCGGGGTCAAGGCGCTTGGCGGTTGCTTCGTCGCCGAGGATGGCGCCGCCAATCCACGCCTCGCGGCGCCCCGCTTCGCGCTCGCCGCACGGGCGCTCGGCGCCACGATCATCGAGCATGATCCGGTTCGTCAGCTCGCGCACGATGGAAACGATTTCCGGGTCGAAACCGAGAGCGGCCGCAAGGTGCGCAGCCCGGCCGTCGTGCTGTGCTCCGGCGCCTGGAGCGCCAAACTCGCCAGCCAGATCGGCGACGACTTCCCGCTCTCCGTGACGACGCCGCAGATGATCGTCAGCGAACCCTTTCGCCATACCATGTCCTGCACCGTAGACTGCGAAGTGGACGGCCGGTTCTTTTATTCTCGCCAGATCGCGCGGGGCAATCTCCTCTTCGGACGCGGCCACGGGCGCTGCGATTTCGAGAATGGACGCGCGCAGTTCGTCCCCGAAAACGCCTTCGGCGCCTCGCGCGCCGCCATCGATATCCTGCCCTGCCTCAAAGGACGCACGATGATCCGCTGCTGGTCGGGCCTAGAAGGCCGCTCACCGGATTCGCTTCCCTTTCTGGGGTTCAGCCGCAAGGTGCCGCGGCTGATCCATGCCTTCGGCTTTTCCGGCCATGGCTTCCAACTGGGTCCCGGCACCGGATCGGTCATCGCCGATCTCGTCATCGACGGGCGCACCGCCACCGCGATCCAGGCATTCGATCCCTATCGCTTTGCAAACACCTGACGTCGGCGTCCCGCGACGCTTCGTATTCACATCAAAAAAGGCAATGGAGAGGAAACATGAAGAGACGCTCGCTGCTGCTGGCTCTGCCCGCGCTCGGCATGACATGCACAGGCCCACGCGCCCAGGCCAGACGCAAGATCAGACTGGGCACCGACGGAAACTATTCGCCCTTCAACTTTGCCGGGCCCGCCGGTGGGCTGCTTGGCTTCGAGCCCGATTTCGCGGATGAGGCATGCCGCAGGCTCGGCCTCGACCATGAATGGATCGTACAAAGCTTCGACGGCCTGATCCCTGGGCTTCAGGACGGCCGCTTCGATGCGATACTCGCGTCCCTGTCGATCACTCCGGCACGCGCCAAGTCCGTCGACTTCTCACTTCCCTATTATGCGGGCTATACGCAGATCATCGTAGCCAACGAGCATCCGCTCGGCCGTTTCGCGGACGGACGCGGCCAGATCATCATCCTCGACCAGCTCAGCGACGACAACAAGACCACGCTCGCCCGGATGTCCGAAGTGCTGGCGGATTCCACCGTGGGAGTCTCTCGCGGCTCGACACATGCGAAATTCGCCGCCGAGTTCCTGCCGTCTCTCAAGATCAGGATCTACGAAAAGAGCGAAGCCGGCCTGCTCGATCTCGCGGCCGGGCGCGTCGACGCCGTCATCGACGGAATGGGAACCAACACCAAATTCATGCGTGAGCAGGAGAAGGCTGGACGAAAGTTCATTCCCTTCGGTCCCGGGATGCGCGGAGGACCGCTCGGCAAAGGTGTCGCCCTGGCGTTCCGCAAGGGCGATCAAATCGACCTGCGGGAGGCCTTCAACAAGGTCATCCGTAAGATGACGGCGGACGGCACCATCGGCCGGCTCAGCCTGAAATGGCTGGGCTTCGACGGTTCGCTTGCAGAGAACAAGATCTGAGGTTCAACGTGAAGGAAAATCCTGAAATGCATACACAAAAAGCTGCGAGCGGACAGGACCCGCTGAATGCGCAGCGTTTCGGCCTCGCCGGGGCACCGCGCGCCGATGCCTTCGATGCCTTCGACAAGACGCTCGGCGATCCGATCAACGACCGTGCCTTCTATGCCCAGAAGCTCATCCATCGCGCCCATGTCGTGATGCTGGCCGAGGAAAAAATCCTCTCCAATGAAGAGGCCGGCACAATATTGCGGGCGCTCTCGTCCTTGGCGGACCGTTCGGAGCTGACGGACTACATGGCCTTCGAAGCGGCCTTGACTCAATGCGTCGGCGGTCTCGGAAGCAAGATCCATATCGCTCGCTCGCGAAATGATCTGCGCGCCGCCGCCGACCGCATCTTCTATCGCGACCAGCTCTTTAGAGTGATTTCGGCGGTGCTCGACTTCCAGCGCAACCTTGCCAGCAAGGCGGAAGCGACCAAGGATGTGCTCATGCCCTCCTATACGGAGCGCAAGATCGCCCAGCCGACGACACTCGGCTACTTCCTGATGGCGCAGGTGAATCTCGCCGAACGGACCCTTAATCGCCTGGAGTCGCTGTACATTCATATGAACGCCAATCCGTTGGGAGCCGCGGCGACGACGGGAACACGCTGGCCGATCAACCGGGCGCGCACGGCGGAGCTGCTCGGCTTCGATAAACTGGTGGTCAATGCGTTGGATGCGGTCGCCAGCTGGGACCACGTGGCGGAATTCGCATTTGCCCTCGCGATGCAAATGGCCAATCTGGCACGCCTCGGTTCCTCGATCGAGCTTCTCGCCGGTGACGAGGCCGACATGATCCGGATTCACGATTCTTACATCAATACCAGCAGTGTGATGCCGCAGAAGCGGAATGCCGCCTCGATCTATCTGATGCGCAATGCCAGCAATGAACTCGCCGGAACACTCGCTGGAATCATGTCCTCGCTGAATGCGAGCGAGTATCAGCTGACGGCAACGCGCATGGATCTGCAACCGCGTTCGATCGAGCTGGCGATCCAGGCCACGCGGATGATGAGCGGCCTCGTCGACACGATGCAGCCGCGGACGGTTCGTATGACAGAGATGCTGCAGACGAAGTTCTCGACGATGACCGAGCTCTGCGACATCCTGATCAAGGATGTCGGCATTCCCTTGCGGGAAGCTCATGAAATCGTCGCCAAGGTCATCGAACGCAAGATCGTCGCCGGCCAGGGCTCCGATCAGATCACGCTCCTCGACATACGAGAGGTTATTCGCGAGCAGACCGGCTCCGATGCGCCCATATCGAATGAAGACATCATCGCGGCGATGGATCCGCGAGCCAGCGTCGCGGCCAGAACGGGGCTCGGCGGCCCCGCTCCGGACGCCGTCCAGGCTGCGATCGACGTCGCCCGCGATCGCATGGATGAGGCCGACATCCGCCAACGGGAGCGATCCCAGCGAATTCGGGAGGCGACCGCCAGGCTGGCGGCAGCCGAAGAAGAATTCATCCGGCATTAGGAGGAAGCATCCATGCCCAGCAATCGACAGCTCATTTCATCCGGCAGCCAGTACGAGAAGGCTTATTCCTACTCGCGCGCCGTCGCCATCGACGGAGCCATCGCAATCTCCGGCACAACCGGATATGACTACATCAACGATCGGCTTGCCGATGGAGCGGCCGATCAGACCCGGCAGATCTTCCGCAATGCCCGCGCGGCTCTCGCCCAGGCCGGCGCCGATCTGGCGAATGTCACGCGGGTGCGCATCTACATCGCCAATACCACCGACTACGACGCGATCCTCGGCGTCTTCGCCGAGGCATTCGCCGGCATCAATCCCGCCTGCACGGCGATCCAAGCCGGTCTGTTCGATCCCGACATATTGGTCGAGATGGATATGGATGCGGTGGTGAGATAGCGGGCGCGCTCAATCGCGCGGTGCGAGATGTATGCCGGCAAGCGTGCAGCGCACCGATCCGCCGGCCATCTCGATCGTCGGAATGTCGAGCGCGGCGATCTTCACGGATGCCTCGATGCGGGCGATCTGCTCAGCCGTGAGCGCCGTATGGGCGGTGCGCGACAGCGCCAGGACGCGTCCGCCCCTGCCCTGCAGCTCGATCGCATTGCCGGCGAAACGCGCGATCTGGCCGCGATCGAGCGCGATGATATCGCGACCGGACTGCTCCAGGCGCCGCACCACCTTCCGCCAGCCCTCGGGGCCGACCATCAGATCGGTGCCGATCATGGCGAAATCGGTGGCGACGCACATCAGCACATTGGTGTGATAGACCGGCACGCCGTCGGCGTCCTCGGCGGGGAAGACGATCGGCTCGAAATTGAAATGGGTGCAGAAGCGCTCGAGCGCGACCGGGTTGGTGCGGTCGGACTTCACCGCATAGGCGACCCGGTCGATATGGTCGAGAACCATGGACCCCGTGCCTTCCAGGAAAAGCCCGTCGGGCTCCAGTCCGGAATAGTCGATCACATCCTGAACACGGTACTGGAGCTTCAAAAGCTCGATGATATCCGCCCGGCGCTCCTTGCGGCGGTTCGGCGCCTTCATCGGATAGATGGCGATATGTCCACCGGCATGGGTCGAGAACCAGTTGTTCGGAAAGACCGCATCGGGTGTCTCGGTGCCGGCATCCTCGAAGAGATGGACGCCAACGCCCAGACCGCGCAGCACTTCTACGGCCCGGGTGATCTCGCCATAGGCGCGCGCCGCATGATCGGCGCTTTCGGAGATCTCGTGTTGGAAAGCATTGTCGGCCGCCGTCTGTGTGTTGACGGTGAAATGATGCGGACGCACCATCACGACCGCGGCGGGGGCCTGGGGTGAAGGGATCGCCATTGCCTCAGCCTCTCACGCCGGCCGCGCCCGCTGCAGCATGCCGAAGAGATCGCGCGGGTCGTCCGGATCGGCGATCATGTCGAGCAGCTCGGCGCAGTCCGTGCCTTTCAGGCGATCACGCACATAACGCAGCGCCGAGAAGTCCTCGATAGCGAAACCGACACCGTCGAACAAGGTCAGCTGACGGTCCGAGACGCGTCCCTTCGCCTTGCCGGTGACGACCTCCCACATTTCGACGACCGGGAAATCGGCCGGCATCTGCTGGATGTCGCCCTCGATGCGCGTCTGCGGCGGATATTCGACGAAGACGTCGGCACGGCGCAGAATATCAGGATGGATCTCGGTCTTGCCGGGGCAATCGCCGCCAATGGCGTTAATATGGACACCGGCGCCGATCATGTTGTCGGTGAGGATCGTGGCATATTGCTTGTCGGCGGTGCAGGTGGTGATGATACCGGCGCCTTCGATCGCCTCCTCGGCGGTGCGGCAGCTCACGATCCCGAGACCGAGCGGCGCCAGATTGCGCGCCACCTTGCGGGTCGCCGCCGGATCGATGTCGTAGAGCCGCACATTCTCGATGCCGCAGATTGCCCGCATGGCCGTGGCCTGGAATTCCGCCTGGGCGCCGTTGCCGATCAACGCCATGGTCCGCACGCTCTTGGGCGCCAGGTGCCGCGCTACCATGGCGGAGGTCGCGGCGGTACGCAGAGCGGTGAGCAGCGTCATTTCGGTGAGCAGCACCGGATAACCGGTCGCGACTTCGGCGAGGAGCCCCAGCGCCGTCACGGTCTGCAGGCCTTCGCGGGTATTCTTGGGATGGCCGTTCACATATTTGAAGCCGTAAACTTCGCCGTCCGATGTCGGCATCAGCTCGATGACGCCGTCGCGCGAATGGCTCGCCACGCGCGGTGTCTTGTCGAACAGCTCCCAGCGGCGGAAATCCGCCTCGATATAGTCGGCGAGCTCCTTCAGCACCGTCTCGACCCCGATTTGATGCACGAGGCGCATCATGTTCTCGACACTCACGAAAGGCACGAAGGCCTGGGGGGACGGTTCAAGCATGTTTCTCAGCCACTTATGTATAGGTCGTGAAAGCGTAGATTGAACAGTTTTCGACTGAAACGCCTGAAGCTTGTAATATCCGCCATAATTCTGGTAAAATCGCTCAATCAGATTGAGCAAATTTACAATGCCGAAGGAAATCGCCAAATACGCCTTTGACGAGCTGGACCGCCGCCTCATCGCGCATCTGCGCGGCGACGGCCGGGCACCGTTGTCGAAGCTCGCCGAAGCGCTCGGCGTGTCGCGCGGGACGGTGCAGAACCGGCTCGACCGCCTGATCGAAACCGGCGCCGTCGCCGGCTTCACTATCCGAGTGCGCGAGGATTACGCCACTGATGTCGTTCGTGCTGTCATGTTGATCGAAGTGGTCGGCAAATCGACCACCCAGGTCATCAAGAAGCTGCGCGGCCTGCCGGAGATGCAGGCCCTGCACACGACCAATGGCAAATGGGATCTCGTCGCCGAGATCCGCACCGACAGCCTGGCCGAATTCGACCGCGTCCTGCGTGAGGTGCGTATGATCGACGGCATTTCCAACAGTGAGACGAGCCTGCTGCTCAGCTCGCTCTAGTTTCTTTTTCTGCGCATGATCTTATCGGAAAACCGCTTCGCACTTTTCCGAATCATGCTTTAGCCCGCCACCGCCGGCCAGATCGGAACCAACGCCTTATAGAGCGCCCGAAAGGCCTGCAAGCGCGGCTGGTAGGCCTCGTGTAGCGCAGAGTCAGGCTCGATCACATCGCGCACCGGCGGCGGCACGACGACCGTCTCAGTGGCTTCCTTTGTCGCCGCGAGACGCGCCAGCCGCGCGGCGCCGAAAGCAGGACCGCGATCGGAGGCCTCATACCGCACCAGGCGCAGATCGAGTGCAGAAGCGATGAGCTTCGCCCAGAACAGGGAACGCGCGCCACCGCCAATCAGGGCCAGACTCTGCGGCCGCGGCTTGTCGCCAATCAAGGCATCGAGGCCGTCGCACAGCGAGAAGGCGATGCCTTCGAGTACCGCCTGCACCATATCGGCCCGCGTCGTCGAATGCGTCATGCCGACGATCGCGGCGCGCGCCAGCGGGTCATTATGCGGCGTGCGCTCGCCGAACAGATAAGGCAGCGCCAGCAAATAGGACGGCCCGCGGAAATTCGCCTCCACTTCGGCGAGGAGCGCGGCGACATCACCATCGCCGGTCCAGCGCGCCACGGCGGAAAGCGGGCCGGCACCATTCAGCAGCGCGGCCATTCGGTACCAGCGGTCCGGCAGAGCGTGGCAGAAGGCATGGACCAGCCGCCCCGGATCCGGATGATGCGCGGTGTCGGCGAGGAAAATCTGCGCCGAGGTGCCGAGTGAGATGAAGCCGTCGCCCGGATTGATGGCGCCGGCACCAATACCGCCCGCCGCGACATCGCCGGCGCCGGCGGCGATCACTACATTGGCGGACAATCCCCACCGCGCCGCGAGATCGCGTTTCAGGGTGGCGCTCGCATCGGGCGATTCCATTAAGGTCGGCAACAGCGCGCGGTCGATCCCACAGGCCGCGAGCGCCGCATCCGACCATTGGCGTTTTCTTTCATCGACCAGCCAGGCGCCGGCCGCATCGCTGATATCGGTGACTTTTTCACCCGACAGCTTCAGCCGCACGAAATCCTTGGCGAGGAGCAAAGCGCGCGTGCGCTTTACGGCATCGGGCTCGTTGCGTTTGAGCCAGAGGAATTTCGGACCAGTGAAGCTCGGCATGGGCAAGACGCCCATGGTGCTCTGAAGCTCCTTTCCCAATTGCGCCAGCTCGGCGGCCTCGCGGGCGGAGCGGCCGTCATTCCACAGGATCGCCGGACGCACCGGAATGTCGGCATCATCAAGAAGGACGGCGGCATGCATCTGGCCGGACAGGCCAATGGCCGTGACGCCCGACATGGCCTTGCGATGATCGCGCGCCAGGAAATCCAGCCCATCAACGACGGCCTTCCACCATAGCTCGGGATCGTCCTCCGACCATAGAGGCTTGGGCTGAACCGGGTGCAGCGGCCGTTCGATATTCGCCACCAGCGTCTGCGCATCATCGACGAGCAGGAATTTGACGGCGGAAGTGCCAATATCGATGCCGATATACATAAGCGGGTCCGAGACATTAATGGTGGCGCAAATCTTATCGCCAAAGTCTGCACCTTTGGCGGATTTGCTCAAAGACTGTCGGCAACCCTTTGCGCGATTTTGGCGGGCGTCAAGCCAAACTCTTCATAGACTTGCGGTCCCGGCCCCGAAAAACCGAACTGGTCGATGCCGATGATCCGGCGATCGTCACCGACATAACGGTGCCAGCCGAAGGACGAAGCCGCTTCGACGGCGAAGGGCGGTGCCCCGCCCAGCACTTCGCCGCGATAATGCGCCGATTGCAGTTCGAATGTTTCCCAGCAGGGCATCGATACGACGGCCGCCCTCAGGCCTTTGCCCGCCAGGAGTTTCTGCGCCGCAATCGCGAGACTGACTTCGGAGCCAGTGGCGAGCAAGGTCAGGTCACGCGCGCCCTCGACAGCGGAGATCACATAAGCGCCCCGGCGCGCCGGCATATCCTCGCGTGGTTCGAGACGTACCTGCGGCACTTTCTGGCGCGCCACGACCATCACGCTCGGCCCCTTGCCGATAACCGCATCATACCAGCATTCGAGCGCCTCGACCTGATCGGCCGGGCGATAGACGCGCAGGCCCGGCATGGCGCGCAGTGATGCCAAGTGCTCGATCGGCTGATGGGTGGGCCCATCCTCACCCACGCCGATCGAATCGTGGCTGAACAGGAACACGACCTTGATGCCCATCAACGCGGCAAGGCGGATTGCCGGTCGGCAATAGTCACTGAAGGTCAGATAGGTGCCTCCATAGGGCAGGAAACCGCCATGCAGAGCGAGACCGTTCAGCGCCGCCGCCATGCCGTGCTCGCGCACGCCATAGGGAATGTGCCTGCCGGTGAAGCTCGCTTTGTCGAGCCCGGCCATGTCGGCGGGCCTACTCAGCACGCTGCCGGTGAGGTCGGCCGAGCCGCCGACCAACTCCGGCAGATGCTTCGCCAGAATGCCGACCGCCTTCTGGCTGCCCTGGCGGATCGGGATCGCGTCGGGAGTGGCGGTGAGCTCGGCGATCGCGGCAGACACCGCTTCCTCCAGACCGGCCGGCAAGGCGCCGGACTGGCGGCGATCGAATTCGGCGCGCCGCCCGGCATCCAGCGCGGCGTGACGCTTCTCCCACTGTCCGCGCGTCGTCGATCCGCGATGGCCGGCCTCGCGCCAGGCCGACAGAAGCTCGCCCGGCGTTTCGAAAGCGGGATATGGCCAGGAAAGCTTCTCCCGCATGCCGGCAAGCTCGGCGGCTCCCAGAGGCGCGCCATGCACGACTGACTTGCCCACTTTGGTCGGCGCGCCGAAACCGATCTGGGTGCGCGCCGCGATGAGGGTCGGACGGTCCGAGGCGCGCGCCCATGCCAAGGCTTTGTCGATCGCCTGCGCGTCATGCCCATCGACCGCGATCGTCGCCCAGTTCGAGGCCTCGCAACGCTTGCGCTGATCATCCGATGTCGCGATGCTGGTCGCCCCGTCGATCGTCGTGCCATTATCGTCGAAGACGACGGTCAGGCGCGACAGCTTCAAATGCCCGGCAAGCGAGATCGCCTCCTGGCTGATGCCTTCCATCAGGCAGCCATCACCGCAGAACACCCAGGTGCGATGATCGACGATGTCGTCGCCATATTCGGCATTGAGCAGGCGTTCGGCGAGCGCCATGCCGACCGCCGTGGCGATCCCCTGCCCGAGCGGCCCGGTCGTCGTTTCGATTCCCGCCATGTAGCCATGCTCAGGATGGCCCGCGGCGCGCGAATGGGCCTGACGGAAACGTTTCAGCTCGTCGAGCGTCGCCGTCTCATAACCGGTCAGATACAGGAGCCCGTAAAGAAGCATCGAGCCATGGCCGTTGGAGAGCACGAAACGGTCACGGTCGGGCCAATTGGGGGCGCCCGCATCATATTTCAGGTGACGGGTGAACAGCACCGAAGCGAGATCGGCCATGCCGAGCGGCATTCCCGGATGGCCCGATTGCGCCTTCTCGACCGCATCGGCGGCGAGAAAGCGCAACGCATGCGCCATTTGCAACAGCTTGGGGTGAAGCGGTGAGCTGAGCGAATCCATATGGACTGCCTTCCTTGAGAGGCGAGACTAAGAAGCTTGTTCAGTTGAGACGGCGGCCGGTGCTTTCGTCGAAGAGGTGAACGGCATCGAGATTGGGCGTGATGGGCAGCGCCTCGCCGGGCCGCGCCGCGACCCGCTCCCGGAACACGCCGACGAGCTTCTGGCCGCCCAATTTTGCGAAGACCTGGGTTTCGGAGCCGGTCGGCTCGATCACCGATACTTCCGCCCGGAGCCCGTCGCCGCCAAGGGACAGATGCTCGGGCCGGATGCCATAGATGACCGGCCGGCCATCGGCGCCCGACGGCGCGGACGTCAACGGAAGCGTCACGCCGCCATCCGCGGTCACGAAGGTCGGACGGCCATTGATGCGGATCTTTCCTTTAAGCAAATTCATCGCCGGCGAGCCGATGAAGCCGGCGACGAAGACATTGGTCGGCCGGTCATAGAGCTCGAGCGGCGAGCCCGACTGCTCGACGATGCCGTCATGCATCACCACGATGCGGTCGGCCATGGTCATGGCCTCGACCTGGTCATGCGTCACATAAACGGTTGTCGTCTTAAGGCGTTGATGCAGTTCCTTGATCTCGGCGCGCATCTGGACCCGCAATTTGGCGTCGAGATTGGACAAGGGCTCGTCGAACAGGAAGACCGCCGGATCACGCACGATGGCGCGGCCCATGGCGACGCGCTGGCGCTGACCGCCGGAAAGCTGGCGCGGGTAACGCTCGAGATACGGCATGAGGCCGAGAATCTCGGCGGCGCGCTTGACGCGGGTTTCGATCTCGTCTTTGGGCGCGCGGCGCAGCTTGAGGGCGAAGCCCATGTTCTCCGCCACCGTCTTATGCGGATAAAGTGCGTAGTTCTGGAACACCATCGCGATGTCGCGATCCTTGGGCGGCAGGTCGTTGACTATTTTTTGGGCAATCTTGATGTCGCCCTTAGTGATCGCCTCGAGCCCGGCGATCATGCGCAGCAGCGTCGACTTTCCGCAGCCCGAAGGGCCGACCAGGATGACGAACTCGCCGTCCTCGATGCCGATCGACACGCCGTGAATGACCTCATGCGTGCCATAGGCCTTGCGCACATCGACAACGTCAACCGAAGCCATGGAGCCCCCTTCCGCTCAGCATTCCTTACACGGAGCGAACCTATTGCAACTTCCGACTTTGGTCGAGGTGCAATCTCATGGTGATTGTGAATGATCACATCATCGCGTTGAAAATGATCGAAATTCCTCGCTGATTTTCGCTGCAGTGCACCAGCAGATTCGTCATACAAAACCAAATCGGACGGTTGTGCTTTCTCTTCAAGAATGTATGCTCGCCCCGTCAGATCAAGCCAGAGCGCGCCCGCGCAACTGGTTAAAATGGGAGGAGTAAATGATGCATCCACTCAAGTGGCCGCTTTTTGCTTTACCCGCATTGGCGCTACTCACACTGCCCGCCACTGCCGGCCAGAATGTCGAATGGAAGGATGACGGAACGGTCCTCATCAAGCTCGGCGAGGCCTACAACAATGCCGTGATCCAGACCACGCGCGAAGAGCTCGGCAGCGAATTCGGCCCCGACAAGCAGCCCTTCAAGGACGTGACCATCTCGGTCACCGTCAATGGCGCCGGCCCCAAGGGCGGCATCAGCGGACCGCTCTATCAATTCCGTCCGATCTGGGAAGAACTGTCGGGCGGCAAGCTCAATATCGTCGAACTGCCCTTCGCCGAGCACTACACCAAGATGATGCTCGATCTCAGGAACGGCACCGGTCAGTATGACGCCTTCATGGTCGGCGCCTTCTGGTATGGCGATATCGCGCCCGCCGGCTACGCCTTTCCGATCGATGAGCTGAACAAATCCGGCAAATATCCGAAATGGACCTATGATGACATGCCGGATTCGCTCCGGGCCCTGCATCAGTGGAAAGGTGTCGGCTATGGCGTCCTGAATGACGGCGACGGACAGGTGCTGTATTATCGCAGCGACGTTCTCGCCGACAAGACCCATCAGGAAGCGTTCAAGAAGGAATTTGGCTACGATCTGCCGAATCCGCCGCAGACCTGGCAGCAGCTCCTCGACGCCTCCAAATATTTCAACGGCAAGAACTGGGATGCGTCGGATGCCGATCCGGACAGCGGAACGGTGCTGCATCTGAAAGTGGGCGAGCAAGGCCACTATCACTTCCAGACGCTGTCTTCATCCTTCGTGCTCAATCCGGGCGACAAGGTCACGCGGACCAAGAATGTCTACTGGTTCGATCCGGAAGACATGAAGCCCTTGATCAACAGTCCGGGTCACGTGAAGGCGCTGGAATTCCTCCAGGATCTGCACAAGACAGGCCCGCAGGCGCAAGTCGGCTGGTCGCTCGGCGAAGCCTGGGACTACTTCCTGCGCGGCAAGGCGGTCTTCGCCTTCAGCTGGGGCGATCTCGGCGCGCTCTGCCAGGATGAAAGCCGTTCCAAGGTGAAGGGCAAATGCTCAGCTACCGCCATTCCCTCCTCGACGGAATACTACGACTTCGAGAAGAAGGAGTTCGTCAAGCTCGACAAGCCGCGGCTCGTCGGCAACACGGTCGGCGGCTCATGGCATGGCGTGATCTCGAACTTCTCAGCCAATCCGGAAGCGGCCTACTCGCTGCTGTCGCTGATGGCGATCAAGCCCGCCTCGAAGCTCATGGCGACGGTCGGCTGGGACGGCGTCGATCCGGGCTTCAAATATCAGTTCCTCAAGGAAGACGGCGGCACCGCCGACGTCGAGGACTATGTGAAGGCCGGCTGGGACGCCAATGACGCCAAGAGCTATGTCCACGCTTATTATCAGGTGTTCACCGCGCCGGTGATGATGCCCTATCTGCGCATCCCCGGCTCGTTCGAATACTGGGATATTCTGGACAAGAATCTCTCGGCGACGATGAGCGGCTCCAAGACCGCCCAGCAGGCGCTCGACGAGACAGCGCAGTCCTGGGAAGCGGTGACCGACCGCATCGGCCGCGACAAGCAGAAGGCCGACTATCAGGCCGCCATCGGCTACACGCCTTAACCGACCAGCGATCGGGGCGGCCCTCGAGGCCGCCCCGCTAGATCACGATCACTTTAGGTCGGATCGACCTAAAGTGATAAACGTGATCGGAATCTTACATTGGCGCGTGATCGGACGGAAAACCGGTGCCCACTTTTCCTGATCACGCGCTAGTCTTTCGACCGAAGGACCTCGAATGCGTTGGACCGGAAAAATCCGCTTCCTGTTTCTTGCCCCGGCCGTCATCTGGGTGCTGGCTTTCACCGTCTTCCCGCTCGGCTATTCGCTCTATCTGGCGTTCTATAAGATCGAGCAGAAGGTCGAGGTGAAGCGCGAGAAGCAGCCGATGCTCGACGCCGCCGGGCAGCCGGTCCTCGATGATGCCGGGCAGCCGCGCACCAAGAATGTCGTCATCAAGGAGCAGGTGAACACCGCCACGTTCATCGGGCTCGACAATTTCAAGCGCATGCTCACCGATACGCAGGTGCATGAAGCCGTGCGCGTGACGCTCACCTTCGTGCTGATCGCGGTGCCGCTCGAGCTGGCGCTCGGATTCCTGCTCGCCGTGCTGTTCAACCAGCACATATTCGGGCGACCCGTATTACGCGCCTTCATGATCCTGCCGATTTTCGCGACGCCGCTGGCGGTCGGCTATACCTTCTTCACGATCTTCTATGAAGTGGGCGGCCCCCTCGCCTGGACCGGCATTCCGTTCCTCTCCAATCCGACCTGGGCGCTGATGTCGGTCATCATCGTCGATGTCTGGCAGTGGACGCCCTTCTGCTTCCTCGTCTTCCTGGCGGCGCTGCAGGGCGTGCCGGACGAGCTTTACGAGGCGGCGCGTGTCGACGGCGCCAATGCCTGGGACATGCTCAAGGAAGTGATGCTGCCCTTGCTCATTCCGACCATCGTCATCGTGCTCCTGCTGCGCATGGCGGAAGCGCTCAAGCTGTTCGACATCCCCTTCGCCTTGACCGGCGGCGGTCCAGGCGTAGCGACGCAACCCTTCTCGATGCTGGCCTTCCGCACCGGCTTGCGCTTCTTCGATCTCGGCTATGCCAGCGCCATGTCCTATGCCTTCCTGGCCGTCATCATGATCGTCATCACCCTCTTCTTCAGACGTCTCAGGGCAAACTATGGCTGATCGCGAACCTGGCTCAAAAAGCGGATGGGGCGAAGTCGCCGCCTCGCTCGTCGCCGTGACCGTGGCGCTTTTGTTCGCCTTCCCGATCTATTGGGCGTTCTCGCAATCGCTGCGCAACCCGATCGACACCTATACGGTGGCCGGGCTCGGCGTGCCGTGGCTCAATTTCACCCCGACCCTCGACAACTGGATCGACCAGCTCGGCACGCCGGAAACCGTCAAGGCGCTCATCAACAGCACGATCGTTTCGGTGAGCGCCGCGGGTCTCGCTCTGGTGCTCGGCACGCCCGCCGCTTATGCAATCGCGCGCTTCCGTTTCGAACGCTGGAAGAACCGCGACATCACCGTGTGGTTCCTGTCGCAGCGCATCCTGCCGCCGGTCGCCACTGTCATCCCCTTCTATCTCACCATGCGCTATCTGGGGCTGCTCGATACCAAATTCGCGCTCGTTCTGATCAACGCCACCTTCGTGCTGCCCTATGTGGTCGTCATCCTGCGGCAGACCTTCCTCGACCTCCCGGTCGAGATCGAGGAAGCGGCCCTCATCGACGGGGCCGGCCATTTCGGCGCCTTCTGGCGGGTGGCGCTGCCGCTCGCCGCACCGTCGATGGCCGCGGCCGGCCTCATCATCTTCGCCTTGACCTGGAACGAGTTCCTGTTCGCGGTGGCGATCGGCTCGAGCAACGCCATCATGGTGCCGGTGCATATCGCCGGCGCCATCGACACCCGCGGCGTGCAATTCTGGTTCATGGGCGTGCGCGCCATGACGGCGATCATCCCGCCGCTCATCATCGCGCTGATCGCCCAGCGTTATATCGTGCGCGGCCTGACGCTGGGCGCGGTGAGAGGTTAGCGCTTGGCCGCTCCGCTGCTCGCGAGCCTCGATCTCGGCACCGGGCGCGTGCGCGCCGTGGCGGTCGATCTCAAAGGCCGCATCGTGGCGGAGGCGGCCGAGCCGACGCCGACACATTTCCCGCAATCAGGCTGGGCCGAATATCATCCCCAGGAATTATGGCAGGTCGTCCGCCGCGTCCTGTCGCAGCTCGCCGAAGCCGTCAGGCCCTTGGGCAGGATACAAGGCTTCGCCACCGGCAGCATGGGCGAAGCCGGCGTTCTCATCGACAAAGATGGCCATGAGCTCGGCCCCATCATCGCCTGGTATTGCGGACGCACCGTCGCCGATGGCGAGAACATGCGCGCCACGCTCGGCGATGATTACATTTTCAGAACCAGCGGCGTCACCGGCTCGCACAGCTTCAGCCTGGCCAAGATCCTGTGGTGGCGGCGCTCTCATCCGGACATCTTCGCCAAAGCGCGGCGCTGGCTCAATATGGCCGACTGGGTGGCCTTCCGCCTGACCGGCGAGGCGCGCACCGACTACACCCTCGCCTCACGTACCAACGCCATCGATCTCGGCAAGCTCAGTTGGGCCGGTGACTTGCTCGGCAAGCTCGATATCGATCCCGATCTCTTCGCGCCGCTCATCGCCAGCGGCGCCGTGGTCGGGCATGTCCATGCCCGGGCGGCGGAGGAAACCGGCCTGCCGCTCGGTCTTCCCGTCTCGGCCGGCGGGCATGATCATGTCATCAGCACCGTCGCCGCCGATACGACGGCGCCCGGCATCCTGCTCGACAGCATGGGCACAGCGGAAGGCTTGATCCTCGCCAATGACCGGCCGATCTTCGAGGACGCCCTGCGCCGCGGCGGCAACCAGCAGAGCGCGTTTTATCTCGACAGCCCGCGCTACAAGCTGATGTGCGGGCTCACGACGTCAGGCGGCGCCATCGAATGGTTCCGCCGCCAGGTGGGTGGCACCAGCTATGAGAGCCTGATCACTGAAGCCCAGAAGCTGCCGCCCGGCAGCAACGGAATGTGCTTCCTGCCGCAACTGCGCGGCGGCGACCAGCCCTTTCCCAACCCGCATGCGCGCGGCGCCTTCATCGGCATCACCGGCGACGCATCGCCCGGCGCCCTGTTCCGCAGCGTGCTGGAGGGCCTCTGCCTGTCGACGCGCCTCGGTTTCGATCACTTGAGTGCCATCAAGGGTGTCGCGCCGATCAGCCGCATCCGTGTCATCGGCGGCGGCACGCGCAACGATCTCATGATGAAGATCAAATCCAGCGTCTATGGAAGGCCGCTGGAAGTGACGCCGTTGAGCGAGGCCACTTGCCTCAGCGCCGCGATATTGGGCGGGCTGGGCGCAGGTATCTTCAGCTCGGTCGCCGAAGCGCAGGAGCGGATGGCAGAGGGACTGGGCCAAGCGCGCCTCGTCGAGCCCGACCCGCATTGGGCGGCGCGTTATGACGAGCTCTACCACACCGTCTATGCGCAACTGCCGGTCGCCCTGAACGCGACGCATGACGCTCTTGCCCGATTCCGTGACCGCTCATAAAGAAAACGCCGGATCTTTCGATCCGGCGCAGTCCAGGGAGCAACACTCTTCTGATTGGTAATCAGGCTGCCTTGAGCATGCCCTTCTTGAGCGGTTCCTCCGTGATGACGCGGTCTTCCTCGAGCGAGCGGAAGGGTTTCAGGCCGAGCTTCTGCAATTCGCCGTGATAGGCGCGCACCGCTTCTTCCGGCGTGATCGTACCGTCGGTGACCTTGCGCATGAAGGTGAGAAGCGTCAGCGGCGCCTCGGCCTGATTGATCTTGCGGCCGAACAGCGCCACGCGGGCGCCGTAGCGTTCCGCCTGATGCAGGAGCTCGAAAGTGTCGCGATTGGTGCCGCCGCCACCGCCCAGAATGCCGATCACGAGATCCGGATCATAGGCGGCGAGCTCTTCCAGCGCCTTGGGGCCGTTATAGACGATCTTCAGGAATTGCGGGCGGTCGGCCTTCATGACGCCGGCAAGGCAGCGCAGGAGGCTGTCATTGATGTATTCGCCGAGATGCTCGCGCTCCATATTGTGCGGCGTGTTCGGATTGAACACCTCGAGGAAATACTTGAAGCCGTTGAGAGCGGCCTCCTCGCGGAAGTCGCGGAAGGCCTCCATGGTACGCAGATCGGCTTCGAGATCGTTCATCATGGTGATGGAGTAGAGGCCGAGATCGGTGCCGTAGATCTTCTTGGCGCCCGGCGCCTTCAACGGAGCTGCCGCATTGTACATCACCCGCGGCAGGCTCGCGGTGCGGAAGGGACGCGAGGCGAGCTTCGGATAGACGCCATGGCGCACCAGGCCCCAGCAATCCGTCGTGTCATTGGCGCGGATCACCGGCTTGACCTTGCTCTTCTTGAACACGCCGCGCTCATGCAGCAATTCGAGATTGGACGCCGAAACCAGCATGACATCGACGATGCCCTGCTTAACCACCGCCGCGATGTCGTCGAGATATTCGGCGCGGGTCTTGCCGCGCAGCCTGGTGCCGTCGGGCGCCCGCTTCGGCGCGGCGCCGAGCACACCGGCACCCATATCGCCGTCCTTGGCGTCGGCAATGATGAAGTCGCTGCGCCTGTATTTTCCGGCGCGGATACGCGCCAGCTTCTCGTCCAATTTGGTCATGACCTGTCTCCCTGGGCTCATGCGAGACTTCCTAGCAGTCGCGTCAAAAATGAGCAATAACTATCAATATCTACCAACAAATATCGAGCGATATCTATCAACTATCTGATTCATAAACATAAAATTCGCATGCCAATCATTCCAAAACATTCCAAATTTGATTGACAGAGGCAGCCAACTGGCTCCTTATGCCTGCCATCGAGAGGAATCATGACGGCGAACGCGGATTGGCCCGGACTTTATCGTGAACTCATCGCCGATATTCCGCGCATCGCGGGAGCGGCTCCGCTGATGCTGTTCGGGCTCAGCGCCTGTGTCGATGCGCTCATTCACGCTCATGAGCTGAAGCCCCTGTTTCGCCACGGCGCCCCTGCCGAAGCTCAGGCTTTTGGAAAACTGATCAAGGAGCGCGCCGCGGCCGGCATCGGCGGCGAAGTGCGGATCGATTGGCCGGAAGGCCCCGGCTGGCTCGCCGGACATGTGCCGATCGCCTACGCGCTCGGCGGCACCGGCCCCCAAGCCGCTTGGTCGCTCGCCGCCATCGGCGCGCCGGCGCTGATCGCGCTCGAAGACCGCAGCTCCCATAAGCTCAGGCAAGTGCATCCAGACATTCTCATCGCCGAGAACGGCAAGGCTGTCCGCGCCGCCGAGGTCATTGCGCGCGGTCCACGGCAGCCGGAGATCTTCATCATCGAATATACCGCCGGACAGCCAATCGATGACGTGACGCCCAAACGGTCGTCGCGCATCATCGTGCGCTTCCACGATCCGGGCCTCGAGCATGATGCGCAGTTCGAGGCACTCAGCGTGACGCTCGCCGACAAAGCGGGCGCCGGCCTCATTTCCGGCTTCAACAGCATCCCTTACGAGCTGATCGATTCCGAAGTCGCGCAAGTCACAAGCATGCTGGCGCAATGGCGGGCGGCCGGAGTCGCCCCGATCCATCTCGAGCTTGCCGGCTATGACACGCCGCGGCAGCGCGACCGGGTGATCGACAGGCTCACAGGCTTCATCACCTCCATCGGCATGAGCCATTCGGAATTTCTGCCGCTGATGCCCGGCAGCACCGATCTCGCCCGCGACATGTGCGCTCTGGGCGACAGGCTCGGCCTCGATCGCGTCTGCGTCCATGCCGATCACTGGGCCGCCGCGGCGACGCGCGGCGATGCGGACGTAGAGCGCCAGGCGCTGATGATGGGATGTCTTCTCGCCGGCACACGCGCTTCTGTCGGCATTCCCGCCTATCCCAAAGGCATCGACGCGCGGGCGAGCTTCACCGCGCCACCGCTGCCCGTCATGGCCCGGCACGGCGACTGGTCGGTCGTCGCCTGCGCATCGCCCTATCTCGAACATCCCGGTGGGACAGTCGGCCTTGGCGACAGCTTCACCGGCGGCTGTCTCTTGATGCTCGGCTCGGCCCCTTCCAGACATTCAGCAAGGACGCATCATGGAGAGCACGTCAAAGCGGGTTGAGATCATGCCGGCCAAGCGCCGCGCCATGATCCTCGAACGCCTGCGCAAGGATGGCGCCGCCTCGATCCTCGACCTCGCCGATGAGATCGGGGCGTCGGCCTCGACCATCCGCCGTGACCTGGAGCAATTGACCGAAGGCGGCTATCTCGAGCGCACTCATGGCGGCGCCCTGCTGGTGCCGCCGCTGCAGGCGACCTTCGAGCACGAAGCCTCGCTCAATGCCGAGCTGCAGCATCCGCAGAAACGCGCCATCGGCATGCTCGCCGCCCAGCGCATCAATCCGCGCGAGAGCGTCATCTTCGACACCGGCTCAACCGTGCTCGAAGCGGTGCGGGCGACGGTCGAGCGGCAGATTCCGTTGACCGCGGTGACCAACAGCCTGGAGACCGCCAGCCTGTGCGCCACCTGCCCCAGCTGGCGGGTGATCGTGCCCGGCGGCACGGTGCGCGCCGGCTCGCAAATGATGGTGGGCGATCCAGGCAAGGATTTTCTCGCGACGATCCATGCCGATCTGTGCCTGGTCGGCGCCTATGCGGTCACCGGCCGGCTTCTCACCGATGCCTCGCTCGAAGTCGCCTCGCTCAAACGGGCGATGATCAAATCGGCGCGCCGCATCATCCTGCTGGTCGATTCGACCAAATTCACCGCACCGGCCTTCTCCGCCTTCTGTGATATTGCGGCGATCTCGGAGATCATCACCGATGACGGGATCCGCGCCGAGCAGCTCGCCGCCTTGCGCGCCTTCGATGTCAAGGTGACGATCGCCACGGTTTGATCTTACTGCTTCTTCTTCGGCTTCGCCGTGGCGCGCTTCGGCATGACGGTGCGCAATGGCGGGGTCGTCGGCCTGACGCCCGAAATGCCGTCCAGCTCCGCCTTCTCCTGGGCAATGGCGCTGTCATAGGCGGCGACCGCCTTCTCGCGCCGGAAGGACAGCGCCTCGATGCGCGCCTTGAGATCGGCGATGCGCTGCTGGCGCTGCGTCTCGGGCAAAGCCAGGGCCGCCGCATCGATCTTGCCGAGCACCGGCTGCTTCGTCAACTGCTCCAGCCATGCCGCGTTTTCCTTGAGGAGTTTATCGAGGGTCATCGAAAGGCCTTTCCTTAATTGAGAACCAGATTGGGCGTGGCGGGCGGCGTGAAGTTGATGGCGTCACCCGCTATGACATTGCCGGTGAATGTGCCGGGCATGTTGTTGAAATTCACCGACGGGAAGAAACGTACGCTGGACTTGATCTGATTGCCGAGCACCGTCGCGGCACGCCCGACGAGCCAGACGGTCGCCGCCCGCCTCGGCTCGGTATTCGGCGAAGCAAAATGCCAGCAATGATTGTTGCTGAAGGCCACGCGCTCGAAGCGGGCAAGGGTCCGGTCGTTGATCCGCGTCTCGCGCAGCTCCACCAGGGCTGTCAGACCCGTGCCGATGAAGCGGTTGCCGAGGATCTGCGCGGCGAAGCCGAGCAGCAAGATGTCGGTGTTGAACCAAAGTTCGAGAGCGCCGCGCAGGATGAGCGCGCGGTCCTCGCGCGTGACGCTGCGCGCGCCGGCATTGCCATAGGTGACTTGATTGCCCTCGACCCGCGCCTCGAGCACGAGATCGCCCATGATACCGTAATCGGCTTTCGAGCGCGCCTGCGCGGTGCCGTCGCTGCCGGTGTTGAACACCTCGTTCTCGGAGATGTTGGCCTCGCCGACGATCGAGTAGCAGCCGATGGAGAAAGCGAGATCGGACATCTGGCTGGCACAGCGCGCCAGCCGGTTGCCGGTGATGTCGAGCCGCTCGGCGATCGCATAGGCATAGATACCCCAGAAATCGAGCGGATCCATCCGGTTGTCGGCAACCTGCGGCGCCGTCTCGCCGACCAGCGTGATGCCGAAGCCGCCGGCACGGCAGTCATTGCCCGACAGGCGGTTGCGCCGGCCGTTGCTCAAGAAAATCGCCGCATTGGCGCCGCCGATACGGTTGCCGGTTATCTCCGCTCCGTCGATGCGGCTGGCGGTGAGACCGAAACCCAGCCGGCCGGCGGCCAGCGCGTCGATCACATTGCCGGCGATGACGAGACGCGAAGCATCAGTGCAGGCGATGCCGTGCTGCAGTCCGGCCAGGCTGTTGTTGGACACGATGCCAGCGAGAACCGGCCTCGGCGCATCGGTCCCGACGCCGCCGATCTGCACGGCGACCGGCCCCAGACTGTTCCGCTCCTTCAATCGGGAGATCACGGTGTTCCCGCTGATCTCGCAGAACGAGCCGGCGATGCGGATGCCGATATAGGTCGGGTCGGCATATTGGACGCGGTTGCCGGCGATGCGGCAGCCATCGGCCGCGACATCGATCGCCGCAGAGCGGAAATTCGCCGGCCCCTCCGGATTGGACGGGCACAGGACGAAGTTGTCGGTCACCAATGAGAGATCGGCCAATGAATCCGCCTCGTCGAAGGGACGATCATTGACGATGATGCCGAAGGAGGCGCCCGCCACCCAGTTGCGGGTGATGCGACAGGCGAAGGCCGACTCCATATAGGCGATGCCAAAGACGGCGATGTCGCGCCCCGTACTCTCGATGATGTTCCCATCGGCCTCGAAGTCTTCGCAGCGCTCACGCACCAGCATGCCGCCGCCCAGATTGGCAAACCGCGAGGAAATCACACTCAGACGATCACTGGCCTGCGCGACCAATCCAATGAATGTGCGATTTTCCTTCGCCGTGACGCCGCAATGAGAAAGGCGCACGCGCGAGGCCCGGATGACGGTGATAACGCCGGCCCCATCGGCGCCGGCGGAGCCCGCCTCGAAATCGATGCCGAGGATATCGACCCCTTCGATGCGGTCGCGCCCGCCGCCAATGATGAGCACGGGTCCGTCGGCCGCCGAGCGCACCGTCGTCCCCGGACTCTCCGCCTTGAGCACGATGCTGCCCCGCGTGATACGCAAAGGCGTGCGGACGACATGATCTCCGGTCTTGAGACAGACGCAACCGCCTTGCGGCGGCAGAGCGTCGATCCCGGCCTGGATGTCCTCGCCCGGCCGGACGATGATCGTGCAGCAGCAATCGCCAGCTCCCTGCTGCGGCGGTGGCGGCCGGCAGTCGCTGATGACGGACGCCGCTGTCCCGAGCCCGGTGATTGCGGCGACCTGCACATAGTGATGGCGGATACCGCGCGGCGGCGCTTTTACGAGCTCCTCGATCGTCGCTGTCGCGGTGCGCGCCCAGAATACCCAATAATCGCCGGTGCGGAACGAACCGCCGGCGGGATCGACGGAGAAGTCGATCTCGATACCGTCTTCGATGGCGATGGGTCCGGCCGCGGTCAGGATCAGACCGTCGGCATCGATGGTGTTGCTGCCGGCGGTCTGATCCCAGCGCTGAATTCTCGTGTGACGGCCGGCGATCTCTGCCGGCGTGGCGCCGAAGGGACGCGTCGCGGGCCGAGGCAAGGCGCGATCGAGCACGATCCGGCGATTGGTCTCGTCGATATCGACGATGAGCGCCATGTCGGCGCTTTCACCGGCGAGCTCGCGGTGATCGTCGGTCACGCTTACCCAGTCGCCGGCCCGGAAGCGCAGGAAGGCGTCGCGGCCGATGCGGTTGACGGTGAGCGTCGTCTGCGTGCCGCTGACCGCGATCTCGCGCACTGCCGAGACGATCGAGCCATTGTCCCGCGACCATTTGAACCGCGCCGTGCCGAGCGGCCCGCCTTGCTGTATCTCGACGCGATAGAGCCGGTTCTCGAGCCCACGATAGCCGGAGGCCGGCGGCAGGATGCAGGGATCATCGGGCGCCGGTGGTGCGATGGCCCGGCTGGTCAAGCGCCCGGCGGAGGGCGGATCACCCACCGGCATACCGCAGGCCGCCGCGCGGCGCGGATCGACGCGCAATTGCCAGACGGTCTGCCGGCGTGTGGTCGTATCGGCGCCGCCGAGTGCGGGATCGAGCAGTCCGCCGTCTTCGATATAGGTGACCTCGCGTTCCCAGACATCGAGATAGACCACCGCGTCGCCCGCGGCCGGCAGCGTCAAGGGCGGGTGGAAGGGCTGGTTGCGATAGGTGGCGCCGTCCTCGGCAAAACACTCGATCTGGATGCCGTCGACATAGAGCCGGCCGGGGCCGATCGAGAGATCGGCGGGCGGACCGGCGATGAAACCGATCTTGAAAGCGTCGGGGCTCACCTCATAGGGAATGCCGATCGGTCCCAGCGTATCGAGTGCGGTCGTGCGCAGGCGACGGCGCAAAATGTCGATCTCTTCATTCCAGTCGGAATCGATCTGGACGCGGCCCTGCTGCATGAGCACGCCCGAATAACGCTTGCGGGGCTCGAATGTGAATCTCGTATAGTCACCACTCATCGTCGTGCTCCTGTGGAACCCTCACGTCACATAGATCAGGCCGTAATCGAGGCCGAAGGGCAGATATTCCTTGAGCCGCAGATGCAGATTGGCTTCGCGCTGCGGCTGCTTGAGATGGCAATAGGCGCCCATTTCCGATCCGTCGGCCGCGCCCTTGGCAATCTCCTCCGGTCCTTTCAGCGACAATTGCAGATAGGCGGGCTGGCCATAGGCTTCGGCGGTGTATTCCGGTTTCACGCGCAAGCGCACACGCTCACGCAGCGCCTGCTTCTCGGCCGCCATCAACGGCCCTTGCCGCGCCTCGGCTTCCGCGATCGCCTCAGCTGTGGCGAGATCAGGCTGGCAGCGATAGCGGCGCGGCAGACGCGATGCGGGCGGCGCATAAGAAAAACGCACGCAGCCCTTCTGCACGCGCGCGGTGTCGACAGGACCATCGAAGATCGTCTCGGTGGCGAGACTGACCTCGCGCAGAAGACAGCGTCCGCGGATCGTCACCCGCTCGCTGCGCAGAGCCGGGCCCGGCCGGTTCGCCGCCTCGACGCCGGCAATCGCATCCTGGCCGGCGCCATCGACGATGCTGTCGAGAATGGTGAGGCCCTCGGCATGGGCCGGCAGACGGATCGCGCCGACGATCGAAAAGGCGATCTCGACCGCCAGCTCCTGATTGGCGAGACCACCGCCCGCCAGAGCGGCGACCGCCTTGAGGCCCGGCTCGGTCTGGACCGGCGGTGGTGGTTCCGTCTCGGCGATCGAGCCGCCCGGCACCACCGTCGAGTGCAGAAGGCGGAGCCGATGCAATGAGCCTTCGATGGCGATGCGTCCCTCGATCAGGAGGCCGCTGAGTGTCACGGCGAAGTCGGGGCGATTGCCCGAGATTGTCAGCGGCCCACGCAGGCGCAGATGCGGGCGCATGCCGTCGGCGGCCTCGAAGGCAAGTGTATTGCCGGTGGCACTCGAGACATCGACGGCAATCGTCTCGTCATAGGTACGGTTGTCGCGGATGCTGATGATCGCATTGCGCCGGCCGTCGGTTGCCCAATCCAGCAGCGCGGCTGCGATGGTCGGGTGGCCCGTGGCGCCGCCCACGGCGATCACCCGCACATCGGCGGCGAAGTTGCGGCGGATGAGCCAAGCGCGGCGGCGATAAGGTCCACCGCCCAAATCGGCCGGGAATCCGTAGTGATAAATGACCTCGACCTTGCTGGCCGGAAGCAGCGCCGGCCCGAGCGCCAGGCGCCCGCGCGCGACATCGATAGCGATCCGGTCGGTGGAAGGTTGCGACCAAGTCGAGAGATTGCGGCAGATGACTTGCGACAGCGGAATCTCGGTTCCGTCGACATAGACAGTGATGCTCGGCGCTCCGGAGGCCGGGCCGTAGAAATCGGCGAAGCGGGAATAGAAACGCGCCGGGCGGATCGGCTGCGGCACATGCAGCTCGGTGGCGAGACCGGTCTCGTCGCCTTCCCGCCGCGCGCGGCTGAACAGCGGCGCCGATTGCCCGAGCGGGCTGAAGAAATAACGGAAGTCGCCGATTGCGCCGACGCGGCGCGCCTCGCTCCGGTCCAGCGCATAGGCCTGGAGCCGCCAGAGGTGGAAGCCGATGTTACGAATATTGTGCCAGCCTTCGTCCTGCGCCACGGGGCGCACATCGACCGTATGCGAGATCTCATCGAAGGCGCCGCCGAGACGGTCGAGGCGCTCGACCGAGCGCATGTCGGGGGTGCGCAAGGCATGCGGACGCAGATGATTGCGCAGATATTGCGTCCAGCCGAGCAGCTCGAAATATTCGACCGCATGGGCGGGCCAGCCGGTGACGTCGCGGGCCAGCTCCTCGAGCATCGGCAGCGTGCCCTTGCGGCGGCGATAATAGATCGTCTTGGCGACATCGGCGCGCGAGCGCAGCGCCACGAAGGGTCGCAGGCCCCGGCCCGGCAAACTGCGTTCGGCCCGGCCGTTGAGCGCCTTGATGCGACGATCCTCTGCCCCTTCGAGATCGCGGAAAAGCTCGACCGCGGTGTCGCCATCCTTGACGCGGCTTTCATCGAAGAGCGGCGTGGTGCCGACCAGGTCGCCGATATAAGCGACGGCCCAAGGCTCGCAGGTTTCGATGAAGGCATTTTCCTGAAGCTGCCCGATATCCTCTTCGATGACATCGGCCTGGCCGTCGATGATATCGAGAAGGGCGCGGAGCGCTTCACCGCTCTCCTGGTCGCGGGCGCGGATGAAAGCCGGCAGGAGGTCATAGAGGCGGTCGCGTTCAGCGTTGGAGAAAGCCATCAGAGCGCCTCCACGGCAATAAGATTGAGATCGGTCGCCGGATCCGCGATGAACGCCTGCTCGGCGGCGAGGACCGGTGGCGGCGCCCCGGTGAAGCCGGCGCGGGCATAACGGTCGATCAGCGCCAGAGGCGGTGTCGGCCGCGCCGGATAAATGCGGATATGCGCCTGGCGCGGCGCCAGATCGACGGCCCGCGCGGCCTGCTCGATGGGGCTAAGCTCCTCATAATGCTTGAGCTGGAAGACATCGAGATCGACGGCGGCGACGCCCTTGGCGCCCTGCAGCACGGCATAAATCTGGCTCGCGAAGACCGCCTCGCCGAGCGGCATCGCGTCGAAGGCGAAGAAAGCGGTGAGACGGGCGCGGGCATCTTCGAGCATCGCATCCGCTTCGAAGGCGGGATCGCGCAGCAGCCGCGCTCTGACCACGATCGGCACGCGCACGAAGTTGGCGAGGAACAGCGGCCGGTTCGGATCGCGCACGCTGTCGAGCGCGCCGCGCAGGCGCGTCAGCGAGGCCGCGGACAGAATGTTACCATCCGGCCCCGCCACAGTGACATGAAGGGCACGCTCCGTCTCGCTCCAGACCCACGTGACAGAAGCACGCGCCGCGAGGCCTGATGCCGTCGTGATCGCCTCGAAGTCCGCGAGCGATACGGCACGGCCGAAGGTGCGAACCGAATTTGGCGCCCCGTCACGCGCTTCGTCGCGCGTCTCGGGATCGGCGCCACCATCGGCCGGGAGCGGGTTGCTGACGGACTTGAAACCGACCGGACGTTCGAGCGGGATCGACAGCTGCTCGCGCTTCATCCGGCCCTGCAAGCCGAGGCCGGTGCGGTAGGTCGCCATGATGTTCATGGCGCCCGATGGCAGGCGCGCACCGGTCGCGCCATCGCCGAACATGACCTGCGTCTCGCCGGCGTCATTCTGGCGCGCCGTGTAGACGCGCTCGGTGGATTTGCGGGCGAAGAAGCTCGGCGTCTCGTTCCATAATTCGCCATTCACCCGCACCTCCAGGGCCGCGGCGCCTGCGAGCGACGTCGCCGACTGGAGGTAAGTCAAACCGGGCCGCGACAGCTTGAACGTCTGAAAACCTTTGGCCCCTTCGCCGTGGCCAAGTGCCTCCACCGGCTGCGTCTCGCCATGGCTCGCATTCGCGACATTGCCGAGGAGCGTGACATCGTTGAGCGCTGTTTCGGGGCCCGGCGTGAAATCGACGAACAGGTGATCATCAGGTCCGCCCGGCAGCGCCGCGAACGGCGTGACCGCGATAACCGTCACCGGATCGAGCCCCGTCGATGAGCGCAACAATACGCGTCGCCCCTTGGCGATATTGCCCACTGTCCGGGTGCCGGGACGCATGCGCAACGCGAGCCGACCCTGCTTGATCCGGTCGGGATAGTCGTAGGCGCGGAAAACGATGTCGGCGGCGGCGATGCGATAGATGGCGGTCTTGCGCCGGTCGGGAATGGCGCCGATGCCCTCGCCGTAGCTCGTCCATGATGTCCAGCTGCTGCCGATGAGGGAACGCGAGGCGATGCCGCCATCGCCGCCCCTCGCATAGACATGGAGGCCCAAGGCGTCGCGCCCGGCCACCGGCGCCGAGGTGAGACGGCCGGCGAGCGAAACCCATTCGCTCCAGGTCTCACCGGTGCGCGTGATCATCCACAAGGCGCCGTCCTTACCGCGCGCGAAGATGTCGAGACGGTCGGGCGCGCCGGCCACCAGCGCGACATCACCCGTCACCTCGCCGCCAAGCGCGCGCCAGTCGCTCCACGCGGTGCCATTCCATTTGCGGTGAATGACGCCACCAGCATCATCGAGAGCCGCGACATCGATCCGGCCGGCGCCGGTCGAGGCTGCCGCAGGTCCGCCGGCAAGCTCGCCCTTGAGCGATGTCCAATCCGACCACGTGGCGCCGTCGCGCAGGCGATACCAGAGGGCACGATCCGTGCCGCGGACAAACACCGCAACCGCGCCAGGCTTGTGGGAGACGGGCGCCGGCGCCGAGGTGAGAACGCTGCCCAGTCCCAGCCAGCTTCCCGGCGTGCCGGACGTGACGTCGATCGCCCAGAGACCGAAATCGGTTCCCCTCACGAAGACGAGAACAGTGCCTCCCAGAACGGCGACCGGCCGCGGCTCGCAGGTGAGAATGCCGCCCTGATCGATCCAGCCGCTCCAGACGCCCGACACAGACCGGCGTTGGCGCAGCCGCAGATTGCTGTCGCGCACAAAGATGTCCTGCACCGCCGCGCCCACAGCGACCGCCTGGACGTCGGACGACGCGTCCATGAGATCGCGATAGATCCACCGCCTTGTGACCGCCGGCGCTTCAAGCGCCAGGACGGCGCCAGTGCCGGAGCGCGCATAGATGCCGTGAATGCCCGCGGCAGGGGAGGCTATGCCGGGCGTCCCGTGCAATGTCTGGCGTAATTCGACATGCGTCACTGTGTCGGTCAACTGATCGACCGAGCCCAGATGCGCGGGCCGGTCTTCCGTTCTGACGATTGCCGCGGTGCGCAGGCGCGGCACGGCATCGGGACCGGCATCGACGAGCAGTTGCGCACCCGTCTTCATGTCGGTGTAACGCGTATCGAGCGGATAAAGCGCGGTATCGGCCGCAAGCGAGGCATCGACCGGCTGCAGCTCCCATTTGGGCCAGGTGGTCGGCGTCGGCGCCGGCACATAGACATTCACGCGCTCCGGCGCGGCATGCCCGAAGAATCGCAAGCGGCCATCGAGTTTGGCGAGGCGCGCGACATCACCCGACGCTTGCGGCAGGGCGACCGCCGGCTCGAAGGCGATCACCTCGCCGTCGGCACGGGGTTTCAATGCCGTCAGAGTTTTTTCCTCGATCCTGCCGAGGCCGAAGAGGATGAGCTTGGCGCCCGGCGCCAGCTTCTCGGGTCGGGCCACGATCGGGCCGCCGGTCGATCCGAGCGCGAAACCATTGAACGGAGCGGGTGGCGCGAAGGCGGCCGCCTCATTGAGATCGCCATGCGCGGCGATCGACTCGATCGTCTCGAAGATCTGCGCCTTCTCGTCCTGGCCGGGGACGCTCATCACCTTGAAGCCTTTGCGGATGCGCGTTTCGGCGCCGGCATCCAACGCAAAGCTCAACACTGTCTCGGCGGCAAGACCCGGGCGCAGACGATAACCCAGCAGGCGCGTCAGGCGCAGAAGCGAGTCCCGTTCGCGCGCGGTGCGCAGATAGAGCTCGTTGGCGATGCGCTCATTGTAGAAGCTCAGGACATCCGCGGCGGCGGCAAAGAGCTCGAGGATAGTGATGGCATAGTCATCGCTTTCGCGCGTGGTCAGATGCGCGAGCGCCGCCTCCTGCGAGATCGACAGCAGCATCTGCTCACGGAAGCTGGCGAAAGTCCCCACCCGATAGGCGATCTCGGAAAGCCCGGGACGGTTGAAGATGGCGATGGGTGTCGCCGTCACATCGCCAGAGCAGCCGCAGAAGCCGTCATGAGCCATGATCAGAGCCCTCCCACGGCGGTCAGGCGCAGCACGCCGTTCTCGGCGAGGTTGCGGTCATTGTCGAGGCGGGGAATCTCGAAGGGCGTCATGGTGATGGCGCCTTTGTCGAGCTCGCCGCGCGGCGGATCCCAGTAGCGCTTGAAGACCGTCACCTCGGCCGAATTCACGCCTTCGACCGCGACGACGGCGGCATAAAGCTGCGACAGATAGACGGCGGCACCGAAGCCGAAGCGCAAGGGGAAGAAGAAGCCGGTCATACCGTCGCCATAGGCCCGGTTGGACAAAACGCGGCCGACCTCGGCCAGCACGTCGCCGCGGAAATGCCCATCGCCGACACAGATGCGGATGTCGATCTCGAGCGGCACATAGGTGGCGGCGCGGATATCGAGATCATAGCCGGCAAGCTTGAACCGGGTGAGGAAAGCCTTCATGCGCAGGGCGAAGAGCGGCCGCAGCTCGACGCCGCCGCCCGGCAGACGTTTGAGGTTGGCCGGGTCGACCGGATGGATGGCAATGAAGACGGTGTGCCAGGAGCCGGTCCAGCGGAAGCTCGCTTTGGCGGCCGCGACATCGGGGTGGCGCAGCGCCATTTCCTCCCAGTCGCGTTCGGTGACGGCGCGGAACTGCACCGCCCGGAAAGCCTCGGGCGCGATCTGGCGGACCTGCTCGATCGTCTCGGGCGTCTCGCCGCCTTTGGCGGGCAGCGGATGCCACACGCGGGTGAGCGGTGGAATGACGACGGTACCGGGATCGACCAGATGCACCAGCGTTCCCCAGCCGGCATTTCCGGAGCGCCCGTTGCCGATCCGGTAGCGGGCGACGACACGTTCGGCGTCGTAGGGACGCCTGCCATACTGATCGTCGCCGAAACGCAGCGACGTGACGCCCTGATTGTCGGTCTCCACCACGAAATGCTGATCGACGGACTGGCTGTCGAGCAGGTTCGGCACCGGCAGCCACGTTTCGGCGACAGGCTCGCTCGGGAAGAAAATGTCCAGCCCGATGGCGGGATCCGGCACATGGCTCAACGGCTCATCCGGAAGGACGAGATCCGGAATGGGCCACCGGCCAGCGCCCATATCGGGAAGGCGGATTTCGGCTTTCAGACTATCACGCGTGATGCTGCGACCGTGATCGACAGCGGCGATGTTGCCGCGCGCCACGGTGACGGGGTCGATCTGCAGATGATCGACGGTCTCGGCCGAAATGTGGGGCGCGAAGGTGAGCATCTCACCTGCGGCGAAGGCGACGTGCAGCAAGGGCAAGGCCGGATCGGCGGGATTGGTGCGGGGCGTCAGCAGGCCGCCGGTCAAAGCCGACGTAAAGGCGGCGTCCTCGGTCGCCTGGACGTGATCGATGCGCAGAACCTGGCGGCGCGCCGGGTCGGCATCGGCCGCGAGACCCGTTACCGGGCTCACCACTTCCTCGATGAGGACGAACTCACCGGCACGCAGATCCGGCCGCAGCGCCGTGCCGGCATTGTCGCGATAAAGGAAAATCTCGCGACTGTCCTTGGACAAGCAGCACAATGTGTCGCCCCAAGTGTGAATGCGCAGCTCATTGTGGAGTTCGAGCACCCGCGTGTCGGCCTTCGTCTCGAAGACGAGCGTTTCCGCCAGCGCCGGATCACCGTCGAAATCGGCGGCGGCAGGAATGATCGTGTCGGGCGGTGCGAGCGCGCCTACCAATGGCGTAGCGACCATGCTCGTCACTTTTGTCGCCACCGGAATGACGCCATTGGCGCCCGAGCCACCCTCGAAATGGACGAAGCTGCTGGCGGCGCGCCCCTGCCCCATCGCATAATCGATGAGGCGGGCATGACGGGCGGCCGAGATCCGGTGCCGGCAGGTATCGAGATAGCTTTCCGTGCCGGGGCCGGCATCCTGATAATAACTCAGATAATCGGCGGCATAAGCCAACAGCTCGACCAGCGTCATGCCGAGATCGGCCGGGAGACGCTCCTGCCAGCCGGGATTGCGCTCGGCGATCAGATCGACCATCAGGCGGCGGAAGCTCTGATAATCCTTGGCGAGGTAGTCGAGCGCCGGCTCGACGCGCTGAGGGTCTGGGCAATCGGATGTGGGGCGGCAGTCGAATTCGCTGGGACAAGCCGCCTTGAAGCTGAAGACCGCCTGATTGCGCTCCAGATCCAACGAAGGGTGCGCGACGTCGAGCACATAGGGTGAGAAATCGCCTTCGCGGTCGACAAGGACCCGCCGCCGTAACGGGTCGCCCGCCACGGCTTCGACCGCCGTCACCTTGATGTCGACGATGCGGATGCCGCCTGACACGGCGAAGTTCGAAGCACTGAGCGCCGGCGGCGTTTTCAGGAAGGTGACATCGAGGATGAAGCGGTTCGCCGGCTCCCGCCGGAATTCGACGAAGTCGATGCCGTTCAGCGGGTGCGCCGGATCGAGCAGAATACCGGATCGATGTTCATCCCCGCATAACAATGTGCCGTCCGCCGATAATACCGTCATGGATGACCTCACACCGGAACCGGATGCCGGAAGACCTCGACGCGCCGCTCGCCAGTCTCGCGGCGCATATAGGAAATCCGTATTTCGAGCGCTCCCTCATCGGCCGTCGTCTCGACCTTCTCGAGCGAGATGACCGGATCGAGCCAGCGGATGAGGGCGCCGTGAATGAGCTGCTCGGTGGCGGCCGCCAGCGCATCGGATAGCGGGGCGAAGACGAGCTGCTTCACGCCGCAGCCGAATTCGGGCCGGTTCACCCTTTCGCCGGGTGCGGTGAACAGGACGAGCGCGATCATGTCGCGGATATGGTCGTCGCTGCCGGTGCGGCTGGTGCGCCCGCGCTCATCGATCGTAAACGGAAAGTCGAAATATGGCCGGGCCTCGTCCATCAGGTGAAATCCACATCGACGACGGTGACGGGTTTGGTCTGATTGTGCTCGCAGAAGACCTTGATCGAGTCCTTGCGCTGCTCGATATGGCGGACGACGCCGCGTGCGATGGCGATGAAAAAACGCCGGCGGTCGCGCACGCTCTGCTCGGAGCCGTCCATGCTCATCGGCGGCAGGCCGTCGGCGACCATCATGGTGTTGAGCTCGCTTTCGATCTCCGCCGCCATCGAATTGGCGAAACTGGCAAGCGAGCCGGGTTTGAGTTGCGTGGCCATCGTTCTGATCTCACTCCAGCATGACTTTGACTGACAGAAGATCGGGCTTGGGCGGCGGCATCTGCATCACCGGCGGCGCCGGCGTGACTGGCAAGATGCCGAGCGCCAGCTCGCCCGGATGCACATGGGCATTGAACAAGGCGACGAGCTGCGAGAGATAGGCGAAGAGCTGGTCGCCGATCACCGCCGGATGCGCGGCGCTGTCGCTGCCATGGCGCACCATTTGCGCGCTCGAGACGACCTCCACCGCGCCCGTGATCGTCACCGTGCCGGTCGCGGCATTGACCTCGACCGAATTGAGCGCCGCGCCGTCTGTCAAGCTGATCGTCTGGGCCACGTCGTCCATCACCACGGTGAGACCGGTCTCGGTCCGCCAGATGCGCGTGGTCGGCTGGCTCTGCTCGTTGGGGGGCTTCTTCGGCAACTCACCGTTGCCCCAGTAGCAGCCGGTCCAGATCGGCTGCGAGGTGTCGCCGTCCTCGAATTCGATCCACACGCCGGCGCCAAGCGGCGGGATGGAAAAGAAGCCCGAGGTCGGTCCGCCATAGGGAACGCAGGGCCAGGCCCAGCCGGTGGGCACGCCTTTCAGCACACGGGGAACGAAAGCCTGGAGACGGCCATAACCGTCGGGATCGAGATTATTCGCCACCGTGCCCTTATGCTTGCCGAAGACTTTTCTTCCGGTTCGCGGGGCCTCTGATCTTGCAGTGCTCAGCATCGATTTTCCCTCTCTCACGCGACCGCGGCCAGCGGATCGACAAAGACTTCCGCGCCGGTGAGGCCGACGGCGTTGCGCCAGGCGGTGAAGCTCTGGCGGTAATCGTCCCGCGAGATGTGGTGCGAGACCTGATCGACATAATAGAGACCGCTGTTCTGGCGGCCGGCGCCGCGCACCAGCACCGGCAAGCCGACGCGCAGCGGCCGCGCCAGCTTGATGCCGTCGACCTCGCCCTGCGCCATGATCGCACGGCTGGTCGCCGAAGCCCGCGCCATCGCCCGCAGCTGCGCCTCCGTCGGATTGGCGGCGCCATCGCCGAACTGCTGCTCCACCGGCGGCGGAAGAATGCGGAACAAGGAAGGCTCCATGCCCATCGGCAGCTCAGCGGACATCAGGCCGAAGGATGGTCGCGGCGCCCGCGTCACCGGGTCGACCATCAACCCCATGACGCCGGTCGGCGACAGCATGTCGTTCGCCACCGTGAACTGGGTGAGATTGGACTGGATGCCGAAGTCGATCGACAGCACGCCTTGATGCGGCACGAAAGTGTAGGGGCGATGCAAATGCCCGACATCCCGGCCGGTGATTGGATCGGGCTGGATGAACAGATCGAGATTGTTGGTATAGGCCAGCTCGAACAGGAAGGCGGCGTCATAGATGCGCTGCGTAGTAGTCGTGTCCATGATGGTGCGGGTCGGAGGCAGCGTATCGATGAGCGGCAGGATCGCGTATTTGCCAAAAATGGTCGCGGCGATTTCGCTCTCGGACAGATTGGGCCAGGGAAACGGCTCCTGGTTGCTGACCATTCGCGTGCCAAGCGAATCCATGCCCACGACTTCGAGCTGTGACGTGCCCGGCGCATCGCCGGCGCTCAGCCGCGCATCTTTTATGTAGCCATTGATCAGCACCTGTGGGACCGGCAGCCCGGCGGCGATACTGATCTTCACCGGCGTCATCGGTCGGAAGATATCGATGGCTAGCGCGTCGAAATCGCCGAACGAATTGCGTGACAGCTCGAAATGCAGGCGGAAGATCGAGGCCTGGCCGATCGAGGTTTCGATGTCGATCGCCCGCAACGCTTGGAAGAACGGCATGGGCATCGGCGCGAAGGCCACCTGAACGCTGAACCACGAGGGAAGCAGGCCCATCTCAGCCGCCTCCCTCGGGTGCCGGCACAGCGACGGCTGAGCCCGGCTCCTCGGTCAGATCGACCGGGCGACGAACCAGATTGAGATCGCACAGCCGCCAGAACTGCTCGGGGTCGCCAACCGCTCGGAAGGCCAGAAGATCCGGCTTCTCCCCCTGCTCGACCGCGGTGAAGAGCCGGGGCGGTGTCGCATTCTGCGGAATGAAACGCATCCGCTTGTAGCGGATGGTGCGCCCGTCCTTGGTCGTCAATGTCGCCTCGGTGATGTTTTCGTAACGGCTGCCACGGAAGAACATCGATGCCCTCCTAGAGCCGGCCCAGCGCCGCAATGGCGCCGGCCGCACTGAACTTGTTCATGCTGGAGATCACTTCCTTCTGGGTGAAGGCGGCGAGATAGACCCAGTAACCCGGATTGGTGACGTCGAGATCGCGATAGGTGAGCACCCTGACCGTCAGGTCGGCCTTGGCGCGGATCGGATTGAGCTTCTGGTCGAAGGCCTCCTCCTTGATCGACAGGCTCTGGATCTGAACCGGCAGGACGCGGCGCGGTCCCCAGACGAGCAATGTCAAGGGCGCCGTCTCGCTGAGGATGAAGGCGCTGCCGGCGAGCGCCAAAGCCTCATTGGCGATGACGAGCGGATAGGACGGATAGACCAGGCGCTCGATCGCGGCGATGACGGGATGCAGGCCGTTCTCGACCACGGTTGCATTCTCTCCCGGTTTTTCGAGCTGATCGGCGGCGTCGATCTCGACGGAGAAGGTCAATGTCTCCTGCGGCGGCCCGTTGACGCGATTGGTCTCGCCGCGACCGCCGCCGCCTGCCGCCGCCTGGCTCTGCAGGGAACGGGAGACTTCATCCGGATTGTATTGGAAGGCGATCACCAACGGCTGTGTCGACGGCAGCCGATAGGCGACGAGACCGCCTTTCATGACGCGCGGACTGCCCGGAAATTCAGATGCCATGTACCGCTCGCTCCTTCACAGTTTGATGGTCTTGATCCATGCACCCTGCTCCATGACATGGATGTAGCCCCGGGCTTCCAGCAGTTGCCGCCAGCCCGGATTGATGATGATTCCGACATCGATGGTGACCGTCTTCGCGCCATTGAGGCGGGCGACCTCGACCGCCGCATCTTCAAAGGCGGCCGTGACCCGCATGCCGGTGCCTTGACCGCGCAGCGCGTCCGGCAGCTTGCTCATGAAGCGGCGCACCGCGAGCGTGCTGCCTTGCCGGCTCACCGTCACGCCGGCCAGCTGCACACCTTCGGCGGTCAATGTTCTTTCCGCGCCGGAGGCCAGGAGCGAATCCATCTCGCGCGCCAGGCTGCGGGCCGTCGAGCTCAGCCCTTTGGCAACGACCGTCCGGCCGAGCGCGACGCCGGTATTGGTGGGCAGGCCGCCGGCACCGGCATAACCGCCAATGGCGACGGTGCCGCCAAGGCCGATCTTCACGGCCATGTCGACCTGCTCTTCATATTGCGCGAGCGAGCTCTGCAGCACGCCACACAGGGTCGGCGCGGTGAGCATGTTGATATGCGACGGCACGATGCGGCCGGTGCCGTTCTCGACATAGAACTTCACTTCCGACGAATATTTCGTACGGATCTCGTCGAAGGTCGCATTGCGTGGGACCTTGTCGCTTTCACGGAAGAAGCGCGCTTCATTGTTGGTCGACGAGAAGGGATGCAGCAGATGCCGGGGCGTCGTGTAGTCGACTTCCACGACCGGCGGCTTCATCCACTTCGCCACCAGCCCCAGCTCGAACTTGGTGCCGTCCTTGTAATGGATGATGGCGAGCTCGGCGGTGAAATACTCGACCTTGGCGATCTCATTGTCGATGTAGGTCGGGAAACTCTTGAAGCGGTCGAAACCAGTCGCCATCGGATCGACGGCCGGGGTCTTCTTCTCTTCCTCCCCCATGTCGATCTCTTCGCGGGTGACCTCGACGAGGACCGGCTTGACCTCGGCGACATAGGCATCGAAGGCATCACCATTGAAGAATTGCAGCTTCGCATTGACCTCGGCGCGATCATCCGCCGACAATGTCCCAGCCTTGCGCAGGCGCTTGGCGTCGGACTTGCCGAGGGATCGCGCATAACGAATATCGGTGGCGCGCTTAGGGTCATAGGCAAAAGCCCATTCCATCGGCATCTGGATCTCGCCCTGGTCGTCGGGCTGGCGCTGAATGGTCGGATTGCCGCCACGCTGTTGCACGACATGGGTCAGCTCATGGGCGAGCAACCCGGTGTCGTGGCCGCTCTTGGCGAAGGCGATGTCACTGCCATGGGTGAAAGCCCGCGCGCCGATGCCGCGCGCCGCCTCTTTCGCCTGATCGTGCATATGGAGCCGCACATCGGAGAAGTCCTGGCCGAAACGCGGCTCGAAATAAGCACGCTGCTCGGCGTTGAGAGGGACGCCACCCCGCGCCAGAGCGGCGGTCGCTCGCGGATTTTCCGTGGAAGGTGACACAGCCCTGCCCGTCACGCCGACCGCACGATTGGAAGCGATAGCCTGTGATGCATGATCGGCCTCGCGCTCCAACGGATCGTTCGCCGGCTCGGGGCCGCGCGCGGGGGTGGCGCGGTGCGAGTCTGCCAAGGAAATCTGCTCGTGCCTGGTCATCGCCGGTCAGTCCACATCGGGTACATTCCCAATCGGATATTCTGTGTAGACACCAAGGTCTTCCAAACGCCGCTGGATGATCCCCCATTCCCCGCCGACATCGACTGCCGGCATGTTCGGCTGCTGCTTCAGCCACAGATTGGCGTCATAGGCTTCCTGATTTCCCCAGCGATAAAGGTTGCGCGGTGTGTTGGGGGAGACGGCCATCGGCGGCTTGACCAGATGCGCGCCGCCGGCAGTTGGCTGAAAGCCCAAAAATGGCGCCCAATCATCGACCTGCGCGCCATAGGGCCTTATCCCGCCGGTGCCGTCTCTCAGATAAAATGCGCGTGGTCCGGTTGGCGTATTGACGACGCGGATCTGCAATCCGTTGTAGACCCATGCCTCGTTGGTGGCGAAAGTGAAGGGCGGCGCCCCTGGTGTCGCCATCATCATGAGATTGTCGCCGTATTTCGCCTTCGCCGCCTCGGTGCGTTTGCGCGCCTCCGGAAGATGATCCGTCCAATCAGGCTTGGGCACATCCGGATCGACCGCCGGCGGCCTGGGTTTGGTGCGCTCCTGAAAGACCGGCAGCTGCACTTTCTTGCCCGCCTGCGCCGGCAGCGGCTGGGGCGGTATCGGAAAGCCCGCCTGATCGGCGAAATGATCGCCCACCGGCTTGTAGGTTCCCGACTCACGATTCCAACTCTTGAGCGCGCCATTCTCCATTTTTATGTTGCCGGCATAGGCCACCGGCCCGCCCATCGCGGCCTCGGCATGGCCGTAGCGCGAGCCCCAGAGCGACCCGTCCGGCATGCGCGCGAAAGCGTAGTCGCCGGTGGCCGGAATCAAAGCGCCGCTTTCATAGTCGACCTCGAAGAACATGCCGTCGCGCTCGACGATCTGGACACGTTCGCCGCCCTTGGGCGTCCGGCGCGGCAGATTGTTGTAGGTCGGCACGCCGAGGTCGGGCTTGGTCGGCGGCGAGCCATGCGTCGTCGCGCCACCCGCCGGGGCATCGGGAAGCTTCGAACCTCCGCCGGCCACGTCATCGACAAGCCCTTGCGGCGCGCCATGCTCGGCGGTCGCGGCGGTGCGCGATGCGGCACCCGCGACGTCATCGGCGCTGCGCACGGCGCCCTTTTCCAGGTTGAGGGTGAGGCGTTCCGCTTTCGCGACCTGAGGCACATCCGGCACCACCTGGATGGCGGCTTCGAACAATGCATCGCCGACCTCGCCGGAGCCGACGGACTTGGTGCTGAGATTGCCGCCATAGAGATCCCGGCGCGTTCCGATATCCGTCATCTTCTTGTCGAAATTGACGGCCGCCACGCCGAGGCGCAGGCCCCAGCCGATCGGTCCCGGCACGAACATCGAGACGAATTCCACCACTTTCAGGATGTCGTCCCAGAGCGAGGTCTGCGATTTGCGGTACTTCGCCAGATCGTCGATCACGCGGTTGATTTCCGACGATTTGCCGCCGAGGGGACCCTTCAGGCGCTCCTTCTCCATGTCGATGATCTTGTCGGCGGCATAGATGACCTTGCGATCCTTGATGAGGCCGCGCGCGCTGGTGATCTGCTTGCGGCCATCGAAGAGAAAATCGGTGAGCTTGCCATGCGCGGCGCTGGCATCCTTGGCCGAGAGAATGTCCTGGGCGCTGAAGCCTTGCGTGACCTTGAGATTGGATTCTTCGGCTACCGTTTGGTTGAAGGCCTGCTCCTGCTGCTCCATCTGCTTTTCGCGCTGATCGGTGCGCTGCGAATAGGTGGGCTCGCCGGACAGCGTGTCGCCGATGACGCTGAAGGGATTGAGGGCGCGATGGATACTGTCCGCCTGCTGCTCGCTGTCGAGCTTTTCCTTGACCGCGGCGCGTTGACGGGATGCCGCGGCCACTTTCTCATTGCGGTTGATCCGCTGCAGCTCGGCCCAGAAATAATTCGGTGACCATTTCTTGTTCTGCCACATGCCGACATATCGCCGATCCATCCTGAGGAGGCTCGCTTCGGCGCTGTCGAGCGCCGCCACTGCAAGATTGGTCAGATCGGCGACCAGCGCGTTCTCGAAATGGCCGATCAGGGCCCTGAACTCGCCTAGGAGACGCGCGCCGTTGCGGTTCAAATCCTCCCTGCCGGCATAGGGAACCTTGTAGTGCTTATAGAGGTTCCAGTAGTTGACACGCGCCAGCGCGTCACTGCCGTCTTCCAGAATGCTGCCGACGCCGCCGTGATGCAGGAGATGAGTGGGCGCGTCGGCCATGATCTTGGAAATCTCGACAAGCGAATCCCAATTGCCGGCCGTATCGAGCTGCTTCTTGTTGCGCTTCTCGACATAGTCGAAAGCCCATTCGGTCTGCGTGCCGCCAGATTCGGTGGCGATCCCCATCTCGCGGTCATGGCGCCGGCTTTCCTGCACCAGGACCAGCTCATCGGCGGTGACACCCGCCTGCTTCAGGATCTCGCCGGCAAAAGCGGCGTCGCGATACTCATCGGCGGTGCCGGCGGTGGCCCGGTCCGACGTCACGAAATCCTGGATCTCCTTCGGCAGTTCCTTAACCTGCCCGGCCGGCGTGGGCCTGATGTGAATCGTGGTCTTTTCCGCGCGGCCGTTGATGGGCTCCTCGGTGTAGGGATCGAGTGGGTAGCGATAGATGAACTTGCCCGGAATGCCCTCGGCGGTCGCATTGGGAACATGCCCCAGCGGCGATGTCGTATAGTCTCCAGGCGCCAGCTTGTTGATCAGCAAATCGACGGTGGCCGACATGCCGTCCGACAAGACAACATCCGCCGTCTTGCCGCCCTGCTCGGCTGTCACGGTGACGACCCCTGGCTTGTTCTTGTCCTCATCCTGGGGCTTGCGCTGCAGGATGGGCGTGCCCATCCGCTGCTGCAGCGTATGGCCAAGCTCATGCGCGAGAAGATGCCGGCCCGCCGTCGTATGCGGTGCAAATTGGCCCTTGCCGAAGACCACGTGATGGCCGTGCGCATAAGCGCGCGCATCAAGCGCGGCGGCGGAACGTTCGGCCGCGCTATGGCGGTGAATGAGAGTGTTGCTCAGATCGCGGCCGAATCTCGGTTCGAAATAGGCCCGCTCGGCGTGGCCGAGCGGTTCTCCCGATTGCGCCAGCACATCACGGACACCGGCGGGAAGCTTCGCCGCTCCGCCCGAAGACGGCGTGATGTGAGGTTCCCGCTCTGGAAAGCGTCCCTTCACGACGGTGTCGGCGAGCCTGTCCGCTTCGCGCTCCAACGCATCGTCGCGCTGCCTGCCCCGGCTGGCGGGCGCCGGGTCGACGGCTCTGGCGACTTGCGGCGCGGCTCTCATCGGCCCCGCTCCTTCTCAAGCGCGATCCGGATCGCCTTTTCGAGCGCGCCGGCGCCCGCATTCGCCGGCAGCCGGACCCGCAGCGTGTCGATATGCAGAGGCTTGTCCTGGGTACCCAGAGCCGTCGTGACACCCTTGGTGACGGCGCGACCGAGATCCGCCGCCTGGCGCATCGATCCCGCTCCGGCAATCCTGATGGTCGGCGCGCGGGTCATGACGAGACAGCTCCGAAGACATTGCCTCTGAATTCGCGGTCGAGCTTGTGATATTCGGCCCGCGCGGCGCGCGCGATATGCGCCATGGCGAGCGGCTTATTCTCGGCGGCGGCTAGGAAAGCGGCATTGATGGCGATGACCGATATGTTGCCGCCGGCGATATCGAGCCGCGCGAGCACGTCGAAGTCGAGCGCCGCGCAAGGCAGCTCCGGCGGAAAGGCCTTGCGCCAGATCCGGCGCCGGGCCTCGGCATCCGGGAACGGCACGTCGATCACATAACGGATGCGGCGCATGAAGGACGGATCGAAATGGTTCTTCATGTTGGTGGCGAGGATCGCCAGGCCGCTATAGCTTTCCATCCGCTGCAGCAGATAGCTCACCTCGATATTGGCGTAGCGGTCATGGCTGTCCTTGACTTCGCTGCGCTTGCCGAAGAGCGCATCCGCCTCGTCGAAGAACAACACAGCGCCGCTCGCCTCGGCGGCATCGAAGACGGCGCGCAGGTTCTTCTCCGTCTCGCCGATGTATTTCGACACGATGCGCGATAGATCGACACGGAAGAGATCGAGGTCGAGATCACGGGCGACGACTTCGGCCGCCATGGTCTTGCCGGTGCCGCTCGGTCCCGACAGGAGAACCGAGACACCGCGCCCGCGCGGATATTTGCGTCCCATGCCATGATCGCCATAGACGCGCGCCGAATGACGGATCTGGGCGACGACGGCCTTGAGATCGTGGATCACCTCGAGCGGCAGGACGATATCGTCCCAGCCGAAGCCCGGGATGATGCGGTCGGCAAGCTGCTCGAGCTCGCGGCTCGCCTTCTCGCGGCAGGCCTGCCAGAGATCGTCGGCCTCCAGCGCTGCCGCTGCGATAAGACGCGGACCAAAGCGGAAATGCTGGGCGATCAGCTCGATCTCTTCCCGCATCTCCGGCATTTGCGGCCCCAGGGCTTCGTGCCAGAGCTCGATGCGGTCCTGGTCCGACAAAGGATCGAGCCGCAGCATGGGCACAGGGAATGAAAATTCATGCCGCCCATCGGCGACAGCAATGGTGAGCACGAGAAAATCGGCGAAACGTTCCTCGATCAGCCGCTGGCCTTCCGGCTGCCCGATATCGATCAGCAGCGCGAAGCCGCCCATCAGCGCCTCGCGCGCCAGGAGCGGCAGATAATCGGGCGCCGAGTCGAGCAGCCGCGACTTCACCTCGCAAAGTGCCAGGCCGAAGCCCCGCGCGAGCGCCTGTGCGATGGCACGCCGCCCGCTTTCCCGGGGGCCGGTGATCATCGCCAGAGGCCGGTCCGCCTGGCGCAGTCTTTCGGCGAGAGTCTCGACAAGCGCGCGGTGACGCCTGAGGAGCGGCCCGCCCTCGACTGGACCGAGCAGCGACGAGATGCGCCGGTCGATGGCATCCTCGCCCATGAGATAGCGCCCGATGCGCTCGTCGATCGACACAGGCGTCGTCGCCGTGATGCCGCGCTCGGCGCAATCGATCAGCCGGAAGCGCCGCACGGGCGCGGAGGGCGCCAGGCGTTCCCAGATTTTGACCGACAGCTCGAAGCCGCCAATATCGAGAAGTGCCTGGGCGGTCTGCGGTGTCACCTGGCGCGGTTCACCTTCGAGCAGCGCGTGCAAGCAAAGCAGCAGCAGATCCTCATCGAAGGGCGTCAAGTGAAAAAGCGCCGACAACCGGTCGATGGCGGCCGGGCCTCCCTCGTCACGCAGCTGGCGGCGCGCTTCCTGATAGGTGGCGACGAGCCCTGCCGTCGCCTCGCCTTCTGCGCGGGAGAGACGTCCCGCAATCCAAGCCAACCCCAGGCGGATCACTTCGTCGTTGCGCTCGCGCCAAGGCCGTATATCCGCCGTCTTCAGGATCTCCATGGCCTTGCCGCGCGCCATCGTCAGACCCCCAGCGTGAAGGTGATGCCGGCATCGCGGCTGCGGGCGCCGTCGACCTGGGCCGCGACCGGATAAGGCGTCGGCGAGACATCGATGATGTCGGTCGCCGCTGCGACCGGGACTTCGACCGCCGTCGGCGTCGGCGCCGCCCACGGATCGCCGGGTTCGGGCATCCGGACCGGAATGGCGGCATCGCCAATGACGATCTCCGCACCCTTGGCGCCCTTGTGCCAGAGACGTTTGCCGGTGACCCGCAGCACCGATGCCGCCGTGCCGGTCGGCGGCGTCGCCCCGGCAACTGTCGGCACCAGCTGCATCAACCTTATGTCGGACGCGTAGCGCCGGGACTTGTTTATGGCGGTGCCCGGACCGAGCGCGCCTTCGACACCCTCGGCAGGATGGAAGGCGAAGAGCTGAATCTCGAGCGGCCCCGGCTGCAGTTGTTGCGGCGGCGGGATCGGGCGTGGCGAGGGATGGTCGGCATCGACCGGATATTGCGCATCCGGCAAAGCGATGCGGATGCATCCGTCCCCGGGGAGATCGACGCGGATCGGATCGAGCGTGCCGAGCCGGACATAGAGACGTTCGGCGGCAATTCTTTCGGCTATGATGGTGATCTCCTCGCCGATGCGGGCGCGCATCTCGCCCAAGAGATCGCCGGGACTGACAGGCGACACATAGAGATCGGTGATCTCCGGGCGCCGGCGCAGCGACATATGGAGCCGGCGCAGCTCGACCGGCTTCGGACTCACCCGCGGCAGCGGTGTTTCGATCTGGACGACCTTCACCTCATAAACAACCGAACGGCGGAAATTAGTCCCCGACACAGCCGACCAGACCTTGGTGATATCGTCGAGCGTGGCGGGATGGAGAACGATCTTCAAACGCTCGAACTCGGTGGTCAGATCAGGGTCGAGGATCGGGTCGCCGGGCGAGCCCGCCACCGGATTGACGATCGCCAGCCGGTCGATGCCATTGGCGAAATCATTCATCACCCGCATCGCGTCGCCCAGAAGCGTCTGCGCATTGAGATCGGCATCGCGCTGGTTCTCGACGGCGCTGTGCGTGGTCATGAGATAGCGCAGATCGAGGGACAGAGGCGGATGGCCATAGGCCGCCGGATGACCGGTGCCCGGAATCTGCTGGTTCTTGAGCGCCGCATTCTCGATGACCTGCATCAGATAGAGATTGACGCGGGCGCCCGACACACCGGCCAGCTCGACATCGGGCGGTGCCAGCGTGATCTCGGCGCCGGTCACCATGCGGTCGCGCAGCAAGGTGCGGAGCGTGCGGCTGACGGCGGCGATGGCGGCGTGTGATGCCATGGCGCCCTCTAACGCGGCTCGCCGCGCCGGGCGCGGGCATAGGTGTCAAAGCCGCGTGTCCGTTGCGGCTGGGGACGTGCGGGGGCAGTTGGTCGTTCCTGCGGCAGGAACTGGACATCGATGCGGCCGATCGAAATGTTGGGTGGAGCGGGCGTGGACTCGATAGTGGGCGCGGCCGTCGCCTTGTGGACAATGGGCGGCACGTCGAAGAACATCGGGCGCTGATCGCGCGGGACCTCAGGACGTTCGATCGCCGGCGGGTCGGCAATGGGAGACTCCGATTCCGGCGCTTCCGATTGCGCAAGCATTTCTGATACTCGTCGCGATGCCGGCGCAGCTCGTAGAGAAGGAGGAGCCGGAGGAGCAAGCGGGTCCGACGCCGGTGCATGGATGCCGTCAATCTTGACGCCCTCATCCGGCAAAGCCGGTTCAGCAGAGTGCGTCTGCCGCGCGTCCTTGGCCGGCGTAGGATTGATCTTGCGGGGCGCAGCGGGAGGCCGCGTGGACTTTTCCACCCGTTGCGCTTCAGGCGTCCCTGCTTCGAGCTGAGGTATCATCTCCTGCTCGAAACGTGCCGCCGGGCGCGCCTTGAGCAGCGGAAGCCCGGCCGGCCGGCCAGTGCCGCGGGCGATCAGACGATCGGCGAAATTCGTCATCCGCTCGCCTCCCCCGCCGCCGCGATCGCCAGATACTGGGCGCGCTTGGCGAGTGGCAGCGCCAATATGTCGGCCTCGCTCCAGTGATAGGCGCGCGCCATGCGATAGACATCGCCGTAAAGCGCAGCCGAGTTGCCGAAGGCTCCCTTCAAAAGCGCATAACCGTCGAGCAGTGTCTCGAAACTCGCAGCGCAATGCGGGCATTCGACCGCGATGCGGCATTCCGCCAAGGGATCGAGCCCGAGCAGCTTTTCAGCGAGCTCGGCCTCGCAGTCTTCCGGCAGGTCTTCGCGCGCCACCGCCCGTCCCTGCGCATTGAAGAGCGCCGTCAGGCAAGCCTCGAGCAGACGGCGCGACGATCGCTCTCCAAGGCCCAGCGTCCTTTCGAGAACTTCGCCCGTGGGTGGCGCCAGTTCCGCGACCCAGCTCCCGTCCGGCGCGGCAAGCGCACAACGCCGATCCGAGATGTCGGGTCGCGGCGAAACCAGATCGCGGAAGCGGATCGGCACCTCGACGACACTCTTGCAGGACGGACATGTCACGACGAGATCCGTTTCGGCGCCGAGAAGACGGGAACAGAGCGCAAGAAGAAGTCGCTCGCGATCACCGACGGTCAGCCGCGCCAGCTCATCGGGCATGGGGACGTCCCCGCCGATACGCAGGACCAGGCTTTCGATGAGCGCGCTCACGCAGCGGACCGGTGGCGTGGCGCCCATATCAGTGAACAGTGCCTGATCATGGCCGGTCGGCTCACGCAGCTCGACAAGACGGCGAGCGTCCAGGCCATGCAGCAACTCCACATAAAATGACTGCATCGGAGATCGAGCTCCCCACACGCCTCGATTGCCGTCCAAGGTGTCAGGCCGGGACCGTGAAACTCGGCTCGGCCGGCTCGGTCACCGCGACATCGCGCTGCCAGCCCTCATTCTCGAGCTTCAGCGTCTGGATCGCGATCGCATTGGCATTGGCGTCGAGATCGGGCAACGCCTGGAAGTCCGACACCCAGCAGCGGTATATCTGATAGGAGAGGACCTTTTGGCCGGCCTCGTTGAAGACATCGAGAATCACATCCTTGCGGAAATCGGCGAGCGACACTTCCGAGCCGGCGCCGGCGCCGAAATTCCAGATCTTGTTGGCCCAGCGCTCGAATTCGAGATCATGGGTCACGCCGCGCTCCAGCGTGATCGCCTCGAACTTGCTGCGCCCTGGCGATTTGCGCGCCGTCGAGGGATCGCCGCCCTCGCGGTGCTCGATCACTTCGGTGCTGCGCTTGAGCGCGCCGACCTTGCTGATGCCGGCCACGTAGCGGCCGTCCCATTTCACCCGGAACTTGAAGTTCTTGTAAGGATCGAAACGGCGGGCATTGACGGTAAAGGGCGCCATGGTTCTCTCCTCACTCGGCCGTCGCGCGGGCGATCTGCTGGATCTTGATGATGACGAATTCGGCGGGCTTCAGCGGCGCGAAGCCGACCTCGATATTGACGATGCCGTTGTCGATATCGCTCTGCGTCGTCGTCTCGCCGTCGCATTTGACGAAATAGGCCTCGTTAGGCGTCGAGCCCTGGAAGGCGCCCTGACGAAACAGGTCCTGCATGAAGGCCCCGATATTGAGCCGGATCTGCGACCACAGCGGCTCGTCATTGGGTTCGAACACGACCCATTTGGTGCCGCGGTAGAGGCTTTCCTCGAGGAACAATGTCGTGCGGCGAACGGGGAGATATTTCCAGTCGGAGGCGAGCGCGTCCGCGCCTTCGAGCGTGCGGGCGCCCCAGCAGATGTTGCTGAAGATCGGGAAATTGCGCAGGCAATTGACGCCCAGCGGATTGAGCGTGCCGTTTTCGAGATCGGTCATCACATAAGTGAGGCTCTCGACGTTGCGCAGCCTTGCCTCGGTGCCGGCCGGCGCCTTCCAGACGCCCCGCGCGGTATCCGTCCGCGCCCACAGGCCGGCGATGGTGCCACTTGCCGCCAGCGAGCGCTGACGGTTCTGGTTGAGCGGATCGGGCGTGAAGGTGCGCGGATAATAGACGACCGAGTTCGGATGCCGGAGCGATTCATTGGCGGCGAGCCAGGTCTGCATCTGGTCGATGGAGACGACGCTCTCCGGGATGTCGATGATGATCATCGAGCGCCGGCTCTCGGCATAGGTGATCGCTTCCGCATAGACCGACAAGGCGCCGGCCTGGCCGAGGCGTGGCGCATCGGGAATGGCGATGATGTTCACGAGGTCCATGTCGTCGATCGCATAGAGCCCGGTCTTGAGCCCGACATTGCCGCGGAAAGCCGCGGCGGGGACCAGATAATTGCCGCTCGCCGGATCGATGATGGTGCCGTCGGCGCCGCTGGCAGCGGTCGGCAGGAACTGCAAGGGGCGCGTCGAGAGCGGCGCCGAAAGCCCGTAATTCACGGCATCGGGACCGGCGAAGGTGAAGGTCGCGGTCGGTTCGAAGGGCTGGGCGCCCTTGCCGGCGATGACGACGAAGCGGCGCGGATTGGTCACTGAGCCGGCGCCGATGATGTCGACCGTAGCCCCGGTAAAATAGGCGCGGAATTCCGCCGGGATCGCGGCCCCTGCTCCCGCCGAGCGCAAAGCCGTCTGCAGACCGGCGGCCCATTCGGTGAAGCCGGCTGTGGCCGTCGTCGGAATGGTAAGAGCGATCGCGCCGGGCGCCACGCTCAGACTGACCGTGATGTCCTTGAGGTCGGCGAAAGGCGGCACCGCCGCGGCGAGATCGGCGCCCACCGTGCCATTCGCGGCGGGCGGCGTCATATCGCTCAAGGCCGATGCGCGGCTGAGCTGGATCAAGCGTGAGCCCTGATTGACCACGTCGACGGCATAATTCGCGGTATCCGGCTTCATGGTCAGATTGCGGAAGCTCTCGGTCTGCAGCACCGTGGTCCGGTTGCCTGTGATCGCAACCTCACTGACGAAGAGATTGAACAGCGTATCGGTCTGCGCATTCACATGCTCGACCTCTAACCTCAGGAAATTGCCCCAGTCGCCCGGATTGGCCGCCGATCCGCCGCGGATGCGCCGGCCGGCGGTGAATTTCAGGATTGCGGCGCCGCCGAAACTGGCAAGCGTGCCATTGGCGGCGGCGGTGACCGCGGCGATCGGGCCCGCCACCGGGCCTGGCTGGCCGATGCGCACCACCCAGGCTTCGCTGCCGCCATTGAGGAAGAACTGCTGGATCGCATAGGAAGCCTCGCTCGACCGGTCGAGCCCGCCATATTCGCGCTCGAAATCGGCGGCGCTCAGAAGCCTGACGGCTTCATCGAGCAGCCCTTTGCGGAAGGTTCCGATAAAGACGGCGGTCGATGTCGCGACCGCCGCAACGGGACGAACACCGCTCGAGATTTCCTCAACATAGACACCGGGATAAGTGGGGCGAACAGGCACGGGCGCACCTCCATCTGGCCAGCACAAACCTGCGCTCGCTCAGCCAAAATCCAACTACGCCCTCTCATCTGCGCAGGCTTAGCTCAGATCTCGCCCTCATGTTGAGTATACAACAGGAAGGATGAGAGTCCAGTTACTATTGCAGATCGTTACACGCGTTTGTGTGAGAAATACCACAGATGCGCGACAAGGCGCATCGATAAGGACGAATTGTCTTGAAATGAAACGAATCTCTTAGGCGACATGGAACCGAACGAACATTTGCACATTATATACTGCAATGGGCGCTCCGAACGCCCAACGTGAACTCGCCGTAACCTTGCCGCCGATCGATTTTTCGCCCCCAGTCAATATCCTATTCAGCAGACGACTAATGGATCGCGCCGCTTCAGCAATGAGAACATCCATGAATGCTCGTGATTCCAAATCCTTGCGCACCGCCCCGCTCGAAACGCCGAGCGACCTCAACTCAAATGCCGTACGCGACATCGCCGGCGCGCTGAACATGCTGCTGGCGGATGCCTTCGCCCTCTATATGAAGACGAAGAATTTCCATTGGCACGTCTCGGGCCCGCATTTCCGTGACTACCATTTGCTTCTCGACGAGCAGGCTGCCCAGATCTTCGCCACCACCGACGACATGGCGGAGCGCGCCCGCAAGATCGGCGGCACGACATTGCGCTCGGTCGGTCACATCGCACGGCTGCAGCGCATCAAGGATAATGACGCAGACTTCGTGACCCCGCTCGACATGCTGGCGGAGCTGCGCGAGGACAATAAGCAGATGGTGACCAGCCTGCGTGAAGTCCACGATCTGTGCGACGAACATGGCGATGTGGCGACCGCCAGCCTGATCGAGAACTGGATCGACGAAACTGAAAGACGCGTGTGGTTCCTGTTCGAGGCCACGCGGACCGGGGTCAGCGGCTAACCCGGGTCGCCCGCCGAACCTGCCCATCGAGGCGCCGACCCGTGTCGGCGCTTTCGTCGCAATTGACTATAGTATACCGTATGCTAAAGGGTGCTGATCGAAGGGTGACGACGTCAGCTCACCCCATATGAGCACGCGAAGCATGGTGACACAATCGAAGGCGCGCCCACGCAAGAGCCCGGTCAAAGGCTGGACCCCGGGTGCGTCCGCCTCGCCGCTTTCCCCGATCGAACGCAGCAAGACGACCGCTGACGAAGTCGAGGAGCGGCTCATCATGGCCATCGCCATGGGCGACAAGGCGGCCGGCGAGCGCATCACCGAGGCCGAGCTTGCCCAGGCCCTCAATGTCAGCCGCGTTCCCGCCCGCGAGGCGATGCAGAAACTTCTCCTGCGCGGCATCCTGGTTGAAAGCGAACAACGCGGCCTGCGGGTCACCGATTACGGCGAAGAGCGGATCGCCGAACTGTTCGAGCTGCGCTTCGCCATCGAAAAGATCATCTTCCAGCATGTCATGCGCTCGAGCCGCGGCCGCGCCCAGCTCATCGCCGAGCTCGAAGCCATTATCGGCCAGATGCGCGAATTGTCGGGCTCAGGCGATCCGGTCCTGCTGGGCTCGATCGATCTGGATTTCCACCGCGCCGTCGCCAAGCATTCCGGCAATGTGCTCGCCGCCAAGATCTGGGAAGGCCTCGCCCAGCATATGCTGATCATCTTCTGCCGCGACTGGACCACGGCGAAGGACCGGACCGGCGAGGTCAAGCTGCATGAGCAGCTGATCGACTTCATCCGCAACGGCGCGCCCAAGGACATCGACGATGTGTTGAAGAAGCACTTCACCGATCCCGCCAGCCGGACCCGCACGCTCAAGAGCTGATCGACGCCTCGGCCCGTCTCACAAAACAAAGAACAGGACGCCCCCATGAAGATCCATTCCGTCGACTGCCTCGGCCTGTTCGGCAAGTCGCCCAAAGGCGGATGGAGCAACGAGATCCAGCCGGACGATTCCGTCCATGCCCTGATCATCATCAAGACCGATGAAGGCCATGTCGGCATCGGCAGCGTCTTCACCGATGCGCGCCTCGTCGAAGCGGCACTCGGCGTGCTGCGTCCCCTGCTCATCGGCGAAAGCATAGAGCCGATGCGGGTCAGCGAGAAGCTGCATCAGAACACCTTCTGGATGGGGCGCGGCGGCAGCCTGACTCATGCGATCTCCGGCATCGATATCGCGCTGTGGGATATTTTCGGCAAGGTGACGGGTCAGCCGGTCGGTCGCCTGCTCGGCGGACGCTATCGCGACAAGGTCAAGGCCTATGCCTCGATCCTCATGGAAATGCCGGAGCTGATGCGCGAGCGCACCGCCCTCTATCGCGCGCAAGGCTTCCGCGCCATCAAGATCGGCTGGGGTCCGTTCGGCCGCCGCGGCAGCGCCAAGCTCGACGAGGAAATCGTGCGCGCGGCGCGCGAAGGTGCGGGCGATGATTGTCTGTTGATGGTCGATGCCGGGGCGAGCGACGCCTTCTGGCCAAACGGCCTCAACTGGGCCGTCAACGCCGCGCAGATGCTGAAGGACTATGATGTGCGCTGGTTCGAGGAAGCGCTCGTGCCGGACGCGATGGAAGACTTCAAGCACTTGCGGCAGCGCAGCCCGGTGCCGATCGCGACCGGTGAATGCATCACCCGCCGGCAGAACTACCTGCCGTGGTTCGAAAGTCGCGCCCTCGATATCGTGCAGCCGGATGTGACCAAGGTCGGCGGCATCTCCGAGCAGATCCAGATCGCCCGCATGGCCAATGAATTCGGCATTCAGTATATCGGCCATGGCTGGAACACCGCGGTCGGCCTCGCCGCCGATCTGCAGATCGCCGCGGCGATCCCCACCGCCGAGCTCGTCGAATATATCGGCGGCTCACCCTATGTCGACGACATCACCGAAGGCGGATGGAAGCTCGATAGCGATGGCATGCTCGCGATTCCGGACGCGCCGGGCCTCGGCATCAGCCTCGATCGCGCCGCGCTGCGCGAGCTGACACGTAATGCCGATGCGATAATCGGATGACGCGCGCCATCGCAGGGTAAAGTCATCTTGACATTCAGTATACCGTATGCGGAAATCAACCAAAAAGATCCTTGGGAGGATATATAATGAGTGACGTGAAGCTGGAGCGGTCGCGGATCACCAATCCGATCGACTTCGACAAAGCCGGCCGGCAGGCGGGCGTGCTCAGGGCTCCGTTGTCACGCAACAATTCCGGCTGGGGCGTCGTCGAGATCCCGATCTATTCCTTCAAGAACGGTTCCGGCCCCACCATCCTCATCACCGGCGGCATCCATGGCGATGAATATGAAGGGCCGATCACCATCAAACGCCTCGCCCAGACGCTCGATGTCGCGCGTATACAGGGCCGGGTGATCCTGATCCCCGCCTTCAACATGCCGGCCGTCCTCAACGACACCCGCCTCAGCCCGGTCGACAACCGCGACATGAACCGCTGCTTTCCCGGCAATCCGCGCGGCACCTTCTCGGAGATGCTGGCGCATTTCCTCGACAGCAACGTGCTCCCCTTTGCCGATGTGTCGCTCGACATGCACACGGCCGGACATTCCTTCGATTCCGCTCTGTCGACCAACATGCATTATCTCGCCGACCCTGATCGCCGAAAGAAAACCATGGCGGCGGCGGCGGCTTTTGGCGCTCCCTACAACACCGTGTTCTGGGGCGTCGATGAAGGCGCCACCTTCACCTCTTGCGTCGAACGACGTCAGATCATCTCGCTCGGCACCGAGCTCGGCGGCTGGGGCCGCGTCAATGTCGAAGGTGTGCGCATCGCCCGGCGCGGCGTCGACAACATCCTCAAGCATTTCGGCGTCATCGAAGGTGAGCCCGACACGCGCCAGCGCGACGGCTCGGCCGCGACGCGCCATATGATGGTGCGCGACCAGGCCTGCTATGCCTTCTCGCCGGCAAGCGCGCTGTTCGAGCCCACCAATGTGGTCGGCGACACGGTGAAGGCCGGCGATCCCGCCGGCTGGCTGCATTTCGTCGAGGATGTCGATCGTCCCTCGATCGAAGTGCCTTATCCGCGCGACGGCGTGGTGTGGATGGCGGCGGGCCCCGGGCGCCTGACGCGCGGCGACCCCGTCGCGGTCCTCATGACGAATTACGACGACAAACTGGCAGCTGGCTGAATCAAGGGAAGCTCCTCGCATGTCAGAGGCGCTCATCGATATCCGCAATCTCACCGTCCGCCTCACCGGTGGACGCGATGCCGTGCTGGTCGACGACGTGTCCTTCGCCGTCGGCAAGGGCGAGGTTCTGTGTATCGTCGGCGAGTCGGGCTGCGGCAAGACGGTGACGGCGCGCTCGATCATCGGCCTCACCCGGCATGATCCGCGTTTCGGCCTTTCGGGCGAGATCCATTTCGAGGGCCGTGACCTGATGCGGCTCGGCGCATCGGAGCTGCGCCAGGTGCAGGGCGCCGGCATCGCCATGATCTTCCAGGATCCGATGACCTCACTCAATCCGCTGCACCGCATCGGCCGGCAGATCGGCGAGGTGCTGGCGCTGCACGGCAAACATGCGCCGGCGGAAGTCCGGCGCCGCACGCTCGAGCTCCTGCGGCAAGTCGGCATTCCCAATCCGGAAACGCGGATCGATGACTATCCCCATCAATTCTCCGGTGGCATGCGCCAGCGCGCCATGATCGCCATGGCGCTCGCCTGCTCGCCCTCGCTCCTCATCGCCGATGAGCCGACCACGGCGCTCGACGTCACCACCCAGAAGCAGATTCTCGCCCTCATCAAGAAGCTGAAATCTGATTACGGCATGGGCCTCATCCTCATCACCCATGATCTCGGCATCGTGGCCGAGATCGCCGACCGGGTGATGGTGATGTATGCCGGGCGCTGCGTCGAGATCGGCGCGGTGCGTGCGCTGTTCCGCAATCCGCAGCATCCCTATACCGCCGGTCTTCTCGCTTCGATCCCCGCCGCCAACCGGGTGCGCGGTGAACGCCTGCCCTCGATCCGCGGCGTGCCGCCGATCCTCAACGAAGGCCGCCCGCAAGGCTGCGCCTTCCTGCCGCGCTGCGACTTCGCCCTCGGACAATGCCGCACCCTTCCGCCGCTCAGAGCGGCGGGCGCCGACAGCAATCATCTCGACCGCTGCTGGCTGACGCCGGAGGTGAAAGACCAGGCGCTGCGCCGTCTCCAACCGGAGGCACAGGCATGAGCGGCACACCACTCGTCCGCATTGCCGGCTTGCGGAAATACTTCGCCGTCAAGGGCGGCTGGCTTGGCGGAAGACGCGGCCAGGTCCATGCGGTGGACGACGTGTCTTTCGACGTCGCCGCCGGCGAAACATTGGGGCTCGTCGGTGAATCCGGTTGTGGCAAATCCACATTGGCGCGCTGCATCGTGCGGCTCGTCGAGCCGGACCAGGGCAAGCTCGAATTCGACGGCGAGGACATCACCCATAGTCCGGCCCGATCGCTCAGGCCGCTGCGGCGAGAGATCCAGCTCATCTTCCAGGATCCCTTCGCCAGCCTCAATCCGCGCAAGCGGATCGGCCAGATCCTCGGCGCGGCGCTCGATCTGCGCGGTGCATCGGCGTCGCGCGGCGACCGCCGGGCCGAGATCGCCAGGCTTCTCGAACGTGTCGGTCTCGCGCCGCAATTCATGGACCGGCGCCCGCGCGAACTATCAGGCGGCCAGCGCCAGCGCGTCGGCATCGCCCGGGCGCTTGCCGTGGGTCCGAGGCTGATCGTCGCCGACGAGCCGGTCTCGGCGCTCGACGTCTCGGTCCAGGCCGACATCCTCAACCTTCTGAAGGATCTGCAGGCCGAGCTCGGGCTGACGGTCATTTTCATCTCGCATGACCTGGGCGTCATCCGGCATGTCTCGGATCGTGTCGGCGTCATGTATCTGGGCCGCCTCGTCGAGCTGGCGCCCGCCGATCAGTTCTATGCCGCGCCTCTCCATCCTTATTCGGAAGCGCTGCTGTCGGCGATCCCGATGCCCGACCCCGATGCGCATCTGACGCGCAAGGAAATCGTGCTCGAAGGCGACATTCCCAGTCCGCTCTCGCCCCCCAAAGGCTGCCGCTTCCACACACGCTGCCCCTATGCGCAGGCGCTTTGCGCCGGCAGCGAACCCACCCTTTCAACCCAGGCCGGCGGCCGTCTAGTCGCCTGTCATTTTCCACTCGCAAAGCAAGAAAGCACAGGGAGGTAGACGTGACTAAACCAACGAAAACTGGACTTGCCGGCGCGGCGGTGATGAACCGCGCGCAGTTTCTGAAGCTCCTCGGCGGCTCGGCCTTCGCCGCCATGTCGGGAAGCTTCGGGATGACGACGGCGGCGCTGGCCGAAGGCGGCGATCTCGTCGTCGGCATATCGAGCGACATCAAGACGCTCGATCCGCAGATGTCGCCGCTCGACGTGTTCCGCCACACGATCCGCTCGACGGTGTTCGAGGCACTGGTCTTCATCAATCCGGAGACTCTCAGCGCCGATCCGATGCTGGCCGACAGCTGGCAGAAATCGGATGACGGCCTGACCTGGACCTTCAATCTGAAATCCGGCGTCACCTGGCACAATGGCTCGCCCTTCACGGCCACCGATGTCGTCTATTCGATCACCCGCGTGCAGGATCCCAAGGTCGGCAGCCCGTTCGCGCCGCAGCTCACCGCCATCTCGAAGGCCGAAGCCAAGGACGACAAGACCGTCGTTTTGACGCTCGCCCATACGGTGCCGGGACTGCTCGCCAATCTGGCGGTGATCCAGATCGTCAATGAAGCCTCGATCGGCACGATCACCACCGCGCCCGTCGGCACCGGACCGTTCAAATTCGCCAACTGGGCGCCGGGCGACCGTATCCGCGTCGAGAAATATGACGGCCATCGCGATCCGCCCAAGGTCGCGGCGATCGAATGGCGCATCGTGCCGGATTCGCAGGCCCGCCTCGCCGGCCTGCAGGACGGCAGCCTGCAGATGGTGGCCCTTGTCGAAGGCAAGGACGTCATCCAGGCCCAGTCGAGCGCCGGTATCGAGGTCATCCAGACCAAACCTTATGTGCTCTACGAAAACTTCAACATCAACACCAAGCGGGCGCCCTTCGACGACAAGCGCGTGCGCCAGGCGCTGGCCTTCGCCTTCGACCGCGCCGCCTATACCAAGTCGATCTGGTTCGGCTTCGCGCGCCCAACCATCAATCCGGTACCGCCCGAAATGGCGACCTACCTGCCAGGCTCGGCCGAGCAATATCCGTTCGATCTCGACAAGGCGGCGGCTCTGCTCGCCGAGGCGGGCTTCAGCAAGGACAAGCCGCTGACGATGGAGATCCTCACCCCCACCGGCTTCGATTCGCTAAAATCGATGGCGCTGGTGCTGCAGGACAATCTCAACCGCATCGGCCACAAGGTCACCGTCCGCGAGCTCGAGATCACGGTGTGGATCGACCGCATCCTGACCAAGCCCGACTACGATCTCACCACCAACAACTACAATACCGGACCGGAGGATCCGGCGAGCATGTTCAACTCGCCCAATCTGGCGCCCACCGCCAATGTCTCGCTGTGGAATCCGCCGGGTTATGCCGATCTGGTCGCCAAGGCGGCGGCCGAGATCGATCCGAAGAAGCAAGTCGAGCTCTATCAGGAGCTGCAGAAGCTGCTGCTCGAAGAGATGCCGCAGATCACCATCGACCATCTGCCGCTGTTCTTCCTCGGCACTGAGGCGGCCAAGTCGCTGGTCATCGGACCGAGCGGCATCGACGATTACAAGAAGATCGCGCTCTAGCGACCAGTCTCTCCCACCTAAGGCGCCGGCTCGCAAGGCCGGCGCCGATTTCGGTCAAAGTGTATGGCAATCTATCTCCTGGTGCGCATTCTCGGTGGTGTGGTGACGCTCTTCTGCGTGAGCGCGCTCGCTTTCTTTGCGACCGCCCTGGCGCCCGGCAATCCAGCCGCCGTGCTGCTCGGCAATCTCGCCACACCGGAGCGCATCGCCGCCGTCACCGAGCAGATGGGCCTCGATAAGCCATTGCCCATCCGCTACGCCATCTGGCTCAAGGAGATGCTGCAGGGCAATCTCGGCACCTCCAATCTCAGCTTCAAGCCGGTCAACGACCTGGTCCTCGCCGCGCTGCCGCCGACGCTCGAGCTTGCCGCCTTGAGCTTGCTGCTCGCCGTCGTCATCGCAATCCCAATGGGCCTGATCCTGGCCCAGAATCGCGACCGCTGGTGGACGCGGCCGCTCTCAGGCCTCGTCACGCTCGGCATTTCCGTTCCCGGCTTCTGGGTCGGCCTCCTGCTCATCGTGGTGTTCTCGATGACCTTCAAGCTGCTGCCGTCGGGCGGTTACGTGCCGATGACGCGCAGTGTCTCCGGCAATCTTCGGGCCATGATCCTCCCCGTTCTCACCCTCGCCATCTATCTCATTCCCTCACTGGTGCGCTTCGTGCGCGTGACGGCGGCGAATGTGCTGCGCGAGGATTATATCGACACGGCGCGGGCCAAGGGCGCCGGTCCCTGGCGTATCCTGCTCCAGCATGTGGCGCCCAACACGCTCATCCCGACCATCACCTATATCGGGCTGCAGCTCGGTGTCCTGATCTCGGGCGCCATCGTGATCGAGATCATCTTCTCCATCCCCGGCCTCGGGCGCCTCGGCATGAATGCCGTGCTCAACCGCGACTATCCGGTCATCCAGGGCGTCGTGCTGCTCGCCGCCACCGGCTATGTCGTCGTCAATCTCCTCATCGATCTCGCTTATTCGCTGATCGATCCCCGGATCCGCACCAGATGACCGAGATCTCCACACCCGCCCGCCCGCAAAGCGGCGCTGTTTCCTACATCCTCAGGCGATCGCCCGTGGCGGCGCTTCTCGTCGCACTGTTTCTCATCGCGGCGCTGCTGGGGCCCTGGATCGCGCCGCATTCGATGACGGACACCAATCTCGGCCAGGCGCTGCAGCCGCCCAATGCCACCTGCTGGCTCGGCACCGATGCGCTCGGCCGCGATGTGCTGAGCCGGCTCCTCGGCTCGGCCGGGGTCGCGGCGCAGGCCTTCCTGATCGTCGTGCTGACCGGCGGTGTGCTCGGCACGTTCTTCGGCCTCGTCGCCGGCGGCATCGGCGGGCTGACCGATCTCGTGCTGTCGCGGGTGATCGAGATCCTGCAGGGCTTTCCGACCGTGCTGGTCGCGATCGTCATCGTGGCGCTGCTCAGCCCCTCGCTCACCAATGCGATGATCGCGGTCGGCCTCGCCGCGGTGCCCGATTTCGCCCGGGTGGCGCGCGGCGTCGCCATCCAGCTGCGCGAGCGCGAATTCATCCAGGCGGCGCGTGGGCTTGGAATGAGCGAGATGCGCATCCTCTTGAGCGAAGTCCTGCCCAATATGGTGGGGCCGCTCATCATCATCGCGAGCTTCGATGGCGCCCAGGCGATCATGTGGGAGGCAGCCCTCTCCTTCCTGGGCCTCGGCGTCCAGCCGCCTTATCCCTCCTTCGGCTCGATGCTGCGCGAGGCGCAGAATTTTCTCGCCATCCAGCCCTCGCTCGCCATCACTGTAGGTTTGACCGTGTCGGCGATCATCCTCGGCCTCAACCTGCTCGGCGACGGGCTCAGCGACTATTACGACCGCGGCGACAAGTGAATCGATCATGACGAACTTGGATTGCATCATTCAAATTCGTCATGATCGCTTCGTTTATTCTTGGCGCATGATTTTTCCAGAAAACCGCTTCGCACTTTTCTGGATCATGCTCTGCGCGCACACTGCGCCGTGAACCAGCGAATGAAATCGGCAATCGCGCGACTTTGACCGGCGCGTGAAATGATGAAGTAGCCCTGATCGTCGAGCGTCGAGATGTCGGAAATGACTGAGAGGTCGCCGCGCTGGATCTCATGGCGGAACACTTCGACGGGACAGAGCGCCACACCGTGCCCGGCGATCACCGCCGTCGCCAGCATATTGAAATCCTGGAAGATAGGCCCGCGCAACCGCCGCGGCGGGGCAAGTTTCGCCTTGCTGAACCAGTCGCGCCAATAGTCGACCTTCTCGTCATGCAGAAGATCGGCCTTGGCGATGTCGCCCGATTTGCGCAAGCCCGGGTGTTTCTCGAGATAGAAGGGACTGGCGACCGGCTTGTTGACCCGCGAGAACAGAAGACGGCTTTCAATGCCGGGAGAGCGGTCCTCCCCCAGCGTGATCAGCACGTCGAGCACCTCGGCGTCGAACTGCTCCTCGGCATGCGCATAGACGATGCGCAGATTGATCTCGGGGTGATGCGCCATGAAGGCCGGCAGCGCCGGAACCAGCCAGCGCGCCGCGATCGAGGGAATACAACCGACCGTGATCGAGCGCGCATCATGGGTGCGGCGCATATTGGCGGCGGCGCTGGCGATGGCCGCAAGCGCGCCGGTCACGACACGATGGAATTCGAGACCGGCCGGGGTGAGCGCCACGCCACGACCGGAGCGCTGCATGAGACGCCGGCCGAGCCAGGTTTCGAGATGTTTGATCTGATGGCTGATCGCGGCGTGGGTCACATGCAGCTCGTCTCCCGCCCGCGACAGGCTCGACCGGCGGGCGGCGGCCTCGAAGGCCCGGAGCGCGGTCAGCGGCGGCAGGTCCATATGTTACTCCATCTTACAAGTCTGTTAGAACTGATCACTTGTGAATTCGGTGATATTCCAACAGTCTTCGTCTGGAAATTCTAACATTTTGGAACAGGAGAAGACAATGATCGTGCGAAGTTTCGAAGATGTCGCCGGCAGCGACCATGACGTCGCCTGGGGCAACGGCCAGAGCCGCCGGCTCTTGCTCGCCAAGGACGGCATGGGTTTCGCCGTCGCCGACACTCTGGTGCTCGCCGGCACCCAGTCGCTGCTCGAATACAAGAACCATTTCGAAGCCTGCTACTGCCTCTCAGGCGAAGGCGAGATCGAGGACATGGACGGCAATCGCCACGCCATCAAGCCGGGCGTCATCTATGCGCTCGACAAACATGACAAGCATTATCTCCGGGCGAAGACCGATCTGCGCCTCGTTTCGATTTTCAATCCACCAATCCAGGGGCATGAACGCCACAGCCTGCGCTCAGGGGAGAGCTCGGCTTATTGAAAACGACTGCGATAATGCGGGAGGAAACAAGACTATGGACAATAGCGCGAATTCCACTAGTGCATCGTCAGGCAACCTCAACCGGCGCTCTTTCGTGAAATCGGCCTGCGTGCTCGGCTTCACCGGCGCGAGCGCCATCTCCACATCATTTGCACAGACCGGATCGACCATGAACCTCTCGGAGTACAGCAGCAAGGATGCAACGGAGCTGGCCCTTCTCGTAAAACGCGGCGAGGTGACGGCGAAGGAACTGGCCGAGACCGCCCTCAAGGCGATCGCCGCCGTCAATGGCGAGCTCAATGCGGTCATCGAGACCTTTCCCGGCCGTCTCGACAGCCTGTCGTCGGAGCGCCATCCGGAGGGCGCGTTACGCGGCGTCCCGATGCTCAACAAGGATCTCGAATCCGAGGCCGACACGACCTTCGAGATGGGCTGCGAGCTGCTGCGCGGCAATGTCGCCACGGAGGATTCCGTGGTGGTGGCGGGATTGAGACGCGCCGGGCTCAACAATCTCGGCCGCACCACTTGTCCGGAATTCGGCCTCGCCTCGATCACCGAAAGCCGGATCGCCGGCGTCACGCGCAATCCGTGGGATCTCGAGCGCACGCCGGGCGGATCGAGCGGCGGGTCCTGCGCTATGGTCTCAGCCGGCGCCGTGCCGATCGCGACCGCGAGCGACGGCGGCGGCTCGATCCGCAGTCCCGCCGCGCATTGCGGCCTCGTCGGGTTGAAGCCGACGCGCAACCGTGTCTCGCCCGGCCTCTATCCCGCCGATCCCGTCGCCGGCCTCGCGGCGAGCTTCGTCGTCACCCGCAGCGTGCGCGACAGCGCGCTGGCGCTCGACCTGACGCAAGGCTGGAAACCCGGTGATGCCTATGGCCTGCAGAAGCCTGAGCAGTCGTATGTAAGTGTGCTCACGCCACCGAAGAAGAAATTGCGCGTCGCCTATGCGACGACCGCCTGGACCGGCGTCAAGGCGGACAAGGATGCGGTCGAAGCTGTCGAGAAAGCCGTCCGCCTGCTCGAGCAGGAAGGACACATCATCGAGGAAGCCAAGCCCGCCTACGACCATCCGCCCTTCGCCAAGGCTACCCTCGACATCTGGAGCTCCGGCGCGACGGTGGCATTCGACGCTTTGGGCGCGATGCTGGGACGCAAGCCCGGCCCCGACACGCTGCAGACGACGACTTTCGCCATCTATGAATATGGCAAGACCGTCACAGCGGCGGATCTCTACACGGCGCTTGAAGTCTTCAATGCGCTCAACCAGTCGGTCGGCGCTTTCTTCGCGACCTATGATCTCTTCGTCACACCCACCTGCATGTCGGCGGCGCCCCTGATCGGTGCCGTACGCTGCGATCCGCCCGGCCCGGTCGATGCGGCGCGCTGGAGCGAGGAGATGAATGCGATCGACTCCTTCATGGCGGTGTTCAATACCAGCGGACACCCGGCGATCTCGCTGCCGGTGCATTGGACGTCCACCGGGCTGCCGGTCGGCGTGCAATTCGCCGCGCGCTTCGCCGACGAGACGACTTTGTTCCAGGTCGCGAGCCTCTTCGAGCAGGCGCTTCCCTGGCGCGACAAGCGGCCCCCCGTCCATGTCGCGAGGTAAAACAACCTGAAGTGGTCGATGACATCCTGATGGCTCACGAATAAGATCACGCTCTCGTTCTTTGTCATGAAGGGGGCGCATCTTGCAGAAGAAGCATGCCTGGCCGGAAGGCCATTGGAATTGGCCGGTTCATGTCAGCCACAAACAGGGGGTGCGCTGCGGCCAGATGATCTGGGTCGGCGGGCAGGCCGATGTCACACAAGAGGGGATCGTCAACCATCCTGATGATCTGGCGCTGCAGGTCGCCGGCACACTCCGCTATTTCGAGCGCGTCTTGCGCGAGTTCGACTGCGATCTCACCGATCTGGTCAAGTTGCTGTGTTTCTATGTCAATGATGGCTCGGTCGATGAAACCGAGTTTCTCGGCATGGTGGCGGAGGCCCTGCCCGCCGGCGCCCGGCCGGCGATTACCGCGGTGCCGGTCCCCTATCTCGCTTATCCCGGCATGGCGGTCGAGATCGAAGGTTATGCGATGCGCGGCGAAAAAGGTGAAAAGCTGGCGCGCAGCCATACACAAAGCGCCGATCTGTCTCCATTGCCTGCGCCTTTCGTCGGCGCGGTGCGGTCGGGCAAGATGATCTTCGTGAGCGCTCAGTCGCCGATCGACCACAATGGCGAAGTGCTGCATCCGGGCGACATCGTCGCCCAGACAAAGCAGGTGATGCGCCAGGTCGGCAGCGCGCTGAAAAGCTTCGGCGCCGATTTCGGCGATGTGGTCAAGCTGAACCGCTGGTATGTCGGCACCGGCACGGTCGAGGATTTCGAGCCGGCGGCGCTGGCCTGCGCCACACATTTCGACGAGCCAGGCCCGGCGGCCACCGGCATTCCGTTGCCGCGCCATGCGCGCAAAGGTCAGCAGATCAAGATCGAAGTCGTCGCCATGCTGGCCGAGGACGGCGGGAGGCTGCCGCGCCGCCATGTCCGGCCGGAAAGCGTGTGGGACTGGACCATCAAACTGCCCTACTGGCACGGGCTCAAATGCCATGACATGATCTTCCTCGGCGGCCAGGTCTCGCTCGACAAACACGGCCAGGCGGTCGATCCCGGCAATATGAAAGCGCAGACACGTCAGGCGATGATGCATATCGGCACCATCCTGAAGGAACTCGATGCCGACTATGGCGATGTCTGCAAGGTCACCACAATGTATGAGGGCGAAAGCTCGCATGACGCGCTGCATGACAATCTGCTCATCCGCTCGTCCTTCTTCCGCGACCCCGGCCCGGCGACGACCGGCATCCCGCTGCCAGCCCTCGCCTATCCGGGCATGATCATCGAAATCGACGTCTTCGCCATGGCGGAGCCGGATTCAAAGAGGTAACGGAGCACCCCTACGCGTTTCCCCTTCGCCCGTTGCGAAGCAATGGGAGAAGGTGGCCGAAGGCCGGATGAGGGCTCTTTTCTTGAGCTACGCATCGCAAGAGCCCTCACCCGCCCTATCGGGCACCCTCTCCCATCCTGCGGACGGGAGAGGGGGAAAATTGGAGAGACCTAGCTCTTCCAAAACGACATATGCGATAGCCCTACATAGCTGAATGACACGGTCCCTCCCCCTTTAGGACGATGTCGGCGGCAGACCGGCTGGGCCATAGTGGCGCATAGTCGTTTGCCAGCCGAGGCCTTTGCCATGCATTTCCCGCTCGATGAGATCCGCAACCGTTTTCCAGCGCTGTCCGGCCCAGATGCGCCAATCTATTTGGACAATCCCGCCGGGACGCTGGTGCCGCGCACGGTCATCGACGCGGTCGCCACGGCCATGGCGACGGCAAGCAGCAATCTCGGTGGGTATTTCGCCGCCTCGCAGCGGGCCGGCGACATCTGGACCAGGGCGCATGACGCTGCGGCCGACCTCGTGGGCGCCAAATCAGCGCGTGAGGTGATCATCGGCGCCAATATGACGACACTCACTCTGCATCTGTCGCGCTCGATCGGCCGGCTGATGAAGCCCGGCGATGAAATCATCGTCACCCGCATGGACCATGAAGGCGACGTCTCGCCGTGGCTGCTGATGGCGGAGGACCTGAAGCTCAACGTGAAGTGGCTGAACTTCAACCGCGAAACCTGGCGCATCGAGCCGGAAGAGCTGCGACCGCTTTTGAGCGATCGCACCCGACTGCTCGCCCTCAATTATGCCAGCAACCTCACCGGCTCGATCAATGACGTGAAGGCCTTGACCGCGCTTGCCAAGGCGGCGGGCGCCCTTGTCTATGTCGATGCCGTCCAGCTGACGCCGCATCGCCTGCCCGATGTCCTCGATCTCGGCTGCGACTTCCTCGCCTGCTCGTCCTACAAATTCTTCGGGCCGCATCTGGGTGTCGTCTGGGGCCGCGAGGAGCTGCTGGCGAGCCTCACGCCTTACAAGGTCCGCTGCGCCAGCGACGCGCTGCCGGAACGCTTCGAGACCGGCACGCCGCAGGTCGAATTGCTGGCCGGCCTCGCGGCGACGGTCGATTATCTGGCCTCGGTCGGCGAGATGACCGGCCATGTCGGCTCGAGGCGCACCAAGCTCGCCGGCGCCTACACGGCGAGCGATGCCTATGAGACCAGCTTGACCCAACGCCTCGTCGCCGGGCTCAAGGCGCTTCCGGGCGTCACGATCCATGGCATCACCAATCCGAACCGCTTCGCGCAGCGGGTCCCGACCGTGTCCTTCAGCCATGACCGGATCTCGACCCATGTCTTCGCCGAGAAGCTGGCGGCGCAGGACATCTATATCTGGTCCGGGCACAATTACGCCTTTGAGCTCGCCCGCCAGCTGGGATTGAAAGAGAGCGAGGGCGTCGTCCGGATCGGCATGGCGCATTATAATAGCCTCGCCGAGGTCGAGCGCTGCCTTTCTGCCGTCGCGGCAATTGTGACAGAGAAATCTCCCGTGCTAGCTTAGGCCCCACGGAGCCGGACAAGCTCCGGCAATGGGGTTTGTGTGCATCGCTTTTCTCTCGACGACCTGCCCGACGCGATGGCGGAATTCGCCCGCGCCTTGGACTCTTGTGAACGGCCGGAGGCGCCTTACGCGCTCCTCAAGGCCATGAACCGTGTGGTGCCGTTCCAGATCGCCATGTCGGTGGTCTATCGCCGCGACGCCAATCCGATCTATGTCTGCGACACCTTCCAGGAAGGCCAGGCGAAGCGCGCGCTGCAGCGCTATATCGCCAGCACCTATGTGCTGAACCCGGTCTACAATGCCTATCTGAGCGGGCTCAAATCCGGCGTCTTCCGCATCACCGAGCTGATGCCGGACGCTTATTTCGATTCCGGCGTCTACAAGAACCTAGAAATCCATATGCATGACGACGAGGAGCTCGGCTATCGCACGCCGGGCTGGCCCGCCGGCATGGAAGAGCTCATCATCACCATCGACTTGCCGGATGGCGCGCTTACCGAATTCAGCCTGTCGCGCCTCGCCCGCACTGGCGGCTACAGTGATGCCTGCATCGAGGATATGCGCCGGGTCCAGCCACTGATCGGCGCCATCTTCCGGCGCTATTGGACGCATGCGCGCCGCGGCCACGTCGAGGAAAAAGGGACGTCCCTCAACCAGCTCTTCGGCGAGTTCGGCAAGGAGACGCTGAGCCCGCGCGAGCGCGAGGTGGCGCAGCTCATCCTCAAGGGGCATTCCAGCGAATCGATCAGCGGCAATCTGGCGATCTCGATCGCGACGGTGAAGACCCACCGGCAGAATCTCTATGCGAAGCTCGGCGTCTCGACCCAGCAGGAATTGTTCTCAGCCTTCCTGCACTCGATGCACAAGCGGCAAGCGGCGGAACAGCCATCGCGTTAGCTGGTCGCGTCGCGGATCGCGGCAGAAATATTAGTCAGTCCCTTGCGCAGATCGTCCTCCGTCGGCCAGGCATAACCGACACGGAAATGCCGGTCGGACATCTCGAACCAGCGGCCGGCGCCGACATAGGTGGAATAGGTCTCATAAAGCCGCTGATAGAAACGCGGCAGGTCGACCTTCACCTCCGGCTTGATGCGCGGGAAGCAGACGCAGCCGCCTTCGGGCTCGACCCATTCGACCAGCTCCTCGCTGACGATCCAGTCCTTGACGATGGCGAAGGCCGAGCGGATGCGTGCATTGTTGAAGCGCAGCCAGTCATCACGCTCCCGCAGCGCCAGGAGCGCCACGTGCTCGTCTATGACGCTGCCGGAGATGCCGATCTGCTCCTTGGCGGCGAGGAAAAGCTGCATCAGATTGGTGTCGCGGCAGACGAGCCAGCCCACCCGGATACCCGGAATGCCATAGGTCTTGGACAGCGAGGAGACGCTGACCACGCTCGGGCTCAAAGTCGCGGCAATCGGCAGCATCGGGCCGAAAGTCATCTCGCGATAGGTCTCGTCGAACAGGAGCTTGATGCCCTTGCGCTCGACGAGCGCCACCACGGCGCGTAATTCGGCGTCCTTGAGCATCACGCCGCTCGGATTATGCGGATAGGTGATGGACAGATATTTGGTGTCCGGCCGGATCGCCGCCTCGACCGCGGCGAGATCGAGCCGGAAGCCCTTCTCGAAAGTGAGATCGATGAAGGAGATATCGCAGCCGATGGCGCGCGGCGTCTCGATATTCGTCGCATAGTTCGGCCGGATCACCACGATATGGTCCCCCGCCTTGAGCAGCGAGGTGGCGATGATGAAAAGCGCCGAGGCGGCGCCGCCGGTGACCAGAACATCGCCCGCGCCAAGCCCCTGCCCGAGTCCCGCGACCGCGGCGCGCAAGGCGGGATCGCCCTGATGATCGCCATAACACAGGACGATATCGTCGAGACGCGGCTTCAGCTCGCCAAGCTTGCGGTCGGCGACCGAGCTTTCCGAGAGATTGTGGCGGATCGTGTCGTAACCGAGCTGTTCCGGCGATTCGAGCTCGATCGGCATCCGGACATATTTCATGGCGACCTTCTAGTGTCCCGCATCCGAAGTTCGCCACTGCCAGCGATACCTTCCGAGCGAACTTCGGATTCGGAAGGACACTAGAAAACTCAATGAGTCTAGTGTGCTTTTGAACGCGAAGTTCCTGTCGGTGCAAGCCGCCCGATATCAGGAACTTCGCGTTCAGCACACTAGCGTGCGTTTCCTATTGCCCCAGTCTAGCCAAATCCATGCCTCCCGGCATCCTCCCCTGGGGGGATACCGGAGAACCGGACAACCCGAAATACTCGGTCCCGGTTGCCGTCGGAATGGGACCAAGACCGGCCAATAAGATCAAAATCGAGGGAGATCATCATGAAGCTCAAGAGCCTTCTCGCCGCTGCCGCCATGGCGCTCGGCGTCTGCGGACTGGTGCAAGGCGCCCAGGCGGAAACGCTGCGCGTCGGCATGGAATGCACCTACTTCCCCTTCAACTACCGCACGCCGGAAGGCGAGATGGCGGGTTACGACGTCGACGTCGCCAAGGGGGTCGCGAAGATCATCGGCGCCGATCTCGATTATGTCTGCCAGAAATGGGACGGCATGGTCCCGGCTTTGCTCGCCAACAAATTCGACATCATCGTCGCCTCCATGTCGATCACCGAGGAACGCCTCAAGAAGATGGACTTCTCGGTACCGTATCGCGTCTCGATCGGCCGGTTCCTCGGGCCCAAGGGCAAGGATCTGAAGCTGTTCGACGAGGCGGGCAAGCCGATCGCGGCGAATTTCGACGGCCTCAAGATCGGCGTCGAGCGCGGCTCGACCTACTCCTCCTGGATCAACGCCAAGCTGCCGGGCGCCACATTGCAGGTCTATGACGGCAACGAGCCGATGCTCCTCGATCTCGCCAATGGCCGCGTCGATCTCGCGATCACCAACCCGATGAAGGCCTATCTCGACTTTCTGAGCAAGCCCGACGGCGCCGGCTTCGAATTCGTCTCGCCGCCGATCGACGAGAAGGAATTCTTCGGCATCGGCGTTGGGATCGGCGTGCGCAAGGGACAGGACGAGCTCCTCAAGCGCATCAATGGCGCGCTCGAGACCATGATCAAGGACGGCTCGCTCAAGGAATACAGCCTCAAATATTTCCCCTTCGCCATCAATCCCGACAACTGGCAGGGCATCGGCACCAACTGAGAGGCGATAATCCATGGCCGACCTCGCCGCTTGGGGAGACGACTATCTCCTCGGCACGCTGGTGGTTCTGAAGGTCTTCGTCGTGGCGCTGATCATGGCCGTCATTTTCGGCCTGATCGGCGCCGCGGCGCGCCTGTCGCGTAACCGGATCGTCAGCGGCCTCGCCAAGGTCTATGTCGTCACCTTCCGGGGCGCGCCCGAGATCATCATCCTGCTCATCTTCTATTTCGGCATCGCCGTCAGCCTGACGGCGCTCGTTCAATATTTCGATCCCGCCACCAAGTTCGTCGACATACCGCCCTTCTGGGCCGGCTCAACAGCCATCGGACTCATCGTCGGCGCCTATATGACGGAAACCTTCCGCGGCGCCTTTCTGGGCATCGATCACGGCCAGGTCGAATCGGCTTATGCGCTCGGCCTGTCGAAATTCCAGACCTTCTTCCATGTGCGCGTGCCGCAGATGTGGCGGCTGGCTCTGCCGAACTTCGGCAATCACATGCTGTCGATCATGAAGGACACCGCCCTCATCTCGGTCATCGGGCTCGAGGAGATCACCTTCGTCGCCCAGATGGCCACCTCGGTCACCCGCCAGCCCTTCACCATGTACATGACGGTGGCGCTCATCTACCTGGCCATCACCACGCTCATCACCTTCGGCGTCGCGGCGCTCGAGAAATACGCCAACCGGCACCTGCGAGGCGCCAGATGACGCTCGATCCGCAACTCATCCTCGACAGCCTGCCGCTCATCGCCCAAGGCCTCGGCATCACGCTCAAGCTCCTATTCTATTCGGCCCTGTTCGGCATCGCTCTCGCCGTGATCACGCTGCTGATGCGGATCAGCGGCCGCTGGTATCTGTCCTGGCCGGCCCAAGCCTATATCTATTTCTTCCGCGGCACGCCGATCCTGGTGCAGATCTTCATCATCTATTACGGCCTGCCGCAATTCGGCTTCATCCGCAACAGCATCCTGTGGCCGATCCTGCGTGAGCCGTTCACCTGCTGCGTCATCGCTTTGGGGCTCAATTCCGGCGCCTATGTCTCGGAAATATTGCGCGGCGGCGTGCTGGGCGTCGACAAAGGCCTGACCGAAGCCGGTAAGGCGCTCGGCCTCTCCTCGCCGCAGCGCTTCATCTATATCACCGCGCCGATCGCCATCCGGCTGTCGCTGCCCGCCTACAGCAACGAATTCATTTCCACCCTCAAGGCGACGGCGCTCGCCAGCACCGTGACCTTGATGGACGTCACCGGCGTGGCGCGCACCCTGGTCTCTCAGACCTATGCGCCCTATGAGATATTCATCGCCGCCGCCATTCTCTATCTGGCCTTTGCCTGGCTCTCCTATGTCGCGCTCGCCTGGCTCGAGGCGCGCGCCAGCCGTTACGTGAAGAAGGGAACCTGACATGAGCGGAGCTCAACCGGTCATCGTCCTCGACAAGATCTGCAAGAATTTCGGCGCCTTCCGCGCTCTGACCAATGTCAGCCTCAGCGTGAGCAAAGGCGAGAAGCTGGTCGTCTGCGGCCCGTCCGGGTCCGGCAAATCGACCATGATCCGCTGCATCAACCGGCTCGAGGAGCATGATGGCGGCCGCATCGTCGTCAACGGCCATGAGCTGACCAAGGACAGCCGCAATATCGACGCGGTGCGCCGCGAGGTCGGCATGGTGTTCCAGAACTTCAATCTTTTCCCGCATCTTACCGTCATCAAGAACCTGATGCTGGCGCCCCGGCTGGTGCGGCACAAGAACAAGGACGAGGCCCGCGCCGTCGCGATGAAATATCTCGAGCGTGTGCGCATCCCCAATCAGGCCGACAAATACCCTTCGCAGCTCTCGGGCGGCCAGCAGCAACGCGTCGCGATCGCCCGCGCTCTGTGCATGAATCCCGAGATCATGCTGTTCGACGAGCCGACCTCGGCGCTCGATCCGGAAATGATCGCCGAGGTGCTCGACGTCATGACCGATCTTGCCCGCGAAGGCATGACCATGGTCTGCGTCACCCATGAAATGGGCTTCGCCCGCTCGGTCGCCGACAAGATCGTATTCATGGATGCGGGTGAGATCGTCGAGGCCGCCACGCCCGAAACCTTCTTCACCAAGCCTCAGACCGAACGCGCCCGCCAGTTCCTCAGCCAGATCCTAGCTCATTGAGTGTTCCCGTGACCCAGACTTCCGATATCGAATTTCTCGCTTTCGCCGAAACCCTCGCCGACGAGGCGCGGACCATCATTCATGAAGCGCAGCAACAGGCGCCGACCGTCGATCTCAAAGCTGATGCCAGCTTCGTCACGGCGACCGACAAGGCCATCGAGGCGCGCTTGCGCGAGCGCATCGAGGCCAGATATCCCTCGCACGGCATCAAGGGCGAGGAATATGGGTCGATCAAGACCGATGCAGAATTGGTCTGGGTCATCGATCCGATCGACGGGACGGCGGCGTGGATTGCCGGTATTCCGGTCTATGGCACGCTGATCGCGGTGGCGCGGGCCAAGCGTCCGTGGCTCGGCGTCATCGATCTGCCGGCGACCAAAGAACGTCTGACCGGCGTCGCGGGCGCAAGCGCCTTTCACAATGGCAAAGCCATCCGCTGCCGCACGGAAGTCAAGCCTGAGGACGCTTTCATGACCAGCTCCAATCCGCGCTTCTTGACGGATGACGAGCGCGTTACCTTCGGCCGTCTCGACCGTGTGGTGCGCTTCACTCAATATGGCGGCAGCTGCTACGCCTATGGTTGCCTGGCGCGCGGCCGGACCGATATCGCCATCGATGGTGGTTTCGATCCCTATGATGTCTTCGCCCCCCTTGCGATCATCAAAGGCGCCGGCGGCGTCGCCAGCGACTGGCAGGACAAGCCCATCGATCTCGACTGGAAAGGTCAGATCATCGCCGCCGGAGACAGCCAGCTGCATCAGGCGGCCCTGAAGCTACTGAACGGCTAGTCCCGGCTCACCTTGCGGAGTTGGCGCACATACCAGACCATGACGATGGCGAGGCAGGCGAAGACGGTGAGCGCCAGGATGACCGACGCCACCGCCAGCCGCGGCGTGCCGGCTGATCGCAGGCTCAGCCACATCAGGACCGGCAAGGTCTGGGTGTCGCGGTCGGTGAGGAACAGCGCCATCACGAATTCGTTGAGCGAGATCACGAAGGCGAAAAGAGCCGACGAGATCACCCCCGTCGACACCATCGGCACGACGATCTCGATGAAGGTGCGCACAGGATTAGCGCCGAGGTCATAAGAGGCCTCGACCACCCGGTAATCCACGGTGCGGAAGGTCGCCTCCATCAGCATGAAGACGAGCGGCATGGCCCAGAGCGAATGGGCGATCATGACCAACGCACGCGAGCCATAGAGATTGACACCGGCAATCTGCACGCCGCCGAAGGTCATGGCGATGCCGAGCCCCAGTACCACGCCCGGCATGAACAGCGGCAGCATGATCAGCAGATAAAGGCCGTTCTTGAACGGAATGGGGAAACGCTCGAAAGCCCAGGCCGCCAATATGCCGGAAACGGTCGAGATGAGGGCGGTGCCGGTGGCGATGATGACGCTGCTCTTCAGCGCATCGGTCCATTGCGGGCTGGCGAAGAAATCCTGGTACCATTTGAGCGACCAGGCATTGATCGGGAAGCGGATCATCGACGCGTCGTTGAACGACATCACCAATGTCACCAGCACCGGGATCAGGATATAGGCGATGATGAAGACGATAAAGGCGGCGGCCAGCGCCTTCAGCATAAGAGGCTCGAAGCCGCGCCTGGCGAGGGCTTCAGACATGGTAGGAAGCCCGCTTCGGCATCAATGAGCGGGTCAGCACCATGACGGCGGCGACGCCAAGCACCAGCACCATGGACAGTGCGGCGGCGAGCGGCCAGTTGTGCTTGCCGAGCATCTGCTCCTGGATTAGGTAGCCCACCGTCCACAAGGTGTCAGGCCCAAGCGCCGAGGGCGTCGCATAGGTTCCCATGGTCCAGATGAAGGATTGCGAGAAGGCGACGAGGAGCCCGGTCCAGGTCAAGGGCAGCAGCACTTCCCGGAAGGTCGTCAGAGGCGGCGCGCCCAGATCGCCGCTCGCCTCGATCAAACGTCTATCGATGCCGTCGAAGATCGAGAGCAGGATAAAGAAGCAATAAGGCAGCGTGACATAGATGAGGCCGACAAAGGCGGCGAACTCCGTATACATCAGGCTGATCTTGTCATTGATCAGTCCTATCGAGAGCAGCGCATAGCTCAAAAGTCCGTTCTTCGGGAAGAACATCCACCAGCCGAAGATGATGGCGATCTCGGAGATGAGGAGCGGACACAGGGCAATACCGATCAGCAACAAGCGCCAGCGCGGCGGCTTCAGCCAGACGATCAGCGCGAAAGCGTAGCCGATCACCACCGTGGCGAAGGAGGCCATCAGCGCGAGCTTGACCGTCGTCCAGATAGCGCCGGTGAAGACTGGATTGGAGAGAAGCGCCGCGTAATGCTCCACGGTGAAACCCGGCAAATAAAGGCGCTGGTCGGGATGAAGGTTGAAGCTCATCCGCGCCATGAAGATGGTCGGCAGGCCGAAGAAGATCAGCACGATGACCAGCGCCGGAAGAAGGAGCAGCAGGGCGGTGCGCTGTTTCCTGCGGCGGGAGGTCATAAGTAGGTTCTCCCCTTCTCCCGCTTGCGGGAGAAGGTGCCCGAAGGGCGGATGAGGGTGTTCGTGCAGCAGCGCAATTCTTTCAGAAGCACTTGTGTCCGGCTTCCCAACACCCTCATCCGGCCTGTCGGCCACCTTCTCCCGCAAGCGGGAGAAGGGGAAAAATGGGGAGAGTGGAGAATGCCGCCCATCACCGGAAGACCTTCATGTCTTCACTGCGCCAGCCGACATCGACCACGGCGCCGGCATCATGGCCGATCGGACCCGCATGGTCGGCGAAGACCTCGAGCGCGCCGGCCTTCAGATGATAACGGTGCACATCGCCGAGGAACTCGATGAAATGGATGGTCGCGGTGAGCCGGTTCGGCAGGCCTTGCGCCTCGGTCGCGAGCTTGAGGCGGGATGGTCGGATATAGAGCCGCGCTTCGCCCTCCGGCAATCCGTCCCGCACAGTGAGCGCCGCGGCTTGGCCATTCCGGTCGGTGATTACACCGGCGCCGTGGCGTACCAGCAGGCAGCAGCTTTCGCCAATGAAGGTGAAGACGAATTCATTGATGGGATCGTGATAAATCTTCTCCGGCCGGCCGATCTGCTCGATGCGGCCCTTGTTCATCACCGCCACCCGACTCGACATCGCCATAGCTTCACCCTGGTCGTGGGTGACATAGATGGCACTGAATTTGAGCTCGTCATGCAGGCGCTTGATCTCACCGCGCAATTGCAGGCGCAGTGAGAGATCGAGCGCCGACAGGGGCTCGTCGAACAGCAGGATCGCCGGCCTGACCGCGAGCGAGCGGGCGAGCGCCACGCGCTGCTTCTGGCCGCCGGACAGCTGGCTCGGATAACGGTCTTCGTAGCCCTGAAGGCGCACGATATCGAGCGTCTGGCGGATGCGCGCGTCACGCTCAGGGCGCTCCACCTTGCGCATGCGCAGGCCATAAGCGACATTCTCGGCCACCGTCTTGTGCGGGAACAGCGCGCCCGACTGGAAGATGGTGGCGGTGTCGCGCCGGTAGGGTGGCAGCCGGTCGACGCGCTCGCCCTTGATGCGGATGGCGCCGGCATCGAGCTCCTCGAAGCCACCGATAAGCCGCAAGGTCGAGGTCTTGCCTGAACCGGATGGCCCGAGCAGAGTCACGAACTCGCCCGGCGCCACCGAAAGCGACACGTCATCGACCGCCACGATCGAGCCGAAGCAGCGCCGCACCTTCTCCAATTCGAGCGCCGTCCGCTCTGTCACCCCGAGTCCATCCCCCTAGCGCGTGATCAGGAAAAGTGGGCACCGGTTTTCCGTCCGATCACGCGCTAAACATAAGATTTCGATCACGTTCATCACTTTAGGTCGTACCGACCTAAAGTGATCGTGATCTAATGGTGCTGGATTCTGGATAGCCGGAGAAACGTTCCGGCGCAATCAGGCCTTGATGCGGGCGCCCTGCGGGTCGTACCAGGGCTTCAATTGCGCCTTCACTTTGTAGCGTTTCCAGGCCACTTCAACCTCGAGGGCGGCTTCGGCGAGCGAGGCTTCGCTGACCCCTTGCGGCAAACTCAGATAACCCATGCCGAGGGATGCGCCGATGCGATGGCCATAAGCGCCCGAGGTGACGGAGCCGACGATCTCGCCATTCGCACGCAGCGGCTCATGGTGATAGAGCAGTGGCGCGTCCTGGTCGGGCAGCATCAGCTGCACCAGCTTGCGGCGCGGACCGCCCTGCTGCTTCTGCTTGAGCAACGCCTCGCGGCCGATGAAGCCGCCCGGCTTGTCATAGGCGACCGCAAAACCGAGTCCGCCTTCGAGCGGGGTGTCCTCCTCGCCGATATCATGGCTCCAATGGCGGTAGCCCTTCTCCATGCGCAGCGAATTGATGGCGAAGTAACCACCCTGCTTGAGGCCCAGAGAAGCCCCCGCCTCGACCAGGCGGTCGTAGACATGGGTGGCGAATTCAGTCGGCATATAGATCTCCCAGCCGAGCTCGCCGACGAAGGTGACGCGGCTGGCGCGCACGCGGGCATAGCCCAGATCGATCTCGCGGCTGGTGCCGAAGGGGAATGCTTCATTGGAGAAGTCAGCCGGTGAGAGCGCCTTGAGCAGCTCACGCGATTTCGGCCCCATCAGCGCCAGCATCGGCAGACCCGATGTCACATCCTTGACGAAGACATGCGCATCGTCCGGAATGTGGCGGCGTAGCCAGGCGAAATCGCGCCTTTGCGAAACCGCGATGGTGACGACCAGGAAGGAGGCCTCCGACAAGCGGGTGACGGTGACGTCGGCCTCGATGCCGCCCTGCTCGTTCAGCCACTGGGTATAGACGATGCGGCCCACCGCCACGTCGATATTGTTGGCGCAGATACGGTTCAGCACCCGCAAGGCATCGCGGCCCTCGACCTCGAACTTCACGAAGCAGCTGTGGTCGAAGAGCGTTACATTCTCCGCGGTGTTGCGGCATTCGGCGCCACAGAGGTCGAACCAGTTCTGCCGGCCATATGAGTAATGGATCTCCGGCGTCTTGCCCCTGCCGGCGAAGAAGCCCGGCCGCTCGTATCCCGCGGCCTCGGTCATGAAGGCACCCTCGGCGAGAAGGCGGTCATGGAAGGGGCTGCGTCTCACATCACGCGCAGTGGCGAACTGGCGATAGGGCCAATGCATGTCGAACAGGAGGCCCAAGGTCTCGGTGGTGCGGTCGAACAGATATTTCTTATTCGTTTGGAAGGACTGCATGCGGCGGACATCGACATCCGCCAGCTCCATCGGCGGACGGCCGTCACGAATCCAGTCGGCCAGCGCCTTGCCGACGCCGCCCGACGACAGGATGCCGATGGAGTTGAAGCCGCAGGCGCAGAAGAGGCCGTCGACCTCTGGCACCTCGCCGAGGAGATAGCGGTCGTCGGGCGTGAAGCTTTCCGGCCCGTTGAAGAAAAGCTGAATGCCGGTATTGGCGACGAGCGGCACGCGTTTGGTCGCCATTTCAAGGATCGGCTCGAAATGGTCGAAGTCCTCGGGGAGAGAGTCGAAGCAGAAATCCTCCGGGATGCCGTCATGGCCCCAGGGCTTGGCCTTGGGCTCGAAGCAGCCGAGCAGAAGCTTGCCGGCGTCTTCCTTGTAGTAGGCGCATTCATCGCCAAGGAAGAGAACGGGGAGCTTCTTCGGCAGATCGGGAATGGGCTCGGTGACGATGTAGAAATGTTCCGCCGCATGGAGCGGCAGCGCGACGCCGATCTCGGCGGCGAGATCACGCGACCACATACCGCCGCAGATCACCACGCGTTTGGCGCGGATCTGGCCCTTGTCGGTCTCGACGCCGGCGATGCGGCCGCCTTCGACCAGGATGCGCTTGACCGGCGTGTGCTCGAGAATGCGGGCGCCGCCCATGCGTGCGCCCTTGGCATAGGCCATGGTAACGTCGGCCGGATTGACCTGGCCGTCATTGGGGAACCAGTAGCCGCCGACGACACCTTCGGTATTGATCGGCTCCCACATCTTCTTGATGTCGTCGGGAGTTACCTGCTCGACCGCGAGGCCGAAATTGCGGCCCATCGAGGCGCCGCGGCTCAATTCCTCGAAACGCGCCTCGGTATTGGCGACGCGCAGTGAACCGTGCTTCTTGAAGCCGGTCGCCTGGCCGGTCTCCGCCTCGAGCGTCTGGAAGAGCTCGCCCGTATATTTCGCCAGCTCGGTCATGCGGCGCGTCGCGCGCAATTGCGTGACGAGGCCGGCGGCATGCCAGGTAGTGCCGCAGGTCAGCTGCTTGCGCTCACACAGAACGACATCGGTGATGCCGAGCTTGGTCAGATGATAAGCGACCGAACAGCCGGCGATGCCGCCGCCCACAACAATCACATCCGCTCTGTCAGGCTGATTGGTCGTCACGAATTGCTCTCCTCAGAAGAAATTTCGGGGAGATTGCGATAAGTCCCATAATTTCGCAACTGTGAAATTTTATCTTGATAATTTCACATAAGTGAACCAATATGCCCTCATACCCACTCGGTAGGGAGAAGCATGGCCAGCTCCGATATGTCTCCCGACCAGGCCGGACGCGAGATCCGCGACCTGCGCAAGGCGCGGCGCATCACCCTCAAGGCCCTGGCCGAGCGCACCGCGCTCTCGATCGGCTATTTGAGCGAGATCGAACGCGGCCTCGCTTTTCCCAATGTCAAAGCGCTGCACGACATCGCCACGGCGCTCGGCGTCACGATCAGCTGGTTCTTCCACAAGGACGAGACCAAGGAGCCGGAAGAACACTCGTTGCTGGTGCGCGCGGCGAACCGGCGGCGCGTGTCCTTTTCGAGCGGCATCACCGACGAGCTCCTGTCGCCACATCTGCGCGGCCAGCTCGAGCTCCTGATGTCGCGTTTCCCGCCCGGATCGACCAGCGGCGTCGAGCCTTACAGCCACAAGGGCGAAGAAGCCGGCGTCGTGATCTCAGGGACCCTCGAGATCTGGGTCGGCGACAAACATCTCGTCCTGCAGGAAGGCGACAGCTTCGGCTTCGACAGCTCGCGGCCGCATCGCTACCGCAATCCCGGCGAGCGTGAAGCGGTGGTGATCTGGGCGATCACGCCGCCGAGCTACTGAACGACTTGAGGCGGGTGGCTGCTTCCCTGCTTTCCCCTTCTCCCGCAAGCGGGAGAAGGGGAAGCTAGGTAGGGACTTGCATAAAAATGCCTGCTCAGAAGAAAGTCTTCAGTGCCTTGGTCACGCGATAATCCTTGTCGACCAGGAGCAGCATCGACCATTTGTCGAAGGTCGTGCAGGGATGGCCGATGCCGAAGGACACCATGTCGCCCACCTGCAACGGGCTGTCGGACGGCAGGCTCACATGGCAGTGTTGATCGTTGAGGCCGACGACTTCATGGCCCTTCGGCATGTCCTCGGGCGCGGTCATGGCCGATCCCGGGCGATACCAGCGCACCGGCACCGGCATGCCGGAATCAGAGCCGACATCGCGACGCCCGAAGCCGACGATGGCGCGCACATTCTCTGGACGCGACTGGACATAGGCCCAGACTTCCAAGGCGGGGACGAGCCCGCCCGGCGGCAGCTTAAGGCTCGTTTCCTTCTGGATGCGGCGGAACGAGGCGGTGTAGCCGATGCTGTCATGGGTGAGATAGCAGCCGGCGCGTAGTATTCTCAAGACTGGCGCGGTGAGAGCCAGCTTGTTGAAACGCTCGCCGGCGCGGTCGAAAAAGGCCGAGCCGCCGGCGCTGACGATGATCGGCTGATCCTTCGCGAACAATCCTTCCTTGGCGGCGATACCGGCCAGCATCGCGACATCGTCGATGAGCTTGTCGGCCGCCTCGGGCGTCGGCAGCAGGCCTTCGAAACATTCGAAGCCGGCGAGCTTGAGCCCCGGCGTCGCGACGATGCTGCGGGCCACCGCGAGCGCTTCATCGCGCGTGCGGGCGCCGGTGCGGCCGCCGGTGAAGCCGACTTCGACCAGGACACGCAGCGGATTGGCGGCCGGCGGCGGCAGGCGGCGTGCGCCATCGGCCAGCAAAGCGAGGCCGGCGGCGCCGTCGGCGAGGCAGTAGAGCTCGAAATCCTTGTCCTGCCGCAGCATGGTGAAACAGGCATCGACCGCCTGGCGCCCGACCGGCTGATTGGCGAGCAGCACGCGCTTGACGCCGAAGCGGCGGCAGACCTCGACCTGCTGCAAAGTGGCGGTGGTGATCGCCCAGCACCCATCGGCGACCTGGAGATCGAACAGATAAGGCGCCATGGTGGTCTTGCCATGTGGCGCCAGCAAGAGCCCGTTGGTTTCGATGAAGGCGCTCATCCATTTGCTGTTGGCGGTCAGGATGTCGTTGCGGATGACAGCGGCCGGCAAAGGCACATCGCCCTTCAGGAGATTCCAGCCCTTCCCGCCGATATCTCCCACGGCAAGCGCCGCCGTGTCGTAAGGCAGACCTTTGGTTGAAGGGTCGAGCGGCAATATATCGAGTGCGGCCATATCGAGGCGTGGAATCAGGGTCATGAGAACTCCGTTCTTCTTGTTCTGAGTTATCTAAATCATAGTGTGAAATGCCGCAAAGTTGTAAGTGGGATAGAATGAGAAAGCCACGCATCCTCCTCGCCGGCCTCTTCCACGAGACACACAGCTTCACCGAAGATGTCACCAGCATGGCCGACTTCGCCATCCGCAGAGGCGATGACGTCCTGGCGCGATGGGGCGACGGCTCGACGGTCGACGGCTTCCTCGATGTCGCGCAGCGGGAAGGATGGGAAGTTGTGCCGGCCGCGGACTACACGGCCCTGCCCTCCGGCATCGTCGCGCATGAGGTGTTCGAGGCGTTCTGGGCCGATCTGGCGAGGGCGCTCGAAGCCGGCCTTGCTCAAGGCCTCGACGGCATCTGGCTCGCCTTGCATGGCGCCATGGTGACGACCGAATGCCTTGATCCCGAAGGAGAGCTTCTCGCCCGCCTGCGCGGCGTCAAGGGCGCCGCGCATCTGCCGGTCTTCGCCGTCTTCGACCTCCATGCCAATTTCACCGCCGCCATGGCGCGCCATGCCAATGGGCTCGTCGCCTATCGCGAGAACCCGCATGTCGATGCACGCGACGCGGCGGTGCGCTCGGCCGAGCTCCTGGCGCGTTGTCTCGCCGAGAAGCGACAGCCTCATATGTTCGCGCGCAATGCGCCGATCCTGTGGGCGCCGACCGGCACCGGCACGGCCGACCGGCCGATGCGCGATCTCGCGGCGCTAGCGCGCCAGATCGAAGCGGAAGATCCGGAGATCTGGGTCGCGAATGTGATCGGCGGTTATTCCTTCTCGGACGTGCCGGAAGCGGGCGTCGCCTTCTCGGTGGTCACCACAGACTCCGCAGCCAAGGCCGAAGCGGCGCTCGACCGGCTCGAGCAGCTGGCGGTCGAGCTGCGTCAGCTCGGGCAACCACGGGAATGGCAGCTCGATGCCGCGCTGCGCGAGATCAAAGGCAAAGCCGGCGGGCCTTATCTCATCATCGAGCCCGCCGACAATATCGGCGGCGGTGCACCCGGCGACGACACGGCGGTGCTGCGCGGATTCCTCGCCCATGGCTTCACGAATGCCGCGGTGGCGATCGCCGATGCCAAGGCCGTGGCGGCCCTCGCCGGCGCCGGGATCGGCGAAACACGCCGCCTCAGCATCGGCGGCAAAGGCAGCCGGCTCGGCGCCGGACCTGTTATAGCGGACGCCGTCCTGGTGAGCCGGAGCGATGGACAGTTCACCCTCGAGGACCGCAACAGCCATCTCGCCGCCTCGCAGGGCATCCATTTCAGCATGGGGCCTTCAGCGGTGGTGCGCATCGACGGCGTGAGCGTGCTTCTCTCCAGCCGCAAGACGCCGCCTTTCGATCTCGCTCAGCTGCGCTCGCAAGGCATCGTTCCGGAAAAACTCTTCGCCATCGGCGTCAAGGCCGCGGTGGCGCATCGGCGCGCTTATGACCCGATCGCGCAAGGCAGCTACACGGTGGCGACGCCCGGCCCGTGCAGCAGCGTGCTCGCCACATTTCCCTATAAAAGGCTGCGCCGGCCGGTCTTTCCGCTCGACACGATCTGAAGGATCAGTCCGGCGGCGACCAGCTGTTCTGGATCGCCAATATGCCGCCGTCGATGACCAGCATGTGACCGGTGATGTAACGCGCCGCATCGGAGCTGAGGAACACCACCGCCTCGCCGACATCGGCGGGCTGACCGACGCGGCCCAGCGGAATCTTGCCGTCGAGCATCGCGCGGGTGCCCGGCCGCTCGAGCCCCGGCAGGGTCAGCGGCGTCTCGATGATGCCGGGAGCGATGCCGTTGACCCGCACGCCGCGCGGCGCCAGCGACACCGCCAGGGACTTGATGAGCATGAGAACCGCGCCCTTGGAGGCGTCATAGACCACGCTGCCGGGCTCGGCGCTCACCGAATTGGTCGAGCCGGTGCAGATGATGCTGGCGCCCTGCTGGCCGGGCGCGAGCTTTTGCACGAAGGCCTGCGCGGCGAAGAGATAGGCCTTCACGTTCAGATTGAAGGTGTGGTCGAATATCTCCTCGGTCAATTTGTCGAAGGGCACGTCGAGAAAGGTGCCGGCATTGTTGACCAGCGTGTCGAGCCGGCCGAGCTTGCGATACGCCGCATCGATCAGGTTGCGCGCGCCGCCCGGGGTGGAGAGATCGGCCTGGACGAAATGGCACTCGGTGAGCGCCGACAGGCGCGCCAGCGCCCCATTGTCCGGCAGGTGGGAATTGATGACGAGACGGGCGCCGCGCCGGGCAAAGGCCTCGGCGATGGCGAAGCCGATGCCATGGGTGGATCCGGTCACGCAAATGCAAGGCGTCGTCATCAAGCTTCCCCCGATCACTATTTTATCTTACGCCTTGATAGCAAGATCGCATGCGTCGCGCCATGTGGGAGCCGCCCGAGATGAAGAAGAGATGGTCGAATGTAACGGTCGTCGGACCCGAGGCGCACACCGCGCATGATCTCCTGATCGACGGCGCGTGTTTCGCCGGCCTCATCGCCCGCGATGCCAGGATCGGCGACAATTGGGAGCCGGTCGACGGCCAGGGCGCCGTTCTCTATCCCGGCATGATCGATCTCCTGCAGCATGGCTTCGGCCAGCATCTCTATAATGACACCACACCGGGCGCCGTCGCCGAGAATTCACAGATGCTGGCGCGCCATGGCGTCACCGGCTTCCTGCCCTCGATCAGCTGCCTGCCGCCCAGCCAGATGGACGGCGTGCTGAACCGTCTCGCCGCGCAATGTTCGGAAGCCAAAGGAGCCAAGGCGCTTGGCGTCCACAGCGAGGGTCCGTGCTTCGGCTCGCCCGGCGCGCACAATCCTGAGAACATCGTGGCGCCAAGCCTCGCTCTCGCCGAACGCATGCTCGCGGCCACGCAAGGCCGGCTCAAGGCGGTCACGCTGGCGCCCGAGCGGCCGGGTGCGGAGGAATTCATCGGGCGTCTCAAACGTGCCGGCGTGTCGATCCATCTCGGCCACAGCCGGGCCAAAGCGGCGGATATTCCGCGCTATGTCGCGTGGGGCATCGATGCCGTCACCCACATGTACAATGTCATGCCGACCGAGCCACCCGGCACGATGGGCGTGCATATCGTGTCCCTCACCGATGCGCTGCTCGCCGAGAAGGACCTGGCGCTCGGCCTCATCTGCGACGGCATCCATGTCGATCCGCAATTGATCCGGCTCCTCGGGCAGTTGCCGCGCGAGCGCGTCTTTCTCGAGACCGATGCCATGAAATATGCCGGAACGCCCGGCATGGAATTCGAGTTCTATCCGGGCTACCGGGTGACAAGTGCTCCGGGCAAGGCGGTGAGGGACGCGAATGGCGGCCTGTGCGGCTCCTCGCTCACCTCCGATGAGGCGATGCGCAACTATCTCGTCTATTCCGGTCAGGATCTGGTGCGGATGGCGCATGCGACGAGCCTCGTTCCGGCCCGCGTACTGGGTATGGAGAACGAGATCGGCAGCATCGCGCCCGGCAAACGCGCCGACTTCATCCTGCTCGACCGTTCCACCTTGCAAGTCAAAGCCACTTATGTGGACGGCAAGCTGTCGATCTAAGGTTTTAGGAGCCCCGGCAGCGACGAGAGAATCTGTCCGGCCGGATCCGATGACCGGGCCGGCGGCAGTTTGCAGTCAAGCATGAGGGTGGCCGTGCCATGGACCAGCGCCCAGACGGCAGCGGCCTTGGCAGTGACTTCATCCTTGCGCTTTGGCCCCAGCACCGCGGCCACGGCATCGTTCAATTGCTGCCAGGCCGCCGTCGCCGCCGTCTTGAGGCGCGGCGACTGCAAGGGATTGGCGCCGCCGCGGAACATGAGGCCATAGACGGCCGGATTGGCGAGCGCGAAGGCGACATAAGCACGTCCCATCGCGGCGAGACGCGCCATGGTCGTTCCTTCCGCTTCATCCGCCGCCTCGTCCAGCGCCGCGACGAAGCGCTCGAAGCCGCGCGCCGCGATCTCGGCGAGGAGATCGGCGGCGCCGGCGAAATGATGGGCGGGTGCGGCATGCGAGACGCCGGCACGCCTGGCGCACTCGCGCAAGGTGAAGCTCGCCAGTCCCTTCTCTTTGAGAAGCTCGGTTGCCGCCAGAACGAGGGCCTCGCGCAGATCGCCATGGTGATAGGTCTTGGATTGCTTGCGCGCCGCCATGCGGACCTTCCTACGCTCAGATCCAGGCACTGTCAAAATCAGTCTTGACAGCGACAAGATATCAGCCTCTAATCTTGCCATTGTCAAGATAGGAGCGTGACATGACTCCCGAAAACCTGTTCTCGCTGGTGGGCTTCACCGCCATGGCCGGATGGGCCATGTTGGCGGCCGGCATCGCGCTCAACAATGCGCTGCTGCGCGACATTCTCGCCGGGCGGGTCGTTCCCGCCCTTCTCGCCGCCGCCTATACGGCCCTGATCCTGCTGTTCTGGGCCGGCTCCGACGGCGGCTTCGACAGCCTCGACAATGTCGCCCGCCTGTTCGCCAATCCGTGGCTGCTGCTCGCCGGCTGGGTGCATTATCTTGCCTTCGATCTGGCGATCGGCGCCATCATCGCACGCCGGACCTTTGACGAGGGACTGCCGCGCCTCGCCCTCATCCCGATCCTGCCGCTGACATTCCTGTTCGGTCCTGTCGGCTGGCTCGCCTTCGAAGCGCTGCGGGTCGTGGTGCGCAAATCCCGGTCCACAGCAGCCGCGTAAGGGATCCGTCATGGCCACATCCGTCTCCATCGCTCTGCCGCAAGTCTCACGGATCGGGAGCGCCGGCTCACCTTTGCTCTGGCGCACCGCCCTCGTCTTCCTCGCCTTCTTCGTCCTCCTTTACACCGGGACCTTCATCGACGGCCGCCTCATCAACGGCGTCAGCGTGTGGGAGAAACCCGCGAAATTCTTCCTCTCCTTGAGCCTTCAGCTGGCGACACTCGCCTGGGGCCTCGCCTTGCTTCCGGCCCAGGAACGACAGAAGCCGGCGATCCGGATAACGAGCCTCATCATCGTCGTCGCGGCGATCGGCGAGCTGATCTATATCGCTTTCAGGGCGTCGCGCGGCGAGGCATCCCACTTCAATCAGACGACCGCGATCGCCACGACTTTTTACATGCTGATGGGCCTGGGCGCCGTGACCCTGGCGATGCTGACGAGCTTCCTGGGCTCGCGCATCCTGAGGAGGGCGCCATCTTCTCCGCTCGCTTTTGCAACCGGATGGGGCTTCGTGCTCGCCGGCCTGCTCGCCCTTGTGACCGGCGCCTATGTCAGCAGCCAGACCGGACATTGGGTCGGCGGCGATCAGACCGACGCGACAGGCCTTCCTTTCTTCCACTGGTCGACAACCGGCGGGGATCTGCGCGTCGCGCATTTCTTCGGCCTTCACCTCATGCAGGCATTGCCGGTCCTCGGCTTCCTGTTTCGCGATTTTCCCCCACTGCAGGCCCGCGGACTCATTGCCCTTGGCGCCGTCATCTGGACGGGACTCACCGTCTTGACCTTCTTTCAGGCCGTCGCCGGCAGGCCGTTCATCGCTTTCTAAGCACCTCTTAAGGCACTGATTCACATCGGCTTTGAGATCGCCTGTCGACAAAACTCAACAGGCCCCTTGACGATCCGGCGATTTTGTAACACGCTTTACTAAAGCGCTTTACAAAGAGCTATCTGCGGATGACCAGGAAGGCCACGATCGGAGATGTCGCAAAGCGGGCGAAGGTTTCGCCCACCGCCGTCTCGCGTTGGCTCAATGGCGGGCTCGAACTGCCGGAGACGACCGGCGAGCGCATCCGCACTGCCGTCCGTGAGCTCGACTATCAGCCGCATGCCCAGGCCCGCCGCCTCTCGAAAGGCAAAGCCGAGGCGATCGGCATCGTGGTGCCCGACATCTCCAACGCCTTCTTCGCGCTCCTCGCCGGCGAGGCCGAACGCGTCGCCGTCGCTTCCGGCCATGACGTGATGATCTGGTCGTCGCGCAACCGCATCGAGCGTGAACTCGCCTGTTTCGACCGCTTACGGGCGGGTTATATCGACGGGCTTCTGCTCATCACCAATCACGAAGACGACGGCCGCCTCGCCGAGCGCATCCGCTCCATGCCGGGCCGCGTCGTCATCATCGACGAGGATGTCGTGGGCAGCGACAGTGCGCCGCGCTTCTTCGTCGAGAACGAAACCGGCGGCTATGAAGCGACCAGACACCTTCTCGCTCATGGCCATCGCCGCATCGCCCATATAGGCGGCCCCAAAGGCGTGATGAGCGCCATCGAGCGCGCGCAAGGCTGGCGCCGCGCCCTGACGGAGGCCGGCATCACGCCCGATCCTTCCTGGCATATCCGCACCGAATATGAGGTCGAACCCGCGACCCGTGACGCCGAGCAGCTCTTCGCGCTCGATCCCCTGCCCACCGCGATCTTCGCCGGCAGCGACGCGGTCGCCTTGGGCGTCATGACCACGGCGCGCCGCAAGGGCATCGACATTCCACGCGACATCTCGCTCGTCGGCTTCGACGGCATGCCGATCAACGACCTGTTCGGGCCGCCGCTCACCTCCATCGCACAGCCGATCGACGATCTCGGCCGGCTCGGCGCCGAAAGGCTCATCGCCATGATCAACGGCGAGAAATTCGACGGCACGCCGACCAGGCTGCCGGTGCAGCTGGTGGGACGCGGCTCGGTCGCCGCGCCGCGCAAGGAGAAGGTTCCGGGTTAGCGCCCGTACAAGCATCGATGAGCATGGGCCGTCGCTCATGCCGCGATCACAGGGAGAGTAAGTATGATGAGCATAAATCGCAGAAAAATCATGCTGTCGGCTGCCGGCGCCGCTTTGGCGCTGTCGATCGGCACCGCCAAGGCCCAGGAAAAGACCATCGCGCTGGTGCAGATCAACCAGCAGGCGCTGTTCTTCACGCAGATGAACGAAGGCGCCCAGAAGGCCGCCGACGCGGCCGGCGTTAAGCTGGTGATCTTCAACGCCAACAATGATCCGGCAGCGCAGAACAACGCCATCGAGACTTATATTCAGCAGAAGGTCGACGGCATCGTCGTCGTCGCCATCGACACCAACGGCATCATGCCGGCGGTCAATGCCGCCGCCGCCGCGGGCATTCCGGTTACCGCCGTCGATGCGGTACTGCCGGCCGGTCCGCAAAAGGCGCAGATCGGTGTCGACAATGAAGGTGCGGGCAAAGCGATGGGCGAGTTCTTCAACAAATATGTGGCCGACAGCATGGGCGGCAAAGCCAAGCTCGGCATCGTCGGCGCGCTCAACTCGACCATCCAGAATATCCGCCAGAAGGGCTTCGAGGATGTGGTGAAGGCCAATGCCGGTGTCGCCAATGCCGGTGTGGTCGACGGCCGCAACGTGCAGGACTCGGCTCTCTCCGCCGCCGAAAGCCTGATCACCGCCAACCCCGATCTCAACGCCATCTATGCGACCGGTGAGCCCGCACTTCTCGGCGCCGTCGCGGCAGTCGAAAGCCAGGGCAAGCAGGACCAGATCAAGGTGTTCGGCTGGGATCTGACGGCGCAGGCGATCAAAGGCATCGATGCCGGCTATGTGGTCGGCGTGGTGCAGCAGGATCCGGCCGGCATGGGCGCTGCCGCCGTCGACGCGCTGGTGAAGATCACCAAAGGCGAGACGGTGCCAGCCACCATTCCGGTGCCGATCACCATCGTCACCAAGGACAATGTCGAGCCCTATCGCGCCGTCTTCAAATGAACGCCGCACAGACACAGGGGGCGGCCGTGGCCGCTCCCATTCCCCGCATCGCGCTCAGCGGCATCAAGAAGCGCTTCGGCAGCGTCGAAGCGATCCGCGGCGTCGACCTCGCCCTTTATCCGGGTGAATGCGTCGGACTCGTCGGCGACAATGCCGCCGGCAAATCGACGCTCACCAAGATCATCTCCGGCACCTATGTGCCCGATGAAGGCACGATCTCGATCAACGGCGAGCCTGTGCGCTTCGCCACGCCCGCCGATGCCCGCAAGCATCATATCGAGATGGTCTATCAGGACCTCTCGCTCTGCGACACGATCGACGTCGCCGGCAATCTCTATCTCGGCCGCGAGCCGATGAGCGGTCTCTTCCTCGACCGCAAGGCGATGCGCGAGGGAGCGCGCGCGATGCTCGAACGGCTCGAGATCAAGATCCCCAATCTCGATGCGCTCGTCGCCCAGTTGTCGGGTGGCCAGCGGCAGTCGATCGCCATTGCGCGCGCCGCCGCCTTCGATCCGCAGGTCCTCATCATGGACGAGCCGACCTCGGCGCTGGCGGTGAAGGAAGTCGAGGCCGTGCTCGATCTCATCAACCGCGTCAAGGCCAAGGGCGTCACCGTGGTGCTGATCACCCATCGCCTGCAGGACCTGTTCAATGTCTGCGACCGCATCACCGTCATGTATGAAGGATTGAAAGTGGCCGAGCGCAAGATCGCCGACACCGACCTCACCGATCTCGTCAGCCTGATCGTCGGCAAGGGCCATGGCATCGGAGGTCACGCATGACCAGTTCCTATACCTCGCGACCGCAAGGCTCGCGCCTCGCCGATCTTTTGGCCACTCATGCGCAGCTTCTCTCGATCGCCGGTTTCTTCCTGATCATGGTGGTGATCTTCTCGATCGCCAGCCCGGTCTTCCTGTCGACCGGCAACATCCTCAATCTGGTGCGCCAGATCGCCCCGATCCTGATCGTCGCCGTCGCCATGACCTTCGTCATCACCACCGGCGGCATCGACCTCTCGGTCGGCTCGGTGGTGGCGCTGATCAATGCATCGGCGGCCATCGTCCTGCAGATGGGGTTGCCCTGGCCCATCGCGGTCATCGGGCTGCTGCTGCTCGGCGCCGCCATCGGCGCCATCCAAGGCTGGTTCATCGCCTATCAGGGCATCCAGGCCTTCATCGTCACCTTGGCCGGGCTCTCGGCGCTGCGCGGCATCGCGCTTCTCATGACTGAAGGCTTCTCGATCCCGATCTCCACCGATCTCGGCTTTGTCGCCATCGGACGCGAATGGCTTCTGGGCGTGCCGGTGCCGACCTGGATCGCCTTCCTCATCGTGGCGGCGGGGTTCCTCACCTTCTGGGGCACACGCTTCGGGCGTTATGTCACTGCCATCGGCGCCAATCAGGAAGCCGCGCGGCGCTCCGGCATCTCGACCAAGCAGATCCTGCTGTGGGTCTATGTGCTGACCGGCCTCGCCTCGGCGCTCGCCGGCATCATCATCGCGGCGCGGCTGGGCTCCGGCAGCTCCAATGCGGCTGTCGGCTTCGAGCTCGAAGTGATTGCCGCCGTGGTGCTGGGCGGCACGTCGCTGATGGGTGGGCGCGGCTCGATCGCCGGCACCGTGCTGGGCGCCCTCACCATCGGCGTGATCGGCAACGGACTGATCCTGTCGCATGTGTCGCCCTTCTTCACCCAGATCGTGACCGGCTCGATCATCCTGCTCGCCGTGTGGCTCAATGCGCGGGTCTTCTCGCGCCTCGCCAGCGGCGCGCGGCGCAAGAATTGAGGCAAGGACCATGAGCGAACTTTCGCAAGCCCATACCGGCTCCGGCCTGGTGATGACGGTAAACGGACCCATCAAGGCAGCGGAGATGGGCGTGACCTTGATGCACGAGCATCTCCTCAATGACTGCCGCTGCTGGTGGAACGCGCCCAAGGAGCCGGAGCGGGCGCATCTCGGCACCTCGCCTGTCCATGCCGGCATCATCGGCGAGCTTCGGATGGACCCCTTCGTCAATCTGCATAATTGTGGGCTCGACGATCACCGCCTCACCATCGCCGAGCTGGCACCCTTCAAGAAGGCGGGCGGACGCACGGTGGTCGATCCGACCTGCCGTGGCATCGGCCGCAATCCGAGCATGCTGCGTGAGATCGCGGCCGGCTCCGGCCTCCATATCGTGATGGGCTCGGGTTATTATCTGCAAGCCTCGCATCCGCCGGTGCTCAAAACCATGAGCAAGAAGGACGTCGCTGACGAGATCGTGCGCGATGCGCTCGAAGGTGTCGACGGCAGCGATGCCAAGATCGGCCTTATCGGGGAGATCGGCGTCTCGGGTGATTTCACCGCGGATGAGGAGAAGTCGCTGCGCGGCGCCGCGATGGCCCAGGCGCGCACGAAGCTTCCGATCATGGTGCATCTCCCCGCCTGGTACCGTCATGGCGGCAAGGTGCTCGATATCGTCGCGGAAGAAGGCGGCGATCTCAACCATACGATCCTGTGCCACATGAATCCGTCGGGCGAGGATGTCGATTATCAGGTCGCCTGCGCCAAACGCGGCGCCTTCGTCGAATATGACATGATCGGCATGGATTACTGGTATGCCGATCAGCAGGTGCAGTGCCCGTCGGACGAGGACAATGCCCGCGCCATCAAGCGGCTGATCGATCTCGGTTTCCTCGAAAAAATTCTCTTATCGCAGGACGTGTTCCTCAAGATGATGCTCAGCCACTATGGCGGCTTCGGCTATGCCTATGTCGTGACCCATTTCGCCGAGCGCCTGAAGCGCCACGGCGTCAGCGACAAACAGATCTCAACCCTGCTTATCGACAATCCAAGGCGCGTTTTCGCCGCCGAATAAAAAAGGAGACTACAATGACCAAGAAGAATGTGCTGCTCGTCGGCGAAAGCTGGGTGAGCTCGGCGAACCACTATAAAGGCTGGGATACGTTTTCGAGCGTGACCTTCCATCTCGGCGCCGAGCCGCTGGTCAAGGCGCTCAAGGACAGCGAGTTCAACCTCACCTACATGCCGGCGCATGAGGCGGCGGAAGGCCTGCCCTTCACGATGGACGGCCTCGCCAAATATGAAGCCATCATCATCTCCGATATCGGCGCCAACACGCTGCTGCTGCCGCCCGATGTGTGGCTGCACGGCAAGACGGTGCCGAACCGGCTGAAGCTGCTGCGCGACTGGACCCAGCAGGGTGGCGGCCTGATGATGATCGGCGGCTATTTTTCCTTCCAGGGCATCGACGGGCGCGCCCGCTGGCGCCGCACGCCGGTGGAAGAAGCGCTCCCCGTGACCTGCCTGCCCTATGACGACCGTGTCGAGGCGCCGGAAGGTATCATCGCCGAAGTGCTGAAGCCCGATCATCCGATCGTCGCCGGGCTCAAAGGCCCTTGGCCGGCGCTGCTCGGCGTCAATGAGGTCGAGGTCAAGAAGGGCTCGGAAATCATCGCCCGCCTGCCCGATGATCAGGGCGGCCATCCGCTCCTCGTCACCGGCAGCTTCGGCAAAGGCCGGACCATGGCCTGGACCTCCGATATCGGCCCGCATTGGCTGACGAACGACTTCGTGAACTGGCCGGGCTACGCCAAACTGTGGCGCCAGTCGCTCGCCTGGCTCACCAGCAAATAACGCCGTGCCCGTGCGCAAGGATCGTCCGCGTCTCGTGGTGATCGGCAATGCCTGTCTCGATGTGACCTATCATCTGGACAGGCTGCCCAAGCCCGGCGAGACGATCAATGCGCGACGGGTCGTCACCGATCTCGGCGGCAAAGGCCTCAACCAGGCCATTGCCGCCGGACGTGCCGGTGCAGATGTCGACCTCATCGCTGCCATCGGCGAGGACTCGACAGCTGAAAGAATCCGTTCTGCCCTACATGCCGGGGGCGTGACCGAGAGCGGTCTCATCCAGCATGAAGGAGCGAGCGACGACTCCATTCTTCTCCTCGATGCGCAAGGCGAAAATGTCATCGTCAGCAACACGCTTCAGGCCGAGTCTCTGACTCCCGCCGAAGCTGAAGCCCGCTTGCAGCCGGCTTTGGACCGCGCAGCCCTTCTGCTGCTGCAGGGCAATCTGCGGCGCGACACGACGCTCCAGTCCATGACACTCGCCCGGCGCGCCGGCGTCGCGATCGGCTTCAATCCCTCGCCCCTTCAGCCTTGGTTCGGCGATCTGCCGGAAGCCGATATCGTCATCGCCAATCAGGTGGAGGCGGAAGCGCTCGACGGGCGCATCGGCAAGAGGCTCACCGTCATCACGCTCGGCGCCCAAGGCTGCCGGCTCATACGCCCCGGGCAAGCCGATGTGATGGTGCCTGCCCCGCAGGTCGACGCCATCGCGGCGGGCGGCGCCGGTGACGTCTTCGCGGGAACGTTCATCGCCGAGTGGCTTTTGTCCGGGGATGCCACACGTGCCGCGCGGTTGGGCGTCAGAGCCGCGAGCGATAAGGCGACACGGCACGGCACGCTCTCCGCCTTCCCGACCGAAAACGCGCTGGCAGGCTTCCGCCGCGATCTGATTTCCCTCTCAGCTTGAAAGACCGATCATGACCGATGCTTCTCCCCTTCTCTCTTCCACGGCGGTGCGCGAGGCGGCGCGGCGCATGCTGGCGGACGGACTCGCGGACAAGCTCGAACACTGGTCCGTCGATCTCGACAAGTTGCCGAAGACGGCGCGTTTCGTCGCTGCGGTGACGCGTGAGAATTATCCGTCTCTCTCGGTGCCCTTCCATTCACGCTGGCGGCATTTCGAGGCGGGCGGCATCGATCGCTGGGCGCAGATACTGGCGAAGCGCACTTGGCCCAGCAAGGAAGCGCAAGCGCGCGCGGCCCTCGATCTCGCCATCGTCTCGGTGCTGCTCGATGCCGGCAGCGGCGGACGCTGGTCCTACACGGAAGCGGCGAGCGGCAAACGTTTCGCCTCCTCGGAGGGCTTAGGCGTCGCGAGCTTCGACCTGATGGCCAGCGGCGCGTTGTCGAACGATCCCAATGATCCCTGGCGCGCCGATGCCGCGCGCCTCATCCGCTTCAGCAAGAGCGATCTTGAAAAGGCCTTCCAGGTCAGCGCCGGCAATCCGCTCGCCGGTGTCGACGGCCGGGTCGCGCTGCTCAACCGTCTGGGCGAGGCGTGCCAGGCCCAGACCTCTCATTTCGCCATCAGTGATGCGCCGCGACCAGGGGGCATTGCCGACAGTCTCGCCAGCCGATCAGCGGCGGGACGGATCGAGGCGGCGCAGATCCTGCGCTACCTCCTCGATACGCTGGGCGGCATCTGGCCGAGCCGGCTCACGCTCGGTGCGACGCCGCTCGGCGACACCTGGCGCTATGAACGCTGGCGGAAAGAAGGTGATGCGCTGTCGGGCCTCGTTCCCTTCCACAAGCTGTCGCAGTGGCTGACCTATTCGCTGATCGAGCCTCTGATCGCGCGCGGCCTCAAGGTCGACGCCATCGATGGACTGACCGGCCTTGCCGAGTACCGCAATGGCGGTCTCTTCATCGACACGGAGATGCTGCGCCTCAAGGATCCGGCGCAAGCCGCTAAGCCACAGGAGGTAAGCTCAGTCCTGATCGTCGAATGGCGCGCCTTGACCATCGCGCTGCTCGACCGGCTTCTGTCGCCGGTGCGCGACGAGCTCGGCATCAGCGCCGACCGCTTCCCGATCGCCTCCATGCTGGAAGGCGGCAGCTGGGCGGCGGGACGGCGCATCGCGCGCGAGAAGCGCTCCGATGGATCGCCGCCCCTCAATATCGTGAGCGACGGCACCACGTTCTGAGACGCCGGACATTTATGTAGGGGCAAGCGGTGAAGCCGCTTGACCCCAAAGCTTTTCCTCCATATTGGTTATAACAACCATACCATAGGTCGCAGTAAAGCCGCCGGATGGTCCACAGGGAGGAAAATATGAGCCTAAGTCCAATCCGTGCCTTCAGAATCGCCATTCTGGCCGGCGCTCTCTCGGTCTCTGCCGGCGCCGCTCTGGCGCAGGATGCCTGTCTCACCAACCAGCCCGGTGCTCTGCCGGCCGACTCCAAGGCGCTGCTCGAAAAGGAGCTCCCCGCCGACGCGCAAGCGGGCTTCGAAGGGTACGGCAGCCCGGTGGTGGCGAGCCCCTTCGCGACCTTCAAGCCAGCGCATGAGAAACCCTTCGTCATCGGCTACAACAATTCCTTCTCCGGCAATGCCTGGCGCGCCGCGGCTCTGGCGCAGCTCGAAAGCGACGTCGAGAAATACAAGAAGCTCGGCCTCGTCAAAGACCTGATCGTCACCGACTCGAATGGCGACATCTCGACCCAGATCCAGCAAATGCGCTCGATGATCCAGCGCGGCGTCGATCTCATCATCTCGATCCCCGGATCGCCCACCGCGATGAACGGCGTCATCGACGAGGCCTTCGCCGCCGGCATTCCGGTGATCACGCTCGCCGCTCCGGTGACGACCGCCAATGCGATCAATGTCGACACCAATGGCTATCTGATCGGCAAGACGATGGCGCTGGGCCTTGTCCAGAAGCTCAACGGCAAGGGCAATATCCTCACCATCCAGGGCATTCCCGGCACGTCCGGCAGCGAGCTCATCAAGGCCGGTGGCGCCGCGGTATTCAACAACTGCCCGGACATCAAGATCGTCGCCGATCTCGTCGGCCAGTGGTCGAACTCGACGGCGCAGACGGCGGTGCTGCAGCAGCTTTCCACCAACCCGACCGAGATCAACGGCATCTGGCAGCAGGGTTCGATGTTCATGGGCACGATCAACGCGCTGGAGCAGGCCGGCCGCCCGATCATCCCGGTGACCGTCGGCAATCCCGACCAGAACGCGCTCGCCTACTGGCATGACAATCTCGACAAGGGCTTCAGCACGGTGGGCTCGTCCAACGCGCCGGGCGCCGGCATGGATGTAGTCTTCCGCACCGGCATGCGCGTGCTACTGGGCCAGGGCCTCAAAGTGAGCAATGTCGTGGTGCGCCCGCCGCTCATCACCGCCGAAACGCTGAAGGACTGGTACAAGCCGGACTTCACCGTCAATTCGACCGGCGTCGGCGAGCCGCCTGCGGGCACCTGGATGCCGGACAGCATCCTCGATGGCTATTTCACCAGCCCGGCGGCTTTGCCACAGTAAGGCGCCTTACTCCGCCTTTTTCGCGCGGCGGCGGCCTCCCTGCCGCCGCGCCTTCCCTCTTGCACGGAAAACGCCATGCCGAACACCTATCTCGCCAAAGCCATCGCCCTTCTCCAGGAAGTGGAGGCGACGCAAAGCGCCCAGATCGCCACCGGCGCACAATGGATCGCCGATGCGATCGCCGCCGACGGCATGGCACATTTCTTCGGCGCCGGCCATTCGCATATGGCGCTCGAGGAGGTGTTCCCGCGCAATGGCGGGCTGATCGGGCTGCATCCGCTCTCCGAGCTGGCGCTCTCCTACTACACGCCGGTGGTCGGCAATTCCGGCATCTATCAGATGCGCTTCTTCCAGTCGGTCGAGGGCCTGGGCGAGATCATCTGGAAGAACTACCGCTTCAAGAAGACCGACTGCTTCGTCGTCTATACCAATACCGGCGTGACCAAGGTGGCGCTCGACATCGCCACCTTCGCCAAGGCGGAGGGCATGCGCGTCATCGCCGTCACCTCGCTCAAACATGCGGCCGCCACCGGCACCGAACACAAGGGCGGCAAGCGCCTGCATGAAATCGCCGATCTCGTCATCGACAACTGCTCGGTGGTGGGCGACGCCATGGTCGAGATCCCCGGCCTCGAGGACAAGGCCGGCGCGGGATCGAGCATCACCAGCATCGCCATCACCAATGCGCTGGCGACGGAAGCCGCGCTCGAGCTGTCGCGGCGCGGATTGAAGCCCATGGTGCTGCCCAGCCCCTATTTCGAAGGCACGCCCGAAGGCAAAGCCAGGCGCGCCCGCGCCGAGAAGCGCTGGGACGAATGCATGGACGAATATTCGCGCCGTTATGCCGGCATGTTCCTGCGCGGCAGGGCCTGAGGAGAACCTATGGACTATCAAGCGGATGTGGTGGTGGCGGGCGCCGGCAGCGCCGGCATGGTGGCGGCGATCGCCGCCGCCCGCAATGGCGCCAGGACGCTCCTGATCGAGCGCGGCGGATTTCTCGGCGGCATCAGCACCGCGGTGCTCGACACGATGTACGCGTTCTATGCCCCAGGCGATGCACAGGAGAAAGTCGTATCCGGCCTGCCCGACGAAGTGGTGGAGCGCATCGAGAAATATGACGCTGTGCTGCGCCGGCCCAATACATTCGGCTCCGGCACCGGCATCACTTATAATCCCGAGACGCTGAAGCGGGTGTGGGACGACCTCGCCGCGGAAGCGGGAGTACGGGTCCTGTTGCACAGTTTCATCACCGGCGCGATCACGGACGGATCGAAAGTCACCGGGATCCGGTTCGTCAACAAGGCCGGCAGCCACGCAGCAACGGCCAAGGCCGTCATCGACGCCTCTGGCGATGCCGATGTGGTCGCCGATGCCGGTGGCGACTTCGAGCTCGCGGGCCGCGACGGCGCGCAGCAGACGCTCTCCACCACCTTCCGGATCGGCAATGTCGGCGAGCGGGCACTCGGCGTGAAGAAGGACGAGCTGCACGCATTGATGCGCGAAGCCAATAAAAGCGGGCGCTTCGTACTGCCGCGCGAGGAAGGCAGCGTCCACCGAACACCCGACAAGGGCATCATGGCGACAATCATGACGCGGGTGCCCGGCACCGCGCCCGACGATATCGAAGGCATCTCGCGGGCGGAAGCGCAAGGCCGCGCCCAGGCGCAGGAATATTTCCGCTTCCTCAAAGAGATGGTGCCCGGTTATGAAAATTCGGTACTGATCGGCACCTCGCCGTGGATCGGCGTGCGCGAGACGCGGCGCATTCTCGGCGACTATCAGCTCAATGGCGAGGACGTGCTGGCGGCGCGCCGTTTTGAGGACGGCATCGCCCGCTGCGGCGCCCCGATCGAAGATCACCATGCGGGGCGCGACACGCGCTGGGCCTATATCCCCGATTCCGGCACCTATACGATCCCGTTCCGCGCTTTGCTGCCGCGCAATCTGGACGGCATCCTGGTGGCGGGACGTTGCCTCTCCTCGACCCATGACGCCCATGCGAGCGCCCGTTCGATCGGCACCTGTATGGCGATGGGCCAGGCGGCCGGCAGCGCCGCCGCCTTGGCCGCCGACAAGGGCATCACGCCGCGCCAGGTGCCGACCGACACCTTGCTCGCCCTGCTCGACCGGCAGGGCGCCGATCTCGGCCGGCGCGGCAAAGCGGCGTCAGATGCCGCATGAGCGCCAGGGCCGCCCCATCATCGCGCTCTGACGGGCTTCTCCTCGAGGCGACGGGGCTGGCCAAGGCCTATGGCGAGACGCAGGCGCTGAGCCAAGGAGATATCGCGATCAGATCCGGCAGCGTGCATGCGATCATCGGTGAGAATGGCAGCGGCAAGTCGACACTGGTAAAGCTGCTGACCGGCGTGGTCGGCCCGGATGCGGGAGACATCACGCTTGCCGGTAAAACCCTTCGGCTCACCTCGCCCGGCGATGCGCGCGCCGCCGGCATCGCCACCACCTTCCAGGAAGTGCTCGTGCTTGAGGAGCTAAGCGTCCTCGACAATCTGTGGCTCGGCCAGGACGGGTTGTTCCGCTTCCATGTCGCACGAACGCGCAAGCAGAGCGAAGCCGCAGCCCTTCTCGCCGAGCTGACCGGCGATGCCGTGCCCGATCTCGACGCGAAGGTGAGCGGCGTTGATCTGGGCACTAGGCAGGCCATCGTCATCGCCCGTTCGCTGCTGCTGAAGCCGCGTCTTCTCATACTCGATGAGGCGACCGCCGCACTCGACATCGCGGTGCGCGACCGGCTCTTCGCCGCCTTGCGCAGAAGGGTCGCGCAAGGCCTGTCGGTTCTATTCATCACCCACAAGATGGACGAGATCGCCGCCCTCGCCGATGAGGTGACGGTGCTCCGCTCCGGCGAGACCGTGGCGCATCTGCCGATCGGGGAAGCAACACCGGCGCGCATGCTGGAGCTGATGTCGGGGCGGGCCGAAACCCGGCCGCCCGCCTCCATGCGCGCCGTGACGCGCGAAACACGGCTCATGCTCAGAGAGGCGCAACTGAGCATCGGCGGTCGGCCCTTCGATCTCGATATCCGCCTTGGTGAGATTCTGGGCCTAGCCGGCCTCGAAGGCCATGGCGCCGATCTCACCACGCAGATCCTCGGCGGTGTGCGTTCGCCCCTGGCCGGATCGGTCGCGACGGCGAGCGGCGAGACCCTGCACGGCCAAACCGCTTTCGTCCGCGCCGGTGTCGCCTATGTCCCGCGCGACCGCAAGAGCGAGGGCATCTTCGCGCCTTTGTCGATCGCCGATAATTTCGCCGTGACGACACTTTCCGCCCATACGCGGTTCGGCCTCATCGACAAGGACAAGGTCGCCGCCGCCCGTCGGCCGCTCTTCGATCGTCTGGGAGTCAAATTCGGCGCGCTGACCGACGCCATCACCAGCCTCAGCGGCGGCAACCAGCAAAAGGTCATCCTGGCCCGCATGCTGGCGCTCAAGCCGAAAATTCTGGTGCTCAATGATCCGACGCGCGGCGTCGACCTCGCCACCAAGCAGGATATCTATGCGCTCCTGACCGAGCTCGCCCAAGCCGGCGTCGCCGTGGTGATCCATTCAACCGAGATCGAGGAGGTGCTGGCGCTCTGCCACCGGGTGGCGGTCTTCCACGACCGGACCCTGTTCCAGGTCGTCGACCAGGCCGGGCTCAGCCGCGAGCGGCTGATCGCCGGCCTATTCGGACGCCAGCCATGAAGCTGTCGCACACCACCTTGCGCGATCCGACGACGCTCGCCGCGCTCCTGTTCCTGATCCTCGTCGCCCTCAACATTCTCCAGGATCCGATCCTGCTGTCGCCGCGCTTCCTCACCGGCGCGCTCAGCGTCGCCGTGCCGCTCATCCTCGGCGCCATGGCGGTGACGCCGGCGATCCTGTCGGGCAATGGCGGCATGGATCTTTCGATCGGTCCCCTGATGGGCTTCATCAATGTCCTGGTCGTCACGCTGCTGATGCCGGCCAATCTCGGCGACTGGTGGCTCGCCGTGCCGATCCTGCTGATCATCGGCTTCGCCGTCGGCGCGCTCAATGGCGTGCTCGTTGCGGTGATTCGCCTGCAGCCCATCGTCGCGACGCTCGGCACCTATCTGATCCTCGGCGGCATCAATCTGTGGCTGCTGCCCAGCCCGATCGGCCCGGTGCCTTCCTGGTTCGGGACACTGTCGCGCCTCATCGGCGTTTTTCCGGGGCCTCTCGTCTTCCTGATCGGGCCGGCCCTCATCTGGTTCCTGCTCGGCTTCACACCCTTCCGCAAGACCCTGCTGGCGGTCGGCGGCGATGACCGTGTCGCCTATTCGACGGGCATCGACGTCACTCTTGTCCGCATCTTCGCTTACGCGCTGGGCGGCCTCCTCGCCGCCTTCGCCGGACTGGCGCTCACCTCGCTCATCCAGTCGGCCGACGCCACGATCGGGCCACCCTTCACCTTGCAGGTCATCACCGCGGCGGCGCTCGGCGGCATCAACCTTGCGGGCGGGCGCGGCAGCATGTGGGGCAGCGTCTTCGGCGCGCTGTCACTGTTCCTGATCCAGAATCTGCTGACCAATTACGGGGTCTCGGTCTTCTGGCAGCAGGTCGTGTTCGGCCTGGCGCTGATCGGCGCGCTCATCCTCAATGCCGGCCTCGCCCAGAGCTTCTTCTCCTTCAGGGGACGCAGCAGATGATCCGCTTCTGGCAGTCGCTCAAGCAGACCATATGGCCGCAGCTCTTCGCGCTCGCCGCCCTCTATCTCATCGGCATGGCGACGATCGACGGCTTCGGCAGCTGGCGCAGCATCCTGGCGGTGCTGGTGCTCGCCTCCTTCATCGGCATCGCCGCATCGGGCCAGACGATCGTGGCGCTCCTCGGCGGCATCGATCTCGCCATTCCAGGCCTTATCGCCTTCGCCAATATCGCGACGGCCGAGCTTACCGGGCGTGGCTGGCCTTTTGCGCTGGTGGTGCTGTTCATCTTAGGCGTGGCCGGACTCATCGGCGCCTGCAACGGGTTCATCTCACGCGCCCTCAGGCTCAATCCGCTGATCGTCACGCTCGGCGTCAGTTCGGTCATCATGGGCGCCATATTGGTGTGGACCGGCGGACAGCCGACCGGTTTCGCGCCGAAATGGCTGAGCCAGTTCGTGGCACCGTCCGGCAAGATCTTCGGCCTGCCGATCCCACCGATCCTGGTGTTCTGGCTGCTCATCGCGCTCGGCCTCGTCACGCTGCTGCGCGCCACGCCCTTCGGCCGGCATATCTATGCCGCCGGCGCCAGCCTTCCCGCGGCCCGACTTGCATTGGTGCCGACGACACGCATCTGGACCTCCGCCTTCGCCTTGAGCGCGGTGATGGCGGCCGTCACCGGCATATTGCTGGCAGGCTTCAGCGCTCAAGGCGATCCGCGCATCGCCTCCCCCTATCTCTTCAACACCATCGCCAGCGTCGTCATCGGCGGCACTTCGTTGGTCGGTGCACGCGGCAGCTATGGCCGCACCGTGCTCGGCGCCATCATATTGACGCTCATCACCACGGTGCTGGTCGCCAACAATTTCAGCGCCGCGATGCAGCAGGCCTTGCTCGGGGTGGTCATCCTCATCGTGGTGGCGACCTATGGCCGCGAGGCGAAAGTGGCGGCGCGGCTATGAACGGATCTTCAACCGGCGCTGCCGCGCTGATCCGCCCACAATTCGAAGAGCAGCTGGCAACGGTCGCCGCGGATCAGCGCCATCGCCGCTTCGGCCGCCACATTGTCGCGATCGTAGGTGGTACGCGACAGGCGCAGCGCCGGCTGGTCGATGCGGACCTGCAGCAGATCCGCCTGCTCGGCCGTCAGCATCACCGGCGCCAGGGTCTCGCGCGCCCGCACCAGCTGCGTGCCATATTCACGCGCCAGCACATCATAAAGCGAACGGGCGCCGAAATCGAAGCGGCCGAGATCGGGAAAACGCGCGGCCGCCATGGCAGAAGTCTCGAGCGCATAAGGCTCGCCGTCGACGAAACGCAGACGTGTGAGACGAAACACCTTGGCGTTGGCGGCACTTTGCAGCGCGCTCGCTTCGTCCGCCGCGGGCGCGGCGAGCTCGGCGCTGATCACCCGCGTCGAGACCAGCTTGCCGTCCGCCTTCAACGCTTCCGAGATGCTGAAGAAGCCGAGCAGCGAGGATTCGATGCGCGACTTGGCGACGAAAGTGCCCTGCCCCTGATTGCGCACCACGAGCTTGCGCTGCGCCAGCTCCGCCAGCGCCTGACGCGCGGTGATGCGGCTGACGCCGAACAATTCGCAAAGCTCGCGCTCGGGGGGCAGACGATGACCAGGCGGGTAGTCGCCCGACTGGATCTTTGCCTCCAGCAACCGGACGATGCGCTTGTAGTTGGGTTCGCTCGACATTTGGTCATATCATTATGACAAATGAATCAACAATGCCAGCGGGAAGGACATTGTCATGAGCGACCGTAAAGCAGTTATCGGCATCGATCTCGGCACGCAATCGACCAAGGCGGCACTGGTCGCGCTCGATGGCCGCCCCATCGGCGCGCATTCGGTCGCCGTCGAGTTCGAACGGCCACAGCCGGGCTGGGGCGAGCAGTCGCCCGACATTCTCGTGCAGTCGACGCTCGGTTGCCTCGGCGCGCTCACCGACAAATTTCCGGATGTCGATGTCGTCGGCCTCGGCATCGCCGCGCAAATGGGCGGCGCCATCGGGATCGACAGAGGCTTCGAGGCCGTGACGTCACATGAAATGTGGCTCGATACACGCGCCGACGAAGACCGTCAGGAACTGCTCGGCCTCTATGGCCCGGAGATCCTGGCGAAGAACGGCATCATTCCTTTCGTGGCGCCGCGCGTAAGGCGATGGCTGCGCCTCGATGCCGCTTTCGCGCGACGCCTCGCCGGCGTCGTGGCGCCGGCCGGCTATCTCGCCGGGCGCCTCACCGGTGCTGAGGCCAAAGACGCCGTCTGCGACCGCACCCAGGCCAATCTCTATGGCTGCTTCGATGTGGCGCGCAACCAATGGGACGATGATCTCGCCCGGCGCTGCGGCCTGCCGCCCGAGCTTCTACCGCGCATCGCCGATCCCTTCGACATTGCCGGCCGGCTCTCGGCCGAGATGGCCGCGCGTGCTGGCCTCCCTGCCGGCATTCCTGTCGCGGCCGGCATGGGCGACGGCACCGGCGGCTGGTTCGCGGCGGGCGGGATAGAACCCGGCGTCTCGATCGACACCAGCGGCTCCTCGGCGCATTTCGCCGTCACCGTCGACCGCTTCATCACCGATCCTTCCGGGCTTCTCGCCTGCATGCCCTCGGCGGCGCCGGGGCGCTTCTATCTTCTGGGCTTCACCACCAGCACCGGCCTCGCCCATCGCTGGCTCAGCCGGACCTTCGGCAAGAGCTATCAGGAGCTCGAGACGCTGGCCGTCAGCGTGCCGCCCGGCAGCAACGGTATTCTCGCGGTACCGCATCTCAATGGCCGCGTCAGTCCCTTCGAAGCCTCGATGAAAGGCGGCTTTCTCGGCTTCGACGACAAGAGCGGCCCGGGCGAATTCTATCGTGCCCTGCTCGAGGCCAGCGCCTATGAGCTCAATGGCTGGCTCGACGCGGCATTGAAGCTCGCGCCCGGCCTCGCGCTGTCGAATGTCGTCAATGTCGGCGGCGGCGCCCAGAGCGCTTTGTGGAACCAGATCAAGGCGGATGTGACGGGTCTCAGCCTTCATGTCGCCAGCCCGGAGATCAATGCGGCGCGGGGAGCGGCCCTGGCCGCCGGTATCGCCGCCGGCGCCATCGACCGCGCCGGCCACGATTGGTTCGTCGCCGAGTATCTCGAGGCCCAGACCTTCACGCCGGATGCCGCCCGGCACCGGCTCTATGCGCCCTATCGCGACAGCTATGCCCACCTCACCGACCAGCTGCTGCCGATCTACCGGACCCTGCAGCAGCTGCGCCAGCCTCAACGACAAGAGAAAGACACGCCATGATCGAATGGAGCAAGCTCACCGACCCCGAAATCGACGCGCTCGACCGCAATCTCCCGGTCATCCTGCCGGTCGGCCTCATCGAGGCGCATGGCGCGCATCTCGAAAGCGGCTTCGACAGCTATTCGGCCGACTGGTTCGCAAGGCGCCTGTGCGCGGAGACGGGCGCCATCCTGCTGCCGGTCGTCCCCTATGGATTCGCCGACACCAACTGGGAGTATGTCAGCACGCTCGGGGTCAGGGCCGAGACGCTGAGCATGATCATCGGCGATCTCTGCATTCTGCTCGCCCGCCATGGCTTCAAGAAGATCATCGTTCTGTCGGGCCATGGCGGCAATGGCGTCGGCGCGACGCTCGGCTTCCAGCGCGCCTTCGAAGTGTTCCCCGATCTACAGCCCGCCCATTGGTGCTACTTCCTCACCGGCGGCGTGCCGATGAGTCACGCCGACGAGAAAGAGACCTCGCTCGCCATCGCGATCGGCGGCGTCGTGCATATGGACCGCGCCGAAGACTTCGTCCTGAAGAAGCCCTGGCACGAGGTCTATTCACGCAAGTCGATCGCCCCCAAGGCTGGCGGCATGAACGGCAAAGCGACGCTCGCCACGCGCGAAATGGGTGAGGACATCCTCAACCGCATCCTGCCCGTGCTGATCGACAAGCTGAAGGCGATCATGAAAGAATGAGTCGAACCAAAGGTTTAGTGGGACATTCTGATTCAGTTTTCCGGCGTGAGTGCTTGTTCGATCAGTCATTGTCACTCAGGCCGGCGCCAGCACCGGCGCGCCGCGAATGCTCCGAGGCCGGTACATAAGTGAGCGCGGCAAGCGCCGTAAAACGGCGCCAGAGATCGTCGGGAATGGCGATCCCGACGGCTTTCGTCAAAGACGCCTGGCCGAGGTCGAGTCGCAATGAGGAAATGAGAATGGTGTGAGCGGTGCGCAGCTCCGCCAGCGCCGCGAAAGCCGGAGTAATATCCCGGCTGACCGCAACTTCATGTCCGTCGAGCTGCAGCCGAAGCGGCCGTTGCAAACGTTCCGCCACGCTTGTCAGCATCGGAACGAGGAGGCGAGGCTCAGCCACTTTTGCCGTGATGGTGAGTGTGCCTTCGGCAATCTCGGCACTGCGATCGGCAATCGCCGAAGCGAGCACGAGCGGGCTCAGCGGACGATCCTCCGTCGCGCGGATGCCGGACCGGTCGGATACGAGACCTGTCGTGTGACAGCCGCTCTTGAGAGCGTCCAGCGCATCCGCCAGCACCGCAAGGTGCCGCGTGTGCGCCAAGAGCCGCGCGATGCGGCCGACATCCTCGGCAAGGCCCCAGCTCAGCCCTGTCCCCCGTGCGGCCTTGCGTGCTTCCGCCTCGACCTCGTTGAGGGAGTAGCCTTCAGGCTCGACCGGGCTCGCCGGCGTGACATCAGTCCATGGCGTCTTCGGCGCCGTGCTCCGCTTGACGCGTCCCAGCGGCGGGATGGCCCAGTCGTCAGGGGCGATGTCATGAAGCTCGTCCGGAAACGGCGCATGACGGAACAGTGCCACCCTGACCCAACGATCCGAGCGCGGGTCGAAATCCGTGGCGCCGAAGAAGGACAGCTTGCAGCGCAGAATGTCGATCGGGCGTAATTCGGCGCCGGTCAGATTGTCACGCACCTCGGCATAGCAGCAGCGCGCCGTCAGCTGCACGCGGCGCACGGCATGACGGCATTCCGGATGCGCGGCGAGAAATTCGGCGACCGTCAGGTCGGACGGAATGCTGGTGAGGAGACGATGGAGCGCCGCGACATCGCGCGCGACCGTCAGCGGCAGCTCGCGCCCGGCGCCCTCTTCAAGCGCCCGCTCGCCGAGCCGGGGCTCGAGCTTTTCTTCCGACACATACCAGAAACGCGCCTGCGCCCGCGGCATCGTGAAATCCTCGGCAAGCGCAAATCCATAGCTCGTTTCGATCCAGGCCCGCAGGTCGGCAAGGCTCGCTGACCCGTCGATGACGAAATCCGCGGTCTCATCGCCGCCCATAGTGGCGCCCAGATCGTCGACCAGCGCACCATGGGGCTCGAGCAGCAAGGTCACCAGAAGCTCCTGCGCTTCCAACCCGACCTGTGTTTCGGCGAAGGCGCACAATCTGCGCCAGACGAAAGGCAGCGCGAAATCGGTTGTCTCGACTTCCGCGGCAAGCCGAGCGAGATCACGCGTCAGCTCCTCGATCCGCGCCATTTGCAGCGCATCATCGACACGCCAGGCCGCCATTTGGCGCCGGGCGCGGGCGAGCCGGTCGCGAAACACCGCGACTTCCGGCGTCCCGGCATGTTCGAGAGCGAGCACACGGCTCAAGGCGGTCTCGCGCGCATGGATCCAGCGATGGAACAGTCCCGGATGATTGACGACGAAAGGCGCCATGCCGAGCCCGGTCGAGTTGCCGACGCCCAGCCGGCGACGCAGATCGCGGTCGAGGCGCATGGCCGTCTCGGGTGACCGGACAGCGGCCAGGTGCTCGACCAGATCGGTGGTGAAGGCGCGGATCAGCCAGACGGTCAGCATCTCAGCGGCGAAGGGGCCGGAGAGCGCCGGCCGGTCGGCGATCCGGTCGCGATCGGCGAGCCCGAACTTGCCGTTGCCATAGACCGCGGTGGTTCGCATCAGATAGCCCACTTTATCGAGATCGGCGGCATTGGGCTGGCGGCCTTGCGCCAACTCGGTGACGACATGGTCGAACAGCCTGACGCTGCGATTGGCGCGCGACATCACGAGCTCGGCGGCGCTACAGCGACCGGCTTCCTGACGCGGCACATTGCGCGCCAGGCGTTCGATATCGGCACGCGTCGGAACGCCGTCATGGAGCACGAACGTCGCATCCCATTCCTCGGCAATGACGCGGTCGGTGCGCTTCTCCGAATCGAGCTCGTGGCCGAAGGCGATCAGCGAATAGACCCAACCATCGCCCCGCACCTCATAGACAGCCACACCGGCGCCTCTTCCGTCGATCTCCCACAGGCGGCGCTCGATCTGCCAGTTCCGGCGCGCCAGATGCCGCAGCAGCACGCGCATGAAGCTCAGCCGCGTCTGATGGAAGCTGCCCATGCGGGCGAGGCGCAGCACCTGATCCGGCGCACGCAGGGTGGCCGCTGCTATCATCTCGTAGCGCTTTCAAAAGACGTCTCGAAGAAACGCAGCCAGTTCCCGCCCATGATGCCGTCGATCTCGGCCGGCGAGAAGCCGACCTTCGCAAGTCCAGTCGCGATATTCGGGAAGTCGCGGTTGCTCGCGAACCAGCAGGGCTGCGGCGGAAACACCACCGGACTAGCTGGGTCGGGCGGCTCTTTCGTCCAAGTGCCGCGACGCATCCATTGGACAACTTCGTTGGGCTGACCGTGGCAGAGGTCCGACCCGACGCCCAGATGCGCGGCGCCCATAAGCTCGGCGGTACGTGCCACCATCTCGCAGAACTCGGTGAGCGAGCAGCTGCTGCCGTTCTTCAGATGATGCGGATAGAGGCTGAAGCCCAGCATGCCACCCGAGTTGGCAAGCGCCTTGAGCACGGCGTCCGACTTGTTACGGACCACCTTGTGCCAGCTCAGGGGATTGGCATGCGTCACAGCGATCGGCCGGCGCGACAGCTCGATCGCTTGAAGCGTCGAGCGTTCGCCCGAATGCGACATGTCGATCACCATGCCGAGCCGGTTCATCTCGGTGATCACCTCACCCCCCATGCGGGTGATGCCCGCGTCCTCGCTTTCGTAGCAGCCCGAGGCCAGCAGACTCTGGTTATTGTAGGAGAGCTGCATGAAACGCACGCCGAGCGTATGGCAGATCTCGACGAGGCCGATATCATCCTCGATGGGTGAGCAATTCTGCAGACCGAAGAAGACGGCAATACGGCCGTCCGCCTTCGCCCGCCGGACATCGGCGCCGGTCTTGCCGTGGAAGACCAGATCGCCATGGGCGGCAAAGAGTCCGTTCCAGCGGATGATATTGGCGACGGTCTCCTGAAAGTCCTCATGATAGGCGATCGTCGTGTGAATCGCGTCGACGCCGCCCGCTTTCAGATCGCGGAAGACTGCCTCAGAATATCTGCAATATTGCAGGCCATCGATCACGACGCCGCTCATACCGGTCATGACAACATCCGCAGAGGTTCACCCCTCCGTTTCATGGCCCCTTGTATCCGTTCGGTCAATTTGGAATAACTCTACTCTATTTCATAAAAACCGAAATGGAAGCGCCCATGCGATTCTCGGTCGGTACGCTCAAGACCTTCATCGCCGTCGCCGAAATGGGCAGCATCACGGAAGCCGGCGACAAGCTCGGACGCACGGCCTCGACGATATCGATGACGCTCAAGGCGCTCGAGGCGGATGTCGGCGCCTCCCTGTTCGAGACCGAGCGCAAGAACCGCCTCTCCAAGGCCGGCATCTTCGTCCTCGCCCAGGCGCGCGAGCTTCTGTCCCATCATGAGCGCTCGGTCGCGGCGATCAAGGCGTTCGCCGGCAACCAGGCGGGGCGGGTGGATCTCGCCTGCGTGCCATCGATCGCGACCTCCATCGTGCCGGGTGTGCTGCTGCGCTTTCGCGAGAGCCATCCCAGCGTCGAGATCATTGTCCGCGATGCCGACTCGCCCACCGTCGCCGAGGCGGTCGAAAGCGGCAAGGTGGCGCTCGGGGTCGCCAGCCTGCGGCGGCCGCGGCCCGACCTTCATTTCGAGCCGCTGTTCGAGGAGAAGCTCGGCATCATCTGCCGCGCCGATGATCCCCTGGCGCGGTCGAAGTCGCCGATCGACTGGGCGGGTCTCCATGATCGCACATTCCTCGGCAACGGCATCAGCGGTATGACCGAAACTGCGGAACTGGCCGGGCTCAATTCGGGCGCGCCGATCGTCGTCTATAATGTGCTCTCGCTACTGGCGCTGGTGCGCGCCGGCGTCGGCATCACCATCCTGCCGCGCCTTTCGATCGCCACCTGGCGCGAAGGCCTCGCCTTCGTTCCGCTGCGCGACCGCAAAGCGTCAAGGACCGTCGGCCTCATCACCCGGTCCATCGAACGACATTCACCGGCGGAAGATGCCTTTGTGACGCAGCTACGCCTTACCTTGAAGGAAAAAGCGGCCGAGCTCGGAATTCGGATGCTCAGCGCCGGATCTCGATGACAACATCGCGCGGGCTGCCGTCGCCGCCATTGGTCGGATAACAATCATCCGGGCAGGCGGAGACGATGATGGTGGCATCGACGCGCATCCTGAGCGTGACGCGGCCATCGGGAAGAAAAGGCGGGCGGGAATATTCGATTGCGCCATCGGGCTTGACCGCGGCGCGCATGAACAGGTTCCACGGCGACGGCACGAAGGGAATGACAAGCCCCGCCGCCTTCACGCCGGCCCAGAAATTGCCGGCGCAGCTCGGATGGCCATCGGGCCTGCCGAAGCGCCGGTACATTTCGGGATTGCAGGGCGCGATCAGCGTGTCATGCAGGCCACCTGTCGTGTCGGCGACATAGTCGAAGACCGGCTCATAACGATCGCTGACCAGCACGTCGCCCGGCGTGAAGTAGATCTTGCTCAGCACCTCGCGGCAATGCTCGAGCGAGAGATATTGCTGCGGCGATGATGTCGGCAGGCACCAGAAATCGACGACCTGGGTACCGCTCACATTGACGACGGTGACTTCATCGCCGGCGCGGACGGGGACTTGCGCCCCCTTCCCGGCCAGCACGGTGACTCTTTCGACGTTGCTCATCAGCGCCTTCTACACGCGCTCGCCTTGAAATTACAAGCCGGCGGCGAGGCGTATGCCGCGATGTTTGGCGAGCGGAATGAGATTGCGGGCGCGTTCGATCGCTTCCGGCTCGAGGGTCGCCTCGATCAGGCCGTCACCGCTGCCGCGCCGCGCCACCACCGTGCCCCAGGGCTCGACGATCAGCGAATGACCGTAATTGTGATAGGTCTTGCCGTCTTCGACATAAGCGCCGTCCTGGCCGGGCGCCAGCACGTAGCATTGCGTTTCGATCGCACGGGCCCTGAGCAGCGCCTCCCAATGCTCCTTGCCGGTCTGCAAGGTGAAGGCGGCGGGTGCGGCGATGACCTTGGCGCCCCTGTCGACGAGCGCGCGGAAGAGCTCGGGGAAGCGCAGGTCGTAGCAGATGGTGCAGCCGACGGTGACGCCGTCGAGATCATAGGTGACGATGTCGGTGCCCGCCTCATAGAGCCAGCGCTCGTCATAGACCGTGCCGTCGGGCGCCGTGATCGAGAACATATGGATCTTGCGGTAACGCGCCACTTCCTTGCCCGACCGGTCGAAGACGATGGTGGTGTTGTGCACCTTGTTGCCGGCCTGCTCGTTCAGCGAGCCGCCATGGATGAAGACCTTGTGGCGCGCCGCCCTCTCCTGCAGCATCTGATAGGACTCACCACCGGGACAGGCCTCGGCCGAAGCCCGCTGCTCGTCGCGCGTGCCGCCGAAGAAGGTGAAGCTCTCCGGCAGCATGATGAGATCGGGCGTATTGCCTTCGCAGGCTTTGTCGATGAGGTCGGCGGCCTTGCGCAGATTGGCGGCCTTGTCGGTCCCCACATTCATCTGGATGATGACGGCTTTCATGATGATCTTCCCTGTTCCTCTGTTCAGTTCCGTCCGGCGGCGACCGCCTCGAAATCCTTGAGCGCGCCGGCCAGCCCCGCCTGCAAGGCGCCCACCTCCTCGCTGATGACGATCATGCCCGCCTGGCGCGCGATGGCGTCGCGCTGCTCGGCGAGGCTCCAGGCCGGCATGATCCATGGCTTGCCGGCGTCTTTCGCCGCGTCGATAACGCGTTTGAGATCGGCCTTGTCCGCATCCGTATTGCGATAGGCGCCGCGACCACGACTCAAGGACAGGTCGGTTGGTCCCATGAAGACGCCATCGACGGTCGGCAGCGCCAGGATGGCCTCGATATCGGCCAGGGCCTCGGCCGTCTCGACCATCGGGTAGCAGCGCACCCGCTCATTCTCGGCTTCGTAATAAACCTGCGTGCCGCCCAGATAGCTGGAGGTGCGCGTGCCGGCGAAGCTGCGATTGCCGATCGGGGGATATTTCGCCGCCGCCGTGACCATGCGGGCATGGTCGAGCGAGCCGATGTGAGGAATGATCACGCCCTCGCAGCCCATATCGAGCATCTGCTGGATCGCGGTTCCATCGGGCGCGGCGACCTTGGCATAGATCTTGAGCCCCAGCGCCTTGGCGAAGGCGACCAGCCGGTCGGTGCGCTCGAGATCGAACAGCCCGTGCTCGACATCGAGCACGAATTGCCGGTAGCCGATGTCACGGGCAATCTCGAGGAACATGTGGTTCGGCGTCGACATCCATACGGCGGCCAGTTCGGCAGGCAGTTTATCGGTCATCACACTCACTCGGTCAGGATACGGATATCGGATTTATGCACGCTGAGGCGGACGCGCGCTCCCGGCTGAAGGACGTCGCGGCCGGCGCCCGCCGAGTTCTGGCTGCGCAGCACGACGCGCAGACCTTCGGCGAGATCGAGGATGTAGCGCAAATCGGTGCCGATATAGATCGTGTCGGCGACCACCGCGTCAAAGCCGAGCCGATCGGTGCGCTCCTCACCATCGTGGAACTTCACCGCCTCGGGGCGGAAGGCGAGGACGGCCTTGTCGGCGTTCACGCCCGCCGGTAAGGGGAAAGCCAGCCTTCCGGCCTCGATGAAATTCATCTCGCCGATAAAGTCGGCACCGAATTTCGTGCTCGGCCGCTCATAGATGTCGACTGGACTCCCCACTTGCAGCACGCGCCCCCTGTTCATCACCGCAATGCGGTCCGACATGGTGAGCGCCTCCTCCTGATCGTGGGTGACGAAGATGAAGGTGATGCCGAGCTGGCGCTGCATGTTCTTGATCTCGAGCTGCATCTCCTTGCGCAATTTGAGATCGAGGGCGCCGAAGGGCTCGTCGAGCAACAGCACCGCCGGCCGGTTGACCAGCGCGCGGGCTATGCCGACGCGCTGCTGCTGACCGCCCGACAATTCGGACGGACGCCGGCCGCCCATCTCCGACATGCGCACCAGCTCGAGCGCTTCGCCGGCGCGGCGGCGGATCTCGTCCCGCGCCACGCCTTTGACCTTGAGCCCGAAGGCGACATTGTCGAAGACCGACATATGCGGGAACAGCGCGTAGCTCTGGAAAACCGTATTCACCGGGCGCAGATGCGCCGGCACGCCGGCGAGCGGCTGTCGCTCGATGAAGATCTGGCCCAAAGTCGGCTGCTCGAAGCCCGCGATCATGCGCAAGGTCGTCGTCTTGCCGCAGCCCGAGGGTCCGAGCAAAGTGAAGAACTCGCCACGCCTGATGTCGAGATTGACATCGCGCACCGCGAAGATCTTGCCTTCGTCGCCCGCCCCTTCCTTCCGCGCGCGCGTCTCGAAGGACTTCTCGACATCCTGCAAGGCGACGGCGACTTCGCTGGTCATCGCCCGCGTCTCAGTGCGAAGTCGCGTGGGCGGAGATGAGGGCGTCGATGGCGGAGAGTTCCGACGGGAGCTTTCCGGCATTGAGCTGGTCGCGATATTGCGCATCACCTTCCTCCTCGGCGGCAAACAGGTCATAGAGCTTCTCAGCCAGGGCCGGATTGAGAATGGCCACGCCATTGTCGTCGCCGCAGACGAGATCGCCCGGCTGCACCACGACGCCGCCGCACTGGATCGGTTGGTTGATCGAACCCTGGCTGCCTGAGAGTTGGGTGGTGAGCGGGGTGAAGCCTTTGCTGAAGACCGGCATCGGGCATTCGCGGATGAACTGAATGTCGGTGGCGAGGCCGTCGAGAATAACGCCGGCGCAGCCGCGCAAATGCGCCGCGAGCGTCATCATCTCACCCCAGCAGGCATACCGCATGTCGCCGCCGCGGTCGATGACGAGCACGTCACCCGGCTGCAGCAGGTCAATGACCTTGTGAACGATGGCCGAGTCACGCCCGAGGCACTGAACGGTGATCGCCGTGCCGACGAAGGAGATGCCGCCCCTCGCCGGCTTGAGGGCGGAGCTGATGATGCCGCTCTCGATATGGTGCCCCATCGCGGCAGGCGTGATGGTCTTGTATTTCTGTAGAAGCTCGGGCTTGATCGAAGCCGGGCGCGGATTGATCGCCAGCATTTACGTCTCCACTGAATTCAAATCTGAATAAGAGCGTGTTCCCGGCCTTATGACGGGGCCGGGAACACGCCATCGGTCACTGGGCCGTTTTCACCTTGGTCCAGCCATCCTGGTAGAATTTCATCGCATCGCCGGCATCGAGAATGAAGTCGGCCTTGGCCACCTGCTCCTTGGGCAGGAATATCGCCGCGTTGTTAGCGATCTCCGGCGGCAGCAACTCGCGCGATTTGCCGACGCAGGTGGCGATCTTGGACAGCTTCGTCACCTTCGCGGCAACTTCGGGCTTCAACAGATAGTTGATGAAAATATAGGCGTTGTCGCGATTGGCAGCGCCTTTCGCCACCGAGAAGCCATCGACCCACATGGTGCCGCCTTCCTGCGGAAGGACGTAACGGACCTTGGGATTCTCCGCCATCACCTGGATGACCGTACCGCTCCAGGCCTCGACGAGGCAGGCCTCGCCAGACGACACCAGCTCGGCGAAGTTGGTGCTGTTATAGCCGGCGAGCAAGGGCTTCTGGGCAATGAGCGATTCCGTCGCCTTGGCAATCTCCGCCTCATTGGTCGAGCTGGCGCGGAAGCCGTTCACCTGAAGGCCGGCAATATAGGCCGCCAGCATGTTGTCGAGCATATAGATGCGGCCTTTGTATTTCTCGTCCCAGAGCGCTTTCCAGCTCGTCACCTCCTCTTTCACGCAGTCGGTGTTGTAGGCGAGGCCGGTCGAGCCGCTGAGATAGGGGATCTGGTACTTGTTGCCCGGATCGTAGGAGACATTGCGGAATTCTTCCGAGATATTGCCGATATTGGCGATCTTGCCGTGCTCGAGCTCTTCGATGAGGCCTTTCTTGGCGAGGATCTGGACCGCATATTGCGACGGATTGACGATGTCATAGCCGGTAGCGCCGGCTTCGAGCTTCGCCATCATCGTTTCATTGCTGTCGAATGTGTCGAAGGTGACCGTGATGCCGGTTTCCTTTTCGAAGTCATCGACGATTTCCTGCGGCAGCTCGCCCGACCAGGCATAGATATGAAGCTCGCCGGCCGCATGAGCCGGCCCGCTCACGGCGAGACCGAAGGCCAAGCCAAATGCCGCCGCGCCCAGCAGCACGCTCCTTCTACCCCAAGACACGAAACTCGACATGCGTAGTCCTCCCTGTTGCTTTTTGGAACTCACTGACTCAACCGCTGGCGACGGGCGCGCAGGCGGAACTGGTAGCCGATGACGGCGATGAGCACGGTCATGTTGGCGATGACGAGCAAGGTGCCGAGCGCATTGATCTGCGGCGTCAGGCCGGTCTTGAGCTGGGCATAGATATAGATGGGCAGCGTCGTGCTCCCGACGCCGGTGACGAAGGTCGACATCACGAAATTGTCGAAGGACAAGGTCGCCGCCATCAGGAAGGCCGAGAGAATGGCGGGGGCCAGCGCCGGCAAGGTCACCCGCAGGAAGGTCTGCCACTCATTGGCGCCGAGATCGGCGGCGGCCTCCTCGAGACGCGGATCGAGGGCGACGGCGGCAGTGCGCATGATGAGCGTCGCGAAAGGCAACGTCACCAGCACATGGCCGATGATCATCGAGGTGAAACCGAGCGGCGCCTTCAAGGCCACCATGAAGACGAGCAGCGCCACGGCGATGACGATCTCTGGCAGCACGATCGGTGCCAGCAGCGCCGTCGACAGCATTTCCTTGCCCGGGAACTGACGCCTGACGATGGCGAGCGCCGTCACGGTGCCGATCGCCGCGCTGAAGGCGCCACTGAACAAGGCCACGAAAGCGCTGTTCATCACCGCCTGGCGCAGGCGCCGGTCGTCGAACACGGCCGCATACCAGTCGAGCGTCAGGCCTTGCCAGACGACCGTGGAGCGCGAGGCATTGAAGGAATAGGCGATCAGCACGAAGATCGGGATGAACAGGAACGCAAGCGCCGCGAAGGTGAAGACCGGCGGCACCAGCCTGGCCAGACGCGTGGTCCACACGCTCGATACGGTTTCGGTGAGCAAGGCTGGAGCGTCGGCGCGCATGGTCATGACCTCGCCAGCTCGATCTTCCGCAGCGCCCGCATATAGAGAAGGATGCCGAGCGACGACGCGAGAAGGAGGATGACAGAGACAGCGGCACCCAAGGGGATGTTGCGGAATTCGAGGAACAGCTGGACGATCAGATTGCCGATGATGATCTCCTTGCCGCCGCCCAGGAGAACCGGGATGGCGAAGACGCCCATGGACGGCACGAAGACGAAAAGCACGGCCGCCATCACACCCGATAGCGAGAGCGGCAAGGTCACGCGCAGGAAGGACTGCAGCGGGTTGGCGCCAAGATCATGGGCGGCCTCGAGCAAGGTGCGGTTGATCGGCTGCAGAGCAGCATAGATGGGCAGCACCGCCGACGGCAGGAAGGCATAAAGCAGGCCCACCTGCACCGCGCCATAGGTACCGAGCATGCGCACCGGCTCATCGATGACGCCGAAGGCCTGCAGCGTCGCGTTGATCAGGCCATTGCGGCCCAGGAGCACGATCCAGGCCGAGATGCGGATGAGGAAGTTGATCCAGAACGGCACCAGAATGAGGACGAGCAGCAAGGGCGCCCAGCGCCCGGCCCGGAAGGCGATGAAATAGGCAATGGGATAGCCGATCGCCAAAGCCAGGAGGGTGTTGACGGCTGCAAGCTCGAGCGAGCCCCACATGATCGGGTGATAGATCGGATCGAGGAGCTGCGCGTAGTTGTCGAAAGTGAAGGCCGGCACCACGCCGCCATAGGAATCACGCTCGGCGAAGCTGTAGGCGACGACGATCAGCAGCGGCACCAGCAGGAAGACGCCGACGATGACGATCGACGGCGTCACCATCAACAGCGTCAGCAGGCGGTTGCGGCCGAGCCCCTTCATCGTCAGCCGGCCCGCGATTCAGCGACCACCGACATGCCGGGGATCGCCGACAGAGGATGATCCATGAGATGCTGCATCATGGTCTTCTCGGCGAGATCGGCGTCACGCCGCTTCAGCGCCTCGAGCAGCATGCGATAGGCGTCGAGTTCATCCGACACCAGCGTCATATGCATGTTGGACAGATAGGAGACGCGGATCGACAGCGCATAGTGGCGGGCGATCGAGGAGAGGAGATAGGAATTGCCGGAGGCGCGGGCGAGCAGCAAATGCATGTGCTCGTCGACTTCGAGATTCCAGAAGAGATCGGTATTGCCGGCCTTGATGCCCGCCTCGCCTTCGCGCAGCAATTCCTCGAATTCACGCAGATGCTCAGGGCGGGCGCGCTCCGCCGCGAGCCGCGCCGACAGCCTTTCGAGAGTGCGGCGCACCTCGAAGATATGGATGACGTCGGCGGCCGAGGTGTCGGTCACGAAATAACCGCGGCGCGGCACGTTGCGCACGAGGTCGTCCTGGACCAGGCGCTGCAGCGCCTCGCGCAAGGGTGTGCGCCCGGCCTTCAGCCTTTCCATGACCACAGCTTCCTCGATCAGGCTGCCCGGCTTCATCTCGGTGCGCACGATGAGGCGGCGCAGCTCGCTGTAGATGCCGTCGCTTTGCAGGTTGGAGGGGGTCTTTGCCACGGATATCTCTATCAGATATTTCTAATATATTGGTGATATCCTGGAAACACGGCATGAGTCAACCCGCTTCCGGCAGCGCATCAACAGGCGCAACGTCGGACTGAAAAAAGCAGAAAAATCTTTTGATATTAATTTGTTACGCCAAGTGCTTGATCAAATCAGCGACTGGCGTCGCCACGCTCGAACTTACGTCGGCGCGGAAAGGCTGGCCGTAAGACCGCGTCTTTATTTGATCAGCCAGACATTCTCGTTGCCGGTCGTCGCCACCGTCGGGCATTCGATGATGATGCGAATGTCATTGTAGTCGCGGTCCGAGCCACCACCCTCGGGCGGTCGGTCCTCCCAACCGTAATACATGAACTTGCCGGGCGCACAGGCAGCAGTGGCCTTCTGAGGTGTCCGGTTGGTGCCTTCGGGGATGACGCCGCCCTCGCGTACGGGCTTGCAGACATTGCGGTTAGCGCACAACACCGTCTCGAGCAGGCTGACGCCGAGATTGTAGCTTTCGACGCCGGCGTTCAAAACCGTATCGGTGTAATATTCATAGAATTCGGCGCGCGAGCTGTCCCATTTGGATTTCTGGGTACGGGCATTGCGCACATTGTGCAGCCGATAGCTCATGGACTCGCCGGCGGCACACACTGGCATCGTGTAATTGTAGGTCGTACCGGCATTGTCGGCGATCGCCGTCATCTGGGTACGGCCCTTATCGGCCTTATCCTTGTTCTTGGCGTTGAAACAATAGACATAGATGCGGTTGTAGTCGGCGGCATCGGGATCGAGCTGAGAGACGACCGGCGGGTTGTAGGTCAGTACCGGCTCGCTGAACCGGGCAACGGCCTGCACGCTGACATTCATCTGCTTGGAATAGCCTGGGATTACGGCGAGGACGGTGACCGGAACGCTGGCGCTCGCGGTCACGCTGAAATCGGTCGGCATGACCCAGCTGCCCGTCGCGCTGAGGCTGGCGACCAGCGCCTTGTTCTCGAATCTCTGCTGCACATTGCTGCGCAGATTGTTCACCCAGGCCTGATCATTGCTCGACGGCCCCCCCTTGGCGGCGGCGAGCGCAGCGGCATCAGCCTCGGCCTGAAGAAAGTTCCTGACCATCGAGGCCCGGGCATAGTCGATGGCGATCCCGCCCGCCGCACACAGAGGAATTGCGCAAAGAGCGGTAATGAGCGCGACGTTTCCCGCCTGGTTACGCAGAAATCCAAGCCCCATAGTCAGCCCTCCGCGCCGCCGGACAGCTGTGCCCGAGCGTAAGAATGGGACATATCAGAAAGCGCCATCGCGATATGAATCATAAGTGTCCCGATAGTTTACACAATCTCAACGAGTAGGAACGCCGCCCACCTCTGCAGGATATGTGCCAATATTCAGGTCGGATTCTCCAACGAGAACATGTCGGTCTGCTCGTCATAGGCGAAATACTCCGCATAGCGGGCCCAGTTCGTCACCGTCTGCAGCGTCTCGGCGGCATCCCGTTCCGACATATGGTCCTCGAGCTCGTCGCGGAAACGGCGCGCCGGCGCCATGTGGGTCGACCGCTCAGCCAGGATACGGTGGATATGGGCGGCCAGCGGCACATAGGTCTGCAACTGCTGGGCAAAGATGCGCTTCCTGTCATCGACACCGCTCTCGGCATAGCGCCTTCCGGCCTGGGTCAGCTGGATATCACCGACCGCCAGCTCGGCGAAGCGCAGGAGCTGCAGGGTCTCGGCGACCGGAAACAGATCGTCGATCTCGTGCTGAAGGCCCGCCGCCAGGGGCGGCAGGTCGGCGCGGCCATTATAGGGTGGCGCCGCCACCGCCTCGATGAGGCCCGACAGAAGATTGGTGGAGACACGGCGCAAGGTCAATGCGATGCCGGTGCCGGGAAAGAGGCCGCCCTGCCCCGGCGCCTGATCGCGCAGCGTCATCTTCACATAGATCTTTTCGACCAGATCGCGGAAGGCCGGATCGAGCCGGTTGCGCGGTTGCGGAAGATCGACCCGTATCTCGGCGATGACGCGGCCCGGATTGGATCCGAAGATGAGAATGCGGTCGCACATCAACACCGCTTCCTCGATATTGTGGGTGACCATCAGGATCGACTCGATCGGCATGCGGCCCTCGCACCACAGATCGAGCAAGTCGGTGCGCAGGGTCTCGGCGGTGAGCACGTCGAGCGCCGAAAACGGCTCGTCCATCAGCAACACCCGGGGACGGACGACCAAAGCGCGGGCAAGACCGACGCGCTGGCGCATGCCGCCCGACAATTCCTTGGGATAGGCGCTCTCGAATCCGTCAAGGCCGATGAGATCGATGGCGTCGAGAGCGCGTATGCGGCGCTCCGCCGGAGCTACTCCCCGCGCCTCGAGTCCGATCTCGACATTCTGCAGGACGGTCAGCCAGGGGAACAGGGCGAAGCTCTGGAACACCATGGCGATCGCCGGCGACGGCCCCGTCAGCACGTGCCCCTCGCAGGTGATGGTGCCGCTCGATGGTTCGATGAGGCCGGCAATGGCCCGCAGCAAGGTGGACTTGCCGGAGCCGGAGCGGCCGAGCAGGCCGACGATCTCGTTGCGCTCGAGCGTCACATTGACGTTGTCGAGCACCACGAGCGTTCCCGCCGTCGGCTTGGCGTAGGACTGGCACACATCCTTGGCGATGATGAGGGCTTCGGTGGCGACGGTATCGATCATGAAAATTCTCCCGGAAATGGACGATCAATCGAGGCGCAGGCGGCGCTCGGCGAAGACATAGAGCGGGCGCCACAGAGCGCGGTTGAAGAAGGTGACGAAGAGCGACATGACCGCGATGCCCAGGAGCACGCGCGGGAAATCGCCGGCAGCGGTGGCGTTGGCGATATAGGAGCCGAGCCCATAGGCCTCGAGCTTCGCATCGCCCCAGCTCGCCAGCTCGGCGACGATGCTGGCGTTCCACGAGCCCCCGGATGCCGTGATGGCGCCGGTGACGTAGTAGGGAAAGATGGCGGGGAGCGCGACATGGCGCCACCAGGGCCAGGATCTGATCTGATAGACCGCCGCTGCCTCGCGCAGATCGGTCGGGATGGCGCTGGCGCCGGCGATCACATTGAACAGAATGTACCATTGCGTGCCGAGGATCATCAGCGGCGACAGCCAGACATTGGCGTTGGCGCCGGCCGCCACGATGGCGAGGACCGCGACGGGAAACAGCACATTGGCGGGAAAGGCGGCCATGAACTGGGCCAGGGGCTGCACCTGCTCGGCGACTTTCGGACGGAGCCCGATCCATACGCCGATCGGGACCCAGATCAGGCTCGCCAGCGCGATGAGGATGACGACGCGCAGCAAGGTCGCGGCGCCTCTGCCCAAGGCGTCGAGGACATCGGCGAGGCCCAAAGTCGCGCTGAGATCGTCGACAACCAACAGCGCGCCCCACCCGGCCAGAGCCAGGATGACAACGAGCCAGACATAATCCACGAGACGGCTGTGCTTGCCCGCGCCATCGGCCACGGCGCGCACACCGGCGCCGCTGAAGCGCACGAGCAGCAGACGCTGCCAGGCCCAGGCGAAGGGCGACAGCACCATCTTCATGAACCTGGTGCGACGGGCGAGCTCATAAACCCAGGAATGCGGTTTTTCCCGGCCGGCCACCTGCTCGGCGCGGAAACGATCGGCCCAGGCGACAATGGGACGGAAGAGCAGCTGATCATAAAGCGCGATGACGATGGCCATGGCGAAGACGGCCCATCCGACGGCGTGGAAATCGCGCGCGTCGATGGCCGTGGCGAGCCAGGAGCCGATACCGGGCAACTCGACCGTCGTGTCGCCGACGGTGATCGCCTCCGACGCCACGACGAAGAACCAGCCGCCGGACATCGACATCATCATGTTCCAGATGAGGCCCGGCGCGGCGAAAGGCGCCTCCAGGCGCCAGAAGCGCTGCCAGCTGGAGAGGCCGAAGCCACGGCTCACCTCGTCGAGATCGCGCGGCACCGTCTTCAGCGATTGATAGAAGGAAAAAGCCATGTTCCAGGCCTGGCTGGTGAAGATGGCGAAGATCGCGGCGCATTCGGCGCCGAGCTGCTGCCCGGGAAACAGACCGGTGAAGAAGGTGACGGTGAAGGTCAGGAAACCCAGCACCGGCACCGACTGGAGGATGTCGAGCGCCGGGATGATGACCATTTCGGCGCGCCGGCTCTTGGCGGCGAGCGTCGCCACGATAAAGGTGAAGAGGAGCGAGGCGAACATCGCCGCGAACATGCGCAAGGTGGTGCGCAGCGCGTATTCCGGCAGCCGTGCAGGATCGAGCTCGATCGGATGGCGGGTGAGTTGATCGAGCGGCGCCCGCATCGCCTCGCCGCCATGGATGACCAGGACGATGACCGTCATGATCAGGATGAAGGCGATGACGTCGTAGCCATTGGGCAGGACCCGGACATGGCTCAGCACCGCGAGGCCGCCGCGGCGGTTTCGATCGTTTAAGAAGAGTTTCATTTCATCCACCTCACACGGATCCGTCACGGATCCGGAGGCGGATGGACTGACGCTAGACGCGCCCGGCCAACACCCGCCCCGCGAGATCCGACGAGGGATTCTTCATCGCTGTATCGTGTGTCCGATGCCCGAATGACGCCGGACACCAACTAGGGTCGTTATCCATGTCTCAATCTTATCGTTGGGAACAATGTACTTTCGGTGAGGTGCGCCGCCTCTCCGGGCAAGTCAAGGCGTCAGTTGAAACCTGTACCAAAGATAATGTTATAGCCCGATGTTCACTTTACCGTTCCCCCATGTTCGGCCGAAAGCCGCCTCGCTAGAAAGCATTCATGATCGTCTCATCGCAGCAATTCGACCTGGCTGTCACCGGCAAGCAGCATCTCGACGTCCACCTGGCCGACGGCCTGTCCCTGCCCTTGACGATCATCCGTCATGGCCAGGGCCCGGCCGTGCTCGTGGCGGGCGGCACACATGGCGATGAGTTCGAGGGCCAGATCGCCGTGACGCGGCTCGCCCGCGCCGTCGCGGCGACGGACGTCCGGGGCACGCTCATTCTCATGCCGTTCCACAATGTGCCGGCCTGCCGGGCGGGCACCCGGCTCACGCCGGGAGATGGCAGCGACCTGAACCGGGTCTATGGCCGGCCGCATGGATCAGGCCCGGCCCATCTCATCGCCCGGTTCGTCGAGACTGGCCTCCTGCCCCATATCGACTGGGTGATCGATCTGCATTCCGGCGGGGCCGCGCATGAATTCGTGCTGAGCTCGAATGTCCAGGCGCGTTATCCTTCGCCTGAATGCGACGTGATGCTGGCGCCGCTTCTCGCTTTCGACGCGCCTTATGCCATCGTCTTCGATGAAGTCCCCGCCTCGCCCCATATGCCCCATGGCGGTACGCTGGAGGAAGCAGCCCGAGCGCTCGGCAAAAAGGCGATCTCTTCCGAGCTGGGCGGCGGCGGGCGCGCCACACCGCAGTCGCTCGCCGTCGCCGAGCACGGCTTGCGCAATCTCCTGTCCCATATCGGTGTCGTTCCGTCCGATGACGCGACGCGCCCCGACCAGAGCCGGTCGCGCCTGCTGTTCCTCGGACGCCCCGAGCATCATGTGACGATCACGACCACCGGCTGCTTCGCGCCTCTCATCGAGCTCGGCGCGGAAGTCCGTAAAGGTGATCTCCTCGGCCATATCGAAAGCCGCGAAAGCGCCGAAGCCATTCATGCGCCGACAGCAGGTGTCGTCATCGCGGTCGCAAGCCGGGGCCTGCAGCAGAAAGGCAATGCCGTCGTCTATCTCGCCGACGACATCACTCCAGAAAGGATTTGAAGCCGACCATCATCGCGGTGAGCTCATCGCCCCCGGCGACGAAGCTGGCGCCCAGCGCGGCCGCCTGGTTCGCGTAATTGCGGGTCGGCCCGGCAGCGGCGAAGCGTTTGCCCGCCTTGCGCGCGGTTTCGGCGACAAGCTTCAGATCGGCCGCATCCGCCGCCGTATCGGCGAAGAGGCCACGGCCGCGGGTGAGCGACAGATCGCCCGGACCGATGAACAGGCCATCGACGCAGGGCAGAGCGGCGATCTCCGCCATGGCGGCGAAGGCGCCCGGCGTCTCGATCATGGCATAGCAGAGCCGCTTGGCATTTTCGGCCGCGATATAGTCCGGTCCGACGCTGCCATATTTCATGGTCCGGCTGTAACCGATGCCGCGCGAGCCGAGCGGCGGATATTTGCAGAAGGCGGTGACCCGTGCCGCGTGGTCGAGGCCCTCGATCTGCGGCAGGATGACGCCCGCCGCCCCCATATCGAGCGCCGCCTGGATCTGGATCCGGCTCGCCTCCCCCACCCGCACATAAGGCTCGAGGCCGATCCCGGCGCAGAAGGACACCAGCCGGTCGAGCGCCGTCACATCGAGGACGCCATGCTCGCCGTCGAACACCACCATGTTGTAGCCGGCGAGACGCGCGATCTCGCAGGCCTGCTGATTGGCCGTCTGCAGCCAAAAGGCTTGTTTCATGAACTCACTCCCGCAATGACATCCACTTCGAGGCGGGCGTCGATGGTCAGTCCCGCTACCATGGAGATACGCGCCGGCGGTGATTTGGGGAAGAGCTCGCGATAGGCGACATTGAAGGCGTCGAAATCCTCCGCATGGGTGAGGATGATGTTCACCTTGAGCGCATCGGCGAGCGTGGCGCCGGCCTTTTCGAGGACACGTTCGATGTTCCTGAAGGTCTGGCGGGTCTCGGCGGCGATGCCGCCCTTGACGATCTCCCCTTTCTCGTCGAAGGCGACCATGCCCGACACGAAAATGATGTCGCCGAAGCGCACCGCATCCGAAAGCGGCAAGCCTTCCGCATTGTCCAGGGTAATTGTCTCGCGCTTCATGCTTTTGCATCCTTCAATGCGGGTTTGAGAAACAGCCAGGGTGAGAGCCGGCGCTCCATATAACGCACGGCGGTGACGATCAGGAGCGCGAAGACGAGATAGACCGCCCCCGCGACGAGGAGTGGCGTGATCGGGTCGAAAGTGTTGAAGTAGATCTGGTTGGCGGCGCCGATGAGGTCGGTGATGGTGATGAAATTGACCGCGGCGGTGCCCTTCAGCACGAATACCAGCTCATTGCCGTAAGGTCGCATGCAGAGCCGCGCCGCGCCCGGAAGAGCGAAGCGCAGGAACGTCTGTATCCTGGTAAAGCCGAAAGCGCGGGCGGCCTCGATGTCGCCGATCGCGACATTGCGCAAGGCGAGCGCGAAGATATCGGCCAGGAAGCCGGCGGAATTGAGCGACAGCGCCAGAACCGCGATCGGCATCGGCCGCGCGATCAGGTGCCACAGAAAACTATCCTTGATGCCAGGGATCTGCGGCAGGCCGTAATAGAGAAGGAAAAGTACGGCGAGGATCGGCGCGCCGCGGAAGAAGAAGATGAAGCTCCGTGCGAAGGCACGCGCGGCGCGCGACGTCGAATTGCGCGCCAGCGCCACCGGCAGCGCGATCAGGAAACCGAAGATGGTGACGAGCACGGTGAGCTCGATCGTGGTCACGGCGCCTTGCACCAGCAAAGGCACGAAGCTCAGGAACGTCTCCCAATCGAGGATCATGTGGAAGATCCCCGCCGCAAATGCGCATAGAGATTGGTCTCGGCCCGCATCTGGAAAATCTGCATGAGCGCGGCGATGGCGAGATAGATGACCAGCGAGGCGATGAAGAACTGGAAATAGAGCTTGGTGTTCTGGCCGGCGTCACCGGCGGCGCGGATGAGGTCCTGCAGGCCGATGGCCGAGACGAGCGGCGTGTTCTTGAAGGTCGTCATCAACAGATTGGCGAGCGCGCCGAGGGACAGGCGGAAGGCCACCGGCCATTTGATGCGCCGGAAGACCAGGAAGCGGCTCATGCCGAAGGCGAGGCCGGCTTCGACCTGGCCTTTCGGGATGGCCTGGAAGGCGCCGCGGAAGACTTCGCTCGCATAGGCGGCATGGATGAGACTCAGGGCCAGCGTACCGGCCCAGAAGGGACTGACCTCGATGAAGCTGTCGATGCCGAAAGGCCGCAGCATCGCCATGATGAGGAAGGAGAGGCCGTAATAGAGCAGCAGGATGACGAGCAGCTCCGGCACGCTGCGCATCACGACATTATAGGCGGCGAGGCCATGGCTGAGGATACGGAAGCGGGACAATTCGCCCAGCGCCGCCAGGAGCCCAAGCCCGGTGCCGATGAGGACCGAGGCGAGGCCGAGCCTTAGCGTCAGCCACAGGCCGGCGGCGAGCTCATCGCCCCAGCCCGTGGCGCCGGGCAGAAAAAGCGACCAGTCCATGCTCTAGCGATGTCTCCCCCGGATCCCCGTCATTGCCAGAGCTTGTCGGCGCGGATGTCGGCGCCGGGTACCCATTTCTGCTCGATCTTGTCGAAGGTGCCGTCGGCATAGATGGCGCGGATCGCCTCATCGACCTTGGCCTTCAGCGGATCGCCCTTGGCGAACATGGCGCCGACGCCACGGCCCAGCACTTCCGGATTGTCGATGACGGGGCCGGCCACCTCGAAATCCTGGCCTTGCGGCGAAGCGAGGAACTCATTGGCCGGCATCTGCTCGCCGAAAGCGAGGTCGATGCGGCCATTGACCAGATCGGCGTGGATCTGATCGGCATTCTCATAACCGACCGGCTCGAGCTCGCCCGCGTGATATTTGCGGACATATTGATCCTGCGTGGCGCCGGCATAGACGCCGACGCGCTTGCCCTTGATGTCCTGGGCGAAGTCCTTGAAGGCGCCCTTCTTGCCGTAGAACACGAATTTGCCGGCGTAATAGGGAATGGAGAAATCGGCGACCTTCTCGCGCTCCGGCTTGATCGACATGGAGGAGAAGACCATGTTGTATTTGCGGGCGAGAAGTGCGGCGATCATGCCGTCGAAGTCCTGCTTCACCCATTCGCAATCGAGCCCTGCCCGCTTGCACACTTCATTGCCGAGATCGATCTCGAAGCCCGAATAGCTGCCATCAGCCTCCGTCTTGGAGAAAGGCGGGAAGGACGCTTCCGTCGCCACCTTGATTTTCTCCTGCGCCATGGCCTGAAGCGAGGCCGCCGCCAGAAGAGCTGCGGCAAAAACCAGTCGTTTCATGTCTCTCCCCAATCTTTTGATGTTCTTGTGATAGGCCCTGCACGAAACCAGATGACCGGGTCCGGTTAATATGGGCAGTTGCGGAAGTTTGGTTCGACGCCCGTCGAAGCAATCATTTGCCCTTTTTCATCTCCGCCGCCACGGCGCGCAGATCGCCGTGGAACGTCTTGGCGGCAAGGCTCAGCTCAGAGCCCTTCCGCGTCACGATGAAGAAATCCGGCGAATAAGCCAGGATGTCGGGACGCAGCGGCCGCATCTCACCGGACGCGACCCAGCGCTGGGCATAATAAGACGGCAGGAAACCACCGAAGCGCCCCGACAGGATCAGCAGCGCCGAGGCCTCCATGCTGAAGACGGTGGCATGATGCGGCGCATCCTTGAAGAAACGTTGATCGAAATTGGAAAGATAGCCGCGGCTGATGAGGCCGGCGCCGGCGATTTCCTCGAGTGACGGCTTGCGGCCGGCCTGGGTGAAGAGCGCGTGCTTACGCCCGCAATAGAAATAATTGATCTCGGCGAGAAGCTTGTCATAACGCAAGCCCGCTACCCGCTGATGGCGCGGCGCGATGGCGAGATGCAACTTGCCCTCGAGCACGCCACGCTCGAGATCACGGGGAGTGAGGACTTCCACCGTGATATGCACGGCATTGTCGCGACCATAGAAACGGTCGATGGCGGCGGAGAGCGGGAATTCGGGATGGGTGATGATGTTGTCCGGCATGCCGATAACGAGCGGCCCGTTCAACTGGCGCTTGCGGGTGGCGATCTTGGTCTGAAAGCGGTCGAGCGATCCGAAGAGGTCGCTGGCGGCGCGGAACACGACCTCGCCATCCTCGGTCAGCCGGAAGCCGCCGCGCCCGCGCTGGCACAGGCGCAAGCCCAGGCGCGTCTCGAGATCATGCATATGGGTGCTGATGGTGGACTCGGAAACATTGAGCAGCGCCTGCGCCGCGGCGAAACCACCGCACTCGACCACCGCCGCGAAGACCCGCAATAGGCGCAGATCCGCGTCACTCACCCGTCCCAGCATCTTCCCTCTCCGATCGCACGAGGTTCACCTCGGCAGATTTCGATGTTTGATCCGCGGCAAAACCACAATCTGCCGGCTCTGCCTCAACTACTATGAGATCGGCCATGCCAACAACCCGGAACACTGGAAGTGAACTTTTCGACCGCATCGCCATCAGGCCGGTCATCAATGCCTGCGGTATCTATACCGATCTCGGCGGCTCGCGCCTGAGCCCCGGTGCGTGGGCGGCGGCGGAGGCCTTCAACGGGCAGTTCGTGCGCATGACCGAGCTTCTCGACAAGACCGGCGCGCGTATCGCCGCCCTCCTCGGCGTCGAAGCGGCGCGCATCACGCCGGGTGCCGCCGCCGCGATCTTCCTCGGCACCGCCGCCTGCCTCGCCGGCACCGATGGCGAAAAATCGCAGCAGCTTCCCGACACGACCGGCATGAAAAGCGACGTGCTTATCCAGGCCGGCCACCGCTACAAATATGACCGCCAGGTCGGCATGACCGGCGCGAAGCTCGTCGAAATCGGCTCCGGCAACGGCACACGCGCCGATCAGCTCGAAGCGGCGATCGGAGCCAATACCGCCGCCATCCTCCATCCCGCCCATCTCGACGGCAAGCCCGGCACATTGACGCTCGAAGAGGTGGTGAAGATCGCCAGAGCGCGCGGCATTCCGGTGATCGTCGATGCCGCCTATCTCAACTATCCGACTTCGATCATGGGCGACTTCATGCGGCGCGGCGCCGATCTTGTCTGCATCAGCGCCAAATATTTCGGCGGCCCCAATGCCGGCGGCTTCATCCTGGGGCGCAAGACGCTCATCGACGCGGTGAGCAACGTGCATTTCACCCGTTATGAATCGGGCAAATATCTGAAGCTCGGACGGCCGCTCAAGATGGACCGCCAGACCGTCATCGCCGTGCTGGTGGCGCTTGAGGAATGGCTGAGCCTCGATCATGCCCAGCGCTTCGCCCAATATGAACGCCAGGTCGGCCTGTTGAAGGGGAAGCTCAACGGTCTCAAAGGCCTGAAGCTCGAGCCCAAATGCTTCACCATGGACGAGCGCTTCATCGACGAGCCGGTCAATTGCCTGCTGGTGACCTTTGACAAAGGTGCCGCGAAATCCGCATCGGAGATTTCAGCTGCCCTCGAGGCCGAGAATCCGTCGATCCTCGCCATCCAGGAAGGCGACAAGATCGGCTTCGTCATGGATGTGCTCGAAGATGACGAAGTCGCTCACATCGGCGAGCGGGTGAAGGCTCTAATGGCCGGCTGACCGAGCAGCGGCGACAAGCATCCTCGCCGCTTTCGTCACTTGCGCGATCTCGACATATTCGTTGAGCGAATGCGCCTGGACGATGTTGCCGGGACCGAAGACGATGGTCGGGATGCCGCCCATCACCATCTTGGTCGAATCCGAGCCATAGGGGACACCCTCGGGCTCGGGGTCGATCCCGCTTTCGGCGCAGACCCGCGACATCAGGCCGACGATCGCTTCCTCGGCCGCGACATCCATCGCGGCGGAATCGATGAAGGGATCATGGCTCTCGATGCGGATGTCGGTGGACGCCGCTGCGAAATTGTCGGCGATGGTCTTGAAGCTCTTCCACACCGCGTCACCGCTCTCGCTCGGCAGATAACGATAGTCGAAGCGCAGCCTGGCAAGCGAGGGCACCGTGTTTGGCCCCTCGCCCGCCTCGAACTGCGTGCAGGTCAAGGTCGCCGGCCCAAGCAGCGCATGGACTTCGGTACGGCCCTTCATTTCCGCTTCGAACAGATCGAGCAGCTTACGCGCCGCTTTCACCGCATCGACGCCCTCATGCGGCTTGGCGGTATGGGCGGCGCGGCCATGCACGTCGACGAACCAGCGCACGCAGCCCTTACAGGCGCGAACCACGCGCAACTCGGTCGGCTCGCCGGCAATGCCCATGGCGTAGCGATCCGGCCGCTCCATGTGATGGGTGATGCCGGTGAAGCTGAATTCCTCGTCCGAGGCGGCGAGGAAGGTCACGTCCCCCGGCGGCGGGTCGCGCGCCAGGTCGCGCATCGCCAGCATGAACGCCACCAGGCAACCTTTGTCGTCGACGGCGCCGCGGGCATAGAGCCGGCCATTCTCGACCCGCGGTGCGAAAGGCGCCGCCATGCCGGTCACCTGGACGGTGTCGAGATGGCCTTCCCAGAGCATGCTGGGCGCGCCTTTGGTGCCCTTGATACGGGCGATCACATTCGGCCGCTCGGGCGCCACTTGGTCGATCTCGACATCGATGCCCAGCGCCCCGAGCCAGTCGGCGACGGCGGCGCCGACGCGCGCCTCGTGGAACCAGTCATCCGGATCCCCCGGCTGACGGAAAGCGATATTGACGCTCGGCACCGCCACAAGTTGTGACAGAAGCTTCACCACTTCGGCATCGGTGATGCCGGTATTCGGATCAGTCATCGGCGTTGAAGTCCCCGGTTGCGAGGCTCCACGCCTAGCACAGAATACCGCCACGATACGCGTATATTTGGCGAAGCAGCCATTCCACCGACCTCAGAGCGCCCGGACAGCGAACCGCTTCTCCTTCTCGGCGGTCATCCTGTTGCGCAATGGCCGGCCGAATTCTGCAACATCGATCTCGAACAAGTCGCCGTCCTCTGTCTTCACATTGTGAGCGCAGCTCAGGCAAGGCGCGCCGAAGAAATAGGCGTGCAGGTCGCCGGGGCGGCGAAACACGTCATAGCGGAAGTGATAATGCTCGAGATTGCGGATCGAGTGGGACATGTTGCTTTCGCCGCTGAGAAACTCACCTTCCCATATGGCCTTGCCCTGGCGCAGGACACGCACCGTGCCTCTCACATCATGCGGCAAATCACCAAGACGCAGCTCCGGCCCCAATGAACAGGCTCTCAGCTTCGAATGGGCGAGATAGAGATAATTGATCGCCTCGGTCACCTGATCGGAGAACTCATTTCCCAGGCAATAGCCGAGCCGCCAGGGGGTGCCGTCGGGGCCGATGACATATAGCCCGACGATCTCGGCTTCCTCACCGCCGGCCAGCGCGAAGGACGGCAAGGGCAGAGGCTGGCCGGGGGCGACCACGCTGGTCCCAAGTCCCTTGAAGAACCACTCCGGCTGAACGCCGATCTGGCCCTCGGCCGGCTTGCCGCCGGTAAGCCCCATGCGGAAGATCTTCATCGAATCGGTCATGTCGGCATCGGCGCCGTGCGCGATCTCATGCATCTTGTCGCGCGCATCGGCGCTGCCAAGATGGGTCAGCCCGGTGCCGGTGATCCAGAAACGGGCCGGCTCCGGATGGTCGATCGGGGTCAGGAGGCGCCCGTCGGCGGCGATCTCGTCATAGTCGAGCCGGTCCCCCTCCATGTGCGCCTCCGCTTCGGCCGCGAGGCTGACACCTTTTGCGATCGCCGCGAGAGCGAGATCATAGACCCGATCCACCGCGCGCAAGGGATGAACGCCGTCCGCGAGAACGGCACCAACGCGACGGGCGGACGATGCATCGAGAAACTGTATCAGACGCATTTTCTTTGCTTCCTTATCGTATTCACACCCAGCCGCCGTCGACGATGAAATCCTGCGACGAGCACATGCGGCTGTCATCGGCGGCGAGGAACAAGGCCATGCGCGCAATGTCGGGCGGATAGAGACGATCCGGCAGGCATTGGCGCTCGGCAATCTGGCGCTCGCCTTCGGGATTGAGCCACAGGCGCATCTGGCGCTCGGTCATCACCCAGCCGGGCAGCATGCAGTTGACGCGGATGCGGTCGGGCCCGAATTCGCGAGCGAGCGCGCGCGTCATGCCGGTAATGGCCGCCTTGGACGTGACATAACCCGGACAATCGCCGTCGCCGACGCGCCAGGTGATCGAGCCAAAATTGATGATCGAGCCGCCGCCCGTCTGCTTCATCTGCGGCCTGACCGCCTGGGCGGCAAAGAACTGATGGCGGACATTCACCGCCATGCGGTCGTCCCAGTATGCGACGGTCACGTCCTCGCTCTTATGCCGATCGTCATTGCCGGCATTGTTGCACAGGACCTTGACCGGCCCATGGCGCTCCGCCGCCTCGGCGATCGCGGCGCGCAGACGCTCGATGTCGCGCAGATCTCCGGCCATGAAATGCGGCGCCGGATGCCCCTTGGCGGCGATCCTGGCGACCAGACGGCGTGAGGCGCCCTCGGCCAGGTCGATGAAGGCGACGCGAGCACCTTGCGCGCAGAAATGCTCGACCAGGCTTTCGCCGATACCGCTGCCGCCGCCGGTGATGAAAACGCTGCGCCCCTTCAGACTCGGATAGATCGCGCCATACTCGATATCGCCCGTCATGATGTCCTCAATGAGAATGGCGCGGCACGCCGGCATCACGCCGGCCCACCAGGAAGTCGAAGTCGCAGCCCTGATCGGCCTGCAGCACACGCTCGACATAGAGGCTCTGATAGCCGCCGACCGAGCTTTGCTCCGGCGGCGTCCAGGACTTGCGGCGCTCGGCAAGCTCGGCCTCGTCGACAAAGAGCTCAAGGCGCCGTCCGGCCACATCGAGCTCGATCAGATCACCGTCCCGCACCAAAGCCAGCGTGCCGCCGCTCGCGGCTTCCGGTGCCGTATGGAGAACGACCGTGCCATAGGCGGTGCCGCTCATGCGGGCATCGGAAATACGCACCATGTCGGACACGCCCTGCTTCAGGAGCTTGGCCGGCAGCGGCATGTTGCCGACTTCGGCCATGCCGGGATAGCCGCGCGGCCCGCAATTCTTGAGCACCATGACCGAATTGGCGTCGATATCGAGCGCCGGGTCATCGATGCGCGCATGATAATGCTCGATGCTCTCGAAGACGACGGCACGGCCCTTATGCTGCATCAGCGCCGGGGTCGCGGCCGAGGGCTTGATGACCGCGCCCTGGGGCGCCAGATTGCCGCGCAGGATGGCCATGCCGCCCTGCTCCGTCAGCGGCTTGTCGAAGGGCCGGATGACCTCGGGATTGTAGTTCGGCGCGTCCTTGACGATTTCACCGATCGTTTTGCCGAAGACGGTTTGCGCGTCACGATGGAGCAGTCCGGCTTCCGCCAGCGTCCGCATGACCGCGCTCAGGCCCCCGGCATAGTAGAAATCCTCCATCAGGAAACGGCCCGACGGCATGAGATCGACGATGGTCGGCACGTCGCGTCCGAGTCTGTCCCAGTCGTCGAGGCCGATATCGACGCCGATGCGGCGTGCGACGGCGATCAGATGCAGCACCGCATTGGTCGACCCGCCAATCGCGCCATTGACGCGAATGGCATTCTCGAAAGCGGCGCGGGTCAGGATGTCCGACATGATGATGTTGTCATTGACGAGCTCGACAATACGCCGGCCGGCAAGATGGGCGAGCACGCCGCGGCGCGCATCGACGGCGGGAATGGCGGCATTGTCGGGCATGCCGATGCCAAGCGCCTCGACCATGCTGGCCATGGTGGAAGCCGTGCCCATCGTCATGCAGCTGCCGGCCGACCGGCTCTGGCCCTGCTCGGCGGCAAGGAAATCGTTGAGCGGCATGCGGCCCGCTTTCACGTCCTCGTAGAACTTCCACACATGGGTGCCGGAACCGATGGTTTGTCCGCGGAAATTGCCGTTGAGCATCGGGCCGCCCGACACCGCGATGGTCGGCAGATTGCAGCTCGCCGCGCCCATCAGCAGAGCCGGCGTGGTCTTGTCGCACCCGACGAGCAGGATGACGCCGTCGATCGGATTGCCGCGGATCGATTCCTCGACATCCATGCTGGCGAGATTGCGGAACAGCATCGCGGTCGGGCGCAGATTGGATTCGCCCAGCGACATCACCGGGAACTCGACCGGCATGCCGCCCGCCTCATAGACGCCGCGCTTCACATGCTCGGCGATGCCGCGCAGATGCGCGTTGCAGGGCGTGAGCTCCGACCAGGTATTGCAGATGCCGATCACCGGACGCCCGTCGAACAGATGATCGGGCAGGCCCTGGTTCTTCATCCAGCTCCGATGCATGAAGGCGTTCTTGCCCGAGCCGCCGAACCAGGCGGCCGACCGCAACTTACGCCGCTCCGTCATTTTTTATTCTCCGTTGGCTTGACGTTTCTGTCGGGAGGCGAGGATGTGCCGGACATCCTCCTCGGCCTTGTCGATCAAGGTGAGCATGGCGCTGCGCGCACCTTCCGCATCGCGCGCCGCGATCTTGCGGACGACCTCACGATGAAGCGGGACCGAAGGGCGTTGGCCTTCGGGCAGGTCATTGGTCAGGCGGAAGCTCGTCACCAGCGCCGTCTCGATCAGGGCCGCGAGCGAGCCGATGAGCTCATTACCGGTCATGCGCAGGATCGACTGGTGATAGACGAGATCGGGCTCGGCGAAACGCTCACTGTCGTCGGCCGCCTCTTCCATCTCGACGAGCACCGCTTCGAGCTCATTTATCTGCTCAGGTGTCGCACGCTCCGCAGCAAGCCCCGCGGCCATCGGCTCGATGGCGCGGCGCAGCTCGAACAGGCTGCGCACGTCCTCGCCCGAGCCCGCGGCGGCATAACGCCAGGCCAGCACGTCGGGATCGAGAAAATTCCACTGCGACCGCGGGCGGACCTTCGTGCCGGTCTTGGGGCGCGACTCGATGAGGCCCTTGCCGGCCAGAACCTTGATCACCTCGCGCAGAACCGTGCGGCTCACACCGTGGGCGGCGCTCCAGTCATCGGCATTGGGCAAGGGGTCGCCGGGCACGAAATCACCGCGCACGATGCGCTGGCCGATCTGGTTGAGCACCGTCGCATGCAGGCCGCCCGATGCCAGCCCGGTCGACCTCACCGGCTTCCGGCCGATCAGATTTGCAAAAGAACTCCGGGATTTAGGGCGACTCGTTGCATTCTTCATATTATTCATATAATAGCTTTTAATAAGACGATGAAGGGCCGTCAATACGCGGCGGGAGTTATCTGCCCCGTTCGCGCTCCAAAGCCCTCCCGTCGCAAAAAACAGTCAGGGAGAAACGCATCATGACAATCAAGCTGAACCGCCGCGCGATGATCGCGATGGGCGTCGCCGCACCCGCTCTGCTCCGGACGAGTTGGGCGCGCGCCGCCACCGAGCTCCGGGTGATGGCCTGGCAGGGCTATGCCGATGATGATTGGGTCAAGGAGTTCCAGGAGCAGACGGGCATCACCGCCCAGGTCGTCTTCATCGGCACCGACGATGAAATCTGGGCCAAGATCAAGGGCAGCGAAGGCAAGGATTTCGACGTCTTCGCCGTCAACACGGCGCAGCTGCAGCGCTATATCGATGGCGGCCTTACCTCGCCGCATGATCTCGCCAAGCTGCCGAACCAGAAGAATGTGCTGCCGCGCTTCCAGGACCTCGCCCAGATCAAGGGCATCATGCGCGACGGCAAGGTGCATGCCATTCCGTTCTGCTTCGACTCGATCGGCCTCATCTATGACAAGGCCAAGGTGTCGCCGGCGCCCGATTCCTTCACCATCCTGTGGGACCCCAAATACAAGGGCAAGGTGCTCGCCTATGACAATGGCGAGCATAATTTCTCCTTCACCGCGCTCACGCTGGGCTTCCCCGATCCGTTCCATCTGAGCGCGGAGCAGATGGCTCAGATCAAGACGAAGCTGTCGGAGCTCAAGCAGAATGTGCTCAGCTTCTACACGACGCCTGACGAGGCGCTGCAGCTCTACAAGAGCAACGATGTGGCGCTGATCTGGGCCAATTACGGCCAGCAGCAGGTCAAGGCGATGAAGGATGCCGGCGCCGATATCGGCTATGTGAATCCCAAGGAAGGCGCGCTTGCCTGGCTCGACACCTGGGCGATGACCAGCGGCGTGCAGGACAAGGATGCGGCGGAAGCCTGGGTCAATTTCCTGCTGCAGAAGAAGATCGGCGAGCAGCTTTCCCAGCGCACCGGCTTCGGCAACACGGTCGCCGAGACCGGCAGCGCCAATCCCAACGACAGACTGGTCTGGCTCGAATTCGTCGAGGACCCGACCAAACGCTCGGACCTCTGGAACGAAGTCAAGGCGCAGCCCTGAGACAGCTTCATGCTGAGCCGTCATCTCTCCCCACTAGGGTCATCCCGGCGAAAGCCGGGACCCACAAAAGCCAATCGGGGCGGGCAGCGCTGCCCGCTTCGCACCAATTTAATGGGTCTCGGCTTTCGCCGGGATGACGGCTAATGTTGTTCGTCGGAGACCGGCAGGCGAAGGGCTGGCGTACCGCCATCTCTGCCCTCGCCTATGGGCTTCCCTTCCTCTTCATCGTCGCCCCACTTCTGAGCTTCCTCACCTACAGCTTCTTCTGGGTGGAGGGCGGCCAGATGCATTACGACCTCACCTGGCGCAATTACAGCCGCTTCTTCACCGACGCGATCTTCATTCCCGTCCTCTGGCAGACCTGCCTTCTCTGCCTAGCCGTCGCGGTGCTCGCCGCCCTCCTCGGTTATCCGGTCGCCTTCCGCCTCGCCACCTTGTCGGGGCGGCGCAAATACATTCTGCTGATGCTGGTGCTGGTGCCGCTGTTGATGAGCTACATCATCAAGATCTACGCGATCCGCAGCATTCTCGGCGGCAACGGCTTCCTCAACCGCTTCCTGGTCTGGGCCAATCTCATCGATCAGCCGCTGACCCTCTTCGTCTTCAACCTCAATGCCGTGCTGCTCACCTTGACGGTGCTGCTCATCCCCTTCGCCATCCTGCCGATCTTCCTGTCGCTCGAGCGTATCCCGAAGACTCTCATCGAGGCCTCGACCGATCTCGGCGCGTCCAACTGGCAAACCTTCTGCCGGGTCATCCTGCCCTTGAGCCTGCCCGGCGTGGTGACGGCGGCGAGCTTCGTCTTCGTGCTGGCGATCGGCGACTTCCTGACCCCGCAAATGGTCGGCGGTCCCAATGGCTTCACCTTCGGGCGCATCATCTACAGCCAGTTCGGCGCCGCCTTCAACTGGCCCTTCGGCGCGGCCTTGTCGGTCATTCTGGCCCTCGTCATGTCCGCGGTGATCGCGCTCGGCCGGCGCTTCGAGCGGCAGACATGATGCAGCTTTCGCGCCTCGCCTCGTTCGGCCTCTCCGCCCTGACGGCCCTCGTCTTCGTTCTGCTCTATGGGCCGCTGCTCGTCCCCATCGTGTCGTCCTTCTTTGAGATCGCCCGGGGCGACATCCAATGGACGAGCCCATCGCTCTCGGCCTATGCCGCACTCACTCAGAATCAGGGGATCATCACCGCCCTCCTCAACACACTGATCGTCGGCTTCACGGCGACTTTCCTTGCCGTGCTGCTCGGTCTCCTGTTCGCCATCCATTACCGCAATGGCGCCAGCTTCGGCCGCGATCTGATGCAGTTCGTGATCTTCCTGCCGTTCCTGATGCCGCCGATCATGATCGGCCTGTCGCTGCTGATCTTCTTCCGCGAGACCGATGTGCCGCGCTCGCTTCTGACCGTGATCATCGGGCACACGGTCTTCGTGCTGGCGCTCGCCTACCGTACCATCGTCGTCCGACTGCAATCGCTGAGCGTCAGCTATATCGAGGCCTCCTATGATCTCGGCGCGTCGAGCTGGCAGACTTTCTTCTATGTCGTGCTGCCCAATCTCAAGAGCGCGGTGATCGGCGCCGCCATCCTCTGCTTCGCGCTGTCCTTCGACGAAACGATGATCAGCCTCCTGGTGACGGGAACCGACAACACATTGCCCATCCGGCTGTGGGCGATGATGCGGCTCGGCTTCACGCCCGACATCAATGCGCTGGTGGCGCTCATTCTCGTCTTCACCACGCTGATGTGTGTTCTCGCCGTGCGCTATCTCCTGCCGAAGGAAGCCGAAGGCGTCAGCTAGACTTTACTCTCCCCTATCGACACGCTCCAGGATCGCGCGATAGCGGCTGCAGATCGCCGGATCCTCATAGAACTCGACTTCATTGTCAGCGATCTCATCAATATGCAGCCCCGGCCAGATCGCCTTGAGCTTTGCCAGGCTGTCTTGCGCCTGCTTGATCTCGCCCAGCTCGAAATGGCAGATGGTGAGATAAGCGAACGACCACGACGTCATGGTTTCCATCTTCGCATAACAGGCTATTGCCTCGCGATATCGTTTGGCGGCCGTCAGGATGAGACCGCGAAAGTCGTCGTACCATCCCAGGGCGAACGGGTCGCGGCGCTGGGCTTCATATATCTCGCAAACCCCCTCTTCCGGCCTGTTCGTGTAGCTGAGCAGAAGAGAACGGATACTCAGAATGAAGGGATCGTTCGGGTTCAGCGAAACCGCGCGATCAAGACTGACTTCAGCCTGCTTGAACCGATGCAGGTATAAAAGCGCAAAGCCGGTGGCGAGATGGCCATAGGCCTCATCGGGATCAAGCTCCAACGCGGTTCTCGCCATCTCCAACCCGGCATGCAGATGATCCGGCTTGCAGTACGCCCAATAGAATTTGATGGATTCGACAAAGCTCAGCATGGCGTGAGCAGCCGCGAACCGCGGATCTAACCTCACCGCCTGGCGCAGAAGCGGTTCCGCCTGACGCACCGTATCGTAAGTGGCCGCCAGTTGCAGGGCCCGCAGGTAGAAGTCATAAGCCGACATGTTGTCGGTCGGTCGAGCCCGCGCATGCGATGCAATCGCGGTTCTGGCCTGCCGGGCCAGGCGGGCCGCGATCATCTGGGTGATTTCATCCTGGATCGCGAAGATGTCGGTGAGCTCGCGGTCGTAACGCTCGCCCCAGACGTGGGCCGCAGAGGATGCATCGATCAGCTGAACAGTGACCCGGACGCGATTGGCGATTTTCCGTATGCTGCCTTCGACGACATATTGGACGCCAAGCTTCCTTGCCACCGCGGCCACATCATTCGCCTGGCCGCGGAACTGGGAGGATGAGTGCCGTGCGATGACCAGAAATTCCTTGAACTTCCCCAACTCGGAAATGATGTCCTCGGTGATCCCGTCGCTGAAATAGTCCTGCTCCGGATCGCCGCTCATATTGTCGAAAGGCAGGACGGCAATGGATGGTTTCGGCGGCAGAGGCTTCTCGCTCGCCGGCCCGTTCGCCCTCTCGATGACCTGCGCCAGAACCGGCCGCGGACCGACATATTTGTATCCGCGCCCATGCACGGTCAGGATCATGCCGGCGTCAAGGACCTTGCGCAGCGCCGACATATGCACCTGCAGCGTGTTCTCCTCCACGACCATCCCAGGCCAAACCGCATCGAAGAGCTCCGTCTTGCCGATCACTTCGTCCGGCCTCGCGAGCAACATGGCGAGAATATCGAAGGATCGCGCCGAAAGCTCCGCCGGCCCCTTGGGCCCCAGCAGCAGCCTCTCGGCGCGCTTCAGCCGATAACTCCCAAACTCCAAGTCCATTTGGCGAGGATAACCGAAGTCTGTCCCGAAGGCGATCTTCAGGGCATTTCAGGACTTTTCAGGTTCGCGCCAAGGACCTCAGCTGCAGGCGGCGTCATTCTCATGATCACAGGAGGACGCCATGCTGCTCGCCATCGCCAGGCTTATGGGCCACGTCTTCAGTTTGGCCTATGTCGCTCCCTACACTGGTCGCAAGCGCCATACACCGGTCGCTGCGGACCGTGAGAGCGAAGGTCGCGATCCAAATTGGTGAGCGCTACCGCCGCTGCGACTCGCGGCCCGAGAGCAGAAGCAGCAGCAGGATCAGTGAGCCGAAGAGAATGCTGCGCCAGCCGGCGGAGGCGTTGACGACGGTGATCAGTGCCGTGATGGTGACGAGCAAAATGGCGCCCGGAATGGTGCCGGCATAGGAGCCGGAGCCGCCGAGGATCGAGGTGCCGCCCAGCACAACCGCGGCGATCGAGGCGAGCAGATAAGGATCGCCGATGCCGACATAGCCTTGCCCGTTCATGCCGAGGATCAGGACGCCAGCAAGCCCGGCGGTGAGACCGCTCACCGCATAGACCGCCATGGTCGTCGCCTGGACATTGATGCCCGACAGAGCGCTCGCCAGCGGATTGGCGCCGAGCGCATAAAGCCTGGCGCCGAAAGGCGTCGCATGCAGGACGGCGAGTGCCACGCCCGACACCACGGCCCACAGCAACACGCCGGCTGGAATGCCGATGATGCGGGCATTGCCGAGCCAGGCGAGCAGCGGATTCTGCGCCGAAATGGCGGTGCCGCCGGCGATGAGGATGAGGACGCCCTGCAGGAAGGTCGCCATGGCGAGCGTCATGATCATCGGATGGACACGCAGATAAGCGACGCCCAGGCCGTTGAGGAAGCCGATCGAGGTCGCCGCCACGAGGATGACCAGGACGGCGAAGGCGCCGCCGCCGTCACCCGGCAGAGCGACCAGCGGCACACCGACCGCGCTCACCGTGACGATGGCGCCGACCGAGAGATCGATGCCGCCGGCGATCACCACATAGGTCTGGCCGATGGCGACGAGACCGATCACCGCCGCGAGCTCGAGCAGATAGCGCAAATGCCCGTAGGAGCCGAAGCCCGGCTTGGCGAAGCCGGCCACGATCCACACCAGAATGACGATGGCGACGGTGAGGAAGGCGCGGTTGCGCAGGAGCGCCCTGGGGCTCCAGGCCGGAAAGCGTGAATTATTCGCCTGGCTCATGGCTTCCTCCGGAAACGCTGGGTCAGCTGTGGCAAGGCCACCGCGCCGATGATGATCAGGCCCTGCGCCACATATTGCGCGACCGGGGGAAAGCCTAAGAAGAACATGACATTGATCATCACGCTCAGCAGCAGGCTGCCGGCAATGGCGCCGCGCATGGTGCCGCGGCCGCCGAGGAAGCCGACGCCGCCCAGCACCGCGGCGGCGATCGAGTTGAGGGTGAAGGCCTGGCCGATGACCGGATCGCCGGAGCCGGTCTGCGCCGCGATGAACAGCCCCGCCAGCGTCGACAACAGCCCACTGATTGCATAGGCGGCGATCCGCGCCGCATCGACCGGCACGCCGGCGCGATAGGCACCGACCGGATTTTCGCCCGCCGCATAAAGGCTCAGCCCCAGAGGTGTCGCCAGATAAAGCTTCCACAGCAGCGCGACGAGGAAGACAAGGACCAGAGCGGCGGGCGTATTGCCGGCGAGGAGATCGGAAAACCAGCCGGGAATGGCGCCGCCCGGGCGCGGCAAAATGAGCAGCGCCAGGCCACCTATGATGAAGGAGGCGGCGAGCGTCACGATGATCGCCGGCAGGCGCAGGCGGATGGCGATGACGCCGCACAAGGCGCCAATGACGAGGCCCGAAGCCGACACCGCGACGATGCCGCCCGCTACGCCGAAATAGCCGCTCATCGTGGTCGCCGCGATCACGGCACCAAGGCTCACGGTGGCGCCAATCGCCAGGCTGATGCCGCCGGTCAGCATCAGGATCGCCTGCGCCATGGCGACGAGCGCCAGCGGCAGCCAGCTCTGGGCGAACTTGGAAACGCCGGCAACGCTCAGCAGGCCCGGAAAGAGATAGGCGTAGAGGGCCAGGAAGGCGGCGACGACGGCGAACAGGCCCATGAGGCCGCGATTGCGCTCGCCTTGCGCGCGCCAGTAAAGCTGATGATCGCCAGTGCGGGTCATGCTGCTCACGCGGCCACCTTGGCGGTTTCGGCGCCCATCGCGGCGGCGACGATCGCCTCCTCGCTGATCTTCTCACGCTCCAGGAGAGCCGCGATGCCGCCTTCGCGCATCACCGCGACGCGGTCGCAGAGATGTACGAGCTCCGGCGTATCGGAGCTCGACAGCACGATCGCCTTACCCTCGGCGGCGAAGCGGCGCAGCAGCACATAGATCTCGCGTTTGGTCTCGACATCGACACCGCGCGTCGGGTCGTTGAGCAGGAGGATCGGCGGATCGGCCGGCATCCATTTGGCGAGCGCCACCTTCTGCTGGTTGCCGCCGGACAGAGCCTGGACCTGACGGGTGAGATCACCCTTGATGCTGAGCCGGTCGGCAAGCTCGGTGGCGAGCTGGCGTTCGGCGGCGGGGTCGCGTCGGCTCAACCCCTTAGTCTTGCCGAAGCCCGGCAGCATCATGTTCCAGGCGATCGAATGAATGAGATGCAGGCCTTCGCGCTTGCGGTCTGCTGGCACGTATGCGAGGCCCAGAGCATTGGCGCGGGAGACTGATGACGGCAGACCGGTGGCGCCATTGAAGACGGCGCGGCGTGCTGATGCCGGCAAGGCGCCATAGAGGCCGAGCAGCAGATCTTCCTGGCCCTGGCCGACAAGGCCGCCAAGCCCGAGGATCTCACCGCGTTTGATGTCGAGATCGATGTCGCGCAGGAGCCCCGAAGAGAAGCCTGAGACCTCGACAATGGTCTGGCGCTCCGGGCTCGGCGTCCAATGCGGAAAGAGATCGCCCGGATCACGCCCGACCATCAGCCGCACCAGGCCCGCGGCATCGACGCCCTGAAGCGAACGGTCGGCGGTCACCTTGCCGTCCTTCAGCACGGTGACATGCTCGCACAGGCGCATCACCTCATTGAGGCGGTGCGAGATGTAAAGAATGGCGGTGCCTTCCTGGCGCAGGCGTTGCAGCAAGCGCGTCAGGGTCTGCGCCTCATGGGCGGAAAGCGACGAGGTCGGCTCGTCGAGCACCAGGATGCGGGGCTTGCGGAACAGCGCCTTGGCGATCTCGACCATCTGGCGGCGGCCGAGCGGCAGATCGCCGACCGGCGTCGCCAAATTCTCTTCGAGGCCGACGAGATCGCAGACCTCGCGCGCTTGCCGTGCCAGGGCCTTGTAGTCGATGAGCCCGAAGCGGCGCGGATAGGCGCCGAGGCCGATATTCTCGGCAATGGAGAGATCGCTGGTCAGGCTCAATTCCTGCTGCACCACCGCAATACCGGCGCGGCGCGCCTCGGAAGGCGTCAGCCGGCGAAATTCGCGCCCATCGATCTCGATCTCGCCGCCATCAGGGGCGAGCGCGCCCGACAGGAGATTGATCAGCGTCGATTTGCCGGCGCCGTTCTCGCCGAGCAGCGCATGAATGCGCCCCGGCTCCAAAGCGATGGACACGTTCTGGAGAACGGGGTTGCCGAAGAACGACTTCGACAACCCGTTCGCCTTGATGATGGCTTGTGGCGTCATGCCCCCGACCTGGACAGCTCTCTCCAACCTCACGCCGAGCTACGTTATGTAGCTCAGCGTGAAGGATTTTCGAGAGAATGATCGATTACTTCGCGGCGAGCAACTCGTCGAAAAGCTTCTGGTCATAGGGCGAGAAGATATAGCCATCCGCCGGGAAGTCGTTGGCGCGGGCGAGGTAGCCGTCGATGCTGCTGTTGTCGATGATCGGCAGCGGCACTTTGACGAAGGCCGGAACATCCTTGCCCTCGAGCGCCTGCACCGCGGTGTAGGTGGCGAAGGCGCCAAGCCAGTTGGGCTGCATCGTCGCCCAGGACTTGAGGCCCTTCTCCTTCCACAGTTCCAGGAACTGGCGGGCATTCTCACCCGTGATCGGCACCATCGGGCGGCCCTGCTTGTCCATGGCGAGGATCGCACCGGCCGACAGAGCGCCGCCGAGCGACAGGATGCCGTTGATCTCGGGATGGGCGAAGAGCAGGCTCGTCACCGCTTCCTGCGCCGGCGCGACATTGTAGGCGGTGTTGGTCTCGGCCAGGATCTCGATGCCGGGATTGGCGGCGAGCGCGGCATTGGCGCCCTTGCGGCGATCATCGCTCACCGAAATGCCGGCCGGGCCGTTGAGGACGAGGATCTTGCCCTTGCCGCCCAGCTCCGCGATCAGCCATTTCGCGGCGGTATCGCCCCATTCGTTGGAATCGGTGTTGATCTTGGCCGTCACTTCGTCGGTGTCGACGAGGCTGTCGAAATTGATGACCGCGATGCCCTTGGCGCAGGCATCGGCGACGACGCGGGCGGGCGCGGTGGAAGAGCCGGCGATCAGGATGATGGCGTCGACATCAGCATCGATCATCGACTGGATCTGCTGGATCTGCACATTGGCGTCGCCCTGCGCGTCGGTAATGACGAGCTTGTCGACCAGGCCCTTCTTCTTCAGCTCCTCAACCTCGGCGGCAATGGTGCCTTCGGTCTGCTTCATCCAGGTGGGCACCGAATAGATATTCGCCCAGCCGATCGTATAGGGCGCCTTGCGGTCCCCCTTGATGCATTTGGCGGCGGCACTCGCCTCGGTGACGAGCCCGATGCAGGTGAACAGGCCAATGCAGAGCGCACTGACGGCCGCTTTCATCATTGACTTCCTCATTGTCTTCCTCCCAGGGATTATTCCATTATAGTGGAATAGATATCGCTATAATGGAAGGATGATGCTATCGCCCTTCTGGGAAAGCGGCAATGGGGCCCGGCAGAGTTGTGGAGAAAAACATGACCGCGGAAATGGTGAGGGACATCGACAGCGGCCGGCGGATGCGCGGGCTCGACCGGGCGGTCGAGATTCTCGACTACTTGCGCAAGCGGCGGCGGCCGGCGCGGCCCAATGAGATCGCGGTCGACATCGCGGCGCCGAAATCGACGACCTATGAGCTGGTCGATCTCATGGTCAATTCCGGCATGCTCGAATATGCCGACAAGGAGGGCCGCGTCTTTCTCGGCCGCAAGCTCTACTTTCTCGGCCTCGCCTACCAGACACAGTTCGACCTGACGCGTGAATGCAAATCCTATCTCGACCAGCTGGCGCAAGCGACACATGAGACCTCTCAGCTCTGCATGCTCGACGGCAACAAATACACCGTCGCCATGATGCGCGAGGGGGTGCGCCCGTTCCGGATCAGCTCGGATGTCGGCGAGCGCACGCCCATTCCGTGGACCGCCTCGGGCCGGCTTCTCGTCGCCCATATGAGCGATGAGGAAATCCTCGACTTCATTCCGGCGCAGGATTTCATCCTGCCGAACAAGTCACGCCTCGCGCCCGAAAAATTCCTCGCCGATGTCGCGCAGGCGCGCGCCGCGCAGTTCTATTCCTTCGATTCGGTTGCCGACAATTTCACTCATTGCTTCGCCGCGCCCATCCATCAGGGCGGCCCGATCTCAGTCGCCACTTTGTGCCTGATCGCACCGCGTGAGGATGCGGCGCGCAACTATGAGCGCTATCGCGAGACATTGATCGCTTCGGCGCGCGAGCTCTCCGACAAGCTCGGCATCGCGCCGGTCCGCATCAGCAAGGCGGGTGTGGCTTAAGATTGTCGTGCCGGTTCCGTCTTCGGCGCGGGCGCGAAAGCGCGGGTGAGCAGATAGATCACCAGAAGTGCCGCCAGATAGACGAGCAGCTGAAGGAAACTCGGCTGGTCGCTATAGCCGATCAACGTATGCAGCACGCGGCCGAGGAGGCTCTTCTCCGAGAGGATCGCCGACGTGTCCCAGGCCGTATCCCCGAGAATCTCGACGACACCCGCCTGCTCGAGGAAAAAGGTCGCCTGCGCCGCGAGACCCGCGGCGAGGAAGGCGATCATCACGCTCGTCACCTTGAACAGATGGCGCGCCGGGATGCGAACCAGCCCCAGATAAGTGAGAGCCGACAGGCCGCCGCCCAGAACCAGGCCGATGAAACCGCCCAGGAGAAGGGCGAGGCCCGAGCCACCATCGGTGATGACGATGCCATAAAGAAAAAGAACGATCTCGGCGCCTTCGCGCAGAACGGCGATGCCGACGACCAGAGCCAGCGCCAGAAGCGACTTCCGCCCGCGCGCCACCGCCTCGCCCGCCGCTTTCAGATCATTGGCCAGCTCACGGCCATGGCTCGCCATCCAGACATTGTGCCAGGTGAGCATCACGACCGCGACGGCAAGGATCGTTGCGTTGAACAGCTCCTGCCCGGCGCCCGAAAAAGCATTGGCGATGCCGCTCGCAAAGATCGCGACGAGACAGCTGCCGAGCACACCGGCGATGATGCCGAAGGCGATCCACAAGCGGCTGCCGCCGACCGAGCGGGTCGCGGCGAGCACGATGCCGACGACGAGGCCGGCCTCGACGACTTCGCGGAAGACGATGATGAGCGCGGCGAGCATCGCGGGCCCTCCTCTTCCCTATTCGGCGGTGATGATGCCGCGCGTCTCGTCCGCGTGATAATCGTCGAAGAACGTATAGGTGCCGGGCTTCAGGGCCTTCACCCGCGCCAGGATCTCGGAATGGCCGGCGACGATCTTCTCGACCTTGAAGTCCTTCGATTCGAATTCAGCCGGCGCGTCATTGTCGTTCCTGACCTTGATGAAGAAGGTCTTGCCCGCCGGAACCTTGAGCTGTTCCGGCTCGAACGACTTGCCCTTGAGAACGATCTGATAGGCGGTCTGATCTTCCGCGCGCGCGGCAACGGGCAAAGTGACAATAGGGAGAGCCAGCGCACACACAAGCGCGCCGCGAAGACACAGCATTTCCCGGAATCCTTCAATGAAGTGTCTGATCAAACTACTCGGCTATTAGGCGTGCGTCGAGGCACCGACGGCTTCATGACCGAAATTTAATCCGTATACGTGTCAATTCTGGAACTGGAATAATTCTAGATTCGAGTGAGGGCGCGGAGCGCATCGCGAAGCACCGTAACGGCAATTCGGATGGCGTCCGGCGTCGAAAATTCTTCCGGACAATGGCTGCGGCCGTCGACACTCGGCACGAACAACATGCCGGTAGGACAAATAGGCGCGAAGAGCTGCGCATCGTGCCCGGCTCCCGAGGACATCACGAGCGCTTTGTAGCCGCGTGCCTCCGCGCATGTTTTCAGAAGCGCCTTGATGTCCGCGTTCATCCGTGCCGGCTCGTCACAGGCAAGCTCACGCAGATCGGCCGTCGCGTTGCTCTCCCTTGCCGAACTTTCAGCGAAGTGGCCGACTTTCGCAACGAACGCGCTCAATGACGCCGCATTCGGATGGCGAATCTCCTGCCGGAACCGCACCTTTTCGGCCACGACATTCAGCGCCTGCGGGGCGATCGACCAGTCGTCGAAATTCAGCCGCAAGGCCTCGTCCCTGGCGGCTTCATCATAACAATACTGGCAATAAGCGATGGCGGCGCGCATCGCGTCCTGGCGCTGACGCATCGGCGTGGTGCCGGAGTGATCAGGCCGGCCGGTGAAGGTGATTTCCAAGGTCGCGATGCCGACGATGTTCTCGACGACACCGAGATCGAAGCCGCCCTGCTCGAGAACCGGTCCCTGCTCGATATGGAGCTCCACATAAGCCTGGAAGTCCGAAGCTGGGCGACGGGCCGACGCCACTCGTCCAGGATCGAGCCCCGCGTCACGCAAGGCATCGACGAGCAGCTTTCCCCGCGTGCCGCGCGCGGCCTCGATCTCCGGCGCTGTGACCAGGCCCAGCATGGCGCGTGAGCCGAACAGGCTGAAATATTCGCCCTCTTCATCGGCGAAGGCGATGACTTCCAGCGCGCGCGCGAAGACATGGCCCTCGGCCTTGAGGGCCCGGAAGGCGGCAAGGCCCGCCAGGACGCCCAGAGCCCCATCGAAGCGGCCACCATTCGGCACGCTGTCGATATGAGACCCACAGACGACCGCGGGTCCGGGCGGGCCGAAGCGGCCGATGAGATTACCCGCCGCGTCGATACGCACCGCGAGGCCCGCTTCCGCCATCCGCCCGGCTAGCCAGGCCTGCGCGTCGGTGAAGGACGGCGAAAAGGCGGTGCGGCTGACGCCACCAGCCGCCCCACCGCCATAAGCGGCGAGCGAGTCGAGATCGGAAAAAAGCTCGGCGAACTCCGTCATCACTTGCCAGTATAGGCGATGAAATCCATCTCCACACGGGCATCGATGGTGAGATCCGCGACGAAGCTCACACGCGCCGGCGGGTCCTTGCGGAAATATTTGGCATAGGTCTCGTTGAAGGCGGCGAAGTCGTCGGCCCTGGTCAGGCAGATGCTCACCTTGACGATGTCGGTGAGCGAGGCGCCGGCCCGCTTCAGGATATCGGCGGCATCCGCCATGATGCGGTCGGTTTCGGCGGCGACGCCGCCTTCGACGATCCGGCCATCGGGCCCGAAGCCGACCATGCCGGACACATAGATGAAATCGCCGGCGCGGACTGCTTCCGACAGGGGCAGGCCTTCCATGCCCGGACCCGAGATGACTTGTTTGGCCATGATCACTCCTCTTCGCGTGTGAAGGAGCCGACTGTCTCCCAAGATGGGCTCGAGAAAGCTCCCATAAGCGGAAACTTCACTTGATGCTTTTGCGAACGACCTGACGTCTGTCCCGGACGAGCATGTCTCCCGAACTTACGGAAGGCAAAAGGACGTGCTCGATCACAGCCAGGCAGAACCGGGACGGCAACGGGCGAAGCTCGAAATCCGCGATCTCCACAAGTCTTTCGGCGCCCTCGACGTGCTGAAGGGAGTCTCGCTCGACGCCCATGATCACGACGTGATCTCCATCCTGGGCGCCAGCGGCTCCGGTAAAAGCACTTTCCTGCGCTGCATCAACTTCCTCGAGACCCCGACCCACGGCAGCATCGCGCTCAATGGCGAGGCAATCCGGACCAGGCTGTCGCCGCGCGGCCAGCAGGAGCCGGCCGATCACCGGCAGATCGAGCGGGTACGCGCCAAACTGGCAATGGTCTTCCAGAGCTTCAACCTCTGGTCCCATATGACGCTGCTCGAGAATATCATCGAAGGACCCATCCATGTGCTGGGCCTCGGCCGCAAGGAGGCGGTCGAACGGGCCGAAGCGCTCCTCGCCAAAGTCGGGCTCAATGACCGCAAGACCTATTATCCGGCCTTCCTCTCGGGCGGCCAGCAGCAGCGCGGCGCCATTGCCCGGGCGCTCGCCATGGAGCCCGAGATCATGCTCTTCGACGAGCCGACCTCGGCGCTCGACCCCGAACTCGTGGGCGAAGTCCTGAACATCATCCGGGCGCTCGCCGAAGAGGGCCGCACGATGATCGTCGTCACCCATGAGATCGCCTTCGCCCGCGAGGCGTCCAACCGCGTCGTTTTCCTGCGTGAAGGTGAAATCGAGGAGCAAGGGGCGCCCGAAAGCGTGATGGCCAAGCCCACCTCGCCCCATTTCGAGCGCTTCCTGGCGCGGGCGCGACATTGAATCCCAATCATAAACGGAGGAGACCAAAAATGAAGAAACATACGACATTGCTGGCCGGCGCCATCATGCTCCTGGCGGGCATGGCCACGGCACATGCCGAAGACACGATCCGCTTCGCCACCGAGGGCGCCTATCCTCCCTTCAACGAGCGCGCCGCCGACGGTTCGCTCAAAGGTTTCGAGATCGATCTCGGCATGGCGCTCTGCGCGAAGATCAAGCGTACCTGCGAATTCCAGGCACAGGACTGGGACGGCATGATCCCCGGCCTTCTCGCCAACAAATATGACGGCATCTTCGCCTCGATGGCGATCACCGAGGAGAGAAAAAAGAAGATCGACTTCACCAACAAATATTACCAGACCGGCGGCGTCTTCGTGTCGCGCAAGGGAACCAAGCTCGACACCGCCGACAAGGCGCTCGGGGCTAAGGTGATCGGCACCATACCGGGCGTCACCCAATGCTATCTCGAAAAGGCGTTCCCCGAAGCGACCGTGCGTGTCTATGAGACGGCCGATTCCCTCTATCTCGATCTCGACTCGGGCCGCGTCGACGCCATCATGTCCGACGCCATCGGCGTCGATTTCGGCCTGCTCAAGACCGAGCGCGGCAAGGACATGGAATTCGTCTCAGAGATCTATACCGACCGCGAATGCTTCGGTGAAGGCGTCGGCATCGGCATGCGCAAGGAAGATACAGAGCTGCGCGACCAGTTCAACAAGGCGATCGCGGAGCTACGTGCCGACGGCACCTATGACACGATCATGAAGAAGTACTTCCAGTACGACATCTACGGCAAGTAAGTCCGGCAGCGGTCGCGCGATGGATGCCGTCGTTTCATATTCGCCTTTCGTCGCCTCCGGCATCCGGATCACGGTGGCCCTCAGCCTTCTCTCGCTGGCGGTCGCCGTCTTCCTGGGCCTCCTCGGCGCCTGGGCGAAGCTCTCGGGCTCGCGTCCGGCGCGGCGGACCGCCGAGCTCTATACGACGCTCATCCGCGGCGTGCCCGATCTCGTCCTGATGCTGCTGCTCTATTTCGGCGGCCAGCTGGCGCTCAACAAGCTGGGCGCCGTCACCGGCCTGTGGAAACATATCGAGCTCGACGCCTTCACCGCCGGCGTGCTCGCCATCGGCTTCATCTTCGGCTCGTACATGACCGAGACGTTCCGCGGCGCGGCCCTCGCCATTCCGCGCGGCCAGATCGAAGCCGGACTCGCCATCGGCATGGGCCGGCCCATCCTCTTCCGCCGGATCATCTGGCCGCAATTGGTGCGCCACGCATTGCCGAGCTTCACCAATATCTGGCTGACCCTGATGAAGGCCACTGCCCTCGTCTCGGTCATCGGCCTCGAGGACCTCGTCTATAACGGCTACGCCGCCGGCAAGGCGACCCGCATGCCGTTCACCTTCATGTTCATCGTGCTGATGACCTATCTGGCGATGACGGCGATTTCGGATCTGGGACTCAGATGGCTCGACCGCCGCTACAGCGCCCATGTCCGGGCGGAGCGCCCGGCATGAGCCTGACTGAATTCAGCGAAAACTATGCACCGGTCGACTTCATGCTGGTGGCGCAGCATTGGCCCCTTTTCCTTCTGGGCTTGCGCAATACGCTCATCCTGCTCGCCGGGCCGCTCGCCCTCTCCTGCCTCTTCGCGGTGCCGCTGGCGCTCATCCGCGCCAACCGCGTGCCGATCGCGAACCCGATCATCTTCGCCTACACCTATCTCTTCCGCGGCACACCGCTCCTGGTCCAGCTCTACTTGCTCTATTACGGCGCGGCGCAATTCTCCCTGATCCGGGAGACGTTCCTGTGGACCATCCTGCGCGAAGCCTGGTGGTGCGCCTTTATCTCCTTCACCCTGTGCTCGACCGCCTACATCACCGAGATCCTGCGCGGCGCCATCGAGACGGTGCCCAAGGGCGAAATAGAGGCGGCGAAGGCCTGCGGCATGAGCCCATCGACGCGCACCCGCCGCATCATCCTGCCCAATGCCTTCCGCCGCGCCTTGCCGGCCTTCTCGAATGAGGTGATCTTCACGCTGCATTCGACCGTGCTCGCCAGCACCGTCACCATCATTGACATCCTCGGCGCCGCTCGTCTCTTCAACAACAAATACTACCTCGCCTTCGACGGCTTCATCGTCGCCGCCTTGCTCTACATGGCGCTCGTCTACGCCCTCAATCGCGGCTTCAAATTCTGGGAGAGCAAATGGCATCGCCACCTCTCCCGTGAACGCACAACCTGATTCCCATCATCACCAGAGAGGTCTTCATGCAACGCCTTGGCACCATCGATATCTTTCCGCCGGCTGAGAACTTCGTCTATATGGACGCGGCTTCGGTCGGGCTCACCCACAAGACGGCGGCGGCGGCGATCAACCGCTGGCAGCAGGCGCTGGCAGATGAAGGCACCATCGCCTTCGACGAGCAGGACGAGGTCGAATGCCTCGACAATCTCAACGACGCGGCGGCCCGGCTCTTCAACGCGCAACCCCGCGACATCGCCACCGCCTCGAGCGAAACCGTGCTGATGTCGTCGCTCGCCTGGGCGGTCATGCCGCCTAAGGGCACGACGATCGTCGCCACCGAGACGACCCATCCGAGCACCGTCTATCCGTGGATGCGCGTGGCCGAAGCGACCGGCGCCCAAATGCGCTGGGCGCGCGCCGATAATCTCTATATCGACCCCGACCACCTCGAGAGCCTGATCGACGACAGCACCTCGGTCGTTTGTCTCTCGCATGTGGAATATGGCACCGGCCAGACCTATGACCTCGCCCGCTTCGCCGCCAAGGCCCACAAGCACGGCGCCATCTGCGTGGTGGACGCGACGCAATCGGCGGGGCAAGTGCCGATCGATGTCGCCAGAACCGGCATCGATGCGGCCGCCGCCTCGACCTACAAATGGCTGTGCGGTCCGTTCGGCACCGGCATCATGTATGTCGCCCCCGCTTTGCAGAAACTCAATCCCGGCATTGTCGGCTGGCGCTCGCATAAGGACATGTGGGATTTCCAGGCCGACCGCCTTGAGCTGCCCGACACGGCGAAACGTTATGAGTTCGGCACCATGGCCTATGGCACCGCATACGGCGCCACCGAGGCGATGAACTACCTGCTCAAACATTCGATCGAAACGATCAACGCCCATAACCGCGTGATCTCCGACCGGCTGATGACCGGTCTTCAGGCGCTCGGCGCCGAGGTTCTGTCGCCGAAAAAAGCAGCGGAACGCTCGGCCACCATCGCGGCGCGTTTCCCCGGCAAGAACAGCCGGGATTTCGCCCGCACCCTCAAGGAGAACAATGTGATCGCCTCCCTGCGGCGCGACTTCATCCGTTTCTCGCCGCATCTCTATAATAACGCCGATGACATCGATCGTGGCCTCGCCTCGATCAAGGCGGCGCTCTGAGATGAACATCGACATCGATCTCGACGCAGCCGGACGCCAGGCGGGTCACTTAAGTCTTTCGGTCGACAAGGAGGAGCGGCGTGTCACCACGCCGATCTTCTGCATCGCACAAGGAGACGGCCCGACGCTCGTCCTCACCGCCGGGGTCCATGGCGATGAATATGAGGGCCAGATCGCCCTGACCGAGCTGGCGCTGAGCCTCGATCCCGACAAGATCCAAGGCCGCATCATCATCCTGCCACGGGTGAATGCGGTGGCCTGCGATGCCGGTGTGCGCAGCACGCCGGTTGACGGGCTCAATCTCAACCGCGCCTTTCCCGGCCGGGCCGACGGCCCGTTCACCAGCCGGCTGGCGCATGTCATCGAGACCGAGCTCTATGCCCGCGCCGATTACGCCGCCGACTTCCATTGCGGCGGCGCCATCTTGCATTTCCTACCCTCGACCCTGTTCGTCGTGACCGGCGACAGGCAAGAAGACCGGCGCCGGCTCGATCTAGCGCGCGGCTTCGGGGCGCGTCATTGCATGCTGTTCGGCGCCAAGACCATGGGCGTGGAGGTCAGCATCGACTCGGCGATGCTGCGCCAGGACGTCATCGGCATCAGCGGCGAATTCGGCGGCTCGGCGGAAGTGACCCCCGCCGCCATGGATCTGTGCCGGACCGGGCTCAAACGTCTCCTCGGCCATCTCGGCATCACGCCGCAGACGTCGTCGGAGCCGATCGAGCCGCAGCTCATCGATGTCCGCCCGGATGAATGTTACGTGCTCGCCGAGACGCAAGGGCTGTTCGAGCCTCTGGCGCAGCTCGGCGACGATATCGCCGCCGGCGCGCTGGTCGGCAGGCTGCATCGCTTTGACAAGGAGCCACTGCCCGTTAGCGCACGCACCGGCGGTGTCGTGATGGCGCGCCGGTCCCTGGCGCGCTCGGCCACGGGGGACTGGCTCTATATTATCGGCCGGCCAGTGGCGGCGTCTTAGTTTCGGTTCGCCGCGCCTTCACGATCGCCAGGAAGCTGCGCACCATCGGATTGGCGAGCGAGGCGCGATGTGCCTTGACCACGATTCCTGTCTCCTTGGCGATCTCGGCGGGCCGGATGGCGCGGAGCTGTCCTCGCTGCTCCCAGGCTTCGGCATAGTGCGTCGGCAGGAAACCCAGATGTGTACCGGCCAGTACCAGGAACAACACGCCTTCGGTCTGGTGCGAGGTGGCGGCGGATTTGAGCCCCAGCTTCTCGAAAGCATGACTCTCGGCGAGTGAATAGCCGTGCTGGACCAGCCTGTACTGGGCCAGCCGCTCGTCGGTGAGCTCGGCATCGGCGGCGGCGAAGGCCTCATGGCCGACGCCGCAATACAGCTGGCTGCGCTCCATCGCCAAGGGCGTGATCAGCGCCCGCGACGGCCGCGCATCGGCGACGGAGACGGCGATATGGAGGCGACGCTCATCGACGGCGCGATCGATCTCACTCTCCGAACCGATCATCATATTGAGCCTGACCGCCGGATTGGCCTTGGAATAATCGGCGAGAATCTCGCACAGAGGTATGGTCTCACTGGTGACCAGCGTATCGATGAAGCCGATATAGAATTCACCGATCAGCTCGGAATGGAAGGCGTTGATGCGCGAGCGGAACTCCTCCAGCGACACCAGAAGCTGCGAGATCGCCTCGTAGACGACCTTGCCCTCCTCGGTCAGCGCGAAGCCGCTGCGGCCGCGCTCGCACAGCCTGACGCCGAGACGGATCTCGAGATCGCTCACATGTTTGCTGATCGCTGATTTGGTGAGGCCGATCTCGGCCTCGGCGGCCGAGAAGCCGCCGCAATCGGCAACGGCGCGGAACACGCGCAGGAGCTTCAGTTCGAAATCGGTGAACTGCCCGGCGAATATGCGGTGGGGCCAGGTCATACTTCCTGCTCGATCGTCGCCGCCTCGAGCGCCGCCCAGAAATCCTTGAGGAAGGTGTCCATGAGCAGCGACGCCGCATGGCCCTTGCGGGTCGCGATGTAATAAGCCGCACTCCAGCCCAAAACTTGCGGCAGCACCGATTTCAGCTCCCCTGTCGTCACCCAGGCGTCGCCGAAATGCTTCGGCAGGAAACCGATATAGGAACCGGTGCGGATGAGGAAGGATTTCGCGAGCACGTCATTCACCGTGGCGGAGGCGGTCTCGACCATCAGGCGCGGCAGCTCCGTCTGCATCCACATGCTGCGCGAGACGACGCGGTAATGCGAGAGGTCCTGCACATTGATCGACTGCGGGTCCTTCTCGTAGAGCGGATGGCGACGGCCGCAATAGAGCTCCTGCTTTTCCGAGTAGACATATTCGTAAGAGAGGCCGCTGATCTTGCGTGGAAAGCAGCCGACCACGACATTGAGCTGGCCGTCGAGCAGCAGCTTCTCCATGACATGCAGCTCTTCCACCCTGACCGTCACACGCGCGTCATTGTCGCGCTGATTGAAGCGCCAGATGGCGTCATGGACGGGCGACTTCGGGTTGGTGATGGCGGAATCGAGCAGGCCCAGATTGAGCGCGCCGTTCAATTGCCCGCGCAGGCCCGCCACCTCGCCAGTAAAGTCGCCGATCACGGCGAAGATGCGCTTGGCCGCCTCGTAGACCACCGCGCCCTTGTCGGTGAGTTGGAAGCCGACCCGGCCGCGCTGGCAGAGCTTGGCGCCCAGGCGCTGCTCGAGCTCGGTCATATGATTGCTGATGGTCGAGGCGCCGATGTTCATCTCGGCCTGGGCGGCCGTGAAGCCGCCATTCTCGACGACGGCGGTGAACACCTTGAGCAGGCGGAGGTCCTTCTCGGCGAAATTAAACATGTCAGTTTCTCAATGTATTTTTGTTTACTTTTCAAAATGACAACATTTCGAGGCGCTGCCTAAATTTCATCCATGCCACTAATGCACCTTAACTTCTTATAATACATCAATTTTATGATATCCCGCAGTCGAAGCATTAAAAGCGACAGAACAAAAGTATCAAACTTATCTACACCACATCGATATTTGTTAGAAGGAGCAAGTGTGAAAGTCTCCCGCCGCGCCAAGATAAAAATCGGGCGTCCAGAACCGGGTGGGAACAAAGGAGACGAACAATGATCCATACATATAAAGGCCGGGGATTAGTCACCCGCCGCAGCCTGCTCAAGGCCGGCGCGGCTCTCGCCGGCACGGCGAGCGGCTTTTCCTTGGCGCGGGCGCAGTCCGACGACAAGGTCGTCAGCCTTCTGAGCTGGCCGGGCCACGGCGCGCAGGACGTCGTCGGCGATTTCGAGAAGGCCAATGGCGTCAAGGTCCAGTCCAAGGAATATACCAGCGGCGAAGAGATGATGGCGCTGCTGCAGTCGTCACCGCCCGGCACGTTCGACGTGATCCTGAGCGACGCCGAATATACGAGCCAGCTGCAGCAGGCGAGCCTCATCGACGAGATGAATCCGGCCGACTATCCGCTCGACGAGTTCTGGCCGGAGTTCCAGAAATTCCCGGCCCAGTTCGTCGACGGCAAGCTTTATGCCATCGTCGTCGATTATGGCTTCCTGGGACTAGTCTACAACACCAAGCGGCTGACGCGCGAAGAAGTCGACTCCTATGCCATCCTCTCGACTGAGAAGGTCAAGGGCAAGGTCGGCATGTATGACTGGTATCTGCCCAATATGATGTGCCTCAGCCTCGGCGAGGGCAACCGGCCGCCGCATGACATCGACAACGCCAAATACGACGCGCTGAAGCAGAAGCTGTTCGGCCTCGCCCCGCAGATGTCGGGCATCGGCGTGTGGTCCTCGGTCTTCTCGCAGCTCACCAACGAGGAATCCTGGGTGATGCCGGGCGTCGGTGCCTGGGCGGCCCTCCTCCTCGAAAAAGGTGGCGTGCCGATCAAGGCGGTGGTGCCGAAGGAAGGCGGCCTGCAATGGACCGAGATGCTGTCGGTCTCGGCCAATTCGGGCAAGAAGGACCTCGCCAAGAAATTCATCCAGTACATGACCTCGGCCGAAGGCCAGGTGAAAGAAGCGACCAAGGCCGCATATTGGGCTTCGATCCCCAACAAGGCTGGCTGGAAGCTCCTCAACGAGAAGAATCCGGAAGCCGCCGAGAAGCTCGAGCATAAGCTCGACGCCCGCAACGTCATGGACGAGCTCAAGGAAGGCAAGATCTTCGTCCGCGACGTGCCGAAGCAGCAGCCGATCGAGACCTGGAACGAGGCCTGGACCGAATTCAAGAACATGTAAATGAGCGGGGAAGCGTGCCGTCCGCGCAAGTCCTCCCGCGCGGGCGGCCGCTTTGGGCTATTCTTGATCATGACAAATTCAGGTAGATTTTGTCCTCACCCTGAGGTGCGAGCGAAGCGAGCCTCGAAGGGTCTCGTGCAACGTGTTCGCTCTATCCTGATGGATGCTTCGAGGCCCAGCTACGCTGGGCACTCAGCATGAGGGGTGTAAAGAAATGAGCGCATCCGGCACCACTAATGCCACTCGCCGCAGCTCCCTCTTCGCCTGGGCCCTCGCGCTGCCGATGCCCATCTGGCAGACCTTGTTCTTCGTCGCCGCCCTTCTCTTCCTGGTGGTGATGAGCTTCTGGACGGTGCAGAATTTCCGCGTCACGCCGGACTTCACCTTCGACAACTGGACGAAGATCTATTCGGCCGGCTATTTCCGCGTCACCTATATACGCACCGTCCTCTATGCGCTGCTCGCCGCCACGCTGGCGAGCCTGATCGCCTTTCCCTGCGCCTATGGTCTCGCTTTCAAGGCCTCGCCCCTGATGCGCCGCATCGTGGTGGCGAGTCTCATCATGCCGTATTTCACCAGCTATCTGGTGCGCGCCAATTCCTGGAAGATCCTGCTCACCGACCAGGGCGTCATCAACAGCGTGCTCGGTACCGTCGGCATCGGCCCCGTGCCGATGACCAGCAATCTCTTCGCGGTGATGGTCGGCTATCTCACCCTCATCCTGCCGATCGTGATCCTGCTGCAATATTTCAGCCTCGCCAATGTAGACCGCCGGCTCATCGAGGCGGCGCATAATTTGCGCTGCGGGCGGGTACGCACCGTGTTCCAGGTCATCATCCCGAGCGCCCGCACCGGCCTCATCCTCGCCGCCACCTTCGCCTTCATCCTCTCCTTCGGCGACTTCGTCAGCCCGAGCTTCCTCGGCAACAACAAGCCGCCGACGCTCAGCGTGCTCATGGTCGATGCGGTCAAATCCGGCTCGCAATGGCCGCGCGCCGCGGTAGTGGCGCTTACCATGGTGGCGACACTGCTGCTCGTCGCCTTCCTCGCCATGAATTTCGCCTATGGCGAGAAGCGGAAACGCCCATGAAGACCGACCGGATCATTTCGCTCGCCTTCAAGGCCTATATCTGGCTGGCGCTGCTCTTCGTCTTCGCGCCGATCCTGACGAGCTTTGTCTTCTCCTTCGACGCCAATAAATTCGCCGCTATTCCCTGGGGTGGTTTCAGCACCAAATGGTATGCGGAGGCCTTCGCCGACCCGGAAGTCGCCAAGAGCCTGCGCAACACGGTGATCGTGGCGCTATCTAGCTCCATCCTCGCGACGCTGATCGGTTTCACCGCCGCCTATACCGACTACCGCTACGACTTCTTCGGCAAGAAGGTCTATCTGGCGCTCGCCTTCATCCCGCCGACCATTCCGGTGATCATTCTCGGCGTCGCCATGCTCGTGCTTCTCGGCCGCATCGGGCTTTCCGGCCAGCTTCATTCCGTCATCATCGCCCATGTCGTCTATTCGCTGCCCTTCGCCATGGCGCTCATCCGCCTGCGCCTGTCGCAGATGAACAAGGATCTCGAGGCGGCGGCGTGGAATCTCGGCGCCAGCCAGTGGCGGGCGCTCAAGGAAATCATCATCCCCTTCTGCCTGCCGGCGATCTTCTCGGCCCTGTTCCTCACCATGGCAGTCTCCTTCGATGAATATGCCATCGCTTGGTTCGTCTCCGGCTTTAACGAGACGCTGCCGGTGCGCATCCTCATCCTGCTGCAGCGCGAGGTGAGTCCCAAGGTGAACGCCATCGGCAGTCTCGTCTTCATCGTCTCCATGACCCTCGTGATGCTCGCCCAGATCATCTTCCTGACGCGCGAGCCCGGGTCCGGCAAAGGAAAGAGGATCTAAAGTGGCTGAACCGCTCCTCGTGCTCGACGGCGTCGTCAAGCGTTATGACGATCACACCGCCGTCCATAAAATCGATCTCGAGATCGCCGCCGGCGAGTTCATCGCGTTGATGGGACCGTCGGGCTGCGGCAAGACCACCACCTTGCGCATGATTGCCGGGCTCGAAGCGCCGAGCGAAGGCGAAATCCGTTTGCGCGGCCGGCGCATGAACGACGTGGCGCCATGGGAGCGCGACACGCCGCTCGTCTGGCAGAGCCTGGCGCTCTTTCCTTTCATGAGCGTGCTCAAGAATGTCGAATTCGGCCTCAAGATGCGCAACATGCCGGCGGCCGAGCGGACCCGGAAAGCCATGCCGTGGCTCGAACGGGTCGGCATCGCCAAATACCGCGACCGCAAGGTCGACCAGCTGTCGGGCGGCGAGCGCCAGCGTGTGGCGCTGGCCCGCGCCCTCGTCACCGAGCCCGAGATCCTGCTGCTCGACGAGCCGCTGTCGGCGCTCGACGCCCATCTCGTCATCCGCATGCAGGCCGAGCTCAAGCAGCTGCAGCAGCAGCTCGGCATCACCTTCTGCTATGTGACGCACAGCCAGTCGGAAGCCTTCGCCATGGCCGACCGCGTCGCCATCATGGCCGAAGGGCAGCTGCAGCAGGTCGGCCCCCCGCGCGAGGTCTACCGCGCCCCCGCCAACCGCTTCGTCGCCGAATTCGTCGGCGCCAACAATCTCCTGAGCGGCAAGGTGAGGACGGTCGCGCAAGGCATCGTGATGGTCGAAACAGCGGCCGGAATCATGCAGGCACGAGAGAATCCCCTCCTCGCCCTCCTTCCCGGCGACATGGTCACCGCCGTCGTCAGCGCCGACCGTGCCGTGGTCAGCGACAACGCCGCCGACGGCGAGAACAGTCTTTCCGGCACGGTGATCGGCGAGCAGTTCGTCGGTGCCTTCGTGACCTTGCATCTCGACCTCGGTGACGGCCGCACCTTCCGCGCCCAGCTCCAGCAGCATGCGCTCGAACCCTTGGGCCAAGTGCGCGGCAAGCGCCTCAACCTGCGCTGGAAACCCGAACATACCGTTCTTTTGAAAGATAAGTGACGATGGGAGCCTTGATGAGCAACAGCGTATTGATTTCCGAGCTGGCCTGGACGGAATATGAAAAGCGCCTCGCGGGAGGCCGGACCCCGGTCCTCATCCCGGTCGGCGCGCTCGAGCAGCATGGGCCCCATCTGCCGTTGAATTGCGACACCGTCATCCCGACCGCGGTCTGCGAAGAAGCCGCCAAGCGGATTGGCGCGCTGGTGGCGCCGCCGATCGAATATGGCTACAAGTCGCAGCCGCGCTCCGGCGGCGGCAACCACTTCCCCGGCACCACCAGCCTCGACGGTCATACGCTGGTGCTGATGACGCGCGACATCATCCGCGAATTCGCCCGCCATGGCGTGCGCAAGATCGCCATCGTCGTCGGCCATACCGAAAATCTTATGTTCACGACGGAAGCCTGCGACCTCGCCATCCGCGATCTCAAGGCGCAAGGCATCACCGACATGAAGATCATCCATATGGGGTATTGGGAGTTCATGACCGAGGCGACCATGCACAAGGTCTTCCCGGACGGTTTCCCGAGTTGGAACCTGGAGCATGCCGGCGTCATGGAGACCTCGGTGATGCTCCATCTGCGCAGCTCGCTGGTCGATTTCGATCAGGTGCCGAAACATGCGCCGGCCGACTTCCCGCCCTATGACATCCACCCGGTCGAGCCGCATCGCATTCCGGCGTCGGGCGCCCTCTCCTCCGGCCAGACGGCGACCGCCGAAAAAGGCAAATACATGTTCGACGAATATGTCGACTCGATCGCCAAGGCGCTGACCAAGGAGTTCGCCCTGTGACGAGCGTTCATATCGCCGAGCTGAGCTGGACGGCCTATGACGAGAGGCTCAAACGCGACAATCCGGTGATCATCCTGCCGGTCGGCTCGCTCGAGCAGCACGGGCCGCATTCGCCGCTCGCCACCGACACGATCATCCCGCAGGAGATCGGCATCGCGGTCGCCGAGACGATCGACGGCCTCATCGCGCCGCCCATCGCCTATGGCTACAAATCGATGCCGCGCACCGGCGGCGGCAATCACTTCCCCGGCACCACCAGCCTCGACGGCGACACGCTGGTCCGGCTCACCCGCGACATCATCTGCGAATTCGCCCGCCATGGCGCCCGCCGCCTCCTCATTCTCGATTCACATTACGAGAACGAGATGTTCCTCATCGAGGGCATCGACCTCGCGCTGAAGGACCTCAAGAGCTGGGGCATCGACGACCTCCGGATCATGAAGGTGCGTTATTTCGAGTTCGTCTCGGAAGCGACGCTGGCGAAAGTATTCCCGGACGGCTTTCCCGGCTGGCCGCTCGAACATGCGGGCGTCATGACGACGTCGGTGCTGCTGCATCGCCGGCCCGATCTCGTCCATATGGACAAGGTGCCGAACCAGAAGCCGGTCATCTATCCGCCCTATGACCTGTTCCCGGTCGATCCGAAGAAGGGTACCCAGACCGGCATTCTCGCCACCGCGAAAGGCGCCACGCCGGAAAAGGGCGAGGTCCTGTTCAAGGAATATGTCGCCGGCATCAGCGCCGCGACACGGGAAGCGTTTGGGCTGAACTAGTGCCGCCTTGGAGGCAATCCCCTCTCCCCCTGCGGGGGAGAGGGTATCTGGGCGAATCTACACACAGCAGCTCTTGCGCCTCTCCGTCGGCGGCACGTCGAGCGTCGGGTTGCGGTCGAAAAAGCCATGCGGCTGCAACAGGAAGCCGCAGGTCACCGCGGGCTGCACCGGATAATCCTCCGGCCGCACGACGTGATGGTGGCCGAAGACATGCCAGAGCGTGATCGGCCGGTCGGCGACGGCGCGGTCCGCTTCGGTCCAGCGCGGCAGCCCCTCGCCCGGCTGGCTCTGATTGACATAATCACCGGCCGGCCAGCGCTCCGCCTTCGAGGTCGGCGTCACCCAGACATGATTGCGCGTGAAGCCGCCGCGCAGATCGAGCTGTGACCCTGGCCCGCCCAGCTCCTGAATGGTGCTGTGCGCGGCAAGCTTGTAGGCGCGGGCTCTCCCGAAGGCGTCCTTCCTGCCGCGATTGACGATCTTCCAGAAGCGATTGGCGTTGGGCTCGGCGCGCCGGCGCGCCCGCTTCTCGGTGAGCAGCGGCGTCTCCACCGCATGAAATGAGTTGTTGTAGGGATTGCCGGGGCCCGGCCCATCCAGCAAAGTATCGACCTCGACCACCGTGTTGTCAGGCCCGTCGACCGCCATATCGAGCCTGGCGCAGAAGAGATGCTGATGGATCTGGCCGTAGACCTCGGGCGCGATCTCGGTGCTGTAGCCCGCTCCCTTGGCCGGTTCCGAGCCTGCCGTGTTGATGACGCCGGTGAGCTTGATCTCGAGGGCGATGGTCCCATCGAGATGCAGCGACCAATAGAAGGCATATTCGTAGTTGCCGACCGTCGAGATGAAAGAGATGACGAGCTTGCGGGCGCGCCGCGTATCGGCTTCCTGAGTGCGGAAGTCCGTGTGCTTCCACAGCAGCCCGGCATCCTCCTCATGCAGGCAGACGGCATTGGGAATGGTCATCGACCCGCCCGCCGTCGTGTTGAGCACGGCGTCGAAATAATGGATGGCGCCCAGGCAGTCGCAGCCGAGCGTCAGACTGTTGGCCAGGGCGCCGATGCCGTATTCGCCGCAATCGAAGGCGTTCTTGCGCGGATGGACACCATGCGGCGCGCCATAGGGCACGATCATCTCGGCGATCGCGGCGCGGCGCATCACCTGGCGCCAGTCGCCGCCCTCCTGCCTGATCTTGAGATCATGCAGGACGAGACCCTCGCGCGGCGTGAAGCCGACATGAAAGCGCCAGCCGCACCAGTGGACGAGATTGCCCTCGACGGTGAAGCTCGGTCCTTCCGGCTGCACGATGTCGATCGGCTTGATGTCGCGGCGCCAGTCCTTCCGGAAACGGGCGGCGTAATTGCCGTCGGCCCAGGCGATCGTCCAAGGCCCGGCATCATCGACGCTCACCACCTCGCCGGCATTGATGTCGATGATGGCGCTCAGGCCTTCGATCGGATGGGCGAATGGATTGTCGAACGGCTTGGCGCGCACCCAGGCGAAGCTCTGGATCAACCGCTTCTCCGTCTCGCCGGCAATGCCGAAGCTTCCTGTCGACCAGGGATCGACGCAGACCATGGACATGTCGGTGATGCCGCGCTTCTCGAGTGCGGCGAGAAAGCGCGGATCCTTCATGATGATCTCCTCGGCGAGGAGGAAGTCATCCGGACCGATACGCGGCTTGGCGCCGGGCCGCGGCGTCCAGGACAGGACGCGTCCTTCACTCAGGGAAACGACGGCCTCATACAGCGTGCCGTCGGCCATGTTATAGGCGGCGGCGAAAGCCCGCCGCTCGACGGGCTGGCCGGCTTCATGGGTCGCGAGTTCGTGGGCCTCAGGCTCATCGAGGATGATGGTCTCGAAGCGCATTCCGGGGCCAAGGTCATGAGCAGTGCGCACGAGGCTCGCCGCCAGGGCGATCTCCTCACCGCTCAAACCGTCGAGCGGATGCTGGTTACGTGATGCCGACCGCGTGGCGATGTCCTGCATGGGCTGCCCTCTCTTCCCGGATTATCGGGCGAGCTTGGCAAGAAAACGCGGCAAAAGCCACAGCCGGGAAATTGCAGCCGGAAGGGGACCTTCGACTTCGCGGCGTGAATCAATTCTCCCTCCGCCGCGCAAAGCGCGGGGAGGGTGTCGTCCGCCCATAGGGCGGACGGGTGGGGTCTCTCCACCGACAAGTGCCCATCGCCTGACCTGAACAGCTCGCCCTTGAGATATTTGCCACGCGGCGGGACCCCACCCGTCGCGCGTTCCGCGCGCCACCCTCCCCGCGCTTCGCGCGGCGGAGGGAGTATTGGCGCGCATCTACCAGGGTATCTCTTTGCCCTGATAATCGAGGAAACGGTGGCCGCCGGCGCCGCGGGCACGTTCGACGACGTCGAGCATGCCGGCGACGCTCGTGGGCGCGTCAAGCGGCGCCTGCGCTCCGCCCATGTCGGTCTTCACCCAGCCGGGATGGAGCGACAACACGGTCGGCCGCGGCGACGGCAGCTTGGCGACGAAGCTGCGCGTCAACGAATTCAAGGCGGCCTTGCTCGCCCGATAGAGGTCGTAACCACCGCCTTCGTTCCGTGCGACGCTGCCGAGCTGCGAGGTCATGAAGACGAGGACGCTCTTCTCGTCGCGCAGATTGCCGCACAGCGCCGCGGCGAGACGGATCGGCGCCAAGGCATTGGTCAGCATCAGCTCGTCGAACTCCGCGTCGGTGACCCGCGCCGGATCATGATGCTTCGGCCCCATGATGCCGGCATTGATATAGAGCACGTCGAAGCGCTCGCCGCCGAGCTCGGCCTTCAGCGCCGCGATGCTCTCCGGCTTCGCGATGTCGAGGGCCTTGATCGCGATCCGGTCCGGCCGCTCGCCTTGCAGACGGATCAGCTCCGACGCGCGGGTCACATCGCGCGCCGTGCCGATCACCCGCCAGCCGCGATCGGCGAACTGGCGGACAAGCTCGAGGCCGAGGCCCCGCGAGGCGCCGGCGACGAGAACGACGGGACGCTCGCTCATGGGCTCAAGCCTTCTCGTTTTGCGCCGCCCGGATCACCGCTTCCAGCCGGTCCAGTCCCTCATCGAGAATGTCGAACGGGATCGTCAGCGCCGGCAAGAGACGCACGCCATTGCCCCTGATCCCGCAATTGAGGACGAGGAGACCTGAATCGAGCGCCAGCTTCGTCACCTGCTTGGCAAGGTCGGGCGCCGGCGCCCGGGTGGCGCGGTCGGTCACGAATTCGATCGCCACCATGGCGCCCTGGCCGCGAACTTCGCCGATGGTCGGAAACTCATTGCCCTCGGCCCAGCGGTCGAGCCGGGCGCGGATGCGCCGGCCGATTTCCTGGGCGCGGTCGACCAGCTTCTCCTCGGCGATGACGTCGAGCACGGCTAGCGCCGCCGCACAGGCGAGCGGATTGCCGGCAAAGGTCGAGCCGACGCCGCCGGCCGGAATGCGGTCCATGATGTCGGCGCGCCCGGTGATCGCGGCGATCGGGAAGCCGCCGCCCAGGCCTTTCGCCAAGGTGACCAGATCGGCGCTGACGCCCGCATGCTCCATCGCGAACATCTTGCCGGTGCGGCCGAAGCCGGTCTGGATCTCATCGGCGACGAGCAGAATGCCATGCTCGGTACAGATCTCGCGCAATTTGCGCAGGAACGATGCGGGGGCGGGATAGAAGCCGCCCTCGCCCTGGACCGGCTCGATGAAGATCGCGGCGACGCGCGAGGGATCGGCCTGGACGCGGAAGATCTGCTGCAGGGCCTCGAGGGACTCCTCTTCGCTCACGCCATGGAAGGCGATCGGGAAAGGCGCGTGATAGGTATCGCTCACCAAGGGACCGAAGCCGGCCTTATAGGGAACGGTCTTGCCGGTGAGCGTCATCGCCAGCAAGGTGCGGCCATGGAAAGCGCCCGAGAAAGCGATGAGCGCCGAGCGGCCGGTGACCGCGCGCGCGATCTTGGCGGCATTTTCGATCGCCTCGGCGCCGGTCGTCACCAGGAAGGTCTTCTTGGCGAAGTCGCCAGGGACCAGCGCGTTCAAGCGCTCGCACAAGGTGACATAGTCTTCATAGGGCGTCGTCTGGAAAGACGTATGGGTCACCCGGTCGAGCTGCTGGCGCACCCGCTCGAGGACTTTCGGGTGGCGATGACCGGTATTGGTGACGGCGATGCCGGCGGCGAAGTCGACATAACGCGTGCCCTCGACATCCCACAATTCGGCATTCTCGGCGCGGTCGATATAGACGTCGGAGTGTTTGGCCAGACCGGCCGGAATGGCGGCGCTACGACGCGCCGCCAGAGCTGCATTCGATCTCACGATGAAACCTTCACTTTGCTGCGGCGGGCGTCGCGATCCTTCTTCCAGTCGATGCACCAGGACGAGCAATAAGGTGCATTTTCCGGTCCCTTCACCGCCTGCTCGATCTTGTCATAGATGAGCACGCCGCAATTCGTGCATTTGGTATAGCTCTCGATATAGAGCCCGTTCTGGGAGAATTTCATTATTCGGCCTCCTGATACTTATAGGCGCGCTTGGCGAAGTCCTTGCTGATGTAACCTTCGTTGAGATCGTCGCGGACGAGCTCCTTCGGCCGCTTATCGGGATCGCCATAACCGCCGCCGCCCGGCGTCACCAGCTTGACGCGGTCGCCCTCGCGGATCGACACGTTGGAATAGCGGCTGGTGGATTTCTTGCCATAGGCCTCGCGCATGGTCTTCCACTTGTCCTCGCCCGATTTCTGGACGAGCGTGGCGCCGGTGCCGCCTTCGCCGCCGCCATTGAGCCCCCAGGGCGCGATGAGATGGCGATCGGTCATCTGCGAGCAGATGATCTCCTTGTTGAGGCAGAGCATCTGCTTGGTGTAACCGAGACCGCCGCGGAACTCGCCGGCGCCGCCCGAATCCGGGTTGAACGCCAGGCTTTCGATGCGCCAGGGGAAACGCGTCTCATAGACTTCGACCGGGGTGATGCGGCAATTGCCGTTGATCGAGTCGACCGCGTCATTGCCGTCGGCGAAGGCGCGGCCGCCCCAGCCCACCGCCTCGAGATCGTAGCAGGCGAAGAACTCGCCCGTATCGGCATCGACGCCGCCGAAGACGAAGTTGCAGTGCGTCGCGCCCTCGGCCGCCATGATGCGGTTCGGCACCGCCTTGGCCATGGCGCCCATGATGGCGCCGACGATACGCGGATGCGTCTCGGTGTTGCCGCCGACCTCCGGCGCCGGGAAGTCCACATTCACGATGGTGCCGGGTGGCGCCACGATGCGGATCGGCCGGAAACAGCCGGAATTGCGCGGAATGGACGGGTCCGTCATATGCAGCACGGCGTTATAGGCGGCCGAGGTGGCCACGCCGAGCGTCGCATTTATGGGGCCGGCGGCCTGCGGTGACGAGCCGGTGTAATCGACGATGATGTCGCCGCCCTTCTTGGTGACCTCGACCTCGATCGTGTGCTTGCGGTCCTCCTCGATGCCATCGCTTTCGATATGATCGATGAAGTTGAACCGTCCGTCGGGCAGCGCCTCGAGTTCGGCGCGCATGCGGCGCTCCGAATAGAGCAGCAGGTCACGCACCGTGTCCTGCACCTTCTGGCGGCCGTATTTCTGGAAGATGCCGGCCATCTGCTTCTCGCCGAGATCGACGGCGGCGATCAGGGCGCGCAGGTCGCCATAGTTCACGCGCGGCGTGCGCACATTGGCGAGGAGCAGCTTCCACACCTCGATATTGTCCTTGCCGCGTTTCTTGATCTTGACCGGCGGGATGCGGATGCCTTCGTGGAAGATCTCCGTCGCCTCGCCGCAGAAGCCGCCCGGCGCCATGCCGCCTACTTCGGCGATATGGCCGATGGCGACGGCGAAGCCCATCAGCTGGCCGTCGGCGAAGATCGGCTTGAAGAAAGTGTGCTCCGGCGTGTGGAGGCCGCCGCGATAGGGATCGTTATGGAGGATGACATCGCCCTCCTCGATCTCCGACAGCGGGATCTCCTTGAGGCAGGAGCGCACGAGCAGCGGCATTCCGCCGATCTGCGAGGGACAATAATCGGCGACCGCGATCATGTCGCCATTGAGGTCGGCCAGGCCGCAGGTGAAATCGAGCGCCTCGTTGAAGATCGTCGAATAGGACGTCTTCATCAGCACGATGCCCATCTCGCGACAGATGGAAACCATGGTCGATTCCAGAATGTTCATGGTGACGAAATCCATGATCGGTCTCCTTATGAGGCGATGAGCAGGTTGCCGAAGCGGTCGACAACCAGGTTCTGTTCGGGGCGAAGAATAGTGACCGAGGCGTTTTCCTCGATGACGGCAGGTCCCTGGACCTTGTCGCCGTCCTTGAAATCCTCGCGGTTGAAGACCGGCACTTCATGCCAGCCCTCCTCATAGCGCACGCGCCTGGTGCCGCGCGGTTCCGGCTTGCCTGAGCCCTTCGCCAGAGTCTTCATCTCCGGTTTCTCGGAGACCGAGATGGCCACGACCTTCAGATTGACCGTCTCGATGGTCTCGCCGGGAATGGCGAAGCCGAAGCGCGCCTCATGCTCGGCATGGAAGCGCTCCCACAGATCGGCGATCGTCGCGTCATTGAATTCGTTGCCGGGGAAGCTCAGCTCGAGCTCGTGATTCTGGCCGAGATACCGCGCCTCGATCGAGCGATAGACCTCGATGCCCTGGGTGTAGCCATATTGGGTCAGCTCGGCCACGGCGCTGTCGACCAGCTCGGTCATCGCCGCGGTCGCGCGGGCGGCATCGAAATATTTCGAGGTCTGCTGCACGGTGCGGTGACGGTCGACGCGGGCGTCGGTCATGATGAAACCGAAGGCCGAGAACTGGCCCGGATAGTTGGGGACGAGGCCCCTGGGGATGCCGGCGATATTCATCAGGTCGCAGACATGGACCGGACCGGCACCGCCGGACGCCAGAAGCGTGAAGTCGCGCGGATCGAGGCCGCGCTGCAGCAGCACCGCCCGCAAGGCGCCCAGCATGTTGTTGTTGGCGATCTGGACCATGGCATAGGCGGCCGCGTCCGGCTCGATATTGAGCGCCTGGGCGATCTTGCCGATGGCGCGATGCGCGGCTGCCGCATCGAGCTTCATCTTGCCGCCGAGGAAATAGTCGGGATTGATGCGGCCGAGCACGACATTGGCGTCGGTCACGGTGGCATTCTCGCCGCCTCTGCCGTAGCAGGCCGGTCCCGGCGCGGCGCCCGCCGATTGCGGGCCGACGCGCAGCATGCCGCCCTTGTCGATCCAGGCGATCGAGCCGCCGCCGGCGCCGATCGTGTGGATGTCGATCATCGGCACCTGGATGGGAATACCCCATTCGATCTCGAAGCTGGTGGTCACATGCTCCATGCCATCGACAACGGTCGAGCAGTCGGTGGAGGTGCCGCCCATGTCGAAGGTGACGATGTTGTTGATGCCGGTGAGGCGCGACAGCGCGCGCGTCGCGACGACCGCGCCGGTCGGGCCGGAGAGCGTCATCTGCACCGGTGCGGCGGCGGCACCATCGAGCGTCGCCTCGCCGCCATTCGACTTGATGACGCCGACCTTGCCACCGATGCCGATGCCGTCGAGGCGCTTCTGCATGCGGCGGAAATTGTCGGAGACGATCGGCTTCAGATAGGCATCGGCGATGGTAGTCGAAGCCCGGTCATATTCCTTCCATTTCGGCAGGACGTCATAGGAAATGGAGATCGGCGTCTCGGGCAGCACTTCGGCGAAGATGTCGCGGACGCGCATCTCATGGGCGGGATCGATATAGGAGAACAGCGTGCAGATGGCGACCGCCTCGATGTCGCCCTGCGCCTTGATCTTCTGCGCCAGCGCACGCACCGCCACCTCGTCGAGCGCCTCGACGACCTCACCCTTGGCGGAGAGGCGCTCGCTCACTTCGTGGCAATTGCGGCGCGCCACCAGCGGCTTGGTCTTGATCCAGGTGATGTCATAGTGGCTGCGGCGGTCGCCGCGCTGGATGAAGGGCACGTCGCGGAAGCCCGAGGTCGTCACATAGGCGACCTTGGCGCCGCGTCGCGTCAGGAGCGCATTGGTGGCGATGGTGGTGCCCAGACGCAATTTGTCGAGCTTCTTCACATCATCGACGCGGCCCAGGCCCTCCAGCACGCCATCGATCGGCTCGGCCGGCGTCGTCAGGTTCTTCCAATTGTGGATCTCGCCGGTCTTCGGGTCGTAGGACACGAAATCGGTGAATGTCCCGCCGATATCGATGCCGATGATGTTTTGCATAGAATCTCTCTCCTGAACTCTCAAACGCGTTACGTTGTCTTGGCCGGACTCTTCTTCTCGTAGGCTTTGACGATGCGCTGCCACGGGTCCTCGATATGAGTGACCATGGCGGCGATGGCCTTGTCGGGGTCACGGGTCTTGAGCGCCTCGACCACCGGCCAGTGATCGACGGCGGCGGCATGCAGGCTTTCGAAGCGATGCTCGACCAATGTGATCAGCATGCGCACCTCGGCATAGATGTCGCCGAAGGCGCGCGCGATATGGCGGCTGCCGGACAGCTCGCAGATGCGCTGATGGAAGGCGATGTCGTTCTCGACCAGGCCGCGCTCGTCGCCGGCTTCGGCCGCCGCCACCATGGCATCGACGATGCCTGCAACGGCTTCGAGGTCGGCGTCCGACATGCGCGGCAAGGCGGCCCTTATGGCGGCACTTTCGATGCAGATGCGGAACGTGAAAATGTCGTTCACGTCCTCGAGCTCGAAATGGCGTACGAAGTTGCCCTTGTGCGGGATGGCGATCAGCAGGCCGCGCTCCTCGAGCTTGCGCACCGCCTCGCGGATCGGGTTGCGGCTTATCCCTAAACTGCGGGCGAGCTCCGCCTCGTTGATCCGTTCCCCCTGCTGCAGCCGGCCCGAAACGAGCTGCTTGAACAGGAAATTCTCGACCTGGTCGACCAGGCTGTTGCGGTCGAGCGTCGTCGCCGCGGCCGATTCGCGTAAAGCGTGCGAGCTCGGCGTGGAAGCCTTGCGGCCGTCATGCATCGCCATTTTTTGTCTCCGAAATGCTCTGCCGACGCGCGAACGGCCAGGCGAATTCGCGGCCCTTGGTCAGTCCGTCGCGACGGAAAATCAACACCAGGAGCATAACCACCGCGAGCACGACTTCCTGGCTTCCCGCTGGGATCGCAATTTCCTGCCCCGAAAAGGAGAAACCGGATTCCATGCGCCGCAGTATGTCAGTCACGAAGGAAATGACAACCACACCCAACACCGCGCCGGACAGCGACCGCATGCCGCCGACGACCAGCATGGTGAGGGTGATGAAGGTGAGGCCGAGGAAGAAGGTGTCGACCGAGATGGTGCCGAGGAAGTGGGCGTGCAACACCCCCGCCATGCCCATGACCAGGCCGGACAGAGTGAAGGCGGCGAGCCGCATCCAGTAGACCGAGATGCCCGAGGCGCGCGCCGCCACCTCGTCCTCGCGGGTGGCCCGGAGCGCCAGGCCCCAGCTCGATATCTGGAACAGATAAGCGACCACCATGGCGAGGCCGGCGACGGCGAAAGCGAGCCAGGGGGTCACATAGGTGGGCAGGCCCACAATGGACGCGGTGCCCATCGTGACCTTGTCCCAGTTCGAATAGACGACGTTGAGAATGAACAACGCCGCCAAGGTCGAGATCGACGCGGCGATGCCCGACAACCGCATGAGGATGAGGCCAACGATGAAGGCGGCGATCGAGGCCAGGAGGGCGGCGGCGATGCCGGCGGGCAGAACCGGATAAGTCTGGGTGCGCAGGAAATCCGGCAAGCCCGACATGGTGATCGGCTTCAAAGCCGAGCAGCAGGTCTGCCAGGCCGTCGCATAGGCGGCAATGGCCATGAAGGAAACGCTGCCGAAGGAAACGACGCCGGAATTACCGATGAAGATGTAAAGCCCGACGACGGTCACGATCTTGATCAAGGCTTCGGTCACCGAGCGCTCGACCGAGATCGAGCCGAACTGATCGGCGAGAAGGACGATGAGCGCCAGCGGCAGCAGCAGACCGACGACCGGCCAGGCCTGTTTCAGGAGACGCAAAGTCATCACACGCGCTCCCTGGAGGCACTGGAGGGAATAAGGCCTTTGGGCCGGACGAGCAGGACCAGGATCACCAATGCGAAGACGCCGGCGTCACGGAAGGCGCGCAGATCGGGCGGCAGATAGGCCTGGAGCAGCACGCTCGCGACGCCGACCAGGAAGCCGCCGAGCGCGGCCCCGGCGAGCGAGCCCATGCCGCCGATGACGGTGGCGAAGAACGCGAAGATGACCGGCATGATGCCCATCTTGATGTCGAGCGTGCCGGTCTGGGCGACGAGCAGCAGCGAGACGATGCCGGCGAGGAAGCCGCTCAGCGCGAAACCGAAGGCGATGACCTTGTTGGCGCGCACGCCGAGCAGCCGCGCCATCTGGAAATTCTCGGCCGCGGCGCGCATCTGGATGCCGATGGCGGTCTTCTTGAGGAGAATGACGAAACCGATGAGCAGGCTGATGGTGACGCCCATCGTCACCAGCTGGACGCCCGGAATACGCACGCCGAAGATGTCGATGGCCTGGGCCAGCGATGATCCCATGGCGATCGATTTCGGCCGCCCGGTATGGACCAGCATCAGCGCGTGCTGAAGGAAGTAGGAGACGGCGAAGGAGGAAATCAGCAAGGTCGCCGGATTGGCATTGCGCAACGGCCGGAAGGCGATGCGCTCGGTCAGGAGCGCCACAATGATGCAGGTGGCGAGCACACCCGCCACCATCAAGGGCCAGGGCAAGGCGCCGAACAGTAAGGGCGGCGTGACACTCGCGGTCGGCACCACCAGCGCATAGGCGCCGATGGTGAGATAATCGCCTTGCGCGAAATTGATGAGCCGCATGATGCCGAAGACGAGGCCGATCGCCAGCGCCACCAGCGCATAGAGACTGCCCAGGGCGGCGGCGTCGAACAGGACCTGGATGAAATTCAGCATCGGTCCCTCAGATCACCTGGCCGGCGGTGTTCTTGGAGCCGAGATAAGCGCGCCGCACTTCGTCATTGGCGCGCATTTCGGCGGGCGTCCCCTCGGCGAGGCTCTTGCCGTTGTCGAGCACATGCACGCGGCGGCAGGCGCCCATGACGACCTGCATATTGTGCTCGATCAGCAACACGCCGCAGGCGAATTTGTCGGGGATGCCGGCAATGAGAAGCATCAGCTCGTCGCATTCCTGATCGTTCATGCCGGAGGCCGGCTCATCGAGGAGGACGAATTTGGGTGACAAGGCCAGAGCGCGGGCGATGCCGACGCGGCGCTCATCGCCGTAAGGCAGGCTGCCGGCCAGCATATCCGCCTTGCCGGCGCAGCCGATCCAGTCGAGCAATGCGTCCGCCTTGGCGCGGGCCTCTTTGCGCTTTTTGCCCGAGCCGATCGCCGCGACTTCGAGATTCTGGCGGACGGTGAGATCGCGGAACAGGCGCGCCGCCTGGAAGCTTCTGGCGACACCGGCGCGGGCCACATTACGTGGGCCCAGGCCCTTCAGCGAGCGCCCGTCCAGCATGACGTCGCCGGTCGTCGCCGCCTGGAAGCCGGTGAGCACATTGACCATCGTGGTTTTGCCGGCGCCATTCGGGCCGATCAGTCCCAGGACCTCGCCCTGCCTCACCTTGAGGTCGACGCCTTTCAGGGCCTTCAGGCCGCCAAAGGCGACATGCACGTCCCGGGCGTGAAGACCGCCATCCTGCGCGAGCATGCTCACTCTATCCTCTTTGCGGAAAATGGCCTGCCGCTTTGCGACGGCAGGCCTGCTTGCAAGCGTCAGTTGCCGACGCGGAACAGGAGTTCCATCGAAGGCGTGAAGCTGTTGCGGTAGATCTCGACCGCCCGGAAGGACTCGTTCTCGACCTTCATGATCAGCCAGGGACGCGCGGTCTGGATATGCAGCTCCGGCGTATAGGAAGTCGGGCCGACCAGGAAAGGCTGATCCTTATAGGCGTTCATGACCTCGAGCACCTTGTCGGAGTCGGTGCCGCCGGCCTTCTCGACCGCATAGGCCCACTGCTCGATCAGGCTGTAGCCCAGCACGGCATAGGAGGAGACAGGCGCCTCATTCCAGCGCGCTTTGTGGTCGGCGACGAACTTGTTCATCTCGGGCCGCGGGTCATCGCCATAAAGCGACATGAAGGCGGCGAGATAGAAGTTCTTGAGGCCGGGCGCCGAATTCAGCCAGTAATTGTCGACCATCGCCGTGTTGGCGAGGATCGGCAATTCGACGCCGGCGGCACGGATCTGGCGCACGGCGGACGCGCCGCCCGGCGTGAAGCTGCAGACGAAAACGGCGTCGGGCTGGGTCGGCAGGCTCTTCAGCCGAGTGATCTGGGCGGCGATCGAAGGATCGTCGTTCTTGAACGTGTCATTGCCGAGGATGGAGGCCTCGCCGCCGCCATTGATCCAGGCGGCGCGGAAGCCGGCGCAGGCCGACTTGTTGTATTCGATGGTCAGGTCCTCGAGCACATAAGCGGTCTTGAGGCCGAGCTTCTTCTGGGCATATTCGGCGATGGCGATGCCTTCCGACTGTGCCGCGCTGTTGGCGGTGAAGGCATAGGGGCCGACGCCCTGCACGCCCATCTTCGGGTCGGCGGCGCACAGGCTGATGGTGATGATCTTGGCCTGGTTGCCGGCAAGCGCTGCCGGGGCGCCGAAATCATAGTCGCAGGACACGACGAGCAGGTCGACGCCCGCCTCGACCAGCTCGGCGCCCGCGGTGGCGGAGCGCTCACGCTCGGTCTTGGTGTCGATCACCTTGTATTCGATCTTGCGGCCATTGAGGCCGCCCGCCTTGTTGATCTCCTCAATACGCATCACCGCCGCCTTGAAGGGCGGGCCGTCGTAATTGTGCAGCCAGCCGGATTCGGCGATGGCGAAGCCGATCTGGATCGGTTTCTCCTCGGCCTGGGCGGCGAGGTTCATGGACAGAAACGTGGCGCCGAGAAAAGCCGCAGCGCGCAAGGTCGAGCGAAAAAGACTCATATTTTGACTCCCTGCCGGCATCCCGGGGCGGGACGCCACTTCTTGTGATTATCAGTCTTTTGTAGACTGTGGACAGAGGACAGGCTAGGTTGGAGAAACCAGCTTGTCAAATGAAACTCGGCCAAAAAATTTCCCGGACAGTGGACAAAGGCAGCCAACTGATCGGGTGGGGAAACGAAAGATGCTGAAAGTTCAGGACCTTAAGGCCGCCTATGGACGCGTGTCGGCGGTCAAGGGGGTAAGCCTCGAGGTCGCCGAGAGGGAGATCGTCTTCCTCATCGGGCCGAATGGCGCCGGCAAATCCACCTTGCTCAAGACCGTTTCAGGTCTGCATCGGCCGTCGGGCGGATCGATTTCCTTCGCCGGTGCTGATATCGCCAACCAGACGCCGGAGACCATCTGCCGGCGCGGCCTCGTGCTGGTGCCCGAGGGACGGCATATCTTCGGTACCCTGACCGTCGCCGAGAATCTCTTTCTCGGCACCACCATCCGGACCGATCGGGCGCAGATCCGCGCCGATATCGACGAGGTTCTCGCCATCTTCCCGATCCTGCGCGAGCGGTACAATAGCGCCGCCGTCTATCTCTCGGGCGGTGAGCAGCAGCAGCTCGCCATTGCGCGCGCCATGCTGCAGAAGCCGCGGCTCATGATGATCGACGAACCGTCGCTGGGCCTCGCTCCCCTCGTCATCGACCAGGTCTATGAAAGCCTGCGCCAGCTCAATGCCAAGGGCATGACGCTGCTCGTCATCGAGCAGTCGACGGCGCGCGTGACGGATCTCGCTTCCCGTGTATATGTGATGCGCAATGGCAAGATCGTCCTGCATGAAACGAAAGCTTCGCTGGGAGACGGCAGTTCCCTCACCGATGCTTATTTCGGCGACGCCGCACACGCGGCGCTCTGATTCCCGTGGATAAGGTTGATTGCACCGTCATCGGCGCGGGGGTCGTCGGTCTGGCGGCGGCGCGCGCGCTGGCACTCACCGGGCGTGACGTTCTCGTCCTCGAGGCCGCCGACAGCATCGGCACCGAGACGAGCTCGCGCAATTCGGAAGTCATCCATGCCGGCATCTATTATCCGCAAGGCAGCCTGAAGGCGCGGCTCTGCGTTGCGGGGCGCGATCGCCTGTACGCCTATTGCCGCGAGCGCGGCATCGCGCATGAGCGACTCGGCAAGCTCATCGTGGCGACGGAAGCCGGCCAGATCGACAAGCTCCACCAGATCCGCGCCAAGGCCGCGTCTTGCGGCGTGCACGATTTGACGCTGCTCGATGCCGCGGCGGCGAAAAAAATGGAGCCGGCGCTCGCCTGCGTCGCCGCCCTTCATTCGCCCTCGACCGGCATTATCGACAGCCATGCCTTGATGCTTACTCTGCAGGGCGATGCCGAAGCCAAAGGCGCGGTTTTCGCTTTCGAGACGAAGGTCGAGGGCGGCGAGATCACGCCTGAGGGACTCATCCTGCGCACCGTGACCGCGGACGGCGCGCCTTACGAATTCCTGTCGGCCAGCGTCGTCAATGCGGCAGGCCTCGGCGCCCAGGAGATCAGCCGCAAGCTCAGCGGATTCCCGAGCGATCATATCCCGACGCTCTCCTATGCGCGCGGCTGCTACTTCACGCTCACCGGAAAAGCCCCCTTCTCCCGCCTCATCTATCCGGTGCCGGTCGATGGCGGCCTCGGCGTCCACCTGACCCTCGATCTCGCCAGGCAGGCGCGTTTCGGTCCCGATGTGGAATGGATCGACAAGGTCGACTACACGCTCGATGAGCGCCGCGGCGCGTCCTTCTATGCGGATATAAGACACTATTGGCCGGATCTGCCGGAGGGAAGCCTCAATCCCGGCTATGCCGGTGTACGGCCGAAACTCTCGCGCGCCGGCGAGCCGGCCGCCGATTTTTTCATCGAAGGTCCGGCCGAGCATGGCATCGCGCGGCTCGTCAATCTCTTCGGCATCGAAAGCCCCGGCCTGACCGCGAGTCTCGCTCTGGCGGACGAGGTCGTGGCACGCCTCATCTGATCAGACTTTCAGTCCGCTCTGCCCCGACGCCTTGGTGCTGTCGCGCAAGGCCAGCTTGAAGCCGAGATCGATGCGATTCGTCTTCGGCCGCGCGCCGGAGCCGCGAATGATCTCGAGCACGATCTCGGCGCTGAGCCGGGCCATCTCATGGCGCGGCACCGAGATACTGGTGAGAGCGGGATAGGAGCTTGCCGCGAATTCGAGATCGTTGAAGCCGATAACCGACATCTGATCCGGCACCTTGATGCCACGCCGCGCGCATTCGAACAGCGCGCCGAGCGCCAGGTCGTCATTGGCGCAGAACACCGCCTTGAGATCGGGGGCGCGCGACAAAAGGGCCGAGAACATCTCGCCGCCCTGGCGCACCGTCGAGGGATGCGGGCTCAGCTCGATCAGAGTTTCGTCGTGAAAGCCCGCCGATTTCATCGCGTCGACATAACCGGCGACACGGTTGCGCGTGCGGGAGTCGAGGCGCGCCGCCAGGATGCCCACGCGGCGATGGCCGAGTTCGATCAGATGATGCGTGGCGAGGCTGCCCGCATCATATTGCGAGATGCCGATATTGATATCGATCGGCGTGTCGGTCAGCCCCATGGTCTGGATGATCGGAATGCCGGCATGCTCGAGAAGCTCGCGGGCATAAGGCGTCTGGTCGACATCGGTGAGGATCAGCGCCTCGGGCCGCTGGCCCAGCAAGGTGACGATCGCCTTCTCCTCCTCGAGGGGCGAATAGCGGCTGTTCAGCACCATCACCTGAAAGCCGGCCGGCTGGAACATGTCGTGCAGCGCCCGCAGATAATCGGCGAAGACGCCGTTGGTGAGCGATGAGACGACAACGCCGATGATACTCGAGCGCGACGAGGCGAGGATGCTGGCGGCGCGGTTCGGAATGTAAGCGAGGTCCTTGATGGCGCTGTCGATGCGCTCGCGCAATTGCGGCGACACCATCTCGGGCCGGCGCAAAGCGCGCGACACCGTCACCGCGCTCACCCCGGCACGTGCGGCGACATCGGACAGTTTGCTGCGCGGCCGGCGCTGCTTCCGCGGCATGTGCATCATCCCTTCGTCCATACAATTAACTCAGCGTAGCTTCAATTGACAGCGCTATCATCATATAATATCCTACCCTTCGATCGCCGGACCGATTAGCCTTTTTGGCTTATTTTGCAAGTGCTTCGCTTAAAAAGGCGACTTCCTCCGGTTTGAGATCGATTAGCCAACTCAAGAATGGCGTTTGGGAGGAATCACCTATGAACTCGCTAGTCAGACAAGCGTGCCTTGCTTCCGTCGCCGGAGCCTTTTTACTCGGCATGAACGTCAGCCACAGCGTCATGGCGCAGGAAGTCGTCGCCGGCCCCGCCTCCGATCCCAATTGCTTCGTGCCCTGGGCGGAGCAGACGAAATTCTACAAATATGCGAAGAAGGACGGTCCCTACAGGATCGCGCTCGCCAATGGCTATATCGCCAATACCTGGCGCATCCAGATGATTCAGTCGGCCAAGGCCTATGCGGCGCAGCCGGAAGTGGCGGCCAAGCTCAAGGAATTCAAGGTCGTCTCGACGGGCGAGGACGTGCCGGCGCAGGTTTCGGCCGTCGATAACTTCATCGATTCCGGCTATGACGCGATCGTCGTGAACGCCCAGAACGCGGCGGCCCTGATCCCGGCGCTCAAGCGCGCCAAGGCGGCCGGCGTCATCGTCGTCGCCTTCGACGGCACCGTCGATGACTCGGAAGACCTGATCAACGTCAATGTCGATCAGAAGGGCTTGGGTGTCCTGTGGGCCAACTGGCTCATCAAACACCTGCCCAATGGCGGCAAGATCCTCGAAGTGCGCGGCGTCGCCGGCCATCCGGTCGACGGCATCCGCCATGAAGGCATCCAGGAAACCTTCGCGGCGTCGGGCAAGAAATGGGACGTCGTCGAAGTCGTCGGCAAATGGGATGACGGTGTCGCCCAGAAGGTGACGGCGGATGCGATCGCCACCAGCGGTCCGTTCGACGGCATTACCGGCCAGGGCGGCGACACCGGCATCGTGCAGGCGATGATCGATGCCAAACATCCTTTCGTGCCGTTTGGTGGCGAGACGGAAAACGGCTTCCGCAAATTCTGTGCCGCACATGCGGGCGACGGCCTCAAATGCTCGTCGGCCGGCTCGGGTCCCGCCCAGGTCGCGGTGGCGATCAAGACGGCGATCTCGGCGCTCGAAGGCAATGTGGTGCCACAGGCCATCAAGCTGCCCTTAGCGATCGTCGAGGATCCCAATTTCAAGGACGGTGCCGATTACTACAAGGACCAGTCCGACAATTTCTTCGTCGGCAACTCCTTCCCGACCTGCGGGATTGACATTTCCGCCATCGAGATCCTGAATCAGAGCAAGGACAATCAGTAACCGTTGAATACGGGGCGCCGCAGCCTCGTGGTTGCGGCGCCCTTCTCGATGCCGCGCAGGGCAATCGCATATGAGATTGTGTGAAAGCTGCAGGTCCTTACCACTTTTCCCCTTCGCCCGTTGCGAAGCAATGGGAGAAGGTGGCCGGAGGCCGGATGAGGGCTCTTTTCTTGAGCTATCTTCGCAATTTGAAGAGCCCTCACCCGCCCTGTCGGGCACCCTCTCCCATCCTGCGGACGGGAGAGGGGGAAACGTGGGAAGGTCTTGCCGTAGCACATGCGATTTTCCCGCTATGTGGGGGAGAACTTGATGATCGGAGCTGAGGCGCTCTTCCGCATGGAGGGGATCTCGAAGCGCTATGGCGGCGTGCGCGCGCTCGAGAAGGCCGAGCTTGTCGTCGAGCCGGGCCGCATCCACGCCATATTGGGCGAAAACGGCGCCGGAAAGTCCACTTTGATCAAGGTCATGGCCGGCGTGGTCGCGCCCGATGAAGGCCGCATGGTCCTTAAAGGTGACGACGTTGTCTTCGTCAGTCCGGCAGCGGCGCAGAAGGCCGGCATCGCCTGCATCTTCCAGGAATTGTCGCTCATCCCCGATCTCAGCGTCGCCGACAATATCGTCATCGCCAATCCGCCGCAGCGTTTCGGCATGATCGACCGCAAGGCGCAACGCCGCCTCGCCGAAGCGGCGCTCGACCGCGCCGGCGCCTCCGACATCCACCCCGCCGCCCTGGTCAAGGATCTGCCGCTTTCCCGCCGGCAGGTGGTGGAGATCGCCAAGGCGCTGGCGCGCCAACCGCAGATCCTCATTCTCGATGAGGCGACCTCGGCGCTCACCGCAGCCGATGTGGCCAAGGTCTTCCAGGTTCTCAAACGCCTGCGCCAGGACGGCATGGCGCTGCTCTATATCTCGCACCGCATGAACGAGATCGCCGAGCTCGCCGATACCTGCACCGTCTTCCGCAACGGCCGCAATGTCGCGACCTATGCCAATGGCACGAAAAGCAACGATGAAGTCGTCGAGATGATGATCGGGCGCGAATACCACAATGTCTTTCCGCCCAAGCCGCCGGCCGCCGCCTCGGACCGCCCGCCGGTGCTCGCCTGCCGCGATCTCTCCTGGGCCGGCCGCCTCAAGGACATATCGCTCTCCGTATCGGCAGGCGAAGTCGTCGGCCTCGGCGGCCTCGACGGCCAGGGCCAGCGCGAATTGCTGCTCGCCTTTTTCGGTGTGCTGAGCGGACTGTCGGGCGATATCCTGATCGACGGCAAAGCGGTCACGCTCAACAGTCCCGCCGCCGCCAAACGCGGCGAGATCGGCATGGCGCTGATCCCGGAAGACCGCAAGACCGAGGGGCTGATGCTGCCGATGTCGGTCAGGGACAATCTTTCCTTCGCCTCGCTCGACCTCCTCTCGAAGGGGAGCGTCATCGACAGCGCCGCCGAGCAGAGGCGCAACGAGGACATGCTCGACCTCTTGGCAATCAAGACCGCCGGGCTCGATATTCCGGTCGGCGCCTTGTCGGGCGGCAACCAGCAGAAGGTGGTGATCGCCAAATGGCTGATGCGGCGCCCACGCATCATCCTCCTCAACGACCCGACGCGCGGCATCGATGTCGGCACCAAGCAGGAGATCTACGCCCTGCTCCGCCGCCTCGCCGCCGACGGCGCCGCCATCCTCTTCTATTCGACCGACTATGACGAGCTGATCGGCTGCTGCGACCGCGTGCTGGTGCTGTATGACGGCGCCGTCAAACGCGAGCTCAAAGGCGACGAGATCAGCGAGCATGCGCTCATCTCCAGCGCCCTCAACATCACCGGCAACGGGCATCCCCTGCGTGAAGGAGCCGAGGCATGAAGGACTGGCGCTACTGGCTCGCCGAGCAGCGCGGCACGCTGATCGCGCTCGCGATCTTCGCGCTGATGTTCACCATCTATATCTCGAACCACCCGGCCGGGCTCACCACCAATGTGGCGCAGACCGCCGCCAATAAGGGGACGCTGCTGGCGCTTGTCGCTATGGCGCAGACGCTGGTGGTGATCACCGCCGGCATCGACCTGTCGGTCGGCGCCATTCTCGTCCTCACCAATTGCATCGCCTCGATGGTGGTCACCGGCAACGCCTTCGAAACGACACTCGGCGTTCTCTTCGTGCTGTTCGTCGGCGCGCTTTGCGGCGCCCTCAACGGCCTCATCGTCATCTATGGACGGCTGCAGCCGATCGTCGCCACCATCGGCACCGGCGCCATCTTCTTCGGCATCGCGCTCATCCTGCGGCCACTGCCCGGCGGCGGCGTCAATGAGACGCTTGCCGATGCGCTGACCAGCAAGGTGTTCGGCATCGTGCCGGCAAGCTTGCTCATGCTGCTCGCCATCGTGCTGGTCGTCTGGCTGCCCTTCTGCTCCTCGGTGATCGGGCGCGCAGCTTATGCGTCGGGCTCCTCGGAGACTGCCGCCTATATGTCGGGCATGCCGATCCGGCGCGGGAAATTCGCGGCCTATACTCTGGGCGGGCTTCTCGCCAGCATCGGCGGCCTGTTCCTCACCTTCTTCACTTATTCCGGCCAGGCGTCCTCGGCCACCGCCAGCACCTATACGCTGCTGTCGATCGCCGCGGTGGTGCTGGGCGGCGTGTCGCTCTTCGGTGGCCGCGGCAGCGCCATCGGCGCCATTTTCGGCGCCTTCGCCTTCCGCGCCATCGGCGACCTGATGTTCGTCTTCGATTTCGATGCACTCTGGCAGCCCTTGTTCCAGGGCGTCATTCTCCTGCTCGCGGTCAGCATCGGGGCCCTCGGCCTGTGGCGCGTGCGCAATCGGCTGGAGTGGTTCGGATGAGCGATACGACGATGGGCAGGATCAGCGAGCGGATGCCGCGGTTCATCCGCCGCATCGAGCCGCCGGTGGCGATCTCCTTCGCCTGCATCATCCTGCTGCTGCTGTTCGGCGGCCTCTACTCCTCGGCCTTCCTGTCAGCCGATTATCTGCTGCAGCAGCTCAAGGTGGCGTCGTTCCTGGGTGTCATCGCCACCGGCATGATGCTGGTCATCCTGCTCGGCCAGATCGACCTGTCGGTGCCCTGGGTGGTCGCGGCGGGCGCGATGATGGCTTGCGCCGCCACGGCCTACGGACCGGCGGCGACGCTCGCCGCGGTGCCGATCGGCATTCTCGTCGGCATGCTCATCGGCCTCGTCAACGGCATCGGCGTCGCCTATTTGCGCATCCCCTCGATGATCGTGACGCTCGCCACCAACGCGGTCGCGCAAGGATTGATGGTGGTCTATACCGGCGGCTTCTCGCCGCGCGATTTCGCCACCGAGGAAATGCGCTACCTCGCCACCGGCTCGCTCATTCCGGGCGTGCCCAATGCGCTGATCATCTGGGCGATCGTGGGCGCCGGCATGGTCTTCGTCCTGACACGCACCACCTTCGGGCGCGCCGTCTATGGCATCGGCAATCGCGAGCGCGCCGCCTATCTCTCGGGCGTCAATACGCGCCGCGTGGTGATGATCGCCTTCATCGCCGCCGGCGGCTTGAGCGCCTTTGGCGGCGTGCTCTTGGCGGGCTACGCCTCGAAAGCGGCGCAAGGCATGGGCGACGCCTATCTGCTGCCCGCCATCGCCGCCGTGGTGCTCGGCGGCACCTCGATCCTCGGCGGGCGCGGCTCCTATCTCGGCACCGTCGCGGGCGTCATTCTCATCACCTTGCTGCTGTCGATCCTGTCTGTCCTGCAGATGCCGGAAGCCGGCCGACAGATCATCTATGGCGTCGTCATCATCGCGATGCTGCTGCTCTACGGGCGCAGTCCGGCGAACCAGTAATCCACAACCTCATCGGACGAGACTTGACTCCTCACGCAACCTCCGCTTGATTGAACTGGTCTGACAGCCTGACCGCTTAGCGTCAGGGCTCAGAGGGAGGATTTGTGAAAAGCAAGCCGTCGACATCCGGACTTCTCAGCCCCGTCAAGAGCCAAACCCTTGATTCCGCTGTGATTGACGCCCTTGCCACCTATGTGGAAGAGGCCCGGATCGGGCTCGGCGACAAGCTGCCCTCCGAGCGGATGCTGTGCGAGCGGCTGGAAGTCAGCCGGCCCACGGTGCGGGAAGCCCTCAAGCGCTGGGAGGCCCTCGGTATCGTCGAAATGCGCAAGGGCTCGGGCGTTTACCTGCGCAAGGCGGTCGGCCGGAACATCGTGCATGTGCCCCTGGTGCTGAGCCGCTCGTCGAAAGTGAAGGACCTCCTGCATGGCCTGCAGGTGCGCCGCGCGCTCGAGGGTGAAGCCGCCGCGATCTGCGCCGCTTCGGCTTCCGCCGAGCGCATCACCATGATCGAAAAGGCGCTCGACCGGATGGAAGCCGCACATGCAATCGGCAACTCCTCGGAAGAAGACTGGGAATATCACCAGTCGATCATCGAGGCGACCGGCAACCCGCTCTTCACCCAGATCGTCCAGTCGATGCGCGATCTCGTGCATCAGTTCTGGGAAAACCCACTGCAGATCCCGCACTTCGCCGAAGCGTCCTTCCCTTTCCACCGCACCATGTTCGACGCCATTGCGCGGCGCGACCCGCAATCGGCACGCACCGAAGCGCTGAAGATCATCGACAGCGTCGGCAGTGAAATCCGTGAGGCCTACCCAAATGAAGCATGAAACCCACATCACGGAAGCCGCCAAGTCGGCGATCGAAGCCGCCTCGCTGATCCTCACCGATGACGCGCCGCATGCGCATGATCCGGTGGTCGGCCCGATCTACCAGACCTCGCTGTTCACCTTCAAAGACTACGCCGAGATGCAGAAGACCTTCGCCGGCGAGGGCCAGGGTTACATCTACAGTCGCGTCGGCAATCCGACGGTGTTTGACTTCGAGCGGCGCATCGCCGAGCTCGAAGGGGCGGAAGCGGCGCGCGCCTTCTCCTCCGGCATGGCGGCGATCAGCTCCACGGTGCTCTCCATTGTCTCGTCGGGCGACCGCATCGTCGCGGTGCGCAATTGTTATGGCGATGCCTATCGCTTCTTCGAAAAGCTGCTGCCGCGCTTCAACATCACCGTCGATTATGTCGACGGCTCGGATGCGGATGCGGTCGAGGCGGCGCTCCCCGGCGCCAAGCTGCTCTATCTCGAAAGCCCCTCCTCGATGGTCTTCGAGCTGCAGGACATCAAACGGCTGGCGGCGATGGCGCGCGCGCAAGGTATCACCACCGTCATCGACAATTCCTGGGCGACGCCGGTATTCCAGAAGCCACACACCCATGGCGTCGATCTCGTGCTGCATTCGGCGTCCAAATATATCGGCGGCCATAGCGATACGGTGGCGGGCGTCGTCGCGGGCTCGAAGGCACTCATCGCGAAGATCAACGAGCTGACGCATCCCTTCCTCGGCGCCAAGCTCTCGCCGCTCGAAGCCTTCCTGCTGGTGCGCGGCCTGCGCACTCTGCCCTTCCGCCTCAAGCGCCATATGGACAGCGCGCTCCTCATCGCCGAACGCCTGCGCGCCCATGCGCATGTGACCAAGATCCATCATCCGGTCTATTCCAACCATCCCGGCCGCGCCACGCTGGCAGGCTTCACCGGCCTCTTCACTTTCGAGGTGGATGAAGCGATCGATATTCCGCGCTTCGCCGACCTGCTCAAATTCTTCCGGCTGGGGGTGAGCTGGGGCGGCCATGAAAGCCTCATCGTGCCGGTGGCGGCCTCGCTCGCCCAGACCCCCGGCGTCAATTCCTTCGACCGCTTCAGCGTCAGCCCACACGCCATCAGGCTGCATGTCGGATTGGAAGATCCCGAGATGCTGTGGGACGACCTGGAGAATGCCCTGGCTAAAAGCAGCAAGACTTGAACCATATCAACAAGGGAGGAGTATATGAAGAAACTGTTGCAAGGCATGTCGTTCGGCGTCGCCATCGCGGCGCTCAGCGGCACGGCGTCAGCCGAAACCAAGGTGCAGCTGGTGGAGGTGATCACCAGCCCACAGCGCACCGAATTCCTGCGCAAGTCGCTCGATGAATTCGAGAAGGCCAATCCCGACATCAAGGTCGAGATCGTGTCGCTCCCCTGGGGTCAGGCCTTCGAGAAGTTCCTCAGCATGGTGCAGGCCGGCGAGACGCCGGATGTCGTCGAGATGCCGGAACGCTGGATGGGCCTCTATGGCAATAACGGCCAGCTCGAGGATCTCGGCCCCTTCATGAAGGACTGGGCCGAAGCCGGCACGCTGGGCGACCGCGCCAAGCAGTTCGGCTCGACCGTCAAGAACACGCAATACATGATCCCCTATGGCTATTACGCCCGGGCGATGTTCTGGAACAAGAAGCTCTTCGCCGAAGCGGGCCTCTCGGAAGCGCCGAAGACGATGGAGGAGTTCACCGCGGCGGCGCAGAAGATCGCAGCCCTTGGCAACGGTAAGTACGGCTATTGCCTGCGCGGCGGCCCCGGCGCCTTCGGCGGCATCCAGATGTTCATGAACATCATGGACGGCAAGCCCGGCTTCTTCAACGAGGACGGCACCTCGACCTTCAACGAGGAAGGTTCGGTCAAGGGACTGCAGATGCTGCAGGACATGTACAAAAATGGCTGGGTGCCGAAGGACAGCGTCAGCTGGGGCTTCAACGAAATCGTCACCGGCTTCTATACCGGCACCTGCGCCATGCTCGACCAGGATCCGGATGCGCTGATCGGCATCGCCGAGAAAATGAAGGCGGAGGATTTCGCCGTGGCGCCGATGCCGACCGGCCCCAATGGCAAGTCCTACCCGACACTTGGTTATGCCGGCTGGTCGATGTTCGCCGATAGCCCGGCGAAGAAGGAATCCTGGAAGGTCATCGAGTTCCTGTCCAACAACAAGCAGAATCTCGAATGGGCCAAGGTGGTGGGCGTGCTGCCGATCCACAATGGCGCCGACCAGGACGCGTTCTTCAAGACAGAGCAGTTCAAGGGCTGGTTCGAGGAACTGTCCAATCCGGACAAATATGTCTTCGTGACGCCGCCGACGCATCTCGAGAACCTGGGCGTGTTCTATGATTCCATGGTGCCGACCGGCTTCCAGGAGATCCTGCTCTCAAAGCGCGCGCCGAAGGACGTCGCCGATGAATGGGCGACATTCCTGACCGCCGAGCAGAAGAAGTGGATGGAAACGAACAAGTAGAAGACGATCCCCTCTCCCGCAAGATTCCCCCTCTCCCGTTGCGCAGCAATGGGAGAGGGTGGCCGAAGGCCGGGTGAGGGCTCTTCCTCTCCGCACGATACGGCTGGAATCGAACGACAGGATTAGTCGGTGCGCCGCTTCATTCCATTAAAGAGCCCTCATCCGCCCTTCGGGCACCTTCTCCCGCGCTACGCGCGGGAGAAGGGGCAAACAGGCAGCAGCTTCACATGACCGCCATCACCGCAGATAATCTGGCCCTCCAACGGCAGGCCGACCGGCGCCGCTTCCTCGAGCCCTGGCTTTATCTGAGCCCGGCGCTGGTGATCATCTTCACCATACTGATCGTGCCCTTGATCATCGGCATCAGCTATTCGTTCCGCAAATTCTCGGCCTTCCGTTCCGAATATGTCGGCCTCGACCAGTATCGCGCGATGATGGTCGATCCGGTTCTGCATGGCGCGTTGTTCAACACTTTGTGGTGGACGGTGGCGAGCCTCGCGCTGCAGTTCTTCCTAGGCCTCGGCCTGGCGCTGCTGCTCAATCAGCCCTTCCATGGCCGCCGCCTCGTGCAAGGCCTCGTCTTCCTGCCCTGGGCGGTGCCGATCTTCCTCACCGGCCTCACCTGGGCGTGGCTGTTCAATCCACTGATCGGTCCTCTGCCGCATATCTTCCATGCCATCGGGCTGCAGTCGGAGCCGGTCACCATTCTCGCCGACCCTTCGACCGCGATGTGGGGGCCGATCATCGCCAATGTCTGGTTCGGCATTCCCTTCTTCGCCATCACGCTGCTGGCGGCGCGTAAATCAATCCCCTCCGAGCTTTATGAGGCGGCGTCTATCGACGGCGCCACCGCCTGGCAGCAATTCACCAAGGTCACGCTGCCTTTCCTCGCCCCCACCATCGCCATCACGGTCATGCTGCGCACCGTGTGGATCGCCACCTTCGCCGATCTTATCTATGTCATGACGGCCGGCGGCCCGGCCGGCTCCACCAACACCATCGCCACCTATATCTATGTCTCGGCCTTCAAGTCGCTCGACAAGGGGTATGCCTCGGCGATCGCGGTGCTGCTGCTCATCCTCCTCATCGCCTATGCGCTGATCGTCATCCAGATGCGGCGCGCGCTTCTGAGGGATGTCTGACATGCCCGGCCAATCCCTACTCCGGCGCATTCTCGGCCAGACCGGCCTCTATGTCGCGGTCGCCTGCTATGTGATCTTCGCGCTCCTGCCGATCTACTGGACGGTCAAGATCTCGGTGACGCCGCAGGACCTGCTCTACAGCGAGGGCATCAAGCTGTGGCCCAGCCGCATGACGCTCGCCAATTATTCGAGCGTGCTCGAGGCCACCGACTTCCCGCGTTATTTCCTCAACAGCATCCTGGTGTCGGTGGCGACGGCGGTCATCGTCACCGTGGTCGCCTCCTTCGCGGGCTACGCGCTGTCACGCTTCCGTTTCCGCGGCAAGTCGCTGGTGAGCCTCGTGCTGCTGCTCACCCAGACCTTCCCCCTGGTGATGGTCATCCCGCCGATCTACCGCATCATGGGCCAGCTCGGCCTCACCGACAGCCTCTATGGCCTGATCATCATCTACACCGCCTTCAACATCGCTTTCGCCACCTTCCTGATGCAGTCCTTCCTCGATGGGGTACCGAAGGATCTCGAAGAGGCCGCGATGATCGACGGCTGCACGCGCTTCGAGGCGTTGCGCCGGGTGATCATGCCGCTGACATTGCCCGGCATGGGCGCCACAGTCGCCTTCGTCTTCACTGCGGCCTGGAGCGAGCTCCTCTTCGCCCTCATGCTGATCAACAGCGAAAGCCAGAAGACATTTTCGGTCGGGCTTCTCACCTTTGTGGGCAAATTCGCCGTCGACTGGGGACAGATGATGGCGGCCTCGGTGATGGCCCTCATCCCTGTCTGCCTCTTCTTCATGTTCCTGCAACGTTATCTGGTCACCGGCCTCACTGCCGGCGCCGTCAAGGGATAGATCATGGCCTCGGTCTCATTGCGCAATGTCCATAAAAAATTCGGGCCGATCACCGTGCTGGAAAGCATCGATCTCGACATCGCCGACGGTGAGTTCGTGGTGCTGGTCGGGCCCTCGGGCTGCGGCAAGTCCACTTTGCTGCGCAGCATCGCCGGGCTCGAGGCCATCAATGGCGGCGAGATCCAGATCGGCGACAAGCCGGTGACCCATATGGCGCCCAAGGACCGCGACATCGCCATGGTGTTCCAGTCCTACGCGCTCTATCCGCATATGGATGTCCGGCGCAACATGGCCTTCAGCCTCAATTTGCGCAAAAGCCCGGCGGCGCTGATCGGCGAGCGGGTTGCCGAAGCTTCGGGCAAGCTGGGCCTGGACAAGCTGCTCGATCGCCTGCCCAAGCAGCTTTCCGGCGGCCAGCGCCAGCGCGTGGCCATGGGCCGCGCCATCGTGCGCAATCCCAAGGTATTCCTGTTCGATGAGCCGCTCTCCAATCTCGACGCCAAATTGCGCGCGACCATGCGCACCGAGATCAAGGCGCTGCACCAGTCACTGAAGACGACGGCGATCTATGTCACCCATGACCAGGTCGAGGCGATGACCATGGCCAACCGCATCGTGGTGATGAGCGACGGCGTCATCCAGCAGGTCGGGCCGCCGCTTGAGCTCTACGACCGTCCCGCCAATATCTTCGTCGCCGGCTTCATCGGCTCGCCGACGATGAATTTCTTCGACGCGGTGGCGGCGGGTGGCTCAGCCAGGCTCGCCGACGGAACGCTTCTGCCGCTCACCGCGATGGCGCTCAAGGACAATCAGGAGATCACCGTCGGCATCCGGCCGGAGCATTTGCATCTGGCCGAGCGCGGGCTTCCCGCCACGGTGACCGTGGTCGAGCCACTCGGCATGAGCACGCAAGTGACGCTCGATGCCGCCAATGAGCGCGTCACGCTGCTGGCACTTGAACGTCCACAGCTCGCGCCGGGTGACCGCGAGTATCTGACGGCGAAACCCGCGGACATTCACGTCTTCGACCGCGCCAGCGGCCTCCGGCTGAACTGATCAATAACCGTCATCCCGGCGAAAGCCGGGACCTATAAAGCCCTTCCACGCGAGCAGTACTGCCCGCGTTGCGTGAATTCAATGGATCCCGGCTTTCGCCGGGATGACGGGGTATGGGAGGGTTCCCATTTACCCGCCAATATGCAAATGCTCAGGGCGACAGGAGTGAGCATTTGGCGCGTAAACCAGATTCAGAGGCGGACAGGCTCGACGACGCGGCCCGGGCGGGCTGGCTTTATTACATCGCCGGCAACACCCAGGACGAGATCGCCCGCAAGCTCGGCGTGTCGCGCCAGACGGCGCAACGGCTGGTCTCGCTGGCCGTCAGCGAGAAGCTGATCAAGGTCCGGCTCGATCATCCGATCGGCCATTGCCTCGAATTGTCGGAACGGCTCAAGGAAGCCTATGCGATCGATTATTGCGAGGTGGTGCCGAGCGATCCGGAATCGACCTCGACGACGCTCGGCGTCGCCGAAGCCGCCGCCGCCGAGCTCGAGCGGTATCTCGTCTCGCAGCATCCGGTGATCGTCGCCATGGGCACCGGGCGCATGCTACGCGCCATGGTCGAGCAGCTCACCCCCATGGACTGCCCGCAACACAAGGTCGTGTCGCTGGTCGGCAATATCGCGCCCGACGGCTCCGCCACTCTGTTCGACGTGGTCAGCCGCATCGGCGACCGGGTCAAGGCGCCGCATTATCCGATGCCGCTGCCGGTGATCGCCACGACCGTGCATGAGAAATCGCTGCTGCTCGCGCAGAAGCCGTTCCGCAATGTGACCGAACTCGCCCGCCAGGCCGATGTGACCTTCGTCGGCATCGGCACGGTCGATAACGATGCGGCGCTGTTGCGCGACGGTTTCGTCAAAGCCGACGAGCTCCGCGCGATGGTGCGGGCGGGGGCCGTCGGCGAGATCATCGGCTGGGCTTTCGACGCGCAAGGCAAGCTCATCGACGGGCTCACCAATGACCGTGTGCTGAGCGTGCCGCTCGAGCAGCCGGCGACGCGCCGCTTCATCGGAGTCGGCATGGCCATCCCCAGACTCAGGGCGATCAAAGGCGCTCTGCGCGGGAAATTGATCAATGGGCTGATCACGAATGAAAAAATGGCTGAGCTTTTGCTAGATTAAATAGCAAACGCCCATAATTTATTATTCAGCGAATCCAACGTCTTGTTGTCGAAATTGCCTTGCCTTTGTGCATCGCAACAGGAATTCGTCTTGACTTCACCTCCCTTTCAATCTGAGATAATGCCCAATTCAGAAGCAAATGCTCAGTTCATATCCTTTGGGAGGACATCAATGAAAGCCATCCTGACTGGCGTTCTCGGCACTTTCGCCCTTGCCGCGCTTTCGACCACTGCGCTCGCTGAAACCAAGCTCACTATCGCCACCGTCAACAATGGCGACATGGTCCGCATGCAGACGCTGACCGAGGACTTCACCAAGGCCAATCCGGACATCTCGCTCGAATGGGTAACGCTCGAGGAGAATGTGCTCCGCCAGAAAGTGACGACGGACATCGCCACCAAGGGCGGTCAGTTCGACGTTCTCACCATCGGCACCTATGAAGTTCCGATCTGGGCCAAGAAAGGCTGGCTGGTTTCCCTCGATGGTCTCGGCGCCGATTATGATGTCGACGATCTGTTGCCGGCGATCCGTGGTGGCCTGACGCTCGACGGCAAGCTCTATGCGGCGCCCTTCTATGGCGAAAGCTCGATGGTCATGTACCGCACCGACCTCATGGAGAAGGCCGGGCTCAAGATGCCGGACGCGCCGACCTGGGAATTCGTGGCCGACGCGGCGCGCAAGATGACAGACAAGGCCAATGAAACCTATGGCGTGTGCTTGCGCGGCAAGGCCGGCTGGGGCGAGAACATGGCCTTCCTGACCGCCACGGCGAATTCCTTCGGCGCGCGCTGGTTCGATGAGAACTGGAAGCCGCAATTCGACCAGCCCGAGTGGAAGAACGCCCTCACCTTCTATCTTGATTTGATGAAGGATGCCGGCCCTCCGGGCGCTTCCTCCAACGGCTTCAACGAAAATCTGGCGCTGTTCAATTCCGGCAAATGCGGCATGTGGATCGACGCCACGGTCGCGGCGTCGTTCGTGACCAATCCGAAGGACTCGAAAGTCGCCGACAAGGTCGGCTTCGCTTTGGCGCCCGACAACGGCCTCGGCAAGCGCGGCAACTGGCTGTGGGCATGGTCGCTCGCGGTTCCTGCCGGCTCGCAGAAAGCCGAAGCAGCACAGAAATTCGTGTCCTGGGCCACGAGCAAGCACTATCTCGACCTCGTTGCGTCGAAAGAAGGCTGGGCCAATGTGCCTCCCGGCACGCGCACCTCGCTCTACAAGAACCCGGAATATCTGAAAGCCGCGCCCTTCGCCCAGATGACGCTCGAGTCGATCAACTCGGCCGATCCGACCAAGCCCACGGTGAAGCCCGTGCCTTATGTCGGCGTGCAATTCGTCGCCATCCCTGAATTCCAAGGCATCGGCACCACGGTAGGCCAGATCTTCTCGGCGGCACTCGCCGGCGAGAAGAGCGCCGATGACGCGCTCGCCGAAGCGCAGGCCGCGACCACCCGCGAGATGACCAAGGCCGGCTATATCAAATAGAGGGGCGGCTCCTCCCAAGACTCGGCTGCTCGGCACCGACGAGCCGGGCAGCCATTTTTCTCTCCCGACAACAATGCCGAGCCCCGACTCCTCAGGATTTTCCCCTCTCCCGCCCTGCGGGAGAGGGTGGCCAAAGGCCGGGTGAGGGTGTGGCTCCGAACTTGACGAATGCAAGAGTGAGAAAGCAATCAGACTGAAGTGCGGTGGCACCAACACCCTCATCCGCCCTTCGGGCACCTTCTCCCGCAAGCGGGAGAAGGGGAAATGAGGAAGAGACGGGAAGGAACAAATGGCGACACAGCAAACCAGACTGCTCGGGAAACTGGCCGTGGCGCCGTCCGTCGTCGTGCTGTTCCTGTGGATGATCGTGCCGCTGGCGCTTACCATCTGGTTCTCGCTGCTCCGCTACAATCTGCTCGATCCCGGTAATGAGAGCTTCGTCGGCTTCCTCAATTACGAATATTTCCTCACCGACCCCGCCTTCTTCGCCGCGCTCGGCAATTCGCTGAAGCTCGTCTTCGCGGTGCTGGCGATCAGCATCATCGGCGGCACGCTGCTGGCTCTCCTCCTCGACCAGGCGATCGTCGGGCGTAACATCGTGCGCCTCATGGTGATCGCGCCGTTCTTCGTCATGCCGACGGTGAGCGCGCTCGTCTGGAAGAACATGTTCATGCATCCGGTGTCGGGGCTTCTCGCCTGGATGACAAAGTCGGTCGGGCTCGAGCCGATCGACTGGTTCGCGCAATATCCACTCACCGCAGTCGTCATCATGGTGGCCTGGCAGTGGCTGCCTTTCGCCACGCTCATCCTGCTCACCGCCATCCAGTCGCTCGATGAGGAGCAGAAGGAAGCGGCGGAAATGGACGGCGCGCCACCGCTCGCCTATTTCTTCTATATCGTGCTGCCGCATCTGGCGCGGCCGATCACCGTCGTCATCCTGATCGAGACGATCTTCCTGCTCAATGTCTTCGCCGAAATCTATGTCACCGGATCCGGCGGACCCGCCGGCAACCTGCCCTATCTCGTCTATTTCCAGGGCCTCCTCAATTTCGATGTCGGCGGCGCTTCGGCGGGCGGCATCGTTGCGGTCGTCCTCGCCAATATCGTGGCCTTCTTCCTGATCAGGATGATCGGCCGGAACCTGGAGGGTTAGATCATGAAGACTGTGCGATCTGGAAACCCTCACCCTGAGGTGCGAGCGAAGCGAGCCTCGAAGGGTCTCCCTCAGCCATCTCGCCCCATCCTGATGGATGCTTCGAGGGCCGCTTCGCGGCCACCTCAGCATGAGGGGAACTAAAAGATGGCTCGCGCCGTATCGCTTCGCCGCCGCACCGTCGCCACCATCGCCGCCTGGGCGATCGGTTTCCTCATCTTTTTCCCGATCCTGTGGACGATCATCACCAGCTTCAAGACCGAGCTCGAAGCCTTCTCGACGCCGCCGAAATTCCTGTTCTTCGAATGGACGACGGAGAATTACGGCATCGTGCAGGAGCGCTCCAACTATCTGCGCTTCGTCTCGAACTCGCTGATCCTCTCGATCGGCTCGACTCTGGTGGCGCTGCTCTTCGCCATCCCGGCCGCCTGGGCCATGGCCTTCGCGCCAGGCAAGCGCACCAAGGATCTCCTGATGTGGATGCTTTCGACCAAGATGATGCCGCCGGTCGGCGCCCTCATCCCGGTCTATCTCATCTTCCGCGATCTGGGCCTGCTCGATTCACGCGGCGGCCTCATCGCGGTGCTGTTCCTGCTCAACCTGCCGATCATCGTGTGGATGCTCTACACCTATTTCAAGGAGATCCCACCGGAGATCCTGGAAGCGGCGCGCATGGACGGCGCCTCCCTGTGGAAAGAGCTCGTCTATGTGCTGGCGCCGATGGCGGTACCGGGCATCGCCTCGACCCTCCTCCTCAATATCATCCTGGCGTGGAACGAGGCGTTCTGGACCCTCAATCTCACCACCTCGGCGGCCGCACCTCTCACCGCTTTCATCGCCTCCTATTCAAGTCCCGAGGGCCTGTTCTGGGCCAAGCTCTCGGCCGCCTCGACCATGGCCATCGCCCCCATTCTCGTCCTGGGCTGGTTCGCCCAGAAGCAACTCGTCCGCGGCCTCACCTTCGGAGCTGTCAAATAATGGGCACTATCGTTCTGAAAGACGTGCAAAAGCGCTTCGGCGACGTCGTCATCATCCCGGGCGCCAATCTCGCCATCGACAATGGTGAGTTCATCGTCTTTGTCGGCCCGTCGGGCTGCGGCAAGTCGACCTTGCTGCGCCTTATCGCCGGTCTCGAGGACGTCACCGCGGGCGAGATCGTCATCGACGGCGCCGACGCCGCGCAACTGGCGCCGGCCAAGCGTGGCCTCTCGATGGTGTTCCAATCCTATGCGCTCTACCCGCATATGAGTGTCCGCAACAACATCGCTTTCGGCCTCAAGATGGCCGGCATGCCGAAACCCGAAATCGAGGCCAAGGTCGCCAAGGCGGCGCAGACCCTCAATCTTACCGACTATCTCGACCGCAAGCCGCGTCAGCTCTCGGGCGGCCAACGCCAGCGCGTCGCCATCGGCCGCGCCATCGTGCGCCAGCCCAAGGCCTTCCTGTTCGACGAGCCGCTCTCCAATCTCGACGCGGCGCTGCGCGTGCAGATGCGCCTCGAGATCATGCAGCTCCACCAGTCGCTCGGCGCCACCATGATCTACGTGACGCATGACCAGGTCGAGGCGATGACCATGGCGGATCGCATCGTGGTGCTCAACAAGGGCAATGTCGAGCAGGTCGGCTCACCCCTTGATCTCTACAACAATCCGGATTCGCTGTTCGTCGCGGGCTTCATCGGGTCGCCGAAGATGAACTTCATTTCAGGCGAGATCGCCAGCCAATACCGCGCCCACACGATCGGCGTGCGCCCCGAGCACGTCGCTCTGTCGACCCAGTCGGGCGCCTGGGAAGGCACGATCGCGCTGGCCGAGCATCTCGGCGCCGACACGTTTCTTCACATCGACACCAAGGCCGGCGGCCGCCTGACGGTGCGGGCTGCCGGTGAATACGACCAAGGTCCCGGTGCCAGGATCTGGCTCACGCCGGAAAAGAATCGTATCCATCGTTTCGACCAGAATGGGAGAACGATCAAGAATGCGGCTTGAGCATAAAACCGCGATCGTCACCGGCGGAGCGCGCGGCATCGGACGCGCCATCGCCGAAGGTTTCGCGCGCGAAGGCGCGCGGGTCTGCATCGCCGACATCGATGAGGATGTCGCACGCGCCACAGCCCGCGAGACCGGCGGCGGCGCCTTCGCCGCCCATCTCGATGTCACGCGGATGGACTCGATCAACCGGATGATCGACGAGGTCGAAGCGAAGGCGGGCGGCGTCGACATTCTCGTCAATAATGCCGCGATCTTCGACATGGCGCCGATCGAGGAGATCACCGAAAAGAGCTATGACCGTATCTTCACCGTCAATGTGAAAGGCCTGTTGTTCACCTTGCAGGCGACGGCGAAGTCCATGATCAGGCGCGGTAAGGGCGGCAAGATCATCAATATGGCCTCGCAAGCCGGCCGGCGGGGCGAGGCGCTGGTCGCCGTCTATTGCGCCTCGAAGGCCGCCGTCATCAGCCTCACCCAATCGGCGGGACTTGGCCTCATCAAGCACAGGATCAATGTGAACGGCATCGCCCCCGGCGTCGTCGACACGCCGATGTGGGACGAGGTCGACGCCCTCTTCGCGAAGTATGAAGGCCGGCCGCCCGGCGAGAAGAAACGGCTCGTCGGCGAAGGTGTGCCCTACGGGCGCATGGGCAAGCCCGAAGATCATGTCGGCTGCGCGATCTTTCTCGCTTCCGCCGAGAGCGACTATGTCGTGGCGCAGACCTTCAATGTGGATGGCGGTCAATGGATGAGTTGAAAGGACCAGGAACGTGTATCTCGAAAAACTGAAGCTCGACGGGAAAGTGGCGGTTGTTACGGGCGCCGGCCAGGGCATCGGCGCCGCCTGCGCCCGGGCGCTCGGCGAAGCGGGCGCGACCGTGATCGTCGCCGACATGATGGCCGACCGCGTCGAGGCGAGTGTCGCCGAACTGAAGAAGCTCGGTATCAAGGCACATGGCGCCACCCTCGACGTCACCAAGTCGAAGGATGTCGACCGCATCGCCGCCGATGTCATCAAGCAGCATGGCCGTGTCGACATCCTCGTCAACAATGCCGGTGTCGCCAGGAGCAATGTCAAGGCCGAGGATACCAGCGACGAGCACTGGCGCTTCCATATGGACGTCAATCTCGACGGCCTGTTCTGGTGCTGCCGCGCTTTCGGCCGGCAGATGCTGAAGCAGAAGTCGGGCGCGATCGTCAATATCGGCTCGATGTCGGGCTTCATCGTCAACAAGCCGCAGCCGCAGTCCTTCTACAATGCGTCGAAAGCGGCGGTGCATCACCTGACGCGTTCTCTCGCCGCCGAATGGGCGAAGGGCGGCGTGCGCGTAAACGCGGTGGCGCCGACCTATATCGAGACGCCGCTCACCTCCTTCGGCATCAAGGAAGATCCGGAGATGTACAAGACCTGGCTCGACATGACACCGATGGGCCGCGTCGGCCAGCCCGAGGAAATCGCTTCCGTCGTGCATTTCCTGGCGTCCGATGCCGCGAGCCTGATGACCGGCTCGATCGTGCTCGCCGATGGTGGATATGTCTGCTGGTAGGCTTTCCGGGCGGCAGGTGCGGATGACCGGCTGACCGTGCTACAGGCTGATCGGTGCGCCGCCCGCCGGCGCAGTCGAGCAGCCGCCGGAGTTCGCTATGTCGTCCCGCCATCGGTCGATCCTTGAAAGGTCGCCCTATCCCCTCCTTCTCTGGGGCCTCGTGCTGCTCGTCACGCTGGCAGCACTGGCGGCTTGGCGCTACCGGGCGCTCGAGATCGAGCTCGATCAGGAAAGCACGGTTCTGCACCGGCTGGCGTCGCAGCGCGCCGACCAGCATGACGCGCATCTGACGGCGCTCTCGGCCATCGCTTCTGCCGCGGAAGGCGACAGAAATTCCCTGTTCCTCGACGTCGCCGGCTCGATCATGCGCTTCTATCCGCGCATCGACGAAGTGCAGCTCGTCCCGCTCGATCCGCAAGACGCGACGATCGGGACGGCGCCGCTCAGCGCCGCGACGACGGAACGCATCCGCGCGACGGCAAAGGACACAAAGGGCCGCATCGCCCTCCTGGCCCATCCGGACCGCACCGGCCACTATCTCATGATCAAGCGCAGTCCCAATTCCGATGCGGCGCGTTACGGGCTGGCGCTGGCGATCGACGCCGAAAAACTGGTCGGCGAGGCGGGACCATTCTGGTCTGCGCCAGACGTGGCGGTCCGCCTGTCCCTGCCCGGCGGCGAGACGCTTGTCGGTCCTGCATCAGCCCCGGAGACGATCCGCTTTACCAAGGCGCTCGGCAGTTCTTCCCAGCCCCTGCTGCTGGAATCCGGAAGGACGATCGGTCCAGCCGAACTATTTCCTCCAGTGCCGACAGCGTTGACATTGATCGCCGCCAGTCTCGCCTATTTCGCCGCGCTGGCCGCCTTGCGCCAACGGGCCCGGGCGCGCATTGCAGTCGAGCAGGCGCGGCTCAGCGCTCTCGAATCGCGCCTCGCCCATGCTTCACGCGTCAACGCGTTGGGCGAGATGGCGAGCGGCCTGGCGCATGAGCTGACACAGCCGCTCACCGCCATTCTGGCGCAGGCCCAGGCCGGACGGCGGATGCTCGCCAAGGGCGACGGCGCCACACTGGCGCCGGTGCTCGACGATACCGTCGCCCAGGCGCGCCGCGCCTCCGCCATTCTCGAAAGGCTCAGGAACTGGTCGCGCCCGCAGCGTGCGCAGGCCTCGATCTTCGACCTCAGAGAAACGTTGAAGAACGTCGAGGCATTGCTGGCGCAGGAGGCTGCGGCACGTGGCGTTCGGCTCGATTTCAAGGCCCCGGCAGTGCCCGTTCCCGTCAGGGCCGACCCGATCGAAATGGAACAGGTCGTCTTCAATCTCGTGCGCAACGCAATCGAGGCGGCGCCTTCCGGCGGCGGACAAGTGTCGGCAGCGCTCGTTTCGCAAGTGGATGCGACCGTGCTGGACGTGACCGACAACGGCCCCGGCGTCGCGGCGGAGCTTCGACCGCGCCTCTTCACCCCCTTTACGACGACCCGCGCCGACGGCACCGGCCTCGGCCTTGCGCTCAGCCAGCGCCTCGTGGAGCGGGCCGGTGGTGAAGTGTCCTTGCTGGACGGCGGACCGGGGACCACCTTCAGGGTCATGCTGCCGGTGGCAAAGCGTTTCGTGGAGGCCGCGCAATGACGCGCCCCGTCTATCTGGTCGATGACGACGAAGCGGTCCGCCGGGCGCTCGGCCTGCTTCTGTCGACCGTCGGGATCGAGGTGACGAGCTTCGCCGACCCGCAGAGCTTTCTCGCGCAGCTGCCGCGGCTCACCCCCGGCTGCCTGATCCTCGACATCCGCATGCCCGCCATTTCCGGTCTGAAGCTGCAGGAGAAACTCAACGAGCAGGCGATCGACTGGCCGACGATCATCATCTCCGGCCATGGCGATATCGAGGCTTGCCGGCGCGCCTTCCACAATGGCGCGGTCGACTTTCTGTCCAAGCCGGTCGACGATCAGGATCTGATCGACGCGATCCAGAAGGGACAGGACGCGCTCGACCGCAAATTGCGCCGGCGCGCGGAGACGGCGGAGACACGGACACTGCTCGCCGCCCTGACGCCGCGCGAGCGCGAGGTGCTCGACCGCATCGCGCAGGGCTTCACGACGCGCGAGATCGCGCAGGGGCTCGGCCTCTCGCCGCGCACGGTGGAAAGCCATCGCGCCGGCATCGCCGCGAAGGTCGGTACGACATCGCAGGCCGAGATGACACGCCTGTGGCTCGCCGGGCGGGAAACTCCGTAGAACTACGGAGCCAGCGGCAAGGCCTACGAATTATCACCGCGCCAAGGGTCAGATAGCGTCCTTCCCGAAACTGGAAGGAGACCATGATGATCCGTAAATTCGTGCTTGCAGCCGCCCTTGTCGCTCCCCTCGCCGCCACGGCGCAGGAGCTGCCGACCGCCCCCTATTTGCCGCTCGACCTCGCCACCAAGGCGGCGGACGCGGCGCTCAAGGCCTGCCTTGCCGAGGGCCACAATGTCAGCGTCGCCGTCGTCGCGCGTGAAGGCGCCACCAAGGTGCTGCTCAAGGGCGACAATTCCGGACCGCATACGGGTGCCAGCGCCCAGGGCAAGGCCTTCACCGCGGCCGCCTTGGGCCGCGACACCGCCGGCCTCGCCGAGTTCATCGCCGCGAAACCCGCCAATGATGGCTTGCGGGACATGGATCAGCGCATGGTGATCCAGGCCGGCGGCGTGCCGGTCAAGTTCGGCAAGGCCGTGGTGGCCGGCATCGGCGTCGGCGGCGCGCCCTCGGGCGACATCGATGCCAAATGCGCGGTCGCCGGGCTCAAGGCCATCGGCGCCGAGTAGAATTGGGAGCGGCATGATAGCGGCGCAACGCGCCGCTATCTGCTGCTCAGCTTGATGGGGACGGCCCAGCTCGCCTTGGCGCCGGGAGGAGGTGGTGGGAAGTTGATCGACGCGACAATCGCGCGAATGTCCGAATCCAATCCCGCGTCGCCCGACGATTTGGAGACCGAAGCGGAGCGGACGGAACCGCCGGCACCGATGGTGAAGCTGATGGTGACGACGAGAGTCCGGTTCTGCCGGACCTTCGCCATCATCGCGGGGCGCCTGGCAACGATACGGCCGAAAACGATCGACTTGTAAGCGGCGTTGGACTGCGCGCCGCCGGAGCGTTGCGCCTGCGAGGCGCCCTTCCGGGTGGCTTCCTTCGTCAAGGTCGAGCCCATGATCTGCGCGCGGCGCTGCTGCGTCTTGACCTTCTTTTCTTTTTTCGCCGCGGGCGCAGGTTTCGGCTTCTTGGCCAGCGCGGGCGCTTCCGGAGCCTCGACGACAGGTGTCTCAAGCTCGACCGGGGTCTCGACCGCGGTCACTTCGGTCGGTTCCACGGCCGCCATCGTCACCGGCTCCTCGGTCGGCTTGACCTCCGGCGTATCCTGGGACTCGAGCACCTTTTCGGTCTTCTCGACCTCTTTCACCTGGTCCGGCGTGACCTCGGCCTGCTCGGTATTGACCGGCGCCAGGCTATCCTCCTGCTGACCCATCACCGACTGCACTTCGCCGGGCTGCGCCTCCATCGCGGCTTCCGCGACCATCGACTGGGCGGCGACAGCGGGCTCGATCTCGGGAGCATCCTCACTCGTGATCTCGGCCAGCATTTCGATCTCGACGCCTTCCGAAGTTTCCGGCGGCTTGGTCGCGGGTGCCAGCATGAAAGCAGCGGCGGCCGCAGCATGGACGCTCAAGGCCAGAATGAGACAGAAAAAACGCGCGCTTTGCGTGAGACCTGCTCCCTTCATGGCGTCGTTCCCTCCAGGGCTGGTGCCGGCGCCGGGCTCACGATCTGCGGCGCGGCCTTGTCCTTATTGGCGATGAGCGAGAGCTTGGTGATGCCGTTGAGCGCCAGATCATCCAGCACGGCGACGATGTCGCCATAGGACGCAGTGCGATCGCCACGCACATGGACGACGCGGCTTTCGGTGCCCATCATCGTCTTGATGCGCTGGACGAGCTCGGCTCGCGGGATTTCGTCGGGACCGAGCGTCACCTTCTTATCGGCGCCGATGGTCAGGACGATCGGATTCTGCGGATCGGACGGCTGAGCCGATTTGGCTTGCGGCAACTCCACCTTCATGCCGGAGCTCAGCATGGGTGCCGCCACCATGAAAATGATGAGCAGCACCAGCATGACGTCGACCATCGGCGTGACATTGATCTCGGCCAAGGGCGCCAGATCGTCGCTGTCATGATCGGCGGAAAGGTTGAAGCTCATGCGATCTTCTTTCGCATCGGGGCGACGGCAGTGTTCTCGCGCGCCAGCCTGGTGCCATAATCCTCGATCAGCCGGTTGAGCGAGCGTGCGGTGATGCCGAAGGCGGCGGCGAGGCGGTTATAGGCGAAAGCGGCCGGAATGGCGGCGGCAAGGCCGATAGCGGTCGCGGCCAGCGCCTCGGCGATGCCGGGGGCGACGACAGCAAGGCTCGTATCCTTGGCGGCGGCGATGCCGGCGAAACTCGTCATGATGCCCCAGACGGTGCCGAAAAGGCCGACAAACGGCGCCACCGAGGCGATGACCGCCAGATTGGGCAGACCGCGCTGGCTGGATTCGATCAGCTCCTGGGCGCGGCGTTTCATCGCCGCGGTGATGGCAGTGCGGCGATCGGATTCGGCGGGCGAGGCCTGCGCCTCGAAGGCCTCTTCGCGTCCGGTGGCAAAGATGCGCCCGATCACCTGGCCCATGCGGGTCTTGGCGGCGCCTTCGCTCTTGATGGCGCGGCGCAGGCGCATCAGAGTCCACAAGGCCTCGAAGATGATGATCCAGCACCACAGCGACGACAGGATCAGCATGACGATCACCGCTTTGACGACGGGACCCGCCTGCAGAAAGAGTTCGACCGGAGATATTTCTCCACCTTGCATTTCAAGCACTCACTTATAGAAACGGATATCGAGGCGCGACGACAAAGCGAGCCGATCGAGGCAGGCCTCGGGTGTCGCGTCCGGCCCACAGGCCGACACATCGTTCAGCAACACGCCGGCAATGTCGGGACAGGCGACGTCAATGGCGAAGATCTTGACGCTGGTCTTGTTGGAGCGCACCGGCCCCATCTCGGCGATGAGCCGCTTGGCGATGCCGCCATCCTTGCCGAAAACGATGAGGTCGGTTTTCAGCGATTGCAGCGGCTTGCCGGCCTTCTCGGCGATGAGGAAATAGGCCTGACACTGGGCGCCCGCGGGCTCGAGCTTGTTGAGCTCGAGGGTGAGATCGTCCTTGGCGAAAGCCTGAGTCGGCAAAGCCACCGCGGCAGCAGTGAGTAGTAGGCTCGAACACACGGTGCGGATGCGCGCTAAATACATATAGGCCCTTGGAAAAACGGGTTTTCTCGCGCGCTGGGTTTGGGCCTGGCTGCGGCGGATAGTAAATATCCGACCTGTGGAGTCAAGTTTTCTGTCGGACCAGGTATCCTCTACTATAAGTGGCTGATTTTTCTACTTTTGCGGGAAGCGCAGAAGATAGGTGTCCATGATCCAGCCATGCCTCTCACGGGCCTCGGCGCGGGTCGCTGCGATCGTCTCGGCCACGTCCGCCACTTTGCCTGCGATCAGGATCTCGTTCGGCGTGCCGATATAAGCGCCCCAATAGATGTCGGCCGCGGGGTCGACGCCCCGATAGGCATTCTGGCTGTCGAGCATGACCACCACATTGGCGATGCCGGGCGGCAGGCCTACCGCCAGCTTGCGCCCGGTCGTCACATGGATCGCTTCGCCGACGCGGTTGATCGGCAAGCGGTGCCGGGCGACGAGCGCCTGGACGCTGCTGATCCCCGGTATGACCTCATAGTCGAAAGTGACATTTCCCCGCGCCTTGATCCGCTCGACGATGCGGATGGTGCTGTCATAAAGCGTCGGGTCGCCCCAGACGAGAAAGCCGCCGCAGCCGTCCGCGCCCAGCTCCTCGGCGATCATGCGCTCGAAGATCAGAGCGCGCTTGTCGTACCAGTCCTCGACCGCCGACGTATAGGCGGCGGCGGTGCGGTCGCGCTCGGGATCACGCGCCTCGACGATACGATAGGCCGGGTTCTGGATATGGCGGCGGCATATTTCCTTGCGCAGCGCCACGAGGTCGTCCTTCTCCTCACCCTTGTCGATGACGAAGAACACATCGACCGCGTTCAGCGCCTTGACGGCCTGGACGGTGATGTAATCGGGATCACCGGCGCCGATGCCGATGATGAAGAGCTTGCGCATCTGAAGAGGCCTTCCGCGGTCAGAAGCAACCTCTTTGCCGGGTCGTCCCGCCCGCCGTCAACCCAATCACGCCGGAGCCGGCAGCTTGGCCGCCTTGAGCCCCTCGCCCGGCACCTGCGAAGACGCCGCCTCGCGGAAATAGGCCGAATAACGCGGATCGCCATAGGTCGCCCCCTCGCTACCATAGAGCTTCATCCGGTCGAGATCGACCTTGTTCAACATGATGCCGAGGCACTTCTTGGCGAGCGGCGGGTCGGCTTCGAGCTTCGACTGCACCACCGAGCGGGGCGTCTTGCCCCATTCGACGACGCAGGCGAAGCCGTCGACCTGCGGCGTGATCGCACGCACATCGACGACGGGAGCGAGCGGCGGCAGATCGAGGATGATGTAGTCGAATGCTCCCCTCGCCTCTTCGAGCAGGCCCAGCATCTCGGCCGAGGCCAGAAGCTCCGAGGTCAGCGGCACGTCACGGCGCAATACCGCCGGCAGCATGGCGAGCCGGGTGCGCTCCTCGAACAGCAGCAGATCCTGGAGCGGGACCTTGTCGATGACGAATTCGGCAAGGCCGGCCTTGGCGTGAGACGCCACGGTGCGCGTCAGCGACGGGTTGCGCAGATCGGCATCGATCAGCAAGGTGCGGGCCTTCTGGCTGGCGAGGAGGCGGGCGAAATTGATCGCCACCGTCGATTTGCCTTCGCCCGGCAGCACCGAGGTGATGCCGATGACCTTCGGCTTCTCGCGCCCGAGCGATAGATCGGCCGATATCTTCGCGCTGCGCAGGGTCTCGGCGAAAAGCGACAAAGGATGATCGACGGCATAGGACGTTACCGATCTGCCGTCCTCGATCAACGGCACCATCCCCAGGAACGGCATGCTGGTCTCTTCCGCCACCTGCTCGCCGGTGCGGAAGAAGCGGTCGCGGAATTCCTGCAGCGCGCCGAGGCCGGTGCCGAAAGCGAGGCCCAGCATCGTGCACAAGGCCAGCACCAGCGACTTCTTCGGCCCGCTCGTTTCCTGCGGCACCGCGGCTTCCGAGATGATGCGCGCCTCGGTGACCGGGAAGCTCTCCTGCTGCAGTGATTCCTGATAACGCTGCAGGAACTTCTGATAGAGATCCTTGTAGGTCTCGGCCTCGCGCTCGAGCTCGCGCAGCTGCACCAGCGTCTCATTCGCATCGGCGCTGACGCCGGTGGCGTCGGTCACGATGTTGCGCAAAGCATCCTCGCGCGACTTGGCCACCTGATATTCGCTGCTGTAGCTCTTGGCGATACGGCCGAGCTCGTCGAAAATCAGCTTGCGGTATTCCTCCATCGAATTGCGCAGCCGCTTGACCTGGATATGCTCAGGCCCCGCCTTTTCGGCGATCTCTGAGGCCAGGCGCGAGGCCTCGAGATATTTCGAGCGCAGATCGTTGACGATGGCGCTGTCGAGCGTGCCGGCGACGATGGCGTCCGGCTGGCCGCTGTCGATGATCGACTGCAGCCGCTGATATTTGGCCTCGGCCGCCGCCGTCTCGGTGCGCGCCACGATGAGCTGGCTGTTGAGCTCCGATAATTGCTGCTCGCTGACGAGCTTGCCGCTCGCCGCGATAAGCCCGTGATCGGCGCGGAATTTCTGCACCGCCAGATCGGATTTGAGCGCCTCCTGCTGCAGATCCTTCATGCGCTGCTGGGCCCAGCCGCCGGCCAGCCGCGTCGCCTCGTATTTGGCGTTCAGCTGATCGGCCAGATAGGCTTCGGCGACCCCCTTGGCGACCCTGGCGGCCAATACCGGGTCCGACCAGCTGAAGCGGATGTTCAGCACATAGCTGCGGTTGAGCCGCTCGACGATCAAGTTGCGCTGGATATTCTGCAGCGCGGCGCGGCGGCGCAATTCCTCCTCCGATGCGGTGTCGGGCGACGAGGTTGAAAACAGCGACGTCACGCCGCGGATCACCGCGCGCACCATCTGCAACGGACCCGCCGGCGCGCTCATGAAATTCGGATCCTGGTCGAGCTTGAGCTTGTCGACGACGGCCAAGCCGACCTTGTCGGATGTCAGAACCTCGACCTGGCTCAAGATGCGCGCCTCGTCCTCGACGGTGCGCTCGAGCGCCGAGCCCTGATAGAGGATGCGGCTGTTGTCCTGGTCGATCAGGATGTCGGTGGTGGCCGAATATTTCGGCGCCGCGAGGAGAAGATAGACGATGCCGAGCAGCAGGAAGACGGCGACGCTCAGCGCCGCGATGCGCCACTGCCGGCGCACGATGGCGAAGAGCTTGTAGAGATCGATCGGCGGCGCCGATGACGGACGATACGGCAAAGGAGCCGGTGTGGGGAAGGTTTCGCGCATCATGACTTCCTCCTATCGCCTCGGTGCCCGGGCGAACGCGTCGGCCAAGGCGAACCAGAAAGGCTTGCGTTCGAATTTGTCGTCATAGGGCAGGCAGCGGTTCATCGTGCCGTCAGTGCGGCTCTGAAAGGTGCTCGAATTGAGCCAGGAATAACGGTCGGACAGGCCCCAGGTCAGCACGCCCTCGACGGCGCGCTCGCCGAGCGCGACGGTCAGGAACTGCGTCGCCATCTCAGCCACGAGCCGGTCACGCTCGCTGACCGTCTGGGTGAGCCGGCGATCGTCGATATCGAGTTCGGTGATCAGGATCTTGTAGCCGAGCCCCGCGACCTGGCGCAGGAAGGTTGCGAAGGTCCCCGGATCGAAAGGCCGGCCGACGGTCAGATGGCCCTGGATGCCGAGGCCATGCACCGGCGCGCCCTGGCGCTTGAGCTTCTCCAGCAAGGTGAGCACGGCCGAGCGGCGCGCCGTGTCAGGCGCGTCATTATGATAGAGCCCATATTCATTGTAATAGGCCTCTATGCCGGGATCGGCTTCGGCGGCGATGCTGAAAGCGCGCGCGATGTAGTCGGGCCCCAGATGCTTCAGGAATGGCGAATTGCGCAAGGAGTCCGGTTGGCCGTCCTTGGGCTCGATCGCCTCGTTGACGATATCCCAGCTGACGATTTTGCCTTTGTAATGCGCCATCAGGTCGCGGATGTGATCGATGATGACCTTCTCACCTTCCGCCTTCAGCGCCGCCTCGACCCAGCGCGGCAGGTTGCGATGCCAGATGGCGGCATGGCCCCTGGTCTTGAGGCTGAAGGAAGAGGCGAAGGAGACCACGCGATCGGCACCGGAATAGTTGCGCTGGCCGCGCGTCCCTTCGATGGCGCCCCATTTCATTTCCCATTCCGGCACCACGGCGGCGCATTGACGCGAAAAGGTCCGACGCAGCGTCGCGTCGCGGTCGGTCTGCCAAGTGGCGACGGCGGCGCCATAGACGAGCCCCTTGGCGGAGGCGAGACCCTTCAGGCTGCGCTCGGTCGTCTGTGCCTCGGCATGCAACGGCATGGCGGCGGCGCCCGACAAAGCGGCAAGGAGATGGCGGCGGTTCATCGGCTTGCATCCAGGAATGAGTGGACCAGGTCGCGATCATGATCCCAGTCGAATTTGCGGGCGAAATACTGGCCGGAGGCGGCGATACGCGGCAGGTCCTCGCGCGACAGCAGCTTGGGATGGCTGCCGCCCTTCTCCCAGTCGACATAGGTAAGAGAATCCCTCACCCGGCCGGCAAAAGGCGAGAGCGACACCAGGGTTTGAAAATAGGACTCATCCGGCGTCTCGCTGAAGCGGAAGCGACGATCGAAACGCGGATTGGCCTTGCGGAAGCGCATGGCCCAATCGAGACACGGCCGCGATAGGCACCACCACATCGAGCCGAAATGCGGAGCTCCGAATTCCGTCGCGAAATCAGGCCGCGTCCACAAATGTCGCGACAGGCGGTTGACGGTGCCGAGACAGGCGCGCGGCAAAGTCTTGCTGTAGAAGCGGTAATGCGCGAGCCGCGCCTCACGCCGATGGGCGAAGGCCTCCTCGTCCGGCATCATGTCGATATATTCGCCGCCTTCCTGCGCCAGCCTCTCGGCAAGTTCGGCGAGATCGCCGACCGGCAGGCAGGCGCCGCTCGTCAGCATCAGATAGTCGGCACGGCCTTTGGCGAGCGCCGTCTCGATCAGCTCGAGCGTCGCCTCGACGACGGAGAATCCGCCCCAGCTCACCGAATGACGGCGCGCCGGCAAGGTCGCATATTGCGCGAGCTCGTCCCAACGACCCGCGAAACCTTTCGCATCGCGGTCGATATGAAGATAGGTCTCGCCATGCGATTTGAGCTTGGCGAGGAGCGCCAGCAGATCGTCGGGCGCGCGATGAGCGAGGACGAGATAAGCGACACGCATGGTCAGGACTCCTCGCTCACGGTGACGGGACGGCGGTTCACGATGTCGGCAAAGGCCTGGCGCAAGAGCGCCGGCTTCAGCGGCATGACGAAGACATGCGCCATCACCGCATAGAAGACGGCGCCACCCAGCGTGAGGACCGCGCCCAGGATCAGCCAGTCGACAAGCGCAATGGCAGGGAAGGCCAGGCTGGTCGCCAGCGCGATGCCGATGGCGGCCATGGGACCGAGAAGCGCCATGGTCACCTGCCCTGCGGAAAATTTGAGCGTCCGGACCGAGATCATGCCGATGCGCAGGACCGCCAGCACCTCGGCGACGGTGAGCGCCAGGACGAAAACCTCGATCGACGGTTCGTACAGTGCCGCCACGGCGCCGACGCCCAAGGCCAGGATCGAGAAGACGGTGCAGATGAGCATCAGCTTGCTGCGGCCCTGGGCCAAGGCCACCGGGCTCGGCAGCTGGTAGAGAAATTTCACGAACAGATTGAGTCCGATCAGCGACATCAGATAAAGCGAGGCGGCATAGGCCTTGCCGAACAGCAAAGGCAACAAAGGCGTGCCCGCGAAGATGAAGCCCATGGCATAGAAGTAGGCGACGGCCGACAGAACCAGGGTCCAGCGGGCGCAGTTCTTCTTCACCGAGGGATGATCCTCCGGCCGGTTGACGAAAGCCGGCACGAAGATGTTGGTGAGAAAGCGCAGAATAGCGCCGCGCGGCAAGGTGGCGGTGCCGAAGATCACGCTGTAGAAGGCGAGCGCCTGGGTGCCGAGCGCCCAGCCGATGAAGACCCGGTCGCCGAGCGACATGCCGGCATTGACGATGCCGGTCGGCACCAGCGGCTTGCCGAAAGCGGTGGCCTCATCGGCGATCGCCTTATCCCAGCCGAGCCGCCAGGGAAAACGCGACAGGAGATGCGACGTGATTCCCGACGCGACGACGCTGGCGGCAAGGCCCCAGGCCATCACCGTGTAATCGGGCGAGATCAGCGCCGCGACGACGACGGCCGCCGTCCAGGCGAGCTGCGTCATGATGATGGTGACGGCGTTGCGCCAATATTGATAGTCGCGCATCGCCTGTTTGACGCCGAGATTGCCGAAGCCGCGAATAATGGCGCAGGCGCCCACCGCGACATAAGCATAGGTCGCCTCGGGCGACTTGAAAATGATGGCGAGCAGCGGCGCCATGGCCATGACCAGCGCGCCGACCAGCGCGGCGCGCGACAGCTGCAGCGTATGCAGCGTCGCCAGCGCGCGTTTGGGATCATCGGTCCTGGTGTAGCGCACCGCCGACACCGGCACGCCGAAATCGAAGCCGATCTCGACCAGCGCGCTGATCATGGCGAGCGAGATCGCCACGCCGAATTCATGTGGGGCGAGCAGTCGCGCCAGCACGATGTTGCGGATGAAAGGAAACGCCATCTCGGCGAGATTGGCGATCGCCAGGACCGAGCCGGATTTGAGCGAAAGCCTCATGATATGGCCTCCGCCGGACGGGCGTAGCGGATGGCCTCGCGGTAATGAACCGGCGCGAACTGAGCGGCCACGACCGCCAGCGCCAATATGGCGATCATATTGTCGGCATATTGGAAGAAGCCGGCGGACTCGGTCATCGAGAAGGAGAGATAACAAGCGAGCAAAGCGGCGATACGCGGGTCGCGCGCCATGAGGGCGCAGCGCCCCACCGAGGCGATCACCAGGATGAAGAAGACCAGCGCGATCACCCCGCCATAAAGCAGGAGCTGCAGCACCAGATTGTGCGAATGCGGGAAGACATAGAGGCCGACATCGCCGGCCAGCAGATAGGCTTCCGCCATGAAGATGCTGTAGGTCGAGTTGAAGCCGTAGCCGAAGATCGGCTGGCGCTGGATGAGGCCCCAGGACAATTCCCAAATGAAGCTTCGGCCGGTTCCGGTGAGCAGCTCATCAGCATCGCCGGAGCGGGCAAACATCGCCAGGATCTGGCTGTCGAGGCTGATGATGATGGCGGCGGCGACACCCAGGCACAGAAGTATGGGAATGAGCACCGCATTCCAGCGGTTCCTGAGCAGGAAGAATGTGGCGCAGCCGAAGGCGGCGGCGATCAAAGAGGTACGGCTCTGGGTCAGGACCAGCGCAATAAGCGCCACGCCGATGGCGAAGGCCTTGAACAGGCGCGAGAGATTGCCGCTGTCGCAGCGGGCATAGATCGCGACGAGAATGAAGCTCGCCAGCACGCCGGTCTGATTGGGATGGCCGCCGAGCCCGGTCATGCGGCTGCCGACCGAGCCGTCCCAGGCCAGCATGCGCGAGACCGAGGGAACCGCGAAGAAGAGCAGGATCGAGAGGGCGAGAAACACCGTCTGGATCTGGATGAGCCGGTCGAACAGGAGAGGCAGGCCGCGTGCTTCGGCGAAAGCGAGAAAGACGAAGAAGACCGACAACAGGCTCGCGGCCATCACCAGCGATTTGAAGGGCTCTGGCGAATAAAGCGCGGTGACGAACATCCAGGCGAAGAAGATCAGGACGTAGCGCATGGGCGCCTGCAGCAGCCAGCCGGAATGCCGGCGCAGCAGCCAGGCGGCGAACAGCAGGCCGAAGACCCACAAAGCGATCTTGGTGATGTTCGACAGATCGAGTTTCGCCGGATCGGTAGCGAGTTTCTCGCTGCCGGTCAGGCGGCGGATGCTGAGCTGGGTCAGGAACACATAGGCGATCAGCAGCAGATCGAGCATGCCGAAATTGGACCACCATGTCTGGGCGGCCGGTCTTCTCACAGGCGCGCTCCATGCACGGTCATCAGGCCCATGAGGCGGGCAGAGCGCCGCAGCACCTCGCCCGAGGGCGACCGCCGCACGGCCGATTTTATGAAGCGCAGCGCCTTCATCACCTCGCCGGTCACTCTGATATGGAGTTCGGCGCGTTTGAGGTCGTGCAGAGCCGACAGTCGGCCCGAGCCGCAGTCGGCCGCGATGCGGGCGAAGACCAGCTCATGCCCGCGCAGGAGCTTGGTCACGTCGCGCGACAATTTGTTGGTCGCCTCGAAGGAATATTCGACGAGCGGCGCCTGGACGACGGGCAAAGGCCCGAGCTTGGCGAGCTTCAGCCACAGATCCCAGTCCTCGCAATTGGGCAGCGCCGCATCGAAGCCCAGGACTTCCTCGAACCTGTCCCTGCGCACGAAGGCGGCCGAGGTCGAGGCCAGCACATTGGACACCGTCAAATCGGCATGAGAAACGACCGGCTTCGGGATGCCGATGCGCGGCTTGCGCGTTGCATAGGCGTAGCGTATGCCGCAGAAAATCGCCGGCGCATCGGGGAACCGGCGCGCCAGAGCAAGTTGGCTTGCGAGCTTGTCTTCATGCCAGCGATCGTCGGAATCGAGAAAGGCGAGCCACCGGCCCTCCGCCTGTGCGGCGCCAAGATTGCGGGCCAAGGCGGCGCCGCCGCTGTTCTCGCGGCGGACGAGCTTGATGCGGCTCTCCTTCGCCGCGAGGTCCTTCACAATGTCGGGCGTCGTATCGTCCGACCCGTCATCGACGACAATGATCTCCTCCGGCGCCCGGCTTTGCGCGAGGCAGCTGCCGATCGCCTGGACGATCAGCGCGGGGCGGTTCTTGACGGGAATGACGGCCGAGATGTTCATAAGCAAAATCACTCCGTTCTGGCGGTCTGGCAGTCGGCGCCGGCCAGCGCCTGCATCAGTCCCGGCAGCATCACGCGGCCGGCGGTAGCGGGATCGGGATGAGTGCCGTCGGCGATCGCGGTGGCGATCTCATCGGCGGAGAGCCTGGCCCAGGCCGGCCGGTGATCGATGAAACCAACCCCCAGCCGCCGCGCGATTTCGGCATGACGATCCTCGTATTGCGCGAGATAGGGACGGATCCACCCGCGCAAGCCCGAAACCGGCGACATCGCCATGACATAGATTGCGGGCTTGCTCTCGCCGGCTTTCAAGCGCGTGACGATCTCTTCCATGTTGGCGCCGCTCGTGGCCACCGACAGGAAGCGGTCGAGTGCTGAGTCATTGACGGCGAACTCGACGAGCACGACATCAGGCTTCTCGGCCAGCACCTTGTCGATCTGGGTCACGCCCCAGTCCGACGCCATGCCGCTCTTCGCCAGATTGACGATCGTCACCTCACGGTCGCCGCAGGCGCTCAAAGTGCGGCGCAAGGGCTCCTGCCAGCCGCCCCGTGCCGTGAGGCTGGTGCCGAAGGTCACGATCTTCAGGGCTTCGCTCTGGCTGGCGGCCGCGGGGGCGACCATCAAGACCATCAGCAGCAGAGCGGCGGCGAGTTTCATGACAGGCCCTCCGCCCCGCGCGCCGCGAGATCGAGCTCCCGGTCGGGCGCAACAGCCTGCTCCGGTGGCCGGTCGGCACTGCGCAAGCGGCCGAAGCGGCCGGTTTCGATGCCCTGGCGGATGATCCGCGCCGGATTGCCGGCGACGATCGTGGCCGGTGGCACGTCGCGGGTGACGACGCTGCCCGAGCCGACGATCGAGCCGTCGCCGATCCGTATGCCCGGCAGGATGATGCTTCGCGCGCCGATGAAGCAGCGCGCCCCGATATAGGTGTCGAGATAGAGGCCCCGCGACATGTCATGCGCCAGCACCGCGACGTCGAAAGCGAGATAGCTGTCGGGGCCGATATGCACGCCTTTCGGGTATGTCTTGTCGAGGCGGACGCTCAGGGACATGACCGTGCTCGGGTCGATGTCCATGCCCCAGAATTTGGTGAAATAGACCCATCTGAGCTTCACCAAAGCGCGCTGGAGCCAGAGCAGCTGATTGAGGCTCCGCATCAGGCCGCCTCCCCTTTTGAGCGGCGCCAGCCGGTCTTGGCCGAGAACGCCACCTTGAGGGCACTCATGAAATCCTGCGACGACATCCGCCTGGTGGCGACCAGCGCGCCGCCGACCAGCAGCTTGCGCGCCAGAAGCGGCACACGGGCCGGACGCTCGGCGGCATGGCGGGCGATGGCGATCAGGCTGCCGCGGAAATAATGCGACCGCAGTGTCGGATCATGGTCGCGATGGCCGATCAAGGGCTGATCGACGAAGCGGCATTTGCGCGCCGACAGGAAGGCGCGCAGCGCATAATCGGTATCCTCGCCGCCATTGTTGCGGGTGCCGACCCCCAGTTCCTCGTCGAAGCCGCCAATCGCCTCGGCGATGCGGCTCCGCAGGAAGATGGTGTTGGACGACGCTTTGGCGGCGACCATGAAGGCGGAAGGCGGCTTCATGTCCATCGACAAGGCACGGCGCGGCGAGGCAGGTGCCGAGGCATAGGTGCAGAACCAGAAATCCAACGCCTGGTCGATGCGGAAGAGATTGAGGATGCGGCTGAGCGATCCGTCCGGGTACCAGCAGTCATCATCGGGAAAGGCGATGAGCGGCACACTGGCAAGAAGCCCCTGCTCGCGCGCCCGGCGCAGCATGAGATTGCGCGCATGGGAGAGCGACACGCGATCGGGGATGGTCTCGACCTGGACATTCCCGGGCAACTCCAGCGACAACTCGGCGCCCACCGCCGAACGCTGAACCAGCAACAGCATGCGCCAGTCGCGCCCGGCCATCGCCTTGGTGATGGATGTCAACAGACGGTCGAGATCGGCGGTCCGGCCGCCAGCGGCGTCCGTCGTCGTTATGAACAGGATTTCAGACCCCATATTCCCTCAAAGCTCCTGTGTCCTCGGCGCGAGGATTCTCCCGCGCGCCCGCTGATGCCGGCGACCTCGATACGGACGGTGCCGGTGGCGTCCTACGCTGCACACGATGCTCGATGCGGTCGGAAGCGGCGAACCACTCCGCGTAATAACGGCCGACCTTGCCGTAGCTGTTGTCCTCGCTGATGACGGGCATATCGAGAAGCGCCCCCAGGATCATGCCGTGCAATCTGTCGGTGACGAGCCCGCCATACTGACCGACACGATCGACGGAGCGGCTGAGCAGCCGGTCGCGGAAGCCGCCCCACAATACATGGTTCGGCACCACATGGCGGGTCGGCAGGTCGAGCGACTGCATCTTGCGCAACATCCGGATGGTGAAGCGGTCGGCGGCCGAGGTGACGTCGTCCCAATCGAAAGTGTCGGCAGGCTCGTCGGGACCAAGCTTCGCTTCCTTGTCGCGGCGGCGGAAATTCAGCGTGGTTGTCTTGCTGCCGTCGCTGCGCGGCAGGCTGCCCCACAACGCATGCGCCATGTCGGGCATGAGGGAGGCCGGATTGCCGCATTCCTCACGCAGGAAGCTCAAGGAGTCGCGATCGCGCGCGAAAACATAGAGCTGGCGATGGGCGCCGAACACCTTGGCCGTCGCCTGACGGCTCTCCGTCGCCTGGAAATGGATGGATTGCGGCAGGATGACGATCGGCGTCCCGGGATAGCGCTCGATCACCAGCTCGCGGAACCTCTGATGGTCGCGATAGAGGTCGCCCAGATTGCCGCCGCCCTGGAAGACGATGGTGACGCCGCGCTTCACCAAAGCGTCGAGGCGGCTGACCGACGGCTTGAAATAGGCGATCGGCCGGTCCGGCCGGTGCGTGAGGCAGAATTCATGGATGCTGAAGCGCCCGATCACTTCATAGCCATTGGCCGCGAAGAAGCGGTCGGTGCCGGCGTGGATCAGGAGGTCGCCGACATTGCCGTGCATCGGATAGTCGAGAAAGACGACTGGCCGGCTCAGCGGAACGACGTCGCGGACGAGATCGAGCTTCTGCTTGAGCTCGTCCATCACCACGGCATGCGGCACTTTCGGAGGATTTTCGGTCAATGATCACTCCACCAGATGAACGATCTTGGCGTTGCGCGATTTGAGCTCGTCGATCACCATCGGTACGAGCGGCACGGTGTTGGTCTGGATGTCGTGCATGACGATGACACCGCGGTCGTTGGCATTGAGCCGCTGGCGCAGGCGCTTCAGCGTCTCGGCGGGTGGATGATTGCGCCAGTCCTCGGGGCTGATGTCATAGCTCGCCACGATCAGGTCGAGGCGCTCGGCCGTTCGGAGGAGATCCGGCGTGCCGGCATTTTCGGGAAAGCGGAAGAGCGGTATGGACGTCATGCGGTTGCCGTACACCGCCCATTGGACGGCCTTGATGCCTCTCTTGATTTCCTCCGTCGCCTCATCGAGCGGCAGGTCCTTCAGCTTGATATGCGAATAGGTATGCGTGCCGATCGAATGCCCCATCGCCTTGACCAGGCGCGCAATGAGCGGCTGCTGCAGTGCCTGCTTGCCGACCATGAAAAATGTCGCATGTACACACGCGTCATGGAGCTGGCTGAGAATTTTCGGCGTGGTCTTGAAGCTCGGGCCGTCGTCGAAGGTCAGCACATATTCACCGGCCTCGAGCGGCAAGGGCGGCAGCTTTTGCAAAGTACCGAACTGCGTGATCTTCGCTTCCGACAATGACAATGTCCGCTCCGGCAAGGCGCCGGCGCATCTGTCCTCCTTGGCCTGCGCCGCCACGGCGCAAAGTCCCAGGACAATGGCGGACAGCGCGGCAAGCCGCCTGAATCGCTTCATGCATAGACCCTCTGCTTGACGAGATCGGCATAGGCGGCGACATATTTCTCCGCCTCGCTCGACCAGTTGAATTTCTCTTCTGCGAGCTTTCCGGCTCGCGCGCCCATGGCGCGGCGATGAGTTTCATCATCGATCAAAGGCAGGGCCGCCGCGGCGAGCCCCCGCGGCGTCGCGTCCGGGGAATAACTTCCGGCATCGCCGAGAAGCCGGCGGGTCTCGCTCAGATCATAAGAGACGGAAGGCACGCCAAGGGCCGAATATTCGAATACCTTGTTCATGCTGATCTTGTCATTGTACTCGTTCACCGGGTCGGGGATGATGCCGATGTCGAAACTGCTCAAGGCCGCGAGCAGCTTGTCGCCGCGCAGATAGCCGGTGAAGACGATATGCTCCCCAACACTGAGGGTGTCCGCGAGCGCCTGCACCGAAGCGAGCGCCGGTCCGTCGCCAACGACCACGGCGCGGACATTCTGACGCCCCTCCTCATGCACGAGGTGATGCATCATGCGGACCAGATGATCGACGCCATCCTGGTCGGCAATGATGCCGACATAACCGAGGACCACTTTGCCGTTTCCTTTCAGCGCCGCATCGGGCGCGACACGGCGCAGTTTCTGGCGGTCGGGCACGCTGTAGACGGTCGTCACGTCGGCAGAGTCTTTGCCGCCACGCGAGATCGCGATGTCGCGATAGGTGTCGTTGGCGGAGATCACCTTGTCGGCCGCCCGGAAGGTCCATTTCTCGGCGCGCAGCAGCAAGCGATGGAAGAAGCCATGCCGCTCATATTTGGCGGCATAAAGCTCGGGGCAAAGATCGTGATGGTCGAAGACATATTTCTTGCCGAAGAGCTTGTAGGGCGCCGCGACCAGGAAGATGAGGTCGGGCGGATTACAGCCCTGCACGACGTCGAAGCCGCGGGTCAGCGCGATCTTGGCCAGAAGGCGCGTCTCGTGGAACAGCGCGCAGGCATATTCGAAGATGAAACCGAGTTTGCCGCGCGCCTCGAGCGGCAGAGCATGGCGATGGATCGCGATGCCGTTGATCTCCTCATAGGCCAGCGGATGCTGCGCGTTCCTGGGGCAGATGACGGAGACGTCCCATCCCGCCTCTTTCAGCGCATTGGCCTCCTGCCACACCCGGCGATCGAAGGGCACGGGCAGATTCTCGACGATGATCACGCAATGCGGCGGCCTGTCCTTGCGGGCCGGCAGCGGTAGTGAAAGCGACATGTCGGTCCCCTCTCTAAAGCTTATTCCGCGGCTTCGACGAAGCTCAGCGGGATGTCGTGATCGGGCCGGCCGATGCTGAAATAGCGGAAGCCGTGGCGGGCCAGGTCCTCGCGGCGATAGACATTGCGCAGATCGACCAGGCAGGGCGACTTCATGACCCGCTTGAGCATCTTGAAGTCGAGAGCGCGGAACTCTTCCCATTCGGTCACGATCACCAGGGCATCCGCACCGTCGGCGATCTCATAGGGGCTGGTGCCGAAGGTGACGCCCGTAACGGCGGCGCGCGCCGCGTCCATGCCGGCCGGGTCATAAAGCCTAATGCGGGCGCCCGCATCCTGCAGCGCCTGGATGATCGCCAATGCCGGCGCCTCGCGGATGTCGTCGGTGTTGGGCTTGAAGGTGACGCCGAGCAGCGCCACGGTGCGGTCGCGCAGGTCGCCACCGACCGCCGCGGCAATCTTGCGGCCCATGGCGCGCCGCCTGGTTTCATTGACCGCCACCGTCGCCTCGATCAGGCGCATGGGCGATTCGAAGTCCTGGGCGATGCGGATGAGCGCGGTGGTATCCTTGGGGAAGCACGAGCCGCCATAGCCCGGCCCCGCATGCAGGAACTTGGCGCCGATGCGGTTGTCGAGGCCGATGCCGCGCGCCACGTCCTGGACGTCGGCGCCGGCTTTCTCACATAGATCGGCGATCTCGTTGATGAAGGTGACCTTCATGGCGAGGAACGCGTTCGCGGCATATTTGGTGAGCTCGGCGGTCCGCCGCGAGGTGAACAGCAAAGGCGAGCGGTTGAGATAAAGCGGCCGGTAGACCTCGCTCAGCGCCGCGCGGCCGCGCTCGTCATTGACGCCGACGATGATGCGGTCCGGTCGCTTGAAATCGGCGATGGCGGATCCCTCGCGCAGGAATTCCGGATTGGAGGCGACCGAGACCTCGAGCGTCGGATTGTACGTTCGCAGGATATGCTCGACCTTGTCGGAGGTGCCGACCGGCACCGTCGACTTGATGACGATGACCGTCTCGGGCCTCACCACGTCGGCGAGCTCGCGCGCCGCCGCCTCGACGAAGCTCATATCGGCATGGCCGTCGCCACGGCGCGACGGCGTGCCGACGGCGACGAAGATGACATCCGCCTGGGCGACGCCTTCCTTTAGGTCGCCGGTGAAGGAGAGACGGCCCGCTTTGACATTGTCGGCGACGACCTGGTCGAGACCCGGCTCGTAGATCGGAATGCGGCCCTGGCGCAGCGCCTCGATCTTCGCCTGATCCTTGTCGACGCAGACGACCCGGTGGCCGAAATCGGCAAGGCAGGCGCCGGATACGAGTCCCACATAGCTCGATCCGATCATGGCGATATTCATCCAATATCCTTTCGTGTCGGGTCGACCGCGGTCGACGGAATCAGTTTCGATTTTTGGTTGTTCGCCTAAACGGCGTTGGGTCCGGTCAAGGCAAAGACAGTACGGACCATGATCTGCATGTCGAGAAGCACCGACCATTTGCTGATATAGAGCCGGTCGTGCTGCACCCTGTATTCGATCTGCTCCAGGGCTTCCGTGGGCCCGCGATAGCCTGAGACCTGGGCGAGGCCGGTCAGTCCCGGGCGCACCAGATGGCGGTCGCCGAAATTGTTGATGACCCCCGCGAATGCGTCATCCATCGCGATCGCATGCGGCCTGGGCCCCACCAGAGACATCTCGCCACGCAGGATATTGTAGAGCTGCGGCAGCTCGTCGAGACTGGTGCGGCGCAGGAAGCGACCGATCCGGGTGACTCTTACGTCATCCCGGCTCGCCTGTGTGAAATCTCCCTTCGACTCCGTCACCGTCATGCTGCGGAATTTGCAGATATAGAAGGAAGAGCGGTTCCGGCCGTAGCGCAACTGCCGGAATAGCACCGGCCCCGGCGATTCGATCTTGATCGCCAACGCGACAAGGAGTCCGACGGGCGCCAGAGCAAGGAGGGCAAGCGAGGCGATCAGCACGTCGATCCATCGTTTCACGACGGATCGATTGATCACCATCGACTTGCTCAGCAGTGAAGTGTCGAAGCCTGCGAACGCAGACGCCGTCTCAGCGTGTGCAAATAATTCGCCGCGAGCGGCTGAATTTGGCCTCACACGAAAGTCCATGGAGTCCTCCATTGGCTTTCATTGGGTTGCCGCCCACGAGGATTAATGCCGAGCTTGACTGATTTTGCAAGCGCGAAGACGCATATGCAGCAAGAAAATTCTCGCGCTGCACAACGATTGCTCTTTTTGCCCAAGAAGGTGGCAACAATTAGCTCGCAGTAAAAAATAATTGGCGTAAAATGTTGACCATGTGTTAGTCCGAACACGGAGTAATTATTAAGTCTTTGAATCCTTGTGGAAACAGGTCCATCTTTAACGGCGACGGCGACATCAGATGCAACAGGACACGGAACAAAGAGGCGGCGCGAAGACACACGCATCACCCTCTCATGACAAGTCAATGAACGAACGACGCGAAAACGCGCGACAAAAAGCGGAAGAGCTGATCGCCGAAGAGAAAGAGCGCGGCACGCAGCGCTCGATGCTAAGTGCTTATCTCATCGCGCTGATCATCGGCCTATTGATCTGGGCAGCGATCTATTATCTGTGGCTCGCGATGTGACGAGGCACAAAACAAAAAATGTGATTCAAATTTGGACAGGCCGCTTGAGCGCGTATGTTGTCTCAGGGTCAAACAGTTGAAGTTGCGACACGTCATAGTGGAAGGTCACGATCTCACCTGGCGTCGCCCGGAAATCACGCGGGCAACGAATATGAATCTCCGCCCCTGCCGCGCCGCTGACCATCGCGACGAGAATCACTTCCGGCCCTAGCACTTCCGTCGTAACGGCCTGGACCTTGACCGGCGCGGTCGCTGTCGCCGCGTCCGCCTTCAAATGGAAATCTTCCGGCCGCATGCCGGCGATGACTTCGCGTTCCGCGTGACCGGCGAAGGCTTGCCCCAACGCCGGCGGCAATAGGAGGGCCGTGTCGCCCAACAGCAGTTTTTGCGCCGACAACCGGCCGCGCAGAAGATTCATCGGCGGGCTCGCCAGGAATCCGGCGACGAAGGTGTTGACCGGATTGCGATAGACTTCCATCGGCGCGCCCACCTGGACGATGAGACCGTCCTTCATGATGCATATGCGCTCACCCATGGTCATCGCCTCGACCTGATCATGGGTGACATGGACTATGGTGGTGCCCAGCGTCCGGTGCAGCTTGATGAGCTCGGTGCGCATGGCGCTGCGCAGTTTGGCATCGAGATTGGAGAGCGGCTCATCGAGCAGGAAGGCCTTGGGCTCGCGCACCAGGGCGCGCCCGAGCGCCACGCGCTGGCGCTGGCCGCCCGACAATTGCGCCGGCTTGCGGGACAGGAGCTCGGCGATGCCGAGCATGTCGGCGATATTGGCGACGCGCTGGTCGATGACGGCGCGCCCGACGCCGCGCAGACGCAGGCCGAAGGACAGGTTGTCGACCACAGTCATATGCGGATAAAGCGCGTAGTTCTGGAAGACGATGGCGATATCGCGATCGGCGGGATCGATATCGTTCATGCGCGCGTCGCCGATATGCAGATCGCCTTTCGAGATGGTCTCGAGGCCGGCGATCATGCGCAAGGTCGTCGACTTGCCGCAGCCCGAGGGCCCGAGCAGGATCATGAACTCGCCATCCTTGATGTCGAGCGAGACGTCGCGGACCGCGGCATAGCCGTTGGGATAGAATTTGTGGACGTTTCTGAGCGAGATCGATGCCATTGAACCAGTGTCTTCAGGTGAGCGAGCGCATATAGCGATGAAGCCAGACGGTGAGCCCCATGATGACGGCGAGCAGGATCGCCGACATGGCCGAGGCCTCGCCGATATTGAGGCCGACGAAAGCGGTGCGGTAGATGAAGTAGCTGACGAGATCGGTCGCGACGCCAGGCCCGCCCCGCGTCATGATATAAACGAGGTCATAAGTCTTGACCGCGAAGATGAGGCGGATCAGCAAGGTCACGGCGATGACCGGCAGCATCAGCGGCAGCGTGATATGCCAGAAGGAGCGCAAGGCCGAGGCGCCATCGACACGCGCCGCCTCATAGGGCTCGCGCGGCAGGGCCGAGAGGCCGGCGAGCAGCAGCACGATCATGAAGGACACCTGGTGCCAGATGTCGACCATGACGATCGTCCACAGCGCCACCTTGGTGCTGCCGAGCCAGTTCACCGGATCGATGCCGACGAGGCTCAAAAGATAGTTCACGATGCCGAGCGAAGGATGCAGGAACATGCGCCAGATGAGGCCGACGATCACCGGGTTCATCAACAGCGGGCAGAGCAGAATGGCGTAATAGATGGCCTTGAAGCGCTCGACCGAGTTGAGCATCAAGGCGACGAGGAAGCCCAGCGCGAATTCGAGCACGACGACGGCGGCGACGAAGAAGGCTGTCAGCCACAACGTATGGCGGAATTCCGGATCGCCGAGCGCCTTGGTGTAATTGTCGATGCCGTTGAAGGTGTCGAAATTGGGCGCGATCAGCGTGTAGTCATGGACGCTGGTGTAGAGCGCCCAGAAAACCGGAAACAGAATGACGAGGAACAGCAACCCTAAGCTCGGCGAGGCGATCAGCCAGCCGAACATACGGTCGCGCCGCTCCACCGCCGTCATCTCCGCGCGCGGTAGGTCATTCAGTCGTCTGTCGTCCGCGGCGATGGTCATGAAAGTCGGATAGTCCCAGATAAGAAATCAGGAAGGCTCCCCCTCCGCCGCGCGGGAGGCGTGACAGAGGGGGAAGTCAACAAGGTCTCCGTTTCTTCTTGTTATTTGAGTTTGCCATCCTTCTTGGCGAGCTCGGTCATTTCGGTCTCGATCGCCGCCAGCGCTTCGGCCGGCTTCTTCTCACCCGCCACCGCCAGGCTGAGCTCGCGGCCCAGCACTTCGACGAGCTGCGGCGTATAGGTGAAGACCGGGAAATTGTGGCTGGTCAGCAGCAACTCCTTCAGCGCCTTGGCATAGGGATATTTGGCGTTGACCTCGGCATCGTCGAAGACATCGGTGCGGGTCGGCGAGCCGCCCTGCAAAGCGCGCTTCTTGGCAATGGCCGGGCTTTCCACCCATTTCAGGAACTTCCAGGCCGCGTCGGCATTGGGGCTCGATTTCGGGATGGCCCAGCCCCAGGCGCCGTTCAGGCTGCCGCCCTTGCCGGCTTCAGTGCCCGGAACCGGCATGATCTCGACCTTGCCGACCACGGCGGATTTCGACGCATCGTCGATGCCGGCGCGGAAGAAGTTATAGGTGATGTAGCTATAGGCTTTGCCCTGCGCCATCACGTTGAAGGCTTCGTCGAAGGAGAAGCTCGCCGAACCGATGGGCCCATATTTGTTGACATTGGTCGCATACTGTTCGATCGCCTTGACGCCCGCCTCGGTGTTCAGCGTCGCCTTCCAATTGGCGTCGTGATATTCGCCGCCATTGGCGAAGAGATAGTTCGACCATTCCATGGCGATCGGATCGGGGCGCAGGCCTTGATTGACCACGCCATTGATGCCGTCCTTGGTGAAGAACTCGACCTGCTTCAGATATTCGTCCCAGGTCTTCGGCACGTCGAGATCGAAGCCGTATTTGGCCTTGAAGTCGGTCTTGTTCTTCTCATCCGCCAGGAGGTCCTTGCGATAGAGCAGGCCCATCGCATAATTGTAGAAGGGCAGCATATAGGTCGCACCATCGACCTTGCCGACGAGATCCATCAGCTTCGGCACATAGACGGAAGTGTCGAAATTGTCGGCCTTGATGCGCTCATCGAGCGGCTGCAGCCAGCCGGCCTTGGTGAATTCGCCGACCCAGTAGAAATCGACGACGATGGCGGAATAGCTGCCTTTGGGGGCGACGAGCTGCGGCACCAGCTTGGTATGCATCTCGGCGTAGTTGACGACTTCGAGATTGACCTCGATGCCGGTCTCCTTGGTGAATTCGGGCAGCAGCGTCTTCACATATTCGGTGTCGGGAACGCCTTCCATCAGGATGTTCACGGTTTCGGCAAAGGCCGGGCCGGACAGACCCGTCGCCAATGCCGCGGCCAGAAGCCATTTCTTCAACATGTCGCCACCTCCCTGGTGAGCCCGTTATGATGAGGTCCGTTTCACTTGAGGGCTCCAAGTGAAAGGCCTTTGATGAGATGCTTGCGCAGGAACGGCAGCAGCGCGAAGACCGGTACCAGCGAAACGACGGTGGCGGCGGCGAGCGGCGCGATCTCAACGCCGGCATGGGTCTCCAGCGCGGCAAGACCGACAGGCAGCGTCTGGCTCGACGGTCCGGAAAGCACCAGTGCGAAGAGAAACTCGTTCCAGCTCAGGATGAAGCCCAGAAGCCCCGCCGCCAATATGCCGGGTGCCGCGACCGGCACGGCGATGTAGCGGAAGGCCTGCCAGCGCGTGGCGCCGTCGACGCGCGCCGCTTCCTCGAGCCGCGCCACGTCACCTTCGAAGAACGACACCAGCATCCAGGACAGGAAAGGCAGCGAAATGGTGAGATGGGCGATGATGAGGCCGACATGGCTCTGCATCAGCCCGGCAAACAGGAACATGCCGAAGAGCGGCAGGACCAGGATGATGGGCGGCAGCATCTGGCTGGCGAGAACGCCCAGGCGCAGGAAAGTTCCGCCGGTATTGAAACGGGCGAAGGCATAGGCGAGCGCCGTGGCGAGCGGCAGGGCGATGGCGGTGGCGCCAAGCGCGATGATCAGGCTGTTGAGGAACCAGCCGGTGAAGGGATACCGCGCGAAGATCTCGACATAGTTCATGAGACCGACAGTGCCGATCTCGGGCGGGATCTTATAGGCGGTGAGGCGGTCGGTGAAGCTGACGCGCAGAATCCACAGAAGGGGCATGAGGATCATGAGGGAGAAGGCACATAGAATAATGTGCGGCAGAACCCTCGCTGCGATCCCCTTCATCCGGACGCCAACTCCCTGCAATTCTTTGATCGTTTTCGATCATTATACTGGCGCAGCGCCCGGAAACAAGACAATATGCTACGAATTGAAAGCGCTTTTTATGAGCGTACTTGAACGGTTTCGATCATCTATCACCATCCTTGAACGATCATGTCCTCCCGCGATCCGATTGCCCGGCAAACCCTCCTGGTAGAAAGCCTGTCCCGGCGCGGCTTCATGAGCGTGTCCGATATCGCCGAGGAGACCGGCGTCTCGGAAATCACCATAAGACGCGATCTGACCGAGCTCGAACGTTGCGGCACGGTCAGGCGCACCCATGGCGGCGCGCTCATCGCGCGCAGCGGCTCTCCCAATATCTATGACATAAGGGAACCCACTTTCGAGGCGCGGCGGCGGCGCAACAGCGACGCCAAGATCCGCATCGCGCGCGCGGCGGCGCAATACGCCAAGCCCGGCCAGACGATCGCGCTCGACACCGGCTCGACGACGCTTGAGATCACCCGCTTCCTCGCCGAGACGGCGGATCTGCGCATCATTACCAACAACACCCGCGCCGCGAGCCTCCTCGCTGAATCCTCACATCCGGTCTATCTGCCGGGCGGTCGGGTGCGCGGGCGCGAATTGTCGATCTATGGGGCGAGTGCGGCGAGCTTCGTCGCCTCCTATCACTATGACATCCTGTTTCTTGGCCTGTCCGGCGTCACGGAGGCCGGGCTGTTCGACTATTCGCCGGAGGATTCCGAGATCAAGCGCGCCTTCATCCAGAGATCCGATCTGGTGGTGGCGCTGTGCGATGCGAGCAAGTTCAACCGCCAGGCCATGGTGCGCATCGCCACGCTGAACGAGGTCCATGTGCTCGTCGTCGACACGGCGCCGCCGGCCAATCTGCAAACCGAGATCGAGGCTGCCGGCGTGAAGATCGTCGTGGCGCCGGGTTCGGGGGATTGAGCTGCCCCCTATTCCCCCTTCTCCCGCCTGCGGGAAAAGGTGGCCGAAGGCCGGATGAGGGTGCTCTCTCCGCGTCTCCACAGCCGAAAGCATGGGAGAGTGTTGAAGCTTCGTCATTTTGCTCTCTTGAGAAGCTGTCGTGAGCTGAACCAACACCCTCATCCGCCCTATCGGGCACCTTCTCCCGCAAGCGGGAGAAGGGAAACAATGGAGAACGCGCTCGCCTGGGAAAAACACGCCGTCATTTGGGTCTCACAATCGATTGCTCTAGACTGCTCCTCAGGCACACCGCCAATCGAGGACCATCATGACCGCACCCAGGCCATCCAAGACCCATATCGGCAATCATCGCTTGCATCCCGAAACCCTGATGCTCAGCTACGGCTTCGATCCACAGCTTTCGGAAGGCGCCGTCAAGCCGCCGGTCTTTCTCACCTCCACCTTCGTCTTCAAGACTGCCGAGGAAGGCCGCGACTTCTTCGATTTCGTCTCCGGCCGGAAGGAGCCGCCGAAAGGCACCGGCGCGGGGCTCGTCTATTCGCGTTTCAACCATCCCAACAGCGAGATCGTCGAGGACCGCCTCGCCGTCTTCGAAGGAGCGGAAGCCTGCACCCTGTTCTCCTCCGGCATGTCGGCGATCGCCACGACGCTCCTCGCCTTCACCCGCCCCGGTGATACGATCCTGCATTCGCAGCCGCTTTATGGCGGCACCGAAACGCTGCTCGCGCGCACCTTCCAGACTCTCGGCATCTCGTCGGTCGGCTTCTCCGACGGGGTGAACGAAGCGGCGGTGCGCAAGGCAGCCGAAGCGGCGCTCGCCAAAGGCCGCGTTTCGGTTATTCTGATCGAGACCCCATCCAATCCGCTCAACACGCTGGTCGATATCGCGCTGATGCGGACCGTCGCCGATGAGATCGGCAAGACGCAGGACACCAGGCCGGTCATCGTCTGCGACAACACATTGCTCGGCCCCGTATTCCAGCATCCGCTCGAGCATGGCGCCGACATCTCGCTTTATTCCCTCACCAAATATGTCGGTGGCCATTCCGATCTCATCGCCGGCGCGGCGCTGGGCTCACGCGCCACCATCAAGCCGGTCAAGGCACTGCGCGGCGCCATCGGCACGCAGCTCGATCCGCACTCCTGCTGGATGCTCGGCCGCTCGCTCGAAACACTCGCGCTCCGCATGGAGAAGGCCGACGACAATGCGCTGGCGGTGGCGCAGTTCCTCGAGGAGCATCCGAAGGTCGCCAAGCTGCATTATCTGCCCTTCCTCGACGCGGCGGATCCGGCGGCGCAGGTCTACAAGCAGCAATGCGCCGGCGCCGGCTCGACCTTCTCCTTCGACATCAAGGGCGGTCAGGCCGCCGCCTTCGTTTTTCTCAACAATCTGCAGATCTTCAAGTTGGCGGTGAGCCTCGGCGGCACCGAGTCGCTCGCCAGCCACCCCGCCGCCATGACCCATTCCGGCGTGCCGAAGGAGGTGCGCGACCGCATCGGCATTCTCGATACGACCATCCGCCTGTCGATCGGCGTCGAACATCCCGACGATCTCATCGCCGATATCGCCCAGGCGCTGGCGGCCGCATGACCGGAGCAAGCCGGACGTCACGCTTCATCAAAGCGGGCCCAGACAAGGTCTATGCAGCGTTCATGGATCCTGCCGCCCTCGTGGTCTGGATGCCGCCCGGCGAGATGACCGGGCGGCTGCATGATTTCGACGGCCGCGAAGGCGGCGGCTATCGCATGTCGCTGTTCTATCCGGCAGATGAGGAGACGATGCGCGGCAAGACGGCGGACAACGAAGACATGGTCGATGTGCGGTTCATCGAGCTCGAGCCTTCGCGGCGGATCGTCGAAGCGGTCACCTTTCACAGCCCCGATCCCGCCTTCGCCGGCGAGATGCGGATCCATATCCGCTTCGACCCCATGCACGGCGGAACCGAAGTGACCTTCATCTGCACGGGCATTCCGCCTGGCATACGGCCCGAGGACAATGATACCGGCACGCGCCAGTCGCTCGATCAACTCGCCCATTTTATCGAGGCCGACTAGATCATCCGCGGCGAGTGGCCCAGCGTCCGGAGTAGAGCGACAAGCTGGCTTTGTTGCATCGTGCCGGTCTTGCGATAGATGCGGGCGAGATAGGTGTGGGCGGTCTTCGGTGTGATCCCGGACTCGACGGCGATCTGTTGCAGGGAACGGCCTGCCGCCAGCGCGACAGCGAAACGAGCCTCGGCCGGCGACAGAGAGAAGGTCATCCGCGCCATCTCGGCGAGGCCCTCCGGCATTTCCATCCTGAGATCGCGCAGGATCACCGCCGCCCGCCGGTCGGCGCGCTGACCATAGATCGTCATGTCGGCATAAGGCGCCACCGAAACGACGACACGCGCGGGCGCCAGGTCATCGTCGCCCGATGCCAGCACGATCGTCCCGCCGGCGCCCGGAAAATCGCTGGTCTCGGCGCAGACCGCGCCGAGCATCCGCCCCAGCTCCGCGGCGGCCTTGCGCTCGACCGGGGCCAGGCGTCCGTTCTTCAGGCGCAGCGGCGCATCGGGGCGCGCGAGCACGCTCTCGGCCGCCTCATTGAGGCGCAGCACCTTTCCGGAACCGTCGGTAATCAGGAGACCGAAGGGCAGGTGCGAGAAAGCTGTCGCTGTTTCGCGCGTCGCTTCGATGAGGCGGCCGATCTCTCCCGAGCGTATGAGATGAGGGGCGAGAAGGCCGAGCGCGCTGATCTCCTCCTCTTCGAATGGCCGCTGGCGTTCGCCCCGCTGCACGTCGAAGAACCAATAGCTGCCGGCGCGCTGCAGAAGATTGACCGACAAGCCGTCGAACATGTCGCGCGGCCGGCAATATTCCGTCCAGAGACGGGTGCGCATCAGGGCCGGACGATCGAGATGATAAATCGACCGGAACACCTGTCCGGCCGGCAGGTCGCTCCACTGCACCAGCAGCGGCGCCGCTTCAGTGAGCACGCCAAGCAGTGCCTCGTTCGCCACGGTGAATCCCGGGTCATCGAGCGACGCCAGGGCCGTTGATTTTCCGCCGTCGGAATAAGCGATGCAGGCACGCGACCCGTCGAAAAGGCGGTTGAGCCGACCGATCGTCTCCGGCCACTGGCTCGGGTCGTAAGCGGCCTCATAGAGCGCATTTATCACCCGCGACAATTCATCGATGCCGATCGAATTCATGAGAATGCGCCCCCGCGCCGGTTGTGGATCCGATCGCCGCATCGCTATCGGTGGTTGCGTTCTTCCCACATGCCGTCGTCGCGATCAATTCGGCCTGAGCCGGTATTCGTTTCTCTCCATGCATAATATGGAAAACTGCCGCCATGGCAGTCGCAATATTCCGACTAGTCTCATCCGTCTTCCGCCTGCTACGGCGGCGCCCATAGTCCGCGACGATGACGGGGGCTTAGCGCGATGGCGGCCGTGTCGTCGCGTCGATTGCCGATGTCCTTGCACCAGAGATTTAATGGCCCTCTCCTCCTCTGGCCGCAAGGCTTCGGCGCGGCGTAGCCGTCGCAATATTCCGACTATCGAATGCAAATGCCCGGCTGCTATCCCTCAGTTGCTCCACGCCCGATACCGTCAACATGGTTCCGGCTTCCTCAAGTGTCCCCACTCGGAAGCTTTGGACCGGATGACGGTGATCGCGGCGCGAGCGCCGGCGCGATGGTCCCGGGATCGTCGTGCCGGCTGCCCTATTATCGGGCGAGCCTCATCCCTTGCCGTCCTTTCCCGGAAGGGGCTCCGTCAGATAACGCTGGATCGTGGCGCCGATTACCTTGATGATCGTCTCATGCGGCATCGCCACCAGCGGCGGCAGCTTCAGCACATACCGCGTATAAGCGAGGCCTACCGTCTGCGTCGCGATCAGCGACGCGACCTCGCGCGCATCAGCTTCGCTTCCGCGTAAACGCCCGACCAGGGTGACGATCTGATCGCGGAAGACGCCGCGCAGCCGCTCGGCCGCCTCCTCATTGCTCGCCGATGAGCGCAGCAGAAGCTGGAGAGAGTCGGCATCGGGTTCCTCCCAGCGCTTGAGGAAATGCGTGATGATCGCCTCGCCGAGCTTGTCGCGCGGATGGCGGCTCAGATCGGGTATGCGCAATTCCACCGTCATCGCCGCAGAGAACAGGCCGCGCTTGCTTTCGAAATACCGCATCACCATCGAGGGATCGATGCCGGCATCGGCTGCCACCTTGCGGATGGTGGTGCGCTCGAAACCTTCCTTGCGAAAACGCTCGCGGGCCGCCTCGACGATGCGCGCGCGCGTCGCATCGGATTTGCGGAGCTTCAAAACTTCCTTATTTTCCTCAGATAATTCAGCCATTTAGGTCAATTTCGTGAAGCATGGCGCGGGCCTCAGGGTGCAGGTCCATGTTGACAAGGGAACCTCGATGGATATATGCCAACAGTTGTTGGCTTTTATCCGAATGTCAAGACCGACGTCGGCGCCGAGAAAATGATGAAACGACTGGCAATCATAGTGGCCGTGCTCGTCCTGGGCGGCCTCCTCGCCTGGTGGCTCGATGTGCCGGCCCGCCTTGGCCTCGGCGCGCCTGCCAATGGTCCGATCACGCTTTACGGCAATGTCGATATCCGTCAGGTCGAGCTCGGCTTCCGTGTCAGCGGGCGGATCAGCGCCATGGATTTCGACGAAGGCGACAGCATCAAGCCTGGCGATGCGCTCGCCCGCCTCGACGCCAAGCCCTATGAAGACGCGCTCGCCGCCAGTCAGGCCCAGGCCGCATCGCTCAAGGCGCAGCTCGACAAGCTGGTGGCCGGCCCCAGGATTGCCGAGATCAGCCAGGCGCGCGCCCAGCTCGACGAGCAGACCGCCAATTACGAAAACGCCAAGCTCGCTTATGAACGCGCCGCGCAATTGCGCCCCGGCGGCGCCATCGCGCAATCGACGCTCGACAGCGCGAAAGCCGGGCGCGATGCGGCGCTCGCCCGTGTCGTCTCGGCACAGCAGGCGCTCGATCTCCTCCTCGAAGGCACGCGCAGCGAGGATATCGCGGCCGCCCGCGCCAATCTCCAGCAGGCGGAAGCCAATGTGGCCGCGGCCCAGACCTCGCTCGCCGACACGGAGCTCAAGGCACCCGCTTCCGGCACCGTCCTGTCTCGCCTGCGCGAGCCCGGCGCCATTATCGCGCCCAGTGACATCGTCTATGTGCTCTCTCTCGACCGGCCGGTCTGGGTGCGCGCCTATGTGCCGGAGCCTGTGCTGGGCAAGATTCATCCCGGTCTCGAGGTCACGATCACCACCGATTCCGCGCCGGACCGTCCCTATCGCGGCAAGATCGGCTTCATCTCGCCGGTTGCGGAATTCACCCCCAAATCGGTCGAGACGCCGGAACTCAGAACCGATCTCGTCTATCGCCTCAGGGTCGTCGTCGATGCGCCCGATCAGGGATTGCGCCAGGGCATGCCGGTGACGGTGCACGTCCCCGGGCCATGAGCGAGGACTTCGTCCTTATCGACAAGGTCAGCAAAGCCTTCGGCTCGGGCGCTCCGGCTCTCGACCAGATCACGGCCGCCGTCAGAGGTGGTGAGATCACCGGTCTCGTCGGGCCCGATGGCGCCGGCAAGACGACGCTGATCCGGCTGATGACCGGGCTGCTGCTGCCCGATGCCGGCACACTCAGCGTGCTCGGCTTCGACACGCGGCGCGAGGCGGCGCGCATCCAGGCGGCGATCGGCTATATGCCGCAGCGCTTCGGCCTCTATGAGGATCTGAGCGTCCAGGAGAATCTCGATCTCTATGCCGATCTGCGCGGCCTCCCCCAGGCCGAGCGCGCCCAGGTCTTCGACGAGCTCCTGAGCTTCACCGACCTCAAGCGCTTCACCGGGCGCCTCGCCGGCAAATTATCGGGCGGCATGAAGCAAAAGCTCGGCCTTGCCTGCGCGCTGCTCAAGAAGCCGCGGCTCCTGCTGCTCGACGAGCCGGGCGTCGGCGTCGACCCGATCTCGCGGCGCGAATTGTGGAAGATGGTGAAGGATCTCACCAGCGAAGGCATCGGCGTCGTCTGGTCGACCGCCTATCTCGACGAAGCGGAGGCCTGCACGCGGGTGCTGCTGCTCAATCAGGGCAAGCTTCTCTTCACCGGTCCGCCGGCCGAGCTCACGGAACGCGTCGAGGGCCGCGTCTACAAGATCACCGGCATCGAAGGCCGCAGGCGTCCGTTGCTGGCCAATATGCTCGACCGGCCGGGCGTGCTCGACGGCGTCATCCAGGGCGAAGCCATCCGCATCGTCACCGAACCGGGCGCCGACCACGATACGCTCAAGGGTGGCGACGGGACAAAGATCGTGCCGGCGCCGCCGCGTTTCGAGGACGCCTTTGTCGACATGCTGGGCGGCGGACCTGGCGGCCGCTCGAAGCTGGCGGAAGCGACGCGCCCGCAAGCCGATGCCGACAGGTTTGTCATCGAGGCGCACGGCCTCACCAAACGCTTCGGAGACTTCACCGCGGCCCAGGACATCACCTTCGATATCAAGCGCGGCGAGATCTTCGGTCTGCTCGGGCCCAACGGCGCCGGCAAGTCGACGACCTTCAAGATGCTGTGCGGGCTCCTCAAGCCGACCGCCGGCGAAGGCCGCGTCGCCGGCTTCGATCTGAGGCGCGACACGGCCGAAGCGCGTAACCGCCTGGGCTACATGGCGCAGAAATTCTCGCTCTATGGCGATCTCAGCGTCGCGCAGAATCTCGATTTCTTCGCCGGCGTCTATGGGCTCAAAGGCCAACACAAGCGGGACAAGATCAAGCTCGTCACGGACATCTTCGACTTCGCCCGTTATGCCAGTCAATCGGCCAAGGACCTGCCGCTCGGCCACAAGCAGCGCCTGGCGCTCGCCTGCGCCGTCATGCATGAGCCGGAAGCGTTGTTCCTCGACGAGCCGACCTCCGGCGTCGATCCGATCACCCGGCGCGAATTCTGGACTCATATCAACGGGCTCGTCGAAAAGGGCGTCACCATCCTTGTCACCACGCATTTCATGGACGAGGCCGAATATTGCGACCGCATCTCGCTCATCTTCCGCGGCAAATCGATCGCGCTCGGCTCCCCCGACGAACTCAAAGCCCGCGTCGCCTCACCCGCCAATCCCGACCCCACGATGGAAGACGCCTTCATCGCGCTGGTCGAGGGATCGGAGAAGGAGGCGGCATGAGCGACTCCACCTCCCTCCGCCGCCTCTCAGCCCTCGTCCGCAAGGAGACCTATCAGATCCTGCGCGACCCGAGCAGCATCCTCATCGCCTTCGTGCTGCCGCTGATCCTGCTGTTCCTCTTCGGCTATGGCGTGTCGCTCGACGCGACGCGCACGCGGCTCGGCATCGCCGTCGAGGAGATGACGCCCCTCACCCAGGATATCGCGGCGAGCTTCCAGGCGTCGCGTTATTTCGAGGTGAAGATGGGCCGCGACCGGCGCGACTTCGAAGAGGCGCTGGTGGTGGGCGAGGTGCGCGGCATCGTCGTCATCCCGCAGACCTTCGCCAGCGACTTCACCGCCCATACGCATCCACAGATCCAGGTCATCGTCGACGGCACCGATCCCAATACCGCGAGCTTCGTGCAGAATTACGTGCAGGGCGTCGTCGCCACCTGGATGAAACAACGCGCCAGCGAGACCCAGGCCGAGCCTCCCGGCATCAATGTCGAGCAGCGCTTCTGGTTCAATCCCGAGCTCACCAGCCGTAACTTCCTGGTACCGGGGTCGATCGCCATCGTGATGACGCTGATCGGCACGCTCCTCACCGCTCTCGTCGTGGCGCGCGAATGGGAGCGCGGCACGATGGAGGCGATGATGGCGACGCCGGTCACCGCCGCCGAGCTGCTCGCCGGCAAGATCCTGCCCTATTTCATCTTGGCCATGACCTCGATGACGCTCTGCGTGCTGGTCGCCGTCTTCCTGTTCGGCGTGCCGTTCCGCGGCTCACTGCTCGCCCTTTATGCGATCTCGGCGGCCTTCCTGTTGCCGGCGCTCGGCCAAGGCCTCCTCATCTCGGCTGCGACGCGCAATCAGTTCCTCGCCTCGCAGCTGGCACTGCTGTCGGCCTTCCTGCCGGCCTTCCTGCTGTCGGGCTTCCTGTTCGAGATCGGCTCGATGCCGACGATCATCCAATGGGTCAGCGCCATCGTGCCGGCGCGCTACCTGATCCCCAGCCTGCAGACCGTGTTCCTCGCCGGCGATATCTGGCCGCTCCTCTTGCGCAATATCGCCATCATGCTGCTGGCCGGTGCCGTGTTCCTCGGCCTCGCCGCCCGCAGCACGCGCAAAAGGCTCGCCTGACATGTGGGCACGGATCCATGCCTTGATCATCAAGGAGCTGCTGGCGATCCTGCGCGATCCGCGCGGTCGCATGGTGATCATCGTGCCGCCGATCCTGCAGCTTTTCGTCTTCTCCTATGCGGCGACTCTCGAAGTCACGAATGTCGACATCGTCGTCCTCAACCGCGACAGCGGCAAATGGGGCCAGGAGCTCATCCAGCGTATCGAAGGGGCCCCCAGCTTCCGCCAGATCCGGCGCACCGAGGATCAGAAGAAAGTCCATGAGCTCATCGACCATCAGGAGGTGATCGCGGCCGTCCAGATCGGGCCTGATTTCTCGCGCGCCCTGGAGGCCGGCCGCCCCGGTGAGGTGCAGGTCATTCTCGACGGCCGGCGCTCGAATGCTTCACAGATCGTCGCCGGCTATCTGAACCAGATCATCGCGCGTCTCGCCGCCGATCTCGCGACTCCCCGCCAGCTTTCGGCCGCCATCTCCATCGTGCCGCGCAACTGGTTCAATCCCAATCTCACTTACATCTGGTTCACCGTACCGAGCCTCGTCGCCATTATCGCGCTGCTGATCGGCCTTATCGTGACGGCGCTGTCGGTGGCGCGCGAGCGCGAGCTCGGCACTTTCGACCAATTGATGGTCTCACCCCTTCGGACGCATGAAATCCTCATCGGCAAGCTCACGCCGCCGATGCTGATCGGCTTGTTCCACATCACCATCTATGTGCTGACGGCGGTGTTCTTCTTCGAGATTCCGTTGCGCGGCTCGCTGCTGCTGCTCTACGGCAGCGCTCTCTTCTATCTCGCCTCGGTGGTCGGCATCGGCCTTTTCATCTCGTCGCTGTCGATGACCCAGCAGCAGGCGATCCTCGGCGCCTTCGTCTTCATGGTGCCGGCCGTGCTGCTGTCGGGTTTCGCCACCCCGATCGAGAACATGCCGGACTGGCTGCAGCCCATCACCTATGTCAATCCGCTGCGGTATTTCCTGGTGGTGGTGAAGGGCGTGTTCCTGAAAGACATCCCGCCGAGCGAGGTCCTCCACAATACGATACCCTTGGCGCTCATCGCCCTCTTCACGCTGAGCGCAGCGGCGTGGCTGTTCAGGAGCCGGCTCGAATAGCGGTGTTGCGTGGAAAGAGTTTAGTGGATCCCGGCCTTCGCCGGGATGACGATAATTGTCAGCGCACCACCGCCGCCGTCTGGCCAAAGAGAATCTTCTTCTCCTCTTCCGTCATCGGCTTGCCGGCGGTCGGGTTGACGGCCTTCACCAGATCATAGGCGGCGATCGTCGCGGGCCGCGCGCGAATGGTTTCGAACCAGCGCTTCAGATGCGAGAAGTCATTGAGGTCCTGGCCTTGCCGCTCATGCGACACGGTCCAGGGATAGGACGCCATGTCGGCGATCGAATAGTCGTCACCGGCGACAAAGGGGCGATCAGCGAGGCGCTTATTGAGCACGCCATAGAGACGGTTCGTCTCCTTGGTGTAGCGGTCGATCGCATAAACGATCTTCTCGTTGGAATAATTGCGGAAGTGATGGTTCTGGCCGACCATCGGACCCAGGCCACCCATCTGCCAGAACAGCCATTGCAGAACTTCGGCGCGCCCGGCGAGGTCGGCTGGAATGAACTTCCCGGTCTTCTCGGCGAGATAGAGCAGGATGGCGCCCGACTCGAAAAGCGCGATCGGCTTGCCGCCCTTCGCAGGCTTGGTGTCGACGATCGCCGGAATGCGGTTGTTCGGCGAGATCGCCAGGAAATCCGGCTTGAACTGCTCACCCTTGCCGATATCGACCGGGATGATGCGATAAGGAAGCCCCGCCTCCTCCAGGAACATCGTGATCTTATGGCCGTTGGGCGTCGTCCAATAATAGAGATCGATCATGGCTGGCTCACTTTTGGAGGGATTGCGGAAGGGAAGGCCTGTCCTTCAGGTAGGCGGCAAGCCGGCCGATCTCAACCGGAGAAAGACGCAAGCCCAGCTTGCTGCGCCGCCAGATGATGTCCTCGACGGTCCGCGCCCATTCGGTATCCAGAAGGTAATCGACCTCTCTGTGGTGTAGGTCGGCGCCGATCAGCGGACCCAGATCGGCAAGTTTGCTCGCCCCTTTCAGCATCTCCTCGGCGCGGGTGCCGAATTGCTGAACATAGCGATCTGCCTGGGTTTCCTTGAGCCAAGGGAAGCGCTGCTTGAAGCTCCTGCGATAGGCCTCGAGGCCGGCCGGGCCGACATCGCCACCCGGCAATATGTCGGTGCGCGAGGGACTGTCGGCGGGCCACGGCATCACGGCGCAGAGCTTCTGCATTGCATGCTCCGCAAGGCGGCGATGCGTGGTGAGCTTGCCTCCAAAGACGGTGAGGACCGGCGCCTGGCCTGGGGCATGGTCGATCTCGAAGGAGTAATCGCGCGTCAAGGTCGAGAGATCGCCGTCGCGCCCGCCGCCCGTCTCGAACAGCGGCCTCACACCCGAATAGCTCCACACGATGTCGGCGCGGGTTACCGGCTTTTTGAGGAACGCATTCACCTCGGCCAGCATGTAATCGATTTCCTTGTCTGAGATCGCAACCTTCTCCGGCGCATCCTCCCAAGGCTCATCCGTCGTCCCGATCGAGGTGAAGTCACGCTCATAGGGAAAGGCTTCCATCAGCCGGCCATCCTGCGTCTGCAGGAAATAACCGTGCTCGCCCTCCCATTGCCGCGGCACGACGATGTGGCTGCCGCGCACCAGGCGCAATTTGCGCCCGACCGGAATCTGCATCTTGCCCGCCACATCGACGACCCACGGGCCGGCGGCATTGACGAGCGCTCGAGCCTCGACCGTGAACTGCCGGCCGTCACCTTCGAGCGTGATGCTCCACAGATCACCCGCACGCGCCGCGGTCACGAAACGGTGACGGGGCCAGATCGCGGCGCCGGCGCGTTTTGCCCCCAATAAATTGGCGATGACGAGACGCGCATCATCGCCGCGGCAATCGGAATAAGCGAAGGCATGACGATAATCGGGCTTCAAGGCGACGCCGGCCGTATGTTTCCGGAGATTGATCGCTTCCGAGCGCTTCAATACTTTCCGTCTCGCCAGATAATCATAGAAGAGAAGACCGAGGCGGATCATCCAGCGCGGCCGCTGGCTCGCGACATAGGGCAGAACGAGCCGCAGCGGCCAGACGAGATGCGGCGTGCGCCGCATCAGGATCTCGCGCTCGAGCAAGGCATCGCGCACCAGCTTGAAGTCATAGGTCTCGAGATAGCGCAAGCCGCCATGAATAAGCTTGGAGGAGCGCGACGAAGTGCCTTCGGCGAAATCCTGCATTTCGGAGAGGCCGACGGCGAGGCCTCGTCCCGCTGCATCGCAGGCGATCGCCGCGCCATTGACGCCGCCGCCGATGACGAAGAGGTCGTAGATCTTATTCTGGTCAGTCACGTTTCTGTTGCCCCCTGCCATAACCGGCGATCAGCAGATCGACGGCCCTGGTCCAGTCTTCATAAGCACGTTGATAAGATGCCGACGGCGAAACCGTTTCGCCCGGCCGCGGAATCTTCCGCAATTCATCGAGCGAGCTCCAGCAGCTTGATCCCAGGCCCGCCATCAAGGCGCAGCCGAAGGGCGTCATCGCATCGGACGTCGAGACGAACAAAGGTGTGCCCAGCACGCTCGCCTGCATCTGGGTGAAATAGGCCGAGCGCGTCACGCTGCCATCGGCCTTCACCATCGGCAGCGTCTCGCCGCCGCTCAGGCGATCGAGCACGGCGCGGATCTGATAGGCGACGGCCTCGAGGCCGGCATGGGCGATCTGCCCCTTGTCCGTCGCTTCGCTCAGGCCCAGGAGGGCGGCGCGCACATCCGGCTGCCACCAGGGCGACGCAAGCCCCTGGAAAGCCGGCACCAGCAGAACCTCGCCGCTCGTGCCCGTCTTCTCGGCCAAGGCCGCCACCGCAGCGCCGCGACCTTCGATCGACAGGCGCTGGCTCAGCCAGTCGAGGATCTTGCCGGCATACATCACGAAGCCTTCATAGGCGTAGCAGGTCTGCCCGGTCCGCCAGGCAATGGTGCGGATGATGCCATCACCGGTGGACTTCGGCGGCGCCGTGCCGGCATTCATCCAAAGGAAGGCGCCGGTGCCGTAAGTCACCTTCAGCTCGCGCGCCGCAAAGCAGCCATGGCCGAACAGGGCCGCCTGCTGGTCGCCCATCACGCCGCGGATCGGAATGGCGGCGCCGAGCACTTCAGCACTGGTCGCTCCGAAATCGCCGTCGGAACGGCGCACGTCCGGGAAATCGCGGAGATCGAGATCGAACAGCGCGCAGAGTTCCTTGTCCCAGTCCAGCCGCGCGATGTCGAACAGCATGGTGCGGGATGCGTTGCCGGGCTCAGTCGCCCAGGTCCTGCCCTGGCTCAGCGCCGAGATGAGCCAGCTGTCGACGGTGCCCCAGCGCAGCCGCCCATCGCGCAGACCCTGCCAGATCTCGGGCCGGTGGCGCTTCAGCCAATGGAGCTTGCCGGCGGTGAAGGTGGGATCGAGATCGAGGCCGGTGCGGCTGCGGATGAGACGCAAAGTGTCATCGCTTCTGAGCCGCTCAAGCTCCTCGGCGCCGCGCCGGCACTGCCAGACGATGGCCGGCATGACAGCCTCGCCGGTCTTCGCATCCCAGACCACCAGGGTCTCGGTCTGGTTGGCGATGCCCAGCGCCAGGACCTGCGACGGTTTCAACGCCAGCCGCTCCAGCAATTCACGGATGCAGGCCTGCACATTGGCAACCATGGAGCCGGAGTCCTGCTCGACGAAGCCGGGCTCAGGCGCTGACGTTGCGATCGGGCGCACCGCAGCGGCGAGGATCACACCTTGGGTGTCGAGCGCCACCACCTTGGTGTTGGTCGTGCCCTGATCGATGCCAAGGATGATCTCGTGCGGGCGCGACATGGGCGTTTCGAAGTGGTCCTAACGGCAGGCGGGCCGGCACATTGCCATGGCAAAACTGAAATGTACAAGACGGCTTATATGAGCCATGCGATCCCGGCATTGCAGATCGCGGCGGCAGCCCCCATCTTCATTTTCCCCGCCCGCGACCCCAGGTTTCCCCAATGATCGCCTATTCCGTTCTCGATCTTGCCCCCATTCCCGAAGGATCGAAAGCCGCCGACGCGCTGCGCAATTCGCTCGATCTGGCGCGGCATGCCGAGAACCTGGGCTACAAACGCTTCTGGCTCGCCGAGCATCACAATATGAGCGGCATCGCCAGTGCCGCGACCTCGGTGGTGATCGGCTATGTGGCGGGCGGCACCAAGACGATCCGCGTCGGGTCGGCCGGCGTCATGCTGCCCAACCACGCGCCTTTGGTCATCGCCGAGCAGTTCGGCACGCTCGAGTCGCTCTATCCCGGCCGCATCGACCTGGGTCTCGGCCGCGCCCCCGGCACGGACATGCTCACCGCACGCGCTTTGCGCCGCGATCCCGCCACCGCCGCCGACCAGTTCCCGCAGGATGTCGTCGAATTGCAGATCTATTTCGACGACCCGGATCCCGGGCAGAAGATCCGCGCCGTGCCCGGCGCCGGGCTGAAAGTGCCGTTGTGGATTTTAGGGTCGAGCCTGTTCGGCGCGCAGCTCGCGGCGCATCTGGGGCTGCCCTTCGCCTTCGCCTCGCATTTCGCGCCCGACTCGCTGATGCAGGCCATCGCCATCTATCGCGAGCGCTTCCAGCCGTCCCGGCAGCTCGACAAGCCCTATGTGGCGGCGGCGGCCAATATCATCGCGGCCGACAGCGATGCCGAGGCGCGACGCATCTTCACATCGTTGCAACAGGCCTTCATCCGCTTGCGGCGCGGCCAGCCCGGCCAGTTGCCGCCCCCCATCGACGACATCGACAGCTTCGCCAATCCGCTGGAGAAAGCGAATGTCGATCACTCGCTCGTCTATTCCTTCGTCGGCGCGCGCGACAAAGTGAAAAGCGGCATCGAAGGTTTTCTCGCCCAGACCCAGATCGACGAGCTCATCGTCACCGGCCATATCTTCGATCACCAGGCGCGGCTGCGCTCGCTCGACATCGCCGCTGGCATTCTGAAGGACCTGGTCAAATCCTGAATCTTTTCAGGAATTTGTACTGGGTTTTTAATAAAATAATTCACCAGCCGGCGAAGGGTGCGATCGTCTGATCGCTCACCGCGCCCGCTTCGACATCGGCGAGGCTGCGGTCGAGAATGGCGAGCGCCTCGTCGACATCCGGCTTCGTCAGGACGAGCGGCGGCGTGAGCTCCAGCACATTCGACTCGAGTCCGACATAATAGAGGACGAGGCCCAGCTCGAAGGCGCGATAGACGGTCTTGGCCGCATAACGTTTGCTGCGGTCGGGATCGAGCTCGATGCCGATGGCGAGGCCGCGGCCGCGCACCTCCCGGATCATCCTGTGGCGTTGCTGGAGGCGTTCGAGTCCATCGAGGAAGTAGCCGCCGACGGATGCGGCATTGTCCGCCAGCCGCTCGCGCTTGATCGTGTCGAGCACCGCGAGCCCGGCCGCCGCCGAGACCGGATTGCCATGCAAGGTCTGCATCGCGAAGGACGAGGCGAAATCGAGAATGCGGGCCGGCGCCACCGCGGCGGCGAGCGGCAGGCCGCCGCCCAGGCCCTTGCCGAGGCAGACGATGTCGGGAACGAAATCGTCATGGGCATAGGCATGCAGTCGGCCGGTGCGGGCAAGGCCGACCTTCACCTCATCGCTGACGATCAGGATGCCGTAGCGCCGGCACAGCGCCGTCAGCTCTTTCAGGAAGCCGGGCGGCGGCACGATCATGCCGCCATCGGACTGGATCGGCTCGATGAAGAGCGCCGCCACCTGGTCGCCCGGACAGGTCGTCTTGAGCAGATGCTCGACCAGCTCGAGCACGCGGGCGCCGCTCGCGTCGCCCATGAAAGGCCGTGACGCGGCCGGATAGGGAATGAGGGTGAGGCCCGCATGGCGCGACGCATGGGTCTGCACGCTGTGGCCCGAGATCGCCATCGAGGCCGCCGTGCCGCCATGATAGGCGCCGGCGAAAGCAATGATGCGCGAGCGCCCGGTCGCCGCCGTCACCGCCCGGAACATCGCCTCATTGGCATCCGATCCCGAATGGCCGAGCCAGACCTTGGCGCCTTCGATCTCCGGCACCGTGGCAAGCAGGCTTTCCGCCAGCTCCACCGCCGGCAGATTTGCGGAGGACAGCACGCTGGCGCCGGCCGGATGGGCGACGGCGCGGGTCACCGCCGCGACCAATGCCGGATGGCCGTAGCCCAGGCCCGCCGCGCCCCAGGCGGCGGAGAGATCGAGCAAAGAGCGTCCCGACTGGTCGATGACCCGTGTTCCGGCTCCGCCCGTCAAGGCGGAGGGAAAGAAACGCAGCTTCTGCAAATTGCCGATCGCCGCTTCGTCGCGGGCGTAGAGATCATTCACGGTCATGAACGTTTGCCGGTCTGGGCGGGGATCAGGCCTTCCGGCCGGAGCACGAGAATGAGGATGACGATGCCGAGCACGAAGGCATCGCGATAGGGCAGGATCGCGGCCGGCAGGAAGGCCTGGCAGGCGACCTCAAGAAAGCCCAGCACGAATCCGCCGGCGACCGCACCGGCAAGACCGCCGAGGCCGCCGATGATCGCCGCGACGAAAGCCTTCAGCACCGGCACGAAGCCCATCAGCGGATCGACGGAGCCCCGCTGCGCCACCCAGAGAAAGGCGGCGACGCCGGCCAGCACGCCCGAGACGGCGAAAGCGACCGCCACCACGCGATTGGCTGGAATGCCCATGAGCCTAACGACAGCGAAGTCCTGGGCGGCGGCGCGCATCGCGGTGCCGACCACCGTATGTTTGAGGAACAGCAACAGGCCGCCCAGCGACACCGCGGTGGCGACGATCGACAGCAGCGGAATGACGCCGATATGAGCGAAGCCGAGATCGATGCTGCCGGCGAGCCCGGAGGGCATCGGCACCGGCATGCCGCGCGCGCTGATGCCGTTCTGGAACAGGACACGCAGGATCACGCTCACCGCGAAGCTTGTCAGCAGCAGGCCAGTGACATCGGCGCGGCGCATCGGCCGGAAGGCGACCCGCTCGATGAGCAGCGCCATGGCGACGGCGGCGAAAATCGCGACGACGATGGCGATCGGCAAGCCCATCGACACGCCGATGGCGAAGAACAGGCCGTAGCCCGCCACCGTCATCAGCTCGCCATGGGCGAAATTGATCAGCCCGACGATCGAGAACACCACCGCGAGCCCCAGCGCCAGCAGCGCATAGATGCCGCCAAGGCTGATCGCGTTGACGAGCTGCTGAATGAAGAATTCCATGTTCCCTCAGTCGTCATCCCGGCGAAAGCCGGGACCCATAAAAGCCTCTCCACGCGAGCAGCCCTGCCCGCTTTGCACGAATTTAGTGGGTCCCGGCTTTCGCCGGGATGACGGAGAAGGGTGGGAAAGACTTTTCACCTGTCTCCTCCTCACGCCGCCAGATACGCGGCGCGCACTTCGTCCGACTGCGCCAGCTCGCGGCCCTTGCCCTGCAGCGTGATGCGACCATTGACCAGCACATAGCCGCGATCGGCGATATCGAGGGCGCGCACCGCATTCTGCTCGACGAGCAGGATGGTGATGCCCTTCTGGCGCAAGCTGGCGATGAGGCGGAAGACCTCATCGACGATCTTGGGCGCCAGACCCAGCGACGGCTCATCGAGCAGCAACAGGCGCGGCTGCGACATGAGCGAGCGCGCAATGGCGAGCATCTGCTGCTCGCCGCCCGACAGAAGCCCGGCGCGCTGGCGATAGCGCTCGCGCAGAATTGGGAACAGCGTCAACATCTCTTCGCGCGTAGCGTCGAGGCTTGCGCCCTTATGATGCATGGCGCCGCCGAGCAGCAGATTCTCGGCGACGGTGAGTGCGGGAAATACGCGGCGTCCCTCCGGCGTCAAAGCGATGCCGCGCCTCGATATATCCTCAGGCTTGAGGCCGATGAGATTCTGGTTCTCGAAGCGGATCACGCCGGTCGCCGGCGCCAGGCCCGCGATGCCCGCCAGCGTCGAGGTCTTGCCGGCGCCATTGGCGCCGAGCAAGGTCACGATCTCGCCTTGCGCCACGGTGAAATCGAGGCCTTTAACGGCCTCGATCTGCCCATAACGTATCTTGAGACCCTCGACGCTCAGCATGGTTGTCGCCTCAGGGTGCCGGCACGTCGGCCGGGTTCGGCGTCACGGTCTTGACCAGCGAGCGCGATCCGCCCTTCATCTCGACCAGGGCGATATCGCGGGACGGCATGCGGTCGGTGCCGGCATAGGTGATCTTGCCGGTGACGCCTTCGACGTCCTTCAGATTGGCGACCGCATCGCGCAAGGCTTGCGGATCGAGCGAACCCGCCGCCTTCACCGCGGCGTCGATGATGAGGCCGATCTCATAGCCATTGGCGATATAGACCGTATCGAACGGCTTGCCGGTCTTCTCGGTGAACTTCTTGGCGAAGGCCTCGAGCGGCGTGCCGGTCGACGGCAGGCCCGCCGAGGAATGCACGACGCCGTCGACCACATCGCCAAGGCCGGCGACGGTCGGCGTGTCGATGCCGTCCGAGCCCAGCACCGGCGAGGTGACGCCGGCGGCGCGCAGCTGCTTGATGAAGGCCGGGAAGTCCGGCTCATAGGCGGACGTCATGACGACGTCGGGCTGCGGGCTCAGGCTCTTGATCTTGGTGACCTCGGCGGCGAAATCCTGCTGGCCCATCGAATAGGTGCCCTCGCCGGCGATCGTGCCGCCCTTCTTGGTGAAGACCTGCTGGAAATATTCCGGCAGCTTCAGCGTATAGGCCGAGTCCGGCGATTTCAGGATGTAGGCGGTCTTGTAGCCCTTCTCATGGGCGTAATCGGCGAGCACCGTCGCCTGCGCATTATCGGCCGGATAGGTGCCGAACATGAAGTCGCCGACGGCGCTGGTGATGGTCGGCGTCGTGCCGCAGAAGGTGAAGGTCACGACCTTGGCCGGCTGGCTGATCTGGCCGGCGGCGATCGAGGGGTCGGCGTCGCAGGGTGTGATCAGGATGTTGATGCCGGAGGCGACGAGCTCCTGCGCCGCCTGCACCGTCGCCGCCGTGTCGGAGCGCGTGTCCTTCACATCGAGCACGGCCTTGTATTTGCCGCCGAAGCCGCCCGCCGCGTTGATCTCGTCGACCGCCAGTTGGAGGCCGGCGAGCGAGGGCTGGTCGCCGAAGGCCAAGGTGCCGGTCTGCGCCGAGGCGAGGCCGATCTTGAGGTCTTCCGCTTGTGCGGCGAAAGTCAGCGCGCCGAGCGCCGTCAGGCTAAGCAATGCCAATCGCAGTTTCATTTTTTACTCCTCCCGTTGATGGTGTGGATGCGATGATTTCCGTCTCGGGCGCCGCCCCGATATAGGCTTCGATGACCTTGGGATCGCGGCGGATGGCGGCGGGCGCGCCTTCGGCGATCTTCTGGCCCTTGTTGATGACCACGATGTGGTCGCACAGCCGCATGATGAGATGCATGTCGTGCTCGATCACCAGGAGACCCAGGTCAAAATCATGGCGGATGCGGTCGAGCATGGCTTTGAGCGCCTCGGTTTCGACCGGGTTCATGCCGGCGGCCGGCTCATCAAGCAGCAGGTAACGCGGCTTCAGCGCCAGGGCGCGGGCGATTTCGAGGCGGCGGCGCTCGCCATAGGCCAAAGTGCCGGCGAGGCGCTGCGCCTCCTTGGCGAGATCGAGCCTGGCCAGCAGCGTCTCGGCGGCTTTGCGGGCCGCACTCAGATTGCTTTCGATGGTGAGAGCGGCGACCGTCACATTCTCGAGCACCGTCATACGGTCGAAGAGCTTGATCGCCTGGAAGGTACGGCCGAGGCCCGCTTTCGCGATGAGATGCGGGGCGCGGCCCACCATATTCTCGCCATCGATCATCACCGTGCCGCGATCGGGCTTGAGCTGACCGCAGATCAAATTGACCAGCGTTGTCTTGCCGGCGCCATTGGGACCGATGAGGCCAGTCACCTTGCCGCGCGCGATGGCGAAGGAAAGATCGTCACACGCCTGCAGGCCGCCGAAGCGCTTCGAGAGATTCGTGACCGTGAGGCTCTTGTCGCTCGAAGCGGGCTGCGCCGGAGTTTCGGCAGGTGCCGAGGCGGCGAGCGCCTTGAGCTTGGGCCCCAGCTCCTGCAGGCCGACAATGCCGAGTGGCCGGCGCCAGATGGTGAGCAGCAAAGCGAGGCCCAGACCCAATTGCGTCAGGCCGAAGATCACCGGAATCTGCACAAAGCCCAGATCGATGCCGCCTTCCGCCAGGCGCAGGATCTGGATCACCGCGGTGATGAGCGCGGTGCCGACAATGGCGCCGGTGACGGTGAGCATGCCGCCGACGATCAACATGGCGATGAGCAGGAAGGTGAGGTCGAAATAGAAATCCTTGGGCGAAAAGGCCCCGAGGAAATGCCCGTAAAGCGCACCCGCCAAAGCGCCGAGCATCGCGCTCAATATCCAGCCGATATAGCGCACCTGGAACAGCGACACGCCGCAGGCCTGGGCCGCCACGTCGTTCTCACGCGTCGCGCGCAGGCGAAGCCCCGGCCCGGTATCGCGGAACAGGCGGGCAATGAGGATGAAGGCGATGGCAAAGATGAGCGCCGTCACCAAGGTGGTGAGACGGGGCACGCCATAAAATGTCTGGCTGCCGCGGGTGATTTCGCGGGCGCCATTGAGAATCACATGGACGATGATGAGCAGCGCCAGGGTGGCGATCGAGGCCGAGGAACCGCCGAGCCGGGCCACCGGCACGCCGGTGATGAGGCCGGCGATCAGGCCCGCCGCGGCGACCGCCAGCACGGCGACGACGATGCCGGTTTCATGCCCCGCCAGGAAAGCCGGCAATTGCGGCAAGGCCGTTACCTGCAGCGCTTTCGGCATGGTAAGGATGCCCGAGACATAGGCTCCGATTCCCATGAAAGCGGCATGGCCGAAGGAGGTGATCCCCGATCCGCCGGTGAAGACCGAAATCGACAGGACGGCGCAGAGATAAATGAGGAAAAGCGTGGCGATGCGCTCGCCATTGGCGCCGAAGGCAAAACCGGTGACCAGCGCCGCGACGGCGACGATGGCGGCGAGCATCAGCCCGCTGATCAAAGACTCCCGCGATACGCCGAGACCGCCCAACACGTCCTGCCCTGTCCTGTTTTTCTTTCAGGCTAGCAAACCGGCGAACGGCGTCAATTAAATTTTACAGATTGCCTATTTTCCATTCATTCTGTATTTTTTTCTTCAGAAGGCATGACAACCATCATGGCGCTCAAAGACAAGCTCATCGACAGCGAGGCGGATTACACACCGGCGGAACGCAAGGTGATCCGCGTGCTGCTCGCCAATTACCCGGTGGCGGGACTGGCCACCGCGTCGCGTCTCGCCCAGCAGGCCGAGGTGAGCGATCCGACCGTCATCCGGCTCGCCACCAAGCTCGGTTTCTCCGGCTTCATCGAGATGCAGCAGGCCCTGCTCGCCGAGCTCGAGGCGCATATGAACTCAGCCCTCACCATGCTCGAAAGCCGCAAGCCCGCGGTCAGCGCCGAGGGTCTCTATCAGTCCTATGCGGAAGCGACGATCGCGACGCTCAAATCGAGCCAGTCCGACATCCTGCCCGCCGATTTCAACGAGGCGGCCGATCTCCTGATCAGCACGAAGAAGCGCATCTATTGCATCGGCGGCCGATTCACCGGCTTCCTCGCCGCGATCCTGCACCGGCATCTGGTGCAGCTCCGGCCGGGCGCCGTCTGGGTCAATGGCTCGCTCGCCGATCTCGCCGAAACCGTCGCCGATATCGGCAAGCAGGATCTCGTCGTCGCCTTCGATCTGAGGCGCTATCAGCAGGACGTGGTGCAGTTCAGCCGCCAGGCCTATGAGCGCGGCGCCCGCATCATCCTGCTCACCGACAAATGGAAGTCGCCGATCGCGTCCTTCGCCACCGTGACGCTCACCGGCCCGGTCGACACGATCTCGCCTTTCGACACGATGGTGCCGACCATGGTGCAGCTTGAAGCCCTTGTCACCGCCTTCACCGGCAAGCTCGACAAGCAGGTGCGCCCAAGGCTCGAGGAGATCGAGCATTACCGCCGTCTCAACAATGTCGTGCTCGACATGCCGGCGCCCGCCAAATCCAAAACCAGCCAGAAGCAGAAAGCCAAGTCATGAAGCCTGCCACCGTCACCCGCGATGCGCCCTACAAGCGCGAGGAAACCGCCATCCTGTTCGTCGATCTGCAGACCATCTTCTGCACGCCTGGGCTCGATCCCCAGCATCCCGAGCTCAATGCCGAGCACTATTACTTCAAGCGCCTCAAGGCCACGACCATTCCCAATGCGCAGAAGCTGCTGCATGCGGCGCGCGCCTCCGGCGTCCAGGTGCTGCACACGATCATCGAGGCGCTCACCAAGGACGGCCGCGACATCTCGCTCGACCATCGCCTCTCCAATCTCTTCGTGCCGAAGGGCCTGCCGGAAGGCCAGCCGATCAAGGAACTGACACCGATCGACAATGAGATCGTGCTGCCGAAATCCTCCTCGGGCGTCTTCAACTCCACCAATATCGACTATGTGCTGAAGAATCTCGGCATCCGTTATCTCATCATCTCCGGCGTCGTCACCGACCAGTGCGTCGACATGGCGGTGCGCGATGCATCGGACCGTGGCTATCTGGTGAGCCTGCCCGAAGATGCCTGCGGCACCTATACGCAAGCCCGCCATGACAACGCGCTCAAGGCCTTCGGCGGCTATTGCTGGGTCACCGACACCGAAACCGTGCTGAAACGGCTGAAGGAGCTTGCCTAGTGGCTAAAGCAACTTCCACGCCCGGCCTCACCGAGCTCACCACCTTCGTCACCACCGACTATGCCGCGATCACCCGCGGCCGCTCGCTGCCGCGGCGCGACTATGAGAAGGCCAAGGGCAACAAGACCTGCGGCTGGGTGCCGGCCAATATGTCGCTCACCCCCTTCGATCTCATCGCCGATCCCAACCCCTGGGGTTCGGCCGGCGATCTGCGGCTCCTGCCCGATCCCAAGGCGCGCTACCGCACCCATCCGCGCGGCGCTGCGACGGCGCTCGATTTCGTGATGAGCGACATCGTCGAGCTCGATGGCGCGCCCTGGCTGTGCTGCCCGCGCGCCTTTCTGAAAAAAGCGCTCGCCGATTTCGAGAAAGAAACCGGCTCGCGCGTCATCGCCTCCTTCGAGCAGGAATTCCAGATCCGCAATGCCGGCTGGTCGAGCGAGCCCGCTTTCGCGCTTTCGGCCTTGCGCCATGCCGATCCTTTCGGCCCCGAGCTTGTCGGCGCGCTCGATGAAGCGGGCTGCGGACCGGAAAATTTCATCGCCGAATATGGCCGCGACCAGTTCGAGATCACCACCGCCCCGGCGCCCGGCCTCGTCGCCGCCGACCGCTGCGTCGCCATCCGCGAGATCACCCGCGAAGTGGCGCGGCTCAAGGGCTGGCGCGCTTCATTCGCGCCCAAGACCGCGGTTGCGGGCGTCGGCAACGGCGTCCACGTGCATCTGAGCTTCGTCAACAAGCAGGGCAAGCCCACCGCCTTCGACGCGAAAAAACCCGGCCGCGTGTCGGCGCTTGCCGGCGCCTTCGCCGCCGGTGTCGTCCGCCATCTGCCGGCGCTTGTCGCCCTCACCGCGCCGAGCCCGATCTCCTATTTGCGCCTCCAACCACATCACTGGAGCTCCGCCTATACGTGGTTCGGTGAACGCGACCGCGAATCCTCACTGCGCATCTGCCCGACGGTCAGCATCGGCGGCAAGGACCCGGCGCGCCAATTCAATCTCGAATACCGCGCCGCGGACGCCACCGCCTGCCCGCATCTGGTGCTGGGCGCCGTCATCCGCGCCGGCATCGAAGGCATTCGCGCCAAGCTCGGCACCCCGCATATCTTCAGCGGCGATCCCGAGACGCTGAGCGAGAAAGAGAAGGAAAAGTTCGGCATCAAACGGCTGCCGCAATCCCTGAGCTCGGCCCTCGATACGCTCAAGGCCGACGCCACCGTCTCCGGCTGGTTCGCCCCCATCGCCATGGAGACCTATCACGGCATGAAGCGTATGGAGATGAAGCTCGTCGCCGGTATCGAAGGCGATGCGCTCTGCCAGCGTTATGCGGAGATCTATTGATGCGGCATGAGATGGTCGACCCGCCGGCAGCCGAGACGGTCAATCCGGACGGCACCTCGCCTTACGTGCTGCTGTGCGAGCACGCCTCCAACTTCATCCCGGCGCGTTACGGGAAGCTTGGTCTCGATGATAGTGAGCTCACCCGTCATATCGCCTGGGATATCGGCGTTGCGCCGATCGCACGCGAGCTGTCGAAGGCTCTCGATGCGCCTCTGATCCTGTCCGGCTTTTCGCGCCTGCTGATCGACTGCAACCGGCCGGTCGGCGTCCCGACCTCGATCCCCGAGATCAGCGAAACCACGCATATTCCGGGCAATATCGGGCTCGACGCGGCAGAGCGCCAGCGGCGCGCCGATGATTTCTACTGGCCGTTCCAGCGCGCCGTCGCCGATCTCCTCGACCGGCGCCAGGCGGCCGGCAAACGCTGCATCGTCTTCGGCGTGCACAGCTTCACGCCGGTCTTCAAGGGTTTCGAGCGCCCTTGGCATGCCGGCATCCTCTACCGCAAGTCGAAGGCCTATGGCGACGCGCTGGTCGCCGCTCTGCAAGAGCCGGGCCTCAATGTCGTCGCCAACGAGCCCTATCGCATCGATGACGAAAGCGATCAGACCGTGCCGGTGCATGGCGAGGCGCGCGGCCACGACGCGGTGCTGATCGAGATCCGCCAGGACCTCATCGGAGACCGCGCCGGCCAGGCGTTATGGGCCAAGCGGCTGGCGCCGGCGCTTCAAGCCTCGGCGGATGCCCGCGCAAAGGCCTGATCGAGCACGTCGCACAGGAGATCGGCCTCGCGCCTGGTGAAGATCATCGCCGGGCGCATCTTGACGACATTGTCGTAAGGCCCGTCGGTGCCGATCAATACGCCCTCCTCCCGCGCCAGATTGACGACGCGGTTGGCGAAGTCCGTCGCATAGGCCTTGGTCTTGTGGTCGGTCACGAGATCCAACCCGAGGAACAGGCCCATGCCGCGCACATCGCCGATCACCTCGTAACGCTTCTGCATGTCGCGGAAGCGCGCCATCAGATAATCGCCGATCGCCTTGGCATTGTCGCGTAAAGCGTCGCGCTCGATGATCTCCAGCACCTTGAGGCCGATGGCGCAGGACACCGGATTGCCGCCGAAGGTGTTGAAATATTCCATGCCGTTGTTGAAGGCCTTGGCGATGTCGGGCGTGGTGACGAGCGCGGCCAGAGGATGACCGTTGCCGATCGGCTTGCCCATGGTGACGACGTCGGGAACGACGCCTTGCGTCTCGAAGGCCCACATATGGGTGCCGACGCGGCCGAAGCCCACCTGCACCTCATCGGCAACGCAGATGCCGCCGGCGTCGCGGATGATGCGATAGGCCTCTTCCAGATACTGCGGCGGAAAGAAAATCTGCCCGGCGCAGCTCGGAATGGATTCGGCGATGAAGGCGGCCGGCTTCCTGCCCGCCTTGCGGATCGCCTCGACCTGGCGGGCGATGCTTTCGGCGAAACGTTTGCCGTGCTCCTCGGCCGGCCACTCGGCGGGGGCGCGGTAGGTGTCGGGCAATTGCGCCTCCCAGACATGGGACGGCCGCCCGGCGCCGCCGGCGCGCTTGTATTTATAAGGGCTGATATCGATCAGCTCGGCGACATGGCCGTGATAGGCCCAGTCGACGACGACCATGTCCTTCTCGCCCGTCTTGGCGCGCGCCATGCGCAGCATGAGGTCATTGGCCTCGCTGCCGGTGCAGACGAAGCTCGCCACCTTGAGATCGCCCGGCAAAGTGGCGCCGAGTTTCTCGGCATAGTCCACCATATTGTCGTGCAGATACCTCGTGTTGGTGTTGAGCCGCGAGCTTTCGCGCGCGATCACCTCGACGATTTCGGGATGGGTGTGGCCCAGATGGGCGACATTGTTGAAGCAGTCGAGATAGGCGCGGCCGTCATCGGCGATGAGCCACACGCCTTCGCCGCGGACCATCTTCAGCGGCTTGCGGAAGGAGATGCTTAAGTTCGGCAGCAGCGTCTTGCGGCGCAAGGCGACGATCTCGTCGCCCGGCTTGCCGTCGCGCTCGAAGGTCTCGGGTGTCAGGCCGGCAAAGTCATAAGCCGGCGGATAGAGTTTCAACCAGACATCGAGATAGCTTTCCTCGCCGACGCCTGGAATGGGTCCGATATCGTCCGTCGAATAGGCGACGAGTTGCAGATGAAGATGCGGCAGCCAGCCGCCATTGTCTTTTGAGCTGCCCAGCGTGCCGATTTTCTCACCGGCGGCAAGCGTCTGGCCATTCTTGAGGTGCTTTGCCGTCGCATGCGAGAGATGGCCCCACAGACTCGAGAAACGCACGCCCGGCTCGGGTTCATGCTCGATCAGGACGGCGCAGCCATAACCGAGCGGCTCCGTCTCGATCTCGACGGAGGCGACGCGGCCGGCCAGCGGCGTGAAGATCGGCGTACCGGCATCGGCGAAGATGTCGAGGCCGAGATGGCGGGTGCGGCGCACGTCGTCGATGAGCTTCGACTGGAACATCGTGCCCGCATAGACGGTGCGTTTCTCACCCCAGGGGCCGATGCCGAGCTCGGCATTTTCGGACTGGCGCAGCGCCTGCCATTCGCGTTCGCAGGTTTCGACATCCATGGCGGCGGCGGCCTTGACGAGCGGATGCGCCGCATCGCCGAAGGGCACCTGCAGGATACGATGATTGGAGAGCGGACGGCCCCAGATCGGGCTCAGGCTCTTGCGGTTGCGGGTGAGCCAGCTTGCGGCCTTCTCGGCGCCCGGCCCCACCTCGAAGCCGCAGGCCTGGCGCAGGATCGCCTTGGCGATGAAAGGATCGATGCGGCGCAGGCGGCGCAGCATGTCCCAGGCCGGCCGCTCGCTGATATTGAGATAGGGGTTGTCGGCGATGCGCGGCGCGCGCTCGGCCGAGATGGTGACGCTGGTGACGAGCCGCATGGCGATAAGGTCGAACAGGAGATCGACTTCTTCCGGCTGCAGCGGCATCTCGCGGTGATAGGCGGCAAGCATGTGAGACAGCGCGCCCAGCGGGTCCTCGGCATCGAGAATGGCATAGGCCGCCGCCACCGCCATCTCGCAGATGAGCGCCGTGTGGAGCGCATCGCCGAAATCGATGAGGCCGGCAATGGCCTTGCCGTCGGCCGAGACCAGCACATTCCAGTCATTGGCGTCGTTGTGGATGACCTGCGCCCGAAGCATCGCCAGACGCGGCGCGATCTCGGTCTCGAAGCGGGTGATGAAATAATCGCAGATCTCGCGCGCCGCCGGGTCGCCGATGGCGGCGAGCCGCGCCCGCGAGCGGCCGGCTTTGCGTAGATCCCAGTCGAGATCGCGATGGGCGCCGACATGGCCGAAGCTCTGCAGCGCGCGGTCGAGACGACCGAGAAACGCGCCGAAGCTGGCCAGCACCTCCGGGGTCTTGGCGGCTTCCGCAAAGGGCGCGCCTTCGAGATAATCGACGGCGCGGATCAGGTGGCGACCGCCCTTGCCGTCCTCGATCACCGGCAGCGCCTCGCCCGATTTCGACAGGCGCACCAGCGGCACCGCCAGCTCCGGGTCGGCTTCCTTGACATGGCGGATCATCGCCACCTGGAAGCGGATCGCTTCCTCGGGCTCGGCCGCATTGACGATCTTGAGCACCGCGCCCTTCCCCTCGGGCCCGAAATGGAAATTCTGGTCGCGCTCGCTGGCGAGCCGCGCTTTCAGGCCCTTCAGGCCGAAATGACGCTCGGCGATCTCCGCCGCCATGGCTTCGCTGATCTCGGGGCCGGGATGGTTGATGATCGACAAGGCAGTCTCCAAGAGGGGTGCGGAAAGCGGCAAGATGTGGCATTCCTCCTCCCAACTCAACCGCCACTTCGTTTGCCCCGCCCGCCCTTTTGACCGGTTCCGCCGCCATTATGACGCCCGACGACAAAGACCGCGAAATTCTGGCCCTCCTGCGCGAGGATGCCCGCATCAGCGCCAAGGCGCTCGCCGCCAAAGTCGGGCTCGCCCGCTCGAGCCTCAGGGACCGCATCGCCAAGCTGGAAAAAGCCGGCATCATCCGCGGCTACCGGACCGACATCGCCGATCCGTCCCTGTCGGCCGTCGCCTGTCTCCTGGTGAAGCTGAAGACGACGCCCTCGCCGCAAGTGGTGAAGCGGCTCGAACGCCTGCCCGAAGTCAAGCGCTGCCTGTCGCTCGCCGGCGAGATCGATCTGCTCATCGACATCGCCGCCGAGTCCTTGGCCCGCCTCAACCAGATCCGCGACGAGATCTCGCATTTCCCGGAAGTGGCCGAGACCACCACCGCCGTGGTGCTGCGGCAGGAAATTTAACTATCTCCCTCCACCGCGCAAAGCGCGGGGAGGGTGGACGCCCGCAGGGCGGACGGGTGGGGTGTCTTCGCCGACAGGCCTTCTTCACCTATCCTGATTGATCTCTCTTGCGGAGAGACCCCACCCGTCGCGCGTTCCGCGCGCCACCCTCCCCGCCTTCGGCGGTGGAGGGAGCAATCACCTCCGCCAATACGGAATCCCCAGCATCGCCGGGGCGCCTGAATGTGATCGGCGGATGGCGAGGGCCAGGATGGCGCAGATATAAGGCATGGCCAGCAGCAGCTGGTAGGGAATGGCGACGCCGATACCCTGAATCTGCAATTGCAGCGCGTCGAGGAACGAGAAGATGAGCGTCGCCAGCAGCACCGGCACCGGGCGCCACAGGCCGGCGATGACGATGACGATGGCGAGCCAGCCGCGGCCATTGGTCATTTCCGGCACGAAGCGCGCCGCCGAGCCCACCGTGAGGAAGGCGCCGCCGAGTCCCGCCATCAGCCCGCCGAAGATCACCGCCGCATATTGGCGCGCCGCGACATTGAGGCCCTTGATGTCGAGCGCCTTGGGATTTTCGCCGGCGCAGCGCAGCTCGAGGCCGTAACGGGTGCGGAACAGGAAATACCAGGTGGCCGGCACCATGAGGAAAGCCACATAGGTCAGGATCTTCTGGTCGAACAGGATCGGCCCCAGAAACGGAATGTCGGACAGAAGCGGCAGCGGCACCGTGTCGAAGAAGGGCGTGGTCGGCGTCTGGCCGGCATTGGCGAAAGCGGCGCGCAGCCAGAAGATCGACAAGCCCGACCCCAGGAGATTGAGCGCCAGGCCGGTGACGATCTGCTCCACCTTGAGCGTGATGACCATAAAGGCGAAGATGAGACTCATCAGGCCGCCGGTGATCATCGCAATGATCACGCCAAGCCAGAGCGAGCCCGTATAATAAGCGCCGATATAAGCGGTAAAGGCACCCATCAGCATGGTGCCTTCGAGACCCATATTATAGACACCGCTCCGCTCGGCGATCATCTCGCCCAAGGCGGCGAGCAGGATCGGCGTCGCGATGCGCACCGTCGCCGCCAGCACGCTGATGATGATCGAGGTTTCGAGAAGATCGGCGATCATGGCTTGATCCGCTTCAGCTTGAAGGAAGAGGCCGCCCAGCCGGCGAGATAGAACAGCAGCAGGATCGCCTCGATCGCATAGATCAGCGCCGAGGGCACGCCGGTCTTGATCTGCATGAAGGTGGCGCCATTGACGAGCGCGCCGAACAGGATGGCGGCGATGACGACGCCCCAGGGATTGAGCAGGCCCAATATCGCGACGATGATGCCGGTATAGCCATAAGACGTGACGGCGCCGGCTTTCAGGCGGTAATGCACGCCATAGACCTCGGCCATGCCGGCGAGCCCCGCCAACGCGCCCGAGATCAACATCACCATCAGGATCACCCGGCGCGACTTGGTACCTTGCACTTCAAGGGCGCGCAGATTGGAGCCGGCGGCGCGGATCTCAAAACCGACCGGGCTCTTCCTCATCATGAGATAGACGAAGGCGGCGGCGATGAGCGCCAGAAGGAAGCCCAGATGCAGGCGCGTCTTGTCGAAGAGGATCGGCAGGATGCTGCCGGGATCGACCTTGGCGGTCTGCTCGAAGAAGCCACCGGCCTCGCTCCACGGGCCCTTCAGCAGCAGAAGCGACAGCGCAAACACGATGATGTAGTTGAGCATCACCGTCGAGATCACCTCGTCGACGCGGAAGCGCGTCTTGAGAATGGCGGCCAGCCCGGCATAAAGCCCGCCGCCGACCATTGCGCCGACGACGATGACAGGCAGTTGAATCCAGGCCGATGTGCCGGCGAGCGCGCTCTGGCACCAATAAGCGAACATGGCGCCGGCGAAGACCTGGCCCTCGGCGCCGATATTCCACAACCTGGCGCGAAAGGCGATGGCCGTGGCGAGGCCGGTGAAGATCAGAGGCGTCGCCTTGACGAGCGTCTCGGTCGCGGCGCGCCAGGTGCCGAAGGCCCCCTGCGCCAGGGACTGGAAGGCGGCGACAGGACTGACGCCGACGGCGAGGAACAGAAGCGCGCAGAGAACCAGCGAAGCGGCCAGCGCCACGCCGACGGCGAGCGCGCGACTTTTGGCCGTGGTCTCGGCGCGCGGCTCGATGCGATAGCCCAGCCGCTCGATCATGCCGCCGCCCCCTGGGCGTGGCCCGCCATCAACGGGCCGATCCTGGCGATGTCGGCCTCGGCGCGGGGGAACATCCCGAGGATCTCGCCTCGGAACATCACGGCGATGCGGTCGCTCAAGGCAAAGATGTCCTCAAGCTCCTCGCTGACCAGCAGGATGGCGCAGCCCTCCTCGCGCTTGCGCAGCAATTCGCCATGCACGAATTCGATGACGCCGATATCGACGCCGCGCGTCGGCTGGTTGCACAAAAGCAGATGCCGGGCTTTGGCGAATTCGCGCGCCAGGATGACCTTCTGCGCATTGCCTCCGGACAGTCGGCCGCACACCATGTCGGGACCGCTCGCCATGACTGAATAGGAGGCGATCGCGGCCTCGGCGCTCCGGCGCGTCGCCGTCTCGTCGAGGAACGGGCCCGAGCGCCAGCGCTTGTCCCATTGCTGGCCGAGGATCAGATTCTCGGCAATGCTGAAATCGGAGACAAGGCCATCACGGAAGCGGTCGCTCGGCACGTAACCGACGCCGCGGCGCGCGATGTCATGAACGGAGAGCGCGCCGATATCCTCGCCGCGTAGCGCGATGTGGCCGCTGTCGGGCCTGACCAGCCCCGCCACCGCTTCCAGCAATTCGTCCTGGCCGTTGCCGGCGACGCCGGCGATGCCGATGATCTCGCCCGCCGTGAGGTCGAGCGTGATATTCTTGAGATGGGTCCGCCCGCCTTTGGCGAGCGAAACGGTTTTGAAGCTCAACGCGGTTTCGCCGGCCTTCGGCTTGGCGCGGGCATGAACCTGGGCGACGGGGCGGCCGACCATCATCATGGTGAGGTCGTCGCGCGTGACCTCCTTCGTCGTCACCGTCCCGACGAGCCTGCCCTTGCGCAGCACGCTGACCCGGTCGGAGCGCATCACCTCGTTCATCTTATGCGAGATGAGGATGACGGCGATGCCTGAGGCTTTGAGCTGCCCAATGATGGCGAAGAGCCGCTCGGATTCCTGCGGCGTCAACACCGCGGTCGGCTCGTCGAGGATCAGAAGCCTGGCGCCGAGATAAAGCGCCTTGACGATCTCGACCCATTGCTTCTCGCCCACCGACAGATCGGCGACGAGGCGGTCGGGCGCGATGTCGAGGCCGAATTGCCGGCTGAGCTCGAGAATGCGGCCGCGGGCGGCGGTCATGTCGAGACGCAGGCCGGAGCCCGTGCCGACCACGATATTCTCGAGCACGGTGAAGCTCGGCACCAGCACGAAATGCTGATGCACCATGCCAATGCCGGACGCGATGGCCTTGGCCGGGCTCGTCAGCTCGGCTTTCACACCGTCGATCTCGATCTCCCCGGCTTCAGGCTGGAGCAGGCCATAGAGACAAGCGGAGAAGGTGGATTTGCCGGCGCCATTCTCGCCGAGGAGACAATGCAACTCGCCGGCCGCGATGGACAGCGACACATCGTCATTGGCGATGAGCGCGCCGAACCGCTTGGTGAGATGGCGGACGGCGAGACGGGGAGCGGCAGTCATATGCTGTTCCCCGCGACGGTCAACTCCCCATCGTCATGGCCGCCCTTGAGGCGGCCATCCAGCCCATCCGCGCAGCAACTGCGTGGCGTCGAGGCTGGATGGCCGGGTCGGGGCCCGGCCATGACGAGTGTACCGATCAATCCGACTTCACTTCGCTCAGATTGAGCGCGACGGTCTTGGCGCCGCTCTTGATGGCGGCGATCGTGTCGTCGACCAGCTTCTGGACGTCGGCCGGGATTTTGCTGGCCCAAGCCTTGTTCAGCGCGATGTCGCCGGAGCCGTCCTTCCAGGAGAACCACTTGGGCTCCTTGGGCGCGTCGAACTTGCCGCCTTCGGCCTTCACCTTCCACCATTCGTCGACGATCCAGTTGATATGCGGATCCCACTTGACGATGGCCGAGGCGACGATCGATTTCGGTGCGAAGGACGACATGTCGACATAATTGCCGAAGCAGCCGATCTCCTTCTGCTCGCAGACCTCGAAAGCGCCCGACATCTGATAGATCATGTCGGCGCCGGCGGCGATCTGCGCCGAGGTGGCCTCGTTCGACTTGGCCGGGTCGTACCAGGACTGGATATAGGTGATCTTCTGCTTCACCGCCGGATTGGCTTCCTTGGCGCCGGCGAAGAAGGCGTTGATCTGGTCGTTGGTGTCCTCGGCCGGGAAGGTCGAGACGGTGCCGACGACATTCGACTTGGTCAGCTTGCCCGCGAGCTGGCCCATGACGAAGGCCGGCTCATGGGCGTGGACGAAGACCCAATAGGCATTGCCGCCCATGCCGCGATTGCCGGAGCCCGACATCACGAACATGATGTTGGGGAATTCATCCTTCAGCTTCTCGATGGCGTCGGCATAGGCCGTGTCGCCGAAGAGGATGTCGTATTCGCCGGTCTCGGCATAGGTGCGGAATACCTGCTCGGCATTGTCATAGACATTCTCGGTGTAGTTCACCTCGATCTCGAGGCCATGCGGCTTGGCGGCGATGATGCGGTCCATCGAGGAGACGAAGGAGGTCTCCCACGGCGCTTCCTTGCCGGCCGACAGGATGCCGGCGATCTTGAGCTTGGTCGGGTTCTCGGCCAAGGCGGCCGAGCTCGTCACGCCGAAAGCGAGCACGATGCCCGCCAATGCGGCCCATAGTCTCTTCATCTGTTTTGTCCTCCCTTGTTGTCTAGAACGGCGCCAGAACCGGATCGACCACCTTCAGGTCGATGCAGTCGATGGCGCCCAGATCGGTGATCGCATAGTCCGGAATGGCGGTGATCTGCAGCACGAACATATACATGAATGGCCAGGGCAGTTTGCAGCCGAGCGCCCGCGCCGCATCATCGAGGGCGTCCTCGCGTCGGGCCATCTCCTCGGGCTCCAGATCGGAGACGATGCCGCCGATCGGCAGCGGCAAAAAGGCCGTGACCTTGCCGTCCTTTACGACCGCCTGGCCGCCATTATGGGCGATGATATGGTTGATGGCGACCGCCATGTCTTCCTTGTTGGTTCCGACGCAGACGATATTATTGTCATCGGGCGCCGTCGAGGTGGCAAGCGCCCCTGTTTCGAGGCCGAAACCGGAGACGAAGGCGACAGGCCGGTTACGGGTGCGGCCGTAACGCTCGACCACCGTTACATATTGCACATCGAGGGCCGGATCGGCGAGGATGATGCCGTCCTTGGCCTTGAGCGTCACGTCGCGGCGCTTGCGCACGAAGATTTGATCCGGCGACACCGCCATGGCGAGGACCTTGGCCTTTTCGCCTGCCCCCTTGCCGCGCACCACCAGCTCTTCCGGCTTCACCGGATCGACCTTGAAGGTGCGCATCAGCGTGTCGCTGCGCCTCGGCGGCGCGAGCTTTTCGACCATGCGGCCGCCTTCGGCCACGAACTTGCCTTTGGCGACCACCTTGGCGACGCGGAAATCCTTGATATCCTTGACGAAGAGAATATCGGCGCTACGGCCGGGCGCGATCAGGCCGACCTTATGATCGATGCGCAATGCTTCGGCGCCGTTGATGGTCGCCATCTGGATGGCGGTCAGCGGCGGAATGCCCATGGCGATCGCCATGCGCACCATATTGTCGAGATGGCCGCGCTTCAGGATGTCGCTCGCCACCACATCGTCGGTGCAGAAGGAGATGCGGCGCGTCGCCGTGATGCCGAGTTCGGTGACCAGGCGCAGATTCTCGGTGAGGAAATGCGAGATCGAGGATTCGCGGATGACGACGAACATGCCGTTGCGCAATTTCTCCAGCATCTCGTCATGGGTGTAGCTCTCGTGGTCGGCCCTGACCCCGCTCTGCATATAAGAATTGAGCTTGGCGCCCCGCGCCATCGGCGCGCAGCCGAGCACCGGCAGGCGGCTCTTCTCGGCAATCTCCAGGGCCGTCAGGACCTTGTCGTCCATTTCCTGGATGAATTCGCGCACCGTCTCCCAGATGCCGACGCATTCGGGCCAGCTATGGGTGGCGAGATGATCCTCAGGCCCGAAATAATGCCCGACATTGGAGACGGGCAGCGTATAGGGCGTCTTGCACGGGGCGCCCCAGAACACTTTCAGCGGGCTCAGCGCCGCTTCATCGAGAAACTCACGCGCGCCCGCGACGCCCGCCGAGACCAGGATCTGGTCGAGGCCTGAGACGATCGAGGTCGTGCCGAGCGGCACCACCGCCTTGGCGAAGCTGGTGATCGACATCTTCGAGCATTCGACATGGAGATGGCCGTCGATCATCCCGGGGCAAAGATGGAAGCCGGTGGCGTCGATGACCTGCGTGTCCTTGCCCTCATAGACCTTCACATCGCCCACAGCGACGATGCGGTCGTGATAGATCGCGATATCGGCCGGATAGATCTCGTCGGACGCCACATTGACCAGAAGGCCGCCCTTGATGATCAAGGTGGCCTTCAGCTCGGCGCGGCCGGCACGGATAAAATCACGAATATCGGGCAAAATGCTCTCCTTCTCCCCTTGTTGCCGGTGACTTTCCCGTATTATGCTCGTCCATGCAATTGGCGAATTACACCTAATATTTGGACAATTCATCCAATTTTTTGGACAATCTCATGGATCTGGAGGCCATAGATTATTTCATCAAGGTCGCCGACGCGCGGTCCTTGTCGAATGCCGCCAAATTGCACCGGCTGCCCAAATCGACGCTGAGCCACAAGATCCGCCAGCTCGAGGACCGGCTCGGCATCGCGCTTTTCGTGCGCGAGGGGCGCGACATGTTCCTGACCGATGCCGGGGCGGAGTTCCTCGACCATGCCTACCGCATCCAGGCGAGCTGCGACGGGGCGGAAGCCGCCATCGCTGCCATGCGCCAGGAGATCGCCGGCACGCTCACCATCGGCTCGACCGGCGAGTTCGGCACCTCCTTCACCTCGGAGCTGCTCTTCGCCTTCCGCCAGCGTTATCCACAAGTGAAGATCGACGTGATCTTCCTGTCCTCCGGCTATCTCTTCGCGCCCGAGCGCCAGCAGGCTTTCGACGGCATCTTCTATTGGGGCGAGCCGTCCAATGTCGATTACATCGCCAAGCGGCTGACCGGCGCCTCCTTCGGCCTCTATGCCAGCCCGGATTACATCGAGAAGCACGGCCGGCCGCGGAGCCCGGCCGAATTGCACGACCATCGCGGCATCGCCTTCCGCATCCCGACCGGCCTGCAATCCTGGCACCTGAAGAACGGCGACGAGACGATCGACGTCCTGCCGCCAGCGAGCTGCATCGCCAATGACTACTGGATGATCAAATATTTCGCGGTGGCCGGCGAAGGCCTCGCTTACCTGCCCGATTTCTTCACCGAGATCGAATGCGCCACCGGCCATCTGGAACCGGTGATGCCGCACTGGCGGTCTCCGCAAGTTTCCGTCAACCTGCTCTATCCGCGCCGGCGTTACGTATCGCGTAAATTCGCCGCCTTCCAATCCTTCTGCATCGACTTCTACAAGCAGCGGGCCGAGCACTATGTCCCGCGCTACTGCGTCGAGGTGGTGAACACGCCGCCGCGCCGCGTCTCAGAATCCAATAGGAGCCCGCCCTGATGCCCAAGACCTGGTTCGACACCGCCCCCAAGCTCATCGACGTCGCGATGGGACGTTCACCGGCAGATACCGTCATCCGCAAGGGCCGCTGGGTGAATGTGCATTCGGGCGAGATCATCCCCGACACCGATATCGCCATCGTCGACGGGCGCTTCGCGTATGTAGGACCCGACGCCACGCATGCGATCGGTCCTGAGACGAAAATCATTGAAGCCGATGGCCGCTATCTGGTGCCGGGTCTCTGCGACGGACACATGCATGTCGAAAGCGGCATGGTGACGGTCACCGAATTCGCCCGCGCGGTGATCCCGCATGGCACGACGACGATGTTCATCGACCCGCATGAGATCGCCAATGTGCTGGGACTGCCGGGCGTCAAGCTTATGCATGACGAGGCGGCGGGCCTGCCCATCAATGTGCTCGTCCAGATGCCGAGCTGCGTGCCGAGCGCACCCGGCCTCGAAAATGCCGGCGCCTCCCTGGGCGTCGCCGAAGTGCGCGAAGCCATGGCCTGGCCGAATATCATCGGCCTCGGCGAAATGATGAATTTTCCGGGCGTCACCTTCAAGGACGAGAAGATGCTGGGCGAGATCGCCGCGACGCAAGCCGCGCACAAGACGGTCGGCGGCCATTATGCCTCGCCCGATCTCGGCCTCCCCTTCCATGGTTATGTGGCGGGCGGCCCGGCCGATGATCACGAAGGCACCCGCGTCGAGGATGCGATCGCACGCGTCCGCCAGGGCATGCGCGCCATGCTGCGCCTGGGTTCGGCCTGGTACGACGTCGCCGCGCAGATCAAGGCGGTGACCGAACGCGGCATCGACCCGCGCAACTTCATCCTGTGCACCGATGACAGCCATTCGGGCACGCTCGTCCAGGACGGCCATATGAACCGCGTGGTGCGCCACGCCATCGCGCAAGGCCTGAAGCCGATCACCGCCATCCAGATGGCCACCCTCAACACCGCCCAGCATTTCGGCCTCGAGCGCGAATTGGGCTCGATCACGCCCGGTCGGCGCGCCGATCTCATCCTCACTTCCGATCTCACCACGCTACCCATCGAAATGGTCATCGCCCATGGCAAGGTGTTGGCGGAGAACGGCAAGCTCACCGCCGATATCCCGGCCCATGCCTATCCGGCCTCGGCGCGCGACACGGTGAAGATGGGCCGCAAGCTCGCCGGCAAAGACTTCGACATCGAGGCGCCCAAAGGCGCCAATCAGGTGAAGGCGCGCGTCATCGGCGTCATCGAGAACCAGGCGCCGACCAAGGCGCTGGAGCGCTCGCTCACGGTCAATCAGGGGCTGGTCGAGATGGACCGCGCCCAGGATGTCTGCCAGATCGCGCTGGTCGAGCGCCATCGCGCCACCGGCCAGGTGACCAACGGCTTCGTCTCGGGCTTCGGCTATGACACCGACTGCGCGGTGGCGAGCACCGTCGCGCATGACAGCCACCACATGATCGTCGTCGGCACCAACAAGGACGACATGGCGATCGCCGCCAACAAGCTCGGCGAAGTGGGCGGCGGCATCGTGGTGGTGAGCAAAGGCAAAGTGCTGGCGCTGGTCGAGTTGCCGATCGCCGGCCTGATGTCGGATGAACGCGCCGAGATCGTCGCGGCAAAAGCCGGCAAGATGGTCGAGGCGATGCGGCACTGCGGCTGCAGCCTCAACAACGCCTATATGCAGCATTCGCTGCTGGCGCTGGTGGTCATCCCGGAGCTGCGCATATCCGATATCGGTCTCATCGACGTGACGCGCTTCGCCAAGACGGAGCTGTTTGCTTGAGACTCGCCCTCGCCCCGCTCCTCATTACTTTCCCCTTCTCCCGCGCGTAGCGTGAGAGAAGGTGCCCGAAGGGCGGATGAGGGCTCTTATTTGAAGCTGTACTGGCCTTAAGCAAGAGCCCTCACCCGCCCTTCGGCCACCCTCTCCCATTGCTTCGCAACGGGAGAAGGGGAAATCCTTCAAGAGCTGTGCAAAGTCAGCCTACCACGCATACCGCAACCCGGCGCTGGCGCTCAACGCGTCGAAATCCTCAGCGAACTGCCAATTGCCGCGCAGGAAGCTCGACCAGCCTTCGGGGCTCGTCACGGCGAAGCCCACTGACACATCGCCGAAAGTCCCCGCCGTGTCGTCCGATACGCCGGTCGCCGCCAAATCTGGCGCCAGGATCGTCGCGCCATTGCTGCCGTTGAACTCCTGCCAGACGCTCGCCGTGAGGTCGGAGGCATAGACCAGCGCACTTGCGCCGGTGAACTCATGGCCAAGCCGCGCGCCGAGCCGTCCACGCACGCTTGTCTCGTCGTCGAACTCGACGGCGCCGCCCAATATGTCGTCGATATCGTCGATCTCAGTGTGGAGGATCGCCAGCGAGGCCTGCGGCTCGACGAAGATACCATGATCGAGGCCAATCTTGTAGCCGGCATCGATCTGGCCGCCGAGATTGAAGCCCTCGGTATCGGCTTTGCCGGTGCCCGGCGCCAGATCATCGGCGTCGATGTCGATCGACAGGAATTCCGCCTTCACCGTCACATCGGCATGGAAAGCCTGGTTCAGATAGGTCGCATAAGCGCCGATGCTCGGGCCTTCATAGTCCCATTTGCTGTTCGTCGATTTGAATTTGAGATCGGAGGTCAGATAACCGCCGAAGATGCCGAACAGCGCTGTCTCGCCCGGACCTTCGAGGTCCAAACCGACATCGAGGCCGGCGAGGCCGCCCAAGATCGTCTGGCGACGGTCGAGCGTGACCCCGCTCTCTTCGGCATCACGTTCGAGATAGGCGCCGAGCGCCTTGAACCAGAAGCCCGGCATCGCCCTTCCGGCGGCGGTCGGCGCCACCGGCTCACTGAAATCGGCGACCGGCGTCACTTGCGTTGCCGTGATCGTCGCGCGCAAATCCGCCTGGCGCTGCAGCAGCGTGCCCATCGACTGGAACCAGACATCCTGCGCGGCGGTGAGGCCGCCGGCGAATTCATAGGCGCCGGCGCCGAGGCCGGTGCTGTAGAGCTCGAACAGATCATTGTCCTCGCCATTGCGCCGCATGTCCCAGGCAAAGAGGCCCATATTGCGCGAGCCCTCGTCCAGCGTGAAGTCGCCACCGCTGGAATCGCCAATGACCTCGGCCACCGTGATGCCTTCGGTATTCACACCGATAGCGCCGGTGGCCTTGACGGAAACCTTGGTCACGCCCGCAAGCGTGCCATTGATGATCAGCCTGTCCGCCTGGCCGCCCTCGCTCAGATCGGCATCGATTACTAGCCTGCCGCCCATTCCGTTGAAGAGCACGTCGCCGGCGATCTCGAACCTGTCACCGGCAGCGCCGTCCGAGAGGGAAATCGCGCCGGCATTATTGAAGGTTTCGAGGGCTTCGATCGTGGTCGTTTCGTCACTCTCCGCATCAGAGGCAGTGATCAGGATGCCACGGTTGTTCAGCGTGTCGTCGCCGTCGCCAAATGTCGTGATGTCATCCTCATCATCCGCCGCCCCGACCGTCCAACTTCCATCATTGCTGAACACGTCGTCATAGGTACCGAATACGACCCTGCCGATGATGCGGCCATTATTGGCGAGCGTGGTGCGGCCATCGATCGTCTTTATGGCGAGATCACCGGCCGCGCCGGAAATGTTGCGCACCGTGCCGAAATTCGTGATCGCGATCGCTTGGCCCGAGCCGGATGACGCCTCGATCCCGGAATAATCGCCCTGCACCAGTCCCGGGGTACCGATAACAATATTCGTTTCACCACCGCGAAAATTCTCGGTGTAGACACCACTGCCAGTATCGCGGCCCGTGACCTCGCCATTGACAAAGACGTTGACGCTACCCGTGCCATAATCCTTGGCCATGATGCCGCGGTGATTTGCGCTAATGACGCTGCCCACACCGGTCGCGACGGTCAAGTCGCCGCCGTCTGCACCCCAGTTGAAGGCGACAACGCCGGCGAGTCCGGCCTCAGAGATGACCGTGCCATCGACGGCGATGTCGAGTTTGCCGGCGCCGAAATTGGTGGCATCGATGCCATTATAGTCGGCCCTGACCGTGCTCTCGGCGCCGACGGTGATCTTGAGGTCGCCGGTGCCATAATAGTTGAACGCATATATGCCATGATACCGCTCACTCGTAACATCGCCTCTGACCGTGATGTCGAGATTGCCGCGGCCATAGTTCGAGGCCGAAATCCCGTTGCCCCCGTTATAGTCATCGTCCATCATCGCGACGATCTCACTCCCCACGGCCGTGACGATCGTTACATCGTTGCCATTCCCGGAATTTACCGCACGAAGGGCGGTGCTGGATTGGCCCGTGACGCGGCCGGCGACGGTGATCAGGAGATCGCCGGTGCCATTGTTCTCGGCTCTGATGCCGCGATTGGTCCCTTCGATCTCGCTATCCGCGCCCACGGTGATCGTCAGATTCCGGCTGAACTGTGAGTTGACGGCAAGCACGCCATCCTTTCCGGTGACCCTGCCATCGATGGTGATACCGAGATCGCTGCCGAGACCGAAGTTGTTGGCCTCGATGCCGCGATCTCCACCAGTGATCTCGCTGCCGGCCCCCGTGGTGATCGTCAGGTTGCCGCCGTCCGGCGTATTATGCGCGACGATGCCGTCGCCGAGTGTGCCGGTGACCTTGCCATTGGCGGTGATCTCCGTGTCGCCGCCGCCGAAATCGCGGACGTCGATCCCGTCATTGCTGCCGGTGATGTCGCTTCCCGCACCGGTGGTGACGATCACCCTTCCGTCAGTGCCGGCATTGTAGGCATAGATACCGTCGCCATTGGTCGCCGCTACCTCGCCATTGGCGGTGATCGAGATATCGCCGCCGCCATAATTCATGGCCTTGATACCGTTGCGCCCGCCGGTCACATTCCCGTTGGTCGAGATCGTGATTGCCGCCGGATTTGCCCCGGCCGCGCCTTGCGAATAGGCGACGATGCCGGCTCCCGTCCCGCCCGTGATCGTCGAAGCATTGGCGTCGGTGAACTGGATATGGCCGTTGCCATTGATATGGACGCCATCTCCCGCCGCATCGACACTGAAGCCGGGCACGGTCGAGACATTGGCATTGTCGACATTGATGATCGTGACGGTCGTCGCATTGGCGCCGCTGCAGGTGATCGTCGAGGAGCCCGGTGCTGCCGGATCACACGCCGCATAGGCCTGGCGGCCGTAACCGAAAAACGGCGCGACGGTGAGGATCGTCGTCAAAGCCAGATGACGGCGGAAACGGTTCTTCGAATTCATGATGTCGCCCAGGAGTGCCCCAAAGATAATTCAGGGATAAGCCCTGGCCGGATAAGGGGTCAACGGAAAATCAGGCAATCCGTTTTAATTCAACTACAACGAGCGTCGCGCACACCATTCTGGATTGTATTTTTGAATTCTACCGTTACGGAAGACTGTTGCCTCACGGTCGCGCCACCAAGGCCAGCTGGCTCGTATCGAGCTCCATCTGGACATGGGCACCGGCGGCGAAGCGTTTGCCGACCGGCTGGGTCACGAAGATCGGCTGGCCGGCCGCTTCGAGCGTATATTCCCAGTGCGAGCCGAGATAGGTGGCGCGCGCCACTTTCGCCGGCAATGTTCCCGTCTTGCCGGCTTCACCGTCCAAGGTCACGCCGCTCGGACGGATGACCAGAAAGACCTTGTCACCGGCGATGCCGTTGTCGCGCAGAACGAGCTTCGTCAGACCCAGCGCCACTGTGACACTATTCTGGTCACGCGCGACGATCTCGGCCGGCACCAGATTGGCACTGCCGATGAAATCGGCGACGAACGCGTCGGCCGGGCGCTCATAGAGATCGGCGGGCGTGCCCTGCTGGGCTATGCGGCCAGTGTTCATCACCACGATCTTGTCGGAGACGGCGAGTGCCTCCTCCTGGTCGTGCGTGACATAGACGGAAGTAAGGCCGAGCTTGAGCTGGATCTCGCGGATGTCCTCGCGCATCTTGCGCCGCAATTTGGCATCGAGGTTGGACAGCGGCTCGTCGAAGAGCAGAACCTGCGGCTCGAGAACAAGCGCCCGCGCCACCGCGACGCGCTGCTGCTGGCCGCCCGACAGTTCCGACGGCAGGCGCTCGTCATAACCGGCGAGACCGACCAGCGCCAGACCTTCACGCGCCTTGGATTTTTGCGCATCACGCGACAACCCCGACTCGCGCAAACCATAGGAAACATTCTCCATGACGGTCATATGCGGAAACAGTGCATAAGACTGGAACACCATGCTGACATCGCGCTCATTGGGCGGCAGCAATGTCACGTCCGTCCCGCCGATGACGACGTGGCCGGACGTCGGTGCCTCCAGCCCGGCGATCATCCGCAAGGTCGTGGTCTTGCCGCAGCCCGAGGGACCGAGCAACGTGACCAGCGTGCCCGGCTCGATCAGGAGGTCGACGGCATCGACCGCCGCCACGGCGCCGAATTTCTTGGTGACGGCTTCGAGTTTGACCGCCGCCGAGCGGCCTTCGATGCTCATGTCGTGGCGCCTCCCATTCCCAAAGCGGCCGGCGCGCGCCGCGCCGCACGGCGGCTTTCGCCCACGCCCAGCTGGATCAGTCCGATGACCAGCAGCATGAAAACGATCAGCACCGAGCTGTAAGCGATGGCGACGCCGAAATCCGAGACCTCGACCCGTCCGACAATGTAAGCGGTGGCGAGGTTATATTGCGCGCTGACCAGGAAGATGACGGCGCTCACCGAAGTGATGGCGCGCACGAAGGCATAGACGAGCGAGGCGACGATGGCGGGCCGGAGCAGCGGCAGCACCACGCGCCGGATGGTGGCGAAGCTGCCATGGCGCAGCATCAGCGAGCATTCATCGAGACTCTTGTCGATCTGCGCCATGGTGGCGAGACCGGCACGGATCGACACCGGCATGTTGCGGAAGACGAAGCAGATGATGAGGATGAGCCCGGTGCCGGTCAGTTCGATCGGCGGCACGTTGAAGGCAAGGATATAGCTGACGCCGATCACCGTGCCCGGAATGGCGAAGCTCAGCATGGTGATGAACTCGAAGGCCGATTGACCGATAAAGCGTTGGCGGTTGAGGAGATAGGCCGTCAGAAGGCCGATGATGGCGGTGATGGGCGCGGCGATGGCCGCCAGCTCCACCGTGGTGAAGAAGGACGACCAGGCGCGGCCGCTCCACAGCAGGCCATGCTCGGTCCAATCGATGCCGAAAGCGGTAATGTAATGCTGCAGCGTCGGCCGGTTGTCGATGCCGAGCGACTTCACGAAGCCACCGATCAGGATGATGCCGTAGAGGAGAATGGTGAAAGCGAGCCACGGCACCGTCGTCCAATAAACGAGCCGTCTGACGCCATCCGGCAAAGGCGCCGGCAGGCCTGAATCGCCCTTGCCGGAAATCGTCGTATAGACCTTCTTACCGATCCATTGCCGCTGCAGCACGAAGGCGGACAGCGTGAGAAACAGAAGGGCTATCGACAGCGCCGAGGCATGGCCCGGATCATTCTGGGAGCCGACGATGGCGAAAAAGATGTCGGTCGAGAGCACGTCGAAATTGCCGCCGAGCACCAGGGGATTGCCGAAATCGGCGAGGCTTTCGACGAAGCCGATGAGGAAGGCATTGGCGAGGCCCGGCCGCATTAGAGGCCAGGTCACCGTCTTGAAGGTGCGCCAGCGGTCGGCCCGGAGCGTACGTGCCGCCTCCTCCATCGACGGGCTGATACCGTCGACGACGCCGATGAGGACCAGATAGGCGATCGGCGTGAAGGCCAGCGTCTGTACCAGAACGAGGCCGAAGAAGCCGTAAATCCAGCGGCTCGGCGGAATGCCGAGGAATTCGCTCATCATCCACGTGGCAATGCCGTTGCGCCCGAAGAGCAGGATAATGCCGAGGCCGATGACGAAGGGCGGCGTGATGATCGGAAGGATGGCGAGCAGCCGCAGCAATCCCTTGGCGCGGAACTGGGTGCGCTTGTGGAGGAGCGCAAAGCCCAGGCCGAGCAAGGTGGTGAGCAGCCCGACCACGATGGCGAGGAGCAGGCTGTTCCAGGTGACGGCCCAGATATCGGGATTGAGAAGCCGCCCGATGAGCGCGCTTACGCCATAGGCGCCGTCGGCATCCCGGGCCGCTTCGATGAGGATCAGCGCCACCGGGTAAAAGACGAAGAGCCCGATCGAGGCGACGACGGCGGCGATGGAGGAGACGAGGAAGACATCGCCGCGCATGAAGCCTCTGAGCGCCAGTCCGGCTGACAGCAAGAGAAGGAAGGCGCTGCCGGCGATGAAGGCGCCGCCGCCGAGACCCAATTGCGGCGCCACCGGCCCGAAGAAGCTTTCGAGCGCGGCGAAATTCCAGCCCTTAAGGCCTATCGCGAAACCTTGCAGCAGCAGATAAGCGAGCCCCAGTCCACCGCACCAAGCGATGACACCCGCGTGCGGGCCGCGCCAGACGTCGATCAGCGCAATGACGAGCAGGAGCGGCAAAGGCCAAAGCCAGATGCGCCCATGCAGCAGCGCCTGAAGAAGGCCCGATGCATTGGCCGCTTCGGTCGGCGCGCCGAGCCACGCGAAAGACCATAAGCCATTGGCGATGCCGTACCAGGGCAGCGCCACGAAGCCGAGCGCGGCGACGATGACGATCTGCAGGATGAAGCGCGATTGCCGGGTGAGCGCGGGCATGGCGAGAGCGGAACGGCCGGCGGTCCCCCGCCGGCCGTCCCCGTCAGCTATTTCGCGCCGATTTCCTTGTCCCAGCGGCTCAGCAGGCGCTTGCGCTCCGCCGATGAGCCGAATTTGGCGAAGTCGTAATCGATCAGCTTGATATCGGCCATTTTCGGCGCCTGATCGGGAACGGGCGCCGCCTTGTTGGACGGATTCTGATAGGAATTCGCTTGCGCGGCGAGCTTCTGCGCATCGGGCGTCAGAGCCCAATCATACCATTTCTTGGCATTCTCCATATTGGGAGCGCCCTTGATGATGCTCATCGAGCCGATCTCGAAGCCGGTTCCCTCGCAAGGCGACACGTTCTTGATCGGCGCGTTGGAGGTGATGCTGGGCGTCACGACATCGTGCTGGAAGGCGATGCCGATCAAGGTCTCGCCGCGCGCCGCGGCCTGCGCCGGGGCGGCGCCCGATTTGGTGTATTGATTGATGTTTTCCGCGAGCGCCTTCAGATATTTGAAGGCCTCCTCCTCGCCCATGATCTGCACCAAGGTGGCGATGAACGTGTAGGCGGTGCCGGAGGAATTGGGATTGGCGACCTGCACCTCGCCCTTGAATTCGGGCTTGATCAGATCAGCCCAGCATTTGGGCGCCTCGAGCTTCTTCTGCTCAAGGAGCTCCGTATTGTAGCCATAGCCGAGGGCGCCCAGATAGATGCCGACAGTGCGTTTCTTCGCCGTCTCATGCTGCTTGACGGCCCAGTCGTGAAGCTCCGCCAGCTTGGGTGAATCATATTCCTCGGTGAGCCCTTCCTCCGCCGCCTGGAGATGCGGGTCGCCGGTGCCGCCCCACCAGATGTCACCTTTGGGATTCGCCGCCTCCGCCTTGACCTGCGCAAAGGTCTCGCCCGAGCTCTTGCGGGTCATGGCGACGGTGATGCCGGTCGCCTTCTGGAACTCGTTCACCATCAGTTGGCACCATTCCTCCTGGACCGAGCAATAGACGGTGAGATTGCCGTCGGCGCGCGCCCCGGTGGACAAAGTCACGGCAGCGAATGCGGCAATGGACGCGACAAGACTTCTGGCTGATAACTTCATACATTCCTCCCCAAGATGCCAGTTTGCTCCAGTTCCTGGAGCCGGCTGCCTTTGATGAATTATGACAGTTGTGTGACAAGCTTGGACCAAGGGGAAAGTCTTGGCTAGTCAAAAATTCAGGAGCTCCTGTGGAACCGGAAGAAATCGAGATCAGATATTGGGCGGCGCAGAGCGTGGCGCGCGATGCGGGGCGCGTGGCGGCCGAGGCCTATCATAGGCGTTCGGAACTCGACATCGAGCGCAAGGGTACCCAGGACCTGGTGAGCGAGGCCGATCGCGCCTGCGAGGACAGGATCGTCGGAACGCTGCAGCAGCTCTTTCCGGGGGACGGCTTCCTGGGTGAGGAGCGCGGCGCCAGGAACACCTCCGCCAAGGCGGTCTGGATCATCGACCCGATCGACGGCACCGCCAATTTCCTGCGTGGCATTCCGCTGTGGTGCGTGTCGATCGGCCTTCTCGTCGGCGGCGAATTCGTGATCGGGGTGATCTATAATCCGGTGACGGATGAGCTTTATGCCGCACGGCGCGGCAAAGGCGCCACGCTCAATGGCCGGAAGATCGAGGTCAGCCCGGCGAAGTCGCTGGAGGAGGCGCGGCTCGGTGTAGGCTACAGCTATCGCCGTCCACCGGGACCGCATGCCGATGCGGTCAAGACCCTGCTCGAGGCGCATTGCGAATATAGCCGTCTCGGCTCAGGCGCGCTCGGCCTCGCTTTCACCGCCGACGGGCGGCTCGAAGGCTATTGGGAATCCCACATCAATGCCTGGGACGTCGCCGCCGGCCTCTGCATCGTCAAGGAAGCCGGCGGACGCGTGAGTGATTTTCTGAGCGGGGATGGACTGACCAGGGGCAATGAAGTCCTGGTCAGCACTCCGCATCTATATCCGACCTTCAGCACTCTTCTGAAAGTCAGGCCCTGATCACAATCTGGAGCGTTTCCTTGTCGCCAAAGTCGAGCAACTTTGGCGGGAAGCGCTCTAGAGGGCGTTCACGGTCGTCACCGTGCGCACCGCCGCTCCCGGCGGTGATATGGCGGCGCCCAGCAACCCCAGGAACTTCTGCAGCGACACGGTCGAGGCATCGGCCACATAGATCACGTCGCGGTCCTGCATGGCGATCGACTGAGCAAAGAAATACTGGTTCGGGTCCTTGAGATTGAGCCGATAGATCACCGGCACCTGGTTGCCCGACGCCGTCACCGGCTCGCTGGCGAAACGCTCCGCCACCGAACGCTTCTCGAAGCGGAACAGGAAGACACCCGACGCATCGGCGCGGATGTCGGAGAGGCCCGAGGCCTTGCCGACCGCCTCGAGCAGATTGAGATTGCCGGTGCCGAATTCGAGATTGCCCTTGCGCTCGACGGCGCCGAAAGCCGTATAGGTTCTGGGCTTGCGTTCGATGCTGATCTGGTCGCCCGGCCGCATATAGATGTTGTCGGCGGGCGTCTCGATGACATGATCGAGATAAGATGTCGCGATCTCGCCGCGCCGCGTGATGTTCACCACCGTCTCATAGGGCGGATAGGAGGACCCACCGGAACCGGCGATGACGTCGAGCAGCGAATCGCCGCGCAGGCTCAGAGGATAGAGCCCGGCCTTGCCGACACCGCCCGTCACGGTGACGACGGAAGCCACCTTCTCCTTGCGCGCCACATGCACTTGCGGCTCGACCGCCTTGGTTTCGAGCGCTTTGGTGATGGCTGCGCCTAAGCTCTGCGGCGTGCGGCCCGCGGCCTTGATGGTGCCGGCATAGGGAATCGAGATCGTGCCGCGGCTGCTCACCTCGATATCGGGAATGGTGCCGCGATCGGCACTGTTGGTGCTGGCGAAAACACCGGTCTGATCAGCTTCCCAGATGGTGACGGACAACACGTCGCCGGGGCCGATCGTCTCGGCGCGCATCGGCTTGCCCTTGCCGAAACGGTCGCCGAAGCTTTGCCCGCCATGACGCGACAGATATTCGGCGACGGGACGGCTGACATTGACCAGGGAGAAACCAGCGGTGTTCTTCTCGAGATAGGCTTTCTCGATCTGCTTGCTTTGCGGGCCTTCACTCGGCAGCGCCGCACAGCCGGTCAACGCAACGGTGAGCATGGCCGACAGGACCACGGAATTTTTCGGACGCATTACTTAGTCTTCCCCTCGATTGGTGAACGATGAATCCACAGCGCCGCCCGTCCCTCAGGGCGCCCATCGGTTCCCCAACCCATCTATTTTGATATCATCACAACTGTGCGAGGACTAACGACAATTTCGTGGCGCGCGTTACGTCACCTCGTCACATTCCGACCACATCGACCGTCGCTCTCAATTCTTTCAAGCACTTGCTGGTGGTGCGAGGCACATGCTGAAATTTCGGGCAGCACAAATTTTGATCGCCGCGGCGATGTTCGTTGCATGTCGGCCACAGTTTATGAACGCTCTGTCCCTGCGAGAACCCCGTTTGCTTTCCCAGCGTTAGAGGTTAATTTGCCGCCATGACGAGTCTCAAAATAGAACCCCTCACCCGCTCTGCCTTCGCGTCCTTCGGCGATGTCGTCGAGATGGCCGAGGCGCATCACTATCCGATCAATCAGGGCTTCACCGAGCGCTTCCATGATCTGGCGCGAATCGATACGGCCACGGAAGGCGGCGAAACCATCGTCAGCCTGTTCCGCAGCCAGCCGCGCGTTTTTCCCTTCGCGATCACCTTCGTCGAGCGCCACCCGCTCGGCAGCCAGGCCTTCTATCCGCTCCAAAATCGCGACTGGCTCATTGTCGTGGCGGAAGCCGGCGCGCCGCCCAGCGCCAGGACACTCCGCGCCTTCCGCGCCACCGGCCGGCAGGGCATCAACTATGCCCGCAATGCCTGGCATTTCCCGCTGCTCGTCCTCGATAGGGACAGCGACTTCCTGGTCGTCGACCGCAAAGGTCCGGGCAACAATCTCGAGGAAGTGACGCTGCCGGAGCCGGCGATCCTCAATCTCTGATCACCAGCGCGCCTTGCGGCCGCGCTTCTTCGGCGTCAGCGAGCGGCCGAGCTCATATTCGACCCTCGCATAGAAATCGGCATCGCCGGCGGGGCGGCCGGTGCGCGTCGCGGCGCGGATCATCTGCATCTGGCGGTCATCAGCGGGGGCGTCGAAATCCCGGTCGCCTAAAAACCACTTCCACTCCGACGGGGCGCCCACCAGGCCGGCACGCACCGGATTGAAGCTCAAATAAGCCAGCGCCGCCTTGGCATGCGCCGGATCGAGCGGGCAGGAGAGATAACGCCCGCGCCACAGACCTTGCGCGCCCAGCCCCTTGTAGCGGGCATAAAGCCGGCGCGTCTCGCCCAGCATGCGGGCGAGCGCCTCGCTGGTCGACGGTACGGCGATCAGATGCACGTGATCCGGCATCAGGCAGGCCGAGACGAGCCTGGCGCCCCGAAGATTGCGGGTGAGCATCTCGCCATATTCGGCGTAGTCGCCGTCATCGCTGAAGAGCTTCAGGCCCGGCCGCGCCCGTTGCACCACATGATGCGGCACATCCGGGATGACGATGCGGGCGAGCCTGGCCATTTCAAGCTTCGGTCATGAGGGTGGAAACTGCTCATGCCAGTGGCGGGCGATGTCGATGCGGCGCGGCACCCACACTTTGTCATGGCTTTGCACGTAATCGAGGAAGCGTTCGAGCGCCAGCGCCCGGCCGGGCCTGCCGATGAGGCGGCAATGCAGGCCGACCGACATCATCTTGGGCGAGCCGCGCCGGCCCTCCTCATAAAGACAGTCGAAGCTGTCCTTCAGATAGGCATAGAACTGGTCGCCGCTGTTGAAGCCCTGCGGTGTCGCGAAGCGCATGTCATTGGCATCGAGCGTATAAGGAATGATGAGATGCTTGCCGCCCTGCGGCCGGTCGACCCAATAAGGCAGGTCATCGGCATAGGCGTCGGAGGAATAAAGGAAGCCGCCCTCCTCCATCACCAGCCTTGTCGTATTGACCGAGCAGCGCCCGGTATACCAGCCGAGCGGGCGCTCGCCGGTGACTTCCTTGTGGATGCGGATCGCCTCGATCAGATGCGAGCGCTCATCGGTCGCCGCGTAATCCTTGTATTCGATCCATTTGAGGCCGTGGCTGGCGATCTCCCATTCGGCTTCCTTCATCGCCTGGGTCTGTTCCGGCGAGCGCTGCAGCGCGGTCGCGACGCCATAGATGGTGAGCGGGATCTTGCGCCCGGTGAACATGCGCCAGAGCCGCCAGAAGCCGGCGCGCGCGCCGTATTCATAGATCGATTCCATGTTCCAATGACGCTGGCCCGGCCAGGCCTGGGCGCCGACGATCTCGGACAGGAAGGCTTCCGAGGCGGCATCGCCATGCAGAACGCAATTCTCGCCGCCCTCTTCGTAATTGAGCACGAACTGCACGGCGACATGGGCGCCGCCCGGCCATCTGGGATCGGGAATGGCGCGGCCATACCCCTTCATGTCGCGCGGATAGAGATCGGTCATGTCACTCATTTCTTTCATGTAATTTGCGCCCGGCGACATAGGTTGCGCGAATGGCGCGGTCATCGCCCAGGATCGCCAAAGCGAACAGCATATCCTCGAGCGATTGCGAAAGCTCCTGGCGGCTCGCCAGCACATCGGTCGCTTTCGGATCGATCACCACGATATCCGCCCATTTGCCTTCATCGAGCGCTCCCGCCTCATCGGCGAGACGCAGCCTTTCGGCATTGCCGCGGGTCGCCAGGTGGAACAGCTCGAAAGCGGTCGGACGGTAGCCCGACAGCATCTGTACCTTATAGGCCGCACCCAGAGTGGCGAGCATAGAGTAGCTGGTGCCGCCGCCGACATCGGTGCCGAGCCCCAGCCTGACCGGGCGCTCGGGCTTGCCGAGATGCCCCATGCTCATCAGGCCGGACCCTAAGAACATGTTCGAGGTCGGGCAATGGGCGACGATCGAGCCCGTTTCCGACAGACGCGCGCATTCGCGTTCGGACAGATGAACGCCGTGGGCGAAAAGGCTGCGGTCGCTCAGCAGGCCGAAGCGGTCATAGACGTCGGTATAATCCTTGTCGTTGGGGTAAAGCTCAGCGATCCGCGCGACTTCGCCGACGCTCTCGGAGAGATGCGTCTGCATCAGCGCATCGGGCAGCGCTCGCATCAGCTCGCCCGCGACCCGCAATTGCGCTTCCGATGAGGTGACGGCGAAACGCGGCGAGATGACATAACGCAGGCGGCCGCGGCGATGCCATTTCTGATAGAGCGCCTCGCTGTCGCGGGCGCCCGCCTCCGGCGTGTCGCGCACGGCTTGCGGCACGTCGCGGTCCATCATCGTCTTGCCGGTCGAAATCGCCATCTGCCGCGTCGCGGCGGCGGCGAAGAGCGTATCGGCGCAGGCCTTATGCACCGAGGAGAACACCGTCGCAGAGGTGGTGCCGTTGCTGACGAGCCGGTCGAGGAATTTCTCGGCCGCCGCCGCGGCATAGGCGGCGTCGCCGTAACGCGACTCCTCCGGGAAGGTGAAACGGCTGAGCCAGTCGAGCAGGTCCTTCCCCGGCGCCGCCAGCATGCGGTATTGCGGGAAGTGGATATGGGCGTCGATGAACCCCGGCAGGATCAGGCAGTCGCCAAAATCATCGACGGGTGCCGAGCGCCAGGCCTCCGGCAGCGCGTTGCGGGCGCCGCGCCACAGAATGCGGCCGTCATCGCCGATCACCACGGCGCCCTGCGGCTCATGCAGATAGTCTGCGGCGGTGGCGCCGAAGGTCAGAACCGCGCCGGTGATGATGCGGGTCATGCCGCGATCCTGTCTTCGAGACGGAAGCGGAAGATGCGGGCGATCTGGGTCAGCGCGGTCTCGAACTCGACTTCAGGGCTGTTGCCGAGGCGCTCCTCGAAGGCCGCGAGGATCTGCGTTTTGGTCGCGCCTTTTACGGCGAAGATGAAGGGGAAGCCAAAACGCGCCTTGTAGGCATCGTTGAGCTTAGTGAAGCGGGCGAACTCTTCGGACGTCAGCCGGTCGAGACCGACACCCGCCTGCTCGCTGGTCGAATCCTGGGTGAGCTTCGCTTTGGTCGCCAGATCGGGATGAGCCCGGATGAGAGCAAGTTGGGCGTCCTGCGGCGCAGCGCGCATCGCCGCCACAAAAGCAGCCACGACATCCTCGCGGGCTTCGAAGGGACGTTTCTCCCAGGCGCCTTCGGCGACCCAGGGCGAATGTTCGGCCACATCGCCGAAGGCCCCCAGGAAGGCGTAGAGCGGCATGATGTTGATATCGGCGATCGTGGTCATTGCGCGCCGATCCAGGCGCCCAATTTGGCGCGGTCCTCATCGGTCATGCCGGTCTCGTTGCCGAGCGGCATGGCTTTGTTGCGCACCGCCTGGGCCTCGATCTGGCTGGCGTAACGGCGCAATTCGTCGAGCGTCTCCAGCGCCACGCCCTTGGGCGCCTCCTTGAAGCCCGCATGGGTGGGCTTCACCGCGTGGCACATGGTGCAGTGCTTGACCGCGATCGCCTGGACCTCCTGATCGGAGACGACGAGGCCTTCGCCGATCCGCTGCTTGGGCTCGGTCAGCCACAAAGCGGCGGCGAGCGCGCCGAAGATGATCGGCAAGGTCCAGGCGATTTCGGCAATGTCATCGCCCACTTCATGGCGCAGAAGGAAATGGCGCAAGGACGCGCCGCCGATGACGATCAACCCGACCAGCAGCCAGGCCTGCGGATGATTAGTGATCATCGGATAGTGGTTGCTGATCATCATCAAGAGGACCGGCAAGGTCAGGTAGGTATTGTGCAGCGAGCGTTGCTTGCCGGTGATGCCGAATTTCGGATCGGGCGCCTCGCCGCGCAGCAGCGCCGCGGTGATCTTCTTCTGGTTGGGGATGATCACGGCGAAGACATTGGCCGCCATCATGGTGCCGATGAAGGCGCCGATATGGATGAGGGCGCCGCGCCCCGAAAAGACATGGGTGAAGCCGTAAGCCGCGATGAGGATCAGCGCGAAGACGGCAAGCGCCAGAAGGCCGGGGCGATGCACCAGCGGCGACCGGCAGAGGCCGTCATAGATGAACCAGCCGGCGGCGAGGCCTGCCAGCGAAATCGCAATCGCCTGCCAGGGGGCGAGCGCCATGACCGAAGGATCGATCAGAAAGGTCGTCGCATTGAGATAGAACTGGACGATGAGCAGCAGGAAGCCGGTCACCCAGGTGAGATAGGCCTCCCATTTGAACCAGATGAGATCGGGCGGCATGTCGGCGGGCGCCACCGAATATTTCTGCACGTGATAGAAGCCGCCGCCATGCACTTCCCAGGCCTCGCCATAGACGCCGGCGGGGAGGCCGGCGCGGCGTTTCAGCGAGAAATCGAGCGCCACGAAATAGAAGGATGTGCCGATCCACGCGATGCCGGCGATCATATGCGCCCAGCGCAGCAGCAGATTGAGCCAGTCGGCGATGAAAGGATCGAGCATCATGAAAATCTTCGCTTGGGCCCCAGGCCCCTCACCCTGAGGTGCGAGCGCAGCGAGCCTCGAAGGGTGTCTTGCAGCATACGCAACTCATCCTGATGGATGCTTCGAGGGCCGCTGCGCGGCCACCTCAGCATGAGGGTACTGGAAAGCTCCGGACATCGGCTGTTGCCGATGTCCGGTTGTTGTTAGCCGCCTATTGCGGAACCTTGTCGTCTACGCCTTTGACGTACCAGTTCATCCCCAGGATATCGCCGTCGGCGAGCGGCTTGCCGGCTTCGCCGGCGGTCGAGCCGTCCTGCTTGGTGATCGGGCCGGTGAAGGGATGGAGCTTGCCGCTCTTGATCGCATCCATGGTTTCGGTGGCCGACTTCACGACGTCGTCCGGCAGGTTGGTGAAGGGCGCCATATGGACCGTGCCTTCGGCCATGCCGTCCCACGAGGATTGTGACTTCCAGGTCCCGTCCAGCACATCCTTGACGCGGCGGACGTAGTACGGCGCCCAGTCATCGACGATCGCCGTATATTGCGCCTTGGGGGCGAATTTGATCATGTCGGATGCCTGGCCGAAGCCGTGCTTGCCCTGCTCCTCGGCGATCTGCAGCGGCGCCGTCGAGTCGGTGTGCTGCACGATGATATCGGCGCCCTGGCTGAACAGCACCTTGGCGGCATCGGCTTCCTTGCCCGGGTCATACCAGGAATTGATCCAGACGATCTTCACCTTGAAATCGGGATTGACCGTCTGCGCGCCCAGCATGAAGGCGTTGATGCCGGAGATGACTTCCGGGATCGGCACCGACACGATGTAGCCCGCCACACCCGCCTTCGACATCTTGGCGGCGATCTGGCCGATCACGTAGCGGCCTTCATGGAACTTGGCATTGTAGGTCGTGACATTCGGCGCGGTCTTGTAGCCGGTCGCATGCTCGAATTTCACATCGGGGAACTTCTTCGCCACTTTCAGCGTCGGCTCCATGAAGCCGAAGGACGTGGTGAAGATGATGCCGCAGCCCTCGCGCGCCAGGCGCTCGATGGCGCGCTCGGAATCGGCCTCCGGCACGTTTTCGACGAAGATGGTCTGCACCTTGTCGCCGAGTTCCTTCTCGACCGCGAGGCGACCCTGATTGTGCTGATAGGTCCAGCCGAAATCGCCGATGGCGCCGACATAGACCCAGCACGCCTTGAGCTTCTCCTGGGCCTGGGCGGACACCGCCGACATGCCCAGCGCCACGGCCAGGACCGCGGCACTCATCATCAGTTTCTTCATGTGGTTCTCCTTACTCCCTGTAGCAATTGCGGTTCATCGATCAGGCACGAATGGCTGCCCGAGACAGGCTGGCGCATTACTGCGCGACAGCCGCCGGCTCGCCGAAATCAGGACGAGAGCCAATATGGTGGCAAGATAGGGCAGGCTCAGCAAGAGCTGTGAGGGAATGCCGAGCGCGAAGGTCTGCGCCGTCAAAGCGAGAATGTAGATGGCGCCGAAGAAATAGGCGCCGACCACCACACGCCAGGGCAGCCAGGATGAAAAGACCACCAGCGCCAGCGCGATCCAGCCGCGTCCGGCCGTCATTCCCTCCACCCATTGCGGCGTATAAGCGAGCGAGAGATAGCCACCGGCAAGGCCCGAGCAGGCGCCGCCGAACAATACGCAGGCGTAGCGCACCAGGACGACACGATAGCCGAGCGCATGCGCCGAACTGTGGCTGTCGCCGACAGCGCGGATGACGAGGCCGATCTTGGTGCGGAACAGCACATAGGAGACCGCGGCCACCAGGAGGAAGGAGACCGGAATCAATATGTCGATATTCCCCCATTTGGGAAGTTTTACACCCGGCACACCGACGAAGGCTTCACCCAAGAGGCCCGACAGGCCGATGCCCAGCAGCGTCAGCGACAGGCCGGTCGCCACCTGATTGGTCACCAGCGTCAGGGTCAGGAGGCCGAACAGCAGCGCCATCGCCATGCCGGCAAGGATCGCCGCGAGAACGCCGACATAGGGGTTGCCGGACAGGAGGGCGGCGCCGAAGCCGGCGACGGCGCCCATCACCATCATGCCCTCGACGCCGAGATTGAGGACGCCTGATCGCTCGGTCACCAATTCGCCGATCGCCGCCAGCAGGAGGGGCGTCGCGGCGGTGACGATGGTGAGGAGGACGGCAACGCCCGCATCCATGCCCGTCACTCCGCCGGCTGCGCCGCGGCTGAGACCTGCGTCTTCAGCCAGCGGAAGCGATAGAGGATGAGCGTGTCGCAGGCGAGAATGTAGAACAGCAGGATGCCCTGGAATACCTTGGCGACGCGGTCGGACAGCCCGAGCGACACCTGCGCCGCCTCGCCACCCAGATAGCTCAGCGCCAGCATGAGGCCGGCGAAGATCGCGCCGATCGGATTGAGCCGGCCGAGAAAAGCGACGATGATGGCGGTGAAGCCGTAGCCTGGCGAGATCTGCGGCTGCAATTGCGCCACCACGCTCGCCACCTCGGCGATGCCGGCGAGTCCGGCGAGCCCGCCCGAGAGCAGGAAGCAGAACAGGATGGTGCGCGGGCGCGAGAAGCCGGCGAAGCGCCCCGCGCGCGGCGCATTGCCGCTCACCCGGATCTCGAAGCCCTTCAGCATGCGCCCCATCACGAAAGCGAGAATGAGTGCCGCGGCGAGCGCGAACAGCGCGCCCAGATGGATCGAGCCCGTGAGCATCGGCAGAAGCTGCCAGCCCTCGAAGCTGATCGTCTTGGGAAAATTGAAGCCATGCGGGTCGCGCCAGGGGCCGCGCACCAGCCAGTCGAGCAGCAGTTGCGCGACATAGACCAGCATCAGCGAGGTCAGGATCTCATTGGCGTTGAAACGCGTCTTGAGCAGCGCCGGGATCGCCGCCCAGGTCATGCCGCCCAGAATGCCGAACAGCAGCATAGTGATGAGCGTCAAAGGCGACTGCCAGGCCGGGAACAGCACCGGGATCATGCCGCCGAAAATGGCGCCCATGGTGAACTGGCCCTCGGCGCCGATATTCCACACATTGGCGGTGTAGCAGACGGCGAGGCCGACGCCGATCAGCACCAAGGGCGTCGCCTTCACGATCAGCTGCTCGACCGACCACATCTGCGTCAAAGGCTCGACGAAATAGATGTAGAGCCCCTGCAAGGGGTCGATGCCGCGGATGGCGAAGAGCACAGCGCCGGTGATCAGCGTCAGCGCGATGGCGATGACCGGCGACAGCAGCGCCATGCGGGTGGAGCGCTCGGCGCGTTTCTCAAGCACGAGCGGCATGGCGTTCCTCCCTCACCTCATGCTCGCCCGCCATCAGGAGGCCGATCTTCTCCGCCGTGAGCTCGGAGGCCGGATAGGCTTCCGACAGCTGGCCGCGCGATATGACGGCGATGCGGTCGGCGATCTCGAAAATCTCGTCGAGATCCTGGCTGATGACGAGAACCGCCGCCCCGCCGCGCGCCAGATCGACCAGCGCCTGGCGGATGGTCGCGGCGGCGCCCGCATCGACGCCCCAGGTCGGCTGGTTGACGACGAGTACCGCCGGGTTGCGGTCGAGCTCGCGGCCGACAACGAATTTCTGCAAGTTACCGCCCGACAAAGCACGCGCTTCCGGATCGGGCTTGCCCTTCCTCACATCGAAGGACTTGATGACGCGCTCGCTCACGCCGAGTGCCGCATCGCGCCCGATGGTGCCCGACTTGGTGAGATTCTTGTCGGAGGCATACCGCGTCAGGATCACATTCTCGGAGAGACGGAAGGCCGGCACGGCGCCATGGCCCAGGCGTTCCTCCGGCACGAAGGCGGCGCCCATCTTGCGGCGCTCGGTGATGCCGCGCCGGCCGCAGGGCAAGCCGTCGATGATCAGCGCGTCCTCGCGCGCCAGGAGCTTCTCGCCCGAAATCGCATCGAACAGCTCCGACTGGCCGTTGCCGGCGACGCCGGCGATCGCCACCACCTCGCCGCCGGCGATCGACAGCGAGATGTCGCGCAAGCTGACGCCGAAAGGACCGTCCTGCTTCAACGCGACCTTGTCGAGAACGAGACGCGGTCTGCCGGCCTTGGGTCTCTCCTTGGCGCGCACGACATGGATGTCGCCGCCGACCATGAGGCGGGCGAGCGAGGCCGCCGTCTCCTGGCGCGGATCGACACAGGCGACGACCTTGCCTTGCCGCAGGATGGTGGCCGACTGGCAGAGACGCTTCACCTCTTCGAGGCGATGCGAGATGTAGAGAATGGAGCAGCCTTCCTTGGCCAGCCTTTCGAGAACGAGAAACAGCTGGTCGGCTTCCTGCGGGGTCAAGACCGCCGTCGGCTCATCCATGATCAGGAGCTTCGGCTCCTGCAGCAGGCAGCGAATGATCTCGATGCGCTGGCGCTCGCCGACCGAGAGATCGCCGACGATAGCGGAAGGCTCGAGCGGCAGGCCATATTCCTTGGAGATCGTCGCGATCTTCTGCGACAACGCGGCGATGTCGAACGCGCCCGGAAGCGCCAGCGCGATATTTTCGGCGACGCTCAGCGCCTCGAACAGCGAGAAATGCTGGAACACCATGCCGATGCCGAGCTTGCGGGCGGCGGCGGGGGACGCGATGGTTACAGGCGCGCCATGCCAGCGCAATTCACCGGCGGTCGGCTGCAGCGCGCCATAGATGATCTTGACCAGGGTCGACTTGCCGGCGCCGTTCTCGCCCAGCAACGCGTGAATCTCGCCCGGGCGCACGAACAGCGACACATCGTCATTGGCGCGCAGAGACCCGAAGGTCTTCACAATGTGAAGCGCCTCAAGAAGATGGTTCTTGCTGCCGTTGTCCGTCACCCGCCCTGGCCCTTTTTTGCAGCTATTCTAGAGGGTGTTTGGGCTTGAAAGCCAGGAATTCGCCCGGTTCTCAACATCTCATCCCGTTCGAGAAGCTCGGCCACGGTGGCGGCGGCGATGATGGCGGGCTCCTTGGAGGTGATGCCGGCAACGCCGATCGGGCATTTGAAGGCGGCAAAACCTTCATCCGGGACACCTGCCTGGCGCAAACGGCTGAGGAATCGTGCCCTTTTACTGGCGCTGCCGATGAGCCCGACATAAGGAAACCGCTCATCCCGCAGCGCCCGGTCGATGATCGCCAGGTCGAGCGCATGGCTGTGCGTCATGACCAAAAGGAAACTATCCCGCGGCGCCCCGTCGATCTCGGCCAAGGGATCACGGGCTTCGACCGCAGTGACATTGGCCGGCATCGCGGCGGGGAACGAATCGGGCCGCGGGTCGATCCAGCGGATCGCGAAAGGTAAGGGCGCCAGCGCCAGGACCAGCGCGCGGCCGACATGGCCCGCGCCATAGAGATAAAGCGGCCGCTGTGTTTCGCCGAACTGTTCGACGAAACCTCTCTCCAATGTTCCCCCTCTCCCGTCCGTGGGATGGGAGAGGGTGGCCGAAGGCCGGGTGAGGGCTCTTCGTCTCAGATCTTCAGAAGAGCCCTCATCCGCCCTGTCGGGCACCTTCTCCCATTGCTGCGCAACGGGAGAAGGGGAAATCATTGGAATGATGCTTCTCTCGACATGATCCGCTTCCAGCCGCCCCATCGTCCTGAACGGCCCGGCGGCTTCGGCCGCCGCCAGCTCCCTGATCCGGGCGAGCGCCGATCCGTCAAAAATCTCGGTCAGCAATTCCACCCGACCGCCGCAGCATTGGCCGAGCTCCGGCCCCAGCGCGTGGCGGCTGACCGACAAAGCGCGGCCGGCCTTCATCATTCTCTGCGCCTCGGCCAGCGCCCGCCATTCGAGCGCGCCGCCGCCGATCGTGCCGTGGAAACCGCGCGGCGTCAAAATGAGGCGAGCGCCTTCCTCGCGCGGCGCCGAGCCCTCGACACGATAGACCGACACCATGGCGCAGGGCTCACCCGCTTCAAGCGCTTTCGCTATGTGAGCCCAGACCTTCATGCCGACATCGCCTTTACCGCCCGCAGGATCGCCTCCGGCGTCGCCGGCGCCTCCAAGGGTGGCGCCGTTCCGGGCTTCAGCGCCGCGATCGCATCGGTGATCGCCGAAAAGACCGATAGCGCCAGCATCAAGGGCGGCTCGCCCACCGCCTTCGAGCGGTAGATCGTATTGGCCGGGTTGCCGGGCGAGGCGAACAGCTTCACGCGGAAATCCGCCGGCACGTCGGAGGCGCAGGGAATTTTGTAGGTCGAGGGCGCGTGGGTGCGCAGACGGCCTTCCTTGTCGAAGACCAGCTCCTCGGTGGTGAGCCAGCCCATGCCCTGGACGAAGCCGCCTTCGATCTGGCCGAGATCGATCGCCGGATTGAGCGAGCGCCCGACATCGTGAAGGATGTCGACGCGGTCGACCCGCATCTCGCCGGTCAGCGTGTCGATGGTCACTTCCGAGCAGGACGCGCCATAGGCGAAATAGAAAAACGGCTTGCCCTTCACCTTGTCGCGGTTCCAGGTGATGTTGGGCGTCGCATAGAACCCCGTCGCCGACAACTGGACACGCGCCTGATGCGCGCGCTTCGCCAGCTCGCCGAGGGTCATGCTCTGATTGGCAATGATCACCCGGCCCTTCTCGAAGCGGATCTGATCTTGAGCGACCTGCCATTCGCGCTCGGCGAACGCGATGAGCCGCTTCTTGATCTGGGACGCCGCTTCCTTCGCCGCCATGCCGTTGAGATCGGAGCCCGACGAGGCGGCGGTCGGCGAGGTGTTGGGCACCTTGCCGGTGGTCGTCGCGGTGATCTTCACGCGGTCCGGCGTGATGCCGAATTCCTCGGCCACCACTTGCGCCACCTTGATATAGAGCCCCTGCCCCATCTCGGTGCCGCCATGGTTCAGATGCACCGAGCCATCGGTGTAAAGGTGGACGAGCGCCCCCGCCTGATTGAGATGGATCAGCGTGAAGGAGATGCCGAACTTGACCGGCGTCAGCGCCAGGCCTTTCTTGAGAATGCGGTTCTTCGCGTTGAAATCCCTGATCGCTTCGCGGCGCGCAGAGTAGTCGCTGGTCTTCTCGAGCTCGGCCACCACCTCGGCGATGATGTTGTCGGTGACCTTCATGCCGTAAGGCGTGCGGTCGCGCTTCGGTCCATAGAAATTGCGTTTGCGTACATCGAGCGGGTCGAGCTTCAAACGATACGCGATCGCGTCCATCATGCGCTCGGCCAGCATCATGCCCTGCGGCCCGCCGAAGCCGCGAAAAGCGGTGTTCGACACGGTGTTGGTGCGCAGGCGGCGCGATTTGATGCTGACCGCCGGATAATAATAAGAATTGTCGGAATGGAACATCGCGCGGTCGTTGACGCCCAGCGACAGATCGGCCGAGTAGCCGCAGCGCGACAGCAGGCTCGCATCGACCGCCGTCAGGCGCCCTGTTCTGTCGAAGGCGGCATCGTAATCGATGCGCATGTCATGGCGCTTGCCGGTCATGATCATGTCGTCGTCGCGGTCGAGACGGCATTTCACCGGCCGGCCGGTCACCCGCGCACCGAGCGCGGCGAGCGCCGCCCATTGCGCCGCCTGGCTTTCCTTGCCGCCGAAGCCGCCGCCCATGCGCCGGCATTCGCAGGTGACGAAGGCATCCGCCACGCCCAGCATCTTGGCGACGCAATGCTGCACCTCGCTCGGATGCTGGGTCGAGGAATAGACAAGCATGCCGCCCGCTTCCTCGGGCATGGCGAAAGCCACCTGGCCCTCGAGATAAAAATGCTCCTGGCCGCCGACATGGAAGCTGTCGGAGAGCGAAAGCTTGGCCGTGGCGATGCGTTTCTCGGGCTCGCCGCGGCGGAATTCGTAAGGCGGCAGCACGTCGGGCGTGCCCTGCTCCAGCGCGTCCTCGACGGTGATGGCGGCACGGTCCTTGGCGATCTCGATCCTGGCCCGTCTCGCCGCACGACGCGCCTGATCATGGGTTTCGGCCACCACCGCGAAAACGACCTGGCCGTGGAACAGGATTTCGCCATCGGCCAGGATCGGGTCGTCGCCCATTGCCGGGCTGCAATCATTGACGCCCGGAATATCCGCGGCGGTGAGCACCGCGACAACACCCGGAGAATTGCGCACGGCATCGAGATCACAGCGTGCGATGCGGCCCTTGGCGCCGTCACCGGCGTAGCCCGGCGCCACATGCAGCGTGCCTTCGGGCTCGCGCATGTCGTCGATATAGATCGCCCGGCCCTGGACATGCAGCTCGGCGCTGTCATGGGCGAGCGCCAGGCCCACCGTCTCGGTCGTGAACCGTTTGGCCTCAGCCGGCATCGACGAGCTCCCTGACACCGGTGACGCGGGTGTTGTGCGTCGCTTCGCCCGCAATCTCGGTCAGCGCCTTGATGAACAAAGCGCGCGCCGTTTGCCCCCGGTAATCGGCGCTGGCGCGATGATCGCCGATCGGCTGGAAGTCGTCGCCCAGGCAATCGGCCGCCCTGTCCCAGGCCGCAGGATCGTCGAGCGACAAATTCTGCACGGCGGATTCCGTCTTCGCCGCGCGTTTCGGTGTCGCCGCCATGCCGCCATAAGCGATACGCGCCGCCGCGATCCGGCGGCCGGCGAGCGTGAACTTGTAGGCGCCGAGCACCGAGGAGATGTCCTGGTCGAAACGCTTGGTGATCTTGTAGCAGCGGAACGCCTCGTCGCGCTTGAGCCTGGGTACCCGCACCGAGGCGACGATCTCACTCGGCGCCCGGTCCTGCTTGCCATAGGCGATGAAGAAATCTTCGAGCGCGATCCGCCGCGTCGCCGTGCCTTTGCGCAATTCGAGCTCTGACCCGAGCGCGATCAAGGCCGGCGGCGTGTCGCCGATCGGCGAGCCATTGGCGATATTGCCGCCGACGGTGCCGGAGGCCCTCACCTGCTTGGAGCCGATGCGGCGCAGAAGCTCGGCGAGATCGGGATCGATGGCGCCGAGCGCCCGCTCGGCCTCGGCATAGGTCACGGCGGCGCCGATCGTCACGGAATCTTCCGTCTCCGTGACCCGGCGCAGTGAGTGCATGCGCCCCAGGTAAATGATCTTGCCGATGTCGCGCAGCTGCTTGGTGATCCACAGGCCGACATCGGTGGCGCCCGACAGCAGCACCGCGTCGGGATGTTGTTCGGTCAGTTGCGCCAGCGCATCATCGCTCGCGGGGGCAGCGAAGAAGCTGTTGTCGTCTCCGATGAACAGATCGCTGCCGTCATCCCATCCGGCCAGCGTCTTTTCGGTCTCGCCGCGCAGCTTCGACCAGGCATCATCCGGCCGGCCGGTACAGCTGGCGAGCGCCGCCTCGACGATCGGGCGATAGCCGGTACAGCGGCAGAGATTGCCGGCGATCTGATCGACGACGATCTGGCGGTCGGCCGCGATACCCGACTGGTAGAGCGCGAACAGGCTCATCACGAAGCCCGGCGTGCAGAAGCCGCATTGCGAGCCGTGACTGTCGACCATCGCCTGCTGGATCGGATGCAGCCGGCCGCCGCGCGCGAGATCATCGACGGTCACCACTTCCTTGCCGTCGACCTGGCCCAGCAGCAGGATGCAGGCATTGACCGGCTCATAGACGAGGCGGCCGTCCTTCAGCGATCCCAAGCTCACCGTGCAGGCGCCGCAGTCGCCTTCGCCGCAGCCTTCCTTGGTGCCGCGCGAAGCCTCTTCGAGACGCAGATAGTCGAGCAGAGTGCGCATCGGCGCCAGAGCGGTGAGCTCGACGACCTCACCGCGGCGAAGAAACCTGATCCTGTTCCGCCCCATCATGCTTTTCTTTTATCCATTATGTCCCCGATAAAACTAGCACCGGCGCCGTGTTCGAAAAAGGATAATAAACATCACAGGCTGTGCGTTATTTTCGCACGCTGAAGTGGTGCACCGCCAGGTCGAGAAAGACACCGGCGGCGAGGCCCGCGGCACTGCCCGGCCGGTGCACGATGGTCAGCCGGTCAGGCGGGATGCGGCGGTTGGCGAGCGGCACGAAGATCAGCGTGCCGTCGGCCATCTCCTGCTCGATGCCGACCGGCGTCTGGAACGCGATGCAGCGGCCGCGCCTTGCGAGCGCCGCCATCAGCCGCAGCGAGTTGCATTCGATGGCATTGGGCGGCGGCTTCTTCGCCGCGCCCAGCAGCTTGTCGAGAATGGCCCGCAGACTCAGGCCCTTGGCCGGCCATGCCACCGGATAATCGAGGCAATGGGCGAAGAGCAGCTTGCGCTCGCGCGCCAGCGGATGGTCGCGCCGCATCACGGCGCCCAGCGGCATGTCGCGGGTGAGCCTGACCTCCAGCCCGTCGAGCGTCGCCGGGTTGAAGGTGAAGCCGATATCGGCGTCATGGCCGCGCACCAGGTCCGTCACCGCATCGGAGCCCGCCACCGTGACGGTGATCTCGATGCCCGGATGGTCGATGGCGAACCGCGCCAGGAGATCGGGCAAGGCCGAGACCGATATGCTTTCGACGGTGGCGATGCGGATACGGCCGCGCTTCAGGCCGCGCAAGGCATCGAGATGATCGAGCGTCGTCTCATGGCCCAGCATCGCCGCCTTCAGCCCCGACAGCAGGATTTCGCCCGCCGCCGACAGCTTCAGGCTGCGGCCGCGGCGCTCGAACAGAACGATATTGAACTGCCGCTCGAGCAGGATGATCTGCCGGCTTATGGCGGACGCCGCGACATTCAAAGCCAACGAGGCGCCCCGCACCGATCCCGCTTCCGCCACCGCGACGAAATAACGGTAGCCGGTGGTGAGCAGCGAATCAGGGCGGATCACGCCTCAACTGCCGCGATAGGTCGAATAACCGTAAGGCGAGAGCAGCAACGGCACGTGATAATGCTCGGCCTTGTTGGCGATGCCGAAGCGGATGGGGATCACATCGAGGAAAGGCGGCTCGCTCAACGGCGCGCCGGTCTCCTTGAGATAGGCGCCGGCATGGAAGCGCAACTCATACTGGCCGACCTTCAGCGCCTCGCCATCGAGCAGAGGCTGATCGACCCGGCCGTCCTGGTTGCTCACCACCGTCTTGAGCAGGGACGGGCCCTCCCCCAGCGACCACAGCTCGATCTTCAAGCCCTTGGCCGGCCGGCCAAGCGCCGTATCCAATATATGCGTCGTCAAACGCCCCATGCGTGTCTCCCGAAGTGCCCGCTGGTTTCCCCTTCTCCCGCTTGCGGGAGAAGGTGCCCGAAGGGCGGATGAGGGTGTTGGTCAATCTTGCGACAGTCTATCCGAAAGCGCCAGAGGGCCATAGGCGTCACATCCTCGATGCGGCCTTCTCGCGTCTTGACGCAGCCGGCAAATGGCTTGAAGTACAGACCCCCGCCCCGCGAGTGTCTTTCATGGCCCCCACCCACGTCACCATCATCGGCGCCGGCATCATCGGCATCTCGACCGCCGCCTTCCTGCAGCGCGCCGGGCACAAGGTCACCGTCATCGACCGGGTGGCGCCGGGCGAGGGCTGCTCCTTCGGCAATGCCGGCGGCCTCGCCTTCTGCGAAGTGGTTCCGACCATCCATCCGCGTGTCCTGCTCAAGATCCCGGGCTGGCTGCTCGATCCTCTGGGCCCCCTCACCATCCGCTGGTCCTATCTGCCCCAGGCGCTGCCCTGGTTCCTGGCGGCGGGACGCAATGCGCTGCCCGACCGGGTGAAGAAGATCACCGCGGCGCGCGCCGCACTCGGCCTGCGTGTCGTCAGTGATTTCGAGACTCTGCTCAAGGCGGCCAAGGCGAGCGACCTCATGGTCAAGAAGGATTCGCTGCGCCTCTATGACACCGAGGCGCAATATCAGGCGGAAGAGACCGAGCGGCGCATCAAGCGCGAGCACGGCTATGACATGAAACGCCTCACCGCGGGCGAGATCACCGAGATCGAGCCCGACATGGCGCGCGACTTCGCCTGCGGCGCCTTTCACGGCGGCTGGTATTATGTGCGCAACCCGAAGACCGTGGTCACGGCCATCGCCGAGGAATTCACCCGCAATGGCGGCGAGATCCTGCTCGATGAGGTTCTCGCGGTGACGCAAGAGGCCGGTCGCGCGTCGAAGATCCGCCTCAAAGCGGCGGGTGAGCGGCAGCTCGACCGCCTCGTCATCTGCGCCGGCGCCTATTCGAAAATCTTCGCCACGCAATTCGGCGATAAGGTGCTGCTCGAAGCCGAGCGCGGCTATCACCTGGTGATCCCCGATCCGGGCGTCACGCTCGGGCGCTCCATCACCTATGCGGCGATACCCGGGGCGTTCACGCCCATGGATGTCGGCCTCAGGCTCGCCGGCACCGATGAGTTCGCCGGCCTCGAGGCGCCGCCCAACTGGAAGCGCGCCGACATGTTGTGGGGTCCCGCCAAACGCTGCCTGCCGAATCTCCGGCCGATCGATGAAAACGTGACGCGCTGGATGGGCCGCCGGCCCGGCACACCCGACGGCATTCCAGTCATCGGTCCATCGAAGAAGCTCGGCAATGTCTGGTACGGCTTCGGCCACAGCCATATGGGCCTGACCTGGGGCCCGACCACCGGCCGCCTCCTGAGCGAGATGCTGAGCGACACGCCGAGCAATATCGACCTGTCAGCCTTCCGCGTCGACCGGTTTTGAGTTCACACCTCGCCAAAAAACTCCCCTTCTCTCGTTGCGAAGCAATGGGAGAAGGTGGCCGAAGGCCGGATGAGGGCTCTTCTTAAACCATACACATGATCGAAAGAGCCCTCACCCGCCCTGTCGGGCACCCTCTCCCATCCTGCGGACGGGAGAGGGGGATTATTAGGTGAGATACGTCGCTTCGAATGGTCAGCCTTCAAGCGCCTCCAGCCCAACTACCGCACCGTGGCCGCCGGGCAACTCGGCCTCTTCGCCGACCTCGAGGCCGAGCAGCGCGCGCGCGATCGGCACCGTATAGGCGATGAATCCCTTTTCGAGATCAGCCTCGTCCTCACCGACGATCGCGAAGACCTGCACGCGCCCGTCATGGCGTTTTACCGTCACCCTTGTTCCAAAGGCGACCTTCGTCACCGCCTTGGGCGGCTCGACCAGTTGCGCCGTCGACCGGCGCTGCGTCCAATAACGCAGGTCGCGCGAGGCGCGCGCTATGCCGGCGCGGTCGGTCTCGTGCTGGGCATGGGCCAGGAGCTTGCGCGCCGCCTCGATCTCCTCATCGATCAGGCCTAAGCCGCGCGGGGTCACGAAATTGGGGTTGGGACTGATCGGGTGTTCCGGCAGTTCCTCAGGGGTATCTTGCCCGTCTTGCTCTTTGACGAAAGCCCGGCTCATATGGGTCTCTTTTTCTCCACTCCCCCGGATCACTATAGCACATGAATGATGTAAGCCCGCAGACCGTTTATTTGAAGGACTATCGGCCGGTTCCCTATCTGGTCGACGAGGTTTTTCTACGTTTCGTGCTGGAACCGGAGGCCACGGAAGTCTTGTCCCGGATCGCGTTCCGGCCAAATCCGGCAGTGGCGCAGGAAGGGGCTCCGCTCGTCCTCGACGGCGAGCGGCTGGAGCTCAGATCGGTGCATCTCGATGGCGCCCCGCTCGATCCTTCCCGTTACGAGGTGACCGCCTCGCATCTCACCATCGGGCAAGTGCCGCAACGGCCCTTCACGCTGGAGATCGTCACGATCTGCAACCCGAAGGCCAATAGCGAGCTGTCCGGCCTTTATGTCTCGAGCAATGTCTTCTGCACCCAATGCGAGGCGGAAGGCTTCCGGCGCATCACCTATTTCTATGACCGCCCGGATGTGATGACGCGCTACAAGGTCCGCATCGAGGGGCCGCAAGCCGCCTGTCCGGTGCTGCTCTCCAACGGCAATCCGGGCGCGAGCGGTCTCCTCCCCGGCAGCGACCGCCATTTCGCCGAATGGGACGATCCCCATCCCAAGCCCACCTATCTCTTCGCGCTGGTCGCCGGCGACCTCGCAATGGCCCGCGACACCTATGTCACCAGCTCCGGCCGCCAGGTGGAGCTGCGCATCTATGTCGAGAAGGGCAAGGAGGACCGCTGCGGCTTCGCCATGGAGGCGCTGAAAACCTCGATGCGCTGGGACGAGCAGCGTTTCGGCCTCGAATATGATCTCGACATCTTCATGATCGTCGCCGTCTCCGACTTCAATATGGGCGCCATGGAGAACAAGGGCCTCAACATCTTCAACGACAAATACATTCTGGCGTTGCCCGAGACCGCGACCGATGTCGACTACATCAATATCGAAAGCATCATCGCGCATGAATATTTCCACAACTGGACCGGCAACCGCATCACCTGCCGCGACTGGTTCCAGCTCTGCCTGAAGGAAGGCCTCACCGTCTTCCGCGACCAGGAATTCACCGCCGACATCCGCTCGCGCGCGGTGAAGCGCATCGCCGATGTGAAACGTCTGCGCGCCGACCAGTTTCCGGAAGATGGCGGCCCGCTCGCCCATCCGGTCAGGCCTGAAGCCTATATCGAGATCAACAACTTCTACACCGCCACCGTCTATGAAAAGGGCGCCGAACTCTGCCGCATGATGCAGACGCTGATCGGCCGCGACGCCTTCCGCAAGGCGATGGATCTCTATTTCGCGCGCCATGACGGCGAGGCCGCCACGGTCGAGGATTTCGTGCGCTGCATGGCGGACGCGTCGGGACGGAAATTCGACCAGTTCTTCACCTGGTATGAGCAGGCCGGCACGCCGGAGGTCACCGTCGCCGAAACTTACAACGAGGCGGCCAAGACCTATGAGCTGACCCTCGAGCAGGCGACGCCCGCGACACCCGGCCAGGCCGACAAGAAGCCGGTGCAGCTGCCGCTCGGCATCGGGCTCGTCGGTCCCGACGGCCGCGACATGCCGCTCGATCTCGACGGCGTCGGCGTGCTCAACGAACCGTTGATCGAGCTCAACGAGGCGAAGAAGACCTTCCGCTTCCGCAATGTGGCGAAGAAGCCGGTGCTGTCGCTCAATCGCGGCTTCTCGGCGCCGATCCGCATCAAGAACGCCGCCCGGATCCCCGAGCAGCTGTTCCTGATGAAAAATGACGGCGACACCTTCAACCGCTGGGAAGCTTCGCAACAGGCGGCCCACGCGCTGATCCGCGCCCGCCTCTCAGGCGCGACGCCCACGGCCGACACGAAATCCTTCATCGACGCTCTGCGCGCCGTCCTCACCGACAGCCGGCTCGACGATGCTTTCAAGGCGCTGATGCTGGGGCTTCCCGGCGAGCAGGAGGTCGCCACGCTGATCGGCCGCGACGTCGATCCGGGCGCCATTCACAAAGCCCGGGACGCACTCCGGGCCGAGATCGGCCACGGACTCAAGGATGTGCTGCTCGATCTGTGGCGCAAGACCGAAGGCCGCGGCCCCTATCGGCCCGACCCGGACGAGACCGGGCGGCGGTCACTGCGTTATGCCGTGCTGCAGGCGCTCGCCGGTGGCGACGCGGCGCTCGGCATCCGGCTCGCCACGGAGCAACTGGCGCAGGCCACGAACATGACCGACGAGATCGGCGCCCTTTCCACGCTGGTGACACTCGAAGGGCCGGAGCGCGAGGCGGCAATCACCGCCTTCCATGACCGCCACAGGAACGATCATCTCCTGGTCGACAAATGGTTCGCTCTCCAGGCCTCCGCCCCCCTCGCCAGCACGCCCGCCAAGGTGCGCGAGCTGATGCGGCATCCCGACTTCACCCTCGCCAATCCCAACCGGGTGCGAAGTCTCGTCGGCGTCCTGTCGATGGCCAATCCCTTCGCCTTCCACGCCGAAGACGGCGAAGGCTACGCCATCCTCGCCGACACGATCCTGGCCCTCGATCCGAAAAACCCGCAAGTCTCGGCGCGCATGGCGACCGCTTTCCGCAGCTGGGGAACGCTCGAGGAAAATCGCCGGGCGTTGGCGAAGGCGCAGCTCGAGCGTATTCTCGGAACCACGGGATTGTCGCGCGATCTCTTCGAGATCGTGTCGAAGTCGCTCGGGCGGTGACATGAAGACCTTGCTGGTCGTCGCACATCCGCGGACGGACTCCCTGACCGCCAGCGCGGCCAATCTCTTCGCCGCCCGGATCAAGGCGTCCGGGCACGAGGTCGAAATGGCCGATCTGGTGGCCGAGGGATTCGATCCCGTCCTGCGGGAAGAGGACGAACCCGACTGGTCAGGCCCCGACAAGCAATATTCGGCCGCCGTGCGCAACGAGATGCGGCGCATCGAGCGTAATGACGCGACCGTGATGATCTTTCCGATCTGGTGGTGGTCGATGCCGGCGGTGCTGAAAGGCTGGATCGACCGCGTCTGGAATCACGGCTGGGCCTATGGCGGCAAGACCTTCCCTAACCGGCGGGCCTGGATGATCGGCATCGCGGGCAGCGATGCGGAATCCTACCGCAAGCGCGGCTACGACAAGGCGATGGAGATCCAGCTCAAAACCGGCGTCCTCGATTACTGCGGCGTCGCCGATCTGCGCTTCGAAGTCCTCTACGGCGCGCTCGAAGGCGACGAGGCGGTGGCGAAAATTCTGGCGGATATCCAGACCATCGCGGCGGAATATTGAGGGGGCCGCGATGACCGTTGAGCGTCAGACCAAGCGGGTTCTGTTGGGCCTTCCCAGCTTCAGCGAGGTCGGGTGCGAAGCGGGGCCCGAAGCAGTCGCACTTCACCATCTGTTCGGACTCTATCGCAACCCCTTACCGCCCCACGAATCCGTGTGGATATATGAGGACGGGCTGACTTGGCAGTACGGGCAAACGAGGTGGCAGATACGATATGCAGAAATTGATGAAGTGATTCTGCCGCAAGGCAAACGGAGTGAGTGCCTTCGTCTGCTAAGGTCAAACGGGCAAATGCTCGAGCTGCCGATCAGGGGCAATGATGGTAAGTTCTACAACTCTCTGGTATTCGTTCGCTTTCTTCGCAAAGCGATAGCCCTCACCAAGCCTACGCGGGGACCCGCCTAATTACACAGAGGCCCCTGCGGCAGTGAGACACCCTTATCCAAGGTGGTAGGATTGAGAAAACTCTGTTGGTCAATTGCTGTAGTTTGCATGACCTGCTCCGGGCCCCAATCGTCGGTGGCAATGAGCAAGGAATTATCGCCGCTTGATCGGATGGATGTGCTGCTGGACTGGAACTGGGTAATGTTGGAGCGAGGGTTCAGTTTAATCCCGAAACCTGACCCGAAGCTCTACGCCTTGGCACTAACGATCGCTCAGTCCAGGGGAGCAAAACCGTCGGATTTCCCTGAAGTGCATTTTTATGAATCTATTGACGAGTATCGTGTGGAGCTGCGCGCAGATCATTTCACACGAATGAAATCTCTCCCGAATGAATTTCCGCAGGATATATACATCCGTCTATCAAAGCCCGAAATGAAAGTGCTCGAAGTAACCGGTTGTGAGGGCTTTTGCTGACACCTATGTGGAAGCCTGCGGGAATTACGGTGACAACCCACGGCCCTGGAGCGCGCATGTCACCCCTCATTCCCCAGCCTCACACGGGGTCGTTAACGATGTTTCCGATTGAACGCACTTTGCTTCGTTGCAATATTGCACAACTATGGCGTATTCTTTCTCGAACAGCCAGCGTGACGGCGAAAGCGCGCGATAAGTCTGGCGACACAGCGCCTATGCAGCATTTCTACATATTGAACGAATCTTCCGACAAGACGGTCGCGGGCGATGTGAACCTGTTCGCACCATGGAACTCCTGATTACGTATGTCGAGGCCATAGACGTACGAAATGACGAGTATTCTTGTCTTTCGAGCGAGGGGCACCAAATCGTCTTGAGCGCCGAGAGTGACGACGGTCCGGTCACGGCGACAGCCGAAACCTCACCACGACACGAGGCAGAGGCGGCCTCGATCCTGCGATCCTACCTTCACTGGCTGGCGAGTAACGGCAAGATCAATGCGGAACTTGCGCGCATCGAGCGCGGTAGCCTGGTGGAGTTGGCGCAGATGATCCCGCGCAGCTTTGTAGCCGGATCCAGGTGAAGGGATCGATCAGGCCATGGAAATCCTGGATCCGGCATCGGCACCCGATGCCCGAAGCCGAACCAGCTAATTTCGGTGACAGTGCATTTATTTGACGGACATGATAATTCGTTGTAAATCTGCGCATCATGGCCCGCCTCGCCCGTCTCGTCGTTCCCGGATTGCCTCATCACATCACCCATAATTTCGGTGACAGTGCATTTATTTGACGGACATGATAATTCGTTGTAAATCTGCGCATCATGGCCCGCCTCGCCCGTCTCGTCGTTCCCGGATTGCCTCATCACATCACCCAGCGCGGCAATGGTCGCCAGCGCACTTTCTTCGACGATAGCGACTTTGCGCTTTACCGCGATCTTCTCGCCGAAAGCCTGAAATCGGCGGGGGTTGCCTGCTGGGCCTGGGTTCTGATGCCAAACCATGTCCACCTGATTCTGAGCCCGTCCGATGAAGATGGTCTGCGCCGTGCGCTGGCCCCGGTTCATCGGCGCTATGCCGGGGTCATTCACACCAGGCGCAAACGGAGCGGTCATTTCTGGCAGGGCCGCTTCGGCTGCGCCGTGATGGATGAAAGCCATCTGGCGGCGGCGCTTGCCTATGTAATGCTCAACCCGGTGCGGGCGCGACTAGTAGGGCGGGCGCAAGACTGGCGATGGTCCAGCGCCCGCGCCTATTTGCGCAATGTCACGGACGGCCTCACTCAGACTCAGCCGGTATTGGACCGGTTTCCTGACATGGGCGAGATATTGAAGGCCGAAGCGGACGCGGACGTCTTGCGCAGTCTCAGGGCGGCCGAAACGATCGGACGACCGCTGGGTGGCCCTGACTTCGTCCGGCGCATCGAGCGCAAGACCGGCCGAAATCTCACGCCGCAAAAGCGCGGGCCCAAGCCCAAAGGGCGCGCCGAGGATTAAGTGCACTGTCACCGAAACCCCCGAAAGGACTTCGGTGACGGGGTAGACGGCGCGAATTGCGGCGTCTCATTCAAGGAGTGCAGTCAGTGCGCTCAATAGATCGACGGCGACGGAGCAGCGCGCATAGTTGAATGCACTGTCACCGAAACTCCGAATTTGCTGTCACAGAAATTGCGATTTTCGGATTCCACGACCCTATGGCACCACATCGGGCCTCATCAATGTGATCATTCTTATCCGATTGCTGCCTACTCGGTATTCCGCGTGAATTGTGTGGTCGACCTTCTTGAAACGATCCCAGGGCCCATATTCGCCAAGAACAGGATCATTTACGCCAATGCCGCTCTTCGACGGAGGACCAAAGCGTTCCATAATGTCCAAGCGAGTCGATGACGGAGAAATGTCCACAAAGCGACATCCATCGGAACTCAGAAATATGGTCTTTATTCTTTCGTCGCCGTCACAACGTACCTCCAGGCCATTCTGCGGGAAGAAATAGTCAACGGAATATCCCTCCTCATCATCGTTCACTGACTTCTCAGAGACCCAGCTCACGAATGGAGGGGCAACCAGCATGACTGAAGCCGGTTTTCCCAAATAACTCGCGAGCGTCTTAATCGTTGAGGTCATACGCCCTTCGATGTTCCTTCAGAGCCTGCAATTTCGGTTCACTTAATAGACGCGCAACATCGGCAGTGCTTTAGGACTTCTCATTGGTCGCCCACCTTGTCGACCCGGATAATTTCGCCACCTTCCACCCACAAGACAACCACGTCGATTACGGCACCATCAACAAAAATCGCCTCAATCTCCGTATATATCTCTCCCTTCCGAGACTCCGGCGACTTCGAATATCAGGAGACACAGAGCAACTCCAATACGCGCGAAGGCGATTTCTCGAGAGACCATATCTTTCCTCCGCGAGCACAAAGGACGGGCACATCCAGCGGCATGCTCCGCCAGCGACAGGCTGATCGCCTCGAACTGAACACGGGCTGAACTGCTGGCGGACCAGGGCCATCAACGATCCTTACTGACCCGTAACGGTTGACATTCCCCCTCGGATCGGTCTGCGCAAATCCTGCCCAAATGACTCCCGGTCAGCCACCACACGGCTCGAAAACCGCCCTAAAAACGCTCCTTCCCCCTGCATGATGGGAGGGCCGGTTTCCGGCTGGACAAATCATTGCACATGCGAATCAATAGGCGGTGATTCGTGAGGTTGTTGGTTGTTTAGGGGGTGCTGGGATTCCCGTTGAATGAGCGCCACGCAGGGGGCGATAGGTTGAGCAGCAGAGCACAATTGGGCGGACTTTTCTTCAAGGAGCGGGTGCTCCGCCTGCCCTTGCCCGGCTGGGCCCGCGTCACCATCGGTGAACGCAGCCTGCGCATTCTCATCACCGTCCTCGTCTCGCTCTTCCTCATCACCCTGGCGCTCGCCCTCTTCCTGCAGCTGACCCAGAGCCGGACGACCCACCTCGCCGAGCAGAACCGCCAGACCCTCCTTTATGCCACCGCCGCCGCCCAGCACATCAAGCAGGCGGCCCGCACCCAGCTCCAGTCGGGCTACACGCCCAAACCCTTCACCCAGGAAGAGCTCGATTTGGCCCTCCTGCCAGAAGCGCAGCGCGAGGGCCGCATCTTCGCCTATGTGAATGCGGCGGGCGTCATCACCGTCGCCTCCAAGGCGGACGGCTCGATCGCCGGCCAGACGATCGGCGATGTGCTGTCCAATCGTTTCATCACCGAAATCAATATCAACGACACCGAAATGGCGCGCATCCAGCTCGCCACCGGTGAGGAAGCCTATGTCGGCATGAGCGATCTCGCGCCCCTGCCCGGCAGCCTGCTCGTCATCCAGAAGCGCGCCGACGTCATGCGCGCCTGGAAGGACAGCGTGATGCAGGTGAGCGTGCTGTTCGCCGTCACCTTCCTCGTCCTCATGATGCTGGGCGGCGCCTTCCACTGGCAGGCGGCCAAGGCGTCGGAAGCCGACCGCACGCTCACCGTCGCCACCGAGCGGCTCGACAAGGCGCTCGACCGCGGCCATTGCGGCCTGTGGGACTGGGACATCTCGCGCGGCCGGATCTTCTGGTCGAAATCCATGTACGACATCCTGGGCCTCGAGGAGACCGGCGAGTTCCTCAATTTCGGCGACGTCGCCGAGCGCATCCACCCCGAGGACGCGCAGCTCGAGGAAGTGGTCGAGGCCCTGCTGACCGGCCAGAAAACAGTCTTCGACCACGAATTCCGCATGCGCCATGTCGACGGCAACTGGGTGTGGCTCCGCGCCCGCGCCGAGCTTTCGCACGCGCCGGAAGAGGAAAGCCCGCATCTCGTCGGCATCGTCATCGACATCACCGCCCAGAAGCTCGCCGACCGGCTCAACCAGGAAGCGGAGCTCCGCCTCAAGGACGCGATCGAGAACATCTCGGAAGCCTTCGTCCTGTGGGACTCGGAGAACCGCCTCGTCCTGTGCAACACCAAGTACCAGCAGTTCCATTCGCTGCCCGCCAGCGTCTGCCAGCCGGGCACGCCCTATGAGCTTGTCGCCAAGACCGCCAAGGAGCCGGCGGTGCGCCAGCGCATGCCGATCCACAGCCGCGACACCAGCGAAGGCAACACGTTCGAAGTGCAGCTCGGCGACGGCCGCTGGCTGCAGATCAACGAGCGGCGCACCAAGGATGGCGGCTTCGTGTCGGTCGGCACCGACATCACGCCCCTCAAGCAGCAGGAAGAGCGCCTGCTCCTCTCCGAGCGCGAATTGATGATGACGGTGCGCGACCTGCAGAAGGAGCGCCTCCTCGCCGAGCAGCAGTCGCAGCGCCTCGCCGACCTCGCCGACAAATATTCGCGCGAGAAGACGAGAGCCGAGGCCGCCAGCCGGTCGAAGTCGGAATTCCTCGCCAATATGAGCCATGAGCTCAGAACCCCGCTCAACGCCATCATCGGCTTCAGCCAGGTGATGGAGAACCAGATGTTCGGTCCGGTGGGTGCGGGCAAATACATCGAATATGCCCGCGACATCCACAAGAGCGGCCAGTTCCTGCTCGACGTCATCTCGGACATCCTCGACATGTCGAAGATCGAGGCCGGCCGCCTCAAGCTCGAACTGCAGACGGTCGATCTCTCCGAGATCGTCCACGAGACCCTGCGGCTCGTCGAGGCGCGCGCCCAGGAGAGCAAGGTCGAGATCCTGTGCAAGGCGCCGAAGAAGCTCAAGGCCAATGTCGACACCCGCGCCGTCAAGCAGATCCTCATCAACCTCACCGCCAATGCGGTGAAGTTCACGCCGGAAGGCGGGCGCGTGACGCTGACCGCCAAGCTCGAAGGCGAGAATGCGGTGATCTCGATCGCCGATACCGGCATCGGCATTCCGCCCAAGGACATCGAGAAGCTCGGCCGGCCCTTCGAGCAGGTCGAGAACCAGTTCACCAAGACCAAGGGCGGCTCCGGCCTCGGCCTCGCCATCTCGAAGTCGCTGGTCGAGCTGCATGGCGGCTCGCTCTCGATCGACAGCGAAGCCGGCAAGGGCACCACCGTTACCGTCCGCCTGCCGGCCGCCGCGGCGAAGCCGGCGCATTCGGCGGCGGCGTGATCGCTCCTCAACTTCCCTCATGCTGAGGTGGCCGCGCAGCGGCCCTCGAAGCATCCCTCAGGATAAAGCGAGAGTGACTTTGACAGTCGACGCACTTGCTGACCGCCTCGAAGCCATTCTCCGGCAAGCGCCGCCGCGCATGCACGCCCTCGCCATCGTACGGTCCCTCAACTTACCGGATTGGGCCATTGGCGCCGGCTTCATTCGCGCGGCGGTCTGGGACGCGCTGTCGGGCTTCACCACCGCGTCCGCCGTGGACGATATCGATGTTCTTTATTTCGACTCCACGGATCGCAGCACCGAGCGTGAATCAGAGATCGAGAAGCGACTGCGGGAACTCGATCCCACTTTGCCCTGGAGCGTGCGTAACCAGGCGCGCATGCATCTGCGCAATGGCGACGCCCACTACGCTTCGACCGCCGACGCCCTGCGCTTCTGGCTCGAGACCCCGACCTGCGTCGCCGTGCGGATCGACGCGGACGACCGCCTCGAGATCATGGCACCCTATGGGCTCGAAGATCTGTTCGCGATGGCCATCCACCCAACTCCACGCGGCCGCGTCCGTCATGCGGAGTACAACGCACGCATCACGAAAAAGAAGTGGCATGAGCGCTGGCCGAATGTCACGGTCGAGATGCCTTAGCGCTCCCAACCGTCATGGCCGGCCCTCCCCCACTCGTCATGGCCGCCCTTGAGGCGGCCATCCAGTGCATCCGCGCAACAGCTGCGCAGCGGTGAGGCTGGATGGCCGGGTCGGGGCCCGGCCATGACGTATTGGGGAGAGCGAGCCCTATGCTCCTCGCATCAGCCTCACCCTCATGCCACTCGTGATTCGCCGCCGCAGCGCATCCTTGCGTATTGGCTCGATCACCAACTGCCCCGCTTCATACAAAGCCTGCAGCTTCGATCGCGACAGGCCCAGCTCGCCGGCAAGCAGCCGGTCGAGCCTGAGACTGCTCGGCAGAGCAACCTCGAGCTGGATGACGATCTGGCCCGGCAGCGCCGCTTCGCCGAGCTCCTGCCTCTCGATGTCAACCTCGCCGAACTCATCGATGCGCTGGGCATGCCGGCGCAGGCCGTCGATATCGAACTCCTGCGCCCGCACCCAGTCCGGCGTGCTGAAATGCGCCGCTTCCAGCACCTTGGGATCGATCTCCTTCAGAGTCCGGCGTTCGAAGAGCGGCCGGTTCCAGCTCCGGGCGCAATCGATGCATTTATAGATGAGCCAGGCATCGAGGCGCTTGCCATTGGCATTGAGCCTGACCTTGCCGCTCGACTGAAAGGGCTTGAGGCTTCCGCAGCCGCCACAGGCGATCCAGGGCCTGGGGGCGATGCGGGGCGTAATGGTCCAGCGGACCACGGGAGAAGTGCACATGTCGTCTTGGACTTCCGAAAAGGAAGTTCACCAGGACGGCAGCGCGGGAAGCCCTTCACGGGCGCGGTGTGGCGGTTGTTGCGGAGAGATGAGAGCGTGAGACAACGGGACAAACATGGTCCCGGCGCATTCTGACAAAGCCAGACCGGTCCCAAGCCGCCACCCGTGAACAAAAAAACAGCCCCGGACGGCTTAGCCATCCAGGCTGAAAGGGTGAAACCAGATGAGACCGGTCCTTACGACGGCAAAACGAAACCTCTATGCGCCACTGCTCTCAAGGCGCGGCGCTGTAGCAGGAAACGGAGCGAAACGGAAGCCCGGTCTCCAGCCCGCATCGGCCATTTGCGGTCTTGCCGATCTTCGCAGTCGCATCCTATGCGTACAGACATTCCGAATTCCACATCATGACATCACCCGCCCGGCCCCTCACCGCATCGCGATTCTTCCGCATCATCTTCTGGTTCAACGCGCCCTTGATCGCGATGGTCGCGCTGTTCAACTTCTGGCGCGCTTATGTCCATGCGGATGGCGGCTCCTGCGCGGATATCGTCTGTACCCTGACGGGGCGTTATGGCGACGCGTTCGCCGTCGTGTCCTCCTTCACCGAGGAGGCCCTGAGGCGCGGTGCCAGCGTGAACGTAGCGCTGGCCCGCGAGCTTCTGTTCTTCAACGTGACCTTCGCCGTCACCATGGCAGTTGTCGCCATACTTGCATTCGCGCTGGCCTTTCCGAAGCTCGATCTGGTCGGGCCGATAAGATATCCGGCGGCAATCCTTGTGATCCCGCCGGCGATCGCGATCCTGGCCTTCATGCTCTATACGATCGGCTGGGATACCGACTGGCCCAGGCCAAACTCATACAGGGGAAAAATGGGCCGCTTGATCTTCGATTACTGGGCCGGCGCCTTCGTCTACAATGGCCGTTGCCTGGCACTCTCGGTGTTCGGCATGTTCTTCGTCTTCCATCTCTTCAACGTCGCTGTCTATCTCTACCGGCGCCTCACCGGGCGCGGAGACCATCGCATTTGATACGGCACGAGCCCCTTCCCACTTTGGGCCAGGGCATTCTATGGCATGTCGAATAAACGTAACGGCGCCGGTGCACCAAAAGTCACGCGTGCATCTTTCCACCGAACGAAAATTCCCTGCCGGTTCGAGCTAACCCTTTGACAAATCTCGACCGACCGAGAAATTTCGCTAAATTTCCCTGCAATTCCCTGCATTTTCCCTGTAAATGGCCTGCATCCGCCGCCGTCCGGCGCGGGTCCGGCTTACTCGCCGTCGGTCTGGTTGTTCTTTTCCTGCCACTTCTTGCGGCGCTGCTGCATGCGCTCCAGGCGGTCGCGCACGGCCTTGGCGAGAAGCGCGCGCTCCTCAGGCGACAGCTTCTCGACGACCTGGCGCGTCACCAGCGTGCCACTGTCGACCAGCTCGGTGCTGAGCTTGGTGAAGTCTTCGATCGCCTTGTCGGCCGCGGCCGCGTCATATGGGTTGCGCTCGAGCGCGTCGGCGAAACGCTGGGCGACGGCGGTCATCTCCTGGCGCGACTGGCGGAAGGCCTCGCGCCGGCTCTTGAGCAGATCGAGGAATTCGCGGCGGCGCTCCTCCGGCAGGTCGGACAGGAAGCGGCGCGGCAGCAGCTGGGTGAAGCTCGCCCCGCTCCAGCGCTCCATGCGCTCGGGCGCGAAATAGCGCATGCCGATGGCGCCGGCGATCAGGAAATTGATCGCCAGCGAGGCGACGAGCAGGAACATCGTCCAATGCGGCCAGTTGGCGAAGCGACCTTTCTGCGGCGTGTCGACCGGCACCGTCATCAACCGCCCCCCTCCAGAAGGTCGGGCGCATCGTCGATGCCGGTCAGCACGATCGGATCGTCGATCTCGACCACGTCGCTGTCGGTGCGGAAATTGCCGAAATTCGTGTTGCCGCCCAGGAAGATGCCGAAGGCGAAGGAGGCGGCGAGCGCCGCAGCGGTGCCCCACGACCAGATCGACGGCCTGGGCCTGGTCCGAACCGGCTCGAAAGGAACGACATTAACCGTCTGCTTTTCCTGGGCAATCCGGGCGAGGAGCTGGGCCTTGCCGTGGGTCGAGGGCGCCGGGGGGATGGCCTTGGCCAGCACCCGGTCGATCTCGGACGCCTCGGCCAGGAGCCCCGGTTCCTTGTCCAGCAAGGGCCGCAGACGGTCGCGCTCGGATGACGGCCAGCGGGCCGGGTCCGCCCCGTAGGCGGCCAGAACTTCAGCCAGTCTCGTCCTCATCGCGTCCATCCGAGCCTCCTCATTGGCTCATCTCGCCGATATCGGCAAGCAGGTCCCGCCACCGGTCCTTAAGATCAGTCTTCAAGGCCCGCCGGCCCCGGGCCAGCAGGCTCTCGATGGCTTCGACGCTGATCTCCATGGCGGCGGCCGCCTCGATATTGCTCATATTCTCATAATAGACGAGCGAGAGGGCCAAACGCTGTCGCTCCGGCAGACGGGCCAGGGCAGATTCTATGGCCCGCGCCGACCGGTCGCCCAGGACCTGGTCCAGGGCGTCAGGCCCCGACGCCTCGATTTCGGGCTGGTCGTCGATATTGGAGCCCTGCTTGCGCCGCGCCCGGTCGATGGCGAGGTTGCTCGCCACCCGGATCAGCCAGCCGCGCAGGGCGCCTCCCTGGCGCACCTGGCCCGGATTGTTCCACAGCTTCAGAAAGGCGTCCTGGACGATATCGGCACTGTCCGCGTGGCCTGACGTCACCCGCCAGACCACGCGGTGGACTAGGTCGTAATGCCGCTCGACGAGGCTGGCGAATGCCGTCTGGTCGCCCCCGGCGGCGGCAGCAAGGAGCGTGCTGTCCGGGTCGCCGGGCAGGTCATTCTCGGTGTTGCTTGCCGACACGTCTCCCGGTCGCTTCCTTTGGCAAGGCCCGCAAATCCGCGGCGCCGGCTCATCCTTAATTGCTCCTGGCGTCGCGCTGCCTCGACCGCTTCTGGGAGTTCTCGCGAATCTCCGCCAGCGTCAGGCTGCCATCCTTGTCGCCATCGGCACCATTGAACAGACCATCGATATAGGCGTCAACCTCATCGCGTGTCACGCTGCCATCCTTGTTCTGGTCGAGCCGGCCCAGCATGCGCTCCTTGCGCCGCTCGAGGCCGCGCTTCAGCCAGGTATCGATCTCGGCAGTGGTCACGGTGCCGTTCTGGTCGTCGTCGAGGCGCAGGAAACGCTTGACCGCCTTGGGCTTGAGCTCGTCCACCGACACCTTGCCGTCACTGTCGGCATCGAGGCGCTGGAAGGCGCGCTCGCCCCGGGGCAAGGTCGGCTCGGTCGCCAGGGCCGCCCCCTGGGCTGTCATCAGGATGAGCGCGGCCATCGCCGCAACGGAAGTTGCGTTCGTCGTCATGTCAGGTCTCCACTATTTTCCTGGGATTAAGCTCCCGAAACAAAGACGGAACATCGTTCGAGTTTCCGTCGCGAGATTCTCACAAGAATTTTACAGAGGCCCGACGAGGCGGGAAAACAGTTCCGCCACTTGGGCTTGCGTCTCGGCGATGAGCGCTTCGGCGGAGGCGATATCGGGCATGGCCGAGGCGGAAGCGACGAGCCGGTTGAGCCCGGCCGGCACCTGCTTGGGATCATAGGGACCGGTGACGCAGAGGCGCAACACCTGGGTCAGGCGCTGATAGACGAGGCAGGCGGCCTTGAGCCGGCTGCCATCCGCCTCTCCCAGGAAGCCTGCCTGCACGAGGCGCTCGAGCGCCCGCAAGGTGGTGACCGCGAGGACCTTCGGCGCCTCATGGGCATGGGTGATCTGGAGATACTGAGCGATGAATTCGATATCGACCAGGCCGCCCGGCGTCCGCTTGATGTCCCACAGGCCATAAGGCGGGTTCTCCTTGAGCATCAGCCGGCGCATCTCCACCACATCGGCGAGGATTTTCGCGCCGTCGCGCGGCCGCGACAGCGCTTCGGCGATCGCCCCCTGCAGCTCCCCGGCGAGGCCCGGATCACCCGCCACGACGCGCGCCCGGGTCAGCGCGAGGCCCTCCCAGGTCCAAGCCTGGTTCTGGTGATAGTCGGTGAAACTCGCGAGGCTCGTCGCCACCGGCCCCTTGTTGCCGGAGGGCCTGAGCCGCATGTCCACTTCATAGAGGACACCCTCGGCGGTCGGCGCCGTGACGGCGGAAATGAAACGCTGGGTGAGTCTCGCGAAGTATTGCCCGGCGGCGAGCGGCCGGGCGCCGTCCGAGGTCTCCGCGTCCTTGTCATGGTCGAAGATCAAGATGAGATCGAGATCGGAGCCCGCCGTCATCTCGCGCCCGCCGAGCTTGCCCATGGCGATGATGGCGCTGCGTCCGCCAGGCACATTGCCATGGCGCTCGATCATGTCGGCGGTCACCGCCTCGTGCAGGCGGCCGAGCACGACGTCGGCCAGATCGGAGAAGGCGCCGCCCGCTTCCGCCGCACTCACGGTTTCCGAGAGGATGCGCACGCCGATGCGGAAAGCCTGCTCCTTGGCGACGACGCGCACCCGGTCGATGGCTTCGTCGATCGGCGTCTCTGCGGGCGTCGCCGCGGCGACGAGGCTCGCGATCTCGGGGGCGCGCGGCAGCGCACCGAAGAAGCCCGGATCGAGCACGGCGTCGAGCACCTTGGGGCGATGGCTCAATTCCTGCGCCAGGCGCGGCGCCGTACCGAGAATGGTGCCGATGAGATCGAGCAGGCCCGGATTGGACTTGAGCAGCGAAAAGAGCTGCACGCCCGCCGGCAGGCCGGCGAGGAAACGGTCGAAGGCGATGAAGGCCTGGTCGGCATCGCCGCTCTTGGCGAGCGAGGTCAAGAGCGCCGGCATGATCTCGGTCAGAAGCTCGCGGGCCCTGGCGCTGCGCGTCGCCGAATACCGACCGAAATGCCAGCTCCGGATCATCGCGGCGATCTCGCTCGCCCGCTTGAACCCCATGCGCGTCAGGGTCTCGAGCGTCTCGGGGTCATCCTCGCCGCCGGTGAAGACGAGGCTGCCGGCATCGGTGCCGAGATCCTCGGCATCCTTGAACAGCGCCGCATAATGGCCCTGCACCAATTCGAAGGTGGCGCGCAGCTTCGCCTCGAAGGCCGCCGCATCGGCATAGCCGGAAAAGCGCGCCAGGCGCGCAAAGGCCTCTTCATCCTCGGGCAGCGTATGGGTCTGCTCGTCGGCCACCATCTGGATGCGGTGCTCGATGGTGCGCAGATAGCGATAGGCCTCGCTCAGTTCGTGCGCCGCCTCGGGCGTGATCCATTTCGCCTCGGCGAGCTGGCCCAGCATGTCGATGGTCCGCCGGCCGCGCAGCATTCGGTTGCGCCCACCGGCGATGAGCTGCTGCGTCTGCACGAAGAATTCGATCTCGCGGATGCCGCCGCGGCCGAGCTTGATATTGTGGCCGAGTACCGCGATCGTGCCGTGGCCCTTGACCGCATGGATCTGGCGCTTGAGCGACTGCACGTCGGCGATCGCGGCGAAATCGAGATATTTGCGCCAGATATAAGGAACGAGCCGGTCAAGGAATTCGGCGCCGAGCGCCAGGTCGCCGGCGACGGGCCGCGCCTTGATCATCGCGGCGCGCTCCCAGTTCTGGCCCATATTCTCGTAATAAATGGCCGCCGCCTCGATCGAGATGGCGATCTGAGTCGCGCGCGGATCCGGACGCAATCTCAGATCGACGCGGAAGGCATAGCCGTCCTCGGTCACGTCCTGCAGCAGCACCACCAGCCTTTTTGTGAGTCGGACGAAGAAGGTCGAGGGATCGACGCCGGGGCCAAGCCGCGCCGTCTGCGGGTCGTAGAGAACGATGAGATCGATATCGCTCGAATAATTGAGCTCATGGGCGCCGAACTTGCCCATGCCGAGAATGGTGTAGCCGGACTCTTCGCCTTTGGCCGACAGGAGCTTGCCGGTCCGGCGACCGTCGGCGAGGAGCCATTCGACCGCGGCATTGAGCTCCGCCTCGGCGAACCGTGTCAAGGCGCCGGTCACCTGGTCGAGCGACCAGGCGCCACTCAGATCGGCAAGAGCTATGGTGAGCGCGGCGCGCGCCCTTGTCCTGCGCAGCAGCCGGCGCATCTCCGGCTCGTCCTCGACCTCGGCCCCGACGCCATCGATGAGCTCGGCCAGCATGCGGTCCGGATCGGTCGTCAGAATGCGGCGGGCGAATTCGCTGTCGCGCAGGACGAGATCGCGCAAAAAGGGCGAGCCTCCGAAGACGGCATCGATCAGCGGCCGCCTGGCCTCGAAAGCCGCGAGATCGGACCCCTCGCCGCGCAGATCCGCCCAGGCGCGGTCGACGGTGTCGTGATCCAAAGGGGGAGGAAGAACGGCGCGGGCTTCGGTCATGCAGCCCTTCTAGCGCAGAGCCATCGCCTGTGCAGCTATTTGAAGCGAGTGAGGTCTCTCTCGCGTTTCCCTCTCCCGTCCGCAGGATGGGAGAGGGTGGCCGAAGGCCGGGTGAGGGCTCTTCTTCGGCAAAGGAGGCCAGACTGAATTCATTATTTGTTTCGATAAAGAGCCCTCATCCGCGCTTCGCGCACCTTCTCCCATTGCTTCGCAACGGGAGAAGGGAAAATTTGGTGAGAGCCTTATGGTTTCCGTACCCGGAAATGCAGGAAGATCGGGGTGACGCGGGTATCGGCCACGGTCGGGAAAGCCGCCGCCGTTGCGGGATCGGCCGAGGGCTCGCCCAGCTCCTCGATGTTGAGGCCGGCGCCGCGGATGAAGCTCACCCATTGGCTCAAGGTGCGGTGGAAGCGCGGCACCGCGAAGGCGTCGACCTTGTCGCGCTCCTCCTTGGGCGCGGAAGAGAACCACCAGCGTTCGACATCGCCGTCGACGGCGTCGAAATAGCCGGCCACCTCGACGGCGCGCACCGTTCCGTCCGGCTCGCGCAGGGTCTTGCGATAAGGCGGCACGAAACAGGGATGCAGGATGGAGAACTGCAGAAATCCGCCGGGGCGCAGAACACGGGCGATCTCGCTCAGCACCTTGTTCTGGTCCGGCATGTCCATCAGCGCCATGAAGGAGGTGGCGAAATCGAAGCTCGCATCGGCGAAGGGAATATCCATGCCGTCGCCATACTGAAAGCTGATGCCGAGCGGATCCTTGGCCTCGACTTCCTGGGCATGGCGGATGAAGGTCGGCGCGATGTCGATCGCCTGCATCTTCGCACCACGCCTTGCAAGCTCGCGCGTGTTGGAGCCCTCGCCGCAGGCGACATCGAGCCCCAGAAGGCCCTTGATGTCCGGCAGCATCGCCAGAAAGGCCGGCGTGTTCAGGGCATCGCGATAGACGTCGTAGCCGGCACGGGCATGGCGGGTCCAGGTTTCGGCATTGGCTTCCCAATGTTTCGCAACGTCGCTGCGCTCCATCTCAACCTCCTCCATTTTCGCGGGGAGGCGCCATATAAAGAGTTTGGCACGGAAGTAAAGCGTCAAGCCGCTTGAAGACGCGGCAATACCAGCTTGACCTTGAGGCCGGGTCCGTTGTCCTCGAGCAGCACCCGCCCGTCATGCAACTTCATGACGCCGGCGACGAGGCTCAAGCCCAAGCCGTTGCCGGGCTTGGAGCGGCTTTCATCGAGCCTGACGAAACGCTCCAGCACATGCTGGCGATCCTCGGGCGCCACGCCGCGGCCGCGGTCGCTGACGGTGATCACCGCTTCGTCGCCCTCGATGCCACCGGTGACCTGGATCTCGGGAACGCCGCTCGTCGGCGACTCGCCATATTTCAACGCGTTGTCGACGAGATTGCTGATCGCCTGGGCGAGCAGCTGACGGTTGGCGCGGACATTGAGCTCGCCCGAAATCTCAGTCTTGAGGCTGCCGCCCTGATCCTCGGCGAAAGGCTCATAGAGCTCGGTCACCTCATGGAGGATGATGGCGGCATCGACCGGCTGCAGGCCCTCGCGCGACTGGCCCGATTCCGCCTTGGCGATCGACAGCAGCGCGGTGAAGGTCTGCAACAAGCGGTCGGATTCATCGATCGTCTGCTCGAGCGCCGCCTTGAAGTCACCCTGGGCGCCCGACCGCAGGGCCGATTCGGCCCGCGCCTTGATGCGCGTCAGGGGCGTGCGCAAATCATGCGCCACATTGCTCGATACTTCCTGCATGCCGCGCATCAGCCGCTCGATCTGCTCGAGCATCCGATTGAGCGACTCGGCCAGGCGGTCGAGCTCGTCGTCGGTGCCCTGCACCGGCATGCGGCCCGACAGATCGCCCTGCATGATCGAGCGGCTGGCGTCGGTGATGGCGTCGACGCGGCGCAGGAAGTTGCGGCTGGTGAGAAGGCCGCCGCCGATGCCCAGCACCAGCGCGATCAGCGTGCCGGTGACCAGCGTATTGCGGATGATGGTCGCGAATTGCCGCATATCCTCGATATCGCGGCCGACCACCAGGACATTCTCGCCGGGAAGCTCGGTGTAATAGGCCCGCGCCCGATGCGCCTCGGTGCCGGTGCTGGTCTTCACATTGAAGGCAAACTCGGTCCAGCCCGAATCCTCCATGGCGACCTCATCCGGGACCGATACCAGGTTGCCGGCCATACGCACGCCTTCCGGCGTGGTGAGCAGATAGATCGAACCCGATTCGTCACTCGAGCGCCGGCGCACCGTCTCCTCGACGCCTTCGACGCCGCCGCGGACATACTGATCCGCTATGCCCTGGATCTCGGCGCGTATCGTGTCATTCGTCTGCCGTTCGAGCAAACCCGCCGTGTTCCAGTAGACATAGGCGAGAATCGCCCCCACCGACAGGATGAAGACGATCAGATAGACCGCCGACAGCCTGAAGGTCGACGTATGGAACAGCTTCCAATAGCTCGAATGGCTGGAAGACTGGTGCGGCGGGCTCATGGGAGCATGATAGCGCGCAAGCAGGTTCCCCGCACTATGCCAATCGGATCATGTAACCAGCGCCGCGCACCGTCTGCAGGATCGGCTCGTCGAAGCCCTTGTCGATCTTGGCGCGCAGGCGCGACACGTGGACGTCGATGACATTGGTCTGCGGATCGAAATGATAATCCCAGACATTCTCGAGCAGCATGGTGCGCGTCACCACATGGCCGGCATTGCGCATGAGATATTCGAGCAGCTTGAACTCGCGCGGCTGGAGGATGATCGGCCGGCCCGAGCGCACCACCGTGCGGGTCAGGAGATCCATCTCGAGATCGGCGGCCTTGAGCTTGGTCTGCTGCGGCTCCTGGTGGCGGCGGCGCGACAGGCCCTCGATGCGGGCGAGAAGTTCGGAAAAGGCATAAGGCTTGGCGAGATAGTCGTCGCCGCCGGCCCGGAGGCCCTTGACCCGCTCGTCGACATCGCCGAGCGCGCTCAGGATGAGAACCGGCGCGGTGACGCCCTCGGCGCGCAAGGTCTGGATGATGGAAAGGCCGTCGAGCTTGGGCAGCATGCGGTCGACGATCAGCACGTCATGGACCCGCTCGCGCGCCAAGGCCAGGCCCTCCTCGCCGTCAGCGGCGTGGTCGGCGACATGTCCGCTCTCGGCCAGCCCTTTCAGGAGCCAGGTGGCGGCTTCTCGATCATCCTCGATCACCAGGATGCGCATGGTTTCCAGATCATTGCCGGGTGTGGTTGGCTTGGTGTTGCTGTTGGTCATCAGTTGCATGACTTTATCCTCAGGAAAAGCCCCTCTCTGCTTTCGTTTTCCTTCATCTAGCGCGTGATCAGGAAAAGTGGGCACCGGTTTTCCGTCCGATCACGCGCCAAACTTAAGATTCCGATCACGTTTATCACTTCAGGTCGAACCGACCTGAAGTGATCGTGATCTAGGATGCGGAGACAGGGGGTTAACCCTGCCTCCGCCACCTGGAATGTCACACGGGAGCGGGGGGAGAGAGTGTGACACTCAAGCATCGCACGAGACGCTAACTCAGGCTCAGCCCTTGCCGGCCCCCGGCAGGGCGACGAAACGCTGATTGTCACCCGACCGGATCAGCATCACGACCTGCTTGCTCGAGCTCTTCGCCGCGGCCTGGAGAGCGGCCTTGACGTCGGAGGGCTCATGGACTTCCTTGCCGGCCACTTCGAGGATCACGTCGCCGGCCCGGATGCCACGGTCTTCGGCGGCACTGCCCGGCTTCACGTCGATCACCTTGACCCCGGCGCCATCCTCGGCGGGCGCCAGGCGCACGCCGAGCTCGGCCAGGCCGCGCTCGGGAGAGGCGGTTTCGGCGCTGGCCAATTCCTGCTTCTCTCCCGGCATCTTGCCGAGCTCGACCGGAACGACCATGCTCTTGCCGTTGCGCACGATGGTCACATCGACCGACTTGCCGGGCGCATAGCGGGCCACCTTCTTGGCGAGGTCACGCGGATCGTTGATCTCGTCGGCGCCGACCTTGACGATCGTGTCGCCGGTCTTGATGCCGGCCGCGAGAGCGGGCGACTTATCCGTCACATCGGCAACGAGAGCGCCTTTCTTGTCCGTGAGGTTCAAGCCTTCGGCGATGTCGTCGGTCACCGGCTGGATCTGCACGCCGAGCCAGCCGCGCGTCACCTTGCCATTGTCCTTGAGGCTGGCGATCACGTCCTGGGCGGTGGCCGCCGGAATGGCGAAGCCGATGCCGACGCTGCCGCCCGAGGGCGAATAGATGGCGGTGTTGATGCCGACCACGTCGCCGTCGAGATTGAAGGCCGGGCCGCCGGAATTGCCCTTGTTGATCGACGCGTCGATCTGCAGGAAGTCGTCATAGGGGCCGGAGCCGATATCGCGGCCGCGGGCCGAGATGATGCCGCTGGTCACGGTGCCGCCGAGGCCGAACGGATTGCCGACCGCCATCACCCAGTCGCCGACGCGCGGGTCCTTCTGGGAGAACTTCACGAAGGTGAAGTCCTTGCCGCCTTCGATCTTGATCAAAGCGAGATCGGTCTTGGGATCGGTGCCGATCACCTTGGCGTCATACTGCTGGCCGTCGCTGAACTTCACCGACACCTTCGTCGCATTGCCGACGACATGGTTGTTGGTGACGGCGTAGCCATCGGCCGAGATCACGAAACCCGAGCCTTGCGCGATGCCGCCACGCGGCTGGCGCGGCGCCTGCGGAAACTGGTCACGGAACTGCGGGAACTGATTGAAGAAGTCGCGGAACGGGCTGTCCTGCGGCAGGTTCGGCGCCGCGCCCTGCCCATCCTGGCCTTCATCACCGCTGTCATCAACGACATTGGCGAGGTTGACCTCGACGCTGACCACCGCCGGCATCACCTTGGCGGCGAGATCGGCGAAGCCCATCTGCGGCGCCACCTGCTGGGCGGTTTCGGCCAGCACCGGCTTCGACGGGGCGATCATGAAGTTGGCGGAAAGTGCGGTGGCGGCCAAAAGGCCGAAAGCCATGGCGCCCATTACGCGATTGCGCACCTTGGTGCTCGTATTCATCGGAAGTCTCCTGTGTCCCAAACGGAATATGTGACACTAAACCTAGGTATCACCGGCTTACGGCGACCTTTCTGCAATGTGAATCTTCTGTAATACGAGCCAGTTAAGGCGCTATCGCCGCTTCACTTTGATGTGAGTGGAAATTTAGGGGCGCCGATCCAATAGCCGCGCGAGCTCCGCCTGCTCCTTGGGATCGAGCACATCTTCCGCAGCATTCGCCTTGTTGCGCCGGCGCATGAAGAGGAACGCAGCGGCAGCCGCAAGCAGGGCGAACGGCCCGATCCACAAAGCCCAGGTCGCGGCATTGAAACGCGGACGCAGCAACACATAGTCGCCGTAACGCGCCACGATGAAATCGACCGCCTGGGCATCGCTGTCGCCGGCCTTCAAGCGATCGCGCAACAGGAGGCGCAGATCGCGGGCGAGCGGCGCGTTCGAATCATCGATCGACTGGTTCTGGCAGACGAGGCAACGCAAGCCCATCGACAGATCGCGGGCGCGCGCCTCGAGCGCCGGATCGGCGAGAATCTCGTCGGGCTGAACCGCCTGCGCCGGAATGATCCACAACGAGAGCAGCAGGACTGTCGCAGCGAGCCGTTTCATCGCTCACTCCGCCGGCACGGCATGCAGCTTGCGCGCCGTCTTCGGCGCCCCTACCCGGAAGCGCCGGTCGGTGAGCGACACGAAGCCGCCCATGAACATGACGAAGGTCCCGATCCAGATCAGCGAGATCAACGGGTTGAAATAGATACGCACGGCGCGGGCGCCATCATTCATGCGATCGCCCATCACGGCATAGAGATCGCCCGACCAGGCCTGCAGCAGGCCGACCTCGGTCGTCTCCTGGTTGCCCGGCCGGAAGCGGCGCTTTTCCGAGACGAGCGTCGCCACCTCGCGGTTGCCGTTCATGACGCGGAAGCGTCCGGCATCGCCAGTGTAATTGGGCCCGGTCATCGGCGCCTCGCCGATATAAGTGACTTCATAGCCGCCGACGGTGAGCTTTTCGCCCGGCTTCATCGCCACGATATGCTCCTCGCGCCAGGTCGTCACCGCGAAGATGCCGATGATCGCAAGCCCGACGCCCGCATGGGCGAGCGTCATGCCGAGCGCCGAGCGCGGCAGACCCTTGAGCCGCGACCACGATGTCGCCCAGGGCATGCGGAACAGCGCGATGCGCTCGGAGAGCTCGACCAGCGCGCCGAGCACCAGCCATAGCCCCAAGCCGACGCCGAAGGGGGTCAGCCAGGGTCCGCGATGCAGCACCACCAGGAGCAGGATCACCACCCCGAGCGTGACAAGGGAGGCGAGCCAGAGACGCTGGATCACCGGCCAGGCCTGGGCGCGTTTCCAGGTGAGAAGCGGCCCCACCGGCACGAGCAGCAGCAGCGGCAGCATGATCAGGCCGAAGGTCAGATTGAAATATGGCGGGCCGACCGAGATCTTCTCGCCGGTGAGCGTCTCGAGCGCCAGCGGATAGAGCGTGCCGATGAAGACCGAAGCGCAGGCGGTGCACAGCAGCAGGTTGTTCATCACCAGCCCGCCCTCGCGGCTCATCGGCGTGAACAGGCCGCCCGCTTTCAGGACCGGCGCCCGCCAGGCGAACAGCGCCAGCGCGCCGCCGATGAAGACGCAGAGAATGAGCAGGATGAAGACGCCACGGGCCGGGTCGACGGCGAAGGCATGTACCGAGGTGAGCACGCCCGAGCGCACCAGAAAGGCGCCGACCAGCGACAGCGAGAAGGCCAATATGGCAAGCAGGATGGTCCAGATCTTGAGCGCGTTGCGCTTCTCGACCACGACCGCCGAATGGAGCAGCGCCGCGGCGACGAGCCAGGGCATGAAGGAGGCGTTCTCGACCGGGTCCCAGAACCAGAAGCCGCCCCAGCCCAGTTCGTAATAGGCCCACCAGGAGCCCATGGCGATGCCGATGGTCAGGAACATCCAGGCGGCGAGCGTCCATGGCCTCACCCAGCGCGCCCAGGCGGCGTCGACCTTGCCGTCGATGAGCGCCGCGATGGCGAAGGAGAAGGACACCGACAGGCCGACATAGCCGGCATAGAGGAAGGGCGGGTGGAAGGCGAGGGCCGGATCCTGCAGCAAGGGATTGAGACCGTTGCCCTCGATCGGCACCGGATCGAGACGCAGGAACGGATTGGAGGTGAACAGGATGAAGAGCAGGAAGGCGACGCCGATCGAGCCCTGGACGGCCAGCACGCGCGATTTGAGCTCGAGCGGCAGGTTGTTTCCGAACAGCGCCACGCCAGCGCCGAACAGCGCCAGGATCAGGACCCAGAGGACCATTGAGCCCTCGTGATTGCCCCAGACGCCGGAGATCTTATAGAGCAGCGGCTTCGCCGAATGCGAGTTCTGCCACACATTGGCGAGCGAGAAATCCGACGTCACATAGGCATGCATCAGCGCGAAGAAGGCGATGACGATGAGCGAGAACTGCGCCAGAGCGGCGGGCCCCGCGACATTCATCAGAGCACGGTCGCCGCGATGCGCCCCATAGAGCGGCACGAAACATTGCGTCAGCGCCGTGACGAGCGCCAGAATCAGTGCGAAATGGCCGGTTTCGGCAATCATGAGCCCGCTCCCTTGCCCTCCTTCCACACGCCCTTTTCCTTCAGGCGGTCGGCGACGTCCTTCGGCATATAGGTCTCGTCATGCTTGGCGAGCACCGTATCGGCGACGAAGTTGCCTTGGGCGTCGAGCTTGCCCTCGGTGACGACGCCCTGCCCCTCGCGGAAGAGATCGGGCAGTTGGCCGCTATATTCGACGGTTATGGTCTTGATCATATCGGTGACGGCGAAGCGCACTGTCATGCCGTCACCCTTGACGACGCTGCCGGCCTCGACCAGGCCGCCTAAGCGGAAGCGCTGGCCCGGCACGACATTCTTCTCGGCGATCTCGCTCGGCGTATAGAAGAAGACGATGGTGTCCCTCAGCGCATAGAGAACGAGACCGGCGGCTATCCCTAAGATCGCGAGACCGGCGAGTATAACCACGGCGCGCTTCTGCTTCCGTGAGCTGCGCGAAGTCATCGTCGTCATTGCCATCATTCGATACCCAGCTGCTTCGCCGATTGCGCCAAGACGGCCGTTGCCTGTTCGTCGGCCTTGAACTGCTCTTTCGCGGAAGAATACGCCGCGCGCGCCTTGTCCATTTCACCCAATATGGCGCGCGCCCGGATCAGGCGCTGCCAGCCCTCGAGATCGGCCGGCGCCGATTTAAGCCGCTCCTCGAGGCCGTCAACCATGCCGCGGATCATTTTTTCGCGATCTTCCGACGTCATATTCTGGGTCGCCGCGACCTGCTCGTCGGAGAGCTGCGGGGCTCCCGGCGCCGGCGCCAAAGCGGCGATCTGCGCCTCCAGCACCTGTTTCCAGCTGTCTTCCGGCCTGGTTTCGGCAAGGAGCGCCCGCCACAGCGCCAAAGCCTCGTCGGGCTTGCCGTCCTGTTTCAAAGCGAGACCGGCATAGAAGCGGGCCTTGGGCGATTTGACGTCGAGCTTCAGGGCTTCCGCGAAAGCCGCCGCCGCTTCCTTCGGCACGAGGCCGGCATTGGCGAAAACCAGCATCTCGCCATAATCGGCATAGGTTTCGGCGGTGGGCCCCTTGAGCCGGAGAATATTGAGATAGGCCCTGGCGGCGTCCTCATAACGCTCCGCCGCGCGATAGATCGGGGCCAGGACCTCCCAGCCGCGCAGATCATCGGGTTTTTCGGCGAGATGGGCCTCGGCCTTGGCCATCAGGGCCTGGACGTCATTATTGGCGAGCGCCGTTTCAAGCCGCTCCTTCAGCGGCATATCCGGCCGGCCAGGGGCGCCGATCGCCATGTAAAGAGCCAGGGCAGCCACCGGCACGACCGCCGCCACGATCAAGACCGGCCATTTACCGGCGCCCGCGGCTTCCGTGCGGGGCGCTTGGCGGGCGACGCCGAGGAGCCGGCGGGCAATCTCATTGCGGGCGGCATCGGCCTCGGCCGGCCCGATCAGCCCCCTGGCCTTGTCACGGTCGAGCTCGGCCAATTGGTCGCGGAAGACGGCCTCGTCATAGTCGGCGCGCGCCGGCCCGTGGACGCGGCCTTTCAGGACCGGCCAGCACAGGGCGACCACGACGCCTGCCGCAAGTACCGCAAAAACCAGAAAATTCAGCATGCTCTCAAGAGGTTCCGGGGGCTCGCCCCAATGTAATGCGCCCTCATCTCAAATGGGTCCGTCGCATTGTCGCATGGCATCAATGGGGCGTCGGAAACCGGTGGTGGCTCCGACCCCCTTTTGATAAAGAGCGGGCTTGTCCAGCTGAGGCTCCCATGAAGTCCCGCTATTCGATCTTCTCCCTCGCGCGCAACGCGATGAACTACCACAAGGATTGGGAGCGCGCCTGGCGCAGCCCTACGCCCAAGTCCGAATATGACGCGGTGATCGTCGGCGCCGGCGGCCACGGCCTCGCCACCGCCTATTATCTCGCCAAGACCCACAAGCTCACCAATATCGCGGTGGTCGAGAAGGGCTGGCTCGGCGGCGGCAATACCGGGCGCAACACCACCATCATCCGGTCCAACTACCTGCAGGATCCCTCGATCGCCATCTATGAGCTCGCCCGCTCGCTCTATGAGGACCTGTCGCGCGACCTCAACTTCAACGTGATGTTCTCGCCGCGCGGCGTGCTGATGCTGTGCCAGACCGAGCACGAACTCCGCGCCTTCAAGCGCACCGCCCACGCCAACCGGCTGGCCGGGCTCGATTGCCGGATGATCACACCCGAAGAGGTGAAGAAGATCGCGCCGATCATCAACGACGATCCGAACTGCCGCTATCCGATCCTCGGCGCCTATTACCAGCCGCGGGGCGGCACCGGACGCCATGACGCGGTGGCCTGGGGTTATGCCAGGGGCGCCGACAGCCTGGGCGTCGACATCATCCAGAATTGCGAAGTGCTGTCGATCCGCCGTGACGGCGGCAAGGTCGCCGGCCTCGAAACCTCCAAGGGCTTCATCAAGACGAAGAAGATCGGCGTCGTCACCGCCGGCAATATCTCGACCGTGGTGCAGACAGCCGGCCTCAGGCTGCCGATCGAAAGCCTGTGCCTGCAGGCGCTCGTCTCCGAGCCTATCAAGCCGGTGCTCGACTGCGTCATCATGGCCAACACCGTGCATGGCTATATGAGCCAGTCCGACAAGGGCGAGCTGGTGGTGGGCGGCGGCACCGACCCCTACAACAATTATTCGCAGCGCGGCACCTTCCCGGCGCTCGAACATACGGTGACGGCGCTGGTCGAGACCTTCCCGATCATCTCGCGCCTGCGCATGCTGCGCATGTGGGGCGGCATCGTCGACATGACCGGCGACCGCTCGCCGATCATCGGCAAGACCGACATCGACGGGCTCTATGTGAATTGCGGCTGGGGCACCGGCGGCTTCAAGTCGATCCCGGGCTCGGGCTTCGTCTTCGCCGACACCATCTTCCACGACCGGCCGCATCCGGTCGCCGAACCCTTCGGTCTCAACCGTTTCATCGAGGGCCGCCTGATCGACGAAAGCGTCGCCGCGGCGGTGGCGCATTGAAATGAAGAACGTTTTCAGGAGCTCGTATCCATGCTGATCGTTCACTGCCATGTCTGCGGTGCCGAAGGCGACGAGACGGATTTCCACTATGGCGGGCAGGCGCATATAGCGCGTCCCGCCACAAGCGATCCCGCCCATGTCAGCGACGCCGAGCAGCGCGACTATCTGTTCATGCGGCACAATCCCAAGGGCCTGCATTTCGAGCGCTGGCGCTGCGACCGCGGCTGCGGCAAGTGGTTCCACGCGGCGCGCGACACGGTGACGATGGAATTCAAGGCGACCTATGGCATCAGCGAATTGCCGCCACGCGCCCTGATGGAAGCGGCGACCGGCGAATGGGCCATCTTCTTCAAGGACAAGCTCGCGAAGGGATCTGAAGCATGAGCGGCAAGCCCTATCGACTGCCGCAGGGCGGCCGCCTGATCGACCGCGCCCGCAAGGTGAGCTTCACCTTCGACGGCCAGAACATGACGGGCTTCCACGGCGACACGCTCGCCGCAGCCGTCCTCGCCAACGGCCAGCGCGTCTTCGGGCGCAGCTTCAAATATCACCGCCCGCGCGGCATGGTGGGGCTCGGCTCCGAGGAGATGAATGCGCTTGTCGGCGTGGGCGAAGGCTCGCGCCACGAGCCCAATCTGCGCGCCACCCAGGTCGATCTCTATGACGGGCTCGTCGCGGTGAGTCAGAATCGCTGGCCCTCGCTGAAACTCGACATCGGCGCCCTCAACAGCAAGATCTCGCGCTTCATCCCGGGCGGCTTTTACTACAAGACCTTCATGTGGCCGCAGGCCTTCTGGAAACATGTCTATGAGCCGATGATCCGGCGCGCCGCCGGCCTCGGCAAGGCGCCGGAGGGTCGCGATCCCGATACCTACGAGCACATGCACGCGCATTGCGACGTGCTCGTCATCGGCGCCGGCGTGGCCGGGCTCGCGGCGGCGGAAGCCGCCCAGGCGGCGGGTGCGCGCGTCATCATCTGTGATGAAAGCCCGCGCCTCGGCGGCATGGCCGATCTGTCGCAAGGCACGATCGACGGTGCGCCGCAGCTCGACTGGGTCGCCAGCCGGGCAGCACTTCTCGCCGATGCCGGGAATGTCCATGTGATGACCCGCACCACCGCGGTCGGCCACTGGCATCACAATCATGTCATGCTGTTCGAGCGGGTCTGCGATCATGATCCCGCCCTCCTCGCCAAAGGCACGCCGCGCCATCGCCTGTGGAAGGTGCGCGCCAAGGAAGTGATCCTCGCCACCGGCGCGCTCGAGCGCCCGATCGCCTTCGCCAACAACGACCGTCCCGGCATCATGCTCGCCGGCGCGGCGCGCAGCCTCGTCGAGCGTTACGGCGTGTCGCCCGGCATGAAGGGTGTCGTCTTCACCAATAATGACGACGCCTATCTCACCGCCCTCGCCCTCAAGCGGGCCGGCGGCACGGTCGCGGCGATCATCGACGTGCGCCAGGGCACTGACAGCGCCGCGGCGCGCGATGCGCGCAATGCCGGCATCGAGATCATTCCCGGCCACGCCATTGCCGGCGTCGACAGCAACTATGGCGGGCTTGGCATCAAAGGCGTCAAGATCGCGCCGTGGCGCAAGGGCCAGGGCCGTGTCGTCAATGAAAGCCGCATCGTCTGCGACTTCGTCGCCATGTCGGGTGGCTTCAATCCGGTGGTCAATCTGTGGTGCCACAATGGCGGCAAGCTCACCTTCGACAGCGCGCTGCAGAGCTACCGGCCGGGCAAGCATCACGACCGCATCCAGGCGGTGGGTGCGGCCAACGGCACGCTGGATCTGGCTCATGCGCTCGCCGAAGGTTATGCCGCCGGCGAAATGGCGGTGAAGGCCACGTCCTCGCCGGTGAGCCGGCCCAAGGTCGAAACGGCGCAGCAGAAGCCGCTCGAGCCGATCTGGTTCTCACCCGCCACCGGCAAATACAATGAAGGCAACAAGCACTTCATCGACTTCCAGAACGACGTGACCGCCGCCGATCTCGAGCTCGCCCAGCGCGAGGGATATGAATCGGTCGAGCACACCAAGCGCTACACCACCTTCGGCATGGCGACCGACCAGGGCAAGACGTCGAACCTCAACGGGCTCGGCGTGCTGGCGGAAGCAACCGGCAAGACGATCCCGGAAATCGGCATCACCACCTTCCGGCCGCCTTATACGCCCTTCTCCTTCGGCGCCATCGCCGGCACGCTCACCAAGAAGCTGTTCCTGCCCATCCGCCGCACGCCGATCTTCCGCTGGCACCAGGCGCAGAACGCCCATTTCGAGCCGGTCGGCCAGTGGCGGCGCGCTTACACCTATCCACGCACCGGCGAGGACAAGCACGCCTCAATCAACCGCGAAATCCTCGCCGTGCGCCACAAGGTCGGCCTGCTCGACGCCTCGACGCTCGGCAAGATCGAGATCAAGGGTCCCGACGCGGCGGTGTTCCTCGACCGCGTCTATACGAACATGTTCTCGACCCTCAAGGTCGGGCGCTGCCGCTACGGGCTCATGATGAACGAGCTCGGCTTCCTCACCGATGACGGCGTCACGGTGCGCCTCGCCGATGATCACTTCCTGATGCACACGACCTCGGGCGGCGCCGACCGCATCGCGCAATGGCTCGAGGAATGGCTGCAGACGGAATGGACGCACTACAAGGTCTTCGTGACGCCGGTCACCGAGCAATGGGCGCAGTTCGCCATCGCCGGCCCCAAGGCGCGCGAAGTGCTCTCCAAGCTCGGACCCGATTTCGACATCTCGGCCGAGGGCTTCCCGCATATGGCGATGAAGGAAGGCAGGCTCGGCCCCTATCCGGTCCGCCTCTACCGCATCAGTTTCTCGGGCGAGCTCTCCTATGAGGTGGCGACGCCGGCCAATTTCGGCCGCGGCCTGTGGGACGCGATCCTGTCGGCCGGCGCCGAATTCGGCATCGAGGCCTATGGCACCGAGGCCTTGCATGTGCTGCGGGCCGAGAAAGGCTACATCGTCATCGGCGATGAGACCGACGGCACGGTGACGCCCTTCGATGTCGGGCTCGACGGGCTCGTCTCCAAGAAGAAGACGGATTTCATCGGCAAGCGCTCGCTGGAGCAGTCTTTCCTGAGAAGTGCGGGACGCAAGCAGCTGGTCGGCCTTCTCACCGAGGATCCGAAAGAGGTCCTGCCCGACGGCGCCTATGCGGTCAGGGCGGTGAAGGACAAGCCGCCGATGGAGATGATCGGCCAGGTGACCTCGACCTATTATTCCCCCACCCTCGACCGTTCGATCGCCATGGCGCTGATCGAGAACGGCCGCAGCCGGATGGGCGAGACCTTGTCCTTCCCGCTCGAAGGCAAGGTGGTGAAAGCGAAGATCACCGATCCGGTCTTCTACGATAAGGAAGGGAGCCGGCAGAATGTCTGACGCCCAATTCGAAACCGCCCTTCAGGGCCGCGAGACGCCGGCCGGCCTCACTGTCGAGATCCGCGAGATGACGAGCCGCGGCATGATCGATCTGCGCGGCCTGGCGGATGACGCGGCCTTCATGGCGGCGGTCAGGCAGGTCCTCAATCTCGACCTGCCCACGGCACCCCGCACCAGCACCGCCTGGGGCGAGATCCAGGCTCTGTGGCTGTCGATCGATCAGTGGCTCATTCTGTGCCCGCGCGCCAAGACGGAAGAGCTCCTCACCGCCTTGCGCCAGGCACTCGCCGGCATCCATTCCCTCGCCGTCGATGTCTCCGACATGCGCACCATCATAAGGCTCGAAGGCGATGCGGCGCGCAGCCTTCTGCTCAAGGGCTCATCGCTCGATCTCCTGTCGCCCGACTATGCGGCGGGAACGGCCCGCCGCCTGCGCTTCGCCGAGATCGCCGCCCTCCTCCACATCGTCAGCACCAAGCCCGACGTCATCGACCTCTATGTCTTCCGCTCCTATGCCGACTATGCGTGGGACTGGCTCATCGCCAATGGCCGGACGGTCGCGGATGTGCGCCAATTCGGGAAACAGGCTGTTCCAACGGTGTAATAGATCGCGGTGTCGTTGAAGGACCGCGGCGGGTCTGGTAGTGGTCTCCTGCTCAAGCGCATGAGTGGGAGAACAAGCTGCACATCAAGCTCAGTCTGAAACCTGTTCTCGCGCTGGGCCTCCTCGCTCTCGTCGCGCTCATCAATATTCCTGCTCAGGCGCAGCAGAACGCCAACCAAAGCGAAATCCGCCTCGGCATGTCGGCGGATTTTTCGGCGAGCGCCCGGGCACTCAGCATCGAGCTCTATCGCGGCGCCATGGCCTATCTCACCCAAGTCAACGAGGCCGGCGGGGTCCATGGCCGGCGCGTCGTGATCACCGCCTATGACGACAGATACCAGCCGGACCTCGCGATCCAGAACACGCTGAAGTTGATGAAGGAGGACGTCTTCGCGCTGTTCTCCTATGTCGGCACGCCGACCATGATCCGCACGCTGCCACTTCTGCGCATGCGCCAGGCCGAGCACTTCCTCCTGCTCTTCCCCTTCACCGGCGCCGAGGCGAGCCGCATTCCGCCTTATGACGCATTCAGCTTCAACCTACGCGCCTCCTATGACCAGGAGACCAAAGGGCTCGTCGATCATTTCGTCGCCGCCGGCCGCAGCCGTATCGCGGTGTTCTATCAGGCCGATGCCTATGGCCGCACCGGATGGGCCGGCGTGCGCAAGGCGCTCGGCCGGCATGGCCTCACAATCGCCGGTGAAGCCACCTACCGGCGCGGCTCCCCCTATGACCAAAGCTATGACGGCCAGGTGGCGTTGATGGAGCGCGTCAAGCCCGACGCCGTCATCTGCATCGGCACCTATCCGGCCTGCGCCGGCTTCGTGCGCGACATGCGCGACCGAGGCATCGGCAACCCGGTGGCAACGATCTCCTTCGTCGGCAGCGACGCCATGCTGAGACTCCTGTCGGCGGCCGAGCAGAAGTCGGCCAAGGACTACACGTCCCGGCTGGTGAGCTCGCAGGTCGTGCCGAGCTGGCAGGACGACTCGATACAAGTCACGCGCGACTATCGCGCCGCGATGGACCGCTATCGCGATGTCCTCATGCCGCCGGACGCCCTGCTCTATCCGAACGGCAAGACCCCTGAATCGGAATATGCGCCGCTGCCCTACAGCTTCGTCAGCTTCGAAGGCTATCTGAACGCCAGGATGCTGGTCGCAATCCTGCAGCGGATGGGGCCGGATCCCCAGCGCGCCGACCTGGCGCGGGCCGCGCTCGCCACAGGCGAATTCGATCTGGGCCTCGGACAGAAGCTCTCCTTCGGGGGCGCCACGGCCAGGCGCCAGGCGTCCGATCAGGTCTATTATACCGTGGTCCAAGACGGACGATTCGTGCCTTTGCAGGATGGTGATTGGGAGGCTTGGTCGAAACGATGAGGATCGCCCGGTTCTATCAGAAGACCCTGTTCGGCGTGTTCGCGCTGATGGGGCTCATCCTGATCTCGACATCGGTCATCTATGTCCACACGGTGGACCGCCAGCTCACCGATTATTTCCTGAACAGCAGCCGCTCGATCGCGCGCGCCATCGCCAATTCGGACAGCGACCTGATCGTCAACCAGAATTATCCAGCGCTCCAATCCGTCATCGACCAGTATGTCGAGACTCCGGGCATCTCCTATGTCTTCGTCGTCGATGGGGACGGAACGATCATCGCCCACACTTTCGTGCCGGGCGTGCCGGACGAGATCACCGCCGACTATAAAAGCGATAGAGACACTTATGACCGCACCCTCGCCGGCCTGGGGAGCTTTTCGGAGGTGACGGCCGGCATCATCGGCGGCCAGGCGGGCCGCGTGCATGTCGGCATGGACAAAGGCTACTTCGCCTTGCAGGTGCAGACCGCCATCGGCAAGGTCGTCTATCTGCTCACCATCATCTTCGTGGTCAGCGTGCTGGTGACTTATGGGCTGATGTATCAGGTATCGCGGCCGCTTCATCTCCTCGGCAACTATGCCTGGCATACGCTCTCCGGTGAGAAGCACGCGGCGCCGACCGCCAACCAGCTCCAGCCCCTGCTCGAACGCGTCGACGAAGTGGGCGAGCTCAGCCGATTGATCCGCAAGTCCTCCGGCGGGGGAACGTAAGCATGCCGACGCCGGATCGTGTGCCCAACCGGTGGCTGGTCGCCATCGCCTGCACGGTCCTGCAGCTCTGTCTCGGCACCGTCTATGCCTGGAGCTATTTCCAGCCATTGCTGGTGGAGCAGTTCCGCTGGAGCAATACCGATACCTCCTGGGCTTTCAGCCTGAATATCTGCTGCCTCGGCCTGTCGGCGGCGTGGGGCGGGGTGAATCTTGCGAAGATCGGGCCGCGCAAGCTGGCCGTCGCCGGCGGCATTCTGTTCGCGGCGGGCTATGCCCTGGCGGCGCTCGCACTTGCGGTGAAAAGTCTCCCGCTTTTCTATCTGGGCTACGGCGCCGTCAGCGGCATCGGCATCGGCCTTGGTTATGTGACGCCGATGACGACGGTCATCAAATGGTTTCCCGACCGCAGAGGCCAGTTGACCGGCATTGTCGCCATGGGCTTCGGGCTCGGCGCCTTCGTGCTCAGCGTTTTGCTGGCGCCGATCCTGATGCGCCTGCTCGCCGCGGACCTGACCCTGGTGTTCGCAGCACTCGGCGCCATTCTGGGCTCCGTCGCCATCGCCTCCGCCGCGGTGCTGAAGAATCCTCCGGAGGGCTATCTTCCGCAGGGTTTCGTCGCGGCGGCGCAGAAGGAGAGCCAAAGCGAGGGGCCCTATGCGCGGGCCGAGCAGGACGCCGATCTGCCGCTCAGCGATTATCTGCTGGCCGGCCAATATGCGATCATGTGGTTCGTCTTTTTCCTCAACATAACGGCCGGCATCTCGATCATCAGCTTTCTGTCGCCCTTGTATCAAGACATCTGGCGGCTCGATCATCCGACACTCGAGCGCGGCGTGCTCGCCGGCTATGGCGCCACGCTGATCGCCGTCAGCTCGCTGTTCAACGGCCTGGGGCGCATCGCCTGGGGCGCCGTCTCGGAGCGGCTCGGCCGCCTCAATACGTTTCGTGTCCTGTTCGCCACGCAGCTGATCGTGTTCGGTCTCCTGATGACGGAGCAAAATCCGTGGGTCTTCGCCGCCCTCGTCTGCTATGTGCTGAGCTGCTTCGGCGGCGGCTTCGCGATCATGCCATCGATGGTCGGTGACGTTTACGGGACGAAACGCATGTCGCGGCTTTATGGCGTCATCCTCACCGCCTGGTCGGCCGCCGGCGTCGTGGGGCCGCTCATGGTCGCGCATATCAAGGACAGCTATCCGGACCGCGCCGTCATCTACGCGTTCCTCCTCAACATCCTCGTGCTCGGCGTCGCCTTCACCTTCAGCTTTCTGGTCAACGACGAGCGCTTCGTGCCGCGGCGGATCCTGTTTCAGGTCTTTGGCGGCGCGGCGCCGGGCAAGAGCAAAGAGATTGTGAGGGACTGACCTAGCCTGGCCACAAAAATACTGCGCGGCTCCGAAGAACCGCGCAGCATGCCGTCACCAGACAATCACGAGACTTGCTTCTGGAGCTGGGGGATTAGCTCTAGAGTCCCGCGAGTTGGGCGAGGACGCGGCATACCTGAACCGCATCACGGTTGTAGCTGGAAGGCGATGCGAGAACCGAACCGCACTTCTTCTTGAGCTGCATGCGCTCGTAGTTGGACAGGCCGGCGATTTCGTTGCCGATGCCGCCATTGTTGCCCGGGGTGCCAGGTCCGCCCGGTCCACCCGGTCCGCCGGGCCCACCAGGTCCGCCGGGGCCACCAGGCCCGCCCGGACCACCCGGCTTCTTGCCGCCGCCCAGCGACAGACCGACCTTCACGCCGATGCCGTTGGTGCCAACCTTGGCGCCCACTTTCGCCGTCAGGCCATTCTTGCCCAGCGCGTTCACCTTGGCCTTGGCGTCGAGCAGGTTCTTCTCGCCGAGAAGATTGGCGCCCACCTTGGCGTTCACGCCTTTCTTGCCGAGGATCTGCGCCTTGACCAGCGCGTTGAGCCCCTTCTTGTTCTTGTTCTTCAGGCCGATGCCGACCTTGGCGATGCCAAGATTCACACCGAGCCCCTGGCCGTTGAAGTTATTGATGACGCCACCGCCCGTCGAGCCGCCGCTGCCGCCGCCGAGCAGGCCACCAGCGCCGCCGAGAAGGCCGCCGCCCGTGGTGTTGCTGCTGCTGCCACCACCGAGCAGGCCACCGCCGCCGCCCAGCAGACCGCCGCCAGTCGAGCCGCCGCCCAGCAGGCCGCCGCCGGTCGAGCCGCCGCCGCCCGTCAGGCCGCCGACCACGCCGCCGACCGCATTGCCGACACCGCCGACCACGCCGCCAACCGCGCCGACCGCGCCACCGACAGCACCACCCAGGGCGCCGCCGAGACCGCCGCCACCGCCGCCGATGCCACCGATACCGCCACCACCGCCGCCGCCTTGTTCAGCCTGAGCGGGGATGGCCATTCCGACCAGCACAGCCATGGAAACCGCTGCCGCCAGTACTTTCAGTCTTCCCGTGGTAATCGCCGTTTTCATTTGTTCACCTCGCCGTTGAGAGATTAGTTAATTGCTACGTCCACTCTCTTCTCTGGTCCTAGACGCGTGATGCAAACTATATCTGCGTCCGCCGGGAAAACTATAGTTGGGTTAACTTACTATTAACAAATATATATTTGCGTATATTTGCGTTTTATTTGGGATGTATTGTAGTTAATATTCCCTTAACGCACAGAGGTTGCATATTCCGGAAAAGCACGGACAGTTTGAGTGGTGTGGTGGCGCAAAAACGGGGATTTCGTTTCGATTAGAGGAAACATCATCGAAATGATGAAAAACGGGTGTCCCCGGCCCCAGCCAAAAAGTCGGATACCCGGCGCCAAATTCCCCGCGGCGAGGTGGATGCCGGCGGTCGCGCGGCTACAACATGCGCGAGAATCGGATTTATCCACAGAATCCTTAATCGCGTGTCCAGAAATTCGTATCGATAGCGTTCACACAATCGATACAATTCTATTCAAGGTTGAGCGCTATTTTAAAACGATATGAATCTTCGATATTAACCCCTTGTCCGCGTTCTTACGCTGTGTCAGAAAAGCTACGAGATCATCGACGGCGCGCGTGATCAGGGGCAACGATCCTCATCATCTCGCTGAAAACAAAAACAACCTGGGCGAGAGAGGGCTGGGGCATGCGGACGACTTCTAGGGATTTCAGGCGGCGCCTGACGGGCACCACCGCGCTGACGATATGGGCGCTGGGCACCTTGGCGCTGTCGGGTGGTTACGCGGGCGCGGTGAACCTCAATAACGGCGAAACGCTCATTGCGGAGACCGATGGCGACATAGCCCCTGCTGGCGAAGCCGTGACGTTCACGACCACTATCGCTCCGCCTACCGGCATTCTCAACACGACTGCCGATTTTACAACGAACCGGACTTTCAACTTCAACGGCGAGGGCGGCCGCATCGACACCGATGCCGGTACGACGCTGATTATGACCGGAACGCTCACCGGTGTGGGCGGCGCCGACTTTATCAAGCAAGGCGCTGGCACGGTCAGCTTCAGAGGCGATGGAACGACATATATCAGCCAGACGATTGTCAATGGCGGGATACTGAGGATCGAGTCTGGCGGCAAGCTCGGCGCTTCGAACGCCGCGTCCAGCTACATCAACAATGGCGCAAGCGTCATCGTTTCGGGCAACACTTCCACCTGGACGACCCTTGGGATCATCGTCGGAGACAGCAGTGGGAGCGGCTCCATGACGATCGAGGCCGGCGGTAAAGTCGCGAGCGGTACCCAGGCCATCATTGGCATGAGCGGAGCAAGCGCAGTAACGATCACCGGCGCGGGCTCCGAATGGGCGACTACGGGAACGGAGCTGTATGTGGGGCATTTCAACGCCACAGGTGAGCTGACCGTCTCCGCCGGTGGCAATATGAAGGTCGGTGCTACTGGAACTGGCAAGATCAATGCCGGCATATTCCCAAACAATCCTGGCGGCACGATCAATATCGGCGCGGCAGAAACCGCCCCGACGGCCGCCGCCGCCGGCACCCTTCAGGTGGGCACAGTCGCCCTCAATGCCACGGCCAGCAAGCTCGTCTTCAACCATACTGAAATTAATTACAGCTTCGCCCCGGTCATAAGCGGCGTCGGCACGGTCCGTCAGATCGCCGGCACGACCGTGCTCTCCGCCGTCAACACCTATACTGGCGGCACCGTCGTCAAAGGCGGCACGCTGCGCGCCGGGGTTGCCGGCGCCTTTGTGAACAACACCAGCTACACTGTAGATGGCGGCGCACTCGACCTCAATGGCTTCAACCTGACCATGAGCTCGCTCACCGGCACGGGGGGCAAGATCACCGTCGGGACGGCGGAACTGACCATCAATCAGACCACCAGCACGACCTATGCCGGCCAGTTCGAAGGCAGCGGAGATATCACCAAGTCCGGCGCCGGAAGCCTGCTCCTGACCGGCGACAGCTCCACCACCTTCACCGGCGCGACGACAGTGACGGGCGGCAGCCTGTATGTCGGCAATCTCACGGGCGGCAAGCTCGGTGGCGACATCACCGTGACAAGCGGGCGGCTCGGCGGCATCGGCAATATCGGCAGCACCGGCAAGACCGTCGAGATCGCAGCCGGCGGCACCCATGCGCCTGGCAATTCGATCGGCACGCAGACGGTCGATGCCAATTACATCAATCACGGCATATTGGAGATCGAGGCGACGCCGACGGCTGCGGACAAGTTGATCGTCAATGGCACGGTCGACATTGCCGGCGCTGATCTTCAACTGGTCCTGACGCCCAACATCGCCGATGACTGGGGTGTCCTCACCGGCCCCTATGTCATCATCGACAATGACGGGGTCGATGCGGTGACCGGCACGTTCAGTCCGATCACCAGTGACCAGCCCTTCCTCGATGCGCTGATCAATTATGCCGGCGGCACCGGCAACGACGTCACGCTCCAGCTGGTGCGCAACGATGTCGCCTTCGTCGAGGTCGCCGAGACACGCAACCAGCGCGCCACCGCCGGCGCCGTCGACACGCTCGATGTCTCGAGCGAGGTATGGGTGGCGCTCGCCATGGCGGGCAGCGACGAAGAGGCGCGGGCGCTGCTCGATCAGCTGTCCGGCGAAGTGCACGCCTCGCTCATCGGCATGCTCAATCAGGACAGCCGCTTCTGGCGCAATGCCGCCAATGACCGGCTGCGCCAGGCCTTCAACGGCGTCGCCGCGTCGGGCGGACAGGTCATGGGCTTCAGCGCCTCAGGCGTGACCAACGGCCCGGCCGATACGCAGGGCCTCGCTTTGTGGACCCGCGGCTTCGGCAGCTGGGCCAAGACCGACAGCGACGGCAATGCGGCCGACTTCACCCGCAATACCGGCGGCATTCTCGCCGGCGCCGATATCGGCGTCGCCGAGGCCACCCGGCTCGGCGTGCTCGCGGGTTATGCCCATTCGAGCTTCGATGCCGATGACCGTGACTCGTCCGGCGATGCCGACAGCTACCAGATCGGCCTCTATGGCGGCACGCAGATCGACGCGTTGGGCTTGCGCGCCGGCGTCGCTTATGCCTGGCACGATATCAGCACCGAACGCGAAGCGCTCGGCGACGACCTCGATGCTGATTACGATGCCGGCACCGTGCAGGTCTTCGGTGAGGCGGGCTACATCTTCGACCTCGACACGCTGCGGCTCGAGCCCTTCGCCAATGCCGCCTATGTCTCGACCAAGACCGACGACTTCGAGGAGAGTGGCGGGCCGGCGGCGCTGTCGAGCGACTCCGAGACCAATGACAACACCTTCACGACATTGGGTCTGCGCGCCGCGATCGACATCACGACGGGAGAGATGCCGGCCTCGTTCCGCGCCATGGCCGGCTGGCGGCATGCTTTTGGCGACGTGCGTCCGGAAACGACCTTCGCCTTCGAAGGCTCGGAGGATTTCGTGATCGCCGGCGCGCCGATCGCGCGCGACGCGGCGGTGCTGGAAGCGGGCTTCGACGTGGCGCTCTCGCCCGACGCCACCTTCGGCATCGCCTATAGCGGCGAGATCGGCAGCGACGCCGAGGATCACGGCCTCAACGCCACGCTGGCGGTGGAGTTCTGAGCCTGTAGCAAGGAAGATTTGGATAACGGAAACGATTTGGCCGCCCTTTGAGGCGGCCTTTTCGTATTGAGCTTTGAAGCTACTCTTGCGTGCCTTCAATCGCCGCTGACATGTTCGCCGCCGCGACGATGGACCGCCGCAGCCAGATATGCCGGGGCGCGTCCTGCTGGCGCGCATGCCAGGCTAGGCTCATCGTGAAAGTTCCCAGATCGAGCGGCGGCGGCACCGCCACCAGGCGCCGCATGTTGGCGGCGGCGCGCGCGAGGCTCGCCGGCAAGGTCATGACGAGGTCGGAGCGGGCGGCGATCTCGACCGCGGCAAAGAAGTTCGGCACGCGCAGTCTCACCCGCCGCGTGCGCCCCAGGCGCGCCAGCGCCGCATCGACCGGGGCCGGCCCGATGCCGGTGACGCTCACCACGATATGCTCGAGCGCCAGAAAGCGGGCGAGCGTGAGTTTCTTGGCGCGCGCCGGATGATCCGCGCGCATCAACGTCACCAGTACTTCATCATAGAGGCGGCGGCGGTGAATGCCGGCCGGCGCGTCGTCGATCAGCGCCACCATCGCATCGGCGGCCCCCTGCTCCAGCGCGTCCATCCCGTTGGTGCCCGGCGCCGCGATGTCGAGGTCGAGAGACGGCGCCTCCCGCGCGAGGCGGGCGAGCAGATGCGGCGCGAGCACGGCGGCCTGCAGGTCGGGCATGAGGAGCCGGATCTGCCCCGTCGCCGTCGCCGGATCGAACCTGTTTGCCTCCAGCATTTCGCCGACACCGGCAAGCGTCCGGCGCAACAGGGGACGCAGCTCCTCGGCACGGGCGCTGAGCCCATAGCCGCCCGGGCCATCGACCAGCAACGCGTCCGAGAACAAAGCGCGCAATCGGCCCAGAGCGCGACTGGCGGCCGGCTGGCTCATGCCCAGCCGATGCGCGGCCCGGGTGACGTTCTTCTCCTCCAGCAGCGCCTCGAGGGCCACCAGCAGATTGAGGTCGATCCGGCGTAAATCCACTTCACGCATGATGACAATACATATCATGCATTGGACGCATGAAAAGCCCGTACCTATCCTGTCTCCATCGAACGAGCTGATGGAGGTGATCATGCATGTCGTAGTTGGAGCAAACGGACGGGCCGGCAGCGAAGTGGCGCGCGCCCTCCTCGAGCGTGGCGAGGCGGTACGTGTCGTCCTGCGCCGCAAGGAGCAGGGTGAAAAATGGCGAGCACTGGGCGCCGAGGTGGCCGTCGCCGACATTGCGGATATCGGCGCGATGGCCGAGGCGCTGAAGGACGCGACGGGCGCGTTCCTCCTCAATCCGCCGCCGGTGAACGGCGATCCTCTTGCGCGCACGGAAGAGCTCGGCGCGGCGTTGGCCGAAGCGGCACAGCGCGCGCGCCTGCCCAAGGCCGTCATCCTGTCCTCCATCGGCGCGCAGCACGCCTCGGGCACCGGTGTCATCGCCACTCTCAACAGGTTCGAGGCTTTGCTCGACAAGGTGGCGCCGGCGACCGCCTTCCTGCGCTCGGGCTACTTTGTCGAGACCTGGGGCGAGTTGGCAGAAACCGTCGTGGCGGACAGCGTGCTGCCGAGCTTTATCGACCCGGCGCAGAATATCCCGATGGTGAGCACCATCGATGTCGGGCGCGCAGCGGCAGACGTGCTCGGCGAGGAGTGGACGGACAAGCGGGTCATTGAACTCGGCGGACCACAAGAGTGGAGCGCCGGCGATGTGGCGTCGGCCTTCGCCGAAGTTCTCGGCCGCCCGGTGGCACCGGTAATGGTCCCCAAGGAGCGCCGCGCCGCGCTGCTCGCCGCGGACGGCGTGCCGGACGAGGTGGCGGCAGCCCTTCTCGGCATGTTTGAAGGGATCGCCAACGGCCTGTTCATGCGCCAGAACGACAGTGAGCACCGGCGCGGCACGATTTCTCTGACGACGGCGATAGCGCGCCTTGTCGTACCAGCCGGGCGCTGATCCTCAGCTATTACTGCGCCCGCGACGACACCCAGTCGAGCAGCTTGTCGAAGCCGCCGAAGGGATAGAGATGCGGGCCGGCAATGCCGAGTTCGGGCTTCTCGAAATGCAGCTTCGCCAGATTCTCGACGAAGGCATCGGGGCTCGACACGGTCAGGAGCTTGGTGACATTGAGCGCCTGCTTGCGGATGAAGCGGGCGGAATTGCCGACGCCGCACATGGCGGCATATTTGACCAGCGTCTTGATGGTGGCCGGGCCCGGCACGCCGACATGGATCGGCAGCGTCACGCCGGCATCGCGCAGCGTCTTGGCCCAGTAAGCGACAGGGGCCGCCTCGAAGAGGAACTGGGTGGCGATATAACCTTCGATGTCGTGCGCCGACAGATAGGCCTGCTTCTCGCGCAGCGCGCTGATGAGCGCTTCCTCGCCCCGGGCCTTGATGATGTCGGGATTGCCTTCCGGGTGGCCGGCGACGCCGATTTTCCGGATGCCGTATTTCTGGAAGAGGCCAGTTTCGAGGAGCTGGATGGCAGCATCATAGATGCCGAGCGGCTGCGGCGCGCCGCCGCCAAGGACCAGCACCTGGCGCACCTGGGCGCGCTCGGCGAAGGCCTGCAGCCGGTGCTCGAGATCGGCGGCATCACGCACGAAACGGGCCGGCACATGCGGTACCGGCTCGAGGCCGGCGGCGCGGATGGCGGCCACGGCATCGATCTGGAGGGCGATATCGGCCGGGTCGATCAAGGCAACGAAAACCTGGGTGCCTTGCGGCAGGCGCTCCTTCAGCAGCGCCACCTTCTCGATCTGCTTGGGGGTGATTTCGATGGACAGCTTCGCCAGGAAGGCAGCAACCAGCGCCGGCATGTCACCGGCTTCGACCTTGAGCCTCGAGAACATATTCACTGCCTTAACTCCGGATGGCGGATGGACCGGCACAGCATTATCCGGCCCTTGGACGGCTGCATGAGGATTTGCGACACCGGCCGTTCCGGTTGCGACCGCCCCCTCTCCTGCCTGTCGGTTTCGTGCCATTCGATGGCGCTGATGGACAAAGTCACGGATTGGTATTAATTGGCCATGGGACAACCCAGACGGAATCCCCATGTTCGGCGACAAGCCCCAGGAATGGCCGCAGAAATTCGCATTCATCATGGTGCCGGAATTCACCATGATGCCCGCCACCGCGGCGATCGAGCCCTTACGGCTCGCCAATCGCTGCGCCGAGAAGCCGCTTTATAAATGGGCCATGCATTCGGTCGACGGCAAGCCGGTCGCCGCCTCCAATGGCATCCTGGCCATGGTCGACGGCGATCTCGACCAGATCAACGAGCATGACACGGTCATCGTCTGCGGCGGGCTGAACGTCCAGCACCATGTCGACAAAAGGCTGGTGAACTGGCTGCGCAAGGCGGCCCGGCGCGGCATGGATATCGGGGCGGTATGCACCGGCGCCCATATCCTGGCCGAAGCCCATATCCTCGACGGCTATCGCTGCACCATCCATTGGGAAAACCTGCCTGGCTTCTCGGAAGCCTTCCCGGAGATCGAGGCGACCGGCGGCCTGTTCGAGATCGACCGCGACCGCTTCACCAGCGCCGGCGGCACCTCGGCGCTCGACATGATGCTGGCGCTGATCGCCAGCCAGCATGGGCCCGACCTGGCCGCCAATGTCGCCGAGCTGGTGCTGCATTCGCCGATCCGCCATCACAGCGAGCATCAGCGCATGTCGCTGCCGGCCCGCATCGGCGCGCGCCATCCCAAGCTCGTCGGCATCATCGAGGAAATGGAGAGCAATCTCGAAGAGCCTTTGTCGCCGAGCGTGCTCGCCCGCCAGGCCGGTCTCTCGGCGCGCCAGCTCGAACGCCTGTTCCGGCGTTATCTCGACCGTTCGCCCAAGCGCTATTATCTCGAGCTGCGCCTCAAGAAGGCGCGCTCGCTCTTGCTGCAGACCGACATGTCGGTGATCAATGTGGCGCTCGCCTGCGGCTTCTCCTCGCCGTCGCATTTCTCGAAATGCTACCGCGCCTTCTATGGCAGGACGCCTTACCGCGAGCGCGGCGTGCCGGTGCTCGAGACGGCGGGAGGGGCTTGAATCCCCGCGCATAGACGTTGGAAATTGCGATGATGACGGAGTGGAACCGATCCACTGTTCCGCCGCCCTGCTGAAAAGCCCCTGATAATCCGCTGTTAATCCCCTGATAATTCCGCTGTTATTTACAGAGGAAGTACAGCGGAACTCTCCCTCCGCCGCCGAACCACCTCTCACGTTTCCCTTCTCCCGTGCGCAGCATGGGAGAAGGTGCCCGACAGGGCGGATGAGGCTCTTCTGAAACGACGATCGGTCTGAAGCAAAGAGCCCTCACCCGGCCTTCGGCCACATAGATCGCGATCAGGTCAGATCGGTACGATCTGACCTGATAACGTGATCGAAATCTTAGATTTGGCGCGCGATCGGACGGAAAACCGGTATCCACTTTTCCTGATCGCGCGCCTGCCCATCCTTCGGACGGGCGAGGGGGAGATTCTGCAAGAGTCTACGCCGTCTCCGCGCACAACCGCTTCAGCAGATCCTCGCAGCGGGCGAGCTGGTCGAGCGTCACGAATTCATCCGGCTTGTGCGCCACCGCGATGTCGCCGGGCCCGCAGATGACGGTCGGCACGCCGAGGCCGTTGTGGAAATGCCCGGCCTCGGTGCCGTAGGCAACCTTGGCGAGACGGTTCGAGCCGAGTAGCTTCACCATGCGTTTGACCGCCGGGGCGTCGCCGGGGATGAAATGGCCCGGATAGTCATAGACCTGCTCGAAGCTGATATCGGCGCCCTTATGGATGGCGCGCATCGCCGGCAGCAAGGCGTCGGCCATCGCCTTCACGCGAGCGAAGACCTCTTCGGGATCCTGCCCCGACAGCAGCCGGTACTCGAAGGTGAAGCTGCAATGATGCGGCACGATGTTCATGCCGGTGCCGCCCTCGATCAGGCCGGTATTGATGGTCGCGTGCGGCAGGTCGAAATCGTCGTCGCGCACACCGCGCGCGAATTCGCGGGCGATCTCGGCAATGCCGGAGATGAGGCGCGCCGCGGTCTCGATGGCGTTGACGGCGCGCGGCGCCAGGCTCGAATGCGCTTCGAGCCCGGTGACGAGGCAGCGATAGGCGCGGCCGCTCTTATGGGCGATGACCAGTTCCATGCCGGTCGGCTCGCCGACCAGGCACATATCCGCCGCGAAACCACGCGCTTTCAGGTCGTCGATGAGCTCGAGCACGCCGGTGCAGCCGACCTCCTCGTCATAGGAGAAGGCAATATGGACCGGTTTGACGCGGGGCTTGGCGACAAGCTCCGGCACCACCGCGAGCACGCAGGCGAGAAAGCCTTTCATGTCGGCGCTGCCGCGGCCGAAGAGCTTGCCGTCGCGTTCGGCGAGCACGAAGGGATCGCTCGACCAGTCCTGGTCGTCGACCGGCACGCAATCGGTGTGGCCGGAGAGGATGAGGCCGCCCGGCGCATCGGGCCCGATGGTGGCGAAGAGATTGACCTTGCCCGGATCGGCGTCGCCGACGCGGCGCGCTTTGACACCGTGGCGCGCCAGATATTCCTCGACATAGTCGATGAGCGGCAGATTGGAATTGCGGCTGGTCGTGTCGAAGGAAACCAGACGCTCGAGAATTGCACGGCTCTGCGGAGGCACGGAAGAGGACATGGTCATTCGCCATCCACCCGCTGTGGCCGGCCTTGCGGCGGCGTCATCAGCATGGCGGTGGTCTCCGCCGAGAGATGACCGACGCTGCTCTGGCGCGTCGAGAGACCCGTCACGAAAGGCAGGCACTGGGCACGCGCCACTTCATAGACGCGACGCAGCTCGGCGACCGGTGAGGCGTGATCGTCGACGCCCAGCTGGAGATAAGGATATTCCTCGGCATCATGCACCTTCATATAGGCCGACTGCTTGCCGCGCTTGTCGCCGCCGGCCGCCTGCCCAGCCTCCAGCACCCGCATCAGGCGCTCGGGGAGATTCAGCGCCGCGCTGTCGCGGGCGGCCTTGGCCATCTGGGCAACGGTCTCGCTGCTCACCAGCATGTTGCCCTGAACGGCGAAGCCCTCGCCCACCTCATGGCCGCACCAGTCGGTGCAGTCCTTGCCGGTGAAGGCGGCGGCATTGCCTTCCGCATCGACGATGCCGATCTGGCGCACCTCGCGGCCCGGATCCTCGGCGAGGAGCTTGTCGAGCGCCGCCTTGGCCGTCATGCCAGACTTCATCAGCGCCAGCCCGTCGATGCCCAGATAGGGATTGACCCAGGACTGCGTCGCCACAGCGCCGATGCGCGGGGCGACGAAGGGGCACAGGCCGCCGATAGCGGGCACCGCAGTCGAGACGGCGACGCCCAGCATGCCGGTGCGCTTGCAGCGGGCGGCGATGGAGAAGGTGGCGAGCTGGATCATGATCGGTCTCCTTTCGGGTCAGGCCCGCGCCATGAAGGCGGGCGACGGCACGGCGGCCAAGAGTTCACGTGTATAGTCATGTTGCGGATCCTCGAAGATCCGGTCGGCCTCGCCCTGCTCCACCACCTCGCCCCGGCGCATGACGGCGACCTCGTCGCTGACCTCGCGGATGACCGCCAGATTGTGGCTGACGAAAATGGTGGTCAGGCCGAAATCATATTTGATGTCGGCGAAGAGCTTCAGGACCTGCGCCTGAACCGAGACGTCGAGCGCCGAGGTGGGCTCGTCCGCCAGTACCACACTGGGACCGAGGATGACGGCGCGGGCGATGGCGATGCGCTGCTTCTGGCCGCCCGACAATTGATGCGGGAGGCGGTTCTCGATGGCCGGATCGAGACCGACGCGGCGCAGCAGCGTGGTTATGCGCTCGCGCCGTTCCGCCGCCGAGCCGATGCCATGGACCTCGAGCGGCGCCGACAGGATGGCGCGGATGGTCTGGCGCGGGTTGAAGGACGAGGCCGGATTCTGGAAGATCGGCTGCACCTGGCGGCGCATCGCCTTGAGCGCGCCGCCGCGCAAAGACCAGATCTCGGCGCCGTTGACGAGGATGCGGCCTTCGCTCGGCTGGATCAGGCGCAGCACCATGCGCAGCAATGTCGACTTGCCGGAGCCCGATTCCCCGACAATGCCGAGGGTGCGGTTCTTGGCGACAGTGAGCGAGACATTCGACACGGCCGTGAAGCCGGGCGCGCGGTTAAACAGGCCGCCTTGCCGGAAGGTCTTCGACACATTCTCGATGCGCACAACCGGCTCGCTCATCGCTTCGCTCCCTTGCGGCGATGAATGCTGGGCGTCGCCTCGAGCAGCATGCGGGTGTAATCGGCCTTGGGCGCGGTGAAGATGCGCTGGACGGAACCGTCCTCGACGACCTTGCCGTCCTTCATCACATAGACCCAGTCGCACAATTCGGCGACGATGCCGAGCTCATGGGTGATGAACAGGATGGCGGAGCCGCGCTCGTCGCGGATATCACGCAGGAGTTTCAGAATGCGCGCCTGGACCGTGACGTCGAGCGCCGTCGTCGGCTCATCGGCGATGATAAGCTCGGGTTCGAGCGCCAGTCCCATGGCGATCATGGCGCGCTGCTGCATGCCGCCCGAGAATTGATGCGGATAGTCACGCACCCGGGTCTCGGGGTCGGCGATCTTCACCGCGCGCAACAACTCGACCACCTTGGACCAGATGGCGCCATAAGATTGCCTGCGGTGGAACTCATAGGGCTCGCCCACCTGGTGGCCGACCCGCATGGTCGGGTTGAGCGACTGCATCGCATCCTGCGGGATGAGCGCGATACGGTCACCCCGCAGAGCGCGCATCTCGCTCTCGCTCATATTCACGAGGTCGCGGCCGCCGAGCGCGATGGTGCCGCCGATCTTCGCGCCATGCGGCAGAAGCCGCATCGCGGACAGCGCCGTCATGGTCTTGCCGGAGCCCGATTCGCCGATAACGCCGACGATCTCTTTCGGCCAGACCTCGAGACTTACTTTGTCGACGGTGCGCAGGGGGCCGCTGCGACGCTGGAAGTCGACGGTGAGATCGCGGATGGCGAGCGCCGGACGCGCACCTTCTTGCGCATGAGGACGGAGCTCGCTCATTCGTCCCTCAAATGCGGATCGAAGGCGTCGCGCAGGCCGTCGCCCAGCATGTTGAAGCCGAACACGGTCAGGAAGATGGCGGCGCCCGGCACGATGCTGAGCCAGGGGGCGACGCCCATGAAGCCGCGGCCGGTATTGAGCATGTTGCCCCAGGACGGGTCAGGCGGCTGGGCGCCTAACCCTAGGAAGGACAGAGCGCTTTCAAGCAGCACCGCATAGGAGAAGGCGACGGCGGCCTCGACCAGGAGCGGCGCCAGGATATTGGGCAGGATCTCGCGGGTGAGGATACGCGTATGGCTCATGCCGATGGCGCGCGCCTGCTCGACATATTGCTGGCGCAGCACGCTTTCGGCGGTGGCGCGCGCCAGGCGTGCGAAACCCGGGATGAAGATGATGCCGATGGCGATCATCGCATTGAAGATGCTGGTGCCGAGGCTCGCCATCAGCACGATGGCCAGAAGGATCGCCGGGAAGGAGAACAGGATCTCCATCAGCCGCATCAGGACGAGATCGACAACGCCGCCGAAATAAGCGGCGAGTGTGCCGATGATCGTGCCGAAAACGAGACCGACCAGGGACGCGAGCACCGCCACCATCATCGACAGGCGCGCGGCATGGATGACACGCGACAGCACATCGCGGCCGAGCTCGTCGGTGCCGAGCAGATGTGTTGCCGATGGCCCCTTCAGCATCTGGGCGACATTGAGATCGAAGGGCGAATAAGGCGCCACCCAGGGCGCCAGGATCGCCAGGAGCATGATCGTGCCGACAATGATGCCGCCGGTGACGACGAGGCGCCAGCGCCGCCAGTTGAAGGATCTGCGAACGGCTGTGGTCATTGATGCCTCGTCACCCGGCGCGGGTCGAGGCGGCCGACCACGATATCGACGATCAGATTGATGATGAGCACGACGAGCGTGATGGTGAGCGCGCTCGCGAGCAGCACCGGATAGTCGCGGTTGATGATGCCGACAAGCACGAAGGAGCCGATGCCGGGCAGCAGGAAGATGTCCTCGATCACCACCACCGAGCCGAACAGGAAGCCGAATTCCACCGCGGCGACATTCACATAGGGCGTCATCGCGTTGCGGATGGCATGGCGCATCACCACGATGCCCTCCTTCGCCCCCTTGGCGCGGGCGGTGCGGATATAGTCGGAGGACAGGACCTCGATCATGGCGGTGCGCATGATGCGGATGAGGAGCGCCGAAGAGACGATGCCGAGCGACAAGGCCGGCATGATCATCTGCTTCAGGTTCATCATGGGATTGACGGTGAAGGGCGTATAGCCGCCAGGCGGCAGCAGCCGGAAATGAAGCGTCAGCACCATGACGAGGAGTGTCGCCAGCCAGAAATTGGGCACGGCGCCCAGGAGGCTCGCCAAAAGCGAGATGCCCTTGTCGGCGGCGCGCTGATGGCGCATTGCCGCAAAGGCGCCGAGCGGCAACGCGATCAGATTGGCGATGATGAAGGCGAAGATCGCCAGCTCGAGCGTCACCGGCAAGCGGCGCAGCAGTTCAGGCCCGACATCGACGCCGTTCTGGAAGCTCTTGCCGAAGTCGCCGGTGAAGGTCTTGCCCAGCCATTCGGCATATTGGACGACGAGCGGGCGGTCGAGCCCATGCTGCGCCTCGAAGCGCGCCAAAGCCTGCGGCGTCGCATCGATGCCGAGCGCCGAGCGCGCCGCCGAGCCCGGCACGACATTGACGGCGACGAACAGGATGCTCGACGCGACGATGAGCGTCAGCGCGAAAGCGGCAAGGCGCGAAATGATCAGGCCGCGCAAGTCAAAACCCCGGTAACGGAAGGTCGCATGAGCAGCGTCGATACACTGGATTTACGCCGAACTCACGGATCGAATGAATCATTCTTGTGGCATTTCATGTGTGGCGTGCGATCCCCTCTCCCCGGCCAGAAGAGGGGATCGGGAGATCACGACTCGAGCCAGGCGTCCTTCAGCGTCTTGAGGAAGCCGGTGCGCATGGGCTTGTAGTTCTTGAGCTTGTCGGTATGCGCGGTGAGGATGAGCGAATTGACCAGCGGCACGATGGGCATTTCCTCGAGCGACAGTTTCTGCTGCTCGGCATAGGCCACCTTGCGCGCCTCCTGGGTGGGGGCGGACTTGGCCTTGGCGAGCGCCTCGTCCATCGCCTTGCTGCAGCTCTTCTGGACGTTGATCGCCATACCGCAGGCATAGTTGTTGGTGACGAAGTCGTCCGGGTCGGCCAAGGGCGAAACCCAATACATCGACGTCATGTCGAATTTCGACGGGCCCCAGACCTCGTCCCAGTAACGCGGGATTTCCATGGTCTTGATCTCGGCCTTGATGCCGATGGCGGCCAGATTGGCCTGGATGATCGGCGCCATGGCGACCATGGCGGGGAAGGACGACGCCATGGTGATCGAGGTCGCGAAGCCGTCGGCATGGCCCGCTTCGGCGAGCAGCGCCTTGGCCTTCTCCGGATTTGCCTCCGGCGTGAAATAGTCGATGCCGGCGTAGCCCCAGCTCCATTCGGGGATGACGCCACCCTTGAACGGCACCGCCTGGCCGAAGAAGACGCCGGCGACGATGGCGCTGCGGTCGATCGCATGGGCAATGGCCTGGCGCACCTTCGGATTGTCGAGCGGCGCGACGGTGTTGTTCATCAACAGCCAGTAATAGCGGCTGCCTTCGAGCGTCAGGCCGACGAGGCCCGGCGTGGCCGAAACCGTCTGCCAGTCCTTGGGCGGTATCTCGTTGGAGAAGTTGATGTTGCCCGAGATCACCGCATTGGTAAGCGCGGTGATGTCGGCGATGAGATGGAATTCGAGCGCGTCGACATAGGGTTTGCCCGCCTCGTAGAAGCCCTCGTTGCGGGTGAACTTCACCATCGAGCGCGGCTCGTAGGAGACGAATTTGAACGGCCCGCTGCCGACCGGCTTGGCATTGAGATCGTGACCGCCCTCGACCAGCTTCTTCGGTACGATCGAGGAGCCGGGGAAGGCCATATAGACAAGGAACGGACCGGTGGTCTGGGTCAGCTTGAAGGTGACGGTGTGCGGGTCGACCACCACCACTTCCTTGATGGTCTCGACCTGCGAGCCATAGGAATAGCCGGTGTCCTTGGCGCGCAGACGATCGAAGGTGAATTTGACGTCCTCGGCGGTCAGGTCCGAGCCGTCATGGAACTTGACGCCCTTGCGCAGATGGAAGGTGTATTCGAGCCCGTCGGCCGACTGCTCGTATTTCTCGGCGAGATCGGGATAAGGGACGGCATCGGGATCGAGCGACATCAAGGTCGAATAGATCTGCTCGATCACCACATGCGACATGCCGGAGGGGCCGCGGGCCGGATCGAAACCGGCCGGATCGGCGGAAAAGCCGAGCTTCAGCGTGCCGCCGCGCGTCGGTTCCTCGGCAATGGCCGGCAGAATCAGCGACGGCGAAAGGGCCGCAAGCGCCAGGCCGGCTGCCCCGGACTTCAGGAATTGCCGACGTCCGATGATCATTTTTCTTGTCATTGTAGGCCTCCCCAAAAACTTGAACGGACTTGAATGAACGGAAAATTTGACCCGCTGTCAATCAAAAAGGCGATTGCGGCCGGCGGGACATTCCGTCATCCTGTCACCATGCTCGCCCACGACAATAAACGCGACCGTATCGAGGAGCTTGGCGCCCGCATCCGCCATGCGCGCAAGCTCAAGAAGCTCACCCTCAAGCAGCTAGGCGACAAGATCGGCTGCTCGGAAAGCCTGTTGTCGAAGATCGAGCGCAACCACATCACGCCGTCGCTTTCAGTGGTGCTTGGCATCGCCGATGTGCTCGGCACGAACTATGCCGGCCTGTTCGGCGGCAAGAGCCTCGAGCCCGTCACCCTCTACAACAATGGCGAGCGGCCGGTGCTGTCGCTCGGCGCCGGCGCCGGCAAGACGCCGGATGTGATGCTCGAGCGCATGGTGCCGGCGGGCGAAACGCGCACCATCGACGCCAATGTGCATGTCATCCCGCCGGGCGGCGGCTCATCGGGTAGCTATTCGCATGCGGGCGAGGAAGTAGGTTATGTGGTGACGGGCTATCTCGAGCTCACCGTCGACGGCCGGGTTCATCTCCTGGGTCCCGGCGGGTCGTTCTTCTTCAATTCGAGCCTGCCGCACAGCTACCGGAATGTCGGCACGGCGGAGGCCCGTGTCGTGTGGATGAACTCGCACAAGGCGAGGCTGACCAAGCCGTGATCGCGGCTCAATAGGTGACCGTCACCGCTACCGTGTCATTGTAGGTGCCGGCCGGCGGTGTCGTCTGCGGCGGCACGCGGCCATAGACGGTGTAGTTCTGCGTCACGCCGGTGCCGGTGCCGGTCGGCATCGTGCCGGCGGTATCGCCCCAGCCCTGACTACGGGCGTTGTCCCGATACAGCCCGTAGATGATGAAGCTCGAACTTCGCGTCATCCGCCGCGTGGTCGGCGTGAAGGCGCCGACACCCAGACCAACGCTATAGCCCGTCGACAATGTGCAGGTGACGCGCACCTGCCCGGTCTGGTCGATATTGCTGGACAGGAAACCGACACTGCCGAAATTCACGCTGAGCGTGGTGACCGTGCAATTCTTGTCGATGACAGCTCTGACAATGAAATCAGCGGTGGTCGACTGGCTGAGCAGGCCGGCACATCCCAGAAGGCCCAGTCCGACCGAGATGGTCGTGTCGGGCGAGCCGGTGAAATTCGACTGATAGGTTCCAGGAGGTGCCGTCTGCTGGTTGCCGGCCAGACGAAAATAGACATCACGCGAAACCGACGCCTGGTTGGTCTGGAGCAACGGCGGCACCGTCACCTGCAGCGTCATCGGTGGCACCGTGCCGAGCGCCGGGAAGGAGGCGTGGCCCCAGGGTACCGAACGGTTCGAATCCTGGAAGATGTTGTAGTTGAGGAGATTGCCGCCGGATGCCAGCCGGCGAACACCGGAGGAAGAGCCGCCGCTGCCCTGGCCGATATTCGGGCAGATGGTGATGGTGAGGAGTGAGCCGATGAGGCCATCGAGCGAGTTTACGGTACATGTGACGGTGAGCGTCGAGGAGGCATCGACCGACGCGCCGCTCAGAATGTCGAGGCCCGAAAACACTATCGGCGACACCATGCCGGCGGTGCAGCTCAACGCCTCGGCGCGCGTCGGGGCGGATACCCAGGTCACCAAAGCGAGGATCAGCGACAGCACGAGGCGTTTCATAGGCATGACACTCCCGATATGAGCTGCTGCTCGCCTGGCCGCTTGCGGAATTCGAACGCGGCGCGGCACTGGGTTCCATCGGCGAGGTCAACGGTGACATTGTTGGTCGCGGCGAGGTCGGTGATGTAGGCCTCGCCGTCATAACCGACCACGAACTCCGCCGCGCTCGCGGTGCGTCCGGCGAGGCCCGGCTCCAGCGGCTGGTTGCGTGAATCGACGAACTGCACCAGCGCCGAGGCGCCCTCGGCCTTGGCATTGAAGGCGACGACGACGCCCGTCTTTTCGGCGGCCACCACCATGCGACTCGTCTCCGGCACGTCGGCATCGACGGGGAGATTCCTGGGGTCGATCGCGATACTGGTCTTCTCATAGGCGGTGAGCTGCGGCACGATGACCTTGCCCGAGCTTCCCGACGTCCCGACCGGACGGTTGGCGGCCATGACCTCGACATCGGGGGCGCCGACATCGACGATGGCGAAGGAATCATCGATCTGGCGCGTCAAGAACAGATCACCATCGGCGGCGACCACGGCCCCCTCGATCTGAGCCGAAGCGTTGACGGTGTCGCCATATTGCTGGGCGCCGGCCGACAAGCGCGCGTGACGCGCGACATAGGCCGCGGCCGCCTGCGTGTTCACCGTGTCACCTATAGATGAGCGCAGGCGCCAGCCATGACTCCCCTCGACGTCCTGATCCGGTTTGATCGCATCGACGAAGGCGGTGGTCTGGCCGGCGCTGTGCTCGATGCCGGCGGACGTCGTGATGTTGCCGCCCCATTGCATCGAGACACCGGCATAAGCGCCGCTGTCTTCCGTATCGTCGATATCGGCATAGGCGGTGACGAAGAAGTTGGACTGAGCGAAAAGCGGCCGATCATAGGAGAGGCTCACGACCTTTGAGTCGCTTTCCTCATCCTCCAGATGCGTGAAGGCCAGATTGAGCGTCGAGGCATCGGTGTCGAAGGCGAGCGGGACGGCGAGTGAAATCTGATCGAGCGCCTTGGGCGGGCGCGCCGAGAAGAAGAACTCCGAGTCCTCATCGATATCGGCGGTCACCGACGCAAGATCCTGATAGGTGCCGAAGGTCCTCTGGGTGCGCAAATAGAGGCGCCAGTCGGCGAAGAGCGCGGCGTCGAGCGAGGCCGCCACCAGGAAACCGGTGTCGTCGTCCCAAGTGCTTGCCGCCCCCGCGAGGCTGCCGACACCCCAGCCGCCGAGCCCCACCGCTATGCCGGCGCCGCCATTCACGAGCCCCGATCCGGCTTCGGCGTGGCTTTCGAGCGTCACCCGTTCGGTGAGGCCATAACGCAGGCTGGCGCTGGCGACAGGCGCGCCATCATAGGATTCGGACTCGATGCCATAGTCGCGGCGCGCGAAACCCGCTTCGAGCGCGTAGTCGAAGAGGCCCGGCCGCAACAGCAGTGCCGAGGCGTAGAAGGCGACTTCTGTCTCGGTCTCCTGTCCGGTCGTCGTGTCCCGCACCACCACCCGGGCAAAGCCGGGACCGGTGATGGCAGGCAGACCGTCGACCACGAACGGCCCGCTCGGCACGTCGCTGGAATAGCTCTTGATGCCGTTCAGATAGATGTCGACGGCGGAAGGAACCGCCGCCGAGCCCGCCAGCTCCGGCACCGGGATCGTCACCAGATCCGGCCGCAAGCCGAAATTGCGGCGCAGCTGCGCGCCGCCCATGCGGATCGGCCGCGTCCAGGCGAGACCGCCCGAAATGAAGTCGCCGGCGACATAGGTGTTGAGAGTGTGCGGGTCGGAATATTGCCAGGCGGTGTCGAGGCGTGTCGCATAGTCACTGTCCTCGGCAGGATTGCTGCGCGCCGAGAACGAACTGTCGAGCGTTCCCCAGGAGGTGAAGAGGCGCAGGTCGAAATAGCCGAAGAGCCCGCTATAGTCCGGCAAGTCCCAATAGTCGGCGCTGTCGAAATTGGCGGTCAGCGTATAATTCATCAAGGCGCCGAAGCCGCGCTCGATCTCCTGCGTTTCGTCCTCGCCGCCGCGTTCCGGACCGACCTTGCGGGCGATGCGCCGGCGATCGGCGGCGGTGAAATCGATCGACTGGGTGGCCTCGTCATAGGTGTAGGAGACATCCGGCAGGCGGTTCAGGTCGATCATGCCATCAGAGGCGAGCGCCGCGGGATCGGGAATGAGCCCCAGCTCGCGCAGCTCATCGGGAGCAATCGAAAGCGTGCCGTCGGCATTCAGCCTGAACGCGCCGATGAGGCCGGTCGAGACGCCGTTGATGAAGGCCTCGAGCTGCAGCCCAGCCGGTTGCGGCAGCGATGCGGCAACAGAGTCCGTATCGGCGGCTTCCGTGTCGGAAGCCACCGCCACACTCGTCTCCGCGTCGGTTACGGGCAGCCGGTCGCCTTTCGCCAGCTCATCCGAGTGAGCGGCGATCGAAAGTGGACCAAGCAACCAGAGACCGACGGCGAGAGCTTTATGGAGACGGCTTGACCAAGCTCGTTCCATGGAAGGGTTCGCCTTCTCCCTGTCCTGCAATATCGAGGGCGCTGCCGGGCGCGACCTGACCGGTCATCGGCCAGCTCATGGTGGAGCGGCCGAGGACATAACCGGCAAGGCCGTCGATCCGGCGCAACAGCTTGCCTGATGCCGTCTTCACCACGAGATTGGTGAGCTTGAACCGACGGCCGCCATCGTTGCGCGCGGTGAGCACGAAGCCCTTGCTCGTCTTGACGGCGCTCCAGACGATCGCCGCCGGCTTCTCATCGCCCGTGCTGAAGAACACCGGGATCGAATGGCGGATCACCAGCGTGACCTGGTTGGCCTTCTTGTCCTTGGGCTCGGGCAATTGGTCGACCAGGAGCCTGTAGCTCTCCTCGCCGGTCACCGGGCGCTTGGTGGTGCGCACGATACGCACCGTATAATCCGCACCCGGAGCAACTTTCAGCATGGGCGGACTCGCCACGACGTCGCGGGTCGGCTCCAGACGATCCTGGCCATCGACCTGCACCCAGCGGAACAGGCGCACCTGCACCCGCATCGGGTCCTTGCCCGGCGCCTGGACCGTCAAGGCGGCCGTGCTGGCCGGCGCCTTCTGATCGATCAAGGTCGGCGAGACGCTGAGCGTGCCGGCTTCGGCTGTCGTTGCAACGGCAAGACAACCGAAGACGGCGGCGGCTATTGCCGTTTTGAAAGGGCTTGGCATGGCAGCCGCGTCAATACGCGATAGAGACCTGCACCGTGTCGCTGTAGTTACCGGCGATCGGAGTCGTCGCGGCCGGCGGCACACGGCCATAGACGTCAATCGTCTCCAGCGAGCCGGTTCCGGTACGGGAAACGATTTCGCCCGCGGTATTGCCCCAGTTCGCGGTGCGACCGCTGTCGCTGAAGAGCTTGTAATCGACGGTCGAGCCGGTGGCAGCGCCGCTCCCTGCCATCTTGCGGGTCGTGGTCGTGCCGCCGCCGGTACCGGCGTTCAAACTGATCGTGTAAGGCGCGCCCGTGGTGCAGGTCACCGAGATGGCGCCGGTGGCATCGACATTGGCCGACAGCACGCCATGCGGGCCGAATGCCACGGGAGTCGTCGCGCCGGCCGTGCACTCATTGGTGATGGTGATGGTGACCGTGAGATTACTGGTTGCGGGCGATGCCGCCTGCGCCGATCCGGCGAGACCGATACACGCCAAGACTGCAAACCCTCCCAAAGCCGGCACGTTTGTACGCATAGCTCCCTCCAAGAACCAGTTATTCAATGATCACAACTGTGAATCATCTTTGTTATTAAAGTATTTCTTGGTTGGAGTGCAATTTTAAATACATGAGATCATAATAATACTTGTAACTTATAGTAGAAAACTGAAGATATATTTCATTTCAGATGAATCGAAACCTGCATGAGGAAATGGGTAATCTGACCGGTCATGCCAAATTGAAAAGGGAGCGGGTCCAGAAGACCCGCCCCCCCGATAGGAGTGCGCCCGCGACCGGGGGCAATTTGCAGACAGCACCCTACCGAACTTGTCTACTATCACCAAAAGTATGAAGCGCCTTCCCTATCCTGAATTTGTGCATGCGCTGCTCTTTGGACAGGGGAAGGTTGAAAATAGAATACATATCATGAAAATCAAATAACTTTCGGTCCGCTGGACAGAGCAAGTCCTCCTAATCGGACCAAAGTCCGCCATTTCACCTTAGCAATTCAAATACTTACATTGATGTCAGGATGTGTGTGGACTTTGGTCGCAACTACAATACAGCCGGAAGTCGTAACTTCACTGCAAGACCACCAAGCTTAGATTGGTCTAGACTTAGCCCGCCGCCATACATAGCCGCCGTTTCGGAAACGATGGAGAGCCCGAGGCCCGAGCCCGGCTTCGTCTCATCGAGCCGGCGCCCGCGCACCGGTGCCTCTTTGCGCTTGTCGGGCGGCAGGCCCGGTCCGTCATCACCGACCACCAGGTCGATCCACAGGCGGCCGTCGGGTGGCGCATCCGTGCTGGGGCCGACCGCGACACTCACCTTCGACGTCGCCCACTTGCAGGCATTGTCGAGAAGATTACCGGCCATCTCCTCGAGGTCCTGCTTCTCGCCCCGAAACTTGGTGCCGCGCGGGCAGTCGATAGCGATCGACACACCTTTATCGAGGTGAATGCGCTCCAAGGTGCGGGCAAGGGCCGCCAGCACCGGCTCGACTTCCGTGATCGAGCCCAGCGTCTGGGCGCGGGCGGCGCGGCGGGCGCGGTCGAGATAGAGATTGACCTGATCGCGCATCACCTGGGTCTGCTCGGAGACTTTGTCGGCCAGGAAGCCGGGCTGCAGCTTCGCTTCATTGTGCAGCACGCTCAGCGGCGTCTTCAGCGCATGCGCGAGATTGCCGACCTGAGTGCGCGCCCGATCGACGATCTCGGAATTGGATTGAATGAGAAGATTGAGCTCGTCGGCGACCGGCTGGATCTCATCGGGATAGGAGCCCTCCAGCCGCTCGGCCTTGCCTTCGCGGATCGCCGTCAGCCGGTTCTGCAAGGTTCGCAGAGGCCTCAGGCCGAAACGCACCTGGACGAGAATGGCGATGAGAAGACCGAGCCCGAGAAGCGTCAGCATGGCGACCAGCGTCTGGCGGAAGGCCGTCGCCTCCACTTTCAACTCGTCGAAATTGCCCGCCACCATGAAGGAATATTGATCGGCCTTGTCGTAGAGCTTGTAGCGCTGCTCAATGACCCTGAGGCGCGTGCCATTGGCGTCATAGAGATAGAAATGCGCCAGCCCCTCCTCGTCGCGATCGGCAAGATCGACCGATGTGGGCTCGAGACGCTTTTCGAGCAAGGAGGGCGAAGCGAGATCGGCGACACCTTGGCTGGGCGGCGTCACCTGCCAGTACCAGCCCGACAAGGGCAAGGTGAAACGCGTATCGGCCAGCTCGCTTTGAATGGCGGGTGAGCCGTCCTCATTCACCTCGACATTGGCGAGAAGCCCATCCATGACGGCGCGCAGCCGCGCATCGAAATTGCGCTCGAGCGCCGCCTGGAAAAGGCTCGCCAGCAGAATGGCGGCGCTGACGAGCAGAACGATGGCGACGATGGCGGAAGAGACGACGAGCCGTAATGCGAGTGAATTACGCCGCATCATCCGGCTCGGACACGCAATATCCCATGCCGCGGATGGTCCTCAGCACGTCGACGCCGAGCTTCTTGCGCAGACGGCCGACAAACACCTCGATGGTGTTCGAATCACGGTCGAAATCCTGGTCGTAGAGATGCTCAACCAGTTCGGTGCGCGACACCACCTTGCCCTTGTGATGCATCAGATAAGCGAGCAGGCGGAATTCGAGCGAGGTGAGCTTGATCGCATGACCGTCGACCGTCACACGGGCGCTCTTGGTGTCGAGCAGCAAGGGTCCGCAGGAGATTTCGCTGGTTGCATGGCCGGCGGAACGGCGTAGCAGAGCGCGCACGCGGGCCAGCACCTCCTCCATATGGAAGGGCTTCGCGACGTAATCGTCGGCACCGGCATCGAAGCCTTGCACCTTGTCGCTCCAACGGTCGCGCGCAGTGAGAATGAGCACCGGCATCTTCTTTTCCGCACGGCGCCATTTCTCGAGCACGCTGACGCCGTCGAGGACGGGCAGGCCAAGATCCAGGATGACCGCGTCATAAGGCTCGGTCTCACCCAGATAATGGCCCTCCTCGCCGTCCTTGGCGGTATCGACGGCATACCCCGCATCGGTGAGCGCCGTCACCAGCTGGCGGTTCAGGTCAGGATCGTCTTCGACGACGAGTAGTCTCATGAATTTCCCCTGGTTCGGCCGAATGGAAGAGCAGGCTCAATCCTGCACGAAGCCCGTCTGTCCATCGACCCGAACCTTCTTGATTTGGTTCTGAATCTTGATGGTGGCAATAATGTCCCCACTAGGCAAGGGTCCGATCTTCAGGACCTTGGCGTTGGGGATGCGGATCTGGATGTTCTTCTGCGCCAAAGACAGCGGAATCATCGGGCGCAGCACCGGCGGCTTGTTGATCTTGGGCGCGATCTGCAATTTCGGCTGCACGAGCTGCAGGTTGGGCGACTGCGCAAAGGCAGGTCCCGGGACAGCCAGCAGCGAAACTGCGAGCGCAGCTATGGTGAGTATCCGACGCATTTCACGGGCAAGCTAGGCTCCATAAGATGAACCCCGCATGAATGGCGACGAGCCTGCCGCGATCCACGCTAAAGCCTTGCAGATATAGGAATTTTCAATGCCGGTTCAACTACGTCCCATTACCCCTGGCACCATTGGGTTCAGCGAACTGGAAAGCGAGAGTTTATGGTATGGATTCCGGATGCTCGACAAGCTCCGGCAGGGTTGGGAGCGTGATGCCGATCTCCGTTTCGGCCGGCCGGGCGAGCTGCTGGCCGGCGCTTTCCTCGGCGATACGCTCATCGGAATCGGCGGACGCAGCATCGATCCCTATTCTGGGGATCTCCGGATCGGACGCGTGCGTCATGTCTATGTCTCGGAAAGGCAGCGCGGAGCCGGCATCGGCCGGCTCCTCGTCGAAAACGTCATGGACGACGCCCGGCGGCATTTCAGCCGACTCACTCTTCGCGCTCCGCCGGCGGCTTTTGGTTTCTACGAACATCTTGGCTTCAGCCGTGTCGAGGGCCTGGAGACGGCGACGCATCACCTGCTTCTCGAATAGAAAAAGGCGGCCGTTGCCGGCCGCCTTCAGTCCCCTGCTTTTTCCCTCGAAAAAACGAGTTGGAGGTTAAGTCATAAATGCGCGTCCGACCAGAAGTCCTTGCTCGGTCCGGCTTTTGCGCCACGTTGACACAACCCTTGTAACCAATTGATATTTCTATATTATTCAGATAAGTCCACAGAGTGTACTGTGACTTTCATGACACAGGCGCGGAAAAACTAAGCGTGAGTCCGGTACAACCGCCCATAGATCGGAGCCAGCGACCGCAAAGCCGCCGCAGCGATTCGGTCAGGATGTTGCCGGTCGCCTGGCGCGTGGGAGCTTCCAGAGATGATCTTCGAGATCGGCCTCGGCGACGCCCTCCTCGGAACGCACCTGGCCGCTTACCGAAATGCCAGCCTCCGCGACTGTGCCCTTGCGTCCGGAGACCAGCGGATGCCACCAGGACAGCGGCTGGCCCTTGGCGAGGCGGCGATAGGCGCAAGTATCGGGCAACCAATTGAGCTTGCCGACATTCTCAGGGGTGAGGCGCACGCAATCCGGCACCCGGGCGCTGCGGTGCGTGTAGTCGCTGCAGCGGCAGGTCCGGCGGTCGAGCAGCTTGCAGGCAAGATTGGTGAAATGGATCTTGCCGGTATCCTCGTCCTCGAGCTTGACGAGGCAGCAGCGCCCGCACCCGTCGCACAGGCTTTCCCATTCCTGCGGCGTCATTTCGGTGAGGGTCTTGGTCTTCCAGAAGGGCTCGCTCATCGCGCGTGTCTTACGCCTTCCGCGGCAAGTTGCAAAATCTCCGAGGCCAGAAGTCCGGCGTCATGCTGGCCGCGATGCCAGGGATCCTCGAAGTCACGCGCGATGACGGCAATATCCGGCAAGGGCGCCGCCCCCCGCGCGACGAAACGCGCCGCGCCGACCACGCGCTCGCCCGGAACCGCGCTTTCATGGGCGAGCAGATGCGAAAGAACCGCCTGCCCCGCCCCGGCATGGCGCAAGCGCCCGGCCATTTCGTCGACGCTCAGCCGGCGGGTCTCGCGATCCTCCAGCATGTTGCCGACCAGGATCTTCGGGGCTCGGGCCCTGGCGATCGCGCCGGCGACGCCCTCGACCAGAAGATGCGGCAGGATGCTCGTGAAAAAGCTTCCCGGCCCATAGACGATCGCATCGGCATCGGCGATCGCCGCCAGCGCCCGCGGATTGGCTTTGGCCGGGTCGAGTGTGACGGCGGCGATCCCCATGGCCGCTTCCTCCTCGCCCAGCGCCGTGATCAGATGCTGGCCTGCGATCGAGCGACCGTCGTTGAGCGCCGCCCGCAAGGTCAGATCATGATCCTGTGACACCGGCCAGACATTGCCGGCGATGCCGCAGAGCGATTTGAAAGCGAGGATCGCCGCATTGATATCGCCATCCTCGGCAAGGAGCGCGCCGGTCAGGATGAAGTTGCCGATGCTGCCCCGCCTCAGGTCGAAACCCGGCCCAGCGGCGGTGATGAAAACCTTAAGATAACGCAGGATCGCCGCGGCGATATCCGGCTTCATCGCCTTGATCACCGGATGCGTGCCTTCGGCATAAAAAGCCAGCTCGCGGGCGAGCGCCGCCGCGTTGCCGGTCTCCGACAGACGGGCATTGAAGATGCGCACCACGTCGCCGGCATGGCCCTCGGCATAGGCCATGGTCATCAAGGCCTGGCGGATGTCGCCGACGGGGAGAATATGCAGGGCCTCGCGGATGGATTTGGAAGAGCCGCCCGAATCCCAGGCCGGCACCAGCCTTGTCACCCGCACCCCCTGGCGGATCAAGGTGATGGTCAGATTCCGCGACGCGGTGCCGCCAGCCAGAATGACGATGTGAGGTCCGCCGGTTCCGGCCCTGGATCGAATTTCGTTCATTACGGCGGTTTTGCCAGGAACCGGGCCCAGGGTCACGCCCATTTCCGGCCCCTTTCCGTCATATTCTTCAAGTAAGTAGAAACCGCTCGCCAACCAGTGGTAAAAGGTCGGCACAGGATAACGGACGCCGATCTTGGCCAAATCGCCAAAAAAATCCAGCTATCAGACCATGATGTGGCTCGACTCCTATGTGAGCTCGGGCGTCTATGAGGTCATCGACGCGATCCGGCGGGGGATTTCGGCCTATTCCTCCTTCGTCCACCGCTTCCGCCTGTCGGGCGTCAAGCGGGTGATCGTCGATCTCACCGACGACATGGCGACCTTCGGCACGGTCATCGCCTTCGGCCTCCTCGCTTTCGCCCTGCCGCCATTTTCCGGCACCGGCGACGTGTGGAACAAGGGCCGCGACTATGCGATCACCTTCACCGACGACAATGGCGAGATCATCGGCAGGCGTGGCATCCGCCAGGACGACGCCATCCCGCTCGAGGATATCCCGCCGCATGTGATCAAGGCGGTGCTCGCCACCGAAGACGCTCGCTTCTATCAGCATTTCGGTGTCGACGTGCTCGGCACCTTCCGCGCCATCATCCAGAATGCGCGCGCCAATGACGTGGTCCAGGGCGGCTCGTCGATCACCCAGCAGGTGGCGAAGAACCTCTTCCTCAGCCCCGAGCGGACCATCCGGCGCAAGGTGCATGAGGCCTTCCTCAGCCTGTGGATCGAGGCACGCCTGTCGAAAGACGAGATCCTCAAGCTCTATCTCGACCGCTCCTATCTTGGCGGCGGCAATTATGGCGTCGAAGCGGCGGCACAGTATTATTTCGGCAAGTCGATCCGCGACGTGAATCTCGCCGAGGCGTCGATGCTGGCCGGCCTGTTCAAGGCGCCCTCCAAATACGCGCCGCATGTGAGCATGGAGCAGGCGCGCGCCCGCGCCAATGTCGTGCTCTACCGTATGCTCGACGCAGGCTTCATCACGCAAGGCCAGTTGGTGCAGGCGCGGCGCGAGCCGGCCGATCTCGTCAACTCGCCGGCGGTGGCGAGCCCCGACTGGTTCCTCGACAAAGCCTATGCCGATACGCTGGCCCTGATCGAGGCCAAGCACATCACCGGCGACTACGTGATCGAGGTGAAGACGACGATCAACGCCAAGCTGCAGGAAGCCGCCCAGCGCATCGTCAACAAGACGCTCGACACCGAAGGTCCGCAATATCACGCCACCCAGGCCGCGGTGGTGACGATGACGCCTGATGGCGCGGTCCGGGCGATCGTCGGCGGACGCGACTACGAAAACAGCCAGTTCAACCGCGCCACCGACGCGATGCGCCAGCCGGGCTCGTCCTTCAAGCCCTTCGTCTATCTGGCCGCGCTCCTCAACGGCTACACGCCGGAATCGACCGTGGTCGACGGCCCGGTTTCGGTCGGCGGCTGGTCGCCGCGCAACTACACCAACAAATATGGCGGCCGCGTCTCGCTGACGACGGCGCTGGCGAAATCCTACAATTCGGTCCCGGTGCGGCTGTCGATCGATTTTGGCCGTCCGGCGATCATCGAGGCGGCACATAAGGTCGGGCTCAAGGCCAAGCTCGAGACCTGGCCCCCGATGGTGCTCGGCACCAGCGCCATGACGCTGTTCGACATCACCACCGCCTATGGCACTTTTGCGCAGGGCGGCGTGGTGACCGAGCCCTATACAGTGCTGGAGATCCGCCGACCCAATGGCGATGTCATCTACAACCGCGCCAAGGATCCGCAGGCGCAGGAGCGCGTCCAGTCGGTGCCGGAAGAGAAGATCGCCGAACTCAATCACATGATGAGTGCCGTGGTCGAAGTCGGCACCGGAAAACGCGCCCTCCTCGGCTTCACGCCGCAGGCCGGCAAGACCGGCACCAATCAAAGCTATCGTGACGCCTGGTTCATCGGCTTCACCGCCCACAACGTGACCGGCGTGTGGTACGGCAATGACGACTTCACGCCGATGAACAATGTCACTGGCGGCCTGCTGCCTGCCGCCACCTGGAAGGAAGTCATGCTGTGGGCCGAGCAGCCGCAGGTCGGCACGGCCCTCCCCGGCGTGCCGATGGAAGAGCGCTATGTGCGATATGCGCTGGAAAATCCGGCGGCACCTCTCGAAGACGTACCCGACATGAGCGCCGACGATGTGATCGCCGATGCCGGCACGGGCACCGAGGCCCCAGCAAGCCAGACGCCGAGCGTGATCACCCCTGGCACCGCCAAGTCGGCAAGCAAGACAGCCGTCAGCGATCCGACGGTGAAGGTGGCGAAGCCGAAGCGCCAAAAGACGGCGTCAGCGCCGCCGCCCGAGGAGGATGTCGCCATCGTCCGCCCGAGCGAATCCGACGATCCGGTGATCAATGTGCTGCGCGATGTGTTCAGCATCTTCGGCGACGATCAAGAGCCGAAGGCGAAACGCAAGTCGAAGGATTCGGTCCTGGTGCTGCCCGACGCCAATACCAACAAGAAGCGCAAATCGAATGTCAAATATATGCGGCTCAAGCCGCGCGACCGCTGAGACAGCCGCGGCGATGACGGCAGGATCACCCCATCCATGAAGCTCGGCTCCCTGATCAAGGCCGCCGGCATCCTGTTTCTCGGCGGCGTCATCGGCATCGTCACCGCGCAATGGTCGATCGAGCGCACGGCGACCGCGATGACGGCGGGTGGAGGCCCGTGGAAATCATGGTTCTCCGGCACGGCTTCGATCCGCAATCCCTATGTCAATGCGCATTATCTGATGTTCGGCCGGCTGCCGCCGGCGCTCGGCCAGGAACTGTTGTTCGAGGCGACACGCGACGACGAGGGCGCGGGCCTCGATGGCGATTGCGACTATGTCATCCAGGGCCCACGGCTTTCGGCGCGCTGGTGGCAACTGGCGCTCGCCGATGACGACGCGAAGCAGCCCTCCACCGCGACCTTCACCTCGCCGCGCCTCATCTCGGAGCCGGACGGCTCGATGCGCATCACGATCTCGCGCACGCCCAAGGCCGGCAACTGGATGAGCCCCGGCGATCTGTCGCATTTCGCGCTGGTGCTGAAGCTCAGGCCCGGCTCGGGTCTCAACAACGCCGCCTCGGTGGTGATGCTACCGCGCATCAAGCGGGAGGCCTGCTCATGAGGGCCATGCTGTTCTGGGCGGCAGTCTCCCTGGTCCTCGGCGCCGTGGCGCATCTGAGCTACGTTCTGATCGCACCGACCTACGCGATGCAACGGCTGATGGGCGGCAATCCCGAGGAAGGCAACGCCAACCGTTTCATCCTTCTCGACGGGACTGAGCAGATGCGCCTCCTTGGCGAGACCGAAGGCGAGGCGGTCACCGGCAAGTGTCTCTTCGACATCAGCAAGGGTGAGTTGTCGGTGATGGCGGAGATGCCCGACACATTCTGGTCGCTCACCCTTTATTCCGACAAAGGCGCCGATCTTTATACGATCAACGACCGCCAGGCCGGCATCGATAAATTCAAGCTCACGGTGAAGCGCGCGCCCAGCGTCATGGAGTTGCTGAGCAGCGATCAGTCGGAAAAGGCCCGCGCCTTCGGCGACGGCTGGTCGGTCGAGATCCCAGAGTCCTACGGCATCGCGGTGTTCTGGGTGGCGCTCGATTATCCCGAGCAGCGCAAGCTCTTCGCCGACATCCTGTCGCGTTCGTCCTGCACACTCAATCCGGCTTGACACTTTGATCGCAATTGACAGGCTCTCCCCGGTCGCGATCTAACGGGATCAGACACTGCAAAAGAGGGGAGAAGCAATGCCCGACAAGCCACTGGTCATGATCACGGGCGCCGGCTCCGGTATCGGCAAAGCGACAGCGCAGGCCTTCGCACAGGCAGGATATCCGCTACTGTTGACCGGACGCCGGATCGAACCCCTGCGCAAGCTCGGGCTCGCCGATGCCGTCTGCGCCGCCGCCGATGTGCGCGACCGCGACGCGGTGACCGCTGCCATCGCCGAGGCCGAGGCAAAATATGGACCGGTCGACTGTCTGGTGAACAATGCCGGCATCGCGCCGCTCGCCAAGCTCGAGGATCAGGATCCGGCGGAGTGGCGCGATCTCATCGATATCAATTGCACCGGCGTCCTCAACTGCATGCATGCGGTGATGCCGGCCATGAAAGCGCGACGGCACGGCACGATTATCAATATCTCCTCTATCGCCGGGCGCAAATCCTATCCCAGCCACGACGTCTATTGCGGCACCAAGTTCTTCGTCCATGCGGTGAGCGAGGGAGCCAGGCGCAATATGGCACCCTTCGACGTCCGGGTGATCGTCGTGTCGCCGGGCCTCACCGACACGGATATTCCGAGCACGATGAAGAACAAGGCAGCGAAAGAGTTTTGGGAAAAGGGCCGCGATGCGGTCGGGCCAATCGCGTCTGAGGATGTCGCGAAGACGATCCTCTTCGCCTATCAGATGCCGCAAAACGTGATCCTGCAGGAGCTGACGATCACGCCGACAAGGCAGGAATATTGATCAGGAGCGAGGGTGGTCCACTTCGAGCGCCTGCATGCGCGACGGGCGGCCCCGCCGGCGCGGCGGCGGCAGACGGTCGGCCAGGCTGAAATCGTAGCGTTCGATCCGCACGCCCGGAAAGATCACGATCTCCGCCGAACCCTCATGCGCGCTGGCTGCCCGTTGCGGCACACGATCGCGCGGAAAAGTCAGTATCGTCCCCATCACCCTTCACCTTCGAAACCCGGCGCGGCAGGCGCGAACCGGCTTCCGGCATTAACGCCCGTGTGTGGTTAATAAAGCGCTAATCGATTGTGACGGTTGGCCTTCAAATAGAGGGCGTGACGGTGAGGCCTGCCGTTCCGGTGCGATCCTCGATCTCAACGACCCAGATATCGGGGTCGAATTTCGTCAGTTTCTCGATGAAGGGCTGGACGTCGAGAGCCGAGGTGACGGGCGGTGAGACTTCGATCCATAGACGTTCGCCCTGCTCATCGATCGAGGAGCCGGGCGGCGGCCCCAGGAGCCTCACGGTGCCGTCGAGACGATTTATCACGACATAGATGGCGCCCGCCTCCTCCGCGCCCTTGCGCAGGACGGCGCCGAACATGCCTTGCACGAAGCACCGGCGCAGCAGCGCATGAACCCAGATTTCGGATTTGAGTCGCATCAATTGGCGCTGCGCGCGCTCATCTTATCCAGCTCGGCGATCAGCGTGGAACTGATGTCGCCGGTCGGCGCAATACCGCGGTCGCGCTCGAATTTGAGAATGGCGTTACGGGTCTGCTGGCCGAGTTGACCATTGATGGTGCCCGGCTCATAGCCGAGTTCGGCAAGGCCGACCTGGACGCGGGTGACCGTATCGACGGGCTTGGCCGACGGCGCGGCGGCGCGGGGCGCGGCCGTGCCGGCATCCGTCATGTTCACCGCTTCGTTGATCTGGCGGGTATAGCGGATGTGCTCGACCAGATCCGTGGAAGCCTGGCCGGTCTCGTCGAGCCCGTTGGCGCGCTGATAGGCGATGATGGCAAGCTTGGTGCGCCGACCGGAGACGCCGTCGACCTGGCCGCTATAGAGGCCGGAGGCCGCGAGCTCACGCTGCACGCTTTCAATCGTCGCGTCATAACGCAAGGTAACTGTTCCGCCTTGCTCCTCGTTGCCGGCATCGACCGTTACCCGGGTAGATCCGGTGATCGGATCCGGCTCGGAGGCCCCGTCCTGCGCGATGGCGGCGGGCGGTGCCGACTGGGTAAGCGTATTGTAGATGATGGCAACAGAAAGCATCGCCACCGTCAGTGCGACGACAATGGTCGAAACGCCCAATCGCGGCGCGTCATCCTCTTGATAATCACTCATTCAACGCCGGACCCAACTCAAACTTGCCCTATACCGGCTCTGACGCCAGTCCCCTGCCCGCTATCATGCATCCGGGATGCTTAATACCGGGTTGTCACGGGGGTTAACGGGTAAGGCGTCATGATTTCCGAATGGTTAATGAAATACTTCAAACTTGCCGAAAGTTTGACTTGAATTGACTCGCCCATCTTGAAGTGGGCGAAAGCCGCGAGCGCTATTCCTGACGGTGGATAGGGGAAAAAGAATATGCGCATCATCAGGACGCTCGTCTTGCTCACCGCCGTGGTGGTCTTCATGCCGTCACCGCCGGAGGAGCGCGTCAACGCATCGACCGAAGCCGATCCGCCGGCAACGGAGCTGCTCATGGCCGCGGTCTCGACGGTTGCCGACATGCGCGACTTCTGCAGCCGCCAGGCCGCTGTCTGCGACACCGCGCACTACGTCGCCGTCAAGCTCGAAGGCAAAGCGAAATACGGCATCGAGCTTCTCTATGAATGGGCGAATGAGCGTGCCGCAGAAACGTCCTCAGATGTCACGACCGCATCTGGCGAGCCCGCACGGCCGAGCCAGAACACGCTCGAGCTCGAGGATCTGATCCCGGATTGGCGGGCTCCCGCCAAGCAAGGCTGATTACGCCAGCGCGTATCTGTTGATCTGCCGGCCGCATCGCACCTAAGCTGATGCATCTCATGAACGACATCCCCACAGTGGTGGAAGTGCTGACGATCGGCCATTCCACACAGTCCTTCGCGGATTTCCTCCAGCTCCTGCGCGAAGCGCAGGTGACGGCGCTCTGCGATGTGCGCAGCCAGCCCTACTCCCGGCATGTTCCGCAGTTCAATCGCGAGACACTCAAAGCGACCCTCGGCGGCGAGAAGATCACCTATGTGTTTCTGGGCGACGAGCTCGGCGGCCGGCCGAGAACACCCGAACTGTTCAGCGATGGCGTTGCCGACTACGAAAAGATGGCGCTGAGCGAAAGTTTCGCCCGCGGGCTCGATCGCGTCGTCGAAGGTGCTCGGACCTATCGGATCGCGCTGATGTGCGCCGAGCGCGATCCGCTCGACTGTCATCGCTGCCTCTTGGTGGGGCGCGCGCTCAAGGAAAGAGGCGTCACAGTCCGGCATATCATCGGGCCTGGCGAGACCATCGGACAGGAGGATGTCGAGCAGCTTCTGCTTACAATGGCGGATCGGTCCCACAAGGACTTGTTCACGCCGCGCCAGGACCAGATCGCCGAGGCCTATCGCCACAAGGCGCGACGGGCGGCTTTCGTGGAAAAACCCGCGCAAGCCGGAAAGGATGAACCACCACCTCGTGCTTGAGATCGTGCCGCCAAACGCCTATTTGAAGGCTGTAAGGCAAGAGGCACATGCAGGAAACCATAGAAGCCCTCAAGGAAGATTTTGCCGTCATAGACGAGTGGGAGGACCGCTATCGCTATGTGATCGAGCTTGGCCGCGCCATGCCGCCGCTCGCCGAAGCGGAACGCATTCCAGCCAACAAGGTCCAGGGCTGCGCCAGCCAGGTCTGGATCGCCGCGCATCAGGAGAAGAATGGCAGCGAGCCGCGCCTCTCCTTCACCGGCGACAGCGACGCGCTCATCGTCAAAGGCCTCATCGCCATCATCTTCCGCCTGTTCTCGGGCAAGGCGGCATCGGAAATTCTCGCCATCGACGCCGGTGCAATTCTCGACGAGCTCGGCCTGCGCGAGCATCTGACGCCACAACGATCGAATGGCGTCGCCTCGATGGTGACGCGCATCAAGTCGGACGCCCAGACAGCGCTCGCCCGCGCCAATTGAACAATCAGTTGTACGGGCTGTCGCAGAATACCGTGCGGCCGTCATAAGTCGTGTAGGTGTCGGACGCCCCGACATAGGACCGGTAATGCTGCCGGCACCAGCGCGCATGCTCGCTGCGCGCCTGCGGGTTGTCGGTGTTGAAGGTCTGGGTCTTCTGCTTCTTCACCAGAGGCCGCGTCGGATCGATCGGTGAGCCCATGTCGAAGGGTTCCGCCTTGATACCGGGCTTGAAGCGCTGCTGGTTTTGCTGATTGTAGATGTCGTTCGGGCTGCGGGTGCCACCGATACCCGGCTCGCGGTAAAGCGGCTTGGTTCCGAACATGCGCTCGCGCGCGCCACAGGTCGTGAAACGGCACGTATCGGCCTGCGCAGCCGACAAATCGGCGAGATGGCCGGCGGCGAGCAGCAAAAGGGCTAGAATGGATGATGCAGGGCGCATGATGCGATTGAGCGGGGTGATTTTGTTCATATTGAGGAACTGACGATCCACGCTTTCGGTTCCCTTATGCTGGTCCAGGATTTTCGAGCCGGCGCAGCTTGGCGTCGAGGTCGGAAATCCCGGCACCGCCGAAAGTATCGACATAGGTCTGCCGGGCGTCCGGCGTCAGGAACTCGACCAGCGCCGTCTTTTCAATCCACAGCTTGATGACCTTGAAGAGCCGGGCATCGACGCGTTGCGTGGGCCAGCCGTGACGCGCAGCCAGCGTTTCGAGCTCGACTGCGCTTCTCGGCGTGCTGAGCAGAACATGCGCGCCGGAGAATGGCCGCATGGCGTCATCCCGGTCGGTGCCGAAGCGGCTGTCGGGCGTCAGGACCGTCTGCCAGGGAAGAATTTCGATGAAGGAGCCGGCCTCGTCGCCATAGAGGACGAACCACGAATTGGGCGGGAATGGCGGCGCCGGCGCCCGCAGGACAGTGGCCGCGAGCATCTCGGCCAGAACCTCCGCCACGAGGGCCGGATCGCGCGCGCAGAATGAGGCATGATGCAGCATAGAGTCTACGCCTTCCTCCGTTTGATCGGCCTTCCCGGCGGATGCGCGGCAGCGATGAGCGCCGCCACGGCCCATTGTGCGGTCTCGGCCGCCTCCTGCGCGGTCAGCTGGCCATAGTCCTGCATCGTCTCCCAGCCGGCCGCCGAGATCAGCGCCTGAATGGCGGCGATGAGCCGCTTGCGCTCAGCGGTGGGCAGAGGCTGCAGGACCGGCTCGAGCGCGGTGCGCAGGCGCTTACGGCGTGCCTCACTATGCGCCAACCGGGTGGCGCGCCCCTGGGGATCATGCAGCATGGCGCGGATGAGCGGCGCATCGGCCGAAAAAGCGGCAAAGATCCGGGCGATGCCGGCGATGAGCTCGTCGGGAGAACGTGGCGGCGGCGGCATGCCGAGCCGATCGTTGAGCCAAGTCCAGAAGGCCGCGAAGAGCTGATCGCGGTTCGGGTAATAACGGTAGAGGGTGCGCTCGGGCACGCGCGAAGCGCCCGCCAGCGTCCGGAAGGTGATCTCGTCAGCGCCCGCTGTCAGAAGCCCGGCCAAGGCTTGCATGACACGCTCTTCAGTAAGGACGGCGAGGTCGGCCCGGAGATTGATATTTGGCAGTTCTACTGTCATGTTGGCAGTTGTACTGCCACATATTGGTAAAGTGAGTCAACCGACATGCGGCCGGCGGCATCGTGAAGAATGATGGATGGTTCTTGCTCAGCGCGCCGCAGCGAGCTTTTCTTCGATGGTCTCGATGACTTCCGAGCCCGGCAGGAAGGCGTCGTAGCAGAGGATCATGCCGACCCGGTCGCCGCCATGGGTCAAGGGCAGCTTGAGCCAGAACTGAACAAGATGTTCCTTCTGGGTACGCGGGCCGCGCACGACGCCCTGCGCCGGCTTGCCTTCCTCGGCGATGCGATGATAGGCGGCAAGCCAGTAGTCGCGCTTGTCGCCCCAATCGAGCTCATCGAGATAGAGGCCGGTCGTTTCGCAATCGTGCACGTCGCGCAGGCGGGTTCCGGCGAGGCGGACGCGATAGCGTTCGCCCGGCATCTCCACCTCGATCAGGCTGACATTGGGCAGGAGCCGCGGAATGTGAGCCGGGCTGATGTCGCGCTTGTCGGGCATCGGGCGGCCGGCGGCCTTGAGAAGCCAATATTCATAGAGCTGGCGGTGTTCGGGGATGATCAGTTGCGCCTTGAAGGCCGCATTTACCTGTCCCGTCGCCATATCCTCGAATCCATTGCCCCGAATCGCCAGCACGGCGTCCTAAGCCCTTATGAATCCGTGAGGGATGTGCCGCAAGAGTCCAAATGCGGAACCTGTCCCAAAAGTCCTCGCCTTTGGATCACGGTCGGATCGGGCGGCGCGCCGCCCGGCCCTTTGCGTGAAGCTCAGCGTCTCTCGGCGCGGTTCTGTCCGAGCCCGATCTTCTTGGCGAGGCTCGAGCGCGCTTCCGCGTAGCTGGGCGCCACCATCGGATAGTCGACCGGCAGCCCCCACTTCTCGCGATACTGCTCGGGAGAGAGATCATAGTGCGTCCGCAAATGGCGCTTCAGCGACTTGAACTTCTTCCCGTCCTCGAGACAGATGATATAGTCGGGCGTGATCGACTTGCGTATCGGAACGGCCGGTTTCAATTCGACCGTTTCGGCTGGATTTGGTTCCGCTGCGCCATGCGTGGCGGTGGCGAGCGAACGGTAGATGTTGGCTATGAGCTTCGGCAGATCGGCCTGGGCAACAGTATTGTTGCCCACATAAGCCGCCACGATATCCGCTGTCAGTTCGACGAGATTGCCTTTTTCCTGCATATGATTTGCAATGCCCCCGGTTAAGGACCGGGTTTTATTTCATCTATTGTAAGACGAATCAATAGAGCCAGAGCGTAAGTTTTTTACACCTCCGGCCAGCCAAGGCCCGACGCACCCCAAATATTCGGCAGCGATCGATTTTCTACGATGCGAAGTGATCGCTTCAGGCGGCGGCGATGCGGGCGTAAGGGCCGGTACGTCGGGCGGCCCAATCCCAGTAAGTGAGAAGCACGCGCGCCTTGTTGAACGAAAGCGTGTCGAAAATGGCCTTCAGCGCCTCGGCGTCCTGGCGCTTATCGACGACACCGGCGAACTGCGCCCGGGTGAGACCGGCGGCCTTCAGCGCCACCGTCAGCGCTTCTCCGCCCTGGTCCTCGGCGATCCGCGCACCCGCCTCCTTGCTGACATGAACGAGCTGCGCATAGATCGCGCCCTGCTCTTCGGCGGGCGCCGTCTCCAACCTGGAAAGCAATGAAAGATCGGCAGATTTCCGCCCCGTGCCGTCGTTTTCGGCATTCATGGTGAGGATCTTTGAGATGGTCTCCGAATCGGTGAGGAAGCGCGACAGCACATACCGGCGAAGTTCCGACGGCAGGCGCCAGAAGAGCTGGAAGGCGATCGGTGACGGCGTGTCCTGGCGGGTGATCAGAGGTGCCTGCAGTACCGGATGGGCGGCGGCGAAGCGGGTCAGCCGCCACATGGCCTCGATCGAGAAGGACGCTCCCGGATTGCGGACGAGATTGAGCAGCGTCTCGACATGGTTCGACTGGATGAGCGCTTCCGACAAGGCCGGGGAAATCAGCCGCCGGCGCGCCATCAGCTTAAGCTTGGCCGGGTTTCCGGAGCTGCAAACGGCAATGAGATCACTGTCATCCACCGTCAGGGCGTTTTCGAGCAGAGGCCCCGACACCTCGATGCGCGGATCGTTGATCAGCCGACGGACCAACATCTGCGAGGGCGCTTCCATCAGGCAGACGCGCTCGGCCAGATGGCGCAGGGCCTTCAGGGGCATACGTGGAATGAGACGCAGCAGCGTGTCATTGGCAAGCGCACGCTCCTGCGGCAGGGAGCCAGCGGTCGGAATAGCCATGATATCGAGCAGCGCATGGGCACGCTCACCCGCTTCCGGAGCTTCGGGGAGCGGCCGTTCGAGAATCCGGCGCTCGGTGAAGCCGGGACTGCCCGGCTTGGGCGGGACGGAAGCGGCGGGTGGTTCTTCGCGCGGCGGAGGCACGATCACAGGCGCGGGGGAAATCGCCTCCTGCTCGACCGGCTCTCCCACCGCCTGCACCTCTGCGGGCTCGGCCGGCGCCTCGGGCAATACCGGATGTGGAATTGCGGGCTCGGCGACGATCTCGACCACCGGCGGGTCGGCTTCGATCGGCGAAGGCTCAGGCTCGGCTTCCAGGGCTTCTGGTGCCGGCAGGAGAATAGGCTCCAGTGGATCCGGAATCTGAGTGGCGGAGGGCTCGGATAGTTCCGGCGGCAGCTCGACAATCTCCGGCAGCGCTTCGACCATCGTAACCGATGGCACGGAATCTGCCGGCAACTCCGGGGCTTTGGGCGGCAATATCTGCTGCGGCACGACGGCCGCCGGCGGCGGCTTGCCGCCATTCAACTTGAGCTTGAGCGCGCGGAAAGAGTCCGCGGTTATGACGCGGCGCACGGGCAGTCCATCTTCAGGCCGCACGCTCGACATGCTCCGCCCTGTCTCCTTGATCGCAGAGGATCATTTAAGCCGCCCAAGCCTCTAAAACTGCTTAAGCCCTTGCCGAACGCCAGAGAGGAACCATTTACCATTGATGTTATGCTTAATAGACGGTTACCGCCTGACGCTACGGTACGATCGGATTTGCGGCCTACGGCCTGTCCGTCTATCTTCCCTCCCCAATCCCATCCCCGCATGAACGGCGCAGCGCTCAAGCTCGCCCCACAACAGACGAAGCAGGAATGACCAAGCACGAAAAGATCGATCCGCCGCTGGCGGACAAGCGCCCTTATGCCGACACGCGCCATGGCATCACACGGCTCGACGACTATTCCTGGCTGAAGGCCGAGAACTGGCAGACGGTCATGCAGGATCCCTCCGTCCTGCCGCAGGATATCCGCGCCTATCTCGAGGCTGAGAACACCTTTACCGAACACGCCATGGCCGGCACCAAGGAGTTGCAGGAACGGCTGTTCGCCGAGTTGAAGGGACGCATCAAGGAAGACGATTCGAGCGTGCCTGCCCCCGATGGGCCGTATGCCTACTATTCGAGCTATGTCATCGGCGCCGAACATCCGCGTTATTGCCGCAAGAAGCGTGATCTTTCAGGCGATGAACAGATTCTGATCGACGGCACGATCGAAGCTGGTTCGAAGCCGTTCTTCGACTTCGGCGGTTTCTCGATCTCTCCCGACCAACAGTTGCTCGCCTGGTCGGCCGACGACAAGGGATCGGAATTTTTCCGCATCCGCATCCGCGATCTGGCGGCGGGCAAAGACCTCGCGGATGAGATCGACAACACCGCCGGCGGCGCCAGCTGGGCGGCCGACGGCAGGAGTTTCCTCTACACGCAACAGGACGAGCATCATCGCCCGCTCAAGATCTTCCGCCACGTGCTGGGCACCGGTGCCAGCGCCGACAGTCTCGTCTATGAGGAGACGGATACCGGCTTCTTCGCCGGCGTCGGCAAGACGCAATCGGACCGCTTCTTCGTCATCGACACGCATGATCACGAGACATCGGAAGCCTATCTGATCGATACGGCGACGCCGGATGCGGCGCCACGGCTGATCGCCGCGCGCCAGAGCGGTGTCGAATATGACACCGAGCACTGGGAGGACCAGCTCATCATCCGCACCAATGCCGACGGTGCGGAGGATTTCAAGATCGTCACCGCGCCCGTGGCAGCGCCCGGCCGCGAGAACTGGAAGGATCTCATCGCCCATCGCCCCGGCACGCTGGTGCTCGGCGTCATCGCGCTCAAGTCATGGCTCGTGCGCCTCGAACGGGAAAACGGCCTGCCGCGTATTGTCGTGCGCGAGATGAAGACCGGAGCCGAGCATGAAATCGCCTTCGCCGAGGAAGCCTATGCGCTGGGCTTCGGCCAGATGCGCGAATATGACACCGACATTCTGCGCTTCAGCTATTCGTCGATGACGACGCCGTCCGAGGTCTACGACTACGACATGCGCAACCGCACCCGTGTCATGCGCAAACGCCAGGAAGTGCCGTCCGGCCACGATCCGCTGGCCTATGTCACCCGCCGCATCCAGGCGCCGGCGCATGACGGCGAGACCGTGCCAGTGACATTGCTTTATCGCAAGGATACGCCGATGGACGGAACGGCGCCCTTGTGGCTTTACGGCTATGGCTCATACGGCATCACCATTCCGGCGAGCTTCAACACCAACATACTTTCGCTCGTCGATCGCGGCTTCATCTATGCCATCGCCCATATCCGCGGCGGGCAGGACAAGGGATATCACTGGTACACCGACGGCAAGCGCGAGAAGAAGCAGAACACTTTCCACGACTTCAACTCGGCGGCACGGCATCTCATCGTGGCGGGCTTTACAAGCAAAGGCCAGATCGTGGCGCAAGGCGGCTCAGCCGGCGGCATGCTGATGGGCGCCGTCGCCAATATGGCGCCCGAGCTCTTCAAGGCGGTCATCGCCGAAGTGCCCTTTGTCGATGTCCTCACCACCATGCTCGACGATACGCTGCCGCTGACGCCGCCCGAATGGACGGAGTGGGGCAATCCGATCGCCAGCAAGGAGTTCTACGACATCATCGCCGCCTACTCGCCCTATGACAATGTGGCGGCGAAGGACTATCCCAATATCCTGGCGGTGGGCGGCCTCACCGATCCGCGCGTCACCTATTGGGAACCGGCGAAATGGGTGGCGCGTTTGCGCGACCGCAAGACCGACAAGAACCTGTTGCTGCTCAAGACGCAGATGGAAGCGGGTCACGGCGGCGCGCCCGGACGTTTCGACCGGCTCAAGGAAGTGGCGCTGGTCTATGCTTTCGGATTGATGATGAGCGGACGGGCCAGCTAGGACGCCGCCCTGAGCTTGGTGTCGGCGAGGCGATTCAGAAATCGTCGACACCAGGAAGCGGCGCTGTCCTGCTCGATTCTATTCATCAGGCTCAACCAGCGGGCGCGGCGTTCCTCCTTCGGCATCATGAGACCTTGATGGATCGCCTCAGCGACCGCACTGGTATCGAACGGATTGACGACCAACGCGGCATCGAGGCTCGCCGCCGCGCCAGCGAAGCGTGACAGGACGAGTACGCCCGGGTCCTCTGGATCCTGAGCGGCGACAAACTCCATAGCCACGAGATTCATCCCGTCACGCAGTGGAGTAACAAGGCCAATCGCGGCCATGCGGAAGAAGCCCGCCAGCAGCTTGCGCGACAGGCCATGGGTCATATACCGCAGAGGCACCCAGTCGAATTCCGCAAATTTGCCGTTGATCTTGCCGGTCACCCGATCGAGACTCCTCTTGAGTTCGCGATACTCGCTCACATCTTCGCGAGAGCGGGGTGCGATCTGCAGGAAGCTGACCTTTTCGCGATATTGCGCATGGGTCTCGAGCAGCTCCGAATAGGCCTCGAAGCGCTGCGGCAATCCTTTGGAATAGTCGAGCCTATCGGCGCCGATGATGAGCTTTCGGCCGACGAGACTGTGCTTGAGCCGATGCGACTCCGCTGTCATGCGCGAAGTCTTCGCCATTTGCGCGAAGGCCTTGCCGTCTATGCCGACGGGGATCGCCACCGATGCGGTCACCGCATGCGCCCGCCTTTCGCCGTCGAGCAGCCTGCTGGCACAGCCCTGGAAATTGTCACGGTCCTCATGCGTCTGGAAACCGACGACATCATAGGTGGCGAGATCGGCAACGAGATCCCTGGCCGGCGGCAAGATGTCGAAGACCGATAGAGGGGGGAACGGAATATGCAGGAAGAACCCGATCCTCTGGCGGCAGCCCAGCTCGCGCAAATAGCGGCCAAGCGGGATCAGATGATAGTCGTGGATCCAGACAATGTCATCGGGACGCAAGAGCGGCATGAGCGCCGCGGCGAATTTCTGGTTGGTGGCGCGATACCCCTGATACTCCTCGCGCAGGAATGCAACGAGACCGGTGCGGTAATGGAGCAGCGGCCACAGGCTGCGATTGGCAAAGCCGGCATAGTAATCGCGGTAATCAGCCTCGCTCAGATCGATGGTGGCGAAAGTGATGGAGCCACGGGTGGCGAAGACAGGCTCGGCTGAAGGTTCGGCACTGCGGCGGCCGGACCAGCCGAACCACAGCACATCACCTTTCAGCGCCTCATCGAGAACGACGGCAAGACCGCCAGCCTGCTGCTCACGTTTCTTGGCCGGCACCGGCACGCGATTGGAGACTATCACGAGACGTGCCACAGGCCCTCCTCCCAGCTGCGGCTGAGCTTGCGGGCGCAATGGATGATGCCCACCATGGAGTAGGTCTGCGGGAAGTTGCCCCAGAGCTCGCCCGTCGTCGGCACGGCGTCCTCGGACAGAATGCCGACATGGTTGCGCAGAGACAGCACGCGTTCGAACAACGCCATCGCCTCCTCACGCCGACCGACATTGGCGAGCGCCTCGATGTACCAGAAAGTGCAGACGAGGAAGGCGGTCTCGGGTTTGCCGAAATCGTCCTCCTCGGCATAACGCATCATCAGCCCATCGACGAGCAGACGCTGCTCGATCGCGGTCAGCGTCTTCAGGAAGCGCGGATCGTCATAACTGAGTATGCCGATCTCCGGCATGAGCAGCAGCGCCGCGTCGAGCTCGCTGCCGCCGAGACTTCCGCTGAAATATTGTCCCGCCTCGTTCCAGGCGCCGGCAAGGATGCGCTGCTTGAGATCGCGGGCGGCCGCGTGCCATTCCTCGGCATCCGCCATTTCCTCGACGCGGTGCGCGATGCGGCCCAGCCTCTCCAACGCCGCCCAGCACATGACGGCCGAAAAAGTATGCGCCCGGGTGCGGCCGCGATATTCCCAGATGCCGGCATCGGCCTCGAGCGACGTGGCCTTGGCCATATGACCGATCGGCTTCAACTGATGATAGAGCGCCCGGTCACCCGGCCGCGGCAGGCGCATGTCGAAGAACATCTGGGCGGCGGCGAGAATGACCGAGCCATAAATGTCGTTCTGACGCTGGATCGAGGCGCCATTGCCGACGCGTACCGGCCCCATGCCGCGAAAGCCCGCGAGCGCCTCCGCTTCATATTCCTCGAGCGGCGTGCCCGGCACGATCGGATAGAGCGGCGCCAGGAACTGCGCATTGGCGGAGATGACCGAATTGATGAGATAGGTGATGAAATTCTCCATCGTCGTGGTGGCGCCGAGCCGGTTGAGCGACATCACGGTGAAATAGGCGTCACGCGGCCAGCAGTAGCGATAGTCCCAGTTGCGCCGGCTATCGGCGGCTTCCGGGATCGACGTGGTCAAGGCGGCAAGGATTGCGCCCGTATCCTCGAAGCTGCACAGCTTCAGCGTGATGGCGGAGCGGATGACCACTTCCTGCCAATCATAAGGCACCGCGAGGTCGCGCACCCAGTCGTTCCAATAGCCCGTGGTCTCGTCGAGATAATCACGCGCCAATCGGTCGACGCGCGACGGCAGGGCCTCGTCGCTGCCGATGAAGAGATGCACTGGCCGATCGAGAAGGAAATAAGCCTCGTCGCGCAGATAGGCGACCGGCATGTCGGTGGTGATGCGAATGACTGAATTGCCACCGGCATACCGCAGATAGTTGCTGCCGACCGAGATGACGGGCTTCGTCGCGCCATAGTCGAACGCGGGACGGGCGCGGACCTTCACATGACAGCGCCCTTCAAGCGGCTCGATGCGCCGGATGATCATCGGTGGCCGGAACAGCTCGCCTTGCAGCTTGTAGCGCGGCGCCCAGTCGAGCACCCGCAGCGATCCGTTCTCGCACGTCAGGATGGTTTCGAGGATGGCGGTGTTGCGGAGGTACTTCTGCTGCGCCGTCTTCTGATCGCGCAACACGATGTCCATGAAACCGCTCTCGGGCTCGGTGCCGTTCACCAGCGCGTTGAACACCGGATCACCGTCCAGGCGCGGAAAACAGAACCACACGTGACGGGCCGTGGAATCGACCAAACTCGCGACGGCGCAATTGCCGATCACGCCCATATCCATCTGCTTCATGCGGCGGCTTCTCCCTTGATGCCGATCTCAGATGCGAGCCAGTCGCGCAAGCCGCGCGGCTCGCCTTGGAATGCCTTGTCCATGCGAAGCGGCACACCGCCCAAGGCCTTCACCGCGGCAAAGCCCGGCTCATCCGTCACATCGTCTCCGGCGAAGATGGGAATGCGCCGGTGATAGGGCTCCTCTTCCATCAGATCAGCGATCGCCTTGCCTTTGTTCGCTGGCGTCAGCTTGAGCTCCAGGGCCATCTTGGCAGGCAGAATTTCGGCGCCGCCGGGCGCCTCGCTCAGGAGCACGTTCAGAAGTCGTGAAGCTTCGTCCTGAGCCTCGACGGCGCGGCGGAAATGAACCGTGATGCCGGACGTCTTGAATTCGAGCTCGGTCCCCGGATGGTCATGCAGGAAGCGCTCCAGCCGGATCTGCCAGGATTGGGGCCAGACCATCTCAGGTTCCGGCGCCGGTTTGCCGCGTCGCTTCACCAGAGCGCCATGCTCGGCGATGATGTCCAGATCCGCGGGGCCCAGGTAGGAGACGAGGTCGGCGAGCGGCCGGCCGCTCACGATCGCCACCGCGCCGCCTAAGAAGATCTGCAGGCGCATGAGCAGCGCCGGCAGATCGCGTGGCACGACGATGGCGGATGGGCGCTCGGCGATGTCGACAAGCGTACCGTCGAAATCCAGGAAAAGCGCATGGCGCAACGTCAGGCGGGGTGGCAAAATGAGTTGTTCAGACGGTTGTTCGGATGGGGATTGGGTCACCATGGGGCCGGATTTGACTTTTGGGAGCGATTGGCGTTGTTACGTGCTCGGTGACAACTTTCGAAGCGATGAAAAGTTCCAATGACCCAAGCCGCCCGTAAAGCTCATGGCCCCACCCCGCTCGCCGAGTTCAACTGGGAAGATCCCCTCGATCTCGAAAGCCAGCTCAATGAAGACGAGCGCATGATCCGCGACACGGCCCGGGCTTTCTGCGCCGACAAGCTCCAGCCGCGCGTCCAAAAGGCCTTCCGCGAGGAGCGCTTCGACCGCGAAATCATGAATGAGCTCGGTGAAATCGGCTTTCTCGGCATGATGAATTCGGAAGCCTATGGCGGGTCGGGCCTCGGCTATGTCGCTTATGGTCTCGTGGCGCGTGAGGTGGAGCGCGTCGATTCGGGCTACCGCTCGGCCATGAGCGTCCAGAACTCGCTGGTCATGCACCCGATCGAGACCTATGGCTCGGAAGCGCAGCGCAAGAAATACCTGCCCAAGCTCGCCACCGGCGAATGGGTCGGCTGCTTCGGCCTGACCGAGCCCGATGCCGGCTCCGACCCGGGCGGCATGAAGACCAGGGCCAAACGCATCAATGGCGGCTTCGTGCTCAACGGCACCAAGATGTGGATCACCAACTCACCGATTGCCGATGTGGCGGTCGTGTGGGGCAAGCTCGAAGACGAAGGCATTCACGGCTTCCTGGTCGAGCGCGGCACCAAGGGTTTCTCGACGCCCAAGATCGAAGGCAAGGTCTCGCTGCGCGCTTCCGTCACCGGCGAGATCGTGCTCGACAATGTCGAGATCCCGGAAGAGAACATTTTCCCGAATGCGCGCGGCCTCTCCGGCCCGTTCGGCTGCCTCAACAAGGCGCGCTACGGCATCGCCTGGGGTGTGATGGGTGCCGCGGAAGACTGCTGGCATCGGGCACGCCAATATACGCTCGACCGCAAGCAGTTCGGCCGGCCGCTCGCCGCCAATCAGCTGGTGCAGAAGAAGCTCGCCGACATGCAGACCGAGATCGCGCTCGGCCTTCAAGGTGCGCTGGCGCTTGGTCGTGCGCTCGAGCGCGGCACCGCGGCGGCGCCCGCCATCTCACTCATGAAGCGCAATAATTGCGGCAAGGCGCTCGCCATCGCGCGCGAAGCCCGCGACATGCATGGCGGCAACGGCATATCGGACGAATTCCATGTCATCCGTCACATGGTCAATCTCGAGACGGTCAACACCTATGAGGGAACGCATGACGTGCATGCGCTGATCCTCGGCCGTGCGCAGACGGGGCTGCAGGCCTTCCAGCCATGAGTGAGATCGAGATCCGGCGCGAGGATCCGCGCACACAAGATGTGACGAAGCTCATCCGCGATCTCGACGACATGTTCCACCGGCTCTATCCGGCGGAGAGCAATCATCTCGTCGATATCGAGACGCTTGCCGCGCCGGATATTCATTTCTTCGTGGCCCGGCGCAACGGCGAAGCTCTGGGCTGCGGCGCACTGTGGCACCGCGATCCGGCCTATGGCGAGATCAAGCGCATATATGTGCGCCCGGAGGCACGCGGCCTCAAATTGTCGAAGCTGATCCTCGCCAAGCTCGAGGATAATGCCCGCGCGCACGGGCTCAAGGCAATGAAGCTCGAGACCGGCACGCTGCAGCCGGAAGCGCTCGGCCTGTTCGCCAAAGCGGGCTTCACAACTTGCGGGCCCTATGCCGATTATCCCACCGACGATCCCTATTCGGTGTTCATGGAAAAGCAGGTTGCATGAAGATTGCAATCGCGGGAGGCGGCATAGCCGGCCTCGCCACCGCCTGGACGCTCACCAAGCGCGGCCATGACGTAACCCTCATCGAGCAAGGGACCATCCCCAATCCACTCGCCGCATCGGGCGACGAGCATCGCATGATCCGACGTGGCTATGGTTCGGCCGACGGCTATGCGCGCACCATCTCGGAGGCCTTCACGGCCTGGGACGAGATGTGGCGTGATCTCGGGCATTCGCATCTCGCTCCTCGCGGCGTGCTCGCCATGTCGCAGATCGCCGGTGATGATGGTGAGAAATTCCGCGACGGCTACGATCGGATGGGCGAGATCTATGAGCTCTACGAGCCCAAGGAGGCGGCGCGGCGCTACCCGTTTCTCGACCCGGCCACCATTCGCTATGCCTATTTCACCAAGGCCGGCGGCGCCCTTCTTTGTCAGCGCATCGCGCGCGATCTGGCCCAGTGGCTTGCAGAAAATGGCGCGACGTTGCGTCTCAATAACCGCGTCGCCGCGATCGATGCCGACAAGGGTGTGCTGACTTTGAGCGACGGTGGCCTAGTCGTCGCCGACCAGATTATCGTGACGGCGGGCGCCTGGGTGCTGCGGCTGGTGCCGGAGCTTGCACGTGATCTCACCCTCTATCGCACCGCGGTCGCCTATCTGACGCCGCCTGCCGATCTCGCGACGGCCTGGGCCAAGGCGCCCGCCATTCTCGATATCGGCGGCACCGCCGATGCCTATATGCTGCCGCCGGTCGACGGCACCGGCCTCAAGGTCGGGGCTGGCGTGATGAAACGCCCGGCCACCGACCCCGAGGCCGATCGGACGGAAAAGCCTGGCGAGGGCGAGCGCTTGCGCGATCTGCTCTCCCCGCCTCTGGCGCGTATCGGCGAATACCGCGTGGCGCGTGTCCAGACCTGCGCCTACACCTTCACCGCCGATGACAAATTCCTGTCGCATCGCAAAGGCAAGGCATTGATCGTGTCGGCCTGCTCGGGCCATGGCTACAAATTCGGCGCCGCGGTCGGGCGCCGGGTGGCCCAGGCGGTCGAAACCGGTGATGACGCGGCGTTGCTCAGCTGGCTCAGAGCCGAGGCTTGATCTTTGACAGATGGAACTCAAAAGCCTATTTCAGGGTTGGGTTCGATAAGATCGAGGAGATCTGATTGATTACCCGTCGCCAGTTTCAAACGCTTGCCGCCCCAATTCTCGCCACGGCAGGCGCTTCCCTATTGCCAGGAGCCGGGACGGTTTTCGCGACTTCCGCGGAGACGTCTCACAAAAAAGGAGATGATACCATGGCCCTTGAACTGCCGCCTCTGCCCTATGCCTATGATGCGCTCGGTCCGTATATGTCGAAGGAAACGCTCGAATTCCATCACGACAAGCATCATCAGGCCTATGTGACGAACGGCAACAACCTCCTGAAGGACTCGCCGCTCGCCGGCCAGTCGCTGACCAAGATCGTCAAGGCGGCCTATAAGGAAAAGAACCAGGGCCTCATCAACAATGTCGGCCAGCATTACAATCATCTGCATTTCTGGCAGTGGATGAAGAAGGATGGCGGCGGCAAGAAGCTGCCGGCCAAGCTGCAGAAGGCGATCGATTCCGATCTCGGCGGCTATGACAAGATGCGCGCCGACTTCATCAATGCCGGCACCACCCAGTTCGGCTCCGGCTGGGCCTGGATCGCGGTGAAGAACGGCAAGCTCGAAATCCAGAAGACGGCCAATGGCGAGAACCCGCTAATGCACGGTTCGCAGCCGATCCTCGGCGTCGATGTGTGGGAGCACAGCTATTACATCGACTACCGCAATGCGCGGCCGAAATATCTCGAAGCCTTCGTCGACAATCTCATCAACTGGGAGCATGTCGAGGAGATGTTCTCGGAGGCGTGAGCTTTCACACTTTTTGACCTGATCGGCCCTCCCCATCCGGGGAGGGCTTTTTCATCTCAAGGGGCACGCCATGACGGACAAGGATACCGACCAGAAGCATTGGGCCAAGATCGCCGAGGAATGGATCACCTGGGCGCGCGCACCTGGACACGATGCCTTCTGGAGCTATGCGCAAGCCTTTCGCGGCTTCGTCGGTGAAGGTAATGGCGAAGCGCTCGATGTCGGCTGCGGCGAGGGCCGTGTCTCGCGCGTCCTCAAGGAACTCGGCTATCGCGTGACGGCGGCCGATCCAGTCACCCGTTTCATCGACGCGGCAAGAGAGATGAACTCCGCCGATCACTATGAAGTGGCGGCCGCCGCGGCCCTGCCTTTCAAGGATCAGAGCTTCGATCTTGCCGTCGCCTACAACATGCTGATGGATGTCGAGGACGTACCGGCGGCGGCCAAGGAGATCCGCCGCGTGCTCAAGCCCTCCGCCACGCTCATCATCTCGATCGTGCATCCCTTCTCCGATCGCGGACATTTCGATGGCCCCGAGGCCGATGCGCCTTTTGTCGTTCCCGGCAACTACTTCGGACGTGAGCGTTTCGAGGGGGTCGAGGAGAAGAATGGTCTCAAGATGCATTTCGCCGGCTGGTCGCAGCCGCTCGAAGCCTACATGGCGGCTCTTTCGGGAGCGGGCCTCGCGGTCACGCAGATCAAGGAGCCCGTCCCGGAATCAACCCGCCAACGGTGGCACAGAATTCCCCTTTTCCTTTGGCTGAAGGCCCGGCCTTTTGCATAACTGGCATTCTTTAGCAGAAGTAATAATTCACTTTCCGATGGATATTAGCCCTGTTAAAAGAGAGCTATGAAGCTCCCTGACTGGCTGGATAAGACCAGCACTTCGCAATCCGCTCTCGCCAAGGCTCTTGGTGTTTCGCAAGGCCGCGTCTCGCAGCTCATTGCCGGGGCCTCCCCCTCCCTCGACCTCGCCCTCAAGATCGCGACCTTCACCAACAACGCCGTTCGCCCCGAAGACTTTTCCGGACCCGTCGCCATGGACACAGCAAAGCCCGCCCCCACCTCCAATTCCGAGCTCGACCGTGTCGAGGACGCCATTGCCGCCATCGCGCGCGGCGAGATGGTGGTGGTCGTCGATGACGACGACCGCGAGAATGAAGGCGATCTCGTCGCCGCCGCCTGCAAGATCACGTCCGAGCAGATGGCTTTCATGATCCGCTATTGCTGCGGCATCGTCTGTGCGCCGATCACCCCCGAGGATGCCCGCCGCCTCAAGCTCGACCCGATGGTGGCGCTCAACGATGCGCCGCTCGGCACCGCCTTCACCGTCTCGATCGATTATCGCGAGGGCCTCACCACCGGCATTTCGGCCAAGGAACGCGCCGCCACCGTGCATGCGCTCGCCAACGGCAATGTGCAGGCGACCGACTTCGTGCGCCCCGGCCATATCTTCCCGCTCGTCGCCAAGTCGGGCGGCGTGCTCATGCGTTCGGGCCACACCGAGGCGTCGGTCGACCTCGTCAGGCTCGCCGGGTTGCACCCGGCCGGCGTCATCTGCGAGCTCGTCAATGACGACGGCACGGTGAAACGGGGACCGCAGGTCACGGCCTTCGCGCGCGAGCACAATCTCAAGATCATTTCGGTCGCCGATCTCATCACCTATCGCCAGGCGCGCGAGCGGCTGGTCAACCAGGAAAATCAGTTCGACATCGCGACGCCCATCGGCAAGGTGCGCGGCATCGCCTTCTCGACACCCTTCGACAGCGTGCAGCATCTCGCCCTCGTCTATGGCGACATCAGCGGCGGCAAGAACATCCCCGTCAGGCTGCATCGCGAGGACATCGTCGCCGACATTTTCGGCGCCCCGCATGTGCTCAATTCGGTATACGACATCTTCAAGCGCGAAGGGCGCGGCGTGCTGGTCTATCTGCGCGAAGGCACCGCGGGCGTGCCGGCCGGCCAGAAGATGGGGTCGGAAAAGACGGGCAGCGCCGCCATCCGCGAGCAGGTGTGGCGCGATGTCGGCCTAGGCGCCCAGATCCTGCGCGATCTCAATGTGCATTCGATCCGGCTCATCACGTCGAGCACGCGCCACTATGTGGGCCTCTCCGGTTTTGGTATAGATATCGCGGAGACCATCAAGATCGAAGGATGACGCCATGGCGACGGTCCGCTACATGGTCAAGGACGTCGAAACATCCGTAGCCTTCTATACAGATCAGCTCGGCTTCACCCTGAAGCAGCAGTTCGGCCCGAACATGGCCATTCTCGGCCGGGACAATCTCACACTTTGGGTCGCGGGGCCGAATGCCTCAGCTTCCAGGCCGATGCCGGACGGGCGCGTGCCCGAGGCCGGCGGCTGGAACCGCTTTGTGATCGAGGTCGGGGATCTCGCTGCAACCGTCGCCCGGCTCAGCGAACATGGCGCCTATTTTCGAAACGACATCGTCGATGGCCCGGGCGGGCGACAGATCCTGGTTGAAGACCCCTCCGGCAATGTCATCGAGCTGTTCGAGCCGCGCGCCTCATAAAGGAGCTGTCCCCATGAGCGAATTGCCCACCCTCACCAAGCGCCGGCTGCAGGCGCAGGTCATCGGCCCGATCTTCGCCGAGATGGCTGCTGAAATCGGCGAGGAGAAAGCGGCCCAGATCCTCGACCGGGCGATCCGCAAGGCCGCCGTCGCCGAAGGCCGGGAATTCGCCAGAAGGGCGCCCGGCGGACAAACCTCGATGGCGGACTTCATCAAGCTCTATGATTTCTGGACGGCCGACGGGGCCCTCGAAATGAAGGTACTGAAGGCGACCGACGAACGGTTCGATTTCGACATCACGCGCTGCCGCTATGCCGAAACCTACAAGGAAATGGGGCTCGGCAAGATCGGCCATCTCCTGTCCTGCAATCGCGACGGCACGTTCTGCGAGGGTTACGATCCGAATATCACGCTCGAGCGCAAGCAGACGATTATGGAAGGAGCTCCCTGCTGCACCTTCCGCTACACGTATCACAAGGACGCGAAAAGCGCCTGATCCCGCGCCTCAATACCGGTAACGCCAAAGCCGATTTCCTCTTTTCCGGGCCATTCTTTGCGGTTAGACCGGTGAGGCCATGGCGGATGACGACATAGATATGGAAGACGGGCCGGTCCCGATCGGCTGGCAGGAAGCAATCCGCCTGCCCGAGCTCGACGCCGGCCCGATCGTCGCCAAGATCGATACCGGCGCCCGCTCGGCGGCGCTGCATGCTGACGACATCCAGATATCAGGGCGCGGCAAGCGCATGAAAGTGCGGTTCAAGCTACAACGGCGCGGCGGATCGAACCGGCGGGTCGAATGCGAAATGCCGCTGCACGATCTGCGCCGGATCAAGAGCTCGAATGGCCATATCGAGCTGCGCGCCGTGATCTCCACCCAGGTCGAGATCGGCGACCACGTTCTCGACGCCGAAATCACCCTCACCCAACGTGCCGATATGGGCGCCGCCATGCTGATCGGCCGCAACTCGATCAAAGGCACGTTCCTGGTCGATCCGAGCCGCACCTTCGTCAGAAGCAAACGTCCCAAGAAGATGAAGTCCAAGTCCCGATGAAAATCGCGCTTCTTACCCGCAACCCCAAACTTTATTCGCATCAGCGCATCATCGAGACGGCGCAGGCGCGCGGCCACGAGATCGTGCCCGTCGATTATCTGCGCTGCTATATGAACATCACCTCGCGCAAGCCGGAACTGCGCTATATGGGCGAGAAGCTCGAAGGCTTCGACGCCGTCATCCCGCGCATCGCCGCCTCGCATACGTTCTATGGCCTCGCGGTGCTCCGCCAGTTCGAGATGATGGGCGTGTTTCCGCTCAACGAATCCGTCGCCATCGGCCGCTCGCGCGACAAACTGCGCTCGCTGCAGATCCTGGCGCGCGACGGTGTCGGCCTGCCGATCACCGCCTTCGCCAATGACACGACACGCACCGACGACGTCATCGAAATCGTCGGCGGCGCGCCGGCGGTCATCAAGCTCCTGGAAGGCACGCAGGGCATCGGCGTGGTGCTGAGCGAGACGCATAATTCGGCGAAGTCGGTCATCGAGGCGTTCCACGGCGCCGATATCGCCATTCTGGTGCAGGAATTCATCAAGGAAGCCGAGGGGCGTGACATCCGCGTCTTCGTCGTCGACGGCAAACCGGTCGCCGCCATTTTGCGTTCCGGCGCCAAGGGCGACTTCCGCTCCAACCTGCATCGCGGCGGACAGGCTGAGAAGATCGCCATTTCACGCCAGGAGAAAGCGGCCGCGATCAAGGCGGCGCGCTCCATGGGCCTCAATGTCTGCGGCGTCGACATGCTGCAGTCGACCCGCGGGCCCCTGGTGATGGAGGTCAACTCCTCGCCCGGCCTCGAAGGCATCGAAAAGGCGACCGGTGTCGATGTCGCCGCCGCCATCATCCAGTTCCTCGAAGCGGAAGCCCGGCCCGGGCGCACGAAGACGAAAGGCAAGGGATGAGCGCATGAGCGCCAAGCCGTTCCGTCTCGGCACCACGACGCTCGATCCGGGCGACCGCAATACCGTCGATCTGCCGGTCAGCGCGCTCTCCAATCACACGCCGCTGACTTTGCCGGTCCATGTCATCCATGGCGAAAAGGCGGGACCGGTGCTGTTTCTTTCCGCCGTCGTCCATGGCGATGAGATTCTGGGCGCCGAGATCGTGCGCCGGGTGATCCGTCATCGCACCTTGCACGGCCTTGCCGGCACGCTGCTGGCGGTGCCGGTCGTCAATGCTTTCGGGCTGATCAGCCACTCGCGCTACATGCCCGACCGGCGCGATCTCAACCGGTCCTTCCCCGGCTCGGATCATGGTTCGCTCGCCTCGATCGTCGCCGACCTGTTCATGCGCGAGGTGGTGCTGAGAAGCGATTACGGCATCGACCTTCACACCGCTGCGCAGCACCGCACCAACCTGCCGCAGATCCGTATTGCCCCCGACGAACCCGATCTCCTGCAGATGGCAGAAGCCTTCGGCCCGCCGGTCATCCTCATCTCCAAATTGCGCGAGGGCACCTTGCGCCAATGCGCGCGCGACCACGGCGTCAAGATGCTGCTCTATGAAGGCGGCGAGGCGCTGCGCTTCGATGAAATCGCCATCCGCGCCGGCGTCATCGGCATCTTGCGGGTGATGAAATGGCTCAGCATGATCGCCCCCTCCAATATCGCACGCAGCAAGGTGCCGCCGGCGATCTCGACCTCGAGCGCCTGGCTCAGGGCGCCGGAGGGTGGACTCTTGCGCGCCGGACCGGTCACCGGCGATCAGGTGGTGAAGGGTGAAGCGATCGGCGAGATCTCGGATCCCTTCGGCGAACGCGCCGTGCCGGTCATCTCGCCCGAAAACGGCATCATCATCGGGCGCACCAATCTGCCGATCGTCAATCGCGGCGATGCGCTTTTTCACATCGCCCGGGTGAAGGACCCCGAGACATCACGCGCCCGCATCGGGCGCATCGGCGGCGAGCTGGCGCAGGCGCCGCTCTTCGATGAAGACGAGATCATCTGAAACCACGAAAGGTCGACATGACGATCCGCAGGGTTCTTATAGCCATTCTTGCGCTTTCGGGCTGGATACTCGCCGGGCTTCAAGCATTTCTGCTTTACAATATTCTATTTCACCCCTTTGACGATCCGATCTCCCTGGCCGGACGCCATACAAAGGAACTTCTCGCCTTGCATGAGAAGTACGACCAGACCAGCAAGGTCATTGCCTGGCTCGATATGTATCACGGCGAGGCTCCCAGCCATCAGGTGATGATCAGCTTCGTCCATTGGGCCATCGACAACACTGAACCTGCTGAATCGTTGTTAGCCCAACTTCAGGCGGATCCCGCCGCCACCGCAAGGCTGGCTTTCGCAGTTACAGATGGCTGCCAAGGGAAAGCGTTTCGTGCTGCATTCGGGCAAAGCACTTCATCAGCGGTCCAGGCAATCATTACGCAAATAGACCACCTCCAATCGCTCGCTCCTTCATCTGGATCTGGATGCGAGTGACGTCTGTCGCGCTTCAACCGAAATCAACACTATCACGCTACGTCCTCTGTCACTCCCAACCCTGACCAAGGCCGGGCGCACTATTAGAAAGAGCGCTGAGACTAGTGGCTCACTGCTTCTGCGGCGACAGGAAGTCGATCACGGCGCGGACCGCGGGCAGCTGACCACGGCGATGCGGAGTTAAGAGCGTGGTGGTGACACTGCCTGCTGTCCAATCGGGTAGCACACGCGTCAGGGTTCCCTGCGCCAGCGCCATGGCGGCGATGCTTTCCGGCAGGCAGACGACACCCAGGCCGGCAATCGCGGTTCTCATGAGAACAACCGACTCGTCCGCTGTCAGGCGCGGCCTCGGTTCGATCTCGACGATGTCGCCAGTCCTGTTCGCCAGGCGCCAGCTGCGTGCGGTAGCCGAAATAATGAGGCCGTCATGCTCCTTCAGCGCATCAGGCTCCGGGGGCTCGCCGCGCGCCTCCAGATAATCGGGCGCCGCGACGAGGATGATCGGCTCGGAGGCGATGCGGCGCTGCATCAGCCCCGAATCCGGCAAGGGCGCGAAGTGACTGCGCAAGGCAATGTCGAAGCCTTCCTGGACGAGGTCGATGAAGCGGTCAGTGACATGGAGCTCCAAGCTGAGCTTGGGGAAGGAACGGGCGAGCTCATGCAGCCGATCGGCCAAGTGAAACTGGGCGGTCGGCACCGAGGTGGTGATCCTCACCGTGCCGGATGGCTCGGCCTGGCGGCGACGGACGATCATCTCGGCGGCCTCAGCTTCGATCACTGCGGCGCGGGCATGGTCATAGACATCATGGCCGAGCTCGGTCAGGGCGAAATGCCGTGACGTGCGGTGGATGAGGCGGACGCCAAGGGCTGCCTCGAGCTCCGCCACCCGCTTGCTCACCGTCGATTTGGGCTGACCCAGCCGACGGCCCGCCGCCGCGAAGCTGCCGGTCTCCACGGCCTGCACGAAGAAGACGAGGTCATTGAGGTTATACATGTCGCATAGTCTATATTTATGGACTTTAAAGCGCAAATTGAACAGCTACAGTCTCTAAGTCCATGAATTTATATCATCGGCGTCAATACAGGAGACCACACATGACACCGATCCTCTTCTACGGCATTCCCTCCGGCTGCTCTTTCGGCTCGATCGTCGCTCTCGAATGGCTAAGCGAACCCTATCGCCTCAGCCGCATCCAGATGCCGGAAGTCGTACAGAGCGAGGCTTTCCGCTGGATCAATCCGGTCGGCGAGACGCCGTCTCTCAAGACCAGCGATGGACATATCGTCAGCGAAAGCCTGGCGATCATGAACCATCTGGGCGCTCGCGGCATCACGAAAGGAATCGGCTTCAAGCAGGGTACCGCCGATTTCGACCGCCTGAACCAAAGGCTCGCTTATCTCAATACCAGCTTCTTCAACGCCTTCAGCCCGCTCTGGTACACGCTGGAGCACGAGACGCTCAAGCCCGAGGAGAAGCAGGCGCTGCGCGCCTATGGCGCCGCCAATGTCGCCAGGGCGCATCGCGAGCTTGAGAGAATGCTGGGCAAAGGTCCCTGGCTTCTGGGCGATCAGCGGAGTCTGGCGGACGCCTATTTCATCGGCATCGCACGCTGGACGAAGTATCACAACGTGGTCGACCGGAAGGACTATCCTGCGGTGCAGGCTCTGTTCGAGCGGCTCGAGAACGATCCGGCGGTGAAATTCGCTCACGCGATCGAGCGCGGCGAGGATGTGAGAGGCTCAGGCGGCTTTGCCGGCCATGTCAGCCTGGAGCAGGCGCTGAGCGAGATCTGATCAGCTTTCCATACCCGGCCTCTCCCACAAGAGAGAGGCCGGATTGGAGAGAGTTCATCTCCGCGAGAAGCCGCCGAGAATGCCACGCACGAGGGAGCGCACCACCATGGAGCCGACCTGGCGGCCGACACTGCCGGCCACGTTCTTGATGAAGCGGTCGGTGGCGGATTCGCGCTGGCGAGGTGCAGCGCGCGCCTCGCGCGCCGCCTGTTTGTCGGCTGCCGCCTTCTCCTGCGCCTCGGCCCGCTCACCGGCACGCTGGACCAGCTTCTCGTAGGCCGATTCACGATCGACCGCCTCGTCATACTGGCCGTAGACCGGCGATGATTTGATGAGCTTGTCGCGCTCCTGCGGCGTGATCGGTCCCATGCGGCTTTCCGGCGGGCGGATCATGGTGCGCTCGACCATCGTCGGCACGCCCTTGAGGTCGAGTACCGACACGAGTGCCTCGCCCTTGCCGAGCTCGGTGATCGCCTTGTCGGTCTTGAATTTGGGATTCGGGCGGAAGGTGTCGGCCGCCGTCTTCACCGCCTTCTGCTCGCGCGGCGTATAGGCGCGCAGCGCATGCTGGACACGATTGCCCATCTGCGCCAGCACGCTTTCCGGCACGTCGAGCGGATTCTGGGTCACGAAATAGACGCCCACCCCCTTGGAGCGGATGAGCTTCACCGTCTGCTCGATCTTCTGCAGGAGGCCGGCCGGCGCATCGGTGAAGAGCAGATGCGCCTCGTCGAAGAAGAAGACGAGCTTCGGCTTGTCGGGATCGCCCACTTCGGGAAGCTCCTCGAACAGCTCGGAGAGCAGCCAGAGCAGGAAGGTGGCGTAAAGCTGCGGCGAGGACATCAGCTTGTCGGCGGCAAGGATATTCATATAGCCGCGACCGTCACGCGTGGTGCGCATCAGGTCCTTGATCTCGAGCGCCGGCTCGCCGAAGAACCTGTCGCCGCCCTGCTCCTCGATCACCACGAGGCGACGCTGGATCGAGCCGATGGTCATGGCGTTGAGATTGCCGTAATCGGTACGCAATTCCTTGCCGCGATCGGCGAGGTCGGAGAGAAGCGCGCGCAGGTCCTTCAGGTCGAGCAGCGCCAATCCTTCCTCGTCGGCGATCTTGAAAGCGATGTTGAGAGCGCCCTCTTGCGCATCGGTGAGACCCATCAGGCGCGATAGCAGCAGCGGACCCATTTCCGAAACCGTGGTGCGGATCGGATGGCCCTGCTCGCCAAATAGATCCCAGAGAATGGTCGGCGTCGCCTCGAAGCCGTAATCCTCGAAACCAACCTTCTTGGCCCGTTCGATGAGAAAATCCTGCGGAGTGCCTTCCTGAGAGATGCCCGAGAGATCGCCCTTCACATCGGCGGCAAAGACCGGAACACCGGCCTTGCAGAAGCCCTCGGCCATGATCTGCAAGGTGACGGTCTTGCCGGTGCCGGTGGCGCCGGTCACGAGGCCGTGGCGGTTGGCCATGGGCAGGAAGAGGTCTTCGCGCTTGTCCGCCTTGCCCAGAAAGATCGTATTATCAGCCATAGTCCGACAGTTCCCTTGTGGTCCTTGCAAGTGCGCCAATCTGCTATAAAAAGCGGGCGAGTTCAAACACGCCGGAGCCGCTCATGCAGGAGCTGATTGCCCGAATTGTGACCAAGACGGGACTCGATCCCAAACGCGCCGAGAAGGCGTTGGGGATCATGCTGTCGCTGGTGAAATCCCAAGGCAATCAGCAGAAAGTCGGTGAGCTGTTCGCCAAACTGCCGGGCGCCGAAGAACTGGCCCGGACACATGGCGGCGATGGCGCACGCGGCGGCGGTCTTCTCGGCATGCTGGGCGGCGGGCTGATGGGCGGCCCCTTGGCGGCGATCACCAAATTGCAGGCGGCCGGCCTCAATATGGAGCAGATCAAACAGCTCGGCAGCGAAACGCTCGGCTATGCCAAAGAAGTCGCAGGCGAGGATCTGGTGAAACAGGTGGCGAGTTCTATTCCGGGTCTCGGCAGCTATGTCTGACGCAAGGTCATTACCGCTCGCGTCGGAATTCCCGGCAACTGACGAAAATGCCTGGCGCAAGCGCGTCGATGCGGTTCTCAAAGGTGCCGATTTCGAGACACGCCTTTTCTCGCGCACCATGGATGGCATCGCCATCGCGCCGCTTTACACAGGCGGAGATAGCGTTGCCGTCCGCCGTCCCGATCAGACGCCCTGGACGGTGATGCAGCGCGTCGATCATCCCGACGCCGCGAAGGCGAACGCCCAGGCGCTCGACGACCTCAATCATGGCGCGACCGGGCTTCACTTCGTCTTCGCCGATGCGCCTGGGGCGCGCGGCTTCGGCCTCGAGACGCCGGATCGCAAAACCATCGCGCGCCTTCTGAACGGGATCCGGGTTGACGCGATCGATCTGCGCCTCGAAGCGGGGCGGCAAGGCGATGTCGCCGCCAATGCCTTGGCGCAATGGATCGCCACCCTGCCCGTTGATCCTGAAAGGCTCAGCCTCAGTTTCGGCCTCGACCCGATCGGCAAAGGCGCCCTTCATGGCAAGATTGATCCGGATTTCGCAAATAACCTGCGGCAGTCGGTGACGGCCTTGCACGCGCAGCATTTCTCCGGACCTTTCGCCGATGCTTCGGGCGTCGTCTGGCATGATGCCGGCGCGAGTGGTGCGCAGGAGCTCGCCTTCATGCTGGCGAGCGGCGTCGCCTATCTGCGGGCTTTGGATCACCTCGGCGACGCTCAGTTGAAACGCGCAGTCGCGCTCACTCTGTCGGCGGGCCAGGACATGTTCGTCACGCTGGCGAAATTTCGTGCCGCGCGCCTGCTATGGGCACGCGTACTGGCAGCATCTGGACTGGCGACGGATGCGATCACCCTCCAGGCCGAAACCTCCTGGCGCATGATGGCGGCGCGCGATCCGCATACAAACATATTGCGCGTCACGGCTGCGGTCTACGCCGCGGCGCTGGGTGGCGCCGACCGGATCACCGTGCTGCCCTTTTCGCTGGCGCAAGGTCTGCCGGACGAATTCGCCCGCCGCATCGCGCGCAACACACAGACCGTGCTGCAGGAAGAATCGCAGCTCTGGCGGGTCAGCGATCCTGCATCAGGCTCTGGTTATATAGAGCATCTGACGGCGAGCCTGTGCGACAAGGCCTGGGCTCTGTTCCAGGAAATCGAAGCGCGTGGTGGCATTGTCGCCGCGGTCGCCAATGGGCATGTCGGCGAACAAATCGCCGCGAAACGTCAGGAGCGCCTCGCCCGTATCGAGAGCAAAGCGGAAACGATCATCGGCGTCACTGCCTACAAACCACCGAAAGAGGCGGCGCCATCGATCGAGGATGTGCCGCGCCACGCCATGGCAAAAGGACCGCTCACGGCCATCCGCTTCGCCGAAAGATTCGAAACCGCGGGAGCTGCCACATGAGCCGCATCCCGGATTTCAACAAGATCGCGTTCGCCGCGTCGCCTTCGCCGACCAAACCCTCCACCTGGCAGACGCCGGAAGGACTTCCGATCAAATCGGCCTATGATGCAGCCGATATCGCCGGCCTCGACTTCCTAAATACTTGGCCCGGCATCGCGCCCTATCTGCGCGGGCCCTATCCGACCATGTATGTCACGCAGCCCTGGACGATCCGGCAATATGCCGGCTTCTCCACGGCGGAGGATTCCAACGCGTTCTACCGGCGCAATCTGGCAGCGGGACAAATGGGGCTGTCGATCGCCTTCGACCTCGCGACCCATCGTGGCTATGATTCAGATCATCCGCGCGTTGCCGGCGATGTCGGCATGGCCGGCGTCGCGATCGATTCCATTCTCGACATGCGTACGCTCTTCGACGGCATCCCTCTCGACAAGATGAGCGTGTCGATGACGATGAATGGTGCAGTGCTGCCGATCATGGCGCTCTATATCGTAGCCGGTGAAGAGCAAGGTGTGGCACCTGAGAAGCTCTCGGGCACGATCCAGAACGACATCCTGAAGGAATTCATGGTGCGGAACACCTATATCTATCCGCCCAAGCAGTCGATGCGCATCGTCTCCGACATCTTCGCCTATACCAGCGAGAAGATGCCAAAATTCAATTCGATCTCGATCTCCGGCTATCACATGCAGGAAGCGGGGGCGACCGCCGATCTCGAACTCGCTTATACACTCGCCGACGGGCTCGATTATGTGCGCGCCGGCATCGCTGCCGGCCTCGATATCGACCGCTTCGCGCCGCGCCTGTCCTTCTTCTGGGCGATCGGCATGAATTTCTTCATGGAAGTGGCGAAGATGCGCGCCGCCCGCATGCTATGGGCCAAGCTCATCAAGCAATTCGACCCGAAGGACGAGCGCTCGCTGTCGTTGCGCACGCATTGCCAGACATCGGGCTGGAGCCTCGCCGCCCAGGACGTCTTCAACAATGTGGTGCGCACCGGGATCGAGGCGATGGCCGCGACGCAGGGCGGCACCCAGTCGCTGCACACCAACTCGCTCGACGAAGCGCTCGCCCTGCCGACCGATTTCTCCGCCCGCATCGCGCGCAACACCCAGCTCTTCCTCCAGCAGGAGGCGGGTACCTGCCGCGTCATCGATCCGTGGGGTGGCAGCTTCTTCGTCGAACGCCTCACCGGCGACCTGGCCGCCAAGGCCTGGCGCCATATCGAGGAAGTCGAGGCCATGGGCGGCATGGCGAAGGCCATCGAAGCCGGCATCCCGAAACTGCGCATCGAAGAGGCGGCAACCCGTACCCAGGCGCGTATCGATACGGGCGAGCAGACCGTAGTCGGGGTGAACAAATATATCCACGGCACCGATGCCCAGATCGACATCCTGAAGGTCGACAATTCGGCGGTGCGGGCCCGGCAGATCGAAAAGCTCACGCGCCTCAAGGCCGAGCGCGACGAACGCGCCTGCCAGGCGGCGCTCGACCAGTTGGGACTCGTCGCCAGAAGCGGTGACGGTAATCTCCTCGCCGCGGCCGTCGATGCGGCGCGCGCCAAGGCCACGGTAGGCGAGATATCGCTCGCGCTTGAAAACGCCTGGAGCCGGCATGCCGCAGAGAGCCGCGCCGTCAAAGGCATCTATGAAGCGGCGGCCAAGAACAATCCAAAGCTCGAGGCGGCCCGCCGCTCGGTCGAGGCTTTCCGTGAGACCGACGGACGGCCGCCGCGTATCCTGGTTGCCAAGATCGGCCAGGACGGTCATGACCGCGGTCAGAAAGTCATCGCCTCGGCCTTTGGCGACATGGGTTTCGACGTCAAGGTGGGCGCCCTGTTCTCGACACCGGAAGAAGTCGCCGATCTGGCGGCTAAGACCGATGTGCATGTCGTCGGTGTCTCGTCCCTCACCGCCGGCCATCTGACCCATGTGCCCCTTCTCAAGGCGGCACTCGAGAAGGCTGGCCGGCCCGATATCATGATCATCGTCGGCGGCGTCATTCCGCCGGAAGACGTGGCCACCCTGCTGGAGGCTGGGGCTGCCGCCGTGTTCCCGCCGGGAACGGTGATCCCCGAAGCGGCCCAGCAACTCCTGGACCGGCTCAATGAGCGTCTTGGCTACGCGCAAAAGGCGGCCGAATAGTCGGGCTGGCGGTTCCAGGTGCGTGCCGATGACCGGCATACAGCTTGCAGGTCTTGAGCGAGGAGTTTCACAAATGGATTACTCACGTCGCCTTTTTGTGTCCGCAGCGGTCCCACTTACAGTGGCCGGCGCCGCAGCCGGCTCCTCCGCTCCGGCCGCAGCCACACAGGCTTTCATGTCCGCGACCGATCTCGGTCTCAAGCCTGATGGCAAAGGTGATCAAACGGCGATGCTCGGCAAGGCTATCGCCAAGGCGGCTGAACGCGGCATGGCTCTGCTGCTGCCGGGTGGGCGATACCAGGTAACCGATCTACGTATCGATCGGCCGGTGCTCATCATTGGGGTGCCGGGCCAGACAATGCTCGTCACGGCGAAGAACAAGAGCATATTCGTCATCGAAACAGGCCTGGCGGCTATCGAGGGCGTCGGATTCTCGGGGGCTGATAAAGCTCTGGGCGCGGATGAAGCCCTGGTTTCGGTGAACAATTGTGGAAGTATTTCGATTTCCCGCTGCGATTTCCGGGATTTTGCCGGCAGCGGGCTCAGGCTCAGTCAATGCGCCGGCCGGATCGAGCAGAACCGCATCGCGGAGATCGGCAAGACCGGCATATTCGCGCTCGATTCGGTCGGACTCGAAATCAGCGGCAACCATATCAGCGACATCGGCAATAACGGCATCCAAGTCTGGACCAGCGAGCAGCGTCCCGATGGCACGATCGTCACCGGCAATCGGGTCGAGCGTGTACGCTTCGATGACGGCGGCTCCGGCCAGAATGGTAATGGCATCGTCGTGTTCCGTGCCGGAAATGTGCTGGTGAGCCACAACCGCGTGAACGATTGCGGTTACAGCGCCATCCGCAACAATTCCGGACGCAACAGCCAGATCGTCAATAACTCCTGCTCACGGCTCAGTGAAACGGCAATCTATGTGGAGTTCGCCTTCGACGGCGCGGTCGTCTCCGGCAATATCGTCGAGACGGCGGCGGCAGGAATATCCATCACCAATTTCGACGAAGGCGGCCGGCTTGCGGTGTGCGCCAATAATGTGGTGCGCGACATTACCGGCGGCGGTTCCAATCCCGACAAACGCGGTACGGGTATCGGCGCCGAGGCCGACACGATCGTCACGGGCAATGTGATCGAGGCGGTTTCCGACATCGGCATTTCCGCGGGCTGGGGAGCCTATGCCCGCAATATCATGGTCACCGGCAATCTAGTGCGCCAATGTCCCCTTGCTATCGCCGCTTCGGTCAGCCAAGGCGCGGGACCAATCAGCATCACCGGAAACATGATCGCGCAATCGCGCAAAGCTATCATTGGGATGAATTATCGCGACGAGGCGACCCCTGAACTGGCCGGCGGCAGCGCCGCCATGCCAGCAAATCTCACGATCAGTGGTAACAATGTAAGCTAGATCGCGGCGTGAACATCGCCCACATGGATCTTGCGCCAATTGCTGAGATCGGTCGCGGCGAAACCCAGAAGCGCTTGGCGCTCAGGCTCGGTCCAGACCGGCAATGACGCCATGAGCGCCGCCATCGCCGTCTCCGAGGCGCGATGCGCGCCATCGTCGCATTTGAGCGCGATGCCCAGGCCAGCATGTGGGATGGCGCCGCAGAAGACTCCCTCCGCCCCAGTTTTCACGAAGGCACGCGGTACTCTTTCCATGAGCCTGGTGCAGAAGCGGTTGGATCCCGCCACCATGAAGGGATGAGCGCGAACCGCATCGATGATGCGCCTGCAGGCGGCGGCGCGCGATGCGCTCAAGCCAGCGCCCGAGGCAAATCTGGCGAAGCCCAGCGCCAGATTGCGCAAGGGGACGGCCCAGGTCGGCACCGAGCAGCCATCGATGCCATACGGTTGGGCCTTGATGTCGATGTCGCAGAGCTCGCTCATCACTTGTGCAACGCCTTGCTGAATCGGGTGATCGATGCGCGTGTAACCCTCGGCCGATGCCTTCAGATGCCGAGCAAGGGCAAGCATGCCAGCATGCTTGCCGGAGCAGTTGTTGTGGATAGCGCGCGGTTCCTCGTCACGGCGCAGCATCTCATGCTGGGCACTCAGCTCGTAGGGCCAGTGTGCGCCACATTCATAGTTTGTCTCGCTCATGCCGGCCTTGGCCAGCATGCCGCCAGCCACTCTCACATGAGCCGCCTCGCCATTGTGCGATGCGCAGGCCAGCGCGATTTCCTCGTCAGTAAAGCCGAAATGCTCGGCGGCGCCGCTCTCCACCAGAGGCAGGCATTGAAACGCCTTGATCGCCGAGCGCGGGAAGATCGGATGGTCGATATCACCGGCCGAGGCGACGAGCCTGCCGTCCTTGTCCACAACAGCGTAGGCGCCGGTATGGCGGCTTTCGACAATGCCGCCGCGGGTCACTTCGGCGATGACGGGATTAGGACCGGCCATAGGCAATCTCCTTCTCGGGCATGGGCTTCAGATACCAGCCCAGCGCCAGCAACTGCAAAACAAGGAAAAATCCGATAGCCCAGCTATAGGCCTCCGGCGCATAGCCGGTCGCGGTCGGCACAAAGAAGCCGATGATAACTCCGATGGCCCCCTGGACCACGAAGGCCGACATGAACATAGCAAAATTGAGCGAGGCATTGGAGCGGCCCGCCAGCTCATTGCCGACCTGAGCGGCAAACCACGGAAACGCGACGATGCCGACCTGCCCGGTTGCCGCCACCACTATCCAGGCGGTCACCGAGAGATCTGGCAAACGTAGGATGATAACCGTCTGGGCGACGAGATAGACAAGAAGATAAGCGAGCATGACCGTCAACGGGCTGATCCCGCGCCGCGCCAGCCGGTCGACGGCGAAGCCACTCGACAGGACGCCGATCATGAAGGCGATTGCCATCCAGAGAAGATGGCGCGCCACCTGCATGCGGTCGAAGCCCAGAACATCCCGGAACCAGGGACCTGCCCACAAGGTCTGGATGCCAATCTGCACCCCCGTGGTCAGTCCCAGAAGCGGAGCCAGGCGCCAATAGAGCGGCAACCTCATGATCCGCAACAACTGGGTGAATTGCTGGCTGAAGCGAGAGGCGACGGGAACACCGTCGCGGCGCGGCACCACCATGAAGATAAAGCCGGCGCACAATGCGATCAGGCCGGCATAGAGGAGAAACGCATTGCGCCAGCCGACCTCGCGCACCAGATGTGCCGTGGGCTCAGTGGCGGCGATGATCCCCAGCGCGCCCGTCGACATGATACAGGCATTTACGAGCGCCCGGCGCTCGAGCGGGACCCATAGCGAGCTCGCCTTGAAGCCCGACATCAGGCCGCCAGCAAACCCCAACCCAATCACGGCACGGGCTAGGAACAAGGTCATGAAGCCCGGCGCCCAAGCGAAGATCACGCAGCCCGCAGCGGCAAGCACCAGAAGTGCGGATTGAACCCGGCGCGGACCATAACGATCGAATAGCACCCCGAGCGGAAGCTGAAACAGTGCGAAAGCCAGGAGATACGCCGACGTCAGCAACCCGATTTCGGCCGGCGTCAGTCCGAAGTCCGCGATCAGATCCGGCGCCACAACGGCGTTCACCGCCCGCAAGAGATAAGAAAGCAGATAGCCTGTGGCAAAAGGAACAAGCGCCGTGGCGACGATGCGAAAGGGAATGCCGGGCGTCATTAGCGGGCCGTAACGCGTTGCGAAACCAGATCGCCTTGCGGTTGAAGGGCGACCGTCCGGCGGAACTTTCCCATAGCAGCATTCGACCAGACATGGATAGCCTTAACCGGCGAGCCTCCCCCAGCTGCAAAAAAATCGTTGAAAGCTGGCCGCAATACCCGCAAGATTCCGGGGAGGGCGCAAAGCGGTATTTGCATGGCGGCGACAGTGGGCATTCGGTTCAGGATAGACGAGTGTAGGGTTGCCGCGGGCAAGGGAGGCTTCTGATGCTTCGCAGCCTGGTGCTCGCGATCGGCGCGGCTCTGATTCTGGTGGCCATACTTTCGTGGCAGAACATCATGTCAGCCGGCGTCGGCCAGATGACGGATGGGTGGGATAGGTTATTGGCCTTTTATAACCAGGAATCCATCTCGCTGCCCGGTGTCGCCACGGACGAAGCAGAGATCAAGTCTCTTGTTCCCAAGATGATCGAAGCCAGCGTGGGCCTGATCAACTCCCCTTACCCGGAAACGCAGACAGAAAACTCGAGGCTCACTCGGCGCGACGGGGAATGCGAGAGTCCGCGAGCAAATCTCGATGAAGTCGCCTTCTTCCTGCGGTCCAATTTGTTCGAGCCCCTCGCCCCGATCGCGATCCATCATGCGCGCGAGGCGATACTTCCCCCGGAACTGGCGAAATTCTTCCAGGACTATGGCCGTAGCGCGCACAAGCTCTCCACGAATGCCGTAGGGGAGCGGACGACCGTGCCCTATCTCGAAGGACCAAGAAAGGTGCTCGTTGCGGGTGATTCCGCCGCCTTCAGCCCGATGCTCGACGACTCCGCCACTCTTGCGTCCCGGTTACAGACAAGGGACGGCACGCGGCAATATGTCAATGTAGGTGTTCCGGGCGCTTCGCCTGAGCAGGCCCTGTGCAATCTGGCAAAGGCGGCATCCCGCTATCAAGGCCAAGTCGAAGAGGTCATCTACCTCTACTCCGAGGACGATTTTGCCGCCGACCAGAAACTTGGAACGCCCGAGGCGGCTATCACTGCGATCAAGTCGCTGCTGCAGAGCGGGGCCGCGACAAAAGTCACCGTAATTTATGTGCCCTCTCTCTATAACATCGCCCCCGAGCTTACCCGTTATAAGGGTTATGCGGGCGAGCGTGTTCCTAACCCGCAGATGCGACGGGACCAGTTGAAAAAGAGTGTCGCGGATGCTGGATTTGCGTGGCTCGACGTCGGAGACATCGCCCTCGAACGCAGCCGATCGCAAGGCAACGCTTACTCTGTATTCGACTTTTTTTCCGATCCCAGATCACTCTCGGCGCAGGGCGTCAACAGTCTCGTGGAGAGGTTCACCCTGCCGGTTCAACCTGAAACGCTGGCTCTCGCCGCCAGCCCCGACTCAGACGGTCAGACAGTCGCAGCGGCCGGCCTCGAGGACCGATTGCGGAAGCAAGCGGCCGCCCTGGACGATATCCGCGCAGCCGCGGCCCGTGCCGCCAAGAACAACCGGTTGAAACGCGAGGTCGGCGACATTCTCAAGAAGCTCAAGAACGAACTTGCGGAGGGACAATAGCCGCTGCCGACGATTGGCTGGGGCGCCAGGATTCGAACCTGGGAATGGCGGAATCAAAATCCGCTGCCTTACCACTTGGCTACGCCCCATCGACCGGAGGGGGACCATATACTGGCTCGATCGTTGCGCCGCAATAATCGCTTGCCAGATTTCCTGGTCTGATTTCCAAGCCGCAATCCGTAGGCGTCCAGTCTTGCTGGCTCGACGGCGGAGCGACGCGCATTCCCGCACCGCTCGGGACAAAACCTAATAATATCAATGGGATTCAAAAATTGGTCGGAGTGAGAGGATTCGAACCTCCGACCCCCTGCTCCCGAAGCAGGTGCGCTACCAGACTGCGCTACACTCCGACACTTGATTTTCCAGGGCTTTTGCCCGTTCGGGGCTGATCGGTCAAGCCGGAAAACGACCGCAGAGCCGGACAATAATGGCCGCTACGCCACAGGGGTATTACCGAAATCCGTTCGCGCTCGGTTCCCATAGCCGTCCGGATTTCATCGATCCGCCAATCCCGTTGGAAATTTAATGATCCGGGACAGGAAACTTTTTCGATCCACATCGCTTGATCTCTTGTCGCTACCGACATGTGGCGGCATCCGGGGGGCCCGCCGCTGAAGTTGGCGGCGGGCTTATTCCAGGCCAGAGGAGGCGACGGCGAACACGCTCAAACAAGCGATTCGAATCCCATCTTCTGGAAGCAAAATCGGCCTCAAGGAAATCCCAAGATATCTCGCTGGGCCATGGAAATTTGCGCAATCGACCACTTGTCACTTCACTCCAATCCAGACCTGTGAACTGTTGTGATAAAACTACAACAAACACAGGTGAATCGGCAAAGGCTCGACACATTCTCCTGACCTCCGGCGGCAACACGTGATATGCCGCGCCACGGCTGAACACTGCCGCCGACTTAACTCAATGAGCATTCGGGCTTGCAAGATCTTCGGCTCATGCGCCCTCACCGGGGATCTTGCTGCGACGGGCCGGCCTATGCCGGCCCGTCATCATTTTGATTGATGGCCCCCTCTCCATAGAGCGCAGTGCTCAGATATTTGGCTCCCGAGTCGCACATGATCGTGACGACTGTCGCCTTGGACCCAAGCCTCATCCCGATCTCGATCGCTGCAACCAGATTGGCGCCGGTCGAGGTACCCGAGAAGAGCGCGTCCAGTCGCGCCAGGCGGCGCGTCATGGCCATTGCTTCATCGGTCGCGACCGGCAAAATCTCATCGGCCAAGTCGGCGCGCCACAATGGCACGACAAACCCCGCGCCAACTCCTTCGATCTTATGAACGCCACTCTTGCCTCCGGAGAGAACCGCGGACTCCTTTGGCTCGACGGCGACAATGAGAGCATGTTTCCCACGTCGACGGAGCCCCTCGGCAATACCGCGCAAGGACGCTGCAGTTCCGGTCGCCTGCACGAAGGCATCGACGCGCCCTTGTGTCTGCGATAGAATTTCGTCTGCCATTGCATGATAGGCAGTGAGCTGATCCTCATTGTTGAGCTGATCCGTCCAGAAGGCGCCTGTCTGCTCGCTGATCCGGCGCGCGGCCGCGACCATATTGCGTGTCAACGCCGCGTCCATGCCGCCGCCGCGACTGGGAATTATCGTCAGTTCAGCGCCCAAGGCCGCCATGTGCCGGCGCTTCTCGATACTGAAGGCGTCCGATGTCACGATACTGAGCTCGTACCCCTTTGCCGCACAAATGAGTGAGAGTGATACGCCGGTACTGCCCCCGGTGTATTCGACAACACGGCCCCCAGGCTTGAGGCGGCCAGAACGCTCGCCACATTCGATCATGGCCCGCGCCATGCGATCCTTCATGCTGGCGGTGGGATTTTCCCCTTCGAGCTTTATCAGAATGCGGGCACAACCCGGCGGCACAATGCGGCGCAACTCCAGCAGAGACGTGTTGCCGATGCGATCAAGAATGGACATCGTCAATTCATATTTCCATGTATCTACAAATAATGTATATACATGCAATTATGAACAGTGACAAGACTTCCCCAAGAAGGACGCTGGTTGCCGATGCGCGGCAAGCCGCTGATTGTTGCGCCGGTCTGAATGTCCGGCTCGCGGCGCGTCGGATCACCAAATTTCTCGACATGAGGCTGGCCCAGACCGGGTTCAGCCTGGCTCAGTTCGGCCTCCTGATCCATATCGCGGGTGCCCAGGACGATACGATCGGCTCGCTCGCAGACCGATCGGGGCTTGATCAATCAACGCTCTCGCGCAATCTGCGTCCGCTCGAAGCGGCGGGACTGATCGAGATTGTAACCGTCGAAGCAGATCTCAGGCGCCGTGCCGTGTGGCTCACTGAACAAGGCGCAAGCCGGCTGGAAAATGCGATGCTGATTTGGCGAGAGGCTCATGACGCCTTGTCGGAGTTCATAAGTCCCGAGCAACTGCGCGAACTTGCGGTTCAGACGGAAGCTCTTTGACACGAGACCGACTGCGGCGCGGCACTGGCCGCGACGGTGGCGGTCGTTTGCTCAGAACCATGCGGAGACGCCGCCACTCTTCCGGCGAGAGACTTTCGATCAGCACATGCTCGATACGACGGAAAAGATCCGGTGCAACGACCCTCATTCTCCCGAGTATGTAGCACGCCTGATTCAAAGTGTCGGGCTGCGATCCCAGCGACCTTTGAGCAGATCCAAAGGGCCGAATAATTCCGATTATGCTTCTGATGATATCGGCATCATCGACGACCAGGGGCGACATGATCCAATCGCAAGTGGGATGTTTACTTCGCAGGCTTGGAGAGAAGTGCTCAAGCGTTCTTGAGCACCACTCCCGCCTCGGCCAGATGAAGACCACGCGGCAAGAAGTCATTCAGCTTTTCCACCAGGTCGGCGGATATGAAGCAGCCCCATTTGGCACGTTTATCTTGGAAGAGATGACGAGTACCGACGCGCTCGACATCGAGAAAGACCTTCTCATCGGCAGACGAGCGAACCCAGTAGGTCGACCCGTCCTGGCGCACACCTCTTCGAAAGCCGCCGAGCTTGGGAACCGTGCAGTCGGTCTGCTCGAGGAACTGCATGAAATAATAGCGATGGCGAGATTCGCCATCCGCCGAGACGATCTCCAGAGGGAAGAAGGCGTGGCGCCCCTCTTCCAACGCGACAATCGCTTTCATGACGCGATCGGACACCACAGTCACATGCAAAACCTGTGAGTATTCGGGCAATGGCATCGGCGTTCCGGCTTTCAGTGTCACACGCTTGATGACATGATCCGGATCGACCGGGTGGTAGGGCCAAAGATGGAAAACATCGTGCGGCTGAAAGCCGGTAGCGTTACGCAGTTGATAGGCCTCAATGCGAAGCGCCTTCAAACGTTTCTCTTCCTCAGCGTCCCATGTCACACAATCGTGCAGTGGGCGCAGACGGTTCTGGTAGGTTTCCAGGATCTCGAAGTAGCGGCGCTCTTCACGGTGAGCCGGCTGGGGCACCACAGAGACAGGCGCATCGGGTGGCAGGGTTGCTGCAGGGCGGTTCGGCTCCGCGGCAATCGCCACGGCGGCATTCACCACAGCCGGCGGCGCCGGAGGTGGCATTTTTGAGCCAAACAGGCTTCTGAGAATTCCCATCGTGGACCCCACGCAGCAGCGTGCCTCACGGCACCTTAAGCCCCGGGATCATTATCCTCGGCAAATTTTGACTATGAGTTAATATGGCTTGCGGCCGGAAGTCATCCACCGAAGTTGCTCCCCTCACCGGCATTCGGCGACGAAGGAAAGCCTGCGCGCTACCTGGCGAAATAGGGTCCCGTCTTGAAATAGGACATGTCTTTCGTGATTGCGGTCTCTGGCGCGATCCTGATCATAAGCTCCAGACCATCCACGACATTGGCCTTGAACCAGTCGTTCCAGGCCCGCGGATCAGGCCCCAGATATCGCGCAAGCAAACCGTGAAGTCGGGCCTGATCAAGCGGGAGTATCTGGGCTCGCCCCCTGAAGCCCACGTGGCGGAGAATGCCGCGTTCGACGTCGAAGTCGACCACGCTCACGGCGCAACGCGGATCGGCCCGAAGCCTTTTGGGAAAACTATCTTCCTCATTGCCGATCAGCCAGACGGCTTTCTCGTACCATAGAAACCAGACAGGCGAAGAGCGTGGCCCATCTGGGCTAGCGGTGGCCAGATAGGCCATCAGCGGCTTGGCAAGCAGTTCGGCCGGATCGAAATCCATCCTCAATCCTTGCGTTTTACACCTTTGTGCGCTCACGACGGAGCGGTCACCACCTGAATTTCATCCGGCGAATGAGCATCGAAGATCACCGAGGGACCATCTACCGCTTCGCTCAGAGGCTTCGTCAGCACCGCCATCAGATAGCTCTTCACGCCGGTGTGAAATTTGTCCCGCTCTTCATCCCGTCCACGGGACAGGCCGGCAAAACCTCGGACGATGCCGCGCAGCGGCAGGGCGACATGACGATCAATCAATGCGCGCTTACGCTCCAATCCGAGCTCAAGTCCGCGAACAATACCGGAGGTGATGTCCGTCATGGTCTCAACATCATAACCCATCTCGGTCAATGACCGGCGGAGTTTCGCCATTTTTCCGCTACGGCGGTAGTCGGCGAAGAGGAATGTTCCTCCTGGCTTCAGCACGCGATTTATCTCGCGGAGAAAGGCCGGAAAATCCGGATAGTTGAGCGAGGATTCGACATTTATCACGATATCGAAACTATTGTCGGCAAAGGGCATGGCCTGCGCGTCCCCAGTCTCGAACCGCAGGCGCGGCTCATTGTAACGGCGGCGGCACGCGGCAACGGATTCCGTAGAGATGTCGAGACCGGTCATCGTGCGCGGCCGGTAACGACGATCCAGAAACATGACGCCGCCACCCAGGCCGCAGCTCACTTCGAGCGCATCCTTGCCATCCCAATTCCTGCGCCGCGCAAGAAGGTCATAGAGCTGGATCGGATAACGATGGTCTTCAAGGTCCGGTGGCAGCGTAATGGTATTCGGATCGTGACCGGGCTCGGCATAGCCGTGATTGAGGAAAAGCAGATCCCCGCTTGTATTCATTCTAGCGACGACGTCGTACCAGTAGACCATGGCACGTCGCTTGATCCGTCGCGGCAAATACCGCTTCCACAAACCGAACATGGATTCCACTTCTCGTGACAGCCCCGTCCATGTCCGCTTCGTCGCTCAGGCCGGCGCGCGGCGTCAACAGGAGAGGTGTTGCCGATTGTAACAAGCTCGCGACGCTACGCCCCCTGCCGGGAAACCGTTCTTGATACTCACGCCGTCAAGAGTTCGTGCAGGCAAATGTCGCACATCCCCTTGGCACCCGGGAGGATCGTAGCTCACTTCTAAGGTGAAGCGCTTATATCGTATCTGATTGCCACGGCCACCATAAAGAGTGTGGAGCCACCCCGCCCTGCTCCCTCGTCCTGGCGCAATAGCGGCTGCGCCGGCTGTCAGTGCTGCGAGGGCGAGGAGCTTTGCTTCTGTGGCACAAAGTAGAGAAGCCAGATCAGCCACGTCAGATAGAGATACTCGATTGGTCCCTTGTCGCCATTGTAGGCGGCGAGAGCGTCTGGCAGTTTGTAAATGCCGATCAACCCCAGAAAACCTAACCACCAACGTTTATGAAAATTCATGTCCAATTCCTTATTGCATTAATTTTAGATCGATTAGTCAATTAATTATATGGATAACATGAGCTTCTGTTCAAGGGCGTCCACAAATGAAATGAGAGATCATTGCTAGGAACCCGCCATGGGACTAGATCACAGCCGGGGCCCCGTAGCTCAATTGGATAGAGCATCAGACTTCGAATCTGAGGGTTGCGCGTTCAAATCGTGCCGGGGTCACCATTTTCCAGCAGCGAGCGCCCCTCAGTCGTTTGCCGCCTATTCTCCCCTTCCTGCAACCAATGGAGAATAGATGCCAAAGTTTCGCCATAGCGCGATGGAAGAAACCCTATATTCATCGCTATTTTGAAGAATTCCCTGTTGTAGTATGATTTCTTTCATCCGCCCGCTGATGAGATTCGCTGAAGGCTCGAGACGGTGAAGTTGCACGGACACACAAGACAATCGTGGTTGCTCCTCATGGCCACAATATGTGGCTTTCTTGGCGCCGCACACACGGCTCAAAGTGAATGCCTGAGCCCCTCATCTGCTTCCGGTGATTCAGCCACGACCGTATATCGTTGCCTCGAGCAGCAGGGCACGACCACGCGACAAGACCCAATTACCAGTCCCCATAAGACGACTGTGGTTGAACGCGGCCCGGCCAGTGTTCCCTGGTTTGCGCCCAAGCCTGCGGGCAACACGGCGGAAACAGCCGCGCCATCGCCGCAAGCTCAGCCCGCTGAGCCGTCTGAGTCATTGCCACAAGCTCAGCCGTCAAAGATCAAGGAAATTGTTGATAACAAGCCGGACAAGAAACCCGTCGCGCAGAAAAAGCCGGCTCGCAAGAAGCTTGTAAAACTGAAACCAGCCAAGACGAAAACGACGAAAGCGCTGACGGCGAAAACGAAGCCTGTCAAAAAGACGACAAAGGCCAAGATTGCCTCCGAAGAGCCCAATGACAGCACCATCGTCTGGACTCGGAAGGATGTGCCTCTCGGAAATCGTATCGTGAACTGGCTCGGGCTCTGAGCCGATACGACAGCTGATCGCTTCAGCGGCACAGGAATGCCCCAGACGGGTGTTCACTGATAAATTCTACGAGTTCCGGCACGCCATAATATACGGGTGATGATGCGTTCGGCACGGGCAACCGATCGCTCATCGGCTTCCGGAAAGGCGATGTGAAGCGCCTCGTGAACCAAGGTTGAAAGCCACTGTCGAGGCTCGAGCCGAGGGTCGATCTCGATCAAGCCATCTTCGGGAAAGGCTTGCCCCGCCGCTCGTTCGCGGCCGAGCTTGCGCTCGGTGAGGATGAGCTTTCTTGGCATGACTTACCTCCTCTCACGCAGGAAGCGGTAAAAGCGTTGCCAATCACGACGCTTGCCCTCGCAGGTCTTCAGCGCCGCGCGGTTCTGATAGAGAGCCTGAACGGCGTCCTGCCCGATCGACACCTTTGGGAGCTCACAACGTATTTGAAGTCTAGCCGGAGGATCAGGCAACGGCACCCTCACATCAGGGGCTCTCGTCGATCCGACGCACGCCGTCAACATGCTCACGAGTAAGAGGACAGGACTTTTCGTTCTGAAGCGCATCGATGAGCTCCTTGAGTTTGCGTTCTTCCTCCTCGGCGTTACGGGCGTCGGCTTCGGCTTGACGAATGACGACTTCATTGGCGAGGAGTGCCGCTTTGATCTGCGCAATAGTCGCTTCAAGCGTCCTGACCCGTTCAGCTTGGATACCGGCTAGGTAGAGCTTGGTCGCGAGCCCGGCCGCGAGGATGAAGGCCAGCAGGGTCAAGATGAGCGTGGCGGTCCCCTTGAGACCGACCCCGCCGAGCCCGATACGGGCGAGGATTGCCATCATCCGAACAACCTGTCCCAGAGCCGCTCCCGGCGCTCACGCCCGATAGCCAGAAGAACGCCGCAGGTCATGGAGGCCAATCCCAGAATGAGGACGAGGAGGCTCACCCAATCCATCCCGTAGCCGAAGCCGGCCAGTGAACCCGCACCACCGGATCCCAAGATCGCGGCCAGCCATTTTCCCGGTCCAGTTATCGGAACTGACGCAACATCGTCGACCTCATCGCCATCCTCCATCTCCCGCCGGACGGCACGCAGCATGGATGACGTAACCGGCTGGAGTCGTGCCGCGACACGAAAACCATTGGCTTCGGCCCAGTCGATGGCATCAAAGCACGGGCATGCCTTGGCGACGCCGGGAAAGTCGCGATGGCCGATGACGCGGCTGGCCGGAAACCGCGACTGCAGACCGGCCAGACGATCTTTGAGCGAGTTCCACTGTGCGGTGGTGAAATTGTTCCTCGGTCGCTGCCGCGCGTCAACCCCGCCAACAAGGCAGATGCCGACAGAACTGGCGTTGTGGTTTCTCACATGACTGCCGATCTCTTCGAGAGATCGGCCTTCCTCCACCTCACCATTGCGCCGAATGACAAGATGATAGCCGATGTCGTTCCATCCCTTGGCCTTATGCCATTGACGGATCTCGGCAGCGCCGATATCGGCTGTCGGCGGTGTCGCCGAGCAGTGAAGGACAAGATGGTCAGTGGACCGCCGGCGCATCAGCGCGCCTCCTGCGGCAGACGATCCTGCTTCTTTGCATTATCGCCCACGACATCACCGAGTCCGCTACGGCGCAGAAGCGCTCTGGTTGCGGAGATCGGCACGGCGAAGTTGATGCCCGATCCGCGCAATCCCGCATCAAGCGTCCCCACGAGCTCGCCGCGCTCATTCAGAACCGACCCACCGGAATTGCCACCGATGCTGGCGGCGTCGATCTGAAACACCTTGAGCGACTTTCCTCCGATGGCAAGCGTGCGTTCAGCCGAGGAAACAATGCCCTTTGTGACCGAATTGTCGAGGATCACTCCTGGGTTGCCGACGACATAGATAGTCTGTCCCCGCATCAGCACATGACTGTCCGGAGCCAGTGGAGCCTCCATCGGTGCTCTGAAGTCGACATCGAGAATCTGGAGCAGCGCCACGTCGTTGCCGGCGTCATTGCCGATGATCTTTGCCACATAGTGACGAGACGATATCACCTGATAGTCTCGGGTGATGTTCTGCCAAATCTCGAGATCCAGTTTCTTCTCGATGGTCTTCTTCGTCACCTCGCCGGTCACTGGATCAACAAATTCCTGCTGCTCACGGGTGATCCGATCCGTGACACAGTGACTGGCAGTAAGCACCAGGCGGTGCTTTTTTGAGATGATCGTGCCGGAGCAGAATCCATCACCGCCCACTCCGACCACGACATTGGTCTGGTCTATCTGCTGTGCCATCTTCTTCAGATCCCAGGTTTCTTGCGCCGGGGACGCACGGACGCAGCCGGCGAGGCTCAGGATACCGAGCAGACAACCGGCTGCGGCAAGCCAATGACAGGTCTTCATGGCGAGATCCTTTGTTGTGAGATTATGGGATATGAGACGCGGAGAGGCATCGCCCCTGATGCGCAGCAGGCGCAGGCCGGTCACTATGGGAGGTGGCTCGACGCCGCCGAAACGGCTATACTGGTCGACCTATTTTCCGTCTCGACCGAGCTTGACGATTTGCAGAATTACCAGTGCGAGGCCGAAAAACGGCATGAGCGCGGCAGCGATTTGAGAACTCTCTTTAAGGAGGTCCAGCCAGGCCGGGCTGAAGATCGCGGCGGTAGCAATGACAAAATTGAACTTAGCGGTGGCCATAAGGTCGTTTCCCAATTGGAGCAAGGTCAAACCTCAACATCTTTGTCCGGAAAAGCCGAATGCCGACCAGACCCATAAACACCCGGGGCAGTATTCGCTCCTATGCGAGCTGACGTGTCGGATCAGAACGAGATACCCTACCGATCCGACCGCAATGAGCTGCCGACGACTCTCGTTCTCCTATCAGACTTCTAACAACGATCCTCTGTACATCAGCGGCCAACTTTTTGGCTGAGAACGAGCGCCAATCCTAGAAGTGCTTCCTGAGGAAAATCCTGAGTAGCCCACACTGGGTTGAGTTGATAAGCTCGTAATTCATTGATGCTCCCATCAAAAAAACCTCTGCTGGCAAGAGTCAATCGGCGCCAGAAGCTCTGATTGACGTCTCCAAATGTTTCCAAACTCAGAAGGTGTCCTCCAGTTACGCGACTGATCTCCTTTAGAGCCGCTTCCTTTACTTTCTTCATTTGCGCAATTGAGACAATAGTCATTACAAGATCAAATTCGCCGGACTCAAAGGGCATCGCGCAAGCATCGCCCTGGACAAACTTAACGCGCTTGAAGGCCTGCAGATCCTGTTGGTCGAATGGCGCGTAAGAGATCAAGTGGCCCGGCAGGGCAGGCATCGACTGCATTCCCACCGCCTCCTGATGGCCGGTGTCTGTCAGCTCGAGTCCTACGAAAGAGGTCTTCGGAAAGGCGCCAGCTAGCAGCAGTAAATAGATGCCATCTCCGCAGCCGACATCGAGAACACGTCGCGGCTTAAACTCTCTGACTACTGCACCGATAATAGCCAAGCGCATACGGGCCAATCCGCTCTCATCGACAAGCAAATTCTGATTTCTCCAGACCCAAGGAGCGGCTTTTCTAGGTGCACCAGCAATATCGTATCGTGCATGCCCTATGCGCCATAGCTCTCCAATGTGGCGTTGCTCGTCTTGTGTGCCACGGAGCCGCCGCCACAAGCGCTTCCCGACCTTTTTCTGCTGTCTCCTAATTCCGTCCGCAAAGCGCACCTGGTCCATTTTCGATACAAATGGACGCAAGGCTCCAAAGATGCCGTCGCCGCTGATATCCAAGTCTAGATTGTCTATAAGCTGAAGAGGTACGGCTGTTTCGTTCATGAAATGCTCGACTTGCTCATTTTTTCCTCGAGAACCGGCATTCTGTTTCCCGTAAGTAACACTTATATCAATAGTGACACATACCACTCTTATCGTCCAATGATAGCACCAAGCACTATGATACAGGTCATTCATAAATCCTCACGACCACCTTCCAGCTTGCCTCGGTTGCGGTTAGCCCCTGGAAATTGCTACGATCTATGACGATAAGCGTGGTTCCCATGGCTACTCCGACATTTACCGAATCTGACCACACCTCAATACCGCCGGAATTGCCTTCAGTTCTCGGTGGCAGGTTCCAGATTCTTTGACCAGGTGTGAATCCCAAGTCGGCAGAGATGTTTTCGATTGCTGCAACTACCAGGGCTGGATGATGACTAAGGCCATGTGCTCGAGTCACCTCAAAGTTGTCATTGAAAGTTCCCAGATCGAACTCCTTCCAAAAGCCTATTGAGGACTTGCCTTCTGACCAGAGACGAGAGAGCACTATCATCCTAACCGCAGCGTGATTTTCGATGACTTGATATGAAAATATAGTGCCGGCATTTGCCGCTTTTTCGATGATAAAGGCGCCTGGCACTTTAAAAATCGCATTCAGATTCAGACCCCAGCCGCCAGTTCCATCTTGCTGAACAACGAGTAGGCCCTTTTGCCCCGTATTCATATTTGTGGGTAGGCCGAGATTTCGCGACGCGGTCAGCACGATCCGAACGTCGTTCGATGCCGCATTCATATCCCAAGCGATCGTCGCCGCGTCTGTGAGCGTCGTCATCGTGGTGATGAGCGGCTTCGCGAAGGTCTGCTTAGCGGTAAAGGTCTGCTCTCGGTCGACCGCGACTGGAGCAAAATTCAGAAGGATGATATCCGTGCCGTTGTAGACGCAATCACAGACATGACCCGAGCCGGCGATGTCGCCGAGCGCGAGGGCCGCGCCATTCAACTTCTTGATGATCTTGGTGCCCAGTCCGTCGATGTTGATAGTAGGAGCCGCCGTTGTGTTAGCGGCCCCGGCCGTGAAGCGAAAACGCATCTTGGCAGCATAGGCCGCGAACGCCGGCGAGAATGTCGCCGTCACGGCGTCGGCGGTTCCGCCAACTGCGGTCGCATGGGCTACGATTTCCGACTGGACCTGGCCGAGATTGGCACTGTCGGCAGCCGCGGCGCCGGCGCCCAAGCCAGTAAGCTTGTTGCCGCCCATGGGCTGATTGGCCTGAAATGGCGCAGTTGCGTGGACATTGACGCTGTCGGTCAGCGCCTGAGACATATCTGCGACGACAGCATTGTAGTCGGCGCTCTCTATCGTGGTGTTGGGCACGGCGGCGGTACCGGCGGGCGGGCCATAGATGCCGGATCCATTCCTGGGCATGGGTGACCTCTTAGGGACGGGATTTGGATGGAGGTGGATAGGACGGGTAATAGCAGACAGCTCCGGCGACTCCCGCCTCAGAGCTACTGGCCGACCGCGATGCCTTGATTCTGCAGGACGGCACGCGCAATCATGCGGGAAATCTCGTTGCGATTTGCGCCGGGCTTGACCCCACTGAGAATGTATTTCTCGGCATTTCGAGTATTTCGATCAGAAACTGCCTCTGCGGTTTTGCCCGCAACTCGGTTCGTGATTCTTGATAGGGTTGGACCTGTACCAATCCAGGAGCCGGCAAGGACTCCCAGTTCCTCCGCCGAGATTCTATTTTGAAGATACTTTTCCGTGAGATTTCCAACCAATCCACCGGTGAGGCCGTCTATTGCTTGGCCAGCCTCCCTACCTGCCATGTTTCCGGCCCCGACGTTCCTGATCAGCTCCTTGATCTCTTTCCGAACCGGTAGCGGCGGGAGCATATGCGTCTTGACCCAGCGTGCTGCCCTTTCGCTTCTATCGCTGCCTCCGGCGCGCCGAATGGCCTCCTGTTCCCCTGGAGAAAACAACTTCATCCTGCCCTTGTCCTGCGCCAGATCCGCATAGGCATCCCGCGCCGACCTTCCGGAGGCCTTCATCTCGTCCAGCAGAACCGCCTTGTCATAGGCGTTCCTGGTGCTGTCTGCCGCCCGGAGGCTGTCGACATATTCAGGCAGATTTCTCTCACCAGCTTCCTCGACCATTAGCCCCGCCTGATCGGCAGCCGCTTTCTTCTCAGCGGTTGAGAGCGGCTTACCGCGCAGCTTGACCTTGGGCACTCCACCACCGATCACGGCTCCGCCGAGACGAGCCCAATCTTCATAACCAGTTCCCTCCGCCAGTTGCCCCGCCCCCTCAGAAGCGAGCGAGCTGCCAAGCCACATGACGGCCTTGCGTCCCGCTCCAGCCGGGCCTGTCAACAGGCTCGGCGCGAGTTCGCCCGCGGTACGCGCGAACTTTCCCATCGTCGTGCGTGGCTGATGTTCGAAGAGGCCTTGAGAGCCCAGCCCGTAACCCTTCGTATACTCGTTCATCGCCGTGAGGGCCTCGTCACTCGTCGGAAGCCAATCATCCACCGATTGCAATGATTTCTCGAGCCACGCCCTATGCTCCGGCGTGTCTTCAATCAGGCCGGTGTTGCGACCCACCCAATCGCCGCCCCGCGCCACCAAATTGACCATGTCCATGGGGAGTCCGATCACGCCGGCCGCACCTTCGCCAAGGCCGGTCAGACCGCTGCGGCCAACATCCTCGAGGCCGGAAATCTCTCCCTTCTCGCGCATGGCGCGCTCTTTTGCCTGCGCCATCTCATATGCCTTTCGGCGATCGAGAGTCGTGACCATCACACTGTCCCTTTCAAATAATTGCTATTTCCGGCGAAGACCGCCTGCCTATGCAACTGACGGATCACTGGATTGATGAAGTCTCAGATCACGGCCGTCTGACGATGTTTCCATATTCGTCGACTGTCACACCCAGACCACGGGGATCCACCTCTATCCCGCGGCCCCACGGATTCACGGCGGGCAAACGCGGCTTGATAACTGGCTTCCCTTTCGAAGGTTGAGGCGAGACTTGCCCTCCCACATCGGTCACCGGCACACCCGCTGAGTTATCCCAGATCGAGTGTGTGATCGTCCTCTGCTCGTCGCTCAGCCATGGGTCACTGTATGCGTCCGCCAGAGCTGGTGTCACGTTACCCACCGGACGAGGCGTCGACCGATCACCACGCGGAGGGACAGTCGCATGATTTGCTTGGTCATTGATCAAAGCGTTGAACTTGGCAGTCGCTCCCTCACGCCCAGCAGCCTCCGCCGCATCCAAGCGGTTGTTCTCGATGCGCGCACCAATGGCTTCCACGACGGCATTCAGACCTTCCCATGCTGTCTGGGGCACTCGACCGGCATTGCGCTCCATCAGGGTGCGAGCAATTTCCCGGCGCCGCGATAGCTCCTGCGGCGTCGAGACCCCTGTCCCCTTCCCAAATATGAAAGATAACATTCGAGTCTCCTGTGATGATTTTCGAACATGACGCGCCGCGCTCGCGATTTTCTTGCGCCACGGGGAGTTCCCTCATGTGCCCTCCAATGCCTTGGAATAGTCGACACGGCGGAAGCCGAAGGCATCCTTGCTCACGGCGTCGGGATGCTTCTTCTCGACCTCCTGCGCCATCAGACCGAGATGCATGCCGCCTCCGGCTTTGTAGCGATATTGATAGATGCCCTGCCCGTCGTCGGTCTTGCCGACACGCTTGATGTCGGTCTTCAGCCTGCGATCCGAATATTTGATAAAGTTGCCGGCAATGCCGAACATGCCGCCCAGCGCCTGATTGATGGTCTGGCTCTTCTGCTGATAAGCCGCCATCTTGTTCTGGTAATCCTCCGTCCCGGCACGGACGCGATCGATCGACGGCAAGGTGCTCTGAAACTGCTCCGGAGCGGGCGCGGTGCCCGGCTGGCCCATGCCCATGAAAGTTCCGATTTCGCCAGCACGCTGAGCGCGCTCGCCCAGAGCCATGCTGCGGCTGGTGAGGGCCATTTGATTATAGGCGTCGTTTTCCTGCTCACCGGTTGTGCGCATGAGGGCGTCATAGGCGGCAGTGCCGGGCCGAATGCCGCGATTGGTCGCGTCGGTGATGGCGCGCGTCCGCATCATGTCCACCTGCGGCTGGACGCGTTTCATCTGGTAGCCGTAGATCTTATTCTCGATATCGTCCTCAAAGTTGCCGGCGTCCTGGAACTGCTTTGCAAGCATTCCGGCGGTATCGGCTGCAATGAGCTTCGCGGCGTCGCTCTTATCCTTGATGGCCTGCTGTTGGGGCGAGAGCGAGGACGTCGACTTCATCAGGGGGATCGAGTATTTCTTTCCCGACACCGGATCAACGTAATCATAGGTGCCGCTCTGTGAGTAGCTCACCGATCCATCAGGTGTCTCGATGCCGCCCCCCATGTTCATCATTCGCTCGACAATCGAGGTTCCGATGTTGGATGAGGTCTGCTGATCGACAAGCTTGCTCATATTCGGCGGCTTCGGCGCCTTGCCCTTACCCATGTCGATGCTCCTTGTGAAAGCCGTTCAACCGCCAGTCCTCGGCGGTGAGCGTGGAAATGATGCCGTCCTGGTCGCGGCCATAGAGCCGCGGGATAGCCACTTGTTTGAAGCCATAGGCGCGCGCGATCCGAACGGCATGCCGCAGTCGTGCTGGCGTCTGCGCAACGGCCATCTGGCAGCCGATGCCATCGAAAACATAGGTGAAAGCCGCATGGAGCACCGGTCGTGTCAGCCAGCGCCGATCGACGCCGGCATAGCTGATCTCGATCGTACCGGCCTCTGGCGACCAGTTGGTAAAGACGAAACCGCCGATGAGCGTGCCGTCATGATCAACTCCCATCGCGGTAAAATTGCTGCCGAAGCCGCGCGCCGCGGCTGGGATCAGGCTCGCCACCAGCTTGGCCACGGCCTCGTCCTGTCCGAAGACTGGCTTCATACCGCTACTCCTCCCTGTTCATAGAGCAAATCAACGGAGACGAGCTCGGCTTCGGGCGGCCCGGCATGGGAGCACGTGATCTGAATGTTCGGCGCCAAGGCAAAGCCCTGCCCCGCGACCGACACCCAGCGTGTCACCAGCTGCTGTGCCGTGCCGGCGTCCCAGAGCGCGACATCCCACTTGCCGACATCCCAGACATCGAGACTCGGATGCTGTGCCGCCGGCGGATAGGCAGGCAGCTTGGCGATGTAATCGCTCGATATTGAGACTTTAGGCGAGAAGGGCTGACGATAGAGCCATGAGGTGCGCGCCATCTTCGCCGTCTTCATGGCGACCGGCGACCTCAGATGGTCATACAGCCCGACGAATGTGCACTGATACGGCGCCCCATCATCGGTGCCGCTGGCCTCGGCGATCATCACGCCACCGCCCGGACTGCCGAAGAACGCTCGACTGCCCATTTCAGCCTGGCAGGAGATATCCCAGCCCGTATATTTCGCCCAGGCGCCGGTGAGCAAATTCACGACGAATGCGCATTTCTCGCTGGCGCCGACGGTCGGCAGGCCGATGATGCCCATGCTGCGGGAGCCCCATTTGAGCGCCGACCAGTTCATGCTGGTTTCGCGCACCACGGCCTGGCGCTTCCACTCCTGCTCGATCGCGCGGGTGACCGCCGCGAGCGACAGCGATGCCGGGTCCTTGTTCATCGCCGCCGACAGCGGGATCATGCCGTCCATCGTCGCGATCACGAGATCGCCGCCGGCGCGAAAACAGGCATTCGGGCCCAGCGGCCGGCCGATATCGTATCGTCCCTCCATGCTCCAGTTCAGCGGGTCGGCGGGATCACTCCCCGAGAAGGCCACGACCTCCCCCAGCGTGCTGATGAAGACGCAGATATCGTCGAGGCCGTCACCGGCATCGACCGACCATGTATCGCCAAAGAGCAGCGAGCCGCCTTTCTTGAAGACGCCCGATAACGAGACCTTGGAGGCGGCGCCGCCAATTGCATCGACAGCAAGACTCCAGGCGTTCATGGTGTTCTTCTGGACAAAGAAAAGACGGTTCTTGAAGACCCAGACATGTGAGAGTGAGGATGAGGATACGCCGGTGATGGCCGGCGAGGTTGTCCAGGCCGCGCCGTCGAACAGCCGCCGGTCATCAGTCCCGTTGACAGCGACGAGAAAATCACCGCCAGTGCCGGCAAACATGACCGACGAGAAAATGCCGCTGGCAAGGCCGCTGACCGCCGCAGGAGGCTCAACCGTCGGACTCGCCGGGCTGGTGATGTCATAGATTTTGGTGGCGTCCGTCCCGAAAAGCCGCTCCGATGCGCCGCTGCGCCAGACCATGAGGCTTTTGACGCCCGCGGTGATGGTGGCATGCCGCAGCGACCCGCCGCGAGGCCGGATACCACGCGTCGTCGGGAAGAAGTTCTCGAGGATCGACGCACCGCCTTGTATATCCGTGGCGAGGCTCTCCGAGTCGATCCAACCGCGGATCGGGGCCGGGAAGACCTTCGGGGCGGCATGGGCCTGAGCGGGAGCCGGCACCTGCCGGCGACGGAAACTGGGCATCAGGGCACGATCGAAACGGGATATGCGGGCGTGACGCCGCGCAGGCGCCGCGACCGGCCGACTGTGATGATACGCGAACCCTTGTCTGTGGTGATCAGCTTCTCCTTGGCGTCCTCGTAATTGTCCTGGTCCTGTGCATAAGGAAGCCCCTTCTGCGCCCGCCACTTCCAAATCATGCAAAGCTGCAGAAGCGTCTCGGAGAGACGGAACGTGTCGGTGTCCTTGGTGAAGCCGTCCTTCAGCGTGCTCTGATCGTCCTTGGCCCACAGGTTGGTCATATAGAAGAATTTGACCTCCTCCGCCGCCGCCGGTGCTGGGCGGATTTGCATCTGCCCGCCGTAAAGCGTCCACATGCCGGCGACCTGGTTGAACTCGCGGATCTCCATGTCCAGCCACTGGTCACTGCTGGTGATGTGCGTGAGCGAGGTGATATAGCGGCTCGAACGAAGCTCCGCCTCTTTCAGCATGCGGTCATAACCGGCCGGAAGATCGAAAGCGGTCTTCGTGCCGTCGCCGGTGAGCGTGGCGACCACCTTGAGGGCTTGCCATTCATAATCCTTGGCGATGTGGAGGCCAGCCGTATTCGCCAGCACCCGCAATTCAGAATGCTCGCGCTCGGCCGAGCTGAAAACGGCTTCCGGCCGATCCAGGGCGATCGAGGCCGAGACATTCTGAATTGCAGAGAGTACGGTCATAGTTAAGCGGCCTCTTTGGCGTTGGCATCTTCAGCCAGGCGGACGAGCGTCGCGTGACCAGGCTGCCCCCTGGGTGCGATGCCGGTACGGTCTTTGATGAAGGCTTTCAGAGCCGGATCGTCCCAGTTCTCGAAGATGGAAGCGGCTTCCATCTCATCCTCGGGCGCCGGCTGCGGCGGCACGGCGTGCGGCTGCATGGCAGCAACCTGAGCGCCGAGCGCCTCGAGCTGCGCCCTGAGTGATGCATTCTCGGCCGAAAGGCGCGTCTCCAAGGCGCTGTCCTTGGCCTTCTGGATGTAGGTCTGCGCCTGGTCCTTCAGCTGCCGGCCGTACATGCCGAGGCGTGAGAGATTCGGGCCTTCGAGCTGCGCCAAGGCTTCCGCCGTGTGGACATGCAGCGCGCGCAGCTCGGCACGGCGCGCCTCGGTCAGGAACGGCAGTTCCGAGATGGGCGTGCCGTCGCCGATCGCCGCCTCGCCCGATTTGAAGGCATCATAATGGCGATGATAGAGCTGGGCATAGCTCACCCACTGGTTCGTCGCGGGATCGCGGATGCACTTTTCGTGCGCGGGCGCCACCAGCTCTTTGCGGGTGTCGCCGACGAACTTGATGTGGACCTGCTCCTGCTGGTCGAAGATCGGGCGACCTTCCTTGAGGGACTTGGCGCGGTTCTCGACCGCGACATTCTTGAATTCGATATGCAGATGCTTGGTGCTCGAGGCATCCATGGGGATTGTCCTTTCTGAGAGGGTGCGGTGGGAGGACGGGACCGAGGTCCCGCCCTGCTTCCTCAGATCGCGTTGCTTTCGACCCAGGCCCGGTCGCCTGTGCTCAACGCGCCGGAGCGGGTGGTCCAGGCGCCGGCGCCGGCAGCGACGGTCATCGCCGGCTCGGTCAGGATCACCGCCGTGTTATCGGCGATGCCGGCCGAGGCCTGGGCGAAGATATACATCCGGCCGTTCTTGGCCCGCACAACGGTGCCAAGGGGCATCTCGTTGTAAAACGGGTCAGTCGACGGATAGACCGCGCCCAGATTGACGCCCAGCGTCGGGCTGATGTGCTTGGAGGGATTCGACATCTCTGCTCTCCTCTCTTACGGCGCCGAGTCGTAGAGCTTGGCCATGTGCAACGGATTGTTCATGGTCAGCTCGCCGAAGAAGCCGATATGTTGGACAATGGCGTCCTGGTTGATGGGCATCTGCTTTCCACCGAAACGGACGAAGTTGCGATCCGGGTGATATCGGAAGCGCAAGGCCGTCGTGTCGATGAAGTAGCTGGTGTTGGCCGGCATGGCGGAGCCGATGCCGCCCTCCAGCACCACGTCCACCTTCTTGTTCGCGCTGTGCAGGCGCAGGGAGGTGAAGCCCATGGCGCCGAGCTCGCTCTCATTGGTGATCTGCTGGATCGCGACGAGGGCGCTTGCATAGGCCGAATAATGCTCCTGTGAGGACAGGATCAGATTCGGCCCCTTCGGGCCCCGGCTGCGCTGGATCAGGATGCGATCGAAAATGTCTCGCACCGTGGTCTTGTCGACCTGCGTGATGCCGGCAAAGGCCGAATTGGCGTCAAAGGCCGATGTCTGCCAGATGGCATTCGATCGGGCGATGCCGCCATAGGTGCCGGAGTTCACCACTGTGGGGATCGCCAGCTGCAGGCCGCCGATCTGATTGGCGGCAGTGCCGTTGCTATGGAGATCTTCCACGAAGCGATCGGTGAGTTCCGTCTCAGCCGCCGTAATGTGCTCCTCCATGATGTCCTTGAGCTGGTTGGTGCCCGAGTTCTTCAGGATGTCCTCATTCGACAGCGTGACGCTGACCGCGGCCAGCTTCGGCGTGAACTCGGCATCGTTGAAGAGCTCGGCCGGCTGCGGGTTGAGGAACTCGTAGCCGGAATAGCGGGTATAGGTGCCGCTTTCGTTGTAGAGCAGACGCTCGCGGATCGTCGGACCCGAGAAGGTCTTGAACTGGTTGCGCTTCTTCATCACGAAGAGCAGCGCATTGGAGTTCGACACAAGGTCGGCATAACCTTGAGACCGATCCTCCAACGCCAGCGAGAACGCCTCTTGCAGGCGCTCATTGGTGTTCAAAGCCATTTCGATTTCTCCCTAATGGCGCTGGTTGGAATCACCCGAGGCCTAAGGAGGCAAAAGCGCCATCGACGCTCTCCCGGGCGGTTGACGGGGCCTTGCGTCTTGCCGGGTTTGAGCCGGCACCTGGAGCACCCGTCACAGTCAGATTGCCGTTGCGGGTTTGAGCCGCGTTCAGCTTTGGATTTAGAGCGACCCTGTTCGGCGCGGGAGTGAGCCTCTCCGCCATTTCGTAGGCGCCCTGCAGGTCGGAGGCCATCTGCGTCTGCAGCAGACGCAAGACAGTCATCTGAAGTTCTGGCTCGTTCAGGCGGGGATTGGCTTCGGCGAACGCCTCGACCTGTCGCAACGTCTCGTCTTCATAACGATCCTGAATCGACTTCGTGATCCCACCGAGATGGTGATGCAGGCTGTTGACCTGCTGACGAAGGTCTCGAACAGTCTCGTCATTTCGAGCCTGCGTCTCATCCGGCCTCTGGCCCAAGACGAAAGACGCGTATTGGCGCGGCGTTATGCCGGCATAATCGAGAATGCTCTCGATGGCCTGCAGCCGCGTGCCGGGCTCTTCTGAAATGAGCGCGCCGTCGAGTGCGGTATAGCGCTCGAGCGCATCATGCACTGTGGTGTTCGATTGGCTGGCCATGTGAAAATAGGACCTGAGCGGCTCGAAAGCCTCTTGATAGCGCGCCATACCGCTTTCGAGCTCGCGAAAGGCGCGACCAACTTCACCCTTCACACTATCCGGCACACCACTCCAGGCGGCCTTCGCGTCGGCTGAAAAACGCGCCGGCGCCTCCATCGACGCCACCGACGGCTTGTGACCTTGGGATGTGCCTGCCGCGTCCTTGATCTGTCCATACTCGTCGCGTGCCTGCTCCGTGCCGTTCGACGTGTCCACGTCGAGAGCAGCAAAGGCGCGATCGAGAGAGCTCCGCGCCGTCTCCTGTGTGTGGTCCACGTTAGAGTCGAATTGGTCTACACCGCCCTCTGCATTGTTCTGGGCCCGATATTGCGCATTGGATTCGGTTGCGGCGCTTGCCGCTCCAGTATCATCGATCATGTTCTCGTTCCTCTGTCTGAGAGAGTGCTAGGCGCCGAACCCGGCGCGGGAGAATGCCCGTCCCACGGTCGCCTTGATGGCGGCACGGTCGGGTTTGGGCTTCGAGCGTCGGCAAAACATCGCGGAATCATTGCCGACTTCAACGAAACTGTGACCCTCGGCATTGCCGGAGGGCTTGTAGGTCGCCCTCATCGCCGCCTTGGAGGTATATATCTTACCATCGACCATGCTCTTGGCCGGGGGCATCTCATCACCAATGAGTATCGGCGCACCGAGAATCGACCGCTTGTTGAAAGCGGGCTCAGGGGCATGCGAGATGCGACATATGACGGCCATCAAATGACGTCCTTCCGAGTTGTCAGGCACAAGTCCGCGAATTGCTTAAAGGAGGGTTTGTGGTACGAGCATCTATGCCCTTCACCGCTGTGCTCAATCCTGATCAAGCCCAAATAGCTCAGCTATTCGCTGCGTCTAAGAACGGGGCGTTGAGGCGAATTTCCGACCACACTGGCGGCTTCTGGTACTGGCCATTCGAGCAGGCAACCCATACGGAGGGCGCTCGCCTTCTCAATGTTCCCTATGATCGTCCGCCGGGTGCGGGTGATGTTGTATCGACGATTAGTCGTCGGTTATCAGCCTAAGCGGCGAGCAGCAGGAGGGATATGGCCTCTTCCTCCTGCTGCCGTTCCTGTTCTGCGATAAACGCCTCGACGCGCGCCTGGTCGGTCGCTTGCGACTGGCGCATCAGTTCATCGATCACGATGCTGTAATCCGGCGGCGGGATCGGCAAGTACGTGAAGGGGTCGATCTCACCATGGGCAATCCGCCAGGACCGATCGATGATCTGACGAAGCTGCTCCTGCCACTCGATCTGTTGGCGCTCATAACGCGCCCTTTCGTCGTCACCACCGCGGCGCTCGTACCAGATCGGCATAAGCGCCGATGCGGACAATTCATCGTGCTCTTCGACCGCCGCGAGTATGGCGCCGATGCCGACCGAACCTTCCGCGGAGAGGGAATCACTCTCCTCTACAAAGTCGGCGGATCCAACGACGGCGACCGTTCCCTGCGCCGAAGACACGTCGTTGTCTTCAGTGACAAGGGCCGAGCCGGCAAGCGACAGCGTGGCATTGGTGTTGCCGGCATCATCGGCCTCGCCGACAAAGACTTGGGCGGTGATGACGAGCGCACCCGCAGAGGTGGCGACATCGTCCACTTCGATCGAACCCGTCGAGCCGGAGACGGGCAAAGAACAGGACGCGGTCAGACCATCATTGAACTCGATGATCGTCAGATCACCCTCGATCGGGCCAATCGGTCCACCGGCGAACAGGAGAAGCAGAGACATTCCCTATCTCACCTGCGCAAATGAGGCTGCCGTGAGCAGCGGATAGCTCGACATTCCGTGTTACCTCTGGCCGAATGATGCAGCTACTAGCATTGGATAACTCGCCCCAGTCGCATCAACGCTAGTTGCTCCCGGCAATGTGCTCATCGCATCCCCAAAGCGCCAAGAATAGTTGTAGCCATCCGTCAGTGTAGTTCGGTTCGTCAGCCCACTGGTAAAGCTTACAGCACTTTCCGCGCCGGCTATGCCTATCGCAGCGCCTCCTGCCACCATGGTAAGCGATTGAGCGGCCGTCACATTGACGGCAACATTAGCGGTTGCAATGTCCTGATACCAGACAGCACGCCATACGCCCACGGCCAACCCTCCCACAACATTGCCAGAAGCATTGACCACAACGTTGGCGCCGTCGAGGTGTGGCGCGGCGACGCCAAAGATGGCACCAGGCACCAGCGCCGCCCCCGTCGTGGCGAGCAGTGTCGCGGGAACTCCCGTTATCGAGCATGTCAGAAAAGACACGGCCGGACTCGTATTCCCACCGCACGCGACCAAGAAGACTTGCCCTGGATCCGCGTCGACAAGAAAGCTGCTAAGTGAGAACGAGGTCACCCCTGAACCTAGCTGGCCCCCAAGAAACTCAAGAGACAGTGCCGCCCTGCTCCTGAAGGTCAGCAGTTTCTTCTTGGGCGTCCACATTAATCCATCCTGGCGAATTTTGCGCGCACAGTCAGGATATCGCCAGAGGCTGGTGTGAACGCCTGGATCACCTTGACCAAGAATTTCAAATCATCCGTACCGACACAGGTGCAGAGATAGTTGAGATTGCCAACATGCCCAACCTTATTGTTTGAGGCACTCTTGTTGATGACGAAGGGTACCACAGCAACGAGTTTCTTGGCATCAGCATCGCTGAGACTGAAGGTAGCATTATCATTTACAGCAGTGACTGCGCTGTCGAATATCCAGAGCTCGCCGACGAAGTCCGGGGTTCCGACACTATAGATCAGCGTGACATCAGTAAGCAGTGCGGTCTTACCGGTGCCACGCGCTACACCACTAAGTTCGAACCCGCCAGCTGTCGGCGCGCTGGTCGAGTTGGCGAACGCGTCATTGACAGCATATGCCGTAGTATCAGCCGGCCTAGTGATGTCCACCGAGATCGTGGTCGTGTCATCGCTCGGAGGTGCAATTGGAATGCCATTGGCAGCGATCTGTTGACCGCGCAAGAGTGGTGACGACACGCCATCGCCGCCGAGATCGATCTTGACTTCCTGATAATGAACGCCCCCGACATCATCGGTCGCGATGACCGGCGTCGCGGTGCCGCCGCCTGTGGCGGGTATTGTGACATTGTCCGCCATCACGGATTGCCCGCCGTCAGGGTGAAGTTTACCACCGTGAAAACTTGGCCGATGGCGAAGTTCGTGTTGTCGAGGATCATGTCGCCGCCGCCGCCCGTGATGGTACAGGTGCCCTGCATATGCGTCGTCGTCCCCGTACTATCCTTGATGCGGAAATGCCCCGCGACACCGGTAGCATCGGCCGAGAGATCCTGCCAGGTGCCTGACTTCGACTTCGTGCCGCCCGACGCCGCCGACATCCAGTCGGACGGCAGATTGACGGTTGCCATTACGGCTCCGCTGTCCGACGCAGCGCAGTTGACCGGCGGCGCGCCGGATCTGATCTGCAGGATTGGTGTCGTCCCGATCGTGGTCTCTACGACATCGAGGCGCGCATTTCGTACCCCGACCGAATATTGCATCGTCATGGTCAATTCATCCCTGGTGATAGGCTGGGCTGGGTTGTGTAGATGCGCCCTTCCGGTGTCGTAACGGACTTCGGCGCCGCAAGTACCTGACCGATCACGGCAAGTGCCTGAAGAATCTGGACGTTCTGGCCGGCCAGTTGGGCGATGACTTCCGACATCGAGTAAGCGGCGGGCTGTCCTGCGGCGTTCCCCGCGAGGTCTCCTTCAACTCGCGCTTTTCTGATCTCGCGCTCGTTCACCTGGTCGAGTTTCTTGTTCCTGAGCGCTATTTCGTCGGCGTGCTTCTGCTTCTCAAACTCAAATCTTTGCCCATCCGACTGGGCAGTGAGCTGCGCAGGATCGGGCCGTGGACTGGCTGCGGCCTGCTGTGCCTGTTCGCGGATCGTCTCGGTGAAATCCTCGATCACCGCCGTCATGGCGCGCCCGGCTCGGAACGGCGCCACCGAAAACTTAATCATCTCCGCCGCAAAGGGACCGGCTGCCGGTTGCGCTTGGATAAGCGGCGTCAACTGCTGAATGACCCCCGCGAGCGAAGACAAGAACTCCGTTCGCCGCTGCTTCTCCATGTTTTCATCGGCCTGGATCGTGCTGTCGGTCTCGATCTCAAGCACAAACGGCCGGATATGCTGATCCCTGAGAAGAGCAACCACCTGATCGATAGTGACAGTCTCGGCAAGCTCGTTCAGCCGCTCTTGCGTCTCCTGAAATTGGTCAGGCGATTGCGCCATGCTCTGGCTATCGGCTTCCTGAAGGAGTTTCGTCACATTCTTCGTGAGCAGCTGAGCCTGCTCCTGAATCGCTGCTGCCGTCGGCAAGCTCAGCTGGGTTATCGTGGTGAAAGTCTCCGGCGTGAAATTCTCAGCCATGATCTCGCCGGCGATCCGGACCAGGTCGCGGGCAAATCTCACGAGCTCGATTTGCCGCTCCCGGATGCGCACCGAACCGTACTGACTCTTCAATTCCTGCGCGGTCGCTGTCTCCTGCGGCTCGGTGGCGCCGCGCATGATGTCGCTCAGCCCGGTGATCTGATATACGTCATCGATGATCTGCCGCCGCAACAGCAGTAGTTCTCTGATGGTTGCAGCAACTTCGGTGATCGGCAGCCATATGATACTGTCCCTGAGAATGGCGCCGCCCAGCGCCGCGAAGTTTGCGACAGGCACGAGGATCGCGTTATTGTCCTGCTGGCGCAGGGCGGCCTCGACCGCTTCCGCCAGATCACCGGCGCCCGCAGCATAGAAGCCCTTCATCCGCAAACCTTCGGCCAATGCCGATATGCGCGCGGTCAGCTCGTTGATCTCATCAAACTGATCACGGCAGAAGTAGTAATCGGGCACAGGTATGAGTCGGCGCCGCTCCAGTGTCGAATAGGCGGGTTTCGGGCACGGAAAGAACCCATCGAGCTTCAGGAAGGGCGCGCGGATGTCCAGGACTTCATCGATCCCGTCGGCGATCCAGACAACGCAGTTCCTGGTCTTGGACCAGATCTCCCATACTTCGCCCTTCTTCTCGCTTTTGTAGCCAGCGTCACCGTCGGATGGCTCCTGGCGCTCCTTGAGATCTAGTCTGGCGAAGATATCTCCGAAACGGGCAATGCCTTGATCCCGCGTCAGCCAGGCGCGTTTCGCGACCCAGCCAACCTCCGGCCATTTGCGCGCCGGCTCGTGAAGAAAGTCCGTGCGATCCACATGCTCATAGGGCACACGCTGGTTCCGCGGTTCATGCGCCGGCCCGATCTCCTCGGTCGGATCGCTGTCGTCTTCATAACGCACCCACGCGACACCCCGGCCATTGATCAACATGTCGTCCCTGACCGCCAGCATGACGGCGTTGATGTCCTCGGTCTCGAGATTGACAATGAGGGCACGCTCCAGCATCGCTGAAGCGGCGCGCGGCAAGGGCGACATGTCCTTGAATCGGGTCGCAACGGCGGGCTGTGGCGATCTCGAATAGATCGAAGGCCGCAGCACCTCCAGATTTGCCCAAAACATCTGAAACTCGCGGTCGCCACTGACATCCGCAAGACGTCTCAGATCGGCATAGAGCTTATCGATGCTGTCGCACTTATCCAGCCAAAGCTGGAAGTATTTCTTCGCGTCACCAATGCACTCCAGCCAGGGTCGCGCATTGCGGATCGTCGCTTCGGCATCGGCGGTCTCATAGTCATTCATGTACGCGTTCTCTTGCTTGGTCGATCAACGGGGGGACCGGGAAGGCAAACTGTCCCGCGGGAGCGGTCCGGCTTCTGAATGAGCGGTGGTTTCGGTATCACAAGCTCGCAGTTGATGGCGTATTCGCCGAAAGCATCCGCACCGTGACTGTTCTGGTCATGCAGCGGACCGGTATAAGCGCCGAGACTGTCACTCATTCGCCGGCAATAGCGCCGCAACCTCGACACGCCCAACATCACTCGCTTGGTCCGATTGAACCGAGTGAGGGGCAGCAACCTTCGCGCGGCATTGATCCGCTCGACCGGCCCTTGCTGAGCACCCACATGGATCGGCTTCACTCCAAGCGCCATGAGGGTCAGGGCCCTGGTTCTGCCGCCCGCCCCCCATTCGCGCACCTTCACATCGTGCGGCAGAAAATGCTCGCCATAGCGAAAGGCGTCGACACGCTCGATACGACGCCGCGCCAGGAAACTCTCCGGAGGATCAGGTATCAACTCCGGCAACGCAGTTCGTACGATGTCCTCAGCGCCGAGGCCGGAGAATTCGTGATAATCGATGACCGTAGCGCCAGTTCCGTCATCCTGGACAAACCAGATCGCGGTATAGTCGTCGACGCCGATGTCCCAGGCAGTCCTGACAGGAAGGTCCACACGATAACCGAAATCTCCGATCCGGCCGTCGCTTTCCGCCTGCGCGATAAGGCCGGCATAATACGCAGCCTCGGACGTCATTTCGTAGGCGCCGCCCCAGACATGCGCCGCCATCTCGGGATCCGAGATGTAGTCGCTGTCCCTCTCGCGCCGCAAGACCTCGGGGAACCAAGGATTGTCGCGCCCGTTCACCGAAGCGACAATAGCGTCCGCACGTGGCCTGCCGCTCCTGAAGAAGGCGTCGACCGCATCAGTCTCGTATCTCGGATTCCAGCTGAACCAGATCTCCGAGTCCTCCTTGCGGATCGTCGGCCGCAGCAAACGCAGTGACTTCGCCGAGAGACTTTGCGCCTCCTCGACCCACGCAATGTCATAATCCTCCAGCGACTTGATATTCTCGGCATTATAGGACTGCATGCCGCGAAAAATGATCAACGATCCGTTGGCGCCGCGAATTTCGGTCTCAAGAACGTGGAAACACTTGCCGACGCCGAATTTGGCAATCTTGTCGATGATGAGCTGCCGGACCGATTCCTTTATGGAGTTCTGTACCTCGCGAATGCACACCGCCCGTGTCTGACGCCCATAACAACGGAGCACCAGCTGTTCGGCGAAGAAATGTGATTTCGCGCCACCCCTCCCGCCATAGGCGCCCTTATAGCGCCGGGGCACCAAGAGCGGCTGGAAGGCGCGCGGCACATCAACGTTGAGCGTCGACAATGCGAATTTCTATCGGGCCCGTATCGGCCGTGAGTGTGTTATTTTTCCCGACCTCGACCGCCCCACGAGGCGCAAGAGCCGAGGGGTCCGATATGGACTTCCCGAGCAGCCCGAGAGCGGCAGATACCTGGCTCGATGACAGATCCCGTTTTCCTTCGACATAATCGATCAACGCATTGAGGACGCCACTCTCGCGGATCTTTCGGCGCTCACGATGGAACGGATCGGCGCGGTCACGCTTCTTCGACATGGGAGGCCTGCCATTTTTTGGAGTTCGAAACGAAAACACCCGGCACTTTGGGGGCCGGGCGCGATAAATCTGATCTTGATAATTCCCAACTCTCATGCGCTGGCCCGGGAAGTCAACAGACAAAGCGGTTCGGAGCACGACGGAAAATTCGACTGCTGGCCGCATAGAAAAAGCCCGGCAGCAGCGTTCGCTCCGGGCTGATTATTCGATCGTGTTATTTCCCAACTCTCATGCTTAGGCCCGAGGAGTCAAGGCGTGCGCGCCGCTATCCGGTTCGCGAAACGATGCCGCGATGATGCACCCGGCTGATCGCATTGAGACCCGAGCGCAGGAGACCTAGCTCCTTGTCGCGCATCCGATCATTCTCGGAGATGCAGACGTCCCACACGATGCTCGTGGCCGAAGGCGAAGCCGGATCAAGACAGTCCACTTCACGCAGCGCTTCCATGTAAGTGCGTGCCCGTTCCTGTATTCCGATCGGCATGTCGCTGTTGCCCGAGCCTCCAAGCGCCGGAAGGAAGCCGGCCTTTCCCTGACTCGGCCGCTGACCACCACTTGCCGCCAGATAGTCCCGCATGGTCAGCGCAAAGTCGTAGCCGGCGTCGGCCTGGGCGGGGGTGATGATATTCCAGTTTAGCAGACGGCCCAGAGGTGAACCCATCACATCGCGGCCGGCCATTTCGAGGCTAACGCCAAATATGCGCATACGGGCCTCGAGCGCCGTGCGGCGTGTTTCTTCCTGGCGCACGTTCTTCACCCTGTCACCGGAGGCGTAGCGGCGCCCCGGCTTGCGTTTGCGTCCGGTTTTCATGGGCTTTCCTTTCAGGTCGATGCTTGGCCGACTAACAGTGCCTAAGGCCGCTTCATGCGGTAACGGCCGGAAATGCTGATCCCGGGAACATAGGGAAGCGTCGGCAGGAGCGCTTCTTCCAAGGCGAGTTCTTCACTCTCACTTCGGTGAACGACGCGGCTGCGGCGCATACGATCGTAATCAGGGTCGAGCCAGCGGCGCACCGTGTCGGGATTGACCGCCAGAGCCCGGGCGATCGTCGCGTAACGCTCGCCCCGCCGATAAAGCGAACGGGCCTGATTCACCAAAGCCGGGGTTCGCCGCAGATGAAAGTAATCGGCTCGGGACTTCCGGGCAGGCAAGGAAGGGGATGGGCCGGGAGCCAGCTCTGGGGAGGGTAACGGCTCGACCGGCCCTGCCGCCGCGAGCGTCTCTCGAGCGGCGGGTCGCAGATCCGGGGGAACGTCGACTGAGGTGTTGTTCATGACTTGTACATACGCTTTTTACGTACAAACAGTCAACTTGATTTCATACGCTTTATACGCTATACGCGTTTCATGTCGGATATTCCGGTCACGGAACGTTTAAAGGCGCTGCGCAATCGCGCGGGCGCAACCATGGCCGAAGCGGCTCAAGCGCTCGGTTATAAAACCGCATCCGGCTACCAGCATTACGAGGATCCGAAGAAATTCGGCCGCCATTATCTGGCGCATGAAATTATCGAGAAGCTCATCCCCCTGCTCGTCGGCCGCGGCGAGCCTCTCATAACCGAAGAAGAGGTCTTGAATCTTGGCGGCCAGCGGACAAAAGGAGAGGCTCCGCGCATCATCCCCATCAATCGGTCAGCATCCGGCAGGCTCGTGCCGATCTATTCCGCCGCACAAGGCGGCGAGGGGCACCTCATCATCGACCATACGCCGATCGATCGGCTTCCTCCGCCAGAGGAGCTACTTCATGTCAGAGATCCTTACGGAATACTGATTGTCGGCGAATCGATGGTCCCCGCCTACAGGCCCGGTGACATTGCCTGGGTCAATCCCCATAAACTGCCGGAGCGCGATACCGACGTAGTTCTTTATCACTTGCCGCCGCTTGGCGAAGCCGAGGCGATCATCAAGACATTGGTCAGCTGGTCGCCGCAGGAGTGGAAGCTGCGGCAATATCAGCCTCCTATCGACTTCACCGAATCCATCGTGGATTGGCCGATCTGCCATCGGATCGTGGGAAAGAAAAACGTGCGCTGATCAGGCTGCAGCCTGCTCCTCTTCATCCGGCACCCGCCCCCAGCTCGCCAGCACGACGGCCTGCTCATACTCGCCCGCCTCCGGATCCACGCGCCGGGAAAAGGCAACCGCTCCAACCGCCGAACCGGCCTGGCGCGACACCAACCTGCGCGCATGATCGGCGTCCTTGGCCTGGATCGCCGGCAAGGCGACCAGCCCGCCCCGTTTTGTTTCAAGATAGGGCTGAACGATGAAATAGGTTTGCATGGTCATTTTTGGTGCCTCCCTGGCTTTGGCTGCCTTCACCAAACATGCCGCAATTATATGAACATATCAAGAACAAACTTCGCCTCTGCAACATACGCAAGTTATACGCAAGCCATATTCATACGTTTTACATTGACATACATACTGTTTTAACGTACAAACAAATGCAACGATATAAAGGGAGATGCGTGATGATATTCAACGAAGCCGAAGCCCGCCGACGCCGCAATGCCCTGTATATAGAGGCCTATGCCAGGGCCTGGGCAGAGGCCAGCCCGGCCGAGAGAGAATTGGCCGTCCTGACCATGAAGGAGAGATGGAACGATGCCGACAGAACCCGCCACGCGGAGCTGACCCGCCGCGGCACCCCACCCTCCTCATGATAGTCACAGCCCATATTCCCCTGCGCGAGCGCGATATCGTGGTGGGCGATCTCGAGGTGCGCATCCGGCCCATCCACGATCAAGCCTTTCCGGACGGCATGGCTTGCGACATATTCTTCATCGGAGCTGATGAAAAAACCTATGCCTTTTCCGACCATCGGGCACGCGAGGTTCTTGCGGAAATCAAACGTGATCACCCAGCCACGTGGCGTGATATCCAGGAAGCAGCCGAGGACAATTACAGCGGCCGGGAATGAACTAGAGCGGACAGTCGGAAACGACATGTGCTAACCACGGCCCCATGATTCTCCTCCACAAGCCCTCTCTCCTGCTCGGTCTTCTCCTCGTCGGCACCGCCAGTAGCAGCCTGAACATGGCCGCGGCTGCGGAACCCAAGTCCTGCACGGTGATCCTTGATGCACGATCCGGCGCGGTCGTGCATCGTGATGGCATCTGCGATGAACGGTTCAGTCCGGCCTCGACCTTCAAGGTGCCGCTTGCCGTCATGGGTTTCGATGCCGGCATCCTGAAAAGCGCGCATGATCCGGCCTGGACATGGCATGAAGGGATCGAGGCTCCCAAGCGCGACCGCAAGACCGTCGATCCGATGGCATGGGAGCGTGATTCCGTTCTGTGGTATTCGCGCGAGGTGACACGTCGCCTGGGCTTCGACAAGTTCACCGCCTATGTGACGCAGCTCGATTATGGCAACAGAGATACCTCCGGTGATTCCGGCAAGAATAACGGTCTCACTCATGCCTGGCTCGCCTCCTCGCTGGTGATCTCTGCCGACGAGCAGGTGCAGTTTGTGCGCAAGCTGCTGACGGACACCTTACCTCTCTCGAAGGAAGCACAGGCCAAGACGCGCACCATCGTGCCGGGCTTCGACGCGCCGGGTGGCTGGCGGGTCTATGGCAAGACCGGCAGCATCTGGCTTCGCGACAGCAAGGGCGAGTTCGATCGAGCACAACCGATTGGCTGGTTCGTCGGCTGGGCGCAGAAGCGCGGCCAACGTGTCGTCTTCGCGCGCCTGGAGATCGGCAAGGACAACTCTGCGCAAGGCCCGAAAGGACCCTCCGTCAGAGCGCTTTTCCTCAAGGAGCTGCCCCGGCTGATGCGCCGCAAGTCTCGGTAATTCTTGCCTGAAGCAGATCAGGTCCGGCGCAGGCGGTTGGCCAGGATCACCAGCAGAATGCCGGGAATGAAGATGACCGTCGCAATGGCTGGATAAAGCGGCGACGACCCGATGGCGATGCCTGAAAAGATGAAAGTCGGCAGAGTGCGGGTCGATCCGGCAAGGCTGTAGGTCAGGTAGAAATTTCCCCAGCTCAGCAGGAAGGCGAAGATCGCCGCCGAGAAGATGCCCGGCCAGAGCAGCGGAATGGTGACATAACGATAGACTTCGAAACTGCTGGCGCCGCAATCGCGCGCCGCGTCCTCGACCGTCGCATCGAAATTATAAACCTGTACCGCCACGATCACCATGGCGAAGGGCGTGATATAGACGATATGGCCGATGATCGCCGTTGTCATACCGGTCGAAAAATCGAGCATTCGCCCCAAAACCGAGAACCACAAGAGCAGGACGATGCCGAGCAGCAATTGCGGAAAGGCGAGCGGCACACCGGCCAGAAGTCCGAAAGCGCCCCTGCCCCGGAAGCGATGACGCACTGCGGCGATTGCCGCGATGGTTCCGATAGCGGTGGCAATCACCGTGGTGATGACCGCGATCAACGTCGAGTTCCACAGAGCGTTGAGGGCATTGGCATTGCGGAACAATTCGCCATACCAGCGCAGCGAGATGCCTTCGAACGGTAGGGTCAGGAAACGGCCTTCCTGGAAGGAGAAGGCAATCAGCGTGAAGATCGGAACATAAAAGAAGATCAGGATAGCGGCGAGGCTGCCCCAGAGGACGATGTCGATGAACCTGCCTTCGAGCCTGGTGATCATGCGGCGAGCCCTGCCCGTTTGAGGCCGATCAGGCGGCTGAACAGCAGCACGATGAAGACGGAGACGATCATCAAGACAAGAGTGAGAGCGGCGCCCAAAGGCCAATTCACCCGCGTCTCGAAGGTCTGGCGGATGAGCTCCGCCGACATCGGCGACTTGCCACCACCAAGAACCTTGGGCTCGAGAAAGGCGCCGACGCTCAACAGGAAGATCAACACGCTGCCGGCCCAGATTCCAGGCTTGCACAGTGGCAGTGTCACCTCCCAATGCGCGCGGAACTTGCCGGCGCCGGCATCATAGGCGGCAAGAATCAAGGAGCGATCGATATTGCTGATCGAGAGATAGAGCGTGAAGATTGCAAAGGCCGACAGCGAGTAGACCATGCCGAGCAAGGTCGCCCAATCCGTATAGAGAAAGGCGACCATTTCCGGCGGCAACCCGATCGAGCTCAGGGCATAGTTGGCCATGCCGTTCTTGTCGAGGAACAAGGCCCAACCATAGATCTTGAGTGTCGCGTCGGTGATGAAGGCGAAAGTGATCAGCACCTTGATCTCATTTTCCCACGCTTTGAAACGCGTGGCGAGACCGTAGGCGATGGGGAAAGCGATGATCAGGCATATTACGACCGTAGCCGCCGCCATGAAGATCGTATGACTGAGGATTGTCCAATAATGCGGCTTGGAGAACACATCGCTCCAGGTCCAGAGATCCCAACTCCATTGCAGCTGGAAATTCCGGCTGCGCTGGAAGGTCAGCAGGAACGTCATGACCAAAGGGGCCAGGAAGCAAGTGGTCTGCAGGAGCACCGTCGGCAGTGCCTTGATGAGCAGATCAGGATCGCGCCAGCTTCTCGGCACCTCATCCGCCATGATCAGGCCTCCGCCCCGAAGACATAGATGTCCTTCTTGGTGAAGCCCAATATTACTTTGTCGCCAATGCGCATCGGCAAGGACGAGGTGCCAGGAATCTCGACAACGAGCATCTGGCCGGTCGGCGTGACGGCGCGATACTGCACAGTGCCGCCTTTACCGAACATCTCGGTCACTTCAGCGGCTATCGCACCATCGGCCAGCTCGCCCGGCGGCAGAACACGCAGCAGTTCGGGACGCAGCATCAGAAGCGCCGGGCCCTTGGCGACATTGCCGGCGATAAGATTCGGGGCGATCCGGCCATCGGCATCGACTACATCGTCGGCCTGATAAGACAACCCCGCCGCCGAATGCTCCGTGACCGTAATCGGCAGCAGATTGGTCTCGCCGATGAAGCCCGACACAAAGCTGTCGGCGGGCCGATAATAGATGTCGGCGGGCGTACCCAGCTGCAGGATGGCGCCGTCGCGCATCACGCAGATGCGGTCGGCGAGCATCATCGCCTCCTCGAGATCATGCGTCACATGTACAAAAGTCACGCCGACGGAGCGATGCAGGCGCTTGAGCTCGGCCTGCAGCACCTTCTTGAGCTTGACGTCGAGGGCCGACAGCGGCTCGTCCAGCAGCAGCAATTTGGGCTCGGACACCATGGAACGCGCCAGCGCCACACGTTGCTGCTCACCGCCCGACAGCTGGCGCGGATAACGCGTCAGATATTCGCCCTTGAGCTGCATGAGCTCGATCATCTGACCGACGCGCTTCTGGATCTGAGCCGGATCAGTCCGGCGCAGCTTCAAGGGAAAGCCGATATTCTCGGCCACCGTCATATGCGGAAAGAGCGCCAGCTTCTGGAACACCATGCTGGTCGGCCGTTTCGCCGCCGGTACGCCAGCCATATCGGCGCCGGCAATGGCGATGCGGCCGGTATCGGGCTCCTCGAATCCCGCGATCTGCTTCAAAAGCGTGGTCTTGCCGCATCCTGAAGGGCCGACCAGGGCGATGAACTCGCCCTGGTTGACGCTCAGCGATACGCCTTTCAGCGCCGCGTAGCTGCCATAGGATTTGCGGACATCCTGGATGTCGAGAATAGCGGTCATGACGATCTTGCTATTGCGCCGCCGCCAATTCCTCCTGCCAGATGGCCAGCATGTCGTCGATATTGGGCGCTATGCGGTGCATCTGTGAATTGTCCCACGCCGTCCACATATAGTCGACCTGCAGGATATCGCGCTCTTCCGGCGTGTAGAGCCCCTCGACCGCCTTGTTGGTCACGACATTGCAAGTAGAATCGAGGAGCGACAGGATGTGTCCTGACTCCTTCGACACGACATGTTTCAGGAGCTTCTGCGAAAGCTCCGGCTGATCGGTGTCTTTCAGGATAGCCGTTGCTTCGACCCAGATAATGCCCTGCTTCAGCCCGTTCTTGGGCTCAGGCACCACCGCGATGATGTTCTTGTGGCCCTGCTTACGCACCGCCGAGGTGAGGTACGAGCCGGCGCCGATACAACCGAGCAGCGAACCGTCCATCAGGCCCTTCTGCGCCTGAGTCAGGTCGGCGACCAGGGTGCGGGTGTTCTTGAACATAGCGCGCAACACCTTGCGTATTTCCTCGAGCGCATTCTGGTCGAGCTCTTGATAGGGATCGATGCCGGCATGGAGCGCCATCGGCAGGATCGGCCAATCGCCCCAATCCATCACGCAGATCTTGCCCTTATTGGCGTCATCGAAGACCGGGTCATAGCTCTTCCAGGTTTCCGGCTTGGTGATGTCGGTATTGACGCACGGCCCCACCCAGCCCCAGCGCGTCGCCACACCGATGGTCTTGCCGTCATTCAGCAAAGGCTCGAAGGGCGGTTTGAACTGGTCATAGAAGGTGGCGTAGACATCGGCGTAATCCGCCGGGTTGAGTTCCTGCGCCAGTCCGGCGGGACCGAGGCGCGTGATCCAGGGCATGTCGCTCGAGACGAGATCGACCTCGCGCGAGGCGCCGGCCTGCAATTTGGCGAAGCCGCCGGGGCTGTCGACAATCAGATCGAAGGCGATCTCGACATCATTGGCTTTGTTGAACGGGTCGATGATGCGGGGATCGTTGTAACCTTCCCAACACATATAGGTCATCTGACTTGCGGCCTGAGACGGGCGCGATGACAATCCGGCCATCGCCACGCCGGCCGTCGCGGCCATGCCCTTGAGAAGGCGGCGCCGGGTCAGACCGGCCTCATCCAGGCCCGCGGCCTTGATCTGGCGCTGATAATATTGGGGCAGATCGCTGTACCAGCTTTTTGTCATGGTTCCCTCCCTGATTTCTTGATGCGGTGACCGATTATCGAGGAGATGGTCGCTGCTTTGTATATCCCCCGGGGAATAGGCCGGCGCCGCCGCCACGAGCCTGGACGAAGGCCAGATAGGCGGCGAAGAGCTCGGCCTGGGTCGAGATATTGAGCTTCCGATACACGTTCTTGCGGTGGATCTTCACCGTGCCCGGGCTGATATCGAGATGATGCGCCAGCGACTGGGTGGAATGGCCCTGCAGGATCATGGTCATGATCTGCCTTTCTCGGGCCGACAGGATGCCGCCGGCGAAATCCTCGAGCGCCGACACGGCATTGGCGCGCGCCGTCTCATCCGAGACGAGAACGGCCCGGCTGATGCGGCTCCAATGCCGGCTGCAGAAGGCGCCGATCGCAGGTCCGAGCGTCTGCAGAAGATCCAGCTCGTCACGCGCAAAGGCGGGCGATGAGGTCCAGCGGGCCACTGAGGCGACGCCGGTCACGCCCCGCCCGGCATCAAAGACGAAGCCGACCTCCTCGCCAATGCCGGTGCGCTTATAATGGGTGCGGAAATACTCGCTCTGCCGGAACCGGTCGGGAGCGATATCATGCAGGCGGAAACAGCCCTCGCGCCGCCCGTCCTCGACCAATTGATAGAAAGGATCCAGCAGATAGGGCCCGTTGATGTAATCCTCGGCGATCACACGATGACGCTCGCGATCAAGTGTGTCGCCCAGCAATTGCGGCTGATCGGACCCTCGATAGCCGAAAACCATGACGAAATCGGCATGAACGATGCGCTGCACGGCGCCCAATAAGATGGGGACGAAGCCGGCTGTCTCAAGCGCCTGGGTCAGCTCGGCGGCACTCCGGCTGAAGCTGTCGAGCAGCAGATGGCGGCGTGGCAATTGTCCTGTCACCGGTTGAAGGCCCTCCCAGCACCCCTACTGTATTTCGGTTTTCTGCCCATAGAAAGCGGCTGTCTGCCGCTATCGCTTTGGGGATATGGCCAGCCGGGCCGCCGCGAATCTACTTTGACGCAAACACCAGCGGAGGCGATCAGGCCATGACCAAAACGATGAAAGCGGCTGTTCTTCACAAGATCAAGGACAGGCTCGCCATAGAAGATGTCGCGATCCCCGAGGCCGGCTATGGCGACATACTGATCAAGGTAAAGGCCTGCGGCGTGTGCCACAGCGATCTCCATGCGGTCGAAGGCGACTGGTCGCCACTTCCCAATCTGCCGCTGATCCCCGGCCATGAGGTAGCCGGCCACATCGCTGCCCTCGGTCCTGGTGTTCAGGGCCTCAAAGTCGGTGACGCAGTCGGCGTGCCGTGGATGTATTCCTCCTGCGGCGCCTGCGAATTCTGCCTTGCCGGCATGGAAACGATCTGCAAGTCCGGTGAAGCGACCGGCTATTCGAAGCCCGGCGGCTATGCCGAATACATGGTGGCGCCCGCCGCCTATGTCGGCAAGCTGCCGGCCGATGCCGACTTCTTCAAGCTTGCCCCGCTTCTCTGCGCCGGCGTCACCACCTATCGCGGCCTCAAGCGCACCGGCGCCCGGCCGGGCCAATGGGTTGCCGTGCTCGGCATTGGTGGCCTCGGCCATATCGCCGTCCAATATGCCCGCGCCATGGGCCTACGCGTAGCGGCGGTCGACGTCGCCGATGACAAGCTGGCGCTGGCAAAGTCGCTCGGCGCCGAAATACTGGTCAATGGCGCCCAGGAAGACGCTGTTGCGGCGATCCAGTCGAAGATCGCAGGCGCCCATGCCGCGGTGGTGACCGCTGTCGCCAGCAAAGCCTTCGAGCAGGCGATCCTGATGCTGAGGCCGGCCGGCACCGTCGCCTATATCGGGCTGCCCGGCGGCAAGTCGGACGAGATCCGCACCTCGATCTCAGCGATCACCAATTGGGAATTGAGCATCCGTGGCTCGAATGTCGGCACGCGCGCCGATCTTCATGAGGCGCTCGATTTCGCCGCCAATGGCTTGGTGCGCGCCAAGATCAGGACGGCGCGGCTGTCCCAGATCAACGCGATCTTCGACGAGATGCGGCAAGGCAAGATCGTCGGCCGCGTGGTGCTTGATCTGAGTCAGGGCGCCACCTAAATCGTCCCCATGGACGAGATTATCATCCATCGCTGCGCACCGGGCGATGAACCGCTATTCGATCGGGTCGCCGAAGAGGTTTTCGACGATCCGGTCGACCGCGCCAAGCTCACCCGCTATCTCTCGCTGCCGGGCCATCATCTTATCGTTGCCATCGAGACAGGAGTCATCGTCGGGCAGCTGACTGCCCTTTCCTACCAGCATCCGGAAAACCGTCCGGGTGATCTCTATATCGACGAGGTAGGCGTCAGTCCCTCCGCCCGTCGCCGGGGCGTCGCGACGAAGCTCATGGCAGCCGCGTTGGCGCTCGGAAAGGAAATCGGTTGCGCCGAGGCCTGGCTCGGCACCGAAGCCGAGAACCTGGATGCCCAAGCCTTTTACGAAAGCTTGGGGCGGAAGGCCGGACGGGTGATGTACTACACCTTCAAGCTTTAGGTTCATCCAGCCCGGCTCGCCTGTTGCAGCAGGCCATAGCGCTTGCGTCGCACCGTGATATGGTGCGGTCAGCAGGGAGAGATGCGGTGTGGATTGACAGGCATTTGCCGTCGCTCAGGCAGCGGCCGGGCTATGGGGTTATTGCCGCGGCGGTTTTCGTGGCAGTCGCCGCCGGCCTCAAGCTGGCGATGCCCGGCATGCAGCCCTTCCTTACCCTCTATCCGGCCGTTCTTCTCAGCGCCTTTGTCGGCGGGCGGCGGATCGGCATCGCGACGTTTATTGTCTGCACCGTCCTGGCGATCTACTTCCTCACCATCTCTGAGGCCGATCCCTCTCCCTACTGGGATATAGCAGCGGTCATCGGCTTCATCGTCGTCTGTGGTCTGATCCTCTTCGTCATCGACCTCCTCGACCAGTCCGTCCGGCGGCTCGAGCGTGAAAGGCGAGCCCTGCAGCTCGAGCGGCGGCGCCTCGAGCTCGCCTTCAAGGCGGCGGATATGGGGAGCTGGGAGATCGCTCCCGACGGCCGGCTCAACTGGGATGACAACTTCTACCGTGTAATCGGCCTCGACCCCACGAAGGATACGCCATCCGCCGAACGCTTCCTCGGGATGGTGCACCCTGAAGACCGGGAGCGCATGAGCCAGGCCAGGTTGCGCATGAAGGACGGCGAGGCGCCACCGCCGCGCGATGAATATCGCTTCTACCGGCCGGATGGGAAAATGATCTGGCTCGAAAATCATCGCGTCTCGGTCGATCAGGACGGCCGGCATTTCATCGGCATCACGCAGGACACCACGCGCCGGAAGAAAGCCGAAGCCCGCATCACCATGTTGTTGCGGGAGCTCGCGCATCGGGTGAAGAACCAATATGCCGTCATTCTGGCGGTGATCCGCGAAACCAGCAATCAAGCTCACTCTCGCGAGGAATTCGACGCGCTGATCCAGTCGCGCATCACGGCCCTTTCGCGTTCGCACGACCTTCTGGTTCAGGGAGAGGAAGAAGGCGCCGACCTGCATAGCCTGCTCCTCGCACATCTCGATACATTCGGAGTCAGGGATCGGCTCGCGACAAGCGGCCCGCAGCTCGTGCTCTCTTCATCGGCGGCGCAATATCTCGGCATGGCTTTTCATGAGCTTGCGACGAATGCCACGAAACACGGAGCGTTTTCGAAACCGGAAGGCCGCGTCAATGTAAGCTGGTCGCTCGATGGCGAGCCCGCCGCCCGGCTGTTCACGTTACGCTGGGAAGAGTCCGGAGGCCCCGAACTCGGCCCTGCCGCGGCGGCCGGTTTCGGCACCAAAGTGCTCGAAAAGCTTGCCCCGTCAGCACTGCGTGGCGAAGCGGCAATCACACGCCGAACGTCAGGTTTGTTGTGGGAATTGAAGGCGCCACATTCCGGACTTGTCGGCAACTGAGAAATGACGGCCGATCTCGGTGATCGGCCGCCTGTGTAGTTACGGTCAGAGATTGAACCGAAGCTGGATACCCGGCTCATCACGCCAGTAAGGCCTTGGGTAGTACCATCCGCCATAATAATAATCGTAGCCCTGACGACGGTGACGATAGCGCTTGCCGTAACGCTTCTCGTAACGCCAATGCCGATTCTTGTCGTAGTTGCGGTGCTTCTTATAGTGACCCTTCTTGTGATTGATCAGAAGAATGTCACTCGAAGCCTCCTGTTGTACTGGCTTCACAACCGGTGGCGCGGCCATGACACCCGTGGCGCCGAAGCTCAAGACAGCGGCGACGATCGAAGCGCGAACAAGGGAAGACTTAAATAAATTACTCATATCTACCTCCGTTGGCCTCTCAACCATTTGCCATCGGAAATTGTTCCCGTTAGACGCACTCTGATTTCCTAACAAGTATGTAATGGTCAAATATTCATAGGACCTCTGGAACTAACTCGATCGGAGATAATTCCAGAAGGGCTCAGTTGTTGAGAGTCGGTCTCATGAAAATCCTTCTGCAAAGATTCTCCCAATGGTTCCATTCTTTCGACGAAGATCGCGATCCCCCGATCATCGCCGCGAAGGCACCTCAAGATAGCTCGCGCATCGGCATGATCGGTTGGTACTGATCAGTTCCCAGCGACTGGTCCGATTGCAGAATTCGGGTCGTCCCAGTTGTTAAGGCCGGGTGTCGGCGGCGAGCCGGGTATCCAGCGTCCATGGCCCACCGAGTTCCCATTGATGGTTAACACGGCCCCGTAAATTTGCGGCTCCGCCCTTTCAAAGCGTTAGGAGCTCGCATGGTAAATGCCGCAGCGAAAGGGACAACGACATGACAACGGCCTTTGCGGCAAAAACCGAGTTTGACGAGATTGAGCTCGCTCACAAAAGCAAGCATTTCACCAAGATGCTGCAATCGGTCGAGATATTGCACCGTCGTTTCCTGGATGTGATCACGTCGGAACTCGGGCGCCGGGACAAGGCCTTGAGCGCTGTACAGGCGCTGATCCTCTGCCACGCCAATGAACGGCCGATGTCGCTTGGCCAGCTCCAGGCCATCGGTCAGTATGAGGGAACCAACCTCACCTACAACGTCACCAAATTGGCGGAAGGCGGCTACGTCAAATTGTCCCGGCCGCAATGGGACAAGAGATCCAGCCTCATCGAATTGACCGAGGAAGGCCGCCAGGTCGCGCAGGTCATCCTTTGCGCACTCGATATCCATGCCGACTCGCTCGCCGGTATTGGCATTTCGACACAGGAATTGAAGCTCCTCACGCGGGCGCTCAAGGATATCAATCACCTCTGGTCGAACTAGGCGAGCCTCACGCCTCCGCGGCTTTCGTTTTGAGAGTCGAGGGCGCGCCGGAGTTGCTGCGCCGCGCATAGGCAGCCGACATGCGATTCTCGACGGATGCCTGGAGTACGGTGAGGATCGACACCATGACGAGGTAATAAATCAGGGCGGCCGCGTACCATTCGGTGAAGCGGAAGCTCGCCGAGATGGACAGCTGCGTGACGGTCATCATCTCCCGCAAGGAGATCGTATAAGCGAGAGATGTCGACTTCAGCAGCGAGATGAACTCGTTCATCAGCGGCGGCAGGGCGATCCGGAAGGCCTGCGGCAGGACGACGAGGAAGAAGACCTGGCCGCGATGCAGCCCAAGCGCCGCCGCCGCCTCCGCCTGGCCCTTGGGCACCGACATGAGCGCGGCGCGCATGATCTCGGCATTGAAGGCAACACCGACCAAGGTCATGGCGATCGCAGCGGCCAGGAATGGACTGAACCAGTCCGACCGCAGGGCTGGAAAGATCTGAGGCAGGCCATTCCAGACGAACAGCAGAACCAGCACCAGTGGGGCGCTGCGGAAAATCCACTGATAGACTTTCAACGGCCAGCGGTAGCGGCGTTGGGCCTGAAGGCCCAGCGCCACCGGAAGGCAGAGCACCACTGAAGCGAGTTGAACGACGACCGACAGCGCAATGGTGACCAGCGCGCCCTTCAGGAGAGCAGAGCTGAGCAGTGCATCGAGAAAGATGCGCGGATCGAACAGCATCGCCTGACCGGCTTCAGGAGTCGTAATCGACTGCGAAGTCAGCGGCGGGCATGTTGTATTTCTTAGCGATCGCCTCGATCTCACCCGCCTTGTGCAGCGCCTTCAACGCCTCGCGCAATGCTTTGAGATCTTCGGGACTCTTGCGAATATAAATGCCGTAGATGCCTTCCGGCGGATAGGTGTAGGCGACCTTCAGCTGTCCGTCGGTCTGCTTGACGCGCACCGAGGCCTCGGCAATTTCAGTCAAGGTGGCATCAGCACGACCGATCAGCACCTGCTGGGCCGCGGCAACTTGCGATTCGTAGGTGCTCGCCACGACGAGATCACGACCTTCTTTCGCGAACTTCTCGTTCAACTCCTGCGGAATATTGGCGTATGCCGTTCCCGCCTCCAGCGCCACGCGCTTGCCGCTCAGGTCTTCGGGCGCCTTGATGTCGGTATTCGTGGCCAAGGTGACGATGGCGGACGACGACTTCAGATAAGGTGCACCGTCATAGGATTGCCGACGTTTGTCGTTGAGATAGATGCCGCTGATGACGAAATCGCAGCGGCCGGAAGCCAATGATGGCAAAAGGCCATCGAAACCGGACGTCGTGAACTTGACCTCGGTCACCGCCCAGTGCTTCGCCAGCGCGTCGGCGATGTCGATATCGATACCGATCGGGCGGGTGTCCGAGGGCTTCTCAAGGTAGGTCAGCGGCGGGAAGCCGGCCGTCGTACAGATATTGAGCTTGCCCTTTGACGCGAAGGACGGCTTCACCGTATCGGCCGATGCGGTGGATAAGGTCATCGTCACTGCCGTCAAGGCACAAAGAAACCCTCCGGCAAAACCGGTCTTCATGGCCATTTCCATCTCCTAGATTATTTTTTGAGTTTGAGTTCTTCGACGATGCTTGCCCATTCGCTCGCATCGAAGGCCGGGAGGATCAGCGGTTCGACATGGCCGTCGCGCCGCGCCGTCATCACATATTGCATCATGCTGGTTTCGTCCGGCATTTCGAAGACCTGCACGAAATCGTAAGGGCCCATCGTGGCGTAGAGACAGACACTGCGGCCGCCGAGCGCCTCGACCCGTTCCTTGCTGATGCGGCCACGCTCCGGCGAATTGCCGAGCTCGTCGAGCCCTTTCTGGGTCAGCCGCATGAGGGAAATATAATATGGCATGGCTTTCCTCGAACTCAGCGACGCGCCGCCTTGAGGCCGGCAATGACATCCTCCGTCTTGGAGACGACACCAAAAATACCGTCCTCGACAGTCACCATGTGGACCGCGGCCTCATGCGCATAGGCGTCGCCGCTGGCGCAGGCATCCTCGACGAGCAGGTTCTGGAAATTGCGGTCCTGCGCCTCGCGCAATGTGGTGTGCACGCAGACATCCGTCGTGCAGCCGGTGAACAGGAGATGCGTTATCCCGCGGGCGCGCAGGACATGCTCGAGGTCGGTATAGGTGAAGGCGCCATTGGCGGTCTTGTCGACGATGATGTCCTCCGGCTCGACGTCGATCTCGGGCACGATCTCATAGCCGGGCGAAGAGCGCAGCAGGACCTGGGTGTCGTCGATGCCGGCGCGCTTGCGGCGCCAGATCTCGTAAGGGGTCATATCGGCACGATCGGCGCGGTAACCCTGGCGGGTATGGACGATGGCGCAGCCCGCCCCACGTGCCGCGGCGATGAGCGCGTTCACATTGGGGATGATCGCGCGTAGCGGTGCGGGATCATAACCTTTGCGGGCGAAATAGCCGTCCTCGGAGAGGAAATCGATCTGCAGGTCGATGACCAGCAGAGCGGTGACGGCGGGATCGAGATTGCCGTCATAAGGGTAATTGAAGGGTCTGGCGGTGATCGACATGAAGCATCCCTGATATGATGGCCGGGAGCGTATCGGGCTGTTATCATGTTGACAAACTATTTGAATTACCTGATTTTTGTATAGAATGCCTAAACAATCAAGCAGCATGAACCGGCTGGAGCTCGGCTATTTACGAGCCTTCGAAGCGGTTGCACGCCTCGGTCATGTCGGTGCGGCGGCGCTGGAACTCAACCTGACCCCGGGCGCCGTCAGCCAGCAACTGCGCAAGCTGCAATCCTCGCTTGCCGTCGACCTTTTCGAGCGCGACGGGCGCCGCATCCGGCTCAGCCCGAAGGGGAGCGAGCTGCATCGGACCGTTACGGCCGCGCTGGACGATATCGGTAATTGCGTGAACGACCTTGCCGTCAAGCCCGACGGGGAACAAGCGGACAGCATTCGCCTTTCGGTTCCGCCAGCTCTAGGCGTCGCCTGGCTCTCTTCTCTCATGTTCGATTTTTGCCAAAGCTTCGGTCTCACTTCCTTCAAGATGACGGCCGCCATCGATGTGGCACAGGTCGACTGGCGACAGACCGACGTCGCCATCACCTACGGTGCGCCGCCAAAGGAAGGATTCGCCTGGCGCTACATCGCTACCGTAAAGCTCAGGCCCATCTGCAGCCCGGCTTTGCTCAACTCGGCCGACGGGCTGCGCTCCCTCGCAGACATCGTCGATCAATGGCTGCTGCATGAAGACGACGGTACCGAATGGCGGCGCTGGCTCTCGGCGGCGAAGATACGCCGTGTGCCGCGGCGCAATGCGTATTACAGCACCTTGATGATGGCGATCGCGGCGGCGATCGAAGGGAGAGGCCTGGCGCTGGTCAGCGATCTCCTGGCGCAGGACTATCTGAAGTCCGGGCGTCTGGTGCGTCCCTATGATATCGGCGTCGAGGCGACGCGGAGCTATTATTGTATCTGCCCGGAAAACCGCGCCGGAGAGCCCCTCATCGAGCGTTTCATGGACTGGATCACGTCGACCAGCCAGGTGGAATATGCTCTGCGTGGCCAACCGCAAGACTAGAGGTCGCGCTTGCCCATCACGACGACATCACGCATGTCGTAGCCAAGCGCTGCATAAAATTCACGCACTTGCACATTCTCGGTGCGGATCATCAGATTGACCGACCAGATGCCGCGCTCCTTGAGCCAGGATTCGCCTGCCTCCACCGTCGCCCGGCCCAAGCCCCTGCCCTGATGCTCCGGCGCCACGGAAAGGTAGTAGTACCAGCCGCGGTGGCCGTCATGACCAACCAGAACAGAGGCCACCACTTGGCCGCTGTCGACGCCGACGAGTATATCGGACGCTTCTTTGCCGCGTGCGAAGTCGATGTCGCGACGTGCGTCGTTCCAGGGCCGAACCAGGCCGCAGGCTGTCCACAAGGCGACAACCTGCCCGATGTCGCCGTCTTCGATCGGCCGGAAAGATATCACGGAGGCAGCACCTTATTGGGGTTGAGGATGCCCTTGGGGTCGAACAGCTGCTTCACGCCACGCATCATCTGCAGTTCGATCGGCGATTTGATCCTGGTCATCATGTCACGCTTCAGCCGGCCAATGCCGTGCTCGGCGCTGATCGAGCCGCCGTGCTTCAGGACGACATCGAAGACGACCTCGTTCATCGCGTTCCACTGGGCGAGGAATGCCTGCTTGTCCATGCCGACCGGCTGGCTCACATTGAAATGCAGATTGCCGTCGCCGATATGGCCGAAAGGCATGGGCCGCGCTCCGGGCATGAAGCGGTGGACCGCCGCGAGTCCTGCTTCGACAAACGCTGGAAGCTCGGAGATCGGCACCGATATGTCATGCTTGATCGAGCCGCCCTCGCGCTTCTGCACTTCGACGATCGCTTGGCGAGTAAACCAGATGTCCTTGCGCTGCGCTTCCGACTGGGCGATCGTCGCGTTCTTCACGACCCCCTGCTCTGCCGCTTCGCCCAGGATCTCCGTCAGCAGGCTCGCGAGGTCACCCGAACCCGACAGCTCGATCAGCACATACCAGGGCGCCGCTTCCGCGAAGGGATCGCGCACCGCGAAATGCTTGATGGTGAATTCGAAACCATTGCGCGGGAAGAGCTCGAGGGCGGTCACGCGCCCACTACTCCTCTGGCGCGCCAGCGCCAGGAGATCGAGAGCGGCCTTGACCGAGGGGAGTGCCACAAAAGCCGTGGCGTGGTCGGTGGGACGCGGGAACAGCTTCATCACCGCGCCGGTGATCACGCCCAGCGTGCCCTCGGCGCCGATGAAGAGGTTCTTCAGATCATAGCCGGTATTGTCCTTGCGCAGACTTTTGAGGCCGTTCCAGATGCGGCCATCGGCCAGCACGACCTCTAGCCCGAGGCAGAGATCGCGGGTATTGCCATAAGCGAGTACACCCAGGCCGCCGGCATTGGTCGAGAGATTGCCACCGATGCGGCAGGAGCCCTCCGACTCGAGGCTCAATGGAAAAAAGCGCCCAGCCTTCTCGGCCTCATCCTGCATCGTCTTGAGCGTGACCCCCGCATCGACGGTGATGCTGTGGTTCAACGCATCGACATTGCGGATGCGCGTCATGCGGTCGAGCGACAGCAACACTTCATCACCGTTTTCAAAGGGTATCTGACCACCGACGAGGCCGGTATTACCGCTTTGCGGCACGATCGCGGTTTCAGTTTCATCGGCGATCGCCAATATTCTGGAGACCTCCTCGGTCGAAGCGGGTCTCAAGACCAGAGGCGACTTGCCGACCCAGATCTCGCGCCATTCCGTCATATAGGCGGCCATCGCCGCGGGATCGGTGATGGCATATTTGTCGCCGACCACGGCGGCGAGACGGGCCAGCGTCTGTGGGGAAGGTTTGGTCGTCATTCACTTTCCTCAGGGCGAGGGGCGGCGGCGCGCCGCAAACGATCATTGATCGCCTCGCCCAGCCCCTTTTTGGGAATGGGCGCCACGGCGATGGCGGCAACGCCGCTGGCATCGATCTCATGCAGAAGCCGGAAGAGATTGGCTGCCGCTTCGACCAGATCACCCGAGGGCGAAAGATTGTAGCGGCTGTCGGAAGCCTTGCCGAAAGCGAGATAGGTCTCGCCCTCGCGTGGCGCTGTTGCCTCAAGGCGAATGACTGCCCTCGGCGCGTAGTGGCTTTCGAGCTGACCCGGCGCTGAAGGTTTCTTGGCGTCACCGCCCGACACGAGCGCATAGCCCAGCACGCGCTCGATCTCTTCGCGCGCCAGCCCGCCGGGGCGGAGCAGGCTCGGCGATCCGTCGAGGAAGCCGACGATGGTCGATTCGAGCCCGATGGCCGATGGGCCGCCATCGAGAATGACACTGACCTTGTTGCCGAGACCCGCCTTCACATGTGCGGCCGTCGTCGGGCTGATGCGGCCCGACGGATTGGCGCTCGGCGCCACCACCGGCCGGCGTACCGCCTTCAGCAGGTCCTGAGCCAGAGGATGGTTCGGCACCCGGATGGCCAGGCTAGGAAGTCCCGCCGAAGCCAGAAGCGAAACAGGGCACCCTTGGCGACGCGGAACGACCAGGGTCAACGGCCCCGGCCAGAACAATTTGGCGAGCTCGCTCGCCTTGGGACCAAACTCGCCCAGCGCCGCGGCCTCTTCCAGCGACGGCACATGCACGATGAGCGGGTTGAAGGCCGGCCGGCCCTTGGCGGCGAAGACCTGGGCGACTGCCCGGTCCTGCGTCGCATCGGCGCCGAGGCCGTAGACGGTCTCGGTCGGGAAGGCGACCAGCTTGCCTGCGATCAGGGCCTCGGCGGCCAAAGTGACGGATTGGGTCAGAGGAGCTTCCCGGTTGCAATTTGGGGAGGGTCTCTATAGCAGCTTAGACAGGATGACGTCACTCATCGGTCTCATTTACTCCCCGATTTCGACGGCCATTTCCTCCTCGCCGGGGACGTGCTTAGCTCTCCTGGTGTGGCCGACCTCGATCGGTACAATTATAGCCCTTTGATTGACCTCCAGTCCGAATTATTCGTAAGCCAGGCACCATGACGACCTTGCTGCTCCACCATCATTCGAGCCTCGCGCATGAAAACCCGCCAGGTCACCCTGAGCGCGTCGACCGCATCAAGGCCATCAACCAGATCCTTTCGCATGCGCATTTCAAGCCGTTGCGGCGCAAGCAGGCGCCCCTGGCGCGCGATGAAGACATCATGCGGGCGCATCCCGATGGATATCTGAAGCAGATTCGTGAAATCGCGCCACATGAAGGTTTTGTCCAGATCGACATGGACACGTTCATGTCGCCGGGCACGCTCGATGCTGCCTTGCGGGGCGCCGGCGCGGCGGTCGCCGCCGTCGATGCCGTCTTCTCGGGCGAGGCGGACAATGCCTTCTGCGCCACGCGTCCGCCCGGCCATCACGCCGAGGCACGCCGCGCCATGGGCTTCTGCCTGTTCAACAATGCTGCGATCGCAGCGCTCTATGCACGCGCGCGTTATGATGCCGAACGCGTCGCCGTCGTCGATTTCGATGTCCATCACGGCAATGGCACGCAGGATATCTTCTGGTCGGACGGCGATCTCTTCTATGGATCGACACATCAGATGCCGCTCTATCCGGGCACGGGGGCGGCCTCTGAAACCGGTGTCGGCAACATCTTCAATGCCCCCTTGCATGATGGTGACGGCGGACCGCAATTCCGTTCCGCCATGGCCAACGCGATCTTGCCGGCGCTCGACGCTTTCGGACCTGATCTCGTCATCATCTCCGCCGGTTTCGACGCCCACCGCGAGGATCCCCTGGGCGGTCTCAATCTGACCGAGGAAGACTTCGTCTGGGCCACGCTCAATCTCATGGAGGTCGCCGACAAACATGCCGACGGCCGCGTTGTATCGGTCCTCGAGGGCGGCTATGACATACGCGCGCTGGCTGCTTCGGTCGCCGTGCATGTCCAGGCGCTGATCCGGGGCAGCGGCGAGCGGACACTGTTTGACCATGAGGACGATGAAGATGGCGACTGAGAAGACCCCGATCGCGGGCATGAATTTCGAGACGGCGCTGGCCGAGCTTGAGGATATCGTCGAGAAGCTCGAATCCGGCAAAGTCGATCTCGAAGCCTCGATCGCCATCTATGAGCGCGGCGAGGCGCTCAAGAAGCACTGCGAGAAACTGCTGAAAGATGCCGAGGCGCGCATCGAGAAGATCACGCTCAAGGCGGATGGCACGCCTTCCGGCACGGAACCTCTGGACGCGGGGTGAGCCGCGAGCGGCTCGACGAGGCCCTGGTCGCGCGCGGGCTCTACCCGACACGCTCGCGGGCCCGCGATGCGGTGAAACGCGGCACCGTCAAGGTCGATGGCATCACCGCCACCAAACCGGCCCAGCCGATCGCAGCGGAGGCGGTGCTCAGCATTGCCGACGAAGCACGCGCCTATGTGGCGCGCTCGGCGCTCAAGCTCAAGCATGCGCTCGACCACTTTGCCCTTTCGCCCAAAGGTCTCAATTGCCTCGATATCGGCGCCTCAACCGGGGGCTTCACCGAAGTCCTGCTGGAGCGCGGAGCAGCCCATGTCACCGCGATCGATGTCGGCAATGACCAGCTCGCGGCCGGCCTGCGTGCTGAGCCTCGCATAACCCTGTGGGAAGGGCTGAATGCGCGCGATCTGACCCGGGATCACCTGAGGACGCCTTTAGGCTTCATCGTCTGCGATGTGAGCTTCATCTCGCTCAAGCTGGCTCTGCCGGCCGCTCTCGGTCTCGCCGAGACCGGTGCCCGGCTCATCGCCCTGATCAAGCCGCAATTCGAAGCCGGCCGGGAGGCGCTCAGCAAGGATGGCATCATCAAGAGCGAGACGTTGCGTCAACAGATTTGCGACGATATCGCGTCTTGGCTAAAGGGCCACGGATGGGGTCCAATGGGCCTGACACCGTCTCCCCTCAAGGGTGGCAGCGGCAACACCGAATATCTGGTCGCGGCGGAGAAGATCGCATGACTCCCTTCGATAATCTCGCTTATGCCGGCAAGCAGGGCGCCCGTATCGCCTGGTATATGGGCCATTATTTCGCCGCACGGCGCTTCCGCGAGACGCAGTCGCCCAATGAGCGCAAGTCGAGCGGCAAAGGTCCTGGGAGCAACTACATCTTCGCGCAAATGGGTGAGCTCTTCGCACGCGATCTCGCCAATGTGGCCAAGGGTCATTATCCGACACCGCGCGATCACGACGGAACCTTCCGCGACATCATCGCGGCGAGTCGCCGTTATTTCGCCGACCTGCCGCAAGCGGCCGACCGCAAGGCGCAGGGCCAGGGCACGGAAATATACTCGCCGGAACTCGCCGAGAAATTTCCGGCCTACTTCCTGCAGAACTTCCACTTCCAGACCGGGGGCTATCTCACCGGGGAGTCGGCCAGGCTTTATGACATGCAGGTCGAGGTGCTGTTCTCCGGCACAGCCAATGCCATGCGCCGGCAATGCTTGGCACCGATCGCGCACTATCTGCGCCACAAGGATCAGCGCCGGATGGCGCTGCTCGATGTCGCCTGCGGCACGGGCCGCTTCGTCCGCTTCGCCAAGGAGGCGTTTCCGCGCCTCGCCGTGACCGGCAGCGATCTGTCGGAAGCCTATCTCGAAGAGGCGCGCAACCATGCCCGGCCGTTCAAGGTCGACTTCAAGCCCGGTCCCGCCGAGGCCCTGCCCTTCGCCGATCAGTCCTTCGACATCGTCACTTCGATCTATCTCTTCCATGAAGTGCCGCCAATGATCCGCCGCCAGATCGCCAAGGAATTCGCCCGCGTGCTCAAACCCGGCGGACTGCTTGTCTTCATGGATTCACTGCAGACCGGCGACACACCGAGGATCGACGCGATGCTGGAGGCCTTCCCGGCAAATTTCCACGAGCCGTACTATCCCTCATATCTGCGCGAGGATCTCAGCCGGATTTTCTCCGAGGCGGGATTTACGGACGTCAACTCCGAGCCGGTATTCCTGTCGAAACTGGTCGTCGCCCAAAAGCAGGAAGCCTAGGCGGCCTCACTTCTGATAGTGGCCACGAATAACCTGGCCCGTCGCTTCGTCGATGACAACGGCGTAGGACGGGATCGTGGGAGAGGGACTGCCAAGATACGTGCCCTTCTCGAACCTGCCGGGGTCAAAACCAATCGTCCTCGCTCCAGTCCCCGCATAAAAATCGACGAAGCAGTAGGACGAGAATTTGACGCCCTTCTGCTCCATATGTCGAAGCGCCAGAGCTAGATGCTCATCGGTTACGGCCGCTTGATGCAATTTTGAGACGTCGAAATTCTCGTCGCATAGATCCAAAGTCTTGTATAAAATGGATTTCGTGGCAGGTTGCTCCCCGACTTGAAGAAGCGATATCGGCTTTGATGTCGTCAATACCAGCGTTCGGCAGGCCTGGGACGTGACGACACAGAGCGGCCGCGTCGACGCATCCAAAACGGCCCCCTCCCAGCAGTGCTGAGCTTTCCTCAGGCATTGAAGAATATTCTCATCGCGAAGATGTCTATTGCTCTCGTACACGTCGGCAAGAACCTCCGCCACACCGCTGGCGCGTTCAGGCTCCTCCTCGGCCATGAGGTTGAGGAAGTCGGTTATTGTATCAGACACGCCGTCTGAGGCCTTGGCCGGTGAACTGGCAAAAGCTGGCAATCCCAGAAGTAGTAGCAGCACTTTCGCGATCAACGGAGCGGCCCTTCCCGGATAGATTCGCCCTATCCGGATGGCAAATTCGTGGCGTCCTGCGCGTTCTTCTCGCGCCAGGCCATGGGGCTCAGTCCGGTCACACGGCGGAATTCGCGGTTGAAGTTGGACTTGGTCTGGAAGCCCGCCTCGAACATCACCGCCGTCACCGCGTGATCGGTTTCCGCGAGCAAGCGGCAGGCCTCGCGGATGCGGTGGTCATTCACATATTGCGAGACATTGAGACCGGTGAGCCGGTTGATGGCGCCCGAGATACGCCGGGCCGGGATGCCGACACGGCGCGCCAGACGCGACAGATTGAGATTCTCGTCGCGGAACAGCGACTGCGTCAGCATGAGGCTATCAATGCGCGCCAGGATATCGCGATCCTCGGCGCTCGCCGGCGCAGGCGACGGCTCTGAGGTGATTTTTGCTTCGGGCTCGGGCTGGTTGCGTCCGGCGACCGTGGCGGCGAGCCCGAGAAGCAGAAGCCCCAGCACATTGGCGCTGCTGACCATGGCCGCGACATTGGCGCCCTTGGTCCATTCGAAATCGAGCAGCACGATTAAATCGAAAAGCGCCGAGACACAGAGCGCCAAAGCAGCGATCTGGAGGGCGCGGAAGGCCGGCAGGGCACCCTCCAAACGCGCCTCATCCAGCGCGTCAGGTCCGGTGCGGCCGAGGCGCAGGACCGCGAAGGCATATGACACATAGAGGATGATGAGCGCCGCATCGATCGCCCAAGGGAAAGTGAGGATCAGAAGGAGGATGACCAAAGGGGGCGCCAAATACGCAAGCGCACTCAACCCGCCGCGCGGATGATCGTCGTGGATCAGGGTGCGAAAGCTCGCATAGACGAGCGGCGGCAAAAGCCCCGCGGCGACCGGCAGAATGAACCGGACCTCCGACAGGCCGTAACCCCAGCGCAGGCCCACCAGCACCGACTGCACGGCGCAGAGCGCGATGAGGGCCAGAAAGGGCCGGTTAGCCCTGATCTCGTCATTACGGCGCACCAGGGCGGCGAAGAGCAGCACCAGGAGGAGCGCTACGACAAATGACACAGGCACGAAGAGCACGGGATACCCCTGAAAAGCCGGCACAATGGCCCAAATCGCGACCGGCTACGACCTCAAACATGTTCGAGGACGCGAAACAAGGCCTTCGGAAGCTGAGGTTAAGTTGACCGCTCCGGCGTCAGGAGGCAAAAAGGCCTGAGCTGGGGCAATCATCATCCTGACGCATCATGGCTGAAGAGCAGACGACGAACGGCAGCGGCCGTCTCAACAGCTGGAAGGAGATTGCGGCTTTCTTCGGCCGCGACGAGCGCACGGTCAAACGCTGGGAGCACCAGCGCGGCCTGCCGGTGCGCCGCATTCCGGGCGGCGGACGCAGCCCGGTCTATGCCTATCGCCACGATCTCGAGACGTGGCTCCGTCACGAAGCGAAGGCGGCCCAGGCCGCGAGCCCCGCTTCCCTGCAGGCGAAGGATCTTTATCTGAACGGCGTCTATCTCTGGCAGAAGCGCACGCCGGCGAGCCTGCGCAAGGCGGTCGAGATATTCCAGCAAGTGATCGCGCTCGACCCTAAGGACGCGCGGGCCCATGCCGGGCTCGCCACCGCCTATGACCTCCTCGTCGAGCAGGACGTGCTGTCGCCCGAGCAAGGCTTTCCGCTCGCCAAGGCAGCGGCCGAGCGCGCCATCGCGCTCGATGCGCGGAACGCGCAAGCGCAAAGCGTGCTCGCCGATATCGAGTTCTTCTGGCTGCGCCGGATCGACGAGGGTCTGCGGCGCTTCGCGCTCGCCTGCGAGCTCGATCCCCGGTCGGCGCAGGCCGCGCACTGGCATGCCGAGGCGCTGCTCTATGCGGGGCGCGCGCATGACGCCCTGGCCGAGATCGTCAAGGCGCAGGCGCTCGATCCGCAGTCACGCTCCATTCTCACGGCCAAGGCGCTCATTCTCTTCCGGACCGGCGGTGCCGCGGAAGCCGAAGGCCTGCTTGAGCAACTGATCGCCAACGAGCCCGATTATCCGCCCCCCTATTGGGGCCTCATCTTCATCGCGCTCGCGCGTGACGATCATCAGCGCTACCTCGATTTGTCACAACGCTTGTTCGAGGTGAGGAGCTTCACCGCCGGCAGCGCCATCATCGCGGCCGGACGGAAGGGATTGGCCCTCGACGGTCGCGGCGGAATGGCGGAAGCGATGCTCGCCGCGGCCGAACCCCACCACGCCTCAGGCGCCGTCACCGCTTATTACATGGCGCATATCCACGGCCTCAGGAACGACTGGCGGAACGCCGCGCGGTTCCTCAAGCAGTCGCTCGCCAAGAGTGAAGATTCGGTTGTCGATTACAGTGTCGACCCGGCCTTCCGGACCGTTCAGGCCAATCCCCTTTTCCAGGACCAGCTGGCGGCCACCGCCTTGCCCGTTATCAGCGGATAACAGCGGAACGGCTACAAATTTACAGCGGAATTATCAGGGGAAATAACAGGGGATTAACAGCGGAATATCAGGCATCTACAGCGGGAAAAAATAACAGGGGCGCGAGTATGACCCGCGCCCCCACTGTCTCAGCGCTTGGAAAGGAAGCTCCAGGCAGTCGGGAACGCCACCGCGGCCAGACCGGCCTTCAGCATGTCGCCCCACAGGAAGGGATAGAGGCCGAGCTCAAGCACCTTGTCGAAACCGGTGAAGGCGTAGCCGAGCCAGAGCAGTCCCGGAATATAGAGCACCGCGGCGCCAAGCATCATCACGCCGAACATGCTGAGCACGCGGCGGTCATAGCCCCTTTCGGCAAACCAGCCGACCACGGCGGCGGCGAGGATAAAGCCGACCAGATAACCGCCGGTCGGTCCCAGAAGCACCGGCATGCCGGCGCGGAACTCAGCGAAAACCGGCAGGCCGGCGAGGCCTTCGATCAGATAGAGCGTCACCGCGGCCGCGCCGAGGCGGAAGCCGAAAGCCGCGCCGACGGCCAGGACGGCGAAAGTCTGCATCGTCACCGGCACCAGCGGCAGGTGGATGGTGATCTGCGCGCAAATCGCGATGAACAGGCTGCCCAGCACCACGAGAAGCGCCTGCTTCGTCCATGAACCCGATACCGGCCAGACCCGGCTTGCCAGTGTTGTCGTCGATGTGGTCATCTATGCCCTCGTTTGTTGACTTCTTAACCCCGTGAACGCGCTGCAAAATATAGAGCCGGCGCGTTTGGCTCACAACTGATCTTTCGGCCCGATGGTATCCCTCAGTTTCGACCGCGATTTCAACATAGAATCTGGCCCGGCCATGGAGCTGTCGCCACTCGTCCGGCGCGTCCTGGCCGACAATCCGGGGCCTTTCACCTTCAAGGGCACGGCGAGCTTCATCGTCGGGCGCGGCGAGGTGGCGATCATCGATCCAGGCCCCGACAGCGACCAGCATCTGGCCGCGCTACTCGCGGCGGTACGCGGCGAGACCGTCAGCCATATTCTGGTGACGCACAGCCATCTGGACCATTCCCCCCTGGCGCATCGCCTCAAGGCGGCGACCGGCGCCACCACCGTAGGCTACGGGCCGTTTGGCCGCCCCGAATCATCCGATTCCGGCCTGCCCCGTCTCGACGCCAGCATCGACACCGATTTCGACCCTGATATCAAATTGCGCCATGGCGAGGCGGTTGCCGGCAAGGGCTGGACCCTCGCGGGCGTATTCACCCCGGGCCATATGTCGAACCATATGAGCTACGCGCTGGCCGAGGAAAAAACGCTGTTCTGCGGCGACCATGTCATGGCCTGGGCAACCAGCGTCATCGCCCCGCCCGACGGCAATATGGGCCAGTATTTCGCCTCGCTGCGCCTGCTGCTCGAGCGTGACGACACCCTCTATCATCCGGCTCACGGGCCGTCGCGGGCCGAGCCGAAATCGCTCGTGCGGGCCTATCTGGTGCACCGGAAAATGCGCGAGGACGCCATATTGGCGAGGCTCAAGGCCGGCGACCGGACCATCGCCGAGATCGTCCGAGCCAATTATGCCGACATCGACCCGCGCCTCCATGCGGCGGCCGGGCTATCGACTCTCGCCCATATCGAGCACCTGATCGAGCGCGGGCTGGTCCGCCCGGACCCGCAAGAACCTTCCCTCACACAATATTTCGCAACATAAATTGTATGTCTTTAAAGGTGGACCTCTGAAAACATCTGTGCCAGAAACGCGCCGCCGGGGCATCCTCGGCCCCTCACGCGCAATCAAGGCGAATCATGAGTGAATCCAAAGGCTTAATGGCCGGAAAACGCGGCCTGATCATGGGTGTGGCGAATAACCGGTCGATCGGCTGGGGCATCGCCCAGGCCTGCGCACGCCATGGCGCCGAACTCGCCTTCACCTATCAGGGCGACGCCCTCAAGAAGCGGGTCGAGCCGCTCGCCGCCGGCATCGGCTCCAAGCTCGTGCTGCCCTGCGACGTGACCGACATGGCTTCGGTCGACCAGACTTTCGCCGCCATCGGCCAGGAATGGGGCGAGCTCGATTTCGTTGTCCATGCCATCGCCTTCTCCGACAAGGATGAGTTGACCGGCCGCTATGTCGACACGACGGCCGACAACTTCACCAAGACGATGTTCATTTCCTGCTACAGCTTCACCGCCATCGCGCAGCGGGCCGAGAAGCTGATGAGCAAAGGCGGCTCCCTTCTCACCCTCACCTATTACGGGGCGGAGAAATGGATGCCGCATTACAATGTGATGGGCGTGGCCAAGGCGGCGCTCGAGGCCTCGGTGCGCTATATGGCGGCCGATCTCGGCCCCAAGAATATCCGCGTCAACGCCATTTCCGCCGGCCCGATCAAGACGCTTGCCGCCTCGGGCATCGGCGACTTCCGCTACATCCTCAAATGGAACGAATACAACTCGCCGCTCAGGCGTACCGTGACCATCGACGAGGTCGGCGATTCGGGTCTCTATCTTCTGTCCGATCTCGGCCGGGGCGTCACCGGCGAGATCATGCATGTCGATGCCGGCTACCACATTGTCGGCATGAAGAATCCGGAAGCTCCCGACATCACGGTCGCGCAAAACGGTGATTGAGCCCAATCCGCCGATCTATTTCATCCGCCACGGCGAAACCGACTGGAATCTCGAAGGCCGCATCCAGGGTCAGATCGACATTCCGCTCAACGATACCGGCCACCAGCAGGCGGTCGCCATTTCGCGCGGCCTGAAAAGCTATCTCGGCAAGACGAAAATCGACCTCTTCGTGACGAGCCCGCTGACGCGCACGCGCCAGACCATGGGTTATCTGGCGCGTGAATTCGACCTCCCCGCCGCGCGGGTCGAGACAGAGCCCGCCATGCTCGAGCTCGCTTTCGGCATCTGGGAGGGCCATTATTTCAAGGACCTCAAGACCAGCCCGAACTATCCGAAAGACCTGACCGAGCGCTTCCACTGGCGCCCGCAGGATGGCGAAAGTTATGAAGAGGGCCTCGAGCGGGTCAAGCAATGGATCGGCCGGCTCGACGGGCCGACGGTCATCGTTGCCCATGGCGCCATCGGGCGCTGCCTCATCGGCCTCGTCTCCAGCCTCAAACCGGCAGAGATGGTAAAGATGCCGACGCCGCAAGGTCACTTCTGCCGGCTCCAGGACGGGCGCATCGACTGGTTCGACAGCAGCGGCCATCCGGCAAACAACACGGCGACCGGCAGCGGTATTTGACGGCATCGCCATTGCGCCTTAATCAGTTCCCCCATGTCGCATAACAGCTTCGGCCATATGTTCCGGATGACGACCTTTGGTGAAAGCCACGGGCCGGCGCTCGGCTGCGTGGTCGATGGCTGTCCGCCCGGGATTTCTCTCACCGCCGACGAAATCCAGGCCTATCTCGACAAGCGCAAACCGGGCCAGTCGCGCTTCACAACGCAGCGGCGTGAGCCGGACGCGGTGAAGATCCTGTCCGGAGTCTTCGAGGACGAACGCACCGGTGGACAGATCACCACCGGCACGCCGATCGCGCTTCTCATCGAGAATGTCGACCAGCGCTCCAAGGATTATTCGGCGATCCGCGACAAGTTCCGCCCGGGCCATGCCGACTTCACCTATCTCGCGAAATATGGCGTGCGCGACTATCGCGGCGGCGGACGTTCGTCAGCGCGCGAGACGGCCGCGCGGGTGGCCGCCGGCGCCATTGCCCGCAAGATCATTCCGAATGTGACGGTGCGCGGCGCGCTCATCCAGATCGGCCCGCACAAGATCGATCGCACGCATTGGAACTGGGACGAGGTCGACCGCAATCCCTTTTTCACACCCGATGCAGCGGCCGTGCAGCCGTGGTCGGCCTATCTCGACGGGGTGCGCAAATCGGGTTCGTCCGCGGGCGCCATCGTCGAAGTGGTGGCGACCGGCGTGCCGCCCGGCTGGGGCGCGCCGCTATACGGCAAGCTCGACCAGGACATCGCCGCCGCGATGATGAGCATCAATGCGGTGAAGGGCGTCGAGATCGGCGCCGGCTTCGCCGCCGCACTGCTCTCTGGCGAGGAAAATGCCGATGAGATGCGCATGCGCCACGGCAAGGCCGAGTTCAGCACCAATAACGCCGGCGGCATATTGGGCGGCATCTCGACCGGCCAGGAAATCGTGGTGCGTTTCGCGGTGAAGCCGACCTCGTCGATCCTGTCGCCGCGCAAGACAGTGACGGCGACCGGAGAGAACACCGATATCGTGACCACCGGCCGCCACGACCCCTGCGTCGGCATCCGCGCCGTCCCGGTCGGCGAGGCCATGCTCGCCATTGTTCTGGCCGACCATTTCCTCCGCCATCGCGGCCAGACCGGCGCGCAATAGGTCGATTGCAGATGCGGGCAGATGCCTGGAGTGAACTATTCCGGCGCTCATCAAGAACTTTTTCACCCCAATTCCACTATTCGTTTCTATTTCGAAACAGGAACTTCGAGGTCAACTCCCGTTGGCAATAACGGCCACTCGTTCAGAAAGAAGATGACGACGTCGTCTGGCTTTGCCAGTATGTCGTCGATCAGAGGGTCGCTTGTCTTTCAGGAGGTATGAATGCCCGTATCCGTGAAGCAACTTCTCAGCGCCGCCAATGAGGCGGTACCGAAGATCAGCGCCGATGAGGCGCGCAAGCTCATGGCCAAGGATGCGCTCGTCGTCGATGTGCGTGACGGCACGGAAGTCGCCAAGACCGGCAAGCTCAAGGGCGCAGTCCATGTCTCGCGCGGCATGATCGAATTCCGCGCCGATTCCGATACACCTTATCACGACCCGCAGTTCCGTAAGGACCGGCCGGTCATTCTCTATTGCGCCTCGGGCGGCCGCTCGGCGCTCGCCGGCAAGGTACTGAAGGATATGGGCTACACAAACGTCCACAATCTCGGCGGCTTCAAGGATGCCGCCGATGCCGGGCTCGAGGTCGAACCGGCATAGCCTGGAACCGCCCAACTCTTGCTATATTACGCCAGACGCGGGCATGGCGGCCTGCGTCTGGAGACGCTCAATGTTCGACGATTTTGATAGCGCAGAAATACCCACAGGGGTCACGTCAATCTTCGTGCGCCGTTCGGGGAGCGGCCCGCCGCTTCTTCTTCTGCATGGTTTTCCACAAACGCACATGATGTGGCGGGATGTGGCGCCCGCGCTTGCCCGGAAATTCACTGTCGTCTGCGCGGATCTCAGGGGTTATGGGCAAAGCGGCTGCCCGCCTTCGGATGCCGATCACGCGCCTTACTCAAAGCGGGCCATGGCCCTCGACATGATCACGGTCATGGAGACACTGGGATTTCCGGAGTTTTTCGTTGCCGGTCATGATCGTGGCGGACGGGTCGCCTATCGGATGGCGCTCGACCATCCGCATCGCGTGAGCAAGGCGGCGGTGCTCGACGTCATCCCGACAGGCGAGGCCTGGACTCGCGCCGATGCGGACTTCGCTCTTGGCTTCTGGCCGTGGTCGCTGCTGGCTCAGGACGAGCCGTTGCCGGAACGCATTCTCACCGCCGCCGCCGAAGCCATCATCGACAATGCCTTGGACAATTGGGGCTCGGCATCCGAGACGTTTTCTCCGGGCATTCGTTCAGCCTATGCCGATGTGTTGCGTGATCCGGCTCACGCGCATGCGATCTGCGAGGAATATCGCGCCGCCGCCGCCATCGACCGCGATCATGATGAGGCCGACCGCAAGGCAGGACGACTCATCGCCTGCCCGCTCCTGGCCTTGTGGAGCGGCAAGGGGCCGCTCGCGAGCTGGTACAAGAATGACGGCGGCCCGATCGGTATCTGGCGGAAATGGGCCGCGAGTGTTCAGGGCGAGGCGCTTGCGGGCGGCCACTTCTTTCCGGAGGAGTTGCCCGATCAGACGGCCACGCTGCTCTCCCGGTTCTTCACCGATACATAGTCATTTGGCGTAGTCTTCGAACTCCCAACGGCCAAGCTGCCCCAGCTTCTGCGCCGCCCCCTGCCAATCCGCCGCCGAGCAATGCTCGGCATATGTCGAGAGAAAACGACGAATGCCGTCGAGATCATAGCGCTTCACGATCAAGCGGCGGCGCCCGGAAATCACGTCGGCTTCGCCCAGTTCGCGCTCCAGCCATTTCGGAGTGCAGACCAGAATATCGAAGGATTCACTTCCCGCATCGTCCGACGGACCGAAGAATGCCTGCAGCAGAAAGCTGAAGCAGTCCGCTTCGTCGGGGCGATAGTCGTCAAGGTCGATGTCTGGACTATGCAGCTTTTTTGATCCGCGGCGTGACTTTGCTCATGGCCAGCTCAGAACAATGACATCTGATCCGGCGGCGGGGGCGGCGGCTTGGGCGCCGGCGCGCGGCGCTCTAGCGTCACCGGCGCGAAAGTGAGGGACGGATCCGGGCACGCCTTCACCAAAGCCAGAGCCTTGTCCGCTTCGACCCGGTCATTGGCGAGCCAGTCTTCGTGAAGATCGGGCGGCACGATCACCGGCATGCGGTGATGCAGATGCGCGATGGGCGGCAAAGCCTCGGTCGTCACGATGGCCGCGGTTTCGAGCTCGCTGCCCTCCGCCCCTTGCCAATGCTCCCAGATGCCGGCGAAGGCGAAGGGACCGCCATCGGCGCGGGCGATGTGATAGGCCTGCTTTCGACCCTCCGGCCCCGACCATTCATAGAAGCCGTCGGCCGGTATGAGACAACGCCGGCGCCGGATGGCGTTCTTGAAGGAGGCTTTCTCGAGGATGGTTTCGCTCCTCGCATTGGTGAGCGGCTTGCCCGGCGGCACTTCCTTCGCCCAGGACGGCACGAAGCCCCAGCGCACCAGGACCAGATGGCGGATCGCATCCCGCTCCGTCCGGATGATGGCGATCGGACTGCCCGGAGACACATAGGGCCGCGGCGGGAAATCATGTTCCTCGACATAACGCAGGAGCTCGCGCAGATGATCGGGCTTGGCGTTGAGCTTGTAGAGATTGCACATCAGGCGGCCTCGGATTTGACGAGGAGGCCGTCGAGCATCGCCGTCATGGCGCGTACTGCCTCCTGCGACGCCTTGCGCTGATCCTCGGCATTGGCGATGAGAAGCGAGGCATAAAGCATCGTGCCATTGAGGATATGCGCGGTGGCCTTGGGATCTATGGCACGCACCGTCCCCTCCTCGATCAGCTTCTTGAGCGTCGCCGTCATGTTGCGGATGCAGGCGGTCTGGCTCGGCCATTGCGAGGGATCGCCCAGGACGGCGGGACCGTCGCGCAGAATGATGCGCTGGATCTCGGGATCGAGCGCCATCTCGATATAGGTGACGCATTCATCGACGAAGCCTTGCCAGCGCGACGGCGCCTGGCGCGTCGCGGCATTCATGCGTGCCGACATCTCGGCGTCGATCTCAGCAATCACCGCTTGGAGGAGCCCCTTCTTGTCGCCGAAATGATGATAGAGCGCGCCGCGCGTCAAACCGGCTTCGGCGGTGAAGTCGTCCATCGAGGCGTCCGCATAGCCGACGGTGCCGAAGGCCTTGCGCGCCGCCGTCACCAGCTTCGCCCGCGTCTCGGCGATCATCTCCGTCCGGGGTTTATGAGCCATGCGCATTTTTCACTCACATACAGCGCGTAGGTCAATTGACATACGTCATGTATGTTATTATGTAGGATCACATACGCCCCGTATGTAGATGACGGACGCGTCAGAATCCAGGAGTTTTCCGATGTTTTCCCCTTATCGCGACATCTTCAGGGCGCCAGGCACGGTCGGCTTCGCCACTGCCGGCTTCATCGCCCGCCTGCCCTTCGCGATGGTGCCGATGGGGCTCGTCGCGATGCTCTCGCAGACGCATGGCGAATATTGGCTGGCGGGAGCCGTCTCGGCCACCTTCGCCCTCACCAATGCCCTGGTGTCGCCCAGGATATCAAGGCTCGTCGACCGCCATGGCCAGGCGCGCGTCCTCGCCCCCGCGACCATCATCGCGGTCAGCGCTTTCATCCTGCTGCTCGCCGCCACCACCTGGCGCTGGCCGAACGCCCTGCTTTTCCTCTTCGCCGCACTGGCCGGCGTCATGCCCAGCATGCCGGCGATGATCCGAGCGCGCTGGACGGAGATCTATCGCGACACGCCCAAGCTCAACACGGCCTTCGCCTTCGAGTCGGTCTCCGACGAGATCCTCTATATGACTGGCTCGGTTCTCTCGATCGGGCTGAGTGTCGGCCTGTTCCCGGAAGCGGGACCGCTGTTCGCCACGGTCTTCCTGGCGGTCGGCACCTTCCTGTTCCTGATCCAGAAGAAGACCGAGCCGCGCGTCCACGCCGCCGCGCGTACTGAGAGCGCTCCGGTCATCGCGTCGCGGCCGCTGCAGCTCATCACTTTCGTCCTTCTCGCGCTGGGCACGCTGCTCGGCACAGCGGAGGTCGCCGTCATCGCGCTCACCAAGGAGCTCGGGCAACCGGGCGCGGCGAGCTTTGTCCTGGCCGGCTATGCCGGAGGCTCGCTGGTGGTCGGCCTCGTCTTCGGCGTCCTGAAATTCAAAGCCAATCTGGCGCAGCAATTCGTCTTCGCGACCCTCATCGCCGCGCTCACCGCGCTTCCCCTCCCCTTCATCACCAATATTCCGATGCTGGGCCTGGCACTGTTCATCGCGGGCGCTGCGGTATCGCCGAGCTTCATCACCGCTTTCGGTCTGATCGAGCAGCGTATCCCGGTTGCCCGGCTCACCGAGGGCATGACCTGGGCGATGACCGGCATCGGCATCGGCATGGCGGCGGGCTCGTTCAGCGCCGGCTATGTGGTCGATGCCTATGGCCCGGCCAGCGGCTTCTGGGTTTCGGTCACCGCCGGCGTGATGGCGCTCGCCGCCGTCGCGAGCGGCTATCGCATTCTGGCCGACAGGACGCGCAACATCTGCCCGACGCCGATCCAGATGGCCTGCGACTGACGAGGAAGGTCATATTGGCCTCGGATTGAATCAATCAGCCCCATGGCTTAGGGCTACGCCCATGAGCGATCCGAAACCCTTTCCCCGAATCGGCGTCAGCGCCTGCGTGTGGCGGGACGGCAAGGTCCTGCTGGTCGAGCGCGGCAAGGAGCCGTGGAAGGGCAAATGGAGCCTGCCCGGCGGTGGCCTCGAATTCGGCGAAACGGTGCGGGCTGCCGCGGCGCGCGAGCTCGCGGAAGAGACCGGCGTCACCGCCGATCTCGTCAAGCTCGTCGATGTCGATGACGCGGTGATGCGCGACGCGACCGGCCGGCCCATCGCCCATTATTCGATCGTGTGCTTCACCGGCCATTGGCGCTCGGGCGAGCCTGTGGCGCGGGACGATGCGACCAATGTGCAATGGGCGGAGCGCGCCCTTCTCGACGACCTCGATATGACGCCCGGAACAGCCGACTACATCCGCCAGGCCTGGCAATTGTTAACGACTTGATTCAATAGGGGCCGCGGGCGTTAACCCTTTCCTAAGGATCAGGTAGTCCGGCCACATTGCTCTGATAAGTTTCAAATTGTGCTGATTCGGTTGGTGGGCTTGCCGGCGCCAGTGTAGCGGGCGTGCGGCTTCGCAAGCGTTTCCCTGCGTCACGGGAAATGCCCAAGGTGGATGGGATGGATAGAGAGACATTGGATACTGAGACCCCCGCGCCGCAGACCGAGCCGAAATATGTGGCGCTGCGCTACATCATGGAAGCCTGGGAAGAGGCCGTCTATGACGGCATCGATCCCGATTGCGTGGCGACGGCGGCAATTTTCGCCGCCATGTCCGACCTCATCACCACTTACGGTGAGGAGCCGGTGGCGCGCATGGCGGAACGCCTCCCGGAGCGCATCAGGGCGGGCGAGTTCACCCTCAACAAGACCCGGCAGTAGCCCGTAAAATTCGGCTTCATCGACGGGGCGCGTGCGGGCATAAGGTGCCATGGCGCGCTTCAAGATGACCATCGAATATGACGGCGGACCTTTTGCCGGCTGGCAGCTGCAGGCCGATGCCCTGACCGTTCAGGGCGTTCTGGAGAATGCCATCGCCGTGCTGACCCAGGGACGGCCGGTGGTGCACGCCGCCGGGCGCACCGACGCGGGCGTTCATGCCACGGGGCAAGTGGCGCATGTCGATCTCGAGCGCGCCTGGGATACACGGGTCTTGCGCAACGCCATCAACGCGCATCTGCGCCCGCATCCGGTGAGCGTGCTCGCCATCGAGGAAGTCTCCGAGGACTTCCATGCCCGCTTCAGCGCGCTGCGCCGCCATTATCTCTACCGGATCGTCAACCGGCCGGCGCCCCTGGCGCTTGACCAGGGCAAGGCCTGGTGGCATCCCGTGCCGCTCGACCACCTCGCGATGCATGAGGCGGCCCAGGCCCTCCTCGGCAAACATGATTTCACCACCTTCCGCGCCTCCTCCTGCCAGGCGCAATCGCCGGTCAAGACGCTCGACCGCTTCGATGTGATACGCAGCGGAGACGCGATCGATGTGGTCGTCGAGGCACGCTCCTTCCTGCATCATCAGGTGCGCTCGATGGTGGGATCGCTCAAGCTCGTCGGCGACGGCAAATGGCCGATCGCAGAGCTCGCCAGAGCGCTCCATGCCCGCGACCGCACCCGCTGCGGACCGGTTGCGCCGCCGACCGGCCTCTACCTTACGCAGGTGGATTACTGAAACGCGACAGATTGCGGTCATCTGACGGCATCCTCCTGGTCCTCACCGCGTCAGATTGCCGTCTCTTTTCCATCACTCATCGGATTCGGGGGCGTGTCTCGTGATCAGGAAATCGTGCCTTGCTGTTGCAGTCTCGCTCTTCACCCTGACCACCGCACAGGCGGCCGATATCGAGCCGCCTGCCGCCTTCGACTGGTCCGGCCCCTATGCCGGGATCATCGCGGGTTATTCCTGGTCGAAATTTGACACCTCGCCGACCGACTTGCCAGACAGCAGGACCACCAACTGGAACCAGTCCTTCGACGTCGACGGCGCACTGGTGGGTGCCGAAGCCGGGTGGAATCATCAGATGGACGCGCTGGTGCTCGGCATAGCCGCCGATGCCAGTGTCCTTGGCACCAAGGGCAGCTCCCTCATCGATCTCGACGACAGGGACTCCTATTATGTCGGCGAGCTCGAATGGCTGGCTACGTTGCGCGGGAAAGTCGGCTTTGCACTCGACAACGTGCTGCTCTTCGCGACCGGTGGCGTAGCCTTGACCGAAGCCAAGCTCGCCTATGAGGATTATGACGACGGTGTCCTGGATATCCGCTTCGAGGACAGCGACACGATGTTCGGCTGGGTCGCCGGCGGCGGCATCGAATTCGCGCTGGCGCCCGTTTCGGTGAAGATCGAATATCTCTATGCCGATTTCGGCAATCTCGATTTCCATCTGAGTGAAGAGATCTTCGGTGACGCCGAGGTCGACACGCATATCCTGCGCGGCGGCGTGATGTTTCACCTCTGAGCGCTTAGCGCGGATCCGAGCGGACCCGCTCCCTTCAGCAATGCGACAAGCTGGCTCTGCTGGCCGGTACCGGTCTTGTGGAGCACACGGGCGAGATAGCCACGGCTGCTCTTGACCGTGATGCCGCATTCCGCCGCCGCTTCTTTCAGCGTGCGCCCGGCGACGAGCGCCGAAGCGAGGCGCGCCTCGGCCGGCGTCAGATCGAACAGGCCGGTGAGAATTCCCGGAGACGGCACCAGCGCCGTGGCGCTGACCGCGGTCGCCGCGACCAGAATATCGGCGCCGGAAAAGATGTCATGCGCCGCCCGGCGCAGCGGCACCACATGCAGGATGACCGGCGGCGAGCCCTCACGCGCGGCGACGGGAATGGAGCGCACCAGAGGCTCGCGATCACTCCGGCTGGCCGCTATGGCCTCCTGCAGCAGCTGATTGGCCCGCTCGTCGGCAATGGCGAGGCCGCCGAAGGCCGCCGGCAGGAAAAGCCGCGGCATGTCTTCGAGCAGGGGATTGACGGCGAGGACGCGGCCGGCGACCGTCATCACCGCGGCCGGAAGCCCCAGCGCCGCGAGCGCTGAAACCATCGCCTGGGCACGCTCCATGCCGAGCCGTGCGGCGATCAGGCCGGCCCGCGCCATATGCGGGTGAAGAACATCGAGCATCTTGATGTCGCTTTTGAGATAAGGGCCGTCAGCCTCCCGCTTTCCGAAGACATAGACGGCCAGCTCACCGCCCGGCATGGGAATGATCGTGCCCATCTCACCCTTGAGCCCGAGCCTGCGCTTGTTCTGGAAGGGGATGTCGGCGGCGAGGAATTCCGCCGGGTAGTAGTCCTGAGCGATGACGAAGCCGGTGAATGGATTCCGGTGATAATAGGGAATCCGCCCGCTCTCCATCCATTGGCCAGAGGCACAGAAGCGCGCGGTGATCTCGTGGACGAGCTCAGTGGCGCGGAAGCGGATCGGCCGGATGCCGTCAAAGACGAACATCGTTCCGGCATGCGATCCCGACAGGCCTCCCAGATCGTCAAGCACCCCCGGCCACAGCTCGGGCAGAAAGGCAGCCTCATACAGGCGGTCGACAAGCGCCGGCACGTCGTCATGGCTGATGCTGCTGAGCAACCACCCCTCCCCTTCTCTCCCGCCATCATGCACAGCCCGAAGAGATTGGAAAGGCTTGCGCCGGTCCGGTCAGGCGCCTTGGTTCTGGGCCTTGGTCGTCATGATCACGCCGATGACGATGATCGCCGCGCCGAGCCAGGTCAAGAGCCGATAGTGTTCGTCGAGGAACAGGACTCCAGCGCCGAGGCCGATGGCCGCGGCGACATAGCCGATCTGGCTCAGATAGACCGGGCCGCCGACCGCCTGGAGGCGGAAATAGAAGGCGAACATCGCGGCGGCCGATGCCGCCTGCAGCAGCACCAGCCACGGCACGCCGCCAAGAGTGGCGAAGGAACCGACCTGCCCCAGGCCAAACACGGCCACCAACAGCATCGCCGCGGTGGCGAGATGGCTGCCGGCGGCAAGCTCGATCGGTCCCGTATCTTTCGGCCAGTCATAGGTACGATAGACATTGCCGAGCGCCAGGCAGACCGGCATCAGGAGCCCCATGACGACCCAGAAGATATCGGCCGGCCGGTCTGCCACGCCGCGCGTCGTCGCGACCATTACAGCGCCGATAAAGCCGACAACGATGCCGGCAACGCCGAGCGCGTTGGGCCGGCGCACACCCAGCAGGATCGACAGGATCAACGTCACGATCGGCGAGAGCGTGTACATGATGCCGGCATACCCTGCCCCCAGATGCGGAATGGCCGAGAACAGCAGAAGATTGGGAATGGCGTAGGAGATGAGCGCTGCGATGATGAAGTAACGCAGGCGATGCGGGGTGAGCGCGATGGGCCGCCGCCGCGCCAGCAGGACCAGAAACAGGACACCGCCGGCGCCGCAGGAGATGACGAAGGGCCACAGGATCGGAGGGACGCCGGCCCCGGTGGCGATCTTGCCAAAGGGCAGCGTCAGCCCGAGGAGCGCGCCGGTCACGATCAACAGTCCCAAGGCCGAGTTCCAGAGAGATTTCATGGAGGACGCTAACGAATGAGCCTGTCGAGGCCGAGCATCAGCGCGAACTCAGCGAGGACGAAAGCAAAGGCGATAAGTGGGCTGGTCTCGAGTCCCTTGCGCGCCACATACCAGCTCACATAAAGCAGAAGCAGAAATACGATCTGCGCCAGAACAAAGGTGGGCGAGGTTGCGCCGGACGCCAGATGCAGGAGATGCGGCACCAAGGCCAGGCCGGTGGCGGGCAGCGTCATCCAATTATAGATGACCATGTAGCGGATATAGTTGCGGGCGACGCCGAGGAGCTTGGCGAGCAAGGCCACGACAAGCGGCCAAGCGAGAATGAAACCGACGAGATAGACATAGCTGCGGCCGATACTCAGAGCCGGTACCTCATCGGCCTCGGATGCAAGCTCAACGCCAAAGCGATTATCCGATATGAAGATCGGATACATCAGGACGAGCAGCGGCACGACCATCGCGAAGGAACGCCAGAAGCCGTCGACGGTCAGGTTGAAATCCTGCTCCGCGTCAGGATCGCGAAGGATGAAGCGCCAGCATCCACGCAGCGCGGCCAGACCTTCCGCGATGATCGTCACGCGGGCTTCCGTCCGGCATAGGCCTCGATGATGGCGCGGTACACGCCGGCGAGATGACGCAGATCGGCGATGGCAATCCGCTCATTGACCTGATGGATGGTCGCGTTGAGCGGGCCGAATTCGAGCACTGGGCAATAATCCTTGACGAAGCGGGCATCCGACGTGCCGCCCGATGTCGACAGCTTGGCGTGAACACCGGTCTCCGCTTCGATCGCATCGAGCACGACACCGACAAAGGCGCCGGGCTCGGTGATGAAGGCGTCGGCGCCATTGACGACATCGAGAGCAAAGGTGCCGCCGAGCTCCTCCTCGATCCGCGCGCAGGCATCCCGCACGATAGCGATGAGCGTGTCCGGCGTATGCTCGGTATTGTAGCGGATGTTGAAGCGGGCCTGGGCGCGGCCGGGAATGACATTGCCGGCCGGATTGCCGACATCGATGGTGGTGAAAGCGAGCGTCGTCGGATCAAAATGATCGTTGCCGTCATCGAATTTATAGGCGGCGAGCCGGTCGATCAGGCGGGCGAGCTTGGGGATCGGATTGTCGGCCTTGTGCGGATAGGCGACATGGCCCTGCATGCCGGCGACCGACACATCGAAGCTCAACGAGCCGCGCCGGCCGATCTTGATCGTGTCCCCGAGCTTCTCGGCCGAGGTCGGCTCGCCGACGATACAGTGATCGGGAACATGGCCGTTCTCCTTCATCCAGGCGAGCACCTTGGCGGTGCCGTTGATGGCGGGCCCCTCCTCATCACCGGTGATGAGCAGCGAGATCGAACCGGTGAAGTTGCCGGCCTTCACCGCATCGGCGGCGGCGGTGGCGAAAGCCGCTACCGATCCCTTCATGTCGGCGGCGCCGCGGCCATAGAGGAAGCCGTCAGCCTGAAAAGCGGCGAAGGGCGGCGCCGCCCAGTCCTCCAGGCGTCCGGGCGGCACGACATCGATATGGCCGGCGAAGCACAGATGCGGTCCGGTCTTGCCGATGCGCGCGAAAAGATTGTCGACATCGGGCGTGCCCTTGTCGGAGAAGACGAGCCTTTCGCAGTGGAAACCCGCGGCCCGCAGATAGGCCTCGAGGCAATCTAGCGCCCCGGCCTCGGCGGGCGTAACGGAAGGGCAGCGAATGAGATTTTCGAGAAGCGGAAGCGGGTCGGTGTCCATCGGCGCAGTCTATCCATAAGAAAAGCGCCCGGCCATAACATGACCGGGCGCTTCAGTGGAAAAATTCCAGCGCGGAGATGCTCAGGCCGCTCCCAAGGGATCGGGCCCGTGCTGATTGGGGCCTTCGGTGCCCTTGAGAATGCCGAGCTCGATCAATGCCCAGATACCGATCGGCAGGCCGGCCAAGGCGATGATATTGCCCAATGTGGTCATCTGCGGCACGGCGACGCCGCCCATATCGACGGTCGTCATGGTGAGTCCGAGCAGGCCGCCCAGAACCGAGAGCACCGTCGGTGCCCAGAAAATGTAGGCGAAATAGCCCGGCCGATCACGGTCATGGAGCCGCTTCACCATCAAAGCCGTCGTCGGATAGGCGAGAAGCAGCGTCAGAATGAATTGCAGGATCCCCGGCGATCCGATGATGCCGCCGAGAATCAGATAGAGAACGATCGCAATGGCGATCAGGATCACGGTTCCAAGCCACCATTTGCCGCGGTTGATGCGGCCATCGAAGCTGGTGAGCAGCGACATTATCATGAGTACCTCCTCCTTGTGAGTTGCGTTTAAGCGACTCACGCCCCAGAGGCGCAACTATCGATGATAATGTCGTATCGTCAACCGGATTATTGCGCGCCAGTGTCCGGCAGTTTGGCGCGGATTGGTGCTAGACGCGCTTGCCGAAGACCGGACGGCCATCCGTATAGGGCGAGCGCGGCTGGGCACGTGCCGGCGCGGGAGCCGCGACCGCCGCAACCGCGACGGGCCGGTTCATGAGACTGGCCTTGCCTTGACCGGACTGGCCGCGCAGAGCCTCGATGTCGCCCGCGACGTTGAACGAAAAGACCGGATCGGGCCCGTAGTCATTCGTCCCATCGTCACCGCGCAACAGGCCAAGCTCGATGAACTGCCAGATGCCGCCGACGATCGGGATGAGACAGATGAGGATCCACCAGGCCGACTTGCCGCGATCATGGTAGCGCTTGCCGGCGATGCAAATGGACATCCAGAGGCTGAAGGGGAAAAGAGCGATGGGTATCAGGAGCAGCACGATGCTCTCGGAGGCGAGGCCCGAGAGGAGGACGAGCCAGGACACGAAGAGGACGACGAACAGCACGAGCTGGCCAAGCCAGTATTTGGCCCGGCCGATGCGGCCTTCAAGACTGAACAGCAACGAAACGAAGCTCATGATCCCGCCCCTCTCCCAATGTTATGGGCGACACTTACCCTGGTGCCCTTTAAGTCCGCGTAAAATCAGGCGGATAAAATTAATTCGCGGCAGCAACGGTCCGTTAACAATGGGCGGAGGGGCGCCTGACGGCGGCGGCTGTTGCGCAAGGGCAGAATCGCGTAAGGTGGTGCGGTAACCATTGGAAAGAGCTGGGGAATAGAACATGGATGAAGGCGCGGCATCGGCCATCGTAGGCATTATTTTTCTGCTCGTCCTGGTCGCCCTGCCGATCATCCTGAAAGTCTGCGGGATCGGGGCCAAGCGCGTCACCATGAAGAATCCGGCCACCGGCCAGATCAAGACCGGCTTCTTCGGCTTCTCCTGGACCTATTTCTTCTTCGGCTGGTGGGTGCCGCTGCTGCGCGGCGAATTGGGCGTCGCCGCGCTCCATCTGCTGTTTTCGATCGTCACCCTCGGGATCTGGCAGATCATCGTCAGCTTCATGTACAACCGGCAATATACGAGCCGCCTGATCGAGGCCGGCTACCGCTTCTTCGACAGTCCGGAGGTCAATCAGAAGGCGGCCGAATATATCGGCGTCGATCTGGACGTCCACCGGCAGCAGCCGGTGGTGCGTTAAGGCGCCCAGAAGGGCGCTTCAGTCGCGCAACAATTCGTTGATGCCGGTCTTGGAGCGGGTCCTCTCATCGACGCGCTTGACGATGACGGCGCAATAGAGGCTGGGGCCTGGCTCGCCATTGGGCAAGGGCTTGCCCGGCAGGCTGCCCGACACGACCACCGAATAAGGCGGCACGCGGCCCATGAAGACCTCGCCGGTGGCGCGGTCGACGATCTTGGTCGACTGGCCGATATAGACGCCCATGCCGAGGACCGAGCCCTCGCCGACGATGCAGCCCTCGACCACTTCCGAGCGCGCGCCGATGAAGCAATTATCCTCGATGATGGTGGGACCGGCCTGCATCGGCTCCAACACGCCGCCAATGCCGACGCCGCCCGAGAGATGGACGTTCTTGCCGATCTGGGCGCAGGAGCCGACCGTCGCCCAGGTGTCGACCATGGTGCCCTGATCGACATGGGCGCCGAGATTGACGAAGGACGGCATCAGCACGACGCCGGGAGCGATATAGGCGGAGCGGCGCACGATGGCGCCCGGCACGGCGCGGAAGCCGGCCTTGCGGAACTGCGTCGCGGTCCAGCCGTCGAACTTGGACGGCACCTTGTCCCACCACTTGGCCTTGCCCGGGGCGCCGCCGATGATCGCCATGTCGTTGAGGCGGAAGGACAGCAGCACCGCCTTCTTGAGCCACTGATTGACGGTCCACTGGTCGCCGTTCTTCTCGGCGACGCGCGCCTTGCCCTGGTCGAGCTGGATCAGCGCCTGGTCCACCGCCTTGCGGACAGCGCCCTTGGTCTTGAAGGAGATCTTGTCGCGCTCGTCCCAGGCGGCTTCGATGGTGGATTGCAGGTCGGCCATGTTCTTCTCCACAGTACTCAGAGTTGAGGAAAAGGACATCTCACCGACGCCCTCTCTTTATCGTCATCCCGGCGAAAGCCGGGATCCATTAAATTCTTGGCGCCCGGTCCGCGCTTCCCGCGTCACATCTATGGACCCCGGCTTTCGCCGGGATGACGGATCGGGGGCGGAGACTAGCGCGCGCCGGCTCCAAGTCAATTGCGATCGGCGACCAGCTTGGCCAGAAAAGCGGCGATGTCGTCGGTCACATGATGGACATGGGCCTCGCCCGCCCCGCCATGCAGACTGTTGAGGTGCTTGGCATCGGTATTGTCGGGCGACGTCACCAGAACGGTCGTCATGCCGAGCTCATGCGGCGCCTCGAGATTGCGGGCGATGTCCTCGAACATCGCCGAGCGGGTCGGATCGATGCTGGTCTGGGCAATGAACTTGCGATAAGGCCCGATGGCGGGCTTGGGGACATAGTCGGAATGGACGATGTCGAAAATGTCGCCGAAATGATGGGTGACGCCGATGCGGGCGAGGACCGCCTGGGCGTGGGCGACGGTGCCGTTGGTGAAGATCAGCTTGCGGCCGGGCAGCGCATGAAGCGCTTCGTCGAGAAGCCGGTTGGCCGGCACCGGCGAGTGATCGATGTCGTGCACGAAATCGAGGAACGCCTCGGGCACCACCTTGTGCTCGCTCATCAGGCCGCGCAGCGTCGTGCCATATTCGTAGAAATAAGCCTTCTGGATGCGCCGCGCCTCGGCCGCGTCGATGCCGAGCAGGTTCGACACGAAAGCGCCGATCTTGACGTCGATCTGGTCGAACAGCCGACAACTCGCCGGGTAGAGCGTGTTGTCCAGATCGAAGACCCAGGTGTCGATATGGCCGAAGCCTCTGGCGGGTTTCTCGGTCAAGGCTGATGCATCCTCATACGCCCGAGCGCGACACGCGGGTGCCGACGCCGTGCGGGGTGAAGAGCTCGAGCAGCACGCTGTGCGGCACGCGGCCATCGAGAATGATGACGCCCTCGACACCCGATTCGACCACCGAGACGCAGCTTTCGATCTTGGGGATCATGCCGCCGGTGATGGTGCCCTCGGCGATGAGCTTGGGGATGCCGGCCAGGGTCAACTCGTGGATGAGCTCCTTGTTCTTGTCGAGCACGCCCGCCACGTCGGTGAGCAGCAACAGGCGCTTGGCATGCAGCGCCATGGCGATGGCGCCCGCCGCGGTGTCGGCATTCACGTTGTAGCTTTCGCCGTCCAGGCCGACGCCGACCGGCGCTATGACCGGGATGGCGTCGCTGTGAATGATGGTCTGCAGGATCTCGGTGTTGACCCGATGCGGCTCGCCGACATAACCGAAATCGATTGTCTCGGTCTGCCCGGTCTCGGCGTTCACCTTGGTCTTGGTGAAGCGCTCGGTCATGAGCAGATTGCCGTCCTTGCCGGAGATGCCGACGGCGCGGCCGCCGGCCGACTGGATGAGGCCGACGATCGACTTGTTGATCGAGCCGGCGAGCACCATCTCGACGACTTCCATCGTGTCCTTGTCGGTGACGCGCAGGCCCTCGCGGAATTCCGATTTCACCTGCAGCTTGTCGAGCAGCCGGTTGATCTGCGGGCCGCCGCCATGCACCACGACGGGGTGGATGCCGCACAGCTTGAGCATGACCATGTCGCGGGCGAATTTGCGCGCCAGCTCGGGATCGACCATGGCGTGGCCGCCGTATTTCACCACCACGACCTGATCGTCGTAGCGCTGCAGGAAGGGCAAGGCTTCAGAAAGGATGCGGGCGGTTTCGGTGGCGGAAGTCTCGGACATGGCTGCGTAGTCCCGGATCAAAAAAACCGATGCGCTTATACTTCAATTGCGCCCGCTCACAAGCCCCGCGATCTCGGCGCGCAATTCCGGGAAACCTTTCCCGGTCACGCTCGAGGTCAGGTGCACCTCGGGGAAGGCGGCGGGGCGCTTCTTGGCGATGGCGCGGGTCTTCTCGAGAAGCTCCGCTTCGTCTTTGGCCAGGACCTTGTCACCCTTGGTGAGCACGATCTGGAAGGTGACGGCGCTTTCGTCGAGCAGCTTGAACATTTCGAGATCGGTGCCGATGACGCCGTGGCGGGCATCGACCAGCACGAAGACACGGGTGAGGCCGGGGCGGGCACGAAGATAGGTCTTGAGCAGCCCCTGCCACTTCTTGACCTCGGTCTTGGGCGCCTTGGCATAGCCATAGCCCGGCATGTCCACCAGCGTCAGCTTGCCGGCGCCGATGTCGAAGAAATTGAGCTCACGGGTGCGGCCCGGCGTATTGGAGGCGCGCGCCAGCTCCTTGTGGCCGGTCAACGCATTGATGAGCGAGGACTTGCCGGCGTTGGAGCGCCCGGCAAAGGCGATCTCTACGCCGTTCACTTCCGGCAGCTGGTCGGGAATCGCCACGCCCATGACGAAAGAGGCAGGCCCCGCGAAAAGGAGCCTGCCCCGTTCAAGCTGATCGGGCGTCCACTCCACCGTCACCCGGTGGTGCTCCCGCTACTGCTGCTCTTGCGTTTGAGGAAGGGCAGGCTGTCGCGGATATTGCCGAAGAAGTTCACCTCAACACCCTGGCGCTTCATGATGTAGCTCTGCTGCAGGATGGAGAGGAAGTTGTTCCACGCCCAATAGATCACCAGGCCGGCCGGGAAGGAGGCGAGCATGAAGGTGAACAGGAGCGGCATCCAGTTGAAGAGCTGCGCCTGGATCGGATCCGGCGGGGTGGGATTGAGGCGCATCTGCAGCCACATGGTGATGCCCATGATGATCGGCCAGACGCCCAGCATCAGATAGTGGCCGAACACCGGCACGGTCGAGGGATCCCACGGGATGAGGCCGAACAGGTTGAACAGGCTGGTCGGGTCATGCGCAGAAAGGTCCTTGATCCAGCCGAAGAACGGCGCATGGCGCAGCTCGATGGTGACATAGATGACCTTGTAGAGCGCGAAGAACACCGGGATGGCGATGAGGATGGGCAGGCAGCCCGACAAAGGCGAGACCTTCTCGCGCTTGTAGAGCGCCATCATCTCCTGCTGCTGCTTCATGCGGTCGTCGGGATGGAGCTTCTTGATCTTCTCCATCTCGGGCTGCAGCTTCTTCATCTTGCTCATCGACTCGTAGGACTTGTTCTGCAGCGGGAAGAACAGGAGCTTGACGATGACGGTGACGATGAGAATGGCGACGCCGAAATTGCCGACATAGGACTTGATGAGCTCGAGCAGCCAGAACAGCGGCTTGGTCAGGAAATAGAACCAGCCCCAGTCGATCATCAGGTCGAAGCGGTCGATCTTGTATTTCTCGCCGATGGCATTGATGTTCTGCACCACCTTGGCGCCGGCGAAGAGACGGTCCTCATAGGAGGCGCTGCCGCCCGCCGGAACGGTGATGGCGGTCTTGCCGAGATAATCGGCCTGGTAGCTGTCGGCGCCGTTGGCGGTGACGTGCTGGAAAGTGCCGGTGAGGCTCTGCGACTGATCGGGAATGAGGGCGGTGGCCCAATATTTATCGGTGAAGCCCAGCCAGCCGCCGGCGGTCGTGTCGACCGGCATCTTCTTGCCCTCGTCCTTGAGGTCGGAATAATGGACCTCGTGGAGCTTGCCGCCGAGGACACCGATGAGGCCCTCGAACAGCACATAGATGCCATCGACCTTGGGCGTGCCCTGGCGCAGCAGGCGGGCATAGGGGAAGAGCGACACGGCATTGGCGCTCTTGTTCACGACGTCCTGCTTGACGGTGAAGAGATAATCCTCATCGACCGAGATGGTGCGGGTGAAGGTGAGGCCTTCGCCATTGTCCCAGGTAAGGACGAGCGGCTTGCCGGGCGCCAGCGCGGCATCGGCCGGGGCCTGCCATTCGGTGTTGATGTCGGGCAGCTTCACCGTGGTGCCGGCGGCGGGCACGAAGCCGTGCTCGGCGAAATAGCCGTGCGGGGTGCCGAGCGGATTGAGGAGCGCGATCTCCGGGCTCTTGGGGTCTACCGTCTCGCGGTAATTCTTGAAGCGGATATCGTCGAAGCGGGCGCCGGTGAGATTGATGGAGCCGTCGATGACCGGGGTTTCGATGGTGACGCGCTTGGCCGAAGCGATGGCGGTCTCACGCGTGACGACAGGGGCGGCGGCCTGGGTGCCGGGAACGACGGCGCCCGGCTGCTGCTGGCCGCCCGTCGCCTGGGTCTGTTGCTGAGTCTGCTGCTCGAGCTTCTTCTGCGTCGGCGCGGCATAAAAATACTGCCAGCCAAAAATGATCGCCATGGAGAGGACGATGGCGAGAATGAAATTCTTATTATCATGCTGCATGGGCAGTCCCGTTCACCGGTCGGTGGTGTGCAGCCTTTTCAAGGCTGTCCTAATGTCATTTTGAAGGCTTGAAAACGGCCTTTCGAGGCCTTGGGCCCTGCCGATCAGCACATAGTCATGGCCAGGTTCAGCAAGCCCGGGCAGCGTGAGGCGAGCCGCCTCGCGCAGGCGCCGCTTGATCCGGTTGCGCGTCACCGCGCCGCCGAGTTTCTTGGTGACGGTGAAGCCGGCGCGGGCCGGTCTTTCGTCCTTGCGGTCGCGCATCTGCACGACCACGCCCTTCGCGGCGAAGGAATTGGCTTTCGCGGCGGCGAGAAAATCCTGCCGCTTCACGATGCGTTCGATCGGCTGGTTGGGGCTCAACGGCCCCGTCCGCGTTACGCGGACAGCCGCTTGCGGCCTTGCGACCGGCGGCGCGCGATCACCTTACGGCCGCCCGTGGTGGCCATGCGGGCCCGGAAGCCATGGCGGCGCTTGCGGACAAGCTTAGAGGGTTGATAAGTGCGCTTCACAATCTTTCTCCGTCGTCAGTCCCCTGTTCCTGGCGCTCGATCCACGGACCGGGCAGCCGGCCCGGAGAGCGCCGCGAGGGGACAATTCACTCGCTTCTGGAATGGCGCGGCATATAGGGTGAAAAGGCGAGCAAAGTCAATCTTCACCCGAGATTTCCCGCGATTGCCGCGGTGCCTGCGTCACCAAGGCCCGGAGAGCCCCCGTTAAGGCCACGCCGCGAGCCCACTTTTTCCTTTCGGTTCGGGGTGTTAGTGTATCGCCCATCATGACGGAAGCCGCCACAGCTGAGCGCACCAAAGGCCCGGGCCTGTTCCAGGGCCTGTCGGGCAAGCTGCTGCGCCTGACGCTTCTCTTCGTGATGCTGGGCGAAATCCTGATCTTCCTGCCGTCCATCGCCAATTTCCGGCTGAACTGGCTCAAGAATCGCATCGCCCAGGCCGAGATCGCCGCCCTTGCCGTAGAGGCAGCCCCGGACCAGATGCTGTCCGAGGACCTCAAGAGCGAGCTTCTGGCCGGGGCCGGCGTCCTGGTCGTGTCGCTCAAGAAGGGCGACTCGCGCCAGCTCATCCTGCGCAGCGACAGCTATGACATGATCGATGAGAGCTTCGACCTGCGCGAGAGCTCGACGCTGCCCGCCATCTATGACGCCTTCGGCGCGCTCATCGCCGGCAATGGACGGGTGATCGGGGTCACCGACACGCCGCCCAACAGCTCGGGCGAGCTCATCGACGTGGCGCTCGAGGAAGCGCCGCTGCGCGCCGCGATGCTGCGCTACGCGCTCAACATCTTCCTGTTGTCGCTGTTCCTCTCCGCCCTCGTCGCCGGCCTCGTCTTCCTGGCGCTGAACCAGGTGCTGGTGAAGCCGATGCGCCGCCTCTCCGAACATATGCAGGCCTATGCCGGGGCGCCGGAGAACCCCGAGCGCATCATGGCGCCGTCGAAGCGCAGCGACGAGATCGGCATCGCCGAGCGCGAGCTGCGCCACATGCAGCTCGAGCTGTCCTCGGCGCTGCATCAGAAGAGCCATCTGGCGGCGCTCGGCCTCGCGGTCAGCAAGATCAGCCATGACCTGCGCAACATGCTGTCCTCGGCGCATCTGATCTCCGACCGGCTGTCGATGGTGAACGACCCGACGGTGCAGAAATTCGCGCCCAAGCTCATCCTCTCGCTCGACCGGGCGATCTCGCTCTGCGTGCAGACGCTCAAATATGGCCGCGCCGAGGAGCCGAAGCCGAAACGCGACAAATTCATCCTGGCGCTGCTCGTCGATGAGGTGATCGAGGGCATCGTGGTCGAGGCGTCGAGCCGCGTCGTGCTCTACAACAACGTGCCGCAGACGCTGTCGGCCGATGCCGACCGCGACCAGCTGTTCCGTGTGCTGACCAATCTGGCGCGCAATGCGGTCGAGGCGCTGGAGCAGCATCAGAAGGAGGCACCCACCGAGCGCGACGGGGTGGTGACGATCAAGGCGTGGCGCGAGGGCTCCGTCGTGACCGCGAGCGTCAGCGACAATGGGCCGGGAATCCCCGAGCATGTGCGGGGCCGCCTGTTCGAGGCGTTCCAGAGTGCGGCGAAACCGGGCGGCACCGGCCTGGGCCTCGCCATCGCCTTCGACCTGGTGCGCGCCCATGGCGGCGAATTGTGGATGTCGCATACGGGGCGCGACGGCACGAGCTTCATGCTGACCTTGCCCGACCGGGTGAGCGAGGTGCGCGCCCCCAAACGCGGCGAACGCGACGAGCGCAGGTCCGCCCTTGACGGCTAAATCCGACGAGATCAGGCCGGGCCCGCGCAATCTCATCACCGATGTGGCGGGGCTCAAGGTGGGCAATGCCGAGAACTGGCTGGCGTTGACCGGCACGACGGTGATCCTGCCTGACGAGCCCGCGGTGGCGGCGATCGAAATCGGCGGCGGAGCGCCCGGCAGCCGCGAGACGGCGGCGCTCGATGCCGCCAATCTCATCGAGACGGTGCATGGGCTGGTGCTGTCGGGCGGCTCGGTCTTCGGGCTCGACGCGGCGTCGAGCGTCGTCAACGAGCTGGCGAAACGCGGCATCGGCTTCACCTTCGGCAACCAGCCGGTGCCCTGCCCGGTGGTGCCGTCGGCCATCCTGTTCGACATCATGAATGGCGGCGCCAAATGGCCGGACGATCAGCCGCCCTATCGCGAGCTGGGGTTCGCCGCGCTGGAAGCGGCGAAGCATGAGTTCGAGATCGGCAACAAAGGCGCCGGCCTCGGCGCCATTGCCGGGCGGCTCAAAGGCGGGCTCGGCAGCGCCTCGTCGCGCTGGCGCGACTATACGGTCGGCGCGATCGTGGCGGTGAACTCGGTCGGCTCCTGCGTCATACCGGGCACGTCCAGGCTGTGGGCGCGGGATCTCGCGCTCGGCGACGAGATGGGCCCGGACACATCGCGCGAGGGAGCGCGGCCGCAGGCGTCGCCCTTGGAAGACAGCAAGTTCGATCCGAAGCCCACTCAGAACACCACCATCGCGGTGGTGGCGACGGACGCCAAGTTGAGCCGAATCGAGGCGAAACGCTTCGCCATCATGGCGAGAGACGGCCTGGCGCGCGCCATCCACCCGATCCACACGCCCTTCGACGGCGACACGGTCTTCGCGCTGTCGACGGGCAGGAAGCCCCTGCCCGAGCAGCACGCTCTGGGTGTCGCCGCGTTGGGGAGCATCGCCGCCGACACGTTGACGCGCGCCATCGGCCGGGCCGTGTGGACGGCCGAGAGCACGGGTGGGTTTATGGGATACCGTGAGAAGCACCGGCTGTGAGGGCCGGCTCGCGGATACAGGGATTTGCAGGGTATTGCAGGGTAATTTCGTGAAAAAATTGCCGGCCTGAGCAATATCAAAGGCTTGGCCCTCCGGATGGCGGGGAAGCAGGAAAATCCAGAATGCTTGCGGTAGAATCGCAGCCAGGCATGGACAGCTCTCCTTCTCATCCCGGAATGTCGAGCCTTTGTGGCCAAATAGGCCAGCGAAAAGATTGACGAATCCGTCGCTTGCCTTTGCCGGAAAGCCGTATTAGAGAGTGCGCCCGCGGGCGGCTTGCCGCCCGTTATTGCGCGCCCGTAGCTCAGCTGGATAGAGCACCAGACTACGAATCTGGGGGTCAGAGGTTCGAATCCTTTCGGGCGCGCCATTTTCTCTGAGCAGGCTAGATCAGCTTCTTAGGTGTGGTGACAACAATGACGGGTCAAAACTTAGTCTGAAGGTTCAGGAAGCCGGAATCGTTTTGATTCCCGGTCCTTCAGCGACTTGGTCCGACTGAATTGTTGAACTGCACGGAGCGCCTTTGCGCGTCCGCGCGAAGGAAATAGCCATGGAAGCTGTACAATCTCTCACGCCGAAAATGCTCGGGCCGTTCCTGCTGAACGTTGCGACCGAGCTGCCGGTATTCATCTGGGGCCCGCCGGGGATCGGCAAGTCGGCGCTGGTGCGCCGCTTTGCCGAAGAGGTCGGGCTGCCCTGCGTATCGCTGCTCGGCTCGCAGTTGGCACCCGAGGACATCATCGGCGTGCCGCAGATCGTGGACGGACGCTCACGCTTCTGTCCACCGACGCTGATCGCCCGGGATGATCCCTATTGCCTGTTCCTCGACGAGCTCAACGCCTCCTCGCAGGAGGTGCAGAAGGCGTTCTATTCCCTGATCCTCGACCGCCGGCTGGGGGAGTTCGCCCTGCCGCGCGGAACCATCGTCATCGGCGCCGGCAACCGCGCCGAGGATGCGGCGATCACCAGGCCCTTGTCTTCGGCCCTGATCAACCGGCTGGTCCATGTCCAGCTGCGCGCCTCGGCCCGCGACTGGCTCGCCTGGGCCGGCGAGGCCGGCGTGCACGAGCTGGTGCTCTCCTATATCATGCAGCGCTCCGACCATCTCTGGTCGAAGCCGCCGAAGCACGAAGAGCCATTCTCGACACCGCGCGCCTGGGACATGCTGTCCCGCGCCCTCCATTCCTATGGCAATGGAGTGACGCTCGACGAGATCAAGGTGCTGGCCTGCGGACTTCTCACGCCCGCCCACGCCCAGCAGTTCGTGGCCTTCGCCAAGCTGCGCGAGCGCGAGCACGACCTGTCGGCAATCCTGAAAGGTGAGCGCGGCTGGCCGGAGAAGCCTGACGAGCGCGACATCCTCTATTTCCTGGTGCAACAGCTGCGCGACCGGTTGATCAAGGAACTGCCGGAGGACGAAAGCAAGGCGAGCCGCGAGGCGAGCCAGCTGGCCAATCGGTCGAAGGATCTGATCATCGCGCTGGCGCGCATCTCGACCGAGCTCGCCCAGCTCATCGTCACGGACAGCGACAGCGGCGCGACGCTCCCCGCCTGGTACACCATCGAGCTGGTGCGCGCCCTGCCGCGCCTCGCCCAGCGCGCGGGGTGACATCGTGGCCAAGCACAAGGAGCCACCGAAGGAGCACCGCCAGGCGATCGCCGCGGGCTGTAAGATGGTGCGGGAACATGCGCTGTTCGGCAATCTCGTCGCGAGTTACTTGTCTCCGCAACTGTGTTCGGACTTCCCGTCCGACGGCTTCGTCCGGCTGGTGTTGACGCAGGATTACAGCGGCAAGCTGACATGGCGCCTAGAGGCCAATCCGTGGCGCCGCGCCGAACCAGGGGAATGGGCGCATGTCATCGCTCAGGCCCTGCTCCATGTGTTCCTCAATCACACAGATCCGGCTCGATATGACGAGAGCTGGCGCGTCGCGTGTGTGTTGGTCGCCGCCGATTTCCTGCGGCAGCTCGGCTTCGGCCGCCGGCCGGAAGCCCTGCTCATTCCCGAGAACACGGCCCCTGGTCGCACCGTCGATGAGATCGCCGCCGTTCTGCGTGAGGATCGCGACCTGCTCGAGCGCACCACCACGCCGAGTCTCGCCGGGACCGGAGAGCCCCTGTGGGTCACCGAGGGAAAAGTGCCGGTGCTGACGGCCAAGTTGCGCAAAGCCCACAGCGAGACCCTCGCCGCCGCCATCCGCAATTCAGTGCGCAGCGCGATCGAGGTCGCCGGTGCGGCGGCCCGGGGTCCTGCCACCATCACGCGCAACCCCAATTCACTGGCCGAGCGCGCCCGTGCCTGGTTTGTCGCGAATTATCCGTTGCTCGCCGCGCTTGCCGCCGCTTTCGAGATCATCGAGGACGAGGCGATCTGCGGCCGGCTCGACATCCGCGTTGCCGCCGTCGATACGGAAATGCGCTTCATCTACATCAACCCCAAATTTCCCTGGACTTATGCCGGCATGCAATTCGTCATCGCGCATGAGCTGCTGCATGTCGGCCTCAGCCATGCGCGGCGGCGGCAGGGCCGCGATCCGTTCCTGTGGAACGTCGCCTGCGACTATGTGATCAATGGCTGGCTCGTCGAGATGGGGGTGGGCGAGATACCGAGCGACACCTTGCTGCTCGACCCCGAGCTGGGCCTGGAGCGCGAGTCGGCGGAAGCGGTCTATGACCGGATCGTGGGCGATCTCCGCCTCATCCGCCGCCTCAACAAGGCGCGCACCCTGCGCGGCCAAGGCAAGGTCGACGTGCTGGGCGACCGGCCGGCGGCCTGGTGGACTGGTCCGGGACTCGATCTCGACGCCTTCTACCGGCGCGCCCTGGCGGAAGGGCTCGACCTGCATGCGGGCCGCCCTGAGCGGGGGTTGCTGCCCGGCGATCTGGTGGAGGAGATCCGCGCGCTGCAGCATCCGCCGATCCCCTGGGATGTCCGCCTCGGCCAATGGCTCGATGGATTCTTCCCGCCGGTCGAGCGCCGGCGCAGCTTCGCGCGGGCCAGCCGGCGCCAATCGTCGACGCCGGATATTCCGCGTCCGGTCTGGATTCGTCCGGAGGAGCGGCTGACGACCCGCACCTTCGGCGCGGTGCTCGACACGTCCGGCTCCATGCCGCCACGTTTGCTCGCCGTGGCGCTCGGCGCCATCGCCAGCTATGCGGTAAGCCGCGAGGTGCCGGTGGTGCGCGTCGTGCAATGCGACGCCGGGGTGCACGACATGGGCTATGTCGAGCCGGAACGCCTGCTCGACCGTGTCGAGGTCAGGGGCCGCGGCGGCACGGTACTGCAGCCCGCCATCGTCCGTCTCGAGCAGGATAAGGGCTTCCCCAAGGACGCGCCCATCCTGGTCATCACCGATGGTCGATGCGACGTGCTCTCGATCCGCCGGGAACACGCGTATCTCATGCCGGAGGGCGCGCGCCTGCCCTTCCATGATCGCAGTCCGCAGTTCAAGTTCGAGCCGCCAACGTGATCGTTCAGAGCTGGCAGCGGTCCGAAAGACCCGGCTTAGTTCTCCGCCACGTCGCGGGGCCGTCCCCGGATTAAGTGCACTGGGCTGCACCGTCACCGAAATTGCCCAAAGTTCGAACTCGCCGTGGGCTCTCCGCTTCCACTCGCGCAGATCGCAGAGTGCCCTCGCCGCCCGGAGTTTGCAAAGCGTCTCATTCTTTTGACCTACCGTCTCATTTCGTGTCCGGCGCCTATGCTGCTGGCGCCGCTCCGGTAAATTCGCCCGAAAGAATACCGGAGGAGAGACGGTGGCACATTCCCGCAGCGCCTTGACGGCCCAAGCGCAATCCATGGTCTTGTCCCGGCAGCTTTCTCGGGGCTGGCGCCACGCGCTGCTGGCGGGGACGGTGCTGGCCGGCGCAGGCCTCGTCTTCAGCGGCGCGGCGCTCGCCTGCACAGTATCGCCCTGCACCGTGACGTCCGAAGCCGAGCTGCGGAACGCCATCACCTTCGCCAACGGCAATCCCAACACCGTCATCAATCTCCAGGCGAACGTCACCCTGAGCGCGGACCTGCCGGCGTTGCAGGCGACCGGCATGACCTTCAATGGCGGCGGCAACACGCTTTCGGGCGGCGGCGAGCATCGTGGGCTGTTCGTTTATTCCGGCACGGCGAGCATCGAGAATCTCACCATCACCGGGACACAGGCCAAGGGCGGCGACGGCCAGCTACCCGGCGGCCTGTTCGCCGGCAGCGGCGGCGGCGCCGGTCTCGGTGGGGCGCTGTTCGTCAATGCCGGGGCCGCGGTCGCGGTCAGCAATGTCAGCTTCAACGCCAACAGCGCCATAGGAGGAAACGGCGGCGCCGGCTCGCCCCCCGGCCGCATCAATGGCGGCGCCGGCGGCGGCGGTCTCGGCGGCGATGGCAACCAAGGCGGCGGTGGGGTCGGCAGCGGCGCCATCGGTGGCGGAAACGCCGGGGCCGGCATCGTTATCGGCCAAGCCGGCGGAGGGACCGTCGGCTCCGAAGGTGGTGCGGCGAACGGTGGCGGCGGCGGCAGAGGCGGTAGCACACCTAACGGCGGCGCCGGCGGCGGTGTCGGCGGCGGCGGCGCAGACGGTGTCGGCCGCGAGGGCGGCTTCGGCGGCGGCGGTGGTGGCGGCGCCAGGGGGAGCACAGACGGCGGTCCCGGTGGCTTCGGCGGCGGCGGCGGCAGCGGCGGCGGCGGAAACGCGACGATAGGCAACGCTTCGGGCGGCTTCGGCGGCGCGGGTGGCTTCGGCGGCGGCGGCGGTTCCGGCGGGCAAGAGGTCACGGGCGGCACTCCCGGCGGGGGCGGCGCGGGCGGCTTCGGTGGCGGCGCCGGCAGTGCCGCCGGTCTCGCGGGCAGCGGCGGTGGCGGCGGCGCCGGCATGGGCGGCGCCATATTCGTGGTCGAGGGCGGCAGCCTGACCGTCAAAGGCAATCTGATTGTCAACGGCAACAGCGTTGCGGGCGGGACAGCGGGCGGCAGCGACGCCGGTGCCGGCTCGGCCTTCGGCTCCGGCATCTTCCTGCAGGGCAACAACGGCACGCTCACCTTCGCAACCGATGCCGGCAATACGCAAACCCTCAGCGACGTGATCGCCGACCAGACCGGCTCCGGCGGAGCCCCGGACACCCTCTACGCAACCGGCGGCCCAACCTGCACAGACGGCTGTGCCGGCTATTCCGCCGCCGGCTCCTGGCGCCTCGCGAAGACCGGCGCCGGCACGCTGGTGCTCACCGGCAACAACACGTTCAGCGGCGGGGTGACAATCAATGGCGGCACCATCCGCGTCGGCCACGACAACGCGCTCGGCACCGGCACCTTCACCGTGCTCGGCTCGACCTTGGACATCCAGGACGGCATCACGATCAGCAACGACACCGACCTGCAAGCCAATCTCGACATAAATGTCGACGCCAACGAGACCGGCACCCATGCGGGCGCCATCTCATCGACCGGCGCCTTCGGCGTCAACAAGACCGGCGGCGGCACGCTAGTCCTGTCCGGCACCAACACCTATACCGGCGGCACGGTGATCACGGGCGGCGTGCTGCAGGTCGGGGCCGACAGCAATCTCGGCGCTGTGACCGGCGGGATCGAGATCGGCGACGCCACGTTGCGCGCGAGTGCGGGCTTCACCAGCGGGCGGGCCGTCGCGCTGACGGGCGACGCAACGATCGAAATCGAAACGGGCGACCTCGTCCTCAACGGCAATATCACCGGCAGCGGCTCGCTCACCAAGACCGGCGCCGATACGCTGCGGCTTTTCGGCGCCAACGGCTATCTGGGCGGCACGACGATCGCGGACGGCACGCTGCTCGGCGACACGGACAGCCTGCAAGGCGACATCCTGAACGAGGCCAAGCTCATCTTCGATCAGAGCTTCGCGGGCACCTATTCCGGCAAGCTCACCAGCGACGGCACCGGGATCCTTTCCAAGGAAGGAACCGGCGCGGTCATCTTAACCGGCGACAGCGCGGCCTATGATGGCGAGACCTATGTCAATGCGGGCACCTTGCGGGTCAACAACAAGCTCGGCGGCGCCATATATGTCGCCAGCGGCGCGACGCTCGGCGGCAATGGCACGATCGGCAAGACGACGATCGCGGCAGGCGGCATTCATGCGCCCGGCAACTCGATCGACACCCAGACGGTCGACGGCGACTATGTCAATGCCGGCATTTTGGAGATCGAGGCCACTCCCACTCAGGCCGACAAGATCATCGTGAACGGGGCTGTCGACATCACCGGCGCCACGCTCAATCTGGTGCTCACCCCTACGACCGCAGCCAGCTGGGGCGTGCTCACCGGGCCTTATGTCATCATCGAGAACGATCTCGCTGATGCCGTGACCGGCACTTTCACGCTGAACGACACCAACAATCTCGTCTTCCTGGACAAGCGCATCGACTATGCCGGCGGCGACGGCAATGACGTGACGCTCGAGCTGGAGCGCAACAATGTCGAATTCACCGATGTCGCTCGGACACGCAACCAGCTCGCCACCGCCGGCGCCATCGACACGCTCGACAATACCAGCGCCGTGTGGACAGCCCTCGCCATGACGGGCAGCGATGAAGAAGCGCGCGCGCTGCTCGAGCAATTGTCAGGTGAGGCGCATGCCTCGCTCATCGGCATGTTCCAGCAGGACAGCCGGTTCTGGCGCAATGCCGCCAATGATCGCTTGCGCTCGGCCTTCGGCAGCGTCGCCGCCGCCGGCCAGCAGGTCATGGGCTTCGGCGCCACCGGTCTGACGAATGCGCCGGCCGACACGCAAGGCCTCGCTCTGTGGACGCGCGGCTTCGGCTCGTGGGCCAGGACCGACAGCGACGGCAATGCCGCCGACTTCACCCGCAATACTGGCGGCATGCTCGGCGGCGCCGACATGGCGGTCAGTGCTGCGGCGCGGCTCGGCGTGCTCGCGGGCTACGCCCATTCGAGCTTCGATGCCGATGATCGCAATTCCTCAGGCGACGCCGACAGCTTCCAGATCGGCCTCTATGGCGGCACACAGATAGACGCCTTCGGCGTGCGCGCCGGCGTCGCCTATGCCTGGCACGATGTCGATACCGAGCGGCAGGCGCTCGGCGACAAGCTCACCGCCGACTACGATGCCGACACCGTGCAGGTCTTCGGCGAGGCGGGCTATGCGTTCGATCTCGACGCCGTGCGGCTCGAGCCGTTCGCCAATGCCGCCTATGTCTCGACCCATACCGACAGCTTCGCGGAAGATGGCGGGCCGGCGGCGCTCAAGAGCGACTCCGAGGCCACCGACAACACGTTCACGACGCTGGGCCTGCGCGCCGCGACGGGCTTCGAGCTGGGCGCGATGCCGGCATCGTTGCGCGCCATGGCGGGCTGGCGCCATGCCTTCGGCGATATGCAGCCGGAAGCGACCCTGGCTTTCGACGGCTCTGCCGATTTCGTGATCGCGGGCGCCCCGATCGCGCGCGACGCGGCGGTGCTGGAAGCGGGCTTCGACCTCGCGATCTCGTCCGACGCCACGTTCGGCATCACCTATAGCGGCGAGATCGGCGACGATGCCGAGGATCACGGCCTCAACGGCACGCTCGCGGTTGAGTTCTAGAGCGCTTCCGGCGACGACGCCCTGCCGAGAAGCCTGTCGGCCGAAGAAGAGTCCATCACGCCGCTTCCCCTTTCTGGTCCGGAAACCGGACGGCGAATACCTCCTTGGCGGCGAACAGACCGTTGAGCGCGGCAGGGAAACCCGCATAGACGGCCATCTGCATGATGATCTCGGTGATTTCGTCCCGGGTCAGCCCGACATTCAGCCCCGCCTCGATATGGACTTTCAGTTGCGGCGTTGCGGTTCCCATCGCGGTCAGCGCCGCGATGGTTGCGACTTCGCGGGCGCGCAGATCGAGGCCCGGGCGGCAATAGATGTCACCGAACGAAAACTCGAACACATACCTGGCGAAATCGGGGGCAATGTCCGCCAGAGCGGCAATGACCTTGTGGCCGGCTTCGCCGTCGATTTCAGCGAGCGCCCGCTTGCCGCGTTCCAGCCGGCTTTCGCCGGCGCCCGGGGATTGATGCGTCATGTTCTTTCATCCTCTGTTCCTTGCCGGCATATCCGGCAATTTTGCTGTCGAGGACGAGAAGACAGGCCTGCAGATCGGCCACGCGGGCGCGCACAGATTCACGATGCTGCTCGAGCAAAGCGCGGCGTTCCGCTTCCGTGCCGACGCCACGCTCCCGCAAGGCCGCATAGTGTAGCATTTCCCGAATAGGCATCCCTGTCGTCTTGAGACGGTCGAGAAATTCCATCCAGGTCAGGATCGATGCGTCGTAGTCGCGTTGACCCGACCGGTCCCGGTCAGCGCGCGGAAGCAGCCCGATCCGCTCATAGTAGCGGATGGTATAGGCCGACAGCCCCGAACGCTTCGCCAGTTCTCCAATCTTCATCAACGCCCTTCCTTCGTCACGACGCGCAGGAAGCTACGGGTTAGAGCGCACTCTAAGTCAATAGGCAAAATGCTCCGCGGACTGTAGCTTCAGAGCACAGCTAGACGGCATCGCAAGCACGAGCCTGCCTTGCGAAGCCGAAGATCAAGAAGCTGATCCCGGCCATGATCCAGACGCCTATTCCGCCATACAGCAGGACCCAACCAAAACCGTCCACAAGTGCTGCATGAACGATGGCGTCGGATATGTTCTGCTCGGGCGAAATGACCGCGCCGGCCGCGACCTTTTCCGCCAGCGGCCGCAACACCGCGGCGTCGGCGATGCCCGGAAGCGTAGCTCTCAGCGAGGCCCGAACGCCTTCGACCAGAATGAAGCCCATCAGCGCGATGTTGACCGTGAGCGAGACCATCCGCGCGCTCATATCGATGCCGGACGCCATGCCCGCGCGGTCGCTTGAAACCGCACCGGTCGTCGTATTGGTGACCGGGGTATTGGTCAAGCCGAGGCCGATCCCGGCGAGCAGGCATCCAGGCAGCATCGTCAACCAGCTTGACGGCGTGGCGGCGCTGCCGAACTTCATCAGGATGAAGCCGGCGCCGATCGTGAACAGTCCGGCGGGAATGACGAGGCCCGGCCGGTAGCGCAGCGAAAGCCGTTCTCCCAAAGGCGGCATCACAAGGGTCGGCAGCGTATAGGCCAGCAATGCGAGACCGGCGGAAACGCTGTCATACCCAAGCCCGGCCTGGAACCAGATCGGGAGATAGATCATGAACGGCCAGTAGCTGAGATTCATCGCGGCCGAGCCGATGATCGCACCCGAAAAGGGGCGGACACGGAAGACCGAGAAGTCGAACATCGGCCGCCGACTGACCTTCTCGGCGATGAGGAAGGCGATGAGGCTCGCAATGGAGGCGCCGAGGATCGCCAGGGCTGTCGGGCTGGTGAAGCCGAGATCCGGTCCCTGGGTGATGTAGAAAGCGAGACAGAAGACGGACAGCGACAGCGTCACGATACCGGCAATATCGAGGCTGCCGGCTTTCGGGTCCTTCGATTCATGAACACCGCTCACGGTGAGCACGAGAGCTACGACCGCAAGCAGCACGTGGATGAGAAACACCCACTCCCAGCTCGAAACCGCGACGATCGCGCCGCCGATGATCGGCCCGAAGCCCAGGCCAATGCCGAAGACGATCCCCCACCAGCCCCAGGCGATCGCACGCGCCTGTCCGCCCTGGAACTCATGTGAGAGCACGGCAATCTGACAAATCAGCATCGCGCCGCCACTCATGCCTTGCAGAAACCGGGCGACGATCAGCGTCGAGACGTCCTCAGCCACACCGCAGATCAGGGATGTCAGGCCGAACGCCGCGATGGAGATCATGAAGATGCGCTTGCGCCCGTAACGATCCGCCAGCGTTCCCGTCGCCATCAACACGGTCGTCACCGCGATGGTGTAGGCGTTCATGATCCACTGGAGCTGCTTGAAGTCCGCCTGCAACACCCGCTCCAGTGTCGGCAGGATCGAAGGGATGCTGGATATCTCCAGTCCGAACATCAGGCAGGCGAGGCATACGGCAAGCAATACGACGACGCCTCGACGGCTCAGTGCAGAGTCCATAGTTTTCGGCCTTTCAACAAATTGGTCGGCAACCGGCGACTCCGAGATGGCCCGCCTATTGCGCGTTGCGGAGTGAAACTAGGTCCCGCTTGATCATTTTAGAATTGGATGATTGAGTATATCTGCGACAACAAATCAGGATGGTTCACATGACCACGTTGGACGTCGATGCCGTGAAGGCCTTCGTGACCATCGCCGACCTCCAGAGCTTCACGCGCGCGGCAGAGGCGCTCGGCACCACGCAGGGTGCGATCAGCGTGAAGCTGAAGCGGCTGGAAGACCAGATCGGCAGGAAATTGATCGAGCGGACGCCGCGACTGGTGCGTCTGTCGGCGCAGGGCGCAGTGTTCCTCGAGTCGGCGCGAGACCTCCTCGCCGCACATGACCGCGCCATAACAGGGCTGTCTTCAGTCCGGCGCCGTTTCGCGCTGGGTATCGCCACCCATGTCGGCGGGCCGGAAGTTCCGACAGTGCTGGCACGGCTGAGCGCGCACGACCCGGCGCTCACCATCGAAGTACGGCTGAACGACTCGCGTGACCTGCTCGATGCTTTTGAGCGCGGTGAAATCGATGCCGCGATCATTCGCCGGGAGGACGATCGACGCGAGGGCGAGATCCTCGCGCCTGAGCATTTTGGCTGGTTTGCCACGCCGGACTTTGAGCATCGCGCCGGCGAGCCCCTGCGCATGGCGGCATCCTCGCCATCGTGCGGCATCCGGAACATCACCACGCGCGCGCTCGACGCCGCGGGAATACCGTGGACGGAGGTTTTCCTGGGTTGCGGTTCCTTTGCCGTCGCCGACGCCGTTTCGGCCGGCCTGGCCATCTCGGTATTCTCTTACCGGCTTGCGCCGCCGGGCACGGTCGAGGTCAGCCGGCGGCTCGGGCTTCCTGCCCTTCCTTCATCTGAGATCGTGCTGCTTTCAACACTTTCGGATGCCAGATCCCGCGCGGCGCTCAGAACGCTTGCGACTGCTTTTCGTGAACACCGCCCCCATCACGATCACGCTCCGAGGAAACTCGCGGTGAGCATGGAGTCTACCGTTTAACGTTCAGCGGTCCAGCCAGGCGGCGAGGCCGTCCAACGTCTGCAGGCCGTATTCGACCGCGCCGAAGCCGATGACCACCTGACGGCGCTCGCGGCTGGGATGGAGCTGGCGCATGGTCAGCACGGTCTTGCCATCGGTCTGCTCATCGAAAGTCACCGTGACGCGGAAGCGGTCGGGGTCGTTCGGTTCGGGCGTGCCATAGTCGATGACGATCCGTTCGTTCGGCACGATCTCGAGAAAGCGCATGAGGTTCGGGAAGCGCTGCTCCCTGCCCTCGAACACGCCCACCATGTCGAAGCGCCAGACGCCGCCCGCGCGGATATCGGCCGCGTGGCTTTCGATGCGCATGCCGGCCGGCCCGTACCATTGCGCCAATGCCTCGGGGTCCATCCAGGCGGCAAAGACCTTCTCGCGCGGGTGGTTCAGCAGCTTGACGAGCACGATTTCGCGATCGAGCGACCAGGTCTCAAACGGATTTGCCATGAGCTTTATTTTCTCTCCGCCTTGTCCAGATAGACCTCCAGCCGATCCAAGCGCCTGGCCCAGCTCCGGCGCTCCGTCTCCATCCAGTCCGCCGCCTCGTTGAAGCGCGTCTGCACCAGCCGGCACCAGCGGCTGCGCCCGCGCTTCTCGCTGGCGATCAGCCCGCAATCCTCCAGGACCTTGAGGTGCTGGGCGAAGGACGGCAGCGCCATGTCAAACGGCTCGGCCAGGATGCTGACCGGCACCTCGCCCTCGGCAAGCCGCGAGACGACCGCGCGGCGGGTCGGGTCACTGAGAGCATGAAAGGCCAGATCAAGGGGAGTCGCATGGTGGGGCATGTGCGCCAGTAAAAGGGGCCCGGCGGCGGCGGTCAAGACAAAAAGGTACTTGCCTTAGTATTCGACCTCATATACTAAGGCAAGTACCTTAGTTTGTGAGAGGGCCTTCCCGTGGCGGTTCGTATCGATCTCATGATTTCACTCGACGGTTTCGCGACAACGACGGACCAGACGCCCGAAAAGCCTTTCGGCGAGGACTGGCCGCGACTCGTCGCCGCCTATGCCGCGACAAGGACATTCCGCGAGCGCGTGTTCAAGGACACCAGCGGTGAGGGCACGACGGGCATCGACGACAAACATGCCAGGGACTACTTCGAAAATATCGGCGCGGAGATCATGGGCGCCGGCATGTTCGGACTCCACAATTTTCCCGACGATCCGAACTGGCGCGGATGGTGGGGCGAGGAGCCGCCGTTCCGGGTCCCGGTCTTCGTTCTGACCCACAAGCCGCGGCCCTCCATCGAAATGGCCGGCGGCACGGTGTTTCATTTCATCAACACGACACCGGCCGATGCCCTCCGTCAGGCGGTAGCGGTTGCCGGTGGAAAAGACGTGCGGATCGGTGGCGGCGCCAGTGTCGCGCGCGACTTCATCAAGGCCGGACTCGTCGACCGCCTCCACGTCGCCATCACCCCGATCCTGCTCGGTCGCGGCATCCGGCTGTGGGACGATCTGCGCGGCCTTGAAGCGGGCTATACGGTGAAGGCCGAGACCGCGGAGAGCGGCATCGTCCACATGACATTCCGACGTTAGCCGCCAGTAGACGTAGAACGACTACATCATCAGTCATCCGCCTCGACGCTGCGGTTCTCGCCGCAGGATGAAAATCGTGGCATTCGATGATCCGCCGGATCTCGCGTGGCGCATGAGCGTTCAGCTTCATACCGAGGGCGGCGGCAAAGGCTTATCCGTGCCGAGGCTATCGGCCCAAGCCTGCATGGCCTGATGATCTATGATACGGGCGGTGTCCACGTCTTCCAGCGCTTCCAGCGTCATCCGATGACGCGCTTCCTCCTGATCGAACCAGGCTGCGAGCGTATCCGTCATGCCAATCATCCTAAATCAGAGTAACTCATGCGCATCCAAAAACCGATTGCAAGATAGGATCAGTTTGATCTAACTTACGACCGGTTGCACGATGCAATCAGAACTGCGGATACAGGGCCAAGCTCTTTAGGCCGCTGCCGGAATAGATGTCGTCAGGAGATGAAGGGATGAACGCCCCGGCGTCAATCACCATCACGCCAATCCTCGTTGCCGACCTCAATGTCGAGGGCGAGGTGATGCCGGTCTATGTGCATGTCATCGACCATCCCGATGCGCGCATACTGGTCGACGCCGGCATGACGGAGCTGCACCCAGCGGTGGTGGCCGCGTTCAATCCCCGCCTCTATCCCTTGAGCAGGCAGGACTTCGACCTCGCCAGTATCGACATCGTCGTCAACACACACCTGCACGCCGACCATTGCGGCGGCAACCACCTCTTCGCCGGCAAGCCGATCTACGTCCAGAGTCGCGAGCTCGACGACGCCCACAGCAACGCGGACGAATACCCCATTCGCGAGTGGGTCGATGCCCCCGGCCTGCGGTATGTGGCGGTCGACGGCGAAGTCGAGCTGCTTCCCGGGCTCCGGCTCGTCCCGGCGCCGGGACACACAGCCGGCATGCAGGTGGTGGTCGTCGAGACTGGCGGGCGCCCGGTCGTCGTTGGCGGCGACGTCGCGGTTTGGTTTGGCGAGCTTGACGAGCCGAACACCGAAGGCCAGTTGCGGGTGTGCGCGCTCGGCCCCGAACTTGTCTGGCTCACGCATGAGCACAAGCCGTGGCGCCCCCGCACCGGGAAGTCATGACGTCGGCGCGCTCTGGGCGGGCGGGATATCGGTGCAGTCCAGTACATTTGCACTATCGCCGAAATTGAAGTCATCGTGATCTATCGGGATGGCGCCTCACCACCACCCAGCGTGACGAGAAGCTCGTCCAGCTGCGCGAACTGTTCGGGCATCCCGTCCGCCATCCCGGAATGGGCTTTGTCGAGCGCTTCCTTCGAGGGATAGAGCTCGCTCAGGACCAGCAGTGTCTTCCCGTCTTTCTCCTCGAAGGTCGCCGTGGTGATGGGGCCGTCATCACCTTCCTCATTGGTCCAGACGAGGCGCGAAGGCGGCGTCGCTTCGAGATACTTGCCGAAGAAGGCCATGGCGTCCGAGGCGTCGTGCCCGAATTCGAGGCGGTAGCCGCCCCCGGTACGGGCATCCATCTCGCAGGACAGCAAGGGCACGCCCATCGACTTCGGCGCCCACCAGCGCATGAACAGCTCGGGCGTAGTCCAGGCGTCGTAGACGATGCGCGCCGGGGCGTCGAAAGTCCGCGTGACGACCAGCTCACGGTCGGACTTCCGTTCAGCTGTCGTGCGGTTGTTCATGGGGCTGGCCCCGCTATCTCTTCCTTCGACCATCGACTTTTTCCTTCCGCTTCAATTCCTCGACAACCTGGTCCAACGCATCGAAGCGGGCGCTCCAGAGCTGGCGATAGCTCTCGATCCATGCCGCCTCTTCCTCCATTCGGCGCAGGCCGAGCCTGCAGGTCCGAACCCGCCCGACCTTCTGCGTGACGACGAAACCCGCCTGCTCCAGGACGCCGACATGTTTCTTCATGCCGGTGAGGGTCATACGGAACTTGTCGGCAAGCTCCGTGATCGACGCGTCGGAACGTCCGAGCTGTTCCAGGACGCCGCGCCGGGTGGCGTCCGAAAGTGCTGCGAAGGAGGTATCGAGATGCGCTGGCATATACTGAACCATATGGTTCAGTATATAAAGCACGGATCGGCGGCATGCAAGGGCGTCCTGCACGATCCCGGCGGCGGACGCAGTCCGAGCTACACGCCGATCGAGCGGGAGTGAGGGGTGTTCAGAATGAACGCGCGCATGAGCGCCGCGCATTCCTGATGATGCGTCTCGAGAAGAAGATGCGCCCCGTCGTAGATGTGCATGTCCAGACGGTCGAGCTCGCGGGCATAGGCCAGCACTTCCTCGATCTCGAAATACGGGTCGTGCCGCCCCCAGAGCATCAGCGCGGGCGGCTGATGCGCGCGGTGATAGGCCGAGATTTCCGGGAAGCGAGCGACATAACGGCCATAGTCTTCAAAGATGCGGAACTGAATCTCGACGAGGCCCGGCCGGCTCATCCGCTCCCAATCGAGATGCCAGCCCTCGGGCGCGAAGAGCGGCTTGAGCCGATCCGGGATCTTGCCGACATAGGTGTCCTTGATCCCCTTGAAGTTCAGCCATTCCGGCAGCCTGGCGCGGTTCTCGGGCGTGGGATCGGCCCAGTAGGCCTTGTTCGGCTCCCAGTCCGGGCCGAGCCCCTCCTCATGGGCATTGCCGTTCTGGATGATGAGCCCCAGCACACGATCCGGCCGCGCCATCGCCAGGTCATAAGCGACGGGCGCGCCGAAATCGTGGACGTAGAGAAAGAAGTGCTCCAGCCCGATCTGCCGCGTCAGATCATCGATCGTTCGCGCCATGGCGTCGAAGGTGTATGGGTAATCGCCGGGCGCCTCGGTGAAACCGAAGCCGGGCAGATCGGGCGCAACGACCCGCGCCACCTCCGCCAAGGGGCTGATCACATCGCGGAAGCTGTAGGACGAACTGGGTTGACCATGGAGCAGCAACAGGCCGGGCGCGCCTAACTGTCCCGCCTCACGGTAGAACAGGCTCACCCCGTTCACGTCGCGCGTGCGATGCCTGGTCCTGTGCGTTTCCAGCACGGCCGTTCTCCTTCCACGGATAGGAGAACTCGCAAGGGTGCGCTAAAGTTCAAAGAAATCATGATATGCCGCGAGAAAAGGAGATGGCATGGCCAAGCTCGTGTTCGGAATGAACCAGTCGCTCGACGGCTATGTCGATCACATGTCATTCGGGCCGAGCCCCATCCTCTTCCGCCACTTCATCGAGGAGGCCCGGGCGCAGGCGGGCAGTGTCTATGGCCGCCGCGTCTATGAGCTCATGCGCTATTGGGACGACGAGCATCCGGAATGGGATGAAGACCGGCAGGCCTTCGCGGCGGCGTGGCGCCAGCAGCCGAAATGGGTCGCCTCACGCACGCTGACGTCGGTCGGCCCCAATGCCCGGCTTGTCGAAGGCGACCTCGCGGGCGCGATGCGCAAGCTGAAGGCCGAGCATGAGGGCGAGATCGAAGTAGCCGGCCCGGACCTAGCGCGCAGCCTCACCGAGCTTGGCCTGATCGACGAATATCGCATCTACCTGCATCCCGTCGTGCTCGGCGGCGGCAAGCCCTATTTCGCCGGCCCGCGGCCGCCGCTCCGCCTCGTGGCGCATGACCGGATCGACGCGGATGTGATCAGGCTGCGCTACGTTCCGGCGTGAGACGCGAGGACGGTGCTCAAGGCTTCTTCTTCAGGGTCTTGACGGTGTCGGGGACACGCGGCGCGGCCGCCACCGGGTTCGTCTCCGAGTCGACCTGCGAGATATTCAGGTAACCCTCGGCGTCGGCATGCCTGGCGTCGCGCTCGAGCGACAGGAAGATCGTGACCCTGAGATCTTCCGCATAGGGCGCCTTGAATTTCATCGTATGCACGAAGCTGTCGTCGTGCCCCGGCGGGAAGCTGACGGATGAGGTCTGGCCATTGACGCTAAACACGGCATAGGCGTTCACGCCCTCCAGACACAAAGCATAACCCTGGAAATTGAAGGGGATCTCGGCGCCCTTGTCCGCATCGGAAACCGGAATGACCATCGAATAGCTGCGCGTGACGATGGGCGTCGCCACCGGATTGCGGCCCAGGCCGATCTCGAGACCGTTGAAATCGATGCTGAAGGCCTGCTTGTCGTCGGTCGGCGCGTAGCTGGTATTCTGCTCGCTCGAGAAACTCAGGGCTTTGCCGAAGCTGACCGGATCCGCCGCCGCCACGTCGACGGCAGAAAGTGCGACAAAGGCGGAAAGAAACGTCGCGCCGATCAGGCCGCGGGCTGTCGCCGGGGTGAGCACGGAATGCTGAAGAGCCTTCTGCATGACCATTCTCCATCTCGTTCCAGGGTGCGGGAGGCAACATATGTACCGGGCACACCGCACGTCTGTGGCGAATGCCACAAGTCAGGATGTCGCGCGGATCGACAGCACCGCGCACAGGCCCAGTGTCGCGGCGAGCCCGCCGATGAGAAAGACGGACGAATAACCCCAATGGTCGGCCAGCACGCCGACGACCGGACCGGTTGCGCCGTAAGCGAGATCCTGGAAGGCCGCAAAGCCGCCGACCGCGGTGCCGCGCAGATGCGCCGGCACACGCTTGACGACTTCCGATCCCATCGCCGGGAACACCATCGAGCAGCCGATGCCGGTCAGCACCGCGCCGGCGAGCGCCGCCTCGGGTCCGGGCACGAGCCACAGCAGATACTGCCCGCAGGCCTCGACGATCAGCGAGACGATCGCAACGCGTTTGCCGCCTATACGGTCCGGCAGGTGGCCGCAGCACAGCCGCACCAGAACGAAGCCCAAGCCGAAGCAGGTCAGGCCGAGCCCGGCATGCGGCCAGCCCTGGCTCAGGAAATAGAGGGAGAGGAACGCGCCCAGCCCGGCAAAGCCGACACCCTGCAACCCCACCGCGGCGCCCGGTTTCCAGATGCGGCCGATGATCTTCCAGAAGCTTTCGCGCTTGCCGGCATGCGGGGCGACGGCCGGAATCCAGTGAATGGCGATCATGCCGACGAGCGGCAGCGCGGTACATACGGCCATCAGCCCGGCGAAGCCCAGCCGGTCGAGCAGCATCAGCCCCAGCGGCCCGCCGGCGGCGAAAGCACCATAGATGCCCATGCCGACGAGCGAGATGACTTGCCCCGAGCGCCCCTGCCCCATCAGGCCGATAGCCCAGGCGACCATGCCGACCATGGCCACGCTCTCGCCCAGGCCGAGCAGAAGGCGGCCGATGATCAGCACGGTGTAGCTTCCCGACGTCGAAAGCCCGGACCAGCCCGCCAGAACACAGACCAGTCCAGCAGCGGCGTAGAGAAGCAGACCGCGCTGCATGGCGAGCTTGCCACCGATGCGGTCCGACCAGGCGCCGGCCCAACCGCGGGTCAAGATCGTCGACAGGAAAGCGATGCCGACGGCCAGCCCGCCCCAGACATTGCCGAGACCGAGCCCCTGCACGACATGGACCGGCACCGCCGGCAGCGCCATGGCCACGGTGAGGTAGGAAAGAAATAAAGCGACCGTCAAAGCGAGGACGCGGCGATAGGCAAGGTTCGGTCGTTGAATGTCGGACATGGTCACGCTCTCAAGATGGATGAGTGCGTTGAATGACGTTGAACGCTTACGGCCGCCAATGCGGCATTACCGGCAAATTGTGTTTTCAGATAAGAACAAATGATATTTCAGCCGAGCCGCAGTGAAAGTTCGACATCCTCGGCGAAGGGCACCGACAGGTAGCCGCCGCCCGGCTTGCGCACGCGCGGGCATTTCGGTGACAGTGCATTTCGGTGACAGTGCATTTAACTTCCAAAGTAAGAAGACAATTAAGTGCACTGTCACCGAAATTACACGGTGAGGTAGGAAAGAAATAAAGCGACCGTCAAAGCGAGGACGCGGCGATAGGCAAGGTTCGGTCGTTCAATGTCGGACATGGTCACGCTCTCAAGATGGATGAGTGCGTTGAATGACGTTGAACGCTTACGGCCGCGCGTGCGGCGTTCTCAGATTGAAACGAATGAGATATCAGCCGAGCCGCTGCGACAGCTCGACATCCCCGGCGAAGGGCACGGACAAGTAGCCGCCGCCCGGTTTGCGCACGCGCTCCAGATATTCCGGACTGTCATCGGCGTTGTCGGCGACGATGAGCGCGCCGGGCCGCAGACGGCTTTCCAGCAAGCTCAGGATTTCGGGGTAAAGCGCCTTCGCCCCGTCGAGCAGCACGAGATCGATCGTTTCGGGCAAGATCGGTGTCGAGCGTCTTGAGGGCATCGCCCTCGCGGATCTCGACCAGATCGAGGACGCCGCCTTCGGTCAGATGCCGGCGGGCGCGCACCACTTTGGACGGCTCGAATTCGCTGGTGATCAGCCGGCCGCCGCCATTGTCGCGCAAGGCCGCCGCCAGATGCAGCGTCGATATGCCGAAGGACGTCCCATACTCGACGATGCTGCTTGCTCTTATGCTGCGCGCAAGCATGTAGAGCAGGTTACCGGTCTCGCGCGACACCGGCAGCCATAGATCCTTCATCAGCCGGTAGAGGCCGAGATATTCGGTCTTGCTGCGCATCAGCCTCTCGCGCTCGTCACCGGTGAGGACGGAAACGGCCGAGCTCGTCGCGGCATCGGCTTCCTGGAACAGGCGGGCGAGGAGCGGCGCCATGGGGGCGGTGGTGAGGGTGGTCATTGGGAAATCCATGAGAAAGGTTGCTTCGGTGTGGAATTAGAAATACGATTAATTCGTCGCATTTCCTAATCGCATTCCCGGAAAGCCCCTATGCCGGACCGTGCAACCCCGCGGATTTCCTCACGAAAGCAGCCCCAACAGGCGCGCTCGACGGAGCTCGTTTCGGCCATTCTCGAGGCGGCTGTTCAGGTTTTGGCGGCGGAGGGGGCGCAACGTTTCACTGCGGCGCGCGTCGCCGAGAAGGCCGGCGTCAGCGTCGGGTCGCTCTATCAGTATTTCCCCAACAAGGCGGCCATCCTGTTCCGGCTGCAGAGCGATGAATGGCGGCAGACGACCGCGCAATGGGCGGAGATCCTGGGCGACGGCACACGATCGCCGGCCGACAGGCTGCGCCGCCTGATCCACGCTTTCGTGCGCTCCGAATGCGCCGAAGCGGCGCTCCGCATGGCTCTCGACGATGCGGCGCCGCTCTATCGCGACGCCCCGGAAACATTGGAGATTCATGGTGAAGGCGACCGCATCATCCAGCGTTTCATGCGCGAGGCGCTGCCGGCGGCGTCCGATGAGACGCGCGCGCTGACCGGCGACCTGATCATCACCACGATCACGGCAGTCGGCAAGGAGTTCTCGGAAACACCCCGGACGGAAGCCGAGACCCACGCCTATTCCGAGGCTCTGGCCGACATGGTCTGCGCTTATGTGTCCAAGCTGGAGACCGGAATAGGATAAAATTGCCAGCGATCATTCGCCGCTGTTGCTTGTCGCCGCGCAAAGCTTTACCACCCCTCACTCGTTTGCCCGGTCATGACGTGCCGGCAGCCTCATTCAATCAATCCGCTGTTTTTACGGCCCCTCTTCAAGGTCTGACATCCCGTGACTTTCCTGCCGACAAGCCCGCCGCTCGCCCGCGCTTTGGCCGAGCGCAACTACACCGACCCGACGCCCGTGCAGGCGGCGGTGCTCGCCGATGAGGCTGCCGGCCGCGATCTCCTGGTCTCGGCGCAGACCGGCTCCGGCAAGACGGTGGCCTATGGATTGTCGATCGCCAAAAACCTTCTCGGCGAGGCGGAGCGTTTCGAAGGCCGTGCCGGCAAGCCGCTGGCCCTGATCGTCGCGCCGACGCGCGAGCTGGCCCTGCAGGTGCAGCGCGAACTCACCTGGCTCTATCACTATGCCGGCGCCCGCATCGTTTCCTGCGTCGGCGGCATGGACCCGCGCCGCGAGCAGCGCGAGCTCGGCAGCGGCGCGCATATCGTCGTCGGCACGCCGGGGCGGCTGTGCGACCATCTGCGGCGCGGCCATCTCGACGTCTCGGAATTGCAAGCCGTGGTTCTCGACGAAGCCGACGAGATGCTCGATCTGGGCTTTCGCGAGGATCTCGAAGCCATCCTGGAAACCATGCCGGACACCCGCCGCACCCTTCTGTTCTCGGCGACGCTGCCGCGCGGGATCGTGGCGCTGGCCAAGCAGTATCAGAAAGACGCCTTCCGCGTCGAAGTCACCGGCGACGAAGGCGGCCATGCCGACATCGAATACCGCGCCGTCCGGGTCGTCGCGCGCGATGTCGAGCATGCGGTGGTCAATGTGCTGCGTTATTTCGAATCGCCCGCGGCCATCGTGTTCTGCAATACGCGCAATACCGTCCGGCATCTGCAGGCGGCGCTGCTGGAGCGCGGATTTTCCGTCGTGGCCCTGTCGGGAGAGTTGACGCAGAACGAGCGGACGAATGCGCTGCAGTCGCTGCGCGACGGGCGCGCCCGCGTCTGCGTCGCCACCGATGTCGCGGCGCGCGGCATCGATCTGCCGAATGTCGGCCTCGTCATTCATGCCGATCTGCCGAATGATCCGGCAACCCTGCAGCACCGATCCGGGCGCACCGGCCGCGCGGGGCGCAAGGGCGTCAGCGTGCTGCTGGTGCCGCCGGCCCGCGTCCGGCGCACGGAATCGACATTCGCCCAGGCCGGAATCGAGGCCATATGGGGCACGGCGCCGCAAGCGGAAGACATCCGCAAGCTCGATCATCAGCGCATGCTCGAGGGTCCGCTGTTCACCGAGGAGTCGACCGAGGATGATCTGATCATGGCGCGCACGTTGCTCGCCGAACGCTCGGGTGAGGAAATCGCCGCGGCACTGGCCCGGCTTTATCGCGCGCGGCTGCCGGCGCCCGAAGACATCATCGATCCGGGTCCCAGCAAGGACCGGTCGCGTCACGACCGCGGCGAGCGGCGGGAAGATCGCGCCATGCGCGGCGACGACAGCCACATGGGCGCGGAGCCCCGGCGGAAGAAAGCGGAATTCCGCCAGAACATGGAAGGCAGCGTCTGGTTCCGCCTGAGCGTCGGACGCCAGAAGAATGCCGAAGCCCGCTGGCTGATTCCGATGATCTGCCGACGTGGCGATATCGGCAAGCAGGATATCGGCGCGATCAAGATCTACGGGACGCATAGCGAAGTCGAGATCTCGGGCGAGGCCGCGGCGCGGTTCACGGAGAACCTCAAGCGCCCCGACCAGGAAGAGGCCATCCGCATCGAGGCGATGCCGGCCGGCCCGCAGGGCGAGGCATCCTTCGAAAGACCTGCCGATGGACCAGCGGGCCATGGCAAGCCCTTCAAGCACAAGGGCAAGGTTCGTCACACCGACAAGCCGTACCAGAAGCATCGTGACGAGGCCCCGGGCGACGGCGCGCCCAAACCGGCATTCGGCAAAAAGCCGTGGCACAAAAACAAACCTGCCGATGCCGGGATACCGGCCGGCCCGGAAGGCGAGGCTCTCTTCGAGAGACCCGCTGGCCACGGCAAAGCCTACAAGGGCAAAGCGCATTATGACGACAAGCCCCGTCACAAGCCGTACCAGAAACATCGTGACGAGGCCCAAGGCGACGGCGCTCCGAAGTCGGGGAGCAAACCGGCATTCGGCAAGAAGCCGTGGCACAAAAACAAACCCGGCGAGGCGGCGCGGCCGCCGCGTGACCCCGGCGCGCCGTTCGGCAAACCGAAGTTCGGCAAGAAGCCGAAGAAGAAGAAAAACAAGAGTCGCGATTGAGACTTAAACGAAATCTCCATTGCCATGTCCAACGTGACGGCAGTGCCGGAACGAAAAATGAATTCTTAAAATCGCCCAGGATGATCGCGACGGTCGAGTCAGGCTGCCGGGAGGTGTCGGGAGACTGGCATTCGCCATTCATGATCTTGAGGTCGAACCATCCAGAGTGAATGCCTGGAGTCTTCTTCGGTCAGGCTCCAATCAGCTATCGGTGTCACTCTGACTTATGGCGACAATGCGCTCCCGCACGAGATCGACGCGGCCCTCCGGCCCCTTGATGTTGCCGGCTAGAAAGTGATCAAAGTCGTCATGCTTCAGCAAAACACGGAACTGTTCCGCTACGTACCGGCGAACGTCTTCGTCGAGAGCCTGAATTTCAGCGGCGAGTTCGTTCCGTCCATCGACGACGAGAAGAATATCCTCCATGTCGCGGCTTCCTAAGAGGTCGTTTTCGCCGCGGCCGAGATATGCCTCCAACTTCGTTGCCAGAAACATTTCCGGTGTGAGGCATTTGATGTTCAAAGTCTCGCTCAGAGGGTGATAGAGCGCCGTTGCTATGCCCTTGGAATACCAGCGATTGCTAAAGCCAAGAATGCTCTCGTCGTCAGGCATGAAGTCGACTTTGAGGCCATCAAGCCGCATCCGGCAAATCACGTCGTCTTCAGGAGATTCCGTAAAGCCCCTTTGTCGCAGCTCCTCCTGCAGTTGCGTCCATTGCGACTGGCCGACGAGATCAACAATCAAATCCACATCATCGGTTACTCGTACGCCTTCGAGCGTGATCGTATCCGTAATGAAAAGAGCCGTCGTGCATCCGCCGACGAAGACCAGCCGGTCCCGGAGATCGTCGCCCAACGCCTTGGCGACTGTTTCCAACATAAGATGCAGCTGGCCCTTAACACTCATCATCTTTCCACGAGCCGTTCTGAGATTCGTTCGGCTGCGAGCCAAACTTCTCTCTGATTTCCAAGCCTGATCGCGTCAATAAGGGCCAAATATTCATAAAGACGCTCATCCTTCAAAACCGCTTCCGGCACGCTCTTGAATAGAGGCTCGACCGATTGTCCCATGTCTTTGCCTCTGGCGAACGGCCAAACGTAGATGTATTCGCCAGCGCTCATCAGTAATTTCTTCAACGAGGGAGCAGCAAAGCCAGTGGGTACCCCCCGCATCATGGCGCTGGGCCTCGCCGGGAAAACAAACTTTAGTCCGTGGACAATAAATCTGCGAAGGTGACGACGGTTCGGCTTTGCCCGGCCAGAAACGCGGTCTTTAACCGCAAGCCCAGAAGCAATACTTCGCTTGATCGAGGCATTCACTTCGGATTTGCTGATTCCGAGGGACGATTCCAGGCCACGGACTGAAAATGGATCCTCGTGGCGTATGTCTCCCCGGGGATGCCGAAGCCCGCGCTGCTCATCCTGCTCCAAGCTCACGAGCTTAAGCAATACGACGATATCTTGGCTTTTCATGACTGTCCTCAGTCCTAGGACAATGGACATTGCATCATGAATCGACTTTCGTCAAGTCATCGACCAGGATGGTCGACCCAATCGAGGGCATGCCGTTGTCGCGAACACGACAGTCGAGCTCCGCCGTGAAGACCAACGCGCCTAAATAAACTTTAAGTCGGCACCGGAAGGTTCTTGCCCTAGCCTCTTGCTTCGGGCGGGTGGCGGATAGTTCTTCAGGGGAACAACCTTCATGCATCTGCGCATGCTTGTCGCGACCGCTATCCTGTCATCGGCACTCACCGGAACCGCGTTCGCCGCCGCGCCTACGAAAATCAAGGTCACGCTGCTGGGCGAAGGTGGCGCCGGGATGGAGATCAAGCTTTCGCAGGCGACCGTGAAGGCCGGCAAGGTCGAATTCGACGTAACCAATGACGCGCTGACGGAAAGCCATGAGGTGATCCTCGTCAAGCTCAATTCCCCGGACCAGGCCATCCCGGTCGTCACGGACAAGCACCGGGTCGATGAGGGCAGGCTCAAATCCCTCGGCGAGGTCGCGGGCCTGCAGGCGGGCCAACACGGCAGGCTCGTCGTCACCCTGCGGCCCGGCGCCTATGAGTTGCTGTGCAACATCAAGGGCCACTATGAATCGGGGATGCACACCGTTCTTACGGTGAAGTAGACGGACTGAGGATGACCGCGGTGCTGGAAGCAGACAAGCTATTCGCCGGTTCCATTCCTGAAAACTACGACCGCCATATGGTGCCGTTGATCTTTGCGCCATACGCCGCCGATATCGCGCGGCGCGCGGCGTCGCTGTCGCCAAACGCCGTTCTGGAGGTCGCGGCGGGCACCGGGGCCGTCACCCGCGTTTTGGCGCCACAGCTGTCTCCCGGCACGCTTTATGTCGCCACCGACCTCAACCAGCCGATGCTCGATTACGCCGCGTCGCGACAAGCCGCCGACAGCCGCATCAGCTGGCGCCAGGCGAATGCGCAGGAATTGCCGTTTGATGACGCGTCTTTCGATCTCGTCTGTTGTCAGTTCGGCGCGATGTTCTTTCCGGACCGCGCATCCGCCTATCGCGAAGCCAAGCGGGTTCTGAAGCCCGGCGGACATTTTCTGTTCAATGTATGGGATCGCATCGAGGAGAATATATTCGCCGACGACGTGACGAAGGCGCTCGCCAGAATCTTCCCGAACGATCCGCCACGTTTTTTGGCCCGCACGCCACATGGCTATCACGATACGGCGCTGATCTGCCGCGAGCTGGAAGACGCAGGTTTCTCTCATGTGGCGATCGAGACGCGCGCCGAGCAAAGCCGCGCCACCTCGCCGCGCCTGCCGGCCGTCGCCTATTGTCAGGGCACCGTTCTGCGCAGCGAGATCGAGGCCAGAGACGCGGGAGGACTGCAGGCGGCCACCGACTTCGCCGCCGCCGCGCTCACGGAAAAACATGGCAGCGGTGAGGTCGCCGCCAAGATTCAGGCCCATGTCATTACAGCGCGGTCTAGCACCGAATAGCCCAAATGGGTCAGGCCGCCGCCGGCCGGCGCCTGTAGACTCGTGCCTTCGGAACCGAAGGAGAGAGTCTTGCGGCACAATCGCTGGTTACAGGTCTTGACTGTTGCCCTCCTGCTGGCGGGCGCGGCTGCTCCCGCCGACGCGGCGACCACGGAAGAAATCACCAAGAAATTCGGCGAATGCCGCGCCAAGCTCGGAAAACTCTACCTAGGCGTCGAGCTGACCAAGAAGGATCAGCTCAAATGCATGAAAAGCAAGAACGCCGCCGGCGCCCGCGACGTCCTCAAATCCGGCGAGGCGAGCTGCAGAGAGAGTGGGCGCCCCCTGTTAGGCGCGTTCGACAACAAGGGCAATCTGAGCTGGATATGCGGAAAAAAATGAGACCGGCGGGCTGAACGCTGCCGCATGATTTGCCTCACCGGGTCAGCATGTGATCCGCCAGGCTGTAGCAGTGGCTCGCCTGGTAGGCGTTGCGCCCGCGGTTCATATGGGTGAGGTTGAACGCCCGGATGGCGCGTAGACCGCGGCGCGTCGTAATGAATTTGCGGATCGAGGCGATGCCGCGGACCTTGATGCCGAAAATATCCTCACCGCGCGGGACGAACCAGCTGACATCTTCCGGCGTTCTAACGCAGCGCGCGAGCAGAGCTTCGTCGAGCTTGCCCGGCTCAGGCGAATGGTCCTTGGTGAAATCCGAAAGATGCACGAGGAAGAGCGCGCGGATGCCGGCATCGTCCGCATAGAGCGAGAACAGCTCCATCCAGCTCGCATTGATGCGGATGAGTGCCTTGCCTGGGGTCGAGGGCAGACAGGAAATCGACCAGTAGTGCCGCTCGGTCGTGCCCGGCATCGGGATGCAGTCGCGGCCGTAGATTTGGAGAATCTCCAGAACTTCTTCCGCCTGCGGCCGGCGGAGCAGCTTCTGATACTTCGCAACATATTTGAGACGCAGCTCCGGGGACTCGGGGCGTTCGCCAGCGTCGCGCAGGGCTACCTTGCCTTCCAGCCATTTGCGCTGCTGCTCGATGTCGAGAAATCGGCGTAGACCAGTCGTGCTTCGGGGCGGATTCGCGTTCACGTCGGATATCATATCGCATGATCAACTGATGCCGGCTTGCGGGTCAAGAGCGCACATCTGAAGGCTCGGGCAGTTTCGGTGTCTGAATGCGCAACTGGAACAATCACAGCTGCCGAGGCGTTGTTCGCGTGCCGCAAATCGTTTCCAGCACGCGCGGATGGAGAGTCAAATGAACATCGCACCGCAATTGGCTTTTGCTGGACAATGTCGACAGGCCTTTGAGTTCTACACCCAATTGCTCGGCGGCAAGATCGTCGTCATGAACCCGTTCGGGGGCAACGAAGACAGAGCTTTGCCACCCGGTTCGACGGCAGGCGAGGCCGATCAGATCAGATTTGCCGAGATCCGCATCGGCGGCTCGGTGCTGAGAGGCAATGACATTCCCAAAGATCAATTCACCCCGATGCGCGGCTTCAATGTTTCGCTGCATATCGAAAAGGCAGCTGATGCGCGACGGATTTTCGACGCGCTGAGCGAGGGCGGCAAAGTGAGTACGCCGCTAAGCAAAGTCGATTGGGCCGCTCAATTCGGCATGGTGACGGACAGATTCGGCGTGCCCTGGCTGATCCTCGGGCTGGAAAAATAGAACGCATTACGTGAGAACCACGCCAAAGTGCCGGCGGTCGTGCAGTTTCGCCCGCCGCCAGCACCACGATTTTGCTACTGCCAGTACGGGTCGACCTTGTAGTAGTTGTATGAGGCGTCGCGCGCCTTCATGCCGTCATTTTCTGTCAATTCGTCGACAGAATAAGACGGCGCCGCCTTCAGCTCGTCCTTGCTGTAGGGCACGACATAACCGCCCTTCTTCTCGTCATAATCCAGCGCAGCCCACGGTATGGCGTGATACTTTTCGCCCATACCGAGAAAGCCGCCGAAGCCGACGACGGCGAACATGATGCCGTTCGACGTCTTCTCCAGCATCACATCTTTGATTTCGCCGATATGATCGCCTGCGGGGTTGTAAACTTCGGTTCCGATGACGCGGCTGGCGCGGATCGCGTCGGTATGACCTGTTGCGGTGGGCATGTTTATCTCCTGCTTGAAGGGGGGACCTCAATACAAGAGCAAACCTGTACGCCCGGCCTTTGTTCCATTTTCCGAGGATAAAGGTCCGGCTCCTAAAATAGTTGAAAGCGTGGTGGCTCAATCAGTATGCTCCCCTACTCGCCACAGTCCCGCATGAGGAGATGCCCATGAAACGCGCCCTTCTGGTCACGACGACGGTGGTCGGCCTGATGTTGCAAGCGACGGCCTTTGCCCGGGCCGACAGCCTGACGGTCGTGGATGTGGAGAGGTTCCTCGCGGCGGCGGAAGCGCAGCTCGCGGCCGAATCGGTGCGGGTCAATCGGATCCAGTGGGTGAACAGCACCTATCTCACCGAGGACACCGATGCGCTGGCGGCGGAAGCGGGCGCGCGACAGACCGAGTTGGGCGTCCGGCTCGCCATCGAGGCGGCGAAATTCGAGAAGGTGCTGGGCCTGTCGGACGAGATAAAGCGCAAGCTCACCATCCTGACCGGCGGCATCGTGCTGCCGGCGCCAACGACGGCGGGCGCGGCGGATGAATTGAGCAACATCTCGACCAAGCTGCAGTCTGACTATGGCAAGGGCGAAGGCACGTTATTGGGCAAGCCGATCAACGGGTCCGACATCGAGGAGCAGATGTCGCTCAACCGCGACCCCGAGCAATTGAAGGAGATGTGGACGAGCTGGCACGACAAGGTCGGCGGCCCGATGCGGGCCGACTATCAACGCCTGGTCGAGATCGCCAATGCCGGCGCCAAGGAGCTCGGCTATAAGGATGTCAGCGCCATGTGGCGGTCGCAATATGATATGCCGGCCGAGGACGTCGCCAAGCTCACCGACAAGATCTGGTCCGACGTGAAGCCGCTTTATGACGACCTGCATTGCTATGTGCGCGGCAAGCTCAACGAGAAATATGGCGACTCGGTACAGGCCAAGACCGGACCGATCCGCGCCGACCTGCTCGGCAATATGTGGGCGCAGGAATGGGCCGGCATTTATGACATCGTGGCGCCGGCCGGCGCCGGCGATATCGGCTTCGACACGACCGATCTCCTGAAGAACGCCGGCTATGACGAGAAGAAGATGGTCGAAGCCGGTGAAGGTTTCTTCACCTCGCTCGGCCTCGAAAAACTTCCCGCGACCTTCTGGACGCGCTCGATGTTCCTCAAACCGGCCGACCGGGAAGTCGTCTGCCATGCCTCGGCCTGGGACATCGACAACCAGGACGATCTGCGCATCAAGATGTGCATCAAGGTCAATGCGCAGGATTTCACCACCATCCATCACGAGCTCGGGCACAATTATTATCAGCGCGCCTACAAGGCGCAGGATTTCCTCTATATGAACGGCGCCAATGACGGCTTCCACGAAGCCATCGGCGACACGATCGCGTTGTCGATCACGCCGGAATATCTGGTGCAGATCGGCCTCCTGCCCAAGGATAAGGTGCCGAGCGCCGACAAGGATATCGGTCTTCTGCTGCGCCAGGCGATGGACAAGATCGCCTTCATGCCCTTCGGCCTCCTGGTCGACAAATGGCGCTGGGGCGTGTTCGACGGGTCGGTGAAGCCCGACGGCTACAATGCGGCGTGGAACGATCTCAGGCTCACCTATCAAGGCATCACGCCGCCGGTCCCGCGCAGCGAAGCCAATTTCGACGCCGGCGCCAAATATCATATCCCGGCGACGACGCCATACTTACGTTACTTCCTGGCGAACGTGCTGCAGTTCCAGTTCTACAAGGCCGCCTGCGAGCAGAGCGGCTGGACCGGCCCGCTGCACCGCTGCTCCTTCTACGGCAACAAGGAGGTGGGGAAGAAATTCAACGCCATGCTGGAAATGGGCGCGTCGAAGCCGTGGCCCGATGCGCTGGAAGCCTTCACCGGCAAACGCGAGATTTCGGGCGACGCGATCATCGCTTATTTCGCGCCGCTGCAGAGCTGGCTGAAGGAGCAGAACAAGGGCAAGAGCTGCGGCTGGTAGGCGGAGACGGGCGCGTGCATTACGGTTATATCGGCCTCGGCAATCTCGGCGGGCATCTGGCGGCGAGCCTCGTCAAGGCCGGCTTCACGGTCACGGTCCATGACAGGGACCGCGCGGCGGCAAGCCGGCTCCTGGCGCTGGGCGCCAAATGGGCCGATACACCGGCCACGCTTGCCGAGACCTGCGATGCAGTCATTACCTGCCTGCCGTCGCCCGCCGTCTCGGAGCAGGTTCTCCGCCAGATGCTCACAACGATGAAACCCCAGACGACATGGATCGAGATGTCGACGCTGGGCCGCGACGAGATCCTGCGCCTCGCGGCACTTGCCGCTGGGAAAGAGGTGCGCGTGATGGAACTGCCGGTGACCGGCGGCGTCCATCTCGCAGCTCTCGGCAAGATCACCATGCTGGCGGGCGGCGACAAGGATCTGTTCGACCGGCACCGGCCGGCGCTCGCGGCGATGGGCGACAAGATCTTCCATATGGGGCCGTTGGGCAGTGCCGCGGTGATCAAGGTCATCACCAACATGCTGGCCTTCATCCATCTCGTCGCCGATGGCGAGGCGCTGATGCTGGCGAAACGCGGCGGGCTCGATCTCGGCCAGGCCTGGGCGGCGATCAAGGCCAGCTCCGGCACCAGCTTCGTCCATGAGACCGAGGGCCAGCTCATCCTCAATGGCAGCTATGATATCGCCTTCACCATGGATCTCGCGCTCAAGGATCTCGGCTTCGCGATGAATTTCGGCCGCGAATTCGGCGTGCCGCTCGATCTGGCGACGCTCACGGAACAGACATTCGTCAAAGGCAAGGAAACCTATGGCGGCGGCGCGCAGTCGACGCAGATCGTCAAGCTGCTCGAGGATGAAGTCGGCACCGATCTCCGGGCGCCGGGCTTCCCGGCCCGCCTGGAGTGAGCCGGCAAGGCCATGCCCTGCCTGGTTTCAGTTACATCTTTTCGCCCGGCAGCTTGCTCGCCTGCCTGACCCAGTCGATGAACTGCGCCTTGTCGATCTTGTCGTCCTCATAGATGTCGAGATAGCGCACCTCCTTCTGCGTGGAGGTACCGGGCGGCATGGGTTTCAGGTGCGCGCCGCGGAAGAAGGCGACCTTCACGTATTTTGTCAGGCAGTGGAAACCGAGGAACCAGACGCCTTCTTCGACGCCATAAAAGGGCGAGTTCCATTTGACCGCCTTCGCGACCTTAGGGAAAGCCTTGACGATCAGCCGGTCGAGCTCCTTGCCGACGCGGTTCTTCCAGCCCGGCATCGCCGCGATGTATTTCTGGACGGGCTCATCACCATAGGCCTTGGCGATCTGCGGGTTACCGCCGGAGAGCAGGACGACACCGTCCTTGCCGGGTTTCAGCGGCGCCTTTTTCTTCACGGCGGATTTCGCCGGCGCTTTCTTAACCTTCTTCTCGGTCATGCTTTCACCACTCCAGAATCACGCTGCGACTTTCCAACATAGACCTTGCGTTGGTCAACCGGATATCACCAGCTCGGCAGCGGAGTGCGCAGGCCCTTGTCGATCCAGAGAAACTGGCCGTTCACCCTTGCATCGCCGACGATCCACGCGATGAGGTCGGCGGCCTTTTCGGGATCGTCGCCGCCGGTTTCATCGACCCAGCGGGCCCAAGTCCTGTAGGCGGCGGCTTCGGCCCCAAGCCTGCCGGCCTTCGCGCTGATATCGGCCCACATGTCTGTCTTCACGTCGCCCGGATGAATGACATTGGCGGTGACGCCGGTGCCTGCGAGCTCGGCGGCAAGGTGGCGGGTGAGCTGGTTAAGCGCCGCCTTGCTGGTGCCATAGGCGCTGTCGACGGGGCCAGGCGCCAGAAGCGTGGCGGCGGAAGAGATATTGATGATGCGGCCCCATCCGGCAGCGATCATGCCGCCGACAAAGGCGCGGCAGGTCACATAAGGCGCCACTGTGTTGACCATGAGGGCCTCGACCCAGGCTTCGGGATCGCTGTCGCGCAGCAGCGCCAGCGGCCCGAAGCAGCCGGCCGCGTTGACGAGAATGGCGGGAGACCCGAGCGCGGTTTCGACGGCCTCGCGCAAACGATCGGGAGAGAGTTCGCGGGTGAGATCCATCGGCAAGGAAACGGCACGGCCGCCTGCGGCAATGATGAGATCGGCCGTTTCGCGGAGCTGCGTTTCGCTCCTGGCAATCAGCGCGACAGGCGCCCCCAGGGCGGCCAGTCGCAAGGCGGTGCGGCGGCCGAGGCCACGTCCCGCGCCGGTCACCACGGCAATTTTGTCTTGAAATTTCATGGACTTCTTCCCCTCCCCTCAACTCCCGGTCGCCATCCTACACTATCATATAGAAAACTTTGTGTTGATATTTGAAATTCATCGATCTAGCGTTACGTCCGCTGGGATCGGCCAGCCTGATGCATGGGGATGTGCGATGGTGACCAAACTGCGTGCCGTGAATCGCCGTAAGCTGATGAAATTGTCGGGGGCCGGCATCGCCGGCGTGAGCCTCGCCGCACTGGGCCTGCCGGCCCTGGCGCAGGAGAAGAAGCGCATCGCGATCGCGCATCCGGACCGCGCCGCCGACTATTATCAAGGCTTCATGAATTCAGCGCTCAAGGAAGCCGAAAAGCGCGGCTATGAGGTGCTGCAGAGCTTCTCCGGCATGGACCCGCAGAAGCAGCTCGCCGAGGTGAATACCTGGCTCGCTTCCGGCATCGACGCGCTGGTCGTGCTGGCGCTCGATGCCAATGCGATGGCGCCGACGGTCGCCAAGGTGCATGAGCAGAAGGCGCTTTTCATCTCCTATGCCAACCGCATCGAGGGCGAAGACGGCTTCATCAAATGGGCCGACCGCGATGCGGGTGCCCTGCTCGGCGCCTATGCCGCCAAACACATCAAGGAGAAGCTCGCCGGCAAGGGCGATGTCGGCTTCCTGACGGCGACCAACATCCAAGTGGTGACCGACCGCATCGAGTCGACGCGCGAGGCGATCCTCAAGGAGCTGCCCGACACCAAGTTCTTCGAGGCGACCGCCCTCAACGCGCCGGACGGCCTCAAGGCGACACAGTCGCTGCTCCAGGCGCATCCGGAGATGAAGGTCCTCATCTGCTGCACCGATGACGGCGCACTGGGCGCCCGCTCGGCCTATCAGAACAGCGGGCTGGCCTCCGATAATCTGCTGATCGCCGGCTTCGACGGCGCCAAGCAGAATCTCAACCTCATCAAGGCGCGCGATCCCTATCTGCAGGTGTCGATGGCGCTCGATATCGGCGATATCGGCCGACGCGTCATCGACATCCCCTATCAGCTGTGGAACGGCGGGCCGGAGTCCGAGACGCATGTGCTGCAGCAATACAAGCTGGTCGGCCATGAGACGCCGACCGAGGATATCGACGTCATTCTCAGCGTGTATGCGTGACGGAAACGCCTCGCTCTCCATCATTTTCCCTTCTCCCGTTGCGCAGCAATGGGAGAAGGTGCCCGAAGGGCGGATGAGGGCTCTTCTGAAATAGCGACTAGACTGAAGCAAAGAGCCCTCACCCGGCCTTCGGCCACCCTCTCCCATCCTGCGGACGGGAGAGGGGGAAACATGGAGAGGGTGAGCTCATCTGGAAAACCCACAACGATGATGTTTCTCCTGTGACACGTCAGCAGATTCTCAGCTGGACCCAGCGCAACGGCCTGTTCTTTGCGCTGGCCATCCTCGTCGCCATCTTCTCGATCCTGAGCAGCCGCTTTCTGACGGTGCCCAATTTCACCGTCATCCTGCTGCAGAATGCCGTCATCGGGCTCATCGTCGTGCCGGGCGCGATGCTGATCCTGTGCGGACTCGTCGATCTGTCGGTGGGGTCCGTCGCGGTGCTCTCGGCGGTCGTCTTCGGCCAGGCGATGGCGAGTGGGCTCGGCCTCCCCGTCTCACTACTGATCGGCCTCGCGGTCGGCGCCGCCTGGGGCGCCTTCAACGGCTATCTGATCGCCATCCAGGGCTTCTCGCCAATCATCATCACATTGGGCGGCCTCGCCGGCGCGCGCGGTCTCGCCGAATTCGTCACGCAAGGCTACACGACCTATGGCTATGGCCGCGAATTCGCGTTTCTCGGCAATGGCAAGCTGCTCGGCGTGCCGGTGCCGGTCATCCTGTTCGCCATCGTCTTCCTCATCGGCTTGCATCTGTGGTACCGCGCACCACTCGGCCGCCACATGATCGCCGTCGGCGGCGCCAAGGACACCGCCGCCGAGATCGGCATTCCGGTCAAGCTCATTCCGTTCTGGCTCTATGTGGCCTCGGGGCTGGCGGCGGCGCTCGGCGGGCTCATCATCGCCTCGCAGCTCGATGGCGCCGCCGTCACCATCGGCACCGGCATGGAGCTCGAAGTGCTGACCGCGATTCTGCTCGGCGGCGTCTCCTTCACCGGCGGGCGCGGTTCGCTGTTCGGCGTGCTGTTCGGGCTGCTCTTCGTCGGCGTGCTGTCGAACGGTCTCGTCCAGGTCAATGTCAGTCCCTATTTCGAGCAGGTCGCCATCGGCGCGGCTCTGTGCGGTGCCGCGGCCCTCGACATGCTCTATCAGCGGCTGGAACGTCTCAATGTGCCGGTCGAAATCGAAGCCGGAGAAGCCCGATGAGCGCGCCCCTCCTCGAATTACGCTCCTTGAGCAAGTCCTTCGGGCCGGTCCATGCCGTGAAGACGGTGAGCCTGGAGGCGCATGCGGGCGAAGTGATCGGCCTCATCGGCGACAATGGCGCCGGCAAAAGCACCCTCACCCGCATGATCGCCGGCGCGATCCGCCCCGATCAGGGCGACATCCTCGTCAATGGCCGGAAGGAACATTTCGAGACGGCGCAGGATGCGCGGCGCGCCGGCATCGAGACGGTGTTCCAGACCCTCGCTTTGGTGCCCGGGCTCGACATCGTCGAGAACATTTTTCTCGGCCGCGAGCTTCTCGTTCCCAGCGCCGGCGGACGCGCGAGCCGGACAATGGATGTGGCCGCCATGCGCCGGCGGGTCGAGGAAGGCTATCAGCGCTTCGGCCTCAATTTGCCCGACATGCGCACCAAGGTCGCCGCCCTCTCCGGCGGACAGCGCCAGGTGGTGGCGATCGCGCGCGCCGTCCTGTGGGGCAGCGGCGTGGTCGTGCTCGACGAGCCGACCGCGGCGCTCGGCGTCAAGCAGACCGAGCTGGTCCTGTCCTTCATCGAAAGACTGCGCAGCCACAAGGTGGCGGTGATCTTCATCAGCCACAATATGCAGCATGTGATGCGCGTCGCCGACCGTGTCTGCGTGCTCAGGCTCGGGCGCAAGGTCCATGACGGGCCGATGTCGAAACTCTCCGGCACCGACCTCGTCGCGCTGATGACGGGCGCCGCGACGGCCCATTAGAAAGATCGCCAGAATGACAAACCGATCCATCCTCTTCACAGGAGGCATCGTCGTCGACGGGCTCGGCAACGCTCCCTTCCGCGCCGATGTGCTGGTGGAGGACGGCCGCATCGTCTCGGTTGGCCCCGCGCATGGCGATGCCGATCGCATGGTCGCCATAGACGGTCTCGTCATCGCACCCGGCTTCATCGACATGCATACACATTCCGATCTGCAGGTGCTGTGCAATCCCGACCATACCTCGAAATTGAGCCAAGGCGTCACCACCGAGGTGCTGGGCCAGGACGGCTTAAGCTACGCACCGGTCGATGATGCGACGCTGCGCGAGCTCCGCAGCCAACTCAAAGGATGGAACGACGATCCGCCGGGCTTCGACTGGAACTGGCGCAGCGTCGCCGACTATCTGAAGAGGCTCGACGGCAATATTGCGGTGAACGCCGCCTATCTCGTCCCGCATGGCAATTTGCGGCTCCTGGTGATGGGCAATGAGCCGCGGCATGCGACAGCGGATGAGCTCGCGCGGATGAAGGCGCTGCTCCGACAGGCGATGGCGGAAGGCGGTGTCGGCCTGTCGACCGGCCTCACTTATGTGCCGGCGATGTATTCCGATACCGACGAGCTGGTGGCGCTGTGCGAGGTGGTCGCCGAATTCGGTGGCTTCTACTGTCCGCATCACCGCAATTACGGCGCCGATGCGCTGGGCGGCTATCGCGAATGTTTCGAGATCGCGCGCCGTTCGGGCGTAGCCCTGCATCTCGCCCATACACATCTGAGCTTCGAGGCCAATCGCGGCAAGCTGCCTGAGCTTCTGCGCATGTTCGACGACGCGCTGGCGGATGGCGTCGATCTCAGCTTCGACAGCTACCCCTACCTCGCCGCCATGACGACACTGCATTCACAGCTTCCCGGCTGGGCCCAGGCGGGCAGCGGCGCCGAGCAGATGGCGCGGCTCAAGGATCCTCAAGCACGCGAACGGATCATCTCCGCCCTCGATGTCGAAGGCTCCGACGGTCATCAGGGGCTGACGGTCGACTGGCACGGCGTCCATATCGCTGGGCTTCCGGGCGCGCCGGAGCTCGACTGGATCATGAAGATGAGCCTCGCGGAAGCAGCGCAGAAACTGGGTGTGCGTCCGGCCGAGCTCTGCCTCGACATTCTGCTCGCCACCGACCGGGCGGCGCCCTGCGTGTTCTTCATCGGCATCGAGGAGCATGTGCGTGCCCTCATGCAGCGCGAAGAACATACGGTCGGTAGCGACGGCATCCTGGTCGGCGAGCGTCCGCATCCGCGCTCCTGGGGCACGTTTCCGCGCATGCTCGAAACCTATGTGCGCGAGGAAAAGGTGCTGAGCCTCGCGGAATGCGTGCGCCACATGACCAGCGCCGCCGCCGACCGGCTGCGCCTCGCCGATCGCGGCCGCATCATTGCAGGCGCTATTGCCGATCTCGTCGTCTTCGACAAGGATAGGGTGAAGGCGAGTGCCACCTATGAAAATCCGCGCCAGGCGGCGACCGGCATCCGTCATGTCCTGGTCAATGGCCAGTTCGCGGTCGAGGATGGCGTCATCACCGGCAAACGCGTTGGGCGGGTGCTGAGATTGGTTGCTCCTCATCGTCATCCCGGCGTAAGCCGGGATACACTAGGCTGATATAGAATGGGCAGCAGTGCTCGCGTGGATGGGCTTTTATGGGTCCCGGCTTTCGCCGGGATGACGGGGTGGAGGAAACATTGTCCATGAGCTGGATCGACCTCGATATCGCGACGCCGGGTCTCGTCATCGACCGAGATATTCTCGACCGCAATCTCGATGAGATGGCCGGGATCGCGGCATCCGCCGGCGTCGAGCTTTTCCCGCATGCAAAGACACATCGGATGGCGGAAGCCGGATTGCGCCAGATCGCGCGCGGCGCTCATGGGCTGTGCGTCGCCAAGCTCGGCGAGGCCGAGGCGTTCGCGGATGCCGGGATCAAGCGCCTCTTCGTCGCCAATCCGATCGTCGGGGAGACGAGCGCAAGGCGGGCGCTCGCTCTGGCGCGCCGGGCCGATCTCGTGCTCGCCACCGACAGTGTCGCGGGCGCCGCCAGCATCGGTGATGTCTTCGCCGCGGCAGGCGAGAGAGCGCGGGTCATGCTGGCGATCGATTCGGGACTCGGCCGCGAGGGCGTTCCGCCCGCGACCGCGCCCGATATTGCTGCAGGCATTGCCGCCCTACATGGCATCGATCTCATCGGCATCTACACGCATGAAGGATCGACCTATGCCGCCAAGGATGCGGCCGACCTGGTGCGGCAGGCCGAGGCCGCCGGACGCCTTATGGTCTCCGTCGCCGAGTCCATAAGGGCCAGAGGGGTCGCGCTTCCCGTCGTGTCGCTCGGCGCTTCGGCATCGGCGCGCGCCGTGGCGCAGGTGAAAGGCGTCACCCAGATCAGGCCGGGCATCTATGCCTTCAACGATGTCGGGCAGATCGCGCTCGGCAATGCGACGCTCGCCACGACAGCGATCCGCGTTTTGGCGACGGTCGTCAGCCATCCTGAAACAGGGCGCGCCTGCATCGATGCCGGCTCGAAGTCGCTGAGCACCGACCTCGTTCCCGCCGTGGCGCGGCGCGCCGAATATCCGGGTATGGGCCTTCTCGTCAACGCACCGGGCTGGGTGGTCGAGCGGATGTCGGAGGAGCATGGCTGGCTGCGCTGGCATGGCGACGGCGCGCCGACACCGCTGCCGGTCGGCACACGGCTCGAAGTCGTTCCCAATCACGTCTGCATGGCTTTTGCCATGTTGCGGCGGGCCAGTATTGTGCGCGATGGTGTCATCATCGATCGCTGGGAAGGATTCGGGCCCGGCTCATCCGAATAACGGAGGGAATAGATGTCGGACTTCACACTCGCGCCCGGCCAGGCGCTCCTCGTCGCCTCACGCGGCATCGGGCCTGAGCACGGGCTGACGCGCTGGGTGCAGAGGGATGGCGCGTGGCATGGGACGCGGCTCGCGACGGTGAACCAGCTGTCGAGCCTCGCCCGTCATCCGACCTTGCCCGTCGTCTATGGCACGTCGCGCGTCGACGACGAGGGCGATATCCATGCCTGGCGCGTCGAGGGCGACAAGGCCGCGACGCTCGGCGAGAAATCGAGCGAAGGCGCCGAGCCTTGCCATATCGTGGTCGATCCCACCGGGCGCCTGCTGCTCTTCGCCAATTACACCAGCTCCACCATCGGCGTGCAGCGGCTCGACGCGCAAGGCGCCTTCGACGGCCCGGTCGATCTCGTGCGGCTGAGAGGCAGCGGACCTGAGACCGAGCGGCAGGAGGATGCGCATCCGCATCAGCTCTTCTTTATCGGCGACACCCTGATCTGCATCGATCTCGGCGCCGATCTGGTGCGTGAATTCGCCGTCGATCCGAGCCGTCCCGGCGCCGCGGCACTCAGCGAGACGCGCCAGACCGCCGTTCCCCCAGGCGCCGGTCCGCGCCATGGCGTGGTGCTGCCCGATGGCAGGCTGGCGATCAGCGGCGAGCTCGGCTCCACTCTGCTTGTCGGGCGGCCCGGCGGTCCGACCGCGGCCTGGGTCACTGTGTCGAGCACGAAGCGCACCGGCCCGGCCAAGACCCGCCATACACGGAATTATCCGGGCGACATCCAGCGGTCGCCCGACGGCCGGCATGTCTATTTCGCCAATCGCGGCTATGACACGATCAGCACCTTCGATGTCAGCGGCAAGACACCGGCGCTCATCTCCGAGATCGACGCCACGGTGGCGTGGCCCCAGCATCTCCTGGCCGGCGCCGACTTTGTTCTCGTCGCCGGATGGGATTCATCCGCCGTGCGCCAGCTGCCGCTCGAAAACGGCCGTCCGTCGGAAGCGCGCCCCTTGTTCGACTGCGCCGGCGCCGGCTGGCTGCTGCTGTGGTGAGAAGCTCCGATGGCGAAAGCAGGCGACAAGAAAGGCAAACCTACCACCAAGAAGGCGATCGAAACGCTCGCGGGCCTCGGCGACGGTGACGGCAAGCGCGGCTATGCCGTGCCGGCGCTCGAAAAGGGTCTCGACGTGCTGGAGCTGATGGCGTCGCTTTACGCGCCGATCACGCCGAGCCAGATCGCACAGCGGCTCGACCGGTCGCTGCAGGAGATCTATCGCGTGGTGCTGGCGCTCGAGCGGCGCGGCTATATCGTGCGCCCGCCCGGCGAGGAGGCGCTGGTGCTGTCGACGCAGCTGTTCGGGCTGGCGACGATGTTTCCGCCGTTCCGGCGGCTGGTCGACGCGGCGCAGCCGATCCTGAACGCGCTGGCGCTGGAAGCCTCGCAAGCCTGCCACATGGCGGTGCTGGACGGCCTCAACCAGCGCATCGTGGCGCAGGTCGACAGCCCGGCGCCGATCGCCATCCGCCTGCGTGTCGGCGCCGCGAGCCCCGCCGTACATGGCGCCTCCGGGCGCACCCTCATCGCTTTCCAGCCGGCCGCCGTGCAGGAGTGGTTCTTCAGCGAGGCCGTCGCCCTCAATCCGGCCGACTGGCTGGCCTCGTGCCGCAAACGTGTCGCCGATATCCAGGCGCGCGGCTATGAGCTGATCGAAGACGAGGTCGTGCATGGCGTCATCGACATCAGCTTCCCGATCCTCAATGCCGAAGGCCGCTCGCTCGCGGCACTCACCATGCCGTTTCTCACCAGCTACCAGGTCGTCATTCCTTTCGAGGAAGCCGCCCGTATGGCGCATCAGGCGGCCAGCCGCATCACCCAGGCGATGGGCGGGACGTTGGGCGAGCTTAAGCGGTCGCTGCGGCGGGGCTAAGACGGCTTCCACCGCATCAGCCGGCTTTCGATCTTCTCCATCAGGGTCGAGAGAGCGAAGGATACGGCCACGAGGACGACCAACACGGCGAAGACGCCATTGGCGTCGTAGGTGTTGGAGTAATAGCTGACCAGGCTGCCGAGCCCCTTGCCGCCGGCGATCAGCTCGGCCGTCACCACGCCCAGCAAAGTATAGACAAGACCGAGCTTCAGTCCGGCGAAGATGGCGGGGATCGCCGTCGGAATGACGATCTGGCGGAATATCTGACTGCTGCCCAGTCCGAGACTGCGCGCGAGCCCGCGATGGTCGGGATCGACCGAGCGCGCGCCCGCCAGCGTGTTGAACAGCAGGATGAAATACATCAGCGAGACGCCGGATATGACCTTGGATGTCATGCCGAGGCCGAACCAGACGATGAACAGCGGCACCAATGCGACGCGCGGCAAGGCGTTGAGGGCATCGAGAAAAGGTTGGACGATTTCGCGCAGGATCGGCACCGCAGTCAAAAGCAGCGCACTGGCGAGAGCCAGCACGCCGCCGATGCAAAAGGCCAAGGCGGTCGCCGACAAGGTGTCGAGGATAGGCCCGTAGATGGTTCCGTCGATGAACATGCGGGCGAGGCCCGGCAGGAAGATCGAGGGCTGGCCGATGAAGGCCGCAGGAAAGACGCCGGTCCTGGCGGCGAGTTCCCACAGGCCGCCGACGCCCAGCAGCAGCACGAGGCGTCCGACCAGGACTTTTACCGCATGCGGTATATTGCCGGCCGTCACGTATTCCCTCCCTGAGGCGGCCGCGCTGAAGCCGTCGCCTGTTCGAGACTGTCCCAAAGCCGGGCGTAGAGATCGTGATAGGCCCTGGTCTTCTGAAGCGCGCTCACCGAACGCGGCCGCGGCAGGTCAATGGGAACATCCGCGAGGATACGGCCCGGCCGCGCCGTCATGACGACCACACGATCGGCGAGTGCGATAGCCTCGCCGAGATCGTGGGTGACGAGCACTACCGTGCTGCGGGTCCGTTCCCACAGAGACAGAAGCTTCTCCTGGAGCACGAGCTTCGTCTGCGCGTCGAGGGCGCCGAACGGCTCATCGAGAAACAGGAAGTCGCTCTCCAGCGCGAAGGTGCGCGCCAACGCCACGCGCTGGCGCATGCCTTGCGACAGCTGGCTCGGATAGTTGCCCGCGAACCCCGCGAGCCCGACGTCGTCCAGAAGCTGGGCAATGATCGTTTCGTGATTTCCCGGCCGCCGCCGGGCCTTAAGGGCAAAGTCGATATTGGCCGACGCGGTTCGCCACGGCAGCAGCGCGTCGCGCGCGAACATGCGCGCCGTATCCGCGCGGCCTTCGACGGGTGGACGTCCGCCCACCAGGACGGTTCCCGACTGATGCCCGCGGATGCCGCACATGATGTCGAGCAGCGTGGTCTTGCCACAGCCGCTCGGTCCGATCAGCGCGATGAACTGGCCCGGCGCACTGTCGATGCGAATGTCATCGAGGATCGCCACCTCGCCATAGAAATGGCTGACCGCCTCGACGCGAATGCCCTCCAGCGCCGGCGCCGCGGCGCTCATGGCCGCGGGGCTCCTTCGTAGATGATCTCCTCCGGCTTCACCGGGCGCGAAGCGAGACCCGAGTCGGCCAGATATTTGTTCCAGCCCTCGATGGCCGCCGGATCGATCGTGTAGCCGAGATAATTGTCATAGGTCTCGATCATCTTCGCCACGGTGGCAGCCCGGCTGGCCTCGGGAATGATGGAAACCGCCACATGCTTGTTGACCAGCTCGGTGAGCTTTTCGCGATTGGCCGGATCCTTCATCCAGGTGATGGCATCGACATGGGCCTTGATGAAAGCGTCGACGGTCGGCTTGTTGTTCTTGATGTAGTCCCCCGTCGCCGCGAAGCCCTCAAAGGCGCCGCCGAGCTGGGTGAGCGCCGCCGGTCCCTCGCCCTTGCTCAAATCGAGGATGATCTCGCCGCTGCCGTCGCCGGTCACAATCTGGGTGAAGGGCGTAAAAGCGACCTGAACGTCCACCCGCCCCGCCTGCCAGGCGGCGAGCCCCGTCGTCGCCGAACCGACGGCAAGATAGGTGACATCATTCGGTGACATGCCGGCATCCAGGAGGACGGCGTTCATCATCAGATGCGTCGTGGCGCCGAGCGCGTTGACGCCGATCGTCTTGCCCTTCAGGTCGCGGATGACATCGGGATAGCCCTTTGCCGCATTCGGCAACGACTTCTTGTCACGGGCGATCACCGAATAGAAATTCCTGATCTCGTTGCCGACGACCATCTTCATGTCGGTGCCTTTCAGCACATTGAGGATCACCTGGTCGGCCGGCGGCTCGGCGAAGTCGATGCTGCCGCCCAGCATCGCCGCGACTCCTGCAGGGCCGGAAGCGGCCACCACCAGCTCGGCATCGAGGCCGTGCTTCTTGTAGAAACCGAGATCGCGCGCGACATGGGCAGTCAGCGACGTATAGGCTCCCTGATAGACCATCACGCGGATACGCGTCTCTTCGGCAGATGCCGGAACCGTCACCGCCGCGCTCATGGCGACTGCGAGAAATGCGCGGCGTGTCCAGCTGGGTAAACCACTCCGTTGCGACATTGTCCTCTCCTTTGTCTTTTGTTGTGCAGTTCAGTCTATGCGGCCGAGACGGCCCGTTGCTCCGGCTCGGATGCCCGCCGCAACGCCCAGGTCGCCGCCAGATCGACGGAGGCGAGGTCACTCGCCAGTACGATGCCGTATTCACGGCGCGCCGCGTCCGGCGAGACCAGCCCGTCGCGCACATCGCGCAGCACCGCGGCCGGATCACGCTTCAGGGGATCGCCATAGCCGCCGCCACCCGGCGCCCGGATCGACAGACACCGGGCGCCGAGCCGCTCGACGCCATACGGAAATGGCTCGTAGACCGCTCCGTCGGGAGCGGTCAGCGACAGGAAGCCCGCGCCGCCTTCCCTGCCGCCTTGCACGCCGATCCCGCTCGGCCGGCCAATGCCCTCGCCGCGAAACGAATATTCGGCCTCGGTTTCGATCACGACATCGAACAGAACACCGGTGCCGCCGCGTTTCTCCCCGGCGCCGCCGCCGTCGCGGCGAAGCTCATGGCGCAACACCCTGATCGGGTAGAGCTGCTCATAGGTCTCGGCATTGGGAATGGTAAGGCCGCCGAGCGTGACCATCGGGCCGATCTGATTGAAGCCGTCACGGTCGGCGGTGGCACCGGCGCCTGACGCGGCGCCCCAATTGTACATGACCCAGGTCGCGCCGCGCGCGTCGGTTCCCGCAGTGACCGGAAAAGCGTTCTTCCCCCAGCCCGCGAGCGCGCGGTCCGGCATGGCCTGGCCGAGCGCCCACCAGACCATGTGCATGATCTCATGGGCCGGAAAGACGGTGCACATGGTCACCGGCGCCGGCGGCCGGGCATTCACCACCGTTCCCTCAGGCGCGGTGATCGACAGGCATCTGAAGGTGCCCTCGTTGCGTGGCATGTCGGCGTCGAAAAACGAGGCGACGGCGGCATAGACGGCCGAATAGGTGTTGGCGAGAGAGGAATTCTTGAAGCCGCGGATCTGCGGATCGGTACCGGTGAAGTCGACATGCAGGTCGGTCGCCGATTTGGTCAGAGTCACCTTGAATCTGATCTCGACCTTCTCGAAGCAGTCGGTGTGATAGCGCTCCTCGGCGACATAGATGCCGTCCGGCACCTTGGCAAGCGCCGCGCGCATGCGGCGGTCACCGTGATCGAGGATGTGGCTGAACAATGCTTGAGTCGTATCGGCGCCAAATTCATCGACGAGCTTCATCAGCTCGTTGGCGCCGACCTGCGTCGCGCCGAGCATGGCGCGAAGATCACCGTCGAGCAAATCGGGGCAGCGCGTGTTGATCATCAGCAATTGCCAGAGATCGTCGCGCACGATCCCCTGCTCGATCAGCCGCAAGGGCGGCAGACGTATGCCCTCATGGAAAATCTCGGTTGCCTTGGCGTTGTAGGTGCCGGCCGCGCCGCCGCCGATGTCGGACTGATGGGCGCGGTTGCAGGCAAAGGCGACGAGCCTTCCAGCGGCGAAGACCGGACGGGCGATCACCCAATCCGGCAAATGATTGCCGCCGGCCACATAGGGATCGTTGAGGAGGAATACGTCATCCGGCGCGATCCGGCCGGCGAACACATCGAGCAGCGCCCGCACGGCGAAGCCGCCGCCGCCCGTATGGATCGGGATGCCGTCCGCCTGCGAGATCAGCAGGCCCTCGCCATTCGTCAGATAGCAGGAAAAATCATGCGACTGGTTGAAGATCGGGCTGCGCGAGGTGCGCGTCATGACCCAACCCATATGCTGCGCGATATGATCCAGGCGGTTCTGCACCAACGCCACGGTGATCGGATCACAGCTGCTCATCATTGCCCCATCGCGACCATGTAGTTGCCGGAAGGATCGATGACGAGGCGATCGCCACGACCGATCATCACCGTCGTCGTCTGCTCATCGATAATGGCGGGGCCGACTATGACCTGCCCGGCGCCGAGTAAGCTTCCCCGGTATATCGGCACGTCGCGCCAGCCGGACTCCTGATCGATCCAGACGCGGCGCGTTTCGACCGGCGCGCCCGGCCCGGCACCGGCGCCGGCGCGCGCCGATGGCAACGGCGCGATCAGGCCCAGCGCGATGAGCCTGATCTTGGTGATCTCAATGACACCGTCAGGCTGGGTGTGGCCGAAGAGACGCGCATAGTCCTTTTCGAAAGCGCTCCGAACCTGCTCGGGCTCGAATTCCTTGCCGACCTCGACGGTGACGTCCCATTGCTGGCCGAGATAGCGCAGATCGAAAGCCCGCTTGAGATCGGTCTTGTCGGGAGCAAAGCCTTCACGCGCCAGAAGCTCGACAGCCCTGGCCTCGAGCGCCGCGAAGTGCTCTTCGAGATAGGCAGGGGTAACTTCATTCAGCCTGCCCCACAGGACGCGCATGTAGTCGTGCCGGATATTGGCGTTGAGCATGCCCATGGCGCAGAAGGCGCCCGACAGCTTCGGTACATAGACCTGAGCACAGGCGAGCGCGCGACCGACGGATGCGGCATGCAACGGGCCGGCGCCGCCGCCGGCAATAAGCGTGAAACGCTCCGGATCATGACCGCGCTCGGTGCTGACCCTTTGCACCGCGTGAAGCAGCTTCTGCTCCATCATCTGGATGATCCCGGCCGCCGCCTGCTCGACCGACAGGCCAAGCGGCTTTGCTATCTTCTCCGCGATCGCCTTTTCCGCCAGCGCCTTGTCGATGACCAGAGCACCATTCGCGTAAGGTCCCGGCTTCAAGCGGCCGAGAACGACCTGGGCATCGGTGATGGTGGGCTCGGCGCCGCCATGGCCGAAACAGGCAGGCCCCGGCCGCGCGCCGGCGCCTTCGGGGCCGACCTGCAAAAAGCCGGCACTGTCGACCCGGGCGATCGTGCCGCCACCAGCGCCGATCGTATGCACGTCGACCGACGGCGTGACGCATTTGTAGCCGCCGATGTCGAGCAGATCGACCGCCCCGACCTCGCCTTCATCCATGATGATGACATCGCAGCTGGTGCCGCCGATCTCGATCGAAATGAGATTCCCGGAGCCAATGGCCTCACGATAATAATTGAGCGCGCCGACGCCGGCCGCCGGGCCGGACAGCAGCAAGGTGACGGCGGTGTCGCCGATCTCGGTGACCGAGACGGCGCCGCCATTGCTTTGAATCAGGACGAAGGGCGATTGGAGGCCATTGCCGGTCAAGGCCTCGTTCAGACTGCGCACATAGGACAGTGTGACAGGCGAGACATAAGCGTTGAGAACGGAGGTCGTGGTGCGCTCATATTCGCCCATGACGGGCGCTATGGCATGCGAGACCGAAAGCATCAGATCGGGTGCAAGCTCCCTGATCCGGTCGGCGGCCGCGGTTTCATGGGCGCCGGAAAGATAACTGTTGAACAGGCAGATGGCGACCGCCTGCACGCCTTCCTCGCGAAATGCGGCAATGGCCGTCTCGACATCGGCCAGATCCAGCGGATCGATTTCTCTCCCCTGACGGTCGAGCCGCCCCGCTGCCGGCAGGCGCAGATAACGCGGCACCAGAACCGGCCGGTAAGGGGTTCGGTGATCCCATGGATTCTCGCGTATGCCGCGCCTGATCTCCAGCGCATCGCGAAAGCCTTTCGAGGTGACGAGCCCGACGCGCGCGCCCTTGCCTTCGAGCAGCGTATTCGTCGCAACCGTCGTGCCATGGACGAACAAGGTGCAGCGGCCGAGGAGATCAGCGATGCTCATGCCGCGCGCCGCCGCAGCCCCGGCGATGGCATCGAGCGCGCCCTGACTCGGATCATGGGTGACGGTCGGAACCTTGTGCACCTCGATGGCGCCGGCCGAGGATGCCAGGACGAGATCGGTGAAGGTACCGCCTATATCGACCCCGATACGCCAGGTTTCCGGCTTGGCAGAGGCCAGGCTGTCCATCACCGCGCGACCTGCCGTGGGTCGGGCTGGGCCAGCAGCGCCTGCCCGATCTCTGAAGCAGCCTGCTGAAGAAGCGGCGCCATGCGCTGAACCCAGCCCTGGTTCATCCGGAACAGCGGCAGCGCGACGCACAAAGCGGCGATCGGCCCACGCGCGCCCATCACCGGCGCGGCGATGCCGCCGACATCGGCGTTCCAGCCGCCACGGTTGATGGAATAGCCGCGCGCGCGGGTGCGCTTCAGCTCCGCTTTGAGGTTCTCCGGCTCGATGATGGTGAGCGACGATGAGGGCGCGAGCGTCGCCGGCAGGTGACGGTCGATATAGGCGCCATCCTGGAAGGCCAGCAGCGCCAGGCCGGTCGAGGTGCAATGGGCCGATATGCGGTCGCCGATATTGGCGTGGACACGCACGATCTGGCTGCTTTCGACAAGGTGCACATAAGAGACCTCGAAGCCGTTGAGCACGCCGAGGATGCTGCCCTCCCGCGTCTCGCCGACGAGTCTTGCCATGATCGGGGAAGCCGCGTGGACGAGATCGGCCGTCGGGAAGGAATTGCCGATCCGCCAGGCCTTGAAACCGAGCTGGTAGAAGCCGCCCGGCAAACGCTCGACATAACCGCAGTCCACCAGCGTCGCCAGAAGGCCGTGCAGGCCGGACTTCGAGATGTCGAGCTCCTGGGCCAGCTCGTTGAGCCGCCAGGGGCGCTGCTGCTCCACCAGAAGATCGAGGACGCGGAGGCCTCTTGTCAGACTGGAAATCATCTTGTTCTCAAATAGCGAATATGCTTTCGTCTAATACGAACGTAACAAGGATGCCGGCCGGCGTCAATCGCAGGAGCCCAGAAATGAAATTGCCGACCGAAGGAGTTTCGCGCGCCCAGCTGAGAGCCGCGCTCGAAGCCGCGCGCGAAAGAGATGTCGACTGGCGCAATGGCCGCGTCGGCATGTACATCCATTATGCGGGCGAGGATGTGCTCGAGGTGGCCAAGGAAGCCTATCTCGCCTATTTCAGCGAGAACGGCCTCGGCCCCCGGGCTTTTCCAAGTCTCGCCAAATTCGAGAACGATATTGTGGCGATGAGCCTGGGGCTGCTGCATGGCGGCCCGGAGGCGCGAGGCGCCATGACCGTCGGCGGAACCGAGAGCATTCTCCTGGCGATGAAGAGCGCCCGCGACCGCGCCCATGCGCGCGGCCAAGCCACCGGAACAGCCGAGGTCATCGCCGCGAACTCGGCCCATCCGGCTTTCGACAAGGCAGCCCATCTGCTCGGCATGAAAGTGACGCGCATACAGGTGGGCAAGGACTACAAGGCTGATGTCGTGGCGATGGAGGCGGCCATCGGGCCCGATACGATCATGCTGATCGGCTCGGCCCCGGCTTTCCCGCATGGCGTCGTCGATCCGATCCCCGAGTTGGGCGCGCTGGCGCGGCGCAGGAAGCTATGGCTCCATGTCGATGCCTGTGTCGGCGGCTTCAGCGCACCCTTCGCGAAGATGCTCGGCGTCGGCATCCCGGATTTCGACTTCGCCGTGGCCGGCGTCACCTCGATGAGCGCCGACCTGCACAAATATGGCTTCAGCGCGAAGGGCGCGTCCTGTGTCCTGTTCGCGCATGCGGATGACTTCGCCTTTCTCCCCTACAATTTCAGCAACTGGCAACGCGGCGCCTATGCCACCAAGACCTTCGTCGGGACACGCGCCGGCGGCGCCATCGCCGCGGCCTGGGCGGTGATGCAATATCTCGGCGTCGAGGGGTACAAAGAGAAGACCCGCCGCATCCTCGCCACACGGCAACGTTTCGCCGAGGCCGCAACAGGTCTCGGCCTGCGGATCTGGGGAGAGCCTCAGCTCGGAATCATCTCTTTCGGCGCGGACGATATCGACATGTTCGCGGTGGCCGAACAGATGGAAAAGCGTGGCTGGATGGTCGGGCGGCTCAGCGAGCCGCGCGGGCTTCACATGATGCTCAACCTGACCCACGAACCGGTGGTCGACGACTTCGCCCGCTGCCTCGCCCAGTCGCTGCACGACGTGCGCACGGGAAAGCTTTCTCCGGTCTCTGCCGGCGCGCAGTATTGACCAATCGCCTTGTCATCATCTTCTCATTGCCGCAAGGTCGCGCGGGGCATCAAACCGCGGCATCCATGAAGAGGATCTTATGATCAACGAGGCGCAGAACGGCATGACATCCACACGCAGGGAATTTTCGCTGGCCGCACTTGCCAGCCTAACCGCACTTGCCCTGGGCGCTGGCGCTGCTGCGGCGGAAGAGATCTCCCAGGAAGAAGCCCTGAAGGCGCTCAATCCCTGGGTCGATGCGATCTTCACCGGGGATCCCGCGGCGGTCGAGAAAGTCCTGGCGCCGGAGTACCAGATTTTGCGATCCGACGGGACTGGTCATGACAAAACAAGCTATCTGAAGGCGCTGCCAAAACACCAGGTCCGCTCCAAATTCAGCGACATCGTCGCAACCGGCACCGCCGACGTCATGGTCCTGCGCTATCGCATCGAGACCGATCAGACCATCGACGGTAAGGTCGTCAAGGGCATCTCGCCGCGGCTGTCGGTGTTCCGGCGCGTCGGCGACAGCTGGCTGATCAGCGCGCATGCGAATTTTGCCGCCTTGAGCTGATCTCGTCAGGCGCCGGAGAGCCTCGCAAGAGCTTTGGCGAAAAAGTCCGGTGCGCCGAAGTTTCCCGATTTGAGGGCGAGCGCGATGGGCGCCGCGCCATGGGAGACGAGCACCGGAACGCCGGGACCGTCAGTGCGCCTAGAGCCCTTCCAGCTTTGATCGAATCGTTCCGATCCGATCAAAGCGGGAAAAAGGGCTCGTAAACATATGATCTGGAGCGTTTCCTTATCGCCAAAGTCGAGCAACTTTGGCGGGAAGCGCTCTAAGTGCGGCGTCCTTAACCATTCGACTTGTCATCGTCCTCTCATTGCCACAAGGTCTGACGGCGGCAATGGGGTCCGCAACATCCGTGAGAGGATCTTATGTTCACACGCAGGGATTGTTCGCTGGCAGCACTTGTTGGATTATCCGCCCTCGCCCTGGGCGCGAAAGTTGCTGACGCGAAAGAGATCTCGCCTGAAGAGGCCTTGATGGCACTCGATCCCTGGGCCGACGCGCTTTTCACCGGCGATCCCGCCAAGGTCGAGAAAGTCCTGGCGCCGGAGTATCAGATCCTGCGCTCCGACGGTAGCGGCCATGACAAGGAAAGCTATCTGAAGGCGCTGCCGAAGCAGCAGGTCCGCTCCAAGTTCAGCGATATCGTCGCGCGGGGCGGCGGCGACGTCATGGTCCTGCGCTATCGCATCGAAACGGACCAGACGATCGACGGAAAGGCCGTCAAAGGCATCTCCCCGCGTCTGTCGGTATTCCGGCGCATCGGCGACAGCTGGCTGATCAGCGCGCATGCGAATTTCGCTGCCTTGAGCTGATCTCAGGCGCCGGAGAGTCTCGTAAGGGCTTTGGCGAAAAAGTCCGGCGCGCCGAAATTGCCCGACTTGAGGGCGAGCGCGATGGGCGCCGCGCCATGGGAGACGAGCACCGGAACGCCGGGATCGATCTCGGGACCGACGGTCAGAGCGCCGAGGTCCAAGGCGGAAACGACCGCGCCCGAGGTTTCACCGCCGGCGATGACGAGACGGCGCACGCCCTTGCGCACGAGTTCCAACGCCGCATCGGCGAACAGCCGGTCGAGCGTGTGGGCAACCTTGTCGCGGCCATGGCGGTCCTGAAGCGCCCTCACCTCTTCCGGCGTTCCCGATGAATAGACCAGCGGCGAGCTTCCCTGATTGGCCAGGACGAAGGCGACGACATCCTCGGCGCCGAAAGCCCCGCGCATCACCGCGTCGACATCGATCGCAAGGGTCGGATGGCTCTTGCGATGATTTTCGATCTGGCCGCGGGTGGCGCCGGAACAGCTTCCGGCGAGAATGGCTTCCGGTCCCTCGACGCCGATGGCCGGCGAGCGCGCGCCTTTCGCCAGGCCCGCCGAGATGAAATTCCCCGGCAGGCCGAGCGCAATGCCGGAGCCGCCGGTCAAGAGGCGCGCGCCGGCATTGGCGCGGCCGATGGCGACCAGATCGTCGTCGGTGATGGCATCCACGATGACCAGATGCTCACCACGTTGCGCCGCCTGTTGCAATTCCACGCCGATCCGCGCGAATCCTTGGCGCACCGAAGGCCAAGCAATCAGTCCGACCGGGTGTTTCGACTGGCGGACGAGCCAGCGGCGGATGTCGGAATCGGTCATCGGATTGAGCGGATGCTTCTCGAGACCGGATTCGCTGAGAAGGCGGTCATGAACGAAAAGGTGCCCCTGATAGACCGTGCGTCCCGCCCCGGGAAAAGCCGGACATACGACGACACCCTTCTGATCGAGCGCGGCGGCCAGGGCCTCGGCCACCGGTCCGATATTCCCCTCGGGCGTCGAGTCGAAGGTGGAGCAGTATTTGAAGACGATCTGCCGGCAGCCCTGCGCAATGAGCCAGCGCAGCGCGGCGAGTGACTGGGCGACGGCATCGGCAGCGGCAATGGACCGGCTCTTCAGGGCAACCACGCCGGCTTCGATGTCCGCCGGAGCACTGGTTTTCGGCACATTGAGGAACTGCGCGGTCTTCAAACCGCCCTGACCGGCCACGCCCTTCGCCAGCGTGTTGGCAATGTCACTGGCGCCGGTGAAGTCGTCCGCAATTACCCCGAGCAGCATGAAGAGGCGATCGTCCTTTGCCGGCTTCTTCGCAAAAATTCCTAGTTACGATACGGGCGGCCCAGTGACCCGTCAACCGCACCGTAACGGTGTCGTCTAAGGGCGCAAAGACATTGATTTCAGTACACAATTTTCCTAGGCTTCGGCCCGACACGTCGATACCGGATATTTTTGTGCCAGCACAGAATTCATCGCTTTCCTTGCCAGCGGACAACCGCCTCGACCTGCCGCAGCTCATGAGCGAGATGGCAGGCCTCGTCGAGGTGATCGGCGCGCGGAACTTCTACAGCGCCGCTTTGGCGGCCCTCGGCCGCCTCCTCGGTTGCGAACGGCAGATCGCGGTGCGTTACGCACAATTCGCCAAGCCGCAGTTCCTGGCCAATTATTCGCTGACCGCCGAAGCCGAGGTCACCTATATGCGGGAGCTCTACCGCATCGACCCCTTGCTGCATCTGGTGCGCACCCAGGTTCCCGACCGCGTGATGACGGCGCTCCAAATGCGCCGCGAAGGCAATGACAATCTCTATTTCGAGAATCTCTATCACTCGGCCCGCATCTATGACGAAATCGTCGTCCTCCTGCCCGCGGTCGGCGGCGTCTGGGTGGCGCTGTGCCTCGATCTCGACGACCGCCCCTTCGAGCCCGGCGAAGTGGAGTTCATAAGACACATCTATCCGCTCCTCGAAAACCTGCACCGGCTGCACATCGTGAGCAGCCTCTCCGGCCATCGCGGCGGCTATCTCAATGACAGCCAGCTCGCCGTGATGGTGGTCGATGATGAGGGCAAGCCCTGCTTCCGCAACGGGGTCTGGAGCGGCAAGGTGACCGCGGCGGCGGAAGACGCCATCTGCGCGGTCTCGCAGGATTCGAGCGAAGGCGTGCATTCGCTCGACGAGCTCGATGTCGTGCATTGGGAAAAGCTCGAGGACGGCAACGCGGTGGCGCCGGGCGGCCGCGTCTTCGTCGTCGAGCGCCGCTCGCCCGGCTATCTCGCCATCGACAATCTGTTCAGCCAGATGATCACGGATTACCAGCTGACGCCGCGCGAATGCGAGATCCTCCGGCACGGTCTGCGCGGCATGTCGACGGCGGCAATCGCCAAGCGGCTGGATATCGGCGCCGGCACGGTGCGCAACCACAAGCACCGGCTCTACAGCAAGCTCGACGTCACTTCGGAACGCGAGATCACCTCGCTGGTTTTCGACCGTATTTTCAAGGACCAGCTCACCCAGGTGTGACCAGCCCAATAGTATCAGTTGTCACCATTGTCAGTGCCAAGGGCCGATGATCTACTTGCTTCCCGAACGTTGAACACCAGCCGGCAGAGCTGGGAATTCAAGCGTCGATAGGGAAGGAAAACCTCAATGAGCGTCCAATCACTGCTGAAAAATGCAGCACGCGGCCTTGCCGGCGTGACACTGGCGGCTATCGTCGGTGCGGCCACGGCCGTCACGGCCCAGGCAGACACGATCAAAATCGGCGCCCCCATTCCGCAGACCGGCCCCTTCGCCAGTGACGGCGGCGTCATGGAAAAGGCCATCAAGCTTGCGGTGGAAGACCTGAACAAGGCCGGCGGCGTGCTCGGCCAGCAGGTGGAAGTGACCTTCTTCGACATCGGTGACCTGTCGCCTGACAAGCTGCAGGCGGCCGCCGCCAATCTCATCGACCGCGGCAAGTCCGATTTCATCGTCACCGGCTATGGCGGCTTCGGCCCCGATATTCCTGCCTTCTGCCCGCAAGGCGTGCCGTTCATCCACAATGACGCCTTCACCAGTGTCGTGGACATGATGAACAGCATGGGCTGCACCAGCATCTTCAACGCGTCCGATGTCGAAGCCTCCTATGGCAAGGTCATGTTCGACCAGTTGAACGCGCTCGGCCACCAGTTCCCCAATAAGAAGATCGCCATCGTGCACGGTCCCTATGAATGGGAATCGGGGCTCACCAAGGCGATGGCCGATGCCGCCACGGCGCAGGGCTGGGAAGTCGTGATGAATGAGGAAGTGCCGTATGAAAGCGTGCAGTGGCAGGGCATCCTCAGCAAGATCCGCGAAGCGCAGCCGGCCCTCGTTCATATCGAAGTGCTTGATGCCGGCCTGACCTATACATTCCTGCAGCAATATTTCGACAATCCGGTCAAAGGCGCCGTCGTGAATGCCGGCTATGCGGCGAGCGTGCCGGCCTTCGGCGATGTGGTTGCGCAGGGCAAGGTCGAGGGCGTGCTCGGCATGACACTGTCGGCCCAGTTGCCAGGTCCCGAGGGCGATGCTTTCGTGAAGAGATGGCAAGCCGCCTATAATGAGACGCCGCCCTGGAGCCTCGCGGCGCAGCTTTATGACGAAGTGAATATGTGGGCGGCGGCGGTGAAGACCGCGGGCAGCGCCTCCGATCATGCCGCCGTCGTCAAGGCGCTGAAGGAAATGAGCTTCAAAGGCCTCACCGGCACGCTCAAATTCGACGACAAGTTCAAGATCCCTACCAGCGATGCGAGCCAGCCGGCCTTCCTCTTCCAGGTCCGCGACAAGGCCCTGAATCCCTTGATGATCGGCACGCGCAAGACCGGCGACTTCACAATGCCGGATTGGGCGAAGTAAGCCGGTACGCGGCTGATGCAAGCCGGCTCACTGCACTCAGGACGAGCCGCCGCGCCAGTCGCGGCGGCCCCCATCATGTCACTCGATATGGTGAGCAAGCAGTTCGGCAACCTCAAGGCTCTCAACGATTTGAGCTTCGATATCCAGAGCGGCGAGATCCTCGGCATCGCGGGACCGAACGGGGCCGGAAAGTCCACCCTGCTCAATGTCTGCACCGGGGTGCTGAAGCCCTCCAGTGGCATGCTGAGCTTCCAAGGCCAAGCCGTCGCCGGCCTCGCCGCCCATCGCTACTGCGGCCTCGGCATCGCGCGCACCTTCCAGATCCCGCAGATCTTCTCGTCCATGTCGGTCGAGGACAATGTCGCGACCGGCGCACTGTTCGGCCCGAACGAACGTCTTGCCTCGGCCGCGGTCAAAGCCCGGGTCGACGAGGCGCTGGCGATCACCGGCCTGGCCGCGCAGCGACGCCAGCCCGCCGGCCAGGCCGATCTCCTCACCCGCAAGCGCATCATGCTGGCCGCCGCGCTCGCGACGGAGCCGAAGCTCGTCTTTCTCGATGAGCCCTTGAGCGGCCTCAATGGCGAGGAAGTGGATATCTTCGTGGCGCTGTTCCGCCGGCTGCACAGCACGCTCGGCCTTACACTGGTGGTGGTGGAGCACAAGGTCCGGGCGCTGGCCGACCTCTCCGACCGGATCCTGATCCTCAATGCCGGAGCGCTGCTTTGTCTTGACCGACCGGAAGCGGTGCTGCGTGATGCGCGCGTCATCGACATCTATCTCGGAGCGCGTAACTTTGCTTAGCGTGCGGGATATCGACGTCTTCTATGACGATCTCCACATCCTGCACGGGGTGTCGCTCACGGTCGGCGACGGCGAGCTCGTCGGCGTCGTCGGCGCCAACGGACACGGCAAGAGCACACTGCTCAAAGCCGTGTGCGGCCTGGTCCCCGTCGCGTCCGGCGACATCGTCTATGCGGGTGAAAGCATTAGGCGCCGGAGCGTATCCGACCTCGTCCAGCGCGGCCTCGTCTATGTCGCCGAGGACCGGCGGCTGTTTCCCGACATGACGGTGAGAGAAAATCTGCTGCTCGGCGCCTTCCTGGCGCGCGGACGCGGCCACGAGCAGGCCTCGCTGAAGCGCGTCTTCGATCTCTATCCGCGGCTCGGCGAACGCCAGGAGCAGCTCGCCCGCACTTTGAGCGGCGGCGAGGCCCAGATGCTGGCGCTCGGCCGTGGCCTGATGTCGGCCCCGGCTCTCCTTGCCATCGACGAGCCGTCGCTGGGCCTGGCACCCAAGCTCGTCGACACGATGCTGGAGACGATCGCGGAGCTGAAGAATACCGGCACGACGATCCTGCTGGTCGAGCAGAGCCTCGGGCTCATCGACGGCATCGTCGACCGGGTCTACCGGCTCGAGGAAGGTATCATTTCGGGTGGGGCGGCGCGCGCCGCCCTGGCGATGGCGGATCAGCGATGACCCAGCTCCTCGAAGTGATCTTCGGCGGCATCGCCCAGGCGGCGGCCTACAGCATCATCGCGGTCGGGCTGTCGCTGGTCTACGGCACGGCGCGGACGCTCAACTTCGCACATGGCGCGCTTTATACGACCGGCGCCTATATTTCCTGGGTCCTCACCGTCGGCTATCTGGGCCTGCCGCTGTGGCTCGCCGTCATCGTGCTCATCCCGATCCTGTTCGGCATCGGCGTCGGCATCGAGACTCTCATGCTGCGGCCGCTCAGGGGCGGCAAGAACTGGCGGGTGACCGCCATGATGGTCACGCTCGGCCTCGCTTTCGTGCTCGACAACGCCAACCTGATCCTGTTCGGGGCGGTGGCGAAGCCGATGCCGGCCTTCATCGAAGGCACCGTCTCGATCTTCGGCGTCACCGTCTCGGCCTATCGGGTCGCCGTGCTTATCATCGCGCTCATCATCGTGGCGCTGCTCGAAGTATTCCTGAATCGCACCCGCTTCGGCTGGGCGGTGCGCGCCGTGGCGCAGGACGTCCAGGGGGCCCGCCAGGTCGGCATCGATGTCAACCGCATCTTCGCTTTCACCTTCGGTCTCTCGGTGGTGCTGACCGGCATGGCCGGGCTGCTGCTCTCGCCCATCTTCCTGATCTCGCCGCAAGGCGGCTGGGAGCCGTTCCTCAAGGCCTTCGTGATCGTGGTGCTGGGCGGGCTCGGCAGCACGCGCGGCGCCATTGCGGCCGCCTTCTTCCTCGGACTGGTCGAGGCAGTGGTGGTCTATCAGCTCGGCGCCAGTTGGACGATGCCGGTCTGGCTGGTGACGCTGCTGCTGGTTCTGATGATCCGTCCGCAAGGACTGCTGGGCAAAGGCCAGAGCGAGGCAGCCGGATGACGCAGAGCGATGCCACGATGACGGCCCAGGCCGGCGGCAAGCGGCTTCTCGCCGGCAGCAGCGCGCCCCTCTATTGGGGCGTGGTGGCTGTCCTGGCGCTCGCCGGCACGCTGATCACCGACAGCTATGTGCAGCATGTGCTGATCCTGTGCTTCCTGTGGTGCATGGTCGCCGCGGCCTGGGACCTGACGCTCGGCTATGCCGGCATCTTCAACTATGCGCAGATCGCGCTGTTCGCGGCCGGCGCTTATGCGACCGCGATGCTCACGCTCAAATTCGGGGTACCGCCCGTCGCCGCCATCATCGCGGCCACCGCCATCACGACGCTGCTCGGCCTTCTGATCGCGCTGCCGTGCCTCAGGCTCCAGGGCGAATATGTGGCGCTGTTTACTTTCGCCATCCATCTCGCCATGCCGCCTTTGATCCAGCTCGCCAAAGGGCTCGGCACCGGCGGCACCATGGGCCTCATGGGTGTGCCGCCGATCAAGCTCCTCGGCTTCACTTTCGGACCTCTGAACAAGATCGGCTGGTATTATCTGGCGCTGACCGCCGCAGCGGTCTCGGTCTATGTCATCTATTATATCGTGCTGCGCAGCCGCACCGGACGGGCTTTCGTCGCCTTGCGCGACTCGGCCAATTTCGCCCGCTCGCTCGGTATCAACGAGTTCAAATACAAGCTGCTGGCCTTCGTCCTCTCGGCCCTGGTGACCGGCTTCGCCGGCGCTCTCTATGCGCATTACACCTCGGTCGTCACGCCGAAGATCCTCGGCAATGAGTTCATCCTGCTGGCGATCGTGATGCTGGCGATCGGCGGCATCGGCCGCTTTCCCGGTGCTGTGCTCGGCGCCTTCGTCGTCACCATCCTCAACGAATTGCTGCGTGATGCCGGCACCTACCGGCTGCTGATCCTCGGAATTCTTGTCGTCGCGACCTTGCTTCTGCTGCCGCAAGGGCTCGCCTCGATCTGGGAGCGGATGACGCGGCTCCGCAAGGCGCGAACCAAGCTGAAAGACTAGGGAGTTTGGCCATGGATGATGGAAAAATGCCGATGCCGGCCGCGCTCAGGGGCGCCAGGCAGAACGAATATATCACGCCGGAGATCTTCGAGCAGGAGCTCGGCGATGTCTTCGACAATGACTGGGTGATGGTCGGCCGGCAGGGCAGCATCCCTGAACCCGGCAGCTACATGACGGCGGCGATCGGCAAGCGGCCCATCGTCTGCATCCGCCAGAAGGACGGCTCGATCAAGGCCTTCGCCAATTTCTGCCTGCATCGTTACGCCAAGCTGCTCGAGGGCCGCGGCAAAGTGGGCCGGATCGTCTGCCCCTATCACGCCTGGACCTATGAGATGACCGGCCGGCTGATCGGCATCGCCAATCCGCAAGGCTTCGGCGATGCCTGCAAATCCGAGATGGGCCTGCGCGAGCTCGCCTGCGAGGTCTGGCTCGGCTTCATCTTCGTGGCGCTGCGCCACGATTTGCCCTCGATGGCGAGCAAGCTCCAGCCGCTGGCCGACCATCTCGCCCGTTACGATCTCTCCTCCTATGAGGACCGCTATGTGTTCGACGAGGAAATCTGGGCCGGCAACTGGAAGCTCGTCTACGAGAATTTCGTCGAATGCTACCATGTGACTTATGCGCATAAGCAGTCGATCGGGCCGACCAACCCGACGCGGCTGGCGGAGCTGGGCCTGCGCGACCAGCAGCAATTCTCGGTCCACTACAATCCCTATCGGCCGGAAGATCTGCCCGAAGTCCACAATGAGGATCTCGACGAAGACGAACGGCGCCGGCTTCTCGTCATCGGCATCTATCCGAACGCGCTCGTCGCCATCGACGCCAATTTCGTCTGGTGGATGACGCTCGAGCCGCAGGCGGTGGACCGCACCAATGGCCGCTGGGGCCTGTCCTTCACACCCAAGGCGATGAAAGGGATGAAGGACCCCGATGCCTTCGCGGAAAAAGTCCGCGAGGTGATCCACACCGCCACGCTCGAGGACAAACGCGTCGTGGCCTGGGTGCAGCAAGGCGTCCAGTTCAACGCGGCCGAACCCGGCTATCTGCATTCGACGCTCGAAATCTATGTCGACGAGTTCCGCCAGTATCTCGACCGCATGATGGGTCGCCCAACAACCACACAACAGTGAGACTGAAAATGGGAAACACGAACACCGTCACCTTCAACGAAAACGCCTTTGCCGGGCTTCTCCATGCCGGGACGCACGGCACCTTCATGCGGTTGCCGGCCATTGCGGCGGACACCAAGAAACTCAAGGACGCGAAGATATCTGCGGCATTTCTAGGCTTTCCGTGGGACGCCATGTGCATCAGCCGCACCGGCACGAATTACGGACCGCGCGCCATCCGCGAGGCGAGCGACCAGTTCTCCTTCTACAATGCCTCGACCGGCATGGACCTCACCCAGCTTTATCGCTTCGCCGATTGTGGCGACGTGCCGGTGGTGCCGGGCGCGGCCGTCACCACCATGGACCGGGCCCAGGCCATGGTGTCGCAGATCCTGCAGAGCGGCGCCATGCCGGTGACCATCGGCGGCGATCATTCGATCACCATCGCCTGCGTCCGGGCCTTCGCCAAAATTTACAAGAAGCCGGGCCTCGTGCTGGTCGACACGCATTTCGACACGGCGCTCGATGTCGGCGGCGAGACGCTCAGCCATTGCTGCCCGATCACCCGCGCCGTCGATGCCGGCTTCGATCCCAGGCGTATCGCGATCGTCGGCACCGGCGGCTGGATGAATCCGAAATCCGAGCTGGCCTACATCAAGAAGCAGGGCATCACGCTCTTCACCATCGAGGACATCTGGGCGCAGGGCGCCAAGACGATCGCCAAGAAAGCGGCGGCGGTCGCCAGCAAGGGCGCCGACGGCGTCTATGTGACCTATGACATCGACGCCATCGACGCGGCCTATGCGCCGGGCACCGGCGTGCCGACGCCCGGCGGCATGAGCTCACGCGAGGCGCTCACCATGGCCTATGAGCTGGGACGCATGGGCATTGCCGGCTTCGACCTCGTCGAGGTGTCGCCCTCCTGGGATCATGACGGCATCACCAGCCGGCTGGCGGTGCGCCTGATCCTCGAAGCCCTCGCCGGCAACGCCAATTCCAAGAAGTTCAAGAAGTAAAATAGAGAGTAGTTGATGTCTGGTTTTTCACCTGAGAAACGCGCGCGCCTGGAAGCTCTGGCCAAGGGAGAGTTCCTGCAAAGCAGCGATCCCCGGATCGATGCCTTCCTCAAGCGCATGGAAGCGGAGAAGGCGCCGGTCTTCGCCGATGTCTATGCCGGCGAGATGAATTTCTTCAACGCGCCGCGGCGTTCCAATCTCGATCAGGTGGATCTCGCCTGCATCGGTATTCCGTTTGAGGCGAGCGCGCCGGTGCGCGGCGGCACCAGGCTGGGGCCGAGGTCGTTCCGCGAATGGTCGAAAGTGCGCGGTCCCGTGCATGACGTATGGCGGACCATTCCCTTCGAGCTGCTGAGTATGGCCGATGTCGGCGATATCAGCTTCGAGAGCCCGCATGATGTCAATTCCTGTGTCGAGACCATCCGCGCGACCTTCGCGGAATTCCGCCGGCGCGGCATCACGCCCTATTCGGTCGGCGGCGTGCATACGATGACGCATCCGATCCTGTCGGGGCTCGCCGCCGGCGAGCCGATCGGGCTCGTGCAGATCGACGCCCATGCCGACACGGCGCGCGGCACCTTCCAGGGCAACCGCTTCAACGACTGCAGCGTCTTCCTCAATGCGGTGCTCGACGAGGCGATCGATCCGGAACGTACGATCCAGATCGGCATGCGCGGCTCGCTCAGCCCTTATTGGGATTTCTCGCGTGAGGCCGGCATGCGCCTCATTCCCATGCATGAGGTCTATGAGCTCGGCGTCAAAGGCGTCATCGCCGAGATCCGCCGCGTCATCGGCGACGGGCCGTTCTATTTCACGCTCGATACCGATGGGATCGACGCCACCTTCATGCCCGGCACCGAGCTGCCGGAGCCGTTCGGCTTCACGACCCGCGAGATGGTGCAGATCATCCGCGGCATGCACGGCATGGACATCGTCGGCGCCGACATGGTCGAGCTCTGCCCGCCCTACGATCCCAATGGCATCTCCGCCAATATCAGCGCGGCGCTCGGCTTCGAGACGGTCTGCCTGCTGGCAGAAGCGCATGTGCGCCGCCATGGCCAGAAGCGGAAGACGCATTGGGGCCTCGCGGCCTGACCTGAACGAGAGCGGATGCGGTGAGATCGCCGCATCCGTCTCATAGCCAGCGGCGGGCGCGCGTCTTGTATTCCCGATAGGCGTCACCGAAACGGCGCTCGAGATAGGCCTCCTCACGCATCACGACGCCATATTGAATGACGAGAGCGAGCGGCAGCGCCAGAAGCAGAACCCATGAGCTTTGCGCCGCAACGCCGATGCCGAGATAGATAAGTAGAAGGCCGAGATAGACCGGATTGCGGCTCCGGCGGTGAATGCCGGTTGTCACCAATATGCGGGCTGGCTGGTTGGTGGGCAAAGGTGTGTCGGCCCGAGAAAAATTGCGCACACCCGCTGCAAACAGCGCAACACCGATCAGGATGAGGCATCCGGCGGCCAGCCAGCGAAGTCCGCCATTCGCGTGAACTGCGAGGGGCAAAGGCAGCAGATGGTCGAGGATCAGACCGGCCAGAAGCGTAGCGGGAACGAAGAGGATCGGCCGCCCGATGACGCCGGCGGTTTCGCTGTCGGGTGTTTTCATGTCCACTACCGCAGATATGACAACTAAGGTGTCAATCTAAGAATTGACAATGATGTTGTCAATCGGAGAGATTGAAGCCATGACATCGACACGACAGAAGAGCGGAGCGAACCGCAAGGCGGAAAGCGGCGGCAAGGCCGAGGCCGTCACCGAGCTGATGCTCGACGTGGCCCAGTGTTTCTTCAGGATCAGGGCGCTCGGCCAGAAGACAGGGCTCATCACCAGCTGGGGCGGCGGCGCCTTCGGCTTCCTGCGCAGCCTCGCCTTGCTGGGCCCGCTCACCATCCCGCAGATCGCTCAAATGCGCCCGACCAGCCGGCAGCGCATGCAGCGGCTGGCGGATGAGCTGGCGGCTGACGGCCTTGTCACCTTCATCGACAATCCCCGACACCTGCGCTCGAAGCTGGTGAAGCTGACGCCCAAAGGCGAGACACGCTACAGCAAGATGAGCGCCGAGCTTCTGGCGATCGCGGCGACGCTGGTCGCCCCTCTCAATGAAGCGGATATCCGCAAGACCTCTGAAATCGTGCGCAAGCTGAGCGATGACGTGAAGGGACGGACCAGGCGCGTATAACTATCCACTCATCGCGATGATCAGACACGCTCCGTAAGGCGGTAAACAGATATGTGCGAAGGTGACTCGGCGGTGAAGGGAGATTTCAGCCAGTCGGCATGTCGGCTTTCGAGCGTGAATCCGGCGAGCTCAGCCATCAGGTCCAGCTCGGCGGGCCAGATATAGCGGTGATGTGAACGCAAGAGACGCGCTTCACGGCCGGCGCCGAAGCGGAAGTGATGCGAGGTGAGATGCTGGCTCACCACGTCATAAGTATCGACGCCGATATAGTCGGGGTCGGAGCGGAAGACGAACGCATCCTGGCCGGGCGGGAGCTTTCGCAGACCGGGAACGATGAGCTCAATCACGAAGCGGCCGCCAGGCGTCAGATGGCGCGCCGCGTTGCGGAAGCAGGCGACCTGCGCAGCCTGCGTCAGGAGATTCGAGATCGTGTTGTAGACGAGATAGACGAGTGTGAAGTCTCCCGGCGCGCGCGTCACCGCCATGTCGCCGAGGAGGACAGGGATCGTCGCTTCGTCAGTCTTGCGGCGCAGCTGCGCGACCATCGCCGGCGACATTTCGATGCCCATGACCTCGACGCCACGCGCGCGCAAGGGCACAGCGACGCGACCCGTGCCGATCGCGAATTCGAGCGCGCGCCCGCCGTCCGCCAATTCCACCAGGCGATCGACCGTCGGGCCCAGCACATCGGATGAAAACATGCCGGCATCCTCGGTGTCATAGGCGGCGGCGGTCTCGTCGTTCCAAGTGTCGTCTTGATTCATATTCGAAAGGCCTTGAATTTCCCGCTCTCATGTAACATATAAAGTTACATGAGACAAGACAGCCGGCTTTCGGGCGTACTTCACATCCTTCTGCACATGGCCGAAAAGCCGGAGCCCGCGACGTCCGAGACGCTGGCCAAAGCCATGGACACAAATCCGGTGGTAATCCGGCGGATCATGGCCGGCCTCAGGGACCAAGGCTATGTCCGCTCGGAAAAAGGGCATGGCGGCGGGTGGACGCTTTCCTGTGATCTCGCCAGGGTGACATTGCGCGATGTCTACACGGCACTCGACAGTCCGCCGCTGCTGGCCATCGGCAACCGCTCGGAGAAACCCGACTGCCTGGTCGAGCAGGCGGTCAATGCCGCGCTGAGCCCGGTCTTTGATGAGGTGGAAGCGTTGCTCCTGGCCCGTCTCGGCGAGGTGACTCTCGCTCAATTGAGCGCCGACTTCCACCGCCGCCTCGTCGCCCGCGGCCGCACCCGATCCAAGGCTCACACATGAACAATGATACGCAGCTGCTGGCCCATTTCTCCGACCCCGAGGCCGTGGCGCGCTACGCCGAAGGTCCACCACGTTTCGTACCGGGCTTCGCCGACCTGCATCGCATGGCAGGCCTCCTCCTCGCCGAGCGGGCGCCACGCCAATCCCGCGTGCTGGTGCTTGGCGCTGGTGGCGGTCTCGAATTGAAAGCCTTTGCAGATGCGCAGCCGGAGTGGACGTTCGACGGCGTCGATCCGGCCGCCGAAATGTTGAGTCTCGCGGAGCAGACCCTTGGACCGCATGCCGGGCGCACGCGCCTGCATCAAGGATATATCGACGACGCACCGGATGGTCCATTCGATGCAGCCGCCTGCCTCCTGACCTTGCATTTCCTGGCGCCCGCCGAAAGACGGCGCACGCTCGCGCAGATCCATCGCCGCCTGAAACCTGGCGCGCCCTTTGTGGCGGCGCATTCGAGCTTTCCGCAGCATTCGGGTGAGCGGACGCTCTGGCTGTCACGCTACGCTGCTTTCGCCATCGCCTCAGGCGCCCCACCCGACAAGGCCGAGAATGCGCGGGCGGCTATCGCCGCGCGTCTCGAAATACTCGCCCCGGAAGAGGACGAAGCTATCCTGCGTGACGCCGGCTTCACCAAGGTCAGCCTGTTCTTTGCCGCCTTCACCTGGCGCGGCTGGGTGGCCTATGCCTGAAGGCTAGAAGCCACAGGCCAGGCACTCCCATTTGCCGGGTTCGACCTCAAAGCTATATTCCGCTTGCCAATAATGCGGGTCATCCACCCTCTTGAAGTCCATACCGGACGTCAGCGCATGCCTTCGCTTGAAAGGACGATCGAGCAGCACGAGCATGACGCATCTGGGCGGCCAATCTTCCGCGGAGCGGATACTGTTTCCACGCCCGAGTTCGCTCTCGAGGATCTGCTGCAAGGGACTCTGGAAATACCGCTCTGTCTTCTTTCTGGTCATGCGCGGACTCTAGGGCAGGCATTATAGCGTCATCCACCCTCTTCTCCACCCCATAAAATGGGCCCAAGATCAAGCTGTTGGCGGCAAAATGATCGCCTTGAAGAATCAAAGCGGCGGCGTCCATAACCCGGCCTTGATGTGGCGGCAGTCTCGCCCATCCAGTCGAAGAGGTGTCATCAGTGGTTTCCATTCACGCGCGCATCGCCGAAGAACTCAAAGTGAGGGAGCAGCAGGTCACCGCCACGGTCGAATTGCTCGACGGCGGCGCCACGGTGCCCTTCATCGCGCGCTACCGCAAGGAAATCACCGGCTCGCTCGACGACGCGCAATTGCGCACCCTCGAAGAAAGACTGCGCTATCTGCGCGAGCTCGAGGACCGGCGCAAGGTCATCCTCGATTCGGTGCGCGAGCAGGGCAAGCTCGACGCGGCCCTCGAAGCCCAGATCATGGCCGCCGACAGCAAGGGCCGCCTCGAAGACATCTATCTTCCCTACAAGCCGAAGCGCCGCACCAAGGCCGAGATCGCCAAGGAAGCGGGCCTCATGCCGCTCGCCGATCTCTTGTTGAGTGATCCTTCGAACGATCCCAAGGTCGCCGCCGAGCCTTATGTCTCGGCCGACAAGAATGTCGCCGATGTGGCGGCGGCGCTCGATGGCGCCCGTTCCATCCTCATCGAGCGTTTTGCCGAGAATGCCGATCTCATCGGCACCTTGCGCGAGGAGCTGTGGGCCAATGCGCGGCTCAAGTCGGAAGTGCGTGACGGCAAGAAGGAAGCCGGCGCCAAATTCAGCGACTATTTCGAGTTCTCGGAAGCTTTCACCAAGATGCCGTCGCATCGCGTGCTGGCGCTGTTCCGCGGCGAGCGTGAGGAGATCCTGAGCCTCATCGTCGAACCGGACGATCCGGCGACGCGGCCCACGGTCAGCACCTATGAGCAGCGCATCATGCGCAGCTACGCCATCATCGACCAGGGCCGCCCCGGCGACAAATGGCTCACCGAGACGGTGCGCTGGGCCTGGCGCACCAAGATCTTCATCACGCTGTCGATCGATCTGCGCCTGCGCCTGTGGACGGCCGCCGAGGAAGAAGCGGTGCGCGTCTTCGCCGCCAATCTGCGCGATCTGCTGCTCGCGGCGCCGGCGGGTGCCCGGCCGACACTCGGTCTCGATCCGGGCTTCCGCACCGGCGTCAAGGTGGCGGTGGTCGATGCCACCGGCAAGGTCGTTGCGACAACCGCCATCTTCCCGCATGAGCCGCAGCAGCGCTGGGACGAGTCGCTCGCCATCCTCGGCAAGCTTGTGCTCGAGCACAAGGTCGAGCTGATCGCCATCGGCAACGGCACCGCGTCGCGCGAGACCGACAAGCTCGCGACCGAGCTGGTGAAGCGCCTCGCCAATCCGAAGCTCAACAAGATCGTGGTGTCGGAAGCGGGCGCGTCGGTCTATTCGGCTTCGGCCTATGCCTCGGAAGAATTGCCGGGCCTCGATGTGACCTTGCGCGGCGCCGTGTCGATCGCGCGAAGGCTGCAAGACCCGCTGGCGGAGCTCGTCAAGATCGATCCGAAATCGATCGGCGTCGGCCAGTATCAGCATGATCTGAGCGAATTCAAGCTGTCGCGCTCGCTCGATGCGGTGGTCGAGGACTGCGTGAACGGCGTCGGCGTCGATCTCAACACCGCGTCCGCCCCGCTCCTCGCACGCGTGTCCGGCATCGGTGAGTCCCTGGCGCAGAATATCGTCGCCCATCGCGACTCACATGGCCGCTTCGCCTCGCGCCAGTCACTGAAGGAAGTGCCGCGTCTCGGCCCCAAGGCCTTCGAGCAATGCGCCGGCTTCCTGCGCATCAATGGCGGCGATGATCCGCTCGACACATCGGGCGTGCATCCCGAATCCTATCCGGTGGTGCGCCGCATCATCGAGGCGACAAAAAGCGACATCAAGCTGCTGATCGGCAATGCGCCGGTGCTGCGCGGTCTGGCGCCCAAATCCTTCGTCGATGAAAAATTCGGCCTGCCGACCGTCACCGACATCCTGCGCGAATTGGAGAAACCCGGCCGCGATCCGCGTCCCGCCTTCAAGACGGCGGAGTTCAAGGCCGGCATCGAGACGCTCAACGATCTCGAGCCCGGCATGGTGCTGGAAGGGGTCGTCACCAATGTCGCCGCCTTCGGCGCCTTCGTCGATATCGGCGTGCATCAGGACGGGCTGGTGCATATTTCCGCCTTGTCGAAGACCTTCGTGAAGGACCCGCGCCAAGTGGTAAAGCCCGGCGATATCGTCAGGGTGAAAGTCCTCGAAGTGGACAAACCGCGCAAGCGCATCAGCCTGACGATGCGGCTCGACGATGAAGTGGGCAGCCAGCCGCCGCGCAATTCAAGCGCCGGCGACCGCAATGCGCCGAAGCGCGGCTATGCCGGCCCGCAAGGCGGCAAGGATAAGTCATCCTCCTCTGCCGGCGGCGCCCTGGCAGACGCCTTGCGGCAGGCGGGCTTCGCAGCCGGCAAAGAGAAGCGCTGATCAGACAGATTCCGTCCAAGGATCGACGACAGTAATCCCGCAATTCGAAAAGTCGCGCGTGTTGCGTGTTGCAAGCCGCGCACCGCGCGAGCGGACGATGGCGGCGATCTGAGCATCAATTTGACTGATCGGCTTGCCGATCTGACGTCGACCGGCGGCGATCTCGGGATAGATCGATGCCGCCTCGACGTCGAAAGGCAAGACGCGGCCGGCGAAGTCTTCATCGAACATCAAACGAGCGGCGGTCGTCAAAGCGTGGCGGCGCTGGCTATCGGGGAGCACGGCCAAGCCATAGAATATTTCGGCGTGGGTGAGCGACGTCGTGAACAGACCGGCCGCGGGTTGCAGGTCGAGCCAGGCCATAACCTGCGTATCCGGCTTCGACCGCATGAGCTCGGAAACGAGGTTTGTGTCCAGGACGATCATTCTTCGAAGTTTACCGGCGGACGAACGGCTTCTCGTGGCACCTGCGGCAGGTCTACCCCGCCGAGGGCGGCAAAGCGATCATGGATGGCACGGCCCAGACTTCGCGCGCGCGGCGCTTCGGTCGAAAGCGCGGCGCGAAGTATGTCGCGCGCTTCATCCTCCATGGACCGGCCATTCATCGCCGCCCGCACCCTGAGCCGCTTTTTGATGGCATCATCGATATTTCGAATGGTCATCACGGCCACGATCGCCTCCATAAGTCATTGACTTCAGAATAGTCATTGACTTCCAATTGAACAAGAAGAGAAATAGATTCAATAAAATCAACTATATATATCATTTCAATCGACAATAGTTTCCAGAACAAGAAACTATTATCTTGCGTTTGAGCTGAGCGCGCCAGTATAGTTTCTATGTACGGAAACTATCTGGTGCATGATGTCGCTCACCCTCTACAGCCACCCGCTCGCCTCCTTCTGCCATAAGGTGCTGATCGCGCTTTATGAGAACGGCACGCCCTTCCGCGCCGAGACCGTCGATCTCCTCGATCCCGGCTCGGCGGCGGCCCATATAGAGCGCTGGCCGGTGGGCAAGATGCCGGTACTGTTCGATGCGGCGGCGAAGCGGGTCATCCCCGAGACCAGCATCATCATCGAATATCTGCAGGCGCATTATCCGGGGCCGGTCGCTTTGCTGCCCGAGGATCCCGAAGCCAGGCTTCAGGCGCGGCTGTGGGATCGCTTTTTCGATCTCTATGTCAATGTGCCGGTCGGCAAGATCGTCACCGACCGCATCCGTCCCGAGGGCCAGGCCGATCCTTACGGCGTCGCCGATGCACGCCGGCTGCTCGATACGGCCTATGGCATGATCGAGGGCCAGATGTCAGCGCAGCGCTGGGCGACCGGTGATGAGTTCACCCTCGCCGACTGCGCCGCGGCGCCGAGCCTGTTCTATGCCGCTTTCGTGCATCCCTTCCAAGACGGCCAGCATCAACTCGCCGCCTATCGCGATCGATTGCTGAAACGGCCGTCGGTCGCCCGCGTCATCGCCGAGGCACGGCCGTATTTTTCAATGTTCCCCTATCGTGAGGCGATGCCGGCGCATTATCTGGATGGATAGAGCATGAAAGCGGAGCAATTCGATCGTCTGTTCCACGCCCTCGCCGATCCCTATCGGCGCAGCATGGTGGAGCAGCTTTCGCGCGGGCCCGCCACGGTCAGCGAGCTGGCCGAACCGATCGCCATTGCGCTGCCCTCAGCGCTCAAACATCTCAAGGTGCTCGAAGACGGCGGCCTCGTGCACTCGGAGAAATCAGGCCGGGTGCGTACCTACCGCATGCGACCCGATGCGCTCGCCGCCATCGCGCAATGGGTACGCCAGCGCGAGGCCCAGATGAATCAGGCCTTCGACCGCCTAGTCCAGGCCATGACCGAAACACCCGAGAGAGACGACTGACATGGGTATTCTTGTCCACCATACGAGCTTCACGATCGAGCGCGACCTGCCGGGCAGCCCGCGCCATGCCTTCCGCTTCTGGTCGGATCATCAACGCAAGCGGCAATGGACCAGCTGCCATCCAGACTGGACGGTCGAGGAAGACCATTTCGATTTCCGCATCGACGGCTCGGAGCGGGTGCGCTGGCGGACGCCGGACGGCGTCGAGAACGGCTTCCGCGCGGCCTATTTCGATATCGTGCCGGATCAGCGGATCGTCTATGGCTATGCCATGAATAGCGGCACCCATCAGATCTCCGCGTCGCTGGTCACGGTGGAATTCATCTCCCAGGCCAAGCAGACACGCATGACTTATACCGAGCAGGCCGTCTTCGCGGACGAAGCCGATGCGAAAATCAGAAGCAGCGGCACCGGGGGTGGCTTCGACCGGCTGGCGCTGGTCATTGAGCAGAGTCTGGCCGTGTCGCATTAATACGACACGTCAAATCTAGAACTTCAGGCTCCGCGCCAACGCCAGCGTGTCCTCCGCCAGAACCCGCACATGGTTGCGCAAGGCGATCGACGCGGCGGCGCCGTCGCGCTTGAGGAGTGCGCTGAAGACTTCCTCATGCTCGCGCAGCGCCGTTTCCGTGCGCCCCGGTCGGAAGGTGATGAAGCGGCGATAGGGCGACAGGCGCTTGTTCAGGAGCTCGATCTGCTCGCTCAGGCTGCGATTATGGGCGGCCTTTTGGATCGCGTCGTGGAACTGGCCGTTGGTCTGATAGTATTTCTTGGGGTCGAGCGATGAGGCGGCTTCGATGCAGGCATGATGCGTTTCGACGATCAGCTTCTCATCCGCCTCGTCCATGCGCTCGCAGGCGAGGCGCGCCGCGACACCTTCGAGCTCGGCGACGACCTCGAACAGGTCCATCACCTCGCCAACCGTCGGGCGCGCCACGATGGCGCCGATGCGCGGCTGGAATTCGACCAGGCCTTTGGCGGCCAGCGCCCGCAAAGCCTCGCGCACCGGGGTGCGCGACACGGAATAATGATTGCCGATGGTGACTTCGTCGAGCTTGGCGCCGGGGGACAGGCGGCCCTCGATGATCTGCGTCTCGAGATCGGCGCCGATATCGCTGCCGAGCGCCCAGCCCTTCTTACGCGTGTTTCCCTTCTTCGCGGGCCCCGGCGCTGCGGCAAGAACACTCTTCATGTGATTCCCCGTATTCTTCCTGTGTAGCGCGCTTTGCCGCGGCGTGGGAACACCCCGCGGAAGGAATCGCGTCGAATCAATATGTTGGAGCACATCCACAACGCCCCGCGGCGGGCGCTGTCCAGACTCCTGGTGAGATCGGCTCCAACGGGCTTGCAATCGCTACGCTGAGTCATTAGGCTTCGTGTATACACGACGTACGCATAAATTATGACGGAATTACCGCCCTGATGCAATTCATTCCCGACGCTCCGCACAGAAACCTCGCGGCCCGCCTTGGAGAAAGGTCAGGGATGTGAGCGTGCCCGTCACCGACATCCGGGATTTCGGACTTCACATTGCCGGTGAATGGCGGAACAGCACGGGCGGACGTCGCGATGTGCGCAGTCCCGCCACGGGCAAACTGATTGCTACCGTCACCGAAGCGACCGAGCAGGATGTCGCGGCGGCGTGTGACGCAGCGGCCGCGGCTTTTCCGGCCTGGGCGGCGACCGACACGGCGGAACGCGCCCGCCTGCTGCGCGAGCTCGCGCGCATCATCGCCCTGCGCATGGATGGCCTGGCACAGCTCGAATCCGCCGTGACCGGGCGGCCGATCCGCGAGATGCGCGCGCAAATGGGCCGCATTCCGGAATGGCTCGATTATTTCGCCGGCATCATTCTCGGCCTCGAGGGCGAGGCGAACCGCGTCAAAGGCGGCTTCCTCACATATACGCAGTATCGCCCCTATGGTGTCTGCGCTCTGCTGACACCGTGGAACCACCCGGTGCTCATCCTGGTGAAGAAGCTCGCGGCAGCCCTTGCCGCCGGCAATACGCTGGTCATCAAGCCGTCGGAGCTGGCCCCGGTTTCGCCTCTCCTCATCGCGGAATGGGCGCGCGAAGCCGGGCTGCCGGCGGGCGCCGTGAATGTCGTGACCGGCGGGGCGGCCGCCGGCGCGACGCTGGTAAGCAATCCCCATATCGCCCGTATCGATCTCACCGGCGGCACCACCACCGGCAAACGTGTTGCGGCCACCGCGGCGGAGCGGCTGGTGCCCTGCACGCTCGAGCTCGGCGGCAAGACGCCGGTCGTCATTTTCGCCGACAGCCAGCTCGATGAAGCGGTTGCCGGCGCCCTGTTCTCGGCTTTCGTCGCGGCCGGCCAGACCTGCGTCTCGGGCTCGCGCTTCCTCGTCGAGGAAACGATCTATCCGCAGTTTCTGGCCAAGCTCAGCGAGCGCGTGAAACAGCTGAGACTCGGCGATCCGGCGCTGCCCGAGACAGATATCGGGCCCGTCATCTCGGCCGCCTCGCGCGACCGCTGCTTCGGATTCATCTCGGAAACCAAAGCCGATGGTGCCCGCTTGCTGGTCGGCGGCGAACGGCCCGAGCTTTCAGGCGAGTTGCGCGATGGTTTCTTCGTGCCGCCCACCGTCTTCGCCGATGTGACGCCCAGGATGCGGCTCTTCCGTGACGAAGTATTTGGCCCGGTCGTCAGCGTCACGCCGTTCCGCGATGAAGACCATGCGCTGGCGCTCGCCAACGACTCCGACTTCGCGCTCGGCGCCGCGATCTGGAGCCGCGACATCGTCAGGGCACATCGCGTGGCGGGCAAGATCCGCGCCGGCGTGACCTGGATCAACGACCATCACAAGAACGATCCGCGCTCGATCTGGGGCGGCTATGGCATGAGCGGCTACGGCAAGGAAAATGGCTGGGACGCGCTCAAGAGCTATCTGACCAAAAGCTGTGTCGTGGTGCGCACCGAAGCCCAATTCAGCGACTGGTTCGGCGGAGGCCATCGTTATGGCTGAGCCGTCGGCGCCTGAAGCTTTCGTCAGCATCGCCGGCCTGTCACTCACCTATGGCGCGCCGGGCCAGGTGCTGGTCAATGCGCTCCAGGACATCGACATCGCCATCAGCAAAGGCAGCTTCGTCTCGCTCATCGGCCCGTCGGGCTGCGGTAAGAGCACGCTGCTACGCATCATCGGCGATCTACTGTCGCCCAGCACCGGCAAGGTGCTGATCGGCGGCAGCGAGCCGCGCGAGGCGCGCCTCGACCGCGAGATCGGCTTCGTCTTCCAGGACTCGGCGCTCCTCGAATGGCGCCGCATCCGCGAGAACATCGCGCTGCCGCTCGAATTGCGCGGCACACCCAAGGCCGAACGCGAGCGCAAGGCGGAAGAGCTCATCCAGCTCGTCGGTCTCGACGGCTTCCAGAAAGCCTGGCCGCGCCAGCTGTCGGGCGGCATGCGCCAGCGCGCGGCGATCGCCCGCGCCTTGTCCACCAATCCGCGCATCCTGCTGCTCGACGAGCCTTTCGGCGCCCTCGACCAGATCACCCGCGACCGGCTCAACATGGAGCTCGCCCGCATCCATGAAGTGACCGGCGTCACCGTCGTGCTCGTCACCCATTCGATCCGCGAGGCGGTGCTGCTTTCCGACCGTATCGTGGTGCTGACGCCGCGCCCGGGCCGCATCTCGCGCTTCATCGATGTCGACCTGCCGCGCCCGCGCGGCCTCGACGTGCGCAATGACGAACGTTTCGACGACCTCGTCCGCCTCGGCAACCGCGAGCTGGAGAAGGGTTATATGTGATGTCGGACACGGTTCAGAAGCTTCTGCGGCCGAACGGCTTCATCGACCTGGCCTGGCCCCCGGTCGCAGCCTTCATCGCCATCGTCATCCTGTGGGAAGGCCTGATCGCGGCCTTCGAAATCCCGGTCTATATTCTGCCGTCGCCGGCGAGCATCTGGCTGGCGATCACCACCAATCCCGGCCCGCTTTTCGGCCATGCCGGCATCACGCTTTATGAAGCCGTCGCCGGCTTCATCATCGGCTCCTTGATGGGCGCCGTGCTCGGCACGGTCTTCGCCTATTCGAAGATCATCGCCCGCGGCCTGCTTCCCTATGTGATCGCCGCCAATACCATACCCGTCGTCGCGGTGGCGCCGATCATCATCATCTGGTTCGGCCATGGCATCGGCTCGAAGATCGCCGTCACCGCCTTCCTGTCCTTCTTCCCGCTGGCGCTCAACATGATGAAGGGGCTGCAATCCTATGACCGCACGATCATGGACGTGTTCCATATCGCGGCGGCGAGCGGTCCGCAGCGCTTCTTCAAGATGCGCCTGCCGAGCGCACTCCCCTATGTCTTCGTCGGCCTAAAGCTCAATGTCACCTTCTCGGTGATCGGTGCCATCGTCGCCGAATTCGTGCAGGCCGACAAAGGCTTAGGGTTTGTCATCATGACCTCCTACCGGACGCTCGCCATGCCGAGACTATGGGCGGCGATGCTCATGTCGGCGCTGATCGGCATCGCCTTCTTCGCGCTGATCGCTCTGCTCGAACGCATCTTCGTGCCGTGGCACGCCTCGGCGCAGGACAACCGATAACAAGCAACTAGGGAGTAGCCAATGAACAAACTTCTCAAGACGCTTTTCGCCACGGCGGCGCTCGTCGCGGCGAGCCTGCCGGCCGCGGCCGAGACCATGCGCCTCGAATGGGTGATGCAGGGCCAGTTCGCCGGCCCGATCGTCGCCTTCGAGAAAGGCTATTACAAGGAAGCGGGCGTCGACCTGCAGCTCCAGCCGGCGGGTCCCGATATCAAGGCCTCGGTGACGGTCGCCACCGGCGCCGACACCTATGGCATCGGCCATGCCAATCAGGTCATCTCGGCGCGTGCCAATGGCGCCCCCCTCGTCATGATCAGCCAGCACGGCCAGAAGAGCGCAACCACCTATATCGCCCGCAAGGACAGCGGCATCACCTCGATCAAGGACATGGCCGGCCACAGCGTCGGCCTGTGGTTCGGCGGCGACGAGCAGGAATTCCTGGCGATGCTGGCGGGCGCCGGCATCGACCAGTCGGCGGTCAAGATCATCAGCCAGGGCTACGACATCATCGGCTGGCTGAACAAGGATTACGAAGTCATGCAGGTCACACTCTATAACGAGCTGCTGCAGGTCTATCGCCAGGGCTTCAAGAAAGAAGATCTCGTCTTCATCGATCCGCCCGATGACGCCTCGCTGGTCAGCGGCGGCCTGTTCACCACTGAAAAGCAGATCCAGGAGAATCCCAAGGCGGTGCAGGCGGTGGTCGACGCCACCTTGCGCGGCTGGAAGGAAGCGCTCGCCGACCCTAAAGCGGCGGCCGAGATCGTGCTCAAATACAACAGCGAGCTCAAGCTCGACGAGCAGGTCGAGCAGATCAAGGCGATGGGCGATCTCTTCTGCGCCGGCCCGACGCTGAAGGGCGAGTTCGGCAAGTCGGAGCTCAAGATCTACGAAGTGGCGCAGAAGATCCTGGTCGGCGCCAAGCTCATCGATCAGCCGATCGATCTCGACAAGGCCTTCACCAATGCGTTCTGGGAAAAGGCGCCCGCCGACTACAAGCAGCTCGACTGCAAATAACGGACATACAGGCATTCCATGACGACCGTTCGCATCCGTCTTCTCTGGCACAAACAGGCGCAATTCGCGGGCTATCTGCTGGCGGAGAAGCTCGGCCTGGCGCGCAAGAAGGGCGTCGAGATCGTCTGCGAAGGCCTCGACTTCAACATGAAACACGTGGCGGCGGTTCTTTCCGGCGCCACGCAAATGTCCGTAGCGAGCCCGGCTCACATCTTGGAGAGCCGGGCGCCGGAGAAGCTGCGCTTCATCCTGACCATCCAGCAGGAGAGCCCGCTCGTCTATCCGGCGCGCAAGGCTAAAGGCATCAGGAAGCCGACCGATCTCAAGGGCGGCAAGATCGGCGTGTGGCCGGGCCATGAAGATCTCGAATTGCGCTGGATGCTGCAGCGTGCCGGGCTCAGCGCCGATGCGGTCGAACGTATCGCCATGCCGGACACTGTCGGCCCCTTCCTCAAGGGCGATCTCACCTCGGCGCAGATGACGAATTACCACGAGCTGCATGTGGTCGAGAAAGCGCTGGGCCACGACGCGCTGACGATCTTCTCGGCCCGCGACTACGACTGCTCGCTGATCAAGGACGGCCTCGTGGTGGCGCGCGATTTCGCCGCCGAGAAGCCGGACGCCGTGCAGGCCGTCGTCGATGCCGTGCTCGAAGGCTGGAGCATCGCCTTCAATGAGCCTGAGCGCGCCATCGCGGCGTGCCGCGAAGCACGCCCCGATATGAGTGATGAGGAACATCGCCAGCAGCTGGCCGATATCCGCGCGCTCGCCATCCGCGGCGCCACACTGAGCCACGGCCTCGGCTATCCCGATCCGCGCCATGTGGCGCGCGCCGCCCAGGCGATGGCCGAGGTCGAGAACAAAAACGTGCCGTGTGAGGAAACCGGCGATGCGCGCTTCTGGCAGGCGGCGCCGGAAGCTTTGCGGGGAAGGAACTGGGCTTGAACGAGAGCCTGCCCAAGACCGCGGATGTGGTCGTCGTCGGCGGTGGCGTCGTCGGCGCCGCTGTGGCGCGTCAGCTGGCGAAGGACGGGCTCAAGACGGTGCTGCTCGAAGCCAAAGCCTTTGGCGGCGCGGTGAGCGGCGCCAGCCTCGCCTGCCTCGGCACCCATATGCACAATATCGAGGAACTGCCGATCCTCATCGAGGCCTGCGCTCTGTGGCAGTCGCTGTCGGGGGAGCTCGGCGACAGTTTCGAATATAATCGCAGCGGTCAGTTGCGCTTCATCCTGAAGCCCGAAGATGTCGCCGTAGCCCAGCGCTGGATCGCCGGCGAACGCGCCGCCGGCCTCGTACCTGAGCTTCTGTCGCCCAAAGAGGCGCAGGAGGTCGAGCCGCTGCTCACCGGCCCGATCCATGCCGCGACCTGGGCGCCGGATTCGGCGACCGTCAATCCCTTCCTCGCGGTCCGCGCGCTGCTCGCCGACGGCAAACGTGCCGGCGTCCTGGCCTTCGCCGATACGCCGGTCGAACGTCTGCTGCTAGATGGCGAGCGTGTCACCGGTGTCAAAACGTCGAAGGGCGACATCAGCGCCAGCCATATCGTCCTGGCCGCAGGCCCGTGGAGCGCCAAGGTGGCGCGCAGCATCGGCCTCACCTTGCCTATCGTGGCGCGGCAGGCGCAGTGCCTCGCCTCGGTGCGCCAGCCGCCGACGATACGCCGGGTGATCGGGGCGTGCGAATCCGCCGGCGGCGTCGAAAGCGGCTATACGCAGATCCAGCAGGCGGCGAGCGGCCAGATCCTGTTCAACACCGTGATGGCGCCGCAGGCAACGCCCATCGGCGCGGAAGACCGCATCAATGAAGTGCCGCGCCGCTTCGTGCGCGACTCCATCGCCATGCTCACCACCTTGTTTCCGAGCCTCGCGAATATCCTCATGCTGCGCTCCTGGGTGCGCTTCGAAGGGGTGACGCCGGATGACCGCTTCATGGCCGGGCGCCTTCAGGACGGCCTTCTCATCGCCGCGGGCGACAATGGTACCGGCTTCACCCGCGCGCTGTATCTCGGCCAACTGATCAGCCGGGCCGCAAGAAGCGCCGTCGATCCGCGTGACGGTTTCTACAACCCGCTTCGCTTCGCCGGAGGCAAGCCATGACTGCCACGGTCACGCTTGTCGTCAATGGCGCCTCGATCAAGGCGGAAGCGGGTGTCACCGTCGCCAGCGTGCTGCATCGGCAGCAGGCGGCGCTGCGCCTCAGCCCCCGGCTCAACCTGCCGCGCGGTCTCTATTGCGGCATGGGCGTGTGCTTCGAATGCGCGGTGACGATCGACGGCGCGACGCAACGCGCCTGCGTCACGCAAGTGCGCAACGGCATGGTGGTCGAGGTCGTGTCGTGAAAGCCCAGCTCCTCACCTGTGATGTGCTGGTGGTCGGCGCTGGTCCGGCCGGCCTCGCCGCAGCGGCGGCGGCACGCGAAGGCGGCGCCGATGTCATCTGCATCGATCTATTCGCCCGCGCCGGCGGACAATATACGATGCAGCCGGCGACACCGAACGGCCCGTTTCACACGGCGCCGCAAGTGGCGCAAGGCCGGGAAGCCATCGCGCAGTGCCAGGCGATCGGCGTCCGGATGCTGCTCGAGACCGAGATCTTCTGGGCCGAGCCCGGCTTCACCATCTTCGCGCATCAAAAGGGCGACGCCATCGCCGTGCGCGCCAAGACTGTGGTCGCGGCGACGGGCGGTATGGAGCGGCCGATCCCCTTCGAGGGCTGGACCCTGCCGGGCGTCATCAGCGCCGGCGCGGCGCAGCGCCTCGTCAAAGCCAATGGCACGCGCCCCGGCAAGAACATCGTGCTGGCCGGCACCGGGCCGTTCCTCTACGCGGTCGCCGACACATTCGCCAAAGCCGAAATTTCCCTGCGCGCCTATGTCGAGAGGCAGAGACCGGGCCTCGGCACGATTGATCTCTTCATCAGCCATCCGTCCCGGCTCGGCGAGGCGCTCGGCCTGCTGCGCAGCCTGCGGGCGACCGGCGCGCGCCGCTACACCGGCCATGGCATCATCGCCGCGCTGGGCCAGGAACGCGTCGAAGCCGTGCGCATAGCACCGCTCGGCGAGGACGGCCTGCCGGACAAGTCCCGCGCCTTCACGCTCGACAATGTCGACTGCCTGTGCGTCGGCCATGGCTTCCAGCCGGTCATCGACTTCACCAGCCTGCTCAAGGCGACACATCGCCATGACGACACGCTGGGCGGCTGGCATTGCGTGACCGATCCCAAGACACAGGCGACCGATGTGGCAGGTCTCTTCGCAGCCGGCGAGACGGCCGGCATCGGCGGCTTCCGCCCGGCGCGGCTCAGCGGCAGGCTTGCCGGACTACATGCCGCGCAAGCGGCCGGGCGCTCCTTGTCTCGTTCCGGCATCGACAAGCTCCAGCGCGAGATGATCCAGGCACGCGCATTCGCCGCCAGACTCGCTCAGCTTTATCCCTTCCCAGCCCATATCGCCGACACGCTGCCTGATCACGAACTCGTCTGCCGTTGCGAGGACGTCTCGCAAGCGCAGATCAAGGCCGCCATCGCCGATGGCGCGCGCGATGCCTTCTCGGTCAAGATGTGGACGCGCGCCGGCATGGGGCCGTGCCAGGGGCGCGTCTGCGGGTCGGCACTTGCCCATCTCGTCGCCGGCGCGCTCGGCAAACCGGCCGTGGAAGCCGGCTACAACCGACCGCATATGCCGCTCCGACCCGTGCCACTCGCCGCGGCCGAAGCCGCCTTGGCGCTCGCCGATCTTCCCCATGGAGTTGAAACATGACGACACCTCTGTCGAGCGGGGCGCGCTATTACGCGATGCGCCTCGTTCCCGGCACCGACGTGCTGCAGGCCGTGCAGGATTTCGTGCGCGCCAACGACCTCAAGGCGGTGGCGATCGTCACCGTCGTCGGCAGCCTGACCAATGCGGTGATCCGCTATGCCAACCAGCCGGGCGGCACGCTGTCGCAAGGCCATTTCGAAATCGTGTCGATGGTCGGGACCGTCGAGCCGACCGGCGCCCATGTCCACATCTCACTCTCGGACGGGCAAGGCAAAATGCTCGGCGGCCACATGCTGCCGGGCTGCCTCGTCTACACGACAGCCGAGATCGTGCTCGCGCATCTCGAGGATTTCGTCTTCACGCGCGTGCCCTGCGCACTCTCAGGGTACGACGAGCTTGCCATTCAAAACATCTAACCGTTCACAACAAGGAGGGAACTGAGATGAAATTTGATACGCGTACCTTGGTGCTGATGGCGATCGCCATCGTCATCAATATTGTCGTCGGACAGATCGCCGTCTGGGTGAAGCTGCCGCTTTATGTCGATGCGGTGGGCACCGTGCTGGTCGCCATCCTCGCCGGTCCGCTGGCGGGCGCCGTCACCGGCGTGCTCACCAATGTCATCTGGGGCCTGGTGTCGGACCCTGTCGCCATGGCGTTCTTCCCGGTCTCGCTCGTCGTCGGCCTCGTCGCCGGCTACCTCGCCAAGCTCGGCTGGTTCCGCAATATCGGCATGACGGTCGCTTCCGGCATCGTCATCGGCATCATCAGCACCATCGTCGCCATTCCGATCATCGTCTACATGTTCGGCGGCGTGACCGGTGCGGGCACCGATTTCGCGACGACCTTCCTGGTCTCGGTCGGCCAGAAGCTCATCGAATCCGTGGCGATCGCCAATCTCACCACGAATCTCGCGGACAAGATCCTCACCTGCGTGATCGCCTTCGTCATCGCCAGCCGGATGCCGAACCGCTTCACGGCCAGCTTCCCGTTCTACCAGCATTCGGCGAGCTGACTTTCACATGATAACCCAGGGAAGCTCACAAACGGGCACGGCTCTGCTGTATGTGCCGGGCAATAGTTTCATCCACCGGATGAATCCGCTGACCAAGCTCGTGGGGCTTCTCTGGCTCGCGGCGACGACGTTCATGCTCCCCCCCGGCGGCATGGCCGTAATCTTCGCCGCCACCTTCCTTTTCGGCGTCCTCGCGGGCGCCGGAAAGGCCTTCATCAAGCGGCTCATCCTGACGCTCGGGCCGTTCGCGATTTTTCTGTTCGTCATTCATGGCGTCCTCATCGAGCGCCATGACACGATCCAGCACGAATGGATCTCGTTCAGCCCGGAGGGCGCTCAGTACATGCTGAAGATCCTCGTCCGGGTCGCCGCTTTGCTTGCTGCTTCCATGCTGTTCGTCACCACCACACATCCCGCCACCCTGCTCAAGGCCCTCGACAGCCACGGCGTTCCGCCGGGTATCGCTTATCTGATCGCCAGTCCTTTGCTTCTGCTCGAACCCTTTTCCGCCCGCGCCCGCGCCATCCGTGACGCGCAGCAGGCGCGCGGCCTCGACCTCACCGGCAGCTGGAAAGCCCGCGTGAAAGCCTTCCCGGCACTTCTCATTCCGCTGGTGACGCTTGCCCTTTCCGATCTCGACCATCGCGCCTCGGTGCTCGACGGCCGCGCCTTCCGCGCCCGACCATTCCGTGTCGTGCTCGATGCACCGGCCGACAAACCTTATGAGCGCTGGCTGCGCCGCGCCCTGCTCATCGCCATCCCTGTACAGATCGGAGTGCTGTTGTGGCTCTGATCGACATCGACAATCTCGTTTTCGGCTTCGGTAAAGCCGCGCCCGTCCTCGACGGCGTGAGCCTTTCCATCGCGCATGGCGAGCGCATCGCCATTCTCGGCGGCAACGGCTCGGGCAAGACGACCCTGGCACAGTGGATCGCTGGCGGCCTCCCCCGGCCCGGGATGACGGCGAGGAGCGGAACGCTCCATGCCGAAGGCAAGCCGTGGTCCGACTGGGAAGCGGTCAAACGCGCCGAGACGATCCAGTTCGTCGGCCAGATCCCCTCGCAACAGATCTCGGGCTTCGCCTTCACCGTCTATGACGAACTCGTCTTCGGCCCCGGCAATCTCGGCCTCGACGAAGCGGAAATCCGTAAGCGGGCCGACTGGGCGCTCGACACCTGCAATCTGCGCCATCTCGTTGACCGCGATCCCTTCACGCTGTCGGGCGGTGAGCAGCAGCGCCTGTCGATCGCGGCGGCCCTCGTCATGCATCCCAAGGCCATCGTGCTCGACGAGCCGACCGGCAATTTCGATCCCGAATCGCGCGACAAGCTCCTGAACCAGATCAACCAGCTGCCGAAAGACCTGACCGTCATCCTGTGCGACATGGCGCTCAAGCCGGCGCTCGCGGTCGCCCGGCGCTTCCTGCTTCTCGATGAAGGCCGCATCATCGCCGATGGCGACGCGCAAGCGATCCTCAGCGCACCGCGCACGCTCGAGATCTTCGGCGCGCCGGCGGTGACCGAGGCCGCGCTGGCGATCCGCGCCGCCGGACGCTGGCCCGCCAGCAAGCCTTTGCCGCTCACTTATGGGCAAGCGGAAGCCCTGTTCAAGGAGGTCAGCCATGCTCACGGTTGACAAGGTCGCCTTCCACTATACCGCGGCGACACCGGTGCTGCGCGAAGTGAGCTTCACCGCGCAAGGCGGCGAGATTCTGGCGCTGGTCGGGCGTAATGGCGCCGGAAAAAGCACGCTGCTCCGCCTGCTCAACGGCCTGCGCAAGCCGACCCACGGGTCGGTCGTCATCGCCGACAGGAACACCCATGACACGCCGCCGCATGTCATCTCGCATGCGATCGGCACGGTGTTCCAGACGCCGGAACAGCAGATCTTCAACGCCACGGTGCGTGACGAGGTGGCTTTCGGCCCCAACAACCTGCCGCTGACGCCTGAGCAGCGGGAGGAGCGTGTGGTCCGTGCGCTGGCGCGGACGCGCCTCACCGACTTCGCCGGCAAGCACCCGCTCGATCTCGACCAGGCGCAGCGCCGTTTCGTGGCGCTCGCCTCGGTGCTCGCCTCGCAGCCGCCGGCCCTGCTGCTCGACGAGCCGCAGCGTGGCCTGGACCAGCGCGGCCGCAACCTGCTTGCGGAGATCATCCGCGAGGAGCAGGCGGCGGGACGCTGCATCGTCATCGTCTGCCATGACATGGAATTCACCGCCCGGCTCGCCACCCGCATCATTGCCTTGTCGGACGGCCGGCTGTCGGCCGACATGACACCGGTCGATTTCTTCAGCGACGGCCCTGCAATGGCGGCCGCCAGCGTCGAGCCGCCGGACACGCTCCGGCTCTCAGCGGCGCTCGGCCTGCCTGCGAGCCTTACCCCTTCTTCCTTCGCCGACCATTGGCTGGCGCGACATAACTGAGGCTGACATGAGACTGATCATCGATACCGACACCGCAGGCGACGACGCCTTCTCGATCCTGCTGGCGCTCAAGACACCGGGCGTCACGCTCGAGGCGATCACCATCTGCAACGGCAATGTGGACTTCAGCCAGCAGACCGAGAACGCGCTCTATACGCTGGAAGTGGCGGGTTATTCGGGCAAGGTCCCGGTCTATCAGGGCTGCCCGCTGCCGCTTTTGCGCAAGCAGGTCGACGCCACCGAGTTCTTCGGCGTCGATGGGATGAGCGATGCGCATTTTCCGAAGGCGAAGCAGCGGCCGGAAGCGAAACATGCGGTCGACGCCATCATCGATCTGGTGATGTCCAATCCAGGCGAGATCGACATATTGGCGCAGGCCCCGCTGACCAATATCGCCACCGCCTACGCCAAGGAGCCGCGCATCGTGAAGGCGCTCCGACATCTGTGGATCATGGGCGGCACCGACAATTCGCTCGGCAACACCACGCCCGCCTCCGAGTTCAATTTCTATGTCGATCCGGAGGCGGCGAAGATGGTGATCAATGCCGGTTTCCGCCAGACCTTGTCGACCTGGACGCTGACGATGAATTCCGGGATCCTGCCCCAGGAAGCGCTGGCCCGCATCGAGGCCATGAACACGCCCTTGTCGCGCTTCTTCATGACGGTGAGCCAGGCGCCGTTCAAGCGCACCAAGGTGCGCTACGGCTCGCCGCTCAGCACCCATCCCGATTCACTCACCTGCGCCTGCGCCATCGACGAGAGCCTTATCCTCGAAGCCGCCGATTGCCTGGTCGATGTCGAGACGGGCAGCGAACTGACGCGCGCTTATTCCAGCATCTGCGTGCCGCTCGATGAGGAGCAGGCGAAGATCGACAAATTGTGGCCCGCGGGCAAGCCCAATTGCCGCGTCATCAAGAAGGCGGACACGGATCGTTTCGCCGAAAAACTCGTCGCCGTGCTCGGCACCTGACCATCGAACGTTAACAGGGCAGAGCAACTGCCCATTGGAGTACACATATGAATCTCGACCTCACCGGCAAAACCGCCCTCATCACCGGCGCATCGAAGGGCATCGGCCTGGCGCTTGCGCATGTCATGGCCAAGGAAGGCTGCCACCTGCATCTCGCCGCCCGCAATGGCGAGGCGATGCTGGCGGCGAAGAAGGAGATCGAGGCGGCGCATAAGGTATCGGTCACGGTGCATGCGCTCGATCTGTCGAGCACCGAGGCGATGGAGAAGCTCGCCAAGGATGCCGGCGACATCGACATCCTCATCAACAATGCCGGCGACATTCCGGCGGGCTCGCTCGAGATCGTCGATGACGAGGCTTGGCGCAAGGGCTTCGACCTCAAGGTGTTCGGCTACATCACCCTCGCCCGCGCCTTCTACAAGAAGATGAAGGGCAAGGACGGCGTCATCCTCAATGTCATCGGCAATTCCGGCGAGAACTGGGATGCGAGCTACATCGCCGGCAGCACCGGCAATGCAGCGCTGATGTCCTTCACCAAGGCTTTGGGCGGCGCCAGCCTGAATGACGGCATCCGCGTCGTCGGCGTCAATCCAGGCCCGGTCGCCACCGACCGCATGCTCAAGATCATGAAACGCAAGGCGACCGACATGCTGGGCGATGAAGGCCGCTGGGAAGAGCTGTTCGACAAATATCCGGGCAAGCGCCCGGCGACCGCCGAGGAAGTGGCCGATCTCTGCGCCTTCCTCTCATCGCCGCGGGCCGGCTACATCACCGGCTCCATCGTCACCATCGATGGCGGTATCGCGTCACGCGGCTCGGTCATCTGACGATGAGCAGCCTCAACAGCCGCAACAAATATTTCGACGAGCTCTTCGCGACCGAAGGGCTCCTGTGGATGGGGCAGAACACCAACCACATCCCGGCACATCCGGCGGTGAAGCAGGCGATGATCGATTCGATCACCGCCCTCGAATTCAACGCCTATGCGCCGCCGCTCGGCTTCGAGAGCCTGCGCCAGGCGATCGTCGCCGATCTGGGTCTCACCGGCGTCGAGGCGGTCGTCACCGAAGGCGGCGTCAATGCGCTCGCCACGATCTGCCGCGCCCGCTGCAAGCCGGGCAAGACGCTCGTCACCACCGATCCGACCTGGAAATGGCCAGGCCTGTTCGCCCGCCAGCAGGGGGCGGAAGTGATCGAGCTGCCGATCTATGATCCCGCCACACAGTACAGGCTGACGCCGGAAGCGCTCGAGAAGGCCGTCGATGCGCGGACCGCGATCATCTATATCGTCGATCCGAACAATCCGCTTGGCATCTGCTATTCCAAAGCCGAGATAGAAGCCTTCGTGAAGATCGCCCAGCGGCATGGCGCGCTCCTTGTCCATGACTGCACCTATCGCGATTTCGCCGACGGCCATTACCCCGCTCTCAATGTCTCGACCGACAATGTCGTCCTGTCGATGAGCTTCTCCAAATGGCTGGGGCTTGCCGGCCTGCGCATCGGCGCCTTCGTCGCCAAGCCGGAGCTTGCGGCCGAGATCGCCTCCTTCTCGACCGGCGTGCTCGGCAGCAGCGTGATCGCGCAGCGCGCCGCCATCGCCGGACTCAAGGTCAAGACGGAGTGGATGGCGGAAGTCCGCCGCCTCAACAAGACAAACCAGGGCAAGCTCAAGGACGCGGTGGAGGCCCAGGGCTTCGCGGTTCCGATCTATCCCTCGAACGGCAATTTCCTGGTGATCGAGACGCTCGCCGCCGGTGTCAGGCCGGAGGCTCTGGTCGCCGCCGCCAAACGCGAAGGCATCATGATCCGCCAGGGCACCTATCACACCGAACGGTTCGGCGACCGCTTCATCAAGGTCAGCACCACTGTGCCGGCCGAATGGGTCGACACGTTATGCGCCAAGCTGCCGGCGCTCGTCGCCACCGCCAAGACTCTCAACGACGTCGACGCGCAATTCTGAGGGGGGCGCCATGCTGATCAAGACGAAAGACGGCCTGAACCTCCATGTCGAGGAAGCCGGCGACGGCAAACCGGTCCTCTTCATCCATGAATTCGGCGGCAACCATCAAAGCTGGGAGCCGCAGATGCGGTTCTTCGCGCGCCGTTATCGCTGCATTACCTACGCGGCGCGGGGCTATGCGCCGTCCGACATCCCGCAATCGGTCGATGCCTATTCGCAGAAGATCGCGGTCAAGGACGCCATCGCGGTGCTGGACGCGCTCGGCATCGACAAGGCCCATATCGTCGGCCTGTCGATGGGCGGCTTCGCCACCGTGCATTTCGGTCTGATGGCGCCGGAACGAGCGCTGTCACTGACGGTGGCCGGCGCCGGCTATGGCTGCGAGAAGGAATTCGAGGAGTATTTCCGGACCGTCTCGCTCGAAGTGGCGCGCAATTTTGAGGCCAAGGGCGCCCGGGAGTTTTCCAAGGTCTATGCGCTCGGCGCCAGCCGGGTGCAGTATCAGAACAAGGATCCCCGCGGCTGGCGGGAGTTCGCCGATCGTCTCGCCACCCATTCCGATACGGGTGCGGCGATGACGATGCGCGGCGTCCAGGCGCGGCGGCCCTCCTTCTACGATCTCGAAGACCAGCTCAAGGCCATGGACGTGCCGACGCTGGTGATCTCAGGCGATGAGGACGATCATTGCCTGCAGCCCGGCATCTTCCTCAAGAAGACCATTCCGGCCTGCGGCCTGTCGGTGTTCCCGAAGACCGGGCATACGCTCAATCTCGAGGAGCCGGCCTGGTTCAACGCGCTGCTCGCCGAGTTTTTCGCGCAGGTAGAAGCCGGCAAATGGCAGAAGCGCGATCCGCGCGCCATGCCTGGCCAGATCATGCGGACAGACTGACATGGCCATCCCGTCGATCGATGCCGATCGTCTGTGGCAGAGGCTAATGTGCCTCGCCGAGATCGGCGCCACGCCGAAAGGCGGCGTCGACCGGCAGGCCTTGAGCGAAGGGGAAACGAAAGCCTGGCGCCTAGCCATCGGCTGGGCGGAAGAGGCCGGGCTTGTCGCCGAAACCGACGAAGCCGCCAATCTGTTTCTCATCTGGAAAGGACGCGACCCGGCATTGCCGCCCGTGATGGCGGGGAGCCATCTCGACAGCCAGCCGACCGGCGGCAAGTTCGACGGCGCCTTTGGCGTCATGGCGGCGCTCGAAGCGGTGACGACGCTTGCCGCCTTGGGTCGCCCGCCAGAACGTGATGTCATCGTCGTCGCCTGGATGAATGAGGAAGGCTCGCGCTTCGCGCCGGGCATGATGGGATCGGAGGCTTTCGCCGGCGTGCGGCCGATCGCGGCGATCCGAGCGGTCAAGGATGCCAAGGACATCAGCGCCGGCGCTGAGATCGACCGGCAGTTGGCGGCCTTTTCCGGCCTCCCGAGACGTCCCCTCGGCTTTCCGCTCTTCGCTTATGTCGAGCCGCATATCGAGCAGCATACGCTGCTCGAGCAGGCGGAGAAGGTGATCGGCATCGTCACCGGCATCCAGGGCAAGAAGACCTTTGAGGTGATGATCGAAGGCACCAAAGGTCATGCCGGCACGCTCGCCATGCGCGACAGGCGTGATGCCGTCGTCGCCTTTGCCGAGGTCATGTCGCGGCTCCAGGCGCAGATAGGCCGCCTCGATCGCATCAAATTCACGGTCGGCCAGGTGCTGGTCGAGCCCAATGCGCCGTCGATCGTGCCGGAGGGCGTGCGCTTCCGCGTCGACCTGCGCCATCCCGACAACGCGGTGCTGGAGAGATGCGGTGAGCATGTCGAGCGGATCTGCGTCGCAGCAGCTAAGCCGTGTGACGCCAACGTGATGCCGTTGGTCTCCGCCGCGTCCAATGAGTTCGATTCCGGCCTGCGGGAACTGATCGTGAAGAGCGCCCAGCAGCGCGGCTTTCCATCAATGCCGCTCCTCTCCTATGCCGGACATGACGCACGCCAGCTGGCGCCGCTCTGCCCGAGCGCCATGATCTTCATTCCCTGCCGCGGCGGCGTCAGTCATGACGAAAACGAGTGGGCCGAACCCCGGCATGTGGCGGCAGGCACACAGGTGCTCTGCGATGTTCTCTTCGGTCTCTGCGGGCTGACCTAGACTAGGCGGGACAAATCCGCTCCAATCGTCGCCATGGACAACATGTCGGAATTCACCGTACGGCGCCTCGACGAGGCGGAGATGGACGCCGCCGCGCGGGTCCTGCGGCTCTCCTTTGACGATCAATATCCCTGGCTGACCGGTCTCCATACGCCCGAGGAAGATCGCTCCTTCTTTCGTGAGATTCTTTATCCAAGCTGTGAGATCTGGGGCGCCATTGGCGATGAAGTCATCGGCATTATCGCCTTCCGGCCGGGCTGGATCGAACAGCTCTATGTGCGACCCGGATGTCAGGGACAGGGTATCGGGAGCGCCCTGCTCGCCGTCGCCATGTCGCGGTCGGATGGGCTGGAGCTCTGGACGTTTCAGAAAAACCACCGTGCCCGCCGCTTCTACGCCGCTAGAGGTTTCGTAGCGATCCGGGAAACCGATGGCCGCGACAATGAGGAACGCGAGCCGGATGTTCTCTACAGATGGGAGAGGCAGGCCCGCCCCTGATTTCGATGACCGCCCGGCATTTAGGTCATCGCCTTTTTCGTTGCACATCAGATACGCTGAACAACATGACGGATATCCCGGCAGATCGGCACGGCATACGGCTCGTCCAGGTTGACGCGCTGCGGGGCTTTGCTCTTCTGGGTATCCTGGCCATCAACATCATGATCTTCGCCTCGCCCTATTATGGGCTTGGGCTCTTCGATCCGAACTTCCGTTCGGCGAGCGACATTTTCGCGCAATTCGCGGTGAGGCTGCTGTTCGAAACCAAATTCTATCTGCTGTTCTCCTTCCTGTTCGGCTACAGCTTCACCTTGCTGATGAGCTCGGCGGAACGGGCCGGCGAGGCATTCATCCCGAAAATGATGCGGCGCCTGGCGAGTCTATGGATCATCGGGGCAATCCATGCCGTGCTGCTGTTTCACGGCGATATCCTTACGACCTATGCGGTGCTGGGCCTGCTCCTGCTGGTCTTGCGACATCGGCCCGACAGGCGGCTGGCGCGCCTCGCCATAGGTCTCGTGATCGCGGCCGTCCTGCTCTGCGCCGCCATCAGTCTGCTGCTCGAGATGGCGGACCTATCCGCCGATCCCGCCACGGTCATGGCCGATGCACGTGCAACTCTCGCCGCCTATCTTGGCGGCCCCGCAAGCATCATCCGGCGGCATATCGAGGAACTAGCAAGCACCTGGATCGTGGTCGGCCTGATCCAGGGGCCGACCGCGCTCGCCATGTTCCTCGTCGGCCTTATGGCCGGCCGTCGCCAGTTGCTGGCCGAGACGGACAAACACCGGCAGCTGTTGCACCGGCTGCTGTGGCTCGGCCTGATCATCGGCCTGCCCGGCGCGATCTTCTACGCCTCGACGTTGATCTTCCCAGGCGAACCGGCACGGGAATTTCTGGGCCTGTCGGTCAGCCTCCTCACCGCGCCATTCCTCACCGGTGCCTATGCGGCGGGCCTGATCTTATGGTTCCAGGCTCCAAGCGGGGTCCGGCTGGCGCATGTGCTCGCGCCGGCGGGACGCATGGCGCTCTCCAACTACCTGCTGCAATCGCTGATCTGCGCCTTCATCTTTTACGGTTATGGCCTCAGCCTGATGGGCAGGATCGGGCCGATTGCGGCCTTCGCGCTGGCGCTCGCGATCTTCGTTCTGCAGCTCGGCCTCAGTTCCTGGTGGATGCGCCGCTTCGCCTACGGGCCAGTGGAGTATTTTCTGCGCGCCGCCACCCATTGGCGACGGCCCGCTTTTCGACGATAAGCGCGAGAACACTTTCAATGGCTACCGCCGCATCGCGCAGCGGCGGTCGACCGGCAGGCCAAGCTCACTTTCATAAGCAAGAACCTTCCTCAGCCGATCACCGATCTCGTCTCCTTCCAGGATGACGAAGCCGACCTTCGCGTAGAACGGCGCGTTCCACGGCACATCGCGGAACGTCGTGAGTGTCACGGCCGTCAGATCCAACATTTCGGCCGCGGCGCAGGCCTCGGCAATCAGGCGGCGGCCGATGCCGCGCCCCTGCCAGTCCTCATGCACCGACAATTCCCAGATATGCAGCTCCGGGGCAAAGCGCTCGGCGGCCAGAAAACCGACAGGGCCCCGTTCCGCATCTATCGCCACCCAATGCGCTTCCGCCGCGATGAAGCCCAAATGTTGCGCTACGGTGAGCACATGGTCATCCGCGATCCAGGCAAGGCTAGGCTCTGCGAGAAAAACCCGGGCAGAAGAGCGTTCGACCTCGGGCAGAAGGTGAGCGTCGGCGGCTTCGGTGAAGCGAATGGTGACTGACATGACGAGGACGCTGTTGCTCGAGAATTTTTCTTGAGTCGAGCACCTTGTGTTTCCAGTTTACAGCAGCAAGGCACCCACCTAATTTGCCGTTAGGATATTTCCAAGGACAGGCATGACGGACGGCGACACTTTCGACGAGCAGGAAAGCTTCGTCGATCGTATTTATGAAGCGGCAGTCCTGCCTGAATTCTGGCCGGACGTATTACGAGACTTCGCGCGGCTGGCGGAGAGCCGGCATGCGGTGATCGTCGCGGTGCGGGATCAAAGCTACCGGTGGATCGGATCCTCGGCTCTCATGGAGACCATGACCCGGGAGTCCTATCAGTATCCCGGCGGCCAGGAGCGGACGCGCCGGCTGCTGGCGGCGCCGCGAGGCGGCTTCGTGACGGATCACGATGTCTTCAGCGAAAGCGAGATTCTCAACGAACCGCTCTATGCCGAATATCTCATTCCGAAGGGGCTCGGGCGCGGCATCGCGACCTTCATCAACGTGCCGACCGGCGATTCGATCGTGGTGCATGCGGAAGGCGACTACGCCCTCGGCCCGATCGGCGCCGCCGTCAAGCAGCGGCTCAACGGCTTCCGCCCGCATCTGGCGCGCTCCTCCCTCGTCTCGGCGCGCCTTGCTTTCGAGCGCGCCAAGACCGCGGTCGAAACCCTGTCCGGACTGAGTCTCGCCGCCTGCGCCGTCACTCGGATCGGGACCGTGCTCATCGCCAACCCGGAATTCGATGCCGAAGGACTGCTGTGGACGACCCGTGGCGGCAACCGGATCGGACTCATCGACAAACGTGCCGACCAGCAGCTTTCCGATGCCCTAAGCGCGATCGAGATGGGACACGTCGTCCGGTCCTTGCCTCTCGCTGCTCAGGATGGCGCGCCCCCCGCGGTGCTGCATGTCGTGCCGATCCGCCGCGCCGCGCATGATCTCTTCGGACAGGCCTCGGCAATCCTGGTACTGACCAAGGCCTCCGATGCGCCTACCCAATCCACGCCGCTGCTGCAGGCGCTGTTCGATCTCTCACCGACCGAAGCGACGGTCGCGGCCCGTATCGCCGCCGGCCAGACGCCCGACGAGATCGCGCGGGCCGATGGCAAGAGCATCGAAACGGTGCGCAATCAATTGAAGCGCGTGCTCGACAAGACCGGCTGCCGCCGGCAGGTCGATCTCGGGCGGTTGCTGACGCAGCTCGTACCCACGCGCCCCTAGCGCGTGATCAGGAAAAGTGGACACCGGTTTTCCGTCCGATCACGCGCTAAATATAAGATTCCGATCACGTTTATGAGTTTGGGTTGATTCAACCCAAACTCATCGTGATCTAGCGGGGGGCTGCGACTATCTCCCAAATGGGTGGTGTGCGTTCTGAAAGGGCGAGGCAATCATTCCCTTCAACCGAATGACCTTGTTCGAGGATTGAATGCGGGGAGATTCCTTCGCGCGGTTTGCGCTGGCCCATGGCCCTGATCTGCCGGAACGCTGCGCGCCCTTGCTGGACTGGGCGAACCGGCGGCTGGCGGACGGCACGTGGTCGTTCTGTCGTATCCAGGAAGCGCGGACCGGAACGGAAGGAATCTATCGCGGCTGGAACGGCCAGCGCTATCACGGCCTGAATTTTGCCGCCCAGGATTATCTGGGGCTGGCGCAAGACCCGCGCGTCATTGACGCGGCGCGGCGCGCGATCGACATTTTCGGGCTTCATGGCGCCGGCAGCGAAGTCAATGGCGGCACCACCCTGCCGGCCGATGAGCTTGCGCGCCGTCTGGCGGAATGGCTGGGCCAGGCTCACTGCATCATCTTTCCCACCGGCTGGGCGGCCGGCTACGCCGCCATCCGCGGACTGGTGCGTAAACCCGACCACGTGGTGATCGACAGGCTCGCACATAATTGCCTGCGCGAAGGCGCTCTCGCCTCCGGCGCGACCATCACCGCGTTCGATCACAACAACGTTACCTCGCTGCGGCAGGAGCTCGCGAGAATACGTCTGCAGGACGAGAAAGCCGCCATTCTGGTGGTGGTCGAGTCGCTCTATTCGATGGATTCGGATGGTCCCGATCTCAAACAGGTCGTGGCGGCGGCGCGCGATCACGCAGCCTATGTCCTGCTCGACTGCGCCCATGATCTCGGTATTTTCGGCCGTCGCGGCGCCGGTCTGGCGGAGGAAGCCGGCAGGCTCGACGAGATCGACTTCATCGTCGGCAGCTTCAGCAAGGTGCTGGCGACCACCGGCGGCTTCATGGCATCGCGCTGGCGCCAATGCACCCTGTCGGTGCAGGCCTTCGGCCAATCCAACACATTCAGCAATCAGCTCGGCCCCATCCAGGCCGCGACAGCCCTCCAGGCCCTCGACATCGTCATCTCCCAAGACGGCGATCGCCTACGTGACCAGGTGCTGGCGACCGCCGAGCATTTCCGCGCACTGCTGGAGCGGGAGGGAGCCACCTGCATCGGGCGTCCTTCAGCGCTGATTCCGGTGCTCACCGGTCAGGAAAAGATCGGGCGGGAGATCACCAGACGGCTCGCCGACGATGGCGTCCTGGCCAACTTCATCGAATATCCGGCGGTGGCGCTGGGCGCATCGCGACTGAGACTGCAGATCAGCCCGCAGCATGGCGGGCTCGACTTGCGCGATATTGCGGCGCGAATTGGCGCCGAGCTGCAATCTCACCGGCACGTGTCAGGACACAGCTTGACCCTGGCGTGATCTACCTATCTCCCCGGTCGGACATCGAACTCGGTCAACGGATGAGCGACACCATTGACCAGCAGGTCGATGCGGTGACGGCCCGGATAATGCTTCCGGGTCGTCATGTCGGCGAAGGAGACGGTGCTCGCCAGCGGCAGCTCGGCGGCGGGCGGCAGATCGATGCGGCGCAGCTTGAATACCTTCGGACGCGTCTCGCCATTCGCCTTCACGAAATGGACGGCATAGTCGATCAGCAGATCCTGTGGCCGTTCTCCGGTGCTGGCGATGGTGAAGGAGAAACGCAGCTTGTCGCCGACATTCACGCGGCGCGGCGCGAAGGTCACATCGGCGATGCGGATATCCGGCCTGGCGCCGACGCCCAATAGACCCAGAGCGCCCGCGTGGCCTTTCTTCACCAGTGAACGCAGCGCATGCTGCACGATCCATTGCCGGTCCGATGAGGCGCCGACCAACCATTGCCGGCAAAGATCGACAAGAAGATCGGGATGGTCCTTGCCAATATCATTCAGGTTGTTGGCGACGGAGCGCTGGACATAACGCTCGGGATCGTCCTTCAGGCGTTCGAGCACGGCGATCACCGGGCGTGGATCTGCCTGAAAGGCCGGCAGGCGCGATGCCCAGGGCAGGCGCGGCCGCGTTCCCTCCGAGGCCAGACGGCGGACATGGACATTGCCGTCACGCGTCCAATCGAGAAGACGCGCATAGGTGGCTTCCGGATATTTCGTCAGATAGGCCCGGATGCTGAATTCGGCCGAGAACCACTGGGTGAGATCATATTGCGCCCGCATCGCCGTTTCGAAGTCATCGAGCCCGTATTTCTGCACGAAACACAGATGCGGCATAAACCGCAGAGGCGACAGGCCCGTCTCCGCATCCGACTTAGGTCCGAGCGAGGCCAGCAGAATGTCGACCGCGGCGGCAAAGGGACGCGGCAAAAACTCATGAAGCGCGTCGGCAATCTGCCAGGCGCGCGCGACGAGGGCGAGATCATCCAGCCCCGCGAGGCACGCCTTGACGAAAGGGCCTGACCGAAAGGCCGGAAGAGCGCGCTTGATGTCACCGGCCAGAGTACGAATCGCCCTCTCGCCAAGAATATGTTTAAGCTCTTCCGCCATGGCTTCCCTGTGTCCCTTCAATGACGATCGGACACTATCCTATTTGATACCAGAATCTGGCAGCAGCCTCCCGCCGGATTCCAGTGGTCCGGCGGGGGGCGTTTCACGTCATCGCCGCCACAAAGCGGTGAGCGTGGCCAGCGCCATGCCGGCCACGTAGACGGCGAGTGGCCAGGCCGTATCGCCTGGCAAAAACACCACCGCCGCCGTGCCCACGAGGCCAACGATCAGGCTCTGGACGCAGAAATAGAGCGCCACCGCGGTTCCGGCGACATCGCCAAATTCCGCCAAAGCGCCATCGGCCGTAACCGCAGCCGTCACGACGATGCCGATGGCGATAATCCACATCGGCGGCATGAAGCTCCAGAAGGAAGCCGGCAGGATGATCTCACCAAGGACGAGAAGGGCCGAGCCCAGAAGCAGCAACAGCATTCCCCGCCGCGCGCAACCGGCGACGCCCCATTTCCTCACCAGCGCCGCAACGAGCCGTGTGGCGCCGATCATCACCACCGCCGCCGTCGCGAAGGCCAGGCTGAAGGCGAACTCGCTGAGGCCGGCCCGCGTGATGAGGAGACGCGGGGCGGTCGAAAAGAAGACGAAGAACGATCCCATCGCGGCGCTGAAGGCCAGCGTATAGGCCCAAAAGGCGCCGCTCTTCAGGATGCGTCGCAATATACCCGCGCGTTTTTCAGGCCGGGCTGGCGCGGTCTCCGGCCAGCGCGACCAGGCCCACGCCGCGGCGATCATCGCGGGCGCGCCCAGCGTGATAAATAGCCCGCGCCAGCCGAAGTGCTCGGCAATCAGAGCGCCGACAATCGGCCCCAGAGCGGGAACGAAAGCCAGCATGGCATTCAGATAACCGTAGATCACGGTGCTTTCCGGCCGGTCGGCATAAGCGTCGCGCACCGTGGCGAACAGCCCCACCAGCATCGCCGAGGCGCCGATCGCCTGAGTGATACGCAAACCGAGAAAGACCGGCGCCGAATTGACCGCGGCGAGCAACAGCGACGACACGGCGAAGAGCAGCGCGCCGCCGAGCAGCACGGGGCGGCGGCCGATCCGGTCGGAGAGTGGCCCAAAGGCGATCTGGCCGACGCCGAGCAGGATCATATAGAGACTCAAGGTGAGCTGGATCACCGCAGGCGTGGTAGCGAGAATGCCCGGCATCGCGGGGACGACGGGCAAATAGATGTCCATGGCGAGCGAGGCCAGGATGTTGAACGGCGCCAGCAACAGCAAAGCGGCCGGCAGGGCATAAGCCCAATTCTTGTGAACAGGAGAAGACATAAGCAGAAACTCCGCGCAAAAGGGATTTGGCGGCCGCCTGCTTCACTAAAATTTGAATAATGACCGAGACAGACGCCGCAACAACATTCAATCGTCGTTGCGGCTTACTTGGCTGCTGACTTGGCGCCTTCCATTTTGGTCTCCGGCCAATGTTTCTCAGGCCGCCCGATAACATCTCCGGGACGACACGGCAAGCGGCGCAGGGCTGGGGCGCGCATCGTGGCAGGTGACAGCCGGGAGGATTTTCGGATATGGGCTGTGCACGGACTACCCGAGCCACAGGAATACTCTAAAGGCCTTCCAGCGAGAATGGACCCCAGTACCGTCTTCATCACCATCTCGCTGATCATGTATGCCAATGGCGGTGTTCTGGGCCTCATCCATCGCGATCTGCCGGCGACACTCCGGCCGTCGGCGAAAAGCTGGCAGACCGGCACGCTGCTGATCGCGCTGGGCTGCACGATTTTCGCCTTTCCGAATATTCTGCCGATGCCGGCGACCGTCGTCCTCGCCAACGGCCTTTTCCTGCTGGGACTCACGTCTTATCTCTGGTCTCTGCAGAGGTTCTTCGGGTTGCGCCACAAGCCGGTGTTCCTGCTACCACCCCTCGTCGCCATATTCGGTGTCCTGTGGTTCTCGACCTTTCATCCCAACACGGAAATCCGCATTCTGATCGTATCGGCCGCGTGGCTTTGGCTGATGCTGGCATCGGTGATGACGCTCACCACCAAGATCCACCCGGACTGGGCGCTCAGCCGCAAGGTGCTGCTCTCGATCTTCATCACCGTGCTGGCCTTCACCGCAGCGCGCGCTCTTTACTACGCACAACTCAGGATCGCGCCGGATTTCAGCGTCACCGGCAGCGCCCACTGGCTCAATCTCGCCACGCCGATTTTCATGACGCTGCTGCCGGTCATCGGCACGACGGCTTTCGCGCTGATGTGCTCCGACCGCATCCGCCGGCAATGGGAGCACGCCGCCTCGACCGACCATCTGACCGGCCTGCCGAACCGGCGCACGCTCACCGATGCCGGCAATGAATGCTTCGCCAAGGCCACCGGCGTCGGCCCAGGATTCGCGGTGGCCGTGCTCGACATCGACCGGTTCAAGGCCATCAACGATACGTTCGGCCATGAGGATGGCGACAATGCGCTCATCCATGTCGCCTTCCGTCTGAAGGTCGAGACACGCAAGGGCGATTTCATCGCCCGCTCTGGCGGCGAGGAATTCGTGGTGCTGCTGCACGATCTCCAGCCGGCCGGCGCTCACGCGGCGGCCGAAAGGCTGCGCGTCGCGGTCGAGCAGGATCTGTTCAGCATCGGCGACGAGATGGTACCGATCACGGTCTCCGTCGGCGTGGCGCTCTATGACGGCGATGATGCGAACTTCGCGCAGACGCTGCGGCGCGCCGACAAGGCGCTGTATCTCGCCAAGTCGCAAGGGCGGAACCGGGTCGAATTGGCGGTCTGATCGCCGGCCAGCTCAGGCCAGCGTCTCGGCGAAGAGCTGCGTAAGCGTCCGCCAGTGACGTTCGGCCGAAGCCTCATCATAGACAGGCGTGTCGCTCAGCACCCAGCCGTGTTTGGCGGGATAGGTTTCAATCAAGTGGTCGACGCCGGCATCGGTCAGAGCTTCCTCGAGGCGCGCCTTCATCTCATCCGGAAAGGACCCGTCCTCGATGGCGCCGGCGATATAAATACGCGCCGTGATCTTCGGGGCCAGGAGATGCGGGCTGTCGGGTGCGTCGGTGGCGAGGCGGCCGCCGTGATAGGATGCGGCGGCCGCGATATGATCGGGATAAGTCCCGGCCGCGGTCAGCGACATAAACCCACCCAGGCAATATCCGGTGGTGCCGATCCGCCCCTTCCTCACTTCCGGCGCGCGCGCGAGGAAGTCGAGAAAGGCGCTGGTGTCGGACATGATGTTGGCTGGTGTCGCGAAGGCTAAGAATTTCTCCATCAGCACCTTGCGCTCCTCCGGCACCGAAAAGACGGTATGCGGATTCATCGGCGCATAGGGGCCGGAACGATAATAGAGATCGGGCAGCAGGACGAAGTAGCCGTAAGCGGCGAGTCTCTCGCCGATCTCGAGCATCGCCGGACGAATGCCGACGCCGTCCATGAAAACGAGCACGGCCGGCCAAGGGCCGGTGTCCTCCGGGCGGTAAACATAGCTGGGACAGGTTCCGTCGCGGGTCTGAATGTCGATGCGCTGCATGGAACGATCATAACACGTGTTCCCGCCCGGACGAGATCATCCGGACGGGAAAATCGACTTTCTGGCAAATGGCTCAGAAGGGTGGCGAGAGCAGGACGCCGCCCTTGTTCCACAGCGCGTTGGGCGTGTTTTCGCGCGGCAGACCGAGCGGCGTCACATTGCGCTGATAACTCTCGTCATAATTGCCGACCTGCTTTACGATCTGGTAGCTCCAGTCATTCGGCAGCTTGAGCAGTTTGCCGATATCGCCTTCGAGACCGAGCAGGCGACGCACCGGCGGATTGCCGTCGCTCTTGGCCTTCATCTCATCGACATTCTTGGAGGTGACGCCGAGCTCGTCCGCCGTGAGCGTGGCATAGAGCACCCAGCGCACGACATCGCCCCATTCGGAATCGCCCTGGCGCACCCAGGGGCCATTGGGCTCCTTCGAGATCGTGTCCGGCAGGATGTCGACGGCCTTGGGATCGGCGAGCTCGGTGCGCATGGCGGCGAGGATCGCCTTGTCGGAGCTGATCACATCGCAGGCGCCGGCATCGAAGGCCTCGCGCACCTGCGGCTCGGTATCGAAGCTCACCGGCTTGTAGGTGAGATTGTTCTTGGCGAAATAGGCGGCGAGATTGGGCTCGGTCGTGGTGCCCGACGGCATGCAGATGGTGGCGCCGTTCAGGTCCTTGACGCTCTTCGCGTCGAGCGACTTGCGGACCAGGAAACCCTGGCCGTCGATGAAGTTGTAGTAGCTGAAATCGATGCCGAGCGAGGCGTCGCGGGTCAGCGTGTTGGTGGCGCTGCGGGCCAGCACATCCACCTCGCCCGCCGCCAGAGCCGTGAAGCGCTCGACCAGGGTCAAGGGCACGAATTCGACCTTTTCACGGTCGCCGAAGAGCGCCGCCGCGATGGCATAGCAGAAATCGGCATCGAGCCCCTGCATCTTGCCATTGCTGTCCGGGGTGGAGAAACCCGGCGTCGAGCCGGAGGTGCCGCAGATCAACTTGCCACGCTGCTTGACCTCGTCCAGCGTCCCCGCCTCGGCGACGGTGCCGATGCCGACCGCCAGCGACAGGCCGACCATCCAAGCCAATGATTTTCGCAATGTCATGCCATCCTCCTTTGCGGGACGCCTTTGTGGCCTCCCGACTTCTTCTCTAATTATCGTTTTTTGATAATTTATCGATATATCGGGAAAGCACTATTGCAAAAAAGCGAAAACCTGCTGACCGTTTGTCAAGCGCAGGGGGAAAGTCGACGCCCCCACTTGCAATCTTCTCATTTTCCGATAATCACTGCCAATTCACCTGACAAAACTGCTAGGAAAAGCACTCGCCGTACGGCAAGATTGTCCGGAATCAGACGCGGCGCGGATAAGGGTTATGTCGGGGCTCAGCAGATTTCTCAGCGTTCTCAGGTGTTTTACGGAAGCCAAGTCGAATTGGACGGTGCCGGAGCTGGCGGACACCATCGATGTGCCGGCGAGCACGGTCTATCGCACGGTGCGGGAACTGGTGGCGCAGGGGTTTCTCGAACCCTCGACGGAAGCGCATTACCGGCTGGGCTCCGCCTTCATCGAATTCGACCGCATGATCCGGCTGACCGATCCCCTGGTCAAAGTCGGTAGCCCCCTGCTGCGTGATCTTGTTGCGGAGGTGCGTCACCCCTGCGTCGCGGTGCTGGCCAGGCTCTATGGCGACCGGGTGATCTGCGCCGCCGATGAACGGTATGACGGCGCCGAGTTGCCCACCAGCTATGAGCGCGGACGGCCGATGCCGCTGACGCGCGGCGCCACATCCAAGACCATCCTATCGCAGCTACCGGGCCGGCGGCTGAAGAGACTGCTCGCCGATGCCGACGCCGATGCGCCCGCCAAGCTCAGCGGCGAGCTGGCCGCGATCCGAAAGCGCGGCCATTGCATCACACGCGGCGAGGTCGACAAAGGGCTCGTCGGCATCGCGGTGCCGGTATCGAACCCCGAGCTTGCCATTTCAGCGAGCCTCAGCCTGGTCGTGAGCGACGCGGCACTGGACGAGAGGCTCGAACGACGCCTGGTGCTGCTGCTCGTCTCCGCCGCCGATCTGTTGAGCCAGGCTTTACGCCGTCTCGCTTGATCAAGGCTGATCAATAATCTCTTTCGGCGCCGCGCTGAAATCGGCATTGGCGGTCGACCGCTCGATGAGGCGGCGCGCCTTGGGCGGTTCGGCGCCGCGATGCAATTTGCGGATCTTCTCGCCGACCGCCTCGTCGGCCTGGGTAACACGCTGGAACAAGCGCACATAATCGGCCCAGGTCGGCACATTATACATTTCGGTCCAGAGCTGCGGGTTCTGCACGTCGCGAAACAGCGCCCAGTTGCGGGCACCATCGCGGCGGCGGATGCGACGGCGTTCGGCCATGGCATCGAGGAATTCGCGCACGTCCTCCTCGCGGATCAGATAATCGACGACGATGCGGAACGGGCCGCTGCGCGCCTTGAGATCAAGCGCCAGGCTCGGTTCGCGCCAGCGGTCGAGCGGGTCGAGATTAAGCTCGTCCTTCCGCGGCATGGCGAACCAGCGCAAACCCATGACCAGCCCGAACAAGGCGACGCCGGCGGCAATCAGAAGGGCGGTATCGGAACCGTGCTCCTCGGCGATCAAACCCCAGACCCAGCTGCCGAGCGCCATGCCGCCGAAAGTCGCCGTCTGATAAAGTGACAGAATGCGCCCCACCACCCAGCGCGGCGTCGAGAGCTGCAGCGTGATGTTGAAGAGCGAGAGGGTGATCACCCAGCTGGCGCCGCCCAGCGACAAAGCGACAAGGGTGAGCCAGGGATAGGGGCTCAAAGCGGCGGTGGCCTGGCAAACAGCAAAGCCCAGGAAGCCCAGGCGCACACAGCTCTCTTTGGAGAGCAGCTCGCGCAGCTTGCCGCTGATGAGCGCGCCGCCGACAGCGCCCATGCCGAAGGCGCCGAACAAAAGGCCGTAGAGAAGTGCGCCGCCATTAAGAAGATCGCGTGCGATGAGCGGTAAGAGAGCGAGCGTCGCGATGGTGGCGAAGCCGAAGACCAGCGCCCGGCTCATCACACGGGCGATATTGGGCGACATCGCCAGATAGCGCAGGCCGGCCGACATCGCCGCGCCCATCGTTTCGCGCGGCAGCTTGCTCTGCGGGAGCGCCGGCTTCCAGCGGGCGAGCACGGTGATCAGCGCCAGATAGCTCAGCGCATTGATGGCAAAAGCGGTGACGGCGCCCGCCGCCGCCACGATGATGCCGCCAAGCGCCGGTCCGACGCTGCGGCAGAGATTGTAATTCATGCTGTTGAGCGTCACGGCGGCCGGAATATCCGCGCGCGGCACCATGTCGCCAACGGCGGCGCCCCAGGCCGGGTTGTTCAGCGCGTTGCCGCAGCCGAGCAGGAATGTGTAGGTCAGCAGCAGCCAGGGGGTGAGCGTGTCGGTATAGGCCGACACCGCCAGCATCACCGAAACGACAAGCATGAAACACTGCGCGACCAGCATCACCTTGCGGCGGCCGAAATTGTCGGCGATGGCGCCCGAGGGTATGGAGAACAGCATGATCGGCAACGCCAGCGAAGCCTGGACCAGCGCCACCATGTCGACCGAAGTGGCGATCGCGGTCATCATCCAGGCGGCGCCGACATTCTGGATGAGCGATCCCAGATTGGACACGAAGCTGGCGATCCAGACGGCCCTGAAGACCGGTTGCTGGAGCGGCGCCATGGATGAAGGCTGACTAGGCAAGAAAACAGGCCGATGAAATTGTGCTGATGTTCCGGATCAGCCGTACAATGAAGGCCTGCAACTATCGGGCAAGCGTCCGCTCATTTCAAGGGCGCTTCACGCCAACATGGCTTCCATGCGTCTCACGAGGCGGTGGCTTGCGCGTCGAGCTTGAGGCGCGGGATCGGCGGGAAGGCCAAGGCGATCGCAACCGCGCCGAGCGCCAGAGCGGCCGAGCCGATATAGAGCCAGCGATAGTCGCCGAAGGTGTCGAATATCCAGCCGCCAGCCAAAGGCCCGAGCGCCATGCCGAGGCTCGACATCATCGTCGCCGCGCCGAATACCGAACCCATGATCTGCTGGCCGAAATATTCGCGCGCCAGCACGGCGTAAAGCGGCATTACGCCGCCATAGGCGGTGCCGAAGACGATGGCGAGCAGATAGAATTCGCCGAGCTGGCTGACGACGAGATAGGCGGCAATGGCCAGCGATTGGACGAAGAGCCCGAGAACCAGGATCAGCTTGACGCCGTAGCGGTCGGCGAGCACGCCGAGCAGCAGGCGGCCGCCGAGGCCCGCGAGGCCTTCCACGCTGTAGATGCTGACCGCCGCCAACGTCGACATGCCGCACAACATGGCGTAGCTCATCATGTGGAAGATCGGCCCCGAATGCGCGGCACAGCACAGGAAGAAAGTGCCCGCCAGCACGATGAATTGCGGTGAGGCCAAGGCCTTGCCGAGGGAATTGCCGGTCTCACCCGGCTGGGCATTCGCGGCGGCGGGCGCATCCTGGGATGACGGCGCCCGGCGCACGAACAACGCCGCCGGAATGAGCAGGATCCAGGCGCCGATGCCGATCACCGCCATGGCGGTGCGCCAGTCATAGGTCGAGATCAGCCAGCCGGCGAAGGGCGAGACCGTCAAGGGTGCGACGCCCATGCCGGCCGAGACCAGCGAAACGGCAAGGCCGCGCTGGGTGTCGAACCAGCCGGTGACCGTGGCGATCATCGGGGCGAAGAACGCGCCAGCGGCGAGGCCGACGATCACGCCATAAGAGAGCTGGAAGACGATGAGGCTCGTGGCGAGGCTCGCCAGAACCAGACCGGCGCCCAAAAGAACAGCACCGGCGAGCACGACGATGCGCGGCCCAAAACGATCGCTGATCGCGCCCCAGGCGAAACCGGCGACGCCCATGACCAGGAAGTCGAGCGTCATCGCGCTCGATATGCCGGCACGGCTCCAGCCGCTGGTTTCGGACATGGGCTCGAGGAAGACCGCCAGTGAAAACATGGCACCGATGGCCACGCAGGTCATCAAGGCGCCCAAAGCGACGATCACCCAGCGATAGGACTGCGCCATGGCTGTTCTCTCCCTAATTCAAAAGCCTGTATCGACTCTTCAAGATCAAACATACCCACTAGTTGGTACGAGTCAATCTGCTTTGGTCACTTAGCTCTTGCGCTAAGTATTGCGTGATGATACTTAGCCTCATGGATTACCATTCAGAGACTTTGACCCCGATCTTCCAGGCTCTCGCCGATCCAACGCGCCGGGCCGTGATCGGACGCCTGGGGCAAGGTCCCGCCAGCATCAGCGATTTGGCGCAGCCCTTCGACATGGCGCTGCCCTCCTTCATGAAACACATTCGGTTTCTGGAGGAGAGCGGGCTCATCAACACGCACAAGCAAGGCCGCATCCGCACCTGTACCCTCGAAAGGAAGCCGTTTCAGATGGTCGAAGCCTGGCTGGCGCAGCAGCGCCAATTGTGGGAGGGCCGCACCGACCGGCTCGAACAGTTCGTCCTCGCTCACCCTACAAAGGAAACTGAATAATGACCGTTGTCTTCGATCCCGAACGGGACCTCACCGTCACGCGTATCATCAAGGCGCCGCGCGCCGCCGTCTGGCGCGCCTGGACGACACCCAAAAGCCTCGAGCAATGGTGGCTCCCGGCGCCGTCGAAATGCCAGGTGATCAAGCTCGATCTCAGGCCCGGCGGCGCCTTCGAGACACGCATGAGCGAAGATGGCAGCCCGTTCATGCCGCATGTGACCGCCTGCTTCCTCGCCGTCGAAGATCAGTCGCGCATCGTCTTCACCGACACGCTGACGGGCGGCTGGCGGCCGGGCGAGCAGCCTTTCATGACGGCGATCATCACGATGAAGGATCATCCGCAAGGCACCGACTATGCCGCCTTCGCGATGCACCGGAACAGCGCCGAGCGCCGGAAGCACGAGGAGCTGGGCTTTCATGACGGCTGGGGCACAGTGACGGAACAGCTCGCCCGGCTCGTCGAGCAAGGCCGGTAAAAGCAGATGCGCAAGATCGTGTTCCAAATGATGGCGACGCTGAACGGCCGCCTCGATCAGCCTTATGAATGGCTGCACAACGTCTGCGAGGGCCAATATCGGAGAATTGACCAGATCTATTCGACCTATGACACGGTGCTCGTCGGGCGTGTGACCTATGAAGAAATGGCTGCCTATTGGCCGACAGCCCTTTCCGAAACCGAAGGCACCGAGACAAATCGGCAGATGGCGCGCCGGATGCGCGATTACCGCAAGCTGGTGTTTTCGAGGCGGAAAGGCCAGGCGCTGACCGGCTGGCAAAATGCCGAGCATGTCATCGCGGCAGATGACAATCAGCTGCGGGATTTTCTCAGCGATCTGAAAGAACAATCGGGCGGAGACATCCATCTCTCCGGCGGAGCAAGCTTCGCGCAATCGGTCATCGGCCTCGGCCTGGTGGATGAATTTCATTTCTTCCTCTATCCGGCTGTCTCATCCGGCTCCCCCTGGTTCGAGCAGTGGCCGGGTGAGCAAGGCCTCCGGCTGCTCGCCAGCGAATCCTACGAGAACGGTGTCGTCTGGCTGCATTATGCCGGTCAGGCTCGCGAGACGAGGACGCAGCCCGACAGCTTCACGGAACTGCTGAGCTGAAGCGATTTCAGCGAGATTTCAGCCGGATTTCCTGACTTACCGGTCATTACGGCCAACACTCGCATCCGGACTTTCCAATCCACGGGTGCGACATGACGATCCGCCGCTTGCTTGCCGGGGCCTTTGCCGGCTTTCTTCTCATCGCCGGCGCCGCCGAGGCGTCAACCCTCACGGTGCAGATCGCCGAGGCGCCGGCTACTCTCGATCCGCAGAAGGCAATGGGGGAAAGACCGGACCAGGTGATCGGCGATCTCTTCGAGGGTCTTATCGCCGATGACGCACTGGGCCGTCCGGTGCCCGGGCAGGCCGAGTCCTGGAGCATTTCGCCCGACGGCCTCGTCTATACGTTCCGTTTGCGCAAAGGCTTGCGCTGGAGCGACGGTGCGCCCCTGACGGCCGACGACTTCGTCTTCGCCTTCCGGCGACTGGTCGATCCCGCTACGGCAGCCGACTTCGCCTACATCCAGTTCCCGGTCAAACACGCCGAAGCCATCAATTCCGGGAAGTCAGAGGACATCGGTGCGCTCGGCGTCAACGCACCCGACCCGCACACTCTGATCATAACCCTGGAACGACGGACGCCATATTTTCTCGACGCGCTGCTGCAGCCCAGCGCCTATCCCCTGCCCCGACATGTGGTCTCGGCGTTCGGCGCCAACTGGGCCAAGCCCGACCACATCGTCGGCAATGGCCCCTATAAGCTCGTCGAGGCGGGGCCAGAATTCATCCGCGCGGTGCGCAGCGAAACCTATCACGACGCGACCTCAGTCCGGATCACCAGCGTCATCTATCAGGTGCTCGATGAAGTAACGGCTCTCACTGCATTTGACGAAGGCCGCGTGGATATCGCGACCCGCTTTGCAGCGCGCGGCGGCTATCAGCGCACGACCTTGCATCGTACGCCCACCCTCGGCCTGTGGTATCTGGCGCTGAACTCTTCCGAAACTCCACTCCAGCAGCCGGAGATCCGGCAGGCATTGTCCATGGCGATCGATCGCGAGGCGCTCACCGCCGCGATCGGCACCGGCGATCTGCCGGCCTTCGGCATGGTTCCGCCCGGCGTGCCGGGCTTCAAGACGAATACCTATCGCCCGAGTTGGGCAGACGCGCCCCTCGCGGACCGCCAGGCCAAGGCGCGGCGCGCCCTGACGAAACTGGGTTACGGCGCCGACAATCCGTTGCGCCTCACACTGCGCACGTCAAAACGTGACAGTCAGATCAAGATGGGCGAAACCGTCGCCCACATGTGGGCCGCCATCGGCGTCGCCGTGGACCTTGTGAGCACCGACATTCCGACACATCAGGCGGCGCTGTCCAAAGGTGAATTCACCGTGGCGGGGGCACGCTGGATCCTCGACTACAATGATGCGGCCGACATGCTCGGCCTCCTCGCCAGCGATCATCCCAACAACTACCGGAGCTACGCTAATCCGGCGCTCGATGCAGCCCTCGCCGCCGCGCGGCGCGAGGCCGACGGCAACAAGCGTTTGGTCACGCTGCGCGAGGTTGAGCGCCGTGCGATGGACGACGCCGCCCTCATCCCCCTCACCTGGATGACCGCCAACACCCTTGTCGCGCCGGTCGTCTTGGGCTTCCGCGACAATGTCAGGGACGTTCACCGGACGCGCTGGTTGGAAAAGCGAGACTAGAAGCGGGCTTTCATGCTACGTTCCAGGGATGCCGGCGGCGGAGCAGGATATAGTCCGATTCAAGGATTTCCGTCTCGATATCGGGAAAGGCCGATTGTCGGGGCCGGAGGGCGAGATCACGCTCCGGCGCAAGTCCTTCGACCTCCTGGTCTATCTCGTCCGCCATGCCGGGCGTGTGGTGCCCAAGGACGAACTCATGGAGGCGATCTGGCCCGATGTCGCCGTCACCGACGACTCGCTGACCCAATGCATTCATGACATCCGCCAGTCGCTCGGCCCGAGCGGAGCCGAACTGCTGCGCACCGTTCCACGCCGCGGCTATATCTTTGCCGATGCCGAAGCGATCCAGCCCTCCGCCGCTCCGCAACAAGCGCCGCGACCCGACTGGCGGCGCGGTGCTATCGCCGCCATTCTCCTCGTCGTCCTGGCCGGCCTCGCCTGGACATTTCTTCCGACGCCGCCCGCCGCGACCAAGGCCTCGATCGCCGTCCTGCCTTTCGACAATCTGAGCGGCGACGAGACGACCGGACGATTGGCCAGCGGAATCACCGAAGACATCATCACCGACCTCGCCCGCTTCCGCGAATTCGATGTCATCGCGCGCAATTCGGTCGATGCCTATAAGGGACGTCCGACCGATGTCCGCGAAATCGGAAAGGCCCTCGATGTGCGCTATGTGCTGGAAGGCTCGATCCAGCGTGAAAACGAGCGCGTCAGGGTCACCGGGCAGCTCATCGATGCACAAGCCGGCGCCCATGTCTGGTCCGAGCGCTGGGACCGGCCCGTCGCCGATGTGTTCGATGTGCAGACGGAGCTGGCGCAAACCGTGACCGGCAAGCTCGCCGGTATCGCCGGCATGATCGTGACCGCCGACGCGCAAGCCGCGCGGCGCAAGCGGCCGAGCGATCTCAGCGCCTACGATCTCTTCGTCCTCGCCTCGGAGGCTAAGCAGCAGGAGACGAAGGAAAGCATCGCCAAGTGCTTCACGCTCGTCGATCAGGCGCTGAAAATCGATCCAGGCTTCGCGCGCGCCTGGATCATGCTCGGCTCCTGCCATGCCTTCTCGATGCGCTGGAGCGACGATTGGGACAAGACCCACGCGCTTTATGTGGCGGCCCTGCGCCGCGCCGTCGAGCTCGACCCACTCGATGCCGATGCGCATGCGGGTCTCGGCATGGCGCTGGCACTCGGCGGCGACCTGAAGCAGGGCGAAATGGAGTTCGACAAGGCGATGAGCCTAAATCCGAATTCGGCCGACGTCCTGACGCGCTTCGCCTATTGGGCCCTGACGTTCAAGCGCACCGAGGAAGGCGCCAAGGCGGCCGAACGGGCGGTCCGCCTCGATCCCAATGCGCGGCCGTGGGCCTTGCGCTTCCAGAGCGCCGGGCTGTTCTATGGCGGGCGCCTCGCCGAAGCGATCCGGGTCCGCCAGAGGATCCCCAAGGAGATGTTCATCGAGAGCGACTATATCGAGCTCGCATCGTTTCTGGCAGCCGCACAACGTGTCGACGAAGCCAAGGCGCTCGCGGCGGAGGCGCTCACCCTCCTGCCCCATATCAGCATCGAAGGATGGACCGGCGATCCGGGCTGGCTCGAAGAGGATCGCCAGAAGGCGATTGCGCTGATGCGGCTCGCCGGCTTTCCGGATTGCGCCAGTGCGGCCGAGCTGGCGAAAGGCGGTATCAAGGTGCGCCTGCCCGAATGCGCCCCTTAAGCAAGGCTAACCGGTACTCGGCCAGGAATTGAGAAGCTCGCGCGTATAGGCGTGCTGTGGCCGCGCGAATACTGCATTCGCGTCGCCTTGCTCGACGATCCGACCGGACTGCATCACGGCGACCCGGTCGGCGATGAGCCGCACCACCGCCAGATTGTGAGTGATGATCAGAAGGGTGATATCCTCCGTCCGACGCAGCTCCTGCAGCAGATTGAGGAGCTCACCCTGGACGGAAACATCGAGCCCGGCGGTCGGCTCATCGGCGGCGAGGATACGCGGCCGCATGAGCAAGGCGCGGGCGATCGCGGCGCGGCGCGCCTGCCCGCCGCTGATCTGATGCGGATATTTGTCGAGAATGGCGCGCGGAAGCCCGAGCCGCCGCAATATCTCATCAAGGCGCTGACGCAATGCATCGCGCGGCTCGCCCAGAACCTTGGCCACCTCGTCCATCAGCACGCCGATGCGGCAGCGCGGCGACAACGCCGCCGCGGGATCCTGGAAGATCGGCTGGATGATCCGCGCCCGCCGGCGCGTCTCGGCGAGCGATGTGCCGAAACGCTCGCCCATGAGACGGATATCGCCTCGTTTCACGCCCTGAAGCCCCAGTGCCGCCCGCAGCAGCGTCGTCTTGCCGGAACCCGACTCGCCAACGACGCCGAATGTCGTGCCCGTGGGGATGTCGAGCGACAGATCGTCGATGACCGTCACCGGGCCGAAGCCGATGCTGACGCCGGAGATCGAGATTGCCGCCGTCATGATGCCCCGATCCTCAGGCAGCGGGCCTTGTGCCGGCCCTCTTCGTCGAGCCGGACGGCGGAAGGGACAGTGACCGCACAGTCGGCGACCGCCCGATCACAACGCGCCGCGAAGACGCAGCCCGAAATTGGCGCCCTCAGATCCGGCAGCTCGCCACCAATGACCTTGAAGTTGTTCGCGATCGCGGGTTCCCGCCGCGGCTGATCGATCGCCACCTCGCAATCGAGCAGCAGACGTGAATAAGGATGCCCGGGCCGGCGCTGGATCGCACGGGCCGGCCCTTGCTCCAGCATCTCACCCGCATAAAGGACGGCCATGTCGTCGCAATATTTGGTCACCAAACCGAGGCTATGGGTGATCAGCAGGACCGAGCAGTTGAGTTCGTCGCGCAAGGCGCAGATCTCGCGCATGACCGAAGCCTCGACGGTGACATCGAGCGCCGTTGTCGGTTCATCGGCGATGAGCAGAACCGGCTTGGCCAGAAGCGCCATGGCGATCACCACACGCTGACGCATGCCGCCGCTGAGCTCGTGCGGATATTGGTCGAGGCGCCGGCGCGGATCGGTGAGCCTGACCTTGGCCAGAGCCTCTTCCGCCAGGACCCGGCGGCGCGCGGCGTCCTCGCGAGGCGCCACCACCCGCAATATCTCCATGAGATGCGCGCCGACGGTGAAGACGGGATTGAGCGACAGCAGCGGATCCTGGAAGATCATCGCCAGGCCACGGCCGCGCAAAGGCGCCGTGGCGTTCTTCGTGAGATCGTAATTCCGGCCGTCGAGTTGCATCTCGCCCGATATGATGCGGGCATTGGCCTGCAGCAGTCCCATCAGGGCGAAGGCGACGGTGGACTTGCCGCTGCCGGATTCGCCAACGAGCCCCAGCATCTTCCCCGGTGGGATCACGAAGGACACATCTCGCACGGCATGCAGGTCCGGGCCATGGCCGCGATAGTCGACGGAAAGATGGCTGACCACGACGCTCATGCGCGGCCCACGGCATCGGTCGCGGATTTGGGGTCGAGAATGTCGCGGAAGGTCTCGGCGAGGAGCGTCGATCCCAAAGTGGCGAGCGCGAGCGTGCCGGCCGCGCCAATGGTCGGCCACCAGGATTCACTCATATAGATGAAGCCGTCCTTGATCAGCGTGCCGAGCGAAGAGGCCGGCGGCTGGACGCCCAGCCCTAAGAAGGACAGTCCCGCCTCGAAAGTGATCACGACGGGAATATTCATGCCGGCGAGAACGATCAGCGGACCGGCGATATTGGGAAGGATATGGCGCAGCACGATCACCAGCGGATGCACGCCCAACAGCCGCTCGGCCTCGACGAAACTTTGGTGCCGCAAGGCTTGCGCCCGCGAGCGGGCGAGCCGTCCGAACTGCGGCATGAAGATGAGGATGGCGAGGATGACGAAGGTCTGGCGTCCGGTGCCATAAAGCGCCACGAGGGAGAAAGCGAGGATCAAGGCCGGAAAGGCGCTCAACGTGTCGAAGATCGCGGTCACAATCCAATCGAGCCAGCGGCCAAACAGGCCCGCGGCCGTGCCGATCAGCGCGCCCAGAAAGGCCGACGCGGCTACGATGAGGAGCGCCAGCGTCAGCGCCGATCGCGTGCCCGCCGATATACGCGCCGTCAGATCGCGGCCGAGATTGTCGGTCCCCAGCCAGTGCGTGAGGCTCGGCGCCGCCAGCCTTTGTGGAATGTCGATGCGGTTGGGATCGGCGCCGAGGACGAGGCCCGACAGCGCCAGCAAAAGCACGAGGCCCGTGAACAGAAGACCGAGGCGGCCATTACGATCGCGCAGGATGCGGAGCCATCTTGCCGTCATGCCTGCCGCCCTTCCCGCAAGGCCCGCGCGATGCGGGGGTCGAGCCGGCTGTTGATCAGGTCGACCGCCAGATTGGCCAGAATATAGATGAGAACGATGATCAGCACGGCCGCCTGCACGACGGGATAGTTGCGCACCGCGATGGAATTGAAGATCAGGCTGCCGATGCCCGGGCGGGCGAAGATCAATTCGGCGAAGACCGCGCTGCCGATGAGATCGCCCAATCCTATGCCTAAGATCGAGACGAGCGGCACCAAGGCGAGGCGCAGCGCATAGATGCCGGCAATGCGCCACTCCGGCACGCCATAGGCGCGCAAAGTGCGGATGTGATGCTCGGTCAAGGTCTCCAGCAGTGCCGCGCGCACCAGCCGCGCGACATAGCCGATCCACCCCAAAGCAAGCGCCGTCGCCGGCAGAACGAGATGCGCCAGCTGGTCGAGCACGTCGCCGGGATCGCCGACGCCGGCGACCGGGAACCAGTGCAGGGCGCGCGAGAAGAGAAGCAGGAGGACGATGGATACGACGAGGCTCGGCGTCGACACGAAGGCCACCGACAGAAGACCGAGCAGGCTGTCGGCCCAGGATCCGCGCGACTTCGCGGCGATCAGTCCCAGAAGGATGCCGAAGACCAAACTGAGAAAGAGCGCGGTGCCCGCGAGAATCAGCGTATTGGGCAGAACCTCGATGACGATATCGATGATCGGCCGGCGCGATATGACATCCTCGCCGAAATCGCCCCCGACCACGCGCGTCAGGAACAGCCAGAGCTGGGTGAAGATATTCTGGTCGAGGCCCATTTCAGCGACGATCCGCGCGCGCAGTTCCGGCGTCGCGCGCGGGCCCAGCATGATCGAGGCCATGTCGCCCGGCACCGACCGGACGAGCACGAACAGCATCAGCATCACGCAGACGACGGTGAAGAGCGCGGATTGGGCGCGGCGAAGCAAGAAGGCCATGGCGCTCTTCCTAGCCTGATATCCGCCTCACGCCTCGCCGAAATATTCATACTGCCAGTTCATGGCATTGGGCAGCAGAGACGGCTTGAGCCAATCGGCATGGATGAAGAAGTTGCGGCCATGGGTGATCCAGACGCAGGACGCCGACTCGTCGAGGAGCTTCTGCATGTCGATATAGATCTGGGCGCGCTTGGCCGTATCGGTCGTGGCGAGGCCCTCGGCATGCAGCCGGTCGAAGTCGGCGCTCTTCCAACGCTGCCAGTTCCACAAGCCGACCTGCGCCGAAAGGAACCATTGCGTCTGGAAGCTCGGATCGAATTTCGAGAGATACTGAATGAGCGTGAGCTCGAGGTCCTTGCTCTTGTCATCGGACCCCATGGCCCAATAGGCGCCCGAATCCATCGCATTGATCGTGACCGTGACGCCGATCTCCGCAAGATTGGCCTGGACGATCTGCGCGGTCGCCATCGGCACCGCCTCATTGAGGCAGGTGAAGCTGACGCTCAATCCTGTCTGTCCCGCTTCGGCGAGGAGAGCCTTTGCTTTCTCCACATCCCGATTGTAGAGCGGCGCTTCCGGCCATGCGCCGATGAGGCCCGGCGCCAGCAAAGTCTTGGCGCGCGAGACGGCGCCGCCATAAGCGCCGGCAATGATCATGTCGATGTCGATGCCGAGGCGGATGGCCTGACGCACACGCGGATCGGCGAGCGCGCCTTTCTCCACATTGAGGCTGATCCAGGTGTAATCGATGCCTTCGATCTCGATGACCTTGGCCTGCTCGACCTTCCGGGCCTCGCCCGCCGAGGACGGATCGACCGCGGTGAAATCGAGCTCCTTGCCCTGGAAGGAGAGAAGCGCCGTCTTCGGCTCGGCGATGAATTTGGCGAGGATACGCGGAAAATGCGCCTTGGCGGCCCCCTTGTAGTCAGGATTGATCTCGAGCACGAACTGCTCCTTCGGCCGCCATTCGGCCAGCCGGTAAGGCCCTGAGCCGATGATCTGGGTGGCGATCTTGTCGCCCAACGCCTCGGTCGCCTTCTTGGACAGAATGGCGCCCGACGCATCGCACAGGCCGATCAGCCAGAGCGCCGGCGAGGGATGCTTGAGCAGCAGGCGTCCGGTATATTTGCCGGTGACCTCGACCTTGTCGAGCGCGCCCAGATCCTCGGCATAAGCGAGCTTCTTGCCCTTGGCATCGCCGACAATGAAGCGGTCGAAGGAGAACTTGACGTCCTCGGCGGTCATCTCGCCATAACCGTCGGTGAACATCTGTCCGGGATTGAGCTCGAATGTGTATTCGGTCTCGGAGATCTGCTTGATCTCCTTGGCCGCGTCATTGGACCAGGTGAGCTTGCCCGGCTCGAAACGGGCGAGCGTCTGGCAGACCGACAGGATCACATTGCCGTCGACGGTGCCAACGCGGTTGCCGGGATCGAGATTGGCGATATCGACATCGACGCGCACGACGGCCTGCTTGCGCTCTGCCAAGGCGGCTGACACGAAAGGAGGCAGCAGCGGTGATGCGGCGAAGACCGCGCCACCGGCCAGAAACGATCTGCGATTCATAAATGAAATCATGATGGACGCCCTTCCCTGTTATGTTTTTTCGAGTTTCACATATTGTCGCGCGGTATCAGCTCGTCATAGTCACGCGCCATGAACAGCTCATCACCGTCATAGGCCTTCACCGAGCCGGTGACCCGGAATGTGGTGCGGTCGCAGATGATCTCGATCCGGCTTTCGACACGAGCACGCCAATCGGGACGATCGAAGCTTTCGCCGAAAGTCACCGTCGTCGCGCAGCTGGCCGGATCACCGGGGATGATGGTGTATTCCTTCTTGCGCCACGAGGTGAGCTCGGTGCCGGTCTCATCGAAGACATAGCGGCCGTCGTCACTCAAGGCGATCAGCGTCGTGCGCTCGGTGGATAGATCGGTTTCGATATGCCGCAGCTGGCGCGCCGGAGTCTTTACCGTCACCGGCCCCGGCTGCGCCATGACGGGCCTCTCGAAGCTGACGGCGGCGAGCACCGTCTCATCAGCGATAAGAGGCAGAGAGACCTGCGCGCCATTCGGATCCACGGTGATCGTCGTCAGTTCCGGCGACGGCCATGCCATCGGCCAATAAGATGACGAGATCGCGAGCCGCAGGCGGTGGCCTTTCGGAATGATCTGACCGACCGGCTTCATGACGAGCGCAATGTCCTCGAAGACGCCCGGCGTCATCGGCTTGGGGAATTCGTGGCTCTCGCGATGGGCGAGATTGAGGATGGCGTAGGTCACGAAAGCCGACGTGCCATCGGGCGCCACGCTGTTGAGGCGACAGGCGACCATCGCTTGCGGCCGGTCGGCGGCAATCCGCAATGCGAGGCGCGCCTGCCCCATGATCGGCAGGTCTTCATGCAAGGGTTCGGTGTCGTAGCAGAGCGAGCCGCCATCATCTGGACGCTGATCGCGGGCGCCCTCGGCGGCGATCCGGCCCTGCCCATAAGGGCACCATTCCTGGGCATGTAGACCGGTGGTGAGGGGCGAGCAGATCGAGCGCATATTGGCCGGGCTCGCGGGTTTGCTCGCGGTCAGTCCCCACTCCGTCAGATGTAATATCTTGTCGGTAATGGCAGGTGACGGCCAGGCGGGAAAACCCAGCCAGCGGCCGGGCCGCGCTTCCATATGCGAGGCGGGCTTTGCGTCGTCCATCAGCCAGAGCCGCATGGCGGGATCAGCCTCGACGCCATTGTCGATCCCCTTCAGCCAATGATCGAACCAGCGTTTGCATTCCTGCAGGAAACCGATCGACGGTCCCGGCGTGCCGGCCTGCGGCTCGGTATGGCCCCAGGGACCGGAGATTCCCTTCGCAAGTCCCGGCATGTTCTCGACGAGACGGAAGATGGCAGAGGTGTAGCCGTCGAGCCAGCCGCCGACGGCGAGCACCGGACAGGTGATCGCGCCATAATCCTCGCAGACCGAACCATGTTTCCAAAAGGCGTCGCGGCGCTGATGCCTGAGCCAGGTCGCCGGAAACAACGAATGATGATCGAGGCGCTGACGCCACAGCTCGCGCCAACGCTCCTGGCCGACGATCGCCGGATCCGGCGGCAGCGCGGCATAACCGAACAGCGCGCCGCCCCAGCCGAAATTGTCGTTGATGAGAAGACCGCCCTCATAATGCGCGTCACACGCGTATCGGTCATCGGTCGAGCACAAAGTGACGACCGCCTTGAGATTGGGCGGACGCCGCGCCGCCGCCTGGAGACCGCTGAAGCCGCCCCAGGAAATGCCGATCATGCCGACCGAGCCCGAGCACCAGGCCTGCCGACCGAGATGATCGATAATCTCCAGCGCGTCATCCTGTTCGCGCTTGACGTATTCGTCTTCGAGAATGCCGTCGGAATCGCCCATACCGGCGATATCGACGCGGACGCCGGCAAAGCCATTCGCGGCGAACCACAGATGCATCTGCTCATCGCCGGTGCGGGTGCCGTCACGCCGCCGGTACGGGATGTATTCGAGAATGGCCGGCACCGGTGTCTTTTCGGCATCGGCGGGCAAGAACAAACGCGCCGCCAGCCGGCGACCGTCCCGCAAAGGAATCCAATGAGTTTCCACCACCGTGACGCCGGAGACCTTCACCTGCTGCGGTGTCGCGAAATCCATTCAATCCCTCTCCCAAAGTTGTTATTTGTCTCTCCATATGATATATTGATTTTGAAATCAATAAATGAAATTGCTATTCAATGACAGGGTGCGCGATGATCCGTGAGGGTGATTCATGACAAGGCCTAGAAAGAAGCGCTCCCTCAAGGACATGCGCCGCGACGAATTGATGGAGGCGGCGATCACCGTGGTCGCCAAGGAAGGCCTGCAGCGCGCGACGCTCTCGCAAATCGCGGTCGAGGCGGGCATGTCGACGGCCCTGGTCAATCATTATTTCGAGAACAAGGAGGAGCTGCTCGAAGCGACGATGCGGCGGCTCTCCGGGCGCTATCGCGGCGAGATCATGGCCCTGATGCCCGCCGATCCGACGCCGGCGCAGCGCCTGCGCGCGATCATCGAGGGATCGTTCCAGCCCGACAATCTGACCCTCGCCTCGCGCAAGGCCTGGGTGCAGTTCCTGGTCAATGCCATGTCGGGCGGGCGGATCTTCTATCTCTACCGTATCACCGGCGAACGCGTGGTCTCCAACATCCGCTATGCGGTGAAGCGGCTGGTGCCGGCGGACCAGGTCGACGACACCGTCGACGGCATCGCGGCCCTCATCGACGGCTTCTTCTGGGAAAATGCGACCGACTGCGCGCCTGAGGATCTCATCCGGGCGCGGCGCATCTGCTGGAACTATGCCTGCCTGCTCATTCCGTCACTGCGGAATATGCATTGATCCCAGTGTTGCGTATTGACACTTCTCTAGGGTTTCCCCTTCTCCCGCTTGCGGGAGAAGGGGAAACTTTACTATGGCTCCGCGGCGGATGGGGTCAGCGCATCCCGGACGGACGATGCGCTTTCACTTTGCGCGCCACACGGTCGGAGATCAGATCAGGTTTGCCGAAACGTGGCGGCGCCTTGGGCTTGGCGGCAGGTGACGTCGGCTTGGCCAGGCTGTCGATAATCGGGCAATGCGGGCGCTGGTCGCCGCGGCAATTCTCGGCGAGATGGCGCAATGTCGCCGCCATGTTATGCAGCTCGCGCGCTTTCTGCTCGAGCTCCTCGATATGGCGCAGCGCCACGCTCTTCACGCTGGCGCTGGCGCGCGAGCGGTCGCGCCACAAAGCCAGCAGCTCCTCGATCTGCTCGACCGAAAAGCCGAGATCGCGGGCCGAGCGGATGAAGCGCAGCGTGTGGATATCGTCATCGCCATAGATGCGATAGCCGGATTCGGTGCGCGAGGCGGCGCGGATCAGGCCGATGGTCTCGTAATAACGGATCATCTTGGCCGATACGCCGGAAGCGGAAGAGGCTTCACCGATATTCATGTCTCATCTCCTCTCCATCATGACGCCAGAGCCGGCGCGAGATCGCCCGCCTTGCCACTACGGGCAGCGTTGCTGACCGGCGGCCGGAAGGCCTTCAGCCGCAACGCATTGCCGAGCACGAAGACGCTCGATAAGGCCATGGCGGCGGCGGCCAGGACCGGCGACAGCAGGATGCCATAAAGCGGGTAAAGCGCGCCGGCCGCAATCGGCACCAATGCCGCATTATAGGCGAAGGCCCAGAACAGATTCTGCTTGATGTTGCGGATGGTGGCGCGGCTCAACGCGATGGCGTTGGGGACGCCGGTGAGATCACCCGACATCAGCACGACATCGGCCGCTTCAATTGCCACATCGGTGCCGGTGCCGATAGCGATACCGACATCGGCCGCCGCCAGCGCCGGCGCGTCATTGATGCCGTCGCCGACGAAAGCGAGCTTCACCCCGTCGCGGCGCAGCCTTTCGAGCGCCGCCACCTTGCCGTCGGGCAGCACTTCGGCCACCACGTCGTCGATGCCGAGCTTCTTGGCGATGGCTTCCGCGGTGCGCCGGTTGTCGCCGGTGATCATCGCCACTTTCAGACCTTGTGCATGAAGCGCGGCAATCGCCTGGGGCGTCGTCGCCTTGATCGGATCGGCGACGGCGATGATCGCGGCCAGCCTGCCGTCGATCGCGGCATAAAGCGGTGACTTGCCTTCCGACGCCAGCCGCTCGGCCGCCGCCTTGAAGGGCGCCAAAGAGAGGCCTAGCGCCGCCATCAGGCGGTCGGCGCCGACCTCGACAACGCGGCCCTCGACCGACGCCTTGACGCCCATGCCGGGAGTCGCGGTGAAGTCGAGCGCCTTGCCGAGCGCCAGCGACGAACGCTTGGCCGCCTTGACGATGGCTTCGGCGATCGGGTGCTCGGACTGGGCCTCGACCGCGGCGACCAGCGCCAGAACCTCGTCACGGGCGAAGCCGTCGGCGGTCGTGAGATCGGTGAGCTCAGGCCTGCCCTCGGTCAAGGTGCCGGTCTTGTCGAGCGCCACGATGCCGGCGCCACGCAAGGCTTGCAGCGCCTCGCCCTTGCGGAACAGCACGCCCATCTCGGCGGCGCGTCCGGTGCCGACCATGATCGAGGTCGGCGTGGCGAGGCCCATGGCGCAGGGGCAAGCGATGATCAGCACCGCCACGGCGTTGACGAGCGCGAAAGCGAGCGCCGGATCGGGACCGAAGACGAGCCAGATGGCGAAGGTCAAAGCGGCGATCGCCATCACCGCCGGCACGAACCAGGCCGTGACCTTGTCGACCAACGCCTGGATCGGCAGCTTGGCGCCCTGCGCCGCCTCGACCATGCGGATGATCTGGGACAGCACCGTGTCGGCGCCGATCTTGGTGGCGCGGAAGGTGAAAGAGCCGGTCTTGTTGATGGTGCCGCCGACCACTTGCGCGCCAGCGCTCTTGACGACGGGCACCGGCTCGCCGGTGATCATCGATTCATCGACATAGGACGAGCCTTCAACCACCTCGCCGTCTACGGCGATCTTGTCGCCGGGACGGACCTGCAGCACATCGCCGGTCTTGACCTCTTCGAGCGGCACTTCGACCGCCGCGCCATTGCGCAGGACACGCGCCGTCTTGGGGGTGAGGCCGACGAGCCGCTTGATCGCCTCGCTGGTGCGGCCCTTGGCGCGCGCCTCGAGCAAGCGGCCGAGCAGGATCAAGGTGACGATGACGGCGGCCGCCTCATAATAGACATTGGCGGTGCCTGCCGGCAGGAGATGGTCGGCGAAGGTGGCGACCACCGAATAACCCCAGGCGGCGAATGTTCCGACGGCGACGAGCGAGTTCATGTCGGGGGCGCCGCGCAGGAGCGCCGGAACGCCCTTGCGATAAAACCGCAGACCCGGCCCGAACAGCACCAGGGTGGCGAGCCCGAATTGCAGGTAGCGGCTCTCCTCCATGCCGATATAGTCCATCACCAGGAGATGCATCGCGGGAATGAAATGCGAGCCCATCTCGACGATGAAGATCGGCAGGGTCAAGACCGCCGCAATCAACAGCGACCAGCGCAGGCTCACCAGTTCTTTCGCCCGCGCCTCGGCGGCATGATTGTCGTCACGCGTGTCGGCGCCAATGGCGCGCGCGTGGTAGCCGGCCGTCTCGATGGCCTTGATGACCGCCGGAGCATTGGACGTGGCCGTAAAGATGACCTCGGCCCGCTCGGTCGCGAGATTGACCGAGGCGGAGGCGACGCCCGGCACGGCCTTGATCGCCTTTTCGACCCGCCCAACGCAGGAGGCGCAGGTCATGCCCTCGATGCCGAAGCTCGTATTGTTCCTCGATGCGGTCGCAGTCGCCATGATCAGAAAGTCCTCAAATTCATCAAACCGCATCTTAGATAGACCTTCCCATGATAGGAGGGTCAAGGCCGAAATCGCATTGACCTTCCTATCGTTGGAATGTCTATATGGGGTGGGACTGAAGAGGAGACCACCATGCATAAATTCAACGTCCCGGACATGACGTGCGGCCATTGCGCCGGCACGGTGCAGCGCGCCGTCAAGCTGGTGGACGCCCAGGCGGAAGTCGCGGTCGATCTCGGCAGGAAGCTGGTCGAAGTCCGCAGCAGCGCAGCTCAAGAGAGCATTGGCGAGGCCATCCGCAAGGCGGGTTACGAAAACAGTGCGGCTACCTGACTATTTGATGCCGGAGACCAGCCCGTTGCGCGGCTCGGCCGAGCCGGTTTCGTTCTTGAGCCAGCATTCGCTGCGATAGGTCACGAAGGTAAAGGCCTTGCAGGTCCTGTCCCCGCTGCAGGCGACCAGGCAGGCATCGAGCGTCGTCTGCTTCAAGCGGCCGATGTCATTGCCAGGATAGTCCGTCGCCTCCTGAATCGTCATCGGCGCGTGCTGGGCCTGCTCCAGGAGGTCGGCTATGCCGCCGGCGGCATAGAGGCTGGTCTTGATTCCCACCGCTTGCGCCGTCGCCAGCGTCAGCCAATACATGCGCTCCGGCGGGGCGCCGGTGATGTAGGAAACGGCTTGCGGCGGCAGGTCGAGACCACTTACATAGTCGATGAATGTCGCATTGGCGGCGGCACTGCGGCGCGCTCTGCCGCCGCGCAGCAAATAGGCGGCATGGAAACCGATCCGCGCCCTCTCGCCCATCAGCCGATGCACACCGCCGAGCCAGGCCCAGGCGCAAGCCGAGGCGCAGTTGACCGAAGGCGGCACCACGGTCACAAAACCGCGCTTGCGAATGGCGCGGCCGATCGAGATGCCGGCGGCGGCGTTGCCGCCCGGGCTATGCAGCACGACGACCGCTTCCCTGATCTGCTCGGTCTTGCGTTGAAAGGCGATCGCATCGCCGAAATCGAGCTCGCCCGTGATGCTGACGAGCGCCACCGTCTCAGTCGACGGCGATACGACGATCTGCGCCGAGCCGGCCACGTCGGCCGAAAGGCTGGCGAGCAACAGGCTCAACCCCAGACAAATTCCCGATTTCGATAGTCCGAGCGCCATGCAAGCCAACCAGCGCAGCCCCGCGCCATGATGGCATATCAGACGCCGATCCGGGAGCTTAAGATTCGGGCACCGGCGTCACAGGCATGCCGGGTCCGATCTTCTGCAGATTGCCGCTGATGATCTGATCGCCCTCCGCGACACCTTTCGTCACGGAAACGAGCGGCCCTTCGGTCGGCCCCAGATCGACCAGCCGCATGCCGACCTTACCCTGATCGACGACATAGACGAACTTGCCGAGCTGGTTCGAGCCCAAGGCCACTTGCGGCACCATAAGCGAATTCGGCCGCTCGCCGACGAGAAGCCGGATATTCACATACTGGCCGGGCAGCAGGCTCATATCCTTGTTGGCGATGGTGGCGCGCGCGATGATGGTGCCGGTCGTGTGATCGACCTGGTTGTCGAGGAAGGTGAGCTCACCCTTGCGCGGCGGGCCCTGATCGCCCGGGACGGTGACCTCGGCGGTCACCGGCCCTTCGGCTTTCGCCTTCTGGATCAGGACGAGCTCGGCCTCGCTCGGCGCGAAAGTGACATAGATCGGGCTGATCTGCACCAGCGTATTCAGCGCCGTGCCGCCGACATTGATGAGCGTGCCGACCGGCGCCTGGTTGCGGCCGAGCCTGCCGTCGAAGGGCGCCTTGATCACCGTATAGCCAAGATTGATCTCGGCCGCCTGGATCGCGGCCTTGCCGGCAACGACGGTGGCCTCGCCCTGCGCCACGGCGCTGGCGCGCTGCTGATAGCTATCCTTGGACAGGAAGCCGGTCTTGGTGAGATCGCTGCCGCGGTCGAGATTGGCCTTGGCATAATCGAGCGAGGCCTGGTCGCGCTCGGTCTGCGCCTGAACTTGAGCGAGCACCGCCTGATAGTCGCGCGGATCGATCCGATAGAGGAGATCACCCTGCCTCACATCGGCGCCATCGGTCGCCGGCTGGTCGAGAATGTAACCCGAGACCTTGGCCTGCAGGGCGACGCTGCGGATCGCTTCGGTGCGCGCCGCATAATCGAGATAGACTGGAATGGTCTTCTTGACGACGCCGGTGACCGGCACGGGCATGGCCTGCATCGCCGCCTGCTCCACCGCCGCATCGGCGGGCTTGCTCAATAGGCCGACGAGGAGCGCCGGGTCACCGCGGAACCAGGCGAAGGCGCCGGCGGCGGCAATAAGGGTCAGGGCAGTGGCAGTTTTCCAGATGCGCATGGCGAGGTTCCTATTCGGCCGGCTGGGCGTGCGGCACCAGGTCCGGTTCGGTTTTCTGCTTACGCTCGCGCCACTCCTCGATCACCGCGTAGAAGACGGGAACGAAGATGAGGGTGAGCACGGTGGCGGCGAGCATGCCACCGAAGACGGCGGTGCCGAGCGACTGGCGGCTGGCGGCACCCGCCCCCGAGGCCAGCATCAGCGGCACGACGCCCAGGATGAAGGCGAAAGCCGTCATCAGGATCGGGCGCAGCCGCAGCCGGCCCGCTTCCATCGCCGCCTCGACGATGCCGAGGCCGCTTTCGCGCAGATGCTTGGCGAATTCGACGATCAGAATGGCGTTCTTGGCGGCGAGGCCGATCAACATCACGAAGCCGATCTGCGAATAGACATCCATCTGCATGCCGCGCAGCCAGATGGCGAGCAGCGCGCCGAAAATCGCCGTTGGCACCGAGAGCAGCACCATGAAGGGCATCGACCAGCTTTCATACTGAGCGGCAAGGATGAGGAAGCAGAAGACCAGCGCCAGCGCGAAGACGATGATGGCGACCGATCCCGCTTTCAGCTCCTGATAGGTGATGCCGGTCCATTCGAAACCGAAATCCTTCGGCAAGGACGTGGCCGCCGCGCGCTCCATGGCCTCGATGGCTTGTCCTGAGCTGAAGCCCGGGGCGGCATTGCCGTTGATCAGCGCCGAGCCATAGTTGTTGTAGTGAGTCACGGTCTCAGGCCCGACGATCGGCTTCAGGGCGCCCAAAGTGGAGAGCGGCACCATCTCGCCCGTATTGTTGCGCACATAGAGACGGCTCAAATCGTTTGCAGACGCGCGCGCCCCCTGCTCGGCCTGCAAGGTCACGCGGAACGTGCGGCCGAACATATTGAAGTCGTTCACATAGAGCGAGCCCAGATAGATCTGCAGGGTGTTGAACACATCCGGCAGATTGAGGCCCAGGAGCTTGGCCTTGTTGCGGTCGAGCTCATAGTTGAATTGCGGCGTCACGGTCGAGAAAGTCGTGAACAAGGTTTGCGGGTTGAGCTCCGGCTGCTTGCGCGCTTCCGCCAGCAGAGCCTGGGTCGCCTCATTGACGGCGGCAGTCCCGCGGCCGGTCAGATCCTCGACCTGGAATTCGAAACCGCCGGTGGTGCCGAGGCCGTTGATCGACGGCGGCTCGAAGGCGAGGACGAGACCTTCCGGCATGCCAAAGAGCTTGGGCCGCACCTTATTGACGATGTCGGTCGCCGACAGGCCTGGCCCGCGCTCGTCCCAGGGCTTGAGCACGGCGAAGACGGCCGCCGCGTTCGACTGATTGGCGAAAGTAAGGAAGTTCAAGCCGTTGATGCCCATCACCGTGTCGATACCGGGCTCGGCGCTGAGCGTCTGGCGGACCTTCTCGACCAGCGCCTCGGTGCGCTCGAGCGAGGCACCGTCCGGCAACTGCACGACGGCGAAGAAATAGCCCTGGTCCTCGACCGGCAAGAAGGCCGACGGGATGCGGGTCGAGACGAGATAGGTCGCGGCGATGAGAATGGCGAAGAAGCCGAACATCAGCCAGCGCCATCTGATGAAACTGCGCACCGAGGCCGAATAGACATGCGACAACCAGCCGAAGCCCGCATTGAACCAGCGATAGAAGAAGAACTGCGACGGCGCACGGTGGCGCAGGAAGGCGGCCGACAAAGCCGGGCTCAAAGTGAGCGAGTTGAAGGCCGAGATGCCGACCGAAATGGCGACGGTCAGCGCAAACTGGTTATAGAGCTGGCCGGTGACACCTGGAATGAAAGCGACCGGGATGAACACCGCCATCAGCACGGCGGTGGTGGCGATGATCGGGCCCGTCACTTCCTTCATGGCACGGCGCGCCGCCTCGAGCGGTGGATGTCCGGCCTCGAGCTGGCGCTCGACATTCTCGACCACCACGATGGCGTCGTCGACGACGAGGCCGATGGCGAGCACCATGCCGAGGAGGCTGAGCATATTGAGCGAGAAGCCTAAGCCCAGCATCACCACCATGGTGGCGATCAGCGAGACGGGGATGGCGATGACGGGAATGAGCGTGGTGCGCCAATTCTGCAGAAAGATGAAAACGACCGCGACGACGAGCACGAGCGCCTCTAGCAGCGTCTTCACCACGTCTTCCATCGCCGCCGAGACGAAACGGGTGGTGTTGTATTTGATGTTGTAGGTGATGCCCTTCGGAAACTGGGCCGAGAGCTGCAGCATCTTGTCTTCGACGGCTTTCTGAAGCTGCAGCGCGTTCGATCCCGGCATCTGGAAGACGCCGATGAAGATGGTCGGGTTGTCGTTCTGGAAGGCCGAGGTGGAGTAAAGCAGCGAGCCGAGCTCAATGCGCGCGACATCGCGCAGGCGCACCAAAGAACCTTGCGCCGAATTGGCGCGCACGACGATTTCGCCGAAAGCTTGCGGGTCGGCGAGGCGGCCGGTGGCGTTGACCTGCATCTCGAAAGCGGTGCCGGACGGCGCCGGCGACTGGCCGATCTTGCCGGCGGCGACCTGGACATTCTGCTCGGCAATGGCGTTCTGCACATCAACGGCGGTGATGCCGAGATTGGCGAGCTTATCGGGATCGAGCCAGATGCGCATCGAATAGCGCCGCTCACCCCAGATAATGACGTCGCCGACACCCGCCACACGTTTCAGGGGATCAGCGATCTGCAAAAAGGCGTAGTTGCTCAAGCCGACAGCATCCACCGATTTGTCGGGCGAGATCAGATTGACGACCATCACGAAGCTGGGATTCTGCTTCTTCACCGTCACGCCGGCCTGATTGACGATGGCCGGCAGCGACGATGCAGCCTGCGACACGCGGTTCTGCACATCGACGGCGGCGAGATCGGCGTCGAAGCCGACATCGAAGGTTACGGTGATGCGGGATGATCCGTCATTGGAGCTGGCCGAGGACATATAGGTCATGCCTTCGGCGCCGTTGATCGACTGTTCGAGCGGCGTCGTCACCGTGTCGGCGACGACCTGGGCGCTGGCACCGGGATAGCTGGCGCTCACCACCACCTGGGGCGGCGTGATATTGGGGAACTGCGCCACCGGCAGCAGGAAATAGGCGATCGCCCCGGCGAGCACCATGATGATGGCGATGGCCGAGGCGAAGATCGGTCGCTCGATGAAAAAGCCGACCATGTCAGCGATGTCCTGCTATTGGCGTCAGGACGTACGGTCGGCGCGCAGGCGCCGGCTCGTACGGTCGAGCATCTGCTTGAAGACGACCGGGTCGACATGGTCCGCCTCCATCATGGCGAGCGTCACGGGGTCGCTCAGCAGCTGATCAATGGTCGGGTCCTTGGAGAAAAAAGACATCTCTGCCTCCTTGACGTAACGGGATGCCGGCGGGCATCGGGGTCTTGACTAAACTTTGACAGGGTGTTACCGGTCATTAACGAACATACTGTTACCGATCGGTCACAACAGAGTCAAGACCATGGGTGTAAAAATTTTGCAGAAACCCGAAGCGGCGACTGCCACCGACCTCAAGCCGCGTGACCGGCTTCTCCACACTGCCCGCGACCTGTTCCATCAGCATGGCATCAAGGGCATCGGCGTCGAAGCGATCACCGAGGCGGCCGGCACCAATAAGATGACGCTCTATCGTCACTTCGGCTCGAAGGACGATCTCATCGTCGAATGCCTGCAGAAGGCGATTAACGAGACGATGAGTAAATGGGATGAGCTCGAACTTGAGCATCCCGACAATCCCAAAGCGCAGCTCATCGCCTGGATCGGCGCCGGCGCCCAGTGCATCGCCTCCGACAAGCGTGGCTGCGAAATCGCCAATGCGGCGGTCGAGCTCACCGAGCCCGATCATCCAGGCCGGAAGGTGATCGAAGATGGCAAGAAGGAACACCGCCGCCGGCTCGTCGACCTGTGCCAGCGCGCCGACCTGACGCAGCCCGAGCTTGCTGCCGATACGCTGTGCCTCTTGTTCGAGGGCGCGCGGATCAGCCGGCAAAGCGACGGCCCGGAAGGACCGAGCGCCCGCTTCAAGCGCATGGCGGAAGGCGTGGTCACCGCTTACGAGCGGAAGTAGCCTCTCATCACTATGCGCTGACGCGCTGGAGCGCCGACCGGCGCTGCAAAAGCTGCAGCATGACGAGCAGGATGATCGACACGAGAAGCAGCAGGCTCGCGACGGCGGTGATGGTGGGGCTGATCGTCTCGCGGACGCCGCTCCACATCTGGCGCGGCAGAGTACGCTGCTCGGATCCGGCGATGAACAGCGCGATCACGACTTCGTCGAAGGAGGTGACGAAGGCAAAGAGTGCGCCCGACATGACGCCCGGCGAGATGACCGGCAGCATCACCCGCCAGAAAGCCCGCACCGGATAGGCGCCGAGGCTCGCCGCCGCCCGCATCAGGGCGTGATCGAAGCCCGACAAGGTGGCCGCTACGGTGATGACGACGAAGGGCGCGCCGATGGCGGTATGGGCGAGCACCATGCCGGTGAGCGTGCTCACCAGTCCCACTTGCGCAAAGGCATAATAGATGCCGACCGCGCTGACGATGATCGGCACGATCATCGGTGAGATCAGGAAGGCGGTGATCGTCGCGCGCAGCGGGCAGTTTCTATGGGTGAGGCCCAGCGCCGCCAGTGTGCCCAGAGTGGTCGCCAGCAAGGTCGAGAACAGCGCGACGATGATGCTGTTCTTCAGCGCCAACTGCCAGACCGCCGAGCTGAAGAATTCACGATACCATTGCAGTGAAAGGCCCGGCATCGGATAGGTGAAGAACGGCTCGGCGTTGAACGACAGTGGGATGATGACGATGACCGGCAAGGTCAGGAAACCCAGTGTCAGGATACCGAAGGTCCACAAAGCAAGACGTGTGACGTTCATCAGCCGATCCTCAGGCGGTCGATGCCGACGAGCTTGTTATAGATGAAGTAGAGAATAAGCACGAGGACGAGGAGGATAGCGCTCAGTCCTGCCGCCATGCCCCAGTTGATCACATTACTGGTGAAGTAGGCGATGAAATAGCTCACCATCTGATCGCGCGGACCGCCGACCAGCGCCGGCGTGATGTAATAGCCGAGCGCCAGGATGAAGACGAGAAGCGTGCCGGCGCTGATGCCGGGCAGGCTCAAGGGCAGATAGACCCTGATGAAGGCACGCGCCGGTCGGGCGCCCAGCGATGAAGCAGCGCGCATGTAGACGGGCGAGATGCCTTTCATGACGCTGTAGATGGGCAGCACCATGAACGGCAGAAGAATATGCGTCATGGCGATGAGCACGCCGGCGCGGTTGTAGATGAGCTGCAAGGGCGATGCGGGATCGATGATATTGGCCCAGGCGAGCAGCGAATTGATCACGCCCTTGCTCTGCAGGACGACGACCCAGGCCGTGGTGCGTACCAGAAGCGATGTCCAGAAGGGCAGCAGCACCAACAGCAGCAATATAGCCGATGTCCTGAGACCGGATGTCGCGATGAGATAGGCCAGAGGATAGCCGAACAACAGACAAACAAGCGTCACAGAGGCGCTGACCCAGAAGGTGCGGAACAATACGTCGCGATAGATCGCGGTATCGGGCGGCGTGCTGGCTACGGTGCCGGTCTCATCCTTGCGCAGATCGAGAGCGGCCAGGAGATAGAAATCAGTGAGCGCCGGAAGCGCCTGCTTGATCACCCGCCAGGTCTTGACCTCGCCCCAGAGCGGATCGATGGCGGTGAGCGCCTCGCGATAGGGCGGCACCTCGAGCTTCGCCGCGGCGCGCGAAGTTTTGAGTACCGCCGAGCGCAGGCCGGCCTGGTAGTAGTTCAGACGTTTGGCGAGCTCGGCGATCTCCTCGCGCGGATTTTGCTTGAAGTCGGCGACCAGCGCGGCATAGACGGCCTCGGTTGGCTGCGCCGCGCCGTCCCAGTCGCCGAGCGCCGCGGAGGTCGCGCGCAGAATGCCGGATACTTCGCGATTGTCGACAGCCTTCGTCAGCAGCATCGAGATCGGCACGACAAAAACGACCAACAGAAAAAAGAAGAGCGGCGCGATGAGCAGAAGCGCTTTCACCTGCTCGCGACGCTTCTGGCTCTTGAGCCTGGCGACGAGTCGGCTTTCGTCTGCCGCAGCAGCTTTCGCAATGCCGGTCGCTTCCATGGCTGCCGCAACGGCCATACCCTGATCCTTTGCCCTTTGAAGAAAACGGCCGGCGGGCAAAACCCGCCGGCCGTTCGATCACTGCGCCAGCCAGGCGTTGAAACGCTCGGTCAGCTCCTCATCGTGGTCGGCCCAGAATTCCGACGACACGACGAAGGCGTTCTTGGAATTCTCCGGCGACGTGGGCAGGTCGGCGAGGATATCGGCAGGGACCTTGGCGATCGCCGCCTTCAGGGTCGGACCATAGGAGATGTATTTCGACTGCTCCGCCATCACATCCGGCTCGACGGTGAAGGCGACGAATTTGCGCGCCGCCTCGGCCTTCTTGGAACCGGAAGGAATGGCCCACAGGTTGAAGTCCATGCCCTGCCCGTCCCAGACGATCTTGAAGTTCTTGCCGTTGTTCTTCACCGCGTCATAGATGCGGCCGTTCCAGGCGGTGGTCATCGCCACCTCACCGTCGGCGAGAAGCTGCGGCGGCTGGGCGCCGGCGGTCCACCACACTTTCACATGCGGCTTGATCTCATCAAGCTTCTTGAAGGCGCGTTCGACGCCCTCTTCGGTGCCCAGCACCGTATAGACGTCCTTCGGCGCCACGCCGTCGGCGATGAGCGCGAATTCGAGTGTCGTCTTGGGCGACTTGCGCAACGCGCGGGCGCCGGGAAACTTCTTCACGTCCCACAGGTCGGCCATGGTGGTCGGGCCGCCATTGGGAAACTTGCCGGCGTCATAGGCATAGATGGTGCCGAAGACGATGGTGCCGACGGCGCAATCCATCGCCGCGCCATCGACGAAAGCGTCCTTGCCGCCCAGGGCCGAGTAGTCGAATTTCTCGAGCCAGCCCTCTTCGCAGCCTTGCAAAGCGTGGCCCGTCTCGACATCGACGACATCCCAGATGACCTGGCCGGTCTCGACCATGCCTTTGATCTTGGCGGTGCTGCCGTCCCATTCATCCTGCAAAATCTTGATGCCGGTCTTCTTGGCATAAGGCTCGTAATAGGCATTTTCCTGGCTCTTGGTATAGGCGCCGCCCCACGACGTCACGGTGAGCGTCTCCTCGGCCGACGCGGCGCCGGCGATCAAAGCGAGGCCACAGACGATGGCGACGGAACGCAGCAATGATATCCTTGTCATTTTCACTCCCTTTGTATGTGTTCAGCTTGTCTCTATGCACTCAATTGAGAGGCAAGGCCCGGCAGTCCTCCGCGCGCCAGCCAATGGAGATGTGTTGTCCCGGCCGCATGTCGCCGCCGATATCCGAATTGGCGGCGATCTTGATGACGATATTGTCGTGGTCACAGGTGCGGACGCGCAGCCTCGCGTGATCGCCATGATAGATGACATCGCGTATCTCGGCGGTGAAACTGTTGCCACCGGGATTGCCGGCGCAGGCGATCTGCTCCGGCCGCAGCGCCAGCGAAGCCGGCATGTCACGGCGCAGATCCTGATGCGCCAGCGCGCGAATGGCCGAGCCCTGCGCCGTCTCGATCACGCACAGGCCGCCATCAAGCGCCTTGACGGTGCCGCGGATCTCATTGTTCTCGCCGATGAAGCCCGCGACGAAGCGATTGGCGGGAGCGCGATAGACCTCCGCCGGGGGTGCTATCTGCTGCAGCACGCCGTCATTGAAGATGCCGATGCGGTCGGACATGGTCAGTGCCTCGCTCTGATCATGCGTGACATAGACGATGGTGACGCCCAAGCGCGCATGCAGCTGCTTGATCTCGAGCTGCATATGCTCGCGCAGCTGCTTGTCGAGAGCGCCCAAGGGCTCGTCCATCAGCACCAGCTGCGGCTCAAAGACGAGCGCACGGGCCAAGGCGATGCGCTGCTGCTGGCCACCCGACAATTGCGCCGGCTTGCGGGCGCCGAAGTCGGCCATGCGCACCATGTCGAGGGCGCGATGCACGCGGGTTCGGGCTTCCGCCTTCGTCACGCCGCGCATCTCAAGCGGGAAGGCGACATTCTCCGTCACCGTCATATGCGGGAACAGCGCGTAATTCTGGAAGACGACGCCGATATTGCGCCGATAGGGCGGCACACGCTCGATGCGGACGCCGTCGAGTGTGATGCCGCCGCTGGTCGGCTGCTCGAAACCGGCGAGCATCATCAGAGATGTGGTCTTGCCCGATCCCGAGGGACCGAGCAGCGTCAGGAATTCGCCTCTGCGGATCGCGAGGTCGAGGCCACGCACCACATAGGACTGGCCGTCATAGGACTTCCGGACGTTCTCGAAGACCACATGCGGTGCGTTTTCCTGGCTCATTTCCTCATCCCGGGCCTGGCGCCTCCATCTCCATACAAAAAAATATTGTTCGTATCAAATTCAAATGTCAAGCCATACAATAATTCTCGACACCGCTTTCCTACCTGAGCCCTATCGAATCCCTTCAGTATTCATAGAGTTTCTGATAGAGCTTCGATCACGATTGGGCATCCCACAGCCCGGAGTCTCAGGATTTTTGTATGGTGATGCAGACACATAGGCGGCGCGCAAAGGCAGCATCCCTGATTCCGCCGGCAGCCAAGCCCGGCCGGATCCCGACCTATCTCGAGCTCGCCGCAGAACTCGAAGCGGCGATCCGCTCCGGCGGATTGGCGCCCGGCAGCCGGCTTCCCGCCCAGCGCGATCTTGCCAAGGAACGCGGGATCAATCTGTCGACCGTGTCACGCGCCTATGCCGAATTGAAGGCTCGCAAGCTGGCGCTCGGCAGCACCAAACGCGGCACCATCGTCATGCATCCGCCCGACGGCGCGCAGTGGCCGGCGATCCATTCCGACGCGCAAGGCCTCATCGATCTCACCGTCAACCGGCCGGCGGTTCCCGACTATCTGGCACAATTGCAGCGCGCTCTGCCCAAGCTCGCGGCGGATCCGCGCTTCCGCGAAATGCAGGAATACCAGCCACCGGCCGGTGCCCATTGGGCGCGGGCGGCGGGCGCCAAGTGGATCGCGCTCAACGGCTTCGCCCCCTCGCCCGAAGACGTCGTCGTGACCAGCGGGGCCCAGCATGCACTGCTCGCCATCCTGAGCAGCATCATCAAGCCCGGCGATATCGTCGCCGCCGACCGCCTGACCTATTACGGGCTCAGGGCGCTGGCGCAGATGCTGAGCTTCGAGATATTGGGGCTCGGCAGCGACGCTGAAGGTCTCTCCGCCAGCGAGCTCGACGCCGCCTGCCGCAAGCGCCCGATCAAGGCACTGTTCACCGTGCCGATCTTCCAGAATCCGATGGTCATCACGATGAGCGAGGCACGCCGGCACGAGATCGCACGGCTTGGCGACATGCATGACTTCACCATCATCGAGGACGATGTCTACGGCCCGATGCAGGCGCGCCGGCCGCCGGCGATCGTCACGCTCAGGCCCGAGCGCACGTTCCATATCTCCGCTTTGTCGAAAGCCTTGGCGCCAGGTTTGCGCGTCGGCTATCTGCTGGCGCCGGCCAGCCAGGCGGCGCGCATGGCGGAAGCGGTGCAGACGACCGCGTGGATGCCGGCACCGCTGCCGGTGCTCGTAGCCACCAAATGGATCGAGGACGGCACGGCGGAGGCGATCCTCGCCGCTCAGCTCGCCGAACTGCGCGAAAGGCACCGCCTCACCAAGAGCCTGCTCCATGGCGCGCGCTTCAACGCGGATGAACGCTGCATGTTCATCTGGCTTTTTGTTCCGGCCCCCTGGCGGCTCGAGGACTTCACCTCGGTCCTGCTTCAGCGCGGCGTCAAGGTGATGCCGGCCAGCGCCTTCGTGACCGGGCGCGATCCCGTCGAGCATGCGGTGCGCATCAATCTCGCTTGCGCGTCGTCACGCGACGAGCTTGCCGCCGCTCTTGGCGTGATCGCCCAGACGCTGCAGGAAAAGCCGCGCTCCGCCTTCGGCATGGCGTGAGGCGGCTACCGCACCGAGCGGATCACCTCGGCTATAGCCAGCTCGCGCGCCTCGTCCTTCGCGTTGCCGTCGGCCGCGTGCCAGGCGGCCGACAGGCAGCCATAAGCGATTGCGTGATCGAGGATGTGGCGCGGCTCCACGTGTAATACTCTCGCGAATACCCCGGCCATATGAGTGATCCGCTTCGGATCTAGGCACAGATCATCACGCTCCAGCGGATTGTAGAGCATGTTGGCGGCGTCGAAGGCGGGATCGCCGAGCACGCCCTTGGGATCAATCGCCAGCCAGCCGCGCGGGCCTTCGATGATATTGTCGTGATGCAGGTCGCCATGCAACGGACACAGGCGGCGCGGTTCAGCGACGAGACGTTCGGCAATCTCCGCCGCTTCGGCATAGAGGCCCGTACGCCCGATCGCGCGATCGGCCGCCGCTTTGCTGAAGAGGCTCTCGAAACGCGCCCGCAAAGGCTGGAGGTCGGCGGGAAAAGGCTGGTCGGAAGGAGCCGTCAGCTCGCCCAGCACGGAGGCGGCAATCTCCGTCGCCGCGTCATCACCCTCCCGGTCGAGCACAGCGCGCAGATGACGCTCGCCCGCATATTCGAGAAGCATGAAATTGCTCTCTCTGTCGATGAGGCGGACAGCGCCCCGGCCATCACGCCAGGCGAGATAGTGGGCGCCGCGTAGCTCGTCTTCGACATCGTCGAAGGGCTTCAGGTCCTTGACGATGGCATCAGCGCCAGCGCTGAGGCGAACCTTCCAGATGCGGCTCGAGAATGTCTCGGTCAAAAGCGTGGGCGCGCGCAAGCGCCAGCGCGCCGGAAACTCAGGCAGGGTCAATCTATTCGGCCGCCATCCTGGTGCCGGCGAGCGTCCGGATGGTCTTCTCGATGACGCCCTTCACCCGCTCGCGCTCCTCGCCGACGAGCGGCAGGCGCGGCGGCTTCACCCATTCGGGCGCGCCATAGACCAGATGCTCGGCGAGCTTGATGTATTGCACCAGCTTCACATGCGTATCGAGATGGAAGGCCGGTGTCATGATACGATAGAGCCGGCGCGCCTCCTCATAACGGCCGGCCTGGGCAAGGTCATAGATCGCCACACATTCGGCGGGCCACGCATTGGTCATGCCGGAGACCCAGCCGGTGACGCCCAACGCCACGCTTTCGAGAATGAGATCGTCGACGCCGCAGAAGACGCTGAAACGGTCGCCCAGCTCATTATAAATGTCGGTGACGCGGCGAATGTCGCCGCATTCCTCCTTGATGCAGACAATGCCGGGCGTGTCGATGAGCTCGCGCAGAACAGCCGGCGTCACATCGACCCCATAAGCGATCGGGTTATTGTAGATCATGATCGGAATATCGCAGGCGCCGGCCAATTCCTTATACCATTGCGCCGTCTCGCGTGGATCGCTCTTATAGGCGATGGAAGGAAACGCCATCAGGCCTTCGGCGCCAAGCTCCTGATAACGCCTGGCTGAAGTACGGCCCGCTTCGGTCGAGATCTCGGCAAGGCCGCTCAGGAAATGCACGCGGCCCGCCACCGCTTCCTTGCCGGCGCGCACCACCTTCTCCTGCTCGTCGCGGCTGAGCGAGGCATTCTCCCCCAGCATCGGCAGCACGATGACGCCCGAAACGCCATTGACGATGAGACGGTCGATGCTCTTCTGGGTGGCGTCGAGATCGATCGCGCCGTCCTTGCCGAGCTTCGTCGTCACCGCCGGAAACACGCCGCGCCAGTTGGTCATTCAGGTCTCTCCTGGATTGAGATCATCAAAGCCGCTCAGCCGTTGCGCCGCAAGGCCACGATATTGGTGTCCTCCGTATCGCCGTCGCGATGGAGGCTGCGCCAGGCGGCGGGCAAGCCTGCATCCCAGCGGCGGAAGTCCTCGACCATGCGACGGCCCTCGATCATCGGCAACTCGGCCATCGGGGGTATCACACGGCGCCATTCGGCATCATCCTCGGCATCGGCGACCACCGCCTTGGTGGACGGAATGAACGGCCCCCGGCACAGTATGTTGTCGCCCGTCAAAATATGCGGGATGAGCTTGCGGCGCTCGAAGGGCGACGGCAGATCGAACATCGCGCGCATCAGGCGCGGCATTACATTGGCGAGGCCGCAGATCGTGCCGCGTGCACCCGACGCCATGACCTGCGGCACTTGGATCTCGGTGCCGGTGAAGATCGACAGATGCGAGAAGCGGCGCAGCAGCGCCTCGGTGAAATCGACATTGCCGCCACTGTCCTTCACCCCGGCGATGATGCCGGGATAACGCTCGTCGAGCCGGCGAACGACGGTGGGCGTGACCGGCACGCCGCAAATGTCGGGGAAGTGATAGAGATAAAGTTTCAGATCGGCACGCGCGATCCGCTCGATGACATCGGCATAGAAGCGGAAGGTGCCGTCCTCGGTGATGCCGCCGCGATAGACGCAAGGCGGCATCAGCAGAACGCCCGCCGCCCTCTGATCGCAGGCATGGCGGGCGAGCGCCACGATATCAGGAATGGGCAATGCGCCGGCCGACACGATGATGCGGCTCGGATCGATGTGCTTGGCAACGGCCTCAAGGGCGCCGGTGCGGTGCGCGACGGAGAACTCAGCCCCTTCGCCCGTGGTGCCGAACAAGGTCACCCCATCACATCCCTGGTTCAGCAGCGCAGTGCAGCGCCGCTTCAGGCGCTCGATATCCGGCGCGAAGTCGGGCGTCACGGGCGTGGTGACGGCCACCACGAGACAGTCCGTTGCGGGCAGGCTCACTCTATCCGGCTCCCATCAATACGCGCCCTTCTTATCCCGAAACCGATGCTTCAGGAGCGCTTGTTTGATCAAGAGTAAGCACCAGCAGATCGCACATTGTCAACAATGTACTTGACGTGATGACCTTCGCAGAGGAAAACGGCCGTCATAAGAAAAGACGGGATCGAGGAACGGGAAGGCATGAAAGGCGCAAGCCAGAGTGGTCTCGATGCGCGGTCACTCGACTGGCGCGCCGCAGACATGCTGCGCCAGCAGATCCTGTCGGGGGGCTTCCCGCCCGGCCATCGTCTCACCGAAACGGTGCTCGCCAATGAACTCGATGTCAGCCGCGGCACCGTCCGCGCCGCTTTGCGCAGCCTCACTTATGAAGGCCTCGTCGCCCAGGTCGCCTATTCCAAATGGCTGGTCCCCGAACTCACGCCCGAGGATGCCAATGAGATCACCACGCTCCATGCAGCTTTGACCGGGCTCGCGGCGCGTCTCGCGGCCGAAACCGGTACTGTGGGACCGGGCGGAGACATGCCGATCCAGCTTGCCGAGGCGGCCCGCATGCCGCGCCTCGCCGAGCAGCTTCATGTGATCGGCCGGCAAATCCAGCGTTACCGGGCGGCCCTCGCCCTCCCCTTGATCGCGTCGGAAGACTGGTCGCCCTGTCTCGCCGCGATCGGCGCACGTGACGCGGCAACAGCCGAAAGCCTGGCGCGCGATCTGATCGCCGCCCGGCACCGGCCACTGCTCCAAAGCCTGAAAAGCGGAACAACCGCGCTCAATCATAAAACAGGAGGAAACCACCATGACTAGCAGACAGATCGTGCCGTCACGCCGCATCTCGCGGCGCACCGTGCTTACCGGCGCCGCCGCGGCCCTCGCCATGCCCTTCGTGATCCGGCCCGGCTTCGCCGCGCAAGCGTTCCGCGTTTCGACTCCCGGCACGGCGGAAGAGTGGCAATCGAAGGGGCTGGTGCGCTTCAAGGAAGCGCTCGACAAAGCCGCCCCCGGCGCCTTCGACGTGCAGATCCATTACAACGGCACCCTGTTCCAGCAGGGCACCGAGATCGAGGCGATGCAGCGCGGCAATCTCGAAGTCGGCATGATCTCGCCGCAGGATGTCGCCGCGATCATTCCGGACTATTCGATCTTCACCACCGGCTATCTGATGCGCGACGCCAAACATCTCGACGCTGTCTATGACGGCGATATCGGCGCCGAATACAAAGCCCGTGTCGCCAAGGATATCGGCGTGCAGATCGTGCGCAGCCAGTATCTCGGCACCCGGCATGTGATCCTGCGCCAGGCGCGCGAGGTAAGGGCGCCGGTCGACATGGCGGGCCTCAAATTGCGCATGCCGGGCTCGGAAGCCTGGCAGTTCCTCGGCAATGCGCTCGGCGCCAATGCGACGCCGCTCGCCTTCGAGGAAGTCTACCTCGCGATGCAGACCGGCACGATCGACGGGCTCGAAAATCCGCTGCCCGACGCGATGGCGTCGAAATTCTACGAAGTGTCGAAGCAGGTGGTGCTCACCGGCCATATGGTGGCCAATACCTTCTTCGCGGTCGCCAGCAAATTCTGGGACGGCCTTTCCGACGAGCACAAGAAAGCGATCGAGACGGCGGAAGCGGAAGCCAAGACGCTCAATGACGAAGGCGTCGCCGCGACCGAAAAGGACGCCGCCGCCTTCTTCGAAGGCAAAGGCGTCAAAGTCTCCACGCCCGATGTCCCCTCCTTCCGCAAGCAAGTGCAGAAGAAGTTCCTCGATTCGGACTTCGCCAAGACCTGGCCGCCGGGCCTGCTCGAGCGCATCAACCAGGCCGGCGCCTGATCATCACATCTCCGGTTTCCGCCGGCACTTGCGCCGGCGGAAATATCCGACCTCGCAAGGCTCACCTATGGAACGCTGGTTTCCCCGCTGGACGAGATTCGCCGAGCTCGTCTCGGCCACTGCCTTCGCGGCGATGTTCCTCGCCTTCATGGCGCAGATCATCAGCCGCTATGTGTTCAACCAGCCGCTGTCCTGGACGCTGGAGGTCTGCTCGATCGCCTATATCTGGGTGGTGTTCTGGTCCTGCGACATCCTGCTCAGCGAGCGCCAGCATATCGTATTCGACGTGCTCTACCAGAAGCTGCCGGTGAAACCGCGACGCGCCGTCGCCATCGCCAATACCGCGGCGCTCGGCATTATCTTTCTTGCCGCCCTGCCCGGCACGCTCGATTACATCGCCTTTCTGGCCCGGCGCCAGACCATGATCCTGAAAGCACCGCTCAACATCGTCTATTCCTGCTTCGCCATCTTCATGATCGCCGTCATCATCGGCGCGGCGTTGCGGATCAGGCGCCTCCTGTCGCCCAACTGGCAGACCCATCTCTGAAAGACCAATCCGCATGAGCTTCGCCGCCTATGTCATGTTCGCGCTGTTCTTCGGCTGGTCGTTCCTCGGCATGCCGATCGGCCATGCGATGCTCTTGTCGGCCTTCGTCTATCTGTTCATGACCGGCCAGGATATCGGCCTCGTCGCCTCGCAGAGCCTCAACGGCCTGTTCAGCAGCTTTGTCCTCATGTCGGTGCCTCTGTTCATTCTCTCGGCCGATATCATGAATGCCAGCAAGATCACCGACCGGCTGTTCGAATTCGCCAATCTGCTGGTCGGAAGGCTGCGCGGTGGCCTGGCGCATGTGAACATCGTGTCGAGCGTCATCTTCTCCGGCATGAGCGGCAGCGCACTCGCCGATGCGGCGGGGCCCGGCAAGCTCGAAGTCGACATGATGGTGAAGGCCGGGTATTCGCCGGGCTTCGCCGCGGCGCTTTCCACCACCTCGGCGATCATCGGGCCGATCATTCCGCCGTCGATCCCGATGGTCATCTATGGCGTCGTCTCCAACACCTCGATCGGCTATCTGTTCATGGGCGGCGTCATTCCGGGCCTGCTGCTCGGCCTCGCCCAGATGGGGGTGGTCGTCTATCTCGCCAGAACACGTAATTTCCCCATCGAGCCTGTGCCCACACGGGCACAGGCCATCGCCACCACAACCGGCGCCTTACCGGCCCTGCTGCTGCCCGTCATCATGCTCGGCGGCATCTATTCGGGCGCCGTCACGCCGACCGAGGCCGCCGCCGTCGCCGCCGCCTATGCCTTCTTCCTCGCCCTCTTCTGGTACCGAAGCCTCGACTTCAAAGGCATCGTCGAGGTGCTCGTCACCTCGTCGCGCTCGACGGCGGTGGTCGCCATCACCATCGCCGGCGCTTTGGTGATGAACTGGATCGTCGCCGCCGAGCAGATCCCGGAAGCGATGGGCGAATGGATGCGATCGCTCGATCTGTCGCCGATGATGTTCCTGCTGATGGTGAACATCCTGTTCCTCATTCTCGGCGCCTTTCTCGATACGATGCTGATGCTGCTCATCATCGTGCCGATGCTGATGCCGACCGTCGTCTATCTCGGCATCGATCCCGTCCATTTCGGCGTGACCTCGGTGGTCAACATGATGATCGGCCTCGTCACCCCGCCGATGGGCGAACTCGTCTTCCTGATCGCCGGCGTCTCCGGCATTCCGGTGGCGGCGATCGCCAAGGAGCTGTGGATCTTCCTCATCGTGCTCATCGCCCTGCTGTTCGTGCTCGTCTATGTGCCGGAGCTGACACTTTGGCTCCCGATGCAGATGGGCTACGAACCGGTGACCGCGCTCAAATGACACTCATCCGCCTGGAGAAACCCTGATGCCCGCCATGAAAGACATCGTGAATGGTGTTCCCCGCTATCGCCATTTCATCAATGGCCAATGGGCGGATGCGACCGTCAAGGAATGGATCGAGGTCGAGAATCCGGCAACCGGCGCCATCATCGCCACGGTGCCGAGAGGCTCCGCCGACGACGCCGACCGCGCGCTCGTCGCGGCGCAGGCGGCGCAGCCCGCCTGGGAGGCGCTGCCGCCGATCGAGCGCGCCAATCTGTTAAAGGCGCTGGCCCGCCTCATCCTCGAGAACCGCGACCGGCTCTCCCGCCTGGTCGTCGCCGAGCAAGGCAAGCCGCTCCAGGAGGCGCGGGGGGAAATCGAGGGCACCGCACTCTATCTCAACTATGCCGCCGAAGAGGCGCGCCGCATCACCGGCGACATCATTCCCTCCGACATGGCCGACGAGCAGATCTGGATCCAACGCGTCGCCCATGGCGTGGTCGTCGGCCTCACCGCCTGGAACTATCCGGCCGCCCTGATGGCGCGCAAGATGGGGCCGGCCCTCCTCGCCGGCAATACGATCGTTATCAAGTCGCATGAAGGCACACCGCTGTCGGCGCTCGAGATCGCACAGCTTTCGGCGCAGGCCGATTTCCCGCCCGGCGTGCTCAATGTGGTGAGCGGCACTGGTGAAGGTCTGGGCTCGGCCTTGGTGAAACATCCGATCCCGCGGCTCATCACACTCACCGGCAGCGTGCGTGCCGGCAAGGAGATTTTCCGCAGCGCCGCCGACGATCTGAAGCTCCTGCGCCTGGAGCTTGGCGGCAAGGCGCCGTTCATCGTGGCGGAGGACGCCGATATCGGGGCGGCGGTGCGCGCCGCCGTTTTGTCGCGCTTCGAGAATTGCGGCCAGATCTGCATCTGCAATGAGCGCATGTATGTGCATGAGAAGATCGCCGACGAGTTCCTCGAAAAATTCGTCAAGGCGGTGAAGGGCTTGAAGGTCGGCGATCCGCTGGCGATGGTCGATGTCGGGCCGAAGTTCAGTGGACCCGAGCTCGACAAGGTCGAGCGCATGGTGAAGGAAGCAGTCGCCTCGGGCGCCGAAATCCTCACCGGTGGCAAACGCCTCACCGAGGGCGATTATACGCGCGGCCATTGGTATGAGCCGACCGTGCTGTCCGCCACCGATAACCGCATGGCGATCATGCAGGACGAGGTCTTCGGGCCGGTCGTGCCGGTGATGAAAGTCACCGATTTCGACGAAGGCCTGAGGCTTGCCAATGAATCGCGCTACGGCCTATCGGCCTATGTCTTCACCAAGGACATGCGGCGCATGATGCGGCTCGTCCGCGAGCTCAAATTCGGCGAGATCTATGTCAACCGCCCGGGCGGCGATGCGGTGCATGCCCATCATGCGGGCCTGCGCCACAGCGGCATCGGCGGCGAGGACGGCAAATACGGGCTCGACGCCTATTTCCAGAAGAAGACGATCTATGTGAACTATGCCTGATGGGATAGTCTCCCGTCAGAGGATGCCTTGAAGCTCACCGACCGTCTCCAGCAATTCGGCTTCCGGCTGCCACGGCTCCGGCGCAGCGTCTGGCTTTCAGGCACGGCGCCCGAGATCGCGACGGCCTATCCGATTGTCGACCAGGCGCTACGGCAAAGGCCGGGCTATGGGCTTGTCCTCATCGCCGCGCCGGAAGCACTTCATGATCTGCGCCAGCTCTATCCGCATGAGATCGTGCTGCCCACGCCCAGACCACGCGCGTTGAAGAGATGGCAGGAAGCACTCGATCCCGCCTTGCACTTGGATGCGGCGAAAGCCCTGAACGCCGATGACATTGCTCATCAGCTGCCGGAACTTGCGGCCGAGACCCTCCCGGACATCGTGCCGCCGCTCGTGACGCGACTCGCCGGGCCACCCATCGCGGATGTCGACACGCTCAAACGCCGGCTCGACGCGCCGAAGACGATCCTGTGTCTCGGCAATGGTCCCTCTTCCGAGGATCCGCGCTTGGCGGAAATGCCCCATGACGCGCTCTTCCGGGTGAACTGGATCTGGCGCGCCCGTGGCTTCCTGACCGAGCCGGACATGGTGTTCACCGCCGATCCCGATCTGCCGACGGGCAAGAAGCAGCCGATCGTCATTTTCCCGAACCGCGAAATAGGACTTCCCCTCCTCTCCGGCTATTGCCGTCGTTTCTCGCCGCCCAAACGCAGCTATGGATTCTGCAGTGATTTGATTCCCGATCCTCTGCAGGGTCGCCTGCCGACCAATGGCGCTTTGATGATCGCCGTGGCCGCGGCGCTCGCGCCACAGCGCCTGATCATTGCCGGCATGGATCTCTACGCGCATGAAGCCGGGCGTTATCCGGGTGATGACAAGGCGGTCGACGGCTATGCGCGCCAACATGATCGTCACAGCGACCTCATGCTGATCCGCAAGGCGCTCGCCCGCCATTCAGGCGAGACGGTCATCATCGGCGAGCAGCTGCGCGCCGCGCTAGAGCACCGGACGTTCTCGTAGAACCGCTCCGGTGCTCTACCATTATTCTTGCGCATCGGATTATCCGAAAACCGCTTCGCACTTTTCGGTCCGATGCTCTCGATCAGGGCTGAGCCGCATAGGATTTGTAGGCCGAGGTAGCGAGCCAGCCGCAATCGATCGGCAAGGTCACGCCGGTGATCGCCGAGGCCATGTCCGAGCACAGGAACAGGATCGCATCGGCGACCTCACGCGGGGCGACGAAACGGCCGAGCGCCGTATTGTCGGTCACACGCTTGGGATCACGGGCGCCGGTGTCGATGCGCGCCTGCATCGCGGGGGTGAGTGTATAACCGGGCGCCACCGCATTCACCCTGACCCCATGCGGGCCCAGCTCGGCGGCGAGAATTTGAGTGAGCATGTCGAGGCTCGCTTTGCCCATCGCATAGGCTGGCTGCGCCGACGGCCTTATGCCGGTGAGCGAGCAGAGATTGACGATGCTGCCCGAGCCCCTGGCGCACATGGCCTTGCCGAAATGGCGGGACGCCAGCAAGGTGCCGCGGACATTGACCGCCTGAAGGCGGTCGAATTCGGCAATGTCCATGTCGAGGACACGCACGGCATTCTGCAAAAGCCCGGCGGAGTTGATCAAGGCATCCACGGCGCCAACGCGTTCCGCCAGCACCGCTATGTCCTTCTCGTCGGCCATGTCGACGCGCACAAAGAGACTGTCGGTACCCGACCGCGTCAGTTCATCGACGATCGGCTCACCGCGTTTCGCGTCGATATCGGCCGAAACCGTCCGCCAGCCGGTTTCGGCGAAACGGCGCAGCACCGCCTCGCCGATGCCGCTCGCCCCGCCGGTCACCAGCGCGGTGCGGCCGTCACTCTTGATCATGAAGAACTCCCATTGTCGGGTTTCGCCATCTCGGGCAGATGCGCGGTGGCGTTGAGGATATGCATGCGCAGGAGCGAGACGGCCCGCTCCACCTGGCCTGCACGGCACAGAGAGACGAGCGTCTGATGCTCGGCCTTGGCGGTGGCACGGCCGTCATAGCGGCTGATTTCCATGCGCAGATAGCGATCGATGTTCTGATGCACGCGCTCCAGCATGCGCAGGATGGTTGGCCGCTCGGCCGGGCTGTAGAGAGTGCGGTGCAGATCCCAGTTCAGCATGCCCCAGTTGCCGACATCGCTCGTCTCCATCAGCGCGATGAGGCGCGCCGCCTCGGACAGATCGGCGGCCGTCATTTGCGGAATGGCGAGCGCCAGGAGATGCGGCTCGAGCTGAAGCCGGATCTCGAACATCTCAGCCACTTCGCTGGCCGAGATCGGCGCCACCTCGGCGCCTTTCTGCGAGATCAGGATAACGAGGCCCTCGGCCTCGAGCTGGCGCAGCGCCTCGCGCACCGGGCTGCGGCTGACGCCGAGCTCCTGGGCGATCTGCTCCTGCTGCAATTTCATGCCGGCGCGATATTCGCCTTTGATGATGCGGCGGCGCAGCTCCTCGACGATCTGCGTGGCGATGGTGCTCTTGCTGATGGCCAGCATGCTCATGATGGATCAGTTTCTAAGCGCCGGCGCCTGGCCGCGCAACGATTATCACGATGCGGCCATCTCTTGAAAATCGCGACGACCAATGCAAGATAGAAGCATCATGATGATGTCCATTCTCCATTTCCAGACGGTCTTCCTGCGCGCCGCTTGAGCGCCTGCACCGGACATTGCGGTGTCCAGACCTGTCTCCAGCCGATCGCGCGCCGACCAGCGCGCCTATATGGCTGGCTCATGTAGAGAGACCATCATGCCTGATCACAGAAAGGAGCGCGTGCTCACTGCCGCGCAAATCGACCATTTCATCGCCCAGGGTTTCGTCCGCCTCGATGAGGCCTTTCCCCGTCTCCTCGCGGATGAAGGACGGGCCATTCTCTGGCGCGATACCGGCTGCGACCCCGACGACCCCACAAGCTGGACGAAGCCGGTCATACGTCTATGGGACTATGCCCAGGAGCCGTTCCGGCGCGCCGCCAATACCGAAACGCTGCACCAGGCCTTCGATCAGCTCGTCGGCGAGGGCCGCTGGCTGCCGCGCGGCAGCCTGGGCTCGTTTCCGGTGCGCTTCCCCTCGCCGGACGATCCGGGCGACGCCGGCTGGCATATCGATGTGAGCTTCATGGCGCCCGGCGGCGACGCGAACGACTTCATGAGCTGGCGCGCCAATATCGTGTCGAAGGGCCGGGCGCTGCTGATGCTGTTCCTGTTCTCCGATGTCGGCAAGAATGATGCGCCGACGCGCATCCGGGCCGGCTCGCACCACGATATTGCCCGCCGCCTGCGGCCGGCCGGCGATGCGGGACTGTCATTGCGGGAGCTGGCGGAGACCGGTTTCGCGGAAAGCGCGCATCGGCCTGAAATTCTGGCGACCGGACGCGCCGGAACGGTCTATCTCTGCCATCCGTTCCTGGTTCACGCGGCGCAGCCACATCAGGGAACACGGCCGCGTTTCATGGCGCAACCACCCTTGCTACCGAAGGGCGCATTTTCACCTGAAGGCATCTCCCCGGTGGAGCGGGCCATTCGCCACGCCCTGCCCTGAAAATGTCAGGCGCCCGACGGGGAATCGGGCGCCTGATTTCTGCATCAGGCGGTTGGAACCTGATGATCGGAAGCCGAAGAACCTGCGGTGCTGGTTGCTTCGACGAGGCATGGCAAAGCTAACACTGGAACTTTTCCCAAAGATGTCTCGAATGTTGCAGAAGATTTCAGCCCGCGGAGTAATTTTGCAGCCAGGCCGCGACGACAGATTGGGCCAATTCTGCCGGCCTACGGCCGTCCGTGGGCACAGATAGGATACCGTCCTGTTTCTCTTCCGCCATACGCCGGGCTTGGCGCAGGGTCCGCTCCACCTGGCCGGCGAGGCCCGAACCGGTTTCCCTCTGCGCCAGCCGCGCCAGAAGCGTATCCTCCGCCGCCACGAGGCGGACGACCGTGAAGCGCGCCTGAGGGATCGCCGCAAGGATCCAACGGCGGTCAAAGCCGAGATGCAGCATGACTCCCGACATGATCAGCCGGCGATGGCCAAGCGCGTGGTAGGTTGACCACAGCGCCGCCAGATTGAGGCTCGACACGTCCCGCGTGCCGGGCTTCAGCCTTTCGAGTTCTTCGGCGCTTGGCTTCGGATGGACCCGGTCGAGCTCGTCCGTCTCGATGATGGCGTGCGGCTTCCCCGCGGCGGCGAGCACCGCCCCGACCTCCCAGCACAGAGTGGATTTTCCCACCCCTGCCGGTCCGGTGACCAGAAGGATATCGACTTCGTCCTGCATGAGGATCACGCCTATCCGGATTCGCCTGTCCGCGCCTAGATCACGATGCCTATCTAAGGTCCAGGGCGCCGAAATCGACCACCGCGCGCAAGCCGGGCCGATTGTCCTCGAGCCGCACGTCGATCTCGTGAAGCTGAGCCACGGCCGAAACGAGAGAAAGGCCGAGCCCTTGTCCGGGCGTCGTGCGGCTGCGATCGAGCCGATAGAACTGATCGAAGACCCGCTCCCGCTCCGCTTCGGGAATACCCGGCCCGTCGTCGGCCACCACGGCCGTCAGACGCTCGCCGTCCCCCAGCTCCAGCCTGATGGTGGAGCCTGCCGGCGTATGCTTGATGGCGTTCTCCACCAGATTGGCCAGCATCTGGGTCAAGAGCTCCTCATCGCCCTTGAAGACGACCCCTTGCGCCACCGCGCTGCCGAGGGCCTTGCCTTCATCCTCGGCGACAGCGCGATAGGAATCCGCCAGCTTCTCGGCCACGGCAGAAAGGTGAACAGGCTTGAAGGCGGTCTTGCGGCTGCCGGATTCGATCTGCGCGATGCGCAGCAGGGCCGAGAAGGTGGCGAGGATGGAATCGATCCCGTCGATCGCCTCGCCGATGACAGTGCGATAGTCCTCGACCGACCGCTCGACCAGCACGCTCTCCTCCAGATGCTGGCGTAAGCGCGCCATCGGCGTGCGTAGATCATGCGCGATATTGGTCGAAACCTGCTTGAGCAACTCGAGCAAGGCCTGGTTGCTGTCGAGCATCTGGTTCAAATTCGCCGCGAGCTTGTCGATCTCGTCGGACGTATCGTAGACAGGGATACGCTCCTTGAGCTGGCCCCGCATGATCGCCTTGCTCGTCGCGTTGATGCGGTCGATGCTGCTGAGAAAGCGCTGGCTGATGACGATGCCGGCGAGAATGGACAGGACCAGCGCCAGGATGGAGGCCCAGGCGAAAGCTTCGTTGATCGCCCGCTGGGTGGCGATGGCGCCATAGCCGTCATCGCCCACCAGCAGAAACGAGCCGTCCGGCAGATGGCGGCCATAGGCGATCATCTCGTGGTCGCCGCGCGCCGGGACCTGCCCCGTCGTTGCCGTGTCGAGCGGTTCGGTTCGCCACCCCTCGAACGTCTTGATGTTGTCGATATTGCCGGCGAGCCTGCGGCCGGCCTGATCGCCGTAATAATAAAGGAAGGACCATTCCCCCTTGACGTCGGAGCGCGCATTCAACTCCTTCAGCAGATCGGCGGAACCAGAATCATCATATTCGTTCACGAGATCGGCGAACTCGACTTCGACGCCGGCACGGATCTGGCGGTCCAGCGCATGGCCCGATATCCAGCCGGTCACCAGATAGAGAATGAGAAAGGCTGTCGCGGTGACCACCGCATAGGCGGCGGCGAGGCGAAAGCTCGCGGTGCGTAGCAGCCTAAGCATCCGCCCTCAGGCAATAGCCGACACCGCGCAAGGTGCGGATCAGGGCCGTGCCGAAATCGCGATCCACCTTGGCGCGCAGCCGGCTGATATGGGTTTCGACCACGCTGGTCTGCGGATCGAAGTGAAAGCCCCAGACCTTCTCGAGCAGCATCGTGCGGGTGACAACTCGGCCGTCACTGCGCAGCAGGAATTCCAGGATCTTGAATTCCAGGGGCTGCAGGTCGATCCGGCGTCCGGCCCGATGGACCTCACGCGTCAGAAGCCGCATCTCGAGGTCGCAGAAGGACAGAACTGTCTTCTCCGGGGCGATCGGCGGACGCCGCAAGATGGCGGCGAGCCGGGCCAGGAACTCGACGAAGGCGAAAGGCTTGACGAGATAGTCATCGCCCCCCGCATCGAGCCCCGCCACGCGATCGTCGATGCCGTCCATGGTCGTCAGAAACATGACCGGCGGATGCGGCCCCGCCGCGTGCAGCGTCTTGACGATGCTGAGACCGTCCATGCCGGGCAGCATGCGATCGATGACCAGAGCGTCATATTTCCGGCTCGCGGCAAGCAGCAGCCCATCACGGCCATTGTCGGCATGCTCGCTCTCGTAGCCGTGCTCACGCAGCCCGCGGCGAATATAATTCGCCGTATGCTGATCATCTTCGATGATGAGAAGCTTCATGCCGCACCATTGTGCTTCTTGGTCTTGCGCATTGGCTTCCCGAAAACCGCTTCACAATTTTCGGGCCGATGCTCCAAAGCCGCCGACGCGTGGCGAACTATACAAGCCGGCCTGAGTTCCGCCCTACATACAATTTCGTAAGGATCGTTCCTTGTTTCCGCCGGACCGGGGGCGCCTCGTGAGGGCTCTCACCACCTCGACAGGAGTCCATCATGAATATCGCTGCTCTCCTTTTCGCCATGATCTGTCCGACCTCGGTGCCGCAACTGCGCATGATGGCCGAAGCGGCACTCAATGATCTGCGGCTGGCCAGGTTGGCGGCCGTGACCGTCGGCGAGATCGCGGCCGATTGGCTGAGCCTCAATCTGGGCTCGAGCCTCGTCGCGACAGCCTGGGTCCTGGGGGCGCTTCTCGCCGCGGCGCTGTTCCTACAGCTGACGCGCGAGCGCCGGGCGCCCGGAGGGCATTGGATGGTCGCAACATTCACCAATGTCGCCGCGGCGCTCCTGTCGCCGGCATTCTGGTCGATCGATCTGATCTGATCTCAGCGCAACTTGCCCAGCGCATCTGCTTCAGCTTGGCCTTCGATCGCCGGACCGGCGCCCAAGGCGTTCAGGAAAGCGTCCAGTGTTTCCGCCGACGAGGCAGGCTTGTAGTCATCGGCGGCGCCGCCGCCGGTGCGCAGCGCCAGATCGATGCTCCACGCATCGGCGCTGCGGCAGGCGACGGCCAGATAATCCCCCTTGTCCGGCCCGGCGATCGCGAATTCTCGGCAAAGCACCTGGTCGCCGCGATAGAAGGAACTGGTCATCGAGACTTCCTCACCCGCCTTGAGCCGAACCTTCTCGCCCGAAGGAAGCTTCGACAGGACAGCCGCCAGCTCGGGATCGGCGATGCCGGCGACCTGGTAGTAACCTTGTCCCGGCGCCCCGCCCGAGGCCAGCCAATAGCCGATTGCCCCGGCCGCCACGGCCAGGAACGAAGCGGCGATCGGCATGGCCCAATTGCCGAAAGGAGAGACGGACGGCGTGGACTTGCGCGGGCGCAAGGGGGTGACGGTGGCCGAAGCCGGCGCGGCCTTGCGGACCATCGCCTCGACGGCGGCCTTCAACTTGTCAGGAACCGGCTCATCCGTCCGCGCCTTCACGCTTTCGGCAGCCAGCGCGCTTGTCCGCGCGAACACGGCAATACGCCGGGCGAGATCCGGCCGGCCGGGCAAGATTTCGCCGAGCCGCTCCGGCGCCAGCGCACCGTCGGCATAGGCCATCAATTCCTCGTCGCTGAAATCGTCAGTCATCGATCTTAACCTTGTCCTGCGCCGATGAACGGCCCTGGGCATCGTTTATTCCGGTCGCCGCGGCAATATTCGCGCGGGCGCGCGCCAGGCGGCTCATCACCGTGCCGATGGGGATGCCCAACAGGTCGGCCGCCTCGCGATAGGAAAGTTCCTCAACGCAAACGAGGAGCAGCACCTCGCGCTGCTCGTCCGGCAGCTTTCCGATCGCCGCCCAGACATCCGAAAGCAACAGCCGGTGCTCCGGTGCCGTCCCGGCATCGCCGGTAAGCTTGCCTTCATAGAGCTCGATATCGTCTTTGGGACCGGCGGTGCGGTCGCGGCGCAACTGGTCGATCCACAAATTGCGCAGGATGCGGAACATCCATGCGTCAAATCGTGTGCCGGGCTCGAAGGAAGCGGCATTGGCGATGGCCCGCTCGCAGGCCAATTGCACGAGATCGTCGGCGGTGTCGGGGGCGCGACAGAGCGAGATCGCGAAACGCCGCAAATTCGGCAGAAACGCGATGAGCCGGTCGCCGAAATCGTCAGAAAGTCCCGCCATGCAATACCTGGAAAAAGTTGCCCGTCACCTGGAATAGTTGATCTTGCAGCCCGTTATCAATAAATCCTGCGGCTGACCGGATCGCATGACCTTGCCGTGAAGGCAAGCCCCGAGACGTTAGATCACGATCACTTTAGGCCGGATCGGCCTAAGTGATAAACGTGATCGGAATCTAATATTTGGCGCGTGATCGGACGGAAGACCGGCGTCCACTTTTCCGGATCACGCGCTGAAGGGTCAATGAGTGGAGAATGCGATGAACGAGCCATCCAGGCAGATCAAAAGATTGTGTGCCGTGCTATGCGGGCTGGCGATCTTCAGCATCGGCCCGTCGTTGTTGGGCAACGGTACAGACGGCTTCGGCCTCGTCAAACCCGCCTTCGCGGATGATGATGGTGACGATGGTGGAGACGACGGCGATGATGGGGACGACGGCCGCGGCGACGATGACGACGAGGCGGATGATGACGACGACGATGACCGGCCGAGCGCCGGCAGGTCGCGGACAAGAACCAACTTCAACAGCCGCAACCGTCCTTCCCGCGTCGAGCGGCGCCGGGTCGCGGCGCCGGCGCCCTTGCGTTTCGCGCGGGCCGAGCTGGTCGGGCGCGATCTCACGCCTGCCGCCCTGGCGCGCTTGACCCGCGATGGCTATGTCATTCTCGAGCAGGCGACGCTTGCCGAAGGGCGGATCGTCCATCGCCTGCGCATCCCTCGGCGCGTGACTCTGACCCAGGCACGGGCCCGCGTCCAGGCGGAGGCGCCGCAAGCGACCGTCGATCTCAATCACTATTACCGACCGAATATCGGCGACTCTTGTGGCGCCAGCGAATGTCTGGCGCGCCAAATGATCGGCTGGATGCCGGTGAACGACAACAATACCCAATCCTGCAACAGCAGCGGGATCCGCATCGGCATGATCGACACAGCCATCAATGCAAAGCACGACGCGCTGGCCGGCCGGCGGGTTGAAGTGAAACGGCTCGCGGCCACGACACTGCCCGCGTCCGGCCGACAGCATGGAACGGCCATCGCCGCGCTGCTCATCGGCGATCCCGATGGGCGCTCTCCGGGCCTTTTGCCGGGTGCCGAGCTGATCGCCGTCGACACATTCCACCAGCGGTCGGGCCAAGGCGATGTTTCCGACGTCTATAGCCTCATCAAGGCACTCGACTATCTCGAAAGCCGCGATGTGGCGATCATCAATATGAGCCTTTCCGGGCCGGCCAACAGCGTACTGGAAAGAGCCGTCAAGCGCCTGTCGGAAGAAGGCATCGTGCTGGTGGCGGCAGCCGGCAATGACGGCCCCAAGGCGAAACCCGTCTATCCCGCCGCCTATCCCGAAGTCGTCGCCGTCACCGCGGTCGACCGGCAGAAGCGTGCCTATCGGCGCGCCGTCAGAGGGCCGCATATCGATCTCGCCGCGCCTGGCGTCGATGTCTGGATCGCCGCCTCGGTCCAGGGCACGCGCACCCGCACTGGCACTTCATTCGCAGCCCCCTTCGTCACCGCCGCGATCGCGCTCGCCCGCAAGAATCACCCTGAGGCCCGCATGGAGGATATTCTCTCCAACCTCACGACGGCGGCCGAGGATCTGGGCGCACCGGGCCGCGACGATGTTTTCGGCTGGGGCCTGCTCAATCCGAAGGGACTGTGCGGCTGAAGGGGGTAGACGGCGCGGTCCCCCGCACGGGGGATGTCATTGCCCTGGATTTGCTGTCTGGTCTCTGAGAAGGTGACTGGCAAACGGGGGATGGATCAATGCGCACGGAAGTATCTCCGGATCAGCTTTCCGCCGCGATCGGCAAGATTTACGACAGTGCGGTCGAACCTGCCTTGTGGCCAGAAGCTCTCGAAGCGTGCTGCGGTCTGATCGGCGCAACATTCGGCGGCATTGACCTCTATGATCTGGAGAACCAGAAGAAGAGCTACAGCGCACGGTGGGGCGGCGACCCCTACTGGATGGATCTCCTGAATTCCAAGTATGCCAAGCTGGACCCGTTCTGGGAGATCTATCCCACTTTTGAGGTCGGCGATGTCGCCAATACGGCAATCCTTCTGGAGCGTTTGGGCGCCGATGAGGACGAAATCCGGCGACTTCCCTTCTTCACCGAATGGGCAGAACCTGCCGGCTATCACGACGTCGCCGCGGGCATCCTCCTGCGCAGCTCGACACGCAGCGGGACGTTCGAACTCTATACGCCGCCAGGCCGCGCTCCCGTCGGGCCGGACGATCTCGCCGTCGTTTCCCTGCTCACCCCTCATATGCGGCGTGCGGTCTCCATTGGCGACCTTCTAGGCATGCGTTCGCTTGCGACCTCGGCCTTCGAGACGATCCTCGAAACCCTGCTGGTTGGCGTCGTGCTGGTCGACGCGGCCGGGCGCATTCTCTATTCCAATCATTCGGCCCGGACAATGTTCAGCGCCGGCAAGCCGGTGCTGTCGCAGCGCGGCGTTCTGGCGGCGCCCGACATCAACGCGACCACGGCGATCAGAGAAGCGATCCATCGCGCGGCTCTGGATGAAAGCGAGCTTGGATATGGCGGCATTGGCGTGCCGATCAGGAGCCTCGACCCGCATTATCCCTTGCACTCCATCGCCCATGTGCTGCCGCTGAAATCGGGAATGTTGCGTCCCGGCCTCTCGCTAGGGGCCACAGCCGCCGTTTTCATCACACCGCTCGCGGAGCATGTGTCGCCTCCATTTGACGCTCTCGTGGCACTTTATGATCTGACGCCGATGGAAGCACGCGTGATGATCGAGATCGCGTCGGGCAAGAACCGCGCGGCATCCGCAGCCACGCTTGGCGTCGCCGACTCCACCGTCAAAACCCACCTCACCCGCGTTTTCGCAAAGACGAGAACCGCCGAGCAGTCGGAGCTGGCGAAGCTCGTGGCCAGTCTCACTTCGCCGGCCGTCGTCCGCCCCTGATCGGCAAATATCCCCCGCACGGCGGACGACAGATACCACTCGGTCAGACTACCGTGATCGATGAGGGAGGGGTTCTCATCGGAGTAGATCATGTTCGACATCAGGCCTGTTCGTCGGAACGTCGCGATCATGGCGGCGACACTCGCCGCAAGCTTGTCTTTCCTCAGCGTGGCGGAGGCGGGCGGCAAAGGCAAGCCACCCAAGATCGGAAACCAGCAGACGAGCCGTGGCAGTCACTATCAGGATCATCGCAACGACCACTATCAGGACCATCGATCAGGGGAGGACGATCGCAATTTCGGCGGCGCAGCCAGCTCGGGCATTCGAATCAGATGTATCCTTCCGTTTTGCGGCCATAGCTTCACGCCAAACGCGCCGCCACATTATCAAGATCACCGCAATGATCCGCCGCACTATCAAGACCACCGCAACGATCCGGTCGGAGGGCGCCCGCGACATCCCCGCGATCCAGGCTATCAGAACCCCTACATGCCGAACGGCAAGGCCAAGCGCGCTGCGCCGGTGAAGCACAAGAAGCAGCAGGTGAAAGCGGGGCGGAAGAAACGGCCTTCGTGAAAAAGAAAAAGTGAAGAAGGGCTTGGTCGTCCCAAGCCCTTCTCCGCCACCTTCGGCAAGCGCTCAGTTCTTTCGCTTCACCGATCCCTTGTTCGACCAGTTCTTTGAGTAGCCCGAAGAATTCGACGAGCTGTTGGAGGATCCGTTCGAGCTCGAATTCGACGAAGAATTGGACGAGCTGTTCGAGCTCGAATTCGACGACGAGTTCGAGGAGCTGTTGCCGGCCAGGATGATCTGGCCGGTCTTACCGGTCACGGCCTGCGTGCCCGGAAAGTCAGACTTGGCGAGCGTCACGGCGCCAGCCGCGCTCGCGCCAAGACCCAAGGCCAGGACTCCGGTGAGAATCGCTGTGCGTTTCATATCGCTTCCTTTCATCTGTTCGCGGGCGGCCTCATGCGCACCCGTGTGATGAACGGACGACCCCGCCCTCTATTCCCGCTATCGCTTGGCGCGCGCGAATTTCCGGTACCAGCCTTCACTGGCAAGCGTATTGCGGCGGATCCGCTCGCGCGCGGCAGTCTCCTCATGTTCCTCGGCACGCACGGCGAATGACGGCGTCAAAGCGGCATCGACGCGTTTGAACGGAATGACCTGAACAAGCGGCGTTCCCTTCTCCATTGTGTGCACGCCATCGTCACCGGTCGCGAGAAAAGGAAAATTGATCAACGCATGGTAATTGTCGGTGTCGACGACACCTGCGATGATCTCGAACGGCAGCGCGGGCCGGTTGAGCGGCGCCACAAAGAGACAGCTCCATCCCGGCGGCGTCACGATGGTCCAATAATTGTGGAACTTCATCGGCGGCCGGTCCGCCATCGGATGGCCCGCGATCTGATGACTGCCGTGGTTGCTGACCATCACCTTGTCGAACTCCCAGCCGGCCTCCACCGTCTTGCCGCCATCCTTGATCTCGAGCCGCGTCGTCGCCGCGAGCGGCAGGATGAAGCCCAGTGTCATGGCATCGAGGAATGGCATGCAGCGCTTGACGGTGAGGCCGTTATTGGTGGCCGAGACATTGGCGCCGTCGATGGCGGGCAGACGGCGGAACCAGTCCGGCAGGCTCGCCTTGGCCGGCACAGGTTCGGCGATCACGCCCTTGTCCTCAGGCGCGCAGACGAAGCTGATGACGGGGGCATCCGCCTCTGGCTCATTCTTGCTCAGGAAGCTCAGCACCTTGGCGATGGTCATTCGTCTCTCCTCCATTAGAGGCGAAACGGACCGATGGCCGTATTATTCCCGATTGCGCAGAAAGTCGCGAAAGGCGTTTAAAGTCTCAAGGCTGACATGATGCTCAATGCCCTCGGCATCGACGCGCGCGATTTCCGGGCTGATCCCCAAAGCACATAGGAAGCTCTCGACGACCTGATGACGTTCGCGGCTCTTCTCCGCCAGACCGGCGCCCGCGTCAGTGAGAAACACGCCGCGATAGGGCCGCTGCTGGATAAGCCCCTCGGCGGCAAGCCGCTTCAACATCTTGGCGACTGTCGGCTGCGCCACGCCCAGACGTTGTGCGATATCGACCTGGCGCGCTTCACCGCGATCGGCGATAAGGTCGGCGATCAGCTCGACATAGTCCTCAATGAGCTCGGTGCGCCGGTTGTGGCGCGTCTGGCGGAAGCTCTCCATATGAGTGTCGGCATCGACCAGAGTACTTTCGGGGACAGGTGCTTTCGTCGGTTTCATCATCGGTGATTCAGTAGGCTTCGCAATTAAAGATCATAGCCGCGGCTATAGGGTATTCTGTCATTTTCCGCAAATTATAGCCATTGCTATAATAACTCCCTTATGCTTCTATTGTTTGTAGGGGCTAAGAAAAAACGGGAGCGGTCATGCCGGGCTGGTTGCCATTCGATCTCAAACGACGGGGATTCATCGGGGCGGGTTTTCTGGCCGCCAGCGCTGCGGCTTTCGGCGCCAAAGGAGCGCTCAGCCAGGGCGAACAAACATCCGGGCATCAGGGCCATCAGGCGCCAGCCGGCGGAACGCCTACCTATGACACCACCAATCACATGAACGCCCATGGCGAAATGATCACCATTGGCGATGTCGACCCGGCGCGAAACGGTTTCGATCCCACCGCCATGCTGACCGACTGGGAGACGGGTGAGGTTTCCACCCTTCCCGACGGACGCCGGCTGCGCACCTTCCAGGTGACTGCCGAAGACAGGGAAATCGAAATCGCGCCCGGCGTGATGTTCCCAGCCTGGACCTTCAATGGCCGCGTGCCCGGCCCGGCACTGCGCGCAACGGAAGGCGACCGTGTGCGCGTCGTGTTCAAGAATTTCGGCTCGCATCCGCATTCGATGCATTTCCACGGCTTCCATGCGGCGCGCATGGACGGCATTCCCGGCGCCGGCCTCGTGCCGCCGGGCGGCGAATTCGTCTATGAGTTCGATGCAAGGCCCTATGGCTGCCATCTCTATCATTGTCACGCGCTGCCGCTGGCGCGCCACATCCACAAGGGCATGTACGGCCTCTTCGTCATCGATCCCGATCCGGCGCGGCATCCGGAGATGGCGGCGGTCGCCAGCTCTCGCCTCCTCGGCACGCCGGAAAATGCCCAATGGCAGGAAATGGCGATGGTGATGAACGCCTTCGACACGAATTTCGACGGCGAGAACGAGTTCTATGCCTGCAACACCATCGCCCATTGCTATGCCAAGCAGCCGATCAAGGTGGTGCGCAGCCGGCCGGTGCGCATCTATCTGGTCAATGTCACCGAGTTCGATCCGATCAATTCCTTCCATCTGCACGGCAATTTCTTCGACTATTACGATCAGGGGACGACATTGACGCCGACGCTCAAGACCGTCGACGTGATCATGCAATGCCAGGCGCAGCGCGGCATCCTCGAATTCACCTTCGCCGAGCAGCCTGATCATGAGCCCGGCCTCTACATGTTCCATGCGCATCAGTCGGAGTTTACCGAGCTCGGCTGGATGGGCATGTTCGATGTCGTGGAGGCGCTGTCATGAGCGTCGAGCAGACCTCATCCGTGCCCCCCGCCCGGCCGTGGCAGAAGCTTTTCTGGGTGCTGGCGCCGCTCGTCGTTCTCGGCGTCGCCCTGTGGTGGCTCATTGCCGGCAATCTTCTCGGCAGCTTCAGCAACGGCGCGCCGCCGGTCGAGAATCTCACCGTCGAACGCACCATCCTCGATCAGAACGGCCTGCGTCTCCTGGTCAGGGGCGGCGGATCGGAGGCGATGAAGATCGCGCAGGTCCAGGTCGACGCCGCCTATTGGCGCTTCACGCAGGATCCGCCCGGCGCGATCGAGCGCGGCGCCTCGGCCTGGATCGCCATTCCTTTCCCGTGGGTGCTGGGTGAGGCGCATAAGGTGACCTTCGTCACCAATACGGGCGCCACTTTCGAACACGACATCCCCGTCGCGGTCGAAACCCCGCAAGGCTCCTCGCTCAATTTCACCGCGCAGGCGATGCTCGGCGCCTTTGTCGGCATCGTGCCGGTGGTCATCGGCCTCATGTTCTATCCGGCCCTGCGCGGCGCCGGTCCGCAGGTGATGAATTTCCTGCTCGCCTTGACGGTTGGCCTCCTCGCCTTCCTGTTCATCGACACGATGGAGGACGCGTTCGAATTCGCCGGGCGCTCGGCGACGATTTTCCAAGGGCCGATGATGGTTCTCATCGCCGCGGCGGCGAGCTTCATCCTGTTGCTCGGTATCTCACGCAGGCAAGGCCAGCCGAGCGGCCTGGCGCTCGCCACGTTCATCGCCATCGGCATCGGCCTGCACAATCTCGGCGAGGGCCTCGCCATCGGCGCCGCCTTCGCCGCGGGTGCGGCCGGCTTAGGCACCTTCCTGGTCATGGGCTTCACGCTCCACAACATCACCGAAGGCATCGGCATCGCGGCGCCCCTGCTCAAGATCAAGCCCTCACTGGCGCGCTTCGCCGGGCTTACTCTCATCGCCGGCGGTCCGGCCGTGATCGGCATGTGGATGGGCAGCCTCGCTTACGCGCCACATTGGTCGGCACTGGCGCTGGCGATCGGCGCCGGCGCCATCCTGCAAGTCATCATCGAAGTCAGCGCCTTCCTCGCCCGTTCGTCGGACGATCCGGTCAAAGCTCTGATGACGCCGGCGACCCTTGCCGGCGCGGCCGTGGGCCTCGCCCTCATGTATGGCACGGCGATGCTGGTTAAAATCTAAACTGACGCCGCGTAGCGGTCGGGCGTGTAAACCATTCCGGCAGGCCGAGGTGAGGGCGCCAACCAATCTGGGCTAGATTCCCGGCCTGCATGGCAGACGACAAAGCACATTTCGGATCTGAGAGCGCCCGTCTGAGAGCGCTTGAACGTTACGACATCCTGGACACGCCGCGCGAAGAGCCCTTCGACCGCATCGCGCAGCTGATCCGGGCGATCTTCGGCGTGCCCATCGGCATCGTCTCGATGATCGACGCACACCGCCAGTGGTACAAGGCCGCGACCGGCATGGCCAGCAGCGAAGCCGATCTCAAGACCACCTTCTGCCGCTTCGCCCTCACCGGCACCGCACCGCTCATCGTGCCCGACGCCACGTGCGACGCACGGTTCTCCGACAATCCGCATGTCGTCGGCGCGCCACATGTGCGCTTCTATGCCGGCATGCCGCTGCGCACCAAGGACGGGTTCAATATCGGCACGATCTGCGCCATCGGTCACGAGCCCAAGGAATTCAGCGCCCAGCAGGCGGAAATCCTGGCCAGGCTCGCCGACATCGTCATGGACGAGCTGGAATTGCGCCAGCGCGCGGCGACCGACAGCCTGACCGGCGTCCTGTCGCGACGCGCCTTCAAGGATGAGGGCGGCCGCATGTTCGCGCTGGCACGACGGCACGACCAGCCGCTCGCCGCGCTGATCCTCGATATCGATCACTTCAAGTCGATCAATGACAGCCACGGCCATGCGGCGGGCGACAAAGTCATCGCCGATGTCGCCCGCGCCTGCCAGGCGCAATTGCGCTCGACCGATCTTATCGGCCGGCTCGGTGGCGAGGAATTCGCCGTCTTGCTGCCGCATACCGACCACGCGACAGCGCATGCGATCTCAGAAAAGGTCAGGTTGGCGGTGGGGCGACTCGAATTCGGCACCGGCCAGAAGGTCACGGCGAGCCTCGGCGTGGCGGAGCTCGCCGGCAGCGATGACGATCTCGACACGCTGCTCGCTCATGCCGACAGCGCCATGTATGAAGCGAAGACGGCCGGACGCAATCGCTGCATCCTGTGGAAAGCGCCGACGATCGAGAAGGCGCCGCGCCGGCGGGTGCTGAAGGCCGGTCGTATCCTCTTCAATAACCGTACCTCGATCATCGACTGCACGGTGCGCTCGCTCGCCAAGGATAGCGCTGGTCTCGACGTGTCGAACGCCGTCGGAATTCCGCAACGTTTTACCTTGATGATCATGTCCGACAATCTCGAGACGACCTGTCGGATCGCCGCGCAGACCGAAAGACATCTCGAAGTCGAGTTCGGCTGATCACATTATCAATCGTCTCTGGCCGATTCCCAACCATGCGTCGGTGACTGGGGCCAGCCTGCGGGCGAGTCCTCCCATTCTTCCTGACGGCCATAGGGCGTCATGTCGAGCAGGTGCCGGAAGCCCGACGGTTCGACACCGCGGCCATTGGTGAAATAGGTACGATATACTGCGCTCTCCACGTCGCGGAAAAAGACGCTGATGCCGAAGTCTTCGTCGCCTTCGTAGCCGACGCCCATATCGGCGTTGAACGAGGATCCCGCCGACGAAAAGAATGGGACGGCCCACCGCTTGCGCCGGCGAGGCGCGGATAGGGAGCCCGCGCGACAGCTACGAGGCTCGTGTCGCGGGCGTGGAGATGGGCCAGATGCCCGATATCGTCGATGCGGCGGGCGCAGCCGGCGCAGGCGCTCGACCAGTCGGGAGCAAACATGAAGTGATAGACAATCAGTTGCCGGCGTCCCGAAAAGAGTCCTGCGAGCGAAACCTTTCCTCGCGCTCCAGTGAAGACATAGTCGCGATCGAGCCGGACCATCGGCAAGCGGCGGCGCTCGGCTGCCAAGGCATCGAGTGTCCGCGTCGCCATTTTTTCTTTCGCCAGCAGACATGCGCAGGCTTCCCGCCAATCAACGGGCGAGGCGACAGGCGGCATGGCGAAAGGTTTCCCTCTCATGCGGTCAGCGGGAGCCACAAAGTGAGCCCGCCTTCACCGGTTCGGGGATCGAACAGCGGATTGTGGCGCTCGATGATGGGTGAATCAGCGAGCGTCAGGCCATGCGCGGAGAGACCTTCATTCCAGATCGCGGAATAGGTTTCATAGAGGCGCGACACATGGCCACGATGCTCGAACACCGCATATTTCCGCGCCGATATCTCAACCCTATGCAGCCCACCCGGAACCTTGGCGAAACGGGAAACCTCGGCCGCGCAGACATAGTTGAACTCCCCATCGTCATCGGGCGCCTCGGTCACGCCGATGGGGATGCCGTCGAGCTTTTCGGGAATGGCGTCATAGTAGGTCATGAACCGCTGCCACTGGGCCGGGATGCCGATCGTCGTCGAGAAGGAGAAGATTTGCGCGAGGCCGATCGCGCGCACCGGCCCGGCGTCGATAATGCGGGGAGCGGCCACGGTGCCCGGCGCCCCGGCCTTCAGCTCCAATGGCACGACGATTTCAAGACCAGTGAGACTGCCGCTGTCGCGCACCGTCTCCGGGGTCTTGCCGAACTGCTCGCGAAAGGCGCGGGTAAAGGCCTCGTGCGACCCGTAGCCCGTATCGAGCGCCACCGCCAATATGTCCGGCGCACCGCCGGCAAGAGCGCGCGCCGCTTCACTGAGACGCCGGGCGCGCAAGTATTTCATCACCGGATGACCGGTCGCCATGCCGAATGCATTGGCGAGATGCGCGCGGGAGACTCCGCAAGCCCCGGCAATCGCGTTCAGCGTGAGGGGCTGGCGCAAGTTGCGCTCAATGACCCAGAGCGCATTATCGGCAAGTGGCATGGCATCTCCTCCACGCCGCCGGTTTAGCAGGAAGCCACTCCCCGCCGCTTGATCGTTCGTCCAGTCAGCGGATCAAAAAACGACCACGCTGCGGATCGACTTGCCCTCATGCATCAGATCGAAGGCTTCATTGATGCGTTCGAGCGGCAGCGTGTGGGTGATCATCGGGTCGATCTCGATCTTGCCGTTCATATACCAGTCGACGATCTTCGGCACGTCGGTGCGCCCACGGGCCCCACCGAAGGCGGTGCCGCGCCACACACGGCCGGTGACGAGCTGGAAGGGCCGCGTGGCGATCTCCTGGCCGGCGCCGGCAACACCGATGATGATCGATTCACCCCAACCCTTATGGCAGGCCTCGAGCGCGATACGCATCACCTTCACATTACCGATGCATTCGAAGGTGTAATCGGCGCCACCGCCGGTCAGCTCGACCAGGTGAGCGACGAGATCGCCCTGCACTTCACTCGGATTGACAAAATGCGTCATGCCGAAGCGCTCGCCCCAGGGCTTGCGGTCATTGTTGAGATCGACGCCGACGATCATATTGGCGCCGGCGAGGCGCAGGCCCTGGATGACATTAAGCCCGATGCCGCCGAGACCGAAGACGATGCAGTTCGAGCCCGCTTCCACCTTGGCGGTGTTGATCACCGCGCCGATTCCGGTGGTGACGCCGCAGCCGATATAGCAGATCTTGTCGAAGGGCGCGTCGCTCCGGACCTTGGCCAACGCGATCTCGGGCAGCACCGTGTGGTTGGCGAAGGTGGAGCAGCCCATATAGTGATGCACCATCTTGCCCTTGTAGGAGAAGCGGCTGGTGCCGTCGGGCATCAGGCCCTTGCCTTGCGTGGTGCGGATCTTCTGGCAGAGATTAGTCTTAGGATTAAGGCAGTAGTCGCACTCACGGCATTCGGGCGTGTAGAGCGGAATGACATGATCGCCCTTCTTGAGCGATTTGACGCCGGGGCCGACATCGACGACGACGCCGGCGCCTTCATGGCCCATGATCGCCGGGAAGAGGCCTTCCGGATCGGCGCCGGAGATCGTGAACTCGTCGGTATGGCAGATGCCGGTGGCCTTGATCTCGACCAGCACCTCGCCCTCGCGCGGTCCTTCGAGGTCGACCTCGACGATCTCAAGCGGCTTGGCCTTTTCGAAAGCAACAGCGGCGCGGGTCTTCATATCCACGATTCTCCTTCATTCGATCCTGGCATCGGTCTAGCCCGGCCGGACGGCCAAGGCCAGTCCCGATCGACTTCAGGCTTTGAGCACGCCCTTGGCCTTCGCCACATGGGTGGCGATGAAATCCATGAGCGGCGGCGACAGGCAGTCATAGGGATCGAGACCAAGCGTGCGCAAGCGCGCGCGGATCGCCTTCATCTGATCGGGAGGCGTGCCGGATTCGATGATGGAGGAGACGAAGGCCGCGAATTTGGGCGGCGACCAGCCCTTTTCGGCGGACAATTCGGTGTGGATGAAATCGAGGCCGTAGAAAGGGTGCTTGGTGTTTTCGACACGGCCATACATGTGGACGCCGCAGCCGGTGCAGGCGTGGCGCTGGATCGCGGCGCTGGCGTCGATCACTTTCAGCTTCTGGCTGTTGGCGGTAACGCTCAGACTGTCGCGCGGAACGACGGCGACGACGGAGAAGGTAGCCCCCTCCGGCTTCCAGCATTTGGTGCAGCCGCACGCGTGATTATGGGCGCTCTGGCTGGTGACCTTCACGGTCACCGGATCCTTCGCGCATTTGCAAGCGAGCGTGCCGCCGGAGAATTTACGTCCCGCCGGCTTGAAGCCTTTGTCGACGGATGGATGAATGGCAACTGGCATTGAACTCCTCCCTGGTCGATGATTCTTAATAAAGGAGAGAGGCCGGATCGGCCTCCCATTCATCATGCACTTTTCGGAATTCGTGACCTGCGACGTTACTGCGCAAACCGGCGCGCAGCAAGGCTGCCTTACAGTCTGGCGGCCACCGACTTGGTCTCGGTGTAATGCTCCATGACCTCCTTGCCCATCTCACGGCCCCAGCCCGACTGCTTGTAGCCGCCGAAGGGCCAGGCCGGGTCGCCGTAATTATGGGTGTTGATGCAAATGGTGCCGGCCTTGATCTTGCGCGCCATCATATGAGCCGTTTTCAGATTGCGGGTCCATACGCTCGCCTGCAGTCCATATTCAGTATCGTTGGCGAATTTGGCCACCGCTTCGAGGCTGTCGTCGTCGAAGGACTGGACGCAGACCACCGGCCCGAAGATCTCCTCGCGCACCACCCGCATGTCGCGGTTAGTCTTGGCGAGCACCGTCGGCTCGACGAAATAGCCCTGATTGCCGGCAATTTTGCCGCCGGTCACCACCTCGGCCCCTTCCTTGCGACCGGACTCGAGGAAACCCTTGACCCGGTCATGCTGCTCCTTGGAGACGAGCGGCCCCAGATTGACGGTGGGATCAAGACCATGGCCGATCTTGAGCTTGCCCGCCGCCGCGGCGACGCCGGCGACGACCTTGTCATAGACCGATTTGTGGGCGAAGAGCCTGGAGCCGGCGGTGCAGCACTGGCCCTGATTGTAGAAGATCGCATCCGCCGTGCCGGCGATGGCGAGGTCGAGATCGGCGTCGGGGAAGACGACGGCCGGCGACTTGCCGCCAAGCTCGAGCGACACGCGTTTGAGATTGCCCGCCGCCGCCCTGACGATGATCTTACCGACCTCGGTCGAGCCGGTGAAGGCGACCTTGTCGACATCGGGGTGCTCGGCAAGTGCTGCGCCCGCCGTCTCGCCGTAGCCGGTGACGATATTGACGACGCCATCCGGAATGCCCGCTTCCTGGATCAGCTCGCCGAAACGCAGCGCCGACAGCGGCGTCTGCTCGGCGGGCTTGAGCACGATGGTGCAGCCGGAGGCCAGCGCCGGCGCCAGCTTCCAGGCCGCCATCATCAGCGGGAAGTTCCACGGGATGATCTGGCCGACGACACCGACCGGCTCGCGCAACGTATAGGCATGCCAGTTGCCGGGGCTCGACACCTGAATGGTCTCGCCATTGAGGCGCGTCGCCCAGCCCGCCATGTAACGGAACATCTCGATCGAGCCCTGAACATCGCCCTTGCGGGCATTGGTCACCGGCTTGCCATTGTCGAGCGCTTCGAGCTCAGCGAATTCATCGGCATATTTTTCCAGCAGATCGCCGAGCTTCCAGACGATGCGCGAGCGCTCGCCGGGCGACATGCGCGACCACGGCCCGCTCTCGAAAGCGCGGCGCGCGGCCGCGACCGCGAGATCGATATCGGCTTTGTCGCCGAGCGGCACGTGGGCGATGATCTCCTGGGTGGCGGGATCCTCGACCTCGAAGGTCTGGCCGTTCTGGGATTGAACCCATTTGCCATCGATCAGGATCTTGCGGTTCTGGCCCAGGAATCCACTCAGCGCGGATCCCAGCAGCGGCTTGCGGACAGCGATATTCATGACAACCTCCCTAACGGATCATGTGAACAGTACGTTATAGTCAATTGAAAATAACGACAGGCAAACAAACAGGAACGGAAACCGGCCCTGTTCGCAATTTCAGTGCATGGCGCCGTGGCCGCCCGCCGGTTCGGCGCCGAGATCGATCAGCTCGCTCATCTCGGCGAGCGCCTCCTGCGACAGCGAGAAGCTGACCTCGAAACCATCGGACGTGCGCAGGGAAAGTATCCGATGCGAACTGCCCGCCGCGGCCTCGAGATTGCACTCGGCGAGCGGGAAGACGAATCTGAGATTGGGGTCGCGGCTGCGCGCCTGCAAAGCAGCGCTGAGCAAACGCGGCAAGGTCATGGCCAAAGCACCGGCCTGCTCGGCCGAGATGTTGAGATCACGGGTGGCGCCGGCATCGTCGCAATAGGACAGGCGGATGGCTTCGCCGTCACCAGAGACTTCGCAAGAGGTAAAGTTCGCAACGGTCTGGGTTTTGCTCATCAGGGCACTCGCTATGCCCAATAGACCATAACGAACGCGCGGCTGCAAGCCGATCAGGCGCGCTTCAGCCGTTTGCTCTTGCCGTTGATCTCGGCGTCGAGTGCGGCGACATGACTTTCCGCTGCGGACATTGCGGCCCGCTCGATGGCGCGGTAGCGCGAGATGATGGTCAGTCCGAGAGGCGTCAAGGCCGCGCCGCCGCCCTTCTTACCGCCGCTTCTCGGAATGACGACGGGTTCACCAAAGATCGAATTGAGCTCGTCAATCAACTCCCAGGCGCGCCGATAGGACATGCCGAGCGCGCGGCCGCTGGCGGCAATGGACCCCAGCGAGGCGATCTGCTCGAGAAGCTGGATCTTGCCAGGACCGAGCCGGTGCTCAGGGTCAAAGTCGATGCGAATGCTCAGATTGGCCAATTGGTGCTCCTTGGCATCATATTCCTGCGAAGTTCGCGTCAGGTCCAGACCAAATCGCACCAATCGCACTATGTTCTGTTTTGCAGCCTCGTTATTTTCAATTGGGACTAACGTCGCCTTGTCGTAATTCCTGGTGGGGTATAACGTTGGGGCGGCAAAAACCATGGGAGGTCCCGCTATGCTCGCCCAAGCCCTGAAAGAGATTGAAAAAACCGTCGCCATCCGGCCGCGCTATGAGAACTTCATCGGCGGCAAATGGGTGGCCCCGGTCAAAGGCCAGTATTTCGAGAATATCAGCCCGATCACCGGCAAGAAGGTCTGCGATGTCGCGCGCTCGACCGCCGAGGATATCGAGCTCGCCGTCGATGCCGCGCATAAAGCACGCGAGAAATGGGGCAAAACCGCGCCCGCCGAACGGGCCAAGCTCCTCAACAAGGTCGCCGATGTGGTCGAAAGCCGCCTCGGCCTCCTGGCGCTGGTGGAATCGATCGACAATGGCAAGCCGATCCGTGAGACGACCCACGCCGATCTGCCGCTGGTGGTCGACCATTTCCGCTATTTCGCCGCCTGCATCCGCGCTCAGGAGGGTGCCCTCTCGGAGATCGACGACGACACCGTCGCCTATCACTTCCACGAGCCCTTGGGCGTCGTCGGCCAGATCATTCCGTGGAACTTCCCGATCCTGATGGCGACCTGGAAGCTCGCCCCGGCGATCGCCGCCGGAAATTGCGTCATCCTGAAGCCCGCCGAACAGACGCCGATGGGCATCATGGTGCTGATGGAGCTCATCGCCGACATCTTCCCGCCGGGCGTCATCAACATCGTCAACGGCTTCGGCATCGAGGCCGGCAAGCCCCTGGCCCAGAACAAACGCATCGCCAAGGTCGCCTTCACCGGCGAGACCACGACCGGCCGCCTCATCATGCAATATGCGTCCGAGAACATCATTCCGGTGACGCTCGAGCTGGGCGGCAAGTCGCCGAACATCTTCTTCGCCGACGTGATGGCCGAGAACGACGATTTCGTCGACAAGGCACTGGAAGGCTTCACCATGTTCGCCCTCAATCAGGGCGAGGTGTGCACCTGCCCGAGCCGCGCGCTGGTACAGAAGTCGATCTACGACAAGTTCATGGAAAAGGCGCTGGCGCGGGTCAAGAAGATCAAGCAGGGCCATCCGCTCGACGCATCGACAATGATCGGCGCGCAGGCGTCGAACGACCAGCTCGAGAAGATCCTGTCCTATTTCGACATCGGCCGGAAGGAAGGGGCGAAGGTTCTCGCCGGCGGCGACCGCAACGTTCTCGAGGGCGAATTGAAGGATGGCTATTACGTGCATCCGACGGTCTTCGAAGGCACCAATAAGATGCGCATCTTCCAGGAGGAGATCTTCGGACCGGTCGTGTCGGTGACGACCTTCGACACGCCCGAGGAAGCGCTCGCCATCGCCAATGACACGCTCTATGGCCTCGGCGCAGCGGTGTGGACGCGCGACATAAACCGCGCCTATCGCTTCGGCCGCGCCATCCAGGCCGGGCGTGTGTGGACCAACTGCTATCATCTCTATCCCTCGCATGCGGCTTTCGGCGGCTACAAGCAGTCGGGCATCGGGCGCGAGACGCATAAGATGATGCTCGATCACTATCAGCAGACCAAGAACATGCTGGTGAGCTACAGCCCGAAGGCGCTGGGTTTCTTCTAACCTCGCGCCGAAACACTGACCGAAGGAGAGGGCCGCCATGGAAGCGCACACGATCGAACGTGTTCTCGCCACCGAGGCGGCTCTCGACCTGATCGGAAGACTTAAGGACAGGCACGGGCCATTGATGTTCCATCAGTCGGGCGGCTGCTGCGACGGCTCGGCGCCGATGTGTTACCCACTGGGCGAGTTCCGGGTCGGCGGCAGCGACGTCAAGCTCGGCGCCATCGGCGGCTCGCCCTTCTATATGAGCGCGGCGCAATTCGAATATTGGCAGCACACCCAGCTCATCATCGATGTGGTAAAGGGGCGCGGCTCCGGCTTCTCGCTCGAGGCGCCGGAAGGCTTTCGTTTCCTGACCCGCAGCCGCGTCTTCAGCGACGAGGAAGTTGCCGGGCTCCCCGCCGTCGTCTCGGGATCAGCCGACGCCTGATCAGCCCGCCGGCATTTTCCGCGCGACCGCCGCGCGCAGACGCATCGCCAGAACCACGACCAACGGCCATAGCCGGGCCCGCCTCGGGGGCTTTACCCGCGCCGCCCGCAACTGCGATACGGCCTTTCTTTCCAGCTCTTCCAGATGCCGTAGCGGGCCCATCGGGTTGACGTCATACATGACCTTGCCTCCTCTATGCAGAGCAAGGTAGGAAGCGGCCGTCAGGCAACCGTCATGAGCACCGTCAAGGCACCGCAAATTCAGCATCTCACGCCCTCGGGAAGCGGCCTCGAAATCCGGCTTCTGGGCCCGATGACGGCTCAATCCGACGGCCAGGCGGTCCCCCTCTCAGCCAAAAAGGTCAGGGCGCTCCTCGCCTATCTGGTGCAGCGCGAAGGTGTCGAAGTTGCCCGTACCGTCCTCACCGGCCTGCTGTGGGGCGAGCGCGGCGAGGCGCAGGCACGCGCTAGCCTGCGGCAATCCCTTTCGGACCTGCGCGCGGCATTGGGCCATACGGCCGATGCGCTCGTTGCCAGCAAAGACTCCATAACATGGCAGGCCGGTGCCGCGTGGCTCGATACAAAGGTCCTCGAGCTCGCGGCAAGGAGCGATGACGACGACCACCTCCGGGCCGCCACCGGACTTTATTGCGGAGACTTTCTCGAAGGATTGGCGATCGATGAGCCTGGCTTCGAGCAGTGGCTCAGCAGCGAACGCGAACGTTACCGCCTGCTTGTCGCGACGATATATACACGGCTCGCGAGATCGGCGGAGGATGCCGGCAGGCTGGAAGAGGCGATTACCCACGGGTTGAAGCTCCTCCAGCTCGATCCGCTTCAGGAACATGTGCACCGCATGCTGATGCGCCTCTATGCGGCACAGGGGCGGCCCGATGCCGCGCTGGCGCAATATGAGCGCTGCGAGCGTGAGCTGGCAAACCAGCTCGGCGTCAGGCCCGATGCCGAGACCGATGCGCTGATGCGCGCGATCAAAGCACGCCGGCGTGAAACGCCGGCGCGGACCGAGTCCGAAGCCAGCCATGCCCTCCCTGGCAAGCCCTCCGTCACCGTCCTTCCCTTCGCCAATCTGTCGAGCGATCGCGAGCACGGCTTCTTCGCCGAAGGCCTGACGCTGGATATCATCGCCGCGCTGGCGAAGATCAGCGACTTGTTCGTCATCTCCACCAGCAGACCCGACTCGTCTACCCAGGGAGTACGTTTCAAGCTCGAGGGCAGCCTGCGTGCGGCCGGCAACCGCATCAGGGTGACGGCGCATCTGGTCGACAATCAGTCCGGCAAACATGTCTGGAGCGAGCGCTATGAGGGCGACCTCGGCGACATCTTCGCCGTTCAGGACCAGATCACTCAGGCCATCGCCCTCGCGATGCAGGTCAAGCTCACCAGCGGCGACATGGCCAGGCTGTGGGAGGGACAGACCCAGAATCTGCAAGCCTGGGAGAAGATGGTCGCGGCGCGCGATGCATTTCTCCGCTTCAATCGCGGCGACAATCTCCATGCCCGCAAATTGCTGGACGAGGCGGTCCTCATCGACCCCAATTATACCGGCGCGCTCGTGCTTCACGGCATGACGTTCTGGTGGGATGCGCGCTTCAACAAGTCGATCGATCCGGAATATTCGCTTCGGCTCGCCGAGAAGGACGCCGAGAGGGTTGTCGCCCTCAATCCCGATCTCGGCCCCGCCCATATGCTCAGAAGTGGAATCGTCTGGCTCCGGAACCAGCATGAGCTGGCTCTCGAGCTTGCCGAACAAGCCGTCAGACTGTCGCCCAGCGACGCTCATTCCGTCGGCTTTCTGGCTATGCTCTATATGTATGCCGGCGATTATGAAAAATCACTGGCGACGCTCAAGCTCGCGATCCGCCTCTGTCCGCAATATCCATCCTGGTACACGTACTATCTGGCCTGGAACCATCTGTGGACGGACAATTTTCCCGCCGCCCAGGAACATGGCGAGCTCTATTTGCGGCACGAACCGAGCGAACCCTTCGCCTATGCCCTCATGGCAACGATCCTCACCTTTCAGGAGCGGCACGCGGAAGCGGCGGACATGATCAAGGAGCTGCGCAAACACTCTCTCGATTTCGGACTGACCGAGATACGTATGTCGCAGCCCTATCGCGATCCGATAAAATTCGAGAAGGTCGTCGCCGCCTTGCGGTCGGCCGGCCTGCCGGAACAGGGTGGAGGCTGACGCATATGGTGCGCGAGAACGAGATCCGTGCAGGCGAAGTCATCATCGATTTTCCGTCCGAAAGGGATGCCGGTGTAGTCTTCATCGGTCGCATAAACACGCCCTGGACGTCGCGCCTCACTTGTCCCCGTCAAGGCCGGCTCGACGGACCGGTCTGCAGCATCACGGTGTTTCCGACCTGGGAGCAGGCACTTGATGGGATTGAAAGCTTCGAGCGCCTGGAAGTGCTCTACTGGCTGCATCTGTCACGCCGCGACCTCGTGCGGCAAAGCCCCGCGAATGACGGCAGCGCACGCGGGACCTTTGCCTTGCGCTCGCCGGCGCGGCCCAATCCGATCGGCACTTCGATCGTCAGGCTGGTCGAGCGGCATGGTACGGTGCTGAAGGTCCAAGGGCTCGATTGCCTTGACGATACGCCCCTGCTCGATCTCAAGCCCGACCGCAGCCTCTTCACGCCAATCGCACCGCCGCAAGCCGGTGATTTCGAGACACGCGAGGGCTGATGCCAGGAATGCGGCACCGGCATCAGATCCGCTTCAGCATCGCATTGTTCAAGGCCTCGCCGTTCTCGCCATTCGACATCACGATCTTGCCCCGCTGCTTGCGCGGGTTGGCGACATAGATGGCGCGAAAACCCCAATTGACGCCACTGTGATTGATCATGCCGGCATTGTCGATGAAGACGCCGAGGCCGGCGCCACTCTTGACCGGTGTGATCATCTGCCGGGCCAGCTTCCTGGGCAGGAATGCACCGTCTTGGCCCGCGACGGAACCCACCAGCGCCATCAGCATGCGCGCGAGGTCGCCGGGTGTCGTCCACAGGCCCGCCGCCGCCATCTCAGGGTAAATATGATAGTCCATGCGAACGGTTTCGCCATTGTCCGTGTGTCCGAAGGCGAGCTTGCCGGATAATGGCTGACGCGGCTGCTGCATGGACGAGTTGGACATGCCGAGCGGCTGCAACACACGCTGCGCGACAATGTCGTGATAGGATCCCGTCTCGATATCCAGAACCAGGCGCTGCAGGATCGTAATGCCGCCACCCGAGTAGCGGAATTTCCTGCCGGGCGCCGTGTCCACGATGACGGGCTGCGAATTCGCAGCCCCGCGTCCATTCAGAATATCGATCACCGTGGGAATGACGCCGTCGCGCTCATAGCCGGCAAAGCCGTGCACGGTCGTGCCGCCGGTATGCGACAGGAGCATGCGGGCGGTGACCTTATCCGCACTGTTCCCTGTGAGCTTCCAACTGGTGAGTCGCCGGTTCACCGGCTCATCGAGATCCAGTTTGCCGTCGCGCACCAGGCTCAGCACGCAGAGAGCATTGGCCGTCTTGCTGATCGAGGCGGCCTGGAAGCGCGTTTCCGAGGTTGCGGGATCCCCTCCCGCTTTCTGATCACCATAAGCCGCCTCGAGAGTGATCCGGTTTCCCTCGAATGCGGCCACGCTCACCGCCGGGACGCGGTATTTCCGCAGCAAAGCCTCTACATCACCGCGGGATGGCGATTGCGCCGCCGAAGCCGGCGCAAGGGCGCCAAGGCTCATGCTTCCCATCCATGCCGATCCCCCAACCAGAAAGCCGCGCCTGCTCGCGCGACCCAACCGCTGCCATCTCATGATATCCCGCCTGTCCCTGGATTGCCGTGACGATCAATCCCAGCAAACCGGCTTTGCGGCGGTTTGGCAAGATGGTCAAAGACGCTTCAGCAAATCATTATAGACCATGTCGCCGCGCTGGCCGTTCGCCATTACGATCTTGCCGCGCCGGGTCCTCGGGTCGATGAAGTAGACGGCGCGAAAGCCCCAATTGGCGCCGTCGTGATGCACCAATCCTTTCGGATTGATGAAAACCCCAAGTCCGGCATCGGCCTGCACCGGTGTCATCATTTCACGGGCGAGAGTCTCGGGGAGAAAGGCCCCTTCCCTGCCCTCGGCGGAATCAAGCATCGCCATCAGCATGCGGGCGAGATCGCCGGGCGTCGTCCACAGGCCGGCCGCCGCCATCTCCGGATAGATGAAATAATCCATGCGGATGACATCGCCATCGATCGTGTGGCCCGAGGCAAGCCTACCCTTGATCGACTGCAAGGGCTGCCGCATCGAGGAGTTCGACATGCCGAGCGGTTCGAGAACACGCCGCGCTACGATCTCCTCATAGGACGCCGCCTCCATCTCAGTCATGAGCTTCTGCAGGACAACGACGCCACCGCCTGAATAGCGATATTTCCCGACGGGACCGATCACTTCGATCCGCCGGGTATTCGCCGGCCTGACACCATCGAGGATCTCGTCCAGCCGCGGAATGAAATCGTCTCTCTGATAGCCCGGAAATCCTCCTATCGTCGTTCCCCCGGTATGGGAAAGCAGCATCCTTATGGTGACATTCTCCGCATCCTTGCCAGTCAATCGCCAACCGGTCAGACGCTTATTCACCGGATCATCAAGGCTGAGCCTGCCGTCGCGCACGAGACTCAGCACGCACAGCGCATTGACCGTTTTGCTGAGCGAGGCAGCCTGGAAACGCGTCTCGATCGTCGCTTTAGCGCTATCCGACTGCCGCCGTCCATGGGCGGCGCAGAGCACGATGCCGTCGCGGTCGAATGTCGCGAAGCTCACGGCAGGCACTTTGTATTTTCGCAGCAGGGCGGCAATGCGTGTCGCTGATGGCGGCTTGGCCGCCCAGGCCGGAGGAACCGACTTCCCGACCACGGGACTCAACAGAGCCGATGCGCCAATCAAAAACCCCCGACGACTGACGCAGCTCGAACGCAGCGTTGTCATCGCATCTGCCTCTCGCCGACCCCCGTCTCAAAAGAGCGGCTTTGTCGCCATTTGGCAAGAGCGATCAGTGGTTGCAGTAGCGCTCAGGGTTTCGCCGCGGTAGCGGGCGCCTTCCCCGGAATCGACTTCGGCACCCGCTTCAGCGTGATTTTGCCGGCCGGGTCGATCGGATCGCCTTTAGGATCGGACATCGTGACATAGACATGGTTCGGCACTTCGGGCGGATAGGCCGGATGCAGATCCTGCGCATGGCCGATGATGGTTTCGCCCGCCTTCACCGCGTAACGGGTATTGGTTTTGAGGGCCTGCTCGATCTCGGGCGTCAGGCGCAGGAACGAAACCGTGGCGCGATATCCCTTCTCGTCGCGCACAACCAGCCCAGCGAAATTGTTGCGCGGATCCTCTTCCTTCTCCACCCAACCCGTCAGCGGCGCATAGACCGGCTCGTCGACCTTGGTGAGATATTCGGTGCCGCCGGTAAAGAAGAGCTTGGACTTGTCGAGCCGGTCGGTGAGGAACGGGCCGCCGCCACCTCTCTGGCAACATGGACGAACTTCGCCCGTTTTGGTCGGCGCCTTCAGGGCTTTCGCGGCATCGGGATATGCCGTGCCCAATTTTGCGTTTGGCGCCAGGAAGCGACGGAAGCCATGCACGTCGCGATCATCGATCTCCGCCTCGGTCAGATCCTTGTTCTTCACATAGGCGGCGAAGCCGCTCAGCTGCTTGTCGCGGTCGGTCTGCGCCGGATCGGATTCATCGCCGCGGTATTTCTTGGACGGATTCTTGGGGTCATAGGTGTAGGGCCCCTGCTTGTCGCGGCCGACTCTCGCATTGACGCGGCAATCGCGGTCGGAGGTCAGGTTGCAATAGCCGCGCTCGAGATCACGGCCGAGCTTGCGGGCGCCTCGGCCGATCGCCTCGCCGGCATCCTCGACACCTTCCTTCACCGCCCGTCCGGCCTTCTTGGCGCCCCGCTCGATCGCCTTGCCGGTCTTGCGGGCGCCCGTTCCGATGTCACCCAGGAGGTCGGCGCTGGCGGGGATGGCATGCAGGCTGGAAAAGACAATGAGAGCAGCACAGCATAGAGCGAGGCGGTTCAGGGACATGGCGCTTCAACCTTTCGACTGGCGTTGCGGGATGAGAGTCGCATCTCCGTTTCGCGAATTCAATGTCGCCGCGGCAGGCAAGTTCCATCCGGCCCACATATTGTGGGTTGAATTTGGTAACCGCCTAATGCGTTTTCGATTTGTTTCCGTAGAGGAACCATAGTCCACAGGATACACTTTGATTAGAAGTCAGTTGGTCAGTGGTGGTGTGTATCATGGCAGTTCCCGGCCGCGCCTATTGGAAAGGCTTCCTCAGGCTCTCGCTCGTCTCCATCGGTGTCGGCGTCTACAACGCGGTCGACTCGACCTCCGAGATCAAGTTCAATCAGATTCACAAGCCGACCGGCCAGCGGATCAACTATACCAAGACGGTGAAGGGCCTGGGCCCGATCGACAATGCCGACATCGTCAAGGCCTATGAGATCGACGAAGACACCTATGTGATGCTCGAGCCGGAAGAGCTCGAGGCGATCAAGCTCGAAAGCAAGAAGACGCTCGATCTGCAGCTGTTCGTCGACGCCCACGAGATCGATCCACGCTATTTCGAGCGTCCCTACTATGTCGTGCCGACCGATGAGCATTCGGTCGAAGGCTATCTCGTCATCCGCGATGCGCTCAAGAAGAGTGGCAAGCTCGGCGTCGGCCAGGTGACCATGTCGGGACGCGAATATCTTGTCGCCGTTGGCCCGCTCGACAAAGGCCTCGGCATGCATGTGATGCGCTATGCCAATGAGATCCGGGCGGCGGGCCAATATTTCTCCGACCTGCCGGATAAAAAGCTCGATGCGGAAATGGTGACTCTGGCCGGTGAGCTGATCGGTCGCAAGGCCACGGAATTCAAGCCCGAGCACTATAAGAACCACTATGCCGAAGCGCTTCAGGAGCTGCTGCGCGAAAAAGCCAAGGGCCGCAAGATCGTCACGACGGCTGAGGAGCGGCCGAGCGGCACCAATGTCGTCGACCTCATGGATGCGCTGCGGCGCAGCGTGACGGACGACAAGCCGGCAAAGACAAAGAGCGGTGGCGACAAAGCGGCGGCGAAGAAGAAGGCCAGCGGCGGGCGCCGCTAGACCTCTGAATGCCGGCGCGACGCTCTGCAGCCAAGACGCCCGAGAAACCCGCAGGCCGTCTCGCGTCCTATCGCGCCAAGCGCGATTTCAGCAAGACACCGGAACCCCGCGCCAAGATCGGCCCAAAGAACGAGTGGCGTTTCGCGGTGCAGCGCCATGAAGCGCGCCGCCTCCATTTCGATCTGCGGCTCGAGCTCGACGGTGTCCTGAAGAGCTGGGCCGTCGCCAAGGGCATCAGCATGGTGCCGGGCGTCAAGCGGCTGGCGGTCGAAACCGAGGATCATCCGCTCGACTATCTCACCTGGGAAGGCATCATCCCCAAGGGCGAATATGGCGGCGGCACGATGATCGTGTGGGACCGCGGCACCTGGCTCGCCGATGGCGACCCGCGCGAGGGCCTGAAGAACGGCAAGCTCATTTTCGCGCTCAATGGCGAGAGGCTGAAAGGCCATTGGCATTTCGTGCGCATGAAACGCCGGCCCGGCGAGCGCCAGGAGCAATGGCTGCTGTTCAAGGGCGAAGATGATTACTCTCTCGGCGCGGGCGATCTGGAGCCGGCGGCGACCGAGCTCACCTCGGTCATCTCCGGCCTCACCAACGAGGATCTGGCGGAACGCCAGCAGATTCGCCCCGACCACAAAGCGCGTGAAAAGATCAGGCGCGCCAGCGGTGCGAAGGCCTCCGCCTACAGCAAGCTCACAGGAGCCCGGAAAAGCATATTGCCGGTCTTCGTAGAGCCGGCGCTCGCCGAAGAGCGCGACGGACCGCCGCAAGGCAGAGGCTGGCTGCATGAGATCAAACATGACGGCTATCGCATGCAGGCGCGGCTCGATGGCGGCAAGGTGCAGCTGCGGACCCGCACCGGCCTCGACTGGACGAAGCGCTTTCCCACCATCGCCAAGGCGCTGGCGCAATTGCCGGTAAGCTCGGCTCTCCTCGATGGCGAGATCGTCGCCCAGGAAGACAGCGGCATTTCCACCTTCACCGCGCTGCAGACCGATCTCAAAAGCGGCCGGCGTGACCGGCTCGCCTATTTCATGTTCGATCTCCTCTACTGCGAGGGCGTCAATCTTGCCGGCGCCGTGCTCAAGGACCGCAAAGCGGCACTGGAGGAAATTCTCGCGGCGGCGCCGTCCTCGCTGCCGCTGCGCTACAGCGCCCATATGGATGAAGGCGACAGCCGTACCATCTTCGCCCATGCCTGCCAGATGGGGCTCGAAGGCCTGCTGTCGAAGCGCGCCGACGCGCCCTATCGCAGCGGCCGCAGCGACAGCTGGATCAAAAGCAAATGCGCGCTCGGGCAGGAATTCGTCATCATCGGTTACGTCCCCTCCTCGACATCGCGACAGGCGGTCGGCTCGCTGGTGCTCGGCTTCTATGACGGCAAGGAGCTGGTCCATGCCGGACGCGCCGGCACCGGCTTCACCGATGAGACGGCGCTGGCGCTGAGAAGTGGGCTCGCAACGATCGAAACCGCGCAACCCAAATTCAAGCGGCCGGTCGACAAGCAGTCGCTGCAGAATGTGCGCTGGGTGGAACCGAGGCTCGTCGCCGATATTCAGTTCCGCGGCTGGAGTCCGGACAAGCTGTTGCGTCAGGCCGCCTTCAAGGGCCTGCGCGAGGACAAGGCGCCTGAAGATGTTACATTGGAGATCCCACAGGACCAGACGAACAGAGGGGGCAAAACGGTGACCAGCGGCGTCAAGCTCACCCATCCCGACCGAATTCTATGGCCCGAGGACGGCATCACCAAGCAAGGCCTTGCCGAGTTCTATACCGACATCGCGGAATGGATTCTGCCGCATGTCACCGGGCGGGTGCTGAGCCTGGTGCGCTGCCCCGGCGGCGTCGGCAAATCCTGCTTCTATGCCAAGCATATCTGGGATGGCGCCGACAAAGCACTCCTGCCTGTCGATATCGGCGAGGCCGAACCGATGCTCGCCATTCGCGACCTCGACGGCCTCATCGCCCTGGTGCAGGCCAATGTGCTGGAGATCCACCCCTGGGGCTCGCGTGTCGAAACGCTGGAGAAACCAGACCGGATCATCTTCGATCTCGACCCGGGCGAGGATGTCGCCTGGGAGGAGGTGATCGAAGGCGCCTTCGAGGTGCGCGAACGGCTCAAGAAGCTGCGCCTTGAAAGCTTCGTCAAGACGACCGGCGGCAAAGGCCTGCATGTGGTGGCGCCGATCACCCCCGCGGCCGACTGGGACAGAGTGAAGGACTTCACCCGCAAGCTCGCCGAGGCGATGGCGACCGATACACCGCGCAAATATCTGGCGGTGATGACCAAGGCGCGCCGCAAGGGCCGCATCTTCGTCGATTATCTGCGCAACGGGCGCGGCGCCACCGCGGTCGCCGCCTATTCGACCCGCGCCCGCAAGGGGGCGTCGATCTCGGTGCCGCTCACCTGGAACGAACTCGAGACCGGCATCCGCGCCAATCATTTCAGCATCGACAATCTGCGCCAGCGCCTCAGCCATCGCCGGCGCGACGCTTGGGCCGGCTTCTTCGAGCTGAAGCAGAAGCTGCCTAAGACCTAGGCCGGGCCGTCACTCTAGAAATCGACATGCACCCCGAGCTTGTGCATTGCCGCCGTTTCATAGACATAGTGAGCAGCGTGCAAATCTTCCGCCGGCATGCCGAGCGACTTGAAGAAGGTGATCTCGTCCTTCCGCTGCCGGCCGGGATGCCTGCCGCACAGCACGTCTCCGATTTCGGCGGCGATGTGATCCGCGCCAATCAGGCGCAGCTCCTGCGCCTGGATGAACTCGGCTGCTTCGCGATGCGCCATGGCTCTGTGATCCACGAATAGAGTGGATCCGGCGACCACCTCCGGTTCCACCTCGCGATAACGCGCAACACTCGCGCCGACCACGTTCAGATGCATGCCAGGCTCCAGCGCGTCTCGGCCGAGAATCGGCGTCGCCGCGGCGGTCAGCGTGCAGACAATGTCCGCTCCCGCCGTCGCCTCGCGAACCGAGCGGACGGCCCTTGCCTCGATGCCATGCGCGTTCTCCATGCGGGAGGTAAATTCGCCGGCGCGATCGAAGGAGCGACCCCAGATGCGGAAGGATCTGATCGTTTCCAGGCAGGCGAGCGCCTCCACATGCTGGGCCGCCTGTTCGCCGTAACCCAGGATAGCCACAGTCGCTGAGCCCGGCCGCGCCAGCGCCCGCGTGGCCACGGCACTCGCGGAGGCGGTCCGGATCGCCGTGATCTCGCCGGCATGGACGATCGCCAGCGGTCGCCCCCGCTTGCGTTCGAACAGAACGACGGCGCCCTGATGAGACTGGAGCTCGGATCCGAAATTTCCCGGAAAGACGGATGTTACCTTGGCGCCGAAGCACGCCGGTTCCTGCAGGCTGCCCGGCATCAGGCCGAAGCAGCTTCCATCCTCGTCACCGAGCGAGATGATCTTTCTCAGCTCCTGGACCGCCGTGCCGTCCGATACGGCCCTGAAGGCCTTCTCCATCAGAGGCAGGCATGCCTTCTTGGTCAGCACTTCCCTAACGACGTCTCTGCCAATGATCAACATGCGGATACCAGCGTCTTTCAATGAGATGAACGCCGCGAACTTTCATCGCGTCGCTCGATGAGGATCTCTTGAAAGTATGGACAGGGCGCGCCGACGGCAAATATCAAATCCCGATGACGCCCATCGGAACCTCCTATCGCTCAGCCTCGATGAGGCTTTTGGCAGGGAGGTGCGGCACGACCGCTTCCGCGTCGGAGAGTTCGCGCGCAAGCTCCGGCGCGTGTTTCAAAATCACCTCGGCCGGACGGGACAGCATCATCTTTCCGAGATGGCCAAGCACGACGCGCTGCGGCGCAGCCGCTACCGCCAGCGGCCTCCACTCGATGGGGCTGCCGTCATAGCCGCAGGCCGTCTGCGGCCTGACGCAGGATATGCCGACGCCCCATCCGTTGGCGATGAGGCCGCGCTGCATCTCGAAACTCTGCACATATTGTATGTTCTTTGGCAGGATTCCCTCCGCCCAGAATATGGACAAGGTGTATTCGTTCGTCACCGGCATGTCCTCCACGATGACCCGGTTCTCCGCCAGCTCGGCCAGCTCCACCGCCTTCTTCGCCAGAAGCCGGTGCCCTCGCGGCAGCAAAGCGTGCGGCTTCAGGTAGGCGAGCGTATCCATTTCGAGAGTTTTATCGTCGATGTTGATATCATAGGTCAGCGCGATTTCGCTGCGGCCCTCGAGCAAGTCGGCGTGGACCTCCGGAAGACTTCCTTCGCGCAGAACGAACCGCACCTCCGGAAACAACATCCCGAATTTCGACAGGATGCGAGGAAGGAAGAACGGCCCGAGATCCCGGTAGCTCGAGATCGACAGTTCGCCGCGCAGCGGCTCGTCCTCCACCTCACCCTGCGCGATCCGCCGCGCGCTTCTGAGTATCTGCGTGGCTTCCGCCAATATGCGCTTGCCCAGAGGCGTCAGCGCGATCCCCTGGCCGGGCCGCCTCTGGAACAAAGGCGAGCCGATACTCTCCTCGAGCTGCGAGAGCGCCAGGGAGATGGAAGGTTGCGCCACGTTGCTCGCCTGGGCGGCTTTGGTGATCGTTCCGTTCGCGGACACCGCGACGAAATATTCAAGCTGTCGAATCGAGAAAGGTATAGGCATCGGCTATGACTGATATTGGTATGTGGTATTTGATCCTATCACGAGCGGCGGCTTATTCAATCGGCCCAAGATGTCTCATCGGGACGGATTTCGATGTTTCGAGCTTGATACGCGACAGCGACCGACCGCCTGAGCCATGCCCGCCAATCGACCCCATGAAACCAAAGGATCGGCAATGCCGTTGGTCAGCCTATCAGACATTGAAGACGCCGCATTGGCGATCAAGGATAGAATATATCGCACTCCCCTGATCAGGATCGCGCAGAACGGTTTGCGGCTGAAGGCGGAGAGCCTTCAGCCCGTCGGGTCGTTCAAGATCAGAGGCGCCCTGAACGCCTTGTTGTCGCTGAGCGACTCGCAACGCGAAGCCGGCGTGGTCGCCTGCTCAAGCGGCAATCATGCGCAAGCCGTCGCCTATTCCTGCAAGACACTGTCCATCAGGGCCACCATCGTGATGCCCGAGACAGCACCGAAAGCAAAAGTCGAGGCGACCCGCGCCTGGGGCGCCGAGGTCGTCATTCACGGGCGTACCAGCGACGAAATCATGGCTCATGCGCATGAAATCTCCGCGCGCCGGGGCGCGCCCATCGTCCATCCCTACGATTCCGCGGCCACGATAGCCGGCGCGGGGACCGTAGGCCTGGAGATCCTGGCCGACGCGCCGGATGTGAAGCGTGTCTTCGTTCCGGTCGCCGGCGGCGGCCTGCTGAGCGGCGTCGCGGCGGCGGTGAAGCTATCCAATCCCGATGTCAAGGTGATCGGCGCCGAACCAGCGCTGGCGTCCGACGCGTATCGGAGCCTGCAGACCGGACACATTGTGAGCCTGAGCCCGGACGAAGCCGGCCGCACTATCGCAGACGGTCTTCGCGTCCAGCGGCTGGCCGAATCGACATGGGCGCATGTTCGGGCCTTTGTCGATGAAATCCAGACAGTGAGCGAGGACGAGATCAAAAGCGCCATGCGCTTCCTGGCCTCGAAAGGCCGGCTGGTCGGAGAGCCGAGCGGCGCCGTTTCGGTGGCCGCCGCCTTGCAGCACAGGGACAATGACCAGCCGGGCAATGTCGCCGTCCTGAGCGGCGGGAATGTCGACCTGGACGCTCTCGCAGACGTGCTGCGTTAGCCGGCTGGAAGCGCTCACACGCTATCCGCGCCAAATCAGCGGAGGTCAACGCCGGCGTATCACCATCGCCGGGGCCCTGACGATGGAGCCGAAGCTGCTATCCGCCGTGCCGGGCGGCGCCAGCTAGTTTTTCAACATCACTGCGATGAAACGTTTGAGGCTTGATTCCACGTAGCGCTGTAAGTCCTCCTTCGGCTCGAAGCCCCACCACAGCAATGAGCCCTGCCAGTGCGACGCCGTTAGGAGACCCATGTCCTTAGGCCTCCCGGCATACGCGGCGAAACAGTCATCGAGCGCCTTGGAGAGCGCGCGACGCCAGGCGGCGCCACGGGCGCGTAATACCGGGTCGCTCAGATCCTCGCGCAAGACGAGAAGCCCCCTGGCATAGGCTTCGATGCCGCCATAGCCCCCGGACAAGGCGGAAAGGAGCTTGATCGCTCCTGCTGGAGTTTTCGGCACGTGCCGGGCAAGTTCAGCGGTTCGCGCGTCGAGCTTGTCCCAGGCAAAAAGCAACGCTGCCTGTTTCAATCCATCCTTGCTCTTGAAGCGCTGCACCAGCGTCGCAGGCGCGAGGCCGCAAAAATGCGCAAGCCGTGCGAAGGTCAGCGCTTCAGGCCCTTCCGTGTGGAGAAGGCGATGTGCGGCGTCCAGAACATCGGCATCGGTCTGCGTTTTCGGTCTCGGCATCTTGACTCTCATTTATAAACGAACGATCATTTATATACAAGCCTGTAACCAGTCCGTGGAGTATCCGATGACCCTGCAAGGAAAGATCGCCCTCGTCGCCGGCGCCACCAGAGGGGCCGGGCGCGGCATCGCGGTCGAGCTCGGCGCCGCCGGCGCCACCGTCTATGTGACGGGCCGATCGACGCGCCAGCAGAGATCCGATTACCAGCGGCCCGAAACGATCGAGGAAACCGCTGAGCTGGTTTCCGCCGCCGGCGGGGAAGGCATCGCCGTCCAGGTCGATCACCTCATCTCCGCCGATGTCGCGGATCTCGTGCGCCGCATCCGCGCCGAGCGCGGCCGGCTCGACATTCTCGTCAATGACATCTGGGGCGGCGAGCATCTGTTCGAGTGGAACAAGCCGGTCTGGGATCACAATCTCGAAAACGGACTGACGCTGCTGCGCCGCGGCATCGACACGCACCTCATCACGGCGCATCACGCTTTGCCGCTCATGATCGAGAACACCGGCGGACTGCTCGTCGAGGTGACGGACGGGACCGCCGACTACAATGCCGAGCATTACCGGCTGTCGCCCTTCTACGATCTCGCCAAGGTGGCGGTGAACCGCATGGCCTGGGCGCATGCCAAGGATCTGGCGCCCCATGGCGCCACCGCGATCTCGATCACGCCCGGCTGGCTGCGCTCGGAAATGATGCTGGAGGCCTACAAGGTCTCGGAATCGAATTGGCGTGACGCGACGAAGATAGAGCCGCATTTCATTATCTCGGAAACGCCGCGTTTCGTCGGTCGCGCGGTTGCGGCGCTTGCCGGCGATCCCGACAAAGCCCGCTTCAACGGCCAGTCGCTGTCGAGCGGCGGCCTCGCGCAGGTCTATGGCTTCACCGATCTCGACGGCTCCCGGCCCGACGCCTGGCGTTATGTCGTGGAGGTACAGGATGCCGGCAAGCCCGCGGACGCGACGCACTATCGCTGAACTCTCATATCAGCCAGTAGTACGCGCATGAGCGATTCGTCTTCACGCCAAGCCACCGGCATCCTGCTGATGACCGCCGCGATGCTGTCGATCCCCCTGGTCGACGGCATCGCCAAATATCTTACCGCCGCACATTCGCCGCTGTTCGTCGGCTGGGCGCGTTATGCGGTGGCGGGCCTGATCGTGCTGCCCATCGCCGTCCTGCGCAACGGTCGACATATATTTCCAACCGAACGGCGCGCCTCGCATCTCCTACGCACCTTCTTTCTCGTCCTGTCGATGACGCTCTATTTCCTGGCCTTGGCGCGCACTCCGCTCGCCACCGCCATCAGTGCCTTCTTCATCGGACCGATCATCGCGGTGGTTCTGTCCATCTTCGTGCTGAAGGAGCGCATGACCTGGCCCAAGGTCGCCAGCCTGGCGCTCGGCTTCATCGGCGCCATCGTCATTCTCAGACCGGGTGCGGCACTCAATCCCGGCATCCTGCTCGCCTTCGGCGCCGGCCTGTGTTTCGGACTCTATCTGATCGCCACGCGCTGGGCCTCGCAAAGCAGCGATCCGATCAAGACGCTCGCCTTCCAATGTGTGATCGGGACCCTGCTTCTGACGCCCCAGGCAGCCCTGACCTGGACGACGCCGCAGTGGAGCGAATTCGGCTTGTTTCTGTGCCTCGGGCTTTTCTCCGCCTTCAGTCACATGATGTCGATCGCCGCTTTCCGCTTCGCCGAGGCGTCGCTCCTGGCGCCGCTCGTCTATCTGGAACTGATCGGCGCGGCGCTCATCGGCTACTATGCATTTGGCGAAATACCCGACGCCTATACGATCATCGGCGCCGGGTTCATCATCGCCGCGGGGCTGATCCTGCTCAAGAGGCGCTGAGCAGATCCTCGAGGCGTTCCCAGGCCTCGACCGCGCCACCCTCGGCGCCCGATTGCACCATGCCGTCACGTGCCGCGAGCGTCTGGAAGACGGAACGCGCCGTCACCTTGGTGCCTTTGCCGGCCTCCTCGAAATCCACCGTCTCGAGCAGCACGTGCTCGGGCATCATCTCGAACTCGAAAGTACGGACCAGCCGCTCAGGGGCGCGGGCTTCATGGAACACGCCACGGAAAGCAAATTCATTGCCCTGCGGATCGCGCTGGACGTAACGCCAGAGGCCGCCATGGCGCGGCTCGAGCCTGTCGACCACGGTGGTCAGGATACGCGGCCCCCACCATTGCGGGATTGCTTTGGGATCGACATAAGCGCTGTACACTTTCGCGCGCGGTGCGACGAAGGTGCGGACCATGACGATCTCCTGCTTGCCGGGTTCGGCAATGAACTCAGTCTTACTCATCAACACTACTCCTTGATTGAACTTTTGAACTAACGAGTGAGAAACTCATCGAGGCGGTCGAAACTCTCATCCCAGAAGGCGCGGTAGTCCCACATCCATTTGGAGACCTCTTTCAAGGGTTCCGGCTCGATCCGGCAGGGCCGCCATTGGGCGCGGCGCCCCTGCGATACGAGCCCGGCGCGTTGCAGCACCTTGAGATGCTTGGAAACGGTCGGAAGCTTGAGATCGAAAGGCTCGGCCAGCTCGTTAACCGTGACTTCGCCCTGGGCGAGACGCGCGAGGATGGCCCGGCGGGTCGGGTCCGCCAGCGCGTGAAAAGTGAGGCTGAGCTGGTCCATTCATTATTCTCCCAATCAGCTAATTAGCTATTTGGCAGAATACTGGGGATATCTCGCCTGTCAACAGCCGCCGCAAGATCAGATCACAAGCTGACGGGTTCCCGACGCGGAACTCGTCGCGACCGGGAACCTACGCCTAAGGCATTGGCCTTCCACGTCATCTTGGAAAAGACTGGAACCAAGTCGGAGAGCCAGAGTTGTCGCTGTGAGTTTCCGGCCTGGAGACGGCCAGGATGCTCTCCCCTCTTTCCCAAAATGGAGACGATCATGACCAATCGTAATCCGCAGGACCCCAAGATGCAGGACCCCAAACACGTGCAGGGTCAGAAGCCGCAGGAGGATCAACGCCAGAAGCAGCATCAGGCCGAAAATCCGGACCGCAACAAGCAGCAGGGCGGGTTCGATCCCAACAAGGATCGCCAGCAGGGCAGCGACGAGCCGATCCGTCAGCCGGATCAGAGCCGCTAACGATTCACTGGGGCGCCGTCATCGGCGCCCTTTTCTCTCGCAAATATCCATGAGCTCAATGCTCCAGACGAAGTTCGCGCAGGCAACGTCCTATATCGCCCGACTGGCCGGCACTCCCACGGCGTTCGCGGCAGCGGTGCTTTTGATCCTTGTCTGGGCGCTTGCCGGCCCCTTTCTCGATTATTCTGACGTCTGGCAACTCACCATCAACACAGCAACCACGATCGTCACCTTCCTGATGGTTTTCGTGCTGCAGAACTCGCAGAACCGCGACACGGAAGCCCTACAGATCAAGATCGACGAGTTAATCCGCGCCAATGAAGGCGCCCAGAATGCGCTGCTCGACCTCGAAAACCTTCCGCAGGACAATCTCGACACCTTCCGCGATCATTATCGCAAGCTCGCCGAGCATGCGCGCAGCAAGGGCTTCGATCTCGCCTCGGTCATGGCCGGCATGGAGGCGGAGAAGGAAATCCTCCAGCACGGCAAGCGTGGCCGCGCCAAGTCACGCAAGCGCAAGGCTGCGACACGGCGAAGGAACCACACAAGCGAAGAGGCGTTAGCTCCATGACGGCCACGATCAAAAGGAGTTTCATCATGAAGAGATTTGCCCTTTCGGCAATCTCACTCGCGGCTCTCATGGCGAGCGGGTTAGCTATTGCGCAAACCACCCCTGATCAGAAGCCTGCTCAGGAACCGCAGGCCCAGCAGCCGGCAACGCCGGTGCCCGATGCCAGCGCGACCTCGGCAGTGACCATCGACGCCAGCAAAGCGATGCTGGTGACGCGCATCATCGGCAGCAGCGTTTATGCGGGTGACGAAAATGTCGGCGACGTCAATGATTTGATCTTCGACGACAAGGGTACCATTCAAGCCGCGGTCATCGGTGTCGGCGGCTTTCTCGGAATGGGTGAGAAGGACGTCGCCGTGCCGCTCAGTCAGATCAATGCGATGCGGGATGAGACCAATGCGATCAAGCTGACGATCATGGCCTCACGCGAGGAACTGGAGAAAGCTCCGGCTTTCGACAAGACCTTGTTCCTGGTGAAGACACCCAAGCCCGACACGACCCTGCCCAGTCCGGGCGGATCCACGACGACACCTCAACAGTAACCCACTGGTCCGGCGGGCGAAACCCGCCGGACTTTTCCACCAGAACGCGTGAGACAAATTGGTTTGTGTGAAAATGTGTATAGAGTAGTGTGCCGTGCTTTCCAGTGACAGACTGCAAGCGAACATCGTGCGACAGACGGCCAAGGGCAGCAAAACGGGAAAAGGAAAACGCGCCGCCAACGCGGTTGCGATGCCGGACGATATTGCGGCGGCGGCCAATCTTTCGGGCGCGATGCTCTGCCATCAGGACAAGAACCTCAAATATGTATGGGTGAACAACCCGCCGGCGGGTTATCTGCCGGCGCAATTCGTCGGCTTTGGCGATGAGGATGTATTCTCGACAGATACGGTGAACATCATCGTGCCGGCCAAACGCAAGGCGCTCGAAAGCGGCGAGACGCAGACGGTCGAATTCCAGATGCTGGTGGACGGCAAGCCGCGCTGGTTCGAGCTGCGTATCGCGCCGATCGGCAAAGCAAAATCACGCAAAGGCTTGCTCTGCGCCGCCATGGACATCGGCGAGCGCAAGCAGACCGAATATCATATGCGCGTTCTGCTGCTCGAGCTGGCGCACCGCTCCAAGAATCTCCTGGCGGTCATTCAGGGCATCGCCAACCGTACCGGCCAGACATCTTCGACCATCGACGAGTTCAACCAGCGTTTCTCCGGGCGGCTGATGTCTCTCTCGCGCGCCCATGACATTCTGACCGACGAGAACTGGCGCGGCGCGGCGATGAGCGAGCTCATCCGCACCCAGGTGCTGCTCTTCGCGGGCAAAGCGGCGGAACGCGTGCATTACAAGGGTGACCAGGTCTCGCTCAGGCCCTCAGCGGCGCAGCATGTGGCGCTTGCCCTCTATGAGCTCACCGCCAACGCGCTCAAATTCGGCGCCCTGTCCGCCGAGACAGGCGAAGTCGAGATCAGCTGGACTTTGCGCAAGAGTTCCGCCGGTGCGGTGTTCCAGATCCTGTGGAACGAAAAAGGCGGCCCCAAGGTAACACCACCCAATGCGCGCCATTTCGGCCGGGTGTTGCTCGAAGAGGTCGTGCCGCTGTCGGTACAGGGCAAAGCCAAGCTCAGCTTCACGCCCGAGGGCATCAGCTACAGCCTGAGCATGCCGCAAAGCGAGCTGATCTGAGGAACGATTACACCACAGCTCCGTTGACAAAGGGAGCGGGCGGTTTCCATTCGCTCATCAATCACAGTTTGCAAGCATAGGAGGCCTCCATGAACTGGGATCGCATCGAAGGCAATTGGAAGATTTTCAAGGGACAGGCCCAACAGCAGTGGGGCAAGCTCACCAATGACGATCTCGACGTCATCGCCGGCAATCGTGAAGAGCTGGTGGGCCGCATCCAGAACACCTATGGCATCGCGCGCGACGAAGCGGAAAAGCAAGTGGCGCTGTGGGAGAAAGATCGGAAGGTCTTCTGATCCAATCAATCAATCACTTTAGAACACCGGCTCATCTGAGCCGGTGTTTTTTTAAGCAGCGAGCGCGTCCTTGCCGAAATCGAGCTGAATGCGGGTGCCCCGGCGCGGTCCCGTCGGCTGCACGTGATCGCGGCTGACGCTGGCGCGCAGGCTCGCCGACAGGGCCTCGGTGATCTGGTTGCCGAGGCCGCCTTTATTGGCGCTGCCTTCCTCGAAGCCAGCCCCGTCATCCTCGACTGTGAGCCGCAAGGGCTTCTTGTCGCGATCGCCCACAAGCGTCACCTTGATTTCCACCGGCCCCTTGCCGGCGTGCTTGACGGCGTTGTTGATCGCCTCGGTGACGATCACCCCCATGCTCACCGCGTCATGGCTCGGCGCCACGACCTCGTCGGCGGTGAGGGAAATCGTCACGCGGTCATCGCCGCCGAGCGCCGAGCGCAGGTCCTGCAGCAGGTTATCGAGGAAGTGATTGACCTCGACGAGATCATTGCTGCCGCTGAGGCGCACGCGCCGTTGTGCCGAGGCGATGGCATGCACACAGCCACGCACCGATTCGAGAATCTCACGCGCCTCCGGGCTCTCGATACGCGCCCCATGCATGCCGAGCAGCGATGAGACGATCTGCAGGCTGTTGCCGACACGGTGATTGAGATCGGCGAGCAAGGCTTCGGCGCGATCCTTCTCGCGCTGTATCTCGGACTTGGCGGTCTCGAGCTCGGTGGTGCGCTGGCGCACGCTCATCTCGAGCTGCGTATTGAAAGCAGACAAAACACGCTCACTGGCTTTCAGGAGATTGACCCGCCGGCGCAGACCGAACAGCGCGCCGACGCAGAGCGCGGCCGACAGCAGGAATGACGCCAACGAACCCGCTGCCAACCACCAGCGGCCGCTCTCGCTGTCGCTCAGATTCAATTCCTGCTTGATCGTGGCGCTGCCGGCGATTTCGGTCAGAAGCCGCTCCACCTCGTCGAGCGAGGCCTCGTTGGCGCGATTGAAAGCGACATTATAGGCGAAGTCGATGCCGCTGGCGCGCCGCCCGGTCACCGCTTCCTGGAAGCGCTGGGCGCGGCTCGCCAGCCTGTCTCTCAGCACGTCAACAATAGCCAGATAACGTTTGGAACGTGTCGCCAGGGCCGCGATATCCGCGAGCCTGTTGTCCAGCACCGCCTCGGCACGCGCATGTTCGGTGAGGGATGCCTCATCGCCGGCGATAATGAAATTCTTGGCGGCAATCTCCTCGGCCCGCACCGCATTGAGGAGCTCGAGACTGGCCACGCGAACCTCATTCGCCTCGCTCGCCTGCGCGTTACGATTGGCGGTCTGCCAGGACAAATAGAGCGAAAGCGCGGCGACCAGCAGCAAGACGCCAAGGCCGAGCAGAAGTGCTGCGCTGCTCGCCTCCTCGCGCATGCGCCAAAAGCTGCCCTTGGTCAGAAGCGATCCGATACGGCTTGGCGAAGACACGTGTCGCTCTTCCTTCCGGGCGGGAACCCTGCCGTCATCCCCGCATTGATATTAAACAACATTGTGAAAGGGTACAGCAATGACAAAATCGATCGTCAATGAGGCGATTGCCGATGCGTCAAAGGTCTTCGATGCCCCCATGGCGGTGGTCGAGGCCAAGGATCTTTCACGGGACGATAAAATCAAAATCCTCAAGAACTGGGAACTCGATGCGCGGCGCCTGATTTCATCGGGCGACGAAAACATGACCGCCGAACGAGGCCCGCCGCGCAGTCGCTTGCCGGAAGTGCAGGCGGCGCTGCGCGCCCTCGAAGTAGAGCCGGTCGCCTCGACCTGAAATCGCTGACATCGAAAGAGAGAGCGCCGATGATGATCGGCGCTCTTCTCAATTTTTCAGGCGTATTATTCCGACTTGCCGGAGGAACCGCTCTGGCGCAACGCCGAGAAAGTCGCCTCCGCGGTCGGATCGGGACCGATATCGGCCGTGCTTTCAATATTGAGACGCTTGGCCAGATGGGTGCGGGCGCGATTGACGCGGCTCTTGATCGTGCCGATCGCCACGCCGCAAATCTTGGCGGCATCCTCGTAAGAAAAGCCGGAAGCACCCACGAGGATCAACGCCTCACGCTGGTCGTCCGGGAGCTTCTGCAGAGCGGCCTTGAAATCCACCATGTCGAGATGGCCATATTGGGCGGGATGGGTGGCGAGAGTAGCGGAATAGCGCCCCTCGACATCCTCGATCTCGCGCCGGCGCTTGCGGATCTCGGAGTAGTAGTGATTGCGCAGGATGGTGAAGAGCCAGGCCTGCAGATTGGTGCCCTCCTCGAACTTGTCGAGATTGGACCATGCCTTGACGATCGTCTCCTGGACCAGATCGTCCGCCAGATCGGTGCGGCCGCACAGCGAGACCGCGAAGGCGCGCAGCGAACGCACCGATTTCAGCATCTCATCGGTTATTTGCGGCGTGAGTTTCATTCCTTGGCACGACCTTCCAGCTTAGCCAAAAGCTCAAGAATTTCCTTTGGCAACGGCTCGGCCGCGACCTCGTCATATACGGCCTTCAACTTCCGGCCGATATGAACCTGGACCTGACGATCGAGCACGGGCTTAGTTCCTGATTTGAGCGGCCGGCCCAGTCCGGCCGTCCCGGTTTCATCTTTTGACATCTATGAATTTGGCCTGCCTCAGCAGCACCCCTTCTGATTGTAATTCCAGCACCACATCCCCTTAACTCTCATCCCCCCGTCAGGTTTCCTAGGGTAGGGAAAATTTTTTAGGGGGTCGGAACCAGCGGGCCGGCTCCGCGTTAAAGAACACCAGTTATGTTGAAAAATGCGCCAGAGGATCGAGGGAACGGCATGGCCATCGCACAAAAAATTGCTCCGCATATTCCGTATCTTAGACGTTATGCCCGGGCTCTTACGGGCAGCCAGAAATCGGGCGACGCCTATGTCGCGGCGGTGATCGAATCGCTGCTGACCTCGCCGCAATCGTTCAATCTGGAAATAAATCCCAAAGTTGCGCTCTATCAGGTCTTCACCAAGCTCTGGCGCTCGCTCAGCGTGAACCGCCAGAAATCGGGCAGCGCGAATTTCGACCATGACATCGACAGCCGGCTTGACGTCATCACGCCGCCGGCGCGCCAGGCTTTCCTCCTCCTCTCGATCGAGGATTTCAGTAATGAAGAGGCCGCCACCATCCTCGATGTCAGCCCGAAGGAGCTCGACGCCCTGATGGCGCAGGCCGGCCGCGAGATCGCCGAGCAGATCGCCACCAACGTCCTCATCATCGAGGACGAGCCGATCATCGCAATGGATATCGAGCATATCGTGCGCTCGCTCGGCCATGAGGTGGCGGGAATCGCTCGCACCCATAATGAGGCGGTGGCCCTCGCCCGCAAGGGTGGCATCGGCATGGTGCTGGCCGATATCCAGCTCGCCGACGGCAGCTCGGGCATCAATGCGGTGAACGAGATTCTGCGCAATATCGAGCTGCCGGTGATCTTCATCACCGCCTATCCGGAACGCCTCCTGACCGGCGAGCGGCCGGAGCCGACTTTCCTCATCACCAAGCCGTTCCAGCCGGAAACGGTGAAGGCGGTGATCAGCCAGGCTCTGTTCTTCGAATCCGCCGCTCATACACTTACCCGGCAGAGCGCATAATCCCGGATTGACGAGGCCGGTCCATTGACCCTAGCTTTGCTCCCCGAGCGGCCCCGAATCCCCTTCGGCCGCCAGAGGGCGCATGCCTGTGTGATGGCTATATTCGAACCGACGACCGTCATCGGCCGCAAGGCCTCGAAGGAAGTCCGCCGCCAGCAGCTGATCGAAGCCACCATCGACGTGATGGCGCGCAAGGGTTACTCCGGCACCACGATGTTCGATGTCGCCAAGGCGGCGGGACTGTCGAGCGGCATCGTCAATTTCCATTTCGAGACCAAGGAGCGCCTTCTCGTCGAAACGCTCAAATATCTGGCCGAGGAATATCGCGCCAACTGGCATAAAGCGCTGAATACCGCCGGCGAAGGCCCAGCCGAGCAGCTCGTCGCGCTCCTGTTCTCCGACTTCAATCCCGACATCTGCTCGCCGCGCAAGCTTTCCGCCTGGTGCGCCTTCTGGGCCGAGGCGCAGAGCCGACCGACCTATCTCGAACATTGCGGCTCGAATGACGAGGAATATTCCGCCATCGTTCTCGACCTGTGCGGCAAGATCATCAAGAAGGGCCGTTACCCCCTGTCGCCCGAACTCATCGCGCGCGCCCTCGATGCACTGCTCGAAGGCCTTTGGCTCGACCTCATGACCATGGCCAAGCCCTATTCGCTGGATGACGCCAAGCAGACGATCGCCGCCTGCCTGCATGCTTTCTTTCCCAAGCATTACCCGCCCGCAGAAGAAGGAACTCGATCCAATTGAAACCACTTGAGGCACCCTGCGGCCCGAACTATGATTGAATGATCATTCAATGAACGGCCGCAGAGCCGGCAACCAGGGAGCACGCATAATGGCGATTACCAGACGCACCGCGATCCAGCTTATCAGTGGCACGATTGTCTCAGCGCCCTTCGTCAAAAGGGCCCGCGCCGAGGAAGGCAAGGTCCATGTCTACAACTGGGTGGACTATATCGGCGAGACGACGCTCGAGGATTTCAAGAAGGCCACCGGGATCGAAGTCGTCTACGACACCTATGACTCGGCCGAGACCGTCGAGGCCAAGGTCATGGCGGGTTCGACCGGCTATGACGTGATCGACATCGCCTCGGTCAATCTGCCGCGTTTCATTCCGGGCGGCGCCTTCGAGAAGCTCGACAAGTCGAAGTTGCCCAATATCGGCAATATGGACCCGAAGATCATGGCGGTTCTCGCCGACCGCGATCCGGGCAATGAATATGCGGTGCCCTATATGTGGGGTACGGTCGGCACCACCTACAATGTCGATCTGGTCAAGGAGCGGCTGCCCGGCGCCGATCTGAAGTCGCTCGATACCCTGTTCAAACCCGACAACATCTCGAAGCTTGCCGATTGCGGCATCAACATGCTGGAGAGTCCCGGCGACATCGTGCCGATGGTGCTCAAATATCTCGGCCGCGATCCCGATTCCGAGAAGCAGGAGGACTATGACGCGGTGGTCGAGGCCTTCAAGCCGATCCGCCAATATATCAAGACCTTCGACTCGGCGAATTATCTCAACGCACTGCCCAACAAGGAATTGTGCGTGTCGGGCACCTGGTCGGGCGACTATGCCACCGCGGCGACCCGCGCCAAGGAGGCCGGGGTCGAGATCAAGCTGCAATATGAAGTCCCGACCACGGGTTCGCCCGCCTGGTTCGACGTCCTCGTCATTCCGGCCGACGCGCCCAACAAGGACGCCGCCTACAAATTCGTGAACTATCTGATGGATCCGGAAGTCATCGCCAAGTGCACGAACTTCACCAACTATGCCAATGCCAATGTCGCGGCGAAGCCGTTCATCGACAAGGGCGTGCTCGAGGACCCGGCGGTCTATCCGAGCGATGACATCATGAAGACCCTCTTCGTGCCCAAGATGCTGTCGCAGCAGGGCGAGCGTCTACGGACCCGCGCCTGGAACAGGATAAAGTCGGGCTCATAACCCACTGCATCGAAACCCGGTATCGCAAGATGCCGGGTTTTCACGTTCAGGCGACAGGAGCGCAGCAGACAATGGACGTAGACACGAAGCCTCCCAGCAGTGAAAGCGGCGACAAGCCCTGGCTCGACCAGAAAGCCAAACCCTTCATCCGCATCGACGGTGTGACCAAGAAGTTCGGCGACTTCACCGCCGTCGATAATGTCAGCCTCGACATCTTCAAGGGTGAGCTCTTCGCCCTCCTCGGGGGATCGGGCTGCGGCAAGACCACGCTCTTGCGCATGCTGGCCGGTTTCGAGACGCCGACAGCGGGCCGTCTCTTTCTCGACGGCCAGGACATGACCGAGCTCCCGCCCTATGAGCGTCCCGCCAACATGATGTTCCAGTCCTATGCGCTGTTCCCGCATATGACAGTGGAGAAGAATGTCGGCTATGGACTCAAGCACGAGGCGTTGACCGACGCGCAACGCAAGGATCGCGTCAAGGAGCTGCTCGATCTGGTGCAGCTGACGCCGCTCGCCGGACGCAAGCCGCATCAGCTGTCGGGCGGCCAGCGCCAGCGTGTGGCGCTCGCCCGGGCGCTCGCCAAACGGCCCAAGGTGCTGCTTCTCGACGAGCCTCTGGGCGCGCTCGACAAGAAGCTGCGCGAACAGACCCAATTCGAGCTCATCAATATCCAATACAAGCTCGGCGTCACCTTCATCGTCGTGACGCACGATCAGGAAGAGGCGATGACGCTCGCCACCCGCATCGCGGTTATGGACCGGGGCGTTATCCGCCAGATCGGCACACCGACCGAGATCTATGAATTCCCCAGAACGCGCTTCGTCGCGGACTTCATCGGCTCGATCAATATCTTCGATGGTGAGGTCAAGGGCATTGCCGGCAACAAGGTCACCGTCGCCGCGCCCGCGCTCGGCGCCGATGTGATCGTCGAGCATACGGGCGCGATGCCCGCTCCCGGAGCCAAGGTCTCGATCGCGGTGCGCCCTGAGAAAATCGCCATCGAGCGCAAGGAGCCCGGCGCCGCGGCGGACGGCAACGCCATCGCCGGCAAGGTCATCGATCTCGGCTATTTCGGCAAGGATTCGCTCTATCGCGTCAAGCTTCCTTCCGGCACCATGGTGCGCGTCAATGCGGTCAACAACCGGCGCGCCGGCGAGAATGAACGCGTGGCGGTGTGGGAAGACGATGTCTGGCTCACTTTCGCCCCGTCCTCCGTCATCATCCTGACGGAGTAGACCATGGCCGCGCTCGCTCCCGTTCCGCAAGCCGCGCCAGCTGATGAAAGCCATCTGCCGAAAGCCCATACATGGCGGCAATGGGTCGACCGCGAGGCCTGGCGCAAGGCAATCATCGCCGTACCCTATCTGTGGCTGCTGTTCTTCTTCATCGCGCCCTTCTTCATCGTGCTGGCGATCAGCGCGGGGACCTCGCAGGTGGGCATCCCACCCGTCATCTGGAAAGACACGTTCCCGTTCGGCACGTTCGACAATTATGTCTTCCTCACCCAGGACGACATCTATTGGCAGGGCTATCTCAATTCGCTCAGGAACGCCGCGATCTCGACCTTTTTCGCGCTTCTCATCGGCTATCCGATGGCGCTCGGCATCGCGCGCGCATCGAGCACCTGGCGCAACGTGCTGCTGCTCCTCGTCATCCTGCCGTTCTGGACCTCGTTCCTGCTCCGCGTCTATGCGTGGATCGGGCTTCTCGGCAATACCAGCTGGTTCAATCGCGGCCTGACCTCGATCCTCAGCACCTTCTTTCCCTTCTGGGTCACCGGCGATCACATTCAGATGATGAACACGAATTTCGCCGTCGTGCTCGGCATCGTCTATTCCTATCTGCCGTTCATGATCCTGCCGCTTTATGCGACGCTCGAAAAGCTCGACCGCACGCTTGACGAAGCGGCGATGGATCTGGGCTCCAAGCCATGGCAAGTCTTCAAGGACATCACCTTGCCACTGTCACTGCCGGGCATCATCGCCGGCGCCATGCTGGTCTTCATCCCGGCAACCGGCGAATATGTGATCCCCTCGCTCATGGGCCGCGGCGACAGCCCGATGATCGGACGCGTGCTGGCGGACGAGTTCTTCCAGAACCGCGACTGGCCGGTGGCCTCGGCCGTCGCTGTGGCGCTGCTCGCCGTGCTGGTCATCCCGATCATGGTCTACAATTTCTTCCAGGCACGCGAAGCACGGAGGGCATCGACATGAAACGCCGTCCCTATTTCCTGATCTTCGCGCTGATCTTCGGCTACGCCTTCTTCTACGTGCCGATCGCCTCGATGATCTTCTATTCCTTCAACAAGTCGAGGCTCGCCACCGTCTGGGGCGGCTTCTCGACGGAATGGTATGGCAAGCTGCTCGACAATCAGCAGGTCCTCGACGCAGCCTGGCTGTCGTTGCGCATCGCCTTCGTCAGCGCCACCATCGCGACCATCCTCGGCACCATGGCCGGCATGGCCCTCGCCCGCTTCGCGCGCTTCCGTGGCCGCACGCTGTTCTCTGGGCTCGTCTCGGCGCCGCTGGTGATGCCGGAAGTCATCACCGGCATCTCGCTGGTGCTGTTCTTCATCGCGCTCAACGGCATGATCGGCTGGCCGACCCGTGGCTTCACCACCATCACGCTCGCCCATATCACCTTCTCGCTGTCCTATGTGACGGTGGTGGTGCAATCGCGGCTCGCCTCGATGGACCGCGCGGTCGAAGAAGCGGCGATGGATCTGGGCTCGAAACCCTTACGGGTGCTGTTCGACGTGACCTTGCCGATCATCGCCCCCGCCATCATCGCCGGCTGGCTGCTCTCCTTCACGCTGTCGCTCGACGATGTGGTGATCACGGCCTTCACCAACGGACCGGGCTCGACCACCTTGCCGCTCTACATCTTCTCGAAGGTGCGGCTCGGCGTGACGCCCGACATGAATGCGCTTGCCACCATCATCGTCGTGCTGGTCGGCAGCGGCGTCGCCCTCGCCGGCTGGATCATGCACCGGGCCGACAAGAAGCGCGAGCGCGATGTGCAAATGGCGATCGCGGCGAATAAGTAGAGTCAGAAAGACAGGCCGAGTTGGCGCAGGATCAGATTGCCGAGGATCACGACGCCGAAGACGGCGATCGCCACGCCCGCCCAGATATTGAGCCTCACCAGGGTGTAGCTGGTGACCCGGCCCTTTATGTGGGTCACGAGATAGGTGACGAAGCCCCACCAGACGAGCGTGCCGAGAATGACGCCCACCACCGCATTCAACGGGCGATAGGGCACGCTGCCGAGATCGAGCACGCCGCCCAAGCCACTGAAGATGGCGAAGAAGCCCAGAAGTGCTCCCGGATTGGTGATGGTGAGGAAGAAGCAGGTGAATGCCTTGCGCACATAGGCGCCGCGACCGAGATCGGAGAGTGAGAGCTCGGCATCCTTGACGTGATGCATCGCGGTGCGCACCCCGATGAAGATCAGAAGGAGTCCGCCGACGATCTGGATCGCCTGCGAATGGGCATGAACCCAGTCCTCGACCCAGCGCACGCCATAGGCGGCGAAAGTCGCGAAGAGCGCGTCACCGGCGATCGAGCCCGAGGCGGCCGCCATGCCGCCCGCCATGCCGGCACGCAGCGCAGATCTGATGACAGTCAGATTGACCGGCCCCAAGGGCGCGGTGACCGCGATGCCGATGGCCATGCCGATGGCGATGAGTTCGGGATCCATCAGAGGTCGATCACCACGCGGCCGCGGATCTTGCCGGCGATGATCTCGGCGGCGAGCGCCGGCACATCATCGAGCTTCGCATGGCTGGTCAATTCCTGAAGCTTCGCCATATCGAGATCATGAGCGAGGCGCGACCAGGCCTCGACCCGGCGGGTCAAGGCGGCGGTCACCGAATTGATGCCGATCAGCTTCACGCCGCGCAGGATGAAGGGCGCCACCGAGCCCGGCAGGTCCATGCCCTGCGCCAGGCCGCAAGCGGCGACGGCGCCTTCGGGCAGGATTTGCGAAAGCACATTGGCAAGCGTCGTCGAGCCGACGGCATCGACGGCGCCGGCGAAGCGGGCTTTGGCGAGCGCCTTTACCGGTCCCGAAAATTCGTTGCGGTCGATGATGGTCGAGGCGCCGAGGCTCTTGAGGAAGGCCTCCTCTTCCGGCCGGCCGGTCGACGCGGCCACCTTGTAGCCGAGCTTGGACAGGACGGAGATGGCGATCGAGCCGACACCGCCGGCGGCGCCGGTGACCAGAATCTCGCCATCCTCGGGCTTCACCCCCTGGCGCTCGAGCGCGATGATGCAGAGCATGGCGGTATAGCCGGCCGTGCCGATGGCCATGGTCTGCGCCGTGGTCATGGTGTCCGGCACCGCCACCAGCCAGTCGCCCTTGACGCGGGCAAGACCGGCATAGCCGCCATGATGACCCTCGCCCACGCCCCAGCCGTTGAGGATCACCTTGTCGCCCGTCTTGATCAGCCGATGACCCGACTCCACCACGGTACCGGCAAAGTCGATCCCCGGGATCAACGGGTAGTGCCGGATGATCGGGGCGCGCCCCGTGACCGCGAGGCCGTCCTTGTAATTGATGGTCGAATGCTCGACGGCGACCGTCACATCGCCCGGCATCAGATCGGCCTCACCGAGCGTCACGAAATCAAGCTTCTGGCCCTTCTCCGTCTTGCCGATCAGAATGGCGCGGAACTGGCTGCTCATGAATATTGGTTCCCCTCGATCAACCCCTCTCTCCGGAGAGGTTTCATCATTTTGTTATACAGAGGGGAGCGCTTCCATGAAAGCGATGGGTTGTCCCTGGGCACCCTCTAGAATCTCAGCCTCCCACATCACCCGCCGGCCGCGAATGATCGTGCCGATGGGCCAGCCCTGGACCTCGACGCCGTCATAGGGCGTCCAGCCGGCCCGGCTCTCCATCCAGCCATTGGTGATCGTCTGCCGCCGCTTCAGATCGACGATGGTGAAGTCGGCGTCATAGCCTTCAGCGATCCGGCCCTTGCCGGCGATGCCGAAGATGCGGCCGGGCCCGTGGCTCGTCAGATCGACGAAACGCTCGAGCGTCAGGCGGCCTTTGTTCACATGATCGAGCATGATCGGTACCAGGGTCTGCACACCGGTCATGCCGGAAGGTGACTCAGGGTATGATTTTTCCTTCTCGGCCAATGTATGCGGCGCGTGATCGGAGCCCAGCACATCGACGACGCCTGCCTGGAGCGCCCGCCAGATCGCGGCGCGATGCGATTCATCACGTACCGGCGGATTCATCTGGGCCCTTGTGCCGAGACGCTCATAGGCGTCAGGTGCTACGAGGGTGAGATGGTGCGGCGTCACCTCAACCGTCGCCAGGTCCTTGTTGGCGGCGAGCAGCGGCATCTCGTCGGCGGTCGAGATATGCAGGACATGGATGCGCTTGCCGTGCTTGCGGGCGATCCTGAGCAGACGTTCGGTGCATAAACGTGCCGCTTCCGGGTCACGCCAGACCGGATGGCTCGACGGGTCACCAGGACGCTGCTCAGGTTTCCGCGCGATCAGGCGAAACTCATCCTCGCTGTGAAAGGCAGCGCGGCGGCGTATCTGGGAAATAATGAGATCGATACCCTGATCATCGTCGACCAGAAGATCTCCCGTGGACGAGCCCATGAAGACTTTGGTGCCGGCGCAGCCCGGCAGACGCTCGAGCTCGGGCAGTTGTTTCGCGTTCTCGCGGGTGCCGCCCATGTAGAAGGCGAAATCGCAGAACATGCGGTTGGTGGCGCGCGAGACCTTGTCGGCCAGGGTCTCGGCCGAGGTCGTCAGGGGCTTGGTGTTGGGCATCTCGAAGACGCCGGTGACCCCGCCCGCCACCGCCGCGCGGCTGCCGCTCTCGAGATCTTCCTTATGCTCGGCGCCGGGTTCCCGGAAATGCACCTGGCTGTCGATGACGCCCGGCAGGATATGCAAGCCGCTGCAATCGATCACTTCTCCGGCACCCGCTGCGGCAAGATTGCCGAGAGCGGCGATCCGACCACCATTGACGCCGATATCCCGGATTCCTACGCCGTCCTGATTGACGACAGTTCCGCCTTTCAAAACAAGATCATAGCTGGCGGTCATAGGAGCTCCTTGAATAGATTCGGGAGCATTCGTAGATGTGTCCTTCCGGAGGTGCAATATCCATGCAACGCCAGCCTTTCGCCACCCAGAAACTTGCCCACCGCGCCGTCATCACGGTCAGCGGCGAGGACGCCAAGGATTTCCTGCAGAATCTGGTGACCACCGACATCGAAGGTCTCAAACCCGGCGAGGCGGCCTATACCGCCCTCCTCCAGCCGCAAGGCAAGATCCTGTTCGATTTCTTCATCCTGGCCCAGGACGGACGTTATCTGATCGACTGCGCCGCCGCCCAACGGGCCGATCTCATCAAGCGGCTGACCTTCTACAGATTACGCGCCAAGGTGACGATCACCGAAAGCGACGAGGAGGTGGGCGTGGCGCCGGTCAAGCCCGCCAATGGCGCCTCCTTCACCGATCCGCGGGCTCCCCAGCTCGGCGCCAGGCTCATCGCCGCCAAAGGCAGCCTGCCTGCCGGCGGGGACGACAGCTATAGCGGCGGCCGTATCCGGCTCGGCCTCGCCGATACGGATGAAGATATCGGCTCGGGTGAATTATTCCCGCATGAGGCCAATCTCGACCAGTTGGGCGGGGTGAGCTTCAAGAAGGGCTGCTTCATCGGCCAGGAAGTCGTCTCGCGCATGGAGCATCGCGGCACGGCGCGCAACCGCATCGTGCCGGTCTATGCGCCGAAGGGCGCTCCCGCCAAAGGCGCCGAGATCAAGGCCGGCGACAAGCTCATCGGCACGTTTCTGTCCTCAACCGGCAGCGACGGGCTGGCCCTCATCCGGCTCGACCGGCTCAAAGACGCGGTCGAGTCCGGAATCGGGCTGCTGACAGTGACGGGGCCCGTCCATGTTAGGAAGCCGGCCTGGGCGCGATTCGACGTCGCCCTGCCGAAGGACGATGAGGACGAATGAGCAAGACCACCGAATCCGTGATCAAACACGCAGACGGCATCCACCGCTGCTTCTGGTGCGGCACGGATCCCGTCTATGTCGCCTATCACGACGATGAATGGGGTGTGCCCGAATATGACTCGCGCGCGTTGTTCGAGAAATTGCTGCTCGACGGCTTCCAGGCCGGTCTTTCGTGGATCACCATCCTGCGCAAGCGCGACGCCTTCCGCGAGGCCTTCGACGGCTTCGAGCCCGAGATCATGGCGCGCTACAATGCCCGCAAGCTCGCCAGCCTGATGAAGAACGAAGGCATCGTGCGCAATAAGCTCAAGGTCGACGCCAGCGTCACCAATGCGCAGGCCTATCTGGCATTGTCGGAGCACCAGGACTTCTCGACCTATCTGTGGAACTTCATCGGCGACGGGCCGCTGCAGCATCGTTTTCGCAGCCGCAAGGATGTGCCGGCGGCAACACCTCTGGCGGAGGCGATATCGAAGGACCTCAAGAAGCGCGGCTTCCGCTTCTGTGGGCCCACCATCGTCTATGCCTTCATGCAGGCCTGCGGCCTCGTCAACGACCATATGGTAACCTGCCACCGCCATGGCGCTCATATCGACAGCAAACGTCCGACATAACCATGCCGCCCCGCAAATCCGATGAGCCGCGCGCCTGGCAGCGCATGTTGTCGGGCCGCAGGCTCGACCTCCTCAACCCCTCGCCGCTCGACATCGAGATCGAGGACATCGCCCATGGCCTCGCCCGCGTGGCGCGCTGGAACGGCCAGACCAAGGGCTCGCATGCCTTTTCGGTGGCGCAGCATTGCCTCCTGGTCGAGGCGCTGCTCGTCCATGCGCATGACAATCTCGACCGCCAGGCAAGGCTCGCGGCCCTCCTGCATGATGCTCCCGAATATGTGATCGGCGACATGATCTCGCCCTTCAAAGCGGCGCTCGGCGTCGATTATAAAGCCTTCGAGCATAAGCTCCTCGCCGCCATCCATCTGCGCTTCGGGCTGCCACCGCAGTGTTCCGAGGCCCTCAACAAGAAAATCAAGAAAGCCGACCATATCGCCGCCTATCTCGAGGCGACCCAATTGGCGGGTTTCAGCGTGGAAGAGGCCGGGAAATTCTTCGGCAGGCCGACGGGCCTCGACGGGGCGCGCGGCTTCCATGCGCTGCGCCCCCTTGCGCCCAATGACGCGGAAGCGGCATATGTGCGCAAGTTCAAGCAGCTCCTGTAAGCAAGAGTCAGATGGAAATCATCGTCAGCCCGCTTTCCGCCGTCCAGCTCCTGGTCAACCGCCACAAGGTCAGCCATGTGGTGAGTCTGCTCGGCCCCGAGACGCCGCATCGCAGCTTTTCCGGCATCACCGACGGCAATCACCTGAAGCTCACCTTCCACGACATCATAACGCCGGCGGAAGGCTTCACGGCGCCGGCTTCCGACCATGTCGAGCAGCTCATCGGCTTTCTCAGGGCGCGCCAGGGCGACGATCCGATGCTCATCCATTGCTGGGCCGGGATCAGCCGGTCGACGGCGTCGGCCTTCACCGCCATGTGCCTCTACAATCCCGATGCCGATGAATACAAGCTCGCCCAGCAATTGCGGTCGCTCTCGCATGTGGCGACCCCCAACCGCCGCATCGTCGCCTTCGCCGACGACATGATGGGACGCCAAGGCCGCATGGTCGATGCGATCGACGCGATCGGGCGTGGCGAAGATGCCTATGAAGGCGTCATCTTCCAGTGGAAGATCTGATACCGAGCGCTTGTCGGCAAAAGCCACGGACCACTTCGATGAGAGCGTCGCGCTCGGGGGGCGTGCGATTGACGATCACCGAATCCACCGCGCCGTGTACACTGTGAAACAGCATCAAGGCCGATAGATTCGCGTCCTTCACCGTCCACACGCCGTGGCGCGCCCCGGCGGCGAGGAGATCGGCGAGCGGTGCAATCACCGGATCGTCATGCCCGATGCGCAGATGTGCCGACACATGCTCATGGAAGACCAGATCATGCAGGGCGACGTGATCGAGATAGCCATGGATCACGGTTTCGATCCAGGCGTCGAGACGGTCGTTCCATGCCCCCGCGGGAGGCCCGTTCATGGCTTCAGTCAGACGTTCACAGAAGGTCGCGACAAACCGCTCGCGCAAGGCGACAAGCACGTCCTCCTTCGTCTTGAACTGCAAGTAGAAAGTTCCCTTGGCGACGTCCGCCCGCTTCACGATCTCATCGACGCTGGTGGCAGCGAACCCTTTCTCGAGAAACAGCGCCTGGGCGGCGTCCATGAGCTCCTCACGACGGATTTCGGCTGGCTTGGTGCGCGGGCGCTTGGCGGTGCTGGCGATCATGCTGGCTAATCTGGCTGGCGTTGGGAAAGAAAGCAATCTTATGAGTTCTCGAGGCTCCTGGCGATCCTTAAGCGGTCCAGCCTAATGCGGCGAGTGATGAGACCGCTCTGTTCGATCCAATCGAGGGCCGCGCCGATTTCGACGAATAGCCGAGCTGGAACGCCGAACAGCCGCTCCGCATCGATCCGGCTCATCCGCTCATAGTGGCCAGGCAGCACGACGGTCGCGATGCCGCCGACGAGACGGCGCAGGCGCCCGCCATTTTCCCAGAGCCAGGCTTTCATTTCCTGGGCTCCGCCGCGCGGCCGCAAATGCGCATCATCGTCGACGAAGGCGCGCAGAGCGACAAAGGGCTCGCCACGATCCAGCCAGCATGTCCATTGCGCCAGGAAATCGAGCTGGTCAGCGAGGGTCGTGGTGCCACAGGCGCGTGAGACGACCAGCGGCCAGTGGGTCAGATCATGACGGATCATTCGATGTTCTCCGGGAGAGATACGAGCCGGGCATAGGCGCCGTTGCGCGCCATCAGCTCTTCATGCGTCCCCGTCTCGGCGACCCTGCCACGGTCGAGAACAATGATGCGATCGGCGCTGCGTATGGTCGACAGCCGATGCGCGATGATGAGAACCGTGCGGTTACGGCGCACCTCCTGCAGCGCCATCTGGAAGGCGCGCTCATTCTCGGTATCGAGGCTCGATGACGCCTCATCGAGGATCAGGATCGGTGCATCGAGCAGCAAAGCGCGGGCGATGGCAATGCGTTGACGCTGACCGCCGGAAAGCCGCGCCCCCCTCTCGCCGCACGAGGTCGCATAGCCGTCAGGCAGCTCACGAATGAAGCCATCCGCCTGGGCGAGCCGGGCGGCCTCCTCTACCGCGACCATCGGCGCGTCGGGCCGGCCGAGACGGATGTTGTCGGCAACCGTCTCGTTGAACAGATGCACATCCTGCGGCACATAGGCGACAAGCTTGCGCAAGGCCGCGATGGGCAAGTAACGGATGTCGCGGCCGCCGATGCTGATGCTGCCGGTCCCCACGTCCCAGAAGCGCAGGAGCAGATTGGCGCTGGTGCTCTTGCCGGCGCCAGACGCGCCGACCAGCGCCACAGTCTCGCCGGCGCCGATCGTGAAGTCCGTCCCGTCCAATACCGAAGCGCGATCGCCGCCATAGGAGAATCCGACTTTCTCGAAACGCACCGCCGCGTCTGCGGCGGGCTTCAGCCGTCCCCCGTCCGCGATCTGCGGCTTCTGGTGGAAGATGGTCAGGATACGCCGGGCGCCGGCGCGCAGCTCGCCGAGCTTGCGGGCTGTCTGGGTGACCTCGACAATCGGCGTCAAAGCCGCCCCCGCCACGACGATCACGAAAGGCAGCAGCGACCGGTCGAGGCTTCCCTGCTCGATCAGGCTGATGGCCATCAGGGTCGCCGCCAGCACGGCCAGAGCGGTGAGCATGTCGATGGCGGCGTATTCGAGCCCGGCCCGCGAGCCGTAGCGGCGCTGCGCGGCAGCCAGAAGCCGTGTCTGGCCCAGAAGACGGTCGAGGAAATCCCGCGCCCGGCCGAAGATGGCAAGCTCGCGCTGGCCCTGGATCATTTCGACGGTCTCGGCATTGAGAAGGCCGAGCTTCTCCATCACCAGCTTGCCCTGGTCGCCGGCGCGGCGCGCCAGCCAGAAGGGCACCGAGGCGACGAGCGGCAGGAACGGGAACAAGGCCACGGCGGTGAGCGGATGGACGAATGCAAGCGCGACCAGAGCTGCCAGCGGCACGATGATGGCTCCGACATAATCAGCAAGCGTGTGGGCGTAGAACATCTCCATCAGCTCGGCATCGGCAGTGGCGACGGCGGCCAGCTCACCGGTCCTGCGCCCGAGGACATAACCGGGCGCCGAACGCGCAAGGCCGTCATAAATGCCAACCTGCAGCGTCTCGATGAGCGCGAAAGCGAGATCATGCGAAATATAGGCCTGCCACCAGCGCGCCGCCGCCGCCGCCAGGACCAGGGCGGCGAGAAGCCAGAAGCCCGGTATCAGGCTCGCGGGTTCGCCCCCTGAGATCGCATGCCCGACGAGCCAGGCGCCGACGGCAAGGCTCGTCAGCAATCCGAGCTGAGCCAATATTCCGGCGAGAATGGTGAGGACGAGAACCAGCTTCCGGTTCCGCATCAGAGGAATGAGATTCAGCAGCCCGGTGCGCTCATGCGTGATCACAGTGTCGGTCATGCGGCTTCTCCCTGTGCGAGCATCAGTCTGGAATAGTGTTCGCCGCGTCTTTCGAGCAGATCATGCGGGCCTTCCTCGACGATGCGGCCCTCCGCCATCACCAGAATGCGATCCGCCTTGCGGATGGTGGAGAGACGATGGGCGATGACCAAGGTGGTGCGGCGGCGAGCCAGGGCATCGAGCGAGTCCTGGATCGCCTTTTCGTTTCGCGGATCGACGCTGGAGGTCGCCTCGTCGAGCAGCAGGATCGGCGCGTCCTTGAGAAGTGCCCGCGCGATAGCGATGCGCTGGCGCTGGCCGCCCGAGAGATGCGCGCCGCGTTCGCCGATCTCCGTCTCGTAGCCTCTGGGCAGGCTCATGATAAAGGCATCGATATGCGCGGCCTTCGCCGCCGCTTCGATCTCGGCCATCGTGGCCGATGGCTTGGCGAGCCGCAGATTGTCGGCGATCGTGCCATGGAACAGATAGGTGTCTTGCGACACGACACTGATCAGGGATCGCAGCGTATCGAGCGGCAAATGGCGAATATCCGTGCCGCCGATGCGAATGGAGCCCGCTTGTGGATCGAAGAGGCGCAGGAGCAGCGAGATGACCGTCGACTTACCGGCGCCCGATGGCCCGACCAGAGCCACGAATTCATTCTCCGCGACGGTAAGGGACACGGAGCTCAGCGCCGGCCTGGCATCGCCTTCATAGCTGAAGGCCACATTCTCGAAGGAAAGGTCCGCGCGCGCGGGCAAAGACGCCGGCCGCTCCGGCTCGCTCACCAGCGGCACGGCCGCCAACAGTTCGGCGATCGGCGCCGCGGCGCCACTTGCCGACCAGGCGGTGTGAAACTCCTTCTCCAGGCGTTCGAGCGGGCGGAAGGCTTCGCGCGCCAGGAACAATGTCATGAAAAGCGCGACGGGAGCGAGGTCGCCGGCGGCGACGCGCCAGCTGTTGAAGGACAGGACGACGGCGATGCCGAGCAGCGTAATGAGGCCGGTGAGGCCGGTGCGCATCAAAGTCACGGCGAGCGCCGCCATCGATTCACGGCGCAGATCGGCGGCGCGGCCGGCGAGAGCGGCGCGCCGCCTGTCGATCGCATGGAAGGCCTTCAGCGTGACGATGCCTTGCAGGCTGTCGAGCAGATAGGCGCCGAATTCGCCCATCGCGACGAAAATGCCGGAGGATTTTGGCATGCGCCAGCGCAACCAGAAAAAGTCGGCGATCGGGAGCGCGGCGACAAAGACGCCGAGCAGCAAAGCGGAGGGCCAATCCACGTAAGCGAGGCCGAGAAGCACGGCCATGCATCCGAAGACCGCGACAAATATCGCCGGCAAGTAACGGCTGTAGCAGCTCTCGAGCGCCTCGACACCGGCGACGATGGTCGTTTGCAGGTCGCCGGTCTTGCGCCGCGCGGCGGCCCCCGGCCCGACCTCGATGAGACGGGTGAGCAGCCTTCGGCGCAGGTCCTCCTTGGTGGCGAGCGCCGTCGCCTGAGCCGCCATCTCGGCGAGCCAGGCCAGGCCGCCGCGGGCCAGAACAACCGCGGCAAAGCCGACCAGCCAAGGCATGGCACCGGCGAGGCCGCCTCCGGTGGTCAATGCCGCCAGGATGAGGGCGAGAAGCACGCCCTGCAGGAGATAACACCCGGTGATCAGCACTCCGATCACGACACTCCTGGCGATCTTCGATCGTACCGGCCAAGCCAGATCCAGCAGTTGCCTGCGCATCACGTCACTCCATCATTGCCTCCTTTCATTGACTGACCGTCGGTCATTTGTCAAGTGATACAAAAGGCGCGCCTACAGTGCCGGAGAATCTGGAGCGTTCCTTTCGTCGGCCTGGCGTATGTCCAGTCGTCATCGATCTGTCCGCGTGTGTAGCGGAATCGAAACAAGATCGAGTGCGAGGCAAACCTATGGCGCTTCAGCGCCCATGCGCGAATTCCCAATAGAGCTCGCGCGCCTTCTTGAACAAGGGCCCGGGCTGCAGATCGCGCGTCTCGAGGCGCGTCACCGGGATGACCTTGCCGTAATTGCCGGTGGAGAAGACTTCATCGGCGGCCAGCACTTCCGGCCACGCGACGACGCGTTCGAACACCTCGATACCGGCCTTGCGCAGAAGCTTGATGACGCGCTGGCGGGTGATGCCGTTGAGCAACGTGCCATTGGGGATCGGCGTGTGCACGGCGCCGTCCTTGGCATAGAAGAGATTGGAGGTGGTGAATTCCGACACCTTGCCCACCGGATCGAGCAGCACCGCATTGTCGAAGCCACGTTTCTGCGCCTCGCGCACGGCGCGACCGGAATTGGCGTAGTGACAGGCCGCCTTGGCATCGGTCGGGGCATATTCATAGGACGGGCGGCGGAAGCTCGACAGCGCCGCGGAAAAACCTTTGGGCGCCGGCATCGCCGATTCATAGACCGAAATCGCGTAACGTGTTTCGACCGGGCCCGCATCGAGGAAATTGGTCTCGGCCCAGAACATCGGGCGCAGGTAAAGCGGCGCGTTCTTGGGGAACTTGGCGATGCCGTCGCGGATCAATTCCTCGATGGCGCCGGCCTTCAGCGGGGTGAGCCCGAAGGCCAGGGCCGAACGCTCGCAGCGCTGGCAATGCAGATCGAGATCGGGCGTCACGCCTTCGAAGGCGCGCCCGCCATCGAATATGGCGGAACCGAGCCAGGACGCATCGCTCCATGGCCCCATCAGGGCCGGATTGCCCTGGCGCCACTCGCCCTCGAAATATGTCCAGCATTTGCTGTCGTCGTATTGCGAAATTGCCATTCTTCGTTCTCCTATTGTCCGCAAGCTTAAGCTGATCATCGACAAAAGACAAAGAGCAGGAGATCAAAAAACGGTCACAGAATTGGGCGATGCCTTTGCGCACGACAACGGCGAGGAAATATGGCGATGCCGAAACGGAAGATTCTGTCTCTGGCCTCAGCGCTGGCCATGGGAGCGATGGCGAGTGCTGTGCCCACGACCACGCAGGCGGCCGAGAGCGAGATTGCCATCTCTTATGAAGTCGAGGTCGGCAGCCTTTCAGCGATGCGCATCGCCTATAAAGCAGTGCTCACCGCGGACGGTTATCAATCGACGGCCTCGGTCAAGACCAAGGGCCTCGCGGATCTGTTCTCGGACTACCGGATGGAGATGGCGAGTGCCGGCGGCTTCGCGGCTGGCGCCCTCAAGCCGTCGCATTACCGCTCCGAATCGAAGAACAGCAAGAAGACCAAAGTCCTCGAAGTACGCTGGAAGGGCGACAATCCCGCCGTCGCCTCGACACCCAGGGACAAGGAAGACGACGCGTTGGTCGCGCCCGGCCTGACCGCCGGCCTCGTCGACCCGCTGTCGATGCTGCTGCGCAAGGCCGCCCTGCAGGAGGGTCAGCCCTGCCCGAGCGTCGAGCGTGTGGTCGATGGGCGGGAAGTCTACGACTTGCGCTTCACGCTCGCCGGCGAAGTGAAACTCGGCTCGAAGAGTCCCGGTGTCTATCGCGGCAAGGCCTTCAAATGCAGCATGACCTACACGCCGGTGGCCGGGCGCCCGGCAGTGAAGTTCAAGAAGAAAGGCGGCGCGCCATCCAAGTTCGATGTCTGGTTCGCACCGATCGATCCGGCCGGCTCCGGCAAGGCCATGTATGTGCCGGTGCTGGCGACCGGCAAGCTGCAGGGCATGAGCTTCATCGCCTATGCGCGCGAGGCGAGCGTCGACGGCCGCAAGCTCAGCCAGGATTGAAAGCTAGAATCTTACCCGCAGACCGGTGGTGATGAAGGACGAGCCGCTATAGACGCCGTCGATCGTTCCGAAGATGCCGGACCGGTGATGCAGTCTCAGCACCAGCTCGATATCCTTGTAATCGGGGCTCGCGAAAGTGATCTCGGGCGAGAAATTATGCAGCACGAGGGATGAATCGCCATCGCTACGGTCACGCTCGAAGTCGGACGACTCGGTCAGGATGCTGAGGCCCGTATTGATGGCCAAGGTCGTGTAGATCGTGTCGTTCCACGGCAGACCATCATAGCGGAAATAGAGCGAACCCCAGAACTCGCCCTGCGATTCCTCGCCGAAACGATAGGCGGCCCCCGCCTCCGGCTCGACCATCAGGTGATCGCCGAAATAGCCGAGCGTGTCTGAATCGAACAATTCGTTGAGCGTGCCCAGGCGATAGGAATAGGTGACGCCGAGCATCGTCAGGTCGACGAAATTCGTCTTCCAGGGCTGGCTGATGATGGTGGTGAAATCCGTGTCGGTGCCACGCCCGACCAGGAAAGTAACCGCGTTGGGCGAGTTCGGCTGCTCCGCTTGGGCAACCGTTGCCAGACAGGTGCAAGCAAGCGCCGCCATACAAGCCGAGAGCCTCGGATATCCGCTGCTCGCCGTTTCGATTTCAGCCTCCGCCGCTTGGTATTCTTTCGTACTCGAAGTAACCGCCCCGAACAAAAATCCGATCCTTATCTCACGCACTGACACTCGCAACCGCCCCAATAATTTCATGCCCCAAATGCTGGCACAAGGGGCCTAAAGGCTTATACGTAAATGTGAAATTTTTGTTAGGCGCCGCATATTTAACGGCACGTCAACCCATCGTGAATGGGCGAACAGAACTAGCTGTCGGAATAGAAGATGTGACGGCCGATCTTGATCAGCTTGCGCATCTCTTTCGCCCATTTGGGGCGCACATAATCGGCGTGATAATTGGTGGCGGCGCCGATGACGCGGATCGTCTGGTCGCCGGCAATCGCCTTCTGGGCGATCTTCTTGGAGCGGTCCCAGGCCGCCTTGCTCTTCACCTCGTCGGCGACGCCATCACAGGCAAAAGAGAACTGGCAGGAATTGCGACGATCCGAACCTTGATAGACCACGCCGCAGATCGTCTTGGGATAGTTCGGATCCTTGACGCGGTTCAGCACGACTTTCGCCACCGCGAGCTGGCCCAATTCCGATTCGGACCGGGCCTCGAAGTAAACCGCCTTGGCGAGGCAATTCTCTTCGGCGAGGCGAATGCGGCGCTGGGCGACGACCTTCTGCTTTTCATTGCGCTTGAGCTTGAAGGTCGATTCGAGCTTCCAAACCGGCGGCGTCATGGCGAGGCGCTTCTCGACCTCGATCTTTTCCGGCTGCGCCGATTGGGACGGCAGGGCCGCCAGCACCGGCACATCGGGCTCCGCGGAGATGTAATCGCCCTTGCCGTTCGAAACGACTTCCTGCTCGCGGATGATCGGCAGAGTGATCAGATCCAGCGTCGCGTCGCTCGGCATGAGCGAGCCCTTCTGGATCAATGTCGAAACGGGCGAGCTGACGGCGATGTTGGCTTCTTCGGGGATGAGTCCATGAGCGTCGGCATTGCGGCCCATATAGTGGCCGGCGAAAGCAAAGCTCGCGACCAGCATGGCGCCGCCGAAAACATAAGGCACATAGCTCAGGACACCATTGCGCTCTTCCGGCTGCAACGGCTCGTGATAGTCCGGCTCAAAATGCCTATGCGTTCGCCTTGATGGTCTCACTTCCCCTCGCGCTACCGTCTCAACTCTTAAAGTTTCCCGAACAGGCGGTAGTATGATCCCTGAGCGTTTAGCATAGGTTAACCATGGCAGCAACACAAAGGCGCCTATAATCAGCCACTAAATGCTTCAAGGTTAACAAGGCCTTAGACAGGTGTGCTGCCATAATTCAGCCACGTTTTGCGAGGGCCGATTGAGCCGCCGCGAGCCTCGCGATGGGGACGCGGAAGGGCGAGCATGACACGTAATCGAGCCCGACCGTCTCGCAGAATTGGATCGAGGCCGGATCGCCGCCATGCTCGCCGCAAATGCCGAGCTTGATGGCGGAGCGCGTCGAGCGGCCGCGATCGGCGGCAATCTGCACCAGTTCGCCCACCCCTTCAGTGTCGAGCGACACGAAAGGATCGGTCTTGAACACGCCCTTGGCCGTGTATTCGCCCAGGAAACGGGCCGAATCGTCCCGGCTGATGCCGAAGGTGGTCTGGGTCAAATCATTGGTGCCGAAGGAGAAAAACTCCGCCGTCTGAGCGATGTCGGCCGCCCGCAAGGCGGCGCGGGGCAATTCGATCATGGTGCCGACGAGATAATCGAGCTTGGCGCCGGTCTCTTTGCGGACTTCATCGGCAATCGCGACGATGCGGTCGCGCACGATGTCGAGCTCGGCCTTGCTGGCGACCAGCGGGACCATGACTTCCGGGATCGGCGGGGTGCCGGTCTTGCGGCCGACCTCAGCCGCCGCCTCGAAAATGGCGCGCGCCTGCATCTCGGCGATCTCGGGGTACGATACCGCCAGGCGGACACCGCGATGGCCGAGCATCGGGTTGAATTCATGCAGTTCGGCCACCCGGCCCCTGAGCACGTCCGGGGTGACGCCGATCACCGCCGCCACCTCGGCGATCTCCTCCTCGCTGTGCGGCAGGAACTCGTGCAGCGGCGGGTCGAGCAGGCGGATGGTGACCGGCAGGCCGGCCATGATCTCGAACAACTCGATGAAGTCCCGGCGCTGCATCGGCAGGATCTTGGCCAGCGCCGCGCGCCTGCCCTTCTCGCTCGAAGCCAGGATCATCTCGCGCATCGCGACAATGCGGTCGGACTCGAAGAACATATGCTCGGTGCGGCAGAGCCCGATGCCTTCGGCGCCGAAATCGCGCGCCGCTCTGGCGTCGAGCGGTGTTTCCGCATTGGCACGCACCTTCATGCGCCGCGTCTTGTCGGCCCATTCCATGATGGTGGCGAAATCGCCCGAGAGCTCGGGCTTGATGGTGGGAACGGCGCCCTTCATCACCTGGCCGGTCGAGCCGTCGATGGTGACGATGTCACCTTTCTTGAGCACGGTGCCGAGTGCCGTCAGCGTCGCCTGGCGATAATCGACGCGGATGCTGCCGGCGCCCGAGACGCAAGGCTTGCCCATGCCGCGCGCCACAACCGCCGCATGCGAAGTCATGCCGCCGCGGGTGGTGAGGATGCCTTCCGCGGCATGCATGCCGTGAATATCCTCCGGGCTCGTCTCGACACGCACCAGAATGACATTGCGGCCCTGCTCTTTGAGCTTCTCGGCCTCGTCCGAATCGAAGACGATCTCGCCCGAGGCGGCGCCCGGCGAGGCCGGCAGACCCTGGCCGATGATGTCGCGCTTGGCGGCGGGATCGAGGGTCGGGTGGAGAAGCTGGTCGAGCGAGGCCGGATCGATGCGGCGCACCGCTTCTTCGCGGCTGATCAGCCCCTCATTGGCGAGATCGACGGCGATCTTCAGCGCCGCCTTGGCGGTGCGCTTGCCGGCACGGGTCTGCAGCATCCACAGCTTGCCGCTCTGGATGGTGAATTCCATGTCCTGCATGTCGCGGTAGTGCTTTTCGAGCTGCGCGAAGGTGCGGATCAGCTCCGAATACGTCTCGGGCATCAGCTTCTCGAGCGACGGCGCCTTGGAGCCCGCCTCGATACGCGCGGCCTCGGTGATGTTCTGCGGCGTGCGGATGCCGGCCACCACGTCCTCGCCCTGCGCATTGACGAGGAACTCGCCATAGAGCTCATGCGTGCCGGTCGAAGGATTGCGGGTGAAGGCGACGCCCGTCGCCGATGAGTCGCCGAGATTGCCGAACACCATCGCCTGGACATTGACGGCAGTGCCCCAGTCTTCCGGAATATTATGCAGGCGGCGATAGGTGTTGGCGCGCGCCGACATCCACGACTGGAAGACGGCGCCGATGGCGCCCCAGAGCTGCTCCTTCACATCCTGCGGAAAGGCTTTGCCGGTTGCCTTCTCGACACAGGCCTTGTATTTGGCGATGACCTTAAGCCAGTCCTCGGCGGTGAGATCGGTGTCGAGGCCGAAGGCCTTCTCGTCCTTGTATTCGCCGAGAATGTCCTCGAACTGATGATGCTCGACGCCGAGCACGACGTCGGAATACATGTGGATGAAACGGCGATAGCTGTCATAGGCGAAGCGGCGGTCATTGGCGCGCTTGGCCAAGCCTTCGACGGTCTCGTCATTGAGGCCGAGATTGAGGACCGTGTCCATCATGCCCGGCATCGACGCGCGGGCGCCGGAGCGCACCGAAACCAGAAGCGGATTACCGGCATCGCCGAAGGTCGCGCCGACGATACGGCCGACCTCGGTCAGCGCCGCATCGACATCGTCCCTGAGCGCTTTCGGGTAGGTGCGACCGTTCTTGTAATAGCCGGTGCAGACTTCGGTGGTGATGGTGAAGCCGGGCGGGACCGGCAGTCCCAGATTAGCCATCTCGGCCAGATTGGCGCCCTTGCCGCCGAGCAGATTCTTCATCCCCGCCTCGCCGTCGGCCTTGCCGTCGCCGAAGCGGAATACGAGTTTCCCATTCGCCTGCTGATTCACCCTTAGTGCTCCCTTTAAGACAGGATCGGCCGGTTCAGTAGCGAGCGCTGCTCGTGAGGCGCACTAGCCATATCGCAAATGCGAAATCAAGTGTGCAGTTGCGGTGCGCCCGCCGCAGCCTTAACGCATCAACAAAAATGGACCAGCCGTTGTCTGATTTCCTCCGGAGTCTGGGCGAAGTCGGCGGCTGAATAGATGTGGCGGCCATGCTTGTCCTTGGGGTTGTTCGCGATGAAGGCCTGGAACCGCTGTGTGAGATCGGCCCCGTTCACAAGGCCCAGGCGCTGATAGATGGCCGAAACGACATCGAGCGGCCGGCGTGTCAACGCTTCATAGTCGACTTCCAGAATATGACCGGGGCATGTCCTGTGTGCCGACACGTAACGTGCCGTCTCGGCAGCATAGAAATCGAGATTGGACCGCCCGAGCCGCACCCGGTCGTCGTCCCGCACCGTCACCTGATGCAAGCCGTCGATGAGGCTGTTGAAACTCGTCAGGGAGACGGCGGGATCGCGCCGGCACACGACGATGAGGGCTTCCGGGACCGCCGCGACGAGTTCGGCCAGTGCCCCCAGATGATCGGGCGCCTTGAGCAGCAGCCGACGTGCCGGCGCGCGGCGCTGCAGCAGCATCAGGATGTCGCGATATTCGCGGTACTTCTGCCGGCGATCGGCCCCCGCATACCAGGCGAGATAGGACTGCACCGGCGCCAATGTCCAGGGCAGCATGGTGCGGAATGAGATCGCCAGGGCGAACATGCATTCCTCCGGCTCGTCGCTCCGAGTGAAATGCCGTGCATCGAGCTCGCGATTGAGAAAGCGCATCACCCAGAGTTCGCTATCGAGCCTGAGATCGCGCAGGAAGCGGCGCAGGCCGCGCCTGCACGCGACCGGCTCGACGAGCTCGCTGAGCGTCGGCGCGCGCATCGTCTCATCGGCGGCGAGAAGACGATGGAGGAAGGTCGTGCCGCTGCGCGGCATGCCGGTGATGATGACCGGCGCCAGCAGAGGAGCACTGAACAGTCCGGGCTCGGTCTTCCGCTTTTCCTGGATCAGCAGGCGCTGCTCGAGCGCCAGCGCGATACTCCGCCGCAAGAGTGTTCGGCCGATGAAAGTGAGCCGCACGTCGCGGCGCAACGCGCGCAGGAGAACACGCAACCCCGTGCGGTAATAGGGATCACCGAAATCATCCAGTCCGGTGGCACCACGGGCGGCTTCACTGAATCTCGCGAGGCAGCTTTGCGGCCGCCGCCGCATCTATCCTTCGATCCGCGAGAAGTCCGCGACTTCACGGGTCGCGGCACGGATGCGGTTCAGGAGCTTCAGCCGGTTCTCACGGAAAGACGGATCATCGGCATTGACGGTGACCTTGTCGAAGAAGGCATCGACCGGCGCCCGGAGCTTGGCGATGGCGCGCATCGCCGCCTCGAAGTCCTCGGCGCCCACGGCCTTACGGGCCTGGGCCGCGGCCGCGTTGACCGACGTGTTGAGCTCGCGCTCCTCACCCTGGATGAGAATATTGGTATTCACATTGCCGTCGAAGCCGCGACCGTCCTTCTTCTCCTCGATCTTGAGGATGTTGGTGGCGCGTTTGACGCCGGCGAGCAGGTTCTTGCCGTCATCGGTCTCGAGGAATTTCGACAAAGCCTCGACGCGCTTGACGATCATCAAGAGATCGTCCTGGCCGCCCAAAGCGAAGACCGCATCGATGAGATCATGGCGCATGCCCTGATCGCGCAGGTAGACTTTCAAGCGGTCGGCGAAGAAGGAGAGGAGATCGGCACGGTCGAAGTCGGCTCCGAACTCCGCTCCGCGCTGGTTGCGATAGAACTGCAGGCCGGCATCGAAGAGAGAGAGGAGCGGCAGCCGGACCTTGTTCTCCTGCACGATACGGATCACGCCGAGCGCGGCTCGGCGCAAGGCATAGGGGTCCTTCGAGCCGGTGGGCTTCTCGTCGATGGCCCAGAAGCCGACCAGCGTATCGAGCTTGTCGGCGAGCGCCGAGACGATCGACAGCGGCCGCGCCGGCACCGCGTCATTCGGCCCCTGCGGACGGTAGTGCTCCTGGATCGCCGCGGCGATGTCCTCGCTCTTGCCTTCGTTGAGCGCATAATAGCGCCCCATGAGGCCCTGCAATTCCGGGAACTCGCCGACTACGCCGGTGAGCAGATCGGATTTGGCCAAGCGCACCGCCAATTGGGCTGCGGTCTTGTCGGCGCGGCAGAAGCCGGCAAGATCATTGGCCCAGCCTTCAAAACGCTTCACCCGCTCGCCCTGTGTACCGAGCTTGGCATGGAAGGTGATCTGGTCAAGCTTGGGCAGTAGCTTTTCGAGCGGGACCTTCTTGTCCTGGTCCCAGAAGAATTTCGCATCCGACAGGCGCGCGGCGATGACCTTGTTGTTGCCGGCGATGATCTGTTCGCCGCCGTCGCGCGCGATCATGTTGGACACGAGCAGATAACGGTTGGCGAGCTTGCCGGTCTTGCCGTCCTTCAGCGCGAAGCACTTCTGATGCTGCTTGATCGAGGTGACGATCACTTCCGGCGGCACGTCGAGGAAGCTCTCCTCGAAGGATCCCATCAGCACCACCGGCCATTCGACGAGGCCGGCGGTTTCCTTCAGGAGCGCCTCGTCTTCGATCAGCTCGAGGCCCTGCGCGAAGCTCAAGTTTTTCGCCTCGACACGGATCAGCTCGGCGCGGCGGCCGGAATCGACCACGACCTTGGCGTCATAGAGCTTCTGGGCATAATCCTCGAAGCGGCGCGCGGTGATTTCCTCGGGCGCCATGAAACGATGGCCGTGGGTAACGGCGCCGCTCTTCAGGCCGGCGATCTCGAAGTCGACCACTTCGCCATCGAAGCAGCAGAGGATGGATTTCAGCGGCCGCACCCAGCGCAGATCGCCCGAGCCCCAGCGCATCGATTTGGGCCAGGGGAATTTGCGGATGACGTCCGGCACAATTCCGGCGATCACGTCCGTCGTGGCGCGGCCGGGCTTGCTGATCACCGCGATGTAGAACTTGCCCTTCTTGTCGTCCTGGACAGTGAGGTCGTCGAGCAACAGGCCGGTCGATTTGAGGAAGCCCTGGATCGCCTGCTCGGGCGCGTCGACACGCGGGCCTTTGCGTTCCTCGCGGACATCCTTCGTCTTGGTGCCGAGGCCCTCGACCGAAAGCACCAGTCGGCGCGGCGTCGCATGCGTCTGGGCGCCTTCATAAACAAGGCCCGCCTCGACCAGCGCATTGGTGACGAGCGATTTCAGATCCTCGGCCGCCTTGGCCTGCATGCGCGCCGGGATTTCCTCGGAGAAGAGTTCGAGAAGGAGCTCAGCCATGGGCGGCCTCCTTCACGGCGGTCATATCCACGCCACCGCCAGATGTCCTCGCCCAGGCCTCGCAGCAGCCCTTGGCCAATTCGCGCACCCGCAGAATATAGGCCTGGCGCTCGGTGACCGAGATCACGCCGCGCGCATCGAGCAGATTGAACACGTGGCTCGCCTTGATGCATTGGTCATAGGCCGGCAGCGCCAATTCATGGCGATTGCCCTTGTCGCCCGCCTTCAGCAGCGCCAAACACTCCTTCTCGGCATCCTTGAAATGCTGGAGCAGGATATCGGTGTCGGCATATTCGAAGTTGAAGCGCGAGAATTCCTGCTCGGCCTGCAGGAACACATCGCCGTAGCTGATGCGCTTGGCGCCGTCCTGGCCGTTGAAGTTCAGGTCATAGACATTGTCGACTCCCTGAACATACATCGCCAGGCGCTCGAGGCCGTAAGTGAGCTCACCCGAGACCGGCGCGCAATCGAGGCCGCCGACCTGCTGGAAGTAGGTGAACTGCGAGACTTCCATGCCGTCGCACCACACTTCCCAGCCAAGGCCCCAGGCGCCGAGCGTCGGGCTTTCCCAGTCGTCCTCGACAAAGCGGAGGTCGTGCAAGTCAGGCTCGATGCCGATGGCGTAGAGCGACCCCAGATAGAGCTCCTGGAGATCGGGCGGCGACGGCTTGATGATCACCTGATACTGATAATAGTGCTGCAGCCGGTTGGGATTCTCGCCATAACGGCCGTCCTTGGGACGCCTCGAGGGCTGCACATAGGCGGCCGCCCAAGGCTTCGGCCCGACCGAGCGCAAGGTCGTCGCCGGGTGGAAGGTGCCGGCACCCACTTCCATGTCGTAAGGCTGCAGGATGACGCAACCCTTCTCGCCCCAATATTGATGCAGGGTGAGGATCAGGTCCTGGAAGGATTTGCGTGGATTCAAAGACATTTGCGCCCATAGATCACGATGACTTTGGATTTTTCAGATCCAAAGTCATGAACGTGATCGATCCTATATTTTGGCGCGTGATCGGACGGAAAACCGGTATCCACTTTTCCTGATCACGCGCCGAAGGGTTCCGTTGCGGGCGCAAACTATGGGGCTAACCCCTATGGGTCAAGGAGAAGTCGACTTACTTCTTCTTCGGCGCCTGGGACTCTTCGTCCTCATCGCCCTGGGTGTCGTCGGGATTGACCTCGTCGCCGCCGGTGTCGGTCGTGTCGACGTCATCGCCCTGGGTGTCGTCGCCGGTGACCTCGCCACCATCGTCGCCACCCTGATCGGCGTCCTTCATCCAGGCCTGCAGCGTGTAGAAGGCCTCTTCGTTGATGCGCTGGCCCCACAGATCGGCGCCCTTGAGCGGGCCGCCATGGAGGGCGATGAGCATCGGGCCGTTGGACTGCTTGTCGACGATCCAGATGCCGGCGCCCGCCATTCCTTCGAGCGGCTTCTTGAGCGGGCAGTTGTAAACGATGAAGGATTTGTCGGCGCCCTTCACCGGACAAGTGGTCTCCCACATGGTGAAGTCGGGCACGCCCGCCGGATAACCGGTCATGGCCGGGCCCTTGGGGATCTGCGGCAGGTGGCCGAAGCCGAACCAGCCATTCTGGTCGCCGACATCGCTCTGCAGCTCGACCAGGCCGAAGGCCATGGTCCAGTCGGCCTTTTCAGCGAAGCCCTTGGTCACCCAGGCATTCTTCCACTGCACGCCGCCAAAGGGACGGCTCTCACCATTGATGCCCGGATAGAAATCGAGATTCTGGTCCCACTGCTTGCTCTCCGGATTGAAGATGCAATAGGCCGCGGTGAGCACGAAACGCTTGCCGATGAGGGTGCCCGAGCAGCCATTGGAGAGCAGGCCGACGGCGGTATAGGGATATTGGGTCGTGTCCTTGATCGGCACGAGCTTGCCGGGCTTCGGCGCTTCCTGGATCGCCTGAGCGCCCTTGCCCTTGAGGATCATGCCCTTCAGGCGCTTCGGCACCTTGACGGTGCCGGCCTTGCCGTCGCGGCTCATCGACATGCCGGTCAAGGCATCGAGCTGAGCGGCCGGCGCCTGCTGTCCGGCGCCCTTGCGGGTGACATTCATGGCGCCCGGCTTGGCGGTCGGCCCTTTGGCGTCACCGGTCTTGGGCGCATTCGCGGCACCTGCCCCCGCTTCCACGGCGGGCCACTGGCCGCGCTTGAGCTTGGCGCCCTCCTGGGCGACTGCCGCGCCGGTCAAGGCCGTGGCAAGGAAGAGCGAGCTGGTCAAAACGAGGGAGGTGATCGATGAAGATCGAATCATGGGCCGTCCTTAACGGTTGCTGATTGGGTATGTCGCCTATACGACATGACAATCTAGCCACGTTCGCGCGGCGAAAACTAGACCCGGCGGCAATAATTTAAGGGCGGAAAAGTGTCCTTACGTCGATTTTCGCCGAAAATGACGGCAATCGAGCAACTTAAGCGAGAAATATCAGTGACCCGGCCCCCCGGATAAGGCCGATCCGAGGCAGCTACCGATCAAGCGTCCGGATAATAAATGCCCGTCCTCGGGTCCTGCCTGAGCCGGGTGACGGCGCGCGGATCGACCGGGCGGCGCTTAACGGCAACCCGGGCCTTGGCCGCGTTAAGACCATCCACCAGCTGCTTCAGGGCTGCGGCGGCCAGGAGGCCGACCAGGGTAATCGTCAACGCTTTCAACATGAAACGGTCCTTCCAGTCTCAATCCGGTGCCATCATAAACCGAAACGGGCCCATAATGCACGTAATTCCATGGCATCAATGAGGCCCGACGCCGGGTCTAAAGTGGTGCCAAAGCCCAGCTTGCGCAAGCCCCAGCCGGACGGCTTGGCGATGACCTTGAGTTCGGTCTTGTCACCGAACTTGCCGCGCATGACGTCGCGCATATGGCCAATCCCGTCAATCAACCCCAAGGAGAGAGCCTGCCGACCGGACCAGAATGCGCCCGAAAAAAGCTCGGCCTCCTCGCCTTTGAGCTTGCCCTGCCGGCGCGTCCTGACCAGCGTCTTGAATTCTTCGTGAACGTCGCGCTGTAAGCCCAGCAGGCGTTCGACATCCTCCGGCTTCTCGGGCTGGAAGGGGTCGAGAATCGATTTGTTTTCGCCCGCTGTATGGACCCGCCGCTCGATGCCGAGCTTGCGGATCGCCTCGACGAAGCCGAAACCCGCCGCGATGACGCCGATCGAACCGACAATCGAGCTGGCATCGGCGTAGATCTCATCGCCGGCGCAAGCGAGCCAATAGCCGCCCGACGCCGCGACATCCTCGCAGAACGTGTAGACCGGGATGTTCTTTTCGGCGCTCAGAGCGCGGATACGCTCATGAATCAAAGCCGACTGGACCGCCGCACCTCCTGGTGAATTGACGATCAGAGCGACGGCGGCGATGCCCTTGCGGGCAAAGGCACGCTCCAAGGTCCCGGCAATTCCTTCGAGCGTCAAAGGCGGCTTGAAGGGCGTGCCGACGCCGATGGCGCCCTGGAGACGCACGACATGGACGAGAGGCGTTTGTTTGCGCCAGCGGCGCGGGATCAGACGGTGCAGCAGATTGGGCATGGCCCACAGATAGGCATCGAAAGCGCCGCCCGCAAGGATGCCACCAGTTGCCACCTGTGAGTTTCCACACAGACGGCGACGGCCCTTCGCCCTTAAATCGTCCCATCTGCTTCCACACCGGCCATTCGAGAACCGGGGGCAACACAGGAGAGAGGTCCATGAACACGCATGTCGATCATCGTGCCATCGTCCGTCCCACCGGTTTCGTCCTTTTCGATAAATTCGCGGCGCGGGTCTGCAACATGTACAAGGCCTGGCGCGTCCGACAGATCGAGCGCGCCGATGTCGAAGCGCTGGAAGCGCTCGGTCCCGAGCTCCTTGACGATATCGGCGTGACCCTCCGGAAACAAGGCAAGCCGCCGAAATCCATGGCCGTCTGCAACCCGCATCTGATCGCCACGGATGCGCTGTCCAAACCGACCGAACGCGGCGAGTTCTAGGCCATCTCGAACTCGGCCCGTGCAGGGCTGTCCGGTAACGCCCTCTCCGGGCAGCCCTGCCTCTATTCCCTCACGCCTCGGTATTCATATTGTAGCTGTCATAGAGGACTTTCCAGCCGCCCTTCTCCTTGCGCCAGACCACGACATACTTCGCGATTTCCATGACCGGCTTGCCATTGACCTCGTGACCGAACTCGACCTTGCCGAAATCGGAGGCGAGCGAGGCGTCGTCGGAGATCACGATACGCTCTGGCGTGAAGCGGAGATTGAGGCCGGGAATGGTGTCCATCATCGTCTTCCAGCTGGCGCGGATATGCGCGGTGCCGTGCACCGCCGGCTGGCCCGGCCACACCAATGAACCGTCATGAGCATAGAAGCCGACGACAGCGTCGAGATTCTTGGCCGACGCGGCCTTGCCCCATTCCTCATCCAGCCGGCGGATCGCCGCTTCATCAGCCTTATGCTTTTCACCCTGCATGTTTCACTCCTCTGTTGCTCATATGAGATTGAAGCTCGTCGAGAAGAGCTTTGGCATCCTTCATGTCGCGGGTGGCGAAGCCTTCGGTGAACCAGCCATGGACCGCCGACAGCGTGTCGAAGGCCTCGGCATGATCGTCCCTGTCGGCAAGAAGCCGGGCCAGCGTCGCCGCTATGCGCAACTCCCATGACCTGGCCCCTTGCGCGCGCGCGACGGCGAGCGCGGCGCGCAACTGCTCTTCGGCCTCGACCGGCCGCGCCTGCCTCATCAAAAGCCAGCCTTTGAGGCGCAGCACCTCGGCCAGATGACAGCGTTCCTCGCCCGCCAGAATTCTGGCGATGCTCTCATCGAGCAGCTTTTCGGCGGCCTGGATATCACCGCTGAGCGCCAGCGCCTCGGCCTGCAGGGCGCGCAAATAGCCGATCCAGATGCGATGGCCGGTGGCGGCCAGGCGGGCGATGGCGCGGTCGAGGCGCAAGGCGGCATCGGCATGGCGTCCGGCCCTGAGCCAGGCGATGCCGCGGCTCACTTCCGCCATCACCTCGAAGAAAAGCGAGACGCCGAAGCGGCGGCCCACACTGTCGGCCTCCTCGGCACGGCGCATCAATTCATCGGGCTCGCCCAGGAAGTCGAACGCCTGGGCGCCCAGCGTCAGCGAGAAAGCGAGATCGAAGGGATGATTGCGGCGACGGGCATGATCGTCCCGGTCGTTGCTCGCCGCCACCGCCTGATCCGGATAGCCGATGATCCACAGATACTGAGCCCGGTAGATGCCTTCGCCGGTCAGAGGGTCGGTGTTGGTGAGCTGGGCCACATGCCAGTGCCGCCCGGCGTCATACATCGCGATGAGCTTGTCGCCATGCGCCTTGGCCACATCGAAGCGGCCCTGCCAGAAGGCCGATCCCGAAACGGCGCGGTGGCCGACGATGACCAGATTGTCGTCACCGGTCTCGGCGCCAACCTCCAGGAGCTTCTCGGCCCAGCGCAACGACACGTCGAGACGGTCGACGCACATATAATGCACCCACAGCGCGTTCAATATCGGCAGATAGCCTTGCCGATGCTGAAGCCGGCGCGCCAGCGACCAGGCGGGCTCCAGCGCGGCGCTCAACTCCGGGTGGCCCCAGCCGCGCCCGGCGACGAGAGCGGGCCCGAGCGACGCGCGGAAGCGCAGTTCCAGAAGGTCGCGCTCAGCTCCTGGCGAAGCGGTCTCGAGCAGGTTTATGCCCTTGCGCAGATGGCTGACGGCCTCGGGCACGGCGAAGCGCTGCATCGCCACCTCGCCCGCCTTGAGCCAGAGCGGCGCCGCGGCCGCCTGATCATCCGCCGCCGTGTAATGATGAGCGAGCAATTCCGGCTCGCGGGCGCGCGTCTCGGGATGGCGCTCCTCCAGCACCTGGGCGATGCGCGCATGCAAGGGCTTGCGCTGGCTGCGCAGCAGCGAGTCGTAAGCGACGTCCTGGATCAGAGCGTGCTTGAATGTGTAGGAGACGGGGCCTGGCGCCAGTCCTGAGCTCACCGCGAGGCCCGACGCCGTCAGTTCCGCAAGGCCTTCGGCCAGGGCCTGCTCGTCCATGTGATGCAAAGCCTGGATGATCTCATGGCTGAAGGTGCGTCCGACGACGGAGCCGACCTGGGCCACGGCCTTGGCCTTGGCGAGGCGGTCGAGACGCGCCGCGAGCGAATCGCGCAAGGTCTCGGGGATGGCGAAGCCCGGCGCCGTCCCGGCATAGACATAACGTCCGCCGGCCTCGGCGAGCCCGCCCGATTCGAGGATCGTGCGCGTCAGTTCCTCGACGAAGAGCGGCACACCGTCGGTCTTGGCAATGATCTGCTCGACGATCTCCGCCGGCAGCGACTTGCCCTCGGCGATACGCGAAATCATCTCGCTGCATTGCTGGCCGGTGAGCTTGGCGAGATTGAGCAGAGCGACATTGACATGGCGCGACCAGTGCGGCTCGAATTCCGGCCGATAGGTGGCGACGATCAGCAACGGAATGCCGGCGAGCTTGCCGATCAGCCGCTCCAGGGTCTCGAGCGTCGTCGGATCGGCCCAGTGCATGTCCTCGAACAGCAGCAGCGTGTGGCGCAGCCGCGCCGCGGCCGCCACCATGTCCTCCATCACGCGGACGGTTTCCTGCTTGGCGAGGCGCGGCGAGATGTCGAGCGGGCCGTAACGCGCCTCGCACGGGATCGACATCATATTGGCAATGAACCGCACGTCGGAAAGCGGCAGGCCGTAGCGCCCGACGATCAGAGCCTCCAGCTTGTCGAGCCGCATTTCGGCCGGGCTGTCGTCGCTGATCTGCAGGACGTCGTCGAGATGCGTCCTTATCGGATAGAAGGCGCTGTTGAGATGGAAGGGCGAACATTGGAACCGCCAGATCTGGGCATGCTCATGCTCGAGGCTGGCGCATAGCGCATCGGCGATGCGGCTCTTGCCGATGCCCGGCTCGCCGCAGACATTGACGGTGAAGCCCTCGCCCGCATCATGGACGCGCCGCCATTTGTCGAGCAGCGTTTCCATCTCGGTGCCGCGCCCGATGAGCGGCTTATCCCTGCTTAGCCGGCTTTCGCCGGTGGCAAGGCCCTGCACATGATGGACATGCACGGGCAGCGTGATGCCTTTCAGGCTGAGCCCGCCCATGTCCTTATAATCGAAGACATCGCCGGCGAGCTTGCGCACCTTGGAGCTCACCACGATGGCGCCGGGCTCAGCCACGCTTTGCAGCCGCGCCGCCAGATTCATCGTTTCGCTGACGGCGGTGCGGCCGTCGGCGGAGACGACGACGATGCCGGTCGCGATGCCGATGCGGACCTCGCACTTCACGCCTTCCGGCGCGGTGAAGCGCGCCATGGCGGCGACGATGTCGAGCCCGGCCCGGATGGCGCGCTCGGCCTCGCGCTCATGGGCGAGCGGAAAGCCGAAGAAGGCGACGATGCCGTCGCCCAGGCGCTGGAACAGATAGCCCTCATAGCGGGCGATGCAGGCGGCGCAGGCATCTTCATAGCCGCGCACTATGTCTTTCAGCACCTCGGGATCGACGCGCTGCGCCAGCGCGGTGAATCCCACCATGTCGCAGAACATCACGGTGAGCTGGCGCCGCTCCTCGGCCCGCATGGCCGGCTCGGGCTTCTGCACCTTGGCCGCGGCGAGCGCGCTCAGCAGACGCTTGCGGGCGCCAAAGGACAGGCCGAGCTCCTTCAGATTGTCGTCGGTGAGAAGCAGCAGCGTGGCGAAGTCGACATCATTCTCGGCGAAAAGCTGGGCATGCTCGGAAAAGCCATGCGCCGCGAGCCATTGGGTGAGCGCCGTCATGGCCGGGCCTCGACCAGAACGCCGTTGTTGCGCAGCCAGATGGCGATCGACAATGCCGATTTGAACGGCATGCGGTGCGACCAGCCTTGTGCGATCTCGACGAGCGTCGCGCCGGAATTGAAGTCGCTCAGAAGCGGCGCCAGCGGCTGATTGCCGAGATAGGCGACGGGACTCGTCAATCCCGGATGGCGCAACGCCTGCTTGAGCGCCACGAACTCGCCGTCGATGCAGGGCAAGTCCTCGATAACGAAATCGCGCGACAACTCGACGCGATGCGAAGCGATACTCGCGGCATCGGCCGCGGCCACCGGCCGGGGCGGCGTTTCTTCGACGGCAGGCCCGGCACGCCGGCGCCAGAAGACATCCGATTGCGTCCGCGCGGCCTCGGCATAATAACCCCTGGCCCAGCTGGCATGACGGGCCGAGGCCTCGTCGAGATTCGTCTTGTAGAAAGCCACTGCAGCATCGGCGGAGCCCTTGGCCTTGATCAGCGTATTGGCGACGATGGCGCCGGCGAGGGCCGTCTGGATCGCCTTCTGAACGCCTGACGACGACAAGGGATCAAGCGCCAGAGCCGCTTCGCCGAGCGCGATAGAGGAAACTGTCGCAGCACTTGGAACGACATAGGGCGTCGCATCGGTTGCCTGAACAGGACTTTGACGCAGGCCGGTGCCGAAACCCGAACGGTCGAGCAGCTCCAGATAGCGCGCCTCCAACGTGGCCTTGGGAAGGGCGCCAAACTCCTTGGCATCGACGAAGACCTGCAGATGGCAGGCGCCATCGGGAAGCGGCACCGCCCAATACCAGGCCGCATCGCCCGCCCGGATCACCGGATGGGCGGGAAGCGCGGCGCCTTTCCAATAGGCATGAAGAGCCAAGGTGGCCGGCCCGGTCGTGTCTCTGCGCCAGGCAGCGGCGCCGGCGCGGCCGCGGGCATCGGCGAGGAAATCAACCTGGAGAGTCTCTTTTCCTTCTGCCGTGGCGATGGCGATATCCCAGCCGTTCCCGGTTTGCTTCCGATCGATGACCCTGGCCGGCTGATGAAGGCGAATCCCAAGACGGCGCGCCCGATCGAGCAGCGCACGGTCGAAAAGGCCGCGATCGACCAGCAGTCCCGCTTCGCGCTCATCCGTGCGGATCAGCGCCGGACCATCCCAGGCGACCTCGACTTCGCGGGCCGGCCGGGCACCGTCGAGAGCGCCGACGGCACCCACGCTCTGAAGCAGCGCAGGAACACCGGGACTCAGGGATTCACCCAGATGTGGGCGCGGGAAAGCGGCGGCTTCGATGACATCCACCTGATGGCCGAACTCAGCCATGCGGATAGCGAAGATACTCCCCGCCGGACCGCCGCCCATGACGCAGACCCTGGTCATGTTTCTAGCCCACCAATGGCTGCTGGGCGGCCTGGCCGAGGCGCAGATAGGCCTCCAGACAATAATGCAGCCAACCCCTGATATAGTCGCAGGCCGGGCGGCCGCGCTTCGTCACCTCATGATGGCAGCCGCCGCCGCAGAGATAACGCGCCCAGCAGCCTTTGCAGGGATCCTGGCGGTGCACATGCCGGTCGGCGAGCCACGCCGCCTGGCGCGCGACGTCCAGCCCCTGAGCGAGCGAGCCCATGGCGCCGTCCACATCATCGACGAAGCGATGGCAGGCGGCGAGATCGCCCGCCGCCGAGACACCGAGATAGCCGGCGCCGGCGCCGCACGGATAGGGCCGGTGCGTGCCGCGGCCGATCTCGCGCATGGCATTCAGCATATTGGCGAAAGGATAACGTTCACGCGCCAAGCTGCGGCGCTCGAATTCATGGCCGCAGTCGATCATCTGGTCGAGCATGAGCGCCAGATCCTCGGCCTGCATCTCGCCCTGGCCCGAGGGAGACGCGAGCATCGGCGAAAAGCCGACACCGTGGAAACCCGCGGCGATGAAGGCATCGAGTGTGGCGCGCAGTTCGAGATTGCGCGGCGTGACGGTGACGCGCGCCGAAACCTGCATGCGCTGCTGGCGGACGAGCAACGGCTCGATCCGGCGCATGATGCGCTCGAAGCTTCCCCGGCCATCGCGGAACGGCCTTTGGGCATCATGCGCCGCGCCGACACCGTCGAGGCTGATGGTGACCGCGAAGCCGTGCTCCTCGAAGAAATCCGCATCGGCTTCACCGACGAGCGTGCCGTTGGTGGTGATCGAGAAGGTGATCGCCGTGCCCTTCCGGCGCGCGAGATCGGCGGCATGCCGGGTCGCCGCCTGAAGCACCGGTCGGTTGACCAGCGGCTCGCCGCCGAGAAAGGAGAGATTGAGCTTCGCTCCCGGTGCCGCGTGGCCAATGAGCTGCTCGACCGCCTGAAACGCCGTCGCCTGCGGCATGTTCTTCGGCGCCCCGCCGAAACCTCCCTGCTCGGCATAACAATAGGTACAACCGAGATTGCATTTCTGCGCCACCGCGAGAGACAGCGCATGGATGGGTGGCGGCGCCAGGGGCACATCGTCGATCAAAGGCGGGCCATCGAGCCCCGCTTGCGCAAGCAGGCTTGCGACTGCGTCCTCATCGCGCCCGTTCAGAGCCGCCTCATAGCGGGCGAAGAGTCCGGCATCGATGTCGAACAGCCGGCTGCCATCGGCGACGAAGAGATGCCGCCCGGCTTCCGTCGCGAGGAGATGGGCCGCCGGCAATCGCGGGCTCGCTGCCGTCATGTAATGGCGGGCGAGACCGCTCATGACAGCTCCTCGCCCGGCGCGTCACGGCCCTTCACCTGGAAGCGCAGCCATTTCTCCCAATGGGTGAACAGGTCGTCATAGAAGACGAGACGGGAATCGACATAGTCATCGGGCACATATTGGCCGGTGCGGGTCTTCTGCAGCCAGTTGTCGCCGACACTCAGGCCTTTGGGGCCAGGCTCGACATTCACATAATCGGGCCGCGCCGAGGCCCAATAATAGCAGGAGCATTCGCGGTAATCATTCTGCCAGGGCGAGCACAGGCCCTGGGTAAGCTCTCCCGCCTCGGCCAAGGCGGCGGAGATGACTGCCGTATCGGGCATGAAGAAATGCCGAACCTTGAAGCGATGCGTCGCAAAATTCTTGTCGGCGCCATCGAGACGCGGCACTTGCGCGTCCTCCTCGTCAATCGAGATGTCGCAATCGACCTCCCGGCCCTGAAAGCCGTTGAGCAGCCGCGCCAGCGCATTCGACCATTCGAGCGGCGCGAGGCCATAGGGATTTTCATCCGTCGTCAGGATGATATGGCCGTCGGGATCGGATGTCGCCGGTCCCTTGATATAGTTCATCGGCTCGATCGGCGCCTGGCCGTCCGGCAGATTGATGCGCAGCAGGCGATGGCCCTTCAATTGCGCGAAGGCCGCATCGGCATTGACGATGAGATTGTCATATTCGCGCAGTTCCAGGCCTTCGAACATGCGCCGCCAGATGGCGCGGAAATCCACCTCGAGACCCGGGCAGCAATTGGCGACCGATGTGACCGGGCGTGAGCTGACAGGATTGCCCGCCGCTTCATAATGGAGCTGGGCAGTGAGATTGCGCGGCGTGAGCGCCGGCGCCTTCGGTGCCGCCACGGTAACGCCGAGCATGCCCTCCGCCACCTTGCGGATCGTGTCGATCTGGCGATAGGTGAGCGCCAGGTAGCTGTTGTCGGCGCCGCACATCAGGGCCGGCATCTTGCGGCGGCCCCGGTCGGTGAAATCGGAGACCTCTTCGGGGTTGCGCAGCAACCGCAGGAACCACGGTGCCGCGCCGCCGCGCAAGGCGGCGAAGACCTGCTGATGCAAGGCGAGGATGGCCAGCGTGTCGGCCCCTTCCGGCGCGATCACCGGACGGATGGCACGCTCGGTATCGGCCGCCTCCTCCTCGGGCATGGAATCGAGCGACAGCGCCGAGCGGCCTTTATAGTCATTGCCGTTCAGCACCGCGACATTGAGGAAGCGCACCGTCTCAAAAGCGCGGCGCACGATATCCTCGGCGCGCGCCTGTGTGACTTCCGGCGGCTCGTCATTGGCGACCGTCGGGCCGTGAATGACCTGCTCGAGATCGTCGGCGAGGCTGCGCACGAAGAGCGAATCCGGAACCAGTGCGGGCGGTGAGGCGCAGATCCGCGCCATGGCGGTGAGCGCCTTGCCGTCCGGCAGCGTCAGGCTCACCTCGACGAAGCCGTCGCAGGCGTCGTCGAGATAGCCGCGGCTGACGGCGATGTTGTCATTGAGCCAGGACGGCGCCGGCGGCTCGATGGCGAACAGCGACGGCGGAACAGTCTCGTCCTCGCCATGCGATTCAAATTTGTACCAGGTGCCCCGGCCTTTGCCGTGGTCATAGATCGCGCGATCGAACGGGATGACCGGATCCTCGACACCATGCGGTCCGTATATGAGCCCCTTCGCCGGCGTGAAGCGCAAGCGGATCTGCGGATACTCTCGGTTGGGGTTGATGAAACGCACGCTGCCGAAATCGATGAAGGCGGCGCTTGAAATGAAGTTCTCGCAATGGCCCCTGAGCGGTCGCGGCGCGTGGTCGCTGAACCATCCCGTATCGGCCGCGACGAGATCGGCCTCCTTGCGGGTGCGCCGGACGACCTTGCGGTTGGCCACGCTGACGCGCCAGGCGAGCTTGCCGCCGGCCAGCATGGCGTGCGTCAGCGGTACAAGCTCATCGCCCTCCGTCAGCGCGAAGACCTCGAGAAACGGCGCAACCGGATGGATGCGGCCATCCCGCTTGAACTGCATGTCCTTCGGCAGGTAACTGCCGGTTATCTCGCCGGTCGCCTCGTCCACGGTCAGCGTCTCGGCCGGCACGATGGTGCGGAAGCCCAAGGGCGACCGCGCCTCGGTCGCGATGGTGTAATTGTCGAGCGGATCAGGCGCCGAACCGAGCCTGCCGATGGCGAAAGGCGGCAGGATGCGAAGCTCTTTTATCTTTGCCTTCACGAGCGCGTCCTCCCCTGGCCCTCTATCACGGCGTCGATCGAGGCGATGGCCTTGTGGTCGAGGGCCTGCAAAGCAAGGAGATAGTCGCGCCCTGTGCCGGTCGCCGTCGCCAGCAGCAGCTCCGACACCTCGATCGAGCCCTGGAGAAACTCCCGGTGCAGCCGCCAGGAATCCGGTTCGCTCTCAGGCAACGCCAGCGAATAAGGCATCTCGAAGGGCGGACCGGCGAATTTTGCCCCGGTGGCCTTGCTGCCGCTCTTATGCAGGGCGAGCCCGACGAGAATGCCGGAGATCGTCTTGATATTGTACATCTCGCCGAAAGCGCGATGCATGACCATGCCGCGCAGATTGGGCTCGCCCGCTTTCGCCTGGCGCGCCAGACGGAACGAATGGGTGAGGCAGGTGAGGAGCAGACGGTAGCGGTAATTGAACAGCGTCGCCCAGTCGCGCGCATGATCATTGTCGATATAGACGGCGTCCTGCGTGTTGAACTTCCGGGTCGTCGGATTGTCCGGAATGTCGCGCGTCGGCACCCAGTCCTCGGGAAATTGCTGGAAGATCTTGAGGAAGCGCTCGAAATGCGAGAGCTCGTCGGTGCGCCCTGGTGCCAGGTGAATGGCCTCGCCCTGGCTGCCGATCGCCTTCAAGGCGGCCAGCGCTTCGGTGCGGGTGGCGGCGCGCATGATGATGACATTGGCCTCGCGCTGGCGATGCGGATCCTCTTTTGGCGAGCCGCTCGCATCGAGGAGCCGCGCCTCGGGTCCATAGCTCCTGCCCCAATCGTCCCATGAGGCCTGGCAGACATAACTCTCTTCGTCGAAAGCCCGATCGGGGATCAGCTTCTCGTTACCGATGATGGCGATGATGTCGTCATAGATGGCGGCGACCGTATGCACCGGTCCGGCGGCGCGCTCCTTGATCAGCCGGTCGATCTCGGCCTTGTCCGTCGCGATGAAATGCGCGAAGCGCCGCGAGAGCTCGGGATATTTCTTCAGCATCGCGGTGATGTGCGGCGGCATCTCGGCATGGACGTAGCAGGCGAGCGACGAGCGGGTGAGCTTCTCGAGCCGGAAGGGATAAGGGTAATAGGGAACCGTCCAGGGATAGTCCTCGCGTCCGAAATGGGCCGGCGCGCCCAGGAGACACAGGATGTTCTGGACGGTGAGAAGATGGCCCATCTCCTCCTTGGCGATCTTGAGCAGGCTCGCCTGCCAGTGCTTGACGAGGGACTGACGCTCAGGAGTGGTGGCATCGGGACCGCCCAGCGAATAGGCGGCATAGAGATACTGGACCATGAGTCCGTGCTCGATCTCGGCCGCGACATGCAGCAGCATGACGAGATGGTCGTGCCAGGTCAGGCCCGGATGCTTGCCGGCGCGCGATGTCGGCTCGTGTTCCTCGGCCTGGACAGGCTCCAGAACGAGAAATTGCCGCCATCCCTGGGCCATTGCCAACCCCTTGTTTTTTCTCTCCCCCGTCGCCTCCTAACATTTTTGTCAGGCGGCGTCGATTGCGCGAAGCGTCGGTTGACCAATTACGGCGGAGCTTCCATTATTTCGGGAGAGGGGAATTGCCGACATGGTAAAGCACTCGAAGGACGCATTGCGGACGATCGCCTATTTCAAGTCGCTCGGCGATGCCGCTTTCGCCGAGCTGGCGCAGCAATGCGCGCTGCGCGAATATGCTCCGCAAGAGCTGATCATCGGCCATAATGACGAGACTTTCGACGTTCTCTTCCTGCTGGCAGGCCAGGCGCGGGTCAGCATCTATTCGGCGGATGGACAGCGCGTCGGCTTTCGCGACATCGCCGCCGGCACGATTTTCGGCGAGCTTTCGGCGATTGACGGCCATCCGCGTTCGGCCAGCGTCGAAGCCATGGAAACTTGCGTTGCCGCGGTGATGCGGCGGCCGCAATTCCTCGCCGCGATCGCCAATCACCCAGAATTTACCATGGCGGTCGCCAAGCATCTGACCGGCCAGGTGCGTGTCCTCACCCAACGTGTCTTCGAGTTCAGCACCATGGCGGTGCGCCAGCGGCTGTGGGCGGAGTTGCTGCGGCTGGCGGAAGCCACCGCCAGGGGCAAGAGCCAGGCGCTTCTCTCACCCGCACCGACTCATGCCGAGATCGCCAGCCGCATCAGCACACATCGCGAAGCGGTGACGCGCGAGTTCGCCTGGCTCGAAGCGCAAGGCTTCATCGAGAAGGATGGCCGGGCCTTGAAAGTGCCCGACCTCGAGAAACTACGCGGGCTGGTCGGAACCTTGGAGGGTTAGCGCACCGGCCAGGCGGCGCCTTCACGCAGCACGGCCTCGGCGACGGGGCTGAACTTCCCGTCATCGCCATGCAGCACCAAACCCGGCAGCAGCTGGATCGGGGCGCGCGAGCCCTTGACACCCTGGACGACGATGCGGGTCGCGGCGAGGCCGTGGCGCGGGAACAAGGGGGCGACGACGATATCGCCAAAACGGCCCTCGAAAAGGCTGAGCACCTTGCTCAAGGCCTCGGCCCGGTAGATCAAAGTGGCGGTGCCCTTGCTCTCGAGCATCGCATGCATGGCCTTGATCCAGAGATCGAGATCCTCCGGCGAAAAATTATGGGCGCCGGCCTTCAGCGACACCGGCGACGGGGTCGATTTGCCGTCCTCGAAATAGGGCGGGTTGGCGAAGGCATGGGCGAAGGAACCGGCAGTTGGCATATGGGCGACATCACGGCGCAATGCGTCCTTGATGTCGGCATGGATGACCTTGATGCCGGCGCCGCACGCATTGCGGCGGGCGTTTTCCTCAGCCAGCATGGCGTAACGGGCAGCCACCTCGACGCCGGTGATCTGGACGCCGGGCACCCTGTAAGCGAGGCACAGAGCGGCGACCCCCGTCCCCATGCCGGCCTCGAAGACCTTGTCGCCAGGCGCGCAGGGCAAGCTCGCCGCCAGAAAGACGGCGTCAATACCGGCCCGGTAGCCCTTTTCCGGCTGCAAAATGCGCAGCCGGCCATCGAGGAAGCCGTCTTCGGTCAAGGTCGGGGGAATGGCCCCGGCTGAGGTGGGGGACGCGGCATGAGCGGATAAGGGTTCCTGCATGGCGGGCCAATTTACAGCTGCGGGGTTATCGCAACGTTACCCAATTCACGCAAAGCCTTCGCAAAGTCGTCCTCCGGCACCATCAGGCGGCGTGGGAAGGCCCCGATCGAGCCCTCGACGGCGCTCATATGGGCGTCGAAGACGGCGGCCTCGATGCCGGCTTCCGCAAGCACATGAGTGGCATAGGACAGGAGCACGAGATCGTTGGTCCTGAGTACTTCCTTCATCACCTGTCCTGCCTATCCTAGCGCGTGATCAGGAAAAGTGGATACCGGTTTTCCGTCCGATCACGCGCTAAACATAAGATTTCGATCACGTTTATCAAATCAGGTCGTAAAGACCTGATTTGATCGTGATCTAAGCGTCAACCGGTCGCGCTTGCTCTGGGGCGTGCCCGCCCCCTATTGTCTGCCTCAGTATCATAATTGAAAAGGTTCAATCTGTGGGTGTCGTCATTCCCTTCGAAGGCAGCGAGCAAAAGCAGCCGAGCCTCGACCCGCTGATCGCCCTCACCGGCGCCGACATGGTCAAGGTGAACGAGGCCATCCTGGCGCGCGCCGCCTCGCATGTCGAACTGATCCCGGAACTCGCCGGCCATCTGATCAATTCGGGCGGCAAGCGCATCAGGCCGATGCTGACGGTCGCCACCGCCCGCATGTGCGCGGCCAAGGGCGACGCCCATATCAAGCTCGCCACCGCGGTCGAATTCATGCACACCGCGACGCTGCTGCATGACGACGTGGTCGACGAAAGCGATCTCCGGCGCGGCAAGAAGACCGCCCGGCTCATCTGGGGCAACCAAGCGAGCGTGCTGGTCGGCGACTATCTGCTGGGCCAGGCCTTCAAGATGATGGTCGAGACCGGCTCGCTCGAATCGCTGCGCATCCTGTCCCATGCCGCGGCGGTGATCGCCGAGGGCGAGGTGCTGCAGCTCTCCGCCTCGCATGACACCTCTACAACCGAAGATGCCTATATGCAGGTGATCGGCGCCAAGACGGCCGCCCTGTTCGCCGCCGCCGCCGAAGTGGGCGCGGTGGTCGCCGCCCGGCCCAAGGGCGAGCAGGCGGCGCTCGAATCCTACGGCCGAAATCTCGGCATCGCCTTCCAGCTCGTCGACGACGCGCTCGATTATTCGGGCAAGCAGGCCCTGATGGGCAAAAGTGTCGGCGACGATTTCCGGGAAGGCAAGATCACCTTGCCGGTCGTGCTCTCCTATCGCCGCGGCTCCCAGGAGGAGCGCAATTTCTGGAAACGCACGCTCGAGGACGGCAATCAGACGGCAGACGACCTCGTTTACGCCCAGAAGCTGGTCGAACGGCACAATGCCATCGCCGACACGGTCGAGCGCGCCCGCCACTATGGCGACATTGCACGCGACGCCCTGGCCATCTTCCCTGACAGCGACCACAAGTCCGCTCTGCTGGAAGCCGTCGATTTCTGCGTAGCGCGCGCTTATTGATCGGGTTAAGCTCCTCCCAAAAGAATAAAGGGAGGAGTGACGAACCGGATCATGCAGCAGACGCGGTTTGCCTGGTATCTGCTTGCGCCCGCCATCATCCTGCTGGCTGTCTTGCTGGTGCTGCCGATCGCCATCATGGCGATCTACACGTTCTATGAGTTCGTGACCGCCGGGGTCGAGAAGGCGAACTATACGCTTGCCAACTGGCAGGAATTCTTCACCGACAGCTACTATCACCTGTTCCTGTGGAAGACGGCGCGGGTCGCCGCCATCACCGCGCTCGCCTGCGCGGTCATGGGTTACATCCCGGCCTACTTCATCTGGATGACGTCGTTCCGGCACAAATGGCTGCTGCTGCTGCTCCTCATCGTACCGTTCTGGATCTCCTTCACCATCCGCACCTTCTCCTGGATCCACATTCTGGGCGAGCAGGGCGCGATCAATGTCACGCTCCAGGCGCTCGGCATCATCGATAGCCCGATCCAGATGCTCTATACCGAGGGCGCCGTGATCATGGGCATGATCCATTTCCTGCTGCCCTATATGATCCTCAATGTCTATGTGAGCCTCGAGGGCATCGACCGCGACCTGCTCTCGGCGGCGCGGACACTCGGCTGCACCAGCGTGCAAGCATTCCGCGAAGTGACGCTGCCTTTGTCGCTGCCGGGCCTGTGCGCCGGGCTCCTGCTCTGCTTCGTGCTGGCGGCGGGCAGCTATGTGACGCCGCAGATCCTCGGCGGCAACCGCGACGCATTGTTCGGCAACCTGATCTTCGACACGATCATGGAGCAGCTCAACTGGCCGATGGGCTCGACGCTCTCGCTGGTGCTGTTCGTGCTGCTCGGCATCGTCTCGGCGATCTACAGCCGGTATATGGGCCTCTCCACCATCTTCAAGGGTTTGAGCCGATGAGGCAGCCGCGCCAGGCCGAAGATGCGAGTGGCGTCTGGGGCTGGCGGGCCGTCAAGATTGTCACCATTCTCGTCTATATCTTCATGTTCGCGCCGATCCTGGTGACGGTCATCCTCTCCTTCAACGCCTCGATGTTCGGAGGCTTCCCGATGACGGGCTTGAGCCTGCAATGGTACGGCAAGCTGTTCCAGAACGAGGCGGTGCTGCGCGCGTTCAAGACCTCGATCTGGATCGCCCTGCTCACTGCTGCCGTCTGCACCGTCATCGGCGTCATGGCGGCGATCGCACTGACCCGCTACGAGTTCCGCGGCAAACATTGGATGAACACGCTGGTCATCCTGCCTGCTCTGGTGCCCGAGACCATTCTCGGCGTCGGCCTGCTGCTGCTGATGAAATGGGCGCACCAGCCGCGCACCTATCTGCTCCTGGTGCTCGGCCACATCATGCTGGCGCTGCCCTTCGTGGTCCTCGTCGTCCAGGCGCGGCTCATCGGTATCAAACGCGTTTACGAAGAGGCCGCGCTGTCGCTCGGCGCCAACCGCTTCAACACCTTCCGCGAAGTGACGCTGCCGCTGCTCATGCCGGCCATAGTCGCCGCCGTGCTGCTCGTCTTCACCATCTCCTTCGACAACATCACGGCGAGCCTGTTCTGGCGTCCGCCCGGCGTCGAGACCATGCCGACGCAGATTCTCGCCATGCTCAAGATTTCGATCAGTCCCGAGATCAACGCGCTCGGCACGTTGATGATCCTCATCACGGTGGGCCTGCCCTTGCTGGGCGGGGCCATCGCGCGCATTCTATTCGGCAATCGACAATAACAACTGGGAGAAACGACAATGAAACTTTCGCAGACCAAAAGACTGGAGCGCCTGAAAGAGCGCTATCAGAATGGCGGCATGGACCGGCGCACTTTCCTGGGGCTCACGGCAGCAGCCGCGGCCTCGGCCGGTGTCATGACACGCTGGAGCGGCGCCGCACTCGCGGCGGTGACCGAAGTGCGTTTCGACGGTTGGGGCGGCACGGTGCAGGAAGCGATCGATAAATTCGCCTTCCAGCCCTATACCGCGAAGACCAAGCTCAAGGTCGTGCAGGGAACCTTCGGTGACGAGAACGAGATCATCACCAAGGTGAAGACCGCCAATCCGGGCGACTTCCAGGTTATCCATTCCTCCGGCGTCGAATATTACAAGAAATACGTCGATGGCGGCTGGACATCGGAGCTCAACGAGGCGAACATCCCCAATCTCGCCAATGTCATGACGGCGATGATCGAGCCGTTCCGCAAGATGACGCCGAAGCTCTCGGCGGTGCCTTACGATTACGGCACCACCGGCATCGCCTACAACACCAAGGTCATCTCAGCCGAGGAAGCCAAGGAAAAAGGCGCCAACCTTCTCATCGACAAGAAATACGCCGGCAAGATCGGCGGCTTCGGCGACAAGAACACCCGCGTCTGGTACGGCGCGCTGCAGTCCGGCCAGAGCCCGAACGACATCAAGGACATCGAGGCCGTGTGGGCAAAAGTCCGCGAAGGCCGCGACATGACGAAGAAATATTGGGGCTCGGGCGCCGAGCTCATGGACCTTCTGTCGAAGGAAGAGATCGTCGTCACCGAAGCCTGGTCGGGCCGTGTCGCGGCGCTGCAGGAGCAAGGACATCCGATCGGCTATCTCGACCCGCCGGGCAGCTATGCCTGGATGGAGGACATGCTCGTCCTCAAGGGTTCGCCGATGGCCGAATGCGAGGAGCTCCTCAACTTCATGCTCGACACGGCGACCTCGATCGCGGTGGCGGAAGGCCAGAACTATCCGCCCGCCCTCGATCCGACCAAGGTGAAGCTCACCGACAAGATCGCCAAGATGCCGGCCTTCGACCCGACCGGCACGATGAAGACGCTCACCTTCGCCGATCCGATCTACTGGGCCGAGCACGACACCGAGTGGCAGAAGCAGTGGGACCGCATCTCGAAAGGGGCGTGAGTCTCGACGCCTCCCCTCTCCCGTCCGAAGGATGGGAGAGGGTGCCCGACAGGGCGGGTGAGGGCTCTTCGTCTACAAAGGTGGCGCTCTTGGACAAGCTTCTCGAATCAAGAAAGAGCCCTCATCCGGCCTTCGGCCACCTTCTCCCACGCTGCGCGCGGGAGAAGGGAACTATTGGACAGATCATACCGTCATGACCGACATCGCCGTGGATCTGAAAGGCGTCACGCTGACCTACGGGGCTTTCGTGGCGGTGAAGGACGTCAATCTCAAGATCGACAAGGGCAGCTTCGTCACGCTGCTCGGGCCCTCGGGCTGCGGCAAGACCACGATCCTGCGCTCGATCGCCGGCCTCGTCACGCCGACCTCCGGCGAGATCGTCGTCGCCGGCAGGCGCATCAACGACGTGCCGATCTACAGACGCAATATCGGGCTGGTTTTCCAGAACTACGCCCTCTTCCCGCACAAATCGGTCGCCGACAACATCGCCTTCGGCCTCAAATACCGCGATGTGCCCAAGGACGAGATCGCCCGCAAGGTGAAACGCGCGCTCGAGATGGTGCGCCTGCCGGGTGTCGAGAAGAAGCTGCCCTCGCAATTGTCGGGCGGCCAGCAGCAGCGCATCGCGCTGGCCCGCGCCATCGTGATCGAACCCGACGTGCTGCTGCTCGACGAGCCGCTCTCGGCGCTCGATGCACATTTGCGCGAAGAGATGCGCACCGAGCTCAAGATCATCCAGCGCGAGGTCGGCATCACCACCATCTTCGTGACCCATGACCAGGAAGAAGCGCTGGCGATGTCGGACCGCATCGTCGTCATGAATCACGGCCTCATCGAGCAGAACGGCACGCCGGAAGATGTCTATCGCACGCCGGCGACGAAATTCGTGGCGAGCTTCCTCGGCCAGTCCAATCTCATGACCGGCACCGTCGCCGCGTCCGGCAATGGCAGCGCCCGCATCACCCTCGACAATGGCGCCAGCATCGACGCGAAGGCGCCCGCCTCCGCCAAAGCGGGCAGCAAGGTGACGGTCATCGTGCGCGCGCAGCGGCTCGAAGTCGGCAAGAAGGCGGCCCATGGCGCCAACCGGCTCAAGGGCAAGATCGCCGCCACGTCCTATCTCGGCGGCACCGCCATCTATGCGATCGATGCCGAAGGCCTGAAACTGCAGGCCAACACGATCATCGACGACCAGGTGTTCCGCGAGGGCGAGGCGGTCGATGTCGCCTTCGCGCCGTCCGACTGTGTGCTGCTCGGCGAAGACGACCAACGGCTGGTTTAAGGAATAAGCGCATATGTTCACAAGATTGCAACGCGTCATCGACGACGCCGTTTCGAACGGCCGCATCGTCGGCATCGTCTATCTGGTGGCCCGGGACGGCAAGATCGTCTTCGCCGCCGAGACAGGTTTCGCCGATCGCGAGGAAGGCAAGCCGGTCCGCCGCGACACGATCTTCCGCCTCGCCTCGGTAACCAAACCCTTCGTCGCCACCGCCGCCTTGGCGATGATGGACAAGGACCTGATCCGTCTCGATGATCCGGTGACCCGCTATTTGCCCTATTTCACGCCGAAGCTCGCCGATGGCGGCACGCCCCGGATCACGCTGCGCCATCTCATCACCCATACATCCGGCCTGAGCTACGATTACGGGCCTGATCCCGATTTCTCCGACGGCCTGTCGGACGGCGATCTCGGTTTCGAGGAGAATTTCACCCGTCTGGCGAAACGTCCGCTCAACTTCGCGCCGGGTTCGAAATGGGAGTATTCGGTGGCGATCGACGTGCTGGGCGCGGTGCTGGCCAAGGTCGAGGGTGCGAGTCTCGACGACGTCGTGAAACGCCACGTAACGGAGCCGCTCGGCATCAAGGATACGAGCTTCCACATCGCCGATCGCGCCCGCCTCGCCACCGCCTATGCCGATGCGACGCCCGCCGCCCAACGCATGCCGGACCGGCTGACGCTCGGCAGCGACGAAAACGGCTATTTCAATTTCGCGCCGACCCGCGCTTTCAACTCGAAAGCGTTCCAGTCGGGCGGCGCCGGCATGGTCGGGACGGCAGACGGCGTGCTGACCTTGCTTGAAGCGTTGCGTAAGAGCGGCGCCGGCGTGCTCAAGCCGGAAACCGGCCATGCCGCCATCACGAATCAGGTCGGCACGCTCGACCGCGGCCCTGGCAGTGAAGGCCAGCGTTTCGGCTTCGTGAGCGCGGTCGTCGACGACCCGCAGCTCGCCGACACGCCGCAATCCAAAGGCACGCTGCTGTGGGGCGGCGTCTATGGCAATGACTGGTTCGTCGACATCGCCAGAGGCATCAGCGTCGCCAGCATCAGCAACACGGCGCTCGAAGGCTGCAACGGCCAATTCACCAAGGACACGCGTGACGCGCTTTATGCCGATCTCGCGGGCGCTTGACGGCATCCGCAAACGACCAATTGAGTGTCCACTCATTGTCTTACGTGGGCAAATTCCCAGAAACCTGTGTCACCAATCTCTACGGTTCAGTCGTCTGGCTTCTTCAAGGATATCGCCAACTCGGCGACTGTCTTCCTCAGACACGTCCTGCGGAGCGAGTGACAATTCAGCATACGGACCGCTGCGCACCTCTTCATCGCCACCAATGCTGGTGGCGTCAACGCGCTCATCTCGTCCACCTGGTGGCGTTGGAAAATGCTGGGCATCAAGGCCTTCGACACTGTCCCGTGATGAGAGCCGGTCTATGGGGCTGACTTGGAATCCAGGAATTGCCTCACTTCTGGACTCTGACTGAGATGCTGCCTGGACCCTGCGCTTCGGACTCGATCGCCTACTCTCGATTGCCTCCTCTAATATTTCGTCCAAAGGCGCAATCACTTCAGCTTGAGCTTCACCGGCCTCTCGCGCTCTTTCAGCAACACGTTCGAAAAGCTGCCTGCTCTCATCGATCAGCTTGGTTGCTTCGTCGGACTCCAGTATTCTCAACACTTCCCTAAGATCCGCCAATCGCATCTCGTCTATGAGCAAGTTCGCTCTGATCTCTTTTCTAAGATTGTCTTTCGTAGATATTGCTCTCGTCTTACTCCTTGTATCGACATCGGCCTTCACCTCGGCCCTTTGATTGATCCGGTCGAAGAGTTCCTCAGCGCTGATGCGGTCTTGCCGGAAGTCTTCAACATCTCTGTCAAGGCTCATTTTCAGCGCTTTATCCAATCTATCTCCTCTATTGGTGAGGCGTAGAGTCTCAATGGAAACATTTCCACCGTTCCCTCTGACTCTGCTAACTGAAAGTACATTCCTACTTTCGTTCAATTCTACGTTCTCGAACTCACTTCCGTGATCAGAAACCAAACGGGAAATTAGTTCTGAATGAAGGTCGATTTTGGCCATCTCCTCGGTGAACTGCAGTGAACACTGGCGGCAACCGGTAGGGATTTGTTGGATATCAGTTAGAATCTCGTGGCTAACGCGAGTAAAGTCATTTGGCAAAACGAGATCGAGGTCATCGGGCAAACCTAAGGCGGTCTGCGAAATGCTGTCCCAGGTCACCAGCGACGCGAGCTTGCGATCTCGGTCAATGTAGAGATCACCGGCGACAAAATGGCCACCAAGGAAACTGGCAGGAGCCACGAACTGCACACGCCTTGGCCCCGTAGCAGACGCTGTCACGACTTTCTTAAAGAAAATTATAACATCCCCAAGAGATCGATCTGCGGGAGATCGCTCTTTCGGAGGTCGCAGTGTGGCGGCATTGTTTGCCCCATCCCTCAAATTGTGCATCGCTGTCTGCAAAAGCGCATACTTCTCATCCAACTTTTGAGTTTCCTTGCGCGTTGCGCTATCGATGTTCAAGTCCTTCCTGGCATGAACAATATCCGCATCCAGCGCAGTGCGCAGCTCAGTGATGATCTCCGTGCGAAGCTGAACAACATCTCCGCCTTCTTGTTCTAACGAGTTGTACTCCGCGAGTTTGTCTTCAAGCGTTCCGAACTTAAACTTATCCTCTATCGTATCGGCGGCCAATTCTTCGCCAGTTCCGACTGCAGGGCGCACCTCGATGTCGCCGCCCGGCGGCTGCACAACTGCCACATTGGCATTCGGCGCAGCTGGCGGAAGCTCGTCGCCCGGACCTGCAAAGGCCTGAAACTGAAACAGCAGGAAACTCAGAGTCACGGCGAGCGTGAAGCACTTGGAATGCCGGAAAACCCTCACAATCAACACCGCGCCAGCGCTTCTGTGATCATTCAAGTGATTCACTCGCATGTTCTTCGGCCTATTTGTCGTCCGGATGCTTGGCATCGGGCTGAAGCTGGTGCTTCTGGTCAAAAACGAGAGGCTGTTTGGCGACATAGCCCGGCCGGCCGGTGACATACCAGGCTGGCGGTGCCGTCCGTGAATTTGCCGCCGCGTTCTGAAGATGAAGCCTTGTCTTCTGCATGAGTCTTGGCCGCACAGTGTTCCAGATTTCCGGGTCGTCGAAATAAAGCGGGCTGAGCAGTTCGGGCAACGGGCGAAGATCAAACAGCAGCGGCACTTCCTCGCCAGCGGACAAAGACCACCCCTCCCCCTTTGTCACTGAACCACCATAGGTGCCAAACAACCGCGATTCATCGGAGTTCCGAATCTCGTTCGCAAGGCTCGAGGTGCTTGAAATGCTGCTGTTCACACCGAGGCTGCCGGTGAGCCCGCCGCCGCCGCCGCTATCGCAACCACAGCCATTGCTTTTGCTCTTCTCCGCAAATGAAAGGTTCGTGCTCTGTTCGAAGCTGCGGTTCTTCTCGACCATGTGATCCACGATTTCCTTGGAGTAGGTCGTCTCAAGAAACGCCATGCCGCCATAGGTCACCGCGTAGGGATAGTGTGTCCCATACTTGGCAATGAATCCCGCCATCGATGCATCGCGGCCAACCAGCAAGGCGTCCCGCAGGGCAAGAACATCTTGCTTGAAATCATTGCTCAACTTGATTCTGGAGCGATCGGCGACCATTGCATAGCGCACTGCGTTCGTGCGCGTGATCGACGTGATCAGTTCGGACTCGTCGCGGTTTTTGACACGCTCCGACTGGCTATAGTTCGCCGAGTAAGCCGCATCGAATCCGTCAGCTCCAAAGCCGAGATTCAGACCCAGGCTGACGGCCCAGGCTCTTTGATACTCGGCGGACCCGGCAGTCATTATCGTTCGGGCATCTTCCGCGCCCGTCGACACGTTCTTGTAGATAAGACCATGGGGAATTATGAGATTGTTGTCTGCCGTCTCATAGTCCGTGCTCGTCTCGTCCGGATATTCAAACACTGGACTCTTGATCCCGTGGCTCTTGAGAAAGTTGTGGGGATCCAGCTGTGTAATGTCGTAGCCGGTAAAGTTGGAGCGCACATTCGGTGGCCTGTGCGGCAAGGAGAATGTTCCGCCCCAGGCAATCTTATCCTTGTTCGTTGCAATTCCGCTCTCGACGCGGACAAACGGTCCAGGGACATTTTCTCCCCCGTCTTGTGTCGCAATCTCAGCACCATTTTTGGTCAGAACCACCCGGGCCGTTCTTCCTCCCGGTGAAGCGCTTCTAAGCACATTGGCGCCGTCGGTGTTGAACCGACTGATGTCTGCTGATTCCAGGACCATGGCTCCAACTTGGGCAGCACCACAAGCGCCACTATCACCCTTGAACTTGCCAAATGCCAATTGACGGTCGGTCCATTGCGTCAATCTGCGTGACACTGGATCATAGATATATTTCACGACTGTCGGCGTGGTATAGAGCCCATGCATGAATGTGCTTTGCGATGTTGGATGCCGATGGTTCTTTTGAAAGGCCAATTCATCGTTCAAGCGAGGTGCGCAGCCGTCCTTTTCTATCCAGAGCCCTTTCGTGAGCTCGACAAGCGGCCTGATTTCATCGGGAATATCCTGCATGGAAGAAAGCAGTGAGATTGACGTGAGTTTCAGCCTCCCGCTTTCATCCGGGGAGAGTTCGGTAGCCAGGCCTTCAAATTTGGAGAATGCCGCCGGTTTCAGATGGAATATCTCGGAACCTCCCGCCGATTGCCCCATCAAGGGGGAGTTGAACGTGCGCATATTTGTAAAAAAGCGAAGTGCCGTGATCTCTCCGGTATCGTGAACACCGGCTATCGATTGAATTTCTTCCCCTTCCTGCAAATCAACAACGTTCCAAGCGGTTATGCCCAGAGAGCGCAAGCCTTCAGCCGTAGTTGGGTTGTATGCATCTTGAAGGATGTAGGCCTCCGATGTGAGACGCTCAGCCTCTGCGTCGTTTACGCCCGTCGAGCGTTGAAAGTCCTTGTCGAGCGTCAGAAGCCTTTGCTGCTTTTCCGGGCTCCAATTGGCAGGCCTTGGCAAAAGCACGGGGATGCTGCCCGTTCTTGAAAACTCAAACTTGAGATTGCGAAATCCACTGGGTCCGTTTTGCCAGAATATTCTTGTCAGTCTTCTCAGGCCAAAATCGTCAGGCAGAAATGAACGGCGCAGAAGCATGACATCTGCGTTGCCATTTGACTTGAGCGACATCGTCTCAGCAACAATGGCCGCTTCCCTGTAGTGCAGGCTTCGGCGTTCGGTCGAGAATGTGCTATACGCAACCAGGTTTTCCGAATTCAATTGCTGCAGATTGTCAAAGCTGCCTGGGACCGGCAGTCCGTAGAAGGGGCGAACAGAGGCAAGTTCATCCGCCGTCAGCGCCTTGTCCCAAAAACGCAGTGAGTAAAGCCAGCCTTCGAATGGCCGCGGTTCGTCGCAACCAAGGGCAAGCGGTTGGCCTTCCGCTCCCGCTTGGCCGAACTGCATCCGCGCATCGGGCATCTCAATGTCAACGCCCGGCTCGTCGCTGGGCATCGTCGGCTTTACACCGTCTATCAAAACAGTGGTGGCTCCACCCGAGGTGATGAAGGCCACATGATGAAAGGCACCATCCGAAAACTTGAAACGCCCAGAAATGGTGCCGGAGCGAGTTTGCAGATAGATACTCTCCCGCTTTGGGTGCATGAGTATTGTGAAGTCGAACTTATCGTCTTCCCCCATGCGCATGACACACTGGGTTTCATCGCTATCGGAAGTCGCTGACAGCCAAAACTCGATTGTGCCCGCCTGTCCCAGATTCAGGCGCGCATCGCCTGGGAAGGTCACCTGGGAGGCAGCAGACAGTCTGATTGGATTATATGTTTCAGCTCCATAGGCTGCGGCCGACAAGGCGAACAACATAATGAGGCTCGACGCGAGGCGATTGGCCCCTCTCAACATCAAGGACATGCTATCTCCCG